>Ga0308159_1000001_pt1 | contig 1700650 bp, 1418 predicted proteins | sample PhyCR1_FD_201040 | JGI IMG/M metagenome (GOLD analysis project Ga0308159, IMG submission 201040) | Phyllosphere microbial communities from UC Gill Tract Community Farm, Albany, California, United States - DLSLC.R1 | ecosystem: Host-associated > Plants > Phyllosphere > Unclassified | place...
GTTACGCCTTCGGACCACATCATTACGAATGAAGAAGCTTATGCCAACGCCATCAACGAAGCCGTTGCACTTGCAAAGAAAGGGTTTGTTGTCACTTTCGGCATTACGCCTTCCAAGCCTGAAACAGGTTATGGGTATATAGAATATGAAGGCAATGAAGTGATCTCTTTCCGCGAGAAGCCGAACCTTTCTACGGCTGAACTTTTCATCGAGACAGGAAACTTCCTCTGGAACAGCGGTATGTTCTGTTTTCAGGCCGGGGTCTATCTGGAAGAGCTCAAAGCTTTCGAGCCTGAGATCTATGAAACTTCTTTGAAAACCTGGGAAGCACGGAACGGTTCTTTCCTGCCTGAAACAGAGACGATGCAGATCCCTTCTGTCAGCGTGGATTACGCCGTGATGGAAAGATCTTCGAAGATCAAGGTCGTTCAGGCTACTTTTGGCTGGTCTGATCTGGGCTCTTTCGAGTCGATCTGGGAACATTGGGAGCAGCAGGGTGAAGTGCACCGTTTCAAACAGAACAACTGTGTGGTAGGGTCAGCGAAACACGTCGAGTTTCTGGGTGTCAGCAACCTGATGCTGGTCGAAACGCCGGATGCCATTCTGGTCCTGGACAAAAGCAACTCACAGGATGTGAAGAAGATCTATGAGCGGCTTGAAAAAGAGATACCGGAGTTGGTGAGATAGGTTCAGGCTGCCGGCAGCCAGTTCTCAGATCATTGCACGTACTGCCAATATTTTTATTACGCACAAAAGCTGAAGTTTAAATGGAAAAAGATTCAAAAATATACATAGCAGGTCACCGCGGGATGGTGGGTTCGGCCATCGCCAGAGGGCTTGCCAAAAAGGGATTTGAAAATATCGTGACCCGCACCTCATCGGAGCTGGATCTGCGCAGCCAACAGGCTGTGGCTGATTTTTTTGCCGATGAAAAACCGGAATATGTATTTCTGGCAGCTGCCAAAGTGGGCGGAATTCTGGCCAACAATACCTACCGGGGGGAGTTTCTGTATGACAACCTGATGATGGAGGCCAACGTGGTCCATTCAGCGCACCTGAACGGGGTGAAAAAGCTGATGTTCCTGGGTTCTTCATGTATTTATCCTAAAATGGCCCCGCAGCCGCTCCGCGAAGATTACCTGCTGACAGGCCTTCTGGAAGAGACCAACGAACCTTATGCCATCGCCAAGATCGCCGGTATCAAACTATGCGAAGCTTACCACGATCAGTACGGAAGTAATTTTATCAGTGTCATGCCGACGAACCTGTATGGTTACGGTGATAATTATGACCTGAATAATTCTCACGTGCTGCCGGCGCTGATCCGTAAATTTCATGAAGCCAAGGAAGAGAACAAACCATTTGTGCAGGCCTGGGGAACAGGTTCGCCGATGCGTGAATTTCTTTTTGCCGACGACCTGGCTGAGGCCTGTCTGTTTCTGATGGAGACCTACAATGGCCGCGAGCTGGTCAACATCGGTACCGGTGAAGATCTTTCAATCAAAGCACTCACAGAGCTGGTCGCTGAAACAACCGGTTACGAAGGTGAGATCCGGTGGGATACGACCAAACCAGACGGAACGCCAAGAAAACTGATGGACGTTTCAAAACTGCACGGCCTGGGCTGGAAACACACGATTGAGCTGCCCCAGGGCATCGCGCTGGCCTATGAGGACTTCCTCAAAAACCAGGAGATTTATACCGTTTAATTATTTAAGGAAAATTTTAACTGCTGAAAGTCGAAGGCCGACAGCCGACAGCCGACTGCCGACAGCCAAACATCATACCATGTCAAAAGTAGCACTTATTACCGGAGTAACAGGACAGGACGGCGCTTACCTAAGCGAACTCCTATTAAGCAAAGGATACACCGTTCACGGTTTAAAACGCAGAAGTTCGCTGTTCAACACAGACCGTATCGATCATTTGTACCAGGATCCGCACGTAGACAATGCCAAGTTCATTCTTCACTATGGCGACCTTACCGACTCGATGAACCTTACCCGGATCATCCAGGAAGTACAACCTGATGAGATTTATAACCTGGCTGCCATGAGCCATGTGCAGGTAAGTTTTGAAATGCCGGAATATACGGCCAATGCAGACGGAATCGGTACATTACGTATACTGGAAGCGGTACGTCTTTTGGGACTTACGAAGAAAACAAAAATTTACCAGGCATCGACCTCTGAATTGTACGGTCTGGTGCAGGCGGTACCGCAGTCGGAAACAACACCTTTCTACCCGCGTTCTCCTTATGCAGTAGCCAAAATGTACGCTTACTGGATCACAGTAAACTACCGCGAAGCTTATGATATGTTCGCATGTAACGGGATCCTTTTCAACCACGAGTCGCCCCTACGCGGAGAGACGTTTGTAACACGTAAGATCACACGTGCTGCTGCTAAAATTGCGCTGGGTCTTCAGGACTGTTTGTACATGGGAAATATCGACTCTCAACGCGACTGGGGCCATGCGAAAGACTACGTCGAGGCGATGTATCTTATTTTACAGCAGGAAAAACCGGAGGACTTTGTGATTGCGACCGGTGTGACGACACGTGTACGTGAGTTCATCCGTAAAACCTTTGCATTCCTGGGCATTGAACTTACGTTTACCGGAGAAGCTGAAAATGAAGTCGGCACCATCTCTGCGGTTGATTCGGCAAGACTTGCCGAACTGGGCATTGTAGAAGGTGATCATCTAAAAATTGGTACGCCGGTGTTAAAAATCGATCCGAGATATTACCGCCCTACTGAGGTTGATCTTTTAATTGGAAACCCTGGCAAATGTGATGAAAAGCTGGGCTGGAAACCCAAACATACCCTGGATATGCTGATCGAAGACATGGCAACTTCTGATCTGCGTTTGTTCCAAAAAGACCAATTGCTTTTGAAAGAAGGTTTTGGGGTTTTGAATTACTTTGAATAATTGAATATAAGAATAGTTATGAACAAATTGAGAATGAAGTTTAGAGGTTTGATCAAAAGTAATTTCAAAGATATTTTGGCCGGTTCTTTGGTAAAATTATCTATTCTTCTTTCTCAATTACTCTTAGTCCCAATATTTCTAAATACACTAGGCACCAATTTGTATGGAGAATGGCTCATCCTCACTACAATACCTAATTATTTAATTCTAAGCGACTTAGGGCTTACTGTCACTGCTACAAATGTTATGTGTCGCCAAATTGTACTTGGTGACTTCAGTGGTGCAAAAAACCTTTTTCGTTCAACCAATACCCTAATTTTACTTATTGTATCAGGCATTTTTTTTGCCGTGGCACTTATATGTTACTTTTATAATGTTTCAAACTTGTTATCGCTTAAGATCATTACAGAACAAGAAGCAGAAAACATTATTCTAGCATTTATCATAAATATTTTGTTCTCACTTCTACTGAGCTTTAATTTGGGTTATTTTAAAGCTATAAATAACTATTCTACAAATCAGCTTTTTGTATCAGGGCAGTATTTTTTAGACTTTATTATAACTATTATAATTTTAGTTTTTAAGCTAGATATTTTGTTCATTCCCTTGCTTTTGACACTTAATAGGTTTTTGATACTTATCATTTCCTATATCAAACTATCCGAAAACCATTTTTACTCCTATGGGTTTTCAAAAAGTATTGGAACAGCAAAAACCATTATTCCATCTTCACTCAATTACACAATTTACAACCTTGGGTTTGCATTTTTATTACAAGGGAATACATTTATTGTTGGTAAGCTTCTGGGTTCTCAAGAGGTTGTAATTTTTACCTGTATCAGAACAATAACAAATTCAATAAAATCTGTTATGAGTGTAATCTATTTACCAACCCTTCCAAAATACACTATACTAATTACCAAGAAAGAATACTTATCAGCATATGAAAAATATAAAAAAACGCTCACACTCGTTATAATAATCGCTTCAGCTACATCCTGGATTATTTACATGAACATTGAGTTGATCACGACACTGTGGTTACACAAAACACTTAATTTTGAAAATATTTTCATTATAACGATGCTAGTATCTGGCGTACTACAAACTGTATGGAATGCCGGGACAATGGTTCCTTTATCCATTAACCGTACCAGAGAGCTAATAATGTTTCCACTATTATCGATTGTTAACTTACTAATTCAATATAACTTTTTAGTCCAGTTTGGTTTAAAAAGCGCTTCTATCAGTCTATTATTGCTCGATTTAGTTATGATAGTTACGGTTCACAGAGCTTCGAAAAAAATATTGAAACCAGAATATCAACTTCAGATTCATTGAATAAAAATGAAAGAAATAATAAAAAGTAAAAGCTCAATGCTGATATTCTTAGTGTTCTTTTTAACACTGATTTCACAAACTCCATATCTGAAACAAACCGGAGCATCTGAGATTTTAGTTTTAGTGTGGCTTTTTCCATTACCAATAGTATTCTTTAAGAAACTAAATGGAAATAAGGCAATAAGAAGTATTTTCAGCATTTACTTTCTTTGGCTACTTTCCATAATATTATTGAGCGGATTCTCTGATTTTAATTATGTTTTTGCAACTTCATGGACGTTACGTGGCTTTTCAATGGCCGTGTTTCTCGTCTTTATGGGATTCTATTATGGACAATTGATTGAAGAAAGCACCTTTATAAAAATATTAGTTTGGGCGTCATTAATTGCGGCTCCTATTATATGCGTGAATCTATACTTTAATTCATTCACAAATTATGATATCCAATCAAGAGAGTACGCTTATATAGGGAAAAATTCAATTTCCCAAATACTTCTCTCATGTTTCATTATGATAACATTTTTATATCGACCGGTGAACAAAGTTACACTTGCAATAAAGTTTGGTATACTCGGTCTTATTATAATTATTATGTTATTTGTTAAGAGTAGAGCTTCGATTTTAGGTTATGGAATTATAGTTTTCGTTCTGCTTTTTGTAGCAAAGGATAAAGAATTCAAGCGATACACTGCTATTTTTCTGGTGCTTGCAGCAATGTTTGCATTTATCCGCCCAGACTTAGTTGAGATATTATTCTATTCAATATTGCTAGGGGGGCGAGATGTAAATGACATCAATGATATCTCATCCGGTAGAATGGGAATTATGGATAACGCAATCCCAAGCTTTTTAAACCATATATTCCTAGGGTCTGGAGAAAAAGCTCCTTTTGTTGAGTCATTCCCAATATCCATCTTAATTCAATATGGTATTTTAGTGGGGACATTTATATTCTTTTTTCTCGTAAAACCAGTAGGTTTCTTTATCAAAAAATGTACTTGGAAAAATCCTCTTGATCTTTGCTTTGGGTTATTAATTCTTACCTATTATTTCAACAGTATATTCGAACAACAAGCTCCGTTGGGACCCGGGACTAAATGCTTTATGCTTTGGTTCATATTCGGTGTGTTATTATTCAAGCGATCATCAAAAAAACGAGATCTAATAGTGAACAAGACCCGTAATAACCATTTAAATTTTGCATAACATAGAATTTTAAATCAAATGAAGAAAGTTGCGATTGTATACCATTATTTAGCTCATTACAGACTTCCTATATTTCAAGAACTAATGAAGGATGATTCAATTCAATACACACTTATTTCAGGAGATACTAGCGAAATTAATATTAATAAAATCCCCACAACACTCGCTACTCAGGAGCCTAAAAATGGTGGACTTAGATGGCATATATTAAAGAATTCGTGGATCCTTAAAGATAAATTTCTTTGGCAACATGGTTTGATTTCGATTATTCAAGAAAACAAATATGATGCATACATATTTTTAGGTAACCCCTATCATATCTCTACTTGGTTCTCCGTGATCATAGCTAGATTAAATAAGAAAAAGGTTTTTTACTGGATGCATGGGTTCTACAAAAAGAAAATCACCTCAGTAGATTATATTAAATTGTTCCTATTTTACCAACTTGCTAATGGATTTTTTCTTTATGGTAATAGGGCGAAAAAACGTTTAGAAGAACTAGGCATAAAAACACAGGAAAATATCAATGTTATTTACAATTCTTTGGACTATGAAAATAGCCTCAGATTTAGGAGACAAATAGATCAGACTAGCATTTTCAATTTTAGATTGAATTTATTTAAGGATCCATCTTTGCCAACAATTTGTTTTATTGGCCGAGTTAATCTCACTAAAAGGATAGATTTGCTTATTGAAGTACAAAAATTGAATTTTCAAAAATCAGGAAGTCCCCTATTTAACTTACTTGTAATTGGAGATGGTGATGAACTTATAAATCTTATATCATTTGCAAAAACTGGGATTGATGTCCAAAATAACACAGCCTTTGTTGGTGCTATTTACAGAGAAGAAGAAATTGCTAATCTAATTCAGCATTCGGATTTATGTGTGATTCCTGGTGAAGTCGGACTTACTGCTATGCATTCGCTAACCTATGGAACACCTGTCATTTCTCATGATAACTTGGATATCCAAATGCCTGAAGTCGAGGCAATAATTCCTGATATTACCGGCGACCTTTACATATATGAAAATTTAGAAGATTTAAGGGATAAAATCGACAAATGGATTCAAAAATATCCTGTAAAATCAACCAAGTTGATTGAACGCTGCTACGAAGTCATCGATAAATACTATAACCCGAACTATCAAAGTAGTGTATTTAAAAAGGTTCTATTAGCAAATTTAATCGACCTGTAATGGATATAGTTAATGCTATAAAACAATCTGATTCTTTGGCGAAGGTATATCAGAAATTCAAGCAATTAGTAATACGATATATTTATGGTTTAAAGCATGTACACCCAACTTTTAATATCGGTGGTAGATGTTCAATCAGCAAGGACTTTATTGCCGGCGAACACTCCTATGTTGGCAATAAATCATATATATATCCAGGCGTATCAATCGGACGCTACACGATGCTTGGGCAAAATGTCCAAATACTAGGATCGGATCATATTTATAATATTCCTGGAACTCCAGCTATTTTTTCCGGCCGTCCTAATTTGAAAGAAACGATAATTGGACGTGACGTTTGGATCGGTGCTAACTCAATAATACTTTCTGGAGTAAATATCGGCGACGGTGCTATTGTTGCGGCCGGCTCCATTGTAACAAAGGATGTTCCTCCATTTTTCATTGTGGGGGGCGTTCCAGCTAAAACTATAAAGAAACGATTCAATTCTAGTATCGAGGAAAAAACACATCTTAATATGCTTTATGGAGAACTTCTAAAAAAAGTTAGAAACAAACCAATAAAGGCAAATTGAGTAATAATTTACTTTGAAGGTCTGAGACTATTACTTAAATAAATTATTTGTTCCAATTATGAATGTCGTAACACCTAAAACCTTGTTCTCTATTGTAACTATTGTATATAATGGAGAGGGTTTTATTGAGGAAACAATTAAAAGTACAATAAATCAAACCTATAAAAATATAGAATATATTATTGTAGATGGTGCCTCCAAAGATGGAACACTTAAAATTATTGATAAGTACGGAAGTAGTGTAACAAAAGTTATATCTGAACCCGATTTAGGTCTATATGACGCAATGAATAAGGGTATTGACCAGTGTACCGGAGAATATATTATCTTCATGAATGGGGGTGATCGTTTTGCAAACAACGATGTCTTAAAAAGCATCGACAATGAATTAATGAAATCGGACGTGAGGCCTGACTTTATTTATGGTGATTCGTACATTGATACTGGATTAAGCACGGTACTTAAATATAAAAAAGCCAGGGATGCAAAATACTTTTGGTATGGAATGTTCACAAACCATCAGGCTATGATTTATCGACGTTCTTTACTGAAAGAAAATGATTTGCGTTATGACCTGAAATATAAAATTAGCGCTGATTATAAGCTAACACTTCAAGCTTTAACTTATAGTAAAACTAATTTATACATAAATATTCCATTCTGTGTTTTTGTACTAGGCGGTGTTTCGGTTCAGCTCAGGGAAAGTGGTTTAGATGAAGCAGAAAAAGCTAGAAAGGAAGTTCTGAACTACACTTCACTACAATTACTTGGAATTCGTTACCTTATCTACGGTGCTCGATTTGTTGAAGATCACTTAGGATGGTTGCATACGTTACTCAGATTTTCAAGAAAATAATTTTATCACATTTCCAAAAAAGACAATTATATAATGATAATTGACCTGCAAAAAAGTGTAAGCCGATTCTCGAAGACAGAAAAGTTAGTCAGATTGATTTGGAATGTTTGCTGGTTCAGTGTGTCACATTTGCCTAGACCAGCTAGTGGGCTCAGAATATTTGTCCTAAGACTGTTTGGAGCCAAAATTGGAAAACATTGTTTAATTGAACCCGGTGTTAAAATCTGGATCCCATGGCAGCTCCATGTTAAAGATTTTGTTGCTATTGGCAGGAATGTTGAACTATATAATTATGGGTTGATTACAATTTCATCAATGACAGTTGTTTCGCAGTACTGTTATTTGTGTACAGGTACCCATGATTACGAAGATCCCAGCATGCCTCTTGAGTGGTATCCTATTACAATTGGAAGTGAGTGTTGGATAGCAGCGGGAACCTGGATCATGCCGGGTAATTCCATAGGAAATGGTTGCGTGATTGGAGCGAGGTCGATTGTGACTAAAGACATGCCGTCTTGGATGGTATGTGCTGGACACCCCTGTAAGCCGATCAAAAAGCGTGTTGTGAAAAATATGGCCGAGGATGGTATTGTTGTAAATTAGTCTCATTCCTATATCTTCTTTATGATTTCAGTCTTAATACTTACTAAAAATGAAGAGCAGGATTTACCAAAGTGTCTTGAATCAGTTCGCTGGTCCGATGACGTTCATGTCTTTGACTCCTTTAGTACTGACAATACCCTGGGCATAGCGAATTCATACGGAGCATACGTTCATCAGCGCAAATTTGATGGTTATTCGTCACAACGTAACGCCGCCTTAACTGAGATCCAGTACAAAAATGACTGGATTTTTATCCTGGATGCTGATGAGCAAATTCCCGAAAGTCTTCTTTCGGAGATGTCAGTGGTATTAAAAACAGTCCCTGAGCAGGTTAATGGATTCAGGATCAGGAGGAAAGATTTCTTAAATAATACCTGGCTTAAATACTCACAGATATCACCCTTTTACATCCGGCTGGTAAGAAAAAACAGGGCAAGATACCACCGCGAGATCAACGAGGTGATTGAAGTGGATGGTCAGGTAAAGGACCTGGATGGCTATTTCAACCATTACCCTTTTTCTAAAGGATTCAGGCACTGGCTGGATAAACACAACACCTATTCAACAATGGAAGCGGAAAGATGGATTGAAGAACATGCCGGCAATATGCAGTTTTCCGTAAAGAAAGCGCTGCTAAGCAACGATTTCAGTGAAAAACGTTATCATCAGAAGGGTCTCTTTTACAAGCTTCCGGCAAGGCCGCTCATTAAATGGTTGTACATGGTTGTGTTGAGAAGGTCGTTTCTGGATGGGAAAGCCGGATTCACCTATGCCACGCTTCAATCCATTTATGAATATTTTATTGTACTCAAGACAAAAGAGCTTTTACAGCAAGGGAAAACTAAAATGTAATTATTGTGCAGCGCATTATTATTGTTACCTTAATACTGCTGGGCACTATCTCAGTGATGTACTTTAGCTGGTTAGCAGATCCGGATATTGGAAAACAATCTTATTTCCCAGGCTGGCTGGGTCAGTGGACGAATAAAAATGGAAACTTGCGTACAGCGGTTCCGTTTTTATTTTTAGGAACGCTACTGGAATATGAGTTTGTTAAGCATGATGATCCACGAAAAATGCGACGTATCTTATTAGCTTCCTTGGTCGTGATCGTAGTGATTGCCGAGTTAGGTCAGCTTTTTCTTGCGAAGCGACATTTTGATCCGCTTGATATCATGTGGGGTTTTTTAGGATCAGTAACCGGAATGTTTGCAGGATATACAGCCAAGAGACTTTTTGCAGTTAAATAGTTACTGCAGTTAAAAATCAACGTTATGAAAATCTTAATATACGGGATAAACTATTCCCCGGAACTTACCGGCATCGGCAAGTATACAGGTGAAATGGCAACATGGCTGGCCGGAGAAGGTCACGACGTATCGGTGGTTACGGCCATGCCCTACTATCCCGAATGGGAGGTACACAAATCTTACAAGGGAAAACTCTGGCACAAGGAAATACTCAACGGAGTAAAGGTATACCGGTGTCCACTATACGTACCTAAAAATGTAACTTCGGCAAAGAGAATTATCCATGAATTTTCATTCCTGGCCAGCATCTTTCCAATCTGGCTGTTGACGCTGTTCCAGCCAAAGTACGACGTTGTTTTTTGTATCAGCCCCCCCTTCCACCTGGGGCTGCTTCCTTTGTTATACTCGAAAATCAAGGGGTCAAAGTTCATCAACCATATTCAGGATTTACAGGTCGATGCTGCCCGCGACCTGGGCATGATCAAAAACAAGCGCTTTCTGGATATCATGTTCAGTACTGAAAAATACATCTTTGATACCGGCGACTTTGTGTCGACCATCAGCACCGGTATGCAGCGAAAGATCAGTGAAAAGTATATCGACGAAGACAAGCTGTTTCTGTTCCCGAACTGGGTTGATGAAAACACAATTTACCCCCTTTCGAAAGAACAGTCACTGAGAAGAGAATTTGGCATTCCTAATGAAGACAAGGTGATATTGTACTCGGGGAATCTGGGCGAAAAACAGGGTCTGGAGATCATTATTGAGGTAGCCAGGTCTTTCAGCCGGAGAAGGGATGTCCATTTTATTATATCAGGGACAGGTGGCGGAAAAGACCGACTGATTAAAATGGCTGAGGAGCATCATCTGAAAAATATAAAATTCTATCCTTTACAACCCTATGAAAAACTGTCTGCCCTGCTGGCAATGGCCGACATACATTTGGTATTACAGAAGAAGTCGGCTTCGGACCTGGTCATGCCGTCGAAGCTGACCGGAATTCTGGCTTCGGGAGGTTGTGCCATTGTGACGGCGCCCCCAGGCACTTCGCTGTATCACATTATTCACCGACACCAAATGGGTATTTTGGTTGAACCGGAATCAGCTGAGGCACTTAGGATGGGCATTGAAGACGCTTTGTCCATGAATCTTGATGAAGTAAGAAACAACGCCAGACGTTATGCCGAAAAATATCTGAGCAAGAACGGCATTCTGCGGGAGTTCGAAGGTCAGCTGAATACCATCCGGCAGCAAAAACTCGAATTCGTTGTCAGGTAGGCAGTGTTTAAAGAAAGGCTTATTACTCAACCCGAATACCATATGCCAACAGGCAATTTAATTTTAAAAGCCGGCCTTCTCGCCATGCTGGTATCATGCCTTAGTATGATACCTGCAAGGGCACAGATCAATCTTTCCGGAAAGCCGGGACTGATCAACACGCCGAATGCCGTGGAAAGCCCCGACGGGCAATTCCGTTTTGGCTACAATTATAATCCTACAAAATATTCCCTCCGGCAAAGAGGTAAAAACCCCGAGCGTATTATTTATGCTAATGTGACGATTTTCTCGCGGCTTGAGATAAACGTCAATCTGCTTCAGATGATCAGCACGGATAACAGTAAAGTGAAGGAGGCCCTGGGCGACCGGCAACTTGATCTGCGTTATCTTATCTTAAAGGAAAAAAAGAATCAGCCATCGCTTGCGCTTGTATTGACTACACCCTTTACAATTGACGGGGCCATGCTTACGCATGCACTGGTAACAACAAAAAACTTCGACCTTACCCCGGCGTTCAGGCTGGAAACAAGCGTAGGTTACGGAAGCCCTTACTATTTATACCGTGCCGTCAGCAATCTGAGTAACTCCGGCATGTTATCCGGCTTTGTCTGGCAAAAAAAGAGTGAGGACCGGTATAAAAACCACTACCTGCAGGGAGCCTTTGGCGGTGCTGTGCTTCACTTTAAACGCGTAGGCGGGATCATGGCAGAGTATGATTCCCAGCATGTCAATGTGGGTTTGTACGCCAAACTTTTTAACAGCTGGACAATTCAGGCAGGCCTCGTCAACGGCGACCGCATCACCTTCGGTACCTCATACGCCCTCTCGCTGATAAAACCATCAAAACGACTAAAAAAGCAAAAAGATGAAGACCAGAAATAAAATATACACCTTTTTGCTGATCATTTTGTCTGCGTCTGGTTCTTATGCACAAGAGTCCAAAGCGCAATTTTCGCCGGAGCGGCTGAAAGAAGACTACGAGAACGTGCACACGTATGAAGATAAAGTTTTCTATGAACAGCGACTTTACCGAAATCCATTTATAGGACTCTTTGAAATGGACCGGATAACCGGCGATTCTTCAGCCAATCAGTATGTGCCGATGTTTCAGGGTATGCCGGTTGGGGTTTATAAAAAAGGCGATGCCATAACATATGCGCCGCTATCTAAAAAAGAATGGAAGCAGTACATGAAAAGTTCAGACTTTCTTCTGCAAAAAAAATACAGACTTGACTTCTGGATCCAGCCATACTTTGCAGCGATCTTTGGTAATTTCGAAAGGCCCGTACAAAGCAATACAAGCATTGCGCTGCATACCCAGTTTTATATCTGGCCAGGGCTATCGCTTTCCACCGGCATCCTATTTCCGATCGTCAACCAGATGGACAGCAGACCGAAGATCATACGTCCTGCCCCAACCTATCTGAATCAATTCCTGGCCAGAGGAAATCACTTTCTTAGTGTGACGGCTGGTCTTTTCAATAATGATCAGTATGGATTCAATGTACAATATCGTCACGCTGATCTGAGAAAACCATTTTCCTACGGGATAGAGGCCGGATACACCGGTTATTATTATTACCCGAAGGGAGGAATTTACATTGAAAAACCAGATCAGCTTCTTTTGCTGGCTGATGTGGCCTATCGGTTCAAGGGACCGGATATCACAGTGAAAGTTTCCGGGGGCCAGTTTTTGTGGTCAGATAAAGGCGCACGCTTCGATCTTGTACGGCAGTTTACCAATGTGGAGCTCGGCGTCTATGCTACTAAAACTCAAAACGGATCGACGGTGGGATTTAACTTTGCAGTCCCCATCCCGCCCGGAAAGATCGCTCAGGGCAGACAGGCCCGGCTCCGGTCAACGGATGAATTCAGATGGGAATATACGTACACAAGGGGTTACCGGATCGGCGAGCGATATCGTCTGAGGTATCAGCTTGATCAGAAACTAAGACAATACCACCAGGACTATTTTAATAACCAGCTTCAACGGCTAAATCGGGACGAGTAGAATAAATTACACAAAAATGTACGATATAATTCATTAAAAAAGCATAAATATATAAAGAATGTTTTGTTATTTTTTTAAAGATTACGATTTAAATAACTGATATTAAGACATTTGAAATATTTATTCTTTTGTAACATTGTGATTTTACTTAGATATTTCGTAAACTTGTTATAATTATTAAATACATCGACCGTAAAATAAATTCTACAAATAAAATTTCTTATATTTGGAGGATGTTTTTAAGTTTGTGTAAAATGAATGGCTGAAAAATGAAAGATTTTCAGCCGGCTCAGAGAACAAAATACTCAACGTTATACTTTAAACTATGAAAAATCGCTATCCAGGGCTTCTCCCGAAGGCTCACTTGTGGACGGATCTCGTCCTGCTGAATCTGGCTTTCCTGTTTGCATACTCGGTCAGATTCGGAGATCTTTCAAACCTGTTTAAGAATCAATACATCAATCTATTACTCGTCGCCAATCTCCTTTGGGTCTTTACGATTTATCTCCTTAAAACTTACTTCTTTACCCGGCTTTCCTACAATTTTAATAATCAGATCGTCAATTTATTTAAGGCTGCACTGGTACATGCGGCTTCGATCATGACTTTCCTCTATCTGACGAAAGAGGGTGATGCTTATTCGCGTCAGCAGGTTATGATGACCTATGGAACTTTCCTTATTATGGCTGTGGGTGTAAGAGCGGCCACCGTTATATCACTGAAACTTTACCGCCAGGCGGGATACAATTACAGCCGGTACGCCATCGTAGGAAAGGGCGAGCTTGCATCACTGATCCGTGGATTTTATAACGACAAAAAAGACCTTGGATATCGTTTTTGCGGTATGTTCGAGTTTAACAACCAAAGCGATGAACTGAAAAGTCTTGAATCGTTGATGGGGGATCAGAAACTTGACTATGTGTACTGCTGTCTTTCTGAAATGACGGACGAACAGGTCCGCGGTGTCATCAAGTTGGGTGAAAGGCAGAAAACGCAGGTACGCCTGGTTCCGGATTTCAGAGGGTTCATGACCAACATGGCTACCATTGAATACCATGACATGTATCCGATCATTCAGGTTAATACAAAACCTTTTTCAAGTGTAAATGAACAGACGCTTAAAAGATCCTTTGACCTGATTTTCTCGAGTATTGTCATGATCCTTGGATCTCCTGTGTTTCTTGCTGTCATGCTTGCAGTTAAAATCACATCGCCAGGACCGGTATTCTATCGCCAGAGACGATGCGGACAATGGGGAGAAATGTTTGAAATCTATAAGTTCCGCAGCATGTGTATCAATGCAGATCAGATGGGTCAGCATTCAACAGGTGACAGTGATCCGAGGATCACACCTATCGGCAGAATTCTTCGTAAAACCAGACTTGACGAACTGCCGCAGTTTTTTAATGTATTGAAAGGCGACATGTCCGTCGTTGGTCCGCGCCCGCTTTATAAATACGATGTGGATATGCTGATGGAAGCTGAACCGCATGATTTCCAGCGTTTGCTTACGGTTAAACCGGGCATCACGTCGATTGGCCAGATCAATGTGGGGTACGCTGACACTGTTGCTAAAAATGTAGAGCGCCTTAAATATGATCTTCAATATTTAAAATCTTACAGTGTACTGGAAGACATCAATTTGATCTTCAAGACCATGCAGGTGATGGTTCTTGGAAGAGGACAATAATCTGAAAAAGCGGAACTCCTTCATCAGCCCTCCCGGTGTTTTGAATCTTGTATTTATGTATATAAATAATGTAAACTATTAATTCCACAAATCAATTTTACTCACAATGAAAAAACGTACAATCAAATTAGCAGCACTTAGTCTTATGATGACTGCCATGCTGTTCAACTGTAAGGACAAGGATGAGGATCCTACTGCACCGCCTACGGAGATCACTGAGGCCCTCAACGCCATCACCTTACCAGCGCAGACACTTGACAAACCTGCTGAGGTAAAATCGACAGCGGCAAGTGTTGAAGCATCTGCAAAAGCAACGGAAGTTAACGGCGCTTTGGGAAATATAGGCTCTACGGGCGTTGTTCCTGCAAGTGTTGCAACTGCAGCTAGTGATGTTAAAGCTGCATTATCTGATTCAGATATCAACACGTTGAAAAGTGTTAATGCAGAAACTATCAATGCGGTGAAAGCTGGAGGAGACCTATCACCAGAATTGCAGGCTGTTATTGAAAAAGCGATGGCTAACCCTGCTCTTGCAGCTTACTTCCCTAAATTCACTTTCCCGACTGTAAACGGTGTTGCTGTCAGAGGTGCAAAAGGTAAAAGAGTTGCAACTGATGTAACAGCAAGCAATGCCCGTACTACGGGAACGGATGCAGTTGAAAAAGTGGAAGCAATAGCGGTTGACGATGCATGTATCACGGCTGCCAATAGTCTATTCAATACAGCAAAAACGAGACTTGATGCTTCAAAAGCTACTGAGGATGCTAAAGTAGCAGCACAGTATGCAGCTGATATCGCACCGATTGCTAATCAGCAGACGACCTGTACGGACGGACTTACTGCTACCTATGCAGGATACAGAGCAACTACCGAGCAGACAGCAAATGCTGCTCTTGCCGCTTTAAATTCAGCACAAGCTGTTCTTGGTGCTCAATACGATCTGTTGGTTGTTTTGGTTAACGCGCAGATTCTTCAGGGATACAGCACAATCAATGAATTAGAAGCTGCTGACAAACAGGCTTGTATTGCAAAGGCTGCTGCTGCAACGACCAATGCTCAGGCTGTACGTGAATCCAATGGTGCGAAAGTGAACCAGGCATATACTGCCGCTCTTGCAGAAGCAACAAAATTGCAAGGTGAAGCGATTAGAAGCTGCCACAACCAGGGTGGAGGAAACTAATTAATAGTTTAGATTATTGGAAAGCGGTAACAGTTCTTCGGATTGTTACCGCTTTTTTTTATCCGCAGATTCTATTCTTATCTTTGAAACTTACTTTTTAACACATATTCATGAAAATCGTTGTACTGGGCGCATCCGGCCAACTGGGACATTGCCTTTTAAAGGTTTCAGAACAAAGAGGCATCACTGATATCACCTTCCCATCAGAACAAGACGGGAATATCCTGAACCCTGAGCTCCTGCATATCCTGTTCGAAAAAGAGCAGCCTGCTTTTGTTATCAACTGCGCAGCATACACCGCAGTCGACAAGGCTGAAGATGAAATCGATATCTGCAGGAAAGTAAACCGGGATGGCGCAGAGAATATCGCAAAAGCCTGTAAGCAGTTTGATGCCACACTGATACATGTATCGACTGACTTTGTATTTAAAGGTAATATTCCGCAGATACTTTCCGAAACGGATCCTGCTGAACCTGAAAATGTATATGGACTAACCAAACTGGAAGGTGAAAAGGCGATTTTAGCTGTGCTGGAAAAATATTTTACTTTACGCACCAGCTGGTTATATTCAGAGTTCGGAAATAATTTTGTAAAAACGATGCTGCGTCTTGGTAAGGAAAGGGACGAACTGGGCGTGATCATTGACCAGGCGGGCTCCCCTACTTATGCCATTGATCTGGCAGGTGCCATTTTTGACATCATTGAATCCGGCAGTCCGGAATATGGAATCTATCATTACAGCAATGAGGGGGTGACATCCTGGTTTGATTTTGCAAGGACAATTTTTGATATCAGCGGAACCGACGTACTGGTTAAGCCGGTCAAAACGACTGAATATGTAACGAAAGCAGTTCGCCCGGCCTATTCGGTGATGGACAAGTCAAAGATAAAAAACATTCTGGGAATCAAGATTCCGTATTGGACCGACAGCCTGAAAGTCTGTATATCCAGACTTGATTAATAACTAATATTTCAGATGTGCCGCAGCTTAATTTCTGCGGCATTTTTTTTCGTTTACCGCTGCAAAATGACAGTACCTCGCCTGGTAAATTCCTGGCCGCGGTTGTTGGCGTATTGCATAATAAATGTGTAGGCTCCGCTCAGTGCATCCATTCCATTCATTTTCCCATCCCAAACCATCTTGTTGTTCCGGGTCTGGTGTACCACTTCACCCCACCGGTCATAAATCGTGAGCTGAATACCTTTGCCATCAGCTATGATCACTTCAAACAAATCATTGATCTGATCGCCATTGGGTGTAAAAATATCAGGAATGAAAAGTGATGCGTCGCAGATGCCAAAATCTACATTTAGTCTTTTCTCAACATAACAGGAAGGATCATGCTCGTCGACTGCTCTGACGACATAGGCACTCCGGCCGGACCCGGAAACACGTACATTTTTTAAACGCTCGTTTTCAGCGTGGATACCATCGCCGGACCAGAATACATCAGCGTTTGCCTGTGCTGATAATTGCAGGAGCCCGCATTCCAGAGGCAGCCATCTTGCCACCAATTCCAAAAGTTTCACGTCTGCCGCCTCCGAGCGGACAGGAGTATTAAAACATGGATCTGATAATACCACATGATATTTTCCCGAACGAACTGGCATATACGTTTTAGCCTTTGCGCCCGGAATTTCAGTATTATCCTGATACCATTGTAAACGCATGTTGGTAGCCCGGGCATTCGTTTCTGCTGTCAGCGTTACCTCATTACAGCTGGCGGTGGAATTTATTGAAATGACCGGTTTTATCACCGGAGCCATCACTGCGAAATTTGGAAGGCCCATGCCACTCGTGCCATAAGGCAGTTGAAATCCCTCATTGTCATAAGCACATCGTAAGCCTTTTAAATTGGGCTCTTTGATGATGCCCAGGTGCTTCTGCCCATGTATCGCAACGTAGATCTTGTTGTCCGGGCCTAACTGAAGCGCACCAAAATATGACAAAGGTGGTTTCCCTATTTCTGTTTTAGATGCCATGATCTTTTTGGTATCCAGCGACGAAACATCCAGCTGAAACAACGAACTGCCAAAATTGACGGTTTCACAAACATACAAATAGTTTCCGCCAGGCGAAAATTCAAGACCGTAAGCTGACAAGAAGTCCTGATGTTTTAATGTTAATTCATCTGAAAGAGTACCACGAAAATTATCAAATTTAAAAAGCTGAAATTGCCCTTTCCCATAGACAGCCATAGCAAGCCTGTCACCCTGCGGGGAAAACTTCATATGTCCAACGGATTTGTAAAAATTCAGCGGCGTGCCAATCTTGCTGACAACAGAGGATTTCGAAACACCTGCATCTGACAGCAAAAAACTTCTGAAAACCCGGTTTCCATTTTCGTGCGCCAAGATCCAGAAGTCACGTTGATTACAGTGGCGAACAGCAGCCAGCTTCTCTGTGGCATTTTTCATTAATACCGTTCTGGAAATCACAATGCCATTTCCTTTATCCAGCTTCATGTCAACCGTTATACAGACCAAATTATTAAATGATGTAAAAACAAAATAAATGTCGGGACTTCCTGGCTTGGGTATAATCAGCGCGGACTGTGTTGATGTGTCACTTCCGCCGAGCTCTGTCCCAGGAGAAATCACTTTATGATTTTTATTCCAGATCGTAGTACCGTCCGTGTACATCATGAGTTTTCCGTTTACATCAGCGATTGACGCACATCCTTCACGTTGTGCCATCATCCCGCCATTGAGCCCGACGGGAGTTTTACCTGAAAAATCAATTCCAGCATTATAGCCAAAGTACCAGATATCAGCCCGCTTATCGTCCTGTGCATAAAGCCAGGTGTTATTCAACAATAGTGCAGCAAATAGAATAACAGAACGGAACATATCTATTTCTTTCACGTTGAGTAATGATTTGACTATTACAAAGTTACAACCCTCCGGAATAAAAATTGGCAGATTCGGTTACATCTTATATACTATCCTTATATAGTGCTACTTACCTCAAAATCTGGTAACCTGCCGGGTATTTCATCATTAACGCTATCCGGAACTTCCGCGTTGCCGGCATAATTTGTTCGGTTTATGAGACCGACCGGGCCAGTTTCAAAGATTAATCCAGATTTAGTATAATAATTTTATTTAAAAGTACATTTCGGCTTTGTAGAAGTATCTCACAAGGATGCATTACTGCTTGCTTCTCTCCAAATCTACCCTACCGGATAGAATCCCTGATTAACCGAAAAGCGATTTTTGCGCATACTTGCCAAAGTGAAGTTTGTATAGGAGCCGAATTGACCTGATAAATTCTGTATCCGCTTCTATAACCTTCCTCAGAAGGTTACTTTTATTGGAAAGATGGGGTTTCGTTGATTTCTTAAAACGCCAGGATAAACCTGCCCTTCTACAACTTATAGCATATTTTGTTGTTTGACTACAATAAGAAGTACTTCTAATCGAAAAAATTTATTTCAAGAATAAAATTATTCTATTTAAGATTAAATAAAATAACGTAAAAACAACATATCTACAAGATAAAACAATCGTTTTGCGAATACATTCTACGAGAGTGTTCATATTACTTCACGGTATAAAATATATATAATTGTATTTTTCACCATATAATAATCACAGAAACAGCCCATTTTCGGTAATATATTTTGCCGTTAAATCATTTTGATTTTTATTTCACTTTTTTTGTCTCTACCTTAGTTTTGTAATAGAAACACAATCCCAAAAAGACAAAATAAAAATATTACTATAAAGAGTCTTTTCTTAGACGATCAGTCATGGCCCATTTCAAGGTGCAGACTGCATGATAAGTAAACGGCTCGTGCATTACCTCAAGGTGTAAAACACCGCACTCAACGATAAATTCTGACAGACCGGATTTTTGGTCTGCATGAAAAAGTATTGCCTTTAAAAACATAAAACCTGAAACGCCGGCGGATCTGGCGGGTGTATCACTATGCACTGGAAGGACACATAAAAGTATATCATTATTACCCAACTCATATTAGGAACTAAATTTTAACATTCAAACCAAGCAAAAATGAAAAAAGTAATTGTATTAGGTGGCGGTGGCTTTATCGGTGGACATCTCGCTAAAAGATTGAAAGAAAATGGCAATTATGTCAGAATTTGCGACATCAAAAATCACGAGTATTTCGATCACAGAGAAATCTGCAACGAGTTTATTCTTGGCGATCTAACTGATCCTAAGACGGTTGAACTGGTTATTGCAGAGGGATGGGATGAAGTATATCAACTTGCAGCTGACATGGGCGGCGCTGGATACATCTTTACAGGTCAGAACGATGCCAACGTAATGCAGAACTCGGCACTGATTAACCTGAATGTTGCCAAAGAAGCATCGATCAAAAATATCAAGAAACTTTTTTACTCTTCTTCTGCTTGTATCTACCCTGAAAACAACCAGTTAGATCCAAACAACCCTAACTGCGAAGAGAGCTCTGCCTACCCTGCTAACCCGGATTCGGAATACGGATGGGAAAAACTTTTCAGCGAAAGACTTTTCAAAGCTTATAAAAGAAACTACAATCTGAATGTAAGGATCGCACGTTTCCACAACATCTTCGGTCCTCAGGGAACATGGAAAGGTGGTAAAGAAAAGGCACCTGCAGCGATGCTCCGCAAGGCAGCAGAAACACCGGACGGAGGTTCATTCGAAGTATGGGGTGATGGTCAGCAGACACGTTCGTTCTTATACGTTGAAGAATGTGTCGATGCAGTGTTAAGCCTGATGGAATCTGAATTTGAAGGACCGGTTAACATTGGTTCCGAAGAAAAGGTGTCTATCAACCAGTTGGCTCAGATGGCTATTGACATTTCGGGCAAAAACATCACGATCAAAAACATTTACGGACAGGAGTTCATCGACAAATACGGCTTCAAATGCCCGCTTGGCGTACGTGGAAGAAACTCAGACAACGCACTTTTCAGAAAAGAACTGGGCTGGGAAGTTTCTGCTCCATTGATCGAAGGTATGACTAAGACCTTTGAGTGGATCAGCGAAGTGGTTTCTGAAAACCAACTTGTAGAAGCATAATTAATTGAAGATCAGCGCAGCAGCTTAACCCAAACGATACAAAACATGGACAATGCATTCAATACTGTTTCAGTCTTAGGCTTCAAGGTCTTCAACGACGACCTGAAAAATATTCCTGTGCAGGGAGAAAAGAGTAGAGTAATCAACTGCAGCATAAGCCCTAACAATTATGGTTTAACGGTTAAAGATGCAGAGTTTAAAAAAACGCTTCAAAATACCGATTTCCTCGTGTTGGACGGCGTTTACTTTGCGCTGGCTTCTATATTTCTTCTTGGAAAGAACATCAAACGGAACCAGGGACCTGATGTTTACAAACATTTTGTCCACCGTATGAATGAAACATCCGGAAAGGTGTTCTTTCTGGGGTCTTCTGAAAAAGTTTTAGGACTGATCAAAGACCGCATGAACCGCGAATTTCCTAACATCACTGTCGGGACTTATTCGCCTCCGTTTAAAAAAGAGTTTTCTGATCAGGATAATCAGGATATGATCGATGCCATCAATGCTTTCGAACCGAATGTTCTGTTTGTAGGAATGACAGCACCGAAGCAGGAAAAATGGTCTGTAAAACACCGTGACTCATTGAATACCAACCTGATCGTAAGTATCGGAGCGGTTTTTGACTGGTATGCGGGAACAGAAAAAGAGATCAATCCGATCTGGTTCAAGTTAAGACTTGGCTGGCTTCTGAGAATGATCTACAGACCTGAGATCTTCAAGAGAAACATGGGAAACACAATTATATTTTTCCGTGATCTGTCGCTGATCCTGCTAAGACTGAAAAAGCAGCCGACATTTTCAAATATCTGATAACTTAATGGGAAAATGCTGATTTAGTATCATCGTTTTCCCATTTTTCTATGCTTTTGACTGGATCAGAGTTTGTTCCAACGTATATATATCTACGTTGAAATTTTTTCATAAACTCTCAATTCCTGGAAGGTTTTACCCCTTTGAGGAATTTTTAATAGCTAAAACAACTCCGAAATTGTATTTCCGGAGTTTTATAGCTTAAGAAGAATGAAATCTGGTTCAGGTAACATAAGCACCCGGAAGTATCAGCGCGGCTCCGTTAAAACGGCGGCTTTCAGAATATCGGTGATGTTTTCTTCAAAGGATCCGATGGTAAAAAGTGATTCAAATCTAACCTTTCCTGCCTGGCCCATCTGCGTGCGAAGCACGGGATCCTGTATCAGGACGGCTATCTTTTCTGCCAGTGCAGCAGCATCTTTCCGGGGTACAAGATAACCCGTTTCGCCTTCGACAACAATGTCAGGTATGCCGCCTTCGGGACAGGATACGACCGCGAGGCTGCTTTGCATGGCTTCAAGAATGACGAGCGGAAATGCTTCGAAATGGTAGAAAGTAGGAAATACGAGCACATCTGAGCCGGATAAAAAGGCTCTTTTTTCCTGGTCATATTTAGGGCCGTGTGCGAAAACACTGTCTGTCAGGCCATATGCGTTTACTTTCTCCGCAAATTGTTCAGGTGAAATGTCGGTCCAACCGCCGACAAAGTTGCATTCAAAGTGAAGACCTTTTTGATGCAGGATCATGCATGCTTCCAGTAAGACCAGCATCCCTTTGGATTCCATCAGATTGCCCAGAAACAAAAGGCGGCAAACTTGGTTTCCTGACTTTACAGGTTTGGCTTCAGGTTTGTTGTTTGGGATACCGTTCGCACAGAAAAATACGTTCTCAGGAGGCGCATAGGCTTTAACATCATAATAAAGACTCTTAGACAGCAGGATACTGAACGACTTATTAAAGACAAAACGATAGAGTCCGTCGGTCAGGACTGATTTTCCGCTGAAGCCGACACCCTTGTTATGAAAATGGTAGATTACTTTTTTCCGGAATAATTTCAAAATACTGACCACCATCAGGTCCTTATAAAATCCGGCACCGCTTGCAGTCAGGGTTACATAACAAAGATCGTAATCTTTTTTTTGCAGTGCAGCTGCGACCCTTGACTGGATCTTGAGAAGCTTCAGGATCTTGCCGGCTCCGGCACCACCGATCTCTTTGAGGCTTTCTGAGGTGGAAAGGTTGATGTAGTCTGCGTCAAACGCATCGTTGATCTTCGCACTTTCTTTAATGAACTTACCCACCATGGCCGCACCATGAACCGGTGGGGGCACATGCATAATAAACAAAATTTTTGGTTTGATAGGCTGTGTCCCCACGCTGGCTGCTGATGCTTTGATTATTTATTAATTTTAAGTTCTCCTTCGGTACTGACTTTAAATTCTGTCGGATAAGTATCGGCCGTTACCACATGGCCACGGTTGATAAGAACAGACTCATTAGACTTGGGCGTCTGACCTCCCGACCAGGTTTCAGGATTATTCCAGTGCCCGGAAGCGATGCTCTGGATGAGTCCCGTAGCCGCATTTTTAATCATGACGATACCCTGGTGCGGTTCAAGAAGGAATCTGGATGTATACCGTTTGTTGTTTACATCTGCATAATTTCCATCCAGTGCTACGGTAGCCTGGTTATCAGAATGATTATACTCGAACCGGAAGTTGCTTTCCTGATCTGTAGTCACCAGAGATTTTGATGAACCTGCATCCTGTCTGTATTCCTGTGTCCATTGTGGAAGCGTAATATCGACCTGATTTCCCCCGGCATATTCTCGCTGTACGGTGATGGTACTCGCATCGTTGACAGGCCGTGCATAGGTATTTTTGTTAAATGTTCCGAACTGCGAGGGATCATCATTGAAAAACATGTGAACGAACATGGCCGACTGAGACGATGATTTTGCGATGAAAATGTTGTTCTGAACGGTCAGGTTTCTGACAAAAAGGTCTTTGAAACTATGAATAAGCAGCACCCTTGGAAAATCATAGACCAGGTTGTTGGTAATTTTATGGTCGCTGGTCCCGTTGACGAATATGCCGCCCCACGGACCGTGTGCAATAACATTGTTGTCGATCTGTGTATCCTTGCTCCCGCCGTCCAGGTAGATACCTGCGACCTTTCCATAGGGTTCCCAGTAATTGGACTCAGCACCTTCAAAGGCGCCAACCGCGTGCAGGACAATATTGTTCCGGATCTTTCTGTTGCCACCGGTTGAGTTAAAGGTATAGATACCGGCCCCGTCGTCCTTGATCCTGCAAAAAGAATCAACGAAGTTATTTTCAACAACAATATTATCGCCGCTTCCTGAAAAAGTAATGCCGTTGAAACCGGTGTTGACCACTGTGCAGTTTTTAATGACCGTACCGGTGCCATACACTGAAATACCTTCCTGAGCGGTATCGCCAGACCGACCAGCGCCTGCAATCACGCCAATGTCTGAAGTATGGACCCCATCGATTGTTATTGCAGTTCCCTGGTGTTCAATCCAGATACCGTTGTTCAAAGCGTCGGTGACGGTTCCACCATTGATGGTGATGCCCGACACGTCGATACCATAAACCCCGTTTCCGCCATGCTGCTTAAAATTACAGTTGTTCAGGGTCACTTCCGAAGCACCGACCAGGTATACTCCATTCAGGTCGCTTCCCTCAAAATCAATGTTGTTGATCACAATATTGCGCTGCGAATTGACCACAAAGTTTCCGGCCAAAGTACTTGCTTTGACCGTTCTTCCATCGGGAGAGCCCGAGCCGAAAAACATGTAGAGGCGTTTGGCATTTTTGTCATAAAACCACTCCCCGTCAGCGGTGAGGGTACCCAGATGGCCCTGTATAAAAAATCCGTTTCCGTCAATGGGGCTATAATTGGAATTATTTCCATAATCATTGAACGTGCTGTAAGCCAGCTTATCAGAAGACCGCGAAACGATCTTGTGGCGGTCCAGAAGCCAGCGGTCCTTTCGGATCACAACCTCTCCACCTACAGGATCAAACGGAATGGCACTGACGGCCGATGCGGAAATCGCCGAGTTTCCTTCATGACTGCTGTATTTGAGGTAACCGGCATCAGGATATCTTCCCATGCCTTTCACCACGCCATCCAGGGTCACCATGTTCAGGTTTGAAACGTCCAGTGATGTATAAAAAATATTTCCATTTGCTTTGGTCCAGGTGTCAAGCCGGGTGAATCCGCTGATGACCGGGTTGGGGCCTTCACCATAAGCATCAAAAGTAAAATTGGAATTTTCGGCAGAGAGGGTTCCGTAAAACACATCACCTCTTTTGAACAGGACAGTACTGCCGGTGGTATAGGAGGCTTTCAGCTTTGCAAAGCTCCAGGCATCCTCATCGCTTAATCCGGAACCGTTACCTCCGGAGGCTTTCACATAGTAGGTTGCCGCCTGGGCGGCATGCAGACAGAGGACTACATACAATAGTAGAACTGATTTAATCTTCAGGTTTTTCATAACGTTGTACGTTGATATTTGTTTTCTTATTCCTTTACTTCCCTAGCTCCTCAAATCGCCTCCCCAAATCTTTCAATACTGCCTTGCAGTATGAGCAAAAAAATCATATACAAATACTGAATCGAAAAAATCAGTGGTTAATAAAAGAGCAACAAGCGGTTACTTAACATACTGTATCACAGAACCTTTCTGTTAAAGAACCGAAGTACCGGAGACTCAATATACCGGAATACAAGGACCCCGCCGGTAATAGTAAACAAAAATAGAATGAAAATCAGACACTGAAGTATCATCGAATTATAAATATGTAATTTCTCGACTATAATCCTGAAAAGTCTAAACAAAGTACTAAGAAATATCAGGTGAGAAAGGTATATGGAATACGAAGCTTCCCCAATCAGGAGCAGTATTTTGGGGTATGCAATTTTCGTGGTCAGATCGATGATAACAACCCTGTAAATGATCAGCGACATCATCAGGGCCAGTAGCAGAATGCCGGTCGGACGAAGCAGGATCTGTGGATAGTCAGGTGCCAGGCAACCGATCGTTAACAACAACAGTAGAGCCCAGATCCAAACGTTAAGGTGGTATGATTTCAAGATGAGGTAAGCTACCAGACAGCCGCAGAGAAAACCGGTGATCCTTTCGTTGAAAAGAATGATATTGGGAATATCCATGGAGGCCGAAAGAGGAATTTTCAGCAACACCGCGGCCAGCCAGATGAAAAATACATAACGGGCATATCGGATACCGATCAGGATGCAGATAAAAAATGCGATATAAAAAATGACCTCGTAAGCCAGCGACCAGGCTACCGGAAGAAAAAAATTTGTCTGAACCGGGATCAGCAGATATGAATATAAAATAAAACACCATTCACGGACCGACTGAAAGTTCATGGTGTGGTCGAGGTGGTTGGTTTTGCCGTCCAGAAGGAAAATTAAGATAAGATAAACAGTCGCAATGATCCAGTAAAAAGGATATATCCTGATGAAGCGTTTTTTAAGGAACAAAAGTTTGTTTGTGCCTTCCTGCAGATCTTTAAAATGAACGTAAGTAATGATAAAACCGCTCAGTACAAAAAAGAAATCCACACCAATATAACCCTGAAAAAAAACATCACCCAAAAAAGAAGTTTTAAAATAAGGCCGGGTGGAACCGCTTATATGACAGAGTACGACCAGCATTGCCGCAAATCCTCTAAAGATCTGCAGTAACTCCAACTTCTTTTTCATAGATATTTACTTTTCATACACAAATATTAAGTGTTGAAGTGCTTACGTTGATTTTAACTTAAATGCGCCTCATCCATTCGCCGCGTGCCGTCAGGACAGCTTACTCCATTCGGTCACCAGGTCTTCTTTAAAGCTGATCATCAGTGATGGCTTTGCATCCAGACCAGCATTATTGACAGCCTCGACAGTATCAATAAAACTTCTCAGCCCGTCGATGGTACTTTCTTCAGAAAGCGGATCGAAAAGCTGTCCGGTCTCAGGTGTCACCAGGTAGGATGCTCCTGCATATTTTGAACAAAATACCTGAAGTCCGAAAATCAGTGCTTCATTGACCACCGCACCGAAAGGTTCAAAAGTACTGGGCAGTACGAAACCTGAGGCACATAAGTACCAGGCATTCAGCTCGTCCCCTTCAAACCTGCCAGGAAGAATGACCTTATTTTCCAAGTTGTGATTTTCAACCAGCGTTCTGACCGCCTCCATCTGCTGGCCTTCCCCGACTAAAACCAGTCGCAGGTCAGGCTGCGCAAGGAGCACCGGGTAAATGTGCCCGATAAATCTTTCCAGTCCCTTTTCAGCAATAAACCGTCCGACATACAAGAGCACTTTCTTTCCCGTCAGGTCGTACGTTTTGGTATATCTGCCTGCTATCGTTTCCAGTTTTGACCGCTCAGCTCTCAGCCTTTCCGGCGCCTGCAGAATAGGTGATACGATGAGCTGGTTCTCTTTTAGATTAAAAGACGTTTGGTAAAACTGTGCTACTTCTTTCGATAATACCACCAGGTAATCCAGTCGTTTTACACTGTATTTCCGCGCAAAATAGCGGAGTTTAGTCTGGACATGGTTACAGATATCAATGCTGTCGTCTATCGTCGAGCCTATTTTCTGGCGGATCAGCCCCAGGCCTTTCAACAGCAGCAGATACTGCGTGGTAAAAGAATATTCATATCCGAAAACGATATCGGGATTTGCGCGCCTTATCGTTTTTAACATGCCATACCGGATTGCCCTTCCTTTGGACCCGACGGGGCCTTTGAGCAGATACGAATGTTTAAATGTAAGTTGTGAGCGAAGTTTTTGCTGATCAAATTTATGATCCCGGACATTGTTAAAAATAAAAACCACCTCCAGATCAAAAAGCTCACCCATGGCATTGAACTGGTCAATCCGGTATGGTGCCAGTGCGGGGTGAAACATTAAAACTTTAAGTTTGCTCATAACCTTTATTATTAAATCCGTTCAAATAAATGCAGCTGCGTCCAGGCTGGCCAGCGATGTTGCTACAAAGGGATGTCTACCCGGACGCCGTCTTTTTTCACGATACGCGCCGGCGAGCCGATCACGGTACAATTGGCCGGCACACTTTTGACCACAACCGCATTGGCGCCGATGATCACATTGTCTCCTATCGTGATGCCGCCTACGACCACTGCACCTGTGCAGACCATCACGTTGTTTCCGATCACAGGCTTTTCCTGTCCGCCCAGCCTGTTGGTCCCCAGCGTGACGTGGTGGTAACAGACAAAATAATCTCCGATACTTTCTGCATTCAGAAAACTTGAGGTATTGTGAATGAAAAGCGCGGTCCTGCCAATTTTCATACTTCCCGGAATATCCAGCGTCCGGTCTTCCGGCAGGATCCACTTGAAAAAGTATTTGATATTGCCGATTCTGTGGTAAAAAAGATTTCTGTACTGTCTGGCAAATACCAGAGACAGGATCATATTTTTAACAGTTGCCGTATCAGAAAGTATCAGTTTTTTATTGGCGTGAAAAGCAAATACGAGAAGGTGCGGGATTATCGTAATAAACCGGAGTGCCAGGATCAGCAGGTGATAAACCAGCTTCATTTTACTGCCATTGTCAGACAGATCAACAAAATAAATATGTTGGTCATGCCGGGTTACCTGCGACTTAGTTTCGCCGGAAACGGTGGAAGAAAAAGCAGCTGCCTCAGACATTGGTATCCTTCATTTTATATAACTCTCTCTTATAAAGCCTTCTCAAAAACCTGACAGCAAAACCAGCGTAGATATGCGCCTTGAAAGAAGCCTTCGGGAATGTGTTGATCAGTCCTGAAAAAGAAGGGTGTGCTCTTTTCACAACCGTCAGATGCTCATGCATGTACCGGTTGTAAAGCTTGGAATTATGATCACCCGAAGACTTGCTGTCCTTGTGCCACCGGAATATGGACAGATCCTGATCGATTACATAAAATGGATACTGCGCCGCAATCCTGTAAAACCATTCAGCATCCATGATCATCTGGTATTCTTCATTGAGATATCCGATGTCTGTCAGGATACTTCTTCTTAAAAAAGTACTTGGCTGAAAGATGGACATCATGCAGTGTTTTTCCTGAAAACGGGAGATGTTAGGATATTTGCGCTCGTATACCTCGCCTTTATAATCCATGAAGAGGCCGTTTCCAACAACGACATTCGCCTGCGGATTTTTCTCAAAAAAGTCAGATACAGCCTGGATGGCACCTTTGCAGTAAACGTCATCACTGTTGATCCAGGCGATGATATCACCGGTGGCCATCGCAAAGCCTTTATTGATCGCATGGGTCTGCCCGTTGTCTTTTTCGCTAACCCAGTACTTTAGCCTGTCCTCATATTTTTTGATGACTTCAACCGTATTATCTGTCGAGCCTCCGTCGATGATGACATATTCCAGATTATCATACTGCTGATCGAGAACCGACTGAATGGTCTCTTCAATAAATTGCCCCTGGTTGTAAGAGGGCGTCACTATGGATACTTTCAAGTTGTTCATAATTCACTTTTATTTACCAATGAATAAATTGCTTTATATGCATCAATAATCTCATTTGCTACTTTTTTGGGATCATGTCTTTCCAATGCTGTATTTCTGGCTTTCAGCCCGAACTGTCTGCTTTTCTCAAAATCAGCAGCCAGCTCACAGATTGCTCCGGCCAGTGAATAGGAATCTCCGTCCTGCACGAGCATGCCCTCAGATCCATTCTCGAGCAGAGAGTCCGTTCCTCCTGCAAAAGTGGCCACTACCGGCATCCCCAGCAACATCGCTTCACACAGACTGTTGGGACTGTTTTCGATATGGCTTACCTGACAGTAAATATCAGCGCCGCAAAGGATCTCAGCGAGTTCGGTCTCTGTTTTTCCACCAAGGAACACGATATTATTGGCGGCATAATCTTTTTTCAGCCATCGCTTCACCAAGCTCGGGTATCTGCCTGATTCGTTCTGGCCCACGACCAGCCACTGAAAATCGATGCCGGATGCTGTGAGAACCGCGGCCGTATTCAATACAGATTCAAGCCCTTTATAAAGACCTCCGCTCATGGTGGTTACAATTTTTATCGTCGGGCTGAAGGCCTTTTTGTCCCACTGCCTGTTATAAAAGCTGCTGCGCATGATCTCGTTTCCGGTAAAATAAAGACTCTTGGGCGCCAGTATCCTGGTCGCTCTTTTGTCCCAGGCTGTTCTTCCGATGATGAACCGGGCAGGTTTAAGCATCTCAACTTCTCTTTCAGCCCATTTGGAAAACAAATAAAAATTATTTCGCACTGAGTCTATCAAAATCTTCGAACTGAAACTTTCCTTCGCCGTGGCAACACTTTTCGGAATCCCTGAGAAAAATTTCTCGCGGTAAGGTGTTAGAAGGCTTTGGATCGAAAACACGACCGGAAGCTGAATGTATTTCTGAACCAGTCCGAAATTATCCTCGGTGCCATGGATATGGATCACATCGGGCCGCACCGTTTCGATAATCTCAACGAGTTTTTCAATGTAGCGCTCATCGCGGTTGGTCTGGTAGGCTTCAAGCCTGTCGAGGAGTTTTGCTATTTTGCTCTGCCCTCTTCCCCGCGAGACCGGATAATATTGCACCGATTTATATTCGAATGGTGCCAGCTCGCCGTTGTAATAAAAACTTACGGATAAATCAATAAATGGATCATGCTTCACCTGCTGTTCCAGCGATGCAAGCCAGCCCGCTGTAAACGAACCGGGGGTTAGCTTCTCAGCAGCTCCGCATGGTGTAATGGCAAACCAAAGAATTCTCACTGTCCGGTAGTTTTAATGATAGGCTAAATGCAATTTCAAGTCATTATCAGAACACATTCTGAACTCTTTCGACTGGCAGTAAAGGACACAGATCCAGAGCACGACGTATTCAAAGTTAAAGGCAGGAAGTCCAAATGGAAGCAGAAATATGATGTGTGCAACCAGGTAAAAGGCCATGCCTTTGGTCATTATATTGTTTGAACGGAAAAATCCAAGATAAGCGGAATGCAGCACCAGAAAACAGAACAAACCCAGGTAAAGCAGGCCTCCCTTCAGGATCAGATGCAGATATCCTGTCTCGATCATGCCGCGGTTGACACTCGACATATCAAAAATCGGACAGTAATACGTACCGTTCAAACCTCTGCCAAGTATCCAGTCCCAGGATTCACCCTGAAAGCTGTAATAGAAATATTCTTCAACGCCGGTTCTGGTATCCTCTTCCAGCCTGGCTAAAAACAAAGCAAAGGTGGAGCCGGCATACAGGTTGAAGAGCAAAGCCGCGAACATGATCGTCACGGCAACGATTCCGAGCTTCAGTAACTTTGACGCCCCTTTTGAAGCAGCAATGTTTAAAATGAAAGCAAAAAGCACGATCAAAAGATACATGAACAAATTGCCGCGCCTGGCTGAATAAAGCGCCAGAAATACACAGGTAAACATTGTAAAATAAGCCATCACACGGTACCTCGCAGAAATAAATTCAGAACAGAGAATCATAAACGAGGATGCAAACAGGTATTGCAGCGGTATGTAAATCACCCCGATATAGGTTTGATAATCTTCGACGTCGATGTCTTCGTTGGCCTGAAATATTTGTTTATAATTCAATACCAGAAGCACGATCCCGATGATCCCCTGTAAAAATGTAAACTTAAAAACACTGCTCAGGGTGATCTGACTAAAACCTAAAAAGACGATCAGCGGGGTAATAAAAGAAAGCCAGGTATAGCGGTTGATCAGCGAATAACCATCCGATGAAAAAGTTTCCCTGCTTACAAAGGGCCGGATCAGGATGATCGCCGTCCATAGTAAAAACAGGACAAACAACACCAGCATCACACCGTTAAAAGGCTTTTGAAACCGGATATTAAAAAAGGCATGATAAAAAATTATAATCAGTCCCACCCCGCAAAGTAAATAGCAGAGTGCCTTGGAGGTATCAAAGAACATGCCACCCATCGCGTGAAGGATGAAGCCGACCATGACCCAGTCAAAAGGACTTAATTTTTTTAATTCTGACATATGATAAAAAACAAGTGCGGTTAGACTTCAAGTTTTACCCACTGTGAAGGGAAAATTCCCTGAGCGCTGTTGTTTTGAAGCCACCGGTCCGGCATCACTACAATTTTATCCGGATTCTGATTTAGCCAGGCACCCCACCAGCTGAATGTACTGTTTGAAATAATATTATGCTTGCAAAGACTCATCAGGTACATGTCCAGGTAGGAGTTTTTCCCGCTGTTGTGATCCACATAAGTACAGTTGGACAGGCGGATATTTTCTTTGACCCAGGCCATGTCGTCGGAGAAGATATAGAAATGAGCCTCTCCTATCCTGTCTTCAATCAGCGCAGCCGCATCTTCAAAATAAGCCTTATCCTTGATGACCATATGGCTTCCTGCCCAGATCGGGTTCAGGTAGTCTCCCCTCCGGACATGGATACTCACGGCATTGCGGTTGCTGATCTCGCTGCTCAATGATATGTTTTTACTGTCTGTTGGCTTTTTGAATTCAAAACATCTGCGGACTTCCTTTTCGATACCTCCAAAATAAGCTTCGTCCTGCCAGGTGCCCATGAAGGTCACGTCCCTTTGGCTGAAAACATTTTCATCCTTTATAAATTCCTTTTTTTCCCGATACAGATCTGATGTTTTAGCCTGCATTTTCAGCACCTGACGCAGCACAAAGTATGAGAGCTTATTCTTAAAAATCGGTCCGCCGTTGGCTAAAAGAAAATCCTGAACACTCACACCGAAAGGCAGCTGGAGATTAAAAGCATGTGACATGTCAAATCCGTTGTGATGCACATGTCCGAAGTACTGTGAAATCGACACCCGCGATTTCACACCCCTCTGGTTTAATGCCAGGTTCAGCGCATATTGAAACATCTGGTTTCCAAGTCCGCCATAAAGTAAAACCTTGTTCATAACGTTGTTTACATTTTAGTAGAAAGTAACACGGTCCGCCTATCGGATCCAGATCCCCTTCTTTCCTTTCACAATGATCATATAATATTGCAGCGGCGCGATCAGATAAGCATTGATATTGGCAATGATCGCTCCGACAAATACAGCATAGACGCCGATATGGAAATACCTGATCAGCACAAGCACGGTTCCAATGTACAGGAATGGGCTGATGACACTTGACCAGAACTGCAGCCGCAATGCGTTGATCCCATTGAGAAAATTCACATACTTACTGCCGAACATTCCGACACTGAAAAACAAAAAGCCGAAAAGCGAAAGAGAGAAATCAATATTCACTTTTCCTTTCCCAAGCCACAGCCCGTAAACCGTTTCGGAGAACAGCAGCATCAGACACCCGGCAAAAAACATCCCGATGTTCAGCAGATTGTATTTCCGTATCCCGTTCCTGATCCAGGCAATGTCATTTTTCAGAAAAGCCTCGGTGGAAGCTGACCAGAAGGGTGTGATAAAGATCATAAAGACCATATGCAGCACCCCGAAATATTTATAAACAATGTTATATGATGTCACCTCTGCCGCACCAAAATTCCGGGAAATGATGATATTGGCAGATTCATATTGTATGATGGCAGCGATCTGGATAATAAAAAAGCTGAAACCCAGTTTTAAAAGATCCTTTGAATAGGAAAACTGCACATCACTCAGGCTGGGCCGATAGCTCTTGAAGGCTCCGTTGAAATAATATAGGTTTGCTCCGATCAGTACGATCAACGGCGAAACACAAAGTGCAATACCCAGCTTTACCAGAGATCCGTCGGAGGTTTTTACCAGAATAAAAATCAGGATCAGCGAAAGTATCTGGCCCAAAAGATCGAGAAGCGAAGTTTTGGCAGGCTGCTGATCTGCGATGATCAATGTGGTAATGACCCTCAGCACAAACTGCAAACAGAAATAAGAGAAAATGATTATCGCCAGGAATGATATTTCCGATTCCATACTTGGCGAGATTTTGAGCATCTGTGACCAGTTCAGGAAGTGATTGGTGATCATCAGAATGGCCCAGACACCTCCAAAAATCAATGCAAGTATACTGTATGTGGTACTGATATAAATCTTGGCGAGCTTTAGATCTCCCTCTGCTTTTGCCTTTACCAGCTTGTTCCGCAAACCATTGGTAAGCCCTATGTCAAAGAAACTGAACCAGCTCACGACCGAGCTCAGCGTCAGCCATATCCCGTACCTGTAAGGGTTGATATAGTTGATCGTCAAAGGAACAAGGATAAGACTGATGGCAATACTGGCTCCTTTGATCAGAAAGGACATACCAATATTTTTCTTAGCCTTGATGCTCCGCTCGTGGCCCTTGGTAAAATTGTTGCTTATAAAATGCAGCACATTTGTCATTCAGCTGGTGTTTATTTTTCGGGGGGTTCTTATGGGTTTGCTGCTGACTAAGCCTGCATTGGTCTGGCCATGTCAAATACATGGGTGTCGATGTATACAATTTCTTTAATACCTCCCAGCACGATCGCCGTGTTGCTGTACGAACTTTTGCATGAGCAGATGATCTTGCTGGAATGGGCCAGCATCAGAAGCTCGACCACGCCGCCGTAGATTCCTTCCAGATCATCACGACCGATCTTGTGGTTAAACACATGCATCAGCTCTCCGTATTTTTGTTTAAAAAAAACTTTGGTCGGCTCATCATCAGTGGCCAGCAGGAATTTCTGTGTGGGGTTTTCTGCCAGATAGCGGTCAATCTGCACGATGTAATTTTCGTCCGGGCTGTCTCTGGTGGTGTGCACATGATCAGTCCTTCTGATATGAATACCGACATACTGCTCACCTATCTTCTGATATTCCTGTTTTACACGTTCCTTTAAAATTTCACTGAACTTGAAGTTGGCAAATTGCTCTGCAAGCTCTTCATTTTTCATGTAGTCATTGTAAGTCTCCTCTACGGCCTGATCTCCAAACGGAAAACAGGTCGCCACCAGCACCGTGGATTCTTCGCTGCTGATCTTCAGCTGTTTTACCCGGTTGGTCTGGTCGTCACGAATGTCGCTGTCAAACAGGGTCTGACCAGAAAAGAGCTTTGAGAAAAATTTCAAAAACCCGTAAAACCTTGAATTTGTGCCGGGTCTGTAAATATTGGTAAGCAGCAAATTAAGCCACTGTGGCGGTACAGAATATTCCATACCGATGCTTTGGAAGATGTCCGTCAGCTCGCAGCCCAATGCCTCGTTGACAGGCCAGGCAATAACCAGTTCCCGATTATCTCTTTTGGCAAGCTGCACGGCAGAAGCCAGTACGCGCATTCTGTTTCCAAGGCCAGCCTGGGGAACAACGATGATTTTCTTTTTCGTTACCATTTATCTCAAGTACAGGTTTACATACCCAAAAGCGGTCATTGCTTCGAGCGGGGGTTTTTGGATTGGGAACTGACTAGAACCGGCTTGTGAAATTTCCAAATATTGAACTCAGCAAGCCAGGCTTTTTGCTGTTGTAGTAATTATTATCGTAGTTGTAACCGTAACCGTAGCGGATCCGCTGGATGCTGTTGAAGACGATATTGATATTGACCAGCTGTTTCTGCTTATTAAGTTCTTTAAGGAATTCAAGCTCATCAACTTTGGTGTAACCCTGTCTGATCATATAAAGCGTCATATCCGCAACCCTGGAAATAATCATGGCATCGGGTACCAGATGCACCGGCGGACTGTCAATGATGATGTCGTCGTAGATGTCACGCAGGCTATGGATCAGATCAGCCAGCTGATGTCTTTCGAGCAGCTCGGAAGGATTATGCGCCGCCGTTCCGCTTCCTATCACGTCCAGGGTCTGCTCAAATTTTGAATTCTGGATGATCTCATCAACCGATGCCTTTCCGTTCAAAAAATCCGTGATCCCCGGATGCGCCGTGTTAATTTCAAAAACTTCTGCCAGTTTCGGTTTTCTCAGATCCAGCTCAACAAGGATCGTCTTTCTTCCTGAATAAGCCATCGCCACACCCAGGTTGCTGCTGACATAGGTCTTTCCTTCTCCTGCTACACTGGACGTGACTAACGTCACCCGCCCACTCTCTTTCTTACCGAACAAATAGTACATCTTGATCCTGAGTGCTCTGAACTGCTCACTGACAGCCGTGGCACTGTTGGCGCTAATCGCGATTCTGTTTTTTGACTCTTCATAAGGAAGTTCGCCAATGATCGGAATCTCACCGGATTCTTTAAGTTCATGCAGGTCATTGACTTTGGGACTGATGATGCCGCGTGCATAGATCAGACCTGCCGGAAAGGCCATACCCAGAAATAACGCGATAGCGAAGATCATGGCTTTCAGTGCACTCTTAGGAGCACCCGCATAAGCCTCGTCGACAATCCGGTCATTCGCCAGCGCCGATGCGTAACTGACAGAAACTTCTTCTTTTTTCTGTAAAAGATAGGTATACAAACCTTCCTTAATCGCCTGCTGTCTTTTGATATTGATAAACTGACGCTCCTGAACCGGAATGTTCTTGATCGAATAAACGAAATCATCATTAAAAGACTGAAGCTTTTGCTGCGTGTTCTGCAAGGTAGAACGTATACTGGCTACGTTCTCTTTGATCGCCTGTTTAGTGACTGTGATCGACCGGTTGATTGGTTCGAAGTCGGGATTAGTTTCGGGCGTTGTAGCCAGCAGTCTTTCGCGCTGCAGCTGAAGCTGTGCAAGCTTCTCAATCAGACTGCTCAAAGCAGGATCATCGATTCCCAGTGTCGACGGTGTTTTGCCGGCGTTCAGCGATGAATTAATGTAACGTTCAATTCCTTCAATAATGCTCAACTGCACATTTACCTGGCTCAGCCTTGCATCATTGGCCTGCATGTTTTCAAGACTGATCTTCGAATCGGAACTCAGGTCTGTAAGGCCCCTGCTGCTTTTAAATGTTTCTATGCCCTTTTCTGCGCTGTTCAACTCACTCACCAATGTTGAAAGGCGGGAGTCTATGAAATCAAGCGTACTTCTGGTTTCCTGTTTTTTAACGAGGATTCCGGCCATTTTATAGTTTTGGATCAACCGGTTAAGAATATCTTTTCCACGCTGCGCAACCTGATCCGAAATGGAAAGGACTGCCGCAGTAGATGATTTGCTGGAAAGCGCAACACCAATTCTTTTCTGGTAATCAATCGCCAGTGCATCTGGATCATGCAGCACTATTCTTATTTTCGCTCCTTTAAACTGGCCGATCTCAGCAGTTGGTTCAAGCTTCCAGCTTCCAAAATTATTTTTGAACGTCTCCTTAAACGTAAATTGTTTAAGATTTCCGTCTGGCATGCTGACAAAAAAAGAATTTTGGTCGATGATGACCAGGTTGACCGTAGCGTTTGTATAATTTCCCGTGGGGTTGATCAGAGTCAGTTTTACAGGCCCGTTTTTGTACAGATCTTCTGTGGCAAGACCGTCCATTTTCTGATAAGAGATATCCAGTTTAAGATCACGCACGACTTCCCCGATCAGCTGCTTTGATTTCAGAATTTCAAATTCATTTTCCATAATCCTGTTCGTGCTCAACAGATCAATTTCATGCAGGGGGGACTGCTGATCCTGGGTTTTCTTCTCGTTTTGAATCAGCAGGGTGGCTTTGATCTCATAAACCGGCTTGGCAACCTGGTAATAAGTGAATACGCCTATGCCAGCCAGCAACAGCCCGATTACGAAAAGCGGCCAATGATATAAGTACTTTTTGAGAATGCTGCTCAAATTGATCCCGCGTTGTTTCTCCTGCGGCATTCTGAAAGGTGTAAACTGGGCTAGCTGTGTACTCATATGATTTACCTGTGATAGTTCAAATACAAAACAATGATAAAGTGTCAGGGGGAACCGGAGTAATATTTACGATATAGCAGTGTTTCGTCTTGTAAAATACCAGAAAACTTTAAGGTCACCCGGTATCTGACCATGTATGTTGTTAGAATTATTACTATCCGAGACTGGCGAGGCGAAGTTGTTATCGATCGCTTCAATTTCCCAGTCTTTTGTTTTCCTGACCTACACTATTGACGACTTCAAATGTTTTGCGCATTTTGAAGATTCACTGAATAATTATAATTGACATTCAGTGCTGGTAAGTCATTAGCAAAGGTATAGATAAATTTTCTAAAACAAAGATTCAAGGCTTTGCGACCAAATTTTTTACTGTAAAGTATAGCATTGACAAACTTTTATGGAAGATATCTTAAAATTTTCGTTACCCGGGGCGCGTATTACTTAGAAGGTTTTGCCTAAAATGTTTTCTACATTTCCTTGTTAAGTACTAAGATTTATGCATTTTTTATTACTTGAACCGTTTAATAAGTTTAAGCACATTTCTTTACATCATCTGGTCGATTATCTCTGTCAACACGTGAATATACTCCTACCAGTTGTACAAAAATGAAATTGTCCTTGATCACAGCTACAATTTATACGGTACAGCTGCCCTTGGGAAGTAGAAATTTTTTTACGCCCGCGGCTTGTATGAAAACCCAAAGCTCCCGTTTTCAGCGATACATCAGATAGGGTCACAAATTGGAAGCACCAGACCAGCAGTTTGACAATTTATCCGGCTACAATGACTTTTGTCGCTCGTCTGCAACTATTTCAAGCCGAATTTGTAAAATCAATTCTATCAGCTTTACGCGCCTGATGTTTAAGTTGAAAGTAGATCAACTCACATATTAAACTATTTGTAGGTTTTCTGGTATAAAATAGGTTTTTCGCGAAGTAGATTGTAGAATTACATGGGATATTAAGTGATTGTACATACAAGTAATTATAAATTCAGTTTAATACGTATATAGCAATGCGTTTATATTAACCGGTTATTGTTCATATAAAATGGGAAATAAAGGAGGAGCACCGAAAATTACCATTAAATAAGTTTTCATTTTCGATAAAAATGAACGTATTGTACGCTGCATGAAATTTTCCGTAAAAATAAATAATACGTGAAGCATATAACTTTTAAAAATATAAATAATTGAATATAAGAACTTTATATCATTTACAACGAGCAACCCAACTGAGAAAGTCTGGATTATAGTGAAAATAAACATGACTATTTGAAGTAGCAGTTATTTAAAATATTCTTTGGCACCTACTTAAAATACTTCAAATTAACGGTTGGAAATGATGCGTATAATAAATATACATATTGTAAAGTTGGAATTGACATATAAGTCGTATAGCTTTGTGTAGACAAATACCCCAATACATCCGTTTTGAAAAATCAATACCGCAATAGTACAAATCCTACTGTTGCAAGAAACAGCGAATATTTATATTCCTGTGATCAATAGCTGCACACACTACAATCAAAAATCAGACGACCGGAATTTTTTAATTCCCTGAAAATGTATCAATCCGTTGCGATCATGTTCAAATCCTGCTCTTTGCAGCAATTTTTGATGTGCATCATCGGATTTCGGACAGAGAGAATATTAAAATAATTGTGAATTAGACTATAAAGGCAGGATAATGAAATTATCGCACGGTAGCTGCGATGACGACTTGAAGCGCTTTACGGCAGATACCAACAAGTATCTGTCATTAGAAAGATATGCATGGCAAATGCTCTGCCTAAGTCCGGCTGATATAAAAACAAGACTATTACCAACACTTCAAGTGATACTCAACTCATTAGTGTATTAATATATTTTTAAATATAATATAGTAATATTATGAAAAAGCGCAACCCCCGTCTGATGCACAATGCCCATTTGTGGATTGATGTCATGCTTTTAAATCTTTCCTTCCTGGTGGCTTGCTTCCAGCGTTTCGGAAACTGGCAGTATGTTCTTGACCAGCAGTATGTCATCCTTTTGCTGACTGCTAACCTGGTATGGATCTTTGTGATCTACATTTTGGAGACATACCATTTCACGCGGATATCCTTTAACTTCAGAAACCAGCTCGTCCATCTGGGAAAGGCGGCATTACTCCATGCTGCAATCATCATGGGTATCCTGTACCTGGCGCATAAAGGCGATGATTATTCCCGGCAGCAATTTATAATGACCTATGTGGTCTTTGTTGGGATGGCTCTGGTTGCTCGTGCGATCATCGTTCTGACCCTTTTCATGTACCGCAAAGCTGGCTACAATTACCGGAACTATGCCATTCTGGGCAAGGGTGATCTGGCTGATATGATATTTGATTTTTACAGTGAGCGGAAAGAGCTTGGATACCGTTATTGCGGAACTTTCGAATTTGACGAAAGTTCGGAGAAACTGGATATGCTTGAAGCCATCATGGGAGAAAATACACTGGACTTTGTCTACTGCTGTTTATCCGACATGACCGATGCGCAGATCAAAAGCGTGATCAGACTTGGTGAGCGCCAGAAAACCCATATCCGCCTTGTTCCCGATTTTCGCGGTTTCATGACCAATATGGCTACTATCGAATACCATGATATGATGCCGATTATTCAGGTAAACACCAGACCTTTTTCAAGTGTAAATGAAAAAACCCTGAAGCGCTCGTTTGACCTGATCATCTCATCAATGATCATGATATTTGGTTTTCCGGTGTTTTTATTGCTGATGGTTGCCATCAAACTGAGTTCTCCCGGCCCTATTTTTTACCGTCAGAAACGTTGCGGACAATGGGGGAAAATGTTTGAAATTTACAAATTTAGAAGTATGGTTGTCAATGCAGATAAAATGGGGCAACACTCCCAGGGAAGCAGCGACAAGCGCATTACGCAAATCGGACATTTCCTTAGAAAATCCCGGCTGGATGAACTACCTCAGTTCTATAATGTATTGAGGGGCGACATGTCGATTGTCGGTCCGCGACCGCTTTATAAATATGATGTGGATATGCTTATGGAAGCAGAACCGCATGATTTTCAGAGACTTTTAACAGTGAAGCCAGGTATTACATCGATTGGCCAGATCAAGGTTGGGTATGCAGATACCGTTGCCAAAAATGTTGAAAGATTAAAGTATGATCTTCAATATCTGAAGGAATACAGCATTTTTTCTGATATAGAACTGATCTTCAAAACCATGCAACTGATGGTTTCAGGGAGAGGGCAATAGTCATTACTGCGATAAACATATACAATAGCCATAAAGGGCTATTGTATATGTTTATAAGCTGGGTTATTTTTGTAGATCAAACAGGCTGAAAATAATGTGGCCTTCCGGAACATAACAACCAGGTCATATTCAATACCCTGCAACCGAATTCTGAGCCAGTCCCGGTTCGTTACAAGTCACTTTTCTGAGACCGGCTGCAGCCCTTGTTAAGATCAATACGAAACCCAGTACTCTATAAATATTTGACATCTTCATGCGTATCGCAATTCTAGGAACCCGCGGGATTCCCAATCGTTATGGTGGTTTTGAACAATGTGCAGAATTCCTTGCACGCGGACTGACCCTGAAAGGTCACGAAGTGATCGTTTACAATTCACACAACCACCCTTATCAGAAATCATCATGGAATAATGCTCAGATTGTCCACATATACGATCCGGAATATCGGTTTGGGACGATCGGACAAAGTGTTTACGATTTGAATTGTATCCGTGATGTGAAAAACCGGGATTGCGATATCATTTTACAGTTAGGTTATAATACAAGTTCTGTTTGGGGCGCTATGCTGCCTAAGAATGCCGTGGTGACTACAAATATGGATGGCCTGGAATGGAAGCGCTCCGGATTTGGACAACTGGTAAAAAACTTTCTTCTGTATGCAGAAAAGTGTGCCGTCCGTTACAGTGATCATCTGATCAGCGATTCAATAGGCATACAGCAATATCTGAAAGACAAGTATGCGGTCGAATCGACTTATATTCCATACGGTGCGGACGAATTTAAGTATCCGAACGAGTTCCTTCTGGATGATTACTTTTTGAGACCTTACCATTATGACTTGCTGATCGCAACGCTTCAGCCTGAGAACAATATTGAAACCATCCTGGACGGGGTTGTTCACGCTGGTCAGGACCGCCCCTTTCTTGTGATCGGCAACCATAAGACTAAATATGGCGATTATCTGAAAGCTAAATTTAAAGGATATAAAAATATCCGTTTTCAGGGTGGCATCTATCATGCGGACAAGCTTAACAACCTGCGTTATTATGCTAACCTCTATTTTCATGGACATTCTGCCGGGGGCACCAACCCTGCCCTGCTTGACGCAATGGCATCTCAAAGCCTGATCTGTGCCCATGATAATATTTTTAACAGATCGATCCTGGGTAATGATGCACTCTATTTCAGCACATCTCAGGAAATCATCGAAACGCTTACGCACGTAAGGAAGTCAGACCAAACACAGAAAACCAAGGTCGAAAACAATCTGGAAAAGATCAGATCGACTTACAACTGGGAAAACATTACCAATCAGTACGAAGCTCATTTTAAGAAAATTGCCCGGGCAGCGAACAATACTACTGTTTCGAAAGCTGTTTAAAATACTTTCGAATGGCGAAAAAGCTGACCCCGAAAAAAATCCTCACCAATCATTGTTATTGTATGAACCGAATATCCGTTGTCCTTGCCCTGTTTGTCGTTGTTTTTTTAAGCTCTTGCGGATCTTACAAAAACATTCCGTATTTCCAGGATCTAAACCGCCTTACACCCACCGAAGAGAAAGTTTCAAATTATTCTCCTTTCACAATTCAGAATTCCGATGTGCTGGGAATTAATGTAAGCAGCAGAAATCCTGAATCTTCGGCAATATTCAACCGGGCAAATGGGAACAACGACGACAGTCCACAGAACAGCTCACAAAACCCGTCAATGGCTGGTTACCTGGTCGATCAGAAAGGCGATATACATTTACCACTGATCGGCACGATGAAAGTTGCAGGACTGACCACATCTGCGCTTCGCGACTCGCTGAACAAACTGCTGATCACTTACTACAAAGACCCTGTCACCAATGTCCGGATCCTTAATATCAAGGTGGCTGTTTATGGCGATGTATTACACCCAAATGTGTATAATCTTCAAAATGAGCGCACCACCATTACTCAGGCGCTAAGCTTGGCCGGTGATCTTAATATCACCGCGCTTCGGAACATCATTCTGATCCGCGAGGTCGATGGAAAACGGAGTTACATTCCGATTGACCTCAATTCAAAAAATCTGTTTGATTCGCCTTATTTCTATCTTAAGAACAACGACGAAATTTATGTGCAGCCAGACCGCACCAAATATGCTACGGTTGACCGTGGTTACCGCACCGCAACGCTGGTATTGTCAGGTCTGTCGATCATTGCGATTGTATTGTCTAATTTGTTCAGATAATTTTTCCAGTCAGGGTAATGGTATTGTCAGGTTCACTTTCGTTCCCGAAACAGAATCGATCCTGACAGTACCATTCAGTTTTTCGATCCGTGCGTTCACATTTTTAAGCCCCATCGAATTTATTTTCATATGGGTCTGATCAAATCCGGTACCATCGTCGGATATGGTGATCTTCATCGAAGCGTTAGTCAGACTGATTGTAAGGTTTACAGCAGATGCGTCTGCATGTTTGATCGCGTTGTGAACAAATTCTTTTACTACCAGATAAACGTTCTTCCGCACATCACTGGAAATGACTTTTTCCGGGAGCTGGTCCGGGATCTCTACCTGAAATCTGATGGGAGAATGGTCAAACAATTTGGTGATCTGAAATTCGAGATAATAGATAAGGTTTTCAAGATTATCATTTTCATAATTCGTACTCCAGATAATTTCCTTGATCTTTTCAGACAGGTCATTGATCATATAGGACAGCTGTTTCAATTCCTCATCCTGCCGGCCATTTTTGCTGATCACATCAGCAAATAACTTAATGGCAAAAAAGCCTGCACCGATATCGTCATGAATTTCGCTGCTGATGCGCTGGCGCTCATTTTTCAGTGCCTGAAGCTGCTCGGAAAGTAATTTCCGGAGTCGTTTTTTATAAAAATAGTGCGAAATTGAAGCGTACATGATTAGGATGGCAAGCGCTGGCAATATCATTTGCAGGCGATTTTCATCAATAAAATCAATCAAACCATCTGTTCCATTCAGTAAAATTTTATCCATCGCTAATCCTATAAATCATTTTATTTGTTGAGTTTGTTTAAATTACAGAAAAATCACTCAACAAATTCATACAATGATCTCAGTTTCCATTGTTGAAGACAATGAATATTACCGCTCAACACTTCTTAAAGCCATAGGCAGCAACCCACTTTTTGACATCACGGGTGTTCACGGATCTGCCGAGGAGGCGATTGAACCCCTACTGAATTTCCCGCCAGACATCGCCATCGTTGATATCGAACTTCAGCACATGTCGGGCATCGAACTGATCGGACATCTCAAAAGCAAAGATACGCCTACACAATTCCTGATGTGCACGTCTTATCAGAACAGTGAAAATGTATTCAGTGCGCTTAAGGCCGGGGCAAGCGGTTATATTGTAAAGGACGCCAGCGCTTCCGAAATTGAAAATGCGGTGATTGAACTTCATCAGGGAGGCTCACCGATGAACACATACATCGCCAGAAAAGTAATCAGTTTGCTGCACGGACAACCGCAAAAGAAAACCTATGGGTTGAGTGAAAGGGAACTGGAGGTAATCACACTTTTGAGCAAAGGGCTGATCTACAAGGAAATATCAGATCAGCTGGCGATCAGCGCAAATACTGTAAAAAACCATCTGAAAAGTATCTACAAAAAACTTCATGTGCAGAATAAGGTAGAAGCAGTAAATAAATACCGCTCTTTATAACCTCAATGGCTTGAAAAGATGGCCTAATTGCAGACTCCGTCCGCGTCATCGGTGAACACCTCGTGGCTATATCCGTCCTGAAAAAAGGTCAGATGGCTTCTTTTAACATACTTATGTACCGCAAAAGTGGCGGTTAGTATCAGGAGTACAGCAACGGACTGGATGAAATAGAGCGCTGCAACCACAAGTGTAATAAGAAAAATGACTAGGCCGGAGATGATAAACATTGGAGGAATGAAGTTTCCTAACCTGGCTTTTGGTTTGATGCTTTCATATCTTGAAAGCACGTCCCCTTCCTGGACGAATGAAAAAGTTTGCATACCTGAATTAAGAAAAATAACGTTGAGTGCTTAAAGATAGATAAGAAAAAAGCTAATCGCCAAAGAGATAGCGAATTATTTGCCTGTTTTCGTAGCTAATAATAAGATTACTATAAAATTAATATTACAAAACAATATAGTGCCAAAGTTTTTGTGTAGTATATTATGGCGTCTGATTTTAATGATTATAGCCAGGTTTCATAAAAACAGACGAAAGGAACATGCTTAAACTTAACAATGTCTGGTCACGAACACAAAGAAGAAAATGAAGGATAATAAAATGACTGTATCCTCGCCGGATGATCATGAACAGCAACTCTGATCAGATTGACAAAAAATAAGCCGGATGTGTCGGCATGGACACGTCCGGCTTTAGCCAAATAAAAGGCACTTAAGGTAGTTATGCCGTTAGGATCATTGCCTTAGTCATTTTTAGAAGGCCATGATCTCTCCAGATTCCGCTCTACGATTCTGGTTTTAATTTTGGAAGCACGGTTTTCGTACTGACGATCTGTGCGCGTATTATCAGTTTCAGGCAGATACTTATCACCATGATCCAGATTATGAAGCGGGTTGAGTGAACCTTCATTAGTCTGCTGTTCAGCCAGGTTGACACCATAAGCATCCAGAATTTCTGATACTTTTTCCGCTTCTTCGCGGGTATCCGTGTGGACTGTCAGAATGATACCGGCTCTTGAGGCCTGCGTATAGTGGCCAACATCTTCATGATCGGCACCAAAAAGGTCTTTGAAAAAAGCTGTGATCTTGTCCAGCATATCATGATCTTCTTCCTCACTGACCGGAAATTGTGCGTCCGATTTGTAGGAAGCTATTTTCAATTCGATTTGATACCCACCATAACCTGATGATATTAAATGCTGCTGCGCATCCTCGGCAGCTTCCTTGGTTTCAAATATGGATACTACTGTATTTGCCATGTTTTTTAGGTTTAAAAAAAATCAGATAATGCCGTTAGAACACCTGCCTTACAACGAATCCATCAGCTTTTGATACCGCTCAATCTGACTTTCGAAGTTACGTATACCAGTCTCATAGATAATTTTCAGTGACTCCAGGTCATCAATATCTTTCGCATATTCTTTGTTGTCAATGTATTCTTTGTCCACCTTCGTAAGAAGCACCAGCAACTTTTCCAGCGACTGCTTGTTCTGTTTTAACCTGTACGTATTCCAATCGATCAGTTGCTTGTAACTCGCGCCCAGACTCGTTTTTTTTGTCATAGTTTTGCTTGCTCCTGTTCACAGTGCGCCTTGATGTTAACCCCGGCGTCGCTGTTTCGTTTACACACCTTACAAATACTATACCCGCGCAGGAAAATGTATCACAGATTATATAAAGTGTGTAGCTCATGAAGTTTTTTTTCTGAGAAAAATGAGACAATCCTTAGACCCTGCCTTACCTGTTTTTGTAAACTTTTTAAATATCACGCACAGAAAAAGTTGACTAATATGGATATTTTTTTGTACTTATATTAATTTTATATCACTACAAAAACGGCAGAAAAGTCATTAAACCGTTAAATAAATTGTCAACCCGATCTTCGCAGATAACAAAGGAATTGGCGTGATTTTATTATGCATGTTTAGCTATACTAAACCAGGCGGACGATCAATCCATCAGTATAAGAAGATACTCAACGAAAAAGCAACTATAAAAAATTTAACCATGAGAAGCCGACCGACTTAACGAAAAGAATCTGAACAATTAACCTAGCGTACAAATATCATGAAAACAGCCCTGGCACCCGAAGCAGTAAAAGAAATCAGTGTAAGCATTCTCAGAAAAGGCGACTTTATTATCAATCTTGGTGAAGTGCTGGAAATTGAAGAGTTAACCAATCTTTTCAGCGTTGTCATCTTTCGTAACAACCAAAAACAGGTTTTTACGTTTAATAAAGCAGAAAAACTACTCTTAAAAAACAGAAGGTATTTATAAGAAGGTTTTGTCTGCCTGCCGGAAAAAGAGCGTTTAAGGCAGGCAGATAAAACCGTCGTGTCAGGCATTCGGCGAAGCTGATACTCGTTAGATTTTCACACTTTTTCCTGTTGCTACCGACTTGTAAATGGCTTCAACGACTCGGATATCGCGCAGCCCTTCCTCACCCGGAGCAATGAGCGGCGTATTGTTCAGAATCGCCATACAATCCTCATCCATTTGTTTCGCCTGTTGACTTTTGATCGGAAAATCTATAATTGTCCCATCGGACATGTTACCCTTATTTCCTGAATAGCCCGACTGAGGCTCCATTTTCAGCCATCCTTTTTCGTAATTTATTTGCAGATAATTCATATTGATACCGAAACTGGTCTGGCAGGCAGCTCTGGCGCCGCTTGGAAAATCAAGCATGAACATCATCGTTTCCTCAACCTGTTTGTAAATTTCCGGACGAGTTGTAGATGCCTGTGCAATCACACTTACAGGCTCTTCGCCGGTGGCCAGTCTGGCACCCTGCAATGCATACACACCCATATCCCCCATTACGCCACCTCCCAACTTTTTATCCTGTTTCCAATGCGTCGTCCGGTTGTCGACATACCCGGCTGCGCTGTTTACCATCATCACCTTACCAAATTTTTTATCTTTGGCCACTTTCATATAAGCCTGGATATTCGGATCATGCTGACAGCGATAGCCGATGGCAAGTTTTACCTTATTACTTTTACATGCACTGATCATGGCTTCACAATCGGCCACTGAAGGAGCCATTGGTTTCTCACAAAATACATGTTTTCCCGCTTTTGCTGCTCTTACAACAAACTCGCGGTGCATCGACGGAGGCAAAACGACGTACACGATGTCAATGTCCGGGTTGTCGGCGATCTTATCAAAATTCTGATAATTATAAATATTCTTGTCCGGGATGTTATACTTGGCTTTCCAGGTCTGCGCTTTCTCAGGCGTGCCTGTTACGATTCCTGCCAGGTAACATTTTTCAGTTAATTGCAAGGCAGGAGCCAGCAGGTCCGTACTGTAATAACCGAGCCCTACCAGCGCAATGCCCAGTTTATCTTTTTTGGGAGAAAGTGATGCCAAAAGCGGATTAGCTGAAAACAGCGTTGCGGCCGAGGCCAAAGTCAAGGTTGATATAAAATCCCGTCTTTCGATTTGCATAGCTTGGTTGTTAAATTAAAGTTGCTCCTTATTGAATACCTAAACACTTATGTTCTACTCTAAGATGGTGTTAAATTTTGTCATAAATAAGGAGCAGTTTTACCGATTAAAGGACATCCGCGACCGTAGTTTCAAATCGGTGGAATCAACAACAGGTTATGCCGGTTTAGGAAACATCCGGATAGGGTTTGACGTATAGATCAAAATTCATACAGGATAATATTTCTTCGTTTAATATAAAATTGTCTTTATATTAGCACGTTGCGTTTTAATAATTCTCATTGATACCAGCCTACTTACCAATACTTTACCTATGGAAACATTATTGTTTTGGGGAAATGGAGAAGATTTAAGTGACTTTCTTTCGGCCCAACCTAACGGGCTTGTGCAAAATGTAGAGATCCGGTACAACGCCAAACTTGGAAAAGCCTACGTAAGATCCGAAAACCAGACGGTAATCGATCTTTTATCCAGAAGATTTGAATTAAAGCCGGTCAGCCCGGAAGAGGAATTGCTTGGCGCGATCGCTCCTGACAGGTCGGGCTGGATAACCGTGCATAAATAGCGGCAGAAACCGGGATCAGAAGCGGTAAGGTGTTATGGCATAATAATTTAGACCTGGTTGTCTACTCATTATGACAACCAAAAATCACCTCTTATGAAACCAATTCGCCTTGTACGCTGCCTTGGTGTCCTTTCCACACTTGCGTTAAACGCCTGTGAAGATCACCGGGATAGCCCCAATGCATCTTTTCCCGAACGCATTGATTTTGTCGCTGAACGTCAATATCCAGAGGGTATTGCCTATTCATCGCAGTTATCCAAATTTTTGATCACCTCCATTCCCCTGGGAAAGATTGGCACGGTGAGCACAGACGGAAAATATGAAGATCTGATCACAGCGCCGGAGCTGATTTCAGGAATCGGAATGAAGGTTTCCGGCGATTACATATTTGTCTGTAACAGTGACCGCAACGTTTCGGAAAAAAGTACGGCAGTAACCGCTTTCCAGACCGCACAACTCCTGGTATTTAACTTGAAAACCAAACAGCTGGAACGACGGACAGATCTCGCGTCACTGATTCCGGCGGAAGAACGAAACTTCGCAAATGATGTTACTTTGGCTCCGGACGGTACTGCCTACGTGACAGACTCCTTTTCGCCGGTCATCTACAAAGTTAGCAAAGATGGAGTCGGCAGCGTCCTGACACGTGACAACGACCGTTTTTCCAGTCCGAATTTCGGCTTGAACGGGATCGCATACCATCCGGATGGTTATCTGATCGTCGCTAATACCGGCAAGCAAAAACTATTTAAGGTTGACCTGCAGAATGGCAATCTGATCAGCGAAATTACGGTTCCCGAACCTTTGCCCGGCGACGGTCTGACGTTTTTAAACGGCGACCTTTATGTAGTTACCGGCGGCGGCACGCGCGTAGTTCAGTTACACAGTGAAGATGCCTGGAAAACGGCTTCGGTCATCAAAGTAGATCAGGCAGGATACACGGGTGCAACAACGAGTGTTGCCGTTAACAATCAGCTGTTTACACTAAATGCGCGCATTGGCACCATTGGAGATGCAAAGGATTTCAGCATCAAACGTTTCCAGTGATTGACTTCGCTTTCTTGTAACCATTTATAGCATTTGCAGGTTAGGTGAAACGTTCCTGTCCAATGCAAAATGCAGCATCTCCCAAAACACGAAAAAGGAACGGTTCTTTAACCATTCCTTTTTTTGTGTTTTTGAATCGATACCTATTTACTTAGCCGCTTTCAGAATTTTTCAGAGCTTGATAAATTCAACACGTCTGTTGTTCGCTTTCCCCGAAGGTGTATTGTTATTGTCTACCGGTTCAGCTTTGCCCTTACCATCACTCTGCAGGCGTGAGGTTTCAATCCCGAACGTGTTAGCCAAGGCAAGACTCACCGCGTTAGCCCTTTTTTTTGAAAGCTCGACATTGGCCTGATCATCGCCATCAGCGTCTGTATGACCGACTATCTTAAGCTTCAGTGTAGTATTTTCTTTTAACAGACGGGCAATATCCTGTAAGGTTCCAAAAGATTCCGGTTTGATCTGGTCGCTGTTGACATCAAACAGAATTCCGTTTGTACTGAACTTACCCTCACTGGCCAGCTTGCCTCTGAGATTGGGCGCACCAACGGCCAGACGGATATTTCCAAGAAAAAAAGCGCCATCCTTATCTTCATACTCAGGATTGCTGGCCGAGAAAATCATGGCGTTCAACACTGCATCAGCAGCAAGCGCTCTGGGTAGGTCCAGAACCTTGGTGCTATCGAGGTACACCCTGACGCGCTGCTTCTGTCTCCATATCGAAATTTTCACTGAGGGTTTTCCGGGAATGTTAAACTCAGGCATCCCTGATTTATACTGGCTTCCAATCAAATCAGTCGAATAATACATCTGGCCTTTTCCTGAGGCAGCCGGTTGAAAATTAAGTTTAAAATTGGCAGCATCCGAAAGATGCATCTCTGCACCAAGTTTAAACTTTTCATTCACATCTTTGGTGTTCAGCAGGCTGACCATCCACTGGCCTATCCCGGCGACCTGTTTGCTAGCCATCACCTCCATCTGAAGTGTAAAGTTTTCAGGCAGGTTGCTTGTCATATTTTCAGGATAAAAAACGCCGGTCTGTGCCATTCGCAGCCATTTTCCATCTCGGCCTTCTATCGTGACCAGTTCAGCGCTGGATCTTGTGTTCCAGTTCGTCGGGAAGTCGCCCAGAGACTCCTGAGAAAAATCCTCCCATAGTATTACTTTTTCTCCGGCAATAAAATCAAACTTTGAATAAGAATTAATATCCCGGATCTCAGCACTTTTGACGCGATTCCCCGTTTTTGCCACGGTCTCTTCGCTGCCGACCGTTTCGGAATTCTCACTATTCTGCACTTCAGGTTTCTCTTCTGCGGGCGGTGTATTCTTAGGCTTTTTTTTCTGCGTTGCCTTATCAATCGACTGATCAATTTTTTCGCCCACTTTCTGTTCTACCTTATTTCGAACGCGGTCTAAAAGCTGGGCATTGCTTGGAACTACAAATAAACTTACCAGTAATGCCAATAGGATTTTTTTCATTGCTAACTTTTAAAATTTAAAAATACAATCAAAGTAAACATCAAAACATTTTGAGTGATCGGCAAAGCAGATTAAAAACGTCGTTATTACCAAATTAAATTTAAGTTACAAAATGGCTTTGCGGAAATTCAGCCGGCTCGACAGGTATTAACGAGATTACAAAAAATCTTCTTTATCCACGTTATCACATTGACATCAAACTACTTATCAGCAACCGATCGACGATGCTTCTACCGTGAACTTTAAAACCGGTACGTCGATTTTTTTTGAGCCGCCGTCTGCATGAAACTGAGGATTTCGCCGGCGTATTGGAACGGAGCCAACTTATGCCGCATTTTTGTGGGATCTTTGTAAAAAATATTTTCGTGTTTAAATGCTGGAATAAACGTTTGAACCAGCCAATTAAATTTATATCTTTAACACAGTTACCTTCTTGTAGCTCAGCCTGCTGTCTGGTCGATTGTCAAACATCCACGACTTTCATGGCACTGCCGAAGTCCCGCTACAAACAGGTTATTAAAATCGTAAAGATCCAAGTCAGCTGCATGGCCGCGTGCATTTGAGCTTACGCATTCCACAATTAACAATTTCTTCATTTTTGTTTTTAGCAATACGAGCAGTAAACACGCACTTTTGCCCGGAAATAGGTTTTAACAATGCTGAGTCCAGTAAATTTTGAGTAAAAAGGTCAATAAGTTTTTACTGATTCCCCTATGTTTTGAACTACTCACTTTAAAATTTATCTTATGTTAAAAACATTACCAATTCCTAAACAGATTCGGAAAGTTTCCCGGGTAATCCTTTGTCAGGCCATGCTTGTCGGCTGCCTGATGCCAGTTTCAAAAGCAGAACTTTCTGCGTTTACTTCTATCCGGGTCGACCGGACGATCACCGGGCGTGTCACCGACGAAAGTGGCAGCGGCCTTCCCGGTGTTAGTATCATTGTCAAAGGAAGCAGCGCCGGAACGATCTCCGACGCGGATGGAAAATACCAGATCAGTGTCACAGACAACACTGCTACCCTCATTTTTTCTTATGTAGGATATCTTCCGGTTGAAAAATCAGTCGAAACCATGACTTCACTGGATATCGCCATGCAGCCCGATGCCAGAAATCTGAATGAGGTGGTCGTGACTGCACTGGGTATTAAGCAGGAAACAAAACGTTTAGGTTACGCTGTGCAGGAACTGAAAGGTTCAGATCTGGATAAGGCCAGAGAAACCAACTTTGTCAGCGGCCTTGCAGGCAAGATTGCGGGCGTACAGGTCATGACGAGTCCAAGCGGTATCGGTGGATCGGCGCGTATAACCATCCGGGGAGACAAATCACTTGACATCAATAAAAACCAGCCGCTCTTTGTCATTGATGGCGTGCCCATCACGAATGCACTGACAGGATCGAGCGGAAGGGATTTTCAGGAACTCGATTATGGTAACGGTGCTTCGCTGATCAACCCGGATGATGTAGAATCGATGACGGTATTGAAAGGTGCCAACGCTTCAGCACTTTATGGTTCAAGAGGTGCAAACGGTGTCATTGTGATCACTACAAAATCAGGGAAAAACAGCAAAGGACTCGGTGTATCTGTCAATGCAGGGCTGACTTTCGAAAATCCCCTGATCCTGCCGGATTTTCAGCATGTTTATGGCCAGGGAAACAATGGCGAATTCAGCTTTGTAGATGGCAACGGTGGCGGGATCCGCGACGGAGTTGATGAAAGCTGGGGCCCGCAGATGGATGGCAGGCTGATCGCACAACACAATTCGCCAACTTCAAATGGATACCGCGGGGGTGATATCTCACTGATCAACGACGGGGCGCTGGGTTCGCCGGCCGACCTGGCAGCACGTGGAACGATCACGCCGACACCTTTTGTTCCGGGCAATAATCTGAAAGACTTTTACGAAACCGGTATTACGAAAAACACGAATGTATCCGTAACCGGTGCCAATGAAAAGGGTGATTTCCGGTTATCCTATACCCTGCTCGACCAGAAAGGAATTATCCCCAATACAGATATTACCCGCAACACTTTTGCGATCAATACCGGTTACAATCTTTCTCCGAAACTATCTGTCAGGATCTCGGCCAACTATGTCAACTCTGCCAGTGACAACCGCCCCAACCTGACCTACGGAACGGAAAGTATTATTTATCTGCTGCATTGCTGGATGGGGCAGCACGTGGATCTGAACAGCCTGAAAAACTACTGGATCCCCGGAATGGAAAACAAGCAGCAGTTCAACTTCAATTACAACTACCACGACAACCCGTACTTCAACCTCTACGAAAATACAAACAGCCAGAGCGCCAACCGTATCTTTGGAAACATTGCCGTCAAGTACAACTTTTATGACTGGCTGAGCCTTCAGGTGAGAGGCGGGACGGATTTCAACAATGATCTCAGAAAAAGAAAACGTGCTTTCAGTACCCAGCGTTTCCCGTTCGGAAGTTACCGCGAAGAGCGTGTTAAAAACGGCGAATCAAACTTTGACTTTTTGCTTAATGCTTCCAAAGAGATCAATGAAACATTTACGATCGGCGCAAATTTCGGAGGCAACCGTCAGATCAGTAAAACAAATAATTTTGAGGTAACCGCGCCTCAGTTGCTGATCCCCGGCATTTACAGCTTCAACAATACCCGCGTGGCACTTGTCAGCTCGATCGATGATATCAACAAGGTGGTTAACAGTTTATATGGTTCTGTCCAGTTTGGATATAAAAATTATCTTTTCCTGGATGTTACTGCACGCAACGACTGGTCCACGGCGCTGACTCTTCCTGCTGCTGCTGATTCGCTCGGGCAAACGATCAATTCTTATTTTTATCCTTCTGCTTCGTTGAGCGCAGTGGTAAGCGACATTTTCCATTTCCCTGATTGGGTATCTTTTGGTAAAGTCCGCACAAGTCTTGCTCAGGTAGGTAACGATACTGATCCTTACCGTTTTACTTCCGGTTATATCCGCGACAACCCATGGGGCGATTATCCGATCTATAATTCTAACAGCACGCTTGTCAATTACAACCTGAAACCAGAGATCAGCACTTCTTTCGAAATCGGTACAGAATGGCGTTTTCTGAAAAGCCGCGCTGGTCTGGACTTTACTTTCTACAACATCAACACCCGCAACCAGATCCTTCCGTCGGTGCCCGTTTCACTGACGTCAGGTTATAGTACCCGAATTGTCAATGCCGGAGAAATCAGAAACTACGGATTTGAAGTGATGCTTTCCGGCACACCAATACAGACTGAATCTTTCCGTTGGGACGTCGGTGTGAACTGGTCTGCAAACCGCAGCAAGGTGATCGAATTTGACGGTGTCGTTCAGGATTATCAGATGGCCGAGCGTCACGGGGTTTCGATCCGCGCTCAGGTAGGTGAACGCATGGGAGATATGTACGCGATCGGATTCAAACGTGTAGAGGACAAAAACAGCCCTTATTTTGGCCAGAAAATACTAAACGAGTCAGGCCGGTATGTGAGCACGAATAATCGCATCAAGGTAGGTAATTATAATGCAGACTGGATGTCGGGGATCCGCAACACGTTCACATACAAAAACATAAGCCTTGGCGCACTGCTGGATATCCGCCATGGAGGACAGATTTTCTCTGAAACTTTCGTCGTAGGACTGGAAGCCGGCCAGCTGGAAGAAACACTTGAGGGCCGTGCAAACGGATACGACCTGAGCGTTCCTGGAAATGGTGTTATCGCCGAAGGTGTTATCGAAAATTCTGACGGAAGTTTCCGTCCGAATGACGTCAAACTGACAGCGCGGGAATATCACCAGTCACGCACCGGAAACAGGGATATACCTCAGGGCGGTATCTTCAATGCTTCTTATGCCAAGCTTCGTGAAGTCAGACTTGGTTATACCGTTCCGGCAAAATACCTTTCAAGAGCCAGGATAAAAGGATTGAATATATCGGTTGTTGGCCGCAACCTGGCGGTTTGGAGCAAAGTGCCGCACATCGATCCTGAAACTTCGTCACTGAGCGGAGGAACCATCATCCCGGGTATCGAATCTGTTGGTATGCCGACGACACGCAGCTGGGGATTCAATCTTGGATTTAACTTTTAAGCAGGCTAAACCTTACGAAAATGAAAAAAATCAAACAATATATCATGCTGCTGGCTGCCGGACTTATCTTGCTGCCGGGCTGTACAGAAGATTTTGTAGAAAAAAATACCGACCCTAATGCCATCACCGATGTAACACCCGACCTCCTGCTTCCCGGGATTATACGTACTTCTGTCAATCAGATGGTCGATCAGAGCTGGAGCATTGGCAATATTGTTATTCAGCATACAGCCAAGATCCAGTTTGTATCCGAAGACCGGTACACCTGGGGTGACCGTGACGGACTTTGGAACAATATGTATAACAATCTTCGCAACGTGCAGCTTCTGATCGAGCTGAGTGATCAGAATAATTCGAAAAATTACAAGGGAATTTCGCTGATCATGCGTGCCTGGATGTATTCATTACTGACCGATGCATATGGCGATGTTCCTTATACGGAGGCGACAAAAGGAATAAGCGGCACCTTTACCCCAAAATATGAAAAACAGGAGGTCATTTATGCCGGCATTCTCAACGATCTGAAAACAGCAAATGATCTTCTGGGACCCGGCGAAACGGTCGTTGGAGACCTGATCTACAATGGAGATGTACAGCAGTGGAAAAAACTGGCCAACAGTCTTCGCCTTCGTTATCTGTTGAGAATATCAGATGTGAAAGATGTAAAAGCAGACATGCAGGCGATTTTGGCGAACCCTACGGCAACGCCGGTTTTCAGCGAGACGAACAAAAATAACGACAATGCCACTTTGCGGTATCTCACCTCAGCTCCAAACCAGTTTCCGTTGTACACGGCCAGACAGGGTTCTTTTGATGAGTTCAGATTAAGCAAAAACCTTGGCGACAAGCTGACTGCTTTGTCCGATCCGAGAATTTCAGTTTTTGCTCAGCCCACAGATGCCTCAGTGGCCGCCGGTGCTCCAAAATATACAGGCGTTCCCAATGGCTTGAATGAAGTGGCAGCGCTGGATTATGCCGGAGGCCCTAACAATGTCTCCCGTGCAGGAGCTCTGTTTTACAAAGGTTCTATTACTGATCGTGGTCTGGACGTGGCTAAAGGTTATATTATGGGCTATCCTGAACTTCAGTTCGTCCTGGCAGAAGCGGCAAAAAAAGGTCTGATCACGTCTTCAAAAACTTCACAGGCCTATTATGAAGAAGGTATCAGAGCCGCATTCGACTATGCCGACGTTGCGATGCCGTCAAACTATCTGACAAGTGCCGGCGTCGCTTACAACGATGCCAACGCACTTACGTTGATCGGAACTCAAAAGTGGATTGCGTTATTTTTTACAGGTCTGGAAGCCTGGTTTGACTGGCGGCGTACCGGCATTCCAGCCATCTCAGCGGGTCAGGATAATGTCAACGGCGGAAAAGTCCCGGTACGTTTCGCTTATCCTCGAAGTGAACAAGTTTTGAATGCCGCTAGCTTAAATGAGGCGGTCGCAAGGCAGGGAGCGGATACCTATAATACAAAAGTTTGGTGGGATAAATAAGCTGTCACCATCCTCTTTATACAACAAATGTCCTGTTTTCGCAAAACCGAAAACAGGACATTTTGCGTCCGGCCAACCCTAATAATAAGATAGGCATACCTTTCGGCATGCCTATCTTATTATTAGGTCATCACCATGTCTAACAGCGCAACCCTATTCAAACTGAGAGGATCCGCCGTTTTCCATACGTAATTTGTCAACAGTCGATTTTGTACCGTCTGCAACCTGAATAACTTTATCAATGGCTTTGTCTGCATAATCATCAACTGAGCTGCTTGCACGTTGTGCGAAAGAATCTACTTTTTCGCGGGCAGAATTTACAGCGTCCGTTGCCGTTTCCTTGGTACGGTCCCACTGGTTTTTAAGATTGTCTTTTTGCTGATCAGCAAGATCTTTAATCTGCTGACGCGTTTCTTCACCTGACTTAGGGGCGAAAAGTATTGCAGCTATTGCGCCCAGGGCAGCTCCTATCAAAAGTCCTGTACCAAATCCAGCGCCTTCTGAATGTTCTGTTTCGTAATCTTCGTGGTTAAATCCCATAGTTAATAAGTTTTTGATGTGGACTGATGAATGATATAAAAACGTGCCACAGCCTGGCGAGCTTGAAAGTCAAACCGAAATATCCAATTATTTTCTGATCTGAAACCCGTAAATCTCAGTGAATGTGTCTTCCGGACTTATAACCCGGCGTATTCCGACTTCCTATCCCCGAACCAGTTATATCTCATTTCCTCTCTGACAATTACGGATCCGCCCTGGCATATTTTTTTCCATAAACGGCGCTGACCAAATGGCATTATTTTAAAATTTCATATTTCAACTTCATCAATCATGAAAAAAAACTATGCTTTAATGACCCGATTCAGATCTGGACTTGCTCTGACGCTGTTCCTGGTCTCCATCATTTTCAGTTGCAAGGATTCTGATGACTTTTGGGACAGTATCATTCCGGAAACGGATAAAGAAGCGACCGAGTCTCAGGTGGAGGGGTATGTCTTCAGGCCTGCACTGGTACCCGCCACTGATGATCTTGTTGGCCAGCTCAAAGTCCCAGCGGGATTTACTGTCAGTAAATTTTCAGAAGGGCTTGGAAAACCCCGCATTATGGTGGTGAGCCCCACAGGTCATGTATACGTTTCTGACAGGGATGCAGGGATCGTCATGAAGCTTTATGACACCAATGCAGACGGCATTGCGGATGATAAAAAAACAGTCGCGACGATCAAGCAGGTGCATGGGCTGACCATTTTTGATAATAAAATGTATATGGTGGCCGTCAAAGAAGTATATCAGGCAGATATTAATCCTGACGGAACTTTAGGACAACCTAAAATGCTGATCAGTGATCTTCCGGATGGCGGACAGCATCCTAACCGGACGATAGCCTTCGGACCGGATCAGAAAATGTACCTGACTGTTGGAAGTACCTGCAATTCTTGTATGGAGTCCAATAAGGAGAACGCAACGGTCCTGCAGGCCAACGCTGACGGAACCGGCAGGAAAGTCTATGCAAAAGGGTTACGCAACACCATCGGTTTTGACTGGCATCCGGAAACAGGAGACATGTGGGGAATGGATCATGGGATCGACTGGCTTGGAGACGATCAGCAGAAGGAAGAAGTTAATCAGATCAAACAGGGCGGTGACTATGGCTGGCCTTACATCTATGGCGAAGGAAATTACAATCCGGGAACCCGCCCGGAAGGCGATTCGACCTATCAGCAGTATCTGCAAAAATCGACGCTGCCAGTTCTGACTTACCAGGCACATGCTGCACCTATGGGAATGGTGTTTTACACGGGCGCCAAATTTCCGGCCGAATATAAAAACGATGCTTTTGTCGCGATGAGAGGCTCCTGGAACAGAAGCTCACCTGTTGGATACAAGGTGGTCAGGCTTCATTTTGAAAACGGAAAGCCGGTTCGTTTTGATGATTTTCTAAGCGGTTTCATCGTCAACAAAAACAGGTCCCATTTTGCAAGGCTTGTTGGTGTGGTCATGCATACCGATGGGTCCCTGCTGGTTTCTGATGATACCAACGGTGTGATATACCGGATATCAAATTAAAATGTAAAAAAAATAAAAACAAACAAACCCTGCTCTTGTCGGACAGGGTTTGTTTGTTTTCAGCCACCAGATTTCTGTCTCAGTGCTGCCAGTCAACACTTATATCACCGTCCGGGAATGGAACTGATTTTTGGGTATTGGAGCTGGCATAAATTTTATGGTGCACCCCAACTTTTAAAAAGCATACACCGGGTATTTACAAAATGAAATCAACGTATCAAAATGAAAAAAATAGAAATTGGCTATCATGCTTCTCACGAACAGTTTAAGCCAAGCGAACTCTTAAAACTGGTACAACAAGCCGAGGATGCAGGTTTTACCCAGGCTTTAAGTTCAGACCATTATTTTCCATGGAGCGAATCGCAGGGAGAAAGCGGGTTTGCCTGGAGCTGGCTGGGTGCGGCCATGCAGGCCACAAAACTTGGATTCGGAATTGTGAATGCGCCGGGCCAGCGTTACCACCCGGCGATCATCGCACAGGCTGTTGCTACACTTTGCGAAATGAATCCCGGCAGGTTCTGGATCGCAGCCGGAAGCGGACAATTTCTGAACGAACATATTGATGGGGGGAAATGGCCTTTGAAACAGGCCCGGAATGAGCGTTTAAAGGAAAGCGTAGACATTATGCGGGCGCTTTGGCGGGGAGAAACTGTGACCCACAGCGGACATGTGCAGGTCAGTGAGGCGAAGCTTTATACCAGGCCTCACTATATCCCTTCTGTGATCGGCGCAGCACTTACGGAGGAGACGGCGAGATGGGTGGGCAGCTGGGCGGATGGTATGATCACCACCTCACGCCAGCCGGAAGAGCTACGGAAAATAATCGGGGCTTTTCGCCAGGGCGGTGGAGAAGGGAAGCCCGTATATCTGAAAGTGCAGCTATCCTATGACAGGACATTCGACAAGGCGCTTGCAGGAGCACACGAACAGTGGAAAAATAATATTTTCACCTCCGCATTACTTTCAGACATTCGCTCGCCTCAGGGATTTGATGCAGCCGGCGCCGTGGTCAAGCCCCAGGACATGCTTAATTCAGTCCGGATTTCAGACAGCACCAGTCAGCATTTGCAATGGCTGCTGGATGATGTCCATGCCGGCGTAACCAATTTATATCTGCACAATGTCAACAGAGAACAATTACCATTTATCGAAGCTTTTGGCAGGGACGTGCTCCCCTATCTGGCCGACGCAAATCACATCGCTGAACAAAATATTTAATTAAACGCATCAAAACCATGAATTTACATATTGAAAATGAACTACTTGACTCACCTGAATCGAAAAAGGTAAAAGTTCAACCTGGTAAACCTTATCCGCTTGGTGCGACCTGGGATGAAAATGGCGTCAACTTTTCAGTCTTTTCCGAAAATGCCTATGGCGTAGAATTATGCCTCTTTGAGCATGAAGACGACGAAAAAGAATACATTACCATTAAGATCGAAGAGGTCACCCACCATATATGGCATGTCTACGTGCCAGATCTCAAACCGGGACAGCTGTATGGATATAGAGTGTATGGTGATTATGACCCTGAAAAAGGCCACCGCTTCAACCCGAAAAAACTCCTCATTGACCCTTATGCCAAAGCTTTAAACGGCACCATGAAATGGGACAGAGCTTTGTTTGGCTATGATATGGAAAGTGAGGAGAAGGACCTGGTTCCTGATGAAAAGGACAGCGCGTCCTTTATACCGAAATCAGTAGTTGTTGATATGCGGTTTGACTGGGAAGATGACGCCAAGCCGGAAATTCCTTATGAACAGACCATTATCTACGAAGCCCATGTCAAAGGATTGACCATGCTTCATCCGGAAATTCCTGAGGAGATCAGGGGGACCTATTCCGGCGTGGCCCACCCGGTCATGATCAGTTATCTGAAAGAACTTGGCATTACGGCCGTGGAACTGTTACCTGTGCACCATTTTGTCGCAGATCAGCACCTCGTAGAAAAAGGACTGACCAATTACTGGGGATACAATACCCTTGGCTTTTTCGCCCCTGATGTCCGTTACAGCAGCACAGGCAGGAATGGAGAGCAGGTCAATGAATTTAAAAATATGGTGATGGAGCTTCATAAGGCGGGGATTGAAGTAATACTCGACGTTGTATACAACCACACCGCTGAAGGCAATCACCTGGGGCCTACCCTTTCCTTCAAGGGTCTTGACAATGCTTCTTATTACCGGTTGGTCATGGACAATAAACGCTACTACATGGACTATACCGGTACCGGGAACACCCTGAATGTAAGGCTTCCAAATGTCCTCGCACTGATCATGGACAGTCTCAGATACTGGGTAACTGAAATGCATGTGGATGGTTTCCGGTTCGACCTGGCCGCGTCGCTGGCACGGACCCTGCACGAAACGGATAATCTCAGCTCATTTTTTAATATCATTCATCAGGATCCGATTATTTCCCAGGTAAAACTGATTGCGGAGCCCTGGGACATCGGGGATGAAGGATATATGGTTGGTAAGTTTCCAGTTGGGTGGGGAGAATGGAACGGTGAGTACCGCGACCAGATCCGGCAATTCTGGAAAGGAGACGATGTAAAACTTTCTGATTTTGCAAACCGCTTCACAGGCAGCCCTGACCTTTATCAGGGCGGCTACCGAAGACCGACAGCCAGTATCAATTTTCTGACAGCCCACGACGGCTTCACCCTGAATGACCTGGTTTGCTACAACGAGAAACACAATGAGGCAAACGGTGAGGATAATAAGGATGGAACCAATGATAATCACTCCCGGAACTATGGCGCAGAAGGACCGACCGATGACCAGGATATTGTTGCACTTCGACATAAACAACGCCGGAACATGCTCACGACGATGTTCCTATCCCAGGGCGTATCAATGCTTTTAGCGGGTGATGAAATGGGCCGGACACAACATGGAAACAACAATGCCTATTGTCAGGATAATGAGATTTCCTGGATCGACTGGCAGTCAGCCGACCAGCAGCTACTGGAATATACCAGGTCTCTGATCCATTTTTGTGAAGCTCATCCCTCCTTCCGGCGCAGACGGTGGTTTCAGGGACTCCCTGTTTCCGGATCAGAAGTTAAAGATATCTTCTGGCTGCTTCCGGATGGCAGTAATGTGACTGATGAAATTTGGGCGACGATCACGGCGAAAACGTTCGGAGTGTATCTTAATGGCCGGGGTATCCGGTGTACAGATATGCAAGGTGAACGGATTAAGGACGATAGCTTCGTCATTATCTTCAATGCTGACGACATCGGTGTAGATTTTAGACTGCCTGATGCCGAATGCGGTGAAAAATGGCACGTGCTGATCAACAGCAATGATAGCTACATCAGTAAAAACGAAGAGGAATACGGAGCAGGAAACTCTGTACAGGTACCGGGCAAATGTATCATGGTTTTGGCCTGCCCGATTGAATAAGTATTACTCAACCATTCATTTCTAGAAGAAGCGCACATGAAAAAAGAGGAAATACATCCCTGGGACTGGCACCGGATACTTTTCGGCGAAGCTCCCACCTCGTTTATGTTGGAAGTCTTCATGAGGACCTTCCTGATTTATATAGCACTTTTGATTGTGGTCAGAATCATGGGCAAACGTATGGGCGGTCAGCTCACAATTTCTGAGCTGGCTGTCATGGTAACACTCGGGGCGATCGTATCTCCTGCTATGCAGATTCCCCAATTGGGTCTTCTGATGGGGATCATGATTTTAATATGTGCGCTGATTTTCCAGAAAGGAATTAATCTTTCTGAATTTAAGAGTGACAAGTTTGAAGAATTGAGTCAGGGAACAGTCAGTACACTCGTAGATAACGGCATCATTCAGTTAGGGGCCATGAGAGACTCAAAGATCTCAAGACAGCAGCTCTATTCTGCCCTCAGAAACGAGAAAATCTATAATCTTGGTGATGTCAACCGCGTATATTTTGAAGCATGCGGAAAATTCAGCATCTACAAAAAAAGCGAACTGGCTGTCGGACTTTCAATTTTTCCACCCAAAGATCAGGGAATCAATTACTTTTCTCAGCAAGCTCACCCAAACGAAATTGCATGCACCAAATGTGGGAATGTGGTCAGTAAAAATCTACAAAACCGACCATGTTCAGAATGTGGGGCTAACGAGTGGACATTTGCAGTTAAATCAATTTGATCAGTTTCAACGATGATAAACGAACTAAAAAATGAAACCGGAAGATATTGATATATACGACTGGCAAAGGATCTTTATTGGCAATGTACCGGCAGGATTTTACCTGGAAGTAATATTCCGAACGGCTGTTGTTTACCTGGTTCTGATGGTGTCCATGCGTCTTATGGGTAAACGAATGGCTTCTCAGCTGAGCCGCAATGAGATGGTGGCGATGGTATCGCTGGCAGCAGCCATTGGGGTGCCTTTACAATCACCGGACCGGGGCATACTTGCAGCCGTAGTAATAGCTATTATTGTTGTATTTATTCAGCAGGTTCTTGCCAGCCGGGTCAGTAAAAATCAGCAACTCGAAACCATTACACAAGGCGACATCATGGTAGTAGTCGAAGATGGAAGGTTGAATCTGGGAAATATGAAACGCGCGGGTTTAACCAGAGAACGAACATTTTCTCAGTTGAGAGGTGAAAGCATCAAACATCTTGGAGAAGTGAAACGTCTTTATTTTGAAGCGGGAGGTTCATTTTCAATTGTAAAAAACTTTGAAGCTATACCAGGACTTGGTGTCCTCCCCGAATATGATGAGCGCTTTAAAAAAGAAATGTACAACTATACCCAGACGCCGGTCTGTAAAAGTTGCGGCCAGCTTTCCAGATTTGAAACGACAGACAAAAATTGCGAGAACTGCGGAAGTAATCTTTGGGCCGCCGCCGTACTGTAATGGCCGGCATGATGCCAGGGCATTTCGGAATACCCTGGCTGGAAAACATTTTTGCCAGCAGATTTACAATATGTAGAATCCGTTCCTATGGAACGATTTCCCATCGGCAGACATTCGCATGAAGTGCTTTAAAATAGCATTTCCCCGGCACAAAAAATCCGGTTACTGGATATCAGTAGCCGGATTTTTGTTTTAAAATTTGCTCTTAAATCGTCGGTGTTCCCCCGGTGACCTGTATGGTGGAAGCTGTCATGTAGCTGGAATCATTGGAAGCCAGCAGCACGTAGGCAGGAGCAAGCTCAGCTGGTTGCCCTGCACGCTTGAGCGGAACATCCTGTCCGAACTTTTCAACCTTTTCTTCCGGCATTGTACTTGGAATCAGCGGAGTCCATATAGGGCCAGGCGCGACACAGTTGACGCGAATCCCCTTTTCTCCCCAAAGCTGTCCTAATCCGGCAGTAAAGTTCTGAATGGCACCTTTTGTAGCCGCATAGGCCAGCAGATTTGGCGATGGGCGGTAAGAATTTACCGAAGCTGTGTTGATCACAGTGCTGCCCGGCTTCAGATGTGGCTCAGCAGCCTGACATAGATAGAACATCGCATAAACATTGGTCCGGAAGGTGCGGTCGAGCTCCTCCGCTGAAATTTCCTGAATGGATTCGTGCGTCATCTGATACGCCGCGTTGTTGACGAGAATATCGAGCCCGCCAAGTTCACTTACGGCGCGCTCAACAATCTCTTTGCAATGCTGCTCCTCACGGATATCTCCTGCGACCAGCACAGCTTTTCTTCCGGCTTCTTTAATGTATTTCTCCGTTTCCCTGGCATCCTCCTCTTCGTTCAGGTATGAGATAAGTACGTCGGCTCCCTCCCGGGCAAAAGCAATCGCTACTGCACGTCCGATTCCGGAATCTCCTCCGGTAATGATCGCTTTCCTACCTTCCAGCTTTCCTGAACCCTTATAGGAAGTTTCGCCGTGATCGGCCTTCGGCGTCATCTCACGCTCAGTCCCGGGAACCGGCTGTTTTTCCTGGTCCGTATATGGTGGCTTTTCATACGATTCAACGGGATTTTCAAGATTATTTTCCATCGTTTCAATTTTTAAAAGTTAATGAATGCTGCTCGCTTTGTTAAATATCATGCCACTTAAAACGCAGTTATAAACAAAAAGGCGCCTGTTTTAATGTTTGTGTATAGCAGAATCTGCTTTATTGACAACTGCCAGTTGCCTGATACGTCCTGTCTCCCAGGCATTTGCATCAGGATCTACCTTGGGAAGTTTAATGTCTCTTCTGCTTTCTTTGATCTCTTTTGTCACGACATCAAAGCGCTTGTCCCGGGCCGCAAGCAATGATTCTTTGAGCTGACCATCCCGCGTAAAACCCATCATGATCAAAGGAGCGCCTACCGGCAATGTTCTTTCCTGATCCGTGTGCCAGGTGTGAATGGTTTTCCCATAAGTAGAAACAAGTTTTTCCATCAGCGCATGCTCAGCTGCTTTCGGAATGCCCGGTGCAATGAGTGAACCCGAGCTGACCTCGTGTTTATGGCTATGCCATAATTCTTTTTCCTCTTTGGAAAGTGTTTTGAAAAGTTTTTCTGTGATGATATATTCAATACCCATCAGCTTGGCACCCTTATCGTTACCATCAAAAATGACCGCCTGATAGACATCTTCATTAACCTGGTCGACGTAATGATGCGCCTCCATCTGTGCATTGATATTACCGTTGTAAAAATGAAAACCGTCCAGATAGGTGCTGAAGCTTTTTAAAGGAGATTTGTCCTGAAGCATATCAGCTCCGGCAGTCAGCACCTTATCTTTGGTCGTTTTCTCCCCGCCGGGAGCTTCCACATTCGAAGAACTATTTTTTCCACCGCAGCCGGCTGATAAAACAGATAAAAGCAAAATTACAAACGTCATTTTATTCATGTCCGGTAAATTTTAGTTGATAGATAAGCGCGCCTGCCAGCTAATTTCATGCCTGTCCGGAAAGCTTGTTAACGGTCGAACATCTTTACCGATTAAGACAAACAGGGATATGATATGGCTGTGGTACAGTTTTTTCGTAGACTTCACTTTAACCTTTACAAACACCATGGCAAAAACAACAGACTTTAAAACCTGGTTAACGGATGTAAATCTCGAAAACCACGAAAATGTATACCAACTTTATGATTCTGTGAGCAATTTCGAAGGTTCTGGGATCTTCTATACGTCTAAACAAATCACGAACGATGGTCAGGAGTATCTGATCAAAGCGGATGGAAATGAAGACACGCTTTTACTGGAATCCGACGAAAAGAAGTTTGAATTCCTTGATTATCTCGCTAAGGAATATACCGATGCGGAAGACAATGATATCGAAAAGTGGTACAAGCTGAAGCAGGAAATCGGAAGGGTAGACTAGCGGTAGCGCTCTTCACAGCATCAGCCATAGAATGGCGCTGGTTCCACCAACATATTTCTTTTTTATAAAGGGCTGATAGCAATATCAGCCCTTTCTGTTTTTAAATTTCCGAACCGCACGCAAACAATCTCACCAGCCGGGCACCCCCAATAATACCACCAGCAACCCTATCCTCCTGGCACGACTTTTACTCCCGTCGCGGGTTGAATTTTATTTAATTGTCCATCTAACTTTTATCATTATGAGATTTGTCAGCACTAAAATTCATGCGATACTCGATTACGCTTCGGCAGTTTTACTGTTCCCGCTCCCGTGGATCCTTGGCTTCAATGAGGTAGCAGCGGCTACCTGGGTGATCATTTTTGTAGCGCTTATGATCCTGACGCTTTCCCTGTTTACCAATTATGAAGGTGGTATGATGGGCGCTGTACCCATGCGGGTTCACTTACTGGTAGACGTCGTGACTGGTCTTGCCCTGGCTTGTTCGCCGTGGATATTCGGCTTTGCAGATCAGGTTTACCTGCCGCATGTGGCTTTCGGACTCTTCGAAACCTTTGCAGCGGTCTTAACATCACCACATTCCAAAGCAGCACTTCCGGAAAATCCGGAGCATCAGAAAGTAGTTTAATGGCTGCATGCCGGATGAACCGGTACTGAAGCTATTCCTGGTTTCATTTTATTCGAAACCAGGAATATTTTTTTCTTCAAACTAAATAATCAACAAATGGATTTTATTGAAATACTTGGGCTAGTGGCCGGTATCTTTACCTCATCAGCCGTATTGCCTCAACTCATTACAACGATCAAAAAGAAAAAAGCGAGTGATGTTTCGACACTTATGTTTGTCGTTATGCTTACCGGAAATGCCCTTTGGGTATATTATGGCATCGACAAAAAGGATATCCCTATCATTGCTACCAACGTTTTTACAATTTGTCTGAATGTGGCGATGCTGATCCTCAAATTTAAATACAAAGACAATACCTGACATCACCCGACCTATACAATATCCCCGTGGGATTTACGTCTTAAACATTTCATGATAAAAGCGCTTTGTGACCATTTTGATCCTAACCGACCTCAGGCCGGAACAGTTTTTGTAATGACCAACAGCATACAGTCCAATATATAGTTAAAATTATGCAAACAAAACCATTTCGGGTCAGTAGATTCTCTTCAAATTATCACTCCAGTATTCCGGTGTTTCTAACAATGCGTTCTACCTTTGAGTTTTAAATGAAGTGAAGCCATGCAAAGTTTTTTATATATTGTTGATGATAATCCCGACCATCATTTTCTGCTGTACCGAATTCTTAAAGAGTTACCGTCAAGTCCGCGTGTTCAGTTTTTTGAAGATGGCAGGAGCCTGATCTGGCAGCTGACAGCACTTTTGGACAATAACCAGCCCTTACCGTCTCTGATCATTCTGGATTTAAACATGCCCGGAATAAACGGGCTTCAGTTATTACAGCAATTGAAAGGGACAGTGCAGGAAAAACCTGCTCCTTTTGCACATCTGCCCGTTATTATTATGAGCAGTGAAACCAGCCAACATAAGATGCAAAAGTGTTACCAGGCAGGTGCCAACGCTTTTATCGAAAAGCCATTATACCTTGACCAGATGAAAAAAACCATAGCAGCAGTCTGCGATTTCTGGATCGGTGTGAACCGGATCAGTGAGAACAAAACGGCTTAAACGTCATCAACATTTATCTTTGAACCAGCTTTACAACCTTACATCCACAATGCCTGCCTTAATGGGCAGGCTATTTTTTTTGTTAGGTGACCGGTATCAAAGCCGGCAAACAAAAAAGGCCCCGATAAAATCGGGACCCTTTAAAAAATGCTTCACCATGCTTTAAACAAGCACCTGCCCATAGCAAAAATCAATCCAGAAGCGCTTGTTTAAAATTTTAACGGCCAAGGCATTTTTTCCTTTTTTTATTTAAAAAACTACAAATCTGCACTCCTTTTTTGCTTTTTGGAGCAGGATAGGGCCACTCTGATTTTTTGTTCCTCATGCATTGTTCCGCATTGGATGAAGTTTAAAGGTCGTCGTTTTTAATTGGCTGATCTCCGCCGGTAGGAATGCCTGACTTTACCGCATTTCTTCTGCGCAGCTGCTCGTCTGCATCCGGAGCTGACTTGTCGATCCCGTAGTCGTCTACCTGTTCGTCGTTGAAATTATCGTTGGAGTTTCTGGTAGCCTCTGTTTTGGCGGATATTCTCTCCTGATTTTTGTTCTCTTGTTCGTTTTCCATTTTGCTTATTTTATTTTAATGTTACACACAAAAATACCCGCGCAGACAAATTCCGTTCCAGCGCTGAGGCGTTATGGGGTGATGTGTTTTTTCGACAAACAAAAGATACCGGACACCCCTGTTTCAGCTTACCCTTCCTAAGGGCAAGTTTTCGGAACACCCAACAGACGCACTGGCACAATTTTAAACATTCACTTTTTCAATATCTGATGCGGTCTTTTTGATTAAAAAACGCATAGAAGTTTAAAAGATAAACCGGTGGCGTAGCAGTTTCGCCATGTTTGAATGGAACAAAAATATATTGATTATCACTAACATTAACCACCTTATGGCATCAGAAAACGACGTTTCAATCGACCCATCCTCAGGGGAAAGACCTACCCATATGACTACACTTACCAGTGTGCTGGAGAAGATCCGAATTAAAGGATATGACCACGAGTTCAAATGGACCCCGGAAGGATTTACAATAGGATCGGGCAAATTTTACCAGCCCGAAGACCTGTTTATTATCCGGGTATATCGTTTTGAAGGAGAATCCGATCCCGGCGACGAATCCATCGTATACATCATCAAAGCAAATGATGAATTAATTGGTTACAGTCTTGACATGTACGGTATGTATTCGAATCACGACAATGAGGAAGGATATGACAATTTCATTAGAAGAATCGCCGTAGCAGACCGGGAAGATCAACTTCTTTTTGAAATCTAAAACATTCAGAAACCGCAGTAGAAAACGTATATTGAACTACGTTATATATTACTGCGGTTTTCTGTTAACCAAAAAGCAGTCCACTGCTCTTTTCGTTAATTTTTGTAGGATTTTACCAGTTTTTGTAGAATTCTCTTCGCGGCGTATACACAACTTGTGGGAATATCGGACGATAGCATACTTCTTTGTCTTTCTCCTTAAACAGTGACTATTAAGGTTAACATATATCTATAATACACTCTTGATCAATTGGTTAAGCATTACTTTTTGCCATACATGGAAGTGTTCATCTCTCTGCAATATGTCTTCAAACTAATTATAACCAAGCGGTTACCTGACCGTGCCAGATTGGCATAAACTTTTACAATGGCAGGGAAAAAAGCAAAAGGTTAGCTCATCAATTCAATCACATTATGGAAAGCAAACATGTGCGCGTATTCAACGGGTTTCGTATGGTATGCGGTAAGAGCGAAAAACGCAGGGATTTGGCTTCAATGGAAGATTCAGTGCGTCAAAAAGCCCGCGAAATGGAGATTCTCGCTGAGGCCTACAATTTCGAGGACAATCCGGTTAGTCTGCACTTTTTTGGCGATTTTCAATCCGATCTTAAGTTCAGAGTGGAGTGCAATGACCCGAAAACGAAAAAACGGCTGACTGAAGTATTAAAACAATATTTGCACAACCATAGCTAAATCGGACTTTTTGACAAAGGTCGCTTTTAAAAGCGCTTGAAATGGTTCGGGCAGCATTCGCAATAATGTTCGACTGCCGGCGCCAGTAAAATCGGGAATGATCAAAGCCCTCTTCTGCCAGCACCATAGCCAGCCAATTTTCATTTATGGCTGGCTTCTCATCTCTTCACTTTTCCAGTTGCTCATGAACAAAACCAATGGAATCGTCTTTTCCGACAGACTGCACGCAGGCGAACAGTTGGGGAGACATCTGGCCAGCCGTTACTCCGGAATGAATCCGCTCGTGATCGGTGTTCCCAAAGGCGGCGTTGAGGTCGCGGCGCAGACTGCACGGCATCTGGATTGTGAAATGGGGATGATCATCGCAAAAAAATTGCCTCTACCGGGTCAGACGACTATTGCCTTCGGTGCAGTAGCCGAAGATCTTTCCGTTTATGTCTCCAAAAAACATGTACAAAAATTAGATCCTGAGTTGGTGATCAAAGCCATAGATGAGCAAACGGACGAAGTAAACAGAAGACTGGAACTTTACCGCGGCGACTCGCCGATGCCGCAGATGAGCGGACGAAATGTAATTGTTGTTGATGAAGGCATCTCAACCGGATCTACAATGGTTTCGGTGTTGGAACTGTGCAGACGGCAAGGAGCTGCCACCGTGGTGATTGCTACGCCGGTGTGCTGCAAATATTACGATCCTAAGCTGGATCTTGCAGACAGCCTCGAAGTGCTGGTCCAGCCGGATTGGTTTCATTCCATGAGCCAGTCCTATGCAATATTTAAAACCGTCACAGACCAGCATGTGTTATCCATCCTTGGAAAATATGCTTACAACCGTTAGTTGAAGCAGGTATACAAATCTCCGTCAAAGCCATCAACCGGTACCGCCTCAACAACCCGGAATATGAAGACTCTGGCTGCTGAGGCGGAACAATGATATTTTATCTGACAGGTCTGTTAATGCCCGGCTGTATTTTTAAAGGGATCATTAAAGTACTGGTCCTGAATTCTATCTTCCTCTGCGATCTGATCATTTTCATGCGGAAAGTTCGACTCCAGTGTCTCTGAATAGGGAACGTTCTGTGGAATAAAATCCTGCGTTGCACCTGGTTTACTATATTCATAAGGCCAGCGGTACACAGGAGGAAGATCCCCCGGCCAGTTTCCGTGAACCGCATGCACAGGCGTCGTCCACTCAAGAGTATTAGACCTCCACGGATTTTGAACAGCCGTTCTTCCATTAAAAATACTGTTGATGAAATTGTACAGAAAAATTAACTGGCCGAGGAACGTGAAAATCGCAGCATAAGTGATAAAATGGTTCATGTCCGCGAACTTATTGGTAAAATCGTAACTCGTGAAAGCATAATATCTGCGGGGAAAACCTGCTATCCCTATGTAATGCAACGGAATAAAAACCAGGTATACACCGACGAAGGTCAGCCAGAAATGGATCTGCCCCAACCGGCAGTTCATCATTTTGCCAAACATTTTAGGAAACCAGTGATAGACCCCGGCCAAAAGCCCGAACGCCGATGCCGCACCCATCACCAGGTGAAAATGAGCGACCACAAAATAGGTATCGTGAAGCTGAATGTCCAGCGCACTGTTTCCAAGAATGATACCGGTCAGCCCACCCGAAACGAAAAAGGAAACGAGCCCGATGGCAAAAAGCATGGCAGGCGTAAAAACGATATTTCCACGCCATAGGGTTGTGATGTAATTGAAGGCTTTCACCGCAGAGGGAACAGCGATGATCAGCGTCAAAAACATGAAGACCGAGCCCAGAAACGGATTCATTCCTGACACGAACATATGATGTGCCCAGACAATGAAAGACAAAAAGGCAATACCAAGCATGGACGCGATCATGGCCCGGTAGCCAAAGATCGGTTTTCTGGCATTGGTTGCAATGATCTCAGAGGTGATACCAAGACCTGGAAGAATCACAATATAAACCTCGGGATGACCCAGAAACCAGAAAAGATGCTGAAATAAGATCGGGCTCCCGCCTACATTGGGCAATGCCTCACCGTTGATGTATATATCCGACAAATAGAAGCTGGTACCAAAGTGACGGTCAAAAATCAGCAGAAGCACAGCCGAAAATAGTACCGGAAATGAGATCAGACCCAGGATCGCAGTGATTAGAAAGGACCATACTGTCAGCGGAAGCCGTCCAAATGACATCCCGCGGGTTCTGAGATTGATGACGGTCGTGATATAATTGATACCGCCAAGCAGCTGCGAAACGATAAACAATGCCATACTGACCAGCCACAGGGTCATGCCTGCACCAGAGCCCACGTGCGCCTGAGGCAATGCGCTGAGCGGAGGATAAACAACCCACCCGCCTCCTGCCGGCCCGGTCTGCAGGAACAAAGAAGAAAACATGACAATACTGGACAAAAGAAAAAACCAGTAGGAAAGCATATTCAGAAAACCAGATGCCATATCCCGTGCGCCGATCTGAAGCGGAATCAAAAAGTTGCTGAACGTTCCGCTCAGACCGGCTGTCAGAACAAAAAACACCATGATGGTTCCATGCATCGTGACCAGTGCCAGATAGAAATTCGGATCAAGTTTACCTGTCTCTGTGATCCACTTGCCAAGGATTGGTTTGAGGATTGACATGTTAGCGTCCTGAAACCCGAGCTGTATCCTGAAAACCAGCGACATAAACAGGCCAATAATGGCCCAGAATATACCGGTGATCAGATACTGTTTGGCGATGGTTTTGTGATCCTGCGAAAATACATATTTCGACCAGAAGCTCTGTGGATGGTGCTCCGTTACGGGATCAATAATGGCGGGTGAGGTGATGGTAGACATAGGTAGATAAACTAGGTTTAATGGAAAAAAAACCTTTATGCAACTGAAACAAATCGCTCGGTTGGCTTCTGCTCTAATGTTACAGCTTCCTGACTAAGCCCTTGGTTCAACTTGGAAATCATCTCGATGTGCTCTTTGCAAAGCCTGGCCTGCGGGCTGTTCTCATCAAAATATTCGAGCAATGTGTTGTAATGATTGACCATTGGATTCTGTTCTGCCGTGATCAGTGCTATCAAGTCAGACTGTGTCATCTGATCAACGAAGTCATCTGCGCTGCGGGTGATACTGGCCAGGTCGCCGTCGTCGCTGATGCTTTTGACCGATTCATACAGATCATGGATTTCTTTTTTAAAAAGTGAAGACATAACGCGGCCTTTGCCAAGATGCCTCCGTAGTTTGCAGGGAATGTCCATACGCATCGCAATCAACAACAAGGATTCCTGCCTTTTATACATCCGCCATATGCGCGATACTGTTCTGGTTATGTCTTTTGAGGCGCTCATGGGAAAAAAATTTAAAATACTATACTATAATTCTGTAATGATCTGTCTGCCTGCCGGCAGAATCCACGTCAGCGGCGGGGTCCTTTTTTATTCATATATAACACGAGAATCACAATGATTACGACGGCTATCACAACGATTGGAACAAACATATTTGGCTGGATTAATGTTAATTTTACACCGCGCTTAATAAAAATTATACCAGCCAGCTATCAGGTTATCATGCATGCCCAATAACCTTTGAATTACATTTAAAACAATATCGATTTGTTTTATTGAGGAATACCTGTACCAGTATCCGGGAATTTTTTACACAAAAAAACAAGTTCCCCACCCCGATGCTGACCTTATACGGCCAGATCCCTGCTGGCGATCAAATAAAAGCCCACTTCACTTTAACGCAGTTTAAGCCAAAAAAAATTGCAGAAGCACAATGCCTCCGCAATTGAATAAGACTTCTGGATTTTTCACCTGTGGTCGCCGTACGATCCACAAGGATGAACCTGGTTATATATACGCAAGTCAGTTTGGGATGGCCTAAAACGTCAATGCCCGGCAGCTTGTGTGCTGTCTGCTTTGAAAAGATCCATGGCCATTCTTAAATGATGCTTCAATGCCGGTATTTTACTATCTGCCCACTTTTTAAGGTCAGGATCTTTGCCCTGATTTGCCTCAGTCTGAAACAGCCCGATCGTTTCTTCATGGGAAGCAATCATCATGTTCATGTAAAGCATATCAAATTGTTCACCATTTAACGCCGAAAGACTGTCATACTGCTGTTGTTTGGTTTGGCTCAGACTTGTTGGTACCTGGATCTTTTTTTTCCCTGCCAGCGCTTTTAATTCTGAATTTACCTTGGTGTGATCCTTGATCATTGTTTTGCCAAATTTTTTGAACTTGTCGGCCCTGGCCTGTTTTACCGCAAGCTCACCGAGTTTTACTTCAAGTAAACCTCCGTCGGCAGCAGCCCTGACAAATGCCTCATCCTCACCCTGTTGCCTGAAACGATCTGCAAAAGCAACGAACGTGAAAACGGCCAGAAACAACATGATATGTTTTGTAATTTTCATAAAAATGACGGTTAAGTTTGTAGATGATTGGTTCTGTTTTCCTTTTAGACCATGGAATGCTTCACTTCAAAATTTTGCCTGCGAAAGCCAGCCGCTGGTCTGAAAACAGCTGTGCATGGTAAATATCATGCCACAAAGACAATTTCATTTCATCTGTTTTCGGGTGAGTAAGTTCCTGCTGAATGATCAGGTATAGAAAATTTATAGAACCGGCTCACTTTATTCTTTTAAAATAAAATTTTAGGAGTAAATGTTTGTACTAATATAATATTAAACTACATTTGTAGAGAAAGAAACATAAACATAGAACACATGAGCCTCAGTAAAGCCGAAGAGCAGATCATGGACCATATCTGGACACATGAAAAATTGTTTTTGAAAGAGCTGATCGACCAGCTTCCTGAACCGAAACCAGCTTCCACGACGGTTATCACACTTTTAAAAAGAATGCAGGATAAAGGTTTTGTGGGTTATAACCTTTTTGGGAATTCAAGGCAGTATTACGCGCTGGTCAGTAAGACCGATTACTTTTCCAACCACGTCAACGGCTTGATCAAAAATTTTTTTAACAATTCAGCCGCTCAGTTCGGGTCTTTCTTTGCACGGGATACGAACCTGTCTACCCGGGAACTTGAACAGCTGCGGGAAATTATTGACAACGAACTGGACCGTAAGAAAAATGATTGATTATCTGATCAAATCAACATTATGTTCGGGAATACTCATAGCCTTGTTTCACCTGCTGCTGCAAAGGGAAAAAATGTTCCGCTTTAACCGGTTTTATTTACTGGGAGCACTGATCTTTTCACTCGGGATCCCGCTTGTTAAAGTAGAAATACATCAGAAGGTCCTGGTGGCCGCAGAAGAATCGAGGGTACCCTATTCTGCCGGACCCACAAAAAATACTTTGGTCGACCGACGGGTAACCAAGGTAAAACAGGTTACATCAAAATATCCATTCTCTTATATTTTCTGGTTGTATGGTATTGTGACGGCCGTCATGCTCATAAGGTTTACGCGTAATATCTGGTACATCCATAAGCGGGGATCCGGATGCCAGACCATTCATTGGTACGGGTCGGCGATCGTACTGACGGCTGAAAACTTTACGCCATTTACATTTTTGAACAAAATATACATACCAGCAGAAGCCTTCAACCAGGGATATATCAGACCTGAGATCCTGGCTCACGAGTCGACCCATGCCAGGCAGATGCATTCTTTGGACATCCTTGTCATTGAACTTCTCCAGGCTTTAATGTGGTTCAATCCATTTTTGATTTATTACAAAAAAGCCATCCGCCTGAACCATGAGTTTCTTGCAGACGATGCCGTATTGGCAGAGTTCACCGACATCAAAGGTTATCGGCTGCTACTCATCGACACGATGCTGCATCCCGGCAAGGGGGGTCTTGCAAGCAGTTTTAATTATTCTATCACAAAAAAACGATTAGCTATGATGACCAACATTCAAAACATCAAAATGCAGTATATGAAAAAGTCGGCCACGCTCATTACAGCACTTCTGCTGAGTTTTATTTTTTCTGAAAAAATCTATTCTCAGCGCCAGACAGGCACCCTACAGATTGAAGAATCTAATAAAAAGAAAATTCAGTCTGCCGCAGATCTAAACGATAGTGTTCAGGGGGTAACAGAAAAAGAAATTGAACAATTTTACCTGACAATTCAAAAACATACAATCGACTTACCCGTAAAAAATGGGCGGAGCCAGCCTGAGCAAACGATACGGATGGCGCCGGCATTACGCAATCGGCTTTATTATATCTATACAAAAATGACCGCTTTGCAAAAGCAGGCGGTTGCCGATTCGGGATACATGCTGTTTCAAATGCCAGTGCCTGTAAAAAAATCGCCTGATCCTGCAATGTTTGAAAATTGGAAGCGGGCCGATATCTTCGGTGTCTGGATTGATGAAAAACAGGTTCCTAACACCGAACTTAACAAATATAGATATACTGATATTGTTGAATACGATCTGAGCAAGTTATATGGGGCAGCCAGGAAAGGAAGAAGTTACAAGTATCAGCTTGATCTTTCTACCAATGCTCATTTCGATAAGAACCTTCAAGAAAGAGTCGACAACAGAGTATACCTGGAAAAAAGAGTCAGACCTGACAAAACCAACAAAACGTCCGGCAGATAGTCCAATGTTCTCAATGTTCGGTTTGAGATGGTACGTTTTCGAACGTACCAACTTTTTTTATCAGGCAGCACATCTGCTCATTCGTTTTTTAACGAAGCTCCTGTATCGGGATCTGCTGGCTTTTTTGACCATTGAATGGCCTTGGGTAGCAAACCCTCGCTGCCAAGCAAAACAATTTCGGTGATTCTTTTTTTTCTGGTTTCCACACGGCTGGCCATTTCAAGCCATTGCAGCAGTGCTTTTTTCACCGATCTGCTTAGGCTCTCAATATACTTCTGCGCTGCCGGATTGTCCCGCAGCGCTTTTTGCAGGTCAGCAGGAATCGCCAGAGCTTCTACCTGATCGAGTTTTGTCCAGGAGCCGTTTTGTTTTGCAGCTTCTATACTGGCCATGCCAGCTTCTTTCATGCGACCTTCGAGCATCAGCCGGTCAGCTTTGTCCTTATTAATTTTTGACCATACACTCTTCACCTTTCTTTTTGAAAAATACCTGAGAAATCTGTTTTCATCCAAAGGCCTGGCCACACTGTCGATCCAGCCATAACATAGCGCCTCATCAACGGCTTCACTCCAGGTCATCGTCGTTATCCCTGATCTGTTTTTGAAAAATATCAGCCAAACGGAGTGTTGCCTGTCGTGGTTTGTTTCTAACCACTGCCTCCATTCCTGCCTGCTTAGAACCGTCAGGGTTTCTGTAATCATTTTAATGATTTAGAAAATATTAATTCTTAAAATTAAGACTTTACATACAAAGCACTGCACCAATCACCCGGATAGAGGGTTATTTTAATAAATTCATTTATTTTTGATCCGTAATTTATATTTGTAATCTGATCAAGGGCACTGCACAATGCGTAACATGAGCCCGTCAGATTCAAAAGTTCTTAAACAAAAACACCATGGATAAGCGTATTTTGCTAGTTGTTGCAGGAGCTGCTTTTGCTTTCGCATCTTGTCAGAAAAAAACCTCAGAAAGCTCAGAAAACGCCAGGGCGGACAGTACGCTTGCCCCGGTTGAAACCCAGAAAGCAAATTCGAATTATAAGCCGGCGTTTGAAGGCCAGACAAGGGTCGGAGGCATCAGGTCCAACACAGCCTACGAAGGTAAAGTTTTGACCAGCGATCTGAAAAGTCCGTGGGGGATCACTACCCTGCCCGATGGCCGTTTGATCATCACAGAAAAAGAAGGAACGATCCGGATCGCCACGACTTCCGGCGAACTGAGCGCTCCGATCACAGGAATTCCTGCTGTCAATCCGGATGGACAGGGAGGACTGCTGGGCATCCGTGTTGATCCGGATTTTGGATCAAACAGAATGGTCTACTGGGTGTTTTCAGAAAAACGCCCTGATGGTAATCTGACCTCTGTTGCAAAAGGAAAGCTTTCCTCTGATGAAAAAAAGATTGAAGGAGCCACAGTCATCTATCGCGCTACTCCTGCTTATGCCGGAAATCTTCATTACGGCGGCCGGATACTTTTTGACAAAAATGCTAACCTCATCATCAGTACCGGAGAGCGCTCTGATACGATCACAAGGCCTCAGGCACAGCAGTTAAATTCCAGTCTGGGCAAAGTGATCCGTATTACAAAAGATGGCAAACCGGTATCAGGAAACCCGTTTGAAGGAAAAAGCGGCGCGAGATCTGAACTGTATTCTTATGGACACCGCAATGTGCAGGGACTAGCCTTTCATCCGGAATCCGGCGATTTATGGGAAGTTGAGTTTGGCCCCAGAGGCGGAGATGAGCTTAACCGCATCGAAGCAGGTAAAAATTATGGATGGCCGACGATCACCTATGGAATTGAATACAGCGGCAAAAAAGTCGGCGATTCTATCCAGGTTAAAGAAGGTATGGAACAGCCGGTATACTACTGGGATCCGGTCGTTTCACCAAGCGGGATCACATTTTACAGCAGCGACAGCATTCCGGAATGGAAAAATAACCTTTTCATCGGAGGGCTGAGCAGCATGCACATCGTAAGACTTGTCATTGAAAATAATAAAGTGGTAGGAGAAGAACGCATTCTTGCCGGCGAAGGCCAGCGTTTCCGGGATATAACCGAAGGTAAAGACGGCGCCCTCTATGCCGTTACCGACCAGGGCAGACTTTACAGAATATACAAAAAATAACAAACTTTGAATGACCCTTTTGTCGTTCAAATCGTAAAACAGACCGTTCCAGATTACCGACTAAGGCTCTGAGAACGGTCTGTTTATGTAAACAGGATCTGCTTCACCAACATCATCAACATGTTTCCCATCGCATTTGACCCGATATATAAATATCCGGTGCCGGAAGGCCATCGTTTTCCGATGGACAAGTATGAACTGCTTCCCCAGCAACTGCTCAGGGAGGGTATTGCGGAGCCATCCGATTTTTTCAGCCCTGAACCGGTTGACCTGGCTGCTGTTTACGCGGTACATGACCGTGATTATATCGACCGGCTTTTACAGGGAAAGCTGACCGCTAAGGAAATGCGACGGATCGGCTTCACCCAATCGCCCCTATTGGCTGAGCGGGAGCTGCGCATCACCAACGGAACAGTGCTGGGCGCACTTCGGGCATTTGACACCGCCATTTCCTTTAACATCGCCGGAGGTACCCATCATGCCGGGTTTGCCCAGGGTGAAGGATTTTGTATGATCAACGATCAGGCCGTTGCAGCCCGATATCTGATCGATCAGAAAAAAGCAAAACAAATTCTTATCATCGACCTGGATGTTCATCAGGGAAATGGAACCGCTAATATCTTCACCGGGCAGCCTAGTGTTTTCACTTTTTCTGTGCACGGACAAAACAATTATCCATTCCGGAAAGAAGCCAGCGATCTGGACATCGGATTGGATGATCAGACCGGCGATGACGTTTATCTTCGCACACTTTATGAAGTTTTGCCTGCGCTTATCCGCCGGGTCCGGCCGGATTTTATATTTTATCAGGCAGGAGTAGACATCCTTCAAACCGACAAGATTGGCCGGATGGCATGCTCGCTTGCTGGCTGTCGTCAGCGCGATGAGCTGGTTTTAAGTCTGGCAAAAACGCATAAAATTCCTGTTCAATGCAGTATGGGCGGCGGTTATTCTCCGCAGTTAAAATATATTCTCGAAGCACATGCCAACACGTACCGGGCTGCAAACCAGATCTTTTAACTTCTACATTTCTCCCAATTATTGTTGGGAAATATTTCTTACACCTCCTATTTTGAAGATTGAAGCCAAGGTTTAAGTATTTTTATCACAAAAGGCATCACAACCCAGGTCAGCAGACCAACCATGCAGCAGGCTACGGTGAAAAGACGAATCCCAAGCGGAAAATCTTTGATAAGGCGACCTACCGTAAAAGATAAAAACAAGCTTGTTGGAAATACACCGCACAGCGTAGCGATCGCCATTTTCCAGCGTGGCGGTGGCGTCGGAGACCGGAACCAGGCCTCCAATCCATTCAGCTGCCTGTATTCAGGCTCTTCTGTAAGCGTCGAAGCATAGCCTTCCCAATCTTTAAACAGCTTGGATTCATAAAAAGCATCGCGCTCTTTTTCGTCCTTGAATGTCCTGAGTATACCAATCTCCCTTCCATCGGTACCCGGCAAGGCCGTGATCATTCCGGCACCCTGGACACCTCCATGTAAAAACGACTCACCTAAAAAATGGCGTAAGGCTTCAATAAATTCATCCTCTTTGCCGGGAAGCACCTTTCTGGTAATTGCGACGTGTATTGGCATTGACAGGTTTGTTTGCAGTTTTTGCCAAGATAGTAAAAAAAAGAAATCACAGCCGTGATAACCGGACGAAGAAGGCTATGGCATAACCAACCTTCACCACCAGAGCGCGTAGTTTGTTATCAGATTTTGTAGAGGCGCTTCCCTATTCCGTGGAACTTTGTGGTAAAATGCCCGGCCTCTTTCATGCCGGAGCGCGACGCTGATTAAAAAAACGACCCTTGATAAAGGTACCGTGCAGGACTTTCCAGATAATAATATATTACTCCTGAGGACATTGAAGACAACAAACCAGCGATTCTTCAATTAATAAAAGCCTCACGATATTATATAAAGGATGGAATGGCTATGCGGAATAAGGAAGAGGTCCGATTTGAACAGGCATAATTTTTTGTTAATGCCGCAGAAAAAAAATAACACTTTCAACAATTACTTAAAACTATGAAAAAGTTAAATTTATTTCTGATGCTGGCCATGAGTGTCTTCCTGGCTTTTGCATGCAGCGACGACGATGATGACGATAACAATGTGATCGAAACGCTGACCGATGCTGATAAAGCGTTCATTAACAGTGCTGCTGATGGTGGTATGTTTGAAGTAAGGGCCGGGGAACTAGCCTCGACAAAAGGGGATTCTATGATGGTTGATTCCATGATGACCGACAGTATGATGACAGATTCCATGATGACAGATTCGATGAATATGGATTCGATGAACGTCAGATCCTTTGGCAGCATGATGGTGACTGACCATACGAAAGCCAACAATGAGCTCAAATCACTTGCTGACTCAAAAGGGGTAACGGTTCCTACAACTTTATCAAATGCCAAACAGCAAAAAGTTGATAGTCTGAATACGCAATCGGGTCAGACATTCAACCGGACTTATATCAACATGATGGTCGCTTCGCATCAGGAAACGATAGATCTGTTCCAGAAACAAGCCGATTCAGGTAACGATGCAGACTTGAAATCATGGGCGGCCAGCAAGCTTCCAACACTTCGGATGCATCTTGAACATGCGAGAAGTATGCAGTCAAAGAATCAGAATCAAAACCAGACTCAGACCCAAAGACGGGTAAAGAGCCGGACAAAATAAAAAAAAACGGGAGGTTCGCCTCCCGTTTTTTTTGCTTAACCGCTCGTTAATACCGGCGGCACCTTCGTGAAGGATAGGTCTTTTTTAGTACGACCTGTTTATGGAATAAACTTGCTGCGGTCCACAGTGTCTGAAAATCTTTCCGTTAGAAGTTTCAGTTTGGGCGTAACGATGTTCTTACAAAATGGCTTTTCAGGATTGCTGTAATAATAATCGAGATAGGATTGCTGGTTAAGTCTGAAACTTCCCATAGGAAGTACCAGGGTAATGATCCGGCTACCGAAATCTTTTTGAAGCGACTTCAGTATCTCCTCTGAAGCCTGACTTTGATTCGGATTGTACGTATAAACAGCAGACCGGTACTTCGCACGCATGCTGTGCTCGGAGGTGCAGCTGTGGGTATGAAGATGAATGGCAATTAAGACGTCTAGTGTTATTTTGCTGGTGTCAAAGTATACGATGACCGCTTCCGATAAATCTGAATAGTCCTGGTCCGGACTGACCCAACCCTGTTCTACCAGTGTAACCCCCTTTAATGACTGAAAGATTGCTTCTGTACACCAATGGCAACTTCCGCCAAACCCTACTTTGCTGATCATATTCCTTTTGTATTACTGACAATTGCATTTACACCTCAAAACACTCCATGGACCTTTCGAGTTTCCGGGCTGCATTAAGCAAGATCTTCATCATCTTTCCACGCGAAGGCAGGCGATCAGTCTCGCCACAAATCTGGTCAACAACCTTTGTCAGATCTTCCAGGTTTGTCGTGATCAGTGTTACCATAGCGCTACGGTCAGCGCCCGCCGGCAACGCAGCGGTTAACAATATAGCATTGTTCAGAACAGCGATTTTCCCACGGACATCATGCAGCATTTCCTGATCGTTATGGCAGTTTACCGGCGCAGGCACAACAGATTGGTCTTCAAAAAGTGCTGAAATTTCATTAATATAGACGCCGGAATCAGCTTCATCACAATCAGTCCCGGCGGCGATGAAACGCTGGATGTTATGATTAAAGCTGTTTGAAAGATGTTTGTAGGTCTCACAGATATGTATCGCATCATACTCGTGCGGGAATACCGAAAGATCGTCGGCGATCAATATGTCCGGTTTATTTTTCATCGCATAGATTCAGTATCGTTAAGTTTTCCTTTTGTTAATAGCCTCCTGAGTTCTCGGCTAAATGAAGCTGCATAAGCCAGGCAAGATGCGCTGATTGTTTGAAAAGTTTTTATGATTTGTAGTATTTGCCGCGGGTCTCCTTTTTCTAAAAAGTATGCCTGAGCCAATAAAAATTTTACTCAGGGGAAATAATCTGACTTTCCGGTTTCAGGACACCATGATCTTTCGCGTAGTAAATCGTCTGCGAAGGCAGCGAAAATGCAGTTCCGCTTTCTGAAACTACATCCATCATCTTTAAAAGAAGCTCCTCCTGAATTTCAAGAAAAACGTTCATATCGCCCGTGTCCACATAAGCGAAGATTTCTATTTTAACACCGTTGAGTCCCACTTCAATAAAACGTACCCTTGCAGGTGCAGGATTTACTCTTGGATGTGTAAGCAGTACCCTGCGCAGATCTTCGATCAGTTTTCTGATCTGATCCGGAGTAGTATCGAGTCGCAGATAAAAAACAGGATGAAACCAAAACCGTTCACGGTAGGCATAATTCTCAATTTTCAGAGAAGATAATTCCCCATTCGGGATTGTCACCACAGTTCTGTCATTTGTTCTGACCTGGGTGGCACGCATACCGATGCGCTCGATCGTGCCTGTAATGTCGCCTATTTTACAAAAATCGCCTATCCGGACAGGCTGGTCGGCGATAATGGTAACACTGCCAACGAAATTTTCCACTGTTTTCTGAGTTCCGAGGGCCAGGGCTATACCACCAATACCTAAGGCAGCGATTCCGGTCGTTACATCAAAACCGAGTGTATCCAGGACCATGATAACACCCACGATAACCAAAGCGATTTTTAGCATTCTTCTTACAAAAAGAATTGCCGAAACAGCCGACTGATTCTGGTACCGTTTCATCCTCTGCTCGGTGACAATGCCGATAACGTCTAAAAGCTGCCAGATCACTAAAATAACTGCCACCAGCCCAACAACAATGGTCAGATTGCTGACACGCTGCCGCACCACCAGTGAAATACCCATTTCGCGGCTGAAATACATAAAAAACCAGATCGACAGGTATAATTGGACGGGCAATGAAAATGCACGGATCACGCCGATATAAGGTTCCTGGCCAGCCTTCTTGTAAATCTGGGGAATTACAAATACAAAAGTTCTCGCAATACCCAGTGACAAAAGGTAAGAACCTATCAGGACGATTAGGGTTGCGATCCAGTGGGCAACAGGTACCCCACCCCATTTGTTATCTTTTAAAAACGCAGGTGAGACATCGCTGATGAAAGTACTGGTCTCCAGGTTGTCGGCGCTAACCGGTATGCGTTCAATCGTTTGGGAGGAAAACAGCCAAACCGGATTCCCTTCCTTGTCCTGAAAACTTTCAAGAATCAGATCAAAAGTCTCATTATTGATAGTCACTGCACCAATACGGTCCAGGTTTGGGCCAAGATTGTCGTCAGCTTTCCCTTCAGGCTCATTGCTGATCCAGGAATACGGATATATTTTACCATTCACTTCCAGAAGCACCTGAAGAGCTTTTGCCTGCTCAATTGTATTTTGTTTCTTTTTCAACGCAGGGTCCCGGCGGATATACAAAGCGGCCTTTCTGTAATCATTCTGATAACTCGCTTTTATGAAACCGTCGATGGTGCCACGGGGTGTACGACGCCCCAGAGAATCAGGCGGATAAACAGGTCTTGACGGACGGGTCGTGTCCGTACGCATCATTGGAAGTTGTGCATGAACGGCATTTAGTAGGATGAGTAATAAAACACAACCGGCCAGCAAACGTCGGAGTAAGTACTTAATATTTATCTTGTCTTGCATTATTGAACGTAACATGTATACCGGGCGCCGTAAATTTTATGCCAGACTGAGACAAGATGCAGAACATTGCTCAACTTACTTAAGGTATGCCAGGAAGTGAGACTTCATTTAGGTAAAATGAAATGGATTTTGAACCATGGCTATCCGTGGCACGATATTCGCTAGCAGTAAAGTCAATCAACAAACAAATTTTAGTTATGACAACTTCATCAAGCACAACAAGCGTAATTAACGACCTTATTGAAATCAATAATGACCGCGTTGCGGGTTTTGAAAAAGTAATAGAAGATATCAATGATGAAAACATCGATCTGAAAACCTTGTTTTCGGAATATGCGCAGCAAAGCCGTAAAAACGGACAACAACTTGCAGCACTGGTGGGTTCAGCATCTCACCTTGAAACAGACAACAGCGTATCCGGTACATTACACCGCGCATGGATCGATGTAAAATCTCTGTTCGGCGGAAGTGACCGCGCAAGCATCTTATCGGAAGCAGAACGCGGCGAAGATGCCATCAAAAAAGCATACAGCGATGCATTGGCAAGCGGTGACCTGTCTTTAGAAGCTGTGGAAATCATAGAAACACAGGCACGTGAGATCAATTCTGCCCATGATAAAATCAAGGCGCTTCGCGATGTAGCTAAGGCGTAAGTCGAAAAATAAGTGTTTAATACCAAAGGCTGTTTCTTATTAGACAGCCTTTGGTATATCTGATCTACATTAAAAGCTGATCATCATGACTGTCGGCTTAAGCACCTGGTCTTTCGGCTAACTTTTGCACGACCCCTGCCATATCTTTCTTGTTGAATGGCTTGCTCAGATACGCATCCATACCAGCAGCAAAACAGGAATGACGGTCCTCTGCTGTTACATTGGCGGTGACAGCAATGATGGGAACCTTCGCTCCAGCCGCGCCCAGATTCCTGATCGCCTTAGCGCAGTCGTAACCGTTCATTCTTGGCATCTGGATATCCATTAAGATCAGATCAGGCTGATGAATACCGAAAGCTTCCAATCCCTCGACTCCGTCGTTGGCTTCAAAAAATAAAGCGTCCGGTAGAATCATCGACATCACGCGTTTGATCACTAGGCTGTTGATGTGATTATCTTCCACGATCAATATTTTCCCAAATGAGGCTGACTTAGCCGCAATGGTTATCATACCGGTGTCCGACTCAGGCTTAAAACTAGTCATCGCTGACACTTTGGCGAGCATACCCGCCAGCTGCTTTAACTTAACCGGCTTCAATAAGCGACTGAACGTTAACCCGCCGTCTGAAATCTTATGTTCACCCACTGAGCTGCTTAAAAGCATGACGGGAATTTCAAGTGGCCCGATGCTGCTGCTTATCAGGTCCTGCGTTAACTCACGCTGGTCAATAAATAATGCATTGAAGTCCTTTGCCTTGGTTAAATATTCCAGCAACTGGTCCATATTTTCTGCAATCGTAAAGTTTATGTCAAATTGCAAAAGGAGGTTGCCCAGTGATTTGCTGGTATTTATATTTTGATCTAAAATTAAAACTGAGTTGATACCGGGAAATCTCCTGCCGCTATTTTTAGAGGTTTGTTCCACTTCCAGCTGCAGGATAAAAGAAAATGTACTTCCGGCTCCTACCGCGCTATCCAGTATCAGGTCGCTCCCCATCTGAGAAAGCAAATGTTTGGAAATGGCCAATCCAAGTCCGGTTCCACCATGCCTCTTGGTTGCAGAAAGGTCTGCCTGTACGAAAGGCTCGAAGATTCTTAACTGGTCCTGCGGATCGATACCTATGCCTGTATCAGCTACCCAAAAACGAAAATCGGCCAGATCCGATGAGATGTTCTGTACTTCAATATTTAACGACACCTCTCCATGGTCCGTGAACTTGACGGCATTTCCAAGCAGGTTCACCAGGATCTGTTGAAGCTGCAATTCATCAAACCATCCGTAAACAGGTATATCAGGAGGATAGTTTAAAATCAGGTCAAGTCCTTTTTCATAAGCCTGGACAGTAAGAATGTCAATCACTTTTTCAACGAAGGCTACCAGATCTGTTTTCCGTCTGACGAGCTGACTATGTCCACGTTCAATTTTAGAAAAGTCCAGAATATCATTGACAATTCCGCTGAGCAATTGCGAAGAATGAAATAACATTCTGCCGTAGTTCTCCTGGACATCCGTCAGGCTGGTGTCCAGAAGCAGAGACGATATGCCAACGATTCCATTCAGAGGTGTCCTTATCTCATGGCTGATATTGGCAAGGAACTCCGACTTTGCCTTACTCGCAGCCTCGGCGAGCAGCCTGGCCTCCTGTATTTTCTGTTCGGCATTTTTTGTATCACTTATGTCCTGAAATGTGCCGTAAAAACGCATACATTTTCCTTCTTTCCAATCCGTTTTTCCAATGCAATGGATCCATTTAATTTTCCCGGATTCTGTTTTTATCTGAAATTCGGTGTCCAGCACGGTGCGGTTGTTTATCGCATTCCGGTAGCAGGACAAAAGTTTTTTACGTGTCTGCTCATCCAGGAACATGTTAAGAAAAGTGCTCATACCCGGCACAAAATGATCGTTGATCCCGAATATTTCTCTGGCCACATCCGACCAGTAACTGGTCTGGTCAGCCACCAGAAATTCCCAGCCGCCGACCCTTGCTATCCGTGCAGTCTGTTCCAGACTTTCTTTTGTTTTCCGCAGTTCCTGCTGCACGATCTGCTGCTCGGTGATGTCCTGCAAAGTACCGTATAAGCGTATGCAAATACCATTTTCCATCTGCGCCCGACCTATACTTCTTACCCACCGTACATTCCCCTTGCCTGTCATGATCTTGCCCTCGATGTCCCATGGCGTCCCGGTGATCGCCTGTTCGGCTGCTTTTGCCAACCTGTCCCGGTCCTGCTGAGACACATAGGTCTGTAAAGCCCAGTCCAGCGATACGTCCGCATCGGAGTCTTCATCATGAATCTCTCTGGCTATTTTTGACCAGTATAGCTTTTTAGTCAGCATGTCATATTCCCATCCGCCGACTTTCGCGATCTCAGAAGCCTGTTCCAATATCTGCTGAGAGTAAACCAGTTTCTCGTTTAATAATTTCTGTTCGGTAATGTCATAGCTGTGCAGGATTATGTCACCTGTCAACGGATCGCTTTCCATCTGCGTCAGCATCCACTTCCAATGCTTGTCCATGTGTTGAACACGGTGTTCGATGCGGGATAATCCCTTGCCGGCAGCTTTACCGACAGCCTGATCAAACGAATGGAATTCATCGGCATGCAGCAGATGTTTTGCCGTACGATCAGTCAACTCATCGGGTGCATATTCTAAATAAGAAAATAATGTTCCCGAACCTGCTCTGATCAATCCATCATCAGAAATACTCCACGTCAATGGTTTTCTTGTAAGAATCCGGATCTGTTCGTCCTGCTGCTCCGGATTAATGACTTTTCCCAGACATAGTATTTCGTTCACCTTCCCTGAATCATCCCGAAGGCCATGGAAAGTCCACGTTTGTGAAGTACTGCCCGCTTTAGAATCCGTATTATTTAATAAGATCGTGTAGGGCAGATCCGGATTGAGCAGACAATACTGATAGGCCTTAAGCCTTTGTGCAATGTCTGTCGATGCAAAAAATCGATGCGATGATTTACCTTGAATTTCTTGTTGAGCTGTATTGATCTTCCTGGCGTAATTATCATTTACCGAATTAAAATTGCCTTCCAGATCTGTTCTTACGATAAAAAGAAGATTGCTGTCGCGTATAACCTGATACAATTCACTTTCTTTTTTTAAACGCAGAACCCGCTGCATTTCTTCGGATACATCGGCAAAAGACACGATCATGCAGTTGTTTATACCAAATGCTGATCCGGGAATTTTACCTTTCAGACGCAGCCATACTGTCTTGCCATGAACATTTCGTGCGCGGATATCCTGTTCGAATTTTTTTTCCGGATCAGCGATAACGGCTGCCAGTTTTTTACCAAGGGAATCAACGTCTTCTATATGAATGTACTTCCGCCAATTAGAAGACTGATAGCTATTGGGGATTCCTTCATAACCAAGGGCATTCCAAAAGAGTGGATCCGACCATTGACTATCAGATCCGTCCAACTTCCAGATCCATAAGCCTGACTCGCTGACAAATCGCAAAAGCACTTCCGCACCCGGCGGGTTGTAATCCATAACCTGTTTTATAAAGTTGATGTTGAGTAAGATTGCCATGCTGCCGGGAAAACGCAGACCACAGGGACGAATATACGAGATGTTCAATTAATACTCTGAATATCAAATAATTTTATTAGTGATCTATTCTGTCGTTTATGCTCGCGCCGGCTTCATTTGAATCGTTCAGAACTCCAGGAAGATTTTATAGTAGATGTTCTGAGTAACTGTTTGCCCGCAATTGTCAGCTTTCGGTGTAATTTTGTGCTTAACGGTGCTGTAACAACGTCCATTCTGCATGCAGATTCCCGGGACAGACTGGTTCCGCCATCCGAAAGCAACAAACTATGTACGACAGTCTTTTATCATACGTTAAAAAATATTCTGAAACGACGCTTACCGACCAGGAAGAAGCTTTGATCACAGCATCTTTCCGTCTCAGGAAAATCAGAAAGAAGCAATACTTTCTACAGGAAGGTGATGTTTGTGAATATATAGGTTTCATCATGCAGGGAGCAATGCGACAATATCGTGTTGACGAAAAGGATACTGAACATACGGTCAACCTTTTTATTGAGGATTGGTGGGTCAGCGACCGTGAAAGTGCTGTGATGCTTACGCCATCAAGCTACAACATAGAAGCCTGGGAAGACACCGAACTGCTGGTGGCCACCACTGCAGCGATGCAGGAACTGATCACCCGGATACCGGCATTCGCTAAAATGGCAAGGGTTATGGATCAGCGAAGTTTCATAGCATCACAAAAGAGACTGAACTTTGCTCTAAGTTATTCTGCAGAAAAGCGATATACCGCATTTGCGGCAGAACATCCAAACTTTCTCCAGCGTTTTCCGCAGCATATCATCGCTTCTTATCTGGGAATCACCAAAGACACGTTAAGCCGTGTGCGAAAGCAAACTCTGAAAAAGTGATGTAGCCCAGACCGTCCGTTTCCAGATGATCATTTGATCAAGGCGCATTAAACGCTTCCCGGATAAAAGAACACCAGGAGTGTATGCCCCTGGTGTCAAAAACCTGATCTATAAACTCTGCCTGACCAGCGGGATAACTTTCTGACCGATCAGTTCGATTGATGACATTAGCTGCTGGTGGGTCAGACCTGCGTTATCCATCTGGAAAGTGAACCGGTCTACACCGCCCAGTGCTTCACTATGGCGGAGCAATTTCTCGGCAACCCTTTCCGGTCCGCCTACCGCAAGAACCCCTCTGGGTGCGATCAAACTATCAAATTGAGGCCTGGTCACTGGTGGCCACCCACGCTCCCTTCCAAGTTTTGTCCACAGTTCAGCATAACCGGGGTAATAATCAGCCACCGCTTCCAGATCTGTCGCTGCTACGTAACCAGGCGAATGAAGTCCCACTTTCAGTTGGTCAGGGGTGTAACCTGCTTTTTTTCCAGCTTCACGGTACAGGTCAACCAGAGGGCGGAAACGATGTGTTTCTCCACCGATAACAGCAACCATCAACGGCAGGCCGAGCGAGCCTGCGCGGACAAAAGATTCCGGTGTGCCGCCTACACCCAGCCAAACGGGTAGCTTTTCCTGTAATGGTCTTGGATAAACAGGCTGATTGTTAAGTGCCGGCCTGAACTTCCCTGACCATGTTACAAATTCCTGTTCCCGCAAAAGCAGCAAGAGCTCAAGCTTTTCTTTAAAAAGGGCATCGTAATGTTTCAGGTCAAAGCCAAAGAGTGGATAGGCATCAATGGCTGATCCACGGCCGACAACGATTTCCGCCCTGCCCTTAGAGATCAGGTCCAGCGTTGCAAAGCTCTGGAAAACGCGAACAGGATCAGCGGTGCTCAATACAGTTACAGCGCTGGACAAAAGTATCCTTTTTGTGCGCGCGGCAGCGGCGGCAAGAATAACGGCCGGAGCAGAATCTAAAAACTCCTTTTTATGGTGTTCGCCAATTCCAAAATTATCCAGTCCGGCCTGATCTGCCATTGTGATCCTGTCGAGCAGCTGTTCCATGGCATCGACACTGCTTAGTGTATTTGTACCATACATCGCCGAAGCAAAACTATCAATTCCTATTTCCATTTTATTCTGTTTAATCATATGCAAAAAATTACTAAACCGGGCCAGAAGGTAACCTCAGTCACCGTTATAAACCCAATGCTCAGGAAAGAGCTCCCGGAGGCGGGCCTCCTGCAGGTCTTGATTTGTCTATTGGTAAGGGAACAAATTCGACATTATCAGTCGGCGGTAATAAAATGCGTCCCTGCTTCCAGTCTTCCTTAGCCTGCTCGATGCGCTCTCTGCGGCTCGATACAAAGTTCCACCAGATGTAACGATCGCCCAAATGCTCACCGCCCAGCATCATCAGCGTCGAACTTTCCTTAGCGACGAGCAACGGATCCACACCTTTGGAAAACACCAGCAGTTTCCCTGCCTGATACAACACGCCATTAACCTCCACACTCCCCCGAACGACATAAACACCTCTTTCGCTATGTCCTGCCGGTATACCAAACCGGGCATTCTGATCTAGAACAACATGAAGATAAAAAAGCGGAGAGTTGGTTTTCACATGGCTTGCCAGCCCGTAAGCATCACCAGCGATCAGCCTCATCCACACGCCCTTTTCGGTAAAAACAGGCAATTCCTCCGCAGTATAATTCGTGAAAGAAGGGTCAGACTCTTCATCCTTCTCAGGTAACGCTACCCACGTTTGAAGCATCTCCAATCCACCGGCAGCCAGCATTGCCGGATCTTCAAACCGCTCACTGTGGGCGATACCTTTTCCGGCAGTCATCCAGTTGGCCTCACCAGGCCTGATCAGCTGCTCCACGCCCAGACTATCCCGGTGCGTCACATTCCCTTTAAGCAGGTAACTCACTGTCGACAGCCCAATGTGCGGATGTGGTAATACATCCAGGTTGGTTGTAGCGGGGACACTGACGGGTCCGCCATGGTCCATAAAAATAAAAGGGCCGACCATCCTGCGTAACTGGAATGGCAAAATTCTTTTTACCGAAAAACCGGGAGAAATGATTGCCTGCCGGGATTCTATTACTATATCGAGCATAAACTTCAACAATTAAATTCAAAAAAAAGCCGGCACTATAATCGTCATGTTAAACTTCACAACATTCACTGGACAATTTACTGAGACAGATCGGCATTTCTATTAATCTTAGCCAGGCCGTAACCCTGTTTATCAAGTTTGAATTAATCTGATCATACAAAGTTATCGCTTTCAAGCCATCCGGAATATAGATATAACGCAACAAATTCCGTCGACATTTATCTATTTTGTATATCCCGGTTTCACATATTCAGTGAGGGATTTGAAAATGATAAGCAACAATGGGCCCGCTCCAAAGCACCAGCCTTTCTCAAGTTTGGTTTTAATAATAACCACAGCACGAATTGCCTGCCGCGATGCATGCAGTTTCGATTAATGTATTTCGCAGAAACAATGAAAGCCGCTGTATATGGCATACAGCGACTTTCTTGTCAGGATAATGATAAGTAAACTTGCCTAGAATTAAAATTTAAAAGACACACCTGCATTCACAGAATAATCAGCAAATGCGGCATCACCACGGACAAACGTACCTGTTGCAGCCGAATATTCTTTATCTGTCACGCTTTGGGTCCTGTTACGTGCCAGCGCAACCGGTATTGTCAGAAAAAACCCAAATTTTCCAGACGAATAATTGATAGCTGGCTCAACGCTCCAGACATATCCCGGACGACGAAAGTCACCACTTCCACCAACCAAATCATGCACCGGAATACCTTCGAGTCTGGCGCCGACAGCCACCGAAAGTCCGCGGGTAACGCTATTGACTGCATAGCTAAAGCCTCCACGCGCCATATACTGATCCGGCACACTCATGATCGCCTCGTTGGCCAGCCGCGGGGTAAGTGTTTCGCGGTAGGTCCGTACGCCATTTTGTTCTCTTGGATTGATCAGGTAATAAAAGTTGGCATAAACACCAAAATTGTGTGTCAGGTTATAATACGTGTTTGCCTCCACAGTAAACCCGGTACCGCCGTCGCCAAGCTGAATAGACTGGTCAACGGTGCGCAGTTCTTTGCTCCCGTTCGGGCCGACATTATACCAATAGTCCTGGTAATCATAATCGCCGGTTGGCAGCTTGATACCCAATCCCAGCTGAATGTTTCCGCGCTTGCTCAACACCGGATCAAAAAGCCAGTGATAGGCAGCAATACGCATATCGCCGATCCCAAATGAATGTGTACTATGCCGCTGGTTGTAATTATTTGTTCCATTGATCAGCCCATGCTCATACAGCGATGAACGCGCATTGGATATAACCGGAAGGTCGATCATGACCGACCACCGGTCGTTGATGATCCTGGTCAGGTTGATATCCAGGGAGGCAGTGTGATTGATCACTTCTGTATGTTGTTTAAGCCTGTCTTTGTTTTCTTCACTTCCTGAATAATGACGGAACGACTTGAAATAACGGGCACTGGTAGAAAGAACCCACTGGCCGTGCTGCATGCTGTCGGCATGCGCAAGCATGCAGGCGTTGCCCGTACTCCTGATTGCTACACAACCCTGGGCGATGCTTTTAATAGAAATGAACTGCGCCAGTATGAGCACCAGCGGGAGGTAAAAATATTTTTTCACAAGAATGGATGATCAGATTTGAAAGGATATATTAGTTTTTACTAAAATAAACACTTGTCTGATCAGGCGGTGGAGAAGGAATGCCGCCATCGGCGCTGTATATCGTTGCCTGATAGCGGTCGAAAACCTGGCCCTGCGATGGGATCCATTCAAGAATTAAATACAAATGTCCTTTTGTAACCGCAAGGAAATCTTTCAGAAACTGCTTGAGCAGCGATGACGATGATCTTTTTGGGTGATGATTCAGGTCTGCCAGATATTTAACCTGCTCACCGAGATCTGCAAAGCGGTCACGTGCATTCTGGTCATATTCACAATGAATGTACATGGTGTCGTTGATCATCTGCCGGGTACGGATCAGGTATGGTTCGCCGTCGTGCAGAATCCTCCCTTCCGAAATTTCGGCCGTTTCATCGCCGGTAAAGTAAGGAAGGGAAACTGGAACTTTAATAACCAGATCACTGGAATACCTGCTTTTTTCGACTATCCCGGTCTGTGCCTGACCTACCGAATAACTTTCCAGCAGATAAGCCACTGAAAAGCCAATCATGTTATAAAAAAGCAGACTGCAAAGCAGAAGTGAAATGAAACGGCTCAAAATCAGTGATATTAAACAAAAAGGCGCCGGCAGTATCTCGGTGATCCCCTAAGGCGGAAGCTATGAGCCGGGCGGACAAATATACAAAAGTTAAGTAATTCTCCGAATCATATATTAATTTCATAAAAGTATCCTATCTGCTTTTACAGACCTTTCTTGCTCTTGGCAAGCTTTAGCGAACAAAATGAAATTGCTGATCGGATTTAAAGCGATCCGACCAGCAGATTACCCTTTCCTGTAAACGTATTTTGATGCAGCACCTGACGTCAAATCAACCGGTAGTCCTAATATCACTTTTTGAAAAGAAAATCTATGGTTTTATTTTTCCACGAAGTGCCGGATAATCCGAAGTTTTACCTTCCAGCAAATGTAGATCCTGCTCAGTCAGCCAGGCAGCGAAAATGAAAATTCGTCATAGCCGGAAACCTTAATGTTTGTAAAAATGACATATTTTCAATGGTGCGATTGTCAAAACGTCAGAGATATCAGGATTTTCAGGACTCAATAACCCGATTGATAATTTCTGGTACAAGAGTTGATAATAATGGTGTAAATGCGCGAAGCATTGAAATTAAATTTATTGTTAAACTTTTAAAATTTAAAGTCATGTCACTTATCAAAAACAGCCGCAGTCCATTCTCTGCGATCCCTGCGCTGGTCGATAACTTTCTTGGCCACGAACTTTTAAACTGGGACAATAGCCATTTTTCTGCAACACGTACGACCATTCCGGCAGTTAATATCCTGGAATCTGCTGACCATTTCCAGGTTGAAGTAGCTGCACCCGGGATGGATAAGCAGGATTTTAAAATCCAGCTGGACAACAATTTGCTCACCATTTCTTCTCAGAAAGAAGACGTCCAACAGGCGGACCATCAAAATTATACACGCAAAGAGTTCAGCTATCAGTCTTTTCAGCGAAGTTTCCTGCTTCCCAGGGATGTCGTTAATGACGAAGGCATTGGTGCAAGATATGAAAACGGAGTATTGTATCTGACGATTCCAAAAAGAGAAGAAGCCAGACAAAAAGGCCCGAGATTAATTGAAATAAGCTAAAAAAAGAGGGGCAGTCAAATAAGACTGCCCCTCTTTTTTTGCCAAAATTTCCACCCCATTGATGCTCCAGGGAGCACCTAATATTATTGCAGCCTGGCCTATTGTTTGGACGCCATTTCGTCCATAAGCATGTACCTTCCTCTGTGTTTGTCAGTTTCCAAACGACTGTTTACATCAATCAGCATGTAATGGTCACCCGCTTCACTTTTGACAGGAGACCATTCGGGCAAGCCTTTTCCATTTGGATTTGCCGTTTTGATAAAATTGGCAAAATAGTCCTGCATAGTTGCTGAAACTTTCTGATCATCTGCGGTCCACGCATATACCTTATTGAGCGAAAGATTGCCCATTGCATATTCAATTTCTGCAGAGTGCACCGCACCTTTGGGCAATGGTGCCTTCGCAGTCGCTGGATCCGTCGATTTAGAAACTCCGCCGGCAAGGTTGGCAGACACATTCCCCATCTCAGCATTCATCGCAGGGCGCGGACGTGCATAAAAGTAGCGGAATACTGGTTTGCCTCCGCCGGTTTTGCTATGTAAATCAATCCATTTCCATGTACCAAAACCAATGAAGCGATCTCCTGCAAGGTCGGTAGCTACCTGTTCAACTTCTGCATCGGTAGACGCATTGTATTCCTTCAAAACCTTTTCAGCCTGCTCGCCATACAGCTTTTTCACTGCTGCTGTGTAGTTTTCAAGCGTAGGTGTTTCTTTTCCCAGGATCATCCGGTAATTCATTTCCTCAGAATTCCATCCGGCTAGCAGTGGTACCTGCGACTGTTTTCCTGACTGAAAAGTTTTCAGAGGCGGTTCCGGAAAAAAATATCCATCCACCGCGGATGAGAACCTGGGTACCCCTGATACAGCCGTCGCTTTTAATAATTCCTCAGCAGATATAGCGCGCATCTCTGTCAAGGTCTTTTTTCCTACCTGATCATTAAACTTCGCTCCGGCCTGCTCTGCCTGAGCCAGCGGCACCGGCGGAAGCGTTCCCAGTACAGATCCGCTTTCACCGATCGCGGCCGAGAACAAATTTTTTGATAGCGGAGACGCCATCAATGCGCTCACAGAAAGCGACCCTGCCGATTCACCTGCAATGGTCACACGGTCAGGATCTCCACCGAAGGCAGCAATATTTTTTTTAACCCAGGCCAGCGCAGCAGCCTGATCAAGATATCCGTAGTTGCCGGAAGCATGGTGAGGGGATTCCTTTGTAAGATCTTCTGAAGCATAAAACCCAAATACGCCTAACCTATAATTAACGGTCAGGCTCACAATGCCTTTTTTAGCCATGCTCTCTCCGTCATACCGTCCTTCTGATCCGTCTCCGGCTATGAATCCACCGCCGTAAAAGTAGACCAGAACCGGAAGTTTTTCACTGGCAGACTTAGCGGGCGTCCAGACATTCAGGTAAAGGCAATCTTCACTCATTCCGTCTGAGCGAAAACCCATATCCCCAAATACAGGATTTTGCATAGCACGTGGACCAAATTTTTCTGTTTTCCTTACTCCCTGCCAGTTTTCAACAGGTTGCGGCTCGCGCCAGCGGAACTTCCCGACGGGCGGCGCCGCAAATGGTATCCCTTTAAATGCACGCACGCCTGATGGCTCAACGATGCCCTCAACAGTGCCGTTGGCTGTCTTAGCCTGTGCAAGAGCGGCCGTTTTTTTCGACTGCGCATTGGCACCCTGCATGATCTGGAACGCCAGCAGCATGGTTATAATGATTGTTTTCATTTTTAGTGATTGTAAAATAAATACAGTTAAGAAAATAAATCTGACCAGGAAAAACTATATTGTCCCATTATGGAACAATAATAAAAAATTTTTACCACAATCTTTCTTTTTTCTAACTTTCGCATCAATATTTAATATAATGAAGAGAAAAGAATCTGATTTGGAGCAAAATTCGCAAGGCAAAGGTTATCTACCAGGCCTTGCGATGGATTTTGTCATCTTTGGTTTTGACAGGTATCAATTAAAAATTCTGGTGCTGGAATACCGCAATACGAATCTGTTCGCGCTGCCAGGCGGGTTTGTAAAAGAAAATGAAGACTTGAATGATGCAGCCCTGCGCGTTCTTTCCGAACGCACGAGCCTGTCAGATATTTATCTCAATCAGTTTTACACCTTTGGAGATCTTACCCGTTACGATAAGGCGCCACTCCGAACCATAATGCAGGCAAAGGGCATGAATCCTGCCGAAGATCACTGGCTGCTTCGACGATTCGTTTCTGTCGGTTATTATGCACTGATCGATTTCAGGAAGGCAGCTCCCACTCCCGATCCGCTTGCAGACACCTGCGTCTGGTATACCCTTGAAGGGCTTCCGGCACTGATGCTCGACCACCAGTTGATTGTAGAAAAAGCACTTGAAACGCTACGGGCCGACCTGGACAGAAAACTGGCCGGACCCGGCAGCTGGGCTGCGCCATTACTCGCACAATCCTTCACCATGGCAGAACTTCAAAAGTTATATGAAACCATACTTGGACAAAAGCTGCGCAGGTCCGGGTTTCAGCGTAAAATGCTGGGTATGGGTATTCTGGAAAGGTTGGAAAAACAGTATAGCGGCGGCGCACATAAGGCACCTTATCTGTATCAGTTTATCGAAAAAGAAAAATGACGGCACATCCAGATCACCTTTCATGCAGGCTTTGAATGAACCGTCCACTTTCTATTTCAATGCTGGCTGGCGACCGGGTCTTGAACCTGGTCATTCTCGCCGTTTTCAGTACCCATCCGCAAACCCGCTGCCAATGCAGTGAGCAGTGATGGCATTTCCCCCTCTGAACCAATATCCGGTGCAATCATCAGAACCTCCTGCGCAATCCTTCCCATCTTTTTTATAATTGCAGTTCCGTCTGCCGGATCTGAGCCAAGTAATGCTTTTAATTCTTCCAGGTGACCTGCTATGGGCTGTGTGCTCTCACTTTCCGAGAGTGGGTCTATCCACTGGTCAATCATTTCAATGCCGGCCTGTGCCGTGCAGGGCCCTTCATTGCCCATCAAAAGACTGATTGTTTTCTCAATCAACTCTGCTGTATCTCCAAGGTTTTTCATAGGTTTTATTGGTTTGCCTGACAGGTGCTTATTCAGATTCCCCCCGCCAGATGCACAGATCTGTGAGACAATTTTAATAAGTTTCACCTGTGCCGATAAACATCATGCCAGACTCCTGATCGCAGATGATTATTGTCCGGGCCGGAAACAAGCCAAGCAAACATTTGCATTGCTCATCGCAGCCCAGTGCCTGCGTATCTTAACACAGCTGCCATGCTCCCAGCCCAGCGCCCTGCATGGCCAGACCAAGGTCAGGTTTATCATTGATTTCTCGATTATTTATGGATCCAGGCATCTTTCATCATATTATCTATGATTAGTTGAGAAAGTGCCAGCCAAATTGCCGGTCAATAAACCGCGTTGGTAAATATGTTTTATAAAAGACTCAGGTTTGGCCGGATCAATTCATAAGGCTAAAGAGCTCCTTCTTTGGCATACTATTTTATGCGAAACAAGAAATTAAATATCAATATACGATGGCGAAAGATGCAATACTATACGTTGGAGGAGACGCAGACGACAAATACCTGGTTTCGAATGCACTGTCAGATATAGGTTGTACGAGCGAAGTAATCAATTTTGATAACGGATATCAACTGATCGATTACCTTCAGCAAACAGACGAAAGACCCTTTTTTATTTTATGTGATTTGAACATCCCACAAATATCAGGACTCGAATTAAAAGAAAAAATTAATACGGATGAAGAGCTGAAAAAGCGTTCCATACCCTTCATTTTTCTCTCGGATTCTGTCAACCCAACCGATGTTGACAAGGCCTACTTATCACTTGTTCAGGGTTTTTATTTAAAACCGCCGACATATGAAGGATTAAAAGACCAGCTTGAATTCATCTGCGGTTATTGGGAACGCGCGATCCTGCCAGGCAGATACAATTGGAAAATCTAGTTCATCACTGGCATATCCATACTTTTTCATCTGATACCTGCACTGACCAAATTTGAAAGGAAGTGCAGGTATCGGAGGTCTGAATATATTGCAAGCATCTAGAATTCTGAACTGCAAGTCTGACGACACGATAAATTCCTGTTCCCACCCCAATGAATTTCCTACTATTCAGTTTTACCCGGCAGAATACACAACTCCGTTCATTTTCTGAACCTGATAACAAAGTAAAATTGAACTTCACAACAAAGCCTGCACGTCCATTATTTCTGAAATTTGCCTAATCAATAAAGCGTCACCATTTGAAGCAATGGATGCTGCGGGAAAGGTGGTGAATTTTAATACTTGAAGCTCACTAAGATATCCCCTCTTATCCTGCACTTTCCTAATACGATGAGCGGGTATAAATCATGCGGTCCTGTCCGCTTACCTTCTCAGCGATGCAGTAAATGCAACGGGATCGAATTTTAAAACTAAAAATAAGAAAATGAAAAACACAGTTTTGGTCACAGGCGGAACCGGATTTGTAGGTATCCACACGATTTTTCAGTTAATGCAAAAAGGTTATCAAGTAAAAACCACAGTTCGCTCCTTATCCTTCCGGGACCGCGTACTGAATGCTTTGAAGGAAGCTGGAATTGATGATTTTGACAATCTGTCCTTTTTTGAAGCAACATTGACGGCCGACGAAGGCTGGCACGAAGCTGTTGAAAACTGTGACTATGTCCTGCATATAGCCTCACCGTTCCCTGCAAAGCAGCCCAGGGATGAGAATGAACTCATCATACCAGCAAGGGATGGAGCGCTGCGTGTTTTGAGGGCTGCACGAGTTGCCGGCGTCAAAAGAGTGGTACTGACTTCTTCCTTTGCAGCGGTCGGATACAGTACGGACAGCAAGGACCATACCTTCACCGAAAACGACTGGACGGATGAACACGCACCACTTATGCCCTACATCAAATCCAAAACCGTGGCAGAGAAGGCTGCCTGGCATTTCATGGAGACCGAGGGAGGAGATATGGAGTTGAGCGTCATTAATCCGGTGGGGATTTTTGGACCAGTGATGGGCGATATATCTTCTGCTTCACTGCATACAATTATAAAAGGGATCATAAGCGGATCAACCACCGAAAGCCCGGCATTTACCTTCGGCGTTGTGGATGTACGCGATGTGGCCGATATTCATATCAAAGCGATGTTACATCCGGATGCCAAATCGGAAAGATTTCTGGCAACTGCAGACGGAACCATGAGTGTTTATGATGTGGCCGGGCTCATCAAAAAAGAACGACCTACACTGGCGTCCGCAATTGCCGATATGCAGCCGACCGATAATCAGTTTTACCTTCGGATCGCTAACCAGAAAGCAGTACAAACACTTGGCTGGTATCCAAGGAACAGGGAAACTGCAATTCTGGCAAGTGTGGATAGTCTTTATTAATGGTTAAATTGCAGATTAAAACCAGTCATTAAATTGAAAGCTAATAACATCCAATCCTGTCATCTGGGTCCGGAGATATCGCCTGAGCAATTCATCCAGGAACATTTTTTCCTGTATCTGCTTAAAGGTTCTATGAAGGCTTTTGATGGAATCAGACATTATCAAATGGTTCCTGGCGACTACTGCATAGCCAGGAAGAACCATTTGGTACGGTATACTAAATACAGGGACAACGGCGAATTTGAAAAAATAATCATCACGCTGGACGAGCCGTTTTTGAAACAATTCCAGCAGCGCCATCCGGCAGTCATCCAACCTTACTCCAAAAACGACTCCTTTCTTTTTGTCCGGGAAAACAAGCTGGTAAAAAATTATGTCAGGTCTCTTGAACCTTATTACAAGGGTGACCTCGAAATTGAACCTGCATTTGCAGACATCAAACGGGAAGAGCTGCTGATGATCCTGCTGCAATCAGACCCCGAGCTTGGAAATGTATTTTTCAATTTCGGAATTCCTGCTAAAATTGATCTGGAAGCCTACATGAACCTCAACTTCCGTTTCAACATCAGTCTGGAAAGGTTTGCATTTCTTACAGGCAGGAGCCTGTCGTCATTCAAACGCGACTTTCAAAAGACTTTTGGGGTAACACCAGGAAACTGGTTAAAAAAGAAACGACTCGACGAGGCATATTTTCAGATCAGCCAGCACAAACAAAAACCCAGTGCCGTATACCTTGAAGTCGGATTTGAAGACCTGTCACACTTCTCTTTCATATTTAAAAAAGAATTTGGACGAACACCATCGGAGGTGCTGAAATGACTGAAAACCACACCGAGGCCGCGCAAGGAACTTTGCCAATGCCGGTCATCAGGAAAGAAATGCACATAATCACAGTATTATGATGTTGATGACTCAATAATTGTTACTTTCGGGAAACAATTCATTTGCCCAAACAATGAATAAAAACGGTGAGATTATAATCATTGAAGACGATGAGGATGACCAGTATTTTCTGGAAGAAGTCTTTTTGAAATTAAACTATCCAAACAAAGTAATTTACTTTCCTGACGGTCTTGCAGCGCTCGAATACCTTCATAATCCGGAGACCCCGGCACCTTTCCTGATACTTTCTGATATCAATCTGCCCAAACTAACCGGATTTGAGCTGCGGGACAAGCTGCACACAGATGCTCAGCTCAAACTGAAATGTATCCCCTATTTATTTTTCTCGACAGCAGTGAACCAGAAAATGGTTATAGACGCTTACAGCTCATCAGTACAGGGATTTTTTGTAAAAAGAACATCATTTGATGAATTACTCGAGACGGTAAAAGTAATTGTAGAGTACTGGAAAAAATGTGCTGCACCCAATAACTTCTCAAATAACATTTAGTTTTCCGTTGACTTGCAAATACAGCGTTATTCAAATATCGGGCAGCTCAATATTTGGCAGTAATTTTAAAATGTCTTTGTAAATTGTCCAAATGAAAATCCTGATCATTGAAGACGAACGCGAGCTTGCTGCTGATATTGGCACCTATCTTTCAGGGCAGGATTATTTGTGTGAATATGCCAGCACCTGGAAACAGGCACGGGAAAAAGTGGAACTGTACCGATATGATTGTATCCTGCTTGACCTAATGTTGCCTGGCGGTGATGGGCTGGACATTCTTGCCATTCTCAAAGAACAGGGACAACAGGACGGCGTGATCATTATTTCAGCGAAGGATGATTATGAAAACAAGATCCGTGGCCTTCGTGCCGGTGCAGACGATTACCTGGCCAAGCCGTTTCATTTACCGGAGCTGGCTGCGAGAATATATTCTGTCATCCGTCGCAGAAATTTTGATAACCACAACAATATTGTTCAAAATGAGCTTATAGTCGATCTTTCCTCGAGAGTGGTATCGGTCAACGGCGCTGTTGTTTCGCTCACGCGTAAGGAACTGGACCTGTTATTATTTTTCATAGGAAACAAAAACAGGGTGATAGGTAAAAGCGCCCTGGCTGAGCATTTATCCGGTGATATTGCTGATATGTTCGACAACCATGACTTTGTATATGCACATGTTAAAAACCTGAAAAAAAAGCTGACCGAAGCCGGTTACGGCAATTATCTGAAAACAATTTATGCAACAGGTTACAAATGGGAAGGATGAAGAAACTGCTCGATTTAAGCCTTCGTCCACTCATCATTTATGCGCTGCTGATCCTGATCGTCAGCATACCGGTCTACTTTTCGATCGTCAACTGGATTTGGGAGAATGAACTGGATAAGCATCACTACGCCGTCAGGGAAAAACTTGAAAACCGGCTGACCGGCCTGAACCTTGCCGACAGCGCCGTACTGGATGTAGTGCGCGTACTTGACAAAGTACAACCGGGCTTTTCTATCATACAGGTATCCAGCGCTCGTCCTGACAGCATTTATACCCTGATCCGTTTTGACACTTTTATGAAAGACCGCGAACAGTTCCGCTGTCTGATCACTGATATTCACGTCAATGACAAACTGTTCCGTGTGCTGATCGAGACGAATATGGAGGAAGTTGACGAGACGATCTTCGCGATTGCAATCGTGACCATCTTCTTTTTCATCGTACTGCTGACCGGATTTATTTACCTCAACCGCAGAACTGCGCTACGGATTTGGAAACCATTTTATGAAACTCTGCAAAGCCTCCAGGCATTCCGGCTGGACGGTGGTCAGCCGCTGGCGCTTCCGGCATCCCGGGTAACTGAATTTACTGATCTTAACCAGAGCCTGGAAAAACTCATGAAAGGAAGCCTGGACTCATACAGGCAGCAAAAAGAATTCACTGAAAATGCGTCTCACGAACTCCAGACACCACTGGCGATTGTCAAATCAAAGTTGGATATGCTGCTCCAGAGCCGCGCGCTCGATAGCGCTCAAATGCAGATCGTAGATGATGCCTACCAGGCCGTGAACCGTGTTACAAGAATCAATAAAAATCTGCTGCTGCTGGCAAAAATTGAAAATGCACAGTTTGACGAAAAGGTTGACCTGTCATTACAAGACCAGCTTGACGAACTGGAGACCCAGATGAAAGATCGGTTTGAAAGCAGTGGTATTACGTTTTCCAGCAATCTGGGTGAACTTTGTGTGAAGGCAAACCCAGTACTGCTGGAAATTTTGCTGACAAACCTCCTCGTAAACGCCGTTCGTTATACTCCGCCAGGTGGAAATGTATCCGTGAAAGCAGAGCTGAATGCGATTGTTTTTTCAAATACCGGCGCAAAGCCGCTAAACAGCCAAAATCTATTCCGCAGATTTGCCCGGGCATCCAGCCACCATGCAGGAAGCGGCCTTGGCCTGGCCATTGCACGAGAAGTCTGTGAGCGATATGGCTGGCAGATCAGTTATGAATTTAAAAACGGCTACCATCATTTTGAGGTGCGCTTCCGGATTATTTTTTCATCATCCCATTCCTAAACTGGAAGCTCGCACACTGGTACCAGGCAATGCTCTCTTCGGTCAGCTTTTTGTTGACGGAAACCGGGCGGGCATACCCATCCTGAAAATCCGGGACAAATGTACCTGCAAACTTCTGAGGTTTTAATATCACGAGGGAATCATGCCTGAGAAAGCCGAGACTTTGATAGGTGCTGATAAAAGCGCGTTCACGTCCTGGTTCGAGCTTAAACATATCATACCCAAAAAATTTACTCTGATAAGAAAAATTAAGCAGTCCGAGTATAGTTGGCCCAATATCAATCTGACTCATCAGTCTTGGCATCACACCCGGTTTAATAAATCCGGGCGCGTAAATGAGTAGAGGGATCTTATAGCGGTTGACGGGCAAATCCGTCTTTCCGGCACTGGATGCGCAGTGATCAGCAACGATGACGAAAACCGTATTGCCAAACCATGGTTTTTTACGCACAGATTCAATGAATCTGCCGATCGCATAATCGGTATATTTGACGGCTCCCTCCCGGCTTGTGTGTGAGGGGATGTCGATCCGTCCATCCGGATAAGTATACGGACGGTGATTGGAAGTCGTCATGATGTGTGTGAAAACAGGTTTACCAGAAGCGGTCTCTTTGTCTAATTGTCTGACGGCAAGTTCAAATAGATTCTCATCCGCAACCCCCCAGATATTCTCATAATCGATATCTTCCTTTTTGATCGCAGTGCGGTCGACCACCTTATAATCGTTATGCCCGAAAAAATACCCCATGTTATCAAAGTATCCATAACCGCCGTAAAGGAAACGGCTTTGATACCCCTTTTGGTTAAAAACAGTTCCCATAGAAAACAGCCCTTCATTTTTTGGACGACGAACGATTGATTGGCCGGGTGTCGGTGGAGTTCCGATAGACAATGCTTCCAGGCCGCGAACGGTTCGCGTTCCAGTGGCATAGAGATTGGTAAATAAAAGACTTTTCGCAGCTAAAGAATCTAAAAAAGGAGTGATCCCCTGCTTGTTGCCAAAACTGCCTAAAAAGTCAGCACTAAGACTTTCTACACTGATCAGAACGACATTTTTATGAATTTCCGGCCCGGCGTTCACGATATCCCGACGAATACTTGCCGTATTGCTGTCGACAAAGTGACTTTCCGGCGTTTTAACGAGTGTGCGCAGTTCAGCAAAAGCTTTATCATCCACCAGCGTCGGATAGAACTGATCATAATTGAGCTCGTTGTTCCGATATGCCGCGAAGAGCTCATACATGCCATTGCCAGCTAGTTCATTGTCGTAATTATTGGGGCTAAATTCCTTGATGTCATGGTCGACGAAGAGATAGGCCAGACACAACACTATCAAAAAAGCACCGGTTACCTGTAACCGGTGTTTAAATTTAAGGGGCCTTATATTAAAATGAGAAATACCACTCAAAACCGCCCAGGTGAGCAGTGCAGCAGTGCTGAGGAGCGCTCCAATAATAAGCTCAACCGGATAAGACTGCTGTATGTTGCCCAGCACTTCCTGTGTGTATACGAGATAATCTACCGCGATAAAGTTGAAACGTGAGGAGAACTCATCCCAGAATATCCATTCTGAAACGGCATTGAGGAGCAGCAGAAAAACCAGAAAATAAACGAATCCGTTGACAAACCAGCGATAACCTCGTCGCGACCACAGGTTGACAGGCGTCAGCAACCAGATAAGCATGATTGGGATAATGAAATAAAACGCATTCACTACATCGTAGAAAAGGCCGATACCGAGGATCCTGAAAATATTGTATAAGCTGTAATCTGCATTATCTGCCGATTTGATCATCAGCGCTCCACGTGTAAACATCGAAACCACGACAATTAAAATAATAAAAAATACCGGAAGTGTCTGATAGCTCGTTTTTACAGCATTTTTTACAATTTTGGGCGCAGTCTGGTAAGCAATTGCCATTTGAATTTTGATTGAGGGTGTCAGCATGGACATCATGAGCCCATTTAGCGCTAAACATATCAGTCAATTTGGAATTCTTTTTGAATCAGGAAAAAAAAGTGAAGTTTTTATGCCGGTTCCCCGGTCTCGCCATTCACGAAAAAAACTCGAAATTATTCTATAACTCAGGAGTATGAGAAACGGTGTGAAAAATGTTTGGTAAAAATAACTTTGATTTTAAAATTTGAAAGATTCTAACGCGTATATTGCCACCTTATGATGAAAACCATATATATCGTGGATGACGATCAGGAGGATCGAATGCTTCTCAGGGAGGCTATTTCAGACACCGGGGTCCATGTAGAAATCGAGGAATTTGTTGATGGCAGCGACCTGATCAGCGTGATTCAAAAGATAGACAAACCGGTCAATGTCTCAATGATTATGATCGATATGAATTTGCCAAAGATGAACGGTCTTGAAACCATCGCCGCGCTCAGATTAAATGAAAATTTCACGAATATACCCGCGATCATGCTTTCGACGACTTCGGACCCCTTTGTGATCCAGGCCGCTTATTCAATGGGAGCCAACCACTTTTCAACGAAACCCGATTCATTTGACGAGCTAAAAAACCTGGTTAGCTTCCTGATTAAAAAATTTATTACAGAATAAAATAACCCTGGCCCCCTTATCAGATTAATAAAAGGTACATTTGATATACGTTGGCGCAATTCTTCATAGACCGACCTTACGATTGAGACGGTTTATATGAACAAAAAAGGAGAGATTATTATCATCGAGGACGATGAGGACGACTATTTATTACTTGAAGAAGTTTTCCAGGAATTAAATTTTCCGAATAAAAGAGTCTACTTTCCTGACGGTGAGGCGGCGTTGAATTATCTTTTAAAAGCCGAAACCATCCCCTTTCTTATCCTTTCCGACATCAACATGCCAAAGCTTAACGGCTTCGAGCTGCGTGAGAGGTTACATACTGATGCACAGCTCCAGTTGAAATGTATTCCCTATCTGTTTTTTTCCACTGCAATCAACCAAAAAATGGTGATCGATGCGTATAGCATGTCTGCGCAGGGCTTTTTTATCAAACAGGATTCATTTGCTGAAATAAAAAAAACCATTAAAGTAATCCTGGATTACTGGACCAGATGCGCATCGCCGAATAACTTCTAGTTCCCTGGCGGAATCAGTTCATATTGATAAAACTTCATGGCTGATTCGCTTGACTGTAAATCAGGCACTTCCTGTCCCTGAGCATATATAAATTGCATCCCTGATAAGATTTTCACTTTCCAGGCTGAGAAACACCAGCGTGTTACTATCTTTGCAGCAAAATCCATGAAAGCGACCCTGGTATACATATGGCTTATTTCAATGATTCTACCGACTTTTAGTCAGTGGGGCACCATTGCATACTATCAGGTCAATAAGGATTACATCACACGCGTGTTATGTGAAAATCGTGACAAACCCCAGCTTCATTGTGAAGGCCACTGCTATCTCGCCAAAAAACTAAAAAATCAGGAGCAGAAAAAGGATCAGGAAACGAGTGAACAGGTGCGAAACCTGCCTTCCTTAAACCTGTTTTCGTCACCATTACATCACTTTGTATTTTTATCCGAAGGCGTTTTTTTGAAAAAAAAGTGCAGTTTCCACTACCGTAGGGCCGCTTATCAGGCACCACTTCCAACCATTGCGCTTCCTCCCTGCGCCTGACGTTTCTCCATGCAGTCTGTGATGATGTGATGGCCGTTGCTATCAGCGCTCATCTTTCGTGTATCAGCGCAGGCATTTAATCTTTTATTTAAAATCAATTTACTGCACATGTCTGCCCTGTCTGGCAGAACTGGCGGGTATTCTATAATCCAGATGAAACTTAAATATTTTTTTATGCTGTTGCTTTTTACAGGCAGCGGCATCAGATCGGCCGCGCAACCAGGCTATGGAAATATCAGCGGGCGTATTATTAACGCCGCCCGGGAAGCGATCGCAGGTGCTTCTGTTACTTTTCAAAATACGGCATTGGGCACCACAACCGACGCTGAGGGCAGATTTATATTAACAGGGATTGTTCCGGGATCTTATGTGCTGACTGTTTCAAATGTGGGTTATTCAGCTCACTCGCAAACTCTAAAAATCACGAAAGGTAAAAATACTTTTCTTAACCTCCAGCTTTCCGAAAGCAGGCAGGAACTGAATGAAGTTATCGTCAGTGCTGCGAAAAATAAATATCATGTCGGGACTTCCGGAACGTCTACGAGACTGGAAGAGCCGTTGCTTTCTACGCCTCAATCCGTACAGGTAATCCCTTCGGCAGTATTGCGGGACAGGCAGGCCTTTACCCTTAATGAGATCGCAGGTACTTTCACCGGCATGAAAGCGAACAATGGAAACGGCTCTTTTCAAATGCGGGGTTTTACGGCATATTCACCAAATGATGCCAGCTTTTTACTTTATAATGGTATTCGCGGCAACTTGTTTCTTTGGAGTCAGCAGCCACTTTTGTATAATATTGAATCGGTAGAACTGCTTCGTGGACCTTCCGGCGCTTTGTTCAGTGAAGGATCGCCGGGTGGTGTTGTTAATTTTATTACGAAAAAACCGTTACCCGAAAAACGCGCCAATGTTGATCTGTCGTTGGGAAGCTGGGCATTCACAAGGGCTAGCGTCGATTTTTCAGGACCTTTGGCCGGTCAGAAAAAACTTTTATATCGCGCCATCGTCGGCTATGACCGTTCTGAAAGTTTCAGGGATTACCAGAAAAAACAAAATCTGTTCATTGCTCCTTCCCTCACCTACCGTATCAGTGACCGAACGTCTATGGATCTCGAGCTTAATTATAGTTATTCAAAAGCTGTCCAGCAATACGATAACGGAAGTTATATTTTGTCAAAGCCCGACGGCACTTTCGATTTTAACTATTACCCGGACCATCTGACAATCCAGAGCCCGACTGATTACGGCAAAACCAGGAATATGTCTGCTACGCTAAGTTTTCAGCATCGTGTAAATGAAAATCTCAAACTTACCGTTGTTGAGCGGGCGGTCCGCAACAAGCTTGATTATACCGATCATATCCCCGTGGGAAGAATCCGTAACGATTCAATTAGCCGCGGATTTCAGGATTGGGAAACCGACCGGTTCAGTCTGCAGACTACTGCCTTTGTTACCTACACACTTAAAACAGGCGGCGTTGGTCATCAGATTATTGCAGGAACGGATTACAATCGCTATGGCTGGACCCAAAACGACTACCAATACAGATCTTCAACCCGGATATCTATTTTTAACCCTGATTACGCCGGCAGTATACCGGACGCATCCACGCCTCCCGACGAATCAGATGATAACAAACGAGTGACAAATCTGATCGGCGGATATATTCAGGACCAGGTAAGTATCGGCAATCAGTTAAAAGTGCTGCTTTCACTCCGTTATGACCGTTACAATGGCAAGGAAACTCCCTTGTCGGATAGGGATAACAAACAGGGGGATGAACTAAAAACATCAGGATGGATACCAAGGCTGGCACTGGTGTATATGCCGATCAAGAATGTATCGGTATATGGTACTTACCTGAGGTCATTTAATCCGCAGACATCCAACAATGTGCTCGCAGGAGGTCCTTTCCCTACGCGGCAGGCGACCCAGTATGAGATTGGTTCCAAAGCAGATCTGATCAGCAACCGTCTTTCTTCAACATTGTCTCTATATCAGATCAATTACGCCAACATTCTGACTGCTGCGCCAACCGAAGAAAATTCGCACCGGCAGGCTGCCATTGACGGGACAAGAAGCCGCGGCGGTGAGTTTTCTGTTAACGGAAACCTGGCAGGCCTGAACCTAATTGCAGGATATGCGTTCAACGAGCACGTACTGGTGAGCACAAGCAGTTATGGAAAAAAAGGCGATCGTTTTGCCAATGCGCCCAAACATCAAATCAATTTCTGGGGTAAATATGTGCTCGCATCGGATATATTGCGGGGACTAGGCTTGGGAGCAGGTATCCGTTATGTGAGCAATCAGGTGGGTCTTTTAAGCAACCAAAACTTTATTTTCCCATCCTATACGGTCCTCGACGCAGCTGTTTCCTATTCAAGGAACCGATATCAGATCCAGCTGAACGCCTACAATTTGACAAACCGGCACTATTTTACAGGAAGCCGCTCGGGCGTAACGACAGCCGGACTTGGTGATCCTCTCAATATCAGGATTGGTGTCAGTTACCAGCTTTGGTAATGATAGTAAGCTGCGGGCTGGATCGTTAGCGTTGGAAAATTGGTATACACATAGTTTAACATTCACTGGTTAGGATGGGCAAAATAAAGCGAAGCATATTTAAAATACATAGTTGGCTGGGGCTTGTAACGGGGATTTTCCTCTTATTGTTAGGACTCAGTGGTTCTGTGCTCGTATTCAGGACGGAGCTAGATCAGCTAGCAAACAAAAAATTGCTGTCTGTTTCGCCGGAGACTAAAATGTACAGAGCTCAAGCGTTGGCCCGTTGTTATAAAACAATAACGGACCGGAATCCAAATCTGGATGGTATTGCCTGGCTGAATCCGAAGGCAGAGCCGGGTGAAGCCTATAATTTCAGAATCTATTTCAACGATACAAAACTGATGACCTACGACCTGGCACTCATCTCATTCGATCCCTATACGGGTGCTATTTTAAGAGAAGGTCCTGCAAACAGTTTCACCCCAAGTCTGATTGAATGGCTTTTCCAGTTTCATTTTAGCTTTCAGTTGGGGATACCGGGCGCCGCACTAACTGCCTTTTTTGGGATCACGATGCTTTTATCACTGCTGACTGGTTTTGTCGTTTATCAAAAAATGGTCTGGAAAGTGCTCACATTTCAGGTTTCCGTTAAATGGAAAAACTGGCGTACGATCAGCTCGGACCTGCACCGTATCATTGGCGTTTGGTCGCTGGCCCTTAATACAATCATCTTTTTCACAGGGTTCTGGATGAACTTATTTGCCTTCAAGCCTAAAACCTGGGAAAATGAACTGGTACCAACGAAGCCAAATACACGCATGTCCATTCCCGCAGATATGCTTTTTCAAAAGGCGATGAAAGCTGCGCCCGACATTGAGCCTACGTACGTGTATCTACCCACGCAACCCGCACGCAAGTTTGAAATACGCGGTTATCAGAAAGGTCAGTCCAGGATATGGGGTGCCTCGGAGTCAGTAAAGCTGGATCAACAGACCGGCGAAGTGGTTCAGATCATGCGGCTGGCTGACAAGTCAGTAGGCGAAAAAATCGAAGCCACTTTTCTCCCTTTACACGTCGGGAATTTTGGAGGCATAGCGATTAAAATACTCTATGTTATCATCGGCCTAACGCCAGGAATTCTCACATTGACAGGTTTTCTGCTATGGTGGCGCAAAAGCAGTAAGCAAGGTAGAGAAAGTAAATCGGCAAAGCTGACAACCATTTGATCTGCTTCCGCTGGTACAAAGTCACAGGGTTGTACCAGCGGAACTATCCGAAGTTACAACCTGGTTTCGAACTTATCTTTCAAAACACTTTCCCTCTCGCCAACAAAGATCTTATCAGGAAAGACAAAACTCCGAAGCAGACTGATCCAGATTGTGGACATCAAAAGCGACATGGCCGTAATGGCAATACCGGTTTTGAAAAGACCTTCCCCGATAATACCCGTATCAAAAGCAAGCGAACAGACGAGGATACCAAATTCTCCGGCCTGAGAAAGCAACGCACCGCCGTAAAAACTTTCCTTCCAGCTGTACTTCAATGTCCTGAGCACTAGCGCAGATAATATACTATTAACCAGGAACAGTACGAGTGTTCCAGTCAAGATCAGTGTCCCGTTTAAAGATATATAGGGCAAATCCAGCCGCAACCCGACAGAGACGAAAAACAAGGCTACAAAGAAAATCTTGAAAGGTCTGAGCGTTTTTTCAAGCCATTGAAAAGCGTCCAGACGGCCTATCATGATGCCCGCTAAAAAACTGCCAATAGCACCGCTCAAACCGGCAAGCTCGGTAATTAGTCCAAACCCTAGGCAAATAAAACTTCCTGCAAATACCTGAAGTTCATGATCTCCGCCGAGAAGCTTTTGTATTTTAGGTTGAAAAAAATCCCGGTTTCGTATGGACCGAAGCAGAAGAAAGATAATGATACAACCAGCCACAGATGCTGCCATCCTTCCCAGATCCACCTTAGCACCGCCTAAAAGCGGAAATAAGGTCAGAACCGGCCCCAGTAAAATATCCTGCAATAGAAGAATGTTGAGAACCATACTACCAAGCGCGGTGTGCAGCTCTCCATTTTTCCGGAGGTACTCACTGACGACCGCCGTGCTATTGAAGATGATAACAGTACCGATCACGACAACAGACAATACGGGCCATCCAAATGAATAACCGGCAATAGACACCAGTCCGAAACCCATTAGCATTCGCATGAGCTGTGCGATCACTGGTTTGATCAGGAGCGATCGCCGGTCCGGGATTGGCAGCTCCATACCCAGGAAAAACATGAGCAGGAGAATTCCCATTTCCCCGATCGAAGCAGTATCTTCCACTTCTGTAAAAACGCCGGTGATATTCGGACCCATCACGACACCGGCAAGGATGTAGGCAATAAGATATGGCTGTCTGAATTTCTTTAATATAAAAATTAACAAAAGTATCAGCAGGCACATCAGGCTTACCCGAAATAACAAATCGTTCATACTGATTCACGTTTGTCACTTTCCACTAATCGGAACTATGCTTCCAGGTTAAAATATTTAAAAGCGTCGACAGTAATGATCCTGCAATTGTGCTCAAGTTCATCGAGCCTGCAGCTGATCTGTTCCAATGACAGCTCGGCATCTTCATGTTTTTCCAACAATTCAAGCCGCAAAACATCATCTTCCGCCAATTTACGCTCACCCTGTAACTGATTAAAACTCTGGAACGCCCAGGCTTTATCACTTCCGACAGAGAACTTGCCAAGTTGCATCATGCCGTGGGGCACTTTCATATGCAAGTTTATAAAATATGATTTTTCCATTTTCCAGGTTGACGTTAATCTGAACCAAATTTTAAGTTATCCCAGGTCATCATACCAGAATGCCTGCTGCGGGTAAACTATCCATAACTCAGCCGGTCATGGTCGGCCGTGGCTTCTTTACCAGCCTCCTCTTTTTCGGAATTCCGGGTAAAAGCAGCCCGACGCGTAACAACAAACCCTATAACAAATGGCAGACGACAGCCATTTTTTCAGAAAACTGACAAATTTTCTGCCAGCCTTCGTAAGCCGGACTCGTTTTCATTTTCTTATTGCGCGGACGATCCGCTGTTATTTGTGTCGGCATGATAAACAGCGCTTCGGTAAGTCGTTCCCCAGTTTGCCACTTCATGGATAATCGCCTCCAGCGATCTTCCCTGACTGGTCAGCTCATATTCTACCGTCACAGGTTTAGTTTCAACGACAGTCCGGCGCACAAGCTGGTTCATTTCCATATCCTGCAACTCCTTTGACAGGATCTTCGCTGCAATACCATCAATTTCACGCATAAGATCCATAAAGCGCATTTTATCGTTTAGCAGCAAGGTTCCCAGAATATGCAATTTCCACTTGCCCGACAAGATTTCCATCGCGCTCTTTATACCCAGGATCTTGCCTCTGCAAAGATCGGTGGTATTATAAACTGCTTGTTTTTTCATTTTAATTCAAATTTCACAAAATACCTTCGGCTAGTTTCCCAAAGGTAACTAATTACTAAAAGGTAACGGATGCTGTTCGTCAGCAATTGTCATTATACCTTTGCATAGAATTAATATAGGTCAGGTTATTATTTAATCAGGACTTTTAAAGAAATATGACACAACCAAACCCACTTCTCTGCGACCCGGACCTCGGATTTTGTGAAATGCCTGATACCAGTCATTTAGCAGGAACAGAGACAGCGGTGGTCCCGAAACCTGGCCGGATCATTTATTTCACAGATCCGATCTGCTCGTCATGCTGGGGTATCGAACCTCAGCTGCGCAGGCTCAAACTGGAATACGGAGCATCACTGGAGATCGACTACCGGATGGGCGGGCTGCTTCCCGACTGGAATTACAACAGTGGTGGCATCAGTAAGCCTTCTGATGTTGCACACCATTGGGATGAAGTAAGCCGCCATTACCAGATGCCGATCGACGGAGATGTCTGGCTGAAAGATCCGCTCCATTCTTCTTATCCCCCGTCCAAAGCATTTAAAGCGGCACAACTGCAGAGTACTGCATTGGCTGTAATTTTTCTGAGAAGGGTCAGGGAAATGGTATTTTTGGAAAAGAAGAATATTACAAAATGGGAACATCTGTCCGAGGCAGCTTCCTATGCTGAATTGGATACAGCCCGTTTCAAACAAGACTATGAGAGCGTAGCTGGCCAGAACTTTAATGATGATCTGGCATTAGCCAGGCACTATGGCGTCAGAGGGTTTCCTACTCTTTTTTTCGTTAGCAGCCAAGCAAACGAAGAAACAGTTTATGGCGTAAAACCGTACGAGGTGTATGAAAACGCCATCCGAACAATCCTTCCGGGAATCGGGAAACAGACATACGACCGGGGCTGGGAATCCTTGTTTGGAATTTTCAAAACGCTGACTACACGCGAGTTTGCTGAATTAAGCGGGCATCCGGTTACGGAAAGCGAAGAGATACTTATCAAGTTGAACCGGGAGCAATTGCTTATCAAATTTGAAACAAAAAATGGCAGTCTGTGGAAACGGTAACTGTTGACGATTTACCGGCGCTCAAGTGCACGACACCAACACACATGATGATGGATTAAAAGGGGTTGCTATTCAGTCCCTTCCGAAAAATTTGGTATGGTTATTTTAAAATAGTCATGCAATGGTTTTAACTAAGAAACCAGTTGACATCGGCAGAGTACAATGTGGTTAATTTGGGCAATTATGGCTGCGGTTTCTGCGGCATTGGTAACGGTATTAACCAAAGCAGGTTTAAAAAATGTTGATTCGAGTCTGGCCTTCGCGCTTCAGTCCATATTAATTGTTGGTATTACCTGGGCCGTAGTTGCCTGGCAAGGGACATTTGAAACGGTTAAAGATCTTGAAACAAAAACCTGGTTACTGCTCGGACTTGCTGGTGTGGCCACTACCCTTTCGACTTTGTTCTCTTTTAAGGCCCTGTCCATTGGTCCGGCATCATACGTAACCACAGTTGAACGAACCTCATTGGTCATAGCTGTACTGCTTTCAGTTTTATTTCTGAAGGAAAAATTAACCTGGCAGATTGTCGCAGGTGTTGCATTGATTATCGGCGGAGCCGTACTGATCGCATTGTCTGAGCCTGGCGAATAGAGAAAGGAAAGGTTTAGTATCTGATACATCATCCCGATAAATTAACAGCGTTTGTCAATCTAACATTGGTATAAAATTAATAACCAATTGTTGTACAGAATGTTATAATATCCCCCTATTCTATTTTCCCTTTCTTATCCTGTGATGACTGAAGAAGTTTCCGCTGTTTATAACTTTTGAAACGCTCGTTGTATTCCTTAAGATCTGCTTCCTTGAATTTTTTCAACAAATCCTCAGGCAGACTTAAGCGCTCCTGCATTTTCAAAGAGCCGGAAAGGTCAGAAAGGATATTTTCACCATTCTTATCTTTTATCAGCTCAAACGCATCATAAATTTCGCCATCTACTGTATATGCTTTAAAGGATAGTTTATTTGCTTCTATATTCACGACCTGATAAAGTTGTGTGTTGGACCCGGCTCTGTCCATCCAGTTTTCCAACCCCAGGTCATACATTTTCGGACCGCTGACCGAGACCACATAAACCGGCCCGTCTGGCTTTCTCCTGCTTTGGCCCAACGGAATATTCACACCGCGGGCGTATGTATGATCATGCCCCTGAAGAACTATATCAACATGGTATTTTTTATAAAGCGGCTCCATCCGGTCTCTCCATGCGGCATTGTCACGCCCCTTCGCAGTGGAATGGATTGGATGATGGTGGACAACAACTGTCCAACGGCAGGGTTTTTCCTGCACTGATTTTTCAAACCAGCGGGCCTGCGTTTCCATAACGTCCGGATTGGATATTGCTTCCTGTGAATTTAGAAAAATGAACCTTACACCCTGATAGTCTATAAAATAGGTCGTCTCTGCAAGACCCTCCGGACCATTTTCCGGCAAAGCGAACTGAGGACGCCAATGTCTTGAAATATTATTTTGTTTGACCGAGTCTCTTGCGTATTCGTGATTGCCGGGTACTGATAAACTGGGAATCATCCCGTTGATCCAGCCGCCGGCTTCAAACCATTCTCCCCATTCATGATCCGCATTAGCCCGGTTGATGAGATCCCCCGCATGGATCATCAGATCTGCTTTTGGCAGTGTCACAAAGGCTCCGCGTATAGCTCTTGACCAAAGCGAACGCACATCATTCTGGGCGTCTCCAAAATAGAGGAACGAAACTGGTTTACTTTGATCCGAAGCCGTTTCGAAGTGAAACCATTCACTCCAGTATTTTCCATCACCGACGCGGTAGACATAACGGGTTGCAGGTTTGAGATCTGTAAAATTGACTTCATGGTAAAGGACCGATTTACCGTCAATCATCAAACGCTGTGTTTTGGCCGCTACGAGCGGGGCCTTTTTTTGAAAATCAGGAGAAGGATCAGCTGTATATATCGCTGCAACGGCCTGACCAGCAGTTGAATCCGTACGCCAGTTTACAGCCTGAGAAGTAGCAGGGTTTCCTTTATAGCCGAGTATCACCCGGTCAGGAAACGCAGACGCGGGGTAGACCTTACCAGCCTGTGCCCGGGAGGTGTCTGGAAACAGGAATGAAATTAAAAAAATAGCAAGGCTGATTCTACGAAAGCAGGACATGTATAGATATAAGAGGATTAAGGCGCAAGAATAAGCGATTTCAACAAGTTTACGAACAGATCCGGATTATGAAAATGTGAAGATTAAGAAACCTCAGTCAAAAATATGAGAACTGATGCTGGATACGCAGCTAAGTCAGGTCTGTGTATCAGTATGGCAGCCCAGATCACGAATGATCTCGTCAATGGCTGATTTCATCTCCTGCATCGGCGGGTCGGACATATCACGGGAAAAACCTGGATAAGTTAATGCTTCTGTGACGTCACTTTCCAAATCGAGCGAAGATTGTTTCTGACTGTAAAACAGCTTGTTCTTACTGAGATACCTCGCCAGATATAACTGCTCAGACTGCCCGGGCGTAGGAATCAGTAGCGCCTTTTTTCCTAAAAACGCAAGATCCATTAGCGTAGAATATCCACTTCTGCATATAACAAGTTCACATGAAGCCAGGAGCTCTGCCAGCTCATCCGCGTTTCGATGGGTGAAGTAAACTGTCCCGGACGGAACACGTTCAGGCGTCGATCTGCCCGGAATGCCGCCAACTACCCAATAAGTATATTTTGACCGGCAGCCGATCTGGCGCAGTATCAGATTTTCCAGAAGAGTCCGCTGGGGCTCAGGACCGGAAAGTAAGACTAAAATTTTACCATTTAAGGTTTTGTCTCCGGACAAATTCGAAGAAAGCTGCGAAAGTATTCCGATATATCGTGCGTTACGAGGCAGTCTATCCGGGTGAGAAAGGTATCCACCGATATTACCATCAAGCTTTTTATCAACAACCCAGCAGGCATCAAAACTTTCAAGTATTTTATAATGAAAGATTCGCAAAATCCGATCAAACAAAAAACCAGCTCCTGTCCTGATCTGCAATTGATGGGTAAGAATGATCGACGGAACTCCCTTAATTTTAAGTCCATACCTGTTGTCGGATATAACGAGATCAAACTGGTTGTCATCCTGGGCTTTTTGAAGCCAGGCCCGCTCCTGACTGATGGATTTCAAAATCCGGGGAATCTGTGTCAGAATTTTCATTGGCAAAAAAATGCCGCTCCGGCTGTATTCAATTCCGTAACCGGCTAACGGCAGCATCCTAAGCTGTGGAAAGTTACTTTTTAGCAATATCTCGGTTGCACCCTGCCCGGCAAGCGTGACATGACATTGTTTTTCAAGAAGATATCTGATCAGCGGTATACAGCGCGTGGCGTGTCCAAGGCCCCAGTCCAGCGGTGCGATCAGTATATGTAAAGGTTTTGGCATCAGCTTAAATTACGATCCGGCATCGTTCAGCAAATTACGACGTTCGCAAAGATAAGAGTCATTCCGGGATTGTGGTTTCATTTTAATGAAGTCGGAACCATACCGACATGAACTTACCAAAACACACAAAAGCATTCCCCAAAATAAAAAGATCCATCGGGTGGTCCGACGGATCCGTTTTAACGGCAAAACGAAGATGTTATTCCTGCTCTTTCTTCTTAGTGCTTTTTAAAGCCCAGTAAATCAGTACGGGCTGAAAAAAGAGTCTTACGAATCTTTTCATATCTGTATCCAGCCCGAACGCGTCTTTTTTGTTAACCAGCTGGGCAATATTACCGGGGAAAACGGCTGTAAAAAAAGCTGCCGCTGTTTGGCCTACTTTTTCCTGATATTTTTCCGGGCTGAGGATCAGCGCACTTCCCATTGCTATTTCAGCATACCCGGAATAAACCACGGTGTCGTCTTTCTTCAATGGCACAAAATCAGGCACCTGTGCCTTAAATTCCCTTCTGGCAAAAGTGAGGTGGCTGATGCCTGCAAACACAAGTCCGGCGCCAAGCAAAATTCTGGCTGTATTTTGTAAGTCTTTTTCTTTCATGATTGTTTGTTGTTTTACGCATAGAAGCAAATATTATTCCCGCTTAAAGTTGATTCAGGTATAACATCTGTAAATTGGAAAATATATAAAACGATGTGTAATGCGGGATGTAACCGCCGAAGCCGAAATCTTTCATCTGCAATAGGTGATTGTGTATTTATACCTGAAATGTATGTTTGCTATCAAATTCTTCTATAATGTCACCGAAAACGAGTAAATAGTGTCACTATTACACCTTATCAAAAAGATTTATACAACTTATAGAACTACTTCTATTTTTAGGCCTGATTATTGTAATAGAAAATGTTAACGAACGTTATAATAAATTGCATATGAAGATCTGTATCATCGATGATGATAATACCTGCCACATCATTGCGCGGCTGTTGATAAATAAAATTCTGAGCGAGCCGGACATCCTGCAATTTTTCAACGGTCAGGAAGCATTCGATTTTATTCAAACCCGCCAGCATAAACCTGAGGCACTGCCCAGTATCATACTCCTGGATATCAATATGCCTGTGGCAAATGGATGGAAATTTCTTGATATGCTCCGTGAGCTCGAAAATCTATACCATCCAACCATTTACATTACAAGTTCGTCGCAGGACCAGCGGGATTTTTCGCGGCTCGAAACCTACCATGAAGTGAAGGGCTTTATTCCAAAACCTGTCTCCAAACAAATTCTGGAACACATTCTACTCGAAGAACATCAATAAGGCTTACCCACTAAGTTCCTTTTTACAGCATCTTCTCTTTTTGATCCATTATTTGGTTGACATACACATTTGTCAATTCAACCTGCCAATCCTATCTGCGTGCACGGCAATCTAATCCCGATCATGTTAGACAGATTCCATATAAATATTTATCGTGCTAAACTATTTAGACTAATTATCATTAGTTTTACAGGTCGACTCTCCAACCTGGTCGTAAAACCTTCGTTCTTAGCATAAAACAGTATTGATACAATGAAAAAAATATTTGTTCTGGCGGCGCTACTGGCAGCATCGTCCTATGGTTATGCACAGCAAAATATACTTTTAGATCAATCTTTCTGGAAGACGTCACCTGATGTTGCCGCAGTTAAAGCAGAAATTGAAAAAGGCAGTGACCCGGCACAGTTTAATCCGGCTACTTTTGACCCGGTTGTTCTGGCGATCAATGCGGGTGCTGCAAATGCTACGGTTGAATACCTTCTGGCACAGCCTGGAAATCAGGTTAATAAACTCACACATGACGGGCGTATCTATCTGCACTGGGCTGCTATGAAAGGCAACGTCGCGCTGATGGAATATCTGATAGCCAAGGGATCAAAAGCAAATCTGGTTGACAGCCACGGAGCCACTCCACTGAATTTCGCGGCAGGTGGCGGACAGCAAAATACAAAGGTCTACGACCTATGCCTCGCCAATGGTGCTGACCTGAAAAAAGACCTGAATACGGATGGTGCAAATGCGCTTTTGCTGGCAATACCCAATGATACCGACCTCGCTTTGACAAATTATTTTATTTCGAAAGGCCTGGATCTGAAAAGTAAGGATGCCAACGGAGCAAATGCATTTAGTTATGCTGCAAAATCCGGCAACATAGGAATGCTGAAAACCTTAATTCAAAAAGGTGTAGAGCCTCAGGATCAGGCTATGCTGATGGCTGCACAGGGAACACGCCGCGGACCGAATTCGATAGAGGTGTATCAATACCTAGAGACATTGGGAATTAAGCCGGCTGTGAAAGGAAGCAACGGCGAAAATGCACTGCATATGCTTGTCCGCAAACCCAAGCAAAACGAGATCATTGCTTATTTCATTTCCAAAGGTCTTGACATTAACCAGGCAGACGATGAGGGAAATACGGCCTTTATGAATGCCGCAGCTTCTAACCGGGATACAGCTGTTTTGGGCATGCTGCTTCCGCTGGTGAAAAATATTAATCAGGTAAATGCAAAAGGGGTTTCAGCGCTTGCTATGGCCGTGCGCAGCAACAGTCCTGAGACGGTAACTTACCTGATTGAAAAAGGTGCTTCCACCGCTATAACTGACAAGAACGGAGATAATCTGGCATTTTATCTGATCCAGTCCTACAATGCACAACGTGCTGTTGAGTTTAACTCAAAAATGCAGGTGCTTGAACAAAAAGGGTTTAAGGTTATTACACCGCAAAAAAACGGCAACACGCTGTACCATCTGGCAGTGGCCAAAAATGACCTCGCACTTGTAAAAAGTCTGGCTACACTAGGCCTTGATGTCAACAGCAGGAATACCGAGGGAATAACGGCGCTGCATAAGGCGGCGATGGTTTCAAAAGATGATGCCATGATGAAATATTTACTTTCCATTGGTGCAAAAAAAGAAATTGTTACCAATTTTAAAGAAACGGCGTTCGATCTGGCTGCTGAAAATGAATCACTTTCCAAAAATAATATCACTGTAAACTTCCTGAAATAACGTTCATGTCAAACGCATACAAAACAGTAATACTCGGGTTCCTTATTTTTCTCGTTAACATTGAAAACACATCGGCACAGAAGGGACCATCCACAAAGTATAAATGTATGATCCAGATGACCAATTATATCGGGGAAGGAGCTTACATCGTCATCTCACTTATCGATCCGAAAGGAGCTTATGAGAAAACCCTGTATGTCATGGGGCCGGATAAAAAATGGTATAACAATTTGAAAGAATGGTACAAGTTCAGAAGTAAAAAACCGGCAAATATCAGTGCGGTCACGGGTGCCTCTGTGACCGGGGGCGATCGCAGTGTGAATACCATTGAGCTCGAAAACTCGAAAATCAACAGCGGTTATAAAATCCGGTTTGAAACTGCCGTGGAAGACAAGGACTACCATGTAAAAGACGCTGAAATACCATTGACAACCGAGGCCCTGGCTGCCAAAAATGAAGGAACAGGTTTCATCAGGTATGTTCGTTTTAGCGCGAATTAAGATTTCAATCTATGACTATTTCAATCTGGAGATACAGCCATTTAACCCTGGCTGTATCTTCATTTCTTTTTTTGGCCCTCGCCTCGCTGACCGGTATTGTGCTTTCCTTCGAGCCTATTACTGAAAAGATCCGGCCATTCCGTTCCGAACATTTCGATAAAGTTACGGTTTCAGAAATGCTGCCTGTGCTTAAAAGCAAATATCCGGGTATCACAGAGGTCAGCATTGATGCAAATAAATTTGTAATGCTGAGCGGCACCGATGAGAAAGGCGAAAAACTGTCTGTCTATGTTGATCCGCTCACGGGCCGGATCATGGGTGTACCTGGCGAAAAGAACGAATTATTTGAATGGGTAACTGCCCTCCACCGTTCCTTATTTCTTCATGAAACGGGGCGTTTCGTGGTCGGCCTGACAGCCTTTTTACTGATTCTCATGACGGTTTCCGGAACGATACTGATCATCCAGCGCCAGCGGGGGCTCAGCCGTTTTTTTTCCAGAATACAAAAAGACACTTTTGCGCAGTATTATCACGTGGTCACAGGCAGACTTGCCCTGATACCGATACTGATCATAGCCTTAAGTGGAACATACCTTTCGATGGAGCGTTTCGGTTTGCTTGATACAACGGTACAGTCACAGGAAATCGACTTCGATGCCCTGCGGACAGGCCCGGCAGAACGTCCGGCAGACTTTGCGGTGTTCAAAAAAATCAAAATTTCACAGGTAAAATCCGTCGAGTTCCCTTTTTCAGAAGATGCTGAAGATTTTTATACGTTAAAACTGGACGACAGAGAAATGGCTGTCAATCAGATAACGGGTGACATAATAGCGGAAACAATATATCCTGTTACGCTGATCATTAGCAATTTAAGCCTGAACCTGCACACTGGAAAAGCAAGCGCGATCTGGGCCGTAATTCTGGCCCTGACTTCATGTAACATCCTGTTTTTTATCTATTCAGGATTCGCCATGACGTTAAAGCGCAGATCCAGCCGGATCAAAAATAAGTATACTTCGGACGAATGTGAGTTCATTATTCTGGTCGGCTCCGAAAATGGCAGTACATTTTATTTTGCAAACGCAATTCAGGAACAGTTGATCAGGGCAGGAAAAGCGGCATACCTGACCCAGCTCAATGATTACGAAACATTTAAGTCTGCCAGGCATATCATCGTGATGACAGCGACTTACGGCCTCGGTGAGTCGCCAACCAATGCGGCCGCTTTCCATGCTAAGCTCTTAAAATATCCTCAAAACGGACAAGTTGATTTTTCGGTAGTTGGTTTTGGCTCACATGCTTATCCTGACTTCTGCCAGTTCGCGTTCGAGGTTAATAACATTCTGGCAAAACAAACCTGGGCTGCACCTCTGCTGGAAATTTACACTGTAAATGATAAATCCCCTGATGAATTTGGTACCTGGGCGGCGGCATGGTCACAAAAGGCTGGCGTGCCTGTCACTGTATCTGCCGGCCTTCTCAAACCGCGAAAGCAGCGCAGTCAACCTTTGCTTGTCACGCGTGCTGCCGGGCCTGTTCCGGCCGGAGATGCTTTCCTGATGCGGTTTCGGCTTAAACGAAAACAAAAATTTAATTCAGGCGATCTTTTAGCCATCTATCCTGCGGGGGATCACCGGGAAAGACTATATTCCATCGGAAAGATTGGAAATGAAATTCAGCTCAGTGTTAAACTACACGCAAACGGATTGGGATCCTCCTATCTGGCATTGCTGAAAGAGGGTGATCTGATTCAGGCAGGCATCGTTTCAAACCCTCATTTTCACCTGCCCGAGCGTGCAAAATCAGTTTTGATGGTATCAAACGGAACTGGTATTGCACCATTTCTGGGTATGATCGATCAGCTGAATTCCAGGACAAAAGTGTATCTGTATTGTGGTTTTCGTGGGGAAGCGTCCTATGCCATGTACCGGGCGGCCATGATGGAAAGCGGGGCAAACGAGAAACTTTCCGGACTGCAAATTGCGTACTCACGTGAGGGGCAAAAAGAGTATGTAAGAGACAAGCTTGCAAAAGATCGTTCCCACATTGCAGACCTGCTTGCCAACCAGGGTGTGATCATGCTTTGCGGCTCATTGTCCATGCAAAATAATGTATGCGCACTTCTGGAAGACATTTGCCAAAAGGACCTCAACAAAAGTCTGAGTTATTACCAGTCGAGAGGTCAGGTTCTGATGGATTGTTACTGAGCGCTCAGTTTACCTGACCTGTGAATGGCTGTCAGCATCAATACAGTTGTTCTATTGGCTCCCGCAGCACATCCGGATTCACAAGAGGAATCTTTATTGCTTTTACTTGTGCGATTGACAGACTTTGTAAATTGGGATGTGCACTGGCCAGTTTGGTGAAATACCCGTGAGACCTGTACAGCATCAAAGCGCTTTCAATTAAAACGCTGTCCTGATGACTATTAGCCCTGATCCTGATGAAATTGGCGGTATGGATCACCATCGTAGCTTTCAGATAGAAACGCAGTATTTTACCAAGTTGCCTCGGACTTGTACGGTGCGCGAAGATCAGATCGTGCTCTTTCAGTTTATATTTTACCATTTCCCTTTCGGAGATCTTCATAAACTTAGGTTCACTCAGTTCCATACCTGCATCGCCGATCCGGCTGATAACCTGAACTTCATTTAATCCGTTCTGCTCATAATCGAAAATTCTGTATGGGCAGCCGGTACTAACCTGAGCCATATTTTCAAGCGTAGTAAGTTCCCACTCAGATGGCCAAGAATGATGCATAATTTTCTGATCAGTGATAAATAGGTTCCTTTCAGAACAAGGTCTAAGAAGGAACATCATTTTCTTCCTGCGTCTAAATCACAGGAAGAAATCAATATTCAGAATTCATGAATCAATAAAAAATCTATGTTGCCGAATGCCGCTTTTTTAGTGTCAAATGACAGTATGTGCTTCCGGGTCGTGATGAGTTACTTTCCAAGCCAATATTTGAAAGGGCTTATCCGGTCGAGGCTAACGAATATTTCATCCTTCGGATCAGGAGCCAGATCCACCCTAAGTTTGCCAGAAGAATACGAAAAAACTGACCGGATGCTGTCCATTGAAACGATCACAGATCGGTTGACCCTAAAGAAAAGCCTGGGGTCTAAAACCTGTGATAAAGCAGAAAGACTGTAATCGAGCGCGTAACGTTTATTAGTTGTCGTGACTAAAAATGTTGCCTTCTGTTCATACAAAAAATAAGCAACCTGTGCCGCAGCGATGCTGACAATATTAGGTCCGATGGATACCATGAACCGGTCTTTATACCCGCCTTCGGCCAGCCGGTCAGGCCTTACAACGACTGGCTCAGGCGCTGAACGCTGCAACATTACAATAGATTTAAACTTGTCCAGCGCGACACATAATTCATCATAGTCAATGGGTTTAACAAGATAATCGATGCTGAAACTTTTAAAGGCTTTCAGGCTGTATTCACTGTATGCCGTAGTGAAAATGACCGGCAGATTTAAGTCAAGATTTTCCAGTACTGCAAAGCCAAGGTCGTCGTCAAGATGAATATCCAGGAAAAGAAGATCAGGGATCAGCACATTTGTATTTGAAAAATAAGCCAAGGTTTGCCCAACCGATGAAAAACACCCTAAAACTTCAACGGAGTCATCATATTTTTCAAGCATCTTGATAAGACGGCGGGCTGTCGGAGCCTCGTCTTCTACGATTAGTACTTTCATGTAAGCAAAGGAATTTTTACTGTAAAATCATAGTCTGTTTTCTCAATTACCACCGGTATTTTTGAAAGAAGTGCATAGCGGTTTACAATATTTGCCAGCCCTGTGCCCGGAGATTCTATACTCGCCGGCCTGAGTCTGACAGGATTATTGACAGTCAGATAACCTGCTTCTATTTTGATGGATACTACCAGGGGATGCTCCTGAGTCATTTGATTGTGCTTCATCGCATTTTCAATCAAAAGCTGAAATGTCAGCGGTGCGATCCTGACACGGGAACGGGCAGCTTCCGGAATATCGATCATTACTTTAAACTTTTCTTCAAAACGTGCTTCCAGCAAGGCCAGATAAGACCCCACAAATTCAAGTTCCTTGCCAATGGGTACAGTATCCATTCCGGAAACTTCCAGAATGTGGCGGTAGGAAGCTGATAACCGCTTAACAAACTTCACAGACTGGGCAGTATCGGTTTCTATCAGAGATGTGAGGATGCTAAAACTATTAAATAGAAAATGCGGGCTTAACTGATTTTTCAGCGCGATCAGCTGCGCCTGCATGTTTTCCCGTTCCTGCCGCTCCGAATTAAGCTGAACCTGCTGCATATGCAACTGGATTCTCCGGTTGGACGTCATCAAAAAAGTGACAAGCATAGCCATAACCGTCAGTCCGGTATTGGCCTTTGTCTTTTGCCTAAGATAAAAGAAGTTCATCTCTGCTTCTGTCCGGACAATGGAAATATCAAAATTCCGCAAAAACATATACTCCATTTTAACCCAGAAAATAACAAAGAAGAAATTGAAACTGACGGCCAGAAGAGTACCGATAAAAAATGTCGTGGTTGTTACCGGTAATTTTAAAGTATTTTGCTCGGCTAATGATTGTACCGCGTACTGGATATACTCGATGATATTGATCCAAAACCTGAAAAACAAAATGTTGATCAAAAGCTCAACCAGCCAGAAAGGCGTTTTACTTTCAATAACTAGCATACTTAGCTGCGGATTGCTAATGTAGATCCGGATCGGCAGATAAATCGCTACAATGCTTAAAGCAAGTCGCCATTTCTCTTTGCTGTTGATTTTGAACGGTATTGATTTCTGCATAGCCAGTGTTCATGAAAAGACAATAATAACACGGCTATCTTTCATTTTAATATAACTAATGAAAATAAGAATGATCATTTGAAGCTAATCACTTCAGGTCTTCTGCCAACCAATTCATGCAGCGCCAGCAGCCGGCTCTTTTTTCCGGAAACCTGCCAGACCACCGTTAAAAAATCATGGTCTTTGCTCAACTGGACCTGTACCGGTTTCACACCTGTACTTTTTATTTTTTGTTCCAGTGCCTCGATCTGATCAAAATCAGGGCTCCTGAATGTGACACTTAACATCTGTTGTTTTTTTAGACTACCGATTAACTTTTCAACGTGGTTGGCGAGCAGTAAAATGCCGAGTGTCAGGATCGTAAAGGTGAATGCGAGCGAATGATAGCCAATGCCGGTAGTCATCCCGATGGCCGCTGATGTCCATATGACCGCAGCGGTGGTCAGCCCCCAGACCGAAAACTGATCTTTGAAAATGACGCCAGCACCGATAAAACCTATGCCAGTGATGATATTGGCGGATATCCGGTCGTCTGAATCGGCACCATGCTGTGACACAATGGTAAAAATTGTTGATCCAAGTGTGATCAGAATAATGGTCCGAAAACCGGCTGACTTATTTTTATATTCTCTTTCCAAGCCGATGACTCCACCACAGATAATGGATATGAGCATACTGACAAGGTCCTCTGATTCTATGGCTAAGTTCATTGGGTCTTCTTTATAATGGGTGTCCGGAATATGTAATTTATTGCGCTCACCCACTGCAAAAATCTTATGCCATGGAATTTTCGAAATAAGAATGTTAGCCTCTAGCAAAAAAGAGCAGAGTTTGGACGTATCCAAAACTCTGCTCTTTTTTAAATCAAAACAGTCGGAAAAACCCTCAGCCTTCAGTGCCGTTCATTACCTTCAACTTGAAACTATTTAAAGTTTTCAAGCTTGCTTTTAAGGTCGGCAACAAGTGGTGATTGGCTGTTTGAAGTAGTAAGGATGGTATTGGCATCCTGGGAATTTTTGTAAAATTCATTATTTGCTTTCGCATCCACCGACAGAGCTGCGCCGTTCAGCGTGATTCCTGCAAACAAACCTTTGCTTCTTGAATAGGAATATACTTCCGCTTCAAGTTTATAATCAGTTTGGGCAGAAGAGCTCCGTCCTACTGGTCCTGCCGCGACAGACAAATCGCCACCCAGGGTGAAACTACCTTTTCCGATTTCAGTCAGCGTCTTGCTGCTTTTGAATACCAGAATAAGGTCGGTAGCCTGCACGCCGATCTGGGCTCCTACACTGCCTCCGGTTATGGTTATAAAGATAGGATCACTCCAGAGGCCGTTTTTTCCTTTAATCATCGCAACGCCCTTTCCATGTTTCCCGCCGATCATTAAACCCGCGTTAATCATCTTTGGAACAATGATAATCCCTTGAGAAAGAGAAAGCAGCTGTGCTGGAATATTCTCCTTCATCTCGCTGAAATCGTTGAGAACGGCAACTGAAGCCCTAAGTTTGTCATCCTCCTTGTCCTGCGCGGCAACGGTAGTAAAGACCGCAATGCTAAGCGAAAAGCTTAGCAGCAAAAATCTTCTTACTGATTGTTTGGTCAACATAATTTGTGCTGGTTAAAATTTGCCGTTCATTCTGGATATTTCCACACTTCACGGACAGAAAATAAATAAAAAATTATCATGCCGGGATGAGATCCCAGGATAAAACGTCTGTCTGACTGATTTCTTTCATTACACGGAATACTAAGAAAATGCTGATTGATCCTCATCGCTTACATGTAATAAATCGATCCAACCCTGTAACATTTAAAAGCTAAAATCCGTGGCAGGAAAAGTATAAAATATGATTATTTAATTATATTCATTTCGTGTTACTTTCTGAAAAATGATAAAATATGCAATAAAATAAAGTATAAAAAAGCCGGCCTAGTAGATGTCATATATAACTATTTAAATATTAAGCTATTCACATCAAAGGAATATATAGTATAAGCTCTATTTCGTAAACTATTGATTAACAATTATCGTTTGAAATAATATACAGTTAATTGAAGTTTTAAAATGAGATATTATATTTGCATTGACATAACTATTTCAATAACATAAGTAAAAAGAGTTTAATCAGAAAGATCGGACCATGTTGTATCTGCCCATTACACAGATATTGGACAAATTTAATTTTAACAATAAGAAAGCGAACGAGCTTTGAAAGAAACCGATCTGGTATACATTAAAAAAACATGACCATGACACAAGTATCAAATAATAAATCGAAACTGGCTCTAAACAATCTAAAAGATTCTCTGAAGGCCTTACTTTCAATTTCCGGAAAACACACAGGCACGGATAAAATAAACGGATCCTCAGAAAATCGCTATTCTGTATTGTACAAATTAAAATCACAGTACCACCATGTTGGCTGTTCGTCTGAGGTGGATGCTCAGGCGGTGTTAAGCATGCTTATGACTGATGGAAACAGAATTCCTGTTGGAATCTACGATGCACAGACAGATCTGTTTGAATGGGAAATTGTTGGTCAGTATTTCCATAGTCAGGACCCGGCCAGCGAGCAAAACCGCCGGCTTGCAGAAGTGTTAACGATCGCACGTGCACTTCGTAGGAGAGATTCGAGCTGGCAACCTGGCTACCTTCAAAAACCAGGTTTTTTTGCCTGAACATAATCAAAACAGCCATTGGAGTTTCCGATGGCTGTTTTGATTATTATTAAGCAGAAGTTCGACGCCACACGTTTCAGATGATCGCCACCTCTTTATTTAAAATATTGTTGACAATGTACGAAGAGGCCTCCTCGCAAAAATCGAGACCGGAGTAGTCCGGATTATAACCTCCGATGTAAGGCACGGCCATGATATAAATCCTGTCACTCGCATTTCCCCGGGGATCAACGATCTGAAAATTGTCGTTTATAGTAATCCCGGAAACTTCCATATAATATTGTCCCTGACCGTCCCTTATCACTTTCTTATTTCCCGCTTCTTCCTGCGCCTGCGCCGCTAACGCAGACCGGTATTTAATTTTAGCCGGACTGATTGTTTCGTTTTCCATCAATCCCTTAAAAGGAAAATCTGCATACGACAGGTGCGGCTGGCCGACGCAATCAATAAAGGTATTGAAATGGACAATTTTTTCATGACCCGCCTCATCTGTATATTCATAATTTATACCTCCTGCCTCAAAAGGTGTTGTAAAACTGTCCTCGCCAACGGATACCATTTCAAGCCTTCCGGCCTGGTGAACGGCTAGTAATTCTTCGCAGGAACTCTGAGGCACAAAGGCGATAACAACAGAAACCAGTGGCATTAGCACCTTTTGCAGGCGCTGCATATCTTCAGCAGCCAGGTATTTTGCCGGGTAATTCATCGCAAAACTCATCACAGCAAGCATCTCTTTCCAGTAGATCGATTTATGATTTCGGATAGAGCGTTCAGCCTCGTCATATTCCTCCCTGAATAGCGCAAATGGCTCACGGTTCTCACGCAGTGCCATCATAGAATCGACAAACTCCTCCATGGTAAGATCTTTGATTTTGGCATAAAATGCCGGATCCTTTTCCCTGAAAGTATCTTTAAACTCCTTTTCAAAAAGAAAATCCAACGATAAAAATCCTTCGTTCTCATCCCTGTTCTTTTGAATTTCTTCTTTACTCAGCATGGAATCGCTGGAAACAAGTGGATCTTCCAGGTGGAATCTAACTGCCGGCAGCAATCCGTTTCTTGAATGCATCACAATCTTAAAGTCCGGGCTATCGTCAGCCGGATGATAAGCCAGTTTCCCTTCTTTGTTTTTCCCAAAACTGCCATTCATTCTGGCCAGCGTTCTAATGGCATCAACAGCTGTCAGCGATGATCCCCGCAGGGCCACTGCATGATTGAGCTTCAGTCTCAGTTTGGCCGGCGGATATGGGGAATCGAAATACCCCGGAACCATACCTTCATGTTTTTTAGGCCAGTTGTGCCCGGTACATATGATGACCTGATCAAAGTCGAAAACACCTTTACCGGCAATTTCTACCGAGGTTTTATTTTTTTCCGGATGGTCTGTGATATCAACCACCAGGCTGTCCAGGTGAACCTCAGTAACTATGCCCTGCTCTTTGGCCCGGTTGATCAGCATTTCAAACTGATTCGAAAGGTACAGTCCGAAAAGCAGGCGTGGCAATACCTTATATTCGTTAAATTTATTCTTATCGATATTAAAATCTTCCAGCATCTTTTCAGGCAACAATTCCAGCCATTCCTGAATGGACGTAACTATTTCCGGGACCTCGTTATCAGAAACGTTGGTGACATGCTCCATGTTGGCCCCCTGGTCGCTATAGGGCATTCCCGCGCCCAGCTGACGCTTGCTTTCAAAAATATGCAATTCCAGATTTGGATTAATTGCCTCTGTAAACCGTTTGTATATAAATAAAGAACTGGGGCCTCCACCCAGGATAGCGATGCGCTTTTTCAATGGTTGAGTTTGCTAAGATTACGAAGTTTGGTTAAGCTGAGCCTGTTTCGCCCGGCATCGCAGTAATCATAAACAATCGTACCAGCATTTTTTGGAACAGTTTTTTAAAAGGATATTAAAATTAAATTTAGCGTAAGAATTTATGGTGTTGTCAGAATTATGGATTTACCCGGTAAAATCACTTGGCGGCATCCGTCTTAAAACATCTCAGGTTCAGCAGCGAGGACTGCAATACGACCGCCGCTGGATGATCGTCGATGACCATGGGTCATTTCTGACCCAGCGCACAAATCCAAAAATGGCATCACTCGGACTTTCTTCTCATGAAGATGGTTTTACTATTTTTAGCAAACTTCATCCCGGCCGTTCGATCCTGCTTCCCTTTTTGCCTGACAGCGCAGAAAAAGTACAGGTCAAAATATGGAAAGATATCGTTGATGCAGTTACTGTCAGCAGCATCATTGATGCATGGCTGAGCCAGGAATTAGGCAAAATGGTAAGACTGGTTTTCATGCCTGAATCTACCAGCCGCATGATGCATCCCGACGACTCCCCCGAGTCTTCCCTGATCAGTTTCACCGACGATTTCCCCTTCCTGCTGATTTCCCAAGCTTCACTTGACGATTTAAACAGTAGACTTGACAGCCCTGTGACCATGCAGCGGTTTCGCCCAAATCTGGTGGTTTCACAAACCCAAGCGTTTGGAGAGGATAGCTGGAAAACGATTAAAATTGGACATCTGAATTTCCTGGTCGCGAAACCATGTGATCGCTGCGTGCTTATCAATGTAAATCCTGAGCTCGCTGTTAAGGAAACGGAACCACTGAAAACTCTGGCAGGATACCGAAAAATTGATAAAAAGATATTCTTTGGTCAGAATGTGATCGGCCTTGATACAGGGATCATTTCGGAAGGAGACAGCATCCATGTTTTGAAATAACATATAATATCTTAGCCTTCGAAAGTCCGGACATCAGCAAGGTCCGGAAGCACGGACACGGGTATGTAGAGTTTTTCAACAAACAGAATATGATAAAGGGCAGTTACGATGTTTCGTAGAAATCTTCACAGGCATAGGCTGTTTTGCGAAATTATTGTAATATTCTGCGAATAACAGCCGGCTGCCTTATTTATCATTTATTCCAGGTAGAATAAAAATCCTGAAATCCAGCACCTGTTCAGCGCAAAGACTGAACTATTGCAGGCAGCAGGAATTAAAACGAATTTGCATTATTTGACCAGGCTATTAAATATACGTTTACGAACGGGTAACTGCGACGGTGTTGGAATGAATATTTGTTCCCATGCGGACACAAATGGACACCAATAAATTTAATCCCGCATCCGACGTTACGACCTATGAAAAAATTAACAATTTTATTATTTTCCTTCCTTTGTTTCAATACTGCAAAAGCGCAATCTGACGAAGGTAAATTCAAGCCACTCACCAATGATCAGCGATCAGTAGATTTTCTACAATACCGGCCGAGATGGAATTTAAAAATCGGCGCAGGTTTGGGAACTACCTGGCGTTATAAAAAAAACTTCTTAGACGCATCTGCATTCTCCTTATCGCTCGAACCTTCTTACAGACTTACTAATTACGTGGCGGTAGGACTTCGCGGAGAGTATACTTTTAACAAATCCTATCTGGCCGGCATGGGACGTGTGAAATCCGACCCCATCGGGTCGCTATCTGCAACCGCAGACGTTATCAAACTTTGGAACAACCGCTTTGCCCCATTTATCGGTATAGGCGCCGGCGTCTACTTCCTGGGTACCGGCGAGTTTCCGGCATCAGACAGCCCGGCTTCCGAAGGCGCTGCCAAAGTCAGAGAAAATCTTGGAAATCGTTTCGGCGTCTCGCCACGGATCGGAATTAATATCATGTCGTTTACAATTGCCGTTGAAATGCATCTTATCGACGAGAAAGTATTTAATAACCGCGATTATGCTACATTGAAGATTGGGTACACGCTTTAAGAATAAGACAAGGTCTTTTTACAGGCGGACAAAGGGTCTTTAACAGATCGTTTGTCCGCCTTATTCTTGTTAACAAACCTTAATTAATCCCCATTTAAGATATGGAATGTTAAAATATGCTAAAACAAACCAAAAAGCGTTCTATTTTTGTCATGACTAGCTCGTAGCTTTTTTTTAGAACTCCCGAACCCTGTATAAAATGGATAAGAAAGATCGTATTGAAAACGGTCGTGAAGACGGCTTGCCACCTTTTGTCAGTTCCTGGCCGCAGCTCTACACGCTTTTGATTGCAACACTTGTCATTCTTATTGCCCTCTTTTATATATTCATGACCCATTTCGAATGAGCTACCCAGACTGGATTGTACTTTCTTTGACTCTTACGTTTATTGTTGCTTACGGTATCTACAAAAGCCGTGAAAATAAAGATATTGATTCTTATCTGCTCGCAGGAAAATCACTCCCCTGGTACCACGTCACTCTTTCGCTTATGGCGACGCAGGCGAGCGCCATTACCTTCCTGTCCGCTCCGGGACAGGCATATACCGATGGGATGCGCTTCGTACAGTTTTATTTCGGCCTGCCCCTGGCAATGGTCATTCTCTGTATCACTTTCGTACCAAAATTTAATAAGCTCAAAATATTTACCGCATATGAATTTCTGGAAGGGCGTTTTGATCTTCGGACACGAACGCTGACTTCCTTTCTTTTTCTGTTGCAGCGTGGCCTTTCAACCGGACTTTCCATCTATGCGCCCTCGCTGATTCTGTCGTCTATTCTCGGCTGGGATATCACCTGGACTAATATCATTTCCGGTGGAATTGTGATGTTGTATACCGTATCAGGCGGCGCGCAGGCCGTATCACACACGCATTTGCAGCAGATGGGTATCGTAACAATCGGTATGGTCATTGCCGGTGTCATGGTTGTCAAATTATTGCCAGAAAATGTTTCGTTTACCGATGCTCTTCACGTGGCGGGAAAAATGGGCAAAACCAATCTGATCGATTTTACTTTTGATCTGAATAACCGCTACAACGTATGGTCAGGATTGATCGGCGGCTTTTTTTTACAGCTCTCCTATTTCGGCACCGACCAGTCTCAGGTTGGCCGGTATCTTACGGGAAGTTCTCAGGGACAAAGCAAACTCGGCCTGGCCATGAACGGACTTTTAAAGATTCCGATGCAGTTCCTGATTCTGCTTGTTGGCGTGCTCGTTTTTGCATTTTACCAGTTTACCAATCCCCCGCTTTTTTTCAATCAGGTTGAGGTAAACAAGATAAAAAAAACAACCTATGCAGCTGAATTTGAAGCATTGGAAAAGGATCATGCGCTTATCCAGAAGGGGAAACATGCGCATGTGATGGCACTTGCAGATGCACTTGATAAGGAGAACCAGCCCGCCATTGACAAGTCCAGAATCGTACTCGGAAAAATAGAAAATGATGTAAAAGCAGTTCGCGGCAAAGCCCAGACCTTACTGTCAAAAGCCAATGGAGGCGATGTCAATGATGTCAATTATATTTTCCTTCGCTTTGTGATTGACTATCTGCCTGTGGGCATGCTGGGGTTGTTGATCGCCGTTATACTTTTGGCTTCAATGGGCTCCGTAGCCGCCGCCTACAATTCGCTGGCATCCTGTACAGTAGTCGATATTTATAAAAGAATGTACCATAAAGATGACCAGGACAGGAACTACGTGCGGGCATCACGCTGGGCGACATTTTTCTGGGGTATATTTTGTATCATCGTCGCTCAATATGCCAGCCGCCTGGGCAGTATGATTGAGGCGGTGAACGTACTGGGCTCCCTGTTTTACGGCGTCATTCTGGGAATATTCCTTGTTGCATTTTATTTCAGGACTATTGGAGCACGTGCCGTTTTCTGGGCAGCCATCCTGGGAGAAATATTTGTGGTTATGAGTTACTGGAAAGATCTGACCGCTTTTTTATGGCTGAACCTGATCGGTTGTGTCCTGGTAATAACCTTTGCCTTTATCATAGAAAAAATTTGGCCGGAACCAAAAAAATCTATCACTCCTCAGGCTTCCTGATGACCAAAACGATTCGTTTTTGTCTTATATAAAGTTTCTTTTCTACTTATCAAATAAGCGTTTGAGATTTTCAAACAAACGTTTGATTTAATTTATTATTCCTGTACATTTGTGTCGTTATTGTGCACCCCGCCATTATCTAATGGTGCATGATATAAGCCAATGGAATATCATAACAAACAATTACAGATTATCGGTGTAGCCGAAAAGCTGTTTGCCGAAAAAGGTTTCTCGGGTACTTCTATCCGTGACATCTCGCAGGAAGCAGATATCAATGTCTCCATGATATCGTATTACTTCGGCTCAAAAGAGAAACTGATCGAAGCAATTTTTGAAGTAAGGTCAAAAGATTTTCTCAAGATTTTTGAAGATCTGCTCCTCAATATTGACCTGTCTCCCATGCAGAAAGTGAACATGATGATTGATGCGGTGGTTAAGCGTCTGGTGGACAACCAGTGTTTTCACAATGTCATGGTTCGTGAACAATTATCCGGAAGCCGTACGCCGACGATCTCAGAACTCCTTACCAAAATGAAGACTAAAAATCTGAAAGCGATGGAAGGAATCATTCATGAAGGTCAGCAGGCCGGAGTATTTGCCGAAGATATTGATGTCCTGATGTTATCGACAACGCTTTTCGGAACGTTAAACCAGGCTATCAGCACGCAGTTATTTTACCGTCGTATCAATCAGTTGGAAGATTTGTCACAGCCGGAGCTGGACAGCCATCTGAAACAGAAATTGAGTACTCACCTAAAAAAAATATTCAGGGCAGTACTTGATAAGGAATTAAACGAGGCTGTTGCGAGTTAATGCTTCAATACCTTCCCGTTTTTCCTTCATTTATTAACACCATTAATTCATTATCAAATTAACAATTCCCTTTTCATGAATTTTTTCTGTAAAGCTAAAACAATAAGATTTTTAGCACTCAGTATTTCACTTCTGATACTGGCGCCATTGCTGGTGGTGGGCCAGCAGGTGACCGCTACCCCGCAAAACGGGACCGAGCAGAATACACTTGTTAGCGGCAATCTGGAAGATGTTATTCAGTATGCGATCAAGAATCAGCCATTCATCCGGCAGTCTGTTATCGATGAGCGCATTGCAGAAGACAATGTAAAAAGCAAACTGGCCGACTGGTATCCACAGATTAACTTTAACTACAATCTGCAGCATAACTTTATTATTCAGACGAGTATCATTGCCGGCAACCCTGTAAGACTCGGGGTGAACAATCTTTCCGCGGCACAGTTTACATTATCTCAGGCTATTTTTAACCGCGATGTTTTGCTGGCTAAAAGAACCCGCGGTGATGTACTTCTTCAGGCCAGTCAGAATACAACTTTTAACAAGATCGACCTGGCCGTAAATGTTTCGAAAGCATTTTATGATGTACTTGCTACAACGGAACAGATCCGCGTATCGGAGGAAGATATCATCCGGCTTGAGAGGAGTTTGAAAGATGCCCAGAACCAATATCAATCCGGTATTGCAGACAAGATTGATTTTAAGCGTGCGACTATTTCCCTGAACAACACCAAAGCTGCCAAGAAGAGCAATGAAGAAGTTTTAAAAGGAAAAATGGAATATTTGAAGTCGCTGATGGGCTATCCTCTAGGAAACGATCTGAAGATATCATACGATTCGCTTCAGCTGGAAAGGGAAACAATGCTCGATACCCTACAGGGGCCGGAAATAAATTCGAGAATTGAATATCAACAGCTGGCTACTCAGAAAAGACTTCTTGAGTCGAATTTGCAGTACAATAAAATGAGCTTTTTACCGACTTTATCGGCAAATGGCGCTTACAACCTGAATTATCAGAACAATCGTTTCAGCGATCTTTACGGCAACAATTTCCCGAATTCATTTGCAGCATTGACTTTAAGTCTTCCGCTATACCAGGGTGGAAAACGAAAAGCAAATATAAACATTGCCGAATGGCAGGTTAAAAGGGTTGATCTGGACCTGACGAATTTAAAACTGAATGTAAATTCAGAATATGCCAACGCTTTGGGGTATTACAAAGGAAGCCTGGCCAATCTTCTTGCACAAAAGGCCAATGTCGATCTGGCAAGAGAGGTTTATGATGTGATCCAGCTTCAATACCGTTCCGGTATCAAAACCTATCTGGAAGTGATCACTTCTGAAACCGATCTTCGCTTAGCAAGAATCAACTATTATAATGCGCTCTATCAGGTACTGGCCAACAAGATCGATGTACAGAAAGCCCTTGGTCAACTTAACTATTAATTATTGAAACTCCTTGATACCATGTTTTTAAATACCACAAAATACTTCACAGCAGCACTTTCAGTTTTTATACTGGCATCCTGCGGAAAAAAGAATGAGCAACAGGCGGGAATGCAGGGGCCGCCTCCTGTAAATGTAACCTTACAGGAAGTACAGACTACCGACGCAGTTTACCACGATGAATATCCGGGAACTGTGACTGCATTGAATCAGATCGAACTCCGTCCGCAGGTAACTGGTTTCATTACCGGTATCCATTTTCAGGATGGCGCCCGCGTGAAAAAAGGACAGCTGTTATACACAGTAGATGCCCAGCTTTACACTGCAAATTATGAACAGGCCGTTGCTAACCTGAATGTGCAAAAAGCAAATGTTGTAAAAGCACAGAAAGATGCTGACCGTTACCATGAACTTGATAAAAATGATGCGGTTGCAAAACAGCTTGTAGACAATGCTGATGCAGCGCTTGAAGTTGCCAAAAGACAGGCGGAAGCAGCTCAGGCAAATATTTCGGCTGTGTCTACCAGTGTACGTTATACTAAGGTAACCGCTCCTTTCGACGGCGTTATCGGAATTTCCCTAGTAAAAGTTGGCGCAGCCGTAACTGCTGGCCAGAGCGTGTTGAACACAGTTTCGACAGAGGCTCAGATGGCTGTTGATTTCAACGTAGACCAGAAAGAAATTTACCGTTTCACGAACCTATTGAAAACCAGCAACGCTAAAGACTCAACTTTTACTCTGGCTTTTGGAACGGATATCTATCCGATTCCGGGCAAACTGGCGCTTCTTGATCGCGCTGTTGATCCTCAGACCGGATCGATCAAGGCACGTATTGTTTTTCCAAATAAGGAGAATATGCTGAGATCGGGGATGACAGGAACTGTGAGAGTAAGAAACAATGCTTCTGCACAGTCAGTTATGATCCCTTACAAAGCGGTGACCGAACAGCTTGGAGAATTCTTCGTATACGTTGCAGGCGATTCCAGCAAAGTTTCTCAGAGAAAACTCGTTTTAGGCGAACCAATCGGTGCGAACATTATCGTGAAAGAAGGTCTTAAAGCAGGTGAGAAAATAGCAGTTGAAGGTGTTCAGAATCTTCGTGAAGGTGCAGTGATCAATACCGCTCCTCCGGCAGCTGCTCCGGCAAAAGGTGCTACAAAATAATGGTAAGCTAGAAATACAGGAATAAGCGCCACAAGCCTGACCTCCTTCTGATTCCCTTAAAATACTAAAAAAATGATTGCAGATATTTTTATAAAAAGGCCGGTTACGGCAATCGTTACGTCGATTGTGATCGTGCTCGTTGGCCTTATTGCATTAACAACTTTACCGATTGCCCAGTACCCTGACGTAACCCCGCCAACTGTAACGATTTCTGGTGTGTTTACCGGGGCCGATGCTCAGACCGTCGAGCAAACGACTACCACTGCGATCGAAACACAGGTGAATGGTACGCCGGGCATGAGTTATATGTCCTCGAACAGTACAAGTAGCGGACAGAGCAGTATCAACGTAGTCTTTGATATCGGTACGGATGTTAATATTGCAGCACTTGACGTTCAGAACCGGGTAAGTGTGGCAGAACCTGCCCTGCCGGACGTTGTAAAAAGATTAGGTCTGACTGTTCGTAAGAGACAGCCAAGTATCATGATCGCCCTCGCGCTTTATTCACCAAACGGCACGCATAGTGCGCAGTTCATTGGTAACTATGCCAACATTTACCTTAAAGACAGAATACAGCGCGTAAAAGGTGTGGGTGATATTGTTTCCCGTGCGGATGACTTTGGTATGCGTATCTGGCTGAACCCGGAAAAACTTGCCAACCTGAACATGACTCCGTCTGACATTTCTGCGGCCCTGGCTGAGCAAAACTTACAGATCGCGGCAGGAACCGTGGGTGCGAACCCACAGCCTACACAGCAGGCATTTGAATACAGCGTGCTTACAAACAGCCGTCTAAATACAAAAGAGGAATTTGAAGACATCATTGTTCGCTCTGCTCCAACAGAAGGAAGTGTTGTCTATCTGAAAGATGTAGCACGCGTTGAGCTGGGTAAGTTTGACTACAATGCAAATGCATTCGTAAACGGAAAGCCGGCTGCCTTCGTTTTGATTTACCAGGCGCCTGGTGCAAACGCGCTTGATACCTACGACGGTGTTATGGCGGCGCTTGCAGAAATGAAGAAGACATTTCCAAAAGATATCGATTTCGTAATTCCGGTTGAAACTGCTTCTGTTGTGCGTGTCTCCATTGAAGAGGTACTACATACTTTCGCAGAAGCTATGATTCTGGTTGTGATCGTGGTATTCCTTTTCCTTCAGAACTGGCGTGCAACTTTAATCCCTATCCTGGCAATCCCGGTTTCATTGATCGGAACATTTATCTTTTTTATACCCTTCGGATTTACGATTAATACGCTGACGCTTTTTGCGTTCGTACTGGCAATCGGTATTGTGGTGGATGATGCAATTGTGGTCGTCGAGGCCGTCCAGCATAATATTGACCACGGCAGGCTATCACCAAAAGCGGCGACCGAAAAAGCGATGAAAGAAATCTCCGGTCCCGTTATTGCCATCGCCCTTATTCTGGCAGCGGTATTCGTACCGGTAAGTTTTGTTCCGGGTATCGTAGGACGGCTTTACCAGCAGTTTGCGATCACCATTGCGGTGTCTGTACTTCTTTCCGCGTTTGTGGCCTTGTCACTGACGCCGGCACTTTGTGCGATGATGCTTAAACCAACGAAGGGCGCAAACGAGAAAAAGAACTGGCTTGAAAAGTTCTTTGACAAATTCAACCACTGGTTTGACGGAGTTTCTCATTCTTATACAAGAGGTGTTGCCAAATGGATCAAAGGAACACCATACGTGCTGATCATGATGGTCTGTCTGATCGTTGGGCTCGTCTTCCTTTTCAAGAACAAACCTTCGGGCTTTATTCCTGTGGAAGATGAAGGACGTATGTTTGTAACGTATGAAATGCAGGAAGCTGCTTCTACAACGCGTAACATCGCGATGATCAAAGAGATTATGGCACGTATTTCAAAAATTCCTGAGATCAAAACAGTCGGTGGTCTTGCGGGATTGAACGTTATCAGTTTCTCCAATAAATCAAATGTGGGTACCATGTTTGTAAGTTTGCATCCATGGGCTGACCGTAAAGGTGCAGAACACCATGTGCAGGCTGTCATTGCAGAGATCCAGAAACGTACAGCTGATATCAAAGAGGCGCGGGTACTTGCGATTGCGCCTCCGGCCATTCCTGGTCTTGGCCAGACTTCCGGATTTACATTCGAACTTCAGCAGACAACCAGTACGGATGATATCAAAAAATTTGAGGCCGTAACACAAAAGTTCCTTGCTGCGGTTAACCAGCGTCCGGAGATTGGTTTTGCTTATACCTTCTTCAATGCGAAAACACCATCTTATCAGATTGATGTGGATCGTGATAAAACGAAAAAACTCGGCGTTCAGGTAAATGACGTATTCAGTACGCTTTCTACACTTTTGGGTAGTACATACGTGAATGACTTCAACCTTTATGGTCGTAACTTCCGTGTAATGGTTCAGGCCGACAGCAGTTTCCGTTCAAGTCTTGATCAGTTAAATAAGTTTTATGTGAGAAATACCCAAGGTAACATGGTGCCGCTTTCTGCGATCATCACGACAAAAGTAGTAGAAAACCCTGCCTTGATTTCCCACTATAATATTTACCGCGCTGTTGAAATTAACGGAACACCAAAGCCAGGATTTAGTAGCGGTCAGGCCATTGAAGCCTTACGCGAAGTCGCTAAAACGCTGCCTGATGGATATGGATACGAATTCTCAGGGATGAGCTCCGAGGAGATCAAAGCCGGAGATTCTACGACGACGATCTTTGCGATATCGATTGTCTTTGTATTCCTTTTCCTTGCAGCCCTTTATGAAAGCTGGTCCATTCCTTTCTCGGTACTCTTTGCTGTACCGATCGGAGCCTTGGGATCGATCATTACGCTGACGCTGCTGCCAAACCTTACCAATAATATCTATGCACAGATCGGTCTTATTACCCTGATTGGTCTGGCTGCAAAAAATGCGATCCTTATTGTCGAGTTTGCCAAAGAACGTGTGGATAGCGGCATGGAGGTTGTGAAAGCAACGCTGGAAGCGGTTCAGCTCCGTCTGCGCCCGATCATTATGACTTCCCTTGCATTTATTCTTGGGGTACTTCCTTTGGCATTTGCGAGCGGAGCCGCGGCAGAGTCTCGTAAAACGATTGGATGGACGGTATTTGGAGGGATGCTTGCAGCAACTTCGTTGGCTATCTTTGTCGTTCCGGTTCTTTTTGTAGCCATTGAAAAACTTGCCTACAAGCAGAAAAAGAAAAGACAAGATCGTGAATCAAGATTGATCTGATCAGAAACTGAATAGTGAAAGGCGTGAAGACCATCTGGTTTTCACGCCTTTTTTACTTTTATTGCTATCAGGTCCAATAATAACAGCGTGTCAGACTATCCTGAAATTTGAGATTGTTTGTATGATATACATTATCCTCTTAACCAAGGAAAAATGAACATGCGTTTCAAACAGATTACGATTATCGATAAGACGAGGCTCACACATGACGGGCTTTTACGGCTTCAGGCGTTTTCTGAAAACCCTCTTATCACCTATGAGGTCGATCCGGCCAGCGAGTCGGAAACTCTGGACAGGATTACCGGAAGTGACTGTATTCTGGTGAGCTGGAAAACAGCGGTCCCTGGCGCCGTGCTTAAAAAAGCGACGAACCTAGTTTATATCGGAATGTGCTGCAGCCTGTATGATCCGTCATCATCCAATGTTGATATACGGGCAGCTGAAAAGCTGGGGATAACCGTAACAGCAGTTAACGATTATGGTGATGAAGGTGTTGTGGAATTCATTTTTGCGCAGCTTATCTACCATTTTAAGGGCCTTGATAGAAAAGATCCTCAAAAGATTCCGACCGAGCTAAGTAGTAAAAGCATAGGAATCATTGGACTGGGTACCGTTGGAAAAATGGTAGCAGCCGCGGCCAGGATCTTTGGAATGGACGTCTATTACTCTGGCCGAAGTAAAAAAGTAGAGGCAGAAAGTCTGGGAATAAAAATGCTTCCTCTGGACAAGCTAATGCAAAGTTGTGACATTGTCACGATCCATGTACCCAGAAACAGCCTGAGGCTGGATGAAGTATTCTCGCTGAAAAGGAAAAATTCCATATTTATAAATACATCCCTGGGGCAGCCGTTTGCAGAACAGGCATTAGTGAATTGGCTGAATAATGATCCTGAATCACTAGCCATCTTTGATTCAGACGGCGCCGGTGAATTGTATGGAAAATTATCCAGCCTTAAAAATGTTATCCTGTATCCGCTTTCCGCAGGTTTAACAGAAGAGTCAGGGAAACGGCTGTCTCAGAAGGTACTGGCCAATATTCATAATTATTTTGATGTTGAAAAATAATTTTTTAGTAGTTCTTCCCTGCTTTACAGTATGTAACTTTTGCCTGATATCATCAGGCTTTGCCCTTTAATATTTTAAACAATAATGAGAAAGGTCTTATTTTCTTTTCAAGTAATGTAAAAATTTTCTTGCCTGTCTGATAGGTGCACAACTGATGACCGTTGTACGTTTGAACGACTTTTTCCCCTGTCAGCATATTTTCAAGTGCATTTCTCAGGTATAACTCTTTTGTTACCATATTCGATAACATGGGGGTATAATAATAACAGTCTTTGAAAAAATAATGCGTCACCTGAGACCAGCGCGTAGTTCCTTCTTCCATAACCGGTGATCCGCCATGAATAATGTTGGAAGACCATATGAGTACATCGCCTTTTTGTGCCAGAAAAACCTTCTTCTCAAACTTATTAACGTTGACTATTTTTTCTATAAAATCTTCATATTCGATGTAGTCGCCATAAGATGACGTTTTCGAATCGCTCTTGATATGGGAGAAGTCGTATTCGGGCAGCCGGTGCGATCCCGGGAAGTAAAATACAGGTCCTTTATCTATGGTGATATCTTCCAGAGCAACCCATACCCCACACATGTACCGGGCCGGTAAGGAACTAAAATGGATGGTGTCTGAATGAGCCCGCTGCTGTGAGCCGAACTTGAAGTTCAGCGTTTGAAACGGTATTGGCTCGCGGTCATAAAAGAGCCGAAGTATTTCAAGTATCCTGGGATGGCAGGCAAGCGCCCGGGACGCCTCTGACACTTTCCAAAAATCCTGTACCCTCCTTTCGTCTCTTTGTGTTTTGATCGGAAAGTCAGGATTAAATGCTTTTTGATCAGCATCTGAACGGGTCTGGTCTACGAGGGTTTCTGGCAGAATACCTGAAATCACGACAAAGCCATTTTTTTGATATTCTGTGACATATTGTAGTTCTTCCTCCGTTAACTTTTTGGTTTTCAGGATTTCTTCGAAGAAAGGAGACTCAATCCAGGGTAAATTTACGTTGAACATATGTTGCTTCTATTTTATTTTTCATGTTGGCTACACAAGGATACTTTCGTGTACAAAAATAGATTTATTCCTGATTCATGCCAATATTTTACCGTGAACAAATTTCTACGTATAAATTGAACATTACCAGCAAATAACAAAAGCAACGCAGATAACATAAAAAAAGCCGGCTTTGATTGCTCAAAACCGGCTTTGTACTGTTTAGGATATCTTAAAGAGACCTTTTCACTTCACGAAGTTCAAAGCTTTCAATAATGTCACCTACTTCTATATCATTAAAGTTCTTGATACTCAAACCACATTCATAACCGTTTCTTACTTCCTGAACGTCATCTTTATAACGTTTCAGAGAGTCAATCTCACCGGTAAGAAGAACGATACCGTCACGAACGACACGAATCTTGTTGCTGCGTTTCACGAAACCATCCGTAACATAACAACCTGCGATCGTACCGATCCGGCTGATTTTGAATACTTCTCTGATCTCAATATTACCAGTAACAATTTCTTCGATTGTTGGCGCCAACATACCTGTCATCGCATCCTTGATCTCATCGATCGCACTATAAATTACAGAATAGTGGCGAATCTCGATCTGATCCTGTTCTGCCATCTTCTTGGCATTGGCAGAAGGACGAACCTGGAATCCTACGATAATGGCATCAGCTGCAATCGCAAGGTTGACATCTGATTCAGAAATCTGTCCAACCGCTTTGTGAATGATATTGACCTGAACTTCGTTGGTTGACAATTGCAATAACGAATCAGAAAGTGCCTCTACCGATCCATCCACGTCACCCTTGATGATCAGGTTAAGCTCACGGAAACTACCAATCGCCTTTCGACGTCCGATTTCTTCCAGTGTGATATGCTTACGTGTACGAATGGTTTGCTCACGCTGTATCTGCTCACGTTTAACGGCGATATCACGTGCATCACGTTCGTTTTCAAATACGTTGAAACGATCACCTGCCTGAGGTGCCCCATTTAACCCAAGAAGCTGCACTGGCATAGATGGTCCGGCAGTTTTAAGTTTACGGCCAAGATAATCGGTCATCGCTTTAACCTTACCAAAATGTGCACCTGCCAGAACAACGTCCCCTACTTTCAAGGTACCTGTCTCTACAAGGATCGTTGTTACATATCCGCGGCCCTTATCAAGAGACGCTTCCACGACACTACCGATCGCACGGCGGTTCGGGTTGGCTTTCAGTTCAAGTAATTCCGCTTCCAAAAGCACTTTCTCTAAAAGAAGATCTATACCCAAACCTGATTTTGAAGAGATTTCCTGAGTCTGGTATTTACCACCCCACTCCTCTACAAGAATATTCATGTTAGCAAGTTCTTCACGAATTTTTTCCGTGTTTGCACCTGCTTTATCTATCTTACTGAAAGCAAAAACGATTGGTACGCCTGCTACCTGTGAGTGATTTATCGCTTCACGGGTCTGTGGCATGATACTATCATCTGCTGCAATCACAATAATAACAACGTCAGTAACTTTCGCTCCACGGGCACGCATCGCTGTAAAGGCTTCGTGACCCGGTGTATCAAGGAATGTAACCTGTTTGCCTGTTTTCGTTTTTACACTGTATGCACCAATATGCTGGGTGATACCTCCTGCTTCTCCACTTGCAACGTTCTCTGAACGGATGTAGTCAAGAAGAGAAGTTTTACCATGATCCACGTGACCCATGATCGTGACGATCGGAGCTCTTTCGATCAGGCTTTCTTCTGTATCAACCTCTTCTACAACATCGTTCTGTACTTCTTCTTCTGCAGATATGAAAGCAACTTCGAACCCGAATTCATCAGCAATGAACGTGATCGCTTCAGCATCCAGACGCTGGTTGATTGAAACAAACATACCCATGCTCATGCAAACTGAAATTACTTCCTGAACTGTAACTTCCATCAAAGAAGCCAGGTCATTTGCAGAAACGAATTCTGTTACGCGAAGTACTTTTGTTTCTTCTAATCCGTCCGCATTCGGATCGTTCTGATCCGCACGGTCACGGCGACGAAGACCTTTTCCACGGGCTGCGGTGCGGCTGTTACTGCCTCCACCCATCCTGGCCATTGTAGCCTTGATGTTGTCAGAAACTTCTTTGTCTGAAACTTCCTCTCTTTTACCGCCTCTTCTGTTGTTATTTCGCCCTTTATTAGCCGCAGACCCGGCTCCTCCGGTGTTTCCGGTACCTGTACTTCCCGCAGCAGGCGTTGCTCCGGTTGTTCCGGCAGCAGGTCTGTTTGTGTTGGTATTGGCACTTCCTGAACTGGCGGGTCTTGGTGCGTTGCTATTCGGCGCACTGTTAGGCGTTCTTGACCTGTTGTTATCTCTATTGGTATTGTCTCTGTTTCCAGGAGCGCTTGGTGTAGCCGTAGTACCTGTCGCCTGAGTTGTTGCCGGAGCACCTGGCGTAGCTGGTCTTACATCATCACGGATACGCTTACGTTTCCGGCGGCGTTTTTTGTCCGTCGCTGAATCACTTGACGCAACAGGATCTTTTTTCTTGATTCTGTCGGAAGGAAGTTCGATTTTACCAATAACCCGAAGACCACGAAGCTGCTCACCGCGCGCTTCAATCAATTCAGATTCATTGGTTTCTGGTGTTGCCTGACTGCTTTCGACGGCAGGTTTGTTTTCAGCAACAGGAGTAGTTTCTTTTACGGGAGTTTCCACCGGGTTTGACTCTTCTTTTTGAGTAGGCGGCTTCACTTCGGCAACGGGTTGTACCGGGGCCACTGGTTCCGGTTTTTCAACTACTACCTCTTTTTCAGCAACTAGCTCTTTCTTTGGTTGTTCGATAATTATATTTTCAACAGGCGGTGTTACAACCGGCTGTGGTTCTTTCTTCACTTCTTCCTGAACTTTTACAGTTTCTGCTTCTTTTTCAGCTGCCTTAGGTTCCGGCGCTGCTACAGGTGCAGGCTGTGGTGTTTCAGCTTTAACCTCTTTTTTAGCAGGTTCCTGAACAGGTTCCGGCTGGGGAGGAGTTGGAGCAGCGACCGGCTTTTTAGCATCCAGGTCTATTTTTCCAACTACCTTAATACCAGGCAGCCTGTTTTCAACCACAGGAGATGCAGGCTCAGCCTTTTCTTCCACCCGAGGTTTTTCTTCATTAGGTTTAGAGGGAGAATTACGGAAGTATAAAATTCCGTCTACATCACTTTTGTGTTTTTCTTCCTTCACTTCAGCAGCGGGTTCCGAAGAAGTATTTCTTGGTGCCCACGAAGCTTTAAGATCCTCAGATTTGAAGTCTTTCGCAAGAAAATCAATTTGATCCGAATTAATTTTGGTATTGGGGTTACTTTCCACCTTGTACCCTTTGGCAGACAGGTGATCCACGATCGTAGTAATTCCTACGTTCAGGATCCTTGCCACTTGGCTTAGGCGCATCATTTTATCTTCTGCCATATTAGCAATTTGTAGAAAAAAGTTTTTGCATCCGTGGAAATATAAACACTATGTCAATACCTCCACATATTCTTGTAATTATTCAAACTCTTTGCGAAGGATATCCAGAATATCTTCAACGGTGTTTTCTTCTAAATCTGTCCGTCGAACAAGTTCCTCTTTGTTAAGCGCTAAAACACTTTTAGCGGTATCCAATCCTATTTTGTGCAATTCACTGATCATCCATGCATCGATTTCATCAGAGAATTCAGAAAGATCAACATCTTCGTCATTCTGTTCTTCGATATCACGGAATACATCAATCTCCATGCCAACCAGCTTGCCTGCCAGCTTGATATTCTGGCCGCCTTTACCAATTGCCAGCGAAACCTGATCCGGTTTCAGGAAAACTGATACGCGTTTTGCTTCACGGTCAATCTGCATCGAGCTCACTTTTGCCGGGCTAAGCGCACGGCTGATAAGCAATTCCAGATTGTCTGTGTAATTGATCACGTCAATATTTTCATTACCCAGTTCACGTACGATCGAGTGAATTCTTGAACCCTTCATACCAACACAGGCCCCAACCGGATCAATGCGGTCATCGTATGATTCAACTGCTACTTTCGCACGCTCACCTGGTTCACGAACCACTCTCCTTACCGAAATAATTCCATCATAAATTTCAGGAATTTCCACTTCGAACAAGCGCTCCAGGAACATGGGTGATGTTCTTGATAATGTAATTTTCGGTGTTCCATTATTCATTTCCACTTTATGAATGACTGATTTAACAGACTCTCCTTTGCGGAAACGGTCTTTTGAAATTTGCTCTGTACGTGGAAGTGAAAGTTCATTACCCTCACCATCCATGATAATCACTTCATGACGTAACGTTTGATATACCTCACCTGTGATCATCTCACCCACCTGATCCTTGTATTTTTCATACATGATCTCTTTTTCCATATCCTTAATTTTCTGGATAAGGGTCTGGCGGGCTGTCTGAACCAATCTGCGGCCGAATTCAACCAGTTTCACTTCCTCTGCCACTTCTTCGCCGACTTCAAAGTCATTCTGAATCTTGCGCGCCTCTGCCAGTGGAATTTTATTGTAATCCCAGATATCTTCTGAATTATCGTCGACAATCTCGCGGGTGCGCCACATTTCAAGGTCACCGCTTTCCGGGTTAATGATTACATCAAAATTATCATCAGTGCCGTACTTTTTACGAATCATTGTACGAAATACTTCTTCCAAAACGCTGATCATCGTCGGACGATCAATGTTTTTTGAGCTGGCAAACTCTGCGAACGACTCAATTAATATTCCGCTATCCATTGTAATGCTTAAGAATATTTGCTGATACTAAGTTATACATAATATATAATTTCCTGCAAACCAGATCCAAATGATAATCTGATCTATAAGTTTTTAAATGAGATTTCCACAAGTGCCTTCGAGATCTGATCCACCGGGATCTCACGTTTCAGCAATGCTTCATCTACGGGCGTTTTCGATTTTTTCTTTGGCTCAGGTAACTGAAGTGTTATACTCTCTTCCTTTGCCTCAATCAGCTGACCTGACAATGTCTCCCCTGTTTTCAAAGTTACCTTTAAATTCCTTCCGAGGTTTTTCAGATATTGACGGAGCAAAACCAGAGGCTGGTCCAGGCCGGGAGAAGAAACTTCCAAGGTATAGGCTTCAGCAAAAACTTCAAGTTCTTCCAGTTGCTTTGCGAGCCTGCGGCTTATTGATGTACATTCCTGAATTGTAATCCCTTCGTCCTTGTCTACAAGAATGGTTACCTTCTGGCTTACTTTGGAAGCCTTTATCTGAATATCCACCAGAAAATAATTGCCTTCTTCCAAAAAGGGAGTCAGCAAAACCTCCAAATGTTCTTTTATTGTCATGTAAGATGTACTACAAATAAAAAAGGGGATTAAATACCCCCTCAATCAACCGATCAAACTCGAATTATTATGCAAATGTAAAACTTTTTTATCATTTGTACAAACTCTTGGAGAAGTGTTCTTTATTCAAAGTGTTCGTCTACATTTGTAAGCGTATTGAAATCATATCGCATTGTGAAAGGATTGAAAGGTTTTTTTTGGCTTTTGTTTAAGTTTTTTGGTGCTTATACATTACTGGTATATGCACTGACTTATTGGGTACCAACCCCGCACTGGACTGCCGGTTTTTTAATGATGTCCTTGCCTCTGACTTTTCTGGTAAACATAATTTTTGTCTTTATTTTTTTACTGGCAGATACAAAAAAATCACTGGCTCCAATCTTTTTGCTAGTGCTTGGCAGCGTTTTTCTTCCCAGAACCTTTCAATTTGGCAATAACGGCAAAGGAAAAGCCTCCGCAGAAAAAAATCAAAAGTCTTTTTCGATCATGAATTATAACGTATATGGCTTCTGGGTTACGCAGGGACACGTGCGGTCCGACGACGAAAAGACACAGCGTATGAAAGAATGGATACTGCGGCAGCATGCTGATATTTTGTGTATGCCTGAATTCAACAATGAAAAACAATTTCCGGTATACAGGACCATTAAATATTTCAGGGAATCTGGTTATCCTTACTACAATGTGCTTGAAAAGAACAGCAATGAAAACAGCACGTTCAAAAGTCTTGCGATATTTTCCAGATTTCCTATCATCAAACACAGGGAGGAAGCCTTTGAACAGCAGAACGGACTGATGTATGCCGATGTGGTGATACGTAAAGATACGGTCAGGATTATTGGCGTACACTTGTACTCAATGTCGCTTCAATTAAAAAAATTAATCAGTCAAAAAGAATTTGACGGTGTAAAACGTGAAACCAGATCTACCCTCTCCTCGATAAAACGGGGATTTTCGGCCCGTGTTAAGGAAGTTAGCATTTTGGAGAAATGGATCAGGGAGTCGCCTCACCCGGTCATCGTTTGTGGCGATTTCAATGAGACGCCTTACAGTTACTTTTATGGAAGAACGCGGGCTCAGCTGAAAAATGCCTTTGAAGAAAAAGGAGAAGGTTTTGGATTTACCTACAACCGGATTCCCTGGTTTATCCGGATTGACAATCAGTTTTACAGCGACAAAACCTTAAATCTTCTTGAATTTGAAACGATCAAGGGCGTTAAATATTCGGATCATAACCCAAGCATCGGAAAGTATTCGATCAGGTAACATCCTGGACAATCGGATAATAAAAACGGCGGAACTCTGAGAATTCCGCCGTTTTTACTACAACTGCTGGTAGTTTTTTCAGTACTTAATAGCAAGGCTATCCAGCTCTTCTCTTGAAACCGAAGGAGGAAAGTCACCCTGGTTTAACTTTTTAACAACCAACTCACCTGTTTTTATTGCATCCTGTTCGGTACTAAACCCGGTATTGCCTGGCAGGCCGGGAATAATTTTCTGCTCGATCACCGGAACTGTATCCTGGGTAATGCGATATCCCCATGTGCTGTCAAGCTTCATCGAGGATACCTTATAACCGCGAAGACCTTCGCTGCCACTATTTTCTTTCTTGCCATTGCAGGAGAAAAAGAAAATAAAAGCGGTGAAGGCCCACGAACAGATCAAAGCAGATCTGAAAATATTTGACTTATTAATCACTTCTTAATTGTCGTCTGCGTCAACTGCTGCGTCAGGATTAAAACCCCAGAAGTCATCCACCGGTGTAGATCCGGCAAGTCCTGTTCCGAAATAACCAACATTGTTGATTACGAAACCTGCAGCATAACCACGGGTACCTCCTTCAAATGCCGTTTTTTCTACCCATTTGTCAGCAGTCGGGTCATATTCCCAGCAGTCAGAATTAGAAGTTCCACCAACGATATAACCTTTTCCATTGATTACCAAAGCGAAAGCATTTGAACGAACCAACGGGAAATCACCATTATCGTCATTAAATACTGTTTTCTGCGTCCATGTTCCTTTTCCGCTTGCTCCACCCGGAACGAACTGATAAAGATCTCTTACCGTTGCAGCAGAGTTATTAATTCCGAATCCGATATAACCTGTACCGCCGATTGTGAATGCCGTTGCACTTCTTCTTTTTCCACCCAGGAATGTGGCAACTTCAGTCCACGTATCCGTTGTAGGATTATATTCATAAAAGTCCTGATAAACACCTGATGCGTTATAACCAAGACCTACATATCCTTTATCTCCTATTGAGAATGCAGACGCATACTGACGTGGAACGCCTGCGAAGTCAGCTACTGCTTTCCATTTGTTGGTAGCTGGATCATATTGCCAGAAATCTTTTTTGTAACCATTATCAACAGTGGTAACACCATCATAACCTGTTCCAACATAAGCTTTGCCACCTGCTACAAATGAAACAGCATCATTTCTCGCAGCACCTGTAAATTCAGCAACCTGAGACCATATTTTGCCGTCTGCATCGTATTGCCAGAAATCTTTTACTCTTGGAACACTCTCTCTGGTATATCCTGTACCTATGTAACCTTTGTTATTAATCGAAAAGCTTACTGCTCCATAACGGGGAATACCTCCGAAGGAAGGCACATCTTTTTTGTACCAGTTTCCAACTTTGTCAGGATCGGATTCATTGCCGCATCCAAATTGAATTAATGCAGTTGAAGCGATTAGAAGGGTTAACGATGACTTTTTTAAGGTATTAAACATGAAAAAATTCTGGTTTGACTAATTAATACAAATGAATACAAAATCGTGGTATACTTAGGATATTATCGTTGTAACGACCGGTACTGGTGTGTAGGCGAAGGAACAAACCGACCAAATCTACTGCAAACATAACATCTTGGAATTGCTTAGAAAAATTATATATTTACTTTTTGTCTAAAAGTTTCATAATAGCCGTCACTGATAGGTACTGTATTTTGTCCGATTTTGATGCGCTGGCTTCTGATTTTTTCAATTTTATCAATCGAAACGATATAGGATTTGTGAACTCTGAGAAACTGGTCTGCCGGTAATTTCTGTTCCAAACCTTTCATAGTCATCCTGGTAATGACCGGATTGAGCTTGTTTACCAGGTTGATTTTCAGATAATCTTTCAACCCTTCAATGTAACTTACCTCCGACAATTTAATCTTTATCCGGGCGTAATCTGAGGTTACAAAAAAATGATCCGGACCTGAATAATGGACATCAAAACTGCTGATTGTTTTTTCCCTTAGTCTCAACAGGCTAAAGAGTTCCGACGCTTTTTCTGCTGCTTTCACAAAACGCTCCTTCCGATACGGTTTTAGAAGGTAATCCAGAACATCGAGGTTAAAGGCTTCTAACGCAAATTTGTCCTTATTTGTTGTAATGATTATTCTGGTATTCTGAGATAAATTTCTTAGTGAACAAAGTCCGTCCACCCCACAATTTTCAATATCTAAAAATAGAAGGTCCACTTTTTGCGTTACAAGAATGCTTGCGGCTTTCTCTGCAATTTTAAAACCGCCAAGCAGACTAAAAAATGGAATATCGTTAATGTGCTGACTTAAAACTTCCAAATCCTGTTCACGCTTATCAATGACAATACAGTTAATCTTCCTCATAGGTACTGAATATGCAAATTCCGGATGTTATATCTGACCGTACGTTGTTGCGGCCTCTTTTGTGGCATACCGTTTTGTCTACACATTTTGTCTGTTTGTCTAATTCCTTTTGTTATTCGGGTTATATCTGATATTTTTGCATTTTTACTGTTCTTGCGCTAAATGAAATTTACTTATTATTCTTTTAAAGGATTATTTTCGCCGGTTTCCAGCTTACTCGCCGGACTATATTTGTGCGTTTCACTTTCAGGTTGCCAGTCTGGTGATGAAATTAACGCCCTTGAACAAACCAACCCTGATGATTTCTTAGTACTATTTTCTGATACAACTACTGTAAAACTGTCAACAGTAGCCTGGGATTCTACCATGACCGGAGGTGCAGGCAGAATGCTGGTCGGACGATATGTTGATCCCTTTTTTGGAAAGATGCACTCGACCGCATTTTTTCAGCCTACCGTGGTGACTTCCTTTACGCTGCCTGAAAAGGCTGTTTATGATTCACTGGTTCTTAAACTTCCTTACGATAAGTATTATTACGGGGATACGACCAAGACGTTGAATCTTACGGTGCATACTCTGCAAGCTGATATCTTGGTTAAAAGCAGCTATTTTAACAACAATACTACCGCCTTCGACGCCACGCCGATAGGCAAAAAAAGCTTCAAGCCTTCACCTAATCAGGTAAATTCACTTAGAGTTAAACTTGACGATATTTTGGGTAAGAAAGTTTTTGACCAAAGCGCGGCGAATCTGCTGACCACCAATGAACAATGGATCAATATTGTCAAGGGATTGGTTGTTATGCCCGGAGCAAAAGACGATGCTTCCGTGATTGGTTTTAAAACCAGCAGTGACAGCACGGTTGTAGAGCTCCATTACCATACAGATGAGAAAGATGGCGTGACCAAAGGTGTAGGTACTTTTAAAGTTACCGCCGAATACAACCAGATCCTTGCTGACCGCTCTGGCACTGAGCTGGCCAAACTTCCGGCAAACAGCCGGACGGCACTTCCTTCTGAGCTGTCGGGTAACAAAGTGTTTATTCAGGGCGGCCCCGGTCTTATGGCAAGAGCTGATTTCCCAACTTTGCGAGGTTTGAAGGACGTAAAATACTCTGTTCCTAACCGGGCATTTCTAAAAATAACACCTTACAAAAACTCAGTTGTAAAAGGGGTTTTCGGTGCACCTCCAGCAATTCATGTGTATTACAGTGATAAAAATAACCAGTTTATTACATCTTCAGGACAGCCCATTCCTTTGGCAACGCTGGGTGGAACTACGCAGCCTACCGCGGTTGTGGGAAGTTATGTGAATGACCTTATTACAAACAAAGAATATTATATTTTTGATGTAAGTTCTCAATTCACCTCCATCCTTGCCAGCGAGTCGGCCGATGCCAATGGATTGCTGTTTGTAACTTCCGCACTGAGTGCAAATACGTATCCGGAAACACAGACTGAATTCGCACAAAGCCTTACCCGTCTTGTAATCGGCGACCAGAAAAATCCGGTAGAGCCTGGTGCAAAACTTGAACTTTATTACACGACATTGAAGCCTTAATATCGCATATTTTAAAGTTGATGTTAACCATACAGAAGCGGCTTGGGAAAGACTCCCAAGCCGCTTCTGTTTATGTCGCAACGCCAAGCATGATTTCTGTTACATCACATACCCATCTTTCGGCAAAATTTTGTCCGGTATTAAGGGAGCATCAATCAGCTGCAAAAGATTAATTTCGATCGTTCTGGATAACGAGGTCATCGGAATGTCGTTATGATTTCCTTCAAAAGGGCTTTGCATCACATATGAGATTCCCTCAACGTAGAAAAACAAAAACGAGATCAGGAATGTAATCGGGATCGCAATTCTGCCCAGGCTTTCAATAAGCCCCATTGGTAAAATCAGTGTAAAAAGGAAGATGATGAAGTGAACAAAAAAACTATACTGGGTAGGGAAAATAGTGTTCTTTATTCTCTCACATTGTCCCATCGCGTCACAAAGCCGCGCCAACGTATCATCGATATTCTGAAAGAAAAGCGTACTTAAATATTGTTTGTCATATGCGTAACTTAAGCGTTCCTGGATAAGAAAAAGTATGGCGTTTGGAATGTTGTCATGCCTTGCCACATAATCAAGCTCTTGTTCTGTCAGATGCAGATGGGCATTGATCAAAACAGAATCCCTACGGAGACTGTTAGCCAGCGCGTAACACCATGCAATCTGAAGATGTGTAATATTTTCGATAATCGCCTTCTTCTCAACTGGCTCTGCTTTTATGAATGACAACGACTGACGAATCAGCGTTCTGCTGTCGTTCACGATCGCCCCCCAGGATTTGCGCGCTTCCCACCACCGGTCATAAGCCGAGTTGGTCCGGAAACCGAGCAACAGGGAAAGTGCAGTGCCAACGATCGAGATGATTGAAATCGGGAAGACCAGAAAGTGCCAGTTTTGATACTGATAAAAATAAAAAACAAGCGCTGCATAAACAGTCACAGCCAAAACCCCCGGCCAGATACCTTTTAGCAGGCGCCAGATGGAAAAAACTTCCTTAACGTACATGAGGTGGAATTATTAAAGTAATGAGTTCGGTCTGAAAGATAAAATATTATACCAAGGTAGATTAAAGGAACGGTTTCTCATCTTTCGTTACCAATTTCAATTTGAATATATCTGGCCGAAAACCATTTTGGTTCCGGTTTAAAGCCAACATTTTTTATATTACCTAAAAATAAATGCTTAAATCAAACCTGATAAAACCATGTCTCCGGCTGATCTGTTGCTTTCAATACAAAAAATAATTGCCCTTTCTAAAACAGGACTTTCCTACAATCCGCCGGCCTACGACCGCGAACGGTATGAAGAGATACGTAACATCAGTTTCCAGCTACTATCCGGGATCAGTGACCTTACGATCGATCAGGTCATCCGGCTTTTCCCCGACGACAAAGGTTATGTAACACCAAAAGTGGACATCCGGGCCATCATTTATCGTGACAATAAAGAGCTCTTGATGGTGCAGGAAAAAATGGATGAAAACAAATGGACCGTTCCGGGCGGATGGGCAGACGTCGGATATACGCCCTTTGAAGTAGCAGAAAAAGAGACACTTGAGGAGTCTGGCCTGCAAGTGAAGGCAAAAAGACTGCTGGCCATTTTTGATAAGAGCAGACACGAACATCCACACGAGCCATGGTACGTCTATAAAATTTTTGTTTTATGTGAGGCCTCCGGCGGTACACTTTTGCAGCACACGAGTGAAACTTCCGGCGCTTCCTGGATAAAATTTGCTGATGTTGCCCGCCTTTCCCTGTCAAAATACAGAGTTACCAAAGAGCAGCTTGAGATGATGTTTGATTTCGCTTTGAATCCGGACTTGCCGGCGTACTGCGACTAATAGGCGAAAAACTTTCTGAAAATACTTTTTGCGATATCGATCAGCGCACGAAAATTATTGGGCTTGATCATAAACTCATCTGCTCCGGCGTTGATCGCTTTTTTTGCCAGCTCCGGATTATCAGAAGTTGATAACATAACTGTGGGAACATCGGAAAGCTCAGGATCTGATTTAATTGCCTGAATGGCTTCAAGTCCATTCATTTTTGGCATATTCATGTCGAGTACGACTACGGCCTCTGAAAGATCATCTGCACTTTTTAAATTATCGATAAGCTCCTGCCCGTCCTCTGACTCTACCACGTTGACGTCTGGATTCGCCTCCTGCAGTGCCTCCTTCATCAACATTCTGTCATCCTCGTCATCATCTGCGAGATGAACTGTTTTATTTTCCATTCCGTAAAAACTGTATAAATGAAAAGTATAAGTCCATACAAAATTAAAAATAAATCCCTAAGGAATAATCTTTTCAGCAATTTAGACTGAATATCGATTTAGGGCACGCATTTTCCAACTGCTTGCTGTCAGGTTAGCTATCAATCAGACTGTGTCCCGGCAAAAAGTCCTATCATCAAAAAGGAGCACCGTTATCGGATCAGACGTTTCTGGAAACGCCTGAAACGGAATTCAAAAAAGTCCAGCAGCTGCTCTTTTGTTGAAGTCAGAAATGGTTGTTCTTCCAGTTCGCCCCATAAAATAAAAGACAGTTCCTCCTCAGGGTTTGTCAAAAAATGGAAATACACCGTTATTTTATAATCTGCTGCCTCCCCTTCCTCAATGATATAAGGTTCCCTGACAACCCTGTTTATGTGGATACCGATCTCATGGTAGGCTTCCTGATCAAACAAGGGATCGAACCTGTTATAAAATTCCTGAATGACATTTTCAAAATCCAACGGGGCCGACCGGAAGATATCGGATTGAAAAAAACTCAGAAGCTGTTGGGGAGTTGGTCGCTGCATGACCGCAAAACTAGCTAAAAACAAGACTACTTTGCCAGTTCCAGGCCAATATGATAAACGAGATCTTCAATGGTCGTTTCAGTCGTGGCAAGTTTGACCCGGTCTTTGTTATAGTATTCGGTCACATATTTGTCCTCCGTTTCACTATCTGTAACCAGCAGATATTTTGTCGGATAGGTTTTGAAATATTTTTTCGAAGTGATATGATCATAATTTAAGATCAGATGCGGAAGTTCATTGGCTGAACCTACCCTGCCGTAAGAAATGATTACTACATCACTTGCCGGCAAAAATATAGTTACAAACCAGGCAGGATCATAGTGCACAATCAGTTTTACAACATCTATCTCATCAAATTCTGGTATTCGTGTAGAGCTGATAAAGGCTACGTTTTCCCATCTCTTCCTGATCGACTTTGACAAACCGTCTATAAATTCTTCCATAACAAACTAAAACGTTTTACTTTTTCCAGGTAATATACCATTTTCGTTTTAGCAAACCAGTTTTACCAGCCAGGATTGAGTTAACGGTATTTTTTAAAACAGATTTCCTATGCAAAGGCGGGGCGGATTCTAGCCCTATAAAGCAAAAATAACTGCAATACTTTTGTATTGCAGTTATGAAAACCATGGTAGGACGTAGCGGGCTCGAACCGCTGACCTCCGCCCTGTCAAGGCGGCACTCTGAACCAACTGAGCTAACATCCTGATTTCGGTTTCAAATATAGGTCAATTAGTTTTTGTCTGCAATCCGAACCGATAAACTTTTTGAGAAGGGATTCTCGAAAGGAGGATCAATCCGATGACGAAGATAAACAAAAGCGCCAGAATACTGTTTCTCATACTCCCGGTAAGCTGCTCCACAGCGCCATAAATGAACGTGCCGGTCACGATCGCGAACTTCTCTGTCACGTCATAGAAACTAAAAAATGATGCAGTGTCCAGTGTATTCTCAGGAATCAGCTTGGAATAGGTTGCCCGTGAAAGTGACTGGATACCTCCCATAACCATTCCTACAGCACAGGCAACCAAATAAAATTCGCTGGCTTCTGTCGTGTAATAAGCGCCGCCGCAAATACCTATCCAAATGGCAACACCAATCATCAGTGCATAGATATTTCCAATTTGTGAGGATATCCAGGCAAAAAGATAAGAGCCGGCAATACCTACGAGCTGAATTAGCAGCACCGTGATGATGAGGCTTTGAGAAGGGAGTTTAAGTTCTGTCGCACCGAAGATAGTTGCCACATACATGACGGTTCTTAGGCCCATGGTATAAACGAAAAAGGCCAGCAGAAATTTGGCAAGGTAAGGCTGCGTCCGGAGCTCACGGTAAACTTTGCCAAGCTCGGAAAAACCATTGAAAAGCCAGTTTTTTACCGGTTTTTTTCCATGATGATTTGAAGGCAGGTAACGGAACGGGATCTGGGCGAACAGAATCCACCAGACACCCACCGTAAAAAATGAGATACGGGCTGGCATTGCTTTATCTGAAATGCCATAAAATGACGGAGCAAGCACCATACTGAGATTAAAAAGAAGCAAGAGAACGCTTCCGAAATAACCCATTGAAAATCCTTTCGCACTAACGCGGTCATACTGATCTTCGGTAACAATTTCAGGCAGGTAAGAATCATAAAAAACGATGCTTCCACTCCACCCTACTAAGCTGAGTGCAAAAATCAGCACCGAAAAATTCAATGTGTCTTTTGTAAAGAAAAACAACAGCATACAGCTGATTGCTCCGAGGTAACAGAAAAATTTCATGAACCGCTTCTTATTTCCCGTAAAATCTGCAATTGCGGTGCAAAGCGGTATCAAAAGTGCTGTCAGGAAAAAGGAAGCGGAGACCGTGTAGGAAAACAGGACAGAGCTCTTGATTGCTATCCCAAAAAAACTGACCATCCCGGTCCCGGCAGAAGCGTTCATTGCGGCTGCCGAAAAGTATACCGGAAATATACTGGAAACAATGACCAGGGCATGAACAGAATTTGCCCAGTCATACATACACCAGGCATTGATAATCTTGGGATCGTTCTTTAACATAGAAAAAAGTTTACTGCAAAATAAGAAAAGCGGCAGATTAAATCCGCCGCTTTCCCTACAATATTTATAAGGCCTGTATTATTTGACAACCGGTTCGAACACCATGTAAGTTTCTGTATCAACGCCACCTACCGGCATTACTCTTTTAAGTCTCAGCTTGCTGTTTGTCAGTTCAGCAACGCTAAATTTTCCTGAAAACCCGCTTACAGCAATATCCAGCGTCGATGAATCGTCGATCAGGTACCACGTTCCACCGTTCAATACCTGACTTGTGTTGCGTTCCAGCGCTTTGGTCACATTGTTTGCCTGAAACTGGATGTCCATATATTCTGCAATAGCTTTCGTTTCAGTATTAAGCAGCGAAGTAGCAATCACCTTCCCGCTCAAATCTGTTACAGATGTCATGCGCCATGGATAATTTACAAGTATTTTGCTCTTTTCCGTAGGCTTCGCAGGATCGTCACTATCTTTACTGCAAGATCCCAGCAGAAATAAAATGGCAAATACGGCAACAAAATTAATTAATCGATTCATTTTTGCGTTTTTAAAGTAACAGGTTTGGATCTGCGGCAATTCCGGAAGGAATCTTAAAATAGTTAAATTAACTGTCTGCCGCCTGATATTGCAAAATTAACGATTTGTTTCATCAATTCTTATCGAATTCCTTATAAATATGTCATCAAGAAATTTACACATTAAAATTATACTATTGATACTCAGCTCAGTCCAGTGTTTTGCCCAGGATTGCCAGCCTTCCTATATTTATACACCAGTTACCACAAACAACAGAATTGAGTGGGGAAAATTTCCGGAATTCACTTTGCCGTTCAAGATTATTTATAATGGTCCCCGTTTTGGTGATACGGAATCAGCTCCTTTAAAACATGGTTTTAGCCACCTGGCCTTATTCAGCGGAAACGAAGGAAATACGCTTCCTGCTAAAAACAGGGCGATGCTCTGGAATAGTGTAGCAACCATCGCTGAAAATCAACCCTGGGGAATGGACGCGCTCAGAAGTCCGTGGGGCAATGATACGGCCACATATAAAAGACTTTGGGATCAATATCTGATCAATATGGCCAATACTTTCAATGATTCTTATGGAACCGGCGTGCCGAAAGCAGATGTCATTTGTCTGGATATAGAAAGAATGCTTACTGAGGACCGTGATATTTTAAAGCTGAAGGCAAACCCGGTTATCCCAGCCAATTACAGAAATCTTTCCGATGCTGATTTTCTTGCCACCTATAAACGAGATATCAGATGGTGGTATACTGAGGCGATCAATCATTTGAAAAGCAAAGGACTGGACGCATCTACGACGATCACCAGTTACAGTGACGTGCCGGTGAGATCTACCTGGCTCAACATAGAAAGCAATAGCTGGCAGGACTGGACGACGAATCTGGCGCGGACGCATTATCTGGCTCAGGACAATTCCGGAAAAGTGGGCGGCTCGTTTTATAATGCAATGAATGCACTCACGCCCTCGCCTTATTATTATTACGGTTATGAAAGTCCTATCGGACGGGATTTCCTGACTTACCTTTTGTTCCAGATTGAAGTCAATAAAGTATGGAGCGACAAGCCGGTCATTCCCTTTGTCTGGATGCGTATTCATGACAGTTTCGATCCAACCGTACCGCTGATCCAGCCCTTTCAGGCACAAGCCACGGCCATTTTCCCGTTCTTTTCCGGTGCAAAAGGATTATGGCTATGGGAAAACAGTTTCTATGAAACCACCCGAAATGAAAACTACACCGTGTATGAAAATTTTATATACGGGCTGTACCGCCTTTCCGAATTCAAAGATATGTTTGAAGGAAACTATGACCTTGTGATCCCGACATCGGCAAGGGATCTGATGACGTCGAAACGGCCCGTATGGCGTGGCGTAGTGAAAGGTGGTAATATATTGATAGCTGCACAAAATCCATATGCAGCCGACAACGCGGAAACCAGCGTAACCTTGTCGCACCAAAAATGGGTGAAAACGATAAAGCTGAAAGGAAAGGAAGTTTTTCTATGCAAATTCGATCTCAGCCAGGATAACTCCGCTACTGAACCAACGATTACCGAAGCGTTTTTATTCCCAAACCCCACGACAACATCAGATTCAAAAGTGCGGCTGATCGGGATCAATGGCGTGACAGACGTTGATTTTGCTTTGCTGGATAAGAATGGCACGGTCATTGCAGAGCGCAAACTTCAATCGCTGGTTGGGGAAACAGACCTGCCGGTTGTGTTGCCGTCATTGACAACAGGCATATACATCGCCCGTTTCAAAAGCCGGAATAAAACAATTACCCAGAAAATAATCATCAGCAGATAATGAATCGTCTTAGTCAGGAAACTAGTCCATATTTATTACAGCACGCTAATAACCCTGTGGATTGGTATCCCTGGGGTGATCTTGCTTTGCAAAAAGCGAAATCAGAAAACAAACCGATCCTGGTCAGTATAGGCTATTCTGCTTGTCATTGGTGCCACGTGATGGAACGCGAAAGTTTTGAACATGATCACGTAGCCGAGATCATGAACCAATATTTCGTCTGCATCAAAGTGGATCGTGAAGAACGCCCGGACGTGGATGCGGTGTATATGGATGCTTTACAAGCCATGGGCACACGGGGAGGATGGCCGCTGAATGTTTTTCTTTTACCAGACTCAAAACCTTTTTATGGGGTTACTTACCTGCCGCCACAAAACTGGACGCAGCTACTAAAAAGCGTGCACAATGCCTTCACAAATCATTACGAAGAACTGGCCAGCTCTGCCGAGGGATTCGTAGAGAACATGGTTGAGTCTGACAGTAAGAAATACGGACTGGCTAATTCGTCAGAGGGTTATACCGTCGATGCGCTGGATGTTATGTTTGAAAAATTAAAAGAGCATTTTGATATTGTAAAAGGCGGTATGGACCGGGCTCCCAAATTCCCGATGCCGTCGATCTATAAGTTTTTGCTTCGCTACTTTGATATCACCCAAAATCCTGAAGCGCTCGCTCAGATAGAATTGTCACTGAACAGAATAGCGCTGGGCGGCATTTATGACCACGTTGGTGGCGGATGGGCCCGGTACTCGGTTGATGACGAATGGTTTATACCACACTTTGAGAAAATGCTCTATGATAACGCCCAGCTGCTTGGCATTTTTTCAGAAGGATTTTCGCTCACACAAAATCCTTTATACGCCGAACGGATCCACCAGACCGTTGTATGGCTTGAAAATGAAATGTTAAGTGATGAAGGCGGCTTTTATTCTGCGCTCGACGCCGACAGCGAAGGCGTGGAAGGGAAATTCTATATCTGGAAAAAAGCTGAACTGGAAGAAATTCTGGGTGAAGATTTCAATTGGTTTTCCAAATTGTATAACATCAGCAATGAAGGGAACTGGGAGGATGGCTACAATCATCTGCATTTGACAAACTACGTGGTACAAACGGCAAAAGCGGCCGGAATCTACCAGGAAAACTTTGAGCATCTCTATGAACGAGCAATAAAAAAACTGTTTCAGGCACGTGCTTCGCGTATACGTCCAGGATTGGACGACAAAATTCTTGCTTCCTGGAACGGACTTATGCTGGCAGGATTGACAGCCGCTTACAGAGCGACGGGAGATGAAAAAATCCGCAGTCTGGCCGTTGCTACCGGCAGTTTCATTTTAGAGAAAATGACGCAACACGGAAAATTATGGCATAGCTATAAAAAAGGCAGAGCGAGTATTACGGCATTTCTGGAAGACTACGCCGCTGTAATCGAAGGTTACCTTGGATTGTATCAAATTACATTCGAAGAAAAATGGCTTCATGAGGCAACTACGCTTTGTGATTATACGATCAAGAATTTTTATGATGCTTCTGAAGGCTATTTCTTTTTTACAGACAGCGAAGGAGAAGCGCTCATTGCAAGAAAAAAAGAGCTTTTTGACAATGTAATCCCTGCTTCCAATTCGATCATGGCGCAAAACCTGTATGTTCTGGGTAAAATGCTCGATCGGACGGATTATCTGGAAATGTCTGATCAGATGCTGTCAAAAATGACCAGGATCATCTTGACTGATGTGCAATGGGTTACAAACTGGGCGTCACTCTACTGCCAGCGCGTGACACCAACAACTGAAGTTGTTATCGTAGGTGAAAACGCTGATGAGCTACGGAAAGATTTCGACCGGTTTTTTGTACCAAACAAAATCGTAGCAGGAACCACATCTTCTTCCAACTTGCCGTTGCTGGAAAGCAGAACGCCATTGAATGGACAGGCTGCAATCTATATATGTTACGACAAAACCTGTCAACTGCCGGTTACTTCGGTTGAGCAGGCGTTGGCACAGCTGGGCTGAGAAAAAGCGCTGATGGCTGATGAATAAGACGGCAGTTGCTCCTCGCAGCTGCCGTTTTACTTAGTTCAGCAACGGAAAATATCGCTCACGGATCACGTTCATGTGGTGGATGGCATGACCAATGATAACATAGCCCAGCGCAAGGGCAGTAATTTTACCTTTCGATGCAGTTCCGCTTCGTTGCATCATTTCACCGCTCATATGCCGGAACAACAAGATTGTTGACTCTCTCACGAGCGATAACTCCACGAGCAGATCTGCAACTGTACGTTGGTTTGCAATGGTATTGGCCGCGAACAGATCCTCTTCGAAACCAGGGAGCATCGTTTCATCATTTCTGGAAAAACGCAACGCGCGATAAGCCATGATCCGCTCAGTATCGATCACATGCTGCAGAATATCTTTCACTGTCCATTTTCCTGGTGCATAGACCAGATCCCCCAGAGCGGTTAACAAGACAGTGTTGCTATAAACCTTTTCGGGAGAAAACACACCAAACGCCTCTGTAATGTCGATATCATCGACCATGTTGATGTAACGGTCAAAAAATGGAGGCATTGGACTGATATCAGATTTTTTCATGGTATGGGCTTTTTATTTCAATATTAGGAACAAAATCTGTCTTATTTTATTTGCGCCTGAAATCATCGAATTGAAAGCTTGTTTTAAATGCGCGTAAAACTGTGTCGTTCGATATCCTTCAACTTGACAAGTAAAATATAGTCACCACCGGTAACGTCTTTACAGGCATATATCAACGAACCTTCATTGCCAGCAACAAGGGCTAAAATGAGTATATTTATTAAAATCATATTAATTATCCACTTTCAGAGACACTTTAGTTACCCAATCCAGTCATTTTAGTAAATTAATTTATTACATTTGATTTACAATTTCCCTGACACTTGAAAAAAATCGCTGTTATCGGCTTACTGGCGCTGCTGCTCTACAATATGTTTGGGCTTGCTGCAGCTATTTTGCTGTTTGACAACCAATACAAAATGACAGCGGGCTCGGATGGTCCTGGCGAATCTGATGTTTTGAAAGTATATATGCCTTCACTGCCGTATACTTCCGACTGGGAAAATAATGATGGCCTTGAAGGTTTGATCAAAACAGACGGAAAATTTTATAATGCGACAAGTGTAAAGCATACCAATGACACATTGTATGTCACCATCAAGGCCAATCAGGCAGCGCATGACCACTTTTTTGAGCTGGCAGACAAGATGCAGTCCATGGCTGACCAGCATAAAATTCCCGAAAGCGGGCGGAACAAAGCCATGAAGGTGTTTGACAATCTTTTGAAAAATTACATTGCCAATCATTATCCATTTCCTGCATTTCAGGCAGACTATCTATCTGAGAAAAACCTGGTAGTTTATCCTTCAAGGCATACCGGACATGCTTTCTGGATCTCACTCTTGCAGACGCCACCACCCGAAGCTGTATAATTTTGAATTTGATCTGATCAGACATTTCAGCATCATCCCGGATTTCTGCCGGGACTACTCTTTTCTATCCTTGTAAATTCAATATGGCAGGCAGTTACATTGCCGGCTTACTCAATTCATATGTATTCATATGCTTAAAAATATACAAACAAAATTGCGCCTGCTGGCGCTGCTGATTACACCGTTATTTTTTGGAAAATCCACATATGCGCAGATGCCTAATGATGCGATTTACATGAGCAAAGGCACGGCTTGTCTGGCACTATCCTATAACCACACGGCCTGGGACAAATACTGGGAAGGCTCTGTCAAAAGAGATAACCTGAACATCGGAACACAGACTACGCAGACGGCTATGGCGATGCTGGCGGTGGGTGTGACAAAAAATCTGAACGTGATCGTTGGGCTTCCTTACATCTGGACCGAGGCAAGTGCAGGAAATTTGAAATGGCACAAAGGTGTTCAGGATGCGTCAGGCTGGCTCAAATATCGCTTTTTCAACAAGGCAGGTCTCTCCCTGAATGCAGTGGCTGGCGCATCAATTCCGGTAAACAATTATGTTCCGGATTTCATGCCTATGTCTATCGGACTGCAATGTAAAACGGCTACCGGGCGCCTCGTTGTCCGGTACAAGCATAAAACCGGTATTTACGCGACGGCATTAGGAAGTTATATTTTGCGAAGCAAGATCAAAATCGACCGCGACTCTTACCTGATGGGAGAGACGCTGTATAACACCAATGAAGTAAGCGTGCCCAATGCCTATGATTTTTCTGGTCGTTTGGGGTACACCAATAACTTTCTTCAGACAGAAGTATTTGCAGAGCATGGAGCCTGCACCGACGGAGATAATATCCGCCGCAACGCCATGCCCTTTCCAACAAATAACATGAAATCAACGGCTGTGGGTTTTTACGGCAAATTCCAACCGAAAAACCTTGGCTTCAATGTCAGAGTTTCAAGGATCATCGATGGTCAAAACGTCGGTCAGGCGATGAGTTATCAGGCGGGTATCTTGTACCAGTTTGCTTATTTGAAATCGGCCAGAAAATAATTAAGTTATTACAGAAATCCTTATGAAGCATTATATAAAATCAAAACATGTACTGCCGGAAATACTTTCATTTACCGGAAGCCTGTTTCTTGCTGTGACACTTTTCTCCTGCAGTAAATCTGTTAATGAGCCCTCGGCAGCTATCAATACGCCCTCAACCATTGATGCAAATGCCGGAAGCTGGAAAACGATCGTTCTCGCATCATCCGAAGATATTGCTGTAACAGAGCCAAAACCGGCAACTTCGGCGGAATATCTGGCAGAAGTAAAGAAACTGAAAGAAACCATGGCTACCGTTACTTCCGGCCAGCGGGATATCATTAATTACTGGGGTGCAGGTGCTTCTTTCCGCTGGAACGAGATCGCACGAGAGCTTGCAGCCCGTTATAACAACCCGCCTGCTCCAAACGCAGAAGGTAAATATCCGGTCCCTGATGCAGCAAACCCTTTGGCAGATCCGAAATTTCCCTTTGCAAATCCACCGTATTCGGCAAGAGCACTGGCTTATCTGAGTGTAGCACAGTATGATGCACTGGTATCAGCCTGGAATTATAAATTGAAGTTCAACCGCAAAGCGCCTTCCAAAACAGACGCGACCGTTCAGGCAGTGCTACCAGTATCCGATCTGCCGGCTTATCCGTCAGAAGATGCAGTGGTTGCTGCGGCATCCTTCGAAATATTGAAAGCAATGTTTCCGGGTGAAGTCCCTTTCCTTGAACAAAAGCTGGCAGAACATAAAAGCAGCCGTATCTGGGCTGGAATGAACGTCGAAAGCGATATAACTGCCGGAGAAGCCTTGGGAAAAGCCGTCGGGCAAAAAATTATGGCACGCGCTAAGGCTGATGGTATGGGTGCAGCCAATAACCAGGCGAAAACGCAGGATATGATTTCAAATGCCATTAAACTGGGAATCGTACAGACCTGGCAAAGCCAGGAATTTCCAGCCCGGCCGCCGATGCTGCCTACCTATGGCTTTGTGCAGACATGGAATTTTAATACTGCAACTGTAGTTGCCTTGCGGCCTAAAGCGCCGCCGGTGATTGACGGGCCCGAGTTTAAGGAGAATATGGATGAGCTGCTTACCATTGCAAAAAAACAAACACGTGAGCAGGCGCGGATCGCCAACTTCTGGGCAGACGGCGTAGGAAGTTACACGCCTCCGGGACACTGGCATCGGAAGGCTGCGGCGCTGGCGCATCAGAATAATTTTAGCGAAGTGCGTACCGCCAGAACTTTCGCTCTCGTCGGAACAGCCATGCAGGATGCCGGTGTAGCCTGTTGGGATGCCAAATATTATTATTATTATCCACGCCCGAACCAGATGAACCACGCGGTGCGAACATCCGTAGGTCTTCCTAACTTCCCTTCGTATACCTCAGGACATTCCATGTTCTCCGGTGCTGCGGCGGAAGTACTTTCTCACATTTTCCCGCAAAACAAAGAGGAACTGGAAGCCATGGCTGTGGAAGCGTCGCTTTCCAGAATTTATGGCCTCATACATTACCGGTTTGACTGCGAGGAAGGTTTGGCTACCGGCCATAAGGTTGGTAACTATGCAGTTCAGCGCGCAAAAACAGACGGTGCCGAATAAATTTAGTCGTTTATAAGCAAAAAAATGGCGGATCCTGAGCAGGGTCCGCCATTTTTTGTTGAAGATATCGCAGGGTAGGAAAATACATGCTGCCCCGGACAATCAAATTTTAAGACAGTTTATTAATATCGAAGGGAAGTTTTCTCATTCTTTTACCTGTGGCAGCAAAGATCGCATTTCCCAGTGCAGGGGCGATCGGAGGTAATCCCGGCTCACCTACTCCACCCGGATGAGCACCGCTGTCAACAATATGAATTTCGATTTTCGGCGTTTCATTCAGGCGTAGAACATTGTACTGGTGGTAGTTGCTCTGATCACAAACACCATTCGTAAAAGTGATCCCGTCTTTTATGGCAGCGGTAATTCCCATAACGATATTTCCTTCAGTCTGTGCTTTGACATTGTCAGGATTAACATAATACCCACAATCGATGACCGTAACCACCTTATCGATCGTCACGCCCTGGTCTTTCCTGGTGACAGTAATACAGGTGGCGGAGATACTGTCAAAGGATTTAAAAACAGCAATACCCTTTCCCTGTCCTTCAGCTGTCTTTTCGCCCCAGGCCGCTTTTTCGGCAAGGGTTTCCAGCACCTTTTTGAACCGATCATCTTTAATCAATTCCATCCGCGCTTTCATTGGATCTTTTCCCGCAAGATGCGCAAGCTCGTCGATAAAACATTCCTGCCCCCAACCAAAATTTGAAGCATAAACAGAACGCCACCAAACAATTGGAATATCAGTCTTCACGTTGGTCCAGCTGATCTTCGATGCCCCAGAGAAACTGTATTTATTATTATTCATACTAATTTCCTCACTAAGCCATGGATCCGCCTCGTCAGGCTTCAGACCTTTAAATACCTGTCCTACGATCGACTCACCGATGGCATGATGGTGGTATCCGGTTATACTTCCATTTTCTACAAATCCCTGCATATGGCTCAGCATACCTGGCCTGTAAGGACCCTGAGAAATATCGTCTTCACGGGTCCAGATCACCTTCACCGGTTTTTTCAACTCTTTCGATAAATGGCATGCTTCCAAAAGAAAATCATGATATGCCTTCCGTCCGAATGCACCTCCCAGCAGGGTAACATTGATTTTCACTTTTTCCGGAGCAACTTTCATGTAGGCACAAACATCCCGTAGTGCCCAGTCAGGGCCCTGAACGGGCGCCCAGATCTCTATCGATCCGTCGTCTTTCACATGCACAATCGCATTTTCAGGCTCTATGGGTGCATGTGCAAGGAAAGGGGTCTCATAATTGGCTTCCAGCTTCTTCTCTGCGGAAGCATATTTTACAGAAAAATCACCTTTTTCCTCATAGTTAATGCCGTCTTTTTTAGCAGCCTCGTATGTTTCAGCAAAATATTTCTCCGTACTGAGCGTCTTCTCCAGATCACCGTTATCCCATTTCACTTCCAGCGCTTTTTTCCCTTTCAAAGCAGCCCACCAGTTTGTCCCGATAACCGCGACCGCCTCAGAAGTCCGGTGCGGCATTGGCCGTTCCGTTTTCATCACTTTCAAAACACCTTTAACCTTTTTTGCTTCGGCATCATTAATAGAAATTATTTTTCCATGCAAGGATGGTGAGTGTAAGATACTGGCATATACCATACCCGGAATGTCAACATCAAGACCATAAACGGCCTTTCCTGTAACCCGTTCAGGTACATCCAGGCGTTTATTAAACTTTCCGATAATTTTGAAATCCTTCGGATCTTTCAATTTAGGATTTTTTGGAACTTCCAGCTTTGAAGCATCGTCTGCAAGCTCCCCATATCCCAGACTTTTGCCAGTCGGGTTGTGAACGATAGCTCCATCCTTTGCGGAACATTCGCTGACCGGCACATTCCAGCGTTTTGCAGCCGCCTCGGTCAACATTTCCCGCGCAGCAGCACCCGCTTTACGAATAGGCTCCCATAAAGATCTTACCGAGCTGCTCCCTCCGGAGGTCTGATTGCCATATTTATCTCTCCCGTCACTCTGGGCAATCTTCACCTGGTCGAGCGTCACTTCAAGCTCCTCTGCCAAAAGTGAAGGCACCGCCTGTGTAGACCCCTGCCCCATATCCGGACGCGGGTTGATGATGGTGATGTTCCCGGCGGTATCAATCACAATAAACGGATTGATCTCAAGCTTTAAAATGGCGGGAATTATTTTCTTGACCGTGGCATCACTGGCGAATGAAGAGATACCAAGTGCAAGTCCGAATGATGTAAGGCCGGTGGTCTTAAGGAAATCCCGGCGTGTTGGTTTTATATTTTCCAATTTTAATAATGCTTTGAGTGGAGGAATCAGTTTTTACCTATGCCTTTTTCTGATACTTTGATAGTATCTGCCGCGCGGTGAATCGCTTTACGGATGCGGTCATAAGTGCCGCAGCGGCACAGGTTTCCGCTCATTGCTGAATCAATATCTTCGTCGGTAGGAGTTGGCTTTTCTTTCAGCAAGGCCACCGCGGACATGATCTGCCCGGACTGGCAATAGCCGCACTGCGGTACCTGCTCTTCAATCCAGGCCTGTTGTATCGCATGAAGTTTCCCATCCCCGATCCCTTCAATCGTCGTGATTTTTGTATTCTTTGAAACACTCGAAACAGGTGTCTGGCAAGACCGCGCCGGCTGGCCGTCCAGGTGGACTGTACAAGCGCCGCAAAGCGCCATTCCACATCCAAACTTGGTTCCCTTCAGATCAGCAAAATCACGCAATACCCACAATAAGGGCATATCCGGTTCTACATCGACCTTTATTTTTTTGTTGTTTACTGTTAAGTTATAATTCGCCATGGTGCTGTTGTTTCTATACAGAAGAAGAATTAAAATTAAAACAAAAAAACATTAATTAAAAATACAATATAACTACTTGACTATTAATAACTTGATTACCAAAACCTAAATATCTTGAATTTTAAAAACTGAGAAAAAGGGACAGTATTATTTATCAAGAAGGAACCTTAGACCTGCGACCGCTGGTTACTATTCGCAGACATTCAATCTGATCGTTATGAAACACGAACGAGTGTTGAAGTCTAGTGATAACGTAAAATTTCTGGTGTATCAGGTCCGCCATATTATCCTTTATCGGTTTAACTAAATAAAAATATGTCCATATCGTCTGCTGCTGAGTTGTCGGGAATGCAAAAAATAAGTGAGGCTGTTGCCATTACGTTAAAACAAATGCGTGAACATGCAAAGCCGGGTATGACGGCTGAGGAGCTTGATGAATTCGGCGGAAAAATCCTGAGTGAAATGGGTGCAAAATCTGCCCCCCGCCTGACCTACGGATTTCCGGGATGGACCTGCATCAGTATCAATCATGAAGTAGCCCATGGAATACCTTCTGCAACTAAAATACTGAAAGAAGGTGATTTGATAAACGTAGACGTTTCTGCCGAACTGGACGGTTTTTGGGCAGACAACGGAGGCTCGTTTATCCTGGGTGAAGACCTTCATAACCACCAGCCACTGGTAGATGCATCCAGGCAGATACTCCGGAAAGCGATCAGCAGAATAAAAGGTGGTGTGAAGATCTCCGAAATCGGACGCTTCATTGAAATGGAAGCAAGAAAATCTGGGTTCAAGGTGATAAAGAACCTGGCCGGGCATGGCGTCGGAAGAAGTTTACATGAAGATCCGCACGAAATTCTGAACTGTTATGACCATGAAAACAAACAACGGTTTAGAAAAAACACGGTAGTTGCCATTGAAACTTTTATTTCAACGGCATCAACCTATGCTGACCATGGAAAAGATGGCTGGACAATGACCGGGAATAAAGGCGGATTTGTTGCCCAGCATGAACACACCATTATCGTTACAGATGGCAAACCGGTCATTCTGACTACTGCAAATGAGATCTACTGACGATCATCCTTGCTATATTAGATCCCCGTTGCCGCCTTTTTCATTTTTTCCAATCCTGTCTTGGCAACCAGCAAAGCGTCCTGGCTGTAGTAAGTCTTATTGAACACTTCGAAAGAAAGTATTACCGGCTTATCAGGATTTTTCAGTGAGGCGAGTAACGGCTTTAACGGTGCGACGCCATCGCCTGGATAGATCCTGTCAGAATCTGCAATGGTCTCGCGTGGTGGCGTATCCGGATAATCATTGATGTGAAATATTTCGATTAATGGTTTCCCAACATCCTTAACGCTATCCATTCCTGATCCGCCTTTATGCAGATGATATACATCCATCAGCACACGTGCCGACGGGTGCCCGGACTCAACGGCTACGTACAAAAGCTCTCCTACCCGACTTAAATTTTTGGAAAAACCCCAAAGCTCCAGATGCGGTACCACTTTGGTCTGCTCGCCAAGTTCCAGAATCTTTCTGTAACGTTCAGCCATTTTCGGAAGCTCCAGTGAAGGGCCGGTGGTAGCACCCATTGGTGGAGCGGCAATTCTTGGACATCCGATTTTTGCCAGTTGCTCCATCTCGGCCTTCAATTGATCCAGCGCTTTTGAACGCGCATTTTCATCATCAACTATCCAGGTCGCGAACCCGATTGCATCTTCAATTTTTAATCCCAGATCATCAATGATGCGTTTGGCCTCCGCCGGGGTACCCGTTTTCAAAAAGTCCTGCAAAGTGTTTATCCAGATCTCCACAGATTTAAATCCCGCTTTTGCAGCCACTTCCAGCTCTTTCCTGAACCCGAGGTTATGCCCGCGCAACGTACTCAAATTCAGCGAATAGATGAAAGGTTCTGGTTTTTCCTTTTTAATTTCCAAAGGCATAACGGCAGCTGAGGATACAGCCATAATCGAGGTAAATGCTTCGCGGCGATTCATCAATGTGATTTTGGGAATAAGATAGTATACTTTAAAAGATGAAGTGCTCTGAATTTTACCGGTTTTGTTTTAAATTGATTGTAAATTAGTATTTCACGAAGCATCAATGTCACTGCTTATAAACCTGTCTGGATATGGCAATTCCTGATTATACCGTACCGGCCCAAACCCGGATCGGACACGTTCATTTGAAAGTCTCTGACCTGGATACCGCACTTAACTTTTATTGCGGACTATTAGGGTTCGAAATCACCACACGTTACGGCGATCAGGCGGCATTCATTTCTGCCGGGGGCTACCATCACCACATTGGTTTGAACACCTGGTACAGCAAAGGTTTCCCGGCAGCGCATCGTGAGGGTGTAGGGCTTTTTCATACAGCGATCCTATACCCGGCCAGAAAGGACCTGGCGCACATCTACAAACGGCTCACTGATGCAAATTATCCATTGACCGGCGCCAGCGATCATGGTGTATCCGAGGCCTTGTATCTGAATGATCCGGACAACAATGGCGTGGAGCTTTATTGGGATCGTCCAAAGGAGTTTTGGCCAATCAATGCAGATGGCACATTGGAAATGTATACGCGTGTGTTAAATTTAAGCGGATTATTGAACGAACTGAACTAGTAGCGCCACCAAATGAAAATCATATGTCTGAAAATGAAAAGCTTGACAAAGTTGTAGAAGCGCGGCTAAAACTTAAAGCCCGATTTGAGGAAAAAATGCTCCAAACCCCATCCATATCCGATGAAAAACCCATGGGGGCCGGTCCGATAAACAGGCATGGTATGCCGCAATTGCCCGTTGGACAAATTAAAACCACCAAATGGCCGGTACTTGACCTGGGTTTTAAGCCGGACATTTCACCAGGGCAATGGAAATTAAAAATCAACGGAGAAGTGGAGAATCCGGTGGAACTTTCCTGGCAGGATTTCATGAATCTGCCTCAGACAAAAGATGTTAGTGATTTCCATTGCGTAACTACCTGGTCTCGGATGGACATCCCCTGGGTTGGCGTACGCCTTGCCGATATTGCTGCGCTGGTCGTACCAAAATCAGCAGTAACGCATATTCTTTGTTATGGCTATGATAAATACACAACAAATATTTCAATTGAAGAGGCTCTCAAAGACGATGTTTTGCTCGTGCATACTGCCGACAATAAACCACTGGAAAAAGACCACGGCGGACCTGTAAGAATGATTACACCGCAGCTATATGCCTGGAAAGGAGCGAAATGGATCAACCGGATTGAGTTTCTAAATAAAAACAAACCAGGGTTTTGGGAGCTCCGGGGTTATTCAGATACGGCTTATCCATGGAGAAATGACCGTTACAGCTGAGACTTTAGAAAATGATATTTCAACTGGTATGATATTTGTCATCTCCTTTGTAAATAAAACTCAGAGATGCATGTATTTCATTTCATTATATAATGGAAAACCAACGACTTCTTCCTCCGAAGTCGCGGATCAATTTGGAAAATCTCATAATGACATTTTGAGATCGATTGAAAGCCTTCCTTGTACAAAGGAATTTAAAAAAAACAATTTCATCCCGTCGCCAAACCAATGGCCGTCAGGAAAACCCAACCCTAATATTTTAATCACAAGGGAAGGACTTGTGCTGCTGGTGATGAACCTGAAAAGTCCTGCACCTGTGTCTTTCAGGGAAAATGTGGTAGCCAAATTTGACGGAATGGTTTCCATTCTCTAAAGCGTTGAACATTTGCATAAAGTCGTTTCAATCTCATGGACCGATTGAAAACCCGGCTGAACATATATGTAGGTTCTGAATCGGCGTGATTGAATCCGATTCATATTTTTTGTCTCCGATTATTCTTCGTTCGTTTACCTTCAATTCTTTATTTGCTGAAATGATCCTGCGCTTGTAAAATTATTTTTACTTTCCACGTAACAGTACTACATTTGAAGTAAGACTCAACGGGAAATTATTTCTGCATGCAAACTTCATTCAAGGACAAAGCACTCCGGTGGTCGTACATCAGTATTTCTTTTGGGTTGATTTTAATCTTCGCCTCCCAGTACTTTGCATACAAAAATGTACAGGACCTGTCTCTTCATAACCAGGGCGTTAACGTAACCATTGGAATACTTAACCAGACTGCCAACTTTGGCTTGTCAACCAAGGATGCCCACTCCAACCTGAATGAATTTGTGATTACCGGCAACGAAAAACTGCTTGCCGACACATATGCCACTAAAATAAAACTGTTAAGCATGAGCGACACTTTGTTTAACCTTGTAAAGGATGACAAAGTACAAACAGCGCGGGTCAGGGAACTCCTGAAAATCTCGGGCGATATCGTGCTGAATACACAGAACGTTATGAATGTCTATCGCAACGAAGGAAGCGAAAAGGCTTTTGCGATCATCAAACAAGGACAGGGTATCAGGCTCAACAAACTCCTGATGGATAAAATTGCATCCATTGAGCAGGCCGAAAACAGTCACCTGAACAAACAGCGCGCCTTAATTCAGAAAACACAGCGAAAAACAACTTTATTTATAACAGGTACCAGCATCTTCGGTTTCTTCCTGACTGTCTTTGCTGTCGTTTCACTGCTGTGGAACCAAAAGAAACAACAGGAACTGGAACTGGAAATCAGGCAGAAAGAACAGATTCTGGCACAATATATAGAGGCCATTCCGGACGGGGTGATGGTACTGAATACCAAGCAGGAAATTGTATTGCTTAACCAGTCCGGCCGTGAAATCCTGGGCTTGAATGGCAAACTTGAAACACTCTCGGAACAAGTAAAAAAACTGGTTCTGCTGGATCCGCATACATATAACATCCGTTTTACCGCTGACACGCTGCCCGTAAGCCGTGCACTGGAGGGTGAAAAGTCGGATGGAAATAAGATAGACCTGATCAAAAACAATGCACTTTTTCATCTGGAAACCAGCGTGCGGCCCGTTGTCGGACTGGATGGAGAAATAACCAATGCCATTACTGTTTTCAGGGATATTACAGAGCGGGCCAATTATGAAGCTACCCTTGAAAAGGCCAGAACACTTGCCGAGAAATCGGTTCGTGTCAAGGACATATTTCTATCTAACGTGAGCCATGAGATACGCACGCCGCTCAATGCGATCATCGGCTTTACCAGTCTTCTGGAAGAGCAGGTTCAGGACAAGAAAAGTGAGGACTATGTAAGTTACATCAGGATTGCCAGCAGAAATCTTCTGGAACTGATCAATGATATTCTTGACTTCTCAAAAATTGAAGCTGGCCAGGTGATTCTCGACAAAACCAACACTTCCATATCGGAACTGGTGGACTCTGTATCGGTGATCATTGACCAGCGGGCCAACGAAAAAGGGATTAGTTATGAAAAAACGCTGTCTTCGGAACTTCCGGAAATAATTATAACAGATAAGCTCCGTATCACGCAAATCCTGCTCAATGTTTGTGGGAACGCGATCAAGTTTACCGAAAGAGGTTCCGTAAAACTACATGTAGAACCAATATCTGCCGTTGTAGATAATCTCCAGACCATTCGCTTTACGATCACCGACAGTGGAATCGGAATTCCTGCTGATAAGGTTGATAAAATCTTTGAACGTTTTGTTCAGGCATCTGAAAGCACCACAAGGCTTTTTGGCGGTACCGGATTAGGTCTTAGTATCGTAAAGTCACTTGTTCATATTCTTAGAGGCACCATCAAGGTAGAAAGTCAGTTTGGTCACGGCACTACATTCATTCTTGATTTCCCTTTTGAAGTAGTCACAGATTTCGCTCCATCCGATATTCTTGACAACTTTAATACAGAACCGGCACCGATCGGTGATATACACGTGCTGGCCGCAGAAGATAATTTATTGAATCAGAAGCTGCTGGAAGCGATCTTTGAAAGGCTTTCCATTGACCTGACGGTTGTCGGAAACGGACAGGAGGCGATTGATGCCATTGAGAAAAACAACTATGACCTGGTCCTGATGGATATCCAGATGCCCGTGATGGACGGTTACACCGCCATAAAAAAAATCAGGAGTTCGATATCCCAGACGCTGCCGATCATCACGATGACGGCCCACGCTATGGTTGGCGAGAAAGAAGAATGCCTGAGCATCGGCGCAAATAGCTATATTTCGAAACCGTTCAGGGAGAAGGAACTACTTCAGACGATCTCAAGCCTCACCGGAAAACAGAATGTAAACTATAATGAAACGAATTCAATTACACATTATAATGAAGAGTCTATGAGCACCAATATTGTCAACATTACCTATTTGAATGAGATCACAGGCGGCGATCCGGAACTTCAGCAGGAGCTTATTTCTTTGTTTGAAAACGAACTCGAAGTTCAATCCGTGATGATCCACCAGGCAGAAGGCTCAGGAGACAATGAAAAACTGCGTCAGGTGGTACACAAATTCAGATCATCGTTGTTTTCTGTGGGACTTCTTACAACGGCCGACAAATACAAAAAAATAGAGGGTGAACTAAAAAACAACATCCGTCCGGTCGACCTGAAAGAGCAGCTTGCAGCTTTACAGAATGAAGCGGAACTTGGATTAAGCGAACTAAAAACCATGGAAATCGATTAGTTTGACCAAAATAAAAATCGCTGCATGGCATCAGAATCAGCCGGTATACTGATGCGAAACTAAAATCTAAAAAAAGAGGCTTCCCTTTTAAAACAGGGCAGCCTCTTTGAAACTACTACTATACCAAATTAACAAACACTTATTATCAGTGAACCGAAGAAGGATCAATCTTGGTTTTTCCGCTTCTGGTCATTAACACAAACGGAACGCAGAATAAGAATAGACAACCCAGGAACAAGAAAACGTCCATATAGGATAGTACTGTCGCCTGTTTATAAATGCTGTATTCCAAAACCTGATATCCACTTTTCAGCGCAACATCCGGGCTCATTCCTTTGGCCATAAAATTGCGCTGCAAACCTTCTACCCGCTGTTGAACAACAAGGCTGTTCACATCCAGCCGGCTTACCAGATCGCTCCGGTGCTGCATATTTTGTCTGGCAATGTAGGTCGTAATGACGGCTACTCCGAAGGATCCGCCAAGCTGGCGCATCATCCCTGTAAATGCCGCTCCTTCTCCGATTTCCCGGCCTTTTAATGTGGATAATGCCAGCGTAGAGATCGGAACGAACAAGAATCCCAAACCTGCCCCTCTGACAATTAACATCCAGAAAAATGCGTCAGATCCGGTATCGGGTGTCAGAATAAAATAACCCCAGATACTGTATATGAAGAATACCACCATACCGCCGGCAACAAGATATTGCTGTTTGACTCCGCGCTGAATCAATTGGCCGACGATCGGCATACAAAATGCAGTTACGAGCGCAGCAGGTACCATCAGCATACCAGACTGTGTGGCCGTCCAGCCCAGCGTAGCCTGAGTATAGAGCGGGATCACGAAAGTGGAGCCATAAAGACCAAAACCGAGGACAAACGATAACACTGTACCAATCAATAGATTGCTGTTTTTCAAGACCCTCAGCGCTACGATCGGATTTTTATAACTTAACTCACGCCAGATAAAGAAGAAGAAGCCAAGCACAGCCGTGACTGTGCAGATGATTATAATTTCATCATTAAACCAGTCATCTTCCTGACCTTTTTCCAAAACATACTGTAAAGAACCAACCGCGACTGCCAGTAGTACTATTCCCCACCAGTCAATTTCACTTGCTGATTTTTTCTCGGAATATTTAGGGCTCCGAATGTATTGAAGTGTCAGCAGTGCCGCTATCGCTCCAAGCGGTAAATTGATATAAAAGATGTAAGGCCAGCTGAAATTATCCACGATGTACCCACCAAGCGGAGGACCAAGCGTCGGACCGACAATTACGCCCAGACCATAAATCGCCTGTGCCATACCACGTTTTTCAGGTGGGTAACTTTCGGTGATCAGTGTTTGCGCGGTTACCAGAAGCGCACCTCCGCCAAAACCCTGGATCAGCCGGAAAAATACAAGTTCCCAGATATTATCAGAATTACCGCAGCAGAACGAAGCCACAGTAAAAATGATAATCGAGGCTGCGAAATAGTTGCGGCGGCCAAACTGCTGTGAAAGCCAGCTGGTCATTGGAACAATGATCACGTTACCAATGGCATAAGCGGTAATCACCCAGCTTACCTCAGAGAGCGTCCCGCCCAGGTTTCCCCGCATATCGTTCAGTGCCACGTTCACGATTGTCGTATCGACAATTTCCAGAAGCGCACACATGACGGCTGTGATTGTAATAATTACCCGTCGGAAGCCGTATTCTACCAGGGATGGCTGTAATTCCATATGTTAATTCTTTAATTGAGATAATATTCAGGTGGATTCGCCGGGCGGACCCACCTTTAAAATATTTATCTGCTAATTCAACTCAACATCGACAAACACATTCATTCCCGGGCGAAGACGCTGTAAAAATTCATCTTTTCCGTTTTTAAACTCGATTCGTACCGGTAGTCGCTGCACCACTTTAACAAAGTTTCCGCTGGCGTTATCAGGTGGCAAAAGCGCAAAACGTGCTCCGGTAGCCGGCGAGAACGACGCCACTTTCGCTTCAAAAACATGGTCAGGATAGGCATCGATGTGCACCTTAACTTCCTGACCTAATTTCATTTTAGTGAGCTGCGTTTCTTTGAAGTTAGCCACAACCCAAGGCTGCGTATTCGAAATGATACTGAAAAGAGACTGGCCAGCCTGTAAGTATTGTCCAACCTGTGCATTCACTTTTGAGACATGTCCATCGGTCGGCGCTGTAATGATGGTATATGAAAGGTTCAGCTTTGCATTATCAATGTCAGCCTGGCGTGCTTTGATGGTTGCATTGGCTACGCCTGTCTGGCGGGAAGTTGCTGCCGTCTGAGACGATGCCGCTTTCGCCTGGCGCTGTGCTGCATTTTTCTGTGAGATCAGCACCTGTAGCTGGCGTTCTGCAGTCTGCTTTGTAGCAAGCGCCTGCTCATATTCCTGCTGTGTGATCGAATGATCCTTGATCAGGTTCTCGTATCTGGCAAAATCCTGGTTTGCTCTCCACACGCTCACTTTCGCCTGCTCGATCTGAGCTTCAGCTACTTCTACATTGGCAAGGTAAGTACTGCCGGTGGCAGCCGAAGCAGTTGTTGTCGCATTGGCAACTACCAGATTGCCTTGTGATGCATACAAATTGGCTTCTGCCTGCTGCAATCTTATCATCTGATCGCGGTTATCAAGCACAATCAGCGTATCACCTTTGTGAACAAGCTGATTATCTTTCACCTTGATCTCTGTAATATAACCGGAGATACGGGGAATTACCGGGCTGATGTTCGCATCAATCTGAGCATCATCGGTTTCCTCATGATGCAGGCCATGGTTATATTTTGTATACCCCCAGGTTCCTCCGACAATGATAAGAACGGCCAAAATGATAACGAATGTGTAACTTTTCTTTTTAGGTGCCTCAGTTGCAGCGCCGGTGTTTTGATTGGTTTCCATAGTCTTTGGAATAATAAAATGTTTAATGTGCGGATAAGCGAACTTGCCGCCGCTGTTCGAAAGTTTGGTTAATTAATTACGCCGGCAGTTTGTTCAAGCTTTTTATAAGCAATAATCGCGTCGGCCTTTGCAGCAGCAAAGTTGATCTTTGACTGAACCTGCGCAACGTCTGCATCCAAAAGTTCAGTTGTTGTCACCAGGCTGTTATCATATTTATTTTTCGTGATTCTGTAATTTTCGCTTGCCTGCTCGACCGCCTTTTCGTACACCTCGATTTTCTTTTTGCTTAATACATAATTGTAATAGGCAGTATTGATCTCAAGATGGATCCGGTCCAGCAAAATCTCCTCGTTCGTTTTCATCTGGTAAAGCCGTGTTTTAGCTTCTTCAATTTTTGAACCGGTTTTCCATAAAGAGGCAAGGTTGTAACTAACTCCGATTCCCGCATTGAAAGCATTGGGAACCGTGACAAAGCCAGGTATGCTCAGAGCAACATATCCACCGGTCAGGGCAACATTCGGGTAATAATCCGCTTTCGCAACACGAATGTCAGAACCGGCCGCTTTCTGGCGAATGGCAATAGCAGCCATGTCTTTGCGGTGTGTAAGCGCAGTTTGTTCCCAATCCATCGCATTTCCGGCTTCCTTCATCACCTCAAAGCTGCTGGAATCTGCAAGCAGTGTCGTTTCTTCCGGCAGACCCAGAAGCAGGTTCATATTGATGGTTGTAATCTTAAGATCATTTTCAGCTTCCATTAGCGCGAGCTGCACATTTGATTCCTGCAAAGTTGCTTTCAAGAGATCGTTCCGTGCTATGATCCCGTTCTTTTCACGGTTGGTAAATTCAGTCACCCGCTCGTGTTCACGGACAAGGTTTTCAGCAACCAGGTCGACTGACCTTTTAGCCTTGTACAAATTTCCGTAAGCCATGATCGCATTTTGAATGATCGCCTGGCGGTCTCCTTCTGCATCCAGTCTTGATGCTTCCTGTAAAAATTTTGCAGATTCTAAACTGTATTTATAACGAAAACCTGAAAACAAAGGCACAGAAGCACTGGCCATTCCATACATCACCTGATTGACGTGAAGAGAGCTCATACCCGAAGAATCACCGGCACTCTCGCCGCCTGTCTTCAGATTTATGTTCGGTGTGTTAAGTCTTAGATACGAGGCAGAAACAGCGAAACTTGGTAACTGATTATCCTTGATCTGACGAATGTTGAGTCCGGCCATATCCACATTGGACTGACTAAGTTTAAGCTGCTTGCTGTTTTTCAGACTCAGCTGTACGGCTTCTTCCAGCGTAATTTGTCGTGGTGTTTGTGCGAATGAATGGGAAGCTGCCGCGATCACCAAAAGTGCGATTGCTGCAAAACCCATTCTTTTACTACTCGATGGTTTCATATGCTACTGTTGCTTTGAAGATACTCTTTAAGTGTTTGCTCAATTTAAGTTTCAGGTCCTTTTCAAATTCTTCCTGAGTAAGATGTTCAAGATTATTTATTTTTTTAAAAAATGCCTGTGTCGTTATAACCTGGTTGACCGTACCGTAAAGGGTTGCAGAAAGAAGTGAAATATTGATATCTTCCCGAAAATCACCTTTTAGCTGTCCTTCTTTAATGATCGTGTCCAACCCCTCCCAGTTCTTGTATTTCAATTCGAAAATCAGATCCGAGATTATCTGCGTCCTGTCTTCTCCTGAAAGCTGTTCCCGCAACATGATGTTGTGAAAACATTGATTGCCCATCAGGCGCTCTATCGCCCCGTCAATCAAAATGTAGATTTTCTGGATCGGCGTTAAGTCGTCATTTGAAATAATAGTTTCCATACGGGTGCTGGATTCCACACTTCTGACTTCAAACAGCGCTTCAATTAATCTTTCTTTAGAGCCGAAATAATAAGAGATCATCGAAACATTTATTTCCGCTTCATGCGCTATGTCGCGTATTGATGTGCCCGAAAAGCCTTTACCCGCAAAAAGCCTCTCCGCCACATTTATAATCTGTAATTGTTTTGCGTTGTATTCCATTTCATAAATCATGAGCGTGTAAAGAGTAATAGTCAGTTCTGCGCTGCATGATGATACAAAGATAACAGATGCAAAATAACAAATCAAACGTTTGTTTGAATTAACTAAACAAACGTTTGATTTATTCAAGCGGTCATAAGAATAATACCATTAAATTTTTTTTAATGTCCGCTGACGCAGAAAACAGTCTAAGTCTTTCGCAACCCCGACAGACTTTTTGCGGGTAGGGCCATATAAAAATTAAGCCACGAATTATAAGTTCGGGGCTTGATCTTTTGGCTGGAAAAAGTGAATAATTAGTATCAGATCTGTAAGAGCTTATTTGATCCGGTTGGGGTTTTCAGTTACAAAGGCGCCCCACCCGCCCTTCTTTGATTTTTTGACTCCTGATGAAGCGATCGCCGCCGGTGAGTTTGCATGGTAATGGTGACAGATCGCGATGGCAATGCCATCCGTTGCATCCATAAATTCCTTACTGAGCTCCATCTTCAGAATTTTCTCCAGCATAAAAGCAACCTGTTCTTTGGAGGCTGCACCGCTTCCGGTCACCGATTGTTTTACTTTTTTTGGAGAATATTCGACTATTGGAATGTCGCGGGCTAATGCTGCGGCCATTGCAACGCCCTGTGCACGACCGAGTTTCAACATCGATTGAGGATTTTTTCCATAAAACGGATCTTCGATAGCCATCTCGTCCGGCAGATAGTCGTCGATCAGCTGCGAGATCCGCTCAAAGATTTTCTTCAACTTCAACTCGTGCGTAGTATATTTGCTGAGATGAATCACACCATACTGAACCAGCGTAATGTGCTGTCCCTTGACCGATATCACGCCGTAACCCATCACCTGTGTTCCGGGGTCCACTCCTATTATCACCTTTTCGGTAGCGTCAGCTTGCTGCATTTTAATCATGGTGCAAGATAGTCAACTCAAAGCTTCAAACGAAAAATCAACCTGGCGAAAGCTTTTCTGGGCAGCAAAACTTATTATTACATTGCTCATAGTCAGTTATATCTATACAACATTCCAAAATGAACAAAAAGGTATTGGTGATATCGGATCGGTTTACCGGCGGATCTTACAGGAAGACCATTTTTTAACGTTATTGACCATGCTGGTACTTGTGCCTTTAAACTGGGCACTGGAAAGTTTCAAATGGCAACGGCTGGCGAGCAAGGCAGTATCCATCACATTCCGGGAGGCATTCAGAGGAACACTGACCGGCCTGGCAATAGGCGTCGCCGCGCCGGCACAGCTTGGTGATACTGTGGGAAGAGTAGCCGCACTGAAATCTGGCGACCGACTGAAAGCGATTGGTGCCGCCGTAGTTTCAAACGGGATTCAATTCTACGTTTCACTGATATTTGGCGGCTGGGGCCTGGCCTGGATCGGCGACAAACTTGGATTGGAGCATTCGGGTAAAACCGGTCTTTATGCGCTGCTTATTTTCCTGGTCGTATCGGGCATGGTGATCATAACGTACCGCAGGCGCCTGACGACATGGAAGCCCGAAAAAGAAATCTTCAAAAAAGCGCTCTCGTATCTGGAGATCATCGGCGCTTACACCGCTACCGACCTGTTGGTCGCAACGACTTACGGAACACTTCGCTATCTTGTTTTCCTCACCCAGTTTCTGCTTGCCTTATCGCTGTTCAATTTTGACATATCAGTGACGGATCTGGCCGCCTGCGTTGCACTCATCTTTCTGGCGAAAACGCTTATTCCGGCAATCAATGTTCTCGGAGATCTGGGATTAAGGGAATTTACTGCCCTGTTTGTTTTTAAACAATATGCACTGCCCGCAGACCAGGTCATCGCGGCAACATTTCTGATTTGGCTCATCAACGTCCTTGGGCCGATTCTGATCGGAATTTTTCTAATATGGAAATACAAATGGAAAGGTCTGAAATAAGCATCTGATTTATGATACATCAATTTTTAACTTTCTGGCTTATACCAATTCTTTGGACTCTGATGGGCAGTTATGCCATATTTACGCTTGTTCTGTTTGTGTTATGGAAAAAAATTTCAGCCAAAATGATAGACAACGAACTGGTGTCAGATTTTATATCAGTGATTATTCCTGTTCGTAACGAGGAGCAAAATATTTTGAATCTATTGCAGGATCTGAATGTCCAGTCGTTTCCGTTTTCAAAATTTGAGGTTTTTATTATGAATGACGGCTCAACAGATCACACGGCAGCCATTGTAGAGGCGTTTAAAGAAAATTCTAATTTTTCAATACACCTTTTAACGCTTCCCGATACACCTGCAAGTTCACCTAAAAAACGGGCTATCGAAACTGCGATAGAAATCGCAAAAGGCAATCTGGTGGTCACGACTGACGGCGATTGCCGTGTAAAACCGGGATGGCTGGCCGCTATCAGCAATTGTCATACGGCCACAGGTGCCAAGTTGATCAGCGGGCCGGTAACTTTTAATGAAGAAAAATCATTCACAGATCATTTACAAACCGTAGAGTTTTCGAGCCTTATCGGCAGCGGTGCAAGCGCTATTGCAGCCGGTTTCCCAACGATGTGTAATGGTGCTAATCTGGCATACGAGCGGGCCGCCTTTTTCGACGTGGGCGGGTATGACGGTGTCAGGCATATTGCATCCGGAGACGATGAATTTTTGCTGCATAAAATTGCTGCACATTATCCGGGGCGCGTGATGTTTTTAAAAAATGCGGAGGCCATCGTTTCTACCGCGGCCCATCAGGAATGGTCAATGTTTTTTAAACAAAGAAAACGCTGGGCAAGCAAGTGGAAACATTATCAGAGCAAAAGCCCGCTGGTTCTGGCACTTTATATTTTCTTATGTAATCTTTCAGTGATCGTTTCCGGTACATTATGGCTATCCAATCACCTGTCTGATAGTGATTTTCTAATATTGCTGTTGTTAAAATGTGCGCCCGAATGGTTATTTCTCGGCACAATTCTACACTTTCTCAAAAAAACTGTTTCAATATTCTTCATTCCCCTGACCCAGATTTTTTACCCTTTCTATGTATGTTTTTTTGGTTTAGTTGCACAAAAACCGGAATATGAATGGAAAGGGCGCAAACTGTTGTAAATTCTCAACGTATAATGCAATCTGGCATAGTTTTCTTAGATAGTCAATTATCAGTTTCGGTGAAAAGGAATGACAAGCCGCATCTGTGAAATTAACCCATTTTCAGAAAATCATGAAGAGTGTTTTATCTTTCTCACTGCGTTGTGTAAATGCTTTACTCTGGTCTCTCGGACTCTCATCCGTAGTATTGGTTCTGATGTTAGGCTTTTATTTATGCTGGACAATGCCTCTGACTAAAGAAGAAGCAAGCAATCTTGCCGATAAACCAGCCAGAGAAAAAGTAGAGACAAAAACTTCCGTAGTAACGCTGGACAACAGTTCCGTATTTGCAGAACGGTAGTGATGTGCCGATCAGGCATATTGCCCGGTTAATTGACTCTGTTACAACGGCGCATATTCAATATTTCCAAATCGTTAAATTCTACCAGGTTTGTAGAATATTATCGAAATCAACTTGACATTCATTAGACGATTCACTAAGTTTAGTTATCCAAATAACTCAACCTAAACGTCTGTATGGTATGAGCAAGAACCCATCAAGCCCACAATCGAAATTTGATAGCCAAAGCGCAGGCCTGGCCGTCAAAAATCGTAAAACCTATATCTGGAAACCGCAAAATGATATCCGTATCAGCGAGCTTGCCAGATGTATCGCCTTCGTTACACATCCGATTTGTCATGATCATTCTCTGATCGACCCGGACTGTCTGAGACACTTTAAAATTATAGAATCCTAAGCATTACAGCCTCCTTTCAGCCGCCGGATCGTGCGGAACAAATTACATTATTGTTTTAAAGGCTAAATAATCCTATCTGTCCAGACAGAGAAAGATCATTTAGCCTTTTTTATTTTTTTCGAAAAATTAATTTCAATTAAAATCTGCCGGGAACGTGCAGTTAACTTTGCCTCTGTTATTTGAATTTCATAGCTTTATGGTATGGTTATAAGCGAATCAATAGAGGATTTTTATAAAACACACCCTGCCGCCAAGCTGGCTTCTGGTGAATCTGTTTCCGGTCATTTACAACAAGGCCACTTTAACGTGTTTTCACGGAAATTTTGTAATCGTTATAACGCTTACAGCCGCAGGGATTACTACAAAATCTCGCTGATTATCGGCAAGGGAAATCTGCTCTACGGAGACACAAAAATAGAGATTAATCAGAATGCCCTCGTATTCTTCAACCGGAACGTACCGTACTCCTGGGAAACTTCTTCGGAGCTGCAATCCGGATATTTCTGTCTTTTCAATGATGACTTTCTGAATGGGATGAGCCGAACAAAAAGTTTTATGGACTCGCCTATTTTGAAAAATGATATGATCCCTGTTTACTTTATCAACAAGCAGCAGGAAGAGTACCTTTTGGAAATTTACCGGAAGATGGCCGCAGAAATGGAAACCAGTTATGTTTATAAATACGAGCTCATCAAAAACCATGTCAATCTGATTATTCATGAGGCTGTAAAAATGCAGGCGTCACAACAGGCCGACAACCATATCAACGGTTCGGGCCGCATCGCTTCGTGTTTCACAGAACTTATGGAAAGACAGTTTCCGATTGACTCGCCTGAACACAAATTGCAGCTCCGGACAGCGAAGGATTATGCACTCAGGCTTTCAGTGCATATCAATCACCTCAACAGGGCATTGAAAGAAGTAACCGGAAAGACAACAACAGAACACATAACTGAAAGACTAATCAGAGAATCAAAGATTTTATTAAAAAACTCCAATTGGAGTATTGCAGAAATTGCCTATTGTCTGGGATTTGAGTATCCCGAATATTTTAATAACCTCTTTAAAAAGCAAACCGGAATAACGCCGAATTCATTTAGAAAATGAATGTTTGAATTTTATAGGTTTTTATTTGAAATACATAGGAATATCTGTTAAAGCCATCATTACTTTTGCAAACAAAGAATACCGTTCAGAAAATGATGAAAATGAAATTTATTTTCGCTACCAACCCTTCACAGACATTTATAATCTTCCGACGATTTTACAATTCGCCATATTTAATAAAAAATACATCTTCCGGTCTGCTTTTGTTTGCAATGTTATGGATGAGTACAATAGCACAGGCACAGGTTTTAACCATCAGCGAAGCCATCGAAACTGCAAAAAGCAACTATGGCACGCTTAAGGCAAAGGCCAATTATATTAATGCGTCCAAAGCAACAGTCCAGCAAAGCATTAAAGACTACCTACCCAATTTAAACCTGTCACTTCAGCAGGATTACGGAACCGTCAATGGGCAGAACGGTCCGCTTTTTGGTCTGGGCGGACTGGGTGTGGCATCTTCCGGACTTCCACTTGCCAGTCAAAACTGGAATGCAGCCTTTGGTGCGCTGTATTTAACGAACGTAAACTGGGATTTTTTTGCATTCGGACGTGCACGTGAAAAAATTAATGTAGCCAGAGTTACAGTCAATCGTGATGAGAGCGACCTGAGTCAGGAATTATTCCAGCACGAGATCCGTGTAGCAGGTGCATACCTGAACTTACTGGCGGCACAGCGACTTACGCGTTCATGGCAAAACAATCTGACCAGGGCAGCTGCCCTCAGGCAGGTCGTTGTTACCAGGGCGAAAAACGGCCTGATCGCCGGTGTTGATTCTTCGCTTGCCAATGCTGAGGTATCCAATGCCAAAATTGCCATCACAAGAGCCAAAGATTTTGAACAGGAGCAAGCCAGCAGACTTGCCATACTTATGGGAATCGAGCAGCAGGCTTTTACGCTGGATACCGTTTTTATTGCAAAAATCCCTATCTCATTTGCCGATTCGATTGATGGACCGGCTGAGAATCATCCGCTCTTGAAATATTATGCAAACCGGATCGCAGTGAGTAACCAACAGGCAAAATATTATCATACATTGGGTTTGCCTGTTTTTTCTGCATTCGGGATCTTCCAGACCAGAGGATCAGGGTTTAGTTCCAACTATGCGGTGGACCAGCATGCCTACACCGGCAGTTTTACAGAAGGTATCAAGCCGGTTCGCTCCAATTATCTTTTGGGCGTTGGTGTTGTCTGGAACATGACGAATGTCCTGCGCATCAGGCACCAGGTGCTGGCGCAGAAATTTGTTTCCAATGCACTTCAGAACGAATATGATCTGGTTGATCAGCAGATAAGAAACCAGCTGATTTTGTCCAATAACAAAATTCAGAATGCGCTGGCTAATTATCAGGAGGCGCCGGTACAGATCAAATCGGCTACCGACGCATACATTCAGAAAAGCACCCTTTATAAAAACGGACTTAGTAATATAGTCGATCTGACACAGGCGCTGTATGTGCTCAACCGGGCAGAAACAGACCGGGATATTGCTTACAGCAATGTCTGGCAGGGACTTTTGTTAAAAGCGGCAGCAACCGGAGACTTTGATTTATTCACCAGCAGTTTTTAAAATATTTTGTAAAAAGGTGGTTGGAGCCTAACACCAGAACCCTTTTCACGATCCTAACCCAAGAATATGGATTTAATAAGAAGTGCACTTCGTAAACCGATTTCAATTTTAGTACTGGTTGCCGGACTATTCTTTTTCGGTATCAATGCGGTGCGGACCATTAAGGTCGACATTTTCCCGAAAATGGATTTGCCGGTTATTTACATTTCTCACCCATTCGGAGGTTTTACGCCTAACCAGATGGAGGCTTATTTCGGGAAGCCTTATGTCAATATTTTTCTTTTTGTGAATGGGCTTAAAAGTGTCGAGACTAAAAACATACAAAGTCTTACGCTGATGAAACTAAGTTTCTACGAAGGGACAAACATGGCCCAGGCTGCAGCAGAGCTAAGTGCTTTTTGTAACAGGATGCAATCCTCCTTTCCGCCAGGCTCTCAACCGCCTTTCATCATTCGTTTCGATGCATCAACACTGCCTGTGGGGCAGCTGGTTTTCAGCAGCCCCACACGCTCAAACAACGAACTTCTTGATCTTGCCCACGTATACGTACGTTCCTCGTTTACTTCCATTCCGGGCTTAGTGTCTCCGCCGCCATTTGGAGGAAATCTTCGCACCATCCTGATTAAAGCGGATCCTGAACTGTTACGTTCGCACAACCTGACGCCGGATCAGCTGGTTGAAGCCATACGCCTGAACAACCAGGCAACGCCAGCCGGTAATGTCAGGATCGGAGATAAAAATTACCTGACTCCGGCCAATACATCCATCAAAAATGTTCAGGACTTTGGTGGAATTCCACTATTTAAAGGAAGTGTACAAAACTTATATCTGCGCGACGTGGCGACTGTTGAAGACGGTGCCGACCTTACCGCAGGGTATGCCCTTGTCAACGGTAAAAGGTCCGTGTACCTTCCGATCACAAAGTCAGCAGATGCATCGACTTGGGAAGTAGTACAGAGCCTCAAAAAGGCACTGCCAAGATTTCAGAGCCTGCTGCCGGAAGATGTCAAGATCTCTTACGAATTTGATCAGTCTGCTTATGTTATCAATGCCGTAGAAAGTTTGATCACGGAAGGAGCCATTGGTGCAATTCTTACTGGAATTATGGTACTGATCTTTCTGGGTGATCCGAGAGGAGCGCTGATTGTAATACTAACCATACCGACTTCGATTATATCCGGGGTGTTGTTTCTTAAATTATTCGGGCAGACCATCAATATCATGACCCTCAGCGGACTTTCCCTGGCCATTGGTATTCTTGTTGACGAATCCACAGTAACCATTGAAAACATTCACCAGCATCTCGATCTCGGCAAACCCAAAGCGCTTGCGATTTGGGATGCCTGTAAGGAAATCGCATTTCCAAAACTTCTGATCCTGTTTTGTATTCTGGCCGTATTTGCCCCTGCATTCACCATGACGGGTATCCCGGGAGCACTTTTCCTTCCTCTGGCTTTGGCTATTGGATTTTCGATGCTGGTATCTTATCTGCTGTCACAAACCTTTGTACCGATCATGGCAAACTGGTTGATGAAAGAGCACAAACCGACCCATAAAAAATCCGCGGACTCTTCCATTGCCGCAACCGAAAATGATAGTTGGGAAGAGAAAAAGGATCTTTTTGAGAAAGCAGATGGCGATAATCATAAAAAGACAGGTGGCTTCGATAAATTCCGGTCAGGATTTATGCGTATGCTGGACAAACTACTGCCAATCCGCAAACCGGTCGTCATCGCCTACGTGGTACTTATCACCGCATGTGCAGGATTGCTCCTCGTCAATATCGGACGCGACGTACTTCCAAAAGTTAACGGAAAACAATTTCAGCTTCATATTCGCGTAGCAGACGGAACACGTATTGAGCGCACCGAAGAAAAACTGATCCAGACCATCGGTGTTCTTGAAAAACTGGTTGGAAAAGAAAACATTTCGATCACATCAGCTTTTGTCGGCATGCACCCAGCCCAGTTTTCTGTAAACCCGATATATCTTTTTACCAGCGGCCCGCATGATGCAATTCTTCAGGTAAGTCTGGACCACGGTTATCATGTCAATCTTGATGATCTGAAAGAAGATCTCCGCAAGCAGATGAAGCAGAGCCTGCCGGATGTAAAAGTCTCGTTTGAACCTATCGAGCTGACTGACAAAATCCTGAGCCAGGGCTCTCCTACTCCGGTTGAGGTAAGGATTATGGGAAAAAACAAGAAACAGAACGAAGAATATGCTAATAAACTAGCCGCCAAATTAGGTCAGATAAGTTTTCTACGTGATGTTCAAATTGCTCAGCCGCTTCACTACCCATCTGTAAATATTGATGTCGACCGGACCCGCGCTGCACAGCTGGGCGTAGATATGTCGGATGTTTCCCGGTCGCTGACTGCTTCTACGTCTTCTTCCCGGTATACTGAAAAGAATGTCTGGCTGGATGAAAAACTTGGATTAAGTTATGCCGTCCAGGTTCAGGTTCCGGAAAATAAAATGAACAGCATCAACAGCATCGGTGAAATCCCTATCCTGAAAAATTCGTCAAGGCCGGTTCTGAGCGATGTGGCTACCATTAAAATGGACACTACCTACGGCGAAAATGATAATCTCGGTGCGATGCCTATTATTTCAGTTACAGCAAATTTGCATAAAACCGATTTGGGTACTGCCACAAAAGAAGTCAGGGCAGCTATTGCGTCACTTGGTGAGCTACCCCGCGGATTGACAATTGAACCCATCGGATTAAGTACCGTCCTGACCGAAACTCTTGACAGCCTTCAGTCCGGACTCGGAGTCGCCATCGTCGTTATTTTTCTCATGCTGGCTGCTAATTTTCAGTCATTTAAGGTTTCGCTGGTCGTACTGACAACCGTTCCGGCCGTGTTACTGGGAGCGCTGGCGATGTTGACAATCACAGGATCCACATTAAATTTACAGTCGTATATGGGCATTATTATGTCGGTCGGGGTATCGATCGCCAATGCCGTGTTGCTCGTCACAAATGCAGAAGAGCTCCGAAAGCACAATGGAAATGCACTGATGTCAGCCAAAGAAGCAACTGCATTACGCCTCAGACCCATTTTGATGACAAGTGTAGCGATGGTTGTGGGTATGATCCCGATGGCTGCCGGTTTTGGAGAAGGCGGTGACCAGGCCTCACCACTGGCGCGCGCAGTTATCGGCGGTCTGATCGCGTCAACTTTTTCGGCATTGATTATTCTGCCGCTGGTTTTCGCCTGGATTCAGGAGAAAACCTCAACGGCCTCGGTTTCCCTTGACCCTGAAGATAAGGAAAGCAAACATTACATCCCGGCTCACTAATTTTAAGATATTAACGATGCAACGTACCAAGAAATATCCTACTTTGAACTGCCTTATCATGTCAGGCCTGATCGCAGCGGCGATCGGATGCAGTTCGGATTCGGAGAAAAAAGACCACAACGAAGGGGCGGCGGCTGAAAAAACGGTTGCCGTTACCGAAACATTTCCCTTAAAAAAAGAAGATCTTTCAACAGCATTTCACACACCCGGCGAGCTGATCTCTTACCAGCAGGTAGATCTTTATGCGAGGGAAACCAGCTTTGTTAAGAAACTGTATGCAGATGTAGGAACAGAAGTGAAAGCCGGACAACTATTGGTTTCTATGGAAGCACCCGAACTGAATTCGCGCCTTGCCGGGGCAGAATCAAGGGCAAAAGCGCAGGAAGCGGCCTATATAGCCAGCAAAGCAAATTACAACCGTTTGCTGGAAACAAGCAAAACACCGGGAACAATTTCACAAAACGACCTGGATCAGGCTTTGGCCAGGATGGATGCGGACTATGCTCAGCTGCAGTCTGCGAAAGCAAGCCAGAATGAAGTGGGCGCATCTAAAAATTACCTTGAAGTCAGAGCGCCTTTCGCCGGGATCATCACAGCCAGGAATGTAAATCTTGGTGCCTATGTGGGTCCATCGGGAAAAGGGTCTGAATTTCCACTATTTACCTTGCAGGATCAGCGAAAAATGCGTTTGGTGGTCTCGATCCCGGAAGCATATGTCGGTTATGTGAACAATCAGACAGAAATTAAATTTTCAGTCAAAGCATATCCTAACGAGCAGTTCACAGCAAAGGTAAAACGCCTGGCCGGAGCACTTGATACGAGACTTCGTTCAGAGAGAATCGAAATGGATGTCGTGAACAATGATAAAAAACTACTTCCGGGAATGATCGCCGAGGTTTCCATACCCCTCGCTTCCAAAGCGACAACTTTCGTGGTACCGAAAACAGCGTTGGTTACCTCCATGGAAAGGGTCTTTGTCGTTAAAGTTCAGGGGAACAAAGCCGTTTGGATAGATGTGCAGAAAGGCAGGGAAACGGATGGAAATGTCGAGATTTTTAGCGACAGCCTGAAAATTGACGACCAACTTGTAAAATCAGCCAGCGAAGAAGTCAGAAACGGTTCTACGCTGCATACGAAGATTTAGACAAAATCTATATCTGGCACTATCGGAACCTGAACAGACACATAGGAGAATGTGTCGTTCAGGTTTTTTCAAAACTCATCCAATATTTTTTTCAGTGGAAAATAACCAAGGATAAGATTGTCGTCTTCCTGTTTTTCTTTTCTGATTCTTATTGCATACCGTTCCCTATATACCGCAGGCAAAATTTCCTTAACTTCAAAAATATCATCGACATCGATTCCATATTTGTCATCGATGTGGGAAGGCGCACCTTTAAGACCTGTATGTTTATAAAACGCCGTTTGTTTCGATTTACGGATCGCTTCACCCTGCGTTTTAGCTACGGTAAGCATTTTGTAGTGAAACTCTTCAAACTCACCAGCCTTGTAGCCGCCAAGATTAATAAAAAATAGGTTCTCCTCATCCTTTTCCGGTCCTGAACTTCTGTCGGTTATGTCAATCGCATAACCATCAACCGACCGGACTTCGCGTATGGCATCAACATGAATTTTGCCTTTGGCTTCTGGCCAGCTTAAAATGATTTGGGGAACGAGGTCTTTCACAGCCGTTCCAATTCCAAAAAATATGTCGTGCTGCTCTGTGAGCCTGCCTTTCGGCCGGCAACCTAATAATAACATGTACAGCTTAATGTCATCCATCGTCAGTTGTTTGATAAGTTGAATCTTAAATCTTTCTTTGTCCCGATACCGTATTTCCGGAAGAGTTTTCGTTCCGGCGCATCGCTAAAAGTTTTCCATTCGTCAGACATTCCCAAAACAGGCGTCATGAATTTTTTCGCATAACGGTTCCGGTTCAGCGCATTTCTGGATATATTTGTAACGTCAAGGAAATGGTGTCTTCCTAACTAAGCACCTTAAAAGCGATGGCGCCTGGTCAGTATTCAATTCAATACATTTGCCGGGATTATTATGTCTGAATTAAGCTCCAAAATGCCATTGATCCAAACAAAAAGTTATTTCCTGTTATTCAATCAAAAATTTCCTTCTGCAAAATATGTACTGAAATGGTTGCTGCTCTCCTCCATTCTGGCTATCTGTGTCGGTTCCACGTCCGCATTTTTTCTGGTATCACTGGAATGGGCTACCGGACTGAGGGAATCCAATCGCTGGCTTATTGCCTTGCTGCCAGTCGCCGGTTTCCTAATTGGTCTGTTGTATCATTACTATGGAAAAAGCGTCGAAGCCGGTACGAATCTCCTGCTTGACACCATTCACCATCCCAAAGACTACATACCCTTAAAAATGGCCCCATTCATCCTGACGGGGACGGTGACTACCCACATTTTCGGTGGGTCAGCAGGCCGTGAAGGAACTGCCCTCCAAATGGCCGGGTCAATCGGAGAGCAGTTTTCCCGGATATTCAAACTCAATCCCGATGACAGACATATTCTGCTCATTGCCGCCATAAGTGCTGGTTTCGGATCCGTTTTTGGCACTCCGCTTGCCGGTGCGGTTTTTGGCCTTGAAGTTTTCCTCGTAGGACGACTGAAATACGAAGCCATTTTTCCTGCTTTCATCTCAGCGATCCTGGCTAGCCTGGTAACAGATTCCTTGAACGTAACGCATACACATTACCATATTCCTGTCATTCCGGAAGTTTCTGTCCCGAGCATTCTTTACAGCATTCTTGCAGCCGCAGCATTTGGCATTACAGCAGCGTTTTTCGGCAAACTGATCCACGGGTGCAGCCGTTTTTTTAAATCTAACATTGCTTTTCCTCCATTGAGGCCAGTTGCCGGCGGTATCATCGTTGCTGCGGGTGTCTGGATATTGGGTACAACCAAATATATTGGACTTGGAATTCCAACTATTCTGCTCGCGTTCGGAGAAAACCTGCCAGCTTACGACTTCCTGCTCAAAATCGTTTTCACAGTCATTACCCTGGGTGCTGGATTTAAGGGCGGGGAAGTAACGCCGCTGTTTTTCATAGGTGCTACCCTGGGAAGCGCGCTTTCCTGCATCATCCCGCTACCCGTCGGGTTACTTGCCGGCATGGGTTTCGTGGCCGTATTTGCGGGTGCTACCAATACCCCACTGGCCTGCACCCTGATGGCTCTTGAGTTATTTGGGAGCGAATGCGGCGTCTACGTGGCAATCGCCTGCGTAGTTTCCTATTTATTCTCAGGCAATAACAGCATCTATCAGGCACAAGTAAGCGAAGGTCCAAAAATTACAGTCACCACCCGGGAGGAAGACAGCAAAAGCATGGATCGTTAACTGTGTGCAACCAGTTTTTTCCACTCAGGATGTCGTTCTAAAAATGAAATGACATAAGAGCACCGCGGAACGATCTGTCTTTGCTGCGATTCCAGCAATTCCAAAGTTTTGGTTACCATCGCAGATGCGACGCCTTTGCCCTCCAGCTCAGGCGCTACTTCGGTATGTACCAAATAAACGAGATCATATTTGATCACATAATCAATAAAAGATCTGTATCCGTCTACCACAAACTCAAAGTTATGCTGAGCTTCATTATCAACCAGGGGAATTTCTTCGTACTTCACGTTCTTGGTTTTTAGTTTCTGCCAAATTAGGCTATCTGCATCCGAAAAACAATCGATTCGACCTTACAATTTTATTTTAACTACCCATTTTCAGAAAACGGCAAAAACGTCATATTGTTCCCTTTCTGTAACATGGCAAGTCATTCGTTAACATTGAAAAAGGTATTGTTGAGGGCTTTTTTCTACAACTTCCAGGAATTCAATAAGCTGAAATCAGCGAATCAGGGCAAATAACGGGCATTTGTATGGCAGGCCTGGCCTAAATGCCACTGGCATCCATTTTTATTAAACCTTGTCAAACATCTTAACAAACTAACTTTACTACCACCATGGGAAATCTTCTTTATACAATCGCGGTAATCTTGGTAATTTTATGGCTTATAGGCTATTTTGGCTTTGCCAGTTTTGGAATGGGAAACATCATCCACGTACTTCTGGTAATCGCTGTTGTTGCTGTTATTCTTAGAGTGATCCGTGGGGACAGAGTTGTCTAAAGAAATACTTCATCAATAAATATTGGCTCAGAACTTTAAACAGTTCTGAGTTTTTTTATGTCCGGATTGGTGCAACTTTTCAATCGTTTGGCATAATTCTTACAAATGATTTTCCACAAGAAAAAACAATCAGGTTTCAAAACGAAGATCACTATGGATAATACAGATGAAATCGTAATTCCGGAAACTGTCACTGCTGTTTTTATGACAAGAGACAGCTCCGAAAAGGCCTACGGCGCGCTGATGGACCGGGGATATGAACCGGATGAAATAACAGTTCTGATCTCTGACGAAACGCGTGATATCCATTTTCAGGAGCGTCAGGATACAGATCTGACGAAAAAAGCTTTGGAAAACGCCGGTTTGGGTTCGGCCATTGGCGGTACCGTTGGTGCGGTGACCGGGGCTATCGCCGCAATCGGCACCGCAGTGGTGGTTCCCGGACTAGGGATCGCGGTCGCAGGCCCTATCCTCGCTTCGCTTACAGGTGCAGGTGCCGGTGGACTTACCGGTGGGATTATCGGCGCACTGGTCGGATCAGGCGTTTCTCAACGCCATGCAGAACATTATGATAAGAGTTTAAAGGAAGGCGGGATCATCATCGGCTTTAAACCTAAAACCGTTCAGGACCGCATGGATATCATCACGGCCTGGAATAGTTATGGCGGAAGACAGATCCACGAAGGTTAACTACCTTCACCAGATAAATCAGGCATTGGCAACCACCAGTGCAAGCTGATTATGGACCCATCCATTTTGATCTGAAAAATGATATCCTGACCTTATATACGCTATGGCAGATTTTATAAAGTGCAAATACGAAAATGGCTTTTTTGTTTTTGACACCATCGAAAAGTATCCCGAAGATGTAGCCGACGATATCCTGGATGAGTTTGTCAGGCAGGATCTGGAAGCACTTATTTATAAAACATCGGGTGATCCGTTGTTTCAGGTAACCGGTAGGATCAGGGAGAATTATGTAAAACTTATTCTCAATGATGATGACAGTGATCCTGTTATGGCAAGGATGGAGAGCGTAAAAAAAGCCCTGGAAAATTCAATTCAGAGACTTGTAGTAAACAAATTGGATTAGCGTAAAACTTATTTAAATGACTCACGAAAAGGTATTTAAACGCAAGGACGGTAGCCTTGTTAAAGTATCGGTCTGGTTGTATGTTCACCTTAACAAATCGAACTGGGGGTATTCTATTTTTTTAAAGGAAAAAGATTCCGATAAATGGATTGATCCGTTCAGCGACAACGAATATATTACCCGGGTTATGAAACCGAAATTCACTGACGGTTTCAGATATGACACGTTTGACAATTATGTTTCAAAAAAGGAAATTTTACTGGCTAAACTAGAACTTTGGGAAATCATCAAACCGATGTAAATCCCAAAGCTAGTATTATAAAATATCCTTTAATGTCGCCCACACCGTTTCAGCGACGATTTTATGACCTTCCTCGGTGGGATGAATTCCATCAGGAAGATTCAGTTTTGCTTCTCCGCCGACATTTTCGAGCAGGAACGGAATTAACGTCAGTTTGTTCTTTTTAGCTAGTTCGGGGTAAATATTTTTAAAATCGGTCGTGTAGTTCTTCCCCATGCTTGGAGGCATCTGCATACCGGCCAGAACGAGTCTTGAATCAGGATATTTCGCTTTTACTTTATCGAGTATCGCCTGGAGATTTTTCCTGGTTTCGCTGACGGGAATCCCGCGAAGACCATCATTTCCACCCAGCTCGAGAATAAAAACGTCAACGGGCTGTTTTAATATCCAATCGATCCTGCTATTCCCGCCTGCCGAAGTTTCACCACTGACACCTGCATTCACAACCTTATAATTCAACCCGAGCGAATCGATCCTTTTCTGTGTCAATCCTGCAAATCCCTTCGTTGGGTCATCTAGCCCATATGCGGCAGTCAGGCTGTTGCCAAAGAAAAGAATGGTTTTGGTTTTCTTTTTTTCAACTGTTTTTTCAGTTTCGTTGACGTCATTCTGAGCTGGTTCAGTTTTTTTGTTATTGTTGCAAGCGGTTATCAGCGTTACCAATATGACCAGCCGTGCAAATGAAAAAAATGAGTTCATGAATAGTTTTTGATTAAATGCGATGTTGATGGTTTACAAAATTTTAGTGCCTTCAGGTCAGGCAGGTGCCATCAACATGTAAAAATATAACAATAATGGATTATATTTCCTGTCAGGTAACGTACAGCTGCCATTAGAAATTCTTAAATTCTGCCAGTTACTCTATAACTGGTATATCCAGAACGAAAATAATTAATGAATTCAATACTGAATCTAGAACAGGTAAGTAAAATATACAAAAGCGGAGATCGTTCATTAACGGTTCTGGATGATATAAGTTTTTCGGTTGAAACGGGCTCCACACTTTCTATTGTCGGCCCATCAGGCAGTGGAAAAACAACACTTCTGGGCCTCTGTGCAGGCCTGGACAGGTCATCATCAGGAAAAGTTGAGCTGCATAATACACGACTGGACGGTCTGAGTGAAGATCAGCTGGCTGCCGTACGTAACCTGTATGTAGGATTTATTTTCCAGAATTTCCAGCTTATGCCAACCCTGACGGCCCTCGAAAATGTGATGGTCCCGCTGGAACTGCGTGGTGAAAGAAATATCCGTCCACGGGCCCTCGATCTGCTCGATAAAGTCGGGCTTGCAGAACGGAGCCACCACTACCCTACCCAGCTTAGCGGCGGTGAGCAGCAGCGGGTTTCGCTGGCCAGGGCTTTTTCAAACAAGCCGCAAATCCTTTTTGCAGATGAGCCTACCGGCAATCTCGATGCCGAGACAAGTGAAAAAGTCGTTAAGCTGCTTTTTGATCTGAACAGGGAAGCAGGAACAACCCTGGTGGTCGTGACCCATGACCTGGATCTTGCCGCAAAAACCCAAAGGATTATTAAGATCAAAGGGGGAAAAATTATCTCAGATACTGCTACAAAATGATTTCTTCCGACAATTCTAATAATCAGTCAAAAGGGTTGAACCTTCCCTGGCTACTGCGTATGGCCTGGCGGGATAGTCGCAAAAACCGCTCACGATTAATCCTTTTCGTATCTTCTATCGTCCTTGGCATTGCCGCGCTGGTTGCCATTTATTCACTGGGTGATAATCTCAGACAAAATATCGACGACCAGGCAGCCGAACTTTTAGGAGCCGATCTTCAAGTCTCAGGAAACCGCGCTGTGACGGGAAAAACAAAGAAGATGATTGATTCCCTGGGTACGGAGCAGTCGGAGGAGCGGAGTTTTGCATCCATGATCCTGTTTACCAAAAGCGGAGGAAACCGTCTTGTTCAGGTTAAGGCTCTGGAGGGTAATTTTCCTTTCTACGGAGCACTCGAAACAATACCTGTTTCTGCTGGAAAAACGTTCAGAGAAGGGAAACAAGCCATTGTTGACCAAACCCTTATGCTTCAATACAATGCCAGGGTCGGCGATTCGATTAAAGTGGGTGAAGAGACATTTAGTATCGCAGGTATTCTGGTTAAAGCGCCCGGCCAAACGGGCCTTACCAGTTCCGTAGCACCTTCTGTTTATATCCCGATGAAGTTTCTGGACCAAACCGGCCTGATGCAAAAAGGTAGCCGTGTTGCCTATCGGTATTATATTAAATTCAAACCCAACACGGATGTTGAAAAGCTGGTAAAAAATATCGAACCCAGACTGGACGCGGCAGACCTTGATCATAAAACCGTGCAAAGTCAGAAAGAAGACACAGGCAGGTCCTTTAAAGACCTGACGCAATTTTTAGCTTTGGTCGGGTTTATTGCGCTGTTGCTGGGCTGCATCGGTGTTGCCAGCGCTGTGCATATCTACATCCGCGAAAAACTAAACGCAATTGCGATCCTACGGTGTCTGGGGGTAAAAGGTTACCAGGCGTTTCTGATCTATCTTATTCAGATTGCAGGCATAGGCCTTTTTGGCTCCATTCTGGGTGCCGCCCTGGGCAGTATCATTCAGCAATTTTTGCCGGTTGTGATCAAAGATTTTCTGCCGTTTGAACTGACGACCGGCATTTCCTGGCCGGCAATCGGCCAGGGCATAGGCATCGGCTTTATCATTTCCATACTTTTTGCTATGCCGCCTTTGGTTGGTATCCGCAAAATTTCACCGCTTAATGTCCTCCGGAATACCAATGAGTCCGGAACGCTGGAAAAAGACCCTGTAACCTGGATTGTGTATATCCTGATCATTCTTTTCATATTTGGCTTCTCTTTTCTTCAGACGGGGAACTGGATCCAGGCATTATCCTTCACAGGCGGAATTCTTGGCTCGTTCATGATCCTGACAGCGATGGCCCTGAGTCTGATGTGGCTGGTCCGCAGATTTTTTCCATCCTCATGGAGTTACCTTTGGAGACAAGGTCTTGCCAATCTGTTTCGACCTAACAACCAGACCGTTATCCTGATCGTCTCCATTGGTCTGGGTACATTATTTATCTGCACTTTATTTTTCACTCAAACCATTCTGCTGAACCGGGTAAAATTGTCTTCAAGTGGGAACAAGCCCAATATTGTGCTGTTTGACATTCAATCAAAACAAAAAGATGCGGTGGTCGCGCTGGCCAGACAACAGGGATTACCAGTAAATGAGACCGTTCCCATTGTCAATATGCGCCTCGAATCGGTCAATGGAAGGAATGGCTCGTCAGCGAAAAATGATACCTTGAAAGACCAGTCTCGAAGGATATTTGGCAGAGAGTACCGCGTCACATTCCGTGATTCTTTAACCGCTTCCGAAAAACTTGTGCAGGGAAAGTGGACCGGTTCATACCGGGATCCATCTCAACTTATTCCAATTTCCATTGAAGAGGGTTTTGCAAAAAGAAATAATATCATCCTCGGTGACACCCTGTTATTCAATGTTCAGGGAGCCATGATGCAAACCGTGGTCGGAAGTATGCGTGAAGTCAACTGGGCTGAGGTGCAGACAAATTTCCTGGTTGTTTTCCCGACCGGTGTTTTGGAAGAAGCGCCGCAATTCCATGTGGTATTAACCCACGTCTCTTCTCCTGAGATGTCTGCAAAATTTCAGACTGCGCTTGTCCGCCAATTCCCCAACGTATCGATCATAGATCTGGCATTGGTACTGAAAGTAATTGACGAACTGTTTACTAAAATCGGATTTGTGATAAGGTTTATGGCGGGATTCAGTATTCTTACCGGACTGATTGTCCTGATTTCTTCAGTACTGATCAGCAAGTATCAAAGATTGCAGGAAAGTGTATTGCTTAGAACCCTTGGTGCCAGCAGGAAACAGATCTTTGCAATCACCGCCCTGGAATATTTTTTCCTGGGAGCAATGGCAGCCGCTACCGGGATTATCCTGGCGCTCATCAGCAGTTATGCCCTGGCCAGGTTCACATTTGAAACTGAATTCAAACCTGAGATTTTGCCCATTCTGCTATTGTTCCTGACCGTCACAGGCTTAACTGTGTTTATTGGTCTCATAAACAGCAGAGGTATTTTATCCAGGTCACCTTTGGAAGTTTTACGCCAGGATGCATAACAGACGAAGCTAAACATTTTTTTACACCTCCTGGTGGATGCGGCTGAGCGTATCGGGACTGACACCTAAATAGGACGCGATCTGGTTTAGCGGAACCCGCGTTACCACCTGCGGCTGAATTTTCTGCATGTATTCATAGCGGTTTTGTGCGGTGTCAAAATGAAACAGTTTTGCCTGTTCCTCCTGCCTTGCCAGAACCCCCTCCATCAGTTTTCGACCCATGGCGTCAATTTCTGACGACCTGCTGAACAGCTCGTAAAGTTTATCTTTATCAAAGATCACGGCCTCAAGTTCCTCCTCGGCCTGGATCGCGTATTCAGAACCTTTTTCCTGTTTTAAGCTGCCGATGTTAGTCGCTAGTTCGTTTTCGAAGTAGAAGTTCGTATTGATCTCCTGCCCTTCATGCAGGTAAACGGCCCGGCAATACCCACTTTCAATAAAGAAAATGGACTTACAGACCTCTCCGATTTTAAGAAGATGCTCGCCCCGATCATAATGCTTCACCGTCAGAACCTGGGTTAATGCTTGCCAGTTTTTCTCGGAAATTTCCGGATAGTGCCGCTTGATGTAGATGTAAAGATGTTCCAAGTGTCGGGGATTTAAGTAAAAATCTAACTTATATTTTTATAAATAACATTTAGATGATTAAAAAAACATCGCTGGCTGCACAATAACTCTTTCCTCCAATTATTTATAGAATTTATTAAGTTTTTTTATCAATTCAAAATTCTTTCTTTCGTTATCGCGAGACTTCCCCGTTTGTTTGATTTATAGAGATTTTTCGACACAAAAAACATGGAATGATTATTGTAAAAGTTGAAAAAACTGTCCGGAGGTAACCGGAAAAATGCTTCATCAACCAGAACAAATTCCAATATGAAATTTATCGAATCAGCTTCAGACACCAACGATAATCCTGTCAAACTTTTTGTACAGGATATTGGTCAGGGAAAACCCGTTGTTTTTATATCAGGCTGGCCGCTCAGCAGTGAAATGTGGGAGTACCAGTTCAACGTTTTGCCAAAACACTTTATTCGCTGCATCGGATATGACCGACGTGGATTTGGAAAATCGGACAAGCCCTGGGACGGATACGATTATGATACCCTGGCCTCAGACCTTCATGCGGTTCTGGAAGAGCTCGATCTGTATGACGTCACACTGGTAGGTTTTTCCATGGGCGGCGGCGAAGTGGTTCGTTATATTGCTAAATATGGCGATAAAAGAATTGCAAAGATTGCCCTGATCAGCTCTGTGGTGCCCTTTATGCTCCAAACGGATACGAATCCTGATGGTCTTCCCAAAGAAACTTTTGATGGCTTCGTAGAGAAATGTGAAGACGACCGGCCTAAGTTTATGGCAGAATTTGCAAAATCTTTTTACGGAAATTCGTTTTTGAATGCCCAGGTCAGTGACGAGATTTTGGCCTGGCATAATATGCTGGCACTGCAGGCTTCCGGAAGAGCAACCAGCCGTTGCATACGTTCATTCAGTGAAACGGATTTCAGAGCGGATCTAGCGCAAATAAAAGTTCCGGTACTGATCATCCACGGCGACGCAGATAAGACTGTTCCGATTGAAGTGAGTGGGCAAAAAACATCAGAATTACTCCCAGCTGCACAGTACATTGTGTATGAAGGAGCCCCTCACGGACTGTTTATAACTGAAAAAGAAAAACTGAACAAAGACCTGATAAACTTTATCGGCGGAATTGTTCAGGAAAATTCAGAAAATCCGGCAGACTTAGGCGGGACTTTTACATCAGGTATAGGAACTTTGTAAAAGGTCGTCTAACAGCCCTCAGGCTCCCCGTTATCAGGCAAGTCTGATCCGGGGAGCTTTTTATTTTACAAATAATACCAATATTCACTCAACACAGAACCTATGTTTTCAGACAAACTTAATCTATCCGGAAAAACTGCCGTAATCACAGGATCAAGCCAGGGAATCGGTGAAGCAATTGCTGCTACATTTGCAGAGTTTGGCGCCAATGTGATCTTACATCAACACGATGGAAAAGAGAAAGCTGAAAAAGTTAGTGCCCGTTTGAAAAAAGATTTCGAGGTTGACGTGCATGTTGTTCAGGCAGATTTTACGCAGGAAGGTGCCGTAAAGAAATTCTACGACGAAGTTATGGGGAAAGTAGAACAAATTGACATCCTTGTGCTGAATGCGTCTATTCAAATGGCGAAAGACTGGCAGGAATTTACAACAGCTGATTTTGATCAGCATATCGAAGCAAATTTAAAATCCACGTTTTTCCTGATGCAATATTTCGCGCCGGCCATGGTTGACAGAAACTGGGGCAGGATACTGACGATCGGAAGTGTGCAGCAGGTAAAACCTCACCCAAACATGATTGCTTATGCTGCCATGAAATCTGCCGTTTTGAACCTGGTTCAAAACATTGCGATGCAGCTGGCTGATAAGGGTGTAACTGTAAATAATCTGGCTCCGGGGGTCATTTCCACGCCTAGAATTGAGGAAGACGTACCAGAGGCTGATGAGAGAATTCTACAAAGACTGCATACGCCGTCCGGCGAGATAGGTGAACCGGAGGACTGTGCGGGCATGGCACTTTTTCTGTGTTCAGAAGCTGGTAAATTCGTAACCGGTCAGAATATTTTCGTGGACGGCGGCATGAGTCTTTAGGAAATCACAATAAGTTAAAGTCCTGATATATTGCCTACTGGAACGATTATAGTAAAGCGGTCAGAAAATCGGATATCTCACTAAAACAGGGTATTACAATGGCAAAATATTCAAAAAAAGCCAGCGAAAAAGTGGGCGAAGCCATCCATGAGGAAAAGGAAGGCACACTCAAAACCGGCACCGGCAAAAAGGTAACATCCAGAAAACAGGCGATTGCAATCGGACTTTCGGAAGCGAAAAAAGAGGGTGCGAAGGTACCCGACAAAAAAAACTGATCGCTAAAAAATCGCTTCATCTGACAGGATCCTGCAAGCTTCAGGATCCTGTCCTATTTTAAAATAACATCGTTTCTCCTGCTTTCCGGTATGACAACCAGATTGACGATTTTCCCATTCTCTATCTCCCCCTGCACGGTTGTTTTGTACGGTGCATGAAGTTTAAATTTCCCGTTCCAGTCATCCGGCCATGCGGGCAGCAAATATATTTTTGTGTCGTCTGTCTGCATAACCATTTCCTGCAATCCGATCATAGCAGAACCACCCCAGTTATGATCCGGCGTCCAGTCAAATCCCGGCCCCCAAAAAGTAGGAAATCTGTGTTTCGAATTCTTAAACTTCTCCCTGGTCAGATCAGCTGCCTCCTCTGTAAGACCAAGCCGGGCAGCGAAAATACTATACTGTCTCCACCCCACATGACTTCGAAATTTTACCGCATGAGGATCATACCTGTACGTGTTGATGGCAACATCAAGATCTGGTTTACCAATACCATAGATACCCCAGGGAAAAACAGGATACAGTTGCGGCGTCTCTGAGTTTTGGACTCTGCTCCAGGCGACTGCCGGTGCCAGCGTTTTGCGCCCCTCAAATTCTTTCATTGGAATTGGCGGGATCCTTTTCAGCATCACTGTCCAGCGCTGCCTCTGATCCTTGGCCAGATAAGGATCGGGAAGCGCCAGCATCCGTTCCAGAATTACCCTTAGCGCCGAAATCACCGTTGTAGAATTATATGTCATTTTAAACGTTTCGGCTGCCGTACTTGGATAAAAGATGTAGTGGCCGTTTTCATCGAATGCCTTGGTTCCGAGTTTCAAGGCAATCTGCTGATAATGTTCATCGTAAAAGGTAAGACAGCTCTCTATAAAGGGAATATAAGGACGGATATCCCTGCCTTCGTAACGTTCGGTGTCAAGCATCATCAGACAAAACTCGAACACAGTTTCCCATAAATATTCAAGCCATGGGTTATATTCCATGCCGGCATCATATCCGGCAGGACGCTTGACGATATACTCAGAAACGTTGGGAAGGCCGAAGTTCTCAATTTGTTCCGTAAAAGACGCCCCCCGATGATTCCAATAGATTTGAGTCCGCAGCTCAGCATTCCGAAGTGCATTCAGGTAAAAATCAAACTGGGACTTAACCATGTCAAAATCACCACTTTTGAACATGGAAAAATAGACAAGACGCTGATTTTGAGCGGTCATTGCGCCTCCGCCCCATAGTCTGAAATCAGGTGAATAACTGTAATTTTTATCCACATATTCTGGATCAAAGGTGAATAGTCCGCCATTAAATTTGGTGGGCCATTTTCCATATGCATTGCAGCCAAGCTGATACCGGAACAGTTGGTAATTCTGTGAAATGGTACTGTCTTTTCCTTCAATAAAAATGTAACTTCTTTCCCAGAATTCTTTCCACCATTTGCGGGTTTTAGCCAAACTGATCTTCCGGTCTGTTTCTGACTTTTTCATGATTTTTTGAAGATCAGTTTTCCAGGATTCTAACGTTGGCGCCTGGGCAACATGCAGGCCAATCCCTATCTGGAATGTACGTGCATCTTTAATACTTTCCAGCTTCCACGATTTGTAATTTGTACTGGCATATGTGCCCTCGTCAGTGCCCGCAGGTTTTAGGTTTTCTCCACGAACAATTCCACCAAAAGTATTATTTTTGACAGGATCAAACATTTCATTTTTTACGGAATCCATCCCTTCCATCCTCACTGTATAATCGAAAATATTTTCAAGGTCAGCGCGGTTACGATGATAAAAGAGAATCTCATTCCTCTGAAAACGCACTTCGTCCTTATAGGTTTTTATCTCGAACGGTTGTTTATGACGGTAGGAATTGGCACGAAATTCGGTTCCTGCCATGATGTGGTCTTCATCCCGCCAGGATTCATAAGCCATAGTCAACTGCACCGGCTTTTTGCTTTTTAGATCCAAATGTACCACCGGATTAAAAACGTCCACCCAAAGATTGAGCTCTACCCCACCGCCGGTAATTCTGATTCCGCCTTCCACAAGCCTTAGTTCCTGACGAAAATCCGGTCCATAAAATGGATCTGAAGAAATCCTGAGACGCATTCTTCCAAGCTTCAGCATCTGGTTATTTTCATCAAAAGTGCCGCTTCTGGATAGATAAAAAAGAAGATCACCGTTTTCAACCCAGGCATTCAATCCTATATCTCCACCGCCGCAAGGCATTGATTCAGAAGAATTTTTGCTTTGTGACGTCCACAGGACATTGCAGGCATCAAGTCCTTTTGACTGGCCGAAAACCTTATTTGAGAAAATGAGCAGAAGTAAAGAAAACGATAATAATTTCATCAAAAAGTGTTTAAATGAACCGGATAGCCAGCTGGTTCTCATGTTAAAATACTTTTAACAGGCGCACCATGAACATCCGTCAACCGGAATCTTCGCCCCTGGAATTTGTAGGTCAAGCGCTCATGGTCTACGCCCATCAGGTGCATTAATGTTGCCTGGAAGTCGTGCACATGTACAGGATCCTTTACAATATTATAACTAAAATCGTCCGTCTCACCAAAGCTGATCCCGGGCCTTACGCCAGCGCCCGCCATCCACATGGTGAAACACCTCGGATGATGATCGCGCCCATAGTCATCCGCCGTCACTTTTCCCTGAGAATAAACAGTACGCCCAAATTCTCCTCCCCAGATCACCAGTGTATCATCCAAAAGGCCTCTTCTTTTCAAATCCATAATCAAAGCTGCCGTTGGCTGATCCGTGTTTTTGCACTGGTGCGCAATCCCCCTGGGCAATCCTCCATGGTTATCCCAGCCCTGGTGATATAACTGAACAAATTTGACATCTTTTTCTATGAGTTTTCTGGCCAGAATACAATTTGCAGCATAGGTCCCGGAGTCTCGGCTGTCAGGCCCATAAAGCTCAAAAACTTCGTCGGGCTCATCTTTTGTGTCCATCACCTCAGGCACAGAGGTCTGCATCCGGTATGCCATTTCATACTGAGCGATCCTGGCATCAACTTCCGGATCTCCGTAAGCTTCATTCTGTAACTGATTAAGTTTTTTTAAATAATCCAGCATTTCTTTCCGGTCGGTTCCGTCATATCCCCCGGGATTATTGAGGAATAAAACAGGGTCTTTCCCCGAACGAAATTGTACACCCTGATGTCTGGAAGGCAAAAAACCGTTTCCCCACAAGCGTGCATATAAAGGTTGGTCCTTCGAGCCATTCTTGGATACAAGCACAATGAATGTAGGTAAATTGTGATTGTCGGAACCCAGGCCATAACTGATCCAGGAACCGATCGACGGCCTGCCCGGAAGCTGATTTCCGGTCTGAAAAAAAGTAATGGCCGGATCGTGGTTGATCGCTTCTGAGTGAATTGATCTGATTATGCAAAGGTCATCAACAACCCTGGCAGTATGCGGCATCAGCTCGCTCACCCACGTCCCGCTATTTCCAAACCTGTTAAATTTATAAATGGAAGGTACCACCGGAAGTGTGCTCTGGTTGGCACTCATACCAGTAAGGCGCTGTCCCTGCCGGATCGAATCAGGAAGATTCTGTCCAGCCAAACCGACAAGTTTAGGTTTGTAATCGAAAGTCTCAAACTGCGACGGGCCACCACTCATGAAGAGATAGATCACCCGTTTAGCTTTCGGAGCAATATGTGGTAGTGCATTCAGGATCTCTTTCTCAAATTCTTCAGCATTTTCAGAAGCTGCGCTGTTTGCAGACCCTGTACTATTAATGCCCAGCAGTGAACCCATCGCCAGTGCACCAAGTCCAAGCGATGTCCTGGTAAGAAAACGCCGCCTGTCCAGCTTTTTGTTCAGTGGATTGAATTCAGGATGGTTCACCCTGAATTCTTCATCGTGATGGTGTGACATGGATCATCTTTTGGTTAAAGTTGCATCGGAATTCATTATCGTGCTGGCTACAACGGCATTAGCCGCAACCAGGGCCGGATCGGCCGTTAAATGTATTCTTACCTGTCCGGCTCCCAGCCAACCCAGAGCTTTCTGAGGATGTTTTTTAAATTTCAGGTATTCGCTTTTCTGCATTGCTAAAAGCAGATCCGTTTCCTTCACACCTGGCGTTCTTCCGGTTAATTTTCTGTAAGTTGTCGTGATTGCGAGCCTGTGATCGGGCTGTCTGCTCATCTTTTCACCCATTACCTTCGCAGCCTCTATAAAAGTAGGATCATTCAGGACGACCAGGGCCTGAAGAGGCGTATTGGTTTTCTGCCGCCTTACTATACAGGAACTTCGCGAGGCAGCGTCAAACGTTGCAAGTGTCGGGTTAGGAACTGACCTTTTCACCAGCACATACAAGCTTCTCCGATAGACTTTCTGCCCTGAATCCGGCTTATAAGTGGTATTATTAATTTCCCAAAGCCCTTCGGGCTGGTAAGGTTTTACACTTTCCCCACCTATTTCCGTGGCCAGCAATCCACTTGCCATCAGCGCATTGTCCCGGATCATCTCGGCGCTCATGCGACCTGACGGGCCACGGGCAAGCAAACGATTTTCAGGATCATTTGCGCGGGCATCCGGGGAAGTTTTAGAGTCTTGCCGGTAAGCAGCTGACATGACCATCATCTTGTTCAGTTTTTTTACATCCCAGCCTGAATCATGTAAAAAGATGGCCAGCCAGTCCAGCAGTTCAGGATGACTCGGAAGCTCGCCCTGATTTCCAAAATCTTCTGTGGTTTTGACTAGACCGGTACCGAAGAAATTCTGCCAGAATCTATTCACCGCAACCCGTGCGGTAAGCGGATTTTTCTTGGCTGTCAGCCAGAGGGACAGGCCATATCGGTTTTTCGGCAAATTATCAGGAAATTTCATAATACTTTCCGGCGTTCCGGGTGACACTTCCTCACCCGGCGAATAATAATTTCCCCGAAGCAGAATATGCGCCTTTTTTGGCCGGGGCATCTCCTGCATCACCATTAACTCCCGGACATCTTCCACAGCGATCGCTTGTGCGGATCTCGTTTTCGTCAATGCTCCAACCCCGGCAAGCACCTTAGGCGCCACAGCAGATAAATAGTAAAGTCTCAGAATTTCCAATTCTGCGGGTGATATCTGGGCCCTGGCTTTTCCGGCGATCGCCGCCCAGGAATTCCTTCGTGCCAGAATCTTAACTTCATAATCTGTTAACCGGCGGTTGAAAATGCTAATATTGTCAACTTTTCCACCTTTAAGACCTAACCCACGCCACCATCCTCCGATCTGCAATCCTGGCTGTTTCTCGCCTTTAAACAGAATGTCCTTCGTCAACTGATCCATGGTAGTTTCCATAACACATTTGCTGCCATCGAGATAAAGATCTAAACCTTTCCCCTGAGATGACCCGTCATAAGTGATGGTCAGCTGAATCCACCGGTCTCTGGGAATACCTTTTTGTGATAATTTGGTTATCGCATTCGAAGGAGCAGTGTGAGCCATATTTAGTTCAAGCCTATCGTCTTTCAGGTATAAATGATATCCCCTGAAATTGTAGAGCCGTTCAGCCTGTGACTTATGAAGGATTACCCCCTCTTTGAGGTTTGCAGGAATATTGACCCAAATTCCGATACTGAACGGCTCTGACCGGCTGAATATTCCCGCCTTGCCCAGATCCAGGAAGCCATCTCCATTCATCAGGAGCGCATGGCCATCGTCATGGGTAAGAAAAACCGGCAGATCACCGGTTTGGCCGGACTCCCTTTTCATGGTGCCAGCTTCCCTGGGATTGACTATATTTTTCAATGATCTTTTGTCAAAAGAAAAAAGTGCCTGAAGATTTGATATTGGCTGGTTTTCCTTGGCCAGTGTCTGGTAATGCCCGTCGGAAATCCATTTTTGAAAATCCGGTTCAGCAGATGCTTTTGCCTTTGCTACTTCATTTTCTACCGCAGCGACCTGAGCATTCATAAATCGGATCATTTTATCCTGCCTATCCGTCGGAAGCAACAGGGTGGGCGTAGGCAGCGCATCGTCCCAGGAAATCTGCCCTGCCTCTTTTACGTTATTAAAAAAGCTAAATAATTGATAATAATTCTTTTGTGAAATCGGATCGTACTTATGATCATGACATTTTGCACATCCCACCGAAATCCCCAGCATAGCATCGCCGAAGGTATTGGTCCTGTCGATAACATATTCGGTCTGAAACTCCTCTTCAACAATCCCACCTTCCATATTCTGCGGATGATTCCGGTTAAATGCCGTGGCAATGATCATCTCTTTTGTCGGCTCAGGCATCAGGTCACCGGCAAGCTGCCACTGCACGAATTTGTCATAAGGCATATTTTTGTTAAATGCATCAATGACCCAATCGCGGTATGGCGACATGTCACGAAGCCGGTCTACGGTATACCCGTGAGAGTCGGCAAAGCGTGCTAAATCCAACCAGCCCACAGCCATTTTCTCGCCATAATGCGGAGACTTCAATAAACGATCGACCTGCTTTTCGTAGGCGTCAGGACTCTTATCGTTTATAAATTCAGCTATTTCTTCAAGTGTTGGCGGCAGTCCGGTCAGGTCTAGCGAAACCCTTCGCAGCAGCAATTCTTTGCCTGACTCCTGAGACGGATGCATTTTTTCGCGTTCCAACCGGGCCAGAACAAAATAGTCAATCGGATTTTTGATCCAGTTTTTATCTTTAACTTCCGGCGGAGTAGCCCTTTCCGGTGGAACAAATGCCCAGTGTGGTTTGTATTCGGCACCATCCTCAATCCATTTGACCAGAATTGCCTTTTCCTTAACGGTTAGGCTAAGATGGGAATCTTTGGTTGGCATGATGTAATCAGGATCTGTGGACATGATCCTGTGGTACAATTCACTACCGGCCAGATCGCCCGGATCAATGCCAACCTTGCCAGGATTTTCAGGGAGCTGACCATAGGCGCTTTCTTTCATATCGAGTCGCAATCCGGCTTTCTGTTTGGCTTTGTCCGGCCCGTGACAGGCGAAACATTTATCCGAAAGCACAGGTTTAACATGCTGATTGTAGTCGAGTTTTTCTGGTAACGCATTATAGGCCACCTGCACGTCATCAGGCAGCCCGGGGCCACAGGAAATTAGACCTGCAAGAAATATTGTTGCCACAAAAAGCTGGGTGTACCGCATGGTATGGCCTGGTTGAGGACCTGATTACAAGCGTATAATTTAATAAATTATACAAATTATACAAAATATCAATGATTTCTAATAGTCAGTCCCAATGTGCTTGTCATTATGGCCTCCTGAGTTGGAGACAATTGCTATCAGTAATTACCCCGACAAGCATAACCTTGAAAAAAGAATGACCGATAAATATCCAGGGCCAGATATAAGGCGTCCGGTTGCGAACAAATATGTCCGGTTTTGAACATTTACGTTACATAATTAAATCATAATTAACTCATTATCAATATGGCACAACATTAATACAAATTGTGGTGATCCATCCAATTGATCTATTAGCCATGATAAAAAATTACTTTAAAATCGCATTTCGAAATCTGATAAAACATAAGGCCTTCAGCTTCATCAACATCATCGGCGTTGCAATAGGTCTTGCCTGCTTTTTACTTTTGACATTGTATGTGAAGGACGAGATCAGTTATGACAGGCACCATGTGAATGCAGACAGGATTTATCGTTTATCAAGGACATTTTTGTCTAAAGACGGAACAGAATCGCTTCGCCTCAGCCATGCCGCCCCGCCATTTGGATCGCTCATCCGGCAAGATTTTCCAGAAATAGAACAAGTTGTCCGTTTATTGGAAACTGACGCTATGGTCCGCTACAAAGAGCATGTTTTTAACGAAGAGAATATGTATGCAGCAGAGGAGAATATCTTCAAAGTATTCACTATTGACGTGGTGCAGGGAAATCCTGCGAATGCGCTTGTTAATCCGTTTTCGATCATGTTTTCAAAACCAATGGCGGAAAAATATTTTGGCAATGAAAATCCGCTGGGAAAAACGATAAGGCTGGACAATGCGTTAGACTATACCGTTACCGGTGTATATGAACAGTTTCCTTCACAGGCCAGTTTCCATCCCAATTTCCTGATTTCATTTTCAACGCTGGCAGACGACCGTGTTTACGGTGCAGAAAACCTGCGCAACAACTGGGGAAATAATTCGTTTTCTACTTTTTTGTTGCTTCCCAAAAATTATGACCCGGAAAAACTGGTGAAGGCTTTTCCGGCGTTTCAAAACAAACATATAGATCCGAAAGCTTCTACCTGGTCGGTGCTGAGCTTGATGAAGCTAACTGATATCCATCTATATTCCCATCAGGATTCGGAAATGGAAGCCAACGGAGACATTCAGTATGTATACTTATTTTCAGCGATCGCACTTTTTATCTTACTTATTGCCTGCATTAACTACATGAACCTGGCGACGGCGCGGTCTGCGAAAAGAGCGAAGGAAGTCGGTATGCGAAAAGTAGTCGGAGCAGTTCGCAGCCAGCTTATCAATCAGTTTCTGAGTGAGTCTATTTTATTGGTTTGTATCTCTTTGCTTCTTGCAATGGTCATTGTGACCATCTGTCTGCCTTACCTGAATGACTTCACCCAGAAACAGCTCTCAGTCAACGCGCTCCTGAGCCCGTCTTTTATTGCCATAGTCGTTTCTATCACACTTTTTACCGGCATCGTTGCAGGGAGTTATCCCGCATTTTTCCTCACTTCCTTTCAACCAACCAGTGTTCTTAAAGGAAAAATAGCCTCCGCGCTGAAAAATGGAAGACTTCGCCAAACGCTTGTCGTCGCTCAATTTGCGATCGCCGTCGTTTTGATGATCAGCACCGCTGTGGTTTACAGTCAAATGAAATATATCCAGGATTATAAACTGGGCTATTCAAAAGATCAGGTTATTCTGCTTTCACCACCCTCAGATTCGACCACCAATTACGAAGTCATCAGTCAGGAATTGAAGGAAAACAGCGCGATTCTTGAGGTTGGCCGTTCGTCGCGGATTCCTTCCGGCCGTCTACTCGATTCCTGGGAAGCATATGTCATGAAAGGTGATTCAATGGCTCCTTCCGATATCAGTATAAAGTCGTTGTCGGTAGATGAGGATTTTATCCCGACCTATAAAATTGAAATGGCTGCCGGACGCAATTTTTCCAAAACATTTGGTACAGACAAAACGGAAGGATTTATATTGAATGAGACGGCAACAAGGCTTTTAGGCTGGAAAAATCCGAAAGACGCAGTCGGCAATCGTTTCGGTTATGGAAATGTACGGGGGCAGATCGTTGGTGTCACCAAAGATTACCATTTCGAATCGCTTCATCAAAAAGTAGCTCCTGTTGTCATGTTTATGCAGGAAGGAAACAATAGACGATGGCTTTCTTTACAGATTGCCGGTGGCGATCTAAAAAGTGCTATTGCTCATGTGAAAAAGGTTTGGGAGAGCCGTTTCCCGGACAAGCCCTTCACCTATGAATTTCTGGACGAACGATTTGGAAGACTGTATGCCAGAGAGCAAACACAGCAACTGCTTTTCGGAATTTTTGCCGGCATTGCCATATTCATTTCCTGCCTCGGACTTCTCGGATTATCCATGTTCATGGCTGAGCTCAGGGTGAAGGAAATCGGAGTTCGGAAAGTTTTGGGGGCTTCGGTTCCAAGCCTGGTCGTCCTGCTATCAAACGATTTCCTGAAACTTGTATGCATAGCCATCTTAATAGCTTCGCCGGTAGCCTGGTATGGCATGCATAACTGGCTGGAAAGCTTCGCTTATCATACCAACATTTCCGTTTGGATATTCATTGGTTCCGGTATTCTCTCTGCTGGTATTGCACTGATAACCATTAGTTTTCAAAGTATTAAAGCGGCATTGCGAAATCCAGTCAAAGCGTTAAAAAGCGAATAACAAGATCCTGGTTGAAAGACACACGCCGGGTCGACAGATTAAAAATCAGTTGACCCGGCTTTTTAGGAAATGTGATAAGATTTAACGACGACTGATCAACATCTGTTGATATTTGCACCCTGCGGCAGGGAGACAATCCGTTACTCCTGACGCATTATATTTCATACCGTCCATCGGCGCACAAGACTGTTCGGGAATGAACGTTTTTTTAACACCAATAATAAATAATATACTCAATATCAATGGGTTAATAAATAGGCACAAATTTAATAATTCCAGGTAAGGGACTCCTTACTTCCGTTAATCCTCATTCATAAAAACTAATCTATGTTAAAAAACTATCTCAAAATTGCGCTGCGCAATCTGTGGAAACACAAGGTGTTTTCGTTCATCAATGTTTTGGGTTTAACGGTCGGTATGTCCGCCTGTTTTCTGATATTTCTGTATGTCCACTTTGAAGTAAGTTATGACACTTTCAATACCAAAGCCGACAGAATTTACAGACTGGTAACCGATATTAAAACGCCTTCTGAAACGATCAATACCGGCGTGACGAGCTGGGCTTTTGCTCCGAATATCAAAAACGACTTTCCGGAAGTAGAAGCCTTTACACGTGTGAGCGGCGGAAGTTTTCTTGTCAGAAAAGGAGATATCAAATTTCAGGAAGAGAAGACACTTTTTGCAGATTCAACACTCTTTCAGGTTTTTGATTTTGAACTTATAAAAGGAGATCAGAAAACGGCTCTGAAGGATCAGCTCAGTATTGTATTTACGGAAAAAGCAGCTAAAAAATATTTTGGCAATGCCGATCCTTTGGGTCAGACGTTGTTATTATCAGGAGAAGGGCTGCCCGCTACTGTTACCGGTGTAATAAAGGATATTCCTGAAAATTCACAGATAAAGGCGGAAATGATCGTGTCGATGACAACTTTGACGCAAAGGTTCAACAAAGGGATTGATGAACAATGGGGAAATTTCGGAGCTACGTCTTATTTGCTATTAAAACCAAATACGAACAGTGCTGCCCTCGAAAAAAAATTTCCGGGATTTCTGAAAAACCGGGCAGGGAAAATGATGGACGAAATGAAGATGCACTATACTTTATTTCTCGAACCGCTTAAAGACGTATACCTTCATTCTTCCAGAGGCGGGGAGGAAACCGGAAGTGCCAACAATGTTTATGTCTTTTCCGCAGTGGCCATATTCATCTTGCTGATTGCCTGTATTAACTTTGTCAATCTTACAACGGCAAGGTCTGTTGAGAGGGCGAAAGAAGTTGGGATCCGAAAAGTGGTTGGTGCGCCAAAAGCGCTTTTAGCACGCCAGTTCATCAGCGAGTCGATCCTGATCTGCATGATCGCTTTCATACTTTCCATAGCACTTTCCGCCGCGCTGATCCCTTTATTTAATAATCTTTCAGGCAAAATAATCAGTACCGGCATATTCAGTAACCTCAATTTTTTGGGGGGAATGTTCCTGGCAGCCTTCGTTATCGGAATTATTGCCGGACTTTATCCAGCGTTGGTTTTATCATCTTTTGAACCCATAGTCGTCTTAAAAGGAAGATTCACAACAAGTGTTAAAGGCATACTGCTTCGCAAAGGACTTGTCACAATCCAGTTTGCCATTTCGATTGCGCTGATCATTGCTACGCTTGTCGTGTATACCCAGATGAATTTCATGCGGAACCGGGATCTTGGTTTCAGTAAGGACCAAATGCTTATTGTCAACACAGAAGGTGACCCGAAACGAGAAGCGTTCAAACAATCGCTGGCAGACATTGCAGGTGTGAAATCAACTTCGGCATCTTCCAGCGTTCCCGGCAGCGGCAATCCGGGGGCATACTCAGAAATTGAAAATAAAAGCGGTGACCTGCAGATTGCCAATCTGGATCTGTATTATGTCGACTTCGATTATATACCACAATTTCAGTTGAAAATTGTGGCCGGAAGGCCATTTTCAAGAGAATTTGGTACTGATACGACACAGGCAATGGTTATGAATGAAGCAGCCGTCAAACTGTTTGGATATAAAACCCCGCAGGAAGCGGTCGGCAAAAGGTTTAAACAGTGGGGACGTGAAGGGAAGATCATTGGTGTTGTGAAAGATTTTCATTTCAGAGCCCTGCAGGAAACCATCAAACCGCTTACGATGCGTATCGAACCGGGAGGAAGTGACCTGGTTTCAGTAAAAATCGACGGCGGAAATGTGAAAGGAACAGTTGCTGCCATTGAGGAAAAGTGGAAAGCAACGTTACCAAACCGGCCATTCAGTTATTATTTTATGGATGAGTTTTTTGACAGACAATACCGCAGTGAAGAAAGATTCGAGAAATTATTTTTCAATTTCGCAATACTTGCAATTTTCATTTCCTGCCTCGGATTGCTTGGCCTGGCTTCTTACAGCACGATGCAGCGCACAAAAGAAATCGGCGTGCGCAAGGTGATGGGCGCATCGGTAGGCAGCATCGTCGGGCTGCTTTCCAAAGATTTCCTGAAACTGGTCATCATCGCTTTTGTGATCGCCTCACCCCTTGCTTATTATGGAATGTTTAAATGGCTTGAAAACTTTGCGTATAAAACAGACATCAAGTGGTGGATCTTTGTTTCTGCTGCCGTTCTGTCGGTCACGATTGCTTTTCTGACTGTGAGTTTCCAAAGTATCAAGGCAGCATTGATGAATCCGGTGAAGTCGCTTCGCAGTGAATAGCGACGGATAACGTCATCATTCGAATGATGATATAACATAAATCAGGAATTGGTCGGTGTAACTTTCGGATTCATCTGGTAAAAGTGCCAACTGGCAGATTGCGCGAACGTAGTGGTTAAACCATATGATATGGATATGCTCTAAAAGACATAACAAACAAATTTAAACAATTGGAAACCATGAAAAAGTACATCTTAGCAATCGCTCTTTTAGCAACACTTTCTGTTGGAGAATCTTTCGCACAGCGCGCTGTAATCAGTGGAAGAGCAGTCCAAAACGCATCCAGAGATAACGCCCGTGAAGAGTTTCAGATCAACAAACTGGATAATGTTGTTAAACTGACACGCAAACAGGAAAACAAGATTAAAAAAATAGAAAACAGCTATGATCGCCTGCTGGCCAACAGCCGGGCTAAAAATTACAAACAGCTGGAATGGGAAAAACAGAGAGAGATCATGTCGGTCTTGACTCCTGTGCAGCGCCAGCGTTGGATGGCTTATCAGAACAATCCCGGATATGGTCGCTTTAATGGCCGGGGATAACGAAAATCAGCCACGTTAAAGTGTTCGCTTTCAGACAAAAAAATGTCCGGAAGCGAACACTTTTCATTTACAGATAAGATATTAAACATTGACTATCAACGACATATGGAAAAATATCAGATATGGCATAAGTTTGTAACATTGCGTGTAGTCTCCGTTACGAAACATAGCCATGATAAAAAACGAATTGATCTCATCCCTCCGCAATCTGCGACGAAACTGGAACTTCACTGTAATTAATATCACAGGCCTCACGCTTGGCCTGGCCTGCTGTATCCTGATTTTTTTCGCCGTGCGTTTCGAGCTGAATTTTGATAAACACCATAGCGACGGTGATAGGATTTACCGGTTTGTAAACCGGAACAAAAAGCAGGGTGAGAAAGGTTACAATGTTGGCGCACCGCTGCCGGTCCTGGCCGCACTGCGAAACGATTTTCCGGAATTACGTAAACAAGTGACCCTGACCTACGCTTCAAAAGAAGCCTTGATTTCTGTCGGACAGGGCAATAAAAGGAAAAAATTTGTCGACCCCTTCAATTCAGTTTCATTCATTGAGCCTGAATATTTCAACTTATTTAAGTATACATGGTTAAAAGGAAGCCCGGCAACAAGCCTGACTAATCCTGGCTTTGCGGTGTTGAGCGCTGATCAGGCTAAAAAGTACTTTGGAGACGACGATCCGATGGGAAAAACCATCCGGGTCAGCAACAAAATGGATTTTATTGTAAGTGGAATTATTGATAATCCTCCCCCATCAACCAGTTTTCCGTTCACTGTGATGCTGTCTTTCTCCTCATTAAAAGACTATGGTGCCAATACCAATTGGGATGACTGGCAATCTACATACGGCGGCGGTCAGGTTTATCTGAAGGTGCCGGAATCTGTCAATAAGGACCAGATGGAAAGGCAATTAGCAGTGTTTGCAAAAAAGTACAGAGACCCAAAGGATGCGGCAGAAAATGACTGGATTCTTCAGCCATTAAGCGATATACATTTTTCCCCATACACACAGAACTATGCAGGACGGTCTGTCAGCTGGGGCATGATCTGGTCGATGATACTGGTAGGAAGTTTTATTCTGATCACAGCCTGTGTAAATTTTGTCAATCTTGCTACCGCCCAGGCCTTGCGCCGTGCACGTGAGGTTGGTGTTCGAAAAGTGCTGGGCAGCACGAGAGGCCAGTTACTCCGGCAGTATTTTTCCGAAACCGGAATTATCACCTTCCTTTCAGTAGTCTTTGCACTTGTCATTGCACAGCTTAGTCTGCCCTATGTCGCGCAGATTCTCAATGTAAAATCACAGGGCATCTTCTTTGTTACGGATCCGACAATCATCGCATTTCTCGTCTTGCTCTGCATACTTACGACAATTCTATCGGGTTTTTATCCGGCACTGATCGTTTCCGGCTATCAGCCTATCCTGGCTTTAAAAGGAAAAGTTGGGAAAGCTGGAAGTCATCAATCAAATTTGAGAAGAGGTTTGATCGTGCTTCAGTTCACAATTTCCCAGGTAATCCTAATCGGCACCATCATCGCATACAGCCAGATGAAACATTTCAGAACCTTTGATCTCGGTTTCAACCGTGACGAGATTATCAATGTCGAGATCCCTGAACAAAAGGCGGGAACGCTCGAAAATATGCGGACGAAATTAGAGGCAATATCCGGCGTTAGATCCATCAGTTTCAGTGCATTCACGCCCATGTCAAAAAGCAACTGGCAGACGGGATTTAGTTATGAAAATAACAAAGAAATGCTGGATTTTGAGATTGTCATGCGGCCGGCAGACACATCCTATGTCAGTACTTACGGACTTACTTTGGTTGCGGGAAGAAATTACCTTCCGGCTGACACCATGCGTGAATATGTAGTTAACGAAGCATTTGTCAAGAAACTGGGCGTTAAAAATCCTCAGGATGTCATTGGAAAAAGGCTGGCTATTGGCGGGAGCTCTGTAAAACTTCCTATTGCAGGGGTTGTCAAGAACTTTAATACATTCAGCCTGCACCGTGAAATAATACCCTGCGTGTTGACGACAGCCATACCAAATTACCGAACGGTGGGAATTAAACTGCAAGCCAATGCAACGGCGGATAAATTAGCGGAAATCGAAAAGGTCTGGACGGATACTTTCCCTGAGTATTTGTTTAAGTACACATACTTCGACGAAACCTTAAATAATTTTTATGAAAAGGAGCAGCAGCTTTTTGCACTATTCCGAATCCTGGCTGGCATTGCCATCTTCATCGGCTGTCTGGGGCTTTATGGTGTTGTCGCCTACATGGCAGAATCCAGAACCAAAGAAATGGGAATCCGCAAAGCAATCGGCGCATCCGCCTTTAATATTTTCAGCCTGTTCTCAGTGGATTTTATAAAACTAGTCGTGATTGCGCTTATACTAGCCTCTCCGATCGCCTGGTACACGATGAACGACTGGCTTGAGGATTACACCTACAGAATTGAGATAAGCTGGTGGATTTTTGTTCTTGCCGGTATCACGGCTATCGTCATTGCACTGGTGACGGTTAGTTTCCAGAGCATTAAGGCAGCATTGATCAACCCTGTAAAGGCGTTGCGAAGCGAATAATCCCGTATAAGAAGTTGATAGTAGAAATCGGAATTATGCACTGATGAGCCTATCAACTTCTTACTGCTTATGTTTGTAAAAATTAAAAATAACTGCCGGATAAATAACAGCATCACTCCGATCTTACCGGCGACAGACAAAGCGGAAACATTAATCAATAGTGCCGTTTCCGGATATTAAAATGCCCGCTGATGTTTTCGTCTCCCGAAGGCACGGCCAATCCTCATTTTTGCAGTTTTGTAACAGCAGGCCAGCATATTATCGTATAAGGCCGGCTCTAAATGTAGACTTCCCTTTAAACCGGTACAGGATGGAATCTAATATGAGCTCCTGATGCCAGGATTTTCGGAGCGTATAGCGATGATCGGACGAGGTCCGCACGCGTCTATAATTGTCCTGAAAAATAAACACATTTCCCCTTCCCTTGTATGCTGAATGCTGTTTGTAGTTATCGCCCTGGGATTTATTATTGGCGAGATCATGCACAATGGTTTCGGCTTTGACAAAAGTGGTGCGTTTTACCAATGGTATTCCTGTTCAGCAGATTGGGACTGATCATTAATTTCATTACCGAACGTAATCCTGTAGACAACTTAGCCGTAAAACCTGGGTAGCCCCATTAGCTTGCCGCCTCTCATAAAGAACTACCGCCGCTTATCAATAAGTCACTTTTATTTGACCAAGTACCTTGCAAAGCATAGTACCTTTATATACCTTTATTGTGTCGGTAGTGCATGACGGACGTCACGCAAACGCTTCGACACCGGATTAAAAGTGTAGTCAGTAAGTTAATTAACGGAAAATTAAAATTTCCCGAACGGTATCCCTTTGCCTTAGCCATCAAAAATAATACGTCATGCATTTCAAATCTACATTGACCATTCTGGCTTTTTTAGTCAGCCTGCTTTTACTAACAGCAGGAAAAATCCAGGCTCAAAAAGTTGTTCTGGAAAAGAAAATTACCGGATTTGTATCGGATTCTGTAACACAGAAAAAACTGGATTTTATTACGGTAAATCTAATCGTTGATAAAATTACTGTAGTTAAAGTTGATTATACAAAAGAAGACGGTTCCTTCACTTTTTCGGGGTTGAAACCACGTAAATATCAGGTCGTCGTTGTCGGTGTTGGATACAGGAATAAATTTATTGACGCAGATCTCACGGATTCTACAAACCAACTATTAGACCTTAAAAATATTATCATCAGCCAGGCTACCTTAGGCTTGAAAGAGGTGAAAATCACAGCCGCAAAACCGCTTGTTACACAGGAAGTAGACAGACTATCCTATGATCTGCAAGCCGATCCGGAAAGTAAGGTAAACAGTGTTCTGGATATGATGCGCAAAATCCCGCTGTTGTCAGTCGATGCAGACAATACGGTCTATCTGAAAGGTAACAGTGATTTCAAAATCCTAATCAACGGTAAACCGTCGAGTATGGTTGAGCGCAGTTATAAGGAAGTGTTGCGCAGTATGCCAGCGTCTTCTATCGAAAGGATTGAAGTGATCACTACGCCGCCGGCAAAATACGACGCGGAAGGACTTGCTGGTATTATTAATATTATTACCAACAAAAAAATAGATAATGGTTATAGCGGCTCACTGAATATGAGTGAAAAATTCCCGAACGGAGGGCCGGGTTTTGGAGGTTCGGTGTCCGCCCGTTTTGGAAAACTGGGCATGTCTGCATTTGGCGGCGCCAGTGCTCTCAATGCCCCGGTGACGTTAAATAACACACTAAGAAATACATTTGGATCTGAGATGACATCGCTTCGTCAGGACGGCACCAACCAGTCGGACAGTAAAAATGCCTATCTGGGTTATGAGATTACTTATGAAATCGATACGCTGAATCTGCTTTCCGGCCAGTTTAATATCAATGGCAGCAGATCAAACGGCGTCATTACACAAAATAGTTTGCTTCAGAGCTCAGGGGAAATTTTACAAAACTATATGCTTCGTAATAGTAACGGCGGAAACGGGACAGGCATAGATGCCGCAGCAAATTACCAGAGAGGCTTCAAGGCAGACAAGAACAGACTATTGACGTTTTCGTATCGAATCTTCTCGTATGGGAATAAACAAAATAACAATATTGCATTCACCGATCGTGTCGCTTATTCACTCCCGGATTATCGTCAGCTTAACGACCAGCGTTTTTCGGAACAGACTTTTCAGGTAGATTATGTTTACCCTTTAAGAAAAATAAACATTGAAGCTGGTATCAAGGCGATTTTCCGTGATAATAAAAGTGATTTCCAAAACTGGTCACTCAATGAAGAAGATGATCAGTTTGAAATCCAGCCCGGCCTCAGCAACAAATTCAGGAACAAACAGAATGTTTTTGGTGCTTACAATACCTATCAGTACAGTGTCAGAAAGTGGAGTTTTAAAGGTGGTGCACGCATTGAACAAACCGTGATCAACGCTGAATTCATCTCTTCAGAATCGCGGGTAAGCCAGAATTATTTCAACATTATTCCGTCTCTGTCTATAACCAGGAAGCTTACCGGGACCGGTGCGTTGAATCTTGGCTATACCCAGAGAATTCAAAGGCCAGGCATTTACCAGCTGAATCCTTTTATTGACAGGTCAAATCCAAACTTTGAGCGCACGGGAAATCCGAATCTAAGGCCTGCCAATGTGAATGATATCCAGCTTGGATACAACTGGTCCAGAAAAATGTCAGTCAACTTTGGACTCGGTTATACTTTTTTCAGAGACCTGATCTTCCCGGTTTCGGTATATGATTCCGTTACGAATATTACCAGAACATCATATGGAAATACAGGCACGGCCAAATTGCCGCAAGCAAACCTGAACCTTAATTATCCCATCACAAAAAAATGGAATTTCAGCCTCAACGCACGGGCTGCATATGGTATGGTGAAAGGAATTGTTAATGAAGTACTCATAAAAAATGAAGGACTTATGTACCAGCTTTCTGCTTCAACCGGCTATCGGTTCGGGAAGGACTGGCGTATCAACGCAAACCTGAACGCCAACGGACCGAGTGTTACCTTACAAGGCACGTCGAATACCATGCTCAGTACCTCGTTCAGTGTGAATAAGGATATTGTCAAGGATAAACTGTCGCTTTCAGCAGCGGTAAACAATCCGTTTACCAAGTTCAGGCACAATAGAAACGAATCGTACGGGCCTGATTTCGCTCAGATCAATAACCGCCGTGATTACTTCCGCTCGTTTAATTTTAGTGTAAATTACAAATTCGGCAAATTGAAGGATGCCATTAAAAAGAATAAAAGAGGTATCCGGAACGACGACGTGCAAAGCGGCAGCTAGTAATGACAAACCGAAGCTTGTTTCAGGAGAGAATTCCTTCACTTCCCTGAAACAAGCTATCAGTTAGCCGGCTTTTTTAAAATGAACTACTCCCCAGCTTTCATTTTTACAAGGGTGCGTTCAAGTGAAGCGGGGTCACCTACGAGTTTCTGAGCCTCTACTGCCTTTGTCTGCCATTCGATTGCTTCCTGCTTTCTTCCTAACTTGTATAAAATCTGCGCATAAGTATCCAGATACGCCGGATTACCCAGGCGCATTGGATGTTGCCTTCCCTGGTTTAGTCCGTTAAATAACTCCATCGATTGATATGACCATTTAAGTGCCGTTTCAAGATCCCGGGGTTTAGACGAGAGCTCTAAAAAATGCCAGGCATGCTCATTGAGCTCCATATGATAAAACTGTGAAGGGGGAGCAAAATTTACAGGCGCCATGGGTTCCTTGCGAAACGGCACCGGAGGAAGCGGATGCTGCCGTTTCAATGCTGCATCATCCAATTTTTTTAATGAATCCACTGTGATAATCATATGTGTGTAATCCAGAAGTCCTCTTACCTGCGATTCGTATTGCACCGTGTCTTTTACTGCATACCAATACCTTATCAAGTTGCGACGGGATGCCAACTGCCCATTCTGGTAATCTATCTTGTACGTATTTTGTATAAACCCTGAAAGCTGGTAGGCCAGCTGTTGATCACGTTTTTCTACTGCCAGACGAAACGTGTTGTTTATAATCGCATTATTCATAGCTACCGCTTCCGCCCTGGGAATTGTTTTATATACGCTGTCAATGAGTGAACGGGGCGCACCAGATTGAACAATGTTGTATTCCCTGCTATTAATTGATGGACCCTGGCCTAAGATAAATCTGACCACCTCATAATTTTTCAAAGAATCAATGGGGAGCTGTCCGACAAATTCTTCCAGCAACGCGTCTATGGGAAGAGATAGTTCTTTTCGTTTGAAAATATATTCTTTCAAAAACCTGGAAGATCTTTCACCGGCTTTATATTCCTTTTCATAGTCCGCAAGCTTTTTGCCACCTTTTCTGCCTACTGCGATATCTGCCTGTTCAGCATAGACAAATGCTGCACTGGTTGAGCCATTAAAGCGATTTAAAATATTGCCGTCTGCGTCGATATACAAAGAAACCAGCGCGCCGGTGATTCCAAACTTCTCAGCAAGCTTTTTACCATTTTCTGTTTTTACGTTAGACCTCTGAGACACAAAGTTATTCTCATATTTTTCCTTGAGGATAGAAGCTCCGAATCCCTGGGAAGCCACATCGTTACACTGCTGGCATTGATCATCTTCCAGGTGAAGAAAGACCAGCTTCTTCTCAGCTTTAGCTTTTTTAGAAAGTTGCTCCCAGGTCAGATCTTTCTGGAATACAATCTGACTGAAAACCGGAGCAGAACATAATAAAAGGAGGAGGATAACTATGAATTTCATGAGGATCTGGCTGTTGATATACGACCAAATGTAAAAGGAAAAACGGAAATATGTAACCAGAAGACGTTAAGGAATTATTTATTTTATGAAAATATAGAATACGTGTTTCGCCATCAGTTCGATCAGGCAAGAACACGTATCCAATAGGCACGATATTAAATTGGCGAACCGGCAGGCATGCTAAGCGGCGGAGAAGGTTTGAATTTGTCGGGATCAGCCTCAAACTGGCTTATCTGCAAAAGACTAAATAACACATCCCCTTTCAATTTGACATCCGTTGTACTCTTCTGGGAAATCATCCAGCTTTTCAGATTATCGATTTCACCGATTGCCGTGGCCCTGACGTTGTCGGAAGCACTGGTGCTGGCCGCTAGTCCGAGCAGCGACTTAAGATATACCTTACGCACCATACTTTGCAGATCACCCTGATATCCTGGCAGCGGTGCAGATTTCCATATCTGATCGTTCAATTTATTAATAACGGAAATCAGACCGGGTTGGGCGCTGTCTCTTCCATTGAATTCAAGAAGCCTGGCTGCTCTTTCCGGGTCGAGCAGCAATGTGATGCAATCACCAGCTAGAGATTCCGCCGCACCGATGGGATCAAAAGTCAGACCGGTATAACCTTTAAAGTTTTCCTGTGTTTTCGAATATCCGATGGGATAAGGAGGCAATAGTTTTATTAATTTTTCCGGAATGGCTAGCTCAGCAGGAGAAATAGCCAGCATAATCGCTTCCAGCGCCTTCTGCTGTTCTTTTGGATCCAGCAATTCAGTCACAGGTTGCCCGTCGCCCCGGAGTGCATATCGATAATTCATCCCCCCGACAAGGTAAGATGTTGCCAGAATCTGGTAACGATGAAGAAGATAAAGCGGAACGAGCACTTCTTCCAGGGTTGCCATCGGCGTACCAACCGGAATTGCTTTTTCGGAAAAACGGGCTAAAACCTGCCTGCGTACTTCCATCAATCTCAGCAGCTCGCTACCTGCATCAGCAGAATTATCCCAGTGAGCAGACCGCGGATGGACACCCAGGTCGAACATGAAAAGCTGCCCTTGTCTGATCGACTCCTGCATGATCTTTTCAAGTCCGGATTTTTCATCTTCTGGTTTTTTAAATTCCGCATATCCCCATAAAATAGACCGTTTGTCATAGGTGCCAATTCCTTTGGTATATGCTTCAGAGATGTCAATATTACCATCTTTGTTTAACTTGATTTTCGGAAACGGATAATCTGTTACTGAAGACCTGTCATTACTGCTGGACATATGGTTATGATATAAACCTAGTGTATGCCCCACTTCATGCGCAGCCAGTTGGCGGATGCGGGCCATCGCCTGATCGACCGCTTTTTGAGGAGCAGACTTATCGTCACCATATGGCTGCGTTAAACCTTGAAGAATCAGAAAATCCTGCCGTTCACGCATGGAGCCGAGTGTTACCTGCCCCTTGATAATTTCACCCGTTCTTGGATCAAAAATACCAATGCCATTAGAATAACCCCGCGTAGGCCGGTGTACCCAGTTGATGATACTGTACCGGATGTCCATTGGATCTGCACCTTCCGGCAATTCTTTTACCTGAAAAGCATTGATATAACCTGCCGTCTCAAATGCCTGGTTCCACCAGGACGCACCTTCTATAAGCGCCTTTTTAATGTCAGCCGGAGCGCCCCTGTCTACGTAATAAACGATCGGTTTCACTGCCTCACTTTTAGCTGCATCCGGATTCTTTTTTTCAAGTCTCCACCTGCGGATGTACTTTTTAACAATTGGCTGTTCGATCGAAGCGGCGAAGTCAAAATAATCCATGGAGTTATATCCGGAACGTGGGTCGAATTCGCGCTTTTTATATTTATTATCAGGCAGTTCTATGAAAGAATGATGGTTTCGAAGGGTCACAGCATTAGGGTCCGGAGCTTTCGGAGCATTTCCAGGACCACCGCTAAAATAACTTCTTTCGTTGCCACCCGGACCGGCAAATGTAAGCAGGGCTTCAAATTCGGTGTTCTTCGGAAAACTTTTGGTGTTGCTGATCGCGATGGCTGATCTTGTTTCATCCACCCGATAGATATTTCCGGGAGCTGCCGGACGAAAACCAACGGCGCCCAATCGTTCGCCGGATTTCTGGCTGTCACGTAATAAAAAAGGCGTGAGGTCCACGAGCACCTTTCCGTCTTCTTTGACTTCTGGCTTAAACGCCCAGATAACCGACTGCGGAAAAGACTCAGCGACCGATTTCTTTTCTTCGATATTGTCTGTATCCGCCCGGTAATCATAGTTGGGAAGTGTCAGAAAAATTTTCGGCCCGACGGAAATAAATTTAACAATACGATATCCGCCGACCGTTCCCCGGTCGCCTGCTCCGCCACCGCCGGACGGCATGGAATTGACATATAAAAATTCTTTGTCAAAAATTGTATCCGGAATTTCCAGAAAAATTTTACCATCCCTTTCGTCATAATAAAAATTAAAATATCCTTCGCTTTTTTTCATTCCAGCCGTTTTTCCGGCAATGGACAGAGCCTGGGAGGATTTCGTTTGCGGAGGCTGGCCTGGCGATGCCAGAGGATTCTGGGCAAAAGAATGACCAGTAATGTACAGCATTGCTGCCGCCACCAGAAGTTTTTTTGTCATAACCGGATTTATAAATTCTTGTCAAATAGTAATCAAGCGGATCAGGAAATGGGTTGGAACTGGTAATCAATTCCATGACTTTTTCCTGATCCGCTTTCAGTAGTTTGGGAAGGAAATTAATGATTATTCTCCCTGAAAATGTGTCTGCGAGCAGCCCATGAAATCCATTAGACCCATAATCGGAGCGCCAGGAGGCATATCAAGCACCGACGCCGGTTCAAATTTATTCGGATTTTTCCCAAACTCTTCAATTTGAGAAAGTCCGAAAAGTATGTTTGCCTTCTGCTTAGGGGCAGCACTCGCCAGTTTCCCCTTCATCCAGTCACCAAGTTCGCTCACCTTTAATAACGCTTCCCCACGTACGCTTTCCGGTGCTTTTGAATTCGCTGCCAGGTTAAGCAAATATTTTAGCGAAAGGTTGTTCACCAATGTTTGAAGTTCGCCTTTGTATCCCGGAACTGCCGGCGCTTTCCAGGTGCTTTCAAAAAGTTTGTCGATCACAGGCATAAGTCCAGGCTGCTTTTCGTCCCTTGCATTGTATTCAACCAAACGCGCTGCACGCTCGCCATTGAGCAGGTATGAAAGTGTCGTTCCGGCAGCCGTTTCCGCCGCAGCGATCGGATCGAAAGTCGGACCAGTGTGCCCTGAGAATGTCTCCAGACTTGCTGGATATCCCGATGGACGCGGCGGGATTTTCCTGATCAGCACCTCCGGCAACGCAAGCGCGTCGGGCGTGATGGTGCTCAACAATGATTCCAGCGCTCTCCACTGCTCTTTAGGCTCGACCATTCTGGTAATAACCTGGCCGTCGTTTTTCACTGCATGAGTGAAGTACAACCCTCCAACAGACTTTGCGACTGCCTCAATCTGATAACGATGCAATAAATATACAGGTACTAAAACCTCCTCGATCGTTGCCATAGGTTCACCTTTCCGGATTGCCTTTTCCGAAAAATTATCCAAAACTTTTCTTCTGACTGCCATGATGTTAGTCATCTGGTCTATTGGATTTGAGCCGTCGTCCCACTGATGGGAAGTCGGATGTGCATTTCCACCAATGTCCGGAATATAAATAAATCCTTGTTTAAGTGTTTCCTGCATAATTTTCTCCAGACCTTCCTCCTCTTTTCCGGCTGGGAATTCAGTATATCCCCACATTACTGCCCGCTTATCCCAGCTTCCGATCCCTCTGGCGTATGAATCTGAAATATCAACCGTCCCATCAGCTTTTAATGAAAATTTGGGAAAAGGGTAATCCATGACCGAAGCCCGGTCTTTTGGACTGGCAGCAAAATTGTGGTTAAAACCAAGTGTGTGCCCAATCTCATGTGCCGACAGTTGTCTTACACGCGCCAAAGCCAGTTCCTGCATGGCTTTTGGAACTGGTTTGCCGTCTTCATAGGGCTGAAGTAAACCTTCCGCAATCAGGTAATCCTGGCGATGACGGTCAGAACCTAGTGTGACAACGCCTTTGATAATTTCACCTGTCCGCGGGTCAATGTAGGAAGAACCATAGGAGAAGCCACGCGGACTACCATTTCTGTTCACCCAGTTTACAACGTTGTATCTGATATCCATCGGATCAGCTCCCTCAGGTAACTCTTTGACCTGAAATGCATTTTTATAACCTGCGGCTTCAAAAGCTTCGTTCCAGAAAGCACCGCCTTCAATCAACGCCTGTTTTATCGGTCCCGGCGCACCGCGATCAATGTAATAAACGATCGGTTTCAGCGCCTCGCTGGACGCGGAGCCTGGATTTTTCTTTTCGAGCCGGTGCCTTCTGATAAATCTTTTTACGATCGGCTCCGTCATCGGCGCGGAGAAGTCCATGTAACTGAACATTCCAAATGCGGACCTCGCATCGAACTTCCTCGTTTTGTATTTGTCATCCGGAAGTTCAACAAATGACTGGTGCATTTTCACACTGACTGCACTCGGATCTGGTGCAAGACCAGGTCCCCCGCCAAAAAATCCGGTATTCGGGTTTCCACCGGTGAAAGTGATCAGGGCTTCAAATTCCGTATTTTTAGGGAAGTTTTTTGTATTTTCAAGGTATAATACCGAACGGCTGTCGTCCATCCGGTATGCTCCTCCTCCACCTGCAGGCTGTGGAACTGAGACCGGCCCGGCAGCTCTCCTTACGCCTAAACGGGAAGCAATATTCTGACTGTCGCGAATGATGAAAGGTGTCAGATCAATCAGTATCCTGTCACCTTCTACAGCAGCCGGAACGAAGCCCCAGATCACCGATTTTGCAAAAGCATTTTCAACTGCCTTTTTTTCATCCACGTTTTCTGTGATCGCGCGGTAACTGTAAACAGGTTCAACCAATAATACTTTGGAACCCACCTTTACGAATTTTGCAATTGCTGAGGAGGCTTGGCCACGTTCGGGGCCACCGCTTCCTACACCGTCCGTCAGTGATGAAAAATATAGAAATTCCTTGTCCAGCTTATCCACTTCAAGATAAACTTTCCCTGATTTTTCGTCATAATAAAAATTAAAAAAACCATCGTACTTTTTTAATCCCTGGGTAATAGAAGTGATACTTGCAGCAGGCGCCACCGCTTGTCGTCCTTGTGCCCCTCCGCCACCGGAAGCAGGGCTCTGCGCATAAGAAACCGATCCCGCAGCCAATAAAACGGCCAATGTATTAAAACTTAATTTCATAGTATAGGAGTTATTTAATCAAAATTTCTAACTGTTATTTTACTAATTCTGCATTCAAAAGAAAAATTTCAGAGCGTAGATCTCCTGTTTTGTTTAGCATTAATGTGCCCCGGAGTTTTACCGGCTTATCGGTGTAGCTAAGCTCCCTGCCCATCTTCACTTCCACCATTGACGGAATATCTCCTTGTCCGCAATACGGGCACTGATCCATGGGAACCACTGCCAGCATGAATTCGGAATGGTTAAGATCGGCATTTATTGGAATAATGTAACCGGGCAGCTCCACAACTTTATTGTGCAAAGCTTCCAGCTTCGCCGGGAAAGCCGGTACCATTTTAAAATCCTTATTCTTTTTATAACTTCTTCCGGATATCAGTTTCCATGTGTTGTTCATCAATGGAATGTGTGTCGGCGGCTGAGCTCTTGCTAAAAAGGCCACTGTTGAAAATATAAAAAGGAAAACCGTTTTTTTAAAAATCATAGCTCAGCTTCTTGAAATGATTAACGAGATATCCGCCCTGGAAGCCTGGATTGCCGGCAAAACGGCCGCCACAATTCCAATCAAAAAGGCACCTGCAACGAGATATAGTTCTTCCGGTACAAGATAAAATCCGCTTAACCGGGCTTGCGGAGCATCCTGAAAACACCCTATCAAATGCAGGCATACATGACCGAGAAAGACACCGATGACCGCTCCAATGGTTGTCAAAATAATACCTTCAAGCATAATGATCGTAAAGATGTTCAACCGGGAAGCGCCCATTACCCGCATGATGGCCAGATCATACATCCGTTCTTTCAACGCATTATACAAAGTCACAAAAATGCTGATCGCTGAGATCAGCATGACGATTATTGCAAACCACCCCGCCGTCTGTACACCGACACCGATCAGTGAAAATAACCTGGCACTTTCCTTTGCAGGAGATGCAGCCTGCATGGAGGTCGATTTGTTCACCATCATCGGAAAAAGCACCACGGACATACGGGACCGGTACTGGATTAAAAGTGATGTAATTTCTTTCCTGCTTTGATATTCCGCTTCATCATGCCCTGTTTCAATTCCATGCATTTTCCAGATACTTTCAACACTGGTCAGTACAAGATTGTCCGTAGAATTGCCGGTAGGTTCCAAAATTCCCGTGATTGTATTCTGATTTCCGTCATGAACATCTTCATCTGAACTTAATCCATGCGACCCGTTGAATACATCACCGACTTTCAACTTTTTTATTTCAGCCACTTCCGACCCGATCACAACTTCAAAATCGTTTTTCCAAAATCTGCCTCTGGCCAGTGTCAGTTGATGCAGGTTAATAAAACTGGTATCTGTTCCAACAATTCTGAAACCGGCATAATTGTCGCCCAAAGCCAACGGAACAGCACGTTTTACCATAGGATTCCGGGATAATTCTTGGGCATCTGCCAGTGAAATATTACCAGTCGGAAAATCAATAAAATAGATACTGCTCAAAATCAGTTGAAGCGGACTACCTTTTGCTCCCACCACAAGATCGATTCCATTTGCATTGGCTGTCAACTTTTCACTTGCCTGCATTGAACCCAGAAGAATTAAGGTCAGCAGGCCGGTCCCGAACGTAATCAACAACACATTTAGAAAAAACGTGAGTCGGTTGAACTGCAAACTCTTCCAGCTTATCCTGATCAAATTCATCTGCCGGTCATAAATGATATGCGTTTGAAAAAGCGCCCTTCACTCTGTCATCATGAGTGGAAACGATCAGAGTTGCGCCGTTTGCATCGGAAAGTTTTACCAAAAGATCGATGACCGCTTTTGTATTTTTGTTATCCAGATTCGATGTAGGCTCATCCGCAAAAAGCATAGCAGGTTTGTTCAAAACTGCCCTGGCGATCGACGCACGCTGTAACTGGCCCTGGCTCAGGGAGGCGGGGTAACTGTTCATTTTCTGCATAATATCAAGTTCGGTCAATACGTCAATGATTCTTGATTCGTTATTTTTTAAACCGGCAAAAGTCTGTGCGAGAAATAAATTTTCTTTTACCGTCAAACTTTTTATTAAATGTGCCTGCTGAAATACGACACCGATGTTCCGGCCGCGAAAATGGTCACGTTCCAGACTTGAAAGCTTGTATAGTTCCGTTTCATGAATGAAAACAGAACCGGAAAACGGCCTTTTTATACCTGTTAAAATATGCAGCAACGTCGATTTCCCACTTCCTGATTCTCCTAAAATCAACCACCTCTCTCCTTTCCCGATCTGTAGATCCGGAAAAGAGAGCGTTTCGCTGCCGTAGCTGTGAAAAAGCGATTTGGTGGTCAGAATCATCTTATTGGCTGGTATCTCTTACCGTTGGATATTTAATGCCCAGCTGTTCCATGTATGTTGAAAATCTGGCAGGATCATAATAGTATTTTTTCATTTCAGGACGGAATTCCTGCATGATTTTCTCATTGAGATGGATCGCTGGCTTATCCGTTTGGGAGATGATCGGCGTATATTTCATCTCCTTCGTCTGAACGTCTGTAAAATAGGTTTTGGCATTTTTAATAACTTCAGGTTTTACAAAAAGGTCAAGCAACGTCATCGCCTCCACTTTTGCACCGGCGGTAACGCCCTTATGCGCAATGGGCGTGGCCATCGCGATCGCATTTGCCCAGTGATGACCTGGCAGACCAGGAATATTGGCAGGATATCTTAGTACTATGGTTGGTAAGTTCCAGGAAATATCCGCGATGTCGTCTGATCCGCCCCCACCTGAACCTGAGGTTGCAGTCGGTTTAGCGAGGGGACTAAGTGTTGTTGCAAGACCGCTATTTTCCAAAGTTCCCTCCGGATTACCCATTTCCTTTTGAGCCGCTTTAGCCAGCGTCTGATCGTCCTCCGACCATTTCGGCAAACCAACTGCTTTAATATTTTCATACATAACTTCGGCCATCGGCTGATTGAAATGTCCTGGCCAGGCACTGCCCAAAACTTCGTAGGTCATTTTCGTATCGGTCATTTGCGCGGCGCCCTCTGCAATTTTAATCCCGTCTTTATACATCTGCATAATTTTCGGATACGTTCTTTCGCGGAAATAATACCAGACCGAGGCTTTGGAAGGCACCACGTTCGGCTGATCGCCGCCATCTTTGATCACATAATGCGAGCGCTGTGTTGTCTCCATATGCTCCCGATGGTAATTCCAGGCGATATTGGTCAGTTCGACCGCATCCAAAGCACTTTTGCCGCGCCATGGAGCAGCACCCGCATGAGATGCCTGGCCTTCAAAACTAAACAAAGCCGAAACCATCCCATTGTTCCCGGCGTCGCCATAGGAAACTGACATGTTGTTAGCGACGTGGGTAAAAATACAGGCATCCACATCCTTGAAATAGCCATCACGAACATAATATGCCTTCGTTCCAAGCTGCTCTTCGGCAACGCCCGGCCATAACATCATCGTTCCTGGAATTTTCTCACGTTCCATGATTTTCTTTAGAGCCAGAACCGCAGTTATATTCAACGGCTGTCCGGAATTATGCCCTTCACCATGGCCGGGAGCACCGTCAATAATGGGATCGTGGTAAGAAACGCCTGGCTTTTGAGAGGCTTTGGGAATGCAGTCTATGTCACTTCCCACGGCAATAACCGGTTTGCCAGATCCCCATTTTGCAGTCCACGCCGTCGGTATACCTGAAATTCCCTGCTCAATTGTAAATCCATTTTTCTTTAGAATATCTGTCAGGTATTTTGAAGTTTCCACTTCCTGAAAACCTAGTTCTCCAAAGCTGAAAACCATATCGACCATTTCCTGCGTAAACTTTTGCTGCTTGTCAATCTCTTTGGTGAGTTCGGTTTTCAGAGCGTCGATCCTGGCTGGCGTCATTTTTGTCTGGGCTGAAACCTGCGAAGGCATAGCAAGCATTGCACTGAACAAGCAGGTAACAGCGGTGATGGCGATCGGCTTCCGGCTGGCTGTCAATACCAGGGAGCGAAAACCAATGGCTGCTAAGATGTCTTTCCTATTTTTTTTCATAAATATTTAAAGCTTTTCTGGTTCATACGTCATTGCAGGCTAGCGAAAGCGATTCCTGACGGCCAAACTCATTTTCCCGTTGAACTTGCTTCTCGTGTCGTTGTCGGATATTTGATACCGAGCTGCTCCAGATATGTCCCATATTTTGACGGATCGTAATAAAACTTCTTCATCTCAGGCCGGAACTCCTCCATGATCTTTTTGTTTAGATGGATCGCTGGTTTATCGGTGTTTGAGATCAACGCAGTATATTTCGTATCCTTTGTTTGAACCTCCTTAAAATACGTCCAGGCATTTTTCAGGATTTCAGGTTTCACAAAAAGATCCAGCAACGTCATGGCTTCGGCTTTTGCTCCGGCGGTCACCCCCTTGTGAGCAATTGGCGTAGCCATGGAAATGGCATTTGCCCAATGATGACCCGGAAGACCAGGAATATTGGAGGGATACCCTAGAACAATTGTAGGCAGATTCCAGGAAATATCAGCGATATCATCAGAACCCCCGCCACCAGCAGACGGTGTTAAGGCAGGTTTTCTCAAAACGCCAAGGGAAGTCGCCAATCCTTCGGCGGGTTTACCTTCATCCGCCGGACTTTGCATTTCCTTTTGCGCCGCTTTGGCAAGAGTCTGGTCATCTTCGCTCCATTTTGGCAAACCCACCATTTTGATATTTTCATACATTGCCTCAGCAATAGGCTGGTTAAAATGTCCCGGCCATGCACTTCCCAATACTTCATAGGTCATTTTCGTATCCGTCATTTTAGCCGCAGCTTCCGCCATTTTGATCCCGTCCTTATACATCTGCATAATTTTTGGATATGAGCGTTCACGGAAATAATACCATACCGACGCTTTTGACGGAACAACATTTGGCTGGTCGCCCCCATCTGTGATCACATAGTGCGAACGCTGAGTGGTTTCCATATGCTCGCGATGATAATTCCAACCGACATTCATCAGTTCCACAGCATCAAGTGCGCTTTTCCCTCTCCAAGGCGCGCCGCCTGCATGCGAAGCCTGACCTTCAAATTTGAACTGGATAGAGATCATTCCTGTCATACCACCATCACCATAGGCTGTGCCCAGATTGCTGCTTACATGTGTGAAAATGCAGGCGTCGACATCTTTAAAAAAACCGTCACGAACAAAGTATGCTTTTGTAGCCAGCTGCTCTTCTGCAACGCCCGGCCACAACATGATCGTCCCTGGAATTTTCTCACGTTCCATGATTTTTTTTAATGCAAGAACGGCCGTGACATTCAGCGGCTGGCCGGAATTATGCCCTTCACCATGCCCGGGAGCACCTTCGATGATCGGATCGTGGTAAGACACGCCAGGTTTCTGTGAAGCTTTGGGAATACAATCTATATCGCTGCCTACCGCTATCACCGGCTTTCCGGAACCCCATGTTGCAGTCCAGGCCGTTGGAATCCCTGAGATCCCTTCTCTGATCGTAAATCCATTTTTCTTTAAAATATCCGTCAGATACCTTGATGTTTCAATCTCCTGAAAACCAAGTTCACCAAAGCTAAAAATCATATCCACCATTTCCTGTGAAAACTTTTTCTGTCCGTCAATCTCTTTGGCCAGCTCCGTTTTTAGCGCATCGATTTTAGCAGCAGTCATTTTCGTTTGTGCATCAGCCGTCTGCAAACTCATCGCAAACATGGCGGCAAGGCAGATCCTTTTTGCTGACAAACCCTTATCCCTGAACAATCTGTCTACATATCTTTTCATTTCATAACAGATTAAGATTCTATTTTTAGTTTCACTTGATGCTTCACCGGACGCTAATATCCGGCGAAGCTTTTTACAACATCCATTAGACTATTACTGAACCCTATCGTGTATACGTCATCCACTCTTACGACCAGTCCGGATCAAATAAGTTTATTTGTCGAAAGCTCCGCGTTTGGAATTGGAAAAACATATTCGGGCTGCGTTGGAGCAACGGAAGGTGCCGACAGACCTCCACTTCCTTTTGCAGGAATAGTTAATGAGTTTCTCAACAGGTCATTTGACCTGAATCCTTCGCCTAAAAGCTCTATTCTTCTTTCCGTCCAGATCGTTTTAACCAAAGCGTCGGCCGTTGAAATGCTGGCGTCAGGGAACACATAAGAAGCATCTGACCGGTTACGAACAGCTTTCAGCAATGCCACCGACTTTGTCAGATCACCTGTTTTGGCTGCTGCTTCTGCGTAGTTCAGCAGTACTTCTGCATAACGGATCAAAGGCACATAATCCAATGCCGGGTTTGTCTGGTTGTATTTTTTCAAATAAGTCACACCGCCGGCAACGCGGGTAAAGTTGGTTTTTCTGGCATCCGTGGCCGGCCAGGCCGGATCGCCCAGAATCCCGGTCGCGTTCAGGTTGTATTCCAGATTCAGATTATAGGTATAAGCGAGGGAATTCTGACCTGCAACAATATTCAGGACAGTCATCGGCATCGAAAAAATCGATTCGGTTGTTGTGTAATCAGTCATGAAGGGTGTCGCCACATTCGCCTGCAACTGGTTTTTCACTCCTGTTGGTGCAGAAAAAGGAGCAGCGTCGGACACTATTTTTTTCGCTTCCGCCACTACTTTCGCATGATCCCCCATCGTCAGATAAACTCTGGTCTTGAATGCAATAGCGGTATTTTTATGCGCACGTGTGGTATTCAACAGTGCAGTCGTGTAGGTCAGAGGCAAACCAGCTTCCGCTTCATCCAGATCTTTCAGGATCTGTGCATAAACTTCCGCAACTGAACTTCTGGCCATATCATTATTAGCAGGTGTGGTCTCACCCTTTAACCGTAACGGAACACCGGCAGACGCCCCTTTGTCTTTGGTATAAGGCTGTCCATACCGCGTGATCAATCCGAAATAACAGAAAGCTCTTACGAATTTAGCTTCTGCAAGATACTGTGCAGCAAGAGTTTCGCTTACCGCAGTCGGATGAGCGGCAAGTCCGTCGATGATCAGATTGGCTGCATTGATCGCAGTATAAGAAGAACCCCAGCCCGACGAAGCGTCATTTGACCCGGAAGTAACCGTATGACTCCATGCATCATAACCTGTGAAAACATTTTGGGTGCGGTTTATAAAATCCTCTCCACGTATGTCAGCCAGCATAATGTATCGTCCACCATACAGGTCACCACTTTTCATGGAGGTGTAAATCCCGTTCACCTGCCCCAGTACCCGCTCCGGCGTATCAAACAAAAAGGCATCCTGTAACTGGATCTTAGGTATCGGATTCAGCAGCTTGTTTTCGTCACAAGAGGTAAGCACCATGCCAAGTGGCAACGTCAGAAACATTCCTCTGCGAAGCCAGTGTTTTGCCAATTTTATATTAATTTCTTTCATCTGTTGCTTGATTTAAATTGATCTTAGAATCCAAGGTTTACACCAAATGTGAAAGTACGGCCTTGTGGGATCGAGTTTTTCTCAACACCCGGCGTCGTGTTTGAATTACCGTTCACCGAAATCTCTGGATCTGTTCCTGTATATTTCGTCAGAATGAACGCATTGAATACCTGCACATACAACCGGACAGAAGCAAGTCCCACCTTCGCCAGACCACCCGCCGGAACACGGTAGCCCAGAGATGCAGACTGCAATCTAAGGAAATCGCCTTTTTCAGCATTATCTGAAATAGGCCAGGACGATCCGTTTGAAAGCAAATCCCCATAAACCACTCTTGGTACATCTGTAACCTGTCCCGGCGTCGTCCATCTTGAAAGCACGTCAGTGGAGTTATTCCAGAAACGCTGGTCACGCCAGGTCGCTTTCGTTCCGTTCATTACCAGATTACCGCCGGAATAAGTAAAGTTGATACCCAGGTCAAACTGACCATACTTGATCGTATTGATAAATCCGCCATAATATGTTGGCAAAGCATTACCTAAAAGCTGATAATCATTTACGCCGATCGCAGCGGCAGGCCGGCCATCCAGATACGTCCACCGGCTGCCTCCTGACGGCACTACATGGCTATACTGTACCTTTTCACCTGCTTTGTTGATAAACACACGCTGACCATTTTCAGGATTGACTCCATCGGTTTTCGCTCCGTATAAACTGCCCACAGAATATCCGATACGCGTAATATTGGTTGCTTCTGCGGCTGTTGAAGTAGTTCCAACAAGCTCAGTCCCCTGCCCGTAAAGCTCGGTAACCTTGTTTTTATTTTTCGTAAAGTTGATGCTTGTATTCCAGCTGAATTTTCCTTTTCTGATAACGCTCGCGTTAATCCCGAGTTCCAGTCCATGGTTATACATGCTGCCAATGTTCATGAAGATCGCATTACCCGGAATACCCTTAGACGGCGACTGCGGCACGTTTAAAATCAGACCATTTACACTGTTGGCATAATAGGTAGCTTCCAGCTGGATGCGGTCATTAAGAAAACTGATATCGGCGCCAACATTTGTCTGATTGCTGGTTTCCCATCCAAGATCCGGGTTTCCGCCCTGACTGAAATTCCAGGTCGGCGCTGTTCCGTAAAGTGATGATTCGTAAAGCGCAAGTGAACCATACTGGCTGACTCCTGAATTTCCGACACGCCCCCAGCTAGCTCTAAGCTTTATACTGCTCATGATATCCGCCAGTTTCGAATTCTTGTAAAATTCCTCTTCGGATACTGTCCACCCGCCTGAAACTCCGCCAAAATTTCCATATTTTTTACCCGCTCCCAAAGCAGAGTTCCCGTCACGACGGTAATTAAGGGTAAAGAAATAACGTTTGTCATAGTCATAGGTAAAACGGGAGAAAACCGACACCAGCGCGCTCTCGGTCAGCACGTTTGTGATAGGAACGATCTGTCCGTAACTACCCTGGAATTCGTCAAAGAATGGATCGGACAACTGCGTCCGTCTGGCGCCCCAGCTAGATGTATTGAATTTTTGAACGTCGTAACCGGCAAGCAAGGAAATGTTATGCTTTGCAGCGATTGACGTGTTGTAGCTCAACGTATTTGTCCAGTTCCAGTTGCTGATCGTCCGGCTCATATTTTGCGCACTTCCGTTGGTTGAAAACCCAGGGCCATGAACAGGACTTTCGAAGGTTACATTTTCGACTTTCAAACGGTCCATCGCATAGTTCATCTTGTAGGTCAGGCCTTTCATCAGCTTGATAGTCCCCCCAAAATTCGCAATGATACGGTCATTTTCAGAAGTATATTTATTCAGATCCAAAAGCGGAACGGGGTTGTAAAAATTACTTACAACCTTATTTGCACCCATACCCAGCGTATTCGACGCCGACAGGTTGTAAGTGCCATCTGGATTGTAAGGCGAGACATTAGGAGCTGATAACCAGGCCAGACGGGCAGAACCAACCAGACCAAAAGCATTTCCGCTCAAAGAACCCGTGTTTGGAGAAGCGTTTAAGCTGTTGTTATAATTGATATTACTGGAAAAGGAAAGCCAGTTATTAAACTTGTGATCCACATTGAAGCGGGCTGCTTTCCTGGTGAACTCGTTTGTCTTTAAAATACCTTTCTGGTTGCTGTAATTAGTCGAAAAATAATATTTGGTAGATTCCGAGCCTCCTGAAATACTTAAACTATGATTTTGAGAAACGCCCGTTTGATACACCTGGTCATACCAGTTTGTGTTGACCATCGACCCATCCGGGTTTAAGGTAGGAAAAAACAGTGCAGAAGCAACAGCATCATTGCTCGCATTTCCACCCAGAATCTTTGCATTCAGAACCGCTTCATTTTTAATGTCCATAAACTGCTGGGCGTCAAGCATCGTCGGCAATCTGGTCGCCTTTGTCATACCCGTCCAGCCTTCATAATTAACCTTCGGTTTCCCGACTTTACCGCTTTTGGTGGTGATCAGCAAAACGCCGGCCGCAGCTCTTGAACCGTAAATAGAAGTAGAAGCTGCATCCTTCAATACATCAATCGACTCAATATCAGCTGGGTTGATATCTCCGAGCGGATTGTTGGCCACCGTCGAATTACCCGAGATATCACCTGTATTGATGGGGATACCATCCACCACGATCAATGGAAACGAACTGAGTGAAATGGAGTTCACACCGCGTATACGTATTACAGGCGGGTTGTTCAAAACTCCGTTTGGCTGCCCGATACTGACACCGGTCGCCCGGCCGGCCATTCCCTGATCAAAACTCTGAACAGGCATATCTTTCAGTTTGTCGCCGGATACCCGCGCTGCCGATCCTGTAAATTCTTCTTTGGACTGGGTACCATAACCTACAACCATCAGTTCGCTCAGCTGTTTGGTACTGCTTGCAAGTTTTACATTGACAGCAGACTGGCTCGTCACTGCAATTTCCTGACCGATATATCCCACATAAGAAAATACCAGAACCGGGGTACCTCCGTCTGCCACTTTAATATTGTATTTTCCGTTCATGTCGGTAATTGTTCCGACAGAGGTGCCTTTGATTAGAACCGCTACGCCCGGAAGCGCGTCGCCATTTTCTCCATCGGTCACCACACCGGCCACTTCCCGCTCGATCTGGTTCACCAGAGACGCCAGCTTGATATCTGTCTTCCTGGCTTCCCCGGTTGTTTTGAGTTCTCTTTCAACAATAACAACGGTACGTTTCTGCTCCCGGTAATCCAGTTTCGTGGAAGCCAGAAGCTCATGCAAAACTTCGTTCACCGGTTTTTTACTCACCGCAATATTAACCTTGTAAGGTGCGATCAGCTCTTCATTGTAAATAAAACGGAACCCTGTCTTTTTGTTGATTAATGAAAGTGCTTCCTTGAGGCTTTTGTCTCTGAGGGTCAGATCGATGGTAACTTCCTGAAGACTTTGTCCGGGCAGGTGTGCTTTGGCCATTGAAGGCTCCGGCGCTGTGGTCAGTAGGAAAAGAAACAGGCATACACTTTTAGTCGTCCATTTGGCAATGGACTGTAAACTTCTGGTACAATTTTTCATACCTTTGGATCAGTTTGGGGTTAAGCGATAAACATTAATTCCAACAGTCGATAGCAGAGTCAGTGGGTGATTGGCGTTACGTCCTGATTTCTCTATCACAACATTCCGGCGGCTTCGGCTTGCCGGATTTTTTGTTAAACAGGCTGCAATGTTACATAGGCGTCGGGTTAGCAATATTTCTTTTTTTCTTTAGTAATGTAATGTGATTGTTTTCAAAGCGGTAATCCAGATTATTGGCCAGACTCAATAAGTCCAGGATGTGCGCAAGCGAATCTGTGGCGATAAATTCCGCTGACATATGATAGGTTTTCATGGATTCGTCCGCAAAGGAGATCTTCACACCGAACTTATTTTCAAGAATAGCGGTCACATGGGCAAAACTTTCATTGTCGAAAAGCAATTTTCCGTCTTTCCAGGCCACTGCATTTGCACTGTTGACATTCGTCTTTTTCAAGCTTCCGGTCTTTATATCAAAGTTGACCTGTTCATTGGGTAATAATATTTTCCCTGCGCCCTTTTTATTATCATTACCTGCCTCTTCGACTTGTACTTTTCCACGTGTCACGGTAACCTGCACACTTTCGAGAAATCGATATGACCTGATGTTGAATGCTGTGCCCAGGACTTTCGTAGTCGTTCCTGATGCTTCCACGTTAAAAGGTTTTGTTGTATCGCGTTTGATATCAAAATATGCTTCGCCGTCAACAAGAACTACTTTTCTGATATCATTATCGAACCTCAGCGGATATTCAACTTTGCTCGACTCATTAAGCCATACCATAGAGCCGTCTGGTAATTTTACCTGTTTCTTCTCCCCTTTTCCAGTCTCAACCACTACAACACCGATTTTCAAAAAGTCAACAATTCCGGGTTTCGCCAAAAATACGATCATACCCAGAATCAGAATTACAGTGGCTGCAAGATTAAAAATCCCGGCAGGCATATGAAGCAATTCTCTTACATGTAACTTTTTATCAGCTGAACTTAAAATGGATTCCTTTTCCTGATCCAGAAACTTAGTTAGTGTATCCTCGAGTTTCCCCTGTGCCATTAAATGGAAAAACGCCTGACGTTCTTTCTCAGTCAATTCATTGGCAATATATCTTTTAACGAGTATCTCGAGGAATTGCTTCTCTTCCATTTTTCAGGGATTTATAATGAAGACGTAAACCGTTGACGACAGGGTACCCCGATTCGAAAAAATATTTTCTACTTTTTCATAAATACCATTTATCCTTCTGAACTATACCAGCCAGACACTTAAAATAATCTGTATTTTGCCAAAAGGCAAAACTCAGGCTGAAAAGATAATGAGGATTGAAAGCAAGGAATTAAACGAGAGCCCGAAGTTTTTTTGGGCAGAGCATTTGAGAAGTTTCATGGCTTTGACCATATGCTTTTTGATGGCATGGCGTGAAATACCTAACATTTCAGCTGCCTCATCATATGTCTGGTCCATTTCACGGCATAACTTAAAAACCTCCTGATTTCGCGGGGACATCTGATCGAGCACTGTCTGAAGATACCGGTCATATTCTTCTGACTGTATCGAATCTTCGACCTGGCTTTTCAGTTCGCGTGACGCATAAAGAATTTCTTCTCTTGCAGATTGCTCAACCGAAGCGTGACGTAAAAAGTCTAATATGTGATTTTTCGAAACTGTAAAAAGATAGGCTCTGAAAGAACGGATATCTGACAGCTTTTCTCTTTTTTCCCATACCTTAAGAAAGATTTCCTGGCAAAGATCTTCGGTACAATCCGAAGATTTTACAAACTTGAAGACATACTTATAAATCTCAGAATGGTACTGTCTGTAGATCTCACCAAAAGCACATTTATCGCCAAGCGAAAGACCATTCAGCAAAATATGTTCGTCGATTTCAGCCATCTTGGATCGGTAATTAAATTTCAGACTTCCCTATCGTTGTTCTAAGTTAGCGACATAATTATTAAATTTTCAATAATTGAAAAGTTACTTTCAATAAATTTTGGCATTTTGATTATTAGATTAGTATAATTATGAAATTTATAATTTATGTCAAATTATATTCCGCATATAACATTTAGACCTACCTTTATAGTATCAGGAAAAACATTTTAAAACATACAGGAGTATGGCGGAGATCAATGAAGTACCTACATTATATACCTGGGCAGGAGGAGATGCGATACTCGAACAACTGACAGCGCTTTTTTACGGAAAAGTGATGCAGGACGATCTGTTATCTCCTGTATTCAAAAACATGTCACCGGACCACAGTAAACATGTGGCGCATTTTATTGCAGAAGTTTTCGGCGGTCCGAAACTATATAGTGAAGGAGACAATGGAAGCCATTATAAAATGATCGCGCATCACCTGGGAAAGATGCTTGATGAGCCAAAAAGACAGCGTTGGATGTCATTGCTTCTGGAAAGCTGTGATGAAATTAAGCTCGCTGATGATCCTGAATTCCGGTCGGCTCTGGTGGCTTATCTGGAATGGGGAAGCCGGATTGCCGTAATCAATTCACACGAAATCAGTAATCCATTGGCAGAAACGGAGCCTATGCCGACATGGGGCTGGGGCGTTCCTGGAGGGCCTTATATTCCGAACCCATAAGAAAAGGTTTACCGTAACAACACGTTCCGGTAAACCTTTTTCGTAGAGTAGACCTGTATTAATGCCTGTTGGTCGACAACAGTGCTCTGGCGCTGGTCCATTTCAGATCAGGATACCTCTGGTTGTCCGTTTTCTTCATTTGTGAAGTGAACATGCTATGCATGTACTGAGCCTGTTGCCATCTTGAGTAAAGTTCATTTTCACCTTTCGGATCTTGCGCGCGGTCTTTTTTATTTTTCGCAGCAAGCTCGTCACGCCCTATCATGCGGTAGGCTGTAAAGCCTTCGCCGGTTATTTCGCTGGCAAGCGGGGTCAGCTCGTTTGCACTGATCTGAAAACTGGCAATTCTTAAGTATCGGGGCGTTTCAAAATCCAGCGCGGCTGCCGCAGTAAAAGACGCTGTATCATCCATCGTTGTAAAATCCACCTTCCAGTCAGCATCTTCAACGTAACCGACGGTCTTCTTTTTCATGTCAAGAAAAGGAATGTTGTAAGTCAACAACTCAGCAAAAGCACCATTAAAGATCGATGTAGCCGCAATGTTTGCCTGAGCCAGGTAATGGTGAAATTCCCGGCGCAGATCAAAATTCCGGTTATCCCCTTCTGAAAGCATGGTAAAGTCTGAAGAGAAATCGGACGGAATAAAACGAGGCACACCTGCTGCAACAGCCGCGTCAAGCAAAACCGACTGCATGTCAACAATCACATCACGAAGACCAGCCAGCGCCGAAACTACGCATGACGCTCCTTCACACGCCCGGGTCAGTTGGGATACATCATTCATATCAACCTGAACAACCTCCGCACCCAATTTTTCAAGGTTCTCTATTTTTTCAACCAGGGTGGCGGGACGAACAACCACCCGGACACTGGCTCCTTTTTTTATTAGTTCACGGACAATACGTCCCCCAAGATTGCCCGATCCTCCGGCTACAAGAATTATACTTTTCATATGATGGTATTAAGATTGTTGGTGCACTATGAAAAGTAAATACTCAATAAGGGTGCCAGAGCAAAAAGAACGAAATCTTCCGTTACTCGTCGTCGCCGGTCGCGATCGGCTTATCATTCCGGGACCATTCGCTCCATGACCCGACATATAAATTCGCACCGGTGATACCAGCCTCTTCCAAGGCCAAAAGTGTATGACAGGCTGTAACCCCGGAGCCGCAGTGCACTATTATTTTTCCCGGATCGATTCCGGCCAGTTTTTCCGTATACTTCTGCTTCAATTTATCAGATGAAAGAAAATCTCCATTTTCATCCATATTGCCCAGATAAGGAATATTGATCGCTCCCGGTATATGCCCTGCAATTAGATCAATCGGTTCGCTTTCACCTTTGTACCGGAAATTTTCGCGCACATCAATTACAACATATTCAGGATTCCGGGCCGCATGTTCTACTTCATCCAGGCTAACGGTTGGCAATATCCAGTCTTCAAGGGGATAATCAGGAAATTCCGTTAATAAAGTGAGCGTGTCTTCGGAAAGGGCAAGTCCGTCTTTTTTGATCGCTTCCAAACCTCCGCTCACCACGAAGACTTCTTCATGACCGGCAGCTTTCAACATCCACCAGAAACGTGCCGCTGCCATCGCGCCTCTTTTGTCGTCATAAACAATCACTTTCGTTGCTGGCGTTATGCCTAATTGCCCGAGCAATTGCCCGAATTTCGTCGCATCCGGCAAAGGATGTCTGCCTCCGTCTGCTGCATTGTCAGCCTTCCCGGAAAGATCCGTTTCGAGATTTACAAATAAGGCTCCGTCCAGATGGCCGGTTTCAAATCGTTCTTCTGCATCAGCCCCACCCCTGGCGTCGATGATGACGGTGTCGCCGGTTGAAGAAATCTCTCCTATTTGGCCTGCTCTAATGATATTCATGCTATTGGGTTTGAATGTTGAAATGAAGGCTCAATTTATAAATTTTATGATCAATCAAGACAAATCTGCAACAGTTGTCCTTCCATGGACGCGTTCCACGGTCATTTGCGCTTAACATCATTATATTTTGATAATTATTCAATTGCAGTTATTTTGAATTCGAATTACTCAACGTAAACTTTCCCTCATGAATGTGATCTCAAAGACGGCATTAAGCCTGATACTATTGACCCTGTGTAACTGTACAGAAAACGCAAAGCCCATTCCTGTTACTCAGCAATTTTTAAAAGAAGTTACCGTAGCAGGAGCCGAAAGTGTCTCATGGAATAATGAGCAAAACTTCATTCAAATCGTATTACCTGAAAGTTATACCAAAGATAGTATTGAACTCTCGCTGGAATTTTATGACGGTGCTCACTTGTTTTCTCCGCCTCCTATCGAAGCAGATGCCGGCAACAAAATACGAATGATGTATAAAGGCGAACTGCCAGGAGATTTGCAAATTGTAAAAAAGAAAGATTCATCTATCAAATGGTATCGCGTTTACGTGGAACATTCAGGTCCTTTGCGGGCTGAAATGCCTTCTGATACGCTTTGCATTCTTGGCTACACAAGGGAATCTGATCGGGGAAATTTTGTGGTGATCTTCACCCCAATAAAATTCATTTCTGGCATGGGAACTGTACCAAGCCGGGCGGGCGCGGAGGAACCGATGGTTACATTGACTGATTCATTCGCAAAGATTAATCTAAGCGGTAAATTAAGTCTGAAAAATAACTACCTGACTGCTGATACATCCTTTGCAAATGCTAAGAATGTAATCGTCCAACTAAGCGGTAACGGTAAGGTTTTTACTTTTCCGGGAAAAAAAGTAATATCAAATAATCCCGGCCATTGTGGTTTCAGATGGTGATCATTAGCATAAATAGCCATCAACCGGCCATTTGGCTAACGTCAAAATGACTTACTTACCATCGAAACTTTCAATCAGTGATTACCCAATATTCCCCGAAAAAACCTGTCAAAACGGAATGATCACTTTGACACTACCGTTCCGCCCCATGTTATAGATCCCCGAACGGCCATTGGGAGAGCTTGCATAATACTCGAAATATTTCAGGCGATTCAAATTGGACTGGTAAGACTTATCGAACAGATTATCAACCTGGAAAAAAACCTGGAATATCGCTTCCTTATTTCGGTTATTCACAGTGGTTCCACATCCCACATTGAACAGTGCATATCCTGCCGTAGCCGTTTCGGTATCGTCCACACCATAAAATTTATTCTGGGCCCCATAGTAATCTATCTCTGCACGAAAGTAAGTGGCTGACAACAGACCTGATTCTTTGGCAATAGTAAACCGAAGCTCTGAACGGCCATGAACCGGCGGTATAAAAGGTAAGTATTTTGCTGCATTGCCTTCAAGCGCAATCAGCGCCTTGTTTCGGTTCAGCCCCCGGATAAATGCAAGGCTGTTGTTGAATGTAAACCATTTCAATCCGGCCGGATGTATGTTTAAACTGGCCTCAGCACCGAAAAGCTGTGCTTTGGATTGCTGATATTTGTAAGTAAAATTTCCGGGAACAATGACAACCGGATTTCCTGCCCCATCATACAACCGGGCCTGATAAATATAATTATCAATCGTGTTGTTAAACATTTCCAGACTGATATCCATATCTTTCAAATAGCCGATAAAGCCGATATCCGTCTGAAGACTGAATTCAGGTTTGAATTCACGGTTCCCGAGGTAGACAATATGGGCGCCCGGATCAAGACCGTTCGACCCTATTTCGGTGATGTTCGGTGCACGGTAACCGCGGGATATATTGGCTTTCAACAGCAGGCGTTCGGTTATGTTATAGGTAGCACCCAGACTTCCGGAAATTCCGTTGAAGTTACGATCATACGAAGGAAACTGAAGAACTGCCCCGGCCTTTCCCGGCATTTTTAAAAGTTGGTCATATCCGGTTTCAGGATTGTGCTGTACGTACTGGTCTTCCCAGTTCCATGACCGCGTATCGTACCGGACGCCGCCGCTGACATCGACTTTTCCGAGCGATTTTTTAATGAATAAAAACCCGCCAACATCCAATAGATCATAGTCAGGAATCGGGAAATCGGTTCCATTCAGGTTTCGGTTCATTTGGTACATACCATTCACCCCCACTGTCGCTTCGAAACCCTCCCATTCCGGAAGATTGTATTTTACATCATAATTATAGGTACTAAGCTGAACATACAATCCCGGCTGTTGCGGCGTGGTGGGATGGTTGTATTCCCGGCGTACACTTTGCTGAAAACCCAGCAACGCGGTAACGTCGCCTTTACCCAATAAAACATGGTTTTTTGAAAACAAACGGTAATGCTGGATGTGTTGATGCAAAGGGTTGATCCGATAGGTTTTCAAATCTTTTTCGGCTACAAGCGGACGGTTTTTTATCTGGTCTTTTCCACTTTCAAATATTTGTCTGGTAAAGCGGCGCGAAAGTGAATCCCGGCTTCCGTCAGGAATTTCCTGAAGGTTATTGTAAAGTGTGGCATAAACATAGGACGATCCCCACCGTTTCTCAAATCCGGTCATGGCCGATAAGTTGAACTCGTTGTATGCAGTGCCATACACCCGGCCATCCACGCTGTTTTTATAAGCTGCTGCATTTTTCCCGGATATGCGGAAGGCGCTTTTCCAACCGTTTTTATGATAAGCCAAACCTCCGGAAGCACCGACCATCCCATTGTTGGAATGGTATTCTGTAGTGACATCACCCTTCACTTTTCCTTCCGGCCCTTTGGGTACATAAGGTATAAAATTGATCACGCCCGCTACTGCGTCGGAACCGTAAATCAAACTAGCCGGACCTTTAACCACCTCTGCGCGCTCAATTCCGTACTGGTCTATCTCGATGCCATGTTCATCTCCCCATTGCTGACCCTCCTGCCGTATCCCATTATACAACGTCAAAACCCTATTGTATCCAAGTCCGCGAATGAAGGGTTTAGACACATTTGGACCAGTTGTTACAGCACTTAGTCCTGGAACACCTTTTAGAACTGCATCGACAATGTTGTTATTTACATTAAAGTCCATTTCCTTTTTAGTCATCACCGCAATCGCAACCGGACTTTTCCGAAGTTCTGTTGCCCTGGAAACACCGGTCACCACCACTTCACTCAGGTTGTTATTCAATGCATAGAGCTGGACGCTCAGGTTTAGAGCCTGGTCTGCACGAAGTTCCAGCCGTTTGATATAATGCTGAAAACCAATGGCTGAAACCTGCAATTCATATCGTCCGGCCGGAACATTAAGCAGCTGAAAGGTACCGATACTGTCGGCCTGTGTCCCAAAAGTCGTTTTTATCAAAATTGCTGTTGCATAAGGAACGGGTTTTCCTTCAAAAGAAACCGTCCCGGCAACCCGGTTATTTTGTGCCAGAACCTGCGAAGTAAGGGTTAAAAAAAGGGCTGTTAAATGGATATATCTTTTCATAAACGGAATTCTATTGAGTAGCAAGAAGTGCCCAATCCCGGCGGCGGCGAAAAACCGATGGAAAGCCGGGCTTGAGATATGATGTTAGGGATGAAAAAAGTAAGTATTTCAAACGGCTGGAGGCCCCCGAAGGAAAAGTGTTAGCGACTTCGTATCCGCATACCCTTCCAGATAGCGGAAAGAATGAAAATTAACACGGACAAATTCAGCCACGGCAAAAGACAACTCCGGCAAAAACGAGTCGAAAGGTATGTTGCTGATACAATCAAGCCAGTTAAGCTCGGACTGCGAATGATGATGGTTCGGAAAATTACACTTTGAGCCAAATTCGGCGTATGGATGTACATGGCTCACAATCCTGCCATCCGGCATACGATGCGAATGTCTGAATACGACGTTGCTAAGGGAGATAAGCCCCCAGAGCACAAGCAAAAAGCCTGCTCTTTTCCGTCGATTCAAAGTTTTGCCATTTATATGCATCTAGCTGGTCCTGGGTAAACCCACCATAAAAAGTTTCAATATTCAGTATATTAATATTCTGAAGATGCTTTGCAAAGTGCTCTGGTTATACGCGCTTCCCGATGTAACCTTTAAATTACAACACCTTTCAAATATTAAATTTAGGTAAATCTAAAAATAATATTTTATAACTGAAATTAAAACATTAGAATTAGCTTATTATTTATTTTAAGGTATAAGATAATTTTGAAAATGTAATTTCGAAATCGGTCCTGTAAATTGGTGGCTTGAGGTTGAGCTAACAAAAAAGACAGATCCGATACATGCGTTTCGAATCTGTCTTTTTTGTTAATTCCAGTTCGGTTTTTAAAACCGCATCTGTGCGACGGTCGCTTCCTTGTTGTATCGGTTCCGGTAATCAATTGGTGATAATCCGGTAATTTTTTTAAAGACGGAGCGGAATGCTTTAGCGTCGGAATAACCGACGTCATACATAACCTCATTTACATTTTTTCCGCTCGTTTCAAAATGCTTTTTTGCAGCCTCAATCTTCACCCGCTGAATGTATTCCACGGGCGTATTATTGGTAGCTTTTTTAAATCTTCGTTCAAAATGCCGCCTTCCAATGGCATACATCGATGACAATTCTTCCACCGAAATTTTTTCAGTTACATTATTCTCGATGTACTCCTGCGCTTGTTTAATGGGACTGTCCTCATGTTTTTTCTGACCGTTGAACATTACAAACGGCGATTGACTCTTCCTGTCAATTTCCAGTGCAAATATTTTCGAAGCCATGATCGCGACATCCCTGCCTGCATGTTTTTCGACAAGATGCAAGAGGAGGCTCCAATAAGAAGTGGCGCCTCCGCTACTATACAATCCTTGCTGCTCGGTAATAATGCGGCCGTCAACCAGTGTGACTTCCGGAAACATCTCTCTGAATTCTGGCGCTGTTTTCCAGTGGCTCGAACATTCCTTACCGTTCAGCAAACCTGTGGAAGCCAACAAAAATGCGCCGACACAAAGGCTTGCAACCTCTGCTCCATTTTTGTACTGCTCGACAATCCAGGGCCGAAAGGAATCATTAGCCGCAATGGCCGCGGCAAGATTTCCACCAATTGCAGGAATGATAACCAGATCTGCTTTTCCCGGATCAGAAAGCAGTACATCCGGATGCACCGAGAACATTCCGTTATGCATTTTTACATCTCCGGAAAGCCCTACCAGTTTTACATTGAACAGAGGCTCTTTTCCCATCGCTGTCAGAAATTCGTTAGCCCCGGTAAACATAGTCCTGGCATCAACTATACTGCACAATACGGCTTCATTCAGAATTAAAATTGATACGTTTCTCATTTGAATTCAGGCTGAGAGGTCATTTCATTTTATGAAAATAAATGTATTAAATAATTTACAGGATTTTCAGTGCGACCGCAATTTACCCTCAGGAAGTCTCTTTTGCCCACCGACTGATAAATGCGCTGACAATAAATTTACGTCATCCTTTTTCAAGTTTTGATTTACCTGTTATGCGCAAGATAATCGTCTCCATGAATGTGACACGCGATGGGTTCATCGCTGGAGCAGACAACGGATTGAGCTGGCATTTTGCCTATTGGAGCGGCGACATGGCCAGAGAAGCAGCTGAACAGCTGGACAAGGCTGACACCATTCTGTTGGGACGTATCACCTACGTGGCCATGGCCGCATACTGGCCGTTCCAGACCTTTAACCCAAATTTTGCCAGGGAAGATATCGTCTTTGCCGACATGATGAACAACCATAAAAAAGTTGTCTTTTCAAAAACATTGATTGATACCTGCTGGAATAACTCCCTTATTCTCACTGATGGTCTGCCCGAAGAAGTACACAAACTCAAACAGGAATGCGGCAAGGATATCATTGTACTCGGCAGCGCGTCGATCGTTAATGCATTGATACAATCCGACCTGGTCGATGAATATCAGTTGTGGCTTCATCCCCTGGAACTGGGTGACGGAAAACCATTGTTTCAACAGCCCTTTATGAAAAAAAAATTAAAACTGGTTGACAAAAAACGTTTTATTTCCGGAGTTGTACTTCAATTTTATAAAAGGTGATCACAAAAAAATCCTAATCACGGATCAGGATCTTTTTGTATGATAAGGATAAGGTTACCTGACGTGCGGCGATTTATTCAACAAACGGAGAAAATTAATCGGCAGATCATGGCTTCGTCTTTTTTTAATAGCCGGGCAATTCAAGGCCCGATGACCTCAGGTCATCCAGAAGCCTTTCCTGGATAGCCATTTTAGTATCAATAAAACCATGAGCATTTATCCAGACATTCACCATAACCTTGTACCCGTCATTTTCAATCGAAGAAATTCCAATCCTTCTTTCGGGTGTAGCAAGAATATTCTCTGACCCCTGAAGCACTTTACTGATAATTTCCTTCACCGCTGAAAATTCAATTTTATTAGCAAATTTCAATTCAATATCCAGCCGTCGTTTACCGGATGTACTGATATTAATGATGACCTCATTAGAAAGTTTACTATTAGGAATCACCACGGTACGGTTATCAAAAGTGGTGACCACGGTATAAAATATCTTGATCCCTTTAACTGTACCTTCCTGTCCCTGAGCAATAATGTTATCTCCAACTTTAAATGGTTTTAGAAGCAGGATCAAAACACCGCTTGCAAAATTCTGAAGCGTTCCCGAGAGAGCAAGCCCGGCAGCCACACCAATCGCTCCGATCAGAGCCGCAAAAACAGTCATCTGTATACCGATAATCTGCATGGCTGCAATAATCAGCAATACGCGAAGCACTGTTATGGTCAGACTTAACAAAAATGGAGTCAGAGACGGGTCAATTTCTTTCCTGTGCATGTGGGCTGACATCCAGCGTGACAACACTTTAATCAGCCACAGGCCGGTGACCAGGATGGCCACGCCCAGTATAAAAGATGGTCCGCGTTCCAGGACCCAGAGGTAAGCTTTATTATAAAACTGATTTAAATTCATTATGTATTCTTTAAATTGATCATCATCGACGGTGCATTGTAATTTTCGTACCAGAGAAGACGGACGTCGGGGCGCAGCACAGGAAACTCTTCCATGAATCATCATTACTGAGACACTTTGCCGGTTGTCAGCCAAGGTCTTTCTATATCATATTTTTGACAATTTTAGACCTGAACTTTATCTCACAGTGCATGGCAAGTCGCCAATTCGCAGCTAGGCATATAGACAAATATTTTCTATACCTACAAAACCGCTGACTACCAACAAGCCAGTTCGCAACAGGATTGAACCCGGACAAGACTTGCGCATATCATTACCTTTTGATTTAACGGTAATAAGAAATTCGGCTAATAAGTATTTCTTCGTGCAGCGTACTAATTATTCCTAGTGGTTTGCAAAATTCATAAACTATTTCATACCAATTGTAGAAATTTGTTACAAAATATTTGCGTTTAAACCATTTGTTCAAAGGAATTCAAGACAGTATTCCTTATTTTTACTCCGTGTTCTGTCAGGGATAAATACTCGGCCGCTCGCATCTAACGTTATGAATGACAGCATAACAGTACCCGACATCATTACACTTAACCCAGCTTAACAATTATTAGTAACTATGAAAAATACCTTTCACCATACCTGCAGACTAGCCTTTGTGTTGATCTGCCTGGCTCTGGTATCCTGTAAAAAAGATCCGGAACCCCAATCGGAATTAGAAAATTTATATTTCGGAACCTACCGGGGAAAGATTTTAAATGCAAGGGATGAAGTAACGGGTTCGGTCGTCTGGCAAATCTACAAGGCAACCGATGATGTGATCACAGTTACACATCTTGACACATCAGTCGATGGGAAGACGAGACTTCTCGAGTTTAAGAATGTGCGTTTGATAGATTCTAAAAGTATTGAGTTCAACGGAGACATTACAGTGAACGGCACCTCCGGCCGATACGAAGGCATCGGGGTGCTGACCTACAACACCTTGTCGATCACCCTCAACGTCACTTACAGTAATGGCAATGTGATCGGAGAAACGTTCGATCTTGTGAAAATTTAATAATCTGATTTGTTTTGGCTGCCGGCCCCTACACGATTCAAGTGAGTCTGGTAAGGGCCGGATTTTATATAGGTCCTTTCGCGACTGAGAAAAGCCTGGCTCATGATGCCTTTTAAATAACAATACAATATCATGCGGGATAAAAACCGCTGCAATTTTTTTCAGTAATTTGAGGGCCGGGATCACTTTAAACCTGGTAACCATTACATCAAAGATGAAAAAGATATTTTTACTCCTCCTTTTATTATCCGCAACCAGTTGTTTTGCACAGTTAAAGTTCGCGCGGCTCTTTTCTGATCACGTAGTCCTGCAAAGACAAAAACTGATTCCTGTTTGGGGCTGGGCAAATCCTAAGGAGACCGTGACGGTGACGCTCGCAGGGCAGACGCAAAAAACCAAGGCCGACGCATCGGGCAAATGGATGGTGCACTTCAACCCGCTCGAAGCCGGCGGACCACACCAGATGACTGCATCCGGCAAGTCCGGAAAACTATCTGTCAATGATATTCTTATCGGTGAGGTCTGGCTATGTTCAGGCCAATCGAATATGGAATTCAGAGTGCAGCAGGCCGATCGTTTCGAAGAAGAAAAGAAAAACGCCGAATTTCCAAAAATTCGTCATTTCAATGTGGATCACGAAGTAACTATGGAAATCCAGAAAGACCTTAAAAATGGCTCCTGGCAGATTGCCTCATCAGAAACAGTAGGGAGTTTCTCCGCAGTAGGTTTCTTTTTTGCAAGAGAATTGTATCAGAAATTGAATGTCCCCATAGGCATTTTACATACATCCTGGGGCGGCTCTCAGGTAGAAGGATGGATAAGTAAAGAAGGTATGCTGGCAGATGATGAATTAAAAAGTTATGCAAACAACTTACCAAAATCCTGGGAAGAGGCTGACAGACAACTGGATGCAAAATTAAGAAAACAGCTTTTCAAAACTGCTGACATCAATACTTCCGCTGCTGATGAGGCGAAGTACCTGGTGGCAGGCTACGATTTTTCCAAATGGACAAAATCAGACAGTCCGATCGGACAGTGGGACTGGAAAGGCATATGGGCCTTTCGGGGTAATGGATACATGGCCAGGAAGATCAGCATCCCTGCCAATCTGACGTCTCAGAAAACTATTTTGGCGCTGGCAGAAAATGACAGTCATAATGCCATTTATATTAACGGGCGGTTGATTACCGAAGGTATAATAAAAGGTGTGAGAAAAATCGAGATTCCCGAAAACACATGGAAAGCCGGAGAGAACGACCTGGTCATCAAATTCGGGAATATGGTCAGCACACCCTGGTATGGTCTGGGCTTGACGGGCTCCCCTGATGACTTGTACGCAGGAAATGATAAACAAAAAATCAGCCTGGTGAAGGACTGGTATCTGATGCCGTCTTTTGCCGACCCTCACACGTATGTCCATTCAAGCAATAACGTTGGGACCACGATTTACAATGCAATGATCGCACCGCTCGTTCCCTTTGCGATACGCGGCAACCTGTGGTATCAGGGGGAAGCGAATGGGGGACGCTCCTATCAGTACCGTCGAAGTTTCCCTTTGATGATTAACGACTGGCGAAATAAATGGAGCATAAACGGCAAGCCGGGCGATGAATCGTTTTACTTCGTTCAGCTGTCCAGCTTTGGTCCTTCGCAGGACAGTAACAAAGGCAGTGGATGGGCAGAACTTCGTGAAGCGCAAACAATGACTTTGAAGTTGCCTAAAACGGGTATGGCCGTGACGATCGACGTTGGAAATCCGAAAGACATCCATCCGACGAACAAACAGGACGTTGCACATCGATTGGCACTGAACGCTTTGAAACTGGATTACGGGCAAAATATTGAATACAGTTCGCCACTTTACGATACGGTCACATTCAGTGAAGGCAAGGCGACCGTCAGTTTTAAATTTGCCGGCAGCGGCTTAACTGTCAAAGACAAATATGGGTATTTGAAAGGTTTTGAAATTGCCGGAGATGATAAGATTTTCTATTATGCCAAAGCAGAGATACTCGGAAATACGGTGATCGTATACCATCCCAAAGGGCTGAAACCAGTATCCGTCCGGTATGCATGGTCAGATGCTCCTGTTGAAGCAAACCTATATAACTCAGAAGATCTTCCCGCGAGTCCGTTCCGTACAGATACCTGGCCGGGCGTGACAGTCGGGAAGAAATTCGAGTAGTCGGCTTTTGCCCTGATCTTATTCTGTGATCTGTCTTTTAAAGAATTTCCAGGATTCTTCAAAGACATCGATATCTGTCAAAAACTGGTGTTTTCCGTTGATAACTTTAAGCAGCGTGACTTCCGGCTGATTTTTCTTTTTATAAGTATATTTCTCCACCGTTATGTCATTACCGGTATCGGCATCGGGCATCATTGATTTTACAGGTTCACCTTTGTAGCCGTCCAGTGATGCCCAGTATTTAAATGATTCTTCGGTGGACCTCACTTTTCCGAGCGTTACACCAGGTGTTTTTACTTCGCCGCCGTTGTAAGGATTTGTCTCATCAGCAGTTCCATTGATGATCTGGATTGGAACAGGCTTTCTTGCCTCTCCACAATCCAGGTTATCGGGTGTAGGCATATTGGCTACAATGGCGGAAAGTGCCCGTATTTTGTCAGGCATTGTAAGGCCCAGCTTGTAGGTCATATGTCCGCCACCTGAAAATCCGGTAGCGAAAACCTGCTTCTCGTTGATCTTGTATTTTGATTTAAAGTAGGATATCATTTCGGTGAAGAAAGCCTCTTCATTGATATTCTCCTTGTTTGTCGCGGCAGTGGACGCTTTTCGGCATTCATTCCAGTACCGCAGGTAACCAGCCGGATAGGCTATGATGAAATTTTCCTTAGCAGCCTGCGATTCCAGCTTCGTTGTCTTATCAAAAAGGCTTTGAGGATTACCGCCGGATCCATGCATGGCAAAAACCAGACTTGCCCCGGAAGTTGATGCAGGAGGTTTATTATAGAAAAAAACACGGTAATGATTCTCAATCAGTAAAGAATCTTTGATCATCTGTGCGTTGGCAAACAGACAAGGGGACACCAGAACGGTCAGGAAAAGTTTTTTAAGCATTTTTTATCAGCTGTGAATGAATATTACTTCATTCGATAAGTATTGAAACTGACGAAATATACTGATTACGTTTCTATTATTGTTAAACAGCCCTGGCAGATATATGTACCAAAAAAGCTGTTCGGGCAGGATTCTCTCAGCGCAGGCAGTCATTTTCAATTGGTTTCAAGGACTGAGAGAATGTTACCTGCCGGATCAGTAAACCAGGCGATCAATGGCCCTCCACCTCTGAAAATATGGTCGGCATCCGTTTTAAAATCCGGCATATCATAACTTTCAAATGGCACACCTGCCGCTTTTAGTTCCTGAACGGCCAGCCCAACATCAGGCACAGGAAAATTCAGAATGGTAAAAGTCGCCGGAATATGGGTGGGCTTCTCATAGATGATGACATCGTTTCCGCCATTTATGTGTAGTTGCAAAATACGCATCTCCTGATCTTCCGACAAGTCAAGCCGGAGAATATTTTCGTAAAAGTGTCTTGCATTTTCAAGACTATCGACTGAAAATCCACTGAAAGCTTTTGCGTTTTGTAACATATTTTTAGCTGTTGAAATAAGATATTGAATGCTATCAAAGTTATTGAAATTATGAGTTTTAATAAGTGGTTTAGCCGGACAAATTAAGGGGGTAATTGCGACAAGAAGATCCGTCCCGACCTTTATCAGGATAAAAAAAGTATAGCTTATCACGGTGTAGCTGACGCTTTTCTGCAATTGGGGCTACCAGTTGATAAATAAAACATCAGCGCGCCTTTAATCATATCAAGTTTGATTACATTCGCTTTCTAAAAAAGTTTTACGGAGAAAGATCCATGGCAGCGCCCTTCAAATTATTCCTTTTAATTTGCTCCATGCTGTGCATTTTTACGGGTGCCGCTTTTCATGACAATAAAACAATCGGTGTAGCAGAAAGTATCGCCCGTTTCCGCATCGACTCCAAAGACTTTGCTTCAAGTATTCTTAGACTGGAAAAGGCCTTACAGGAAGTCGACTCTTCAAAACCTGAAACGATAGAAAGCGCCAGGAAACATCTAATTTTCAGCCGGATTGCGTATAAAAAAATTGAATACCTTCTCGAATATTTTTTCTATACCTCTTCGCGGGTCTACAATAAAGCACCAAAAAACGAAATAGAAGAGCCCTTCCTAGAATACCAGGAACCGGCCGGCCTGCAATATCTGGAAACTATGTTATTTGATAGCTTTCCGGAACAGCACAAGGCAACTTTTGCTGCGCAAAGTGCACTATTACGTGTATCATCCACCGACCTGAACTCCTTATTGTATGCATTTTCAGGAACGGATGCGCAACTTCTTGAAAGCGTGAGGATTGAACTGATCCGCATTATTTCACTCGGTATTACCGGTTTCGACGCACCCTATTTAAAATCAGGCATCGAAGAGTCCGCCGCAGCCGTCCAGGCGATGCAGCAAACGCTGAAACCATATCTTCATGACGGGCAGCTCCAAGCGGACAGCGTTGATTTCTATCTAAAAAAAAACCACGCATATCTGACAAAGAACGTAGGTTTCGATGACTTCAACCGGCTTGATTTTCTGACAAATTGCGCACTGCCTCTGCAAAAACATCTGGGTCTGATGATCCGGCTGAATGGTCTTGAGCTCAACAAATACGGTGTTCTCAACTACGGTGCGAAACATATGTTCAGCTACAACGCATTTCGAAAAGAATCTTTCCCGGGAAATGAGCGTGCGGTATCAGACGCTGAGCTAGCTTTGGGCAAACAGCTGTTTCTCGAAATCCGCTTATCCGGAAATGGTACAAAAAGCTGTGCTTCCTGCCATAACCCCGAACAGTATTTCGCGGATGGCCTATCTAAAAGTGTAGGATTTGATCAAATTTCTTCGGTTAAACGAAATGCACCTACGCTGCTTTACGCAGGATTCCAGCACAGCCAGTTTTGGGAAGGAAGAGCCAAAAGCCTTGAAGAACAGGTAGAAACTGTCATAAAAGATACGCTGGAAATGAACGGTAATATAAAAACCACGCTGGCTTTGCTTAATTCAGATAAGAAGTATCGGCGCGCCTTTAAAAATGCATTTGCGAAAAAACAGAAAGAGCCGGTCTCGGAGCAGGAAATTTACAAGGCGATCGCTTCATACATCCGCACGCTGAATCCATACAACAGCCCATTTGATCAATATATGGCCGGAAATCAGCGTTCTTTGACGGATCATGAAAAATCCGGCTTCAACCTTTTTATGGGAAAAGCACAATGTGGTACTTGTCATTTTGCTCCGCTTTTCAATGGTCTTGTTCCGCCATTTTATACATTAACAGAATTCGAAGTATTGGGGGTTACCAGCACGGAGTCTTTGCTCAAACCGTTAAATGATCCGGATGAAGGTCGCTTTCTTTTCCGGCCAATCAAATTTTATAAAGGTGCTTTTAAAACCCCCACAGTAAGAAATATTGCCAGGACCGGGCCTTACATGCATAACGGAGCCTTCAGTTCGCTGGAAACTCTGGTGGAATTCTATAACCAGGGCGGCGGCGCGGGTTTGGGACTGGACATTCCAGGCCAGACACTATCTCCCGGAAAGCTTCATTTAACAGAATCGGAAAAGAATGACCTGATCGAATTTTTGAAAGCCCTGACAGACAATATCACCAGCATCTAACCTAGCATATCAAACCTCGGATATTTCAAAGAAGAATATGAAAAAAAATCTACTGCTGCTTATTCTGCTCATTTTTCTCGCTCCTGCGTATGGACAACTGATTCGCGGTCCATATCTGCAGGCTGCCACTTCAACAAGTATGGTAATCCGCTGGCGAACAGATGCCGCGAGCACTTCACGTGTTCAGTTTGGGAACGCAGCAAGCAATTTAAATCAGAAGGTGGAAGATAATAACGCTGTCACGGAGCATGAAATAAAACTGACAGGCCTATCGCCAAAGACAAGATATTTCTATTCGATCGGCTCGGCTTCGGGCGTATTGCAAGGCGATGCAAACAACTATTTTGAAACGCCCCCCACACCGGGCAGTATTGAAAAATATCGTTTTGGTGTACTGGGAGATTGCGGTACAAACTCCGCTTTCCAGGGAAATGTGCGTGACCAGCTTACCAACTATCTGGGCAACAACTACATGAATGCACTGCTTCTTTTGGGGGACAATGCATATTCACAGGGAAAAGATCCTGAATATCAATCGAATTTTTTCAATCACTATAAAGACAACTTTTTAAAAAAATATCCGGTTTTTCCGACTCCCGGAAATCACGATTACGGAAACGACGACCCGAACCGGCAGATCGATCACAAGATCCCCTACTATGATATTTTCACACTGCCCGTCAATGGCGAATCTGGCGGGGTGGCCTCCGAAAACGAAGCTTATTATTCCTTCGATTACGGCAACGTTCATTTTCTTTCTCTGGATTCTTACGGAAAAGAAGATCGTTCCACCCGGCTGTACGACACTTTGGGGAAACAGGTACAATGGATAAAAGCGGATCTGGCAGCGAACAAAAATAAAGGCTGGGTTGTAGCTTACTGGCATCATCCTCCGTTTTCACTGGGGTCACGCAATGGAGAAACTGAGAACGACATGATCAGGATCCGAGAGAACTTTATTCGGATTCTGGAAAGAAATGGTGTTGATTTGGTCCTTTGCGGTCATAGTCATGTTTATGAGCGAACGAGATTGATCCAGGGATTTTACAACTACTCGGATTCCTTTAATGGGGCCGTGCACAATGTGAGCCAGTCTTCGGGAAAATATGACGGCTCCGACAACTCGTGTACTTACATCAAAACTTCCGGCTCAAACAGAGGAACGGTCTATGTTGTGGCCGGCTCCGGTGGACAATTAGGCGCTCCAAGTCCGGGATATCCGCATAAGGCCATGTATTATTCCAACGCCGATCATGGCGGATCAATGATGCTGGAAGTGGAAGGAAACAGGCTCGACGCCAAATGGATCGGTATAGATGGCGAGATCCGGGACAAATTTACCATCGTAAAAGATGTCAACCAAAGCCGCACGGTTGAAATTGAATCCGGAAAAAGCATAAGTCTGGAAGCTTCTTTCAACGGGCAGTACATCTGGAACACCGGCGCCAAGGCGAAATCAATCACAGTATCCCCCACCGCTGACGCCGACTATTCGGTCAAAGACGATCAAAATTGCCTCAATGATGTGTTTCATGTTAAAGTAAACACACCGGTTGCTGTAAAACTCCTGTCGTTTACAGGATCAGCAGAAGCGGGAAACATGATAAAACTAAACTGGGCGACAGGGCTTGAAAATAAGTTCTCTCATTTTCAGGTCGAACGCGCTGTCAACGGAAAAGATTTTATTGATATTGGCCGTGTGAACAGCCATGAAAATACAAATGAGAAAAAACAGTATGAGTTTTTTGATGAAAGTGTAAAAACAGTCACAATATCCGACTCCGTTTCTTACAGACTCAAATTGATAAGCCAGTCCGGCAGTGCTGAATATTCCAAGACGATCAAAGTTAAACTGAACGAAATTATCTTAGGAACGGACCCAGTTGCCGCATTGGATATTAACGTGGTGCCCAATCCGTCAACACACGGAAACGTACAGATTCAAATGACAGGGAAAGATCAGGCCGTCGCCGAGATTACGGTGATTGATGTTTCGGGAAAAACGTTGTTGCGCAGGACGATGAATCTCACAAAAAATCTCGTTCCATTTTTACCAAACGGATTAACCAAAGGTATATATTTCCTCAAGGCTGTGATTGACAACAAAACGATTACCAGGAAATTTTTGATCTTGTGATTGCCTGAAAAAGCTGATAAACCAGAAAAGCGCACCGGAACCCGGAACGCTTTTCTATTACACGCTTACTACTTACTTATAAAATGTAAAATGCTTCGGGTTCAAAATTCCTTGGTATCTGTTCTTCGCCGGGTGTTTGTTCTTCGTTCATCATTTGTTTTAAATCACGCTCAATAACCCTTGAGATCGAAAGGACGGGAGTATCCGTCGGTTTGTTTTCAAACGGATCCTGTAAATGAATGGCCATTTTTTCAATCAGGAAAAAACAGGCTGTGATCACAACCAGAACAGGAACCATCAGAAATCCAAACAGATCGACCATACCAAAAGGCAGAAGCACAATAAAAAAGTGGAGGGCAAGATGAATATACAAGCTGTAAGTCGCCGGGAAAACCGTGTTTTTAATCCGCTCACATTTTCCCATAGCATCCGTCAGACGGGTAATGGTACTGTCGATCTCGACCTGCTGATAAGGATTAACCCATCCCTGTTTCAAAGCGTTGTTCAGGTCACGGGCATGCAGCTGCGTTAAACCAAGATGTTTATTATCGTATTTTTTGATATAATCGTAGTCTTCTTGCGGCAGAAATTTTTCGACAGCCGGCATCGGGTCATTTCTTCGCAACCCATTTCCAAGTGCATAACACCAGGCAATTTGTCGCCGGATGATCCTGTGTTTGAATTCCTTGATATTTTCCGGCTGATACGGATCGTCGATCAAATATAGTACCTGCCGTGCCAGCGTACGCGAGTCGTTCACAATCGAGCCCCAGATGATCCGTGCTTCCCACCATCTGTCATACGCCTGGTTTGAACGAAATGCAAGCAGCAGCGATATGATTGTTCCCAAGACCGTCGGCACGGTCATGTTGATCGAAATGTTGGTGATTTCGAAATTCTTGTATACGATCTCAATAATCAGCCCGTAAAGGGTAACCAGCAAGACTTCATATTTGATTTTCCCAAAAACGTATTTTATGGGGATGTTCTTTTTAAGAAGCATATTGTAAAGCTTAGTTGATGATGAGTGTCAGAAGAGGGACTATCGAAATAGCCCGATGTCCGAAAATGAAGGTTTATTAATTTCGTCAGCGTCCAGGAGCGGTAAACCGCATTTCAGTATTACCGGGAACGTGTCAATGCTGCTTTTGCTGAGTTTCGGTATGCCGTAACTTTTAGAATAACCGATGCAGTCAGCTTTATTGTAATCAAGGAAGTTTTTAAAGACAGCCAGTTTGCTGCCGTAAAAAAATTCTATTTTTATACTTTTTAAAGTGGGTGAATAAACCTCCTTTAAAATTTCACATGCATGCCGGAATTCTCCTGAAACAAATTCATATTCTTTCTTACGGTAATTGGCGAACAGCAAATCCTGTATATCGTCAGCGACATGAAAAAGGTGTATAAAAAGGATACTGACCTCTTCCCCGGAATTTCTAACAATAGTTTCAGCCACCTGAACAGATTCATTGCTGAAATCGCTCGGAATGATTACCGTTTTCATAGTATTATCGTTTTGATTAACAATGCTTTTTGTCAAAATTTTGATAATACAATGTTACAGCCCCCGGATTAGGACCAGCTAAAAAACAGATTATAATGCAGTGTGTAAATAATTAAAAGCGGATAAGAATATTAGAATAACATTAGAGCAGGCGCTATTTGAACGGAAGAAAAACAGTAAAACGGGTACCAACACCAACCTCGCTTTTGACAACGATAGATCCCTGGTGAAGTTTTATAATATTATTTGTCAACGGAAGCCCGATACCATATCCCTTGTATTTTTCAGTATTTGAGGCGCGGAAGAAAGGAACGAAAATCTGGGCTATTTCCCGGTCAGGGATACCAATTCCCTCATCAGTTATCTCTACCAGCACAAAGGATCCTTCTGCTTTTATCACAATATGGACCGGAGCATTATCAGAGTATTTGCAGCTATTTAGTACAATATTTGAAAAAGCAGCTTTCAGAAGTGTTTCGTTTCCGATGATCACCAGCTTTTGTTCATCATCGGGAAGCTGGTCAAAATTGATCTGCACCAGATTTTTTGGAATGATCTGATCCGCTGTCGCTTTGACAGAAAATATCAATTCGTCAATTCTTAATTCCTCCCACTGCTCTTTTTTTCCATCAAAACCAGTCTGTGCAAGACTCAACATACTATTTGTCAGATGTTCCATTTTCTCGGATTCCCGGAAGATCGTCCTGAACGAATCCTTCACATTATCAGGAACACCCGGAACCGACAGCCCCAGCTGGGCTTCACCGCTGATGATGGTCAGCGGCGTTTTAAATTCGTGGGAAGCGTTGCTTACAAAATTATTCTGTATCTCAAATGTGATTTCCAGCCTGTCGAGCATGTCATTGAACGTCTTCGAGAGATCGGTGATCTCATCCCTGCTGGAATCGACCGTCAGGCGCTGGTTCAGATTGTGCGCGCTTATTCCTTTCACATTCCTGATGATCATGCGAATGGGATGAAATACCTGATTTGAAAAAAACTTTCCGAAAGTAAAAACAAAGACGAGGGAGATAAAAAAACCGAGGATCAGAAGGTTTTTGAGATTTTCCATTTCTGCAAGACCGTAAAGGTCTACTGCGGAAGATATTACTATAATATTTTCACTCGACTGGATGACATTGATGCCGACATAGGAAGTATCACGATGCAAGAAACGTGCTGGCTGTTTCCTCACAATGGCGTCGTAGAAAGATTGGGGCATCGGCAGCTTTTTCTTTAGGCTGTCAGCTTTTTGTGAGTCTTGCTGAAATATTAGCTGATGTTGTTCGTATGGCAGATCACCAAGATGTTTCTCTTTAAAATCATAATAGATCGAAGTCTGCGATTTGTTTTTTTCAAGCGCCGCATGCCCGACGATATCCGAACGGACTTCCAATCTGTGAAAAAAACTATCTGAAATACTTTCCGAAGCAAAGATGTATAAAAAAACGCTGAGCGAAAGAATGATCCCTGCCGCCAGAAAGGTGAACATCAGGGCAATTCTATTTTGGATCTTCATAGGTTTGGCGCATTACGTATCCCATTCCAAAAACAGTATGAATGAGTTTAACCGGTTGGTTTTTATCGATTTTTTTTCGCAGATAGTTGATATACACATCCACCACATTCGTACCAAGATTGAAATTAATATCCCATACATTTTCCAGAATTTCCATCCGGTTCAATACCCGGTTCTGATTGGAAAGCAGAAACTCGAGAAGCCTGAACTCCGTAGCCGTCATATCGATTTGTACCAGATCCCGGGTTACTGTTTTTGTAACTTTATCCAAAGTCAGGTTTCCGATCCTTAATGTATCTGCACTCCTTTCCTTTTCCTGGTCCTTTCCCCGGCGGGTAAGTGTACGAATTCTGGCTTCGAGTTCAGCAAGTTTAAAAGGTTTGGTCATGTAGTCGTCAGCACCGGCATCCAGACCGGAAACAATATTTTCAGTAGTTCCAAGCGCAGTCAGCATCAGGATCGGCACAGAAGAATCGGTATTTCTTATCTTACGACAAACTTCCATGCCGTTCATAACGGGGATCATCAAATCAAGAAGAATAAGATCAAAATCGTGGCGCAGGGCCATATTTAACCCGGACTGGCCATCCATCGCGACCGTTATCTCGTAGCCTGAGGCAGAAAGACTTCTTTGAATGAGTGAGATTACACTAGGTTCATCTTCGATAAGCAAAAGCTTCATGTGTACTGATTTTGTAGGGATACTGATGTCAAACTGATCGGTCTTATATGAAAAACAGGTATTGAAACTAATCAATACCTGCCTTTAAAACTAATGAATGAATCTGAGATTTGTATATTTTCAGAATGGGATGTTACCAATTTTTTGGCTGTCAGGCCATTTGATCAGTCATTTTCCCACTCTTTTTCAGGTATCGAACATAAAGATAAACGAGCCCGAGTAGGATAAAAACGGATATGAAAGTTCCGGTACGCACGTCAGCATCAGGAATGAGATGTTCGTATTCGAATAAAATAATGGCCGCAATACCTACCAGCCAGATAAACAGCGTATTGTACTCTTTCAGCAGCCAGCGTTTATAATTAAACTTCATTTCTGAAAAGGTATTTTCGAGTCCTTTGGGATTGATGATCCAGCGGTTTACGCGCTGACAATAAGTTGTGAAATCCGGCCCGAATTTATTGGAAAGGAAATTTTCTTCTGCCATCACAATGGACTGATAAATAAAAAGGAACAACGGAAACACGATTCCCAGATATATCCATGAGTTGGAAAGAATCCCAACGCCAAGCAGCATTAAGATATTACCTACATAGAGCGGATTACGGCAGTGTTTAAAAATTCCTTCGGTAACTAAATTTTCTGCATGCACTTTTTTATCCCTGCCGCCACGGATAATATAGGCAAGCCCAATCGTGGCCCCGCGGATGGCTTCGCCCAAAATGGTGATGGATAATCCAAGAAGGATCGGGATCAGATAATAATGTTCTCCAAAATGCGCCCTCGTGAAAATATCAGGAGACGGTAAAAAAAGCAGCAGGTAAAGAAATATGAACAAAATGTTCCTGAACCTGAAAAAGAAATTCCCTATCGTTATCATTTTTTATGTGCTATAATTCCGGCAAAGTTGTACCATTTAAAAAAAGTTTCGCAGTGACTGAACCCTGCCTGCTCAAGCATCAGAAAATTTTCCGAAAGCTTGTATGGGACGAGAACATTTTCGAGTGCTTCTCTTTTCTGTGAAATTTCAAGATCACTGTAATGGTTTCGACGTTTATAATCGTAATAATACTTAATAAAATCACGGTTGAACATACTATCCTCAGCCAGGATCTTTTCAACCAGGATCAATGTACCCCCGGGGTTGAGCCCGTTATAAATATTACGGATCAGTTTTGTCCTGTGGATGGGACGAACAAACTGAAGGGTCAGACACAGGATTACCACAGACGAATTATCAATGGCTAAATCGCCATGAAGATCAGCTGCCCGAAGCTCATATGGCCTTTTCAAGCCGGCTGCTTTTAATTTTGCATCACATTTCAGCAGCATCTCATCTGACTCGTCGATACCGACAAACGAAATGTCTTCAGAGACCAGCGTATCCAGCCCGATCATCGTAGTACCTGTTGAGCAGCCCAGATCATAGACCAGCGTTCCTTCCCTTGCATGGTCAGCTGCAAGCTCTGCGACCATCCGCTGGATTTCGCCATAGTGCGGAACAGACCGGTTGACCATGTCGTCGAAAACCTTGACAACCTTGGTCCCAAACTTGAAGTCTGAGGCTTCAGCGATTGACTCCTGAAATACATTATCTCTCTCGATGTTTTCCATAACGTTCATTAAATAGGAATATAGTTAGGTTAATCATTGCCGGTTATGTCTGTCACCTTTCAGGCACATCGTATGCTGTTCACCAGGCCTGCGTCGTGTCGCAATATACATTAGAAAAAAGTTAGAATATTTGGCCCTGGTGGTAAATTACCAAATTATTACAGGTAAAAACGGTTTACGCTATTCAAAAGTATCCTGTGCCCGTTTTTTCTGTAAAATCCGCTCATTACTAATATCATACCATTGAACAGCAGATCTTATTTTTGAAATGACTGCATCAGTGAGTACGCACGATTTTCGCTTTCGTGGCAAAAAGAAGGGGTATTTAGGGAATTAATGAAGAAGGTTAGCGGGCGGTCCACCCGCCATCGACCGTAAGAATGGTGCCAACCATATAACTTGCAGCGTCACTGGAAAGGAAAATAGCAGCACCCTGAATCTCCTCAAGTCTGCCCCAGCGTCCCAGCGCTGTGGCGCCCAAAACAATATTCTTTGCCTCATCGCTATCGGCAATGGGGAGATTCATATCAGTCAGAAAGGGACCAGGGCAAATGGCGTTGACCATAATATTGAAGGGTGCAAGCTCAATCGCCAGCGCCCTCGTCATTTGCACAACAGCGCCTTTGCTTGCTGTATAGGGTGTACGGTTTGCCAGACCTACCAGCCCTAATGTGCTGGCCAGATTGATAATTCTGCCGTTCTTAATTTTTTTCATAAAAGGCGTGACAGCCCGCGAACTTAGCCAGGTGCCATGAACATTGACGTTCATTACTTTGCTGAAATCTTCATGTGAAACTTCGTCGATCGGGCCACGGATATTGATCCCCGCGCTGTTGATCAGTATGTCCAGTTTACCAAAAGCGTCAAATGCTGCCTGAGCCATTGATTCAGTCTCATGCTGGCTGGTGATATCGGCGGCATACGCAAATGCATCGATGCTGAAGTCTTCTCTTAACTGTTTCGCAGCAGCTTTCCCTTCGGCTGCATTTCTGTTTACGATCATCAGGCTGCATCCGGCAGAAGCAAGTCCCGCGGCCATGGCAAACCCAAGACCGCGTGACCCACCGGTAATTACTGCACTTTTTCCGGTGAGATCAAATTGTTTGATGCCCGGGAGAACTTTGTGATTCATAAAATGCCGATAACGCGGAATGCTTATGATTAATACTGATGAAACCCCTGCGAAACGAACTCTAAGACGGTCGGAAGCGATGCACGCCAGTAAGTCCAGGTATGTGCGCCATCACGGATACGGAACTCATGTGGGATCTCCTTCTTTTTCATCGCGATATGTGCCAGACTGTTTCCTTCATATAAAAAGTCATCGTCCCCGCAGTCGATATACCAGCGAACGGCCTTCTTTTGTGCATCCGGCATGTTTGCTACGAGCGGCAATACGCTGTGCCGGTTGAAATAATTGTTCATGGTCGAATCCTGGATATTAGGATTAGTCTTGACAATATTTTTCTTAGCATCATCAAGCGTAAGCGAGCCGATGTACGCAGATAGCGGACAGGCAGATGAAAATAATTCAGGATGATGAAGCGCATACATAAAACTTCCGCCGCCACCCATTGACAAGCCTGCTACTGCCCGGAAACGTTTTTCAGATTTGATACGATATTTTTTCTCTACAAAAGGCATCAGTTCCTGGAAGAAGAAATCCTCATAGGGCCAGTCACCTTTGACATCGTTAAAATAACCCCGGCGACCGGTATCAGCATCCGGCATGACAATGATCATCGGCGTTGCCGATCCTTCAAGGATGGCTTTGTCGGCGATCGTGAGTACTTCTCCAAACTGTACCCATCCCGTATGATTGTCTCCTGCACCGTGCAAAAGATATAAAACGGGATAACTTCTCTCTGAAGTCGCATAGTCCGGCGGCAGATAGATGGCGAACTTTCTTTCAGATTTCAGCAGCTTACTGGGAACAGAAAGATTGTCAAGAACTTTCCCGCTTTGAGCAGAACACCAGCTTGTCAGCAAGGCAAACAGCATTGTAAAGGTTAAGATTTTCATATCAAGCCTGAGTAGTTTTGGATTTAACTGATTACAAGACGCCGGAAACTTTTATTTCCAGGTATGTAAGTTTAAATCCTGACCAAACTACTTGTCCGCTTTCAACCGGAGATAGTTTTCTATGGTGTTATTCCCGGAATAAACGGCCCAGTCAAGGGCCGTCCCATGATACACTTTGTCTTTTATATCCAGACTGGCTCCTGCTTCAACGAGTAATTTCACAACACTTTCATGCCCTGCCAGTATGGCCTGATGCAAGGGCGTGGAGGAACCATGGGCTTGTGGAGGATTGTACCGATCAGGATCCTCACCGCTTTCAAGTAAGGTTTTTAAAATTTCAGGGTGACCATACTGAGCAGCAAATGCAAGGGCAAGGTGCCGCTCTGTTGCTCCGGAAACCGGCATTAATCGGGTAACCCCGTCAATGTCGCCTATGGCTGCTGCCACGTGTAAACGGACCTGCGCACCGAGATTTATCAGATATCTTATCGCGTCAAACGAACCATGGCTAAGGGCAGGAAGCATCGCGGCATTCAAATCCGCACCATAGTAATGAAGAAGCGCGATTAAAGGGATCTGGCTTTTGCATTCCCTGACGATCCGGCCAGAACATACAAGGCCAAGGGTTTCATTGATCTGTCCCAGGTTTTTCTTCGCGCCTGCTTCGAGAATAATGCGGGTTACATTTACAATATTTGGTGGAAGGGTGCCATTCCGGACCGGGTTTTCGGCGACGAAATTCAGCAGACAGGGATTTGCAAAATATCCCGTTTCATCAAAAGCAATATGTTGATCCAGCAGCCGGGGATTTTCGTGCAGGTGCTTTTTGAGCTTGATCGAATTCCCTTTGTCTAAAAATACGACAGCAAGACGAAAACTGTTGTCCTTTATTTTTTCGTAAAATGATATTTCTTCCATCTCTGTTAAGATCTGATCAAATATACCTGGTTTTCGTTTAAGGTCATGAACTTACAGAAACCTTTCAATACAGGAAGGCCATGTTTAACACCAGCGCAAATGAACGGGCTGCTATGATTGTGGCCGAACGGAACCAACAGGTTTTCAACATAGAAACATTTTAAAATATTGAATCATTGGAATAAAATGTGAAGAGTACCAACAGTAAAGGTGGGATTGGCGCCTGAAAGCCAGGACGAGTCTATAATTAGTTCTTAAAAGTTTTTATTACCAATTTTATGTTAAGTGATAATTACGGGAACAAGGGGGGAAGTGAAGTTCTGGCAAAGTTCTTGGTATAGTACAAGGTTTGGTCACTTGTCCATTTGTTCCGGATCGCGCTATATCAAGTAACACTGCTTCGTAAAATGAGGATTTTACGATTGAAAATTTGCAGACTAATTATATTATCAATTCTTTCCACATGCTCCTGGTACAGTGCGCTTTACCCCTGCGGCTTGAGCACTGCAAGGATTGCTATATGTAAACCCATCGCAACCGCATACAGGAGTGTATTCCTGAGTGCACGGTATTGCCTGAGCCTGCCCTTTACAATCTGAATCAATATCTTTGTCATTGCAGCTTAGGACAAGCGTAAGTCCGACAATCGACAAATAGGTTTTTAGGGATTTCATGTTTTCTCTTTGATATCTATGGAGTCTTCACACTAATAGCAGTCAAATCAATATAATAACCATAGGCTCCGTGCATGTCTGGTGAGGTCAGGGCACCATAACAATCTTTACGCTTATAAGATACGTTGACCCTTAAACCATGTTTTTTGAATTCAACCGGTACGGACAATGAATCTACACAAGGAACTAACAAGTTCTCCCCTATACTGTATGTCGTCCCGTCAAAATCCTTCGGTTCAGTACTTAATATATACTGATCAGGACCTTGGTTACCACCAGGAGGTTGGTTGCCAATACGATGAACTACTACGGCTTCTATGTTTTTCATTTCTTTCCTAACTGTTTCACTCTGGCAATTGCATGGACCCGCCTGTTTAACTGGAACTTTGCATTGAACATTTAGGAAACAGACTACCAAAGAAATTAATGTGAATCTGGCTATTTTATTCCAATCCATAAAAAAGGGCTTTTAGATCTTCCCGTTTGTAACCACTATTTAAATGACCCACAAATGATACAAATGGTTGTAATCTTATAATTTATATAATAATTTATCACTTTACTCATCAATCACTTATCTCACGAAACCTCGGTATCCTAACACAAGCGCCGGCCAGGATTTGACCGCCTAAAACAGCCCAAAAACTGTATCAATTTTTTATCTCAAAATGCAAAACGTTATTTTGATAGCCAGCATGAGTTAGTGAGACACCCTTTACTTTCCTATTTGTTCTTACTTTTGCTCTGATCGGGAGGTTAGACGGAATCATGAATGGTAATCAATTATAGACATGGAAACCAATCAACAAAAAGAACAAAAATGGAGATTTTGGCTTTATATGCTTAATTTTCTCATCTCCGTTTCAATCTGTCTACTACTAATCCGACGGATTATGCATAGCGACAAGTCACCACTTAGGTACCACGTTTTTTCATTTATCATTGCAATTACCTTTACAACAGGAATTACTTATCTACTTCGTGACCATTCCTGGAAAACGAAGATTTGGGTAACCATTGTTATTTTTGTCACCTGGTTGCTAGCGCATATTTTTGCAGCTTTTCTTCCCTGGTAGGGCTAAACTTCCAGGCAGCTTTACCGGCGCAGACCCACAGGGCATTAAAATATTTTGTCATGTCCTGGATTTCCCGCCCCTTCAATTGCCATTCATTAATCAGCATTTGGAAAGCGTCTATTCCATTGATATCTGAACCAGTAACCAACCGGGTACGTTGCCTTAAAAGCACATTTTTGTGCGCTTCCAGGATTCAAAGCACAAAAAAAGTCCAGATTACTCTGAACTTTACCGCGGCTCTAACGCCGGAATATTCTTTTTACTGATCAGTTCATAGAGGACAACTTACCTTCGTCATCTGCAATTTTACTTCTCAGGGATTCAATATCCTTTTTCAGATTAGCAAGGTTATCTTCTGCTTTTCTTGCTTTCTTAGCATCGCGTTCAGCCGTATTGGCACTTTTACGGGCTCTTTTTGCCTGCTTTTTATCCTGTGCATCATTACTCAGTTTAGCCGCAGCCTTCCCGTTTTCATCTGCTGATTTCTGTGCTTGTTCCGCAGTTTGGGAAACTTCCTTTTCTTTGTCTGCCAACTGATTTTCCAGTTTGGCCAGTTCTAATTTTCGTTCATTTAACTTTTTGCTCACTTCAAGCGACTCCTTTTGTTGCTTTAATGTGTTCAAAGAATCCTTGGACACCACCTGAGCTGATAGGGAGAGGGAAATAAACATAAGTCCCAGGGTGCTGAATATCCATTTCGTTTTCATAATATTTCAATTAATTGTAGATCATTAATTTCATCATCGCAATAACCATGCCAGGGACTGACAATAAATCTCTTAGATTTGAAATCCAATCTCTGCAACAAACAGAATAACTTAATACCAAGAAAGAACTTCCATTGCAAAACTGATATAAAAACCTCATTTCAAGTACACATCGATTAAAACATGACATGTCTGTTATGCTAACCCTACCGGAAAGCCGGTTTCAGCTACTTTTATGCTGATGGCCAAAACAATCACCCGGCCAGGCTTGTGACCGGGTGTTCAATAGTTGGCATCTCGTTAGGTGATTTGAGCGATACTGAATGATCTTCTGATTATAAACTGCAGGTCCTCATTGCCTGCATTTTGTCCACCGGTTTGACAACTGTCTGAGCCTTATAGTTTGCGACAGACTGTAAAGGGTTGATTACGTTGAACTGCTGCTTTTCTCTTTTGGAAATAATAGTTGCCGGCATTGAAGCATATTTCGGTGTTTGATGTGGAGCTATAACACTGCGCCTGAAAGACCGTTTTGTAAGCAGGATCTGATTGGTACTTATTTCCGACATCTTCGCCTTGTTTGGCATTTTATAATTGTGAGAAGAAATCCCCGGATCTACCAGCGTTTGAGCCTGAGACCGGACTGCCAGGAAGATGCCTGCCGCGCATGCAAAAATTTTTGCTTTTAAAAATAAAGACATTTAATAGGTAACGTTTAAGGATTAGGAATATGATTTGTACAAATATAATGACCGTCTGAATGCCTGGTACTATATTTTTCAAACATTAACCTGCAAAATTCAAACATTGAGCTTTTGAAAATAAAACTGTCTACGATCAGTTACTTTTAGTTGCCTAAAATTTATATTTTCAAAAAAAAGCTTAGGCGTAATCAACAAGGCGTTTCCATATTGCTTTATTCATCAATCGAAGAGAGGCGCCCCTGCAACGAGTGTGGCAAGAACAAAACGCTGCGTGTCACTTATAAAATTCAAATATTATATTTAACCAAAAAAAGAAGAGCCAGATCAGATTCAAATATTATTTTACCAAGAAATCAATAGTAAATAGCGTTTGATTATCTGGATTAAAGAGGTGGTACATAATAAAAAAAGAGCTGTTCTCACAGCTCTTTTTTCCTCATTTCAGGTGGCCAGTGGCGGCCCCGATGGTATCATTATTTTCTCACGTTTGGATTTGAAAGCATGCCGCTTTGCGGTGAATTTGGCAGTCATATATTCACCCATATAAATCGAACCCGTCATCGTGTCACCTTTTACTGTCCCGGAAAACATAAATGTGATATTATCAGCTATCTGCCGTTCAGCACTTTTCATTTTAATTTCATTTCCTTCCAGCGTACCCTGCAATTCTCTTACACTGAATTCTCCCTGATGCGAGCCTTCCAGCCAGTTTCCATCCTGTTCAATGACGAGCGATTGCTTACTTTTGCTGGAAAAAAATTCTACTTCCATATCCCAATGCCCTTTGACGGAGGACGCTGCCGCAGCCATATCGGATTTTGCCGGTGTGCGTTTCTGGCTCAGAACTTCGTACAAACGATCTGAAACAATTTTATCATCCCCTGGCTGCATCTGCCCCGTCGTGATGGACACGAAAGTGGCTCCCTCCCGGGTTCCACCGCCCAAAGCTATTCTCGGTTTGGTTCTTCCAAAAAGTTCGGCAATTTCCTCGCCCGAAATATGCAGCTTTGCAGGATCCCAGGAAATTCTCAGTTGGGGTGTACGATTGGACAGTTCCTTAGGCTCAACAACGGTCGTCCTGACACCATCGATCTGGGTGATCTTTTTCGAGATATTGTCCAGCCAGGACAGCCATCTTTTCCATTCTCCTGCATGATCACGCTTGGTCCAGGCTTCTACTGCGGCGATCATTCCCATCGTTTCCTCCCGCCCGACCTTGTTATCGCGTCCGGGGCCGTGATGCGGCGCGCTTGCCTGCCAGGCTGACATCAGCAAATCCTTTCGTCCCAACACCAGACCGGCACATTGGGGGCCACAAAGTGCTTTACCTCCGCTATAAATGACAACATCAGCACCCATTTTCAAATGAACATTCGGTATCGTCAGGTCCTCCGCAGCGGCATCCACCATGATGGGAACATTTTTCACTTTGGCAATTTTGGATATAACTTCCAGGGACATAGGTCCTTTCATGGATTCTTCCATGGCCATGAGATAGATCATCGCTGTGCGTGAACTGATGGCATTTTTCAGCTCTTCTATGGAATCTACCGTAATGATCGTTACACCAACATTCCGCAATGCATGGTCATAAACGTTGCGGGAATACCTTGGAATGATCACTTCGGTTTTATCAAAACCTTCCAGATTCGGTACCCTGATCAATTTCTCAGGATTCCCCCCTGTTACACAAGCAACGGTAACATGTTTCATTCCTGCTGCACAGCCGGCAGAAACCATCCCCCACTCTGCACCGGTTAACTCAGCAAGACGTTTTCCGGCGCCGAATGCAAGCTCATCATATTGCACAAAAACCTGGGCAGCAGCATCCATCGCGGTGCGTACCTCCGGGCGCTCGATAGATCCTCCGATGATCGTAAAAGTTCCCCTGCAGTTAATGATCGGCTCAACACCTATGGCCTGGTAAATTTCTTTCCCGCCAGCTGCAGTAGCTTCGCCCACAGTTTTATTTTCCTCCGCTGGTTTCCTCGGAATCATTATTCCCCCTGCAAGCGGTAGAAGTGACAAGTCTTTAATAACATCTCTGCGATTCATTTTTATAAGTTAAGAGTTTTAGGATTTGAATATGCGCTGTCGATATTCTTAAAGTATAATATTTTGAATAAAAAAACCAAAACGAGTCATTATACCGGATAAATACCAAATTAGCAGACGAGTTTAATATTAAAACCTTTCTTAACCAAATATAATTTTTACGATCACATTTGCCTTTAAGAATTAAATTCACGGGATATACTGAGAGGGCTATGTCGTTATGGCATGCACGTTTTACGGATATTATCACACCGGAGAAAACAAAAAAAATACCGTTACATAAGGCTTGTAACGGTAACAACAGGTAGTGAAAATTAAAAAAACTGCTTACCTCAATTTGTTCAGGTTGACATAATTTATTCCCGGTGCACTTCCGTAATACCAGCCTTTGACATGGGGACCGGGTAGAGATAACCGGTTCTTTTTTCCCCGTACTTATCATTCAATTGAATATTGTAAGTCTGATCGGGCCCGACAATAACCTCCCTGTCCGCAAAATAACGAGAGGTCAATTCAATCACGTCGCCCTCCGTTACGATAAGATCAAAATGGCCGTCTTCTGTGGTCACCAAACCCTGGTCTGTGCCTTTAACCATGACGATTATTCCGCCGACCGGGTCTCCTCCTTCGGACCTGATGGTGCCGGTTACACTTTTCTGCTGTGCAAAAGAGGCTATTGAGGAAATCAGGATCAACAGTCCCGGCAGGATTATTTTCCTTCTCATGATTCAAAAAATTAGGTGAGCTTATTTCTTATTGAAACGGTCATCGGTCAATGCTTCCAGAAAAGCCACAAGATCATCGACCTCTTCCTCAGCCAAATTCAGGGAGCTGCCGAGCGAAAGATCACGGTTGACGCTGTTCCTGACAAATTTGTCCGGTGTATTGTAATATTGAACGACTTCTTTTAAGGTTTTGAACATCGCGTTGTGCATATAGGGTGCGGTTACGGCTACATTTCGCAGGCCCGGCACTTTGAACATGCCGATATGTGCGCTGTCTTTTGATATGCTGAACCTTCCGACATCAGTCAGCTCCTTCCCATTGAACAAACCGATACTTTTAAAACGGTCGGCAGTGAAGTCTTCTCCTGAATGGCAAGTCGCACAATTAGCCTTACCGATAAACAATATACGTCCCCTGATAGCCGCTGCGGACATGGCTTTTTCGTCGCCGTCAAGATAACGGTCGTATGGCGTGTCCGTAGTTTCCAGGGTACGTTCAAATGCAGCGATAGCGCTTAAAAGGTTTTTCTGGCTGACCTCTGTTTTAAATACTTTCTGAAAAGCAGCACTGTAAAATTCATTTTTCCTGAGTCGCTCAACAGCCTCTTCAACAGGAAGATCCATTTCATCATGTGACGAAAGCGGACCAAGAATTTGTTCTTCTAGTGACGACGCGCGGCCGTCCCAGAAAAAATCAGTGCGGCCTGACAGGTTAGTCAATGCCGGACTATTTCGGGCCAGGCGTGTACCCTTGTCACCGATACTAAAGGCCGCAGTATCTGCAAAGGCAAATTCCGGCAAATGACAGGAAGCACAGCTGATCGCCTGCCCCCTGGATAAAACAGGATCAAAAAAGAGTTTTTCGCCCAATTTTTCTTTCGTTAACAGATCGTCTTCTTTCTGTGACTGGAATGCCACAGAAAAGATAAATGCTAAAGCACCCAGGACCGCGATAAAAATTTTTCTTATCCTCAACATTTTACAAGAAATTATAACTCAATTGACCTGAAAAGTTTCCTGAAACGGCACACAGATTCCGTCTTTGTTATTACACAAAAGTCCTCTGATGGTACCTTTGACCGGCGCATCTTTTTTTAAAAGCTTAATCTTTTGACGAAACTCCGCTTTTTCCAGGAAATAAGTGTACGCCACATCCCATGTTGGATCAACCGTTCTTAAAGGATCAATGGCAGCGATGTTCCCAACAAGCTGATACCCTTTATCCTGCTCAAATTTGAACTCGGTGGGAAGCGGGCCTATATCTCGTTTAAAATCCGAAGAATAAAGTTTCCAGTCCTTATCTATGGTGGCAGAAAAAATTACATCAATTTCCTGGCCCGAATGAACGGCGTTGGCAACAGAGACATTCCACCTGGAAATATCTTTGGTTTCCTGTGCGAACAGCGAAGTTGAGCTGAGTATGAAAAACAAGATGGTGTTAATGATTTTCATTGTCGTGATGAAAACAGTGGAGTAAACGATCGGATTGAAAAGCGGATATTGCCTCAGCAGGATACAAACAACTGCAAAGTACATTGTTTCCAAATGCCTTGCAGTTGTTTCAAAATACAGCGTACCTACCTGTTTGCGTTCTCGTTATTTCGAACTTTTTGTTGATGAAGTATTCACCGACGTGAATGTGGCAGGAACCGGTTCAGCGATAAGCTCGTCCAGATCCTTGTTCCATTTTTTTACGTATTCTGTATAATAATCGCCCGTGATCGTTCCTGTATATCCGGTATGGATCTGGCGAACCTCACCTTTCCGGTCGATCAGAATGGTTGTCGGGAATGCCATCATCCGGTTCAGCGCAGGTAATTTTTCAGATGCGACTTTTTTATCTGCGATCCCTCCGAAAAGAATGTCATATTCGATGCCATATTTTTTCTTCAGCGTACCCAGTGTGTATTTTGCATATTCCAAATCGTCTTTTTGCTCAAAACCAATGGCAATGGCTTCTACACCGCGCGCCTTGTTTTCTTTAAACCATGGAGAAAGAAATGCAGTCTGGTCTGTACAGTTGGGGCACCAGGTTCCTACGATCTCGACGATAACCACTTTTCCTTTATACTTATCATCACTCAGGGATACCTGTTTTCCGTTAAGATTCGGCAATGTGAAATCCAGTTTTGTATATCCTTCCTTCAGGTGCGTCAGTTGGTAAGGGTCAGGTAACGCGGCCTGCGCGTTCTTGCTTCCTTCGAACTTTGTATTGTCATAAATTCCCGAGCTGATCACACCGGTAATCGATCCGTCTTCATTGATCTTGCCTTTGTAAACTCTCGGATTCGGGCCTGAAAAGTGTGAAAGAACAAATTCGTCTCCTTCGACAACTCCTTCCAGCTCGCGGCTATCACCCACTGTCGACATTACAACGCCTGTCAGTTTGTTGCCTTCCTGTTTCAGAAGTGCTACATTATCAGGCATTTTTGCTTTACTGTAAACCTGTAAATCCCATTTTCCGGTTAAATTATGTTTTGTTGGCTGCTCTTTCCCTTTTTCTACAAACCGATAATCTTTGCCATGCTCAGCGGTGAATGGCAGTGAGCTTCCACGGAAACCCGGAACAAGGCTGCGATATTCGCCTGTTATTTTCCCATCTGATTCTACATTTGCAACAAGTGCAGCATCGTAGGTATTCATTTTGACGAAAATAGAATCTCCGCTCAGTTTCGTAACCTTGAAATCATCACGGCGGGTTCCGTTCAGAAGTGTAAGTACCGGATGGTCCTTATCTTTATTGTTATATTCAAAATTGAACGGAATATGTGTCTCACTGATCACGAATTCGCCTCGCCAAATTCCTTGTTTCGGGGCCTTAGCGCCCGGCTGATCTCCTGCATTTGCATAACCGCTTAAAATGGTGGCGCCTGCCAAAGCCACGGCCTTAATCTGGTTGTTGATTTTCATACAACTGAATCTGTTAAGTTTTAATAAATAGTTAACTATATAGCCCTACGGAGCTTTTCCGAAAGAACTCTTATTGAACCGGAAACATTTGCAGGATTTTTTCCGGTATATACGTTAACCAATCAAAGGTGGTTTTTAATCAGTCGTCTATAAAACGTCTGGCAAATATAAGTGGGCAAATGGAGTCCGCAAACAATTTGTCTATTAATTTTATAGACTTAATAGAATAAATCCGGTTTCGTACCACCAAACCTGTTGCAAGGAAGTTTTTGCCCCCCTACTTTTGTTAAAAATCAATTCTTCCTTTCTATTTTATGTCCTTCAAAGAACCACTCGCACCCGCTTCCGGATGGAAGCCGTATGAGAAAACTGCGTTACGAACCGCGCTCATTTATGCTGTAATCAGTACCATTCCGTTCACGCCTGAATTTTATACGCAGGACTTTGACGCAGGTTTCAATGTCAATTCCTATGCATTCCGATGGCTCGATGCATTATCGCAGAACAAGCCGTGGTTTTTTGCAAGCAAGGAAGGTAAAAATTATACAGGCTGGTTAATAACGGTTGCCACCTGCGTCCTGGCAGGTCTGGTATGGAATACGGTTGACAAGAAACGTCAGGATTTCGAAAAGCTTTATTACTGGTTTTACGTGGTAGCCCGTTATGGTATTGCGCTTCGGATGTCGTGGTTTGCATGGGCCAAAGTGTTTCCCGTTCAAATGCCATTCCCAACCATCAGCCAGCTCAATACCAACCTCGGGGATTTCACTCCCGGAAAACTGTACTGGCTGACCACGGGCGTTTCACCATTTTTTGAAGTTTTCGCAGGCCTTTTTGAGCTAGTGGCCACTATTTTAATCCTGTTCAGGCGTACAACGACACTCGGAGCCATCATGATGATATCAATCCTGCTGCCGATTTGGTTTGTTAATATCGGGTATGATGCCGGCGTCGAGCTCACCAGTCTGCACATCCTCAGCCTCGCTCTTTTATTATTGGTCAGAGACAGCAAGAGATTCTGGGACATTCTCATTGCGCATAAGGCGGTAGCTTTAACCTACATTCCGAAAATCGTTTTTTCCGAAAGTTGGAAAAATACAGGGCGTCTCATTTTGAAAGGCGCTTTCATTCTGCTGTTTCTGGTGTACCGTGGTTTTGGTTATGGAAATTTATATGCAAGCGGAAAGTCGTTCAAACTACCACTAGACAACGGACTCCCCGGAACAAGCGGACTATATCGGGTATCCGAGTTCAGGGTGAATAACAGGACTATTCCTGATGCTGCCGGCGACACGACGAGATGGCAAAATGTAGTATTTGAGAAGTTTAACAGTATCAGCGTCAAGATCGACAAGCCGTTTAAACTGAACACTAAAAATTCGATCAGGACAACAGAGTATTATGGAAATATCGGACGGTACTATTATGGTTATAAAGCAGATACCATCAAAAAGGTATTTACATTAAGTAACCGTGCTGATACCACGAGCAAGCTCATCCTGCACTATGAAAGGCCTGATAACCAAAATTTTATCCTGTCAGGTATCAACGAACAACGGGATTCCATTTATGTCGTTTTGAATAAAACGGATAAGAAATACCCACTGGAAGAGAAAAGAAAATAAGCTTTCTTGTCGCAGGAAAATGTCTGACAACGGAGTTCATCCCAACCGTTTACCGGCATTTTCCTTATCTCTCGGACGGGCTGATGTTCCCTGTCATTCATTCAGCGTTTCGTTCAGATTGTACTTTGCGCCGAACCCTGAGGATCCGGGAGGCGCTGATGCTCAGGCTGAGCCCAGTTTTCGTGCGCATTTATCATTTACCTTGTGGCATCATTCCCGATTTTATCCTAAATAGTTATCGAAATTTTTGACAAAGCGGAAATCTTACATGTACATTTGCATCGTCTTACAAATACTTCCTGCAAAGTAAATGTGGATTTATAAAGAAAGAGGGAGAGACAGGCTCTGTGAACTCTTAGCAACTTTCCAGGGCGGAATAAGTGCTAACCTGCCTAATTCAGGAACTATAAATTTACTACCATGTCAAAGAAACTTGTTTCAGTCCATGCCTTGTCATGCAGCAGATTAACGAATCGCAAATGTTGCCCGGGTGATATCTGGCGCAGCTAAATGAGCCCTGGCTCTGTGTTAAGCTTGTGCTCTATTAGTATACTAAATTGATAGAATTAATATTCTTAATCTGACACACGTGCAGGATATTCTGAACCGGCGATAGAGAAAGTAAAATCCTCAGGGATAGAGATGAGAAGGGCTATTAAGGGACTGCAGGCTCTCCGAAATAATCAACATCATTGCTAAACTTTCCTTCGCCGGATCAGGGTAAAGGCGGCTGCGTATACACCCAACCGGTTACGGGTTGGATGTGCATTTCAGGCTGATCTCGGCTCGGGATAACGAAAAATAACCAGCAGTTTTCAGCACAGGACTTGTTGCTGAGCAGTAATTTTAAACATCTCAATGAATGAAAAAATTTATCCTATTGCTATTTTTGTTTTCATCTTATAAAACGATCGCCCAGCAGCGTACGTTAACCGGTGTTGTCACCATCTCAGAGGATGGGTCTGCACTGCCTGGCGTCAGCGTTTCCATTAAAAATACAAAACAGGGGACGATCACCGATGCTGACGGGCGGTTCAGTATCAGTCTGGTAAAAGGCACCACACTCGTTTTTTCATTTATCGGTTTCACGGCCAGGGAAGTACCCATAGGTACGGCAAATGAATATAACGTCACACTTGATCCAAGCACGCACACCTTAGGCGAAGTTCAGATCGTAGGATCCAGAAATGCAAACCGAACAAAACTGGATTCGCCCGTGCCTGTCGACGTCATTGACTTGAAACCCTTACTGGAATCCGCACCACAGGTCAGTATCACGCAGCTGCTTCAGTACGTTTCGCCTTCTTTTCACTCTGTTAATGGCAGTAACGCCGGAGATGCAGGATCTGCATTGAATTTATCCCAGTTAAGAGGTCTTGGGGTTGACCAGGTTCTGGTCCTTGTGAACGGGAAACGCCGCCACAAAAGTGCCAACATCAACTGGGGCGGCCTGGGCAACGGAGCGACAGGTTATGACCTCAACTCCATCCCGACCGCCTCGATCGAAAGGGTTGAAATTTTGAGGGATGGCGCTGCCGCACAGTATGGGTCCGATGCGATTGCAGGGGTTATCAATATCGTTTTAAGCAAAAGTACAGACCAGCTGACGTTAAGTTCAACGGCTTCGACCAGACGCAGAGGTGACGGCACCACGACCAGAACGAATGCCAATTATGGCTTTGCCCTGGGAAAAACTGGTGGTTATCTGAACGCGACCGCAGAATTCGCCACGCAGGCGATTGCTCTTTTGCCTGGAAACGATGATGCAGGGCTATACCTCGGACCTGTTTATGGCGGTGGTGCAAACACAAGAAATTACGATGCCATATATACAAAAGAAATCGACGAAACGATATTGAAGGATCGCGGGATCGACAGGCATTTTTTTGATCGGCGCGGCGGCGGTGCAAACAAAGCAAAGGATGCCTTGTTATTTTTTAATGCCGCCATTCCCTTGCAGAAAAACGCTGAGATCTATGCTTTTGGAGGTATCAGCCACCGGAATTCACAGTTCACTGCCGTCTACCGCCTTCCCGGCTGGACGGAAAGAACCAATGCTTTCCTGTATCCGGATGGTTTTTTACCAGCCATGGAAAACATCATTTCCGATAAATCCCTGGCTGTGGGCATCAAAGGCAAAATCCATAATTGGGATGTGGACATTTCTAATGTGTATGGGAAAAATGATTTTGGTAATGTCATTACCAATTCCCTGAATGCCAGTCTGGGGTTAAAAACGCCGACGACATTTGATGCAGGAAGTTACAATGCGAGCCAGAATACCGGAAGCATTGATATCAGCCGGTTTTTCGACAAAGCTTTAAAAGGAATCAACGTAGCATTTGGGGCACAATACCGGGTTGAAACTTATCAGATTGTTGCAGGTGAGGAGGCTTCCTATTCAAAAGGAGATCTCCGGACAATTTATGGTCTGGATACTACGGCAACCGGCATCGTTTACAACACGAAAGAAGGAAGCATAGGTCTGAACGGATTATCGCCCGGTTCGCAGATCCATGCAGGTTTCCGTCCGGAAAATCAGGTTCATGTAAACCGATCCATCCTTGCGGGCTACGTTGATGTGGAAGCAAACATCACCAATAAATGGCTGGTTTCCGGCGCCTTGCGACTTGAAAACTTCTCGCAAATCGGTAATGTAACTACTTATAAAGTGGCAACAAAATACAGCATTTCAGACTGGCTGGGTATCCGGGGCTCACACAATACCGGGTTCCGGGCGCCTGATCTTGCTCAATATTATTACACCGAAACATCAACAAGTTTCCAGCAGGGACGTGCTATTGACCAGGTTACGGCATCCAACCAAAGTGCAGCAACAAGAGCGTTAGGTATCCCGACTTTAACGCCAGAAAAGTCGAAAGGTTATACGCTCGGCTTTACTTCCCAGCCTGTCCGAAACCTGGAACTTTCAGCCGATGCCTATCTGGTTGACGTCAACAATCGTGTAGGCAATACCGGAAATTTTTCCGCCACCGATGTTAATCTGCCGCAGGAAGTAAGAACGCTTTTTGTCCAAACCGGAACGACTCAGGCGAAATTTTTCTACAATTCTTTCAGTACCAGAACTAAGGGACTCGAAGTTACGGCCAGCTACAAAACACCATTTCGCCGGGGTGCATTGAACCTGCTTTTGGGGGCCAATTTCGTTAAGAACGAAGTTACAAAGGTAAATACGCCAAAAGGTCTCGAAGCCTATCGCTACATCATTTTCAACGACGGAGAAAAAGCACGTGTTACGTCAAACATTCCAGGAAAAAAAGTAAACCTGCAGGGAACCTATAAAGTGGGTAAATTAACCTATATGGTCCGTGCCATTTATTTTGGCTCGGTGACGAACGCATCCTCACTCAATGCAAACTTCCCGCAACCGGATTACTTATATCAAAAACTAAGACCGATCTGGGTTGTTGACGCATCCGTAGCCTATGCCATTTCCAAAATTATACATGCAACCATCGGTGTAAACAACCTCTTTAATGAATTAGGCGACTATTCTGATCCGACGCTAACACCTCGTAACAACCCTGCGATCATCGGACTGCAAAATGGAAGTGCGGGCATACAACCTTTTTTAAGGATTACGGCAAGACTTTAATTTGATCCACAGAAAATCATCATGATCATGACCTTATATAAATCATTAATGGCATCAGCATTTGCAAAAATCACACTGGGACTTTTTATTTTAACCGGAGCAAGTTCCTGTGAAGATACAGGCTATCTGGATGTAGATGCCGCTGACCGGCCACCGCTCAGTGCCAACATCAGCTTTGTAAATGCAAGACCGATCAACACCAGCCTGCACTTCTGGACTTTTACCGACAAGATAACGCCGACCCCAATTGCAATAAATGAAGCTTCCGCTTACCTGCCAACGGTTTTCGGCAGTGTGCAGATCAATTTCACAGAGGGCGTTAATACTACATACAAAGCTTCGTACCAGTTTGGAAACAGTGCGACATTTTCCGCAACAGGAAGACCAAACGGGCCTATCGCGACATACTATCATACGGTTGTCGCAGCCAGGACTGCCAATAATAAGGCTGATTCACTTATCCTCTTTTACGATGATTTAAAAACGCCGGCAGCGGGGAAAGCAAAACTGCGGTTTATAAACCTTTCACCCGGCTCAGGCACCATAAATGTACTGAATGGAACGATGCCTCTTTTTACCAATGTACGTTACGGAAGTGCAGCGAATTCTGCTCTTTCAGGTGAAAGTTTGAATGTATGGTCTCTTGGACCTTTTCAATCAGTAAATCCGGGAATTTTCAACTTGACTTTTACTGATGCGGCTAACGGCAAGACTACCGGAACCAGTTCATCCTTCACCTTAGAAGCAGGTAAAATTTACACAGTATTTACAAACGGGTTAATCAGTGGTAATCCCGCTTTCGGGGTCAAATTGTTGGAGCATCCCGTGAAATAAAGTAATGGACCAATTGAGTATTACAAAAACAATCCCTGAAAAATGTTTATCACATTCGTTCAGGGATTGTTTTTTATGTTTTACTCATGTAACGGACACCCGTTACGAAATGATTATGGTCTTGGCGTTCCACCTGTTGATGTGCCTGAACCCGGAGACGTTGTTCCCGGAGTCGTAGTGGAGCCAGGCGTTGTACTTGATCCCGGTACGGTCGATCCCGGCGTTGTTGTAGTCGAACCTGGTCTTGTCGTTGGAGAAGTTGAGCTTCCCGGCACGGTTGAACCTGGATACGTCGTGCTTCCCGGAACAGTTGATTGCTGTAAGGCACCACCGGTAGTCGTTGAGCCAGGCTGAGTGGTTGACGGATTAGCAGTGCTGCCAGGGGTAGTTGACTGATAACCTGAAGTTCCAGGAGTCGTTGATTGTTGCATCGAACTGCCTGAATTAGTCGAACCCGGCTGCGTTGACGATGGGTATGAAGTACTTCCCTGCGTTGTTCCAGGCTGCGTTGAGCTGCCAGGCGTAGTGGAAGGTTGCGTTGTGCTTCTCGTTCCCTGCGTTGTCGTGCCTTGTCTTGTTCCCTGTCTGGTACTATTGGACTGAGTGCTTGTTGACGTTGAGCTTCCAGGCGTTGTAGACGAAGGAGTAGTCGTTTGTGCAAAGGCGGCTGCGGATCCTAAGAGAATAAATGCGACGATATTGAATGTTATCTTTTTCATGATTTCCTTATTTAAAAAGTTATTCTGTTTGTTGATTGCGTGATATTAATAAATAACCATACCAGAAACGTTCGGCAAAACATATCCCACAATCAGAACTGCGTTACGTATATGCCTGATAATCAAAAGAATTAGCAAAATTTCCTGTTCACTATACGTGGTATTATACGTTTCCTGCACGCCTTTAAAATAAGCACTTACGTCGCATCCGGCTACAAAATATTGTTTTCTGCAAGGGAGATTTTTTCATCACTAATGACGTTTTTCCTGTTTTTGTCCACGCCTATCCGGAATGATTGCCGGTCGATTAGTTGGCGGAATTTGGGGTAGACACTGTACAAAAAATTGCACGATGTGATTATTATACCTATTTCGCAGCCGCAAATTCCGCGAATTGACTACCCTATTTTGTCAGTGACGGCAGCTGTTGACTTCACGATTTCAGATCATTTTGCCGAATTACCTGCCAGGCAGTTTCGTCGCGTTTTAACAAATGATAACTATGGACGGAAAACGTTTTTTCAAATCTTCTATCTTTAAATTCTTCCCAGGCCTTTTGAAAGTTATCAGGCAACAAATCCCTGTATGCAATGGTAATGTGTGGCTTAAAATCAAGCTCGGCCGCATTTATTTTTAACCCATCAAACGCACGATAGAAATCCTGGATAATGTTCTTTTGCAAAGCTGCAAGCGGATCGTTAAGCTCTGGTTTAATGAAAATAACCGGATGTTTCGGATTGTTGAAGGTACCAAAATCCTGTAAATGAAGACCAAATGGCGGTACCTGGACACACAGATCACGGAACCAGCCCAGAACCTGATGATGTGCATCAGCAGGCAGCCTGAATGGCGCTTTTAATGTAATGTGCGGAACAACCTGTAAAGACTTGTGGCTTTGAAATCTGTCTGAAAAATCCTGCTGCACCGCTCTCACCAGGTTGCTCAGGTCCCCGGGAAGTACGATCGCAATGAAATATAAATTTTCCTGATCCTTCATTTTTACGCCGTTAAAAAACTGTACATTTTAAAAACAAATCGTTGGCCGAAAGATAGTTGTGATGACGAGGCATAAAAAAACCGGCTTTCTGTTATCTGGCAGAAAGCCGGCTGATCTTATTGGATTACATCAATCTGTCAAAATGAATTGGCAACTGATTGATACGCTTTCCCGTTGCATGGAATATGGCGTTGGCGATTGCCGGTGGCATCGCAACCAGCCCGATTTCACCAACTCCTTTACTGCCAAGCTCATTAACGATCTCGTCTTTTTCTTCGACGAACAACACGTCCAGTTCGTGTATATCCGCATGAACCGGAATATGGTATTCGGCAAGATTCTGGTTCATGTATTTGCCAAACCGATGGTCGCTGATGGTCTCTTCATAAAGCGCTTTACTGATTCCCCAGACCATCCCACCCAGAATTTGACTTCTGGCTGTTTTCGGATTGATAATACTACCGGCAGCTACGGCAGTGATTGCCCTTGTAACCTGTACGGTTCCAAGTTCTTCGTCTACCTCGACCTCCACAAAAGCTGCACTGTGCGCTGCTCGCGTGTATTTTTTGAGCTTGAAAACATTGGGAACCGACATATTTGTTGTCTTGATTTCCTTACCACCATTACTCGAAACCACTTCACCAAACGAGATCCAGGCAGCCGGATTGCTTTTCAGAGAAATACCTCCACGTTCGAAAGAAATATCAGCGTCATCCGCCTCTTTGAAAATACCAGTTTCGATCTCCCGGGCCTTTTTGATAATCTTTTTACGCAGCGCTTTTCCTGCGGCCTTGACTGCGGAGCCAACTGTGGATACCGTGAAAGATCCTCCCTGAATGGGCGCAAAGGGCATTTTGCTGTCGCCGTAAGAAAACTGAACGTCTTCAAGTGGCAAGCCTAATTCATCGGCTGCGATCTGGGTCATGACAGTGAGCGTACCGGTTCCGATGTCCGTCACAGCGCTGCTTACTTTCAATTTTCCTTCTGCGGTCAATATTGCCTCTGCCCGCGCCGGAATGGTCATGGACTCCCAGAAACCGGTTGCCATACCATAACCAACAAGTTTATTTCCCCGGCGCATACTCCGTGGTTCAGGGTTTCGTTCTGCCCAGCCAAATTTTTCAGCGCCCTTAAGATAACATGCTCTTAATTCCTTACTTGAAAATGGTCTGTTTTCACTGACATCGGTATCCGCATAATTGATAAGCCGAAACTTCACCGGATCGATCGCTAACTTGTAGGCAAGCGCATCCATGGTACTTTCAATGGCATGACTGGCCGTACTTCCACCCGGAGCTCGCATGTCCAGCGGACTGAAAACATCGAGCGGCAACAGCTGATATTCCAGCTTTGTATTTTTTGCCGGGTAAACAATATTCGACCAGTTGACAACAACTTCGGTATAATCTTCAAACTGTGACGTTTCGGCAATGGCCGTATGATTTATCGCATTGACAAAACCATCAGCAGAAGCTCCGAACCTTGTATGCTGAATTGTTGGCGGCCTGTGTCCAAAGGTATACATCTGCTGCCTGTCCAGCGTGACGCGTACCGGACGTTTCAATTCCAGTGCGGCCATAACTGACATGAAAAGCTGATATTGCGGTCGCAGGCCCGAACCAAAAGCGCCGCCGACATAGGGAGAAATCACGCGCACATTTTTAAAGTGCAATCCAAAAATATTTCCTACATACAATTGACAGTTGACGGTTCCCTGAGTCTTGTCATATATAGTCACCTTGCCTTCCCCTTCATAAACCGTTGTGGTAGCAAACAATTCCATTGGATTGTGGTGTTCGGTTCCGTGAATATATTCTTCGGAAACCTGTGCAGCGGACGCAGCAAATTCTTTTTCAAAATCACCTTTTGGTTTTGGCGGTAATGGTTTTAACAAAGTAGCCATACCTGCCTTAGGATCTCGTGCTTTGTGCTTGTGTTCGTTGAGATCCGTTTCAAAAGGCTCTTCCTCATAGGTTATTTTCAGGATGGTGGCTGCATAACGGGCCAGCTCAAACGTCTCTGCAACTACCAAAGCAATCGGCTGGCCATTATATTTGATTTCTGCATTGTGCAAAGGCCGGAATGGCGAACCCGGCGGTGCATCCATATCTGAATACTGCATATCAAACCAGGCGAGCGATGGCCGGTTTTCATGTGTAAAAACTTCAATCACCCCGTCCAGTTCTTTTGCAGGGCTCGTATCGATATTGACAATTTTCCCTTTCGTAATGGTGCTGTTTACAACGTAGCCATAAAGCAATCCGGGCACATGATATTCTCCGGCATATTTTGCTGCACCCGTAACTTTGGAACGGCCTTCAAGACGGCTGACGGGTTTTCCTATTTGTGGTTGATCAAACATAATTTTTCAGCGTTATAATGAAGGTTGTGCACCAGGTTGTTGGGACTCAGGATCCAGCGCCATCATGCAGTTTCGGACGATGGCTCTTTTCGCAAGCTCGATTTTGAACCGGTTGTGTTCAAATCCAATAGCACCCTGCAAAATTATATCCGCGGCTGCGGCAAAATTGGCAATTACCGGCTCTTTGCCTATCAAGAAATCTTCCGCTTCGCTGATGCGCCATGGCTTATGAGCAATCCCTCCAAGAGCAATCCGTGCTTCTTTAATCTGGTCATTTTCCAGTTCAAGCCCTGTCGCAACAGATACCAGCGCAAATGCATAGGAACTCCGGTCCCTTAATTTGAGGTATGAATAATTTTTGGAAAAACCTTTTTCAGGCAGGTCAATACCGGTTATTATTTCGCCGGCCTGAAGATTATTATCCAGGTGCGGTGTATCTCCGGGCAGTCTGTGAAAATCAGCAAATGGCAGGCTCCTGTCTCCGAACGGGCCCGAAATATGGACGACCGCATCCAATGCGGCCAGGGCAACGCACATATCAGACGGAAAAACGGCGATGCAATTTTCGCTGGTACCCAAAATCGCCATGATCCGGTTATAGCCTCCTATAGCCGAACAGCCGGTTCCTGGCTCACGTTTGTTGCAGGGCGTTGTGGCGTCATAAAAATAGTAACAGCGAGTTCTTTGAAGTAGGTTGCCACCATTGGTTGCCATATTACGAATCTGAGCTGACGCGCCGGCAAGTATGGCCTTTGAAAGCAGAGGATAACGGCTTTCAACAATGGGATGGTAAGCAGTTTCCGCATTGGTTACAAGCGCCCCGAGGCGCAACCCTCCGTTTTCAGTCTCTGAGATCTGATGGTGATCAGAAATGTGATTGATATCAACGAGCATTTCCGCCGATGTCAGATTATATTTCATCAGATCGATCAGGTTCGTACCCCCTGCAAGATATTTTGCAGACGTATGTTTTGCAGAAAATGCAACGGCCTCGCCGATGTTTTCTGCCTGTTCATATGCGAAGTTATTCATGGCTCTGCGCTTGTTTAACTTCCATAATCGCGTCGATGATATTGGTATTGGCACCACAACGGCAAAGATTTCCACTCATGGAGTCTTTCACTTCTGCACGGGTATGGGCCTTATTTTCCTGCAGCATCCCGATTGCACTGCAAATCTGACCCGGAGTGCAATACCCGCACTGAAAAGCATCATGCTCGATAAACGCTTTCTGTAACGGGTGAAGCTCTTCGCCATTGGCTATACCTTCGATGGTTGTAATCTCAGAGCCGTTTTTCATTACTGCCAGTGTAAGACAGCTCAAAATTCTTTTGCCGTCACAGATGACGGTGCAAGCTCCGCATTGGCCGTGATCACACCCTTTTTTTGTGCCTGTCAAATCCAGATCTTCCCTCAAAGCATCCAGCAAGCTGACCCAGGGCGACACTTCCAGCACTTTTGCCGTATCGTTAACCTTAATCGAAAGTATCCTGGGTGCTAATACGTTTCGGGATGTTTTTGTGACTGTTTCCATGGTGAATGTTAATGAAGTGAATGTTCAGGGACGTTTCCTTAACAGGGGGGAATCAGTAAACAACTATGCCACAGGCTGCCGGGTGCCGGCTGAGCTCTTTGTTAACCCTGCTTGTGCGCATGAGTTTATAATAGAAAACCCGGTCGTCCATGCTGTCGGAGACCGGGTTTATAACCAGTTCAAAAAATCAAACGGTTATTATTGAATGTCTTCAAATTTTCCCTGATTCAGATCACCCGTATCAAAGCCTTTTTTAAACCAGTACATACGCTGTTTTGAAGTACCATGCGTGAACGCGTCCGGAACGATATATCCTTGTGATTCTTTTTGAAGTTTGTCGTCACCAATGGCATTGGCCGCAGTCAATGCCGCTTCCAGGTCGCCTGGTTCCAGGATATTGGCCATTTTATCAGCATGATTTGCCCAGACCCCTGCAAGGAAATCGGCCTGCAGCTCAAGCTTCACTGATAATTTATTATATTCCTCCTCACTGATCCTGCCTCTCTGTTTTTGCAGTTTGTCAGAAATACCCATCAGCTGCTGAACATGATGGCCAACCTCATGTGCAACGACATAAGCCACTGCGAAATCCCCGGGTGCATTAAACTTTTCCCTGAGTTCATCACAAAAGGAAAGATCAATGTAAACCTTCTGGTCGGCAGGACAATAAAATGGCCCCATGGCAGATGAGGCGCCTCCGCAGCCGCTTTGCGTTGCATTTTCAAAGATTTGCAATTTAGGCTGCTCATATTGGCTTCCATTCTGCGAATAAATCTCTCCCCAAACGTCTTCGGTACTTCCCAGAACGCGGGTCACAAAGTCAGCCGTTCTGTCGTCGGGACGAGGTCCTGCCGGCGCCGTCTGAACCTGTTCACTTTCCTGGCCCTGCTGCAGATTGGACAGGATATCAGACGGATTTTGCCCTGTAAGTAAACCAATGGCCAATACGATGATCATCCCGATTCCTCCAATGGCAACCTTACCGCCGCCGGACATACCGCGACGATCTTCAACATTTCCACTTTTTCGTAAATCAGACCAACGCATAGTACAAGTTTTAAGGTTAATTTTCTATTTTCATCGTAGCCACGTATAGTATTCCTATACTGATGGCACATATATTCATTACTCCTAAATAACGTGCCAGAAATTTATACAATTCCGGAACATTCTCCGCAGTTGGGCTATGTTAAATACGCCAGGCAGGGTTGCAGCTCACAATTCGTCCAGCAGCATGGCCAGCTGATCCAGCAGTGGAGCCTGCCGGCTGTTGATTTTTGATCTTGCCATACTGATCGGGAACCAGGCCGCTTTATCAACTTCCGGGAAGATCCGGATATTTCCCGAACGCGGCGGCCAGGTGATTTCGAATGTATTGCTCACAATACTATCAGCATCCAGATCTCCTTCGACTGCCCACACCGTAACCACTTTGCCACCTTTTTGTTTGACAGGCAGAAGCGGATAAAAATCACCAACGGCTTCATGACCAGTCTCTTCCAAGAATTCACGTTTCGCGGCGTCAAGTGCATCCTCTTCCGGGCCATATTCGCCCTTTGGAACGGACCAGGCACCTTCATCTTTTTTTGCAAAAAAAGGCCCTCCCGGGTGGATCAGAAAAACTTCTGTCTCATCCCGTCGGCGATAGACCATAATTCCTGCGCTTGTTTTTGCCATAAGACTGAATTTAACTAAAAGGTGCGGATCCTTTCGGCCTCCACAAGGATGATATTATAAAGTAAAAATACTTGGAACAATTTTTACATGTGAATTAATACGGAACTGATGATCAAATGTAACAATTGTTCACTGAGCCTAAGGAAGATGTCAGGAAATAAAAATAAAACTTCACCATCATATTATGGAATATATAGACAAAGTAATCATACAGGCCGCACGCGTCGGAAACGCAGAAGTAATAGCGGAGCTGATTTCCAGAGGAACGGACGTGAATTGCCAGGACGAAAAGGGTTATACGCCGCTGATTATTGCATGTTACAACAACCATTACGAAGCCGCCAAGATATTGTTGGAAGCAAACGCAGATGTTGATGCGCAAGATTTCGGGGGTAATACCGCACTTATGGGCGTGTCGTTTAAAGGTTATCCCGAGATTGCGGAGCTGCTTATCGCACATGGTGCAAACCTGAACCTGCAGCATGGAAACGGTGGAACAGCACTGATGTTTGCAGCCATGTTTGGCCGTAATAACCTTGTTAAACTTCTGCTGAGCCATGGCGCAGACAAATATCTGCTCGATAACAGGGGACTTTCTGTGGTTGACCTCGCTGCCCAGCAAGGAAACGAAGAGGCCATTTCCATTCTGGAACAGGAAACAACAGTGGAGTAAAATCATAGGTATTTACAAGAAAAAGGATCCCGAAAAACCAGGATCCTTTTTTTATTAATAGCCATATATACTGTAAATCAAATCGATTTATCTTTAGGCATCAGGGCCAGCCTGATTCGTTCGGTGAGTTTCTTACGGTAAGCCAAAGTGATGCCGATTAAAACGAGGCTAAGTAGAAGCAGGATAACGTATCCCAGGAAATAGCTATCCAGCCACACATTAAGGAAGTGCCCGGTGATCAGGGTAAGGAGGATCACAATGCCAAATCCGATGATGACCAAAACGCTGTAATAAACAGCAGGCGTTATCATTTTTGAGATCATGCCCTCGATTTCCGCACGGATGATTGCTATTTTTCCTTCAACAAAATCTGAAACTTTATCAATGATCTGATTTTTTGTTCTCGTTACCATACCGACAGGCTCTTTTAAAAGGTCTACGGAATTGGTTACATTTTCATGTTCCGCCTCCCGCCTTACCATCAGCACCGCATGTTCGTTCGGCTCAATTCCGCGTCCGTCCGAGCGGGCATATACCTTGGTAAATTCCGCCCCGAAGTAGAGGATAATCGAGGAATAATAAACCCAGGTCAGCAGGATCACGATGGATGCAGAGGTGCCATAGGTTGCGCCCAGATCTGATTGTCCAAGATAGAAGGTGATACCAAATTTACCGATCAGAAATAACAAGGCCGTAAACCCGGCACCGACGATACATTCTTTCCATCTTAAATGTCCATCGGGAAGAACCTTAAAAATTACCGTAAACAGGGCGGTGATGATGACCACAACCAGCGCCACATTCAGCACTGAAAATATGACGACCGAAACCTCCGAAAAATAACGCTCCAATCTTCCGCTTAAAAGATCCACCAGCGCATTGACACCCAGGGAAACCAATAAAAGAAATCCGAGAGTAATGATCACTGAAAAGGATAAAAGCCTGTTTTTTAAATATTGAAGCCACCCCTTCTTAGGTTTTGATTTTATTGACCAGATGTAATTGATCGAATCCTGAATTTCTGCAAAAACCCCCGTGGCACCTATCAGCAGGGTTACGACGCCAACAGTTGCTGCGGTAAACGATTTATTTGAAACAGCCGCATTCTTGATAATCTCCTGAAGCTGTAAAGATGCCTCCTTGCCGACCAAACCAGATATCTGCCCAAATAACTCGCCCTGAAATGCTTCCCTTCCAAAGAAAATGCTGACCATCGAGATGATCACAAGCAGCATCGGCGCGAGAGAGAAGACGGTATAATACGATAAAGCGGCGCTCAGTTTCAAGCCATTGTCATCCATGAATTCTGAGAAACTTTCCTTGAAGACGGAAAAGAAAAATTTAGCTTTGGTCATACAATATCTGTTAAGTTGGATTTGATTAGTTGCCCCTGACGATAAATATTCATGCCATAGACCATATACACACTTTCGCGGTCGGCAAGGAAAAGGCTGAGAAGGAGATAACGCGCCTATTTTAACAAATTGTGAACACGTCTGTACGGTTGATACTATTTCTACTTTTGTGAAAATTTATCAATCATTCATGAAAAAACTGATCTTACTGACGGCATTTGCAGGTCTGACGCTTACTGCCTGTCACAGCGTTAAAACCGGAGCACAACGACCTTCTGGACTACAAAAAGTTACGACAATCGCCTTTGGCTCATGCAGCGACCAGAAACGTCCGCAACCGCTTTGGGATGATATCACTGCTCAAAAACCGGATGTCTGGGTATGGCTTGGTGACAATATCTATGGCGACTCTGAGAATATGGATACGCTTAAAGCAAAATATGCAAAACAAAAATCGGATCCAGGATATCAGCAGCTGATCCGAACGACTTCTGTAGTGGGGGTTTGGGATGATCATGATTACGGCGTGAATGACGGCGGAAAAGAATATCCGCGTAAAAGAGAAAGCCAGCAATTGATGCTCGACTTCATGGATGTCCCCAAAGAAAGTCCGTTAAGAAAACAAGAAGGTGCTTATTCGTCAAATCTTTTTGGCGCAAAAGGACAGCAGGTCAAGATCATTTTACTGGACGGACGTTATTTTCGTGACCCTCTGAAAAAGAATGGAAAAGATAACGTTCCTGATCCGTCCGGAGATATTCTTGGTGAGGCGCAGTGGAAATGGCTCGAAAATGAACTGGCAAATTCGACAGCTGATGCCCATATCATAGGATGTGGTGTTCAGATTTTACCGGAAGAGCATCCTTATGAAAAATGGGCAAATTTCCCGGTGGCAAGGCAGCGGTTTCTGGATCTGCTTGCCAGGACAAAACCGAAAGGTACTATCCTGATAAGCGGAGACAGACATATTGCTGAAGTATCCAAGCTTGTACTTCCCGGCCTGTCCTATCCGCTGTTTGATATCACTAGCAGCGGACTGACGCATGTTTCCAAGCCGCATGAAGAACCGAACAAACACCGGATCGGCGAAATGGTTGCCCGGTTAAACTTCGGCCTGATCACAATTCACTGGGATCAGAAACCTTTGTCTGCGACGGTGGAAATCAAAGGCGACGCGAATGCTACCTATCTTACCCAGGAAATAAAGTTTTAATAATGTACTGGCACGATTCATTGGTTATCAGCATACTGCTGATAACCAATGAACAAGATGAAATTAACCGTTTTTCCGTTTCTGCTTTTCTTCCTGACCACCAGTTTTCACCAAACATTTGGTCAGACTGTAGAAAACAATGGCTGGTTTTTCTGGTCACATCAGCAGAAGTTATCTGAAAGATGGCAGTTCAGCTCAGATGTTCAGGTCCGTTCTTCGGATCGACTGGATTACGTCAATACCCTTTTGATCCGGCCGGGCGTCGGTTATAAAATAAAAGACGACCAGACGGTTACAATCGGCTATACCTACTTCGGCACCTGGGACAAAAAAGATGGTCAATATAACCATGAAAACGAACACAGAATCTTTGAACAGTTTCAGGTTGAAAATTCAATAGGGTGTATCGAAATCACGAACAGGATCCGGCTGGAGCAGCGCTTTTTAAACCAGGAAAACGATCGCTTTTTTGCGCAGCGCATCCGTCATTACATTTCGGCGCAGGTTCCGTTGTTTACCGATCCTCTTTTCCAAAAAGGTCTCTTCCTGACATTGCAGAATGAAGTCTTTCTTCATGTTCAGGGGCAAGAAAAATCAGGAATAAACTTCTTCAATCAAAACAGAACTTATGGCGGACTGGGTTACCGGTTCGCTGAAACGGTCGAGGTGGAAGGCGGTTATATGTTTCGTTACATCGTTGACGAAGCCACCATGCGTAACAACATCTTTCAGCTTACTTTGAGAACTTCGTTTTAAGTTAACCAGGCTTATTCCATGTTTTAATGAAAATTAAATAACAATATCGTCACGACAGAACTACATTTGTTGATTCAATGTCATTAAACCCATTCATATGAAACGTTTTTTCTGCCTCATACTGCTTGCCCATTTTGGTTTTTCAGTAAGCTCATCCGCACAGGATACGAAACCTGGTCTTGGAAATGTTACCTGGAACCATCTTGCACTTCAGGTAAAGGATATTGAAGCAAGTAAGGATTTTTACAGAGACATCATCGGTTTGAAACCTGTTAAAGTGCCGGACGATCTGAAAGCAATTCGCGGCTGGTTTGATATCGGCAACGGACAAATGATCCATCTTTTGGCTGGTCGCACCGCGCCGGTTGTAAACGACAAAAACGGAAGCCACTTTTCCATATTTGTGGACTCCATCGATGACACCGAGAAATTTCTGACTGCTAAGAATTTCAAATTCCATAAACAGGTACGTTTCGACAAGGTGACCCAGATTTATTTTGAGGATCCGGACGGATACCTGATCGAGGTCAATCAACGTGCTAAGTAACGTCAAAAACGCATCGCCGATGCGTTTTTTTGTTTTCAAAACCATCGGCAACTGGATGAATCCATATAGTAAACCAACGAATTGCTTCGTAATTTAATTTTTCGTAATAATACCATTAAACAAAATGTGATTTTGCAAATTGAGATATGACCGATATATTATAATGATTTAAATACATAAGTGCATATTTCTGATAATATTAAACTCTGATCTAAATTTTATCATTTTTCATTTTTGGATAGGTCTCTCATTTGTTATATTTATGATTAGCAAGTAGTTACCCAGACTACCCGTTTCAGCCGCCGCAAGCCAGGTTTTTATTTCAGGGAATGTTCCCGCCAGTATTATCAACCACCAAATCATCACCTTATGGGCGTAAAAATTGACCGTAGAAGTCTGTTGAAAACAGGGTTTGCATCACTTGGGGCAATGGCTGTTGCTCCATTTTTAAGCGACGGGGCGTTCGCTGAAACTCCACTAAGGCTGGACCAGTCCAACCGCCTTTTTCTAAGTCCGATGGTCCGGGCGCATTATCTGGATCAGGAACCAAATTTCGCGAAAGTGGTGGCTAGGATCGGCTCTAACGAAAATCCGTACGGGCCTCCGCCAATGGCGAGAAAAGCCATCTCCGATTCTATTGAAAAAGGAAATCGCTACGCCAGAACGGAACTCCGCGACCTGATCGGCAAAATTGCAACGAAAGAAGAGGTAAGCCCGGACTACATCATGATGGGAAATGGCTCAGGAGATCTTCTTGAAAAAACGGCATTGGCTATGTTTGAAAATGGCGGAAATATTGTTTCTGCTGACCCAACTTACATGTCACTTATCCGTGTGGCAGAATCTGTCGGAGCAACCTGGAAGCCTGTTCCGTGTAAATCCGACTGGTCTCATGATCTGGATGCGATGGAAAAGGCCATCGATAAGGATACAAAACTGGTTTATCTATGCAATCCGAACAACCCCATTGGCTCGGTTACTTCAACGAAAGCGCTGACTGACTTTTGCAACAGGGTATCTGACAAAGTACCGATCTTCATCGACGAAGCTTACCTGGAACTGGTCGAAGGCGCCGATAATAAAAGCATGGTTTCCCTGTTGAAAAACAAGAACAACATCATTGTAGCCCGTACATTTTCTAAGATCATGGGAATGGCCGGCCTGCGTGTAGGTTATGTGGCAGCGTTGCCTTCAACACTGGACAGCATAAAAAAAGTTGCTAAAGGAGGAGGCAGCGGGATAGCTTGCACCTCTGTATACGCCGCATCCGCCGCTATGGACGATATCGACTTCCAGAACAGCACGCGCAAGTTAAACACTGAAGCAAAAACATATTTATATGAAAATCTGACTGCGATGGGCTACAAATATGTGCCTTCCTATACCAACTTCGTGATATTTCCAATCAATATGCCGGGTAAGGAATTTCTTACAAAAATGACGGACAAAGGCATCATTATTAAAGCCATGGACATTCAGGATAAGCCCTGGTGCCGCGTCAGCATTGGTACGAAAGACGAAATGAAACTGTTCGTAAGCGCATTGCAAACGATCAGCTAACCCCATAAAAAATCCTGGCCGGAGCCCCTCAGCCGGGATTTTCACTTTCATTGTTTGGCCTTTGGATGCAGGCATAAAAATTGAGGAGGTCATACATAAACTCAAAACGTATGGCAGCTTCAAAGAAGAAAAGTAATAATAAAAAGAACAAATTAGGTGTAAAAAACTCTTTGGTTAACAACATCAACGCACGCAAAAAGAAAGGCGCATCAAGGCCGAAAAAGAAGAAAACAGTAAGTAAAAAGTCTTACAAAAAAATGCAGGATAACTGGGGCAAAAAACGAAGCACCAAAAACAGGAAAAGAAAGACAAAGAGGAAGTCGAGAAAATAAGCATCAAAATAAAAAGTGCACCAGCCTGTCGGGTAAGTGCACTTTTTATGGCTCTCCATTCGAATCAAACCGCAGAAACCCGATCCGGCGCCAGCGTATTTCGCAAGCCTTCGATCTTACGGGAAGGGCAAATACAAAGACATAAAGGAGCTACTTTCAGGAAAAATAATAACCAGGGAACAAATTGCAGGACATATTTAAGGCAGTTTTTTTAAACGCCGGTTAATCAATATCTTTGAAATAAACCCCAGCGCTATGTTTTCCTTTTCCGGCTTAAAAGAAAATAACACCACCCTTTCCACTGAAATCCTGGCTGGTGTGTCATCATTTTTGGCCACAGCTTACATCATCGTTGTTAATCCTTCCATTTTAAGCCAGACCGGCATGCCGTTTTCAGCAGTGCTGACTGCCACTGTTCTGGTTTCATTTTTCAGCAGCTTTATGATGGGCTGGTACGCCAACAATCCTATTCTGGTAGCACCCGGAATGGGCCTAAATGCCTTTTTCTCATTCACAGCGGTATTTACAGAAAAACTTAGCTGGCAGGTTGCACTTGGTACTGTTTTCTGGTCAGGCATATTCTTTCTTTTATTATCCGTTTTTAATATCCGTTCCTACATCGTCAAGGCAATACCAAAACCGCTTCGATATGCAATTGCCTCCGGAATAGGACTGTTTATCACGCTGATCGGTTTTTCCAATGCTAAATTTATCGTGGCCAATCCGGCTACCATGGTCAGCCTGGGAAACCTGAATGCGTCCACACTGACCTTTCTTGCCGGTTTACTTGTAACGGTTATTTTGCTGATCCGAAATGTCAAAGGCAGCATTCTGATCGGAATTGTTGCAACTAGTCTTCTCGCATGGCCGGTCGGTCGTTATTATGGAGGCTCAGAAACTTTAATCACCATCAATGACATCGTCGCCAGGCCAGATTTCAGCCTGTTATTTCAGCTGGACCTGGTCAACTCACTGCAATGGAGCCTCGCGCCGATCATCCTTGCTTTTGTATTTACTGACATGTTTGACAGTTTGTCGACGTTCGTTGGACTGGCAGAAGCGGCCAACCTTCTTGATGAAAACGGCGAGCCGAAAAACATTCAGAAATCGCTTATCGTTGATGCATTTTCTACTACCCTGGCCGGTCTGACCGGAAGCAGTCCGGGAACCGCTTACATCGAATCGGCAGTTGGTATTGAGCAGGGTGGGAAAACCGGTTTAACAGCAATGGTCGGTGCACTGCTTTTCCTGCCATTCTTGTTTCTGTCTCCGTTGATCAGCGCTGTTCCGGCGATTGCAACGGCGCCTGCGCTGGTTTTGGTCGGCGTTTTTATGATGAAACCTGTCGTAAAAATAAACTGGACTGACCTCAGCGAAGCCTTTCCCGCATTTCTTGCAATGGTACTCATCCCCTTCACCTACTCCATTACACAGGGGATCATCTGGGGATTTCTGAGCTGGACGATCCTGCATGTGGCCACAGGAAAAACACGCCAGATAAGCCTTGCACTTTGGATTATCGATTTATTTGCCATACTCGCTTTGATTTTATAACCACTTTTATGAAAAAAATCTTTCTACTTACCTTACTTCTTTCCTGCTCAGGATTTTGTTCTTTTTCCCAAAAAATAACGGGGGTCCTTGGTGCATTTCCTCCGGAGCTGGTCTTGCTGAGAAGTAAAATGGAGAATCGAAAAGATACGATCATCTCAAGAACGCTTTTTTCGAAAGGTATACTCAGTGGAAAACCGATCGTATTGGCCCAGACAGGAATCGGAAAAGTGAACGCTGCAATTACGACGACCCTCATGATCGAACATTTCAAACCCAATGAAATTGTTTTTTCAGGAATTGCCGGCGGCATCGACACCGCACTGAACCCGGGCGACATCGTGATCGGTACACAGGTAACGTATCATGACTACGGAGCAATTGAAGATAGCGGCATGGTCTATACGCCGACTAAGAACCCGTATGATATGGCTGAAAATCCAATTTCTTTTAATTGCGACTCAGCACTCATCCAAAAAGCTGTTCTGGTATCTCAAAACCTGAAATTTGAAAAGGTCAAACGGGAGAACGGAAGTTTTTATCCTTCCATAACCAAAGGCATTGTTGTTACAGGTGATGTTTTTGTTGCATCAGAAATAGCAACCAAGCGGCTAAGAAACGATCTTCATGCCGCCGTGACCGAGATGGAAGGAGCTGCGATCGCACAAACGTGTTATCAGCAGAAAGTACCATTTCTGATCATTCGAAGCCTCAGTGACAATGCAAACAAGAAAGCTTCTTCGGACGTGAAAAGCTTTTATCAGATCGCCGCAGAAAATGCTGCAATTATGGTCATTGGTGTGGTAGGGAAATTGTAGCCAGGATGTTATACATCACCAACCCTGCGGCTTGGCAAAGAAAAATCCGGATTTATATCGCGGACCGGTGTCGAAGAGAGTTTCACCGGTTCATTGAAAAGTTTAATTACTTCCTGTTGGATATCTGCCCAGCAGGTTACTTTTTTGATATACCGGCCCGGTGCAGGTTTCGTATTGATTCCCTGTTTGAGAAGCCAGTCCGCACTTTCATAGGAGAAAATCAAAACAGGCAGCTCAGGTTTATGATGAATAGTATACTTGATAAAAGAAAGCATCTGTTCATCCTGCTTGTTTAAAGAAACAATAAACAGATCGTAATTTTGCTTAACCTCATTCACTTTGAATAAGGAGGATTGCAGAATCTGACTGATGCTCTCAGCGGTCTCAACTTTGATGTTTTTGTTTTCTCTTTCTAAACGATTCGATATTCCGATCTTGAAGACCGATTCACTTTCCAATATCAGAAGATTATACATAAAAGTTTACAATTTTGAGGATTTTAATAAGGGTTTTGGAAAAACAAATGTAATTGAGAAATCCCAATTTAAACCATCGGAAAGCATGAAATTATGTAGAATAATTTCGATTAATATATTGACTTCTTTATCGTTAAAATTTAAGTTATGATCTCTGTAAAATCTGCGATCCTATCCATCATGCTGACCGGTTCTGCGTCTCTTTGTTATTCGCAGGCAAAGACAATTACCGAGGTAAACCGATTCCAGGTTTCAGAAGCCAAACAAGCAGTGGCCGTGGATGATCAGTATTTTTATGTCGTCAACAACAGTACAATTTCAAAACATTCAAAAGATGATGGTAGACAGATCGCGGGCTGGGATGGCGCCGCCGATGGTATCAAACACCTTAACAGCGGCGTGGTGATCCATGGCAAACTTTATTGTGCCAATTCAAATTATCCGGAGATTCCGATGGCCAGCAGTATCGAAATATACGATACAAGAACCATGCAGCATATCGGAAATCATAGTTTCGGGATCGCTGAGCACGGCTCGCTGACCTGGATAGATCAGAAAGACGGCTTCTGGTGGATCGGCTTTGCACATTACAGCGGTAAAGAATCGAGCGAAGGCAGAGACGTGCGCTGGACGTCCCTGGTTAAATATGACATGGAATTCCGGCAGCTCGAATCATGGATCTTCCCGAAAAATATAGTTGAACTATTTACGCCAAAAAGCAATTCCGGCGGTGCATGGGGAAATGATGGGTTGCTGTATTGCACAGGTCACGACAAACCCGAGGTCTATGTCATGAAAATCCCAAAATCCGGCTATACGCTGGAACACGTTGCGACGGTCGCTGCTCCGATTTACGGACAAGGAATTGCTGTGGATCGGTCTGTCAGAAACAGGCAGATGATTTATGGGATAAACAGGGCGGCCAGCACAGTTATAGTATCAGAAATAAAATAAGTCAGCACACTGACTTTACGCTTATCTTTATTTTTCATAGTCCGGCGCAGACTATTTTCCCTGAAAATTACCTTATTCATCCCATGAAAAACTTCTGGCTGCTCGCCATCACAATGCTGTCATTGTTTTCCTGCTCACAGGACCAGGCGGTTTCTAACGAAAAACTGATCCGCCAATATTTCGGGCATTTCAACAAACACGACTGGAAAAGTCTGGCAAACCTGTATGCGGACACGGCCAGTTTTAAAGATCCATCCTTAGGCCTGGGTGTTTTCAGACAGGCCCGCGGGCAGATTGTGAAAAAATATGAGGGGTTAAGCCAGAATTTCCCGGATGTCTCGGACCAAATTATATCTATTTATCCGTCTGGAAACGACCATGTGATCGTTGAATTTGTTTCTACCGGCACGGCGCCTGATGGTTCAAAATTCGAACTGCCGATCTGTACCGTTTTTGAAATTCAAAATGGAAAGATCACGCAAGACTTCACTTATTACGATAATTTCGGGGAATGAAAAAAGCATTTATTCAACTTCATATAGCTATTTTACTGGCCGGTTTTACGGGTGTTTTCGGTAAAGCCATATCACTTAACGAAGGACTGCTGGTATGGTACCGGATGTTGATTTCCGGCATTTTATTACTGCTGATACTGGGTGCATCCCGACGTTTGAAAGCGGTTTCACTAAGGGATTTTCAGCGCATTGCACTAACAGGGTGCCTGCTCGCACTGCACTGGATTTTCTTTTATGGCAGTATTAAATATTCCAACATATCCGTTGGTGTCGTCTGTTTTTCACTAACAGGCTTTTTCACGGCCATCCTCGCCCCTATTCTAAATAAGAAGAAATTTGCGCCGTCCGAACTGCTTCTGAGTGGTTTAACCCTCCTTGGTATTGGATTGATCTTTAGTTTTGATTCGCAGTATAGGACCGGGATTTTGCTTGGCGTTTTATCGTCTCTGGTGGTAGCTTTTTATACCATTGTCAATGAACGTCTTGCACAATCTTTTCAAAGTGAAGTCATTACAGTGTACCAAATGATCGGAGGCAGCATTGGGCTGGCTGCGATCATGCCTTTTTATTTGCATATTTTCCCAGTCGCAACATTGGTTCCATCGATGCAGGATTTCATATATTTACTGATGCTTTCTCTGTTTTGTACGGTGCTGCTATACATGCTTCTAATCAGGGCATTACAGAAGATTTCGGCGTTCACAGTCAATTTAAGCTTTAACCTGGAACCGATATATACCATCGCGCTGGCGATCCTGATTTACAAGGAAAACAGGGAATTGACCATACCGTTTTACATTGGCCTTTGCCTGATCATTTTGTCTGTCATTTTACAAATGGTGAAAGTTTCTATGCAGCATAAAAAGGCGCAGTCTGTCGTTTCATGACTGACTTACGTCATGTTTAGCTATGCTTTTGCGTATTTGTCAACGACGAAAACGGAGCATAAGGCTTAACAATAGCACCGGTTTTCTATTTCATTTCAATAGTTTTTCACGATAAAACATTTTTTTGTCAAAAGGTGGATTGGTGCTGAAAGGACTATGTACATCCGTTAAAACCAAGGTGAGCTTTTACTGCCTGACTGTACGACCGGTTTTCGTCCGCTTTTATTTTCGAAAACATGATCAAGATCATATTTTAATATTGAACTGATTTTGAATATAATATTAATTTTGTGTAACCAATCAGCTTGAACGAAAGCCTGTTTCCAGCGAAATTACTTTACTCTCTGCTACATATTTACACTCAACCTTTTAATGCCATTGCTATCCAGTATAGTCGTGGCATTTTTTGTTTCTGCCCGGTTTGCTAACTACGGCAGGGCGGATGTGTTGTTGATCGATCCCGAAAAGAAAGCCTTTTCAAATACTATTACTAAGAAATTAGTTATTTAACATTTTTTAATACAATAGAAGGTTAATGTCACCGTTGAATGATCATGTTCCACCTTATACAACGTAATCATTATGAGAATATTAAACGTACTTTTACTTATTATCTGCCTTGGTTTAACAGCTGGTTTCGGACAGCAACCCGGCGAAAAAATCGGCTATGCAGATCAGCAGCTGATCATTGAAAACATGCCGGAATATAAGAAACTGAATCAGGAAATTACACTGAAAAGCCAGCAGTATGAAAAAGTTCTGAAAGGGAAATACGATGACTATGAGGCAAAATCAGCAGCCCTGGAAAAACTGGTAGCGGCAAATGCTGAACAGATGGTATTGAGGGATAAGGCGCTTGAACTTGATAATCTGAAGAAATCCTACGAAGCATTTGAAGCCAGCGCAATGAAAGAATTGCGGGATTATTATGCTAAAAAATTCACTCCGATCAAGCAAAAAGTAAGCGATGCGATTGTGTTTGCGGGCCGCCAGAAAGGATATTCATTTGTTTTAAGGATGGATCTGAATCCTGATGGCGGAGATCTTTGGCCAGTAGTATTGTATGCAAGAGATTCGACCTCAAACCTTTCAGCGGATATCATGAAAAATCTGGGGATCGACAGCACTGCTGCCTCAGCCAGGAAAGTTGGAATATCTCAGATGTTACAGCAGAAATAATGTAAACAGCAATAACAAAACCAGGCGGTGGTTAGTAAAGAATAACCACCGCCCTTAGCTATTAATAGGTCAGACTTTTCAGGTAAGCGATCGTCTGTGGAACCTGCGTCGCATAACTTGGACTTTCGTCTTCGATGTAATAATGCTTGATGGAAGATTTTTTTGCAGCTCTCAGAATTGTCGGAATATCCAACTGTCCTGTTCCCAAAGCAACGTCATTTTCAACGGGTGTTCCACCGGAAAGATTACCCTTAACACCTTTGCGTAAATCTTTCATGTGAACCAGTTTGAAACGCGTCGGATACTTTTTGATTAAAGCGGCGGGATCCTGTCCGGGAAAAAATGCCCATAACATATCGAGCTCAAAACTTACATATTTGGGATCTGTTTTCTGGATGATATAATCCATCAACGTGCCGTCACCATGTTTTTCAAACTCATATCCGTGGTTGTGGTAACAAAAAGTAAGTCCGAATTCATCTTTAAGCTGCTTTCCGATCTTGTTAAAATCTGCTACTGTTTTATCTGCCATTTCCAGGGTGAAAGGACCTTCATGGGGAATCCAGGCCACCCGTACAAATTCTGCACCTAGTGCCTTTGCATTTTCACCTACTTGCTGAGTCTTATTAAGTGCATCGCCGTAACCTACACCGAAAGACGAACATTTAATGTCACGCTCATCTAGCAGTTTCCGAAGTTCCGGCGCTGTTTTTCCAAACAAACTTGAAAACTCCATGTCACGGATTCCAAGGTTTTTAAGGGTATCCAGTGTAGCCGCGGCATCTTTCCCCAGACTTCTGCGGAAAGTGTAGGAAACCATTCCAGGCTGTTCCGTAAAAAGCGGTTTTCCTTTTTGCGCATACAGTGTATCATTTCCCAATGCGATCGCCAGCGCAAGAAAAGTCAGGTGTTTAATGTTCATAAAAAAAGTATTATTGTTTGTAGAAATTTCATGTTGTAAGCATCTTCATGACGCGTTAAAGTGCCGGTGTCCCTTTGCCACATCAATTTATTTGAAATAACCCATCAGTTAAAACCTTTACATCGGTCGCGCCAGGTATTTTTCTTCCAAAAACTTGCAATGATGGACATTATGACCAACTGCCATCCACCCGAGGCTCCTGGCTGTGTAAGGAATTTCGCCCGGCAGACTTTTAAGGTCAAGCATTTCATCAGTCATACTTTTGAAAAGCGTAATGGTTGCATTTCTTACTGACAACAGTTCGTCTGCAATGTCATTTAACGTTCTGTATTGTGCATTAAAATCCTTACTGTAAGCTTTGCCCTGCGGCACCTCGAGAAATACATTGACGCATCTGGAATAACAAAAAGCCTTGTATGCATAATATCTTTCATCATCTGCAAGGTGGATAAAAACCTGTTTTACAGTCCATTTATGCTCCGCATAGGCATAGTTTTCAAGTGAAGGCGGAACAGACCTTAACAAACTGAGCATCCTCCTTTTATTATTTTCCAGCGCCTGAATTAAATCTTCTCCGGTTGCCAGGGCAAAAAAGTAAGGATACCATTCCGGTGCGTCGTTCAAATCCGGACGGCCGATCAATTTAGTCATGCCAAAATTTATTAAATGTAAATCTTTCTGCACATCGCTTACTTTATCATTCCGGCTTATTCGCAGAAATATTTCTGTCACTTCACAGCCGTAGGCTCTTTCACCTCCTGCCCGATCACCACATTATCGAAAACGATATTCTCTGCATTGGTAAAGCTCACGGCTGAGGCACATGAATCAATACGAACATTAGAAAACCGGATATTGCTTACTTTTTTCGTTGGATATCCCTGAATAACCAATCCGGCATGGCTTGCCGACTTAAAACGTAAATTCTCAATAAAGACATCTTTAATTTCAGTTTCAAAGCCCTTTCCTTCGCCATGGTAGAATGAGGTAATAAAAACAGCATCCTCAACGCGATCAAATTCTACATCATTTACATAAATATCACTGATAAAACCTCCGCGGTCGGGATTTGATTTGAGGTAAATACCCCTTTTGCAATAACCGGCATAGGTGCAATGCTCGACAAAAACATTCCGGACACCGGCAGACATTTCACTCCCGATCACAACACCATGCAAACCCTTAAAACGGCAATTCCGGATAATTATATTTTCAGAACTGATGCCTGTTTTACGGCCTTCATGGTCCCTGCCTGCTTTGACTGCGACATTGTCATCTGCATTGTTGAAGTCAATATCCTCAATCAGAATGTTTTTTGAATACTCCGGATCAAAACCGTCATTGTTTTTGTTGAACGCATCAAACTTTACCTTTCGGGCGATGATATTTTCCGACTTTAAAAGATGGACACACCAGAACGGAGAATTGGTGATCGTTACACCTTCAATCAAGATATTTTTGCATTCAAAAAACTGGATCAGCTGAGGACGCAAAAATGAACCTTCTCCAAAATTCCGGTCCGCAGCGGCAACTCCTTCGTGGTTCATCTTTCTGGTCAGCTCCTGGGCCGGTTTCTGCTTGTCATACCATTTTGCAAAACCTTCCTTTCCGTTTCCATCGATCACCCCCTCTCCCAGTATTGCCACATTTTCGGCCTGGTATGCATAGATCAGCGGACTATAATTGTTGATAAAAGTTCCTTCCCAGCTGGTGGGTACCATAGGCAAATAATCTGCCGGATTAGTACCAAAAACTAGTTTTGCTCCTTTCTGTATTTCCAGGCTTGTGTTGCTTATCAAATGAATCGGGCCGTTTATTAAATACACACCTGCGGGAACAACAATGCGCCCTCCGTTTTTTTCTTTACAAGCAAGCAGCGCCTTTTCAAACGCCGGTCTCGCATCCGTAGCCGAGTCTCCAACTGCTCCGAAGCCGGTCAGCAACACCACATGATCTGAAATTTCGGGTCCAGTAATATCCTTTAAAATGGCATCTCTTTTTTCCGTTCGGGAAATTTCCTTTTTAACAGGACCATTACAGGCGATAAGTAAAATAAGGCTTAGTATTGTCAGGTTATAGAATTTCATCTTAAACATTTTTCGTCAGGGACAGCTGGCTGTTTTAAATTGCGGACAAACGCTCCACCGGCAATGTTGCGGGCGACATAGCCACGACGCAAGTTGACCGATACCGACCCTGAACGGTTTCGGCTATTTTTCCAGCACTTTACCAATCAGCATCCGGGTTTCGTGATGTTCGTGCGGATTTGTTTTGCCTAGACGGTCATTGAACGCCTTCAAAACTTTTCTTGATTCATCGGTGCCCAATGCTCCTACCCTTTGGATCATGAAGGGCAAAATTTTTGGCAGTTTTGATTTTTCCGCCATTTCTAATGCCCGTTTCATGTCAAGCGCGGCCAGCGGCTCGGCAGCATACCAGACCATAAGCGGCAGATTGTGATCGTCCTTATCTTCCGGCTTTTGAACCAGTGTTTCCAGGACATCCCATCGCTGCAACGGGTCCAGCCGCAACATAGCCGATGTCAGGTATAACCTCACCAGTGTCGAATGATCGTTTTGTGCCAGAGCCGCAAAACGTCTTAAAGTTTCAGGAGTCACTTTTCGGTTTTCGGCCAATAGCTGAACCGCCCAGCTCCGGATGTACTCGTTGTCGCTGTCCAGCAAAACCGTAAGATCCTTTTCAGCCAATCCACCAGTCACGTGCAACGTCCAGAGTGCTCTGAGTTTTCGGGTCGGATCAGGATTTTCAGCAAGCATTTTTCTGAGCGCTTTATGCACTTTTTTATTTGGACCACGTTCCTGCAAAATCGTTCTTGCCTGCCTCACATACCATTCGTTGGCGTGCAGCTGATGATTGACCAGTTCCATATCCGACGCTTTCGAAAGGTCAGCTTTTACCCATTTGTCGTTTTCGTGGGTGATCTTGAATATCCGCCCCATCGTTTTATTATGTACATCAGGATTAGGGCTGTGACACTGGTTCTTATCGTACCAGTCGATGGCATATACCGAACCACTGGGATCATACTTAAAATTGAGCCACTGCGACCATGAATCATTCATGGAAAGAAAATCATTCTTATGGGTTGCCTCATAACCTGAACCTGAGCGCGTCAGATGGTCAATATTTAATTTAGCACCGTTGATATTGTTCATAAAAATATCGTTTCGGTATTCCTTAGGCCAGCTATCGCCTCCGAGGTAGATCATGGCACCGGCATGGGCATGACCACCGCCGGCAGACGCCGAACGAAAGTTTCCGGCATGAGGGCCCCGGTCACCTACCCAATGCACATGGTCGGCGATGGTCTTGATGTCATCATAGGTATACGGATTGAAATGTTCACCCGCCTGCCGTTGATATCGTGCCCCCTGAATGACGTGGTACATATGCGGAATCACACAAACGGTGATGAAAGGATGACCATAATCATTAAAATCAATACCCCAGGGATTGCTCGAACCTTCTGCAAAAACCTCGAATTCGTGCCTTGTCGGATGATAGCGCCAGACGCCTGCATTAATTTTCGTCCGCGCTGCATCCGATGCGCCTGGTTTGCCAACGTTGGAATGTGTGAAAATACCGTGGGTACCATACAACCAGCCATCGGGTCCCCATCTCAGATTATTCAAAACTTCATGCGTATCATCCGTTCCCCAGCCATCAAGCAGCTTCTGCGGCGGCCCGGCCGGTTTGTCATTTTTAGCATCAATGGGAATAAACAACAGGTATGGTGCAGCGCCCAGCCAGACACCACCCATGCCCACTTCTATCCCGCTGACAAGATTCAACCCTTCGGTGAAAACTTTCCGTTTGTCAAGTGTGCCGTCGCCATTGGTATCTTCAAAAATCAGGATGCGGTCTCTACCCTGACCTTCCGGAGCCGGAACCGGATAGGTATGCCCTTCCACCACCCACAGTCTGCCTTTGGCATCGATGGTAAAGCTGATAGGCCGGATGATTTCGGGCTCAGATGCAGCCAGGCTTATCTTAAAGCCTTTTGGCAAAGTCATGGCCTTTGCTGCTTCCTGCCCGGAAAGCCCGGCATGCAATACGGGATCCAGTGGCGGAAGTATGATTATATCCTTTGATTTAATCTCATTGGGGAATTCAGGGCGGGTGGGATAAAATAAAAAAGCATCAAAATTGATATGTGCCCATTTGTCATTAGGTATGTAAGGAATCTGTGATATACCGGTTTCATGGTCGACAATGCGTATGAAAATCTCTTCGTTCAGGTAGGGAGTCAGATCGACGACAGCAGGTTGCAAAGTCGCGCGCCCCTGACCGGTGATGTGGTAGATGACGCTGTCTTTTACTGCCAGGACGATTTCCACGCGTGTATCCTGCAAAGCCCCTCCTGAAACCCGGAATGCAGCAAACGGCTGTGTAACTTTAAATGGCACAGACGTCAATGTTCCGGTCCTTTGATAATGCTGCGTGCCCCCGCTGCTCAAAAAATGTTTCCCTTCAAAGCCGATATGCATGTCTTTTTCATGCAAAGGAGAAGGCTCCTCTGACACAATGCACCGGGTAAATGCATCTCCGGTAGCAGTCCAGTTTTCAAGCGTTCCTTTTTCAAAATTCAGGTTCAAAGGTTTCCCATCTTTTGCAGGCAACTGTCCCGATACTGTTTTTTCTGAGATGAGTCCCTCAACCACTTCAAAGTTCCCAACCATGCCAGCGGCCCTGTGGCCAGGAACAGAACAATAGTATATATCGTTTTGCAACGCCTTAAAAACGACACTCGTTGTGGCACCCTTTTCAATGATCACCTTACTTTTAACGCCCAGTTTTTCTAGAGAAATGTCATGGGTCATCAGTTCTCCATTGGTGATTTTAATTCTAACACGATCACCCCTGTTGGCCTTCAGCGTTGGATTCCTCGCTCCATCCGGGGCGAAAAACCCAAGCATGGTGGCTTCAAGGGAGTAATCCCTGTCAAACCGCACTGTGTCTTGAGACGGGTCAGATTGCTGCTGCTGCGCAGAACAAAAATCAGGGGACGCTGCGAGTACAATAGATATTGCGATGAAAAAACGAAATGCGTTCATACAACCGGCATTAAGTATGATGAGAATAATCGTTTGTATATAAGCTTACACAAGATTATAAATACTCGTTTTCGGAACGCGCAGATAAAGTGGATGGATACGTTTAGGATCATCCTGAACTTATAGCCAGGTTACGGCTGCATATTAGAAATTAGTATTATCAGAAAATTGATAACTGGTGATCTGTTTGTGAACAGGTAGAATAATAGAAAATGAAGTACCTTCGTTTGGTTCCGAATACGCTTTTATAATTCCTCCGTGATTACGGATGATCCTTCTGCAATAGGACAAACCGATACCCTTTCCGTCAGCGACCTGGTCATGTGGCAAATGCGCGAAGATGTCGAAGATCTTTTCCAGCTGAGATTTCTCTATCCCGATCCCGTTATCTTTAAGCAGAATTTCGACATATTTAGTTTCCTTGCTGCCAGATAGAGGGTGTTCGATCAAATTTCCTTCAGCTTCTTTGGCAAATATATCAATCTCCAACACGCGGTCGTTCCTTGAGAACTTTAACGCATTGCTGATCAGATGATAGAAGAGCTGCTCGATCTGCAATGGCATGGCCAGTATGGATGGAAGCATTCCCACTTTTAAAACAGTATTTTTTGTGCGAATCTCCTGGTTTAGTTGTACACTGACATCAGTGATAATTTTATTCAGATTGATCACTTCAAACGAAGATTCCTCATAGCTCAGTTCTGAAAATTCAGAAAGATCTTTGATCATCATCGAAAAACGCTGGGCACTGGAAGATATTTTGACCGCCAGATTTTTTGCTTTTTCCAATTCTTCAGATTCTGCCGCTGCCACCAGCATATCACTGAACATCCGGATCTTACGTAATGGCTCCTGTAGGTTATGATCTGAAATATGTTTGTACTGGCGGTTTTCGTCCGCAGAATCTGTTAAGCGCCGGCTTAATTCCTGGACTGCAAAATTGCTTTGGTCAAGCATTTCCATGCTTTGCAAATGAAAGGCAATCAGGTCAGTAAAAAGATTGAACATCCCGATGATCTTAGTATCACTCAACACCGCCGGGCTAGGATCGATTGCGCAAAGCGTTCCGAAAAATGTACCGTTTTTCAGGAATATCGGTACAGAAATGTAACTCTGAAAGCCGTATATCCTCGGCGTATGGTGATTTACATAATCACTTTCAGAAACGTGGTCAATGATAACGGCACGCTGGCTGTCCCGGATCTCATTGCATATGGTTGTTTCAATTTTAAGTTCATCCCCTGATTTGAGGCCAAAATTGATCTCGTCCTGTACGCTGCAGGCGATCCATCTGTCCTGTGTAACGCGGGCTACGGCAGCAAAACCCATGCCCGTTGTTTTACATATCACATCCAGAATAGTCGGAACGATCGATATTTGCCTTACCTTTTCAATATCCAATGCAAGTTTCTCCTCAGTAGACATCATCCTTAATTGAAATTTCCCTAACGTTTTTTACAAATATAAACAATACAATTCAGGAACCATGAGTTGCTGAAGGTATGTATGAGCGCTAAGGCATTGAGTTGATACTTATATCGAGAAGCTCATTTGCAGTGCCTGTTGCTTAAAGAATACTTCTGAATGTGAGGTTGATTCGTGGTCGGCCGTGGATTGACGATTTGGGTATGCGATGCTCCCACTGATGTTGTAAATCGCCCTTCATGATCAGCAATGACCCATCTTCCAAATCCAGCGCATGTTTTTTATGATGGTCTTTTTTATGTCTGAATTCAAATTTTCGCCGCTGACCGATACTGAGTGATGCGATGTGTGGATTGCTACCCAGCTCCGTTTCGTCGTCGCTATGCCATGCTACTGAATCGTTGCCATCGCGGTAGTAATTCAACAGCACGCTGTTAAATGATAATCCTGTTCGTTTTTCGATTTTTTCTTTGAGCTCCGTCAATTCATCCCGCCATGGCAGCGGGTCGAATTTGGTGCCGGTGAATGCATATGTTTTGCCCTGGTCGCCATACCAGGCCGTTAACCGTGGGGTGAGAATTTCTTTCCCATACATACTTACAATCCTTTGCTGCCACGGCACCTCCGTGATCAGCGTTTGGATCAGGGAACTGCTCTCATTTTTGTCCAGAAAATCCGGATCGTATTCCAGCAGTTTGCCCGGAAAAACCAATCCTTCATTTATACCGAACAAATTTAGCTGATCCATATCCTAACCTTTAATTTACTTGACTGTTTCGACAGTTTTGAAAACAAAGAACCCGAACCTGAAGTTGCATGGACCAGTCAGCCGTTAGGTATAAAAGCAAAAACGGCATCCGTTGAAAGATGCCGTTTTTGCACTTGTCTCATAAAAACTTTTTGTTCATTCTTTCACCAGAAGTCCGGGATAAAGGGTACCATCTGCGGTCGGAAAATCAATTTTTAATAATCTGGCGATCAGCGGTGCAATGTCCGTTAAGCTCATCTCCGGAATCACCGTTCCTTGTTTAATACCTTTTCCAAACACAACGAATCCGGTCTGAATTTCTTTAAAATCAGGAAAAAATCCGTGTGTCCCTCCGCTTGCCGGACGGATCAGGTCGCCCGTGGCGGCATTACTGAAAGTAAAGCCCTGCTTTGGCGCCAATGCCAGCGCCGCGTTCGGATCGGAGCCAACAAGGTCAAGCGCGTTTCTGTCCTTAATAGAAAACATCGCCTGCTGGGAAGCCGGCATCTTGTTCAAAATCATTTTCACTTTTTCTAATGTCGCTTTGTCGTTCTTATCTTTCAAATGAAGGAAAGACGAACCGCCGGAAGCGTGGAAATAGGCCTTCCAGTTCTCTTTGTGGTTGGGATCATATAATCCGGCCTGAGCCAGAAGAACATTAGGCGACAATGATGCATGAATATCCACGAATCCGTGATCACCGGTAACAATAATAGTCGTCTTTTCCTTGATGCCAGCTTTTTCAACTGCTTCAACGATTGATTTAATTCCTCTGTCGACGCTTGAAAGTGCTGCCCTCACTTTGTCGCCATCTCTACCCTCTTCATGTTCGAAATGATCCACTGCAACCAGATGGACCGCTAAAAATGAGGGTTTGTATTGTCTGATAATATAACTGCTCATTCTCGAAAGATTATCATCAATGCTCAGATAGTCTCCGTCAAAATCTATTTCTTCAAGTTTCCCAACAGCATTCTGCTGCACTTCTTCATAGAATCCTTTTGGAAAGGAATGCTCAGAAAGCGCTTTGGTCATGTTTCTTTTCCCGCCTTTGGTTTCTGGCAAGTACCAGTACTCGGGAATGTTATAGGTAGCGGGTCCGCCCACTGACACAGGCCAGAAAACAGAAGCAGTTTTTAAGCCTTTTTCCTTAGCAGCACTGAATATCGTCGGGACTTTAATATGAGCATAATCCCAGTTCCACTTCCCCGTTATTTCCAGCGGTTCCGAGGGCGTATTGTAATAAACGCCATGTTTGATTGGCTTAACACCCGTGATCATCGTCGTGTGTGACGGATAAGTGACCGTCGGAAAGACGCCCGTTACCCCGTCTGAATAAGATCCGGTTTTCATAGCCTGCCGAAGATTGACCATCGACCAGGATGCGTCTTTGTAAAACTCCGGGCGCAGGCCGTCGATGCTGATCAGAATAACGTGGGCTTCCTGAGCGATGACCGTGGACAGAGACAAAACAGATAACGCAAATATTGAAAATGCCTTTTTCATAAAATTAAAAATCCGTTATTGAAAGTACTTTAACAAAAAAGCATGAACAACAATCAATGATGTCGTCCATGCTTTTCTATATTTTTTAAAGATCAGAATCCATATCTCAGACCAAGCTGTACCTGGTAAGGATTGCCGTTCAGATTGGACACCCCTGTTCCGGCGCTCATGTTGTAAATATACTCTTGTTTCGCAGGATCAAAGCCACTGATGGTATACAGGTTTTGCTTGTTTAGGTTTTTACCAACACCCCAATCGCGGTTCAAAAGATTGAGCACATTGAAAATGTCAACAGAAGCTTCCAGACCATGTCCACCGAACAGCTTGAAACGTTTTGCAAGGCGCAGGTCAAAGACCCCGTAGAAATTGTTGATACCACCATTTCGTTCAGCGATTTTACCCATATCCCTTGTAAGGTAATCTTTCATGCTCTGTTCCGCTTTCGGATCGTCCAGGATTGCCTGAATCCCCTTGCGAATTTTTTCAGGTGTTTCAGGACTGTTTGGATTGTAAATGTAAGGCAGGTCATTAGACGATACGAAGTCGCCATTCATATTACCACTGACCGCCATGGAATAACGCGTTCCGCCGATACCTGAATAGCGTAATCCGATCGTTACACCATAAATACTTGGTGCCGTTCCATAAAATACGATCTTGTTCCGGAACTGGTTGTTCGCATAGTTCATTTTGCTCAAATCGCGTGGATCGTCAGCAACCATCAGGTCGAGCGTTGCCGTGTTGGCCACGTTTCCATTGTAAGACGTATTGTCTTTTGAATCGTTCCAGGTATAAGATGCAGTAATCTGGCCATCTTTGAAGTAACGATACGTTCCGTCGATCACTAAGGCATACTGATTTTTCTTCCCATCGCTGGTCAGTTCCAGTACCCGCCCTACGTTTTTAGTTTTGCGGCTGTTTAGCCAGTTCGTGGCACCGTTTTTGACATTAATGCTTTCTGCCGGCACAAATACTCCACGGTTGGCTTCTGCCGCGATGCGGAAAAATGGATCGTCTACCATGTTGCGGTCAATATACATGTAGTTGTTGCGTGCCCATGAAGCATATCCGCTCACACCTACACGGAGACGGTCGCTGAAGAAATGGTTATATGAAAAGTTCGTTTTATAAACCACCGGAATTTTCGCGTCTTTGCTGTTGGTGTTGATCGTTATCAGCCTTTCAATGCCCGGAATGTTGAAAAGTTCAGCACCAGGGGCAGTAGAAGGATCTGCGCGGTAACCCGGGAAGTTTGGTTTAGGCACCAGAGAACCCTGGATCTCAACTGAAGCAACTCTTGTTCCGTCAAACAGCATGTTGTTGATCATCGAATACGGGTTCAACGCCGAGCCGAAAACACCTGCACCGAAACGGACGATATCTTTGCTGCGTTCATTAACGTCCCATGTAAACTGGACGCGCGGCTGTAACTGTGTTGTGTTGATCACATTATCCGTACGCATGCCGAGCTCATCAAAAACCACCTGGCTGAAATTCGCTTTGTTCAGGTACTGCGTATTATCAAGACGCAAGCCTGCCATCATTTCGAGCCCAAGCGCCAGTTTTGTATCCATCTGCGCATAAACACCCGTGCTCATCGAGTTCACAATATTGCTTGGGTCGTCCAGCAGGTTAATCTCTCTTGCATAACGGTAAGGCGTCTGGTTCTCAAAATTGTCAAGACCTGTGAAATAAAAACGTCCGTTCATTTCGCTTCCATAACGGGATTTCATACGGTTGTACATAAGATCCAGACCGAATGTGAAGTTGATCTTTCCGGTGTTATAGTAAAAGTTATCGACCAGCTGCACGACCGTACCTTTGAACCACTCAGGAGAAAAACGCTGTCCACCGATCTGAATAGAAGTATTGTAAGTATTAGATCCGGAAACTGAGGAAATGTTTTCTACAATAGCACGCGGGATACCATCTGAGGGAAGTTCAGAGCTAGGTATAATAGCCTGATCTTCATAGAAATGCTGCAATTTCAGCTCATTGGTGATTTTCGGATTAATGATAGTCCGCAACGATGCCATGATGCTGTTATCAAATCTTTTACGATCGATGTAAGATTCATAGGCATTAATATTGGTATTGTCACCTTCTGAAAGCATATCGTTTTCGACTACCAGATTGTTACGGATAGACAAAAGGTTTTTTGCATTCAGCTGCCAGTCGATCTTTGCGAAAATCGCATCCGTTCCTTTTTTCTTTGCAAAAGCACCAAACTGTGGATTGTTGGAAACACCATATTTAGAACGGGCAATGTTTGTGAATCTGTCCAGCGTCTGCTGCGTCACTTTGTTGGCAGCTTCATCCGACGGCCCCAGAATGTTTGCAATATATAAAGGACGGGAATCGGCCTGGTGATCCCAGGCTACGAAGAAATGCACTTTGTCTTTCTTGATCGCTCCGCCCAATGATGCTCCATACTGGTAGGTAGAGAAATCCTGTACACGTTTGTTTCCACGCAAGTCAAACGGACTTGATAACCAGTCGGTACGCATGAATGTGAATGCGCTTCCGGAAAGCTTATTTGTTCCTGACTTGGTAACCGTGCTGATTGTTCCGCCACCTGCGCGTCCCATCGTCACGTCATATTCGTTGGTTACTACTTTAAATTCCCGGATTGCTTCCATCGAAATAGAATATGCACCCTGCGTAGATCCGCCGGCAATCGTTCCGCGTGATGTCATACCATCGAGTGTAAAGTTGGTGGAAGAAGCAAGCTGTCCGCCCAGACTTGACCCGTTGCTCAATGGGGAAAGCTCGATCAGGGAGGTGAAATTCCGGCCATTTACAGGCAGCTTGGAAATATCTTTCGCTGTGATCGGCGTTGACGAACCTAATGTTACGACCGTGTTTTTCAGCGAGTTTGCCTTGATGTCAACGGCCTGAAGTTCAGTTGCGCTGTTCTCCATTGCGAAATTCAGCCGCAACTGATCGCCCTGGTTCAGGGAATAACCTGTTTTCTTCTGTTCTCCAAATCCAATGAAAGAAACTGTAATAGAATAAGGAGAGCCTAAAGGAAGCTGTTTGATGATGTAGTCGCCGTTGATGTCGGTAACAGTACCCGCCTGAAATCCAGTGGATTCATTTCTAACCAGAACGGTCGCACCCGGAATAGGATCCGTTCCTTCGGTCACTTTTCCGATAACAGTTGCTTCATTACCTTGCCCATACAACTTCGGTGTTGTGAAACAGAGCAGTGAGAACAACAGGACTAGCCCCGTAAATAATTGCTTCATTTGTTTGTTTTAATTTATGTTAGAGTAGTAAGTATTCATAGTTACGCCGTCTCCGGATCGGGTCTGGTTGGCGGGAATCATTAAATTTGAGGAGGTTGTTCAGGAAAACCGGATCAAAAGTCTTAGTGACTTTATCGGGTTAGTAAAGATGGTTCGGTGATGCAAATGCCACCAGGTGATTAACTACATGCACTATACGCACAACTTTTCTTTCTGCCTTTATGCAAAGCTTCATGTTTTAACTTCTGCTGTTTTTTGGTACGCTTAACTGAGTGCAAATGTAGTTTTACTTTGTTACCATGCTGTTAAGGGCAGGTTATGCTTTGATTAATTGGGCCCGGTTTTTATTAAAGTTTATTTTACATTTGACAATGTAGAAAGTATAGTACCTTTAATTTTTTTTCAAATTAAACCACATGATCATGGCCGAAACACAGCTTACCGGACTGCAGAGACGCGCCGAAAAATTTCTGGACCGCACCATATCTTATTCAAATCCACCGGCCGAATCTGTCACAGGGCATTTCGTAGGATTCGATGAGGCATCGGCCGACCGTGCCGTGATTCAGCTTTCCAATGCTGCTGACCGGATCACTGTCCCTCTAATGTATGTTGTAAATTATTTCGAAGAAGGTGAAGAGGCGCGTCAGGAGGCGATAAGGAACCTCACCTATGAGAAAAGACCCGCCTTCAGGCCAAAGAAATAAAGGTTAGGATAAGCTTTCCTATATATAATATAATCCGGTACAATGCACCGGATTAATCGTTTCTCATTTTAATTATTTGCTCTGATCACTCGGCATGGATTGCCGACAGCGATGACATTGGCGGGGATATCTTTGGTGACCACACTTCCGGCACCAATGATCGTATTATCGCCGATTGATATTCCCGGAAGTACGATTGCACCTCCGCCAATCCAGACGTTGTTGCCAATAGAAATTGGATGGGCATATTCCAGACCTGAGACTCGTTGTTCAGTATCTGTCGGATGTCCTGCGGTATAGAGACTCACATTTGGTGCCAGCAGGACATTGTCTCCGATTGTGACAGGTGCACAGTCGAGAATTGTACAGCCAACATTTGCATAAAAATTGTCTCCCACACGAATATTATACCCATAGTCGCAATGAAAACGCTGCTCGATCCAAAAATTCTCTCCGACAGCTCCAAATAACTTTCTGATATATGCCTTTCTTTCTTCGGCTTTTCGCGGATGAAGTTTGTTAAACTCATAAAGTAAATCCATTGCCGCCTGTCTTTCCTCAAACAATGTTTCGCCAAAAGCCAGATATAGATCTCCGGCAAGCATTTTCTCTTTTTCTGTTTTATCACTCATAAATTATACTACTAAAATTTTTCAGTGCCAAGTAGTCAACCGCTCTGGCTTTATCCGGTCACGCATAACCGCATTATGATCTGTTGTTTTGCAGCCAGGCCAACCTACGCTGATCTGGCAAATGTTTTACATGAAAATGTTCAAATGTTGCTTCAAATCCATTACCGTCCGGGCACGCCGCCATCAGACCAACCATGACGGGATGATTGTCTTTCAGATAGGCGATCCTCGACATATGGTAAGCCTCATTGTCCAGAGAATAATATATTTCCAGTGCATCGAGTCTTCTTACCACTTTAATCCAGATGTAAGGCGGAATATTTCCCAGCAAAATGACGCTCCAATCGCTGGTATGGTGGGTGACCACATTACTGACATTCAATTTTCCGTCGACATATTCCACACCGGCCTTGATATAATTCTCATGGTCCGTGCGTACCATAAGCCCCATTTGATCAAACCGTGATTTAAAGTCACCGGTCAATTTCACCTTCGCTTCAAATTCGCCGCCAAAGGTTTTATAAAAAAACGGCGCATCATCGACCGTAAATCCATAATGGGAAATACGCCAGAAATCACTTTGCGGTGTAACGTTCATGGTCAGCATGTTACCGGTGATCTGCCATTGCTCTGGTTCATTAAACCATTGCATGCTGTCGAGACTTTGTGCCATAATTCATTCTGATGATAACGTGATGCAAACAATACAGGGCTTAAAGTTTGATCAACTTCAATACCCCGACGGATGGGAATGTACGGTTTATAAAAAAATAACACAATATTTTTTTAATCAAAAAATATTTCCTTCGAAAAACCTGCCGCTCTCAGATGCATCTGTGCCTAAAAAAAACCGCCCGGAAAATTCCGGACGGTTGGTAAAAAAAATATGAGCTATCAGGCAGGAATTTTTCTTGGTTTTTCCCGTTCCCAGAAACGATGCTGTGAAATGGCCAGGATAAACTGGTCAGCCAGCTTTTCAAGATCATCACTGACAACGATCCCTTCTTTAATCACAGTACTGTCTGAAAAATCGTCAGGCAGCTTTTTGCTGAAATAAGTTGCCTCCAAAACCTGAAGTGCTGCCTCGTCTGCTGCAATGGCCTTGCAGTGTTTGAAAGCTTCATTCAAAAAGTGTACAGCGTCTGCCTCAGCTTCCAGCGTGGCTACGCTATTGGTCCCACCCGGTACATAAACTGCGTCATAAAGAACGGATGCAGCCGTCAGAAAGCTATGGTCGACCGGTATTTGCGCGTCATTCTCAGCAATGATATAACTCAATCTTGGTGCTATTACTTCCACAACAGCACCTGCTGCGGTCAGTGTATCTTTGATTGTTGTTACCGAAAGTTCATCCACCCCATCCGCTGCCAGAATGGCAATTTTTCGCGTTTGGATACTGTTTTTCACCGTGTTCGCCATACTAAGCGCCGGCGAAACAGCAAGACTTCCTTCCTTCATCACAGGATCATAATCAGCAGGGTCTCCGTCGGCAGGAATGCTGTGATTGACCGGCAGCGCAGGATCCTGAGGTACAGGAAGGCGCAGCGCAAAAGCTACTTCCGCAGCAAGATTGGAATCAATCAGTGATAGAATTCCAAGCATACGCTCGCGGATCGCCACAGTTTTTACTTTACCAAGCTCGAAACTGAAAGCATCGATGATGTGATTCTTTTCAGGATCCGACTGGCTGTCTAAAAACAATTTAGCCTGGCTGAAATGATCGAGAAAGCTCTTGCTTCTGGCACGTACCTTACGCGCCTCGATTCGTTCAGGATAACTGGTAAAACCTCCTTCGGATGCTTTCGCCTGCACAGGATATCCGCCGCCAAGGCTGTTAGGTTCATAACTTGACTTGCCCTTCTCAATGGTCTGACGCATATATCCGTCGCGCTGGTTGTTACGGACCGGAACAATGGGTCTGTTGATAGGTATCTGCTGGAAGTTCGGACCACCCAAACGGATCAACTGTGTATCAGTGTAGGAAAACAACCTGCCTTGTAAAAGCGGATCATTGGTAAAATCAATACCAGGAACCACATGGCCTATATGGAAAGCGGCCTGTTCAGTTTCAGCAAAGAAATTATCAGGATTTCTGTTTAGGGTCATCTTACCGATTCGCTGAACCGGCACCAGCTCTTCAGGAATAATCTTTGTCGAATCCAGCAGGTCAAAATCAAATTTAAATTCATCTTCCTCCGACACGATCTGCACGCCTAATTCCCACTCAGGAAAATTACCGCTCTCAATCGCATCCCACAAATCCCTCCTGTGGAAATCAGGATCTTTCCCGGAAATATTCTGTGCTTCATCCCAGGCCACAGAATGCACGCCAAGCAGGGGTTTCCAATGGAATTTCACAAAGCTCGATACGCCTTCTGCATTGATAAACCGGAAGGTATGCACACCGAAACCTTCCATCATGCGGTAACTTCTCGGCAAAGCGCGGTCACTCATCACCCACATGATCATATGCGCCGATTCTGGCATTAATGAAATAAAATCCCAGAAAGTATCATGAGCAGAAGCCGCCTGCGGGATCTCATTATCAGGTTCTGGTTTCACTGCGTGAACAAGATCAGGGAATTTTATAGCATCCTGTATAAAGAATACCGGCATGTTGTTGCCGACCAGATCAAAGTTACCTTCCTGGGTATAAAACTTTACTGCAAAACCCCGGACATCTCTTGCCAGATCAGTGGATCCACGGGAACCCGCAACGGTAGAAAATCTGACGAAAACCGGCGTCTCCGCTGATGTGTCATTTAAAAAATGAGCTTTGGTCAGGGAAGACTGTGACTCGTATAACCTGAACACTCCATGTGCCCCTGAACCTCTGGCATGTACAACCCGCTCAGGTATCCGCTCATGGTCAAAGTGTGTTATTTTTTCTCTTAGTATGAAATCTTCAAGAAGGGCCGAACCCCTGTCTCCGGCTTTCAGTGAGTTCTGATCATCGTTGATGCGCACGCCATGATTTGTGTTCATGAATGCGCCGGATGCGTCTGTTTTATTTGGTTCAAGATCTGCGGTTTTATCATTTTCCGGCTGTTGATCCTGTTTAATTTCTTTGCTCGTCGCCATAGAAGTTTTTTTGTTGTTAAAATTATGCTTCCTCTGCCGCTTTATAATTCACGTCATTTTCGGCAATTTCCGTCAGCAGCTCATCTGCTGTTTTTTCTTCAATCAGCGTCTCATTCAACAGGTCCGCCACGTCGTTCAATCCCAGCGTAATGGCCAGCTGAGTAAGCCCTCCATAGGTTGCAATCTCATAATGTTCAACTTTCTGCGACGCAAGGATAATACCTACATCACGTGTGGAAGTGCCTGCGTCTGTACTTTCAATGATACCTTCGCCCTCTTTTGACAGCCCTTCCATCGCGTCGCATTTCTTGGCAATGGCTTTTTCTCCCAGTAATTCAAAAATCTGTTCAAGCCTTTTAACATGTCCCGCTGTTTGAGCAAGATGTTCCTCAATAGCTGAACTAAGTTTCTCCGAGGTAGCCGACCTGATCATTTTAGGCAGTGTTTTTACCAAATGATTTTCTGCCCAGTATATGTCACGAATGCCATCCAGAAACAGCTCCATCAGTGCAGGTTCTGCTCCTGCGTTGGTTTTAGTTTTAAACTTTGGCTCAGTGCCTGTTCCATTTTCCATAGTCGAATTGATTAAGTGTTGCTTGCCTTAAACAAAAGACGTACCAGCAACATAAATGAAAGGCTGGATCAACACCGGAAAAGCCGACTGCATTGTTGCAAGACTTATCGATGTCTGCTCAATATCATCAACCAAGCACCCGGACAGTTGATCGAATATATTGGGATTTACCTGTGGAAAAACAACAGCAACTTGTCAGCACTTTTCGCACCAGTTATAGAATTTATTCTATTTAATATATCAAAAAATCGAAAACGTCCTGCTGGTAGCTTCTCGGGCTCCGCTGGCAACATTATTCCTGGTTAAGTAATAAAACTGGATTCGAACGCCAACACAAACTGTAATTAGCTGATATTATGTTTGTTAACGAATCATAGATTTACAGACAAAACACTGAGGTAATTGACACGGCACAATTGTATTATAAATCTTCCTCGCGATATAACAATGTCTAATCGTCTGTTTAATAATCTACAAAATTTGCTTCATCAACTACTTTATCCTTAAAAAATGAAAATTGGAATCATTGCTCACCTGAAATATCCTATCTCACGGCCCTTTATGGGCGGACTGGAAGCGTTCACCTACGACATTTGTCAGCGCCTTTTAACACGTGGACATGACGTGATTTTATATGCCTGCGCATCTTCGGATCCGATCCTGAATGTCAAGCCTATTCTCTGTGAGGAAAATTACAAACCGATCCTTTCTTCCAAGTTCACTTCCAGGGAACTTAGCACTGAATTTATTGCAACGCATCATGCCTATGTGGAAATGATGCAGGAAATTGACAACGACGAGCTCGATGTGATCTTCAACAACAGCCTCAATTATGTGCCCATCATGATGTCAGGGCTTGTGAAAGCGCCAATGCTCACTGTACTGCATACGCCTCCTATTTTCGAATTGAAAAATGCGATCAGGCGGGAACAGCAGCACGGCAACGTGAACTACGTTTCCGTATCAAAGTCTAATGCTAAAAACTGGGAGGACTATGCGCCCGATTGCGCGGTTATCCATAATGGAATCGACTTAAGCACATGGGAATTTTATCCGGAAAATGAAGGCGGGTATATCATGTGGTTCGGCCGGATCCATCCTGATAAAGGATTACATCTGGCCATACAGGCTTCCAAGACTGCGGGCAAAAAAATGAAGGTGGCAGGTGCAATCAGCGATCAGTATTATTTTGAACAAGTCATTACACCTCTTCTGGATGATTCTATTGAACTGGTTGGCCATTGCGACCATACAAAACTAAATGAACTGATAGGAAATGCAACGCTGAGCCTCATCACGCCCTGTTGGGATGAACCATTCGGACTGGTCGTAGCTGAGTCCCTTGCCTGCGGAACTCCCGTTGCAGGTATCGGACGTGGTGCATTGCCAGATCTGCTTTGCGATAAAACCGGCGCACTGGCAGCAGGAGAAGATATTGCGGAGCTGGCTGCCTGTATCGAACAAGCTTCAAAACTCAACCGCCAGGATTGTCGTGACCGGGCCGAAGCCCACTTTGATGTGGAACTGATGATTGATCAGTATGAGGCTGCGCTTGCGGAAACAGCAGTAAAAAAATCCAACTTTCATCAGAGATCGAATGCGGCCTGAGTTTGTATTTTACATACATCACCATGGGTCAGGTCACCTGATGCGTGCCCTTGCGATTGCGGCCAGTCTGCCAAAGGGAACCGTCACTTTTATGGGAAGTGACCTGGACACCTATCAGCAGATTATTCCTGATCATATCAGATGTATACAACTGCCGGAAGATGTGGCCCTGGAGGAGGATCTCTACGCGATCAAAAGGGAGCTTGACTTTTTACACTATGCTCCATTAAACATAAAAGGCGCAGCGGAACGAGCTGCGCTAATTTGTGCTGTACTCGTTGAAAAATATCCTGTCATGCTCATCATAGACGTGTCGGTGGAAATTACCTTACTGGCTGCGATCAGCGGAATCCCAGCCATGGTAATCCGCCAGAATGGCAACAGAAACGATATACCACATCTTAATGCTTACCAGAGTGCACAAATGCTGATCGCTCCATGCAGCAGGGAATTAATGAACCGGTCTGGCGCTCCCTGGGTTGATAACAAAACGTTCTTTTCCGGCGGATTTTCCAGATATACGGGTCGGGCGAAAAGTCAGGACGTTGTCGTGAAAAATTCCGTTGCAGTAATCACCGGATCCGGCGGGACGTCTTTGGATGCAGGATTTCTTTTTCATCTGGCGGAACAGTGTCCGGCAAAAATGTTTCAGGTGATCGGTAACATCATTTTACCTGAACAGTACAATTTGCCAAAAAATGTAACTGTACACGGTAAAGTTTCAGATCCATATCAGCTGTTGAATACCTGCGAAGTGGTCATTGGAAACGGAGGTCATAATACCGTGATGGAAATGGCCGACCTTGACAAAAGATTTATCTGCATTCCTGAGAAAAGACCATTTGCGGAACAAACCGAAAAAGCAAAATTGCTGCAAAAACATCAGATGGCGGTAGTAGTCGAGCCAACAGAACTGATGTATGCAAACTGGCATTCTATCATTGATCAGGCATCAAATTTACCTGATAATCGCTGGGACGGTGTCATCAATCCGGATGCATTAACTGATATCGCCGCTATGCTTTTAGATCATTTTAACAATAACTTCCCTGATCACTGATCCGGTGATCAGGGTTTTATAGCCGCTTGGATTTCGTGCTGCTCGGGATATCTGCTGATCCCGATTTGGTCATCAGCCCAGGTAATGTAACCTAAAGAAACGAATTTTTTAAGCCATCCCTCCATCGGCCAGGTATCCCATTTCTTAAAAAATACACGTGCATTGGTAACAATATCATGCAGATGATTTAATGGAGGATCACAGGCCGGATGATGCTGATGATAAGCCACAGCAGGTAAGGTCCCAATCGGAACATTTTGTTTTCTGGCAGAAAAGGAAAAATCGGTATCCTCAGCTCCGTATCCCTGATAATGGGTATCAAACCCGCCTACCCGATTAAACACCGATTTGCTGCATCCGAAATTCAGCGACCAGAATAATTCGTAGGACATGTTCTGCAGATCGCCTCTCACCGGATCCGGATCACTAAGTTCCGGAAGATGATTTAGAAAATCAGGCGATGCTGATGCCTCCTTCCGTAAATATCTGACCGGTCCGGTCCATATCTGATCCATTGTTTTAAATCCGGCCGCATAATGTTTGACCAGGTCAGAAGCAGGAATACAATCCACATCTATAAATATGAGGTCCGAACATCCGGCACATGCCACAGCTTTATTCCTTGCTTCAGCAAGCGGGAGTTTATGTGGTGAATCCAGACGGAATGAACGGATCGAAAATAAGTCGGAGTTAAACTCAACGACAGGTTCATTGATGTGAACGATGACCAGCTCTGTGGGCAGCATAACGCTAGCTTCCAGGCCTTTGATAAGATTTGACAAGGCTGAATGCCTCCCTTTCACGATTGTAAGAACAGAAATTGATGGTGTAATAGTCGCGTTTGGCATTCGGTTCAGTTTATTTTCCAGACAAAGTGTAAAAATTATACCTCCCAAAACATGTCCTTGATTGTAGCAAATGCTTCTAAAAACGACAGGTTTTTCGCCGAATAGGCCAAGTTACTGAACGGGAAGTACGCTCCGAACTTCACTGGCAGACTTTTTGATACAACTGATATGTTTATTTAAAAAAATCAGAAGTCGGAATACACCTTCTACAATCCCATTATTTACGCGGCAGTCAAAATATGAGAATACTTTATCGAGCGGGCCTTACCGCATGGATTTTATTGAGCACAACTTTATTCGTACAGGCACAGTTAACTGTTTTTAACGTTTCCTCCTCAGATATCACAGACCAGGGAAAGATCAGCGCACAACAACAATTTGAAATTCAGGATATCATCGAGTCGTCTACGGCCCTGACCTATGGACTGGGCCGAAACTGGGAAATAGGCCTCAACCTCGTCAACCTGGATTACAGTGTCAAAAACCGGAGCTTTGAATTCAACGATACAACTACCACAAATCCTTATGCGCCGCTCCTGCTTGCAAGCGCCCAGAAAGTATTTAAGCTCAACGATGTATTCGCTGTCGGACTTGGCGGGATAGCGGGTACAAACATCACACATGCACATCCGGGCCATTTTGTATATTATACTTACACCAACCTTCAGGCGACACTGGGGCATGAACAGCAATATGAAATTGCTGCAGGGCCTTATGTCAGTAGCCATAGCTACCTTGGTGACGGGCCCGTATATGGCATTCAGGCCGCGATGGACGCAGGGATCTGGCACAATCATGTCCACCTGATGGCTGACTGGATTTCGGGTAATCATCCAAAAGGGAAACTTACCATGGGTTTTGAGATCTTTCTCAATAAACGCCTGCCTCTCGCTTTCGGCTGGCAGCGCAGCAATGCTGACGGCGCTCAGGGAGCAGTCGTTCAGCTGACCTTTCTTCCAAAATAATCAGCACCGGAAATCATGAGCACCACTAACGTAAAACACCCTTTCTTTTATAGAAACGGATTGAGCATTGTTTTTTTAAGCTTGTTTTTGATCAGTTTGATTGCGCAGGGCATCGCAGGGTTTAATGAGCACAATGCCGAACGCAAACAGGATCATGCCTCGGAAATCAGCTTTGTTTCCTATCTGCAAAGCGGTCATTTTATTTCTGCGACCTTTGAAAATTTTGAAAGTGAATTTCTTCAGATGGCATTGTACGTTCTTTTAACTGTTGGCCTACGTCAGCAGGGTTCTGCCGAATCCAAATCCCTGGATGAGCCGGAAGATGTAGACCGTGACCCAGTCCCAAAACCGGGTTCGCCCTGGCCTGTCAGGAAGGGCGGTATCATTTTGAAACTGTATGAGAATTCTCTTTTCATCACATTTCTGCTCCTATTTCTTATAAGCTGGTACTTTCATTTCTACGGAAGCTGGGTCGATCATAATGAAGAAAATGTGCTAAACGGCATGCCTGCTGATACCAGGGCTGCCTACCTTTTGCAGGCAAATTTCTGGTTTGAAAGTTTTCAAAACTGGCAGAGTGAGTTTCTATCGATTGCCAGCATTGTGATCTTGACCATTTTCCTGCGTCAAAAAGGGTCTCCCGAATCAAAACCCGTAGACGCCCCTGACAGTGAAACCGGAAAATAATCCGAAACCAGGCGGGTTTTTAAGATTTTGAAGTTTAGCGGTAATCAGAAGAGCTGCACGTTTTTGCGTGCAGCTCTCTTTTTTGTATTTCCACTGAACTTCTCTGAAAAATCGTTTGAGACATCGTTGAATGAGGGAAAATCTGAATCACTTTTCTTCGAGTGATTTCAAATTTATCTGCTCAAGACCTGCACGCGCAGGACCGGTCAAGACGTTCCCATGGCAGTCGAATCGGGCACCGTGGCATGGGCAGTCCCAGCTTTTTTCCGAAGTATTCCAGGCCACTACACATTTGGCATGTGTGCAGATTGGGTTCAGTGCATGCAATGCCCCGGAGGCATCTTTATAAACCGCAACCTTCTGATCTTCGAAGTCGACAACTTCGCCGGTATCGGGTGATAATGCTGCCAGTGCAGGAAGTTTTTCCACGTCAAAACGGTCAGCAATAAACCGGTAAGCGACATCCGCATTTTCCTTGATAAATTCACCAAAACCTGCGATCGGCTTTATTCTTGCAGGATTAAAAATGCCTTCATACTTACTTTCCTTGTTCAGGATCAACTGACTCAACTCAATGGCAGACACCGTTCCCAGTATCATTCCATTCCCGTTAAATCCTGTTGCGGTGTATATTCCGTCGGCGGTACCTGGAAGTTGTCCGATGTAGGGAAGGCCATCAGCCGGGACATAATATTGCGAAGACCATCTGTATGCGATTTCATCAACATCGTAATAACGCCTCACATAGGCTTCCAGATTTGCAAATGATGACTCCGGATCTCCGTGTGCAGTTTTATGGTCTTCACCGCCAACGATCAAATATTTTTTCCCATCCATGGCATGACTACGCAGGTAATGGTATGGCTCCTGCATATCGTACATCAGCACATCAGGATAATCATCGTTCTTCAAAGTCGCCGCAAGAACGTAACTCCGGTAAGGCGCACATCTGAAATGCAGCACGTTAATACCACCCGGCGGTATGTGCGTAGCGTAAACCACATTTTTAGCTTTGATATCCCCGGTTGACGTTTTTGCAATATGATACTCATGTTCGCTCTCAATCGTTTCTACCAGCGTATGTTCACGCATAACACCACCCTGTTTCTGAAATTCTGCCTGGAGACCACCGATGTATTTCAGTGGATGAAACTGAGCTTGTTTATCAAACAAAATAGCTTTCTGGTAAGCGGCGTGTGTGGGAACATCCTTTGTCCGGATGGCGGAAACGCCAACTTCCTGTGTGCCGGCATACAGGTCTTCGAGTTCCTTAGACTGGTCCCCGGTCTCAGCATACAGATAGGCCTGTTTCCATTCAAAATCACAATCGATCCGGTAGTCCGATACATTTTTAGCGATCAGGGACACCGAATCACCAATTGCCCGGGCAAACAACTTCCCTGTGTTCAGATCAAAATCACTGATAACCACGTCATAGCTGGTGTCGGCAAAAGTATTGATGTGCGCGCTGGTGCCGCCTGTTGTACCAAAACCCGGACGGTGTGCATCCACCACGATACATTTTTGCCCCGCCTTCTGCAGCAGCAGCGCAGTGGTCATACCGGTTATGCCGGCGCCTACGATCAGGGTATCATACAGCGTGTCGGGATAATCTTCTTTTGCCGGCTCCGGCATGGATGCGGTTGGCTGCCACAAACTGGTATTTAATCCATCGCGGGTGTTTTTTGACGTTTTGTTTTCTTCTATGTTCATGGTTCAGAGATTTTTTTTGCCCAACCCTTAGCTAAAATTGTACCAACCGATAGGCAGGGATCCGGCAGATTGATTCGGACATAAACACACCGATACGAGCGGCCATATGTTATTGGAATGGTTTTGGCTTGCGCGCCTTAAAACGATAACAACTATTTTAAAAATCCTATGAGACGAACATCCGGCAGAAAAGCATTGCAATGGGTTATCGGCATTCTCGCAACAGCGCCCCTGGTTTCTGGAATGGTGGGCCTGACAGGGATTTTCAACCCAATGTTTTTAGAGAATCTTCCTGAGAATACGCTCCTCGACAGTAATCTCCGCTTTTTAAATGCAATGGCCGTGGGCATCGCGCTGTCCTTTTATGCGATCATTCCCGTGATCGAAAAACAAACATTTGCTCTGAGGATCCTCTGTGCCTCAATTTTTTGCGGCGGCCTGGGAAGAATTTTATCAATTCTCTCAATGGGCATGCCGGCAGTCCCCTTCATTGTTTTTTTATGCATAGAACTCATTTCTCCCGTCATCTTAATTTTCTGGCAAAAGAAGGTCTCTGCTGACGTGATGGAACCGTCATCCTGATGACACATGACGGATGGTATCTCCATCCGGTCCGGTAGCATCACGAAGCTGTGTCGTTATTCACATTACTAAATTGGTATAATTTTTGTCAGCGGTAGGCGACCTGGTTAGTTCCGGACCCGAACATCGATACCAAAGCCGGGAGATGCCTTCACGCTGTCGGCAGAAATCTCAGTATGGAAATGATGTAAATATTCAGGAACGGTTTTTTACTAAGGCACGGGATAACTTTTCAAATCACATTTAAACTTATTATCATGGCAAACGAAATTAATCCGCAGCACAAAGAAGGTAAAGTAGCCACGGCGATCGAAGAGCAAACTGCAAAACTTCCTTCCGACTTGTTTTTATGGGCAGCACTGGCAGCAATGGGAACTTCTGCGGCCTTAAAAATTACAGGTCACAAACACACAGCGCTGTTTGTAGGCCAATGGGCATCTCCTTTTCTTTTACTTGGTTTATACAACAAGCTGGTAAAGGTAGAAGGACATGACAAAGACAATTGATTGTTTGTTAGTATTTAAAATGACGGCATGTCTGTTGACGGCCGTCATTTTTTTGTTTTAAGCATAATCGCCACAAGCTCTTCCTTAAGGTCTGACAGCGAGCCTGTCTTCATCAGAAATTCATTCACCCCAATGGCTTCAAGTTTCGCCTTCCATTCTTCAGGTATGCTTGTCGAGTAGATTACAATCGTGGGATTATCGAACTGCCGGAGGGTTTGCAATCGCTCCAGACATTGTCCCCCGCTGATTCTGGGTAAATTTATATCCACAAAAACGAAATCCGGCTGCTGCACATCACCGATGCTGAAATGTTGCAAAGCGCTTTCACAATCCATAAAATTCAGAATGCTGAACGGTTCTTCAATTTCTTCCAGCGCCATACTGAATATTTCATGGTCGTCGGTATCATCGTCGATCAGGACGAGCAAAGGTTTGTGTTGCATGTGTGTAGCTTTTTAGTTAATACCATCTGAGATGATGACAAGTTTTATGCCACCGGTCATATGGCCTGGTATTTTATTGAAATCGATCCGCAATTTCAAAATTGCAGCTCATCTGCCGGCTGGCATAACTTTGATAAACAGAGGCAGCGCTATAACCAAATACCGGAACGAAACATCCTGATTAACCATCCATCGCGACTTCAGACCCATTATTTACGAATAATACCCAACAAAATGATGATTGAACCATACGAGGAAAGTACCGAAATTTTTTACATTGAAGACAGCATTGTGATCAATGTGCGAACCTACCGCAAGCAATGGTGGGGAAATGGGGAAATCAGCTATTTCCTTCAGATCTTCAATTACGTGCCCGTTTTATATTTTAAATTTCATGACAGCCAAAATGATTTCTTTGTGCACTTCAATTTTACCAATGCAGCGGACAACAATTTTGATCTGCTCAAAGAAGAGCTGGAAATTGTTCTCTTAAATACACCAATGATCGGGCAAGAGGAAGGGTTGGAAAGGCGTATCAGATTGTCGACGGAAGATACTGAAAAAATAGAAATCTGTTTTGCCAATCAGACCGGTCATTCCTATTCGTTTATAGAAGGGTGCGTTGACTTTATTTACAATCAGGAAAAAACGGCGCGGAGGGCGTAGATAAAGTCCGGCTTAATCAAAATTTCATATAAAAAACGGTTGAGTCGCCGGGAACCGTAGAAAAACAGATTTAAAAGAAAAACCGGCTAACCGATTTTCTTCACAGAAAAATCAGCTTGCCGGCGATAAGAATTCCCGGAATTTCCGCGGATCATTTTGCTATTTACTCCTGAAAACAAATCCTTCCACCAATGCAGTATCTCCTGCTGCCCCTTTTGCAAGAATCCCTGCACGGACGGCGCGGTCCCACGGAGGCAGATATGATAAGTCGGGCTCGCCAATTTCGAGGCGTTTAAAATCAGATCCGTTCAAACTGTACTCAAAGAGAATATCCGTACTGTTCTTCACAGCCATTTTAAGGAAAATGTTTTTACCGGCCGGTGCTGAAACTGCTGCTTTGCACAAGTTAGTTCTTGAACCATCTTTGACGAGCACTACCGAAACGCTGTCCTTTTTTACAGATGCATAGATCAGATTTTTATCATCTCCGATCAAAGCCACACCAGCTGCCGCAGTCACAGCAGGAATAATTTCCACAGTCGCTTCATATGCCGGACCGTCAATTTTCCTGGCAATAAATGTTTCGTGATCATCTTTAAGCCGAATGGCTAGTTTACCATCTTCTAAAGTAATAGCAGGTTTGTTAAATACAGACCAGCTCCACTGCATGTCCAGCTTTTTATTGTCGAACTTATCCTGAATAGTATAACCTCCCGCGGATGCATCAGGAGACAGATATTCATCGGTGAAACGCAGCCAGTTATCCTCCGTAAATTCAAACCCGCGGATCAGCGCCTGACGGCCTGTATACTTGTTTGTCGCCTTATCGTAGGCATGATACATAAAGTAATTTTTTCCTTTGTGTTTCACAGCGGTTCCATGACCTGGGCACATCCACGCTCCTTCTGCCGTCATAATGGGATTTTTAGCATATTTCTCCCAGGGCCCCATGAGATTTTTTGCCCTCGCTATGCCGGTCGCATAGGTGCAGCCCGGACCACAACAGCCTGCAGCCGCATATATGGCAAAAAAATAGTCCTTGTTTTTTATGACCGAAACCCCTTCGACAAGATTGGCCTCCCAGGGCGTATCATTTCTGAAGAGCTCTTTTTTTTCACCAGTCAGTGCCGTTCTTTCTTCGTTCATAGGCTGTATCCAGATCGGTGTCGGTTTCCCTACACTGTTCCCGTCCTCTTTCCAGATCAGGTGCAGTTTATTATTTTCGTCGCGCATAGGAAACCCGTCAATGGAGCCGGCTTGCTCACAAACCAGCGGTCCATGGTCTTTAAACGGACCTTCGGGACTGTCCGCACTAGCTACGCCTACACAAAGATTACCGTCTTTTTTATGGGCAGTATAATAAACATATACTCTGCCATTGTCATAATTCAGCTCAGGTGCCCAGTAATAATAATCTGCCCAGGATGTCAGATCAGGAAATACAGATCCTGTTTGTTCCCATTTTTTCAGATCCTTTGATTTCATAACCGGAAATGACGGCGCCCAGTTGGAGCTTGTTGCCGTCGCATAGTACACCTTTCCAAATTTGATCACAGACGGATCTGCAAAATCACCACGAATCACGGCCCGCTGTGCGTTGGCGTGACAAAAACATGTCAACAGCAGGGCGACAATCAATTTCTTCATAACTAATTTTTAACGTAAAGTATCAAACGCTCAAATATAAGACAAAAGCTATTCACCGGAAGGCACTGCAGTGGCCCGTCCGGTTGGAACCGGCTCGCCAAAAACAGGAAAACCATCGGCTGTCCAGGTAAATTTCTGCATCCGAACACTCCTGGCACTTCCGCAGCCCTGCCCCTCAACAGCGTTTGCATGGTATATGATCCAGTCTTCTTTGCCGTCCCTCGATTTAAAAAAGCTGTTGTGTCCGGCACCGTACGCATTGGAAGAAGCCAAGCCCGTAAAGACCGGGGCTGTCTTTTTTTCCCAGTTGCCGGCATTCAACGGATCGGATCCGGCTTTCAAAGTCATCAAGCCAAGTGCATAGCGGTCGTCGCCGCAATAACTTGCCGAATAGATCAGGTGTATTTTCCCGTCCGGGCTTTGCAGTATTTCGGGCCCTTCATTCACACCAAATCCGCGTCTTTCCCATTCATACTGCGGGCTGGAAATCTCCACAGTCGGGCCGGTAAGGGTCACCGGATCGCCCATTTTTGAGATGTAGAGTTTTTGCGTCAGGTCAGTTTCTCCTTCCGCAAATGGCCTTCCAGACCAGATCATATACAAACTGTCCTGGTGCTGAAAAAGCGTCGCATCGATCGACCAGAGATCACCAGGCTGTGTAGTCAGTTTTCCTTTGTCTGTCCAGATGCCCTGGGTCGGATCAGGATTAGAATTTTCGAGTACCCATAATCTGTGTTCCCGGTCATTTCCATTCGATGCCGTATAATAGATATACCATTTGTTTTGAATAAAAAAGAGCTCGGGTGCCCAGATATCTCTGGAGTTTGCGCCAGATGCTGGTGCTGTAAATACCGTTGTAGCGTTTACGTCTCTTAACTTACTCATCTTTCCTGTTTTCCATATCTGGATCCTGTTGCCGAGCGTATGCAGATAATAGTAGGTCGTGTCTTTTTGAAAAACAAAAGGATCCGGAGCAGAATTAAGCAGCGGATTTGTGAAGGTTGCAGTTTGCTGCCCGCCCGGACCTAAAGTCTGTTCATTTTTCTTACACGACGCGCCGACGAAAAATATCAGGACAAACCCGATCACCAACTGTCTGTATAAAACTTTGTATCGCATGAGTAACGTTGATTAAAAAAGCCAATTTTATCAATAACCAGGATTTTGCGTCAGGTTAGGGTTCAAATCGATATCCGACTGTGGAATCGGGTACCATTCATTTCTGCCTTTAACAAAATTGGTAAATTCCGGATCCCGGACGGCCAGCTCCGGCCCCAGTTCTCCCCACCGCTGAAGATCGGCAAAACGCCAGGTTTCACCTGTCAGCTCAGTAATCCGTTCATGTTTGATCTGTGCCAGAAACCCGGCCTGTGTCAGACCCGGTTGTGTTTGCGATAAGGGCCTCAGACCGGCGCGCGCTCTTACCATATCCACATAAGGATAAGCCTGTGCTGTTTGCCCGATGCCATTCAGTGCCTCGGCATACAGGAGTAAAATGTCAGCGTATCGAAGCAGCCGGTGGTTATTGGGCGACCTGAATCCCTCCTCAGTTCTGCCTGGTTCGGTGTCGTTCAACTGTTTTCTAAACCAGACCGTATTGCTTTCTCCACCGTTGGTACCATAACGGCTCGCAAAGGTTTGCCCATAGACCATCGTGAACTGAGGACCACGCACGTCGGTTGAATCAAAAAGCAAGGTGACCGGAAGTCTTGGATCACGGGTACCCTGCGCCGTATTTTCTTTCTTAAACTCACCTACAAGCCAGCGGCGGGCGCCTCCATCAGAAAACCCGACGCCGCGTGGTGCATAAAATTGAGCAATGGATGTTCCGGTGTTATTGATCCTTGTTTCATCCACATCATCGTCCGTGCTTTCGTTGGGATTATACCGGAACTGGATTTCAAACACAGATTCACTATTGTTTTCTGTCGCAGCTGTAAAATTATCCTGGTAGTTTTCAGTCAGACTATAGAGTCCTTTCCCTTCGCCTGTAACAAACCAAGCCAGTGTGCTGGCCGCTTCCTGATTTTTATTTTGCTGCATATACGTTTTTCCAAGTAAACCGAAAGCAGCCCCCCGGGTTGCCCGGCCAAGGTCTTCGCCGGTATATCTTAATGGAAGCAGCGGAGCGGCCTCCATTAGATCCCTTTCAACCTGAGCCCATGCTTCTGCATTGGTGGCATTTGCAGGGCGGTCTGTGGGTTCGGACGGTTGCAGCACCAATGGCGGCCGTCCAAAATAAAGCGTAAGGTTGAAATAAAATAAAGCGCGGAGGAACTTGGCCTCACCGATAATCCTGTTCTTCAAACCTTCATCCATTGGAATAGCGGGCACGTAAGCCAATACCTGATTCGCCCTGAAAACACCGATAAATAAATTCTGCCAGGTACCTGCGGTCAGGCTTTCATTATAGTTTGTCTGGTTAAAGCTCATGATATTGTTTAGGGTGATATCACCACCGGAGCCATAACCTTCGTCTGACCGAAGCATACCATGGTAGAATAAAAACCTGGAATAAAGTGTGGCTGTGCGGTGAAAGGTGCTATAAATGGCATTAACACCGCGCACCGCATCCGTTTCAGTTTTCCAGAAGGATGCTATCGTAGGATTGTTAGGGTTGGGCTGATCGAAGTCGCGGTCACAGGCAGTATTGATCAGCAATATAACCGAGGTTAGCAAAATTATCTTTTTCATGTGAATTCGTTTGAGATGATGGAACGCCTGTCAGAAGCCCAGGCTAAGGCCGGCAGAAATGATCCGGGAAGAAGGATATCCCCCGAGATCCACACCTGGTTCCAGATTAAAGTTAGCGCCAACAACATCGGGATCCAGTCCGGTGTATTTGGTGAACGTCAGCAGGTTCTGAGCACTTACAAAAACCCTGGCATTGGTGATTGCGAGTTTGTCCGTCAGGTTTTTGGGAATAGAATAAGCCAATTCAACGTTTCTAAGCCTCAGATATGATCCGTTTTCAAGCCAGCGGTCTGTGTTGGCACGCACGTTCGAAACGATCCCCCGGTCGGCCGTAGCCGGATCGCCTGCCGCTCCTGTAGAATAGGATACACCCAGCCGAGGAAAATCGGTATTAGGATTTTCCGGTGTCCATGGATTTATGCCCCGTCTGTAATTGGAATAACCCATCCCGTCGATTTCCCTCCTGACGTCATTGTAAAGCTTCTGACCAAGCGCACCATAAAACTGAATGTTCAGAGAGAGACCTGACCATGTTCCGTTCAGGATCAGACCCGAAGTTAGTTTTGGCCAGGGACTTCCGGCAAAGCTCCGGTCGCGGTCATTGATATCGTCGTTGGTGCCCTGGTCTACCCGGTTAACATACCTGACATCACCAGGTTTTGCATAGGCCGCCTGAGCCCGGTGCGACTGAATTTCTTCATTATTTTGAAAAAGTCCGTCTGTTTTGATCAGATAGTATTCACCAATTGAGCGGCCAACCTGCGACCGTGTATTGCCCGACTGGATATAATTTCTGGGTTCACCCGTTTCTTCATCCACACCCAGGTTACCCAGGGCAATTACTTTGTTTCTGATCAGACTGAAATTGGGAGCGACACTCCAGGTAAACGCGCCCGAGGTATGCCGGTAGTTGAGATCAAGCTCAACACCTTTATTTTCGATCGAACCGATGTTGACCAGCGGATCTCCCTGCAGGTTACCAATGTACAGCGGAAGTGGAAGAGAAAGCAGAACGTCCTTGGCTACCGACCGGAAGGCATCGACCGTAATAGCCAGTTTGTTGTTGAAAAGCACAAGATCCGCTCCGATATTTGTAGTTGCTTTCTGCTCCCATTTGATATCTTCATACACAAGCCGTGCCTGTGTTGCTCCCGGATACTCATTCTGTTCCGTGCCAAATACGGCGCGTGGCGCCTGGTTCAGAAAGCCGGTAAACTGGTAATTGCTCAGATTTGCTGACCCCAGCACACCATATGATCCTCTCAGTTTCAATTCAGAAATGATATCAGATTTAAAAAAATCTTCGTTGCTGATTTTCCAGGATGCCGCCGCTGAAGGGAAATACCCGGTGCGGTATGCTGGTGAGAACCGCGAATCCTTATCGGCACGAAACGTAAAAGTCAGATAATACTTTTCTGCATAATTATAATTGAGCCTACCCAGTGCAGAGTTGATGAGGTTCTGCGAGCGCGTACCCGTTGCAGTCATCCCGCCGCTGGCCGAGTTGATCGTTGTAAAATAATCACCTCCGTATACACCGAGCTGCAATCTGCGCCCGCCGACACCTTCATTACGTATCGTCTGCTGGGTATAGCCGACCACACCGTTTAAGGTATGCTTGTTAACTGCGAAATTAAAATTCAGCGTATGTTCAAAAAGATAACTTAAAAACTGCGACCTGGTCTGTGCTACACTGCTGAACTCGGGTGACTGGTTCCAGTACCAAAGCCCCTCTTTTCTGACATCGTTAACCTTGTCAAAGCTGGTTTCGAGCCCTGCGTTGAATCGGTAGCTGACGTTTTTTAGTATTTTATAATCGATGTAAGCATTTCCGAGCACCTTAAAAAAATTGGAAGTTGATCTGGTGATGTTATTGATCGCAACCTGATTTCTGGCATAGGAACGTGCATTGAATGATCCATATCCCCAGGCTCCTGGGTTGGACGTGCTGACCAGATCGCCACTTTGAACGGGAATGATTGGAAGACTTGTCCAGATGTCATACCAGGCATTTCCCTCCGCAAATCCGCCCTGAAATGGAGTGTTTCGCTCAGTGCTTGAGATCATCAGGTTTTCCCCAAAGGTAAATTTACTGCGTGTCGCTTCGGTGTTTATCCTTACTGAGCCTCGCTGGAAATCTCGGGCTTTCATGACCCCTTCATCTGAGAAATAAGAACCTGATATCAGGTATTTGCTATCCTTTCCCCCGCCCGACAAACTGATATTATAATCCTGGATACTGCCCGTCTGAAGCACTTCGTCCGCCCAATTGGTGTTGACAGATCCATTGTAACCGGCTACCGCGGGCTGCAATGTATAACCAGCAGCCTGATATGCTCTGGTATTCATTTCGACGTACTCCCGGGCGTTCATCATATCCCAGCGCCTGGGCAGCATAGAGATACCAGCCCGGACAGAAGCATCCACTTTTAAAGCACCTTCTTTTCCTTTTTTTGTCGTAATAATGATAACGCCATTAGCAGCGCGCGAACCGTAGATAGCTGCTGCCGAGGCATCTTTGAGAACCTGGATTGTTTCTACGTCGTTTGGGTTAACTGTGGTGTTCGCGTCGGCAAGCATGCCATCGATCACATAAAGGGGGCTCGCATTTCCAAACAGTGTACTAAGCCCGCGGATGTTGACAACAGCCTCCTGCCCAGGTGCACCACCGCTCCGCACAGCGACACCCGGCGTCATACCCTGCAGCGTTTCCGGCACCGAACGTGCGATGCGTTTATTGACATTTTGGGCGTCAACAATCCCCGTTGCGCCGGTCAGATCGGCCCGCCTGACAGACTGATACCCGATGACGACAAATTCTTCCAGATTTTGTGCGTCTTCGGTCAGCTGGATCGTGTAAACCGTTTGGTCGGTGACAGGTATTTCGGCAGGCAAATACCCGATAAATGATATCCGCAGGGTCTGGCCGCTCTGAGCGGCAATCGAAAATTTCCCGTCGGCATCGGTGATGGTAGCGGTATTGGTTCCGGACACAAGTACCGTAGCACCGGGCAACCCTTCCCCGTTGGTGGTCTGCACAACACCGGTCAGATTGCCACTTTGGGCGAACGCGGCAGTTATCCATATAACAGGTAAAATCGCTGAAAAGATCAGACTATAAACATGGCGCATAATCGAATAATTAAATTAGTTTTTAGAAAACGACGTAACCTTAAAGCTTCAATTTTTTAAAAAAGAAGTTTCGCAGAACATAAAAACCATGCCATGAATAACATTAAAATACCATCCTGTCAGCAATTAATTATAACCAGACTCAGGCACATTATCCTTGCTGCAGACAGCACAAAGGTACCTGACCACCTGGTTTCGCGTTGCGTCTTTCCTATACCGGAATGGATTGCTGAAAATTAAAATATTTGTACAGTGCTGATCGTAGAAGATGTTCCCAAGGAAAGATCACCACAGGCCTTCCAGCCGTACTTACCTGCGAACCATGTTTACCTGATGCACTGGCACAGTTTTTAAAAAGTCGACAGCTTTTTGAAAATAGGATGATGGAAATTATTTAAAAAAAAACCATCAGCTCTATCAACATCAGCAAAACCAGTAAATTTTTTGAATTATGGGAAAAGATCAGTCCGGCGGATTTCACCCGCCAAAAGGCAAACCTTCAGCAGTAAATAAAGTGGAAGGATTAGGAAAGCCAAACACTTCAGCAGATAATCTGGAAGAGTTTTTGGAGAGGGACGAAGAGTATGTTCAGGACGATATGACTATCGATGCATCCGTGCAGGTACGGCATCCCAACCGAAATCCATCCAAAGGGGAAAACTCTTTCAAAGGGAAAGAAAATAAGCCTGCAAGTAACAAAACGATCGAGCTTGCAACGGAAGAACGCGCAGAAACAGAGCCGGAAGAATTGCCGCAAATTCTGGATAAAGAGCTCTTTGTTGAACTGGCCAACTACCGGTCGAACTGTTGTATAACCGTTTATATCGCAACCCACAAGGCCGGTGTTGCTGTCAATGAAAAGAAGGACGTAATCGTCTTCAAAAACACCTTACAGGATCTTGCAAAAACACTTGCTGAAAAAGAGATCCCGACTGCTGTTATTGAACAGATGTTATCACCTGGTTATGACCTCCTGACAAACGACGCTTTTTGGGCCAGTATGGATAACGGACTTGCCGTATTCATTTCGGAGGGTTATTTCAAATACATAAAAATGCCGGTCGCCCCGGAAAGTGATATTACCTGTGAGAAAAAGTTCTTTGTTTCTCCGCTGATCCGGGTCATGGCACGAAAGGAATATTTCTATCTTCTGGTGATCAGCAAGCAGAAATGCAAACTTTTCAGAGCCGACGCTTTTGGTATGGAATATGTTCCTGTACCGGATTTGCCGGAAGATATCATGGACATCAAAAGGCTTTCTGAAAAAGACGCCAGCACGGTCCGTATCGGGACCAGTTCCGGAACGGGCGGCGCCAATTTCCATGGAATGGGCGGCGGCAATCCGGACGAAAAAGCCAATATCGCTACTTATTTTGAGTATGTGGACGATATCCTGTTTAAACAAATTTTGCATACCGAAAATGTACCGCTGCTGCTGGCTGGCGTGGAGTATCTGATCCCGATTTATAAGTCGGTTTGCGATTATCATAATGTCTGCAGCGAATCCATTACCGGCAGCCATGAACATGATGATAAAAATGCGCTGTACGAACTGGCAAAACAGACAATGGAAAATTATTTCAGACAGCCGCTGCAAAAAGCGCTGACGATCTATGCAAACCAGTCGGCTACGGAATTGACTTCCTCGGTTCCAGCCGATATCATTCCGGCGGCGCACTACGGCAGGCTATCACATATCTTCGTCAAAAAAGCCAGTCATATCTGGGGAACCTTTGATGAAGATTCCAGTGAAATAAATCTGAACGATCAGGATCCGAATGCAGAAGATCTGCTGGACCAGGCATTGGTCAGGACTTTCCAGAACGGCGGGGACGTATTTGTACTGGATGAAGAGGATATGCCCGCTCAATCGGCCGTTGCTGCAATATTCCGATATTAAAATGCAAAATAATCCGTCTGTAAAATTTCGTTATGAATACCACCATGTCAATGGACTGACATTGCATGTTGGGCATATGGGACCGGTGACGGGTGAAAAAATTATTTTTTTGCATGGCTTTCCTGAGTTCAGTCAAAGCTGGATCCGGCAGGCTGCGTTTTTTGCAAAAAAAGGTTATCACGTGATCGTCCCCGATCAACGTGGATACAACCTAAGCAAAAAACCAGGGCTGACCAAGCACTATGCCATCGGCCATTTAGTAACAGATATTACAGCATTGATTTCAACCCTTGGTAAGTGCCCGGTAGCCGTTGCCGGGCACGACTGGGGTGGCGGCGTCGCCTGGATGCTGGCACAAAATCATCCCGAACTGGTCAGCAAGCTGATCATTCTGAATATGCCGCATCCTGAGGTAATGAAAAGAAATCTTCGCAAAAATCCATCACAGATGCTTAAAAGCTGGTACACCGGCTTTTTTCAACTTCCGTTCTTTCCTGAGAAACTATGCAGTATTTTCAACTTTAAGTTTTTAGAACTGAGCATGGTAAAAACGGCCAGACCCGGTATATTTTCACGTGAATACATCGCTGCCTGCAAAAGAGCCTGGCGTCAGCCAAACGCGATACATGGAATGATCAGCTGGTACCGCGCTTTTTTTCAATATCCGGCAGATTCGAATAAAAGCATCCATATTCCGGTCCTGCTGTTATGGGGAGCAAAAGATTCTTTTCTATCGCTGAAAATGGCGCAAGAAAGTATCAGCCGATGTAAAAACGGGAAACTTATTATACTAAAAAATGCCACGCACTGGCTTCACCATGAAGAGCCTGAGTTGGTGAATGAGCATATTTTTAGTTTTCTGGAACCATAACAATAATCCCCGTCAGGTTAGCTGCGGGGATTTTTCATTGAGATGATCGGAAAGATAATTCCGACACCTTGATTCATGGCTAAAAATACAAATTGTGTTCTTGTCAAAAAGCGGTCGGTTTTGAGCTTCTGGCGTCATAGTCGGTCATTACATAGTTCATCAGCGTCAGCCCCAGAAAGCCCAGATGAAAGCCGAGTGCTTTTTTATCGTTTTTAATCATTTTGGAAAATGTCAGCGCTGAAAGCAGGCCCAAAAAGGAAAGATCAGCTTTCTGATGCGTTTTCACGGAAATGACGCTTGTACCCACCGGGGTATCTGTCAGTACATTCACAGCGGTAAATGCAGTACCCAATAACTGGTACACACTTGCCGCTTTCTTGTTTATGCCCAGCAACGACGGGCCGGCCAGCTGCACGGCACCAAACACATAATCATTGATGGCATGCGTCTTAATATCGATTGGCTTTTTCATTTTGACATACTGGTTTGATCGTGTTGATGAAATTTCTGATGAATCGGACAAAAAAATAATATATCTCACAGCGCTTTCTGATACAGATACTCCCAGTTAAGGTAATGGCAGAGGCCTGCCAGTTCAGGGAATAAGGTTTGGGCATTGAACCCCAGCATATTGAGATGATCCATCAGCTTGCCCTTTATACCTGGCACAATGGAAAACTCAATGACCCTGAACTTCACCTCCTCATCGGTCTGCATCGGCGTGAACCCATTATTTTCTTCTGAATACGGATGCACGGTAAACCATCCGGACTGCGCAATGATCCGTTCGTTGTTGAGGGATGGCCGGAGAACTTTCAATTCCTGAATTCTGAATGGCGAAACAAAATCGTCCTGCTGCGGTCCCTGGTCCTTGTCGATCACCTGATCATTGTTGCCCATAAATGCATATACGTAGGAAGGATTCTCAGAATCGTCGATATCTTTTATTGCAAAATATAATGCTACCAGCGGATTGCTCGACCAGTCCAGCAGACGGGTTTTAAGGCCATAGTGCTGCGCAAGAATCAAGAGATCCCATTCTTCGGAAATGGTATTCGGTAAAAGCAGCTTCCCCCGGCGCTTTAAATCCAGCAACATTTTTTTCTCGATATCCCGGATATCCTGGCAATGTGAATATCGTGCGATAGATGGCACCAGCGGCGCATTGACTCGTTGTCCCCGAAAAATTAAAAAATCAAACACATGACTTTTCAAATCGAAAATCTCACGGATAAACTGGTCGATGGCTACAATTTCGACAGACTTCATACGAATATATTTCCATTTTTATCCGGGCTATCTAGTTCAAAAGCTAATTAGTACAGTCCCGGAAAAGACTTCCCTGTTGGATAATGTCAGTCTTATTTACTGGTATAAGCATAGGCACAAACGAACCCGGCCAGGCCAACCAATAAACAAGCTGCCAGAAAGTGCTTTGCAGATCCTGCCCGTTGGGGAGGAACCGAAACGACGCCCTGGTCATCTGTAATAGCAGGAATATCCGCATATCGACCATGCTCCGGCACCGCCCTTTCCCTGAAATGGTCCCGCAGCATCGCCAGTTCAGCGTTCATTTGCTCTCCCTTCATAGGCTTGCCATGGCCACTCGCGACAATGGCAGGTTCAAGATCAACAAGTGTCTTCACAGAGCTTTCTGCGTTTTGCCAGTCGCAGGTAAAATACTTGGGTGGGCCGCTGATAACGCTTGTCTGAAAAATGACGGAGGTTAAAGACTCCTGTTTTGTCGTGACAAGCGCGTCGCCTGAAACCAGCGTTTTATCTTTAGCCCGCCATAAACTGATATGCCCTGGTGCATGTCCCGGCGTATGAAAATATTGCCACTCAGGAAAATCAGGGAGTATTGAGCCGTCTGTCGGTAACATTATAACACGATCTGAAATGTCAATCGGATCATCCGGATATAAATCTGCCATCAGCGCCATCATACCGCCACCAACCCAGGGATCGGCCGGGGGATAACTTGATTTTCCGGTCAGGTAGGGCAGTTCCAGATGGTGCGCGTACACGGGCACATTCCAGAATCTGGCAAGGCGGATCAGGGAACCCACGTGATCAAAATGTCCGTGTGTCAGGATGATCGCTTGTGGCGGAACAGCACCGAAAAGCTGTTCCGCCATTTTTAGTATCTTATCATAGGCAGTCACCAGACCAGCGTCCACAAGAAACCAGGCGTCGCTGCCCTCACTCCGGACCATGTAGAAGTTAACAAAAATGTCTTTCTGTCCCCATACCCCCGGCGCGACATCGAAATAATCTTTTTTATCTTTTTCCGTATCCATAATTACCTGAAAGATTATCTGATCTTATGCTTAACTATTTCCTTTTACGCTTACACAGGAAAATAATTCCTGCGGTTATCGCCAGGCCGACGGTGACTTTTCTTGCAAAGCCGGCAGGGTTGTGTTTGAGCTCCGATTTCCCGCCTAATTCTGCAAAGATGTTCGGAAAGGTGCCCTGCCTGATGTCATCCACAATGCCTTCGATCATGTTGACCCTGTCTGCCAGAAGCAGCGGAAGCCAATGTCCATAACTTGACTCGCTGTACCTGAAGGCAAATCTGCGCAGCTGTCCGCTCAGGCCGGATGGCGGATTGGGTGTGCCAAAAACGGCAGTAATTGTCGGCCGCTCGTTGGACACAAGAATTTCCACAGGTATGGCCTGTTGGACAGGTCTTTCCCAGACCATCCCTTTGTTGTCGTTTTCATTACGCCGCTTCATGGGATAAGCCGGCTGGTCCAGCGGGTCTGCGTCGATCCCCCACCCCTTAATATCTTTGTGATCAATTTCCGGATTGTTCATAACTTTTAAAAGTTTGGTGAAACAGATTATGGAATAAGTACTGTCTTGATGCAGTTGTCGAGTTTTGCAGAGAAAATGTGGTATGCATCGGAAACTTCTTCCAGCGGTACACGGTGGGTAATAATCCCTTTCGGGTTTATTCTCCCCTCTCTTACATGCTCAATAAGTCTTGGCAGAAGTCGTTTTACAGAAGCCTGGTTGGCACGGATTGTGATCCCTTTATTCACCACATTTCCAATAGGAACCAGGTTGTCTGTCGGGCCGTAGACGCCGACAATTGATACCACACCGCCTTTTTTAACTGAGTTTATGGCCCAGTGCAAAGCGGTGGCTGACCCGGCCTGCAGCAGTAATTTCCGACCGGTGATGGTTTGCATGGCATTGCCCGCGGCCTCACAGCCCACAGCATCGATGCAGACATCCGCGCCGATATACCCCGTTGTCTTTTTGATGAACAGCACGACATCTTCCAGCGAGCGGAAATTGTAGGCTTCACATTGTGCATACTGTTTGACAAATTCCAGGCGATATTCAATGTGGTCAATCACAATAACCCTTCCGGCTCCAAACAGCCATGCGCTTTTTGCTGCCATGATACCGATTGGCCCTGCACCGAAAACAACGACGGTATCCCCAGGTTTGATAGCACCCATTTCCGCAGCCTGATAACCTGTCGGCACTACATCCGTGAGCAGCACCGCGTCGTCATGATCAAGATCATCAGGGATAACCATAGGCCCAACGTCCGCAAAAGGAACACGTACATACTGCGCCTGCCCGCCATCAAAACCGCCGGCCGTATGCGAGTAACCAAATATCCCCCCTACCGCCGTTGCCTGCGGATTGGATTCGTGGCAATTTCCGTATAGCCCCTGCTGACAAAACACACACTTCCCACAGGCGATATTGAAAGGCACCAGGACGTTGTCACCAACTTTCAGATTCTGAACATCCGAACCGATCTCCTCTACTACACCGATAAATTCATGGCCGAAGGTCGTGCCAACCCGTGTGTCAGGGACAAGGCCGTGGTAAAGGTGCAGGTCGGAACCGCAGATACAGGAACGTGTAACCCTGACAATGGCGTCGCCCGGATGTTGTATTTCCGGCATTGCTTTCTGTTGTGTGCGGACCCTGAACGGACCACGGTAGTTCATTGCTAGCATAAAACAATTGTTTTTTAAATTAGAAATGGAAACTTTCCGGCAGCGCCAAAAAATTGAGCTGAACGGTATGACTGAAAAATAACCGGCAACTTTTCTCAGCATGCTGATTTTGCCAATTTTATCCCTACGATTGCAAAATTTTCAGATGGTACCTTAACCATCAAATTCGCAGGAGCAGACCACGTTAAAAAAGTGTACCAAACGAACAAAAAATATTTAATTTTAAATTGGTGCAACAACAGCTTTTGTTTTGATGGAATCTTTTATCAAAATGGAAATAACGGCGAGTTTGTTTAGCCAATAGATTCCTGCCTCGATGCAAGTAGATTAGGCGGCACCCGAAGCGCACCCGTCTCAGCATCAATCAACCCATTACGTTCATCTTCGATATCGGTGGCCTGCGTGTATACATCACCAGAAATTGCGTTTTTGCGTAATGCCGCTTTAAACGCTGCGATATGGTCAGCGCGAACGCCTTCATCCGAAGGGCCTCCATAATTTTCAAAACCAAAACCACCCCACTCGCTGACAATCAGAGGCACCTGGTTTCTGTAAAAGAAAGGGTCACCTACGACAAGCGGGAAAGCAGCGACGGTATCCATGTCCCCGCCCGTCATTCGGCTGAGCACATTTTTCCACTCGCTCAGATCAGGTGTGTATAAGTGTGCAGTCAGCAGGTCGGATTTAAGCCTTCCTTCAAAGGAAATATGCTGCCAGCCATCGTTGTCTACGACCAAAAACTGTGGGTAGGCAAGTTTCATGTAATGATACATATCGGTAATGTATTGCCTCGTTTCCCGGTTGTGAGCAATGTCCTGCGCGCCCCAGTCTTCATTATAAAGGCTCCAGATGACGACAGAGGGATGCGTTCCGATCAACGCAAGCATACGCATGAGCTCGGCCCGGTGATTCTCCCTGCTCTTAAATGTTGACTGATGCGGGCTTGGAACCTCTACCCACAGCAGCAACCCGATTTTATCGGCCAGTTTATAGATGCGTGGATCCACACCGGCAATATGAATTCTGACCAAATTGCAACCCAATTTCTTCAGTGCCAGCAGGTGGCTTTTTATCTGGTCGTATGATGCCTCCCCAGGCTGATAAAGGATGCCGTCGAAATAAATCTGTTCGTTATTGAAATAAATCCGACTGCCGCGGGCCTCAATTTTCCTGAGCCCGAACTTTGTTTCAATGGCCGATATACGACCTTTATCGTCAATAAGCCTGGCTATCAGCCGGTACTGGTTTGGTTCTTCGTGGGACCATAAGCGTGCATTGGGAACATCCAGAACCAGACGCTGCGATTTCTGGCCTGCTTCCAGCATCAGCGGATAACGGTCCTGTGCAACGAGCGCGCCATCGGCTTCCGTCGAAAAAACAGCAAGTTCAATCGTGTACAGCCCTGGGTCATGGATACGCGTTGTCAGGGTAAACCGCACCAGGTTATCTTCAATAATACTTACCACACCGACCCTGGACCTGAGACGGTTCCGTTCTACTTTTTCGAGCCAGATGCTGCGGACAGCGCCCGTAAAGGTCTGATACCAGATGCCTCCGCGTTTGTAAACATGGGATTCTTGTTTTCCACGCGGAATATCTGCATCCATACTGCTTTTCACCCTGACGGTGAGCTTATTGACTGGCAAAATATCGTGAAGCTCATAGGAAAAAGAAGTATATTCGCCCTGGTGAATCAACTCACCTTCAATGGTTGAAAGCGGATGCCCATTCAGCCAGACCTGGGTTTCATATCCGCAGGCGCCAAAGGTGAGCTGTAAAACAGCATCTACATCTTCCGATAAGGATGCATGTTCTGCTAATCCAAATTCCCTTTCGTACCACACGATGATCTGGTCTTTCCAGGGATTTACAACAGGATTGGAAGCTGACAAATGTTTTTCAACGCTGCCCGGCCAATTGGCAGTTTGTGAAAAGTCGTGTTGAACGAACCACTTTTCAGTAATTCCCCTATCGTCCACATCGACTGCAAACTTCCATTCGCCGTCCAGCAGCACATACTCATTAGGACGGAGGACGGCACGAGGCAAATCGTCCCTGTTATCATCCTTGTCAAAATCGGCTTCCCTGCTTTTGGACGAGCCATAATTGGTATGATTCTGCATCTTTACAGTGTTTTTGTTTTCACGTCGAAACTGACAATCAGCTTGCTTTCTTCAAATGGCCTTTCTTCTGCTGTTTAATCGCTGACATCATTCTCTGCATAGCAACAAACGTGTTCTGCCAGGATTTATCTGCAAGAAATTTATCTACTGCTTCAAGCCAGGTCTGGTCCTTTCTCCGGACAAGTTCTTTTTCTATGGCCGGAATAAAACTTTCAGCATCATATCCAATACTTACCAAACCTAATTTGCTGTAAGGAAAAACCACATCCCGAATGGCGGTAGATACGACCGGCCTTCCTGCGGCCAGATATTCCGGTGTTTTAGTCGGACTTATAAAACGAGTTGACTCATTTAGCAAAAATGGGATAAAAGCTACATCCCAGCCTGACAGATAGGAAGGTAGATCCTGATACCCTTTCGACCCCAGGTAGTGAATGTTGGCAGCCCGTGGAAGCGTAGCAGGATCTACCTTCACAACCGGACCGATAAGTACAATATTCCAGTCGGGGCGTTCTGCCGCTATTTTTCTGATCAGATCCTGGTCGAAACGTTCGTCAATTACACCGTAAAAACCAACTTTCACACCCTGGATCGAAGCCTGATCTTCAGGTTCAGTCAAGTCCTGCCTTGCAGATTGAAAATGTTCTTTGTCGATGCTGCTGGGGAATGGATGAATATTATGGTGATTCGCTTTTTTAGCTTCATAAAGGCTGACGCCGCCGGTAAAGACGACATCGGCTTTCAGCAGAAGCTGCTGTTCGAGAAACTTCAACTGAGGCGGAGCAAACCGGAACGCTGAAAGCTCATCCATACAATCATATATGGTCAGGTCTGGTGTGAACGTGTTAGAAAACTCAAAAGCTACCGGCGTGTAGTACCAGAAGGTAAACTGATTGGGATTACGCCCTTCAAAAAATGTCTGAAGCAATATTTTCATTTCTATTACAATCTGCTGCTGAGCTAATCCATGCGGCAAATGCGGTACACAAACCCACAGACCGGCATTCCTTTTTTCCAGCTTTAGATATGGCTTGTCAACACTGCCGAAAACCGGTTCTTCCAGAAAGTATACGTTCGCAGATTGAGCAAACCGGGTCATCAGATGCTGTGGACGCTGAAATACGAAATCCCATCTGAGATGGGAGAAACAAAGTAGATCCTTGCCTATGTTAATTTCCATAAAAAAGTAGGTATCAGGTAGAAAAATACCCACCGTTAGTAAAAATCGTGCCAGTCAGGATCTGATCGTATTCTCCTTATCCGACACGCTAACTTTTCATCGTAAAAAAACCATCTCAGCAGGGTATGAATGTATTGCTGATTTCCATTCAAGCCGCACCATCATAACTAACCATAAACCATATACGCATAAGCCATTATTAGAAGTAAACAAAAAAAGCGGGTTCAATTTACGATGTAAAAAGAACCCGCTCCGGATCTTGACATTTTTTTGAAAATTTGGTACCCGGTTTATTTCAAGGCAGCTTTCAGCTGTTTTGCTTCTTCAAGATGGTGTTTCAACGTTGGGAGTTTTGAAGCTGCCCAGGATTTAATTTCCTGATCGACGCCATTTGAGGCTTCATGTTCAAACAGTGCGACGGTTTCAACATGGGAAACGACCATCATAGACATGTACGTCGTATCGAAAGCCATCCCGCTCAGTGCATTAAGCGAATCTACTTTCATCTTTTTGGCAGGTGAAAGGTCAGTTGGCAGCATCATCTTCTTTTTGGCTGCCAGAGCCATTAGCTCCTGCGTTGCCATGGAATGATCCATCACCATATGCGCTCCGTAAGCTCTGACAGAATCGTTCATGGCTTTTTGCGAAGCTATCTCGCCTGATCTGATCTCAAAAAGATTTCCATCAGCAGCGGATATCATAAAAGTCCTGTCTATCTCCGACAATGGATCCTGATCATGGTCGGTGCAGGCATAAAAACCAAAAATTGCTGTTAGTAAAAGAATGTTCAATAAGTGCTTTTTCATCGTGTTAAGTTAAATTGTAAAAAAATAATCTGGCTGATTGCCTGTTCAAACGGTACTAATATGATCATGGTAATAAAAAGCAATGCGCGTGTTACGAAAGTCTGATCTCAGACAGTTTTAGACATAACCACTTCCAAAGCCTGCCGAAGCACTTCATAGGGCCGGAATCCGGTGATACTGATGCCGGCTCCGCCAGGTTTCATCATGGTAAGCGATGGAAAGCGCCCGATCTCTCGGTATCTTACCTGGGCAAGATCCTCCCGGAAAGCCTGTCGGCTGGCTTCACCATTAAAGTCGGTTATAAATTTGTCCACGTCAAAATCAGCCGGAAACCGATGGCCGCATATTCTGGCCAGGTCAACCAGAACTTCCGGTCTGGCTATGTTTCTGCCCTCAGTCATCACAGCTTTCCGTATCATTTGCAGGTAAATATCTTCAGCAAGCTGAGATTGCATCCCTGCTGTTTTCACGGCTATGCAGGCCGGATACGAAGATGCCGGCGGATCTTTGATCCATATACTTTCATCAAAGGATGCTCCTGTCAAATGTTTCGTTTCCAGCCACACCGGCCCCATCTGGACAGGTCTGTTGACTGCATTTAAAGGATCTTCGTATTTTCCCCAGTCAGGAATCATGCCTGCCATACAATATCGGTAAGAAATCTGCCCGCTGAACTCCGTGATCAGCCGCCGCCAATGTGGCTCAAAAGCCCAGCTCCAGCAACAGAGCGGATCGGTATAATAAACAATCTCTACCCGATCCGCTTTTCTGCTGAGTGTCTCCGCAGCCTCTTCCTGATTAAAGACCATTGTCTAGGATATCACCTGATTTAGAATAGGAACTCCACTGCATATCGATCTCGTCCGTTGCGGCTTTGATCTCATCACTTCTGAGCTTCCCGAGGGAAATGTTCATTTTTTCAATGTCCGCCAGCGTTTTGTCGGTACCTTTCGGCTGAATGTCGGTTAGTCCCGCAGTGTCCATAACCTGTTGTAATGGATCCTGGATATACTGCCACGATTCACCAAGCTGTGTGCTCGTCCCTTCATTCCAGGGGCCACGCACCTGCGAACCATTCGACATATTGTAATAAAGATTGCTATATCTTGGATCGCCCTGAAGAACGCCCGGCGGGAAGTTGGGCTGGATCGTGTTAAGCGCCGCTTCAAACATCTGATAGTGAGCCACCTCACGGGTCATCAGGAAGGTGAGCGTTTCTTTTACATAGGGATCGTCCGTAAATTTCATGAGATACTCATACACGATTTTCGCTCTGGACTCAGCCGCAATATTGGATCGCAGATCCACTGTCGGATCGCCGTTCGCATTGACATAGGCCGCTGTCCAGGGAATTCCGTTACTATCGGTCAGTGCAGGACTACCTCCCGACAAAACACCAAAATGCGGATTGACAATTGCTTCATGGATAAAGTCCTCTTTCGCTGCAGTGCCGTCAAGCAACTTCATAATTTCCGACTCATCTGAAGCATTCTTGAGTTCACCGCTCACACCACTCAGAAGCATCTGGATCGTAGCACCTACGATTTCAAGATGGCTGAATTCTTCGGTGGCAATGTCCATCAGCAAATCGTATTTATCAGGGTACGGCTTGCGGCAGCTAAATGCCTGCACAAAATATTGCATAGCGGCCTTGAGCTCACCATTGCTACCCCCAAACTGTTCCAGCAGCAAACGCGCAAACTTCGGATCGGGCTTCGACACCCGCGCATTGAATTGTAATTCCTTAGCGTGATAAAACATAATACGTCATGGTTTAAGTGAATTTCGACGTTGCGCTAATAATAATTATGCCAGATCATCGGATCTGTTACACACATAATGAATGAGATTCCGGCCTGGCACCTTAAAGCTTTAAACCACACTCCGGCTCAAACCAACTCAATTTTGCTTTTATTGTATACAGAACTAACGCAGGGGCACATTGACCAGTTGTTACAGAAAGACGATCTGGTCCCGTTCCTTTTCTCTGTTATTCTGTTGTAGAAATTTTACTCAGGAACGATTTCCCTATGAAAAAGCGAAATCGTACTATACTTCAGCAAAGCGCCGGGGGATGTACGCCGTCAATTTTCCTGGCATGAAATTTACCCTACGCAGGTTCTTTTTTCAACCTGGAAGCAGGCATATGTTTTATTTAACCTTTGCAAAAATGAAAATATTCAGCACGTCTGCCCATGCGGTATTGGACTACCTCACAGCACTTTTTTTAATCACTTCGCCATGGATCTTTAATTTCGAAAATGCTCCGGCTGCTATCTGGACGATGATCCTATTCGGTCTGTTATCACTTACCCTATCGCTTTTTACGGACTATGAAGGAGGGATTTTCCGTAGCATTCCCATGCGGGTTCATCTGACGGCAGATACTTTCTTCGGCGCATTCCTGGCTTCTTCTCCCTGGATCCTGGGTTTTGCAAAAGATACATTTCTTCCTCAGCTGACCGTAGGCCTTCTTATATCTTTTGTCGGATTGCTTACCCGCAAACGTCCGTCGGGCAGAAATTCGGAACAAATCGTGCAGCAAACAGAAGTGTAAGGTTTTACCAGATCTGGTTAAATAGCTAAAATGGAAAGGAGCGCCAAATGTTCAGATGGCGCTCCTTTTTTAATGCCTGGGCACGTCGGTATTCGTCGTGTCAGTTCCCGGAACGGTTAGTTTTTCGGCGTCGTTTTTGTCGATATCCTTTCTTGTATCGACTGAATTGGAATCTTTTCCGACCACCGTCGAATCGATCGGTGTTCCCTGGGTCTGGTCCGTAGCGTCCTTGCTCTCTTCTTTTTTGGCGCAGGCCAGTTGCATCATTCCAGCCATGGCCAGTATTGAAAACATTTTCAAACGCATGATTTTAAATTTTATAGTGAAAATAAATATTTGTTGCCGTAGCAGCGGGCAATGATAAAAAGGTGTTCCAGCATAGGGATACGTAAAAAAGCTGACCTTCCGGTCAGCTTTTTATAAATCAGGCGCATTGTTATCGCTGTTACAGATCTCTTGTTCTCAGATCCGCATTTTCTACATGATTCCTCAGATCCGGATTTTCTATGTTTTCTGTTTCAACTTCAGTATGACGGACCGTATCAGAAATTTTTTCCTCAGTGTCAATGATCTGTTTACCGAGGCTGACCTCTTCTACCACACGCGCTTCTTTTGAAACAACCGGAATTTCCGCATGCTCGATCACCTCGATGGTCCCTTCCTTAAACGTATCAAAATCTGCCTCTGTCGCAGGGCGGTCTACCGGCGTTCTTTCCAGTGTCACGAATTCCTGTCTTAAACGGATTGTTTCTTCTACCGGACGTTCAACGATCCGGCTTTTCAAACGGATCCCACCGGTAGTAACTTCCCGCTTTCCGACCAAAAGTTCTTCCTCAATAACTTTAATCGTATCATCATCCCCCGCTTCACTTATTGGCGGTATGGCTGTGTTGTCCTCCGCCGGATAACTTCCGGAGGTTTCTCCAAAATCAACTGCTCCGTAGTTGTCCAGAATGGCAGCCGCCGTCTGCGCCTGCACCGAACTCTGTGTGTGCACAGTAACGATTGTTCCGCGTCGGCCGGCTTCTGAATATCTTTTTATTTCATGTTCATCGTCATCAAAAAGATTCCGGAAGAAATTACTGATCCGATCCGTAGAATCCTCCTGAACCAGCTCATGGTTTCCGTCTACGCTGGATGCAGTTGTAATATCAACTTCCTGATCGGTAAAACCGTTGGCTAACAAATACGTTTTTGCGTCCTGTGCTTCACTTAAGCTTTCGAATATTCCTACAACTGTGTTTGACATAACGTTAATATTTAGATAAGTTGTTGATTGAATTGGCTGGCGTTGTTAAATATCCGTGCCAGAACGGGACCTCGAAATTTCAATCTTTTCCTGTCTAAGCGTTATGTCTTCCGAATAAATATGTTCAGATCGCTTTTTAGTAATGTGGATTTCTTCAACCAGCATCAACCTTTTTTCGACAACCAGGACTTCCTTTACAACGGAAATAATCGTGGTGTCCCCCTTGTGGACGACAGCAGGTGGCGCCACTTCCACATATTGGTTATAGGGCTTTCGCTCCACAGTCACATGTTCCTGTGTAAGCTGCTCGCTGACCGCAACTGTTTGCTCTTCGACGGTTTTGGAAGCCGTTACTTTTCCGGTTTCGACTATTTTCTTGCCGAAAGAAATTTTCTCTTCAATGACAGGTATGGTGATGTCTCCGGGTTTTCCGGTTGCATCATGGCTTCGTGAAGCTTGATCCAGGTTTTCCATTTTTTCCGAATTTGGTTACACAGATCCTAGTAATAGTGTGCCTGATATTAGCCAAGACGTGTTTTTTTAAAAAGATCAATGAGATTATTTACTTTCATTTTTTCAAATATCCTGGTTTTATGAGTACTGACTGTGGTGAGTTTCAGGTTTAGTTCCAATGCAATTTCTTTTACCCATTTCCCTTCCATCAGCAGGTCGAGCACTTCTGTCTCCCGCGGCGACAAGCTGACCGGTTCATCCATACTTCCACCCAGAACTTTATTAAAAAAACGCTCTGCGACCTGCTCCTGTACCTGTTCGGTGATGTATTTTTTCCCATTTAACACCTGCCTGATGGCAACACCGATTTGTTCCATCGGAGCGTTTTTTGATAAAAAACCATTAGCACCTGCACTCAGAAAGTTAAGGGCAAACTTTTCTTCCTTCTGCCCGGTGAATACCAGTATCCTGACATTTTCCTGGAGGTGTCTAAGCCTTCCAATCATCGCATAAGTTTCACCGTCAGGAATGTCAATATCCAGAATTATCAGGTCTGCAACAAATCCGGAACTGAGAAGATTTGTTGCTGCTGCCAGGGAATTTGCGTGTTTGACAAGCGGATCAGGAAAGAGATTTTCAATGATTATTGTAACCGAGAAAGCAACCAGTTCATGGTCTTCAATAATTAAAAACTTATGCATATGAAGAGGGTATGTGGCAAACACAATTATTTACCGGCAAGATAAAAATTAAAACCTTTATCTGTTTGCCGGAAAAAGGGCATAATTCAAATCTTCTTGTAGTAATAATTTTGTTGGAAGTATGATTTCATTCGTACTGTTCCTAGTGCCAGAATGAATAAGTACTACGGATCAAGCCAAATAGTTGCAGTAGTTTTGGTTCCGGAAAAGCCAGTAAAAAGCGAACAGATAAACAAGCCTGAAACGCTGCGCTGCAAATACCGCGATACTCACTGAGCGACCATAGTTACAGTATAAATCATTTCCCTTCCTCAATTATAAATTTTTCTCAAATGAAAGCAAAACAACTAATGCTAAAAACGCTTCGTGCAGCGGCGTTTACTGGTGGATTTCTCACATCTTCCGCAGTTTTAGCGCAGGTGAAAATCGGAAGCAACCCTACGGTGATCTCGGCAAATGCAAACCTGGATATCCAGTCGACCAACGGTAACCGTATGGTTGTTTTAAAAGATAATGGCTTTGCAGGAATCGGTACGCTGACTCCAACCAATCTGCTGACACTAGGGCCTGTTTTTGGGGGTAATATTACCGCAGTAGCTGGTAAAAAGCTTGCCGTGTATCAGGCGGCAGCTGGTGATGATTTTTATGGATTAGGGGTCAATCCGGGAGTCCTTCAATTCCACGCCGCCTCTCTGCCCGATGAGGCACCGGCGATGGTGCTCACAGGAGCCGGTTCAGTAGGTATAGGCACCACCGGCCCTATTTCAAGACTACATGTCAATGAGACTGCCGAGGCGGTTTTCGGATCTACGATTGCAGCTTTCGGACGACCAGGCAACAAGTTGCTTTTCTTTGAAACTTCGGCTACGCTGGGAGCTTATAATGGTCTGGTTAAGGAAGGAGATGCCCATGTTATATTCTCTCCGGATGGCGATCCTTATAATGCAGCAAACACCGGTCTTGTCATCGCGCCATGGAGCACCAGCACTTCCAGCCCTGGTCTCAAGATTATGGAAAACGGAAATATAGGCATCGGCACGGCCACGCCCCCTGCCAAGTTATCTGTTTTTGGCGGACTTGCCTACTTTGGCACTGACCCGGCGCCCAGTATTGCAGCGCTAACCAGCGGAACAAGTACTTCTGACGGTATTATTTTCCAAAATCAAAATGGCGCTGTTAGTGATGGAGCGATCGTGGTTCAGCGCAGCGGAGCTGCCAATTACAGTCCCATGTATATCACACGTAATGCTACGCTGGGCTCAGGCAGCGGATTTCTGACAACCTACCTGGTCAACGGAACCCTCGTAGGATCTGTTTCAACAAACGGAGCGACCACAGCTTTCAATACTTCTTCTGATGCACGATTGAAGGAAAACATCAAAAAAACAAGATACGGACTGACTGAGCTGATGGCGATAAAAGTGTCAGATTATAACTACAGACATGACAAGTCTAAGACTGAGGTAACTGGGTTTCTGGCTCAGGATCTTCACAAGGTATATCCGGGTGCAGTTACTGTGGGCGGCGAAAATGCACAGACAGACCCATGGACAGTGGATTATGGTAAATTAACGCCCCTTTTGGTAAAGGCAGTCCAGGAACAACAGGACCAGATCACAGCGCTGAAACAGGAAAACATGCAGTTCAGAAGACAAACGTCCGAAATGAACGCATTGCACAGCAGTCTTAAAAAGCAATTGGATGCCGTTGAATCAATAGCTGCCAAATTAGAGCAGATGGAGGCGAAATTAGAAGCAACATTGTCAAAAGACGGCAGCATTACCACAGGACGGTAATGCAGGAAAGATTCCGGACAGTGTCTGGCGAATAAGATTTCTGCGCGCGGGACCCTGGCTGTATCTATTTTTAAAAATAAGCTTCATGCTCATTTATGAAAGTTGTTAATTTCATAAATGAGCATGAAACTTAAACAAATATGGGCTCAGCAGGACAGCTTCATAAATATCAACAATCGATATCAATTCGCTATCGGTCAGGCTCCGATTATCTGCTACGACAGGCGAAGGACAAACGGCGTGAGCAACGGGTGTAGAATCAAGGAAACCAACAGCCCCAGGTTTGATGTTGACACCAGCCTGGAAATAACACCGCATATCTGCACCCGGCATGTTAAAAACTCCCTGTTAAAAACAGTCCTTTGTAAAAGAAGAAGTTATCGAAACTCAGACAAAAAAAGAGACCTTTAAATTATTCAGTTTCTGCCGGTGGATTTAACGTTTTTACATAACATACAGGCAACTATACCGGTAAGATTTCGTTAAAATACTACGTCCAAACCATCCGAAAATTCATTACAGCTAAGTAGATTAAGGTAAACTCATACTTAAAATAACGATTCAGCTATACATCTAAGAATTACAACCCTTGTTTTTACACCTGCATCACTATATTAAATCTAGCCTGGTCAGAGCTTATGCTGTTCAGGCTATTTTCTTATTATTCAATTTAAAAAAATTTGCAATCTTCTTATCCCTTGAAGCGTTCCATTGCAGTTGACAAAGCCACTCAGTACCGGGCCTGGTTTTTCAGAAACAAATATTATAACTATGCTTGACTCATTCAGAACACTCCTTCGTCAAACCTTTCTTGCGGCATCGTTTACAGTTATCATTTCCAGCGCAGCTTTCAGTCAGACAGCTTGCAGCACGAAACCAGTGAAGATACAGGTTTCCGCCGGTCAGCTGGATGCAGCGATAAGCCAATTGTCAAGTCAGATTAATTGTGAGATTGTTTATGACAAAGACCTCGCGCAACGATTTAAATCCAATGCAGTTTCCGGAAATCTTGCCCCGTGGGAAGCTTTGATCATGCTTGTCAAAGGGACTGGCCTGGAGGTGCATGCGGACAAAAATAAACTTGACATAAACCAGACAGATCAACAGGATATTAAGATAAAAGCTTCCAAACTCCAGGAAGACGTTAATGAAGCGGTCAGGTCGAAAAAAATTACACAAAAAGTGGCAAATCATATTTATGCAGAGTTGGGCGAAGTCAAAATATCAGCGGGCGAGCTGGCCAAAAATCAGGGTTTTGTGAGTGCCGGTGAGAAAGCCAGTTATGAACGTACTTTTAAAGAAACCCGAAAATTATTAAGCTCCGGAAACTAAGATCACTGATGTTTAATCAAGTGCAGGCTATCAGATGCATGGATCTTGACCTAGGGACGAAATCAGCTTTTAATACCACAAAGACAACAGGAAGTGAACTGAGATATTGCGGCTATGTTTTTCATCAGCAATAACCGGACAAGCGGCAGTTTACAAACAAAAAGCAACCGGGCGGGCCCGGTTGCTTTTTGTCTAAATAAAACGCTCTTTAAAACACTGATCACAGGACACTAGATCAGCTTATCCGGTGTGATCGGCAGCTCGCGTATTCTTTTTCCCGTTGCATTAAACACCGCATTGGCGATCGCAGGGGCCACACCGATAATGGCAATTTCCCCTAAACCTTTACTTCCAACCGGATCGGCGATCAGGTCGGGTTTGTTGACAAAATAAACGTCAATAGCTGGCACATCCGCATGTACAGGTACATGATAATCACCAAAATCCTTGGTAACATAACGCCCATAACGATGGTCCATTACGGCATCCTCAGTAAGAGCCATACCAATTCCTCCAGTCGCGCCTCCTATCATTTGACTCGCTGCCGTTTTAGGGCTTACGATCGTTCCGGCATCGGCACAGCATACAATTTTTTTAACCCGCACCTGCCCGGTAAACGGATGAACATGAACCATGGCAAAGTGCATGGAAAAAGCATTCATCGAATACTTCTCCCGGTTCCCATCCGGTTTCGACTCGTTGGTGGTCTCTATTTTCCCGACATTATTCTGTTGAAATAAATCACTGATATTGATTTTTGCCGACGACTTTCCGACAAGCTGAAGTTCTTGTTTATCAAACATGAGATCGTCTGGTTTGGCAGTTGCAAAAGCTGTGTTTCCTTTTGCGGCAGCCATTGTGATCAGCCTTTCTTTCAAAGCATTACAGGCAGCAAGCACAGCTGGCCCTACGCTATTGACCGTCGAAGATCCTCCCTGCAATCCAGCGTTTGGAAATTCTGAACTACCAAGATTAAAAATGATCTTATCCGGAGCAATACCCATCGTATTTGATGCAATCTGAACCATGGCCGTTGCGGTACCCGGACCAATATCTGTGATCGCACAGTGCATAACCAGATTTGAATCTTTATCCAACTCTGCTTTAACGGTAGCAGGTCCCCGGTTTGCGCCAAAAGTTCCGGTCCCCATCCCGTAACCAACCAGCCACTCGCCTTCACGCACGGAGCCAGGTTTCATTTTACGGTTGCTCCATCCGATTCGTTTTTTTCCTTCTTCATAACATTCCCTCAAATACTTAGTCGACCAGGGCATATTCTTGTCCGGATCTGATTCGGTATAATTTAAAAGTCTGAAATCTATAGGATCCATGTCGATGGCATGAGCCATTTCGTCCATAGCCGATTCAAGCGCAAATGCTCCCGTTGCCTCTCCCGGACCACGCATCCATATGGGTGTAGCAACATTAAGCGGAAGGATACGGTAACGGGTGCTCACGCTGGGTGAAGCATACATCATCCGGGTTTGCTGAAGGGTTGATTCCGTAAATTCCTCATAACTGGACGTCTGCCCGATCGCATTGTGATTGATAGCCAGCAATTTCCCTTCTTTGGTGGCGCCCATCTGAATTTTTTGCCAAGTACGTGGACGGTATCCGACCATCGTAAACATCTGTTCGCGCGTAAGTACCAGTTTAACAGGTCGTTTCACCTGTTTTGCGGCAATGATGGCAGCGGTTTCATGCGGCCAGTTGTGCAGTCCGTTTCCGAATGCACCTCCAACAAATGTGGAAATTACTTTGACATGATCCTCTGGAATATTCCATTCTTTTGCAAACGTTTTCTGGGTAGACTTTGTCCCCTGTACTTTGTCATAAACAGTCAACCGGTCATCTGCTTCCCAATGTGCTGTAATGGCCTGTAATTCCATGGGATTATGCATCTCGGTAGGAATCACATATTCTGCCTCAATCCTGAATGGAGCACTGTCATAGGCACTTACCTCACCTCGGTCATAGTCAGCAGTCGGAGATTTTGGATTCTTTTTCGCAGCCGCAGCCAGTTTGGCGTCTTTAACATTCGCTTCCAGATTTGTCTTGTGCTCTTCCTTCGTATACTGGATTCTGACCAATGACGCAGCGTGACGGGCTTTCTCAAAACTTGTCGCTACCACGGCTACTACGGGCTGATCATTCGAGTAAACTCTGTTATCAAAAAACACACGCAAAGGCTGCCCGTTTGTCGGCGGCTCTGAAGGGTGCTCCCCTTTTGCCTGATATCCGGGCACTTTCACGGCGTTAAGGTGCGAGATCACCGCCAGCACACCCGGAGCCCTTTCAGCTGCTTTGGAATCGATATTTTTAATAGTACCCTTCGCAATGGTGCTGCCTACCAAAACCGCGTAGGCCACATCGGGAAGCTTGTATTCGGCCGAGTATCTGGCTGCGCCGGTCACCTTAAGCCGCCCATCCACCCGATCCAGGGGTTTGTAGTCTTTTTTATCAAAAAATGCTTCGTTCATGATCTTTCTATTCAGGGATTAGGAAATAATTACACCAGACCGGCTGCGTTTTTCAATGCTTCAACGATGACATTGGGACCAAGTTTGAGTTTGAAAGCATTGTATTTAAATGCTTTAGCCCCCTGCATGGCGATCTCCGCTGCCGCCCTGAACGACTCTTCCGTCGCCGGTTTGCCAGCCAGTGATTTTTCGGCATCTTTCAACCTCCATGGCTTATGCGCCACACCGCCCATTGCAAGCCTGGCTTCCCTGATGACCTTCCCATCCATATCCAGTGCAGCCGCAGCAGATACCAATGCAAATGCATAGGATGCGCGGTCGCGGACCTTCATGTAATGAACATTTTTATTGAAACGATTATCAGGAATTTCAACCGAAATGATCATTTCGTTGTTTTGCAGCGTATTGTCCTTGTCCGGCTGATTGCCCGGCAGGCGGTGGAATTCTTCAAACGGAATTTGTCGTTCCCCTTTTGGACCTGCCACCGTTATAGTTGCATCCAATGCTACCAGGGCGACACACATATCGCTCGGATGTACCGCAATGCACTGATCGCTTGTGCCGAAAATACCATGCATCCGGTTCAACCCTTCGAGTGCGCCGCATCCGGAACCCGGCTGTCGCTTGTTACACGGAAGGGCGGTATCATAAAAGTAATGGCAGCGTGTACGCTGCATCATATTTCCGCCAACGGTCGCCATATTCCTGATCTGTGCCGATGCACCTGCATTCAAGGCCTGTGCAAGCAGCGGATGTTTTTCCAGAATCAGCTTGCTGTCGGCCACCTGGCTGTTCAAAGCCAATGCACCGATGCTGGTCTTTCCATTTTTCTGCTGTATATCTTTAAGCGGAATCTGGTTAATGTCCACCAGTTTGGTTGGTGCCATTACATTTCGCTTCATTAAATCGATGAGATTGGTACCGCCTGCAATAAACCTGGCGTTACTGCTGTTAACTAACCCATTGATAGCTGCCTTTGAAGTGGAAGCGCGTTCGTATTGAAATTGTATCATGATTTTTGCCCCCCGTTTTTTACTTCCTGAATAGCTTTCACAATGTTGGGATAGGCGCCGCAACGGCATATATTCCCACTCATGAACTCCTTGATATCTGCTTCAGAATTGGCATGGCCTTCGCGGATACAGGCCACCGCAGACATGATCTGCCCGGGTGTACAATAGCCGCACTGAAACCCGTCATGTTTGATAAATGCCTGTTGCATCGGGTGGAGTTTTTCTCCATCCGCGAGGCCTTCAATGGTGGTAATTTCCTGTCCTTCCTGCATAATGGCGAGGCTCAGACAAGATAATACACGCTGACCATTGACATGAACCGTGCAGGCTCCGCACTGTCCGTAATCACATCCTTTTTTTGTTCCGGTAAGGTCCATCTGCTCGCGAAGTACATCCAAAAGTGTGGCCCTGGGTTCCAGGTTCAGTTGTCTCTTTACTCCGTTGACAGTCATATTGACCGGTGTCGTTTCGAAAGCTGCGCTGATTCTTTCGCCCAGATTATATTCGGCAGCCCTGGCAACCGTCCCGGGCGCTACGGCAATAGCCGTCAGTATTGATGTTGCTTTCAGAAAATCCCGTCTGGATTCATGATTGCCTTCATCAGGTAATTGTTCGTTAATTTCTTTTCTGTTCATGGTGGTTTCTGGTATGAGCAACTGATGTTATGCAGACAAACGGAATCTGTTGTCTGATACTGAGTAAGTGTTGCGGAAGTGTTTTATATAAATAACCTATAAAGATCAAGCCAGAGAGAATATCGTTAGCAGGCAGCGTCAGAAAACAGCTTTTCGGGTCTATTTCGGTCATTGCCGTGCGCAACTTCCTGCATCCAGTCAACAAACTTTCTATCCGACTGCCCGCGGGTGGGTTCGTGTGTGATCCGTGGTGCCGCAGTTGCCAATTCCATTGTGTTACTGCCGGGATTTTTCGTTTGAGATCTCCGGGAAAAATTTCCTCAGTGCTACCACCCTCCCACAGTTAGCAGCTGCATACAATGGTTATGATTAACTTTTGCCCTCACGATCTTTCATGATCATCTGGTCAGGTAAATGCCTGATGACCCGGGCAGGTACCCCCGCAACAACTGTATCCGGCGGTACATCCTTTGTCACGACGGCGCCTGCTGCTACCACCGCATTTTCTCCAATGGTTACGCCTGGCAAAATCGTGGCGCCTGCGCCAATCCATGCGTTCCGCCTGACTTTGACAGGTTTTGGAATCAATGTCGTTCTGTCTGTGACATCCAGCGGATGATTTTCTGAGGTAATATTGACACGCGGACCAATCTGAACATCATCTTCTATAATAATTCCGCCAATGTCCAGAAATGAGCAGGCGTGGTTGATGAAAACATTTTTTCCCAACGTGATGAACTTCCCGAAATTGGTATAAAAGGGAGGAAATATGGTCGTCGTTTCATCAATGGATACGCCAATGATCTCCCCCAGGCCAGCCCTCACGGCATCCGTGTCTGTCGCTTCTGCATTCATCTTGGTACATAACCTGATGGTACGAGAAACGATGCCGGCAAATTCAGGATAATCAGGATCATCCTTCCGGAGTTGATCTCCAGCCTGCACGCGGTCAAGAATATTTTTACGATGTTCTGGTTCACTCATTTTTATAAAGGCCAAAATAGTTAATCTTACCAAAGGTAACCGTGGCAGGCACCAACCGGATAATGATAATCAAACCATTCATTAAGAATATCAAACGTAAATGAACCGCGGAGCAAGCGGTACTATTCCGGCTGACTCTTGGAACTCATATTGAAACAAGCCGGATGTTGGAAAGATGGCGTTGGTCATTGATGCAGTGGCGAGACCCTTTGCATCTCTTTCAAAACTTATTAGAAAATGAAAGGCCTAACCGCTGGACAGGCAGATGCCTTTTACCGGTGGTCAGACAGATTTAAACAAATCCTTGCTTTCGTCAAAAACAGAGAAGATTTCCGGTATCTTTTATCTCAGATGGACTGAAACCAGAATGTTTTTATTCAATTTAGAAAGTACTTCGGCAACCTAAAATGGCGAGAGAATCAGGCGTATTTATTTTTCAAAAACGTCACCAGGTCTGTTTCCAGATCTTTCAAAGGGTGCTTAAAAACTGATCCAATCACATTGATACCTGTTAAAAATGGATCAAGGAAACTGAGCAACAGATTAGGAGACATCGCATGCACCGTAATCTGATTTCCGCTTTTGGAGATCTGAGCCCCGACAAATTCAGATTTTCTGACCACAATGCTTCTGTTGTTGCCAAGACCAAAAAAGCGATATGAATATTTCGACGAAAATTCCTGTTCAAGCACACCAGCGATCTGTTCTGGGGAGGGATCCTGGTTTATCGTGATGACTTTCATAAGACGACCTGTTAAATGAAATGATGTTTAAAAGTTCGAAAAAGAAAACGACGTTTCAAAGTTTGCAATCAAAAGTATTTTTTCAGACTTGTGAGCGGATATGACTTTTAAGTAAATACCCCGGGTCATTCGAAACCATCCTGCTTCCATACCGGCGCGGATCTTTGTGCGAAATCAGCCATTTTGTTGTTTTATTTGAGTTTTTCAAATATGGCTATCATGGATGCCGGATCAAGTGCGTTCATATCCACCAGCTTCAACGACTTGACCATATTCTTAGTTGAGGTTTTATAATGCTGAAAATGCGGTGTTTTCAAATGTGACTGATATGCAGCGCTGTCAGCATATATTTCGATAATCCTGATCTCAGTTTGCTGGTTTTTCATTTGCATTGGAAAAATAGACAACACCCCTGGTTCTTTAAGCACCGACGCAGCTGCCTCTTCTTTCAGAATTTTATTATACTCGATCAAAAATTCAGGAAAGATTTCTATTTCTGAAATGCGAACCATCATATCAGTCGAAGTGATTGGAGGTAAGGGCTTTTCTATGATTTCCCTCAACGAATTAGCCTGTGTTCGGTTGACAAATTTTTCACTTATTGACGCGATGGCCGTTAACTGATCTTCTGTTATGCCAACATTCCTTCCCATTTTTACATGTGCCTGCAATTGCGAAGTTACTCCCTGCATCGCAGTCAGAGCCGAAATGGTTACGATTTCCCGTTGCCGATAGCTCAACACATCACTTTCAAAAATATCAGCAAAGAGATGTTCTTTAAGAAACTTGTCTATTCTTGGTGCAAATCCCCCGAAACCCGGAGCAGGTTTGGATTGTGGTGTTTTTGTTAATAGTTCCAACACTTTTCTGCCCTGTTCATATTTGTCACGATTTACTTTTTTCGATGGAATCGCCGGTTCCCGTATATCGCTGATCCCCTCTGCTTTTCTCTTTTCAACCACTTCCATCAGTTTTGCCAATGCATTCAGACTTCTCGGAAATCCGCAGTAAGCATAAAGCTGCACAAGTATTTCCTTAGTCTGTTCTATGGTAATTCCTGCATTGAGGCCAGCATTTAACTGAATTGCCAGCTTATCCAGATCACCTACAGCGGTAAGCGAAGAAATAATGGCAATGTTTTCTTCGTGAGCCGATAATGCGCTGTTTCCTGTTTCTTTGTTTTGTGCATTAATTTTTAAAGACATAACCAATAGCAGGACGATCAGGATTCCTTTAGATATATGATTGATTAACATAAAGCCAGATTTAATTGGTTGACATCAAATAGATTACCCGAAAATACACCTTTGCTGACATGAATCAGATTGCATCAGCGTTTTTACCTTCAGGAATTATTTCCAGGATTTTGTTTGCTATAAATACTATCGCAAAGATCGGATCAGGTATCGCAGCATTTTTACACTGAATACAGGTTTATTTACCACTTTTACTGATATGTGGCCGGTTATGACAGACAATCCAGCCGAACCATTAGATTTGAATTTTAATTACGAAGGATATGGATCGGGTAGAGAGAATCGATACGGTAAATCAATACAACAACTGGATGGGGGTTTCTACGATGCACCCTCTGGTCAGCGTAGTTAATTTTGATGACATCCCGCCGTTGCAATATTTCCGGCGATACATGGGTATCTATGCCGTATTTCTAAAAGACATTAAGTGCGGAAATATGATCTATGGTTGTCAGCCATATGATTATGAGGATGGAACACTTGTGTTCGTTGCGCCCGGGCAGGTTTATGGTATTGACAGCAACGGTATAAAAAGCAAGCCAACCGGTTATGCACTCGTTTTCCACCCGGACCTGCTTGCCGGAACTCATTTAAGCAAGATCATCAAAGAATATTCATTTTTTTCATACGAAGTAAATGAAGCTTTGCATGTATCAAAAAAAGAAAGAGATACCATTGTGGGCTGTTTTGAAAAGATTATGCTGGAAATAAACCAGAATATAGATAAGCACAGCAAAACCCTTGTTGTCTCGAACATCGAGCTGTTGTTGAATTACTGCATGCGGTATTACGACCGGCAGTTCATCACCCGGGCCAACGTCAATAAAGATATCCTGGTGCGTTTTGAAGAATTGCTGCATGATTATTTCAGATCAGGGAAAGCGCAGTTATCAGGACTTCCAAGTGTGCATTATTGCGCCGGACGCTTAAATTTATCACCAAACTATTTTGGCGACCTAATTAAAAAGGAAACAGGCAATACTGCGCTGGATTTCATTCAATCCAGATTAATCGAGGAAGCAAAATCTAGAATCTTCGAATCCGGTGTCTCGTTCGGTGAATTGTCTTATCAGCTCGGGTTCAAATATCAACAACATTTCAACCGTTTCTTCAAGCAAAAAACAGGCGTTACACCGAATGAATACCGAAACATGAATTGATAGGATTCTTCTGAAATACAAACCCCCGGCAACTTTCTGCCAAATGCAGGATCAGCTGTTCCGGGGGGATATTAATTTTGTTTAAAGAAATTATTTTAACGGGTTGCCACAGTTCCCACGACTGAACGACATATAGCCACATTTCTGCTATTCATTTTCAACGACCATTTTCCGTTTTTGCAGGGAAAAGCCTGCTCCCTTTGCCAGCACATGCATTTGCATGCCCTCTACGTAAACAGACTGCATTTTTTTGGCTTTTTTGAAGTTGGTCAATGTCACATCGTCAGCTTCAAGGATCATTGCGACGCCGGAACCAATAGTCCGGATATGATCGCCTTCAGTGATCACCAGCCCCGTATCCTCACAAATACCGATGGCAATGTAACCCGGATTAATCAGCAGCGCTTCGGCAAGCCGTGCGAACCGGCCGCGGCTCATAAAATGTGTATCAATAATAGCCTCAGGAAGCAAGTTAAATCCTTCACTGACTTCGACGATACCTTTCAGTAATGACTCAGTGCTTGAACCCGCTTCGATCATGGCGCCAGACATGGCCATGGCACCTGCACTGGTTCCCGAGATCACAAAATCTTCATTATAATAACGGTCAGTCAGAAGCTCAAAAAACTTTGTTCCGAGGATTTTGTCCATGATCCTCTTTTGGTCCCCACCGGTAAAAAAAACGCCATCGAGCTCTGCCAGAAGACCCAGCGTTTTTTTACTATTCACATTCCTTCCATTCAAATAGAGGATAGTGACCTGGGTACAGCCTAGTTTTTTAAATGCTTCCAGATACATCGCACCCATTTCCTCGGGTTCCTGAGAGGCTGTGGTGACTACCGCCAGTTTTGACGTTTTCCCCTTCATTTCGCCAAGTACCTCCTGAAGTACGCCCTCATTCTCAAACGAAACAACCTGAGAACTTCCTGTATGCTCATCTTCAGGTTTTCGCGCCTCTTTTCCCCCGATGGGGATTAATTTTCCTTTTGGAATTTTCATATACTGTTTAATGATCAATCAATTTAACGTCATTAATTCGTTGTGATATAACCCATCTCTTTCATCCAGATCTTTAAATCCTTTTATCAGGGAGATCACATTTTTAATCTTTTCAGTGGTCACTACGATCAGCTGCCCCGGACGCGAATGGCGGATAGCATAATTAATCGCCTGCAATTCGTCACGGATCACCTTAATCTTGCACAGCGGGCTGACTGCCTTGATGCCGGTCTTCAACAATTCGACGATCTCCTGATGCTTGCGTCCGCGCAGATCCTCATCAAGACGAATTATAACTTCGTCAAAGATACCTGCCACCACGCCGCCCAGCTCCCGGATATCCTCGTCCCTTCTGTCGCCAACGCCGGTAATGATGCCAAGCTTGCTTGTAGCCGACAGATTATCCAGATACTGACCCAGAGCTGACATACCATGTGGATTATGCGCGTAGTCTACAAGCAGATCGAATTCTTTGAAGTGAAAATAATTTAATCTCCCCGGTGTAGTTTCTGCAGAAACCTGGAAACTATAAAGTCCGGCCGCCAGCTGATTGATTTCAAAGCCCTGCGCATAAGCAGCCAGCACGGCAGCAAGGATATTTTCAATCATAAAATGACATTTCCCGCCAAAGGTTGCCGGAATGGCCTGTGCATCGGCAACAGTAACTTTAATACTGCCATTGACAAGTCTGATTTCACCCTGTTCGTAAATACATGCCACCCCGCCATCAGCTGTATGCCGGGTAATGCGTTCATTTTCAGGATTCATGCTAAAAAGACCGATCCTGGATCTGACCCGCTCCCTGATACTGTAACTTCCATCGTTATCGGCATTCAGAATGGTCATCCCATTCGGACTGACGGATTCCGCAACGACTGATTTTACATTTACCATTTGTTCGACACTATGGATATCGTTCAATCCGAGGTGGTCTGCCGCAACATTGGTAACGATCCCTACGTCGCACTGGTCAAAAGCCAGTCCTGAGCGAAGCAGACCGCCCCTTGCCGTTTCCAGAACCGCGACATCCACTGCGGGATCTTTCAGGATCTTTCTTGCACTTTCCGGACCTGTGCAGTCGCCCTGCTCTATCATGAGGTCATCAATGTATATACCGTCGGTGGTCGTGTAACCTACACAGGCATTTCGCTGCTTCATCAGATGCGCAGTGATTCGTGTAGTTGTTGTCTTCCCGTTCGTACCCGTAACAGCAATAATCGGGATCCGGCCTGAATTATTATCCGGAAAAAGCATTTCTACGACATCGGCGCCTACATCCCTGGGTTTACCAACCGACGGATATAAATGCATTCTGAAACCCGGACTGGCATTAACCTCGATCACCGCGGTCCCTGATTCGGCAAGAGGCCTGGTAATATCCTGAGCAATGATATCGATACCGCAGATATCCAGTCCGATCAGCTTCGCCACCCGCTCCGCCATCATGACGATCTCGGGATGCAGGTTTTCTGTCACGTCCTCCGAGGTACCACCCTTGCTGAGGTTTGCAGCGTCTGAAAGTTTTATACTCCTATCCGAAGTCAGTACCGAATCCAGAGACAGATCCTGAGCCCGCAGATATTCCGTAAGGTTCTTGTCGATGACAACGCGGGTCAGTTTATTTTCATGGCCATCACCCCTGCGCGGATCGAGGTTCGTCTGGTTGATCAGTTCACGGATCGTGGAAATGCCATCACCGTAGACCATTGCAGCCGTACGTTTAGCAGCGGCACTGAATTTATTACCGATCACGAGCAACCGGTAATCGTTGCCGGCGACAAATTGTTCAACGATCACTTTATCAGAAAAAGAAGAGGCCAATAGATAAGCGTTTCTGGCCATCTGCATGTCGCTGATTCCCGTGGTCACACCCTTGCCCTGATTTGCATCAAGCGGCTTGATCACCAGCGGATAGCCCAACAGTGCGAAGGCTTCATCCAACTCTGACTCGTCGGTGACGATCGTCCCTCCAGGCACAGGCACGCCTGCCCTGGCAAGCACCTCTTTGGTTATATTTTTATCACTGGCCAGAGACACGGCGATGCTGCTCGTATTACATGTCGTTGTAGCTTCCACCCGCTTCTGTGAGCTGCCATACCCTAGCTGAACTAAATTATCATCATTGAGCCTGATAACAGGAATATTTCTCCGCTTGCATGCATCAACGATCGACTGGGTACTGGGTCCCAGAAGATCTTTCCGACCGATGGCTTTGAGTTGCTTGATCGTCTCATTCAGGTCAAAAGAACTGCCTGCGACAAGCGACCTTGCCATTTCAACCGCCTTTTGGCCAGCCAGTTCACCTGCATTTTCTGCGCTGTATTCAAATACCACATGGTATATGCCATAGTCACCTGTTCCCCTGGTACGGCCGAATCCACACGACATTCCTGCCAGCGACTGCATTTCCAAAGCAATATGTTCGATCACGTGCCCCATCCAGGTTCCGTCCTTTACCCTTTCAAAAAAACCACCCGGACGGCCTTCCGAGCAATAGTGGCTTTGGAGACTTGGCATTTGATTCTTTAACCTGTCATAAAAACCTTCAATCTTGTTGGTTGGAAACTCCTCAAGCTCTTCCAGATCCAATTTCATAACAACCAACTTCTGTTTGCGTATCGACCAGATATTGGGGCCACGCATGCAACGCATCTCAATGATATTCATGATTTCACACTGTTTCGTGTATTATAGTTGACGCTCCGATAGTTGATCGGATGGACGCCGGATATTAATAATTATGCCAGAGACCGCTTTTTTGTCCGTCGGTTTTGGCAAATCATTTCACCCATTAATTAATATTATTCGTAGAAAATATTGCGCAATACAAAGTGCTTTCAGTTCAAATTGGGGTGTCTGGCAGAGTTTTTGTAAGGGCGCGAGGTTTCAATTTAACGCATTAGAAAAAAACCATGTACACGATTGCGATTCACGGCGGGGCTGGATCTCTGAGCAGAGGAACAACTACATTACAAGAGGAAGAAGAATTCATCAAAGGACTTGATGATGCACTGCAGGCGGGCTGCCAAATTTTATCACAGGGAGGCTCAGCCATCGACGCCGTGGAAATGGCGGTCAGGGCATTGGAAGACAATCCTATATTTAATGCTGGCAGAGGGGCCGTTTTTACAGCTGAAGAAATCCACGAAATGGACGCGGCCATCATGTGCGGCAAAACTTTGAAAGCAGGCGCAGTGGCAGGTATAACAAATATCCGAAATCCAGTCGGCCTGGCCAGAGCCGTCTTGGAGAAGTCGGAGAACGTATTTTTAGCAGGGAAAGGTGCGATGGATTTCGCAAAGGTTCATGCCATTGCTTCTGAAGACGACACTTATTTTGACACTGAGCAGCGGCGTAGAGAACTGATGAAAGCCCGGAAAAAAGAAAACAGCAGCAATACCGGAAAAAGCACCGTTGGCGCGGTGGCCCTCGATCAGCATGGAAACCTGGCAGTAGCGACATCTACAGGAGGTATTACCAATAAAAAATTTGGACGTGTTGGAGACAGTCCGGTCATCGGCGGCGGAACTTATGCAAATAATCAGTCTTGCGCGGTATCGTGTACCGGCGACGGCGAATTTTTCATTCGTCTGGTAAGTGCCTACGATGTGGCTTCGCTGGTACAGTATAAGCAAATGAAGCTTTGCGATGCCTGCGATCATGTGATGCACAAACTGACTTTACTTGGCGGTGAGGGTGGCCTGATCGGCTTGGATGCAAAGGGCAATGTTGAGCTGGTCTTTAATTGCGAAAGTATGCTGCGGGCCTGGACAAATCACCGGGGCGAGGGGAACACCTGCATCTGGCGCGGTTCAGAATAATCCAGGCAGTCCAGCATGGTGACATATATGCAGAAGATTCAGATTTTTTTACCGAAACATGTGAGAATATCTTATACATCCGCTAATTTGGCCAGGTGTCTTTATTTAAAAATATAATTCCTTTGTATTGTTAAATAAAACGATGGACGGGATTAACCGGCCACATCCTCTTTCCTTGTTTGCTCGTATGGATATTTCTTTGAAACGATTGGCTGTCTGGATATTTCCTTTTTTTCTGTTAAGTTTTTATGGCAATGCCCAGAAAAACGAACCGTTGAAACTTTGGTACAAAAGCCCTGCGGCGCGGTGGGTTGAAGCATTGCCGGTAGGGAACGGACATATCGGCGTAATGGTTTTCGGTGGAGCGGAAAAGGAGCTTTTGCAACTGAATGAAAGTTCACTATGGTCTGGCGGACCTGTTAAAACCAATCTAAATCCGAAGTCGGCGTCCTATCTTCCACAAGTGCGGGAGGCTCTTTTAAAGAAAGGTGACTACCAGGAAGCCAATGAATTGCTGAAGAAAATGCAGGGCCTCTATACGGAATCTTACATGCCAATGGGCGATGTCGAGATTATCCAGGACCTGAAAGGTAAACCCCGGACCAGCTATTATCGGGATCTGGATATAACCAATTCCATTGCAACTACAAGGTTTACCGCCGGAGGTGTTGAATATAAAAGAGAAATATTTATTTCGGCACCTGACAATATTGTGGTGATGCGGATATCGGCATCTAAGCCCAAACAGCTGAATTTCACTATCTCAGCAGGCAGCCAGTTACGATATAACCTGGAAGTCACCAATTCAAAGGAACTGTTGGTTAATGGAAAAGCACCGGCGCACGTAAATCCGAACTATTATAATCCAGCCGGCCAGCCGCCTATTGTATATGAAGATCCAGCCGGCTGCAACGGGATGCGATTCCAGTTCCGGATGAAAGCCACAAGTAAGGATGGCCTTGTTACAACTGATACATCAGGAATTCATGTAAAAAACGCATCACAAGTGTTTGTATACCTGTCTGCGGCCACCAGCTTTAACGGTTTTGACAAATGCCCTGATCAGGAGGGCAAAGATGAAAAAGCAATAGCAAAAGGGTATATGGACAAAGCAGCAGCGAAACCCTATGCTGTTTTATTAAAACGTCATCTGGATGACTTTCATACCTACTTCAACAGGTTATCATTCGATGTTACTGACAGCACGGCGAGCAATCCAAACATTAAACTTCCTACCGATGAGCGCCTCATGGCCTATTCAAAAGGTGATTATGACCCTAGACTTGAGACATTATATTATCAATACGGCCGTTATCTTCTAATTTCGTCTTCCCGCGATGCATTACCGGGTGTTCCGGCGGGACCACCTGCCAACCTTCAGGGAATATGGAACAAGGAAATGCGGGCGCCATGGAGCTCAAATTACACGATCAATATTAATACCCAAATGAATTACTGGCCGGCCGAAGTAGCCAACCTGTCAGAAATGCATAAACCTCTGCTTAACTGGATCAACGACATTTCAAAAACGGGAAAAACCACAGCAGAACAGTTTTACGGGGCAAAAGGATGGGTTGCGCATCATAACTCAGACCTGTGGGGCCAGTCAAACCCGGTTGGGAATATCGGCGACGGTGACCCCGTCTGGGCAAACTGGTACATGGGCGCTAACTGGCTTTGCCAGCATTTGTGGGAACATTACCGGTTTTCGGGAGATAAAAATTTCCTGAAAGAACAGGGGTATCCGGTGATGAAAGAGGCGGCCATTTTTACGTTGGACTGGCTTGTTGAAGACCAGAACGGATACCTGGTGACAGCGCCGTCAACGTCCCCTGAAAATAAATTCAAAGATCCCAAAGGCGGTGAGGCCGCAGTTTCTGTTGCTACAACGATGGATATTTCGATCATTTATGATCTTTTCTCAAATCTGATAGAAGCAGCAGACGTACTGGGTACTGACCAGGAATTTAAAAAACTTCTCATCGAAAAACGTTCGAAATTGTACCCGCTAAAAATTGACAGTCGCGGCAGAATTCAGGAATGGTATCAGGATTTTGAAGAGACCGACACATTACATCGTCACGTTTCGCATCTTTTCGGATTGCATCCAGGTCACCGGATCTCGCAGGAGACACCTGAATATTTTAAGGCTGCCAGAAGAACGCTGGAAGTAAGGGGTGACTTGGGAACGGGCTGGAGCAAAGGCTGGAAGATAAATTTCTGGGCCAGGTTGCTGGACGGCAATCATGCATACGCACTGATCCGCCAGCTGATGAAATATACCAATGAGGGAAAAGGGGAGCAATACAAGGGTGGCGGCACCTATCCCAATTTCTTTGATGCACACCCTCCTTTTCAGATTGATGGAAACTTTGCGGGCACCGCAGGTATGTCTGAGATGCTGCTTCAAAGCCACCTGGATGAAATTTACCTGCTGCCAGCACTGCCGTCCGCCTGGAAACAAGGTCGTATAAAAGGGCTTCGTGCACGCTCGGGATTTGAAGTGGATATGGAATGGAAAAACGGAAGGCTGACCGAATCTTCGATCCGGTCCCTGCTCGGTGGATTATGCACCATTAAAACCAGCTACCCTATCAGCCTGTTAGGTACGTTGGCAAAAACCGAGAAAACAGATTCAGGGTATATCACCCGGTTTAATACTGAAAAAGGAGAAGTGTACAGGATTACTACCACAAACTAACACTTTGCCCGTCTGGTTTACCATTTTTTTCCATTTGTTCTTATCTTGCCATTGCGCATGTAGTGTATTTTGAACGAGTGGCCTGACTTAAAAATGAACAATCTTACTGGATTTATAGATGAGTGGGGAAATAACGAACTGGATTTTTCAAAAAATTCCCAAAATGATCAATTCGTATCCACCCATTTTATTATTACCGCATTCGTTATTCGCAAAGAAGATACACAGGAGGTTGAAAGGGTAATTTCTGCGATCAAAAAAAGGCACTTTGGTAGTGATGATTTTCTTTTTGAAGGAATCGGCGCCGATCTTGCACTTCGAAAGCTGGTCCTTGAGGACCTTTCGGAAGCACCTTTCCAGATTTTTGCTTTAATAGTAGACAAGAGGCAGGTCATCAGTGAAGGGCTTCGTTACAAGGGGTCCTTTTATAAGTTTTTACACAAACGATTCGACGAGGAACTTTTTCATTTTTTCCCGGATCTTCAGATGATCGCCGGCCCTGTGAACGATGAAAGCTTCATTGCAGGTTTCATAAAATATGTACAGCAAAACCATATTTCCAATCTGTTCAATGAGTCAAGCTTTGGCTTTATTAATCATGAAAACAAACTCCTCACCCAGGCGTCAGGGCTGATCAGCGGGACACTCGCTTACTGTTATGATGAGGGGATGATCGCAGAAGAAAGAAGCCAATTGTTAGAACTGCTTCAGCCCAAACTAATATCAATAAAGTTCTGGCCGGATATAGTGAATCCCAACGTTCTAATGCCGGATCCGGAAGCGGTTGATTACGACAAAAAGGTTGCTGAATTAAGTATAAATCTTGCTAACGATTTCCTGCACAGAAAAGCCGGCATACCAGTGCCCCATGTCATTGACCAGATTACCACACTAAGTTATTTACTTTTCCATTTCAGGCATATCAATGCGATCCGTTACATTTCCAGCTTTGAGATCATGCAGCATATCAAAGTACGCCGGGGAAAACCAGTTTCACTGCATTATTTTCAAACCAAGGTAATAGCACCATTGCGGGATGCGGGCGTGCTTATTGCGAGCAGCGCGAAGGGATACAAACTACCGGCCAGTGAAACGGACCTTTACGATTTCATTAACCACAGCAACGCCATTATCGAACCTATGCTTTCAAGAGTAAAAAAATTTCGGGATCAGATTATGCTGGCAACGAATGATGAGCTTGACTTACTGGAAAAAGAAGAATACAGCCAAATAAGGAAAGTGGTTGATTAACTCCATCTGCCACCATATTTGGCGGCATGAACTTCCTGCCTGCATATTGCCAGAGAATTAATCCAGATCATCGATGGCCTGCGCAGCGGCCCTTTTTTTTTTATACAGAATTTTCTTCAGCAGCCAGTCAGGGTACTTCGAATCGTCGTCGGCCTCGAATACACGGAGTTGCTGACCTTCATCCGGCACAAGAAGTGCAGCCTGGCTGGATCCTAAAATTTTCGCAGCCGTTTGCACTCCTGAATATGTTGCTCCTGCGATCCCGTTCGCAAGGATGCTGGCACCGCACATATATAGATTTTCGATCTCAGTTTCGGGCTTGAAGGCGAATGCACCGATCTGCCAAAAATTTTTCTCCGTGCCGTAAACGCACCCGTCCGTAGAGTCGATGTAAAACATATTGGTCAGCGGCGTACCTAACTCTTTATGAACAACGTTGTCTTTAATTCCTGGCAAAACTTTTTCGAGCCCAGTCAGCATCTTTTGCATCAAACGTTCTTTAAACTCGGCATACGCATCGGAATGCCTGCTTTCTTCGCTTTTAAACTGGTCGAAAGATTCGTGACCGATGAAAGTTATCACTTCCAGGGTATGATTGATCCCGTCAAAGCTGGTTGGATCTTTTAGTGTGCTGCAGCTGATAAAGAGGCTGTCGAACTCCTGACCAGATTCAATATCAGCCCTAAGCTGATGCTGATAAATTTCATCAGAATCCTTGTCGGCAACAAGCCATACATTCCCGGAATCCATCCCTGCTTTTTTTACATCCATCTTAACCGTCAGAAACAACATGAGCGAGGTGCATGAATATTTCGTGGCCTTGATCTGTTTGAGGAGTTTCGTACTCAGATACTTTTCGCCAACCAGACCCAGGTAAGTCTTGCCGGGGTCGGCGTTAGAGATGACACGTTTGGCATAAATACACTCACCGTCACTAAGTTCGACGCCGACAGCACGCTTTTTTTGATCATCTGACAGCAATATCTGCCTCACATTTTGCCCTGTCCTTATTTCCCCTCCGTATTTTTTAACCGCCTTGGTCATGGCTTTAACGATCGCTGCCCCACCGCCCATCGGATAAAACCCTCCGTTTGAGTAATGATCCATGACGGCAGAATGATAAGGGAAACTGGCTTTACCGGGCGGCAGGCCATGGTCGCCGCACTGAATATTAAGGACTTTTTTGAGCAATGGATTTTTGATGTGCCAGTCTATAACCCTTTTCAAGCTGAACAGACCATATTTTCCCAGATGTCTGGTTTTCCACGGGATAGTCACATGGTCCCAGAAACCGTCCATTTCTGAAATAACAGCTAGCTGGCTGCTTACATTTTTCACCAACGTCAGGTATTTAGAAATACCCTGCTTCTCTTCCGGAAAACGTGCAGAAAGTGTATGATACAAAGCATCATAACCGGCCGGAATATCCACACTTTCTTCACCAATCCGGCAGTGCTCATATCCGTTTCTGTTCATTTCAAAGAAAACCAGATCATTTGCAATCCCCAATCCCTGATAGAGTTTGTTGGTGGATTGGTTTTCTGCAAGCTGACCGAGGTAATGCACGCCGGGAGAAAAACGATGTCCGTTCAAATGAAAACTATGACACCAGCCGCCCGGAACATTGTGCTGTTCCAGAACCAGTACTTTCTGCCCGCTGCGGGCAAGGCAGATTGCAGCTGAAAGGCCTCCTGCACCAGATCCTATAATGATTACGTCAAATTCCATATGAGGTATATACGAATTTAATGCCAGACAACATTTTAACAGAAATCAGTAGGTTTTATCCTGCAGCCAGCTTTTTCGGGACCGAAGATAGGAATCCCTTTCATCAATTAACAAGAATCTGATTATTCGGGATTGCTATTGAGTGCCACAACTTCCGGAATGGTACCTGCCTGGTGCCTGATTCTCAGATAGTAAATGCTGTCTATTGAAGGAAATTCCACATCTAACCGCACCATCTGATCATTAATACGTTCCAATCTGGCAATTTTCACGAAAGGAATCGGATGCTTTTTGTCTTCCTGATAATATTCTTTGGACAGCTCGTCGATCAGTTCACAGGTTCGACCATTAATCTGCATTTTGACAGACTGTGGTACATCGTCTGATTTAATCATCTGAATCGGGTTCAGATAAAAATCAGAAGTAAAATGAACCGTCTCAAAGATATGATGAACCCCGTGTTCTATGATCGTCGCCTTATCAAAATCAGAGAATTCGTGATCTTTGGTCGTACAGCTGCTTAAATAAACTAATACCGGCATGGCCATGCACAAAAATATTCGCATTATGTTGAGGTTTCCCATGCCGAAAGCTTTACGATGATTGGTATTGTTACTACTTAATTTTATTTATATTTCCCTGTACAAAGCCCAGGCCAAACCTTAATTTCCTGAACGGTACAGGTTGCCTATGTTCAATAAAACATTAAAATTAAGATTTTTCAGCCGCCGTAAAAACCTTTTCAAAATATTTATAATTCAAAAAACCCAGGGAGAAATCCGGAAACAGTCAACCTTGCTGAAGCCATGGGCCTGCTGGTAAATGATCCCGCCTTAACAAACAAAAAACTCATGAAAACCTGCGGTTTCCTATCGATCAGTCTGTTCATTCAAGGTTTCTTAGAGGCTGCTGTTTGGCAGAAACTTTTTCCATAACAATTCAACAGCACGAAACATCAGCTCAGAATGCCAGGACCAAATAGTGACTTGCATCAGTGTGAATAAATATGTGATAGAGATTGTGAAATCGAAAGCCATCAGCGGACGGCAGTGGCTTTCGATTTTCACCGGGTGTAGAATAGTTATTCCGCGTTCACAGGATCCGCCTTTTTCAACTGAAGCCTTGTCGAGCCGGTTAACTCACGTTTCGCCAGGGCGTGACATTCGTAAATTGCATCACTGAACATCATTTGCTGAGGCGGTGTTTTCTGTGTAGAGGCAGACGGGCCTCTTAATGCACCGACAAGTCCAAGCTCCCGGGCAACATATACATAGCGAATCGCGTCGATCACGACACCAGCTGAGTTTGGTGAATCCTGTACGGAAAGCTGAGCATCCAGTATGACGGGTGCTCCCATAAAACCTTCCAGTTCCAGACGAAAATTTGCTACTTTGTTATCGCCATAATACGCTATATATTCCGACGGGCCTGCATGCAGGAAACTGTTGTGGGTATCGATGCCACGAATATCGTTTTGAGCACGTATAACGTTTTCTTTCGAGATTTTCTTTGATTTCAGGCGGTTTTTATCTTCCATGTTCAGGAAGTCGGTATTGCCTCCCACATTGCGCTGAATATGCGCCTTCACGTGATGGCCGCGTTCAAAAGCCAGCTCCTGCAGCATCTGCGAAACGATACTTGCCCCAAACTGACTTCTCATGTCATCGCCAATGATGGGAATGCCGGCATCGATAAATCTTTGCTCCCAAACCGGGTCAGAAGCAATGAAAACAGGAATACAATTCACCAGCGAAATACCAAGTTCAAGGCAGATCTCTGCATAAAATTCTGTTGCAAGCTGTGACCCAACCGGAAGATAATTGATTAATACTTCGACCTGATGAGCCTGCAGTTGGGCCAGGATTTCGTTACGAAGTGAACTGACATGCGTACCATTATAAGCCTCCGGGTTAGCTAAAATATCAGTAGTCAAAAGGTCCGACTGAATTAAAAACCGGTTGTCTACCGGGTAGTTAGCCATCAGAGGAGAAACCCCGTCTATAACCGGAGACCTGTAAACAGGTGCTTGTGTTGTGATATCTGCATTTAAGATCACGGTACAATTTGGCTTTGCAAATATCGCCTGACTTAACGGGAGACCTATTTTCCTTTCATCAATATCGAATGCACAAACAAATTCGATATGTTCCGCCTTGTAGCCGCCGATGTCATCAGCCATCAATCCGGATGTTTTTTCAGAATGTTTGGTATAATACGCTACACCTTGCACCAGCGAACTTGCACAATTACCAACACCTAATATGGCGACCTTAATCTTACCAGCCTGATTCTGCATGATTTTAACTTATATTGTTATTTTTTGATAATTTAAATGGTCTTCCGGTAGTAAATTCCGAATAATTGATCCGGCAAATCAGTACCACTGAAAATCGCCTTAAAATTAGCATTAAATTATTGCAAACGTTTGCATTGATTTTAATTTGTTTTTATAAAATTTATTACAGGTTAAAACTAGTCTCAGTAACTTCTAATTTTGAAGTGTTCAAATAATTCCTATTGTTCACGAGGCACGGTTTTGGATCGTATTTTTTAACTTTCAGCCATATTGCAGAAGGTTTCATTTCATCCTATCTATAATGACCAGTAATTTCAGCCATGACAGCACTTCTGAAAACGCGCGACTGATGGCCGCGCTGGAAATGGCTGATGTCGGCTGTTGGAAACTTGGACTTTCAGACAATGTTTTCCATGTGGATGAACGCTTTCTATCCCATTTTGCATCCAAGGCAGCTTCTATCATACCATTTGAAGATATGCTCAGCCTAGTTGATAAGGCGGATAGGGAGAAATTCCGAAAGATGCTACTGGATTCCTTCAAGGCCGAAGCTTCTGGAGAATTTGAAATAGAGCTAAAAACACAGGCGGACAGTTCTCATAAACCCTGTTGGCTTCATTGGAAGGGGAAGGTGGAATATTCAACCGCTGGCATCCCCGTTTACTGTTTTGGCATCATCCGGAACATTACGGATCAGGTTGAAAGACGGAGTTTATCTGTTAAGGAGCTGGCGCTATCGGAAAATATCGCGACATATTCGGCTGACTTGTTATCGAGATGGGATCTGAACGCGGAAATAATCTGGGCCAATGCGGCGTTTGATCAGAAATCAAAGCGCTCCGCAACGATCCGGAAGCAACTGTTAACTGAGAGCACGACGGACGCATATGAAAACGTGTTCAACGAATTCCTTCAAAAGGCTATTGCTGAAAAAACAGTACAACACAGCCGACTTTCCGATTTTGCTGGAAATGTGTCTATGGATGCCAGTTTCATTCCTGAATTTGGGATTGATTCACAACTGGAATCGATTCTGGTGATAGAGCGTGAAATCCCTGTTGTAAGTTTTGATTCACTCCGGCAGTCGGAAAAAGAGCGTTTATTGGAGCTTGAAGATTTGAATCAGCAGCTTGCCCTGGTAAATGAAGAATATACGGCAGCCAACGAGGAACTCGCCCAGGCCAACCAGCTGTTATTCCAGTCGAATGAAAATCTGAAGCAATTTGCATACATAGCGTCACACGATCTGCAGGAGCCGCTGCGGAAAGTTCACTCTTTTGGAGACCTTTTGAGAAAACGGATTGCCGATAACGCAGAAGGTGTCGCACTCATAGAAAGAATGCAGCATGCTTCTAAAAGAATGTCTGGTCTGATTGAAGATCTTCTCACGTTTTCGCACGTTTCCTCTGATCAAAATGAATTTGGATATGTCGACCTTAATGAAATATTCGATGGTATACTGTCAGATCTGGAAGAAAGCATCAATAAGTCCGGTGCCGTGGTAACCCGACCTACATTGCCTTCATTGAAGGGAGACAGCCGCCAATTGTCACAGCTTTTTCAAAATCTTCTTAGCAATGCTATAAAATTCCGCCGGAACAATGTTTCGCCGGAAATAAAAGTATCGTGGACGATCGTCAAAACTTCGAATCTCCCGGCACATCTGATCGTGCCGCAACATGCAAGGGCTTACGACAGGATCGATATTTCTGATAATGGAATAGGTTTTGAAAGTCAATATAAAGAACGCATTTTCAAAGTCTTTCAGAGACTTCACAGAAAAAACGAATACGAGGGTACCGGGATAGGACTTGCCATCTGCGAAAAAGTGATAGCCAATCATCAGGGAATGATCTCTGTCGAGAGCGAAACCGGGGTTGGGACGACGTTCAGTGTATTCTTACCAATTTATTGAAACATCATGGGCGCATCCTGCCCGATGATTTTCGGCGATCAAATAAAACAAATAGAGGAGAATGGTTGCGTTCATCCGGGTGTCAAATCATCTGCGACCATACGAGAGTTACCATTTTGCAGATAAGATAGACTAGCTTCTGTACCTATGAACACTTATGACAGGAACAGCAGCATTGCTTTTGCCACCATAGGTACTCATTCATTCTCAGCATTCCTGACATATAACCTGCCACCCTAAAGCACTTCTTCAAGCTGCCAGTCAAAGTTGTGAAAAATTTATTGTAAAAATAAAAATTTTTCACAATGTAATACTGGAATAATTCTAAACAATAAAAGTCTATTGAAAGCAATAGCGATGAATATAAAGTATTATATATCAACTATATAATGCCAAAAAGACGATCGGTTCTAAAAAACAAAACCACACTGAATAGTCCTATAAGAGTGCAGTTGATGGAAAATAGCGAGCCGGTATAGCAGGTAACGATTTATTATTTCCCAACGAGAGATTGATGGCTTCTAAATCTACGCAACAATTGTTTATATTATTTCGTAGTACAGCAATAAGAAGAAAATTGCTATATGCGTAATAATTACACGACGCCGGCAATTAAAAAACGGAATGGAGCCAGCTAACCTAACATATCGATGAAATTATTAATAACAATTGTTTTCATGTTCATGGCCACGCTGCCAGTGGACTGGAAACTTAACTTTACCGAAGCAAAAGTGCAGGCAGAGTCTGACCATAAGATGATATTGCTGAACTTTTCAGGATCTGACTGGTGCGGACCTTGTATCAAACTCAAAAAGGAAGTATTCGAATCGTCAGCTTTCCAGCAATATGCCTCCGAAAAACTGGTTCTGGTAAAAGCGGACTTTCCCAGACAAAAAAAGAACCAGCTCGACAAGGCACAGGTAGAAAAAAATGAAGCACTTGCAGAGAAGTATAATCCAAAAGGTCTTTTTCCATTAACCGTCTTGTTAGACAGCAAAGGAAACCTGATCAGGGAATGGGAAGGATTTCAGCCGTCAACGGATACTTTTATTGCGGAAATTGAAAAAGTTTCGCTGGCAAAGAAATAAGATGGGCGAAAAAATCTTTAAAAAAGTGAGCCGGCTCATGGGCAACCGGTTTGAGATCAGCGCTGCAGGCGAAAACGAAAGCAGTGCTAACCAGATCATCGACCTGGGAATCGCTGAAATTCAGCGCATTGAAAAACTCCTTACCACATTTGGTAACGAAAGCCAGACGCAGAAAATCAATGCGTATGCCGGGATTCGTGCGGTAACGGTTGATCAGGAAGTTTTCGATCTGACAACAAGAGCGGTCCGGATTTCTGAACTGACGCAGGGTGCTTTTGATCTTACTTATGGGTCGGTTGACAAATCACTATGGAACTTTGACCAGAAAATGACCGCGCTGCCTACCCCGGAAATAGCCAGAAGTCTGGTTCGTTTGATCAATTACAAAAACATCATCCTTGATCCGGAAAAACAAACAGTTTTCCTAAAAGAAAAAGGAATGCGGATTGGTTTTGGAGGAATCGGAAAAGGTTATGCTGCTGAAATGGCAAAGGCCGTCATGATGAAAAACGGCGCTACAAGTGGTGTCGTGAATGCGTCGGGTGACCTGACCACCTGGGGAAAACAGCCGGGAGGCTCGGACTGGACGATCGGAATTGCTGATCCGGATTCGAAGGACCAGCCGTTTTCGTATATGCAGATCAGTGATATGGCGGTCGCTACTTCCGGTAATTATGAAAAGTTCGTTATGATCAACGGGAGAAGATATTCGCATACCATTAACCCCAAAACAGGACTACCAGTGTCCGGTATCAAAAGCGTAACCATTATTTCTCCCAATGCTGAACTTTCTGACGCACTGGCTACACCGGTTGGCGTGATGGGCGTGGCTGTAGGGCTGGATCTGATCAATCAGATGAAGCAGGTTGCCTGCATCATGATTGACGATCATCATCAAATATTCACTTCTAAAAATATTAAACTTACATGAACTTTAAAAGCAATACTGCCCGGCTAAGCCTGATTATTCTGGTGACAGGTTTGGGTATGACATCCTGCGTTTCGGTAAAAGAATACCAGAAAAACCGAATTAATGACTCGGAAATGGACTTATCGGCCAGAAAGTCAGAGAAGTTCGAGCAAAGTTTTTACCTGTACCGCGAGGGTGCCTCAGGCGCAAATGGCGGAAAAAGCGGCGGAGGCTGCGGATGTAATTAACGCTCTTTTGCGACCCCTATCAGATGAAAAAGATAACCTTAACAGTTGCCGCCTTGCTTGGCTGGCTTGGCACCGTTTCCGCACAAATCCAGGACAGCATCGCCACAGGATATAAATCACGTAAATTAAAAATCGAAGAGGTCAATTTTGTGTCCGGCTATTACAATCAAACTGGAAATAACTCGGCCATTACAGGTGGTATAGGAACAGAAAAGCTATTTGATGTTGCGAATTCTCTGGAAATAAAACTGACTAAAACCGACAGACGGAACCGCATCCACACGATTTCAGGGGAGTTAAATGTCGACTTTTACTCGTCGGCATCTCAGGACAATATTGACCCGCTGACCATTTCTTCTGCTTCGAAGACAGATACGCATTTTTATCCGACTATATCCTGGAACATGAAAAATGACCAGAACCATACGACCCGGGGCGCTGCGTTCTCCTATTCTACTGAGTACGATTATAAATCACTTGGGTTCAATGTCAATTTCTCCAAATCTTCCAAAGATAATAACCGGGAAATCACCTTTAAGGCTGGGACTTATCAGGACACTTATACCGCAATTCTGCCCTCTGAGCTCAGACCGCCCGGGTATGGTTCGGGTGCCGAAGGTGATAAATCAAATCTGGACCGCAAGCCCAGAAATACGTACAATGGATCGGTCTCATTATCGCAAATCATCAACAAACGCTTACAGGTGCTGATGATCGTCGAACCAACTTATCAGGAAGGCTTACTCAGTACGCCCTTTCATCGCACCTATTTTACCAACGGTTCTGAAAGAGTTGAAAAATTGCCGGGAACCAGGTTTAAATTACCCATTGGATTACGCGGAAGTTATTTCCTTGGTGACAAGATTATCCTGCGTGCATTTTACCGGTTCTACGCCGATAACTGGGGCATGAAGGCACATACTTTTTCACTGGAAACACCAATCAAGATCACTCCTTTTATTTCTGTAAGTCCTTTTTACAGGTTTAATACGCAGACTTCAATCCGCTATTTCGCACCCTATATGGGCCATGACCCAAATGCCGCATTTTACTCAAGCGATTACGACCTGTCTGCTTTTCAAAGTCATTTTGCAGGCTCCGGAATACGGTTCGCCCCTCCGGGCGGGATCATGGGGGTGAGACATTTCGCATCTCTCGAATTCCGTTACGGCCATTTTTACCGCAACGCAGGAACCGGCATGCAGTCAAATATGATTACATTGGCCGCGAAGTTTAAATAGGGTGTAGTTTTTATATCGTTATTCCCTTTGGGAGCGAGCGCTTTGCAGACGGTTTTTCGTACGCCAGGGATGCCGGCTGAGATTTATTTTCAGCCGGCATTGCTATCGCGTTATATATTCATATTTCCAAAAAAGACGAATAAAATGCCCAGGCGGTCAGAATCGGAGATGACTGCTGATGTGAACATCATGGGACTCTAAGTAATGTGCTAATTGTCCTTTACCCTAACATACTAATCCACATCAATATTAGGCGGGATAAGCTTGTACATAACAGGCGTTACGACCCTGGATAATATGGTTGAACTGATCAGCCCTCCGATCAGGACAATCGCCAGTGGTGCGATCTGCGGATTGGGGTTCATGGCGATAGGAATCAGACCGCATATTGCTGTGATTGATGTAAGTACAACTGGCAGAAACCGGGTTTCGCCGGCAATACTGATCGCCTCATCGATGCTTTTCCCCTCTTCTCTCAGCTGATTTGTAAAGTCGACGAGCAGTAAAGAATTCTTGACCTGTATGCCAGAGAGACCGATAAAACCAATGATGGAAACAAGAGACATCGGATTTCCGGTGATCAGCAAAAAGATGACGCCGCCCAGGACGCCCAGCGGAATGATTGATAAAACGATGATAATCCCCTTGAATGTTTTGAACTGTAAGAGCAGCACGCCTATGAAGAGAAATGTACTCAGAATGATCACCGAAAGAAAATTTCCGCCCAGCGCATCCCCTTCTGACTCGGCCTCGCCAGACAATTTATAGGAATAACCTTTTGGCATTTTGAGCTTGTCTAGTTCAGGTACTACATCCTTCAAAATATCGTTGGCCAGCATATGATCACCTGTCAAAGAGGTAACCTTCGCGAAACGCGATTTATTGAAGTGGTTGATGGCTGTCGGCGAAGTTTCAAAGCCGATTGTAGCCACCTGGTCCACCTGGACTGGCAGGCCTTGTATGTTGCTCACATACAGATTCTTTATCGCATCCAGATTAGAAAACTTTTCTCTCGGTATCGTAATAACCACATTCCTGGCATCTCCCCTGTCATCAATATAGTCACCGACATTAAGACCGGCAACAGCCATCCTGATCACCTTATCGATATCACTGGTCATAACGCCGAGGGTTCTTGCTTTCTCTTTGTCAATCCTGATTTTCACATCAGATTTATAGGTGTTAAGCTCATTATTGACGAAAAATGTGCCGGGGTGTTTCCGCAGTATTTCTTCAACCCTGAAAGTGAGTGAACGTAAGGTATCCTGGTTGTCTCCAAAAACCCTGACGACAACGTTTGCTTCAATCGGGGTACCCTGATCGAAGTCCTTTACTTCTATCTTAGCATAGGGAAAATCGCCAAACTTGTTTCTGAGTGCTCTGATCAGTTTCGTTTTGGAATCCGGACTTGTCTCGTCTTCCAGCTGCACAAAAATCTGAGCAAAATCAGGTTTGATATCCTGCTGGTGTACGTTGTAATAAATCTGAGGATTACCTTTCCCTACGTTCGAGGTGTAAAAAACAATTTCACTATGTTTTTTCAACTCTTTTTCAACCAGCTTCGCAGCCCTGTCGCTTTCCGGGATGTTGGCCTGCAGAGGCATTTTAATATTGATCAGGAACATAGGCTTTTCTGAGGTAGGAAAAAGCTTAAATCCTGCTAATGGAAAAAGTAAAAAAGCCAGCACACTTAAAACAAGTGATAATCCGATCGTCACTTTTGGCCATTTGAGCGCCATCGGCATGATTCCGCGGTAAGCATAGGTCAGGAATCCCTGAAGTTTTCTCAGGAAAAAATTCCCCTCCCCATGGGTATGCGTCTTAAGTATCTTGCTTCCGATAAAGGGTACGAGTGTAAGCGCTACGATCATTGATGCCAGAACACTGGTGATGATGGCCATGGGCAGACTTCGTATGAATTCGCCGGCCGTATCGGGCAGGAAAGCGAGCGGCAAAAAAGCGATTACGAGTGTCGCTGTGCAACCGACTACGGCGGCCCCGATCTGTTTGGTTCCTTTTAAAATGGCATCTTTTCTGGAATGTCCTTCCCTTAACCACCTCTCAATATTTTCAACCACAACAATGCTGTCATCAACCAGCAGGCCGAGCGCGACCACCAGTCCTACGATACTGAGCTGGTTTAGCGAGTAACCCAAGAGATTCATGGCTATCAGCCCGAGAGCCAGCGAAAGCGGTATAGAGATCATGACGATCAGAGAGGGCCGGAAACCGAGTGGCAGCAGGGTAACGATGACAAGCACAATGGCCAGTCCGAAGTCGAAGCCAAGGTGTCCTAACCGCTTTGCAACCATATCCGCCTGGTCAAAATTCTTGATCATTTTGATATTGTCCGGCAAAGTTTCAGCAAACGCTTCCATCACAGGTGTATATTCTTTTTTAACCTGACTGATGTCCACATCGTTTTTCATTGTCGCAGTGACAAGGATACAGCGCTGTCCATTGATCCGGGTAATATGGCTGACAGTACCATCTTTATAACCCACCAGGGCGACATCCCGAAGATACACGATCTTGCCATTCGCATTGTAGATTACGGTATTGGCAACATCCCCGGCATTTTGAAATTTGCCGCTTGTTTTGACATTAAAAACCTTGGTGTCCATGTTGATACTTCCACCAGGAATGTCGGCGGCTTCACTTTGCAGGCTTCCTACGACCAGGTTTAATGGTATTTTCAACTGAGCCAGTTTATCCAGCTGTAGGTCGATCCGAATCTCCTGCTCCGGCATCCCGGTGTATTTCACCTCCCGCAAGTTGGTGATCTTTTCAAGTTTTGTTTTTAGAATGTCCGCCTGATCTCTCAGGATTTTCGCCGAAGCCGTGTTTGATATAAGTGCAACCTGAAAAATTTTAACATCGGAAGAGGCAATTTTCTCAACCTTGATCTGATAAATTTCGGCCGGAAGCTCGCTGTTTTTCAGCGCATTAATTTCGGTGGAAATCTCCTGATATTTATTATCCACATCCACACCGTATTTGAACTTGATATGGATCGCAGCGACGCCGTCCTCTACCGTGGTCAAAATTTTATCGATATTTTCCAGTCCGTAAATTTTATTTTCTATCGGTTTGACGACCTGCTCCTCCATGTCCTTCGGACTGGTGCCGGGGTATATCACAGTGACCAGATATTGGGGCGGATGGGTAGTAGGATCTTCGGCGCGCGGCATGGTAAAAAGTGTCAGCACCCCGACGACAGCAACCAGAAGGAAAATAATCAGGGTGAACTGATAATTTTTAACAGCAAAATTGGTAATTTTCATTGCTTTAAGATTACTGGATTATTTTTATGGCTGATTCCTCATTCAGATAGGCACTATTGGAAATCACCACCTGATCGTTTGCGTTAAGCCCGTCTTTCAGATATACCTTTTTATTGTCAAAACTGGCGATGTTGACCGGAACTTTGCGCACTTTCCCCGGTCCTTTTACGATGAATGCGTAACCTGTATTTCCGTCCGCTTCTACCAATGCTTCATAGGGAATACTCATCAACTGCTGCGACTTTCCGGCAGCGATCTGCGCCTTTCCGAACATCCCTACCGCAGGTTTTATATCCTTTAAGTTTAATAATAATTCAACCTGAAAAGATGCAGCCGCAGCGTCAGATGTCAGAGACTTGCGCAGTATCCGGGCATCAATCAGCCTGTCCGGGTAGCCGTCCAGTGAGACCGTAGCTTTTTGGCCGGGCGCAACGGATGCCCATTCTTTATCTGTAAGTCCAATCCGCAGCAGGTAGCTGCTGCCGATACTGGTCTCGTTAATAACCAGAACGGGGCTACCCGCTCCGATCACCTCACCTTCCGACGCGAGCCTCCGGGCGACAAAACCGTCAGAAGCAGCATAGATTTTCGAATATCGTTCATTGAAGGAAACGGTTTCACCGCCTTTTTTGGCGATGTCAAGCAGTGTCTTGGTGTTCTGCACTTGTTCTCTGGTATTAACACTGTCCCTGTAAAGATTGATCGCCCGGTCATAATCGCGCTGTGCCTTTTCCACATTCAGATTGGACTGGCTTAGTCCGGCTGAAATTTCTGTTGCGTTCAAGACCGCCAGCAATTGCCCCTTTCTGAACGACTGACCTTCTTCGACAAGAATACGGCTGATCACTCCTCCGATTTTAAAGGCATATTTAGCCTCATGTTCCGTGCTGACAAGACCTGTGGCGTTGATAGTACCCGACATGTCCAATGCGCTGACCTTTGAAACTTTTACAGCAATTACTTCCCTGTCTTCCAAATGGACATTTTCCTTCGGAGTCTGTTTACAGCCTGTAACCACTCCGGAAAGTAGCATGAGTAATGTTATCGTCTTCATAAGATTATGATTTTTAATTATTAAAAGTGAAACCTGCATTAGCACGCTCAATAGACGCCTGGGTGATCCAGGTGTCGAAAAGTGCGATATTTGCTTCCAGGCGGGCGTTGATCAACTGGTTCTGCGCATCAAGCAGCTCGATGTAAATCGCCACACCCTCACGGTAAAGTTTCAGCTCATCATTGTAATAGGTTTGTGCAGTCTCCAGCTGTGAACGGGCCGATTGGTATTGTGCGATTGCACTTTGCATTTCGTTCTGACGGACTTTGAGCTCCGTAAACAACTGTTTCTCCGTGTAGTCAGTCCTGGCCAGGATGCTTTTCTGTTCAGCAGCCGCTTTTTTGATCTTATAATTGTTTTTACCAAAAGCAAAAAGGTCCCAGTCCAGCGATAATCCCCAGAAATAATAAAGGCTTCGTTTATTCAAATTCCAGTCAAATGCCTGTGAACCGAGGTCTATAAACGTCCCGACTCTGGGAATGATGTATGACCTGGCAAGCCCCGTCATATTGTTACTGATATCCTGTGAAATTTTGAGTTTGTACAATTCTTCCCGGCCCCCCACATCGCCGGCCAGCAGGATATCAGCGTCCGGAAGCTGGTTAACCGAATCAATAACGACACTATCAGTAAGCGGCCTGTTGAGCAGAAAATTAAAATAATACCTGGCTGACTCCTTTGTTTTTCTTGCAGCCGATAGCGACGCATGTATCCTGGTCACCTCATTTGCACTGCGGATCACACCGGTCCGGTTCACCTTTTCATTTGCAAAAAGTACCTGGTTGATGCGCTTGCCCTCCTGCACCAGTCGCAATGAAGACTCATAAATCTGCACAGCATTGATCGCTTTGGCATATTGATAGTAAGCGGTTTTGATCTCCTTAACCAGTTCACGTTTGTATAAGAGGACCTCCGCCTTTTGCATATCTACCTGCTGGCCCCTGATCCGCTTGTTGTAGACCAGTTCGGCATTGATGACAGGCAGCGTAGTCCTGAACTTCGCATCATAGAAATTGTCAGGAAACAGCTGGATACGCTGGTTTTGCAGATTAGGAAAAGCGTTGGTGGCAGTCAGTTGGTTGAGTGTGGAATAAACCCCATTCAAAAGGTCTCCGGTTGGAAAGTCGATTGTTCTGCCGCCGGTTGCCTTGTTGTAGCTGGCAGAAAAGGAAACAGTGGGAAGAAACAGGGTTTTCGCTTCTGCAAGCGCCAGTATGTTTTTATCCAGCAAAAAGCTCTGCTGTTTAATGCTTTGATTCGACCGAACTCCCTCGTTAATATAATCTTGAAGCCTGTTTTGCGCTTCGGATGGGCCAGTCATCAGGGCTAGCAACGAAAGCGGAAACGCCGCCTTCCATAGACATCGTGTAAGCAGAATTTTGTTCACTGTAATAATTTTAAACACTGTTTAATAGATAGGTAAAAAAATGAGCCAGTTTGTCCCGGGTTATAACAACCCTTTCAAGACCGGCCTGGTACTGACGCCAACGTTTACTGACTAAACTTAAATAAGACCGGCACTACTTCTGCTCAATCATGGCGATGAAAGTTTCATATCCATGTATCATAAGCTCGTCGCTTGATTTTTCAAAAAACCCAGCCATCCGGTCTTTGCAGTAAAGCGAGCAGATTCCGTGAACTAATGACAGGGTCATGAATGTAAAATGTTTATTATTTAATCCCTGAAACCTTCCCTGGTCCTGGCACTGTTGTATGACCGCCGATAGATGCTCAATTGCTCCCTGAGCGATCTGAAATCCCTCTCCTTCTGCCTTACCGGTTTCACTGACCAGAAACATCAGGTTGTAATAATCAGTATGGTTTTGCGCAAAACGGATAAAAATCAAACCCAAAGCTTTATACCGTTCATAGGGATCTTCAATCACATCGAGGGCCTTCATCTGACTCACAAACAACCGGAAGCCTTCTTTATGCAGCTCATGAAAAATCTCGCTTTTATCTTTAAAATAAAAATAAATAGAACCGGGACTGTAATTTATCTCACTGGCAATGTTGCGGATACTGGTTTGCTCGTAACCTTTCTCCAGAAAAATCTTACGCGCACTATTCAGTATCCGATTGTGCATTTCTATTTTTTCCTGCTCTTTCCTCTTTGCTACCGACATGCTAACATTGTTTGACAGACAAAACTATTAAACACTGTTCAATAAAAAAAAACTTTCCATAACTTTTTTTGAACACTGTTTAATGAAAGTAAGCGAAAACAATATAATTATCTACTAATCAGACATTTATATTGTCAATTTAAAATCTATTCCGGGTTTTGGAGAAATTGGGAAAAGACAATTACAATGGCAGCTTTGGCCCTCCTGTCAATACCATCCGGATTACACCGTGTAACAGCCTACCACAAACGTAGTAGCACGTACACCGTATAAGGTAAAGAAAAACCCTCTTTTGAACGATTGACGGCCGATGGTAAACTCAGGACATTTGTAGCGCCACAAGTAAGTACTTACCCATTAAAACAAAGTGACTCTTCTCCTAAGCCCCTACTACTTTCCTGAACATCGAATACAAGTTGCTTCAAATTCCAAAAAATAAATTATTAAATCTATCAGCGACCAATAAAAATTAATTATGACTAAAAAAGAAGTATACACACCAATCTTGCCTGAACAATTCAAATCTCAGACTTCTATAATCTCTGCTTGCGATGAAGTTTAACATCTTCAGCAATCCCACCACGCAGTATCCATTGATGTTCATTTTTACCCAAATCACTACAATTTAAATAATGAAAACGGTATTAAAAATATACTTACTGGCAGTATCACTGATCCCGATCAACGGCGCAACGCGCGTTAATGCACAAACTTGTGCAACAGATGAGCGCTTTGCTACCACTACTTTTGCCAGACCAGCTTCTGGAGCGGGTACCAATGCATCTGTGGCGACATATAGTCAAAACAACTGGATAGGAAGTGGAGAAGGCACCATCGACTATGGACCGGAAAACGTTTATTTCAGCGACAATCTTAATGTACAGACATTCACTCAAAAAGTGAGAAATGTGAACCTGAAAGGCACAGGAGCAACATTTACCATGAACTTCACAAGTTTTAACGGGAACTCGCTAAACTTTCCCTACGATGGAAACCAGTCAGACTTAACAATCAGTTATGCTGGTGTGGTGTATGCAACCATATCCACTTCCAATGGGAGCACCACAACAGGGGCGGGTACGATAAGTTTTCTCAACGGGGCAACAAACGCTGTTAATGGCTCAGCGGCATCCTACACCTTTAATCTTACACCAAACGGTGGCACGGTCGTTAGTCTCACGCTTGCTGTCAAACTTCCGGTTACTATCCCGAACTCAGGAGATTTTCTGGTGTCGTTCCGGCCTAATGCCAATATCTCTGATCCCCGGCCATTTTCTGATGATTTTAATGTCTATACCGCTTCATTAGTATCATGCCCGATCGTCTTTTCCGGCAGTATTTTCAATGACGTAAATGGTTTAAAAGATAACCTGGTAAACGGCAGTGCGGTAAGTATTGCCGGCCTGCAGGTTGCATTGTACGATCAAACAGGAAACATCGTCACAGGTACTACAACCAGCGTAAAATCTGACGGAACATATAGTATTCCTTATTCGGGAACTGGCACGTTCACGGTTCGCCTATTGAACTTGCCACCCGCTTACGTAAATACCGGGGAGTCGTCCAACGGAACGGGAACCGCGCCGGACGGTGCTGCCAATGGTATACTTAGTTCGTATACGACAGTGGATGCCAATACAAACACGGATAAACCCAATGGCAATTTCGGTATTGAGCAGGCTCCGGAAACCGCAGTAAGTTCTCTTGGAATCCAGCCAAACCCTGGTGGCAATAATGTTGTAACAATTCCAAATTCCGCCTTTACGACAAGCACAAACGGAAGCCCCGACACAGGTGATCCGGCACCCGGAATTATTAGCTTTATCAGGATCACTACATTTCCTGCAAACGCAACGGGTATTGTCATTAACGGAATTTCATACACAAGTCTGGCCACCATAAACGTCGCCTTTCCGAATGGCCTACCGACCAATGCGTCCGGTGCACCCACCGTTACTGTGGGTGTCAATCCGGTTGAAGGAGCGGTGACGGTAGTACTGTCTATCGCCGCGGTCGACAATGCAGGCGTACAAGACCCTACCCCGGGAACGATCACCATTCCTTTCTCCGATGCGCTTGTTTCAGTCGGTGGTACTGTCTGGAATGATGCCAATGGACTCACGGATGCACAAGTCAACGGAACAGGAATCAACACGGCCGGCGCTTCTCCTTTATATGTAAGCCTGTATAGCGGTTTGACATTGATCTCCACATTACCCGTCAGTGCCGATGGTTCGTACAGGTTCAACAATTTAACTCCTAACAGCACTTACAGTATTATTTTAGGAACAAACCCTGTTTCCAATGCGGTTTCTGCATTTAATGCCAGCGGAATAAACGGCTGGGTAAGTGTTGGGGAAGACTGCTGTGATAATTCCGGCGGCGATGGAAATAACAATGGTACACTCAACATCACCATCGGTACAGGCAGCCTGAATAACGCAAGTTTTGGTATTGAACATCTGCCTGAAACTGATCCTAAATCGACCGTTATCGCTCAACCAACATTAAACCTAATGCTTATACTCAATGGTGGCGCAAACCCGCCGATACTATCCGGAAGTGATCCGGAAGATTTACCGACAGGCGGTGTCCTAAGCGCCAAATCGGTGAAAATCACGACGGCTCCTGCCAACAGCGAGCTGTATTATGACAATATACTGGTTATCGCCGGCACAACGATCACCAACTTCGACGCTTCAAAATTCGCAATCAAATTCACATCTTCGTCCCTGGGCAGCACTTCAACGCAATTTCAATATGCTTATGTCGATGCAGCGGGCATGGCCGATCCAACACCTGCAACTTATATCCTCACCTGGGATCATCCGTTGCCCGTAACCTTGATTAGTTTTGATGTGAAGGTAGTTGAAAACCAGGCCCAACTTACCTGGATGACTTCTGCGGAGATGAACAGCGCATACTTCGGTGTTGAGCGCAGCCCAGATGCACGTTCCTGGAATGAAATCGGACAAGAGTTTGCCGCTGTCACTGCAACTGCCATGTCGCTATATCATTTCACCGATCCTGTTCCGGCAACAGGAACGAACTATTACCGACTAAAGATGGCCGATCAGGATGGAACTTTTGCCTACAGCAAGATTCTTTCGGTTTCGCTGAAAAAGATCAGTATTACCATGTATCCGAATCCTGTGACCACGCAGCTAAACCTTGAAAATATTGGTTTTGAAATGGTAGACAGGGTTAGTGTATTTAATAAGTCGGGAGCCGAGGTATACATCAATGTGGGTGTGATCAAACATTCCATAAACATGACCAACATGGCCACAGGCACCTATATCGTTTTGATCACATTAAAAGATGGGTCCAGGATTTCAAAGACTATCTTCAAAAATTAAATACCATTCCTGATGGATCGGGCGGTCATGATCCATCAGGGCATTTTAGTTGAAAACAACTCAAAGCAGATAAAACGCAAATGTAGTGGCCCCTGTGGATCGATCCCGTCCTGTAAGAAAAATAAAGACTACCATTATGCCAAATTTCCCGGAACCATAGACACTGTAGTAAAACAAATTGGGCTGTCTCACTATGACAACGGAGAACGGGATGTTTATGTCCTGACAAAAAAGAAAAGGCAGAAAGCCGGAAGAACAACTTTTTATACAGGAAATCTAAAAGAAGTCGTCGGAAAACTGACGGGTGGAAACGGTAAAAATACTTATTGTGACTGTGGGGCATAACTGATTATTAGTCTCCTGAGGGACGACCTGATCGATGCATTTATCAAATCTATTTTACACGTTTTATTAAGTAGTGGCATCAGACTATTTGCTGACAGGAGGCCAGAGCATCTACTTGTATTGATAAAGGCAAAACTATGAAACAGCCCTAACCCAGCTCCATTATATACCAAAAAAATTTAAAACAAAAGCGTAAAAGATCCAGGTTAGGTTTAGCTGTTTAGCTTAGGTTAAAATGAGTACTGATCTATTTTTTCATTTTGCTTCTCATTGGTTATCGAGTGTCAAACTTTGTCCATTGTATTCATCTCGTTAATAAACTGAATTACTTCTTCAAAGGATAACTCCTTCGCTTTTCTGCCTTGAATATCGATTTTATGTTCATTTAAAATATCGGACAACTGACTTCTTGTAAGATAGTTGCCAAGACTACCCCCGTTTCTCTTCCCAACTTCAGGTACGTATTTTAGCGTATCAATAAAAAGTATCCGCTTCTTGTTTCCATCTTTGTCCAGCCAGGCTTTACCCCATTTGACCGAATCTTTCATTAATGCTCCGCCGGCACTTGAGGGGTAGTATGACCGGCCGTCCCTGATGAACGATGGCGTTTTGTCATCAATGATAATGGCACAATATCTGCCGATAATATCAAATTTGGCATAACATCCCGGGTTATTTATATCAGTAGAATAGAATAGATTAAAGTAACTTTCACCTTCAAATTTCACTGCAAATGCAGACATGCTTCCGTTAACTTTTTTCCCATTTTCATCGCTAAATTTTTTTACGCTAAAATGATTAGCACTAAACCGTTCAACAATTGCAAATACGTCCGTTTTTATTGGGTTATCATTTAAAAATTCGCGGGTGGTGGAATAAAGAATAACTGGCTGTTTAACTTTCTGTGCGTTTGCGAAAATGCTTACGAGAATAAATAAGGAAGATAGATAAATGCTTTTCATTTATAAGTTGAGTAGATGAAGCAGCAATTTATAAAAAAATAACAGCCGGATGCCTGGCTCAGATACTTCGATAAAATAATCCCCCTTGCCCTTCATGCAGACTTTTCCGTGGGCACAATAGCAAGAATTTGCTATTGTGCCCACGGCCTATGTTGCCTTCTTTTGTAACCTCTGCTGACTATTGCTCAGTTAACTTATACTTAAAATAACAACATGAAAAACCTGATCTGCTCATTCACTACTTTACTGCTGTTTGTCTTCTTACAAAGCTGTACCGACCACAAAGAACCTTATCCTGAACCTGAATTGTTGAGCTCAGAAGTAGTTTTCAGGGGGCTCAAAGCTCCTATTGGCATTACGCTGGACGACCAGAATAATATCTGGGTGGCTGAGGCCGGGACAGGTAACGGCAATGACGGAAGCATCGCGATGATTACGCCTTCCGGCACCAAAACAATTTTTGTTACCGGCCTTAAGTCGATTACCAATGAGGGGTCAAGCGAGGGTGTCGGCCATCTGCTTTTCCGTAACGGAACATTGTATTTTCTCCATGGTTCAAACGGCATGTTATACACGGCTGACGTCTCCTCGTTCAAACCTGGTGATGCCGCAGTGCAGCTTTCCAGTTTACCTGTACAGGATATTGGAACATATGTCAGGAGCCAGGCTCTGACAGATCCGCTGAATTCAAACACCTATAATCTTACGTTCGGCCCTGACGATGATCTGTATATTGTAGATTCGGGAAGCAATGCGATCATTAAAAGGAATAGTAGTAAAAACGGAGAATTAAGCGTGTTCGCACACTTCCCCGATGTAGCCAAGGGTGTAGAAGCTGTCCCGACAGGCATCGTTTACGACGGCACCCGTTTCTTTGTAAGCACCCTGACAGGTTTTCCTTTTGCTTTGGGCAACGCCAAAATATTTCAGGTTGAAAAATCAGGAATGATAAGTGTGTATAAATCTGATTTCACAACCCTGACAGGCATAACGCTTTCAGTAAATAATAAACCTATCGTCATTCAACACGGGGAATTCGGTGAAAAGGGATTTGGGGCAATGACTGGCAAGGTGCTCGATGAAAACGGAAAGATGCTGCTAGGTAACATTTCGCGGCCGACAGACATTATACGTGCCAGTGCAAAGAGCTTTTATCTGCTCAGTTATACGGATGGTACAATCAGCAAGCTTAGTTACTAATTAAAGCCCTCAAAATCGCCGGTAAATAAATTGTCCGTCTCTGTCTGAAAGTGCTGCTGTGAACTTTAAAGCAGCACTTTCAGACACCTGTTTCATTATCCGGGAAATGTAACTCGCTGCTCATCCTCATTTCAACGTTTTGGTCATTTTTGTTAATAATAACAAAAAGTTGCATCAGGAGTTCTGGATAATCTTTCTGTCCGATGGCCTTAGATACCACGATAGTACAGTCAATACAATCAATAAAACGGGTCCAAAGAATTCTTTTATCCCATCCTGCGCAGCAATATGAGAAAAGACAGCGCCGGACATGGCAAAGAAAAATCCTGCATAAGCCCATTCTTTGACAAGGGGAAGCCGGGGAAGAAGGATTGTGGCAACACCTAACAGCTTCCACACCCCAATGATCGTCAAAAAATAAAGAGGATAGCCCAAATGGACCATACTGTCTACCTCCTCCTGCAATTTGATGATCTGGACAATGCCAGTAGAAACCATTCCTAACGAAAGCCAGATGGTTGCAATCCAATAAATGATTCGTTTCCGGTTGGACATAAGATATGTTTTAAATCTGGCTGAGAATTTCCTGTAATCTGTTATGGGCCATATTCAGTCCATGCGCAAAAGGCATTTGCAGCATCTGATTTCTCACTGCTATCGACTTGTATACAATGTGCATGGTCAGTTTGCTGGTTTTATCTGTTAATTTCTCAAACTCCAGAAACTCCAGCTGAACAGGAAAGGGTGTATTTTCCATCTCAAATGTCCGCGTTAACTTTTGGTTCAATACGAATTCCGGAATGACACCATTGGCTCTAAAGATTACGTTCCCCTGGGAATCAGATGTTTCGAATTCATATGCACCGTGTTTTTTATTTTCCAGTTTTAGCACTTTCGTTCCCATCCATTGTGCTACAACAGCTGGTTCCACATATGCTTTGAACAGCAATTCTAAAGGTAGGTCAAACTCCCTTGAAACCACGATATCCTGCTTACCTTCTTCTGCATGTACTTTGGTTTTTCTTTCCATGTGTTTCTATTGCTCCGGTTTATAATTTTTCATGATCGTTTCCAGTTTATTGAACCTGTCGTCCCACATGTTGCGGAATGGTTCAATAAAGTCCGCCACCTCTTTCATTTTTTTTGCGTTGATATGGTAGTACACTTCCCGTCCGTTTTGCTGCTGAGCCAGCAATTCACACGCTGTCAGGATCGATAAATGTTTTGAAACTGTTGGTCTGGCCGTGTCGAAATTGGAGGCTATTGCTCCTGCCGTCATGGATTGTGTTGCGACCAAAACCAGAATCGCCCTTCTGGTCGGATCTGCGATGGCTTGAAATACGTCTCTTCTTAAATTCATTGCGTAGCTATTTGACTACAAATATAAGCGTAGTTATTTAGCTACACAAATTTTAAATAGACTTTGGTGTATCAAAAGATGTTGCCTGCTGCTTGCGACTTTGTTGCTGCTTGGTCACTTTACTCCCAATACAAAACCTCCTGATACCAGATTTGAGTAAAAAATGCTTCCAGTCTTTATAATAAGTCGGGCATGCAGCGTAACCAAGGGAGTGTATAATTATTTCATCTTTCTGAATTGATTGTTTCAGAATTATATTAACTTTGTTAAAAATTGATATTCCAATGGCAAGGGCAGTTGAATTTGACCAGTATGACGCGATTGAGAAGGCGCTTGATGTCTTTTGGAAAAAGGGCTACCACAACGCCTCCATGAGGGATCTGACTGATGCCATGCAGATCAACAGCAGTAGCCTCTATAACACGATCGGCGATAAACATCAGTTATTTACAGCCTGTATCAAGCTTTATACCCAAAAAAGAAGAACGTTCCTGGAGCAACGGGCGGCGAGTGCAGCTTCTTCGGTCCAGGCACTCGGACAATTCTTCAATGACGTGGCCGAAGTGGTTATCAAAGACGCCAATGGCTGTTTTGCGATTAAGACTGCTTTTGAGGTAATACCAGACGACCAGGGAATAAAGGCATTGCTTAAAGACGATAACGATTTTACCCATATATTTCTGACGACGCTTATCAAAAAGGCGATTGAAAAAGGTGATATGGATGAAGCCCATGATCCTGATCTGATGGCAGACTTCATCATCAGCACCTACACTGGTTGGTATGAGTTATTTCTACTCCACGGAAACCCGTTGCAAATCAAAAAACAGGCTGCATTTATGGCCAAACAACTTCTGACATAATTTTTTTGCCCGTTTTCTGAAACGATCATTTCAAAAAAAACGCTTAAAATATTTTTAATAACCATATACCAAATTCTAACATGCATATTAATTCTGAAACAACCATTTCAAATAACTTAAAAATGGATAACCAACAAATGCCCGACAAAGAGCTGGAAGGTAAAATCGCCCTGATTTCCGGCGGTACCAAAGGGATAGGCAAAGCCATCGCGGACCGGCTGATCCGGTCCGGCGCCAAGGTGATCATAACAGCGCGAAACAATGATCTGCAGCTCATGGAAGGTCAACACTTCATTGCAGGCGATCTTTCCGATGCGGTTGAGACCGCAAGAGTAGCAGACCAGATCCACCGACAATTCGGGGTTGTTGACATTCTTATTAATAATCTTGGAGCCAATCTTGCGCCATCGGGCGGCTTCAGTGTACTCACCGATGCAGATTGGGAGCAAGCCTTCCAGGTCAATTTGTTTTCTTCAGTGCGTCTGGACCGGTCGTTTTTACCCGGAATGATTGCTAAGAAGAGCGGCACTATCATTCACATTTCATCGACCAGCGGGATGTTTCCACTTTGGGATACGACTATGGCGTATAGTTCAGCAAAGGCAGCATTAAATGCTTACAGCAAGGCACTTGCATCCGAAGTATCCCCGCAAGGGGTGCGTGTGGTAACCGTATCACCGGGTTTAAATAAAACAGGCGCCATGAGTAACTTTTTGGAAGGCCTCGCAGCCAACGCGGGGATCAGTATCGACGAAATGACCCAAAGGCTCTTCGACCGTGTTGGCGGCGTGCCGTTGGGAAGAATGGCCGACCCATCGGAAACTGCCGAGCTGGTACATTTTCTGGTCTCGCCACGCGCATCTTATATAACAGGAGCCAACTATGCCATAGATGGAGGGAACTTCCCGGTAGTATAAATGCAATCCACGGGCGCGCCAGCCATGAGCGTCCTAAAACATGCGGACTCATATAAATGTCCGCATGTTAACTTTTACATTCGCAGTGCCTGGAGATAAATCGGATCGCAGTACTTTCCATATATTGGATAAAGTCCTGTGTGAAATGCAAGTCAATATTTCCTAAATTTGCATGATGTTTGAAGTATTCGAAAAATACCTGCGGAAGCACATAACAATTGACGATGAAGATCTGGCATTGATCCGGGCTGCAAGTGCTGTGCGAAAATTGCGCAAATGGCAATCGATTTTACATGAGGGAGAAGTGTGGCGGAATAACTGCTTCATTGCCAGTGGATGCTGCAGGATTTACCGGTTCGATAAAGAGGGAACTGATCATACCCTCAGATTCGGCATAGAGAATTGGTGGATCACAGACCTGGAAAGTTTCAACCATGAAACGCCTTCCGAGTATAATATTGAAGCGTTGGCTTCAACCACGGTGATCGTCTGGAAGAAGGAAAAGTGGGAAGAACTGTTGAAGACAATTCCAGCGTTTAAGCTGTTTAACGAGCAGCTCACAAGTAACGCTTACGAGGCCAGTCAACGAAGAATCTTTTATCTGATAAGTTATTCAGCGACTGAAAAGTATCTTGAATTTCAAAAGACTTATCCCAGTGTTTTTAATAGTGTTCCGTTGCATATGATTGCATCCTATCTGGGTATATCAAGAGAAACACTGAGCCGGATCAGAAAAGATTTTACAAATCCAAAATAACCCCTTCCGGATCGCTCCAAAAGGGGTTAGAACAAAAGAAAGCCATTCATTAAGCAATCGGATGCAGGCCCTTAACCGAACTTACGCTTTCCAACAGCGAAGCCACGTGCAGAATAGTCGCCTCCGCCAGCCAACTTCCCACAATTTGTACGGCAATAGGTAAACCTTCTCTGCTCGTACCAAACCGCATGGCTATGCCTGGTAATCCCGTCACATTGAGCGGCACCGTTGCGCCTTGCAGATAGGTGGCATCAACCTTCTGACCGTTAATGACGAACTCTTCAACGCCATGTTTGTGGGCCGGAATGGGGAGAACAGGAGTCAGCAGCACATCGTATTTCCGGAAGTATCCGGCAAAGCCGTCACGCAGACGCTCCGCCGCTTGCTCTGCGTCGATAAAGTCCTTCATTGAAGTATCCGGTAACGAAAGCATGGTTTTCGCCATTTTGTACAGCTCCTGCTCGCTGTGGCCGGCTGTCGCCTCTCTGAAGGCTTCCTTCATCTCCATCACATGCAAACGATTAAATACGTCGAGAGCGAAGTCGCGCTCAAGTGCCGGGATTCGGACTGGCTCGACAAACAAGCCCAATCCTTTGAGCGCATCAGCTGCTGCCTCGACCGTCGCCGCGACCTCGGCATCGACAGGACCGAAACCAGGTTCAACAAGCCAGCCAACCCGGAGCTGGCGAATTGAAAAATCTGTTGTTTTCATATCAAGCGGCCCGATACTCGTAGAGAAGGCGTCAAGACCATCAGGGCCGGAGAGGACAGAGAAGGCGAGCTCCAGATCCCGGATACTTCGCGCCATTGGACCCACATGCCAGAAGCGGCGCGGCACACGTGGCCAGATTCCTGTCATTGGTATGCGGCCATGGGTTGGCTTAAGCGAAACGATGCCGGTCTGCGCAGCCGGGCCTCGTACCGAAATAGCCAGGTCGGTACCCAGACCCAGAGGCGACATGCCTGACGCAATAGCGGCCGATTCGCCCCCGCTCGAACCGCCCGGCGTACGGGTCAGGTCCCAGGGATTATTCGACCTGCCGCTAAGCAGGTTGTCACTTTCAATCCAATAGGAGAATTCAGGGAGATTCGTTTTCGCTATCAGAATACCACCTGCTCTCTTCATCCGTGCGACGCTCGTCGCATCGCTCTCGGGAACGCGCCCTTTAAAGATGGCTGAGCCTCGTTGTGTTAAAATACCAGCCGTGTCTATGGAATCTTTGGCTGTGAACGGTACCCCATGCAGCGCGCCCAATTCTTTCCCTGCAAGTACTGCTTCTTCGGCAGCTTTTGCAGCTTCAAGCGCGTCATCAGCAATGGTGACGATTGCATTGACATCCGGATTGAGCGATTGAATTCTCTCCAAATGCACTTTCATGACTTCTACCGGCGATACTTCCCGGTTTCGGATCATCCTGGCCAACATGCTTGCATCCTGATAGTAAAGGGAATCTTTCTTACTGTTTTCCGTCGTCATATAATCATAAGTTTTGTTAAAGTCAGGACATTGACTTGCCCATTGCCCTGACAAAAGTAGCAGCACCGCAGTGCCCAAAACGAAGTCATTTGACACAATCTCAGGTTGACAATTGTCACACTTTTGAGGGCGGACGATCGGCAAAAATTGCTATAATAAGCGATAAAGCCCTTGTGTTCAAAACTGTAAGGATCTGGCAGCGATCCCGCTTATTCCGCCAGGCTTAAAAAGGCAGATAAAACTGTGAGAGAAGTTCGCCGGCTGTATCGCTCCAACTACCTTAGGCCCTGGCATTATAAACTGATTCAGATACGGATGTTTTCGAGCCTGCGGATAGAATATGGTGCGTGCAGAAGGTCCTTTTTTGATCAGCCTTCAATCGAATTTTAATCAAAAGAATGCCTGAACTAGCTTACTCAGTAATAGTCTGTGAGATAACAGTATTATTGCTGGCTGGACAAACTGTGCAGATCACTTTTTACCAAATGTTAAGTGTCAATAAATGAACATGACTAATTTTGCTGTGATGAAAGAACTGATTGAATATATTTTGCTGTTTGGCAGCCTGAACAGGCAGCAGACTGACCTCATTATGAGAAAAGCAACAATAATAACGCTTCGGAAAGATGCTTACTTCTCGGAAGCAGGAAGCGTGCCCAGGCAAGTGGGGTTCATCGTAAATGGTGTAATGCGCGGGTGTTATTACAACAACAAGGGAGAAGAAATCACGCGCTGTTTTATCACTGAAAATTCTTTGGTCGCGGACTATGTAAACTTTGATATCGGCGCTGCCTCTTCTGAATATTTACAGGCCTGCACAGATTGCGATCTGATCGTTTTTTCTAAACAGAGCTGGGAAGAACTTTCCCGGATTATTGTCGGTTGGGACAACATCAAAAATAAAATGGTACAACTCTGCATGCACCAAAAATCCAGAAAAGGTCCGGTCATTTCGCAGGATGCCACAACCCGTTACCTTGAATTTATGGAAAATTATCCCTCTCTTACCAACCGTATCTCACTTGCATACGTTGCTTCCTATCTTGGCATTACGCAACAGTCGCTGAGCCGGATAAGAAAGAATATCCGGTAAACTATTTTACCATTCGTTAAAAGATCCAACTTTTCTATTATGCTATTTTGCTACATCACTAAAAATGAGCAAAATGAAGACAGCATTAATTCCCGGCGGCAGAAGCCATAACACTCTTCGTGACCAACGCAGACTCAGTAAAAACGGCACTCGGGGAGATTGGCAAAAAAACAGCATCTTTGGATGTAATGATCAATAATGCCGGGATCAATGGAGGCAACCCCCCTACACCGCATTGCAGTCGGATCCGGAAGAATTTATGGCAGCATTTCAAACCAATGTTATTGGCGTCGCCCGCGTAACAAGTGCATTCATCGACCTGTTGCGCCAATCAAGTCAGCCAAGAATTGTGAATGTCAGCACAAGCGTTGGGTCTGTTTCCCTGCAAAATAATCCTGATTGGCCAGCCTATGATTTTGCCAAATATGCAGTTTATGCTTCATCGAAAGCAGCGTTAAATATGTACACCGTTCACTTGGCGTACGAACTTCGTAACACTGCTATTCAGGTCAACGCAGTCTGTCCGGGTTATACCCAAACAGACTTCACAGGAAACAACGGCGGATCAGTCGACGAAGCAGCAAAACGAATCGTTAAATATGCGCTCATTGACAATTCAGGTCCTACGGGCAAATTTTTCAGTGAAGAATCCAATCCTGAAACAGGCGAAATTCCGTGGTAAATGCCGGGCATCGGATGCCGCGCATCGCATGACAACAGCTATATTTAAAATGTCACGTTCAGGTTGTATGTCCCGGAGTTCTATCTTTGATTTGATTCCGTCTTCGTTAAAATCACCTGTCGGTTGCCTGGGAGATTACCGTTTTGCTTGGCCGAAAATTTTCAGCAGCAGCGGTATAACTTTGCTGTTTGAAAATTTCATGTTTTTTTTGTCAGGCCGGTGCGGATTTGATACAATGCCGGTAAAATTTAATTTGAATTCCTGTACACCTTGGGCGGGTAGCCGGTCTTGTTCTTAAAAAGCTTTGTAAAATGGGATGGGTGTTCAAAACCCAGGTCGTATGCAATGGCGCTGATCGGGGCCTCTGTGCTCAGGAGTAATTGTTTTGCTTTGTCAATCAACTTCAACTGAATATGTTCGTAGGTCGGCTTGCCGGTATATTTTGTTAGCAGGTCGGTCAGATAATTGGGAGACAGATTAAGCTGTGACGCAAAATACTTAACGTCGGGTAACCCCGACCCAATTAACGTATCGTCGGTAAAATAGTCGTTCAAAATCCTGTCAAATCTCTCGAGAATATCAGTGCTGACTTTTTTTCTTGTAAGAAACTGACGGTCATAAAACCTTGAACAATAAGAAAGCATCAGTTCAAGATTAGAGAGAATAAGGTCCTGAGCGTGGATATCCATATTCATCGAAAGTTCTATATTTATATTTTCCAGGCAATTTTGAAGCACCTTCTTTTCAGCATCGGAAATGTGCAGACACTCGTTGGTATCATAACCAAAGAAGGTATAACTGATGATTTTTCGGCCCTGGCTGCTCGCCCGCAATAAATCCGGATGTATGTAGATAGCCCAGCCTTCCACCTTGTTTTCAATGCCGGGCACCAAAACCTGGTTTGGTGCAGTGAACATGAGCGATCCTGCGGAAAAATCCAAGTCTGTGCGTCCGTATTTTATTGAACCGTCAACCTTTTTACAGGCAATAGAATATAGATCCAAACGGTATGCAGCGCCTGGCTTTCTATGTGATCGGTCAACTTTGGCCAGATCTACAACCGCAATCAATGGGTGGACCGGCTCGCCATAATGAAAAAATGACAGCAGCTGCGGGATGGAACTAATGTCAGTGTATTCCATTGCTAAAAGTGAAACAATTGTAATTTGAATATACCAAAATCTGATTAGAAACGCGGGATTTCTCCTCCAGATTTCCTAGATCATAATACCACCTCCTACTTCAATACGCTGCGCATTGACAAAACGGCTGTCCTCAGAAAGAAGCGACGCGACAAAATCGCCAACATCCTCAGCTTTTCCCAACCTGCCCAGCGCAGTCGCTGAGGCGATTTGCGCACGGTGATCTTCGTCTCCCTTACCGCCGCCAAACTCAGTATCAATGGCGCCGGGAGCCACACTGTTCACCCGAATTTTTCTTTCTGCATATTCCTTTGCGAAATACCGTGTCAGTCCTTCTACGGCCGCTTTGAGCGCTCCATATACAGCGGAGCCGGGAAATGAAAAACGGGCAAGTCCTGATGAAATATTGACAATCTGACCACCATCAACAATCAAAGTGATCAATTTCCGGGTCAGGAAAAATACGCCTTTAAAATTCACGTCAACCAGTTCGTCGAAGATTTCTTCGGTTGTATCTTTGATAAGACTACGCTGAGCTACACCAGCATTGTTGACCAGATAGTCAAAGTCTTCCCGCCCCCATTCACTTTTTAGTACCTTCGAAACCTGGTCAGCAAAGTCATCGAACGAATGGTGTTTCGATGTATCCAAATGCAATGCAATGGCTTTTCCGCCCATACTGTTGATTTCACCCGCAACAGCCTTGCCCTGATCTGCATTTCTATTGAAAGTCAAAATGACATCGATACCACGTTTGGCGGCACTCAATGCAATGCTCCTGCCGATTCCCCTGCTGCCACCGGTGATCAGCGCAATTTTAGTTTTTTTCCCTGTGTCCATAATTTCCATTTTTGAATAACACAAAGGTACCTAGGTCCTAAGCCGTTTACTTTTACAAAGTCTGTATACTCTTATACATTTCACTGAACTTCGCAAACCAATATCGTTATTCACTGCCGAAGCGTGACTTGAATTTTGGTTAAAAAGAGATTGCCGACACACTGCGGACGGCCAAAAAGATTACATCAGCCCGCTTTCATCTTAATGGTACTTATGTACCCGGGAATCTTAAGCCGGGTCATCGAGGATTTTTATTTAGACAGGCAGCTTAGTCAGCAATCTACAAGGAGGTTAGCACCAAGTACAAAAGAAGAATCATCAGAAGCCAAAAAAACCGCCATTTACCAATTTCAGATGGCTGCCCGATCCTGCCAATCTGCATTACATCCCCCCAGTATTTCTTGACAGCTACAAGCTGGTCTACGGGGACAAACCTGTCAAATACAGGTGTGTCGGTTGTACCTGGTGATATGACATTGACCCTGATCCTTCTGTGTAAAAGGTCGTTTGAGAATCCTTTTGCAAAATGGATGACAGCTGCTTTCGAAGCGCCATAAACGGAAAATGATGCATGTGCCCGGTGCGCCGCGTTTGACCCAATCAGAATGACAGAACCACCATCATTCATATACGGTAATGCTTTATTCACAGTGAAATAGACACTTTTCAGGTTCAGATCCATCGTCAGGTCATAGTCGGCTTCGATGGTATCAGCTGCGGAATCAAATGCTGCACCTGTGACCGCGCCACCTGCATTGGCAACAATAACGTCTATTTTACCAAACCTCTCCGATGTCTCTTTAAAAACCGTTTCCAGATCGGAAAGCCTGGTTACATCGGCATTGATGCCGATGAATTTTCCGCCGAGTTGCGCCTCAGCATTATCCAGCGTTTTGGGCAACTGGATGCCATAGTGCCACACATTTCAAGAAAAGTACTGACTGAGCAGTTGAAAGAGCTGGAAGAAGACGGCTTATTGGAAAGATTAGCCTATAAGGAGTTGCCGCCAAGGGTAAAGTACCGGTTGTCCGAAAAAGGCCTGGCATTTTTGCCGATTTTAGAACACATCAAAGAATGGAATCCAGAGTATGAAGTAGCTATAATTCCCAAAGAGCGTGATTATAAATATGGCGGATAGGATTGGCATCGGAAATTGTGACTAAATCTCAATTTTTGCCGTGAAGGACTGACTCAAATAAATGGTAGTTTAGAGGATCAAAAACCAAACTATCCTATGGATTTCCGAACATTACTTATCAAGCTTTACCAGGCTTTTAATTCACGTCAGATTGATGCAATACTGGTCCATATGCATCTGGATGTAAGCTGGCCTAATGGCTGGGAAGGTGGTTATGTCTGCGGGCACGAACAAGTGCGCGCTTACTGGATTCGGCAGTGGCAGGAAATTAACCCAATCGTCGAGCCAATCTCATTTGATGTACAGCCGGGAGGTCGGGTTGAGATCAAAGTACATCAGACCGTAAAAAGTTTGGAAGGTCAGATTTTAAGCGATATCGTATTATTACACATTTATACATTTGTAGACGGAAAGGTTCAGGCCATGACAATTGAGCATTAATTACGAGCAATAAAAAAACCGGTACCGAACCAAAAAAACTGCTGGCAGCTGCTCACGCCGGGTATTTTACGACGATTGCAGGTTGTACGCCGCCAGAAAAGGGCATCGTTCCGGCTTCGCCGGATACTTTGCCAATCCTAAAATTGGCTTAGTAGTCAAAACTTTTGCCTTGTTATTTTTCAATTAAAAGCTATCATTTTGGCAATGGTTACTGACTATAAAAAATTCGATCTGTTTGGGAAGACGCTTATTCAAAAACTGGACTTAAAGCCTCCGTTCGAATTTACCTTTCCCTTAGCGGAGCAAGCTTGCTTTATATACATATTGAAAGGTGAAATGGATTATCGGTCAGAGGGTGATCATTTGGAAATCAAAACCCGTCAATCCTTATTGCTGAACTGTTTGAACTCCGGAAAAAAAATACAAACCAGCCATGCAGAGAGCAACGGTGAGATTGTAATTGTTACCTTTCATCCGGATATACTAAAAAAGATTTACGACCGGGAGCTGCCGCAGATTTTAAAACCAAACGATCGTATAACGAATCAATCGAGAGCAGCAATTAACAATGATTTCCTGATTCAAAAGTATATAGACGGGCTTCTCTTCTATTTTGAGAATCCATCATTGGTCAACGAGGACATTCTGGTCTTGAAGCTTAAAGAAATTATTCTTCTCCTGTCCCAGACACAGGATGCGGAGATTGTACAGGTTATTCTATCCCAACTTTTTTCTTCAACGGCCTTTACATTCAAACAGATCATAGAAGCTAATTTGTTTTCACAAACTGGTATTGAAGACCTGGCAGAGAAATGCAATCTGAGTGTTTCTTCATTTAAACGGGAATTCAGGAAGCTGTATGATTATTCACCTGCCCATTACATCAAAACAAAGCGTCTGGAGCGGGCGGCAGAGCTGCTTGTTGCTTCAAATGAGCGAATTACGGATATAGCTTATGATTGTGGTTTCAATGATCTGGCAAATTTTACCAAAAGTTTTCATGGCAAGTTTGGTACTTCGCCATCACAATATCGGTCAAAACAATAAAATAGCTAAATCTATCCCGGCCTCAAAGTGTACTTTCTTTTTAGTGACCCGATTTGCCAAATATCTGAACCAATCCACAAAATGACTTAATTCTGTTCGGCCCAACTTTGTGTCATTAACTAAACACAAAAATTTATGGGACTCTCTCATCTAGGCATTTTTCACACCGTTATTGGTGTCATAGCCATCATCGCAGCATTTGTATCTCTGTTCAAAAGCGCCAGGATAGATCTAGACAAGTTGTCGGGAAAAATTTATTTCTATTTCACCCTGATTGCATCACTAACCGCTCTGGGGCTTTCCAGTGTCAAAGGAGTCAATCCAGGACATATTCTCGCACTTTTAATTGTTATCCTCATCTTATCTGCTTACTATCTGTATGCCAGGAAATCAGGAAACAATAGATCACGTTTTTTCGAAAACTTCTTCCTTTCATTCAGCTTATTTCTGTCGCTTCTTCCAACTGTAAATGAAACATTCACCCGGGTGCCAGTGGGACACCCTTTGGCTAGCGGGCCTACTGATCCACTGATTGCCAAGACACTTCTCGTATTGTTCTTATTATTTGTTGTGGGTTCTGTTTTACAATTCAGGAAACAAAGAAAAATAAATTTGTCAGCCACATCATGATCTTAAAGAGGCAAAGCTGCTCGAATCCCAAGGAGCGATAGTTCATGGTTGGCTTTAAAAAACAGCAATCAAAGAATGCCATATTTGATGTGTTACATGGATAAAGGTATACAAAAGTGCTAGTGTACAGCGCTTAGTATGACCATGCAAATCGTTCTTTACATTTTTGCACTGATTGACTTCTGATTTTGGAAATGAAACTTCATTGTTCCTGATTCACCGTGTTTTAAATACGCCTCGAAGAGCCTCTGACGATCAACTCTGTATTGAGTATTTTTTCCAAAGGCAGTGAAATGTCGGCATCTGAATCGACCATTTGTAATATCCATTGTGCCGTTGTCATTCCAATTTCCATAGTAGGCTGACGAATCGTAGTGAGCCCGGGACCTATATAAGCCGATTCCGGGTTATCACTGAAACCTACCACGCCTAACTCCTCCGGTATTCTGATTCCTTTTTCCATCGCCATTAACATGATTTCAATGGCAGCGGAATCGTTTACAGCGAAAATAGCATCCGGCCGGTTTTCGAGTTCCAGTAAATACTTACCATAAATCCTGGCTTTCTGCTGTGAAAACATACCTTGAATAATCATGTTTTCTTCAATGGTTTTACCATATTTTTCCATCGCTGCCCGGTAACCCCGTAAACGCTCCCGGCTGACCAGCAACGTAAGCGGTCCTCCTAAATGTGCAATACGCTCATAACCATTTAAAATCAAATGCTCAACTGCCGAAAATGAGGCATCAAAATCATTAACTACCACCTTTGGCGCTGCTACATTATCACAGACCCGGTTGAATAGGATCAATGGAATTCCTCTTTTTTCAAAAACTTTTAAGTGATCAAAATTATTGGTTTCCTGCGTCAGAGAAATTAACAGACCATCAATCCGGTTTGCAAGCATGGCTTTTGCGTTTGATACCTCCACCGGATAGGACTCATTCGACTGCATGATCGTGAGGTTATAACCAGCTTCTGTCAGCACATTATGCGCGCCAATAATAACGTTTGGAAAAAAGGGATTATGGAATTCCGGGACTATCATTCCGATGGTGTTCGTTCTGCTTTTTACCAAATTATACGCCAGCTGATTGGGCTGATAATCCATTTGGGAAGCCATATCGAGCACGGCCTGCCGTGTTTCCGGACTAATATCTGCATGTCCGTGCAAAGCCCTTGAGACCGTTGAATTTGATACGCCAATGGCACGCGCAATGTCAATGATCGTTGTTTGATGCCGTCTGCTTTTTTGCCTTGAATCAGGATGTTGCGGATTGCTAAGGGTGAAAAAATAATTGCAATCCTTACAAACATAACGCTGCTTGTTCCGGACATAACCAGCCTTCATGATTGAACCTACTTCGGAACACTTTGGGCAGCCTACCATTGTACTTTTTTAATATTTGATGGATTCTTGTAAATATCAGGTTACGAATTTAACTGAAAATTCGATAATAATAATTTCATATTTAAAATCCTCATAACCATATATCGGCAACGTATCCGCAAACGTTACCGATAGTTTTTGTCCTTATCCCAGACTTAATTGGCTTAATCTTCACTTGACAGCCCCTGTCTATTCACCTATCTTCAACATAGTTATCCGCCAAAACGGCTTTTTGGCTTGTTTATCATTCAGGCAAATAAAATAGAACGGATGGCCAAAATATGAAACCAATAGTACTATTTCAATAACAACCCTTTTTATCCCTACAATTTATGCTAAAAAAAATACTTGGTTTATTTTTACTGATGTCCATGCAGCCCGGCATGGTACAGGAAGGTTTAGCCCAGAACAGCAGCGTCACCGGCAAAGTGACAGACGAAAAAGGTGAAGGAATTCCCGGAGCAAGTGTTGCCATAAAAGGCACTCAGCAGGGTACACTTACGAATGTTGAAGGTATTTACACACTCGATGCCGCACCTTCTGCTACGCTGGTTTTTTCATTTGTAGGCTATTTGCGGGAAGAAATTGGCATTAACAACCGCTCCAGAGTGGATGTTACATTAAAATCGGATACCAAAGCCCTGGAGGAAGTGGTTGTAGTAGGTTATGGTACCCAGCGGAAAATCGAGACCACCGGTTCCATCGCTTCTGTCAAATCAGATGAACTTACCCAGTTGCCTATTACCAATGTAGCGCAGGGCCTGCAATCCCGTGTTTCGGGTGTGCAGATCAGCCAGAACTCGGGCTCCCCGGGTGGTAATATCAGCGTGAGGATCCGTGGTACGAACTCGATCAATGGGAATGCAGAACCTCTTTATGTAATCGATGGAATCCAGATATCAAACAGTGGCGGAATTAACGACGTAAGTCCGCTGTCGACCATTAATCCCAATGATATTGAGTCTGTCGAAGTCTTGAAAGATGCCTCTGCTTCTGCTATTTATGGTGCGAGGGCCGCGAATGGTGTTATCCTGATCACGACCAAACGCGGAAAAGCGGGCAAAACCAATGTGTCGCTGGAAAGCTATTATGGTGTGCAGCAGGTTACCAAAAAACTGGATGTACTGAATGCTTCGGAATTTGCCCGGCTGGAAAACGAAACATTCAAAAACAATGCTTATGCAGATCCGGCAAGTCTTGGAGAAGGCGTTGACTGGCAGGATCTTATTTTTCAAAAAGCCCCGATTCAAAATCATCAGCTTACCATCAGCGGCGGTACTGAAAAAACACAATTATCACTTTCTGCCAATTACTTCGATCAGGATGGGGTCATTATTAATTCGGACTTCAAACGTTTTACTTACCGCCTCAATGTTGACCAAAACGTCAGTAAAAGACTTCGTGTAGGTACGAGTGTAATGGGCAGCTTTTCCAATAATAACGGGATTGAGGCTGGAAGTACGACCGTTGGTGATGCCGGTGTTGTGACAGGAAGTGTACTCGGCGCAGCCATCGGTGCCCCTCCCACCCTGCAGCCATATAAAGAGGACGGCTCTGTTTTTCCGTTTGCCGAACAAGGTAACGGGCAGTACCGCGAGGTTATTAATCCGTTGAATTACACATCCATTATGCGCAAGCGCAACATTAAAAGAGCGCTGATTAACATTTATGGAGAATACACCATCCTTCCCGGACTGACTTACCGGGCGTCTTTCAATGCGGATGTCGATTCAAAACTTAACGATACGTATCTGCCCATTTCGATCATTGCTGCGAAAGACCGTAACGATAATTCCGGAACTGCTGCCAAGTTCAATTCAAATTTCTTAGGTCTTCTGCATGAGAGCGTGCTTTCATACAGTACTAAATTCGCTGCGAACCACAGTCTGAAATTTACCGGTTTGTTTGCAACACAGACAGAGAAATACAACGACAACCAGATCAATGCGACAGGTTTTCCGAATGATGCGACCAAAAACGAAGCACTTCAGCTGGCATTGAACAGAACCATATCCAGTAACAGGACCATGCAGCGGCTTGACTCGTATATGGGCCGTATTAATTACGGTTTCAAGGACCGGTATTTTATTGATGTTACCGGCCGTGTGGATGGCTCAAGCAAGTTTGGCGCAAACCATAAATACGGATTTTTCCCGGCTGTTTCGGCAGCATGGCGAATCATCGAGGAGCCATTTATGAAGGAAGTTTCCTGGCTTTCCGATCTGAAGTTTCGTGGCAGTTACGGGATAACCGGAAATGCAGGTGGAATTGACCCCTATCAGTCTCTGGCAACGGTCGCGTCTGGCGGCGGGTATAATATCAACCATACATATTTCACAGCAATTCGTCCTTCCGGCATCTCAAACCCGGATCTCCGCTGGGAAAAGTCAACACAGACCAATATTGGTATTGATGCGAGTCTGCTCAACAACCGTATTTCGCTGATCATGGATTACTACATCAAAAAGACCGACGATCTTCTATATATTAAAACACTACCACTCTCATCCGGTTATAGCAGCATTACGGGAAATTACGGCTCTCTTGAAAATAAAGGACTGGAAATCGCAGCCAATGCCAATCTGCTGGACGGACCTGTGAAATGGAGCATCAATGGTAACATCACATTCAACCGTAACAAGATACTGGATCTGGATGGAGGTACGACCAGTGAAAGATTTATTACCAACTATACCGTTCTGAAGGTTGGCCAGCCGCTTGGTGTGTTCAAGACGTACGTTTTCGATGGCATCAACCAGACCGGCGAGGCAATTGTTCCGGGCTATGACGGAAGGCTTGGCGGACATAAAGTAAAGGACCTTAATAACGATGGCGCAATTAATTCAGAAGACCAGGTAATTACAGGCAATCCTAATCCGAAGTTTATCTACGGTTTCTCAACAAATCTTACGTTCAAAAACTTTGACCTGAGCGCATTTTTCTCGGGAACCCAGGGAAATGATATTTACAACATCAGCCGTCTTTCGTTTGAAAATCCACTGGGCCAGCGCAATCTGTTTCAAGGCGTTCAAAACCGCTGGACACCTGAAAATCCGAGCAATCAATACGTAAGCCCAGCGGTAGCAGGCCGTCTGCCGATTTCTTCCTATGCTGTTGAAGATGGCTCTTATCTGCGCTTTAAAAACCTGATGCTCGGCTATACATTTCCAGGCATTAAAGGAATTAGCAGACTTCGGATTTATGTGAGCGGCAATAACCTGTTCACGTTCACGAAATACTCCGGTTTTGATCCTGAGGTAAATACCTACGCAAGTTCAAACACCACCATTGGTATTGATAATCTGGTTTATCCACAGTCAAAATCATTCCTGGGAGGCATTCAGCTTACTTTTTAAAAGCCCTAAAACATTTGAGATATGACACTTTTGAAAAAATCATTCAACAAAATAATCCCCCTGGTTGCGCTGGCATTCGGGATGGGCTCCTGCCAGCTGGACGAAGAAGTCTACTCCTCGATCTTTGTAGAATCCTTTTACAAAACTGCCTCCGACTCCGAAAAAGGGCTGCTGGCTGTTTACGATGCACTCGGCGGATTATATGGCGGCCCGGCGGCGACGATGGTGCCCGATTTTAGTGCAGATCAGGTATATCCAAGAGGTGTTGTGGGCCGTAACTCACTGACATTATTTACAGATGAACCGACTTATACCGTTCAGAAAAGCGCAGGCCGCACCAACGAGTCACCTCAGCAGCTCTGGATCTCTTCATACAGCGGCATAGAAAAAGCAAACTGGATTATTACCAAAGTTCCGGAGGCAACGATGGATGAAACCCGCAAAAAGCAGATCATAGGAGAAGCTTATTTTCTCAGGGCCTTTTACTTCTGGACACTGGCGAGAAACTTCGGGGATGTGGTAATTAAAACAGAGCCAAGCGTGACCGAGGCCAAAGCTTATTTTCCAAAAAGCCCGAAAGCGAATGTTTACAAGCAAATATACAATGACTTAGACCAGGCTACCCAGGCGGGTCTGCTTTCTTATCCGGCTAATGAAAAAGGACGTCCATCCAAAGAAACCGTAGATGCACTGTATGCCAAAGCGGCACTTTATAATGAAGACTGGGCAAAGGCACTTGAAAAAGCACAGACCGTGATCACTTCCGGAAAATATGCGCTGATGCCCAATGTGATGGATGTTTTCAGTTATTTAAAAGAAGATGAGGCTCGTAAGGAAAATATCTGGGCCTTTGAGGCCGACCCTATTACACCAGGCAACAGCCATCAGCTCGTTGGCCTTGCCGGTCCGGTGGGAAGTGCCGGGGTGGAATATGCAAAGACATCCTACGGCTCGATGTTCGCTTATATGTCGTTCTTCAATTCTTTTGATCCAAAAGACAAGCGCAGACAATTGATGGATACGACTTTTCTTGACAAATCGGGCAAATGGGTTCCGCAAAAAAGTATTACACCGATCACTACGGATGCCGTTCTGATCAAAAAATACCAGGACCCGGTTTCCAGCACAGGCTTGATCCCAAACATACCAATCCTTCGCCTTGCTGATATTTACCTAATCGCTGCGGAAGCAGAAGCACACCTGAACGGACCATCGGCAAAAGCTTACGAATACATCAACGCAATCCGCACAAGAGCCGGTCTGGCCGAGCTAACCAAAGGACTTGCCAAAGATGCGTTCATTGACGCGGTGATTCAGGAGCGGTCATGGGAATTGTTTGCAGAAGGTGACCGCTGGTATGACCTGACAAGAACGGACAAATTCCTTACTGTGATTCCAAAAGCGGTCAATTCGGTATATCCTAAACGTCCGGTTCAGGCCAAACACAAGTATTTCCCGATCCCGCAGGACGAGATTAATGCCAACCCACAGCTTGAACAAAATCCGGATTGGAAGTAGAAGAAAGTATCTGCTGATAATAAACTAATACTCGATGAGGTCGCTTCATGTTTTTATTATTTCCCTGGTCTGTATTGCTTTGGCAGGTATAAAATCCTACGCCACAGCGAAAGTCCCGGACATAAAAGTGAAGGAATTCTTTTTCAGGGAAAATGATACGACAAGCTACATGATCAAACTGGCACTGGATGAATCCGGAAAGCCGCTTTACTATTTAAGGAACATTTTCACACCGGTTTGCTACACCAATGAATGCAAACCGGTGCATGTTAATTTCTATTGGGATCTGCTCGGAAATTACATGAGGTACGAAATGCCGGAAGGCAAAATCCTGACCAAGATTGACCACGACGAATTCAAGCCGGAAGATTACCAGAAGCTTCAGGATATCCTGGCGAAGCCAAACTCTATTTTTGCCGAATTGGAAATGAAAGATCTGATCACAGAAGGCACGGACAACCTTTCAGATTCGGTGGATGCAAAAACGGGAGCCACGCTTAAAACCATAAAAAACGAAGTAATTGATGGAGCCGTTTATACCTGCTTCACCTTGTGGAAAATTGCCTATGGAAGCGCTGTTAACGAGATGAAAAAGATTACCGAAACCTACACTACTGACGAACTGCTGCATCAGTTCCTGACCAGCAGCAACCATCATTATCAGTATTGGGCGATGGAAAAAGTGATCAGGAATGGCCTGGTCCGAAAACCGTTTGAAAAGGATATTGAAAAGGTGATCAGCAGCAAGAACATATTTATAGCGCGTACTGCATTGAAGCAAACAGGAAGTGATTTTTTTACAGATTCAAAGAAGCAAATCTGGCTTTGGAATGTATTTCAATCGGCCTCCTACCCCTTGCAGATCGCTATTCTCAAAAAACTGACGGGCATTCCCTTGGCCAACAAACTTACAGAGCAAATTGCGGATCAGGCGGTTAGGTCTAATCAGGAACAATCGGGATTAATGTTCAACCTACTTGCTACGCAGCCTTGTTTACCAGTCCGGACTCTGAAAGTACTGGCCAGCCAACTAGAACATGAAAATGCTGATCATAATGGCAAAATATATGCCCTTCTGGAAAAGCAAAAGCCCGGCGATCATGAAATCAGGAAGCGAATGCAACAATATAAATCAAGTACTAACTAAACCCTGTGTCCTAATGAAGATCAATATTTTATTAACAGTTTTAATGCTGATCAGTGTCAGGCTTTCTGCTCAAAACCACATTTTTGTAGAAACAGAATCCTTTGATAACAAAGGCGGATGGGTCATCGACCAGCAATCTTTTGTAGTGATGGGCTCCTCTTACCTGATGGCGCATGGCATGGGCCAGCCAGTGAAAGATGCGACGACGACCGTCAGATTTCCGAAAACGGGAAAGTACCACGTATGGGTTCGCACCAAAGACTGGGCGCCGTTTCCGAAGGGGCCGGGAAAATTCCAGGTTTCCATAGATGGTAACCCGATAAAGCAGATCTTCGGAGAAAGCGGATCGGATGAATGGAAATGGTATGATGCAGGCGAGACAGACATCAAAAGCGATCAGGTAAAACTAGCCATGAAGGATATTACCGGTTTCAATGGCCGCTGCGATGCCATTCTGTTCACAGATGCACCTAAATTCACGCCGCCCAATAAACCCGAAGAGCTTACTGCATTCAGAAAAAAACTGCTCAACCTGACCGACGCACCTTCATTAGCAGGAAAGTTTGATATGGTGGTTGTCGGCGGCGGCATTGCCGGAACCTGCGCTGCTATATCAGCTTCACGACTGGGTTTAAAAGTCGCTTTAATTCAGGACCGTCCAGTTTTAGGCGGAAATAACAGCTCTGAAATCCGCGTGCACCTCAAAGGTGATGTGGATAAGAACCATTATCCGAAACTGGGCCGGATCGTTAGAGAAATGGACAATGGAGATCCCGGAAACGGAAATCCGGATGCAAAAGAATACGGAGATGACAGAAAAATCGCCATTGTAAAAGACGAGAAGAACATTTCAATGTTCCTGAATACGCATGTTTACAAAGTTGAAAAACAAAATGACATCATCACCGCGGTAATTGGCCGAAATATCGCAACCAATCAGGAACTGCGTTTTGAAGGTTCATTTTTTTCGGATTGTACAGGCGACGGAACGCTGGCCTATTTGGCAGGTGCCGAATTTAGGATGGGGCGGGAAAGCAGGGATGAAACGAGTGAATCGCTGGCTGCTGAAAAAGCAGATGATTTTACTTTGGGCACATCAAACCTGTGGGCTTCACTGGAAAAAGACAGCGTATCGTCTTTCCCGGAAACGCCCTGGGCTTTGCAGTTTTCGGACGAATATCACATCGACAAAGACAAAGCCGACTGGGAATGGGAAACAGGTTTTGGAAATTTTAACACCATTACACAGGCCGAACAGATCCGTGACCATAACCTGCGTGCGATTTACGGAAACTGGTCTTATCTAAAAAACCATAAAAAAGAAAAATATGCCAAATCGAAACTGGCCTGGGTTGCTTACATCGGTGGTAAAAGAGAATCGAGACGGATTATCGGGGACCACATTTTGAACCAGATGGACATCCAGGAGGGCAAATTTTATCCGGATGGTTCTGTAACAGCAACATGGACAATTGACCTTCATTTTCCTGATGCTAAAAATAGCAAATACTTCGAAGGACAGGAGTTTTTTGCAAGCACAAAACACATTAAAGTGGCGCCTTACACGATCCCTTATCGCTGTCTTTATTCCAAAAATATCCAGAACATGTTTATGGCAGGAAGAAATATCAGCACTACGCACGTGGCATTCGGAAGTACGCGCGTCATGCGTACCTGCGGAATGATGGGCGAAGTGGTCGGGTTTGCAGCATCATTGGCTACCAAATACAAAACGACGCCAAGAGGAGTTTACCAGCATCATTTACCCGAACTGGTGGCAATCATGAAAGGCGAAACGCTGGCTCCGCAACCTTAGGCAAACCAAATAATATCTTATGACGAAAGCGCACTGGCTAATTATCATACTGCAACTGCTATCCGCATCAAACGGAATGGCTGTTCCTGATGATATACCCATGATCAGCCTGAGCGGTGAGGCGCAGGGGACAAGATGGAGCATTAAATATTTCGATGAAAATCAGCGGAATTTTAAATCAGCCATTGATTCGATTTTGATGAATTTTGACAAATGTTTGTCCCTGTACCGTAATGATTCTGAGCTTTCACAACTCAACCATTCTAGTTCGCACCGGTTTGTTTCATCGTATTTTCATCCGGTCCTGGAAAAATCAAAAGAAGTATATCAGGCCACAAATGGCGCTTTTGATCCTACGATTATGCCGTTGGTTGAGGCTTATGGTTTTGGTCCAGAAAAGACCGGTCACTCCGAAAATGTCAATATTGATTCGCTGTTGAAGCTGGTAGGATTCAGTCACATTCATTTTGATTCGACATCAGTTAATAAAAAAAATGCGAATGTAAGGCTTGATTTCAACGGGATAGCGCAGGGTTACTCGGTTGATGTCGCCAGTGCGTTCCTGGAGGTTCAGGGAGTAAGCCGGTTTATGGTTGAAATAGGCGGTGAAATTTTTTGCAAAGGTTTTAAAAATAATGGTAAGCCCTGGGTTACCGGAATACAGCACCCACTTAAACCCGGTTCGTTAATTGCCACCGTCCAACTCACAAACCGGGCCATGACGACTGCGGGAAATTACCGGAATCATTTTGAAAAAGACGGCCAGATTTTCAACCATATTATTAATCCAAAAACGGGTTCTATGGAGCAAAGTGCGTTGCTGAGCGTTACCGTTTTTGCAAAAGACGCGATCACGGCGGATGGTTATGACACGGCCTTCTTTGTCATGGGACTTGAAGAAACCAAAAATTTTCTTGCTGGCAGAAAAGACATTGATGTTTATATGGTTTACACCGATGATGCCGGCAAGGTCAATACGTATGTTACTGATGGAATAAAAGATCTGATTTTATGAAATTACACCTTACCCTGTTATTATGCATTGTTTTCCTGTCACCGGTTGCTGCGCAGCACGTTATGCCTGCCAGCCTTAAGAATGATCATATTCATGTAAGCTGGTCCAATTCCAACGAGCGCGGTTGGACTGTGAATCAGGTTCAAGTAAAAAAAGATGGAAAATGGGTTAATCTCGGAGCTCCTTCCGGAGAATATACTTTACTTTATAGTGAAACAAAACCCTCTTCAGAACCTAAAGAAACATTTGAAAAGATAACCGGCGGCAAGTTTCCGGAAGACAATTACCACTACCAGGAGGCGCAATGGAAGGAAAGCACTACCGAAGTTCCGCTGAATACGGCCGGCAAAGCGTATCATTTTCTTCCTTCTTCGGTGCTGATCAAAAAGAATGAACTGGAATTCAGAAATGAAACGGAAGTAGCAACTGTGATTGCTATTTGGAAACTGGACCCTGACTTTTCCTCCGATATAAAAGTTACACTGACCTTAATCCCGAAAAAGAAAGGCTTCTTCTCCTTGGCTACTCCTACCCTGGCTTATGTTACTCCTGAAAACATGGCCTGGGCCTCGGTTCCAGGATACTTTCAGGGAAATTTTATGCAAAAGAACTTTGCGCTGGCTTATGCTTATGGGCATGGCATTCCGAACCGGCCTGCGATTTACAGAGAGCGCTGCGCTTCTACTTTAAGCCCGCTGGTAAGCACGAAAAATGGCATTACGATTTCGGTGATTCCTGAACCCGGCCTGACGCGTGATCCATGGGAAACAGACAAAATCACGCAGACGGAGTGGCATCTGGGGTTGTCGCACATGAACCGGAAAGCAGATCTCTCGCCTACCCTGTACTATCCGGTGCTGGGAGAAGAAAAATCTGAAAGGACCATTGGAGAGGAAATCAGTTATTCATTCCGTTATAGCCTGATTGCTGGTGACTGGTTTGCAGCAATCAAACATGCTGCTTATGACATTTACAAATTCAAAGAAACACTTGCGCTGCGTCAGAACAAGCAATCCCTGACTGATCGCATCGAAAAAATGCATCATTACCTGACCGATCCCAAAACGTCGCTGTGGAATATTGAGGAGTTTAAAGGCAAACAGATCGGCGCGCAATCTTACCTGGGCGGTGTGGTCGGCTCCAATAAAGATGCGATGAAAAATTCGGATTACGGTGCCATGTGGATGCTGGCAAATGTTACGAATGACCCTGAACTGACACAAAAAGTACTGCCGCCCGCAGAAAACTTCAAGCTGGTTCAGCAGCAGACTGAAAACGGTTTTTTCAAAGGAGCCTTAGAAGGGCAGTATTATCTGGCTAAAAGAAAAAAATTTGTCGAAGAATGGGGGGAAGTCGTCGAGCCGATTGCCCTCACCTATTACGTGATGCTGGACATGGGCAATATGCTTTTGTTCAATCCAAAGGATACTGAATTGAAAGAACGCCTCAGACTTGGTGCTGAAAAATTATTAAGCTGGCAAAATGCAGATGGCAGCTGGGCCGTCGCTTATGACCGTAAAACCGAGGAGGAAATATTTAAAGATATCAAAGACGTCCGTCCTACTTTTTATGGCATGATCGTCGCTTACAGGATCCTGAAAGATGAAAAATACCTGAAAGCAGCACAAAAAGGCGCTGATTGGATGATTAAGAATGCGGTTGAAACCGGTGCTTTCCTTGGTGTATGCGGAGATGCCCGTTATGCTCCCGATTTTGCAACGGGACAGTCGGCGCAGGCTTTTCTGGATCTCTTTGATATTACAAAAAACAAGAAATACCAGGAAGCAGCTATTACCTGCGCTAAAATCTACACGGCCTCTATTTACACGCATCCGATTGCCAGTCAAAAGATCAAGACTGTAAATGGCAGACAATTGCAAGATTGGGAAATTAGCCAGGCCGGTTTGAGTTTTGAACATGGAGGTATTTTCGGATCAGCCACCAGACTGGGACCGATCTTGTTAGCCAGCCATGCGGGTATGTTTATCAGAATGTTCCAAATCACCGGAGAGACCATTTTTGCTGATATGGCCAGAGCAACTGCTATTGGGCGGGATGCATTTGTCGACAGTAAAACCAGCGTTGCATCCTACTATTGGGCAGCAATGAATAAAGGAGCAGGCCCATATCCGCACCATGCCTGGTGGCAAGTCGGCTGGATCACAGACTATTTATTAGCTGAAGCCGAACTTAGATCGGGTGGCAAAATAATATTTCCAAGAGGTTTTGTGACGCCAAAAGTTGGCCCGCATCAGACATATGGGTTTGATCCCGGAACAATTTACGGTAAGAAAGTAAAGCTGGTGATGAAGGATGGCTTTGCTACCGGCAATCCTTCAGTAACGGATGTGATCCTGGCAGAAAGTATAGACAATAAAGAAGCTTATATAATTTTTTTAAACAGCCGGGTTCAGCCCACAGACGGAAAAATCTCCTTTGATCCGGAAAGATGGGAGTCAGGAAAAAAGATTAAATCGATCACACGGGCAGGATCTGGCGAAATACTAGCAAGTGCAAACCAGCCGATTCCCTTTCAGTTAAATGAGTTTGGTATTGAAACCTACCGCATCGTTTTTGAATAAAAAGTAACCAGCCAAGAGCTAAACCCCACTTATGAATACCACTATTGACACGATTGTAATTGTTGTTTTTTCGGCTTTTGTACTGGCTATCGGGCTGCTTTTTGCCAGAACAGGACGAAATCTGAAATCGTTTTTTGCCGGAGGCGAAGCCGTGCCCTGGTTTATTGGCGGGCTCTCCCTGTTTATGAGCTTCTTCTCGGCGGGCACTTTCGTTGCCTGGGGTTCCATCGCCTACAAACATGGCTGGGTGGCCATTACCATTCAATGGACAATGTGCATTGGTGCGCTTGTAACGGGGTTGTATCTGGCGCCGCGCTGGAAAAGGACCGGTGCACTTACGGCTGCTGAATTCATCCGGGAAAGGCTTGGACTGCCTGTTCAGAAAACTTACATCTTTATTTTTACGCTCGTTTCCGTATTTATCAAGGGTTCGGTTCTTTATCCGGTCGCCCGGTTGGTCAGCGCTTCGCTGGATTTGCCACTTGTTCCCTGCACCATCGGACTGGGTTTATTTATGATCGCCTATACTGCCGTGGGCGGACTCTGGGCTGTGATGGTGACGGATATATTGCAATTTGTCGTTTTGTGCGCAGCCGTTTTCATCTTGTTGCCCCTCTCCTTCGACCGGGTTGGAGGCTGGGAAGGCTTCACTCAGAACGTCCCCGACGATTTTTTTAATCTGCTGAACGGCGAATACACCTTTGGCTTTGTGCTGGCATTTATCATTTACCACATCTGTTATTTAGGCGGAAACTGGACGATGGTGCAGCGCTACACCAGTGTCGACAGTGAAAAATCTGCTAGAAAAGTTGCTTTTCTATTTGCAGGATTGTATCTGGTCAGTCCGGTGATCTGGATGTTCCCGCCGATGATCTACAAAGCCATAAATCCGGCATTGACCGGCCTGGATACCGAAAATGCATATCTGATGATTTGCAAGCTGGTTTTACCTCCGGGCTTATTGGGTTTGATGTTAACGGGTATGTATTTCTCTACTTCTGCCAGTGCCAACACCGCCCTTAACGTTGTTTCGGCTGTTTTTACCAATGACATTTACAAAGGCATGATCAATCCTGCCGCATCGGATAAGCAGCTGATCACGGTTGCGCGCACCTCATCCTGGTTTTTTGGTCTGGGCATGATCGGTATTGCGCTGATGGTGCCGGCGGCTGGCGGAATTGTGGAAGTTGTCCTTAGTATTTCTGCCATTTCCGGCGGGCCGCTGCTTGCTCCGCCACTATGGGCGCTGTTCTCTAAAAGGCTGAATAGTACAGTGACGCTCTGGGTAACGTGCGTCGGACTGACGGTGAATCTGTTTTTTAAAGTATTGGCTCCCCTTTTGCTTGATTTCAAATTGTCCAGAGGTATGGAAACCATTGTAGGTGTAGGCCTTCCACTGCTGTTGTTGCTGGCTTATGAACTTTGGGCCCGCTCAAAAGGGATCATTGCGGAAGAATATATGACGTATCTGGTTTCCCGTGAACAAAAAAGGATTGATAACCTCATAGAAGCCAGCGAGGAAGAGGCCAGGGAAATAAGACGGCAGAACCAATTTGGTTTGCGCGTTATAGCAGCCGCGTTGCTTTTCACGGCCGTCATGCTGTATATCCTCAGCACCTTTGCTACGTCCGGCGCTATGATAACAGCCATTATCGCAACTGTTGTCCTTTTCGCAACCATCATTCCTTACCACGCTTCCCGAAAGATTAAGGTAGAACCAGAAGTATCCATCCCTGAAAAATTTCCCATTTGAGCATTTCCTATATGAAACGAATTCCATTATTGCTGATTTTAATTCTGACTTTTTGTCTGCCACAAGCTGCGCTTCCTCAATACGCGATGCGACAGCAAAATGCCATTCCTTTGCATGGAGAATGGTCATTTGCACTGGATCCTGCCGATATGGGTGTGCCGGGAAAATGGTTTATGGATAAGGTGGCGCAAAGCAGCCGGTTCGACAAAGTAACAGTTCCGCATTGTTTTTCGGTGGATCCGCGTTATGAATTTTATACCGGAACGGTTTGGTACAGGAAACCCTTTACCTGGAAAACAACGGGCGGCAAACGGGTTATTCTGCATTTTGATGCAGCTTATTACAAAACCCACATCTGGCTGAATAATCAGAAGGTTGGCGACCATGAAGGCGGGTATACGCCGTTCAGTTTTGATGTCACCGACTTTTTGAAAGACGGCGATAATTTGCTGGCCGTATCTGTGAACAACAATACCTGGAAACCCGGCACCATTCCGGGCGCAAAAGACAATAACGAGGTCAATGATGCTTTTATGGGCTGGGTCAATTACGGCGGTCTGGTCCGTCCGGTATACCTGACCGTTGAACCCGAAGTGTATGCTGAGAATATCAAGATCGAGGCAACGCCTGATCTTGAAAAAGGAACTGCAGTATTAAAAACAAAACTTCGTGTTCGAAATGCTTCTAAACAGGCATTTTCAGCCAGGTCAAACCATGTTGTTTCATTCAGAAATAAGCCTGTTTCTTTGAACTGGAAAAGCAGATCAGCCAGCATTCCAGCCGGACAAACGGGTATGCTCGAATCCGAAACCACCCTGACTGCGGCCCAGGTTAAACTCTGGAATCTGGACGATCCGAATCTTTATCAGTTGCAGGCTTTTGTGGGAACTGATACGATCAATTCCAACTTTGGCATCAGGAAAATAGAAATTAAAAACACCCAGCTACTGCTGAATGGAAAGTCACTCAGGCTCGCTGGCGGAAATCGTGTAGTGGATTATCCCGGCCTGGGGTCGCTTGAACCGGACTGGCTCATTGAAAAGGACTTCAGGTTGATGAAGGAAGCCGGAATGGAGTTTCAAAGGCTCACGCATTACACACCTTCCGAATATTTTTATGAACTGGCCGACAAATATGGTATGCTGATCATTAGCGAAGCAGGCAACTGGCAACTCACACCTAACCAGATGGACAACGATTCAATGCGGACAAAGTTCCGGTCGCAATTCCGGGAAATGGCTGAGCGTGACTGGAACCATCCAAGCATTATCGCTTACAGCGTCGGTAATGAATATTTGTCAGAACAACCCGCTGGTCAGCGCTGGACGAAAGATATGATCGCCTATGCACGCGAACTGGATGCCACGCGCCTCTACACTTTTGCCAGTATGCGACTTAATATTTTACCAAAAAAACCGGAAGATGAAGCCAGTCAGTATGTTGATTTTGTTTCAACCAACACTTACGGAAATCATGCAAAAGCACTCGACCACATACATGCGCTTTACCCAGAAAAACCAATCCTGATCAGCGAATGGGGCATCCGGGCAGACAATAAATCAGAAAACTGGCTGGATAACAATGACCTGAAAGAACATCATTTTGGTGAGAGTGAGCTGAATCAGGCAAAACACATTTCTGAGATCGCAGCTGAAATCCGGAAGAGAAATTATGTGATCGGCGCTTCCTGGTGGACATACAATGATTACCGAAGCCGGTTTCATGGTACAAATCCAAATGGCTACCGGCCCTGGGGAATTGTGCGTCCGGACCGTGAGCCAAGACCTGCATACAGAACGCATCAGCAGGAAATGTCTCCGGTAACCCTGGAAAAAGTGAGTTTAAAAGCAAGTGATCAGGGCAGGCAGCAACTTACCGTGCGCGTGACCGTCCGCAAAGATTTCCCTTCCTATGCCATTAACGGATATTATTTAATGGTTTCAGGTAAAATGATCCCGATTGCTGATCTGAACCCGGGAGAAAGCAAAGAGATAGCTATTCCAACAACAGGTTTTGATAAAAACCTTCACATTAGCATATACAAACCGACTGGTTTTAAAGTAGTTGACGAGATTTTAGATTTGAAGTAATCATGATAAAAGAAAAATACACCTATAAAAGAACACCTAAAACGATCAAACTTTCTGCTGACCTGGTCATCGTCGGCGGCGGACTGACAGGAACCTGTTCGGCAATTACTGCTGCCAGAGCGGGCATGAACGTAATCCTGGTTCAGGACAGGCCGGTTCTGGGAGGCAACTGTTCCAGCGAAGTCCGGTTATGGATCCTGGGCGCTACCTCACACATGGGCAATAATAACCGCTGGGCACGAGAGAGCGGCGTGATCGATGAGATCATGCTGGAAAATATCTACCGCAATCCGGACGGCAATCCCCTCATTTTTGATACGGTATTGCTGGAAAAGATCGTAGAGGAAAAGAATATCACGCTTCTGCTTAATACCAGTGTATACGACCTGGATAAAAATCCAGTCGGCAGCCCTGACGAGGATATGATAAAAGCGGTACATGCATTCTGCAGCCAGAATAGTACCCAGTATACGTTACGTGCCCCTCTTTTTTGCGATGCTTCAGGTGACGGCATCATTGGGTTTCTTTCAGGTGCAGCCTTCCGCATGGGCGCTGAATCCGCTGAAGAGTTTGGTGAAAAATTTGCTCCCGATAAATCCTACGGCGAACTGCTGGGACATTCCATGTACTTTTATTCCAAAGATGCAGGGAGGCCGGTAAAGTTTATTCCACCGTCTTTTGCTTTGCAGGACATCACCGAAATCCCCCGGTACAAGACCTTCAATCCTAAAGATTTTGGCTGCCGGCTCTGGTGGCTGGAATATGGCGGAAGGCTCGATACCGTACATGATACTGAAAAAATTAAATGGGAATTGTGGAAGGTTGTATACGGCGCCTGGAATTACATTAAGAATTCAGGATCATTTCCCGAAGCTGAAAACATGACATTGGAGTGGGTAGGCACTATTCCGGGCAAGCGGGAAAGCCGTCGTTTTGAAGGGGACTACATGCTGAAGCAACAGGATATAGTCGAGCAAAAGGCATTCGAAGATACAGTAGCATTTGGCGGATGGAGCATTGATCTTCATCCCGCAGATGGCGTTTACAGTGATCAGTCAGGCTGTAATCAATGGCATAGCAAAGGCGTTTACTCGATTCCTTACCGATGTTATTACAGCAAAAATATCAATAACTTATTCATTGCCGGGCGCATTATCAGTGCTACGCACGTCGCCTTTGCCTCTACACGCGTCATGGCAACGGCCGCTGCCGGCGGACAAGCCGTTGGTATAGCCGCAGCGCTTTGCAAAAAACTAAACTGTTCTCCGCGCGAACTCGGTGAATCTCATTTAAAAGATCTTCAGCTCGAACTTTGGCGTGCCGGACAGTACATGCCCCAAACTGAAATTTCAGACCCGGAAAACCTGGTTAATCAGGCTGTAATCACCGCCTCGTCTACATTGAAAATGGAGGAACTTTCCCCTTCTGATTTCTGGGCATTCATTCAGGATTCAGTTGCACAAATGCTTCCTGTTACCACCGGGAGCATGCCTGCTGTTTCTTTTTGGGTAGAAGCTGAAAATGAGACAGATTTTGAGGTACAGCTCCGAAAAAGCAGTAAGTCATTTAATCACACGCCTGATGTAACATTAGAAACAAAGCACTTTCACGTAGCAAAAGGAAAACAGGAGATCAGCATTGACTGGGATACCAATTTTGACGAGCCTTGTTATGCATTTGTCTGTTTTATGAAAAACGAAGATGTAAAACTCCAATATTCCGAAACGCGGATATCAGGTCTTGTTTCACTTTTTAATGCCACAAATCCCGCCGTTTCCAATTATGGCAAACAGCAGCCGATCGATGATATTGGCGTAGATACATTCGAATTCTGGTGTCCGCAGCGCCGTCCTGAAGGCCGAAATGTAGCCATGAAAATTGCAAAGCCACTGGAAGTCTTTGACACAAAAAACCTGACAAACGGCCATCAAAGGCCAATTTCACACCCAAATGCCTGGGCCGCTGACCTTAACGACAGCAGTCCTTTCTTAACCATCAGCTGGGCACAGCCTACTAATGTTTCACGCATTGAACTGGTATTTGACACCGATTATGATCATCCGATGGAAAATGTGATTTACGTTCATCCTGAAACAGTGATGCCGTTCTGTGTGACGGATGTGGAAATCAGCAGCTGCAACGATCAGGTTATAGGTAAGATAAGCAATAATCATCAGAGCAGAAGGTCCATAACACTGGAAAAACCAGTCAATACGCAGCAATTAAGAATACGCCTTTCGGGTTCAAATCCAAATGTCCCTGTTTCGTTGATGGAGCTTAGATGTTATAGTTAGGAAAAACGCTCTATTTGGTTTAAACCACGCATGATAACCAGTGCAGAGGTTTGTCAAAAATATTCAACTATATTTAAAAGGCGATATTAAAATAATCACGTAAGTTCACAGATTACCGAAATCCGTGAACTTACCAACATTTATGGTTTCGGAGTATCACTAAATAATAAATACTATATATTAAACTTATAAAATTCACTCGTGTAAGCACTTGAAATAAATAGGTTTCCATAAAGCATAACGCCTGTTACGAAAAGAGTTTCAGAGATTGTGCCCTCTAATACTGCGTTATCTGAATTCCGAATCAACCCTGAGGATGTCTGTCGAAAGTCGGGAGAACAGCAGGCAAGAAAAAAAAAAAGGCAAATACAATTTCATTTTAATTTTCGGCGATGTATCTGCGGTAGAACTTTACAATTTGTTCTATCATCATGGCTGGCTTATCCAGGGGAATGTTGTGTGAGCTGCCTTTCGCAAAGATTAACTCCCGATTGGGATATCCTTTTACCAAATTTCGTTGATCTTCTTTAAACCTTTCATTTTCAACAGGATCTTCAAAGGGTCCGTTTTCCGCCATAATGTCTAGTAAAGGAATAGTAGGTGATATATCAAATTGTCTGACATAGTTACTGCTACTCTCCATTCTGGCCAGCAAATAATATAAGCTCATATATTCATTTTCGTAATCCTTTCGGTCCATATTCTGAAAATATTTTTTAGCAAATTGCATATCGGCATAGGAAGGTATCCTGGGATCTACAAGAATAATACCTTTAACGTGACCTGCGTTACGAGCTGCGTAAACCCGATTATAAAAGCCGCCCAGGGAATGTCCAACCAGCATTAATTTTTCGTTTTTCAAACCGAACTTCTGCAAAGCAAACTCAAGATTTTTAATTTCACGAAGAATCGTGTAGTCCAAAGTATCAAAACTACTTCGGCCAAAACCTGCCCTGTCATATGTAATGACAGTTGCCTGGAGGTGCTGATGCACAATTGTCGCTATCGAATCCCATTGTGACATGTCTTGTCCACCACCGGATTCAAAAAGTATAGCGGCATTGTTACCTTTTAGAATTTTAAAGTGCAGCTTATATGAGTTAGTATCTATGATTGTGTCCAATACCTGAGCATTGCAACTTACAGCTAAGCATAGAAGGATTATGATCTGTTTAAATAGCACCATCGGTTAAGTAGATCTGTAAAAGCTACAAGATAACATATTGTGATGCATTAGCAGTGTCATCTTCTTATACTGCGAGGCAGTCCGAATCAATGCGGCTGGCAGCAGATGTCAGTGAAAGATGATTTAGATCGTTCGAAAAAGCGCCAGGCTGATTGTTCGGCTTGATTGATGTAACCCTATGATAATTAATAGTTTAAAATATAGACATCCTGCAAGTAAATGGAATTTTATTTATGCTTTGTTGGTCATCTTCTTTAAATGGCTACTCAATTTCTTTTCTTTACTTAAATGTCCCGAATGAAAAAACAAACTTCTACCTCTTTCTGTTTAGTCATCTTATTTTTCCAGCTGATAACGGCCCACGTCTGGGCGCAGCGAAATGATGTATTAAATCCAGCCAACAAAAAGCAGATTCCTGAACTTCATTTAAAGCCTCTCAAGCCCGGGTCAAAGGCACTGGACAAGTGGGCCGTGAAGTATAAAATGCAGCAAAAACTAGACCGCTCGTCAAAAATTTTATCCAAATTAAATGCTCAGAAAAAATCTTCAGGTCTCATAAATTTATCCTATCTGAAAGATCCAAAAAGGATAACAAAGTGGGATAGTGTACAAAAACAGGATGCAAAACCGGCTGGCAGGCCCGCGCTTACGAACGCCCGTGCATCCAGAAAGAAATCTGCCGCAGCACGACAGTCGGCCGATGTAGTTGTCCCCAGAATACTGCATGTGGCGATGAATGGAACTGGATCACAAGATGGAAGCAGCTGGGAAAACGCAATGGAAGATTTTGCTGAAGCACTCCAGTTCGCAAGGACCTACGATGGAGTTGAGGAAATCTGGGTCGCTAATGGCATTTATTATCCCCGTTACGATCACCTCAACAGAACAGATGGTGACGAGGGGCACGATCTAAACGCGAATGTCTTCATGTTAATCCCCGATATAAAGATTTATGGCGGCTTCAATCAGACTGAAAATTCTGTCGCAGAAAGAACATTGAGGTTATTGCCGTCAGGCGCAGCTTTAAATGAAGTGGACGAACCAATCTCAACGATCTTGAGTGGTGACTATGACGGAGATGATAACAATAGCTTTGCTGAAAACGCCGGACGTATCATCTTATCTGCCGGTGATGTAGGTGCCGCCAGTCTCGACGGCTTCATCATCACTGGCGGAGCAGGTGGGCGCTCAGTCATTACCCTGGAAGGATATAATCTTGGTTCCAGTTATGGTGGAGGCATCGTCGCTATAAACTCGTCCCCATCATTAACCAACCTTCTGATCAAGGGAAACTCCACGTTTATAGGAAGCGCCATATTCACCTACCGGTCCAATTTTGTACTGACCAATGTATTGGTTGAAGACAATAAATGCGCGCGTGGCACTTTTTATCTCAAAGAATCCTCGCCCGTCATCACGAATGCAACTATCACAAAGAATGAAACCGCCTACTCTGGCCCTGGGATGCATGTGCAGGGCCCGGGCCATGCAAAAATCCGGAATTCCATTTTTTATGGCAACACTCCCTTATATTCCGCCAGCCTTTATCTGGAAGAAGGTGCCACTGCCTCCTCCTCACACAGCATCATTCAATACAGTGGCGGCAGTACATCCTGGAAATCGGGCTTTGGAACAGATGAGGGTGAAAATCTGGACACAGACCCCTTATTTCGAGGAACTTACCCTGGATTGAAACCAACCAGTCCGGCAGTTAATACAGGAGATAGCGAACTTTACGAACCTCTACAGGTACCTGATTTATCGGCCATAAAAACCGATCAGAGAGGAACGCCTCGAAAAAAAGGGCCTAACGTGGATATGGGAGCACTGGAAAGTTTGTATGACAATCTGGAGACGACCCTCATCCCGAGCGAAGATGGGAAACTGTTCGTTAAAAAGGGCAGTAAGGGAAATGGCAGCAGCTGGACAAATGCCGCTGGCGAAGTGGCAGATGCGCTTTTTGCAGCAGCTTTAAATGAAAACATCAGTAATATCTGGGTTGCAGGCGGAACGTATCAACCGCTTTACCACCCCGACGATCTGACCAAACACGACAAAAGCCAGTTTAATTCTTTTTCATTGGTAGAAGGAGTGAGTTTATATGGCGGCTTTGCGGGAGATGAGGTGACACTTCAAGCACGTAATCTTGCGCTGAAAGAAAATGCCAGTATTCTAAGTGGAGATTTCAATAATGATGACAATTTTGATCTTACCGGTTTTCTGGATAACGGACCTGATGAAGCGACAGCTGAAAACACTCTTCATCTAGTGTATGCAGTGAACCTGGGCAAGTCCGGGCCTGCAATGAATGGTTTCACTATCGAGGGAGCAAATAACACATCGATAGGAGCCGACGAAGAGGCACCTTTGGGAAATATCACGACACTGATCAACGAAACTGAGGTATCTCCTGATCTCGGCGCCGGGATATTAATTGTGGAATCATCCCCATTATTTGAGAATCTGATTGTAAGAAATAATCTTGGTTTTTTAGGTGGCGGCATGATGGCCTTCAACGCAGACATGACGATTACAAATTCGCTTGTTTACGAAAATTTCGATTTTGCACTATCCAGTGGAATAGCCATCTTCGGATCGCTTAAACGTTCCGTGATCCTTAATACCACTGTGACCAAAAATGTTTCGCTGGGTGGACCAACGGTGTTAGCCGCATTAGCTGATCTCTGGATTTATAACAGCATCATTCAGCAGAATATAATCATCGATACAGATATTTTTCCGTTAAATCCTAATTTCCTTGCATATGGTGTCGAGGGCGAAGTTTCAAACAGCATCATCGGAGGCAGCGGCGGGAGCCTTGATTGGCGCCTGGTAAATAATTTTGAAGGTCTGGATATAACAGATTCCGGAGGCAATCTGGACGAAGATCCTGTTTTTTCAGATTACTTCACGAATGATTTTTCACTATCGCAATGCAGCCCGGCTATTGATGCGGGAGATGCGTCCCGGTATGAAGCCAATACACTTCCTTCCACAGATCAGTCAGGTAATAGCCGGGTTTTCAATAATATCCTGGATATGGGAGCCCTTGAATTGCAGGCTTTGCGGAACCCGGATGTAACAACCCTGGCAGAAAACGGACAGGAGAGCAGTTATTTCTTCACTGATAACGGTACCTATCATACTTTCTCGGCAAATGGCGAAGTTTGTAATGCTAACCTACTGACGCTGAAACCAATAGACTTGAATGGTAATGTGAACGCCAAAGTTTGGGTGGACAAGAGTGTTCAGACTTATAATGGTGCTGTATATCTTCAAAGACATTTCGATATCAATCCATCCGATGATCCGGAATTGTCATCGGGACGTGTGATCTTGTATTTTACCCAGTCGGAATTTGACGCTTTAAATCTGCTCTTGAATGCACCGGAATACCTGCCGACAGGAGAATCGGTCGGAGAAGAAAACAGGAAGTCGAACCTTCGGATTTATCAGTTCCATGGACCAAGCACTGACGACAGTGGCCGCCCGGATTCTTACAATAGCACCCGCAGCGAAATTGACCCGAACGACGAGGATATCGAATGGAATGCACTTTTGAACCGCTGGGAAGTTGCGTTTGATGTGTCAGGTTTCAGCGGCTTTTTTGTTGGTACGGGGTCACAAAATCCATTGCCGGTAAAATTGGTCAGTTTTGAAGGAAGAAGGACCGATGATCAGAGAACGAGGCTTGACTGGAAAGTGGCAGAACAGGAAAATATCGAGGCATATCAGATAGAATACAGCCTTAACGGCAAAAGCTTCGCGAAGATCGGCCGGATCAAAGCCAATACGCTGACAAATACGGATTATACTTATTCAGATTCCCTTTCGCACGCAGGTAACCGTGCATATTACCGTCTGAAAATTATAGAAGCAGATGGAAAAATGGCGACCAGCAGGATTATTTCTGTAAGATTACCTGAAACCGATCAGCTAATAGCCTATCCAATTCCTGCTAAAAACGATCTTTGGATCGACTGGAAAAAAGCAGACGCGACCTCATTGCAGTTTATTGACTACACAGGAAGAGTTTTGAAAACCGTGAAAAAATCAGGTTCGTCCCAGAAAGTGGATATATCCGGATTACCGGCCGGGATATTCATTTTGAAGGCTAACGGGAATCAGGTTATAAAAGTAGTGAAAGAGTAAAAAGGGTTTAATGTATAATGGAAAATGAGGGCAACCCTACTGCCGGGTTTCCCTCATTTTCATATAATGGATGCGGAAAATGGTATCTGGCTTTTGCGAATTTAAAAAATGGGTTACACACAGTGGCCGATATTGTAAAAACAAGGTCGACTTCCTTTTAAGACCGTAAAGCAATTAACTATAACGACAGATTAAATGACTGTATAAAGAATGGATAAGAATCGCAGCGGCGAAGCATGATGGATGACATGGAGGAATGTCAATTTTTCTGAGCAATTCAAGACTATAATCCCATAACTGATGTGCATGCGTATCATTCTGTGCGTGTTTTGAAGGCTCCACCACATTTGTATCCTGAAAATACTGCCCGGTTGAAGTCAGAGCAGGAATTGATGATGCCAAATGAATAAGTGTTTTTGCACCTTCCAATGGTTTTTTTCCAAACAACCGCTTCTGCCATCGCAGCAATGGTTCGATCCAGCCTCCCTGACCGCTTCCAAAATTAGAATTGACTGACCCCGGATCATAACAACTAACTACGATTTGATCAGCTTTCCATCTTCGGCCAAGCTCTCTGGTCATAAGAATTACATAAAGTTTGGACAAAGCATAAGCTTTGCTCATGGAGTACCCATGTTGCAGTTGTATATTGTTAATATCGAAGGTCTGCTTATGATAAAAGGAGGCAGTATTAATGATTTGCGGGTGTTGGCTTTTTAACAACAACTCTTTTAATTGTAAAGATAACTGTAAATAAGAAAGGTAATTAACAACAAACGTTCGTTCCTGCCCTTCTGCTGTCAGCTGCCTTTCGCTAAACCAGGTTCCGGCATTATTTATTAAAATATCGATGTGACTAACTGATGACTTTATACGCTCGCTCACGCTCTTTATTTCGCCTATGGACATCATGTCGCATAAAAAAAATAAATGGTCATGGCCGGGGAGTTCTGCTAAAAGTTTTCCTGCCTTATCTGAATCACGGGCCAGTATAATAATCCGCGCTCCTCGTGAAGCGATCGCAATGCTGGCTGCCCGCCCTATTCCAGAAGTAGCTCCGGTAATTAATACTGTTTTATTTTCTAAAAAACTCATGGTTATTCAATTCATTAATGTATTAAGCATTGGTAATATATCATCCTGGCCACGGTCCTGCCTATCTTTTCTCAAGATTGTATTTCAAGAATCGTGATCTCGGATCATTAGTTTGATTTGAAACTGGCAAGGCGCTAACAATATGCTAGCGCCTTTAAAAAATTAGTGTTTATGTGTTTTATAGAACTCGATCTTTTTCATCAATGGCCAGATCATTGATGCTTGCGAACCGTTTTTCCATTAGCCCGCATTGATCAAATTCCCAGAGCTCATTACCGAAGCTGCGGAACCATTGCCCTTGATGGTTATGCCATTCATATTCAAACCGAACTGCTATACGGTTGTCAGTAAATGCCCAGAGTTCTTTTTTCAGCTTGTAGTCAAGTTCTTTCTCCCATTTGTTTGCTAAAAAAACCTTCACTTCTTCACGGCCCGAGATAAATTCCGACCGATTGCGCCATTCTGTATTAGCGCTATAAGCCATGCATACTACTTCAGGATTGCGGCTATTCCAGGCGCGCTCTGCAAGCATAACTTTCTCCACCGCTGAATTGTAGCTAAACGGTGGCACCGGGTTTTTAATTTCCATCATTTCATTTTATTTATTTTTGCAAAAAAGCACAGCAATATCACACCCAGCAATCTTATTTTGGAAGTGTTGAAAGAAACTCAAGTATTTCATTTCCTATTTCCTTTACATGAGTTTCTAATGCAAAGTGGCCAGTATCATAAAATTTTACAACCGCGTCAGGAATATCTTTTTTGTAAGCCTCAGCTCCGGCTGGAAGAAAAAATGGATCTCTGTTTCCCCACACTGCAAGTAATTTTGGTTTGTTGGTTCTAAAATACTTTTGAAACGAGGGATACAGATCAACATTTGTTTTATAGTCTTTCAACAGGTCAAGCTGGATTTCCCCGGATTCTGGCCTATCCAGAAAATACTGATCCAAAATGTAAGATTCGGGGGCTATAAGCGACGTATCGGTAACCCCCGTGAAATACTGGAATTCTGTTCCTTCCTTGCTATAAAAAGACCTCAGTGCATCTCTATTTTCCTGGGTGTTACTTTCCCAATATTTCTGAATTGGGTTCCACCCCGTACTCAATCCTTCTACATAGGCATTGCCATTCTGAGAAATAATCCCCGTAATTTTCTCCGGATTGGCAAGTGCCAGACGAAATCCGGTTGGCGCACCATAATCGAATACATAAATTGCAAATCTTTTTAAGCTTAGTTCATCTATAAAACCCTGCATGGTTTTGGCCAGATTGTCAAAAGTATAGGCATAAGTTGTACGATCCGGCAAATCAGTATTTCCAAATCCAGGAAGATCGGGGGCTAAAACGTGATATTTTTTGTTCAGCATCGGTATCAGGTCGCGGAACATATGTGATGATGTCGGGTAACCATGCAATAATAATATTGTGGGTGCTCCAGCCGGGCCAGACTCTCTATAAAATACACCATGACCGTTTACATTTACTTTGCGGTGATGAACAATCCCAACTTCTGAAGCAGGATTTGTTTTGATTGTTGTTGATTGTGCCATAGTTTCTGTTTTTCCTAATAAGCCAGTCAGGATGATCGTCAAGGCTATTCTTAGTTTTTTCATTATTTCTTTTTTTTATTCAAAAGTAAACCTGACATTTAATCATTCAAAATGATTTATAAAGATACAATGTATCTCAAATTAAGATTTATGAACACGAACGACCTTAATTTATTTGAAGCTGTTGCACATTATGGCAGTTTTACAAAGGCGGCTGAAGCGATGTTTACGGTTCAATCAAATGTAACTACCCGTATAAAAAATTTGGAAGAGGAATTTGGCGCATTGCTTTTTACCAGAAATAACCGCAAGGTCGAATTAACTCCCGAAGGCGAAAAACTTATTCGCTATTCCAAGCAAATCAACCATATCTTGGATGAGGCAAAAAGGTCGATCGGTAAAAGTGATATCGTAAAGGGCCAGATTAAAATTGGTTTTTTGGAAACCATGATGACCCTGAAAGGGCCTGAACTTGTTAATGAACTTGCTTCCAAATTCCCTTTTGTTGACCTGGATTTTAGATCAGCGATGAGTGCCAGCTTAATCAGTGATGTGTTGAACTATAAACTTGATGCAGCATTTATCCCAGCTCCTCTTGATATTCCTGAGCTTGAACAAATCAAAATAAAGGAGGAACAGGTCGTAATTGTTGCTCCTTCAGATTGTGAAAACCTGGATATGTTACTTAAAAAAAATCCGCTTAAAACGATAGTTTTCGATCAAGGCTGCGTTTTCAGAGCTAAACTTGACTCTTGGCTTGTAAGCAAAGGGATTGCCCAATATCATAAAACAGTGATTAATTCCATTGAAGGCGTTGTAAATTTCATTGAATCCGGAATTGGATTTAGTGTTTTGCCAGAGGAAATCATCAGTACGTTTTATGGCAATAGACATATAAAAACATTCCCTCTGCCAAAGGAGCTGGGCCTTATGACAACGATTTTGGTCTATCGAAAAGATGTGCCACTTTCACCTGCTTTAAAAGCCTTTATCAGCATAAGCGGCGGAACAAAAACGAACAATTAGCAGCCGTCACGAGGTGACGGCCGGCAATATACTTCTGACCTGACTCATTAAGCATCGGCTCTTCGATGTCGGGCATGAGCTGATCAGGTTTGCTTTTACCTGGACAAGAATGCCTGGCAAGCCTGAAAGATTTGCCAGGCAAAATAACATCCCCTTTTTAGCTCATTAACGATTGGACCGGTTTTGCAGTTAGGCCAGGAAATTTTTCCGGAAACTTTTCCTAGACAAACTTAATGTCTATTAAATCTGAGACACATTTTCACTTGCAGCATGCGCATAAACCTGATCAATAAACTGCTTCATAGTGGTTGGTTTTCTACCTAAAAAGCGCTCCAAAGTAGGATCATCTGCATCCATTGTATCCTGTGATAATGCCGTAGCCCATGTGGTAAACATCCCGATATACTGATCCGGCACACCGAAGCTTTTTAGCATTGATTCAAACTCTTCCACCGGTGGCGACTGGTAGGACACTTCTTTTCCGATGGCTCTGGAGAGCTCACCCGCTATGTCAGAGAAAGAGACCGAATCGGTATTTGTGAATTTGTACAGCTTGTTTTGGTGACCATCCGTAGCCAGGATGTGCGCGGCGGCTTCTGCTAACTCCTCCCGAAGCACGTAACTGGCTCTGCCAGTCTGGGCCGGGAATACGATAGTGCCCTTTTCTGCCACTTTTTCGCCCGCGAAAATGGGTATCATTTCCAGATAAATGCCATTTTGCAGGATCGTGTAATCCATTCCGCTATTCATTAAATAGGCTTCTGACTCGACATGCGAATTTTGAAATGCTGCAATAGCAGAATTTTCAAAGCCGGGTTTTCTCACAAAAGATGTATAAACAATGTGTTTAACGCCAGCCTCTTTTGCGGCCTTGAGGACATTTAAATGATGAGCTGTTCTGTTTTCAACAGCCTGCCGGTCATTGCTCGACACAAGTAATAGCTTGTCTATACCATCGAATGCCCCGACCAGGGAACCGTAGTTTGCATAATCTCCAGTTCTTATTTCAATGCCCTTTTCCTGCAGGCCTTTTGACTTTGCTGCGTCTCTCACCAACGCTGAGATTTGGGACGGTTCAATTCCTCTTTTCAATAAATGATCAATGGCCTTCCCGCCAAACTGACCCGTTGCACCAGTAACTAGTATCATGATATTTTTTGTTTTTTGATTTACAAAACTACATATACTGATATATTAAGTATAGTTTGTTATTATTAAATATCAGTATACTTTTGTATACTGAACTTCATGATATCTGGTATGAGTGACTTTAAAGATTTCGTTGGAAATGAAAAGGGCCCGCAATGTCCACGGATTTACATTCTGGCTTTAACAGATACATTAAACGTGATCAGCGGCAAATGGAAACTGCCTATTATTGCAGCCCTCCTCCGGGGCGTGAGCCGGTTTAAAGACCTGTTAGACAGCACGGAAAAGATAACTCCCCGAATGTTATCAAAAGAATTGAAGGAGCTTGAAATGAACAGTATTGTGGAGCGCAAGGTTTACAATCAGACACCAGTGCTGATTGAATACAGGTTAACAAAGTCTGGAAAAGACATTGCAAATGTTATCGATTCAATGATTGATTGGGGAATGGTTCACAGAAAGCAGGTGATCACAAATCCGGACACAGGCGAAGGAAGTTAATATTTTAAACAGTAATCAGGGTGGGAATTCTGTGAAACAGTACGCAAATGGCATGAGGTGATTAACCATTGGACTATTGAGCATTTTAAGGTGCCTGATTTATACTAAAAAAATTTGAAAAGCATTTAGCAGCTTGAAACCCACATTAGTGACAATAGTCCTTTTCGCATCTTAACGCCCGGTTCCGCGTACGCTGAAAATCACAAATGAAGAAAAGTGTCACGGACTATAACTAGCCGCTGGCCATGCAAATTTTAAAAAATGTATATAGCCAGGCGACTGATTCCTTTTCTGGTATTTACGGAAGGATGTTGATAAGAGCTGCCAGAGCAATCAATTTAAAAGTAGGATTCGCGGCAACCAAGGCCCCTCAGATTATCATGTTGAAACCATTGCCGCATTTTTATTGACGAATGAGAGAGATCACAGCGGAGTTGAGGAAAAGCGATATCATAATAATTTTCTAGCAAGTTGGGTAATTTGAAAATTGCTCCGGCAGCTGACCGTTTTGTCGACCCAGTGCAAAAGCGCCATGGATTTTGTAAAGGTGGTCGAGTTTATGTCAGATCTCATATGTTTCCCTATAACAGCCTATTTTATAACTTAACTATTCCAACCTTATTATCAGAAAAAGCGTCATACATAAAACAGACATCGAACTTGATTATGAAAAACGCAATTATTTACCTCTTCATAATTTTAGGTTTTAGTTGTAAAAATAGACCTGAAGATTACATTATAGACGAATGTGTAGGTGCGAGCTTTTATTACCTCGACAATAAGACCGACCAAAACTTCTTGGTCGAATTCGTCTCACCAAATCTAAATTATCAAATTGATTCTACGACAATTATCAATGTAAAACAACGTGTTTTAATTGGACAAGATGCTATGTTTGGAGCTATTCCGCGTCCAAGTAATACGTTTTCAAACTTCGCTGTTTATAAGTTGGTCAACGGCAAAAGAAGCTATATCTATCGCCAAAATCCATTACAAGATGTGCTTTGGGTAAAGAAAAAGCAAAACCCCAATGATCCGGATTATGGCTGTCAAAGTGTCGATTATACTTTGACAATAACTAATGACATGTTACAATAAACGTTTTTTTTCTTCGGCTATATTGGAAATATGATATCAGGCTAAAAGTTGACAGGTCTATTGTAGGCTTACCCCTTTTAGGTCAATAGAAGTTTAGACTAATGTATGGTTTTCAACACTTAATTCTCTTTCTTTCATTGCCAGCTCTTCAGGCAAGATACGCTTTTGATATTACTAAGTCCTGCCCTTGTTCGAACAAGACCGGTTGATACCATTTATTGTACCGATTTCTCTACCATCCTGGACAACACCGGACTTTGGTAAAAACCAAAAAAACCGTTTTTACTGATCCTGGCCAGGAAAAATCCATATACGCCGTTTTTCCGGTCGATCCACGGATAGGCACCCGCCCAGCTCGGACTGCTGATTAGAATTGAGTTGCCATTACGGTCAACTTTCTGGCGCCATTGACCTAAACCATAAATATCATTTCTGCTTTCCCCGGTTATGACCTGGACGAATTCACCCTGCCGGACTTTTGCACCTTTTATCTGATCCTTCTCCAATTCGTCAATAGAGGTTTTCGATAAAATGCGCTTGCCCTTGTAGACGCCTTTATTAAGAATCATTTCCAGAAAATGAGCATAGTCATCCAGGCTGCACCGGGCTCCTCCCCCAAGCATTGGATTATGGCCGGGTGTGGAGTCAACAGGTGTAAAATGTGTGTTAATCATTTGAAGTGGCCGGGCGATCTTCTCCTGAAATATCATCTCCCAAGGCTTCCCTGTGGCGAGTTCTGCCATCCTGCCTGCTACCTGCATCGCGAGTCCGCCGTATAAAAATTTAGCCCCCGGCAAGCTGTCAGCGGCAAGATTTACAATATTGTCGACTGATTCCCTCAGACTTTGATAGTTATCTGGTCTGGCACCTGTTGGCTGATAGTCGGGAAAACCGGCTGTATGAGACAGTAGCTGCCGAAGCGTTGCCGTGCCCTTAAGATCTTTGAATTCAGGCATCCATTTGACAACCGGATCATCCCAGCCTAGTTTTCCCTCCTGCACAACAGCTGCAATGGCAGCTGCCGCCAGCCACTTTCCCGCGGAAGCAATATACACTACGGTCTGAGGCTTATGATGACCATATTGTTTTTTAAAAAGTATCGTATCACGGCGGCCGACTATTATGGATGCGCCCTGGTAGTAGCCTGAATCAATCCAGCTTTGGATCTTCCGGTCAGCTTCAGAGAAGTCGTACTGTTTTTGAGCCAGAGACGGCGTCGAGATACAAGCGGCCAATATAAAAATCCAGATTGCGGAGCGTTTCATTTTTCCTTGTGAATATAAAAAGTTTGAGTTACAGGCTCAGCAGACTGTATTTGAGGCTGATTACTGGTTCCGTACTGCCACGCTACCACTGTAATTTCTACCGGAAATTTACTTCTGGGTGGTATTTTGGTTAGCACAAGTTTATCTCCATGTATGACGGCCGGGCCATTTTGAACGTAAAAATGTACGGGTAAATTTCTGTCGGACTTCGCCATTAGTTTTACACTCGAGCTATTTTCTGACACATCCTCAGGCCTTGGAAAGTCAATAGCCTGGCTTAGGCCCAGCGTGTTTCTGAGAGGAAACCTCAGGTTGAGCTGCTGAACCGAGCTCTTGTAAGTGCCGTCACCGTCACTGGCGGCCATGAGCCAGATGTCACTGCTGCGCTTGGGATTATCAAAGCCTGATCTGTTAAAACGGATCGTAAAGGTGGAGTCATTCACCTTTTCAACCGGGCCTGTAATTTTGGTAATATCTATTTCTGCTTTTGCATGGTCCTGTGAAATTCCTGATCGCAGCGAGTCTGTGTAAACAGCCGAGAGATGAAAGCTGATACCATCATCCAGCGGAACAAAACGGGCCTGGATTCTTGCATGTGACTTTGGATTGTAGGCCAATAGTTCCCGGTTTTGCATATAGCCAATATACTGCTGTATTTTTTGTCTGGCCGTCGCATAGTATGCTTCGGTTAAAGTTGCCATCTGCCTATCAAAGTACCAGAAGGCCTCCTCTTTATTGCCCTGATACAAAGGATACGCTGCGGACAGCTGTGAAGGAAAGCGGTCCTTGTACCAGCGCTCAGCGAGCCATCCTTTTTGTACATCTACCAAATTAAGTTTTGGATACCTGTCCAAAGGTTGATGCTTAGGCAATCGCACAGATGCTGCCTTTTTGATAAAAAGCGCCAGATACCTTACCAAAGGCTCAGAAAAATCAAAATGCCCCCTGCCTGCATCAGCCAGCAGCGATATTGCTGCATGGGGATGAAGCTGCCGGAACCGCTGAGCCGGAGCCAGGCGGTCGTCCCACCACTCATACTCACCCATGACCATAAGTCCCGGAACCCCGTCGATCTGCCGCTTTGCCCAATCCGGATTAGCCTGCCCGCTCCCTGTCAAACTGCTCAACGGAGCATCCCCGTGTACAGAGATCATCGCAACCGTACGCTCCGGGCTCCAAGCTCCAAAGTTCCAGGGAAAACTGGCTGCTGCAGAATGACCGATGGGTACAAGGGGTGCAAATTCCAGTTCGGTGTATCCTGAAACACGGCCAAGCTTTTTAATAAATGTATCAAATTTATCCCCGATCCCTTTGTCAAAGTAAAATACCTGATCAAAAGCAGGATCGACCCAGACCTGTGCAAAGCCAATCTCCGACATGGTTTTTCTGAACTGCTCATTTTCCAAAATCCCCTGCTCGATCATATTATTCTGCGCAAGCACTACACCCCGCACCTGTTTACAGTCCGGTGGAATCCAAAGATATGCCTTCGGATTGTTTTGCGTTTCTTTGGAAAAAATACTGTCGACAGCAACAGACCACTGCCATACCTCCGCGTTTGCTCTGGCAGCAGTCAGCAGCATGAAGAAAAACCCCACGTAATAAACTACCAGATTGGATACTCCCAATCGTTTTGATCTAATCATAGCGAAGCAAATGGGCATCTAGTTATTGATCAGTATCTTCTGGAATGCGATATCAGGTAACACATAACTTACTGTCTGCGTCCCCTGAACCCTTTTCCCCTTTACCGTGTGCTTTTTACCATTCTGCTGAAAAGACAAAGTAAACTGCTTTTGATCTTTCACGTTAGCAGGAAGTATTAGTACGGCAGGTGCCTCTGAGCCGTAATAAATTTCTTCTGTACCCACTTGCAGCACTGCACTTGTAGCCGAATCAGAAAGGATGGCGAAATCTTTGTAGGTAATCGATGATCCTTTTCCCAAAAATAAGCAGTCCAGCTCCTTTGCCGCGTTCAAACGTGCCACTGCATACGTTGCCTTTGCTTTGATTCCGTCATGCGAAAGAGTTTGACTGGCCGGGGATGAGAATACATAGTCACAGATCCCTGAATTGCTTTTGACTTCTAATCCAACAAAATCAGATGAAGCACCCATTGGCAAGAAGCTTTTGATGCTTTGCACAGAGCGGCCACTCACACCTGCCGAAGGCTCGTACACTGCTGCAAACGGCTTGTTCCATGCCTGCCCGGACTGCCTGACTACGACGGTAGAAAGAGGAAGTTTTGCGGTGCTGTCGGGAATCATCAGGTTATTACGGAACGCTTTGGATACCGGTGCTTTCACCGCAAAAATTTCACGGTCAGTCTCCCCTTTCATCCACAGATTCATAAACACCGGATTTTTACCGGGCATGTTTACTTTAAAAGTGGCATTAAAATCCTGATTGCTCACCACAGACTTTTTATCAAAAAAATAATCATAAGCAAAAAGATGCCCTCCGGCGAAGGAAAGCTTCTCCGTCTTTTTCAGATCCAGTGTTTTTCCGTTAGCATCCGATATGCTCAGGGCACCGCCCAGATTATGATAAAAATAATCGTGCATTTTATCCTTGCCGTCTCTTCTTTTGGACCTGAAAATATCGACATAATAGCCTGTCGAATCACTGGTCCGGATGATACTGGTCAGCCGGTTCTGATCAGACTGCGTCTCGGGTTCAAGAAACGAAAGCTCTCCGAAGCTGATGCCGGGAAAATATCCTGTTTTCTGTTCGGATTTTGGATAACAGCTCAGCACATCAAACCCATGATTGCTCTTCATGACCGGATAGGCCGATATTCCGTCTACCGCAACGGTATTGTGCGCAGGGAACTGAGAATAATATTCGGCATAGTCCTGTTGAAAATAGTTTGTCCCAATACCGCCGTCGGGTCCAAGAACTATCCCTTTCCCATAAATTTCCATGGAAATACCGTTGGCATGCATGTGGTTCCCCTTTGAGCCGGCCATAGCCACCATGAATCCATTTTGCGGATCCATACCGTTACGCAGGGCGAAGTAGCTAACGTTAGGCGCTGAGAAAACCGGGCTGACATAATCCTCAATTTTTCCGGCGGGCACAGCACTGTTCAAGCCCTCTGTTTGATCACTATATCCCGGCTCTGATTTTCTGTTAAAGGCATCGATCGTTTTAATAAACTTCGTATACTTCTCTTCCTGCACCTTCTTGCCGTTTTTTCTGGCATTTTCAACCAGTTGCAAGGCCGATCTGGGATCCAGCTGGTGGTAATACGAGTCGCCAAAACTGCTGGTGAAGCCGTTTGGAAATACATACTGCGCTTCTGCCAGAACAGCTTTCTCCAACACAGGCATCTGACCGAGTAAATCATAGTTGAAATTCTGATCAAACCAGCTGACATACCCAGCAAAATCATTCAGCACGACACTGGAATATCCAGCACTCTCGTTCCATATCCCCGTTTTTGGATCATAACCCTCGTTCATTACTTTCAGAATCGACCACTGCCTTTCTGAATCCTGGTTAAGGACTTTGTTCAGGTAATACTGCTTTCCCTTCTTGTCGGCATAACTGCTGTCTACATCCAGCATGTAAGCGATCATCATCACATTTTTCGCCTGCATCAGATTCCAGTTGTTGAAAGCCACCCCGTTTTTCAGCTGTATGTCCGCCCATTTCTTAAATGTGTCAACATATATTCTGTTTTTAGCAGGAGCTTTTTTCTGTATGTAATTGAAAAGATTATCATACAAAGAGGTCAGATTGGTAAGCAACCCCACCTCCTGAATTACTTCAAAAGTGGAAAGTGAAACAATGGTCTGATGATGACCATGTGAAAGATCATAGGGCTCTTTGCGATAATACATACCGGTCATGTAGGTATCAAAAAGATCAAAGGCAAACTTGGCGTAGTCATCCTGTTTTGTCGATGCATACAATGCACCGGCTTCTGCGGCCAGTCTGATGATCTGGTTGTTGATCACATCAATATTGCCCCCTGTCTTGGCAATGTCCGCCCACTCAATCGGCTGGCCCTCTTTGGTGCGGTTGACCATGTGAACACCGCGCGGATCATCCTCGTAGGGCTGGATATCTTCTAATTTTGGACGCACATAAGCCGTGGCATTATCGCGTGCGCCGGGAAACCTGACCGTGGGCACAGGTGCTGTGCCTTCTGCATGGTCATAAATCCCACTGCGTATAAAGACATCCGTAGATTTGGTTTTCCAGTACATCTGAAGCCGCGATACCATCCAGGTTGAATCGGCCTGATGTTTTTGTACATAGCTATCCACATCACTTTTAAATTTCGACAGGGATTTTTCCGTTGGCTTATCCTGTATCCGGGGATGCACGGCCGAAAAATCCGTAGGCAGCTTTATTTGCGCCTGGGCATACCAGCCGATATGCAAGAATGTCAGTGCAAAACCTATTCTGAAAATTTTCATCACTTGCATGTTTTTGTTCACTATATCACTTACGCGCCACATTTGATCAATAAAGTAGTTTGTCTAAATCCTTTCGTACAGCACTTTTTGAAAATATGCAATGCTGTTTCGGCAACCATCGAGAGCATTTCTGACCTCAAATCGATTTACCTGCCCGTAAATTTTTGAGCCTTGACAAAGCCTCGATATAATAATAATCGGCATAGTTGATCGAAACATCGATTTCGGTTCCGTTGGGATGATGCCCGGTCGAATGCATCAGAAAAGCGTGATTCTGGTTTGCGCTTTTGTAGGCATTGGAAGCCAGTGATTCAAGCATTTGTTCTGCGGCAGCCCTGTAATGCTGCTCAGCTTTTGTGTCTTTCACCAAAGTGGACAATTCCAAAAGCGCCGAAGCGACAATGGCCGCGGCTGACGCATCCTTTGGTGCATTGGGAATTTTTGGGTCGTTAAAATCCCAGTAAGGGATATAGTCTGCGGGTAAATTTTCAATGTAGACGTCTGCGGTCTTTCTGGCTGTTTCCAAAAAGTCTTTCCTTCCGGTTTCACGCGCACTCATCGTAAAACCGTAGATCGCCCACGCCTGCCCGCGTGCCCACATGCTGTTATCTGAATAGCCCTGATGTGTAACGCCCTTGATAAACTTACCCGTTTTATCATCGTAAACCGCCACGTGATAGGATGTCCAGTCCGGGCGGAAATGATTTTTCATCGTCGTTTCAGCATGTCTCTCGGCTATTTTATACAGCTTTTGACCCCCTCCGTTTTTCGATGCCCAAAAAAGCATTTCCAGATTGATCATATTATCCATGATTGTATTGTGCGGCCAGCCCATCTGACTGATCATCCGCGGCCAGGAAAGTATGGTACCAACGTTCGGGTTGAAGAGAAGTGCCAGCGAGTCCGAAGCGCGAAGGATTGTCTGCTTGTAAACAGGGTCCTTTGTCAGACGATAAGCATTTCCTGCACTGGTATAAAACATAAAACCAAGATCGTGGTCATGCGCTTTCTGATCGAGCACCGGCGTAAGAGCGTTTGTGTAAGCCGCTGCGGCATCCTTGATGTTATTGTCCCTGGCATACGCATAAGTATACCAAAGTGTTCCTGGCCAAAAACCGCTTGTCCAGTCTTCGATACCTACATAATTCCAGTTGGTGTCCCCCTTCGCGATCCTTCGGGGAAGTTTGTTGTAGGGCTGTTTTTCTGCCAGCGTTTTCTTTACCTGCCCTAGGCAGTAAGCCAGTTCTTTATCCGGATCAATTTTGTGTTTCTTTTGCGAGTAAACGGGAACACAAAGGATACAAATCGTCATAATTGCCAGTATATATTTCATATTTATCAGTGATTGGCAGGCGGCCGCCTGCCGTGAAAGATACAGCCCATTCAGGCCTTATTATTTAATTGGAGTCAGCCAGATCGCCTGCCCGCCTTTTGCCGGCAGGATCATTTCCAGCGTCTGGTTATTGTCTACTACTTTTCTTCGGATTGCCACTTTCGTTCTGCTGGTCAGTGCAGGGTCATCATAGTAAACAGAAGCGGTATACTTTTTTCCCTCTTCCAGAAAATCCAGGGACAGTGTCAATGTTCTTGCTTCGTTATTGGTAATAGATCCCACAAACCAATCCTGCCCGGACCTTCTTGCCGTGGTGATATACTTGCCAATTACGCCATCAGTAACCAGTGTCTGATCCCAGACCGTAGGGACTTTTTCGAAGAACTCAATCTCAGGCTCATTTTGATAAGCAGATGGTTTGTCATACCAGAACAAAAACTGAAACGGGCTGTACATCACTACGGCCAGGGCCAGTTGATGTGCATGCGTATTTTTCAGCCGCTGATCAAAGTAACAGATCGTATAATCTGCAGCTCCGGCAAGCCCCCGGGTAAAGGGCAAAATGGTATTATGGGTCGCGTCAGGAAATTCTTCGTTGCCCCGCACCCCTTCCTGCGTGAGCAGATTTGGGTAGGTACGGCTAAAACCGGTCGGCCGGTACTCGTCATGAATATCAACCATCAGCTCGTACTGCGCCGCTTTTTTGACCGCCTCATGAAGCCAGTGCGACCAGCGGTTTGAGCCAATCTGTACAAAACCGAATTTGATTCCTTTGATGCCCCATTTTTGATACAGGGGAAAAAGCATATCCATCTGGTTATAAAGCGCTCTTTGGTTTACATAGATCAAAATTCCAATCCCTTTACTTTTCCCGTAAGCAATAAGCTCCTGCATCGCCAGGTCTTTCTCAGGAGAGACCATCGAAGCGTCCGAAGAAACTTTCATTTCCGGCCCATACCATCCTGCATCCAAATGCACGTATTGCAGATGATGCGCGGCAGCAAAATCTACGCAGGCCTTCGCGTCTTTTGTCGTCAATCCGGACCGTATCACTTTCCCTGGCCTGATCCAGGCTGTGTCAGCGATTTTATTAGGCGCATTAAGATTCAAAATCAGATCATTATGCTCAACCAGATGCCCGGACTTTTCTGCGGCCATGATCACACGCCAGGGTGTTGCAAAAGGAGTAATCGCATCCACATCGGAGTAGACAGATGTTTCCAGCGTATTTTTCTTCGTAGAGCTCAGCTTAAATTTAGTCCGAGCGTAGTCGACCATCTGCGCTTCCAGAAGCGCAACATACGTACCATTTTTAAGTTGCAAAGTCAAGGGTCTTTCACTTTCTCCCGGCCAGTTTGTAAGCGGCAATAATGCGTATGGCCCCTGCGCCCAAGGTTCATAATACGCCATAGTGCCCTGTGGAAAAGTGAACTGAGTTTTTTCACCGGTGATGTGCATGAAAAGACCATTTTTGTTTTCAGGAAAAAAATACTGAAAAGCCACGCCGCTGTTGTAGGCGCGTACGATCAGCTGCATCTGGTAACTTCTTCGCCGGTCATAACCGTCGCCGGCAGGGGTGCTGCCCTGGCCGTTCTTTTCAAAGCTTAGCACCATTTCGTTGTAATGGTCCTGAATCAGGCTTCTTTCTCCGTACACAGGTTTCCAGCTCTCATCTTTAGAAAAACGCTCTACACCCGTAAAGTTCAGATTTTCAAACCAGTCTGTGCTCGTATCGTTTGTGATTGCCAGCGCAGATTCAAACAATTTATTGTCAATACTCACGCCCAGCCGTGATTCAAGGATAATCGGTTTTCCCTTAAAGCTGGCCTGGTAGGAAAGCTGATTTTTACCCGCATTCTTCTTTTGGTTAACCGTAATAACGAAATCTTTATTCGGAGAATAAAGTGAATCGATGGCAAGGCTCTGCGCTTTAACTGGCAGAACAAATGCTATGATCAAAAAAGCAAATACTTTATCTAATAACTTGTTCATATTTTAATTCTTTCTAGTAGCATTCTAACATCTGATTCCTTCCCTGTTATTGGACATTCCAGTAAACCACATAACGGCTGCGATGAATGTCGTAAAGCGGCCTGAGAATCACACCCTCTTTATTGACTTTAAAAATGAGTTGATCCGGGTCAGTGACCTGAACCGATGATTTTAGATTTTTAGGATCAACACTGAGTTTCTTTTGTAAATCATCAGGCACATTGTAATTGTAAGTATAATAGTCGTTATACTTGCTCGGGTCTGAATAGGGTTCGGATCCAACAAATCCTTTTGTTCCCATGTCTCCTGCCAGCACTATAGGTCCGTACGTAAAAGCAACCATGTGAGGATTATCATTGGTAGCAACGCTTCCAAGCTCCATGGGGAAATTGACTTCTATTTTGTCCCCTGCTTTCCACCTGCGTTCCAGCTTCAGATAACCGCCTGACTTTTCATTAACCTTTAATGCTTTTCCGTTTATTTTTACAAGTGCGTCACCGGCTGCCCAGGATGGATTCCTGATGCTAAGTGCCCAATTTGCCTGGCCGGATTTTTCAATGGTGAACACGGTTTTACCCGTTTTAGGAAAATCCGTTTCCTGTTTAATAACCACATCCTTACCAGCCCAATTAAGGATTGAAGGAATAAAGAGATTTACAAATAGGGACTGGTCATTGTGATAATAAATGGCTTCTCCGTATTTGGCCTGATTCTCAAAACCGCTGCCTACACAACACCAGAAAGAATTCTCTGGTGTACTGTACACCTTGTGCGCTCCCGGAAGCATGGGAAGAAAGTAGGAAACCATACCTGTCTGGGGATCCTGCTGGCCAAGAATGTGATTGTATAGTGCTTTCTCGTAATAGTCTGCATATTTCACATCGCCACTCTGACAATACAGATGGCGGGTAAGTTTGAGCATGTTATAAACATTGCAGGATTCAGAAGTATAGCCCGTTAAATGCTCAGACTGATGATCGGGCTCAAAGAATTTTTCCTTATCACTATTGCTTCCCGTGGCAAAAGAATGATGATCCACCACTGTCTGCCAGAAAAAATCTGCCACTTGATGTCCGTCACCAGTGCCTTCGAGTTCGTAATTACGCGCAAGACCCAATAGTTTCGGGATGTAGGTATTCGCATGTTTTTTATTGAGGATATCTTTTCCATCCTTCAAAGGATCCAGCATTTCATTGTGATAGAAAAACGCTGCAAGCCACTTGCTCTCCGGATTTCCTGTAATCGCATAAAGGTTATAAAATGATTCGTTGATTCCACCAAACTCGTTTCTAAGCATAAGCGAACGCTGAGCGGCACCCACCGGCTTTAATTTCTGATAAGCCCATGAAGCCATACCCGAAGCGATTTCGAGTGCCTGCTGATTGTTGCAGTACAGGTACTGATCCATCAGGCCGGCAAATATTTTGTGCAAAGTATACCATGGTGCCCATACTTTTTTACCAGCCAGGTTACGGTTGATCAGTTCCTGCGGATACGCGCTCAGATACCCATTCTGGTTCAACGCCTTTTGCACCTGACCTAATCCTTTCACCAGGCTGTCACCCTTGATTTTATATTGCTCATCGCCCGTGGAAGCGTACATCAGCGCAAGGCCAGACATAATATGGCCGGTAGAATGTCCCCGAAGCTCGCAGTCCAACGATTCCCAACCGCCCAATTTTTTTGTATCAAAATAACCTCCTTCGTTTCCACTGTAGATGCCTGCGTTTGTCTGAAAACTATGAAGCAGACGCTTGGTGTCAATGGAAGACAGCCATTTTTGCTCACGCTCCATATTTTGCGAAAAACGGCTGTCGAGCAGTCTGACATCTTTAAGATCGAAAGCAGACACGGCCGGCTTTAATTGATCTGCGACCTTAAATTTGCCGGCATGTTGCCCGGGATAGTGGGATTGCGCAGATAAATCAGCAGAAATGCCTGCAAACAGTAGAGCGGCACAAAGAAAATTTTTCATAAAACTGTATTAACGAACCAGCAGGCGTTTGCACCTGCTGGTTACGGGTAAGGTTATTTACTTATAACAACTTTTAGAATTTCATCCGGACGATTCTTATAAACCACGCGCATCAGATACAGACCAGAGCCCAGATTTTTTGTCGTGATGGTTTGACTGGGATTCACGCCACTGGTGAAAACAATTCTGCCTGAAGCATCCAACATATTTATTTCCTTCACATCTTTCCAATCAGCCGTACTGAGCGTAATTTTATCTGCAACAGGATTCGGGTAAATAATCGTTTGTGAAGCAGAATCAAATGCCAGACTACGGATGAAGCTGTATGCAAATGTTTGATCCAAATCAACCATTTTAAGACGGTACAGGTTAGCCCCTGTCAGTGGATTGTGGTCTTCGAAAAGATAATTGGCCTGTTGAGCACTTTCTTTTCGGGCTTTCATGCTTCCTATCGCCGTCCATGTCTTACCATCTGTGCTGCGCTGTACATCAAAATGATCACTGTTGGTTTCCATGCTGGTGCTCCAGCTAAGTCTGGCGGCAGATAACCCCTCACCCGTTTTGGTCGCCTGAAAGGATATTAAAGTGACAGGTAGCACAGTAGGGTCATTAGCTATCGTAAAAGGAGAAAAACTGGTTACTCCATTAAAGGTAACGGATGCATCTGTGCCGATGCCGGCACCTGGTGTTACCTTGGTTCCCAACGTTTCCCAGGAAGATGCACCTGTATTGAAATGCAGCAAACGCATATCGTAGGCAGGCACAAACCCCGGGTTCCCCTGATTATTGTTATAGCCAAAAGTCAGATCAGTTGCTGAGCCGGCAGCCGGCGTAATGTTCCAGGTCCGGTTCAGTGCAATGGCTGTATTCGGTACAGCAGCCCCAGATGTATTACCCTCTTTGACATTGACCGTAAAAACAGTTTCAGTTGCCGGTTTTACAATCAACGGATTATAACTTGAGTTGCTGTTTCCAATCCAGAACGGCGTTGACACTCCGGCAGCGGCCAACCCGGTTACAGCACCTGTCTGATTTTCTCCGATAATAGAAAACCACTGCGCAGGACTTCCTCCCCCGATGAACTCCAATCCGGTTGGCTTCACCGTATAGGTGCCTGTCGAAATTACCGTGATACTCGTCACGACACCATTGGTCAGATTGCCTATGGCATAAGTAGGTAACGAATTGCTGGTCAGCGTTCCTCCAGTCGGTACGACCGACGGCGGAGTGCTGTACCCGGAACCTCCATTTCCTTCAAAGGCATATGTACCTGGAACAGGATTATTTCCATTGAATACAATTCCTCCCAGCCCCGTTGCAACCGCTGATGCTCCGGTAAAATTACTTGTATTTACGCTTTGTCCGGTCGTAGCAAAATCCAGGTTCATCGCTTTCAGCGATCCGTCCACCACACCCCCATCGCCAACGTTCACATAGATTTTTTGAGCCGGGCGGTAACGGAAAAGTCTGACTACACTTCCGGTCTTCAAAGTCCCGTTTACATTTACGGTTACCACATTGCCATCCGAAACACGGTTTGTCACCAGATTGAACTGCGCATCTGTACAGTCAAGTGTTCCGTCGATGTTATAGGTCATCGAAGATCCCGTATTATTTGCCGTTGTCAAACCGTAGGCCGGACCATAGGTCCCATGAAAGGAGCCCATGCCATTAATGCCGTTGATTTTGACCGTCTTACCTTCATTGATGGTAAGCACCTTATTGGCAGAGCCCACACTACCATTCTGCAGGGAAAGGCTGGCAACCACCGGGCCCGAGTAATTGCGTATTTCCATGTCCGTATCAATAATGATGGTCTGAGAGGAACCGTTGCCGCCATTGGGTGAGAAACGCGCGATATTCACCGTACCGTTTCCTGTAAAGGTGGTTGTTCCGGATCCATTGACAAAAATCCGGATTCCTGAACCTATAGCGGTTACCGCCGATCCTGCCGGCGCACCAAGCCGTCCATAGATTGAAATCGCGGTGGCTTTGTTGGTAATCAAACTGAAAACGCTTCCGGCAGGAACCGTAGTTGAAGCCAACACACCCGAAGATGTGATCGTTAAATCATTCACCGTAAAAGTACTGGACATCGTATGCTCCCCGCTGATAACGCTCAAACCTGAAACGGTCAGACCAATTTGTTGCATCAAAGCTGCTCCCTGCTGAATATTCAGGTTTTTAGCTACGCCCGCAGTTGTTGCCAGCGTCACCGTGTGTCCTGTCAGAATGTGCACATTCGTGGCTGCTGTCGGTGCTGTGGTGACCGTGGAAGAGAATCCGCCGTTACCATCGGCGATATTCCAGCTCCCACCATTCCAGTTCATGTTACCTGAGGAAACATAGTCGCCCGAAGCGATACCTGTGACGGTAAGCGTCTGGTTTACAACGGGTGCCGGACTGTAAGTATCATCCCCGGTCTGTGAAGCTGTAATCGTGGTTACACCGGATCCTGTAATATGAATCTGATTGTTCACAATCGTTGCAACGGCCGGATTGGAGCTCGAGTAACTGACAGCGAGTCCTGAACTGGCTACCGCGCCCGGCGCAAAATCGGCAGCACCGATATTTTTAGCAGGTAATACGCCAAAGTCTATGGTTTGCGATTCAAGGGCTGCTATGTAGCTAAGATCAAAAGCATTAAGATTAAAGGCGTTGCCGGCGCCCAGAACATACAACCGCATATTTTGAACACCTGCATGAAGCGTAAAACTGGCTGCCACGGTCATATCTTTCCAATCCTGCTGACCGGTGGAATGCTCACCACCGAACGGAACTGCTACTGTCCCTGTTTTATCGACCCCGTCAAATTCAAAGCGGATCAGACCACCCGCTGCCAGGGCAGCATACCGGGCACTGAGCTTGTATTTTCCTGACACCGGAACGGCCACAGTATAACTTAGCCACTCCCCGTTTTCAAGTCCGGTGACATTGAAGCCGCCCTCCGAACATGTTTCAACATCTACGGCTTCCGAGGCGCGGTACTGACCGCCGGAATTAGCAGGTGAAAGATCATGGTAAACCTTGCCTTCACCGCCCAGCACAAAATGATCATAGTTTTCTGCTTCAATTTTGCCCGGAAGAATGTTCATTTTATAAACCGGGTTTCCATTTACGATTTCAACAGGATCACCAGGGCTGTTAGCAACCCTTCTGTAGGCCAGCCCTCCCCAGCCTGGAAAATCCACCTGAAACCCTTGACCTTCCAGACCATATTCTGCGGTCGAAATATCAAAACTGCGTTTGAGCCATTTGTATCGGTTTTCATCAATCGCTATTCTGTCCCTGTAATGCGCCAGAGCCATTTCATGAAAAGGAGATTCATTGAATTTGAAACCCTGCCCGCGCGTAAGCCTGGTAAGATCGGCAGCATTCCATGGATTTATTTTTTTGGAGAACCAGCGCCCGCTGCGGTCCCTGCGCTGGATGAATTCACCGTTTTCGGCTGTCGGCTCCCAGGGAGAAGGCTGATCCGGAAAGGAATAGTTCAGCGACATATTGTAACGCTGACCGAATTCAATGCCCAGCAGTGGCCGGTAATCCAGAAAACTGTACAGATCATCACCCTGATTCCATGCCATTTCACACATGCTGTTGATAATCGCGACCCCGCTTACCGAGTGGCCCTGATCCCGGGAGCTTTCCTGGCACTGACCGTTTTCCCAGATGTAATGTCCGATAAACTCGTTAAATCCGTAATCCGGCGTGGTGTTTTCAAAATAAGGTGGTATTGGGCTAAACTCATCGTAATAAGCATTAGAGGAAGCTGTCGGCTCAGCCGATACGATTCTGGGACCCGATGGATAAGGCAGATCATCCGCGCGGTGCGGCATTCCCTTTAAATAGCGCAGGGCCCGGTCGTACATGACCTCATTGTCCAGAAAAACCCCCATTGCCATAATCCCGCGCATCGCAAAAAGCCCCTGATTGCCATGCCGGCCAGAATCACCGTTGTACATATACCAGTAAAAAGTGGCATCTTCCGAATCAATGGCCGCGGTTGGTTCAACGGTCGTGGAATAACCCGGATATACCAGCATGGCCTTAAACTTGTTCAGATCCGATTCGGACCAGCCAGCATATGTGCTTTTGATAATTTCGGCGCCTTCGAGCATTTTCCAGATTACACGGCCTGCATCCAAAGGTCTTGTTCCGCTGGACGTAAAATGGGTCACATTCACCCAGGCATTGAAAATCTGCACACATTTCTGGGCATGGCGCTCGTCATCGGTAATTTTCCACATCAACGCATTGTAATAGGCCGCGAGCGCATCAAACTTAAACTTTTCGTAGTTATAACCGGGCAGAGTGGATGGAAGTACAATCTTTGTAACGCTTGGATCACCCTGTACAGCATAATTGTAACTGGCGTACGGATTCTGGGAAAAGTTCTGGAAAGATGTCTTCCAAGGCTCCCTGCCCGCTTTGACCATGTATTTCATCCGGTCAAGATCGGAACTCTTGTGAGAAAGTCCCGGATGCACAAGTACTTGCTGCGCTGTGGAGGGCTGAGTACCAACCATAAAGAAAGCACATGCCAATAGTATATTTAGAAGTAATAAATGTCTCATGTTGCCTGTTTGATTTGAAAGAAATGGACAATAGATTTCCTTTGAGCCATTCCAAAGGATTGCGTCTTTTGGAATGGCCTTTCAATTAAATGGCTTCTCAATTATAATACAGTGTATTACCAGCCCGGATTCTGCTCCAGATTAGGATTTAACTGAATCTGCTGAGAAGGAATCGGAAGCAGATAATTCTTATCAGCCCATTTCCTGTTGGTTTCCAGGCGATAAATGCCGTTGACCACCTGGGCACTGATGCCTGGCCAGCGGGTCTCAAAAGCCGTACCTTTCCAGGTGATACCTAGAATATCCTGCTTCATTTCTGTCTCGGCCGCTTTCCATCGAATCAGATCATCCCTTCGGAAACCTTCAAAATAAAGCTCTATATTCCTTTCTCTTCTAATCTCGGTGCGCATGTCCAGGCCATTGGCCGCAACGAGTTCATTGCTTAGTTTCGGCATTGTTTTGTTGACACGGTTGCGGACCAGGTTCAAAGACTTATCAAGATCCTGGTTGGATATGGTTCCGTTTCTTTCATAGACAGCTTCCGCATAATTGAGTAACACTTCGGCATACCGGATAACAGGATAGTCATAAGCTTCCTCAAAGTCAGACATTTTTCTTTCCGCGCCCCATTTCTGATTGGCATACCCGCTCCCTGTTGCGCCATTCCATTTCTGACCAGAGGCAATATCGGCTGCATCGCCCTTCCAACTTACGCGGGGCGAATTGTTAGTCCAGAAAGTCTGACCATCCCGCAGCAGATTGTAACGCATTCTGTTATCACGGTTTTCAAATTCAGTGCTTGTGCCGGCGTATCCTTTGAATAACGGAGACTTTTCAACGGGAAGACCGTCCTGAGATAAGTACATATCTGCAAATTTTTTAGTAACCACGAAAACATTGCCGACCACCGTCTTTGTCACATTGAACCGGATTTGCCGAATGGCAAAATCATAACGGTTTTTTAAGATATATTCTCTGTTCGATGATTTGGTTACACCGGCTGGATTTGATGTCTGATCTTCGAGAATAAACATGTATTTCTGTGCCGAGTCGCCCAATACAGCAGGCGCAAAAAGTGCAAACTGGTTGCCTGTCATAACGGCGCTGCTTGCGGTGATCGATTTTTCGAGCAGTGTATTTGCTCTTCCGCTATTACCTCTGTTCTGCTGCCAGGTACCTTCGTAGAGTGCTACTCTTGACAAAAATGACTGTGCAGCTTCCTTGCTGATCCTTCCCTTGTCTACCGCTGCCACCGCACTTTCCAAAGGCAGCACGGCAATGGCAGCATCAAGATCTGTTAGAATAAAATCGGCAACCTGATCCCGGGTATTGCGGGGCGCTGATAGTTCCTCAGAACTTACCGTTAAAAGTTTATCGATAATCGGCACACCACCATACTGCTGTAACAGATCAAAATAAAGGTAAGCCCTAAAAAACCTGGCTTCTGCCACGTAGGTCTTAATATCATCGGGCACCGGATAGCTGCCTGCTTTGTCGATCAGGTAATTCACATTTCGTATTCTTGTATAATTCCAGTTTCCATCGGTTAAAGGAACGGTATTGTTCCCATTGCTGAACAGGTTCGCTCCATCGCGCTGATAGGTAAAATCAGCACGGGTCTCTGAGTGCGGCCCATCGGTCATTACATCGTTAAACGTACGTAGATATGTGTAACATTCGTTGGCAGCCAGTTTAAATTGATCCGGAGTCGTCCAGTAATTCGCGTCAGAGATCTCGTTCAGCGGCTGCATGTCAACCAGGTTATTGCATCCAGTGTTAAAAAGTGCAACGAATAGCCCTAATTTGGCCAGTATATTTATTCTTTTCATTATTTGCGATTTAAAAGATCTTAGAAAGTAAGATTTACACCAAAAGTCAGGTAGCGGTAAAATGGATAACGCTGGCTGAAGGTGACGATGTTATTATTTTCGCTGTCTCCCGTATTGGCCACAGTTCGCGAAGCTTCCGGATCCCATCCATCCTTTATCTTGGTAGCTTCCCAAAGGTCGTTCCCTGAGAAATATACACGTAAGCGCTCAATTTTAGCCTTTTTGGTCAGGCTGGCTGGAATGGTATAACCCACCACCAGATTTTTTAAACGCAGGTAAGAAGCGTTCTCTGCGACCCAGTCAGATGGAAAATAATTGTAATTGTTAACTACGCCTGTAGATGAAATTCTAGGCAAATCTGCATCTGTTCGCTCTGGTGTCCACCATTTCCCTACAAAAGCCTCATTTTGCGCCTGAAAAATAACGGCAGCAGGTATTCTCCAGTTACCATCGCGGATGACGGTCCTTTTACCAATTCCCTGAAAGATAAAGTTTAAATCAAAACCTTTGAATTCCAGCCCCCCATTAAATGAATAAGTCAAACGAGGGTCATCTCTGCCCAGATATTTGGCATCTTCGGGAAAAGTAATTTTTCCATCCCCGTTTACATCCTTGAACATGTTATCTCCCAAAGCCAGTCTACCATTAGCCTGAGAGGTTGCAGCGCCGCTTGGCATGCCGATATTATTGCCGGGAATCATGTTCCTGTAAGTTGCCAGCTGTTCCTCGGTTTGTATCTTACCTGCATATTCCAGGCCGAAATAAGAACCGATCGCATAACCTTCAACGGCTGTATTATACCCGCGGACACCCGCACCTATAATCTTTTGTCCTCCAAAGTTGATCAGTTTGTTCTGATTGTCAGAAATATTACCTCCAACACGGTAATTGAGTTTGCCAATCTGACCACGCCAGTTTAAGGAAAGATCCCAACCCCAGGTTTTTAAATGCCCGTTATTACCCTGTGGTGCATTTGCTCCGAGTACTGCCGAATAGGTTCTGTTCAGAAGCATATTCTTATTGTTTTTTATAAAATATTCAAAGCTACCGGACAAACGGTTATCCAGTACGGCCATGTCAATCCCAAGGTTCTGCGTTTCGATTTTTTCCCAGGTCCGGTCAAAGGCCACAAGACTACCGCTAGGCGATATACGTACAGCCGGACTAGTTCCTAAAATTGGAAATCCATTCGATAACTGACTTGTAGAATAGTTCAGGTTAAGAAACTGAATGTAATCATAGGATCCAATGCCACTTTGATTTCCCAGGCTTCCATAGGAAGCTCTCAGCTTTAACAGATCAAAAATCCCGTTGTTTTTCATAAATGACTCTTCTGAAATCACCCATCCTGCCGACACCCCATAAAACATCTTCCAGCGGTCCTGAGGGCGAAATTTGGAAGACCCATCATAGCGGACATTGGCTTCAAGCAGATATTTATCTTTGAAACCATAATTTAACCGTCCAAAGTACCCTGCGATTGCGGTGTGATATTGCGCTTCTGCCACCGATTTCGAAGTCCCGTCACCTGTACTCAGACTTAGGGAAGGCGGCACACCCGGGACTATATCAAAAGTCTTGGCAATAAAACGATTGTATTCAAAACGTTCATATTGGGAACCTGCTACAGCGCGTAGGGTGTGATCCGCACCTAAAGCCTTATCATACTGCAGATATCCGTTTGCCGTAAAGTTAGACTCGGTTTTATTTCCTCTCTGGTAGGAGGTACGGCTGGGTGAATTGAAGGAATTAAAAGTGCCCGAATAATCATACCAGGCAATGATATTCTCCAGCGTTCTGTAATCGGTGTTCAACAAGTAGTATCCAGAAGAAGCAACCGCTTTCAAATTTGGTAAAATATCGTAGGTTAACTTAAAATTGCCGTTTAACCTCGTATTGCGTTCCGTATTGTCTCCTCCAAAATCTGCAATGGCATTTACCGAAGCATTTCCAATACCAGACCCCCAGACGTAAGGTTTACCCGTCAAACCAAGCCCCGACAAAGGCTTTCCTGGCTGGTTACCATTATTGATCACATCCCCGAGCCGTGTAGGTTGCACAATCACGTTACGTTCTACGGAGATATTACTTTCCAGCACCAATTTTTTAGAGAACTGGTAATCATTGGTAAACCGGATGTTGTAACGGGAGTTCGAATTATTACCTGGCTGCAAAAGACTTCCGTCTTTCAGATAACCTGCCGAGATACGGTAACCGAGTTTCTCAGTTCGTCCGGAAATGCTCAGCTGATGTTCCTGCGATTTGGCACTTCCCCAAAGCACATCCTGCTCCGTACCGTCAAAGAATGTAAAGTCTCTGACATCGCCAAAGTTTGCTGCCCCAGGACCACTGGCAGCCAGATACTGTTCTTTAGTCATTACCTGAATTCCCTGCTGCTTGGCTGCAATGGCTACGTTGGCATAATTAAGCCAGATGTCCGTCGCTGGAAATCCATCTGTCTCACGCGCTTCTTTAATCAAAGGGCCCCAGCCATTCATATCTACAAGCTTAGGCAACAGGCCGACATTTTTTTGTGAAAAACTGGCATTGTATTCAATTCTTGGTTTACCGTTCTTCGCTCTTTTGGTTGTGATCAGGACGACACCTCCTGCCGCACGAGATCCATATATGGATGCTGCAGCATCTTTTAGAAAGGAAATATTCTCAATATCATTGGGGTTAAATGTATTTAATGCGCTCACGCCTGGCACAGGAAGACCGTCTACGATCACCAGGGGTTCGGTACTGTTGATTGATGCCGCACCACGGATCTGAAAATTCCATCCCTCACGCCCAGGCTGGGAAGAACTTCTTGTCACCGTAACGCCGGGAACCTGCCCTTGAAGGGCCGCCAACGGACTGGAAACCGGGCCGCGATCCTTGAAAGTCTGGGCGCTGACCGTTGATACGGATCCAGTCAAAGTCGCCTTATTTTGCGTTCCGTACCCCACTACCACAACCTCTTCAAGTGATTTACTATCTACCTTAAGCGACACGTCAATCTTAGCCAAACTGCCCGTTGAGAATTCCTGGGGCAAATAGCCTACGAATGAAAACACGAGAATCTCGGACTGATCAGCCACTTGCAACTTAAAATTCCCTTCAATGTCAGTAGTCGTACCTTTTGTGGTACCCTTGATTGTAATATTTACTCCGGGCAATGCTTCCTGTTTTTCATCAGTTACCTTGCCGGTGACGGTTCTTTCAAGGCTTTTAGTACTCTGTTGATTCGGTCCGGTTTGCTGTTCAAATTCATTTAAAGATGATGGTTCAGCCATCGTAAGCACAATTTTATCATTCACAACTCTGTACGCCACCCTGTCAGGAAGAAACATGGCGTCCAGTATCTGTGAAACGGTCTTGTTTGAAACTGATAAGGAGACCTTACGTTGAATGGGAAGTGACTTAGAACTATATACGAATTTGAGATTGGTCTTTTTCCCAAGTTCTGAGAGTACAGTTTTAATTTCCTTCTGCTCTACGGACAGATCTACTTTTTTCAATAAAAGCTCCTGCGCCTTGACGACATGCCCATAGGTTTGCGCCAATGCCAGGAAGGCCAAAATGACTTGAATACAGGTTACTTTCATAATAGTACCTAACGGCGCTATGAATTGTCTTCGTTTTTTCATTGTTTTGCTGTTGTTGGATCGTTCGAGATTTGACAAAAAAATCCCTGCTTCATTTTTACAGAATGAATTACCTTGTTAGCGCAAGTTTAGGGATCGAATCTAGCCGGAGATGCGTCAACATCTTCGGTTTTTTTGTAGAGATTTATATAATCATATGATTGTGGGTTAAGACTGGTTTGCTTTAAAAGGGGCACATCCCCCGCCTGTCATTAAAATGGTAGCATCTTTGACAATTGATTTAGTGTGCAATAGTGCATTTATTATTTCTAATTTTACAAAGAGAGATTCGTTGCTTAAGTCTGCCGTAACCGGGCAATTTGCAACGTTTTCGTTTTCCAGTTTAATTTCCACTCCGTAGGCCTTTTCAAGTTTTTCAATGACCTCGCTTAGGGCTGCTTCTTCAAAAATAAATGCTCCCGGCTCCGGTGCTTCAATAAAAACAGGTTTATCGACAATTCCGGTAATATACTTTTCGGACTCAGGTGAAAAAGTGACTTTTTTATTAGGCGTTAAATAAACACCATTAGTACGAGGGTCGAATGTCTCCTCACTTGTGCGAGCTTTTTCAACTATAACTTTTCCTGTTAACACTGCTACCTCTATGTTTCCCGAAGTGCTATTTTTACGAACTGTAAAGCTTGTACCCAAGACCTTTGTAACAATATCACCGCTATAGACTAAAAAGGGTTTTTGGGGATTTTTGGCCACGTTGAAAAATGCATTTCCTTCTAAATAAACTTTGCGGCTGGACGCACTAAAAACTCTTGGGTAATATAAGGCAGCTCCTTTTTCCAGCGTAACATGGCTTCCGTCAATAAGCCTGATTACTATTCGGGAAGAGACCGTATTTTCTATCCTGGAGAGAGTAGCCCATTCCTGCCTGGAAAGATTTTTGAAAAGCGGATTAGCCGAGCGGTTCAAATCTGAATAAAAGTACAAGAAACCAACTACCAAAAGTACAGAAGCAGCTGAGACCAATTTGAGATAAGGCATAAAGAATGGCTTGCGGGCGACGACTACCGGCTCGGATTTATCATGTCTTCCCTTTTGAATTCTGCCCCATAGCTTTTCCTCTAACTGATTCCTGTCTTCTGAATCCAGATCCCTGACATTTGGCTGTTCTATGGATGCATACCATACGTCCATAATCTGTTTCTCTTCCCGGCCTGAAGAACCCTCCATGTACCTACGTAAGATCTTTAAAAACCCCTTTGTATTCTTTTTCATTTGATACGAATTATACCTTCCAACGCGCTGTATATTGATATGTATCCTCAGCCTAACAATTACCGCAAATAGTTTTATTAAATACTTGAAAGTTTATACCATATGATGAAAATAATTCATAAATTCTTTAAAAAATACAACGATAGGAAAATCGTAAAAATTTAGTGGAAGGTGATAATAGCGGTAAGCAGCAAAATGAAGTCTTTTAAATGCTGACGCATCATACGTAGCGATTGCGTAATATGGTATTCGATGGTACGTTCCGGAATACTAAGCCTGGCGGCAATTTCCCTGACCGTTAAACCATCCAACCGGTTTAACCTGAATATGTCCTGAGATTTCTGGGGTAACATGGCAAGACCTCCGGCAATTGCAGAGCTTAGATCGGAGAGTGCCAGTTGATCTTCGGTATCGTTGTCTTCCTGATTGGCGACCTCAAAGGAATCTTGTGAATAGCGCTGTCTGACAACTCTTGCCCTGATGTTGGCAATGATACTATATTTAACTGCGCCAAAAAGAAAGCTGCTCAATTCTTTGATCTGCACCTGAGTCCGCCGCTCCCAAAGATCAACGAAGATATCCTGAACAATTTCCTGTGCATCTTCCTCAAAAATTGATTTTCGCTTGGCCGCCATGTAAAGTTTATACCAGTACCTACGGTAAATTTCCTGAAAAGCGTCATCATCGCCTTCAATCATCGAATTTACCAGTTCTGTATCTGACAACAACGTTTCTTGCATTACAAATTAATATTTCACAACAATACATCCAATAACAAAATAGCAACAAAATAACCAAATATTTCTATAAATGTTTCAATTATTTACAAATGGATCGCATATGATCTTATGCAGCGGAAACTGTGCATTCTGCCAGTACTAAGCCTTTAAAAAACAGCTTCTGAGTAAGTGTAAGGCTTCGTAGTTATGTACAACGACTGCCTTGCAATTAATTGAATATCGCCGTTGAGTACTGAACTGGTTGGTTTGGAAAGAACCAGTTTATAGGCCCTACCGGCTTATAAGATTATTCTTCGTCTCAAATATTCTATAATTTTCTTTCATCTCAGAGTAATTTTTCTCATTACTCTGGCTATCGGCAGGCGCGATACCCGGAAACCCTTTGCCTGCAATTCCAATGTAACACGCAGGCTACCATAACATCCTTTATTTTCTTCGTAAACTTCGCGAATATGAGGGGATAATATTTTGTGCATTTGCTGACGTTTACCACCTGGCTCTTTAAGCCAATAATACTAGCTGATAATGCTATCTTGGAGCACTTTGCACAACTTTGCCACCGGATAGATTCCTTGATTAGCTTTTATAAATCGGAACTGTTGCGTTCGCCCCTGAAAAGATGCGTACCGGACCCCGCCGGCCGACTTTTGTAAATATCCCGTGTTCAGGTTTACCTCCCCAAGCGCTCTTTACAATTACCGGATCCGTTTTTGTTCCTCCGTCAAATCTTCAACTTTTTCCCGGAAATCAGGCTTATTAAAACTTCCGCGCCATTTACTGAAACACCCTGCATCGAGCCCGAGCTCAGCCGCTGCCGCACTTTCCGAGCCCTTAGCTTAAGACAGTTCTACTGCCATCTTTTTGAAAGACTCGTCCAATACCCGCGGTCCGCTACGCGGTCGTTTTCTCATAGTCAAATTTAGTTGAAAAGATAAATCTGCCTATTTTTTCCTACAAACAAATGAAGCAACTTCAGTACAGTGCTGCTTAATGAAGATACAATTGAGCAAACAAAAGCCTGAAGTCAACCAGTGGCATTGACTTACAAGTACATGGCACTGCAAGGCTGCTTCAGTCTTTGCTGCGCCATGGACTTATCAATCAAATGCATACTTGGAAATATCCCCTTGTCATTGAAAAAGGCAAAAGACTTTTTGGGGCCGGGACAGTCCCGGCTAAGTTCATAGTTGTCAAACATGGAGTCTCGACTACCGGTGTGATCATCACATCTTTTGAGTAATTGGGAAAGTACCAATTGGCTCATTCGCTTCCTGAATGCGGCACAATTATCTTCTTATTATCTATGGCCTAGAGTCTGCTTTGTCCCATTTCAGCTGGACATCTGCAACACTTTTATGCACCTTTTCATTAAGTAATTCTGCCAATTCCAGATCACCTAATATCTCTCTTTGAGTCTTAAGTGTGTTCCATAAGTTTTTGAGGCCATCAATGTTGCCAGCGTCATAAATTTCGCCGGCGGCAATATGCCAGCGGCACTGGTACCACCCGTAGTTTTGAGGGTAATTCGGGCCTATCTGATTATAATTTGTTTCCAGCTCCTGGAGTGTGGTATATTTTAAAGTGGACCTGCCAGTGGTTGAAACGACCATCTTAGGGAAGGTAGTTAGCGCATTCAAAAGCTGAGGCTCCTTTTCAGCAATGTAAGTATGAAGCAAAATGTTAGGAAACAACTCGCCCATCCATCTACGCTGCATTACCAAACCGCCCTGGTTATGATAAGCATGGCCCAATTCATGGATTGCCAGCAAGTCAAAGAATGGCTCCATATTCAGTCCGCCGTTCTTATCTGAATAGGCTTCTTTAACGAGCCCTGCATATGCAGCTGGAATTTTGTCAGTATCTGGAACCATGCTTCTCCAATGATCATTGTTTTCCGAAGCTACAATCAACGTTTTATTGCTGGTATAGTGAGGCATACCGTAAAAAGGGAACTTAGTGAAGTTTCCCCAATCTCCAGGAGAGAGTATAAGCAGGGTTACTTTTGGTGTGAACTGCAGCAGCTCGGAATAGAATGCCTGTACGCTATCGAGCTGCTGCGCCATACGCCTGGCTTTTGCTTCCGAACCTTTGCTGTAATAAGTATCTGTTTTAAATCCGTTCAAATGTCTCAAGCCTTTGTAAGACTGCGCATGTAAATGATTGCAAATCAGAAAAAAGAATGTGATAAGTAACTTTGAATGAGATGTCTTCATGATCTTTTTGTCACAAATCTATCTAGCTAATTAGGCCTGTGCCTAGTACAAAATCGACATTTTCTTAGTAACGCATGTCCTTTTGCATACGCAACGGGGTTGAAAGCAGTTCGTGCTCTATCATGGAGGGGTTTACCCCGGCAAAGATTTTAAAATCCCTGATCATGTGCATTTGATCGAAGTATCCTGCCTCGTGCGCTATTTGTAACCAGCTGATTTCGGGGAAATTTTCTCTAAGTCTGTACGCTTTTGAAAATCTTAAAATGCGGGCATAAAATTTGGGATTCATGCCTATTCTCTCTTTACATGTCCGTTCAAATTGTTTTAGGCTCAGACACGAAAGTGATGCTGTCTTCTCAATAGACATTGCGCCATTAGTTGATAAAAGCCCGAGAATGGCAGCATCAAAGGGCAACGCCTTACTGAGACCGATTACCCTTTTTAACAGAAATTCTTCCACTATATTTTTACCTTCCTCCACGGTGCCAGCATTTTGTAAGCGTTCATTGATGCTTCGCATTTCCGCATCAAAAAAATCAAGTGCATCAAAGCCGCTATCAGCCAACTGGTGCATTGGAATCTTCAAGATGCGGTACATGGCTCCCGGCAAAAAGTCAACGCGTATTGACCTGAGACGTTTGTGCACTTTGACATTTACACGGGAAAGCTGGGGTCCGGTAAGCAAGACAAGTGGCTGCTTTTCAAAATTTTCTGAGTCAGGACGGCCCATTGAAACGGGATCATTGCAATAAAACATCAAAGATTGAAAAGGTGAAGGAGGAAAGGGCGTCACCACCTCACTTATTTCATCCGTCAGCGTCAAATCTACCGTTAATATGTTAAGTACATATTCCTGGAGAGCCGGGTGCAGCAGGTGTGTTTTTACTTCCATTTGACATGCAGTATTTTTTAACGATCATCGTTGTATTCCCAAGGTACAAAAAAGGGATATAACAAATTGTTTTAGAATGATTTGCACCTTTCACATAATAGGAGAATTATGATATGGACATGCGAGAAGGCAAATTTTATCGTTTCCCTGTACGCTGATAAGACGATAAATAGGAAAAAAAGCACCGACCCCAGCCTAATGCCAGCCATGCACGAGCTAAGGAAACACGCATTTCTAAAACAAAAAAGTTTTTATTCTTACGGCCGGATCTATCGAAGTGTTGTCTAAATAAATAGACCTTACCTATAGTATTTCCGACAACCCAAGCTCATCATGTGATCCTTACTAAGCGGGGATTGTTCAAAAGCCGGCGTTGATTCGAAGTGATTGCTTCTTCATCGGAGGACCAAACAACTGGTAGGCGGTCCTCGATAGTAAGGTCAATAAAGATGCAAAAATACGTGATCATCTTGACAAGTGCGTCAGATCTATTTTGTTTACAAACCAATCAAGTCTTTCGCCCAGTACAACAAGATAATGCAAATGGCATCAGATAATCAGAAGGATTTTCAATAGTCTCTCCAACGGAAAGTGCAGGCCGTCGCACCCCACTCCCCACCAGCACGTTTTCCGGGCAATTGCAGCGTTCCTCTCAGATTAGGCGGCATACAACGCCGTTTGCAATGTATAGACCTGAATTAGCTGCAACCGCGAATCATGATCGGCAGGTAAGAAATACGTTAAATATTCCTTGGTGATCCACTTTCGCAAAAAAGGTCGTAGCCTGACGGGTAACGCGCTGTGTAGGCGATGCGATTTCTGTGGGAAGATTAGCTGCGAGCAATTGAAATTTAAAATGTCACTTAGCGGTCAACCCGTTATAGTAGCATACGATAACGAAAACCTCATAGTCCAAGTTTATCCATTAAGGGTTTTTCGTAGACTCCATCTTCTGCTGGATATCTCAAAACCTTTTCAAACTTGCCTGATTTTTTCGCTAATGCCCAGATTAAACTTTCCCCTGCCGGAACATAGTCCGGTTCTTCGTTGTAAATTTTATCCTTGTAGGCCTCGTCCGCATCCATTACCTCCCAACCATTTTCTTTAAAATGTTGAATCAAGTCGTCTAAGAATAAAGATGCTGCTAAATTATGGTGTAATAAGATAACGTGACTAATACGTCTATTTGTTAGTTGATAAGCAATAGAATCATAATATGAGGCCCGGTTAAATAAATGATTTTTATAATAGTCTCTGAATCCTGAAATATCCGCTTTAGGATTCTCTTTAATTCGTTTCACTAGTCTGCTATCAATATACCAATCTGAACCGTCAATCGTAACGTGTCCGTTTTTATATCCTTTTTGTTTTAAAAATTTCCTAAACTCTCTTACTTTCTCTGTTGTGTTTCCTTCTTTTAAATATGGGAATCTGAAGTAAGAATAATAGTTTGAATACTTGTTTATAAGCGTGTCATTCTGAATCAACTCAGACTTAAAATCTTCAAGAGAAGTATTCTTACTGTTAAAATTTAGATGGGAAAATGTATGATTTGCAATTAGGTGGCCTGAATCATTCCATGATGATAAAACATATTTTCCTTTTTCGTTGGTCTTATTATTCCCCATTGAAAAAAGAATGGATTTTAAATGGTGTTTTTTTAAGTTATCAAGTAACTTTTGATTCCATGTTTCTAATGAATAGGTTTCTATATCATTGATTGCTCCATCATCAAAAGTGAAAGATATCCTGGGTTTCAGTTGTTTTTTCTCTTCAGTGTCAGCAACATTTTTGTTAAAAGTTGTAAAACTGACAAGGGTTCCCAACATCAAAATTCTCAATATTTTTGTCATAGTTTTGAAATAGATTGTCAGTGCAACAGTTACTTGGGCAAGGATAAAAGTTTACACAGAGGTAAATTAAGTTAGTTTCAGGACAAGAAAATGAGCCATAAAATGCACCATAATTAAGTTTGTCGATTCTGCAATTGTTGGCTATTGTATTTCAGTTAGTCGATATATCAATAGATATATGCCTGAAACAGATCGACAGTTACGCTTCCCAAGCATGTCCGGAATTGCTCTTACCACTTAAAAACTGGACTGATTATGCTTTGATTTGAAAGTTAAATATTCTTTTGGTGTTTTAATTGTTAAAGCTGAATAGGAGCAAAATTATTATATTCATCTGCCCATTTTTGTATTGGTGAGATGACAATAGGTCATTTTTTGAGACTGATCAGTAATATTACGTTTCCCGAGACATAGAAAGTAACACAATGAGAAAAAGGTGAATATTATTTTGGGTAGCGCGAAGTACCTGGCACACCAAATTGTTTAGAGTTAAAATAAGAACATTTTTTTAACTAAGCCGACTAGATTAGCGAGATCAGGTGCTAAGCAAGATTTGGTTCACTAATCTAACATGTAGTATGCTCGACAAGCAAATCATCCATGGGTTGTATGCGGAATTTGATTTATAAAATTTTTAGTGATATATTTATATAGCCTGGTAATTTAATGCAACACTCTGTTATTAGCGTATATTAAAAAATATCAGATCAAAAGTTGAGTACTCTGAATTTAACCATATTACCTTCTTATGAACAAATTTATTGTAAAGACAAATGACTTCCAAAAGCCTTATATATGGATTTTACGATCCATGCATGCTATTCTAGCTTTGCTCGTTTTATACATTATTGACTTACAAAAATTAGAAAACGGTTTTCTTTGGATTGGTTATTCTCTTGCTATTCTGATGGTACTTGCATTTTTTACAATACCCGTCGATGAACTTACTCTGGATAAGGACCAACTTTCCTTTGAAAAAAAATCGATTCTGCCCTTTTTTAATAAGACGGTAAAATACCAAGTTTCGGAAATACAACAGATCGGAGTCGGTGGGAGTTCTGCAAGAATTGGAACTTATGCACTTCTTAATCCTAAAATTTGTAGAAGCAGAATAGAAATAATCTTTAAAGATAGTTCCTCGAAAATTTATGATTTATCTATTTCAAAAAAAGACTCAAAAGAAATAGCAATTAAGATGAGACATCTTATAAGTTAATTACCACAGCACAATCACATAAGCTAACTGTGTTTTTGCAGTTTTAGGTACATTTCTTAATACTTCTGATCAGTTGAAAACAGGAAGAATAGACTTCTCGATTTCTTGCCAGCTTAGCGAGTGGCTGCCATCTATATCCGACGTGTTGTGATGTAATGTTAGAACCGTAAGACTTAAATTGGGAACTATATATAACACCTGACCGCCGTAACCAGCAGCATAGATAACGGGAAACCCTTTCTCCTTAACCCGGAATACACCACGCCACCATTGAGATCCATATTCCCAATCAGAACTTAACTCATTTTGTGGTAAGACAAATGCAGTATAATCGGTCATTCCACTTTCCCTTGTCCAATAACAGCTGGCCAATTTTCAACATATCCCGTGGCCTGAGAAATCATCCCCCTCCCAGAAGCTCAACATTTTCATTCTTTGCATGATTTTCATTGGCTTTCTAATTATTTTATCTCTCAAAATTGTCTTCGGACAACCGCTGGAATGGTTTGTCGGCGGTTGGGATATTGCCTCCCTGCTCTATGCATGCTGCGAACAGATTATTGGCATATCTATTATGGCTGCATTGCTTGTTTTGGGAAAAAACAAGCAATGCACGCACTCCTATTTTATGAATAAAATGTCACGCTGTGCCTTTGCCGTATACATTCTGCATCCGTTTGTTCTGGTAATCTTATCACTTCTGCTCAAAGACTGGGCAGTAGATCCGGTTGTCAAATTGTCACTTGTGGCACCGCTTGGCGTTATAGCCAGCTTCTTACTTGGCTTTGTCGTTGTAAAAATCCCCGGCGTTAATCAGGTTGTTTAGGACGATTGTAGGTTTGGGATGGGATTTTGTAAATATTTTTATTAAACGTATAGGTTAGCATTAAAGTCACCTTTTTACCAGGTTTTCCGCCCAACCTCACTAATTTGGAATTCATAAAGCAAAACTCAATCTACTTTTAATTTAAAAGCTTTCTTCAGATGACAGAAAAAGAAATTTTAATCAGCCAGACTGCAAGTGTTTATGATTGGACAAACAAACTTATTGAAACGATCCCGTTCGAAAAATGGGAGATTATTCCAGGCACTGTTGAGTCCAGTATTAATTGGCAGGTTGGGCATCTGATCATCAGTCATTACTTCCATTCTATTATGGTAATCAGGGGACATCAGATGGATATTCTGAAACAACTTCCAATTAAGGAATATAGTGACCTATTTACGGTGTCAGCTCCGATACTTTCTGTGGGAAAAATAAACTCATCAAAATTATGGCAGGATCTGAAAATTATACAGCAAAAGTCGATTGAGGTTCTCGAAGGGCTATCTGATTCTGAACTCCAAAGCCCGCTGGCACCCACGCCTGCACCTCATCCTATCGCAACCTCAAAATCTGAAGCAATTGACTGGAATATAAAACACACCATGTATCACTGCGGTCAGATTGGCATGCTTAGACGAATTGTTGACCAGCGTTATGATTTTGGTTTAAAGCTGTAAACAAAAGTACAGCCAGCTCGGGCTGATCGCCCCTTGTCTTAGAAATTCTCTCAGCCGCAGCTGGGAACATATTTGTCAGAAAGCAAGCTGATAAAAGTCATGATTTCGTTTCATGGCACTACTTAAATTTACTCCATCATCCATAGCGTTATCCGATAAAGAATAACATTTTCCCTCAGGTTTCTTAACAGATACATCAGACAATCTTAAATATGCAAAAACAAAATCCATTCGAGGTTTTTCAAAAAGAATCGCCGGAAGTATTTGAAGGATTCAACGGCCTGGTGGAATCCCTTATGAATACCAAAGCGCTTGATCCGAAAACCAAACAATTAATTTATTTGGGTATCAAGGCAGCTCAGGGAGATCCGACAGCCGTTCTGTTTCACGTGCCGATGGCAAAAAAACTGGGAGCCAGCAGGGATGAAATAAAAGAAACGATTCTGCTGACATTGACTGTATGTGGATTAAAAGCCATAAATACATGTCTGGCAGAAGCATTGGATATGTATGATCATTGCTAAAAATGATAGAAGGATATTAAACCTAATGATAGGCACGAATTCTTTTTGATCGAATTGTTTCATAAAATTCCGATCCTGCAAATTGAATAACAACATCCGCCAGAGGACATAAATAAAATGGATTGACTACTCTGAAGTTAAATGACACATATTAGAGAATACACAGCATCAGACCGGATTGAATGTATCGAAATTTTCCAAACAAATATGCCGGACTTCTTCGACCCGTCCGAATTGCCACAATTTGAAACATGGCTGGATGAAGAAATCAAAGATGAACACGCCCAAAATTTAGCTTTTTACTATGTACTGGAAATATCTGGTAAAATAATGGCGTGTGGCGGATTTTACCTGAATCCGGAAAAAAAGCAAGCCGGTATGGCCTGGGGAATGGTATCAAAGACATATCACAAAAACGGTTTTGGCAAACAGCTGCTCGAATTTAGAAAGAAAAAAATATGGTCACTGAGTCCACAGGCTCAGATTATGCTCGATACCAGTCAATATTCATATCCTTTTTTTGAAAAGATGGGTTTTAAACTGACCGCTATTACCAAAGACTTTTATGGTGAGGGCCTCGACCGCTATGACATGACCTGCGAACTAAGATAAGTAGTGCAAGTCAGATGACCCAATTTTCGCTGGCCGCACTTATCCCTTGAGCTAAACAATCGTGGATGGATATACAACACCTGCTCGATCAGATCAGAAAAATTGAACACGGATTCAACCATATCATAGAGGTTGGTGATATGATTTTGAGCAGCCAGAACGTCATTAATATCAATAAACGGATTTTTATATAAATAAAAAGAGTTTGGATACAGGATTAGGATGCAAAATGCGGAGACATATGATCTGCATTTTGCGTTTTTTGTACCATATTCTTTAAAATCGGTAATCAAAGAATTTAACTCAAGCTTATTATCAAAAATTATGTTGGAATTATAAAGGCATAATTTTAAAGCAAGTTTTAAAATGTAATCTGATCGCGTAATACAATTTCCTACCCCTATTAAACAAGATATTTTGAAATACAAGAAAACTAATTTCTACTCAGCCTTGATTAGCAATGAAACCGCTGGCTGGGATCCGACGGATTCCAAAATCTATTTCAATTATAAACTTGTGATGAAGGTTTAATGAGGTATCAATCCCCCAAAAGAAGGATTTTCTGCAAAAGGGGATCCAACAATGATAGGCTAAACATAAAATAGAGTTGGCAGAAATCCCTCAGCTGGTAGCAGGAATTGGAAAGGCATTCATACGAGTATTCAGTACAAATAGATTTATGTGCTTGTCATTCAGATCTCTTCTCATTCATGCATTATATGTCTGGTAGTTATTGGACGTGCAAGATTTATAAAAAGGTATATTCCTTATTGGAACAGGATCAATTCTTGATTTCAATCAAGTTAATAAATCAGCGCTATCTCCTACTTTTGCCACGTGATCAATTTTAATATATGTTGACGGAACAGACAGCAATATCAATCCGGCCATTTCTGGGTGCCGAAAATTTTGAATTATCCAGGCGTTTTTATCAGGATTGGGGTTTTCTGGAGACCGTGCTTTCGCCAGAACTTTCCGTATTTAAGTTTAACGAGCTCGCTTTTTATCTCCAGCGTGCTTATGTAAAAGACTGGATTGACAATACCATGCTCTTTTTAGAAGTAGAAAATGTGGAGGGTTACCATAAGGAATTATCAGCGAAAGAACTGGTCAGTAAATATGACGGAGTAAAATTATCTGCGGTCCGGATTGAAGATTGGGGAAAAGAATGTTTTTTACATGATCCGTCCGGGATTCTGTGGCACATTGGTGAATTTCACACAAAGTGAGTTGAAACATCTTTCAGGTTTAAAACAAATCGCATATACTTACAAAGATTTCGTAAGCCTATGCGCCCCAATGTTAAAAACTGACCTGGACAATACCGGCATATTTTCCCAGTCTGATTTTGATCGACTAGAAAAATATCTGGTGCCAAGAACATTGAGAAAAAATGAAATACTGCTTGACCAGGGTCAGATCTGTCAGGCCGTTTATTTCATTTCGTCAGGTTCTGCCTACCAGTTCCGCTATGAAGATATCGATGAAAAAATAACGGACATTCACCTTCCAAAAGAGTGGTGTCTGAATTATTCGAGTTTTATAACCCAGGCACCTTCTGAAAATATTATTAAAGCAAACTCGGAGACAACTGCGTTCGGGCTCAGTTTGACGGCAATACATGAGCTGATCGCTCAATCATCTGTATTTCTGCAGCTTGGAAAAATTCTGCAGGGAGCAACCACCAGAACCCATTATCTCGATAATTCCATGTCGCCTTTCGAAAGATATAACGATCTGATAAAAAACCGCCCGTTGGTTCTGCAGATGTTCCCCTTAAAACTCATTGCTTCGTATCTTAATATGACTCCGGAAACACTCAGCAGGGTAAGAAGCTGTTTTTAATACCCGAAATTTCTTGATTTGCAATGGTAAATGGTTGGGCCAGTAGTTAAACACAGTTCCGAAAGCAACTCCGGACCGGATACTGATCTGATTGAATGATAGTTTTTACCGCTCGCTGATCAGTGAGCTCTCAACGTCATCCAGTTCTGTTTTTGGCTGCTGCCAACAGTAATTTGTACTGGATCCTATCCTGAGCTGTTCCAAACTTAACTGATCCGTATGGTTGCAGAATTTTCGTAGCCGGGCCGGGCATCTCGCTAACAACAAGTGGTGTCCGGATGATCATGAAAGGAAAATCAGAAAATAAATACGATGATAGCTATGGATCTAATTTGTAGTAGATTGAATTTTTGCAGCTTAAAACAGAAATTTACCATCTATATCAGTAAGTGGTGGGCATTGTATTATTCACTTTTTTCGAAAAAATTGCTGTGAATCCAACCAAACCTATGCAAATGTGTCACTGTAAGAGAACTAAACCTTTTTATTATGAGAGCTACCTTATTTTTACCTGTCCTTTTGCTACTAGGTCTTCATCTTATGAGCTGCCAGGTGGATCAGGATGATCCGACGATCGTTGGGCCTGAGCCGGAGCCGCGCGTTAATTATTTAGGCAGGGACAGCATTACAACGGGAAATTATAGAGGTATCGGCATTAATACGTCTACCGACGAGACCTTCGAACTACTGGAAGGCTACCGGAAAAATAAGACTGTCGTTTATCTGGGTGCAGTCAATAATTATTTTGCAGATGTTACTGACCTGAAGGATCGTCTGCAGTTTTTTGACTGGCTGGTACTCGACGAGTCCTTTGATACCCCAAATGGTGTGCAGCTTGAGCTTGCTTCCGGCAAAGTCAAAAGCATTCGTCTCAATAACGGAACACAGCTAAGCCAATGGCCACAAGAAGCCGATTTACAAAAGGCAATAGCAACTGACGATCCGTTGGACGTCCTATATAAAAAACTGGTTGGGCTGAGCAGGTCACAGGACTACAAGCACAAATTTCAGCGCGTTGTATTAGGTGCAAAATATGATTACGCCTTGTATGATCCAAAGAAGGCGGAACTACCCTGGGCATTTATATATGACACACGCACGCAAGGCATTACAGAACAGGTACGCGTTTATTTTAAGGATAAAAAGGTTGATTACATCCTGGTAGACCGCTTTCAGCAGTATTAGATCTGGCTGCCTCCGTATTTTCATTCTTAGCATTAGATTTTCGTTCAGCGGCAACCCATGCATGAATGTAAATGATGCTCACCGTCCGCTTGCCTCGTATTTGCGTGCGATCCGTTTGCCCTTTTCAACATATTCAACGAGCACCAGCCGCTTGAAGTAAGCCAACATTCCTACATTTGCCGGCAGGCAGAACCGGGCAGATTTAACGTTCCAGGTAAACATGACTATTAGAAGAAAGGCTACTGACCGTGACCGTTTGACAAATCTTTTAAAGGGATGGCACTGGTGATGTCAGAAGCTAAAAGCGTAAAGGCAATTATATCCTACTAATGTGTCGTGAGTCAAGTTTTTTGTTAATTTCAAAGCTTTATGATTCATTGGGCAGGCATTTCCATCATTCTGGCAAATCCGGTCTCGCCTACCCATACTGAAGCTTGCTCAAAAATTCTCACTGCTTTCTCCCCAGAACGCTTTCGTAAACTTGATCCCTCCCCCAAAAACCGCATAAAACCGGAATGACGTATGAATAGCATACAATCTAAGCAAGGAAGATACTTCGGGGCTGTAAATCTTAATTTCTAATGGAAAGATGCCTATAAGTCCGGCATTCTGTCACAAAAACTACTGCTTAGTAAATTAAAAGATAAGCACTCTCATACAGATTTGATATCGTTAAAATGTGTCAAGTTAAAAGTCACTCATTGTGATTAGACCATTGTGATCCTATAGTGACGTCAGATTTTACTTATAGAAAGCTAGATTTGACTAATTCTATATAGTTATTTGCTAAGACCTTTGTAAAAAAAAATTATGATTTTAATTACAGGGGCCACCGGCAATTTAGGAAGTAAAGTTATTGAAGCATTGCTAAAAAAAGTGTCTGCCAGTGAGATTGCAGCACTTGTCCGCGATGAAAACAAGGCACAGGATTTAAAAAGGAAAGGTATCAGTATACGAGTAGGCGATTATGACAGCAAAGGCGCTTTAGAGGATGCCATGAAAGGCGTGGATAAGGTTTTGCTTGTATCAGGAGGCAGGGCAGATAATGGACTTGAACAGCATCAGAATGTGGTCGACGCCGCGAAGTTGGCAGGTGTTGAGACGATTGCATACACCAGCCGTTGTCTGCTAGAAAGAAACTCTCTGGCGAATAATTTAATGAAGCGTCACTTTTTAACGGAAGATTACATTCTTTCCAGCGGAATGAATTATGTTTTTTTCAGAAATATATTATACATGGACGCCATGGTAACTTTTCTGGGAAAGAATGTGCTTGAAAATGGAATTATGCTTCCCGCCGGTGAGGGAAGAGCATCTTACGCGCTAAGAAGTGATCAGGCGGAAGCTATCGGCAATGTCTTGGCAGCAGATGATCACCATAATAAGGTTTATGATTTTACGAACACGGAGACTTATTCTTTTTATGACGTGGCCAGTGCATTAAGCGAGCTATCCGGCAGAAAAGTTTCTTACATACCGGTTGATTCGGCGACCTTTCAGCACAAAGCTGAAGACCTGGGTATTCCTGCGTTTGCCATAGATGTAGTCAATGCATTTATAACTGATATTAAAAATGGGCAGGAAAGCAAAGTCAGTACCGATCTGGCAACTGCTCTTGGGCGTAAGCCTGTTGGCTTAAAAGAAGGGTTGAAACTATTGTTCGGTTTATAAAATAATAGTACAATTGTGTTATGGATAGTCATACACCGCTTCATATCAAAACGATTTCAGAATATCACCGGCTGGTGAGTTTACCAAAGCCGAAGCATCCGTTAATCAGTTTGATCCGGTTTGAGAATATCCACTACAAGCCCAGAGAATTTCCACAGGCTATCGTCCATAACTTTTACAGTATTGCCTTGAAGAAAAGCTTTGATGCCAAACTCAGGTATGGTCAGCAGGAAGTAGATTTTAACAAGGGAACATTGTTGTTTATGTCGCCCATGCAGGTGATCTCTGCCGAAGTTTCTGCGGGGAAAACCCTTAGCCATACAGGATGGTTGCTGCTGGTACACCCAGATCTACTATTGCACACAACTCTATCCCGAAAGATTAAGCAGTATGAGTATTTCAGCTATAAGGTTAATGAAGCGCTGCATCTTTCTGCTGATGAAGAACAAATGATTGTGGCTATAATGCAAAACATTGCACAGGAATATCTGACTTGCATTGATAATCATAGCCAGGACGTAATCGTCGCTCAACTGGATCTGCTGCTTACGTACGCTGAGCGATTTTATCAACGGCAATTTATTACGCGTACAGTCAGCAGCCATTGTATTGTAGATCAGTTAGAGGAATTACTGAATACATATTTTGAAAGTGGAGAATTATCGTTATCAGGAATGCCGACTGTAACATACCTTGCAGATGCTCTGAATCTATCACCAAATTATCTGAGCCGGTTACTTACTACTTTGACCGGGCAGAGCACTAAGCAGTTTATCATTGAAAAAGTTGTAGACTTGGCAAAAGAAAAGTTATGCACTACGGACTTATCTATGAAAGAAATCGCATATATCCTGGGCTTCGAGCATCCGCAATCATTTAATAAATTATTCAAAAGGAACACTAGTCTTTCTCCGTTGAAGTTTCGGAAATCTTTTCAGTGAGTTCTAACAGTTTTCGGCTGGAGGTCAAACACTCATTTACCCATTGGTTAATACCAGATTATTCGGCCAGTCAGGAGGTAGGATTTGGCGCTGGCTTAAATGCGTTGCATAGTTATCCTGCATTTGAAACAGCCGCAACTTTAAGGTTCGCCGTCATCATGACAGTACCACTAAGTGCCTAGAAAATTTGATCTCAGAAAAATGTTATTATCCGCGTAGCTCAATCCTCTCGGCCTACTGTCTGGTCGCGTTATGCACATTACCAAGCTTCTTTTGGGTAGTTTGGGCACCAGGAAAATCGTACCAAAATTCGCCTTGTTCAAAAAGGCGCATACAAATGCGAATATATCTGAAAAACTCTAGGTTGTTGATCTGTTGGAACTATACAAGAAAGGACAGGTCTATATACACGTGTAAGGCTTCTGCTGCGGTTGAGCATCACGCTCAGTTTTTACGGTTATGAACGGAGATTCTTAATTTTCGTGCTAATACTTAACTTCGTACCGACTATGACCTTACCTGTTATGAAAAAATACAAAACAACCCTTGGCCTAATCATTTCCACCGTGATCACGCTTGCCATGCTGCCCGCCAGGCTATCGTAAGGACAGGGAGATGATCTTCACAATCTGATCGGATCAGAGCTCGTGATCTGGGCTATGTGTTTTGGCTCCTGGTGTACGACATATTTTATTCAAATGCAGCTTCAATTTCAAAAATGGCAGAAAATAGCCCTTTCGCTGGCGTTGTGCGCTGTACTGTCCAACGTATTCTATTATTCATTCAACCCTTTTTTCGAGGATTATCCGCTCAGCCCCATGCGGCAATACCCTTTGGCATATGCGATGATGCGCCTGTCGCTGCGTGGCCTGTTAATGGGCTTGATTATTGTCCCGATCGCATTTCTTCTCGAAAATGAGCGGCAGCTGCACCTGGCAGAGCTTAATGCTCAAAGGGAGCGTATCAGAATTTCCGAAGAGCAGAACAGATTACTGGAATCGGTGGTTGGTGAGCGTACCAGGACGCTCGAAAATACACTTTCTTCTTTGAAAGAATCTGAAAGCAAATTGGATAACCAGGTTTATTTGCTTTCCCGATTGGTGGCTTCGGTGACCCATGATGTAAGCTCCCCTCTTAACTATGTTATTATGGTTGCCAATAAAATAAACCATCTTTTGGAGGCGGGGCGCTGCAATGAAGCGGTCCGTTACAACCATGAGCTGCACAAGACATTGGTCGGCATGTCCGCATTCATGAATAATCTGCTTGAATTTACAAAGATACAGGTCCGCAATGAATCTATACATCTTACTCAGGTCAACCTGCGGGCGCACATTGCCGAAAAGGCGCGTTTATTTGAAGGAATAATCAGTCAAAATAACAACAAACTCCTGATCGATGTTGACAGGGATATAAGCATCTATACTAATAGTAATTTACTGGCAGTTATCCTTCATAATCTACTTGACAATGCTGCTCGATATACCTTGGACGGAAAGATTTCGATTAAAATGGAAATGATAGATGGCAAACCTAACATGTGGGTTGAAAACAGTGTCGAAGCTGTCTCAGAAAAATTCTTAAATCATTTGCAAGTCACTGGTAATTCAGATGATTGGCAGAAAATACCGGAGCCAGATTTAAGGCATGGCATAGGCTTGATCTTAGTTAAAGATATCTGCACTTTACTAAATATCGACTTTTTTACTGAGATCAGAGCTGGAATGGCAGTCGCCAGATTGACCTTTAATGAGCAGCAGCGCTTGTTTCCTGAGAGTCTCCCATAATATACCCGCAATATTCCCAAAATTCCCATCCGGCCGAATTTCCCCTTAGATAGATTTTGCGGGTTCAATATTTAGGTAAGATGTGCAATTTCTTAATAAAGTCATGCCGTTTCCATTGCACTGGTGCAGATGGCTTTATACATAAATGAGACTTTACGGATACTGATATTGCACCTGAATCCAGTCAGATAAATCAAACTAGGGGACGGATTTTAAACGGCACTGTCCGCCCGGCCAGGACCTCCGGAATTTCAGTACCTCATAAATTACAAACTGTTAAACAGTAATACGGTGCACCGAAAATTCGATTGATCAGGTGCACCGAATTGGCCCCCTTGAAAGTTGCTAAAAATTGAATATTATGGCTGTTGGGAAGAAAAGAAAAAGCCCGTAAATCGTTGATTTACGGGCTTTTAAGTAATTTTAATCTTTCAATTAATGGAGACGAACCGCCACCATATATTATTGATATTCAAATTATTACAAGGCCTAAATCAAGAAGATAACCTTATCTCCCCCGGCAAAATTGTTTGTCTCTTGTCGTTACAAATCTATAAACCCAGGATCAGTAATCAATAATGTATTAAGTATATCTTTGGAAAAATCCCGTCTAACATGCAATAGATAGGATGTCTATATTTATTCAAAACTCAAGAGTACTTTCAGAATACAATAGTAAAAGTTACCTCTTCAAAGCTGCAAGGCAATGGTTATCGAACTAAAATTTGTGCAATCCAAATTCAATTGAGCGCAGAAAGAGGGGGATTCGAACTTTTTACGTAACAAATACATAATCAATTCTTTAAAACCATCTCTAACTACGAACGCCACGAACGACCATTTAAGCCTTGATGGCATTTTGGCTCTCAGCCTGAGAAATGGTCCGGCAGGCGCAGGCGTTCGTGTTGTTCCAACAAATGGAAAACCAACTATTGAGCGAGCTGAACAGCACGGTCTGATCACACGATTATTCCGAGAAATTCAACCAAGTTTACTTTCAAACAAAAGGGCGCGCTTTGGACAAAGCTTGTATTCCAAAAACTCCAAAGTTCGACGATACAGAGATTTCGCTTCATTGGGTAACTGGATTATTAACAGGACTCACTCACAAAGAATAATCCATACGCAATTCTGAACTTTTCTGCATCTCCTGAATCCAGAACAGTCACAACTTTCGACTCCTGTTTTGCCCCGACTGCAAAAACAAGCTGAACTTCAATATGCCCATCGGAAAACTCACGATACACCTGCCCATGCGGAGGCTTGTGAGAAAGTATTAAAAAAGGAAGACGATTCCATCCGTTACGAGACCGTATCTTATGAAATGGTATCGAAGTATTGCCCTCTCTTTGGCACTTCCATGAAAATTATCTCTTTTGGTTATAGTTGCTAGATTCCCCCAACTCAAAACTCAACCTCTCCGCGCAAATAAACTCTGCGCTACCCACAAATATTCAGGATTGAATCAGCCAGAGTCACGCGACTAGAAGTTGGTGCCATCGTCTATAATGAAGCGCCTGGTTCATCGGGGAGTTTTAATTCGTCCTTGGAATTTGCAACGAATGAGATTAGCGGAAGTGAAAACCTTCTGCTTCCTGCTTCAACAAGATACACATATCACGATATTTCATCCGGCAAATCCTGGACAAGTGGTGACTTATCTATCCTGCTTAAACTACTGATGGAAGTACTTTCCAAATACAAATTGGAGCAGATGCCAGATTTCATCAAGCATAAGTGCGGGAGAAGCTACTTTCACCGTGTGCACTAATGTAAATGCCGGAGCTTGCTTAGTATATGCCTATTCATCTAACCCACTTCCTGTACGCCTTGTATCATTGATGCTATTAAACGAAATGGGGAAAACGCTCAATTAGAATGGAAAACAGAAGAAGAGGAATCAAGTAAAGAGCTTCAGGTTGAAAAAAGAATGAATGCAATCGACTGGACCACAATTGGTGCAGTTCCTACTACCAATAAATGTGTCTCACTAGTAGAATATCAGGTTTACGACAATGAAAGTTGCATAGACATTACATATTATCGCCTAAAAATGGTAGACAAGATGGCAGTTTTGCATACAGCCGAATACTTAGTCTTGAAGGATCAGATTTACAAGATCAACAGAAATAATTTTGAATGGCTGCAACAATGATCCATCCCAAACAATTTACCAGGCCATAGCATAAAGTCTGAATCAACACCCACCCCAGGAACTTTTCGGGCCTGATAAAGTGTCTAACTTCTAAATGAATCTGAAAGACATTTCATGAAGAAGATAGGATTTTTATCGTTCGGACATTGGTCTAACCACCCGGCTTACAGGTCTCAAACAGCAAGTGACACTTTGTTACAATCCATTGACCTGGCTGTTGCTGCCGAAGAGATCGGTTTGGACGGCGCGTATTTTCGGGTCCATCATTTTGCCTCTCAGCTGGCATCGCCTTTTCCTTTGCTTGCGGCCATTGGTGCAAAAACGAGCAAAATAGAGATTGGAACGGGCGTGATTGACATGCGTTATGAAAATCCATTATACATGGTGGAAGATGCAGGCGCTGCGGACTTGATTTCGGAGGGGCGATTGCAATTGGGCGTTAGCAGAGGGTCGCCGGAACAGGTGATCGACGGCTGGCGGTATTTTGGATACGAACCCGCCGAGGGAGAAACCGAGGCGGATATGGACGCCGCAAGGCGCTGGAATTCCTGGAAAGACTAAAAGGCAAGGGATTTGCACAGCCAAACCCCTACTCGATGTTTCCAAACCCGCCCGGCTTATTGCGTCTGGAACCGTACTCAGAAGGATTGCGCGAACGTATCTGGTGGGGCGCCGCTTCCAACGCTACGGCTGTGTGGGCGGCCGAAAACGGCATGTACCTACAAAGTTCTACCCTGAAATACGACGAAGGCGGCAAGCCTTTTCATGTTCAGCAGGCGGAGCAGATCAGGCTTTACAAAGAAGCGTGGAAAAAAGCGGGACACAAGCGCGAGCCAAGGGTGTCGGTAAGTCGCTCTATTTTTGCGTTGGTAAATGATCAGGACCGCAGTTACTTTGGACAGGAATCCAACCGAAGAGATAAAATCGGAATGATTGAACAGGACAAACGAGCGATTTTCGGCAGAAGTTATGCCGCAGAACCAGAGCAGCTCATCAAAGAACTGGCGCAGGACGAAGCCATCCAGGAAGCGGACACGATTTTATTAACAATTCCCAATACGCTCGGGGTCGATTACAACGTACATGTGCTGTCGTCAATTTTGGAGCATGTGGCGCCCGGACTGGGCTGGCGTTAATTTAAATGAAGAAATATTTTTGCGTGGCAAAGCCTGGGCTATCCCGGTTTTTGCCACGCTTTTTTTGATCAGAACTTTCCTGAAAATGTAAAATTATAGCCCTGATTGCAGTAAAATTTCCCTGAAAGATGGTTTAGTAAGATGTTGTAAGCTTTTTGAAAATCAAACAGATGCAGGATGAAAGTACAGATATGGGGTAACTTAGGCGTTAAAGATGTAGAGCGAACCAAAGCATTTTATACGGAACTCGGTTTTGAAAAAAACGCTGGTCACGAAAGCGACGAGCTTGCCAGTTTTATCTTTGGTGACGACGGTTTCGTGATCCACTTTTTCAAGGAAGAACAGTTAAAAAAAGCCATGCAAGGAGAACTGGCAGACTTGACAAAAGGCAATGAAATTATCTTTTCCATTTCGGCAGAAACAGAAGAGGAAGTTAACGAATGGGCTGCGAAAGCAGAAGCCGCCGGTGGTGTCGTATTTGATCCACCGAGAGCTTTTGAGGGTATGTACGGCTGTGCCTTTGCCGACCCTGACGGACATAAGTTCAATATTTTGAAGTGGAAGTAAGGAACAGCCTCTTTACTGATAAACCCTAACATAATCCACCAGATATTTAGACGGCAGTGCGTCGTCTGACAGAGGTCCCGGCAGTGTTCCTTCTCGCCCCAATGCAAGATTCAGAAGGAGATAAAATAGCGACTGCATGGGTATCGGACAGGAAAGTAATCGGATGGTCACTAAGTTCAACAATGAAAGCTATTGATACTGTGATATCTGCATGGAAAATGGCCCAGAAAAACAGAACTATAACATCTGAGTTAATTTTCCATGGCACCGGCGACCCGGTCAGACAGAGGAATTCAGTATGCATGCAACGAATTCAAAAATTTACTGGATAAAAATCCACTTGTAATTAGAAGCATGAGCCGTAAAGGCAATTGTTGGGATAATGCTGTTGCAGAGAGTTTTTTCAAAACTTTAAAAGCCGAATGCGTTTATCAAAATAAGTTTGTCAATAAACAGCAAGCGGCAGTGGTAGTCTTCGAATATATTGAAACCTGGAGGCCGCCGCTGCGGCACAATAAAAAAAGGCTTCATTCTGCCCTAGAATACATGTCACCCAATGAATTTGAAGATTTTTTAAATATGCAGAAAATTGCGGCTTAACATTTTGTCCTCAATATTGTTGCAATTCCATCTCCACGCAGTAGCTATTTTGTCTACTTTAAATTGACTGTTAAGCTTATTTTCTACAACCGGGTATTTATGTTCAGAATCTGTTGTGACTCGGAATTTCCTCTTAACGATACTCCTTATCTTTGCTCTCTTCATCAGTCTGGCAACCCTTGGACGAGAAACTTTTATATCCAATTTGTACAATTCCTGAGTGACTCTGGAACTTCCGTACGTTTGTTTACTTTTACCGTGAATAACCCTGATTTTCTCAGTAAGAGTCTGGTTTTCAATGGCTATATCTGATAACCCATTGCTTAGCCAGGTATAATACCTACTCCTGCTTACGTTAAAAATCGTACACATTTTCTCAATGGGAAATAAATTTCGATGATTCTTTATGAACCCGAATACTTGCCATCGCTCCTGGAGAAAATGCCGACAACCTTTTTTAAGATATCGCGTTCAAGTTGTGTGTCGCGAAGTTCTTTCCTTAGCCTGGCCAATTCTTGTTCCGTTTCGCTCAAAATCACCTTTCCGTTACCAGGAAAACTACCATTCTGTTTCGCAGAAAACTATCTACGCCAACGGTATAACATTGCCGGTAGGACATCCAATTCTTTTGCCAATGCACCAAGGTCTGTGCGACTGTTACCGCGCGGCGGACCGTTCAATTCAACGCTCATCAGTTTGAACTCCTTGTCAAATACTCTTCTTTCTCCAGACATAAGTGTTAAGTTATAAAAGTTTCACTTAACTCGGTGTCCACATAAAGGTAGCAAGTCCAATTCGATATAAAACCTCATACGTAGCTATTAAAACTATGCTCGCCTTATCTGTTGTCTTTTGTATTTATTAACAAGCAAGCCATCCATGCATTTGTTCTGATTACCAGGCAAGCGGACTTGTGCAATTCTTTTACAAATAGAACCAGATGAGCTCAACTTATAAATAACTGCTGTAAAGAAAGCTTTGAAGTGTCGAAGCTTATACCATCTGCTTCATGAAAATTCTTTCTTCTCGGCAGCAACAACTTGTCTTATCTTTCTGCCCATCTAAAATATTTAGAATCAATCCCTTATAACGATCCAATTTTGTCGGTGTTAAATGTCTTACCTTCTCTTTTTATATACTCCTTGGGGCTGAGGCCAAACTCTTCCCGGAAACATTTAGAGAAATACGATAAATTCGAAAATCCGACCTCATACATCACTTCGGATACATTTCCCTCCATATTTTCCAACAGCAAAGATGCCTTTTTAATGCGGTATTTTTTAATAATCTCGTTAGCCGAAAATTGGGTCAGTGATTTGAGTTTCCTGGATAAATGCGCAGAGCTCATTCCAACTTCCGAGCCCAAGACCTCCACGTTGAATTCCGGATCAGCTATATGCGCTTCGATGCTGCTCATTACCCGTTTGACAAATTTTTCGTCTGCACTTTCTTTGCCTTCCTCAACTTCTGGTGCAATGATTAGCTTACCTTGAACGTAGGCGCTAAGTTCTTTTTTTCTTTGCAAGAGATTTTCAATCTGTGCGTCGAGCAGCTCCATGTCAAATGGTTTGGTAATGTAGGCATCTGCTCCCGTTTTAATGCCTTCGATCTTCTGGGAGGTAAGACCTCTTGCCGTAAGCAATATTAGAGCCGTGCGGCTGGTCACAGGGTTACTTTTAATCCTCTGACAAAATCTCAGACCATCCATTACCGGCATCATCACATCTGAAATAATTACATCTGGTGAAAACTCAGCTGCTTTTCTCAAACCCTCCTCGCCGTCTGCTGCGATCACAAAACGGTATTTATTTTGAAGTGAAATACGGATAAAGTCAATCATATCAAAGTTATCCTCTACAATCAAAATCAGCGGCTTTTCTGATTTATTAATCTGTGAACTTTTCTGCTGGGCACTGTGTGACTGGTATGCAAGCACCCGATCAATTTCCGATCCTACATCTTCACTTGCTGGTCGTTCAGCACTTTCCTTTGGTAATAAAACAGTAAAAACACTTCCCTTTCCCGGCTCGCTTTCAAGGTGGATTTCGCCATGATGCATTTTTACATATTCCAGCGCAAGAGAAAGTCCAATGCCGGATCCTGTTTTCATTTTTCTGGATAGATCAGTTTGGTAAAAACGTTCAAAAATGCGCTTTTGATCGTCCGCTTCAATACCAGCACCAGTGTCAGAAATCATGATTTGAACCATTTGATCACTAAGATTTGCTGTTTGAACAATTGTAATATCAACCCCGATAAACCCTCCTTTTTCAGTAAATTTGAATGCATTGGAAAGTAGGTTCAGTATTACTGTTTCAATTTTTTCTGCATCGGCAAATATTTCAAATTCCGGTATATTGTTTGTAAATATATAATGAATATGACGCCTGGTCGCCTGGTCAACAAAATGAGAATAAAGCTCTCTGGAAAAGCTGACTATTTTCACATTGGAAGCGTTCAAATACAATTTACCATCCTGTATTTTTTTAAAATCCAGGACCTGGTTAACAACCCGCAACAAACGATGCGAATTCTTTTCTGCTAACAAAATCAGATTGAGATTTTCGCAGTCCAGATTTCCACTTTTGATAATCTGATGGATGGGCGGCAGGATCAGACTGATTGGCGTGCGAAGTTCGTGGGAGATATTTGTAAAAAATTGTTCCTTGGTCTGCTCGATTTCCTGTGCGTGTGCTATTTCAAGTTTACTTATTTTTAGCTCATTTTTGAGTTTAATTCTGCCGGAGTAGAACTTAAACACCGCATAGATCACGGTGGCAGTCAATAAAAAGTACAGGATAAGAAACCCTTTGCTCCAATAAAATGGTGGATTAATGGTGATCTGGGTCGCGCTGGTTTCGCCACTCCATATTCCGTTGTTGTTGGTACCTTTTACCTTGAAAGTGTAGATTCCAGGCGAAAGATTGGAGTAAACAGCAAAATTCTTGTTGCCAGAAGTGGTGATCCAGTCTTGATCAGCACCTTCCAGCATATACGCATACGTATTGACGTCCGGCTGCCAAAAGTGGAGTGATGCAAATTGCAATTCAAGCGTCCGTTGGCTATAATCAAGCTCGATCCGAGGTGTAAAGGAAATGGCACTGTCGAGAATCACCCGGTTATTGACTTTTTCACCAATCTCAACCTGCTTATTATTTAAAAATAACCCAGTCAAGACAACCTTTGGCTCATAACGGTTTGGGACCGCGTTGTCAGGTGAAAACGAGATGTATCCGTTATCTCCTCCAAAAAAAATTTCACCTGTGGCTGATTGCGCCACGCAGCCTGAATAAAAACTTTTAAGCGGCAGGTTTTCATTGAGCGGATAGAATTCGACCTGCCGACTGGCAGGTTTAAATTTTTCGAGGGCAGAATTTGTGGCTACCCAAATACTTCCATTCCGATCTTCGGCGATGGACGCCCTGGCCATGTTATGGTTCTGAATGGGGTAAAAAGATGCCTTGTTTATAACAGGATCATATTCTACCAAGCCGTTCTCTGTCGCTGCCCAGAGAGTTCCGCTTTTGGACATAATTAAGCTGTTTACCGTTTTTCGATCCGCGGCGTGTGTGAAAGTAACAACCTTTTTCTTAATACCCGTTTTCAGATCAACTTGAAAAAGCTCATCAAATTCAATCAACCATAGCGATTCTTTTCCGCACACGAACTTTTCTGTTTCGACTTTCGAAACGAGCTCAAAGTGAATATCCGCAATTACCTTTAAGCTGTTTTTAGCCCGAAAAATTCCTCCCTCCCAAGTCCCTATCAGTAAGGTTCCATCCGGAGTTTCTACAAAATTATTGATATAGTTGGACGAGAGACCATTGCTTTTATTTGCTACAACGGCCTGCATGGATAGCCTTTTGTCATCCCAAACATTAATTCCCGCAACAGTACCGATCCAGATGCGGCCTTCACGGTCTTCATGCAGAGCAGTTACATTGTTGATCAGAAGCCTGTTTTGTGGCGGCGAATCAATATTGAAATTTTGACTTTGTCCGGTTTTAGGATCAAAACGAACTATCCCATGTAATGTGCCAATCCAGTAAATGCCTTTCTTACTGACTAGAAAAGACTTCACCTGATTTCCGGTTGTCTTGCCCCCGACCTGTTGGGTTATATGGTGATACTGGTATAGATTATCAAGCTGATTCACCTTGCTGATTCCATTAGACGTTACTAGCCAAAGAACCCCAGCCTGGTCCTCAAATATCTGCCAAATAACATTATTAGCTACGGAATAAGATGATTGTGGGTTGTGAAAATAGCGCTGATTACGGTTTGTGTTCGGATCGTAGACATTTAGCCCGAAATCTGTTCCAAGCCAGACTTTGTGATCTTTACCAGAGTAAATGGTTTTGACTACATCGTTGCTTAATTTAAAACGGCCACCTTGATTTTCATTCACGCCGGTTACCGTATTAAAGCGGCAAAGCCCGGTGTCGGTCCCGACCCATATCAGCGAATCATTTCCTGCAACAGGTTTAATATCACAAATCAAATTATTTTTAAAATCCGGTGCCCCTTCTCTTTTCAGATTAAAAACTGTAAACGTTTGGGTTGCCGGATCCAGCTTGTTGAGCCCGTTGTAAGTGCCCACCCACAGTACTCCTTTTCGGTCCTGAAATATGGAACGTACTGTGCTGTGACTGAGTCTGCTGTTTTTAGGTGTCAATGTGGTAAACGAGCTGTTTTTCCGGTTGTATTTCACAAGCCCTGTCATCGTTCCAATCCACAAATTACCGGAACGATCTTTAGAAATGCACCTGATGTTCGTGTTTATTCCTGTGTAAACCCGGGTTATTTTAAAACTGACCGTGTTAATCTTACAGAGCCCATTCACCGTCCCTATCCACAGGTCGTCTCCATCAGCGTAGATGGTTTGCACTCCATTGCTGGGAATGGAGTTTTTCGAGGCCGATTTTTTGAAAACACTGAAATGATATCCGTCATACCGGGCCAAACCATCTCCGGTAGCGACCCAAATGAAATCTCTCTGATCCTGAGCGACACCATTGATCAGGTTGGTCGGCAGCCCTTCGGGTATGGAGAGCGTGCTGAAAAATTTTTCCTGCGCGTGCGAATGCAAGCAGACCAGCACAAAAAAACAAATAATCGCCCCCATTCCGCAAATCTTACCGTAACGATACATTCCTTTTATGTAAAACTGATTTTTTGAACAAAAAATATAATAAATACCAGACAAATGTCGGAAAATTATCGCTTTACATCAGATTATTTATTATCCAAGTTACATACTAAATCTACCTTGCACCCATAAATTTTAATGTTTAATATAAACTTAATCCATCAATTTCATGAAAATAAAATTACTGCTTTTGCAGATTTTCCTATTGAGCTCCTGCACTATGCTTTTAGCACAGCAGGCGGTAATTAAAGGGAAAGTAACTGACAATACCGGAGCTGTCCTGCCGGGCGTAAATGTAGTTTTGAAGGGGAACACAAACGGAACGACAACAGACCAGAATGGTGATTACTCACTTACTCTTCCAAGAGGCAATTCCAGTGATCAAATGCTGGTGTTCTCATTTATAGGATATGTGAAACAGGAAATTGCGACCGCTAACCGGAACGTCATTGATTTAAAATTAATGCCCGATACCCAGAATCTGGATGAGGTCGTAGTAGTAGGATATGGAACAACTGCCAGAAAAAATCTTACAACTGCCATTTCGAAAGTAGATCCCGCCAAAATCCCGACATCTGCCAATAACAATATATCAGAGCTGTTATTTGGCCGTGCTGCAGGTTTGCAGGTTACCCAGCAAAGCTCACAGCCTGGCGGTAACATTTCAGTGTCAATCCGGGGAAAAGGCAATCCATTGTTGGTAATTGATGGCGTGGTATATCCTGGAAATTCGATGGAGCCCAGCAACGGTTCTGTTGAAATACAAGGCGTTAACCGCGGTGGACTGGCCGGGCTGAATCCGAATGACATTGAGTCCATTGAATTTCTGAAAGATGCGAGCGCGGCAATTTATGGTGTATCGGCGGCAAATGGTGTGATGATCATTACAACCAAAAAGGGAAAAGCGGGCCGGATGAGTGTAAGCTACGATGGAAGCCGTTCATTTTCAAGGAATATGCCCTATCTGAAACCATTGAATGCTTCGGATTACATGCTCTATTTCAATCAATTGAATAAAGACAAATATCAGGCGGATAAAAATATGGCCCCATTTGGAAATGTACCAGCAGACCTGAGTGGCTACACACAAAAATTCTCTGAGGAGCAAGTACGTAACGCAGGTGAAGGAACTGACTGGCTTGGACAGGTCTTACGTCCTGGTAGCATTGATAACCACAATGTGAGCGTAAATGGTGGTACGGAGAAAGCTACCTACTTCTTTTCCGGTAATTATTTCAATCAGGTTGGATCCATGAAAAAGTCGGATCTGACCCGGTTCTCAGGCAGGTTGAATGTCAATTTTGTTTTGAGCAAGATATTCAGACTGAACGTAAACGTGAATGCCAATCGGAATGCATACTCTAATCCTCAGGCAGGCTGGCAAACTGGCGGCTCGGGCACACAGGGCTTTAATGCCTTACAGGCTGCACTGGGATACCCTTCCTCTGTTCCTGTCTACAATACGGATGGAACATACAGCCAGTTTGCGCAGATCGGCAACCCGGTATCTTTACTGGATATTAAGGATAAAACAAAAGCACAGGGTTTGCTAGCCAATACATCGCTTGATATTGACATTATTCCAAATGTTTTGACAGCCAAGCTGCTGTACGGGAATAATAGCGAATATTCGGTTCGCGACTTTTACATTCCTGTGACTGTATTCTGGGGGCAGCTTTACAAGGCTCGTGCTTCGCTGGCTGAAACACGCAGACAAAATCAAACCATGGAAGCAACCATGTCGTATAAGAAGTCGTTCGGCGACTTGCTTAACCTGGATGTCGTTACCGGTGTTGGCCAATATCTGGAAGATTTTTCCGGTTTCAGTGTCGAAACTTCGGACATGCAGGATGCAATCAATACCGATAATCTGGCGTCTGCAACAGGGCCAAAAGTTATCGGTTCTTACCGGGGGGTTAATAAGCTGCGCTCCTTCTTCATCCGAAGCAATTTCGACTTCCTGGATCGTTATCTGCTCTCACTTACTGTGCGACGCGATGGTGCGGATAAGTTTTTCCCTGACAATAAGTACCAGTACTTCCCTTCGGCATCAGTTGGCTGGAAAATTAATAATGAGTCATTCATGAAAAGTATTCAGACGATCAGCACACTGAAGCTGCGTGCCAGCTACGGTATGACAGGTGAACGCCCGGGCAGCGTAGCCTATGGTGCTTATGGCGCTGATCCGAATGCAGTCACATTCAATAACGGCTCGGCAGTCTATTTCCCTTACCGTCTCACCGCTTTCGATAATCCAAACCTGCGCTGGCCGATTACAAAGACATTCAATGCCGGTCTGGATTTTGGATTGTTCAGGGAGCGCCTAACCGGGTCTGTGGATGTTTTCACAGAAGACCGAACGCGTCTGCTTAGCAGTGCCACTACCCAGCAGCTGTCTATTATTTCGACGTCGCCGATTAACGGTGGACATCAGCGCCGGAAGGGTTTTGAATTCAGCGTTAATACTGAAAATATAAAAACTAAAAATTTCAGCTGGAATACCACTTTGAATGTGACCCATTTTAAAAACCGCTGGGTCGAGCGTTTCCCGAACGATCCTCCGGCGCAGTATGGCCGTGTCAATGACCCGGTCGGAGGTGATATTATTTATGTGTATCAGACAAACGGTATACTTCAGGCAGGGCAGGAAGTGCCAGCATGGCAGCCAGCATCTGCAAAAAAGCCTGGAAATCCCATCTTTGTAGACAACAACGGCGATGGAAAATTAGATTTCAACGATGTTAAAAGCTACTCCGGAATCCCGAAAGCGATCGTAGGATTCGGAAACAATTTCACTTACGGAAAATTTGACCTGAGTGTGTTTTTCTATGGACAATATGGAGCATGGGGTAATGACTTCACCACGCTGTGGGGTGACCCTGTAAGTTTGTTATCCAGCAACCAAAGTGGTACCGAGCGCATCAAAGACGCCTGGAGTACATCAAATCCTACCGGCAGTTTACCCGGCGCCGCTTACAATGAAGGTGCGATCGCACTGGATGCCGGCCTTGACACGCGGCTTGTGAAAAGAGATTTTCTTCGCTGCCGAAATATTACCCTCGGCTACACGATCAACTCAGGTGGATTGACAAAATATGTCAAGAGCCTCAGGGTTTTCGCAGATGTTCAGAATGCATTTATTCTGACCGGCTTCAAAGGGGTTGACCCAGAGATTCAGGCAAGCTCTACCAAAGGAGGCCCCGCCCCTTATCCAATGGTAAGAACGGTATCACTTGGCCTGAGAGCTAATTTTTAAAATTCTGATAAAAAAAATCACATGAAAAAGATAATTATTGCAGGTATTCTGGCTACAAGCTTATCGATTACTAGCTGCGAGAAAAACTTTGATCCGGTGCTAACCGGCGTGCTCTCCCCTGCTAACTTTCCAAAAACAGAGGCTGACTTTAAACTTTACACCTTGCAGGCATATAAGCCCTTTGGCTCCAAATGGGGTTATAGCGATGTAGCCTACCAGAACATGTTTTTTAGTCCGGAATACGGGCATTTGGCTATGTTTGATCTCCCGACAGATCAGATGAATGTGTTTACCGAGTGGGGCGGACTCTGGGAATTTTTTAGCAAAGGAGACTTTACTTTTCTAAGAACGCAGGGCAAACAAAGCCATTTTGAAAAAGTACGCTACGTTACCCGAATGACACAGGTTATTGCTGATATTGAAAAAGCAACCATTAGCGACGCCGCAAAAAACAAGTTCATCGCCGAGGCCAGAATGGGTCGCGCCTGGACAATGTATTACCTGCTTCACATGTATGGCCCTGTACCTGTAATTCTGGACGCGTCTAAAATTAACACAGACGCCGAAAGTGACCTGACACGTCCGTCAAGAGAGTCATATGTTTCGATGATTGCAGAAGATCTCAATTTTGCTGCTGCGAATCTGGATCTTAGCCCCTCAGAATATGGCAGGTTTAACAAAGGATTGGCGCTTGGTATGCTAACACGATTATATCTGAATGAAAAAAATTGGACTGAGGCAGAAAAGGCGGCCAGAGCTACGATCGCCTTGGGGAAATACAGCCTTGTTTCCGATTACGCCGCCTTGTTCCGTGAATCGACAGAAGTAAACACAGAAACAATCTGGGCGGTTAACTGCGATCCAATTGCACCTACAAACGGCGAAGGAGGTGGTAATTTTAATGCAATGGCGTTGTATTGTCTTCCAAACGACTTCAAGAGTATCAAGCTGGGTGGAGGCTGGGGAAGTCCTAGCGGCATCTTCTGCCCTACCTGGACATTTTATGATACGTTTGATCCGGCCGACAAAAGAAGAAATCTGCTGGTTGCGACCTATACCGATAAAACAGGCAAAGCGAGAAACCGCACCAATATGCGAGGACCGGTTTTGAGAAAATATCCTGACGAATCTTCACCCGGCGCTGATGTGCAGGGAAATGACATGCCGGTATTAAGGTATGCCGATGTATTGCTCATGCTTGCTGAGTCCATCAACCAGGTATCAGGTCCGACAGCAGAGGCAATTGCCCTGGTTAATGAAGTGAGAACGAAACACGGTGGGGTCGCTGCATTAACCGCGGCGGCTACGGCGTCAAAAACTGCATTCAACGATGCCATTCTTCTGGAAAGAGGCTTTGAGTTTTATTTTGAAGGTATTCGGAAGATTGATTTGGTTCGTCACGGAAAATGGGCTTCGGCCCTGGAAGCGGCTGGAAAGGTCAACCACGGCCCCTCTGAGCTTTTTCCTATACCACAATATGTAATCAATGTAGGTGAAGGAAAGATTGAACAAACGAAGGGATATTGAGTTACAAGAGTCATTTGTGGTCAGGAAATGTCAAATTTTTATGTTTATCACAGATCCAGAATCCTGACCACAAGTGACATCTACTTAACTATTCCTGACAACACATGCCTATCACTGACCATTTCTGATAAGATTTAAATTTAATCGGCTAAACCTGACCCATTAACTTTTTCATAAATATGAAGCTTGCTCTTGCCTTCTTACTTCTCATTTTTTTTGTTAAACCAGTCGCTTATTCTCAGGAGTCTAACAACGTGTATGTCGATAAAGACGGCGTGATGCGCTGGGGTAATACGAAAGAGGAAGTAAAAGGGTTTGGGGTAAACTACACGGTTCCTTTTGCTTATGCTTATCGTGTTGCGAAGCAATTTAATGTATCTCCTGAAAAGGTCATTGATGATGATGTTTACCACTTTTCCCGGTTGGGTTTTGATCTTTACCGTGTTCACGTTTGGGATACCGAGATCAGCGACACACTGGGTAATCTGCTGGAAAACGACCATCTGAAACTACTGGACTATGCATTAAAAAAAATGAAAGATCGCGGCATCAGGTTTGTGCTGACGCCAATCGCCTACTGGGGAAACGGCTGGCCGGAAAAAGATGAGAAAACACCCGGATTTTCAAGAAAATACGGCAAGGCAGCTTGTCTGACTAATCCAGATGCCATTAGAGCGCAGCAAAACTATTTGTACCAGTTCCTGAATCATGTCAATCCTTACACCGGCGTGGCCTACAAAAACGAACCGGACCTGATTGCATTTGAAATTAGTAATGAGCCGCAACATGGCGGGAAAGACATTGACGTAACTGCATTTATTAATGGAATGGTTGCCTCCATGAGGAAGACCGGATGTGAAAAGCCGGTCTTTTATAACATCAGCCACAGCATTCACCTCGCGAAGGGCTATTTCGATGCTGATATCCAGGGTGGAACCTTTCAATGGTATCCGACAGGTTTGCAGGCTAAACATGAGATCATTGGGAATTTGCTGCCAAATGTGGACGACTACAAAATTCCATTCGCAGCCAATCCCAGGTTCAGGCAAATGGCCAAAATCGTCTATGAATTTGACGCTGCTGATGTGGGTAGATCTTATATTTATCCGGCCATGGCACGCAGTTTCCGCACAGCCGGTATGCAGCTTGCTACACATTTTGCCTACGACCCAACGTTCTTCGCATACGCCAATACGGAGTACGATACACATTACATGAACCTCGTTTACACGCCGCAGAAAGCATTAAGTCTGAAAATCGCGTCGGAAGTATTTCACAATATTCCGCTTTACAAAGACTTCGGCAAGTTCCCCGCAGATACATCTTTCGGAAATTTCAGGGTTAGTTACGGGCATGATCTGGCGGAAATGGTCACGAAGGAAAAATTTATCTATACCAATCATACCGCTACTATTCCTCCAAACACAGGAACACTGGAACACATCAGCGGTTCAGGTAACTCCGCTGTCGTGAAATATGAAGGGACAGGTGCCTATTTTCTGGATAAACTTGAAAATGGTGTCTGGCGACTGGAAGTTTTGCCCGATGCAATTTGGGTACAGGACCCTTTTGGCTTCAATAGCCTCGGCAAAATCTTAGCCGTTATCAACTGGCATCAATGGCCGATGTCGGTTCGCCTACCTGATTTGGGAGATGATTTTGAAATCAAACCACTCAATCCGAAAAATGACGCCAAAACTTTTAAAACAAAAAATCAGACATTTAATATTACACCGGGCACTTATATGCTGGTAAAAAAAGGCGCTTCCAGTAAATTAACTCCGACCAGCAAATGGACCAATATCACATTGAATGAATTCGTAGCTCCTGCAACGACACTCAAAAAAACCTACGTGCTTCATTCGCCACTAGAAGTGATTTCGGCGGGAGAAAGTGTGCCCATAAATGTGCAGATTATTTCTTTAAAACAACCGGAATCTGCCCGTATCAGGCTGTTTGTTGAAGGTGTAAAGCCTGTCGATTTTGAGTTAGAGCACGCTGGCGGCTATCATTACATTGCCCGGATCCCGGCAGAATTCTTAAAGGGAGATTTTGTAAAATACTGCATGTTGGTCAGGGAGAACGGAGTAGAAAATTCGTATCCATCCGAGCTGAAAAACGTTAAAGACCCGACTAGTGAACAGGAGAAACTTTTCGAAACGCGCATTTTGCCAAAATCTTCACCGGTAACCTTATTTAGTGCAGAAAAAGATCATGAGCAGTTGTTAAGACCTTATCTGAAAACATCGCGTTTGACTCTCATACCGGGAATGGGAACTTCTGAATTAAGCATAAGCCCGGAAAAAGCGGAAGAATATGCAATGCGATACAATTTTAAAAGTAACCTGGCAGGACGCAGATCAGATGTGCTGTCCAAAACAAAATTCGTCTTTCATGGGCGAGCGCTCAATGATAAACCTTGCGCCATTCAGCTTGCATTAATCGGTAAGGATGGGTCGGTGTATGGCGCGACATTGAATATCAAACCAGAAAACAATGCATATACTGTATTGCTAAACGATCTTAAAAAAGTAGATTTCATCAGTCTCCCGCGACCTTACCCGGGATTTCTACCTTATTCACTAGACACGACACCGAAGGCTGGAAAAGTAGATTTAAGAAACATAGAAACCTTACAAATCGCCATAATCCCAACACAGACAAATGACCAGAATCAAAAACCGCTGGCTGGGATTGCAATTCAAAATGTAACTTTGGAATGACATAAAGTGTAGGAAAACATTGCTTTCAATATAATTTGCACTTCCAAATCAGGTACACCGTCTTACCGTCTTGAAAAAAACGATTCATGAAAAAACCCCTTATAAAGCTTTTTACGATACTCATCCTCATAGCAGCATACTTGCCACTTTTAGCAAGATCAACGCAGTTTGAATTGGTAACCACGCAAAAAAAGGTCACTATTTACTATCAAAAAAGCGGAGCCAAACTTGATTCCATTGCCGCCCATTTACTTGCTTCGGACATTGAACTCGTAACCGGATATCGTCCCAAAGTCCACACGAATATTTCAAATGCCAAAGGTAATATCATCATCATAGGCGGAGCTGAATCCGAATTGGTCAAAAATTTTGGAAAAAATGCTTCCGATCCTGATATTAAAGGAAAGTGGGAATGCTATTCACTTAAATTTCTGTCTAAACCTGCGGCAAACATCACGAATGCATTGATCATAGCAGGAAGTGACGCCCGGGGAACAGCGTATGGCGTTTTTTCCGTGTCCGGAAAAATCGGTGTAACGCCTTGGTACTGGTGGGCTGACGCAACGCCAAAGACACAGAAATCTCTTGCCATAGATCGTCAGGATTTCACCTCCAAAATACCCTCGGTGAAATTCAGAGGTATTTTTATCAATGACGAAGACTGGGGGTTGCAGCCATGGGCGGCAAAAACATTTGAGCCCGAAACAAAAGATATTGGCCCGAAAACTTACGCAAAGGTTTTTGAGCTGCTTTTACGTTTAAAAGCCAATTTGATATGGCCGGCCATGCACCCGAGCACAAAAGCATTTTACCATTACCCCGGCAATATCAAAGCAGCAGAAGACTATCAGATTGTTGTGGGCTCTTCACATGCCGAGCCTATGCTTAGAAATAACGTAAGCGAGTGGAATCAGAAAGAAATGGGACGCTTCAATTACCTGACAAACAAGAAAAAGGTAGACGAATACTGGGAATACCGCATTAAAGAAAGTAGCAAGGTCAATGGCATTTATACTACCGGAATGCGTGGAATCCATGATGGCGCGATGGAAGGAGTCAAAACAATGGAGGAAACCGTTCCTCTGATGGACACTATTATCCGTGCGCAGCGGGAAATGCTCAAAAAGTATGTCAATGAGGACATTACCGAAGTTCCGCAAGTTTTTACTCCATATAAAGAAGTACTTGAAATATTTGATGCAGGTCTTAAAGTGCCGGACGACATTACGCTGGTGTGGCCCGATGATAACTACGGATACATTCAACGGCTAAGTAATGGAGAAGAGAACAAGAGACCAGGTGGTTCCGGAGTGTACTACCATGCTTCTTATTGGGGCAGACCTCACGACTATTTATGGCTTAACACCACACATCCGGCGCACATACGTGAGGAGATGACAAAGGCTTTCGCTTTGAATGCGAAGCAGCTGTGGGTTTTAAATGTCGGTGATATTAAGCCTGCTGAGTACACCACGCAGCTTTTTTTAGATATGGCTTATGACATCGAACCCTTTGAAAAGCCTGCTTTTTCAATGCCTCATTTAAAAAAATGGGTATCAACGATTTTTGGTGATAAGCAGTCAGCATCCGTTGCGCAAGCCCTTTGGAAATATTACGACCTTGCTTTTGAACGTAAACCTGAATACATGGGCTGGAGCCAGACGGAGCCTACCACGGGAATAAATTTCACTTCCTACAACCATCTCTTTTACAACGATCAGGCACAGCTGAGAATTGATTCCTATGATCAGTTAGTGGAACAGGTGAAGAACATAGGCATTAGTATCGAAGCCAAAGACAAGGATGCTTTTTACGAGCTTGTAGAATACCCTGTAAAAGGTGCAGCGTTGATAAACAAGAAATTCCTTTTTCGCGACAAGGCTTACATTTATGCCAGACAAGGAAGAATAAGTGCTGCTCATTACGCCTCTCTATCGGCCGGGACTCAAAAAAAAATTGCCACAGAAACCCTTTACTATAACACGAAGCTTGCCAATGGAAAATGGAATGGCATGATGGATATGTTCCCCCGCAAGCTTCCCGTCTTCAATTTACCTGTTTTTGATTTACCTGAGGCAAAGAATCTGCCGGCTTTCCGTGCGCTTCCGGAAGGATATAGAAACGCAGATTCTACATCGAATCCTGCAACGGACCGTGAACTGAAACTTCCTGAATTCAACAAATGGAATCGACAAAAGTACTTTATAGATGTTTTCTTAACACAACAAACAAAAAGAGCTTTTACGGTCAAAGTTTCTGAGAAATGGATTACATTAAGCAGCAACTATGGTCAGTTGACACCTGACGGCCTCAACAGCCAACAACGTATTTGGATAGAAATTGACTGGAATAAGGCGCCGGTGCAGAAGTCATTGAAAGGCAGTATCATTGTTGAAAGCGGTGACGACCAATATACTTTTACTATCGCAGCCAACAACGAAGATGTAAAGGAGCTTGAAAATTTCAAGGGACATGTAGAGGCTAGCCATTATCTATCCATTCCTGCTGCCAGCTACTCAGCAGTAAGAAACATAAACTCCCGGCAATGGAATGTTATTGAAGGGTTGGGTTCAAATGGTAAATCGCTGGAAGCTTTACCATTGGTTGATGAACCTTCCGCGAACGCTTTGGATACGCTTAAAGTGAAAAGCAATCCTGCTGTCGAATACGATTTTTATGTGTTGGGCCAGTCGCCGGCAAACATTACGATCAGCTCACTACCTACTTATCCGTTGAACAAGAACTTTGAACTACGCTATGGTGTGCGCATTGACGACGGACCTGTAACGATCTTTAATTTCAGGACTTACGGACGAAGCGATGAATGGAAAAAGAATGTATTGAGCAATTCGGCTCAGCGTACTTTCAAAGTGTCGAACCTAAAGGCGGGTAAACATAAACTGGCAATATTCATGATAGATCCGGGCGTGATACTGACTCACATATTCATTGATTTAGGTGTTGGACAACCATTTTATGGGTCACTTTCATTAAACAATTTAGAAACCGGCATCAAACATGAGAGCGCATCAAAAAGTATAAAATAAAGATTTATAAAAACGCCTGTAAAACATGATAATCATACCGAAGTATAATAAGCGATACAACGACCAAAAAAATTTTGCGGATGAATCCATTTCCTTCGCGTTAGGCCATTCTGCTGCCAATAATATTGTTGTTTTTATTTGCTATAAAGGTGGAATAATTTTGCAACAACCTTCCACGCTCCATCCACTTTAATCAGTGAGTGGTAATCAGTAAAATCCTCATCAGCAGCATCACTTTCCATCTCAACACGCACAATTGCTGTGGTTGGTGTTTTGTGCAGAACCGTCAAATTTGTCTTGATGTTCGGAGCTTCACCGAATTCTTCTACGTAAGCATACAAATTTCCAATGCTGCCTTGTAAAAGTCCTTCGGGTAAATGGCCGTACATAACTGCATCTTTATGGAATGTTTTTTTCAATTGTTGCACATCACCTGTCTTTAAGCCATCGACATATCCCTGCACTACTGCCAATACATCGTCATAATCCTGAACACTATTGATATTTTTATTTGCTGCCACCATGTTTACTTTTTTACGTGATAAATTTTACTTACAATTTTCCATACATTCCCATCTTTAACCAGTGTAAACATATCAGCAAATTTACCGGGGCCGAATTGTGACTCGATCCGGACCATAGCAACATCTTCGGCCACATCCAATGTAGTGAGTTCGTAGCTCGCTTCCATAGGCTCCCAACTATCGAAGCCATCAAATAAGACCTGAATCGGCACGCTTTTTAATTTACCATCTTCTGTCCAGGACATTGTTGCAGTCGGCGAAAATGCTTCTGCCGCGATTTTAGCACTGGCTTTCCGACCACCCTCCACATATAAATCTATCGCATGTAGTATTCCCTGTTTTTCCTGCTGCGAAACTTCCATAGTTTGGTTATTTTTAGTTTTATTTTTATTCATACTACCTGTGCACGACACCCAAAGAAACGGTAATAATGCCCATACTAAAATCTGTTTTCTGCTGTTGGCCATATTGAAATAATTAATCGTATAACTTTTAATTTTACAACCACTTAACGACCTTTATTTACAATACAAAATTACCTCCGTGTAAGCGAAATAAGTATTCTATTTAGTTCAAATAATCTTTCCATTTGGTCCAATTTCTGTATCTGATGATAAAAAATCCTCACCAAAAATTTGGCAAGGATTTAAGTGACTGGTAAATCAATTACAGGGTTGCCATATCAATCACAAACCGGTAACGCACATCTCCTTTTACCATTCGGTCATAGGCCGTCTGAATATCTTTTATGTCAATAAGCTCAATGTCGGAAACGATGTTGTGCTCCGCGCAGAAATCAAGCATCTCCTGCGTTTCAGCAAGACCTCCTATGCCCGAACCAGCAACACTTTTTCTTCCACCCAGCAAACTGAATGCCGCAATTTCTGCCGGTTTTGAAGGAACGCCTACACAGATCAACGTACCGTCTGTCCGCAGCAACGAGAGGTACATATTGAAATCATGTTCAGCAGAAACGGTATCCAAAATGAAGTCAAAAGTTCCAAGAGCCGCCTTAACCTGAGCTTCATCACTGGTAACAACAAAGTGATGCGCACCAAGCCTTTTAGCATCTTCTTCTTTCTTTGGTGATGTACTTAAAACAGTCACTTCCGCCCCGAAAGCAATGCCAAACTTAACACCCATGTGACCTAAACCGCCAAGACCAAGTACCGCCAATTTATGACCTTTTCCGACTTTCCAATGTCTGAGAGGAGAATACGTGGTGATGCCCGCACATAATAATGGGGCAACGGCAGCCAGGTCCAGTTCTTCCGAAACATGCAGTACAAATTCTTCCCGGACTACAATAGTTTTAGAATATCCACCATACGTTGGTGTTTTCCCATCACGTTCCAATCCGTTATAGGTTTGCGTGTTGCCTTCAATACAATATTGCTCAAGATCTCTTTTACAGTTTTCGCACTCCTGACAGGAATCAACCATACAGCCTGTTCCGGCAAGATCACCTACTTTGAATTTTTTTACATGATCGCCAACTTTAACTACGCGACCGACAATTTCATGTCCTGGCACCATGGGAAATATACCAGGAAACCAGTCATTATTGATTTGATGCAGATCTGAGTGGCACACACCGCAAAACAAAATATCAAACTGAACGTCGTGGGGGCCAACTTCCCGGCGTTCAAATGCCCAGGGCGCTAAATCGTCATTAGGACTCTGTGCGGCATATCCTTTGGTTTCTATCATCTGTGTTAGTCTGTTTAAAATAAATATTAGAGTCCGTTCAACTGTCGTAAGCGCCGCCTCGATTTACCGCTTGCTCTACCCATTCGCGTTTGCTAATTCACCTGTTTCAGTGCGTCTTTGATAGGTGTCTCTCCATCATGCATTATAATCACTTTACCAATGGTACCATCATCTTCCAGAACCGCTACCAGAGTATCGACCACATTGGCAATTCAATTTGACAATGGTTCTTTTACATCCACAGTAATTTTCCCCGTTCCGTTTCCCTCCTTCAATGCGCCGGGTTGTAAAATTGTATAGTTCAGACTGGACTGGCTGGTTAGATATAGGTCTGCGTAATGCTTGGCGATATTGTAATCTGTAATATCTTTCAAGAAAGATTCGTCCCAGCGACTGGGTTCAAGAGCGAATACTGAACTGAGTAAAATAAATCTGTTTACACCTGCTTTCTCTGCAGCCTGAATGGACTTAACTGCACCGTGCAAATCAATTTGCAGTAAATTCTTTCCTTTTGAACCTGCTACAAAATAAATGGCATCAATATTTTCCTTCATTGCCTCTACCATACGATCCACATCCCATAGTAAATCATAGGTAATAAACGATATATCTTTAGACGTGGAAGAATTGTTTTCATGTCTTGACCCTGCCAAGACGGTATAATCCAGACCCGCCAGTTTACCAACCAAAGCTGAACCCACGCGCCCGCCAGATCCGATTACCAATATTTTCTTCATGAAATCTGTTATATTTTAGCTTCTAAATACAGAAGGAGCCTGACCATGGTATTGCTTAAAAATCCTTGAAAAATGCGAAACATTTTCAAACCCTAGCGTAAAACAGATGTCTGATACAGACATTTGTGTAGTTTCCAGCATATCCTTCGCCTTTTGGAGTCTCTTTTCACGTATCCACGAAGCCGGTGATGTATTGTAAACCATCTGAAAGTCTCTTTTAAAACTTGACAAACTTCTGCCTGAAAGATAGGCCAGCTCCAATAACGAAACTGGCGAAGCATAATGCTGCTCCACCACATGACGGATATCTGCCCTTACAGGTTGATGCAACTGAAGAATCTGTAAAAACATATTGCGGTTACATTCCGCAATATCGTATAGCAACTCCATTATTTTCAATCGTAATTGGCCCGGGTGTACAATGGAGTCGTCATAAAAGTATGGCTTAAGTGAATTAGCAAAGGCTACCAGGCATTTATTCATATGATAAACCGCCGTTTTAATCTCACCCTCTATTTTAGGTACCTTAACTTCCGACGAAGCCAGAAAAGTTTTTAAAAGATCATCTTTTAAACTGAACATCAGACTATCATAGATGTTATCATTATCCGGGTTGCCCACTTTGTCATATTGTACTGAAATCGCTTTTTTTAAAAGAATCATATCGTTCTTCCCAAGCTGATACTGTTGCTTTCCATAGGTCAGCATAACAGTTCCTTCCAAAACAATGAGCAGCAAATGCTCTTCCAGATACATAGTTCCCTTGGCTGCCATGCTGTGTATACATTGCTCGATGACCGAGCAGCCATCCAGCATTAAAGTACTATGTTGCCCTGGCCCGCTAACCAGCGAAGTTGGAACTTTAATCACTTTGTCCATATTGACTCTATCAAATGTGAGCTATTCACTAACTTACCAATACGATCAAGATTATCAGCTCATTAATATTTGAACTACGATGCAAAGGTACCAATCATAGAATTCACCCGTTGTTCTATTTAGGTCAAAAAGTTTGCTTATTTAGCCCAAAGATTTGATACCCGACCTCCTGCAAATTGGCTTGCTCTATGTTGCCTGAATTTCCATCACTGCACGCGTCCTCGTGAATTCATAACCGGTTTAAAACCAGCCATCATCCATTGTTCTCGTTAATATATTTGATCTTCCATTAACTTGGGAGGGGATTAATGCAGTCTTTGTAGGGAAATTGGCTAAAAATATAACACTGACTACGTATATGCACCCGTTTTTTTAAAAGATGTCCGGAACTACATCCATCATCAAGAAATGGTATAGCTCCGGACACAAATTTTCTTTTCCTCGCACGGTTTTAAAGCGGCTAGCAAAACGTTGATTTTTCTCCTGTTGAGAATTCTTACTTTTTTTGAACCATTCCAAGGTCCATCAACCAGGCTAAAAAATTCTCCGGCCAGTATTTCAGGGTTTCTCCTTTTGTAAAATCCATGGCAAATCCATGAGAGCCTTTATTGTAAATATGCATTTCGGCTGGAATTTCTGCTTTCAGCAGCGATGAATAAAACTCAACACTTTTGGAGGCAGTAGTCAGGTTATCGTCGTGGGCATTGATGATAAAAACCGGCGGACAACTTTGTTTTCGAACAGTATAATTTTTTAAAAATGCTGCATAAAAAAGACCTGCGAAATTGGGTTTCCAGCTAACCTTGCCGGGGCCTTCATTTATTTCGTCGGTTGCTGCGAGTTCTACCGCCAGTGTTCCACCAGCCGAAAAACCTGCTATGCCAATTTTATTGGGATCAATTTTAAGTTTAGCTGCATCTTTTCGTAAAGTGATGATGGCCTGCTTTGCGTCATCGAATACGGCTTTGAAATATGTTTCTCTGGGAATTACAAAATTTTTACTGCTATCTCTGGTATTCAAGCGGTATTTCAACACCATCGATGCCACGCCCTGTTCTTTTAGCCAAAGCGCAAGGTCGGTACCCTCCCGATCAAACCAGTTATCAACAAAACCACCTCCGGGACATATCACTACAGCGACCCCCGTTTCTTTTCCGGGCGGTGGCAGATGAAGAACGTAAGTAGGAACGGACACTTTGCGAAAGACCCGGTTCTTTTTTGAAAGAGACTGAGGTGGTAAATCAAAATTTACCACCTCTTCAGAACTGATATATTTCACGGGATTATCTTTGATACCAGATGGCCATAGTGGCTTTTCTTCAGATGTCTGGGCATCAGCAGTTAATTGCAGGGTAAGCGAAAGCCCTAATATTAAAAGCGTTATAGATATGTTTTTCAGGTTCATAGCGCAAGATTTATGATCATAAACTCTTCAAAAATTCATTGAGTACTTCCACCGTTTTAGGCAACTTATCGTGATGCAGATTGTGACCTGCTCCGTCAATATGTATCAATTTTCCGTTTTGCATGACGCGGGCTGCTTCCTCATTGGCCTTACGCACTTCGGGTTTCGCATCGGCTTTCAAGATCAGGGATGGCACTTTAATTTTGGCCAAAGCATCAGCTGTACTCATGGTGCCGGTCATAGCCTGAGCCTGTCCGGGGGTGTAAGGTCCATGATATTGCTTTTTTGAAACTGCCCAATAGTAGATATCCAGATCAGCCCACAGTGGATTTTGACGCTGGCCTGTTGCTATAACCTGTTCAAATGGCGTATTATTCTGCGCTACCAGGGTATCAGGACTTTTGAACATATTAGGTCTGCGGACTGGCGCGGCGCTTGATTGTGCAGATGCTGCTTGGACACCATTGACGGTACCCGCTGCCGATGTAGCAGGCGTAGCTGGCCGATTACCAACAAATGGATCAAGCATAATAATCGCTTTGGCCAGATCAGGATACTGAGCGCCAACCCGCATCACTGTGGCTGCTCCCATGGAATGCCCCATTAGGATTGGCTTGTCAAATTTCATGAACTTCACAAAATCCACAACGTCTTTGATCATCGTTTCCCCATTATCCGATGCCGTAGGCGGATCGGTCAAACCGTGGCCGCGGGCATCGATCATATAAATGTCGTAGGCGTCTTGAAGCTTCAAGGTCAATGTAGTCCAGCTCAGACCAATATCTGTATATCCATGCACCATCACCATCACAGGCTTACGCGGAGCGGGCTTGGCGTGATAGTAATGCGAGCGTATTCCATTGACATAGGCATAACCATCGGTCCAGCCGTCGGGAAATTTCACAGCTTGCGCATGGACGGACATTGTGGGAATTAGTGCCGACAGCATCAGAATGGACAGATACTTCTTGGCTTGAGACTTCATGGTTAATTTCATTTGTGGTTTAGTTAATGCATGAAAAAATAGTGGCAGATTTTTATGTTCCGCCCTCGACATTCATTATTATTGAATTCAAAAAAATGGACCCTACATTGCTTCTATCTCCAACACCACGCTAGTTCTCCTCGCATTTACTACAGGATTAAATCCTGCCGTCATCAGATATTCTCCCGAATAAACCTGATCTTCTTTAATAGTAGATTTCGTCCCGGGATAGAGATTTAATTCTTTCACTGTGTAGTTTTTTGTTGCATCCAATCCTTCCAATCTTATAGGCGTATCTGAACCGTCTCCATTTCTGTTTCCGACCAGATAAGAAAATAAAATGGCTTTGGATTTATTTTTCGCAGCATACATCAGTGCGGCATAATCATTTTTCTTGGGATCGACCAAACGGAAAAGATCGCCCTGGAAAATGACATCTTTTACAGCATTGTAATTGGCAATGGCCTGCTGGCTGAATTGCAGATCTTTTTCATTTAAATGACTTACGACAATGTCATAACCCAACCGGCCCATCATGGCGACATCCGTACGAAATTTCAAAGGTTGTTTACCCCAATCAGTTACGTGTGCGCTTTGCGCGATCGACGGAAAAAAATAAGAATATTCCCATTGCATAAACACGCGTTCTAACGGATCGGTGTTGTCGCTGGGCCAGAATTCTGTGAAATATTTCAGCGCTTCATAATCAACGCGGCCACCGCCACCCGAGCAAAGCATCATCGGGACTTTTGGATATTTTGCGCGAAGTTTCTCTAAAACCTTGTACAATCCTTTTACATAATCCACATAAAGCTTGCCCTGACTTTGCTTGCTTTTTTCAAGGTAAGCCGAGTAAGGATTGAATGTGGTGGCGTTGCAATCCCATTTGATATAGGCGATATCGGGATTTTCTGTAAAAAGTTTATCCAGAATGCCATACACAAAGTCCTGCACTTCCGGATTAGACAAATCCAGCGGAAGCTGGTTCCGCATGTAATGTTCCGGGCGCTGCGGCTGTTTGATCACCCAATCCGGATGTTTTTCATATAATTCACTTTTGGGATTTACCATTTCCGGTTCAACCCAGATCCCGAATTTGATTCCTGTATTCTTTGCTTCCTTCACCAGATAACCAATACCATTTGGTAATTTCTTTACGTTTTCCTGCCAATCTCCTAACCCGGCCCCGTCGCTGTTTCTTGGATATTTATTGGCAAACCAGCCGTCGTCCAACAAAAACAGATCAACGCCGAGCTTCTTGCCATCTTTGAAAAGCTCAGAAAGTTTACTTTCGTTAAAATCAAAATAAGTGGCCTCCCAGTTGTTCAAAAGCGTCATCCTGGTGCCTTCCCCATCTAAAATCCGATATTTCCTGGCCCAGTTATGCAGGTTCCGGCTTGCTTCTCCCTTTCCGTTTTCTGAAAAAGTATAGATAAAGGAAGGCGTTATAAACTCCTGTTTTGAAGCCAGCGGATATTCGGAGGCGTACGGGTTTATACCCGCGATCAAGCGTAAATTATGATAAGAATCAACCTCAAATTCCATCTTGAAATTTCCTGACCAGGACAATGTTCCCAGCAGCACTTTTCCTTCCGTTTCAGTTGCAGACTTATCAAATGACAAACAGAAACTAGGTGGCTGATAAAGATTCGCACGTGTCCCCAGTTTGGAATCGAGCACCCGTATTCCTGCCGTCAACAATTCCTCTTCCGGGTTCATTTCTTTGGCCCAGGTGCCGTTGTAATGCGTCAGATAATAATCTTTTGCAATGAAATAGAGATTGGCCGAAGCGTATTTTTGAAGCGTAACGGGTTTCTTCTCTTCGCTATTGATCACACTCCACTGCTCCACCACATTTTCCTGGAAATAGGTTTTGTAAAAAAGTGTCACTTCCACTGCATATACAGGATCTTTCAAAACTATGCTCGTTACACTTACATTGTCATTTTCCTTTGCGGTTTTGTGGCTCACATAAACAAGATCCAATGATTTGTTTCCGTCCCCATGCGTCAGTTGCAGCGCTGGTTCGGAGACATTCCATGTTCCCGCCGGAGTATACGCCGAATTGTAAATTCCCGCATTACCATCACGTTGACGGCTCTGCGATGGGATGAGTTTGTATTCAGCTGCCTGACTCAATTTTTTTCCAAAATAAGTAATTCCAAGATGGTTGCCCTGATCCGTCTGCAGTACTAAAACATTTTGTCTGGTTTCTATTGGGATGATAACAGGTGTATTCTGGGCAAACGAGCCAGTTACAATGATGATCAGAAAGACGGAGTGGATGATTTTTTTATACATAGACGACCTAATTAATTATTGATTGATTTATTCACCTGCGCCGAACCGAATGGCTTTGATTCGGATTGGTGCTCCGGTAAAGACAAAATAAACATCTTGTACACCAGATGCTGTCCCAGCTGCGATGTCAAGAATTATTTTGTCACTGTATTCACCGAAAAACTTACCTAAAAGAATTCCATCGGCGCTGCCTGCATGCGCCTCAATCGCTCCGGTGGGACGTGTCGGTGCGTTCCTGCCGGCAGCACCAATAATTTCAATGTGTTTGATGCCGGTAAGATCAGTTCCTTTAAGCCTGAAAGATGCACCAGGATTCCTGACAAATGCCATGGTACTGTCATTAGAAAAACTTATTTCGTTGACCTGGTCGGCTAGCGCGACCGGAACCACAGGATTTCTAAGAATGACGGTTGCTGCCGAGGATTGCGATGACGCTGTTTTTGTACCCCGATCTGCATATGCGGCACGGAAAATAAAGCTGCCTTCTGTATCTCCCTTGGGTACACTCGTCGTGTAAGTGCCTTTTACAGGTAAAGTTTTTGCAGGTTTTGGTGCGTCGGATAAGCTCAGAATATATTTGACTATCCCTTTCACATCATTTTCTGCCATCGTCGGATGCGCTGGCATGAATGCATCTCCCCAGACACCCGATCCGCCATTTAATATCTTTTTGGAAAGACCCGTTACTGCTGTTGGATCTCCCTTGTACTTCACAGATACAGCGGTAAAAGAAGGACCCAACACCTTTTCTTTAATCGCGTGGCAAGCTTTACAATCTCCGTTATTGATCAGCGAAATCGCGGTAGCATACTGCGCCGAAGCGTCTACACGCATTTGCTTTTGTGCGATCCGTGTTAAATTAAAACCCTCTGAAAGATAGTTCGTACTGACAGAAACCTGGGAAGGCAATATTTTTTTATTCGCCAGGCTACCATCTTCCTTATCGCTGACACTAACTTGGTACTGAATACTTTTTCCTGGGAAATAAAAGGTAGAATTACCGCTGGTTATTTTAAAATCTACCACCGGAGGCTCATTACCTGCTTTGATTTCAACCGATTTGGCATTCTTCTCCCCGGCTTTATCCGTTACGGTTAACGTTGCCTGATAAGTACCCGGCGAGGTAATAGTAAGCGACGGATTGGCCTCTTTCAGGGTTTTGAAAATTGCATTGTTTTTCTTGACGACCCATTCATATTGTAGCACATCATCTTCATCATAATCCTGTGTTCCGGCCGAGGAAAGCATAACTTTCATGGGCAGTGCTCCCGCCGTTTTGCTAGCCGATGCTTCCACCAATGGCTTTCTGTTTCCACTGTTATACTCGATCCGTATCAGTTCTGCTTCGGGGTTATCTTTGAAATACCCATTTCCATATTCCAGCACATACAGATCCCCTTCCGGTCCAAACTTCATGTCAATCGGCCCTTTTAGTTTCAGGGCAGGAAGAAAGCGCTCCATCGCCTTATATTCCCCATTGTCATCCATTTCCACTACATTGATCCAGCCCCGTACCCAGTCGGTAATAAACCATTTTCCCTCATAATATTCGGGGAATAATCGGGATGCTTTATTGAAGTCCTCTTTTCTAAAAACCGGTCCGCCCACTGCGCTATTGCCGCCGCTTTCCATCAGCGGAAATTCCTGGCTTTGCGCTTTTGAATACCAGATAAATGCAGGCTGCGCGGCCGGGAGCTCCTTCAGGCCGGTGCTGTTAGGCGAATTGTTGACAGGATGTGCAGCGTCAAAAGGCCCTGCTGAAATCTTGGTTGCAAAGTCGTACTTCACATACGCCTTATTGTTGGCTACAAAATATGGCCATCCGTAAAACCCTGGCCCCTTGGCCCGGTTGAATTCATCATAGGACTGGGGGCCTCGTTTTTCCAGATCATCGCGGGAACCATCCGGACCTACCTCGCCCCAGTAAAGCCATCCGGTTTTCGAATCGATTGCCGGCCGCCATGGATTCCTGTTTCCCATGGTATAAATCTCAGGCCTGGTTTGAGGCGTTCCTACAGCAAAAAGATTACCCTTGGGGATGGTATACGAGCCGTCAGGTTCAGGATGAATACGTAGAATTTTTCCTCTCAAATCATTCGTGTTTGGAGATGACTTCTGAGAGTCGCGGGCTGATTCTCCCGGTCTTTCATCAAGTGGTGCAAAACCATCGGAGGCACGGGAAAAGGTATTATCGCCGGTAGTCAAATAAAGATTTTTATCTTTGTCGAAAAGCATCCCTCCCCCCACATGGCAGCATTCTTCACGTTGAACGGCTACTTCTAAAACAACTTTCCGGGTATTTTCCAGCAGCTTCTTGCCATCCCACTCGTAGCGCACCAGCACGTTTTTTGAATCGTCGCCAGCCAGGGAATAGTAAATATAAATCCAGTGATTCTTTTCATAATCCGGATCCAGAATGACGCCCTGCATGCCATCCTCACCTTCTGTTACTTCTCCCGCCTTATTCACATATTTCGTGCTGACTGCAAATTCAGCAACCGTTTCTATGGCTTGTGTCTTTGGATCATAAACTTTCAGTTTCCCTTTCCTTTCCGCATAAAGTACCCTGCCGTCTTTTAGAATCTGAAACTGCATCGGTTCTTCAAGTCTTTGCGCAAGGACGACTTTGGTGAACCGATTACTTTCCGGCTTTTTTGGTGTTTGTGCTAATGAGGTTCCAGTTGGTATAAGCAAGCTTAACCATGCTGAAAGAAATAGTACAGATTTCATTATCACCTGTCTATCGTAGAAGTTGCGTGGTTTTAACATAGTGTCAAGGCTTGAATATTTTGGCAATGTTGTAAATTTAAATGGATAACAAGTCTATGGAAAGAGTTGATAGGCTTTGTTGAGAAAGGGCTTATACATCGGCTCATGCTTTGGCATATTGAGGTAAAAAAGTACAATCATATTATTTTCAGGATCTATGATGTAGTCTGTGCCGTACAGTCCTCCCCATGCAAATGCAGTATTGGAAACCTGGGGAACCGGTTTTTTTTCGGCATTGTACAGCTCAAATCCCAGCCCGAACTGAAACCCTTTACCGCCAGAATTCTCAGCAGTCAAACGGTTAACCGTGGTCATCAGCGCAATGGTCTCAGGTTTGAGAATACGCTTGCCATTGAACTCGCCTTTATTAAGCAGCATTTGACAAAATTTAGCATAGTCACCGATTGGCCCGTTCAGTCCGATAGCACCCTCTGCATAAGTTTGCACAGTGCTGATCGTCGCTTCACTAAACTTGTTAGATTGTGGCACAAGTTTGCCATCAATGTCGCTGTAAGCTTTCACAAACCGGCTAAGTTTCGAAGGCTCATAGTACCAGTCTGTTTCAGTCATTCCCAAAGGATTCAGAACCGTTGATTTGATATATTCACGCAGACTTTTGCCCGATAGCAGCTCCACCATATAGGCTAGCATGTTGGTGCTGATGTGATAACTCCAGTCGCTGCCTGGATCAAAACCCAGCGGATATTTTGCCAGGGCGACCATATCGTCTTTCAGATATTTAGCAGTGCCAGCCCCGCCGGTTCTTTGCCCCGGTCCCACCGCAGGTGTGACTCCTGAGGTTGCAGCGGCACTTTTTTTCTCCATTTCAGCACGGCGCGCCTTCCCTACCAGCCCGGCGCTGATTCCTGACGAGTGCGACATCAGATGCGCGAATGTCATCGGCGTCTCCGCTGGCCTTGTCTCAAAAGTTCCATCTGCTTTGATAGCCGTTGCAACTTTATCGGAAATCTGAGGAAAATACTTAGAGACGGGATCGTCCACCGAAACTAATCCCTTCTCCACCAGGGTCATGAAAGCTACTGTTGTCACTGCTTTGGTTTGAGAAAACAGGATGTAGTAATCATCCACGGATGCAGGAATTTTATTTTCAACATCTTTGTAACCAAATGCCTTATTATAGACGACATCTCCGCCTTTGGCAACAAAACCTACAAGGCTACTGGCTTTCTTCTGATCAATAAAACTTTGCAGCAGCGAGTCGATACGTTTTGTTTTGTCTTCACTAGTACCGGTGACTTTCAAATCAGCCTTGTAATTTAATTGCTGCGGCACTACTGATTTTTGCTGTGCAATTGTGCTTGTGAATGCAGCCAACAGCGCGATGCTCAAATATATTTTTTTCATTACTATTAATTTTAAATTGATACAGCCAATTCAGCTCCTGGTAATTTTTGGAATTCCGTGCTGTTTTAAATAGAGAATACATCTTGAAAACTCAAAACAGATAAAACCTACCTGTTACTACAATCCGTAAAAGCGTTATCTTCCATATATATTCTTCAAATCGCCTTCAAAAAGCGTGTATTTGTTATCATAAAACTTCTTGAAATCCGGTACGGCCGCATGCTCGGGAAAAGGTGCATAATAATGGGTCGGACTTTGGGCATCATTGCGCCAGACAAGCACATAAGCTAAGTTCAATTTATTCTTTTGCAGTACTTTAAGCAGCACATCCGTATACCATTCAGGGTTCACTATGGACTCCAGGCCTGTTTCGGTAAAGGCGGCTAGTTTTTTATTTTCCAATGCAAAGTCATTGACGATTTTGAGTTTTTTTGTAGCCTGTTCCAAATTGTATTTCCCATCGCGGCCCATATCTCCGTAGTTATCCATTCCAACAAGATCAACCCATGCATTGCCTGGATAACGCTCGCTGAATTCTGCTTTGCTGTTGAATTTATTGTCCGGAGAAAATGCATAAATCAGGTTATGTACATCCAAACTATCCCGCAGATACCCTGCGGTGAATTGCCATAATGACTTGAACTCGTCCGGAGTACAATGTGCTTTGCCCCACCAGAACCAATCACCGTCAAACTCATGATAAGGTCTGAAAATTAAAGGTATTTGCTCTCCGTCAGTTCCTTTCAGGCTTTTGAACCAACCGGCTAGACCTTTTAAAATAAGTTTATATTCCTGATGGTTTTTACCTCCCGGAACAATGTATTTAACAGCCGGTAACGAGACAGAATCTTTCCAGTAAAAACCACCGCCGGAAACCGGATTGGAGAAATGCCAGGATATGGTTGTTATTCCACCACGGGCGTAGGTATCAGTGACCAACTTTCTTAGCTTGTCCTCACTCTTTTTTATCGACTCTGCAGATCTGCCTGTTAATGGAGCAATATCAACACCAATTACTGCCGGGTGTGAGCCGACAACTGACTTCACATCTGAGCGTCCGGGCTCGTCTCGCCAGCCATGTCCATAATCTGTTGCGTCCTGATGCCCAAAAAGTGTATGCTTTTTGGCTAACTCGTGCATGTTTTTATAAAGTGAAACGGTTTCCCGCGTTGCTTTGGGATCGATTAGTTTTTGAGCCCGGCACAGCGGGCATGATGCAATAAAAATTGCAGCGAACGCAATTACTATTTTATTCATTTTAAAATGTATTGAAAATGGTTTTAAAGTCTGAAATAAAGCGTTTAAATCTTGCCAATCAGATCCAGGTCTCTTTCCTAGATATTGAAAGGGCCTGTCTCACTAATTGTAAAAGAGATAGTATTTAATAAAGCGATCGTTGATCGGTATCCATTCTGTCAGGGTTTAGCCTGAATGATTTGAACGTTACTGATGATGGCTTCTTCTATTTTGTCTGGATTATGAGAACAGATATACAATCCCACAAAAAGCGGGGTTGGTAAGTGTGGCATATAATGCGAACCAACAGTCTGTAAAATGCCCCCTCTTTTTGCCACCCGCATGGTATACTCATCGCCCTTACGCTCCACCTGGATTGTCTGAACGCTCTTTAGGGAACTAAATATTTCGTCTTCCGGGTCACGCATCGCCATGCCTTTTTTAACGCGCCACTGGAGGACGGTCAAGCCATCGCCATGGCCTACGGCACTGATGTGTGCGGCATCATCGGTCAGCGACTCACGAACCATCCAGCCCACTTTTCGATGTGGATCTGTACCGGTACCTATAAACTCAAAATCGGCAGTGACAGTAAAATCGCCACTTATTTTTTTGAACAGAAACTGAAATTCATCCCGTTCAAACCAGATATTATATCCCGAACCTCTGAGCCTATATTCCTTTGTCACATCATTGTAGTTTGATGAGCCTGCCAGTTTAGGGTTGCCAATATCCTGACTACGCTGAAAGGCGCCGATTGAATTTAGAACGGTAAAGCTGATCGACATGCCAACCGCTACCGTAAAAAGAGAAAAGAGTGCTGTACGCATTGATTCAAATTTTAATAAATATTAAGATTAGTGCCAACCTGGTAGCCTCCTATTTGCCGCTGCCGACCTTTTGAGTCTGTTATTATAACCTTACTCACATTTTTATCAATCGTGAGAAAACGGCCGGATTGTGATAGAAATGAGGATCCATACGTCAATTCCTGTTTTAAAATTTTCCCATTTCTATAGTGCACCCAGGCACTAATATCCAGGGATTTTAAAGCAAGATTTTTGACGTTACGTTTCAATTCAAATGCCTTTACTACGTCCCGGTTTTGGCTGGCAATCATCATGTAGCGTCCTTGGCTACTTCGTAATTTAACCAGCGCTTTTCCGTTGCCCGGAATGTAAAGGCCGCTTTGCAGAATCGACTGAGGAGTGAAATTGCCACGCCCATCACCCCGTAATACCAACCCGTTTAGCGCATCATAGCGGCCTATCGAAACGTCGGTACCGTAATCGTTGCCCGTTATCGCGACGTCCAGATTACCGTCACCGTCGTAATCATCGACAACCATTCCGTTCAGGATAGATATTTGCGCCTGTTTCGGAAGAGGAATCAGCGTGAATTTTCCATTGCCTTCATTTCGAAGAAAGCAGGATTGCAGGGTGTTCGCTTTCAAGCGGACGGCTCCTTTTATCTGTTCGGCAGAGAGCAGATCCTGCATCGTCGCTTCAGCAAAAGATCTAAAGTTGGCGTATTTCTTTTTGACAGTGTTCATTTGCTTAATCATATCCTCGCGGCCATGCATAGGAAATTCGTTAAGCTCTTTATTCTGGTTTGGCAAAAAAAGCGATGGAATTGCTGAGTAGTTGCCGCTATTGTCAAAATCTTTGGCCGTTATGTACACCGGGTACTGCTCACTCGCCTTGAACAGTGTGTTCAGGCCGGCATTGCCTACAATGTAATCCATCCGCCCAGTATGCCGGAAATCACCTGCGACAATGCTATTCCACCAGCCTGAGTTGTCACCAATACCGGTTGTTTCGGTGATTGAATCAAATCGGCCATTTTTATTCTTTAAAAATGTAATGGGCATCCATTCACCGACCAAAATCAAATCCGGCCAGGTATCATTATCAAAATCAGTGACTAAGGCATCGCAAACCAGGCCGATATTCTTTAATGCAGGTGCTATGTCGCCGGTAACGTCGGTAAATTTGGCATAGCCATCTCGGCTGTCGTTTCGAAGGATAACGCTGGACACGGGTTTGGGATAATTCCACGGTTCGACCCGGCCCGAAACAAATAGATCCAATTTCCCATCGCGGTTGTAATCGACAGCACGCACACAAAATTTGCTGGTTAGATTAGCAGGTAAAGCATTCGGAGCTTCGGCAAAATTCCCCTTCCCATCATTAATGTAGAGCTTGTCCTGATAACTGGAACTATTAGGTGCATTTTTGTACCCCCCGCGGGCGATGTACAGGTCTAACGCTGAATCGCCGTTGGCGTCAAAAAGCAGAATGCCTTCATCTTTATAATCACCTTGAACAGCTTGTTGCGGCACAGCATGTCGCTGTGAGAATTTACCGTTTGTACCCTGCAAAAAAATTTGGGCAGGATCGTGAGCATTCCCTCCGACTACGAGGTCATCCGTACTGTTGCCATCTACATCACCAACGGCCAGGCCCGGACTGTATTCTGACAACTTATGTGGAAGAAGTTTTTGGATGTTAAAATCGATAAAGTCAAATTCTTTGTGTCGGTATGTCAAACCAATGTCGTTTGTCACATCGGTGAAAAGCGTGTTGGCGGCCAGTTTAGGCTCTGGCCAATTGTAATTTACAGGCGCACTTTTACAGGACACAGATAATCTCTGATCGACTTTAATATTTTGTAGGATCTGCTTTTTTCCATTTGGCCATTTGATGACAACAGAGTCAAGCTTCACAGTTTTGCCTAGACCGAAATGAGCAATCAATTGATTTGTCGACAGGTATCCACGGTAGGGTGTATGTTCATAAACCTGTTGTTTATTCCCGTCGTAGTAAATGGATATAAATGTACCCAAACCAGCGATGTTCAAACTATCGCCCACTATTGACAGTTGCAGATAATGTGTGTTTTCCTTATCCCGTTCGCGGGTATTGTTCTTATAAATTAACGCCTTATCGTTAATGTTATTAATGACTATATCCAACGCTCCGTCGTTGTCCAAATCAGCGTAAACCGCGCCGTTGGAAAACGTCGGCTGGTCAAAACCCCAATTCGTGGTAACATCCTGGAAGGTCAGATCACCCGTATTCTGATAGGCGTAATTGTGAATTTTAACAACCGGGATCTGGGCTAAGGTCTTTGCCTTCGTGGTCGTTTCGTTGGGGTGATCCCGGTAAGCGATGAAATCATGATCTGTTACATCTTTCGGATAGCCATTTGTAACGAGTAAATCCCGGAAACCATCGTTATTAAAATCAGTCAGCAGGGGCGTCCAGCTCCAGTCCGTTTGGGATATGCCGCTCATAAAACTGATTTCACTGAAGGCTGGGCTACCTATTGAGTCGTTCGGGCCAACGCGCGGACCCTGATTGAGTTGCAGTGTATTTCGAACGTATTGATACTGATACCCGTATAGATCATAGTTGAGATAACTAGCGTAGTTGTTGGCCATCATCATCATTTTCTTGCGGTAATTGTCCTCCGGATTCATGTCCAGCTCCACCAGATCGGCAAATCCATCGTTGTTAATATCGCCGATGTCTTGGCCCATCGCATTGAGTGAGGTGTGCTTGAAATACTCCCTCGTGCGGTCACTAAAAGTTCCGTTCCGGTTGTTGATGTAGAGAATATTGCTGGACAGAAAATCATTAGCCACAGATATATCTTTCCAGCCATCCCGGTTCAGATCAACTACGGTTGCCGTGTGACCAAAGCCATCCAGCGACATGCCGGACTGTGATGATATGTCGCTATACAGGGCATGTTGAACCGCAGCGTTCCAATCGTTACGGAATAAACGCCCCATACTACGCCGGCCATCAAAACGTATCAATCCAAACTGATTCGGATTTTGTTCTGGTGAGGCTTCATTAACCGTGAGGTACATATCCAGATCGCCATCATTGTCATAGTCAAAAAAATTCGCCATCGTTGACTGCACATGGATGTCTAAGCCATATTCACGGGCCAGTTCTTTAAAAACCGGAATGCCATCGGTTGTTTTTCCCTGATTAACATAAAGTAAATTACGCCGCTGGAGCGAGTCTTTTGAAAGGGTATTGCACACATAAATATCTTCCCAGCCGTCATTGTTGATATCGACAACCGCCACTCCTCTGCCCCACCGGCCTTGACCATCGACACCCGCTTTTTCGGTTACGTCACTAAACTCAAACGTTGCTCCCTGCGCCCCGTTATTCAGGTATAACCGGCTTGACACCCTATTGCCAACAAAGTAAATATCCTGCCAGCCATCTTTATTAAAATCGCCGATTCCCACGCCGCCGCCATTATAAATATTGACCATATCCAGTGTGTTAACCGAGTCATTCTCAGCAATAAGATTGTTAAATTGAATGCCCGACTTTGACGATGAAATGGCTTCAAATAACGTATCGTCTTTGCAGGATGCCAGAACAAATACCAAATAAATAACGTAGGGAAATTTCATGTCTTTGTAAATGCAATACCAAGTTGTAACGTCTGTGATAAACCGCCCTGTACTGGATTAATTAACCCACTTCCCGATAAGCATTCGGCTCTTGGGAAGTGGGTTAAATAAAAGGACACAATAGATCAGTATCCTGGGTTCTGCACCAGTTTTTCGTTGGTGGCAATCTGCCGCTGCGGAATCGGCATCAAGTCTTTTCCTGGGGGCACCGTAATACCATACCGTTCTTTTACGTAGTTGGCTTGCTCACCCGACCGACGCAGTAAAAACCAGAGCGAGAATTCGCCCGCCAGCTCATGCCGGTATTCTTCCAGCAGGATTTTCATTACGTCCGTTCCGGCCGCTGCACCAAGACCAGCGCGTTTGCGAATTTGTCCGTTGATCACGGCCAATGCACCGGCAGAATTACCGCTTTTAAATAGGGCCTCGGCTTTACTTAGCAGTACTTGCCCGTAACGCATCAGAATCAGGTTTTGACCACTGAATATATACGCCGGGTTACCTGAATTTCCCGTCGCCGCTGGATCACGCCAGGTTTTCACGCCATAGTACCCCGAACGCAAACCGTCTGATCCTTTCCACGGTTTTCCTACTGTTCCCAACGTGTTCAAGCCAGGGTAATTTTGCTTCACCAGCGGGTAATCACTTATCTTAATTGCTGGGCTGGGGTGAACATCGCCTGGGCCAAGGACGGTTGGCAATTTCCGGGTATCGCCGGCTTCAAACGAATCATACAGCTTCTTATCGGCGAATGAATATCCAAATTGCGACACTTCTTCCGGCATCCCAAAGGTTGCCAGCCAGTGAGAGTCGTTCGCATGGCCCCACGACATATCGCTGCCAGCAATGTACTGAATTTCAAAAATGGACTCTTTACCGTTTTGATTATTAAACTCATGGATGTTGACGAACTTATCTTCTAGCTGGTACCTACCTGTTAGTTGCTCATATGTTGCAGCAGCGTCGGCATATTGCTTCAGCCACATCTGCGCATCACCAAGATAAGCCAGTGCGGCCCCTTTGGTAGCCCGGCCAATATCAGCAGCGGCCAGATCCTGCTGCCAGGGTAGTAAGTCAGCGGCTGCTTTCATATCCGCGGCAACAGCGGTGAAGACTTCGTCCTGCGTATTTCGGGGATGACGGCCGTCGTCCGTTACGGTCTGTAATTCCAATGGAACGCCTCCGAAATTGGATGCGAGGTAATAGTAAAAAGCACCCCTCAAAAATAACGTCTCCCCCGTCAGACGGTTGGCCAGCGAGTCGGAAATTATCTTGTTGGTTTTCATGGTGGCAATAATGGGGATAGCTGAGTTTGCACGTGCGACTCCCTGATAGGCTCTGGACCAGAAAATATTCAGCGCGTCAAAACCGGTGGGCACTTCATAGGTTTCAAAGAATGTGTCGGCTCCGAAGTTTTTGAAATCCTGCGAGAGAAAATTGGCCTGATACCATAACGCTTTCAGCGTAAAATCAACATCATGGAAAGTATCATAAATTCCGGTCACAAGGGCAATGCCGTCTTCAGGTTTTTTGAATAGCGCGTCTTCGGTGATGCCCTGCGTGTTTTTTTGTTCCAGGAACGATTCCTTACAGCTTATCGGCAACAGTACAACTGCCAGAAAACTGATCAGACCTATTGTTTTATAAAATTTCATAGTCAGTTTATGTATTTTGATATAGATTAAAACTGCACATTCAGTCCGAGCGTAAAGAAGCGTGAAGTTGGGTAATTGCCCACATCAACACCTTTTACCGTCGCGCTCGTGCTGCCATTGTTTGGATCACTAACTTGCCCGATTTCAGGATCCAAGCCCGTGTATTTAGTAAATGTGACCAGGTTTTGCCCGCTCACATACACCCGAACCCGGCTTGACGTAATTTTGCGAACCAATGTTGACGGCAGTGTATAGCCTATTTGCAGGTTCCGCAACCGCAGGAATGAGCCATCCTCAACATAGGCATCCGAAACGCGCGTGTTACCGCTTTTATCATCACGAACAGCACGAGCGTAGGTAGTCGAGCGGTTGGTTTCCGTCCAGCGGTTTAAATAAAACTCTTCACTGACGTTCTCTACGCCCACTCCGCCGCTGGTGGCCAGACTTTGCAGATTGCGTTTCGCATAATTCAGGATGTCGTTCCCGACAGACGCATACCAGAACATTGACACGTCGAATTGTCCATAGGAGCCATCGAAGTTTAAGCCCCCAAAAAATTTCGGTATCGGGCTGCCGATGATTACCCGGTCATCGTCGGTGATACGGTTATCCCCGTTGGTATCGACAAACCGCCGGTCACCAGGGGCGGTAGATGATGCCTGATAAAAAGTACCTGCACCGTTACTAGCAGCGGCAGCTGCATTGAGGGCATTGATTTCATCTTGCTGCTGAAAAATTCCTGCTGATTTGAAGCCGTAGAAAGCACCCACCTGACCGCCTACCTGCGATTGGGTAAATGTCGTCCAAAGGTTGCCGCCAAAGGTCGGAAAACCCAAATCCGAGAAGTTACCGACCGAAGTGAGTCCATCGGCAAAGCTTAGAATCTTATTGCTAACCGTTGTTACGTTTGCATTGACACCCCACTTAAAGGGGCGACTCGACTCACGGTATTCCAATCCCAATTCCAGACCGCTGTTGCGAATGCTTCCTACGTTTCGGGTTGCCGTACTAAAACCCGTTTGACTAGGTACGTTTACGTTCAGCAAAAACCCGCTCGATGAGCGGACGTAGTAATCAGCCGTGAAATTGATACGGCCATTAAGGAAAGACGCGTCCAGTCCAATGTTGGACTGAGTTTGATTTTCCCACGTTAAATTCGGATTAGGTAACGCACTCAGGACAAGGCCATCATAATACGTCTTCGTTTGCCCAAACACATAACCCCTATTGTCGATCCGGCTGCTTCCTGAACTGTAGATGCCTTGGTACTGAAACAGCCCAATATTCTGATTGCCGGCTTTACCCCAACTACCACGCAGCTTTAGCTCGCTCAGCGCATTCACTGACACCAGGAAAGGTTCGTCCTTCAGACGCCATGCTACCGACACAGACGGAAATACGCCGTATTTGTTACCCGTGCCAAAACGTGAGGAACCATCACGACGTACAGTACCTGTAATGATGTAGCGATCACGCAACTTATAAGTCAAACGTCCAAACTGGGATGCCAATGACCAGGTTTGCTGGTTGCCGTATGGCGTTACAGTTTGGATGGACCCCACATTGCGCAATTCGTCACTTATTAGCCCAGAGCCACTGGCCCCGGACTGGCGATACCTATTTTCCTGGGCAGATACCCCCCCCACAAAATCAATCGCATGGATGCCAAATGTTTTGTTGTAGGCAACCGTATTTTCCCACAGCCACTCCGCAGTATTGCTGGCATTTTGAGAATAAAAGGCAAGTGGTGGCGTCAGTAACCGGTCGTTTGTTGGTGTGAAATAATAACCCGATCCATCGCTGGTGTTCCAGCCAAAGTTTGTCTTCAGACGCAAACCGGCAACGGGTGTAATTTCCAGATAAGTCGTCGTCAGCAGGTTATTGGATTCCTGCTGACGGTCGGTGGTTTCCAGATCAGCAATAACGTTGGTACTCCCCGAAACCGCCGTCGCGCCTTTGGTATAATAGCCGTAATTTCCATTGGCATCTTTTACCTGGTCGGTTAACGGATTACCCGTCATTGTTGGTACGAGTTTGGTCAGGTTACCAACACCATTCTGGCCCGAGCCAAAACCGACGAAACCACCTGTGCGGGTATACTTCATGCTGGTTGAAACCTTGAGCCATTTGGCGGGTGTATAATCCAGATTCAAGCTTCCATTATAACGTTTAAAATTCGAAAACTTAATTGTTCCCCGCTGATCAAAATAGCCCAAAGAAAGGGACGTTTGCACCTTGTCGCTGCCACCACGCAAGGCTAAATTATAGTTTTGCCGATAGCCTGTTTGGTATACCTCTTTTTGCCAGTCGATGTTCCGAAGCGTCGATGGATTGCGCCATTCCGGTAACACTGGATAGGACTCTTTGTCAGCGATCTCCGTCGCAAACGAAGCAAAATCCTGGGCATTTAGTACTTTATATAATTGGGGAATCGCCTGAACGGACCCGTAGGCATCAAACGACACCTGCAAGGCGCCCTGCTTGCCACGCTTGGTCGTCACAATAACGACCCCATTGGAAGCCCTGTTACCGTAAATGGCCGTAGCTGAAGCGTCTTTCAGAATTTCCATCGACGCAATATCACTGGGATTTAATGTATTGATACCGCCAGAAATTGGATATCCATCTACGACATAAAGGGGCGAGTTGTCGCCGAACGTACCTGTTCCGCGAATTTGAACGGAGACACCACCACCCGGAGAGCCGTCGTTATTGGTCACCTGAACTCCCGGTGACCGCCCCTGAAGTGCCTGATCTAATGTAGTAACCGGCACTTTCTCAATCTGTGCCGCACTTACTGAACTGATGGCCCCGGTAATGTCTTTCCGCTGTTGTGTACCATAACCAACTACGACAACTTCGTTCAAGTTCTTAGTGTCTGGAACCAAATCTACATCAATGACCGACTTGGTACCAACCGCAATATCCTGACTGGTATAGCCGACGCTACTGAATACGAGCGTTGCCGTGTTGTTTCGAACGGTGATCGAGTAGGTACCATCGGCGTTTGAGACCGTACCTGTGGTGGTACCTTTAATGGTAATGTTTGTGCCTGGAACAGCACTAGCTCCCTGGCTCTCGGTTATTTTACCCGTAATCTGCCGGTCCTGGGCGACGGCTGTGCAGACCGTCAGTACCACCAGTAAAAGCGAACTTAACGTCAGCATTTTATACTGATTGATTCTTTCAAATAATACAGTTTCTTTCATATTTATATTTAGATTTTATTGAATTATGATTGGATACAGTTTCTGGTTACCCTCAGCCGATGCATCGGCTGAGGGTATTCGCTAAGGTTTGATAATTTTCACCGTTGCAGACTCAATTAGTGTATGAATACGTAATATATAAATGCCGGCACCATTGCCCAGATGCAGTATCTGACGCTCCTTTCCAGAGGCTTTTTCTACCTTTTTCTCCATTACCGTTGTACCATTTACAGTAGTTAGCGACATCCATAGTGCAGATGCCGCGGCACCCCGAATCTCCACCTCTGCATTGTCTCCAATCACAGGATTGCCCAGAACTAAAATCTGTAAAGAAGTCGTTTTTTCTTCTGCCGCCATCCGTCCGCTGCTAAGCACAGGCGGTTCGGTCCCGAATACCAATTGACCTTTGTAATAGATTGTCACGTGACTATTTGTATCCATCGCTGCCGCTGGCTTAAACGAATAGTCATTGCTCTCGTTAAATTTCGACCAGTCTGCCTTGGCAATCCGGTATTGAATATTGCCTGTATTACTTGCGGGATATAGCATGCCTGCCGTTGGCCTGACATTCAGTTGCATGTAAGTATCACCCAGATTTCGATCCAGGTTTCGTACAAACTGACCCGTCACGTTGGCATTTCCCAGTTTGGCGTAGTCTATGAAAGTATTCAGATTCTGCGTTCCTTCGGCCGTAAACCAGTAGCGTACAGACAGATCCCGATAAGAAATGGGCACGTTACCCTCATTAACAATATTTAGGAATGTATTGATTGAGCTGTTACTTAATGCCCTGTTCCGGTTCTGGGTCAATGCTTTTAGTTTCACAACTGACGAAACCACATCTGGTTCAATACCCCAGATCAATTGCGCTACACCGTCAGAACCAGTTCTGTACAGTGTGATGTGATTGTTGGGCGTAAAACTTGTTGCTGCCTGATAAGAATAGTCGTCCTCCTCGCTCAGGTTCGTATAATCACTATTCACTACCCGTGATTGTATAACGCCTGAATTACCGACCGGCAGACTACCGGCCAACGGATCAAAACTGTATTCGAGATACCCTGTAGCGCCGTTACGTGGATTGGGTAGAGCGACGTACCTGGTTTTGATTTTATTGCCGCCGAGTTGAGCGTAATCAATATACGCATTGATGCCTGCGTAATTTTCAGCCGTAAACCAATACCGAACCGTAAGCTCACTATAGGGAACCGGCGCTGATCCTTCATTAACCAGCATCAGATTCGGCCGGATCGTCGAGTTACTGGCATTGCCTTTGTCGGCATCCTGATACTGCACTTTTAGCGTGACGGAAGGGCGCCAGTTTAGAAGCTCATCCCGTGTAATCACATCGGTATCGGCGTATACCGCTTTTAACTGGTCAATCGGTTGTTTTTTGATGTAATCCGTTCCGGTCCACACCGCAAACCAGGACCACCATGTAGCAAATCCACGAATTTTGTCGGGGTTCGGCAAATTACCGGTTTCGGTTAATGCCACTAGTTTTTTGCCATCGAACAAGGCTTGCGCATTGGACCAGTTTCCACTCAGATTAGCAGTTTGATCCGCATAAATATCTTCGCCAACAATATCAACGTAGTCGTCACCAGGGTACCAGTCAGGATTTATCGTATCTGTACCCGTATATACCCAGATCAGATTATGCAACTGGTGATAATTGGTCAGCCGGTCATACATCAATTTCCAGAGTTCTTTGAACGGCCCCGCCCCTTTTGCACCCCACCAGAACCAACCTCCTGGTGCTTCATGCAGCGGGCGCCAGAGGACTGGTACATCAGCCGCCTGAAATTTTTTGAGCTGCAGGGCAATAGCATCGATATCGCTGAGCAGCAGTTGGTAACGGGCGCTGTTTTTATCGGCCATGACAGCCGCCAGATCGAAGGTGGTAGCCTCAGTATAGAATCCCCGCCACCAGAGTTGATCGGGTGCTTGATTGATCAGGTCGGTCGGCGCGTTCCAGTGCCACAGCAGACTAATAATCCCACGGCCTTCACCTTTCTTCGCCCAGTCGATAATGGCTTCGCTAGTACGCATTGGCGCCGTGCCGAACTGAACCCGGCTGGGCGAATAATCCATCAGGTCGAAAGAACCTATAGCCGGTTCTTTTCCTGTTTTTTCCAGAATATACTCGACATCATCCTGTTGACCCGAAAGTACCTTACTGCCGTATTGATCAACCAGATACGAAAACAATCCTTTCGTTGACAATGTCGCCTGAGCATCGACAAGAACTTTTGAAGGCTTTAATGGCAAGGAAGCCGTAGTTGGCGTCAATTGAATGTAGTCGATATCGAAATAACCCCAACCTTTATAGATGGTGATGGTGTTAAGGCCTGCGGTCAAAAGAAATTTGCCGGTGCCTGAATTGCTAAATCCTCCTTGTGTCTGCTTTAACGTGCTACTTCCTTTTTCCTCATTTACCTGAAAATCAACCCCCTTGTCCCCATTGGGTGATGCGTAGCCGATGGACAAATCATATAAGCCCGCGGCGGCGTTAAATGTGATACTTACCTGATCGGTAGCATTATCCAGACCTGTTACATACCCGGTTCCTGAAAAGCCAGCATTGGTGCTTGACACATCCACGCCCCTCAGATCGCCTGCTTCGGCTTCGGCCCGCCCGTTGACTAGCGGAACGATGGTAGGTGGCTTGACCGATGCGGGAGTCAGCACAATGAAATCGATGCCGTAGTATCCCCAGTTCTTGTTAATCGTAATTGAGTTCTGTCCGTTGAGCAGTTGAAACAAACCGATTACAGAAGCTCCAAAGTTGGTACTGGTTTCTTTTAAATCATATTCACTACTAGCGCCGTTCACCGTCAGCCGTGTCTTTTTATCTCCGTAAGGTGAGTAGTAACCAATGGTGAGCTGATAACTTCCTGCCGGAGCTGAAAAGGTAAAGACCATGTTATCTCCCCCATCGCTGTCGTCATCGAACCCCCAGGCATAACCTGAACCAGAATAACCGGGTTGATCATTCACAATCTGAACACCATTAAGGACTACACCTTGAAGCGCTTCAGCTTCCAGCTTTATTGGATCAGCTCCAAAAATCGAGGTACTATTGCTTAGCAAAGTAATCAGTACAATAGAGAGAATCGCTGTCAGTTTTCGAATTTTCGACATAAAATGTTTAGTAAAATGTTTGTATAGTATTCGAAGGTAAAAGTTTGGAATAATAGGAATAGAATTTTATTTAGCAAAAATAGGACGATCTACATAGAGATGAATTAAGGAAAACCCTACTTTTTAAAAACTTAGGGAAAACCCCAGACAAAAAGACATAACTCATTTCCTTCTGTAAGTCTTAAAAAAGGAAGTACCTTACCATGAAGTGCACAACTGTGATTATTTTGAGTCAATCAGGCGCTGGAAGAGAGAGTTTAAAGAATGCTTGCAATTTTGATACGCATATGCCCTTTAAAAACACTGATAAACAGGCGACAAAGAAACAACAACGTTCACTTTTACAACTTAAACCGGCTGGCTAAAAAGAATATCCTGTTTGGTCAACCAATCCACCTAGAAAATAGGCGGAGTTGGTTCGAAGAGGTCAATCGGTCCGACGTAAAATCAGCAAGCGGGTCCCGTCCAGCCATTATCGGGATCGATTTTAGCAAGCTTCACGTCCACTACAAGCCATTTAACAGTCGAAAGAATCCTTATATCGGCAGATTACTGATACCTAAAACCTGGGGAGAACTCAATAGTTAACTGTTCTTTTTAAACTCTGCTTCCGCTCACGGCTTTTATTGGAAATATTCGGCATCAATTCCGGCTGTGCCACTTCTGCTTACAAATAGTTCCATCAGTAGACCAAGCAGATTTACAATCATCGGTAATTTAACAACCTCACTGAAGCGAACTGATGGCTATTCAATTTCCTTGATTTTTGCCACTATCAAAAAGTGGCGGGTAGCTGGTTTTGGTGAGAAAAGACTCACGGTACATTGGAAGACATGCAAATCGTTGTGGCGATTTTTGGTCCCCTATCTAGTTAATAGCCTACCGGTGCACAACATATCTTACACCGCAGCATGATTTAAGTGGATAAGTCGATATGGTTGACACTGATAATTACGATGACTTCGGTCGGGATAAATGTTGCTGGTGCGCGATCAACAAGCTCAATAGTGTATCTGATTGTACACAACGATGGACAAATTAGATGGCTGGACCTTAGCATAGTTTCTTTCAGACATGACCTGGGTACCACTATGTTATTCAAATCCCTGAAATCTGAAAAATTGCTCCTTAGCGATGGGCTGGTCTTGCGGAACGATGCCAAAAATAAAACTCATTTCATGCCCCTTTTCGGGATAAATTCAGCGTACACCAATTCATGCTTTTTCTAACAGGGCCACATACGTTTTTTAAAACTAATTCGCAAAAGATGTATAAGCGTAGATGTTTAGGGTTATTTTTAGCGCAGGTTTAAGTTGCTGCGACTTCTGTCAAGACACAACCGCTTCCGTTTTTTGTAGCTTTTGCATAGGCAACGAAATCATAACCGATGTTCCTTTTCCGATTTCGCCTTGCCAGATGACCTGCCCGCCCAGATAGGCAATACGGGATTTAATATTAGCAATGCCATTTCCTTTTGATTGCAGATCATCGAAATCGCCGCCTATGCCATCGTCATCTATACTAATCAAAATTGTCTCTGCGTTGACCATAAGCTGGATCGTCACCAGATGAGCATTTGCGTGTTTCAGCGCGTTATTGAGCAACTCTTGCACCACCCTGTAGATCATCACCGCAGCTTCATCGCTCAAAGCTGGGATTACACCGTAATGGTCTAAAATCAGATTTGTTTTATTAACAAGATTTAGTTTTTGAACCAAGTCTTCAAGCGCCGGAATCAGACCGAAGGTTGATAGCGCATATGGACGAAGATCATTTGAGATCAGCCGGGTTTCAGTGCAGGCCTCATCCAGGAACTGCGTTAAGGGTTGCTTGACTGATGAAGGCAATTCTTCCTGATGTGCTTCGATAAATAGTTTAATACGCGACAGTTGAATGCCTAAACCATCGTGCAGATCACGAGCAATCCGACTTCGTTCGCCTTCTTGACCCTCGATCATCGCACGTAGCGATTTAAGCTCTAATTCTCGAATCTGTTGCTGGGCGATGACTGTGTGCTGATGGTCAATTAGTTTTTGCTGACGCCTTAAATACACAAGTGCAAACACGCTAACAATACTGATGATCAGACCAATAAATAACACAGAATTTAATACGTTTTGATTTCGACTTTGTTCTTCAACCAATTGTTTTTCAACAGCCAGCGTTTTAATCTGACTATCCAGTTCCTGCAAACGAATACTTTTTGTTTGTTCGGACGCGTAAAACTGGACCGTAAAATCGAATGTTCTTAATGACCAGTCGTATGCCTTCTTATAGTTGCCCATACGGAAATAACTATCCGCTGTGTGCCGAGACAATTCCCGCATCATACCTAGACTATTTTCAGCCTTCGATAAGTTGTAGCTCTTCTGGTAAGCTTCAATCGCAGCCAGACTGTGATTTCTAAACTGCTCGACCAGGCCGAGATAAAAGTGATTCAAGGCAATTAACCAATTAACTTTTAATCGTTTTGATATGATCAGACTTCGGCTGGCAAAATAGTATGCAGAATCGGGCTGCTTGGCCCGAGAGTAAGCATTGGCTAAAAGACTAAGTGCATAAGCCTGAGAATAGGGCTGTTTGTACTGTATGCTTAGCCTCTCAGTTTCGCGCAGGTGGGTTTTTAAACTAGGTGGCATAGGTTCAATATGTTGAGCGATATTGTCAAGACCCAGTCGACACTCGATGACTTTAGGCATGTTATGGGTTCGCTCAAAATATTGCTGTGCTTTTTTCAGATACTGTTTTGCGTAAGCCTGCATGAAATAGTCCTGGGTGTAGTAGTCCCCTATCACTAAATGCTGATTATAATACCCTAAAGAATCGCCCACCAGACTATAAAACTTCAAGCTGCTGAAGTAAGAGTCCATCGTGTATTTATTATATCCGTAGTGCCGGTGGTATTGCCTGCCCAATAAATCATATGCCTGTGCAGCCTGACTATAATGCTTATCCTGAACTAACAGGTTAATCTGTTTTTTCAAGCTATCAACAGACGTTGTGTCAAATTGTGCCTTAACAGATTGAAAACCACTGGTCAGAATGAGTAATAAAAGGAGAATGACCTGGCAAACACACCGAGCAAAACAAAATTTCATATGAATTATCAATATTGACAAAATAGAACTAATCGATCATCTGCATCTCCATAGCCGTCTTTATAAGTAGCGCTGTATTGGGAACACCGAACTTCATAAGTAGACTACTTCGGTGAAATTCGATTGCTTTTGCACTCACAAATAACTGAGTGGCCATCTGCTGGGTTGTCAATCCCTGTGCAATTCGGTTCAGCACTTCCGATTCACGAGGACTTAGATTCGGCTTTAAACCTGTGCCGGCCGCTGATCTTCTGACTTTTGGGCTATCATTGAGTAGAATTTGCGTAATCGATTCATTAAAATATTGCTTATCGTGGTGAACTGCCTTGATAGCCTGTAGCAGTTCTGTTTTCGTAGTATTCTTCAACAAATAGCCTTTCGCTCCTTTTTTCACGATCCGCTTGATCAGACTAGCGTCGTCATGCATAGTGAGTGCTACTACTTTCGTTTGCGGGTACGTACGGCGTATATAATCACAAAGCCCGAGGCCGTCTTCAATACAAGGAAATGAAATATCAAGTAACACAACGTCGATTTCTATCTGGCTTAATCGGGAAGTAACACACTGTACTGTATAGCAGCGCTCAGTCACCTCAATATCCAATGAGCCTGAAATAAGCGACTCAATGCCTTCAACGAAGACATTATGGTCGTCAGCGATGAGAACTCTTATCATATATGTGTACACAGTTAATTAGTTGCCTGGTGAGTTAAAAAACTGGAGAACCGCAAGGAACTCTATTTGAACTACGTTCACCTAAATAAATTTATATCTATTCAAAGTACGATGAATCAGCCGTGAACATCAATCGAAAAGTTCCCATTTTAAAAATCTTAGGGAAAACCCTAGGAAAATTATTGAGGGATCAGACGTCATAAATTAGGTCTCCATGGAACTGCAACTATAAAAAAAACAAACGGTTTAGTCGCGATCTTCTGTTTTTCAAAAGTATTTCAACCTTTTTATGACATATATCCCAGAGCAGAATAGAGTCTTTTACTGAACTGCCGCAGCAACGGCCGCAAGGTTTCAATATATTCAAAAACAATTACCGCCGATTGCTTATTTACGAATTTGTTTCAATAAATATATTCAGCTTTCAATGTCTTGAATCGGCCTAAGCGAAAACTCACTGCAACAGCAATATCCCACATGTTGGAAAGAATCTATAAGGAAGATTTACGATTTCCGTTTAACATGATTTCCACGAGCACGCCGCCTGCTTTCTAAACCTGGAATTGATGTTGCAACATTTGTTTGGGGGCAGAAATAGTCAGATTTATTTTTTACTAAATTTAACTATGAGAAAACGACTGCGCGGCGGACTGCGGGTATTTGACGAATCTTTCAAAAAGATGGCAGTGGAACTGTCAGAAGCTAAGGGCTCGGTGAGTGTGGCAGCGGCTGAGCTCGGGCTTGATGCAGGGCGCATCAATAAATGACGGGCCAGGTTTAATAAGCCAGATTTTCGAGAAAAAATTTAAGGTTTGACGAAGGAACAAAAATGGATCCGGCAGTTAGAAAGAGAGCTGCGAGAGGTAAAACGTGAACACGAAATCCTAAAAAAGGCGGCCGCCGGGGCCCGGTACGCATCTTTTCCATGGCCGAACGGAACGGTTCCGATTTATAATAGAGAATCAAGGAATCTATCCGGTGGCAAAGATGTGTAAAGTGCTCAACGAAAGCGTGAGCAGCTATTATCATTGGTTGAAAGAAGACTCTTTCTTTTATCTTGACCCGCCGTATGTTTCTTCCGATCAAGGCCCGTACAAGGGTTATGCAATGGATGACTTCAAAGCGCTGCTCGATGCTTGCGTCAATGTAAAAGGGAAATTTTTATTAAGCAGCTACCCGGAAGAATTGCTGATGGAATATAGAAGCAAATACGGCTGGAAAACAGAAGACCATAAAAAAACACTCGCAGTGGACGGACGAAGAAAAGAGTCCAAAACCAAAGTGGAGTGTTTAACGTGGAATTATTAGTTAAGATAAATCCAAAGATTTATTGAAAATACAATCATGTAGAATATGTTGTGGGTGCTATCCAATCATCAAAACATGCACCGTTACATCGAAAACATACACCATTTTCTACATGGTTGTACTCATATATATATCCTTTTCCATTACACCGTGTACATACAGTCAAGCTTTGAACTTCATTAAATGAGGTGTCCATATAAACAGTAATTATCTGTTTTTCGTGAATACTATTATGGCAAGTGTGGCAAACCAGCATTAGTGACTCATTCGGATAATCCCAAGGTAATTTACGTCGCACATAATAAGTATGATGGACATGTGGAATATGTGGCTCGTCTTGCGGAACAAGACGTAGTTGTTGATCTATATACCTGATATCGCCATATAATGGGTGCACAATTTCAATCGGAACATCAATAAATTCATAGGTTGCCGGCTGGAAATAAACGCCCGAATGACCAACAATTTTAGGGAAATAATCATCCATGCATTTTTTCTTACATACTTGGTAATGATTATTTTCCCTATTAATAATTTCTTGTCTCTTATCTCTCCATTCCTTCAGTTGCAAAAGTTCAGGGTAGGCAATTCGTCCTCCAATTTTTGTCGCTAATTTTTGTGCGTAAGTTTCCATTCCGAGTTAGAATTATTTATAACAGCAAAAATTTGTGGTCAGATAAATCCATTTTAAACTGGGGTTAATATAGTTCTGTTCCAGCTTCTGGAAACAAATCCAATGCGTCTTCGTCAAGAAATAAGCCTAAATCTCGTAAGTACTTATCCGTAGTGCTAATATCCTTATGGCGATTCTGGGCCTGAACTAATTTAATGTCTTTTGTGGCTAAGTACAATGCAATATTTCCTGTATGTTTCCATCCGTACAAATCGTAATCCTGATCCGTAAACTCTGCCTTATCAAGAACCTTTTTGTTGTGCATATACATATATTTGTTTCCAACCGGCTTGATACCTGGTTCACCAGATAGAGTGAATATGTAAAAATGTCCTGGGAAAGAACGGAGTTTATATTCTTCTATCAGCTTTTGCAATCCTTTGGGAATACGAACATGTTCCGTCAAATTATTCTTGGCAATTTCCCCGGGTATAACGATTGTCTTTTTTAAAATGTGTTTTATTTGAAGGTTCTGGGCTTCTTCTGCTGGGCGTAGAAAACAGTAATAAATAAAATTCACAAAAAGCCACAGCTGCTTATCTCCTATCTCATCTAAACAGACTTCCTTGAATTTTCGAACTTGCGCAGGTGAATATGGAATATGTTGACCTGATCTGCCTTTCCGTTTTACAACCTTCAAAAATGGGTTGGCTTTAAGAATCTCCCTAGTTGTAAAGACCGTCCACATTGTTCTAAGCGTACTTATGAAGTTGCTGAATGTCTTTTTTGAAAAACCTACCTTAGTATTTTCTTCTTCATCTCTGGTATATGCGTCCAGAAAATCAGAAAAAGCAAACACTTCCTTAGTGCCAATAGTCTTGATTGGTTTAGAGATAAAACCAGATTTTTCAGCCCATTCTTCGAATACTTTCAGATCCTTTTTGTAGCCTTTATAGGTGTTGTCGGAAGCAGTGGCTTTCTTCATGCGCAAAAAACTAGCCATCGCATCTTTGATAGTTGTTTTTGCGCTTAATTCTTCGGCGGGGACGTCAATTTCATCTGTAATCAGTCGATTAGCTAATGCTTTGTTGATTACCGTTATAAATTTTTTCGCGTGATCATACCTTTCCTTTTTGGAAGGATGTGATAGCTTACTTCTTTTCCTAACAAGCTTCCCCTCTATCTCAGACCAAACGTAATAATTAATTTACCACGGCTTCGAAGTATCACCTTTCCTATCTGCTAAAACTGCTTCTTTATATGGATATTTTGCCTGGCTGGCACTCATAACTAACCCTTGCGATTCAATAATTAACTGGCACCCAATTGGCACCAAGCCACTTTTGTGGTAATAAAAAGAGCCGTAAGTATGTGACTTACAGCTCTTTAAAAAAGTGGAGACGGAGGGATTCGAACCGACTCTATATATCATTGAAAATCAATTAATTAAACCCATTAATCAAACGAGGTAACCGTTTATCCCCCAGCCAAAATTGTTTGAATTTTACAAGTATAAATTTACTACTAAAATTTGAGAATTTCTAACATAACAAAACGAACACATCTGCTAAACGATTAAGGTAGACTTGTCACTTTTTTATCAATGCCAAACAAAGTTCAAAATCCCACTATAAAATCAATTCAAAAATTGAATGCAAATCCTCGTCAAAATATATCTTGCAAAGAAACACAAAAAATAAACTAGAGAGAGGGATTCGAAAATAACTTCTATCTAGCTTATTTTCAGTAATTTATGACAGTCAAAATTTACCTGCTCCCGGATTGCTCACCACAATTAAAAATTATGCAATTCCAAAGACGAATTTAACAATTAAAAGATTATGTATCAACAGGTTGTGTTATATTTATCAAGCTATCTCGAAACAATTGACTCTCTCCAAAACTTTACATCAAAGTAATAACTATTAAAAATAGATCCACTTTAATTAACTTATCTTATAATTAGTGTAACTATTTTAATTATTTCCCAAATTCCTATTTCGTTCGAAAGATTTTATCCCTCAGATTTTACACTAAGCTTAGTCATGAAAGTTTATTCATTTCAATCATTTAATTTCTAATAAATGATTTATCACAAGTGCCTAGCGTCTATGCCACACCAAAAAGCATTCGAAATTTTGTGGCATATAATTCCCCCACCAAGATCCGATAATCTGCTTTATCCTTCATTGTTCCTAATAATTAATTTGCGTCTGAATACCTGCCATTTTAAAGGGGAGGTCAGACAACAAGTGATTGAAAATAAATCTATTACAAGACATACTAAATTTTAGGAATAATCAACTTATCATCACGATCCTTAAGAAGCTTATTCGTTACTAGCAAATGCTCTAAGGCTACACTTAAAGAGAATTTTATTCCGTCAGTCAATCTTCTAAATCCTAATTCCCTCCCAGTAGATGTTATAAGTTCCTCAGACCTAATTCCGATACTTTTTTTCGCTACTAATAACAAGGCTTCTGCAAGTTCAAATTTTGATATTTGTGTTATAGTCCTGTTTAAGCCATTCTCAGAAACAAATCTAACAGGAATAGGCAAATCCCCTACCGGCGAAATAAAATGGTCAATTAACTGCAGTTTATCCTTCCGTAGCCAATCTAAGGAAAGACGGATCTCTTGAGAAATTTTAAGCGTTACTTTTTGACCTTTATATAATGGTAGCAATCTCTTACATAGATTGTCAAAATGGATTGGATATTCTTCCTCCACTACATGCATTATAGCATCTGATAGGTAGGTATTGAAATTTAAATTAAATTTTAATGCCATAACATTTGCGCATTTGTACTCGACAAAACCGAAATCTGATTCCCTTTGAAGGTCATTGAAGCACTCAGGTTCGTCATCGATAAAATCTTCGGAAGCAAAGTTGATAATAGACAACTCACCATTTAGCGGCTTATCAAACGATTCTTCGTAGTTTTCAATTGCCGCTTTAATAGCATTACACAGTCGCTCTCCTTCTGTTATTGGATCTTTTATCCAGTCCGTAGACCAAATGCGATAAATTTTCCAACCTATATCTTCCAATACAATTTGTCTTAATCTGTCTCTATCTCTTGCAGTTCGAGAACTATGATACGTTGCACCGTCGCATTCAATTCCAATAACAAATATGCCATTTAAGTTGGGATGTCTTATTGCCATATCAATACGATAACCTGAACATCCAACTTGGGTCGCTACTCTAAAACCTTTTGAAACAAGAAAATTATATACCGACTCTTCAAATGGGGACTCTAGAACTATGTTTTCAGTAGAGTTAATTTTATTAAGTAAAACTGAATCTCCATTTATAGCAAAGTCTACATATGCTCTGAGTAATCGAGTCCCACGAGGTGTAGACTCGTCATTAATTTCTATATCTGGAGGCTTTATAGAACCAACTAGTTTCACATTATGCTTTGCGCGAGTAACAGCAACGTTCAATCTTCGATCCCCGCCTTGTTTACTTAACGGTCCAAAATTTTGATACATCTTTCCAGTGTGATTTTTAGCATACCCAATACTGAAAATAATTGTATCCCTCTCATCGCCCTGTACATTTTCAAGATTTTTAATGAAAAATGCCTCCTCTTTCTCACTCGAAAAGAACTCCTCATATGCAGGGTTTTCATTTCGAAACTTTGCAATAAGTCCCTCGATCGCTAACTTTTGACTAAGGCTAAACGTTACAACACCTAAACTTCTAGATGGATATGTTAAAATGTGTTCACCGACTAGCTGAACAACTCTTTTGCCTTCAAGAATATTGGTAGCTTTCCCACCTGAATCAAATATTCCATCCTTCACGTAAACATATTCAACACCATTATCCTTAAGTTTATCAACACTAGAAGGAAACGTTATTAGTCCATTATTATAAATTTCTGAGTTTGAAAAAGATATTAAACTTTCATGCTTACTCCTGTAGTGCCATCTAAGACTTTTCTCGGGTATAGCAACAATAGCTTCATCAAGAATTGACTCATAGGCTCCAACATCGTCGTCTTCTTTTCCTTCTGAATCATAGTCACTATCGTGGTTGCTTGCAGAGAAAAAATTCGAAGGTGGTAATTGATTACTATCACCAACAATGATTAATTGTTTCCCTCTCATTATTGCTCCAATAGCATCCTCTGTTCGAATTTGAGAAGCTTCGTCAAAAATAACTAAGTCAAAATCGTAACTTTCAGCCTCTAAAAAGACACTAACTGAGAGGGGAGACATCATCAGACAAGGCTTAAGTGTAGTCACTAAATTTGGCATTAGCGAGAACAATTTTCTTATCGGTAAAAGCTTTCGCTGCTTTTTTAGCTCCCTCTTTAAAATACCTACCTCATCTAGAGATGATGTAGCAAGGTTAAGATCTGGAAGCGATTCTATCAGTCTTTGTCTGATCCGAGTTCTTGCAATAACTAGTTGACTAGCATCCAATTTTCGAAATTCAGAAATCTTTTCCTCATGATCTCTTCCTCTAAATGAAAGCACGATTGGAAAGCCAGTAATAAACAGATCCATCCAGACACGATAAAATCGTTTAAGAAAAACTGGTACTATTAACTCTTTTGATATTTTCTTCTCATCAATAACTTTTAAATAGTTGTCTAATCCTGCTGCCTGACATTTTTCTCGGTTAATTCTAAAATCTATCCATTCTTCCAAAAGGAATATGTTTGTGTAACATTTAGAAACGAAAATTTCTAAATCATCGAAAAGAATCGAATCGAAAGTCTTCTTATTGAATAACTTACAAAACCAAAGAAACTGGTCGCTTTTTTTTAAGAAAGACTCTAGAAGACGAATTTGCGCCTGTTTTATACTGCTATTGTCTGAAAGATTACAACAAATTAATTTCACAAATTCCGAGCTCAAATCGTATTTCAGTTGTATTTCTTGAAATTGTCTTGAAAAATGCAGTGCATTGCATACAGATGCCCAATCTGTTTCTAAACCTTTATACCTAGTACCAAATTTTTCACATAAGGAACTTGATTCATCATTAAAGTAGGCTTCAATTGATTCAATCCTCATTAATAAATTTACGTCATCAATCAAATCGTTATAACTACTAATTTTAGATAAAAATCCTGGTAAAGCACTTCTGCATTCCGCTAGGGAATTAATTGAATCTTGAAAGCTTGATAAGTTTGTTAATATTCTCCGGATGTCCTCCGGATCTACAGCATCTTTATCCAAAGCCTCGTAAACATCTGTAATAAATTGATAATCAACTTGTGTTATGAGTTGAACCCTTTGTGAGAAATCCCTAAAACTATCACTTTTGCTTAATAGCAGGCTTTTAACATTATTACTATTAAAATCGCCATTTAAGAGGCTATAAATCTTATAGAAGTTGGCTATATTTTCAGCTAACAAAAACCATTCTGTATCTTCTTCGTCAAAAACACCTCCTAGTTTTTGTTTGAAATAACATTTATTTTCCTGTATCCATTTATTTCCTTTTTTCCAATCGTTAATGTAATTGAGCGACATAGTTATATCACTATCACTGTAAGAGGCATTTATTTTCTTAATATAGCGTCTTAGCAATTTTTTATCCTTACTATAATTTGAATTGAGATACTTTAAAACAGAAGTGTACTCGGATCTAAACCTGCCCAAAATGTCAGTTATGTCAACGTCAAATATTTCAGAGTCATATATCTCTGATATTTTCAGTTTTAATCTAGATTGAACTTCGTAAGTTGACTTTACCTTCTCAAAATAATTATCAATAGAATTCTTGCTTTCTTTTTCAAACCATTCCTCAGCTGGTCTTATATTTTTTGTGACCAGATTAGATAATTCGCCAAGCATTTGCATTGATGATAATGAATTTGGTTTAGTAACCCCCATTACTGAAGATAAATATTCGCTTTCATTTATACCGGTACGTAGTTTACTTAGACATTCGTTGGAGATACTATTTAGTTTATCAATCGAAGTAAAAATCTGCTCCTTTGTCGTATATATATTTCTGTTGACTAGCGACTCAATATTTCCTATTGAGCTAATAATAGTATTATTGAAATAAACCCCAGGAAAGCTAAAATTTTCACATTTGTGACGATTTCGTAATTGAGCTTTTTTTGATGAATACTCTTTACACATTTCTCCTAAGGAAGACGCTTCATTAATTAGATTATCAAAATTCTCACATGATAACCAGTCTAGTAATATGCCAGGAGATTGTTTCGATAAGTCTAATATATTTAATACAGTTTCTACACCTGAAATAGTTGACTCTTGAGTAAAGTGGAATTCTCTTTTAATATCAGAAAAAACTTTGTTGGCTTCCCGAATTTGAATTACTAGTTTTTTTAAGTTAGCTTCTAAGTCGTGACGAAATTCATGTGTTAGCATTTTAATTGTGGAACCATTCCAAGGATTGTCAGAAGGAAATTCACTCAGTCTACCCATCGTGATTGACAATTGCTCCAAAAGGTATTTAGTCTCGTTCAATACAGCACCAGTTGTTTCTTTGATTGCTTCAATTTCAAAAATCTCCTCAGGTATATCTTTAAGTCGAGCAATTTCGCCGTTTATTTGAAACAATGTCCTGTTGAGAGGCTGACAGGGTGTATGCAGTTCGACATTATATTTATTAAGGCGTTCTCTTAGATTTTGTAACTTTTCTAATTCGTAAAGTGCCTCCTCTTTAATCCGAATTTTATCTAGATTTAACGTCCTATTTAATTGATTTAGAATCTCCTTTCTATTCGCTTTGTGATTATGTAAAGTCAAGCAAAAATCATCCAATCCAACTTTGCTCAATCTTTTGTGGACCACATGTAAGGCCGCCATTTTTTCAGCAACAAATAACACTTTCTTTCCATCTGCAAGAGCCTCCGCGAGAATATTGGTAATAGTTTGGCTTTTACCGGTTCCTGGTGGACCCTGAAGAACAAAACTAGCCCCCTTTTTAGATAGAAGTATGGCATCTAATTGACTAGAATCAGCTTCTAGCACTTGATAAGTATCAATAGGCTTAACTAACTTGTCATGATCATAGTTATTATACTGCGTTTCTAATGGAATAGAACTTTCTTGGCCAGAAATAGCTGAGATTATTCTATTACCCAATATCCTATCTGCATTTCTGTCAAGATCACGATACATATTAATTTTGAGGAATGAAAGCAGCGTCAAGTGTACTTCATCAACTATTATCCAATTTTGATCGCTAATTTTTTGTTTCACAAGACTAAAAAAATCCTGAATACTGTCATTCTCATAATCAAAATCAGGCAACTCTATTCCAAAATCATTAGAAAACTTGAACTTGAGGGAGGGATTCACTACTATTTCATCTTCACTCAGAGTGAGAATAAATGGAGATGTTAAAGATTCGATGTTTAAATTTACTGGAACAAGAATTAACGGAGAGGAAACAATTTGCTTGCTTATTGGTTCATTTTCGTTCCATCTCACAATTCCAAACGCAAGAAACAACGTATTGATCCCTTGCTCCTCCAAAGATTCTTTCGCTTTACTTCTCAAGACCTTTAGAGTCTTGATTAACTCAGGGGTGGTCTTATTTGTTTTTATGTCGCCTTCGACTAGTTCACTTAAAGTTTCCTCTCCTTCATCACTAAACTCTACCTTCCTAGACGATGGAAAAGTCATGGGAGACTCTTTTCGGACAAGAGTATCAAACAGTTGATTAAGGCTAGGAATTGTAATCTGAACATTAGACCGTTTAGTTTCTTTAAAGCTTATAAGTCGGTTTCTTTTTCCAAGATCTAGCAATTGTTGTTTCCAATGATCCAGTCTTTTTCCTCCGATGGGCATGATAGTTGTAGCAGTTTGGGTTTACAATGATAAGTGTAATTTAAACACTTTTAATTTATTGAAATAGTTCTTCTACTTTAAAACATATTGCTATTAGAACATGAAATTTAAGGCGTTAATTACTTTTTATTTCACCTTCAATTAGATATTTCCTTTGACAAAAGCTACTTACTAGACAGTTCCCATTGTGTATACAAAAAAATCCGCTTGATTTTTGAACTGCAAAACTGAAAGTGGTGAAGTTTCTGAAATAATTGAATTAACAATTTAATACTTTATATCTAAGACCTTCCAGTTAGTTTATATTTTACTCACAAAAAATATAGTTATTTATTTACCAAGGGCGTAAATGAAACCCAATCTTTAAAGTAGCTCTTCTGAACTTTGCATCAACCTTCGAGTTTAAAATTGTCGAGCTATTTTGGCTATTGATATTGTACATTCCATTTAAACCATAATTTGCACTCCCTTCAATAAAATAACCATATCGAAGAGTTTGCTTTTCGAGTCCAATACCCCCCTGGACCGATGGGATTATTTTTTTCAACTGGCTTCTATCCTTAATAGCTGTAGACGAATAAAAGTTATCATATTTATAGGACATAGGAATAACTCCTTCTGCCCCAATCTTCAAATATACCCTAAGCTTATTAGGAGTAGTTTTCGCTTTATGAAATTTCATGGACAGTGAGCCGCTTAAGCCAGTTATTTTAAATTTCTCAATTGCTCGATTGCTCTCGTCCAATGAGTAATAATTCGTGTTGATATACTCCAAGCCCCCCACAAAATCAATTGGGTTTACATGATCAACAAGAGATAACTGAATTCCTCCCGATGTCCAAGCTCCATAACTCATTTTGTTAACTGCATTAGCCGTTTTATATTCTGGTTTGTTAACCCCAACACCGCCAACGAATTCAAGAGTAAGAAAAGGTTTAATATTTGTATCTTTTATTTTAGCCAAACCTTCTCTAACCTCCCGCCTTTGCTGAGCTGTGTCACACATTTGTAAATTTCCCATTGCAAGAAATTTCTCTTTCGCACCCTTAAAATTTTTTGCAATCAAAAACCTCTGTGCCTCTAATTTCAGTGTAGCGAAACGGCGCCGATTCGCACTCAAATTGTTAAGCCTTAAAAAAATATATTCATATCTGTTGAGTAGTGTACTCTTTTCTGGACAATGAGCAAATTTTGAATTAAGCCTCTCCCAAATTTTATTTGCTTCTACTTCATTACATTCCAGCAAATTCTGTTCTATTTGCTTAACATCATTTTGTAAGACATTTAAATCAATACAATCTGGTGTCACGGAAACCTCTTTAATTTCGCGAGCAAAATTGTTGAATTTTTCAGCTGATTTAACATTTCCCGATTTTAAAGCCTGTTCAGCAAATACTCCAAATGTTTTTAATTTCTCATTTTGTATGCAATTTTTTAAGCTATTAACAACATCGTCAGGTAATTCATTAAGAGAACCTACCATCTTCTGCATGCTAAAGAATGCACTTCTAACAGTCATTGCGTTATTGTAGTCTGCTCGTAAAGAATCGACTTTTCCTAGCATACTTTTGTACTGTCTAAGCGTTGACATCGACGTCTCGGAAAACGACAATTTCGATTTATTTTCATTTAGATAAGAAAATAACAAATCTGCTTCGCAGTTTTGGGCAAAATATAGAAGCGTATTCTTGCCATCCAGTTTAGCTACGATACTTTTTATCTTTATCTCAATAGACGTTAAAACTGGAACAGCCTTAATTTTTCGGTAGCTCTCCAATAAGTCCTTTTCGTCTTCAAGGGATAGCGCTTTAACCTTTGACTCATTGTAAGATTTACCCCATGTTCGAAGCTCTTTCGTTACCCTCAATCCCTCTTCATATTGAGGCAAATTTCCTCCTAGTTGTTTAGCCATTGTAAAATCCCTAAATGCCGCTATTGTATCTACTATACGAAGCATTTTTTGCCCTCTGTAGGCCAATTCATTTGCAATGATTCTTTTTTCTAAATCACTTGAATTTCTACCCTTAGATAACTCTACTTGCTTAACACACTCATCTATTCTGTATTCGAATACATTCAAACTACCAATTCCAGGCATGGACCTGTGTTTCTTTAATAATGTAATCGCTTCTGCAAATCGGCCGTTTTTTTGCAGCTTTACTCCTTCTGAATAAAGTTGTTTAAGTTGCTGAGTTTGTTTTAACCGATTCTTAAAGTTTGGTTCATCATGCAGTGAATAAATTCTCAACGCAGCATCAAAATCACCAGCTTCCAGCCTTTTCGAGGCTTGCTCCCATTCATTCCACTCGTCATTGCCCAAATTTCTTTGAGCAAAAGAATTTTGATGAATTAATAATAATGTAATTACAAAGTATATTTTTTTCATGGACATGTTTTCGGATGGGTTTCACCATTTAATGCGGCAGATAGCTGAAACTTGTAATTGGCTATGTAATAAAGCTCGGGAAAGTTACTTCCATAAGCAGTACAACGCTTCTCTGCATCTTTATAGAAATATTGGGATTTCTCACTAAGCAATTTCGACTTAGGTGATTGTGACAGTTTTTCATTCAAGGCCCTAGCCTCTTTAAAAAGCTTAATAGCGTTTTCGTACCGGCCAGAATTCGCTTCGCGCTCTCCTTCACTAACTAAGCTTTCCACTTTTAGAATTGCTTTTTTTTGCTTTATGTTATCAGACCACAACCATCCAAATGCTCCGAGAATAATCAAAACTAGAGCTCCTATTATAAATTTAGGATTTAACATAGGAGATGACTTAACCGAAACCTTACACACCTCAGATGCCGTAAAAAAATCATTTCTGGCAGTAAGAATGTAGGTTTCACCTCGCAGAGGAGAAACTTTCAAAGACCGCAAGCCGGTAACATTATAATTTACTGGTAGGATCGTTATCTCAGTTGCATTTTCAACTTCCCATTCTAATTGAGTAGAGCCCCCTTTAGGTAATGTATCAATCAAAGGCTTAAAACTTCTGATAACTACCGGCAAAGCCACATCCAGTTGCAGGAATTCTTCAACAATCGTAAATCCATCCAGCGCAGTGACGGCAATAGTACAAGTTTTACTTGCTAATAATGTAACCGATTTAAATCCCTTAAACGGAATATCGAAAGCTTCTTCATCATATAATAATCTTGCCGATAGGGCATGCTGAATCTCCCAAACTACTTCAAAAATGACACCGTTTTCAAGTTGGTTCTTCGATGTAGAAAATTCAATGATAGGTAATTCAACTACCTCAATTGTACAGCTAATGGTCTTTGAAAATAATGCATTTTTTGCCGTAAGTTCATACAAAGTTGTCACATTTGGGAAAACACTATGATGCCCCCTCTCACTCCCATCTAGTCCTATTGGACTTATTATGATATCCGTAGCATTTTCAGTATCCCAACTTAATATTGTGGAAGAATGGGTAAGAATTTTCGGCACTGTTGCGCGAAAGTGATTGATCTTGACCGGGCGGCAAACATCTATGTTAATTTCTTTTAGCGTAATCTCTGATCCATCTAAGCCTACTGCTTTTAACATATTTATTCCTACGCTGGATGCAGTTAGTCTGGTCGACGATTTCGGTGGAAAATATAAAATACCAGATTTTAAATGAAGTTCAACTGCCCTGCAGTTTTCCACTTCCCAGCTTAACTCTGTGGACTCATCGAAAGCAATTACTGACTTTGATAATTCAAAGTGAATAAGTCTAGCCTCCGACATAATATTAATCTGAAGAGATGAGGTCTCTTCATAAAAGTCGTTAATAGCTTTTAAGATATATGTAATTGATTTATCTGTTGAAGCACTAATTTGACTCATTCCACTCACGTCCCTTTCATCAGGTACTAAATGCAAACCTGTCGCATTTTGGACATCCCATTCCAGTGTAAACGGCTTATTTTTAAATACCTCATTTCTGCTGCTTCGGAAATATAAAATTTCAACGGGCTTGACCACCACTATTTCTTCTGTAGAAACTTCCCTTTGACCGTCATTGAAAGAAAGAATGATAAGTTTATATTTTTTGCTTTCAACAGGAAAGAGAGTTCTGGACCCTATTAAAGGGACATCGATAACCTGATTACCTGTGTCTAATTTCAGAGATTTTGCGTCATTAACCTCCCATTCTATTGTTAGTGGATCTCCTTGTTTGATTTTATTTTTATGTGATCCGAATTTTAAAACTTGCGGCCTTAAATACTCCGTCCTTATTCCATTCAATGTAGAAACACCCGGACCTTGTTTATGAAAACCAACAACCTTGGACGTTTCTGATGAATCCTTTTTACAGAAACTAACCAAGGCATCCAAGTAATAATTTAAACTTGGTTTGTTTAAAGCATATAGCCGTATAAACAGTTTGGAAGACTTAACTTCTTTGAAATCTTCGCCGGTAAACAGTAGATTATCTAAAGTGTTATATCCCCCTTGCATAACTTGTTGCCATAAAGTTCTGTCAAACTTCAACGCCTCTAGCGAGGTCAAAATCACCCAAAATGAAAAGCGGTCCATCTTTTCACTATATAAGGATGAATTTCTTGTGGGATGTTGAAATTCTGATCTACCCCTTTCCAGATTTTGTTTGCTGGAAAGAGCAGGTACATACATTCCATCGTAATCTATCAGCTTTAATATGGGATGTCCGGACCTTTCCTTGACAACAATAATGTTTCCACACTGAATATCTCCGTGGCCAACCAAATTATCTTCTAAACTATGACTAATTCGAATTATTTGGTCTTGCAAATATGAAAGTTGTTCCGAACTATCCAAAATACCATCTATGTAGGAATTTAGGAGGACCCCATTCACCCACTCCATCTTTATTAATGGATAATAGGCGTGATCGACATTTATTTCGTTTTCAAGCAACTCGGTAGTTACAAGCCAAGATGCTTCTAGATTGGCCAGATATTTACTTATTGATTTATATCGGGAAATATTTTCCGTTTCTGCACTAATGAAACATCGAATTGCATACTCCCTATTTAAATGTTTAGCTTTAAAAACTACGGCATAGGATCCAGAACCATGCGTATAAATCTTAAAAGGAATTGTTCGGGATGGAAGAAAGTCAAAACCTCTAAGTGTTGCAAAAATTTGCTCGTTAGGCTTTTGGATAACTTGATTATACCGGGCCAGCGTTGGAAACATATATAATTATTTTATCTGACTATCAATCTTTAAACTTTCCAATGCACTAGCCATCTCAGGTGACCATCTGTCTTTATTTCGTTTTCTATAAGAAACCGTTATTCGAATCAATTTGTCGTTATTCCAAAAACGAAAGATGCTCACTTCCACAACTGGATTGTCATTGAACTGTCTCAAATATGAAAAACTTAATGCTTCTGTGTCTCCTAGCTTAACCACTTCGACACCATTCCATTGAAGAAGCTTTACTCCCACTTTGTCAAATTCCTTCTGAATGTAATATTTGGCTTCACTGCCTATTTCTTCCTTGGCGGTTTCTGTTAATCCTTCCAGGGAAGGAAGGTATTCTGTATAAGGTTGCTTTTCTGTATCAATTATTATTCTAGCATAATCTCCAATAGCTGTATCTCCTACATCATTTAATCCCTTCTGCTGGAATACAATTCGATTATCTGAAATATCAAGATCAAATTTCTTTTCCATCAATTCCGTAAAGCCATCATTCATTTTCTTATAACTGCCCTCCTGCAATTCCATGGTGTTTGGAATAAAAATACTACCCACACCTTCTATATTGAACAAAGTGAAATTGTCATATTGCATGTCGGCTATTTCTTCTGTATCTTCCTTTAAACTTGGGTCTGGCGCTTCCGTAATAGGGAATTCTCCGTTTACGATTGTTTGTTCTATTGGGTTTTTGACTATTGACTTATAGGAGTTTCGTGGTGACAAATCAAGTCTGACGACAAAATATATCAATACCAAAAAAAAGATTCCGTTGCATATTAGAAAAATAGGTCTCTGAGATTTTCTTTCATTTTGCGGAGGTAAATTGGTGTTTACATGACCTTTAAACTCTATAAGAATTCTTTCAGAATAAGCTTCAATCGTTTTTTGCTTAACCTCCGTTCCGAAGATTATAGACACATGACGATTTATATATTTTGACCTTTCCAGGAATAGAGGCGTGACCCCAATGTATACATTTTCGCAATTTAAGATCCGGGCACTTGACGGTCTGGACTCTATTAAAACATATCCATCCATAGTTTGCTGGTCCAAGTGAATGTCCTATTTCGATTCCACACTTTTTTTCCAGCTTACAGCACTATCTGAGGCTGACCTACTGCTATCGCCGCTTGCTTTAAATGGAAAAAACTCCCTTTTAAGTTTGTTTAGTTGTTGAATTTCTCGTTCACTATTTTTGTCTTGCTCAACCTGCAAAGCATTCAATTTATAACCAACGAAGCCAAGGAGAAAAAAGCTTACAATAGAAAATGTCAATGATATCAACAAAAGCCTCTTCTGCGATTCGTTAACTTTTATCAATTGTTTCTGTTTTTCTACAACAATCTGTAATTCGTTAATTAATGGTTGCATATCGCTTTTGATAGTGTCGTTGGAAGGTTTGAAGGCAAATTCTTCTTCTTTTGGAAAGGAGAAATCCTCAGGCGGAATAATTTGGACTAAGGAATTTGCCTGTTTTACATCAATTACAAAGGCTGTAATATCATCTTCTTGTAACAGTTTCATATCCCAATATTTTACACAAAAATTATGGAAACTTGAAAAGTCGCTTAATTGTAAAAATTCATACTGCGTATCAGGGTTTTGAAGAAATAGTCTACTTAAAGCGTCTGTGGCAACTATTACCTTTATTCCTTCTTTAAGAGAGATTTTTCCTGTTACAAAATTTGACTCGTCAACTTCGTCTAGCAAGACTCTTTGGGTATTCAAAAAGTAGTTATTTAAATCAAGCTCATCAAGATTGGCAAATGGAATAGCTGTTGTCTCGTCTTTCCTAAGTAAGAAAATATTACTATCTCCAATCGTAACATATGAAATGGTATTGTCTTCATTTGCACGGAGTCCGATTAATGTTGAAGTGCCTCCCAGCGCCTCTTTTGACTTTTCCAGAGAAGCCTTAGCTGGCTGAGTACTATATTTAAACTTTATCTGCTTAAATTCTCCCGCATAAGTTCTCAAATTTGCCAAAAGGAGCTTAGGCTCAAATACCGGATCCAGGATAAAGTTTTTACAGACTATTTCCGCCCAGTACTCCGATTTGAAGCTTTGGGTTGTTCCATCTGCCAAAGCTAAAATCCGTCCATCACTTGAAAAACCATACTTGTCTTGTATGAACTTATGCTCATATGAAGACCTTTTATGAATTTGCAAGATTCTAACATTCATTATTGTGGCGTACCAATGTTTAGAAAATTTATTAGATCAATCGCATTTCCATTATATACATATCCTTTCGCACTATTTTGAATATTGTACCCCTTTTGACTTGCTATTCTCTTCATATTATCTGATAACGGTGTTGAGATATCGTATAATAGTTGAGCAAAACGGTCGTGTACATTGACCAGATTTTCTGGAAATAATATTCTATCGCCCTGGATACCGGATATATGAACATTTAAAATATTAACACTGCCAAAGTTGGTTTCCAGATTTTTTATTTTTGAAATCTCTTCTTTCAGCGAACCATTGTTGGTTCCTGAATCAGTTGCCTCACCATCAGTAATATTAATAATTATTGGTGGGTGACAATCTGAATGATTTCCCCAATTAATCCAGTCGCGACACAAGTTGTGAGCATTTCGGAATGCTTTGGTCATAGGCGTAGCCCCGTTTGCATAAGGCTTAATCCAAACAGGTTTGTCCTCTTCCTGAGCTAATGGATAATTAAAAACGTTATCAATTGAAACAACCCATTTGCCTGACAATTGCCCTTCCCATGCGGATTGCACATCTTCTCCTGCTTTTCCATAACCAATCATTGCTATCTCAAAGCGGTTTTTAAGCATACCGCCGTTTCCTATGCATCTTAGACCCGTTTCGTAAATGATATCATTAATTGCATTTGCTAACTCTACTGATTTACTATGTGTAGCGTTGCCAAATTTTTCGCTCATCGAACCACTCTGGTCGAGTAAATAGATGATCAAACAGGGATTAGTACTACTAATCGTCAGATTGCGGATGTCAAACATATTGAGTGTTCTGAAAATAATTAGTTATACAAATCTCCACTTTTATACTCGCCGCTATTCGAAGATCCGGGAGAGGGTGGAGAAGAAGTTTTTGGGCTAGGATTTTCGACAGGACTGTTATGTCCACCAGAATAATTACCTGACTGATATCCAGAATTAGAAGCGACGGAGTTATTACCGTTACCCGTATTTTGCGGTGAAGATATACCTTTGGGATTATTACCGTATTGGTTGGGAAACAGATCTCCTTCATCAAAAAGTAACCAGAAAACGTAAAATGGGATGATTTGCCACCATCCACTTTTATTGAGGTCATGACATCTTTTGGCGCCTTGCGCCCAAAGGAACCACACTAATGGAATATAGGAAAGTCCAACAATAGCTAAGCCATTGTTACCAGAGCCGACAATCATTCCAACAATTGTCAGTGCAATAGTATAAGCGATAAAGGAGATTCCGTATTCAGTTCTTCTGATACGGCCGTCAAATGAAAAAGGAGAGTTAAACATATTTATTTTATTTAGAATTTTTTTAACTATTCACCATTGTATTCCCATACTCCATCATTATTCCCTCCGAAGGCATAGATTTTATCTCCTACTGTATATAACACTGTATTTGTATTGAATAGAATCGGACAATTTTTCTTTCTTATCCAAGAATTAGTGGCTGCATTATACATGGTCCAAGAAACCTGGCTCTTCGATCCATAGTATAGTTTGCCTCCAATAGAAGCCAAAGTATTCGATTGATTACCAGTGCTTACTGTTGGAGTATCAAACGGAAAGCTCGCTAACTGGGACCAAAAGTTACCTCCTATGTTATAAGTATAGAATGAGTTGTTGTTCGATAGAGTGTAAGCAAATCCAGAATTGTTAGCAAATCCCTTCACCCCATTTGCAATAGGAAAGTTAGATAGATAAAACCATCTATCCTGCTGTGCGTTATAGCCCATTGTAGTAGTATTAATCAGCGCAGTTCTTGTGTCTAGCCCAAGTGTGATCAAACCACCGTTCACTAGTTGAAGACCAATAGAGCCGGGACGTCCCACTGCTGAAAAATTGTTCTTTTGGGTCCAAACATCTGATGAAATATTATATTCCCACCAGTCAACAGGATAGTTGAAGTTAGACGCAACATAACCCAATCCATAGTAGATTTTATCTTGATATAAAAATGACACCGCATTTTCCCTCCTTGCGCCTGGAAAGCTCTTCATCTGCTTCCACTCTGCATTTGCAGGGTAATGCATCCACACTTCATTAGTCAATTCTCCAGACGAAAACTTACCACCTATAATGAAAGCTTTTCCAAACAGGCCGTCGGTCGTAATAACTTGTGATCCTGTTCGAGTTTGAAACGGTATGGAGGAACTCAATTCCCAGGTATCGGCTTGGGGAACGTCAATTTTTAATACCGGACTGTAAATTGTTTCACAGTCAGTTACAACATAACTTCTAAAATAAACCGTTGTCCCAGGAGAGTTCCATCCTGTACCCCATACAGAAGCAGTCTGGTTCTCAAAAAAGTTCTTTTCATCGGAAACTGTTGGCTGGGTGTTAGTTCTTGACCAACATAGACCTGACCCACGAATGTTGAGCTCATTAGGATTGGTAGTATTCCATTTTAGCACTATTGACCGAGCGCTGATTGGGCCTTTGGTAATAGAAGCTGTAAGAGAGCCACTTCCATATAGAGATTGTAAAGTTTTGATATCTCCGGATGACAATCCACTAAATGGCTGGTTAATATCCGGGTTCATTACACTTTTGGAATCAGCATTGTCAAATTTAAGTCGAAGCAATTGCCCTATTCTGTAGGCGATTACTTTTTTAACCTCTGCTTCCGTCCAATTGAAATATTCATTTAATTCAATTTGGGATGTATCGATTTTAGATATTTGATAGGAGGAGAATTTAAATATTCCTTGCCCGTCTGTGGATTCAAAGTTTTCTTTCGAGGAAGTTCGAATTAAAAAATTGTGGTTTCCCAACGGCGTCTCAGTAAAATGAACGTAAGAGCCTTTGTTGTTAAATTCACTAACGGTATTTCTAATCCAATCTGCTTTAACTAGATCGTTTGTTTGGATTGCAAAATTGATTTCGCAGGTAGTCAGTTTATCACCATATAAATTGCCATCGAGAGTTGGATCTGATGCAGGCTTCACTTTCTCTTGCTCAGTACAAGAAAAAACAATAAAAAAACATAAAATAATTAAAGTAAAGCTTTTGTAAAATATTTTCATTAAAAATTAACTTTGACGAGGGGGTACAAGCTTACCAAAAAGGGGATGTTTAAGTAAACAGATGGTAAGTAAGTAAACTTCATGATATCAAACTAATTTTCTCAAAGTAACTTATTTAACGGTAACGTAAACAAAATAGCCGAAGTTAAAAGACATGAGTATCTACTCCTGCTTTTAAACTTTCTTATAACTTTACCAAAAACTAAATGTGTTCCTTCTATCATTCACTAGGCTCAAAGATTTAATGAAAGTACATTTACGAGCCCAACAAATCGCAAGAATTTTAATCATAATATGAATCATTCAGTCCACAATAAACTTGTTTCTTTTATCTGGTCCATCGCGGACGACTGTCTCCGTGATGTATATGTGCGTGGAAAATACCGGGATGTAATTCTTCCGATGGTGGTATTGAGGCGATTAGATGCGTTGCTAGAACCTACCAAAGACGCAGTCATGGAAGAACTGTCATTTCAAAAAGATGAAGCTGGTTTCACCGAATGGGATGAGAATGGCCTGACCCAGGCCTCCGGATATGTTTTTTACAATACCAGTCCATGGACTTTACAGCGACTGCATAACACGGCGACCAATAGCCAGCAAATATTACAAGGCAATTTTGAGGAATACCTCAATGGATTCAGTCCGAATGTCAAAGAGATTATTGAAAAGTTTAAGTTAAAAAGCCAGGTTAGGCACATGGCCAACAAGGACGTGTTGCTGAACGTACTGGAAAAATTCACTTCTTCCTACATCAATCTTACGCCTTTCGAAAAGGTGGATCCCGATGGCCGGAAATTGCAGCCGCTTTCCAATCTGGGCATGGGTTATGTTTTTGAAGAACTGATCCGCAAATTTAATGAGGATAACAACGAGGAGGCAGGGGAACACTTTACGCCGCGTGAGGTGATTGACCTGATGACGCATATCATTTTTGATCCGATTAAGGATAAGCTGCCGCCTGTCATGACAATCTACGATCCGGCTTGCGGAAGCGGCGGTATGCTGACGGAATCTCAGAATTTCATCAAAGATGACGAAGGCGAGATCCGCGCCAAGGGTGATGTGTATCTGTATGGTAAGGAGATCAACGATGAAACGTATGCGATCTGTAAATCGGATATGATGATCAAGGGAAACAATCCTGAAAATATCCGCGTGGGTTCTACGCTTTCCACGGACGAATTTGCCGGAACGAGTTTTGATTTTATGTTGTCCAATCCGCCTTATGGGAAATCCTGGGCGAGTGAACAAAAATATATTAAAGACGGCAAAGACATTATTGATCCGCGTTTCCAGATCAAACTGAAAGATTACTGGGGTGTGGAAGATGACGCTGATGCAACACCACGTTCGTCGGACGGACAGCTGCTTTTCCTGATGGAAATGGTTTCTAAAATGAAATCCAAAGAGAAAAGTCAGAGCGGATCACGCATTGCTTCGGTACATAATGGTTCTAGTTTGTTTACGGGCGATGCTGGTGGAGGAGAAAGTAATATTCGCCGGTATATTATTGAAAATGATTGGCTTGAAGCCATTGTACAGTTGCCGAATAACCTGTTTTACAACACAGGAATTACAACTTATATCTGGATTCTAAGCAATAACAAAGCGCCACATCGCCAGGGAAAAGTGCAGCTTATTGATGCAGGGCAGCTTTACCGTAAGCTTCGTAAAAACCTGGGTAACAAAAACTGTGAATTTGCTCCTGAACATATTAAAGAGATCGTCCAAGTTTATACCAGCCTGGAACCCATTGAGCGGGATGGTGAAAGCGGGATTGCTTCTCAGATTTTTGATAATGCCGATTTTGGATATTACAAAGTAACCATCGAACGCCCGAAACGCCTAAAAGCACAGTTTACCGAAGATCGCATTGCGGACCTGCGTTTCGACAAATCCCTGCGCGAACCTATGACCTGGGCTTATTCAGAATTTGGCGAAGAAGTGTATACTAATCTCGCAACGCATGAAAAAGCGATTTTGGAATACTGCGAAAAAAACGACCTGAACCTGAATGCCAAACAAACCAAAGCACTTACCAGCAAAGAAATCTGGCAAAAGCAGCTGGATTTGCTTGATAGTGCCACAAAATTGTTAGCAACAATTGGTACAGAAGAATTCAACGACTTCAATATTTTTAGAGAGAAAGTAGACGCAGCCATTAAAAAACTAGGCACCAAACTGACTTCCTCCGAAAAGAACGCGATCCTGAACGCTGTAAGCTGGTATGATGCAAGGGCAGAAAAAGTAGTGAAAGGAGTTACCAAACTCGCAGGTGAAAAACTGGAAAAGCTATTGAATTACCTGGATTGTAAGGAAGACCAACTGCCCGACTACGGATATTTCCATACCAGTAAAAAAGGGGAATACCTACAATACGAGACAGAAAGCGATTTGCGTGACACGGAAAATGTTCCGCTGAAAGAGAATATCTACGAATACTTTTTAAAAGAAGTTAAACCCCATGTTTCCGAAGCCTGGATTACACTGGACGCTACCAAAATCGGTTACGAAATCAGCTTCAACAAATATTTCTACCGGCACAAACCTTTGAGAAGTATTGAAGATGTGGATGTTGATATATTGGCATTAGAGCTGAAAAGTGATGGTCTGATTCGAGAAATTCTAGGTTTAGGTAAAGGGAATGATGTTTTAATGGAAAGAGCTGATGTTTGAAAAATACAGTGAGTATAAAGATTCAGGAGTTAAGTGGATGGGAATTGTGCCAAAGGATTGGAATGTACTAGCTAACAAATACATTTTTTCAATTAAAAAAAATCTTGTTGGTTCTAAATCGAAAGAATATGACTTGCTTTCTCTGACTCTTGGAGGAATAATTAAACGAGACATGCTTAACCCACAAGGAAAATTTCCTGCGGAATTTGATACATACCAAGAAGTCAAACAAGGTGATTTCGTGTTTTGTTTGTTTGATGTCGAAGAGACGCCAAGAACGGTAGGATTGTCAGATTTTGATGGGATGATTACTGGCGCATATACCGTAATGGAGCCATTGAAGACTTTTGACAGGAAGTTTCTCTACTATTTTTATCTCAATTTGGATAATGGAAAAAGGTTGCGAGGACTTTACACTGGTCTGCGAAATACGATTTCAAAAGAAAACTTTATGTCGTTTAAGGCATTGGTTCCAAGTTTTTCCGAACAAACCGCCATCGCCAATTTCCTCGATCGCAAAATGGCCCAAATTGACCAGGCCATTTCCATCAAAGAAAAACAAATAGAATTACTCAAAGAACGTAAGCAAATACTCATTCACAATGCTGTAACGCGCGGGTTGGATCAGGATGTGAAGATGAAGGATTCGGGAGTTGAATGGATTGGGGAGATTCCGGAGCATTGGCAGGTAGTCAGCCTGAAAAGGATATCATCAAAAATTACTGATGGGGAGCACATTTCTCCCACATTTACAGATAGCGGAATGCAATTTTTATCTGCGAAGGATGTCAGAGAAGGTTTTGTTGAATTCCCGAATAATAAGTTCGTTTCCTTGAAGGACGGGAAAAAGTTTCGACAGCGATGTAATCCACAGATAAATGATGTACTGTTGGTAAGTCGCGGAGCTACGATCGGTAGAGTTGCCAAAGTTGCTACAACAGAAGAGTTTTGCCTATTAGGCAGTGTTATTTTGTTAAAACCAAACGCATCAGTGCTATGCGATTTTCTTTTAGGAGCAATGCAAAACGTACTATTGCAACAACATCTTCTGAATACCTCTCATTTCAGCGCACAACAAGCACTATATCTTGTAAATATTATCAATGTTCAAATTGCATTACCCGCCTTAGATGAACAAAAGACCGTTATAAACTACATTGATAATATTAATCAAAAAATCGCCACCGCCATTTCCCTGAAACAAAAAGAAATTGAAAAGATAAAGGAGTACAAATCGACTTTGATTAATAGTGCGGTGACGGGGAAGATAAAGGTCTTTTAATATCTACTTCCTAAATTACAATTCAAGTTATTTTGTGAACAGAAAATTATTTCCATATCAATGAGTGGTAGTCAGCTAAGTTTGTTTGACAATAATGGACATCCTGTTTTGGATGAGCTATACCAGCTTTTCCCAGATAATGAGTCTATTGACCTTGAATATAAGTCGGCTGCCGGCGGCTTCCCAAATAGCTTTTGGTCAACGTACTCTGCATTCGCAAATACACAAGGTGGTGTGGTTGTCATGGGAGTAAGGGAGAAAAAAGGTAGTTTTCAGGTAGAAGGCCTCGATGTTGAGCAAATCAAGAATTACAAAAAGTTATTCTGGGATGATGTTAACAATTCGACCAGAGTAAATAGAAATTTGCTCAAAGAAACTGATATCAAAGAGATTAGTTTGCAGGGAAAGCGCATTTTAGCGTTCAATATTCCAGGAGCACAACGTGAAGAGAAGCCAATTTATCTCACTAAAAATCCCTTTGGAAATACATATAAGCGAAACTACGAAGGCGACTATAAATGTAGTGACGAAGAGGTAAGGAGAATGTTGGCAGATTCGGACAGAAATCTTCACCATGATAGTCGTATTCTGGAAAATTACACAATGGAGGATATCGATATTGACAGTATACGAAAGTATCGTCAAGTCTTTTCCTCTGACAAGCCAACTCATCCCTGGCTCGCTATGTCGGACTTAGACCTGTTGAAACAATTAGGCGGTTATCGCCGTGACCGGGTAAGTAAAAGGGAAGGTTTTACATTGGCAGGTATACTCATGTTTGGTAAAAGCCTAAGTATTTCGGATCATGAGGCGGCACCGAATTTCTTCCCTGACTACCGGGAGGCGCTTTCTGATGACCCCGAGCTTCGTTGGACTGACCGTATTTATCCGGACGGGACGTGGGAAGCTAATCTTTTTCAATTTTACATGAGAGTATGGCCAATCATCTCAGGCAAGCTCCCAAGACCATTTGCATTGGAAGATGGTCGGCGCAGAGAGGAGTCTTCTGCTCACGTCGCGTTGAGGGAGGCTTTCGTTAATTCGTTGGTACATACAGATTATTCTGCACCAGGTAATATTATCATAGAGTTGACGAGGGAAATGTTTCGTTTTTCAAATCCAGGAACCTTACTTGTATCCTTACATCAATACTACGAAGGAGGTATAAGCGAATGTCGCAATCCAAACATTCAAAAGATGTTTATGATGATGGGTGGAGCTGAAAAGGCAGGTAGCGGAGTTATTAAGATTTTTTCAGGCTGGGATCAGGCACATTGGCAATCTCCTTATTTAAGAATCCAGATACAGCCTGATAGAGTAGAACTTAATTTACCTCAGTTTAGTATTCTTCCTCAGAAAACGTTGATGCGATTACAACAGTTGTTCGGAGAGGATATTCAGCATATAGGCAAAAGCCAATTGACAATATTGGCAATTTGTGAAATAGAGGGTGAGGTAAACAACACCAGGTTGCAGTACGCACTGGATTTGCATAAGACTGATATCACCTCATGCTTACAAGATCTTTGCAAGAGGGGTTATCTGGAGTCGGAAAATAAAGGAAGGTGGACAAGCTATCATCTAAACGCCAAGTCAGAGTTGAAGGTTGACAGCTCAATGTCAAAGGTTGACACCTCGATGTTAAAGGTTGACAGTTCTACGTCAAAGGTTGACACCTCAGTGTTGAAGGTTGACACCTTAATGTTAAATGATGACAGCTCGGAGTTGAAGGTTGACAGTTCTACATTAACAGATGATACTAGCAATTTAGAGATGACCAGCTCCAAAAAGAGAATGTCACTCTCAGAGTTAGAACAATTAATAATCCAATTCTGCGAAAAGGATTACCAAACATTGGAAGAAATAGCTACCGCAGTGAACCGACAAATCAGTTATGTAAAGAATAAGATTATTCCGGAGATGGTCAAGCACAACAAACTTGAAAAAAAATTTCCTCATACACCTAATCATCCGGGACAAGCCTATAAAAGAGTAGATGAGTAGTTTGCACTGACTTGATATGAAGTCACATTATTAAAAATCACCCTCATTTAAGAATAACTACTTACAGCATTTATGGTCAGTCAAACCAATGAAGCAGCTCTTGAAGCCACTATAGAAAAAAAACTTACAGGTTTTACGCTGGAAGAATATTTAAAATCAACTTCACAGCCTCCGAGTTTCGAAGAGCGCAGTCCTTTGTACAGGAGTGGACAAGGCTATTATTTGGGATTACCTCATGATTTCAATGCACGGTATGCCGTAGACGAGGCACGACTGTGGAATTTTTTAGAGACTACACAAAAAGAGGAGCTGGCCAAGTTGCAGAAGCAAAGCGACTGGAAACTGAAAATATTGGAACGGCTCGACCGGATGCTTAAAAAGAACGGTATCATTCGTATTCTGCGTAAAGGACTGGATGTTGAAGATGCTCATTTTACATTTCTATTTGTGCTGCCGCTTGCCAGCAGCAGCGACGTCATTAAACAAAATTTTGAAAGCAACCAATTTAGTGTAACCCGTCAGGTACGTTACTCCTTGACCAAACCTGGAGAGGAAATTGACATGGTCTTGTTTGTGAACGGTTTACCCTTTGCAACCATGGAGCTAAAAAACCAATGGACAGGACAAAATGCCAAATTCCATGGGCAAAACCAATATAAAAATGAACGCGACATAAGTCAGCCATTATTAAATTTTGGCCGTTGCATCGTACATTTTGCTGTTGACACGGACGAAGCGTATATGACGACAAAGCTGGATGGGAAGAATACATTCTTTCTTCCTTTTAATTTAGGGGATGATTATGGCAAAGGCAATCCACCAAATCCTTTCGGGCACAAGACTGCATACCTGTGGAATGAAGTATTGACTCGGCAGAGTGTGGCCAATATCATGCAGCACTTTGTTCGGTTTGACGGGAAGGATAACGATCCATTAAACAAAAAGCGTTTATACTTTCCACGTTATCACCAAATGGATGTGGTAAGGAAATTAATTGCAGATACAAGTCAATATGGCGTTGGGAAAAGTTATCTGATCCAGCATTCAGCCGGCTCGGGTAAGTCCAATTCAATAACCTGGGCAGCATATCAGCTTATTGAAACCTATCCTGAAAACGATCAGGTGCCTGGCGGTAAGGGTATTGATAATCCATTGTTTGATTCTGTTATTGTAGTAACGGACAGACGATTGCTAGATAAACAGCTGCGCGAAAATATTAGAGAATTTTCTGAGGTCAAAAATATTGTTGCGCCAGCATATTCTTCTAAGGAGTTAAAAGAAAGCTTGGAAAGCGGTAAGCGCATCATTATTACCACTATTCAAAAATTTCCATTTATTGTTGATGGAATCGCTGATCTGAGTGATAAACGTTTTGCTGTAATAATTGACGAAGCGCACGGAAGTCAAAGTGGAACAGCTGCTGACAACATGAATCGTGCATTAGGAACGTCGGCAAATGAGGAAGAAGATCCTGATCCGCAGGATAAAATCATTGAAATTATGCGGTCGCGAAAAATGCGCGGAAACGCATCCTACTTCGCTTTTACGGCTACACCTAAAAATAGTACACTTGAAAAATTTGGTGTCGCAAAAGAAGGTGGCGGCTTCCGTCCCTTCCATTTATATTCCATGAAGCAGGCCATTGAGGAAGGCTTCATTTTGGATGTGCTGGCAAATTATACCACCTATCGCAGCTATTACGAAATTGAAAAATCCATAGAGGATAATCCATTATTTGATACAGCGAAGGCTCAGAAGAAATTGAAAGGGTTTGTTGAGCAGCACCGTCAGACGATTGGAACAAAAGCGGAAATCATGCTGGATCATTTTATTTCGAAGGTGGTTAATACCAAGAAGTTGAAAGGAAAAGCGAAAGCCATGGTGGTAACGCAAAGCATTGAGTCAGCTGTCAGATATTATTTTGCGCTCAAGCAATTATTAAACGATAGAGGAAATCCATTCAGTATCGCCATTGCTTTTTCAGGAAAGAAGGAAGTAGACAAAATTGAATACACAGAGGATATAATCAACAATTTTCCCGCAACACTTGACACGGCCAAAGCGGCAGACCCGGGTTACATCAGCGATAAAATTGCCCGATATTTTAATATGGACGAATATCGAATCCTGGTCGTAGCCAACAAATATCTTACTGGCTTCGATCAGCCAAAGCTTTCAGCAATGTATGTTGACAAAAAATTGCAAGGTGTTCTGGCAGTACAAGCTTTAAGTAGGTTGAACCGCTCTGCGGACCAGCTCGGCAAAAAAACGGAGGATTTATTCGTACTGGATTTTTTCAATTCAACCGACGAAATCAAGGTTGCTTTTGACCCTTTTTATACATCGACAACACTCAACTCTGCCACGGATGTTAATGTATTGCATGATATCAAAAGTACACTGGATGAAACAGCGGTATATGAATGGGCAGAAGTTGAGGATTTTATTGATAAATATTTTAAGGGCGTAAATGCTGAAGAACTCAGTGCAATTATTGATATTCCCGCCAAACGATTCAATTCAGAACTTGAACTGGAAGACAATCGTAAAGCCCAAATCAAGATTTTAGCTAAGCAGTTTGTTAAGATTTATGGGCAAATGGCGTCCATTCTTCCTTATGAGATTGTTAATTGGGAGAAATTGTTCTGGTTTCTAAAATTTTTGATTCCAAAACTTATTATCAATACAGGTCCTGGAAATGTGTATGATGAACTATTAGATTCGGTCGATTTGTCAACTTACGGCCTTGAACGAGTAAGACTGAGCGAATCCATTGAATTAAATGCGTCCGAGACAGAATTAGATCCTCAAAATCCAAATCCACGCGGTGCTCATGATTCAGACGCAACGGAAGATCCGTTGGAACTAATTGTCAACAGTTTTAATGAACGTTGGTTTCAGGGCTGGGAAGCAACCCCAGAAGAACAGCGTGTGAAATTTGTAAGCCTGGCAAAATCCATCCAGGTCCATCCGGACTATGAAGACAAATATTTGAATAATCCCGACCTACAAAACCGAGAACTTGCTTTTAGAAGAATTTTCGAAGAAGTAATGGGAAAGCAGCGCCGAAATGAACTTGACCTATATCGGGCAATTTCAAAAGACGATGCTACGAAGATGGCTTTTATTGATTCACTGAAAAGGGTATTAGGTACGGTATAACTCCTGATAAAAAAATGTTTAATGGAATCCCTCTATTATGAACAGCTTAGAATATATTGAAATGATTAAAAATGCATTTCATCGGATAAATGATTTACACCAGATTCCACTATTAACTGCGAATAATTTTTTTACAGCCCACATGGTACCAGAAGGAATTATAGTAGATAATCTGGGTTCAAATTCCTTATTGGTTTGGTCGGTGTTCGAATCTACAATTGATCTTCTCATCGCTAATGGTGTTGGGGTTCCCGTGATAAAAGGTAATGCAATGAATAATTTGCTAGGCGATTCTGGTTTACCAATAGATTCTATTGAGGGATATGTTGCACAGAAAGTTTATAACATGCAGATTGGACAAGTCGTTTTCCGCAGAATTTCACCAATTGTCGGGATTCTTCGGTGGGCTGGAATTGCAAGAAATGAACATGGATTTCTAATCATGGAATAATTAATAGAAGGTAATTACCCTACCGAATCTCAAAATCATGCAGCAACCAATTAAATTCTATGTCTGTAGTGTTGGAGATCCTACAAAAGACTATGCGAGACAAAATCTTGACCGGATTGTAACATACTCAGCCTTTATTCTACACAAGGATGCGAAGCAAAAAGGTGTTTACGAAGAAATCAAACCTGGTAGCATTGTATTATTGAAATTTGACAGGAAACTGGTTGCCTATGGAAAGGTATTAGAAAATCGAACGACAGATGATCAAGATTGGAATTTGTGGACTGTTGTCAAAGAATGGTTTTTCAAAGATCCTGGTAATGTTCAGGATGGAATCCCCTTACACGGTATTGGGGCGGATACTATAGCTGGCGGTCCTTATGGAACTGTCAAAGAAGTGTCTACCGAGTTTGGTTGGCAAAAATTACAGGAGATCAATTCTTTGTCCTCACTCCATGCCGAGTTAAAAAATCAAGTTGTAATTCGAAATGAATCTGAAAGTATGAATGATATCATAGATTTGCTCAAATATAAAAAGCAAATTATTTTGCAGGGGCCTCCTGGGACAGGGAAAACATTTACAGCAAAAAAAATTGCTAACGAACTGGCAGGTTTGAACAGAAATGATGAAGGGGTCGTTTTAACTATTGAGAATATAAAAGCGTTGCTCCACATAGGTGAGCACATTCCTTACGGTACTGAAAGTTTTTTGACCATTTCGAAATTAGGCGATGAAACAATGACAGTTAAATCACCAAAAGAAGGAATTGTCTCGTTGAATTACAACCGAGTGGTGAAAAGTCTAAAAGTCAAAAGCGTTTCAAAAAAAGGTTCTGATGCATATCCGGATGCAATTGCAGAATACATTTCGAACAGATTTACTGATTCGATTTTAACAGATCAAATTAAACTTGTTCAATTCCACCCTGCTTATAGTTATGAAGATTTTGTTCGGGGAATCACTGCCCGAACAAATGGAGCTGCCGTCGAATATAAAAGTGAGAACAAAATTCTAGCGGAATTTGCAACTGAAGCCCTGGACAATTATGAGAATTCCAAGAAAGACATTCATACCTTATCATTCGAGAAATGGGTTAATGAGGAACTGGAATTATTTTTCGAGGAAGTTCAAAATGAAATTGATAACGATGGCAAATTTCCCCTTACAGAAAAAGTCTCCGTTATCTCAATAGGGTCAGATTATTTTCAAATTTCCGGCACCAGTTGGACAGACAAGATTAAATTTTCTGATGTTTTATTATCCTACTTCAGTGATATTAAAAAAGGCCAGGAAGTGAGAAAAGTTGAAGGTATATCGGGTCTTGCAAAACACCGGTCAACCTATATTTTTGATATGCTTCTAAGGTTTAGGAAATTCTTAGAAACGAAGTCACAATTTGAAGACAAGCCGATTGATCAAACCCTACTTAACTACGTTCTTATCATTGATGAAATAAACAGGGCTAACCTACCTGCAGTACTCGGAGAATTGATTTATGCTTTGGAGTATCGAGGAGAAAATGTCCAAAGTATGTATGACCTGGAAGGAAATCGGAACTTAGTATTACCACCAAACCTGTTCATTATCGGAACCATGAATACTGCTGACCGAAGTGTTGGGCATATTGACTATGCAATTCGACGTCGCTTTGCTTTTGTGGATGTGCTGCCATCTCAGGAACAAGTTCATCCTATTGCGAAGGATCTTTTCAAAGCGGTTTCAGAATTGTTTGTAAGTAAATACGATTCGTTAGATTGGAAGGATCCTAAACCTGAGCGATCAATTTTCATAGCAACGGATTTTCGGCCCGAAGAAATATGGATTGGTCATAGCTACTTTATGTCTGAAAAAGAGAATGACTTTGAGGTAAGACAGGAATTAGAGTTAAGGCTTAAATATGAAATACTCCCTCTACTGAAAGAATATCTAAAAGATGGGTTACTTATGCCAAATGCTGAGGGTAAAATTTTAGAACTGCATGTTTAGGCTCATTTCTCATTTTGAACATTTTGAAGGAAAGGTTGATATTCAACTGCCCTTTCTAAATTCAGAAGTTTACAAATACGATTTTTTCAAAAAGAAAGGCGATCAGAATTGTTTTACAATTGTGAAGGATCAATTAGGACATCATTGTAAGTTGTCGTATTTCGTGGGCGTTGACTGGATTGTTGAAAACGAGACTGCACTGTACGTTGCCCCTAAACTTGATAATAAATATGGGCAGACTGACTATTTGAAAATGCTTTTTTCTGCATTGAAACATCCGGATATAGCCCAACATACTGAAGAATTATTTGAAGTTAAGTTTGATTCTCCCTTCATAGAACTTTCACAGCAACAGGACTTGTTAACACCTTTACTGGTGGCGCAATTTTTACAGATTGTAAAAGAGATTACCAGAACGGGATTAAGGAAATCGTATTATAAGGTATCGAATGATTTGCAAGCAAAAGTAAAGGGTAAAGTCATGGTTGGGCAAACTGTTAAACAGAATCTTGTAAAAAACAGGCCTTTACATACTTACTGTACGTATGATGAGTTCGGAGTGAATGGACTTGAAAATCGCTTATTGAAAAGGGCATTGATATTTATCAACCGTTATCTCCCCAGTTTAAGCATTACGCACACCGAAAAGTACACCGCCGATATTCTCAATTATATTATGCCAGCATTTGTATCGGTTAGCGATGAGGTAAATCTATTCGAAATAAAACAGAGCCACATATCTGCCTTTTACAAAGAATACACTCAGGCAATTTCCTTGGCAAGGTTAATCTTAAAAAGATTTGGCTATAATATTAATAATACTGAACGATCTGAAAAGATTAAAACTCCTCCTTTTTGGATTGACATGAGCAAATTGTTTGAGCTCTACGTTTTAGGACTTTTAAAGGATAGTTTTCCAAGGGTGAGCACTGTTAATTATCAATTCGGGAACCAAGGGAATAAGCTTGATTTTTTACTTAACTCTGACGATTACAAAATGGTTATTGATGCGAAATATAAAATTAGGTATGCATCTAATGTAGACCATTTAGATATTCGCCAGGTGAGTGGTTATGCTCGGATGGAAAAGGTATATAAAAATTTAGATATTCCCGAAGACAAAGTGATCGATTGTTTAATCATCTATCCGGATCAAGAAAATGGAAAAACTCATCTAAATTTCAACCTTAAGGAGACCAAAATAAAAGGTTATGTCCATTTCTATAAAATTGGTATCAAATTACCTCTAATTGGTTGAAAACTTATTAAACTTTTACATATCAACCACAACAAACGTGAATACAACATTACAACCTGGAAGTCTTATATCTGTTTTGAATGAAAAATGGAATGTTTTGACGTCCAACAGTCAAAAAGTAAAATGCTATCGTTATAAGGATGACTGGGAACGCCAAGAAGCAGAATTTAACACTAGCGAAGTTGGGTTAATCAAAACATTGTTAGATATTAATATTATAGAGACAGGGTGCGCAAAACTAACATCTGGAGGACCCGCGTGGAATGTTCTCGAAGTATTTGAAACAACAGCAATTTGTATCATGCCTGAAGAATTTGATTTTGCTGAGGTAGAGTTTCCACTAATTGCCTTAGAAGATTTTGACAACGGGTTTAACGACGAAATCGACCGAATTCTTGGAATCAAATAATTAATGTGTTTCGTGTAGATGTAAAATTTCGAAGTTTTAGAAATTTTACATCTACGATTATCTATTCAGATCCCTTCTTAAATTTCGAATCCAGATATATTTGAATAGCTGACGGTCCGTCTACATTTGACCAATGCGTTGGTTCAATTAAGGATCGAATATCCACTTGACCTAACTCAGCAATTTTATAAAGTTCCTTTAACTGAGGCTGATTAACATTTCTACACCAGCGAGATACTGTGTCCTTGGACACGTTTAACAGTTTGGCCAGTTCTAACTGGTCCAATCCTACTTCATCTAAAAAGATGCTAATTCTGTTAAGTCTTACAGTATTCGAACTTTGTTTCTTCATTTTTACCGAAATATCAGTAAATGTAATAATTTATAACATACTGATTTAGAAACAATTATAGATATTAAATGACTATAAGTATATATTCAATAGCTATTTATTTGCATTTAATAGCTATTTTTTGTTATTTTGAGTTACTTGTAAATTTTTGTTAGTCAACTGCCACTCGTTTGAACCGGTAAAAAGAATATTCTATCAAGATTATGGGAATCAATAAGTTGTCAAAACAGAACGAAATCATGAACTCATATCTTCAACAATTTCACGATGGAGATCAGCGCGCTTTAAATTTTGTTTATCGGAAATCATTCAAGAGTCTGCTATATGCTGGTAAAACCCTCATTAAAGATGAATTTCTGATTACCTGTATGCTCCATGACTGTTACCTTAAAGCTTGGAGTAACCGTGCGCGAATGGAAAGCCTCCCCCACATTTATAGATTCATTCGTATGAATCTCCGCTGGCAAATCCTGCGGCATATTGAAAAATCCCGTCACACCATATACGGACAAACGCAATTTTTAGACCACATTGAGAAAAGAATCGGTGATGTTGAAGACCAAGTAGAAGACAAAGAATCTTGTGAAGAGCAAATCCAGATGCTGAAAATGGCAACTGAAAGCATGCAGTACCTTTCTGCTGAGTCACATCAAGTCGTTTCACTTTACTTTCAAAATGGGCTTACGCACAAGCAAATAGCAGATCGTCTAGGAACAAGCACTTTTCAGGTTTCAGATCAACTAAGCAAAAGTGTCAAGCAACTCAAAAGCATATTACATGTTTCAAAAGAGGAGATTAAAAATAATTCTGTCAGCAACTTCAATTTCCAAGCAGGGATTTTAGACTATCAACAATCAAAAATCTACGAGCTAAGAAAAAATCATAAGTTGTCCTTCAGGGAAATTGCAACTAAACTAGGGCTTTCTCAGATCCAGGTCCAACAGCATTATATTAAGGCGCACCAATTACTGCAAAGTTGTTCTTATCAAAAGTCAAAATACCGGTTTTAGCGTGATAACCTCTTATGGCAATGGAAAAGATATTCTTCACCCGCAAAATCCAGCTGAAAATTGACAGCGAAGACCCAGACTATAAGTCACAAGTCTTCAAGACGCTTTATGATTGGCGCTATATCTGTTTTAAAGCATCGAACCTGATTTTCACACATCACTTTGTGCAGCAGCAAATTAAGGAAATCATTTATCTAACGGATGAAGTAAAAGTCAAACTTGCTAATATTAAAATAGATGAAGGTGGTATTCTGACCACTTCTCGAATGAATACCAGTTATCAGATACTGGCCAGAAACTTCAAAGGAAGCATCCCTATGCATATTATGAGTTCGCTAAATAGTACCTTGGTAAGCACTTTCAATACGAATTTGGTTTCCTATATAACAGGCGAAAAAACACTGCCAAATTTTAAGCAAGATTTACCTATTCCCTTTAAGGGAACAGATGTAAAATCGTTGATAGCTGCTGATGGTGGTCATATCTTTCATTTTAAACTATTTGATATTCCCTTTAAAACATATCTTGGAAGAGATTTCTCGGACAAGAAGAATTTACTACATCGCCTGGTGAAAAAGGAAATCAAGCTTTGCACCAGCACACTTATTCTTGAAAAAGGTAAGATTTTTATGTTAGCTGTTTTTCAGGCGGAAAACGACGTCCAACCCCTTGACGAAAATATTATTGCGGAGGCTTCGCTTTCGCTTGACTATCCGATCATGCTGAGCATTGGCAATAGCAGGTACACCATCGGAAATAAAGACGAATACCTTTATAAGAGACTTTCGATCCAGGCCGCAATCCGAAGAAAACATAATGCCATGTCCTTTATGAATAGCCAGACCAAAAAAAAATTCAAACAAAATACGATTGAAAATTTACGGAGTGCAGAGAAACGGTACATAAACCAAAAGCAGCACGTATATAGCAAGCGTTTAATTGACCTTTGTCTGAAAAACCAAGCAGCGACACTGCTTCTGGTAGATCAACAGGAAAAAGAAGCGCAGGCGTCACAGGACTCCTTTATTTTTCGTAACTGGGGTTACGGTGGATTGAAACAAAAAATAGAACGAAAGGCAGCTGGTACTGGCATCACTGTAATTGTGGAATAATAAAATTAGAGGCTTCTTGTAAAGCCGTAGGATGAAACTTGGATAGTTTCATTAAATGTCCCTTAAGACATATACAACTGGGTTCGGCTTATTTTTTTGAGCAAAAAGAAACTTTGAGGCCGCTTTTACAGCGGCAGGATTAAAGCTGTGCTGGCTTTGATCAAATGCCATATTGTGGCATATACAGCTGAGAACAGCTTTACTACCGGCACCTACACATTATTTTTTCACTGCCTAACCATTTGCTGGTAAGGCAGTGAAAAATTATTGGTTACTAAAATGTCAATCATGGCGCTAGATACTCAATCCCCTCTTCCGCTGCCTTCTCAAACTTAGTTCTGCAGACCTACTTTTTTCCAGGCTCTGAATTTCGCCAAGCCGCTTTTCCAGATTTGCAAGAGAATATTCCCTTCCGATATCTGAACCCTTCACTTTCATTCCATTTTTAGTATTAATGAAAGTAACTCCGCGTTTAATGAAAGTTTTCACGCCTTGCTTTTGCAGCGCAGTACCTAGCTGCTGGATGGTGGATACATTCGGCAAGAGATTGTCAATGGCCTGCTTCAATTTCAAAAGTGCCTGATCAGCCGTTTGGCGGGGCCTCTCTTTGTTCTCAGCCGTCAGATGCATCTCCGGCGTGATCTGAAGCCCAAGTTCCTGCTCCATCTTGCGGCAAAATTTACCGACCCTGGCATAATTGTTAAAATGGTCGGCCGTATTCTTTCCATTGTAATTGATCCGGTTGGCAGCAATATGAAAATGCCTATGCGCTTTATCTGTATGAAGAAACACAGCCATCTGGTTATCTTCAAATCCGAAGTCTTTGGCAAACTCGGTGGCGATTTGGGTGATCTTGTCATTCCCCGGATTCTCGCCCGGCGGAAAACTAAACGACTGATGCCAGATGAATTTGGTCAACCTTCTGTTGTTACCGCTGTTATCCAGAAACTGCTTTGAAAGATTGTTGATGTCAAATCTTCCATCCGGAAGCTTTTGCAGTGCCAGGTTCTGAATGTAAACCAGCTCCCCCCTTACATCCTGCGGCCCAAGTTCGCTGATCTGTTTTGCCGTTAGCTGCTTGTCATAATAGCAGTACTGCAAAATCCCTTTGGCATACCTGCCTAGTCCTACCTTTCCGATCATGATTTCCTTTGTTTTAATAACTGCTCCATTGTTTCTTTGATCACACCATGCACCGGAATTCTAGGATCTGGTTTATCGTCCTGCCAACTGGCTAGATCGCTTGGCACTTCCTGTTTCAGGTAATGCGCTTCATGCTTTTCGAGAAGCTCCTTACTTTTATGATAAAGCCTTGATGTCGTATCAAGCGTCGCGGTTTTGCTTTCCCCATCTGGTAGCATCTTCTGCTGATAAACATACAGCTGCCTGGTAAAATCTCTGATTTCCGTAAGCGTCTGCCGGAATGATCGGACTTCAAAATCCTCATACACCCACTGCATCAGAAGCTTTGAGATCATTGAAATATTCTGGCTGCTCTCCTGCCATTGCCGGGAAAGCATATCCGCCTGGCTTGCCCGCAGCACTGCTACGGCAAACTGCCCGCTGAGCATCCGGAGCACTTTGTAGAGTTCCGCCGTTTTATCAGGCAGCGTTTTGATCTGCGGTCTTTTCAGTGGTACATCCAGCACCTGGGTTAAAAAGAACTGACTTGCTGAAAGCCCGCTTCTTTCAATCTTCTTATTGATCAGCTCTTTTTCTTCTTTACTGACCCATACCGAGAAATGTTCTCTTTTTGCAGTCCTCTCCCCTTTCGGCGGTCTGCCTTTTTGTTTCTTTTCCATAAGTCCTCAGCATTAAGCTATGAGCCCAAAGGCGAATAGCTGGGGTCAAGGGGTTTTCCCATTGCCAGTTTTCGCCGGTCGTCGCTTTTTTGCGACGTACCGGCGATAGCTGGCTATGGGGAAGACCATCGTTAGGACCCGAATGGTTTAAAAATGATTAAACAGTGACTTAAATTGATCTTAAATAATTCTTCTGACTTTTTAAGTCTTTTTTTTGACCCAGAAAGACTTAAATTGACTTAATTGGATCTAAAAGAATCATTTTAGACTTCGAAGTGGCACGTGGACTTCCTTTCTTTTCGAATCGAACTCGTATACCTGACCATAGATATTTTCACCGGAACCCTTCGGTTTTAAAACCAGGATTTCCTCGCCGTTTACCGTCTTAATCTTTCCGGTCTGTACCAGATTAAGATACGATTCTGAATTTTCATAGCGCGTGACAATCTCACTAATCTGTTTGTAATGAGTAAACGTGCGCAGATAGAAAAAAAGAAGAATACCAAGTATTACACCGCACGCTGCATAAGGAAGACTAATACCCAGCCCGTAAACAAAGGACTGCTTACCCGAATTGAAAGAGATAGATTTTACAGAACCTTTGAATGTGTCATGCAGGCGCCTGCTTTCAACCATGCTTGCATCCAGCTGCTTTTTCATCATGCCAAAAAGCTCCTGGCTTTCGGCCAGGTTGACCACCGACCACTCATCCATTTCCATTCCATACTTCATCTGAAAGTGCGCTTTGATGAAATCAAGCTTCTGGCTTATCTGCTCTCTTTTTTCATTCATGGTTAAAATGTAGTTGAAGTTGTCCTCTTAATTTCATCCGGGCACCGGGCTGGTAGTCTTTCAAACTCAGCCCAAGCCGTGCCCCATCCAGAATCTTACCTCCTAATTCCGAGTTGGGTTCAAAATCGCCAAACTGACGGTATTCAAGACCCAGTTTCTGGCAGTTTGCTTCCAGCTCATCTGCAAGCTCTGGAAACTTCCGGAAAGAGGTAATACTTTTCCAGACTATGATTTTAAAATCAGCTCCTACCGTCTGCATCATCTGGGTCAGATAATTGACGGATGGTTTATAAGCTGTACCTGCTGCAACGACCACATGGAAGATCATCTCAAACCCAAGCTCATCTGCGAATTCTTTCATCGGCAGATCGTATTTGATCAGTGCCGGAAGCTGCGCGCTTTCAGGGGCTCCCATATCAAAGTAAACTTGCTGGAACTGGCTTAACGAAAGCTCTTCAAGGTAGCTGACAAGCTGGTCCCTCCCGTACTAGCGCCTCCTTGTCATCGCTCAGACTTACCATATCAAAATGGTCAGGATCAATAAAAGAAAGCTGGCTTCTGCTGGACTCGGTCGATGAGTCCAGGTCTACAAACAGGGTATCTTTCTTATGTCCGTATTTGAGTGCGAACAGATACATCAAAAGGGATTTACCCACGCCGCCTTTGGACTGGGCTATAAAATGAAACTTTTTCATGGTTTATTAAATTTTGAGCTTTTAAATGATCGTTTTTTTAATTCATCCGGTTCTGACCAGGGCACGTCCTCCTTCACCATTTTTGGTATCATATCACTGACCGCTTTCCTGCTTGTTTTCGGATAATTCCATTTGGCAGTATGCGAACGGATGTATTTGACATCATACAACTGGGCAAAGTCAGACCCGAGCTCCTTGTTAATGAGCTCGACTGTGAGCGCAGCTGAAAGGTGCTGTCCGAAAAGCTCTTCAAAGTATTCAAAAAGCTTTCTTCGCCTTTTGGGATCTTTCTTTTCGTACATGGCAATTAACAGTTCTTTATCCAAAGTCGTGATTGTTTAATCCTTTCCATCCTGACCGCTCAGCACTATACGGCTGGCACGTAATGGATGAAAAGAAGGGTGATATTCAATGTGACCGCACCTGGAAAGTTCCCGGATGCAGCTATGATAGGTTGCGAAAGATTTGATCCTTGCATACCGCATCAGTATCCGGCGGCTGATCCGGATCTGGTTCTGTCCAGTTTTCTGGCAGTGAAAGGCAATAGCCGCATACAGACAGATGTGCACAGCACGGAGTCTGGGATCTTCCCATACCCCATTTATCAACCCGGCTCCCGCCGGATTGATACTATTTTTCTCTGGTGCTTTCACGACTACCGCTTTTTAGAAGGACCGCTTGCCAGCATACGCTCAATGTCCTCATACTGGTAATAAAAACTACCGCCAACTTTGGTATAACGCAGGTGACCACTTACCCGAAGGCTCAAAAGGGTCCCAGGCGAGATCTTTAAGAGCTCCCTGACCTGGGCACTTTTAAGCCATTTGCTGTGAGGCGAACAGGTGGTTTTTGAGATAGCTGCTTTTAATTCTTCGAGAAGTTCAGTTTTAAACTGCCGCAAGTCTTCCCTGGTGATCAACTCTACATGCATGACTGCTTTTGTTTAAAGGTTTAACATAACCGTGACTGCTGACGGGGTACCTCCGCCTAAAATCATCAGAAGTAAACATACAAGGGGAAGGCCAAATAATAATGACCAAAACAGTGCTTTGGTCATGAGGCAAAACTAAATAATTTTGTCTATTTAATTGATTTTAAATAACTTATGATCCTTTTTGACTTTTGTTCCTTTGCCGGTTATTTCACCCGTTTTTCCTGAAAAATAGTTTCGGGCCGTCTCAATCGGGATGGGATTTCCGCCGTGAAGAAAGTAGCGCGAGATCATTTTATACCAGGCGCTCTTACCCTGGACATTAAGAAGTTTTTTGTTTTCCAGGGGTAGTGTAAGGCTCTGCATTTGCTGAATGAGATCAATAAAAGTGCCCAGGTGGTCCGCTACGATATTGATCTTTTCAGTCGTCTCATATTGTTTCATCAGCTTTACCTCTTGTTGTAACAGGATATTTTCCTCAGTCAGCTGATCGATCAAACGGTTCTTTTCTGCAATCACTGACTGCAAAGGATCTGACAAATGCCACTGATCGATGGAGCGAAGAAACGATTGAAAGGATTCAAGTTTAAAAAGGTTGGATTGATAGTGCTTCTGACGGGAAGAAAACGGGTCCTGCATTTTATAGTACGTGATCCGCTCGGATGTGAGCCTTGATAAATGTTCAAAGAATTGCTTCGACTGCTGATCTGGATTGGACCGAAGAAAATAATGAAGGTGGTAATCGTAAAAGCCGTCGTATTCGCAGGCAGCCAGGCTATAAATTTTCTTAAAGAGATGATTGTGAGCAAAGTGCCAGCTTTGGATCAGCGGGTTTCCAATCTCAAAACGGTGGGGGTAAAAGTCGAATTTGCCTCTGATTTTAAAGTAGGATATTTTCATAGCGAGCCTGTTTTTTAGATAAGATACCAACAGATACTAAAAAATAAGATCCTGGATGAAAATTGATCAGCTAATTCCAGGATCAGTAAATCCTTACAGAAGTAAACCATACCGATTTTCACATAACTAATTTATCTTACCAGAGTTTGATTTCAGGAGTCTGAAAAAATGAATCAGACTCCTGAAACTGGTTTTATATGTCAAGAAACACATGACCATCATATTCTGAGTAGCCTTCCAAAAACAGGTCCCTTCCAAAGGCTTCATAGTCAAAGTATATTTCCAAATGCTCTGGTACCCCTGCAAGCATTCCGGTATCCTCTACATATTGATAGGTAAATTCTGTTTTAGGATCTTTCATGGCTCCACCATAATAGCCTTGATAAGCCTCATTGAAACCTTCCAGTGTTTCATTTATATCATTACCATTGACTGGCCAGGATATAATATTGGAGCAGTATAACTGAAAAGCTTCTGCCCTATCATCATCCATTTCAGAAACTGCTTCAAAGTATTTGAAAGCCTCTTCATGAAGGCTGCATTCTGAAATCAAAAAGTCCGGAATACCTTCCCAGTCCTGAAACATTAGTTCAGGCAAAAACTCGTTCCTATGGTATTCAAAACAATCTTTAACGAATTCTTCTGAATCATTATAATCTGAAAGATCAAACCATTTTCCGAAAAGCGATCCACTGTTGTACATTCCATAAGTACCAACATAAATCTTTGACGGGTTTTCTGAATTTTTCATTTGTGAAAGACATTTGAAGTAGCTAGGGCCCAGGCTTTGTGCCAAAGGGCAATCGCTTGCCTCACACGAATGAAAAATGACGGGGTTTATCCCCCAGGATTCAATGCCCCGACGGCGGTTTAAGGAGCTGCCACCAGCCGGAGGCGCCCAGCCGCGGTAAATAGCCGACTGACGAAGTGAAGGCTTGAAGCCGTCATTTTTCACTTCGTAACTTTCGTTTGCACTAACTGGTAAACGTGCGGCTGGGTTGTTTTATAGTAAGCTGTCAAACGTAAGCAACGCATTTTTAGTATTCGCAAGCACCGGCAGCCAAAACCGACACGGTCAACAGCCGCAGATAATTCCTACAATATGATCTGGCAAAAGAACTGGCAAGACAAAAAGCACTACATAATAAAAAAGCCTGCTGACATTCAGGATCAAAAAGCTATCCGACGACATCTCCGAATTTGAGATTTACGATCGCGAAAAATCCACCAATGAACTCGCCACCTTTAAACAGGACTTGCTCAACTTCCCGGCCATCGAAGATAACGCTGGGAAAATCAGGATCCATTTACAGCTGCTCAGCATCACAACCCCGAAGTCCTGAAAGCGAATTAAATCAATAGATATTTAACCTATTTCACACTATGAAAACAACACTCAAAATCGGCAGCACAGTAGAAGCCAATCCGTGGATTTTTTTTTCCCGTCGCTCGTTTTCAAGATCGAAAAGTTCAGTACCGTCGCAGGCCAGCAAATGGCTTGCGGTTCCAATGGCTGTTTTCCAATTCATTTGATCAAAAAATCCAGAAAAATGCTATGAAACGTCTAATTGCTACCCTGTCCCGTTTTATTTTTTTTCCTGCATTATTTCCTGCAAGATGCCCGGAGAATTCCGAGACATTGAAATATCAATCCTGAACGCACAGCAAGGGACTGTATACGATTATACGCCTTCCCGACGGAAAGCTGATCCACAGCGAATATTTCGATATGGATTACGTCACGAAGCCTCATACACATCAGCCGTATTCCTGACGGCAAATACGAACTCCAAGTTATTGCAAACGAAGAACTTCGTGAAGAGATTTTTGAGTATACCGGAAGGAAGGGTTTGATGGTGGAGTTTTGAGGTTTTAAACCTACCATTTATTACCGTGTATTGGTACCGTGAGAATAACAAATTTATTTTTCACAGTACTTTCTGTTACATTCTATATGCGTTAAATCCATTAAGATTTGTTAGTAAGTTATTTTTAATTAACTAGGGAGCACAAAACAACCTTCCTTAGTATTCAACACCATGCGTGCAGAAATTAAAAAAATTGTTACAGAGTTAATTGTTGGAGTAATTGTCTGGTTATTTCTTTGGATAATGTATTGTCAAATACAGCCTTACATCCTTACCATAAGTGATTTTGCTTTCTCGAATTTACCAACAAATGAAACTTCTCATAATAGATCGTTTCTTGTAGTTATCATTTTTGCACTTACCGGATACCACTCGATTACTGAGCTTTGGAAAAGGAAATTACCAAGTTCAAAATCAATTGTCATTTGTACTGTAACAGGATTACTTTATTTTAATTTATTTAGAATTGATCCTGAATTCAATTTTTTTCTTCTTACAGAAAATCCAAAAATATACTTATGCGACGTCTTACTTATTAGTTGTTTTTTTGCGTTCTCTAATTATAGCTTTTTTTCTGAAAAACCAGTAAAGGCCAAAAGAGGAATTATTCAAGAAGTTTCTGATTTAGCACTTGATGAAGATAGTCTTTTTAGACAGAAACAAGTCGAGGAACTAATACGTTTAATAGAACGAACATCACCAGAACACTCTATAAGTATATCTATCACGGCCGAATGGGGTAACGGCAAGAGTGTTTTTCTTAATTTTCTTGAAAAAAAACTAAACAAAAGTAGCTTAATAATAAAATTCAACCCTTGGATTGCCCGACACAATAAGTCTACAATAGGAGTTTTCTTTGATTTGTTAAAAGAAGAGTTAAGCAAGTATGACGCAAGAACTGCCGACAAAATACATAACTATTCCAGCAATATATTGTTGGTACAATCAGAAGATGGCTTCATTTTAAAAATGCTTAAAACCCTAATAGGTTTTTTAATTCCTAATCCAAACACACTTGCGGAACAAAAAGTTGAAATAAATAAGTCGATCAGCCGAATAGGCAAACGGATTATCGTATTTGTTGATGACTTAGACAGAGTGTCACCAGAAGAGATTTTAGAGGTGATGAATCTAATTAAAAATACAGCTGACTTTCGAAACACTATCTTCCTTGTTGCAATGGATTTGGGTTATATTAAGTCTGCATTGAAAAGCTCAAATTCCTTACTTGACGTAGACAAATATTTAGAAAAGATATTTCAACTTCAATTTGTTTTAGCACCAATAATGTTTGAAACAATTAAACTCATGCTGGTTACGGAATTGGAACGATTCTTAGCAAACAATGCTGATTTAGAGTTTTCAAATGAGTTTTCCGAAAACTTCACAAACGCCATTGCCAACATTTCATATAAACCGGACATCGTCAATGGAGAAGTAGGTTTGAGTTCATTTAACGAGCCAGGAGTTCTGGAAGCAACTCTAACTAACGTGCGAGATATCAAAAGGTTTCTAAACAGCTTTATCCTTTCATATAGACTTATTGGAGAAGAATTAGAAATGATGGATTTAATTTTATTGGAACTGTTAAAATTGAAATTTACGTCGTTTTATCTCGAACTTGCCCGAGGTAAGTATATCAGAATATCCTCAGTTAATCATGGAAAATGGCAAATCGACCCAGACCAAGTTGAGAATATTGAAAAGAATCAATATCCAACACTACTAAAAAAGTTATTTGAATCTTTATATCTTATTCCTGAAAATTTCGAACCTAACTCTAACTCGATAACTTTTATTTCAAATCATAAAAAATATTTCAATTTTGATCTCTCTGGAGATATGTCATATGCTAGCTTTAAACAGATCATAAACATTGGTGAATTGCATCAATATTTCGTTATCCACATTTGTAAATTAGATTATAACGAGAGTAATGTCGTAGTAAAGCAAAAAATTAGGGTTACAAAATTTTTTGATTTTTTATTAAATCTCGAATTATCCGATGAAAGAAGCGAAAAAATAATTCAATCGCTAGGTTATATTAACTACTTAAAAAAGCCCTTTTTCCCAATTGTTTTACGGTCATATATACGGAAGCACTTTGCAAATAATGATCCATTACAAAATGAAATCGAAAATCTATTTATTAATCCGGAAATATATTTAGCCTTTAAAAATGAGCTTTATACTATAATCATAAAGCATCTTAATAACGACGAGGTAAAGAGTTATGTAAAAATGAGCACAATTAGTTTTTTCACCCTTGAAAGTAATAAATTTAATAAAGAGAATTTTGGTGAAGTAGTAATGTTAATGGCAAGGTATCAGAGAGACTATGCCTCAATTCCTATTGGTTTAAAGGAAGATAGTCTTTATCTAATGAAATTTTTAGAATTTTTCAAGAAATATCCAGAATTATTTTTTAAGGCTTTGTTTGTCAGAACGGATTATCGAAATCATTTGCGATTTAATGAATATTTCATGGACTTTTCATTGTTCGTTATTCAAAAATATTCAGATCGAACACCAAGTTTTGTTTACCTTTTAAGAGAATATTTTCCAAGTTTCAAAATATCTCAACATTTGATTAATTACTTTGAAAAGGACGACATAAACTCTTATAGTGATTTCAAAATGGATGTTGAGACTTTAAACGAGTTACTTAATAAAGATCATTTAGGGGATTACAACGATCTACTTCCTGATGGCAGTTTTTTATAGTTAAACCGCATTCTAAAATATCAACCAATCTCAATCACCGATTTATCACGCCACACAATTTCCAGCGTATCGCCATCATAAATATGCACTCACATTCCTTCGCCGATTTCATACGTCGAGGATACGCCATATTCTTTGAACAGCGTTGAAGTTGATTCTTCCAACGTCTTGAAATCGCAGATAAAGTCACCAATTCCGCCTTGTGGATAATATTTAGCTCCTAAAAATACCAAAAATTTTTTCATGACATATAACAGTTTGTTTTCTAGCAAGTTTATCAAATACATACAAACAATTAAAAACTTATGTACCAATAACTCCCTCAGGCATAGTCAGTAAGGACACGTTTTGAAAAAAAATCGAACCTTGCCGCCTACTTTTTCCTGCGCGCATGCAGCTCATAGCAAACTTGGTAAAAAAGGAAACACCCACTGCCAAAAGCGGTCTCATCACTCCCGGGCCGTCAACTTCCCACACACAAATAACGGACAAAATTTGGCGTTACTATTTGCTTTCGGATCGGGTGCGTAAAAGGTACGCCAGCGTCAGCTTCTCGCGCTGCGTGCATCCTGCCAGCTCTCTACGCCTGAAAATGCAGGAATAGGCAAAGTGATTTCTTTGGACCTGCATTTTTTAGGCTCCGGCCGATCAACAAAATGCAAAAGCTACGCCAGTCTGAAAAACGACAGTCATACCTTCTGCGGCTCCCACGTCAGTCGCTCCTGACGGCTGGCAGTTCCTTCGCGTGGGTTACGCTCAGGTTGCACTACGCTTTACCTTCACTTCACTATTTCAGACGCGCTGCAATCTGTTCAATGAGGTTAGCTTCTGTGTCATTTAGATGCCCTCTGATCTTTTTTCAGTACGCCAGATTTATAGCGTTCCAGATAAACGGAATGCTTCACATGAGCGTCAAGGATGCGTTACTAACCTCTTATTAAAGTATTGGATTAAGATTTAACTACATCAGGATAATGTCAACCATATATCACGGTCTTATTTTCCCTCTTTGATAATCATAAACAGATATTCTGCATAAAATATAGAGAAGAATAAAGTCAAGTTTATTAAAATTGGAATATAAAATCCAATTAACCTGCTCACAGAATATCTATACGGATTTAGCCTGCTGGTTTTTTTTGTTATCAAAGTAATTTCTTCTGTCGGATCATTTGGTAGACTTTTTAATAATTCAAGATTTATATTCAACCTTTTCTGTGCTCGTCCAATTAAAAGCATAAAAAGAAACTCAAATATCAGTCCTGCTATAAGTACTATCTTTAACTGAGTTGGATTTTGGATGACAGGGAATGAAGCTATAATAGCTCCTAAAATGATTATGAAAAAATTAAATCTTTGATTTAACAATCCTTCCATATGAGCTCTTTCGTCTCGAAGATGTTGTCTATAATATGGACTTTCATGTTGAGGCGTTATAATTTTAGTAGATTTGGGCATAAACATAAGAGGGTTAGCAACTCAAATGTACATTTTTTTTGTAAAAGGTTCCTGGATATATAATTGGTATTAGTCAACAAGAAAGAGGACAATGCTGGATTAAAATAAAATCGGAGTTGATTTAATCCACTATCAATGGAAGACTTAATTAATGAAATATTTAAAACAGCGAATAAGGACGGAGAAGACATTACGGATAAAAAGAAGGAAATTTTGAACTTACTATCAGAATAAAGCGGCAGCTAACGTTGGTTTTATGCAAGTTTGGCTGAGCTATAAATTCAGCAAAATGCAAAGCGCAGCTTCAGTTCCAGCTGACGAATATCTATTGTTATAAGCTCCTGATTGATCCTGAGAATATCGATATCATCGGCTTGTATTTCTAGCAGATAAATCGTGACCGTAGTCAGTTAATTAAGTCTTTTTGTATGACTGAATGAATTAAATTTATTCATCCAATGAAAACAGTTGGGCATCCTACTACAATCGCACCACCATGAGCACACGAGTCGCCCATCCTGGCTGCTGGCTTTCCACCGATGAATACGCCAAGCGAGCCGAGTACAATTGTATCTGGTGGCCCAGTGCACACACACATATCACTGGCTACTGCCGCAGGCATCCCCCCGATAAACACACTTGGAACACCGGGCCCCAAGATAGGTCCACCCACATGCGGCACTAACCCCGTTACCATCGGGCAGACATGCATGTCGCCTATCCTTGCCGCAGGTTTGCTCATGACTTGATCCTATTAGGTACTTTGTTATTTAAATTTAGTGATAAATGTATTGAATGATTTGCCCGTTAACGTAACACCATTGAAAACAGCCTGATTCTCAAAAGATCCCACTACATAGATTTGCCCATCAGGTGCAACATATACTGCCCCTGCATCATCATTTCCGCTTCCACCACCACTTTTCTGAAATCCGTTAGCCGCATTGCCAATTGATGTATCTATCTCTGTGATAATTACATCTCTTTCTCCAACAGAAGTTACATAATTTGTATTGTCAAATGGAAATTTACCAGTCTGTAAAAACGAACCTGCAACCAGCACATTCCCTGCTTTGGTAAAGGCAAGACCGCCCGGCAGATCACCCTTACCATTGTTGAAGCCATTTCTTCCCCATTGAATACTACCACTTCCATTCCATTTTCCGACAAAAACATTGTAGTCCCCTGCGCTGCCAACCCCTAGTTCAATGAGAGACCCGTTATGCTGACCTGTCACATAAATGTTTTTATTACTATCCACGATAATGTCACTGCCTATATCATCTGCACTTGAACCTGCCTTCGCAGCCCATTCCCAGGTACTTGTACCAATGGACCATTTAATTATAAATACATCAAACCCACCCGTGCTTTTTAGAGGTTTTGCAGAACCGGAAGCAAAATTTACCTCTTGCTCAAAATAGCCTGTAAGATAGGCGTTTCCATCCTTGTCAGCAGCAATTGAATTGCCCTGTTGAGAGCCTAGCCCACTAATAAATAAAGGAACTCCGAAATCACCAGTAGCCGCATCTATGACAGTAATAAAAGCATCTTTTGCCTTCGCACTATATTTCCGTCCGTTAAAGTCGATGTTAGCTGTCCCGTTTCCATAGACCCAACCCGTCGCATAAATTCGGGAACCAGCAGCAGTTTGACTAAAAGTAAGTGCCGCGCAATTATCAATATCGGATCCGCCAAAACTTTTATACCAGTCAATATTACCAGTGTTCCCATTCAGTTTGGCAACAAAACCATCACTTTCTCCTCCAAAATAGCTTGTTTTTGAAGCATATGATGCAGTGGGTTTATTACCCACTTCGCCTGCTATATAAACGTCATTATTCCCGTCCAAAACTATTTGATTAGCCTCATCCCAGCCATCACTTCCACTGAGCTGAGCCCATAAACATTTACCTGTTTTATCATACTTGGCTACATAGAAATCAGCCGATGTAGTAGAAGGGGTTAAAATGATACTATTCCCAAAATCTGTTTGTCCCTGACTATATCCGCAGACATAAACATTCGAGTTGCCGTCAACGATAATATCAGTTCCTATATTACTCAATGATTTAATACTTATCGCATCAAAAATTCCACTTGCGATGGTGACCGTCTGAGTGGATGTATTTTTCACACCAGCAGCGTTGGTGACAACTAATGTGACTGTAAAACTGCCAGCCTGGTCATATTGATGAACAGGAGACTGTTCGGTTGATTTTTTGCCGTCACCAAAATCCCATTCATAAGCAGTTGCATTTTCAGAATTATTTGTAAAAGTAACTTTGCAAGAAGCAGTGCAGCCCGCATTAGTCACTGTAAATTTTGATAAAGGAGCTTTGAGCTTTACCGTCACCTTTGCGACAATTTCATTTACTACCCCGTCGCTGTTATAAGTTTTGAGTTTAACCGTATAATCACCCTCTTTTGAGTAAGTATGGTTCGGATTCTGTTCCGTGCTGGTATTGGGATTGGTTGCCGAAGCATCAGGGTCACCAAAATCCCATTCGTAACGGGTTCCATTCTCTGATTGGTTAGAAAAAATAACCTTAGCAGGTAATACATCTGCTTTTTCAAAGGTATAACTAAATTTCGCTACTGGTTTTGAAGCAGCCGGTGCCTTGATTTCTATAATCCTTGTAACTCCCTGACTTCCGCCGCTAGAACTTTTTGCCAGTAACTTGACGTAAAATTTTTTCCCAAATTTAAATTCATGAGTTTGAGGATCGTTGCCAGCTCCTTTTGTTCCATCGTCAAAATCCCACTCTAAGCTGGTTGCATTTACAGATGTACTAGTGAATGTAACCTGACATGGTGCCTGGCATCCCTGTGCCGGGTTAAATTCAAAACTAGCCACAGGAGCAAGTGGAACCTCCATGTGGCATCCTAAGGCACTTAACAGGATAAGAATTTGTGCTAATTTATTTTTCATACTATTCCAGTACAACAATGTTATATCAATGAGCAGATTATATTTTTAAAATGTAATCCGCAGATAAAGCCCTGCATATTTGTTTGTAGCGTCCCACTGAGGTGCCATACTAACCGGCTTGCGCCGTTGGTCAAGTAGTTTCTTATACCGTTTCGCCTCACTATTTGGCTTATTGCTCATCAACCAAAAGACCCCGCCCGCTAAGATACCAACTCCTGCGAAGTAGATGCCAGGGCTACCAAATTTCAAAAGACTTTCAGGTTTTGCTTGATAATTTTCTATTGATCCAAAATTTTCCCCGTTTGTCGACTGATCCGCTGCCGCATTCCACCAACTATTCAACCTCGAATTATTTTCGGTCAGCTCAGATTTATATTTGCTGTAGGAGCTATTGACAATAAAAAAAGTTGCTGCTGCCCCTGCCATACTGCCTATTGACAAGGCACGGTAAAGTGCAGTCTGCGTCTTGAATTTGGAAACCTTCTTTTCAAGGGCTTCGACAGCATTGGGTGAGACAAGTTTCTTTTTCTGAGCAACAGCAGCAGATCCCTCTGCTGGTTTCGTAGGCGTTACCGGTGCTGGTTTGTCGTCAAGTTTCTCCGGTTGATTAGATGTAATTATCGTCTGCTGTGTTTTGACAGGCTCCGCAGGTTGCGATTTTATTTTCTCTTCTTTAACCGTTTCTTCGGGCTTCACGGCAATTAAAGTTGCTCCACTGTAAGCCTTACTGTCATCCGTATTTTTAAGATTGTCGATCTTAACTTCTTTCGACTTTTCATCCTCTTTTTTTAGTGACGTGTTGGTAGTGCTGTTTACGGCTAGGGCTTCTGAAACCGGATTTTTCACATCGGGTGTATAGTAATTAATCCCGCTAATTCGCACGATCCATTGTCTATCCGGCTTATCTGCACGGAGCACCGCTTTACGATATACGCTAGGATATTTTGTTTTTTGAATTGAGTGAATATTTGATCGATGAATTTTAAACGTAACATTAATGTTAGCCAAGCTATCTTGTACAATCTCCCCGACCACTACCTCTGTTATGCGGATAGTAGGCCTGCTACTTTTTGTATAATAATCAGATAGGTCCTTAAGATAAGAAGCAATATTTTGATCCGGCCCTTTCATCTTTACGATATTTTTAGGATTAATATCATCAGCTATTAAAACATTTCTTCCAGCAAAAATTTGAGTAAGACTTTGACTGTAACTGTCAAGCATCGCATTTTGTCTTTGCTGATCTGAAATATTCAACAAGGTCAGATTATTTAACAAATCCAGAAGTTTTTCTTCTACCACAATCCTTGCCTGAGACTGGATCTCTTTCTTATCCGTAGCAGTCAGTTCCTGACTCTGTGCAATACTCCGGCCTCCTAACAATAAGATAACGAACAGTAAATATTTAGTATCCATAGTCTTTGAGATTAAATGTCATTAAGCGATTCTTTTATAACGGAAGCAACGATATTTCCACTCGCCTATTTAGTTTCCTGTTTTCCTCTGTATCATTTCTATTTAACGGATATTTACCGCCTACACCAGTATAAAAAATCTGGTCTTCATTAACGCTGCGATTCAGGAGATAACTTCGTATAACACGTGCCCTGTTTTCTGAGAGCCCAATATTTTCCTGAGTCTTCCCCACATTATCGGTATGACCGACTATACGGATTTTTTGTTTGGTATTTAAAATCAGCTTTCTGGCAAGTGCATTTAATTTTTCCTGCTCCTGCGGCTGAAAGTTATAAGTGCTCTGGTTAAAATAAATCGTTATGATTTCGACAGAATCGGTCTGGCTTAGTTCGCTTCTTTTATGTATCGAAATCCCAAACGAATTACTATTCAGCATGGTCAGTAGCAAACCAGGGAAAGACAGAAAAATTACTAATCTTAACATTGATGTTCTCTATATGAGCAATCTTAAATTATTTTACTGATCGCAACATGCACCGCTAATGGCTGAGTAGGAAAAGTCTCACTTAGTTAAGTAAAGCGACTGATACCTCCTTATCGCAATTCAAAATTAAATGGGCAAGCCCTACGAATCAATACGTCAATTGACGTATATTTTTAAGCAACGAAAAGAAAACTGGGAATAAACGGACTGCTGCAGACCACTAAATAAATGATGAATTAAAAACGTTGATATTTATCAAAATCATCATAATTTTCGATAAATAATAATACTAAAACATTTTCAAATACAATTATTTGATTTTGGAAGATCTTTCATGGAAAAATCAGTTACCAAATACTAAATTACCTATATGTGGGTATTCTTTCAATTTGATCTGCTCGTTACATTTGTTAGAGCGTTTAAACACGATACAATAGGCTCCGAGTGGGTCTTATCAACAATGATCGCGAGCAACTGGTAAAATTTGATTTTTAGTAAAAAAACTTTGGATCCTTACGTATAACTTTCCACGATATGGCCAATTACATGTTTACTTATAATCAGGAGGTTGGACATCAGGGCCAGAGCCTGGTCCCACATTTTCCAGGCGGTAAATCTGGAGTAACTATTGGCCCAGGGTATGACTTGGGGCACCGCAATATTCAGGAAATATATACCGACCTAACAAACGCAGGGATTGATTCTGAAACAGCTTACGCGCTACTTGACGCCGCAAATAAAACAGGCAGGGAGGCAAACGAATGGATATCCGGCAGAGGAGGAATTATAATAACGGAAGAACAACAACGATCACTTTTCGAAAATGTTCTAGTACCTGAATATGAGTCCCGTGTACAAGAGCAGGTATCAGCTTTTGTGCGACACAATTCAGAATTCTTATCAGAAAAAACGGAATGGGCTGATCTTTCCACTAAACAGAAAGAAATTCTTTTTGATTATGTCTATAACACGGGCAGCCTCTCCAAGTCTCCCGAAATGACTATCGCAGTGCTTAATGAAGACTGGGATACTGCGGCTCTGCATTATGAAAGATATTCCGGTGAACAGCCGCTTGCTTACCGTAATGAGATGTTTTTTAGAGCCTTTTTAGATCCTGACACTTTTGGATTAGAGGATTTTCCAGAATATGAAAGGTTCGATGAACTGTCTGTACAGGATAATTTGTCGGACGAAATTGATCACCTGTATTTTAACGAGGCAGACGACTCATCAGGAAGTAATTCAGACGAGTGGTATGAGCAAGGATAACTTTATTTTAAATACCATCAATCCCCTATCAACGTTTGAAAATACTTTACTAACCTATGTTAACTCAATCAAATCTTAATGACTTCGCCGCTTTTGAGCTTTTTAAAGTTTCAATTGGCGGTAAGAACAATATTAATCTTTCCGGACAACCCGAGGAAGTAGTATCTCCAAAGTTTATCAAGAAGGGAAACAAGAATGTAAGTTTTGAATTGAAAAGCCAGCGAGAGCAAATTGCACGGGATTTGCACGACGGCATAGGATCACAGCTTACGCACATTATTTCCAAATTAGACATTATGGCTTTTAACCATAAAGAATTGGAAGAGCCGTTATCTGCCTTAAGAGAATTCACCAGCGAAACCTTCCAGCAATTAAGAGAAACAATATGGGTTTTGAATCAACCTGAGATTTCGTATGGACAGTTAACAGAAAGGATCCGCGGGCTTCTTACCCGAATATCAGATGACCTGGAATCACAAAAAATAAAAATTGTCGCTTATGGCGACGGATCTTTGCTTCTTTCTCCGAGGCTAGCCTCGTCCATTTTCAGAATTGTCCAGGAATCTGTTAATAACGCCATGAAATATGCAGATTCTACGGCTATCTCAGTGTGCCTTGCGACAGATCAGAAAAGCTTAACAGTTCTGGTAAGCGACAATGGTAAAGGTTTCCTCACCGAAGAATTATGTCTTGGTTATGGTTTGCTCAATATTAAAAGACGTGCCGAAGAATTAAATGGCTTTCTCGATCTTAATTCTTCAATCTCCGGGACTAACGTCTTAGTCGAATTCCCACTTGAATAGCCACAAAATACGTCAAATGACGTATTTTGTGGCTCCTTGCCAAAGACTTATATTTGTAAATATGCATCGGCACTTTCTACCGATGCCTTAGTTTCTCACTGCCTCACTTTACCACCAAATTTAAAAATATGCCTAGGATAACGGTTGGATTAGTAGAGGATAACCCGACAATTGCTACGGGAATTTGGGATAAATTATCGTTAAGTGAAGACATCCAGCTCGTACTTCGTGCTATCAACGGAAAAGATCTGTTTAAACAACTTCGAAACACCCAAATACCTGAGGTGTTCTTAATGGATATTGAAATGGCTGAGATGGACGGGATATGTACGACCAGGTTATTAAAAGAAAAATTTCCGGACGTCAAAATTTTGATCCTGACAATGTTTGACGACGACTTGAAACTGTTTGAGGCTATCAAGGCTGGCGCATCAGGTTATCTGCTGAAAGATGAAAAAACACATAAAATCATCAATGCTATTACCGAAGTACTCGATGGAGGAGCGCCAATGTCGCCACTGATGGCATCCAAAGCACTTGAACTTTTAAGGCAAGGTTCTAACAATCTTCAGATTCAGTCTGTATCAAAAAATGCCGAACTGACACAACGTGAGAATGAAATTCTGGAATGCCTGGTCAGAGGCCTTAACGTCAGACAAATCAGCGAACAATTGTTCGTATCTGATAAAACGATCCGAAAACATCTGGAACACATTTACCAAAAATTGCAGGTCAAAAGCAGTCGTGAAGCAATGGCCAAGGTGATGGGAAAAACAGTCTGATTTTTGAACTCTGGAAAAGTTGGCATAACCGTAAACCTATCTACTCTGTTTTATTCAAAATTGATATTAATTGTATGTCTCACTCTTACATCGTTTCCAGCTGTCCGGCCAGCAATCCACCGTGGCATCGCTTTTACAAGTCTGACAGCTTCCTGATCACAGCCATGCCCCAAGCCTTTCAACACGTGAATGTCTTCACGAGTACCGTCGACGTTTACAACAAAGGATAGTCTTACTGATCCTGAAACTAACGCACTACTTGCTTCGTCAGGCATCTGGAGATTATTTTCGAGCCAGTTGTTCATAATCGCTGTTCCTCCCGGAAATGTTGGCGATTCTTCTACAACCAGATATACTGATCCCAGCACCGGCTCTTTCTTGAAATTCTCTACGTCTTTTTTTGTTTTCTTGTCAATCGGTAGGATAGCAGCTTCGGAAATTTTCGGCGCAGCTATTGCTTCCGTTTTCTGTTTCATTTTAGGTATTGAATCCATCTTTACAACAGGTTGTATAGCTACCTGCGGTTCAGATCGTACCTGCATAATATAAAAGGCCAAACCTCCCAAAGCAGCAACAGACGCAGCCAAAACGGCAACAATAGTATTTTTTTTAGAACTGGGTTTCAAAATTATTTCATCCTGATACAATGGTACACGTGGAATTTCGATAGGTGGTGCAGGCACAACAACATTCTGCTCCAACACCCTGGTTTTTTCATCCATTTGTACCTGAGTCGACCTTCTAGGAGCTATTTTTTTGAGCACCTGTGTCTCTTCGCCATTTCCTTCATGAGTCGGATTCCGTACCTTACCTAATAGCTCGTCGACACTTTTAACTCTTAGAGTAGGATTGACGATCAGACAAGCATCGATCATTCTCCTGTAATTTTCGGGAAGTCCTTTTAGATCCGGAATAAAATCCAGCGCCAAAACACGTTTCATATATTCGATTCGCCCGGATTCGGTAGCAATGCTGATGTCATCTGCACGGAAGGGCAGCTTTTTACCATTGAACCAGACATATATAGCCAAAATACCAAAACTCCAAAGATCAGCGTTGGGCCGCAGTTCCTTTGCCTCCCATTGTTCGGGAGCAGCATAGGCATAAGTACCAGCCCCTGTCAGATTGGTAACATAGGATTTGTCGTCCACACTGGCTTGTCTGCTGATACCAAAGTCCGTTATAAGCGGTATATAAAAACCTCTTCTTTCGACTATAAGGATATTTGACGGTTTCAGATCGCTATGGATAATGAGAGGCTTGTGCTTGTGCAAATATTGAATTCCATCCAGCAGGCCATCAATGATTTTTTGTCGCTGCATTTCACTAAGTGTATGTTTGGCAAGCAGCTGGCTGAGGTTACCATGCTCATAATATTTCATTAGAGCTATATCATGCGTACCTATGCCCGGAAGTTTTATCCTTCTACAATCCATGTACCGGGCAATGTTGGGATGTTCAAGAAGCTTCACTCTTTCGTATTCACTTAAAAGGCTAAACTCTTCCATTCCAGGTTGAACCTTCGACATTTTGAGAGCAATAAATTCATTTCTTACATTGTCCCAAGCCTTAAAAATTTTCCCAAATCCACCTTCTCCGAGCAGGTCGTTGTCGGGGTCATAATCAAAGCGATCCGTAAATTCAGCAGCGGTCATGATATTAATATATTATATCCCATTTTCTGAGAATGGCTTGTTATTACTTTATTTCCTGAATTAGGGTTTCGGTTCTAAATCCTTGAGTGATTCCACTTCACTTCTATCCTCAGACACCGATTTTTGCCTTTTGAGAATTGTATCCGGTGTTATCTCCTTATTTTTTACTTTGATCGCCCGATCCACCTGACTTTTTATAGTATCCCTGATATGACCAGCCCTCAATCGTATTTTATCTGGCTCACCATGCGTTGGAGATTTTACTATTATCTCAGTTCCTTCACTTCTGGACTGAGTGGCTGCAATCGCCGAATCACCAGCTTGTGCTATAAAGGTTAACCCCTTACTTTCCTTTATAATCAAATTTTGTTTACCAGTCAAATAGATGTAATAATAAATGCCAGCAGCCAGCAACATCGCAGCAATGACAAAGATTACCGGATAGATAAATCGGCTGGCTTCACCAGCTGAATGCTTAATATCCTGAAGATCAGAGTCAACTTCGGAAATATCTTTATCGGCGTTGTCTCCTGATCGTCCTACCGTGTCGTTGACTTCTGAAACTTTAATCAAGTAAGCTGAAAAGTTGTCTCCAGTTTTGCCTTCACATTCTTCTTTAATAGCATGCATGATTTGTGTAAGAGATATATTCCCGGCCTCGTCCGTGCGCAGATGATATTGCAATAATTCCTCATAAAGCTGTTCCAGAACCCCATCGGTACACATAAAAAAATAATCACCTGCTCTTAAATTATCGATCAGCGTGAAGTCAGGAGGATCGTGCCTTCCAGAGCTGATTACCCTGGTAATAACATTTCTTTTGGGGTGTTCAAGCGCCTGCTGCTCGGTAAGCAGCCCGGTTTCAACGAGCTCATTCACCCACTTATGATCTTTGGTCCTAAGTAGCACTTTTCCATCCCGGATATGATAAACCCTGCTATCACCCAGGTGTGCTACCGCAACGCCCGTTTCACCAAATGAAAGTAAGGTAAGTGTGGTTGCCATTCCCTGCGTTTCTGGGTCTTCACGTTCAAAGTCTTCAAATCTATCCCTCGTGTATTTAAGAGCTGATTCACAGTAGTCTGCAGAAATCGATGATACAGGAAAGTTTTGAAAATATTCAGACAATGCTGTGCAGGCAAGCTGGCTCGCTACCTCACCCTTATGTTCTCCCCCCACCCCATCGCAGACAAGAAACAACCGGTCGTTGGAAGTCGCTGTACCAATCCAGGGATAAACATGATCCTCATTGTTTGAACGATCTCCTAATTCAGAAAAACAGATGGGTGGAAAAATTCTTACATCCATAGGTCTACTTAATGATTACTGTCTGAGCATAATCGGTCTCCTGTACGATCCTGGATGCATCATGTGCACTCGCCGCAGAAATCAAAGTCTTAATGACAACTTTTGTATTTCCCATCTGAATAGTATCTCCATCTTTCAGGTATACCATATCTTTTGGTCTAAGCGCTGCGGGCTGTGCATTTACAAAAGTTCCGTTTATGCTCATCTGTTCGGCATTGCCGCTATTCATTTTCACATCCGAAAGAAAATATTCGTAGCTTCCGGTCCGACTTGGCTTAACTTCCAGTATGCAGTGGTTTCTGCCCATAAATGGATCATTCGTTTCAATCATGATATCGCATGGTCTGCTGATACTTTTCCGGCCCACAATCTGCCTTCCGATCCTCAGAGGATACGTTTGTTGTTCCGCATTTTCATCATGTACGACAAGCCAACCAAGTTCCATAGCATTGGGACGACTGCCAGCCGGAGAGGCAATATCGTTATCCGGTGCTTTATAAGCAGTATCAGGTTTGAAAGCGTCAGTAGGCTGTGTGGTCACAAGCGATGGCTTCACTCCTGCGGAGACAGGGTTCGGATAGCCGCAATTTGAACATTTAACAAGTGGCGAGGCTGTATTGCCGATTACTAACCGCGCAGCACATTTACGACAGGTGATTTCCATTTTGCCCAGTCATCAAGGTTTGTGGTTTATGATAAAATCTCATCGCTATTTCCTTCGGAATTTTCATAAGGATCGTCCGGCGATTCATTTTCTTCAAATGATAACGCGGCTGAGTCATAGTCGTGTGGAAAATCGTCCGGTTCAAAAGTGGTAACTGCCGGACTTTCCGGTGGACCAAAATTCATTTCCTGCAACGGATCTGTTTCAATAAATTTTATCGTTTGGGTATCCGAATCATATACATAACCCATTTCGATCTTGCCGTCATTGTCAAAATCGAGCCCAACGACCGGTCCCCTGTCGTCAGAAAGATAAGTGACTGCGTCGACAGTATTGTCAAGATTACTGTCCATACTTACTAGAAACACATCACCTTCCTGATAGATGACTACTGGCAGTGGCCCTGTTGCCTGAATAGCACTGTTTTGGCTAAAAAAACCCAGATCACTATCCTCAGGAAAATACTCCATTTTTTCTATATCCTGAATACTCATCGTAATGGGATCAATGACTGACGCGTATGTTTTTCCTGTTGCAGAATCGTAGTCATACCGCGTATCTAGGACCCCGTCGCCATCGGTGTCCATTAAGACAAGTGGAGGCTGGCCATGAATACGGGCCATTAGCATTTCCGCATTACCATCCCCATCTTTATCGATTCCTGTCCAGGTAATTGGTCCTCTGTCTGCAACAATTACATTTTGCTGAATATCCAACAATACCATTTCTTCTACAGGAGCATCCGGATGAATAATTGGCTCTGCTCCTGAAAGCCATCTTTCTTTATCATTTTCGGCAACCAAATTCCATTCGTTATCTGTGAACGTGCTGTAAAAAGTATCCCGCCAAGCGAAAAGGCCGGCTGGTCCCACCTCTTTACGCGCTGCATCGAAAGCCTCGATAAATGTCATTTCATCACCGACACAGGCTACTGGTGGAACATCAGGGATTTCCAAAATGGCGTGGTGCAGGTCTGATTTGGTAGCATGCTGCACAGCATCTGAAGAATGATTATCGTTCTTGTGTTCACGTTTCGATGGGGCGTGTGGCAACTGTTCAACTTTCGAAAACGCAGTTTCTTTTGCAATCTCAGGGACCGCCAGATTCAGCCGAGGAGCAGTTAAATTCTCTGACAAGTCTGGATTAGGTGCAGGAGTGTTTGATTCGTCAGAAAAACTAGAAATGACAATGGCACCCAGCCCGATTGCCAACGCTCCCCCAGTCGCCAGAATAATCTTTTCCTCTTTCGTAAGCGGTTTCAAAATCGGCATTTTATCAGGAAGCAGCGGTTTCACTGCGGCAGAAGCTCCGAAAACAGTACCCTGGGCTGCAACGGGTGTATCGATAAGACTCTTTGCCCAAACCTGGGTTTTTTCAAAATCAAAATTGTTCATACAGTAAATGATTTTCAGGACGATCAAGGTATCAGTGGTTTCTTGCAGGCACGGCAGTATTTGGTTTTTTCCAACAGTTCAAAAGGCTGCTGTATGAAAGTATGGCAATGAGGACAGACATAATTGATCTTGTACCAATCTTCCATTCCCATGAAAGTCTTTTTCTCCTTACTCAGTTTTTTTGAACTAAGTAAGGCACTGACGGCAAAGCCAAGCGATATAACACCACCCGCGTAACCAAAAACTTTGTAATCGGCAGGTAAAGCCTGTGCTAATGAACCGATAACCGCACCCATGGGAAAACCCAGTCCCTGTATTCTCGAATTTATTGATTCCTGGGCTTGTATCTCAGCAATTCTATTACGTTTCTCCCTATAATCGTCATTAACTTTTTTTAAATTCCAGGCTATTTCCCGAAGTTCTTCATCCTGAGTTGAAGCTTCTTCGACCGATCTCATATTTTTCGACTCACTAATCGGGCTCCCCGGAACTAATTGTTTACGACCCAGAATTATATCCCATGAAAGCAGTGTCTGACCCAGTTTTATTTGATTTTCAGTAGTAATTTCCTTGCGATAAATCCTCATGCCGTCAACAAATGTCCCGTTTGCCGAGCCAAGATCCTGAATTTCCCAGGTATTTGTTACCGGAGAAATCAGCGTTAAAGCTGCATGCGTTCCACTCACATCATGATTGTTCAGGATAATCGTATTCCCTGGTTTACGCCCGACGGTAATTTTTTTAACTGGCACATTCATACTTCAACATCCCTTATATCTTTTTGCGTTTTCATGAAAGACAGTTCTTGTAAACTGTTTTTAAGGTATATGCAAGTAGCAAAAAGAGGTCAATTTAAAAAATACGTCATTTGACGTATTTCGCCAGCACCATATCTTTAATAACATTGCATCGGTAATTTATACTTACAGGCGTAATGTTAACAAGCAACCTCACCGACGAATTAATAAGAGCCTTTCAGATCGCCCAGGCGACTGCAAAGGAATTCCGTCATGCGACTTTTTCCCCCGCTCATTTGCTTGTGGGACTGTTGCACAATGATGTTGGGATCGGCAGCACGCTCGTGAGTTGGAATACGGACATACAGTTTATTAGAGATTGGGCTGAGTATAAAATCGAAAAATACCCGAAGTCCGCCAGGATCACAGAAGAACCGATTGGAGACGAAAAGGTGATGAAAGCAATGGAGGTAGCTGACGTTATTCGTCTTAAGCTAGGTGAGCAAGAAATTTCTCCATTTGCGCTTCTGATAGCAGTAACCAGGCCCGAAGTCGCTTTTTCTAAAAATGAGCTTAAGGCTTTTCCTTTGACCGAGTCTTTCCTTTTGACAAAAACATTGGAGGATGTTCAATCAGAAGGAACCGAGCAGTCACTTTTAGGAAGTAACAATGCTGGACATGCTACTTCCCTCGCACCAAGCCCTACCCCTACTGCGAAAGCAATTTCCAGATTCTGTATTGATAAAATAGAAATGGCAAAGGCTGGAAAAATCGATCCAATTGTTGGCAGGGAAAAAGAGACCCGGATGATGATCGAAACTCTTGGCCGCCGGACAAAGCCGAATGTTATTATAGTCGGGGAACCAGGAGTGGGCAAGACGGCTCTGGTTGAGGGCCTGACGCATCTCATACTAAATAAAAACGTCCCGGATCATCTGAAAAATGCTCATCTCTTTCAACTCGATATGGGCTCGCTGATTGCCGGAGCCTCCTATAAAGGTGAAGTTGAAGACCGGTTAAAAAATATTATTGCAGAAATTAAACAATTTGAACGGGCACTTCTCTTTATTGATGAGATACACGTTTTAATGGATCCGCAAGGTGGGGTTTCAGGACTTGCCAATTTGTTAAAACCTGAACTTGCAAGAGGCGAATTAACCGTCATAGGCGCTACAACGCTGGACGAATATCGAAAATACATGGAGCGCGACGAGGCCTTCAGCCGTCGTTTTGAATTGGTTAAGGTCGAAGAACCTGACGATAACCGCGCCCGGAGAATGATTGAAAAAGTTATTCCTTCTTTTGAGAAGCATCACGCACTGACTATTGATTATGAAGCTGTAAAAGAAGCTGTAATCCTATCAAGACGTTATATAAAAGATCGTCGCTTGCCCGATGCTGCCCTGGATTTAATTGACAGGACCATGGCTGCCCGAAAACTGATGAGTGAAACCACAGCCTTGGAAGTTGAGTTTTTAAATACCGAGTTCGATCGTATCCGAACAGAATATGGTTTACAAGATCCGGTTTTTTTTATGGAGGAGCTTCACTGGTTTGAACAGCAGCTCCACGACAGATTAAGCCCGGTACTGCTTGGGCAGATTGAAGAACTTAATGATATAAAAAACATTGAAGATCCGGCGCTTGCAATTGAAACATTATCAGCACTTCTGAAAAAAATAGAGAAGCAGGGCCAGCAACATAAAGATCTTGTCGACAAAACAGACATAGCCGCAGTAGTTGCCTATAAGACCGGTATTCCGCTGGGAAAAATACAGGTAAATGAACAAGAAAAATTGCAGCTGCTCGAAGATCATCTTCGAAAAAGAGTAGTTGGGCAGGATACTGCAGTTGAAATTATTTCCAATGCAATTCGTCAAAACCGATCCGGGGTTGGCGAAACCGGAAAACCAGCTTCATTCTTTTTGCTCGGTCCTACCGGAACTGGGAAAACTGAGTTGGCAAAGGCAGTTTCAGAATTACTATTCAATGATGAAAAAGCCCTGATCCGTTTTGATATGTCGGAGTATGCCGAAGAACATACTGTTTCGCTATTGAAAGGATCACCTCCAGGTTACATTGGCTATGAGGAAGGAGGATTGCTGGTTACAAAAATCCGTCAGCAACCGTTTGCCGTTCTGCTATTCGACGAGGTTGAAAAAGCTCACCCAAAAGTGTATGATATCTTTCTTCAGATACTCGATGAAGGCAGACTTCATGATACATTGGACCGTGAAGGGGATTTTACCAATGCAATTCTTTTGTTCACCTCAAACATCGGCTCGCAATTTATAGTGAAGGAATTCAATGAAGGCAGAGTTCCGACACAAACGGACCTGATACAAAATATGGAAGGATACTTCCGTCCGGAGTTTTTAGGACGATTGACAGGATTGACTCCATTCCGTCCAATCACTGAAGATACGATCAAAAAGATTTTCAATTTCCAACTCAAACCACTTCTTAAAAGCCTTGATAAGCTGGGCATTAAGCTGACAATCGACGAAGATGCGGAGCAATCGCTGGCCAAGGAAGGTTATAATCCTCAATTTGGTGCACGTCCAATACGTGCTGTGATAGGAAATCGGCTTCGACAGCCTCTTTCAAAAATGATTATTTCCGGAGAGATTAGCAAGGGAAGTGTAGTCAATTTAAAGATCAGGGAAGACGGAGAATATGTGTGGAATTATTAATGGGACAATTTATGACAACTTCCCTTAATAAAATGATTTCGTATAGACATAATAGTTACACGTAAATCGGACGCGTTACAGAAAATAGAGGTAGAGTTTAATAAAATGTATCCTTAACATTTATAACAGATATATCCATGGCAGGCCAATTTGATTTTATCCGCCCGGGAGGAAACGTAGATCCTAACGCAAACAAGGGCTACGAAAAAATAGAAGCACTACCTCCTTCGCGTACACTTTATGTTTCGGCTTTCAACAATAGTCGGGATATCGAAAAAGCGACCAACCTGGAAACAGTCGAATCGGTATTTCAGCATTTTAAGCCTCAGATTGACACAGAATTCCAAGACGAAGAAGGAGCGCCAGTATATGAAACTCTATCTTTCAGTAAAATTAAAGATTTTTCCCCGGAAGGAATGTTGCAGCAAAGTCCTTTTCTTAAATCGCTTTCAGAGAAGGAGTATAATTATGATCGTTTTTATAAAAACCTGAAAAACAATCGGCAGTTGCAGAAAGCTTTAAGCGATCCGGCAACCAGAGCATCCTATTTAAGCGCATTACAAACTTTAATTGGTGAACTTAAGGAAAGCCTTTAACGATAGTTTTTTGAGATAAATAGGATCATTTCCATAAGCTAATACTCAGACCATTTTCCAAAAATAAAAAGATTTTCAACCGAAGCTGTTGGCTATTGGCCAAAAGCTAACTCCTAACAAAATGGCCAAATTAGAAGAACAACCACTTAAGACCTCAGAGGAGGTGACATATAAAGATCCCGCCGTTACCAGAGAGGCGCCTAAGACGCTTACCCTTGACGACAGCTTGGAAGTGTTGAAATCCTTAGGAGGTTTTAAATTTATCGAGACCACGGTTGAAGGCGTTCGTGATCTTAATCCACTGAAGAAAGGCGCAAAAGCCAACTACTTATCAGATGAAGATACTTTAGAGGAACGTCGCGAATTGCTGAAACGTCTGGAAATGTGGTCTGAGCTACTTGGCAATACTGAAAAAATCGATGAGCTTCAAGCGAAGGCACTGAATGGTCAACAAACTAATGAGACCCTCGTAAAACAAAATCAGGCCCATGTTCTTGAGGAAACCAAAGACCTTGAACGCTCTTATCAGGGTTTAGCTACATTCTTTCTTAATTCAGAAGAAAAATCTATCCCAAAGCTTACGATTATCAATGCTTCAATTGATCAGGCGGCAGATATCAAGGATGGTGAAGTACTAAAAGTTGTCGAAGATGAACTATATGACAAGTATCAAAAATATGATTTGAGCGACAATTACTCGCTTTTACTCATGCCAGGCTATCTGGGTAAAAATACCGTAATTGATGCCTTCTCTCGTGTCGCAAGCAAAAATAAGGTCATGATGATTACTGATTACGAGGATCATGAAACGGCAAAAATGGCTATCTCTGATTTCGAGAAAAATAAGATTGCCGATGCAAGCAATCACAAAGCAAACCTACTCATGGCATGCAACTGGCTGGTGGGACGCAAAGCGTATAATGAACTCGGAGAGGAGGAGGCACTTTTCATACCGCCGTCCACCGCGCTAGCTGGCCGAATGCGTTCAGTATTAATGTCGCAGCCGGTGGCTGGTGCCACGTATGGCTCGTTAATCGGCGCGGAAGGTACACGTTTTGAAATTGACCGCAATCAGGCAGGAGATATGAACCGGCTGGGAATGATTCCAATGCTTTCAGCTTACGGAAAAGTTCAGGCGTTCTCTGACCGCACTATGTTCAATGGAGATAATGTAGGGCTTCAAACTTATTCTGTCGTACGGGTTTTTGATTGGATTAATAAAGTTCTGGTCGATTTTCTGGACCGCTATGCATTTCAGAATTACACATACGAAACAGACGAGAATTTAAGAGATCAGATTTCGGCATTCCTGAACAGCATCATGGGCTCAAAAAAGCTGATCAAAGATTACACTGTCAACGAAATCAAAAGAGATCCAGGTGATATCAAAAACATCCTGATAGATATATCTATAACTCCTCATTTTTCTGCGAGAAGCTTTATGGTGAGTCTTTCCGGAATGGATGGAGGCGATGAATGGAAAACCGAGGTTAAATAATAAATATTAATTTTTTTTCAACTTAATCAATTCTAATCATGGCTTTTGAAGCAACAGTATCTATCGATGGCGGCACGGCGCGTAAACTACACCATTGTTCTTATTCAGTATCACAAAGTGCGGACTATGTGACTGGGAAAACGACTTCTGAGGTGTTTGCAGGTAACGTTACATTGGTTGTTGAAGGATTAAAGGAATCGGAATTCTGGAAGCTGGCGATACATCCAACCAAGCGTAGCAAAGGAAAAGTTGTTTTCAAGGATCCGGCAGACATCAAAAAAGACCTTAAAATAGTTGAATTCGAGGATGGTGCAGTAGTTGGTTATAGTGAATCCATGGATGCAGGATCAAGTGGCACTATGACTGAAAACATCACAATTTCTTGTAAGAAGCTGATTGTTGATGGGGTTGCGTTTGAAAAGAAATGGTAGATATATAATACGGAGTTATATTAGCCATAGTACGACTCCAATAAAATATTAATGATAGTTACACAAAAACCAGTAGCTAAAAGTTTGTCTGACTTAAATCATTAACCGTCAACAGTTATGCCAGATACAAAAGAAGATGGTTTATCCATTGAAGTTTTTAAAAAAGGATTAAAAAAGGATGAAAGTGGTAGTGAAGAACCTCGGCTTTATTTTTATGTAGATGGAAGAAATAAAGACTTGTTGAATATTGGCTATGGATTTCATTATAAGAAATGGAGCAAGTTTTTGGAAAAATTTCGGCAGTATGGTTTGATCAATTTTGAATGGAATCTTAGTTATAATTGGAATGGCAAACTACCAAATCGCAAGCCAACTTTGGAAACGGACGTTCGCAATGACTATATATTTGTAAAAGAGAAAAAACTTGCAGCCAACGAAGCAATGATGCAAACAAAGACAAGAGCAAGTAAATTCGAAATCGAGAATATGTTTGATAAACTATTTATCGCCTTTTCTAAAGAAGGAGAAAATTGGTATAATGACAACAGTGACGTAAATGTGGCGAGATCGGACATTTTTTTTCCACGCTGGGAAGATCTTCCGGAAAAAGTAAGGTGGGTTATAATTGACATGAATTATAACGGAGGACTAGATCTATTGTACAAATTCAAGAATCTAAAAAACGCTCTAAAACGTGGTGATCTGATAGCTGCATCTTTTGAATGTAGATTTAAAGAATACGAGGGACAGGGGGGAATAATTACCAGAAATAATAAAAGGAGTAATTACATTCTAGAGTACTTAAAACCATCTCGGACTAACACGCAATATGCTTGACCAAAATTGCATATACCTTTATTCTATAAATACGAAATATCAAGCAACCACGTTTCATTCGGTCTAATGCATCTTCGCCTCGAAATAAACACAAACCCAAAAGGTCCAGTTATTGAAGAATTCCAAAACGGTATTCATTTAAAGGGCGATGCGTTATCGTACAAGGCTAAAAATCCAGAAGGTTATCAAGCCGGAGATTTGATTCTGACGACCGAATCTACTCCGGTTTATTTTAATATGAGGTTTAAGAAGGATAGAGTGCCACACCCGGCACCATTGGATATTTTAACAGGTATTTTTGAAGGCGACTTTGACTTCGGGTACATCAAACATGGCTATCAGATCAAGGAAATCCTCCAACAAAAAGAGGGACAAGGTTTGATAAAAATGCAGGCAGTAAGGATCGACGATGATAATTTTTTAGTCGAAATCAAAGATTCTGCTGCCAGTGTTATTTGGTCCGTCGCAAAGCTGAACGAATATTACTTTGTCCTCAAATCGACATCATTTTCCTTTGCTCTTAGTAAAGGAATGGCATTTGGTCTCCCACAAGGTGCAATTGCGGTAGGCAGCTCTGTAATTAGTGCGGCAATGAAGACTAAAAATATCCTGGCAATCTGCCAAAAGTTATTTCCGGTAGGTAATGATGGCTTACGTTTGTTCAGAACTGTAACCGTGCAGGCGGTAAAATTATTGAGAAGCAACAATTTCTTTATAATGTTCATAAGGCACTTGTCATCTCAACTTGGAAAGGCATTAATTACTAACAGGCAAGCATTGATTGACAATTACCTGCAGCAAAACGAAAAAGCTTTCAACGAATTAGCTTATAAGCAAATAGCATATTCGTTAGGTGCAGCGCTTGCAAGTACTCTTGAAAAAATGACGGCTAAGGCATTGAAATTGGACAAATTCTCGAAGGACGTAAACAAAATGTTTAAAAATTCAGAGGGCAATCCCTACGTCAAATGGTTTTGTGAAGAGTTTGTTCTTTCGATTATGGCATTAGTTAAACAATACACAAATCCATTTAGCCTGTTTCAGGATTATATTAAGAGAAGGTACGGAAATAAACCACAACCGAAGGATTTGTATTATATCAAAGATTCTTTCATTCAGGATTTTGTCAACACTAGCCTACAAAATTCATTTAAAAGAATTTTTGACAAATGGGCCTCTCTTGAGTTTGCTTCTTTGCGAACATCCGCTAAATAACCTGAACTTACAAATTTCATGATCAACCGGATTAACGTCACAATAGGCTCTTCTACAATAAAAAAATTTGTAGACCTGACACTTTCACAACCTTTTGATAATCACCACGTATTCGACATACATCTAACTTCGGATGATGTTAATGAAGTGATAGGCAAAAATAGTGGAAATCAGATAAGCCTTAAAGAATTAACCCAAAAATGGGCCGGTGAAAAAATGACGGTTTCGATTATTCAAGGAGAAACGGATATCTCGGGTAGTTTACAGCAGAAAACAGAACAAACTTTTATTGCAATAATTACTGGTGTTCAATTGCAGATGAAAGACGCTGTCGATAATACTGTTGTAATATCAGCTATTAGTCCTACCATATTGTTCAATACAGGTAGCAATACACGCTGCTTCATCGAAAAATCACTTTCCGATATTGTTAACGAAGTATTTAGGCCTTTTAAGGGTTTATTAAAAGCAAACATTTCTCCTTCCCATTCGACAATTATTCCTTACATAACCCAGTTTCAGGAAGACAATTATCACTTCCTGCAACGGCTTGCGGAAACCTATGGAGAATGGTTTTATTATGATGGGGATGAAATAATTTTCGGAAAAACTGCCCGCAATAAAACGATCGTCGCTAATTTGGAATATGGCAGCAACTTATCTCAGATGGAATATGATATTAGACTGGTACCTTTAAATTTCAAGGGTCAGTATTATGACTATTTCAAAGATGAAAAATTGGAGACCACTTCTGGTGGAGAAAAAGTAGTAGTTCCGGATTATGCTCAGACTGCAATGTCCAAATCTGATAATATGTTCAGCTATGAAAATCTGGACATTTCCTTTCAGGGACATAAGGAGAAAAGTACTCTCCGTCAGTCTGTGAAATTCCGAAAAACTGAATCATCTAACAAACTGGCCGTTTTGAAGGGAACAAGCAGCAGCCTGGAAGTCAGAATAGGAAGTCAGATTAAAGTGAAAGACGACATCATGGAAAATGGAAAACTTCTGCGAACCGATGACTACGGCTCTTTTATCATCACAAATATCAGACATTATGTGGATTCCCGGGGTTTTTATCAAAATAGTTTTGAAGCCATTCCGCAGGATATAGATTATCCACCAGTTGATTATCACGTATTCACCCCGAGAGCAGAATCTCAGCCAGCAAAGGTGATCAAAACCAACGATCCCGAACAAATGGGTCGCGTCAAAGTCCAGTTTTACTGGCAAAAAGATGGAGAAACCACTCCCTGGATTCGTGTAGCAAATGCTATGAGTGGGCAGGAACAAGGTGTATACTTCATCCCCGAAATTGATGAAGTTGTCTTCGTCGACTTTGAATTCGGCAATCCTGATTTACCGTTTGTAAGAGGCTCCATGTATCATGGGAATGTAAAGCCTGGCAATAACCTCTTTCATGAAGACAATATGATAAAGGGGATAATTACCAAAGGTGGAAATCACATCATTATTGACGATTCTGATGGCAAGGAAGAGATCAGGATTTATAATAAAAACAATAAAAATGAAGTCGTTCTTTCTATGGACGGCGATCCTCATATTCAGGTAAAAAGTGAAGGTAAAATCAAGCTGGAAGGAAAAGAAATTGAACTGAAAGCTGAAAAAATCAGCATGAGTGCTTCGCAGGAATGGACCGTTGAAACACAGCAAGGAAGTATAGAATCCAAATCCAAAATGAAAATTGAAGGAGCAACGGTTGACATTGAAGGTAAGTCGAAAACGTCAGTTAAAGGAAGCTCCCAGCTTGCGCTGGAAGGTGGCGCGCAGGCAAGTTTGAAAGCGGCAATGGTCATGATAAATTAAAATGGCTAAATATCATCATATACCGGTAGACTTCGGTGCGCTTTTAAAAATGAAAACGCTACCGGCAACTACTTTAAAGAATTCGATTAAAGAATACATTTACCTCATCCTGCTTACACAGCATGGCGAATGGCGCTATGACAACGATTTCCAATGTCTATTATGGCAAAAGGATTTTGAACAGACCGATAACCTCAATACCTGGATCGATCAGGTTAAAGACGACATCAGAAAGACAGTTCATAAATATGAAATCCGTTTGAAAATCAGGGATGTCGATGTACAAAGGGATGAATTACAGGAGTTAAATAAAGAAAATAAAGTATCGAGGATAAGAAACCGTCTCAATATCCGGGTAAAGGGAGAAATTATTCAAAGCGGAGAAAGTTTTGATGAAACATTTCTTATGTTTTTTGGCCCCATCACTGTGATCTGAAAAGCAATAAAGATTAATTTATGAACTATCAAATTTACTCTGGCCCAATTGAAAACAAAGACAGGATGGATCATAAGGCTCAAATTAGTTTCGAGGGTGGATACCAAGCTGTTTTACTTCCGGCCGGTTTTGTTTTATGGCGTTTCGTTTCGCAACTCAAACATAACCGCTTCGGCAGCTACTGGATCGACGGCACAACGATGACACAAATTATGAATGAGTTGCAGGAAGAGAGATAGGAAGACAAGGTTTAAAGAATAAGGAACAGGCTGACAATTAAAGTGAGTGGCAGCATTATCCAGTCAGATGAAAGTTTCGATGAGGATTTCTTAATGTTCTTTAGGCCAATTACTGTGGTTTAATGAGCTGACGGCTGTAAGTATTTGGCTATTTGCTAATTTCAATAGAAATGTCAGCTTCTGCAACTGAGCAAACTGTCACTGTGGGAGACAATTATTTGATTTTGAAAAAAACATTTACCATCGTGAAAACTTATTCTGGACCTATTGCCAAAGAAGATGAAATGGATTCTGAGGCGAGGGCGAGTTTTGAAGGAGGTTATATGACGGTTCTGTTACCGGTTGGAACCGTACTCTGGAGGTTCGTTTCAGAAGATCGGTTTAATCAACGTTTCGGACCATTCTGGATGGATTCTGCCACAATGAGCAGTATTATGGGTTACTTGCATACAGCCGGAGACTTTTCCAGTAGAAATAAAAAGGAAAATATAAAGAATAGTCTGGCCATCCTGACCGGGTGGCAGAACCCGGGATGGCGTGTGAAAATAACTGTAAACTATGAAGTGATCGCCTACGTTGGTAAAACTCGTGCGCAAAAGCAGTTCAGGGATATCGAAAATAGTGCTTTTGGGGGAAACGGTAAAATACAAAAGGCCACCGAGTTCAGAATAGGTGGATTTGAACAATACGTCATTCCTAGATTCCGAGGTTTGTCCAACGAAAATAAGCTGGCGAGGGTTGAGCATTTCGTACATATTTAAACAGCGGTAAAAAACATAAGAAGGTAATAATCACGCAAATGTTTTTATTTCAGTCAACAGTTAACAGCTACTGGCTAAAAGCTTTGGAAAAAATGGAGATAGTCGAAACCAAAGAATCGATAAAACGGCGGTTACAATCAGAAGCGGCCCGGCAATGGGGCGTTGATGAATCTGAGCTACGAAATGGCTCTTTTGATCCTCTGATCGACCTGCTGTTTGGTGCTTTCTCAGTTGAGTCAGAAAAAATATGGCAGGAAATGGAGATTTCCAGAAGCCGTATTGTGAGTAGAATGGTTGAAAATATACTTCCAGAGGCATTAACAGGGATTATACCTGCACATGCTGTTGCCATGATTAAACCAGTTTCAGGAAATAGCGACATCCTTCAGACGGACCACTTCTACACCTCGGGGAACGATCCTGTTCACATGACTGCTGCGGGATCCTTTCATTTATCCGGATCAAGCATTCAAATCATCGCAACAGGTAACCGAATTGATAAAATAAATAATTCATCTCAAAGAGAATCATTAGTAAAGCTAAGCCAGAATAACGCGGTTACTCCCAATACTTGCTGGCTCGGAATCGATTTGCCGGAAAACAGCAACCTGGATACACTTCCGCTATTTTTTAACTGGCCCGAAACGCAGGACAGAGTCAAATATCTACCCTACATTTCAGCGATAAGTTTTTCGGGAGATAATCCTAAACCGGCAAGCAGCCAGACTTTTCGTTTTAAAAGTCAAAATGGAATTGAATTTTTGTACCGCAAGGAGTCTCAAAATAACTTTTTTGATGGCTACGAAGAAAATGTCCGTAACTATTATAAACCGTACTTCATAACAATCAGCGGATTTGGAAACAATGTTTCAAAGAAAAGGTATCCGGAAGAATGGAATGAACAATTACTTGACCAATCTACAAAAGCCACTCTTTCTCAAGAGCTATACTGGATTAAACTAATCTGCCCGGCTGCCATCCCGGCAGAAGCTCTGAACCGTTTAGAAATCATTTCTAACTGTGTACCGGTAATAAACAGAAAGCTTATTCATCAACGGGGAAGGCTGCAGCCCTTGTTTAATGTATTTGGATTGGCAGACGACGCTGGATTCCTTGAGATAGAACGGGTCTTAAATGGAGATGGTGAAATACTTACATCCGTAGATCAGAAGGAAATCTCTGAACGTCAAAATGTTTACGCGCTGAGAAAAAAGAATGTTGCAAGATATGATCATAGGGATGCGTTTGAAAGTTTAGTTGACGTCACCGCAAAAATTCGCGACGATCTTGCAGCATTTGAAGCAATGGATAATTCCATTTTAACAAATCATCTTGATATCATTAATCGTAGTATTTCTAAAATCAATGAGCATCTTGAAACGATCGACTACAAGGTTCCGCAGATTTACGTTTTAGTGAAAACAAAATCAGCCGGCACCATCTTGGATGTATATTTCTGGACTTCACTAGGAAGCAAAGCAAACGGAATAAGTGCATTTTCCAAGTTGAATCAGGAATCCTCGAATTCATTTAAGTCCTCTGCAGCACTCTTAATTTCACCCAGTGTGGCTGGTCGTGACGTAATGGATGAGACACAAAAACAAAAAGCATTTAAAGAGTCGATACTTACCAGAGGCCGAGCTGTCACTGTCGAAGATTTTCGCACTATTGCGTTGAATCATCTGGGTAAATCAGCTTTAGAAGTAGAGGTAAAAAAGGGTTTTAAAATAGGGCAAACGAGTGAGGTTGGTTTGTTAAAAGTATTAGAAATTAACATTTTACCGGAACCCTCCCTGAAAGAAAATGAGGAGTGGTGGCTGAAACAAGCACAACTACTTAAAAACAGCCTTGAGCAAAGGTCGACCGGAGTCTTGCCCCTAGTAATTTCGGTAGAAGGTTTTAATTGGAGATTGTGATGGAGATTTTCAAACTTGATACCACGTTATTAAAGATGACAACAGATTTACGTGCCGAAGTTGTAGCACGTGAACTGATCGAGTCTAAGCAAACTGACGTCAATAATGTCTTGATAGTTCCAGAAGGTGCTTTCAAACGCTCAAGTTCAAAGGACGTTTGTTCTCTTACCGCTGATTCTGATGATGACAAAGCTATACTGAAAATTCATGCGACTCGTGAAGGAATTTCGGATATGCTTCCGCCAGGTATTATCCATCAGCCCACGATCAACAGGCAAGAAAGATCAACGGAGGTAATGCTTGAAGATATTGACATTTATGAATCTGAATTCAGTAATGCGCGAACCTTCTTTCTACCGTTTGATATTGAGTTCGGGAAAAAACGGATTTTCCTCGAGACGCTTGAACACAACTCGGTAACGGATATGTATTCATATTACGGAGATGATTTGTTTGACTACTTATGGTATGATCTAAAGCTTGAACTAAATAGTAATCAAAAGACCGAATTGTTGAAACTCACAATCCAGGCTCACAAGATAATTGGCGATCTGAAACATTGCGAGAAGGCCATGTCAAGACTTTTAAATCAGAATGTGATAATTGAGAAAGGATGTTTTCCGCTTGAAATGCCTAATGAATTCAACATCCAAAATCTTGGAGAAAGCCTTCTCGGCGTGAACTGGGTTTTATTGGAGGATTACGTGGCTTGCGAATGCCTAAATATTGTAATCGGACCTGTAGCTGACAACGAGCTTATGAATTTCAGAAACCACCAAGACATGGGAAAAGGGTTCCGTCTTTTGGAGTTTCTCTGCGATTTGCTCCTACCTGTTGAAGTTCCCTGGAAGATGACTCTCATAGCCCAAGCCGGTCATTTCAGAATTTCAAAAACACAGGAAACTGCAACACTGGGATATACGACTGTTTTAGAATAAAAATGAGATACTATGAAATTAACTTTCTACACATTTTTTCCCTCTTTGCTGGCCTTTCTATCAGGGACGTTTTTTATTTCAATCCTTTTCTATATAAATGAGAGGAGAATTGAAATACTACGCATTGCAATGTGGACTTTCTGGACATTTCTTTTATTTTCTATATTAGGATTGATAGCCGCCAAATCAGAATCCCTGATATCATCATTTTTTTATACTCTGACAGGTTCTCTGCTACTTGGAGTACTTTATTTGATCCTCGCTCCAATAACACTTGACTGGTGGCGTAGAGATTCTTTACAGGATGTTTTAATAACATCGACAGCTTTATTCTTCTTTGGCTTATCGGGCTTTATTTTAATTTTCAATATTCAGGAAGCGATCTATACGCATCTATTATACCTATTTTTGGCTTCTACTCCTGCATTTTTCCTACCTGTTTTTTTTCTCAAATCCTTCGACTTATGGATCAATATTCCAGCAAAAAAATATTTAAGCTGGGCTTATCCCTTAGATAAACCAATTCCCAAGCTAGTGCCGGTTGACACAATAAAAGTAGTGATGAACTTTACTCCGGTACCAGCAAAAGAAAAAATATTTGAAGGGTATGAGGTGGAATATCCTGCAAACGTACCCTTGGGAGAGCTGTTTCATTATTTTATTTCCTTTCACAATAAACATCGTGAATACCGGAAAAAGCCTATTCAATTTGTCAACGATCAGCAATTACCGCTTGAATGGAATCTTTACAAATATTCCTCTGGTAAGAAAAAAATTTACTTAAATGTTGAAAAAACATTGACAGAAAATGAAATAGGAAAAGACGATATTATCTACGCAGCCAGTTTTAATTGATAATCTAATGAAGCTACCGAATATACAATATAGATTTTTGAATTGGCGTGATGGGATGAAGATAACGAAGAAGCATCTGGTTGCCCATGACATGGCAATTCTAGATGCCATTAGGGATTCTTCCGCACTAACAATCAATAATCATAATTACGGGTTGTTGCCTGCGCAAAACGGTACAGATTCTGGAATTCAAGTGAGTGTAATGGGCGATACTTTACAGCTACTTTCGTGCAGAGCAGTCACACCCGGAGGCATCCGTATAGAATGGGAAGCTATTTCAGACCCAGACAGCGTAAGTTTATCACTGCTAGACTATAAAAGCAGACTAGGAAATATTGGAATATTTTACGTGGTGCTAAGAATTTCTCTCGCCAACATTGTAGAAACGGGAGATTATGACCTTGACGAACATCCACTCAGAAAACCCTATATTTTACTAAAGCCCATGCTCGAATTATTATCCTCGCACGAAAACCTTGCGGATTCTTATAGTTTGCCAATCTTTCGCGTGCGGTTTGAGGGGCAAATGTTTTCTCCTGACTACGATTATATTCCACCAACAACAGGTGTTTTTGGAGAGAATCTAATGTGGTATTATGAAACATGTGGCAAGCAGATAAACAGCATTCAACAAACTTGTGTGCTTGTTGTAAAAAAGATCAACGCAATGCAAAGCCAGACGCCAATAGCAAAAGACGTTTATCAGATTTCTGAAAAACTAATAACAGTTGGCCTGGAAATCATAGACTATTACAGGCTTCTTGCAAAAGACCTCCCTCCTGTACATTTCATCCAAAGTCTTGTTCGATATGCACGCACGATTCGTACAGCGTTGGATTGTCTTTCGGAAATTAGCGCGAGCCGCCTTTTTCAATACATAAGAAATAATGTTGGCGGAACTACGAAATTCAACAACCACTATGCCGAAATAACAAAAGCACTATTTGAGTCGATGATTGATTCTGTTTTGAGTAACACTTACAATCATAACGATTGCACTCTACTCCTGGATAACCTTAAAACCTTCCTGGATTTTCTGGAATTTATTTTTCAAAGTCTTCTGGCTCTTCCGTATGTGGATGCAGGCAAGTGGGACATAGCTTAACATAAAATGATCAGAAAAATGAAAAGGTCACAAGGGTTTTTGTGGGTAAATTTTCTTCTCATAGTAGTAAGCGCCTTCTCTTTTTTTTATGCCACAAAGTCGATGAGAAATACAAAAAATGGAAAAGCATTGAATTTTGAAAAAGAGGCAGCCTTCCGAAAAGATGCTGCGTTACTGGATAGTCTTTATAAAGGATATGTTCTGACTTTGGCAAATTCAGATCAAAGTAAAATCGCCGAAGACGAAGCTGCACTTACGGATCAGATATCCCGGTTGAAACGGAACTACACAGGTAGCTCTGCGCCGGCCATGTTAGCATCAAAATTTATCAGAAATTATCAGTTCCGGATTTTACTTAAACAAAAACTTCTAGCCAGAAATAATAAAAAAATTGAAGATGCAGGTAGAATTAAATCTATGATCAAAGAACTTACGATTCGCAATCAGGAATTAAAAACTCAGAATCAAATGGTAGAACAAGCTATCTTAAATCTTCCCTAACATTATCTTGATCATCAAATGAAACCTGTCAATTTTATAGAACGCAATAAAATCATCAAAGCCTTTATTTTTATTTATTTGGTGGCTCTATCGATTGCCACCTTCTTATTTTATTTTTCCTTTGTAATAATTCCTCTTGAACATAAAAAACAAACATCTATTACAAACGAGAAAATTGAAGAACTTCTCCAATATACTGATTCCGCGGATTCACTCGTCATTCAGATACAGAAAGCGCCATTCGTCTCAGCAGAGTCCCTCGTTCCTTTTTACAAATGGACAAATGACTTACAAAATGCATACAAACAACCTTTTTACGCCACAATTATTTCTAGCTATCCGGCGCTCGTAAGTGAAATTGCACAAGCCAAATCCGGAGATACGATTTTGTCAGCTGTAAAAAATGAAATGATCATACTTCAAAAGGAGAATATCAAACTTCTTCAGAAACATGATATTTTGCAAATGGAATTAAAAATGGCAAAGTCCGAAAAGCATTAACAGACCATTGAGGTTATTAATTCCTTACAGGTTTTTTAATAAAGGTTTTGCCATCATCAAAACACACAAACTTTGAGAGTGTATTCTACTGATATAACTGTACACAGAGCACATCTTGGCTCGGCATCTATGCAAGCAAATCCAGTTTAATAAATAAATAAAACATATTTCTCAAAGCTGCGGTCATTGTCAATAATAAAACTTTTTCTTCCAATAGTGGCAGTTCTATACTGGATAATGCCTTTCTTTTAACTTTGTTTTTGACTTATAAAAATGTTCAAATATACCTGAAAAGGCATTCACCTTGATTACAAAAAATATATTCCATTAGGTTACAAAATTTAACAAAATCAAACATATTATCCTGGAGGTTAAGATGGACTTTGCACTCTCGACCTTCGGAATTTTAGTTTCGCAGAAATCATGATTGTTTACTTCCGAGTAACTCTTTCAATTTATTCATATCATCACTTATTTTCTTATCAACAACCTTCGCATAGAGCTGTGTAGTTTTCAAATCCCGGTGGCCAAGCATTTTCGAGACGCTTTCAATGGGGACACCATTAGAAAGTGTTATAGTTGTCGCGAAAGTGTGTCTCGCCAAATGGAAAGTAATGGTTTTTGCGATGCCGCATTGATCGGCAATCTCTTTCAAATAAGAGTTCATTTTCTGGTTAGACAAGACTGGCAATAGCTGCCCTTTGTTTACACATTGCGGATGATGTTCATACCGTTTTAACAAATCCATTGCAGTGGGAAGAATTGGTATACTAGAGCGAGACTCTGTTTTTTGCCTTTTTATCAAAAGCCATTTTCCACCGTCAACACCATCTACAATTTCCGACCTTTTTAATTTGTGAACATCTGCGTAAGCAAGTCCGGTGTAACAGCAAAATATGAATATGTCCCTTACCTGATTTAATCGATCTGAAGCAAATCTTTTTTTAATAATTTCAGATAATTCCCTTTCAGTTAAAGCCCTTCTATCAACCTCATGCTTCTGCATTTTGCATGCGAAGAAAGGGTCTTTTTCTAACCAATCATTCTTTACGCAGATCAAAACAATTTTCTTAAAATTAGCAAGATATTTCATCGTCGAATTGTGACCACATTTCCGAACACTTTTTAAATAAAACTCATAGTCGGTTATGAATTTAAAGTTTAGTTTCTTTAAATCAATATCCTTCTCTTTGAATTTCCAAATCAGAAAATCACGCGTATGCTGTAAAGATGTCTGATATCTCTGAAATGTGCCATATGCATAATCCTGCCCCACAAGCGTTTCCATTTTATCGTTATGCTCCTGGAAGACATCCATTAACATGATTGGCTTTTCAGATATCCCAAGCCATTTAGATTTAAAGGTACCCATGGACATTACCCTACCTTCTCTGATAATATCCCGTTCTATGGAATGAGCCTTACCCACCAACGCATCTAAAAAACTGTTTATCGATTTGGCCTCCGTAGAAGTGCCTTTCACCCTACCCGCCTGAGCTGACCATTTTTCCTCAGAAACATATCGGTTTGCACTGGTATCGAACCTTTGGCGATTAATTGTGATCCGTAAATAGATAGGTAAAAGGTTATCTTTTGTCAACTTAGATTTTCTTGCATAAAGAATGATACTCATTTTCGCTTCCATAATTCATTTTTTTGGTTAAACATAGGTTGTTTTAAAGTACATTTCAAGATGTTCATCTAGCACACATCTTACTGAATTACAAACTGTTAAGTATTAATTCGGTGCACCGAAAATTCGAATATTCAGGTGCACCGAATTGGTCCCTAGAAAGTTGATAAAAATTGAATATTTTGGCTGTTGGAGAGAAAAGAAAAAGCCCGTAAATCGTTGATTTACGGGCTTTTAAGTAATTTTGATCTTTCAATCAGTGGAGACGGAGGGATTCGAACCCTCGTCCAGAACAGGGAAACCCTGCGCCTTCTACATGCTTATCCGCGATTAGATTTTCGAGCCAGACAAGGTTCACGGCGGACCCGCGTCTTGGCCTTAGATACTAGGGTCTCGTTGGCTTTCCGTACCACTATACCAACCAGCACTGATTTGCGACACCCCGGAGCCCAACCATCAGTGCGTAGGTTGGAGGGATGATGGCATTTGCTAAATCCTCCGGATTAGGCAGCCATGGCGTAAGTATTTTCGCCAGTTATTGTTTGAAAGGTATTATTTACGGGAGGTACCCCCAGCTCCCGACATGCTTACACACAGAATCCCAACCCGCTGTCAATTCCAGTCGCCCCCAAAACGGCGCAGAATTTTCCGGTGACTTATCACACGGTTGGCTGCTGGTAAAGTACAAGAATGCGGTTTGAAAGGTTCCTTCTTTTTAACGATTCAACGTGTGATTATTTGTATTTATCATAATTTAGTAGCTAATTAACTCAAAATGAACGTATCATAAAACTGAAAAAATTACAGTTTTATACCAGATTTGCTTTCAAAACCTATCATATGAAAATTGTTTCGTCGTTTCTGCTTTTAAATTTATTTATAACCGGTTTAACGTTCAAAGCTGCTGGCCAGTCGGCCGGAGAGAATCCTGTGCCCGTAAACAAAATCAATGACCTAGCAGCGGCCATTGGCAAAAAATACGCTCCGGATAGGCGCACGGCAATTTTTCAGATCTTGCGGGATAGTGCCGGAAATCAATATCTTGAAACAACAGAAATCAATGCAGGACAAAAATTCTCAGATACGCTTATTCGTGAGGGGGTTAGTATTTCGGTTCCAATAAAAACGCTTCCATCAGCGGAACTGGGAGAGAAAAAGTCTGCTTTGGTTAATGTTTCTGTGGCTAATTTCAGGTCGGAGCCGCGGAATGCGGCAGAGCTCGCCACTCAGGCGTTGTTGGGCACTCCGTTGGACATCCTTAAAAAGGAAGGTTACTATTATCTCGTTCGGACACCTGACAAGTATATAGCATGGCTGGACGCAGGTGCGCTTTCTATCAAAACAGACCTGGAATTAAAGATGTGGAAACAAACTCGCAAGATCGTTTTTATAGCAGATTATGGCCATGCTTATAAAAAACCGCAAATTAACTCCCAGAGGGTTTCAGATCTGGTTATGGGCGACATTTTAATCCACTCGGGTACTGAAAAAGGGTTTGTCAAAGTAATTTATCCCGATGGAAAAGAAGCATATATTAAGCAAAACCTGGTAACAGATTTTGCTCACTGGTCCAGCAAGCCAGCTCCCGCTGCTGACGAGGTGATCGGGATCGCTAAAACGATGATCGGTGTACCCTATCTATGGGGAGGCACGTCGGTAAAAGGTGTTGATTGCAGCGGATTCACTAAAACTGCTTTTTTCATGAATGGAATCGTAATTCCCAGAGATGCTTCGCAGCAGGTTCTGGCCGGAGCCTCTGTGCCTGTCTTGAAAAGCGACACACTAAACCTGACTGAAGCACTCAAAAACCTAAAACCAGGCGACCTTATCTTTTTTGCCGGGGGCACTAAAAGAAAATCTGATGCGCGTGTTACACATGTGGCCATGTATCTGGGCGATGGCGAATTTATCCATTCGTCGGGACAGGTTAGAATTAATAGCATGAAACCCGGTACGGCCAATTATGAAGATTTTGAGACACGCACAGTCGTGGCTGCCAGGCGTTACATAGGCCATACAGGCTCTGAAGGAATTGTTCCGGTTTCGAAACATCCGGCCTACGTCCAACAATGACCGTTCTATCAGAATTCCCAGCGATAGCTCAGGACAGGTATGAGCCCAAGTTGGTCTTTGCGAACAATTTGTTTTTTATAAGTATCATAATAGCTGTAGGCTTCATTTTTTGTTCCTGACACGTTTTGCATATCCAGAGCCAGGGTTCTGCTGTATTTGGCCTTGCTCTTCTTCCAGTAAATTCTTAAATCCGGGCGGAAGTAATCTTTCATTTTTATCGAATAAGATTGTACATCAGCGTATACCGTTTTCTTTTTCGAAGCCGAAACGGCTGCGTCTATAGGTGTTTCTCTGAACCCTCCTATCCATAATATTTTCGTATTGATCCCCCAGGTATTATCGCCTGACCGGAATTCCTTTCCACCCGTGAAACTAAATGTGTGGTTCCCATCAAAACGGCTCCTCCGCCTGATGCCGTCGGAGCCGATATAGGTGGCCCGATACAAAGAGCCTGAAATAAGGTAGTAATATTGCCCTGATAATAATTTTTGTAGTGTCAATTCAATTCCATGATTCCTGCCCTTGCCCGTTCCGGACAATGGCGTATTCACGTATGTTTCAATCAGATTAATTGCCGAAAATCCCCCATTAGCACTGCTAACCGGAATATTAAACAGTTCCTGATCATAAACTTCCACCTTCAAATAGGTACTACTGTTGAAATTCTTCTGGTAACCGGCCACAAAATGGTGTGATTTATTGGGTCCAAGCCGGAGATTATCGTGCTGAGCAGATAAAGGATTTTTTCCGGACATATATATCTGTGGTAGCTGGAGCTGACTATGAAGTCCATAGGAAAAACTGATTTGTTGAGTACCGCTTACCTGATAACGAACGGCAGCACGTGGCTCGACAGAATTACTTCCAGAAGTAGTATAATACAGATTATGCACCCCCAGTTCGGTACTCAGACGGGATGACCACTGATAGTTCCAGGTGGCAAAGGGCTGAATCAGAAAACCATTTATTTTAGTCAAAACGCCGCTGGTTAGATCAGGCAATGCAATACCGTCTGTCTGCCAGGTTACATAAACGCCTGTCTTCAAACGGCTTCTCTCACCTGAACGATAACTCAGGATGCTACTTAAAGACACCCGCCCTTTTGTTTGTTCATCGCGTTCGAATAAGCGTTTGTCTTCTATATTTTCAGGATTAACCAGGTACCCCGAACGCGAAATCCCCAGACCGGACGCCACAATGGTTGAATTTAATGACGATCGTATGCCAAGTATCACGTTATGTGTTACCCCTGCTGCACCCATTTTGTTTTTGTAAATAATGTCCTGACCGTCTTTTTCAAACTCCCAGGTAGTCGTATCCTTTTCAGCTCGGAACGTGTTACTGCTCAAACCGCCTAATCCAAAAAATGTGAACGTTCCGGCATGGTCTGTAGGCAGATTTATATTAAATGAAAAATCCTGAAATGTGATATCCTCACCGCCGAATTTCACGCCCATTGCACCTAACAACCCTGTGAATGAATAGCGATAATTGGCCAGATACGATGCCTTCGATTTTTTTGAGAATGGCCCTTCTGCAGCCAGATCTAGTCCGATCAACCCGGCCTGAGCTGTAAATTCTGTTTTTTCATTATTACCTTTTCGCAGATTCATATCCAGAACGCCGGATAAGGCATTGCCATACTGAGCGGGAAATGCACCGGTAAGAAAATAAGAAGTACCCACCAATTGCGTACTCAAAATATTCACCCCGCCACCTGTCTGCGTCGCCCGGTCACTGAACGTCCCGGCATTGGAAAGATGGTTAGGGTTTACAATTTCTACTCCCTCCAGTCTCCATTGCATGCTATTTGGCGAGTTTCCCCGGATGACCAGACCATTGGCCTGATCGTTCGCAGCTGCTACGCCTGCAAAAGACGTTGCCACTCTCGCAGGATCGAGATATGTGGAAGCATAACGTAGTGTTTGTTCCACTGTAATAGCCTGAACGCTGTTGAAAGCAACAGGCCGTGCTGATATAACGGTTGCCTCGGCAAGCTGCCCGGCCCGCATCCCAAGTTTCAAATCCTGCACATTTTCCTTGCCTGATTCCAGGAAAATTTCCGGCACCACAAGACTTTCATAACCAACCATTGAAACCGACAACACGTAACGTCCGGCCGCAAGCCTGTCAAACCGGAATACGCCGCCAGAATCTGCAACTGCAGCCTTTCCCGAGGGCATCAGCCGAAGATTAGCGCCAGTCAAAGGCAAGCCTGTATCAGCGTCTTTCAGGGTTCCCCGAATGGTTGAACTCACATTTTGTGCTTTCGTCAAAAAAGATATCAGCAGAAACAAAATTAGAATACGAATTTGCATTATGCCGGATGATGATACGGTGTACTTTGAACAAACTTAACCAAAAAGATTTTTCCCTGATAACATTTACATTTGTCTCCCTAAAAACAGGCATATCTTTTGTGGTAACAAAAAAAATTTGCTTAGGACATAGGGGGAGCTCAAATCTCAGTTGTCCAGGAATAAACTATTTGTTGCACCAATTTCTTAAATAATGAAAAACTTACTGACAATCGCCTTCATTTTATTCGTATTCTGCACATCTTGTGACAATGACAAAGACGAAGTAGTTGATGAAACAAGACTTCCTGCCATTGCTCAGGAATTTGTCCAGATTCATTTTCCGACTGCCAAAATAAATCAGGTGGTCCGGGATAAGGACAACAATGAGACTGACTATGACGTAATCCTTGACAGCGGTACCAAACTTGCTTTTGATGAAAACGGAAATGTGAAAGATATCGAAAGCAAAACAAAACTGCCCGATGCTGCCATTCCTTCTCAACTGGTGGACTATGTGACAGAAAATTATCCTGCAGATCACATCATTGAATGGGAGAAAGACAGAATGGATCAGGAAGTGAAGCTTTCCAATAATCTGGAATTGAAATTTGACCTGAACGGGAAATTCCTTCGGATAGATAAGTAATCTAAAACAAAAAAACGGAGCTTCTGCTCCGTTTTTTTGTTTATGGCCAGCCCACTCTCAAATTTATTGTAATTTTGCGGAGTACAATTTATAATATCCAATGCAGGTTGAAGATATAGAATCGTTTTTTAAAGATTTACAGGATAACATTTGCGAAGCCATTGAAGGGGCTGACGGAGCGGGCAAATTCAGGCAGGATTTGTGGGAACATCATTCCGGAGGCGGCGGTCGCACACGGCTTATTCAAAACGGAAATGTGATTGAAAAAGGCGGCGTTAATTTTTCAAGTGTAAAAGGCGAAGTGCATCCAAGACTTCGTCAGCAGATGCAGCTAAGTGATACAGACGATTTTCACTTTACGGCGACAGGTGTTTCGATTGTAATGCATCCAAAAAATCCGCACGTACCTATTATCCATATGAATGTGCGCTATTTTGAACTTAGCAATGGCACGTGCTGGTTTGGCGGAGGAATAGACCTGACGCCGCATTATGTCATTGAAGAAGATGCAGCCGCTTTCCATCAGGTCTTAAAAGCAGCGTGCGATAAACATCATCCGGAGTTTTACCCTAAATTTAAAACCTGGGCCGACGATTACTTTTTCATTCAGCACCGGAATGAAACGCGTGGGATCGGCGGTATCTTTTTTGATTATCTAAAACCAGACGAAGCCGGTTATGGCAGCCATTTATCCAAAGATCAGTTGTTTGCCTTCGTAAAGGAAATTGGAGAAAGTTTCGCTCCGGTTTACACCAACCTGATGACTAAATACAAAGACTACCCTTATACAGATCAACAAAAGCAATGGCAGTACCTGCGGCGTGGAAGATATGTCGAATTTAATCTGGTCTGGGATCGCGGCACAAAATTCGGACTGGAAACCAACGGCCGTACGGAGTCTATCCTTATGAGCTTACCACCACAGGCCAATTGGGAGTATAATTTTATTCCTGAGGAAAATTCTGTTGAAGCAAAAACATTGAATTTATTAAGGAAAGGCATTGATTGGGTTTGATGCCGTATTTATTGCCATGCATCGCTGAGTGAAGACAGATCCCAATTTTGTTGCTGGTCACAGAACAAATAGCCGTGGTCCGTTTTCAATGGCGATGCAAAATTATTATGGTATAACTGCCCTGTTCCCAATCCCTGCGGCATCTGATTATCGAACGATGCCGTGAACTGTGCAATGGCATTCAAGCCAATATTGGATTCCAGCGCAGAGGTCATCCACCACCCTATCGACAGTCTTGTGGCTATTTCGATCCATTCTTTACAATGCTGAAAACCGCCCAGTAATGTGGGTTTCAAAATGATGAAAGGTGGCTGCGTTTTTTTCAGCAGCGCAAACTTTTTGCGATAATCAGTAACTCCGATCAGTTCTTCATCAAGTGCAACGGGAACAGGCGAAGAAGCGCACAACTCCGTCAGTAATTCCATCTGCCCGGCACGGATAGGCTGCTCGATGGAATGAAGTTCATATTGGGACAAACGTTTTAGCTTGTCGTATACATCGTCTGGCTGGAAAGCTCCGTTAGCATCTACTCTTAGCGTAATCTGCGAAGCGGGAAATCTTGACCTGACCGACTCAAGAATGAGGCACTCCTGATTAAAGTCGATCGCGCCGACCTTAATTTTTAATGTGGTATATCCCTGCGCTAACTTTTCTTCGATCTGGCTGATCATATGGTCATAAGATCCCATCCAGATCAGACCGTTCATCGGCAACCCTTTTTCACCACGTGAAAACGCATTTTTGTATTGTATTTTCTGACCGCCATTCATATAGTCCAGCAATGCCATTTCGATACCGAATCGAACCGATGGCAGATGTTCAGGAATTACCTGCTGCAAAATGATAGCCAGGTTGAAAGGAAATACTTCCAGCTCAAGTTGATTAAAAAGCGAGCAGACCTCAGTAAGCTGCGCTCCGAAATCAGGAACGTCGTCAACACTAAGTCCCGGAAGCGGCCCGCACTCACCATATCCGACGACACCTGGCTGCTCTTCGTCGGTAATCTTGAGAATCCATGAAGTTTTTTGTGTCAGCACCCCGCGTGAAGTACCAGCCTCCATTCGAAAATGAAGTATATAGGGTTGAAACACAATTTTTAATGGCATATTTTGCGGTGTCAGTTTTTTTTCGGGGAACAATATTAACCAAAAAATATGTAATTATGCAGATAATATGGCAGAACATAATTGGATAAAATTAATATTAACTCCGTTTTCATGGGTGTATGGTTTGATAACCCTGCTGCGAAATTTCTTTTATGACAAAGGCATTTCCGCTGTTCAGAAACCACCCCAGTTCACTATATCTGTTGGAAACCTGACCGTTGGAGGAACGGGAAAAACACCTGTCATTGAATATCTTACAAAGCTTTTAGCAAAAAAATATCAGGTCGCGATTCTAAGCCGCGGATATGGACGTAAAACAAAGGGTCTTGCCTTTGCGAACGAATCGTCCTCCGCTTCAGACATCGGCGATGAACCTCTTCAATATTTTTCAAAATTTGGAAAAAATATCATTGTTGCAGTTTGTGAAAAACGGATAAACGGAGCCATTGCCATCCGTGAACAACATCCTGAATGCAATCTATTGCTGCTCGATGATGCTTATCAGCACAGGAGTATTGACAGGCAGATCAACATATTATTGAATGATTTTTGCCGGCCATTTTACGTTGATAAGCCTTTTCCCGCCGGCCGTCTCCGGGAAACCAGAAGTGGTGCCGGACGGGCAGATGCAATTATCGTGACAAAAACACCGGCTGATTTACCCGACACGGAGAAAAGTAAAATTAAAAGATCAGTAAGGGCTTATAGCAATGAGGCTGCACCGGTTTTCTTCACTACTATCCGTTATTCAGAGCCTATAAGTTATCAGTTATTACCAGTTTTGTTAAAAAAAGTTATAATCGTTGCCGGCATAGCCAATCCACTGCCCTTTACTGCATACCTTCGGACCCTGTATGACGTTATTGATGAAATAATTTTTCCGGATCACCATAATTACACCGTTGCGGATCTGGAACAGCTTATTAAGTACATAAAAAACGATACTTTTGTAGTGACAACTGAAAAGGATATGGTGAAATTGAAACCACTTGCTGTCTTATCAGAAGTTGCAGATCGTTTTGCATATATACCAATGGAAATGGATTTCGGAACCGATTCCGAAGCTTTTGATCAATGGATTTTGACTAATACTCCTTGACCTATCCCTAAATCGGTGGAATTATTGAATCGTTTATGAGAATTATATTTGCTGTTGTTTTTTGGATTTCGTGTAGCACCCTGCTCTTCCAACACGCTGCTATGGCACAGGTCCAATTACCCGGCGGCATCAGAATGCCATCAGGCGGCGGAGGCGGTGGTGGGCAAGGTGGAAAAAGCGGAGGTGCGCTGCTCGACGATAGTACCAAAACAATTTACGGGCCGAAAACGACGCTTCATTTTTTTGAAAATGATATTATCAACAACCGTGATTCTGTCCGGTATCGCGTTGATACCTTATTACCTGATTTTAACCGCTGGACACCGGTTGACCGTTCGTATGGAAAACTTGTGGATCTTGGTAATACGGCTACGGCAACGCGAAATTTGTTTTTTACACCAAGGCAGGATATTGGCGCACAACTCGGGATGCGGGCATACGATCCTTATGCGATCCAGCTGGACGAAGTTCAGTATATCGATACCAAGTCACAATACACTGATCTGACTTTCAGGTCGGGCGGGCGAAAAACGACGCTTGGAAGTTTCGGTTATTCGCAAAATGTGAATGCGCGTTTCAACTTCGGTATCAGAGGCGCACGGCTTACTTCCAACAAGCAATACGGCGCCTATACAGGGGTGGTTTCCGAAGCATTACTAGGCCAAAACTGGACATTTTTGTTACAGGGACATTATTTTTCGAAGGACAAAAAATATCTGCTCCTGGCCAACTACCGGTATCTAAATCAAAAGGCAAGAGAGCAAGGCGGTGTCATTCCCGATACGCTTACAGGAGGGAAAGGCATATGGACCTACGATGGCGCAGCAAGGATAAGCGACGATGCCAATTCCTGGGAAAGAAGGAATGCCTTTCACATTTACCAGCAATATAAGCTGGCAAACGGATTTCAGGTTTTTGCACAGACAGATTATCAGAGCACCATCAACCGGTATTCCGACTATCAGATTGAACGGGGTGTAGAAAAAGGGATATATCCTGCTCCCAGATATAACCCCGACACTACCAGGCAGGACATTTTCTTTAAAGTATTTGACAACAAGATCGGTATCAAAGGCGTCTTTTCGGGCTTCAATTACCGTGCTTACATTCGTCAGCGACTGTATGGAATGCACGCCTATGCGCAGTCACCCAATACCGTCGGGACCCTCAGCACAGAATATAAAACGGGTGTAAAATTCGATAACATTGTCGGGATCTGGTTAAGCTATTATCTGAAAGATTCTGTCCAGCACCTGACCGCCGAAGGAGAACATATCCTTGGAAGGGATTTCAGACTCAAAGGGGAACTTGATACCAAATGGGCAAAACTTGGATATCAAACCATCTTTACTTCGCCGGATCTTATTTCACAAAATTACATTGGCAACCATTTTGACTGGCAGAATAATTTCAAACTGACCGGTACCAATACGATTTATGGTTCCCTGCCTCTTCGCGCTAACCATATAATGGTAACACCGGAAGTACAGTACAACCTGGTCAATAATTATGTGTACTATGACACGGCGTCGATTCCAAGGCAGTTTGGCGGGGCATTCAGCATTTTACGCATCGGTACAACCTTCAATATTCCGTTAGGACAATGGACATTTTCCGGCATGGGATATTACACGGGCAATTCGAACAGTGATATCATCAGGATGCCAAAATACTTTGCCAGCGGACAGGTCACCTATGACTTCACATATGCAAAAGTACTGTTCATCCAGGTTGGCCTTTCTGCGATGTACCGTTCTTCTTATTTTGCAGATGCTTATATGCCCATCACGCAGCAGTTTCATTTACAAAATACTTTCGTGGTAGATCAGTATACGGTAGCCGATATTTTTGCCAATGTGCGGATTAAGCGCATCAGGCTTTCATTTAAAATGGCACACGTAAATCAGGGATTCGGGGCGCCGGGATACTATCAGACACCGGGATATCTGGGGCTCAGAAGAGCATTTTCTTTTGGGATCAACTGGCCGCTTTTTGATTGATCTGAATTTATAAAACAGGAATTAAAAAATTCTTCGTTTAAAAGTAATTACACAGCCAAAAGTATATTTAAAAAAAAAGCTGAAAGCACTTTGCTTTTGGCTAACAGCGCTAGCTATGCCTTCATTCTTAAATCAGGTTGCCAAATATATTCTTGCTGAAAACGGTACACAGCTCGACCGTGTCAGAATTGTTGTTCCAACGCGGAGAGCTGCATTTTTCCTTATGCAGGAACTGGCTGACAGCACTACAAAGGCGGTCATGAGCCCTAAAATAGAGGCCGTTGACGATTTTGTGGAAGGTATCTGTACCCTTGAAATTGAAGACTCTGTCCATCTGTTTTTCGAACTTTATGAGACTTTTAAGGAAATTGATCCCGATGTTCAGTTCGACCGTTTTATGGGCTGGGCATCTGTTTTGTTGAGTGATCTTGATAAAATTGACCAATATCTTGTCCGCACCGACTATTTATTTGATTATCTATCAGAGGCAAAAGCGATCAACCGCTGGCAGGAAAATCTTCCGGAAGGCAAAACAATACAGGACAGCTCGGGCACGAAACAGTATTTCACACTTTTTGAAAACATCAAGGAAGTTTACAGGACTTTCAGGCAGCGATTACTGGACAATGGAAAAGCATACCGCGGGATGGCTTACCGGCAGCTTGCAGAAAACGTGGATGTTTTGCTGCTCCAGAAAAATGAAAGCGACAAAATATACTTCGCAGGTTTCAACGCTTTCACGGAGTCTGAAAAAAAGGTGATCACCACACTGATCAAGGCTGGAAAGGCAGAAGTTTTATGGGATACTGACAGGTATTACATGCAGGAGAATACCGGCGTGGAGGCCGGAAGAAGTCTGCGTGAATACCAAAGCCAGAAGGTATTCAGTGACTGGAAATGGACGGATGATCATCTTTTAACAACAAAAAAAGAGATAACGATCTACGGCGTTCCAAACGCCACGCTCCAGACAAAGGTTGCCGGCGCACTTTATGCTGCCATGAAAGCCGGGGATAACCCCGACGAACCGATAGCCACGGCGATTGTTCTGGCGGATGAAAACCTGCTGCTGCCCATGATTTATTCGCTCGACGAACAGGTGACCGATTTCAATATCACCATGGGGCTGTCGTTAAGGAATTCGATGTTATACACGCTCATTGATAGTGTCTTCGAATTGCAGCAAAACGTTGTTGAATTTAAAAACAAGTCCGGCCGGAATGTTCGGATACCAAAATTTAATCATAAATCGATTAGCAAGGTTCTGAATCATCCGTTCATCCGGCATTACGAACATGCAGTTCTCAGGCCGGCAGCCACGGAAACCAATACCATCATCCAGGAAACATTATGGCAGATTACTGATGGAAACCGCGTCTACCTCAGTTCGGACGAGATGCGGGAACTGGGTCAGGGAAATATACTTTTCGAAACGCTGTTTACTCATTGGCCAAAAAACAATTCAAAACGCGTCATTGAGACTTTTTATACACTTATCGACATTCTTCGTGAGGTATACAAAGAATACAAAAATGCGCTTGAAACAGAATATCTGTACCTGTTCTATACCTTGCTGAAACAGTTTGAACAAACACTGGAAGATCGTCCGGAAGTGATCACACTAAGAACGCTCAGATCATTTATGTTTGAGCTGATCAAGCAGACCAGAATACCCTTCAGCGGAGAACCAATCAGTTCCTTGCAGATCCTGGGTATGCTTGAAACCCGTGCGCTGGACTTTGACAGGATCATCATTTTATCTCTCAACGAAGGAACACTTCCACAGGCAAAACGTCAGAATTCGCTCATACCGTTTGATGCTGCACAGGCGGTTGGGCTGCCCACCCATCAGCATCAGGAAGCGGTCATGTCCTATCATTTTTACCGTTTGCTGCAGCGTGCTTCAGAAGTTCATATGCTTTACACAAGCACCAATGATGCGCCTGGCGGAGGAGAAAAAAGCCGCTTTATTCAGCAGGTAGAATATGAGCTTTCCCAGTATAATCCGGAGATCAGTATCACGAATAAAACCGTTTCTTTTAAAAGAAATGCTGCTGAAGAACTGAGTGAAGATGTGCCGAAAGATGCTGCGATGCTTACTGCCATCCGCCATTATCTTTCAGGGAAAGGTATTTATCCGACACACCTGAATGAGCTGATCCGATGCTCCATGCAATTTTACCTCAAACACATTGTCGGTGTAAAGGAAGCAGAGGATGTGGAAGAAGAACTAGGGATGGACAAAATCGGGACCTGGATACATGCTTGCCTGGAACGCCTGGATCAGGATTTTTTCCTGCTTGAAACAGACCCGACCGTTGAGCAGATCAAAATTATTCTTAAGGAGGAATTTGACGATCTTTTCAAAGGATACATCACCGATCTTGGTCTGAACAAAATCTATTACCATGTGGGTGAGCAGCAGATCCTCGCTTTTACGCAACATCAGATCAGTCAGCAACCCAGGCGCAGGATCCTTGCCGCAGAGCAGCCGCTCCGGACATCTTTAACCATGAATCTTCAAAATGAAGAAACAGTCGTGAACATTGGTGGAAAGATTGACAGGATCGAACTGAGCGGTGAAAATGTGCTTTATGTGATGGATTACAAGACGGGAAGCGTTGAGCTCACCGGAAAACAAAAAGTTTCAGATCCCGGGAGAAAAGAAGAAATTATCAGGACAGACCCTGACCGGAAGGCCGGATATGTGCGCCAGTTATGGCTTTATGAATATCTGATGTACCGGAAAATGCAGGATGAAAAGGGCCTGACCATTGGCGGAAAAACCTACGAGTTTGGCAAATTTTTAGTCAAATCGGGATTTTACTCCTTCCGCGACCCAACAAATCTGATCGCAAATCCATTGGAGCTGACGGAAGGTCTGGACGCCGGGCACTTTATCCAGCGCTCGGAGCGATTGCTGGCTGAAATACTTAATGACCTGCTCGATCCACAGATTCCGTTCCGCAAAACGGAAGACCGGAATGTGTGCACCTTTTGTGATTTTACAGGAATCTGCGGAAGATAATCAGGATGCAGATATCGCCTGATTGTTCAGGTGATATCTCCTTCTGATCTCATTGATAAGAAATTTTTTCTGCGCTGTGAAACTATCCGGATGCATCGTTGTAAAGATCTGCTCCCATTCTGCAAACCTTTCCTGATCTGCTTTTTTAAATGCGGCGTAATCAATTTTTTTCGCTGTCAGATATTCTTCAAATTGCATATGGTGTGTAATTTATGTTATTGCTTATTTAGCATTAAAAAAGCCGTATTTGAAGATACAATAAATTGCACGAACACCATCCTTCCAGTTAATTTTTTTGCCTTCGGCATAGGTACGCCCGTAGTATGAAATGCCCACTTCATAGATCCTGAGTCCCGGAACGCGCGCAATTTTGGCCGTTACTTCCGGCTCAAAGCCAAACCTGGTTTCAAGGAGATTCAATTTTTGAATCGTTTTGGTCTGGAACAACTTGTAGCAGGTTTCCATGTCCGTCAGGTTAAGGTTAGTAGCCATGTTTGACAGGAAAGTAAGCACAAATTTGTTGCCGATGGTATGCCAGAAAAACAGGATACGATGCGGCTTCCCACCTATGAACCGGGATCCAAATACGACGTCCGCATGCCCATCCCAGATCGGCTGGATTAGAATATTGTATTCTTCCGGATCATATTCCAGGTCAGCATCCTGGATGATCAGGTATTCACCGGTTGCATGCTGGATTCCGGTATGCAATGCAGCACCTTTTCCTTTGTTAACCTCATGCTTGAGATACCGGATGTTCAGTTCGGGATTATTCGCTTTGTAGTTAAGTATTGCCTGTTCAGTACCATCGCTGGAAAAATCGTTGACAATAATCACCTCCTTTTCAATATTATGGTTCAGCTCGACTGCTTTAATCTTGTCAAGAATGAAATGAACCGTTCGGGCTTCATTGTAAGCGGGAATAATTATGGAAAGCTTGGTAAAAGAATTGCTGATCATTTGCTAAGTTTAAATTTCATAACGTTTTTCCAAGATACGAACGAAGATCGTAATTTAGAAGGAAAAAATCATAGAATAAATTCGTAATATTACTTTCTTAGTTGTTAGAGGGAGCATTTGCCTATAACGCCCGTAAAACTACAACTTCCCGTGGATTTCCGGGATCAAATTTTACCATAATTTTACTTCCGGAATGTAACGGGTTCGTCAGGGAGTTGGGTAGAACCTGTTTAACTTCCGCGACAAAGTTCCTCCCCTTTTCTGGTATCACCTGCATCTGTAGCTGAACCTGAGGCAGATCATCAATGATCGTACCGGTCTCAGTTAAATCCAAAATGATTGCTTCTGCCAGCGTTCCTTTCAGCTCGATTTCACGGATCGTCATTTTTCTGGGCCTGGAAAATGCCCTGACAATTCCCCAGGCCGAAAGGCAAATTAACAGGATCAAGGCCACCTCCAATAGTCCAGCGATCTGTATTGCTATCACTTCCATGTTCTTTCCTTTAACATTACAAAGAAACAATCGATGGATCCGTCTATCAATAATAATAATTAAACGGCTATAGGCCGCAGAGCAAATGGTCTTTACCGCACACTTAACTGGAGTTGCACTTCATCTTTTTTCCTACGGGATATTTCAATTTTAGCACCATCGGAAAGCAAGACATACTCATGGTCATTGCTCAGCCGGACGATGTGCATTGCATTGACAAGATGTGATTTGTGCGTGCGTATAAAACTGAACTCTTCCAGCATTTCTTCGAAGTGTTTTAAGGTTTTGCTGGCTACAAACGGACGCTTTCCCACCAGGTGAATGACAGTATAATTTCTATCCGCCTCTAGGCGCAGAATTTCATCGAGCGTAAAAAAGAAAACGCCCTGACTGGAAGGAACAGCAAGCCGGAAGTCCTTGACCTCTTTCTTTCCAATATTCTGAACAAGGTTTTCGAACAGCTCTTTCTTTTGGCTCGGCGGTTTTTGTTTGTCCAGATATCGGTTGACTGCATTCCTTAACTCTTCGGGATCAACCGGTTTCAGCAGGTAATCCAGGGCGCTGAAACGAATGGCCTGAATTGCATATTGGTTATAAGCAGTCGTAAAAATAATTTCAAAACCAGGCTCTTTAAGGGCTAGCAAAAAGTCAAATCCATTTTTATGAGGCATCTCGACGTCCAGGAAAACAATACTTGGCTGGAAGGTATTTAAATGATCAAGAGCCGAATCCACCGATTCTGCCTGCCTTATTTCTGAAATCTCGGGTATCGAAGTGACCAGATAATGACTTAATATGTTTCTGGCTTTCGCCTCATCGTCAATAATTAAAGCCTTTATCATAACATTCGGGGTTAAAGATTTTTCAAATAAGTTGATAATTCTATTTCGACAAGGGTTCCTGCTGCATGTCCGTCGGTATCATACCGATCCAGAATCGCAAGACTTGCGTGATTTCCCTGCCGCCTCAGCAGATCGATCCTGTCTTTTGATATTTTGAGACCCTTCGATTCGTGCCGTTTGGATTTACTGTTCTGCTCTTTCATTTCAAAGGATTTCTTCCGGCCGATTCCATTGTCTTCGATCCGGCAGATAAACGTTTCCTCATCTATTATTCTAAATTCAATGCTTAACCTTCTGGCGCCGTCTTTATGCATCAACCCATGCCAAAGTGCATTTTCTACATATGGCTGAACAAGCATAGAAGGAAGTGAGACCTGATCTTCGTCCAATGCTTTATCCACGGTGATGGTATAGCAAAAACTGTTTTCAAATCTCATTTGCTCCAGCTCAAGGTACAATGCCAGCACCTCACATTCCTCTTCGACCGTGACCAGATTTTTACCGGAGTTGTTCAAAACCATCCGGAAGAGTTTCGAGAACTTATTAAGGTATTTGCTTGCTTCCTGATACTTGTGGGTGACGATGCATTCCTGGATACTGTTCAGACAGTTAAAAACAAAATGCGGGTTCATCTGCGCACGAAGTGCCATCAACTGGCTTTCTGCAAGCATTTTGTTTATTTCGAGCAACATAATTTCCTGCTCCTGCGCCTGGCCTTCCGCGATCGCCTCTGCAATTTTGTTGGCACTGATCGATGCAATTGTGGTCAGGGCTTTGACGTGATCTTCGGTAAAAAAATACTTCCTGCTATGCTCAGAATCAATCACGCCAAGTACTTTCCCGTCATGGAGAATGGGGACAGCCACTTCTGAAAATCTGACTTCGTCGTCAACAATGTATCGTTCATCCTTTCTGGTATCACCGATCATCAACGGTTTTCGGGTGGCCGCAACGGTACCGACTATACCAACGCCAACTGCAATCTCAATCGGATTGATGATCTCATGGCCTTTCGGGTTTTTTGGGCCGTAAGCTGCTTTCTGCACCAGGACATTTTTCTCTCCATCGAGCAGATAAACGACGCAATCTTCAAAACGCAGCTGCGAAATACAGTTTCGGGCTATGTCCCAGCAGATCTCATTAACAGAATTTTCACCATATACAGAGTTGGCAAAATAATCGATTGTTTTATCGATCCGGCTCTTTTCTTTTCTAAGCTGCGCATCCCGATAAAAAAGATAGGAGATCAAAACGATAACCAGCAGCCAGAAAGCCGTAAACCACCATGTCTGCCACCAATTGGGCTTAATGTGGATATTTAAAGTGGAGACGGCACTCATCCACTGCCCCCGTTCATTGGTACTGCGCACCTTAAAAATATAATTTCCAGGCATCAGATTGGTGTAGGAAGCAGTAATCCGCCGCCCGGCATTTACCCAGTTTTTATCAAGACCTTCAAGTTGAAAACTATATCTTAGCCAGGGTATTTCCCGGTGGCTCAATGATGCATATTGAAATGTGATGTCGTCTTCGGTCGGTTCGAATTCAAGCCGCCCGTTCTTTTCGAATGCGATTTTTTCGGTGTCAAATGCTTTTACGGAAGTGATGTGCGGCGGCTTTTTTACAGGCATCCCGGCAAAACGGAAGGGATCTATGACCACAACGTGGTCTAGCATGACCGCGTAGACTTTCCCATTGGCAATGGTAAGATTGTTCCAGTAATCCTGTAAAGTTTTACCCAGGTCAATTTCTAGTTTGGTAACCGCTTTCGTTTTTGGATTAAAAAACATCAGTCCTTCCCTGCTGGCAGCCCAAACTGCTCCACGATCGTCGATACCAATACTGGCAATATGGTCAAAAAGTAATCCATTGCTGGTATCAATACTATCCAGAACCGCACCTTTCGGATTTAGTTTCAGAATGCCTCTGCCCGCTGCCGCTGCCCAGATGTTCCCGTCATGGTCTTGCACGAGCCGGCTTACATAAAACTCATCGGGATTGGATACCGATAGTTCGGAAAACTTTTTTGTATCATAGCTGAACTTTAACAGCCCGAGGCCATTGACTGAAAAATAGATATCGCCGTTTCGGAGCTGTACAAAACTCTGGCAATTCCTAAAATCAAAACGGCCATGCTTTACATCCTTTCCATCATATCGGGCCAGCTTTTTTGATTTAGGATTATAACAGTAAAGCGCATCATCGACGATCTGAAACCAGACATTGGCGTCACGGTCAGTAAATACAAAATTAGCCCGTTTTTTCACCGGATTCTTCTGAGGCAGGTCGAGCTTTTCAAGCCGGGCACTTCCCTTCCTTAGTTGGTACAATCCTTCATCTCCGGCAAACCACCAGGTCGTGTTCTCTTTGGCGGACATGAAAAACCTGTTTCTAAACGCGCTGGGAACGATGTACCTCTGATAATTTCCATTGCTCATATTAAATACAACGGCGCCTTCTTCCTTACTCGCCATAATGGTATCTCCGGAAACCGTAATATGGTTGGCCTGGGCAAAGCCGGTGGCCAGAAAGAACCGGAAACTGGGAAGCTGATAAATAGCGAGAAGCGGATAATTGTCCTGGCTTTTGCTGACACCATTAATCGTGCCAAGCCAGACATTTCCTTCGTCATCTTCTATGGCGTCACGAAAATGGCCATAAGCGATCGTGTAGGTTTCGTCCTGGCTGTATGGGATTTTTTTGATCGGTTTTCCTTTTTCTTTTATATAAGCCGAAAAAAGCCAGGTAGAGATCCATAACCTGTCTTTGCTGTCAATAAACAGGTGATTGCAGCCCTCGTTGATGACAACTCCGTCCAACTGAAAATATTTATCAATCAGATTTTTCCGCCAGTCCCAAAAATTAATGGATGGATCGTCATCACAGCCGAACCAGACGTTGCTCTTGCTGTCTACCGCTAGGGCATGCACATTGTTTACTTTCAATATAGGAAAATGCAGCGGATTATAATCACGGTGATAAACATCCCTTTTTCTGAAATCGATAAAAAATGGCTTACTGGCGGCAATCCAGAAACCCTGCCTGATGGTGTCGTATACCATAATAGACAGGACAAAGTCATATTTGTTTAAAACTTTCGCAGCCGGATAAACTGCCTCCGCCGGTAAAAGTTTGTTTCGGTTATAGATATATATTTTAGAAGAATTGAGGTAGCGGGTCCCGATCCATATCCTGTCCAGGCCGTCGCGTTTGATACAAACTATATCCTGGCCCTTAACGTCTGAAAAGCGAATATCATCGACAAAACGACCCGTCTTTTTATCAAACAAAAACAACCCTTTTCGGGTGCCGATCAGCAGACTGTCTTCACCAAAAGGTTCTACCGCTTCGACATAATGATTTTTAGCATCGACACTTTTATACTGTTTGATCACAGCACCGTCGTAACGGTTAATACCGTTTGAAGTACCAATCCAAAGAAAGCCTTCTTTGTCCCTGTAAAGTCCGCGCACCTGTTTGGCACTTAAACCATCCTGCCATTTGAGATTTTGAAATATGGTCTGCGCCGATGACCATAAAGGCATGCAGCACAACAATACGAATGCAAAAATATTTCTATTCATATTGTCGGGTTAATAAGATCTGCGCTGCCGATCTTTCACTATGAAATCATTTGGGACAGAGCCACTTCTTGTGAGAAATCTGAATAAAAATAATTTTTATTCACGACTTAACAAATCCATAAAATAAATAAAAATTTCTACTAGTGGCGCCGGTCATTTCACTTCATTCCTGCGCATAGGCATTGCATCAATCTTACCAAACAATTCCTGGTGGGAGACCATCTTTTCGGAACGGTGTTTTTCTCCTCCGTCTCTCCCCACTAAAATAAATATGAAAGATTTTGAAGTATCCACCTTCCACTTTTTCCATTGGTCAGGATGTTTTGAGAATTCATAAGACTCAATATCGATGTCACGGTCTGTGACTCCCGCCATGTTTGCCTGAAGTTCAGCGGATTGCGCCTCCCACATTTTTTTATCACCAGCTTTGTAAAATAACAAGACCTTTCTTGGCTGCTGGGAAATGAGTAACATGATCGTGAACAGTAATATTTTCATGATAGAAGTTTTTAATTGTTTTAAAAAACTATTCCAAAGCAAAACAGCCCGGTGAAAAATTTCACCGGGCTGTTTTGCTTTGGACCTCAGAACTTATTTTTTCTTGAATTCAAGGTATTCTTCCGTTGGTGCAGCTCCTCCGGAATTGGTAAACTTAATGGTCACATTAATCTGTGGCGTACCGGCAGCATTGGTTATTTTGGTGGCTGTTCCTTCCAGCTTTTGCGTTAGCGTACCTTGCGTGGTTTGCTCTACATCAACTACTTCATTAATCGTGAAACTTTCAGCCGATGTCACCTTAACATCTTTGAGTTTACGGATCTGAACGGCAGTCAAAGTAGTACCTGAAGTCGTTATTTTGATACTTTTGGTATAATCGATAGCCAGCGTATTTTTATCTGTATTCGTTACCACCCAGTCTTGAACAGTTGTTTCAATACCAGCCACTGTGGTCGTCGAATAAGTGCCTGCGAAATCAGGTGCATAATCGGGTTCAGGCGTACCGCTGTTGTCCTTATCCTTACAAGAAACGAAAAAAACAACCAGACACAGAACAAATAATTTTCTCATGTTACAAAATAAGTAGTTTGATGATGCAAAGTTAAATACACATTTATGATATTCCACTTATAACGGTAATATTCTCAAATATGCATAACCGAGACTTAAATTTTATCGTGAACGATGTAATGCATCAGCCGGGTCAAAAAGTTAAAAAGGCAGTTTTCCAAGATCAACATTGCCACCGGAGATGATGACGCCGACTTTTTTCCCTTGAAAAAGCGCTTTGTTTTTTAAGATCGCTGCCAGCACAACCGCTCCTGAAGGCTCAACAACGATCTTCATTCGCTCCCACATAAGCCGCATTGCCGCTATAATTTCTTCGTCAGATACGGTTAAAATATCCGTCACATATTCTCTGATAATTTCCAGATTCTTTGATCCAAGCGGCGTGAGCAGCCCATCAGCAATGGTTTTTACGAACGGTGCTTTTTCAATTTTTCCGCTTTTGAAAGACAGTACTGCATCTGCCGCTCCTTCCGGCTCTCCTGCAAAGACCCTTGTCCCCGGAGAAAAGTGGTGCGCCGCCAGTGATGTTCCGCTCAATAATCCACCGCCGCCTACAGGCGCGATGATGGAATCGAGCGTCAGGCCCACATCTTCAATTAATTCCTTAGCTGCGGTTCCCTGTCCGGCTATTACTTCATAATTATTAAACGGATGAACAAAAGCGGCACCTGTTTCTTCCACAATCTTGTCGACCGCGGCCTGCCGTTGTTCGGGTGTGTTAGGACAAAAGGTGATTTCTGCACCATAACCTTCAACGGCCTTCACTTTCACAGAAGCTGAATTATCGGGCATCACAATGTATGCCTTTACTCCCACTTTTGCCGCGGCAAACGCAATTGCCTGTGCATGGTTGCCGGATGAATGGGTAGTCACGCCATTTTCCAACTGCCTTTTTGACAAAGACAAAATTGCATTCAAGCCTCCCCTGGCCTTAAAAGCGCCGATCTTTTGAAAATTTTCACACTTAAAATAAAGCGAAGCATCAGCAAGCTGGTTTATAAACTGCGAAGTCAATATAGGCGTTCTGTGAATGTAGGGGATAATAAATTGGTGGGCTTTTTCAATAACCACTCTGTCCGGAACCCTTTCGCTGATCATATAATAATTATTACGTTTTTTCTTTTATTTTTACAATAATAGCTGATTTTTCGAAGCATTTTCGAAAACCGCATTTCCGGTAAAATCATTGGACTTAAAAGTACCAAAAATATGATTCAAACGCGCCTGATTCCCCGAACTCCGTATGCTTACGATCCACCCCTGCTAATAAAATCGCTGCTTGCCCAAACATTAAAATACAATCCGCAGCGGGAAATCATCTACCGTAATCTGTTTAGAATGGATTATCATGAGTTCAACAAACGGGTTAGAAAGTTAGCGGGTTTGTTAGAAACCCTGGGTGTCAGGCCGGGTGATGTCGTGGGCGTAATGGACTGGGACAGCCACCGGTATCTTGAAAGTTTTTTCGCAGTTCCCTGTTTTGGAGCGATCCTGCACACGATCAACGTCAGGCTTTCACCTGCTCAGATATTGTATACTATCAACCATGCAGAAGATAAAGTGCTGCTTGTACATGAAGATTTTCTGCCTGTTATTGACGCTATAAAAGACAAGATTACGACTGTTGAAAAGTTTATTATCCTGAGTGACAAGGTCTATGGGGAAGTGAAATATGATCTTGCTGAAATTACTTCCAGCTATTCAGGCGAGTATGAAAATCTGATCGCTGGGCAAAACGATGTCTATGAATTTCCTGATTTTGACGAAAATACCTGGGCAACAACATTTTATACTACGGGTACGACCGGCGAACCAAAAGGCGTTTATTTTTCACACCGGCAGCTATTCCTGCATACCATGAGCGTGATGACGTATTTCTGCGGATACCGCGCCCTGCCTTTCACAGACGAGGATGTTTATATGCCGCTGACGCCACTTTTTCATGTACACGCCTGGGGCTTTCCGTTTGTGGCAACTTTGCTGAACAATAAGCAGGTATATCCCGGCCGGTACGAACCTGAGATGATTACGGGCTTGATGGTTCAGCACCGGGTAACGTTGTCCCATTGTGTGCCAACTGTCATGATGATGGTCATCAACTGCCAGCTCGCGCAGCAAAGTGATTTGTCAAACTGGAAAGTTCTGATCGGCGGATCTGCATTGACGGTCGGACTTTCCAGAGCTGCGGCAGCTATGGGAATAACGGTTTCAGCGGGGTATGGCATGTCGGAGACTGCCCCTGTATTGTCTGTTGCACATCTGAGCGAGGAGCAGAAAAAACTATCTGCTGACCTGAAAATCAATCTGACAACGAAAGCAGGGCGAATCTCACCGTTTACAGAACTCAGGATCGTCGATGATGAGGGAAACTTTCTTCCTCATGACGGAAAAGCAGTCGGGGAAATTGTCGGAAGAAGTCCCTGGATGACACAGGGATATTTTAAGGATCCCGAAAATTCAGAAAAATTATGGCATAACGGTTGGTTGCATACCGGAGACGTAGGATCCATTGATCCTGACTATTATCTGACAATTTCAGATCGTGTCAAAGATGTGATCAAGACCGGCGGTGAGTGGATTTCGTCGCTGGATATCGAAAACTTGATTTCTCAGATTGCAGGCGTTGCAGAAGTGGCCGTAGTCGGATTGCCGGATCAGAAATGGGGAGAGCGACCACATGCCCTGGTGATATTAAAGCCTGATTATCAACATCTGGTGACCGTGGAGAGCTTGAAAGAGCAACTTAATCTAAACATAAAGACATCGAACAGGAACAAATGGTATATACCTGATTCCATCGAGCTCGTAAGCGAAATCCCGAAAACGAGCGTTGGCAAAATTGATAAGAAAAAAATCAGAAAGGAACTGACTGAAAGATCATTTAAAAACTGAATTTTCAGGAAACGTAAGCGGCCATATCACCCAGGAGGCTGGTATGGCCGCTTGCTTAAAAATCAGTTGTCAGTCAACAATGCCTGATAGACCAGAATCTTAAATTTATCCTGCATCTCCCCCCAAACGCTGTTAGGATATTTTTGCGTCATCAGCAGCGCCACGATCTTGTTTTTGGGGTCGGCCCAATAAGTAGTACCGAATATTCCACCCCACTCAAATATATTCTCAGGTACGGGAATCCTGGCTGCTTCTTTTGCAGAAGCAATTGAAAAGCCTAAGCCGAATTTATTTCTCCCCTGATAAAGATCTCCGATCTGGTTTTTTGTCATCAGATGTACAACAGCCGGGCTCAGAATACGCTTTCCGTTGTATTCGCCTCCGTTAACAAGCGTTTGCAGAAAAACGGCATAGTCGTAGGCTGTCGAGGTCAGCCCTGCTCCGCCGGCATAAAACTTTCCATTTTCTTTTGGATAATCAATGTTAAAGGCGGGGCGGCTTTCTGCATAAATTGTCTTTTTGCTTTCGTCCTCAGTATATAATTTTGTCAGCCGGCTCTTCTTATTTTCCGGCAGGTAAAAATAAGTATCCTTCATTCCAAGCGGCACAAATATCCGTTCCTTCAAAAAATCATTCAGTGATTTTCCCGAAATAACTTCCACAAGGTATCCCAGCACATCGGTGTTCAGACCATAGGTGAAACGTTCGCCAGGCTCATGAACCAGCGGCATCTTTCCAAGCCTGGGAATGACATCGGACAAAACATATTCCGGCGTACCGATACCACTCGGAATATTATTTTTTGCATAAATCGCTCTGGCCTCTTTGGAACCGATGCCGGCATAACTGATCCCAGAAGTATGTGTCAGCAAATCACGGATTGTGACTTCACGTTTTGCAGCTTTTGTGGTGTAGCTTGAATCTGCTTCATTAAATTTGTCCAGTATCTGCGGGTTTTTATAAGCAGAAATATATTTGGAGATCGGGTCGTCCAGGAGGAGCTTCCCTTCCTCGTAAAGAATCATAACAGCTGTACTGGTAATCGCTTTGGTCTGTGAAGCAATCCTGAAAATAGCATCCTGTTTTAGCGGCGTCTTGTCCTTGAAGCTGTCATAACCCAGGCCTTTATGATATACTATTTTTCCATCTTTGACGATCAGAGCTACGGCACCTGTCACTTCCTGTTTGTCGATATAGTCCTGCAGGACCATGTCCACGCGTTTTAATCTTTCACTGCTGAATCCTACACTTTCCGGTTTAGCGTCTGTGAGTACCTGTGCGTGCAAAACCTGAATGGACAGCAAAGCAGGGACAATGAGGTATCTGAGAAAATTTCTTTTTGTAAAAGATAAAACTGAAGTCATACAAGCAGATGGAGTTTGGTAGTAAAATGATCAGCAAAGTAATTTAAATAATCCGGAATGGCATTAAAAAAGCCCGTCAGCATGCTGACGGGCCAGTTATTTAATCGGAAATTGTTATTTACCTGCGTTTGGAGTATACAGGTTAAAGAACTGGTCCAATTTAGGCGTGATGATAATTTCAGTACGACGGTTCAAGCTGCGGTTAGCAGGCGAATCGTTTGCTACTTTCGGAAGATATTCTCCACGACCGCCCGCAATCAGACGAACCGGTTCAACACCATACTTCTTCTGAAGCGTACGGGCAACAGATGTTGCACGCAAAACGCTGAGATCCCAGTTATCTGCAACTTTATCAGTAGCGATAGGTACATTATCAGTGTGACCTTCAATCAGGATCTCGATCTCTTTATAGTCATTTAAAATCTTGGCAACTTTCGCCAAAACTGTTTCAGCCTGGCTGTTGATCACCGAGCTTCCGGATCTGAAAAGCATTTTGTCAGACAAAGACACGTAAACTACACCTTTTTTAACTTCAATCTGAACGTCCTCATCGCTGACATCAGCCAATGAACGTTTCAGGTTCAGCACAAGTGCCATGTTTAGAGAATCCTTACGCTGGATGCTCGCATTCAGGTCACGGATCTGTCCGCCCTGCACATTCATCATTTCAAGCGATTTTTTGATACTTTCAGAACCTTCCTTGCTGATGACAGAAAGATCAGACATACGGTCAAGAAGACTGTTGTTGTTTTTCTTTAAAAAATCAACCTGGTCTTGCAATTCTTTCAGCTTGTTATTTTTTGTAGTAAGCTCGTCATTTTTAAGCTTAATATCATTGTTCAAACTTGCAGTTCTGCTGTCACAGTCATTCAAATCAGCTCTTGCCTTGTCAAGCTGGATTTGTATTTCGTTCGCCTTGTTAACAGCAGCAGTCATTTTTTTCTTGCTTGCACATGAGCCTAGTGCAAACAACATTGCAACAGCTAAGAGTGTTTTTTTCATAGTTTTTAAGGGTTATTAAAATAATACAATTTAAGGTTCGACATAGTTTAGAAGGTTTTGGGAAGAAAACCGTGCCAGACATTTACCGCAAATCCAATTTAAAGTGCATAATCAATACCGGAAATACGACAAACAGGCTATTCAACTGACCCCAAAAAACAAAGCATCATCTCCTGTTCCGGGAGATAATGCTTAGTATAACAATCTGTTACCTTCGCATTCAGACCGCAAAGGTACAAAAACCTGTATTCAATTCCTTAAGCTCTAATCTTTTTCTTTTGTTAATAAATGCTAACTATAAAACCTGGTTCTCAATAGGGCATCGACCAAAAAAAGGCGCGTCTTGCTTTCAAACTGTCTTTCACATGGGTTGAAACCAGGGTATTGTATTGTGCTTCATTAATTCTCCTGCCTTTGATTTTTTTCGGGACATCGATATCCTCAGTTATTGGTTTTAATTCAACTTTCCTGGCAGTCGTGACCACGATCCCGTCGTTGATATCAAGTTCCAGGATCATGCCGGGAAGGCCGCCGTAAAGATCAGGTCCCACGGCAAGCGGAAGATTGTCTGCGAACCAAGCCGTAATTTTCTGCTTTTTCACAGTATCCTCTGTAACGGCCATCATGCACATATACCCGCTTATTTCTTTTATTTTATTCATAATCTTCCACTTAGGTGCCCTGACAGAATCTTCGACTATGTAAACTTTGCCAAGCATTTCCACAATGTCCGTCCGTTTCTCGGCTTCCATATCGCGATAGATCTTGTACTCCTTTTCGTTCCAGGACCAGCCCGCGTCATTGTCAAGCCGTTTGGAACCCGTATAAAAACTCTTTTGGCCATTGAAAAGCAACCTCATTTCCTGCTTCGACTCGTCGTCTCCCCAGGTTTGTTTGATACGGTCGCGCTCCTCATTGCTTAGGTAGGTCAGCGTGCCATAGAGCTTAGGCCAGGAAGTCACTTTTTCATAGGTGATTTCGCCCTCAATTTTCTGTCCAAAAGCCGCTGAAACTGACACGAACAGGACGATGACCAATAGGTTTGCCAGGTAATATTTTAGGGTTCTCATGATTTTAGTGTCGTTTTTTCATTAAAAATTGCTGCGTTTTACGGATGCTGACATTCCCCTCATGTTGTAGGTAAAACTCAGCATAAAGTATCTGGACAGGGTCCTCGTCCGTGATTCCATATAGTAGTTCGAAGTAGCTGTCTGGGTTATTCCAAGATTCTTTTTGAATACATCATTGGCCGTTAAACGAACTTCTCCCCGTTTATTTTTCAGTACAATTTTGTACACGGAGAGATTAAGGATCGGCTGTTTCTGATCAAATCCAAATTGGTTATTGACATAACTGTTGTAATTAAATCGCGCATTGAAATAAATTTCCTTTGGCATCTTCACATTCATGTCAGCGCCATAGTTTGAATTAATGACCTTTTGATTCTGATTGGTATTGATGGAATAACGTGTATCAGCAATGTTCCAGTTGGCGTTTGTATACAAAGTAAAAAAATCACTTGGTGTAATATCCAGACGGGCTCCGAAATTATACCCTTCTGTTTTCGTTTTATTGATCACATTATTGATATAAATCGGGTTTTCGCTGAAACTGGCTCCCGCGTTGACGTTCATATTCAGCTTTGTTTTTACCAGAGGGAAACCAAGGTATACATACGTTCCGAAATTTCTTCCGCCTGTGATATTCATAGGCTTTGTCGTGGTAATCAGGTTTTCGTCAATGGTTTTGTTGTAGACGATCTGATCGACGTTGTAACTATAATTCACATTGGCATACAGATTGGTAAAACTGGCAGGATTGAACATGTTGTACCCTGCAAAAACGCGGTGAACAGACTGCGGAATCAGGGCAGGATTTCCCTCTACAATATTTAAAGGATTACTATTGTCAACAACCGGCTGAAGATCTGCAATGGTTGGTTCCTGAACGCTTAATCCATATTCCATGAAGAGATATCTGTTTTGTTTTAAGTCGTAATTAAGACTTACGTTCGGCGTCACTTTAAAGAAAGACCGGTCCACCCGTGTAAAGTTGGCCGAAGTCTGGTCTTGTCCGAATTTACCCTTCAAATCAAACTGCTGGGCGGCCATCCCAAGTGAAATGTTTAAACCTTTGCTGGAATACCGGACGCTGGACCCGATGCGGTTGTAGGTAAAATCATTGGTATAATAACGGGTTAAAAACTGGTTGGTTTGTAATCCATTGTCCTTCACATCAAACACATTCCTGTCAACTTCATCTTTTCTCAGACTGAAATTATAAAACGTCTCCCAGTAAAACTTTTTAGCAAAGGGCTCTATGAAAGAAAGACTTCCTTTAAACTGGTTGCGTTTACTTTCCGTTTCATTCTGTTGGTTGATCGAACTGTTGTTGGAAGGATCCAGGAAAAATTCATTGATAGAATTTAATCGGGAGCTTCCGTCAGAGTTGTTGATGTTGTATCCGGCACTCATTGCAAAGTTCCTTCCCTTTTTCTTAAACTTATGACGGTATAACAACAGGTTCGACATGGCAAAAGAATTATACAAACTACTGTTATCAATTGTTGACCGGTTCGACAAAGTATCACCGCTGCGGAAATACTGCTGATAACTGTCATAGCTGTTATCCCCGTTATTTATCCGTGAATTGCTGATCAGGATGATTGTATTCAAAGAATCGAGCACTTTCTCAAGCCGAAAGCTTGGACGGTGATTTCCGCTGAAGGTATGTGTCCGGTTCTCATCTGTCGATTTAAAAGTACTGTTGTTTAGAAAGTTTTCACGGCTGGACATTACATCGGCGATCGCATCGGTAGAATTGTAAAAATAGCTCGTGCTTACCTTTGTTTTTTTCGTATCATAATTATAGTTCGCCCCACCTGCCCAGTTTTTGGTAAATCCCGGCGAGCTGCTGCCATAACTTGGTGAGATCGTGATACCATCACCGTCTCCGCCGAAATATCTGATGCCGCCGGAAAACCCGAAGTCTCCGTCATCGCCCCAGTTGAAAGACTGGCTGCCTTTGAAATCCTGATAATCATTTCTGGCAATGCCTGACTGATTGGTATTGTTTCCGAAACCCAGCACCGAAAACTGCTGTTTGTCGTCGAAGCGGTTGTAACTGACCTTACCCTCAACCCTGGAATCGGTGCCCACACCCGCAACCGCTTTCCCGAATCCACCCTTTTTATGGCTGTCTTTCAATTCCAGATTTACTGTCTTTTCACGTTTTCCGTCATCAACACCTGTAACTTTTGATTGCTCAGTTTTTCCGTTGAAAACCTGGACCTTGTTGATCGCCTCGGCCGGGAGGTTCTTTGTCGCCATTTTAGGATCATCACCAAAGAACCGCTTTCCGTCGACGGTTACACGTTTCACTTCTTCACCTTGCGCTTTGATGTTACCGTCAGCATCCACCTGCATACCCGGCAGCTTCCGGATCAGATCCTCGACCGTAGATCCCGGCGGAACTTTGAAAGCCCGCGGATCATACTCGACGGTATCGCCCCGGATACTCAGCGGTGCCCGGGCCGTTTTAATGACAACCTCATAAAGATCCTGGTTCAGGAACTTCATGCCCAGTTTGCCCACATTGGTAACGTCACCGTCATTTGGTGTTACCTGCTGTTGATAAGGAAGATAACCAACATAGGAAACTTTGAGAAGATACGAAATCCGTCTTAAATTCTTGAATTCAAATGAGCCGTCTTTGCCGGTCCGTCCAAAATTGACCAGGGAGGAATCTTTTGGCAGCAGTAGCATGACCGTGGCTTCAGGAAGGCCGATACCTGCCGTGTCACCAACGATCCCTTTCAAACTAAAACGTCCGGTGGACTGCCCGTAGGAGCCCAGACAGAAGAAGCTGCAGAACAGCAGGAGTAGGATTTTTTTCAAGGCTAATAAATTATTTAAGGTGAATAAGCAAGAGGGAACATTTATCAATATTGCATTGCACAATATTATAAAATCAAGGCACTATTTACAACTAAATAATTAGTTTAATCGGGTTTTAGTAACCATTTGATAATAATTTAACTTTTATTAAGAAATGGTGATTTTGCAAATGTACACTTTTGCAACAAATGGTGACATTAAAATTATTAAAATAATAATTACTTAATTTGTGCTTGCTACTTCCGGATATGACATGAATAATGGAAGTACATAACGGCATGATATCGTGCCACCGGAAATGTAAAATGACAGCTTGGTCGACACATCAATGAAAAGTATAGGATTGCTTTCTGACACCCATGGATATCTGGATCCGCGCATATTTGAATATTTCGCAAACTGCGACGAAATCTGGCATGCCGGGGACATTGGTTCAGTAGCAATCATTGACCAACTTGAGGCTTTCAAACCAAGCCGGATCGTCTTTGGGAATATCGACAATAAAGAGATCCAGGTACGCAGCCATGAAAATCTGAATTTCGAACTGGAAGGTTTCCGTATCTGGATGACCCATATTGGCGGCGCACCGCCACGCTACAATCCGGCCGTACTACCCGTATTGCGGGACGATACGCCTGATATTTTTATCTGCGGGCACTCCCATATTTTAAGGGTTATCCGGGATAAGGATCTGAAAAATATGCTGTATATCAATCCGGGTGCTGCCGGTCGGGAGGGTTTCCACAAAATCCGGACGCTGCTGCGGTTTAATCTGCACGAAGGCCTGATCACGCAGATGGAAGTGATCGAACTGGGAAAACGCGGCGCTATCGGGGAATAAAATAATTTCAAAATACATCAGCAGTCAGGTTTCAGACTGAACTGCTGATTGCGGCTTAGGCTTTCATCTAAAATGTAATTTTTACAATTTTTTTCTCAGTACCCCGCACCAGCTCTGCTTCCACCTGCTCGCCTTTTTCGTGGTCTTCCAGCACTTTCATGTAATCGTAAATTGTAGCAATTGGTTGCCCGGCCAGCTTAGTAATGATATCTCCGGCCATGATTCCGGCGATCTCTGCGGGACGGGCTTTTGAAACAGCATCAATTTTTAACCCTTTTCCCGAAAAGCTGTAATCCGGCATAACGCCCAGTGTCACTTTAAAATTGGACGTAGTTGCGCCCTGGTGCGGATTACCGGCAGTGAGAAATGAAGGTTCATTCGGTCCATCGTCAAGTTTTTCGATAATATCCGCAATCAGTGTCAAGATCTTCGCTTCGCCTTCCGCATTGATTTTTTCCGTATCATCACTGATCTTGTGATAATCGCTGTGTACGCCTGTGAAAAACTGAAGTACCGGAATATTCTTCAGATAAAACGACGTATGGTCAGAAGCGCCTACACCTGATGAATCGATGGTATAATTCATATTCTGTTTTTTGGCTAGGTCCGGAATTATTTTGCCCCAGGCAGGGCTGGTCCCCCAGCCTGAAATGATCAGACCTTTTTCTTCGCTTAGTCTTCCGATCATATCCATGTTGATCATGGCAGAAATGGTTGCCAGCGGTTTTGTTGGCGATTCTGTAAAATATTTTGAGCCCAGCAGGCCCAGTTCTTCCCCTGAGAAAGCAATGAATAGAAAATTATGCTTTTCCTTTACCGGATTGGAAGAAAAATATTTCGCCAGCTCAATCACACCAGCAGTTCCGGACGCATTGTCGTCAGCCCCGTTGTGTATAAAATTCCTGCTATCCGGCGATAAGGATCCGGTCTGATAACCTTTTCCCAAATGATCGAAATGACCGCCGATCACGACGGTTTTTGGCGCGCCGTTATCAAGAAATCCGATCACATTTCTGGCTGTCATCTGATGTGCAACACCTTCCACGCCTGCTGTCAACTGGAACGGTTGAAAATAGGTCCCGTCAGTACCGGCAGGTTTCAAACCCGCTTTTTCAAATAAACCGGCAATGTAGTTCGCCGCTCTGATCTCTCCCAAAGTTGCCGTTCCCCTTCCCTCAAACGCATCTGAAGCAAGAATTTCAACATGTTTCCTCACCTCGGACGAAGAAATTTTTTGTGCGCAAGCCAGACCGCCTGTCGTGATCAACAACGAAACTGCAAAAATTATTTTTTTCATATTTTCAGAAACAACATTAAACCGGTTTTTCAGGAATTGAAAGTGCCTCCCTGAGTTCAGCGAGAAACTGTCTGACACGCGTCAGTCTGTATATCATTAACTGCGACTCTTCCTTTCTGCGAAGCTGCTCACGGGCGCCTTTGATCGTTCTGCCCTGTTTGTCCTTTTGGTGCATGATCTTGCGGACAACTTCGATATCACGTTCGGTATATCTGCGGCGGTTGCGTGAGTCCCGCTTGGGAGCAAGCTGCGGAAACTTCTTTTCCCAAAAACGCAGCGCAGAAGCTTCGCATCCTACCATGGCTGCCACTTCGTTGGTGTCGTAATAAAGTTTTGAATTGGGTTCCATATCGGTCTGGGTCTGAACAAAAGTACTAATGTTACCTTATTATATTATTATTCTAAATGATGTGTGTGATCTTTAAAATCAGTTATCTTGCCACTTCTTGAATAAGTCCCCGAAAAGCCGAAAAGTTTCAAAGCAAAGCGTTAAATTACCTATATCTTCTCACAAGAATATTTTCTACCATGAAAATTCACTACGTTATTTTACTGATGTTTTTTACGGGCTTAAGTGCATACGCTCAGCCGTCAGATCTGCTGATGGTGAACTATGGGATCAGCAGCCAAATTCTTAATGGACCGAATCTGGACGGTGCAGGAAGCCAGGACGGGAACGGTGGTAGCCTCATTGGTTTAAGGTACATTAAAGGGACGAAGGGGAAAGTTTCCTTTGAAACCGGACTTGAATATTCACGGTTCAGATTTTCGATCGCTCCGGCTTTTCATCCGGAGGTAGCCATGACAGCCCGCACAGAACATGTTACCCTAATCTCGGTTCCCTTGTTTGCGCGTTACACCTTCGCCAGATACTTGTTTGTTAACGGTGGTGTGATCGCTGATCTTCAAATAAACAAAAAATCAACGGACGCTGTAGACCGGCAATCCGGCCTGGGCGTGGGAATCGGATTTGGCGGAAAATATGATTTCAGGCATGTCACTTTTTCCGTTAATTCCTATCTGCAGCAGCATACAATCATAGCCATTGAAAAAAGCAGAAACCAGAATCGATTGCTCGAAGCCGGTATCCGGTTTGGCGTCGGCTATCGTTTTTGAAGTCAAAATGCCGTATGAACAGTACCATTACCCTATCAGGTCTTCTTTTCTGGCTGCTTATACTGCTGCTCGCCGGCAGTTTTTTACTTATCATCCAGCTATTGATCAGGCTAAAAACAGAAACAAACCAGAAACGTTTTTTTGAACAGAAATTAACTGATGCCAATGCCAGGAAAGAAAACTACGAGCTGGAAACGATCAAATCGAAGCTAAACCCGCATTTGTTCAAAAATGTATTAAATTCTATCCAATCGCATGCCTACCAGAGTTATTATGCGTTGGACAAGCTTTCTAACGTGCTGGATTACATTCTTTACGAAAGCGATTGTGACTATGTTACCTTAAAGCAGGAAACGGACTTCGCTTTAAGCCTTGTGGAAATTAACCGCTTAAAGGTGAGTCCGCTGTTTGACCTGCGCATCAAAAACCGGATCGACCCGCAAAACGACCTCAGCGATGGAAAGCTCATTGCTCCGCTTATCACGATAGATCTTATAGAAAATGCCTTCAAGCACGCAGATATCCAAAATCCGGATGCATTTATCTCCATCGTTTTTGATCTGAGCGATACTACCTTTTCACTGACTGTTTCTAATAAAATCAGTCCGAAGCCTATACTAAAAAAGGAAAAAAGCGGTTTCGGTAAGGATAACCTGAGAAAACGACTTGACCTGATGTACCGTACAAACTACACCCTGGACCATACCGTTGATCATGATGTTTACGTTGCTCACCTGAAAATTAACCTGCTTGAACATAAAACTCAAATGTCTTCTGCTGGATGACGAGCTGCCGGGACTTACATACCTGCGTATGCTTTGCGAACGGATTCCCGGGCTCGAGGTCGTCAGGGCATTCAATGATCCCGAAAAACTGATAGAAGCGAGTTCAGATCTCGAGTTCGATTTATGCATCACGGATATAGAAATGCCGGGGCTAAACGGACTGGAGATCGCCAGATTGCTGGATGGAAAACCTGTGATTTTTATTACTGCCTATAAAGAATTTGCTGCAGAAGCATTTGACCTGGATGCGGTCGATTATATAAGAAAACCCATTCAAAAAGAACGCCTGGAAAAAGCAGTTTTTAAGGCCGCAAGTCTGATTGAAAACAGGAAAAATCATAGGCACTTCATGCAGCTCAACACTAATAAGGGCAAAGCGCTTCTTGCGTTTAACGAAATATTACTGATCACGTCGGCAGAAAAAGATAAACGCGACAAACTCGCTTACATGGACAATGGCCAGGAGATTACGCTCAAAAATATTTCCTTCGAGCAGTTGTTGCTACTCCTCCCTGCTGATGGTTTTTGCAGGGTCAGTAAAAAGGATATCATCGCTCTGAGAGCCATCCGGTTTTTCAACCATCAGGAAATTAATACAACCATACCTGCCGGAGATTCCGAGAAGGAAATCGTTGTAACGATTGGAGAAAATTTCAGGAAAGATTTTTTAGACCGGGTTACGGCATAAAAAAAATGCAGATTGACCAGGATATCCCGGCCAATTCTGCATTTCTTATAACAGGCTAAACTCAAATTTCCTCGCTGATCGGGAAATAGAGTGTAAACTTTGATCCTTTTCCCAACTCCGAATCGGCGACTATGGAACCGCCATGGTTTTCCATAATCTTTTTACAAATCGCAAGACCAATACCTGTACCAGGATACTTATGGGCTGGATGCAGCCTTTGGAATACGTCAAAAATGCGCTGTTCGTATTCTTTTTCAAATCCAATTCCGTTATCGACAAACGAAATGGCGTAGAATGACGCATACTTGTGTGGCTTGTCACTTGGAACCAGGTCCTGACCGGCTATTTCTACACCAATTGTGATCATAGGTATTTCGTCTGTTTTTGAAAATTTCAGCGCATTACTGATCAGATTGATGAAAAGCTGGTGGATCTGGAAAGGAATACCTTTAATCACCGGCAATGGCGATGCTGCGATCACGGCATGTTTTTCCTCAACATTGTCCGCAAGCTCTGCCAGTACTTTTTTCAGCAACTCATTCAGATCCGTTTCCTCAAAAACTTTTTCTGTATTTCCTGTTTTGGAATAAGTCAGGATATCTTCAATCAGTACCTGCATTTTTTCGGCGGCAAAACGCATGCGTTCAACAGAATCCTTTACCTGAACAGACAGGTCCGGGTTTTCCCTGTCCAGGACTTTTGAGGCAAAAATCTGAATTTTCCTCAAAGGTTCCTTAAGGTCATGGGTACTGATCCAGTTAAGGTTTGCAAGTTCCTTATTGGCTGCTTTCAGCTCTTCATTCAGAACCCGGTTCCTGTTTTCCTGCATCTGCACATAGTGAAAGCTGATGTGTTTCTGAAGCGCATATGCAAAGGAAGACGCCGCGTTCACCTCCGCTTTTCTCCATTTGGCACTTTTATTTTTTACTTCTTCAAGCCATAGTTCGAAAGATTTTCTCGGCGACAACCGAACTCCGCCATCTTCATTAACCACAACGGCTTTATGCGGATTTCCGGCCCAGCTTACAGTTTCCCGCCGCTCGGCCCGAATCCATAAAACGCCGTCGGAAGTTCCAGCCGCAAGGGAATGATAAATTACACCGGCTGCATATTTTGAAAGACTTTCAAATTCCGGAAAATCACCGATCAATTGTTCAGTATAAAAGCCTGTATTCGGATATTTTTCAGCCAGAGACTGCAAGAGCGTGATCAGATCATCATCCGATGGCACCAGACCGTTCTTATAAAGTTTCCCCTGTGAATAGATCACAAAACCATTAGCTCCGGCCAGGTTCAGCAGCGACACGGAATTGTATTTTTCTGTCAGAAAATCTTCATTTTCGTGCAATAATGTCAGGGCTTCATGCAATGATTTATCAGCTTCCTGAGCAGCGCCGAATTCTTCCGCAACCTCTCTTACCGCAATCTGAGAAGTTAAAAAGTGACCTTGCAGCAGAGCAGCTAAGCGCGTGTAATGTGCCAGTGTTTTTGGTGAATAATGGTGGCAGGCGATCAACCCCCAAAGCTTGTTATTTTGTAAGAGAGAGATTGTCAGTGTTGCTCCTACACCCATATTCTTCAGATACTCGATATGGATCGGCGAAACGCTGCGCAAAGCGGAAAGACTCAGATCCAGCGACTTATTGCTCTTTTCACCATCGTCATTTAAAGTAAGAAGTGGCACAGGTTCATAATTAACATCGGCGATCATCCGCAGCGGGCTGCGCAGATAAAGTTCCCTGGCCTGGGCTGGGATGTCGGTATGCGGGTATTTCTGCCGTGCGAAGGAAACCAGGTCCTCGCGTTTGTTTTCTGCGATCACCTCACCGTTGTACTCTTCATCAAAACGGTAGATCATCACGCGGTCGTACCCGGTAATTCTCCGTGTTTCTATCGCGATATCGCTGCAGAGTTCCAGCAGAGAATTATGACGCTCCATCAAAGAAACAAAGTTCTTTGTCTGGCTATAAAGGTTAGGCAGATCTAGTGCCTGATCCGGAAGCGGTTCAAGTTCTAGAATTATATTTTTTCCGCTTAGGTTGACAGAAGTGTTATAAGGTATGCCGTCGTAAATAAAAACAAACGGCCTTGCCTGATCTGACTTGTCTTCACTAAGGTAAATGCTGAAATGATGATACTGCGATTCCCCGAATATTTCCGTCAGCGATTTACCCAGCAATTTCTCGGGAGAAAGTCTGATAAACTTCTCAGTGTTTCCACTGCAAAAATCGATAAGATGATTTTCTGACTTCAGCCCAAGTAAAAATCCATGCGGCTGTATACTTCCGGGAATGTGAATTGGCTCGCTTTCACAATTTGTCAGGTTGACAATATCCCTGTTAACGATATCGGTAATATTCATTTTAAAAAATTATATCTGCTTCGTCGAGCCAATTGTTTATTGCGGTGAATGTTTGCACTGCACTAGAAATAATTTCTTCCCCGCAATTTTCCTCCACTGCAAAAGTGGATAGCGAAGAGACAAAAGTTTTCCAAAATATTCCGGTATCGGGTCCATATCCCCAAAAATAGGATGCCCCGTTTTCGAAATCAAGGCCCAGCACATTTTGAATGTGCCTGTATAAAATCTTCCCTCCTAATGTAGATCCTTCCAGAACATACATCACACCCAGCGCTTCGGCAACACCCGAAGTCCCGAACTGAAAAACCGGAATATTTGCAAGAAATGTACCAGAAATTCCTGTTGACGCCAAATCCTTTAAAATAAGCCCTGATTTAAATCGTTCATTCAGATCAGGGAAAAGCGCTTTAAGCTGCGGGAAAATGTCGCGCTCGCAACCCAGTGTAACCCCGTAAAGTTTCGCGATATATGTCTGGTAATCGGCCAGCGTCACGGACGGATCCAATATCGCCTTTGAATACTTATTTTCCTCCAACGCTTTGTGACTCTGCCCTGTCACTTCTCTTAGTTTTTTCAAAAACAGATCCTGTTTCTCCTTAGAAACAACTAAATCCTCCATGCTTTCATACTTGAATTTTCCAATAAAAATACAGTCTGCAAAAATTGTTCCAGCCTCTGATCAATCAAACCTTCTGACGGTACCTGATTTGATTACGGGACACCGGATCACAGAATATTTTAAACCCACCAGCTATCCGGTTTCAAAAATACCAAAAGCTTCTGAACGCATGTTATATATAGGTCGCTTCTAACCTGATTTTTTATTACATATTTTCTCCTTCTTGTTACAAAAACCTCCTTTCTGCCTGATTTGGGAAGAAAAGTAGTTTTTTAAAGAAATACATTTGCAGAGACAGCGGACCCGGGCTGCTATCTCTGGTCTTATTTTCTACTTCACAGTCAAGATATGAAGAACATCAGAAATCTACTCTTTTATTCACTTACAATCGGTGTTTTTTCAGCATTGATGTACTTCATCATAATCCAGGGAGAAACGCTGGAGCTCGGAAAAGTCACTACCCCAAAACCAACAGCAACTACCTCCTCCTGGCAACAATTCACCGATACATATCAGCAGAACATCACAAGTCCCTTAGCTATATTATTATTGCAGATCATCACGATCATCCTGGTAGCGCGGGCCTTCGGATATTTATGTAAAAAGATAAAACAGCCGACCGTGATCGGCGAGATCGCTGCAGGCATTTTTCTGGGACCTTCTTTTATAGGTATGTACTACCCGGAATTTTCTGCCTTTTTGTTTCCTGCAAAATCACTGGGCAATCTTCAATTTCTCAGTCAGATCGGCCTGATTCTGTTCATGTTTGTGATCGGCATGGAACTTGACCTAAAAGTATTAAAAAACAAAGCCCAGGAAGCCGTCGTAGTCAGTCATGCCAGTATCATTTTCCCGTTCGCACTTGGCATAGGTCTTGCGTTTATTATATACGAACAATTCGCGCCGGCAAATATTAACTTCCTTTCTTTCGCCTTATTTACCGGTATAGCATTGAGCATCACGGCATTTCCTGTACTTGCCCGAATTGTACAGGAAAGAGGCCTTTCTAAAACGAAACTTGGAACGCTGGCGATAACCTGTGCTGCTACGGATGATATTACTGCCTGGTGTTTACTGGCGGCCGTTATCGCCATTGTCAAAGCCGGATCGGTAATCAGTTCTGTATATACCATTCTTATGGCCGGAAGTTATGTTTTGGTCATGCTCAAGGTAGTCCAGCCATTCCTGAAAAAGCTGGGGGACGTCTATTCGTATAAAGAAGGTTTAACAAAACCAGTTGTAGCCGTTTTTTTTATCACATTGCTCGTTTCGGCGTATGCCACAGAAGTGATTGGGATCCATGCACTTTTCGGCGCTTTTATGGCTGGCGTGATTATGCCGGCAAACCAGAATTTCAGGAATATCTTCATTGAAAAAGTGGAAGATGTGGCTTTGGTCCTGCTGCTTCCGTTATTTTTCGTTTTCACAGGACTGAGAACACAGATTGGTCTGTTGAATGATCCCTACCTGTGGCAGATTACTGCGCTCATCGTCCTGGCAGCGGTAACCGGCAAATTTGCAGGCAGCACGATTGCCGCTAAGTTTGTCGGACAAGACTGGCGTGACAGTCTGGTGCTTGGTGCCTTGATGAACACCAGAGGTCTGATGGAACTTGTAGTACTTAATATTGGCTATGACCTGGGTGTTCTGACGCCAGAAATCTTTGCCATGATGGTAATTATGGCCCTTGTGACAACCTGCATGACCGGTCCTGCGCTCGATCTTATCAACCGGTTTTTCCCCGAAAAAAATACCGGGGCTCCGGATTCGATGACCGAAACCGGAAAATATACGATTCTGGTATCGTTTGGAAGCCCCATAAGCGGCAGGTCAATGCTGCGACTTGCGCACAGTTTTATTAGAAAAGCGCCTTCAAACGCCAGCATCACGGCCTTGCACCTCTCTCCCAGCAACGATTTGAACCAGTTTAATTCAGAAGAATACGAACAGGAAAGTTTCGAACCTATCCGACAGGAAGCCCGGCAGCTGAACCTACCCATGATCACGCTCTTCAAACCTTCCCAGAATATTGACCGGGACATCATCGAAACGGCCAATCTGGGCAATTTCGATCTGCTGCTTGTGGGTATCGGACGTAATGTTTTTGAAGGCACGATCCTGGGAAAAGTACTTGGGTTTACTACAAAAATAATCAGCCCGGAAAGACTCTATGATACCATCACAGGGAAGGAAAAGTTTTTTGATTACAGTGTTTTCGACGACAGGACAAAACATATTATAAAGGCAGTAAAAGTTCCGGTGGGAATTCTGGTTGAGAAGAATCTGAACAAAATTGAAAATATCTTCATTCCTATATTTTCGTTAAGCGACAGTTTTTTGCTGGTTTTTGCCCAGAAACTAATCCATCACAGTGATGCGCGGGTGATTATTCTGGATGCAAGCGGAGTGATCCGGCAAAACCCTGAATTAAAAGAAACCATTTCAGCCATTGAACAGATCGCACCCAATCATATTGCTTTATACTACGATAAGAAGATTGAAAAGAATTTTCTGGAACAACAGGATCTTATGCTGATCAGCCTCGACAGCTGGAAGAAAGCTGTTGAAAGCCATAGCCTCTGGCTTTCACATTCTCCTTCGGTACTGATGATCAGATCGTAACAAAATTTCGGTACATTTACCGGTCATCATTAACCTGTATAAGCATGGATCAACGGATCATTAATCTTTTCGACGAGTACACGCATAAACCCTTAAGCCGGGATACATTTTTAAAAAGGCTGGCGAATCTTGCAGGAGGAACCACAGCAGCACTCGCTTTGCTCCCGTTGCTCGAAGTAAATTATGCCAATGCCGCGACCGTTGCAGAAACGGACGACGATATTATTACCGAAGACATTCAGTATGCGGGTGACGGATCGCCTATGGGTGGTTATCTGGCCAGACCCAAGAAGTCCGGAAAATATGGATCTGTACTGGTCATTCATGAAAACCGTGGTCTCAACCCACATACGAAAGATATTGCCAGGCGAATTGCCAAGGCCGGATACATTGCTTTGGCAGGCGACGCGCTTGCTCCTTTTGGCGGAACACCTGCCAACGAAGATGAGGCCAGGGCACTTTTTGCAAAGATTGACCCTGCGAAGAACCTCAATAACTTCATTAAAGGATTTGATTACCTCAAAGCAAGGCCTGAAAGTAATGGGAAAACCGCGTGCGTCGGTTTCTGCTGGGGAGGCGCGTTGTCCAACCAGCTGGCAGTACACGCTCCGGATCTGAAAGCGGCCGTTGCTTATTATGGGCGACAGCCGGAGGCAGCTGATGTTGCCAAAATAAAGGCTTTTGTCCAGCTTCATTATGGAGGGCTTGATGAAAGAATCAATGCCGGCATTCCTGCATATGAAAAAGCACTGAAAGACGCCGGGGTCAAGTATGAAGTCTACGTTTATGAAGGAGCCCAGCATGCATTCTTAAATGATTCAGCACCGACAAGGTATAATCCCGAAGCAGCAAAATTAGCCTGGGATAGGACATTGAAGGCTTTTAAGGATCATATCGCCTGAGAGTTTTTTTGATAAGGCTCTTTCTATTCGTGAAAGAGCCTTTTTTATTTGTAATTTTTTAGAATTCCGATTCTTTCCACAGGCAATGTCTGCCAGCCTGACGGTGTCGCCAGCTGCGAATCATCGGGCACGAAATGCCGGCCGTCCATCATTTTCCAGTTATAGGGATACGTATCCATAACCCGGTTATTGCCGGACCAGTTATACCAGGCATCGTCTCCTTTCCTTGTGGTTGCGACCTTTACAAAAATATTATTATCAAAATATAAACGCTTCGGAATCGCCGGATCCTGCTTCCAGTAATTAGCCAGTTCGGGATATTTTGTGGCATAAGGTGGCTGATCAAATCTGACCGCTTTAAGGCGTTTGTCAATAACTCCATCTTTTGCAAGGGTGGCTTTTGACCAGTTCTGAAATCTGTTATCGACATGGATACCCAGTGGACTGTCGATGAATAAGTTGTTGGTGTAAGAGATGTCCTGACCTCCGCCGATCAGAACCGGTATCGTACCAGCTTTGTAAAATATATTACCAAAAACTTCCATCCCGCAGGCTCCGTCATCATGATAGATAGCGGAAGTTCTATGATTGTTTCCCAGGTGATGAAAATAATTAAATCTCAGTTTATTTCCTCGTTCGGACGGATCACGGCCATAATAGAACGCCCCCTGGTCATCCACCTCACGGCAAACATCATAGATATTATTGTATTCCATGATATGGTCATTTCCATGCAATAAGATCGCCATGCTCGGTGCATTGTAGATTTCACAATTCAGAATACTGTTTCCGACCCCGTCGATGCCGACACCCGGGCGATAAGATTTTTCAATCCTGTTAAAATCATGTATCCGGCAATTCTCAACACTGTTTTCAGCTGCAGACAAGCTAAGTCTGTCGCCTCCGCCGAGCCTAACGCCACCCGCGCCGGTAAAATAGATGTGGCAGCTAACAATTCGGTTCCGTCTTCCTGCTGCTCTGTCGAAGGTGGTGTTTTCGTATAAATGTTGATCCAGACTCCCGATAACTTGCGATGCACCGGCGCCACTACCTTCATGACGCTGCTCTTCAAACGGCGCAATACCCTTGCCAATGCTTACGGCAACAGAACCAAGATTTCTGAACGTACAATCTGTAATCAAACATTCTTCCGAACGCTCCATATACACACCGATTCCACGGGAGACTTCAAAAGAAATGCCCTGAAAAGATATATTTCTTGACCCCTCGATGGACACCAACGGCGTCCGGAGCATGGAAATATCCAGTTTGGAGATCAGCGTTGGCATAAAAAAGAACAACAGCCCCCGTTCCCTGTCTACATAATATTCTCCGTTCTGATCAATTTCTTCCGGAATGTTGTAAGCATACCAGCGGTTCCAGGCTTTGCCCGAAGAGAAACCGTAAATATGCGGCTGGACTGTCGAAAATGTCCTGTTTAAAGTATCGATGGCTGCAATCCGAACGGCGTCTTCTGCATACCCTACATTGAAATATCCTGAAATCCAGATATCTTTTGAATTTTTCCAGGTCGATGGACGGTTCGTTTCATAAACAAACTTCCCACCGCGGTTTGTTTTATCTCCGTCTCTGACGACTGACCCTTTGTCGATCACGCTACCCATCACAGCGGTAGAATCATTGGGCCAACGTGCCAGATAGCCGGGGTTATCATTGATAAACAATTCCAGCCATGCAGGCGCGTACGGTCTTGCAAAACCTACACTCCTTAGCTGCCCGTATTCATTAACACCCAGGTCAGCCAGGTTCAAAACCCCGATCCGGTTTTGCATCGACTCCGGGAATTCGTTTTTGTATTCCGTACGGCTTATACGTTGTACTCTGGATGGGCTGACTGATACGCCACCTGAAAAAACAACCGATTCACCCTGCCAGGGTTTAATTACCAGATATGCGTCACTTTCATCAAATTCGAGCGATTTCTTAAAAAAATACGTACCCCCTCTTACGTAAATGGTCGTCGGCGCAGCTTTGGAACCTGAGTTTTGAGCAGCAGCCCTGGCCCTGGAAAGTGTGGCAAAAGGAAGGTCCATTGTTCCGGGATTATTGTCATTTCCTTTTAGGGAAACAAAAAAAGCCTGCGCAGCCCAGCTTGATGACGTGAGCATGAAGAGCAGGAAGAAAATCAGGAATTTACCACACAAGCTATTTTTACTGCTATTCATAAGGGATTTTTTGTACTAAATTCTTGTTGGATTCTGGGAATGATCTGCAAAATTCAATCAGCCGTCTCTTTTCTGCAACATTATTTTACAGAAAACCAGTAAATGGCTCAAAAATTGTGACGATAGGAATATAAACGTTAACCATATCTAAACATTCAATCAATTTCAACGATGTCAAAGCTTTTTTCACCACTTGAGATCAAGCGTATCAAACTAAAAAACAGAATTACAGTTTCGCCTATGTGTCAGTATTCGTCAGTCGACGGTTTCGCCAATGACTGGCATCTGGTACATCTGGGCAGCCGTGCCGTTGGCGGAGCAGGTCTTATCATTTCCGAAGCCACCGCAGTTTCACCCGAAGGCCGTATTTCTCCCCAGGATCTGGGAATCTGGAAGGATGAACACATCGAAAAATTAACCCAGATCACGACTTTCATTTCTGACCATGGATCCGTTCCCGGTATTCAGCTGAGCCATGCCGGAAGGAAGGCAAGTACTGCAACACCGTGGCTTGGCCGGGGGAAAATCAGCCCGCAGGATGGAGGCTGGGAAACGGTTGCTCCATCAGCAATAGCCTTTTCAGATACCTACCCCATGCCGGTCGAACTCGACCAGACCGGAATTGACAAGGTTGTTTTGGATTTTACCAATGCTGCGAAGCGCGCACTTGATGCAGGTTTCAAAGTGATCGAAATTCACGCAGCGCATGGATACCTGATCCATCAGTTTCTTTCCCCACTTAGCAACCAGCGGACAGACAGCTATGGTGGTAGTTTCGAAAACCGAAGCCGCCTTTTATTACAAATCATAGAAAGTATAAAAAAAGTCTGGCCTTCGGACTTGCCGGTTTTCGTCCGGATTTCTGCAACGGACTGGGCTGAAGGCGGATGGGATATTGAAGAATCTGTAAAACTAGCTCTACAACTTAAAGAGCATGGCATTGACCTGATCGATGTTTCTACGGGTGGCCTGGTGACACATCAAAAGATCCCTGTGGGCCCCGCTTATCAGCTTCCTTTTGCTTCCAGAATCAAAAAAGAGACGGGCATTTTAACAGGTACCGTTGGGCTTATTACTAATGCTGTGCAATCTGAGACCATACTGGTAAATGAAGATGCAGATCTTATCATTATGGCACGCGAAATACTTCGTAATCCGTATTTCCCGTTACAAGCCGCAAAGGACCTGCATGACGATGTGGAATGGCCTATACAATATGACAGATCCAAACCATGACGTATTGATAAACCGGATGACATTTTATCCGCCGGGACGTGATTTTATTACCAAACGGCGGATAAAAAAACATGTCTTACGTTGCCTGAATGATCAGCTCCGGAAGCAATAGGATCTGGATCGATGCAGACCCAGCAAACCTCAAACGATTGTAAACAAGCATCATGTGGAATTGGCTGCCCGTATTTTGAGGGAATAATTTTTTAAACTCTGCTGATGAAATCATTATAAAACACTTCATCAAAAGACGTAATGGCAGATATAATCACATTTATGCAGGTTATAGGTAACCTGCTGGTGGCTGCGGTCATCTTCACAGCGCTGATTTTTACCACAGTTTATTACATTCTGGGGTATTTGGTAAAAGAGATTAAATTGACACCTTTCATAAGAAAAGGCATCAATCTAAAAAGAAGGTAAAGCGGGCTTACAAATAAACGGCTTAAAGCAAGGAACTTAATATCAGGAGATCAGCTTTTGTCGCAGTAAGAATTCAAGCTGATTATTGGCATCGATCAGTTTTTCAAGCAGGTCTCTGTTTTTTTCACGCAGACTGAATATCTCGTAAGCATTCTTAATGATGATTCTGAGCTGCTGCTCGTCCCAGGGCTTATTCAGGTAATAATAGATATGTCCCTTATTTACAGCATCTATAACTGCCGTGATATCAGAATAACCGGTTAATAATATTCTTATCGGGTCGGTATATTCCTTTAATACTTCAATGAGAAAATCAACACCCGTCATCTCCGGCATCCGCTGATCTGTGATAATGACATGGACTTTGTTGGACTTTAAAACTTCCAGTCCCTCCTTCCCCGAAGTTACCGTCAAAACATTAAAATCTCTTCTGAATGCCGCTTTAAAAGAATTCAAATTATTTACTTCATCATCCACATAGAGGATACTAATTTTCTCGGGGCTTTCCATTTTTTAGGTTGTAAACTCTTAAATAATCTTATAAATTGATGATTCTAAAAATACAAGAATATTTTCAAATAAGGTAATATTATTTCTACGGCCATTTTATTGTGTGCCTGCAAATATATATGTTTGGTCAGAAATTAACATATTATGAAAATAATAGAACAAATCCGCGGTGATATTGTTAATAAACCGACAACGTTTGTTCTATGTATTGCAATTCTTACCAATGTATCTCTTCACCAACGGTTGCCTTCCCGCCCGAACTTTTGAATAACTTGCCGCGTAATTATTGTTCTTCTGAAATTATGTTTAGATTGTCAGAGATATGCGAGTTTTTATGAAAATTTCCGGAAAATAACCGCTCAACGCAAGCTTAAAAATGTATCAAGATTTAACATTAAATGAAACTTATTTACCCGTTTTATTTGAATTGAGCGACGAATCTGCCAGGAAGAAGTTCAATGATATAATTTCAGCCGAAACAGACAGGATAGTTCTGGATCTATTTGCTTCTCAGAAAAAAGAGCTCTTTAAAATTCGAAGTCCCAAACAGCGTCTGGCGCCAGCTGACCTGGATTTGTTATATAAAAACTGGGCTGAAGGACGCGACACGGACATAGAAGGAACCTGGGTATATTATCCCTGGCTCAATAAGATGATCCATACTTTGAGTAAAGACGAATTTATCGAATTAAGGACGAGTCGAAATCAATTCAAAATAACACCGAACGAACAGACCAGTCTGTTTAGCAAAAAGATCGGCATCATCGGCTTGTCTGTCGGGCATGCAGTAGCACTCAGCATTGCGACAGAGCGCATTTGCAGTACCTTAAAACTGGCTGATTTTGATACGATCGAACTTAGCAATCTTAACAGGATTAAGACAGGAATACAAAATATAGGATTGAATAAATGTGTAGTCACGGCACGTGAAATCGCAGAAATCGATCCATTTATACATATTGAATGTTACCAGGAAGGGCTTACCGATGAAAATCTGGAAGCCTTTTTGCTTGAAGGCGGGAAGCTGGACATTTTAGTAGATGAATGTGACGGGTTGGAAATGAAAATTGCCAGCCGTATTATGGCTAAAAAGTACCAGATCCCGGTAGTGATGGAAACCAGCGACAAAGGTATGCTGGACGTGGAGCGTTTCGATCTGGAATCGGAAAGGCCGATTTTGCATGGATTTCTAAATGATATCTCGCTTGAACGCCTTAAAAATATCAGTCCGGAAGACAGAATCCCACTTGTTCTCAAGATTGTTGATGCAAAAAACAGTTCGTTGCGCGGGCAGCTTTCCCTTATTGAAGTGGGCCAGTCGATCAGCACCTGGCCGCAGCTGGCCAGTGCGGTAACTTTGGGCGGGGGTGTTGTAACAGATGTCTGCAGAAGAATTCTTTTGGATCAGTACAATGAATCGGGACGATATTATGTGGATCTTGAAAACATCATTGGCAATAAAAAACCCATTGAAAGTTCCCCAGCTGGTTCGAACCCATACCAAACATTCTCTTTGGATCATGCGGTTAGCGTGGCTGATTCATTTCCGATGCCCGCCGATTCTTTCAAACCCGACCAGCAAGTCGTAGAAGAAATTGTGGAAGCTGCCGGCCTGGCACCTTCAAATGCCAACGACCAGCCATGGAAATGGCTATACCGCAATGGCAGGCTTTTCCTTTTTCATGATGAAAAACGATCCTTTTCTTTTGCCAATTTTTCCGATATTTCAGCCCATGTATCGTTCGGTGCAGCCTATGAAAATCTCGTATTGAAAACCAATCAATACAATCTCAAAGTAAAAAGTCAGCTTTTCCCGCTGGAAAACAACAAAAGCCTGATTGCGCTTATTGATTTTTACAAAGACTCAGGTGATCACGGGATTGAGGCCGTCTACGCACCGGACTCCGTTGCGTTTATAGCCAACAGGTCTTCCAACCGGAATCTGTCACAGCCTGTCGAACTGGATGCTGACATTATAAAAAGCCTGACCGACTCCGTCGAAAGTGTTCAGGGAGGCAGGTTACATATTATTACTGAAAAAGACAAAATTCTTAGCCTCGGTAAAATTATTGGTGAAAGTGAACGCATAACACTTTTAAATGAAGCCGGCCATAAGGATTTTTACGAACGAAACATTCGCTGGACACCAGACCATACGGATCAGTCAGGCGATGGAATTGATATCCGGGGCATGGGTATGGTACCGGCCCAGATCGCGGCACTTTCGATCATCAGAGAGCCAAAAATCGCCCGGGTTTTGAAGTCGATCGGAGGAGCCAATGCCCTTGTTGACGGAGTGGTTCGGACTGCGAGCCTTGCGTCCGGCATCGGCCTGGTTACTATGTCGGGCACAAGTGCTTCCGACTATTTTGCCGGTGGCATCGCGCTCCAGAGACTTTGGTTGAATGCTGAAAAACTAGGACTGGCCATTCATCCGCTTAATGCACCGCTCTATTTATTTGCACGCCAAAATGCGGATGGCGCAGCAGGACTCGACCAGGAGGAAACCGAATCCATCCGCGATCTTCGCGCCAGGTTCCTCAATATCATTCCGGTTGAAAAAAATGTTGCCGAGACATTTCTCTTTAAGATAGCCAGGGCCGATAAACCAGCCGTAAGATCCAGACGCCTACCCTTATCCGAGATATTGTTTATTGAAAACAAAACATTATAATGGTAGCTAAAATCAGAGCATTCAAATCTCCGGATGATGTTGAAACCAGCCTGCGTTACGTTGAAGGGCATAGAAAAGTTTTAGAATCTTACGGTGTAAAAAAAGTAACCTCAGCAAGTATAGACTGGCTGCACGACCCGCAAACTTACGTAGTACTGGTTGAATCAGAAGACGGCGAAAAGATTTACGGTGGCGGCAGAATTCAAATCCGGTCCCATGAAATGAAGATGCCGATGGAAGACGCCATCGCCAAAATTGATACTGGAATCTATCAGTATGTGGACAACATCGGAAGCCAGAGTGTAGCGGAATTCTGCGGACTGTTTAATTCAAAAGAGGTAGCGGGTTATGGTATCGGCAGTATTTTTCTTGGCCGGATCGGCGTCGCGATCGCTACACAAGTCAACGTTCAGTACCTGATGGCTTTGTGTTCTCCCGCAACTTTAAGAAATTGCGCCCGGGTAGGGTTTGAAATCATCAGAGAGCTGGGAAACAACGGAACCTTTTATTATCCCAAAGAAGGACTGGTCGCTACTGCCCTGATCATAAAAGACATTGAAAATCTGCCTGGTGCGCATCTGGAAGAAAGAGAACGGATCTTTGATCTTCGGGCAACGCCCAATCAGGAAGCGATCGAAAAGGGTCCGAAAGGCGAAATGGATATTATCTATCATACCAAATTGTAATAATTGAACCGATGAATTTCATCAGATTTGTTTTTTTGCCTTTGCTTCTCCTGTCTTCCTTTTCTATTAAAGCTGAGGATATAGACTTCACCGGGAAGGATATTCTGATAGGAAAATACCTGGAGATGGCGGAAGACACAAACAATGATTATGCTTTCCCCAATTTCCCACATACAAGTAAATTCGTCAAAAGTGAAGTAGAGACACCCAACCTTGGCCTGAGCAAGTCGACGTACTGGATAAAATTTACGGTTCGCAATCTTAGCGAAGACCCTAAAATATTTCTCGAGCTGGCGTATCCGATGCTCCATTCCTGCGAACTATACTCTATTGATTCAGGCAAGATTGAAAACAAGTCCATCCTGGAAACTTATTCTTTCAGCGAGCGCGAGGTAAACCATCAAAGCATCGTTTTTAAACTGCTGATTGAAAAAAATACTTCCAAAACATACTATCTCAAAATCAAAGGTGGCAGGCAGGTTGTGCTTCCGCTGATATTAAGATCAGAAAACGGATTTTTCCAATCGGCACTGTTAAGCGAAATTATTACCGGGATTTTTATTGGAATTATTTTAGTGATGATCCTGTATAATCTTTTCATTTACTTTTCCACCCGCGACAAGAGTTACCTTTATTACGTGCTGTACATCTTTTTCATAGGTCTTGCCCAGACCACTTTGAACGGATATACCTTTAAATATTTATGGCCGGAAGCCCATTATTTTAATAATTCCGCCATCGTCTGGTTTTCGGCGCTCGCCGGTATCTTTGCCATATTTTTCATCAAAGAATTTCTGCACATTTCTGAGCGCGCGCCTATTTGGGGAAAGCTTTTGTACGTAATTGTCTTGCTGTACCTGATTGCTGTTTTCTTCGCGATCACAGGCAACGGGATGCTTAGTTACCGGTTTGTAGATCTCGGCGGACTTACGGGAGCTATCTTAACTTTTGTAATTGCCCTGAAGCTATCACTACTCGGATACCGGCCGGCAAAATTTTTTCTATTGGCATGGTCCATTTTTCTGGTTGGTCTGATCTTGTTTGTCATGCGTAACCTGAACTTTCTGCAGTATAATGTCTTTACAAATTACACCATGCAGTTCGGGACAGCCATTGAAGTTATCCTGCTTTCCTTTGCCCTGGCTGACAAGATTAACATTCTGAAAAAAGAAAGAGAGTTGTCCCAGGAACAGGCACTCCGGATATCTCTGGAAAATCAGAAGATCATTAAGGAACAAAACATTATACTTGAAAAACGTGTGGACGAAAGAACCGCTGAACTTACCAAGTCAAATTATGAACTGAACGATACCCTGACAAAGTTGAAAGATGCGCAGTCACAGTTGATAGAATCAGAAAAGATGGCCTCCCTGGGTCAGCTGACTGCCGGTATCGCCCATGAAATTAACAACCCGATCAACTTCGTCAGCTCCAATATCAGGCCGCTCAGAAGAGACATAGACGATGTGCTGGAAATATTGGATTCATATAACGAAATCCAGTCGATTGATACCATTGATGGCGTTCAAAAGAAAATGATGGAAATCGAAAAACTGAAAGCTGACCTGGATATTGATTATATCAAAACCGAGCTTGGACTTTTGCTGACAGGAATGGAAGACGGGGCGCGTCGTACGGTAGAAATTGTCAAAGGCTTGAAAGTTTTCTCAAGAGTTGATGAATCTGATCTTAATTTTGTAAATATTAATGAGGGAATTGAATCCACACTTGTCATTCTGAATTACCAGATGGGAACAAACCTTCAGCTCATCAAAGATCTCGGCAGTATCCCGAATGTTGAATGTTACGGTGGTAAGATGAATCAGGTATTTATGAATATTCTTACCAATTCCATCTATGCAGTACAGAAAGAAACACTGTCAGACAGGAAACCAACCATTTGGGTTAAGACGTTCCTGAAAGACAGCGAGCACGTTACGATTTCGATAAAGGACAATGGAACAGGCATGAGTCCGGAAGTAAAAGCCAAGATTTATGACCCGTTTTTTACCACTAAAGATGTGGGTGAAGGTACTGGATTAGGTTTGTCTATTGTTTTTAAAATTATTGAGGTACATTACGGCACAATTGAAGTAATATCAGAAGTTAACAAGGGAACGGAATTTGTAATTTCCCTTCCGATAACCAAGAAATTAGCCCTTTCACAATAAATAAATGAGTGACAGCAAAATACGCCTTTTATATATAGACGATGAGGAACATAATCTGCAGTCGTTTAAGGCAACCTTCCGGAAGCAATACGATATCACTACGACCGTTTCGGTGGTGGAGGCTGAACATATCATGGAAAACCAGGACTTTCATGTGATCCTTGCCGACCAGAGAATGCCGGTTATGACAGGTGTGCAGTTTTTTGAAAAAATAAGAAGCAGATTTCCCGAGTCCATAAGAATATTAATTACCGGACATACTGACATCAGTGCTGCCATTGATGCTATAAATAAAGGAGAAGTATTCCGGTTCATTGACAAGCCCTGGGATTACACGTATGTTGAGAACGCTATTACTCACGCCTACGATATTTACAAAACAAGGGCAGAACTGAAACAGAGAAATCTTGATCTGCAGAAAGCCTATGAAGAACTTGACAAGTTTGTTTACAGTGCATCACACGACCTTAGGGCACCATTGATGTCTGTTCTCGGTATCGTCAACCTGGCTCTGATGGAAGAAGATGTTCAGTCGCAGAATGAATATCTGGATCTTATCAAGCAGTCGGTAAAAAAGCTTGATACCTTTATTATCAATATTATTGATTATTACAAAAACGCCAGAGGTGTTCAGACCATTACAGAGATTGATTTTAGCCAGCTTGTCAATGATGTAACCGAAGCGATTAAATTTCTTCCTGAGTTTGGGAATATCAACATGGTCACCAGGATCAATCAGACAGGTGTATTCCAGTCGGATGCGATGAAGCTGCGGATCATCTTTAATAACCTGATCACCAATGCTGTCAAATTCCAGGACATAAAAAAAGAAAAGCCTTTTATCAGGCTTACTATTGACGCTACGCCAGAACATACGCGGATCGTTTTTGAAGACAATGGACTGGGCATAAAAAAAGATGATATCGAAAAGATATTTAAAATGTTTTACCGCGCAGGAGCTACCAATAGCGGGTCAGGAATAGGACTTTATATAGTTCATGAAGCCATAACTAAACTTCAAGGCACAATTAATGTAACTTCGACTGTCGGCGAAGGGAGTATTTTCGAAATAAATATTCCTTCAGTAAATAAATAGAAATTATGACCAGTCAATTTGATTTTATCTTAATTGATGATAGCGCTTTTGATTTATTTATTTACGAAAAATTGATTTTAAAAAGTGGTATAGGCCATTCTGTGCGTCCTTTCAACTCTGCATCGGATGCTCTGGACTATCTTGCCGGTGAGAACGAACGCTTACCTGATACCGTTATTTTGCTTGATTTGCAGATGCCCGGTATGAATGGATTTGAATTTATCGATCAGTTTGATCTGCTTTCAGAAACGTTAAAAAGCAAGATCAGGATCTATATGTTGTCATCTACCATTGACACACGTGATATTGAAAAGGCCAAAGCCAGCATGTACATTATCGATCTGCTTTCTAAACCTTTGGAAATCGGTGTTTTAAAAGCTATTCTTCTGGAATAGGCTGAACCCGTCCTAAGTTTTGCGGCATCACGCTGCTCATATACAAGCTTTCTTTATCAAATCTCCAATTTCCTTCCGCCCGGATTGGGATACTCACAAACTGTATCTTAATTCAACAATACGGGTACCTTATTTTTCGTCTGTGGCCTGCTGACAGCGACTAAGTAGAATAATGTCTGCTAAAAATATAAATATTTCATAACTGCTAATCAATCCTTCGGGATGGGTATATTTTTTACTATAAAACGCTTAGTCACATTTACCTTAACTATTTTAACCCCGCATGAAAACCGATAATAAGACCTTAACAGAAATTCAAAAACTCCATGACCAATATGTACAGGAGGTGGAATTCAGCGGAATAAAGCCTCTTTCCGTGGAGATATACAAGTCTCATTCAAAAAACTTCGTGCGCTGGATTGGCGGAGATTTTGTACCAGGCGCTAAACTTAAGAAACCAGTTTAAGCAACATCAACACATACCGCTTAACGATTAATACAGAACGTACGCTGACCTGAAAAACCGGCCGCGTTGAATTTGCCTGAAAAATATCACCCTCAGCTTTAACTAGCTATTTACGATTTCTTTAATTAAATTTGAGAATAGTAAAATCACTGATTAAGGCAAATTTTAATACCCGGGATATGATATTCGCATTGCTTAATTTTTTGAAAGGACGTTTTGACAAAAACTCAATTCAGGCAGCAAAAACCAATGAAAAGCGCATGACACGCCAGGAGGCATTCCAGCAAATGAGAGAGTTAGCGAAGAAGAAATAATAATTGTTTAGTGTTACTGATGTTACGGTCAGCAACACTAAACAATTTATTTAACAATTATCTTGTCCATAATAAGCATCTTTTCCATGTTTTCGAAAAAAATGTTTGTCGACAAGGGTTTGTTTGATGGCTGGGCAGGAAGGGTTTATCTGTAAAGTTAAATAAGCCATTTTTGCAATTTCTTCCAGCACAACCGCATTATATACTGCTTTAGCCGGATCTTTGCCCCAGGTGAATGGTCCGTGGCAAGCAACCAGTACCATTTCGACTTCTTCCGGGCTTAGTCCCTCTTTTTTAAACAGATCCAGAATCTGGTTACCTGTTTCATGTTCATAATCGTTCCTGATCATTTCATCCGACATGACTTCTGTTACAGGTATAGGAGCAACCAGATGATCTGCATGCGTGGTCCCCAGATTCGGGATCGCACGGTTTGCCTGGGCCCAGGCCACAGCGTAGGTTGAATGGGTATGACAAACACCGCCAATGGTTGGAAAGCTTTTATATAGAAGTGTATGGGTTTTTGTGTCCGATGAAGGGCGCATCCTCCCTTCAACGAGCACATTATCCAGGTCAACAATGACGATGTCTTCCACTCTCAATATCCGGTAGGGAACGCCGCTGGGTTTAATTGCAACAACCCCGGCTGCCCTGTCAATGCCGCTTACATTTCCAAAGGTAACGATCGCCAGCTCCTCTTTCGGAATTTCCATATTGGCCTCGTAGACCAACTCCTTTAGGTACGTATAGGACATGATACTTTATATTTTATTTGAACGAAGCTTCGCTCCAGCGCAGCTCATTTTTGAATTGGCGAAGGTTTGTATTTTTGTCAATCACAACCAACTCCACCCCTACCATTTCTGCAAACGATTCGATGTGTTCTGTCGTTAAATTCTGGCTGTATACCGTATGGTGAGCGCCACCAGCATAAATCCAGGCCGCACAAGCCGTTTTCATGTCCGGAGCTGGCTTCCACAAAGCTCTTGCAACAGGCAGTTTCGGCAATGCCTCAGTAACGGCAACGGCTTCCACCTCATTCACCAATAGCCTGAAACGGTTTCCCATATCAATCAGCGAAACATTGAGGGCCGGGCCGGGCGGTGCATTAAAAACCAGCCGAACGGGGTCTTCCTTTCCGCCTATGCCGAGCGGATGAATTTCGCAGGACGGTTTTCCGTCAGCAATGCTCGGACAGATTTCCAGCATATGGGAGCCCAGTACAAGATTATTGGATGGGTTAAAATGATAAGTATAATCTTCCATGAAAGAATTGCCACCAGGCAGGCCGCTTCCCATCACCTTAAGTGCACGAACCATAGCAGAAGTTTTCCAGTCGCCCTCACCGGCATATCCATACCCGGCGGCCATCATGCGTTGTGACCCAATCCCTGGCAACTGTTTCATTCCATATAAGTCTTCAAAAGTGTTGGTGTATCCTTTGAACCCTCCATCCTGAAGAAAGTATTGCATTCCGAGCTCAATACGCGCTGCGTCTTTCAAGGCACCGGCTTTTCCCCCATCCTGGCGCAGCGAAGCGACCAGTTCATACGCTTCGTTGTATTCCCTGACAAGCTGGTTTACAGCTTCATCCGAAACCTGGTTGATGACGGCAACAAGATCTCCGACCGCATACGTATTTACGGAAAAACCAAAGGTCATTTCAGCAGCCACTTTATCTCCGTCTGTCACCGCGACCTGACGCATATTATCACCAAACCGGGCGAATTTAGCTCCCTTTAAATCATGCCTTGCCGCAGCGACACGCGTCCAGTCGGCAATAGAGGTAATCACGTCATCCTGCTGCCAGTGGCCGACAACCACTTTCCTGTTCAAACGCATTCTTGTCATGATGAAACCGAACTCCCTGTCGCCATGGGCCGACTGGTTTAAATTCATGAAATCCATGTCAATATCAGCCCATGGAATATCCCGGTTGTATTGGGTATGAAGATGTAATAATGGTTTTTGAAGAATCTGAAGGCCGCGAATCCACATTTTCGCCGGTGAAAAAGTATGCATCCAGGCTACGATTCCGATGCAGTTTTCAGTAACGTTGGCATCCTGACAAATTCTGTGAATCTCATCGGAGGACGTCACCACAGGTTTGAAAATGACACGCACAGGAATCTCCTGCTTCTCATCAAAAAACCGGCTGATTATTTTAGAATGCTCATCGACCTGCCGAAGCGTTTCTGCCCCATAAAGATCCTGGCTGCCGGTTACAAACCAGATTTCAAATTGTTTTAAATCCAACATGCGTAATGATTAATAAATATTTTTAAGGAATAATTTCTCAGGCAGTCGTCAAATCTATGATGTTGCCTGCCCTGGTCCCGCGCTCTATAAAACTACCGGCCGTCAGATATTTCTGATAAAGTTTTTCATAAACAGCTACCACTTGCGGTCTAGGATGGTATTCGGCATCAAAGCCCGAGCTCATCGCCTGCTGTGCTTCCTGCAGTGTTGGATGAACTCCGGATGCCACGGCAGCAAACATCGCCGCTCCCAGAGCACAAGCCTGTTCAGATGCCGCTACTTTGATGGGCATATTCAGTACATCGGAAAGTGTCTGCATTACAAAAGGAGATTTTTTTGCAACGCCGCCAATCGCAATGACCTCATTGATAGGAACGCCCTCAGTTCTGAAACGATCAGCAATACTTCTTGAGCCATAGGCAGTTGCCTCTACCAATGCTTTAAAAATCCGTGCACTGTTACTGGCCAGATTCAGATCCATGATGGCACCTTTCAGGGTATGGTTAGCATCGGGTGTTCGTCGGCCGTTCCACCAGTCAATGGCGATTATGTCGTTTTCTGTGACCGGCAGCAGCCCCGCCTGACTGGCCAGATGTGGAAGCAGTTTTTCTGCAAGTTGTTTTGCCGCTTCTTCCCCCATAATCTCAAGAACAGGAGTCGTGATCAGTTTGGCAAACCATGCATAAATATCTCCAAAACCGGATTGCCCGGCCTCCATACCCAGCATTCCCGGCACGATAGACCCGTCCACCTGGCCACAAATTCCGTTGATTAACAAATGCCCGATTTCTTCGTTCGGTGCAACCAGCATATCGCAGGTCGATGTACCGATCACCTTGCAAAGCGCATACGGTTCGATCAATGCACCCACAGCGCCCATGTGGCAGTCAAACGCGCCTACACCGATGATCACATTTTCCGGAATTCCAAGCTTTGCTGCCCATGCCGCAGAAATGGTTCCCATCGGTTGGTCTGAGGTTTCCGTTTGAGTAAATAACCGGTCCCGCAATCCCGCCAGAAGCGGATCAAGTGTTACGAAGAATTCTTCTGGTGGCAACCCATTGTACTCAGCATGCCACAGGGCTTTATGACCGGCAGCGCAACGCGATCGCCGGATTGTAAGCGGATCTGTATTCCCGGTCAGTTCCGCAGAAATCCAGTCGCAATGTTCGACCCAGGAAAATGCTTTTTCACGGACTTGCTCGTCAGACCTGAGCGTTTTTAATATTTTTGACCAAAACCACTCGGAAGAATAGACACCTCCTACATATCTGGTATAATCAGTTTCCAGACTATGCGCAAGCTGGTTGATCTGATCCGCCTCCTCATTGGCCGTATGGTCTTTCCAAAGTATAAACATCCCGTTGGGATTCTCTGCAAATTCTGGCAGCAGCGCCAATGGCGTCCCTTTTCGGTCGACAGCAACAGGAGTGGAACCGGTCGTATCTATTGAAATTCCGGTAATGTTTTTCCTGACTTCTTCACTGACATTTTTCAATGCTTCGGTTACAGATGATTCCAGGCCTTCAAGATAATCCAGCGGATGCTGTCTGAAACGGGAAACGGCAGGATCACAATATTTCCCTGCCTTCCAGCGCGGATATTCAAAAACAGCAGTCCCGGCCGTCTCGCCGGTTTGCGCATTAACAACCAGGGCTCTTACGGAATCTGTGCCGTAATCGATTCCAATAACATATTTATTGCTCATATCAAGTAGTCAAACATGGGAATATTGTGGGTATCGGGAATGGAATGGTAATCAGACCTCAAAGTTCCAATATTATAAATAATCGTCCGGTAAATATAATATATTTTATTTCTAGTGTAATATTGACACAATCTATATTCTGACTTTATTTTTGGATGGTCCGCATAGCGTTCTACATCGGTTCTATACCTTTTTCATTGCATCAGGCATAAAATTCCAGAACGAGTGGAACTTCTCTTTATATCTGATCGTGTCAAGCTTATATAAGGTTGCTTTTTTGGTAGCAGAATTATTGTTTTTCTGTCCGGTATCGATCAAAAGACCCGTAGATAGCAGTTTCCTGCTAAAATTGCGCCTGTCAAGCGGGGTATTATAAATTGCTTCATATAGTTTCTGCAATTGTGGAATGGTAAAATTTTCAGGCAAAAGTTCGAATCCTATCGGATGCAAAGCTGCTTTGTAACGCAGATGCTCGATAGCCCGGTCGACCATCTGATCGTGATCAAAAATGAGGTTAGGACGTTTACCCAGACTGATCCAGGCTGCGTTATGACTTTTAACGGCGTCTGCATCGTGTTCATCGATCTGGATCAATGCAAAAAATACAACTGAGACCGTCCGCTCAGCAGGATCGCGGTTTACTTTACCAAAAACTTCAAGCTGTTCAACATAGACATTTTTAAGCCCGGTAAGATCATGAAGAATCCTTCCTGCCCCTGCTTCGAGATCTTCTTGTTCTTCAAGAAAACCGCCCATTAGAGACCATTTCCCTTTTTCGGGCTCAAAGTTCCGCTTGACGAGCAGTAACCTAATATCCTTTCCGTCAAAACCAAAAATAATACAGTCTATAGCAAGCAGGATTCTGGAAGAGAGGGGATAACTGTACATAGATTTTTAAACTTGGGAGACCGGAAAATATGCCGGCAAATTAAATAGTAAAAATCGGGTTACGAAATCCGTTGAGGCAATTTGTGGTTTATTAACGGAAAGTTATTGAATGGACCGGGAAACCGGGTCAACTTAACATTTAAGTAAAATATAAGAAAATTTTTAGAGTGATTTTTGCCAAAATTTACTTTTGAAATTATTGAATTATTTACTTCGTCCGTATCTGACGCTCATGATGAAATCTTTTTTTCCAGTTTTATTCTTTTTTCTCTTTGCCAGAACATTACTTTTTGCCCAGAATCCTGCTCGCTATACCACCGCGCAGGCCCATTCGCATAATGACTACGAACAAAATATTCCCTTTCTGCGCGCCTATTATCAGCAATTCGGATCTATTGAGGCGGACGTATTTCTGAGGAATGACAGCCTTTTCGTAGCACATGATAAGAAATATATTACTTCGCAAAACACATTTTCCAATCTTTATCTGCAACCGATCCTGGCCCAGATCAGGAAAAACAATGGAAGTATCTATCCGGATAAGTCGCTTGGCCTGCAATTGCTTGTAGACCTGAAAACACCAGGAAACATAACTTTACCCGTGCTTGTGAAAGAGCTTCAGCCCTTCGCGGACCTGTTAGCGCCAAGAGGGCCTGTGAAGATTGTTGTGAGTGGTGACACGCCGCCGCCAGCGCAGTTCAGCCAGTATCCGGAATTCATATTTTTCGATGGCCGGCCTGATATCACCTATAACAGCCAGGAACTCGAACGCATCGGGCTGATCAGTCAGTCTTTTACAAATTATAGTAAATGGAACGGAAAAGGAATTATTGTCAGTAACGAAAAAGAAGCACTGGAAGCTGTAATAAAGGAGGTGCACAAAAAGGGAAAAAAAGTCCGTTTCTGGGCCACACCCGACGGGATAAATGCCTGGAAAATGCTGATGAACCTGGGCCTTGATTACCTGAATACGGACAAGGTAGAAGAATTAGGCCCCTACCTGAGAAATCGGGCGCTGGCTGAATATACGGCACCAATATCTCACCCCGTATACCAGCCAACCTTCAAAAACAACGATCAATTATCAAAAGTCAAAAATATCATCCTGCTCATAGGCGACGGAATGGGCCTGGCTCAAATCTTTTCGGGAATAACAGCCAACAGGGGTGCGTTGAATATTTCCCAGTTTCTTAACATCGGGTTTTCAAAAACCAGTGCTGCCGATACCTATATCACCGACTCGGCGGCTGGTGCCACAGCCATGGCAACCGGACAAAAAACCAGGAACCGGGCAATCGGTGTCGATACCAATGATGTGCCTTTGAAAAATCTTCCCGATCTCATCAGGCCACTTGGAATCCGGACCGGTCTGATTTCCGCCGGCAATATAACGGATGCGACGCCGGCAGCATTTTATGCTCACCAACCGGAACGCAGCATGGACAGCACCATTGCCCACGATTTCCTGAAATCAAAGGTAGATATCATGATCGGCAGCGGAGCAGCTGTTTTCCACAAACATAAGATCACAGATTCACTTCGTACAAAAGGCTTCCAGGTTTCGGATCAATGGAAGGATCTGGCGTCTCTGAAGGCTCCTTTTTTGATGCTTGATGATTCTAAAACCGTTTCGATGTTGAAAGGAAGAGGGAATTTCCTGACTGAATCCTTTACAAAAACACAACAAACGCTCTCAAAATCAGGTAAAGGTTTTTTCATTATGGCCGAAGGCGCACAGATCGATTATGGCGGACATGTCAACAGCGTTCCCTATGTGGTCACAGAAATGATGGATTTTGACCAGCTTGTAGGAGAAGCACTGCGTTTTGCAGACGCTAATGGTGAAACGCTGGTTATTGTCACTGCGGACCATGAGACGGGCGGATTGACGTTATTGGATGGCGATATAAAAAAGGGTTATGTCGATGGCAATTTCAGTACGAATGATCACACCGCTGTTATGGTGCCGGTTTTTGCTTATGGACCTCATTCGCTCGATTTTCGAGGAGTTTATGAAAATACCGGGATATTCACCAAAATCATGAATATTTTTGCCAAATACAACAAGAAGTGATTTCCTAAAGTTAACGAAGCAGCGATAATAAGTGAAGTAAGGCGCTGGTCACTTAATCTTTATTTTGGATTTCTACTTTACCAATTTCATTACTAAATTCTTAAACATGAAAAACGTATTTCTGATTCTGCTTGTTCTCGTTATCTCGACAGCAGGTATTGCACAAAAAAACATTGAAACAATCAATATCGCATCCTATAATCTGCGCTACAACAACAAGGGAGACGGGATCAATGCCTGGCCAAACCGGAAGGAAAATGTAAAAGCACTTATCCGTTTTCATGAATTTGATATTTTCGGAACACAGGAAGTCCTGATTGGTCAGCTACATGATGTGGCAGAACTAGATGAATTTGCATTCTTGGGCAAAGGCCGGGATGATGGGAAAGAGGGCGGAGAACATTCCGCAATATTTTACAAAAAGAACCGCTTCAAAGTGTTAGACTCCGGAAACTTTTGGTTAAGCCAAACACCAGATAAACCAGGTTTGGGATGGGATGCCACCTGCTGTAACCGTATCTGCTCCTGGGCAAAATTTAAAGATGCCAATACTAAAAAAGAGTTTTATTTTTTCAATGTACACTTTGATCATGAAGGTGTTGAAGCACGGCGCCAGTCCGGGCAGCTTATGGTGAAAAAGATTAAAGAAATTGCTGGCAATCTGCCGGTGATCTGTACCGGAGATTTTAATTCAACACCGGAATCGGAGCAAATTAAAACCATGCAAACACTGTTGAATGATGCCCATGAGGTAACCGAACAGCCAGCTTATGGACCGGAAGGAACATTCAACAGCTTTAAATTCGATGCACTGATGGATAAAAGAATTGATTACATCTTCGTGAGCAAACAGATAAAAGTGCTGAAATACGGCGTTTTAACTGATGCAAAAGCGCAGCGCTACCCATCAGACCACCAGCCAGTGGTGATTAAGGCCATGATTAATTAACGGAAATATAGTAGACGGCAAGTAGAAAGAGCTGGAAAATCCTTGTGGTAACTGAATTCATTTTCAATCATCACAAGGATTTTTCATGTCGTTACGAAGAGAGTTTATAAAATCGGCCATCATGGGAGGCGCCGTATCGGCCCTGTCACCTTCGATTTCTTTGGCGGAAGACTATTTGGGTGCAGATCCGACGGAACAAAAAACAGGTTATACTTTTTTGTTTCAGGGAGATTCTATAACTGATGGAAACCGGACCAGAAATACAGACTGGAACCATGTCATGGGCCACGGATTTGCCTATCTCATATCGAGCAGACTCTGGTTTGATTATCCTGAAAAGCAATTTCACTTTTTCAACAGGGGAGTTAGCGGAAATAAGATAACGGATCTTTCAGCGAGATGGCAGATGGATTCAATTGATCTGAAACCTGATCTCATTAACATTCTGGTAGGCGTAAATGATACGGAAGCAGCTGTAAAAGGCAACGCAGAAAATACGCCGGATCAGTTCGAGTCGGATTACCGTCAGCTTCTGAAAACAACAAAAAAGGAACTTCCTGCCGTGCAGCTGGTTCTTTGCATACCTTTTCTGCTTCCTGTGGGGCGTGTCAGAGAGAAAGAGCAGTTATATCTCAATGAATTAAAACCAAGACAAGCAGTTGTGAGGAAACTGGCAGAAGAATTTAATGCGATCGTTGTTGATTTTCAGGCAGCCTTTGACAAAGCGCTGAAAAAAGCACCGGCAGATTACTGGATTTGGGATGGTATCCATCCCATGCCTGCCGGTCATGAATTGATGGCAAGATTCTGGATTGAAGAAGTCCGCCGCAAAGTGAAATTTTAGACCACTTTTCTACAAAACGAAAAGCCGGATAAGGGTCCGGCTTTTCGTTTTGCAAATTTAAAAAATAATTATCTGCTAATCCAGCTAAATTCATATTCCAGCTCAGGAATACGTGTGCGATCAGCGATACGACGCAGACGGGAAGGTAATGCCATCAAATAATCACGCGCTTTCTCCGCGCCGGAATTAAGGTCTCTAACCGTCCCGATTTCCCATTCCATCAATAATGATTCGAGAATTTCGATGTAATCCATTGTCGTATAAACGCCTAAACGCTGCGCCGCATCAGAGAAGTGCGAGAAAGTATCACCCATTTTAACACCCGTCTCGCGAAGGAAATGTGCAGGCATAACAATCTTTTTCTTCATCATATCTTCCAGCGCCAGTATCAGCTCTGACGGATCAACCGCCAGAATTCTGCTCACAAACGTTTTGTACGCTTTGGCATGACGCATTTCATCAGAAGCAATTACCCCACATATTTTAGAAAGATGCGGGTTGCCAAATTGTTTTGAAAGCGTAGCCGTACGACGGTGCGACACATTAGTTGCCAGTTCCTGAAAGGAGGTATAAATAAAATTTCTGTAAGGATCACGGTCCGTTCCGATATCAAATCCATCAGCGATCAGATATTGTGTAGAAACTTCCATCGCACGCATATTGACACGACCAGACAGGTAAAGATATTTGTTCAACAGATCCCCGTGACGGTTTTCTTCGGCAGTCCAGGCCCTCACCCATCTCGACCAGCCGGATGGATTATCCACCTGGTCCACACCGATCACATCCATTAACCAGGACTCATAAGTTGGTAATGCTTCTTCGGTGATCGTATCTCCGATCAAAACGGCTATGTAATCGTATGGCAAGTCTCTGCAGCTTTCCTGCAGCAATTTCACTTCGCTGAAAAAATTATCCTTGCCGGCATCCGGTAAAAAGTCAGTTGGCTGCCAGTTTTGGTCAATCGGTTTCAGATATTCTGCCATCAGGGCATCGAGGTCCTTTCCTACATGTTGCATGACTTCTAGTCGTGCTGCTGAAAGTACGGTTTCCATTGTTGATTCAATTTTAAAATCACATTATAATTTCACAAAGTACGTGAATTTAATGTAAGTTGTACATGACAAATCTCATTTCGTGCTTTACAAATTTTCACAATCGGTGTACATTTGGAATATTTTTGTGTAAAAAAGGGAATGAAAAAAATTATCGACTACCTCCTGAGCATTATTTATCTTATTCATTTTGGGCTTAGTTTATTGATATTTCATGTATTACAAGTTATAGCTCTTAAGGTATTTGGCAAAAAAGCCCACGAAAAAGTAGTTGACTATCTCAATTTTTTTCTGACTTATGGTCTTTACCTTACAGGCTCAACGGTAACACTAAAAAACAGGGCCACTATTCCTGATGACAGACCGGTCATCTTCGTTGCGAACCATCAAAGTACTTTTGATATTCCTGCGCTGATCTGGTTTTTGCGGAAACGTCACCCTTTATTTGTTTCAAAAATCGAACTTGCGAAAGGCATTCCAAGTATCTCATACAATCTGAGAAAAAGCGGAGCGGCGCTGATCAACCGAAAGGATGGCAAGCAGGCCGTCAGTGAAATTCTGAGGTTGGGCAACCTGATTAACCAGACGACAGGTGCGGCAATAATCTTTCCCGAAGGCACCCGTACTGCAACCGGCATTATGAAACCTTTTGTTGCGGGCGGTGTGGCTACCTTGCTAAAAAAGGCTCCGGATTCTTTAATTATTCCGGTTGCAGTAAATGGTACCGGCGCGTTTAATCCCAAAGGAATTTTTCCATTGAGATCATTTTCTAAACTTTCCTGGACAGCACTTCCAGCCATCGAACCTGCCGGCAGGAAAGTGGAGGATATATTGGCAGAGGCTCAGGAGGCAATCAGAGCAGAATTAATACTGTGACTATTCCACCACCCCAAATTGCCACTGATAACTACCTGCTGAGACCTGAAGCCTGATGTAAGTTTTTTTATCTTAAAAATTAAGAGATCATTTTCCAATCTCAGGATATTGCCTATCCATCTGAAAATAAACCTTTTATAAATCTCCGAAAACTTCTATTAAATCTTTGTTTAATGGCTTAACAATCGTTAACAACCTGCCATTAAACCTGTGTGGTAAAAGCTCCTCTAACCGACGAACTTTAAAAAAATACTACCATGAAAAAGATACTTTTTGTTGCAGCGATCCTGGCATTTGGTTTTACTGACGCATCAGCACAATATGGCGGATATGACCGCGGAAGAGGAGATGTTTATCGTAACAGCCCACGGGAACATCAAGATTTCGGAGTGAATTCATTACAACGTGAAGCGCGTCAGCAAATTGCCGCGGGCATTCAACGCGGGACTTTAAATTCCCGGGAGTCAGCAATACTGATGAATGAATACGACCGCATTGCCGACCGTGAAAGAAGATTCAGCTCACACGGCCGCCTGTCTCCAAGAGAAGCGAGAAAACTGACAAACGATCTTGAAAGATTAATGGCCGAAACACGCCAGATGAGCAACAGACGTGGTGGCGATAACTGGGCAAGAAGTCCAAGAAGCCGATACTAAGAAATTGAAGAGCAGTTGAAGGTTTAGGTAATGTAAAAAGCATTTCCCGTTTTGGGAAATGCTTTTTTTTTTAGAAGTAACGGACCAGCTTTACATGGGATTTCCTGAAACCCTCTTTTTGATAAAAACGATGGGCATTTTCCCGCATATTATTGGATGTCACTTCAATCTGAAGAGCTGACTTACTTTTAGCAAAAACAACCAACGCCTCAACCAGTGCTTTTCCGATCTCTTTTGATCTATATGACGCGCTGACAAACATTTCCTGGATTTCGGCAACCATACATACATGGTGAAGCAGGTATTGAACATGACAGCTTCCCACTCCGACCGGTTTTCCGTCCATCTCTGCAAGGAGATAACAAATATTTTCCTGCGCCAGATTGTGGTGAAAAACATGATTAAAAGCCCCGCGGTTCAACACTTTATTTTCCAGGTCACAAATCATTTCGAAGACAATTTCTTCATCCTGATCTGTCGCCTTTCGGATATGAAGTTTTTCAGAAATCATAAAATGTTGGATTTAGTATTCCTGCAGCTCCGCCGAATCGTGAATGAACGTTCCCTTATTTGGTAGTTGGGCGAGTTTTACCATGCCATTTGCCACCTTAGAGGATTCTATCGCAGCATATTTTTTCAGTGGGCCGATCATGACAGGATTTAAAATTTTGGACAAAATCTCTCCGATTTTTTCACCCGTCCTGGTTTCACCACGATCGCCTAGTAAAAGTGAAGGTCTTAGTATATGGAGTGTCTCAAAATGAAGATCAGTAAGTTCCCTTTCAATCTCGCCTTTGACACGGTTGTAAAAAATCATGGATTTTGCATCAGCTCCCATCGAGGTTACGATCAGGTATTTTGTGGAGCCATTAAGTTTAGCCAGCCTTCCGATCTGCAGAGGGTAAAGAAAATCTACTTTTTTAAACGATTCCTCTGATCCAGCCTTTTTTATCGTTGTTCCCAGGCAACAAAATACATCATCCGCTTTGACCAGGGAAGCATCGGGATTATCGAAGTTGAAAAAAATTTCATTTAACTTTTGGTGACGGATCCCCGTATCACGCCTTGTCAGGATTTTAACTTCACCATAATCTTCTGAGTTTAGTAAATTTTGAAGTACTTGTTTACCGACAAGTCCGGTCGCTCCTATTAATAATGCAGTTTTATATCGTGGGTTAGTCATAGCATAACGTTTAAAAAATGCAATTTAAAAAGTATACCGTCAAGTTGACAAGTATATCAAAAAATGTATACGTAAAACGCATACATTTTAAAATTGCATACTTAAAGTATGGCTAATTTATTTTTCAGGCCATAGAACAGTTGTATTGCCGGTCTGCCTGACTATTTTATTGTTATACTCATCCATTTCAGCCACAGACAGTAAACTTAAATCAATCCTGCTCCCGTCGCATAGATAACTGATACATCCGATACAAGACATATAACTTAAATAATAGTTAAACACTGGTTTACCATTCACCTCATAAAGCTTGATAGTCAATATCTTATCCTTATTTTCTTCTCTTGCCTCTTCGACTAGTTTACGTAACCAGGGCAGTTCCCGTACTGGATATTTGACGTCACAGACCGATGCTTGTATAGGGCTTGTCAGTTGTTCTTCCACCCTGTCCTTTTTGCATGAAACGGCCAGTAGCAGAAACAAAAAAATAGCAGAAGTTTTCATAGATTTTCAGTGAAGATCACGTCTATGACACATATAATTTTTAGAAAGTTGGAAAATGCATAACAAAAGTATTTACACAAAGGCACTTTCTCCCGTTATTGCCCGTCCCACGATCAGCGAATTAATTTCCTTAGTTCCCTCATAGGAATAAATTGCCTCCGCATCCGCTACAAACCGGGCGATATCATATTCAAGTAAAATGCCGTTACCTCCGAACAGCTCCCGGGCATGATCCACGATCGAGCGCATGCGCAGTGTGCAGAAAACTTTTGCTAGCGACGCATGTTCGTCCGTCAGCTGGCCTCCGTCCTGCAATTGCGAAAGACGATACACCATCGTTTGCATCGCTGTCAGGTCGCCAAGCATCGTCACCAGCAGATCCTGCACAAGCTGAAATCCTGCGATTGGCCGTCCGAATTGTTTTCTTTCCATCGTATATTTCAGGGCAAGTTCATATGCGCCGCGTCCACAACCGACAGCCTGCCACGCGACACCTGCTCTGGTCATCCTTAAAACATTGGCAGTATCCTTAAAAGAATTGGCATTCTGGAGCCTGTCCATTTCGGGCACTTTACAGTCTGTTAAAGTGATTAACGCATTCTGAACCGTCCTGAGCGCCATTTTATCCTGCATTTTTTCAGCCTTAAATCCAGGATTATCCTTTTTCACAATAAATCCTTTCACTTGATTATCGTCAAGATCCCGGGCCCAGATGATCGTTATGTCCGAAAAGGTAGCATTTCCTATCCATTTTTTCTGACCATTGATGATCCATTCCTCCCCCACTTTGCGGCAGGTCGTAGTCAGCCCGCCCGCGGCTCCTGAGCCAACCTCCGGCTCGGTAAGTCCAAAAGCGCCTATGACTTCCATCCGCTGCATCACAGGCAGCCAGTACTCCTTCTGCTCCGGCGAGCCGCACAGGTAAATAGAGCCCATTGCCAAACCGCTGTGAACGCCAAAAAAAGTAGATATGGATGAATCCACCCGAGCCATTTCCATGGCAATGAAGCCTTCCAGCAAAGCTGATTTACCGGCGCATCCATACCCGTGATAGGTTAATCCGCAAATATTTAATTTTGCCATCAAGGGAATGATATGCATAGGAAAATGCGCCTTATTCCAGTACTCATTTGCGATAGGACGAATTTCAGTATCCATAAAAGCCCTGACCTTCAACTGAATATCACGGTCTTCATCAGTCAGCGTTTTGTCAAGCTCATAAAAATCACCATTTACCGCCGGTTTTTCTTTTTCTTTCCCGGCTCCTGCCTGTATCAAACGCACCATTTTTGCAAGATCTGCATCATCCATTTTAGAAACGGACGCCATCAGTTTGTTCAGGTCAACCCGCCTGGATAATTTGCTAACGGCATGCAGATCAATATTTTTTAATATTCCGCGTATCTGAGAAAAAGAATCGAAAAAGCCCATCGGTATGGTATTTAGTCTTGTGTGAAAATTATACTTTAAGAAGTAAAGTTTCAAATAAATCTATTCCTGAGATATCATGATATTGTTGGCCGGCCAGCTGTAAAAAATTCTGAAGATCAGGACTTACATGATCTTATCCCTTGATGTGGCTTGCAATATGTAGAATTTTTTAATCAATGACGGTTCCTGCTGACCTTCGTTACCATATAAACGGAACGGTATGAAATTTGAACTGCTTTACAAAAAACTGAACAGGTCATGAGCACAGAAAATAAAAATAAAAATGTTGAGGGAGGTTCGCCATCCAGATCGGGTCCGGATGATGATATTAAACAGAAAGACGACAGTCAAAAACCTTCCAGTCAGATTAAAAAAGATGCGATCAAAGAATCGGAGGAAGAAAATATGACCGACAATCGTGGTTACAACGAAACTGACCCGAATGTTCCTGTGGAGAGCACAAAAAAATAGTCTTAGTTATTATACAAAAAGTAGAATCGGCTCCCAGTCCGGAGCGCCGCTTCTACTTTTTGTATAATAACAATCATTTCAGACTAAGTGCCTCAATAGCAGCAGCAAGATAAACAAACGGGGCATTCCAGTTGATTGCAATTTCATTGGATGCATAAGAACAATCGGCATCGACGAACGACTCGTCAGCAAACTTGTTTGGATATCCAGCGCATTTATCCTGTTGTCCCGGGTTGGGGCCACCTGATAAGAGTCCCGGAACCGGGTCCACGATCCCATCTGCAACCGAAGGGCGGTGGTGCGGATGCATAACCTGTTTCGAACCAAAACCTGTAAGAAATGAATATCCTGTCGCATTTCTTCCCAGAATATAGTCCAGGTTGCCAAGCGCAGCTTCCAGGTATTTTTTATCGCTGGTCAATTTATAAGCCTGAATGAGGGCAATGCCCTGATTGCAAGCTACGGCACTGCTTCCCCAGGCAAAATCTTTTGCGGTTTTACCCATCACGGTTTGGTAAGGCTGTTTCTCTACATCCGTTAGCAGGTCGGCAGAAAAATCTGTAACGCTTTTTTTAATAGATCTGAGATACTGCTGATCCACAGCACTCAACTGTTTTTCATGCCTGATGATGGTATAATATGCAAGCGCCTTCACCTGGCTCCATGAGGGAAGCGGCATCGGCTTATCCGTTTCAAATGAAATGTCACGTAAATAGGTTTCATCTTTTGTCGTAATATACATCTCAGCAGCCGCCCAAATACGTTCGTCACTTCCGTCCCGGTCCTCATAACCGCCGGTAACTACGTCAGGATCGAACTTGCTATTCATTTCATTTTGTCTGTAAGAAACAGCGGGATTACTCTGAGCCCACTGCCATCCCTTTACTGCGGCCACTTTACAGGAATCCGACAGGCCCGGCAGCTGTTTTTCGTAATCGTTTAAAACACGGCTGGCCTGGGCCATCACCGCGACGAAATCCAGCGTCGCAATTGTATTCTTCTGTACCACGTACCTGGGATTTTTACAGGCATCCGGCATGATCATTCCGTCAAATCGCGGGTTCGTCAGTTTGTGATAGACTCCGCCATCGCCCGGATCCTGCATCGTCAACATCCAGCGCAGGTTCCAAAGGATTTCGTCAAGCAAATCGGGGACGGCATTCTGGCTTTCAGGTATGTTGGTTTTAAGGTTTCTGAAATAAACAGGAAAATCTTCATATACCGATAACAATGTGCCCATCGTAATACCTGAGTTTACGATATATTTATTGTAATCACCGGCATCGTACCAGCCCCGCGGCGAGCTTATCGTTGTGCCTTCCGGACGGTCTTTTGAAGCGGCAGAGGGGTGAATTATTACTTTATTATCAGGATGACCAGCCGGACGTGCCCATTTTCCTGCAAATTTTTCCGGTAGCGCCACCGATACGCGCTGGTAATAGAACCCGCGGATTGCAGCTGTGACAACACTTTTATGTATCTCCGGTTTTATGTCAAAGGGATAGGATATGCCCACTGAAGGTACTTCCAGCATATATTTTCCGGTTTTCCGGAATGACGAGAAATCAGCCATGCGGCTTTCTTTTCCAGAATAGGGACTTTTAAGTCCCTGTCCCAGCTTCCCCTGAAAAACAATCTGCCCGGTCTTCACATCCCGCAATGAAAATTCCCGGCCATTACCTCCAACAACGAAAGCCTTTTTTGAACCACCCGGATAAAACCCAACCTGATTCAGCCGGATATCTCCGGTTGGGCTGCTGCGTTGGTTCTGCTCAGCAAAATGAGTTACAGCTGCCACACGGTTGCGGTTGTTACCGCCCGGAACCGCAGTTACCTTGTTGGCAGAAAGATTGGCCATTAACAAAATTATAACCGAAACATTTAACGATTTTCCCAAGTAATATTTAGTTTGCGTTGTTAGAATTCCAAGAAAGTTTCAAAGCCGGCTAACACAAAGTATAGCACTATACTTATGTATACTACTTACCATTGTATAGTTAAATTCACGATCTTTGTATTGTCAATAAAAAATGAGTAACGGTGTTTTGACTGCGAAACAAAGTCCGGAAGGAGGAAACCATACTCAGGAAATGGACTTTAAAATTAAACTTATGAACCATGAATAGCAGGGAAATTTCAAAAGTCGTATTTGCGCGGGAACAGGCCATGGATGAAATGATGGTAAAACAACCGCTGCCTTCCAACGAAATAGATTATTTAGATCCCTTCATATTGTTACATCACGGCATAAATGAGATACCTGATGATTTAAGTTTAAGACACTCGGGAATCGCCCCGCATCCGCACCGCGGTTTTTCGCCTGTCACCTTCGTATTTGAAGGAGGCATTCATCATCAGGATAGTCGTGGCAACAAAGGCACCGTATTTGCCGGAGGCGTTCAATGGATGCACGCAGGTATGGGTATTATTCATAGTGAACGTCCTGTAACAAGCGGGCGCCAGGATATTATACAGATGTGGATCAATTCTCCTGCAAAAAACAAAATGGACCAGCCAACCTATTTTCCACTAACTGCTGAAAATATACCTGTTCTGGAGAGTGAGGACGGAAAGGTGAGATTATCTGTCGTGAGCGGAAATTTGTCCGGGATAAAAGGACCGGTATCAACGTTAACAGACATCAATTCCGCAATGATCCGTGCCGGCAAAGGAGGACGAATTTTCATTCCATTTTCAGCAAAACATAAGGCATTCATCTATGTTCTATCCGGGAAAATTAAAACCGGGGAAGTTGAGGCCGGCTCAGAAAATATGGTTGTGTACGACCAGGACGGTGAGGGAATCCAGCTGGACATAATGGAAGACACCAAAGCGCTTTTCATGAGCGGTGAACCCATCGGTGAATCCATCATTGCGCAAGGGCCCTTTGTAGTTAATAAGGAGATCCAGATCATGGAGGCTTACCGTGATTACCGAATGGGTAAAATGGGCATATTAATCGAAGATTGACGGGAACAACCGGCAGAAAAAAACTGCCGGTTGATTTTTAGTCTATACTTTTTTAGGACCGACCGAGTCATAAATGACAACTTTCTCCCAGAGATGCGCATAATTATTACGGAACTCGTCATGGATCGGGTGGGTCTGATATAATTCTTCCTCGATGATATTATCAAAAAAACATAACCATGAAAATGTATAATCTTTCACAATTACTGAACGGTCTGTTGACGCCGGTTTTCCAATATTCACGTACTTAATCTGCGGAACCTTCGCCAGTTTTTTTAATCCTTCCAGAAGTTTAGCTTCATCCTTTGCATTATTTGGATCTTTCAGATAAAAGAGAACATGATGAATAAAAACTTCCTTCGATTTTTCAGGTTCAGCAGCCAGCGGAGAAATCGATACCAGTGAAGCTAATCCTGCGTTTTGTAAAAATTTACGTCTTGATGAATCTTCCATGATTTGGGTATAAGTAAATGATGATATTGTCAACATGAATATAGTCGCAAATTTGGCCATACATAACCATCAAAGCCACACAAATCTACACTTTTTTCCAAACTGACCTTTATTTACCAACAAGCTCCGCTAATGCATTTACCGTCGCCCAGTTTCTTGTCGTCGCGGTAACTTTCAGTTTTTTCTCAAAGAAATTATTGTTCAGTTTGGTTTTTCCATATCCCTCCGGACAGAAAACATAAACCTTGCGCCCGGACAGGACCCATTCGTCTGGTAAGAATAAAGCAGTTGCGCGAAGGCTTTTAACGAGATCCTCATCGGGTTCCTTTTCCAGAAAAGTAACGTAAAGCTTTGATCCATCTTCCTTTCTTTCTTTCAGAAAGGGATTACCATTTTGCGTATCCCTTATTTCCCGTTCATCTAAAACCGTCACCGGAACGTCGAAGTGAAAGGTATTTTGAATCGATTCATGGATTCGGTCCTGCAAACTTTCAGCACTTTCCGGCACCGTTTTAAATGCGATGTTACCACTCTGTATATAAGTATTTACATCTTCAAAACGGAGTGACTCAAACATCTTTTTGAGCTCAGTCATTTTGATGAGTTTTTGTCCACTGACGTTAATTCCCCTTAAAATGGCCACGAAATTTTTCATCAGGTCTGATCTCTTAAATGTTTTATTCTTTATTTAATTCATAAATCTAAAAGAATAGTAAAATACCATATGAATTAACTTCTAATGATATTCACTTAATACCGGGCAAAAATGCTGACAAAGAGAGATTTTACTGTGGCTGCCGTGACTGCCGGACTGACCATAACGTTCGTACTTGCCAACTCCAAAACCATCCCACTCGATTCGTCCATTTTCGACTGGAATGAGGTAGCGGTAAAGGAAACTAAAACAGGCTCTGTACGCACTTTTTTCAGGTCTCCAACCGCTACACTGGATGAGCTCGAATGCCACGTTACAACGCTTAATCCGGATGAGTCCTCACATCCTCCGCACAAACATCCGGAGGAAGAGGTAATAATTATCAAAGAAGGCACGCTGGAAGCTCTCGTCAACGGAAAAATGAAACGAGTTGGTCCAGGTTCGGTTGTTTTCCAGGCTTCAAATCAGATGCATTCTATCCGGAACGTGGGTACCACGCCGGCTACCTATCACGTATTCAGCTGGCACGCGCCGGGAACAATGAACCCGAAAGCTGCGAAATAGTATTAAAACCGAAAACCAAAATTGAATGCAAACTCTCCGGTAATCTCCATACCGTTGTTGTAAATGCTACGGAAAGACGAGCGTTCACGGTCCAGATAACGCATACCTAACCCGCCATGAAGTCCAAGGTTGAATTGAGAAGTAATTTGGAAATTCAGGTAGTTATTAACCAGTAACCCGAAACGGAAATTTTTTACTTCCACATCGTTATAGAAGGGTGCCGTTGGGCCGGTCACGTACTGGTTCTCAATTCCTTTCAGGAAGCCTAACATAACATTAGGCCCGACGGCATAGGTTACTTTGCGCTGACCGAAAGGATAAATTTTAAGGCCGGGAGAAACATATATATTCGTAAAGTACTCGCCAGAACTTCCGTTCGAATGATAACGGTAGTTTTCTTTGAATATGAAAGAAACCGGGACTATCAGGCCGATGTATTGATTTTCACCGAGCAACCTCTCGTAACTTATTCCCAGACCCGCGCCTGAATCCAATGCCTTGAATGGAGATATACCTATGATATTTCTGCCATACGTTAGATCAGGATTTTGTTTCACCGCTACTTTTTTCCGGTTGATGGCCCGTTCGTCTGCAATAAATATTTCCCCGTTTGCAAATTCAATACGATCAAGCTCACCTTTCCTGAGAATGAAACTGGGACCATCGGGGTTAGAACTGCTCTGATATCTAATTTCCCTGACTCCTACTTCAGTTACTTTACCGGTAATAACACCTCCGTTTCTTTTGATAAGCTTGTCCTGTGCATGCGCCAGGAGGGGCGTACCCAGCAGGATTACGAGTAAGGAAATAACATGTTTCATGGTTCTGATTTTTAAATGGCTAACGTGAAAGTACAAAGCTATTATAAAACGGTTACATAGAAAGTATAATTTAATGAACGATAAAACTTTTATTGCTGTTAACTTTGAAACCTAAAAGGTTAATAATACTATTTCGGCTCTGTTATACTTCAAGCTATACACATGGGCAGCTTAAAACAACCAAATGACATTTCAAGATTTAAATCTCATTGAGCCAATTAAAAAGGCTCTGACAGAAGAAGGATATACCACTCCCACCCCGATCCAGGCAAAAGCGATTCCTATTATTTTACAGCACAGAGACCTTTTGGGTTGTGCGCAGACAGGTACAGGAAAGACTGCGGCGTTCGCGATTCCTATGCTTCAGATATTAGAAGAAAAGCAGAAGTTCAAAAATGACAAGGGACCGATTAGAGCACTTATCTTAACACCAACCCGTGAATTAGCCATTCAAATTGGTGAAAGTTTTGCTGCGTACGGCCGCTTTACAGACATAACGCATACCGTTATCTTTGGTGGCGTTGGCCAGAAACCGCAAACTGATGCGCTTCGCAGAGGTGTTGACATTCTTATTGCAACCCCAGGCCGGTTGCTTGACCTGATCAACCAGGGATTTGTTCATTTAAAACAATTGGAGATCTTTGTTTTGGATGAGGCAGACAGGATGTTGGACATGGGCTTTGTTCACGACGTAAAGAAGATCTTACGTTTGCTGCCAACAAAACGTCAGTCATTATTTTTCTCGGCTACGATGCCTCCGGTAATTATGACGCTGGCTGATACAATTCTTTCTAATCCAGCCAAAGTTGAGGTAACACCTGTTTCTTCAACGGCAGATACGATCAAGCAATCTGTATATTTTGTGGACAAATCAGATAAAAACAGTCTGCTCTTACACATTCTGAAAGACGATACGATTGCTACGGCACTTGTTTTCACAAGAACAAAACATGGCGCAGACAAGGTTGTAAAAGTTCTGCGAAAAGCAGGCGTTACCTCCGAAGCAATCCATGGCAACAAGTCGCAAAATGCACGTCAGAATGCTTTGAAGAATTTTAAAAGCCAGACGACCCGTGTTTTGGTGGCTACTGATATTGCAGCGAGAGGCATTGATGTGGATGACCTTACACACGTCATCAATTACGAGATCCCGAATATTCCTGAAACGTATGTTCACCGCATTGGCCGTACAGGCCGGGCAGGAGCGAAAGGAACGGCATTTTCATTCTGTGACTTAGATGAGAAAGCATACCTCCGTGACATTCATAAACTGATCGCCAAAAATATTCCGGTTATTAAGGATCATCCTTATTCCAACGGCAGATAATCTTTGTTGAATTGACTTATGTACAAAAATACATATTCAGATATCAACCTTACCCAAATGAACGAGCTTCGTCAGCAAGCGGATACAATTGTTGTTGATGTGCGTGAAAACTGGGAATTTGAAGAATTTAATGAAGGGGGAATCAATATACCGCTTTCAGAGATCCGGCAGCAAAGAGATCTGCTTTCTGGTTACAGGAATATCATTGTACTTTGTACAAACGGTGTTCGAAGCAAAGTTGCTGCTTTGGATTTTTGCAGAGTGCCCGAGTGGACTGAGAAAAAAATATTTCATCTGCACGGCGGAATACTGGAAGCAGAATAAAAAAAACACCGGTCGAAAACCGGTGTTTTTTTTATTCTGCTTCCCTGTAAATATATGCAATGATATAACATACTGTAAATCAATTCAGACCGTGACCGTTCCTTCGAAAACGCGGATAGCAGGACCAATCAGGAAAACTTCGTCAAATTCAGCATCTGATTTTTCGAGATAATCAACCTGCAAAGTACCGCCGAGCGTTTCCACTTGTACAGGACCATTCCATCCCTCACGTAAGTGCGTCGACAAAACACATGCAGTTACCCCGGTACCACAGGAGTAGGTTTCATCCTCTACCCCACGCTCGTAGGTTCTGACACTGATGTGGTTTTCTCCTAAAAGCTGAACAAAGTTAACGTTTGTTCCTCCTAACGGACCAAAAACGGCTCCATAACGAATATCCTTTCCGATCTCAACGACCTCTGTTTTTTGAATATCGTCGACAAAGGTAACGTAATGCGGGGAGCCGGTATTCATGAAATCATAATCTTCATGCCTTTCCACACCATTGACCGGACTCATTTTTAAGCGTATAACGCTTTCGGAAGCATATCCCTCATGCGGCCCATCTACTGCTATGAATGAAGTTGAACTATCAAAAAGTCCAAGATCATGAGCAAAACGAACTGCACAGCGCCCGCCGTTCCCACACATACTTCCTTCCCTTCCGTCCGCGTTGAAATAAACCATACGAAAATCGTAACCCGCTGCATTTTCCAAAAGAATGAGGCCGTCGGCACCGATACCGAAACGGCGATGGCAGAGCGATTCAATTAATTGCTGTGACGAAGGAAAAAATCCTGTACGGTTATCAATCATCACAAAATCATTTCCCGTACCCTGGTATTTAAAAAAAGGAACTTCCATATTGGCTGTCGGTGATCGGCTTGCGGCAATCGGTATGATTAACTGGTTTTAAAAAATATTGTGGTTTAAGGATTCAGTTGCCCGATCCTCTATGTCCAAAACAACAAAACCCTGCAAAGAAAAGATTCTCTTGCAGGGTTTTTAATTTCGTCCGAAGAAATATCTTATGCCTTCGCTACTTTTAGCTCCTTAATACGAGCGGCTTTACCCTGACGGCCACGTAAGAAGAACAAACGGGCACGACGTACCTTACCACGACGAATCAATTCGATTTTCGCGATAGATGGTGAAAGAATTGGGAAAACACGTTCTACGGCAATTCCGTTAGATATTTTACGTACAGTGAAAGTTTCTCCACTTGAGCTCAGGTTACGGCGTTGCATTACTGTGCCCTGAAACTGCTGAACACGTTCTTTGTTACCTTCTCTGATCTTTACGTGTACGTTGATCGTGTCGCCTGCTTTGAAAACAGGATACTCGGATGTACGATTTTCAATCGTAGCTTCTACGAGTTTAATAAGTTCGCTCATGACGATGCGTTAAATATTGATTAAAATAATTGCAGCTAATTTCCAGCGGATGAGGTGACGCCCCTTCATTCAAAACAGCTATTGCGAAAACGAGTGCAAAGCTAAGATTAATTATTATGATATGAAAGAGTTATGAAATTTTATGTGTTAAAAAAACGATAACTTTCGCGTGGAACAATATTAGTGAACATCCGGCACAACAGTATTTTTATTAACATCCCTTTTTGACGTATTACAGATGAAAATATTAAACGCAGAACAGATCCGGTCGCTTGATGCCTACACAATAAACAATGAACCCATTTCGTCTGTTGACCTGATGGAAAAGGCTTCCAAGGCATTTGTAAGCTGGTTTGTAAATTGTTTTGATGTCAGCAGGTCTGTTCTGGTTTTTTGCGGCAAAGGAAATAACGGTGGTGACGGCCTGGCTATCGCACGGCTTTTGGTTGATAATGGCTTTCAGGTTCAGGTGTTTGTAATAGCCTATACCGAAACTGCAAGTGCAGATTTTACGAAGAATCTGGAACGCCTGAAAGAATATTTGAATGCGAACACCATCGTTGCGGCAGGCGACATACCTGACCTTCATAGTGACCAAATTCTTATTGACGGAATCCTCGGGTCGGGACTTTCGCGTCCTGTGACCGGTCTTGCCGGAGAAGTGATCAACCGGATTAATGCAGCCGGTAGTACCATTGTGTCAGTGGATATTGCCAGTGGCCTCTATATTGACAAGGCCAATGAAAAGTCTGATACGATCATAAAACCGGACCATACTGTTACTTTTCAACTGCCGAAACTGGCGTTTATGATGCCTCAGAACGCGGCATTTGTCGGCGACTGGCATATTGTGGATATCGGGCTTGATAAGACGTTTATCGAAAAATCAGATACGACCTATTATTATACGGACCAGTTTACAGCCGAAAGTTTAATCCAAAAAAGAGAAAAATTTTCTCACAAAGGCACCTTCGGCCATGCATTGATTTTCGCAGGCAGTTATGGAAAAATGGGAGCGGCAGTACTTTCTTCTAAAGCATGCCTTCATTCAGGAGCCGGTTTGCTGACAGTCCATATTCCGGAATGCGGATATGAAATTTTACAGATCTCACTTCCTGAGGCTATGCTTTCTGTTGACCGGCATCAGCGAAACCTCACCGAAACTCCTGAGCTGGATGCTTATTCGGCTGTTGGTATTGGGCCTGGCATTGGTCAGGAGCCACTTACTGTCAGGATGTTTGACGAGCTGCTGGAACAAGTAAAATCGCCGCTGATCGTCGATGCCGATGCGCTTAATATACTTTCAAAACATCCTGATCTGCTGGAAAAGCTGCCCGCCAAAACAATTTTATCGCCGCACCCAAAAGAATTTCAGCGACTGGCCGGAGAAAGTGAGAATGAGTTTGACCGGCTGGAACTGGCAAAAAACTTTGCAAAAAAACACCAAGTGATCATTATCCTGAAAGGCGCATATACCGCTGTTGTTTTGACTAACGGCGATGTACACTTTAATTCAACAGGAAATCCAGGTATGGCAACCGGAGGAAGCGGTGACGTCCTGACTGGAATTTTAACTGCATTGCTTGCACAAAAGTATTCACCAGAGAATGCCGCTGTATTCGGGGTTTACCAACACGGGTTGGCAGGAGACCGTGCTGCGGGCAAGAAGACAACAACCGCAATGATCGCCTCAGATATCATCGAAAACCTGGGCTGGTAACCCGGTCATAAAAATAGTTTTCAAATTCAGATCAAGTTATCCTGATCACGTTTCTTAATTCCCGGATTTAGTTTATCTGTTCTTCGTTACCGTCTCCCGGCGCTGGAAAGACCTGGCGGACCGGTTCGGGCAGCCCGTCTGATGGCCGAAGAGCCATCAGACGGGTAAGAAATCCTGGATTTAACTCATTATCTGGTAAACAGTAAACGCAGAAAAATATGCCAGGGCCATCAGATAAGCTAACTGTATCAGCGGCCATTTCCAGCCATGTGTTTCGCGATACACCACAGCGATCGTACTCATACACATCATCGCGAACACATAAAATATCAGTAATGAATAACAGACTGCAGGAGTATACATTGGCCCACCCTGTTCATTTTTCTCCTGAACGAGTCTCTGCTTGACAGTCAAAACATCTTCTGAATCTCCGCTGATGCTGTAAATCGTAGCCATCGTACCTACAAAAACCTCTCTGGCTGCAAAAGAAGCAAGCAACGCAATACCGATTTTCCAGTCATAACCCAATGGGCGAATGGCTGGCTCGATAAACCGCCCGAAACTTCCGGCGTAAGAACTTTCCAGTCTTGCCGATGCAACTGCGGCTCCCAGTTCTTCTTCGGGTGCTGACGGCATGGAGGCAACAACTTTCTCCTCAGCCACCTGCATGTTGTCGCTCGGGCCATAGGATGACAAAACCCAGAGCACAATGGATATAGCAAGGATAATTTTGCCGGCTTCCATTACAAATGATTTTACACTATCGAACATCATGAAACCGACATGTCCCCAGCGAGGCAATTTGTAAGTAGGCATTTCAAGCATAAAGTAGCCCGGTTCTGTCCTTTTGATAAACAGCGATAACAGCCAGGCGGAGACCAGAGCTCCAGCTAACCCCAAAAAGTAAAGGGCAAATAACACCAGGCCCTGCATATTAAAAATACCAAGAACTTTGGTTGACGGAATGATCAGTGCAATGAGGATACTGTAAATAGGAAGACGCGCTGAACAGCTCATGATCGGCGTAACCAGGATTGTTAGAAGTCTTTCATGCCGGCTGCTTATACTCCGCGTGGTCATGATCGCAGGCACTGCGCAGGCCACGCCAGAAATAAGGGGCACGACACTCCGCCCGTTCAATCCGAATTTTCGCATCACTTTGTCCATAATGACCATCACCCGGGCCATATAGCCGGATTCTTCAAGCACCGATACAAGTCCAAAAAGAATAGCAATCTGTGGGATAAAAATAATTACCCCGCCGATCCCGGCCATAATCCCATCCGTTAACAGATCATTCAGAACTCCGGCCGGCAGTATTTCCTTGGTCCAGGAAATTAATGCAGCCGTATTTTCGTCGATCCAATCCATTGGGTATGAAGCCCAGGCAAAGATGGCCTGAAAGATCACCATCAGAATGACAGCAAAAGTTACATAACCCCAGAAAGGATGTAAAAGCACTTTATCCAGTTTTCTTGTCCAGAGCGGCTGCTCGGTTGCTCCTTCGGATTTAACAGCCTTGTCCACAATAGGCTTTATCGTCTTGTAACGCGCGATTGTTTCTTCCGCCAGAAAACCAGTCTCATCAAATTCATATTTTTCAATCAGCCTGTCAAGCCTGGCCCTTACAGGCTGCCCAAGAAATGAGAAATTATCATGCTGGCAAACATACTGCAGCGCAACATAATCATTGTCGAGCTGATGCAGCTGCTTCACTTCCTCAATCAGTGCCGGTTCGTTTCCTTTCGGCACATAAAAATAGTTTACCGGCGGTTTTTCCCTTTTCTCAACCAAGCTGCTAATCGCCTGTTGCAAAACAGGGATACCTTCTCCCGTACGCGCATTAATCTTTACCACCGGAACGTTCAGCTGCATGGCCAGCTGAACGGCATTTACCTTGAGCTTCATACTGGCAGCAACATCAAGCATGTTCAGCGCCAGAATTGTCGGTAAGCCCAGGTCATTTATTTCAGTAAAAAGCAGCAGATTCCTCTGGAGGTTTGACGCATCCACCACCACCACCACGGCGTCGGGATAATCAGGATGTTTTGGGTTTGCGAGAATATCCATCACCACGCCTTCATCGGCAGATTTCGGATACACACTATAGGTACCTGGCAGATCGACAACCGTCACCTCCCGGTCTTGCTGACCATCAGATGCAGCCAGTTTAAATGTTCCTGATTTCTTTTCAACGGTAACGCCCGGAAAATTTCCGGTTTTTTGTCGTAATCCTGTTAGCGCATTAAATAATGTTGATTTTCCGGCATTCGGATTTCCTACGAGGGCAATTTTTATATGATCTTGTTTCAATGTAAAAGCAAAAAAGAACGAAGAACGAATTATTCAATTTCGATAGTTGAAGCTTCGTTTAATCGTAAGGATAAAGAATAACAACCACCGACATTTATACAAATCGGGTCGCCAAGCGGTGCAACCGCATCCAGACGCACTTCACAACCCGGCACACATCCCATTTCCAATAACTTCAAAGACATCAGGCGATCGGTAAATGATCTGATTACCGCCTTCTCTCCTTTTTGAAGCTGCGAAACTGTACGAACTGACATAGTAGCTTATTTAGATTAAATATACGTAAGCGCAAATTAAGCATTCTCTGCCCGTAATTCAAATAGTTACCGGATCATTTAACAAAAGCCTGCTATAAATCATGCAAAAACATATCCATATTATTATTACGCTCGGGTTTTGTGTCGTACTTTTGCAACGTGAAAGACGAATGTCCTGACCATAAGTACGAATCATAATCACCGGGCATGCGGCCAATCGCCAACCGCCGATAGCAAATAGTATTGAACGAGATCAAAACCCTCATTTGGAAAGAAGTGACGCTGGAATGGCGGCAAAAATATACATTGAGTGGCATGTTGCTTTATGTAGTGTCCACTGTATTTGTTTGTTACCTGAGCTTTAACCTCCGTCGTGGGCAACTGACTCCTATCGTTTGGAATACACTTTTCTGGATTATTATTCTGTTTACCGCAGTCAATGCCATAGCAAAAAGTTTTTCGCAGGAGCGTTACGGGCGGCTGATCTACTATTACAGTCTTTGCAGTCCGCAGGCAATCATTGTTTCAAAAATTATTTATAATTCCCTGATCATGCTGTTGCTGGCAGGAATCGGTTTTGGATTTTACACATTCGTGATGGGAAATCCTGTTCAGGATGTCGGGTTATATCTGATCTGTATTTTGCTGTCGGCTATCGGTTTTGCTTCAGTGCTGACTTTGGTTGCCGGGATTGCATCAAAGGCTGAAAACAATGCCACTTTAATGGCGGTATTGAGTTTTCCTATAATTCTGCCGATGCTCCTGATGACGATACGCCTTGCCAAAAATGCCATGGACGGACTTGACTGGAGTGTAAGTGCTGACGAGATCACCACATTATTGTCCATTGACCTGATCGTCATCACATTGAGTTACCTGCTTTTCCCGTTTTTGTGGAGAAGTTGATATAATTTATCAGTACCGGAATGAGAATTAACTTATTATTGTTATAACTCAGCCAGCTTTTTAATTACAACAATACCCTAATGATCAATATACTATGAAGAAATATTGGTGGAAAATTCTTTGTATCCTCATCTTGTTCTACGTTGTCATCGTAGGGTTCATGGGGCCCGTTCCACACTTGCCCATTTTAAATGAAACAATAAGAAATACTTATTTTCATGTTGCCCTGTGGATGTCGATGACCATTATGCTTTTCACATCTATGATTTTCTCGATTAAGTACCTCCGAAGCGGATCACTGGACCATGACGATAAGGCGAGTGAGTTCGCAAAAGGCGGCTTATTTTTCGGTTTGTTAGGCTGTCTGACAGGCTCCATCTGGGCAAACTACGCCTGGGGCGATCCTTGGCCAAATGATCCTAAACTAAACGGTGCCGCTGTGGGGATGCTGATGTATCTGGCTTATATGCTTCTGAGAAGTTCATTTGAAGATGAACAGCGTAAGGCAAGAATTTCATCGGTTTACAACATTCTGGCATTCGCCGTTTTTATACCGCTTATCTACATTCTTCCAAGGTTAACGGATTCGCTTCATCCTGGAAATGGCGGAAATCCGGCTTTCAGCTCTTACGACATGAACAATGAAATGCGTAAAGTGTTTTATCCTGCCATCATTGGCTGGACGCTGATGGGTGTCTGGCTGATCGAATTGCGGGTGCGGGTAAAAAGAATTAACAGGTTTTTGCGCGAAAGAGTTGCTAATGCAGGTCCGGCAGCCACGGTGCATCAATAACAATCAAAGTTTAATTTCGTTAAGATTATATCATCATGAAAAAAATAATTCTCCTTTTACTAACACTCTTAGCTTTACCGCAGATGATTTTTGCGCAGGTTTCCGATCAGGTCGACATGGCAGACAAACTGAGAGCTGACGGAAAGATATGGGTGGTTGTAGCCGTCGTGGCTATTGTACTTGCTGGTATTGCGATCAACATGTTTCGCGTAGATTCGAAGGTTAGTAAAATTGAAAAAGAATTAAATATCAAGTAAATCATATGAAAAAGATCCAAATATTAGGTCTTATAATAATCGCCGTAGCGATCGGAATCATTGTTTCAACGGCAGGCGACGCAAGTACCTATGTCGATTTCGGGAAAGCACAGGAAATGGCCAAAGATGGAGATAATGAAAGTATTCACGTCGTAGGAAAACTGCCTAAAAATGCAGCGGGACAGATCGTGGATATGCAGTACCACCCGGAAATCGATCCGAACTATTTTGAATTTTCATTGATCGACAATAAAAACATGGTTCAGAAGGTGGTTTACAGAAGTACAAAACCTCAGGACTTTGATAAATCAGAACAGGTTGTAGTCGTAGGAAAAATGGAGAATGGGACTTTTGCAGCAGAAAAGATTCTGATGAAGTGCCCATCGAAATACGAGAACGGCAAAATGGAAACAACTGAGGCAACTGCATCGAAATCATGATTCATACTACCATTGGAAGTGCAGGTCACCTGCTGACAATTATTGCGTTTGCTTCTGCCCTGCTGGCAGTTTTTGCTTATTTTAAAGCGGGCCTGGCGGGCACACCACTAAGCGAAGTGACATCCTGGAAAAAATATGCCAGGGTTGTATTTTCGATCCATGCGCTGGCTGTTATCGGTATCGTTTTCTCCTTATACTGGATCATCGGTAATCATTATTTTGAATACCATTATGCCTGGAAAAACTCTTCCCTTTCTTTGCCAACGGGATACACCATATCCAGTTTCTGGCAAGATCAGGAAGGCAGTTTCCTGTTATGGATTTTCTGGAACGTTGTTCTTGGATCGGTACTGATATTTTCAAATCGTTCATGGGAAGCGCCCGTAATGACAATTTTCGCATTGGTTCAGGCCTTTTTGACTTCCATGATCCTGGGTGTCGTTATTCCTGGTCTGGATCTGAAAATTGGTTCTACGCCTTTCCTTTTGATGAAGGAAGTAATGCCGGATCTGCCTGTTTATAAAATGGATCCGAACTTCATCGCAAAAGACGGAAATGGCTTGAATCCGCTTTTACAAAACTACTGGATGGTAATCCACCCGCCAACTTTATTCCTCGGCTTTGCCACCACGTTGATTCCGTTCTCATTCGCTATTGCCGGCCTATGGACCAAAAAAATACATGAATGGGTGCGTCCGGCTTTGCCTTGGGCGTTGTTTTCCGCACTGATTTTGGGCGTTGGTATTCTCATGGGTGCATATTGGGCGTATGAAACACTGAACTTCGGCAGTTACTGGAACTGGGATCCGGTTGAAAACTCTTCTATCGTTCCGTGGTTAATCCTGATCGCAGCGATTCATACAATGATCATTGCGAGGCGAAACGCGACAGCACTGAAAACTTCATTCATCCTTGCTATTGCAACCTTCATCCTGATTCTTTATTCCACGTTCATGACGCGCAGCGGGGTCCTGGGAAATGCTTCCGTGCATTCGTTCACTGATCTGGGCTTATCCGGTCAGCTGTTGATCTATCTCCTGACGTTCACGATCGTAGCCATTGGTTTACTGATTTACAGATGGAAAGATCTTCCTTCCGACGAAGAAGAAGTTTCTACCTATTCTCAGGAATTCTGGATTTTTATCGGAGCTACCCTGCTTTGTCTTTCCGGTTTCCAGATTCTTGCTACAACTTCTATTCCGGTTTACAACAAAATTGCAGAAGCTTTCGGTGGCGTTTTGAATATGGCGCTTCCTGCAGATCAGGTTGCCCATTATAACAAGTTCCAGCTTTGGTTCTTCTCGCTGATTATTGTACTTACCGGTATCGGTCAGTATTTCTGGTGGAAACGTGTTGGGAAAGACAAATTGCAGGTTTTATACAATCCGCTACTTATTGCTTTACTAATCAGCGCAGCGGTTATCACTTATCAAGGAGTTAAAGAAATTCAGTATATCGTTCTTTTAACCACTTCAATCTTTGCGATCGTTTCTAACGGAGCTATTCTTTTCCAGATTCTTAAAGGTAATTACAGCTTATCCGGTGGAGCGGTTACTCATATCGGTGTGGCTTTAATGTTGCTGGGAATCTTATTTTCGTCAGCCTATACCAAGGTTGTTTCGATCAACAATTCCGGTTTGATGATCTCACGAAGTGCGGAATTTACAAATAACGACAACAAAGAGAATAAGGAAAATATCACCCTCTGGCTGAACAAGCCTGAAAAAATGGGCGATTATATGCTAACCTGGCGTGATGTCCGCGTGGAGCCAAGACACATTCCTGGTTATATCCCGAAAAGCTGGGTGGATATGATCGAGAACGATTTCCATGCGGTTGCGCTGCGGGACATTGTTGTCAATGATAAAAAATACAACTCAAAAGGCGATACGATAGAGGTTTTCCCTGAAAACTTTTATTATGAAATCGAATATCGTGAGCCATCTGGCCGCGTTTTCAACTTATTTCCCCGTGCACAGATCAACCCGCGAATGGGTCTTGTTTCATCTCCCGACATTCAGCGCGAAGTTGACAAAGATTTGTATACTTATGTTTCGATGGTAACAAATCCGACGGCTGAACCTGTCTGGAGCCCAACTGAAAACTTTACGATCAGCATGCGTGATACATTTTTCGTGAACGACTACGTGGCCATTCTGGACAATGTAGTGCGCACTGAAGAAGTTGAAGGCATGAAACTAGGCCAGGGTGACGCAGCTGTTAAAGCGGTAATACGCGTTTTGGATAAGGATCAGGAATTTGTAATCACACCTTCCTTTGTCATCCGTGACCGTATGGTTGCACGCAAGCCGGAAGTAAATAAAGACCTCGGGTTCCGTGTGCAGTTCCAGGAAATCGATCCTTCGACAGGCAAGTTCACCTTTGCAGTCAATACTACGCAGCGTGACTTCATTGTTATGAAAGCAACTGAAAAGCCTTTGATCAATATTCTATGGCTGGGGACTTTCGTACTCGTCATAGGGTTTATTATGGCAACTGTACGCCGCTTTAAAGACTTTATTAAAATGCGTGACAAAGAAAATGCAGGTATACTGAAGCCTAAAACCAAGAGAAAACCTGCTGCTGTTTAAGCACTACTCATTATCAAAAAAATAACCAGCCGGAACAGCGGTTGGTTATTTTTTTGATGTATTTATTCTGATTTAGCAGCTTTGTCTTTTTGGGGATCAAATGCCCGAAACTTTGATTTATAATACAGTATTTCATCTTCATAAACTTTGAAACTTGTTTCCGGGCACTCTTTCTTCACCTCTGCCAACCGGTGCGTGGCCAGTTTCTCATCCAGCTGCCAGAACAAATTTTTAGTATAAGAATCGAAATCCTGATCCAATACCTTCTGCAGGATTCTGATGTTTGTAATCCCCTTGTCCAACCCAGGTAATACCTGAACCTGGTCGAGCTGTGTTTCACTAAAACGAAAACGTTGAAATTCCTCCTTGTCACTTCTCAGTTTGTCAGCTTCCCGGAACGTATCGGTGAGCAGAGAGCAGGGCTGCGCGTAGGTAACAGCTGAGAATAACATAAAAGCCAGTAGATAGCAGACTTTCATAGATCAAAATTTATAATAGAGTTTTGTAAAGAAAAACGACCCGTTGTTTCCTGCCTGAACCGAATCCCAGGCGCCCCCTGATTCTGTCCGGTTTGGCCTGGACATGGTCGGATAAGCATTTAACAGGTTGCTTCCACCAACTGCCAGTGAAAATTTTTCATTCACTTTTATGCCGATTGTGGCATCAGCCTGGATCATCGCTTTGTAGGTATCTGTATAACTTGCCTCTGTATAAGGTCTCCCGTTTTTGTCTCTTCCACCAAAATTTCGGTTGATCAGCTGAATCTCGTCAAAATACGTACCCCGGATCATAAAGGTCAGCGGGCCGGCGGTATAGTCCAGCATTAGATTGATCATCATCGGCGGAGCAGAAGCCAGTATAAAATAGCGCTCACGTTTATCAAGATAACTGTCCTGTTTATTTGCCAGTCGTTCACTGGTTTTGACGGTATCTATGCTCATCGTATTATAGTTGGCTGACAGTATCGCATTGAATTTTCCTGCTCCCAAATCAGCAGTAAATTTCATACTAAGATCTACCCCGGCAGTAGTAGTTGTCAAAGAATTGGTAAAAAAACGAACCTGCGCAACATTAAGGCGTTTTAATACTGCGCCTATCTGTTTGTCATTGGCATCAAAAGCCCCCGTCAGAATGGCCCGGTCCTGAACCCGAACGAAATAACCATCTACAGATACAGAGAAACTTTTATCGGGTGCGAAAACAATGCCGGCACTTCCGTTATGAGAGATTTCCATTTTCAGGTCTGGCACACCGATGGCCTTACTGATCTCGCTTCCGGACCTTGTGATGATGTTCGACTGTGGATATTCCAGATTTGCCTTCGAAGGTATAAGAATGTCATAGCTGTAATGCTGCTGGGCAAGAGACGGAGCCCTGAATCCCAATCCATATGCGCCGCGAACGGTGATCGTATTGGTGATTTTATACCGCAAACCGGCTTTCCCACTCACAGCACTTCCCAGGTCACTGTAAAAATCGAAACGGCCGGCTGCGTTCACCGAAAAACTTTCATCAAATTTTGCCTCGACATCGACATAACCTGCGGCATTATATCGCTTCTGATCAATCGCCTCGGTAGCTCCATAACCTTTAAAACCTTGTGCACCCCCAAATTTCAGCGGATTGTAAGTTCTCCATGATAGCGGATTTCCAACGTTGATCTTATAATTGTCGGTCTGATAGGCGCCACCGAAAGCAAGATGAACCCCATCCAGAATATCGTCATAAAACGTTGAAACTTCAAGACTGGTTATATTTTGTGCAGTCTGAAATCCACCGGCCTCAAAGGATGAGCGTGTGGTATCGATTCCAAAGGATTTGTTCAGCGAACTTCTAACATCATAACTGAATTTATTGAAACCGTAGGTGTGGCTCAAATCGATATTGAAACGATCCCACCTGGTTCTGACACCCAGCGTTACGGACCGGTCATCAACAACCCTTGATACCAGCGGATCAAATCCATTTGGGTTTAATCTGATAAAATTGGTAGAATCTCTGGCGCCCCGGGTCCAGCTATAAGTTTCTCCCTGGCGGTAACTTGCTGTTCCAAAACTGTATACTTCTGTGTTTTTATAAACCGGAATTGCCATGTTGTAACCCAGGCTGCCATTGTAAATTTTGGGATCGCCAAATTTTCTCCGGACGATAGAGTCAACCTGGGTAGCAGCCCTGTTGGTGTGGTCCTGAAAATTGTAATCTGCCGTTATGTTAAAAAAACCGGTTTTGGCAATTTTAGTCCCGTAGTTAATATTTACATTGTAACTTAGTCCGTCCCAGCTGCTTGAGTCACGGCTGTACTTTGCCATACGAATGCCCCCGTTAGCATTTGCAGAAAAGCCATCTGTGTTGTTTTTCAGGACAATATTGATAACACCGGAAACCGCATCAGAGCCATATTGGGCAACAGCGCCGTCCCGCATAATTTCAATACGGTCAACGGACGAAACAGGGATCGTATTAAAATCGAAGCCGGTGTTCCCCCTGCCTCTTGTCCCTGAAAGATTGATCAATGAAGACTGATGACGTCTTTTCCCATTGACAAGCACAAGCATCTGATCCGGCCCCATGCCGTGAATGGAAGATGCATCGATCAGATCGGCTCCGTCAGCACCGAGCTGCCTGTTGGAATTAAACGAACCTGACACATATTGAAGTAATTGCGGGAGGTCAAACTGGCCATTGAGGCCGGCAATTTTCTGTATGTCAATGATATCAACCGGTGATGACAAATCTGCAATGGTGTTGGCAGGATTGCGGGAACCAACTATGCCGGTTTGCATTTTTTTTGCAAGAGAAGTTAGTATAAAATTTTGAGTACCAATCCCTTGAATATCTTTTTTAACTTTAAAATAACCCTCTGCTGTGACTAAAAGTGTAGCATTTCCGTAATGCACGCGCATCTCGTAAATTCCGTTTTTGTCTGTGGTGGCATTCGCATTTGTTCCTATTTCCTGAATCAAAACCCCACTCAACCTTTTTCCCTCTTCATCTTTTATAACACCTGCAACTTTGTATTTCTGGGCCATTGCCTGGCTGACAAACAAGGCCATGAAAAAGGATAAATATAATTTACTCACAGTTATGAGATTAGTTAAAATGATGAAATGCCGGGGTCGATAAATAAATATTTCGCAAGTTTAACCTTTGATTTAAAATTCAGGAAAAAAACTTCACTTTATTAACGAGAAAGTTTATTGTCATTTATCGAATATATTCTTTTTTCTTCACGTTCGCAGGCATTTATAAGTTTCAATTACTTCGCGAAACTCCTTAAATGTTATCTTTACAATTGAAAGATGCATTTTAATTTACTTCCTTGTTTTCATGTTAGCCAATTTACTCAAAACTGCCCTGGGCAGACTTCGTTTCGTTGCATTTCTTGAAGGTACATCATTATTGATTCTCCTGGGTGTGGCGATGCCGCTGAAATATTGGGCCGGTTATCCGCAGGCTGTTCGCTTTGTTGGAATGGCCCATGGCGTACTATTTATTCTATATGTGGTCATCCTGATCCAGGTTGTATTCGAATACAGCTGGGGCTGGAAAAAATTCATCTTCGGCCTTTTTGCTTCCGTTATTCCCTTCGGCACTTTTTATGCCGACGCTAAAATTTTTAAAGAACCCAACGATAAATCCATTTAATTCCTATCAATTCATATTCCTACCCATAACGAAAAAGTGCTACCTAAATCCTTAATTAAATTCCTGCTATGCTTTTTCCTTATTGGAAATTGTCTGGCTCAAAAACCGAATGAAAATTACCAATACCACATCCACCCCGCCCCTTCGCCCATCAGTGTAGACGGAAACCCTGATGATGCCGCCTGGGAATCGGCGGAAACGGCGACCAACTTTTTCATGGTCACGCCTATGGATACCAGCTATTCCAGGGCACAGACGACTGTGAAAATGTCGTATGACGCCCACAATATGTACATTCTGGTTGTTAACTATAAGACGGTCAAAAATTCCATTATCGTCGAATCTTTAAAGCGGGATTTTGCTTTTGGCAAAAATGACAATTTCCTGCTGTTCATGGATACCTTCGATGATCGTACAAACGGTTTTTCCTTTGGTGCAAATGCCGCCGGTGCTCCATGGGACGGGCAGATGGGCGACGGCGGAACGGTGGACCTGAGCTGGGATAACCGCTGGGTCAGCCAGGTTAAAAACGATCCTGACAAATGGGTTTGGGAAGCATCTATTCCTTTTAAAAGTATCCGTTACAAGTCAGGAATTTCGCGATGGGGTATAAATTTCAGCCGCCAGGATCTGACAATCTCAGAAAAATCAGCCTGGGCTCCCGTTCCAAGACAGTTTCCCTCGGCTGCATTGGCCTACACCGGCGTCCTCGTATGGGATCAGCCGCCACCAAGTCCGGGCCCCAACATTTCAGTGATTCCCTATGCTGCAACCCGCCTCACGCGCGACTTTCAGAACGACAAACCAAACAGATATAAAACCAACGTCGGTGGTGATGTTAAAATCGGGTTGTCTCCCTCTCTGAATCTTGACCTTACCGTGAACCCAGACTTTTCGCAGGTGGATGTCGATGTTCAACAGACCAACTTAAACCGGTTTGAACTTTTTTTTCCGGAGCGACGACAGTTTTTCCTCGAAAATGCTGATTTGTTTGCAAACTTCGGGTACGCTACCATTCGGCCTTTTTTCTCCAGGCGTATCGGTTTAGGGGTTCCCATACAGTTTGGCGCCAGGATGAGCGGAAAACTTAACAAGAACTGGCGCATTGGAGTTCTTGATGTGCAGACAGGTTCACAGGATACCATCCCGAAAAATAATTACGCAGTATTTGCAGTGCAAAGGCAGGTTTTCGCGCGCTCGAATGTGCGGTTTATTTTCATTAACCGGGACGCAGTCAATTATTCTCCTGAAAAAAACCTGAACACCAACCGGTATAACCGCAATATTGGTGCCGAATATAACCTGGCTAGTGTCAACAATCTGTGGACAGGGAAAGTAATGTTCCTGAAATCTTTCACACCGGGCAAATCCAGTGATGATTTTGTACATGCAGCAGATCTGAAATTCAGCAAGGCCAGCTTTTTCTGGCAGTGGCAACATGAATATGTGGGAGCAAATTATAATGCAGAGGTGGGTTATGTCCCCAATGCAACCAGAAATGGCTACTATAAAATCAGCCCGAACGTTGGCTATCTGTTTTTTATCAAGAATCCAAAAATTATCAGCCATGGACCTAAATTTGTCAGCAATATTTACTGGGACAAAAAGATGGATCTGAGCGACCGCGAATTGATTTTTTCATACAACCTGAACTTCATCACCCGCGCGACTATGTCTGCCTATGTCACCAGCAACTACACCAGACTGCTGCGCCCTTTTGACCCGACCAATCTGGGAAAAGAAAGACTGGCAGCCGGGACCGAGCACAATTGGACATCCGCAGGTTTTGAAATCATATCCGGACCGCAAAAAAGCTTTACTTATACATTTGCCGGGCTTTTCGGAGGTTATTATAACAATGGTACCCGAACGAATCTTCGTACAGAACTGGGGTATCGGGTACAGCCTTATGTTGCCATCGCGCTTGCCGGAAACTACAATGATATTCATTTAACCGCTCCATGGAACCGCACACAGCTCTGGCTGGTTGGTCCGCGTGTCGATGTCACCTTTCGTAACAATCTCTATTTTACAACTTTTATGCAATACAACAATCAGGCTGACAATATCAACCTGAATTCCCGTTTGCAATGGCGATATAAACCTGCTTCCGATCTATTTATCGTGTATACAGACAATTATCTTCCAGACAATTTTATGGTAAAAAGCAGGGCAATCGTCCTGAAACTTACTTACTGGTGGAACCTGTAAGCAAAATACTTACCAAACCGAATCATCGGTCTGGTAAGTATTTCAATAAAACACCTCCACGTTTTTTTGTTTAAGTTCACTGAGCTGCCTGGCATATTTAGTGCCGATATCATCTTTGACAAAGGGATTGCCCTGAAGATAGACCTTATCCAGCTTTCTGATTTCCAGTATCTTTTCGGGGAATGCTGTAAAGTTGTTTGAAGAAATGTCAAGTTCCTTCAGATCTTTAAGCGACGCTACTTCGGCAGGAAAATTGGTGAACCAGTTAAATCCCAGATCAAGTATATTAACAGCCTCCATTTTTGAAATATTTTCCGGCAATACGCTCAGACGGTTATGATGCGCATAAAAAGTATGCACTTTTTTCAGGCGGTGCATTTTTGCAGGCAACGATTTAAGCTGGTTGTAAGATATCGCCAGGTGCGTCAGGTTTCTTAGCCTGGTAACCGTATTCGGCAAATTTTCAAACCGGTTGTAATAGAGATCCAACACCTCCAGATTCTTCATTTTTTTTATTCCTTTCGGCAAAACAGTCAGATCTGACTTGTAAAGGTTAAGGTCTTTCACCTGATTCAATTTTCTAAAACTACGATTTGATAATCCTGATAAGGTATTTCCTCCCAACCATAAGCTGGTTAGCTTTTTACATTTTCTTGCAGCTGACGGAATATCTGTCAATTTATTTTCTTTCAGATTAAGTATTTCCAAAGTATTGTTTTTAGACAATATCAGACTTTCTTGCGTCAGCAGGTTACTTTGAACATGGAGTTGTTTTAGATTTGGCAGCCTGGTAAAATCGATGGCAAGCTTTTCCAATTCATTATCGCTCAGGTAAAGTTCTTCCAGATTGGGAAAGCGGTAAGTTACTTCCGGGAACGCCTTTAATTCCAGGCGGTTAAAAAACAGGCGCTTGATCTTCAACGTATCTGCAAAAGCAACAGCGTCTTCCAGCGTAACGACAGAGCTGTCTGCTTTTCTTACTTCCCTTTTTACAATATATTTTCCAAAAAAACCAAACATGGTCAGCTGTATCGGCTTCGTGGGTTTTTCTGTCAATTTCCAGTGACTGACCACTCCTGAAAGTGTCTGTTTTATCATCCGGTTCAACGAATCCTTATTATACCGATCTGGTTTATCAATAGTGAAAATCAGGTAGTCAATTGCTCCGTCAGCATTGATCAAGGCGCGCATATCGACAGCTATGCCGGGGTTCAGGTTATCAGGAAATACTTTTTTTAATTGTTCAGAAAACAGATTTAATGAATTTCTGCTCTTCGTCATATCCGTTTCCGGCGAATAATTTTCTAAAACTTCCTCCGATTTTAGATTCTCCTTATCGAAATCCTCCTTTGTCAGGATCTTTGGCTGTGCCGCAGCAATGTTGGCAGCGAAAACGCACAATAACATTAGTATTATTTTCATGACCGCTATAATTAAAATGATGGTCAAATATAACTAAATACTTAGTCGTAAAAATTAATTTTATTTAATTTTCTTGTATATCATGAAAATAATTAAATCAGTTGTTTTCTGTGTTTATGTCGCTATGGGATTTTAATCCAAGCTGCCTGTACCATATTTACTAAGCGAACGGCCCTTGGCAAAAACTTAGTTGATAGTCTTCGTTTATGCAGACTTTTGTTGAAGGACGGCAGTCATTTCAGTTAACCGGAAACCGGTTACTGTACAGAAAAGGACGTGAAGAATACAGGTCAGACAAATATGTTCTGTTTCAGAGAAATGTATATGGACGCGCAAATAGGTTACTTACTGCGCTCGATGGTATACTGAACCAGATGTTCCAATGCCGTGCGGTGAGAAGATTCCGCAAAACCGTGCAGAAGTGCCCGGGCCTCTTCAACGTAACGTTCCATCACCTGCTGCGCATATTTCAAGCCCCCGGAGTCTTTGACAAAGGCAATTACTTCGAGTACTTTGTTAGGCTTATGGCTTTCGTTGCGAATGATGTTTATCATCTTGCGCTTTTCTAGCCATGACGCTTTGTTTAGTGCATAAATCAGAGGCAGCGTCATTTTCTTTTCTTTTATGTCAATACCTAACGGTTTGCCTATTTCGTCTTCACCGTAATCAAATAGATCATCTTTGATCTGAAAAGCAATACCGACCTTTTCCCCGAAAGCATGCATTTTTTTGATCGTTGCTGCGTCCGATCCAACCGAACAAGCGCCCACTGCACAACAGGAAGCAATTAGCGAAGCTGTTTTTTGCCTGATAATCTCATAATAAACGTCTTCGTTGATATCCAGTCTTCTTGCTTTTTCAATCTGTAATAATTCACCTTCGCTGATCTCACGCATGGCCGTCGAAACAATTTTCAGCAATTCAAACTCATTGTGTTCAACAGAAAGCAACAATCCTCTGGACAGCAAATAATCGCCGACGAGCACGGCAATCTTGTTTTTCCATAATGCGTTTACTGAAAAGAATCCGCGGCGGTAATTTGAATCGTCCACAACGTCGTCGTGAACCAGCGTGGCGGTATGTAAAAGTTCTATAAATGAAGCTCCCCGGTAGGTGGATTCGGTGATTGGGCCGCAAACGCCGGCTGACAAAAAAACGAACATGGGCCTAAGCTGTTTTCCTTTACGGCGAACGATGTAATTCATGATCTGATCGAGCAGCATTACATCACTTTTCATAAACTGGCGAAACTTGTGCTCGAAAGCCTTCATTTCATCCGCAATAGGAGCTTGAATATCCTTTATTGAAAGGGTCATATTAATTGTAGGAAGTCTTACTTTACCTCCAAGTATTGAAAGGCGATACGCGACAGTTTAGTTCAAAAAAATTGGTTTTATCAACTTCTGGACTTTAATCTTCAAATTTGGAATAAAATCTTCTCTTTATACCTATTTTAGAATGAAAATGTTTAAAATTGAAAAATATGACATTCATGAAATGATGAATGGAGTAGAACGAAGCACAAAAACCGTTATGAGAATACGGCCTGCATGTTAACGAAAGAAAGTAAAAAACTAAAAAGATTTTCTAATAGCTGAAAGCCGATAGCTGACAGCCGAAAGCAACTATTTATGAAGGCACTTGTGCTTGGCGGCGGATCCATGAAAGGCGCCTTTCAGGTTGGAGCGATCCAATCGGTTCTGGAAAATGGATTTGAGCCCGATATGGTTTACGGTATTTCAGTTGGTGCACTTAATGCAACATTTCTGGCGAATGAAACTGGACGCCAGCTCGAAACTGATGGCAAAATAAACTGGCCACTTGCCGGACGAAAGTTACTGGAGTTCTGGGTCAAGAATATAACGCAGCCTCAGGATATTTCTACGCTGCGGTCGCGCGTTATGTTAGGTATGAATACTTTAATGAGCAGGTTTGACGGATTGGTTGATCCTGCACCGCTGCATCTGCTGATCCGTAAAAATGTGAAGGACAAATATCTGAAACATACACCGGTTAAAATAAAAGTGGGAGCGGTTAATGTTCAGAGTGGCGAAATAAAATACGTAACACCGCAGGAGCCTCATTTTCTTGACTTTGTCCGTGCAAGTTCTTCTATTCCTATGCTGATGCCGGCCATAGCGATCGGGCATGAGATGTACCTGGACGGCGGACTTCGCGAAGTAGCTCCGATTCGCCAGGCGATTGCAGATGGCGCCACCGAGATTATTATTATTGCCTGCCATTCGCCGCATTTGTATCAGCCGGAAGGAATGAACCCAAGGAACCTGATAACCCTGGTGGAACGTGTCCGGGATATTACCGTAAGTGAATATGCGAACAGTAACATTATCTGGGCAGAATCCTATGTGGACCGTTCCATACTGCGGGGTGTCCCCATGAAGCTGACCGTTATCCGCCCTGCCTCACCGCTGGTTCTGGATATGCAGCATTTTAATTCTGAAGACATTTCAAGATTGATCATTGAAGGTTACCGGGTTGCGGTCGAGACGCAGAATAAAGTGGCAGAAGTAAAAGAGTGATCGATAACCTGATTAAAAAATCCAGCTAATGTTAGCACAACGTTTAAAAAATCCCTACCCTATCTTATTGTTGTTATTTTTAACATCCTGTGTACCATCCCGTCAATTCACATCGGTTACCTATAACTGCAATTTCAGCAAGACAGGAAGTTTAAAAGCGCATCTGAAACCATCAAACCGGTTTGTCCCGATGATCATGGCCCACCAGGGCGGGATTGAAGACGGATATCCGGGGAATTGTATAGCCACTTTTGAAAACACCTATCAGAATGTGCCTTGTGTCCTGCTGGAATTTGACATCCGAATGACTGCCGACAGCCAGCTTGTCATTTCGCATGACAATGAACTTGCGATCCGCACAAATGGTACCGGTCTATTAAACCAGCAACCCTGGAAAGATGTAAAAAACCTGCGTTTGAAAGATGAAAAAGGGCTTTTAACAAAGAATAAAATTCCATCCTTCAAAGAAGTCCTGGACTGGAGCAAGGATAAAAACCTGATTCTGATCGTCGATAAAAAGCCCGAAACTGACCTTGTCAAAACAGTTAAAATGTTGAAGGATAACAACGCGATTCACAAATCCGTAGTCATCTGTTATTCGCTGGAAGAAGCCAAAAAAGTATATGAGCTGGAGCCTAATTTAATGCTTGCTGTTGGCTTCAACAGCTGGGATCATATAACGAATGTAGAGAAGTCGGGTCTACCTCTTGAAAATCTGGTAGCGCTGACACCGAAAGAACTTCAGCCTGAATCGTTTTATTTAAAGATACATTCCATGAAGATTGTCACTTCACTGGGTACTAACGGGAACATTGATACGCTGAACACAGAAGTGTCTGCCCCGATGTATAACAAGATCTGGGAAAGCGGCGCGGATATTATCTGCACAGATCAACCGATATTTGTGCATTCTTTGTTTCAGAAATAATTAAAACTAAAAAGAATCGCCGTGGCAGATAATCTGCCACGGCGATTCTTTTTAGTTACCAGAGTCTGGCGAGGTATTAGTTAAAGATATAACGGATACCGATTTGCGCTTGCCAAACATCATTGATCGTTTGTGATTTCACGAACGAGTCTTTAACCAAAACAGGGACGCCGTCCACATTTTGCGTTCCCATTCTATAAGAAGGAAGACCTGCAGCAGATACGCTCGCAAAGTTCAATGGACTTACCAAAGTACCGTTTGACGCGGTAGCCACGTTAGAAACTCCCCATTTGTTGTTGATCATGTTACCTATATTGAAGACATCAGCTCTCAAACGAATGATATTCTTTTTACCTTTTGATCCAACCTTTACATAAAAGTCTTGCTCAACAGTCAAATCAAAACGGGTTAACCAAGGATAAGCACCGCCATTACGTTCTGTATACTGCCCCTTTCTTTTTGACAAATAAGGGTTATTATCGATATAGTTCTGGAAAGCAGCCGTTTGTTCCTCAGGTGAGAAAGTATACGTTTTTCCATTTACTGTCGTGGTCAAAGTTGTAAAAGTTAACTCCGCTGCACTATTAGGGACACGAAGAAGGTCATTATTCTGTCCGTCGCCGTTAAAATCTGTCGCGCTTATATAAGATAATTTAGAACCGCTGGCCGAAACACCTCCCAAAGTGATCATTGTTGCTCCACCGAAAGTGCCGCCATATTCTTTACGATAAGAAACATAACCAACAAAACGGTGACGCAGATCATTACCTGAATATGACATCCCCAAATGGTTCAGACCATTGATACCAGGAACGTTCCCTTCAACTGTGCTGGATACTGAAGCGATGTCTCTGGCTTTTCCGTATGTATAACCCAACATTCCACCAAGACCATTTGTTGCAGGTTTTTCCAGTTTACCAGTTAATGAATAAGAATATCCCTTATCCGTGTTGGTCAAAACATATACGTTGGAAACTTTTGTGTTAATCAGTCTGGCTGAATTTATTGCAGCAGTTCCGGTTACACCCGAAGCAGGAAAACGGTCACGTGTATCTGGACCTGTAAAATCTCCCGACGCATCTTTTAAGTTTACATCGATGTAGCGAAGTGCGTTGTAATTTTTATTTAAAATACCTTCAACAGTTGCGATGATACCCCAGCCCAACTGACGGTCAATTCCGATATTGCTTTTCCAGACCTGAGGAAATTTCAAATTTTCATCCGAAGCATTTACCTGATATCCTGAAAGCGAAGCGGTTGTTGCCGGAATGAAACGCGTCGGATCTGTTGTGAAAGGGAAAGCAGTTGTGTTGTTTCCTACAATTGTTGCGGAGTTCACACCATTATTACCCAACTGATTCGATATCAATACATATGGAATTCTTGATAGGAACAATCCTGTACCACCACGAACCTGTGTCATTCTGTCACCCGTCACATCCCAGTTAAACCCAATACGAGGTGAGAAATAAACACGGCCTTTGGGTACATTCCCGGTGTTTACATTATAGTCAGCACCGTTGTTATCTTTAAAAGTTAAAGCAGCAACATCTGCATTATAGTACTGTTTCGAAGTATTTGGGATCGTTATATAATCCGCACGAACACCGGCCGTAATTTTCAGATTTTTTGTCGCCTGAAATTCATCCTGTACGTAAAGGCTGGCTGTTTGTGTTTTAAATTCCTGCCAAGGAGCAGCACCGCCAGGAAGTAAGGAATAACGATAGTTAAAACGAACTGCTTCGACAGGTGAAGTTGCCGCATTCGGATTATCAATAAAAGCCTGAGCTGCTGTTTTAAAATCTGCAATCGACTTATAGACGTAAACTCCGTTTGAAGTTGGGAAGAACAGGTTATTTGATTTAAAGTGCTCGTAAGATGCACCCAAAGTCAATGTGTGCCTTCCGGCATAGTAGGTAAGATTATCGGTAATATTCAATGTCGCATAATCAAGACGGTTATTCGGCGTAAACGGATCAGAGCCAATTGATGTGTAAGTTGACCCATCTTTCTGAATTTCGATTGTCGGGAAGATAGCAGCTTTGTACTTTCTGTCTTCGATCTGCTTGTTATAGGTACCAATCAAAACGTTAGAAAATTTACCGCCGAAGTTTGAGTTTAACTCAACTACTGCCGAACGCGTGTTATCCTGGATTATATAACCTGTATTCTGGGGAGAGATTGCAAGCAGTGAATTTGTCCGGTTACCAAAACCTGCGGTATTACTGCTGTTACTCTGGCTGATCAAAACATCAGAATCTGAGTCATGGTGTGAATATCGAACAGTCAGTTTATGACTATCGTTGATGTTCCAGTCAATTCGTCCTAAAAACTTGTTACTCTTGTTTTCGTTATTAAAACCATCCAAAGCACCAATATCATATCCAAATTTATCTTTCATGAAAGTACCAAGATCTTCAAGGTCCGCAGCTGTAGTACGGGAAACATTGTTCCCAGTCTGCCCGCGGTTCAATTGATAATCAAGTGCAGGGCTTGAACGTTTTACGAACTCTCCGTTAATAAAGAAAAAAAGTTTGTTTTTTACCAGAGGTCCGCCGAGACGGAAACCGGTCGTTTTTTCATTAAATTCGTTAATGGTAAGTTTGTTTCCGGAAGCTTTATCACCTGCAAGACTTTTATTCTTGAAAAAGTGGTACACCGAACCTGACAACTCATTTGTTCCAGAACGGGTTACCGCATTGATGCCTGCACCGGCAAAGCCAGACTGACGCACATCATAAGGAGCAATGTTGATTTGAACTTCTTCGATCGCATCCAGAGAAATTGCCGATGAGCCTGTACGACCACCTGCGGCGGCTTCATTTCCAAGTCCGAATCCATTGTTAAAAACAGATCCGTCAATTGTAAAATTGTTGTAACGGCTATCCTGGCCACCAAAAGACCTACCATTGCTATAAGCGTTATACTTGGTAATGTCATTCAACGTACGGCCAAGTGTCGGTAAGCTTGTAATCAGGCCCTTATTAAACGTTGTTGCGGCTCCGGTTCTGTCTGAACTAAAAATATCACTTCCCGAACCTGTCACAACCACCTCTTCAAGCTGCGTTCCGCCGTCTTTCAAAACGAAATCAACGTTTGCAACTGTTCCAAGGTTTGCGAAGATATTTTCTTTGGTCTGATCACTGAAACCGATAAAAGTCACCGAAACCGTGTACGGACCGCCAACGCGAACAGCAGGAATTGTGTAGAAACCTTTTTCGTTGGTAATTGAGCCGTAACGCGATCCTGACGGAACGTGTATTGCAACGACAGTTGCGCCCGGAAGTGTTTCACCCTTGCTGTCTGTAATCTGCCCGCTAATCGCAGATGATGTTACCTGAGCTTGTACCTGTCTGCTCACAAGAGACAATAGAATTACGAACAGCGTACAACACGCCGTCCTGAAAAGTAGACTTTTCAATTTCATAAATTTTCGGGGATTTTGGTAATGGAGTTAGATGGATCATTCAATTCTCGCGAACGAATATTTCCGTAAAATAAAAGTTTTTTTAATTATTAAACAATGCCATTATTTCTACTTAAATGGTATACTTATCTATGCAACATGCCGGATTGTTTAAATAATGACGAATTAAATTTTAATAATTATATAATTCGCCAAATTTGTTTAAATAGTGTTAATTTTAAACTGAAAATGATTTCAAAAAAATAAAGTAGATTTTTAAAAGAATAGCCCGCTTCTTTCGAAACGGGCTCTTTTTGTGATTTTCTAATACGTCTTCTGCTTAGAATGAATAACGCACGCCAAGTTGTGACTGCCAGCGGGAAGTAAAATCGCTTACGAAGTAAGGTCTTCTTGTTCCGTTAATATCATTCATGTTGTTAATGTTAAACTGCATGCCCGGATTCGCGGTTGTTGCTGTATAAGCTTTGCCATCCTGAGTTTGGGCACCGGAGTTAACAACCGTAAACAAGTTTACACTTTGGTTGCTGGCTGAATAATTTCTGCCCCAGTCCTTGTTAAGTAAGTTGCCAACGTTCAGTACGTCGAAGAAAATCTGCAATTTATTTTTGTTAAGAATGAAATCCTGAGAAATTCTCAAATCGAAATGATGTTCGAAAGGAAGTCTGTCTTCGTTACGTTTTGAGTTTTTACCAAGGTTGTCACCGATGTATTTATTGGCACTGGCAAATGTCTGGAAATCTGCCCATTGCTGTGCTGCCGTTGCTCCGCCTCTGATGTCGACAAAATTAGCTTCCAATGCTGTTGCTGGAAGGTATACCAAAGTATTTCCCGCTCCTGATAAAGATCCCGCGATATCGTCACCTGTAATTGTTCTGCTATACAAGTAAGACATTCTCTGGCCAGACTGACCTGTGTAGATCAATGTGAAATTTGTAGCCAGATTTTTTGAATATCTGAATTCTTTGCTGATTGTTCCAACGATACGAGAACCCATGTCGAAGTTTGAATTAGCAATATCCAGACGGTTCAAACCATTCGTCGCATAAGCGAAACGCCAGTTAGAATATGCAACGGAACTTGTCAGATCGGTAAGCGATTTCGAGCGACCGTAGGTATATGCTACAAATCCAGACCATCCTTTGCTTAACGGTTTCTGAACCTGAGCTGTCAGGTTATAGCTGTATCCCTTATTTGTGTTGGTAAGAAGCAATACATCAGAAAAACCAGCGCTTGTTCTTTTTGTCCACAATGGACGGGTTGTTGGCCCCAACTGAACTGTTCCTTCACCATTTTCGCTGATGTTGATATTCTGGTAGTTCGCATTGTTAACCGTTTTCGTGAAAACCCCTTCCAAGCTACCGATCAATCCCCAAACACCCAGTTTCTGATCAACTGCCAGGTTTGCACGGAAGACCTGAGGGAATTTAAAGTCCTTGTCAATTACATTGATAACGTTGATTGGCTTAGACGTTGAACTTGGTATGAAGGCACCTAAATGGGCATCATTCGGATCATATTTGAAGGGAATAGAAGCAAGCGATGCACCTGGCGCAGTATAGTTAGTAGCCGCTATACCCGTGTTCGACATTTGATTTGAAATCCAGACAAATGGAATTCTACCTGTGAATAAACCTGCACCTCCGCGAATTTGTGTTTGCGCGTCACCGTTCACATCCCAGTTAAATCCAACGCGTGGAGAGAATAAAGGAGTTGCTTTTGGCATTTGTTGTGTTTTCACATCGTAGGCCGCAAAGGTCTGATCTTCGTTAAATGCTGCGTTTTCAGCAGGTTTTTTGAAGAAAACCGGAAGGTCGACTCTCAAACCATACGTAAGTTTAAAGTTTGATTTGATAGACCAGATATCCTGTCCATAAACACTGAATTGAGCCGCGCTCAGATCCGCAGGTGCTTTATCGTTCGGGTCTGTGCTGTTTGAGAAACCAACCTGATAAGAAGTCAAACCTCTGTTTGCTCTGAAATTCGCGATGTTATTCGAGTTGGTATTGTTTGCTACACCGTAACCATAACTACCATAAAAGCCTTGAAGGAATAAGTTTTCACTCTTGAAGAACTCATTATTCGTTCCAAATGTAAGCGTGTGCTTGCCTTTGTATAAAGTAAAGTTATCCGTGATTGTAAAAATATCCTGGTTCAAACCATTCACCTGAGAAGAAAAATCCGACCCGATATTGTATTGAATCGTCACTTTCTTAATGGCATCATAGTTATTGATCGTCAGACCCGGGAATGCGTTACTTGCTCTGCTGTCACGAACTGTATTGTAAGTGAAGCGAAGCACGTTGGATGCATTCGATGAAATGCTGCTATTCAATTCTAAAACGGTCGAGTTCGATTTTGTCAAAAACTTATAACCACCATTTTCAAAAACAACGGAATTGATACCTCTGCTTCTGATGTCATTGCTGCCATCTACATAGTTATGACGCAAAGTCAATGTATTTTTTTCGTTGATGTTCCAGTCAAGACGACCAAACAAAGAAGTCGATTTGTTTTCGTTGTTAATTGCCCCGTATCCACCCGGATCGTAACCATATGTTTCCGTGATGAAACTTCTAAGTGCCTGTAAAGTATCTGCATTTGCATTGGAACCTGAACCGGCGATCGTTGGATCAAAAGCAAGCGGTGTCGATTTTACAAATCTTTCAGCATTGGCATAAAAGAACAGCTTATTTTTAATGATCGGACCACTGATACTTGCACCAAATGTTTTGTTGCTGAAATCAGGGTATTTATTACGCGTAACTGATTCATTAAAGGCCGGGCTTTTACCTATGAAACCTTCGTTCTGAAATTGTCCGTAAACAGATCCGTGAAATTGGTTAGCACCACTTTTCGTAACCGCATTGATACCACCACCTGTGAAACCGCCTTGCGTCACATCATAAGGAGATAACACGATCTGCATTTCCTGGATCGTTTCAATCGAGATCGGGTTAACATTTGCCTGACCTCCGTTTGTACCTGTTGAACCCAGACCAAAACCGTCCGTAGCGTTTGCTCCGTCAATGGTGAACTGGTTGTAACGGTTATTTTGTCCACCGAAAGAAACACCGCTACCGGCTGTATTAGCCTGCGGAGTAAGACGCGCAAAATCAGTAACACTTCTGCTGATCGTCGGCACACTCTGCATCAAGCGCGAAGAGATGAAAGTAGAAGTACCGTTGCGGGAAGTACTGATAAGATTTCCTTTCCCGCCAGAAACGATCACTTCATTTAAATTCTGAGTACCGTCTTCTAAAGCAACATTCACCGTTACAGGCGTTCCCAAAGTTGTTGTTACGTCACTCAGTTCCTTTGTGATCAGACCGATGAAACTTACCGTGATTTTGTAAGGTCCGCCTACACGTAAATTTGGTAGCGTATACTGCCCTTTTTCCGAAGAAATCGTTGAGTAAACCGTACCTGTTGGTTCGTGAAGTGCTTTGATTGTAGCACCCGGTAACACCTCTCCTTTTGTGTCAGTAATGAATCCACTGATCGTAGATGAAGTAACCTGTGCTTGTACTTTTCCGTTTAGGAAAGACAACGAAAATACGAACAGCATAAGACTAGCTGCTCGGAAAAGTAAACTTTTCCTGTTCATGGAATTGGGGGATTTGATGAGTTTTATTAGTAGGTTCACTAAAAAGTGATAACTGATATTGAACGTAAAATAAAAGTTTTTTTTATTCTAAAACAAGATCACCAATCCTACAAAAGTGCTATACCTATAAACGCAACTTGCTGATTAGTTGAAAATATGCACGTTAACAACTAGAAAATGAAACATTTTCAATATTAAGAATTTGTTAACTTTTGATCCCTTTTATTTTTTTCTGTCAAAGAAATCCTGGCGATCTTTGCAATACTATTTATTAATCCACAAAAATGTCACATTCGGTTACTATTTACCAGCTTATTGTTTTTAGTATCTTTGCGAAAATCTTAAAAAAATAGATTTTTTTAATTTTGAAAAAATATGCAGCTTAATTATAAAAAAATAGGAGAATCAGGAAAGCCACTTGTCATACTTCATGGCGTTTTCGGATTTCTAGACAATTGGCTTACCATAGGCAAGACGATTTCTGAGCAGGGCTTCATTGTTTATCTGGTTGATCAAAGACATCACGGCCGGTCTCCGCATGAAGGGTCACTCGACTTCCCTACCCTCGCGGCAGATTTGAAAGAATTTCTGGAACAACAAGATCTGCAATCTCCGATCTTGCTCGGCCATTCGATGGGCGGAAAAACGGTGATGGAATATGCGGTAACAAATCCGGATACTTTTGAGAAAATGGTTGTCGTTGATATTGCTCCAAAACAATATCCGATCCATCATACCAGACTTCTGCAAGGTTTGAATGCATTGCCGGTGGAAGAGATTGAGAACCGCCAGCAGGCTGATGATTTCCTGAGCACTTACGAGCCTATCCTCGCAGTCAGGCAGTTTTTGCTTAAAAATCTTTATAGAAAAGAAGACGGCGGTTTCGACTGGCGGTTCAATTTGCCTGTATTAACGACAGATATGGTCAATGTAGGTGCTGAAATCATATCGTCCAGGCCGGTAGAAACGCCCACGTTATTTATTCGTGGCGCAAAATCGGACTACATTCTGGACTCAGACTGGGAAGATATTCTTAAAATTTTCCCAAATGCCAGTTTAGAGACCATTGAAGGTGCCGGGCACTGGGTTCAGGCGGAACAACCCAAAATATTCGTTGAGCGTCTGATGCACTATTTAACATCGGTCTGACATCGGATCACCCTGGTGGTTTAAGTTTTCAGGGTTGGCGGACATACTTATTCCGGGGATTCTGGCATTGAGCTATAATCATTTCGCTGCCTTTCATCTCAATATCCCAAACCGGGCAGGGTGCGCAGATAACCGAGGAACAATCACTCGTGTATGACACGGCCGACTGAGGTTTGACCTCATAGGACGTATTGTTGATCAGTAAATTTTTTGGATAACAGCAGCTTGCCTTGCCATCCCCGTTCAGTATCATCCCGTCATATCTGAAGATCAGAAACTCAGGCTGCAGCGTACTCACGGCAACCCAGACCTTCTTTCCGTTGACGAGCTGTTCTGTCTCCGTAAGAAGCCATTTGCTGTCCGAAGTTGGCAATGCGGCAACCGGTCGCTCGGCATCGTTATTTTCTGCGCAGGCAAAAACAATGATTAAGAAGAGAGGGATATAAATTAATCTTTTCATAGGTTTCCTTTTTTATAGAGATACATATTTTCAATGATTGGTTGGAATTCAAGTTGAAAAACCGCCCGTTGGATATTTACACCTTCATAAAAAGACCGAAATACTTAAAATAATAAAAAGTCAGGCAGTGGTTTTATAGCTTTGCCGCTTATTTGCCGGTTATAACTGAAAAGAAGCTGGCTAAAACAATTTCAATACAGTACTATGAGTCAGTCAGACATAACTTTATATCTAATCCCTACCGTTCTGGCAGAAGGAACGGGCGAAAACGTATTAAGTCCTCAGATAAAAGATGTAATCACAAACGTCGATGTCTTTTTTGTAGAAAACGTACGCACCGCCCGACGTTTTATTAGCAGCCTGAAACTTGGAAAAGTGATCGATGATATCACTTTTTACGAACTGACCAAGGACACGCCACGGGGCGAGACAAGAGACCAGATAAAAAGTCTGACCCAAAATGCCGGAGTCATATCTGAAGCTGGCTGCCCTGGTGTAGCAGATCCGGGCTCGGTCGCAGTAGACTTTGCGCATCAGGTCGGGATCAGGGTTGTGCCATTGGTAGGTCCTTCATCGATCCTGCTTGCGCTCATGGCCTCGGGTATGAGCGGTCAGTCGTTTGTATTTCACGGGTATCTTCCCATTGACAAAGTGGAAAGAAAAAAGTCGGTCAAACAACTGGAATTTGATGTCCTTGAAAAAAATCAGACACAGATTTTCATGGAGACGCCGTTCCGTAACAATTCATTTTTAGAGGCTTTGCTGGATATCTGTCAAATTGATACGCTTTTGTGCATCGCTGCCAATATTACTTCCGATGAACAATTTATAGAAACGCATCCGGTGAAATACTGGCGAAAAAACAAGCCGGATCTGCACAAGCAGCCGACCATATTTCTAATCGGATGATTTTTATATGAAGGTGCTAAGCCTCAGCGTTAAAGTAAGCGGGATCAAAAAAAATCGTTGATTTTTCCAACCAACAGCAGCGCATATGAATCTTGACTAGCGAAAGTTGGTTAATTTTTATAAACTAAATGCAGTTTTGAGTGATGAAGAAATGGTTGATTTTAGGTGGTTTGGGCCTGGTAGTGAGTTTGTCCGCCTGCGATAATAACGGTGATAAAATTAGCCGTTCCGGAATTGTTATTGATTCTGATTTCGAACAAAATACAAATAACTGGACAGCCGAACTGGCAGAATACAGTGCTGCAACGGACACTTCCATTATTGAGTTCAGGTCGGGTAGAATGACACTTCCAGCCCCTCTCGATAAACAACGCACCGCTTTTATGCTGCAAAGCCACAACAGAAGCGATGATATGTTTATGTTCCTCAAAAGGAAAGTAAACGGCTTGAAAGCGAACCAGACTTATACGGTTGTTTTCAATATCGAACTGGGAACGAAATACCCTGCCGGAGGAATCGGCATTGGAGGCTCAGCCGGCAGTTCAGTATATCTGAAAGCAGGTGCCTCAACGATAGAACCGTCAAAAAATCTTGACAGCGGGTTTTATCATTTTAATCTGGATAAAGGATCGCAGTCGCAGGAGGGCAAAGAGCTTTTTGTGCTCGGTAATGTAGCCAATGGACTTGAAACGGAGGATTACAAAATTGTTCAGCGCGACAATGCCGCAAGACCTGTTGAGGTGAAAGCCAATGCCAACGGTGAAATCTGGCTCTGTGTCGGAACGGATTCAGGATTTGAAGGCCTGACAAGACTGTATTACGACAGAATCAGAACGACTATTACTGAAAAGGTAATTAATTAGTAAGTCGTTCCTATAATTCAACTAGTTTTGTCTATGTAATGAAAACAAATTTGATGAAGAAATATGTGACGTGGGCAAAACTGGTTGTATTATTGACCCTGTATGCCTGCAACAGCGAAGAAAGAAATAGTGTGGATCCGGTCAGGACAATGACTTCCGATTTCCAGAGCGGTGTGGAGGGATGGGCAGGAGACTATGCGCTTTACAATCTTGCGGACACGACAAAAGTCGCATTCTCTATGGAGCGTGATTCACTGCCAAGTGATATAGATTCTTTAAGATGGAGTCTGCGCCTGGGCGGTACCAATGTGGGCGATAGTATTTTCCTGTTTCTCAAAAAGGAGATCGCCGGCCTTAATCCTGAAAAAACCTACAACGTTTCTTTTGATATCAATCTGGCTACCAATTTTCCTGATCTCCCGGGCGCGACAGGCACAACGATAAGTCTGAAAGCTGGCGCCTCTGATACAGAGCCGGCGAAAAAATTGGCTGGGAATTATTATAATTTTTCCCTTAACAAAGGGCGCTGGAATGAAGACGGCGCTGAAATGGTGATTATCGGCAACCTTGTCAACAATTCGGCAAGGGCTCAGTATCAGCTTGTCAACCGGAACAATGGCTCCAAAACGATTTCGGTAAAACCAGATGTTAACGGAAAGATCTGGGTTTGTATTGGCGAGGATACCCGGTATAAAGGAAGGACCGTCATCTATTATGACATGATTAAAGTTATCGTTAAAGAGCAGTAATCCGATTTAAAAGCAGCATACAAAAGATGAAAAAGTGGATCCTATTTGTTGGCCTGATCATGTCCATATATATTGTGGCCTGTAAAAATGCTGCTGATCCGCTTCCCATTACCTTTTTTGACAGTACATTTCAGGAAGGTATGGATGACTGGACAGGAGATGTCGCTTATTACAGGTCAGGCCAGGATTCGGCTGTTGGTTTCAACGTCAGCCTTGCAGATATTCCCGCCAGGACGGACAGTACGTTGCGCGGCCTGCGTGTACAGGGGACCAACGTCGGCGACAGTCTTTTTTGGTTTATCAAAAGAAAAATAACCGGTCTGGATCCTTCCCTGACGTATAAAGTTGCATACAGGATCAATTTGTCAACAAGTTATCCGGATACTGCCGGCAGTTCGGGACGTATAACCTACATCAAAGCCGGAGCTTCCACCGAGGAGCCTAAAAAAGTTTTAAATAACGGCATTTACAATGTGTTGGTCAGAAAAGGTGCATATGGGAAAAACGGAACAGAAATGCTGCTGCTAGGGAATGTTGGAAATCGGATCGACTCTGTTGCCTATAGGAGTATTGTCCGGGATAATGCAAATCTGGCGGTTGAAGTGAAGCCCAATGCTGCCGGCGAAATATGGCTGTGTGTAGGAACGGAATCGACATACAAAGGAAATATTTTACTTTTCTTCGACCGCATCTACGCCGCTGTCAGCGAAAAGCGCGACTATTAAGAACTGTTTACATTCTCTTTCGTAACTTCGCCGGTATAAATTTCAGGGACTACTCCCATTTTTACGTTTGAAATAATGATACAGATCAAATCTTTTGTCTTCAATCCCTTTTCTGAAAATACATACTTATTGTATGACGAAACGAACGAGGCAGTCATCGTGGATCCCGGATGTTACGACAAAGCTGAGTTTGACGCGTTATATGATTTCATAGAAACGAATGGGCTGAAACCAGTCCGGATCATAAACACGCACGCACACATCGACCATGTTCTGGGTGTAGCAGCGGTGAAAGTAAAATACAACATTCCGTTTTCCTTGCATAAGATTGAAGAACAGGTGCTGAAAGCTGTAAAAAGTTATGCATCTAACTATGGTTTTTCAGGATTTGACGAACCGGAGATTGATTCTTACTTTGATGAGGGCGATATGGTGACTTTTGGAAATTCCACCCTTCGCCTGCTTTTTGTGCCAGGCCATGCCCCCGGACATGTTGCTTTCGTAAATGATGCACAGCAATTTGTAATAGGCGGTGATGTGCTTTTCAGACAAAGTATCGGACGTACGGATCTCCCGGGCGGTGACTTTGAAACATTAATCGATAGCATCAGGACCAAACTTTTTACCCTGGCCGATGGTTACACTGTTTATGCCGGGCATATGCAGCCAACAACCATTGGGTTTGAAAAGAAAAACAACCCGTTTTTGAAATAATTCCCCGCATCAAAGCCGTGGAATATAGATATGTTGCTTTTAGCCTGAACCTCAACCCTGTACTGTCAGTTAGAAAATGTTTCTTCGCCATATTCCAAATGTACTTACCTGCCTTAACCTGCTTTGCGGATGTGTCGGCGTGGTTGAGGCATTTCATAATAATATCATTATTTCCTGCGGGCTCATCGGCGTTGCGCTTATCTTCGATTTTTTTGATGGATTCGCTGCTAGAATTCTTAAAGTGAGCTCGCCCATTGGCCGTGACCTGGATTCCCTTGCAGATATGGTCACTTTCGGCCTTCTGCCTGCCATCATCGTTTATCAGTTGTTAATGCAAAGTATTCCGGATCTGATGGGAATTTGGAAAGCTTATCCTGCTTTCCTGATTGCAATTTTCTCCGCGATCCGATTAGCGAAATTCAATAACGATCCGCGTCAAAGTGATTCTTTCATCGGCGTTCCGACACCGGCAAACGCCCTGCTGATAGCCTCGCTTCCCGTCATTGTGCTGACCCAGGATGAATTTTGGAAAAGTATAATCGTTAATACGAACAACCTGCTGATTCTGACGGTCGTCATGTGTTATCTGCTTATTGCAGAAATAAAATTAATTGCACTAAAATTTAAATCTTTCGGCTGGCAGGGAAACGAATTCCGTTATTCGTTTATCATACTGACGATTTTATTACTGGTTTTCTTCAAAATACTTGCCGTTCCCTTGATCCTGGTGATCTATATCCTGCTTTCGGTCACAGCCAATCTTACTAAAAAAAGTGCATAAATTGTTACCAAAGACTTTTTGTTGCAAATTTGTAGTGGATCGATGCATCCGGCAATGAAGTATAATACGTAAGTTTAATTTACCATTGCTGCTGTCTTTCGATTTGAGAAAGTCGCTTTTAGTACCAAATTAAATTCCGTATGATATTTTCGCGTATTACCGGCCTCGGCTATTATGTTCCTGATAACATTGTCACAAATGATGACCTGACAAAATGGATGGAGACTTCCGATGCATGGATCCAGGAAAGAACGGGTATTAAAGAGCGCCGGTATTTTGAATACGGAAAGGACACCAATTACAGTATGGCAGCGGCTGCTTCCAGACAAGCGATGGAAAGGGCCGGGATATCGGCCAGCCAGGTGGACGTGATTATTTATGCCACGATAACACCTGACTATTTCTTTCCGGGTTCAGCTTTCCTGATGCAGCGTGAGCTGGAGATGGACGGTATTCCGGTAATTGATATTCGTCAGCAGTGTTCGGGATTTGTATATGCCCTTTCCATCGCTGACCAGTTTATCAAATCAGGAATGTATATGACGGCGCTGGTCATTGGCTCAGAAATTCAATCTTCCTGGATTGACAAAAGTACGGCCGGACGAAATACGGCGGTGATTTTTGGCGACGGTGCAGGCGCAGCCGTATTACAGGCGACCACAGATGAAAACCACCGGATATTGTCAACACACCTGCATGCGGATGGCAGATTCGCAGAAGACCTTTTCGTAAAGGAACCAGGAAGCAGCCGGCCGGGAAGAACTGTAACGCCTGAAATGATTGAAGACGGCGGATTCAACGTGCATATGAATGGGAATACTGTTTTCAAGCACGCCATTGTCCGTTTCGGTGAAGTTATTAATGAGGCCCTGGATGCGAACGGCTTTCAGTCGACGGATGTGAATGTGCTTGTGCCGCACCAGGCCAATATCCGCATAAGTGAGTATGTTAGGCAACAGATGGGACTTTCTGAGGAACAGGTGATCAACAACATTCAGCGATTTGGTAACACGACAGCCGCATCCATTCCAATTGCGCTGGCCGAAGCATGGGAACAGGGACGTATCCGGGAGGGCGACCTGGTCTGTCTGGCTGCCTTTGGCAGTGGATTCACCTGGGCATCGGCACTGATCAAATGGTAACCGATGGTGCATACCAGGCCCTTTTGACCTAAAAAAGCTAAACAAAAAATATCATACAACAGACCAGCGGAAACGCGTTGAGTATGCAACGCATTTCCGCTGGTCTGTGCGCTGTTTATCCTTAATATTGGCCCGTCATTAACATCACTAAAGTGCATGCTCTGACTGGTATGATATTTTTAGAGGCCAGAACGTCTTCAAACTCGCTGTTCTCTGTTCCCGGATTAAAAATGACCCGTTTTGGGTTCAGAGATAAAATATAATCATAATAAGCAGTTTGAATACTTGGGTTTACGTACATTGTTATCGTGTCAATATTTTCCCAGGGTAATGGCTGAGTATGGATTTCCTGCCCCGCCACTGTCCCTTTTCTACGACCCAGAAGTAAAACAGAATGCCCTTTAGCTTTTAGTTTTTGGGCTGCAAGAAAAGAATATCTGGCTGGGTTTTCAGATGCGCCTATGATGAGTGTAAGTTTCATTGTATATTAAAGTAGATAAATAAATAAATTTTCAAAACGTTCGTGCCTGGCATAAGTATCTAACGTGATATTGTCAACTGACCATAATACTATTTATAAAAATTTCCTATTCAATAATCGAAATGTCAAACAATGAATGAGCCAACGATAAGCCGGAGCTTTTGGAATGAGAAATGGGCAAAGATCAAGTTCGATGAGATCGAAAATGCTCCCCACTATGAAGTGTCTAACTATGGAAGATTAAAAAGTTTTCAAAATAATCCAAAAGACGGTGCCATTATCAAAGGTTCCGTAATACAGGGTTATCGATCATTAAACATACGTGCTGCAGGAGGTAAAACGATTAATCGCTATGTTCACAAGCTGGTGGCCGAACATTTCGTAGACAAGGCAAGTGATGACCATGCATTTGTTATTCACAGTGACTTTGAAAAACAGAACAACTATTACGAAAATCTGAAGTGGGTAACGAAAGCGGAAATGATCGATCACAACCGTGAAAACCCTGCATTCATCAATCGTGTTATTCCGCGTAGAACAAAGAATTACAAGTTAACTGAAAGCAAAGTCCGAATAATTAAAAAGTTACTGAAAAATGACAATAACCGCCTGAAAATGATTGCAAAACAGTTTGGGATAACACATACGCAATTGAACAGGATTCGTTCCGGAGAGAACTGGAAACATGTAACCATTGAAGACTAAGGTGAATTGAGTATTGCGGTCTGTTTATTTCTTCTCGAGAGACGAAACCGTATAACCGCTCCCGTTCATACCCTCTTCGTAATCGACTGAAACGCCAAGCACATACATCAGATGTCGCTTGTCGATGATCACCTTAATACCGTCAATTTTATAAATCTGATCTGTTTCAGAAGCGGTATCGAAACCAAGTAGAAAAGTTCCGCTGCATCCGCCTCCTCGTAAGCCAACACGAAGACCATAGGTGTCCGGAATTTTGTTGGCTTCCAATGTAGTAACGATTTCAAGCTTGGCCTTATCTGTAATTTGAATTGGATTCTCCATGAATTCACGTAATATGATATCTCTTCTAAATTTATTATTTTTTATTAGTGTTAGAAAAAGCAGCCATTGCAGACCTTAAAACTTCAATCCTAAACAGCCGGTATTAAGGTTTGCAAGATTCTAACAGCAAATCGACCAATTCAATTCGCATTTAATTTAGTTTCTTCCCTTTGGTCTACGTTTATCTTGTAATTTTGCGCTTCAAACGCTAACAAATTACTTCGTCCAAACTATGGAATTCTATTTCTTACTCTCGATCATCATTGTAGGTGCAATCGTTACATATGGGGTATACCTGACGATTACCAAAGTTGCTGAAAAGGTCTTCGAAAAACAGAGATTTGATCTGCACAACAAAAATACGAGTATCACCCTGCCCCTGCGTTTACAAGCCTATGAACGTATGTCTCTGTTTCTCGAACGAATTACGCCCAATAATTTGTTATTGAGAGTGGTTCCTTCCGCTTCTAATGCCTTGGAGTTACAGCAGATTCTTTTGCACGAAGTTCGCGAAGAATATAATCATAATCTGGCGCAACAGATATACATCAGTAATGAGGCGTGGTCACACATCGTGAATGCAATGAATGAAATCGTTTCAGTCATTAACCAGGCAGCTGCGGAAGTCGCACCTGATTCTCCTGCTTCTGAGCTTGCAAAAAAGATATTCGCGCAAGTGATTGAAAAGGAAGTCCAGCCTACGACCCATGCGCTCACTTTCCTTAAAAAGGAGATTCAGGGCGTATTTAAGTAAAATAAAAATCCGGACAGGACGGCAACAGGCTGTCGGTTACCGACCAAAAAATTGAAATCCAAGCATGTTATATCCTAATACCATTGAACAAAAGTTAGGTTTTGATAAACTGCGCGAGCTTTTGAAGGAAGCTTGTATCAGTCCTCTGGGCCGCGGTTATGTTGAAAAAATAAGATTTTCCGATAATTTCGGTATGGTTGAAAAACTGGTCAGCCAAACCGCAGAGATGAAAAAGGTGATGGAAATCGGTGAAGATTTCCCGTCGCAGAATTATCTGGACGCAACGCCATCTTTAAAACGTGCAGCGATCGAGGGAATGCTTTTGACGCTCGAAGAATTTTCGGACCTGAAAGCTTCGTTGCAGACGATCCGGCTATGCCTGCGTTTTTTTGAAAATCAGGAACCCGGGTCCTTTCCCTTATTGAGCGAGTTTGCCAAAACGGTACGTGTCGACAGGGCTATAACGGACGCCATTGATAAAATAATTGATGAACGGGGACAGATACGGGATACGGCTTCGCCTGAACTTGCCCGCATCCGGAGAAAATTGATTTCGGAACAGGCTGGTATCAGAAAAAAACTGGACACGATGCTTCGCACGGCCAAGAGCAGCGGCTGGATCAGTGAAGATGTTTCTCTGACAGTCCGCAACGGAAGAATGGTGATTCCACTGGCTGCCGAACACAAACGCAAGCTGAAAGGATTTATTCACGATGAATCATCGACCGGACAAACCGTCTTTATCGAACCGACGGATGTTTTCGAATCGAACAATGAGATCCGCGAACTGGAATATGAGGAGCGCCGTGAAATAAACCGGATTCTGATGCACCTTACCGATCAGCTGCGACCGTTTGTGCCGGATCTTCAAAAAGCATATGCCTTTTTAGGATTGATGGATTTCCTGCGTGCAAAAGCAAAAATTGCCATTCAGATGAATGCGACGAATCCTACCTTTTTGAACAAACAAGTTATCGATTGGAAGGAAGCGCGGCATCCGCTGTTGCATTTATCTTTTCAAAAACAAGGAAAAAAGGTAGTTCCGCTCAATATTGAATTACAGGACAAAAACAGAATACTTATTGTTTCGGGACCAAACGCCGGAGGAAAGTCAGTGTCGCTGAAAACGGTTGGCCTGATCCAGTACATGCACCAATGCGGACTATTGGTCCCTATGGCTGACGGTTCCTCCATCGGTTTTTTCCAGAATATCTTTATTGATATCGGCGATGAACAATCGCTTGAGAATGATCTGAGTACCTACAGCTCTCATCTTACCAACATGCGCTATTTCCTGACACTGGCCAATAAGAGAACTTTGTTCCTGATTGATGAATTTGGAACAGGAACTGAACCAGGACTGGGCGGGGCCATTGCAGAAGCGATCCTGGAAGATTTAACCAAATCCGGTGCTTACGGTGTGATCAATACCCACTATACTAATTTAAAAGTACTGGCAGACAAAACCGAAGGACTCGTCAATGGCGCGATGCGCTTCGATGGCGAGCACCTTGAGCCAATTTATCAGCTTGAAATCGGCCGGCCTGGCAGCTCCTTTGCATTTGAAATTGCATCAAAGATCGGCTTGCCGAATACAGTGATCAACCGCGCAAAAGATAAACTGGGAAAACAGCAGGTCAGTTTTGAAAAACTGCTGAAAGAGCTGGACATCGAACGGAAAGTTTTCGCTGAAAAGAATATTGAAGTGGGTATTAAAGAAAGGAAACTTTCACAGCAGCTTTCTGAATATACCAAACTTAAATCCAATCTTGAAAACAACGAAAAAAAACTGGTTAATGAAGCGAAGCAAAAAGCAAAAAACCTGCTTGCGGATGCTAATCAGCTGATTGAAAACACAATCCGGGAAATCAAGGAAAATAAGGCAGAGAAGGAGAAAACAAAAACCGTTCGGACGGAGCTTGAAAAATTTGGTAAAAAAAATCTGACGCTTGAAGAAGTTGAAGAAGTGCCTTCTGAGGATACTGTTTTCGAACCTGAGGATGGGGCAATAACAGTCGGCAGTTATGTGAGGATCGTTGGCCAGACTGCCATTGGAGAAGTACTGGCATTGAAGGGAAAAGATGCAGAAATACGCATTGGGGATCTCAAATCGAACATCAAGCTTAACCGGCTTGAAAAAGTTTCTAACAAGACATACAAGGTAGCTACCGGTGAAAAGAAACTAAAAACCTCTGCCAAAGGCGTTGACCTCAACGAAAGGATGATGAATTTCAGTTTCAATCTGGATATCCGCGGAAAACGTGGAGAAGAAGCTTTGGGCGTCCTGGATTCGTTTATGGATAATGCCATTATGCTCGGTTACGATGAACTTCGCGTCGTGCATGGTAAGGGTGATGGTATTTTACGCACCCTCGTTCGAAATCATTTGAGAGGTTACTCGCATGTCGCAAGTATGCAGGATGAACACGCCGACAGGGGCGGTGCGGGCGTTACGATCGTTAGGCTGAAATAATTTCTTAGGTTACACAGCGTTTCGAAAAAAAAAATGAGGGGCACAGAGTTTAAATTTCTCTGTGCCCCTCCTTTTTGAATTCATTTTGCTCTTTGCAAATTAGGATTATAGCTGGGGTTGTTGCGCAACCTGCACTTCATCCACGTGTCCGCCTGATTTAGGGTTGCCTTTCCAGGCCCATAAAGCAATAAATGAAACGATTAAGATTAGTGGAAAGGTCAACATGGTTGCCAGAGTAGACTGACCTGCGGCAAGCTCCAAAGCTGGTCCTGTCAAACCTTTTGCTGCATTTTCAGCATGCGCCTCATCGATCCATGAACCTATGAAAGGCTGGAAAATTGAAGTAGATAACATCCCTACCCCACCTATGATCGACATACCCAGGGCACCGCTCAATGGCACGCGCTGCGCTACAAAACCGATCATGATAGGCCAGTTGAAACATACGCCCAGGCCGAAGATTACTGCTGCGAGATAGGCTATCGGGCCTGTAACCGTACTGAACATATAGATACCAATTGCGGCAAGGATCGAACCTCCAAACAAAACGCCTGTTTGCCCCAAACGAGCCACCACAGGTCCGGTAAATAAACGACCCAACGTCATTACGCCGAAAGTCAGGGCCAAGACAAGCATCGCATCTGCACCGCTGCTGCTCAATACAACAGTCACCCACTGGTTAGGACCGAATTCGGTGATGGCAGTCATGGCCATGCAGCAGAATATGAAGATGTATAACGGTGTTAACATGGCCTGGAAGTTTTTCGCAATAGATGTCACCCCTTCAACCTTAGGCCTTGGGAAAGCCTGTCCGAAAAACAAGAATGCATAAACAACCGTTGGAAGCATCAGCACCCAGATCTGTGTCTGCCATGAAAAACCTGCGCTTGTCATAAATTTAGAGATCAAACTACCGATCACAATACCACCCGGGAACCACATGTGAAAACGGCCAAGCATTTTATTCAGTTTGCTGCTGGTATACATATCCGCAATCATCGGGTTGCAGGCAGCTTCTGTACAGCCATTGCCAAAACCGATGAAAAATGTGGATACCAATAATCCGGTATAACCGCCGGCATAGATCGTCAGCAGAATACCAATGGTATGAGCGACAACGGCAACCTGCATAATTATTTTAGGGCCAACAGTATGGTAAACGATTCCTCCTATAATCATCGATATAGGAAATCCGAAGAAGAACATTGAATTGATAAAGCCTAACTGCTCAGCCGATAAGCCAAATTCTGTTCCTAACTGAGGGAGGATACCTGCCCTGATACTGAACGAAAAGGCGGTGGTAATGATGGCAAGACAACTGGCCAGAAACAGCCGGGAATGGTTAACGGTTTGAGCCATGTGAGCTAAAGGTTTTATTATTTAAGTGAAAGAAAGTTAATACGATTTGTTATAAAATTTGTTTAAGATTTTCACAAAAAAAACAAATAATTGCTAATTCTACTACTCAATCTTCATTTTACGACACATTTTTTCTATGTTAAATATATCTTTGTAAGAAGTAAGAGTCAACTATACTACTCTTATTACTGTAAAATCTTTTTTAGAAACTTTAAACCCAGAGGAATGTCACGAAAGATAAGGATGGGTATGGTGGGTGGAACACTCGACGCTTTTATAGGCGGTGTTCACCGTCGTGCCGCTATCATGGACGGAGAAATTGAACTGGTTTGCGGTGCGTTCAGCTCGTCTCCCGAGAAATCGAAAGAAACTGGAAAAGCCCTTTATTTACCTGAGAACCGTGTTTATGCAAATTTCGAGGAGATGATCCTCAAAGAAAAACAGCTTCCTGAAGGCGAACGTATGGATTTCGTGTCCATTGTTACTCCAAATCACGTTCATGCTGCTCCTACCAGGCTGGCTCTGGAAAACGGTTTTCACGTAGTCTGTGATAAACCAATAACACTGACAGTGGAAGAAGCAGAAGAAATTGTCGCCCTGGTTGAAAAAACCGGACTGGTATTCTGTCTGACACACAATTATACAGGTTATCCGATGGTGAAGGAAGCGAAGGATATGATTGCTTCTGGTGCAATTGGAAAAGTACGTAAAGTGATCGTAGAATATCCGCAGGGATGGCTTTCAACCCTGGTCGAAGTAACAGGCAATAAACAGGCTGCCTGGAGAACTGACCCCAGCAAATCCGGCGCAGGCGGAGGGCTGGGCGATATCGGAACGCATGCTGAAAATCTTGCAGAATATATCACAGGACTTAAGATCACTCAACTTTGCGCTGACCTCACCATTTTCGTGGAAGGCCGCCAGCTGGATGACGACGCCAATGTTTTGCTCCGTTTTAACAATGGTGCAAAGGGGATACTTCAAAACAGCCAGATTGCAAATGGTGAAGAGAATGACCTGAATATCCGGGTTTACGGTGAAACAGGCGGCTTGCAGTGGCGACAAATGGAACCTAATACGCTGGTCCATAAAACCCAGCAGGGCGTTCGGCTGATCCGTACCGGTGTTGGAAATCTTTCTAAGGCGGCACAGGTTCATACCCGTATCCCGGCCGGTCACCCGGAAGGGTATTTTGAAGCATTCGCGAACCTTTACCGCAACTTCGCGATCCACGTACGTGCCCATTGGGAAGGACGCAAGGCAGATCCGGTCTTTGATTTTCCGACTGCTCAGGATGGATTGCGCGGGATGAAGTTCGTACAAACTGTTATCGCATCTGATAAATCTGACACAAAGTGGACAACTTTTGAGTAGATGTTGACCAATTTGATATTTGAAGACCGGAACTTGTTCCGGGCTTCTTTTCATTTTTTCATCATATCCCATACCTTTAAAACATTTTTCACAATCCTTTTACCTTGTTTATGACTAAAATAAAAGTTGGTGTAGTTGGTACCGGTTTTATAGGCCCTGCCCATATCGAAGCGTTAAGACGTCTTCCAAATGTTGAAGTAGCTGCACTTTGTGAAGTTACTGCCGAGCTGGCCAAAGAAAAAGCCGACGGATTAGGAATTTCCCGTTCTTATACATTTGATGAATTGCTTAAGCAGGACGATATTCAGGCGATCCACATTTGTACACCTAACTTCCTGCATTACTCTCAATCCAAAGCAGCATTATTGGCAGGCAAACACGTGATTTGTGAAAAACCGTTGGCGAAAGACCTGGCTGAAGCGGAAGAGCTAGTTGCACTTGCGGCCAAAACAGGTCTTGTTAATGCAGTTCATTTTAATTTGCGTTATTATCCACTGGCCCGCCAAATGCGATCAATGCGTGAACGTGGTGAACTTGGTGAGATATATTCCTTTATAGGTTCCTATCTTCAGGATTGGTTGTTCTATGAAACAGATTACAACTGGCGCCTTGAACCAGACAAGTCGGGTGATTCGCGTGCGATCGCAGATATCGGATCTCACCTGATGGACATCCTGGAATATATCACAGGCCTGAAAACCGTTGAAGTTCTTGCTGATTTTAATACCATCCATAAAACGCGCAAGAAACCACTTAAAGCAGTGGAGACCTATTCAGGAAAAATGCTTCAGCCGGAAGATTATGCCGATGTACCGATCACGACGGAAGATCATGCCAACGTACTGCTTCGGTTTGACAATGGAAGCAAAGGCGTTATCACCGTTTCACAGGTTTCTGCCGGTCGTAAAAACCGTATGACTCTGGAAATTTCAGGATCTAAAAAAACTTTCAACTGGACCTCTGAGGCACCTAATGAAATGTGGATTGGTAACCGCGACAAGAGCAACGAAATACTATTGCGCGATCCATCGCTTGTCAACGACGACGTCCGGTCATTGATCACCTTCCCCGGCGGACATAACGAAGGTTTTCCGGATACATCCAAACAAATGTTCAAGGAAGTGTATGCGGCAATTGCAGAAGGCAAACAGCCTGAAAATCCGACTTTCCCAACCTTTGCAGACGGATACCGCGAGCTGCTGATCTGTGAAAGAATTCTGGAAAGTAATAAAAAACAGGCTTGGGTGACTGTTTAATTTTGATGAAGTGAGGTATCATCCTGTAATAATTTCTAACAGCCGATCATGCCCTGAATTGATCATTCAACATTAAAAACAACTATGAAAACGATAAAAGGACCAGGTATTTTCCTTGCCCAGTTTTTGGGCGATGAAGCACCGTTTAATACACTTGATGGCCTAACGACATACATGGCGGATCTTGGGTACAAAGGCGTTCAGCTGCCAATATGGGATCCGAGAATCATTGATGTAAAACTGGCTGCCGAGTCTCAGACTTATGCGGATGAGTTGAAAGGTAAACTTAACGACAAAGGTCTGGAGATTACAGAGCTAGCTTCCCATATCATCGGACAGCTTGTGGCGTCACACCCGGTTTATGATGACATGTATGATGGTTTTGCTATTCCTGAGGTTAGAAAAAATCCGAAAGCAAGAGCAGAATGGGCCGTACAGCAGTTGAAATATACAGCGGTTGCCAGTAAAAATCTTGGCCTTACTGCAAGCGCCACTTTTTCCGGTGCGTTGGCCTGGCCCTTCCTGTATCCGTGGCCTCAGCGCCCGGCAGGCCTGGTAGAAACCGCATTTAAGGAGCTGGCCGCAAGGTGGAAGCCGATCCTGGATGTTTATGACGAAAATGGCGTGGATGTTTGTTACGAACTCCATCCGGGTGAAGACCTTTTCGATGGCTCAACTTTCGAAATGTTTGTTGACTATCTGGACGGTCATTCAAGAGCTAACATTAACTACGATCCGAGTCACTTCGTTTTGCAGCAGCTTGATTACCTGCAGTTCATTGATCTGTACCATGACCGCATCAAAGCGTTCCACGTAAAAGATGCTGAGTTTAACCCAACCGGAAAACAAGGTGTTTACAGCGGGTTTGCCGGATGGGCAGACCGGGCCGGACGTTTCCGTTCCCTCGGCGACGGACAGGTTGATTTCCCAAGTATTTTCTCCAAGCTTTCGCAGTATGACTATGGCAGCTGGGCAGTTTTAGAATGGGAATGCTGCATCAAATCACCAGAACAAGGTGCCGCAGAAGGGGCTCCGTTTATAGCCAACCATATCATCGATGTGACTACGAAAGCATTCGACGATTTTGCGGGTACAGGCGCTGATGAAGCCTTTAACCGCCGAATTTTAGGACTATAAATAAATAATTGTCTTAGTAACAAGTATAATAAAAACCTATCGTTCTTATGATTGATAGGTTTTTTTATTTTAGAAATTTACCCTTCCGGGAGGACCTAGTTTAACACACACCGCTTACGCACAATTTGATCCCTGATCAGTTACAGAAAACCCAATTAACCGATAATGAAGTATCACTTTTTTTCACAAAAAATGAAATACCTGAGTGCATTTTGCCTGGCCTCTTGTGTTTGCTTTGCCGCTATTGCTCAGAAAGTCACCCCTGAGAAACGAATTCTTGTATTTTCAAAAACCGCCGGTTTCCGGCACACTTCCATCCCAGCTGGTCAGGCAGCTCTGATCAAATTGGGTAAGGAAACCGGGTTTGGCGTTGACACAACAGAAAATGCATCCGCTTTCACTGAAAAAAACCTAAGGAAGTACAGCGCAGTGCTATTTTTGAATACCACTGGAAATATCCTGAACGATTCTCAGCAGGATGCATTTGAACATTATATTCAGGCTGGTGGCGGTTATCTGGGAATCCATGCCGCGACTGATACTGAATATGACTGGCAATGGTATAACAAGCTGGCAGGTGCTTATTTTGCAAGCCATCCGGGAAACCCGAATGTGCAGGAAGGTGAGGCCTATGCAGTCAACAAAAACCATCCGTCGATGGAAGGTTTCCCTGATCGCTGGAAAATTAAGGATGAATTTTATGATTTTAAAACCTTCAATCCGCAGGTCACTGTACTTGTAAATATCGACGAAAAGTCTTACAAGGACGGCAAGATGGGAGAAAAACACCCCATGTCCTGGTACCATGAATACGACGGAGGGAAGGCATTTTATACCAATTTTGGTCACGAGGACGCCACTTTCGTAAATCCTGTATTTCTGAAACATCTGACAGGCGGTTTAAATTATGTAATGGCTTCCTCACTTGATTATTCAAAGGCGAGACCTGAGGAAAACCGGTTTACGAAAAAAGTGTTGGTCAGCAAACTGGATGAACCTACGGAGTTAGTTGTTTTGGACGATCAGCGTGTATTAGTCGCCGAAAGAAAAGGTAAGCTTAAACTTTATAATCCTAAAACAGGAAAAATGAAGATCGCAGCCGAAATTCCTGTTTATATCAAACAGGAGTATGGTTTGATGGGATTAAACATTGACCCGAACTTCAAGACAAATAAACTGGTTTACCTTTATTATTCTCCACCTTCCAGCGAAGCAGATACTGCACAACATCTATCGCGCTTCAAATATGATGACATCAGAGATACTTTACTTTTGTCAACTGAAGAAAATTTATTGCAGGTGCCTGTAAAGAGAACGGATTGCTGCCATACCGGAGGTTCAATAGCCTGGGATGCAAAAGGCAATCTTTATTTATCGACAGGTGATGATGTAAATCCTTTCCAATCTGACGGATATGGGCCGATGGACGGCCGTCCGGGACGTGAAGGTTGGGATGGCCGCCATTCGTCTTCTAATACCAACTCACTAAGAGGAAAAATTCTTCGGATTAAACCTCGTTATGGCGACCGTCGTGCCAATATGCCGGGAGGCACCAATCTCTATGACATACCTGAAGGAAATCTTTTTCCTGTAGGAACAGAAAAGACAAGGCCGGAAATTTATGTTATGGGTACGCGTAATCCGTACCGGATTTCAGTAGATCAGCATACGGGTTATGTATACTGGGGCGATGTAGGTCCGGATGCATCCAATGACAATCCAAAACGCGGACCTCGTGGTTATGATGAAGTGAACCAGGCAAGGAAACCGGGTTACTTTGGCTATCCGTTGTTCATTGCTGATAATAAGCCATACATCGAATTTAACTTTGCAGACAGCACGTCTGGTAAACCTTTCGATCCGGCAGCGCCGATTAATGACTCGCCACACAATACGGGTATCAAAAAGCTGCCTCCGGCACAGCCCGCATTTATTTACTATCCTTATGCGGACTCTCCGGACTTCGGTCCGATTGTTGGAAAAGGCGGGCGGAATGCCATGGCCGGACCTGTTTATTACTCAAACGACTACCAGGAAAGCAAAAGCAAATTCCCTAACTATTACAATGGAAAATTCTTTGCTTACGACTGGATACGTGATTACATCAATGTCGTAACGATGGACAAGGAAGGAAATCTGGTGAATATGGAGCGATTTATGCCCAATGGAAAGTTCAGCCATCCGATTGATATGCAGTTTGCTAACGACGGATCTTTATATACTCTGGAATATGGTCCAAACTGGTTTGCGCAAAATGATGAAGCAAGTCTTTCGCATATCACTTACAATGCGGGGAACCGGGTTCCGGTAGCGGCTGCCAAAGCAACAAATGCAACGGGTGCTGTACCTTTAAAAGTGGCATTTTCGTCGAAAGGATCTGTTGACTATGACGGAGACGCGATAAAATATGAATGGACTTTTGGTAAGGGACTGGGAAAAAGTACACTGGCAAATCCGGCATTCACCTATACCAAACCTGGCGAATATACCGCTTTATTAAAGGTGACAGACAGTGCCGGCAACAGCAGTACATCAGAAGTAATTGTTAAGGCTGGTAACGCAATCCCTCAGGTGGATGTTGCGATCAAGGGCAACAAAACCTTTTACTGGAATGACAAGCCTGTCAACTATGAGGTTGCAGTGAGTGACAAAGAAGATGGAAGCCTTGTAAAAAAGACAATTCCCGAAGAGGAAGTCACCCTTACGATCAATTATCTTGAAGGGTACGACAAAACGGTCCTTGCACAGGGACATCAGGCTAATACTGGATTTGATACCGGAAGAAGGCTGATTGAACTGAGCGACTGCAAGGCGTGCCACGCCGTTGAAAAGAAATCAATTGGTCCTGCTTATATTGAAGTGGCTAAACGTTATGAAAATGAACGTAACTCACTTAAAAAACTGACAGATAAAGTGATCAAAGGTGGCGGTGGCGTTTGGGGTGAACAGGCTATGGCAGCGCATCCCCAGCACAAGCCGGAAGAGGTGGAAGAAATGGTTAAGTATATCTTATCACTTTCCAAAAAGCAGGTGGTTGAGAAAAAGCCTTTGAGAAGTGCCTATGTAACCGAAGCCAAAAAGAAAGATGGTTCGTACATTTTCACTGCTACATATACCGATAAAGGTAATGGCAACATGGGACCTTTGACCGGATCGAAAACTGTGGCATTGCGTCCTGCGAAGATTCAGGCCAATACGCTGGATCAAGGTAAGGGTTTTATGAAATTTAAAACGCCAGCCGGACCGGAAGTGGTACTCGGCTCCGAAAACGGTAGTTTCATTGCCTTTGACGATATTGACCTTTCAGGAATTTCAAATATTTCTGTTGCTGTAATCAGCTCAGAAAGAACCGCGGGCGGAACATTGGAAGCCAGACTGGATTCGCCTTTAGGATTGAAGATCGGGGAAGCGAAAGTAGAAACTTCAGGAACAGTGAACCTGACTACCAATACTCCTGCTGATAACAAAAAACACAAAGTAGTTTTTGTTTATAAAAATCCGCAAGCCAACGGCAAACCACTTTTTGCCATTGATTCGATTGAGTTTAAAGAAAGCACGATGTAAAACGTCGTCTGAATAAATTATAAAAAAACCTGACAATTAGCGCTGTCAGGTTTTTTTATGCACAGAGTAATGCAGGAATGAAGTCCTGACAGCGTTATATCAGAAATGTCTCCTTGGCAAATCCCTCGATCCCTAAACCGAATAATGCAAAATCATATAAAACCGGATCATTGGGATTTAAAATCCTTAATGCTGCTGTAAACTCAGTGGCGGTTCTCCAGTCGGTTACAGGCCTTTGGATCAAACCCAGCTTCCTGGCGATTCGGTCGACGTGAACATCGCAGGGACAAACAAGCTGCGCAGGCTTTATCGTGTCCCAGATACCGAAATCCACACCTTTGTCATCTTTTCTTACCATCCACCTTAAAAACATATTCAGGCGCTTACAGGACGACTTTCGTACCGGTGTTGCTATGTGTTTTTTAGTTCTGACCGGGAAATTCTCTGAATCGCTGAAAAGGTCATGAAAGCCGATCAAACCGTTTTCAATGGTCAGATCGGACGTGGACATGTGACTGCTAAAGGCAAATTCCAGTGACTCATGTCTTTTGTAAAAATTCTGAAAAAAATGCAGAAAGTACAACGTATCCGTTGCATTGAAGGTGCGATGCTTGAAACCAAGGAACTTTTTAAGATCACTGTCCTGATGGTTTTTCACAAAGTCATAGGGAGCATGATCCATCAATTCTGATAATTCCAGACATTTATTGATGATCGTTTTACGCTGTCCCCAAGCCAGGACAGCGGCCCAAAAACCCATGATCTCGATGTCTTGCTTTTTTGAAAAACGGTGGGGAATACTGATCGGATCGTGCGGAATGAAATCAGGCTGGTTGTATTGTTCTGCCTTAGATTCCAGTAAATCGGTAATGGATTGTGGTATCGTTATTAAATCTTCTTCAATGTTCAGCATGACTTTTTCCCAACACATAAGCCAAAACTCTCGAAATCCCGGAAAAAAACATCACGATACAAGAAAAGACAAAAGTAAAAACCGCTATAAAAGGGTACATGAGTGTAAACAGAACACTCCATAATTTGTATCCGGTCGTTTTTTTCGCGGCGGCTCTTTCTTCTTCTCTTTTTGATCTGAATTCGGGTGCGTGTTTCATTTAAGTGTATATGAAATATTTAGTTGATGATGAGATGGCTGGTATTAATTGCTTTCCAGATAGCTGATAACTGCTCTGAAACGTTTGCTGTTCGGTGAAACTTTTTCGAAAGCACGGGACGACAATTTTATAATGATATCATCATTTACGCTGGTCTCCGGAATTCTGCCAATTACCCGGACAATGATCTTTTCCTGGTTGTATTCATTCAAGACTTCCACCAGCGCGCCGATTGGTGCGTTTCTGTGGAGTGCCAGAAATTTGCTTGTGCTTTCATCCGTTTCGATAACCTCAGCCAGTCCGGATTCAGATTTCCGTTTACCAGTCACTACCTTGGGGGGTGCCACTTCTTCAACTGGCTTCATTACCTTTTCAGGCACTGCGGTTTTGGCACGAACAGAATCCTTCACGACATTTGTGACCACCTTTTTAGGCTCCGGTACAGGGACAGGCGCTGGCTTGGCTTTTTCAGCACCTTTCTCGCTAACGATCAGCTCTTGCCCCTCTGTTAAATTATCGTCTTTAAGATTATTCCATTTCCGGATATCCGCCATCAAAACACCGTACTTCACCGCAACCCTGTAAAGCGTCTGTCCGGCCTCTACCTTATGTATTCCGTTCGGAGCTACGGAAACTTTTGGATCCGTAGCTGGCGCCACTGTTGCTGGAGGTGGTAATGGCTTTGCATCTTTTGGAGCAGCTTTTACGTCTTCTTTTTTCGGTTCATCCTTTTTAGACTCCTTTTTGCTTACCCGCGGTGTATAAGGAACGCGTAGCGTCTGTCCTAACTGGACCGCATCACTGATTCCCGGGTTAGCATCCCGGAGTGCCTGAATGGTTGTTCCGTACTGTCTTACAACAGCAAACATTGTCTGACCTTGATTAACTTTATGCAGAACATAAATTTTACCTCCTACCTTTTCAAACCCTATCGAATCCACTGCACTTACATGATTGGCATGGGCATTCACCGTTCCTGTTAAAAAACCCGCCAGAATGGCCAGGTACACTATGTATTTCATTCAGTCAGAAAGTGTTAAACTCGAAAATTCATTATTATTTTTAAGATATACCAAAACCCCATTTTTAAGCAGCATCGTCGACTGGCCTATGCCGTCACGTCCTTCGGAAAGCTGCTGATGAAACACGATTTCTTTTTTATCTGTCACGATAAGAAGATATTGTACTATCTTTTCCTGCTCGTAAATATAATAAGAAAACATCATATAGGGCCTTTCATCCAGATAATCGATACAAATGGGTTTGGAAATGCCCACCGTATCTGATAAAAAGGATGCTAACCTTTCAAAATATATATTCTTTTCCTTGTAACGAACAGGTTGTTTTAAAATTATTTGAGGCGAAACTTGTTTCATATCCTCAGAAAGTTGTGATAACTGGGCAGTGTCAGTGTCACAGATTGCATACTGAAATTTCTCCCCCCGCTGGGTGGCTACCTCAATTTCTGGACCTTCTAACGTCCGCACTAATACGTAGTTAGGTAGCGCCCATAATAGATTTCCATCATCCGCAGATACCGCCAGCAGGTCTGTTGGCTGCGGAAGATCGGGATACCGGTAATTGTGCAAAAAAAGATGGCGGTTAGAAAATGCGGTCAGTGAAGTCCACCAATCTGCCCCTTCCGGTGTAACTTGCCAGCGTATTTGCGGAACTGCCAGATCAATGATCGCAAATGACACTTTCTTTTCCGAACTTTCCCGTAATTCAAGTGCCCATTCCTGACTTTCCGGATCGGAATGAGGAATTATCCGCCAGATATTCGGTAAAAACGTATGTGAAAAAAGATTTTGCAAATTTTTAGCTTTATTTTGAAACAGAATTTGAAATAATATCATTCAAACCATTAACACGTGCAAATACTAGGTATAATTCCAGCGCGCTATGCATCCACCCGTTTTCCAGCCAAAGCATTGGTAGATATCGGTGGCAAATCGATGATACAGCGTGTGTATGAACAATCTTCCAAAGCTACACAACTCAGCCAGGTTATTGTAGCGACAGATGATGAAAGGATTTTTGACCATGTTGAGCTTTTTGGCGGCAAAGCAGTTATGACGTCATCCGATCACCAAAGCGGCACAGACAGGTGTTATGAAGCCTTGACTAAAACCGGCGACAAATTTGATTACGTGATCAATATTCAGGGTGATGAGCCTTTCATCAGCCCGGACCCTATCAATAATCTTGCCGGAGAACTAAATGGTTCCATAGAATTGGCAACACTTGTTAAAATAATAGATTCAGATGATATTCTTTTTAATGAAAACGTACCTAAGGCCGTATTGAATAAGCGTCGGGAAGTGTTATATTTCAGCAGGCAGACGATCCCATTCCTTCGTGGCGTGCAATCAGATAACTGGCTCGGCAATCACACCTACTACAAACACATCGGTATCTATGCTTACCGGGTAGATGTTTTGGAAGAAATTACAAAACTCGAGGTTTCATCCCTTGAAAAAGCAGAAGCTTTGGAACAACTGAGATGGCTTGAAAACGGATATGTGATTAAAGCCGTGATAACGTCTGACGATTCCCATGGCGTCGATACGCCGGACGATCTAGACCGTATAAAGCGCAGATTTTTATCCTGATTCAGCCGGAACAGAAAGGAAGGATTGATCAAAAAAACCATCCAAAAACTGGCGTTCTTACTCTTAAATAATGTTAAAACCGCGTTTTTCTAATACCAGAACAAACTTTGGCACGTTAATTTTCTTTGTTTAAATTATTACTAATTGAAAAACTAACCTATGCAATATAACATCCTTTGGGCTGATGATGAAATAGATCTTCTTAAACCACACATCATGTTTCTGACGAATAAAGGGTATAATGTAACACCTGTTAACAGTGGAGCAGATGCCCTGGACCGGATTGAAAATGACCGGTTTGATATTGTCTTTTTAGACGAAATGATGCCGGGTATGACCGGTCTTGAAACCCTCGCTCAGATCAAACAGATACAGCCAATGCTTCCGGTTGTGATGATTACAAAAAGTGAGGAGGAACACATCATGGAAGATGCCATTGGTTCAAAAATTGACGATTATCTGATCAAACCGCTGAACCCTAACCAGATTTTACTTTCTGTAAAAAAAATACTGGACAATAAGAGGCTTGTTACCGAAAAAACAACTTTAAGTTATCAGCAGGAATTCAGAAATCTTGCGATGCAATATCAGGATAGAATAGGACACGAGGAATGGGCTGATATATATAAAAAATTAATTTACTGGGAACTTGAACTTGAAAACTCTGACGATCAGGGTATGTCGGAAGTTTTCAGCATGCAGAAAAGTGATGCAAATGCCAATTTCTGTAAGTTCATCGAACAGGAGTATGAAGGATGGCTCAATGATCCAAAAGCGGACCGGCCTATCCTGTCGCATCAGTTGATGAAACAAAAGGTTTTTCCTTATCTTAAGCAGTCGTCAGAGCCGGTTTTCTTTTTGTTGATTGATAATTTTCGCTACGATCAGTGGAAAGTCATTCAGCCGATTATTCAGGAATATTTCAACGTAGAAGAAGAGACTTCTTATTACTCCATCCTGCCAACGACGACAGGTTACGCACGTAATGCCATTTTCTCCGGTATGATGCCTAGTGAAATGGAACGTAAACATCCGCAATGGTGGGTGAGCGACGAAAATACGCCTGAAGGTGAGGAAGGGTTGAACAACCATGAATTTGATTTTCTTCAGAAACAACTGGAAACAAATCACCTCAATGTAAAGGCTTCGTACAACAAAATTCTTAACACCAATCAGGGAAAATCGTTAATTGACAACTTCAATAACCTCTTGAACAATCAGTTAAACGTAGTGGTCTATAATTTTGTAGATATGCTGTCCCACGCGCGTACAGACGTGCAGATGATTAAAGAATTAGCTCCGGATGAGTCAGCATACCGCTCGATCACCAAATCCTGGCTCATGCATTCGCCGCTTCTCGATTTTATTAAAAAAGTAGCTGAGAAAAAATGCAGACTGATCCTGACAACTGACCATGGGATGATCCGCGTTCAAAAACCTGTTAAGATTATCGGATACCGTGAAACCAATACAAACCTGCGTTACAAACATGGCAAAAATCTAGGTTTCGATGACAACCATTTGATGGTTTGCCGTAAGCCTGAGCGAATATTCCTGCCGAAACCACACGTTTCGACTTCTTACGTATTTACGAAGGAAGATTACTTCTTCGCTTATCCGAACAACTATAATCAATACGTGAATTTATACCGTGATACCTTCCAGCACGGAGGTGTTTCGTTAGAAGAAGTTATTATCCCTTTCATTGATCTGACCGCGAAATAACTTCGAAATAGCATAAAAAAGACGAGGCTGAAAATTTAGATTTCCAGCCTCGTCTTTTTTATGTCAATCTTATTAACCCTCCAGCACGGTACCATTTTCACATTTAATGGTACGGGCGGGGAATTTTTTAAGGAATTCGTAATTATGCGTCGCCATCAGGATCGCCGTTCCTGCATTATTAATGGTTCTGAATACCTGCATGATCTGATCACCGACCTCAGGGTCCAGGTTTCCGGTAGGTTCATCAGCAATCAGAATCCTTGGCTCGTTAAGCATCGCCCGGGCAATCACCACACGCTGCTGCTCACCGCCCGAAAGCTGGTGAGGCATCCTTTTCTGAGAAGTCCCCAGCCCTACCTGCATCAAAACTTCCGCAATTCTTTTAGATATTTTTGACTGCTGCTCCCAGCCCGTCGCCCGTAGTACAAAAGACAAATTGTCTTCGACAGAACGATCTGACAACAACTGGAAATCCTGAAAAACGATGCCGATTCGCCGGCGCAGGAACGGGATATCCGCACGTTTTATGTTATGAAGTTCGTAACCCACCACTTTTGCAGAGCCTGTGTGTAACCAAAGATCTCCGTAAAGCGTTTTCATTAAAGAACTTTTCCCACTGCCTGTTCGTCCGATCAGGTATACGAACTCACCATTTTTTATCTCAAAATGGACGTCATTTAAAACAGGCCGGTCACCCTGATAAATATCAGCCCGTTCCAATCTTACAATAGGCTCTGTTGATTCAGTCATATATTGAGAAATGAAATAATCAGATTCTGAAAAGAGGTTAGACATTTAGTTTCGCTAAACATCTAACCTCTCATTGGATTGTATTTCTTATTAAGCGTTTCCTTTGTTGTAATCAGCCAGGAATTTTTCAAGACCGATATCCGTCAGCGGGTGTTTCAACAACGCTTCCATCGCGCTCAATGGACCCGTCATGACATCAGCACCAACTTCTGCACACTGAATGATGTGCATCGGGTGACGAACCGAAGCAGCAAGCACCTGCGTTTCAAAACCATAATTACGGTAAATGGTCAGGATCTGCTCGATCAAGCCGATACCATCTGTCGAAATATCATCCAACCTGCCTACGAAAGGCGATACATAGGTTGCACCTGCTTTCGCAGCCAGTAAGGCCTGCCCTGCTGAGAAAATTAGTGTACAGTTTGTACGCACACCCTTAAGCGAAAAATATTTTAAAGCTTTAACCCCTTCTTTTGTCATAGGGATCTTCACCACAATTTTATCATCAATCTCAATCAATTCTTCTCCTTCACGGATCATACCTTCCAGGTCCAGAGAAATTACTTCTGCACTTACATCTCCGTCCACAATATCACAGATCGCTTTGTAGTGTCTCATGATATTATCCTTGCCTGTAATTCCCTCTTTGGCCATAAGTGATGGATTCGTTGTAACGCCATCAAGGACACCAAGGGCTTGAGCTTCTTTAATTTCTTTTAGGTTAGCAGTATCAATAAAAAATTTCATATCAAGAATTGAATAGTTTAATTGTTCCACAAAAGTAGAAAACCCTGGCTAAAAGCAAAAAAAAGATGTGGAATGGATTGGAAAGGGCATAAAAAAAGGCAAACCGAGAATCTCACCGCATCAACCACCTACCCTTGCTTCCGTCAGGACCTGGGGGATTCGGAAGGAGCTGGTAGTTCCGATTTGCCGGTGCAAAGATAAAGACATTTATTTGACAAAAAGAAATCATTCGTTTCATCTTTCGTCTTACTTTTGTGCGAAACAACTCTAAACGCGTGATTATGTGCCGAATATTTTTTTTATTTTTTTTAATCTTTCTTAATTCCTGTTCTAATTCCAGTGAAGCTTTCTTACAAAAAGGTAAAGATTTAATGCGCGAAGGCAAAAACAAGGAAGCAATAGAATACCTCAATAAAGCCATTGAAAAAAATACATCAAACGCTGAAGCGTTGAATACCCGCGGTGTGGCATATTATGAAATGAAGGAGTTTGCCAGCGCCTTAATGGACTTTAATCAGGCCATAAAGTTACAGCCCAACTCCTATCGTCCCTATTTCAACCGGGCACTATTATACACTGCCGATAATCACCTCGATTCTGCACTGACTGATTACAACCACGCTGCAAGCCTCGCGCCGGACACGTCCGACGTATTTCTTAACAGAGGTCAGCTATACGTGTTGCTCGACAAGGCAGAACCTGCGATCCTGGATTTCGAAAAGGCGACGCAATTAAATCAGGACAACAAGCAAGCCTGGTATAACCTGGGAAATACCTACTACCGGGTTAATGATTTTAAGAAAGCGACACTTGCGTTTCGCCAGACGATAAAACTGGATTCTCAGTACGGAAAGGCATTTTACGGACTCGGTTTGTCACAATACAATGAGGGAGAAAAAGACCTGGGATGCACAAGCCTTAAACAAGCTGAAAATCTTGGTTATGGTGATGCAACTGCTGCCTTAAGTCAGTTTTGCAAGTGACGAAATCTATATAGCTGATATAGTAATAAAAAACGAATATCAGCTTTATATTTAACATCAGCCCACTAAATTAAAAAACATGAAATTCTTCAAGATCATTTTCGGCGTATTATTTTTATTATTCGCATATTTTCAATTTAATGATCCAGACTCGACAGTTTGGATCTTCACATACAGCGCCGCGGCCCTGGCCTGCTACATGAGTATCAATAACTTATGGCCGTCCTGGGTTTTTTATGCCTTAGCAGCAGGTTACCTTGTCGCAGCCGTATTTCAATGGCCGCCAAAATTCGAAGGCATTTTCTTTGGAGAAGCACAGATGAGAAGCATCAACATTGAGGAAGCCCGCGAGTCACTGGGATTATTAATCTGTTGTGTCGTCATGGTTATACTGGGTAAATGGGGTATTCCCAAAATTGAGGATTAATCCCATATCCATTCAATTTCCTTCAGACCGATCTCTTTGCTATCGGTCTGATCGTCAAATCTGACACACAATTTGCCATAATCGGTTATGCCGGTCACCATTCCGGAAACAATTTTATTCTGATATCGAAACAGGCATAACTGATTATATCCCAGCAACTGATTCAGGTATTCAAGCCTGATCTCTTCCCGGTGTGTTCCAGATTTAAGTTTCAGGTACCAGGCATCCAGATGGTGTATGAGTGCTGAAAACTCACCGGCCATTACAAATTCCCGCGCCATACTTTTTGACAATGACGTTGCACGGCTGCTTTCAAAATTTTTCTGATTGATGTTGAGCCCGATACCTGCAATGGAACTGGCTATCCGCGAACCCTGAATCGAGTTTTCGATGAGTGTGCCGCATATTTTTTTATTGTCGAGATAGATATCGTTCGGCCACTTTATAGTAACTTTATCAGAATAGTTTTTCAAATAAGCAGTAATTCCAAGCGCAATCGTTTGACTGATCAGAAACTGATCGGATACAGGAATAAAAAACGGAGTCAAAACGATTGACATGGTCAGGTTCATTCCTGGCTCAGATACCCAGGTTGTCCCTCTTTGTCCACGACCCTTAGTTTGTTCGTCAGTAATGACAACAACGCCCTCCATTCCGGAACCGCTGCGCACTAATTCAGCCGCTATGTCGTTTGTTGAATGACAACTTGGCAGATAAATAACTTTTTTACCTATAATTAAGGTATCGTATATAGACTTGTACAATTTTTTTACTTTACTTTAGGGTTTATAGAAATGGGAATCAACTACGCATGAAACAACGCAAAAATAAAGAACTATCATCAAAAGATTTATCCGAGCTTATTGCTAAAGGGATGTCAGAAAAGAAAGGTGAGGATATCACGATCCTTGACCTTAGGAAAGTAAAAAATTCAATAACAGATTTTTTTGTAATTTGCTCGGGGAACTCCGATACTCAAATAGATGCTTTGGCCAACTCGGTGGAAGACGAAGTTTATAAAATATCTAAAACCGACCCGTGGCAAAAAGAAGGAAAAGCCAATGGAGAGTGGATATTGATTGACTATGTGGATGTAGTGGCTCACATATTTAATAAAGAACGTCGTAAACACTATGATTTGGAAGAGCTTTGGGGAGATGCGGTTGTAACGCACTTCGAAGATTCCGTCCTGTAAATATCGTAGCGGGTGAACATTCATCGGATGCGAAATGTTATTTATTAAATTTCCTCTTAATTATTATAAAGAATGTCTGAAAACGATAACAAAAGAGGTCCACTAAATCCTAAAAGTCCGCAAAAAGGGTATCAGGGATGGATCATAGCTGCTTTGATTGCTACTATCTTGGGGATAACATACCTTAACAGGACATCAACAATTCGGGAAACGACTCAAAAACGTTTTGAGAAAATGGTGGCTGACAAGGAAGTCTCCCGTGTGACGATAGTAAATGACAAGTCGGTAGAAGTAACGTTAAAACCTGACGCGCTTAAACTAGATAAATATAAGGTCCTTACATCTGAGAATGGTGGTAATTACTTTGGTGGAGAACCTGTTTCTCACTACCAGTTCCAGGTGACTTCTGCTGAAACTTTTAAAAAGGACCTGGATAAAATTCAGGAAGGTGTGCCGGATGATGACAAGATCGAACTTGTTGTAGATACGCGAAATGACTGGACAAGTTTCCTGGGAACCTGGGGATTTTTCATCATTATGATTTTAGTAATGTACTTTATCTTGGGTAGGATGTCAGGCGGTGTCGGTCCTGGCGGGCAGATATTTAACATTGGCCGCTCAAGAGCTACCTTGTTTGATGCTGAAAATAAAGTAAAAATTACATTTAACGACGTTGCAGGTCTTGACGAAGCGAAAGAGGAAATCAAGGAAATTGTCGAGTATCTTCAGTTTCCTGACAAATTCAAGAAACTAGGTGCCAAGATTCCTAAAGGCGCACTTTTAGTAGGCCCTCCGGGTACTGGTAAAACATTACTTGCCAAGGCGGTTGCCGGGGAAGCAGGTGTTCCTTTTTTCTCACTTTCAGGATCTGATTTTGTTGAAATGTTTGTTGGTGTTGGTGCGGCTCGTGTTCGTGACCTTTTCAAACAGGCAAAAGAAAAAGCACCTTGTATCATCTTTATTGATGAGATCGATGCTGTTGGACGTTCACGTGGACGTGGTGCCATGCCAGGCTCCAATGACGAACGTGAAAACACGTTGAACTCACTGCTTGTAGAAATGGATGGGTTTGCAACCGATTCTGGTATTATCATTGTAGCTGCCACTAACCGCCCTGATGTTTTGGATCCGGCATTGCTCCGCCCAGGCCGCTTCGATAGACAGATCTCTATTGATAAGCCAGATGTAATTGGCCGTGAGGCAATTTTCAAAGTGCATTTAAAGCCTCTGAAGCTTTCGGTTGACGTTGACATGCAGAAATTATCTTCGCAAACTCCTGGTTTTGCCGGAGCGGAGATCGCCAACGTTTGTAACGAAGCTGCCCTTATCGCGGCACGTCGTGACAGAGAGGAAGTGACGATGCAGGATTTCCAGGATGCTATGGATCGCGTGATCGGTGGATTGGAAAAGAAAAACAAACTTATTTCTCCTGAAGAAAAACAGATTGTTGCATATCATGAAGCTGGCCATGCAGTGGCAGGCTGGTTCCTTGAACATGCGGATCCTTTGGTTAAAGTGTCGATCGTTCCGCGTGGAGTAGCTGCGCTGGGTTATGCGCAGTATTTGCCAAGAGAACAGTATTTGTATCGTACAGAGCAGTTGTTCGATGAAATGTGTATGACATTGGGTGGCCGTGCTGCTGAAGATGTAATCTTTGGCAAAATATCAACGGGTGCTCTAAGTGACCTTGAGCGTGTTACCAAAGTGGCATATAGCATGGTAACGATGTATGGAATGAATGATCGCATCGGTAACGTATCATATTATGATTCGAAACAAAGCGACTATTCATTTACTAAGCCTTATTCTGAGTCAACATCTCAGGCCATTGATGAAGAAGTCCGCAAGTTAATCGACCAGGCTTATCAGTTTGTAAAAAACATGCTTGTTGAAAAACGTGACGCTTTGGAAATATTGGCGAAGGAATTGTTAGAGAAGGAAATTCTTTTCCAGAGTGATTTGGAAAAACTGATAGGCAAACGTCCTTTTGAAAAGGAAACCAGCTACCAGGCATACATAAACCGCCGTTCAAATGAGGAGGCTGCTATTCATGAAGAAGCAGTCAAACATACAGAGAAAGAAAAAGGAGAAATGGTTGCTGAGGATAAAGATTCGTCAGCGCTGTAATCCTGAATACTTATAATTATTATTAAAAACCGGACAGTTAATCTGTCCGGTTTTTATTTTTAAAGTACATTTACGCCAGACTCGAATATTAATCCTAAAACTCCACCTTATGTCTTTTGAAATATCCAAACAGCAGTTTGGCGATCTGACAGAATATGTGATACAAGAAAGTGCATCATCAAACCGCTTCGTCGTTGTACCTGAATTAGGCGGTATTGTCCGTCAGTTATCATTAAGGAAAGGCGTAACGCTTTTTTCATTGCTCAAGACTCCGGCGACACCACAAGCTTTGTCAGAGGATACACAAAGTGCCAGCGAACTGCTCTTTCCATTTGCAAGCCGTATTCCTGAAGGAAAGTATAAATTTCTTGGTAAACAGTATCAGCTGGCTCTCAATAACGGAGATAATGCCATTCATGGATTGGTCAGGAAAAACAAATTTAGTTTGGTTGAGCAGGTTGTCGCTGCCGACCATGCATACCTCAAACTCGCATATGAGATCCGCGAACCGGAAGGTTATCCTTTCTCGGTAGACTTCACTATAAAATATCAGTTAAATACCGACGGCATTTTCTCACTCACTTACGAAGCCAGAAATTCAGGAACGGAGCCCTGCCCTGTCATGTTTGGCTGGCATCCCTACTTCGTTTTGGGAAATGAATCCGTAGATGCATGGAAAATTAACATTCCCTCAGATACCATCGTGGTTTTTGATAACCTTATGAGCCCGATTGATACAGCGCCGTTTCCAATTGAAGGCACTATGCCATTATTTAAAAAAGCCCTGGATAATGCTTTTATTGTAAAAAACAGCGGGACAGAGGCCATAACACAGCTCATATCGGATAATCAGCACGTAACACTTCAGATCGAGCAGGAAACAGGAGAGGGATTGTTTAACCATCTGGTTATATATACCCCGCCAGCCAGGGATTGTGTGGGCATTGAACCTTTAACCGCAAATGTAAATTCGTTTAACAATGGAGAAGGTTTGAATACGCTGGCCCCCGGAAATTCTGTTTCAGGAACTATAAAAATCAATCTCATTTAAGATTTCTTGTTATACCAGCGAGCCTTGGGCAAGATAAGCCGCCATTCAAGGAGATAGGCTATGTGGCTAAACAAGATGGAAATCTTGTCACGTAGCCTATCGCGGTAAGTCATGTTGAAATAAAAGATCTGCCACGATTTTGTTACGGGCTTGGCTCTCGTATTTTCCCAGTGTATCATCACTTTTTCATAAAAACCCGGTGATGGATAGACTTGCTGAGAGTTAACCTGGCAATATGACAGGAAGTTTTCTCCTGTCAATAAGCTCACCATACCGAGGGATTCAAGAAGCAGATTATAGAATCCCTTCTGTTTTGTTACCGCTGTGATGTAATGCCAATCCAGCTGTTCACCAAATTTTCGGAGCATCCGCACCAGATCAGCCATAAACTTTAATTTATCCCATTGCTCGACTCCTCCATGATGAATGATCATCATCAGAAGCTGGGACTCTGCGGAAGGAACATGCAACAGGGATCCGGCAATTTCGACAGGCATCATTTTGGCGGTAAGCTCTTTCCAGTCAAACGAATAATGATATCTCGGATAGGTCGTATTCCATTGTATCTCCAGTGATTGGACCATTCCGGCACCCGTCGGTGTTAATGGGAGCTGGTAGTCCGTATCGAAATACAACTTTGAAACCTTCTCATTTTTAAGTAGATACGTTCGGTATGCATCCGGCTCAAAATGGTGTTTTGCCAAGACTTCAAGGCCTGCTTTGATATTTTCTTTTTCGATAAAAAAATCGATATCACCAAATTCCCTCTGTCCCGGCCGATCGTACAACAGCCAGGCCCATAAGGCGCCTTTCATTAAAAATGAATTTACTTGCTGCCCGGAAAGATCTTTACTGATCTCAATTGACTTTTTCAAAAAAATCATATTAAAAACAGCCTGATTTAAGCTTTGCTCTTTCAGCCTGGCAAAACAATCTGAGGACCCTGTATTAATTCCCTCCTTATCGAGGTGATTAAACAACAATGCCCCAATCTGATGCCACTGCGCTAATTCATATAGTGTATCCCAGTCGGGATCTTCAGAAACGGATGGCTTTATCGAGTCGTTTAACTTTCCACCAAGGCTTGCTTTAATCAAAAAGTCTAATTGAGGCGAAAGTCGTTTATAAGGCATCAACGAGTACGGCTGATTGTGAAGTGATACTATCCTGAACCCATTTTTCCAACAGATCAAATCCGTTAGGCCGTCTTTTTCTCCACATACCTGCCGACTTTGCACAGTGAAAACTGGCGCGAAAGTGATCCTGCAGATAACTTCCTTTCAAGAAGGATACCGGTAACGGAAAATTTTTAAGCGTCTCAATCGGTACATCCAAAGGACTTAGTGCCTTCAGGTCCGGACGGTTTTTTGCTTTATGTATAAAGAAGATATTTCCCAGAGCAACCGGCTCCTGGTCAAACTCACCACTGGGGCGGAATGAAAATTTATTTACGCCTTCACTTACCGGCTGCAATGCACTTCGGTCATATTGAAGGCCGCTGACTGAATTGTCCCAGATCTTTAACTGCGGATATGCGGGGATGATATATGCCCTGCCGTTTTCATCAAACCTTATCGCTGTCAGATCATCGCTCAATAAAGAACATCCGGCTTTGATAAAGGCAGCAGCGGTTGTAGATTTGCCCGCACCTGGCACGCCCATAAAACACCAGGCCTCATTGCCCACTTTTACAGCACTGGCATGCAGCAAAAAATGGCCGCGCTGGAATAAGATCATTCCTAATGCTTCACTTATTGTAAAAAGGCTCAATAAAGTCGGATCTTTTGTAGCTGGCGATACAATCAGTGAGGTACCTCCGACGGCCTTAAAACTCGCTACCTCATCCCATTGCAAGATGAAATTCCCATCGGGATCAGTACCCTGATATGCCTGGATACCTCTGCGGTGAATTGATGTTTTTCGCAAACGAGGCAAATCAATTTGCCCTGTCAAGATATGAAGATCTATTTCAGAAGGTTCTTCTGCAACACTCAGTTCAGGGAGGTCAATTTCGGAGGAGATATTTAATCCGTAAGCTTTGTAAAAAGGCATGTGTGTGTGATATGTAAAATTTTATTCCCAAACCCATAAACGCTGATAAGAAACAGATTCAGACCAATCACCTATGATCACGTTTCCATTTTTTTCTACCCAGGCATGAGCCTCGAAGGCTTTATCTTTATTAACTTCTATTCCTATTTCCAGGCTCAAATCCGGCACTTTCCTTAGCATATATTTTGCGGCCAGCGCTCGTGGCAAACATAACAATTCAAATGGCAAGGCGGTGGCTGCTGCATTTATATTCGAAATAAGCTCATCAATCCCTGACTTTGAAACATCCGTTTTTTTCCGGGAGCTGCTGATATAATGAAACAGCTTTCTAAATGTCCCGAATGGTAAAATCGTCAACCCGGTTTTGATGACAACGAGCACTACGCAAGCATACAAAAAGTTAATTTTTGCATGATTTGAAAGCTTATTCCACTTCATCCATCTGTCCGCGATCCTTTTCATATGCATCAGGAAGCTACTTCAACGAGCTTCTCAGAGATAAGGTCTTTCAGTAATGCATTGATATCATTCAGACAAGTCTCCTTGTCTATATCGTAATCTTCCAGTACTGCGTCACAAAGTTCATCCAGCGACTGCGGTTTTTCTTCCAGGGAGCTCCATACCCGGGCTCCCACTTCGTCAAGACCGTAGTATTCACCTTTGTTGTGGTTTAAAATTACAACCTCTCCGCCAACATTGGATGCGATCTGCTGTGATGTCAATTTATACTTCATAAAAATCCTGTTCAAATAAGTGCGTATACCAGCTAAGTTAACAACAAAGTTATAAATAATAATTATTCGAGCTCAAATTTTATTCCCTGGGCAAGTGGCAGGGAAGCACTATAATTTATCGTGGTTGTCTGCCTTCTCATATAGTTTTTCCATGCATCCGAACCAGACTCGCGACCTCCGCCTGTTTCTTTTTCTCCACCAAAAGCACCTCCGATCTCTGCGCCTGATGTCCCTATATTTACGTTGGCAATACCGCAGTCTGATCCGCAGTGGGATAAAAAATGTTCGGCTTCTCGTATATTTTGAGTAAATATGGAGGAGGAAAGTCCCTGCGGCACGGAATTCTGAAACGTAATTGCTTCCTCAAGATCTTTGTATTTGATCATATAAAGAATGGGTGCAAATGTTTCTGATCGGACAATCATAAAGTCATTGCGTACTTCTGCGATGCAGGGCGAAACATAACATCCTGACGCAAATTCTTCTCCTTCCAAAACTGTTGGCTCCACGACAAATCTTCCGCCTTCCTTTATAATTTTCTCTACAGCAGCAAGATAAGCTTCGACTGCATCCCTGTCGATAAGCGGACCGACGTGAATAGTTTCCAACAACGGATTCCCAATCTTTAGCTGACCATAGGCTTTTATCAAACGGATTTTGACTTCTTCATAAATATCCTCCTGAACAATGAGCCTGCGGGTAGAGGTGCATCGCTGTCCCGCAGTGCCGACTGCACCAAAAACAATGGCTGGAATAGCTATATGCAGCTCTGCGGAATTTGAAACGATGATTGCATTGTTTCCGCCAAGTTCCAGCAGGCTTCTGCCTAAACGCCTCGCGACCATTTCTGCAACTGATTTGCCCATACTGGTACTGCCGGTAGCTGAAACGATGGCTACACGATGATCTTCTGCAAGAAAACGGCCTGCTTCACGACCTCCCGAAATCACTGATGAAATTCCTTCCGGTAAGCCGTTATCATTTAATACCTGCCTGATGATATTCTGACAGGCCAAAGCCGTAAGCGGCGTTTTTTCAGAGGGCTTCCAAATGCAAACATTTCCGCAGACCCAGGCCAGCATCGCATTCCATGACCAAACCGCTACCGGAAAGTTGAAAGCAGAAATAATACCGACAATACCCAAAGGATGCCATTGTTCATACATGCGGTGTTCAAATCTTTCGCTATGCATGCTTAGACCATACAACTGACGGGATAGTCCAACGGCAAAATCGCAAATATCGATCATCTCCTGCACTTCACCCAATCCTTCCTGTAAGCTCTTACCCATTTCATAACTAACCAAAGTTCCAAGCGCCTGCTTTTTTTTGCGGAGCTCATCCCCCATTTGTCGGACGATTTCACCACGTTTTGGCGCCGGCATCCTGCTCCATATCTTAAAGCCTTTGCCAGCGACGTCAAGTACACGTTCGTAGTCATCTTTGGATGCTGCGTGGATATTACCAATTACATTTCCGTCAACCGGAGAATATGAAGTAAGCTCCGCCCCGCCGCCAGGCCAGGAATCCTGACCCGTGCTTACTCCATTATTATGAGTTTCAATTTGCAGCAAACCGAGAATCTCCTTTAAATTTTCCTTCATCATCTGTCAAACTTAAATCAGTAAAATAACTTTCCATTTGTTGTTTCCAGAAACAGGTCAAGCTCAATGTCTTCCTGTTTGATAAATCCTTGTGCAGCCAGCGTTCCGTCTGCTACCATTTCGACAACAGATACCAGTGATGCAGCTGTCGTCCATGAAATGGCACGCCAATGCTGGCCGTCAATTTCTATGGGATGATAGGCCCGATAAAACTCTTCCCTTTCAAGTGTATTGCCTTTCCAGCCTTCAACGACCGCATAAACATACACCACATCCTGTTGAACAGGCGGTTTTGCTTCTGTTAATATTTGTTCAACCAGCGCACGTTTTTCTTTTAATATCAATTCATAAAGTAAAAAACGCATCAGGCTGCAATGACCGGGATAACGAATGGTTTTGTAGTTAAGCGTATCCAGTTTGCCTTCGTAGGTTTCACACATGGTACCAAGACCGCCGGATGTACTGAATGCTTCGAATTCCTGACCTTCAATATTTATCATTTCAATGCCTTCCAGAGACGGTACCATTTTTCTTACACCGTTATGAATTACTTCCGCGTCATTGATGTATTCGTTTACCACACCCGCCGGTGACCAGGTAAAAGAGTAACCCATCAGGCCGTTCGGATACCGGGGAAGTGCTCCAACCCTTAGCTCAATATCACGAATCCTGGTAAATCGCTTGGCCAGATCCGCACCAACTATACCAATAAAACCAGGCGCGAGACCGCATTGAGGAGCCATAACACCTTTGCTTGTAGCTGCCATTTTCCGGATCGCCGCAGTAGTTGTTACGTCTTCGGTAAGATCAAAATAATGAATTCCCTTTTGATGTGCAACCTCTGCAATCAATAGATTAAGGTGGTAAGGCATGCAGGAAATGACTGCGTCAGCATGTGAGAGGATGTTTTCCAGAAACTCAGGCTGGGAGATATCACCCGCTTCAAAAACAAATGAATAGGGTATCGGCGGATTAACCTTGTCAATACCGGTAACAGCAAAACGCTTGCTCAGCAAAGTGGCCACGAGCGAACCAACTTTTCCTAAACCGATGACTACGATGTGTTGCATACTCAGGAAATTTCTGGTGAAGTATAAAATTTTGTAGATTATTTATATCATTTTAAATATAGAAAAAGAAATTGCTGTTTTATAAAAACTAACTATTCATTTTTGTGGCCTTCAAAGATTCTCATCATGGAAATTGTGATCATAGGCGGAGGTGCTTCAGGTTTTATGGCTGCGATAACTGCCGCAGAAACATATCCTGATGCTCGGATAACAGTGCTGGAAAAAAATAAGTCTGTTTTGAACAAGGTGCGGGTCTCGGGCGGGGGCCGCTGTAATGTTACCCACAGGCCTTCCGACTTGCGCTTTTTCATAAAAAATTATCCAAGGGGAGAAAAATTTCTAAGAAAACTTCTGGCAAAATTTGATGCACAGGCTACTGTGGATTGGTTTGAAAAACATGGCGTTCAATTGAAAACAGAAACAGACGGCAGGATGTTTCCCGTGACAGATAGTTCCGGTACTGTGATTGAGTGCCTAACCCGGACTGCCCGTAATCTGAATATAATTGTCAGAACCAGTACCGCTGTACAAAGTTTTGGCTGGACCGATCAGGAACTAGTACCAAAATTTTCTCTACACCTGGATTCCGATGAATTAATAACGGCTGATAAACTCGTTATCGCCTCCGGCGGACACCCAAAAATGAGTGGATTTAACTGGCTTAGCGAACATCAGCATACGGTCATTGCACCATTGCCGTCATTATTTACCTTCAACGTACCTGACGGCTATTTACTTCCCCTCTCAGGCGTTGCAGTACAGGATGCACACGTGAAAATAATTGGTACTAAACATGATTGGCGCGGCCCCGTATTGCTGACTCACTGGGGGTTCAGTGGACCGGCAATATTGAAATTGTCTGCCTGGGGAGCTCGTGACCTGGCTGCAATGGATTATCATTTTACCTTCAAAATTAACTGGTTACCTGACTTGAATGAACAGCAGGTGAGAGAATTCCTGATCGCCGAAAAAACCAGCACGCCGAAGCAGCAGATCCATTCGCATACGAGGTTTGGCCTGCCGTCGAGGTTATGGAGGGCATTCAACGAAAAAGCGGATATCGGCGAAACTTTGCGATGGTCGGAAGCAACGAACAAAATGCTGAACCGGCTGGCAGAACTACTGACGAACAGTCAATTTGATGTAAAGGGTAAAAGTACCTATAAGGAAGAATTTGTAACCTGTGGTGGCATTGCGCTCTCTGATATCGACCAGGAAACCCTGGAAAGCAAAAAGGTATCGGGGTTATACTTTGCAGGAGAAGTATTGGACATTGATGGGATTACCGGCGGATTTAATTTCCAGAATGCCTGGACGACCGGATATATTGCCGGAAAGGAAGTGGGAAGAATTAAGGAATAAAATGTCAAAAATAATTCCAGCCAGTTTCTCTGCTTAACGGACTGGAATTGATTATTTGTTTCAGTCAGACCCTAATCATGGTGAGCCATCGCATCAAAATAGGATCTGACTTTTTTAGCCCGGTCCAGACCTATCAATGTAGTCAGGTTTTCGAGCGAACTTTCACGGATCGCACGGACAGACCCGAAATGTTTCAGCAGTTTGGTTGCAGTCACTTTGCCGACGCCTTCAACCCCTTCGAGCTCGCTGACCAGACTTCCTTTGCTCCTTTTGTCCCGGTGAAATGTGATAGCAAACCTGTGCGCCTCATCACGTATCTGTTGAATCAGTTTAAGCGATTCTGATCTTTTATCGATGTATAAAGGAAGTGAATCTTCCGGAAAGTATATTTCCTCCAGTCGTTTGGCTATACCAATAATAGGAACCTGACCGTAAATTCCTAAACTCTTTAACGCATCACAGGCGGCACTCAACTGGCCCTTACCTCCGTCGACAACGATCAGATCCGGAAGTTTTTCGTTTTCTGCGATAAGCCGCAGGTATCTTCTTCCGACAATTTCATTCATGGAAGCAAAGTCATTCGGACCAACGACCGTTTTGATGTTGAAGTGGCGGTAATCTTTTTTCGATGCTTTTCCATCCTTAAAACACACCATGGACGCTACAGGGTTGGTTCCCTGAATATTGGAGTTATCAAAACATTCAATATGCCTCGGCAAAGTTTTTAGTTGGAGATCCGCTTTTAATTTTATTAAAATACGGTCTTTTTTTGAAGAGCTTGCTGAGTTTTCAACTTCTCTTCGCTCAGCTTTTTCGCGGCGGAAATACATCACATTTTTCATGGACATATCCAGAAGTTTTTTCTTATCTCCTATTTGTGGCACGATCAGATCCAGCTTCATTTCAAGGTCTGGTTTCAGATTTGAGATCAACTCTTTGGCCGTCGTGCCATACTTTTCCCGCATTTCAACAATCATCATCGCCAGCAGGTCTTCATCAGTTTCGTCCAGCTTCTTCTTAACTTCAAATGTCTGTGTGGCAATCATGTACCCTTCCGTAATTTTCATAAAATTCAGATAGGCCGATTCTTCATCTGACACGATCGTCAGAACATCCACATTCCCGATTTTGGGATTGATTACCGTTGCCTTACTTTGAAAGTTGGACAAATGTTCAATCTTTGTTTTCCATGAATGCGCCTGTTCGAACGCCATCTGTTCTGCGGCGGCCAGCATCTTTTCTTTGAAGTATTGCTGTGGAAGGGTTAAGTTCCCTTTCAGCATATGATGGATCTGTTCGATCTCAACATTGTAATCTGCCTCAGTTTGCAATGCTTCACAAGGCCCTTTGCAATTTCCGATATGGTACTCAAGACAGACCTTAAATTTCCCCGCCTCGACATTTTCCCTGGACAGAGGCAAATGGCACGACCGGATCGTATAGAGCGATTTAAACATATCCAGCAGCGTATGCATGGAACGAAGGTTTGCAAAAGGGCCGTAAAATGTGCCTCTCTTTTTATCCAGTTCCCGCGTAACATACACCCGTGGAAAACGCTCATCGGTAACACAAATGAAAGGGTACGTTTTATCGTCTTTCAGGAGAATGTTAAACTTCGGCTGAAATTGCTTGATCAGCTGATTCTCCAGCAATAATGCGTCCCACTCCGTATGAACAATCGTATATTCTATACGCCTGATCTGGCTTACCAGGCGTTTGGTTTTCCGGTCATGCTGATTAGATTTCAGGAAATAACTTGAAACCCTGTTTCTAAGACTTTTAGCTTTTCCAACATAGATCACCTCCCCGGTTTCATCAAAGTATCGATAGACACCCGGATCAAATGGAATCTTGGAAAGCTCATCTTTGTAATTAAATTCGGGCATGTATTTTCAGTACTTTATTTTATTCTTATCAGAAATAAATAACTTTTATATTTAATTTCGGCCTTTGTAAAAAAACAATCGGACCAGTTGAAAAGTTGCGTCCCTGACCAGCGAATAAGCTTCAGCTTCTGCCTGCTCCAATGTCAAAGGTCGGTTGAGAACTGAAACGGCATAGGTGATTCCTGCGTTCCGCGCCTCATCCGGCGTGATCATGAGTGTACCACAAACCACTGCCAGCGGAACGTCATTTATACGACAAAGGTCCGCAAGCCCTTTCACTACTTTTCCGCTTAACGTCTGTTCATCAACTTTCCCTTCTCCGGTGATGACGAGATCAGCCTTTTGGACATGGCTTTCAATTTGGGTATGTTCCATCACAATATTGACGCCTTCCTTTAATATGGCGTTCAAAAACCAGATCGTCCCGGCTCCCAAACCACCCGCCGCACCGGTGCCAGGTTGTTTGGATATATCAAATCCAAAAGTTGTCGCTGCAACCTGAGCAATATTTTGCAAGCCCGTGTCCAGCGCTGAAACCATTGTTTGAGAAGCCCCTTTTTGAGGCCCATAGACAAAAGCCGCTCCTGTTTCACCGTAAAGTGGATTCGTCACATCGCATGCAATCACGAACCGTACTGATTTTAGTTTTTCATGAACATGATCAGCCTTAATTGATTTAATCAGTCCGAGATTTCCTCCGGCCGGTTTGAGCACAATACCGTTTTCATCCAAAAACGTGTAGCCTAATACAAAAGCCATGCCCATACCCGCATCGTTTGTGGCACTTCCGCCAATGCCAAGAACAATCTCGCGAACACCCTTTTCAATCGCATGCAGGATCAAATGACCGGTACCCATGGTATGGGTCAGCATCGGATTTCTTTCATCGCTGTTCAAAAGATTAAGACCGGAAGCGGCAGCCATTTCTATATAGGCAGTAGTACCATCGCCCGACATTCCATATTCCGCTTCTATGAGCCTTCCCAACGGGTCCTGGACCGCCGCTTTTACAAACTTCCCCTTTGACTGTTGCGTCAGAATTTTTGTCGTTCCCTCTCCGCCATCTGCCAACGGAACCGTTACAATCTCCGCATCAGGAAAAGCCAGAAGGATCCCTTCTGATGCCGAGCGGCATACTTCAACGGCTTCCAGCGAGCCTCTGAACTTGTCTGGGGCAACCAGGATATACACAGGGACGATTTTTTGAAGTTTGAAAAGAAATAAAGATATTAAAATAAAATCTCCCGTACTGAAAATCCCGGGATTCACAGAACAGGAGAACTAAAAACTGGCAGGTTTTAGAATAAAACGCCTTCGTCGTCCGATTTAGATGGAGGAATATAGGTATCTGTACTATCAGCTGCGACGCTGCCGCAATCCAGAACATAATTTTCCGGTTTTACAAAAGGTCCTCTTCTATATTGCAGGAGCGTCTGATCATCATAAACCTTTTTCATGTAAATACCCCAGGCGGGCATCGCAGCCCTTCCACCTTGTCCGAGCTCAATGGTCCGGAAGTGGATCGACATGTCTTCTCCGCCAACCCAGATTCCTGAAACCAGATTTTGAGTAATACCCATAAACCAGCTATCAGAATTGTTATTGGTAGTACCCGTTTTCGCGGCGATCTCATTCCCGCTGGTTACACCATAGGAATGCAGCCTTCCTGCTGTTCCTCCCGGATCCTCAACTGCACCGCGCATCAGGTAAAGCATATTATAGGCAATTGTCGCACTGAGTTCCTGATTTTGCTTTTGGTGAAAATCCTGTAAGACATTGCCGTCACGATCTTCAATCCGTAAAATTGTCATGGCTTCAGACTTATACCCGCCATTGGCAAATGTGCTGTATGCGTTAACCATTTCATAAACAGAAACAGAACTTACCCCGAGCGCCAGGGATGGATAAGGATCCAGCTTACTGGTAATCCCCAGTTTATGGGCATAGTCGACGACTGTTTCCGGCTTAACCATCTGAATAATAGCCGCACTGACGGAGTTTACAGATTTACCAAGAGCCTGACGTAATGTCAGTGCCTGCCCGGAATACGACCCGTTTGAGTTTTTTGGGTTATATTCATTTGCTTCCACCGGCGCATCTACGATTTTATCGCAGGGAGTCAGGAAATTTTTGTCTAATGCAGCTACGTAAACAAAAGGCTTAAAAGTCGAGCCTGGCTGCCTTGCGCCCTGTTTGACATGATCATATTTGAAATACTTAAAATTGACACCTCCAACCCAGGCTTTAATTTCACCGCTTCTCGGATCCATCGACATCATGCCCGCGTGTAAAAAGCGTTTGTAATACCGGATGGAATCCATCGGGCTCATCGTCATTTCTTTCTCACCATCATAAGAAAATACCTTCATTTTGTAAGGCTTTCGCATCACTTTCCAAGCTTCTTCTTCCCCAACCTCTCTTTTCAAAACATTAAAATAGGGTAATGCCCGCACAGCCTTTTCAATAAATCCGGGAATTTCCTTACCATTTTCATCTGCCCAGGGATTTCTGCCTTTCCAATGTGCATCGAACAATTTTTGCTGTTTTTGCATATGTTCATTCAGCGCATCTTCCTGGTATTTCTGCAAGCGGGAATCGATGGTTGTGTATATCCTAAGTCCGCTTGTGTACAGGTCATAATCTGTTCCGTTGTCTTCATTGTACCGTTTCACCCAGGCCCGCATATAACCGCGCATGGATTCCCTGAAATAAGGTGCCGGCCCCGTATTATGTCCGTCAATGGTGAATTTTAAACCCAGCGGTTTTTCTTTGTTGTTTTCATATTCATCTTCCGCCAGATATTCATATTTCTTCATTTGTCCCAAAACCGTATTTCTGCGGTTGATCGCATTCGTCGGGAACCTCAAAGGATTATACAAAGTAGGATTTTGCAGCATACCGACCAACAGGGCTGCTTCATTGACCGTAACGTCGGAAGGCTCTTTATCAAAATAAGTTTTTGCAGCCACCTTGATTCCGAAGGAATTATTTCCGAATGAAACGGTATTCAGATACATCATCATGATTTCGCGTTTCGTATACTTGCGTTCCAGCGTAACAGACAATATCCATTCTTTGGTTTTTGCTATGACGGTGCGGATAAAAGGCATTTTACCCAAAAATCCTTCATACTTTTCTGAGCGGGTTTCAAACAAATTTTTTGCAACCTGTTGTGTTAACGTGCTTCCGCCTCCGGAACTGGAATTGAAAAACAATATTCCTTTGGCCACGCGCAGCATGCTTCGGGGGTCAATGCCCGAATGATTTATGAAACGCGCATCTTCAGTGGCGATCAGAGCGTCAGTCACATTTTTAGAAATCTGATCGAATTCAACCGGCGTTCGATTTTCGAAGAAGTATTTTCCAAGTGATTTGCCGTCTTCGGACAGCAATTCCGAAGCCAGCTCGCTCTTGGGATTTTCAAGGGTAACCAGATCCGGCATTCCGCCAAAAAGCCAGAAAAAGTTAAAACTTACGGCTACAATATAAAGTATAAATAACCCCAGGCCAATCGCGGCACCCAACCACACACGAATAATGCTGCGGCGGTATTTCCCTGGCTGCAGTTCAATCATAAATAAAAAATTTCCTTGGTTGCTGAATTAAAACAAAGCCCCTTCGTCATCGGAGCGCGAGGGCGGAATGTAGGTATCGCTGCTGTCTGAAGCAACACCGCCACAATCCATAACAAAATTTTCAGGTTTATTAAATGGTCCTTTCCTGTATTGGACCAGAGTCGGGTCGTCATATACTTTCTTCATATACAAACCCCATGCCGGCATCGCAACGTGGCCGCCCTGCCCCAGCTGCATAGTCCTGAAATGAATGGACATGTCTTCACCGCCTACCCAGATCCCGGATACCAGATGCTGCGTCATTCCCATAAACCATCCATCAGAATAATTTTGTGAAGTTCCGGTTTTGGCGGCGATTTCGTTGCCTTCGGTTACGCCATATGTTCTCAGACGGCTCGCAGTACCTCCTCCGTCTTCGACGGCTCCACGCATCAGATACAACATGCTGTAAGCCATATTCTCGCTCAATTCCTGATTCTGCTTTTGGTAAAACTGTTGTAAAACATTACCATAACGGTCTTCAATTCTCAATATTGTCATGGCTTCTGTCCTGTGTCCGCCGTTTGCAAAAGCACAGTAGGCATTCACCATTTCGAAAACAGTAACCGAGCTGATTCCAAGGCAAAGTGATGGTTTGGGGTTTAGCGGACTTGTGATGCCTAACTTATGTGCGTATTCTACAACTGTGTTAGGTTTCACCATTTTGATGATATTTGCGCTCACCGAGTTTACCGATTTTCCTAGTGCCTGCCGCAGGGAAAGCGGACGGTAGGAAAACTTGTTGCCTGAGTTATGCGGAGTCCAGCCGCCGGGAACACCGTCTGAAAGACCAAAATGAACAGGCGCATCCATGATACGGCTGCAAGGGGTCAGAAAACTTTTGTCTATCGCGGAAAGGTATACAAATGGCTTGAATGTAGATCCAGGCTGGCGGGCTCCCTGTTTTACGTGGTCATATTTAAAATACTTAAAATTCACACCGCCAACCCAGGCTTTGATTTGTCCATTCCTCGGATCCATGGACATCATGCCAGCATGCAGGAACCGTTTGTAATAGCGGAGCGAATCGATCGGGCTCATTACCATTTCTTTTTCTCCGTCATAGGAGAAAACCTTCATTTTGTAAGGTTTGCGCATCACCTTCCATGCTTCCTTCTCTCCCACTTCCTTTTTGAGCACATTAAAATAAGGAAGTGCACGCACTGCTTTTTCAATAAACCCAGGAATTTCTTTCCCGTCAGGAGTTGCCCAGGGATTTCGATCTTTCCAGTGGGCGTCAAATAAGCTTTGCTGCGTACGCATATGTTCATTAAGCGCTTCTTCCTGGTAGCGCTGCATGCGTGAATCAATGGTCGTATATATCCGAAGTCCGCTGGTATACAGGTCCAGATCCATTCCATTTTCTTCATTGTAGCGCTTCACCCAGGCTTTCAAATAACCACGCATGGATTCCCTGAAATACGGCGCAAGCCCGGTGTTATGCCCGTCCACATTAAACTTCATCCCCAGAGATTTGTCTCTGAGGTTTTCAAACTTATCCTGCGGCAAATAATTATATTTAACCATTTGCGCTAATACCGTATTTCTCCTGTTCAGCGCATTGGTAGGAAATCTTAGTGGATTGTATAATGTAGGATTTTGCAGCATGCCCACAAGCAAGGCCGCTTCGCTTACCGAAAGATCCCAGGCATCTTTGTCAAAATAAGTTTTGGAAGCCACTTTGATTCCGTATGTATTATTACCAAACGAAACCGTATTGAGATACATCATCATAATCTCCCGTTTTGTGTACTTGCGCTCCAAAACGACAGAAAGAATCCACTCTTTGGTCTTTGCGATTACCGTCCGTACCAACGGGATTTTACCTAACAATCCTTCATATTTTTCTGACCTTGTCTGGAAAAGGTTTTTTGCAACCTGCTGGGTCAGCGTACTTCCGCCTCCTGAACTTGAATTCGCTGAAACCACCCCTTTAAACACACGCGCCAAACTTCTCGGGTCTATCCCTGAGTGATTTACAAAACGAGCGTCTTCGGTTGCCACCAGCGCCTCGATCAAATTTGGCGAAATCTGGTCGAATTCGATTGGTGTACGGTTTTCAAAGAAATATTTTCCAAGCGACTTGCCATCTTCGGATATCAACTCAGAGGCAAGTTCACTTTTAGGGTTTTCAAGTGTTTTAAGGTCAGGCATGCCTCCGAAAAGCCAGAAAATATTCTGACTCACGGCAATGATGTAAAATATAAAAAGACCCAGGCCAATGGCTGCAAACCGATATACACGGACAATGCTGCGACGGTATTTCCCTGGCTGCAACTCAATCATATTTGGGGTATTTATAGGTAAATCGTTTGAAACGGATCAATCAGATTGACAAAGATACACTTTCCGGCAATTATCTTTTTCCAACTGAAATTTCCCGCAGCTCCTGCATTTCTTTCATGCGCGGCAAATACTGGCTATTAGGATATAGCCGGACGAATTCATTAATCGCCTGTAGATAGGCTTCTCTGCCGCGGATTTTTCCAACCAGAAATACCCGCAAAAGGGCAAATTTGTCTTCAAGCATACTTCCCTTATACGCTGGCAGGTCGGCTTCAATATCTTCAAGGGCTTTTGAATAATTTCCGTCTGCGTATAACTTGTAGGCACTTTCATAAGCTTTGACCGGATTATTTCTGTCGCCGGCTGTTCCGTCGTTCACCGATTTTGTCACCAATCTTGCATAGGTAGAGTTTGGGAATTCTGTCACCAGTTTACTTTTCCAGACCTCCCTGTTCTGGTCGTTTTCCGCAAGGGTCAGGTACATCAGGTAAAAAATTTCTTCCCGATACTGTGTTTGCGGATATTCACTCAAAACGCGGTTGAATGCAGCTATCGCACGGTCTGATTCTTTTAAATCAAACCGGTAAATTTTTCCAAGATTATACAACGCGTCCTCCTTGCGCTTTTGCGAAGAGACAAAACTTGAATCTGTTAAAGGAATATTCTTTTTTAGCGCTGCGTGTTTAGCCTGCCAAATGGGATTCTCTTTTGTCATCGCCATTTCAACAGGCGCCGCAGCAGTTACAGTGGCCGTATCCAATGAATTATTTGCGGTTAAAGCACTATTTTGTTTCGAACTTCTTCGCCAGTCATCTTCAAGCACACGGCTTCCCCATATCCTGCGAAATTCTATTTTCCCCTGGTTGATCATGGCCGGATCATACAATTCCCACCGCCGGTCGTTTCCATTGGCAAGTGAAGGAGCTGCGCCATTCATGTTTGCCTGGTTCATCGCATTTGCGATTACTTCCTTCCGTTTCTTTTCCTCTTCCAGCCTTTGTTTTTCCTGTTCTTCAATTATCGCATCAATCTTATCATCCAGCGCTTTAGGATTCATCTTTGCCAGAATCTGAAGACTGTCCTCCGTTTTCACGATTGTTTGCTGACCGACAAAATTATCCAGTGCAGACTTTCGGTCTGATACGATCCGATATTCCGCAGCATCTTTGGGGAGGATAATTAAAGCGCTATCGTAATATGCTTTGGCAAGTTCATATTTTTCCATTGCGTCGTAATGAATGCGCGCCAGCTGAAGATAGGTATAGGCTTTCTGAACGTTGTTGGTACCTGATGCCAGGGAAGCAGATTTCTGTAAATATCCAACTGCCTCAGGCAGCTGCTTTTTATGTTCAGCCAGAAGCCCCATAGTAAAATAAATCCTGTCCCGCAGATCGCTATTTTTCCTGTCGCGCAGCATTTTGTCAAACCCTACCTGCGAAATATCAGCCTTGGGGTCAATGATCACCTGATTCTGCAAAGAATTCATGTTCGAGTAAAAACCCAGGTCATAGTCAGGCTGGTTTTTGGATACGCTTTTATAATGCTGGTTTGCAAGCGCATACTGGCCTAGACGATCATACATTTGGGCGGAAGCAAAATGAAGCCTGGCAGTTTCCACAGATTTGCTCAGTAACGGAAAAGTTTCTTCCAAAATAGCAACAGAGGTAAGATATTCGCCGTTTTGCTGATGCAGATATGCCTTAGTGAGGTAAAAATCCCTGGTAGCATCCTTGGTTAAAGGTTGCTGACTCAAATATTCAGCAACACCTAAGGCATTGGAAAAGTCTTTCCGGCTGATATATGCACGCATCAGAACAATCAGTGCCTGATTTTTGTCATTCTCATCTTTTCCGTTCGCGTAAACATAACGTAAAGCTTCCAGACCATCGGCCCATTGCCCCAGATACAAACGGGATTTCCCAAGAATAATGTAACTGTTATCGACCCACTTGCTGTTCTGATGTTTTTCTGCCACGATGGATGCCTTTTTTACAGCATCCAGTAACTGAGGCTTTACTGGCAACGCCAGCACAGAATCGAGCGGAAGTAAAATGGGCACCAACTGGTTATAGTCTTCCTTGAAAGAAGCCCGCATAGTAAACTCTGCCTCCTGAATATCCTGTTCGGCAATAAAGTATGCGTTATAATGTGAGGAAACATTATGATAATTAACAGCAGCCGGGCGGGAGCTATATTGCGAGCAGCCCAAAACCACACCTCCAAAAAGGAAACAAACGGATAATTTTTTAAAGGAACGGGTAAGTGTATGAGTCACAAATAAGACTTTTTGGGGTGATATTTTTTATTTGTACAACAAATCTAAAACGGCAATTTGCTTAATAACGTATCGAAGATAAGGCCATTTGCAAAAATTGAAGCAACTTTACTTATAAATTCTACAATTGCAGGCATGGACGCAGATCATAACAAGTTACAAAAAGGCAATTCCGGGCCCTTTGGTGAAAAAGGCAACACTGGAAAATCACCATCAAACTTTATCAGGTATTCCGGAATGGCCATGCAGATGCTCGGCACTATTCTTATATTCACCTATGCAGGCTACAAGCTCGACGCATGGCAAATGAATAAAACACCGGTTTGGACATTGATACTTTCGCTGACTTCCATAGCCGCTTCTTTGTATCTCTTAATCCGCAGCATGCCCAGGAGCAAATGATAAATGTCACTAGTTTTATACATATTTTATCCACGATTAAATAACGAGTTCTCTGCCACATGATCCGAAGCATAATTGCCTCTTTGATTTTAGCAATTGCATTATTTCTAGTCCAGCGCTTTATCAATCCAGCCTGGGTTCATCCTTATATCTGGTATATACTGGCATTCTTTGTGATGCTGTCCTTCCTGATTCACCGCCTGATGGAATATGGCCTGAAAAACAACCGGGAAAAATTTGTGACCTTTTATCTTTCCACCATCGTCGGAAGACTTATTCTCAGCATTATTTTTATTGGAATATTTTTATATTCAGGGCTAACTGATTCATTTACATTTGTTATCAATTTTTTTGCACTCTATTTATTCTATACATGCTTTGAAATATATGGTTTGTATTGTAACTTGCGCCGCGATTGACAAAGCATAGTATTTCAAGCATTTATGTATACGCCTTTACGACTCTTTATAACCACTGCCCTTGTTGCGGCAACTTGCTTTTTTACCCTTCCGGCTTCGGCCCAGGAATCAGGTCATGACGACCATAATGAGGTTGCTGAAGGTGTTAATAAAGCCGAGCATGAAATTGAACATAATCTGGAAGAGTCAGAGGAAAAGTTCAATATCGGCCAGATGATCATGCACCACATTGCAGATTCTCATGAATGGGAATTTTCACATGGTGTTGCAATCCCATTACCAGTTATTCTATATTCTGAGGACCGCGGTATAGAAGTGTTTTCTTCAAGTAAATTCCACAATGAACACCATGAATACAATGGTTATCATTTGGTGCACGGAGATTCTGAAACGATCGAGCCAGTAGATGAGTCCCGCAAGGTTTACGACTTTTCGATTACGAAAAACGTCGCCTCAATGATGCTTAGCGCAATCATTCTGGTACTTATCTTTACCAGCATCGGTAAGGCATACCAGCGCAATGTGGGTAAAGCACCTAAGGGATTTCAGTCTGCGATGGAAATCGTCATTCTGTTCATCCGTGATGACGTGGTAAAACCAAACGTTGGGCCTAATTACGAAAAATACCTTCCTTACCTCCTGACATTATTTTTCTTTATTCTTGTCAACAATATTTTAGGTCTTCTTCCAGGTGCTGCGAATGTTACGGGTAATATCGCGATCACGATGACACTTGCTGTGATCACATTCATCATTGTTCACATCAATGCCAATAAAAATTACTACAAACACCTAGTCAGCCCTCCGGGGGTTCCGGCACCATTGTTGCTGATCATGATTCCGGTTGAGGTTGTAGGTGTTTTCATGAAGCCGTTCTCTCTTATGGTTCGTCTTTTTGCAAACATGACTGCGGGTCACATTATCCTTTTAAGTCTTTTTGGATTAATATTTATTTTCCAGAGTATGTTCATTGCTCCGGTGATCTCATTATTTGCCCTGTTCCTTAACTTCATCGAAATCATGGTGGCGTTTATCCAGGCCTTTATTTTTACCCTGTTGTCGTCCATGTACATCGGCAGTGCCATTGAAGAGCACGGACATGCTGATCACGGACATTGATTTTTAATCTCTTTTTTTTATTAATTATATTTTAAAACAAACACAATTATGTTGCTTCAAATTTTGCTTCAGGCTACAGAACAAGGTGGTGCAGGTCTAGCTGTTTTCGGTGCTGCTATCGGCGCTGGTCTTGCTGCTATCGGTGCTGGTCTTGGTATCGGTAAAATTGGTGGTTCTGCAATGGAAGGTATCGCTCGTCAGCCAGAAGCTGCTGGTGCTATCCAAACTGCAATGCTTATCATTGCTGCTCTTATCGAAGCGGTAGCGCTATTCGCAGCGGTTATCTGTCTGCTTATCTCGTTCAAGCTTTAGTAACGAATTTGGGACTTACAGGTCTCGTGCTTGACCTCTTTCGCATTAGGCGTGGAGAATTGGCAAAAAAAATTACCGTGGAAGCAATAGGCTTCCACGGATTTTACAAAAAAGAGAGTGCAGGGAGTATATTCGATAACAAAATCTACTTCGCATTTAAAGATTTTACAACTTACAAAACTCAGATATTATGTCATTGCTTACTCCAAACCCAGGTCTTATTTTCTGGATGCTTGTGGTATTTTTATTGGTTGTTTTCATCCTTGCGAAGTTTGCCTGGAAACCAATCATTAAAGGCTTAAAAGATCGTGAAAACGAAATCCAGGGTGCGCTTGATCTTGCTGAAAGAACAAAGGCAGAGATGATCAAGTTAAAATCAGACAACGAGAAACTTGTTGCAGAAGCTAACGCGGTTCGTGACAGAATTCTTCGCGATGCAAAAGATGCTTCTGACCGAATGATTGCTGAGTCGAAAGACAGAGCTGCCGTAGAAGGTCAGAAAATGATCGACAGTGCACGTGATACTATCCGTAACGAGCAGCATGCTGCGATCGCAAAAATGCGTAAGGAAGTAGCTACGTTATCTCTGGAAATTGCTGAGCAGGTATTGCACCGCGAATTGAAAGATAAAGAATCTCAGGAAAAACTGATCTCAGACCTTGCTTCATCAGCGCGTATGAACTAATCAGTCAGCGAAGCTTTGATGTCCATCCATTCAAAATTAATCAATTCCCTATGTCAGTAGGTATAGTTGCTGCCAGATACGCGAAATCACTTATCGAACTGGCTAAAGAAAAAAATGTAGTGGAGGCTGTGTACGCGGATATGAAATTATTCAAGTCCACTGCTGATCAAAATCGCGGCTTGATGCTGGCACTGAAAAGTCCGGTTGTTCGCCACGAAAAGAAACTTGCTATCTTAAAAGCTATTTTCCAGGGCAAGGTAGACGCAGTTTCCTATTCTATATTTGAGATTATCACCAGGAAAAACCGTGAGGCGATTCTTTACGACATTGCCAACGAATTTATAACTGCATATGATGAGTACCGTGGTATTCAAAAGGCAACAGTAATTACTACCACGCCGCTTACAGACGAGCTCCGCGTACAGTTTAACAAAATTGTTAAAGATGCTACGGGCAAGACTGTTGAGCTTGAGGAAAAAGTGGACCCTACACTGATCGGAGGTTATTTGCTTCGTGTAAATGATCGTCAGATTGATGCTTCACTTCGCAGCCGTTTAAATGAGCTGAAGTTGCAGCTTACAAACTAAGATTTTTTTATCTGCATAATGTGGAAAGACCCGGCTGCTATGCGGCCGGGTCTTCTTTTTGTTTGTCAGATTGTTCGTGGGAAGCTAAATATCAGACCTTCCATTTTACAAGATTTCCGTAACTTATTGCGATCGACTCCAGAGGAGGCCGTTTGCAAACATCCTGTTCCACGAAGAAATGTGTCATCCCGGCTGTCTTTCTCGCAGCAAAGATTTTAGCGAAGTCGATAGATCCTGTACCGACTTCGGCAAATGCTTTGTCAGCGCTCTTCTCCATATCTTTTACGTGCCATAGAGGGAAACGTCCCGGATGCTGCTTAAATAGCTCCACAGGGTCCAAACCGGCTCTTACCGCCCAGTACAAATCCAGTTCCAGTTTGACCAGGGCCGCATCTGTATCTTTGGTAATGATATCGTATGGAAGTTCGCCATCCAGTTTCTGAAATTCAAAATCGTGGTTATGGTATCCGAACTGGATCCCGGCTGCCTTACAGATCTCTCCCGACTTATTAAATAATACCGCATACTTTTTGTAGTCGTCGATTGACTTACGCTCATCGGGAGTCAGATATGCACACATCATGTACTTTTGGCCAAGCTCAGCCGAATCGTCCACTGCACGTTTCCAGTCATTGGACAACGAACCTTTTTTGTCAGGTGCTGATATACCCGCGCCATAATGACCACTAACAGCAGTCAATCCCAGACCGCTTAACATAGACTTAAACTCTTTGGGTGTTTTTCCAAAGAATTTCCCGTCTGAATAACCAAACGTTTCAACTTCTTTGTACCCGATTTTGGCGACTTGCTTAAGCGTTCCTTCCAGGTCCTTGCTTAATGCATCTCTTAATGTATAAAGCTGCAATCCAATCTTTGACGGCGCTTTTGCCATAGCAGGAATCCGCGAAAGCAGTGGAATAGAGAGTGCCAGAGCACTGGTGCGGAGAAATGATTTCCGCGAGATTTTTTCGTTAAAGTCCATTCGAAGTGGAGACTAGAGATTAATTAAACTACTTATTTATTGTTACCACGCCGGCATTGATCAACGGCGTAAGGACGGTGGCCGGCAATTTCCAATCCTGTGAGAAATAGCCCTCTGTTACTATACTTTTATATGAACCCCTGAATAGCAAAATATCTTTAAACTCAGGCAGACTTCTTTGCGCAACCGGCACGAATGGAAGTCCCTGGTCGACCGAACCTGTCCACCATGGCAAACCAGAACTTACTGTGACATAACGATCGTTGACAGGAAAAACATACAACAGGCCATAATCCGAAGCTGAAGGATTGAGGTGAACCGGCAATTTATCTGCAAACCTGGCGATGACTGCATTTGTCTCTTTGGTACCAAACAAAATTAAGTTTGCCGCATCCAAATCACTTTGCCTTACTTCCTTATCAGATAAAACACGAGGGAAGAACATCACCCTACCAAGAAATGGACCGCGGTAAGCAGACCAGTTCGCAGCTTCGTTAGCGATATCTAAACGCATTTTTAATTCGTCAGCTGGCGGATTGTCAGCAGTACCATACACATAGACATGACGGGACGAAAATGCATCAAAGACCGGCCCCTCCAGACCTTTATGTTTTACTGTTATTCCCGCCGATTGTCTTTTTCCAACCTTCCAGGTATCCCCGGCTTTACTGAATGAAACCGTACTATCGGTTTTCGCTGATAAAACGGTACCGTCAATGTTGACATTTAATGTCTGCGAAGAATTAAACCTGGCATGACCTTTCAAATGAACACTGAAGCCTTCCAGGTTCTTCGTTTTGATATCAATCAAGTTCCCTTTTTTAAAGTTAGCAGTCAGGTCCGCTTGCACGCCACTGATCATTCCGTCAAATTCAACCCAGTACGCTTTGTTATATTTATAAGCAATACTGGAAAACCTGACCTCATTTGGATATTTATTTCTTACCTGGTTAAACCAGCCAAAGATATATTCTGCGTCGTAAGCACTTACCCAGCTATCATGTTTTACGTCGACGAACTCCTTATAGGTAACTTCAACACCGATATTCTGCATTTTTTCGACCCAGTCTCTTGTCCATTGCACAGGTACGACAGGATCCTGATCCCCATGAAAAAAATGGACTGGAAAATTAACGGCATTCCCTGCAAGGTCTATAGTTCCGGCAGGTGGTGCCGGACATACCGGAGCGATTGCAGCCCAAATGTCAGGCCTGGTTAACCCTATCCATAATGTTCCGCCACCGCCCATGGACAGCCCAGTCAGATATGTTCTATCTTCATCCACATTAAAACGCTTTTTCACGTCGGCCAGGACATCATAGACATCCTGCTCAGGAATTCCCTGGTATCCCGCAGTACCGCGCACATAGGGTGAAGCGACGATAAAATCAACATCATCCCACTCCGGGAAGTAACGCGTCGCTTCCACATCCGTTTCTCCCTCCCCATTGCTCTTCCCAAATACTCTTCTCAACGCAAGTCTGTGGTTTGATCCCGCTCCATGAAGCATCATGACCAACGGATATTTCCTGGCAGGGTCGTAGTTCTTCGGGACGTACAAGCCGTAGGGCTGTTCCGTATCGTCGGCATTCGAAAAAAAAGTAACAACCTGTGGCCCGGAGGTGACGGGCTGGGCTGTAATATTTGAATGACCAGCGAAAATGGCAATCAGCAAGACCAGTATCCTGGGCCAGTATTTTCGTTTCATAAATATTATTAAATCTTATAAAGGTTAAATATAATCTAAATCATAAAGTTCTCCGTCGATTTTATCAAATGCAGGACAGATTCATTAAAGATTACAATTTCAGGTACAAAAAAAGAGGCCAAAGTCTGATCTTTGGCCTCTTCAGAAATGCTTTCTATTATTTTCTGGTCACGTTGATAGCGATCCTCCGGTTCTGCGCTTTTCCTTCCTCTGTATCATTGGAAGCGATCGGATGCTCTATCCCGTAACCTTCAGATTGAATTCTTGTTATTTTAATATCATTTTTAGCGATACCTTTTTTCACCGCATCAGCACGACTTTTTGATAACATCAGGTTGGTTGTCGCATCACCCGAATTATCAGTATAGCCACCTATTTTAATATTCACCATAGGGTATGCACGCAGGATCTTAGCAATATTTTCAATCTGGGCCTGAGAGTCATCGTCGAGTTCGGCAAGATTTGGCTCAAAACTTATTCTGTCAAAGTCAATCCAATAATTTTTATCTACAACGACACTAGAATCTTGTATAAAACGGATAAGTTTTGACTCCGTTCCGTTTTCAGAAATTTCAAGTACAATGTCCTTCGGCAGTTGTACTGTCACCAATTGTCCCCGGTTCTTCTCCACTGCCCCGCTTGGCTTTGCCTTTGTGCCGCTGCTGTCTACAGGGAAATCTTCAACCACTACCGTTTCTTCTTCTTTATTAAGTTTCTTATAACCCCATACTGCTGCACCTAAAAGTAACAAGGCCAAAATCAGATAAATAAGTCTTGTCGTTCCGGATACTGGCTTATTCTCAAGCTGATGTTCACTCAAAGGGTTTCTCTGCAGGCTCTTATTCAGTTCTTCAAGACCTTTAAAATCCCACATCTGCGCGAGGTCTTTCGGCAGGTACTGATGGATATAGTCCTGTTGTCCAGCAAGTAACGTTGTCAGTTTCAGAGGCTCGATCGATTTATCTTTGACCTGTTTCCCAATGACGCTTAACACGATCGGTGCAGAGATACTCAATATATTCGAAACAGCGTGTGCCTTTAAACCACTCGAAGCTGAAATGGATTCAATAACCGCTTTAAGATCAAGATCCAATAAAATAGGAAGCATGGATAGGCCATTGGCTATAAAGTCTTTTGACTTAGCAGGATCTCCCAGAATCTCAGGAAGGTTGTTCAGAACATAATTTTCATTGTTCAGATTCATCAGGCCAATCAACTCATAAACGCCGCCTGATGTTGAAGCCGTGTTCATCGTCCCGCCGATTAGTCCGGGAAGTGCCCCCAGCAAGGCAATCTGAACATCACCAGTACTTTCACCGGTCAAAACCGATATACTAAGACCTACTTCTTTTGTTATGTACGCTTTGGTTAACTCCAGTAAATTCACAGCCATAATGCTTGGTATTCTTTGCTTTTAAATTCTCAAATCATTCTTCATATTTATCTGGAGGATACGCCAATCAATTGTAATCTACTATATAATTCTAATTAATTAGCCTGTAAAATTAGCAATAAAGAATTTAATCGCAGGCATTATATAGAAATTATACTATGTGATGTCGATAAAGTTAGTATAAGTTGGTTCTTCATTTACATAAATTTTGTTATACATGCACAAAAAAAGAGGCAGAATCTCAATGATCTGCCTCTTAGCAATATATATTCCGATGTGTTACTTTATCCGCATCAGTTAGGAACTTCTTCCTCTTTTTTTCTTACTGTGATGGTTAGTTCTTCACTATTTTCAACATGCGTCGCAACCAAAACATCACCTTCTCTCAAGTCTCCTTTTAAGATCTCCTCAGCAACTGGATCTTCAAGGTATTTCTGAATCGCTCTGTTCAATGGACGGGCGCCGTATTGAGGATCATATCCTTTTTCAGATAAAAAGTCTTTGGCCTCAACTGTTAACTCAATTTCGTAGCCCAAACCTTTCACACGGCTGAACAATTTGCCCAGTGATATATCGATGATACGGTGCAGATCTTCACGTTGTAGTGAGTTAAAGACAATCACATCGTCCAAACGGTTCAGGAATTCAGGTGAGAACGCCTTACGAAGTGCACTTTGGATCGTGCCTTTCATTATTTCATCCTGATTGTCTGCTTTTGCTTTGGTTGAGAATCCAATACCAGTTCCGAAATCTTTAAGATCACGTGCACCGATGTTCGAAGTCATGATAATGATCGTGTTCCGGAAGTCAACCCGACGGCCAAGGCCATCTGTTAAGATACCATCATCCAATACCTGCAGCAAGATGTTAAATACATCCGGATGTGCTTTTTCAATCTCATCCAATAACACGACACTGTAAGGTTTACGACGGATCTTTTCAGTCAACTGACCACCTTCTTCATAACCCACATAACCCGGAGGTGCACCAACCAAGCGAGATACGCTGAATTTCTCCATGTACTCACTCATGTCGATACGCACAAGCGCGTCATCTTTATCAAAAAGATAGGTTGCCAAAACTTTAGCTAACTCCGTCTTACCCACGCCAGTTGGACCAAGGAATATGAAAGAACCTATTGGTTTCTTCGGATCCTTTAAGCCTACACGGGTACGCTGAATTGCTTTCACCAACTTTTCAATCGGTGGATTCTGGCCGATTACTTTTCCTTTCAACTCATCCGCCATATTAAGCAGCTTCTTGCCCTCGTCCATGGACACATTAGTCACTGGAATTCCGGTCATCATCGCAACTACTTCGGCAACATTATGTTCAGTAACCGTATATCTCTTCTGCTTGGTTTCTTCTTCCCAGGCGAGTTTTGCACGGTCAAGCTGATCGATCAATTTTTTCTCACGATCACGTAACTGAGCAGCTTCTTCGTATTTCTGACTTTTTACAACCCTGTTTTTTTCCTGTTTGATATTTTCAATCTGTTCTTCCAGATGAAGGATATCCTCAGGCACCGTGATGTTACTGATGTGAACACGTGCTCCTACTTCGTCCAAAACGTCAATAGCTTTGTCCGGAAGGAAACGGTCAGTGATGTAACGCTCAGATAATTTCACAGCAGTGCTGATTGACTCCGGCGTATAACTTACATGGTGGTGATCTTCATATTTATCCTTGATGTTTTCAAGAATCTGAATCGTTTCTTCAATCGAAGTCGCATCCACCATAACCATTTGGAAACGACGTGCTAATGCACCATCTTTCTCAATGTATTGACGGTATTCGTCAAGTGTCGTAGCACCAATACACTGGATTTCACCACGTGACAAGGCAGGCTTAAACATATTTGATGCGTCCAGAGACCCAGAAGCGCCACCAGCACCGACGATCGTATGAAGTTCATCAATGAACAGGATCACATCCGGGGATTTTTCCAGTTCATTCATAACTGCTTTCATTCTTTCTTCGAACTGTCCACGGTATTTCGTTCCGGCAACAAGGGACGCAAGATCTAGCGTTACAACTCTTTTGCCGAAAAGAACACGGGAAACTTTTTTCTGAACAATTCGTAACGCAAGACCTTCTGCTATGGCCGTTTTACCAACACCCGGTTCACCGATAAGAATTGGGTTATTTTTTTTACGGCGGCTAAGAATCTGCGCGACACGCTCAATTTCTTTTTCACGTCCGACAATAGGGTCAAGTTTTCCAACCTCAGCCATTTTCGTCAGATCACGACCGAAATTGTCAAGTACCGGAGTACGGGACTTTTCTGCACCCTTCGATTCTTTCCCTGAAGCTGCTCCACCAGCTCCGCCGCCAAACATACCACCTCTGGCTTCGTCGTCACCGTCTTCGGTTTCCGGACCCATATGAGGTTTTGTTCCTGATGATTGATATTCTAACATTTCTTTAATGACTTCGTAGTTAACATTAAATTTATGTAGGATCTGAGTGCCAACATTGTCTTCGTCGCGTAGAATCGACAATAACAAATGTTCAGTTCCGATCAAGGGGCTTTTAAAAATCTTTGCCTCAAGATATGTTATTTTCAACACCTTTTCAGACTGCCTTGTAAGAGGGATATTCTGCAGATTTTTAACATTATTAGTTGCCGCACCTTTAGTAGCCTGCTCGATTGTTTGTCGAACATCGTCAAGGGATACGCCCAGCTTTTTAAGTAGTCCAATAGCAACACCATCACCCTCACGAATCATTCCAAGTAACAGATGTTCGGCACCGATGTAATCGTGACCTAGTCGCAAAGCTTCTTCCCGACTCAGAGAGATTACTTCCTTTACTCTATTTGAAAATTTTGCTTCCATGTGTAGCAATAAAAATGTGTCTTAATATTCTAAACGCTACTTTTTTAATCTTTGTTCAAAGTAGCAGATTTATTGTTGCTTACAAGATCTGAGCAAAATACTTCTCGCCTCGGGCCCCATATTAAATAATAAATCAACAATACTTAGATTACTTACAAAATCATTCCCGAAGGTCTGATAGTACGCTATTGGCTGATAATATTTTGTTATATTTTTATTCTTTTTATCATTTATAGCGGATATTTCGTCAATTATGGCCCTATCGCTCTGAAATGGCACTGACAAATTGTACGTAATCTCTTTTCTTATGCCCAACAATCTAAGACAAATTGTCAATAAATCATAATTCAGGTCTATAAGAAATTCTGGCTTTTTTTGATAAACTGCTTCGAGTTCATCAGCATAGAATTCAAAATATGGCGATTTGCCGTATGCAGACTGGAAACAGCCCCAATGGCGCCGGATCCATTGCTGGCCGTAATCTATTTTAATGTCTTTTGTTAGGGATTTCTGAGCGTAGGACAGGACCGGAACGGTTAATGTATCAACTTTATTCGTTGTCATGACGTCGCAACGATTCCGGTAAGTCTGCTTCACATATCTCTCTTCTGTATCTATCCAAACCCGATCATTACTCAGCATACAAGCAAAGTATTCCAAACATGGAAGATACTGTAATTCAAACCTTACTATTTTTTCAGGCTCATCTTTTATTATAAATTCTGACACTATCAAATATGAGAAAGGCGGATGATATTATCAAAAAAATGATAATAATTATTTAACCTCAGCTGTATAATGCAATTACAACTAAAATAATCACAATTAATTACAGAAACAGACTGGTATCCCCGAGCCCCTCTCTTATAATTTCAAACTGATCATTGACTGCACGAACGATGGTGGAGCCTATATTCCCGCCATAACCTCCGTCAACAACAATATCAACCTGGTGTTTGAACTTTTCAAAAATCAATTCCGGATCAGTCGAATATTCAATGACTTCATCGTCATCTTTTATGGAGGTAGTTACGATCGGATTTCCCAACTCTTTAACGATGAGGCGTGGGATCAAATTATCCGGAACGCGAATTCCGACCGTTTTTTTATTTGTATTAAGCAGCTTGGGAACCTGGTTGTTAGCATCAAGAATAAAAGTATAAGGCCCGGGAAGCACTTTTTTCATTAATTTAAAAGCAGAGTTTCCTACTCTGGCGTAATCTGCAATGTGACTGAGGTCATAACAAATAAATGAAAAGTCGTTCTTTTCCGGTTTGATCCCTTTGATCCTTGCAATTTTCTCAACCGCCCTAGCATTAAAAATGTCGCAGCCCAAACCGTAAACAGTATCTGTCGGATAAATTACCAAACCTCCGTCACGAAGACAATCAACCACCTGACGCATTCTTCTTTCATCAGGATTTTCAGGATATATTCGAATTAATTCAGCTGGCATAGTTTGTACTATTTTCTGCTTTAACAATTCAAAAGGCTAAATCCTTCCTGCTGTGCACGTTTTTTTTGCAAATTATTCAGATAAAACCTGTATAAGCCATTAATAGGCAAATGCAGCCGACAGAGCGTAACAATCATTTCTGTTGCGAATCCAGGATTTTCAATGTAATTCAACAGTCGTCTGAAACGGATGGCCAGTTCAAATTCTTCTGCATAAAAACATTTCCTGATAAACGTACGAATCCTTGCGGCCAATAGATCGAATTCCTCCTGATCACGGTTCAGATCGTAAGCTTTGTTGCAGACTACATAACAGGTCTCGAGTAATTGGTTTCCTTTTTTATAGATCTGTCTGCTCAGGGAATCGGGGACGTTTCTCTTAAATGTGAGCACTTGGTCGAGATAAAAATATTTGTAATGAACCGAAGAGCGTACCCAGAAGTCAAAATCTTCAAACAGCAAGGATTCATCGTACCCACCCATTTCTGTGAGCATCTGCGTGCGCATCATCATCGTGGGTGTACATATAAAATAGTTTTCCAGGACACATTTGTACACGTCTCCGGAAGGTATTGTTCTTTTTGATTTCTGTTTATTATTGACAGGATAGTGAAAGTTCAGCATTTTGCCATCGGCTTCGATGTACCTTGCGTTTGTAAAAACTACGCCAAATTCTTCGTCAAGCGTCTCAAAAGCCTCTACCTGTTTCTCAATCCGACCAGGCAGCAAAACGTCGTCAGCGGCCAGGTCTATAATATATTTTCCCCTGGCAAGTGTCAGACCCTGATTGAATGCTCTGCAAAGCCCGAGGTTTGTCAGATTTTTAACCAGGGAAAAATCCGCCCCTTTGGGAAGCAGATTTTCAATGACAGCGACTGTTCCATCTGTGCTCGCATTATCAATGACAATAACCTGGATTTTCCGGTAAGTTTGCACGAAAACGGAGCTCAGAGCCTCGCCGATGTATCTTTCATGATTAAATGCAGTGAGTACCACAGTCACCAAAGGCTTTTCATTCTCTCCCATTTATACCCGTTTATTCTCCTTGATCCGATTTTTATGACCTGTATACGTTTTGCGTCGTCAAAAGTCACGAATTATCGATGGATTAAAAAGTATATTGAAGGGTACTTAGTTTCCGGTCATTCAGCGTTTTTTAACATTGGTGTTTTTGCGGGCTGAAGCTATGCCTGCATTAATCTCAAAACCTAAAATCAACAGCAGCGCGAGCAGGTAAAACCAGATCATCAGCGCGATCATGGTACCGATGGAACCATAAAGCTTATTATAGGAGCTAAATCTGGACAGATAAAATGAAAAACCGTAAGTCGCAACCAGAATGAGAACAGAAGCAATAATGGAGCCGAGATTTAAAAAAGCGTAACGCTGACTTTTTGACGGTGCAAAGCGGTAGATGATCGAAACAGCCAGCAGCAATGCACCAAAACTGACAAAATAACGACTGAGGCTTAACGAAGATACGATCCAGGAATTTCTGATAATCTGCCAGTCGCTGACGATGCCTTTTACGGCATCACCGACGATCAGAAGGACGATCAGAAGGAACATAACTGCCACTAAAACGATCGTCAGCAGCGTAGCCACACCCCTTTTCTGTAAAAAACCTCTGGTTTCAGAGTCGTCGTAGACCATATCAAATGAACGCATCAGTGACATCATTCCATTCGTCGATGCGACCATCGCAAAGATAAAACCAAAAGAAAGAACACTGTTTCTTGGACGGCTCAGAATATCTGAAATGGTCAGTTCCGCATCCTGATAGATCCCACGCGGCATCAGTTCTTTCAAAACACCCATAATCTGGCCATCCAGATTCTCAATGGGGATATAGGGTACTAAGGTAAACAGAAATATAATGGCTGGAAAACAGGCCAGCGTAAGGCTGAAAGCGACTGCCGAAGCGCGCTGATCAATGTCGTATTTATGATTATTGCGCTTGATGTTGGCAAGTATATCATAAAGGGATACGGACCCGCGAAAGAGCATCGTTGTTTGCAGCCATTCTACCAGGAGCTCTACCTGACGGTTTTTCAACAGTTTTTCAAGCATGGTATATATTATTACAATGACTGAAAATAAGAACTGAGCTTTTCTAAAAGAGGTGCCGGCGCGACACATAACCTTGTCGTATCACGCTTTTGAAAAACCAGCGTGGTTTCTCCGACATTCAATAAAATATCGTCCTGGTTACGGATCTCATATTCAAAAACAACACGCGTCCCCGGCATTTTCTTCAGGATGACTTTTATCGTTAGCTCATCATCATAACGGGCAGGTTTGATATATCGCGAGCGATTTTCGTAAACAGGCATCATCACACCTGCATCTTCCATTTCTTTATAACTGAATCCGACGCTGCGCAATGCTTCCACACGGCCAATCTCATAGTATCTTGCGTAGTTTCCATAATACACATATCCCATCTGATCGGTGTCCGCATATCTCACTCTGATTCCTTTTACTTCGTAGGTAAACATTTTTAAAAATTTTGTAGACCCCAATCAAAACATTACTTCATGATCTTGAGTCTGTTCAATTCAGCCTGATACATCCGGGCGTTATTCAAATGGTCCGGATAAGTTTTGGCAAATGCATGGTATCCGGACAGGTCGGCTTTTGCACACATGTATAAATAATCGTGCTTGTTATAGTTCAAAACAGCGTCCAGTGACTTGAAGTCAGCCACACGGATCGGGCCCGGAGGAAGGCCAATATTCACGTAGGTATTATAAGGAGATTTCACCCTGAGCTGCTCGTTCAGGATTCTCTTGATCGCGAAATCCTGCAAGGCAAACTTGATCGTAGGATCTGCCTGCAATGGCATCAGAGCATTCAGGCGATTGATGTATAAACCGGCGACCATAGGCCTTTCATCCACTTTACGCGCTTGTTCCTCCTCTACTATTGATGCCAGAATTGAAACCTGAACAGGTGTCAGTCCTATGGATTTTGCTTTCGCGACACGCTCCGCATTCCAGTATTTTTTATACTCGCTGTGCATCCGGTCAAGAAACTTTTCCGTTCCGGTTGTCCAGAAAATGTCGTAGGTATTTGGCAAAAACATGGAAACGATCGTTAACGTATCCAGGCCATATTTACGGCAGGTTGCGGGATTATCGAGGGCTTCCCGAAACCTGGCTTCTCCAAATTCAAAGCGGCTTCCAATTCTTTTGATCAGATCTTCTTTCAGCCTGATGTTGTTAAAAGTCAGCTTCACCGCATCCTGATCACCGGATATCAGTTTTTTAATACCCTTGTAATTACTGGTTTCCGGCTTTATAACATAACGTCCCGGTTTAACTTTATCTGGATATTTCAGAAGCTTGGCTAAAAAGCGGAATGAAATATTGTCATTGATCACACGGTGCTTGTCAAGCGAATCCAGAACGGTCTGGTAGGTTGCACCTTCCGGAATAAGCAACGCGAAACTTTCTTTTTTATCAACCTGAAGATTCGGCGTTTTGAATATCTGCCAAAAATAAAATGTAAATGTGGTCGTAAGAATTGCAATAACTAAAAACAATCCTACTTTAAAATTGCGAGACATATAATACTGCGAAGTTTTTTTGTTTCCTGACTTTAACAACAATTCGTTGTCAACAGTTTTGCTGTAATTTATCCGATTCTTTTTTCAAAAGGAATATTGAAACGTTTCGCTAACTCAGCAAGTGAATCCTGCACGGGTTCTAACAACGCTATTCCTTCCATACTACGTAATGTTTCCATTTCCCGTTCAGGATCACCCGGAATAATGACCTGTTTACCTTCCACCGCGCGAGCACCACGAAAGGCCCGGATCCATTTATCCATATCTTTTTTAAAATCCTCCGCAGGACGAAAGCCGTCCACACGCATAGCACCTAAAAAATGACCGGTACCCAAGCCTACGCCTTCCTTGGCCGACATAAATCCTGCTGTCGCAAAAGGTGGAACCCATGGCCCGAAATTTGCACCTGAAAGTACGCCCGAGAAAATATCAACTATTGCACCAAGACCATAACCTTTATGACTCCCATGCTCACGGTCCGAACCGAGCGGCAAGAGTCCGCCTCCGCTTTTTACGGCGTTGGAATCGGTTGTCGGATTTCCTTCTGCATCCTGCGCCCAGCCCAACGGTGCAGGCAATCCTTTTCTCTGCAGAATTTCAAATTTTCCATAGGCGACAGCAGTGGATGCAAAATCTGCTACAAAAGCGGGCTCTTCCAGGGCAGGAACTGCAACGGCAACGGGGTTGGTTCCCAGCAATTTTTCAAGAGAAAATGTTGGCGCGACAAGCGGAGCCGCGTTGGTCATAGTCCAGCCGATCATATCTTTCCGGAGGGCAAGCATGGCATGGTAACCTGCAATACCAAAATGATTGGAATTCCTGACAGACACCCAGCCAGAACCTACCTTGTCTGCTTTTTCCATAGCCACCTCCATTGCTTTTGGTGCAACAACCAACCCAAGACCGCGATCTCCGTCGACTACGGCGGTACTGGGGGTTTCATAAACCACCTTCACATCAGGTGTCGGATTCAGTCTTCCGTTATCATACAATCGAACATAACCGGCCAAACGGGCGATCCCATGAGAATCAACGCCTCTTAGGTCAGCACTGATTAAAACCGTGGAAGCCAAAGTGGCCTCTTCCGGCGAGCACCCGATTGCCAGAAAAACTTCTTCTGTAAAATGCTTTAAGTAATCAGCCTGATACATATACGTATACTAAATGAATTGCTAATAAAAATATCTAAACCGGCGAAAACGGAAACTTTGCGGTATTTCAGGTTGCAAATATCTGCATTCAACAATCAGGTTACAATACTTACAGGCTTCTTCTGGTCTTTTACCAGGTAAAGCAGATTAAAAAACGATTATAACAACCAGCCGTTTTGAACTTAAAAAGGCCAAAAACCGTACTTTCAACAGGTATTGAGGAGATTTGGAATCTGGAAAAATAATACGGATCAATATGATAAATTTTTAATGGAATCAAAAAATACTTTCCTCAAACGCGTCCTGAGCTACTTCGTACGCGGTCTCGTTCTGGTTGCGCCGCTTTATGTAACTGGCATCATTATCTGGACCGGCGTAGAGTTTCTCGATAACATCATTCCGATCAACATTCCGATTTCCAATAACCAAACGGTATACCTTCCTGGTCTTGGCGTTCTGATCATTTTGTCGGGCATTATTATGCTTGGATTTGTTTTCTCAACGATCATTCCGCAATCGTTTTTCCAGATTACGGAAAGTATCATGCGCAGGATTCCCCTGGTCAGCCTGATTTATTATTCGATCAAAGACCTCGTTCTTGCGTTTGTCGGCGATAAAAAGAAATTTAACAAGCCTGTTCTCGTAACGATGTATAAGGATACCGGCATTAAAAAAATCGGCTTCATCACCCAGAATGATTTAAGTCACCTGAATATTCACGACCATGTCGCAGTTTATATGCCGTTGTCGTATTCACTGTCTGGCGAGCTTTTTATAGTACCGTCAGATAACATTACAATATTGGATGCGACCACAACAGATGTCATGAAAATGCTCGTTTCAGGAGGTGTTTCAGTCAAGGTTCCACCGCATGAAGAAATATCGGATGAGGGATAAATCCGGTAATGACTCAGGAACAACAATGCAATCGAATTACCCGTTTAAAGAATGATTCCCTATCTTTGGACCTTTCTATTTTCTTTATGAGACAAGTTCTGACATTATTGGTTTTATTTATTGTAGGGAATATTCCCGCGTGGGCTCAGGACAATTATGATCCCAGAAAAGCACTTACAAGTGAAGAACTATTTCTTAAACAAGGCAACGGTAACCGTATTGTAGGCGCTCCGGGTCAGAAATATCTTGTTTTAGACGCTTCTCCAACAATTGGCGGATTTCACCGATACCGTTTTTTTCCTGGTGATAATATTAAATTCAGGATGAAAAACGAGACCATAAAATTTAACGAGACCATCGCCACCATCAGTGATTCTTCCTTCGCAATCGCTGTTATCAACGATGCGTTGAACCAAATGACCTATCAGGACATTCCTCTGACTGAAATCAAGCTTATCAAAACGACCAGGCGTATCCCATTCATTTCGCAGGCTGCTCCGCTTCTACCATTGGCAGGCCTGATATACATGGGTGCCGACTTTTTTAACAAAGGTGTTGATAATAAGCGTTATACAACCGACGCGTCAACTTTCGTAGTGGGTGGAGCGTTCATAGTCGCCGGACTTTTTTGTTATAAACTGACTTTTTCAACCTTGAAGATCAATGGTAAGAATAAGTTGAAGGTATTAGAAACTTATTAAATTTCAGAGGCCCTACAAATGGTCTCCTGAGGTATTTGCAAGATATAATTCTGAAATAATTGATACCGTGAAATCTATTTTAGTACATCCGCCCCAGAAGGCAATCCGCGCCGAAATTAAACTGGCGGCTTCAAAAAGTGAGTGCAACCGCGCCTTGATCATCAATGCCTTGACAGGCTTCCAGTGTGAGCTAACCAACATTTCTGAGGCTCGTGATTCGCAGACCATGCTTCGTTTGCTGCAATCAAAGGATCCGGTAGCGGATGTGATCGATGCGGGGACAACCATGCGTTTTCTTACTGCTTATTTTACCGTGACAAACCAGCAGAAACTCATGACCGGCACACCCCGGATGTGTGAACGTCCAATCGGAATTTTGGTAGATGCCTTGGAAGTACTGGGTGCTGAGATCGAATACCAGAAGGTACCAGGTTATCCACCGATGGATTTAAAGGGTTTCAACTATTCAGAAAAAAATGAACTGAACATTCGTGGCGACGTGAGCAGCCAGTATATTTCTGCATTACTGCTGATCGCTCCTTCCCTGCCCCATGGTTTGACAATCAACCTTGAAGGCGAAGTGGGTTCACGTCCATATATCGAAATGACCTTGAAACAAATGGAATATTTTGGTATAAAATACACTGCAGATTGGGAAGAAAATGTGTTGAAAGTAGAACCAGGCATCTATCAGCCTCAGCCTTACGCGATTGAGTCTGACTGGTCCGGTGCGAGTTACTGGTACAGCATTGTGGCTCTGGCAGAAGACGCAGAAGTCGAGTTGCTGGGACTAAAACAAAATTCTTTGCAGGGAGACAGCGCTATTGTTGAGATTATGGCACAGCTAGGTGTGGAAAGCACGTATACAGAACGCGGTGTGCTTTTGAAAAAGATTCCGGCTGCGGAATCTATCGAATGGGATTTCACTAACTGTCCGGATCTTGCGCAAACCGTAGCAGTTTGTTGTGCCATGAAAAATATCCACCTGACTTTGACAGGTATTGAAAGTTTAAAAATCAAGGAAACAGACCGGGTTTATGCTCTTCAGGAAGAACTGAAAAAACTGGGTGCTGAACTGAATGAAGTTGAGAAAGACACAAGATATATTGTTGTCCGTAAAACAGATTGGCAATCCGATTCGATACCATCTATTTTTACATATGACGACCACCGTATGGCGCTGGCGTTCGCACCTGTGGGCATGATTCGTGACATCATTATCGAAGAACCAGACGTTGTTGTCAAATCTTATCCCGGATATTGGAAAGATCTTGCAACTATCACAACCTGGGAAGAAATGCAACTATCCTGAACTTGAAGGGGTCGTTCAGCTTAACTTCTTGGTTTGACTGGCGCCCCCGCACCATTTCCTAACTGCAACACATTCTTCATGATGACGGTCTTAAATTTCCTTTCTTCAATCCCGGTCTGGGCTTATATTATAGTTGCAGTTTTGATATTCGCGCTGCGCGATATTTTACAGAAGAAACATACAATCCAGCACAACTTTCCGGTCCTCGGGCACTTTCGTTACATGATTGAGCAGATCGGGCCAGAGTTGCGCCAGTATATTGTTGCTAACAACCGTGAAGAATTGCCATTTAACCGCCGGCAGCGATCCTGGATTTACGCATCCTCAAAAAAAGAAAATAATTATCAGGGTTTTGGATCAGACCAGGATATGAACGAAGCTGGTTTTGTTTTCATCAAGCCGGCCATGCTCCCCCATCAGCTTCCAAAAGACCATCCGCACCACGCAAACAATGGAAAAGATCCCGATCATTATACCATTCCCTGTGCGAAAGTGATCGGTGCCTACCATAAACGCAGACGCCCCTACCGGCCACATTCCGTCGTCAATATCAGTGCGATGAGTTATGGGTCATTATCGGCAAGGGCGATCGAGTCGATGAATAAGGGTTCTTTGCAATTCGGAAATTATCACAACACGGGTGAAGGCGGACTTTCTCCGTATCACAAGTTTGGCGCTGATATCGTCTTTAATATGGGCACTTCATATTTCGGGGTGCGTGATCAGGATGGAAACTTTGTAATGGAAAAGCTGGTCAGAATGACACAAGAGAATCCATTTGTCAGAATGATCGAATTGAAGCTATCTCAGGGAGCTAAGCCTGGAAAGGGCGGTGTATTACCGGGAAGCAAAATCACGGCGGAAATTGCGGCTATCCGCCATGTTCCGATGGGAAAAGATGTTGTTTCACCACCCTATCACAGTGCTTTTTCTGATGTAAAAAGTATGGTCAGTTTTATTGAAGCGATGGCCGAAGCGACTGGTTTGCCCATTGGAATAAAAGCGGCTATTGGTAAAACCGATATGTGGGAACAACTCGCTGATATCATGGTTGAAACCGGTAAAGGTCCGGATTTCATAACCGTTGATGGCGGCGAAGGCGGAACGGGTGCAGCTCCTCCTTCTTTTGCTGACCACGTGGCGCTGCCCTGGGTTTACGGGTTCAGTACTATCTACAAAATATTCCAGAAAAGAAATCTAACCGACAAGATCACTTTTATCGCTTCGGGAAAACTGGGGCTTCCTGCACAGGCTGTTATGGCCTTCTGTATGGGCGCCGATGTGATTAATGTGGCACGTGAAGCCATGATGTCAATCGGTTGTATCCAGGCACAGATCTGCCATACAAATCGTTGCCCGACCGGAATAACGACAAATAACAAATGGCTTGAATCCGGTATTGATCCGGCGCTAAAAAGTGAACGTTTTCACAATTATATGAAAACGCTTGCCAAAGAAATCATTGAAATTACCAACGCCGCAGGTTACGAACACCCCTGTCAGTTTGGAATGAATGACATTGATATCTCCATGGGCGATAACAACAGGACACTTGCTCTTGCCGATAACTACGGATATTTAAAAACTCCGGTAACTTACAACAATATCCAGGAGCTGCTTGATTGTTCGAATTTGGGTGGAAAAAATGCACCGGTAGAAACTATTGCTTAAATTGGCAACAGTTTCTTTCCTTTAAACGTATGTTTACAGAAGGAGGCTGATACTCAACAAAAGCTGTGGAAATGAATACTAAAATTTTACCGGTTACTTTTCTGATACTTGGTTTGCTGTCCAATATAAGTCAGGCGCAAACGAATCCAAGGTACTTGATTTTATTCAAGGATAAAGTTGGATCACCCTATTCAGTCTCGCAGCCAGCCGCATATCTTTCTGCAAAAGCAATAGCAAGGCGAACCAGGCAAAAAATCGCCATCACGGAAAACGATCTTCCGGTAAACCCAAGTTATGTAACAGCCTTAAAGCAAACCGGCGCCACGGTAATTTATTCTTCCCGATGGTTTAACGGTACTTTGGTAGAAGCCTCGGCAGGCCAGTTAGCTGACATAAAAAACCTACCTTTCTACAAAGGAATAGAACAAAATCATGCGCTCGCGAATCTTACCACAGCTTCTCCGGGATTACGTACCGGCGCCGTTGAAACAGGGAATAAAGCAGTTGCCGACCTGGATTATGGGCGTATGCGTGAACAACTGGCCTTAATGGGAGTTGATCAGCAGCACCAGAAAGGATACCAGGGAGAAAATATGTTGGTTGCCATTTTCGATGCAGGATTTTATAAGGCCAATGAGCTGGAATTCCTGAAGCCGGTGTTTAATGAAAACCGGGTTCTGGATACACACGATTTTATTAGCCGGAATAAAGATGTCTACGATGATGACTCACACGGCCTGCATGTATTCTCCATCATTGCGGCCAATCAGCCCGGAACGATGATAGGCGCTGCTTTCAAGGCAAATTTTGTTTTATACAGAACAGAGAATGTCCTGATGGAAACTCCATATGAAGAAGTGACCTGGCTTCTGGCTGCCGAGCGTGCCGACAGCATCGGTGTTGATGTGATCAATTCCTCCCTGGGTTATAATAGCTTTGAAGGAGAATTTAATACGCCAGAATATAACTACACCTATCAGGATATGGATGGAAAAACAACGATTATTTCCCGAGCCGCCCGGTTTGCTGCGAGAAAAGGAATGCTGGTGGTCAATTCGGCCGGTAATGAAGGAAATAAATCCTGGAAATATATTTCTGCCCCTGCTGATGTTGACTCCGTATTAAGCGTCGGTGCGACAACAATTGATAAGAGTTATGCAGCATTCAGTTCCGTCGGGCCGAATGCCATCGGCCAGCAAAAACCTGATGTTTCAGCAGTCGGGTCCGGAACTGTATTTGGGAATAGCTCAGGAAACGTAGCAACCGGCAATGGGACATCTTATTCATCGCCCCTGATAGCCGGATTAGCGACGATACTCTGGCAGGGTTTTCCCAACCTGACCGCGCAGGAAATTATACAAGCCTTAAAAAAATCAGGACACCTTGCAACCGCTCCCAATAATTTTCTCGGATTTGGCGTTCCCAATGTTACCCTTGCGGCCGAAATAATTACCAATGGTATTGTATTAGGAACTGAACCTGAGATATTGGAGTCTATTGTGCTGTCACCAAATCCGGTGCAGCAGGATCTGACCTTGACTTTTCCGGTTGCTCTGGCAGGAAAAAAATCGATAGTCAGCATTATTTCCCAAAGCGGGCAAACGCTTTGGGAAAAACAGGTACTATTGGATAAAACACTGCCGCTTCAGACCAGCGGATTATCAACCGGTTTATACCTTATAAAAGTAGAAGTGCAAAACCGCAGCCGGACCTTAAAATTTATCAAGCAATAAATACCGGACAATCATTATACATCCTGTTGTTTCGTCCATTGCTATGAACTCAAACTTATCATTGTGACGAAAGTGTTTTTCGCACCATCCGCATCAGCGATTCCGAATCATTATACGTTTCTACTTCATGGATCGGTATCCAGCGCACATCTTTTGATTCACTATTAATAATAAGCTCAGCCTTTGGATCGGCTTCGAAAACAAAACGAATGTCATAATGATAATGGGCCTGATCCTTCACATTAGCTGGAATTAAATGTACATCGACGTCAAATATCCCTTCCTGCGCCAGCTTAAAACTCGCTACACCAGTCTCCTCCTCTACTTCTTTTGAAGCAACATGCAGCACATCCGGATCACCGTCGCAGTGGCCTCCGGGCTGGAACCAGCGATCCAGTTTGCGGTGGTGCATTAATAAAACCTGATCTCTTTCCGGTGAAACAATCCAGCCGGACGCTGTCACATGGCCCGATTGCAAAGTTCTTTCGAAACAATCCGGATTGTCATTCACAAATTTTTTAGTTTCAAGATACATTTCCTGCTCCTCAGCATTTACAGGCGTATAGGCATTCAATAAAGAAAATAAATTGCTTCGTTTCATTAATAGGCTATCTGATTATTTCATTCTAATTTCACCACAAGTTTAATAGTTCAATAAACAAACAGCATTATTAAAATGAAAAAGTATTTATTATCCTTCTCTTTCGCAGCTCTGGTTGCAACAGCTTCGGTGGCGCAGCGTACGCCTCAGGCAAGCCCTGGTGCAAGCATTGTACAGGCCGTAGGAATTACCGATATTACTGTTAAATATTCTCGTCCAGGCATTAAAGGCAGAAGTGTATTTGCTGAAAACTCCCCATTGGCTCCTCTGGGAAAGATCTGGCGCACTGGTGCGAATCAGGCCACAACTTTAGAATCGACAACAGACTTCACCTTTGGGGGCAAAAAGGTACCAGCTGGAAAGTATGCTTTGTATTCGATTCCGGACAAGGCTAAATGGGTCATTATTCTCAACAAGGAAGTCAACAGCAGTTCTGAAAGTTATAAGGAAACAGAAGATGTGGCGCGCGTTGATGTTTCTCCCTTGGCTGGTGAGTTCAAAGAATCATTTGAGATCTCTTTTTCAAGCTTGTCCGACAGCACAGCACATTTAAATATCGAATGGGCAGCTGTGAAAGTTCCGGTAATTATTTCCGTTGCCACACATCAGCTTACGTTGGCATCTTTGGACAAAGCGGTTCAGGACAAACCTGAAGACGTTCAGACCTTACAAAGTGCAGCAGGTTATCTGTTATCCAAAAATCAGGATCTGCCCAAAGCATTGGCACTTACTGATAAGGCGATCGGATTGAAAGAAACCTGGTCAAACCTTTGGACCAAAGCACAGATTCTTGATCGACTTGGAAGAACAGCAGCAGCTTTGCCTCTGGCACAAAAATCTATTACATTGGGGGCAGCGGCACCGGACGGCGCTTACAACTTTTATAAACCTCAGATTGAGAAAGCTATAACCGATATGCAGGCAAAAATTCCGGCAACACCTGCAATGAAAGGGAAAAAGAAGAAAAAATAGAAGATACTAATTAACTGAAAGAGCCCGGTTTTGTGAAACCGGGCTCTTTCAGTTAATAAAAAATGTCATGAACGGAAAAATCGTGGGACTGTCCACTCGTTTCTGACTGCCAAAATTCTGATAACAATGATGACAAGTGACGCGACGATAAATGCAATATTCCGCTCTGCTCCTGCTTTATCTAAGACAAGGTAACAAACTGCGCCGGCCAGACAGGCAGTTGCATACACTTCTTTCCGGTAAATAATCGGGATTTCGTTGTTCATCATATCCCTGACCACACCTCCCATAATGGCCGTAAAAACGCCCATTATTGCTGCAATCTCTGGCCTGACACCAAGATGCAGCGCCTTTTCAGTACCTACGATTGTAAAGAGCGCAATCCCACAGGTATCAAATAAAAACAGCGTTCTGCGAAGACCGATCAGATATTTGTAAAAAATAAAAGTAGTGATGATACCAGCCAGGATTGCGTAGAGAATGGTGATATCGCTGATCCAGACCAGCGGATAACTGCCAAGTAGAACGTCACGCATCGTACCACCGCCGATCGAACAGAGGAAGGCCGTGAAACTGGCACCAAACCAGTCCTGGTGCTGCTGGTCTTTTACAGAAAGAGCGCCGGAAATTGCAAAAGCAAAGGTCCCGACGATCTCTAAAATATACTGGATACTCATTTTGTAAATCCGTTAAACGGCAACAGGCGCTTTAATGCCTGGCCATGGATTGTAGTTTTCCAAAGAGAAATCCTCAAATTCAAAGTCAAATATGCTTCTTACTTCCGGGTTTAATACCATTTGTGGCAACGGACGCAGCGCGCGGCTCAGCTGCAACTGCACCTGCTCGAGGTGGTTAAGATAAATATGGGTGTCACCACCAGTCCAGACAAAATCACCCAGGTCAAGGTCGCACTCTTGCGCGATCATCATGGTCAGCAAAGCATAACTCGCAATATTAAACGGAACACCTAAAAATACGTCTGCACTTCGCTGATAAAGCTGACAGGATAATTTGCCTTTGGTTTCTCCCAGTTCCGTGTTTGGTGGGGCCACATAAAACTGGAACAGTGCATGACAAGGCTGAAGTTTCATCATGGAAAGCTCCGATGGATTCCAGGCAGACACTATAATTCTGCGTGAATCAGGACTATTTTTTAACAGATTAAGGATTTCTTTCAACTGGTCAAAAGATTTTCCGTTAGCTCCTTCCCAGCTTCTCCATTGTTTTCCGTAGACAGGACCAAGATCTCCTTGCTCATCCGCCCATTCATCCCAGATAGACACGCCATTGTCCTTCAGGTATTTGATGTTTGTATCCCCCTTAAGAAACCATAACAGCTCATAGATGATCGATCTTGTATGAACTTTTTTGGTTGTAACGAGCGGAAAACCATCTTTCAAATTGAACCGCATCTGATAACCAAAGACGCTGATTGTGCCCGTTCCGGTCCGGTCTGTTTTACGAACTCCGTTTTCAAGGATATGACGAAGTAAATCGTGGTATTGCTGCATGCTGTTAATATTGTCAGGAAAAAATTCCCTGCGTTTTAATCATAATTTATACGGTTGCAATTTCAACACTGTGTGTGATCTTTGCAAGAGGTTCGAGCTGCGCAGTTGCAGAACAATACTTTTCCATAGACAAAGCGATGGCCCTGTCTATCTTCTTCTCATCCAGATCATTTCCTGCGAATTTAAAAACGAGATGAATGTTGCGGAACGGACTTCTTTTTGTATCCTCCTCCTGGACGCGGTCCCCTTCTGCCGTCACACGAAAATCTGTAATATCCTGTTTCTGTTTTTTTAGAATCAGAACAACGTCAATGGCGCTGCAACTTGCCAATCCCATGAGTAGCAACTCCATAGGCCTTACACCCAGGTTATGTCCACCAATTTCGGGTGAACCATCGGTATGCACTTTTACTTCTGACGATCCTGTGCCTTCAAAATGAAATGCATCATTCACGCGAACCAGTTCTACTTTCATATTAATTTTAATTGATTCTCTGCTCCTTACCGGATTATAATGATCTGACGGATATTACAACTTAAAAGTTCAAATATACTCGATCGCCGCCGAAACGGCCATTTTAACACAAAAATTTAAAATCAGCATATAAGCTAGTATATTCGTTCACCTAACGATTTTACTACTCATGCATAGAACAAATATTATCCTGGTTTTCGTTTTACTTTTTTGCTTTAACTGTAAAAGTGAGCAGGATCAGACAAACCCTGCATCTGATAACGGGCTTATAAATAGTGATTTAACAGGTTCTTACACAGGCTATAAAACTTTTAACAAATCGCGTGCAGATTCGGTGGCTGTATCGATAAAAGTTGAGAAGAACGCGGAAAACAAATATACTGTCACCGAGATCACGCCCTTTGCACATTATTTTGTTGTTGATATGGCAGGATTAAATTTCACATATGACCGTGGCATGGGCGAGGACGATTGCGGCGCTACCAGCATAACAGGGAATGGTTATTTTAAAGTACCTGATCTATACATCATCGAAACGACCAGGTGCGTTAAAGCTAATTTTCCTGATGAACATGTTGTATACCGGGTTTCCAAAAAATAAATTCACAAATTAAACTACTCAGATCATGTGGAAAGAGGAAGAAGATAAATTAAAACGTACTTTCGTTTTCAAGGATTTCAAGTCCGCATTCGCGTTCATGACAAAAGTTGCCTCCGAAGCAGATCGTCTTGATCATCATCCCTGGTGGTCAAATGCGTATAACAAAGTGGAGTTTGAACTGTCCACGCACGATGCAGGCGATAAGGTAACGGATAAGGATAAACAATTGGCGGAACTGATAGATGCCATTTATACAGACGCGGTTTAAAACAGCGGTGGCGATCCTTGATTTCGGGAATGATTATAAAACACAATAAATGAAACTTTACATAGTACCAACGCCAATTGGCAATTTGGAAGATATTACCCTTCGCGCAATCAATGTTTTAAAAACAGTCGACGTGGTCTTGGCAGAGGATACCAGAACTTCAGGCTCCCTGCTGAAACACCTGGGAATCAGCAAGCCTATGCACAGCTATCATATTCATAATGAACACCAAAGTATAACCCGGATCATTGAGCGGATGCTGAAGGGTGAAACGATGGCACTGGTTTCGGACGCTGGAACGCCGGCGGTTTCAGATCCGGGATTTTTATTGGTAAGAGAATGTATCAAGTATGGCATCACCATCGAGTGCCTTCCCGGCCCGACGGCTTTTGTCCCTGCGCTTGTCAATTCCGGATTACCGAGCGACAGGTTTACTTTTGAAGGGTTTCTACCTCATAAAAAAGGAAGACAAACCCGATTGCAAAATCTGGTAAATGAAGACCGCACAATGATATTCTACGAGTCTCCCCACCGGTTGTTAAAGGCGCTCCAGCAGTTTTCCGAATATTTCGGACCGGACAGACAGGCATGTGTTTCGCGGGAACTCACTAAAATTTACGAGGAGAACGTTAGAGGAACAGTGCAGGAGATTATCGCCTATTTTTCAGAAAAAACAGTAAAAGGCGAGATTGTAATCATCGTCGGCGGAAAACCTGACGAAAAGAAAAAATCTGCCGGTTATGATGATGAAAACTAAGATGTCGAATTTAAAACCCTCATATAAATTTCCTTTTTGGATGCTGATACATGATGCTGAGTACCTGTTAAAAAAAACAGGTTTTTGTCTTATCCTACTTTTTGTTCTGCTTGTTTCCGGCACAAAATCTTCCGCTCAATTTGGAACGTTAAGTCCCCAGGCAAAAGTGAGTCTTGTTACTATCGGGCCCGGCCAGGAATTATATTCCGGATTTGGGCATAGTGTCTTATGGATCTATGATCCGGTAACAGGTCTTGACAACGCATATAACTACGGCACCTTTAGTTTTAAAGAAGGAAATTTTTACGTTAAATTTTTGCGTGGCACGCTGCCCTATACCCTTTCCGTAGCACCCCTGACACAACAGGCGCCATATTGGCAGGAAGAAAACCGTTCGATCAAGGAACAGGTCTTAAATCTCTCTGCGGCTCAAAAACAGAAATTATTCAATGTCCTGGAAACGAACTATCTTCCGCAGAACCGGAAATACCAATATAAGTTTTTTTATGACAATTGTTCAACCCGCATGGTCGATGTCCTGAAAGCTGCGGTGGGCGACAGTTTACAGTTTCCCGGATACACCAAAGATACCCTTAGCTTCCGCCAATGGATCGACAGATATGCCTTCAGGCAGAAACCCTGGTCCGACTTTGGTATGGACCTGGCGATAGGCGCGCCTTCTGACGAAATAGCGACACCGGCTCAGGCTACCTTTTTACCAGATAATCTGAGCAGTGCTTTTGACGATTCCAAAATAAAGGTGGGCGGTCAGTATCTGCCACTCGTTTCATCAACGAGAGATCTTTTCGTTGCCACCCCTGTCACTGAACAGCCCTGGCTTACACCGATGGTTTTTTTCTGGACCCTGGCTTTGCTGGTTTTAGCCTATACTTACTATCAGACAAAAAAAGAAGTTCTCAACTTTACATTCGATAAAATTCTTTTTACTATTGTTGGGTTGGTAGGCTGGCTCATTCTGTTGCTTTGGTTTGGTACCAATCACGGCGTGACAACCTGGAATTATGATATACTCTGGGCCTTTCCGCTCTGGTTACCCCTGATCTGGTATATTTCAGAAACCAAGAAGCCGGCATGGTTTCAGTTTGTACTGATCATCTATGCCATCATGGTAATGGCAGCGACTGCCAATCTTGTAAAACATAATTTTGTGGTGATCCCAATCCTGCTGATTATCATCATCCGGATCTACTACATAAATAATTCACTTTCTAAAATCCCGCAAAAAGGATAATATACGCATGGATCTGGAATTGCTGACAAGACAAACGATAGAGATTGTAAGACAGGCCTCCGCCTTCATTCAGCGAGAAGCCAAATCTTTTTCACGAGAAAAAATCGAATACAAAGATCTGAACAACCTTGTCTCTTATGTGGACAAAGAGGCAGAAAAACTGCTGGTTGCGGGTCTGAGTCAACTGTTGCCCGAAGCAAGTTTTATTACAGAAGAAGGAACTACCGGTATGGAGCCTGATCCGGAAGCACTGAACTGGATTATTGACCCCCTGGACGGAACAACCAATTTCATCCACGGGATACCGGTATATTGTGTCAGCGTTGGATTGGCAAGGGGCAAACAGCTACTTGCCGGGGTAATCCACGAACCCAGTCTCGACGAAATCTTCTATGGCTGGAAAGATGGTGGCGCATGGTGTAACGGCGAAAAGATGCAGGTATCTAAGGTACCATCATTGCAGGAAAGCCTGATCGCTACCGGCTTCCCCTATTACAAATTTGAAAAGCAGAAACGGTACATGTACATTCTGGAATTACTGATGCAAAAAACGCATGGTATCAGAAGAATGGGCGCGGCGGCTGTCGATCTGGCATATGTAGCAGCTGGTCGGTTTGACGGGTTTTACGAATACAACCTCAATTCCTGGGACATGGCAGCTGGTGTGCTACTGATCAAAGAAGCGGGCGGTACGGTCACAGATTTTAACGGCGGAGACAATTATCTGTTCGGCGGCGACATTATCGCAGCTTCGGGTGGGCATGCCGAGCTGGTCGCCACGATTAAAGAAAACTTTTAAGCTGCATCAAAAGTAACAGGCATTATTTTTTGTTGCATTGTATTATCTCATAAAGACATTCACCATGGAACTTGAACAACTGCGTTTTCCGATAGGACGATTCACCCCAAAGGAAATTTATACGCCGGCAGAAATCAAAACCAATATTCAGATCATCAGTGCACTTCCTTCAAAATTTATCAATCTGCTGGGAGGCTGGGATAATGACAAATACAATACGCCATACAGACCTGACGGCTGGACTGTCCGACAGCTTATCCACCATGTGGCCGATAGTCATATGAATGCCTATATAAGGTTCAGGCTGGCATTGACAGAGGACAACCCTACTATAAAACCTTATGAAGAAGCACTCTGGGCGGAATTGCCTGACGCCAAGGAAGCACCGGTAGAACTGTCACTGCAGCTGATCCGCTACATTCATTTACGGTGGGTCCTGCTTTTGAATTCTTTAAGCGAATCTGACCTGGCCCGCACGTATGTTCATCCGGCAAATCAAAGTATCAATCGCCTCGATGCGGTCATTGCAAATTATGCATGGCATAGCGAGCATCATTACCAACATGCTTTTCAATTGGCAGCAAGGAACAATTGGTCCTGAATATCTGTTTCAACTGCATGATACAGCAACTTATCGTTTTCGCTTTATTCCTCATCGCAGCGGGGTACATCGGATGGAAAATCTGGAAGTCTTTCGATAGCGGTAGTGGCTGCGGTAAAGGCTGCGGATGCAGTACGGATAAAAAAATTGCTTAAAAAAGGCAGACTGATCAGGGATTTGAGCGGTCTGCCTTTTATATTTTACAAAGCGCCTGCTTTGATTTCCTCCACTACATTCGGATCCAGCAAAGTCGAAATATCCCCGAGATTACCGATCTCTCCCTCTGCCACTTTTCTCAGTATACGACGCATTATTTTTCCTGACCTTGTTTTCGGAAGACCTGCCACAAACTGAATTTTATCCGGCTTGGCAATAGGTCCTATGAGTCTTGAAACAGTCGCAGCAATATCTTTACGCATCATTTCAGGATCATCAGGTTTGCCTTCGGTAATAATATAAGCATAAATCCCCTGCCCCTTGATCTCATGCGGATAACCAACTACTGCGGATTCAACGACGCCAAGATGCATGTTAATTGCATTTTCTACTTCGGCGGTACCAATCCGGTGCCCTGAAACATTCATTACATCATCAACGCGACCCGTAATTCTGTAATTTCCGTCTTCATCGCGCAAACATCCGTCACCGGTGAAATACATTCCGGGATAGGTTGAAAAATAAGTCTGTTTGCAGCGCTCGTGGTCTCCATAGGTCGTTCTGATGATTCCCGGCCAGGGAAACTTAATACATAAATTTCCACTGACACCATTTCCTTCAATGATCTGACCCTTTTCATCAACCAGAACAGGCTGGATACCAGGCAAGGGCAACGTAGCATAAGTCGGCTTTTCGGGCGTAATGCCAGCCAGTGATGAGATCATAATGCCACCCGTTTCAGTTTGCCACCAGGTATCGACCAGCGGACAAATGCCTTTACCAATATTATTTTTAAACCAATGCCATGCCTCCTCGTTGATCGGCTCCCCTACCGAACCTAACTTTTTCAGTGAAGACAGATCATTGTCCTTCACATAAGATAAACCAAAACTCATCAGCGAGCGGATCGCAGTGGGGGCTGTGTATAAAATGTTTACTTTATGTTTGGCAACAATCTGCCAGAAACGGCCTGCGTCAGGATAAGTAGGTACTCCTTCAAATATCAGAGAAGTGGCGCCATAACACAATGGCCCGTATACGATGTAACTATGGCCAGTAATCCAGCCAATGTCGGCGGTACAAAAGTGAACTTCGCCCGGCTCATATTGAAATACGTTGGCGAAGGTATAGGTTGCAAAAACCATGTATCCGCCAATGGTATGCACGACGCCTTTAGGTTTTCCGGTAGAACCGGAAGTATATAAAATAAAAAGTGTATCCTCCGCATCCATCGGCTCAGCCGGACACACAGAGTCTACCGTTTTTTCTTCTTCTTCCCACCACAGATCACGCCCTTTAAGCATCGAAACAGGTGTGCGAGTACGCGTCATGACAATAACGTTCTTTACCGTTTTGCAAAGGTCAAGCGCGTTATCAACAGTTTCCTTCATTGGAATAACTTTCGGCCCGCGGTAGGCACCATCCGAAGTGATCACCATTGTACATTCGGCGTCATTGATACGGTCAGCGATCGACTTTGCCGAAAAACCTCCAAAAACAACCGAGTGTACAGCACCTACGCGTGCGCAGGCAAGTACGGCAATGGTAAGTTCCGGAACCATCGGAAGATAAATACAGATCCTGTCCCCTTTTTTTACGCCATGTTTCTTTAAAACATTGGCAAAACGGCATACCCTGTCATACAACAGGTTATAGGTTATCGTTACGGCCTGATCGTCCGGATCGTTTGGTTCCCAGATAATGGCAGGCTGATCTCCTTTGTCAGCCAGATGCCTGTCCAGCGCGTTTTCAGTAATGTTTAGTTCTCCGCCTTCAAACCATTTAATACCCGCCTCGGCATAATCTCCGCTCAAAACTTTTTTCCATGGTTTGCGCCATTGAAACTGCTGGCCGACTTCGGCCCAATAACCTTCGGGATCGTCCACACTTTGCTGGTAGGCAACCTGATACTCTTCAAAGGTCTTAATTTTCATGATTTAAAAAGGTTAACTTAGGAAATTGCTATAATAACCGACAATTTATAATTTTCATTTGGTTCGTCCAACTTAAAATAAAACAGAATGTTCGCAGAAGATTGACTCTTGAAAGGTATGGCACGTATATATAGCTCAGATTCAAAGGAATCTATTTTGAAGTAGTATAAAGGCGAATTTTTATAAATAAAAAAAGAGTACTTTCGAACTTAAAAACAGGGTTAAAAACCTGCAAAAGACAGGCAATAATGAGCGAAACTTCATCAGATAAAAACATATCCGTTATCGGATTCAGCGAGGCTGAACTTGATTTTATACAAAAATACAAGGATGAAGATGTTACAAAACTGATCCTGAAGTCTGCTCATTTCAAGGATATTGACGTAAAGAAGCTGGCATCCCAAATCCTTTCGAGGCAGAAAGCTGCTAAAAAATTACCTCAATGGTCAGCAGTTAAGAGGCTTATTTTCCCCCCTGCACTCTCTGTTGAACAGTCATCCTCGGAAGCTACTGCAAAATATAAATCTTCATTAATTTCTGGCCAGACGCTGATTGATATTACCGGTGGCATGGGCGTCGACTCTTTTTACCTGAGCAAGAATTTTGACAACGTTTATTATTATGAACAACAGGAAGAAGTAGCCAAAACGGCACTTTACAATTTTGGTCTGCTGAACGCAAAAAATATTACCGTCCGCAACCAGGACTCAATCGCTTCACTTTCAAATGTCAACTCTGAGGTCGACTGGATCTATGCAGATCCGGCACGCCGGGATGCAAACAGACAAAAAGTAGTGCTTTTATCGGACTGTACCCCCGACATCAAATTTCATTTGCCGACATTGTTTAAACATACTTCAAACATTCTGCTGAAAACTTCACCGCTGCTGGATATTGACCTGGCAGCACTTGAATTGAAATCCGTGAAGGAAGTCCATGTGATTGGTTATGAACACGAGTGTAAAGAATTACTTTTCGATATTAATAAAAACAGTAATGACGGAGATTTTCTGATTAAAGCACAGATTATAAACGCGGAGGGAAAGGTCGTTCAAAGTTTAACTTTCACCAGAAAGCAGGAACGGGATGCCGAGGTTATTTTTAGTGAGCCGCTGCGTTACCTTTATGAACCCCACCCGGCCATATTAAAAGCGGGTGCATTCAAATATCTCGGAATTGCCTTTCAGGTAAAAAAACTGGCTATGCACAGCCACCTGTATACATCTGAAAATCTTGTTGGCGATTTTCCCGGACGGATTTTTGAGATAACCGGCGTTTCAAAACCGGATGCGAAAGAACTCAACTCCTATCTCCCGGACAGCAAAGCAAATCTGACCATTAGAAATTTTCCCGCAAAAATTGATGACCTGAGAAAAAAGTGGCGTCTTAAAGAAGGTGGTAATGTCTACCTTTTCGCTACAACACTTTTCAATCAGAAAAAGACAGTGGTGGTGACCAAAAAGCTCTAATGTCTATCAATTTTTGACTTAAATTTAAAAAAATGAAATTTCAGATTCGTTTGGCTATGTCAGCATGCTTGCTGGTCATGGCCCTGTCCTTAAACGCTCAAACCATTTCTCCCGGCAAACAAACCATTGATAAGCAGGAATACTTCGGATTGAATCTTAACCAGAATATATCAGAAAAATATCTCAGCAAATATTGGGAGAGTTATCTGGAAAAATTTGGGAAGGTCAAAAGCAAGCGCCGTGTGTATAGTATTGAGAAAGCTTCTATTCCTTCGGTTTCAAACGCGCCGGTACAATTGACCAGCCAGATTAATTCCGGAAAAGATTTGTCCCAGGTATTCCTGGCACTTTATGTGAATGGACAATATGTGACAAATGCTTCGGATGACACTTATAAAAATGCAGAGAATATGCTAAAAGATTTTTCTGATTTCGCTGGTGTCCGTGAAGAAGCGCGTGTGGCAGATGAGATTTTCACAACTTCTGAAAAAAATTACCAGAAACAAACAAAAGAGAACGACAACACGGCGAAGGAAATAGAAAAAACAGAAAAGAAATTAGTAGAAATGCGTGCGGAACTTGAAAAGAAAAAGCTGGAAGCAAGTAATTCGCTGGTCGACTTACAAAACAAGCAGCGAACACTCGAAGCTGCGAAAAGCCGTGTTAAATAAACCGGAATGTTAAGGTGATCCTGGAAACGGGGTCGCCTTTTTTTATATTTTAAATCAAATCAAAAGCCCTTGCGTATTCGGAAAAATCATATGAGGAACTGATACTTAACTTTCGTTTGATGTTCTTGCGGTGTGCATCCACGGTGGCAGAAGCAATATGGAGTGTATTACCGATATCCGGCGAACTTTGTCCAAGAGCAACCAGTTTTAAAATTTCTTTTTCTCTTTTTCCGAGCTTACAAAACTTCTCATAATTGTTTCTTAAAAAATAGTTCTCCTTCAGAATCCGCTCTGCTTTCGAGGGCATGTGTTTCATGTCGTCAATAGCCGTTGCAGTCGTGATGCTGAGGTATGGCGCACCATGCTGATCCTGCATAAAAATACGGGTTGAACTGATATACCAGGCCCAGTCCTCGCGGTTTGCATGTTTCACCTGCTGCAAATAAGCAATACTCTGTTCCATATCATTTTTAAGCAGCATTCGCTTGTATTTTGGCCAGTAATCTTCTGAATCTTCCAGATTAAAAAACCGGTACTGGTACTCGGCTTTGATGCCCTGCAATTCCTCCAACGTCATATCCAGCAGTTTCAATCCTTTCGGCGACATGTATATCACTGAAAAATCCTGGATCTTGTGAATGATCACGATAACGGGGAGCTTGTCAGCTATGGCATCTATGGCATTGATCTGCGTAGCAATGAGGCTTTCCAGAGATTCGTCGTGGAGCATAAGTAAACCGATTTAGAAGCGTGGCTGGTAATGAAATATATCACAAATTTTTAGAAAAATCCAGCGCGTTCAAATTTTTTGAACAAAAAGATAGCGGACAGTAAAGATACTGTCCGCCAATGTTGTCGGTATATAATGTCCTGTTATCTACCTGAAGATTTGTTCATATTCTGATTCGGAAAATCCAAGGGAAACTACCTTCCCTGAAGCATCCTCTACAAGTGGTCTTTTGATAACAGAATTTTTTGAGACCATCAGATCGATTGCAGAATTTTCATCAGTCACAGCTGCCTTTTGTTCATCTGACAACTGCTTCCAGGTAGTACCTGCTTTATTGATTAGCCTTTCCCAAGGATAATATTCAAACCAGCCGGTGATCTTGTTGGGACTTATGCCCTTCTTTTTATAATCATGGAAAGTATAAGCAATGCCATTTTCATCCAGCCAGGTCCGGGCTTTTTTTACAGTATTACAATTCGGGATTCCGTAGACGGTAAACATAATAAAAAGAAACTGATGCGATTGGAAAATTCAATTTAAGCGGCGATAACTTCTTCTTCAATGACCTTATCAGATAATTGCATTTTCTCATCGTCCAGCTCACCTTCCCAACGCGCGATTACAGCAGTTGCAAGGCAGTTTCCTGTCACATTGGTTGACGTACGGGCCATATCCATAAGCTCATCAATACCCATCAAAAGTAAGACAGGCCATTCGGGCATACCAAAATTTGCGATTGCACCCAGCAAAATAACCAGCGTTGCACGCGGAATGCCAGCGACTCCCTTACTGGTCAGCATCAACAAAAATACCATCGAAAGCTGCTGCCCGATGGACATATCAGTCCCCGTCGCCTGGGCAACGAAAACGGTAGCAAGTGAAAGATAAAGCGTTGAACCGTCCAGATTGAAACTGTAACCGGTTGGCATCACGAAGGAGACAATCTGCCGCGGAACACCAAACTTTTCCATTTTCTCCATAGCCTTGGGCAAGGCAGATTCGGAGCTTGTCGTTGCGAAAGCAATGGAAACCGGTTCAAATATATTCTTCACAAATTTGATAATCGGAATACGTGCGAAAAGCATGATCGGGACAAAAACCAATAAAATAAATGCTGCAAGTGCACAGTAAAGGGTAGCAAGCATTAAGGCAAGGTTGCGCAGTACGTCAATACCCATGTGACCAACTGTTTCTGCGATGGCAGCCCCCACGCCGATCGGAGCAAAAAGCATGATGATCTTTGTGAACTTAAACATCACTTCTGCAAGTGTTTCAATTCCTGCTACAAATTTTTCCTTCTTAACTGCCGGAATCAGGGCGAGGCTTATGCCAAACAGCACACTAAAAACAACGACCTGAAGTACTTCTCCATGATAAATCGACTTGGCTATGTTTTCAGGAAAGGAATGTACGATGATATCCTGCCAGGTTTGATCAGCAACCTTAGGCAGCGCGGCATTCAGGTTTGCGGGAGGAATAATGCCTTCACCTGGTTTAAACCAGTTTGCAAAAAACAATCCGATCAAAAGTGCGAACGTAGTAACAACTTCAAAATATACCAGAGACTTCCAGCCCATACGCCCCACCTGTTTCAGGTCAGAGTGACCTGCTATCCCGGTAACAAGCGTTGCAAAAAGAAGCGGGGCAATTACTGTTTTAATCATCTGAAGAAAAATCTGCCTCAAAAAATGAAGCCCGATTCCAATCTCAGGAAAATCGTATCCTATTTCCGTCCCGACAACCATTGAAATTAAAATCGAAGTAGTCAGGTTCTTTTTAACAATCGCAAAAATAATGAGACCAGCCAACGCAGTCCAGCGAAGGCCTACCAATACATCTGTGGGAATAGAAATAATTTGGTAGGCGTTGAGTACTGTGGCGAGCGCAGCAATGGTGATAAGAGCCAGATTTACAATAGTAATTTTGTTCTTCATAAAAGAATTTTGGGAATGACGTAACAGTTTGGAATGGTAAACTTAGCTAAATTCGAATAAAGGCTTGCATTAAAGTTGTCTACAAATTCAACCTTTCACGAAATAAATCCTATACATTGTACGATTTAATTGAATATTTGTATTATTTTTTTTAGCTTTCTAAAAATAATCAATTGTTTATAAATTTTTCAACCTTCAACATTAATGGGCCCCAGACTTATTCTCGAAAATGAATTAGAACCAATATTTTTAGGCAAGTTTCCACCTTTTCCGGATGACGTTAAAGAATTTCTGGTTAAATATGGTCCTTACTTAATCCTCTTCGGCGCTATATTCATGCTCTTTGGTCTTCTGACTGCGTTCGGAATCGGAACTGCGGCCATTGGCATCGGCGTCATTGCTTATGGGAGTGGATTTATGATGTACGTTTCATTGCTGATTGCGACAGCGATAGCAATTATGTATCTCATGGCTTTTTCGCCTTTGCGTGCCCGTAAAAAAGCAGGATGGAATCTTATGTATTATGCCCTTTTGCTGAGTTTACTTTCAAGTCTGATCCAGCTCGCCATTCTCTCTGTTATTATTGGAGGTGTTTTAGGGTTTTGGGTTTTGTTTCAGATTCGTGATAAGTATACTTTATAAATTTCATTTTTGCAGTTTTGGAGAGTAAGCAGAAATCTGCTTACTCTTTCTTTTTTACCACTAATCCGCATAAACAGGCATTTGTCAATTAACGCCTTTGTAAACGACGTGATACTTTGCATCTTTGGAACACAGATCAAGATAACCGGACTGCATTTATTTCCAATTGCAGGTTCTTAAACGTCATTAAAGTCATTTTCCGATATAAGAATGAATATTATCGAAGTACAAAACATCACGAAGGATTATTCCAGCCATCGTGCGCTGGATGATGTAAGTATCAATATTCCTAAAGGTTGTATTTTCGGACTTTTAGGGCCTAACGGGGCAGGAAAAACCTCATTGATCCGGATTATTAATCAGATAACCGGCCCGGATTCAGGCAAAGTGTTTTTTGACGGTAAACTCCTTGGCCCCGAACATGTGTCAAGAATTGGATATCTGCCCGAGGAACGTGGCTTGTACAAAAAGATGAAAGTGGGCGAACAGCTTCTTTATCTTGCACAGTTAAAAGGCCTCTCTAAGAGTGAGGCAATGGAAAAACTTAAAATCTGGTTTGTCAAATTTGATATCAAAACCTGGTGGGATAAAAGTGTTTCTGACCTTTCGAAAGGTATGCAGCAAAAAGTGCAGTTTGTTTCAACCGTCCTGCATGAACCGGCGCTGATCATTCTCGACGAGCCGTTTTCCGGTTTTGATCCAATTAATGCCAATCTGATACGGGATGAAATCCTGGAATTGAAACAAAAGGGCAGCACAATTATCTTTTCAACACACCGTATGGAAACGGTAGAAGAGCTGTGTGATCATATAGCACTGATCCATCGGGCTAAAAAAGTCCTCGACGGACCGAAAATGGTTATAAAGGAGCAGTTCAAAACAAATACTTTTTTTGTCGAATATCGTGGACAACTGAGCGGATCCTCCCATAAATATCAGTTACAAAAAACAGTAATGCTCGAAAATGATTTTTTGCGCACTGATATTCATCTGCCAGCTTCCGTAACGGCTAATGAACTCTTGGCCGATCTCCTGCCGCAGGTAGACATTCGTGCATTTGGAGAGAACATACCTACGATGAGTGATATTTTTATGCGGGCAGTAAACGAGATCCCGGAAGCGTAAACTTCGGCAGCTGCTTTAACTACTCTCTAAAAAACTTAAAAAAATGAGGAATATATTACTTGTTATTCAAAGGGAATACATGGTAAGAGTGAAGAAAAAGTCATTTTTAATTATGACCTTCCTCGCTCCACTGCTTTTCGTTGGCGGTTATGCATTGGTGATCTGGATGGCGGTAAGCTCCGTCGACAGCAAAACGGTTCAGGTCGTCGATGAAAGCGGACTTTTCACGAACGAATTTAAAGATTCTGAATCACTGAAATTTTCGTATGTGAAAGGCTCCATCGATTCCGCCAAAGCACAGTTCAATGATGGCCAGGCCAATGCGCTGGTTTTCATTCCCGCCAATGTCATTGCATCGCCAAAAAGCGTAAGGATTTATGCTGCAAAAAATGTCAGCATGGATCTGAAATCAGAAATTGAAAAAGTGATTGAAAAGGAAATCGAGAATATCAAGCTTTCACAGGCCGGTATTACGCATAAGATCCTTGAAGATTCTCGTGTCAACGTAAGTTCTGAAACGATCAGCCTCAGTGAAGAAGGCGAGAAAACGAGCAGTTCAGGCGCGGCTACTATCATTGGTGGCATTTGCGCCTTCCTTATCTATATGTCCGTCTTCATTTATGGAACGCAGGTGATGCGCGGGGTAACAGAGGAGAAAACCAGCAGGATTGTTGAGGTGATCATATCTTCGGTAAAACCTTATCAGTTGATGATGGGGAAAATCATCGGGGTTGCGCTTGTAGGTTTGACGCAATTTATCCTTTGGATCTTCCTTACGGTTTCATTAACCGCTCTTGCCACAACCGTCCTCAGCTCAAAAATGCCGAAAGACTCTGCACAGATACAGCAGGAAATGAGCAAAATGCAGAAAGGAATGCCGGCGTCCAATATGCCGGGGGGCAATGTTGACAATCCGGTTGCCGAAGTTCTTGGAGCCGTCAGCAGTCTGAATATCCCTTTAATCCTTGGGTGCTTTCTGTTTTATTTCCTTGGAGGATACCTCTTTTACAGCGCACTTTTTGGAGCAGTTGGTGCTGCGGTAGACAACGATTCGGATACGCAGCAATTTATGCTGCCGATTACCTTACCGATTATTTTCTCCTTTGTCTTTGCACAGTTTGTTTTAAGGGATCCGGACGGAAATCTTGCCTTCTGGACTTCCATGATTCCTTTTACTTCTCCGATCATCATGATGGTCAGAATTCCTTTTGGTGTTCCCGCATGGCAGATCGCGCTTTCCATGATGTTCCTGATACTCGGGTTTATCGGGACAATCTGGGTGGCATCAAGAATTTACCGCGTCGGAATCCTGATGTATGGTAAAAAAGTGACTTACAAAGAGCTGGCAAAATGGATTTTTTATAAAGTCTAATATTATTATAATGCTGGTTTTTATTGTGCCTCCGATACATTTGCGCTTTGATTTTTGTGCAGAAACGTACCGGAGGCTTTTCCTTTAACACTTTTTAAGACTGCCTAACCCTTGCCATTGAGGTTATTTTGCTAATTTTGAGGCGCCGATTAAATATGCAGTTATATTTTGGAGCGCTCCGGCCATCTTGTACCGGGTTGCCTCCCGATCTTACCTGTAAACTTATAACCATAAATTATTATAATGACCCGTTTCAACCGTTCCAACAACCTTACGGGTTGGATTGTTTTCGCGATTGCATTTCTTACATACGCCCTCACCGTTGAACGAACGGCCAGCTTTTGGGATTGCGGCGAATTTATTGCCTGCGCATTTAAACTACAGGTACCCCACCCTCCCGGAGCTCCGTTTTTCCTTTTAATAGGAAGGCTGTTCTCTATGTTTGCCTTTGGTGACCTCACCAACGTCGCTTACTGGGTCAATATGGTTTCCGTTTTGAGTAGTGCATTCACAATTCTTTTTCTTTTCTGGACAATCACCCTGCTTTCGCGTAAACTGATTGGCAAAAATGACGAAGAACTGACCCAAGGCGATATTATTCTTCTGATGGGGTCAGGTGTTGTGGGAGCTCTGGCTTATACCTGGTCAGATTCATTCTGGTTTTCGGCGGTTGAAGCAGAAGTTTACGGGATGTCTTCGTTTTTTACAGCGATCGTGATCTGGGCTGTTTTCAAATGGGAGCGTATCGAAGATCCTGCTGCTGAAAACCGCTGGTTGATTTTCACGGCATATCTGGTCGGTTTGTCAATCGGAGTCCATTTGTTAAACCTGGTTACTATTCCAGCCCTTGCGCTTGTTTATTATTTCAAAAAATATCCAAAGCCATCCGTGCTGGGAGGTATTGTCGCCTTCGTCGGAGGGCTCGTTATACTGGCTATTATCAATTCAGGAATTATTCCGGGTCTGCCAAGTATGGCTGGAAAGTTCGAGATCTTCTTTGTGAACACACTCGGGTTACCTTTCAAATCCGGTGTTATATTTTTCATTGTTCTTTTTCTTGGTTCATTGATCTGGGGAATTATTTATTCTCAGAGAAAAGCAAAGGTACTTTTGAATACAGGGCTTCTGTCTCTGGCTTTTATATTGGTAGGTTATGCGTGTTATCTGATGGTGCTCGTACGTGCAGAATATAATCCGCCAATCAACGAAAACAATCCTAACGATGTCCTTAGTTTTGTTTCTTATCTTAAAAGAGAGCAGTACGGCAGCCGGCCTTTGTTATTTGGTCCTTCATTTGTTTCCCGCCCGGTAAGCCAAAAACGCGGCGCGCCGATGTACCGCAAGCAGGATGGGAAATACACCATCTACGACTACCGCCCGGAATATGAATATGAGCCGGGAAGCAGCATGTTATTACCTCGTATGTACAGTACCCAGGGAGGACATCCGCAGTTATACCAGCAAATGACAGGGTTGGCAGAAGGTCAAAAGCCTACCATGGGCAACAACCTGAATTTCATGTTCTCTTACCAGATCGGACACATGTACTGGCGTTATTTCCTGTGGAATTTCGTTGGCCGTGAAAGTGATGAAGAAGGTGCAGGAAATCTGCTTCCATGGGATGCATTCAAAAAATTCCCGTCCATTATCGAAAACAATAAAGCGCATGACAACTTCTTCATGCTTCCTTTTATACTTGGTCTCTTTGGTATTGTCATTATGTATTTCCGCCGCCAGCGAGACCTTCTGGTATTGGGATTATTGTTTTTCCTGACTGGTGTAGCTTTGGTGATTTATCTTAATTCACCTCCGACAGAACCACGTGAGCGTGACTACATCTACGTAGGGTCTTTCTATATCTTCTGTATGTGGATCGGATTCGGCGTGATTGCTCTGGCTGACGGATTGAATAAATTTGTGAAAAGTGCGACAACACGTGCAGGCGTCGCTACGGGGCTGAGTTTGATCGTCCCGGTTATTATGGGTGCTAAAGGCTGGGACAACCACAACAGAGACCACCGTTATCATTCTGTCGATTTTGCGAAAAACCTGCTAAACTCCTGTGCTCCGAACGCCATACTTTTCACAGGTGGCGACAACGATACTTTCCCGCTCTGGTATGTACAGGAAGTCGAAGGTTTCCGTACCGATGTGCGCGTTTGTAACCTTAGTTTGTTGGGTACAGACTGGTATATCGATCAGATGAAGCGTAAAACGTATCTATCAGAAGCACTTCCAATCTCGCTGGGAAAAAATAACTACGCATTTGGGAAAAATGATATCGTTCCTTTTTATGAAATTCCGAGTGTGAAGGACGGCATCAACCTGAAAGAATATATTGGTCTGGTAAAACAGGAAAACAAAGCGATTCAAGTGCCACTAACAAGCGGCGATATGACATCGATTTTGCCTTCCTCAGTGTTATTCCTGCCGGTTGATACGGAAGCTGTGAAAAAGATGAATATTATCAAAAGTGATCTGCTTCCTTATCTGAGCGATTCAATCAGCTGGACAGTTGGTAAAGGTGACTTATACAAATCAGATCTGATGATGCTGGACATGATCGCAACCAATGACTGGAAACGTCCGATCTATTTCTCGTCAACACTGGGCGGGTCTAGCTATTTGAACCTGAAAGAATATATGCAACTGGAGGGATATGCTTACAGACTGCTTCCTGTAAAAGTGCCGGGTGCAACAGACGGTTATGTAAACTCTGCCGTGATGTATAATAACCTGATGAACAAAATGTTCTGGAGAGAGCTGGACAACGCAAATACTTACTACGACAATACGTACCTTGGTTCGCCTATATTTACGGCCCGTATCGCTTTCCTTCGCCTGACAGGTCAGCTGATTGCGGATGGTAAAACAGAAGAAGCTAAAAAAGCCATGAATAAGGCACTTGCTGTGATGCCGGATAAGAGTATCCCGTACGATCAGATTTCATCCAATTTTATCGGAACCTTGTTTGATTTGGGAGAAACTAAAAAAGCACTGGAAATTGCTGAAACAATGGCATCCCGTTCCGACGAGAACCTGACCTGGTCTAAGCAGAATCCAACTACCAAACGGCGCGACAGCCAGGTTGATCTCTACATTTTACAGACAATCGTGCATGAATGCCGCGAAGCAAAACAGGAAGTTGCCGCCAAGAAATACGAAGCAATTTTCCAGAAACACCTCGCCGCATTTAACATGTATGGCAACAGCGGGCAGTAAAAACGGAATAAATAATTAACAAAAGAGGGCTGTAAATCAGCCCTCTTTTGTTATAATCGTAAGTTTTTATATTTAATGTCTGTAAAAATTACTAATTTTAAGTTCAACGGTATGAGAATCAGTAATCGGTATTTCTTGAAAAAGCTTAATTTTCATGCCGACCTATGCATAAAATATTCTCGTTACTTTGTAACTACAACATTATCAGTGAGCGAACGTATGATGCGGTTCTCTCCAAATTAATCACATCAGAACTTCCAGAAAAGACCACTTTCATCTCTCCTGAACGACCTCAGGAAATGGTTCATTTTATATCCGAAGGAATTACCAGAAACTTTTACAGCCGTATCGGGCAGGAATGGACCAATGGCTTTGATACTGTTGGTGATTGTATCATGACATCGTCAAACTTTATCTATGATCAGCCTTCGATTGATTACGTAGAAACCTGTACGAGTGTTGTTCTGCACAGTATATCCAAGAAAAATTTCAGGTATCTGATCTCGCACTATCCTGATATGGAAAAAGTATATCAGGAGATTATGGGAAGAAGATTGATCAAACTTGAAAAGCGTATGCAGGATTTGTATATGCTCACCGAAGAAGAATTGTATCTGAAGTTTGACCGGGATTACGCCGACATCCAGCACTTGATAGATGATCAATATATTGCGAGTTACCTGCGCATGAGCCTGGCCACTTTTACGAGGGTAAGAAAAAAACTGGAAATGGAAAAACGCTCTAAACTGATCCACGTCTAGAATTGCAGCCATTCATGAAGGATTATAAAATTATATTACTTTTTCGTGGATTCTGACGTTTCAGCATTAATATCGAAGATTGTTGGGTTAAATTAAAGGAGTTGTTGCTAGCTTTGAGCCGATCGAAATATTTTACTCATCGTTATGACAAGCATAAATCAGAAAAAAGGAATTTTTTCTAAAACCTATTATTTAATTTCAATAACGTTCGTTTCGCTGGTAATGCAGTCGTGCAGCGAGACCAGCCCTGCAGCTTCGGGCGTGCAGTTTCTGGTTACGAATAAATCTGCGGACAAGGTAAGCCGGCTGACGATCTTAGTAGAAAGCGGCGATAGCCTGCCGCGTATGGCATTTGACTCGGCTTATCTGACCAATATCCCCGAAAACCTGGCTGTCAGACTAACCTACGATATCAGCAAAAATGTAGCGGAAAAAGGAATGTACCGGCTGGTGGCCACTGGTTCGGGGAAACGATGGAATCAAAGCTTCGGAAAGTTTAATGGCAAAACCGATGAAGATCCGGATCATAGTTACAATCTTGAAATCAGAGGAGATTCGGTGATGGTCATCCCATAAAGAAAACGAGAAGCCTACACTTCTCGTTTTCTCACTTTGTTTTTACTGAAGAGAAACCTTTACCCACACCAGGCGGTGATCGGAACTCGATTCCCGTTTCTCTACCAGCTCCCACATGGGCTCTCCCTTGGCAGGCCAGAAAACCCCGCTATCCAGAATTTCGAAGCCAAAGCGCGACGGCAGTACATAATCTGCACGCATCCGCCAGAATGCTGTATGATTTTTTGAAAACGGATTGTTGGGTGAATGTTCTGCCCCACCTTTGCTTGCCGGTGTATTTGCACTGTTCACTTTGGGACTTGACAGAAGTGATCTAATGCCCTCGGCCACTGCGTTACCCTCTACAGGCGATGCATTCTGATCTCCCAGAATGACAAACAACGATTGATCAGCCAAGCCTCCTTTTTTCCCTTTATCGTCATAGATATAAGCATTTCCGGCGTCGCTGATATAATCTTTCCAAAACCGGATTTCGTCATGGTTCCTTTTTCCATTCCGGTCTTCGGCTCCATCAAATGAAGGTGGTGTCGGGTGACTTGCCAGAAAATGAATGGTCCGGCCTCCAACTTTCACAGGCACGTCCCAGTGGGATTTGGATGATAACGGAAATTGTGCCCATGCGTCAGGCGTATACCAGTCGCTTCCATCCGCCTTGACCGTCTTCAAAGCGCCCGGCATATCTTTCCACTTAAAATTTTGAAACGTTCTCACCTGAGCCAGATCAATGGGATACTTTGAAATCAAAACCATGGCGTACTGTCCCGGATATACACCATATCCCCAGGCATCAGCGCCCGTTTTGCTTGCTACGCCATCATTGTCAAGGTCGTAAGGACTTGGCTGTCCTGTATTTACCGTTCCGTAATAATAATAGGGATAGGTTATGGCCTCAGCCTGATCCTGTCCTTTTTCCAAATATCCTTTGATAAATTGCAAAACGCCCTGTTTCGGATCCTTGATGTAGTCAAATTCGTTGAGCAGGATCACATCCGGTCTCACGGTCTGAATAATCCTGGCAATGTTCTTAATTTGTATATTTTGACCTGATGCCAGTTGTTCGATCAATACTTTTTCCGAAATTCCGGCAGTACCTTTTTTAACATAATTCTCTGCTTCCATACTTACGTTGTAAGTAGCAAAGGTAAGCGTCTCCGGCTTCTTCTGAGCCTCGGCAGTTATTCCTGAACAAAACATAGCCAAACCAAGTGCAGCCGTTTTAATGATTTTATGAGTCATATATTTTTATTAAATCGATCCGCAAAGATAAATCTGCAAAGCGACTAACTGTTCGGTGTCGCATTACATTTATATTAAAAAATAAAACGAGCCGGACTCACGATGGATCCGGCTCGTTTTAATACGTTCTTACAAATTTATCAATGAAAAAAGTCTTTCATTTTATCGAAAAATCCTTTTTCATTCTTTCCTGGTTTCGGTTGGAAGTTAGGAGAATTCCGAAGTGATTCCAGGGTTTCGCGCTCGTCAGAGGTCAATTGCTGCGGTGTCCATACGCTGATATGAACCAGCTGGTCTCCTTTGCCATAACCATTCAGATCTTTGATCCCTTTTCCTTTCAAACGCAGAATTTTGCCTGCCTGCGTTCCTGGCTCAACGGTGATTCTTGCTTTTCCATCTATCGTTGGAATTTCTGTCGAAGTACCTAAGGCTGCGTCTACAAAGCTCATATGCATGTCAAAAACAACGTTATTCCCGTCCCGTTTCAGATTTGGATCTTCTTCCTCCTCGATCACGATCAACAGATCACCAGCGACACCACCTCTTGAAGGTACGTTACCTTTTCCCGACATGGACAGCTGCATACCTTCTGCAACACCGCCCGGAATATTCAGCGTGATCAGATCGTCCTGCAATAAACGTCCTTCACCCGCGCATGCATCACAACGTTCGCTGATAATTTTCCCATCTCCATTACAGGTTGGACAAGTCGTTGTAGAAACCATCTGGCCCAACATCGTACTGACTACTTTCCGTACCTGACCAGTTCCGTTACATCCTGTACAAGTCGTCAGTGAGGTACCGTTCTTCGCTCCGTTTCCTCCGCAAGTGTTACAGCTGACATGACGTTTCACTTTGATTTTCTTCTCAACACCATTTGCAACCTCTTCAAGATTAAGCTTCAACTTAATTCTCAAATCAGATCCCCGGCGGACCCTGCGACCGCCGCCGCCGCCGCTTCTTCCAAAAATATCACCAAAGGGACTTTCTCCTCCCCCGAAGATATCGCCGAACTGGGAGAAAATGTCATCCATTGAGAAACCGCCGCCGCCAAATCCTCCGGCACCAGCTCCTCCGCCTGCACCACCTACGCCGGCGTGACCAAACTGATCATAACGCTGACGTTTGTTTTCGTCACTCAGGATACTGTAAGCTTCCGCAGCTTCTTTAAATTTATCTTCGGCCGTCGGATCGTCCGGATTTTTATCAGGGTGAAATTTGATCGCCAGTTTGCGATAAGCCTTTTTTATATCGTCTGCCGCTGCGCCGCGATCAACACCCAGAACCTCGTAATAATCTCTTTTCTTTGCCATTTTAATGTTCAAATGAGTAATGTATGCAGTCTTTACCGCAGTAAAAATTAATAATGGATGTCCGTTACAGCATACATTACCATTATTGTTTTGATATGATTACGCCCCAACAATTACCTTCGCGTAACGAATCACTTTATCGTTCAAGAAATATCCTTTTTCAATTTCATCAATCACTTTTCCCTTCTGATCCTCGGTTGGAGCCGGGAACTGGGCAATAGACTCGTGCAGTTCAGCATCAAACACTTCCCCTTTCGACTGCATCGGTTTCAGACCTTTCGATTCCAGCGTCTTATACAACTTGGTATAGATCAAATCCACACCTTCTTTCAAAGCATCAATTTCAGTCGAAGAATCGAATGAAACTTTGGCACGTTCGAAATCGTCCACAATCGGAAGGACAGACTTTATAACATCTGCACTCGCGCCCGAAATCATTTCCAGTTTTTCCTTTGCTGTGCGTCTGCGGAAATTTTCAAAATCGGCATACAGACGAAGATATTTATCCTTCAGTTCTGCAACCTCAGTTTTATGTGCTTCTGATGGATCGACTTCTTCAATTTCTCCGATCACTTCACCCGCATTATCCATTGGGAGGCCATTTTCTGCAACTTTTTTTTCTTCGTTTTCCACATTGTCAGTGTTTACTGAATTGGCATCCTCATTTATTTGGTTTTCCATGTCCATTTATATGTTGTCTTCTGTATTTTTCGGCATAGTTTTCCTGCACTAGCATGAATTTTCATGTACCACAGTACACTAAATTACTTTGCCAGCACTAAAAAAACTGACAAGATGACATTCCGGCTGCATTTCGTAACTTTGCAGGATGACTACGGAAGATCTCATACGTGCGGAAAGGAGCCGGATTATTAAATCAAAAGCTGCCGAAATCGGTTTCGATTTTTGCGGAATATCCAAAGCGGAATTCCTCGAAAATGAAGCACCCAGGCTGGAAAACTGGCTGAACCAAAACAGCCATGGTGCAATGGGTTATATGGCAAATCATTTTGACAAACGGCTGGATCCCAGAAAATTGGTTGACGGCGCAGAAAGTGTCATCTCTGTTCTCCTCAATTATTACCCCTCAGAACGGCTTCCTGAAGGTGCGGATGATCTTAAACTTTCTAAGTATGCTTATGGGAAAGACTATCACTTTGTGCTGAAAGAAAAACTTCAGCTTTTGGTGGAAGCGATCGAGGAAGAGATCGGTGAAGTGAATGGCAGAATTTTCGTTGATTCTGCCCCGGTGATGGATAAAGTCTGGGCAGCGAAAAGCGGTCTGGGATGGGTTGGCAGACATTCAAATCTGCTTAACCGAGACATGGGCAGCTTTTTCTTTATTGGAGAAATCATCTGTGATTTACAATTGGCCTATGACGGGGCAGTAAAAGACTTTTGTGGTACCTGCACGCGATGCATCGATGCATGCCCTACCGATGCCATTACCGAACCCTATGTTGTGGATGGAAGTAAATGCATCAGTTATTACACGATCGAATTGAAGGATGCAATTCCGGATGACGTAAAGGGAAAATTTAATAACTGGATTTTCGGCTGCGATATTTGCCAGGATGTTTGTCCATGGAACCGGTTTTCCAAGCCGGCTAAAATTCCGGAGTTCGCTCTGTCTCAGGAATTAGCGGGTTTTAAAAAAAATGATTGGGAAGAAATCACCGAAGATGTATTTCGGGAACTGTTCAGGCGCTCGCCTCTCAAGCGAACGAAGTATGCAGGTTTAAAAAGAAATATTGACTTTCTTAAACCGTTACCTAAAGAAGACGTCTGATATTTTTGACGATTATCAGTGACTTTGGATTCCTTTTGATGACTGAATAAAACACTCTGATATGAGAAAACAATCCGTCAATCTTTGGGCTGTGTTGGTTTGTGTGGTAATCGGACAGATCATTCCAGCCTTATGGTATTACATCTTTTCTGAGGAATGGACTGCTTTAAATGGTTTGGCTAACCAGCCCATGCCATCGGCAACCGGCCCGGTCCCCTACCTTTCCAGTATAGTCTCCACTTCGTTTATGGCTTATACGGTGGCCTGGGTTTTCACTAAGATCCCAATCAAATCCGGTTATATCGGCTTTTTAATCGGGTTGCTTTTTGGTACCGTTTTCGTACTTTTTGAGACTGTGGTTAAAGACATGTTTTCTATGAGACCGCTGGAATTATCCCTGATTGATGGCGGGGTAAGCGTTGTGGTATACAGTGTAACCGGCTTTATATTAGGTGCATGGCGGAAATACGAGTAGTTCATGATCAGAATCATGGTTGTCTGGCATTATTCTTTAAGATTTTTTAATACGTTAAAAGAACAATCTCGGTATATTGGCTGAACCAATTTACTCCACGAAACCAGATTACTATGAACCGGATACTGATTCCTATCGACTTTTCTGAAAATGCTGAACGCGCGCTGGCCGCAGCGAAAATTATCGCAGACAAAGAAAAAACAGAACTCCTTATACTGCATGCTTATCAGCCTTATATTCCCGACGTAAGTGTGATGCCGGGAAGTGTGCTGCCAGGCATCGGGTCGCCAGATTATTCCTATATCGGCGATGACCTTGAAGCCAATTTCCGCCACCAGCTGGATGGTTATGTCTCAAAGGTTAATGAAGAAGGTTATAAGGCAGAGGCGATCTGGTCGGTTGGCGGGGTTCAGTCTGCTGTGGAAGATGCCATCAAGGAGTATTCGCCGAATCTGGTCATAACTGGAAGAACAGGAACAGGCGGATTTCTTGATAAACTGATCGGCAGCTCGGCTACCCATATCGCCATGCATTCTCCGTGCCCGGTGATGATCATCCCGCCCCAGACGGAGCCCAAAAAATTCAATAAAGTGGTCTACGCCACGCAGTTTGAATATGCTGAGAATGATATTCTTCGTGAGGTTTTCATCCTGATGAACCATCTGGGAAGCAAATTGACCCTGCTTAAAGTAAACGCTGACTCCCAGCCGGATATCCAGCCAGACAACCAGTATCTCAACGACATCAAAGCAGAGTTTATAATCGGTGAGCAAGAAGTTGTCTACAGAAACGCAGACAGTGTGCTTGACGGGATAGAAAATTACTGTGATGAAGTCAAAGCGGATCTTTTGATTATGTCAACAAGAGAGCGGTCATTTATTGAGGAATTTCTTATCAATCCGAGCGTGACAAAAAAACTGGTTGTGGATACACATGTTCCATTATTAATTTATCACCTTCGTCAATAATCTGGTACGCCAGAACTTAATCCATCCAGGTAATATCGTCTTATTGTAACAGAATGTCGAAACGGAAACACCGTCCAAAACGGGAGAATTTACTGACTTCACCAGGCACTCTAACCTATATCGGGCCTGAAAATGAGCTAAAAACGAAGGTTCGGAAAATTCAGTACAACGAGAAATTCTATAAAAACGAAGCGGTTACCAGCCTAGCTGAGTGCGCATCAAATCCCAATATAGAACCGCATATTACCTGGCTGGATGTAGATGGAATCCATGAAACCGCTCTGGTTGGCAAAATAGGCAATCTATACCATCTCCATCCGTTGATATTGGAAGACATAGTCAACACGGAACATAAACCAAAACTTGAAGTTTATGATACGGGCTATATTTTCCTTACTTTAAAAATGTTGCACGTTGACGCTGAGGAACCGCTGGAAATTTCGTCAGAACATGTAAGTTTCGTAGCAGGCAAGGATTATCTCATTTCGTTTCAGGAAGAAAGATCAGACGATATTTTCAGCCCGGTCATTGATCGGCTCAATGCTTCGGTTGGAAAGACACGGAGAAACGGAACGGATTATCTGGCCTTCGCACTCATGGATGTGATTGTAGACAACTATTTCCTGGTATTGGAAAAGTTCGGAGAAAAGCTCGACCTGGTCGAAGAAAGTATAATCAGTGGATCCAAAAAAGAATCTTTAAATGATCTGTATTCTTTGAAAAGGGAACTGACCTTTGTAAGAAGGGCAATATGGCCGCTGCGCGATATGATCAATCAACTGATCCGTGAAGACAATTCCCTGATCAGTAAAGAGGTAGTGCCCTACTACCGCGATTTATATGATCACACAATGCAGGCAGTAGATACCATCGACTCTTACCGGGAACTTCTGGCCAGTTTGGCCGATGTTCATCTTTCTACAATCAGCAACCGTATGAATGCGGTGATGAAAACACTGACTATTTTTTCAGCCATCTTCATGCCGCTGACTTTCATTGTCGGCGTTTACGGAATGAATTTTGATAATATGCCTGAGCTCAAAAATCCAAACGGTTATTATTATACCTGGGGTGTTATGGGCCTTGTGACCGTCGGAATGATCTTGTATTTCAGAGCTAAAAAATGGATGTAAAAAACGATACTCCTCCGGCAGCTCCCTGACCGATCTACTTTATACGAAAAACCGGAACAAAAACATCATTCTTTAATACCTTTGCGCTTTGCAAATACCATTGGAATGATTCTTACAGAAAATACTACCGCATCCATACAGACCAGGGCGAGCTACCTGCTTACCGACAGCCGCCAGCTTTCACTTCCTGAAAAAAGTATATTTTTTGCAATCAAAGGTGAGCGCCATGACGGACATCAGTTTGTTAAAGAACTTTATCAGAAAGGTGTAAGAGAGTTTGTTGTTGAAGAAAAGTCTTTGGATGATAGGTTAAGGGCCGATATAAATACCTGGAAAGACGCAACGGTATGGACAGTATTTTCAAGTATCAGGGCACTGCAAAAAGTAGTCGCAGAGCATCGCAGTCAATTTTCTATTCCGGTTCTGGGCATCGTCGGCAGTAATGGAAAAACGATCGTTAAGGAATGGCTTTTGCAGTTGGCAGCGCCCGGACAGCGAATTATTGCCAGCCCCAAAAGTTACAATTCTCAGATTGGTGTTCCGCTTTCAGTATGGAATTTAAAAAAAGAACATACACTAGCCATTTTTGAAGCCGGAATTTCCCGTGTCCATGAAATGGAATATCTGCAGGCTGTCATGCGGCCGACGGTTGGTATTTTTACTAATATCGGTTCTGCGCATGATGATGGATTCCGTAGCCGCAAACAAAAGATCACCGAAAAGCTTCGCCTTTTCACAAAGGTGAAAACGCTCATTTACTGTAAAGATTACACGGAAATCGATGAGGAGATTTCGCTGATCCTTCGTCCTGTAAATCCATTTCTTAAGACAATCAGCTGGGGAAGTCACACGGACGCGGATATCAATGTTTCATATGACTCCGAAGGTGCCAAGACGATCATAAAACTGACTGGCTCAATTGTAAATTTAAAGTTTGAGACAAACTTTCGTGATGATGCATCCCTGGAAAACCTTACCCATTGTATTATATTTCTTCTGGATTTCGGGCTGTCGGCTTCCGTGATTCAGGAAAGAATAATATCACTCCGCCCGGTTTCCATGCGTTTGGAATTAAAAGAAGGAATTAATAATTGTTATGTAATCGATGATACTTACAATAATGACCTGCAAGGCCTGACGATGGCGCTAAACTTCTTGTCTCAGCAGGAGCAACGAAGCCACCGAACGGTAATCTTGTCCGACGTGCTGCAATCAGGACAAGTTCCTGCTGAATTGTATGGAATAATTGCGCAGTTGCTTCACGAGAAAAAAATCGACCGGCTGGTCGGTATCGGTAGTGAGTTGAGCCGGCAGATCAAGCAATTCGATTTGCCTGAAATCAGTTTTTACAGCGACACAGAATCATTTCTTAAAGAATTTCCGTTTCATTCTTTAACGAACAGTCTGGTACTGGTGAAAGGCGCCCGTACCTTTTCTTTTGAAAAAATTGTGCATCGTCTCCAGCAAAAGGTCCATGGGACGGTTTTGGAGATCAATCTTGATGCACTGACTCATAATCTGAATTTTTACAGGACAAAGATCGGCCCAGAAACTAAAATTATGGTGATGGTAAAAGCCTTCGCTTACGGAAGCGGAAGCTCTGAAGTAGCCAGCTTATTGCAATACCATCGTGTGGATTATCTTGGCGTTGCCTATGCAGACGAGGGTGTTGTCTTGCGGCAAAGCGGTATCACGCTGCCAATTATGGTTATGAATGCTAATGCAGCGACATTCGATACGCTTCTGCAGTACCAACTCGAACCAGAGTTATACAGCCGCAGAATACTTGCCGATTGGATAACCTATACCAATCACAAATCTGATTCTTCCGGCATTCCTTCTGTTCACTTGAAGCTGGATACCGGTATGCATAGACTTGGTTTTGTGGAAGATGATTACGAATGGCTTTGCCAGCAGCTTTCTGCTAATCCCTATATAAAAGTATCGACAATTTTCAGCCATCTGGTTGGCGCAGATGAAGGAATACATAATCATTTTTCCAATCTTCAATATGAAAGATTTATTCAAGGCGCCTCTAAAATAGAGGAGACTCTCGGGTATAAGGCAACAAAACATATCCTCAACTCCGCCGGTATTGTTCGTTTCCCCGACTTTAAACTGGATATGGTCAGACTGGGGATTGGTTTGTACGGCGTAGAGGCAACGGGACAGGAACAGCATTTTTTACAATCTGTGGGCACTTTAAAAACCGTCGTTTCGCAAATTAAATACCTGGCCGCAGGCGAGACCGTTGGTTATAGCAGAAGAGGTATTGTTGACCATGATTCAGCCATTGCAACGCTGGCAATTGGTTATGCTGACGGATATGACCGAGGGCTGGGAAATGGTGTCGGACAGGTTTACGTGAACGGGACATTGTGCCCGACCATCGGAAATGTATGCATGGACATGACCATGGTGGACGTGACAAACGCTGAAGTCGAAGAAGGTGATGAAGTTATTATTTTTGGGAGCCAGCTGCCGATCACGGGCCTGGCTGAACGCATCGGTACCATACCTTACGAATTGTTAACAGGAATCGGAGAGCGCGTCAAACGGATTTTCTTCAAGGAATAAAAGACAAAAGCTGCCGGAAAAAGTCCAGGCAGCTTTTGTCTGTTTGATATAATAGTCTATTCAGTGATATGCTGCTCCGATTCAGTAGGCTGCTGTCTTGCCAGATCTTCTTCAATCGTATCTGCCGGTTTTTGGTCCGGCACAAAAAGCTTTACTTTCAAAACATCCTCCAGGGTTACGTCAAAAAATGCCTTATGCACATTTAACGGCTCTTCGTCAGGCTCCTGGCATTTAACGTAGGTCCCATCTTCCTGCATCTCATAAGCATTAACATTATCCAGCAGGCTGAAATACAAAATGTGGATTGCTTCCTGTTTTACACGGATATCAACAAGCTTAAAAAGTGATTCGATACGGCGGTCAAAACTTCGGACCATTGCATCGGCACTGCCTCCATAAACCAGCGGCTCACCGTTTTGATGAAAATAAAAAATTCTTGAATGTTCAAGGAAGTCGCCTACAAGTGAACGGACGGAGATGTTCTCACTCAATCCTTTCCTTCTCGGGCGAAGACAGCACATTCCTCTGACGATCAACCTTACGGGAACACCAGCCTGCGACGCGGTATAAAGTTCCTGTATGGTTTCTCTGTCTTCCAGCGAATTAATTTTTATACATATACCGCAAGGCAAACCGGCCCTGGCATTTTCAGCCTCGTTCCGAATCAATTCGATCAGTTTATTTCGCATGTAACGCGGTGCTGTTATCAGATTCTGATACTCTGTCGGACTGGAATGACCGGTAATAACGTTGAAAAACTCCGAAATATCTTGAGTATATTCTTCATTGGTGGTCAGGAGACCGGTATCGGTATACAACCTTGACGTATCTTCGTTGTAATTTCCGCTTGACAAATGCGCATAACGCAGCACCCGGTTCCCTTCGTTGCGAACGATGAGCAACAGTTTGGTATGGGTTTTCAGCTGCCCGATCCCATATATCACAAAACAGCCTGCTTTTTGCAGACGCTGCGCTTCACGGATATTATTCTCTTCGTCAAAACGCGCTTTTACTTCAAACAATACTGCAACATGTTTACCATTCTCGGCAGCACGCAATAAGGCGTCTGTAACACGTGAATTTTTAGCCAGACGATAAATCGTCAGTTTGATGGAAAGCACTTTGGGGTCGTCAGCAGCCTGTTCCAGCAACTGAAGTACCGGCTCAAAATTGTTATATGGGTGGTGTAAAAGAATATCCCGTTCTTTCATCGCTTCAAAAACATCAGGAATCCGCTCCCTTTCCAGACCAAGCGGCGGCACCGGAGGATGTACCGGTGGGATCTGATCCTTGAATTCAGGGTGTTTTACAATAGCCCAGAGCGATGTATAATCGATGATTCCCTGCACTTTGAATACGTTGTAATCGTCGATCTCCCACCTTTTCTTGATCAGGTTCAGCAGGTCAGGATTGGTGTCTGGTTCTATGGCCACACTAACGACACGACCTAAGCGGCGATTTTTAATTTTTTGCTTGATTTCATCAATAAAATCGGACTCCATATCGTCACTCTCTTCCAGAGAAAAATCCCCGTTTCTGATGATGCGGAAAAGGTTTGTTGAAACGATATCAACATTCCGGTATAATTTGTAGATGTGCGCTCTGACAATTTTTTCGATCGGCAGAAAAAGTATCTCTTCCTCACGTTCAATAACATAAAAACGGGGTAGATTGAGCGGCAGCTGAACAAATGAAAGCTTGCGATCTTCCTCAGAAGTAGTTCCTTTCACCTGCGTGATCACACCCAGGATCAATACCTTCGCCAGCAAAACAGGAAAGGCATGGGTGTAGTCAAACAACATGGGTGTAAGCATCGGATACACGGTCCGCTCAAAATATTGCTCAATTTCAGATGTTTCTTCTTCTGCAATATCTTCCATACCGATCACGCGGAATCCATGCTGGGAAAAAAGCGGCTGAAGCTGATCGGTATAACACTCATTCTGCAGACGAACAAAATCGTGCAGTTCTTTCATGAGCATTTTCCGAAACGGAATTTCCCTTAATCCTGAGTAGTCAATACGCTCCTTGCCATAGTCCAGGTAATTGTATAAACTTCCCAGACGAATTGATAAAAATTCATCCAGATTGGATGAAGTGATCGCCAGAAACTTTAATCTGTCAAATAAATTTCGGTCCTCATTTTTTGCCTGATCCAATACCCGGTCATTAAATTTCAGCCAGCTAAGATCCCGACTGATAAAATCACTCTGCTGAACCAAAGAATTAACTTTTTCGGTAGGACTTACAAGTTTCGTTTCATCCATGGCAGTTTCCTTTGGATTTTTAAAAAAAGAAAACAAACCTGAAAGGCGTCCTCTTTTTTCGCTGTTGGTTATAGGGTCGGTATGGCCAGGCATAATATAATAATTTTAAGCGATTCCTGCATTTAATGATTCACAAAATGCAACGAATCTGATTATGTATTGTTTTTAGTAAGATGAAGTTTTTGTTAATTCTTTTTTCAAAAAAAACGGATGACTGAACATAGTCAGCCATCCGTTTTCCTTAACTCGTGACGAGAGCTGACTGTTACACGTCTACACGAGCATATTTTGCATTCTTCTCAATAAAATCGCGCCGCGGCCCCACTTCATCTCCCATTAGCATAGAAAATAAATGATCTGCCTCAGCTGCTGATTCCACCGATACTTGTTTCAGGCTTCTTCCTTCAGGATTCATCGTCGTGCTCCACAATTGCTCGGCATTCATTTCACCCAAACCTTTATAACGCTGAATGTTCACCAGGTCTTCACGGCCATTACCGATCGCCCTTACTGCTTCCTCACGCTGTTGTTCTGTCCAGCAATATCTCTCCTCTTTTCCTTTTTTAACAAGATACAAAGGCGGCTGCGCAATGTAGATATAACCGTTATCGATCAATATCTTCATGTAACGGAAAAAGAAAGTCAGGATCAGGGTACGAATGTGACTACCGTCAATATCAGCATCCGTCATGATCACAATCTTGTGATAACGAAGTTTGTCAATATTTAACGCCCTTTCGTCACCGTCTTTTCCAATCTGCACACCCATCGCGGTGAACATATTTTTAATCTCCTCATTTTCGTAAATCCTGTATTCCTGTGCTTTTTCAACATTTAGAATTTTACCTCTCAATGGCAAAATAGCCTGGAAAGCGCGGTTGCGGCCCTGTTTGGCAGTTCCACCGGCCGAGTCCCCTTCGACAAGGTATAACTCGCAGACTTCAGGATCTGTTTCAGAGCAGTCGGAAAGTTTTCCCGGAAGCCCCGTTCCTGACATCACATTTTTACGCTGTACCATTTCGCGTGCTTTTTTCGCAGCGATACGCGCTTTTGCGGCAAGGATTACTTTGTCGATTATCGTTCTGGCCTCTTTTGGATGTTCAGCAAGATAGGTATCAAGCATTTCAGCAACCACCTGGCTCACCACACTCACAACCTCCGAGTTTCCAAGTTTTGTTTTTGTCTGTCCTTCAAACTGAGGTTCTGCTACTTTAACAGAAATTACAGCTGTAAGACCTTCACGGAAATCGTCTCCACTGATCTCGATCTTTTCCTTCGCCAGCACTCCTGACTTATCCGCATAGTTTTTAAGCGTTCTTGTCAAAGCAGAACGGAAGCCCTGTACGTGTGTACCGCCTTCGATCGTGTTAATATTATTTACGTAAGAAAAAACATTTTCCCCGTAAGATGTATTATACATCATGGCAATTTCCACAGGAACTGTTCCTTTGGTATTTTCCATATAGATCGGCTCAGGAATCAACGCCTGACGCGTTCCTTCCAGATACAATACGAATTCATTCAGACCAATTTCAGAATGAAATTCTTCACCGCGTGGAACACCGTTTTCGTCCAGTTCACGTTTGTCCTCCAAAGTGATGCGAATGCCTTTATTCAAAAAGGATAATTCACGAAGACGCGTGGCAACAGTTTCGTATTTGTATTCCGTAACCGTAAAGATCGAAGCATCCGGCTTAAAGTGAATAAACGTTCCTGTTTTTTCAGATTCTCCGATCACACGTACAGGATACAAAGGCTTGCCTTCGCTGTATTCCTGCTCAAATATTTTACCTTCTCTATGAATTTCTACCCGTAAGTGGATCGAAAGTGCGTTAACGCAGGAAACCCCTACACCGTGCAAACCACCAGAAACTTTATAAGTGTCTTTGTCAAACTTACCACCTGCGTGAAGTACGGTCAAAACAACTTCAAGCGCTGATTTCTTTTCCTTGGCCATCAGCCCGGTTGGAATACCCCGGCCATTATCCTGAACAGTAATGGAGTTATCTTCTTCAATCGTAACGTTGATGGTGTCACAGTAGCCCGCCATTGCCTCATCAATGGAGTTATCAACGACTTCCCATATCAAATGGTGAACACCTTTAAAACCAGTATCACCAATATACATGGCCGGACGCTTACGTACGGCTTCTAAACCTTCAAGAACCTGGATGTTATCGGCTGAATAATTATTTACTTCAATCGCTGTTTCGTTTGCCATATAATTTATTTTACTCTACGATAAAAAGTGCCCATTCAGGGGCTTTTTAAACACACAAAGATACGATTTTTCCGCCTCTTTTCCTACTGGTTTAAAAGATTGATTTCTGCACTTTACTTCTTTTTAAAATATTTTGGTTTTATTCCCGGAAAGCAAAAATCAGATGCTGATTCCGATCCTGTTCCAACCAACGCTTTGAATAAAACCCGGGATAAAAATTCATGATTCCGTCATGCGGCCACTATGCGCAATGCCCCCTTTTAATTAGAAAAAGAATAAAATAAGATTGATAAATATAATTGTATACCAAGTACTTAGCAGGCACATCAATATCGTCTGCAAGCGATTCAGAGCATCAGGAATTAAAATCCCGGTTTTAAACGAAGCCTGCAGTATCGACAAATGCGCTCCCGTAAATACAAAAAATGCGATAGGCTGAAATATTCAGCCTATCGCATTTTTTGTATAAAACCTATATTGCTATTTTTCCATCGGATGTTCTTTCAGCAACTGATCGGGCGAATAGAAGTCCACCTTCGCCGCCGTTGCTGCCCTTACTTTTTTAACACGGTCGGGAAGAATGGCCGAACCCTGATTTCCAAACGAATTTCTTACGTAGGTCAGCACCGCAGCCATTTCGTCGTCATTGAGCAATCCGCCAAAAGGAGTCATAGGTACCTGTCCGGGATATTTTTTTCCACTTACTTCAATCGGTCCTAATAAACCCTTTAAGGCAAGTTTAATCAACCGATCTTCACTGCCCAGAACCCATTTATTAGCCGTCAACGGGGGAAAGCCGGAAGCTGTCAAACCTTTTCCGTCTGCCTGGTGACAAGTGGTGCAATACCCTTCCTTGGCATAAATCACTTTACCCGCGTTGAATAGTTCGAGCTCCTTTCCTTTCAGTGCAGATTTAGCAACAACCTCTTTCTCCTGTTTTACAGCAACGCCATTTAGGTGCGCGACGGCCGTTTCATAGGCATGGATGGTCCATTCGTCAAGCGGTTTTTTCTTTGCTTCCGCCAGGATGGGCAGGCCCTTTTCTTTCCCTATCCAAGACGCCGCCACAATTGCAGCGAGCCTTACACGACTGTTTTCATCCTGAGCGGCCTGCATCAACAGCGCAGCCTGATCGGGTACCTGGTGTCCGGTATAACGTACCACATTCACCGCAGCCGCTCTTGCATGGTAATCCTTGGCCTTCAAAACCTGTTTTAGAAGCTTTTGATCCACTTTATCCATGCCCCAGCTTACCCATAAACCTTCAAGCAGGTGGTGTTCGTAGCGTGGATCATTTTTATCCAGTTTTGCTACCCAGGTATTTAGTTTTGACAAAACCTGGTTAACATCACGGCCGCGCAATTCCCGCCGCGTCCGGTATCTGGTACGGTATTCAGGCAGTTTCAGATTCTCGAATAATGCTTCGATACTTGCGCCATCAATTTTCGCAGGCACTACTAATGGGCGTGACGGATAAGTAATTCTGTAAATTCTTCCATGTGAGTGGTCTCTCAAAGGATCACGGGCATTGTGCTGCATATGTCCGATCAGAATGTTGTGCCAGTCGATCAGATACAATGAGCCGTCCGGCGCGAATTCCATATCGACAGGACGGAAGTTTCTGTCTTCACTCACCACAAGATCAGCGCGGTGTTTACTGACATATCCTGTTCCGTCGTCTTTAAGGGTATGCTCTTTCATACCAAGAAAGCCAATGGTATTGTTGATCAGAAAGTCGCCCTGGATATCATCAGGAAAATGGCGGCTTGAAACGAATTCCAGACCGGAGGTCGGCCGGACACGATGTGCCTCTTCAACCAGCTGTGCAGACTTATGGGTATACTCACCGTACCTTGGCAGGACCGAACCCGGCATCATCCAGCGAACGTCAGGACTGGAAGTTTCTGCAAAAAACGGCTGTCCCCAATCGTCAAAAGCAATACCCCACGGATTTGGAATCGAAAGCTGCGCAGTACGTTCAAGCTTTTTCAACTGTGGAGCATAGCGATAAAATCCGCCATTCGTCGCACGCACAGTTCCATACGACGTCTCGACATTGGTATGAAGGAACACGCCTTCACCCGAATAAATCGCTCCGGAAGGATCCACTGTAAAGGCATGACTGTTATGATGGGTATCATGGTCGTCAAAGCCGCTGAGCAGGATTTCACTTTTATCTGCCTTTCCATCCCCATTGGTATCCATGAGAATTTTAAGATTTGTACCCTGCGAAACGTAAACGCCCTCTTTTGCAATTTCAAAACCCAGCGGCAAGTGTAAACCATCGGCAAAGACAGTCTGTTTGTCAGCCTTGCCATCATCGTTCGTATCTTCAAAAATGATAATCTTATCGTTTGGTTTTGAATCGCCGGGTTTGTAATGCGGATAACTAGGCATTGTCGAAACCCATAACCTGCCTTTGTTGTCAAAAGACATCTGCATGGGTTTAGCCAGATCCGGAAACTGTTCTTCTGATGCAAATAGTTCGATCTTATACCCTTCCGGCACTTTCAGTTTCTTTAGTGCCTCTTCGCCATACAGGTATTCCAGGCTTCCGTTCTTCTCAGGATTGTAATTGGTTTTTACAGGCGGTAATGGCGAGGTATTTTTGTCCGCGGCTGCAAGGTCCAGCTTTTCGCCTTTCGACGCAGCCTGCCAGATGGCCTGATCGCGGATAGCTGTCAGCTCCCTGATTTTATTGATCTCTGCCGGATAATTATCCTGGCCAAAAGGGTTGTAGCGACGGCCATAAACGTGTACACCGTTGGGAATTTTATAGTCGTTATGCCACATCCAGTTTTTTTCCATTACCGCATCGTGAACAAGATTTCTGTTTGCTTCTGCTTTTGGTTTAACTTTTCCGAAAACATTATCAGAAAGCATCAGAGCGAGTTTTTTGTAACCCTCCTCGTTCAGTTGCGATCCGTCAATCGTAAGGTCTTCCTTGCTATCTGCATACCACTTTTGCGAAGGGGTGAAAGCGTCTACGAAAAGCACTTTGTTCTGGTCGGCAACCTCTTTCATTGCTTTTGTGTAAAGTGAAAGATTCTCATTTTCCTTTTTCCCGTTCGGAACGTCAAATTTGGCAGACAGGTCTTCGAATGCTACCGGAGAAACGATGGCCAGCTGAGGCGGAGCGATTCCGTTGTAGTTCTGACTCAAACTATGCTTTATAAACGCGTCCAGTTCGGCCTTGTAATTTGCCAGCCCTTCCTTGCCCTGAAACGACTCACTATATCCAAAAAAAGCAACGATCATGTCCGTTTTCAGTCTGGTCAGCCATTCATCGGGTGACTCAAAATGTCCTTCACTATTTGAATTTTTGGCATATTCAGTCTGGAATTTTTCAGCACCCGGAAATGCCCACGGCAGGTTGCGGCTCGCATGCGGGCGGAATCCAGGCGTGTCGCCGCCGTCGCACATATTGCGGATGTACAAAAGGCTGTCCGGATAACGAACCTGCATTTCTGTTTCAAAATGGCCGTAATTCATCATCCGCGAACCAAGGTTTCCGCCAAGTAAAATGATCCTGGAGCCTTTTTTAATTTTCAGCGAATCTGATGCAGTGAACTGAAATGCACTGAAAGCAATGACTATCAATCCAAATACGATAAACAATCCACTCAGTCCTTTTTTTGCGGGTTTATTCATTTTAATTTATGATAATGGATCCATGGTTTAGGAAATATTCATTTAAGCTACCGGTGCGGAGTTATTTAGCTTCACGATAAGGAACCTGAATATCAACCTTCCCCTTCCAGGTCTTGGGAACCTTTTGCCCTAATTCCCAATGAATCGCATTGATAACCAAACGTTGAAAGGGTTCGAGCTTGAAGTCGTCGGGATGCCCCATGGTTGTCATAAAAACTTTTCCCCCAAAAGAATTGGTACCGGTCCAGGCAACCGGATTCTCTACATCCTGCTTGTCAGGATCGACTGATTTTCCCATCAGGAGCCATGTCGATCCTTTGGTCGGATAGTCGGGCAACACGCGGTATAACCATGAGCGAACATGAAATTTTGGAGAGACACCTGTCAGAATCGGATTTTTCGCCTGTGCCGGGATCACCGAAACATCGGTACTGCTTTTGTGACCGTAATGTGTATGGGCCGCTTTCCCACCCCAGCCTGGAGGTGAATTCAGGGCAAATTCTCCAAAAGCATTCCACTTTTCGAGCTCATCACCTTTTGGGTAATTGAATGCATGCGTAGTGGTACGGAAGCCCATCACCGGTTTTCCGGATTTCAAATATGCGTCGATATGAGCAAGCTGCTCTTTGGGTAACTGGCGCCAGCGAAGGTAAAACACAGCAAGATCTGCATCTTTCAGCGCTTCCAGACCAGGAATGTTTTTCTCAGAATTGTAGTCAGGCGAAGCTTTCAATACGATCGTCCGCATGCCGTAATTCTTTTCAAGTTCAGCAGCGATCAAAGGAAGTGTTTCTTCACCACTGTACTCATGATCGCCGGTAACAAATACAACCAAAGGTTTTTTTGACTGGGATGTCTGGGCATTCAAAGTTGTTGGCAAATTGAAAAGGCAGCAGCAAACTGCACAGAGGAACAGGAAAAGGTTTGGTTTTAACATCAGTTTTCGATTTGCATCCATTGCAGGCAATAGAAATCTTATGAAAGAAAAGTTTAAAGGACTTAACTTCGTAAGTCGGCATACAGATCAATCTACCGATTGAAATGCTGTTTTTAACTTCCGGAGCCAAGGTTTCAGAAGCAAGACTAAATTATCCTACTTTTCCCTTACTTTTTCATAAAACAAAACGACTGGATGCTTAGAAAAATTTGAGCCCGAGTGTTAATTCTACTCTGGACAAATCCTCAAATTTTTCTTTTGACAACGTGATGGTTTCTGTCATACCCCCTGATTCCCGTTTGAATTTGTAGGCAGTTCCCAGGTAGCAGGCACCCGAAATGTTCAGCGCAAAATGATCTCCAAGCTTTTGTTCCAGGCCCACTGACACCGCCCAGCCCAACGCATTACCCTTATTTTTAAAGTCTTCACCAGCAGACATACCTTTGTTGGAATAGGACTGATAGCCCATGGCAAAACCTGCAAGTACAGACGTAGAATTGTTTTTAAAAGGATGCTGGTAAATTACTGACGGTCCCAGGAATTGGATCGTGATATCATCGCTGTTCTTCTTGTCGAAGTCCGCCTGACTTTTGAAAATATTATATTTAACCCCTAGGCCTATCTGTGGCCTGATAAACCGATGTAGGTCAGCACCGACAGCATAACCTGATTTTAAGTTGCGGAGATATTTGGAATAAGGCGTATTGGTCCGGGCGCCCTTGTTTGGCAAACGATAACTATATCCGCCGCTCAATCCAAACGCCCATTTTCTTTTGAGGGAAGCGAGATGCTCAGCACCGACCGAATCCACCTGTTGATATGTGCCTTCCGCCGCATTCGTTTCATTACTAGATAATTCTCGTTTCGAGACCTCTGTGTTATCCTGCGCTCTGAGCGGGGCCGAAACAAAAAACAGAAAAACGATACTGCTGAAAAATTTATTCATTGATCTTGAAACTCAAATTGTATCCTTGAATCCTCCGGCAAAAACCATCGATGTATGGCCGAAGCAGACCCAAAGATACAACTTATCGCTTATCAGGGTACATTACTGGGGCGAGTCATGAAAGAGACTGCAAAAAAGTGCTTGATTTACATCTCATTTTCCGGTCAGCCTGAAGGTCTGTAACGCAGCATTATTGATTGCGGCCAGCAAAATCTTTTCCTTGCCAACATGGATATTGACCAGGTCACGCACATCTCCCTTAACAAAAAGCCCGGTCGATTTCTGAGGAACATACCGGAATTTCATGTTACTGGTATTAACAAAAACCTGTAAAAGATTAGCATCACTTTTTCCCATCCGGACCCGGGTGTGACTGACGTTGCCACCTAACAAAATATCCGGCTTCCCATCGCCGTTGACATCCGTGAGCGCTATTGCATAAACCGGTGCAAACTGCGCCTCGACAGGAAGCGGGTGAAAAATAAACTTTCCTTTTTTATTTTCGAGTATACCACTTCGCCATTCGCCCGCGGACAGTTTTTGTGCAGCATTCAGTTTTTCCGATGGGATCATCTCCGACAATGACGCTTTCGAATAACTGATATAATTTGTAAATTTCTTCTTAAGAGAGGGAATCTGATCCAGCAATTCGTCCCGGCTCGCGTAAGGAAATTCTTTTTCACCCTCTTTCACAGCCAGAACGGGAACGATTCTGCCAAGTTTATCGAAATCGGATGCATACAGGTTCAGCCCTTTCGGGGAAGTAATATTCCATTGCGTATTGGTACCCATATTTCCGACAACAAAATCCATATCCCCGTCACCATCAAGGTCTCCGGACTGGATGGTGTTCCAGCAGCCGTTTAACTGTGAAGTCCCCCAGGTACCGCTCTTATCAGAAAGCTTTCCTTTCACATGCATAAAAACCCTGATCGGCATCCAATCCGCTGTCAATATCAAATCAGGGAAACCGTCGGCATTCAAATCCTGCCAAACAGCATCCGTGACCATCCCGGCTTTCTTCAATTCCGGTGCCAGATTGATTGTCTGGTCTGTAAAATGCCCCATTCCGTCGTTGACCAGCAAAACACCACCGGCACTTTCCGGAAATCTGCCAGGTGTGACCCGAATACCTAAAAACACATCCTGGTCTCCATCCTTGTCAAAATCAGCCACAGCCACAGAAGAAGCATTTAGCCCTGCCGCAGGAAAATCCGCCCGGCTGAACACCCCGTTAACATTTTTATACAACCGTGTTTCCAGGCGTTTATCTGTTGCATTTAATTCGTATCCTGCGCTTGATACCAGCAAATCCTGGTCACCATCTTGATCTGCATCAAAAAAATCCATGTCAGCGTCCTCATAGGCAGCATCCTGTGACAGAACCGCCTGGTTTGACAGCGACCAGTGACCATTTTTCTGACTCATAAAAATCCCACGCGCTTGTCCGCGTCCACCACCGATGTATAAATCTTCAATTCCATCGCCATTTATATCTTTGTGCGCCATGTGCGGACCTTCATACGACAACATTGCGGGCAGCAGGGTCTGCACCCTGAAATCATTTCGCTGATCTTCCTGATGTTTATAATCCAGGATGACCACTTTTTCCCACAACCGGTCTTTTACCGGAACAGACAGGACCGGGACGGTTTTTGCATCTGAATAGTTCAGACGCAATTTTTTATTGGATCCGACATTTCGCAGTACCTGAACTTTGCCATCGGCCCATTTAACTTTCAAAGAATCAATTTTCTGAGATTTCCCCATACCAAAATGTAGTCCGCCCCACTGCGCGGATTGAAAACCCCTGACTGGCATAAAACACTGTGTCTGAGTCAGAGAGTCTCCGGCATAAACAACAACTCTGGCATCTGCCAGTTTCGCGTATACCGGTGAATCCAGAACGACATTCAGAAAGTTATTACCCGATTTTTGATCTGCATTGTTGCGGTATATAAAAGCTTTCTGGTTGACGTTGTTGGTAACCAGGTCAAGATCGCCATCATTATCCAGATCCGCATACACAGCACCATTTGCCTGGTTTTCCTCGTCAAATCCCCAAGCTTTCGTCTGTTTAACAAATTTGAGATTCTTTTGATTTTGGAAGATATAACTTGGTCCGTTGATGGGTGGCATACGGGCGATGATTTCTAGTTGTGAAGGCACCTTTCCAGCTGAGCCCGCCTGGGCCTGCAGATCCGTTGAATATTTGAGGAATTCCATATTCGTATAATCTTTCGCATAACCGTTGGTAACAAATATGTCTTTCCAGCCGTCGTTGTCAAAATCTGCCATTAATGCCGACCAGCTCCAATCTGTATTTGAAATACCTGAAAGCTGACCTATTTCACTAAAAACCGGTACACCATTTTCATCAACGCCGTTATTGATCTGAAGCATATTGCGCATAGACTGATCATGAAATCCAGCGCGCAGAAGCTGCTGATATTTATCATAATTATCATCGCCAGCTGTAAGTTTGATACGTTCATTGGATTCAGGAAGCATGTCCAAAGTTATCATATCGGTCAGCCCGTCGTTGTTCAGGTCAGCGGCATCTGTCCCCATAGAATACAACGAAACATGTCCCGTTGCTTCGCGGATCACTTCCCTGAACTTTCCGTTTTTCTCATTCAGATATAAATAATCATTTTCATTGTAATCATTGGAAATGTATATATCAGACCAGCCGTCGTTGTTGAGATCACTTACGTTGATACCCAGACCAAAACTTAAAACATTGGAAACAATACCAGACGAATCGGTCACATTGACAAATTGATTTCCATCATTTCTTAGTAATTTGTTTCCATAGGCAGGGTTCTTTTGTTTTCTGTAATCAGCGATTAAATTACTGAAACCTGCGTACTTCTGAACCGAGTGATTCAACAAAAAGCAATCGGTGTCACCATCCTTGTCGTAATCAAAAAATACTGCTTGTGTGGTATAAGAGTCATCCTGAAGGCCATACTGAGACGCTTTTTCTGTAAAAGAAGGAATGCCGTCTGGCGTTTTTCCGTTATTGACATAGAGAACATTCCGTCGAAGCGCAGGGTCCCTGGCACCGGCGCGACAGACGTAAATATCAATCCAGCCGTCATCATTGATATCAACCAGGGAAACACCGGTCTTCCAGCCTTCATTCAGGTCGACACCAGCCTGGTGAGAAACATCACTGAACTTCAAATCTCCCTGATTGAGGTAGAGTTTATTGGCAACCATATTGCCTGTAAAATAGAGATCAGTCAGTCCGTCGTTATTAAAATCTGCCGCTGCGACGCCGCCGCCATTGTAAAAATAGCCGTACTGAAGCACATTATTGTCGGCATCTTCATCGATAAAGTTATTAAAACTAACGCCGGTATCACCAGAATCCAGCAGCGTAAAAAGTGTATCCTTTTTCCGGCACGCGGATATCCAGAAGGTGAAAAAAATGAGGTAAAAGCAATATTTCATTGGCATCTTATTTTTCGCAAAAAAGATTTCAGATACAAAAAGGCAGGACTTATTGCCTGCCTTTTTGTATCTGAAATCAATCTGGCTTTTACATTAATTTTTATCCCACCACAGAGGAGTACTTGCTTTATCCGGACCGTTCAGCAACTTAACAGCAGCCTCGACTGCTTCTCCGTTGGTTTGCTTTTCGGCTGTAAGGAATGGGATACGGCGAATAAATGTTCCTTTTGGCAGATCCTCATTTTCAGAATTTACAACCGGATATAACTTTGGAAAACGGGTCCTTCTGAACTCAGCCCAAGCTTCCATGCCGTCTGGATATAAGCCGATCCACTTCTGCGTCCCGATCTGCTCGCGTTTAACTGCATCAGACGCACCTTCATCCCACTTGATCTGAATATTTGACAAAGCCGGGGAATTCTGCTGGTCGCCCGGTGCAACCGGCTTATTTAAACTATTGACATAGGCTGAGATCGCCGCAGCATCTGTAATGCCCCATTGTGCCATGGACACAGCAATGCCTTTTTCATAAAATTCTTTTGCAGTTCCGGTACCCATGTTCCAGCCGTTTAGCGCACCTTCAGCACGCAGAAAATAAGCTTCAGCAGAATGCAGGATATTTTGAGGGGTAGTAAAATTGGTATTCCAGGCTGCACCGCTTCCTGTTACCCAACGCGTACCCACATTTGAATTATCATCGTTCCCGTTTTTTGCAAGCGCAAGCTCGGCAGGAAGCAGACCATTACGCAAGCCATCAAAAGATTTGGTGTTGGTCGCCGGCTGATAATAAATTCCGATACGTGGATCTGCATAACCCTTCAGCACAGACTCCATCGACGAGCTCATCCGGAATTCATTCCATACGGCAATCCGGCTGAGGCCGTTGGCGTCATCACCAGCGAGATTTTTTACCATATAGGCATCATCCGTAGCCGGGTCTGTCATGACACCTCCTGCGACAGCAGCCTCCGCCTGTTTTTTCGCTTCGGCAGGGTCAACTTTTGAGATCCGCAATGCCAGGCGCAGGCGCAGGGTGTTTGCAAATTTTATCCACTTGTTCACATCACCTTTGTAGATCAGATCGAAATCACCGTATGGCTTATCTGCTGTTTTTGCTTTAAGCGCTGCAGTAGCAGCATCAAGCCTGATGAAAAAGTCTTTGTAAATTTCACTTTGTGCATCATACTTAACACTCCTGGCCGGCACGCCCGCATCAAAATACGGAACCGGCCCGTAATAATCGGTCAGACGATGGAAGGCATATACCCACATGACATTGGCGAGGGCATATTCGGCCGATGCCGGATCAGTTTGTTCAAATAAAGTTTTTAGCTGGGGCACTACCTGCGTGTAAACCGGGTTCCAGTGGTTGGTAAGCCAGTCAAAGCGCATAAAATACCGGTCAGATGGGAAATACGTGGCAGATGTCGCAAAATACTGTGCGTAAAGATCGGCGAATAAGTTTTGTGCAACCTGATAGGTTCCACTCGCATAAGAAGCCTGCTGTTCTGCCCTGGAAAAAAGAAATGGTAGCTCAGCGTCACCTAATACGGTAAGTTTGGTTTTGCTGGTATTCATTTCTTCAAAATCTCCTGTACATCCCTGCCCTATTCCGATTGATCCTAACATCAGACCAACTGCCGCTATTTTTATATGTTTTCTATGTAGTTTCATTTCAAATAATTCTGAGAAAATGGTTAATAATCAGGATCTGGCTCGCATTGGACTAGAATCCCAGTTTCAGGTTCAGCCCCATAGTCCTGGACGAAGGCAGGTTCCCATACTCGACACCCTGAAAGTTGCCGGCACCTAAATTTACGTCAGGATCGAATGGCAGTTTTCTTTTTTCAACACCTGGAATATCCAGAATCGCAGAGCCGCGGTAGATAAAAAACAGGTTGCGTGCCACGAAAGAAATACGGGCATTCTTGATAAAGAAGTTAGGTCCGGTTGGAATGTTATAACCAACGGATAGTTCTCTCAGGCGAACATTGGTGGTTTTGTAGGTAAAAAATTCGCCCCAAGAATACCTGCCGCCAGAAACTGTTGTCCAGAAAGTTTCAGCGTTGATGGCCGTTGTATTTGGTTCTCCATTAGAGCCAACGCCTGGTAATACCCATCCACCGTCCCTGTTGTTGGTAGTATATGCCGCAGTTCCGTCTGCTGCGAAGTTCGCTTCAGTTCCGGAAGTCATAACGCCGCCGAACCGACCGTCAATCAGGAAACTTAATGTAAATTTTTTGTAACTGAACTGATTGTTAAGACCCATCGTAAACTTTGGATTAAAGTTTCCGATGTACTGGTTATCCGTAGTCACAACCGGTTTTCCACCATTTTTTCCAGAGTCGTCAGGCATGGTTACCAGGTAACGTCCCTGGGTATCCTTCGCCCATTTTTGAGCAACCAGGTCTCCGTAAGACCCGCCCTCTTTTACAATCGGACTGGCGGTACGCCCGTATCCGCCTGCCAGCGGCGCTTCCTTGATATCAGGATGAAGCTCGACGATCGTATTTTTGTTTCTTGCAAAATTAAGCGTTACATCCCAGGTTATATCAGTCGCTTTAAGCGGTTTGGCAGTCAAAGAAACTTCTATCCCCTTGTTGTTGATCTTACCGGCATTGATAAACTGAAACTGAAAACCAGAAGCAGGCGCCAAGGCCAGTTTTAGTAGCTGGTTTGAAGTATTGGAGTTATAATAAGTGAAATCCAAACCCAACCTTCCATCAAAAAAACGAAGATCTGCACCAAATTCGGTTGAGGAAGAAATCTCAGGTTTCAGATTTTCCGCAGGTTTGGTATCATCCCGGGAAATAAATCCTCCGGTTCCACCCTGTGAAAATGAATAGGCCTGAACCAGCTGATAAGGGTCGGTATCGTTACCCACCTGTGCCCATGATCCTCTCACTTTTGCAAAACTGATCCACTGCGGCAACTGCATGGCATCTGAAAGAATCAGGTTTGCACCAAACGACGGGTAAAAGTAGGAATATGGTTTTGGAAGCGTTGAAGACCAGTCATTCCGTGCTGCAACGTCAACCGTTAAATAGTCCCGGAACGAAAGCGAAGCTGTTCCAAACACATAATGTAATTCTTTTTCAGTGAAGGCAGCTCTTTGCTGTAAAGTGGTTGCAAACGAAAGATCAAATTTGTTTGGGACGTTCAACCCGTTGGCGAAAGCGCCTACCTGTGAATATCTTTTGTAAGTCTGACCGGCTCCAAAGTTATATGTCAGAGCAAAATCCTTCCCGAAATTATTATTTCCTGACACAATAACGTCAAGGTTTCTTTCAGAGATGTCGTTCGTAAAATCCTCAAAAGACCCACCAGGCCCGGCAAAAAGTAAGGTTTTATTTGCCCAGCTCCTCGAAACACGGTCGTCATAGCGGTCGTAGCTGATGCGTCCCTGTACATTAAGCCAGTCCGTCAGCTGGTATTTTGCAGATCCTAAAAGAATCGTCCGGTTTCTTTTTTCAGCATCCTTCGTTTTATTGGTTGTCCAGTACGGATTCATGTAAATGGACGAAGTGGTCCAGTAGGTAGGGTTGCCCGAAGCATCTTCGTAATTTTTGTAGCTTTCCAGATCGACACTGCGCGGAACCTTATAGGCATTCATCACCACGGCACTTTCTTCTCCTGACCTGGGTTTGTTGTCGATCGTTTGGTTAGTATAAGTAATTTTGGCATCCGTCGAAAATCGTTTCGTAATCTGCGAATTGATGCGGAGGTTAAAAGTATGGCGCATCAGATCATTATTTGGCAGCAGACCCTGATTATAATTATTTGTATATGACATATAGGTCTGGACTTTTTCTGAACCGGCGGAAACGCCAAAGGAATTATTTGTCGAAATCGCGTTTCTGAAAAAGTCTTTAACATTGGCAGGATAGGTTGTAGCCGGCGCTCCCCAGCTTGCACTGGCCTTGTCCCCTGCGACACCTCCGTTTCCCTGTCCGTATGTATTCTGGAATTTTGGAAGTAAAAACGGCTTTTCAACGACAACACCAGAGTTGATGCTTGCGTTTACGGTACCTGCTTTCCCTTTTTTAGTTGTGATCATGATCACCCCATTGGCAGCGCGACTACCGTAAAGCGCAGATGCCGCTGCACCTTTCAGAATATTCATGGATTCAATATCATCCGGATTTATATTCGACGCACCATCACTGCCGTTGACACCGCCAAAATCGCTGGTAACCTGGCCCTGAACAGTATTGTCTACCGGTACGCCGTCAATTACAAAAAGAGCATTGTTATTTCCCGAAATAGAACGGTTACCACGCAACGTCACGCGGGCTGCAGAACCAGGACCGCTGGCTCCCTGTGTGATCACCATCCCGGCAACTTTTCCTGAAAGCGTATTGACAAAGTTAGCGTCACGCACATCAGTCAATTGTTTTCCATCAATTTTCTGCGTGGCATAAGTCAGCGATTTTGCGCTTCGCTCTATACCCAAAGCCGTCACCACAACTTCTCCCAAACTCTTTACATCCGGTTCCAGATTTACAGTTATTTCTGACATAGAGGGCGGAACAGCCACTTCTTTATTGATAAAACCAACAGATGAAAAAACGAGCGTGGCATTTTGAGATGGGATGGATATCGAAAACCCGCCGTCGCCTGCCGTGTTTGTACCTCTGGTAGATCCTTTAATGACCACATTGACACCAGGCAGACCTGCACCCGTCTCGTCATTCACCTTTCCCGTGACTTGTCTGTCCTGGGCAGAAACAGGTGAAACAAAAATGGCTACCCCAACAAGCGTGAGTAGCCATGATAGTAAATTCTTTCGCATAAGTTATAAGGTTTAGTATTATTTCCTAAATCTAGAAACTTTTGCATACACTAGTATATTATACTGGTAAATTTAATTTTCAATTCTATATTATTTTATATATATGAATGAAAGGTTTATAATCACTTATTTTTAGCACATAATAGCAAATATTATTTGTCAGTTAGACACTAGTTTTCCAACAATGGCTTCACACCAGCTGACTTCATTTTTGCAACAACAAATTCGCCGATCAACCTTCCCTGCTCCTGCCCATTCTCAATGGCGTCTCGGTAGTGAATTCCGCCATAAAGCCGGGAAATAGCTGCCTCGGCCGCCGCCTGACGAAATGATTGAAAATCCCGTGTTGGCAGATCGAAAATGACTTCGGTATTATCAGTAAAAGAGAATGTATCTCCAAGAAAATAGGTAAGTGTTTCGGCTACCGCAGAAGAGATGACACTATGTCCACTGGTATACTCCGGAAATGGGGGGGTTTGTAGAAGCGGTTGCCAACGGGGATCAATATACCGGTTGATCACAGTCTCCGGGCGAATCCGGCTGCTTTTATATTTTTCATCCCAACAACTGATGAACGCATCCATTAAAGTTGCCGCCACAAGCGCATGAATCATAATTCCGTGATCCAGATCTGCCTTTGCCTTTGTCGTAGCAATGCTCGTGATGTTCATCCAGTGCCCCCCGGGACTTATCTTTTTAAAACCAATGGCCATGTGGCCGGAAGTATTGATTGCAAAAGGATTACAATCCCAATAGGAAGCGATGAAACGGTTTCCTTCGTTCAGATTCTTCCCTGCTTCATATACTTCATAGGCCAGTTTATAAAAATCACTCGTACTGTCTTTGCTGAAACTCACGGGCGGTTTGGGCTTGAACTGCCCACTCGAATCAATCATCATCGGCCGGATGGTTTTCCAGTGCGGTTCTACTCCTTCAATGTATCCGGGAGGTGTCGGAAACCAGTAACCATCGCCTTTTAAAGGACGATACCGAAGGCGCGTGCTTAGGGTTGAATAATTATCCTTGCTTGAAAACGTGATTATTTTCCGGGCAACTTCCTGTGCAACAAGAACGGATTCCCCGATCGTCTGATCTGAATAACCCTCCTTTTTTAAATCCGCCAGCAGCTTTTTCTGGTCTTCCTCGAGCATGTACCCGGAAGGCAAAATAATCCTGCCCGTCTCCAGGATACAATATAAAGCCGCCACCTTGTAGTCATAAGCCGCTCTGGTATCCAACTCGATTTTGCTAAACTCTTTGATATAAGCCGATGGAGAAATAATGGATTTATTATGCCAGGCTACAATTTCCTGTGCTCCCAACAGACAATAGGTATAAAAACGACTGGCAGCCGGCGGATTCGCCACATCGTGAATCATCACCATGGTGAGGGAAAATATGGCAGGCTGCAAAAATCTGTCTGGTTCATTTTTAGCATTTTGAGCAAATCCAAAATGACCCAAAAACAGAATAAGAAAAAGGAGTTTTTTCATTACTATTTTTTAATTTGATAAAATTGGAGCGGTTTGTTAAATGCTCCTATCACGAGGTAAGGGTCTTTTTTTATCTTTATTTCGACGACCGATTTGACATCTCCCAATACGGACAATCCCGATTGCGGCTGATCAACATAAGTGAACTGGCCCTTCCCGTCACCTTTTAGGTAACAACCGTAGTTTGCATCCATGCTTCCCAGCTTCAGCCTGTTGTCAGATTTATTACCTAAAAGTATCAGATCCTTCTTCCCGTCATTGTCAAAATCCTGGCAGGTGATTGAAGTAACAGGCGCAAATTGTGCCTGAACAGGTAATATATGCTTTTCAAACTTTCCGTTCCTCTGCAGGAAACAAACAGAGCGGGCTTCATTGAAAGTTAATTTCCCGGCTTTGTTCAAAACCTCCGGTGTGAATATATCGGCCATTCCGGCGTTTGCGTAATCTTTATAAAAAGCGAATTTTTTTCGCATCGGATAGATCTGATCATTCAGTTCATCGCGACTGACAAAGGGATATGATTTTCCCTGAAGATAAAAGTTGAAGAACGGATCAATGGAGCCATTGTTATCGAAATCTGCAAAATACAGCTCTCCGGGTTCCTGATGAGAAACTTTAATCTGGGAGTTCGTACCAAAATTCCCTGCGACGATATCTTTTTCTCCATCGCCATCAAGATCATCCACCAGAAGCGAGGACCAGAATCCGGACTCCTCTTCAGGAAAATATTGAAGGGTATTGTCGACGAAACCTTCTTTTTTATTTAAAAATACCTTAACCGGCATGAATTCCCCGCAAATGATCAGGTCTTTTCTGCCATCCTTATCAAGATCAGCCCATTGCGCGTCGGTGACCATTCCGATCTTTGAAAATGGAGCCGGCGTGATGGCAAACTCCCCCTTTCCATTATTAGTAAGTAAAAAAGATGTTGGAGTTTCAGGATATTTGCCGGGAATTACCCGGCCACCTACAAACAAATCCAGATCACCGTCGTCATCATAGTCACATGCTCTGACGCAGGATTTACTACTGGCTTTCAGATTAGGCATTGACAATACGGCAAGATTCAATTTTCCTTTCCCATCGCTCATATAAATTTCATCCTGTAAAGAAAAAGTATTGGGTTCAAAAAGTGAATAACCGCCTTTGGCAACGTACAGGTCATCAAAACCATCTCCGTTCGCATCAAAGAAAAGAGCAGCTGAATTTGCCGATACATTCTCATCTCCGATAGAGAAACCTGGCATTTCGGTAAAGGCACCTTTGGAATCCTGCAGCCATATTTTGCCCTGCTTGTTTTGATCGCCGCTGACGTAAATATCTTCCAGGCCGTCTTTATTCACATCACCTTTTGCCAGAACCGGACCTGTCTGTGAATACATCGAAAGCATCAGCGGCTGGCGCTTAAAATCATTTTCGTTGAAACCCTCATGCTGATACGTAACCGGACCGACCGTTTTGCTAAAAACGGACCACACATTTTTCCGGTCAGTTTTCACTTTTTTCAACCTGGATGATTTTTTATCAACGACCAGCATCTGGTTGACCGCAACCTGGGTGATGAATTGTTCCGTCTGATCCGGCCAAACAATCTTTACCGTATCAATCTGATTATCCTGCCCTAAACCAAAATGAAGCTTTAATGGCAGACAGGACAGATATCCCCGGTTTGGGTTTACTTCCTGATATTGCTGTTTCCCTTTTGAAAACAGAAATACTTTAGCTCCTACCGCATTCCGGTTTCCATTCGCCTCCCTTAACTTTACCTGCAAATAATGCTCTATCGTCTGCTCCTGCCCCATATTCTGGTAGATGAATGCAGGCTCGTTGATATTGCTGACCACAAGATCCAGATCACCGTCATTATCCAGGTCAGCATAAACAGCGCCGCTGGAAATCGATGGATGGTTTAATCCCCAGGCATCCTGCATTTTTGTAAACGTCAGGTCCTTGTTATTTTTGAATATATAATTTGCGAGCTTGGTAGATGGCATTGCCTTGATCAGATCCATCAACAAAAAAGGCTCCTTGTTCACCGCCTGCCTGATCTTGTAATCTCCCCAGTACTTCAAGAAATCCTTATTGGTGTAATCTCTTAAATAACCGTTACTGACAAAGAGGTCCTTGTAGCCGTCGTTATCAAAATCTGCCAATAAGGGACACCAGCTCCAGTCGGTATTTGACACGCCCGATATCTGGGCGATTTCACTAAAAGTGCCGTCGCCATTGTTAAGCTGAAGCATATTCCGCATGTACTGGCGGTTTAGATTCTGCTTCATCATGAGCTCAAAAGACTCATAGTTTTCCTGCAGTTGCAGCAGTTTCTGGCGCCTGTTGTCTTCGGGTAACATATCCAGCGACATGATATCCGGTAAGCCATCGTTATTAAAATCAGCGATGTCAAGCCCCATCGAAAACTGGGCCAAATGGCGAAAACACATTTCAGACTCCTCTCTGAACGTCCCATCGCCATTGTTGACATACAAATAATCAGGTTCGTTATAATCGTTGGTAACGTAAATATCCTGAAGGCCGTCGAGATTGATATCCGCTATGGCCACACCCAGACCGAACGTTAACGGATACTGATATATCCCTGCCTTTTTAGTGACTTCTGTAAATTTATTGTTTCTGTTTTCAAACAGCTTGTTTCCCGCCAGTTCATCCGTTTCCTTTCTAAACCTGGCCAATTCCATGTTATCAATCTTTTTAACACTATGATTCAACAGGAACATGTCCAGATCGCCATCATTGTCATAATCAAAAAAAGTCGCCTGTGTGCTGTAACTGGTATTATCGAGTCCGTATTCTTTGGCCTGCTCGACAAATTTGACTGTTCCGTTTTGTACACCCTGATTGATAAAAAGCTGATTTTTCCTTGTCTCGTCGTCCACCTTTCCCGAATAACAGATATGTATGTCAAGCATTCCGTCACCGTTGACATCTGCCATTGTAACGCCGGTTTTCCAGCCGCCTTTGCGTCCCTCCAGTCCTTTTCCTGCGGAAGCCGTTATGTCTTTGAAGCGGATAGGCGAACCCTTAGCGCCCGTCATATTGAGGTACAATTTATTGGACTTTAGATTTGACGTGAAAAACAAGTCGTCAAATCCATCATTATTAAGATCTCCGACAGCCACGCCACCGCCGTTGTAAAAATATTCATATGCCATCACATTCAGACTTTCATCTTCGCTGATGTCATTCCTAAAATCAATATTGGTTTGTTTGGAAGCCAATAACTGGAAAAGTGGCTGTGGGGCCTGTGCAAATGAGAAGTGAGCTCCCAGCAACAGAACCAGGAATTTACAGACACTGCAATTTCTATTCGTCAACATGAATAAGGGGGTAAATAATGTTACGAAAGATAGATCATAAAAATAAAAAAACTTCAACAATCTGTTGAAGTTAAGATTAATTATTGCTTAAAAATCAGAGCAGAGGAAAAGCCCTCTGCTCTGATTCATATTATTACTTATCCCACCATACACGTGTCAGGAAATCATCCAATCCCTGAACCGCAACGGCAGCTTTGTAATTAACTGCATTTTTTGAGGCTTCCGACGCAGGGTATCTCAAACGGCGTGGGATCACACCACCTGTTGCATTTCCTGCATAGTTTGTTGGCACCAAAACAGGATACCCAGTTCTGCGCCAGTTCGCATAAGCTTCATAAGAATTCAAGAAGGTCGCAGCCCAGTATTGCGTATGAATATCTTCCATCTGCGTTGCTGTGCTTGTTGTTCTTAATGGGTGTGCAGCAAGATATGCGGCAATGCTTGCATCTGAAATTGTTGCACCGTAGATAGAGAACAAGCTCATGGCTGCTGTTACACCTTTGTTGTAATGCGTTGCCGCTGCGCCGTCTCCCCAACCTCTCACGGCCGCTTCTGCCAGCAGATACTCAACCTCAGCATATGACTGAAAAACAGTCGGTGCGGTCTGGCTTGCAATGAATCCCAGATTAGCTTCTGAATACGTTGCCAGCGAGGCATCATTCCAGCCAGGAATCAACGTTTTGATCGTTGTTGGATCATAACCATTTGGCAAACCTTTCTGAACAGCAGGTGCTGAACTCGTCGGTAGGGCATTTCTATCTGCATTTCCTTCCCACAAAGTGGCGATATATGGCAGCCGGGGGTCATTATTTGACTGTAAAAAGTCAACTAATGTTTTGCTCAGTTTGCTGTTCGCTTTTCCTTTAAGGTTCGCTGCATCATATTCCTGGGTTCTCAACGTATTTGCATCAAGATTCCAGTTGTTATCATTTGTATTATAATGAAGCAGTCTAGCAATGTCTGCATTACTTGTCATCACACCGCCGGCAATTGCCTTTTTAACATAAGTCTGGGCAGCTGCTGCGTCTGCTTTTGTCATACGCATACCCAAACGAAGCATCATAGAATAAGCAAATTTTTTCCATTTCGCTACATCTCCGGCGTAAAGTACATCTGCCGCGCCAAACGTTGCTTTCGATGCATCCAGGGCTGCTGCTGCTTCGTCCAGCTCTTTCAGCATGTCCATATAGATGAACTGCTGTGTATCATATTTAGGTGCTGTCACACCAGTCAAAAAGCCCTTTCCAGCTTCTGAGTAAGGCACATCTCCGTACAAATCTGTCAGGCGGTGATAAATAAATGTCCGCCAGATACGTGCCATGTTGTATTTGTTGCTCAAAGCAGCATCATCCTTAGTCAGGCTGACGATCTGTTCGATTTCTTTTACCTGATTAGCGTAAGCTGTTTCAAAGTAAGCGCTGTAATACTCCACATTTGAAAGGTATTTGTCACCTGACCAGTACGTATTAAGCGAAGCAAAATGCTGGATCATGGCACCTGCATAGATCAGGTTTCCACGGTGGTTTTCGTATCCTGTCCCACCCGTTTTTACGATATTATAAGTAAATAGGTTTTCGAGAATCGGCGTTGTAACTGCGTTCGGATTGGTATTCAATTCTACAAATCCTTTATCGCAAGACGTTGTTACCAAACCTGCGGTGAAAATTCCACCCAGAATAGCAAGTTTTGATTTATTGATATATTTTCTCATTTGTCTTTTCAATTTTTAGAATTTAACCATCAGGTTCAGACCATAGCTACGCGTTGGCGGTACTCCGAACATTTCCAGCCCCTGGCTGTTTCCACTGTTAAATGTAGACTCAGGATCGATGTTCGGCGTCTTTTTATAAAGGATGAAAAGGTTACGCGCTACGAATGAAATGCTGGCCGATTGCACCGGAATTTTGCCGAAAAGAGATTTAGGCAGACTGTATCCCAAAGTCATCTGACGAAGTTTCACAAAATCAGATTTGAATATAGACTGGTCAGTAATGGTTGTAGCGATTCCCTGATAGTATGTTTGAGCCGAAATGGTTTTTGTGAACTCAGCACCATTCTGATCTACACCGTTAACGGTTACGCCCGTTTCACGAATACCATTTTCAGCCGTCTCTTTCAAAAGACCACGTGACATAGCGAAAGCATTTGTAGCCGAATAAATATATCCGCCAAACTTACCATCAAGTAATACACTTAAAGACAGGTTCTTGTAAGCCAAAGTGTTTGTCAGACCCATTGTAATCGGTGGAACACCGCGGGCAAGCATCTCAAAATCACCTTGTACCGGAATGCCGGTAGCGCTGTTGTAAACAACCTGGCCGTTTTCGTTACGCTGCATTCTTGAACCAGCGATCATACCGTAAGGCTCGCCTTCAAAGTGATAGATGTAAGCATTACGGGTACGGGACTCATCCAGCGATAGCGTAGGCAGGCCTTCCGCGATTCTTACTACTTTGTTGTCGTTGTAAGCCATGTTGAAGCTGGCGTTCCAGGAAAGTCCGTTAGCAGATTTGAAAGGAGTACCAGACAATAGTAGTTCGACACCCTGGTTTCTCACTTCTCCAACGTTCAGCAAAATATCTGAATATGCACTTGCAGATGAGGTCGAAGCTTTAACAGGGTCGTTTGTTGTTACGCGTTTGTAATAGGTAAGGTCCAGACTGATGCGGTTTTGGAACAATTTCGTTTCAAGACCGAATTCAGTCGTTGTAGATGTATTTGGTTTCAAATTCTGGTTAGGAATTGTGTTTGTACCAACATTCATCAAAGGATAACTTGAATATGGATTACCCTGAAGAGAATAAGTTAGGTTAAGCGCGTATGGATCAGGATATCCACCACCTACCTGAGCCCATGAACCACGCAGTTTTGCATAAGTCAACCAGTTTGGTTTCGATTTTAAACCATCTGAAAGGATGTAACCAAGACCGAAAGACGGATAGAAGATATGGTTATTTTCTTTCGCAAGCGTCGAGAACCAATCTTCGCGACCTGTGAAAGTCAGGAATAAAATATTTCTCCAGCTCACATCCGCAGAAGCAAATAGTGAGTTGATTTTGAAAGGCTTGTATTCGATATTACGATCGCTGCTTGTAAGGTTCCCAAGGAAGTAGTTGAAAGGAATTACAAAATTACTTCCGCCGATGAACATATTCTGGTTCACACGGTACATCTGGTTTCCACCAAGAATCGCATTAAAGCTGAAATCGCCAGCCTCCTTGTTGATTCCTAACAATAACTCTCCGTTTGTTTCATTGATCTTACGGGCATTCTGACCCATCGAACCTGCCGTAGAATAAGCAATCCCGGTTGGTTCAATACTTACAAAATCAATTGAATTTAAATCTGTTCCCAGACGACCTCTTACGTATAACCAGTTTGCAAGGTTATATCTTAAACTGAACGATCCAAGGAAACGTTTGCGGTCATCGCTGTTCTTTACAAAATCCGTGGCGAAATATGGATTTTGTGCATAGGTATTACCATTCCAAAGCAATTCATAGTTTCTGCTGTCGACACCCGGAGCCAGATTCCTGATATCAACGTTTGTTGCGAGCATATAAGCGGCAAAGTTCGGGTTCTTAGGCGTATCCGATAGGAAACTTCTGTTTCTGCCTTCTTCGATATTGTATTGGGCAACACTTTCAAAAATAAGCTTTTTAGCAAGGTTTGCATTGACGCTCAAATTGAAAGATTTTCTGTTGAATGATGCATTTGGAACAACACCTTTCGAATCAGCATTGGAAGCTGAGAATCTAAAATTCATTTTCTCATCACCACCTGAAACCGCTACCGTGTTTGAGAAAGTTGTTCCCGTCTGGTAGAAATTTTCTATGTTTTTCTTTTGCGGTGCATAAGGGCGAGATACACCGTCAAACTGAATTACAGATTTCGACGGATCCATTAAAGCGCCCCATGATACCGCTCCGTTTGCGATCGCTTCGTCTTTACTTGTCGGAGCAACGCCCTGAGCTACGCCACCGCCTGCAACAGCAGCCTGTGTCCCTGAGCCATATTGATATTGCCAGTCAGTAAGGTTACGCACTTTTTCAGCAGTAAATGTTCCGCTGTATTCTACGCCAATACCCTTACTTCCTTTTCCGCTTTTTGTTGTGATCAGGATAACACCGTTACCAGCTCTTGATCCGTAAAGCGCCGCGGCCGTTCCGCCTTTAAGCACTGAAATCGATTCAATATCGTCCGGGTTGATACTGTTTAGACCATCTCCTGTATCAAAACCACCCCACATACCTGCGCTACCGACGTTTGTATTGTCAATCGGCACACCGTTGATTACATAAAGTGGCTGATTACCACCGCTCAAAGATCCATTACCACGGATAAGAACGCGGCTAGATCCGCCAGGTCCTGTTGCAGTACTGGAAGCGTTTACACCGGCAATTTTACCAGAAAGTGCATTTCCAAGGTTGATCTCACGCGCCTGGGTAAAATCACTGCCTTTTACCTCACTTACAGCGTAAGCAAGGCCTTTTTTGTCTCTTGAAATTCCCAGAGCCGTCACGACAACTTCTTCAAGATTTGCAGCATCAACGGCCATCTTTACTTCAATCTCAGTTTGGTTACCAACGGTAATTTCCTGCCGGGAATATCCAATCGAAGATATAACCAGAACTGAATTGCTGCTCAAACCTGAGACTTTAAACGTTCCGTTAACGTCTGAATTTGTTCCGCTGTTGTTTCCTTTTACCGTAACGGAAGCACCAGGAAGACCTACCCCATTTTCGTCTAAAATCTTACCACTAACCGTTTTGTCTTGCGCGTACGCAGGCAGGACGGCCAAGATTATTACCAGTACCATTAAAATACCGGAAAATAGTTTTGGTAGTTTTTCTTTCATAAATAAGTTACTAATTTAAAATTTAACATAGGTTGCTTTCAGAATTGCAGAATATTATCATACGATTCTTATAATTCTACAAATATGTTAATATAATTTTAAATTAAATAATTTTAATTAATCCCTAGGACACTTATTATTTTTTTTTAATAATATTATGTAACTTAATATTGTTAAAGTGATAACCAAAACAACCTTTGTTAAGGCAACTAAACGGTTTTAGCAAGACTGCATTGTGCCTTTGGGCAATAAAAAGCGGTTACCAAAAAAATTGATAACCGCTTTAACATATTTCTATTATCTCTGGTATTTTCAATTATCCTCAGGATAAGGAACAAATATAAAACCGGAGAAATCACCAATTAATGCAAACAGACAGCAATACTCATCCGGATTCTTATAATTCTCTTTGAAGAGCAAAACGGACTCCTCCCCGATCAATTTTCTTTCCATGAATTCGTCCATATAGGACGCGCGGTAATTGTATCGGTTTGTAAGTTCAGTCGACCCGATCAGCAACACGCCAAGATCTACCTCTTCATTGGTGATAACGAATATCGGATTTTCAGAAAAACCACGTTTTCTGATCTGGTAGGAAGCGTCTTTTAACTGATCAGCTACCCGGACAAAGTCCTGCGATACCTGCCCCATGAGCTTTCGGTTCAACTCGGGAGAGTTGGCGTCGTCCATCAGGGAATTCTCATTACTATTGTTAATCATAAGTTTGCCTTTCAGCAGTCGCATCGGCTCTCACCTTCACCAACCTGCCTTTATTTTGTTTTTTAATCGCTAAATATTAAACACCAATCTGAACCTATGGCTGGATCATTACTGCTTGCTCCTGTTAATCACCAGCATCTGATTGGTGAAAAACTGACAGCCGGATTTACATCCTGGCGGCGAGCAGCAGAGTAAGATCTTTATACCGCATATTGAAACTTCTGGCGATGTGTGAGTTCGTCAGCGTTCCTTTGTGACAGTATACTCCTTTCATAAACCAACGATTTGCATAAATCATTTCCTCAATCCCGCCAATTGTTCCGGTTTGAAGCAAAAAAGGCAGAAAAACATTACTCAACGCTGTGCTTGCGGTGTTGGCCACGCGGGACGGAATGTTTGGTACACAATAATGGATGACATCGTGGAACTTGAAAGTCGGATGTTTATGGCTGGTCATTCTTGAAGTTTCGAAGGACCCGCCCTGATCGATACTCACATCAATAATGACCGATCCTGGTTTCATCTGAGAAACCATCTCCTTGGTAACAACCATCGGGCTCATGCCATTTTCCGCGCGCATTGTCCCGATGACTACATCTGCCCTGCTGATTGCTTCTGCGAGGGTATCAGAATCGATGATAGACGTATATAAATTCTGACCTATTGAATATTTCAGTCTTTGTAAACGGTAGATATGCTTATCAAATATCTTGACGTCTGCACCAAAACCGATGGCTGCCCTGGTTGCATATTCTGCTACGGTACCTGCGCCGAGAATAACGATCTTGCTGGGAGGCACGCCCGTGATGCCGCCCAGGATGATCCCTCTTCCACCGCTTGGGTTGGAAAGATATTCTGCCGCTATTAACAGCACAGTACTTCCAGCAATTTCTCCCATCGCCCGGATGATCGGCTTTCCGCCTACCTGATCGCCGATGAGCTCATATCCTATTCCGGTTATTTTGGAATTGTTAAGCCTTTCAAAATATTTCTTTTCCAGTGTAGGCAGGTTAAGTGCAGAGATTAAAGTTGTCCCGGCTTTCAGGTAGTCAAACTCTTCCTCCACAAGTGGTTCCACTTTCAGCACCAGATTGGCCTGGTATACTTCCTTTGGGCTTTGAACTATCCTGGCACCAGCCTCACTGTAATGATGATCTGAAAAATTAGCACCCTTTCCGGCATTTTTCTCAACCCAAACTTCATGTCCGTTTCTAACCAGAATGCGAACAGCATCCGGCGTAAGGGCAATCCTGTTTTCCTGCAGGGAAACTTCCCGGGGCAGACCGATAAGTAAAGAGTTCTGGTTTTTGCGCGTTGCCAATAATGACTCCTGAGGATACAGTGCCGACTGTTTCGCCAATTCTTCAAAACCGGTTATTTGAGGCTGTGCCATGGAATGGGTAAAAATTAAAATTACAAATTTAGATGAGTAGTGGTCTGGAATGATGTTTTGCGGCTACTTCTGCTCCTGTATTTCAAGGATTCGCTCGCCGCTTTGATCCAGGCTCAGGTCGATCATCAGATGTGGATAAGGCCAGAGGGATTCGATTTTTTCCGGCCATTCAATAAAGCAGAATCCTCCTGAATCGAAATATTCTTCAACACCGATATCCAGTGCTTCGAATTCGGTTTTTATCCGGTAAAAATCAAAATGATAAACGAGAATGCCTTTTTCGGTGATATATTCATTCACGATCGAGAATGTCGGACTCTGCACGATCGATTTTACTCCGAGTTTTTCACAAATATTTTTGATCAGTGTAGTTTTTCCTACACCCATAGCACCGTTAAACAGCCATACAGGGATGTGTTCGCCGATCCGTAGCAAAGTAGCCGCAACAGTATCTAATTCGGACAAATCTTTAAAACGGATCGTGGCAGGCAATGTATTCATGTTACAAAAATACTACAATTAAAATACACTAATCACAATTTCAGGAAGACATTTCTTCGACTATCCTTGCACATAAGTAGAAAATTCCAGGGTTCAGGTTTATCTTTTTCATGAGCTGTGCATGATTAAATAAAATCATCGAACACCTTCAATGGATATATATTATTAAAATAACAGGTTTCATTGCGGGTCGGACTTTCGGTTTCTCGTCTGGAAATTGGCTAAACTGCATCGTTTTTATAATACTAAACCCATAAATTTTTATGTTAACAGAACTTTCGCGCAGAAATTTTCTGATCAATGCTGCCCTGGCAGGAAGTATACTTCCGCTGGTATCAGAAAAAGGCCATTCCAAAAATGTATCTGTAAATACCGAACTGCCAAAAATCAATATTTTTTCAAAACATCTGCAATTCCTGAATTATAAGGATATGGCAGAAGCGGCCAGGGAAATCGGATTTGACGGAATCGACCTGACGGTGCGCCCGAAAGGCCATGTTTTGCCAGAACGGGTAGCGGAAGATTTACCGCTGGCGGTTGAGGCGATGAAAAAGGTAGGATTTACACCGCTCATGATGGCCACAGCCGTTGAAGACGCCCAAAATCCGCTGGATAAAAAAGTCCTCGAGACTGCTTCGGCTCAGGGAATCAAATATTACCGGATGAACTGGTACAAGTACAACGATCAGAAATCCATCCCGCAGTGCCTGACAGAATACCGCGACAAAATTTCAGGATTAAGTCAGCTCAATAAAAAACTGAACCTGACTGGCTGTTATCAGAACCATGCAGGCAGAATGGTCGGTGCTTCGCTGTTTGAGATATGGGAAATTTTGCAAAAAGCAGATCTTAACCACATGGGTGCCCAATACGATATCCGGCATGCGACGCTGGAAGGCGGCCTTTCCTGGCAGACCGGCTTTAACCTGATCGAACCGAACATTAAGACCATCGTACTGAAAGATTTTATGTGGGATAAGAGCGGCGGAAAATGGGCACCCAAGAGTGTACCGCTGGGAGAAGGAATGGTCGACTTTAAAACGTATTTTAAATTATTGAAAGATCATCAGATCAAGGCACCCATATGTCTGCACCTGGAATATCCGCTCGGGGGAGCCGACCAGGGCGCCGACAAAATTACCGTTGCTCCAAAGATTGTTTTCGATGCGATGAAACGGGATCTTCAAAAAGTGAAAGAACTATGGCAGCAAGCCTGACGTTGCTTATTCTTAAATTTTCTTGAATCTGTATCCTTAAAAGCTAACTTTGCATCGCACCCATTATCCAGATTTATCTGTCTGGCTCCAAAATTTTATTATTCATCTATTCCTTACGATATGTCTTCAAAAATTCTTAACGTCGGTCTTATAGGTTTTGGACTTTCCGGACGCTATTTTCATTCGCCTTTCCTTTCTGTAAATCCACGGTTTAAACTGAAAACTGCGGTTGAAAGAAGTAAAAATGAAGCGCAGGAATTCGATCCAACGATTGAAAATGCACGCTCGATCGATGAACTTCTGGCTGACGAATCGATTGATCTCGTATTCATTTGCACACCCAATGATACCCATTTCCGATATGCCATGGATGCGCTGGAGAATGGCAAACATGTCGTGATCGAAAAACCATTTGCTGCAACAGAAGAGGAAGCAAAACAGCTTGTAGAACTGGCGAAAGAAAAGGGACTGATCCTGACGGCCTATCAGAACCGGAGGTGGGATTCTGATTTTCTTACAATCAAAAAACTGCTTGAAGAAGGGAAACTTGGTGACGTAGTGGAATACGAATGCCGCTATGACCGATTCCGCCCGGTAGTGCCGACAGAATCCTGGAAAGAGAAAAAAGTAGACGTTGGAGGTAATTTATACAATCTCGGACCGCACCTGCTGGACCAGGCATTGGTATTGTTTGGCGAACCTCAGACGGTGACAGCGGATGTAAGTTCTGTAAGACAGAACAGTGAAATTGACGACTATTTTGATATCCGGCTAAAATATGCAGATAAACTTGTTGTGCTGAAATCAAGCTTGATGGTTTATGATAACTTCCTTCGTTATACGATTCATGGTACAAACGGGTCTTTTATTAAAGGCGGGCTTGATGTACAGGAAGAAACGTTGCGTAAAAATGTTCTGCCAAACCAGACGCCATGGGGTGTTGAGCCGGATGTGCGCTGGGGAAAACTTTCAACTCCTGAATTTTCCGGTATCCTGGAAAGCGAAGCAGGAAATTATATGCCGTTCTACGATAATGTGTATGAAGCGATCGTTGAAGGGGCACCGTTAGCGGTAAAACCTGAGGAAATTTTAAGGACCTGTCGTGTGATCGATCTGGCTTTTAAAAGCAGCCAGCAAAAAGCGGTGATGGTCTATTAAAAAATCAGATTTCCGTTTAACCTACACTTTTCAAGATTTCATGGGCGCCTCAGGAAGTAACTTCCTGAGGCGCTTTTTTACTTATGCTACAAAGAATGTCAAAATATCATTATTTCAATTTTATATACCAAAATTCAAGCCCCAAAACCTTTAAATTATACAATATTGATACCGCAATAGAAAGCAGATAATTAAATACCTTTTTTTGAACTTAAAGTTTGAAATAACCATTACAACACTAGTTCAAATTAAAACAGGTACCGGGAAACTGACGTCTTTGTATTTGTTTGATTAGTACCTCTTCTATCATAACATGAAAAAATTACTACTTAGTAGCTTCATTGCTATTCAGGCAGTTACTGCCTACTCTCAGGCCTATGAGCCATTGAAATTACATGACAACAAAGGAAAAGTATTTGTATCCTGGGGCTGGAACCAAAGCAGATATACCCATTCGGATATCCATTTTCGGGGAAGCGACTATAATTTTGCCTTAAAAAGCGTGGTGGCAAAAGACCGGCAGACAGGATTCTCGCTGAGATATCTTAATCCTTCAAAAATTACAATTCCTCAATACAATTTCCGGATTGGATATTTTATCAATTCCAGGTACAGTATTTCCTTCGGTTTCGATCATATGAAATATGTGATGCAGCAGGATCAAACGGTCAATATTTCAGGAAAAATTGCAAATTCCGGTACGGATTATGACGGGAGTTATACCAATGAGCCTATAAAACTAACAGGAGATTTTTTAAAATTTGAACATACCAACGGACTCAATTATCTGAATCTGGAAGTCCGAAGAATGGACAATCTGTTCGACAGGCGCACCTTGAAGGTGAAAAATATCGATATCAATATCATCGAAGGTGTAGGTGCCGGTTTACTTTATCCTAAATCAGATGTGACGCTCCTCAATTACGAAAGAAATGATCAGTGGCACGTGGCCGGTTACGGAATGAACCTGGTTGCCGGCTTGAACGTAACTTTTTTTAAACACCTATTTATACAGGGTGAGATGAAAGGCGGATACATTAATATGCCTGACATTCTTACGACACATTTTGCCGCAGACAGAGCATCCCAGCATTTCTTTTTTGCGCAGGGCAATGTAAATTTCGGCCTTATGGTCAAACTATAACCCTGATTTTTCCGGACCATTCTGCTCAGGACATAAAAAAAGAGGATAGTTTCCTATCCTCTTTTAAGTTCTCCATAACCTTGTACTGACCAGGTCAGTGTTTCAATTATTTAACCGCAGTTACTAAACGTTTTGTTTCAGTAGCGATAACGAAAGGTTTTTCAGTAATCTCAGTTCCATTGTTTACAATGAACGTGTAGTTTCCATCCAAAAGGTTTGACAGGTCAAATACTTTTGAATAATTTTCTGACTTAGGAATAGCAGAGCTGTAAAGCACTGATCCATTTTCGTCTTTAATCGTTACAGAAGATTTTTCTTTAACACTGTCAAGTTTCAGTCTGAATGTTAAGTTGTCAGCAGAAACCAATTCGATTGCAGCAGCACCAGCGTTGTTAACTTTTTCGCCAGCGAATGAGAAACTTGCAGTTGATACTCCCACCAAAACTGCGATTGCTAAGATTGTTTTTTTCATGATGTCTTGAATGTTTTTATGTTGTTTAAACTTTCTGTTAAGAATTGTACTTTACAGATATTGTTAAATTAAAATCGTAATTCTAAGCTAAATATTTAAAAGCACGTTTTTCTGTTGCTTTTGATATGTCAAAGGTAGATAACATTCTTAATACAAGTCAATAAGAATGATTTCATATTGAAAAGTTCATATCACAGTCCTATGTTAATATTAGAATTATCCTATACTTATAGTAAAAGTACAACAAGTAGTTTAAAATTTGACAATAGGATTTCCACACCAATATTACGATCGTTTGCACTATTCCAATAAATAGTACTATTAAAGGCTTTGTATGATTTTTTGAAGAAAATCTTACAAATTTGGGTTTATACCCTATGGTGCTATATTATCTGCTAAATACACTATTCCAAAAACCTGCCATTGTTTCAGAACATTCGCTGTGGAGCAAATTACTGAGATCTGATGGAGACAAACCCACGAACGCGACTGGAAAAACATACATCACAACTGCGTGAATGATCTCAAAAACAAGATTTTTTTGTTGATATTATTTATTCTGAATCTAAATAATGTACATTTGAATACTTATTTGTTATTAGTCTTAATAAGTTCAAAATATTCTTATTTTAGTCCATTCATTATATGAAGTCAAATTACGCGCTCACCATTCTTCTATTATTATGTTATATCAATGTTTCGGCACAGCAGACCGGTACCAGTTTGCAGGGAAAAATTACCACGAGCACTCATGAACCAGCAGCTTTTGTGAGCGTTTTCATAAAACATACCCAAATCGGGGGAGTTAGTAATGAAAACGGCAATTATCTCATCCGGAATATTTCCATGGGAAAACATACTTTGGTCGTGAAAGGAATTGGTTTCGATCCGATTGAAAAGGAGATTAATATCAAAGGTGACTCCTCGATCACCCTCGATCTGGTTTTATACACATCGGCCACCGAGCTGCAGGCTGTTGAAGTTACCGGAAGAAAGGAGCAAACGTATAAAAACTCCTACGCATTCTCAGGAACAAAAACGGAAACGCCTCTGAGATACGTGCCACAAGCCATCAGTTATGTGACCAAAGAGGTGATGCTGGACAGGCAGGCATTCAAAAACAGCGATGTTGTAAAAAATATCAGCGGCGTTAATCAGTTCTCTTACAACAATAATGACTTTGTACTTCGTGGTTTCCGCGCGAGTAATACGATGATCAACGGTCTGCGTGTAAGCAGTAGCGGCTGGAACCAATCGCTGATTCCGCATGTCGAGCGCGTTGAGGTTATCAAAGGCCCGGCCTCGGCGTTGTTCGCTAACACAGATCCTGGTGGAACGATCAATATTGTTACGAAAAAACCTCTTGATGAGAACCGGAAAGCTATCAATTTTACGACCGGGAGCTGGAATACTTATCGGCTGGCAACCGACTTTACCGGTCCGATGAATGAATCAAAAACCCTGCTTTACAGATTAAATTTCGCTTATCAGAATGCTGAGTCATTCCGCGTCCTGCAAGGTGGACAGGATGTTGTCGTTGCCCCATCAATTTCATTTATCCCGGATGATAAAACACAGATCAATATTGACCTGGTTTTTATGAGCTCCGTTGGTAAACTCGATCGCGGACAGCCCATTTTCGGTGCAACTGCGGGCACTGAACTTAATTCTACGCCAATCTCCTTCGCTCTCGGTAAAAAAAGCGACTACATTAAAGAGTTGAACATGTATTCAACGCTTTCGTTAACAAGAAAGCTGACAAACTGGTTGTCTTTCAATGCTTCGTACATGAAATTTATGTACAATGAAGATCTTTTGGAGCACCGTACTTCCAATAGTTATGGCGTGGATGCCGATGGCAAGTCTATTCCGACATTGATGCAAATGCAAACGATCCGGAGGCAAACAAGAAATTACACAGATAATGTCAGCGCATATTTTATTTCAGCATTTAATACGGGAAAAGTTGAACATAAATTACTGGTGGGATATGACCATATCTTGTTTCATACTGCCTTGGGCGGATCCAATTATAATGCTGGCGGATTTATAAATGCAGCAAATAATGGTGTTGTGCTTACAAAAAGTGGAACGCCGGCGGCTTATGACCCCAAAAACAAAGCATTGTATCTCATCAAAGACAATATGCCGGTTCCCAATGTCCCTTTCTTCGATCTTGAAAATCCGGATTACAACATCACTGATATTTCAAGATATTATAACATCAGCTCGATCGTAACGCCGTCGAGATATTATGCCGACGGCGTATATGTACAGGAACAGTTCAAGTTCGGAAAATGGAACGGGCTTATCGGGCTGCGTATGGAACATTACAATGACATGCTGAATTACACGCTTAAAACTGAGAAAAAGGTAAAACAGAAAGCGCTGATCCCGAGAGTTGGGTTGGTTTATACGCCTATGCAATGGATTAGTTTCTACGGAACTTACACAGAAGGTTACCAGCCCCAATCTGCGGGAACAATTGGTGCACCCGAAATATATGGCGGTCCGTTCGATCCTTTGATCAGTAACATGATTGAGGGCGGTGCGAAAATGGAATATTTCAAAAAACGCCTGGCTGTAAACCTGGCTATTTATCGCATCGAACAAAATAACGTTCTCGTTAATGCAGGCGCAGCAGACAACCTGAACCTGCTTCGGCAGATCGGTCAGCAGCGCGCAACAGGATTTGAACTGGATGCCTATGGACAGATCACACCGGACCTTAGCCTGACGGCCAATGTCGCATTTAATAAAGCAGAGATCACAAAAAGTACCAATGAAGCGGAAGTTGGAAAAATATTTCCGAACGCACCGCGCCGCCAGGGCGGTTTCTGGGCTAAATACAAACTACCGCAGAAAGCACTGAGTGGACTGGCCATGGGTGTGGGGAGTAATTTTGTAACAGAACGCACGACCAACGATACCAAAAACAATTTAAAACTACCAGGTTACACACTGCTTGACGCAGCCATCTTTTATAATGTCGACAAATTCAGGATATCTTTCAACCTGAACAATGTAACAAATAAAACGCATTGGGTTGGCGGATTTGATTACAACAGGCTTTTCCCCGGAGCTCCACGAAATTTCCTGATCGGACTGGGATACTCATTTTAATCAGCGGCGGCAATTCTAACCAAACTTCTCATCATGAAAAAAATATCTGGAATACTTCATCTATGGCTCGGGCTGGCTTCGGGAATTATTGTTTTCATCGTTGCACTGACCGGATGTATATTCGTTTTCGAGGAAGAAATTTTCAACATGACACACCGCGACCTGGTATATATCGAAGCTCAGGACGGGAAGGTTAAGCCACTATCAACGCTGATTGAAAATGCCCAACAAGCGTTGAACGGAATGAAAAAGATCGGATCGGTAGAAATCATAAATGACAGACATCGTTCCTATATTTTCACCGCTTCAAAAACCGATAAAAAAGCGAAAAATGCCTGGAATTATTTCCAGCAGGTAAAGTATTATGATGAGGTATATGTTAATCCATACACCGGTGCAGTACTTGGTCAGGTTGACAGGAAGTACGAGTTTTTTAATATTGTCCGCCGGATCCATCAGAATTTGCTGCTTCCTTATGCAATCGGAAGTATGATTGTGGGAAGCGCGTGCCTGATGTTTCTGATCTTGTTAATTACCGGTTTTGTCTTATGGATCCCCAAAAGCAAATCTGGCTGGAAGCAGCGTTTCAGTATTAAATGGAACGCAAAGTGGCGTCGTGTAAATTATGATACGCACAATGTTGGCGGATTTTATGTAATGCCGGTTGCCATGATCATTGTCATTACCGGCCTTGTATGGTCGTTCGACTGGTGGGAAGACGGAATTTATAGAATTCTGGGTTCAAAAGAGCGGCCAAAGTTCCTGATAGATCAGCCTCTTATTGATGCAAAGACCCTTCCGGCGGAACAATTAGCAGATGGGATATTTAAGGCAGCAATGGAAAAAAAAGTGAATTTCTCCACCCTCACCCTTTCGTTTCCGGAAAAAGAAACGGCTCCTTACCTATTGTTTATGGAAACCGACCGTGGATCGGGCTGGCGCGAGTCTAATTATTATTATTTCCACAAGGCAACCGGAGATCAGTACGGCCAGATTTTACAGGCAGATAAATCACTGGGAATGAAATGGCGCAATACCAACTACGACATACATACTGGCGGTGTCTATGGGATAACTACCAAGATACTCGCATTTCTTGCCAGCTTATTTTGTGCTACTTTGCCGGTAACCGGTTTTTATATCTGGTGGGGTAAGCGAAACAAAAGCTCAAAACAAACCATCCGCAAGAGACATCACGAAGGCACAGGAGAACTACAAATGAAGCCTCAGTTCACAAACAGGAAAACGGTTGTGAAAATCTGATCTTTGTTTATAAATATAACAAATCGGGCGACCCTAGATTGGATCGCCCGATTTGTTTTCAGCTTAATTGAAAACTTATTTAACCTTCCTCATTTTCCCTTTTGCATCAAACACTTCGGCGCTTAAAACATAATCGGGCAATGAAAGCTGATGTGTAGACTGCGACAAAAACGAAGATCCATAATTCATTTCCTCCCGCCGGGTTTTACCATTCTTCAGTTTCAGCAATGCTGTATTTTCAGTGGGCAGCAAGGGAACTGATTTTATGGGTAAACTGGTTTTATGAAATCTCAGGGAATCTTTGTTTTGCGACGTGATCGACATGATGTTGTTTCCTGCATCGGCAATTTTCACCAAAGCCTTCGCATTTCCCGTCACCATATAACCCGCCTTTGCACTCGTCAGCGCAGCAAATCCACCTTTTCCGTTTCCTTTCAAAATGAGTCCGTTAAAAGCATCGTACCTTCCCACGGATACGTCTGACCCAAAGTCGTTTCCGCATAAGACCGCATCAAGATTTCCATCCCCGTCGATATCCTCTACCACCATTCCAAAAAGTGGTGCAAACTGCGCTTCGACAGGCAATGAATGTACTTTAAATTTACCATCTCCCAAATTCTCTACATAACTGCTTTTCAACCAGTTTGCTTTCAACTTCAAAGCATCTTTCAGCTCTTCCGGCTTAAAAATGTCAGTGATACCAGCCTCTGAAAATTTTCCATATTCCTGAAAGCGCTGCCTTACCTGTATAATTTGTTTTCCCAGTTCGTCCCTGGTATTATAGGGAAACTCTTTATAAGTATCATCTTTTGCCTTGTAATAAACTGTCGGGATTGCGTCAAAAAAACCATCTTTATTGATATCCTTCGCGTACATTCCGATCGGCTGCTCACTGCTTGCACGGTTGAGAGAATTCAAACCCAGATTGCCTGCCAGATAATCCATATCACCATCATTGTCAAAATCTCCGGCCGCCAGACTTCCCCAAAGTCCTTTTTCATTTTCAATTCCGGACACATGTTTTTTCAAAACGCCCTTATCATTCCTGAAAAAGGTCAGAGGCATCCATTCCCCGGCGGCAAGGAGATCTATCCAGCCGTCATTATCGAAATCGGTCCATAACACATCACAGACCAGGCCGATATTTGTCAATTCAGCCGCAACCGATTTACTGACATCTGTAAACTTTACTTGTCCGCCAGCAGAATCATTACGCAGCAAATAACTGGAAACCGGCTTAGGATAAGCGCCTGGTTCCACGCGCCCGCCTACAAAAAGATCCAGATCTCCGTCTTTGTCATAATCCGCTGCTTTTACACAAGAACCACTTTTAAGAAATCTGGGCAAGGCTGTTAAGTTTTGTGAAAATTTTCCTCTTCCATCATTCAAATACAACCGGTCCTGCAAAGCCTCACTATTGGCCTGCATTTCATAACTACCGCTGACAATATAAAGATCCAGATCTCCGTCCATATCCGCGTCAAAAAGCAGGACGCCCATATCCTCGGCATTTTTTCCGGGGCCATCATTTCCCGGCAAAAGATCTTTGTTAACAAATTTGCCGTCGGCCTGCTGAATCAAAAACCTGCCTTTGTGAAACATCGCGCCGCCAATAAAAACATCATCCAGTTTATCACCATTCACATCACCAACTGAAAGCGCCGGCCCATATTGTGAAAGCTTGTGAGGCAGCAACTTCTGCACATTAAAATCTATATTGTCTTGTTCTTCATGTTTATAGGGTACGTCCAGAAGATCGGTAACATCCTGCATAACACCATTTTCAATCCCTTGCGCCGGCTGGCTTCCCAACACTGCATTCTTTTCTGAAACAGTCAGAACCTGATTCGCTTTGATGTTTTTCAGGATCTGCGTTTTCCCTCCGGGCCAGGTAACTTTTAATTTTTCAATGGATTTCGTTTTGCCTAAGCCAAAGTGTATGACGGGCTCAACCGTAGAAAGGTAACCTCTGTATGGAGAGTTTTCAGCATACTGTTTCTGATCCCCGTAGGTAATCTCAGCCACGGCTCCTATTCCCTTCCCGTTATAACCTTCACCTTTAAAGTTGATCCGCAAATAATTGCTTTCTAATGGCTTCAACTGAATCGAATTATTTCTGTAAACGGCAGCAGAATCATTGATATTATTGACGACGTAATCCAGATCCCCATCATTGTCCAGATCGGCATATGCTGCTCCATTTGAAAAGCTTGGAAGATCAATTCCCCAGGCATCCGTTACATCTTCGAAATGAAGTCCCCCTTTATTCCTGTAGGCAAAGTTTTTAATTTTCACCGAAGGGATGTAATCGAGCATCATCATTTTGGTCATTACATTTCCGACTTCATTGCGGTAGGCAATAAAATCCATATCGGTAATGTCCCTTGGAAAGCCATTGGTAATGATCATATCCCGTAATCCGTCGTTGTCAAAATCAGTGACCATTGGTGTCCAGCTCCAATCTGTCTCTGCGATACCACTTAGCAATCCTATTTCACTGAACACCGGATTTTTGCTTGAAGTCTTCGATTTTCCTAGGTTCAACTGAAGGGTATTTCTGGCCACCTGGTACTGATAATGATATAGTTCGTAATTTTGATAAGTGACATAACTACTGGCCGGAGTCATCATCTTTTTTCTATAATTGGTCGCAGGCATCATGTCCAGCGCGACAATATCGGGAAGCCCGTCATTATTAATATCAGCGATATCATTTCCCATCGCCGAATGTGAGGTATGCTTAAAAGCAACGTCAGCCATATCGGTAAAACCCAGATGTTTTCCGTTTACATCTTTTCCATTATTTATATACAAAAGATCATTCGTCAGATAATCATTGGTAACGTAAATATCCTTCCAGCCATCCTGGTTTATATCGGTTACATTGACACCCAGCCCATAACCTTCGATCAGTATACCGGCCTCTTTTGACACATTGGTAAAAACAGGATGTCCGAGGGTTTTATCCCAGTCATTTCTGTATAACCTGTCTGTTCTTTTTGAAGAACCGTCCTTTATTTTCTCATGAAATTTATTGGGAAAATTGTTGTCGTCCATTTCATTGACAACCAGAAACAGATCGAGGTCGCCATCATTATCATAGTCAAGAAATGCAGCGTTTGTGGTGTGCGTGGTATCAGCAACGCCATATTCCTTACCCATCTCTTTAAAAACAGGAATTTTGTCGGCACCTGATCCCTGATTGACATAAAGGAGATTTTCTCTTTCCTTTGCTACTTTCCGAACTGTTGAACAAACATAAATATCCAGCAGACCATCGTTATTGATGTCAATGAGCGCAACTCCTGACGACCATTTGTTTTCAGCGGTAACCCCTGATTTTTTCGTTACGTCTTCAAATTTCAGACTACCATTTTCTGAAACTCCTTTGTTTAAATAAAGTTTGTTGTCAACCGAATTTCCCGTAAAATATACGTCCGGCAAACTGTCATTATTAAAATCGCCCAGAGCAACTCCCCCACCATTGTATACATATTCAAATGCAAGGATATTCATGGTATCGTTTTCAGCGATTCTGTTTGAAAACGTGATTCCCGTTTCCTCGGGATCCAATTGTGTAAATGTTTTTAATTCTTTTTTGCAGGAAACAAACAATGAAGCCGCGAGTAGTGAACAAAGTAAATATCTGACAGAAGACATTTCAAGGGAGTTTACAGTTTGTTATAAGCTGAAATCGACAAAAGGAGATGGTATTAAAATACCATCTCCTTTATAGTTATTAGGTATTTACCTCTGGTTAATATCCAGGATTCTGGATCAGAATATCTTTACCAACAAGGTCAACCTGATCTTGTGGAAGAGGCAAATATTCGTTTTTATTTGCTGTGAAAGTTGAGCCGCCCAAAGCGCCACTCAATTTCTTACTTTCATAAGTAAGGTATGCATTTATTTCGGATGCTGCGGTACCCCATCTCACTAAATCAAAAAACCGGTGCCCTTCTCCTGAAAGCTCAAGTTTTCTTTCAAAGCGTGTCGCAGTGCGGGCAGCATCTTTGCTGGTCCATGCTGTTTTGTAGGTATCGATTACGTAGTTGGCTGCATTCTCACCAGATGCACGTTTTACAAAACTGGCAGGATTCGCAGCGCGGGCACGAACCAAATTTACATATTCCCGTGCTTTTTCCAGAGAGCCCACTTCCACTTCAGCCTCAGCTGCCATCAAAAGAACATCGGCAAAACGAATGATATTGACGTTAATCGCCGTGTAACCAGGCGTCCATGAACTGTTATCCTGAAGGCTGCCTATGTCTGTTCTGTAATATGCATACTTTTTAGTAGTATATGGACCTGCATTGGACTGATTACGAATCCAGTCATTTCCTGGGTGATCGATCCAGTCAAGATAAGGAATACCTCTTCTGCCGATGGAGTGATCTAAACGAGGGTCAACAGGTCCGGCATCAGGTGTAAATGCATCTGAGGACTTCAATCCCATATCCGTTTTCAATTCCTTACCTGAGCTGTTGTAAGAACCATCCAGGAGCGGAAGACCAGTAGCGTCTGTCCGGAAAGAGTTGCCCAGTTCAAAACTTGGAGCAAAAAAGCTACAGCAGTTACCAGGGCCGTTCGGACCCGTGTTGTAAGGCCAGTTAAGGTCAAATTCAGGGTTGGCATTGTTTACGCTACCAGTATTTGCTGCTGCCTGTATTGCGAAAACTGACTCCGAGTTATTGTCATTGCTGGCTTTGAAGGCATCCTGAAATCTTGGTATCAACGCAAATTTTTTGCCATTGGTGGTCTGTCCGTTTGCAATGATCAGGTCGTAGAGAGCTTTTGCTTCAGCATATTTTTTCTGATACATATACACCTTTGCCAGATAAGCACCTGCCGCCCATTTATTCACACGGCCGGCCGCTGCCTGAGTTTCAGGCAGGTTATCATAAGCAAATTTAAAATCAGCTTCGATCATCGGCCACAGATCTTTGTTGTTAGATACTTTTTCAATACCTGTTCCATAATCTACTGTTTCATCAACGTAAGGCGTATTATTAAAACCTCTTTTCAGTTCAAAATAATAATGTCCTCTCAAAAACCTTGCTTCCCCGGAGATACGCTTTTTGTCATCAGCAGTAACGTCAGCCTTGGCAATTCCAACCAGTTTCATGACCAGGTTAGCGCGGGCAACACCTTCGTAAAGACCTGTCCATTTGTCGGCGATAACACCCTGTGTGGTAATATACTGAAAGCGCTGGATTGGGTTGATGTCACTGAAATCACCCGGATCCGTTCCTTTGTTGGCATCTCCGCCACGGATACTTCCCCAAACCCAGTTACTCGCACTGGCCATACGGTTGGCACGTCCGTTAAGTTGTCCATATACCGAAACAAGAACACCCTCCAAACCTTTTTTATTAGAAAGCTGGTCTTCATCTAACTGTCCCGTAGCAGGTACTTCCAGAAAACTTTCCTTACAAGAATAACCTATCAGCATTATTGCACAGATCATCAGCAATAACCCTTTTTGTCTAGTTTTTTTCATTTGATTAATATTTTTTGATTTCAAACTTTATTGATATCAATTTTTTTAATATTTCCTTTTAAAGCCTGATCAAAAACCAAGGTTCACGCCGAATGTATAACTTCTTGTTATCGGGTAATTTCCAACATCGATACCAAAGTTTGTATCTGCGTTTCCACCTACACCCGGATCAAGACCTTTGTATTTCGTTGCCGTGAACAAGTTGTTGGTAGATGCGTAGAATCTAAGCTTCTGCATTTTTAATTTGCTTAGGATATTACCTGGCAGTGTGTAGCCAACCGTGATATTCTGCATACGGAAGAAGGATCCGTTCTCAACGTAGAAAGAGTTAGACTGCGTATTGGTACTGAAGTTTGAAGCAGATTCAAAGATTGGAGTATCTGTATTTCTACGATCCGGCAGCCAGGAATCTTTCACTCTTGAACTTACCGCGGCACCAGTAAACGAAGGATAAAAATCAGTAAACCATTTTGAAACGTTGAAAATTTTGTTTCCAAGTGATACATACATGTACGTCGCAAGATCAAAACCTTTATACATTAGTTTGATGTTGATACCGCCTGTGAACTTAGGTACCGGGCTTCCCAGGTAAGTTCTGTCTTCTGAATCAATGATCCCGTCATTGTTAAGATCTGCATAACGGAAACGTCCCGGAGCTGCACCATCTTGTTTGGCTGACGCGTCAACCTCTGCTTTGTCAGCATATAGACCTACGACTTTGTATCCGAAGAAGGAAGATATCGACTGGCCAACCTGATTTCTGATTGGGTTAATTCCCCTAAAACCCGGGTTAGCAGCAGCTGATGAGATATATTCAATACCAGGCGCAAGTGATTCGATATTATTTTTAAGTACACCCGCTGTAAAGTTAAGCTCATATCCAAGGTCCTTGCTAATGTTACCTCGGTTAATGATCTGAAGATCAATACCTTTGTTTGACATTTTGGCTACGTTTACAGAAGGTGCGGATGCTTTGTATCCTGCTGTTGCAGTAACCGGTACCTGAAACAACAGGTCTTTGGTATCTTTCTGCCACAAGTCAATGATCACATCAAATTTCCCTTTGAAAAATGTTCCGTCAATACCAATGTTTTTCGTGATACTGGTTTCCCATTTTGCATTTACGTTACCAATACGCGTCCGGTAATAACCTTCCATTGCGCTTGTGTTCGTACCATTCAAGTCATAGGCTGATTCAGCAATGTTTGCACCATACAAACTGTACTGGTTGTTCGGATCTACGTTGTTTGAGTTACCCATTAACCCATAACCACCACGAATTTTCAGCTCGGTAATAAATGGAATCGTTTTGATAAACTCTTCGGATGATAACCGCCAGGCCGCAGAAAATGCCGGGAATACACCACTCCGGTTGTTTGCTCCGAACCTTGAAGATGCATCTCTGCGGACAACTCCGGTAAGAATGTATTTATCATTGAAGGTATAGTTCGCACGTGCAAAAAGCGAATAGAAGTTAACTCCTTTGTAATAATCACTATTGGTCACTTTGGAACTTACATTCGTCATGTTAATGTAGTTAATATCCGTAGAGAAAGGATTCAAACCTGAAGAGTTCTGGTTTTTCCCGGCACCGGTATTCAGCGCTTCCTGACCAATGATCACGTCAATATTGTGTAAACCCAGCTGTTTTTTATAGTTCAGCGTATTGGTCAGAGTCCAGGCCAGGCGATGCCCCGATCCTTCATTATATCCAAATGCTGAGTTGTTTTCAGAGTTTTCATATTGTAGCCGGCTATAACCACGGTTGCTGTAACTTGTGTACTGAGCACCAAGGCTTGTGCGGAAAGTCAATCCTGAGATGATGTCCAGTTCTGCATAAAGATTACCAAAACCCTGTCCTGCAAAACCCTTGTTGTTCGCCTGCCCGTCCCGTGAAGCAACTGGATTCCTTGGGTTGTTGAAACCCTTCGCGGCAGTTCCGGCATATCCTCCAAATTCGTCATAAACAGGAATGATAGACGGCATACGGAATGCAGAAAGAATATCATTTTCATCAGCCGCTACACCCTGGCCGCCGGCGCCGCCACCCTGGCCTAAAACCTGTAGGTAAGTAAACTGCGCATTCTGACCGATTCGAAGGTTCTTAAGAACATCAAATTCAGTATTTACGCGGAAAGCATACCTTTTGAAACTATTGTCAAGAAGAATACCTTTTTGATCCTGAATGCTGAAACCTGTGTAATAACGACTGGTCTCAGAACCTCCTGAAAAACCCAATGAATGCCTCTGAATCGGAGCTACACGCGTAATGGCGTCATACCAGTCGGTGCCTTGCTTGTTCGCTTTTACCACCTGGTAGATAGAACCTCTGGTTGGATCGACGTTGTATTTCAATTTTTCAGCAGCAAGGTCCAGCGTGCCGATTACGCCTGATTTTCCACCTACGTTAATGTAGTCAGGAAGTACAGGCGTATTTCCGCTGCCATATTGTCCATTGGCAATGTTTGAAAAATTAGGTGCACCACCGGACTGGAATGCATTGTTTCTTTCTGCCTGCCAGGTCCAGTCTGCCTGCTCCTGAGGATTCAGCATGCTCTGCCCTTTTCCCGGCGTCGTAAAACCAAGCATACCATCGTAAGTCACACTTAATTTTTTGGCTTTCTTGGTGCCTTTCTTAGTGGTATATACAATGACTCCATTGGCTGCACGGGCACCATAGATAGAAGCAGCTGCTGCATCTTTAAGTACTGTCGTTGACTCGATGTCATCAGGATTAAGAAAATCCGTTGAACCTGTCGGCATACCGTCCACAATGTACAACGGTTCGTTACCTCCGAACGCACCAAAACCACGTACACGGATCTGGCTGGTTGTTCCCGGCTGACCATTCGTGATTACGGTAACCCCCGCAACCCGGCCCTGGAGCTGTTGTTCAACGTTACCGGAAGGTGAAGCTGTTAAATCTTTTGACTTAACGGTTGACACCGCACCGGTCGTCTCTCTCCGGCTGTCCACGGTATATCCCGTAACAATGACTTCTTCAAGCGCTGACACATCGTCATCCATTTTGATGTCGACTATGCTTTGGCTGCCTACGCTTACTTCTTTTGTTTTGTATCCTACAAAACTGATGACCAGAACATCATTCGCAGAACGTACATTGAGTGTATATTGACCCTCGCTGTTTGTATTTGTACCCATTTGGGTGCCCTTTACAACAACCGTAGCACCAGGAATTCCGGAACCTGCAATGTCAGTGATTCGGCCGCTTACTTTACGATCCTGGGCCATTACGTTGACAACCGAGAGATACATAAACAAACAGCAAGCTAAACTCCGGACGGAGTTCGTGTAGATTTGTTTCATACGATTTATTTAGGTTAATTAATATCGGATCAAATGTATACTATTCAACCAAATAATTGTGATATTGTAATAAATATTTTCATTTAATGAAAAAATAGTATTATAATAAGCTAAAATAGTGTCACCTTTTATTAATTTTTAGTTACATATTTACCTTTGGTGACATATTCTAATTGTTTCAGAACCACCTCTTCTTCTATCTTGCTTAGGCTATAAAAAACATTATGAAGCGAACATTTGCCACCACCATTATATGTAACTGTCTGTATATTATTAATTTATATACCCTGCCGGGTTGTACTGGTCCTGTTCAGACAAGGGCTGTTTCCGATGGTGGCACCCTCGTAAAAAAGTATTGCTCCAATTGTCACCTTGCCCCTTCCCCTTCACTGCTCGACAAGAAAACCTGGACGGAAGGAATACTGCCGGGGATGGCGCCCTATCTGGGAATCGAGGTACTGCAGGGAAACGTATATCTGCATTCCAGACAATCTGCCATTTCACATCAGGACTGGACAAAAATTATAGCGTATTATCAGACACTGGCGCCTGACAGTCTTTCCGCTGGCGGTTCTGATTCCATAATAAAAAAGGAATCGCGGATATTTGACATCAAGCATCCTGCTGCCGATTCATCAACGATATCCGCCACGATACTTACTGTTATAAATCCTGCAAAACAGCACTTTTATACAAGTTCGCTCAACAATTCCGGCCTGGAAGAATGGGACAAAAAGTTTAACCGGATCCGGTTCACTGCGCTTAAGTCCGCAGCTGTGGATGTTGCTTTTACAAATGGCTCCGATATTATCACCAGCATGGGTGGGATGCGGGCACTGGATAATACAATTGGTGAAGTCGTAGTTTCAAAGAGGCAGGGCTCAAAAGTAACCACCAGACAATTACCCCAAAGGTATATACGTCCGGTACAGTCGAAACCTGCGGATCTTAACCACGACGGACTGACAGATCTCATCATTTCCAGTTTTGGTCACAATCAGGGCGGACTCTATTGGCAAAAGCAACTTGAGGATCATACCTATCAAAAAATAGCTATCCGTGAAGTGGCAGGCGCTACACAGAGTGAAACCGGTGATTTTAACGGAGACGGTTGGCTGGATATCATCGCATTGTTTGCACATGGCGATGAAGGAATCTGGATATTTCTTAATGATAAAAAAGGTGGGTTTGTAACCAAAAATATAATTCGCTTTCCTCCGGTTTACGGATCCAGCAGTTTTCAGCTCGTTGACATGAACAAAGATGGCAGGAATGACATTATTTATACTGCTGGTGATAATAGTGATTATTCAAGAATCCTTAAACCATACCATGGACTTTACGTCTTTTTGAACACCGGAAATTTCCGTTTCCGGCAAGCCCAATTTTATCCTAGCAACGGATGTACAAAAGCGATGGCCGCCGATTTCGATCTGGACGGAGATATGGATGTAGCCACAATTTCGTTCTTTGCAGATCCTGGTCAAAAACAGGACAAAAAATTCCTGATTTTTGAAAATGTGTACAATATCTCTCAAAAACGACATTTTTTGGAGCCGACCTATATTCCTGTCGGGAGAAAAGGCAGATGGATCTCAATGGATGTAAATGATTCTGATGGCGATGGCGATCAGGATATTATACTTGGAAATTTTTCAAAAGGATTTATGAACCAGCCGGATGTCAAACCGGACTGGGATGTCCACATCCCATTTGTACTGCTTGAGAACAATTCCAAAATGGGGAGATAATATTCCTCAATTAGCACTTATCCAAGACAGCGCCTTCCTTTTTCTGGCTATTAAATCAATCATAAAAATAAATTAATGAAATTCTTATATTAAATATTTAAATTTTGTAACTTATATTAAATTATCAATATATGATACAAAAAGGATAATATCCGCAAACTACCGGAAACGGAATTGTTCTATTTCTATATTTTTTAATACTTTTGGAAAATTAAAAATCTTAAATACTTGATTTTAAATTCTATACATACTGAGGATAAAACGTTGTGGAAAGCCTTCAAACAAGGCGATAGCGATGCGTTTACAATGTTGTACCAAAAACATGTACGGGTTCTTTACAGCTACGGCAAAAAGCTGACCGCTGATGAAGATACCGTGGAGGATGCAATTCAGGACCTGTTTATCGACCTGTGGCAAAGCCGCGAAAAACTGGCTGACGTAGAATCACCTAAGTTCTATTTATTCCGCGCGCTACGACGCCGCCTACACAAATCTCAGGTCAGCCAATATCAGTTACAAAGCTGGGATGATGCGGATGACCGGATACACCCGGTTTCGCTTCCAATGGAGTACGAAATTATTGAAGCAGAAATTTCCCAAAAACAAAAAAACGAATTGAATGCCTGGCTCAAAAATTTGCCGGTCCGGCAGTACGAGGTGCTTATGCTCAAGTTTTATCAGGATTTCAGCTACGAAGAAATTGCTTTGATACTGACAATCAACGAACAATCAGTTCGAAATCTTCTCCAGCGCGCTGTACTGAAATTGCGTCAACTCACCATATCCCTACTTATTCCCTTTTTATTTTTATTTTTTTAAAAATTTGTCTCCGCAAGTGAGTTAAATCTGAACTTCTTCTGCTCTTCCTATAAAGAAGCCGAGTTTAATTTTTTCACAGAATAATTCTATCGAAATGGGTTCCTATCATGATGAGGTAACTGACTTTCTTGAAAACGACCGTTTCAGGAAGTGGGTTTACGAGGCCACATCGGAAGATGATATTTTCTGGAAAGAATTTCTGATTCTGCATCCGGAAAAAGCGGAGATCATTTTAAGTGCGAAGACCATTTTACTTGAAGTCCAATCAGATTCAGAAAAGGAGTTTCCATCTGAAGAGAAAGTCGGGACGATGTTGTCGGCGATCCATTTCGCAAAAAATAATAAAGACCATCATATTTCAGGATTAAGGTTTAATCGGCGTGTGATAACGCTGGCCGCCGCAGCCATGGTGATATTGATCACCGGCTGGCTTCTGAGCTCTGGAAAAAGTGGATCTACGGTGACCTATGATGATCTGGTTTCATCAATAAGTACTCCTTTAATTGAAAAAGTTAACAGCACTTCGAAGCGTGTAACCATAACCTTGCCGGATTCAAGTATTGTTATCTTGTATCCGCATACCAGCATCAGTTACAATGCAGACTTTGAAAAAGATGGAAAAAGGGAAGTTTATCTATCCGGCGAAGCGTTTTTCAATGTAAGAAAAAACCCGGAGCGGCCATTTTTCGTATACGCCAACGAACTTATTACCAAGGTATTGGGTACCAGTTTTACGGTAAAAGCCTTTGATTGTTTGAAAGAAGTCGAAGTGGTGGTTAAAACAGGAAAGGTATCCGTATTTACCAGGACCGATGAATTTGACAAACTCAGCCGATCGAACTCCGAGTTAGGCGGGGTGATCATCACACCGAATCAAAAAGTTCTTTTTTCACGGGAAGAAATAAAAATAAAAAAATCACTTGTCGAATCGCCTGAGATTATTGCTTCCGCAGTTCTTCCACCACCCATGTTAAAATTTCAGGATGCTTCAGTACCTGACATCTTTGACAACCTCGAACAGACCTATGGTATCGATATCGTTTATGACGAAGACCTCTTCCGAAACTGCTTGCTGACGGCCTCATTTTCAAATGAAAACCTCTACGATAAGATCGATCTGATATGCAAGGGCATCGAAGCAGATTTTGAGGTCGTCGACGCGCGGGTCGTTATCGCTGGTAGAGGCTGCCATTGACAGACAAAAATTTTATAGTAAACAAAACACCGAGTACCATTCAACCTAACCAATAACCTGTTCAATATGACCTGATTCCCAATAAAAAAAGGTTGGTGATGTTTGCACCATCACCAACCCGATCAGTAAAACCCCCAGTTTCAATTTGCATCCGTTTCCAGCGGATGGAGGATTTGTTTTGCCCATTTTTCCATGTTAAACAAAACGTAAGTAAAGTTATGAAAAAATTGTATCCTAACTATGCTCATTGGCAGATCATTATGAGATTCAGTTGTACTCAACTCATCATTGCAGCACTTCTGTCGACTATTTCTATGGCCCGGGTAACCGAGGCCCAGGAAGTTCTGAACAACCGCGTGACGCTCCAGATGAAGAATCAGGACGTGCGTAAGGTATTAAATACGATAGAAGAGCAGGTAAAAGTAAAATTTCTATACAGTTCAAGCCTGATTAAAGCAGAACGTAAAATTTCTGTAAATCTTCAGCAGCAACAACTGGGAGAAGCACTAAAAGTTATTTTGAGCCCATTAAACTTATCATATGAAGTTTCAGGCAAACAGATCATACTGAAACGGACGAAGCTCGAAACAGAAGATCTTTCTCCGCAGAAGTTCAGAAGCCCGGTCTTGGAAAGATCGATTTCGGGTATCGTTTCAGATGGCAGCGGCGCTGGTCTTCCAGGTGTTTCAGTCATTGTGAAAGGAAGCTCACGTGGAACGAACACGGACTCAGACGGCTCGTTCAAAATAGATGCGCCGGACGGAAATGTAACTTTGACATTTAGTTTTGTAGGTTTCAGCTCAAAGGATGTCGACGTCTCTGCAAGTCAGACAACAGTCAATGTAACACTTACAACCGACGAAAAACTGCTTAGCGAAGTGGTTGTCGTAGGTTATGGTACTGCCAAAAAGAAGGATTTGACAGGTGCGGTATCTGTTGTAAAAGTTGCAGAACTTACCGAGCAGGCTAACTCCAACCTTTCAAACCAGCTTCAGGGCCGTGCTTCAGGTGTGACTGTTCTTACATCGGGCCAGCCAGGTCAGGCACCTCAGGTTCGTATCCGTGGTATCAACTCATTTGGCAACAATACACCACTTTACGTAGTTGACGGTGTGCCTACGCAGGATATCAACAACCTGAACCCGAATGATGTTGCAACCATGCAGGTTTTGAAAGATGCCGGTTCTGCTTCCATTTATGGTTCCCGTGCTTCAAACGGTGTCGTGGTTATCACAACAAAACGTGGTACCGGAAAAGTGAAAGTTAGTTACGATATGTACTATGGTACACAAACTGTGAAAAAAGGAAATGTTTACGACATGCTTTCTTCTCAGGGAATGGCTGATCTGAAATTCCTTGCACTTAAAAATTCAGGCGTTGCTATTAATGATCCGCAATACGGAAATGGAACTACGCCAGTTTTACCGGACTATATTGTTCCGACCGGAGCGAAAGAAGGCTCCGTTGATCTTTCCAAATATTACGTTAATCCGAATTATACGGATAAAGCGGATATGGATTCTTTTTACCGTATTGTAAAAGCAAACAAACAAGGTACTGACTGGTTTCACGAAGTGTTCAAAAATGCGCCGATCCAAAGCCACAACTTATCTGTGAGCGGCGGTGGAACGGGTGGAAGTTATATGTTTTCGTTCAACCACTTCAACCAGCAGGGCAACCTGATGAACACTTATCTGAAACGGTATACGGTTCGTGCGAATAGCCAGTACAATGTCAGCAAACACATTCGTGTAGGCGAAAACATCGCTTTATCACTGGTGAACAATCCGCGTTCAAGCATTCTTGAAGAAGGTGGTGCGATCGGTATGGCCTATCGTATGCAGCCTATTATTCCGGTATACGACGTACAGGGAAACTACGCAGGTTCTTTTGGAAGCGGACTTGGCAATGCTAAAAATCCGGTTGCCATTCGTGACCGCGCTCGTAATAACGTAGGCTTGAACAATAACGTTTTCGGAAACATGTTTGCGGAAGTTGATTTTCTTAAAGACTTTGTTGTTCGTTCCAGCTTTGGTGGAAACTACTATTCTGAAAGAGGTAATTCATTTGCTTATCCTGAATGGGAAAATTCGGAAAACGTAACCACAAACGCTTACACAGAGTATACCAACACCGGTTTCAACTGGACCTGGACAAATACGCTGTCTTATGAGCATACCTTTAATGACAAGCATTCGATCAAATTGCTGGCTGGAACAGAAGCTTACACCAGTACCGGACGTGAAGTAGGCGGTACTTCTCAAAGTTACTTCTCGTTTGATCCAAACTATACGATATTATCAACAGGATCCGGAACGCCTACCAATTACAGCGCCAAATATTCTGACGCACTGTTCTCATACATTGGCCGGATAGATTACAACTTCAAAGATCGCTATCTGTTAAGCGGTACGATCCGACGTGATGGATCTTCCCGTTTCACAAACCAGTTTGGTTGGTTCCCGGCTGTCAGCGCAGGATGGAGAGTGAAAGAAGAGGACTTCATGAAAGGAGTTGACTGGATCACAGACTTGAAAATTCGCGGTGGGTATGGTATTATGGGTAACCAGTTCAACGTTAACCCCGCCAATGCTTTCACTACCTACGGCCTTAACAGAAGCAATTCTTTCTACGACATCAAAGGAACCGGAAACAGCACAGTCCAAGGATTCCAGAGAACCCGCGTAGGGAATCCAAATGCTAAATGGGAAAGTAACATCAACTCCAACATTGGTATTGACGCGACTCTGTTTCATGGAGCAGTTGACCTGACGATCGATTATTACCAGAAAAACATCAACGATCTTCTGTTCTCACCTGAGCTTGCCGGAACTGTCGGACAAGGTACTGCACCTGCTGTGAACATTGGTAAAATGGCGAACAAAGGTATCGACCTGTCTATCTATGCAGAGAAGAACATCACGAAGGATTTCAAACTGAACGCAACAGCAACGCTGACAACCTACAATAACGAGATTAAAAAGATCACCGACGGTGCCACTTATTTTGATCAGGAAGGTCGCCGCTTTAATGGTAGTAACATCATTCGTAATGCAGTAGGACACTCTATCGGCCAGTTTTTCGGATACCAGATCGACGGTTTCTGGAATACACAGCAGGAAATTGATCAGGCTAATGCAAGTGCAATCGAAAGAACGGGAAGTGCAGATGCAGTATACCAAAACGAAGTCAAAGTGGGTCGTTTCCGTTATGCTGACATCAATGGAGATGGCGTGATCACTTCTGATGACCGCACATTCCTTGGAAATCCTAGTCCAAAATTCAGCTACGGACTGAACATTGGTGCAAACTACAAAAACTTTGATTTCGGGATTTTCTTTTACGGTGTACAAGGCAATGAAATCTGGAACAACGTAAAATGGTGGAATGACTTCTATACAAACTTCCAGGGCGCAAAGAGCAACACGGCATTGTACGATTCATGGAGACCTGATCATATGAACGCCAAAGCGCCGATCCAGGAAAATACAGGTTCTTTCAGTACTACTAATGTTCCTAACTCATACTATGTAGAAAAAGGATCATATCTGCGTGCTAAAAATGCGCAGCTGGGTTATACACTGCCGAAAAACTTAACACAAAGCCTGAAAATAGAAAGACTTCGTGTATATGTTCAAACTGCAAACTTGTTTACGATCACAAAATACTCAGGTCCGGATCCGGAAGTTGGACAAAGCCAGGTAGCTGGTTCTACTGCCTTTGGTCTTGACGAAGGTGTTTATCCAAACACGCGTCAATTCCTGATCGGCTTAAATCTGACTTTCTAAACACTGTATCCTTAAACAGAAAAAAGATGAAAAAATTAAGATTTTCCAAAATAGCGTTAGTTGTTGCTTTCGGATTACTTTCCTACGCTTGCCAGGATAGTTTTTTAGAGAAACCTGCTTTGGGCGCGTTAAGTGATGCCCAGCTAAGTACAAAAGCAGGCGTTGACGGACTTCTTGTGGGTGCATATGCAGCACTCGATGGCAACGGAGTTGGTGCCGCGAGTGCATGGGATGCGGCTGCGGACAACTGGATCTATGGCAGCATTGCTGGTGGCGATGCTAAAAAAGGAAGTGACGGAGCCGATCAGCCGGGTATCAACTCGATCATGATTTACAGCCATGGGCCTAGTAATGGTTTTTTTAATAGTAAATGGAAAGCTGTTTACGAAGGAATCAACCGGGCCAATACTGTGTTGAAATTCGTTCCCCTTGTTACGACAGGTATCACAGATGCTGAAAAAGCCAGCTTTACGGCACAGGCCCGTTTCCTGCGCGGACATTATTATTTCGAATTGAAAAAGATGTTTAACATGGTTCCCTGGGTTGATGAAACAACTGTGGACCCCGCGATGGTTAAAAATGATACGGACATCTGGCCAAACATTGAAGCGGATTTCAAATTTGCCATGGATAATTTGCCGGCAACGCAGTCAGATGTTGGACGTGTGAACAAATGGGCAGCGGCAGCATATCTGGGTAAAACGTACTTGTACGAGAAGAAATTTGCTGATGCTAAAACGGTCTTCGATCAGGTAATAAGCTCAGGGGTAACGAGTAATGGTTTGAAATATGACCTGTTACCGAAGTATCAGGACAATTTCGATGCAGCGCAGAAGAATCTTGCAGAGTCAGTTTTTGCGGTCCAGATGGCAGCAAATGACGGAACAAACACCATTGATAATGCAAACACAGGCGGAATGTTGAACTTCCCTTACAACTCGCCTTTCCGCTGCTGCGGGTTTTATCAGCCAAGTCTTGACCTGGCCAATTCTTTCCAGACTGATGCGAACGGATTACCTTTGGTAGATAATTACAACGGCACTACCCTGAAAAATGATATGGGTGTTAAATCTAACGCTTCCTATACGCCTGATGCTTCTGCTCCTTTGGACCCACGCATCGACTGGACCATAGGACGCCGCGGAATTCCTTTCCTTGACTGGGGAAACCATCCTGGACAAGACTGGATTCGTGATCAGGGTTATGCGGGACCGTATTCGCCAAAGAAAAATATGTATTATCAGGCAACGCAGGACAAGTATTCTGATCAGCATTCCTGGGCGCCCGGAACTGCGATCAATGTACAGATCATCCGTTTTGCTGATGTCTTGCTGATGGCTGCAGAAGCCGAAGCACAGGCAGGAAGTCTGGAAAAAGCGCAGGAGTATGTGAACAAAGTTCGCGCCCGTGCAGCAAAACCAGCAAGCTGGGTTTATACCTACGCCGACCCAACCAAACCAATGGGCGGTTATACAACGACACCAGCAGGTAATTACAAAATTGCTGCTTATCCGGCAGGTTCCTTTGCTGCAAAGGGCAAGGAAGGTGCATTGAAAGCAATTTATTTTGAGCGCAAAATTGAACTTGCCATGGAAGGTCACCGTTTCTTTGACCTTTCACGCTGGGGAATTGCAGAACAGGCATTGAATGCTTATGTGAACTTTGAAAGCAAAATCACGCCCGATGTGAGCGGGGGCAAGTTTATCAAAAACAGAAATGAATATTTCCCAATCCCACAAACTCAGATCGATTTAAGTACAAGAAATGGTGTTTCGTCTTTGAAACAAAATCCAGGTTATCAATAACAAACTTTAATCCGCAGGAAGGGGCAGTTTAGCGACTGCCCCTTTTTGTTTATAATTGAGAAAATATTTGTCCATGTTATTCAGAGGATCCCGTTTTACCTTCATCTTCCTGGTAGTTTTAAGTGCAGGTCTTATCTGTTGTAACACAGGAAATGAGAATAAAAAAAGTCAGTTAACCGGCGAAATGCGGGAAGGTGAGCAGCTGGCCAGTAAATATTGCAGCAGCTGCCATCTGCCTGCCGGGCCTGAGTTGCTGGATAAAACGACCTGGAAAAATCAGGTCTTGCCAGCCATGGCCAAACAATTGGGGCTGGAAGTGTGGCAGGGAAATCATTATTTTCAAAATGAAAGATCAGCCATATCCCATAGTGACTGGCTTAAAATTGTTGCTTACTACGATTCCCTGGCTCCTGCAAAACTTCAGGAAGTTATCCGGCCGGTTCCAGCCAAGACTGATCGCGCAGGTTTTACTTTAAGAATACCCAGGGAAGATACCTCAAAGCTGGCCACTACGACCCTTGTCGCTATTGACAAAACGAACCATGCAATTTATACCAGCAGCGCAGAAACGCCCGATCTGATCAGATGGGATCAAGCGTTTAAACCCTCGATTGTAGCCAAACTTCGATCTCCGGCCGTTGACATCTCCTTCGAAAAGGATAACCGGATTGTAACTGTTATAGGCGAAATGAAGGCCTATGATTCTCCCACAGGCGAATTATATTCAATACAGAAAAATGAAAATTTAAAAAAAACATTGGCTTCTGGTTTCATTCGCCCCATCGCTACGGCCAGCGCTGATTTTAATAAAGACGGACGTATCGATTACGTAGTATGTGGTTTTGGACACAATAAGGGAGGTCTCTATCTTCTCCGGCAGCTGGCTGATCAAACATTCCTGAGCAGCGCCATCAGAGAGGTGCCCGGTGCAACCCAGGCAATCACTGGTGACTTCAACGCTGATGGCTGGCCAGACGTAATGGCCTTATTTGCGCATGCTGACGAAGGGATCTGGCTTTTTCTGAACGATAAAAAAGGAGGATTCAGTACGGAATATATACTAAGATTCCCGCCGGTATACGGTTCCAGCAGTTTCCAGTTAACTGATATTAATAAGGATGGAAAACCGGATATCATCTATACGGCTGGCGATAACAGTGATTATTCCAGGATCCTGAAACCCTATCACGGACTTTATATATTTCTTAACAAAGGGGACTTAAACGGTGGAAACGTGAAATTTGAAAAATCTTTCTTCTATCCTATCCATGGTGCGACCAAAGTAGTTGCGAAAGATTTCGATCAGGATGGGGACATCGATTTGGCCACTATTGCATTCTTCGCAGATTTCAAGCATAATCCGTCCGCAGGTTTTTTATATTTTGAGCAGAAAAACGCAGGGAAATTTCCGGATTTCACTCCCTATGCTCCGCCCATTCATCATATGGGACGATGGATCTGCATGAGCGCAGACGATATTGACGGCGATGGTGATGTGGATATCGTCCTTGGAAATTACTCCAAAGGTTTTATGAACGAAGATCATTTTAAGCCTGTTTGGACCACATTTCTCCCGTTTGTCGTCCTTGAGAAGGATTAGCAGTGTTATTGTTATTCTTGGATATTATAAACGCTTGCATATCGCTTTACTCACCTGCCATTTTTTGCTGGTCTAATCACGTTTCCAATCAGCTGGCAATAAAGTAGAGTATCGGTCATTACCTAAGTAACCTGCAATTTCAAAGCCCATCGGCATCACGACCCAGCCCTGAGGGGTGATGACACAATATCCCTGCGGAAACTTAATTTGGGTATAGGCATATGGCATATCTGAATAAGGAGAACTGCCACGCTTTTTGATATAAAAAACTTCCAGCATCATTTTTGATACCACCAGCCGCTCCGTCATGAGCTCGCCCGGTTTAATTAACCGGTTTCCCATTATGGGTTCGACCCGGGTATGCATATTATTTGCAATTGTATTGTTACCATTGACGCTTCTTACAGACCGGAACATACGCATGGAATCAGGTATCTCCTGGAAAACTTTGAAACCTTCTTCATGCAGACTATCGGAAACCATGCTGGCAAGTAAATGTTTCAGCGAACCGGCATAAGCGATCTTCTGATTCTCGCGCCAAAGTTTCTTTTGGGCTTCGTCTTTCGGCTTCAGAAGCTCAAAACGCGTACTTCCACCGTACAAAACCCTTCCTTCAAAATAATCAAAATCATCCAGATCCTGGTGTATCTTATACCCCAATGCATTATTTTCAATGATCAGTGGAGCTGTAGTTTGGGCGCTTAAATGTCTGTTGTCGTCCAGGGATATCTTTAAAACTTCCGGATTTAAAATCCTGCACTGTTTTGAAAAAGGCGTTTTCCCAAGTAATTCGCGGGTGATAATGGCAAGATGTTTTTCCCGCTTCTTATTTTTCTTAGAATAAATGGTAACGCCTGTAAGCTGCATTCCTTCGATCAGCTTAAACTGAACGGTTTTAACTCCGGGCTGCTCAAACCGCAACGTTTGCTTGATTGTTTCGTATCCAAGGAAGGAAACCGCCATTTCAATACTGCCAATCGTAAGGCCTGCCAACCGGTAATTTCCGTTTTCATCTGCATTCGTGCCGATGGTTGAGTTGTTGACGAAAACGTTTGCAAAAGGCAGCGGTTTTCCGGTTTTACCATCGGTTACTTTCCCGGTAAGAATAACCGATGCACCTTGTTGGGCAAAGGCAAAATTTACAGAAAGTAGTAAAATGGCGACAGACAGAAAATACTGGTTATAAATCGATGGTTTGCAAAACATTGTAAGACGAATGACTAGGGATTAAAGCTTCCTGACCCAAAGATAAATGAGGAGTTTGAAATCTTCATGCTGATACGAATAATGTTAGCGGTCTGTTGCAAAAAGAAAATTCCAGCCGAAAACGATTTCTACGGCTGGAACTAAAAACGCTATTTCTTCTTCGTACGTATTTCAGGTAACCATGTATTTATTTATTTGTCGTGAGTGTTGCTGATTTTTGAATAGAAGCCAGCCCGTTATCTCCGATAATTTCTGCAAAGAAAATGCGTGTTGTCCCCTTCGTTTCCTGTGCTTTGACCGGAACTGCCAGGACATAGTTGCGAAGTACAGGATCATATTTTTGGGTACCGGCCGGAATCGTGGCGACCAAAGTCTGTGCGCTTGTCGACGTTGCAGCATAGTATACTTTAAATTCCTTAACAGGCACTTCGGAAGTAAACTCGATATTAAAATTGGTAGAGGCGCCGGCATCGACGGTCAGCCCGGTGACTACTGCGCTGCTGGACGAAACCGTTCTCGTTGTACCCAGCCACACGACAGAAACCTGAGCAACTTTACCGACACTCGTTGATATTTCGCTGATCAGATCCGGCTCATCATAACAGCCCGTAAGAAAAATGCCGGAAAAAAGCGATGTGCCAATGAAAATGGTGTTCATGTATTTTTTCATATCATTCGATTTTGAAAGTCATCAGAAGATTTATTTCGAACTGAACCACATCGGTGTCGCCGGGGTTTTCAGGTTTGCTTCAGCATTTGCTGTATTTCGTGTTAATTCAGACGATGGATATTTCATACGCTGAATTCTTCTCCCCAGAAGGTCAGGATTTATGTTTTGTGGAAATGGGAAATCCCAGTAATCATATTTTCTCAGATCTGTCCAGATGTCTCCGATCAAAAACATCGCCTTGTATTTTTCTCTCAGAATATGCAAAAGTGTCAAATCGTTGGCTCCAACATTTACCTGGGCTGCTGTCAGATATCCTGAAATATCTGCCTCGGTCACACCAAGTTTCAGCATGTTGGATCGTGGGATTGCCAGATATGCAGCATAGGCATTTTCTGTTGATCCCTTCGAGGAAAAGTTTCCGCCGTTGGCTAGAAATGTAGCTTCTGCTTCGATCGCTTTCACTTCTGAATAGGTCATCATTAACACCGGAGCGCTGATCGACGAATGCCATGCCCGAATGCTAAAGTCAACCGTCGAACCCAGATTTGATCCCGGAAACACACCGTTATAAGTCGTTTGACCTGTTTTTAATGTGACAACTTTGGTCAATCGGGGATCCACAACTGTCTGGACTTTTCCGTTCATAAGGTCCACAAAAGTACTGCTGTATGTTACCGATAAGTTTCCGGTACTGTTTGCCAAAGCGACACGGCTGTACCAGGGGCTTAAATTTTTGGTATTATATGGCATTTGAAAATCATCAGCATTACCGGTCATTCCATTTTTCAAGGCAGCCAAGGCACTTTCAGCGGTTTGTTTGGGATTTTTATTTGAGAGATGCATCAGATAACGCGCCTTCAAAGAATAAGCAAGTTTTGACCACTTTGCCAGGTCGCCGCTGTAAATGAGATCGTCAGCTCCCGGTTTGGTGCCAGAATTTTTTGCAAGTTCCACAATGCCCTCATCCAGCAGGCGCTGAATTGTGACATAAATTTCCTGCTGGGTATCATAGGCAGGCTGGAAATCTTTCGGCTCCTGATCGGCTTTGGAAAAAGGAACATTTTCCCAGCTCACCGTTGCGGTGCCGAGGTTGTAGGCCAAAAGCGTTTTTGCTATCCCGACATACGCTGGAATATCCTCAGTCTGCCCTTTCCTGATGATGGCGTTAAGCTGCGGAATGACATAAAGATAAAGATTGGACCAGCCTGTGGCATTCTCAGACTCTGCATAGGTATCGGTGCCGTTTGTGCCAAGATTGCTACTGATCTGCTGTGCATACTGGCAGGCAAAATAAGCTTGCTGATAACTGGATTCGCTGGTATAAAATTGCGCCGTTGGCAGCAATTCCTGTACAGTCGCGTCAGGTTTCAAAGTAGGATCTACATTGACATCGAGATAATTGTCGCAGCCCGATAACATGAGCAACAATCCGGTGGCCAGGAGATAATATATATTGATGATCTTATTCATAATAAAGCAATTGAAATGAACACTTAAAGCAAATATTTAGAAATTAAGATTTACTCCAAACTGGAAACTGCGGGTTGAAGGATTGTTTCTTCCGACAAACCCGATAAGATTTGTCCCGGATCCGAATGTCAATGCTTCGGGATCATAGCCCCTGAAAGGCGTGCTAAGAAAAAGATTAGTCCCTGTCAGGCTAAATCTGACACCACCTTTGAAGAGTGAATTTCCCAGAAGTTTTTTAGAAAGTGAGTAATTCAGCGTGACAGTCCTGATTCTGAACCAGGACGCGTCCTGGATATTCAGCTTTGACCAACCATTAAAGCGGGTTGAAGTAGAAGGATTATAGAATGTGTCGTCCAGATATACAGGCTTGGTATTTGGCACAAAAGATCCGTCGCTTTGTAGAACCACACCCTTAAAAACCACCTGCTCATTACGCCGTTCAGTCAGTTTGATCGATCCGCTTCTTAACGCATTTCTTTCGCCCAGATCAATTGCATCTCCGCCTTGTCTCCACTCCATCAACACTGCAAGTGAAATTCCTTTGTAATTGAATGTATTTGTCAGTCCTCCGATCCAGTCAGGTTGTGCGTTACCGTATTGTGTCAGTGTTGTGCTCGTTTCGGGAAAGCCAGTGACAGGATTAATCAGCATCTGTCCGTCCGGGGCGCGTTTGTAATCATATCCCCACAGATCTCCTATTTTACTTCCCTCACGCACTTTTAATGATCCCACAGTATTATCATAATACGAAATTTCCTGAAGAGCATCCGGCATGTCTATTACTTTACCTGACAGTTTTGCCCAATTCACGGCAACGTCCCAGGAGAAATTTTTCATCTGAACCGGCTTCACGGTGATCAGTAATTCTACGCCCTTGTTACGTATCAGTCCAATATTGGTAAAGTAGGTCGAAAAGCCCGAAACGTTGGACACCGGCGCCTGAACGATCTGGTTTTTGCTGTCCATCGTGAAATAAGTTGCGTCAATCATCAGCCGGTTCCTGAGAAACCTTAGCTCGGTGCCGACCTCGATCGACGTAGTTCGCTCAGGCTTCAGATCCTGATCTGCGGCAGTGAGTCTTCTGATATAACCCGGCGTAACATTTCCATAGGGGAAATTGTCGGTAATGTCGTAGTAAGTGCCGATAAGGTAAGGTGTGGTAGCTTTCCCGACCTGTGCCCAGGAAGCACGAAGTTTTCCATAGGAAAGAAAATTATTCTTCTCCATATGCTCTGTGAATACATAACCGGCGTTAAATGACGGATAAACGAAAGACCGGTTAGCCTTTGGTAAAACAGAGACAATGTCATTCCGAACCGTCGCATTTAAATACAGAATTTCTTTATAGCTCAGTTTGGCGTCGGCAAAAAAACTGACAATCCTGAACTGGGCCGGTGAGTAAAATCGTTTTTGCTGATTCTGATAGCTCGAAATATCATTGGTAAAAGGCGCATTCCAGTTTTCACCCCTAACATAATAACTATCCGGCCGCTTGCTGTCAACGACGGCATTACCAACCATCAGTGATCCTGCCCAGTTTTCGTTGAAATTCTTTTGTGCAGTCAGGTATAGATTTGAGTTCAGCTCCCGGAAATTAAGCGTTTCATTGATTAGAAAACCTTTTACCTGAATACCTACGTCAAAAGTACTATCCACCTGTCGATTTCTGGTTTCGTGGTAAGTATCATAGGTTAGCTGATATTTTGCAGACAGCCAGTCGGTAACTTTATAATTTAACGTCACATCAGAAATATACCGGTTGATCTTATCAATACGTGGACTTTTTTCAACCAGATATCGTGGATTGTCAGTAAAACCTGGCAGAATATTTTTCTGTGTTCCGTCCGGATTCAGATAATCGTTGACATCATAGGTATTCGGCCAATAACCCAAGGCACTGAAAATCGACTTATCCCCCGCTGGCGGTCGTTTACCTCCCGAACGGACGTAGTTGAATGACGCAGAAACATTGAGGTTTTTAGTAAGATTATAAGCTCCGGCTACCTTTCCAGAAAACCTGTAAAAGTTCGTATTGGGAACTATACCGCTTTGTGTGTTATTTCCAAGTGAGACATAGATATTGCCCTTTTCATTTCCCTTCGTCAGTGTCACATTGTTATTGTTCCTGATACCGGTCTGGTAAAAGTCACGGAAATTATCGTATATCTTATCCGTAGTATTCTGAGGATCGAGAACAGGCCCGAACGACTGGTACGGTGTACGACCTGGCCCGAGCGGAATAAATTCACCTAATCTTCCCTGTAAGAAAGTCGTTTGAATATCCGGTGATTTGCCCAAAACATCAACACCGACAGAGGAAGAAACAGAAATATTCAACTTGCCTGATTTGCCTCTTTTTGTCGTTATGATAATGGCACCATTGGAAGCCCGAAGTCCGTAGAGTGCGGTTGCAGCAGGTCCTTTCAGTACTGATACGCTTTCAATGTCGTCAGGATTGATGTCGGCCGCACGGTTTGTATTCGCAAATTGCTCCGAGGCGCCGGGAGAATTACTTCCCGCACTCGGAAGCGGATTGCCCGCATTAGTAGAATTACTGATGATAATACCATCAATGACAAACAGCGGCTGGTTGTCTGCCCCACCACTGAGGGAAGTCACACCGCGCAACACGATATTGACTCCGGCCCCCGGCGCACCGCCCGATCCGGTAATGATCGCACCTGCAATTTTTCCCTGTAGCGCACCCACGACATTTGGGTTACCGGAATTTCGAATCTCTTCAGATTTTACAGATTGGACCGAATATCCGATTGCCCGTTTTTCCTGGGTTTGACCAAGTGCGGTAACAACAACCTCATTCAGTTCCGACGCTTCGGATTCCAGTTTAACATTGATTGTTTTCTGGTTACCTACTTTGACTTCAACTTTTTTGAAACCAATAAAACTAAAAACCAGGGTGCCACCAGGATTTACAGAAAGATCATATTCGCCTCTTTCGTTGGTCGTTGTCCCCAGGGAGGTACCCTTAACGTTTACATTTGCTCCCGGAATATCAGCGCCTGTGTCATCAGTAACTTTGCCTGAAACGGTCAGGGACTGCGCGATCAGCTCATTCATGCACAGAAACAGTACCAGCTGGAGAATAAAGAATTTGTTGTGAAGTATTTCTTTCATCATAATACGTAATTAGGTTGATCACCAGGATTAAATAAGCTTATACCATTATTAAATATAATAATTTATTTACTAATCCTAAATAAAGTAACCGCCGGTATTTATTCTGATAAAAAAATATGCTTTCCCAAGTCAAATAACGCGGCAGGGAGCACAAAAAAAGAGCTGCCATCATTGGCAGCTCCTACTAATCATCGGTGTTTCGAATTATTTTAATTCCAGCTCTTCACCTATAGCTTTTACCTTATCTTTCAGTCCGGCATAAACGCTGTCAAATTCTTCTTTGCCTTCAAGCTCAGCACGAACGCCAACATAGAACTTGATTTTCGGCTCTGTTCCCGATGGACGGCAGGTAAATTTAGTACCATCCTCTGTAAAGAACTGCAATACGTTTGAAGACTCGATTCCCATCTCCCCTGAAGGAATGGAAGTAGTCGTTCCCGATGTAAAATCAGTAGTAGTCAGTGCTTTGTAATCGTCCATCCGGATGACATTGGAACCTGCTAACGTTTTCGGAGGATTGGCACGGAAATCTGCCATCATCTGCTGGATTTCTTCTGCACCAGTCTTTCCTTTTTTTGTCAGTGATATGAGCCCTTCATAATAGAACCCGAACTTCTTGTAAATTTCAATCAACATGTCAAAAAGGCTCAGACCTTTGTCTTTCGCATAAGCCGTGAGTTCAGCGATCATTGCGCAGGAAGCGATCGCATCTTTGTCACGCACTGCATCACCGATCAGATAACCGTAACTTTCTTCACCGCCACCGATAAACTGTTCAATGCCTTCTTTCTCACGGATCACCTGAGCAATGTATTTAAAACCTGTCAGCGTATTGTAACATTTCACGTCGTAAGACGCAGCCATCTTGTCAATAAGGTCCGTCGTTACGATTGTTTTACAAACATACTGGGTTCCTGTCAGCTTTCCGGCATCTTTCCATGCATTTAACAGATAATAGATCAGCACACTCGCCGTCTGGTTACCATTTAAAAGCTGAATTTCTCCATGATGATTTTTTGCAGCTATACCTACTCTGTCAGCATCCGGATCTGTTCCCAGAACCAGGTCAGCATCAATCTCCTTCGCCTTTTCAACAGCCTTAGACATTGCTTCGCTTTCCTCAGGATTTGGGTAAACTACGGTCGGGAACTGGCCGTTGCCATTTGGCTCTGCCTGTTCCTCTATGATCGTTACCGATTCAAAACCCATTTTTGCAAGTAATGGCGGCACAAGTGTCACGCCGGTTCCATGCAAAGGCGTGTATACGATCTTCAGATCTTTCTGACGCGCAATGGCATCTTTCGAAATCGATAGAGACAAGATATGATCAAGGTATTTTTCGTCAATGTCTGCGCCAATTTTGATAATCTTTGAAGGATCTCCTTCAAATTTGATGTCATCAATTGATTTGATCGCATTCACTTCATCAATGATATTCGAATCATGGGGCGCCACAACCTGCGAGCCGTCATTCCAGTATGCCTTGTACCCGTTGTATTCTTTCGGGTTATGAGAAGCAGTAACGACTACGCCGCTATGGCAATGCAGCTGACGGATAGCGAATGACAACTCTGGTGTAGGGCGCAACGCTTCAAACAAGTAAACTGTGATCCCACTTGCGGAAAATATATCCGCAATAATTTGAGAGAATTCGTCCGACTTGATACGGCTGTCGTAGGCAATGGCTACTTTGATCTCCTCATTTGGAAATGCTTTATTTAAATAATTTGCCAATCCCTGCGTAGCAGTTCCAACCGTATAGCGGTTCATCCGGTTTGAACCAACACCAATTAATCCTCGTAAACCTCCTGTTCCAAATTCAAGATCCTTGTAAAATGCATCAGTAATCTCAGTTTCATTCTCTTCGTCAATCAATTGCTGAATTGATTGTTTTGTATCGATATCGTAATCACCGTTAAGCCAGGTATTCACTTTGGCCAGAACATTAGGATCTAATTGTGAGGTCATAATTAAATTAAAAGATGGTTTTCTGAAACAGTTAATTTTTAAAAATAAGTCTTTTTACGATCAAAACCATACTGTTGATTCTGATTGTAAAAAGACTAAAAATATCGTTCTCGGTTGAGTAATTATATCATAAATGTAAAAAAAGACGGCATTATTTACTTACCGGTACTTCTTCTTTTGCTAATTCCTTCATTTTTTCCTGCGAAGTTTTCAAGATAAGCTCTGCAACCAGGCCTGTCCAGCCTGTCTGATGACTGGCGCCGCAGCCCCTGCCGTTGTCTCCGTGGAAATATTCATAAAACAAAATATGTTCGCTGAAATTTGGATCTGTCTGCATCTTTTCATCGTCACCGTTAAATGCCCGCCGGCCATCAGCATCCTTTTTAAAGATGTCGATCAAACGATTCGCTATCGCCATCGCCGCGTCTTTGATAGTGACCAGATTACCGGAATTTGTCGGATACTCGATCTGAAAATCTTCACCATAATAGGCATGAAATTTCATCAGCGAATCAAAAATCAGATAATTCAGCGGGAACCAGATCGGTCCGCGCCAGTTGGAATTTCCACCCATTATATCAGTTAGAGCTTCCGCAGGGGTATAATCCACCTGCAAAACCTCACCATTAATATAGAATTTATACGGATTTTCCTTATGATATTTTGACAATGCACGAACACCGAAATCAGACAAAAACTCATTTTCATCCAGCATCCGTTTCATGATCATTTTCATCCGGTGACCACGCAGAATAGAAAGCAGCCTGTTTTCTCCTTTACCAGACTCAAACCACCGTGATATTAACCGGGCAAGGTCAGGCCTATTGGCCAATACCCATTCTACGCGTCGCTTGAATATAGGCATTTTGTCCAGGTTCTGCGGATCCAGAATTTCAACCGCAAAAAGCGGTATCAGGCCCACAATCGAACGCACCTTGAGCAATATACTTTGTCCGTTCGGGATATGGATCACATCGTAGTAAAACTGGTCTTCCTCATCCCAAAGACTGATCGAAGAATTTTTGCCGCCAATCGATTCCATTGCCCCTGCAATATGCAGGAAGTGTTCGAAAAACTTGGAAGCCATATCCTGGTAAACGGGATGCACCAAAGCAATTTCAACCGAGATCCGGAGCATATTTAGCGTATACATCGCCATCCAGCCAGTCGCATCGGCCTGCTGGAGTTTTCCTCCGAAAGGCATCGGTGTTGATCTGTCAAAAACGCCGATATTATCAAGCCCAAGGAAACCGCCGCTAAAAATATTATTTCCGGTATCATCCTTCTGGTTCACCCACCAGGTAAAGTTCAAAAGCAGCTTATGAAATATTTTTTCGAGGAATTCAATATCGCCTACGCCATTGTTCTGCTCCCGGTCAATCTCGTAAACTTTCCAGGTAGCCCAGCCATGTACGGGCGGGTTTACATCCGAAAAATTCCATTCGTAGGCAGGAATCTGGCCGTTTGGATGCATGTAGTATTCACGGAGCAAAATTTCAAGCTGCCTCTTGGCAAAATCAGCATCCACTCTGGCCAGCGGAACGCAGTGAAAAGCAAGGTCCCAGGCAGCAAACCATGGATACTCCCATTTGTCTGGCATTGAAATGATATTCGCGGAATACAAATGTTTCCATCCCGAATTCCTCCCCCACTTTCTTCCCTGGTTTGGTTCAGGCTGTGCAGGATCACCTTTCAGCCATTCGTAAACATTGTAATAATAAAATTGTTTACTCCACAGCATTCCTGCATACGCCTGGCGCTGAATAGACCGCAGGTCTGCATCAGCCACGTCCTTCTGTATGTCATCATAAAACTCGTCTGCTTCCCGGATGCGTTTGCTGAAAAGATCTTCAAAGCCACCAAAAGGTTCAGAAATGGAGTGATTGACATATCGCATCCGCAAGGTGATACTCTCTCCTGCTTTAATCGTTCTCGTAAATTTTCCTGATGCTTTGGTACCAATGTTATTCGGATTCACCGTAGTCGACTTGCCACCGCTGACGATATAATCATTTATGCCATCTTTTGGATAAGCGGTGTTGTTCTGTGTTCCATACAATTTCTTAAGATTGGACTCATTCTCGCAAAACAACAATTCATCGGCACCATCCAGGTAAAGATTGTATTTTCCATGTTTGCGATGGGTCACCTCTATCAAACGGTTGGATATGCCGTTCATCATGGGCTTGTAGTTGAATGCCTCATACCCCCACGACCAGGTATTTCTAAACATGATCGTTGGCAAAACCGTTATGGGTGCATCTTTCGGCCCACGGTTGTGAATGGTGACTTTCATCATGATATCCTCTTCGTCAGCCTTCGCATGCTCTATGAAAATATCAAAATACTCATTGTTATCGAACACACCCGTGTCCATGATTTCATATTCCTGGTCCTCTTTTCCCCTGCGCCCATTTTCCTGACGAAGTTTATCGTATGGAAACTGCTGCTGGGGATATTTATAGAGCATTTTGGTATACGAATGGGTTGGTGTACTATCCAGATAATAGTACATTTCCTTGACATCCTCTCCGTGATTCGACTCCCGGTTCGTTAGTCCGAAAATCCTTTCTTTTAAGAATTTGTCCCGATGGTTCCAAAATCCGAAAGAAAGGCAGATGTGCTGTTTGTTATCAGAAAAGCCTCCGATACCATCTTCTCCCCAACGATAAGTTTTGGACAAAGCCATCTCATGCGTTATATAATTCCAGGCATCTCCATTTCCGCTATAATCTTCGCGCACAGTTCCCCACTGACGCTCAGACAGATATGGCCCCCATTTTTTCCAACCTTTGTTCTCTTTCTGAAGGCTTAACCGTACTTTTTCTGCGCCGTGTGCCATGGGTTCGTCAAATTATCGAGGTCAAAAAATTCAATAAATAGTTTACACAATCCCAAAAAAGTGCTGTTTAAAAGTACTTAAATCGTGTAGAAAATGAAATTTACTAAAAAAGAGCTTGAAACGAGCTCTTTTTAGTTCTTAAAAATGGGAAAAATATTCTTAATCAGCTTTAACCACAAGCCAATCCTGAATGGACCCGATTGATTCTTTGTTGTCAAATACGTGAATCTGGTCGTCGATCTCGCCAGCGAAGAAATCCGTTATTGAACTGGCTTTTTCGGCGGTTTCGACTAAAAGTGGATGTCTGCCCTGCGTAATCAATCCTTCAACGTCAACGATATATTCCTTGAACATGAATGGATTAGGCAACTGATAATATTTGCCATCTGTACCATGGAAAACCGGAACCGGCTTGTAAATGCCTTCGGCGCTAAGGCGGCCATAGTGCTGCCGGGCCAGTGCATAGTGTTCATCAGAAGCGTCAAACAAAATACCCTTCAAAGGTTTTGCCACCGATTTGGCCGCTACGATATTCTTGTCCAACCCGGAAAGCAGATGCCTCAGATGCCAGGTATCTTTCCCCAACCTTATTCTTTCACGAATGGATTGACGGATAAAATAGGTCAGCGCCTGGGTAACACTCAAACCGATTTCCGCCATTTGTTTGAAAATAAACGAAGTCGGTGACATACCAGGAATGGTGTTCGGGTCATGCAGAATTATCGTTCCGTCGGCGGTGAGGAATCCATCAATCCGTGCACAGACAGTAATTCCTAGTTGCTGGAAAACTTCTGCAATGACTTTCTGAATTTCCTGGTTTTTTTCCAGTGTTGCATCAACCGGAATTCTTTTCCGGCTAGCGCCCGGTTTATATTTTGCATTAAAATCAAAAACATCAACCATCTTGATCACTTCGCTTGGCGGAAGGGCCAGCGGTTTGCCATTATCAAATTGAATACAGCCGCAAGAAAATTCCTGCCCTTCAATAAATTCTTCAAGTAATACCTGATCTTCCGCATTTACGCTGCTTAAAACAACAACTTCATCCTGAACCACATACATGTTATCGAGCAGTTCCAGTAACCCGGCCGGATGGTAAACCGTTTTGTCACCGTTGACTACCAGAGGATATCCGATTCCTTCATCAAGATTGGCGATGCGCTGTACATAAGCATGTTTTCCGGCTGTGTCCAGTGCTTTCCAGGTTGTGCTTTCCAACTCCACCTGAAAAAAACACTGATTGACGGCAGAGACAAAGGCTTCAAGAGAATCTTCTTTGACAATAGCCACACCAATGGAAGACCCCTGGTGAGGCGCTTTGATAACCAACGGGAGGCCCAGATGTTTCTTCAAAACCGTGAAAAGAATGGAATATTCACGCGGAATCCACTGGTCGTAACGTAGTGTCCAGCTTTTTTTCTGCTGGTTATTGACCAGCGCAATCATTTCGTTCTGTAAAATCTTATCAATTCCAACCGCCGACCCCATCAACCCAGGGCCGCTGTATGGAATTTTAAACCACTCCAGCAAACCCTGAATGGCACCGTCCTCACAATCCGGACCATGCATGGCCAGGAATGCAAAATCGAAATGATCTTTGAATTGATCAGGTGATAAAAGAATACCGATCTCTGGTGAAACCGGCTCCTTTGCCAACTGTGGAAATGATTCTATGTAGGTATTAAACTGACCTGTCTGGTTACTTTTGGAAGGGTAAAAATCTCTGATTTCCTTTGAATACATCAAAGTGTGTTCAAGTTTTATAAAACGGCCAAAGCTGTCGACAAAAATAGGAACCGGTTCAAAAAGTGATTTATCTAAGTATTCGAAAGCGGTTTTCCCACCAGCAAATGAAATTTCCCTTTCGCGGGAGGGTCCTCCAAAAAAAACTCCTATGCGCATACTGTCGCTGATTAATGCATTTTAAAACGTCCCGCAATATAAGCAGTATTTAAAATGAATCAATTGCAACACAGGGTGCATAGGAAAGATTTATTTCAATTTGGCCGGTGAGGGCCAAATTGAGAAAGTCCGTTTTATCAACGGGTGATTATGCTAATGAAGGCACGTTAGAAGCGACAACGCGGTTGATATGCGGAACCGCCTTGCGGATCGATTCTTCAAGACCGGCACGGAAAGTCATGGCACTCATCGGGCAGCTCTGGCATGAGCCTTGCAATTCAAGTCTTACCGTAAGATCGTCAGTCAACTCTACCAACTTCACATCGCCGCCATCTGCATGTAAATACGGACGGACGGTTTCCAGCGCCTGTTCAATTAATTCTAATGTTTTTTCTCTTGAATCCATTATTTAAAAAGTCTATTCGGTAATATGCAAGAATTTATCGGTAAAGTCAAATCCAGCCTCACTTTCAGGCCTGAATTTCAACCATCTGTGTCTTTTCTTTTGTCGCATTTCTGATTGCGACCTGCTGTGCAAGACCTTCTGCGGCATTGCGGAACGCTTCGTTTACGATCGGATTTACATTCATCACAGCCGGCCGTCCTTCATCTCCCGCTTCACGAATGCCCTGCACCAAAGGTATCTGACCCAGCAAAGGTACATCAAATTTGTCTGCGAGTGACTGTCCTCCACCTTGTCCGAAAATATGGTATTTGCTTTCCGGAAGTTCTTCAGGTGTAAACCAGGCCATGTTTTCGACCACGCCCAAAATCGGAACGTTGATCTGCGGCTGCCTGAACATGGACATTCCTTTCACGGCATCGGCAAGCGCGACTTTTTGAGGAGTCGTTACGATGATTGCACCTGTTACCGGAACGGTTTGTACCAAAGTAAGATGAATATCGCTCGTTCCCGGAGGAAGGTCAATCAAAAGATAGTCAAGATCGCCCCAGTCTGTATCGCCAAAAAATTGTTTCAACGCCTGACTGGCCATAGGCCCTCGCCAAACGACTGCACTGTCCGGCGGCGTTAAAAATCCGATGGAAATCATCTTTATTCCGTATTGACGGATCGGATTGATATAGTTCTTACCATCTCTGGGTGTAATGGTCGGTTGCATATTTTCTGCACCAAACATTAGCGGAATCGATGGGCCGGAAATGTCAGCGTCAATAATACCGACCGAAGCGCCTGACCTGTGTAAGGCCATCGCCAGATTGGCGGTCACAGTTGATTTCCCAACTCCTCCCTTTCCTGAGGATATCGCGATGACATTCTTGACTCCGGGAATCAAAGCAGCGCCAAGCGGCCTGATACTTGTTACATTCGCAGTGAGATTAATAATTACCTCCACATCCGGACTTAGATGCGTATGAATAGCATCAACACACATTTTACGGATCAGCTCTTTCAACGGACAAGCCGGTGTGGTAAGCACCACCGTAAATCTTACCTGATTTACACCGATTTCAATATCCTGAATCATATTCAGCGTTACCAGATCCTGTTTTAGATCCGGTTCCTGAACAGTGCCTAAAGCCTGCAATACCTTTTCTTTATTTATCGTAAACTCGCCCATTGTATTTGTTTCTTCCGCATATACAGCGATATGCCGGATACGATCCGTAGTATACCGGATACTGTGTAATTTTATTTATTTGACCTGATACAATTCAACACTTTTTCTCGCTAATGAGTTTATCAAACAGCGGGAAATTCATCAATTCTTCTGTTTACTTCAATCATTTCCGCCGACAGGTCGACGTTTCCCGGCAGCTCTTTCAATCTCTTTTGAAGTGTATGCAATAAACTCAGATGGCTGGCTGTGAAGCCATGCTGCGGATGATGGTTCAACATTTTCTGAATGCCTTCCCAGTCTTTCATAAAGTCGAGTGCCGGCTTATCTACAAAAGCATCCGCAAAAGTACGAAAGATAAATTCTTCAGCGATGCTGTTTGGATGAATTAGATCGGGTTTATAAAAACGATAATCCCGCAGCTCATCAACCATGATCTCGTAAGAAGGAAAATATTCGACCTGGCGGAATTTCTCAGCCAGCCGGTGGCAAACCAGGCGTAGCGTCGACTTGCTTACCTGATTAAGCGTGAGCGTGTCTTTCGTATGCCTTACCGGGCTGACTGTCAAAATAATCCGCAGGTCCCGTTTGATTGACTGCAATTTAAAAATGAGATGTTCCAGGCCGATATTGATCTGATCCAAATGTAATAATTCTTTCAAAAAATGACTTGAAGATACCTTATGGCAGTTGCCGACCAGCAAATTTGTTGCACGGTGCCGGTAGGCAAACGCAGTACCGAGTGTTATAACCAACACGTCTGCATCCCTTAAAAAATGATTGACCTTGTTCTGTTTTTCCTTAAGCTTTTCTTCAAGTTCAAGACGGTTGTCTGACCACAGGGAAGAATGAAAATCATGATGGAGCCAGATATTATCGGCATTCTGATGGTATAGCGCAGGATGCGGCGGTTTACCGTCGAGTGACAAATCGAGCAGTTTTGAAATCGACAGCGGATTAAATACAGTGCCGAAAGGGTTGTTCAAAACCTGAAATTTATGATTAGCAAGCTGACTGCCAAGCACCTCCGCAAAACAGGAGCCGACAGTTATAATTTTCGTATGATGATTTATTTTCCAGTCTGAAGGTGTAACGTTGAGCTCTGTTGTGAATTTGATTTGATTCATTCGATCTGTATTATGGGGCGTGCAAAATAATAAGAATTGCCCAGTCCGGCACAAACACGCTGAGAAAGAGGGTATCAATAATTGTTATATAAACGTTAAATTTGAAAAAACGACACACAGATCAGCAAATTGATTCAGGTGAACAACGAACGCCTATTGAATCCTGGCTTACTGTAAGCGAAATTTTTTGATGACCAACTTGAATTCCATCTCGCTTTCTGCTGAAGCATGGACTTAACGAATCAAACGACATAATTAAAAATGCTGCTCTCAGGCGCTGAATTAAAAAAACATGAAAAGAACATCTCCGCTGACATTCCTATTTTCATCTCTTTTCCTGTTAGGTTTTGATCATTGTTCACAATCCCAAACGGCTCCGTTAAAAGCGGCCACTGTGCATTATGAATTCGGCGCAATACCGGTCTGGCAGGATGAATTTGATGACCCCGGAAAACCTGACACAAAAAAATGGAGTTATGATTTAGGTGGTGATGGCTGGGGAAATCACGAATTGGAAAATTATACGGAGAACCCGGAAAATGCGCGTGTTGAAAACGGGAAGCTCATCATTGAAGCCCGAAAAGAAAATTCAGGAAACCAACAGTACAGCTCGGCGCGTCTTGTGACAAAAGGAAAAGGTGATTTTCTGTATGGTAAAATCGAGATCAGAGCCCGGTTACCAAAAGGACGGGGAACCTGGCCGGCGATCTGGATGCTCAATTCTGAAAAAAATTATGGAAACAAAGGCTGGCCGGATAATGGCGAAATCGACATCATGGAGCATGTAGGTTTTGACCAAAACCGCATCCATGGAAACATACATACCAAAGCATTTAACCATGTTCTGAAAACAAATAAAGGCGGCGACACATTGGTAACAGATGTTTCTGAGCAGTTCCATGTGTACACCTGCACATGGACGCCATCCTACATATCGATTGTTATGGATGGACATGAATACTTTAAATTCAACAAAGAATCTGCTTATTCCTGGGAGCAATGGCCTTTTGATAAATCTTTTCATCTGATATTAAATATGGCCGTAGGCGGTGATTGGGGTGGACAGAAAGGTGTGGATGACACCATTTTCCCTCAAAAAATGGAAGTTGATTATGTCCGGGTTTATCCGCTAACCGAGAAAAAGTAATTTGATTTTCCGTTACACGGAGCTAACTTGCACCCATGGATCATTTCGTTGTTTCGGCCAGAAAATACCGCCCGGTCACTTTTGACTCGGTAGTTGGCCAGTCACATATTACTACTACGCTTAAAAATGCAATTCGTACCAATCACCTGGCGCAGGCTTTCCTGTTTTGCGGTCCGCGTGGTGTTGGGAAGACGACTTGTGCCCGCATACTTGCAAAAACAATAAATTGTCAGAACCTTGGCGATGATGTGGAAGCATGCGGGGAGTGTGAATCCTGCATCAGTTTCCAAAATAATGCCTCTTTTAACATCCATGAGCTGGATGCAGCTTCAAATAATTCTGTGGAAGATATCCGTAATCTGATCGATCAGGTTCGCTATCCGCCCCAGACCGGAAAATATAAGATCTACATCATTGATGAGGTTCATATGCTTTCTCAGGCAGCTTTTAATGCCTTCTTGAAAACTTTGGAGGAACCACCGGGATATGCCATTTTTATTTTAGCTACAACTGAAAAACACAAGATCCTGCCAACGATCCTATCTCGTTGCCAGATCTTTGATTTCAATCGTATCCAACCAAAAGACATCGCCTATCACCTTGCTGATATCGCCAGAAAAGAAGGCATTGAAACGGAGAAAGAGGCCCTTGAACTTATCGGCCAGAAAGCAGATGGAGGTCTTCGGGACGCACTTTCAATGTTTGACCTAAACGTCACATTTTCGACTGATAATCATCTGACCTATGCTGCCGTCCTGGAAAACCTGCATATCCTTGATTATGATTATTATTTCAAGCTCACTGACGCCCTGACCGCTGCAAGTGTGGCGCGTTCGCTTGTTTTGTTTGATGAAATATTAAGAAAAGGATTTGACGGACATTTATTTATCGTAGGCTTACTGGAACATTTCAGGAACCTTCTGGTTTGTAAAGATCCGGCGACAGTTTCTCTGCTTCAGGTTTCGGAGTCAGCAGAAAGAAAATATGTTGATCAGTCGAGAGATGCGGATATGAGTTTTCTTCTTTCTGCATTAAGCGTCGCCAGCCAGTGTGACATCAATTATAAAGCGGCAAAAAATCAGCGGCTGCATGTGGAACTTTGCCTCATGAAGCTCGCAAATCTGCCCAATATTCTTCAACTTAATTCCCTTGCTGCCGTTGATGAAACGGCAAAAAAAAAAGTTGAGCCTCAACAACAGCCAGGTATAACAGAGCAAAAAGCACCTGTTCCTGAAAACCCGGCAAAAGAAACCAATGGACACTTTGTTCCAAATACGACAGCACAAGCGGCCACGCCCAGGCCTGTATCGAAGCTAAGAAGTACGACGCAACTTGTGCCGCCTTCCTTTCAGCAGCAAAATGGAAATACACCGGAACAAGCGGTTGTAAATACCGAGGTCCAGGCTGCTTCAACAGCGCCGGTTCCCGCACTTGAACTAAATCTGGAAAACCTGCAGCAGGTATGGCATGAATTTGCTGAAAACCGGAGGAAAACCAAAGATTCGACAACAGAAGGAATTGCACTGAACCGTGCCATTGATCTGGTTGATTTCACCATTCAGATCGCGCTGGATAATGACCCGCAGATGGATGCCATCCAGGGAATGCGATATGAACTGTTAGGATTTTTGAAGAGCAGGTTCAACGCACCGCGACTTGAGATCAACCCACGGGTTGCGCCGCATGAAGTACAGCGTCTGCCCTATACGCCCGCGGAAAAATTCAACTATCTGGCAGAGAAAAATCCTTACTTACTGCAATTGAAACAAGCTCTGGGACTAGACGTCGACTTTTGAACTATCTGGAAGATTTTTCCAGAAACAACCTGTGCAATTGCAGCACCTGAGGAATCAAGGCGGCATTTTCGTTATTATCAATTGAGAAATCCGCGATTGCATCACGCTCTTCATCTGAAATCTGCCTTGCAATGATCGCCCGGATCTCGTCTTCGGAACGGTGGGCATCCCGGTTTTTGATACGTCTGAAGCGCAGCTCCATCGAAGCTTTTACAACGATCACGAAGTCGAGATTGTTATGATCTCCTGCCCTGTTCATGATGGCGGCTTCCTTGATGACATAAGGTGCATCGTCATGCAGCTTCGTCCAGGCATCTGTGTCTGTGCCAACCGCAGGATGAATAATTCCATTAAGTTTTTTTAGCAGACCGGGGTTGTTAAAAACCTGTGCAGAAACAAAAGACCGGTTGTACTCGCCGTTTTCACTATAAGATTGCGGACCTAAAAGATTGATAACAGCCCTTCGGATGCCAACGTCATGACTGGTCAGCCATTTTGCACGGGAATCCGCGTCGTAAACAGGTATACCCAGGCAAGAAAACAATTTGCAGACAATGCTCTTACCAGACCCGATCCCACCTGTTACGCCAATGTTCATGATCTTAACTGTTAGTAATTGTCAGTCATTTTGTATGTTTCCCAGCATTTGCGCCACTTCAAAGCTTACGTACACATCTCTGTGACTGACTTCAATCAGGGGTGTATTAGGCAGTGGAATGGGCAGACTTTCGTCAAAATTATTTTGTATTTTTTTTGTTGGTATCCCAATTTTTATCGTGTCCGGGTAATCGCGGATAAGCGAAATGGGGCCATCAATTGAAATCAGTGATGGCGAAACATTGATGATACTGGATATTACATACCCTTCACGCATATCAATTCCTGAACTATCAATCCTGATTGGAATAATCTTTCTGATCTTCCTTTCAAAGCTTAATTCGAATGTATCAGACACGACATAATTGACTTTTACATCCGGAAAAAGCTCGGTTATCTGGTCAGTCAGTGAGGTCGAATTGATAAAACTTGCTTTGGTAGGATTCAGTACTTTGTAAACGACCGGGAGGGCGTTAAAGTTAAGCCATGATTTTCTGAGCAGGTTCCAGCCGTCTCCCGTTACGTTAACAGAAATACGTTTTGGCAAGGGCTGTAAAGGGACAAACGCAGCAGCATCATACTCTACCGTTAAAGGATAGCTAAGCCTGATTGAATAATCTTCCTTATTCAGCACATTCATCAACCAGAAAAATGTAGCTGCCAAAAGGCACCCAATAAAAGTTTTAATCTTATTCCTACTCGATGGAATGTTACTCACAGCTTGTTATTAGATTGTATATTGTCAATATACCGTTAATACGTATTACAAAAAAGCGGTGTCAGGTTTGATGTTTAAACCTTAATATTATCTATAAAGGCCATCCCTGACACCACTCTAAACTACTATTCCAAATTAATAACGATCTGCTGTTATTTATTATTCTGCAACGGTACGGGCAATTGCAGCTTTGTCAACAGTCAGTTTTACACCTTTGTCAAGTTCAAGTGTAACCAAAGCTTCTTCAACATTGTAAACTCTGGCGTGAATTCCACCGATGGTAACAACCTGATCACCTTTTTTTATGCTGTTAAGAAGCTCTTTCTGCTCCTTCTGTTTTTTTTGCTGAGGACGGATCATGAAGAAATAAAATACCCCTATAATCCCGACCCACATTACGACCTGATAAATCATAGCTTGTGAACCGCCTGCTGCTTGTAATAAAATTGAAAGTGTCATGAATAAATTAGGGTTACTGGAAAATTAATTGAGATCTTGTTCGGCCAGAAAAAGTTAACGTTACTTGCCTGCCTCCGGCTTTGGGGCTGCTTTAACAATTCCTCTCAGACGTAATTCTGAGTACGCCGGATCCGTGTTTGCATACACCGTCACTGTTTTTACCTGAGGCCCCGCTTTTCCTTTGCTATTGAAACGAACTTTAATGCTCGACGCAGCATTGGGCGCTATCGGCTCTCTTGGCCACTCCGGAGTTGTACATCCGCATGACGATGTGATATTGTTCAGGATCAGAGGATATGGGCCATCATTCTTGAAATTAAATGTATGCTCCACCACTTCACCCTCCTGAATCGTACCAAAATCATAGGAAGAACTATCTGTCAAAGCAAAAACGGGAAGTTTAAGGTCTCCCGTTTTTGACTCATTTTTCTTTTCAGATCCTGAACAATTTGAAAGCATCAATGCAATTCCCGAAAGAATTACGAATGCGTGAAGTTTTTTCATACGTTAATGTAAATCAGTGCGTCTGACCTTTTATCTGCGCCATCAGGCGGTCAACATCTTCAAGAAGTTTTTCTGCTTTTTCGCGTGCATCATTCACGACGCGCTCGCCTTCTGCTCTCGCATAACTGTCCGGCTGGTTTTTACCATCGATCAGATCTTCGATTACTGCCTGCAATTTTTCGCGGTATTTCGATAACCGGTAAGTAAGCTGTGTACGAAGAACATTCCCCTTGTCAGGAGCATAGAGAATTCCTAAAGCTGCTCCTGTGATACACCCTGTCAAAAATGCTATTAAACTACGGCTGGATTTACTCATGGCTTTATAATTTTAGCGGTTTAGCCGCAACTGTTGGTGGTTAGCTGTTAAATTATTTACAAGAAACAAATTTTTCGGGTTACCCCTCTACCCTTCAACCTAAAAATTCTGTGCCTATTTATTATCGATCAACCCGCGTCCGCTCTTTCTGATTACGCCTTGTCCGGCCAGTTTAACGGAAAGTACATCCAGTACGCCGTTAATAAACTTGCCGCTTTTGGGCGTGCTGTACCTTTTTGCAATTTCAATAAATTCATTAATCGTCACCTTCACAGGAATTCCCGGAAAATGGATCAGCTCTGCCAAAGCAGTTTTCAGAATGATCATATCGACCAGGGCAATACGATCAAGCTCCCAGTTTTTCAACTGTTCGTCCAGATACTCATCATACTGGTCGCCCTCTTCAATAACAAGTTTAAACAACTCCTCCACAAAGAAACGGTCTTCCTCCCAGTCTTTTGTCAAAGGAGACAACGCGAAAGTCGCGGCAGAGTCCGCTGATTTGAGCGTTTTGATCGCCAGACCACGGATCAGTTCACTGTGGTCGACCCAATAAAGGTCTCTTTGTTCAAGAAATTCAAGGGGCACTTCGTGTTTTAGAATAACCTGGCGTAGAATATATTGAACCAGCAGCTGATCTTCCTCCGGCGTATGTTCGGTTTTATTGCAGTATTCCTCATAAGTTGCATCCTTGCGTAATGCTTCACGATAGGTTTTACGTATCATGTTCATGTCATTACTCCAGTTGATGCCATTTCTGATTATTTCTTCTTCCAACGTTTTATCCTCCTGAAGAACCATGATGACACGGTTTGTATTCAGGCCTCCGTTTTTGGAAAAAGGCGCTTCAGGATCGTCATATTTACGTTCACGATCCAATTTTGCCTGATAGGCCAATTCAAGTAACATCGACAATACGCGGATAAAATCAACGTAAATAGATTCCGTTTCATTTAAAACGCGGCGAACCATTTTTTCTCCGTCCGCCTCAGTCTGTCTTTTATATGCTTTGTATGCGCTGTTGGCAACTTTGACTACATCCGCAGAAAATTCCTCGTTTTCTTTAAGCTCACCACTTTTAATAAGCTCGTCCAGCGCTAGTCCTGCCAAACGTTTGTTGTTATTTAATTTTTGCTTATCCTGAAATTCCATGGAATTCAAATCAGGTGCAAAAGCTTCCTCAATCTGATCCAAAGCGAGTAATCTATTGGCATCAGCAGTTAACTTGCGCGCATACAGCGCTTGAACAGCTTTTGTTCGTAATAATCTTCTATTCAGCATAAGCCGGAACACTAATTGGATAAAAGGTACAGTAAACCAAAGAACGTATCTGCGTGTTAAGCAAGGTTTTTTATTTACAATACCCCGCGTTTATATTTAAAATTGACCGCAAAATTAGACTATTTTGTTTAGAAATGGAAAAATCAAACTCAGGCTTTTTAAATTTGCAACGTTTTAAAACGTTTGAATGTTGGTAATAAACAAAGCAAAACCAGTGAAATGAGTGACTGCCGAAATGTAGCCACAAACATAACTTTTTAAGTAATTTCTTCATTACAGATAATCGGTCAGTGCAAAATGGGCTATTGCCAAATAAAACACTGACGATTAGCGTAAAGACCAAATCAACCAGAACGACACGTGAAAGCACTTAAGTACCTCAATAAGTACCTCTTAAAGTATAAATGGTATCTTATTTCAGGAACAATTTTTACTATTATTTCCAATCTTTTCGGAATTATTCCAGCGCAGCTCGTCCGTTATGCGCTCGACCTGGTGGGTGAAACACTCGATGTCTATTATTTGTTTGCCGGCTCAGCCCTGCAATCTGAACTGTACGACACGTTTGCATTCACGATCCTGCTTTACGGATTGCTGATTCTGGCGATGGCTCTACTGAAGGGTATATTTCTTTTTCTGGTCAGGCAAACGATCATCGTGATGTCCCGCCATATAGAATATGAACTAAAAAACGACGTTTATAACCACTACCAGTCGCTGCCAACAAGTTTTTTCAGAACACATAACACCGGGGACCTGATGGCCCGGATTTCGGAGGATGTCAGTAATGTCAGGATGTATGTCGGCCCGGCGCTGATGTATGGGATTAACCTGATCGTACTTTTTATCCTGGTCATTTCGTACATGGTGACCGTCAATGCAAAACTTACACTTTATGTTCTGCTGCCGTTGCCGCTGCTTTCAGTGAGCATTTACATCGTAAACAGCATTATGATGAAACGGTCACAGGAAATCCAGAAACAGCTTTCGGCGCTTTCGACGTATGTTCAGGAAGCATTTTCAGGCATTCGTGTGATTAAATCTTTTGTTCAGGAAAGTCACTCTTTTACCAACTTCAAAACAGAGGCGGAAGATTTTAAAGACAAATCCCTGCGCCTGGCCAAGGTTGATGCTTTCTTTTATCCGGTCATAGTGCTGCTAATTGGGATCAGTAACATCCTGGTTATTTTTGTTGGGGGAAAAGAAATCATGAACGGAAACCTTACCCCGGGCAACATTACCGAATTCATTCTTTATGTCAATATGCTGACATGGCCTGTGATGGCCTTAGGCTGGACAACAAGCCAGATTCAGCGGGCAGCGTCTTCACAGAATCGGATCAATGAATTTTTGGAAGTAAAAAACACACTTGTATCTGACAAAAATGTTGAAAAACCACTGGACGGAATTATTACTTTTAAAAATGTCGGCTTCATCTATCCCGATTCAGGAATTCAGGCGATTGAACATTTCAACCTTGAAATAAAACATGGGGAAAGTGTGGCCATTTTAGGAACGACAGGGTCTGGAAAAAGTACACTGGCGCACCTCCTTTGCAGGCTTTATGACCCAACTGAAGGCGAGATTCTCGTCGATGGGATTCCGCTTCGTGACTACAATGTACACGCTTACCGCCGCCAGTTAGGTTATGTACCACAGGATGTATTTTTGTTTTCTGATTCGATCGCCAATAATGTTAGGTTTGGCAGCATTGATATGTCACAGGAAAGAATTGAACTTGCTGTGAAAGATGCTGATCTGCTTCGTAACATTCAGGATTTTCCGGAGGGTTTCAATACCCGCCTTGGGGAGCGTGGTATTACTTTGTCCGGTGGCCAGAAACAAAGGCTTTCCATTGCCCGCGCGATTGCCCGGGATCCAAAAATTTTAATTCTGGACGACTGTCTTTCGGCCGTCGACACCAACACAGAAAATATCATTCTGACAAATCTGAAAAGGATTATGGATGAACGTACTTCCGTGATCATTTCCCACCGTGTTTCTTCTGCCAAACTTGCAGATAAAATTGTTGTACTCGATGAGGGCAAAATTGTTGAACAAGGCACACATGCGGCGTTAATGGCGAAAAACGGTGCTTATAAAGAATTGTATGAAAAACAATTGATGGCTGAAGAAGTTTAAAACCAGCGCAATGAAAATTGATAACCAAAAAAGCCGGATAGGAATGTGATTTCCTGTCCGGCTTTTTGTTGAAATCCAAAGACGGTCACCTTACCAGTTTTCTTACCTCTTCTTTTAACTCTTTCATTTCCTGATGCAGGTTTTGCAAACTGACCGTAGCTGAATCAGTTTCCATATCAAAAGTAAGTTTGCTGTGGACTTGCCAAAGCTCCATAATTTCACTGCGCTCGATGGAAATCGGTCTGTATTCGCTGTTAAGGGAAATTAAATTTACAACCGTAGCATGATTATCCTTCTGAATCTTCTTGACCAGAATACTGTCAGCCGTCACGACTACATACATCCGGTTGGCTTTAACTGTATCCCAATCCTCGACCGCTTTTCCAACAATCCATTCATCCGATTGTAACGCAGGCGTCATACTATCGCCATCGACCTGAAACCCTCTGAAAGAAGCATTGCGAAATTCCGGCAAAGGAATACTAAATGCAGGCAGGCGTTCGAACCAGTTTGCATCACCGATGTTGTGCGGATAGCCGGCCGCAGCTTTGGCGCTAACCAAAATGATATTCTCACTCCCACTGCTGTCGACGGTGACAATCTTAGGACTCATTACCGGTTCTCCGATTCGCAGATATTTTTGTGCACTTTCACCAAACAGCCAGAGCGGATTGATCTGGTAACGTTTTAATAACTCCTTAACCACCTGCCCCGGTACCCTCGTCCGGCCACGTTCAATATCCGCCGTGGTCATGTTAATACCAAGCTGTTCTGCAAAAGCGGCTTGGGTAAGGTTCAATTCTTCCCGTATTTGTTTAAAACGTCTGCTTTCTTCTTCAATGGGCATAGGTCCTGATATACATGTGATTAACAATAAATCTTATCAAAGATACTTTATTTTTGGAAAATTTCCATTGCTTTTGAAGGATTTAATCCATAGTTTTGGAAATAATCCATCAACTAGTAAAAATTCCAAACCGCCATGGAGAGAACTATCCTGCATATGGATCTTGATACATTTTTCGTCTCTGTCGAACGCAAAATTGATAGCCGTCTGGAAGGCAAGCCGATCCTGGTCGGCGGTATTGGCGACCGGGGCGTCGTTGCTGCCTGCAGTTATGAAACGAGGCAGTTTGGCGTCCATTCAGGAATGCCCATGAAAATGGCGAGAAACCTTTGTCCTGAGGCCACTGTCATACGGGGCGATGGAGGTGTCTATTCCAATCATTCGAAAGAAGTTACCGAGATCATTCGTGAGACGGTTCCTCTTTTTGAAAAAGCCAGTATTGATGAGTTTTATGCCGACCTGTCGGGTATGAACAAATTTTACGGCTCATCCTATCAAATGGCACACGAACTCAGGATCCGTATCAAAAAAGAGGCAGGGCTTCCTATTTCATTCGGACTTTCGACCAATAAACTGGTTTCAAAAGTAGCGACCGGCACAGCAAAACCAGACAACGAACGAAAAGTGGAAATCGGGACAGAGAAGTCGTTTCTGGCCCCAATGCCGGTACAGAAAATACCGATGGTAGGTGATAAAACAAACCAGATCCTGCACAATCTGGGCATCAAACATGTCAGAACAATACAAGAAATGCCTGTTGAGATGATGGCCAAAGTACTTGGGAAAAACGGAGTCGTTTTATGGAACCGCGCTAACGGAATAGATGAGACACCGATCATTCCTTTCCATGAACGTAAATCGATCTCTAATGAAAGGACATTTGGCAAAGATACAGGGGATGTCAAAAGAATGCGTGAAATGATCAGAGCGATGACGGAAAATCTGGCCTATCAACTCAGGAACGGCGATAAATTGACATCCTGTATTGCAGTTAAAATTAGGTATTCAGATTTTAACACTTATTCAAAACAACTCAAAATTCCATATACCTCGGCAGATCATATTCTTATACCACAGGTTGAAAGGCTATTTGAGCAATTACACAACCGCAGGATGATGGTCAGACTTGTCGGTGTTACATTCAGCGATCTCGCAGGAGGAAATTACCAGATCAACCTGTTCGACGATTCGGAGGAGAAACTAAATCTATATCAGGCCATGGACTTATTAAGAAACCGATACGGCATCGACAAACGGGGAAATTCGATTATCAGCTGGGGAACCACGCTCGGAATTGCCAATATTTCAAGCATTGGAAATCCCTTCAACGGTGAGCCGCCGATTGTTCCTGCACACAGAAATGCATGAGTAGCACTCCTGATTACTTTTTAGCATGTGCAAAGTTTCTGAACTAAACAATTCATAAAAAAGGACCACGCCTTTGCAAGTGAAAGTTGCCCCGTGAACCGGAGATCTCGTTATCTAACAGACTAAATTTTCCAAGGCAACATTCCTACCCATTCTTCGAACCATCAGTTGTCAGTGACATTATATAAAAAACCAGTTATCAAACCAACCTCCGTAAGTAAAGTTTAAATTAAGTATCAGGTTTAATTTTCCAAAGTCCATGTTGCTCAACTGCCACTCCTATTTCAGCCTTCGCTACGGGACAATTCCGGAAGAAGAATTGCTCAAACTGTGTGTGCTCAATAATTACAATTCGATTGCACTCACCGATATCAATAATACTTCCGGATGCCTGAATTTTATCCGGACAGCTGCAAAGTATGGGGTAAAACCAATCGTAGGAATTGATTTCAGGAATGGACTTAAGCAGCAGTTCATCGGTTTGGCAAAAAACAATTCTGGCTTTCAGAACCTTAATAGCTTTTTGTCCAAACATTCGCATGAGCAATTGAGCTTTCCCGATCAGGCCCCGGCTATTGAAAATGTTGTCTTTATATATCCGTTTGAACAGCTGATAAAAACGGGGAAAACGGCATTTTCAGCAGACGAGTACATCGGTATCTCCATCAAAGATTTAAACCGTGTCCGGTTTTCGCCTCTCGCTAACAGAGAAGATAAGTTTGTCATTTTGCACCCGGTAAGTTTTCGTCATAAAAAAGACTTTAGTGCGCACCGGCTCTTGAGATCAATTGATGAAAATACCTTGTTAAGCAAGATTTCGACTTTTGGCACGGGTGACGAAGCCGAACAAATGCTGCCTAGTAATGTTTTAAAATATCATTTTAAAAACTTTGATCTGATTGTTTACAATACAGAAAAATTGTTGGATCAATGCCATATCAATTTCACCTTTGGCGAAAACCGGCAACATCAGAATTTAAAAATCTATGGAAAGAGCGAAGCTGACGATTATCAACGGTTACGTTCGCTTACCTACAATGCACTCGGCTACCGATATGGTACGGAGGTCAACGACCCTATTTTTGACAGGATCTCGATGGAGCTGGATCTTATTCAAAAACAAAATTTCATTCCTTTTTTCCTTGTCAATCATGACATCGTAAGTTATGCGAAACAGAAGGGATATTATTATGTCGGACGCGGAAGTGGCGCCAACAGCATCGTTGCCTACCTGCTCAGCATAACCAATGTCGATCCGATCGAACTGGACCTCTATTTTGAACGCTTCATCAACATTCATAGAAAAAATCCACCAGACTTTGACATCGATTTTTCCTGGAAAGACCGGGAAGATATTACAGATTATATCTTCAGGAAATTTGGAGCCAAGGGCCAGGCTGCACTTCTGGCAACTTACAGTACATTTCAGCACAGTGCCGCCGTGAGGGAACTTGGCAAAGTTTTCGGATTGCCCGGTTACGAGATTGACGCACTGAGTGACGGAAAGTATGATCCAAAAAAGCTGGATCAGCTCTCTGGTCTGGTGATCAAGTATGCCGGGTATTTTCAGGAAAATAACCAACCCAATCACCTGAGTATCCATGCTGGCGGAATCCTGATCTCTGAAAGGCCGATCCATCATTTTTCTGCCACAGACTTACCACCTAAGGGTTTTCCGACCACGCAGTTTGACATGGTGATTGCTGAAGATGTAGGTCTCAACAAATATGATATTTTAAGTCAGCGTGGCCTGGCAAAGATCAAAGAAACGCTGGACATTATTAAATACAACCGGCCGGAAGCACCTGAAATTGATATTGATGATGTCAAAAAATTCAAACTTGATCCAAAGATCAACGACCTGATCAAACAAGGACAGTGTATTGGTTGTTTTTATGTTGAATCTCCTGCGATGCGCATGCTTTTAAAAAAGCTCGCAGTTGATAATTATCTTGGCCTGGTAGCCGCCAGTTCGATTATTCGCCCGGGCGTTGCCAAGAGCGGTATGATGCGTGAATACATATTACGCCATCAGGATAACGAACGCGCCAAAGACGCACATCCTGTTTTGCTTGATCTGATGCCTGAGACCTACGGAATTATGGTCTACCAGGAAGATGTGATCAAAGTTGCCCATTATTTCGCCGGATTGACGTTGGGAGAAGCCGATGTCATTCGAAGAGGTATGAGCGGAAAGTTCAGGGGACGTGACGAGTTTGAACACGTGAAAGCCAAGTTTTTCAAAAATTGTAAAGACAAAAAATATGACCCCAAAATGACCGAAGAGATCTGGGCGCAGATAGCCAGTTTTGCCGGTTATGCTTTCGCTAAAGGCCATTCTGCGTCATATGCCGTCGAGAGTTATCAGACGCTCTTTCTGAAAACCTACTACCCGCTTGAATTCATGGTTTCTGTTTTGAATAATGGCGGCGGCTTTTATGCAACCGAATTATATGTCCATGAAGCAAGGATGATGGGCGGAAATGTTCTGGCCCCCTGTGTGAACCACAGCCAGGCACTCGCGACGATTGAAGGAAACGATATTTATCTTGGAATGCAGTCTTTGCACGAGATCGAAGAGAAAACGATCGAAAAAATTTTGGAAGCGCGCCGGACAGAAGGTTTTTTTACTTCCCTCAATAATTTTCTGGACCGGGTTTCTATATCGATCGAGCAGCTGACTATTCTTGTCCGTATCAATGCTTTTAGATTCACGAAAATCGATAAAAAAACACTTTTGTGGAAAGCCCATTTCCGGACGAACAAGGCAAAAAGTAAAGTTCCGCAAAAACAATTGTTTCAGATAGAGATAAAAGATTTTGACCTTCCGGTGTTTGAAACCTCAGCCATGGACGAGGCATATGATCAGATCGAACTGTTGGGTTTTCCACTTTGCAGCCCTTTTGACCTGGTAAAAAATCCGATAGGCAAAAGTGTCATGTCCAAAGAGCTGGCCAACTATATTGATCAGGAAATTATCCAATACGGATACCTGGTTGCCGTCAAAAACACAAGGACTTCGAAAGGAGAACGTATGCAGTTTGGCACTTTCCTCGACCAGGAAGGACAGTTTATTGATACAGTACATTTCCCCGATGTAGCTGCAAAATATAATTTCTCAACCAAAGGGGTCTATAAGATCTATGGAAAGGTGATCGATGAATTCGGATTCTTAAGTATCGCAGTGACTGAAATTGTGAGAATGGATCTGGCGTTACGATAAATAACGATAGTCCCCAATATATTTTTGACAGATTTGTGACATTTATCGCATAACTTCTACTCATGAAGCTGTAAACAAATCAAATCGATGAGTTCAATAAATAAAACTGATTTCATCCGGATCGTCAGGGAGCACCAGGGGATAATCAACAGCATTTGTAAACTGTACTATACCGATGGCGAAGATATAAAAGATGCCCGTCAGGATATAATTTTACAGTTATGGAAATCCATAGCAACTTTTAGAAATGACGCTAAATTAAGCACCTGGATTTACAGCGTATCGTTACATACAGTCCTTTCAAAGGTCAAAAAAGAAAGAAAAAACAGTAGTCACGAACCGCTTACTGATCTTCATCCGGATGCATATCCCGTATCGGCTTTCTACGAAAGTGAAGACGTTCAGCAACTTTTATTATTCATAGGCCGGCTGGAAGCGCAGGATAAAGCGATTATGATCTTGCACCTGGAAGGTTACAGCAACAAAGAGATTGCGGCATCTTTGAAGCTAACCGCGACAAACGTCAGCACAAGAATGAGCCGGATCAAGACCAAACTTAAAGAAGACTTCAAAAATATTTACAATGAACTCAAATAATCTTAAGTCAGGGTGGGCAGCATTTAAGAAATCGAATAATTCGGAGGAAATCTGCGACCATGAGATATTGGATATTATCGGAAATCACGATCGGGGCTACTTTCACCTTGTCACGGAGCGAATGATCCGAAACACAGCGATTTTCTCTTTTTTACTTTTGTTCTGTCAAAACTGCTACATTTAACATGCTGACCTTTATATACTGGGATGTAAGATCCAATGTTTTTCCGGGACTCGAAATTCCCAAATGGTATGGTGTTTGCTGGGCGCTCGGAATCTTTCTGGCCTATCAGGTCATGTTTTACATTTACAGAAAAGAAAACAAGTCATTCATACAACTTGACAAACTTGCTCTTTATATTATTACCGGCACATTAGTCGGCGCCCGACTGGGGCATATCATCTTTTATGATCCGATCTACTATTTCCATCATCCGATCGAAATATTACCCATCCGCCTCTCCCCTCACTTCGAATTTACCGGATTAGCCGGTCTGGCAAGTCACGGTGGCGGAATAGGCATTTTTGTGGCCATTTATTTTTATTCAAAAAGATATTATGAAAATTATCTTCAGATTCTCGACCGTGTAGCTATTGTTGTCGCCCTGGTCGGATCATGTATAAGATTTGGAAATTTAATGAACTCAGAAATGATTGGCATGCCAGCCGATGTGCCCTGGGCATTTGTCTTTTCTGCTTTGGACTCAATACCAAGGCATCCGGCACAGCTCTACGAATCGTTATTCTGTGCAGTGCTGTTCATTCTGATGTTTTCAATTTGGAAAAATAAATCAGAAAAACTAACTGACGGCTCCTTGCTTGGAATTTTTCTCATCCTGCTTTTCAGTTTCCGTTTTCTGGACGAATTTTTGAAAATAAACCAGGAAGACTTTGAACGTAACCTCCCAATCAATATGGGCCAGATCCTAAGCATCCCTTTTATTCTGACCGGTCTGGTACTAGCCCGAAAATCCATAATGGCCAGGATCTGAACTTTTCAAATAAACCTTCTTGTCCGCTACCGAAAATGGCATCAGGCTTTTAAAATAAATTTAATATAAATGCACATCTTCAAAATGGAATGATAACTTGGTACGTTGGAAAACCCAGAGACGTTAGCAAACAATCAAAAATTCCATGAAAAAGATATTTTCAGCATCATTTATATTCAACATGCTGCTAATTTGCTGTACAAAAGAATCCGGCTCCATATCTGGAAGCTGGACAGCCCCCATTGATGGCCAGCCTCAGCACCAGCACGGTTTTACACTCAAAGACGAAGGACAGGCCTCTTCAATCAATCTGGCGGATAAGATTTATGACAAGTGGGAGAAATTCGGAAATCGTCTGATTCTTTTTGGAAAACATGCAAACAACACTGAAAAGTTTTCAGACACCCTTACCATTGTTTCGGTAAATGACAGCATCCTGGTTTTGAAAGCTTCTGGCGGGAAAGAGGTCACGTATAACAAAACCGCCACACCTGAAAAACTGGTAAGTGATTTTGAAAATTTTGACTGCTATGCCTACACTTCAAAAAAGGATACGGCTTTTCTTCATATCAATACAGCAAACGGAGTCGTCACCGGCGAGCTGACCTATCAGCTTTTTGAAAAGGACCGGAACAAAGGATCTTTGAAAGGTAAGATGACCGGTGATACTTTATTCGGGAGTTATACTTTTGCATCAGAAGGACAAAACTCTGTCCGCGAAATTGTTATGGTCAAAAAAGGAAATGACCTGATCGAAGGCTTCGGTGAAGTGGAAGAGGTCAATGGACAGATCAAATACAAGGACCGGTCAAAATTAAAATTTAAAAATGGACTGATATTTAAGAAAACCGGCTGTCCATGAGAAGTCAGGTGTGATATTTTTCATTCCTGCGAAAACTTAAAAATCTACTACTTATGTTAAATCCGAAATTTGGAGCTTCTATTTTATCCTGGATCCCACCTGTCTGGACACCTGATGCAGGGCTTCATGCTATAAAAAAAACCGCAGAAGCGGGATTTGATATATTGGAAATTCTGCTTCCTGTCTCGATGGACTTTGATGCTCCAACTGTTAAACGACAATTAAAGGAATATGAAATTGAGGCACTCTGTACAATCAACCTGCCAAAAAACTGTCATATTCCCTTTCATCCACTCGAAGCGACAACACTGATCAAAGCTGCGCTGGACAAAACGGCGGAACTTGAAGTGGATTTTCTCGGTGGAGTTCTGCATTCAGGAATCGGTGTGTTTACGGGTTTGCCGAGAACGAAGGAGGAGGAAGTGATCATGTGCCAGGTATGGACTGAAGTAGCCGCCTATGCGAAAACACTTGGCGTAAAAATCGGCATTGAGCCCGTAAACCGGTATGAAAGTTATATCTGCACAGCTGCCAGCGAAACGCTTACATTAATCGGAAAATCGAATGCTGCAAATCTTGGCTTGCATCTTGACACTTTTCATATGAATATTGAGGAAGCAAATTTTTATGACCCGGTTGTAAGGGCCGGGCAGAAACTGTTTCATGTGCATATGACAGAAAGCGACCGGGGAATGCTTGGAGAAGGAAACGTGAACTGGGATGAATTGTTCAGAGGGCTGGCTGAAATTAATTATTCAGGAGCGTTGGTACTGGAAAATTTTTCATCCGAGATCAAGGAGCTGGTAGGCCCGACTTCGCTGTGGCGTCCTTCAAAATACAACGCCGCAGATCTGGCAAAAGGCAGTCTGGCTTTCATGAAAAAGATGGTTGAAAGATACAATCAGCAATAAAACATAAGATGGGGCGGGCCATGATAAGCCCGCTCCTGCCCTATTCATTTCGTTCCCTGGGTTCTCATTACAAGCACTTTTTCGAATAAAATATTTTACCAGCGTCTCTTTGCAATCGCAGGTAATACATATACCTTTCGTTTTTCATACATTTTATCAACTTTATATAAGTATAATGAAAAAATCCTTCATGATTTTGTGCGCGATTGGTATGTGGTCAACCGTATCATTATCAGTATCGGCACAAGGACTGAGCACACAAAAGGTTCCGTTAGATCCCTCCGTAAAAACAGGTAAGCTTAAAAATGGTATTACTTATTACATCAAAAAGAATGCTGAGCCTAAAAACCGAGCCGAACTGAGGCTCGTTGTTAAGGCTGGTTCTGTCCTGGAAACCGACGGCCAGCAGGGACTGGCCCATTTCATGGAACACATGAATTTTAACGGGACAACAAATTTTCCGAAAAATGAGCTGGTCAATTTTCTCCAGAAAACAGGCGTTCGTTTTGGTGCTGACCTGAACGCTTATACCGGTTTTGATGAAACCGTATATATGCTTCCGATTCCGACTGACTCAGCCGGGCTGCTTGAAAAAGGTATTCAGGTACTGGATGACTGGGCCCAGGGAGCATTGCTGGACCCGTCAGAAATTGAAAAAGAACGAGGAGTTGTTCTGGAAGAATCACGGATGGGACGTGGCGCTCAGCAGCGTATGCGCGACAAATATCTGAAAATGATCCTCAACAATTCGAGATATGCCGAGCGTTTGCCGATTGGAAAGGATAGCATATTAAAGTCGTTCAAACCGGAAACGATCAGGTCATTTTACAAAGATTGGTATCGCCCGGATCTGATGGCGGTCATTGCGGTTGGAGATTTTGACGTTGCAAAGGTAGAGGCGATGATTGCTGCTAAATTTGGAAAGATACCGGTAACAGCCAATCCGAAAAAACGGATCGAATATGCGATCCCATTGGATGGCAATACCAATGTAGCCATTGTCACAGATCCTGAGTATCCTCAGAATGTCATCCAGTTGATTTACAAACAACCAAATTCAAAGGAAAAATCATTGCAGGATGTACGCAATAATATTGCCCAGGGACTGTACAATGCAATGATGGGCCAGCGTATGCAGGAGCTTACGCAAAAGGCAAACCCTCCATTTTTGTATGGGTCGAGCAACTATGGTGATTTTCTTGGCAATCTTGATTCTTATACTTCTATTGCGCTGGCTAAAGATCCTTCTTCGATCGAGACCGCATTAACCGCATTGCTGGAAGAAAATGCCCGGGTCCAGAAGTTTGGCTTTACCGCACCTGAACTTGACCGTGCTAAAAAAGACTTTATGAATGCTATTGAACAGGCGTTCAAGGAGAAAGATAAAACCAAATCAGGAAATTATGTTGGCGAATATCTTGAGCACTTTTTACACCAGAAACCATACATGGGCATTGAAGCCTATTATGCATTTTTACAGAAACATATCGACGGTGTCAAACTGGATGAAGTAAATGCGTTGGCAAAGAAATACATCACAGATAAAAACCGTGCGGTGGTGGTCATGGGCCCTGAAAAGTCAAAAGATATGCTCCCGACTGAATCCAGAATTCGTGCGATGTTAGCAGAAACAGGGAAAAATGTAACTGCCTATGTTGATGATGTGCTGGATTCGCCGCTCCTTGCTACAGAGCCAAAGGCAGGAAAGGTCACAAGCGAAAAAACAAATGATAAGCTGGGAGTAACAGAACTGACCCTATCAAACGGTGTTAAAGTTTTATTGAAGCCAACTGATTTCAAAAATGATGAAATACTGATACAGGCAACCGGAAAGGGAGGATTTTCTTTATTTCCCGGTGAGAGGGAAACAGGTATTTTCACGAGTTATATGATACAGTCGAGCGGTGTCGGGCCATATAACCAAACACAGCTTCAAAAGTTCCTTGCAGGAAAAACAGTCAGTGGAAGTCCTTTTGTGACTGAGTTGAAAGAAGGAGTTGAAGGAAGCACAAGCCCCAAAGATCTGGAAACGACCTTGCAGCTTATGTACGCATATTTTACAGAACCACGCAAGGACAAAGAAGTTGTAAACGGGATGCTTAGCAATCAAAAGTCCTATTTGGAAAACATGCGTAAGACGCTAACGCCGGACAAGGTTTATTCAGATTCGTTAAACGCGATCCTGACGAGCAACAATCCGGAACGCCGGCCGCTAACGCCGGAAAGTATTGATAAAGTAAACCTGGATCGCGCTGTTGAAATTTACAAAAACCGCTTTTCCGATGCATCTGACTTTGTTTTCACGTTTGTAGGTGCATTCAAAGTGGATGCGATCAAGCCACTCCTGGAAAAATACATAGGAGGGCTACCATCCACCGAGCGTGATGACACATACAAACACCCAAATATTTTCCCTCCGAAAGGAAAGATTGAAAAAGTCATTTACAAAGGTCTTGAGCCGAAAAGTAAAGTAACCCTGGTGACAAGCGGAGAATATGATTACAATCCGGAAAACAACATTCAGATTGAAGCTTTGCAGGAAGTTTTGCAAATAAAGTTGATTGAAGCGCTTCGGGAAGAGGAAAGCGGGGTGTATGGCGTAAGAGTATCGCAAGACGTCGATAAATATCCAACGGGTCATTACAGTCTTTCAATAGGATTTGGCTGCGCGCCTGAAAATGTTGACAAGCTCGTTTCCCGCAGTATAGACGAAATGAAAAAAATAAAACAGTACGGAGCGGATCAAAAGGATATTGAAAAGTTTGTTGCCGAAACCAGAAGAAAGACTGAAGTTGCCCTTAAAACAAATGGTTTCTGGATAAACTATCTGGACGAGACCACGTTCCTTGGTGATGATCTTGAAGAAGTCCTTCAGGAAGACAAATTGTTAAAATCGATTACCGTGGCAAGTACAAAAGCTGCTGCCAATAAATATTTTAACGACGAAAACTTCATTAAGGTGGTTTTAATGCCTGAAAAAAAATAAGGCACTGATCCATTTGCAACAAAAAAACAGGGCGATCTCTGACCTTCGCCCTGTTTTTTTATGTTCAATAAGTGGAAATCCAATTTTTTGAAAGCATAAATCATAGATACCAAATTCCTGGAGCCCAATACGGTCTCACGACCGCCTGGACAGTTTTTTTAACCCGTCAATCAAAAACATCAGATCATTCAGCCGTATCTCGTACATCGTACTTAATAACATACCGAGTTTGCCGGCAGGAAATCCTTCCCGCTCAAACCACTCAAGGTAAGACACCGGAAGATCTGTGATCAACCAGTCTTTGTATTTACCGAAGGGCATGCGGTATACAATCAACTCTTTTAGAATGTCGGTATTAGGCTGTGGAATCTCGTCGCTCATTTTCATTTTTTTATATTACTTTCCAGCCCTTAGTTTAACGATCAGTGCAGTCTTCATATCAAATAATTCCTTTTCGAGGCCAACAGGATAGGTATGCGGATTAACAAATCTTTTTATCCCTTTGTGAAAATTTGCCAGCTGCTGTTCCACTCTGTTTCTGGTTTCATGTATGGATGGTAACTGGTAAATTAACAACCCTTTGGCAAATATCGGAACCAGCAGATCTTCAAATGTAATTGTTTCCGAAAAAGATCTGGTCTTTGTGAAATCATATGGGTCAACCATCGTGGATTTGCCAATGATAGGTGTTTCAATATTAAAGATCATATCAGAAATAAACCCTTTTGAATCTTTAAAACGCCGTACCTGCTGAATTCCAGGGGTTGAAACTTTGATAAGCTGCTCGGATAGTTTCAACTTATACTCCCAGGCACCTGCGCTATTCCGGATGGCTGCCAATTTGAAAACACCTCCCAGGGCAGGCTGGTCATAAGCAGTTACGAGCTTAGTGCCAATCCCCCATACGTTGATCTTAGCGCCCTGAATTTTCAGGCTATCCATCAAATATTCATCCAGGTCGTTACTGGCAACAATATTGGTTTTTTCAAAGCCCGCCTCGTCAAGCAGCTTTCTTGCTTCGATACTCAAATAGGCTAAATCACCTGAATCCAAACGAATACCACCTAATTCATACCCTCTTTCTCTGAGCTGCCTGCCAACAATGATGGCATTTTTGACCCCCTGGATAGAATCATAGGTATCAACCAGCAATGTCACATTGTTGGGCATATGCTCCGCGTAGGTTTCGAAAGATTCGAGCTCGGTGTCAAACGACATCACCCAGCTATGGGCGTGAGTTCCTTTTACCGGGATTCCATAAAGTTTACCTGCCAGAACATTGGAGGTGGCATCAAATCCGCCTATGTATGCCGCCCGGCTCGCAGTCATTCCCCCATCCGGACCTTGTGCCCGTCTTAAACCGAACTCCAAAAGAGCATCGTCTTTGGCTACCAAACGCATTCTCGCAGCCTTTGTGGCGATCAGTGACTGAAAGTTGATCAAATTTAAAAGCGGTGTTTCCAGCAACTGACATTGCAGAACAGGTCCCTGAATACGCAGCAGTGGCTCATTTGGAAAAACAACGGTGCCTTCAGGGATCGCGTCGACATTACACTTAAACTCCATGTTGCGCAGATAATCCAGAAATTCTCCTTCAAAAAGTGCTTTCCCGTCACTTCCTGTCAGCGAACCAACATATCTGAGATCCTCTTCATCAATCCGATATTCGTTGAGATAATCAATGACGCTGCTCAAACCGCAGGCGATCGTAAAACCACCTTGAAAAGGATGTTTCCTGAAATATAGATTAAAAACGGCTTCCTGCTCTGCTTTTCCCGATTTCCAGTACCCATATGCCATCGTTAGCTGGTACAGATCGGTAAGTAAACTCAAAGACGTATCATATAAGGCATTGATCATTCGCTTTTTTGTTTGTTTAAAACACAGCCGTAATTACCGAAAAATAAAGTTTTAAAACACATAAGACAGGCTAAGTTGCGAAAAACTAAGGTCCGGAAGAGGAACTGGCCTGTCCGAAAAATAAACCTGACGGTTATATTCATTAGCACATCACGCTTGTTGCTTAGATGGTCAGAAAAATCGGGCTAACCCAGATGGTGACATTTAGTTATCTTGCAGTTTCCAACCCGACAATGGTATCGTATTTCTATGGATATTTATAAAGCAAAGGTCCAGGCGCTTGATTCACTCATCCTGAATTTAAACAAGTCGCTGAATAAACTTTCGACATTGCGCCTGGCAGCGTTCATTGGCTCGGTGATCGTTATAATATTTTTGGCAAACGAACGACTACTTTTGCCGCTTCTATTTCTGGCACCGATCTGCCTGGTCATTTTCGGATTATTGCTAAATCATTACAATAAACAATCTAAATTAAAACTGGATGCAGTTTTTTTGAGAGAAATTAACGAGGCGGAATTGGCCCGGTTAAGTAATGATCTGGAAAAGCTTCAAACCGGCCAGGAATTCATTTCCCAGACACACGACTACACGTCTGATTTCGATTTATTTGGCAGCCACTCACTTTTCCAGCTGATAAACCGAACTACGACTGAGGCGGGAAGGCAGCTTTTGGCAGATTGGTTTTCTGCGCCTGCGGAAAAAGCGGTGATACTGGAAAGGCAGGAAGCAGTCAGAGAACTAAGCTTAAAACTCGATTGGCGGCAGCATTTCCAGGCAGCTGGTATGCGTTATGAAAATGGCAAAAGTGATTACAAAAAACTTCTTGAATGGATAGAAAAACCGGCTGAACTTTTGGATAAACAATCTAAATATCTGTTTGCAAGTTTTAGTCTGGCTGTTTTCTCCACACTTTCTACCGCTTATTTCATTTATGGTCTAGCAAATTTTCTTGAGGATTTCTCCATTCGGTTTGTTGTTCCACTGGCAGTCAGCCTGTTTGTTAATTCACGGTTTCTAAAAACGATGAACGGTATGGCTGACACGATCATCGACAATACGCATAAAAATATTCAAACCCTGAATGGCTACAACGCACTGATCGTTGCGATCGAAAGTGGGCAATTTAACTCAGGATATCTGCAAAGATTACAGACAACCTTCAACGGACCGGAGTATTCTGCTGCTGTTGAAATCGAAAGATTGAGAAAAATACTGGATGTGTTTCAAAACAGAGGCACCAGGAAATCACTCGGTAAAAATGATTTTTATACCATTTTTAACAAACTGTGGCTGCTTGATGTGCACTGGATCCTTAGAACGGAAAAGTGGAAATTAAAAAACAGAAACTATTTAAGACATTGGGCATCTGCTGTGAGCGAATTTGAAGTGTTAAACAGTATCGCAGGATTTGCTTATTCAAACCCGTCTTTTACTTTCCCCGAAATCCTGGAGGAGCCCTATATGATCAGGTTCAGCCAGCTTGGTCATCCGTTGATTAAACAAAATAAAAGGGTGCATAACGACTTTACTCTGGACGGCCGGGGAGAAATTGCTATGATCACGGGTTCGAATATGGCAGGGAAAAGTACCTTTTTGAGAACGGTCGGTTTAAATCTGGTATTGGCATTGATGGGAGCACCATGCTGTGCGCAGTCAGCGCGTGTATCTTACATGAAAATCTTCACAAGTATGCGAACCCAGGATAACCTTGGTGAAGGAATTTCTTCATTTTATGCAGAATTAAAAAGAATAGAGCGTCTGCTCAAATTAATCGAAACGAACGAACCCATTTTCTTTTTACTGGATGAAATGTTTAAAGGAACCAACTCTGAAGATCGGTATAAAGGAGGAGCATCGCTGATCAGGCAGCTTAGTGACCTAAATGCCTTTGGTATCATATCAACCCACGATCTAGAGCTGGCCCGGCTGACAGCAAAAAATACTTCGGTTGTTAATTTTAGTTTTAACAGTAAAATAGAAACCGGGGAGATACACTTTGATTATAAACTTACAAACGGCATCTGCACAGACTTCAATGCAAGTGAACTCATGAAGAGAAGTGGTATTAAAATCATTTCAGGAAGCGATTTCAATTGACGCAGATTTGCAGTATCACTTGTGTTTTTTCATTTTTCACATGTCCTTGTAATCCGAAACGTGGGGCAAATGCGTATATAATGCTGAATACGTGATGATGTTAAATTAACCTATGATACTCTATGAATGTTGCAGTGGAAACGAGAATAAAAACGGTGGCAGCAAATATTAGGAAAGTGAGAGAGTTTAGAGATTATACTCAGGAATACCTTGCTATGAAACTCGGAATCTCCCAGAATGCATACAGCAAGATTGAACTTGCGTATACTAGAATAACGCTGGAAAGACTTATCCAAATAGCCGCTATTCTAGAAATAGACGTGGTAACGCTCATTAATAGTTCGAGTGAAGACCTGTTAAAACTAAATGATTCAGCAGTTCAAATATAGAACAGATTAAAAGTTAAAGTTTGCAGATAAGTGGTTGGTAGTAAAAAAGGCAGGAATCTTCTGAAAGGAAAGACTCCTGCCTTTTTGTATGTTTCCGGTTTCACACCTGTTTTCGCTTATTTCAGCCTGCCCAACTTACCATTTAAACTTTTTTTCTTTCGTCGTGCAACATTCTTTCTTCTATTTGTATCTATGAAATGTAGCTAAGCACCTGGTTTCCGTTCATACAACAAATTAACCTTTTATGTAATGAAAGGTTCTATGTTATACCAAGTACTTATCTTTACAATGTAGCCGATAACAAATACAGCGGCGGAAGCGAAAAATTCCAAGGCCATATCTGGTATTACTTGAAAATATAACAACTATTAGCCATGAAAATCTTCTTTATTCTGACAGTAGCGCTGCTGCTGAGCGGTAGCTTTGTGTTTGCACAAAGCCCTTCGAAAGGAAAAGTATCCGGTGCAATTCTGGATGAAAAATCTCAACCCTTTCCTTTTGTTAACATCTTGCTACTTAAAGCAAAGGATTCAACGCTTTCCAAAGGACTGGCTGCTGATGAAAACGGAAAGTTTTTATTCGATCAGGTTGAAGCCGGAAACTACCTTACCTTAGTATCAATGGTGGGTTACCAAAAACTTTACAGTAAAGTGTTTTCGGTCTCCGACAATGCTGTAATGTTACCATCTTTCAACTTGCAGCCAGAATCGCAGGCACTGAATGAAGTCACCGTGACGGCGAAGAAGCCTTTTATTGAACAGGAAATAGACCGTACGATCATTAATGTGGAAAACAGCATTGTATCTGCGGGTGCGACGGCGCTCGAAGTTCTTGAAAGGTCGCCAGGCGTTACTGTCGACCAGCAGAACGATAAGCTGCAGCTTCGCGGAAAAGATGGTGTTATTGTACAAATCGATGGAAAACAGACTTACCTGACTCAGGCAGAGCTGGTGAATTTGCTTAGAAATACACCCAGCGACAACATTGAGAAAATTGAATTAATTACGAATCCGTCTGCCAAATATGACGCGGCCGGAAATTCAGGAATAATTAATATCAAGTTTAAGAAAAATAAAAACTTCGGGACCAATGGAAACTTCTCTATCGGCGGGGGAATTGCCTCACCTGGTTACGGACGTGGAAACGGATCACTTGCTTTGAACAACAGAAAAGGGAAAGTAAGTCTTTTCGGTACCGGTAGCGCTTTTGAAGGTGAAGGATTTAACCGCCAGGTGATTTACCGCGCCATCCCTTACGAAGGTAAAACGACTACGTTCAATATGGACTCAAAGAGTGACTGGCGGGCGAGAAATTACAACTATCGTGTTGGGATGGATTATTTTGCCACGGACAAGACAACCATTGGCGTCCTGTTTTCAGGATTCTACAACGCCTGGAAAAACCCGATCCGCGCGACCGACGCCGAAATACTGAATGATGATCAGACGCTTCGCCAGACCTATCACACAGACATGAATGCAAACAATCACATGAATAATATCAGTGCAAATGTTAACCTGAAACATCAGTTTAACGACAAAGGCAAAGAGTTGACATTTGATGTGGATTATGTACAATACGACAGCAAAGGATATAACTTCCTTGACACCAGGTATTTTAATCCGGACGGAACTCCAACAGGAGAGACTGATATTGTTCGTAATAACATGCCGGCGCTCATCAATATCGGCGTAGCAAAACTGGATTATATGCAGCCGATCGGTAAAGGAAAATTTGAAGCAGGTTTGAAATCCAGTTATGTAAAATCTGACAACAACATGATTTTTGAGACTTACGGTGATGTATGGCAGCTTGATCCGTCCCGGACCAACCAGTTCAAATACACTGAAAATATCAATGCGGGTTATGCCAATTACAATGGTCAGTTTAATGCTAAAACGAAATTCCAGCTTGGTCTTCGTGCTGAACATACCCATGCCATCGGAAATTCAGTGACGCTGAACAGTATCAGGGACCGCAATTATCTGAATATTTTCCCAAGTGTGTTCGTATCCAGAAACCTGGACAGCAGCAACGTCTTGAACTTGTCGTACAGCTACCGGATCGACCGCCCGAACTATCAATCATTAAATCCTTTTGAATATTACCTCGATCCCTATACTTTCCAAAAAGGAAACCCGAACCTTCGGCCACAGTATACGCATTCGTTCCAGTTGGTGCACGTATACAAAAGTTTTCTGAATACGACGCTCGCTTACAGCAGGGTAAAAGATATGATCGCCGACGAAGTACCAATGCTGGTACCTGAGAAAAATCAGACTTATGTAACAACAGAAAACCTTGACAACCAGAACTACATCAGCCTGACGATCTCGGCGCCGATCCCGGTAAAAAAATGGTGGAACATCCAGACAAATCTGTCCGCAGCATATAATCACTACCAGACTTTTTACCGGAATGCTCCCTTTGACATGAAAATCTTTACGTACAATGCATTCGTCAATAACACATTTACGCTACCTAAAAACTGGACAGCAGAACTTTCCGGGTGGTACAACAGTCCGGCGATCTACGGACTTTTATCATCAAAGACACAGGGAGCAATAAATCTTGGATTGCAAAAATCGCTGATGGATAAAAAAGCCACGATCCGCCTGAGCGTGCAGGACCCCTTCTGGACGAATAAATTCAGAGGTACAACCAAGTTTGAAGACATTGACCTGCGGGTTAAAAGTACATGGCCAAGCCGTCAGGCGCGTGTGACATTTACGTATCGTTTCGGTAACCAGAATGTCAAAACCAGACAGCGCAACACGGGCTCTGACGACATTCAGTCCCGGGTGAAAAGCGGTAGTTAGGAAGCAAAATACAGGTCAGGTTGTGACTTTATTTATAAATTAGTTAGGTTAATAATACAGATAATCCATCCTTCGATTGAGGGATGGATTTCTTTTTTGGCCTTTGGGAGTCGGCGGTCTGCTTTCAGACAACGGACAACCCCGACGACCCTAGGTGTCAGCAAAAGACTAAAATTCATCCATTGTTCAAAAAAAATGAGAACCAAACGACATGCGTGTGATTCTCAATTCTCTTCATTAATACTTAAAACTTAATCATTATATTTTAGTTTTCCAAAGCAGCAACGCCTGGTAAAACCTTTCCTTCCATATACTCAAGCAATGCACCGCCGCCTGTAGAAACATAACTCACACGGTCTCCATAACCTGCATTGTTTACGGCAGAAGCCGAGTCTCCGCCACCAATTAGTGAGAAAGCATCATTTTCTTCTGTTGCAGCAACAACGGCTTCCGCGATTGCGTTTGTTCCGATCGCAAAATTCGGGAACTCAAAAACACCCATCGGACCGTTCCAAAGAACTGTCTTCGAGGATGCAATGATCCCTTTGAATAATTCGATTGTTTTTGGGCCAATATCCAGACCTTCCCACTCTTCCGGAATTTCGGCAGCTGGTACCGTCTGACGTTCTGCATCATTACTGAATTTATCAGCAATAACCGTATCGATTGGCAACACGATCTTCACCCCTTTTTGTTTTGCTTTTTCAAGCAGTTCAAGTGTCAGATCTAGTTTGTCTGCTTCAAGTAATGATTTTCCTATATTCCCGCCTAATGCTTTTGTAAATGTATATGACATCCCGCCGCCGATAATCAGATTATCAACCTTATCAAGCAGGCGCTCAATGATCAGAATTTTATCAGAAATTTTTGCTCCACCCATAATCGCTGTAAACGGACGCTCCGAATGTTCCAGCAGCCTCTCAGCATTGTCCAGCTCAGCCTGCATGACATAACCGCAAACTTTATCCTTAAAAAACTTACCGATAACGGCAGTAGAAGCATGTGCACGGTGAGCCGTTCCGAAAGCATCCATTACCCAAACATCTCCTAGTTTGGACAATTTCTCTGCGAATTCTTCATTGCCTTTTTCCTCTTCTTTATAAAAACGAAGATTTTCCAAAAGCAAAACTTCACCAGGCTGTAAAGCTGCGGCCAGCTCAGTAGCGCTTGCTCCGATCGAATCTTCAGCAAACTTAACCGTCTTACCTAAAATTAACGAAAGCGGGTTTACCAAATGTTTCAATGAATATTTTTCCGTTGGCCCATCTTTCGGACGCCCAAGGTGGGACATCAGAATCACAGATCCTCCTTCATTAAGAATCTTGCTGATGGTAGGTATGGTCGCACGGATACGGGTGTCGTCCGTGATCTCAAACTTGTCATTAAGCGGTACGTTAAAATCAACGCGAACCAAGGCTTTTTTGCCGGAAAAATTGTACGAATCTAATGTTGTCATGGGCTCTAAAAGTTATTTTCCATTGGAAACAAATGTAATTCAATTCTATATAAAATACTACGTTAATAAGAAATGGGCAATGTTTGTATTGTCAAAATCCTATTTATACTATTTATCTTTCCAAATAACCCCATAAATACCATAAAAACTGTACCTTTTGATAGTGCATTTATTGATATACCGGGGTCAATTTGAAAGGGCATATAAAACAGGTGTTCAGACAAATATTTAAGTAAATGTCTCGTTATATTTGGATAAACATTAGCGGCTGTCAGCCTTAACGTACTTCCATAGTAACTGTGCAGATTAACGAATTCCCAAAGGATCTCCCACCAAAATATTACCACGACTACTTTGGTTATGTATTGAATTTTGTTCGGAAAATGTATGAATCATTGTTAACCGGGCAGGAGGTTGCCTTTTTAAACGATTATCATTCGCTTTCCGAAGATGCGCAATGTCTTTTCATACGGTTCAGCAACCGCCGGAAATCCTTCTTTCGGGTCAATAATCTATCCTATTCCGAAATCAGCAATATTCCTGCGGCGCTGAACGAGCTTCATGATAAACAGTTTATTCAGGCACTTTGCGAACTGCATGAGGAAAGATTTGAAGAGGTTATGGATCTGTTCACAAAACCTGAGCATCTTGCATTAACAAAAATGCTTCAGCCCGAAGTGATGCCTGCCAAGTCTATCCGGAAAGCGGATCTGATTCGCTGGCTATTGCATGAATATGAATTTAAAACGATATGCGAGATCATTCAGGATATTGAGCCGATCGTGAAAGTGAGCTTTGAGGCAGAAGTGATGATGATGAAGTTTCTCTTTTTCGGGAACCGGTATGCAGACATGACAGAATTTGTCGTTCGTGACCTTGGACATGTACGTTTTCAATCGTTTGATGAAGAACATTTGGCCATTCAGTTTGAGACCCGCCAGGATATCGACGATACACTGATGATTTCACTGATGAAGGAAACTTTTGATGTTTTAAAAAATGCAGCACCACCCGAAGAGATTTTCGACTGGTTCATGAACTGGCAAACCGGGGTCCATGGCAATCTCAGTAAAAAAGCACTTCCCTCCTACCATCTGTTCATTCTTCGCGTCAGTGCCTGGCTCGAAAGAAAAAAAATGCTGTCCCAGGCCCTGACCATCTATCAGCTGACCAACGATGCGCCTGCGCGCGAAAGACGTGTCCGGCTATTGTATAATCTTGGAGAAATTGAAGAGGCTCTGGCGCTTTGCGAAGAAATAGCAGAGAGTCCTCAGAATGCAGATGAACGATACTTTTCTCAGGATTTTTACGAGAAAATAAAAAATAAAAAGAAACGTGCTGTAAAAAGAACAACCCAGGCTTTGAAAGATGCGGGCAGTATCGAAGTCCCTCTTTCGTACCGATTCCGGGTAGAGCGAGGTGCCATTGATTATTACAAAACACTGGGTTCGGAAGCAGTTTTTAGTGAAAACGAACCCTGGCGCGCAGTATTTGGACTTCTGTTCTGGGATATTATCTACGATACAAATGTTCGGGCCATACACAACCCGCTCCAGCGGGTACCATCAGATTTCTTTCTTCCTGACTTTTACTTTAAAAGATCCGACCAGCTTCTGACCAGAATGAAGGAGGCTGATACCAGAGAAGCAATCTCAGATATCGTAGAAAAAACATTCCAGGAAAAATTCGGAACAACCAATGTACTGGTCAGCTGGTATCCGGGTATGCTGGAAATTGTGCTGCAGTTAATAGCGCTTTTAACGCCGGAACAGATCCACGCTGTTTTGCTGGAAATGGCTTATAACCTGCGCGAGAATACCCGAGGATTTCCGGATCTGCTGGTATGGGACAAAAATGACTATGCGTTTATTGAAATAAAATCACCAACGGATCACTTGTCGTCCAGGCAGCTTCACTGGCTGCATTTTTTTGCTGATCATGGCATAAACAGCAGGATTGTCCGTGTAAACTGGATCCGGGAAGAATAAGAAAAGCTTCGCAAAAACAGCGAAGCTTTTCTTATTTAAGAATTTAGATCTTACTTCTTTTGATAAGCTCTTTTAAATGCGCCTGCTTTGCCTTTCTTAACAGGAGCTGAATAATTGATCTTGTTTTTGCCCTGCGGCAAACCGTCACACGCACCTGCAACGACAGTTTCAACAGAAGTATAAACCGTAGTAGCCCAGCCTGGTATTTTGATATTCGAAATTTCGCTGTTCAAATCCACTTTGGACGCATCGCAATCATCTTTTTTAACAGTCCCTAACAAGTGGTACTGGGAGATTGTTTTTGAAACAGTATCAACCGGGCAAATACAGCCAACGCAGGATGTCGGCGATTTTCCGTATTTAACACGTTTGATTTTAACTTTCTTATAAGCATACACTTCAAGGAAACATTGTTTGAAGCAACTTGGAACTTTGACTTTAACTGTGTCTGGGCTTTGAACCGAAAAACCGGTGGTGCTTGCCTCACTGGTGCAGGAAGCACATGCTGATATCTGCTGGCTTTGTACCGTTACATAATATTGTCCTTTAACAGGCCGTCCGGTAGCTGGATTCACATAAGCTGCCGGCCAGGCCATTTTTGTTTCTTTTTGACAAACGACCTGAGCAATCACCTGATCCATACCTTCATTCAGCTGATGCAGGCGTGCGGTAAATGTTTCGCTTTTTGTGCTGTCTAAAATCGTACGGCTTTTCCAGCTGATGTTGATACTATCTGCTTTTGATGAGTCAAGCGTGCTGAAAACCATACCCTTTACGGACTTTCCATTGATCATTAATTCAAGATCCGGCGCCTCACAGATAAGTGCCGGAGTCGGCGCTTTCGCAACCGGGACATCGCGAACGAAATTACGGCGAAAAGCTAGTCCTGCAGTAAAGCCGCCATGTTTACGCTGATAACTATAAATGGTAGCACCAGGAAAAATGTAATTCACTTTGGTTCTGAATCCTGCCGCTTCAACACCCCATGACCAAAGTCCCTTTTTGCTGGGAAAGAAAAGCCCCAGGGTAGCCAACAGGCCGGCGTGATACCGCTTGTCTGTTGCGGTCACTGAGTAAATGTTGTTTGAAGTGGCCTCGTCATACACGAAGATTGCTGCAGGTGTGGTCCTGAAAAGACCTCCCCGAACAGATGCTTCAAGGAATGGTGATCTTGTTTTTTTACTAAAAGCATAACTTAAGACCGGCCCCACTGCAAGGTAATGATCCTCAGATGCACCCTTCCTGATCACGGCTTTTCCTGAACCGGATTCTGCGATGATCCTGTCAAGAAAGGTATCGAGATCATTTCTTAGGAAAAACATCTGCAATCCTGCGAGTGCCCCTACGCCAAACTTTAACTGCTTATTCTTTTTGACATCAAAAAAATAATCGGCGTTCAGGCCAGCACTAAATCCTATACCGTTGAATAAGGATTTGTCTCTGTACTTGTTAGAGTTGAAAGTGCTTGACCATCTTCCACAAAAAGCGGCCGCAGGACCGATGAACCCGCCAACACGCCAGGGACTTATTTTCTTTTCAATGGCAATGGTGTCGCAGCCTCCTGCCGGGTTCGGACAATTGACGCTTTTTCCTTCCTGAGCAAAAGATACCGTCCTCAGCAGGCAGAGTAACAGCAAGGGAAACACCTTAAGTAAAATTCGTTTTTTCATAAACAAATGAATAAAAGTGAGTGATAGTGTAATGTGTGAAAGCTGCCTCAGCTTTTTGAATAAAGACAAGACATTAACAATACAGACGGGCAATGTTCATTTTAGTAACAGGGCCTCTATCCATTTTTTTAAGTTATTCCGGATTCGACTATGATGCACCTAAAAATTGAAAGGTGGAACTCAGCAGCGTATGTCAGATTGTGGCAGCAGGTCTGTACCATTCATCAAATTGCTGCGTTCCCGCTTTGGTTTTTTAGTTATTATTACAAAAAACAAACTTTGACATTTACCTATGAGGCTACGTAAACTATTGTTCGGAGCAGCAATATTGGCTGGTATTGGTGTTTCCAATGCACAAACTAAACCCGAAGATGTAAAAACATTTACACTCGCGAACGGGATGAAATTCCTGGTCCTGGAAGACCATTCGATACCGAACGCGAATATGTATCTGTTCTGGAAAGTAGGTTCGCGAAATGAAGTTCATGGTATCACCGGACTATCCCATTTTTTTGAACACATGATGTTCAACGGGTCTAAGAATTATGGCCCAAAGCAATTTGACCGTGTCATGGAAGCCAACGGCGGCTCCAACAATGCATACACGACTGAAAATGTAACTGTTTATTCGGATTGGTTTCAAAAAGATGCGCTGGAAACGATTTTCAAACTCGAGGCTGACCGGATATCCGATCTGACCATAGATCCTAAAATGGTTGAAAGTGAACGCGGAGTTGTTTTGTCAGAGAGAAGTACTGGACTGGAAAACAGCAATTACCGTCTGTTAAACGAACTCGTGCAGTCTGTGTCTTTCCAGGAACATCCATACATGTTTCCTGTCATTGGGTTTGAATCAGACATTAAGAGCTGGACACAGAGCGATCTTGAAAATTATTTCAAAACCTATTATTCACCCAACAATGCTACTGTTGTTGTAGTTGGTGACATAACGGCGGACCAGGTAAAAAAGCTGGCGGACCAGTACATGAGCCCGATTGCTGCAAGGGGCTTACCGCCGAAATTGCGTACGATCGAGCCTGAACAAAATGGCGAACGCAGGGCCATAACCTATAAGGATATCACTACGCCGAATGTGTTGCTGTCTTATCATGTACCACAAACCGGGCACGAGGATTATTATGCGCTGGACCTTTTCAGCAGTTTGCTTACCTCAGGCAATTCTTCACGTTTGGTAAAATCGCTGGTCATGGACACCACGATCGCTTCCCAGGTATATACTTTTATGGGTGAAAACTTTGATCCTGGTCTTTTCAACATTTATGCAATCGCAGGAGACGACATTTCTGCTGACAACCTCGAAAAGTCGATTCTTGCACAAATTAATGAAATAATAAAAAATGGTGTTACCCAAAATGAGCTTCAAAAGGTCAAAAACCAGAAATTGATGGAGTTTTACCGCAACATGGAGACCATCAACGGAAAAGCCAACAGCATGGGAACCTACGAAGTCTTTTTTGGCGATTACACGAAAATGTATGATGCCCCAAAACAATACGAAAAGGTGACTATTGAAGACATAAAAAAGGTGGTTTCCAAATACTTTACAGAAAGAAACAGAACGGTCGGCTACTTACTGCCAGAAAAAAAGTCCTGACATCATTCTATTTACTACCCATTAAAATTCCCTATGAACATGTTTAGAAATATATTTTCACTCGTGCTGATACTAACCACCCTGACCGTGGCAGCGCAGGATAATTTCAAAGTACCGAAATATGAAAAAATTAAGCTCAGCAACGGGCTTACGGTATACCTGATGGAACAGCACGAAGTTCCACTCATCAATGTGTCGGCAGTTTTTGATGCCGGCTCGATCAACGATGGAGAGCAATATGGTCTGGCTACGCTGACAGCAGATGCATTGGAATTTGGCACTCAGAAATACACAAAATCACAAATCGAAGAAATAACGGACTTCGTGGGCGCAAATCTTTCAACGTCTGCCGGGAAAGAAAGTGCGGGTGTCTACGCTTCTTTTGCAGTGAAAGATCAGGATAAAATGTTTGATGTTTTACAGCAAGTGATTGTACATCCAGTCTTCGACGCCACTGAATTCGATAAGCACAAACAACGCACGTTGCTCGAACTGGCACAGGTCAAAGAAAGCCCGCGCAGTGTGATTGGAAATTATTTCAATGGCTTTGTTTTTGGCAAGCATCCCTATGCCACGCCAACCGCAGGAACAAAATCGACGGTTGAAAAAGTCACGGTCCGGGACGTTAAAAAGTTCTACGATACCAACTATACAACAGGTAAAGGCGCGATTGCGGTCGTCGGTGATTTTAAAACGGCTGATATGAAAAAAAGAATTATTGCGCTTTTCGGAAGTTGGAAAACCATGGAAGCCAGAATGGTTAAACGTGTGGTTCCGGAATTAAACTTCGAGAAAAGCCGTGTATTGTTAGTTAACAAGGATGATGCCCGTGAAACAACTTTTTATATTGGAGGAAAAGGCATCGCCTACAGTTCTCCTGACTATATTCCTGTGCTGGTCGTCAATACGGTATTGGGTGGCAGGTTCACGTCCTGGCTTAATGATGCGCTTCGTGTAAATTCCGGACTGACTTACGGCGCCAGTAGTCGTTTTGGCAGGTATAAAATGGCGGGAACATTTGTAGTGAGTACTTTCACAAAAAATGCCTCAACGGTTCCAGCGATTGATATGGCATTAAACGTCCTTGACAGTCTGCACAAAACCGGCATAGACGAGCAGGTCCTTCAATCTGCAAAATCTTATGTTAAAGGCGACTTCCCGCCAAACTATGAGTCTCTGGGTGCTCTGGCAAATCTGTTGACAGATATGTTTATCTACAATTTCGATGAGAACTTCATCAACACTTTCCAGGCCAAAGTGGATGGCTTGACAACGGTGCAGACGAAGGATATCATCGAACGATACTTCCCGAAAAATAATCTGCAGTTTGTTTTGGTCGGCAAGGCATCTGAAATAAAGGAACAGGTTAAAAAGTATGGTGACATTACAGAAAAGCAGATTAAAACTGACGGTTACTGATCCGTTTTTCAGTTAGAAACAATCGGCGCAAAAACCCGTAACCTTTCGATATGCCTGTTTTTTATCCAAAAAACAGTATTTTCATTATTGGCAATTCTTTATTCAACAAAAGAGTCCAACCATTATAGTAATCTGTTCATCGACGATATGAATAAAATCAATCATTTTTCGAAAATTCTCTTGGCCGCTGCGCTCTTTCAGGGAAGCGTTTATGCACAGTCCGGCAAACCGCTGTACACAAAACCGATCGGTGCTCAGGCTTATACTTTCAGGTCAAGTTTTCCGAAGGGTATTGAAGCGACACTTGACTCCATTCAGGCATTTGGAATAACCGAACTGGAAGGAGGCCCTCAAAAAGGAATGACAACAGCGGAACTCAGGAAACAGCTTGATAAGAGAAATATTAAAATGCCATCGATCGGTGCAGGCTACGAATCGCTGGTAAGCAATCCACAGGAAACGATTGAAAATGCAAAAATTCTCGGAGCGACCTTTGTAATGGTTGCCTGGATTCCGCATGAAAAAGGAAATTTCAATCTGGAAACAGCGAAAAAAGCGGTGGCAGATTTTAACAAGGCAGGAAAAATATTAAAAGAAAGTGGGATTACGCTCTGTTACCATAACCATGGTTACGAGTTTGTTCCATATGAAGGAGGAACGTTGTTTGATTATATTGTGAAAAACACCAATCCGGATTATGTGTCTTTTGAAATGGACGTGTTATGGACCGTTTTTCCGGGACAGGACCCTGTAAAATTGCTCAACACCTATGGTAGCCGGTGGAAACTTATGCACCTGAAGGATCTGCGGAAAGGCGTCGAAGGAAACCTTTCGGGAGGAACTCCCGTAGAAAATGACGTAGCGTTGGGCACCGGACAGATTGATATCCCAGGCGTTTTAAAAGCTGCTAAAAAGGCGGGTATCCAGCATTATTTCATTGAGGATGAAAGTCCGTCTTTTATGAAACAGGTCCCTCAGACGATCGCCTATATCAAGAGCCTGAAAGAATAACCAGACTTTATTCTAACCATTACCTGAGCTATATAAGTTATCCGCAGTTGTTAAAACTCCTGTTGAATATTTATATAACTTAGGTAAAAATGGTCTGTGACAGCCGTCAGTTTCCGCTTACTTCCCTGGTATCCCATTCACTTACAAGCTGGTTTACGGTTTTGAGCCAATAACGCTGTCCTTTTACTGTCCAGTGCCCGTCCCCGAGGTGGTACCATTCCGGATGCCTTCGCACAGTATCCTGTATTGAAAGGATCGGAGTTTGCAGTTGCGCATGCTTTTCTATCCTTGAAATCTGGTTGTTATAGGTGAAACGATCGTTTTCACAAACTGTTACCTTATTCGGGACAAAGCAGAAATACACTTCATCAAATCCTGCATTCCGATAATATTGCCGGATGTTATTCATGTTGTTCACAACCGTGTCGACGGAGCCTGAAGTGATCTCATAAAATGGAGAAAGTCCTATTTCTTTATCTGCTTCAATGTTATAAAACAGATATTCATGGTTTCTGGAAATGATTGCGCCGGTATGCGTACGATCAAACCAGGACAACATAATGTTCGACTTCAGCTCCTTTAATGCCAGAAATGGATCAAAATTAAACAATAAGAACTCGATGCGCTGATTGATCTGATCCCCAAATTTGTCCCACCAGAAAGACGGCTCCTCTGCTGCTTCGTCGGGCGCTTTGAGCTGCATTTTTCCTTCAATCTGAAAACCCTTATCAAAATACAAAGCTTTGTAGTCGCTTCGCAAACGCTCCTGGATTGTTCTTTCAATGACCTCAATCACCAAAATTGATTTTTTTGAAGGGTCAAGTTTTACGGTGTCGACATATGCGCCAAGCCAGATGTGGAAGTTTTTACGGCCAGCATAAAAACTGGTGTCCATCGGTGTGAAACTATCGCCAATGGTATAAAGATCCACATTTTTCGATTTTATTTCCGGCTTGTCAGAAGCTGAAAGCGTGGCATTTTCCTTGTAATCAAGTTCTTTAAATTTTCTCAGATTGGATGTATTGTAAAGATCGCCGAACCGGTACTGATCCGGAATCCATCCTTTGGAAGCAATCTTTCTTTGCAAAGGAGGTGATAAACTGATAACGAAAATAATTCCGGACACAAGAAGCGCGACGTATCGGATCAAACTATTCATATATCCCATAGCCTAAAATTGGAAGTAGATAAACTGGTTGCTCGTAAAAACGCCGAACAGATAACAGCACAGGCAAGTCAGTGTGAATAAAACCCAGAACATTTTCGTATCCGGGATGTATCTGGCAAAATATTTATCCTTGATCATCAGCAAAAGCAGCAGCCCCAACGAGAAAAGAAATTCTCCGCTGTTCATCGCAATTTCCGGAATCCCATAATCAGAGAAAGTAAAGATTTTCCTGATAATCAGGATCGCTTCGGAAACGCTGTTCGCACGGAAGAATATCCAGGCAAGCGCTACCAATAAAAACGTCCAGATGATATGAAATAACCTGACAAGCATTGAGCCGCCTTTTCCGGCGTGGTCGGGCCGAAAGATCGAATGCGTATTAAATACCTGGGCCAGAATAAGATAAACACCATGTATACAGCCCCAGATAATAAACTTCCAGTCTGCCCCGTGCCACAATCCGCTTAGCAGAAAGACGGTCATCGTATTGAAATAAACCCGGCTTTTTGATCTCCTGTTACCACCGAGGGGGATGTAAACATAATCCCGGAACCATGTGGATAATGAGATATGCCACCGTTTCCAGAATTCAGAAATGGATTCGGCAAAATATGGTGCGTTGAAGTTTGTCATGAGTTTGAAACCCATCACTCTTGCCGTGCCGATGGCTATATCAGAATAGCCTGAAAAGTCACAGTATATCTGGAAGCAATAAAAAAAAGTTGCAATGAGCAATGCCACAGGACTTTCGTTTTGCACATCACCATAGGCCGCGTCGGTCACCAGGGCCAGCCGGTCTGCGATCACCACTTTTTTAAACATTCCCCAGGCAATAAGGGTCAGTCCCGCTTTTACATTTTCCCAGTCGTAAGCAAACTTTTCACGGAATTGCCATAATACATTTTGCGGCCTTTCGATCGGTCCGGCGACCAGCTGGGGGTAAAAGAGTACATATAAAGAATAAATCCCGAAGTTGTATTCCGCTTTCTGATTCCCGCGATATACTTCTATTGTATAACTCATGGACTGAAACGTATGAAATGACAAGCCGATCGGAAGTATAAGATAAGGAAACATTTCTCTTAACGGGGGCATTTCATTTTTTTGACCTATCAGCTGAAGCGCGTATGTAATGTTGTTATTAAGAAAGTCGAAATATTTAAAAAACGCCAGAAAGCCGACGTTGGCGACCAGACTTAGGATCAGTAATAGGAGCCGTTTTTGCCCCTGGGAATTTTCAATCCATATTCCTGCAAAATAATCTATCACAATAACAACACCCAGAATTACAAGATAGACCGGAATAAACGATGCGTAGAAATAAGCACTCGCTGCAAGCAAAAGCACCCACCGGAATTTGTAAGGAAGGGTATAATAAAAGGTTGTTACAAAAATAAAAAATAGTAGAAAATGTAAAGAATTAAAAAGCATTTGTTTTGAAGTATACGTTGGTACTCAATCCATCTGTTCTCAGAAGTGCCAATGCAGGATTGAATCAGGACGTAAATATAGAGCTATCTGTTAAATAATCGAATTTAGTGTATTTAGGAATAACACAATTTCTATCGCCCTTTCAAAAATGTGTACTACTAATATAAATTTATATACAACAAAGCAGGTCCGCGTAGCGAATCTTCCATTGGAATGTTCGGACAAATTAGTTGCATGAACAACAGATTGTTTTATACTTTGCAGAAAAAAGAAATATGGAACCTGCATTATTAGACGAAGTACCATCACTGGACCTGTCAGATTTCACCTCGGGTGACGCGCAAAAAAAAGCAAAATTTGTTGCAGACCTTGGCGCTGCATTTACTAATATCGGATTTGTTGCCATCAAGAATCATGGATTAAGTGATGATCTGCGCATAAAACTTTATGATATCGTGCAGCGTTTCTTCGCTCTTCCGGAAGCGGACAAAAAAAAATATGAATTCCCCGAATTGTTCGGCCAGCGTGGATATATTGGCAAGGGAAAAGAAACTGCAAAAGGTTTTAAAGTAGCCGACTTGAAGGAATTCTATCACGTCGGCCAGCCGGACGCGGGAAGCGATATGGCGAAGAACATATTTCCTGAAGAACTTCCTGATTTTGAAGCTTATACTGTCGAGGTTTACAAAACTTTCGAAAACGCCGGAAAGACACTTCTGCGGGCTATCGCAATCTATCTGAGTCTTTCCGAGAATTATTTTGAGGACAAAGTAAAAAATGGAGATAGTATTCTGCGGGCGCTTCATTATTTCCCAATCGAAAATCCGGACCTTGTGCCTGACGGTGCGGTGAGAGCGGCTGCGCACGGCGATATTAATCTGATCACGCTGCTTATGGGTGCCAGTGCAGAAGGGCTCGAAGTCTTACGGCGCGATGGCAAATGGATTGCTATTACCGCCCTCCCGGATCAGATCGTTGTCAACGTCGGCGATATGCTTGACCGGTTAACGAACCATAAATTAAAATCAACAATTCACCGGGTGGTCAATCCTCCGCGTGAAAAAATGGGGACCTCCCGTTTTTCCATTCCCTTTTTCATGCACCCACGGCCAGACATGGATTTGTCAAGCCTGGAAAGCTGTGTGAGCAGCGAATTCCCAAAGTTGTATGTTAATATGACAGCCGGAGGCTTTTTGGATGAGCGTTTACGGGAATTAGGATTAAAAAAATAAAAGCTATTTTGCTAAACGCAACACAGCTGCTGTGCCGTTCACTCAATTTTATTACCCAGGCTCTTGAACCATCCGATTCGGCGATTTCGATACATGATATACCTGCTGGACATCCTTCTGCTGTCTTTTACGGCATTTGGAGGTCCGCAGGTGCACCTCATGATGATGATCGAGCGGCTGGTAAAAAAAAGGAGATACTTAACAGAGGAAGAATTACTGGAATTGCAGGCGCTATGCCAGGTATTGCCAGGCCCCAGCTCGACACAGACGGTTACGGCAATCGGCCTTAAAATCGGTGGGCAGCCACTAGCCTATCTTTCTTTGCTCGCCTGGTCGCTTCCTGCGATGATCCTGATGACGCTCGCCGCCATTGGGATCCATATGCTGGAACAAAAAGAGATTTCGCTGTCCTTCACAAAATTCGTAGGCCCGATGGCTGTGGCGTTTCTGATGCATGGGGGTTATGCGATTGCAAGGAAAGTTATCCATAATGTTCAGGGTTGGTCGTTCCTGATCATTTCAACCGTTCTTGCTTACTTGTTTCCTTCTCCTTATATGACCCCGCTCCTGATCATTTCAGGCGGTGTTGCTGCTTCACTGAATTTCAGAAAACATGAAAAAATGGAACGCGGACCCATCAGAATAACCTGGCGGCCGATCATTTTCTGGATTTCAGTTTTAATCGTTGCGGCAGGAATTGGTACGGTCACCAGATCATTGCCTGTCCGCCTATTCGAAAATTTCTATCGGAACGGAAGCCTGGTTTTTGGTGGCGGGCAGGTATTGATCCCCATCCTTTATAATGAATTTGTTGAGTTTAAGCATTATCTGACTAACCAGGAATTTCTTTCCGGTATGGCCCTGACGCAGGTTGTGCCCGGACCGGTCTTTTCAATTGCAACGTTTGTAGGAAGTTTGTCAATGCAGGAGTTCGGGATATCCGGGCAGATCATTGGTGGATTTGTTGCCACTGCTGGAATTTTTCTGCCAGGAACATTTTTCATTTTTTTTGCCTACCCGATCTGGGACCAGTTAAAAAAATACAGGGGCATACGTGCGTCTCTTGATGGCATTCATGCAACGAGCTGCGGACTGACCATCGCCGCAGCAGTGTCCATGTTTGAACCCATGGCCATAAGCTGGCAGCCGGTTCTTACAGTTGCAGGCACTCTGCTATTGCTCTTTTTCACAAAAATCCCATCCTATATCCTGATTTTGGCGGGGCTACTGCTTGGACTTATCTTCGTCTGATTTTCATTGATCTGTAACTCTGACGCGCAGATCAAAAAAGCCCAGGCTTTGTATAAGTGCGTTTGTTTTCTAAACTTTGGATACTTGATACTATTTCTATCCCAATTCATGAAAAAAGCCAGAATTTTCGTCGTATTTCAATTTTTACTCTTTACGATTCAGGCCGTTCAGGCACAAACGACTACCCCCCCTCCATTTTTAAATAAAAATCGCCAATGGGTAGATTCCGTTTTTGCAACTTTGACGCCGGACGAAAGGATTTCCCAGTTGATTATGGTAGCCGCAGTTTCGGATGTAAAACGCGCGGTGATCGATCCGAAAACGAGTAATCCGGCTGTCGTAGAAAAGCTGATCAGAGAAAATAAAATTGGTGGAATAGTGTTTTTTCAGGGCGGACCAGTCCCTCAGGCCAGACTGACAAATTATTATCAATCCATATCAAAAGTGCCATTGCTGGTCGCGATGGACGCGGAATTTGGTTTGGCCATGCGTATTGACAGCACTGTCCGTTATCCCTATCAGATGACGCTGGGTGCTATTCAGGGAAACAATGACCTGATTTATCAGATGGGAAAACAGCTTGCGCAGCAAGCAAAACGACTGGGTATGCACATCAACTTTGCACCAGTCGCCGACATTAACAATAATCCAAACAATCCGGTCATCAGCTTCCGCTCTTTTGGAGAGAATAAATATAAAGTTGCTGAAAAGGCGGTCGCCTATATGAAAGGAATGCAGGACAACGGGTTGTTGACGAGCGCCAAACATTTCCCGGGGCACGGCGATACAGGCGTCGATTCCCATTATGACCTGCCCTTGATCAACCATAACGTTACCAGGCTAGATACGCTGGAATTATATCCTTTTAAAGTGCTGATGAACAACGGCTTGTCAGGTATGATGATTGCCCATTTAAGCATTCCAGCCCTGGACAACACACCAAACCTGCCTTCTACCCTTTCAAAACCGATCGTTACAGACCTGCTCCGGACAAAGCTGGGTTATCAGGGACTGATCTATTCTGATGCGATGAATATGAAAGGTGTTACGAAATATTTTGCGGATGGAAAAGCTGATGCCATGGGCCTGGAAGCGGGTATGGATGTCCTTGAGTTTACCGAAGACGTCTCGAAAGCCATTGCGGAGATTAAAAAAAGTATTGCGGAAGGGCGGATTTCACAGGCTGAAATTGATTTCCGATGTAAAAAAGTGCTCGAAGCGAAAGCATGGGTTGGCTTGAACCATTATAAACCGGTCGACATCAATAATATTTATGAAGACCTGAATCCAAAATCAGCAGAACTTACGAACCGGCTGCTGACCGAAAAGGCACTGACTGTTCTTAAAAATGACAACAGTATACTTCCACTCCGGGCGCTAGATACATTAAGAATTGCCTCCGTTTCCCTTGGTGCGGATTCGATCACTACATTCCAGAATACACTGGGACTTTATACCAAAGTAGATCATTTTGTTATTCCCGCCAAAGCCAGTCCACAGCAGATGGAGGCTGTTCGGGATAAACTTAAAGAATACAATCTATTATTGGTGGGCTTGCATCTGAGCAGCATATCTCCACGGGCAAACTATGGCCTAACTGAGCAAATGAGCGCGATGCTCCAGGAATTAATGGCTACAAAAAAAGCAGTCGTTTCTGTTTTTGGGAATCCTTATGTGCTTAACAAAATCACAAAACCCGAGGCGGCGAATGCGCTCGTTATGGCCTACCAGCTAACACCATTTACTCAGGACCTTTCGGCTCAGCTCATTTTCGGGGCCATCCCTGCGTTGGGAAAACTGCCGGTTACTGTCAATCCGCAATTTCCTTATGCGATGGGAATAGAAACACCCGCCCTGGAACGCTTGAAATACACAATTCCGGAAGAGCTTGGACTGGATTCTAAATTAATAACATTCAAGATCGATTCGATTGCAAACCTGGCTATAGCGGCAAAGGCAACACCTGGCTGCGTTGTTCAACTGGCGAAAGACGGAAAAGTGTTTTTCAGAAAAGCATATGGGAAACACACTTATGAAGGTCCTGCGATGGTCAAACTAACAGATCTGTACGACCTTGCCTCTGTTACCAAGATCACCGCATCAACGCTGGCTTTGATGAGCTTATACGACCAGAAAAAGTTTGATCTTGATGCAACGATGAAAGATTATTTGCCTGATTTTAAAAAATCAAACAAAGCTGACCTGACATGGCGCCGTGTCCTGACACACAGTGCAAGATTGAAATCCTATATTATGTTCTGGAAAGAAGTAAAAAATCCTGACGGTAGTTTAAAGGAAAAGGTTTTCAGTACGAAGCAGTCGCCAAAATACCCGACTTCAGTAGTTGGCGATAGTCTTTATATCCGCAAAAATTATAGCAAAGTGCTTTTCAAGGAAATTGCAGAGTCGCCATTGAACGCGGAAGAAGGGTATGTTTACAGTGACCTGTCGTTTATCCTTTACCCGCAAATTGTAAAAAATCTGACAGGTGTAGAATTTGAAGATTATTTAAAGGATAATTTCTACAAAAAACTAGGTGCGACATCTCTGACCTTTAACCCGAAACGCTTCTATAACCTCGACCAGATTGTACCGTCCGAGCGTGACACTTTTTTCCGCCAGACGCTGATTCATGGCCAGGTCCATGACGAAGCTGCGGCAATGCTTGGCGGCCTGAGCGGCCATGCCGGGCTTTTCGGTGACGCGAATGATGTGATGAAAGTATGGCAGATGTATTTACAGAACGGCTACTACGGTGGGAAGCAGTTGTTAAGTAAAGATGCGTTGTTCGAATTTACACGTTACCAGTATCCTGAAATGGGCAGTCGCCGTGGGTTGGGCTTTGACAAACCTACATTTAAATATTCCGGAAATGCCCCGAAATATGCTCACCCGATGAGTTTTGGACATACCGGATTTACGGGTATTATGGTTTGGGCAGACCCTTCAGTGAACCTTAATTATGTCTTTCTGTCAAACCGTGTCTATCCGACAAGAGAGAACCCAAAGATCTCGACGCTCAATATCCGTACAGCCATCATGGACGTCGTTTATGAAGAACTGAGGAAAAATAATAAGTGATCGTATTCCCGATTCAATGAGGAGTCTCCCATAAACCTTCTCATTGAATCGGGACATTTAATTCATGGGTTTAAGTACAAAGAATCCTCGCGCTGCTGCAATAACCTTCGAAATACAGAGTTTATCAAGAACCAATGATCCGTCACTTTGCTGTGCCGGATATTCTCATTCAATCCAATGAAATACCTTTTTTCAATATTGCTTTTATTTTCCTTTGCAAAAATCTCCGCACAATCGGTCAACCCATCACCTGATATTATTTCAAAACACATTTACAAGCTCGCTTCCGACAAAATGAAAGGCCGCGGAACAGGCAGCAAAGAAAATGCCCGGGCTGCCCGCTACGTAGAAAAAAAGTTTAGAGAATATAAACTGAAACCCCTGGGAACTGATGGTTTCAGACAAGAATTTGTTGCCAAAGTCAGGCGCGTTGTGGTCACTGACAGTCTTCGACAAACCCGGAATGTGATTGGGTTTCTCGATAATGGTGCCGCATCGACCATCGTCATAGGTGCACACTTTGACCATTTGGGTTTAGGTAGACAGGGAAGTTCAAAAGATGAACATCCTGAGGGAAAAATACACAACGGAGCAGATGATAATGCATCGGGTGTTGCGGGATTACTTGAACTGGCACGTTATTTTTCTCAAAACAATAAAAAAGAACCCTGCAATTTTCTCTTCATCGCTTTTGGAGCAGAAGAATTAGGACTTTTAGGATCGAGACACTTTGTCAACAACCCGACGTTACCATTGAGTACAATCAACTTTATGTGTAATATGGATATGATTGGCAGGTATAACCCCGGCCGGGGCGTTGGAATCGGAGGGTTCGGCACGAGTGATCAATGGCCGGAAATATTCAAACCGATAAAAAGTGACGTAAAGTTTTTTACCGATGCCGCCGGGAGCGGCGGGTCTGACCATGGCTCATTTTATGCAAAACGAATTCCGGTACTATTTTTCCATACCGGAGGACATGATGATTATCACAAGCCAACAGATGATGCCGGCAAAATAGATTTCAAAGCAGAGGCTGGAATTATCGATATCGAAATCCAGATTATTGAAAATGCGATGAAATTACCAAAGCTGAATTTTGTCGAGGTAAAAAACTGATAATTAAAAGATTAAAAGAATTCGATCCAATTTATGTGGCTGCGAAATAGTATATTTACTAATTCCGCCAACAGTTAAGTCTTGTTAAATGTAAACCTTAAATTCAATTAGATTTGTTCGGATTCATTGCACCCTCAGTTACATTTGGTCAAGCCCTGACATCTCCTGAAGAGCTGTTTGGCAGCTTTTTTAACGATGTTCAAAACAGCACTATATTCACCGATTCCAAGACTTTTGCGGATTGCATACCACTTGAAGATCCGGTATTTATTATAGAAAAATATCATCACGAAAAGAGCAATTCTGATTTTAATCTGAGTGGATTCGTCCATGAACATTTCCGGATACCTGCTGAAATCAAGGCGGCGTATGTCCCCGATCCTGATCTAACGACCGAGCAGCATATCAGAAAACTATGGCCCTACCTGACCCGCCAGCCGGAAGACCAGGAACGGGGCGGCTCACTGATCCCTCTGCCATTTCCATATGTAGTCCCGGGAGGGCGCTTCCGCGAAATTTATTACTGGGATAGTTATTTTACTATGCTGGGATTGAAAGAATGTGGCCGGGCGGATCTGATCGAAAGCATGATCAATAATTTTGCCTACCTGATCAATACTTTTGGCCATATCCCGACTGCCAACAGAACATACTATTTAAGCAGATCCCAACCTCCGTTTTTCTCATTGATGGTTCGTCTTTACAGCGAGATGGAAGGTAAAAAAATACTTAAAAAGTATTTGCCTCAGATGCAGCGTGAGTATGACTACTGGATGGACGAAGGAAACTCCCCTCAGGATGACTATACCGGTTACCGTCGGGTTGTCAGGTTACCGAATGGCGTTCTGCTGAATCGTTACTGGGATGACAAATCTACGCCGAGGCCGGAGGCATACAAGGAAGATATTGAACTGGCCGCGGACGCTGTTGACCATCATGGTGTTTCGGCAGAATCTATATACCGCCACGTTCGTGCTGCGGCAGAATCAGGATGGGATTTCAGCAGCCGATGGTTTGCTGATGAAAACGATTTTTCATCCATTGAAACGACAGATATTATTCCTGTCGATCTGAACTGCCTGATGCATCATTTAGAAAAAACACTGGCAGAGGCCTATTTGCTGAATGAGGAATATGAGTGTTTCCAGCTATATGAAGAGAGAGCAAAAAAACGTTGCGAGGCAGTGGAAATGTATTTCTGGGATGACACACGAAAGTTTTATATGGATTACAACTTTGCCAGAAAAGACTTTACAAAATCGGTGACACTAGCCGGGACATTTCCTCTTTTTTTCAAACTGGCAAGAAAACAACAATCACATTTCGTCAGAAAATATATTCGCCTGAATTTTATGCGGTCGGGTGGTTTGCTGACAACCGGTATCAAAACCGGGCAGCAGTGGGACGCGCCCAATGGCTGGGCACCGTTGCAGTGGATCACTTACAAAGGTTTGAGAAATTATAACTTTCACAAAACTGCAAATGAACTGAGCGATGAATGGCTTTCGTTAAATGAAAAAGAATTCAGACGGACGGGAAAGATGATGGAAAAATATAATGTTTCAGATACTAACCTGGAAGCTGGCGGCGGAGAATATGACATCCAGGAAGGATTTGGCTGGACCAACGGAGTTTACCTCCGTATGAAAAACAGAAGAAGGTGAACCTGGGATTTTGGTTAAAAGTTGATATGGAACTTGTTTGGATGGCATGTGCAAACGCAATTTATACTCCCACTTGTTGGCATACTGATGGGCTGTGTGGCATAAACCTCTGGTCATGGACTAAAATTCAGGCCGAATATCGACGTTTTTAAAGGCGCTGAACATGTGTCACTTATTCCATTTTAATACTGATCTTGAAAAATTCCACAAAGGACTTCGTTTTATCGAAGAAAAAATTGATATATTGGATTAAATTAACACCCTGACCTAAACAAATGAAACTGAATATATATCAAATAGACGCATTTACAAACCAGCTTTTTTCTGGTAATCCGGCAGCTGTTGTGCCTTTGGAAAACTGGCTTCCGGATGAAACACTGCAAAACATTGCTGCGGAAAATAATCTGGCAGAAACTGCATTTTACATTCCGACTGAACGCGGCTTTCACATTCGCTGGTTTACTCCTTTTTTAGAAGTTGAGCTTTGCGGACATGCCACGCTTGCGTCTGCCTACGTAATTTTTAACATCCAGGGCTATGAAGGCGACCTTATCTCTTTTGATTCGCTGAGCGGTGAACTTACCGTTTTATGTAAGGATAATTGGCTTACGCTGAATTTTCCGATTGATCAGTATCACATTGCCGTGCCGCCACCAGCACTCATGGAAGGTTTGCGCGACACGACGATTCTGGAAGTTTACAAAGGAAAGACTGATTACATGGTCGTCCTGGATACCGAGGCGGAGGTTCGTGATCTGGATTTTGATATCATTGTGCTTTCAACCATACCAGCCCGTGGTATTATTGTCACGGCTCCCGGAGACGATGTTGATTTTGTGTCACGGTTTTTCGCCCCGCAGTCAGGTGTTGATGAGGATCCGGTAACAGGTTCTGCACATACCACACTTATTCCTTACTGGGCTGAAAAACTTTCGAAGACCGATCTGAGCGCGAAACAGCTTTCAAAACGCGGTGGATTTTTGAAATGTGACCTGGATGGAGAACGTGTCAATATCGGCGGACAAGCCCGCTTGTATTTGAGCGGTCAAATTGAAACAGAATAATCAATAACATTTGATACCGAATAGTCATTTGCGGTCCTTGGGATCGGCGGGTGACTATTTTTTTTGTACTGTGTTCGAACTTAATTTAGCCCTTTGACCAAAATACAATCCAACGATCACTAAAAACGTTCCTGCTACGGTATACAAAGTGACGGCTTCGTCCATCAGCCACCACGCGAAGAAAAAGCCAAATAACGGACAAAGGAAAAGCCACAGTGAGGCCCGGACCGTATCGATCCTCAACAGATAAAACCAGCATATCAACCCGGCTATAGAAACGGCAAGGCTTAGCCACAAAACCGATCCCCAAAACCGAAAGTCCCAGGCAGTCGTTGAAAAATCGCTGAAAATGAATGTAAACGGCAGCAAAAACAGGCCGCCAAGCATCACCTGCCAGCCGTTAATCAGTAAGTTAGGCAATTTCCAGTTGATGGTAGCATAGTAAACACTGGCAGCAGAGACCGCCACCATACTGACGAATAATAATAAAACACCTTCGATCCTGGTTGATGTTCCATCCAGCAGCGGATAAGTTGCGATGGCCACTCCTGACATACCCAGCACGATACCAGCCCACTCCGCACCTGCGGGACGTCGGCCTAACCACCATGCCGATAACAAAACGATCATCAGCGGATTTATTGAAACAGCAAGGCTTCCGATTCCCGCTGCCGTATATTTCATTGCCAGGACATACAATCCAAGATATAATGTCGTGTTCAAAAAACCGAAGAAGGCCAGTTGTGTAAATTCCTTAAGATCAGGTATTCTGTAAGACTCATCTCTGCCGAAAAGGTAAGAAAAACCTAACAGTAATATACCTGCAATAAAAAAACGAACGTTTGCTAATATCAAAGGAGATGCAGACTGCACGCCAAATTTCGTAGCGACCGAGGCAGAAGCCCATAAAATGGAGAAAACAAGACCGATAAAAATATTTTTCACTTCAAAAAGTAATTATGTATCAAAAATACAAGAACCGTTTCGGCTTCAATCTCTCTTTTTCATATTTTTGAAGATGATTAGTAAAAAAAATGCAAAGTGGCTTTTTATTTTTCTTCTAAGCCATTCCTTTCATTCCGTTTTTTCACAGAACCAGTGGACCTACGATTTTAATAACGGTTTATTGCCGATTGAGAAAGGTGGTCCGGCGTTACATCAGTTAGGCCAGACGGGGCAGTTCACTAAGGAAAAAGTACCCGGAAGTGGAGAAAATGGTGTTCCTGAAATTATCAGGACTGTTTATCAATTTGAAAAAAACTCAGGATTGCAATTTGATAACAAAGAAGCAAATGGTTTTCTGAACAAATCTTTCACGATCGAAATTTATTTTAAGCTGTCTGAACTCGACAGCTGGAAACGGGTCCTGGATTTTAAAAACAGAAAAAGTGATTACGGGAGTTATATCTATGATGGCAAACTAAATTTTTACGATTTTGCAATTGGTGAAAAAGCGCCGGTAAGGGCTAATCAATATATACATTATGTTTACTCCCGAGACTTCGAAACAAAAGCTATTAAAATGTATGTCAACGGGCTTTCTAAAGTAGAATTCAAAGATCCGGGAACAGAAGGAGTTCTGGATAATGACCAGGTTCTGAATTTTTTCCAGGATGATCTGGTCGCCAATCATGAGGCAAGCGCTGGCTCGGTTGCTCTGATCAGAGTATACGACCGCGTGATGACACCGGTTTTTATAAGAAGAAGCTATCAAACCATCAGCAGAGCACCCAAAGAAATTGTTGCTGAAATAGAAGCGGTAAAGGATAAACCTGAAGTTGCCGAAAAACCAATCCCCTCTATAAACACCCGGCTTGTCCAGGTTACAGGCAAAGTTTTTGAAGGCAAAAACCTGAAAACAGTTGAAAATGCAGAAGTTTCTGTAAGGAAGTCTGTTAATGATTCATTGGTTGCCAAAACGAATGTAAAAAACGGATCCTATACTTTTCAGTTAACGCCTCACGAATCTTATAGAATATCGGTCAATGCGCCCGGGTATCAGGCCAAAAGTATTCCTGTCAGGACGACCGCCAGAGCAACAGAGGTTAAATCTTTGATTGGCCTGGAACCGGAAAGATTTGACAGTCCGCTTGTCGCACTGATGTTTAACCAAAGCAACGATACGCTGGAAAGTCATGCGAAGTCACAGCTGGATAGCATGATATCTTTTTTCAAAACGCGGACTGATTTAAAAATCATGCTAAAAGGGCATACGGACAACATCGGAAATTTTGACAAGAACCTGATACTATCAACACAGCGGGTAAACGTAGTGAAACAGTACTTGCTCGAAGGGGGCATCCTGGCTGACAGGATTGAAGGTGTTGGTTATGGCTCGACAAGGCCGTCGCAGAAGAATATATCAGAGGAAATGAGAAGATTAAACAGGCGCGTCGAGGTTTGGGCGGAGCCAGTAAAAAGATAAAGCCATCTCATGAAGACGGCTTTATACTGACTATTCCTAAACCCTTAACCTTTTCTTATCTTTATTTGACTGAATTACAGACTGATAGTAGAATATACTGACAAACTCAGTTCTAAATATCAGGTGTCAGACCACCCAGATCAAAATTATTTCTATTTGTAATCCCTGAAATTCCACAAAAGTATGACTGTTTTTGTTATTTAAAGTCACACTAGTGTCAATAATACTTCAAATTTTTGTTTTTTACAAAACTCAAAATGATTAATTGACCAGTCATTCATTCTAAACGCGCATATTTCAAGAAAACTATGCCTTTCACCGGATCAACGGCAATGAATTGATTTTGGCATTTGTAAATTGAATACAAATATAATCTATATTTAATTCAACTTCATGGATTTATTCAATTCTTACTACCTTCATCCGATGCACAAATGTCAAGAAAAATTTTGATATTACAAATTGTTATCTAATTTAAAAACAGAATATTGTTTGGAATAAATGCAAATAAAATTGTTATAATTTACAATTAACGACTGATATCGGTTTTCAATAAAAAATTATATTTTGAATATATTAAAATATCAGAATAAAATACCATCTTGAAATATTTATATATTCTTTAAAAAATACAATCATTGGTTGTAATTATTCATAGCATATTGTATTCCCAAAGTGCAAAAGGAAACAACCATTTCACCAGCGGCATCCAAAAATATTTGTATTTCTGACATTTCTTCCTTCGAAAATGGCTTTAAGACATAATCTACTTGCCGTCCGCGAGGAAAATTATTGCCTATACCAAACCGCAATCTGGGATATTCGGACGTGCCCAATACTTCCTCAATATTTCTCAGTCCATTATGCCCGCCATGGCTCCCTTTTGGCTTAATACGCAAGGTGCCAAACGGAAGCTGCAATTCGTCTACAATCACCAGTAAGTTCTCCCTGGGGATTTTATACTGATCCATATAATATCTTATTGCTTTTCCACTCAAATTCATAAATGTAGTCGGCTTGATAAAATAAAACTGACGGCCTTTGTGTTTCCACTCTGCCACGAATGCCAGTTTTTCAAATGTGAATTTGAAGTCATTTTGAGCTGCCAGCCTGTCAAGGACCATGAAGCCGATATTGTGCCTCGTAAAAGCATACTCAGGCCCAATGTTTCCGAGTCCTGCGATCAAATATTTCATTACTCCCTTTTTGAATGATTAAACCAACCGTTTTGCAAGATTGGTTTGTGTGAGAACTTAATGCCAATATGAGCATTAACCTGGGCCGGCTTAAATTCGCCGGATCATACTGCAAAAGTAATTTAAAGCTTGCGAATCATGAAATTAGTCAGGCAACCCACTTTTTCAGCCGTTGGTAATTCTACTAATTCCTGATAAAAGTTTTAGATTTAATAAATGTCAGCTTAATTTAGGCTAAAATTCAGCAAAATAATATTATGTCCATCAAACGACTTATTTTAAGCAGCCCTCTCCTGGAAATTATGACCAGCCGGTTATGTCAGGAACTGATTGAAAACCACCAGGATTTTGACAACACTGTGATCATGGGATTACAGCCCAGAGGGATTTTCTTTGCCGAAAGAGTTGTTGCTGAATTGCGTGAACGTACGGGAAAGGACATACCGTTGGGCCATCTGGACGCTACATTTTACAGGGATGACTTTCGCCGACGCGATTCGCCTCTGATGCCGAATAAAACCAATGTACCTTTTTTGATTGAAGGTAAGCGCGTCATCCTGATTGACGATGTTTTGGCCAGCGGCCGGATGGTAAGGGCCGCATTGGATGCCATGACAGCTTTTGGAAGGCCAAAAATGATAGAACTTCTTGTCTTGATCGATCGCCGCTACAACCGTGAATTACCGATAGAACCCGACTACGTCGGTATGAAAGTCAATACCCTGGAAAGTCAGCGGGTGCTGGTTGAGTGGAAAGAACAGGGTTTTGAAGCCGATCATATCTGGATGGTGGATTGATTGCAGAAAAGTGTTATACTTTTCTGCTGACAACGAACCCGGATATTATCTTGGTACAACGAGTCCCTGTCTGTTTTCGGCCTTGTTGATGCTTTCTGTTTTATAGGTCAGTTTATTGATATAAAAAACATCTCTGCCCTGTCCTATCGACGAAGGCCCCACGCGCTGCATACCATAGGCCAGAAAATATTGGCCGTACCAGGGAGCGAGGTAGGCATTTTCATTATTCAAAACTTTATCTGATTCTGATTTCGCACTGATCTTGAACTTCTCATTTTCCACTACAACCTTGCTTCTGTTGATGACTTCTGTATGAATTGTTCCTTCCTGCGGATAAGCCAAAATAAAATAATCGTTGACTGGTGTTAACTGTACCATTTCCTGGAGTTCAAAGCTGGTCAGATCTTTGATAGGTATACAATTGTCCCATTTAAACTTTCCGTTCCGGTCGAAACCGCAAACAATGGCATGTGTGTAACGGTATCCCTCCAGTGAACGGGCGTAATACGGCCGGGAGATCCCGTTGGTAACCATCGGCGACCCTGCCCGTTGGTTTGGATAGTATACCTCCGCAACAAGCACGATTTCGTCTGCTGTCTGGATAAGCTCATGAACCAGCAGCCGGTATCTGAATCGGTTCTCTTTTCCCAGGCTTTTTCGCTTGCCGATTCGTTCCATCATACGCTGACGGCGTTTAGGCTTCATAAAATTAAAGAAGTTCTGCAATTCAGAAAACTCGATAAACTCTGGTTTTTCAGGTTCATTATCTCTGATGTGCGTGATATACAACCCCTGCGAGTACGGCGTACAACCGACCGAGTAATTGCCGATCAAATAAGAATCATCTGAATTCAAAGGAACAATCTGTCCTGAAATCAAACTGTTTTTTGCGTCGCTCAGGGCTGTTTTCTTTAACAGTCTGCCTTCGTACGAATATGTTTTTATTTCAAATACGCAGTTTTTTTTGCGGTAGGCATAGGTGATCACGTTAATTATGCCATCCTGTTCGTTGATATCAACGTTATTCAGCTCTGTATTTTTCTCATAAAGTCCGGGCAGTACTTTCGAAGAATGATCGAAAAATGAATGCACCACCACCACCGGTCGCGAACGATGATAACCTGCAACGACGGCCTTACTTCCGATCACTTTGAACTGGTTTACATCAATACCCGAAAGCAGATTCCCCTTGTAACTTTCGATGGTTCCATCGTCAAAGCTCATTTGAAGGAACAAGAAATGGTCAGTATCAGGCTGTGCAAAAAGCCAGTAACCGAAATGTTCAGCCTGGTATGCCATAACCGGAATGTAGCGGTAGTCCAGCTTGTAGTTCATGCGCCAGACAGGATTCAGCGAGGTATCGTAACGGGTAAACTCCCAGCTCTCATTTCTGTTACCAAAGTTTGCATCGCCGCGCACGAGCGCCAAGAGCCCGCCGTTACCCAATGTAAATACCTCAAACATCTCGGAGCGCGACGAATTCGTAGGAATTTCAAGCCGATCAGATTGTTCCAGTTGCGCCTGGACCTGAGAAGCTCCAAGGAAGCAAAATTGCATGATCAGACAACTTTGTATCACAAATAGTAAACGGTTCTTCATAACTTCTTGGTGCGGGGTGTAAGTCTGTTGAATATTTACCCTAATTTTGTATCAAAAAGAATAACGTAGTCATTAATGTAAAAATATTTTTAATCAAATAAAAACTTAGAGGAATGTTATTTCATTTTTATATAACACTTCCAAAATTTTATAAAAACAATATTCATGACGATTGAAGCAATACTGAAAGCAGACATTCAAAAAGCGATCCAAAAAAACTTCGACATCGATGTTGAGGAAATCCTGCTGCAACCAACCAAGAAAGAATTTGAAGGATTTTATACTTTCGTAACCTTTGCCTTAACCAAAGCGACGAGACGCGCTCCGGCAGAAATCGGACAGATAATCGGGTCATATCTTGAGGCAAACTCCTCTTTGGTTGAACGTTGTAATGTTGTTCAGGGTTTTTTGAATATCAGTCTTAAAGACACCACCTGGCTTGATCTGTTCGGTGACATTGCCTCTGATCAGGACTTTGGGACATCCCCTGCGAACGGCAAATCTGTCATGGTCGAGTTTTCGTCTCCAAACACCAACAAGCCGCTTCATCTGGGTCATCTTCGTAATAATTTCCTGGGTGATTCACTTTCAAGAATTTTAAAAGCGAATGGATATGATGTTGTAAAAACATGCCTGGTGAATGACAGGGGAATTCATATCTGTAAATCAATGCTTGCGTACCGCGAACTGGGGAACGGAGAAACACCTGAATCATCAGGCATCAAAGGAGACCATCTGGCTGGTAAGTATTATGTAAAATTTGACGTCGAATATAAAAAGCAGATTGCCGAACTTGTAGCAAACGGATTGACCCCGGAAGAAGCAGCAAAAAAAGCACCATGGATTCTTGAAGCCCAAAAACTGCTTTTATTATGGGAGCAAGGCGATGCAGACACCGTTGCACTTTGGCAGAAAATGAATAAGTGGGTATATGCTGGTTTTAATCAGACTTATAACCAGATTGGCGTGGATTTCGACAAAACCTATTATGAATCCAACACCTATCTGCTTGGGAAAGATATCATCGAAGAAGGTCTGGAAAATGGTGTTTTCTTCAAAAAAGAGGACAACTCTGTATGGATAAATCTTACTGAGGAAGGCCTGGATGAAAAACTGGTACTTCGCGGTGACGGGACTTCGGTATATATCACACAGGATCTGGGCACGACGGAACTAAAATTCGGGGATTTCCACAATGATCGTTATCTGTGGGTAGTCGGCAATGAGCAGGACTATCATTTTAATGTACTTTTTGCGATTTTGAAACGTCTGGGACGCCCCTATGCGGAGGGTTGTTTCCACATCAGTTACGGAATGGTAGATCTGCCGTCAGGCAAGATGAAGTCGCGCGAAGGAACTGTTGTCGACGCGGATGATCTTGTCAAACAAATGATAGATACAGCTGCGGCGCGCACGCAGGAGCTTGGAAAAATAGATGATTTTGAAAGTGAAGAAGCGACGCAGCTCTACCATACGCTGGCCCTGGGTGCTTTAAAATATTTCCTCTTGAAGGTAGACCCTAAAAAAAGAATGCTGTTCAATCCCGAAGAGTCAATTGATTTTCAAGGGCATACGGGACCATTCATTCAATATACCTATACCCGTGTACGGTCAATTATGAGAAAAGCGGAGCAATCAGGTATAGCTATCACATTGCCGCCTTCTACTTACGAACTGCATCAGGTTGAAAGAGAATTGATCTATACATTATCTCAATACCCTATTCGTGTTCAGGTAGCCGGCAGTGAATTTGCTCCTTCAGTGATCTCATTTTATATGTACGAACTGGCGAAGGTCTACAACCAGTTTTACGCCGAAGTCTCAATTTTTGCAGATTCGGATCCGGTTGCTGTAAGTTTCCGCGTTGCACTTTCGAAAGTAGTCGCAGAAACCATTCAGAAAGGTTTGAGGTTGTTAGGAATAAATGTACCTGAAAGAATGTAAAAGCTTTTTTTTGCGTTAATTTTATAGGTGAAATTCAATCGCTTAAAAGTGAATTTTCGTATCTCCTATTTTCCACCTGTTACCTAACCAAAACGAATTCTTATGGACTTGTTAAAATCAGTTTTTATTATGATTACATCACTTATCTCCGGCATTTTTGCTGATAAAAGTGAAATTGCGCAAAAACCAGCAGAGCACATGATCGCAAAACAGACGTTGTACGATTTTAAAGTTAAATCGCTGGTTGGTGAGAAGACTGTCGATTTGAGCAAATACAAAGGAAAAAAAGTAGTCATTCTGAATGTAGCTTCTAAATGCGGTTACACAAAACAGTATGCAGATTGGGAAAAATTCAACAAAGAACATGGCGACAAAGTAGTAGTTCTGGGTTTTCCTGCAAATAATTTTGGCGGACAAGAGCCTGGTTCCAGTGAAGAAATCGCAACATTCTGTTCGAAAACATACGGAGTTTCTTTTCCTATGTTCGAAAAAGTTTCAGTGCTTGGCGACGACCAGGCTCCGATCTACAAATGGCTTTCTACCAAAGAGTTAAATGGATGGAATGACAAAGTACCTACATGGAATTTCTGTAAATATGTAGTCAATGAAAAAGGCGAACTAACCAACTTCTTCGCGTCGAAAATCTTGCCTACGGACGCTGAGTTTTTAAAAGCAGTTGGAATCTAAGTGATTGCCGCCGGAGATCTTAGTTCCGGCATCGCCGCATCAGCCATTGATGACGCAGAAAAAAATAATTGCCTGGGCCGAAACAACAGCTCAGGCTTAATTTTAAGTGTTTTAAAATGAAATCTTGGATTGAAGCTGCCCGACCACGTACATTACCTCTGGCGCTTTCCTGTATATTAATGGGCTGTTTTTTAGCAGCATCAACGGGTCAGTTCAGCTGGCCCGTTGCTTTATTGAGCGTCCTGACGACCACCCTTCTTCAAATTCTTTCAAATTTTGCTAACGACTACGGAGATGCAGTAAACGGAAAAGATACTGAACTGCGGGAAGGGCCGCGCAGGGCAGTACATTCCGGAAGTATTCCTGCTTCGGTAATGCTGAAAGCCATTATTCTTTTCTCAGTATTGTCATTGGTTTCCGGAATTTCGCTCCTTTACATTGCCCTGAAAGATGCTCCTGCAAATACATTCTGGGTATTTTTGGGAATCGGTATTGCCTGTATTATTGCAGCCATTACCTACACAGCCGGAAAACGTCCTTATGGATATGTTGGTCTCGGGGATCTGTCCGTTCTAATCTTTTTTGGCTGGGTCGGTGTGCTGGGAAGCAGTTATCTGCACACCCATCTCTGGAACTGGGATTTATTACTCCCGGCCACGAGCTGCGGATTATTTGCCGTAGCCGTGCTGAATATCAATAATATCCGTGACATCGAATCTGACAGAGCTACCGGCAAAAATTCCATTCCTGTGCGACTCGGCAGAGAAAAAGCCATATTCTATCATTGGGCGATACTTTTAATCGGAATGTCCTGTGTTTTACTTTACACGATCCAGAATTTTTCCGGATATACCAGCCTGATATTTCTTTTGAGTTTCCCTCTCTTTATTAAAAATGGTCTGGCCGTTTCGCGGTTAAAGAAAGCCAGCGAACTTGATCCATATCTAAAACAGATGGCACTGTCAACTTTGCTGTTCGTCATCCTTTTTGGTATTGGCGTTATTTTGTAAAAGCTTATGAACCGTTCATTTCACAAACGGTTCATAAGCTTTTCCCAGTACCGAATAGCCATCGGCGTTAGGATGTAAGCCATCAGAAAATAGTTTTTCGTTTATTTTCCCTTGCTTGTCAGCTAGCACGCGGCCTGGATCAATGAAAATTACCTGCATTGATTTTGCGAGCTTTTTCAAATCCTCATTCAATTCCCGGACCCGTTCTTCCTGCTGCCTTCTCGGATAAATTCCCACCATCATCAGTTCAGCATCGGGCTGCCTGTATCTGATCGCTTCGATCAACAGTTTCCAGCCGTCCATAATCTCTTCGTTATTGTTCCATTGAAGATTATTAGTACCGATATTTACAAAGATCTTTTTCGGAGAATATCCATCCAGCTCTCCATGATACACACGCCAAAGGACATTTTCTATCCGGTCCCAACCGTAACCCATATTACGTACTCCCGTCGTGCCGAATGTCTCGTTCCAGGAATCTGCTCCTGTTGCACGCGGACCTTTCGGCAGGCCGCCCCAAAAATGTGTTATTGAGTTTCCTATGACAACAACATTCGGTTGTTCTGATCTGTTCGATTTCAATATATCCCGGTGACGTAATTCCCAGTCATAATTTGGAAGTTCTCTGAGCTGGGTACACGGCTGCGTCGTGGATACTGAACCCATTGGTTCATGCAAAATCATTCGGATGTGTTTTTCATATGCCTCCGCATACCGCATCATACCCAGATCTGTCGGGTGTGTTCCGTCAACTGTTGTTTCTATATCCTGCCTGAAATCTTCTTTCGGGATCAGATAGACGTTCTTTACACCTTCTGACTGTATTTGGGCAAAGGCTTCCCGCATCACCACATTTACTTCCTGATAATTTTTACGGCTGATCTCATTAATCGCTTCGTCGGTGTAGCCGTCATGTTCCGCCAGTAAGATCGGTGTTGAACTATGCTTTTTTCGTAATTCCAGGACAGCATTTAAAATTCTGTTTTTCACTTCGCTCAGACTGATATTCACACTTGCGACCAGATTTGGCAGACAATCAAGGACAAAAATTTTCGCATCGGTTTCAGCGACTAAGTCAATTACTTCCTTCTCAAGACGGCCATTTCCAGAGAACCCCAGATTGATGAGCGGATGATCCAGCTTCCGTGCTAAAATTGCAGTCCAGGCCATGCCTGGACGTGAAGCACAGGCTCCCTGAGCAATTGACGTACCATAAACGACAACAGGCTTATCCGGGCGAACCGGCAGCGCTTCATACCGCGTTCCTTCGGGCACACCGATTTCAAGCCATTTTACATCATTATACAACGGTAGGAACAAACGGTATTCGCGACCCAGTTTATGATTCTGATCAAATGGTTGTATATTTTTAAAATGATACGTAATAGTATCGCCGAGCGCATACTTTGCTGCACACCAGCGCCATTGACCATCATTTGAAATTGCATAAAGGTCCACGCCGCTGACGCCGGTGGACGGCATATGCGGCAGTGCCAGCTTTCCTCCTGTCTGATATCTGATTTTTATTTCCCCGGCATTCGCCCTGAACCGGACCATTAATCCTGCCGATTGCTTTGATAAATTCCAGACCTGTTCTCTTACCAGTTTTTCAGCTCTGGCAGGTAGGCGGTCATAACGGTTTTCAACTTCTTCCGGCCAGGCCTGCCCTTCAATCACCGGAACTTTGCTTTCCCCGGGATTCCACCATCTGAATTGTGTGATCTGGGAGTAAGACAATGAGCTGTTTACAAGCAGGAGAGCAAATAGCAGGAATCTGACTTTCATAAAAAATGGACACTTAGGTTTAGCTACCAAAGTGTCCATCGCTATATTTCTTACTGGTCTGCTCCTTTTGTAGATTTATTATTTTATCAAAACTCCATCTGCAATAAACGTCATTTCCTTTTTTGACTCAGTAATCCTGGCAATTTCGTCATCACTTTTACCGGCGTCTTTGGCGTAATGCTGCAAATGCTCTACCGGCACTGTTTTCATCTGGGCGTCACCTTCAAAGACTACGGTCTTGCCTGCAATGTCTTTGGGAACAAAAAATGCATAATCTCTGAACATCACACGCATGGTTTCACCATTATCCATTTTAACTTTCATCCAGCAGCCTTTCACCTGGCAAACAGACTCCACTGTTCCGGTAACTTTGGTAGCCAGCTCATCCTTGCCTGCCATTTTCTCAGCCAAAGCGCTTGCCTCTATCGCTTTTTTATCATTGATTTCTTTTCCAAAATGGTTGGAACTTTGTGCATAGGAACCAGCCGATATGGCGCATGCAAAGAGAAATAGTGCTATTTTTTTCATCATATCTGACGTGTTAAATCCGTTAATGCATTTATAAAATTAATAATTTATATGACATTTACACCTTGTTGTCTCTCATTCTAAAACTTCCAGCCATCCCTTGCAATGGTTTCCGCCAGGTGTATCCACCACATAAAAATAGGTCCCGTTGGTTACCCCCTTACCCCAGTCATTTTTGTAATCTGCTGACTTAAAAACACTTTTACCCCAACGATTGTAGACTTCCAAAGCCGAGCCGGCAACGGGCACGACAAAATTATCGTTTTTACCATCGCCGTTTGGAGTAATCACATTTGCGATGATCAATGGCGGTTCTGCCATTAATTCCTGAGACGTCGAAAGTGCACAGCCGCCTGCATTGTAAGATGTAAGGGTGACGACATATTTGCCAGGTGTTTCGTAGCTGTAGTCTTCAACATTGGCCGTGTTTAATCCCGCGACTGATCCAAGATCCCATTCATACCGTTGCGCATTTGATGTTTTGTTCAACATTGAATACTTAACCGGTTTGTTACATTCCCCACCCGACCGGACAATTTCAAACACAGGCTGGTGCGCCTTATCAACCGTCACTGTGATCTGTCTTTTAGGGCGGCATCCATTTCCATAAATGCCCTCGATCGTATAAATCGTGGTTTGTGTAGGACTGGCCGTCACTGATTTTCCTGATGTTTCACTTAAGGTTGAGTCGCCGGTCCAGATATACTCCGCCGCATCGCCGGATACAGTCAGCGTCACCGACGCACCTGCGCAGGAAACCAGACTTTGCATGGTAGTAAAATCCTTATTCTCTTCAACCGTTACTTTAACTTTTTTCGAAACCGAACAGCCATTCTGAGTACTGATCTCAACTGTATATTCAGTCGTTTTATCAATCGTGACCTTAGGGTTCGCAATGGATGCATTATCGAGACCTGAAGCTGGTGACCATTTGTATTTCGTACCACCGCCCGCAAAAAGGCTGATCGTTTTATTCTCACATACGATGGTATCGCTGATCACAGCGGCATTCACACTTTCAATCCGGACGATCTTTTCGGCCATATCCATGCGTTTACAGCTCAGTTTGTTATACGCTTTCAACGTAACCCTGTATTCACCTGGCTCAGAAAACGTGTAACTTCCCCCATCTTCTTCACGTGAAAATCCGTTTCCATTTATTTCCCAGAAATAATCCACACCACCTTCGCTGGCATTATAAAAATCCAGAGTCAGCGGCGCACAGCCCTGAAGGACATTTTTCGTCTCCCCCTGATATACATCAAAATCTGCTTTCAAAAGATCGATGTCAATCTTAAACGCAGCGTTGTTACAGTTCGAACTTTTGTTCGTTTTAGACCATGCTTGTGGCGTTACCGGAAAATTGCTGCCGCCGCAGGAACAGGTGGCGTGATAAATAATCCCATTCTTGTCAAATCGGCTCGTTCCGCCATCCACATGGTCACCCTCTGCCTGGCGGTTTTCACTTCCAAAATAGGTAGCATAAAGCAGAGACCTGGCACCTTCTTCCAAAATAGCAATGTAGAAATTACTTCCTGTAGTAACCGTTTGAATAGCGTCGTCGGTGACCGGGAGTCCCGCAGTACTGCTGGCCGTATTATAAGAAGTCTGGATATTTACATCACCTCCCCAACCGGCTATGTAAATGTTCCCGCATTCACTGACCAAAAACGCCGTTGGGGAAATATCAGGCGTTCCCCTCCCCGAGCCAATGGTTGTCGAAAAGATTGATTTGGATAAAGTACGGTCCAGCGCATGTATGAACTGATTACTTCTGGCATTGTTATAAAGCCCCTTCGTTACCGGGTATTCACCGGTTGTCAGCCCATAAATGAAAATATTTTCATTAGGATCAAGGTCGAGCAGGTACCCACCATCTGCTGCGGAAGTACCCATATACGTAGCTGCTTTTAACTTTCCGTCCGTATAAACAGCTACAAAAGCATCTTCGGTACCATTTATTTTCGGCTGGTAAGAAGTGTTGCTTGTTGCAAGATTTGTGCTTTGCGTGATCCCAGTTACATAAGCATCACCGTTTTTTGCAGGTTTGATGGAAAAAGCAGCGTCAAACCCATTACCGCCAACATAAGTACCCCAAAGCAGCGTATTTAATTCCGAAGAAAGTTTGATCAGAACACCGTCCTGAATGCCGGAAAGTTTAGTTTGATCTGCGTTCTGTACAGGAAAGTTTTCAGAGTTTGTTGAGGAAACCACAAAAATATTATCCTGACTATCCAACTCGATTTCGCCACGAAAGCTGTCTCCATAATTTTTTATTCTGACCGGCCCCACGGCACTGATCCCGTCATTGCCTTTACCTCCGACGTATGTGGAGGCAAGCAGCTGTTTGCCGTCAACGCTTAATTTTGAAACAAAAATGTCGCTGCCATTGAATAATTCCAGTCCGCCAACCGGCTCAACCGCCATACCTCCTCCAAATATTTTTTGAAAAGCAGTTGAACTGGTCGGGAAATTGGTCGAAGAAGTTGTACCAAGAATAAGCAATTCGTTTTTACTGTTCACGATCAGGCTGTTGGGTATGTCAGTATTATTTCCGCCCAGATAAGTGGCATATATGAGCTGGCTTCCGTCAGGACTGAATTTTAAAATCCCAACGTCTACCAGCGCTGAAAATCCTGCCTGAAAAGAACCTACCGTTGCAGGAAAACCGGCACCAAAAACCGTACCGCCTGAATAAAGATTCCCTTCCGCATCGTAGGTCGCGGTATGTCCCCAGTTGTCAGCCGAAGATCCTGAATAAGTTGAAAAGATCAGCTCCGGATCTATGGTGAGTGTTTCTGATTTGTTATAATTTTTTGGAAAAAAGTATTGAATACGGTTGTTATCTGCGAGCACAGCCCTGGACGAAACTTCAACGTTTTTTTTGTTGATTACCTGAAAGGAATATGGCGGGGCTTCCTTGAACTCACCAACAGAAGTTTTTATGACCGTCTGTCCTGTTTCATTTACCTGCACGCTGCCGGCACCCTCATACTTCAGACTGATCTGTGAAGCATCAGCCTGGGGATGGACAATGAACTCGTATTTCAACGTCTGGTCGTAAATGTAGATACGAAGATCAATTCCCTGATAAATACCTTCGTAGACAACTTCCTGAAAAGCACCGGCATTTGCTGTTTCCCCGCCAGCGAGAAAATAATTAAAGCGGGTTTTAACCGGATATTTCGTTGTATACTTTACAGGCACAACAGAATTCCCGAATTGAACTTCAACACCATGTGCATTGATTATTCGGGGCTGTGCAGGAAGAAATTTGGCATTTGGGGACGATACCAACGGTTTGGTATGTGCAGCCGATACTTGTGACCCATCATACAGAGAATACACCAGGGAATTACTTTTCAGGAATAAAAAGCCTCCCGGTATTTCAGTCCGGAATAGAATATCCGGAGCCCATTGCCCTTTGTTTTGAATAAAATACATTCCGGCGCCGGAAGATTCTGTGATCACTCCCAAAAAAACCAGTACCAAAATCGTAAGACATTGTATAGTTTTTACCATAATCCGACGTTAATCCGTTTCTATTTGAACGCAGAAACTGAAATGATATTTTTGCAAAATTCATATTCCTGTTTCACATTCGAACCTAACAAAACCAGTTGGTTCTCAGTTGCTTTTGTTACGTTGTCAAGATACCAGTTTATACCGGTTACATCCAAATTTGTTGTGGGCTCATCGAGAAAAATAACAGGTACATCAGACAAAAAGGCCAGTCCCAGCTTGACACGCTGTTTCATTCCAGAAGAAAAATGACGTATGACTTTTCCTTTTGCATGCGCCAACTGAATATAGTCTTCAAATTCTGCACTTGAAATATTGTTTTTCAGCGGTTTGAATTGTTTGTGAAAATCCACTAATTCTCTGAGTGTAAATTCCTCGATCAGTTCCAGATAAGGAGCCGCAATGACAAGATATTTGTACCATTCCTCGACATCAATGTTTTTCCCGTTTTTCGGAGTATACTGGATGGTGCCTTCCGTCGCTGGAGTCATCCCTGTAATGAGCTGTAAAAGCGTGGATTTGCCACTTCCATTGGGACCCACAAAAACGTATTGCTGCCCTTCTTCCAATACAAAACTAGCCCGGCGGATGATCCATTCCTGTATAAACTTCTTACCGATATTTTCTACTTTTATCTGCACAATGTATTCAATGATTGTCGGTTGACTGACATAGCTCAACCATTATTTTTTTGCTAAATAATAATCCCAGGCAGCTTTCGATACCTGAGCGATCACCCCATCGCGTGTTTTTTCATCCACTGGTGTATTTGCGACAAATACGACGATTGCAACATGTTCCCCATTTGGAAGTGTCATAATTCCGGCATCGTTGGTCGCTGCCAGGATACCGTCTTTGGAATCTGATAGACCCGTTTTGTGTGCAACAACCGCATTTTTTGGTAAAAACCCTTTTATCTTGTTGGGACCGGACGTAGTTTCTGTCATGATCTTCCAAAGGAATTCGTTGCTTGTTTTTGACAATGCTTTGCCTTTATAAAATATTTCCAATAAACGAAGCATTGCTCTCGGTTTGCACCAGTTGGCAAACTGCGCGTTCCAGTCCTTATGCATTTCCTCCTCAGTAGCCGCTATTGCGATACTTTTAATGCCAAGGCTGTGGATGTAGGTATCTACTTTTTTTGTACCTCCAATAAGACGGAACAAGATATCACAGCCATTATTATCACTTTGAGAAACGGTATATGCCAGGATCTCGGAAAGTTTAAGATCCACATTTCCTTTCGGATATTTTTCCCTGATAGGGCTCCATGTATTGGGAAGCAAATCCTTTGCGGTTATACGGATTTTCTGATTCAGCGACAACTTTCCTTTATCCACCTGATTTAAAACAGCCATCGCGAGCGGAAATTTATAAACACTCTGCATAGGGTATTTCAATCCCTCGTTAAAGAGAAAAGTCTCCCGGTCTTCCAGACCCATGATCGCAACGCCTACTGTTCCTTTCGCCTGGGGAAGAATTTTTTCGATCTTTTGTCGAAAAATCTCATGCTGTTTCTGCGCATTCACATTGTTGTTCGTCAGCAAAAACAAGGCGATCATAAACAATGGAAAAACTTTAAGCTGGATACGGGAATTCATGACTTTAATGAATATATTTTTGCGTTAATTTTCAGTTGTCTCGGTACTTACCTGCATATTCCCGCTCCTGATTCTGGTGAGTTTTACCAGCTCGATGCGGGTATCCTGCATTGAAATAATCTGGAAAGAATAAGGTGGCATTTCAATCTCATCATTCACTTCCGGCAAATCGCCATGCACCTGGATCAGCATCCCGGCCAGTGTATCATAGTCACCCTCCGGCAATTCCCATCCGTATTTTTCATTTAAATAATCAACTTCATGGCGCGCACTCAGTATGTATGTATGGTCGTCAACTTTCCGCTCAGTCCAGTCTTCAGTCGAGTCATACTCATCCTGGATTTCCCCGAAAATTTGCTCCACTACGTCTTCCACACTAACTAGTCCGGAAGTTCCGCCAAATTCATCCACTACTAAAGCCAGACTTCTTCTTTCTTCCAAAAATCTCAGCATCAGATCACTGGCAGGCATGGCTTCCGGGACAATTAGAATCGGCGTAACAATGCTGCTGATCTCTTTAGGTTTCCTAAAAAGTGACAAAGCGTGGCAATAACCAAGGATGTCATCCACCGACTCACGGTAAACGATGATCTTGGAATGTCCGCTTGTTAAAAACGTTCTTTTCAGGTCTTCAATGGTATCGTTGACGTTTACGGCCGAAATCTCGGTACGCGGAATCATACAGTCCCTGATCCTTAAATCCTTGAAATCAAGCGCATTGATAAACATCCGTTCTTCAATACTGTGGTCATCGAAGTCCGGATCGTCGGCAGATGCAGCTTCATCCCGCAGATAATAGGAAAGTGCGTGCTCTTTCACAAAAGGCTCGACAAGCCAGTAAAGCGGTGTCATGGCCCACTCTGCAAACCGGACCGGGAAGGCTTTCAAATCCAGAATTTCCGGAAAGCTATGCCCGATACGAACCCAGGATGTATAACAAAAAATCCACAATATGGCCAGAAATAAAAAAAGCACGGCGAACGTAAACCCTTCTGCAAGACCCAGATAATCATGCAGGATCGGAAATACAAAAGCGACAGCATAAAAACAGCCCAGGGCAACAACAGCCAGCCGGATCATGCGCAATAACCGGCGCCAGTAAAGTGTCTGAAATACCTCCGCTGCGTTTTCATGCCTTAATGAATAACGGTCAATGGAAACATCAAGCAAAACGGCCCTTACTGCACCGTAATATCCGGCCAGAATAAAAAAGAAAACAGCAAAACCGACAAGCAGAACATTCATTTTTTCATGGTTTTAATGGCTTTTGCACTTTTAACTTTTTCCTCTTCTTCCAGTTTTTTCTTTGCCTGCAAAGACGTTTTCAAACGATTGAACTGAAAAAATAAAAGACAGGTAATACTTAGTAACAGCAGCCAGTAACTATCAAATAAGGTGGTGCGGCGAAATTCGAGAACCCATACAATTAAAAAACCGACTGTGCCGGCAAGAAGAATGGTTCGGGTCAATTTTGGAGACATGCAATAATTGTTTTCTATTCTTTTTTCAAATATACACAGAATGAGCTAAAATGGTAACGGACAGGAAATCGTGTTTCTGCCTTATAATATCCTTTACGAATTTCGCCCGTTTTCTGTAAAATAGTTAACTTGCGGCAATTCCTGTACAATAGGGCCGCAATACCCGAATTGTAAAATTAATTCTTGATAAAATATCTTATCTTACTATGAGCGAAACCACAAAACGCTTTCCTGCCGGTGTTGTAACGGGCGAAGGAGTTAGCGAAATTTTCCGTCATGCCAACGAAAATAATTATGCCCTTCCGGCTGTTAACGTTGTAGGCACTAACTCAGTGAATGCAGTTTTAGAAACAGCTGCGGCTGTAAACAGTCCTGTTATTATTCAGTTTTCGAATGGTGGCGGAATTTTTTACGCAGGAAAGAGCCTTTCAAATACAGATCAGAAAGCTGCTATTGCAGGAAGTATCTCAGGCGCTCAGCACGTACACCTTATGTCTGAAGCGTATGGCGTTCCTGTAATTTTACATACAGACCATTGCGCGAAAAAACTGCTTCCTTGGATCGATGGACTTTTGGATGCCGGCGAGCGTCACTTTGAACAATATGGCAAGCCGTTATACAGCTCCCATATGCTGGATTTGTCGGAAGAGCCGATCGAAGAAAACATTGAGATCTGCAGCAAATATTTTGAGCGTATGGCTAAAATAGGCATGACCCTTGAAATTGAATTGGGTGTTACGGGTGGTGAAGAAGATGGTGTGGACAACAGCGATGTTGACAGCTCTAAACTTTACACACAGCCTGACGAAGTTGCTTATGCTTATGAAGAATTGAGAAAAATCTCTCCTAACTTCACAATCGCAGCTGCGTTCGGAAACGTACATGGTGTTTACAAACCAGGTAATGTGAAGCTGGAGCCGAAAATTCTTCTGAATTCTCAGAACTTTATTAAAGAGAAATTTGGAACAGGAGACCTGCCTGTCAACTTCGTTTTCCATGGTGGATCAGGTTCTTCGCGTGAAGAAATCCGTGAAGCAATCGAATACGGTGCGATTAAAATGAACATCGATACTGACGTTCAGTGGTCAACTTGGGAAGGAATTCTTAAATACTACAAAGACAAAGAAGGATATCTTCAGTCTCAATTAGGAAACCCGGAAAGTGCTGATTCTCCGAACAAAAAATACTACGATCCACGCGTTTGGTTACGTAAAGGTGAAGAAAGCATGATCGCTCGTTTGAAAGTTGCTTTTGAAGACTTGAACTGCATCAACCGTCTGGCCTAATATAGCCGGTTGCTTCTTAATAAAAAGAGTAAGGTTTTGAAAGTGTAAAAACACGATCAAAACCTTACTCTTTTTATAGCCCTGCCTGCTTTGCCTCAGACTTCCATCGCCTCGCTCACTTCCAGCTTTCCCATCACCTGGTTTCTGTGCTTTATTCCCCAGACACGCAGCACGTCGATCAGATCTCTCAAAGAACGCCCATGTTCTGTTAATGTATATTCCACAACGACAGGTATTGAATCATAAACGGTACGGTTTACCAATTGATGTGCTTCAAGGTCTCTCAATTCCTTCGATAACATCTTGTCTGTAATATTGGGAATCTCTTTTGCGATTTGTGTGAACCGTTTGTTACCAAACATCAGAGAAATAATAATCTGAAGTTTCCACTTCCCGTTAAGCGCGTCGAGCGCATCGCGCACCGGCAGCAGACTCTTGGTGCAATCGCTGTGACTTAACCTTTCGTCCGGACATGTTCGTTTTGCTTCCATATGCTTCTTCGATTTATCACTATCCTATTGTATAGTACTTACAAATGTATAGCATATTTATTTAAGTTTGCATATTCAATTTTAAATTTAGAGCAACGGACAATGAATAATTTGATAGAAACATTAAACTGGCGGTATGCTGCGAAGAGGATGAACGGAAATAAAATTCCATCCGAAAAACTGGATGTGATTTTAGAAGCGATTCAGCTGGCGCCTTCCTCAACTGGTTTGCAGCCATATACGGTTTTCGTGATTGAAGACCAGGAAGTAAAAGAAAAAATTCAGAAAGTGGCATACATGCAGCCGCAGATCGTCGAGTCTTCTCATCTGATTGTTTTCGCCCACTGGAAAAAAATCACTGCCGCTCAAATAGACGACTATATGGCACTCATCGCAGAAACCAGAGGCGTTCCGGCAGAATCACTCGACGCGTTTAAAACAGCGGTAACGAATGGTATCCTTTCGCGTACAGAAGAGGTTAATGCACAATGGGCCGCACGCCAGGCCTACATCGCCCTGGGCCACGCACTGATCGCAGCGGCTTCAGAGCAGATCGATGCTACCCCCATGGAAGGTTTTGATGCGGATGGCCTGGATGAAATTTTAGGACTAAACGAAAAAGAGCTTCACAGCGTTCTAATTCTGACGCTCGGATACCGCGATAGCGAAAATGACGTTTTGGCAAATGCTAAAAAAGTAAGAAGACCTCAGGAAGAGCTTTTCGTAACCATCTGAGCAGATGAATTGAAAGACGCTGCGGCGAATCAAAATATACAGAATTATGAAAGTTGAAATATGGAGTGATGTAATGTGCCCATGGTGCTACATCGGCAAGCGTAAGTTTGAAAAAGCTTTGGAACAATTCCCTCAAAAAGACAGAATTGAAGTGGAGTGGAAAAGTTTCCAGCTCAACCCTGATATGGAAACCGATCCGGAGAAAAGTATCGTCGAATATCTGGCAGAAGCCAAAGGCTTCACGGTTGATCATGCGACTCAGATGCTCGATCACGTGACGAATATAGCCGCAGAAGTAGGCCTTGAGTATCATATGGACAAAACGGTTCTGGCCAACTCTTTTGACAGTCACCGGTTCATCCAGTTTGCCAAGAAAAATAAAAAGGGAGATGCTGCGGAAGAACAGCTGTTTCACGCCTATTTTACAGAAGGAAAAAATACTGCCGATCATGAGACACTGATTGATCTTGGCACGAAGATAGGTCTGGATGCACAGGAAGTGAAAACGGTTTTAGACAGTGACCAGTTTGCAGAAGACGTCCGCAAGGATGTATATGAGGCGCAACAGGTTGGGGCCAGAGGTGTCCCGTTTTTTGTTCTTGACCGAAAGTATGCCGTTTCAGGAGCACAGCAGACCGAAACGTTTCTGGGCGCACTGCAAAAATCTTTTCAGGAATGGGAAAAGGAAAACCCTGCCCCTCTTGAAACCTATGCAGAAGGAAATAGCTGCACAACAGACGGAATCTGCTAAGTGCCTTTCCGACGTTTATAGAAAAAAATTAAAGCCCGGCGTCCTGCACTTTGTGCAATCCCCGGGCTTTTCTTACATTGCCGCCTTACATATCAATTGTAGGTTATGGCCATTGATCGTAATTCGTTACGGGGAAAACTTTTCATCATCATTTTTGGAGCAAATACTAGAAAAGGACGCATTTTTGACGTTTTTCTTCTTTGGTTCATTCTCATCAGCATCCTGATCGTCTGCCTGGAAAGTGTTCCCAGTATTCGTACAAGTTATGAAACCTCGTTTTTCTACCTTGAAACGTTTTTTACAATCATTTTCACCGTTGAATATTTACTGCGGATTTACAGCCATCCCAAACCGCTTACCTACCTTTTAAGTTTTTATGGTATAATCGACTTACTGTCCGTTATTCCCTTCTACCTGACTTTCTTTACGCCAACCGGCCATTATTTGATCACCATCAGGATATTACGCCTGCTGAGAGTTTTCAGGATCTTAAAACTCAGCAGTTTTGTTCACCACGCCCAGGTTCTGAAAAGTGCGCTGGCAGCCAGTTTGCAAAAGATAACCGTTTTTATGTTGTTCATTCTCGCCCTTGTTTTAATCATAGGCACGATTATGTATGTAGTCGAAGGAGAAGAAAATGGCTTTACCAGCATTCCGCAAAGCATTTATTGGGCAATTGTAACCATTACCACGGTCGGGTATGGAGATCTGACACCGCAAACGTCACTCGGGCAGATCATCTCTTCCGTTGTGATGATCATGGGCTACGCGATTATTGCCGTACCGACGGGGATTGTAACCGTGGAGATGTCAAGGTCCCAGCCGGTCGAGAAAACGAAAGGCACCATCGAATGTTTGTCATGCGGAAAGGGAATGCCTTCTGAGGCTAATTTTTGCAGTAACTGCGGTCATTCTTTAAAGGAATAACCAGAGATTTTGCGTATTATCTAAAAACTGATGTCCTGAACCTTAATTTATGCGCTTTCTCTATTGTTTTCTTATGCTTTTTACAATCATTTCCACTTCACAGGCAGGAGGAATCAGGGGGCGCATATCGAATAGGTCGGGAGAACCCTTGCCGTATGCCGGGATTGTCGTGAAGACAAGTGGTGACGGGACCATCTCAAACGATGAAGGACGTTACGAATTTGCCTTGCCTGAAGGAAAGTATGATATTATTTTTCAATACCTGGGATTTAAAACGCTCACAAAATCCGTCGTGATCGGTAGTGAATTTCAGGAGTTAAATGTAATTCTGGAAGAACAGGCATTAAACCTAAATGAGGTTAAAGTAGACAACAAAAGGGAAGATCCGGCTTACACGATCATGCGGAAAGCGATCGCAAAGGCACGTTTTCACCAGCTTCAGGTTCGGGCTTATACCGCCAAAGTTTATTCAAGAAGTACCGCGCTGCCTACCAAAATACCTTATCTCGTTGAACGCCGATTGAAAAAGGAAGGTGTCCAGGAAGGTAAGGCGATCATTAATGAGAGTGTCGCAGAAATCCTGTATCGGCGTCCTAATAATTTCAAACAGCACATTATTTCCACTCGGAATAGTCTGGATAACAGTATTCCTTCACCAAACGAATATATTTTAGCGAGTTTATATAGCCCCGAAATTGCGGGAACGATTTCTCCACTTTCCCCAAAGTCGTTTTCCTATTACAAATTTGAATATGAAGGATATTTCGAAGACCGTGGGCAGATCATCAACAAAATAAAAGTGATTCCCAAGGCTTACGGAGAAGGTATCTTCAGAGGAAGTTTATACATTATCGATGAACGATGGGCGATACACAGCTACGACCTTGAAACAACAAACAGTGGCCTGGATATATCAGCAAAACAGATTTTCAATCCTATCCAGAACGTCTGGCTTCCTGTAAACCAGCAGTTCAGAATCAAAGGAAGTTATCTAGGCTTTGCCGGTGAATTTAAATATCTGGTTTCACTGACCTACCAGAAGATGGATGTAGATCCGGGATTAAAGGAAGACATTGTCGTAAAAGATCCCAAATTCGACGAAGACATTTCTGAGAAAGTACGCAAAAAGAACCTGGAAAAAATGATCCAGGAGCAAAAGGAGTTTTCTACAAAAAATCTTCGGAAATTTACCAGGGACTATGATAAGGAACTGAAAAAGGAAAGAAAAAGTCAGGGAGAAGATACCCGGGTTGTCCGCGAAGATTCTATTGTCATCGACACCATGGCTAATAAGCGCGATTCAGTTTACTGGGAAACACTGCGCCCTATTCCTTTAACCAACTCAGAGGTGCAGAGTTATGCGATGCAGGACAGTATCAGGATCGTAAAAAATGCTGCAAAAATCAATGACCATCCGGATTCAACCACTTTCAAGCCGCATCATATTTTAGTTGGTAACACATATGCGTTTAAAAATCACAATTCTCTTCGCTTTGAAAGTCCTTTCCTGGCATTTTATTATAATACCGTTGAAGGTTATGCGCTGAATCTTGCAGCAGAGTATCAAAAAAGATGGGGTAAATCGAGCTATTTTACGGTACGCCCTTATGCCCGGTATACCTTCGGACGTGACCGGTTCAATGGCAACACCCAGGCAAATATTGGCAACAAAAATTCGAACTTTCTGATCACAGGTGGCGAGATGGTGAATCAGATCAATCGCGATAATCCGATCACCCCGTTTGGAAATACAGTTTCTACCCTGATATTTGAAAGAAACAGGGCCAAGTTATATCAGTCGAGATTCCTGAAGACGGAATATTCAATTCGTAATATATCTGACGTCGTAAGCTTTACTACCAGCCTGGAATATGAACAGCGGAAAGAGTTATTTGACATGGAAAATATTAAGTCATTTATAGACTGGCCCAAACGTGCTTTCTACCCAAACCGGCCACTGAATGACGAGCTGGAAAGTACCGGATTCCCGGATCACGATGCCCTCGTTTTCCAGGTCAGTGCTGATATACGGCCATGGCGAAGGTATCTTATTAGAAATGGAGAAAAACGTTATCTGAGAAGCAAGAAACCTGCTTTCAGTATTCTGTACAAAACCGGACTGGGTTTCGGCGGCGATGTCGATTATGATTTCTTACAGGGAGGAATCCGTCAGAGCCTGGATCTGGGGCCCAGGAATACGGTCAGTTATTCGGTAAAAGGAGGAGGTTTTCTCAGTAAAAAAGAAATGTATTTTCCTGACTTCCGGCACTTTTTAGGCAATGAGTCATTTTTCCGCCTTGGCGACCCTTTGACACAATTCAGAAGTCTGCCCTATTATGAACACAGCACACAGCAGTGGTTTATCGAAGGTCATGCTTTGTGGTCCATGCAGCGGTTCGTACTTACCCAGTTACCTGTTTTCCGTTTACGAGGGCTCAAAGAAACGGTCCAGGTACATTACCTGTTCTCTCCCACTTCGCGTCATTATGGTGAACTGGTATACGGAATTGATCATATCCTGCGCTTTTTCCGGATCGAAACCGTCGCCCAATTTGACAGTTACAAGATCAACAAAATTGAATTCCGCCTTGGGACAACCTTCAGTATTGCAGATTTAAGATAATAAATTACGGCTGCCTGCAGCCGGCCTCGTTGTTTTAAAATTGTAATTAAAAAACAATAAAGCCGGATGCTGACAGCCGCCAGGATTATTTTGTATTTCCTTTTTCTCCTTTGAACCGTGGAGCAACTTTTGGCAATGATGGATATGTATTATTTTCCAGATTTATATCTGCCATGCGCTGACTTGGATCGATCACAATCCGGTCTACATCTGTCGATAGCCGATCGATAGTAAAACTATATTCCGGATAAGTCCAGCCCCAGTCTGACAACAAGGTTGTTTTGGGATATAACTTTTCCGTTTTTTCTCCACGCATCACTTCCAAAGGAATATAAAAGTTTTCCTGAGTACCGTCTTTGTAACTTACCACGATGTCTAGTGGCATGGGCATCTGTCCTGTTCTCTCAATCACAACATCGGTTTTGCCTGCATTAGGCACCACTTCCTTGATACCGTAATCAATGGTTTTCGTTGTCCCCACAAAATCTTCCCAGTACCAGTCCAGCTCCAGACCGGATTCCTTTTCCATAATCCTTTTCAGGTCTGTTGGATTTGGATGTTTGTATTTCCATTCGTTGAAATATCGCTTCATACCAGATTCCAGCTTTTCCTTCCCTATGATGTATCCAAGCTGGTTTAGAAAAACGGCACCCTTTGAATAACTGGCTATACTATAAGCACGATTGGTATTGTAATGATCAGCGTGCGTCGTCAAGGGTTCTTCCAGACCCGATTTTACCAGATTTCTATAACTGTTTGTCGTGGCACGCTGAGGATCTGACTTTGACTGAAACAACTCTGCAAGAACGATGTTCTGGGCATAGGTCGTAAAACCTTCGTCCATCCAGGAATATTTAGATTCGTTTGTCCCCAATAAACCCTGAAACCAGCTGTGAATGGATTCATGAACGGCAACGCTCACCAAACCGCCCAAATTCTGATGACCAGTAATCAGGGTTGCCATTGGGTACTCCATACCTCCGTCACCGCCCTGGATGATCGAATATTGTTTGTATGGATAACGCCCAAATTTTTCGTTCATGATTTTAAAAGACTGAACGGCCAGGGGTTCCATTTCTTTCCAGACATTGGCTAATGTATCTGTCTGATAAAAGAAGTGCAGATCCAGGTTATCATCCACCTTCACGACATCGTGTTTGTAATCACGGTCTGCGGCCCACATAAAATCGTGTACTTCCGGTGCAATGAAATGCCAGGTAATTTTGTCACCTGCTTTATGTTTAACTTCTTTTTTGGTATATCCATGACCGATCTTGTCAGCATTCTGAAGGTAACCTGTTGCCGCTACTACATAAGCGGCATCCAATGTAATTTTCACATCAAAATCTCCCCAGACACCATAAAATTCGCGGCCTATATAAGGGTTTGCATGCCAGCCTTCGTAGTCGTATTCACACATTTTAGGATACCACTGCGCCATGGAGTAATCAATCCCCTCGCTGTTGTTGCGGCCGTTGCGGCGAATCTGAATGGGAATCTGTGCTTCAAATTCCAGATCAAAAGTATGCTGGGATTTTGGCAGGATCTTCTCGTTGAGAGTTACTTCCAGAATTGTTCCTACGACTTCATATTTCAATGGCTTTCCATTATGCTTCAGGGACAGAATTTTTTCAAATCCCGCCTCATTCGGAGATAGCTTTGAAATCCGGTCTTTCACGCGCGGGTCCGGATCGCTGATTGTCCGTGACCGAACGTCCATTTGACTTCCCGGCTGAAAAGCATTCAGATAGAGATGGTAAAAAACTTTGGTAAGGGTATCCGGAGAATTATTGCTGTAAATAAGTTTCTGTACGCCTTTGTACTGATTTTTACTGACATCAAAGTCAACATTCATCTGATATTTAACACGTTGCTGCCAGCGGTCCGGCTGAGCGAGTGCGGCTGTACAACTTAAACCAGCCAGAATAACAAAAAGCAGTTTATTCATTCGTAAAAACTAAAATTACATATTAAATATTACGCAAATTACGGCAAAGCAGTTAGCTGGCCATATCAAAAAATGAATTCTATTTAAAGGTTATATTTTAACTAGAAATAATTCTATACCCGCAGGAAGTTGCGATTTTTGTAACACAATATTCCACTTCGGAATAAATCTGGGCAGCAATCTCTACATAAAATCTACGATTTACCTCAGCATATCCGCGTCTGAACCTCTGAGTGCTATATTTATCCTGAATAAACGCTGGCATATAATTAGTAACAATAATATTATACTTTATTAATCAACTAACTATTTGTCAATTATGCTTAGATGGACAGTAATATTTCTGATCGTAGCCATCATTGCCGGAGTACTTGGATTTGGTGGAATTGCAGCAGGTGCTGCTGGTATAGCTAAAATACTTTTCTTTGTATTTCTGGTTTTATTCGTATTAAGTTTGATAAGCCGTGGCGTCGGACGATCCTGACGCGGAAGCAGTTACAATACAAAATATAAAAGGAAAAGCGAGCTAAATGAGCCCGCTTTTTTCTTTATATACGTAATCGCAAATACTATTCCCACTCGATAGTAGCCGGCGGCTTGGAAGAAATGTCGTAAACGACGCGGTTCACGCCTTTCACTTTATTAATGATATCGTTGGAAACTTCGGCCAGAAAATCATATGGTAAATGTGCCCAGTCGGCGGTCATTCCATCAACAGAAGTTACAGCTCTCAAAGCGACCACACTTTCGTAAGTACGCTCATCGCCCATAACACCGACGCTCTTAACAGGTAAAAGCATAACGCCCGCCTGCCAAACTTCATTATACAAATTCCACTTGCGCAATCCGCCAATGAAAATGGCGTCGACTTCCTGAAGAATGGCTACTTTCTCAGGAGTGATATCTCCAAGTATCCGTATTGCCAAACCAGGTCCCGGGAATGGGTGACGGCCTAAAATTGTCGGATCGATATTTAAAGTTTTACCAACTGCGCGCACTTCATCCTTAAATAAAGTATTCAGCGGTTCAACAACCTTAAGTTTCATGAAATCAGGAAGACCTCCCACATTATGGTGAGATTTTATCGTTGCTGACGGTCCTTTTACAGAAACAGACTCAATAACATCAGGATAGATGGTACCCTGACCAAGCCATTTAACGTCTTCAATCAAATGCGATTCCTGGTCAAAAACATCAATAAAGGCCTTTCCTATTGCTTTTCTTTTTGCTTCAGGATCTGTCAGCCCTTCCAGAGCACCATAGAAAAGATCTTTTGCATCTACTCCTTTTATGTTCAGACCCATATGAAGATAAGAATCAAGAACCTGCTGGTACTCATCTTTTCGTAAAAGACCGTTATCTACAAATATACAGAACAGATTTGCTCCGATTGCCTGATGCACGAGCGTTGCCGCTACTGTGGAATCAACGCCTCCGGAAAGAGCCATAACCACACGGTCGTTGCCAAGTCTGGCACGCAGGCTGGTAATTGTTTGCTCTACAAATGACTCTGAAGTCCAATCCTGCTTACATCCGCAGATCTTGGCCACAAAGTTATACATCAACTGTTTACCTTCTGTTGAGTGTGTCACCTCAGGGTGAAACTGGATACCGTAAGTCAGTTCATCAGCAATTTTAAAAGCAGCGACCTTCACTGATTCAGTAGAAGCAATGACTTTGAAATTGTCAGGAATGGAAACAATGGTATCGCCATGAGACATCCAAACCTGAGAAGTTGCAGAAATGCCTGCCAACAGCGATGAATCCTCATCATCGATTTCAAGACGAGCTCTTCCATATTCCCGCTGCTGGGATGCTCTCACCTCGCCGCCAAGAACCTGGGCCATGAACTGAGCTCCGTAGCAGACACCTAAAACAGGAACAACTTTTCTGAATTTTTCAAGATCTACATAAGGCGCGTCCACGTCTCTTACAGAACAGGGACTGCCTGAAAGAATGACACCTTTGATATTCGGAGTAAGCTCCGGGAAGTTATTGTATGGATGGATTTCACAATAAACATTGAGTTCCCGAACCCGACGCGCAATTAATTGCGTGTATTGTGAGCCAAAATCTAGAATAAGAATCTGTTCAGTCATAGAAAATGCGATATAAACCGCAAAGGTACAGTTTTACAATGACAGAAAGAAAAATATCAAAAAATCTGTTGAAATAATCTAAAAGTCTATGGCTTAGCGAAGAAAATACTATATTATTTTATTATTAATACTTGTAAATAAGTTATGCTTCTTATTATATTTGTTTAAAATAATTTCAATATAATAGTTTTATGAATCAAGGAACAATTAAATTCTTTAACGACGAAAAAGGTTACGGGTTTGTTAAAGACGCAGAAACAGGACAGGATTATTTCGTACATATCTCAGGTCTTGTTGACGAAGTTCGCGAAAACGACGAGGTTACTTACGATCTTCAGGAAGGTCGCAAAGGATTAAACGCCGTTAATGTTAAGCTTGCATAATCAGGACTTAATATCAAACAAAAAAGGGTTTTCGATATCGAAAACCCTTTTTTGTTTATAAATAATATATTGATTATCAGATGGCTTCAAGAATTCTCTCGATAGAAACCTGATACCCGATTTTTTCTTTTAACTCGCTGATCAGCACACGCTCCTGCTCCATGGAGTCGCGGTGACGAATCGTAACAGTATCGTCTTCCATTGTCTGATAATCAACTACCACACAGAACGGAGTGCCGATCAGATCCTGACGCGTGTAACGTTTTCCAATGGCCGCTCCGTCGTCATAAGTAGTCCGGAAGGCTGATTTTAATGAATTTGTAATAGCCTGCGCTTTCTCCGCCAAGCCGTCTTTTTTCACTAAGGGCAAAACAGCCACTTTGAAGGGAGCGAGTGCCGGGTGTAGTTTTAGGTATGTACGCTCTTTTTCAGAATCTCCCTCTCCTACTGTCTCCTTAGTGTAAGCATTGCAGAAAGTGGCCAGGAAAAGGCGGTCGGCACCAACCGATGTTTCAACGACATACGGGATATAATTTCCAAAAGGCTTGCCGTTTTCATCAAGGTCTGCATCAAAATACTGAAGCTTTTTCTTAGACAATTCCTGATGGTTGCGAAGGTCAAAATCTGTACGTGAGTGAATTCCTTCCATTTCGCGGAAACCAAATGGAAACTTGTACTCAATGTCCACAGCCGCGTTGGCATAATGCGCCAGTTTTTCATGGTCATGAAATTTAAGACTGTCCGCCGGTAATCCCAGAGCAATATGAAATTTCATGCGCGCTTCTTTCCACTTATTGTACCAATCCATTTCAGTACCAGGGCGAATGAAGAACTGCATTTCCATCTGTTCAAATTCGCGCATACGGAACGTAAACTGACGCGCCACGATTTCGTTACGGAATGCTTTCCCGATTTGTGCAATACCAAATGGAACCTTCATACGTCCGCTTTTCTGAACGTTAAGAAAGTTTACAAAAATCCCCTGAGCCGTTTCCGGGCGCAGGTAGATCAGGCTTGAATCTTCGGCTACCGAACCTACCTGAGTGCTGAACATCAGGTTAAACTGACGCACTTCTGTCCAGTTGGCCGTACCTGAAACAGCACATTTTATATTTTCTGAAATAATTAACTCACGAACAGCTTCCAGATTCTCGGCGCTTAACAAACGTCCCATCTCAGCAAGCAAAGCCTGGGCTTTCTCCGGCTGACCGTCTGCCTCATACTGCTCTGCCTTTGCTTCCAAAAGCTGATCAGCACGGTATCTTTTCTTTGAATCCTTATTATCAATCATCGGATCGCTGAAACCATCAACGTGGCCGGATGCTTTCCAGGTAAGCGGATGCATGAAAATAGAGGCATCTATACCAACAATATTATCATTGAGCTGCGTCATGGCCTTCCACCACACGGCTTTCAGGTTATTTTTCAGTTCCACACCATTCTGACCGTAGTCATAAACAGCTTGTAATCCATCATATATTTCGGAAGAAGGGAACACAAATCCATATTCTTTCGCATGCCCTACAATGTCTTGTAAAGAGGTAGCAGGTGATTGGCTCATTATTGATTCAGACAATTGATTAATAAACGTAAGGTTTCGTGACTGTAAACTTAGTGGTTTTTACAATCGGCTGGCAAAATTAAGGAATTTGATGGCAAAGCATAACCCTCTACGGGAAATTGTATCATTGTCCCGATTTAAAATCAAAAGCTACCTGGACAATTGCCGGATTAGAGTCAGAGATAACCGCAGCAGGCAACTTGCAGCAAACAATATATACGCTCACGGAACACACCGAAAATAGTTCCTGAAAAACCAGGAAACCAATGTCAGTTTTGACCGTCAAAAGCCGGATTAAGATCTTCACCCTAAATATCAGAACTATGCTCCGACGAATACTGGACCAGCTTGAAGACTATTTCGGGATTTCCAGAAAACAGGCCCGTGGTGCTTTTGTACTTATGGTGGTCTCTTTCATCCTGATCTGGACACCTTTCGTTTTCAGGCGCTGGATTCTCCCCCACTTTTCCGCTTCTTCTGAGTCGGTCAGCCCGCAAAAGCTGGATAGCATCGCAACTCAGCTGGAAGCAGGTGCAGCAGCTTTTGAGACTGGTACTGAACGCCATTATCCAAAAAAGGAAACACCTGAAACCACAGCCGGTCCTTTACGTTTATTTTCGTTTGATCCCAACATCGCCTCGGTCGATCAGCTGCAAGAACTCGGTATTCCAGGCTTTATAGCTAAACGAATTGATAAATACCGGTCCAAAGGCGGCAAGTTTCGAAAAAAGGAGGATCTGCTTCATATTTACGATTTTCCTACCGACGTCTACGAAAAACTGGAACCTTACATTAAACTTCCGGATCCTGGCATGAAACCCTATGTTTCAAAGTACCCGGCCAAATCGTTTAGCGGCAATTCCATACCCAAAGAAGCCAGGACTTTTACCAAAATCGTTATTGCTCCCTTTGATATAAACACAACGGATACCACACAACTGATCAGGCTGAAAGGCATAGGAGGTAAATTATCAGTACGAATTCTGAAATTCCGGGATGCTCTGGGTGGTTTTCATACGACAAGCCAGTTTTCAGAAATTTTCGGACTGGATTCGCTGGCTCTGTCGGAGCTCAACACCTATGCAAAGATCCAGACCGATGTTAAGAAAATTGATATCAATGCTGTTTCAGCTGATGAGCTTGGGCGGCATCCTTACATGAGAAATAAGAAAATAAATTTGGTGATCATTAATTACAGAACCCAGCATGGGCCATACCAATCCATCGACGATTTGAGAAAAGTGCGGGTACTGGATGAGTTGACAATCGGAAAAATCAAGCCCTATCTTGAGTTTTGAAAAGATTATCAGATCTAAACCTGTAATATTCATGACTGATAAAAAGATAACTTAACAGGAGTATATAACTCGGCAGCACTTTTGCCGACAGTAAAACTACCGCGCCCTTTACATGAAGAGCTTCAAATCCGAGTTTAAGCACATGAATCATCAGGACTGTCTGAAGAATAATCACTGGTAATAGTCTGGCTTTATTTTTAAAAAATATATACCACAGACAACACCAGGTTATTAAAAGTAACAAACTTATCATTTTTAAATCCAGCGTGCATTCGACCAAACAAACCGGCAAGAAGAAAAAGTTGGGCAACGTCAGTTTGACACCGATGCTCGAAACAAACGGATAGGCAAGATTACCGAAAAGCAGACAAATGCGGGCGCGATTATTCATTCGATCGAATTTTAGTACAAGAATTTATTCCTTATGAACGTCCTTGAATTTTAACATATCCTTTAATCGTTGCTCTTTATCATTTTCAAACCCACACGAACTGTTAAACTCTTTCGGATTTTGATAGGTACCAAAAAGCATGTCCCACCAAACAATATCACCATAATTATTCGTATGTTTTTCATACTCATGGTGAATCCTGTGCATTTCTGGCCGCTGAAAGATGTAACCGACCCATTGTGGGGTTTTTACGTTGGTATGGTAGAAGAACTCACCCAAGGCTGTACATAGTGTATAAAAGCCACCGGCTTCAACATTCAGCCCCAGTAAGGAATAGACCAGCAGACTGCCAATGATGGAGTTAACCGTCATTTCCAAAGGATGTTTGTAAAAAGAAGTGATCACCTCAAGGCGCTGCGGACTATGGTGGATCTGATGAAAATGTGTCCACAAAAAATCGATGGTATGACGCCATCTGTGCCACCAGTAAAAAATAAAGGTCGCGATGAAATACGCAATCATCCCGCCGGCCACATCGTTTACATGATTGGATAAATGGAAAATACTGGCAGACGAAAACCATTTCTCCCAGGTGAAACCAGCCAGCGTAACAACACCGAGCTGAACAAAGTTTATTGCCAGAACCCTGATCGTCCAGGTCGGAACCTGTGGCAGCTTCCAGCCGGGAATGAGCCGCTCCAGGATAAAACAAAAACCAAATACAATGAAGATGATCGTCAGCATACCTTTTGTTTTTAAGATTTTAAATGGTTAACTAAAAACAGAAAGGATCATCAGCAGCGCGTGTGGGGTAACCGCACAGATAAGCAGGTTTTTGAGCAACATACGACGGTTTACAACTTTTCCCGAAATAATCTGCACCAGGGTGGTTATGAAAAATGCGATGTAGATAATTGCCCAGAAAATCCCTTTCAGAGAGATACAACCGGTCTCCGGAAATAAGAGATTGGAAATAAACAATGTCGCGGCATAGGCAACTGAAGTGCCGGCAGCAAGATAGACGACCCGCAGCATTTTCAAAGAACTGTCCATAAGTATAAGTTGTTAGATTGACAGCTCAAACTTCCGGATTATCACCAGCGATTCCTTTGATAATTGTCAAAATCGCATCAACGGCGGCATGATAAAAATATATAACTGGTCACTTTAATGACCAAGCCCACCGGCACATATGGGCAGAAAGGTTATTTTTTGCCGCGAATACGGCTCAGATGTTCCTGTGATATACCAAGGTAAGAAGCGATATGGCCTAACTTGACCCGTTGGAGAATATCAGGAATTTGAATAATCAGGCGTGCATAACGTTCTTCGGCTGTGCAAAATGCAAACAGCTTCATTCGTTCGTCCAGAAGCAGATAGTTTTGGGTAACCAGCAGCCGTCCCAGTCTTTCAACCATTGGATGTTTCTGAAAGACCGGTTCAATATTGTTGTATTGGAGGCTCCAAACAAGCGAGTCTTCCAGTATCTCGATATTGTATAAGGAAGGCTGTCCTGTAAACAGGCTGTCGATGGCGCTCACGATCTGATTTTCAGCAGCAAACCATGCCGTAACTTCTTTACCTTCTTTATAATAAAAAACGCGGGCAATGCCCTTTTCTATGAAGTGAAATTCCTTACATACATCCCCGTTTTGAAGCAGGGAGGTATGTAAGGACAATTGTTTTCGATTGGTTATATCATTTATCGCTGTTGCACTCTCTTCCGGCAGTGAGACAATCTTATTGAGATAATCAATGAAATAATTCATCAGAAGTTTGGTTTCAGCAGATACTTCGAATAGAATTCATCGATAACATGGACCACCTCATCCGGGGTATCAACAATACTGATCAGTTTCAAATCTTCAGGGCTTATGTTGCTCTCCATGGCAAGCATTGTGCTTTTTATCCAGTCGAGCAGGCCAGACCAGTAGCTGCTTCCCACTAAAACAATCGGGAAACGGCCAATTTTTTTTGTCTGAATCAGCGTCATTGCTTCAAACAGTTCGTCCAGTGTTCCAAACCCTCCCGGCAGGACAATAAACCCCTGGGAGTACTTTACAAACATTACCTTCCGGACGAAGAAAAAATCAAAATTGATATTCTTATCATGGTCAATGTACAAATTACTGTGCTGTTCAAAAGGAAGTTTGATATTCAGACCAACGGATTTACCACCTTGTTCATGAGCACCCTTGTTACCTGCTTCCATGATACCAGGACCGCCACCCGTGATGACCCCATATCCGTGGCGAACCAGTTTGGCGGCTATATCCTCTGTAACTTTATAATAAGGATTATCCGCTTTTGTCCTTGCCGAACCAAATATTGAAACGCACGGACCTATTTTAGCAAGCTTGTCAAAACCTTCGACAAATTCGGCCATGACTTTAAAAATTACCCACGAATCTGCACTTTTGATTTCACTCCAATTGCGGTCTTCAAAGGCCTCTTTGATTCTCTTTTCATCTTCCGGTACTGCCGCATTAAGCAACGATACGTCTATTAACTGCGAATGATCATTTATTTGCGGATTTTCATTCTTTAATTCGTCATTCATATTCTCAATATTATTTTAGTTCATTGATTTGCTGTTACCTTTGTTTTCCGGTCTAATTAAATCTGGAAAATTTAAAAATTCCCTGAGAAATCCTTATTCACCTGGACACAATTAACAAAAAAGTAATGAAAAAAATTGCTATCGGTTCCGACCACGCTGGTTTCCCTTACAAAGAACCCATCACCACCTGGCTTACCAGTAACGGTTATGAAGTAAAAGATTTTGGAACATACAGTTCTGATTCTGCCGACTATGCTGATTTCGCGCATCCGGTAGCCAGTGGCGTTGAAGATAAATCGTTTGAAAAAGGAATACTATTGTGTGGAAGCGGCCAGGGAGTTTGCATAACAGCCAATAAACATCAGGGAATACGCGCGGCGCTTGTCTGGGATCTAGAACTGGCAGCTTTGGCCCGTCAGCATAACGATGCTAATGTGATATGCATTCCGGTTCGTTTTATTTCTCTGGAAACCGCAATTGCCAGTATAGAAGCATTTCTGACTACTGAATTTGAAGGAGGAAGGCACCAGCAACGGGTGGACAAGATCGCTTGCTGACTTTCTGTGTTGAAAGTTGATCCTGGCATATTTTTCATCCAATTCAACTTTCAACCATTAAATTTTCTGATAGATCCCTTTCCAGGGACTCAATTTATATTGACTCTGAAGGGCCGGTACCCGCGATAACAGCTTGGGCATAATATTGACCTTATCGATCACATAGTCCGGCGGATCCTTACGGAAATTATCATAGACGTGAATGACACTGTCAAAATTGTCCAGATTTTTCAGGTCATAACTGGAAAGATCCCAGTTCAGATACGGAGTTGCAGAATAGTTCTCCATGTATTCCCCGGCATGCTGGCCTAAAACCAGTATTCTCTTATTTCTTATATCGGCAGGCAGGGACGCAGATTTTGACCTCAGATTTTCAAGTTTCCCCAGCGATATACCTGGTAAAATCCCTCTGGTTCCCTGATACTGTATGAATACGATGATCGCCGTCATCAGCATAAACTGGAATTCGTCGCCAAAGCTTTTCCGTTTGAAACTCTGGAAATAATGCGTTGCAAAAAAAGCCGTCGGCGGGATGAAAATGACGAACTGCATCGGTGCCAGATACTGCATCAGAGGTATTGTAAAAACGGAAACAATAAACCAAAGCGCCATCACCTGCTGAATTCTTGTCTGATAGTTTACAAATCTCAGCGTTGTAAAAATCCGCATGAAACCCAGGATTCCAAAGCCCAGCGGTAAAAGCAATGAAGCAAGAAGCGATGAAAAGTCGGTCAGGTTATATTGTTTCACCTGGAAAACGGATGTGAGCAGATTTCGGTTTAAACTTTCAATTCCGTCGTTCATATAAAAAAACAGCAAAACCATCAGCAACGGAAAAAGTGAGCCAAAAAGCCCTAACAAATGATGGCGGATCGTCGCACCGGTATAAAAGAGCAGCGCCAGAAATGCCCATATCATAAACAAAGAAGCGGGCAGGTAAAACAATGTCGCAATTCCGATGTACAGACCCATTTCGAAAACCTGGTTTGTAGCTTCCCTGCGTACAAGAATCTTAACAATTAACCCAAATGCAAAAAGCAGAAACGTATTGGCCATGAGCATTGGCGAAAGTGTGCCAAGGTCGAAAGAAATGTTCAGGAATATGGCATATAATGCACCGGGAATGTACGTACGTTCCGGAAAAACCTCTCGGGAATAGATCACATAATTGAAGTACAGGATCTGTATTATACCAAGGCCTGCTGCGATGAGCTGATAAACCCCCTGAGCTCTTCCAAAAACCGAATCGATAAGCCAATATGCAAGTCCGGAAAACGGACTGACATTATCCCAAACATCGCGGTAAAGCATAAAACCGTGATTCATCTGTTCTCCGACAAGCATCCAGCTCAACTCCGGTATCAATAGCGGTATTCCTCCAAAAAAGAACGGCAGCCTCAGCAGTAGAAAAAAAACGACCAAACTGATCATCTGATAAGCCGCGTTAACCCGAAAAAAACTAAGCAAGAAACTGGATGGTTAGGTAGGACGACATGAATACTTTCACGAAATTACAACGGAGGGGTCTACAAAAACAAAATAAGTATGGATATTTGTATTAAATATAGTAGTTAGCAGAAGTTAAGGCGGATAGCGGAAGGTTTGAAAATTTCACTTGAAGTATACAAATATCCAAAGTCTGCAATTAGAAAAGATGGAATCGAAGAGACAACAAAAGGTAGGGAGACAGATCCAGAAGGATTTGGGAGAAATTTTTCAGCAAGACGCAAAACATTTGGTAAATGGCTCATTTGTGACGATCACAGCCGTGCGCGTTTCCCCGGACCTGGGAATTGCACGTGCATACCTGAGCTTTTTACCTGATAAAAATAAAAGTATTTTACTGGAGACTATAAAGGAAAATACAAAATTTATCAGACAAAAACTGGCAGAACGTGTTCGCCATCAGCTGCGTATTGTTCCGCATTTACAGTTTTATATAGATGATACCGCTGAATACGCAGCCAAAATGGATCTTCTTTTTGCAGATTTGGTAATCCCGCCGGCACAACCAGACGACGAAGAAGAAACGAACTGATCCCAAGCGTAACTGACAATGAATCTTTCGTACAGAATTGCCATTCGCTATTTTTTTTCCCGCAACAAACGTAGTTTTATCAGCGTGATCGCACGTATTGCCATGGCCGGTGTCGCAGTCGGTACCATGGCAATGGTTGTGGTCCTCTCCGTTTTTAATGGCATGGAGGATTTAAACCGTAAAATGTTTAAAACCTTCGACGCAGATGTCACAGTCACCCCTGCCGAAGGAAAACGTTTTCAGGTTTCTGACTCCCTGCTAAAAATGGTCAGGTCGGCAGACGGTGTTCAACTGATCACGCAGGTGATCGAAGACAATGCCCTGGCACGTTACGGAAACCAGCAGACAATCGTAAAATTAAAAGGCGTAGACAGCACCTTTTCAAAGCGGGGACAGCTTGATACGGCGCTGATTGAAGGCTCACTGAAACTTTATGGCGGCAATGGAACGCCTTTCGCAGTCATATCCGAAGGGGTAAGAAATGCACTTACCATTTCACTGGATGATATCCTGACACCACTCGAGCTATGGTATCCCAGGACGGGTACTAAAACATTAAACCTCACTTCCACCGAAGCATTTAACCAGACGGTAATCCGGCCGGGAGGCGTTTTTTTTATAGAAAGCAGGTATGACGATTATGTCATTGCTCCGCTGCCGATCGTTGATGCATTATTGCAGTACAACGGACAGCGCTCCTCTCTGGAAATAAAAAGTGCAGCCGGTTTTACGGAAAAGCAGGTTGCGGAGGAAATAAGAGCAAAACTTGGCAAAAAATTCACTGTCAGGGACCGTGATGCCATGAACGCGGATTTGCTTCGGGCCATCCGGGTAGAAAAACTGTTTGTGTCTGTTACGCTATCCTTTATTATTTTGGTCGCGGCGATTAATATATTCTTCTCGCTCAGCATGTTAGCGATTGAAAAGAAAAAAGATGTTTCCATGCTTTATGCACTGGGAGCAACGCCGGCACTCATCCGAAAAATTTTTCTGGCGGAAGGAGCCATTGTGGCACTTTCTGGCGCGATTGTTGGGATCATTTTCGGAGTTCTGATCTGCTGGCTGCAAATACAATACGGATTCGTTTCTATGGGTATGACAACCGCATTGGTAGACGCCTATCCTGTTAAATTAATATGGCAGGATATACTCTTTACAGGTGTCATTATCGTTATCATAACACTGGCCGTATCATACATACCGGCCCGCAGGGCTGCACTATCCGGCCAGACTTCAATGGTTTAACCAGGAAGCCGGTAAATAAATAATTCGACTTAATCCAAAACACTTGACTAAATTCAGATTTATGTCCAAACCAGAAGCAGGAATAACCGTAAAGAAAATGAACGTATCAATGCGTAACGGTTTCTGCAAATATTTTGGAATAGCACTTTTGTTTGCCGCTTTTAACGTACAGGCCAGAGATCGTTTTAGTGAAAAAGACACCCTTTACAGAAGAAATCCCGGCGTAATCTCAAAACAAGGGCCTTATCGCCCGGCGAGGACTTTAAAGCACGACCTGATCCATACCAGGCTAGACGTGGCATTTGACTGGCTTCGTCAGCAGCTGCACGGTTCGGCTGTGATCTCGCTAAAACCTCACTTCTATCCCCAGAACACCATTGAGCTTGATGCGAAAGGTTTTGACATCAAGGGAATATCCCAGCTGGATAATTTCCAGGACTTCGGCTCTGCCACACCCAAAGACCTGGCGAAACATACAGTCAAAAAGCTCGATTACACCTACGATAAAAGAAAAATTACGATCAGACTTGGCAAAGAATATAATGCTAAAGATACGCTCTTTGTCAAAATCGATTATATAGCTAAACCAAATGATTTGCCAAGAGATCAGCCCGGCGACAATCCGAATGACAAAGGTTTGTATTTTATTAACGCTGACGGGCAGGAAGAAGGCAAACCGAAACAGATATGGACCCAGGGAGAAACCGAAGGCAGCTCATGCTGGTTTCCGACGATCGATTCTCCCAATGTAAAATATACGCAGGACATTTATATCACCGTTGACAGCACTTACAAGACGTTATCAAATGGTTTGCTTGTAGGCCAGGAGCCGGATCAGAGCGGACAGCGTACTGACCACTGGAAGCAATCAATCCCACACGCGCCATATCTGACCATGCTGGCAGTAGGCGATTATGCCGTTGCAACGGATATGATGCCGAACGGACTGGAACTTAGCTATTATGTCGAGCCAAAATACGGAGGAGACGCCCATGCGATCTTTGGTAGAACGCCTGAAATGATCGCTTTTTTCTCAAACATTTTTGGTGTGGAATATCCCTGGGAGAAATATGCACAGATCGTTGTCCGTGATTTCGTTGCAGGAGCCATGGAAAATACAACAGCAACGGTCCATGAAGAAGGCGTACAAACAGATGCACGGTCCATTCTGGATGGAAATTCCGACGCGGTGATTGCCCACGAACTGGCTCACCACTGGTTTGGTGATTATGTAACGGCAGAAGAATGGGGACAGCTTCCTTTGAATGAATCGTTCGCTAATTACTCTGAATATTTATGGAGCGAGTATTACATAGGAAAAAATGAGGCTGACTGGCAAAATCTTCAGGAACTGAAACAGTACCTGACCGAAGCTGAAACAAAGCAGGTCCCGTTGATCCGGTACTTCTATAAGGACGCCGAAAACATGTTCGACAGTCACTCTTATGCAAAGGGAGGACGGATCTTGCACATGCTTCGCAAATATGTTGGCGACGACGCCTTTTTCAAATCACTTCAGAATTATTTAAAGACGCATGCCCTTGGAACCGCCGAGATCAACGATCTGCGCATGTCGTTTGAAAAAGTGACTGGTGAAGATTTAAACTGGTTTTTCGATCAGTGGTTTTTGCGTCCGGGTCACCCGTTGTTAAAAATAAAACAGGATTATTCTACTGTCACGAATAAAGTCCAGCTGAAAGTTACTCAGGCACAGGACACGCTGACCACAACAGTTTACAGACTGCCATTGAAGGTAGATGTATGGGCCGGCGGAAAGAAAAACCGCTATGACGTGGTAATCGATAAGGCAACACAGACCCTGGAATTCCCATCTGCAAAGAAACCAGACCTCGTTGTATTTGATGCTGAATCACAGCTTTTAGCCAATATCGAACAGGACAAGGATCGTCCTGAACTGGTTTATCAGTATAACCATGCCGAACAGTTTTTGCCAAAGTATGAGGCCCTAGCCGCGCTTGAAGGGAAACTTCAGGACTCAACGGTCAGAAATGTATTGGTAAAGGCAATGACTGATCCTTTCTGGAAACTGCGCCAGATGGCTATTTCCAACTTTGCTGAATATGACGGAGAAGGGTTTGCAGACATCGAAAAGATCATTCAGAGCCGGGCCCGTACGGACCGTCATCCGCAGGTAAGAGCGGAAGCCCTGATCACACTTGCATCCTTCGGAGATAATAACAACGATCCGGTTTTCCGTGAAGCATTAAGTGACAGTTCTTATCAGGTCGTATCTGTCGCGCTGGATAAATATCTGGTCGGACAGCCTTCCGATGCGAATGACGTAGCAGCACAATTTGAAGATTCCCCAAATGACGCCATTGTGGCATCGGTAGGAAATTACTACGCAGGTCTTGCACAACCCGAACGTTATGATTGGTTTCTTGATAAAATGAAGCGAATGAAACCGAGCGAAAAATATAACTTTTTACAGGTTTTCGGAAAATATCTGATCAAGTCAAAACAGGATGTACAGCGCAAAAGCATACCGGTTCTGGAAGGAATGGCTAGAAACAGCCCTTCCTATTTTGTAAGATTCGGAGCCTATCAGGCACTTGGCCTGCTGACTGACATTCAGGGCGTACCGGCGATTAGGAAAGATATAAGGGCAAAAGAAACAGAACCGAAACTAAAAGAAATGTATACACAGTTCGGTGAGTTTTAATGAAATGTTTTATAAACAAAGAGCGGGATCTGAAATTTCAGATCCCGCTCTTTGTTTATAAACTACCTGCTATTGTTCCGGGTCGAGGTAGTATTCAAGATTTTCCTGGGTGATGATATCGAGTGGCAGGAACTTGATCGGGGCAATATCTTTTTTAAAGACCAAATGATTCGCGAGCTGATAAATACCCCAGTAACCCTGCCCCAGCGGATTCTGATTAATTAAGAAATCGATAAAACCCAGATTAAGGTAATTCAGATTTTGAGGAACCAGATCATATCCTATCAGTTTTATACGATCTATTTTACGCTTCTTAAGATATTGGGCGATTGCAAAAGCTTTGGAATTGGTCACGTAGATCGCTCTCAGATCCTGCTCCTTTTCTAAAAGCTGATCCATGTGCTGATCAAATTTATCGTTTTCTGCAAAGTCTAATTCAATGCCAACAACGCTGTATTTTTCAGTCAGGTTTTTTTTGACAAAATAATCCTTAAACCCTTTTTCTTTGGTGATCAAATGGGCTGAGTTCGGCAGGTCTTCATCGACATGCATCACCATCATGGAACATTTTTCCGGCAATCCAAAGCTCAGAATCTTAGCTGCCAGAAATCCGCTCTGATAAGAATCCTGGCCAATATAACAAAGTGGATTAATATTCGATATCTGCGTATTGAAGAGTACATAAGGAATTTTCAACGTCTCCCATTCTTTGAAAAACGGCAGCACTTCCTTGTAAAAAAGAGGTGCGACCAGCAGCCCGTCAGGATGTTCTTTACTGGCAAGCCTCGCCTTTTCAATAAATGAGTTTACATCGTGCGGATCAAATGTAAACCTTGTGATGGAGATTCCGTATTGTCTGAGGTCCTTTTCCGCTTTGGCAATTCCCTGCTCCGGCGCCTCCCAGTAAGGATCCGTTTTAGGATCGGGCACCAAAGCAATAAAGCTGTAAGTCCGCTGTGTTTTTAATGACTGGGCCAGAAAATTAGGCTCATAATTCATCTCTTTGATGATCTTCAAAACTCTCTCCCTAACATCTTCCGCAACCCTTCCCCGGTTATGTAAAACCCTGTCCACCGTTCCTTTCGATGTCTCTGCTTTTTCGGCAATATCTTTTATTCTAACAATCTTTTTTTTCACTGTATCAACGCTAACGAAAGGGAATATACCCGGATTTTCCTTTTTATAAAAATAATACAATCACAAGTTATATACTTGAAGATTTTATTCAAAGGAATGATTTTCAAATAAAACACTATAATTTCAACACAATATTTCACAATTCTCAGAATGAAGGGAACCACGTATTAGTTTTACAAATTTAACCTTCTATGTGCTAAAACCATGATGTGTTCGAACACATATTTAACTTTTTCGTGCGTGTTCGAACACTTTTCTTTGAAATCACTTGTTTCGTAACAGATTCCAACTAATTTTGCATTAGATAAAAATACAGTTATAAAATTCGTTGATATCTAATAACCACGGTTATCGGTTCACCTGTTTTTTTCAATTGTATTGATACTATTCCTAAATCCTTATAAAATTACCTGCTAGTTCTAGACTCTTGAACCTGCGTGCAGAAGCTAACTTCTGCACGCTTTTTGTTGAGTTATCATTTTATTTCTATCACTACATCTTCGTCTTGGGGGTAGCCAGTGCATGTCAGAACCCACCCGGACGCCAGATCCCCGTCTGTCAACACATCATTAATGGTCATGTGCACATGCCCGGACCGGCACATGCCGGCACATGTCGCACAACTCCCGCCTTTGCAGCTGTATGGAAGGTGAATACCCGCATCGAGTGCAGCCTGGAGTATGGTTTTATCATCGGCGACGTGCAGCTCGTATTCGACACCTCTGAAAATTAATCTTATATCATGTGGATTGAAAGCTCCTGGTTCCTCCGGCATTTTCCTGACCACGAAGTTTTCCCGGCGGATCTGCTCTTTTTGAAAGTGCATAAAGTGCAAAGTGATCTCTACGGAACGCATCAGTTCAAAGGGCCCGCAAATAAAAAATCTGGCTCTGTTTCTGTCATGGACAAGCGCTTTGCTGATCATTTGTTCCAGCCGCGTATTGTTGATTCTTCCGCGCACGCCGTTCCAGTTGTCACCTGGCTGGCTATGAATATGAATGACATGAAGCCTGTCTGAAAACCGCTGTTGCCATTGCGAAATCTGATCCATAAAAAGCGTGGACATTTCATTGCGGTTCGCATATATTAATGTCACCTGGCTCCTTGGATCAGTTGAAAGAGTTTGTTTTAAAATTGAAAACAATGGCGTGATACCACTTCCCGCTCCGATCAGAACGACGTCTCTGGGTACTTCGGAGGTATCAAGTGTAAACCGTCCTGACGGCGGCAGCGCCGTAAAAATATCCCCCTCATGCACGAAATCGATCCAGAAACGGGAAATCTCACCGTTCGGAACGCGCTTGACGGTAATCGATGGGTAGGCGTCGACAGCCGGCGCAGAGCTCATCGAGTACGAACGCCTGACTTCCTTCCCGTGCATAGCGATAAGGAAAGTGAGGAACTGGCCAGCTTCGTATGAAAGGCCGGCGCCATTTGTCTGCTCAAAAATAAACGTTCTGATATCGTTGGTTTCTACAATAATCTGCCTTACCCGCAGTAAAATTGTAGCTTCTATGATCTCATCCATAAGTGCTCGTATTCTGCCAGCAAAGTCCAGTTGTGCGCTTCACACTGCCAGTGCATGTGAAATATCGGCTGGCTCGAAATGCGGTAAAGTAACTTGTTTTCATAAGCTGTCATCAGGCCGGCGATGAAAAAGTAAAAATCCCGGAAATCATTATTCTTGTAATGCTCGACCTCGATACGTTCCGTTTTGATGCCCAGCCTCATCAGCGAAGTTGAAAGCAGCACGCGGTCCATAGGATTTTTTGTCTTAGTTAATAAACTTTGCGTGTCGGTTATAAATTTCTCTTTGACGGATCTGAGTTGCTCAGGATCAAATGCGGCCATTAAGCGGGTCACGTGGTATATGACCAGAGGCGTTCTGGGATACTGGTGTGCACAGCGAAACGGCACGTCCAAATACCGGCTCGTTTCAATAACTGACCTGATGTAGGTCAGACTGTCCTCATCGTGTACGTTCAAGGGCAGATTATTTTTAAACACAAAATACAGCAGGTTGCTCAGCACACATACATCAAATTCAATGTACATGTTTTTCCCAAACCAGGTTGAGTATGCCTTCAGCTTTTGATATTCGGGGTAAGTATTTCGAATCCATTGCCGGGTACCATTTGCATGTAACTTCAATTTTTCGTGCAGCCAGATTATCTCCTGCTTTTCCGGCTTACTGGTCAGGTATACGAAGGCGGTATCGTCTACATCGTCAGGGATACGGAAATGTTCAAAATGGCGGAACAGATACCCGTTGGGAAAATGTTTTGAAGGTTTGGTTTTCCAGAAATTGTAGGTTTTAAGGCCATCCTTGTTCTGAAAATCAGGATATTGCTGAATGACCTTTGAACAAATATTACTGATCTTCTCATTCGTCTCTGTATCTCCATTACTAGAAATGGACTGCAGCGTAAACGTGATGATCGCAGAAAAGAATATTGTCGTGTCAGGGCGGTTATAACCAATGATGCTGTTTTCCCGGTAAGCAGGAAATATACCTTCAGGAAAGTGCTGGTCACCCCGGGACTGAAGACTTTCAATTTTGTCAATAATATGCTTTAACGTATCTGTCATTAACCGAAACTAGCAAATTGTCTCAAAAAAAAGAAAACCCAGCCGTTTTTTTGGCAGGGTTTTCAAGATCATTAGCCGTCAGCAAGCTTGCATCAGCAACCGGGCTATAGACGATTATACACCTTCTGCAACAACTTCTTTAACATCAGGAACCATCCGGGTCAAAAGGTTCTCTATGCCTGCTTTCAATGTCAAAGTTGACGACGGGCATCCGCTGCAGGATCCCTGAAGCAAAACCTTGACAGTTCCTGTATCTTCATTGAAGGAGTGAAAATTGATGGCACCTCCATCAGACTCAACGGCCGGACGAACATACTGGTCAAGGGCCGCTTTAATTTTCTGGATCGTATCTGAATCCCTTGAATCGACAATCAGCGTATTCTTCTCAATTGTCTTTTCGAAAAATACAGGATGGTTTTCTTCAAAATATATTTTTATAAATTGCTTGGTATCACGCAGTACCTCCTCCCAGGCGATGTCTTCACTTTTCGAAATGGTAATGAAATTACTTGCGATGAAAACCCTTCTAACATGAGGAAACTGGAACAAGTCTCCCGCCAAAGGAGATCCGCTTCCTTCTTCCAAAGTGGATTCTAAAGAAGGATAATCAAAGGAAAGCCCTTCAGGAACCAATTCAAAATTCAATACGAATTTCATTGAATTTGGATTCGGGCTTAATTCTGTATATACAAATACGGGACGTTTTAACATGGTATTCAATAATATCTGGTATAGGACTATTCTTTCAATCCTCGGTTAGAACAACGGTTTTTATGTTTTGGTTTGGATCAGTCCAAATAAAAAACAAAACCCGCCGGAAGTATCCGGCGGGTTTCAAAAATCTTACGGGCTTAACCGTCAATCTTCCGACTATGCTTCAGCAGCAACTTCAACTGCAGCAGCGATAGGTTCGATGTGAACGAAAGATTTGTTAAGACGTGTTTTACGGAAAACAACGTGTCCTTCAACCAAAGCAAACAAAGTATGGTCACGACCGATACCTACGTTATTACCTGGATTGTGTTTCGTTCCGCGCTGACGAACCAGGATATTTCCTGCTTTCGCATGCTGACCGCCAAATAGTTTAACACCAAGACGCTTACTTTCTGATTCACGTCCGTTTCTTGAGCTACCTACACCTTTCTTATGTGCCATGATATCTTACTTTTTTGTTTTTCGATGATTGTGAAAAGCTGTGATCTAAAATCCCAGCGCCAGCGGAATACCGCCTTTAATTAAGCTACGATTTCGTCAATGCTGATCTTAGTCAAATACTGACGGTGACCATTCTTAACTTTGTAACCTTTACGTCTCTTCTTTTTGAAGACGATCACTTTTTCACCTTTCAGGTGTTCAAGCACCGTAACTTTTACAGAAGCGCCTGCTACTGTAGGAACACCTACTTGTACTGTGCCTTCGTTATCAACGAGAAGGACTTTGTCAAACACAAGAGCAGCGTTCACGTCACCTTCAAGCCTATGCGTGAAGATTTCGCGACCCTTTTCAACTTTAAATTGCTGACCTGCGATTTCTACGATTGCGTACATGATAATAATTTATGATAAACTGATATTCAAAAACGAGGTGCAAAGATATGCAGATATCCACAGAATCACAATGCATTAAAGTAATTTTTCCAGACCGGGCAGAAAAATAATTTACCCTTTAGCATCATTTAGACTACCTGCCTATTGTAAACACGAATAATTCGGTAAATTCGTACGTTCTAGAAGTACTTCGTGCCAATGCCACAAATTCCGTTGCAAATAGCGAATACGAGGGCTTAACTACACATTTCTCGTCGTTAACAATACTTAACAGTTCATTCGGTTACCTTTATATAATCTAACGTCATGAGCATTGAATGAATACTAAATATTTAAAGATGAAACTCATTTTGTGTATTTGTCTTGTTGCCATTACAGGCGTTTATACTGTAACTTATGCAAACCGGCTTTCCAAAAGCGGCGATGTAACCGAAATAAAACAATCCGGCGGCTATCAGATCGGTGATGCTGTTGGAAATTTCAGCTCAAAAAATGTTGACGGAAGAATGATATCCCTTTCGGATTTCAATTCTTCAAAAGGTATTATCGTCGTATTTACCAGCAATCACTGTCCGTTTGCAAAGGCGTATGAAGACAGAATTATCGCGTTAAATAATAAATATGCTTCTCAGGGATTTCCTGTCATTGCGATCAACCCAAGTGATCCGGGAACACATATGGATGATTCGTTTGAAAAAATGAAGGAACGGGCTTCTTCAAAAGGATATAATTATCCATACCTAGCCGATGAATCTCAGGCTATTACGAAGGCTTTTGGTGCTGCACGCACTCCGCAGGTTTATGTTCTGTCAAAGACTAATGGCAAATTTACCGTGCGTTATATTGGTATGCTGGACGACAACCCCCAGGATCCGGCAGGTGCAAGCAAATTTTATGTAGACGAAGCTGTTAGCAATCTACTGTCTGGCAAACCGGTCGTAACGATGTCCACCAAGCCGATTGGATGTGCGATAAAATGGAAAAACTAATTTCCCTGAACCCTCAATTCATCTCGATTCCAGCATGAAAAAGTTTACTTATTCAGTTTCTTTTGCGTTACTTTTTATTAGCCTGGTTTCCATCGCCCAAACAAGCAAAAAATTTTCTGCCGAAGGAGAATTTACAGCCAATTGTGAAGGGCCTGCAGTGGATGCCGAAGGCAATGTATATGCCGTAAATTTTGCAAGGGACGGTACAATTGCCCAAATGAATAAAAAGGGGAAGTCCGGTTTCTTTGTCACCTTACCAAAAGGCAGCACAGGAAATGGCATTCGTTTTGCCGATAAAAATACATTTTACGTTGCCGATTTCACCGGCCACAATGTTCTTAAGGTAGATCTCATCACAAAAAACGTATCGGTTTTTGCCAACGAACCAAGAATGAATCAGCCAAATGACCTTGCGATTACAAAAAGCGGTAATATTTTTTGTTCTGACCCCAACTGGAAGGAAGGAACCGGACAAATATGGCATGTATCACCCCAGGGAAAAATAAGGCTGGTCGCCGAGAAAATGGGAACTACCAATGGTATCGAAGTCAGCCCGGACGAGAAAACCTTGTATGTCAATGAAAGTGTTCAGCGTAATGTCTGGGCATTTGACCTTGCCGCCGACGGGACCTTATCCAACAAACGCCTGATACACAATTTCGAAGATGGGGGAATGGATGGTATGCGCTGCGACATCATGGGGAACTTGTATATAGCCCGTCATGGCAAAGGTGAAGTGGCGGTACTATCGCCGGAGGGAAAAGTAATTCACACGATTAACACCATCGGAAAAAAGGTATCAAACATTTGTTTTGGAGGAAAAAATGGCAAAACCTGTTACATTACATTACAGGACCGGGGCTGTCTTGAAACATTTAAAGCACAAACGCCAGGAAGAGAATGGCAGATGATGCAGGAATTCGCAGCCAGGCAATAAATATATCCCACACTTCATATACCCGGTCGGAAACAGTTCAGATCGGGTATTTTTGTTTTTACGCCACGCCGGAAACTGGTATTGTCTTTGGCTCACACGAATCTTATGCAGCCAGAACGTAACAATGATGATAAACACAATTTAGCAAAGCCCTAACCTTTACGGAAGATCTTAACACAGGCAGCCTGTCATTAACACAAAAATAATTTTAAGAATATTAAACGAATTCAATTTTATAAATTTACTTTGCATTTCAAAGTACTTTAAGACACCTTGCCACCATGACGAAACTGCTTCACTATTTCAAAGCAAACCATAAAATTGCGTTGCTTGCGCTTGTTTCTGCTTCCTCTTTAATACTTCTCCTTTTCAGGATTATCAGCACAAGGCATTTAAGTTTTATATTTCTTCCATGGAATTTATTCCTGGCCTGGATCCCTCTGTTTTATATAAAATGGGTGTGGCAGAGAGAACTGTCCCGCTCCCAGCCTCTGTGGCTGCTGTCTATTCATATGTCCGTCTGGCTGCTGTTTTTTCCAAATGCACCCTACATTATAACAGATCTGCTCCATTTGCGGGCTACACCTGAGGATATGATCTGGTTTGATGCATTAATGATCTTTACGTTTGCCGGGTCCGGATTTCTGACAGGATTATATTCAATCCGGATCGTCCACAGGCTCATCAGCCACCGCTGGAACCAGCTTGCTGCCTGGTTATTTGTAGCCGGATCCATGTTTTTAAGCGGCTTTGGTGTTTTCCTGGGGCGTTATGGACGGTGGAACAGCTGGGATATTATCACCCAGCCCATGGCGCTGGCCCGCGGGATTTTGTATAGTATGAAAGATCCTTTTGCCATAAAACATACCTTCACGTTTTCGTTCGTGCTGATGTTGTTGTACTTTGCGTTCCATATTTTCGCAGAACTGAAAAGAAATGAGTCAACCCATAAATATTCGTAAAGCGCTTAGAAGTTTCCGTTATGCCGGTGTTGGTATCTACGATTTGTTCCGTCAGGAGAACAACGCAAAGATCCACCTGATTGCCGCTGCACTCATCATCATGGTTGGCATATGGTTTGAAATCTCTATTACAGAATGGTGTATTATCACCATTCAAATCGCCTTGGTATGGTCGGCAGAAGCATTTAATACCGCCATTGAAAAGTTAGCTGATACGGTGACATCCGACTATCATCCGTCGATTAAAATTGTGAAAGACGTCGCCGCAGCGGGTGTCTTGATTCTGGCGATCTCTGCTGTGATTGTTGCAGGATTTATCTTTTTGCCCAAGGTATGGGAATGCCTTAACTAGTATCCACTTTGCGAACCCGACGTTAATATGTCATCAAACCAGGAATCGTTACACACTCTGAATGAAATCCGCGACTTGATGGAGCGGTCTAATAAATTTTTGTCACTAAGCGGTTTAAGTGGTGTTTTCGCCGGCGTTTTCGCGCTGGTCGGTGCCGCGGTGGCATATGTCCGATTAAAAACCGACTGGTTCACGGAAAGCTTTTCTTCTTATGACCGGGCCGATTCTCTTGACCAAAGTGAAGTAGTCCGCTTTTTGTTTCTGGACGGATTTCTTATACTGTTCCTTTCTTTGGCGTTTGGTATCGTTCTGACGATCCGAAAATGCCATAAGAAAGGCTTTCAGGTGTGGAATAAAAACTCAAGAAGACTTGTACTCAGCATGCTGATCCCGTTATTGTCCGGCGGCATATTTTGCCTGGCCATGCTTTCCTACGGGTACATATGGCTTGTTCTGCCGGCAACGTTGATTTTCTACGGTCTTGCTCTGGTCAATGCCAGCAGATATACCTGGCCGGAAGTATTTTATATGGGAATTTTCGAGATCATTATTGGTTGTCTTGCATTATTTTTCACGGGATTTTCACTCCTTTTCTGGGCAGTTGGTTTCGGAATATTACATATTATCTATGGCTTTGCCATGTATAATAAATATGACCGAAAAGAAAAAGAAACCAATAAACGCGTCAATAAAAGTGGATTCGCGACTATTGTTTTATTCTTTCTGACAGCGTCATTTTGCCAGGCCCAGACTTCGTCCATGCCGATCGCCATTCCAACCGACAGCACGGCAAGAAAATGGTACGACAAGGAAACGATTTATCTGCAGGGCAGCAACAGTTATATTAAAAACAACATCATTTACAGCGGACAGAAAGCCATCAAAAGAGAATTTATGATTTCACCCGGCGGGATGCAGCTTTATGTGAGTTCAAGAAAGAAAAGAAATATTGCGCTGGTGATCTCCATTGCAGGGTCAGCTGGGTCTATTGCCTCGCTGATCACCGGGAACCGCGATGCCTTGAAAAAGTTTTTCTGGGTGAGTCTGGGCACGGGACTTGCATCAACAATAATTACGGCTCAGGCCAATAATCAGAGAGATCAGGCAGTGTGGCTTAGAAATCGTGATGCGCTACTTTTTATGGAAGTCAACAAGTAGTTTGGATACGACTTCATAACTTGCAGGCAGAATGGAATGGTTAGAGAAATTTAATAAAGTTTTTGAAAGTAAGATCCGCCTGGGACTGATGTCCGTCCTGGTGGTGAATGATGCGGTAAGTTTTAATGAGTTAAAGGAATTGTTACAGCTCACAGACGGAAATCTGGCTTCGCATTTGAAAGCATTGGAAGAAACAGAATATATCCTGGTGCAAAAACAGTTTTTGGGAAGAAAGCCCAATACAACCTACAAAGCAACCGAGGCTGGACAAAAAGCTTTTACGGAACATCTGCAGGTTCTGGAAAACATGATCCGGTCAAACATGTGACTATTTTTCGAAGTCGGGGCATAAAAAAAGCAGAACATTCCGGTTCTGCTTTTTTTATTAATTTATATTAAAATTTCAAAGGCACAGAAAAACCTGTTTTATCCCATTGAAAATCAAGTTTTGTATCTGAAACCGTGAATGTAAGTTTCTCCTGTGAAGTTGGGTAAGTCTTGGCCGGAACTGTTACTTTCAAGACATCGCTACCTTTGATTTCGTCGTATTTATAAGCACCCCACTGTTTCAATTCACTGTTCAAAATAAGTGTCCAGTCTTTTTCAGTTGGCGTTGCAAACAAAGTGTAAGTTCCTGCCTTTACCGGTTTTCCGGCAAAAGCACCATCTTTCTTAAAAGTAATTTCAGTAGCATTGTTTGCTCCGATTCTCCAGACTTTACCATATTTCTCCAAACCCTCTGAACCTTCTTTTCCAAACAAAACACGGCCGCGCTTGGAAGGCTGCCCGTAAGCAACCGAAACATTTTTGCTTTCCGCTGTAATTCTCGGACTGTCGGGTGCTTTCTGTGCCGTGGCAAATGTAAAACCGACTAATGTTAAAAATAATGTGAAAAATGTTGCTTTCATAAATTTGGTTAAGATGATGGTTGTTATTTTGAGAAACGAAATACGCAATTCAAAAGTTGTTAACCAAGTCATTTAGTTCAAATTTCGTACTTTTGAAAAATGAGTTCTGAAATCCAAATACCGGTACGCAACAATTTTTTCGATACTAAAATCGAATTCCTGAAAGGCGTTGGCCCGCAGCGGGCGGCATTGCTCAATCAGGAACTGGGAATATTCAACTATGGCGATTTACTGCAGCATTATCCTTTTCGCCATGAGGACAGGACTGTTTTTCACCGCATCAGCCAACTAACCGAACTGATGCCGGCCGCACAGATCAAAGGCCGCCTAAGAGAATGGACGATTGTGGGAGAAGGCGGAAAAAAACGAATGGTCGGTCAATTTACAGATGGTACCGGAACCATTGAACTGGTATGGTTTCAAAGCATTACTTATTTTGAAAAGTATCTCCGTCAGAATGCTGAGTACATTGTTTACGGCAAACCTGTGACATTTGGTTCCAGATGGACCATCACACATCCGGAAATCGAACTTCTGACGCAGGATAACGAAAAGGGCGGTTTCTGGCAGCCCGTATATCCACTTACTGAGAAACTCCGGAGAAAATTTATTGACAGTAAGGCGATCAGCAAAATGATAACCGGTCTGTTGGAAATAGCCAGGCCGCATATTCGCGAAACTTTGCCACAGAACCTGGTAGAAAAGTACCGGATGGTAACCAAAGCCGAAGCGCTTTGGAACCTGCACAATCCCCAGAGCCAGGCGTGGCTTCACCAGTCTCAACGCAGGCTGAAATTTGAAGAATTGTTTTACAACCAGTTCAGACTGATCAAAAATAAGCTTCTGCATAAGACCGAATTTCCAGGACTGGTTTTTAACAAAACAGCTTTACTACGTGCATTTTACGATAATCACTTACCTTTCGAATTAACCGGTGCGCAGGTGCGGGTTCTTCATGAGATCCGTGAAGACCTGAAGACCGGTAAGCAAATGAATCGTTTGCTGCAGGGCGATGTCGGTTCAGGAAAAACCATTGTCGCATTTATCACAATGCTTCTGGCACTGGATAATGATGCACAGGCATGCCTGATGGCTCCAACCGAAATCCTGACCGATCAGCATTATCAGGGATTGAAACAATTCGCAGATTTACTGGGGATTAACATAGGAAAACTGACCGGTTCAACAAAAAAGAAAGACAGAGAAATAATTCATGAACAACTGCTCGACGGATCGATGCAGATTCTGGTCGGTACGCATGCGCTGATCGAGGATATTGTTCAGTTTAAAAACCTGGGACTGTGTGTGATTGACGAACAGCACCGCTTCGGTGTGGCACAACGCAGCAAATTATGGACAAAAAATAAACAGATCAACCCGCATATGCTGGTCATGACGGCAACGCCGATACCGAGGACTTTGGCTATGACACTCTACGGAGATCTTGACATTTCCGCCATCGATGAATTGCCGGCAGGAAGAAAACCGATAAAGACTGTCCACCGATATGATGCACACCGGCTTTCTGTTTTCGGTTTTTTAAAGGATGAAATCGCGAAAGGAAGGCAGGTCTATATGGTTTACCCCCTGATCGAAGAATCTGAAAAACTGGATCTGAAAGATCTCATGGATGGTTATGAAAGTGTGTCCCGGGCTTTTCCGGACGTGCCGCTAAGCATACTGCATGGAAAAATGAAGCCAAAAGACAAAGACTTTGAAATGGCCCGCTTTGTGAAAGGTGAAACAAAAATCATGGTTGCCACAACTGTTATTGAAGTTGGTGTCAACGTGCCGAATGCTTCGGTGATGGTAGTAGAAAATGCTGAACGCTTCGGGTTGTCTCAGCTCCATCAGTTACGTGGCCGGGTTGGCCGGGGGGCCGAACAATCCTACTGTATCCTTATGACGGACTATAAAATCAGTAAGGAAACAAAACTCAGACTTGAAACCATGTGCAGAACGAACGATGGGTTTGAAATTGCTGAAGTGGACCTCCAGCTCCGCGGCCCTGGCGACATTTCGGGAACACAGCAAAGCGGCCTTATGGATCTGTTGATAGCAAATCTTGCACAGGATGGTGAAATCTTAAAAGCAGCTAGAATTTCGGCAGAAGCTATTTTGAACGTCGATCCGGATTTGGTACAGCCTGAAAATGCCCCGATAAGAAATCATATCAACAACATGCGGAAAGAAGAGACCAACTGGAGCCGGATCAGTTGACTGCAAATCAAAAAGAGCGGGACTCTGAATACACAGAAACCCGCTCTCTTCAAAATATATGGTCCGTTAGCTAAGCGACAACCTCCCGGATCTCGTTGATAAATTCAAAAGACTGGGGCCTGGTGACATGCAGCGCCGCACCAAGCGAAGTGGCATAAGGCAGGTCGGTTGCATAAACTTTATGATCCGGAAAATTGCGTGCGACCAGTTTGGTAAAGATTTCATTTTTCGAGAATCCTCCGTCGATATAGATCGACTGAACTTCATTAATTCCAATCAGATTCAGAGAAACCGTCAGCATATCTGTTAATCCTTTCAAAAGATGATGATATGCTGCCTCAGGTGTTGAAAAAGCACTGACCTGCCAGTCCTTGGTGTTAACTTCCGGGAACGGGCCGTTTCCAGCCATGCAGGCTGCATAGAATTTAGGCGTATCTGCTTTTAAAACTTCTTCATCAAAAGTGACTTTCTTGTAAAAATCCTCTTCTGTATGAAAATATTCTGCGATTCGTTTTACCTGGAAATCATGCTCTCTCCCCATAAAAAGGCGCGAAGTCGTTACGCCGCTTCCTTCCGGAGTCAGGTAGTTCATGCAATCACGGTCAAGCTGCTGTGACGTAAGAGGCTTAGAATAAAACGGGTTGAAATTGATACACCAGGTGCCGGTTGATAACAGGACGAACGGCTTTTTAACAGCCATACGGTAAGGTACCAACGCAGACGAACTGTCATGAAGACCGAATCCTGACTGAATTGCTTTTTCTCCATCGCGGTATATAAATGAGGAAGAAGCAAGTACTGGAGGAAGTTTTTTCTGAATAGCCTCATCTTTGACCCATTCATGATAATCCCACATTTCAAAACTCCAAAGTGCTGTATGACAACCTATTGAAGTATAATCGCTCGCCTTTCTTCCTGTTAAAAGGTAAAGGATATACTGCGGTAAATGGAGAGAAGACGTAATTTTTGCGTAAACCTCAGGCTTGGTATGTTTCAGCCAATAAAGCTGCATACCTGAATTTAACATTCCCATCGGAGGTGAACCTGTCTGGAGAGAAATTCTCGTCGGGTCACCATGCGTACTATAAAACTGGTTTAATAAGGCTTCCGGAAGTGGCTTTAGATAAGAGTATAATGGTGTGACAGGCTTATTGCTTGCGTCCAGATGAACTAAACTTGCTCCATATGCAGCCGCGTTTACAGCCTGAATTTGATATTTAGGATTATTTTTCAGATCTGCCCAGCGCTCCTGAACCCATTTGGTAAGTAGTTCAATATCTTCTGTCGGAAAGCCATCCTCGTCCGTTGTTTCCGGAAGTGATTCTGCAACTTCTTCTATAATCTGATACTTTTCATCAAAAAGTACATACTTTTTATTGGTCCTGCCAATATCAAAAACCGCCGTTACTTTCATTATTTTGAATGCGCTATCACTTTTAATCTTCGGAAATCTATTTTTTCGGTTAATATAGTGACTTTACTTTGAAACGTACACCCCTAACCGGACTTTTTAAAATCTTACTTATTCAACGAATAACTTAACACCTGCACATGAGAACACTACTTTGATTTCTCAAGAATGGGTTTTAATACTGTGGTCCAGCGTCGGTACCCTTCTTCGTTCATATGTAAACTATCCTTTAAAAATATTGTTCCATCCGGTCGTCCGTCTTTGATCATGATAGGCCAAATGTCAATATATTCATGATTGCGATCTGTTTTTATGAAGTCCTGAATCAATCGGTTTGCTGTCTCCACGTCCTTACGCTTGGCCCAGCGCGATGGTGAAGGCTTTAATGAAACACCATATATTCGGGCCCCCGGCTCTTTGTCATGGATTATTTTTGTCAGCATGACATAGGCGTCACGTACCTGCACGGGCGATTTGGGTTTACTGCCAAACATATCGTTCTCACAGTATATGACAACGGTTTTGGGATGGTATTTTAAAATCGTCTGGTCAGCATAGTGGATCACCTCCGGCAAAGTTGAGCCGCCAAAACCGCGGTTGATAATAGGCAGTGGCGCAAGGTCCTTTGCGGCATCGGTCCATTTGGTGAATGTTGAGCTTCCTGCCAAAACAATCCCGCCCGCAGCCGGCATTTTTTCAGCATCTTTTTTCTCAAATTCTTTGATAGCGCCTTCCGATCTTGTCAGTGAATAATCAGGCTCCCAGGGTTTATCAAGCGCTTGGTAGCTTGGCTTATGACAAGCGACAACAGACAAAAAACTGAGGATAATTAGGTACCTTTTCATATTAAAGTAATGATTGAAATACTAAAAGAAGGTATGTTCAGCCCTTTTCTAATAATGTACAGCGTTTTATTTATCTTTTTGATTACCATTCATGACAAAACGGAGGCCAAAACCAACGCTCGGAAAAGTAAACCTTGGATTAAAGTAATAATTTAAAGTTTTCTGTATGCCTTGATCTCCCGTCTCCTCAACGGTTTGTTTGGACCGTGAGTAACTTATACCAGCCGGATTTGCGAGCGCTATATTGGCAGTGATCCACCACTTTTCCGAAAGTTTGTAATAGAGCCCTGCATGTACGCCAAAAGAAAGAAAAACCTCATTTTTACTATTCTTAATAATCGCGGTTGCATCATTGTTAGTCGAATAAACATGTGCACGATTGTAGGACAGATTTAAATCAGGTCCCGCAAAAATCCCGGTCTTATCGTTAAAATGCTTATAAAAATCCCAGAACCTGCCAATTCCGGCTCCAATACCATTGATCCCGGATCTTTCAAATTCCTCATTTCCGGTGTTAGAATAAATTCTAAACTGGTTTTTCGAACCTTCCAGCCAGGTGTTTACTTTCCATCCCGAAGCGCGGGTGTTGCTTTTAAATTTGCCCAGATTGATGTCAAAATTGTAGCCATACTTATTGGTGGAACCTGATTGCTTTGGTTTGTTGCCATTAAACATGATAGATGCTGAACCGGATAAGAATTTCTGCCCTTCAAACTGAGCCGATACAAAATGCGGAATCCCTAAAAAAAGGATGATGAGTGAATAATATATATTTTTCATAAGTTGAGTCTATTTTTGTTTCTGAATATACCATGCTGCTCTTACTGCGAAATAACTGTTCAGAGTACTCGTGACGGCAGAATTAAAATAAATATTGCTCTCTCCCGGTTGACTTTGATAGCCGGCAGCAAGCGACAAGAAATTCAAATCTGTTTCGAGCGCAAATCGTGGTGATATCCAGTAGGCAATTCCTGGCGCCAAATAGATTCCAGCCGAATATCCATCATTTTTATATGTTTCCTGATAATCCGCTGCCACTTTATAATGGGAATAAGACAACGCTACCGATGAATGTAAGAAAACAGCCCACTTAGGACTTAGCAATTTATAATGCCGGATATAGGGAGAAAGTGAATACGAGACTACAGTCGTCAGGCTTTCGCTTTTGGAAAAAGGTGTCCAGGATTTCCCTTTGTTTCGGACTATATCAGTACCGAGGCTAAGCCCGATCATCCTGTTTTGTTTGATGAATTTTCCAAAATGCAAGGAAGGACTAACGGAAAGCGAATTTGACGTGCCGGAACCGATGTTACCGTTGTCATTTTTCTGACTATATCCGTTAAACGCAAGGGTACCTCCGAAAAATTTGGTATCCTTTTCTAACTGTGCTTTGGCAGTAGTTGAAAGCCAAAATATACCGGCAATACCTAGTAGAAGAGTTTTTTTCATGACGCTGAATAGTTGGTTTAGCCGCCAATTTAATCAACATTATGTAACCGGTGTAACTATTTTGTTTTTTTAACAGAAAATATAAAAAAAAAGAGGCGACCAGGAAGTCACCTCTAAACACTACCAGTACCAAAATTAACCTAACTAATAATCTTTCAGCGCACTAACCACCAAACTATATCACTTGATCACACTTTCAATAAATACCTGTCCAGCTTCCCTGGCGGTAGAATTGAAGCAAACGCTGTTTCATCATGTATTCATATCTTGCCTGAATGGCGTTGGCTTGTGCTTTTCCAAGATTTGCTTTGGCAAGGGCATATTCAAAAATATTCGCTGTACCGGCATTCAGTTTACTTTCTACAACTGAAAAACTGGCAGTCAAAGATTCTGATTGACCCTGCGCCGCGGCAAACCGGTCAGCCGTACTGTTTACGTCCAGCACCGCTAGCTCCACCGACTGACGTAACAATTGTTTGGCAATATCAAACTGATTTTGTGCCTGCCGTTCCTGAACCTTTGCCAGTTCCACCCGTGGGCGGGTCACCCAGCGCCCCATGATCGGAATATTCAATCCAATGCTGAGTGAGCCATTTCTTGTTGCGTTCAGCTGATTAAAATAATCCAGATTCCGGTTGGTTGAAGCGTAAAATGCTCCGATGTTCGCACCAAGGGTCAGCGAAGGAAAATTGTCCGCTTTAATCGATTTCACTAAATAGGTATAACTTTTCCTGCTTAATTCTGCGGCTCTGATTTCTGGAAACTGTTTCAAAGCGTCCTGATATACCGATTCAGCATTTTTAGAATCGGCGGACATTTCAATTGGATCTAATGCAGCAAAGTCAATTGAATCATCCGGTTCGATATTCATTCTTTGAAAAAGGGCCAGCCGCGCTGTTTTATAATTATTCAAAGCCGTGACCATATCAAACCTATCGTTGGCAAGCTGCGCTTTGATTTCGAATAAAGTGCTTTGCGCCGCCACTCCTGCACTTAATTGTTTTTCAACACGATCAACCTGCTGCATAGAGGATTCTACCTGCTGCACGAAGGATTCATGCAAGGCTCTGGTAGCCAGCACGTTTACATATCCCTGCAAAAGAAGGATCGTTTGCGCATTCAAAACGGCGTTCCGGTTTTCCATAGCAGATTCTTTTAAAAGCTGGTTCTGACGGATCTGATTCTGAATTTTAAATCCCTGAAAAATAGGCATTTGAAAACCCGCACCGATAGAATTGTAGTTATAAAGTTCATCAATATACGCGTTGGTATACTGATCGATACTGCGTCCCAGGTTCAGGCTATGGTTGGCACCGATATTGATCTGCGGAAATATCTGCGACTTCGTTTGCCGCAACTGCGCCTGTGCAGCCTCTGCCTGCAGGTTTCCGGCCCGGTACGTCAAATTGTTCTTCGACAAAAGCTCGACGCATTCAGCCAGCGTCAGGACTTTTTGCGCATTCAGCATTCCTGGCAGCAGACAAAGTAATAGTAATAATTGTTTCATGGCTAATAGAAAAGTAGTTGAGGTATGGTAACCTGATTAAGCAAGCCAGCCATCTTTCAGCCTCACCACCCGGTTTCCGTAAGTAGCATTGGCCTCTGAATGCGTAACCTGCACAATCGTAACCTTATCCTCCTGATTGAGTTTTTGAAATAATTCCATGATCTCGACTGCTTGCTCTGAATGCAGATTCCCTGTTGGCTCATCAGCAAAAATCACTTTTGGATTATGCACGATAGCACGTGCAACGCCTACAAGCTGCTGCTGTCCTCCGGAAAGCTGATGCGGGAAAAGGTCTTTTTTGGCCACCATGTTAAAGCGGTCGAGCAGTTCAGCTACGCGGCTTTTCCGTTCTGAACCGGATACACCTTTGTACAACAACGGCGTTTCAATGTTTTCATAAACTGTCAGTTCGTCGATCAGGTGATAGGCCTGAAACACAAATCCGATATGATGACGGTGCAGTTCTGTACGTTTTTTTTCTGTTAGTTTCTGGACTGGTTCGTCAAGAAACAGATACTCTCCTTCCGAAGGTTCTTCAAGCAAACCAAGTATATGAAGCAAAGTTGATTTCCCTGAGCCAGACGGCCCCATGATCGAAACAAACTCGCCTTCTTTAATATTCAGATCTATGTGCCGCAGCACGTATGTTTTCCCGAAGCCAGCCGGATAATGCTTGGATATTTTCTCTAATTTGATCATTATAAATTTTGGTTTGAGATTTTTGATTCACAAGAATAAAGACATTAACCATGTGTTTCTGAATCCCTTCTGTTTATTTAGTTTTCAAAAAGCCTTGCCAGAAATATTTCTCTCTGTTAATCAATAAGTTATATTTAAAAGAAAAAACAAAACCGTCCGAAATCGTACAAAAGTGTACGGTTTCGGACGGCGCAAAACGGGAACTGAACGTTTACATTCGCTGCCTGACTTCAGTCACATCCAGCATGAAGTTGTGCAGATCCGTGTTTTTGACAAATGGTTTCAGCCACTCGCTTCCAGGGCCGAACATGGCAAGCTCTACATAGTCTCCTGAGTGATCCATACCAGCCCAACCAATAGAAGTGTAAGCTGTCTGAATTTGTCCCAATTCTTTGAAGGGCAGTTTTTTCGGATTGTAAAGCCCCTCTTCATTTAAAACCGTATAATGTTTCAACAAACTTTCTGCCTCAGCTTTTTTGATGGCATACCCCTGCGCCTCTTCCAGTCGCTCGATCACTTGCGAAACGGTTGAATTCTTATTGATACCATTCAAAACCCAGTCATTGCTATGTTTGAAATGATGCATATAATCAAAATTTTTCTCAGTCATGGATCCTGAAAACAACCCCGGATTTGCATTTCCATGATCAGTTGTGATGATCACCAGCGTTTCCTTATCATGCTCTGCAAAATCCATTGCAACCTTCACAGCATCATCGAAGGCAATCTGATCATACAACAGCCCGGCGGAATCGTTGGAATGGGCAGCCCAATCAACCTTTCCGCCTTCCACCTGCATCACAAAACCCTTTTTATTTCTCTTTAACTTATCAATAGCAGCTTTTGTCATTTCTGCCAGCGTCGGGATCCGCTCAGTCAGTGCAGCATCACTTTGGTGGTCTACTGCAAATGGCAAGGCATTGTCTGCAAAAACGCCCAGCAAAGGTTTCGTCTCAGAATCAGGAAGATTGAACAGGTCCTTTTTGGTCTTCACCGTTACATACCCCGCTTCATCATATTTCTTGTATACATCTTCCTTGTCTTTTCTTTTGGCAGGATCAAAATAATCCTGGCCTCCGCCCATCATAACATCAAACTTCAGGGGAAGATATTGTAACGCGATATCGTTCTGGTCGCCGCGCGACTTGTTATTGATACAAAAACCGGCTGGTGTCGCATGGGTGATCGGCACTGAAGTTACACAGCCTACAGATTTGCCGGCCTCTTTAAATTTCTGCAAAATAGGCTTATTAAAACTTCCGTCCGGGTTTGCATTCAGAGAGCCATTATTAACCCTTACTCCCCCACCCCATGCAGAACTTGAAGCTGCGGAATCCGTCACAAATGAATTGGCAGAAGCAGTATCCATCAACGCGCGTTTTGCCTTATTGTCTAGATACAGCTGCATCCAATGGCTCTGGCGTCCTTCTTTTTTTTGCAGTAACAGGCTGGCCATATTCAACGTCCCGGTGCTCATTCCATCACTGACCAAAAAAATTATATTTTTAGCCGTCGTACCGCTTTTCCCGACCATACCCGGTCGGTCCGGTCCTGCGAAAGCCCCGAATGGTGAAAACAACGAACCCGCCACCAACGTGAGGGATGTATCTTTAAAAAAATCTCTTCTTTTCATTACAATTTCTGATCTGTTTTAACCGGATTTTGCGGTTTTCTCTACCAGACAAATTACAGTTTCAGATGTGATCCAGGCATGAGCCTTGTTATATATTTCTGTTAAATCTCAGCCCTTATAATGATCAAATTGTTAAAAGTCGAATAATCAGACTGCTGCCTCCTGCCATAATACCTGATTATTTCTTCGAATTTTACCATAATTAATACATTTCGCTTAACTTCACTTCCGACAATTCAAGTAAGCTCTTCAATGAAAAAAATATTTATTCCTGCCATTGCTTTACTAGCGGCATTTTCTATTTCTGCAAAACTTAGTTTGACCGATAAGAAAAAATCATCTGATGTGGAATGGCCCGAGTACCTCGGTGGAGCTGACAGGAACCATTATTCTTCGCTGAAACAGATTAATACAACCAATGTCGCTCAGTTGACCAAAGCCTGGGAATTTCATTCGCTAGACTCCGGGCAGGTACAATGCAACCCGATTATAGTTAACGGAACGCTGTTCGGAGTAACAGCAACCAACCAGGTCTTTGCGCTGGATGCGGCAACCGGAAAAGAAAAATGGCGGTTTAAAGCAGGGAAAGGTGGTGGATTGAATACCAATCGCGGCGTTACCTATTGGAGCAGCGGGAACGAAGCAAGAATTATGTATGCCTATGACTCCTGGCTTTATGCACTCGACGCCCGAACCGGCCAGCCTGTTCAATCTTTTGGCGAAGCTGGCCGCGTAAGTCTTAAGAAAGGCCTGGGGCCAACAGCGCAGGATAAATTTGTGATTTCCAATACGCCCGGCGCGTTATACGGCGACTTGATCGTGATGCCGCTCCGCCTTTCGGAAGGCCCTGACGCAGCCCCCGGAAATGTGCAGGCATTTAATGTGATCACGGGAGAACTCGCCTGGGCATTTCATACAATTCCTCACCCCGGAGAATTTGGATATAACACCTGGCCAAAAGACGTCTATAAAAATACCGAAGTTGGTGCTGCAAACAACTGGGCCGGTATGGCTGTTGATAAAAAACGCGGCATCATCTATGTCCCGACCGGTTCAGCCGGATTTGATTTTTACGGCGGGAACCGTGCAGGACAGAATTTATTTGCAAATAGCCTGGTGGCACTTAATGCAAAAACTGGAAAACGTATCTGGCATTTTCAATTTGTTCACCACGATCTATGGGACCGTGACATTCCTGCTCCGCCAAACCTGGTCACGATAAAAAAAGATAATCAGGTTATCGATGCAGTCGCACAGGTCACGAAGCTGGGTTACGTTTACATTTTTGACCGGGTCACCGGAAAGCCGATCTTCCCTATTAAGGAGATTCCTGTACCAAAAAGTGATGTTGCCGGTGAGAAAGCCTGGCCAACGCAGCCTGTTCCCAGTTTACCTGCCCCTTATGCAAGACAAACGGTTAACGACAGTGATATTAACCCACATGCAGAGAATCGCGACTCTTTACTGGCTATCCTGCATAAAGTTAAAAAAGGCTTGTACCAGCCTTTCGGAGAAATACCCACACTGATACTTCCGGGTTTTGACGGAGGGGCCGAATGGGGCGGCGCAGCGGTCGACCCAGACGGAATCATGTATGTCAATGCAAATGAAATGCCATGGATTGCGAGCCTGAGCCCGACTCCAAAAGAAGATGAGCTTTCACATCTGACTGCCGGACAACGCGTTTATACACTTAATTGTATCGTTTGCCATGGCCCAGAAAGAAAAGGAAATCCAAGAAGCGGTTATCCCTCGCTGGTTGACATTGGACAAAGACGTGACCGTGATTACGTTTCAAAACTTATAACCAGCGGAAAAGGAATGATGCCTGGTTTCACAGCGATCACCGGCGAAGAAAAGCAGGCGCTTGTAAACTTCTTATTCGGAGATGAAAAAGTAGAAGTTGCCTCAGCGGGTAAAGGTGGTAAAATACCGGCCATGCCTTATAAATTTAATGGTTACAACAAATTTCTGGATAACAAAGGTTATCCGGCCATCAGCCCTCCCTGGGGAACACTTACAGCCATTGACCTCAATACCGGAAAACATGTCTGGCAGAAAACACTGGGCGAATTTAAAGAACTGACTGCCAAAGGCATTGCTCCCACAGGCACTGAAAACTATGGCGGACCGGTCGTCACCGCTGGCGGCATTTTATTTATTGCTGCCACAAAGGATGGTATGTTCCGGGCTTTTGAAAAGAAAACAGGGAAGCTTTTGTGGGAAACAGAATTACCGGCAGCTGGCTTCGCAACGCCAAGCACCTACGAAGTCAACGGAAAACAATACATCGTTGTAGCATGCGGCGGAACAAAACTTGGAACAAAAAAAGGCGACAGTTATGTAGCCTTCGCATTGCCCTGATCTGGTTTTGAAGATTATAGCCTATGGCAGTTTTATCATACTGCCCCTGATTTTACATAATTTTCAGCCCTTCGTGCCGGTAAGAGCTTAGTGCTGAATTTTGTGGATCAAGCTCTGTTACCAAATAATTGATCTCGCTCAGACCGCACACCCTGAGTCGCTGAACAGAATCCAGCTTTTCTGAAATGGTAAGGATTGCCGTTTTACCGGACGCTTTCATCATAGCACGTTTTACCTGCACCGTTTCCATATCGGAGTCTGTAATTCCATCCTCAAAACTGATTCCATTTGCACCTAAAACGCACAAATCCGCATGGATATCGGCGAAGCGGCTTACGACTTCTCCACCTGCACTGATCTGCGACGTTTTCGCGATCGTACCACCAATAAAAATCACCGTAGCTTTGGAATGATCACAAAGCTGAAGGGCTGTCAACAGACTGACTGTAAAGAAAGTGGCCGTAGTATCAAGCGGAATGTGACGGATCAGTTCGCTTACCGTTGTTCCGCCTCCTATTACGACAAACATATCATTCCTGATCAGCATGGCCGCTTTGTGTGCGATGGCCTGTTTGGCCTGAGACGCATAGGCATCAACTGCTGAGTAATTAAACTGATATGATCTGGACAACGCACCGCCATGTACTTTCACAAGTTTACCTGCCTCCGCCAGTTCATTAAGATCTCTCCGGATCGTATCCTCGGAAACATTTAATGTATTACTCAAATCAGACGACAGTGCACGGTTATGCAGGTTTATTTCCTTCATGATAAGCATCTGACGTTCTTTCTTCATTATTGAGGTAGAGGACTGGATCATAGCAGGTCTAAGAATAAATTCTACAATATTTGATATTTGCAACTTTAAATTTCAAACAAAAGTAATTTTTAAAAATTATCTACGGTATTTTATTCGAATTTTATAGATAAAAATTATTGATATGTATTGATATTTGAAAAGCATATGCAGATATTTGTCGATATGATTGCGTTTTTATGAGCCTTTCTTTCATCCTCTAAAAAATTGTTATGACAAAAAAGATCTATCTTTCTATACACTACCTCCGGTCCCTGGCCGCGCTGGCTGTGGTGTTTCTTCTGTCTGCCACGGCTTTTGCCCAGTCCTATTCCATAAAGGGAAAGGTTTCTGACGGCAGCGGACAAGGTGTTCCGGGTGTATCGGTTTTGTTAAAAGGAACTATGGTTGGGACGGTCACCGATGTTGAAGGATCCTATTCCTTAAATTCAGATTTGAAACCAGGAAACTACGCACTGGATTTTTCATCGATCGGTTATGCGCCGGTCAGCCAGGCGATAACGCTGGGAAATCAGACTTCATTGGTTGTGGATGTAACGGTCAAAGAAGCCATTGCACAATTGGATGAAGTGGTGGTAACCGGGTCAACAATTAAAACAACGAGACGACAGCTCGGGAATGCGATCAATTCCATCAGTGCAAAGGAACTGAGCAATTCAGGTTCGGCAAATCTTTTTTCTGCGCTTCAGGGTAAGGTTCCAGGTGCCCAGATCACGCAAAATTCAGGAGATCCATCCGGTGGGATGACCATCCGTTTACGCGGTATAAAATCCCTGCAGGGCAACTCAGATCCGTTGTATGTAATCGACGGCGTGATTTTGAGCAACGCATCCGTTAACGTTTCCCAGTATGCCTTGTCTGATCAGGTAGGATCTGCCGTCGTTGGAAGCAACCGGATGTCTGACATCAATCCGGCTGATATCGAATCGATGAATATCATCAACGGAGCTGCCGCTGCCGCTCAATATGGCTCACGTGCTTCAAATGGTGTAGTACTAATCACGACAAAACGTGGTAAAAGTGGTGCTCCACAAATTAATTTTTCAACCAGTGTCAACGTCAATGAACTGCGTAAAAAGTTAAAGATCAGCACTTATGGCAAACAATTCGGCTTCGCAGGATTGCGCCTGGGTACAATTACCGGACTAACAGCGGCACAGATCGCAGCAAATCCAGGCGTCACAACGACGGAGGTTAGGCGTGATGGTGTAACGGCTAATCTGGCGACAAACCTTGTAGATGTGAATCGCTATGATTATCAGGATGAAATTTTCAGAACCGGCTACGGAACAGACAATGCATTATCCATCAGCGGGGGAAACGAAAAGACGCAGTATTACGCTTCTCTTTCTTACCTGAAAAATCAGGGAATCGTTGAAGGAACCGACTTTCAGCGTTACGGGCTTCGTGTTCGTCTCGAACAAAGGCTTGCGAGCTGGGCCAAACTTTCGGCGGGCATCACGTATAACAACAGTTTTTCCAATGAAAAGCCAAATGGAAACGTTTTTTACAGCCCGATTAACTCCATCAATATTACCAACAATATTTATGACATCACGAAACGTGATCCACAGGGGAATCTGCTGGGCGTAGAACCTACCCGCGTAAATCCGTTGACGACCGTTGAAGAAATGAAATTTACACAGGCTGTTAACAGGACCGTTAATGACATCCAGCTCAATCTTACGCCACTTAAAGGATTGAATATTGACTGGGTTTTCGGTATAGACGCATTTTCACAATTAGGAAAAAACCTCATCCCACCCTATCCATATGGAACCTCGTCAGGATTACCTGCTGAGCGTTATCCAAAAGGTTTCGCTGCGAATGTCAATGCCAATACTTTTTTATACAACAACGATATCAATATCTCTTACGAACGTGATCTGTCTCCGGATTTTAAACTGAACGTTGCTGCGGGCACAAGTTACCAAAACAGCAAAACAGATATTTCAGCATCCAACGGACAAAACCTGGCACCATCATTTGAAACTGTGAACGGAGCAGCAAGCACGACGGTGAAAGCAAACTACGGGCTTGATCAGTGGGATTTGTTCGGAGTTTTTGGTCAGGCTACGCTTGGCTATAAAAATCTGGCGTTCGTTACCGGAGCAGTCAGAAGCGACCGATCGTCCAAGTTTTCTTCTTCCGAAGCCAATCAGGTATATCCGAAATTCAGTGCCAGTTTTATTCCTTCCGACCTGGGGTTCTGGGATAAAAACGGAATTGGAAAAGTGATCAATTCGGCCAAACTACGTTACTCATGGGGAAAATCCGGCAACATGACCGGTATCGGAACTTACGACCGGTTCTGGCAATTCAATTCAGTTCCGTTCCTGGGTCAGAATACAATCGTACCGAGCGGAACCCTGGCTAATGAACGCGTGAGACCGGAATTTATGACAGAGAACGAGGGTGGGATCGATTTTACATTCCTTAAAAACAAACTTACCTTAGGCCTGACCGCTTACACCCAGAAAATCACTGACCTGGTCGTGAACAGAGTACTGGCTCCTTCATCCGGAGGCACAAGCATTATCAACAACGTTGGTGAAATGGAGAATAAGGGATATGAAGTAAGCCTGGGTTACACGCCGATCCAAACCAAAGACCTGACCTGGGATGTGAGCGTGATATACAGCCAGAACCGTAATAAAATTACACAGCTGGGAAGTCCGCTGGTGGCATTAAATTCGGTAACTGGCGCACCTTCTTATCTGGTTCAGGGGCAGGCAGCGAGCGTATTTTATGGAACATTCTTTGCCAGAAACGAGGACGGAAGCCAGTTTTTAACTTCGCAGGGCTTACCACAATCTCAGAAAGGCGTACAATCCGCAACAGATCCCCTGGCATATACGGCGTCGCCAAAAGGTGCTGACGGCCAGTTTTCAACAAATACAACGGTTAGAAAAATTATTGGAAATCCTAATCCGAAATGGACAGGCTCGTTTGTCAGCAACCTGACTTACAAACGTTTTGGTTTCCGTTTCTTACTCGATGCGGTTCAGGGCGTAGATGTATTTAATGCCGATCGTCGTACCCGTCAGGGCGTAGGAATTGGTGATTATGCTGAAAAAGAACTTACCGGAGCATTGCAGCGCGGTTATGTCTATTCCATTTATAACACTGAAGAGTGGAGGATTGACGACGCATCGTTCGTGAAACTTCGTGAGATAAGTTTATCCTACACATTGCCTAATGTGATCAAAAATGTCAGGAACATCAACATTGCACTTTCCGGGCGGAACCTGATTTCCTGGGATAATTACGATGGATTTGATCCTGAAACAAATGCAGGCGGAAACAGCGATTTGCTACGTGGCGTGGATTTTGGTAACGTACCGATTCCCCGGACTTACCAGGTAAAAATATCAGCTAGTTTCTAACCCCTACCCTAAAACTTCCCGACATGAAAAAGACACTTATATACTTCATACTGGCAGCAGGAATACTAACTGTTACTTCCTGTGAGCAGAAGGAATATCTCAATCCCAGTTCTGCCAGCGAAACTCAGGTAATCACTGACGTTTACGGATTAATATCACTGGCTAACGGACTTCAGAACCGCTACTCAGCGGGCGGAACCGGCGTCACTTATTCCATGATTTCTGCAAACGGACTGACTACAAAGGAACTTCTCGTTTTGAACGCCGGAAATACAGATCTTGATTTGCTTGGAAAAGGATCAGGAAACGTGCAGGGAAACAATGCGATCATTTCGAATTTGTGGGCGCAGAGCCATCTGACAAAATCCAATGCGGACATCATCCTGAAAAATATTAATGTAGCTGCAGACCCTGCTTTAAAAAGCGGCCTTATCGCGTATGCTTCTATTTTTCGGGCACTTTCCTTAGGCGCATTAGGAGAGTTCTGGCAGCAAGCTCCCATTGGTACAGCAGCCAATATCGCGTTTAATACGCGTGAAGAGGTTTTAAAAGAAGCCGTCACAACGCTGGAAGCAGCGGCTACGGCCATTGCCGCGACAGCTCCGTCGACCGATTTCACAAGCCGCGTCGTCAACAGTATTGATATGCCAAATACCATTCAGGCGCTAATCGCGCGTTACAGCCTGATGTTGGGCGATTATGACAAGGCGCTAGCGGCAGCGAACAAAGTAGATCTGACCAAAAAATCTGCATTTAACTTTGACGACGTGAGCCAGAATCCTATTTTCTTTAATTCCTTTGGAAACCGAAACGTTACGGAGCCTGTCAATACATCCTTAGGTTTGCCTGACCCGCTTAAACCGGAAGCTGGCGACAAACGTGTGACATTTTACACGCAAACGGCTGCCCCGGCAAAGAATCTCGGAACAGGCTTTTTCACTTCCAACACAGCCCAGATCCCGGTCTATCTTCCCGGCGAGATAACGCTGATAAAAGCGGAGGTTTTGGCAAGGAGAGGGTCCATTGAAGCTGCGATCACGGAACTTGATAAAGTCCGTACAAAAACAACGGATGTTTGGGGAATTGGGGCAGCGCTGCCGGCCTATTCAGGTGGACGAGATGCTGCTTCGGTGCTCACAGAAATCTATAAAAACCGTGCAATTGAATTGTATATGTCGGGCTTGAAACTGGACGACAGCCGTCGGTTCGGGCGCCCGGCTTCCGAACGCAACCGGGACTGGTACCCTTATCCCACAAACGAACGCCAGAACAACACCAGCACTCCAGCAGATCCAGCCAACTAGCATTGCCGGTCAGACATAAAACCGGCGCGCCAATTTTGATGATTAATAACGCAGGAATACTTTATTTTATGGCTAACAGATAACAGGCTGCCGTGGATAGAAATCGTGGTCCCGATAATGATCAGGACCACGATTGAATTACCTAGCAACCTATCCAGTAAGATTCTTAAATAAGATCTAATGGACTTTATAATCTTAAAAACCAGTGCCAGAATACAGGTACCTGATTTACAGACTGCTACAAAACAACTCTTTTGATAAATTGTGCGATTCTGAACAGAACTGTTCGGAATCGCTATATGTTTCCAAAGGTCCGGTATCATAAAAAATGTGGATGCAACAGACAGACTTGTCTGAAACATCCACATTTTTAAATCTCTTTGACCGTTACAATTTAACTTCCCCTTCTTCCGCTTCCTGCCAGTATTTAATCCTGCCGGCTTTAACTTTGATCATCGCAATACCTGGCGTGTCAAGGCCTTTTTCAAACCACTGTTCAAGCTCTTTAATCCAGTGCTCTTCCATTTCTGCCCGGTCGGTCGTGACATCCGCTTTACCCGTAACTGAAATAAAAATGTCTTTTTTACCCTGAAAAGCGAGGTTAACCTCATTGTTTTTCTCAATATCTTTCACTGTACGTGACCCCTTCCACGTAAAAAAATAGGAGTTGCCATCGTATTCAACCTGACCGTTGTTACTCATCGGACGGGACCCCAGTGCTCCGCGTGCAGTTGTTGTCGTCAGCATACAAAGGTCAATATCCTTCATGATCTTACTTACGTCTTTCAGTGTTTTATCAGCCATAATTTTGTTGATGATTTTTAAGATTATACAACAAAACAGTGCCCGCAACAGCAACGGCTAAAAGGAGGAAATACTTGCACAATACGCTGAATTACAGAAAGTAATAAGGAACTCATATAGCCTCCTTCAAGCGCGTAATGATTTCACGGGGTCCATAAAGGCAGCCTTAACAGCCTGAATACTAACCGTGGTTGCTGCGATGAGTACAGCAATCGCACTGGCCACGATAAATCCCCACCAGGGCATCTCAATACGATAGGCAAATTCCAGAAGCCACTGATCCATTAAGTACCAGGCGACAGGTGTGGCAATCAGGATTGCGAAGAAAACAAGTTTTATAAAATCAATCGATAACAGCCCTACAATCCCGGCGGCTGAGGCACCCATTACTTTGCGGATACCTACTTCCCGTGTTCTCTGCGTGATACTGAAAGCTGATAACCCTAACAATCCAAGGCAGGAAATAAAGATCGCAAGGGTCGAGAAACAGAGGAACAGTTTCCCAAAACGTTGCTCGCTCTGATATTGATGATCATAAATTTCATCAGCAAAGAAGTAGATCAGAGGCAAACCCGGCATCAGTGTTTTCCATTCTTTTTCAAGTCTGGCAATAGTTTCAGGTATATGTTCTCCTGAGATACTGAGTGTCAGATAAGTAAAAAAACCGGGTGCCACACGTAACGTCAGCGGCTGTACTTTTTCCTGAAAAGAGCGGAAGTGAAAATCTTTTATTACGCCGATCACAGTTCCATCGGCTTTTAGCTGAGAGAACCGTTTCCCCAGAACGTCCTTTGCATGTGAAAACCCGAGACTTTTTACAGCACTTTCGTTAATTACGATGGCTTCTTTTAAGTCTGTACCAAAAGCACTTGAAAATGACCGGCCGGCACGCATGGACACACCATATTGTTTGATAAAATTATAATCAACAAAATAAGTATCCGATTGGAATTCCTGCATTTCGCCAGCGATATTTTCAATCTGGGTCGGGAAGAGATGATTGGCGCGGCCAGGAATGCTGGAAGAAATACTGGTCATGGTTATGCCGGGAATCCTCATCAACTTTTCTTTAACGGATTGCTGATGGCTGATAATGTGGTCGTCATACTGAAAATCGATAATCAGATGATGTTCTTTCCTGAATCCCAAAGCCTGGTTTTGCATAAAGTCAAGTTGCCGGTATACAACGATCGTCGCCACCATCAGGATAACGGAGATCGAAAACTGTACAGTTACCAGAACTTTTCTGAAAGCTGCCCCTTTCAGTACCGAAACAGACCCTCCCTTTAAAGTACTGGCGGGTTGAAAACGTGACAGAAAGAAAGCAGGATAGATACCAGAAAGTAGACCGATCATTATGGCTGCGGCGAACAGAATAAAAATGTGATCCGTATTTTCCAGGACGCCGGTACTCACAACCTTTCCGGTAAGGTTATTAAACGACGGAATCAGGATGCTGCTTATTATTAGAGATGCACAAAACGCTATCAGCGAAAGTGATACCGCTTCCAGCAAAAATTGCAAAACAAGTAATTTGCGTGTAGTTCCCAATACTTTCCTGACACCGATTTCTTTCGCTCTTTGCATGGAAAGAGCTGTTGTCAGATTGATAAAGTTAAAACAGGCAATAAATAGAACGAAGGCAGCAACAAAAGAAAAAATATAAATATGACTCCGGTTGCCGGTTGACGAAGAGCCGGCTTTTGAACCTCTCGGTTTACCATCAAAATAAACACTTTTCAGTGGTTCCAATGCCAGTGAAATATCCTGATTTTGTTCTATGTAGGTTTTCACAAAACCAGGAAATTTGGCTGAAAGCCTGGAAGCGTCATAGTTTTCCGGTAGAAGCAAATAGGTATAAAAGAAAAAACGTTTGGAATTACGCATCCACTCTTCTCCCAGAGTCGACATGGATACCAGCATGTCAACCCGAAAATGAGAATTCTGCGGCATGTCTTTCATTACCCCCGTTACCTGAGCGCGTTCCTTTCCGTTCACCAGCAGCGTTCTTCCTATGGGATTATGTTCGCCGAAATATTTCCGGGCGCTCGTTTCCGACAGCACAAGAGTATACGGAGCTGTCAAAACATGATCCGGATTTCCGCTGATCAGGGGAAATGTAAAAACCGAAAACAAGGACGAATCGGCATAGGCGATCTGCTCGTCCGCATACTGACCCTCATCTTTCTGAATGATCAGGTGATCAAGAAAAATACGTGTCGCCGCCTGGATTTCAGGAAAAGCTGCCTGTATGCCCGGTGCCATAGTGGCCGTGGTGCTTAGATAATCGATACTATTGGTTGTCTTCACGTCCGTTACCAGCCGATAGATACGATCGGATTTTTCATGATAGCGGTCGTAATTCATTTCAAAAGAAACAAAACTTAAGGCAAAATAACAGACACTTAATCCGACGGTCAATCCAGTCAGATTGATAACAGAAAATCCTTTTTGCTTCCAGAGATATCGGAAAGCTGTAACAAAGTAATTTCGGAACATTGCGTTTCAGTTAGGTACGCGTGTTAAATAACAAATAACAGCTCGTTGATCGTCAGCAGTTATTCAGATCGAAGTGATTTTACCGGATCTCGTAATGCGGCTGATACAGACCTGTACCCTACCGTTGCGGCGGCAATGACAAGCGTCGTTGTTAAAGACAAAAGGAAAACGCCGGCACCAAAATCAGCCTTATATTGAAAATCCTGCAGCCAGCTTTTCATGACCCACCATGCCAGAGGCGCCGCTACGACAAATGCGATCAGAAGTAAGCGAACGAATTCCTTACCAAAAATCCAGACAATGTCCCCTACACTGGCTCCCAAAACCTTTCTTACACCAATTTCCTTTGTTTTCTGGGAAGCCATGAATGACACCAGGCCGTACAATCCCAGACAGCCGATAAAAATCGCTATTCCGGCAAAAATCCTGATCAGTTTCAGCATCAGATGGTCCGTCTGATAAAATTCAGCGATACGGTCGTCCAGAAATTGAGACTTATAGACATACTCAGGAAAAGTGGCTGTCCAGGATTTTTCGATGGCTTCCAGTGTAGCCTTCATATTTTCAGTTTCAATATTGATGGCAAAATTTTGATAGTCCCGATAATTTGAAACAATACAGATTGGCATGATATTCTGGCGGAAAGAATAGTTGTGAAAGTCCTTGACAACACCTACGATCAGGGCGAAACTGCGCCCGCCATCAACGCTCATTTTCTTGCCAAGGATATCTTCCGGCGTTTTCAGTTTCAGCTTTTTCACCAGCATTTCATTGACGACAAATTCACGGGCCGTGTCGGACTGCACTATGTTGCGGCCCGCGACCAGTTTTAGCCCGAAAGACTTCACATATTGATCGTCAGCACATTTGAGATTTATAGGAAAAATCTCATCGTCCGGCCGGGAACTGAATCTCAGTTTGGTTGTATTATTTGAATTTGCGGCTGGTGCAGCGTAACAAAACGTGTTATTTCCGACACCTGGAATCTGCGCAATCCTCGACCTTAACGTGCTCATTTTTGAAACCTGCCTATCCGGAACAGGCAACATCACGACGGCGTCTTTGTTGAAGCCAAGGTATGTTTTCTGTGAAAAACGCATTTGGTTTGCGATAACGATCGTGCCGATGATCAGGATTTGGGAAATCGCAAATTGTGTTACAACCAAACCCCTTCTCAACGTAAAACCACCTGCATTTTGCTGCGAAAGTTTACCTTTGAGCGCCAGGATCGGTTGGAAACCTGCCAAAATTAAACCCGGGTACGAACCTGAAAAGAAGGTAACAACCAATGACAAGCCGGCTAAAAATGAAAGTAAAGTAAAATCTGTAAGGATAGAAATCTTGAGGCTGGCACTGAAAAGTTCGTTGACATAAGGCATCATCACATAACAAAGCACTAAGGCGATTAGGGCGGCCACCATAGTGATCACTCCCGTTTCTGCAATAAATTGCCAAAAAAGCTGCGATTTCAGACTTCCCAAAACCTTTCTTACACCGATTTCCCTGGACCTGCTCAGCGCCTGGGCCGTTGCCAGATTTATAAAATTAACACAGGCAGTCACGATCAAAAAAATACCGATGAACGACAGCGCCCAAAGATTCTTTTTTTCCATATAAGCCCCTAGTTCCGCATTGAAATGGATATCAGACAATGGCTGAAGCTTAAACTGAAAAGTTACCGCATCCTTCGGATTATAATATTTTTTGGACATGGAAGGAAGCGCTTTTTCAACGGTTACCTCCGTAACGCCCTCCTTCAATAATACAAAACATTGCGATCCGGAATATACGCCTCCCCAGCTATCGTCTCTGGCCAGCCACGCGTTCTCATCTTTTAAATTTCCATAAGAGAGATAAATTTCGTGGCGGCGATCTGTTGTGACGGGCAGGTCTTTTAGTATCCCGGTTACTCTGAAATTAATACTATTCTTTACCCGGATCGTCTGGCCTACTGCGTCTGTCTTACCAAAATATTTAATAGCAAGTTTTTCCGTGATGATCGCAGAATTCGGATTTAAAAGAACAGTCTTTTTGTCTCCTATCACAAGGGGAAAATTCATGATGTCGAAAAACTCCGGTTCGGCATAAGCAATACCTTCTTTCTCGTCAAATTTGAGATTTTCCTTTGAGTCAGGCAGTGAAATGAGTTGATTCTCGTAGGAGATGACCCTGGCTGTCTTTTCAGCAAAAGCAAAGTCGTTGCGAAATGCTTTGCCGAACGGAGACGGGACACCATTTTCAGGTGTAATTTCCTCCTCGTGAAACTCTGTAATAACCCGGTAGATCCGATCGCCATTGGCATGAAAGGTATCGAAACTCAGGTGATACCGAACCAGCATAAAAATCAAAATTGCGCAGGTTATGCCAAGGGCCAAACCAAACACGTTGATGAAAGCATAAACTCTGCTTCGCCGCAGGTTCCGGTATGCGATTTTGAAATAATTTTTCAACATGCTTTGTATCTGTTAGCGCGTTTTCGGGGATTCCGGTTTGTTACTGATTTTAAGATTGGAAAAATCTCCGCTTGAACCAGCGCCTACCCAAAATCCTATTTTATCAGCAGGTTGATTATTCAATGGCCGCACGACAAGACTGGGAACAGCGCTGTTATTGACAAAAACTTTCACCTCATTACTGTTGACTTCAATTTTTGCATGAAACCATTCATCGGGCTCCGGCACCGGATCTACTGCCTTTTCGTACTCGTTAGGATGCTGTTCGCGTAACTTAGGCCAGTCGTTTGCCGGCAGGGAAATGTATTGAACAGCATGGCTTTGCCGCTCCTTATCTACCGATTTGAAGTTGAAGGGACGAAAATAAATGGCATCGTAAGATACACTGTCTGTGCCATGAAAAGCAATTCCGACAAAACTACGCTGAAGCAAATTTCTTCCTTTCACGTCAAATTCGATCGTACCTGTTGTAAAACTTATTCCGGTTAACCATGCGACACCGGAATCTGGCATCTCATTCAGATGGATTACGCTTTCCTTTTGATCATTCTGTGTGAGTGTTGCTGTCCGGTTATATGTCTTAATCACACCGGATTGAAAAAGTTTTGCCAGATCCGGCTCAACAGCTGTCTGAGCATTTACAATAAATCCTGTCGACCAGCAAAAAAGAAAGGTCACTAATTTAACAAATGCGGAATTTCTCATAGGAATTATTACTCGGATTTTAAAGATTTGACAGGGTCCATCAACGCGGCTTTAATACCCTGGAACATCATTGTGAACAGAGCGATGGTAATGGCGATAGCTCCGGCAACAGCAAAAATCCACCATGAAATGTCGATGCGATAAGCGAAATCACTGAGCCAGATTTTCATAAAATAATAAGTAACAGGGCTCGCGATGGCTATAGCGATCATAATTAACAACACAAAATCTTTTGACAAAAGCCCAATAATACCCGCGACCGATGCGCCGAGCACTTTCCTGATACCGATTTCTTTCTTCCGGTTCTCGACAGTGAAAGTAGCCAGTCCAAACAAACCAAGACAGGCAATGATGAGCGCCCAGACAGCTGCGGTTGTAAAGATCTGGCTGTATTGTTTTTCAGAGACATATTGTTTGTTAAAATTCTCATCGACAAAAAAGTATTCAAACGGATTTTCGGCGAAATAGTTTTTATAGATCTTTTCCAGTTTAGCGATTTTATCCTGCATCTGGTCTGTCGTCAGGCTGACCGTGATGTATTCACTGCTGTTTTGCGGATAGAATAACATAGGGTCAATCGCCTTTTGCAAACCGGTATGGTGGTAGTCTTTTACTACGCCAACGATTTCCAGATATCGCTCGTCCCACTTAATTTTCGTCCGTACAGCTTCTTCCGGCGAACTGAATCCTAATTGTCCGACAGCTTTTTCATTCACGATCACCTTATCATTTTTATTCCATTCCACGTTCGTTTCCTGAGGTGTAAAGTTACGTCCGGCCAGCAGTTTCAAATCGTAAACCGGAAGATAGCGATCACCGACAATCGCAAAGGAATAACTTTTCAGCTCGTCCCCGGGTTTTGATTTAGGCTGCGTAAAGCCAGAAGTCGAAAAGTTATACCAATTCCCGGGCACACTACCCGACAAGCAGTAATCCCTGATATAACTTTGCCCCGACAGGTCATTCCAAAAGGCGGCTTTACGGATCTTGTAGGTGCTGTCTTTATCCACTTCCGGGCCACGGACTACGAGCAGCTGATTGGTTTTCACACCCAGGTTCTGATCCTGCATGTAACGAAGCTGACTGTAAATAATGATGGTTACCAGCATCAAAGACACCGAAATGCTGAACTGTGCAACGACCAATGATTTTCTCAGGAAAGCGCCCTGAGCAGTTTTGGCAAATTTGCCTTTAAGAACTGTAACCGGGTTAAAATTGGATAAGGCATAAGCGGTGTAAACGCCCGACAGGATAGACCCGAACAGGAATATGCCCAGACCAATTGCCCAGATATAGGAACTGCCCAATGTTTCCAGTGAAAGTTCTTTTCCGATAAGCTGATTAAAGAGCGGCTGAAGCAGCGAGACAAGCAGTAATGCAAATACAAAACTCAATGCATTGACCAATCCGGATTCACCCAGGAACTGTAAAATCAGATTTCCGGGCGTCGCGCCGATTACTTTTCTGACTCCTACTTCGCTTGCCCTTTTGAGAGCGTTGGCAGTCGATAGGTTGATATAGTTAAACCAGGCTATGAGCAGGATGAGAAAGGCGATACCACCAAGGGTATAAACGTATTTCACATTTCCGGTAGTCGGATATGGATCGTTCAGTTTATCGGATAAATGTACGTTTGCCAGTGGCTGCAAACGGAATTTCACGCCATCTTTATCCCGTTTTTCAGCTTCGCGGTATTTGGTCAGTTTATCTTCCAGTTTTTTGATATCAACGTCTTTGTTGAGTAAAAAGAAGGCATCGATATACTGAGAATTAAGATTATCCGGGTCGGCCCAGTCGTTGCCGTTCAAATTCGACGGATTTGCCAGGGTCTGAAGTGAAAATACCATATCGGGCCGGATATCAGAATTTTCAGGAATTTCAAAAATACCTTCTACCGAATAGGGCAAACTGCCGAACTGATTTGAAAGTGTCAGGATCTTACCGATCGGATCTTCCTTACCAAAATACTTATCGGCGGCTTTTTCTGATATAAATACAACTTTGGGCTCAAGGAGCGCTTTTTTGTCTCCTTTGACAAGATCGAAAGTAAAGAAATCAAAAAAATTTCCGTCTGCATAAGCAATGTTGGTTTCCCGAAAAATCTCCTGCCGGGCACCTTCCCTCTTTACAATACCTTTTGCAATATCTTCATTGAAACGGCAATAAGATTTGATCTCACTAAAATTCTGCTTCAGCCTTCGCGCCCAGCCCGGCTCAACCTGCCCCCAGGTATTTCCCTTGACGTCCAGGTTAATGATCCTGTAGATGTCCGGCAGATCCTTATGAAACTGGTTAACACTTTTTTCAAAACTTACATATTCAAGAATCAGTAAAAACGCTGCGATACCCATGGCAAGACCGGCCATATTGATAAAGCTGTAAACCTTGTTCCGAAATAAATTCCGAAAAGCTATTTTAAAATAATTCCTGATCATGGTAAGTTAGGTTAAGAACATTAAGGCATTTTTATTCCGATTTAAGAGACTTTACAGGATTGGTAAGTGCTGCTTTTATGGCCTGTGAACTTACTGTCAGCAATGCGATGGCTACTGCCAGCCCTCCGGCAGCAGCAAACATCCACCATTCAATGCTGATGCTGTAAGCGAAATCCTGTAACCATTTTGACATAACATACCAGGTCAGCGGCGTAGCAATGATCAGTGAAACAACAACCAGTTTCATAAAATCCCCGGAAAGCAATGCTACAATACTAGTAACAGAAGCACCTAAAACTTTTCTGACGCCAATTTCCTTAATTCTTTGCTGCGCTGCAAAAGCGGCCAGGCCAAACAGTCCAAGGCAGGAAATTACAATAGAAATGATCGTAAATGAATTGACAATACGGGATGTTCTTGCATCGGCAGCATAGTTACTCTGAAAATCGTCGTCGAGAAAACTATAAGAAAAGGGCTCGTCAGGGATCAGTTGTTTCCATTTTTTTTCCATAAAAGGTAACACGCTACCGACATCTTTGGAATTAACGTGTGCGACGATGTAATTGAAGTTATCCGCATTCAGGAAAAAAGCATAAGGTTGGATGACTTTGTGAAGATCTTCGAAATGAAAATCCCTGACCACACCGATAATTTCAAGCGAGCCCAAATCCTTTTCATTTAAGTTAAAATGGAGTATTTGCCCCACTGACTTTTCAAGAGGGATGCCAAACTTTCGCAAGGTAGCTTCGTTGACTACAATTTTATTGTTGGTGTCGGCAGGAAAATCGGCTGAAAACATTCTTCCTGCTGCCAGTTTAAAATCCATTGTTTTCATAAAATCCGCTGCAACTCCGTTGGTTTTTATTAAACCATCGTCGTTTGCACTTTGCCCTGGCATAAAAACAGCCATATCACTTGGATTGAGAATTCCGGGATAATAAGAAGTACCGGAAGCGGCGGAAATCTGACTGTTCTGAAGCAGCTCATTTCTCAATGCCGTATAAGCTTTCCTTGCCTCCGAGCTTCGGAACGGGATAACAATTTGCTGTTCCTTTGCAAAACCCAGGGGTTGGTCACGCATGAAATTGATTTGACCCTGAATGACCATGGCCGCCACGACTAGTCCGATTGAAATAACAAATTGAAAAACAACAAGTCCGCGACGCAATGCTGTGGCGGAGACAGAATTAACAAATTTGCCTTTGATGACGTCCAGCGGATTAAAGACCGACAGATAAAATGCGGGGTAACTTCCAGACAATAGACCGGTCAAAAGTGCCAGCGCGATGAAGGAAGCAACAATTGCAGGATTAAACAACGCAGAAATAGTAAGCACTTTATCCGAAAGCTGGTTAAAAAACGGAAGCAAAATGACTACCGAAATTACCGCCATAATAAGTGCCAGGAAAGTCAGGACCATCGATTCTGCCAGGAATTGACCTATCAAACCTCGTTTACCAGCGCCCATCACTTTCCGGATCCCAACTTCTGCAGCCCGTTTTGCAGAACGCGCAGTGGCCAGATTCATGAAATTGATACAGGCGATCAGCAAAGTGAAGAGGGCAATCGATGCCAGTACGTAGAGGTATGTCGTGCTGGTTGTAGCACCCACTATCCTTTCGATGCGGCTGAACAAGTGAATGTCCCTGACCGGCAGCAAAAACAATTTCTTGTCGAAGCCTGCAATCTTTAAATCTTTCCGGGCATATTTTTCAATAAATGAAGGCAGTTTCGCGCTAAATTTTTCGGCACTTGTTCCGGGTTTAAGCCTCAGATAAGTGTAAAACATGTTGTTATTTGTAAAATCCAGATCCGGCTGCCTTAGATAGTCACCGACCCAGCCAGCGTAAATGGAAACCATATAATTTGCATCGATATGAGAACGGGCACCTTCATTCCGGAAGACGCCGGTTACTTTAAAGTCTTCGTTATTGCCCGCTCTTCCGCCGATTTTTATTGTCTTATTCAAAGCTGGTTCATCGCCGAATAAGCGGTGCGCGACCTCTTCCGACAGAACCACCGAATGCGGATCAGTCAGTGAAGTCCGGGCGTCTCCTTCGATAAAATGATATGAGAACACGTCGAAAAAAGTGGAATCCACATGAATTCCTTTTGTTTCATAAAATGATTTCTCCGAGGTTCCGGATTGCGCTGTTTTGAGCAATACTTTATTTTCGAAGAAATTTTGCCAAAGCCGTGTTACCTGAACAACTTCCGGAAATTCGGCCTTTACAGCCTGTGCATATGGTGCAGGTGCCCTGGGATTGTCCATCTTTTCACCGCTGGACTGTACGTTTTCACTGCGCAACAGGTATAGGTCACTAACATGTTCCTGATGCTGGTCGAACGATGTTTCGCTGAGAATGTATAACAACAGCAGCATACAGCATGTCAACCCAACGGAAAGACCAAAGACATTGATCGCGGAAAAAAGCTTGCTCGCAAGAAGATTCCGCCAGGCTATTTTTAAATAATTTTTTAACATTTTTTAGATTTTCCGGCTAATCGAAGTTGGGAATGTGAACGTTGCTTATGTTATTTCAGACTATTTTAATTTCAGGGATTTTACAGGATTGACGAGATAAATAACTGTTGCAATATCTACTCTCGTGATTGTAACCGAGCGAAGTATCAAACGAATTAACCTGAATACTGTGATCATAAAAGTAAATTTTATGCCAGGATAATATATAATTGATATTCAGTATTTTACATGGAAATAAAACAACAAAAGTGTCCGATAACGGACACTTTTGTTCAAGGACGAACGCCTTGCTGAATAAGAGGATTACGGAATATTTTCTATTGGTTGATGCTCACCGATCCACCGCTTGCATGCAGGTGTACAGGTATTCCGCCACCGTTCATTTTTCCTTGTACACGATCCTTTTCAACCTGACCATCAAAATTTTTCAGCGCTACTGTAACCTTGGTTCCTTTCAGGTCAAGGTCCATACCCTTGTCCATTGGCATATTCACGCGCAGGCTTCCAGCCGATGTAGACAAATCGACGAGCTTACCGATCTGTGTGATTTCCACTTCCATACTTCCGCCACTCGTATGGGCTTTTACGCTGCCTGCCACGCTGGCAAGGCGAACCGACCCACCGGAAGTACCAGCATCCAATGCACCTTTGATACCTTCACCTTTGATACTTCCACCGCTGGTATGGGCAACAATATCACCGTCCAGACCATTTAAAGAAAGACTGCCACCAGAGGTTTGCAGGTTAATTTTTCCATTAAGTTCACTGGCTTTGATACTGCCGCCAGAAGTTTGTAATGTAATATCCTGTTTGCATTTTTCAACATCAATGCTGCCGCCGGAAGTTTGTCCGTTGACAACACCAACAAGATCCGAAACTTTCAGGCTTCCCCCGCTGGTTCTGAAATTCTGGTCGCCGGTAAGTGAAGAAATACGGATACTGCCGCCGCTTGTTCTCAAATTCGTTGCAATGCTGCGCGGAGTGTATACTTTAAAAGAAATGGATACACTGTTCTTGTCCCAGCCACTTTTATTTTTGCGTTGTGCCGTCGCTTTTACTTTATTACCTTCGGTACCAATGAAGATATCAAAATCTTCAAGCTTGTCCTCAATCTCTTCCTTGCTGAGATTTACCTTTCCGTTCCAGTTATTCGGGCGCACATACATTTCAACTTTTACGCCGCTTGGCTGACTTCCCTGCACTTCAATGGATCCGCCTGAGGTTTCCACGACCAGGCTGGCCACAGCTGATGTGAAGTTTTTTGTAACATATGGTTTTTCGTCTGAACTCTGCGCGAAAGATGTAAAGGCAATAAATAAGGCGAAAAAGATAGGTAGAAATGATTTTTTTCTCATGATCTAATAGGTTTTGTTTTTTAGAGGATGTTATTTTTTTTACAGAGGTTGCATGAGCCGCATTTCTTTTTTCTTGTTTTTTTGAAGGAAAATGACCGGGTACCTGAGCAAGATTACCCTAACCCATGTAACTGATTAAAGAAAAAGCGCCTCTTATCCCGTTAAAACAAAAAAGTGTCCTATTCAAGGACACTTTTTTATGCACTATCGATAACCCTTACTTCAATTCTTCTTTATCTCGTATACTTCAATTTCATCATAAACATTTGTAGCGCCCCAGCCGCATTGTACATCGCGTTTTTTTCCTGTCAGGCTGTACAGTATGTGGACTTTCGTGAAAGAATAGCTGCTTTCAAGCGTTCCCAGTACCTTTTCAATAGTCTTGAGCGACTTTTGATCAGGCAGATAGTACAAAGTTGAATCCCCGGAAGCTATTTCAAAATGCCAGGAACAGCCGTCTGTCGCCAGCATATTAATCCATTGCCCGTCGCTTTCTATCATTTCAACATCTTTCTGAACAGCGTTGTCATCCTGACAGCTGATCCAGGCCAGTAAGGCAAACAAAATGATTCCGAATTTCATGGCTGGTCTCGGGTCTTGGTTTCTCAATTTTATATACCTTATGCCATCAAAGACATCTTTTTACAAGACGCCATAAAACGGAATATGGTTGGAATGCAGCTTGAAATTTTAGAACATCAGGCATTTAAAAATTCAGCAAACCACTTTCCTGACTCCTTAACCGTTCTTTCCTGGGTTTCATAATTGACATAAACAAGACCAAATCTGGGATGATAACCCTCAGCCCATTCAAAGTTGTCGAGCAGAGACCAGGCAAGATACCCAGCTACTCGTACGCCTTCATTTTTAGCTTTTAGAATGCTTTTAAGATATTCCTGAAAAAATCTTATCCGCTCGTGATCCATCACTTTTCCATCTTGCTGAAGATCAGCAAATGCAGCTCCATTTTCAGAAATAATTATTTCCCTGATACCTGGATAAGTACTGAACTGTTTTAAAATAGCATACATCCCTTCCGGCGCGACTTCCCAACCCATCGCGGTCAAAGGAACATTTCTAATCTTTGCAGGAATTTCTTCCAGCCACAGCACAGGCGCGAAATATGAATGTTTGACCACGATCCGGAAGTAGTTCTGAAGGCCGATAAAATCAAAATCAAAAGCCAGATTTTCGTCGTCACCAGGTTTCATATAATTTTTGATACCATTCAAAAATGGAAAAACATCTGTCGGATATCCCATCCCCAATGCTGGCTCCACAAATAAACGGTTCATGATGGCGTCTGCCCTTTGGGCTGCTCTTACATCTTTTGGCTTGTCTGAAAAAGCTTGCACATGTGAGCACGAAAGTGCCGTTCCGATGTAAGCATTTTCCACCGATTGACGGAGTATTCTCCCGCCTGCTGCATTGCATAATGCCAGGTGATGTACTACCGGCAGAAAGTTGAAAACACCTTTTTTTCCCGGCGCATGCAGCCCTGTTGTATAGCCAAGGCCGGCCACCGCGGTTGGCTCATTCAATACAATCCAGTTTTTCACACGGTTACCAAATGCATTTGCGCAAAGGGTCACATATGCAGAAAACCACTGAATGATTTCACGGTTTTTCCAACCTCCCCGGTCTTCAAGGGCTTGCGGCAGATCCCAGTGATACAATGTGATCCAGGGTTCGATATCTAATTCCAGGCATTTGTCAATCATTCTGTTGTAAAAGTCCAGGCCCTTCTGATTGACCTCACCGATACCGTCCGGTAATATCCTGGACCAGGAAAGTGAAAATCTGAATTCCTTAAAACCCAGGACTTTTACCAGTTCGAGATCACTTTCATACCGATTGTAGAAATCGCAGGCCACCTCAGCATGATGCCCCCCTTTGATCTTCCCTTTACGTTTCGTAAAAGTATCCCAGATCGACGGGCCGCGGCCATCTTCTTCAACAGCGCCTTCAACCTGAAATGCTGCGGTGGCAGTTCCCCATCTGAAATCCGTCCCAAAATCACTGGCTACGATCGTATCTGTTTTCTTATCGGAAGCTGCTGACAGTTCAGATATTAAATTAATCTCTTTCAAAACTTACGCCGGTTACATTTCTCACAGAAAGTTAGCAACACAAAACTACCCTGAATAATTTCTATACAGGCAACAATGAAGCCATGTTATGAAAAACTTAATATTGGAGTTCCGGCCATAACCCGGCGAAATATTCTCACGAGCCATGGAACAAAAAATCCTTCACCTGTATCTGACAGATGAAGGAATTTAAATTAATAACGCTATTCAACTATCTGACTACCTGAATTCTCTGTTTAGTAATCAAACCACTTGTATTTTTAAAGGTTACGATATAGGTTCCCTGATCCAGGCTTCTGATATCGATATCAAGCCCGCTTGGCGCGAAGTCTCTTACTTTAATTCCTCTGACATCATAGATCTGGATCCGTGATACCTTATCTGCTCCGGATTTCAGTTTCATGACATCTGAACTTGGATTTGGATATAACAGCACTGATTCTCCACCTGTAAAAACTTCGCTGATGATACGGCTGTAAGCAAAGGTCAGGTCATTGTCTACCATTCTTAAACGGTAAAGGTTACTTCCTTGAATTGGTGATGCATGGACAAAACTGTAAGATTTAAGTACAGTGCTTTCACCTTCCGCAGCAACAATACCCAGTATTTCCCATTGTTTGCCATCAAGGCTATGCTGTACTTCAAATTCTTTCGAGTTCGTTTCCATTGTCGTTTTCCATGCCAGAGAAGCAGCATTTCCTTCCTTTTTCACGCCAAACTCCGTAAGCGTAACCGGTAGCGGCGTACCTCCAACGATTGAAAGACAACCCAGATCAAAGATAAAATTGTCCCCGTTTGATACCAGTTCCACAGAAACGAACTTCGTATTTTGTGGTGCTCTGTCTGAAACTGTACACTTTTGAAGACCTATAGTTGCCGCGGTATACACTTTTGTAACAGCCGTTTCTTTGAAAGATAGTTCTCCACCGTCAACATTCAGGAACCGTAATCTGATCTTCTGGCCATTTACAATATTAACGCCTGCATAAATTGAGAATGTAACGGACGCACCAGGATCAGCACTTAGTTTCTGAGCAATGGTCGACTTGCCGGTCAGCTTGCCAGATTTTGTTCCACAAACTACGTAGTCCTCAGAAGCTTCAAACGTACCAACCACCTTGGTCCAGTCAGCCGTTCCTGTTTCGAAACCCGGATTTAGCAGTTTGTTGTCATTACATGTTTCGCAAACCGGTACCGAAATAGACAGACAAGCTGCGTCAACTTTTAGGTAATCTCCGTTTGAGCTGCCAAACACACGAACATATTTTGCTCCGGCCGGTGCCGTTGCGGCTAAGCTGTATTGGGTAAGGCCCACATTACTGGTCCTTGGAACAGCTTCAACCGCCTTGTTTAATGTTTTCGAATCTCCGGTAACAATGGTTCCATCTGACATCACAAACTGCAATTTGAAGACTTGCCCATTCTGGTTATGATATCCGCCCCAGATTGTCAGAGAAGCAGTGCTTCCACCGGCGATCTTCACATCTTGCCAGAAACTTCCGCTGTTTGTGATCAGCCCGTTCTTACTTCCGCATACCGCATAAGCACCGTCTGAGGTAAAGTTGGTATTGGAAGACTGCCAATTCGAAGGAACCGATTTGCCGCCTACGGTGGTCGATTCTTCAAAACTCGCATTTTTCAAAACATTTCCATCACAACCACAGCTTACCGCAGGCGCTTTAAGCGTCATACAGGCATTGTCTATTTTAAACCAGTCTCCGCTAATAGCAGTGGCTTCTACCCGTACAAATAACGCGTTTGCAGGAGCTGTTCCGGTAAAGGAATATTTTCTTAAAATTGGCCCATTGGCAGGTGCAGTATCCACGTCCCAGTCAACGGCCTTGGCTTGAACCGTTGTCGCAATTACCTTTTTGTCTGCATCTAAAAATGATAATTTGAAAGTTTGTGAGCTGGCTTTGTGGTATCCGCCCCAGATTGAAAAGGTAACTTCCGTATTTGGAACGACCTGGACGTCCTGGTAGATCAATCCTTCGTTTTGTAAAACGGCGGCATCCACGCCACAGACGGCATAAGTCCCATCGATTCCCCAGCCAGTTTTTGATTTGGTCCAGCCTTTAAACGGATCCTGATCTTCAAAACTTGGATTAATGAGCACGTTCGCCGTGCAGGTTGTGCAATCGGGTGCATTCGGGTGGGTCGTGTTAGGAGCCGAAACTGAGGCTGATGAAATAGCTGCGATGGGATTGTTAACCCTCAAAGGACTAACAGCAAGAAGAGGATTGGCTGATAAACACAGCAAGGCTATGCATACTGCAAAGCGTGTTTTAAAAGTTTTCATGTAGTTGTATAGTTTTAAACAAATGGAAATGGTTTGACGTTAATTCTGTATTTAGGTGTTATTAGAAAAATTCTACAAATGGATGTGACCTACCGGCACATTCAGCCTTTATATTTTCTACTGAAACAAACCTTTAATGCTGTGCGGGACAAGAAAAGTCCAACAGCAATACATTGCTTTTCAGATACGTATGGATAAAACAGTGGCTTTTGCAGGAGCAAATGTAAAGGAATTTCTATTTGGATTTCAACGCGTTTTATATAACAAAATTAATATTTCAAAATTTTAACAGCTATATCTACCTCATATATTAAGTACTACTACGACAATACGAAAAAAGGGGCTACATGCCATATTTATCGTTTTTGGCTACATGAAATCCCGATCCGGGTCTGTTAGGGGTGAGAAATATGGGAATATGACTTTTAATTATTGAATGAATATAATTATTCTAACAACAATCACTCTTGGTTACTTTTGAATGGAGTAGTTAACTATACAGTTTTTACGACCTAACCATACACTTTGCATTTTTTGTAAGAACCGCCGACCGGCTCCATATCGGGTAGTACTCAAATTACTTTTACATATTTCAGAAATCATGGAATATTACAACAATCAGCCTAAAAGATTGTCTGATCAGCGTTTAACGGCATCTTGTAAAATCAGAAAATTTATTGGCACAACTACGGGGAGTTAAATAACCTTAATTAGTATACGTCACCCGCATTTTGGTGATGGTGCTCACGTAAAAAACAACTGTGTCAGGTGTCGTCCATCCTATACTAATGTTTAAAAACGAGGATATAAAATCCTAACGTCTTACCTGACCATAACAGTTGCTGTACCGTTTTAGCTAAATCAGCCGACTGGCTGGTAAAACTGAAAGCATCACCAACATAGCCGTAAATTTATTGAGGGTTCGTGTAGAAGTGAATGGATAGTTAAAACTAGTTATGGTGACTAATTGTAGAATACAGTTATAGATACTTTTTAAATATTTTTTCAAATTTTAATGATCACTTACTATTAATATCTGATTTCTACATAAACTTTAATCATTAATTTTTATGACATTCGTCATGTTTAAATGAAAAACCAGTAACATAATCCGAAAAACTGACGCATCACTTGTTGCCTGGGCCAGTGAGGAAAAATCTCAACATCGCTGTGGATAAAAACAAAAATAGCAGGCACCGAAGTACTTGCTGTTTATAAGAAGTATGTTTTTACTTTTAGGTAAGATCAAAGGTAAGGTTATTCATGCAGCCAGGATCAGTTCCTTCACGCCAAATATCTCTCTCAGTTCACTCAACGCCTTCCTTATTCTTGACTTAACAGTACCAAGTGGTATTGAAAGCTTAGCAGATACTTCCTCATGGGTATATCCCTGAAAATAAACGAGATCTATTAAAAGACTCTTTTCCGGCAAAAGCCTCTGAACGATAGCTCTGATATCAATGGTAGACGGTATCGGATTAAAAATAACTCCCTGTGTCAGATCCGCTTCCTTCACCTGATCCCAGTTGACGGATTTCGCCATCTTGACATCCAGGCGCAAACGGTCAATAGCAGTGTTCCGAGCAATATTTAAGATCCACGTAAACAATGTTCCCCTTTCGGCATTATAACCGTTGATGCTTTTCCAAATTTTTAGAAATGCATCCTGCATTACGTCTGCCGCTTTTTGTTCATCCTTAACGATCTTCATGATTATACCATACAATGCAGGTGCATAATGGTCATACAGATATTCAAATGCGGCCTTGTTATTACATTTTAACGCAGCAATTAATTCTTTTTCTGTAAAGGTAGATTTCCTAATCATTTCTGGTAATGTTAAGCTTGTGGATGGTAAGGCAGCTTTTACGCATGATCGGAATAATAAAAATTATGTTCCTGAAAAAAGTTGTTGAATAATGGGTAATAATTTCCCGTTTTTCTGCGGAACTATGTATCCATACAACAGAGCGCTCTAAGGACTTCCACAATAAATAACTTATGTTATCCCCTAAATTTTAGTGACTTACGGGCACTTTGATATTTCCACATTGAAAAAGACAGTGAGCGCTTTGTCAAGGTACATAAAATGATATGACAAGCTTTCTGCAAAAAAACCCTGATGATCAGGGCGACCATCAGGGTTTGGTAAGCATCAATAAATAAGGTATTAGTGAGACTCACTTGATTCTATCCCCAGAATACTCAGACGGTACGGAACTTCTGAAACTTTAATAAGCGTTGATTTTGAAAGATCATTGATATTAATTTTCAGCAACGCACCAGTTTTGGGCTGCGTTACATAAAGGAACCTTGACGTAGCCTCAATCTGCGGCTTCCGGGTTTCATCTTTGCTGGTTACCTGGATAATGTTTCCGTTTTTAATAAGGCGATTGGAGGACAGGTCATATATCCTTACCTCTCCGCTATGAAGCAGGGCGACCAGTCTATTGCCGGCATAATCTACCTTAACCTGGTTAATATCTCCACTTTCTATAATTGGCGTGATGCTGCCTGTCGCCGGATCAATCAGATATGCACCCACCGCTGCACTGTATCCGACAAATTTGCCAGCTCCCTTCGCCTCATAGACCGAGCTGAACCAGGCAGTTCCGAAAGATGCCGGATGTGCAATCAAACGCTGATTCCCATTTGATTCTACGACGAGGATACCACTGGAAGACCCGAAAAGCGCAACTTTCCCGTCACTTGCATTGCCATGGATGCCTTTGGTCTGCACGGTTGATTCAAAAATCGTCTTGCCAGCCCCGTCGATGATTTTTACCCGTTCAGGCAACGAACCCGCGACAGAACCATCTTTCACCGTGATAGCATATGATCCATTATCGAACTTTGTCATCGCGCCGTGATGTGCAACGTTTCCGGTATTTATCGTTTTCATTTTAGCGCCGCTGTTATGAAAATCAGCTTCTTTCGCAATGCTTAACGTGCCGTCCCCGTCATTAAATGTAATAATTTCGTCCCCTTTACTTTTAAAGTGTGTAGGCTTATTCCCATCGCCGGTCAACGCACCGAATTTCGGAGTGCCTTTAAGGTCTACATGATCCCCATGCCCTTCAAAACCACTATCGAATAACTGGACTACATGATTTGACGTATGCACAACAGCTGCAAAACGGCCTGCCTGGGTTGGATAAAGTGCAGCTTTTGGATACTGAGCCTGGAATGTTTCAACAGCAAGTTTTACAGGGTCCACCAGTGAAAGAGTATTGCTTAATTCGTCATTGACCAGGACACGAATAAATTTGTGTTCGGTTTCTTCGGCCGGCGAAACTGTGTCGTCGTCCGATTTTTCACAGGAAGAAATACCCGCAAGAACCAGGATAGCAAAAATTGTTTTAAATAAACTGCTTTTCATATTGATCAATTATTAAAATGCAACAATGATGCAAATATAGAAGAGCATTTCTCTATTTGCAACATTGATGCAATAAAATAATTGCTAGGCGATAGCCCGGTTATGCTGAAGAAATCGTCTGCTTTCCTTTTTTACAAAGGTAATGGGGACGTATTCGTCATTTGGTGCACCGATATAGTATACTGCCCAGTCAGGATCCTGGTGCGAAAGCATCTCGCTGATGCAATCGGCCCGGTGGCCTGCCGGATTGGAACAATTGTCCCAGTAAAACAGCTCGACGCGGTAATGCAGCTGTTCCTTCAATCCATTAACTGTAACTTCGATTTCGATCTCATGTCTTCCTGGGATGGTTGGGATCGGTATAGCGATATGGCTCATATAAATGAAAGTTTAAGATTTCCACTATTCTGATTTCAATGATTTTACCGGATTCATCAGGGCTGCTTTGATACTTTGAAAACTTACGGTGACCAACGCTATCAATACCGCAGAAAGGCCGACCAGGATAAACACCCATATGCTTATTTCGATTCTGTATGAGTAATTATCCAGCCATTTTTGCATGGTATACCAGGCGAGCGGCGTTGCAATAGCGATTGACAGGATCACCATTTTAACGAAATCCTGAGAAAGTGTTAAAACGATGCTGGAAATACTGGCACCAAGAACTTTTCTGACGCCGATCTCCTTTGTTCGTTGCTCAATCACCATCAAGGCCACGGCAAATAAGCCCAGACAAGACAACAATACTGCAATACCGGAAGCCAGGCTGAACATCTGAGAGAATTTCTCTTCGTCTTTGTACCAGGCATCCGTATTTTCATCTAAAAAAGTACCTGCAAATTCTGATTCCGGAGCTACTTCCTTCCAGACGTTTGAAATCTTATCCATCGCGCCGATCAGGCTGCCTGGCGTTACGCGTACGAAGATATAACCGATGGCCTCCTGGTTAGAAAGGTACATGGTCACTGGCTTTTTGTCCGTTTTGGAAGAATAGAGGTTAAAATCCGGCACGAGCCCGATGATCTGATACCTGCTCCCGGTTGTGTCTGTCTCGAAAAATTTACCGACGGGATCCTTCTCCCCTATCATCCTGGCCATACTCTGTGTGATAATTACCCGGTTCACCGAGTCCGTTGGGAATGCCGGATCAAATTCCCGTCCATCCAACAGCTTTATTCCCAGCGTTTTTAAATAATCGTAATCAATATGAAGCCAGTCCGATGAAATTTCCTGGTCTTTGTAGGTGAAGCCAATGACACTTCGGGATGTCGTTCTGTCTTTTCCAACGCCCAGATTGACGGTACTTCCGGAAAGAGAAATAATATTCGGATCACCGTTTAAAAGGTTACGCATTCTTTTCAGCACCTGCTGCCCGTTTACTTTATTGCCGACTGGAATGCTGATCACCTGCTCTTTTGTAAAACCCAGCGGCTGTGCACGAAGGTGGTCGACCTGCTGGATCGCGATGATCGTACAGCAGATTAATAGACTGGACAACGTAAACTGCGTCACGATAAGTGAATTTCTCAGGATACCCGGACGTGATAATTTAACTTTCCCTTTTAATACTTCCACAGCATTAAACTTCGACATTTGCCAGGCCGGATAACCGCCGGCAATTACTGTAACCAAAAGGAAAAGCCCAACCATAACGGCCAGCCGGTCCGGCTGAAAAATATAGGACATCGAAAGTTTCCCGTTGAATGTGGCATTAAATTGTGGCAAAAGAAGATATGCCAGGAGGATACCAACCAAAAACCCCCCGAAACAGATCATGGTGGCTTCGCCCCAGATCTGAATAAAAAGCTGATTTTTAAGTGCACCCAGGGATTTCCTCACACCGACCTCTCGCGCCCTTGTGAAGGATCTGGCAACGGTGAGATTTATGAAATTGATGCAGGCGATCAGCAGAATAAAAAATGCAATACCGAGAAGCGCATACACAACCGCGATAGAGGAACCGTTCCCACCGGAAATATCCTTATCGAAGTGAAGATTTTCCAGCCTTTGTAATCTTAAAGCAAACAAATCTCCATGGGCATCCGGTTTCGCACCTTTCTTTTTTAGCTTGTCGATAATGCCGGTAAAGTATTTAGGGCCAAATGATTTCAAACGATTTTCAAAAGTTGCCTGGTCGACGCCAGTTTTGAGCTTCACGAAAGCACGGTGTGACATCGCGTCCCATTGATCTTTCTGCTGATGATAGTTTTCGTGGTTTTCAACGCGGATGAAAGCGTCAGATTTCAACGTCGAATTGTCAGGAAAATCTTCAAGAAGACCGGTAACCTGATAGGATTTTTTATTTTCCCCTCCGAGTAAAAGCTGTTTTCCGACCGGGTCTTCCGTTCCAAAAATAGCCTTCGCCATATTTTTGCTTATCACAATGTCGCTAAGCCCGTTCAGCGCCGCATTTCTGTTGCCTTCAATGAAGGGAAAAGAGAATATCTTAAAGAAATCGGCATCGACCAGCTGGATCTGTTTGTCAAAATATTTTCCGTTGTATTCGATCAGGCTGCTTCCATTCATATATCTGGATGCTGCCTCAATTTCCGGGTATTCCGCCTTTAAAGCAGGTGTCAATGGCATGGGCATGGAACCTGAGCGTTCGGGTTTTCCAGGTTCGTTGTAAAAAAGATAGGTCTGAAAAACCCTCTCCCCGTCTTCATGGAAATTGTCGAATGACAACTGGAAATATACGGACATGAAAAGAAAGATACTGATGCAGAATGCAACCGAAAGCCCGATAATATTGATGGCTGCATAACCTTTGCTTTTCCAAATATTCCGGAAAGCGATTTTAAAATAATTACGGATCATGGCTAAATAAAATTATAGAAATGTTGTCAGGCCTAATGCTTTTTCAGTCTCTTCGATAATCTGCGTACGTTCGCTTTCAGATTTATTCCTGGCATTGACCGTTCGCTCATACTCATATTCCTCACCATCCTTCTGGTACACATAGCGCAAAAATAATTCGCCACATGCAGGATTATATCTGACCTCTTTGGAAAATGACTTTTCAGATTTCAAAAAGCGGCTGGACTGTTGATTTTCAGAAGAAGCAAAGGCCGCATTATCAGCTGGTTCGTCAGATGTTACATTCTTTTCTGGTGACGCGATCTGAAAATTAATTTCTTCTCTTTCAGAATCACCGCTGATACGAAGGGCAAACGAATTCTGTTTCTTGACCAGACTTTTGTGGATGGTTTTTGACTGACCGAAGGCGGCTGCCTGGCTGCAGGCGAGAAAAAGCACTATATATATTTTCATGGCTAAATTAGTTACTAAACAGATGGCAAAGCCGGATAACAGGGCAAATCCAATGGGCCATATCAAATTATTGTTCCAACCAGCTTATATGATAGTAACTAACTACTAATCAATTCAATAGAATATATAAACACTGAACAAGGTGTCCGAAACCGGACACCTTGTTCACTTGCGGACTGTATTTTAACAGGTAAGTCTGATCCCGGTAAATCTATTCACTCCGCAACGACCTGACTGGGTTTTTCAAAGCAGCTTTAATGGATTGAAAACTAACCGTGACCAGCGCAATTGCAATTGCCAGGATTCCGGCCAGTACGAAAACCCACCAGGAAACGTCGATCCTGTATGCATAATCTTCCAGCCATTTGTTCATGGCAAACCAGGCCAGCGGTGCTGCTATCACAAATGCGACCACCACAAGCCGAAGAAAATCCTGGGAGATAAGGTTGACAATCTGGACAACACTGGCACCCAGCACTTTGCGAACGCCGATTTCCTTAACACGCTGTTCAACAGAAAATGAGGCTAAACCAAAAAGCCCCAGGCAGGATATCAGGATTGCAAGCACGGCCAGTATACCTACAATTTCACTTACAGTATTATCAGCCCGATAGAGTTCAGCAAAGTGATCGTCCAGAAATTCATATTCAAAATCATCATTTGGGGCAATCGTTTTCCAGGTTGACCGGATATCTGCAATTGCCTCATTTGCCCTGGCGCCATTGATTTTGACAGACATTTCTCCGAATCCCCAATCTTTATTATTCAGGATACAAAGTGTTTCGATTTTATGGTGAAGCGAATTGAAGTTGAAATCTTTGGCAACCCCGATCAAAACGCCGGCTGAGTCCATTCCGCCGAAACCAAAGTTTTTACCTATTAAAAAATCCAGGGACTTTCCTGGCGTTTCTTTTAACAACTCCCTGGCCAGTGTTTCATTTATGATATAGGCCTTTCCATTATCTGAATCTCCTTCTTTTTTAAAGTTGCGGCCAGCCACCAATGGAATTTTATACAAAGTAAGATAGTCCTTATCGACAACTACCTGAGAAGATGCCATTTCCCTGACCGGGCCATCACCGTGAAATCTGACGCCAGTCTGATGCATATTGTTACCTAATTTTTGACGGGAAGCCGTCACAGCAACAATATTAGTTTTTGACAACAGAGCATCTTTCAATGCTCCGTAGTATTTATTTCCTTCCATACCCAAAGGAACGGTAACCACCTGTTCGCGCTCAAATCCAACGTTCGCTTTCTGCATGTAGTGAAGCTGACGAACAGTCAATACCGTAGCGATCATCAAAAATATGGCGCCCGCAAACTGGCCAACGACCAGAACATTCCGGAAGGTCAGTTTCTTACCGGCTGTCTGCATGGTTCCTTTCAGAACCGTTGCTGCATTAAAAGATGAAAGGTATGCAGCCGGATATAATCCGGAGACTATACCCACCAGAATGGAACCTCCAATTAATGAAAACAACATGGAAGGCCGGCTGAAAACCGAAAATTCCAGATTTCTTTGGCTCAGTTCATTAACGTAAGGCAGCAACAAATAGACAAAAGGTACGGCGATCAGCAAAGCGAAAAAACAGAGCATCACTGACTCGCCCAGAAACTGCATCCCCAATTGAAAACGCCCTGAACCACTCGCCTTCCTGACACCGATTTCCTTTGCCCTTCCCGCGGAGCGTGCCGTAGAAAGATTCATAAAATTGATACAGGCAATAAGCAGTACGATCAGTGCGATGACCGAAAAAAGGTATGTATAGTTTTTGTCAAACTTCTGGAAATTCTGATAATCATGTGTGATGTTCATTGAATTGGAATGAACTTCTTTAATCGGCTGAAGAAATAATTCATAAAATTTCCAGCCGCCTTCTTTCATATTTCTTTTCAAAAAATCAGGAAAGCGTTTTTCCAGCGCAGCAACATCAGCATTTTTTGACAGCTCCAGATAGGTTACCATCCAGTTTCCTCCCCAGTTGTTCATCAGATCCGGTTTGGCAAAAGTGCTTAAAGAAAATAATGCATCGAACTGTAAATGAGATGTTTTGGGAATGTTTTTTAAAATGCCTGTAACAACAAATGAGGTCGTATCGTCGCCATAAATTGTGACATTTCTACCAAGAGGATCTTGATTTCCAAAAATTTTGACTGCATTTTCTTCCGTCAGTACCACACTGTTAGGCTTTTGCAGCACCCGCTTCTTATCCCCCTTCAATAACTGAAAATCAAATAATTGCAGAAATGTTGAATCTACGTAAAAACCGGATTTTAAAACGTGTCTTCTGTCTTCATACCAGATTTTCACTTTGCCCATCGTACTGATCCGGGTATAGTCAACTATTTCCGGATAATCTTTTTTGAGCGTCGGACCCATGGGATACATGGACAAAGCCACGTTCTGAGGCGCCACCATACCCTCATATTTCTGAACTTCGTTCAGCCGGTAGATATTCCGGCTGTGAAAGTTATCGAAGCTATTTTCGTAAAAGACAAATAGCAGGATGATAATACAGGCCGTGATGCCCGTCGCCAGGCCGAGAATATTCAACATCGAATATACCTTGTGTTTCCAAAGGTTCCTCCATGCTACTTTGAGGTAGTTCCTGATCATGCTGCCTGTGATATGGTTTGAGGCGTGTAGAAAAAGATGGCAAATCATCCGTCTGGATTAGATGATTTGCCGTTCTGCTAAACGTGAATTTTTTCTGTAACCACCTTACCATCAAACAGATTGACAATCCGGTGTGCGAATCCTGCGTCATATGGCGAGTGAGTAACCATGATAATGGTCGTTCCGGCAGCATTGAGCTGACTTAGCAAAGCCATAACCTCCTCGCCGTTTTTCGAATCAAGGTTACCGGTCGGTTCATCGGCAAGTATCGTTTTTGGCGTCGCTACCACCGCACGGGCAATGGCTGTACGTTGCTGCTGCCCCCCGGACAGCTGCTGGGGAAAGTGATTGCGGCGATGCATCATATTCATCCTGGTGAGGGCCGCTTCAACTTTTTCCTTCCGTTCGGCAGGCGGCGTTTTCAAATACAACAAAGGAAGCTCGACGTTCTCATAAACCGTTAGTTCATCGATCAGATTGAAACTTTGAAATACAAAGCCGATATTCCCTTTGCGAATCTGCGCACGCTGGCGTTCAGACATTCTGGCAACTTCGGTGCCATAAAACTCGTAAGAGCCGTCACTCGGATTATCCAACAAGCCGAGAATATTCAAAAGCGTTGATTTGCCGCATCCTGACGGACCCATGATCGCAACGAATTCACCGTCTTTAATTTCCAGATCAATTCCGTTCAAGGCGGTAGTTTCTACTTCTTCGGTAGAAAAAATTTTCTGCAAGTTGTCAATTTTGATCATATGTTTTGGCTATTGGCTGTTGGCTTTTTCCGCTTCCCGCCTGGTTATGGGTATTTCTTACGTGTTTTTTACTATCAACCGTTCCCATGTATTTTAAAATAATGAAACCGGGTCTTTACTTTCTAAAATTCAAGAACTTCATTATCTCCGAAGTTCTCGTAGGAACTTGTAATTACTTTCTCTCCTGGCTGCAAACCTTCAAGTACTTCAAAATATTCAGGATTTTTACGGCCCAGTGTGATTTTACGTTTTGCTGCGCGTTTGCCATCAGAACCGATCACGTATACCCAGTTTCCGCCGGTTTCAGAGAAAAATCCGCCGACCGGCAATAATGTTGCTTTTGAAGGCTGCCCGAGCTGCAACCGGATCGGTGCTGACTGTCCGCGTTTGATCAGCTCAGGCGCACCACCTTTTTCAAATTCCATATCTACTTCGAACCGGCCGCTCAAAACCTCAGGATATATCTTGATGATTTTCAGATTGTAAGCTTTCCCGTTGAAATCCATACTGCCCTGCAGACCTGCAAAGATCCTTGAAATATAATGTTCGTCAACACTTACACGCATTTTAAAACCATTGAGGTCGTCAATCTGACCAATATTTTGTCCCTGGTTGATGTTTGAGCCTACTTCCACATTCATCGATGAAAGCATACCCGAAACAGGAGCCTTTACTACCAGGTTATCAAGCGTTTGCCGCCAGAGATCAACATTTTTCTTGGTGTTGGAAAGTGTTCCTTCAAGCTGCGTGATCTGCATTTTTGCATTTTCCTCCTGATATTTCTGCGATTCGATCTCGATCTCCCGCTGTTTTGTCAGGCGTTCGAGTTCTCTTTTTGTTTTAAGAAATTCAGCATCAGGTATTACTTTATCCTTATACAATTTGACGTTACGGTCATGCGCATCTTTTGCCTGATCGATCTGGAAATCAAGCTCACTCAGACTTTTCTGTAATGTAAATCGCTCCACTCTAAGACGTTGGCGCGTATTCTGAAGATCATTTACCAGCCGGCTCGCTTCGGTTTCAGACTGAAGGAAACTCAATTTCAAACTCTGGTTTTCCAGCTTAAGGAGCACATCGCCCTGTTTAACCATATTTCCGCCTTCGATCAATTTCTGGGTTACGTACCCTCCTTCAATCGCATCCAGCTGAATGGTTTTCAAAGGCTGAACAACCCCGGTCACCACGATAAACTCGTCGAATTCACCCTGTTTGACCGTAGAGATCGTAAGCTTATCCTGTTGCACATTCAGCTTGCTCCTGTTGTCTGCAAAGAAAAACTGATATACTAAAAAGCTGATCAGCAAAACACTGCCGGCAATAATGCCTATACGGCGGTTGTTCCAGAATTTCTTGGGCTTCTGTTTATCCATTGTTGAACCTCCTGTAAAATTCGATCCATTCGTTCCGGAAACTGGTGTTTTAACTTCCATTATATTGTCAGGCTATTGTTGTCTTTAACTTCTCGTATTGCTTAAACTATCCAATCCTTATGCCAGCACTGCCGAACAGGCATAAAGTGCTGACAATCAATATTAGTATAAGTTCATGATCCTTTCTTCATGTTCGTTATCGGACACTTTTGTTCGGCTTCGGACAAGCATTAAAATGTACTGACACACCCGACAAATACAGTTTTCGGCCGAACGTACAGTCAACATGCGTAAAAACAAATTATAAAAATGACGCACTGCGAAACCGCTTATTGCTTTAATCAGATTCCGATCACCTGAATGTAGCTCTAACAGGATTAAAGATTATGCTTCCTGACATTTTAACTTAAATTTTACACAAAAAATAGGCAATATTGCCTGATGATTTAATTATCATTGCCACTTGACTGCAATTCATTAGCCATACTACATAGCAAAGCCATATACTTATGCTCCTCTCCGAAGCCAAAATTCTGATAATCGATGACGATGTTGACGTTCTAAGTGCTGCAAAACTGCTTTTAAAACGACACGCTAAACTTGTCGATATTGAAAAAAATCCGCAAAAGCTTCCCTTTTTAGTCACCAACGGAACTTATGATCTGATTCTTCTGGATATGAATTTCACGCGTGATGTGAACAGCGGACGTGAGGGGTTTCATTGGCTCGACAGGATCCTGGACATCAATCCGAATATAAAGGTCATCATGATCACTGCCTATGGTGATATCGAAATGGCCATACGCGCCATTAAATCAGGCGCAACTGATTTTGTACTTAAGCCCTGGGAAAATGACAAACTGGTTGCGACGATCGAAGACGTTTTAAGAGAGAAAAAAGGCGAGAAATCAGCTTCTTCAACCGAGGAAAAAAGTGACAGCAAAAAAGAAAAAACAGCTGCTGATGCGATTATCGGACAAAGCGAATCGATGCAGCAGGTTCTGAAAACTTCTGAACGTGTGGCTGCCACGGATGCCAATGTTCTCATTCTGGGTGAGAATGGAACCGGAAAGACACAATTAGCACGCTACTTACATCTGCATTCCCAGCGTGCAGAAAAACCATTTGTCGTTGTAGACCTTGGTGCTTTAAGCGATTCACTATTTGAGAGTGAGCTTTTCGGACATGTAAAAGGTGCATTTACGGATGCAAAAGAAGACCGTGCGGGCCGCTTTGAGGAAGCTAAAGGTGGAACCATATTTCTGGATGAGATTGGCAATCTGACACTTTCACTTCAGGCGAAATTGCTGACCGTTCTTCAGGAGCGAAAAGTGACACGTGTCGGTTCGAACAAGGCAATTCCACTGGATGTCCGCCTTATTTGCGCCACCAATATGAATATTGAAAGCATGGTCGGTGATAAGTCTTTCCGTCAGGATCTGTTTTACCGCATCAATACGATAGAACTTGACCTTCCTCCACTACGCGACCGTCCGGAAGATATTGCGCCGCTTGCGGAATTCTATTTGAAGCAGTTCCGAAAAAAATACAACCGTCCGGTAACTGATATCAGCAGCGCATTAATAAAAAAAATGCAGCAATACAACTGGCCCGGGAACATCCGTGAGTTGCAGCATGCGATTGAAAGAGCGGTTATTTTATCACAGGAAAAAACGCTGCAGCCAGACGATCTCTTCCTTAAAAGTGCAGGCGGACAGCCGGCCTCAGCAACAGGTTTTGACCTGGAAGACATGGAAAAAAATATGATCATTCAGGCGCTTAAGCGTTTCAATGGCAATATAACCGATGCAGCAAGAGAATTGGGATTAAGCCGCGCCGCCTTGTATCGCCGGATGGAGAAATATGGATTATAATTGCTGCCGGCCGGGCGGCGCAAGATGCCACAGAAGTTTCGTCGTTATACATTTAGATATGCAAGCAGATCACCGGAAGCATCATAGAATACAGGAACGGACTGAGCGGCGCTGGGTTGACTGTAAAATTATGAAAAATCACTGCCACCCAGGACGTGAGAATAGTCGTCAAACGTACAGGACTGAAAGCCGACTGCCGAAAGCCTTCCTGGCATATTTTTTTGGCCATTTATAGGATAATATCAGAACTTCTCATTTCAATCCATAACCGATGATTAAGTATTGCCTGTTTATTTTTCTCCTGTTTATTACCCAGATCAGCTTTTCCCAAAATAATTCGATTCAATCGGTACCCCTAAAAAATGTCAGGTTAAGTCAGGGGTTCTGGCATCAAAGACTTGAAACAGGACGGAATGTAATGCTTCCACATGTTTTTCATCAATGCGAAGAAACCGGACGTATCGATAATTTCGCAGTAGCCGGAGGATTAAAAAAAGGCGTTTTCCAGGGTACAAGGTTTGATGATTCTGATGTGTTTAAGGTCGTTGAAGGTGCTGCCTATTCTTTGCAGAACCATTATGACCCCAAACTTGATAAATACCTGGACAGCTTAATCACCCTTTTTGCAGCAGCACAGGAACCAGACGGATACTTATACACCATACGTACAATTAATAAAGATACGACCGGATCTTATGACTGGATCGCGGGGCCGACACGCTATTCGTTCGAAAACGGCAGCCATGAACTCTACAATGTGGGGCATCTTTATGAAGCAGCCGTTGCACATTACCAGGCTACAGGCAAACGGTCATTACTGGATATCGCGACGAAAAATGCAGATCACCTCGTCAGAACGATCGGTCCTAAACCGGGACAAATGATCGTGGTGCCCGGTCATGAGGAGATTGAAATTGCGCTGGTTAAATTATACCGGACAACCGATAAAAAAGAGTACCTCGATCTTGCACGTTTCTTTGTCGATATGCGCGGAAGATCCGATAAACGACCTTTATTTTTAGACGAACACCGCCTTGGCCCGTCATATTTCCAGGATCAAAAGCCGGTGGTGAAACAAACGGAAGCCGTTGGCCACGCCGTACGTGCGCAGTATCTATACGCTGCGATTACAGACATGTTAACAATCGAAGACAACCCGGCATACAGCAATGCCATCCACAAGATCTGGGATGATGCGACTACTAAAAAACAGTATGTAACCGGGGGAGTTGGTGCGCGGGAAGACGGAGAAGCGTTTGATGCGCCCTATGTTTTGCCAAATGATAATGCCTATGCGGAAACCTGTTCTGCCATAGCCAACCTGATCTGGAATCATAAAATGTTCCTTTACACCGGTGAATCCAAATACATGGATGTATTCGAACGTGTATTATACAATGGTTTTCTGGGTGGGATGTCGGTATCCGGAAATCAGTTTTTTTATGTCAATCCAATGGCTTCAAATGGTTTGAACGACTTTGGAAGAGGAACCGGCGCCGAACGTCATGAATGGTTTGGCTGCGCCTGCTGCCCGACAAATGTTACACGGTTTTTACCGTCACTCCCTGGATATGTTTACGGAACAAAGGGCAATGAGCTTTTTGTCAACCTGTTCATGGACAGCGAATCAGAAATGAAGCTTACAGAAGCGTCTGTTAAGGTGAGTCAGAAAACCAACTATCCCTGGGATGGAAATGTAAAAATGGTAGTGACTCCTTCGAAATCATCAGCATTTCCTTTATCGATCCGGATACCGGGTTGGGCTAATGCACAGGCCATTCCCGGAGATCTTTATACATATCAGAACAAAGAGACCAAACCGGTTATGGTGACGGTCAACGGAAAAAATGTCCCGGCAAAGATTGAAAACGGGTATTTAAAGTTATCAAGAACCTGGAAGTCAGGCGATGTGGTAAATATCACTTTGGACATGCCTGTCAGGAAGGTACTTTCCAATCAGAACATCAAGAACAACAATGGTAAAGTAGCGATAGAAAGAGGCCCTGTTCTGTACTGTGCAGAAGGAAAAGACAACGATGGCAAGGCACTTTCCATTGCGATCAGCAGTGACCAGACTTTTAATCCACAATACCAGAAGGATTTTTTAGGCGGATTAACCGTTTTGAAATCATCAGGGGATAAACCAGCGACACTGATACCTTACTATGCCTGGGCGAACCGGGGGGCCAATGAAATGACGATCTGGTTTGATAATAAATAATATCAAAGGGAATATTGGAGTAAAATAATCAGAATTTGAAAGGCCAGAGTCTGATTTCACACCTGGCCTTTCGGCTTACTGATCGATGCTCTTTTTCATTTTTTCAAGATCCTTCAATTCGCCTTCCATGATCATATCCATTTCACTGTTTTTCATCATCTCATTTTCTGATGCAATTTTACACTTGAAATGCATTTTAAATGGTAAGCTTTTCCCTTTGACCACCAATTGCCCGGCCGTTTTCAGCGTTTTTCCCATATCCACCTGCACGGGAATTTCATAGATCTCAGTGCTTTTAGCCTTCACTTTAGTAACGCCTTTCATAACACCTTTGGCCAGACCCTCCTGTTTGCCCAGATCGAAAACATAACTTGCATCCTTGAATTCGATGGGAAAAGCATTGGGGTTGGTAAGCCTGAGACCTATCACTAATTCAGATTTAGAAAGCCTGAATTTTTCCATATCAAAGTCTTCCATTTCCACCTTAGGTAAACGGATAAGCGGCAGTCTTTTATCGATATCGAAGTGCAGGGTATCTTTACCTAAAAAAGGCTTTTCAAGATTAAGCGCTGCGGTCAAATGATAATCTGCACTGTCTGCGCCAGCCTCACCCTTGGCTTTACTAACACCTGCAAGCTTTTTGATGTTGATTTGCGTCGGTAAGGTCACCACCGTGCTATCGTTCGACTTCACTTCCAGCCGCTCTGCATAATCGCTTTCGATGATTCTTACACCATCAAGATCGACAGTGTAACGGAAATTCTTCGCAGTCAAACCTACCGGTAAAGGATTATGAACCAGCAATTTGAGAGACATATCCATGGAATTATCTGTAATATGTTCAATCCTGGAGATTGCAAATTCAACCCTGGGCTTTAAGCCTGAAACAGGGTTCTCGTTTTTTGATTTGTAAAAATAAAAACCTATTCCTCCGACGACGACAATGGCCAGAAAAATCAGAATCAGTGATGGTGTCTTCGAACGTCTTCTCATGGGTGTAACTTTCTAAATGATCAAGTCGTTCGGCAGACAATAATTATTCCCTCTCGAAAAAGGTAATAGAAATGCCAATTATTAAATGAAGTTAAGATGATCGATCAATTTGCAGAAAGCATTGTTGCGCTTTCCGGTCAGAACAAAAAGGGAAGTGGGGATATATCTCTTCATTAAAATTTTACAACGCTGTTAAAACATGGTTCAGCCTTCTGGTACGAATGTTTATAAGTGTGGGTAAAAATGAACACTTCAACTACTTACAATTAACTAAATATTAAACGATTAACAACATGAAAACTGCAAAAACCAAAGAATTAAAGAAAATCAATGAGGCAGATCAGGAAAAACTGAAAGAGCTTTTTATTGACGGACTAAAAGATATTTACTGGGCTGAAAAACATCTTGCGAAAGCGTTGCCGAAACTGGCAAAAGCAGCTACTTCTGAGGAATTAAAAGCAGCTTTTGAGTTACATACTACTGAAACGGAAGAGCATGCAAGCCGCCTGGAACAAATTTTCGAGATCATCGGAGAAAAGGCACAGGCTAAAAAATGTGCTGCTATGGAAGGTTTGATCGAAGAAAGCGAAGAGATCACAAAAAGTACTGAAAAAGGTACGATGGTCCGCGACTGTGGTTTGATCATGGCGGCTCAGAAAGTTGAGCACTATGAAATTGCTTCCTATGGTACGCTTCGTAATATTGCGAGAACACTTGGACATGAAGACGTTGCCACTATTCTGCAAACTACTCTTGATGAAGAAGGCGATACAGACCACAAACTGACAGACCTTGCAGAACAGTACGTGAACGAGGAAGCTGGTCAGGAATAAGCAGACTTAATAAGAAAACCGTTGGCGGAACATCACTGCCAGCGGTTTTTTATTGATAAACCACAAAAAAAGCCATTTCACCGCTTTAAAGCGGTGAAATGGCTTTTTTTTATATAATGGACTGACTTATTGAAGCTTATGCCAGATTGAGTTTTCCATGTTCGCCAGGATCACCAGGCTCGCCTGTTACAGCAGCTTTAACCAGCGAAAAGAATACGACCATTTTAGAAGATGGACTATCCCAGTAAGCAGCTTCTTCTGTTGTAACTTTCAGAATGACAAGATCCGGATCATTTTTTCCGTCAGGAAACCAAGCCTTTGAAAGAGGGCTCCACAATTCTTCTTTTTTCGCTTCGTCGTGCACGATTGAAGCCTTTCCTGCAACACTCAGATAAGTATTGTCACCCGGATGAGAATAAATTAATGTAACTGACTCCCCATTGTCCGTTTCACTTCCGATCTGTGTGTTCCGGTTGGTAAAAAACCATGCATTACCCTCGCTGTCAACATCCAGTGTCGTCATCGGACGAGATTCTATTTTGCCGTTTTCACAGGTTGTGTACATGCAAAAACGAATATCTTCAATAAGTGATTTCAGTTTTTTTACAGCCTCTTTACTTTCAAGATCCTTTTCCATGATTATTTTGATTTGGTCTGTGATGAATCGTAATTTTTCAATCAGAATAAAATAACTGTTCCAAAGTGATGAACCTGATCAGAAGAAGCTGTGCTTGATTTGGCCGCACCCATTGGCTAAGCCTTCCAGCTTTCCAGCTTGTAAGCACTATCCCAAAATACATACTCAAGGCGGGAAGCTGTGATATATGCGGCAGTCATTTTTTCTCTTGTTTCATCAGAAGCCCGTTCCGCGAGGGCATTGCAGATATCGAGAGCCTTGTTTACAGAAATTGCAAAATCTTCACCGGCATATGCATCAATCCAGTTTTGATAAGGATTGGGGCTGGCCTGGTGCGCATAAATATAATCTCCGACTTTTTTATAGATCCAAAAACATGGAAGCAGCGCCGCTACTGCAACTTCGAAGGACTCGTAAGCAGTTGCTGCAAGCAAATAGTTCGTATAAGCAAAACACCCCGGCGCCTTACCACTGTTAAAACCGATAGCATATTCCTCAAAATATCGTTCATGCAGGACCCGCTCAACAATAATTGCATTTTGAGCGAATAATAAAAAGTCAAGCAGCTCTTCGCTGGAATTCGCTTTGGTACCAGTCATAGCCAGCGCCCTGGCAAAATCGGCCAGATACAACGAATCCTGATAAATATAAAACTTGAACTTTTCGACCGGTAGTGTGCCCAGTTTCATTTCCTGATTAAATGGGTGCGCAATAATTTGCTCGTATACTGGCAAGGCTGCTTCCCAGAGATGGTCTGTAAATTTCATTTTTCGTTTTATAATGGAAGATCAGAAATTTATTACTTTCATGGCCTGAGGAGAAAATGTATGATTCAGAGGCCCGGAACCTGATCCGGTCGTGATATTTTTTCCTGCACCAATAGCTTCTGAAACATATTGTTTTGCCAGTTGTACGGATTCGGGCAGCGTATTCCCCAGTGCGGCGTAGGTTGCAATGGCTGAGGATAGCGTACATCCAGTCCCATGGACATTCTCACTTTCTATATAATCGCTTTCAAAGACATGAATTTGATTCTGATAAACCAATACATCAAAAAGCCTGGGCGCTACCAGATGCCCTCCCTTCAGCAAAACACCCTGACAGCCCCGCCAAACCATTTCTTCAGCAGCTTTGGTCATATCTTCCAGGTTTTTGATCGGCCGGCCAACCAGGATCTGGGCTTCATCCAGATTAGGCGTGATCAAAGTTGCACGAGGAAATAATTCTTTCCAGAGTGCATCAATCGTCTCGTCCTGAATGAGTTTCGCTCCACTTGTCGAAACCATAACCGGATCAAAAACCACGAACTCTGGTTTGAAGCGGTCCAGTATCCCGGCAATAATCTGTGCCGATTCGACTGTATTGATCATACCAATTTTGATGGCATCAACTTCAATGTCTTCCAATATGGCCTCCAGCTGGCTTTTTAAAAATGCCGGTGGCACGGCGTGAATGCCGCGGACGCCCTGGGTATTCTGTGCCGTTAGGGCGGTGATCGCGGAAGTACCAAAAGCACCAAGTGCAGCAATAGTTTTCAGATCCGCCTGAATCCCCGCACCTCCGCCACTATCGGACCCGGCGATGGTCAACACGGTTGGATATCTTTCCATTTATTTTTTCGTTAAGGACTTTAAATATTTCGCTGCTTCAAAGGGCGATTCTGCACTGCAAATGGCCGATATGACGGCAATACCGCTTGCTCCGTTGTTTATCGATTCTTTTACATTTCCTGCATTAACTCCCCCGATGACAACAAGCGGGTGCTTGCTATGCGCATTGACCCATTTCAGGCCATCCATTCCCCATGGCTCTTCAAGATCAGTTTTTGAAGGTGTCGCATACAAGGGACTTACGGCTAAATAAGTAAGGTCCATCATTTCCGCTTCCAGTACATTTTCTTTCTTCTCCGCAGAAAGGCCAATGATCTTGTCCGGTGGCAGCAAATCCCGGACGATCGAATAAGGCATATCACTTTGTCCTATGTGAACGCCGTCGGCATCACAGGCGAGCGCAATATCAACCCGATCATTGATAATTAACGGAACATCATAAGACGCAAGCAAGTCTTTCATCCTTTTTGCCTTATCGATAAAAGCTCTGGTCCCCAAATATTTTTCACGAAGCTGAACCATGGATACTCCGCCTTTCAGCGCCTCTTCCACAACCCAAAAAATATTTCTTCCGAGACATGCCGCTTCGTCTGTGACTAGATATAACTGCATCGCTGAAGGATTAAATTAGTATTCGCTTGATCTTACTTTCAACAGCTTTTCGAGGTCCCTTGCGTTAACATCAGCCAGAGCATCCAGAAACGCGATCTGAAACGATCCAGGCAACTGTGACTTTTCAAACGCTTTTTCTCCAGATACCCCCATGACGGCGGCTGCTGATACCGCCGCTTCAAAAGCGTCTTTCTGAACGGCGCAAAATGCTCCGGCGATTGCCGAAGCTGAACAACCCATTCCTGTCACCTTCGTCATCAGTGAGACGCCATTATCTACAAAAGCGACCTTATCTCCTCTGACGATGATATCCGTTGCACCCGACACACTCACAACGCAGCCAAACTGATTACTCAGCAATCTGGCTGCTTCCAGGCTATCTGTTGAACTGGCCGTGCTGTCAACGCCTTTTGTCCGGACATTTGAGCCTGCCAGTGCAAGAATTTCAGATCCGTTTCCCCGAATCAGTGTTGGCGATGCAGCTTGTAAAAGTTCCGACAAAACAGCGTTCCGGTATCCTGTTGCCCCTGCTCCTACAGGATCAAGTACAATAGGTTTCCCAAAGCTTTTTGCAGCGCGCATTGCCTTTTTCATACCTTCAACCCAAAGCGGAGAAAGCGTACCAATGTTTATGACAAGCGCACCGGCGATCGAAACCATGTCTTCGACCTCTTCCACGGCATGCGCCATCACCGGTGATGCACCCACCGCCAGGAGTGCGTTGGCAGTATAGTTCATCACAACAAAATTGGTGATGTTATGGATCAGAGGGTTTTTTGCTCTCAGTTCAGTAAGATTTGCAGCGATACTGGATTTCATTTTTTCGGGATTTGAAATAAAACAAACCGAATTGGCGCCAGGCAGCGGTTCCCGAAAAGAGATAACAGAAAGAAATTCTGTATAAACGCTTTTTCCTACGACAGTACGAACTGTTTCAGGTTCAAAGGGTATTTCTCAGTCCAAATCGGGACACCCCTAAAGCCATTCTTAACTGCGAATGTAGTAGTTTTGGTTATTATTAAAAACAGAAAGTTTTTTATTAATTGCTTTCGTTATTCTTACTGACTCACATTTATTTTTTCTTTTACAACCAATGATTAAAGCGGCAATATTTGACATGGACGGATTGCTTATCGATTCAGAACCGATCTGGACAGAAGCAGCTACGGAAGTGATGCAAAAGGTAAACTTCAAACTGACCCATGATCTAAAACTTCAGACTACTGGCTTGTCCATAAAACTATTTCTTGAATTTTGTTACCGCATTCAGCCATGGAACACGCCGGGACGAGATGAGCTTGAACATGAGATATTAACTATCGCAACAAGAAATATCATCGCACACGCAAAGCCGATGCCTGGTGCTCTTGATCTGGTTAAGAATCTCTACCATGAAAAAATAAAACTTGCCGTAGCTTCTGCATCGCACATGGAGCTGATTGAAGCAGTTTTGAAACGTCTTCAAATTATTGATTATTTCGAAACATGGCATTCGGGGGAACTGGAAGAACATACAAAACCACATCCGGCCGTTTATATTTCTACCGCAGCCAAGCTTGGGATCCCACCGCATGAGTGTATTGCTTTTGAGGATTCCTTCACAGGATTGCGCTCGGCACATGCAGCCAAAATGATTACAATATGCGTTCCGAACCCTGAGGTTTACAATGATCCGAAATTTGATCTGGCACATTATAAGCTCAGATCACTCGAAGAATTTGATATTCTGGCTGTTGGTGTTTAATAATAAATACGATATTCGTTTTTCAGGAAAACCGCCAAATGATTTCCTGGAAGTTCACTTACTGCAAAGCTCCCAAAAATGACCGGTTTACGCCATTTCAGTATCATGATCGCCGTGAGGATTGTTATCGTTGTCCTCACGATAATTGGTCTGTTCTGGCTCACCAATTATCATACAAACGTAGGTTTGATCTGTATTCTTGGCTCTCTTATTGTTTTTATACAGGCAGCCTCGCTTTACAACTATGTAACCAAAGTAAACCGAAAGTTGATTTACTTTCTGGAGTCTGTCCGTTACTCTGATTTTACGATCAATTTCCGGGCGGACAATACTATGGGTGCCACTTTCCGTGAGCTTAACCAACAGTTCAACGAGGTGCTGCAGGCATTCCGGCAGGCAAGAGCCGAAAAAGAAGCAAGTCTGCAGTACCTTAATACGATCGTCCAGCACATTGGTACAGGACTGATCACTTTTGATGGTACCGGCCAGGTAAACATCATCAACAGTGCGGCGCTGAGGATGCTGGGGATTTACCGGCTGCATAATTTGAGTGAGCTTGCCGACAAACACCCGAGGTTATATGAACTGCTCGCTGATCTTAACTCGGGAGTCCGGGAGCTTTACCGTACGCCTTCTGATCAGCCCCTTGCACTGCAGGGAGCCGCAATCCAGATGCATGGAAAATGGGTACGTATCGTCGTTTTACAAAATATTCAGACCGAACTCCAACAACAGGAGGTTGAATCATGGCAGAATCTGACTCGGGTTCTGCGACATGAGATCATGAACTCCATGACACCGATCGTTTCGCTGGTCGGAACGATGCGGTTGATTGTCAACGAAGATATCGAAAAAAGCACGACCAATCAGGAAGCAGTTGGTGACTTGAAAGAAGCGCTGCAAACACTTGAAAAACGAAGTAAGGGTATGATGCAGTTTGTAAACGCTTACCGCGATTTCACAACATTACCTAAACCAAATTTTGCAAGCTTGAACGTCAAAGAGTTATTACACGAGGTAATTCAGCTTATGCAGACCGACCTGACGGCTGTTGGCGTTTTGTGGCAGGTACATGTGAAGCCAGAAACATTGACCGTGAAAGCTGACAGCAGCCAGATTCAGCAGGTTTTAATTAATCTGATCAAAAATGCTTCGGAATCATTCTCTGCACAAACCAACCGAATGATCCTGATCAACGCTTATGTGACCGACAGCCTTACGATCATTGAAGTCGAAGACAATGGTGACGGCATTGAACCCGAAGCACTTGATAACATTTTCATTCCTTTTTACACGACAAAAAAAACAGGTTCAGGAATTGGTTTAAGTCTATCCCGTCAGATTCTTCAGCAGCATGGGGGACAATTAAACGTTCGCTCAGATGTCGGGAAAGGGACCGTTTTTTCATTGGTCATTTGAAATTACAGAAAAAGTATAAATTTCCGGGCAGCGCTCCTTACTCCCGTGCTTACATCAACTGAGCAATCTGACGCACAGCTATATATCAGGGTTGTTCAGTATGAAAAACAGACAGAGGTGAACAAACTTCCACTGTATCGCGAAGAGGGATAAATATTTTTGTTATCTGAACATATTTTTATACTATTCCTTTAATCAATGACGTTAAATTCTGTCCTTTGAAAGTAAAAAAAGGGATTAAACTTAGCGGGTAACTCAGCAACCATCCCTGTCAATTTCTGAACTTATGTAAAAACGAAATACGATGATGAGATTTTACTATTTACTTTTCACAAGCGCCGTATTATTAGCTTGTCAAAAATCGTCCGTTGATAAAAAGGAAGAAGGGCTGATACGTTATAAAGAATCGCTTACGCTTCAGGACATTCCTCGGGCAACGCTGACTTTTTTTGACGTATCGGACAGCCGCTGCCCGGAAGGTGTTCAATGTATTGTGGCCGGAAGCGCCAACGTAGATCTTGCCCTGGATGGCGTAACGACGGAAGGAAGAATCACCAAACATGTCAAAATGTGTATCGGCGACTGTTCTAATTTTCTAGCGGATACCGTTCGTGAAAATTTTGCAGGGTATCATTACCGGTTTATTTTAAAAGCAGTGAATCCGCTGCCCAGAAAAGATGAAGAGCAAACCAAAACGCAATACAATATCTCAATTGATATCAAAACTGAGCCATAAAATAGGCGTTGCCTGTGCTTAAACACTGACAACGCCCATCTCCCAGCTTGCCTTATTTGTCTTCTTAATCAATCCTCATTGCCGGCAAGTTTGCTTTTACGGTAACCATAACTGAAATAAATCACAAGCCCGATAGCTAGCCAGATAACGAAAATAAACCAGTTGGATGCTCCCAGTTCGGTCATCAGATAGAGATTGGTAAGTATACCCGCAACTGGCAGAATGGAAAAGTTATATTGATAACTCATCACCGATAAGACGATCCAGGAAATCCAGAAAATAACAGTCAGCAACTTGTGTTCAAAGATATCAGCAGCACTTAAAGCTTTCCATTCGTCAAAAACACCCTGTCCGTAGAAAACCAGACCGGCTATAGCCGCAAGGAGACCAAAGCCTACAAGATATTTACCATTCAGGTAAGGCACTCTGAATTTAGATCGCTCAGAAATCCCCGAATGGTCCAAATATAAAACGCCACCACAGACAAGAATAAAAGCAAAGAAGGTACCAACGCTGGTGAGATCAACGAAAAAATCCATTTTGAAAAACAGGGCAGGAATACCAACTACCAAGCCTGTAACTATTGTCGCAAAAGATGGCGTATGGTATTTTGGGTGGATCTTGGAAAACTTTTTCCACAACAGACCATCACGGCTCATCGTCATCCAGATTCTCGGCTGCCCAAGCTGATAAACAAGTAATGCACTGGTAATGGCGATTACTGAGCTCACCGAAATTAAACCTGCCATGAAATCCAGACCTATGTTCTGAAAAACAAAAGCCAGCGGATCACTCACATTCAGCTCTTTGTAATTGACCATACCGGTCAGTACGAGCGTAATAAGCACATACAAAACAGTACAGATCATCAGGCAGTATATCATCGCTTTGGGCATATCCCGCTGTGGATCTTTACATTCCTCTGCCGTTGTAGATATTGAGTCAAAACCTATAAACGCAAAGAAAACCGCTGCGACGCCGCTCAATACGCCTTTTACGCCGTTTGGAGCGAAAGGGGTCCAGTTTTCAGGTTTTACATAAAAAGCACCTGCAAAGATTACCAGCAGCACCACGCTGATTTTAAGGATCACCATAATGTTACTGGCTGTCCGGGATTCGCGGATCCCGATGTATACAAGACTTGTCACCAAAGCGGTGATCAATCCTGCGGGAAGATCAAGAATCAAACGAAAACCACCCACAACAGGTGCGATATCGTAGGCATGGGCGGCCAATTTTTCAGCGGCGCTCAGAGAGCCGATTCCGCTGGTCTGAAGTTTTGCGAAAGCTTCCGCGGCCGAACCGGGGTCAATGGTCAGATATCCGGGAATGACTATCCCGAACCCTTCCAGCATGCTGACAAAATACTTTGACCATGAGATGGCCACCACCATATTCGAAACAGCATATTCGAGGATCAGCGCCCAGCCTATGATCCAGGCAAACAATTCACCAAAAGCCACGTAAGCATACGTATAGGCGCTTCCCGAAACAGGGACGGTACTGGCAAACTGTGCATAAGAAAGGGCTGTAAAAACGCAGGCTATGGCCGTAAAGACAAATAAAAGGGATACTGCCGGCCCACCATTGAAACTTGCCAAACCGATCGTACTGAAAATTCCCGCCCCTACTATGGCAGCGATTCCCAGAGAAACCAGGTCGCGTACACCCAAGATTTTGGCCAGACCGCCACTTTCATTCGCATGTGCATCTATCAATATCTGATCAACTGTCTTTTTACGAAATAGGGAGGCGTTTTTTTTCATTCGGTGTTAAGATTATGTCGAGTTTTTTAGTTCGTAGGAGCGAAAATAAGGATATTCCCAAATCATCATGTTATATACCCAAAATTTGTTGATTTAATCATCCTATTTCCAGGGATAATTCCTTGTTTTTACATCTCTGGTATTCTAAATAAGCGCATATTATTCCAAATCTTCATTTCAGTATTAAATCATGGTATTTCCATGTTCTCATAATCACATTTTCCGTTTATATTTACGCTTACTACTTTCTGGCCCTGATGATATCGTCGTTATGAAATGTGCTTTGATTTCGCCCTTTGTATTTTCCATGTTTCTCAACAGTACGCTGGCGCAAACCGTTGAGTCTTATTCCACGGCGCAGGCACATTCGCATAATGACAGCAGGCAGGTCCGTCCTTTTACAGAAGCCTATGATCAGCAGTTCGGATCTATTGAAACCGACGTATTCCTTAAAAAAGGAGCTCTCTATGCTGTCAATCACGAAGTCGATGCAACCACCGACAGGTCATTGTCGAAATTATATCTTTTGCCTGTGTCGCGGGAGCTCGAAAAAAACAACGGCATGATCTACATTCAGAACGACGTATACCTTCAGCTGATTTTTGATCTGATCACGCCAGCTTCTGAGACTATGCCGGTACTGATTAAAGAACTCGAAAAATTCAAGAACCTGACTGAACAGGATTGCACAGTAAAGATCGTGATCTCCGGCAATATTCCTGCACCTGAATTATTCGATAAATATCCCGACTATATCAAATTTGAAGGAAGCCCTGATGTGAATTATACACCGGCACAGCTTGAGCGTGTCGCGCTTATAGGTCAATCGTTACAAAAGTATACGGCCTGGAACGGGGAAGGACCTTTATCCAAAAATGATAAAAAATCAATTTCAAAAGTTGTTCAGAAAGCGCACGAACTTGGAAAAAAAATCCGTTTCCGCGATGTGCCCGACAACATCAATACCTGGAAAACAATGATGGCCCTGCAGGTCGACTATCTGGACACCGGGAAAGTAATACAAATGGGAGATTATCTGCGTACCGCACCACGCTGAACATAATTTCTGCCGCAATAGATTGACTGAAGATTTTGCCTTTGCCTTTCAAATTCTACCTAACTTCATTCTTGCATGTCGACAGACCAGGTTGTTGCGCTTAAAAAAGTTTTGAAACCCATTCACTTGTGGGCCATTGCGGTAGGGCTCGTTATTTCCGGAGAATATTTTGGCTGGAATTACGGTTGGGGCGTGTCAGGAACCATCGGCTTTTTGATTGCCACCCTGTTTGTTACCGTCATGTATGTAACCTTCATTTTTAGCTTCACTGAACTTACCACCTCCATTCCACAGGCAGGCGGACCATTTGCTTATGCGCACCGTGCATTCGGCTGGTGGGGGGGACTGATAGCTGGTTATGCCACGCTGGTCGAATTTCTGATCGCTCCGCCCGCCATCGCTTTCGCGCTCGGGAGTTACACTCATTTTCTCTATCCTTCTGTTACCGTCCTGCAGACTGCTTTTGCCTGTTACGTCATTTTTATTGGCATTAATATGCTGGGAATTAAGGAATCAGCTACATTTTCGCTCGTCGTGACACTGCTGGCCGTCGGTGAACTACTGTTGTATGTTGGTATTATAGCGCCCGGTTTTTCTTATGAAACCTTTGTAACCGACCCGATGCCTTTTGGCTGGTCAGGGGTTTTTGCTGCATTGCCATTTGCGATCTGGTTCTATCTGGCCATCGAAGGTGTAGCCATGGTTGCAGAAGAAGTTGAAGATCCTAAACGTACGATTTCCAAGGGATACATACTTGGCATTCTGACACTGGTCATCCTTGCGCTGGCGGTGATGATATTTACAGGCGGCATAGCACACTGGAAATTATTAAGCACCATTGATTACCCGCTTCCGGCTGCTTTAGGTATTGTTTTGGGACGAGACAACAGCTGGACACAGCTTTTTGCCAGTTTGGGCCTGTTTGGATTAATCGCGTCTTTTCACGGAACAATCATCGGTTATTCCAGGCAGATATTCGCACTGGCCAGAAGCGGTTACCTGCCGTCGTTTCTTGGGCAGGTGAATGCTCGTTTTCAAACGCCGCATTGGGCATTACTTACCGGTGGCATGATTGGTTGTCTGGCACTGAGCTTAGGAACAACGGATCAGGTGATCATTCTGGCAGCACTTGGCGCAGTTGTTATGTATATTATAAGCATGGCGGCGCTTTTTGCTTTGAGAAAAAAAGAACCTGAACTGGAACGTCCTTTTATTGTTCCGGCCTATCCATATTTCCCGCTGATTGCTCTGATCATATCAATTGTTTGTCTGATTGCGATCGTCTGGTACAACCTGATGCTCAGTCTTTGGTTTTTTGCCGGACTTTTGCTGCTCACAGTCGTATTCGTCGGCACAGGAAGGCATAAAATACTGGATTGACACACAGCTGACCATATACCTAATTTAACTTTGCCAGTCGTTGAAAAAAGACAAAACGGTTTATTTGGTAGACGATGATGAAGATGATCTTTTTCTATTAAGACAGGCTCTTGAAAGTGTACTTCCGGACATATGCATTACGGAAATAACCGACGGCAGGCAATTGATCGAGCTCGTCGGCAAACAGGATATTTTGCAAAATCCTGCACTGATCCTGATGGATATGAACATGCAGCACATGGATGGCATCGAGGCGGTCTGCCATCTGAAGGCCAATCCAAGGACGCATAATATCCCGGTCGTCATGATTTCGACCTCAAACGACGAACGTCTTATCCGCGGTGCGTATCATGAAGGCGTCAGTGCGTTTATGATCAAACCCGAATCTCAGTCGGAATACAAAAACATTGCTGAAGCCATAAGCGTATGTTTTTTGAAGAAACTTTCGAACCAGGAAGAGTTGACAGTACTCACCAGCTTTAAAGACAAAAGTGTTTTGATCGTTGAATGCGATGATTCAAAATGGGCATACACTGAACAAGCTTTCAAAAAGGATTTACCGGATCTGCATATCATCCGGACCTGCAACAGAAACGACACTCTGGATTTTTTAACTGATGAATGGTTTAACCTGCCCAAACCACCTGAACTGATTATTTTCGATCTTTATTTGCCCACACGCCAGGAAGGGCTCGGTTTGCTAGACTCGATACGTTACTTTTTCCTGTTTCACAGTCTTCCCTTTGTTCCCATTGTTATCCTGAGCCATTCCGACCATATAGAAGATATCAACCTGTCTTATGAGCACAATGCGAATGCGTTTATAACCAAATCACAGGATTTTAACCAGTCTCTCTCCGGTTTCAGAAAACTCTGTCATTTCTGGTGTAACCTGATTGCCGTTCCGAAGTCATATTAAAAGGATTGATAAATCACTACCTGGTTTTAAGTTCAACCACCACAGGCAGATGATCCGATGCATATTGTTCGTCGATAACGCTGGTTGATAAGCTTTGCACCTTGTCGTCGTTTTTATAAAAAACGAAATCAATCGCGCGGTCAGGCTTACTAACGGGAATTGTAAAAGCGCATGTTTTACAGCTTCTCGTGTAATTTTGATCGAGGTATTGAATTACCTTGCTTTCGGGAACGGCATTAAAATCGCCGCCAATAATGACAGGCCACTGAGACGATTCAAAATGTTTGACGATAAGTTCCGCCTGTGTCAACCGGTTTTGCTCTTTCAGATCCAGGTGCGTGCTGGCAAAAACGATCTTTTTTCCTTTAGATATCTCAACGGTAATGGCAGCGATCGTTCTCGTTTCCCCTTTGATGACAGGATCAACCGGCAAAATAAATCTTGTTGAATCAAGAATAGGAAATCTGGACAGCACAGCAACGCCATAATCACCGCCCTGGTGGTCAATTGCTTTTGAAAAAAAATAATTCATGCCTGTCCGTTTGGCCAACTCCTTCGCCTGATTCATTCCTTTGCCTGATCGTTCCGTATTGACATCCACTTCCTGCAAGGCCACAAAATCCGGGTTTTCCTTTCTGATCACTTTCGCGATGGCATCAAGATCAATCTTATCACCGGCAGACGGCGGGTTGCAGTGATGAATATTATAAGTCATCACTTTAATTTTTTGTCCCTTTTCCGGGTGTATGTCAACGACAGCCCCGCTCGACAAAGCAGTTGTGAGCAGGAAAAAAAAGAGTGTTCGGGTCAGCATTTTCATAGTATCAGTTTTATATTCGTTTACTTTCCTGCCTTTTTTGCCAGTAAAAATTTTCCAACGACTTCGCCGTCATCCCGAACCATCCTTAGATCAAGTTCCTTTTTTGTTACCCTGACTTTGATCAGCGTCCTGTTTCCTTCGATTGGCCCTCCGCCGATCACAATAGGATAATTATGAGTAGTATCTGGCTCGTGCGTCATGTACCTGTGCGTATGTCCGGAAATCTGGATATCGATTTTCGCCTTGTTTAAAATAGGCCCAAAAACCTGCTGGCAATGAAGTGTCCCGTGCCAGTCACCGGAATGGTATGGTGAAATGTGAATAAGTACAATCCGAAAATCTGCTTTCTTAAACTCTTCACCAGCCACTTCCTTTTCGAGCCACCTTGCCTGTATTTCGCGGTACCGGTCAAAGGCCGCCAAGCCGCCATATTCAACGCTGTCATCTTTTTTATCTTCGCCCGAATCCAGTATGACGAATCTTACCGGACCTCTGGTAAAGGCATAATAATATCTGTTATCCGGATACGCAAAATAGTCAGGAATGTGCCGCGAAAAACTACCTCTGCATTCGTGATTTCCCTGGGTTAATATAAAAGGGAATTCATTTGAAAAAATATCCGTTGTCGGTTTGATCAGATGGTCTATCAGCTGCTGTTCCTCAGTTACCCAATCAAAGCAGTCACCATTGAATACAACAAAATCATAGTCCCGCACATTGCCCGTATACCCATGGCGATACAACAACTGCGGAACAATTTGAGGCCGGTCGTGGATATCATTAAAAACGACAAACTTTACTTCCTCTTCATTTAAAGAAGGCGTTTTAAAGCTCAGCATCCCACTGCTGATCGTTTCTCCAAATTCGACTTTGGAACCTTTAAATCCGGTTATCTCAGTTGAAACAATCTTGTATTTATGGCTTAGTCCCGGCTTTAGGCCATGAAGTGTTATTTTATGGATACGGTTATTAGCTTCAATCAGTCCATTGTTATATGCAAAAGCCTTATTAATCGCATAATTGCCCTCTCCATATTCTACCCAGCTAAAACAATTTTTACTGGTAATCCACATGACCGTAACTTCATCAGATCTCATGTTCTGAAGATAGGGACCGGCCATAAATTGATTCTTTTCCTCTGTATTTTCAGCCAACGCAGAAGTGCCGGGAACCAGACTCAGTGCCCCGATTTGTGACATTTTTTCAAGAAAAGATCTTCTGTCTGAAAACATGGTGTTAGCGTTTAGGAATAACGATTCCGGTGAAATCAAAAAGCTGATGCATGAAATTTATGAAAGAAGAATGCCTGATCTGAAATTTTCAAACGCAGGCATTCTTTGTTTACCAGCCTACCAGTTCGGATTCTGCGTGAGTTTAGGATTTAATAAAAGCTCCTGCGTAGGGATGGGGTACAGATAATCCCTGGCTTCATTAAATTTTTTATTGATATGCCCATTGACGACGATGTTTCCTCCCTTATTTCCATTTTCCAACAAGATCTCACTGCCCAGTTTGAGGATCTGAGCGCCGGTCGCCACAGGCTTTTCGCCTTCATAGATAATAAGGTCAACTTTCCCGTTCTTGTCGAGGTCGTAACTACCGGCACCTGGAAAATACATTCCTTTATACGTCCTGGTCAACAACTGCCCTTCTTTCCAACGGATTATATCATCCCATCGAAAGTAGTTTTCCATAACGAGTTCCACGCGTCTTTCCCGGCGAATTTCCAGGATCACGCCCGCGTTGCTCCCGCTTAACTGGGCGTATTGCTGCGCCTGATAAGGATCAGGGTTTTTATTGGCGTCTGCCAGATTGATATTTGGCATACCAACCCGGTCACGGATCAGCTTGACAGATCTGTCCAGATCATCCTGCGTCAGAGTTCCTCTTTCGGCTTTCGCCTCAGCATAATTTAACAGTGCTTCGGCATACCGAAAAATAGGCATATCGGTTATATCCTTATTGAATGTGTCCCATTTGGTGCCCGATACGAATTTGATCAGCTGATATCCGGTCACGGTTGCGCCGAATTCAGGAACAAGCTGGACGTTCTCTCCGATCCTGGTATAGCCAGGGGTCCGAATGGTTTGTGCAAGACGCGGATCCCGGTTCCGTACCTCATCAAAGAACTGCATCGTTTCAAAACCCTTCACGTCTGTAAAACGCGAACCATCTGCCATCAGATAACTATTTACAAGCCGTTTTTCCAAACCGGGCTTTCCATAAGAAGCCGTCATCGTGTAGTAATTGAGATTATGATAAACCTGTAGTTCATCACTAAAGTCCCGGGCAAGAATTACTTCATCAGCAATAGCGTTATCCGACGAGAAAAGTTTAAGATAGGCCGTCGACGGTGTCGCTTTGTATATGGTGTATCCGCTGTTTTTCATCAGGTCTTCGGAGGCCAATATGGCAGCATCCAGAAACTTATCAGAACCAGACAATTTAAACTCCGGATGGTACTTCCGGAAAGTGCCTTCGTATAGGCCGATCCTGGATTTAAGTGCCAGTGCTGTCCACTTGGTTATTGTACTGACCTGGCGCCCTCCGTCAAGATTGGCGATCGCATAATCAAGATCTGCCATCACCGAATCCATGACCGCGGCACGGGGGTCCCGAGCTTTGGTCAGCGCGTCTGCATCTTTTTCCTCAATAGGCTGCGAATACCAGGGTACATCTCCAAAACGTTTTACCATACCAAAGTAAAAATAAGCTCGGAAGAAGCGGGCCAGGCCGTTGTATTTTGCTACGGCTTTTGGATCCGGACATTTTCCGGAGTTTGCCAGAAAATAATTAATGTTTCGTAACGTTGACCAGCTCCATCCTCCCCCGCTTGTGGGGACTACCCGTGTTCCCTGCAGTTCGTCACGGAGACTATTTTTGACAACGTTATCCACATCTTCATTATACACGTCCTCTGCGGACGGAAGTGCATTATAAAATGAATTGGTATAAAGCAGCAGATCATTTTCCGTGTTAAAAAATGTTTCCGGAGAAATGGCATCCAGAGGAAGCTGATCAAGGTCGCACGCTGCCAGACCGAATGTAATAGCTATGATTAAAACTAGTTTTTTCATAATGATATCTTATAAATTTCCGGTTAGAAATTGAGATTCAGACCAACAGAGAAAGTTTTGGACAGCGGATAGGTCCTTCCATTGGTACCATCTCCGTCGAATTGTTCAGGATCAATATATTTCGATCTCAGCGGGGTGTAAGTCAGCAAATTCTCGCCGCTCACGTAAATTCTGGCTTTCGGAATTTTTATTTTCCTTGTGATTGATTCGGGGAAAGTATAACCGATCACCACATTTTTCAGACGCAGATAACCGACGTTCTGGATATATTTATCATTAGGAGCATTCAAATCTCCACCGCCATTGAGCGCTGTGTAACCTCTGAGCACGGGGAAATATGCATCTGGATTTTCGGGAGTCCAAACGTCGTTTTCAAAATCTTTTGGTATAAAGGAATAATACGGGCGTGAATAAGGCCCCCAGAATTTATCTGCATTGTTTCCCGGGTACCAGTTTCTGCGCAGGATCCCCTGCGTCAAAGTCGACAAATCGAAGCCATTCCAGGATGCCCCCAGATTTAGTCCATAACGGAAACGTGCCCTGTTGTTACCAATTATCTTTAAATCTCCGTGATCTGAAAGCGTATTTGCACCCTGGTCAATTTTCCCGCTTCCGTCCGCATCAACAAACCGGATATCACCAGCCTGCAGTTTACTCCAGTCTCCCGGCGCACTGAGGCGCTGTTTATTCACGAGCGACTGGTCAACCGTGTAGGCCTGCGCTTCTTCATTTGTTTTAAAATAACCGTCCAGAGAATATCCCCACATATCTCCTATCGTTTGTCCCTCATAGTAGCTGGACAAGATTTTGTTGGGGTTATCATATTTGGTAATTTTTGATTTTGTATCGGAAATGATGAACGATGCGTTGTATGCCAATACTTTTCCGCCTGCTTTGACCTGGTCGTGCCAGGCGATTGAAAGCTCGAAACCTCTTGTCTGCAAATCGCCAGCATTTTGCGTTGGGACCGGTGCTCCATAAACAGAAGGGAAAACTTTGCCGGGAATCAGCATATCAGTAGTCTTGCGGATATAACCGTCAAATGCCAGATTCAATCTGTTTTTGAGCAAGTCAACATCCAGACCAATGTTTGAAGTTGTCGCTTTTTCCCAGGTCAGATTAGGGGAAATCGGATTGGGGCTATCAACATAAGATAGCTTCTGTCCATTGTTGATCCAGGTCGACTGAGCCGTTGGCATAATCGAGATGTAGGGGTAGAAACTAGCAGAGCTCGTATTGGAAGGCAGCTGATTTCCAAGTGTTCCATAAGACGCGCGGATTTTTACATTATTAAAAACATCACGCGCCGACTCGAAAAATTTCTCTTCGCTCACCCGCCAGCCTGCGGAGATAGAGGGAAAGAAACCATACCTTCTGCCCGTGCCGAACCTGGAAGTTCCATCATACCGGCCATTGACCTCCAGCAGATATTTCCCTAAATAATCATAATTGAGCCGAAAGAATGCTCCAAACAATTCATACTGATAAGAATCTCCCGTTGCCAGCTGTTCCCCGGTTCCGAGATCCAGGTCATTCAGGCTTTCAGAAAGCAGATTTTTCCTGGCTCCAAAAAGGCGCTGATGTTTTTTCGTTTCGTAGTTGATACCCGCTGTGGCGCCAAGATAGTGTTTCCCAAAGCTGTGATTAAACGAAGAAAACACATTCACGACATTTGTCGGGTCAAACCAGAAGGTTTTTCTAAGCTGATCTGTATTGTAGTTAGGAACAGTCGTTAATATGCCAGGCTGAATTGAATATTGTGCAACCGCAGAACGGTACCAGTCATCTGCGATATAAAACGAATACGAGTGATTGGCGACGAGATTCCATGTCTTGGTAAAATCAATAGTCAGAGAGTTTATCGTCGTAAGCTCATGCGCTTTCTTCTCTCCGCCTGCAACCCCTTTTAAAAGATTTGCATACAATCCGTCTCCGATAGAATAATTGTTTTTCAGGGTGTTATAAGTTGCCGACCCATCCGGATTTCTCGGTGCGTAGATAGGAAGTGCATGAACCGTAATACCAACAAAGTTTTCATTGGCACCTCCTTCCAACCCCGGATATTTATACTTCGAATCGAAGTACTGTGTATTGTTGCTTACCTTAAGCCATGGAGTGAGCTGAGCGTTTACCTTGGTTCGTAAAGTATAAGAATTGAATTTATCTGTATTGATCTTCATAATGCCGTCTTTTGAGAAGGCAGATCCGGAAAGGAAATAGTTAATTTTCTCTGTTCCTCCCGACAGGTTCAGATTATGCTGCTGGGAAGGCTCCGTCATGGTGAACATAGTATCCCACCAGTTATAACTTCCGTAGTAATTATAAATATCCTTCCCGTTCACATTTTTGACAACTGTCCATGGACGTGCCGGGTTTTCAGTTTTGTCATAACGGCGTGCTTCCAGTTCCTTATAATCCTCATCCGAATAACGTGTATAAGTATTTCCAGTCGCTCTTTTAAAAGCTTCGTCATTCAGCATGGTATACTCATAGCCGTTGGTGAGAAAATCAGTACTGACTGTCGGAGAAGACCAGCCAAAATTATTACTGTAAGAAATGCTTGTCTTGCCGCTCTTTGCTGTTTTCGTTGTTACAAGAATGACACCAAAAGCGCCGCGTGCACCATAGATCGCCGATGCCGCAGCATCTTTTAGTACAGACACAGATTCCACATCGCCCGGATTAATACGGTTGATATCACCTGGAATCCCATCGATCAGAACAAGCGGGCCGCCTCCGTTGATCGACGTTTCTCCACGAACATTCAGGTTACCTCCCTGCCCGGGACGGCCCGTTGAAAATGTAATGTTCAGGTTGGGTATCATGCCCTGAAGAATCTGGGACATATTATTAAGCGGCCTGTTTTCAAGATCTTTTGCCTGAATCTGGCTTACGGCTCCGGTGAGGTTAACTTTTTTCTGGACACCATAACCAACAACCACAAGCTCATTGAGCGCCTTTGTATCAGCCAATAAGGTAACATCCACGACCGAACTGCTTCCTACCGGGACCTCCTGAGATACGTACCCGACAAAACTAAAAACCAGAATACTTTCTGTCGTTGGGACAGCGAGTTCAAAGGCGCCGTTGTTATCCGTTGTTGTGCCGGTAGCTCCGCCTTTGACAATTACGCTCACACCTGGCAATGTACCGTTATCATCTGCCGCTTTAACCGTTCCACGGATACGGATTTCCCGGTTAGTCATGTACGCCTGCAGTTTATTTTCCAGACCGGAAATAACGGCTTCTTCTTTTAAGTTCCGCTCTCTAGCCAGTACGATCTGTTCATTAATCACCTTATAATGAATTCCCCGCGGCATAAGCAGCTGATCCAGAACCTTGGAAAGTTTCTGATTTTTTACGTCGATGGTTACAAATTCTTTAAGAGGGACACGGCTGCTGTAAACAAACTTGATATTTGTTTTATCCTGGATTTGTTCGAGCACCTCATTGAGCCTGACGTTGCTTATCCGGAGTGTGACATCTTTACTCAAAACGGATTGTGCCGAAAGTTCAGCGGCATAACTGATGCTTGCAAGTAAAACGGTGAATATCCATTGTAGCAATCCGATGCGCATTATTTTTTGCCAGTGTATGGGCTTGTTACGTACTGAATTTTGCATAATTTTGATTTGTCTTGATGGTTTAAGCACTGTTTGGATACATGAGCCTATTGTTTCGGTGGTACGATTCAACATAGGCCATAAGCTTGCTCCGGGGGTGGTGGTACACTCCCGGTTTTTTTTCAGGGTGGGATCAGGAAGAAGTTTTTCATATCAGATTAAGGTTAACTTATATTTTATCAGTCTTTGCATGGCAATCCGTCGATTGTTATTGTATTACCTGAGATCGTGTAGCTGGCTTCAAGTGTCGTACAAAGCATTTCCATGATGCCAGGCAGAGGCTGATTTTCAAAATCACCGCTGACGCGGCATGATGCCAGACCAGGGTTGGTCATTTTTATGTTGATGTTAAAACGCTTTTCAAGCTGAGCAACAACATGGTTTAAAGGAGTCTGATCAAAAGCTACAGATACCGGTTCGTATATTTCCTTTTTGGTTTGCGGCACAACGGACGAGGAAACGAGCTTTCTGGTTCCGGTTTCAAAAAAAGCCTCTTGCTTTGGCATCAGCACGACCAGTTGCTGCTTTTGTTCCTTGTCCGGAGCCGAAACCTCTACCCTACCGGTGACAACTGAAACCTGGAAGACCTTTTGTTCAGATGGTGCTTTTACATTGAAGCTAGTACCCAAAACCTTTATTACCATTTCACCGCTCTGAATTGAAAAAGGTCGTTTTTTATCCTTGGTAATGTCAAAAAATCCTTCTCCCGTAAACGTTACAAGCCGCCGGTCAGGATAAAATGTTTTTGGATATCGGATTGAAGATTGGGAATGCATCCATACAGTACTGCCATCCGGCAGCTGATGTCTGATAACCCGCGGCTGCTCATTTATAAACGTGATGATATTTGCTGTGCCGTACTGCTCGATCTGATTCGAAACAGACAGTTCCTTTTTATTGCTAATGTGATAAGTAAAATAAATGCCCAGAATGAGCAGAACGGAAGCTGCAAGCCAGGTGATCCAGCCTAACGGAAACTTTTTGACCTCCCGTTCCTTTTCCATACGCAACTGATCCTGAATAGCAGAAAAAGTCTCATTTTGAAGCCGGGTCTGCTCTTTTTCTGGTAGGGATGCCAGGAAATCCTGATTTCCGCCAAGGGAAGCAAACCAACTTTCGACCAGTTCGCGCTCTTGCTCGGTGCACAGGTTATTAAGATATTTATCAAGCAGTTGGGGAGAAATATTTTCCGGCATCATGTCTTAGCGAATGTTGTTATTCCTAAGTCGCACGCCGAAGAGATAACCCTTAGCTGATACTAAAAAACTTTAGAGAAGACTGACAAGAATGAGCGCATAGGCAAAATGTTCTTTAAGGTATTCCTTTAAAACCCGGAGTGCCTTTGTAATATGCTGCTCCACGGTTTTTTCAGAAATAGATAATTCAAGGGCAATCTCCTTATTCGTGTGTCCCTTTCTGCTCAGAACAAAAACTTCTTTACATTTCGGAGGGAGCAGATGAAGACCTTCTTCATAACGAATCTGAAGATCAGAGGTAAGCGTATCCTGATCGGTCAGGGCGACCGAACTTTCGTTTCGAGCCTCCCACCGCTCGTAGTGCAGTTTTCGGGTATACTCTTTTCGGAAATATGAAATAATCAGATTCTTGACAGCGGAAAATAAATAAGACCTCCATGAATTAACCGTATTCCGGTGCCTTTGCTGCCAGATACTTACAAACAATTCCTGAACAATTTCCTGTGCGGCAAACTGGTCGTTGACTTTGCTGTATGTATAATTAAACAGCATCCGGAAATAACGATCATACAACATCGTGAACGCGGACTCATCGTTGTCGTCCTGAATACGTGCTAAAATTTGTTCGTCGGAATAGGCAAAGTTTGCTGTTTTCATAACCTGAATCCCTAAGTCCGTTGATGTACTATACTTTTTTTCGCAAAGGTCGATCAATATTATTGCCGGCCACCAGTTTTCAGATTATGTAATTTTTCTCTTTTTTATACTTTCTTAATGTTAATTTAACACCTGCACCTATACTGTTAATTTTATAAAACCTGGCCCGCAAACCTTGCAAAAGCTACGAAAAGGTCACCGTAGAATCATTTTTTCCCATGATCACTCTTGCTGCCAGCTTTATGAAAAGCCCGTGCTCTACCACACCGGCAATCTCACTTAGCCTCGATGCCAGATAGGCCGGGTCCGGAATCAACCCAAAATCCGCATCAATGATGTAGTTTCCTTCCTCTGTGAGAAGTGGTTGTCCGCCAACAAGCCTTACCTGTCCCTTACCTCCAAGGAAAACAATCTGCCGCTCGACATATTTCGAAGCATATTTGATCACCTCTACCGGAATTGTGAACTTTCCAAGAAGCTCCACTTTTTTTGACGAGTCCGCGATGATGATTTCTTCTTTTGTGAGCGACGCTACCACCTTCTCTTTCAGTAAGGCGGCACCTCCTCCTTTGATCAGATTAAGGTCGGAAGTGAATTCGTCGGCACCGTCGATTGTCACGTCGATGGAACTGACAGAAGATATATCCACAGTAACGATCCCGAGAGACTTCGCCAGTTCTTCGGATTTGGAAGAAGTCGAGACGCCGGTAATTTTTAAGCCATTTTTGACAAGCTCTCCTATTTCAAGAATGGCATAGGTAGCGGATGAGCCTGAACCCAAACCCACGATCTGATTATCCTGAAGATATTTAACAGCTTCTTTTGCCGCGAGTCTCTTTTCATTATCCAAGTCTTTCATATTTCATCATGTTCTTAAATGAGGCACTTAAAAGCGGTAAATTAAAAAATTAAGAGAAAGAATTGAAGGTAACAGAAATAAAACTCCTCATTCACAACCTATCATGGGACGTGACATTAACCGTATACCGGCCAGCCTGAGCATTTCAAAACACAACGATCTGATAAAAACGCATTATTGCCCAAGCCAATTTTTAAAAAGTTGCACTTTCTCCCGGCTTACTAAAATATCATTATCGGTGCTCTGTTCCAACTGAATTTTCAACCGGCTATTGGAGTAAGTAAAAACGGCCTTGATCGCATGGACTGATGCGATGTATTTTCTGTTCAGCCTGAAAAACACTTCCGGATTCAGGCTTGTCTCAACCTCATCCAATGTATATTCGACGATATACTTTTTACCTTTTGCAGTCATCAGTAAAGTAACTTTTTCTTCGCTGTAAAAATAAGCGATCTCATCGACGGCAACAGTTTGAATGCGTTCTCCAACTTTGACAAGAAACCGGTTTTTATACACTTTCTGAACCGGATGAAGTAAGGATTTTATTTGGTCCAGAGTAATTTCCGGAACTTTTCTACCTGATTGAAATTTTCCGAGAGCATGTTTTAGCTCCTGCGGGTCGACCGGTTTAAGCAAATAATCAATACTGTTAAGCTTAAAAGCCTTGATCGCGTACTGATCAAAAGCGGTACAAAAAATAATCGGACAGGTAACTTTTATATGTTCGAAAATTTCAAAACTTATTCCGTCAGCCAGTTGAATATCCAAAAATATCAGGTCTGGCTGTGGATTATTCTCCAGCCACTCCACCGCTGAAGTCACCGTATCCGGGTTCCCGAAAATTTCACTTTCCGGCAGGATCTCCTTAATTAATTTTACTAGCCGCCTCGCCGCCGGATTTTCATCTTCAATGATAAGTATCTTCGTCATTAATTCTAGCTTTTGAAAATCAAGCTGTCAAACATTGGTAATTTTACAATAAAGGAATGCTCCGATTCCACAATCTCAATTTGCGGGCCGCCCAGCAACTCATATCTTTTTTTGATATTGGATAACCCGATTCCTGTCGACTCCTCAGAAAGACTGGTCTTCAACTGAAAGTTATTTTCGACGATCAGGCAATTGTTTGCTATTGAAATGGAGATATTCAGCGGGTTTGCTTTGGAAGCAATATTATGTTTGACGGCGTTCTCCAGAAGCATCTGCAGAGACAAGGGCGGCAAATACAAATCCGGTTTTGCCTCTAAGTTTATCCTGTATTTTAATCCTTCTTCGAAACGTATCTTTTGAAGTGACAGGTAGTTTTCAGCAAAGCCAAGCTCATCAGATAATCTGACCAGTTTTTCCTGCTGCACTTCCAGTACGTAACGGTAGATGCCCGACAGCTGCCGGATAAACTGAGTTGCTGTATCCGGATTTTCATAGACAAGATTACTCAGAACATTTAATGAATTGAAAAGAAAATGTGGGTTCAGCTGATCCTTTAGTGTCTGGTATTGCTGTGCATACTGCTCCGTTTTCAACTGTTCCGCTTCGATAGCAGCCTTTTTCCATTCCATCAGAAACGATCGGCTGATGAGAACGAAGCTCATAACAACAGAGATCTGTAAGGGCATCCAGGTATAAGATATCAACCGTTCCCAGGGGATATTGTCCAGCTTAAAAGTCCTGCGAACGAAAAAACCTATGATAAAAGAAAGGATAAAGCTGTTGATAAAAACATAAAACAGGTATCCCGATGTTTCTAAAATCAGCCTTTGCACAGGATATTTGATCCAGGGCATGCGCCGGTCAAATTGATACTCAAAAAGGAAACCACCGTAACTTAAGACACAGGAAATCAAGAAAGAACTTAAAAGATTATCCGCCGACCGGATCAACCCTTCTATACTAAAAAAACAGGACGGACAAAATATAAAGGTAAGTACTACGGCGATGATCAGATTGACACCGAAAAAAGCAGGAGAAAAATTCCAGAATTTTTTAGAGCCTTTTGTAGACGAGGGCATAGGAGGTCATCTGTTTATTAATAAATGCAATTTCGGCTTTAAATTTCAATTTTCACCTCATTGTGCGCTCCGCTCGCGGTCACTGGCAGGCTTTGGACAATTGATCTGCAAGATATTTGCCCCAGACCGGCATGAGGGAAGCTTTCAATTTCTCTTCATTCTGGCGTGTCAGTGCATTCTGACCTTTTTTTACGAGTGCGCAGGCATTTTCAGTACCTGAATGGAAAAACTTTGCCATGCCAAATTCCATCTGAGCCATCAATATCATCGCTCTCGGGTTTTCGGGATCCAATTTCAAGGCTTTTCCAAAATAATCCAGGACAGTGCCGGACATGCTCTGGCCTCTGCCCGCCGGATCAGCACTTACTGCCGCCATCACTCTGAAGCCTTGTAAAGTAATGATTTCGGTATTATCCGGTGCAATGGATTCCGCTTTTTTTATCAACAGTTCAGCCTTCGCGAGTGCTTCATCTTTTTTATTCAATGTCAGTGAACCGTCAAGGCTCTGATAGATATAGGCAAGGGCTTCATAATAATATGGCTGCCATTCACCTGGATTTAACTGACTTATTCTTGAAAAAGCGTTCGCCGATTGTTTAAATTTATGCAATGAATCTGCCTGATCAAGCCTGGTTATCTCTGTTCTCATCACCTTTTGATAAGGTGTTTCCTGTGCGGATACGGTCAATAAAGAAGTAAAAATGAGTACGATTGTTAAAAATAAGTTTTTCATGATTTCAGGATTTTTAATGGAAAATTGGAGAATGTTTTATTAAAGGTTATTAAGCTGATTGGCGTTTTTCTGCTTTGAAAACGTGATAAAAAGCCCAGCGAAAACCATACGTGTGGCGCCCTGCCCGACAGGAATGCGGGCGAAAGAACCTGCCTCGTCTGCTTGCGTGGCGTATTGATATCCGAATACATTATTTCTGCCCAGCACATTTGAGCAGGCCAGATGAAGGATCATATTTGGTCGGGGCAGATAACTCCAGCTTATACTCAGATCACTGTAAGCTTTGGTTTTATCCTGCATTTCACCGGGAAGGTTGGGATTGTTGAAGGTATATCCGCTGTTCCAGGACCATGACGTTCCGAGCTGTGATTTCAGACTGCTCACAAAATGTTTAACTACAACGGACCCATTATGCCTGGGTGCAAAAGAAGGCTGTACACGGGTTTCATAAACAGAATATTTTCGCTTGCTGTCTACAAAACTGTAAGTCACCCAGAAATCGGTGTTTTTAAAAGTTGTTTTATCACGGAAGAAAACATCAGCCCCTCTTGCAAACCCAGACCCGTTCTGCATGACGTTCAGGGGTGTCCTATCCGTACCATGGTAGGTCGAAAGATTTTCATAAGTTTTGTAAAACGCCTCAGCGCGTAGCGTCCTGTTATTTTTGACCAGGAAGTAATTGAAAATATAATGAGTCGCTTCTGCATTTTTCAGATTATTTTGTAAAACTCTCAACTTCTCTTCCGGCAGCTGATGGAATTTCCCGGCCGCAATTGAAAATTGTCCGTTTGTTGTCAACTTCAGAGCGAGAGAAGCCCGCGGATCCAGCCAATATTGGCTTGCCGCAGTACTGTATCCACTTCTTAAACCTCCTCTGAACACGAGCTTGTTACTTAAATAATAATCAATTTCCAGAAAGTGATTAAACTGATGATCACGAATTTCACGTTTTAGTCTGTCGTCAACCAGTTCTTCGGAAAAAGACTTATAGTACCATTCAATCCCGTTTTTCAGCGATAACTGCGCGCTGAAATCTTTTACTGCAACCCATTTCCCATGCCCGACCTGGTTAACCTGGCGAACCGGTTCGTAATGCATACTAATGGCATCCCGGTTGTAAGAATAAGCGAGGCCACCATAAAATGACCAGTCGTTTTTCAGTGCCTGACGAAATGAAAGGTTTCCGTAAGAATAGCGGTTGTTGATACTTACCCTGTTTCCACGGCCTCCCTCTCCGGCAACCGGTTGCCAGATGGTCATGGAACTTCCCTCAGTATGCACGTAAGCTTTTACAAATCCGGACGCCCCCCATTTTTGTTTCAGAGAAACCTCCGTATCCCAGCTGACGGGGCTTTTTTCCCAGTCAAATTTTTGACTGACCAAGGATTGATACGGAGCAAGATTATAATAATTTGCAGATGCAGTAAGGGCGCGTTCCTTCCCAACGATCGTTTGAGTATAACCACCTCCCAAGGTCATTATACTTAAATCTCCTTGATTTCGCAGCGGCAGATCCAATGTATTGAGTGCAAGCGCCGATGAAAGTGCCTGCCCATATTCGGCTGAATAACCACCGGTGCTGAAAAACGAACCTTTAAATAAGTTGGGGCTGAAACGATTACGGGTCGGCACATTCACAGCCGTGCTTCCATAAGCGTTCCCAACCTGCATTCCGTCAATAAAGATCGAAGTTTCCGAAGCATCACCTCCCCTGACAAACAAACGCCCGTCATTTCCGACGGTAGACGTGCCTGGTAAGGTGAGCATTGCTGCCGTAATATCACCCATTGCGCCGGAGGTGGTAACAATATCGAGCGGTTTCAGGACGACGGCTTTTTTAACATCACTTGCTTCCATGGCTCCTGCGGTAATCGTCACCGCTGTAAGCTGATTGATACTTTCTGAAAGTGACATATTAAGTGTTATGGGATTCCCTGAACAGTTTATTTCTTTTTCCTGTACCTGATATCCCAATGCCTGAACAACGACGGTCATCTGACCGGCATCTGCTGTCTGAAAACTGAACATACCTGTATCGTCTGACGATGCGCCGTCGTACGTACCTTTTATAAAAATATTAACGCCTGGTATTCCCGCCCCTTTCTGGTCAACAATCTTCCCGGAAATGATCGTCTGGCTCAAACCAGTGCAGTATGTAAAAAGTAGGGATATCGAAAGTAATAACGTTTTCATCGTGACCATTTATTTAGGTAATAATCAAAATTGGAGAGTTGGCAGCTCACGAAAAATTGTTATTTACCGAAGTGTAGAATCAGTCAGGTGAAGTTCATCATTTGGCTACCGGAATGATATCTGAATAGGGCATTTTCTATGCCCTGTGTAGTTCACGGCTGCTGGAATAATATTTTTAAGTGTTGATAATCAAAGAAATCAACAAAATTCGAAAACAGGGGAAATTATGACTATATTAAAAACCATTGTTATCACAGCGTTTCTGATCGTACCGGCTTTGACTTACGGACAGAACAAAGATTCCTATAAGAGAAAATCCTCCAAAACAACGACAGTGATGGATACTTCAAAACGGGTTGATCTGCGTAAAGACCCTGTTATAAAAGAAAGTGCTCCGGTATTGAACGATAATGGAAATGTAAATTCAACCGGAACGGTGGATGGCAGCAGAAGCAGTACAGGAAGACCAGGCATCGATAGCACGACGAGTTATACCAGAAAACGAAAAAGGACAATTACAACCGGCGGCGTGGTGTATCCGGATACTACCAGGAAACCATAAAACGCTGAATTGAAATTGCATGCGAGTGCAGTTTCAACGGACACTAACTATTGCAGGATCGCTTAATATCATTTCTGAACGGTGATATATAACCAGGAAATACTTCTTAATAGTCTTCGAAAATAGTGTCAATGACAATTGAAATATTTCGATACTACTGAGTTAACGGTTTGTAAGGACACTGAGAAAAAACTAATCTTGTGTCACCATTAGGAAACATTAATTCAAACTTCCATAACTATACCAGACGCAAGCTCGGCGTAGTTAAAATCATCGTTCAATAACGCAGGATAACCCGGTTTAAAATTTACCTCTACAATATTGAATAAATGGATAATTCGCAGAAAGAACAACCCGTCTTTGAAAGCGGAAATAGATTTATTTTGTCTCTTTTAGGATTGATTGTATTGCTGATCGTACTTTATAATCTTCTTGAATATGTTTGGTGGTGAGTGGAGCTAAGCCTTCATCTACCTGTGCAAATCTATTGTGTATCAATGAATTACTTTTGTCATATTTAAGTAAGCCATTCTATCTTCAACATCATTCCAGGATTTGCTGAAATTTTTTAAGTAAAATTTCAGCATTTATAGTATTCTTACTATTCAGGATGCTTTTATTTGCAGTTCTCAACGTAATTTCAAACAAATGCCGTCAAGGAAACGCAAAAATTCCAAGTTAAAGAAAGTAGCGATCGAGTGGTTGAAATGGATCAGTGCAATTGTTCCGGTCCTGATTTTTATCTACATACTGTATTATTACAATCAGCTGGATTTCCTGAAAAAGGATAAGCAAACCGCTTCCGTAACGACGGTGTTAGATGAGAAAGATTCAGCAAAACTGGCTCAGGTGATACAAAAACCTAAGTTTCAGGATGATTTTAAGGTCATAGAGAACGAGTGGCATCTCGTCGGCGGGATAGCCATCCATAACCTTGAGATCGAGAACAAAACGGCCCGGCCTGCAAAAAGTATCGATGTAGAATTCAAATATTTATCTGATACACAGGAAGCGCTGACTACTAAAACCATCACCATCAAAAAGGATTTGCCCCCTGGGAAATCTACAAAAATTTCGAACGTCAGTGTTGGGTTTGTGAATAATGCTGCTGTGGGATGTGACCCGAAAGTCCTGACGGCCAAATACTGATTCAGACCAGAATCTAAGCTAAACTGCCTCATTACATAAATTTTATCGTACTGATTTTCAGTCGACTAAAATAATAATAAAACTTTTGAGAATAATTTTTAGGGTGAATCGATCTAATCGATTCACCCTAAACGTATATCACTGCAAGACATCATTTTCGTTGAAAAATTACGTCTTGAAATACCTGAGTGACCTGGGTGTTACTTAGAATCATTTCTAATCTCGTTGAGTAAAATTGAACAACCCTGAGGTGGTACCCCAGGGTTGTTTTGTCTTTAGGCTGATCCTTGTATCATGGATAGAGAAGATATTTTTTTCTCATATTCTTATAGTTTGTTAAACCCGGCTCCCAGCTTTTTCTGATCTCTTCTTCGGACACACCATCGATAATCTGCTTTTTCAGATTTTCCGTACCAGCCAGTTTGTCGAAACTTCCCATTTGTTTACTTTGAGACATATCAAAAAACCTGGCTTTATCCGGATAGGCTTTGTACATCTCAATGAGCCATTTTAAATTAATCTGTTTGCTTTTTCTTAATAAAGAAACATCATATTTTCTCAGGTCAAGGCCGTAACATTCCTGATTTTGATGCAACGGCGTTTCGCTCATACCCTGAATACTCTTTGGCACAAACGTGAAGGCGTATTTACCTTTCAGCTGCGGCGCGCCAAGAACCGTAAACGGCATATATGTTCCCCGCCCCTGGCTTACGATCGTTCCCTCAAACGGACATATACTCGGATACAACAAAATCGACTGCTGGCTGTTTAGATTCGGGGAAGGAAAGACAGGTAGTTCGTATGGAGTTTCATGGGTATAATTGGCCACCTTAACAATTTTGAGTTTACACTGAAGTTGCCCCGGAAGCCATTTTTCACCATTCAGCATCTGCGCGAATTCTCCCATGGTCATCCCATGCGTAATCGGGATTTTATGCATACCAATTCCCGAATGAAGATGATCTTCCAGAATGGGGCCATCGACGACATAACCATTCGGATTCGGTCGGTCAAGAATCATCAATTCCTTATTATTCTCAGCGCAGGCTTCCATAACATGATCCAGGGTATTGATGTAGGTATAAAACCGGCACCCCACATCCTGGATGTCAAAAATGACAAGATCAACATCTGCGAGATGTTCTTTGCTCGGTTTTTTCAATTTGCCATATAACGATATTACAGATATCCCTGTTTTAGGGTCCTTTTCATCGCTGACTTTTGCACCATTGCTGGCATTTCCCCTAAAACCGTGTTCAGGTCCAAATACCTTCACAACGTTCACTCCCAACGCAAGCAAACTGTCAACACTCGGAGTTTTGCCAATGATGGAAGTTTGATTCACAACCATTGCCACTCTTTTTCCTTTCAGATATTTGAGATATTCTCCTGTCTGATCCGCACCTGTGACAGGTGTCCCTGCGACAGGCATCGCTGCGACAGACAAATTTCTGTTCTCTAAAGAGTCGGATGTTGTCAAAAACGGACTTTTCATTCCGGATGAACTGGCACAGCTGCTGGCTTCCAAACCAAAACCGGCAAGAAAACATAACGCGAAAATTCTTTTTCTCATGGAAAAGGGGTTAAATATTCGGCAGCAATATTGCCCTAAAACAATTTCATTTGTCCGCCCTTAGTAAAAAGTGTCATATCAAGTTCGGTTCGCTCCTTGGAACCAAAATATTTGCGGCATGCTAATGCATGCAACTGTCTGATGTGCTCTGCATATTTCCCTTCGCCGCTCATACGAAGACCAAATCGTGAATCACTCAGCTGTCCGCCATGACATTCTTTAATCTGGTTCAGTACTTTGGATGCCTTGTCGGGAAAATGATGATGAATCCACTCATTAAATATTTCGGAGATCGCACCGTTCAGTCTCACCACCGTGTAGCCCGCCCATATTGCCCCGGCTTCTGCGGCGGCCTGGATGATCGCGGGGATTTCGTGGTCGTTTAATCCTGGAATAATCGGCGCTGTCATTACACCCATTTCAACACCGGCCTCATGAAGCGTTTTGATAACCTGCAGCCGACGTTTTCCGGTAACAGTTCTTGGTTCCAGCTTTCCCCTTAAGTCTTCATTCAAGGAAGTGATCGAAACGGAGGCATGTACGAGATTTAACTTTGCCAGTTTTTCCAGAATATCCAGATCCCGGAGAATAAGAGCATTTTTGGTAAGGATACTAACCGGATTTCTGTATTTCAAACAAATCTCAAGCATTTGCCTGGTCAGCTGGTAAATTTTCTCAGCCGGCTGATAACAATCTGTATTACCGGAGAAAAAAATCGTCTGCGGCTCCCAGGCTTTGGCGTTCAGGACTTTTTCTAAAAGTTGCGGGGCATTTTTCTTGACAACGATTTTTGTCTCGAAATCGAGCCCGGCTGAAAAACCCCAGTATTCATGTGAATTCCGCGCATAACAATAAATACAGCCATGTTCGCAGCCCCGGTAAGGATTGATCGAGTTGAAATGCCGCAGATCCGGACTATCCGATTTACTGAGGATCGACTTTGAAATCTCTTCGATAAACAACGTTTTCGGAATAGCAGCCGGTTCTTCCCACTGCATCCAGTCTTCGGAGGTATATTCGGTTTCCTGCTTCCGGAATTTATTGTCTGTGTTGATCCCAGCGCCTCTGCCTCTCGCCCTGTTGTCCATTAAATGAAGTGTTTTTGTAACTTTTGGCAAATGTAAGGGCATGAATCTTTGTTTTCATGCCCTTACATTACGCTTTACTTAATATACCGGAAGTCTTCGTTTCCTTTGAGCGACAGCAGTACATCGTACATAAGCTGAATCACATTTTGAACGTCATCCTTATGTACCATTTCAACGGTCGTATGCATATATTTCAATGGAAGCGAGATCAATGCTGATGCGATTCCTTCTGTCGAATATGCAAAAGCATCTGTATCTGTTCCTGTCGAACGGCTCACTGCCTGACGCTGGAACGGAATATTTTTTTCCTGAGCCACATCGATCAGCATATCACGTACATTGTTCTGAACAGCAGGTCCGTAACAAATGACCGGTCCGTTTCCGCACTTAAGATCGCCCTGTTCTTTTTTATTATACATCGGCGACTGTGTGTCGTGGGTAACATCCGTACAAATTGCCAGGTCCGGCTTCAATCTCCGTGAGATCATTTCCGCACCCCTAAGACCGATCTCTTCCTGTACCGCATTAACGATATAAAGTGTAAAAGGCAGGCTGACGTTGTTTTCATGCAGCATACGGGCGACCTCAGCGATCATAAAACCGCCCATCCGGTTGTCGAGCGCACGACCTACATAGAATTTTTCATTCAATTCATCCAGTCCGTCGACAAAAGTTACCACAGTACCCACATGAATCCCCATTTCAAGGACTTCATCTTTCTTTGCTGCACCAACATCTATAAAAAGCTCATGAACTTTCGGAACCTGATCCTTTGCAGTGTCGCGCACATGGATCGCAGGCCAGCCGAAAACACCCTTAACAATGCCTTTTGCGGTATGCAGATTGACCCGCATAGACGGAGCAATAGCAGCATCAGAACCACCGTTACGGCGAACATGAATGTATCCGTCATCAGAAATATAGTTGACAAACCAGGATATTTCATCCGAATGTGCCTCAATCACTACCTTATAATCCTGCCCGCCTCCGATCACGCCGACGGCCGTTCCATATACATCAATAATCTGTTCATCAATGTAAGGTTTGATATAGTCCAGCCAGATCTGCTGACCGGTAACTTCGAAGCCCGTTGGAGAGGCGTTGTTTAAGTACTTGTATAAAAAAGTTTTACTTTTATCTGTCATACTGTTTTATTTGAATTGTGTAAGCACTGCGTAACTGGGAATAATTTTTGTTATAAATAGCTTAAAAAGCCCCAGAACTTTCGGTTCTCAAGGTATTCAAAATCGTGTTCATTTGCATAAGCCTCCCGCTCAAAAGAAATATTTAAATAGGCTTGATGGTGTTTTTTATACTGAACAAGACGAACCAGATATTCCAGCAAATACCAGATATAGAATGGAAGCAGGCCCAACTCGAGCTGCTGCCGCAAATGAATGGTTTCGTGGTGTATCAGTACTTTTCCCGGCGTACCTGTTTTTGAAAGAACGAAAGGAAAAATCGCCATACCTTCCACCCAAAGAAAGGAAATCGTCAACAGGTAACCTTTGAATTTCATTTTTACTTTGCTAATCCGGTCTAATGTTAAATAAAAAATGTTGAATTGTGCTATGAAAAAATCATAAAACAATTCAACATCTTTTTAACTGATGTTCGCTATACAGACCAGCGCGTATATCTTTCTATTCGCTGAATCTGCTGATATCCAACACTTCAAATTCCATAAGACCAGCCGGAACTTTGATTTCAGCGGTTTCACCCAATTTTTTACCAAGAAGTCCTTTGCCTATCGGCGATCCGATGGAGATTTTGCCTGTTTTAAGGTCAGCTTCTTCTTCCGAAACCAGAGTATAGGTTACTTCCATACCGTTCTTACGGTTTTTAATTTTCACCTTGGACAGGATAGCAACCTGCGAATTATCGATGGAAGATTCGTCGATGACCCGTGCATTTGACATGATCTCTTCCAGTTTCGCAATCTTCATTTCATGCATTCCCTGTGCATCTTTTGCAGCATCATATTCAGCATTTTCACTTAGATCACCTTTGTCCCGAGCCTCCGCAATCTGGGCAGCAATAGCAGTACGGCCCTTGGTTTTCATGTCGTTCAATTCCTGTTTCAGCTTGTTTAATCCTTCCTCGGTATAGTATGAAATTTTAGCCATTGCTTGATTATGTTTAAATATTTTCGATGTTTTAAATTGGTGCCTGGGCAAAAAAAAAAGAACGGTTCCAGGACCGTTCTACAAGAGTTCGTTTCAACCCGTAGTAGAAGACTAGAAAACCTCAGATTTTCGACAGCAATATCTTTTTATCTTTTCCATTGTTTTTAATATGAACGACAAAAATAGCAATATTTGTAAATGGTTACAAGCCAAATAGTCAAAAGACCATACGATCCATGCCTGATAAATTAAGAATCATTTTTATGGGGACCCCAGAATTTGCTGTCCCAAGTTTAAGAAGTCTGGTAGAGAGCAATTCTAATGTAATTGCTGTAATTACCGTGCCAGATAAACCTGCCGGACGAGGCCAAAAACAGATGTCTTCCCCCGTAAAAATATATGCAGAAGAACAGGGAATTCCGGTTCTTCAACCAGAAAAACTCAAAAATCCGGAGTTTATTGCTCAATTAAAGGCTTTAAATGCAGATTTGCAAGTGGTCGTTGCTTTTAGAATGCTTCCGGAAATAGTCTGGAGCATGCCGAAGTATGGCACCTTCAATCTGCACGGATCTTTGCTTCCTCAATACAGGGGTGCAGCGCCGATAAACTGGGCCGTGATCAACGGAGAAACCGAGACCGGTGTCACAACTTTTTTTATTGAAAAGGAAATTGATACCGGAAAAATTATTTTTCAGGAAAGAGATCCGATCTCTCCTGAGGATGATGCGGGCTCGGTATACGAAAGATTGATGGAAATGGGCGGAAAACTGGTTCTGAAAACGGTTCAGGCTATCGAGGCGGGAGATTATCCCCAGCAAGCGCAGGATGAATCTAAAGAAATCAAACTGGCACCAAAAATCTTCCGGGAAACCTGCGAAATTGACTGGTCACAACCCGCTGAACGCATTCACAACTTTGTAAGAGGTCTTTCACCTTATCCGGCAGCGTGGACAACTCTGAACGGACTTTCATGCAAAATATTCAAAACGCAGGTTACAGAAGATGCAAGTGCAGGAGAACCTGGTGAATTCAAAACTGATAACAAGTCATTTTTACAATTCCGCGCTGGCGATTTTTGGCTGTCCGTCGATATTTTACAATTGGAAGGCAAGAAGAAAATGGTCGTGGGAGATTTTTTGAGAGGGGCAAAAATATAGGTTGAAGCCCGAGATGACCCGAAAAATTACTTTTTATTAAATCGAACAAATGTTTCTTTCCATTATCGTTGCTGTTTCTGAAAATGGCGTTATAGGCCTTAATAATCAGCTCATCTGGCGTTTGCCGGATGACCTGAAACGCTTTAAAAAACTTACCCTTGGCCATCCGATGATCATGGGCAGAAAGACTTTCGAATCCATAGGAAAGCCGCTTCCCGGAAGGCAATCTATTGTCATCACCCGTGATCATGAGTTTACCTTTGAAGGAGCGATCGTTGTGCATTCTCTTGAAGAAGCCATAGACGAGGCACAAAAGTTAGATCAGGATGAAGGCTTTATTATTGGCGGAGGTGATATTTACCGCCAGGCACAGACATTTTGTGATAAATTATACATTACCGAAGTGCATACCCATACGGAAGGAGATACTTTTTTTCACATTGAAAATTGTGAATTATGGAAAGAAACCGACCGGATACATCACGAAAATGATGAAAAACATGCGCTGAGTTTTGATTTTGTTGATCTGGAAAGAAAATAAAACGAACTATTGTCCAGGTAAATATCACTTGGTCAAGAATCGTTTGTAAATGAATGCTAATCTCTTCATTCTGTTACTATTCGTTGCAAATTTCTCGTAAGTTTGCAACTTATATCGACCTCAGTGTTATTCCCAGAATGCTTAAAGAATTAGAGACGTTTAAAGAAACGCTTACCATAACGTTAACAACTTCCGACTCAGACAATCGCCCTATATTTATTACTGGTAACTTTTGCAAATGGCTTCCGGATCTTCCGCATTACCAGATGACGAAGACGGGCCCGGGACGTTATACTTTTCATTTCCCCTCAGATTTTGATTTCCCCTTTCCACTTGAATATAAGTATACAAGAGGAGGCTGGGATCAGGTAGAGCTTGACCGGTTTGGGCGGCCATACGGCAACCGGTACATTCACCAGGAGACCGGCAATATCAATGACTTCGTGACACGCTGGCAACTTGACAAGTCTACCAAGCTGGATTTGATGCCAATCGTTGAGGTGTTGTCTGAAACCTTCGAGATCCCGCAGCTGAAAAAGGAGCGCAAGATCTTTGTGCTTTTGCCACATGACTATTATGCCCAGCCAGATCGTCATTATCCGGTCTTGTATATGACGGATGCCCAGAATCTTTTCGGAGAGAACGGGGGTTACGAAAGCTGGGAAATTGACCGGAGTTTAGCTGCTTTGGCTGTAAAAGACAAATCTAACGTCATCATTGTCGCGATCAACCACGGCGGTGACGAGCGCATTCAGGAGTTTTCTCCTTATGACAATCCGAATCTCGGTAAGGGACTGGGAAATCTGTTCCTGAAATTTGTTACGGAGACGCTCAAAAAGCATGTGGATTCAACCTATCGCACACTTCCCGACCGGCTGAATACAGGGATGGGAGGAAGTTCTGTGGGTGGGCTATTAACTGTTTATGCTGCTTTGATGTATCCGAATATTTTTGGTCGGCTCATGATTTTTTCGCCTTCCCTATGGATATCGCGCAAGATATACTTTGATGCCATTCACTTTTTCGAACCATTTGAAACACGTATTTATTTATACGGTGGTGGCCAGGAAGGTGCAGAAATGATTCCAAATATTGAAAAACTGCAGGAGACTCTGGCCAACCAGGGTTTCGGTTACAGTCGTGTTAAAATAAAAACGTCATTGGATCCTAACGGTAAACATTCCGAAGTTTGCTGGGGCCAGGAATTCCCCAAGGCACTTAGCTGGTTATATTCAGCTGAATAGCCGCGCATCCGCATAAAAAATCCCCGGTCTGTTAATAAACAACAAGCCGGGGATTTTCTTATTTTAAAGGAATTTTAGAGAATAAACTGGCTCAAATCCCGATTTTTAATCAAGTGTGCCAGCTTTTCATTTACCAGTTCTGCGGTCACAACAATATTTGAATCCGGCCCGATCACGTCCGGAATATCAAACATAAAATCGTTTAACAGCAGACTCATCACCGTTTGCAGGCGACGTGCTCCGATATTTTCAACTTCACTGTTCACCTCAAACGCTATGCGTGCCATTTCCCGAAGCGCACCATCTTCAAACTGAAGTTCGACACCTTCCGCCTCCATCATCGCTTCATATTGTTTTGTCAAAGCATTCTTCGGCGTCTTAAGAATTTGATAAAAATCACTTTCAGTCAGACTGCTCAGTTCGACGCGGATGGGGAAACGTCCTTGCAATTCAGGGATTAAATCTGACGGTTTTGCTACATGGAATGCTCCGGCAGCAATAAAAAGAATATGGTCTGTGTTGATCACCCCGTGTTTGGTGTTTACCGCACTTCCTTCCACGATCGGCAGCAGGTCACGCTGTACACCTTCCCTGCTCACATCAGGCCCACTCCCGCCTGAGCGGCTGGAAGCCACTTTATCAATTTCATCAATAAAAATAATGCCCAGGTTTTCTGCCTTTTGAATGGCTTCCAGTTTCACTTCATCCATATCGATCAGCTTACCAGCCTCTTCATCAAGCAGAAGTTTTTTGGCCTCACCCACAGTAACCTTCCGTTTTTTGCCGCGGCGTGGCACCATGTTACCAATCATTTCCTGAATATTCATCATTGAAATATCGTCCATGGCACCGCCTATCATGCCTACGTTAGGCGATTGGTTTTGCTGCACTTCTATTTCAATTTTTCTGTCGTCCAGGTCTCCATTCCGAATTTTCTCACGGAATCTTTCACGGGTACGCTGGTTCAGTTCGTTATCATCTTCAGGAATCGCACCGTTTGACTCCACTGTTTCCGGACGCGGTTTCACAGTATTATTTCCGTGAATTGGCGGAATAAGAGCATCCAGAATAATATCTTCAACAGCTTGTTCAGCTTTGATTTTTACCTCCTCTTTCTTTTGTGTGCGCACCATACCGACAGCTTGTTCAACCAGGTCGCGTACCATGCTTTCAACATCGCGACCGACGTAACCTACCTCGGTAAACTTTGATGCTTCTACTTTTACAAAAGGCGCATCAGCAATTTTTGCCAGTCGGCGGGCAATCTCGGTTTTACCTACGCCCGTCGCCCCGATCATCAGGATATTGTTTGGGATTATTTCTTTTTGAATATCTTCAGGACTGTTCATTCGCCTCCATCTGTTACGCAGGGCAATGGCAACATTACGTTTTGCGTCATTTTGTCCGATTATATACTGATCCAGTTCAAAGACAATTTGTCGTGGAGTAAGGCGATTTAAGTGTTCGGTCATAATGGAATTTTCAAGGTACTATAAACTGTAAATTTAAAAATATCTGCTTGGAACGAAGTAGACGGCATTTTCTTGTTGGCATATACCAGATCTTCCTAAACTTTTCAGTTTAAGTCAACACTGGAAAAACGCTTTCAGGATTTATATTTCCTTCTATCCATTGGTTAAAAAAATGATACCAACATGAAATAATTCATGTCTGTGATTGCGCGTACATCTTTTTAGTAAATTGCCGTCCGAAAATAGCAGCATTTCACCGGGTAGTCTGGCAAATTCACATTTTAAAGAAAACTAAAAGGATTTAGCTTTGACTATCAAGTTGAATATACTGCTACCATAAACCTAAAAGGATTATCCCTTGACATGAAAAAAATCATCTCCTGTATCGCATTTTTTGCCCTGCTGACCCATGCAAATCTTTTTGCCCAAATAGCACCTGCAACCACCAATCTGGTTGATTTTGTCAATCCGCTGATGGGAACGCAATCAAAATTCAGCCTGTCATCAGGCAATACCTACCCTGCCATTGCCTTGCCCTGGGGAATGAATTTCTGGATGCCGCAAACCGGCAAAATGGGAGACGGATGGAGTTATATGTATGACGCCGAAAAAATTCGTGGATTCAAACAAACCCATCAGCCAAGCCCTTGGATCAATGATTACGGACAGTTTTCGATCATGCCGATGACCAGTCTGAAAATTGAAGAAAATGCCCGCGCAAGCTGGTTTTCGCATAAAGCCGAAACTGTAAAGCCAAATTATTATAAAGTATATCTGGCAGACTACGATGTAACAACAGAAATTGCGCCGACAGAACGTGCCGCCCAGTTCCGTTTTACGTTCCCGAAATCAGACAGCTCCTATGTTTTGCTGGATGCTTTTGACAGAGGTTCTTATGTCAAAGTGATTCCGTCGGAACGTAAAATTATCGGATATACCACCAAAAACAGCGGCGGAGTACCTGCTAACTTCAAGAACTATTTTGTCCTGGTTTTCGATAAAGCATTTAAATTCTCGTCGGCGTGGAGCAAGTATAAAATCACAAAAGATACGCTCGAAATTAAGGCAAACCACGTTGGTGCTGTGGTTCGTTTTGAAACAAAAACGGGGGAGAAAATTGGCCTGAAAGTTGCCTCTTCTTTTATAAGTTATGAGCAGGCTGAGAGAAACCTGACCACCGAGCTGGGTAAAGACACATTTGACGAAACGCAGGAAAAAGGCCGCAAAATCTGGAATCAGGAACTTTCAAGAATTACTGTTGAAGGTGACAATATCGACGAGATCCGTACATTTTACTCATGCCTTTACCGTGTGCTTTTGTTCCCTAGAAAGTTCTACGAATACGATGCAAAAGGGAAAGTGGTACATTACAGCCCCTACAACGGAGAGGTCCGCCCTGGATACATGTTTACCGATAATGGCTTCTGGGATACTTTCCGTGCCGTTTTCCCCTATTTTACGCTGATGTATCCAACGCTGAACGCGCACATTATGGAAGGTTTGGCAAACGCATATGATGAGAGCGGATTTTTACCGGAATGGGCCAGTCCGGGTCACCGGGACTGTATGATCGGTTCTAATTCTGCTTCGCTGATCACCGATTCTTACGTCAAAGGAATCCGGGGTTATGACATTGAAAAATTGTATTCAGCAATTATAAAAAATACTGAAAATGCGGGTCCTGTAAGTTCTGTCGGACGTTTCGGACATGATTATTATAACAAGTTAGGATATGTTCCTTATGACGTAAAAATCAACGAAAATGCTGCCCGTACACTGGAATATGCTTATGCTGATTTTTGTATTTCACAGTTGGCAAAAGAATTGAAAAAGCCACAGGCAGAAATTGATCTCTATCTGAAAAGAAGCCAGAACTACCGAAACCTGTTCGATCCGCAAACGAAATGGATGCGGGGAAAAAATGAAGACGGAAAATTTCAGGCTCCCTTTAATCCATTTAAATGGGGTGACGCGTTCACAGAAGGAAACAGTATTCATTATACCTGGTCGGTATTTCAGGACGTGAAAGGTTTGGTCGGTCTGATGGGCGGAAGAGAGGCCTTTGTTCAGAAACTGGATTCGGTATTTACGATGCCGCCAATTTTTGATGACAGCTATTACGGCTTCCCGATCCATGAGATCCGCGAAATGCAGATCATGAACATGGGTAACTATGCGCATGGAAACCAGCCGATCCAGCACATGATTTACCTGTATAACTATGCTGGCGCACCTTCAAAAGCACAGTATTGGCTTCGTCAGGTAATGAAAAAATTATATCAGCCGACACCGGACGGCTATTGCGGTGATGAAGACAACGGGCAGACATCTGCCTGGTATGTGTTCTCTTCTCTGGGTTTTTATCCTGTAACGCCCGGAACGACACAGTATGTCATCGGTTCTCCGCTGTTTAAGAAAGCAACGATCACAATGGAAGATGGAAAAAAATTCACCATTGAATCGCCAAAAACAAGTGCTGCAAATATGTATGTAGACGGAGCAACAATGAATGGAAAGGCTTACCAGAATGTCTATCTTGAACACAAGGACATCCAGAACGGTGGAACGCTGCAATTTAATATGACCGATAAGCCTTCGAAAGCTTGGGGTGTGAAGCCTGATGTAGTGCCGTTTTCACTAACCAAATAGTTTTAGGTTAGGAAGGTTACACAGAGAACCACAGAGCTAGAAAGAGGTAAACGGAGTTTTATTTAAAAGAATCTCTGTGTACCTCTTCATTTTCTCTGTGGTTCTCTGTGTCACCTAACTGTGGAATAGTTGTTTTAGCACGATCTTAAAACGAAAATCTATTTTTTATGCTTTATCGAAAACTTGGACATTCTGATCTGGAAATTTCAGTTGTAACGTTTGGAGCCTGGGCGGCTGGTGGTTGGATGTGGGGTGGTACTGAACGCAGCGAAGCGGTGAAGGCCATCCGTGCTTCATATGATGTGGGAGTAACCTCAATTGATACTGCGCCGGTATATGGACAGGGATTAAGTGAGGAAATTGTTGGCGAAGCCATCCAGGGCATTCCACGCGACAAGGTGCAGATCCTGACCAAATATGGTATGCGCTGGGACCTGGCAAAAGGCGACCTGGCGATGCATAGCAAAGACAATAACGGACGTGATATTGACATCTATAAATATGCCGCAAAAGACAGCATTATCAAAGAGTGCGAGGATAGCCTGACAAGACTGGGTACGGATTATATTGATCTTTATCAGATTCATTGGCATGATAAAACCACCCCCATTGAAGAAACAATGGAGGCCGTTTCTCAGCTGATCAGACAGGGCAAAGTACGCCATGCCGGAGTATGTAATTATGACGAAAATCTGATGCGCGAAGCGTCTAATTATATTGATCTGGTTTCTGACCAGGTTCCGTACAGTATGGTGAAGCGTGATATCGAGGAAGCCGTTGTTCCCTATTGTCTGGAACATGACAAATCGATTTTGGCTTACAGTCCTTTGGAACGCGGATTGTTGACAGGTAAAATGAAGCCGGGATATAAATTCGGTGCAGACGATCATCGTGCTGAAATCTATTTTTACAAAGATGAAAACCTGAAACGTGTCAACGAATTTCTTGAAAAGATAAAACCGCTGGCTGATGAAAAACATGCAACATTAGGCCAGTTGGTTATCCGTTGGACAGTTTCACAACCAGGGATAACCGTTGCGCTGGTTGGTGCACGCGATGCAGAACAAGCCGTGCAAAATGCAAAGGCCATGGATATTGAATTGACAAATGAAGAATTGAAATTTATTTCAACAGAACTTGCAGGACTCGAACTTGTCAGGTAATCGTTTAAAAATTTAAAAGTAGAAAACGGAAGCAGGAGATTTTATCAGATACAAATCCATCCCGCTTCCGTTTTTAGTGAAAAATCAAAATTGATATAACTATCTTTAATAATTAACCACAAACTGAAGTCGTTACGCATCCTTAACTTATGAAAAAGAAAATTTTATCATTAACAAAGAATATCCCTCTCGCGCTGGGCAGTATGATCTTACTCGCTTCGCTGGGGTTTACAAACTACAACCTACAATCGTCTGGTGATGGCCAAAAGGCTGGCATGGCGGAATCTGATTTGAGAGTCGACACCGTTGCCACAGGGTTGACAATGCCCTGGGCAACTGCATTTTTGCCGACTGGTGAAATGCTTGTCACGGAGCGCGGCGGAAAACTAAGGCTGGTAAAAAATGGCGTATTAGACCCTACTCCGATTTCCGGTGTCCCGGAAGTTTACTACAAAGGCCAGGGCGGTTTGCTTGATGTGGCTCTTCACCCGGACTATGCGAAAAACGGATGGATCTACATCAGTTATTCTTCACCAAAACAAGCAGGCGAAGAAGGCGACGACAACGGGGCAAATACCGCACTTTTCCGTGCAAAACTTAAAGACCATGCGTTGACAGACATCCAGCCTTTGTTTAAGGCGATACCAAACGTGAAAGCAAATGTTCATTTTGGCGGACGTATTGTTTTTGACAAAAAAGGATATGTATTCCTCTCTCTCGGCGAACGTGGTCAGAAAGAAAATGCCCAGAATCTGAGCAAAGATCAGGGGAAAGTAGTACGGCTGCATGAAGATGGAAAAATCCCCGCTGATAATCCATTTGTAAAAACAGAAGGCGCCAGACCTGAGATCTGGTCTTATGGACACCGCAATCCGCAGGGCATGGTGATCCATCCGACAACAGGCGTCATCTGGGAACATGAGCATGGTCCGCAGGGAGGTGACGAATTGAACATCGTAGAAAAAGGTAAAAATTATGGCTGGCCTTTGATCACTTTCGGGATTGATTATGACAACAGCATTATTTCAAAAGATACAGCACGCGCAGGACTCGAACAACCGGTAATTTACTGGCGTCCATCCATCGCACCTTGCGGAATAACTTTCGTAACCAATCCGAAATTCAAAGACTGGAACGGTGACCTGATCGTTGGTTCTTTAAAATTTGCTTATCTGCAGCATTTGAAAGTAAAGGGTAACAAAGTACTGAGCAGAGAAATTATCTTCGAAAAACTGGGACGCGTCCGTGATGTCCGTCAGGGACCAGATGGAAATATTTACGTTGTTTTGGAAAACTCCGGAAAGATCGTCCGTATCAGCCCAAAAGCGTAACAAAATAACTGAAATGCTTTATCCATGTTACCGATAGAGCATTTTTTTCCATATCAAAAGGAACAAATGACCATGAAAACATTGACACTAATTCTTTTAGGTGCTGTTTTTTGCTCAGCCATTCTTCCGAACCAGGACGATACGCTGGAAAAAAGCATGGCCAGAGGAAAAGGTATTTACACTGAAAACTGTATTACCTGTCATATGGGTGCGGGTGAAGGCGTACCAGAAACTTTCCCTCCCCTTGCCAAAGCTGATTATCTTACCAAGACGCCTGAAAAAGCGATTCATGCGATCAAATTCGGTCTCCAGGGAAAAATCATCGTCAACGGTGCTGAGTTCGATAATCAAATGCCGTCGCCCGGGCTTGACAACGAAGAAATTGCTGACGTTATGAATTACATCCTGAACTCCTGGGGTAATTCGTCAGAAAAGAAGATTGTAACTGAAAAGATGGTTGAGGCAGTTAAAGCAAAATAAAGAAGTTTAAGGTACTTGAAAAACCAGAAATTCCGGACAATGGTCCTGAATTTCTGGTTTTTTGTTTTAAGTCACCTTACTATTATCAAAGGCCCGTTTTAAAACCTTTCAGGTCAAATTACCAGCGCTATCGAAAGTATTGCCCGGAAACAATTGCTCACAAAACATCAATTTTCATTCTCAGAAAAAGCGACACCCGGAATATTTATCTTTAAACAATCTAAATAATACTTGCGCCTTAGTCAATCCATATCTACTTTTGCCTCTAATTACATTAAGTCTAAATAATAATACGACATGCTATATCTGACATGTACAAACTTGTTCATTACGGAGCTGAGGTTATAAAATAGCTCTGACTTAACTATTCTGAATACCATCTATAATTTAAATATTTGCAAATGAACAAGTTATACAGTATCCTGTGGATCATACTGGGTACCGCCAGTGTATCATGGGCTCAGACGGGAAGTATAAAAGGACAAATCACTACGTCTGATGGAAAGCCGGCACAACATGTTTCGATAGGCATTATGGGCCTGAAAATGGGCACAATCTCTAATGAAAACGGAAGTTTTTCGATTGTCAAGGTCAAACCGGGAAGTTATACAGTTCTAGCCAGCTATGTAGGCCTTGAAACCTTGCGAAAGGAGATTGAAGTATTGGACAACCAAGTTGCTCTTGTAAACTTTACACTGAGTGAAACGGCGAATGAATTGTCGGAAGTCGTTATCAGAGATGCCAGTCAATACAAGACAAATGATGTTTCTTCGAGCCTTCGATTGATGTCTTCTATTCAGGAAACGCCACAGAATATTCAGGTGGTTACATCGAAAGCACTTTCTGACCAGCAGGTGATCAGTATGAGCGATGGTCTGATCAGAAATGTCAGTGGTGCCGCCAGAGTGGAACATTGGGGAGATCTTTATACCAATATTACCATGCGCGGCTCACAAATCCAGGCATTCAGAAATGGCTTCAACGTGGTCAGCTCTTTCTGGGGACCACTTACGGAGGATATGAGTTTTGTCGACCATATTGAATTTGTAAAGGGGCCGGCTGGATTTATGCTCGCGAACGGCGATCCGAGTGGATTGTATAACGTCGTCACCAAAAAGCCAACGGGACAAACAAAGGGAGAAGCTGGATTTACAATGGGCAGTTATGGCCTTTACCGGACCACGCTGGATCTGGACGGAAAGTTGAGCAAGGATGGGAAATTCCTGTATAGACTAAACCTGTCCGGACAAAATAAGGGCTCTTTCCGCGCTAACGAATTCAACGATCGTTACAGCGTTGCACCGGTAATTTCTTACCAGATTGATGAAAAAACTAAATTGACGGCTGAGTATACCATGCAGTATGCTAAAATGTCGGATGTGGGATCTTTTTACCTGTTTTCGCCAAAAGGTTATGCTTCCCTCCCACGCAATTTCACAACAACGCCTTCCGGACTTGAACCAACTAAAATCAAAGACCAGAGTTTATTTTTAAACTTACAGCATCAGCTCAATAACGATTGGAGACTAACTGTCCAGGCGGCCTATTTCAACTATGGGCAACGCGGATCAAGTATGTGGCCATCACTCGTCAATCCGGACGGAACCATCATTCGCTCAGTTGGGATCTGGGATGCAAAAAGTGAAATGACGCTTGCTCAGGCTTTTGTGAACGGGAATATAATAACAGGCCCCGTTACCCATAAAATCCTGGGAGGAATTGATATCGGAGATAAGAATTACATGGCCGACTGGGGGCAGTCGCATGCACTGGACTCCACCGGTGCTGCATTTGATCCTTCGGCTCCCAACTATGGAATTCCTGTAAATGGTTATCCTGCATTTGACCGAACGACAAGTCTGGAAGCGAGGTCGGTCATGGCCGGAGGGAATATGAGCCAGAAATATACCGGAATATATGCCCAGGACGAACTTTCTTTTCTGAATAATAAGATCAGGCTAACGCTTGCCGGCCGGTATACCTACGTAAGTATGGCTGCTTATGGTGGCTCGCCCGAAACGGCAAACCATTTCACGCCCCGGATCGGGCTGAGTGCTTCGATCGATAAACAAACTTCTTTTTACGCACTTTACGATCAGGCCTTTTTACCGCAGTCCGGGCGTCTGGCAAGTGGCAGTGTAAAACCGATAACCGGAAATAATACTGAATTTGGTATTAAAAAAGAATGGGGCAGCGGAGGCTGGAACACGACGGTATCCTTCTATCGGATTCTGAAAAATAATGAGCTGACCTCAGATCCGAACAGTCCGCCAAACTCAGGTCTCAGTGTTGTACTTGGTCAAAAGAGGGCACAAGGCATTGAATTTGATTTAAGAGGTACGATTCTTCCTGGTTTGAATCTGGTGGCTAACTATGCTTATACAGATTCAAAAGTTACAAAGGTCACAGAAGGTGTCACTTCCATAGCCAAAGGAGACGTCGTACCTGGATTTGCAAAACATACTGCCAACAGCTGGCTGACCTACAAAATACAAAAAGGCGCTTTGAAAGGAACAGGTTTTTCAGCAGGATTTACTTATCTGGTTGACCGGGCCACGTCAAACTGGAGCTTCACAAATACTGACACGAACCTTCCTGATTATTTTAAACTCGACGGCGGTGTATTTTGGGAAAAAGACAAGATCAGACTTGCTGTCAATGTGTTTAATGTACTTGACAAATATCTGTACAGCGGCGGTTATTACGATTACATCCCGGCTTACAGCTGGCAGGTAGAAGCGCCGAGAAATTACAGATTGAGCATTTCCTATAAGTTTTGATTTTCAAACCGGCCATATTTAGCTTAATCCTCGTATGGCCATAATAACCTAATAATTCCTATAATTCACCCAATTCTATGCGTTTTTCATCACTTTTTGACATTTCCTATAAAAAGATTTCTTTTGATATTTCCATGCTGATACTGCGTCTTGGATTCGGAATTTTAATGATTCCCCACGGTTATGCCAAATATGCATCTTTTGGAGACAAACAGAATGACTTTATGGATTTCATGGGACTTGGACCGGCTACTTCCCTTGTCCTTGCAATCTTCGCTGAAATGATCTGTTCGATCTTGCTGGTATTAGGCCTGTTTACCCGCGCCGCTACGATCCCGCTGATCATCACCGCCGTTGTGATCACCTTCCTGGCACATGAAGGTGATATTTTTGGCAAAGGATACGGCGGCTTCTCCTATCTGCTGGTTTATATCGTTCTTCTGTTATTAGGTCCGGGCAGGTTTAGTATGGATGCTGCAATTTCACCGAAACAAAGATTTTAGAAATAACCCGCATATTCGATATTGATGATTTTATCCTTAACGCGGGAATTAAGCATAAAATAAACGACTCATTTCTCATAAAAACTGGCGGTGCACCGTCACCTTTAAAACAATGAAACGCAACATCCTTTTAATCATTTCCCTTTTTTTTATTCATACCAGCGGCCTGCTCGCTCATGCACTTTGGATTGAAACCAGCACCGTTGGTAAAGCGGGACAAAAACAAGCGATCAAAATCGTTTACGCTGAGCCCAACGATAAGCCGGAAAAAATTGCTGACTGGTATTCTGATGTGCCGGAATTTACCTTATGGCTCACAGGACCAGATAAACAAAAGGTAAAGCTTCCAACAAAAGCTGAGTCAGATCATTTTACAGCAGCGTTTACACCCGAAAAAGATGGTGTATATACACTTTCTATAAGCCATACTGCCAGGGAACTCGGCGGGAAAACGAAATACCAGTTCAATGCAAGTGCGATTGTTTCGGTAGGTAAATCACTTGCAGGAAATGACCCGTCCCTGAACACCAACGACATCAGCGTTTATGCCGACGCGGGCCAGGTTATTAAGCTTAACAAACCATTTCAGCTTACCGGTATTTTCAAGGAGAAACCTTCTGAAAATCTGAGCGTCGCCGTACATTCTCCAAGTGGATGGAATAAGGCGCTCAGTACAAACGGGCAGGGAGTTACAGAATTCACTCCGATCTGGCCTGGAAAATACAGCATCGAAGCGTCCAAGACCGAGAAAGAAGAGGGAGAGCACAATGGAAAGAATTACACTTCGATATGGCGCTGTGCAACGCTTCTTGTTGATGTAAAGTAATATGTCAGCATCATTTTAATAAAGAGCAGCCCGGCTTCTCAGAAGACCGGGCTGTTCGTTCTTTTACTTAAGACAATTTTTTCAAGAGAAAACCTGATTTGGAACCAGCTATTTTTCGATTCCTGCATGAATCAAGATTCCGCGGACAGATTCGTAAAATTTCTTATATACTTCCACATACTGCTTGTGGACTTCATCCTTAGGCTCAAAAATAGTACTGACAGGAGTGAAATAATCCAGGTCGGATAATTTATCTGCCAGGCCCAACGCTTTTAATCCCATCATGGCAGCCCCAACCGTTCCGGTATCGACAGTATCGTTTAGTGCAACAGGCGTTCCAAAAATATCAGCCAGCATTTGGACCCAAACCTGACTCTGGGCAAAGCCACCGTTCGCAAAAATCCTTTTCACCTTTTGTGTTTCAAGCAGGATTTTTCCGATTCCATAAAGATTCAAGTGTATTCCTTCCATGACTGCCCTTGCAAAGTGCGGCCTGGAATGCTGGATATCCAGTCCAAGAAATCCACCCCGGACCGCTGAGCTCCACAAAGGCGCGCGTTCGCCCAACAGATAAGGAAAAAACAGAAGTCCATCGGAGCCTGCCTCAACCTTGGAAGCCGCATCGAATATCTCATTGTAGTCGCTTTCAGGGAAAAATGTATTTTTCATCCAGTCAAATACCACCGCTCCGTTATTTGAAGGCCCACCGAGCACGTAAGTGTCTTCGTCCAGTACATAACAAAAAGTACGCATCCGGTCGTCCAGATAAGGTACGTCGGAACATATTCTCGCAGCGCCGCTGGTTCCAATGGTTATTGCCATAGTTCCTTTTAAAATGGCACCGCTTCCTAAATTTGCCAGACATCCGTCACTTGCTCCCATGATGAGTGGAGTGCCTGCCGGTAAGTCAAAGTCATTATTTTCAGCAAGCTGTTCGATATGATAGGGAGATACTGCTTTGGACAATTTCGTTTCGTCGAGCCCAAGTTGCTTCAATGTCCAGTCGTCCCAGTTTTTCCCTGTGATGTTGAACAAGCCGGTAGCGGATGCAATCGAATAGTCAACAACGAAGTGGCCGGTCAGTTTAAAGATCACATATTCCTTGATCCCGATAAATTTATCCGTTTTATCAAAAATCTCTTTCTGATTTTCTTTGAGCCAGATCAGTTTGCATGATGGCGTCATCGCATGGATCGGCGTTCCGTTATGCTGATACATCTTTTTCCCCGCAGCTGATGCTTTCAGCTTTTCTGCAATTGCAGCACTCCGGTTATCCGCCCAAATGATTAGGTTTGAAAGATTTTTTCCATCCTTGCCAATACATAAAAGACTGTGCATGGCCGAGCTAAAACAGATACCAACAGGCTCACCCTGCAATTGGCAGGAATCGCAAACCTTACGGATAGCATTACAGACGGCCTTGTAGATCTCATCAGGATCCTGTTCACTCCAATCGGGATGCGGATGATACATTTCATATCCCTCACTGTGGGAAGTCAGAATCCCAGCGGACGCAGTGTCAAAAGCAGTGGTTTTAACGTTTGTAGTACCTATATCACAACCGATTATAAAAGACATTTCGAAGGAGCATGAATTGAAATTTAATATCTGACAAATGTATCATAATATGTCATTCGACACTATAAAATATTGATTTCAAAGTTTCAGGACATCAGATCACAGTCGTAGCCAGGAGAAAAGTAACTAAATTAGACAACGTCTTTACAGGATCGATGCGACCATTCGTTATTTTTTATTATTTTCGCATCAGTAAAAAAATACTATCAAAATCTCTATTGAACCATGACTGACGACGTACACGTACATAGCAAACCAGAAGGAGCTTCACTTGCAGTTTCTATCGCCATATTTTTATTCCTGGTAATTATCCTTGCGGTATTTGGAGATCTTTTCGTATTTATTCTTGGACTTATTGGTCTTATCATAACATTTGCTGCGTTTTACAAAGATAATTCCGCAGACGGTCATTGATTTATTGATCCGATGCTATTTCAAAAAATAGAATTAACGAACGGCCAATTCAGGTAGGACATGACGAATGTTCCAATCGAGTTGGCCGTTTTGTTTGCTTACAACCCACTCTTCTTCTAATACACAGGTGTCTTCCAGATCAAGATATTCGGCTACCAGCCTGTTTCCATCAAGCTTCAGCATCACAAATCCATTGTATCCGATCTGATAACCAGATAACTCCCGCCGGACTCTCCTGTCGTATAAATGGATCTTTTGCAGGTCTGAAGTTTTATCCGGCATTTTCAGCTCCACCGGTAGCCCTCCATGTCCAAGACAGCGCCCATATGCCTCTGGCCCGTTTCCGTTCGTGGATTTATTATATACAACCAGACGATGATCGTGGCCCCAGAACCAGATAAGCGGGCGGTCGGATTCGCCTAATATTTCACGGATCTGTTCGCCCGGCTTCGCATATTCTTCCCTGAACGCAGAAATATATGGATGGTGGCTTACAAAGACCAGGCCTCGGGGGTCGTCAGGATCTCCAAGTTTCACGACATCACGTAGCCAGTCCACCTGCTCTTTGCGAAGATGGCAGTCGGGCGGCGAAATAATCTCCAGAAGTGGGCGGCTCACAGAAGTGTAACCGGTATCAATGCCAATAATCCGCCAATGCTCATTTTCCAGACAAAAAAATCCAGCCTGTTGGGTTTTCCGGATTTTCCCCACCGTGGCATACATTGCGGGCAACAAATGCTTGAAAAAAGCATTTCCGTTTGAATACATTTCATGATTTCCTGATAGGGCAAGGCTGCCAGAAGCACCATAATACCAGGATGAGTAAGGTGCAGTAAAGTTTTCTTCCACTTCTTTAGGCGTTCCAACAAAATAGATATCACCCATATGGATCGTATAGTCAGGTGCATACCGCGCAGTCAGGTGCGCCACTTGATCCGACTCCTCCGTGTCACTCGCCCAGTCAGAAAGTAAAGCTATGGAAATTTCATTCCGACTGGAAACAGAAGATTGCAACGGATATACGCCACTGTCACCGTTTCTTGGATAAGCCTGATAGGGATGCCGCTTCCCAAAACGGCTTTTAAGGTAATGCCATGCAAAGCCTATGAGATTTCTCTTGAAGAATTCCGAAATTACCCGTGTTACCGAAGATTTGTCCTGAACATGTTTTTCATACAGTTCAAGTTGCGTTTTAGCATGATTTTCGGCTTCTGTGTGACCTAATGTTAAATATTTTTTTGCGCGTTCTTCGGCTGATTCCTTCATTTACTAATTATAACTACTTTTAATTTAACGGTAACTTATTGGGTAAACTAACGTCTTACCGGTGAACAGTTTTAGCCGACAGATAAAAAGATTTTTTTCTACTTGAATTCGGCCGGCGTATATTGTAATTTTCAATCCGTTATCACCATTAAATACAGCCCAAGATGAGAAAATTATTACTTTCCGCCATGATGTTGCTTACAGCACATGCATTGTTCGCCCAGGTAACCACTGCCAAGATGATCGCAGACTGGGAAAGAGCAAAAATCTATACCAAAGCATACCTGGATGCAATGCCGGAAGACGGATATGCATACAAACCGACACCGGAGATCCGTTCATTTGCACAGCAGATGGGCCACCTGGCAGATGCTAACTTTGCATTTGTAGCGGCAGCTACCGGCAAGACAAGTCCCTTTACAGGTTCAGTTGAAAAAATGGCAGATCAGTCAAAAGCAGCTGTCAGCAAGGCGACACTGGAAAGTTATGATTTTGTCATCAGTTCATTAAAAGGCATCAGCGATGCAGATCTTGGAAAAGATATCAAAGTATTCGGTCAGGCAACAAAAACGGGTATTGCCTTTGATAAAGCATTTGAACACCAGACGCATCACCGTGGTCAGACGACTGTTTACATCCGCATGAAAGGGGTAAAACCTCCGCAGGAAATGTTGTTCTAAGCATTTTAAAACAAAAATAAAACAACTCCATCTTGTTCATTCATGGTGGAGTTGTTTTATTTTTGGAGCTTTACAAATCAGCATTTTTATATAGCCAGCGTGATAGATCAGCCAAATTCAAATGGAAAGCCACTGTACCGTGTACCGGAAATTTTTGCCGGGTTACCAAACCTCATATCGGGTGAAAGCACCCGTCATGGAGGAATCAGTATTACCCCATATTATTCATTAAATCTTGGCGGGTCGACGCAGGATTCGTCTGACCACGTTGAGGAAAATAACAGACGTTTTTTTGGATCTTTGGGTATACCTGTAAGTCAGGTGGCAAAATCTCATCAGGTCCATCAGGCGGAAATTCTGGTCGTCACCGAACCAGGACGTTTTGAAGGATATGACGCCATGATCACAAAGATACCAGATATTCAGTTGGCTGTGACCATCGCCGATTGCACCCCTATTCTTATTTATGACCCGGTCAAAGGGTCCGTGGCAGCCATTCATGCCGGCTGGCGGGGAACTGTTCAGGAAATTGTCTTGAAAGCTGTACAGATGTTACATACTGAGCTTGGAACAGATCCGGCAGATTGTCTGGCTTTTGTAGGAACCTGCATTGATGAATGCACTTTCGAAGTGGGTGAGGATGTAGCGGATCACTTTCAGACCGGGTACAAGCGCTGGGACGATGAGAAGGGTAAATTTTTTGTCGATTTAAAATCTGCCAACCGCGATCAGCTTATTGCCGCCGGCCTGGACCCAAAAAATATAGAGGTATCGCCCTACTCTACCGTCTTAAACAATGAAGATTATTTTTCATATAGAAAAGAAAACGGGGTGACAGGCCGGATGCTGGCAACCATTGGGCTGGCTTCCTGAGACCTTATTTTCAGTTTTTCAAAACCACAACTTTAAGCTTAAACTTCCTACTTTTTCCATTGGGGTTCATCGTGTCAACAAGAATTAAATAATAGCCTGTATCCACATCAATACCATTTTCGTTAGTGCCATCCCAGCGGATTTCACCTGACGTCCCGATAAGTTGATTTCTTAAAAGATTTTTGATCAGGCGACCGGCAGTATCAAAAATCCTGACAGAGGCAGTTTCACCGGTATCACGTAAATGGTAAGTAATTTTTGCAAATCCATCCAGGCCATTGCTGCGAGGGATAAAAGCTTCAGGCTCGACAAAAAACAGATCATCAGCGGCATCGGGTTTAATTTCTGAATTTGCATAACCGGGTGTCGCATTTCCGGCAGTAGAAGCGGCTGAATGCCAGTTTGATGATAGTTGTGAAGACTGGTGAACATCTACCTTTTCAAGTGACACTCCCTTAGGATTGCTGATAAGGGGATTGTGCATACTTTCGTCGTATTCAAAATGATCATAGATATGGTTAGAATCATCAAGCAACACAACACCACCAGACTGATTCGAAAAGCCCGGCATTTCATCTACTTCCAGTAGATTAGATGGTCTTTCAGTCGGAAATGATTCCTTTGTCTGATCTTTGTCGCTGGTGAAGGCAAGATAGGTAAAGGGCGATAGAATATAATTCCGGGTAGTAATTTTCCTCAGAACATCAGATTTCCCATTTCTGGTATTTGCGATTGACCAATTCTTCAGATTGATATACTTCTTCGAAGCATTGTAAATTTCTACAAAGTCTACGCCATTTTCATTAGGATTAAAGAGTATTTCATTCAAAACAATATCACCTGAATCGGCACTGACCGGAAGTGCGATCAAAAATTCGGTTTGTCTCAAAATATTACCAGCGCAATCGGCAATATTTTGTAGTGAAACCTGATAAACCTCACCTGGCAAAAGGGGAGCATCCAGTGTCAGGATCAGGTTTTTGAAGCCAGGAGATTCCAACTTTTTAGTAATAATACCCCTTCCCTCCACGTTGATCCGTGTACCTGCTACAGCCGTAAGGCTGTCGAGCTTTTCAGTGAACGTTACAGAGATATCTTTCGCAGACAGCAAATCAACATACTCTTTTTCAGGAGCTGTTTTATCACTATTTTCCCTCCGGATACTGTTCATTCTTCCAGGGGTGCCGCCGCTTTCATCCGCCGATGTCTTCCAATTGTCTGCTTCGCCGCATGGATTGCTTACGTCTGTCATTTCGATCGCATAACCTCCGCTTCGTTTATCATAAGTCCACCACTTTAAGGAATAAGATATCGAAAAAATTAATGTTTTTTTACTATTGAAAAGAGCCACATTACTTCCTTCATTTGGCAATATCAATGCGCTTAGTGGAATGGTATGACCGAATTTTTTCATACGGCTGTAACCGGACTGACTGCAAAGAATAGCAAACGCTCCTGGCTGTACGGTTGAGTCTGGTAACAAGAGGGACCTGGAACCGATGGCAAAAGTCCAGTTCTTCAGACTGACCGGCAGCGGTGACCGGTTATAGATTTCAATGTATTCCACATCTGGTAAGCCGACTACCGGCGTAGGGTCACACATTATCTCTGTGATCATGATGTCGTTATACCGCTGACCCAGGCAGGATAATCCGTGTAGAAAAAAGAGCGCCGATACCATCAGCTGGAGCAATTTATTCATTGTCATTCCTGTACAATTATCACAGGATGGTACGGAAAATGTCGTATCTGGTAACGATAAATAAATCTGCCGGGTATAAAAACAAAAAAATTCAACCCTTAACAGAGTTGAATTCATATCTTAATTAATCTAAACAGAATAAACCCTTAGTTATTCGCTTCTGTTGTTCCTGGGTTTTCTGCCGGCGCTTTTGTTGCGGCCGATGCTGGCTTTGCAGGCGTTTTAGCCACAGGAGACGGTTTCGACACAGCTGATTTCACCGGCGGTGTAGCGACTGGTTTCGAAGCTGCCGAAGCTACTAATGTAGCAAGTTTAGCATTTTTGTCAGCGTGTTTTTTTTCTTTCTTTGATTCCTTTTTAGGTGCTTTGGCTTTTTTCTCCGCGCTCTTAGCCTCTTTCACTTTTCTTTTCTCTTCATCCTTTACGAATTTTGAGACTTTCTTAGCCAGTTTGGCTGCTGCTTTTTCTATTGATTTTTTTATTTTTTTTGAGTCAGCAGATACAGAGTCAAGTTTAACAACCAATGTTTCTGCAATTTCTGAACTTAGTTTTTTTGTTGCGGATTTCATACGACGAAAATTATTTAAATAATTAAGATAAGACGGATTAAGCAGCTAATTTTCTTGATTTCAACCTTTTATTGAACAAAATACACTCTTATCTTTCAACCTGCAAATACCGGCTATTAATTCCACAAGAACAAATAAAGCGCGTTATATTTATGTTAAATTTTTGCTGACAAATGCCCACAGAACGATTCCTGCGGAAACCGATACATTAAAAGAATGTTTCGTACCAAACTGCGGGATCTCAACACAGGCATCAGATGCTGCAATGACCTCATCCGCAACACCTTCCACTTCATTTCCAAAAACGAAGGCATATGGAATGTTCTCTTCGGGCTCGAAGTTCTGAAGTAGCGTACTACCCTTAGCCTGTTCCACAGACAAGATTTTGTAACCCTGGTCTTTTAGTTTTTCAACGGCAGCCAAAGTCGTCTCCTCTTTTTCCCAGATCACCGAATGTTCAGCCCCCAGCGCACTCCTTGTAATTTCACGGTGCGGCGGCTGCTGCGTATATCCGCATAAGATCAGCTTTCTCGCACGGAATGCATCGGCCGTCCGAAAAAAAGATCCAACATTATTTAGGCTTCGGATATTGTCTAAAACGATGACAAACGGAAATTTTTCAGATTCTTTAAAATCTTCCACCGACAAACGGTTCATTTCCTCTATAAGAAGTTTTCGCATTGGGTTCTGTTGTAATTCTATTGATATTGAATGACAAACCTACAATGATTAGCATAAGATATCAAACTATTTTAGCGGCCGTCGGCTGATGTCAGCCTGAAAGGGCTTATCGAGAAACAGCTATATATTTATAGAATTAGTTTTACAACAAATTAAAAATTTTACTAGATTTAGACAATAATTGATTGTCGAGCAATAGAATTTTTTTTATTATTCTGTTACCTTTCCAGCATTCACCCGTCTAGGTTACGACACTTAACAGTTGCATGCTTAGCCCAACACCGTGAGAAACATAATTCTGCTTGTTACAGCTCTTTTTAGTGTCACATGTATCGCTATGGCGGACATGCAACAGACGTCAGACAGTGATCCTAATTACCATATTACGCACTTTACCGAAGACAATGGTTTACCCCAGAACACCGTAAAAAATATAACCGCGGATACTGAAGGATTTGTATGGATAGTAACCGAAACAGGGCTGGTACGCTTTGACGGCCGCAATTTTTCGCTTTATAATAAATCGAACCTGGGAATTCCGAATAACCGGTTTTCTATGCTACTGCCTAATATATCAAAATCCGGAGGGCCGGGAAGGATTTATGCTGTTGCCGAAAATTACCAGTTGATACGAATCGAAGCCGGAAAGGCCGTACTGGATTCTCAGTATTATTTCAATAATATCCAAAGGATACCATTCATGTCGCGCGCGACAAAAACCGCCATGTTAGCCAATGGATCTCCAAATTATCTTAGGGATTATATCGCGCCCAAAAACTATATTATTCCGGTAACTGCCGGAAACGGACAATTCTATGTTTGCGGCGGGGATAAAATAGCCTATTATGCCAACTGGAAAATTCGCTACGAAACGCCGGTCCAAAACCTGAGATATTGGGATTGCTTCCTGATTGGCAAACAGCTCTACAAGTTCAATGCAGACGGAAGCCTCGATCTGATTGGACGAACAGGTATAGTGTCTCTTGAGCTGACCGGCGATATTCTGAAAGATAAAAAATACAATCCTAAAAAAAGGCTGGCGGAAGTTTACTGGAACAACATTGCCGATCAGGTTTTCTTTTATTTTAATAATAATCTTTACAGGATCGATGAAGTTTCCGGTAAGCAACTTAGCACTACACTGGTCCTTGAAAACTTCGACTTTATTAAAAGAAATATTTCATCGGTCTATTTTGATAAGACTAACAAGCGGTACTTTTTTGGAAGCATTACCAATGGGCTCTTTGTGCTTAAAAAGAAAGATTTCATCACGCTGAGAACAGGCGGAAATAATCTAGATAACGTATTCTATGGACAGACGGCATACGATTCCGGTAGTGTTCTAACTCCACGAGGTTATCTTTTAAGCAAAAGCAAAACGGGTACATCCACCATCAATAACAGCATATCGCTTATTACATCGGAAAAAAATTCGGTAGACAGTTATGGAATCCTGACAGATAAAAAAGGAAATGTGTGGCGAAAATCTCTTGACAGCATTTATTGCTACCGTCTTCAGGAAAATAAAACACTTGGGACATGGAAAATCAGCGGAGAGATTAATCACCTCTACGAAGGCAATGACGGTACTATCTGGATTGGGACAAGAGAATCCGGTCTGTTCAGCATCAACCTTTCGGACCCTAACCCCCAGCCGCATTTTTTTGCTAATGGCGTGCTAAAACGTATAACTTACATCCTAGACCAAGATCATCGAACATTGATTGTTGGGACAAGCAATGGCATTTTTCTGGTCGACAGACTTTCGCGAAAGGCCAGTCTGATTAACGGGACCGCCGGGCTTTATGTCAGGAGTATCTATATTGATCAGTCGCCTGCCATCAAAAAAAGTAAAAATGTGTGGTTTTCGACGTATGAAGACGGGCTCTTCCTGTTTGATGGTATCGGGCTGACCCATTTCCCGCTGGATAAAAATAAATATATTGCGGGTGCGCATTGCATTTTTGCTGATAAGAGTAATTATTTCTGGATTACGACGAATAAAGGATTATTTAAAGTCTCCATAAAAGACCTGCTCGGTTATGCGGCGCAGGCAAAGCATGGGAAGTCTTCTGATATTTTTTATCTCAGATATACCAAGGAAAACGGATTTTATACGAATGAATTCAATGGAGGATGTCAGCCGTGTGCGATCAGGTTACCAAACCAATATGTCTCTCTCCCGTCGCTGGACGGTCTGGTTTGGTTTATTCCGGAAAAAACAAGCCAGGAATTGCCGTCTGGCAACGTCCTGTTCGACTTCTATGACATACAGGGGAAAAGCAAAACCATCCGCGGTGACACGATACAGCTGCCTCACGACCCCCAGCAATTTAAGATCCATCTGGCAGTAGCCTATTTTGGCAATGTATCCAACCTCAGCATCGCCTATGCCCTGTCAAAAAACGGGCTTAAAAAACCTGATGCCCTGGATTGGATAGATCTCACAGGTAATGAAAGCAATATTTCAATAGGCGCATTAGGTGCCGGCAGTTACTCACTTTTTGTCAGAAAGCTTAACGGGTTTGGTACCGATAATTACTCAATTAAAATGATCACGCTGATCATACCGCCACTCTGGTATGAAACGCTTTGGTTTCAGATCTTTTGCTTGTTGCTCACGATTTTAGGCATTTATCTGTTTATCAAGTTGCGGTTACGTATCATCAAAAATGAAAACCAGCTGCTGGAATTTAAAATTGCCACACGAACCAGCAAACTCGAACATACCCTGAGCGCGCTGGAAAAGTCGGAACAAGAGCTGCAAAGGCAGATGCACATCCAAACAAGACTAATTGCCTCGATGTCACACGATATTAAAACACCTCTGAAATTTGTGTCAAAAACGGCAGGACGTATCGACCACATGGTGAAGAACCATCGATTCGAACTCGTATCTGAGCTCGGAAAGACAATCGTGTTCACGGCTGATCACATGCACCACTTGCTTGAAAATCTGATCGGTTATGTAAAAACGCAGGTTTATGGAAGTAATATCCATATAGAAAAAACGAATTTAAAGGAAATCCTCAGCGAAAACCTTCAGATATTTAACGGGGTATTAAGTGAAAGCCTGAATACGTTTTCAAATGACATCGACGAGCATCTGACCGTCAATACAAATCCACAGCTACTTGGGATCATTGTACATAATCTTGTAGATAATGCCAATAAAGCATGCCGGGGTGGCCGGATCAGGATTTATACTGAAGTCAGAGATCAAAATAAACACCTGATCATAGTAGATTCGGGACCTGGGATGCCCGAAGATCTTATGCAGTGGCTAAATAATCCATCAAAAATGGATTCTTATGAAAAATCAAAAACGCTTTCTAAATCTTATACAGGACTTGGACTGACCATTGTAAAGGATATTTCGCTGATGCTGCAGATCAGCATTTTCGTTGAGAAAAACAATGGCACTCTTATTCATCTGATTTTCCAGAATGATCAGTAGTACCTAACCTTCTACTTCCTCAGCCTTGTATAATTCCAGTTTCCTGAACATTTCAATGACATTGGTCACTTCCATTTTTTCGAAAATCCTGGACTTGTAGGTACTGATCGTGGTTTCCTTCAGATCCAAAATAGTTGCTATTTCTTTGGTCCATTTTCCCTGTGCCAAAAGATACATCACTTCCAGTTCGCGTCTGGAAAGTTCTTCGAGCGGATTATGGCCGCTATTTTTGCTGTCAAGAATATTTTTCACCATCAGCCTTTGCACTTTGCCGCTGACATACTTACCCTTTTCCAAAACAGCTGTGATCGCAACCTTGTACTCTTCCTCAGAGGCTCCTTTTGACAGGTATCCGTTTGCTCCGGCATTCAGATAATGAAGTGCATATATTTCCTCTTCCAGCCCTGAAAAGATCATCACTTTAACACCAGGCTGAATTTTGCGGATGATCGAAATCATCCTGTTGTTCTCACCTCCGGGTATGTTGATATCAAGCAGGACCAGATCGAAACTGGTTGTAGATAGCTTATTGAGTGTCTCCTGGAAATTGGCAGCCTGTTGAACATCAATTTTAGTAAACATATCGAGGATTAGAAACTCGATACCCATGCGTACAATAGCATGATCTTCAACAATTAAGATCTTTTTCATTTTTTATAGTGCTGATAAGAATTTTCCGACAAAAATACATAATTCCATACAACACCACATCTAAAATTTTTCTACAATTGATGGAATTATTTTTACAAAAACAATATACCTTAAAACAAAAAGACAGATACCGGAAAACCGCTATCTGTCTTTTTAAATTTCGTTACTCAGATCTTAACTATCTATCAATTTAATTTTCGTAATCAGTTCAACAATGTTCTTAACACCCATCTTTTCAAATATCCTTGCTTTGTACGTACTCACTGTAGAAAGCTGTAGACTAAGTTTTTCAGCAATTTTAGCGGTACCAAACCCTTCTTTCAGCAGGTTCATCACATCCTTTTCTCTTGGAGAAAGACTGACGATCGGATCCGGCAGGAACTCCTTAGGATTGATCAGCCTGTTGATATTGATCTGCTGCATATCAGCACTCATATACTTTTTATTATCCAGAACGCTTAAAACAGCTGTCTTGAATTCATCCTCCGCTGCGTCTTTTGACAAATATCCATCGGCACCAGCCTGAAGATATAACAAACCATAAAGCTGCTCATCATAGCTTGAGAACATGAGTATACGTATATCAGGACGTTTAATCCTGATCGTTTCAATCATTTTGGTATTATTCCCGCCCGGGATGTTAATATCTAAAATAAGCAGATCAAAGTTTTGACTGCTTAATTCCAGAAGCACTTTCTGAAATGTATCTACACCGGTAATTTGAGATTCCGGTATCAGGGATTTTAGGAGGTGTTTTGTTCCGATTCGTACAACTGCGTGATCCTCGGCAATAAGTATGTGCTTCATGAAAAATTTATATACTAGATGAAACTAGAAATAGTATTACTCCAAAGTTAGAATTAATTATACAAGAAAACACGAAATTGTCGTCATAATTCTAAATACTTGGTAAATAGATGTAATAACTTCCTAATAGATGGTGAAAAGATAATTTAATTATTGCAAAATAAACTCGTGTAAAAATTTGTTTTGTGCTGATCCGGCAGAACATATGCTTACAAAAAGACAAAAACCCGCGTCATTTTACATTAAAGGTACAAGTTAGATATTTTAGTTAAATAACAGTTCATTATACGCGCTGATATTCATTTTTTGCCTGAAATTTTATTTCAAATATTAAATTACAAAGATATTTCGATAAAAAAAATCACGCTACTCCTACAACATTACGCAGTTCGATCTACATCCAAGTAGCAATATTACTGAACGAAATGGTAAATTTGTTTTAAATCATTATATTACAAGCCGTTAACCACAATAAATTATAGCAATCTATTGATTTAAAACAGGAAGAAATTAATTTTTCCAGACATTTTGATTGCCATATCGATAGAACGAATTAGCTAACGGTATTCGGAAAGGAAGAGCCTTAAGAATGATTAAAATAGTTGCACACACTGTTAGAAAAACTTGGAAGAATATAAAATCTGGATAAAGGGGCCTTTGAAGGTCACTCTCCAATCAGGTTTACCTATTGAGGACCGTCTTTTCGCATATACACCTGATTTGTTCAACACATACAGACATCTTAGGCTTCGGGCATCTGGACCGCTTTATTCTTTTTTGCTTTCCAGAGAGCCTTCTCCCGCGATTGTTGCATCAATCCATTTTTCTAAAACCTTCGGGTCCCTTACGCTTTCTTCACTTATTTATGCACCATTTGGTGGTATTAACTGCACAAACGACTGTGCAGGTGAAGAGCTGAGCTTCCTGATGTCCTGCGTTGAAAAGTATGCCCGGGAAGAGGGGATTAAAAAAATCAATGTTATTTGTCGTCCGTCCTGTTATGATGGAATACTGCACAGATTACTGAACATTATTTATTTAGATGCTGGTTACGCGCATTTTGCTGAATACAAAAATTTCCATATCCCGGTACATTTAAACCCATTTGCAGATACAATCGCTCCGCAGGAATTACGCCGTTTAAAAAAATGTAAGGATGCCAATTTTCTGACCCGCATCGGGCAAAACATATCAGCAGACCTGGTATTCGATTTTTTCGAAAAGGCGCATGGAGAAAAGCAATATAAGCTTAGCATTTCCAAACAAAAGCTTAATCAATTGTTCAGTCACTTCCCCGACCAATTCCTGTTTTTTTCGGTCTGGTATATGGATGAACTGATTGCAGGGAGTATCTGTGTGAGGATAAACCAAGATATTTTGTACATGTTTCTGATCACTGACTTGCTTTTATACCGGAGCTTCAGTCCATGTGTTCTCTTGTATGAAAGGATTTACAATTATTGCCAGCATGAGGGCATAAGCATACTCGATCAGGGAATTTGTATTGACGGTGATGGAGTTTTCAAACCGGAACTTGCCAGGTTTAAGAAAAATGTCGGCGGAAAGGAATCAACTAAAATGACCTATCAAAAAGTCCTGGCTGATTAAATTCCCAGACAATTACCTTCTTTATAAAAAACGGTCGAACAACTTTCGTGCCCAACAATCGGCAGCATCCCTCGAAAATCAATACTTTTGTAGCCTTTATTCGTCATAAAATCTTTCGCTGGCTGGTACCAGTCACGCTCAGAATTATCTAAAATAAGTACCCCATCTTCTGTTAAGTACTGCGCCGCAAATGCAGTACATTTTACACGATTACGGCCATCAACGACAATAATATTATATTTTTTTCCTTCATTTTTTACCGCCTCAACATAAGTATCACCTTGCGGACGGGAGTAAACGATGGAGTTTGCTGGAAGTTTCGGTTTGATAATTTCGATCCATTGCGCATCATGTTCAACCGCAGCGATATGTTTTACGCGTGCTCCATACCAGCGTGTTGAGTTGCCCGAACCATATTCAAAAACTTCAAAATGTGGCTTGATCCTTGGTTCAAGAAAAAAGATAAATGAATAAGTATACCATGGAAGCGGATTTCCGGCAGCGTCGACGGATTGTTTGGAGTGAAAACTTCTGAACCAACCATATTCTTTTAAAGCACTTCTTAAATAAAGTTGAACGGCTCCGCCAAAACCAACTGAATTTAGAACTCCCCAACCCTGCTTTTTTAAAAACTTAACCATTAGATCCGCTTATTCCGAAAGATATTACTGACAATTTGAACCCTAAAAAACCTGGCTTTCCGATAGAAGGCCGGAACGCCATTTTTGCACAGGGGCTGCAAATATACTACATTAGCACTCAATTTTAATATTTGCATTGATAGCGGGAATAATTTCAAAATCCCTCAGTTTTAGAATGAAATTAAAAACGATAAAGACGGTTCTGGGCCACCCTTTAAACAAAGACAGAAAGGTAAAAGCATTGATGACACTCTTCAAAAGAGGGCTGGTCATTCGCCTGCACAAACATCCCATGATTTATCCGTTTGTCGAGCATGTTTCACTGGTTGTTGATAAGGGAATGTCGAGCGCGGAACTGCAAATTTATACCGGCTTATACGATACCAATGAAATGCTTTTTGTGATGCATTACCTGCGTCCGGAAGATACTTTTGTGGATGTGGGCGCCAATATTGGTGTTTATTCCGTTCTGGCATCTGGCGTTACTGGTGCTAAATCCTTATCGTTTGAACCGATTCCTTCCACATTTGCGAACCTGAAACGCAATATCAATTACAACAATTTACAAGATCGCTCGGAGCTATATAATCTGGGTGTTGGTGACAAAGAAGAAACGCTGATTTTTTCAAATTCACTGGATGCGATCAACCACGTAATCAATGATAATACTTTCGGCGGCCCGGTTACGGAAGTTCCTGTGAATTCGCTGGATAATTTACTGGTTGATAAAAACATCAATTTACTAAAAATCGATGTCGAAGGTTTTGAAGCGAATGTTATCAACGGTGCTTCAAAAACACTTGAAAGACCGGAGCTAAAAATCATCATCATGGAAACCAACGGACTTTCTGATCAATATGAATTCGGCCAGAATTACATCCACGACAAACTTTTGAGCCTGGGTTTTGTGCCTTATAATTATTTCCCTTCTGAAAGAAAATTAACTAAGATTACCACAACAAATCCTGAGAACACGATTTATATCCGTGATCTGGCTTTTGTTGAAAATCGTGTAAAAACGTCTAGAAAAATTAAATTAGGAGACAACTTGATTTAAAGCTTCGGCAGTCGGCTATCAGCTTTCAGTTTGATGCAGGAAACAACATTTCGACCGAAGGCTAAATGCTGGATACAGTACACTATAATCTTTTAACCAGGTTTATTTCTTCAAAAATCGGGTCTGCAAACCACTTACCAGTTCATTAATTTCCTCTGATACTTTAAACCGGACGATCAATAGAATAAACACGGCCAGAATGATCGTAGAACGAACAGCCATCATGAGCATGGCTGACAAAATCGTTTTGTGATATTCCGGTGTAAATAAAGTCAGTGCATACATCACCAAAAGTATAAGCGCTACCTGGACTGTTTTGTTCGTAAAAGGTAATACACCGAATTTGCTCCAAACGAATGTCATTCTCGCCATGGAATAAGCAAAAGTCGTCAACGCCGTTGCGATAGCGGCACCCAAAATTCCATAAATCGGGATCAGCCAGATGTTCAGTACTAGTCCGAGAACAGCGGATACAATGATGAATAAAGTCGAAAATTTGAAGAACCTGGAGTACATAATTATCTCCGTATTCAAACCCGTGGCGATATCAAAAACTTTCACCATCGAAAGGAATAGCACGACATATTTACCTGCACCATAAGTCGCTCCTTTGGGTATCAAGAAGAAAATATCATCAATATTTGACCAGATCAGTAAAAATACGACACCACCTGCAATCAGTTGATTTAGAGCTGACTTTTGGTTCATCGTACGAACATGCGCATAATCACCCTGAACGAGCGCAGCCGAAATTAATGGTATAGAAATCTGCGCAATTGCCTTTCTCGGGATTTCAATAATACCAGCCAGGTACGTCGCAATGATAAAAATCCCTGCACTGACCAAACCTTTTTCCCCGGCAACCATCGTCCTGTCAATAAAGAGCATCAAACTTACGCCCAGTCCTCCCAAAAGAGTAAAACTGCCGTATCCAAGCATCTGACGAACCAGGTTTTTGGTCAAAATTTTCCTATTTGGAAGACGCCAGTATAATTTCCCGATTTGTTTGATATAACCAAAGAGAATGATAATCGCCAAGCCATAAGAAGCGACGTACAAATAAAGCATTACTTCGAAACTTAGCCAGCCGAATCCAAACATCAGAATCAGCAGCACATTTGCGATTTTGAGATAAACTTCACGGATAAAATTAGGTACCGCGATTCTTGAATTATTCCGGCAATAGGCTTCGAGAACGGTGATATAAATCCAGAATGTTGTTAGCGGAATAACCAGAAAGTGATACTTCAACAGCATTGGCGAATTCTCTGCAAAATAAGCATGAATTGCCGGTGTGAAAATCAGATAAAATATTCCGAAAATAATTCCCCCGATGAAAGGCAAAAAAAGCAAAAACGGCAGAATTCCGTTATGTCCTTCTTCATCGTCACGAAAAAGACTAAAAAATTTATCCGCAATAAATGGAGTTCCTAAATGAGCGAAAGCTGCAAAAAGCAAACTATTTTCAAGGAGCAAACGGGAAAGTCCGAGCTGCTCTACGGATAAAAATTTCGTAGAAACATACATCTGGTTTACGATACCTATCCCTACCCCAATGTAAGATCCAAGACCAGCTTTAAGACTCTGACGAACAACAATTCCCACTATGAAAGTCTAGTTAGCGTATTTTTGTATCAATATTGCTGCGATACGTTCAGCGGCATGCCCGTCCCAGAATGGAGGAATTACGCCTTCTTTTACTCTTCCTTCCAAAATATCCTGCACTTTTTCAGCCACAGAAATTGGATCAAGGTCACTAAGCAAAATATTGGTTCCCAACTCTACTGTAACCGGGCGTTCTGTACTCGCACGGAAAGTAAGACAAGGTACTTGCAAATAAGTCGTCTCTTCCTGAATTCCACCTGAATCGGTAATGATCAAAGCAGCATTTTCCATCAGATGTAAAAATTCAAGATAACCTTGCGGCTCCATCAAAATCACATTGTCAAGACTTTGCAGTTCATCCAGCAAACCCCAGGTTTCCATATTTTTCAGCGTTCTCGGATGAACAGGGAAAAGTACTGTTTTGGTTTTTGAAGTTTCTTTGATAATTTTCAAAATATTAGTTAGTCCTTCCTGAAAATCCACATTACTTGGACGGTGCATCGTCATTAAAACATAAGATTTTGGCTCCAAACCAAGGTCTTGAACAAGCGTCAAAGTCGAAGCTTTCTGACGATAATATACCAGCGAGTCAATCATCACATTTCCGACAAAATGTACTTTTTCATCCGGAATGCTTTCTCTTTTCAGATTGTCGATACCAGCTTGCTCCGTCACAAAAAGATCGTCGGCGATACAATCCGTCATAATCCGGTTGATTTCTTCCGGCATTCCACGATCGCCGCTTCTCAAACCTGCTTCTACGTGGACGACAGGAATATGCTCTTTTACAGCTACCATCGCGCAGGCAATTGTTGAATTTACATCACCGACAACCAGCACAACATCCGGCTTTTCCGCAAGCATAACCTGCTCAAATTCGATCATAATTTTAGCCGTCTGCTGCGTATGCGAACCGCCGCCGATACCCAGGAAATAATCCGGTTTCGGTAATTCCAGCTGATTAAAAAACACATCCGACATACGGGCGTCATAATGCTGACCAGTATGAATGATTTTCGAATCGATTTCAGGATGTTGTAAAAAAGCGCGGTGCAACGGAGCCACTTTCATGAAGTTCGGACGGGCACCAACAATACTCAGGATTTTCATTTTTTAATCAACCAGAATTTAAACAGATCAGTGCGCAAGAACATAGTTGAAGGCAACCATGTATTCTTTGAGGACACTGTGTATATTGATTTCTTCTTTTATTATGCGCAACGAATTGGCACCAAAGGTGCTGATTTTTTCGGGATCCTGGAGCAACGTTTTCATTTTCAGGTTCAGACTTTCCTGATTCCCGTTTTCAAAATAAAAACCATTGTAACTTTCTCTCACCAAACGTCTTTCCGTCCCATCTGCAACAGAACAAATAACAGGTTTGGCAAAACACATGGCATCATTAATGGATAATCCACCCATTCCACCTAACAAATAGATTGACGAAACATGCAGGTACTTACCCAAGGTTAACGCGTCATAAACACCTCCGACAAACTTTACATTGTCAGTAACACCAAGTTTTTCCGTCAGCTTTTTAAGATTTTCTTCTTCGGGACCAAAACCTACAACAACCAGTTCAATATCCGGAAAAAACCGTTTCAAATCTTTAACCGATTGGATCAGCATATCCACGCGTTTCCATTTCACCAATCTTCCCACATGAATAACGCGGTGCGGATTCGCTGGTAAAATGGCCGGTTGTTTTAAAAGTTCTTCATAAGCGGCTAATAATTCGTCGGTATCAGGAGAATTTGCGGCAATAAATATTTTCTCTTTGGGCACGCCATAACTTCCGATGATATCCCGGCCTTCGTCATAATAATTGATATGCGCGTCGGCAAGGGGAAGGTATAATTTTCGTAACCACGTTATTGCCCGGAAATAAAGGGCGCCTTTCCAGGTTTTTTTATTTGCATCGAGATCTTCGGTAATGTTTTGTCCAGAATAATAATATTCCTGACTTTTTCCCCAATAAGCGGTATTAAAAGGTATATCCCGGCAAATTAACTTTGCACCGATTTTTTTCAGCTTGAAATAGAAAAGAGGATTTAATACCAATTGAAGAAAATATGGCCAGGATGACATCACGATAATGTCCGGTTTTATTTCCTGTAAAGTCGGGATAAGATTTTCAAAAAAAGATTTTCCGTACCAGGTTGTAAATTCCGGAAGTTCCACCAACCGGAAGTTCGCGGCTGATTTATCTTCCTTTACACCAGCGCCCAGCGCTTTGCTTTGTTGTGTAGGTTTGACGAGAATAACTTCGATTCCGTAGTCGGAAACCATTTTATTCAATATCAAGGCAAAATAATGCGGCAACCCCGCCATAACAAAACAAACACGCATGCGTCAGAAATCTTGTGGTAATTCCTGCAAAAGTACACATTCGCAGACAATTTTAAGAGGAGAAGAAATGTTTCGCTTACTTATTACTAAGAACAGAAACAATCGAAACGCAAATTCTGAAATTTAAAGAAGAATAAGGACCGGAATCAAGTTTAAGTTAATTCCGGTTTAAGATCGTTTTTACAGTCGTGAATCGACTGAATCTTTTGGTAAAGTTGATTTTAGATCAAATAAGACAGAATTAGTATTGGTAAAATCCGTCAGATTCAATTCCCTAAAAGTATCATGCGAAACGGCCAGCACAACTGCTTCATATTTCCCATTAGGTTTATCAGCCAGGGTGATATCATATTCATGTCTCACTTCATCCGCTGATGCCCAGGAATCATAGACATCCACTTCCATGCCGAAATCTTTCAATTCCTTGTATACATCCACAACACGCGTATTTCGAATATCCGGACAGTTTTCCTTAAAAGTTATTCCAAGAATCAGTACCCGGCTGCCTTCAATTTTATGGCCTTTTTTGATCAAAAGTTTGACCAGTTTATTAGCAACAAATACACCCATGGTATCATTTACACGGCGGCCAGAGAGAATGACTTGCGGATAATAACCAAGCGATTCAGCTTTGTATGCAAGATAATATGGATCGACACCAATACAATGTCCGCCTACCAAACCGGGTTTATATTTCAGGAAATTCCATTTTGTTCCGGCAGCTTCCAGAACTTCCGTAGTATCAATTCCCATCCGGTCAAAAATCAGTGCTAGTTCATTTACAAAAGAAATATTTACATCGCGCTGTGCATTTTCGATTGCTTTTGATGCTTCCGCAACTTTAATACTCGATGCAAGATGCGTCCCGGCTGTGATAATGGTCCCGTATAAGGTATTAACGAATTCGCCGATTGCCGGCGTTGAACCGCTGGTAACTTTTTTAATTTTGGTTAACGTATTTACCTTGTCGCCCGGATTGATACGTTCCGGAGAGTATCCGCAGAAGAAGTCGACATTGAATTTTAACCCGCTTACTCTTTCAAGAACCGGAACACAATCTTCCTCGGTACAACCCGGATAAACGGTAGATTCGTAAATAACGATGTCGCCTTTTTTCAAAACTTTACCAACCGTATCGCTGGCTTTCAAAAGTGGGCCCAGATCCGGTTTTTTATAGTTATCGATTGGTGTGGGCACGGTGACGATAAAGATATTACAAGTCGCCAACGCCGACAATTCATCCGAAAATTGCAGATCCTGCACACGTTGTAAATCCTCAGAAGAAATCTCCTGCGTTCGGTCGTAGCCACGCTTCAATTCAGCAACACGCTCCTTATTGATATCAAAACCAAGGACTGAATATTTACGGCTGAATTCCACAGCCAGCGGCAGACCTACATAACCAAGACCAATAATTGCAATTTTACTTGCAGCAATTTCTGACACCATTCTGGTAAAATTTAAAACGAGGACATAAAACTAGCCATATTAATTATGATCAGAAAATTTTGGGGGAATCTGTGGGGATTGAGTTCGAAGAATTGGCGGTTTTTAAATTCTCTAAGGTCACAAATTGTGACCTTAGAGAATCTTTAAAGCTGTGACCTAATAGCAAATTTTCAGTATTCCATATAATTTAAAACTTGAATTTATGGAACTGATCGCTATACAAAACAAAGTGTTCACGCTTCGTGGACAGAAAGTTATGCTGGATTTCGATTTGGCAGAAATGTATGAAGTTGAAACGAGATCTTTGAAACAGGCTGTTAGAAGGAATATTGATAGATTTCCCGAAGACTTTATGTTTGAATTGACCAAAACAGAATTAGAAAACTTGAGATCACAAAATGTGATCTCAAGTTGGGGAGGTCTCCGCTTTCTACCCTTTGCTTTACCGAACAAGGAGTGGCTATGTTATCCAGTGTTTTAAAAGGTCAAAAAGCACTACAAGTAAACATCACAATTATGCGCGCTTTTGTAATGATCCGTCAATATTATTCTGATTCAACGGAATTGAAACAGCGAATTGAAAGCCTGGAAAACGAGATGCAGATGAAGTTTAAAGACATTTATGAAGCGCTGAATTTTCTATTAAATCCCTCAAACCCTGAACGCAAAGCAATAGGATTTAATAATAGCCGTGAATAAATATTTAGGTCACAGTTTGTGACTTAAATATTGAAGAAAATCTACTCCGCTCATATTTTTTAAAGACATCTTAATTCTGAAATTGTAACTTTGGTGTTTCTGCAAAGTTTCGAATAAGCATAATCTGTTTTTAAATCTATGAATGGCCTGACGGATAAAGAATTTTGGTTGAATTATTGGGAAAGTAAGACCGGACTCGTTTTTAGCATCCCTGATCATTATCCGTTCTTGTCTCTTTTAAAAAAACTGGTAACGACAAATAAGGTCAAAAGTCTTCTTGAAATTGGTGGCTTTCCTGGTTACTATTCTGTTTGGGCACATAAGAATTTGAAGACCAAAACATATCTGCTGGATTTCGTGATACATCCGAAAATTCTCCATGATCTTGAAAAAGCAAATCAAATACCGGAAGGCTCCGTCGGGACAATAGAAGCTGATCTGTTTGGCTATGCTCCTGTTGGAAAATATGACCTCGTCATGTCAAACGGTTTGATTGAACATTTTCAAAATACAACTGAAATTATCCAAAAGCATACTCAGTTTCTTGCTGAAAATGGGATACTTTTTATCTCTCTGCCAAACTTTAAAGGTCTAAACGGTTGGTTTCAAAAGACATTTGACCGCGACAATTACGACAAGCATTATATTGAAAGTATGGATCTTGTTTATCTGCGAAATAGCTGCAAGAATCTGGGATTGAAAGATATTGAGGTTTATTATTCAGGCCGTTTCATGCTTTGGCTCGAAAATGAAAATAAACAGCCTTCCTGGGTGCAAGCTTTCCGCAAATCAACATGGTTCACGTTGAAAGTCTTCTCCAAGTTTTTTCCGTTTGAAACAAAGGCTTTATCACCTTATATCGTCATAACGGCCCGTGCATGAACGTAGTTTTTATCAATACCAGCGACAGTAGCGGCGGCGCGGCCATCGCTTGTTCACGGCTTCAAAAGGCTTTGGAAAAACATTCGGCCATCAAAGGCGATATATTGGTTCAGGAAAAAAAAACAGAAAATCCGGCTGTTACAACAATAGCAAATACTTCATTAAAAAAACAGTTTGTCTGGGCAAGATTTATCGCAGAGCGACTGCTGTTTTTACCCTACGAACGGTCCAAAGAAATTCGCTTTCTATTTAATCGTGGTATGGTTGGCGTGGATATCAGCAAACATCCGCTGGTTCAAAACGCAGATATCATTCATTTACATTGGATTAACTTCGGTTTTTTATCAACCGGCTCAATAAAAAAATTACTAGCGCTGGGAAAACCCGTTGTTTGGACTTTCCATGATATGTGGCCGTTTACAGGCGGCTGTCATCATAGCGGCGAATGTGAAAACTACCAGATTGAATGTGGAAGTTGTAAATTTTTAAAAAATCCGGGTGGAAATGATATTTCCAGAAAAGACTGGTTTTCGAAAAGCTCAGCCTATCAATCTAATCATTTTACAGCGGTTGGTTGCAGTCAATGGTTGTCAAAGAGAGCACGGAACAGCAGTCTGCTTAATGGATTTAAAATTGAATCGATTCCAAATCCAATCGACACGACAGTATTTTCACCAATCTTAAAAACGGAAGCTAGACAACAATTAAATTTACCAACTGACAAACATTTAATTCTTTTCGCTGCCATGCGCGTTAACGCGCTGATGAAAGGTTTTTCTTATTTTCAGGAGGCATTAACTCAACTTAAAAATCAATATCCCGAGCTTTCAGAAAATATTGAGCTTCTGGTTTTCGGTCAGGCGGAAGACGGAGTGTTAAATCAATTACCATTTAAGACACATAAACTTGGACATTTGTCCGGTGTAAAACAGATCGTTTTGGCTTACAATGCAGCGTCTGTTTTTGTGACCCCTTCTCTGGAAGAAAATTTACCAAATACGATTATGGAATCTTTTGCCTGTGGAACGCCGGCAGTTGGATTCAACATAGGCGGTATTCCGGAAATGATCGATCATCAGCAAAACGGATATCTTTCAGAATATAAATCTGTTGAATCACTGGCAACTGGAATTCAGTGGGTTTTAGAAAATAACACGGAAGGAGAGATTTCTAAAAAAGCGCGGGAAAAAGTATTGGGAAGTTACGCGGAAAATATTGTCGCGTCTCAATATGAAACACTGTACAAATCATTGTTGAAAAACAAATGACAAGGCAGTTTATCTATTTTCCACCCATGTCTGAAAACTCAAATACCGAATATAAAAGTAGTTTTAGTGATGCCGTAATTGAAACGTTGGTAGCCTTTGCCAATACCAAGGGCGGACAAATTTTTATTGGTTTGAATGATGACGGAGAACCCGTCAAAAATTTCGTCATCCGGGAAGAAACTGTACAGCAGTGCCTTAACGAAATCAAACACAAAACCCAACCTTCCGTTATTCCGGATTCTGAATTAATTAATGTCGATGGAAAGGAAATTATTTCGCTTTCGATTAAAGAATTCCCTGTTAAACCGGTCTCTTTTCGCGGGCGTTATTTCAAACGCGTCCAGAATTCTAATCACCAGTTAAATCTGGGTGAGATTTCGGATATGCATCTTAAAACTTTCAATACGAGTTGGGATAGCTATGCAACGAACGATTACAAACTCGACGATATTTCACTGGAAAAAGTCAGTTCGTTTATAGACAAATCCAACCTACTCAAAGAAAGTCCGTTACAGGATGATCCGTTAACCGTTTTGTACAAATTTGAACTGATCAAAGAATCAAAAATTGCCAATGCCTGTCATTTGTTATTTGCGAAAAATGATGTGTTTCTGGCAACCATTGAATTGGGAAGATTTTCTGCTCCAACCTTAATAAAAGATGGCTTAACGTTACGCAGTGATTTATTTACTCAGATCGAGGATGTACTAACTTTCGTCAAAAAACATATAAACAAAGAGTATATCATAACCGGTAACCCTCAACGCGAGGAACGTTGGGAATATCCTCTGAATGCGATTCGCGAGATCATAATCAACATGATCGTCCACCGCGACGATATGCATTACGGCGATTCCTCTGTTAAAGTTTTTGATCATTATATAGAATTTTTTAATCCGGGCTCATTACCGCAATCAATTTCCATTGAGCAACTACTCAGCGGAGATTACACATCGCAGGCAAGAAATAAAAAGGTATCTTCAATTTTTAAAGAAGCCGGTGTTATTGAAAAGTATGGATCTGGTATTAAAAGAATTCAAAATGCTTTTCTGAGTTATGGTTTGGAAGCGCCTGTTTTTGAAAATTTTCAGCACGGTTTTAGGGTTATTGTTTCTACACAAACTGTGCTAAAAACTGTGGAGGAAACTGTGGAGAAAACTGTGGAGAAAACCGATGAAATCATTCTTAATTTGATTAAAGCCGATTCGCGTATCACCACAAAAGCGATTCAACAAATTACCGGATTAAGCAGACGAGGTATTGAATGGCAAATACAAAAGCTAAAAGATCAAAATATAATTAACCGGATCGGGCCTGATAAAGGTGGTCATTGGGAAATAATAAAAGAAGGGTGAATCTGACTTCATTCAAAAATAGAAACGAATGCCTTTATTAACAATAATCACCATCACATACGACGCAGAACGCTACCTGCCCCGAACGCTGAAAAGCGCTGAAAAGGCATTGGCAAAACTGGGCGACAGAAGTGCAGTTGAATATCTGATCATTGATGGTGGATCAAAAGATCAGACCTTACAAATTGCCAGTGAATTCGATTTTATCTCAAAAGTAATTTCTGAACCAGACCGTGGACTTTATGATGCTATGAATAAAGGTTTGAATCTGGCAACTGGAAAGTATTTATGGTTTCTGAACGCAGGCGATGAAGTTCAGGACGAGCATATTTTAAGTCAGTTAATTGTTGCTTTTGAAAGTAATGCAGATGTCTATTACAGCGATGCTTTACTGGTACGGGAAGATGGCAGCGAGGTTGGATTAAGGAGCAAATTCACGCCGCATGATTTACCTAAAAACATTACCTGGAAAGATTTTGCGCTGGGAATGAAAGTTTGTCATCAATCTTTTATTGCGAAAAAGGCAATTGCGCCGGCATACGATTACACCAATTTAAGTGCCGATATTGACTGGGAGATTTCCTGTCTTAAAAACTCAAAAAAGACGCAGTTTCTGGATTTTGTTCTTTGCCGGTATTTAATGGGTGGACTGTCTATACAAAATCACCGTCGTTCCTTATTAGACCGTTATAAAGTTTTAAAAAAGCATTTCGGCCTTATTCCTTCGCTTTGGAATCATGGAATTATTTTCTGGCGGGGATTTTGGTTTGCTAGGAAAAATGGGAAATATTGGTAGAATGCTCTCATTCAGCCAAATGTAACACAAAAGAAAAAAGATCCTTTGGAGGCCAAAAGATCTTCATCCTACAAATACACGATACAAATTACTTTATCCAGTTTATCCAGCCTTTACCATCCTTTGCACTCACCATATCGTATGCGTTGTCGGACAGCTGAATAATATAGAAGCCGTTCGTGTCATATAAATAGTTTTTCGAATCCACAGCAGGTCCACTTGTGGGATACGCATCTCCTAAAACGCCAAGGTTAGAAAATATAACACGCCCATCGGCTGTAAATGTTGGCGCCTTTACAGCATCCAGGTATGCCAGCGTCGCACCTCCATCTTGCAGAAATACCGGAGCAAATGCATCATAATTTGAGCCATATTGAGGCCAGAACAGGTAGAAGTAATAAGTGGCCGTTCCGCTTGTTAACGACTTTACTTTAAAGGCATCGTCCACTCCGTTGACATGAAATCCGTTTTCCGATACCCAGTAAGCATCTTCTGATAGTGCTGCCTGATACCAGCGTCTAGCCGCGGCAACATCCACTTTCAGCGGTTTTGCGGCTTCAACAACCGTTACCTTACTACCGGCGGCAGTCATTCCGAGAGATAATCTTGACTCATCCCAGGTAAGGTCGGTAAATCCTGTAATCGTTTGAGAACCGTTCACAAATGGGGTGATGAAGGAAACGCCTGTTGAACTGTAATAATAATCCGTTGTGAAAGAATTAACGGTGGTACCGACGAGCCAATTCAGAGTAACAGTCCTCGATGTCTGGTTAACCGCGATTTCGTAAACCACGCCGCCAATCGTAACCCGTTTGAAGTATGTAAGATATTTTGAAATGTTACTAAACAGAAGACTTTTTGCCAGACCACCGTTTCCATATGCAGCAGCTTCTTCCTGCGTAGCCTTTATCAGGACCAGTTTACTTTGATTTTTTGTTCCTGTCAACGTTATATTTTCGGTATTTAAAGTATCGTTGTTAAACGAAAACTCGTAATCAGACTGTAGTCCTTCCCCGTATGAACCACCGTTTATGTTTGGATCAGGATCGGCCAGTACATGCAGGTATGAATAGGTATCAAAGATAAGCGAAGGCGTTTGCATCGCTTTAAGCCTGTAACTGCTTTCCTTGGATTTGGTAGCAGACTCGGAACCGAAATCGGAGTACATTACTACCCGGTTCTGATCATTAAATTTAAAATAAAAGCTGTATACGCCTCCACCAGCCGGATAGATGATAGCCTTCCAGCCATATTGTGCGGCTAATAATTCCTGTTGATAAGCGGAAACCTTTTCATTGATCCGCTTGTCAGTCGTTTGTTCAAAAATGTCACTGTCATCATTGCAAGACCATATCCCGGCCAGAAGCAGTATTAATAAAAAGGAAAAGTATTTATTTTTCATCATGATCTTTCTGAACAAACGTGATTATAACAAGGGAACCAAAGCAGCCCGCGTTTTCTTTTGCAGGGCATAAAAATCAATATTCCATGCCGTTTTATAATAATTGACAACCAGGGCTTCCTTGCGTCTCAGCTTCGCCTGCGCATCGGCCTGGCTCGTTCCGTTGACACTTACACCGGCCGGGATGGCATTGATCATTTTATCCCATCCTGGCTTTCCTTCTACGAGAAGCATTGCGATCGTTTCAACAAAATCTTCGTCAAATGCAGAGCTTGCATAAGACGTAATAAAACCATCTCTTCGCGCCTCTGCGTCCGATATATTGATCCAGTTCTGTCCTTGATACAAACCTTTACAAATGGCTTTGAATTCGACCGGGTATAAAATTGTCTGGTGTAATATATGCCCGAATTCATGCTGTAAAGTATGTGTCGACTGCTTCACGTTGGCTGAATCTCTTGACGGAACATATCCGGCCATTCCTCTGACACGAAAGTTATTAACATCAAACAAGACAATTTTCCGTCCACCTTCCGCCTGGCCTAAAATCACTGAACCGTCTGAAAGATATTGCACGCTCCCAGACATGATAAATGTTTTGGGTGAGTATTTGTTAAAAAACACCTTCCCGGCCTGCGCTATATAAGGGTTAATCCAGGTATTAAGAACTGCCCTGGTAACAGGTATAATCTGCTCCTCTTTCGGCGGAACGAGTGTTTTGGTGACATCGCCAAATTCAAACTGGTCCCATCTGTATTTCATGATGATGTTGTACGGTGTCGTCAGGCTATCCGTAATGTATTTATCAATGGTAGTCGGCGGGATCACCTCACCGCCCAACCCTGATATTTCTTCCACGTTTTCAAGTTTGTCCTCTTTGCATGAGCCTAACAGCAAGGCTAATGCAAACGCTGCAATAAGCGGACTAAATGTTAATTTTATCTTCATATTCAAAAATTTTAAAGGCTTTCGATATGCCTGAGCTTTCTCAATTTCGCTAATAACTTACCTTGGATTTAACTGAATACCGGATTGAACAACGGATTGTGGCAGCTGCAGCAATCTTTTTGGATCATCAAAATCAACTGTAATAACCTGACCACCCCGGGTCGGATGGGTAACGCCGATGCCATAACGAAGCATATCAAACCAACGCATACCTTCCTGCGTAAATTCGATCCGGCGCAGGTCAGCAATGGATATTAACAGTCCAAGTGAATTGTTTTGGGTTGTATTACTTAAACCATAATACGTCCGGATTTTCTGAAGCGTTACTGCTTGCGTCCCAGCATTGTAGTTCCTCAGACGCTTACTCATAAACAGGTTGATATCCGCAAGCGCAGCAGTTCCATTGCCAAGGTATAGGTTCGCTTCGGCACGGTTGAAAAGAACTTCCTCGGCTGTGAACAAAGGCACCATAACATACGGATCCCCGATTTCGGCATTTACAGATTGTTTTACAAAGTATTCTGTCAGTTTTGGAATAAATAAATTTCCTTCACCCCGCGTGTAAAGAGGATATGCCCAACTCGCATTTGTACCGGTTAATCCGGATACTTCACTGATCTCATTCCATTTTCCATTCGTCAGGCCATAACGATATTGAGAAACATAACGACCATAAAGTGAACTGGTTTCAACAAGAAGTAAATTAGCCTGTTCACTAGCTCTTGTATATCTTTTGAATAAGGCATCGGGGCTTAAAGATAAATATTCTGTATTCCACGGTCTCAAATTTGCTGAGATATCACCCGATGGAAAAACCGCATTTGCATAGGAGAGCGTTTTCGCATAATCTCGTTTCACCAGGTAAAACCGTGATGCAAAAGCATTGCCCGCAGCAATATTAAAATGATATTTCGGAACGGTGTAGGAAACGTCTTTAATTAAGGGCAATCCTTCTACCAGATCTTTCTCAATCATTTCATAAACATAAGCGACTGTTTTTCTTTCATACTGCTTAATCACCACATCTTCCGGAACTGTAACGTAGGGTATTCCCGGATCAGTGGAAGCTGTTTCAGGATCATAAAATTTCGAGAAAAAACTTACCAGCATAAAGTGCGCGTATGCCCGAGCAACCAATGCTTCTCCCTTCTGCGCTGAAAAAATCGATGGATCCGGAGCTTCACTGATCACCTGTAAGGCTAAATTAGCTGAGGCGATGGCTTTGTATGCCTTCGACCAATACATATCAGGTGAGTCTTCAATGTTTACCGGAGCATCTACTACCTCAAAAAGGTAAGAACCTCGGTTCACACGGTCATCCTGGCCTACGCCTTTGTCATCAGCATTATCGCTCATAGCCTCACTAAAGGCCACATAACCACCCTGTGGGTAAGCAGTGGTCAATAACTGGGAGACCTGTTCAGGCGTTTTTAAAGTAGCCCTGGTACTGTCTGGTTCAGTTGACAAAAAGTCGTTACAGCCAAGCAGGGCAAGCAACGGGGCTAATAAGAAAATTCGATTTATATATTTCGTTTTCATATCTGATTTCTTCTGTTATAAAGTAAACTTAAGCGCTACCGTAAACTGCTTTTGTATAGGCTGCGCCACGCCACCGGTGTTGAAAAACTCAGGATCCTGCCCTTTTAGTTTTTTATCAGCATAAATAAGCCATGGATTGATCGCTGAAATCTGAATAGACGCCGCCGTCATACCGAGTCTTTGAATAGTCGTCAAAGGAAAACGATAAGCCAGAGAAACTGATTTCAGACGAACAAAATTTCCGCTTGCCACGCGTTGACTTGAATAATTATAGGTGGTATACGGATAAATCCCGGCCAGATACTGATTTTGCAAAATGTCCGGAATAGATGGAATGTTGGTTACTTTTTCGTCACCCGGCGATTCCCATCGGTCATTGAATTCTTTTGGTGAAGCATCCAGATCACTGAAAGAAGGCCGTGAATTATCGGTTCCTTTATAAAGAGGATTTAAACGGATTTTATTCCCTGCCTGTCCTGTCAAAAATACATTTACTGTAAAATCGCGATAGGTAAAGGTATTATTTAAGCCGCCGGTCAGCGGAGGGTCAACAGGGCCTTCGTATCTAAGATTTGCCGTATTCAGATCCTGAAGATAAACATCAGAATTTACTTCCCCTTTTTCATTTAAAAATACGGGAACTCCCGTATCTTTATTCAATCCGCGGTAGTCAACTGAGAATAAGCTTCTTACGGGATACCCCTGAATATTCGCACCCTCAGCCTTCACCATATCAAAGATCGTAGGAAGATTGTCTACACTGGTAATTTTGGTATGGGCATAACCTGCAGTAAAACGTGATCTCCAGGACCAGTCTTTTGTTTTAAAAATAACAGCTTCAAGAGAAAGGTCAATTCCCTTCGACTGCATGTCTGCATAATTGGCAATTTTATACGTTTGTCCGCCAATGCCTGAGGTTTTGATCCTGTCGATCAAATCAAAACTGTTACGAAGATATACGTCGGCGGTGATGTTAAACCGGTTACCCATTAGCCCCAGATCCAGACCTATGTTCCCGCTGTACAATTTTTCCCAGGTCAGTTCCAGATTAGCCAGCGAAGCAAGATCGATTGCTGATTCCTTTTCGTCTGTATAAGGACGGTTCGTGATTAAACTTTTCAGCAGAACAGCTGAATTGGTAGCCGGGCCCGTACTTGCCGTCAAACCATAACTGCCTCTTAGTTTTGCGTAGCTTATCCAGGACAGGTTTTTGATAAACTCTTCACGATCAAGATTCCAGGAGCCTGCAACAGTCCAGGTAGGCAGCCAGCGGCCAATTGCCGATTTTCCAAAACGATTCGATCCATCGTACCGTGCATAGGCGGTAAAATTATACTTATCGTCCAGAGTGTAACCCAAACTCGCATAAAAAGCAGCAAAACGGTCAAAGCTTTTCTGCATTCCAAAATATTGAAAATTGCTTTCAATCGTTTGTTTTAAAATTCTGTAATCCACAAAAGGAGTTCCTCCCTGATCATATTGGTAGCCATAACCTGTATTGTTGGCATTTTGCCGGTTTGTAAACTTAACTTCCTGGCCGATCAACGCATTTACAGCGTGTCTTTCTGCAAAAGTCCGGTTGTAGCGGAAGTTATTTCTTACGTTATAGAAACTCATTTCATCCTCGTTGCGGTTGTAGAAACCACCTCTTGGCAATACGACCACGGGATAAGCATCTGGATCGTCCGGGTCGCTGTAAAGGAATTTATTTTTTAATGCGATCGTCGAATTTCCTGCCGCGCGGTAAGCATTGGCCATGTTCGAATTTTCCGTGATCTGATGCTCCTGCCCTGTTTTGATATAGCGAAGCGCGCCCACGAAATCATATGAAATATGCGGCGTGATCTTATAAGCTAAATCGCCCTGCAACCTGATATCCACCAGATTTATATCGATGTAATTGTTTTCAAGTTCTGACAGAATATTAAAAGGCGCAAAGTTTCTTCTGAAGAATTCGCGATTTCCATTTTCGTCAAATGCAGTCAGCGTACGGCTCGTGTTTAAGGCATAACTGAAAGGATTAATATCAAAATCCCTGCCATATGTTCCGTCGACCGGGTTAGCCTGGCGGGTTAAGGACCCTGGGGCACGCTGGCGGCGTACTGAAGACAGCGTCGAAAAGCCGAGCGAGAGTTTATCTGATAATTTGTAAGTATTTCTAAAATTCAGTGTATAACGTTTTACCTTATCCACGACCGTCCAGCCATTGTCGTTCAAAAAGCTTGTCGAAAAGTATGACTGAGATTTATCGGTACCAAAAGAAACGCTTAAAGAATGTTCCTGTAAAAAATTGTTTTTAAACAGCACATCAAACCAATCCGTATTTGTGCCCGCATAACGCAGCAGATAATCTTTTTTTGCCTGCGGTGTATTGGCAATACCGAAAGAGCCATCAGCTCCGGCGTTTAATAAGCTATAATATTTTCCATAAACACCATAGTCCGGATTGTCGAGCACGTTTGAATTCAGGTATCCTTTTCTTTCAAGTTCCCCTAAAACAGACATCTGCTCCGCAGAATTCATGATGTTGAAATTGCGGTAAGATGGCTTTAACTGTGTACTGAAATTCCCGGAATAACTGATAACCGGTTTGCCTGACTTCCCTTTTTTAGTGGTAATAACAATAACGCCGTTCATCGCCCGTGCCCCATACAACGCGGCCGCAGCGGCATCTTTCAAGATGTCAAAAGATTCGATATCATTGGGATTAAGTCCTGCTACCGCAGAACCCAGCAGCGTGGTCGGGTCACCGCTAGAAAGCTGATCGTTGGAAATATTTACGATATCTTCCAAAACAACACCATCGACTACCCAAAGTGGTTTGTTGTCACCGTTTAATGAAGTCGCCCCGCGGATACGGATTTTAGGTGCCGCACCAAAGGTTCCCGAAACGTTTTGAATCGATACCCCGGCTGCACGGCCTTCGAGCATGCGGCTTACATCAGGGAGGCCGTCAATGCGTACATCGTCTGTTTTCAGTGTAACCGCAGATCCAGTAAATTTGCTTTTGTCAATCTGCTGAAAACCGGTTACAACCACATCCTGAAGACCTACTGCATCTTCGGAAAGTTCAATGGATACCGTTCTGGCAGCTGGTACTTCAGCGGGCAGGAAGCCGATCATGGTCACGACCAGCGTCGCGGCTTCGTTGACATCAGGAAGCACAAATTCACCCCGCTCGTTACTCACTGTTCCTTTTGCCACACCTTTCACACGGATCGTGGCTCCGATAAGCAACTCACCTGTCTTACTTCTTACTACTCCACGTACTTCGATGTTTGCAGCTGAGGCCTGCGTAGAAATAATCGTAAAAAGGGTATAAAAAAAAGTACTTAATAAGAACGCAAAGAATGGCCGGAAGCCATTAATCCGATAAAAAATCCTCATACGTGAATGAAAGTAAAGTTCTTTATTAAATAGGTCTTGACTTTAATGAATCCAATTATACAACTAAACAAAATAATAAACGAGATTTTTTTCGGCGGAGTATCTTTTTTGCCGGTAATATAATTCTGACCTAATAATATTTTTAATTTAGGCCAAAATACCAAATTTGTATTAATAAAGGTATTACTGATACAAGTTCAGTATGTGCAGGGGTGGAATATTTAAACTTAATAAAATATTCCCAAATTTCAATACCTGTAAATATTTTTTGGCGCCCTAAACTTTCTGCCGATCTCTCAGCGCCATGCCGATAAGCTCGGCGGTATTTTTAACATTAGCTTTGCGCATGATACTGGCGCGCTGGTTGGCCACCGTATTGGAGCTGATCGCAAAATGTTCGGCAATATCCTTGCTGCTCATCCCTTCAGTAAGGCACTGAAGGATCTGCTGTTCGCGGGGGGTCATTTTATTCCATACCGAAGGCCCGCCCGGCAACGATTTAGTTTCGGGCTCCTCCTCTTCCTGCTTTTGCAGAACTAAATTTCTTATAATAATGGAAGATGCATTGGGAGGATAATACAATTCACCGGCTGCGACACTGCGCACCGCCCTTAGGATTTCATCCCGACCCGTATCTTTCAGCAGGTATCCGGCTGCTCCGCTTTTAACGGCTGAAAGGATATAGTCCGGATTGTTATGCATACTGAACACCAGAATCCTCACGTGTGGGTAAATAGGAACCAGGGCTTTGATGGCATCGAGCCCGGACATACGCGGCATGGTAAGATCCAGCAGGACAACATCCGGATTGGTCATTTTGACACTTTCCAGAACCTCGTCGCCGTCAGAAGCTTCTCCGACGATCAAAATATCCTCCTCATCTTCGAGCAGGGTAATAATGCCTTGCCTTACAACTGAATGATCGTCAACGACCAATATACGTATTGCCATCTCGCCTGGGTTATGAGTTACATTTGAAGATTTATGACCAGTTTTGTACCTGCATCTACTTTTGATATAATTTTCATTTCACCGTTGAGCAATTGAGTACGGGTACGGATATTTTCAATACCGTTTTGGGATAAATACGATTCACTTTTATTTTTCAAATTACTAATTAAAAATCCTTTCCCATCATCCTCAATCTCCAAAAGAATATGATTCTGTTTTTGTTCTAATTTTATCTTTATATTATCCGATCCGGCATGTTTGATTGCGTTGTTTAAGGCTTCTTGTGCAATCCGGTAGAGCCCTATTTCCATAGGACGACTTAAAATGATCCGGTCCTTCGTTCCTTCGTATTTTACCTTTACACTTGTTAATTCTCCTGTTTGCTCACACAAAAGATTAAGCGCTGCACTGAGCCCGAAATCACTCAGAACGGAGGGCATCAGATTGTAGGAAACCTGCCGCGTGGTCTGGATCGTATCCTGTATTAAGGAAACCAGCTTATCGAAACGTTGCCTCTGCTTTTCGTCGGCGAACTGGACCTGCTTCAATTTTTCGGCGTGAAGCTTCAGGCCTGTCAGCATCTGTCCTATTCCATCGTGCAATTCCAGTGCAAACCGTTTGCGTTCTTCTTCCTGGCCTTCTATCAAAGCTGCCGTCCTTACTCTGTCCTCGGCTAACTGAAGCTGGTATTTTTCCTCTTCACTCCTGACCAGATCGTCCTGAGCACGCAGCAATTGTGCATTTGTAACTTTAAGTTTATCATTTGCCAGCTTCACGGCGTCCTCAGACTCAGCTAACAAGCGCACGACGCGGCGTGTCGTATTAACAACCGGCCTGAAAATCAGGATGCCTTCTGCCAATAATACGAGCAGGGTAATGATATCAAGAATCCATTCGATTTGTTCCAGAATTTTGATTCGCCTGAAACTTTCGGTGTCAAACTGAAAAACGATTTTTTCCATTTGGCTCAGGAAAAGCGGCTCCGTTTTTAAGACAGTGTCCAGTGCTTCTTTTTTCCTGAGATCCGATACATCCTGATCGCTGATAATCCGCAGGTTATTGTAAATGGTTTGGAAAACAGGTTCCAGATCCCTGTACATTTCTTTGATCGAGTCGCTTTTTAAAACAACGAATTCGCTTTCCATTTTTATTTTTCCCTGAAGCAATTGCTCATGACTGGTCTTCCAGATGTTCAGCAATGAATCAATGCCGACAGAATCACTGGTTTGAAGTTTTTCTGTCTGCAGGATTGCAAGTTTTGTAAGCCGCTGGCTCAGCATGCGCTGGCGCCCGGCGACATTTACAACCCGGCTGTCGTGGTTGAGATTATTTATCGTCCTCCGGATTAAAAAAAGTCCGCTGACTGTCAGCACGGCGACCAAGGTCAGCGCGACGATATAATATCTTGTCAGACGATCCGCAACCTGACTTTCGAGTTTCTGCATGTTTTACAAACCGATATAAACCTGATTTTCCTTCACGATGACGGGAAAGGTATTGATTTTATAATCATCGTCAGTCAGGCAATGTCCGGTTTTTAAAGAGAAAGTTTTCTTATGAAACGGGCAGGCCACTTTGGGTTCTTCTCCCTGGCTGCCGATCATGCCACGCCCAATAGCCATTTGCTGGCGATGCGGACATTCGTTGTCGGTTGCATACCATTCGCCTCTTCGGGCGAAGTTAAAGATAGCAATTTGTTTACCTTCTATCAGGGCGCAGCCTCCGCCATCTTCAGGAATATCATTGACGTTGCAGGCGAGGTGCCAGGTTATTCTGTCTTTTGTGTTATGTGTTGGTTCCATGATGATTTTTTATTCGAATGATTTATTGATAACATCCACACGCCGGTGCCATCGGGCGTTGCCCGATGCTAAAATATGGCGGCCTTTCAGACCTTTTCTAAACCCACTCTTTGGCTCGTTTTTGGGTGCGCATTTCTTCGAATGATATAGTTGGATCTTTGTCAGGTACGTTTACGAAGTGGTTGTAGCGTTGTCTCAATTCAGGACTATCTACAACTTCTTTCCATTCGCATTTGTAGTTATTGATCAATGTCTGCATTTCTTGTTCGAATGCGTTAGCCAATCCCAATAAGTCATCGACTACAACGGCTTTCAAGTACGACATTCCACCCTCCATTTTATTCAGCCAGGTCGCTGTTCTGGTTAAGGGATCAGCTGTTTTTATGTAAAACATCAGGAACCTATCGATCAGTTTTACACACGTTTCCTTATCAACATCCGAAGCGAGCAACTGCGCGTGCTGCGGTTTTGACCCTCCATTTCCGCAGACGTATAAATTCCACCCTTTTTCCGTCGCGATGATACCAAAATCTTTACTCTGCGCTTCGGCACATTCCCGGATACATCCTGAAACGGCCGATTTAAATTTATGCGGAGCGCGAATTCCTTTATAACGGTCTTCAATTTCGATCGCAAAAGAGACCGAATCCTGGACACCAAATCGGCACCACGTTGACCCAACACAGCTTTTCACCGTTCTTAACGCCTTTCCGTACGCATGTCCGCTTTCAAAACCAGCATCAATCAACTCTTCCCAGATCATAGGCAAGTCATTGACGTGCGCGCCGAAAAGGTCTATCCTTTGTCCACCGGTTATTTTGGTATACAGATTATATTTTTTGGCAACCTGACCGATCACAATCAATTTATCAGGCGTAATTTCTCCTCCCGGAATTCTCGGAACGACAGAATACGTGCCTCCTTTTTGGATATTTGCCAAATAGCGGTCGTTAGAATCCTGAATCGGCGCACGGTCTTTTGTCAACACATTTTCATTCCAAAGGCTGGCTAAAACAGATGCCACAAGCGGTTTACAAACTTCACACCCATCTCCATGCCCAAATTCATTCAGCACTTCACCATAGGTTTTCAACCCGTTCATTTTCACCAGATCCAGTAATTCCTGACGCGAATGATCAAAATGTTCGCAGATAACCGTTTTTACATACTGGCCATTCTGTTTCATTACACCCTGGATGATATCTTTTACCAACGGCACACAACCACCACATCCGGTTCCGGCTTTGCAGGATTTTTTCAGCAGATCGATCGTATTGTTGCCCTTTTCTCCAACTTCCTGGCAAAGCATTCCTTTGGTTATCGCTTCGCAGGAGCAGATCAACGCGTCATCCGGCAAACTCATCACGCCGGCGCCTGCTTCTTCTCCACCTCTTGAACCTAAAATCAGATCTTCGGAATCAGGGGGCAGAATCGTTTTATTCTTGCAGGTTTGCAGAAGCATATTATACTGCTCCGCATCACCTACCAAAATTCCGCCCAGAAGTTCTTTCCCATCCGGCGAAACATTGATTCTTTTATATATTCCTTTTGCTTTATTTTCGTAGCGAATCGTCTTGCAGGCTGGCTCCTCGATAAACGGATCTCCAAAACTCGCAACATCGGTTCCGATCAGTTTCAGTTTCGTCGACATGTCATAAGGCAAAAATTCTTTATCGACACCTGTCAGTGCGCTGGCAACCACGTCAGCCATTTCATAACCAGGAGCAATCAAACCATAGATCATATGGTGAGCCAAGGCACATTCGCCAATCGCAAAAATGTAAGGGTCGGAAGTTCTTAGTCCGTTATCAACTATAATTCCGCCGCGGGGATGTGTTTCCAGCCCGGCAATTTTTGCCAGTTCGTCGCGCGGTCGGATACCTGCAGAGATCACCAGCATATCCACATCGAGGAAAGAATTATCGTTGAACTGCATGCCTTTGATGCAGTCATCGCCCACAATTTCCTGCGTACTTTTTGCAAGATGTATATGCAAACCAAGTGATTCCAGCTGACTTTGCAGGATTTTGGAACCGGCGTCGTCTATTTGTCTCGGCATTAAACGTGAAGCAAATTCAACGACATGCGCTTCTTCAAGACCAAGATCAAGTAATGCTTTTGCAGCTTCCAGACCAAGCAAACCTCCTCCCAGAACCGCTCCTCTTTTTGCTTTCCGGGAATAGGACTGGATAAGCTCTAAGTCTTCGATGGTACGATATACGAAAACACCGTCCTTTTCAACACCAGGAATCGACGGAACAAACGCGCCTGAGCCTGTTGCCATCACCAGATAGTCGTAATGTACTACGTGACCATGATGAGACCGCACCAGCTTTTCCCCGGTGTCAATGTCAACAACAGGGTCAGAAAGGAAAAGCCTGATATTGTTTTCAGCATACCAATCCTTACCCGCCATCGTAAGATCATCCGCAGTCTTACCAGCAAAATATTCACTCAAATGCACTCGATCATAAGCCACACGAGGTTCTTCCCCAAAAACCGTCAGCGTAAAATCATGATCATTTTTTTTCTTGGCCAGCAATTTCTCGCAGAACTTGTAGCCAACCATACCATTACCAATGACAACGATATGCATGTTTGTGTTTGCTTTCATAGTTATAAGTAACTATTAATTTTGAATAACCCTGTTGTTTTGTTGCATTATTTTAATAATTACTGCATTCCATTACCAAATAGTACATGTCAAAATTAAAACGTGTTTTTATCAATTCCTAACTTTTAATTCTAATTTAAGTTAAAATTCATACTTAATTTTTGGCGAAAGTGTTGTTTTATAAAATATTGATGCTAATTTTGAACCAACAAACAGACATAGTCATGTTTTACTATACATAGTACATTTCCAATATTCACTACAACATATATATAAGAGATGGAGCCGAAACTTACACTCGTGGGAGCAGGTCCGGGAAACGGAGAGCTGATTACCTTGAAAGGAATTAAAGCATTGAAAACAGCAGATGCCGTTTTATATGACGAGCTTGTCAGTACCGAAATTCTTGACTTCGCACCGGAATCTACACTGAAAATATATGTTGGAAAAAAAGCAGGAGCTGCATCTTTTTCTCAGGATGAGATAAATGGATTGATCGTGCGGCTTGCCCGCAAGCGCGGCCATGTGGTACGTTTGAAAGGCGGCGACTCTTTTGTTTTCGGACGCGGTCATGAGGAAATGGAATTCGCCCGCGATTTTGATATTGCCTGTGAAGTAGTGCCTGGGGTTTCAAGTTGTATCGCTGTTCCTGCATCTTTGGAAATCCCGGTGACGCGCCGTGGCGTGAGCGAAAGTTTCTGGGTAATTACCGGCACAACCAGAAATGGAGAATTATCGGATGATATGCGATTGGCTGCTCAGTCGAAAGCTACGATTGTAGTTTTAATGGGCATGAATAAGTTAAATGAAATTTGTGATTTGTATAAATATTTTGGACGGGGACATCTGCCGATGGCTGTAATCCAGAACGGAACCCGCCCGGACGAAAAAAGTGTCATCGGGCAGGTTTGGGAAATGCCGCAATTGGTGAAAGAAAATAAACTGGGCACACCGGCAATCATTGTGCTTGGAGAGGTTGTTGGATTGCATCCATCCTACGCGATGGAGTATCTGCAGAGCGCCAATCTGGCCTCTTAAAATAAAAGCCGATCCGGTGTGGGGACACCAAAATCGGCTCATGTATTATCCCAACAGGGCTATTCAAACCAGGGGATATTGTTTATGTTTCACACAAACGCTTCAAATAAAATGGAAAAAAGAACGTAAAGCAAATTCCTGAATATCCCGGGCACGCGGAGCTGTCTTCGAGATCGAATTCTGTCACCATGTGACAACAGTATCTTTTTTCATTTTATCCACGATTCAAATGAAAACAATTCGTTACCTCCTTATTGCGGGAGTTGTGCTGGCTTTGTCTTTTCTTGTTCCATCTAAATCTTTGGCTCAATTAAGTATTTCCGGTCAGCTTCGCACACGTTCAGAACTTCTTCACGGTCAGGGATCTCCCCTTTCCAAAGGAAGCAAACCCGCGTTTTTCACTTCCCAACGCACACGTTTAAATGTTGGATACAAAGGATATCGCACACAATTTTACATTTCCGCGCAGGACGTAAGAGTCTGGGGACAAGATGCTTCCACCAATAACCGTGTGGTAAATGCTAACCTGAATGGATTTATGTTGCACGAGGCCTGGGGAGAAATAAGTTTGCTTGATACAAACTATACCAAACTTGGACAGGAATTTTCAATCAAGATCGGTCGTCAGGAATTGCTTTATGACGACAGCCGTTTATTAGGAAATCTAGACTGGCTGCAACAGGCGAGACGTCATGATGCGGCATTGATCAAATATAGCAACAAAGGAATTACCGCACATCTTGGCTTTGCGTATAACCAGAACAGTGAGTTAAAAACGGGTACCTTATACAATGGCGTTCCCAACGGATACGCTGCCGGAACAAATGGTATCGGCACCATGTACAAGTCGATGCAGTTTGGGTATGTTGGCAAAAAGCTAAGGCAGGGAAATATCTCGTTTTTAGTATTGAAAGACGATTTTCAAAAATACAGCTTAACACAGGCAGGTGTCAAAACACCGGAAAAGGGTGTCAACAGCCGCGTCACACTGGGTCCTTTTATTCAAACCAAACTGGGAAAAGGTATTAATCTGACGGCGAGCGCTTACTTACAAAAAGGAAAAGATAAAGACGGACAAAACCTCTCCGCTTATATGTATTCGATCAGGGGAAGTTACGAAGTGAATCAATTTATTTCGATCGGGCCGGGTTTTGACTATACCTCAGGAAGCAGTTCAGGCAATACCAAAAACAGAAGTTTCGACCCACTTTACGGAACACCGCATAAGTTTTGGGGACAAATGGATTACTTCTATGCGGCAAACGGATTCGGAAAAGGCGGATTGTCAGATTTGTTTTTAAGCAGTACAATCAGAGCATCTTCCAAGCTCTCCATACAAGCTGATCTGCATCAATTTTCCAGCGCGGCTCAAATTATAAATGCGAAAGACGAAAAACTCAGCAGCAATTTTGGAGAAGAACTCGACATTATCGCTACTTATAATCTCACAAAAACAATAAGTTTTCAGGGTGGATACTGCACATTTTTACCGACCAATTCACTTGCCCAGGTAAAAGCAGTAGCTGATCCTCAAAAAATGGCAAACTGGGCTTATCTGATGATCAGCATCAAACCTGATTTTTTGAAATAACGACCAATATTGTTGATCCCAAATTCTATATCAAGCTTATTATCAAAAGTTTAAAACGTATTGAACTATGGAAATGTCAAATAAACCATTACAGAAATTAAATATTTTCAGCGCAAAAGGTGTGCAAATGCGTACTTTTCACTTGACCTGGATGGCATTTTTTCTATGCTTTTTTGGCTGGTTCGGATTAGCTCCGCTGATGACTGTGGTTAAAACAGATCTGGGTTTGACAAAAGGGCAGATCGGAAATATCATTATTGCCTCTGTGGCCGCAACCGTTATCGCCCGGATCGCCGTTGGCAAACTTTGCGACACCTGGGGACCAAGAAAAACCTATACAGCGCTTCTTGGAATCTGTTCAATTCCAGTCATGACCGTCGGTTTGGTACATTCTTATGAAGGATTTTTACTGTTCCGATTGGCGATCGGCGTGATCGGTGCTTCGTTTGTCGTTACCCAATATCACACGTCTGTGATGTTTGACAAGAAAATCGTAGGGACAGCCAATGCAGTGGCTGGTGGCTGGGGAAATCTGGGTGGCGGTGTCACTAACATGGTGATGCCTTTGATCTTTGCAGGTTTCATTGGAGCCGGTTACTTGCCGGAATCGGCCTGGCGCCTGGCGATGATCGTACCTGGTGTTGCTCTACTCATTTTTGCCTTTGTCTATTATTTTTACACGAAAGATACACCTGCCGGAAACTTTGATGAACTTCCTGAATCCAGCCAGAATTCTACTGTTAAAGTAAAAGGAACGATGACAATGGCTATGAAAGATCCGCGCACCTGGGCATTATTTCTGGCCTACGGCGCTTGTTTTGGTATTGAGATCACGTTTGATAATATTGCTGCTTTATACTTTTTCGAAAACTTCGACACCACGCTGGCAGTTGCGGGAATACTGGCCGGAACATTTGGTTTCATGAATTTATTTGCCCGGGCACTCGGCGGAATTGTGGCAGACAAAGTAGGTTTGAAATATGGAATGCTTGGTAAGGGTCGCTTGCTGGCACTTTTGCTGGCCATGGAAGGTGTTGGTATTGCGCTTTTCGCACAAAGTTCAACCTTGACAATTGCCGTGATCAGTATGTTATGTTTCGCCATGTTCTTGAAAATGGCAAATGGTGTAACCTATGCAATCGTGCCTTTTGTTAACCAAAAAGCAATCGGCTCGGTAAGTGGCATTGTGGGTGCGGGCGGAAACGTGGGCGCTGTACTTGCAGGTTTCCTTTTCAAATCCAGTTCAATATCTTATTCCCAGGCATTTGTCTACATCGGCGTTGCCATCGCTTGCGTTGCTGCGGTAGTCGCCCTGGTGAATTTCGATAAAATGCGCTCCACAATTACCGAACCGGCCACACTTGAAACTGCAAATTCATAATCAGTAATTAATCCCTTTTGCTATGAAAACTTCGTCTGATACCTTCAAATCAACCTGTTGCTATTGCGGCGTAGGGTGCGGCGTTGTTGTAACAAAAGAAACGAACGGCCGGCTAAGCCTGGAAGGGGACAAAGACCATCCTTCCAGCAAAGGCATGCTTTGTTCAAAAGGGATGAATTTACACTACACGGTGATGGACCAATCGGACCGGCTGTTATACCCGCAAATGCGGATGAACAGGTCGATGCCTCTGCAGCGCGCTACCTGGGACGAAGCGCTGGACAGAACCGCCGCCGTTTTCAAAACTTTGATTAAGAAATTTGGACCTGATTCGGTTGCTTTTTATGTTTCCGGACAATGTCTGACAGAAGAATATTATTTGGTCAATAAGCTGATCAAAGGATTTATTGGTTCCAATAATATCGATACCAATTCCCGGCTTTGCATGAGTTCTGCTGTGGTAGGTTATAAACTTTCACTCGGCGAAGACTGCGTTCCGGTATGTTATGATGATATCGAAGAAGCGGATGTTTTTTATGTGACGGGTGCAAATCCTGCCTGGTGTCATCCGATTTTATGGCGACGGATAGAAGCGCATAAAGCTGCTAATCCAAATGTTAAAATTATTTGTGTGGATCCGCGTCGCACGGATACCGCACGTTCATCTGATTTGCATTTGGGGATTGTTCCCGGAACTGATATTGTTTTAAATAACGCAATCGGACGCATCCTGATTGAAAAAAATTATATCAATCCAGATTTTATAGAAAACCATACTGACGGATTTTCTCTTTTCCAGGAAAAAGTTTTTGAAAGAACAATTGACGAAGCCGCTGAAATTTGCGGGATTGATGCAAAGGATATTTACCAGGCAGCCGAATGGATCGGAGCGTCGAAAGGATTTCTTTCCCTTTGGACGATGGGTTTGAATCAATCTGTTATTGGGGTAAACAAAAATCTTTCGCTGATCAATTTGCATTTAATAACGGGGAAAATTGGTTCTCCCGGTAATGGTCCATTTTCTTTAACCGGGCAACCGAATGCCATGGGTGGCCGAGAAACCGGCGGACTAGCCAACATTCTTCCCGCACACCGCGACGTGACCAATGCCATACACCGGGAAGAAATGGAAACATTTTGGGATAGTCCCGTCAAAATTGCGCATAAGCCGGGATTTACAGCAACTGAAATGTTTGAAGCCCTTGCTGACGATCGGTTGAAGGCGATATGGATTATCAATACCAATCCATTAGTTAGTATGCCGGATCTTAATATGGCAGAAAAAGCGCTGAAAAATTCAAGGTTTGTGGTGGTCCAGGATGTCTCAAATCTCGCTGATACGGTTCATTTTGCCGATGTCGTTTTACCGGCTGCGGCCTGGCTGGAAAAAGAAGGAACGATGACAAATGCCGAAAGAAGGATTACTTATCTTCCAAAAGCGCTGGAAGCTCCGGGAGAGGCTTTGCCGGACGCTGAAATCATCTGGAAGTTTGCTCAAAAAATGGGCTTTGCAGACGCTTTTAATTACAAAAATACGTCTGAGGTTTATGATGAGTATGTGAAAATTACTGCTAATACCAACGTTGATGTTTCAGGAGTAAGTTATGATTTACTCAAAAATAAAAGAAGTATTCAATGGCCATTAGCAGCAAAAAAACCAACGATAAACGAGACGATATCAACCGGTGAAAGTCAGGATATTACGCAAGCATCAGCTATTGGAACAAAAAGACTTTTCACAGATCACAAGTTTTACACTCATAACAAAAGAGCTCAGATTTTCGCTATTTCGGATGAAAATACGTCTGAGCCAACGGATCAAGATTTCCCGCTAATCCTGACAACCGGCCGTATCCGTGACCAATGGCATACAATGACCAAAACAGGCAGGGTCACAAAACTAAAACAACATATACCGCAGCCCTATTTACAAATTCATCCGAAGGATGCGGAAGCAAGAAATATAACAGAAGGAAAACTGGTTGTCGTAAAAGGGCGCCGGGGTGAGGTTCGGGTGAAAGCGCAATTGAGTGAGGACGTACGTCAGGGATTATGTTTTTTGCCGATGCATTGGGGAAAAATCCTGGGCAGTAATTTAGGAAGAGCTAATAATCTAACCAATTCACTGGTTGATCCCCGGTCGAAGGAACCGGATTTTAAGTTTTCGGCGATTGAGGTTTCATTATACAAAAAACCGTTTGAAAAAATTATCGTTATCGGTGCAGGTTCAGCGGGTTTAGGTTTTGTCAATACGTATCGGACGCTTAATCAGGATGACGAAATACATGTTTTTTCAAAAGAAATTTATCCGTTTTATAACCGCGTTCTCCTCCCGGACTACATCAGTGGCGAGCAAAGCTGGGAGCAGCTTGTTAAACTGCGGGAAGAACAATTCTCAGACGCTAATATTATTGTTCATAAAGGAATCAGCATTGTCCACATTGACAGGAAAAATAAAATTTTGACCGATAGTGACGGAAATGAACATAGCTACGACAAACTGATTCTAGGCATGGGTAGCAGGTCTTTCAAACCGAAAGGAGTCCCGGAATTACCTGGTATTTTCAACATGCGTTCCAGAATGGATGCGGACAAACTTTTGCCTTTTGTAAATAAGACTGACGCTCATGCGGTGATCGTGGGTGGTGGAATTTTGGGCCTGGAACTTGCAGCATCTTTCCGTAAAATGAATGTACGGGTAACCGTTATTCAACGCAGCGGACGGTTGATGGAGCGACAACTGGATCCGCTGGCGAGTGAATTACTTTATCAGGATTTAACGGACCGAGGTATTGAAATTTACTTTAACGATGAAGTTTCAACGTATAAAGGGACTGACAAAGTTGAAGGGATACTATTGAAATCGGGACGAAAAATTGCTTGCCAGGTTGTTGTACTGGCCATTGGGACGGTTCCGACGATTGAATTGGCACGTGAGGCAGGCATCGAAAACAAGCGCGGAATTTTAGTCAATGACTACATGCAAACTTCTGATGATGCCATTTTCACGGCCGGAGAAATTGCCGAGTGGCGCGGACAAATGTGGGGGATAACTTTGGCTGCTGAACAACAGGCGGAAGTTGCCGCACATTTCATAGCGGGTGACATATCCCAACCATACCAGGGAAGCGTATCGATGAATATTCTGAAAATGGAAGGTTTGCATATGAGCAGTATCGGCATGACGGAAGCGCCTGCGAATGATCCTGCTTATGAAGAAATTGTCTTCATTGATAAATCGAAAAGATATTATAAAAAATGTATCGTGCATCAGGATAGATTGGTCGGAGCGATTTTGATTGGTGATAAAAATGAATTTCTGGAATTCCGGGATCTTATCGCAAAAGGCACTGAATTGTCGGAAAAGAGGCTTCAATTGTTAAGGGCGAGTCAAAAAGCCGATCCGATGGAAGGAAAACTGGTTTGTTCATGTAATAATGTTGGTCAGGGAAATCTGGAAAAAGCGATTCATGAAGGGTGTAACGATTTTCAAAAGCTCTGTCAGAAAACGGGGGCGGGAACTGGGTGCGGATCATGCCGGCCGGAGGTTCGGGCAATTTTGGAACGAATGGAAATGGTGACGGTTTGATGAATAATTCGGCAATAAATCCGATGACACAGACGACCAAATTCGAATGTTGCGAACGCCCAAATCCAAATGTTACGAACGCCCAAATCCAAATGTTGCGAACGCCCAAATCCAATGTTACGAACGCCCAAATCCGTTGGGCGTTGCCCAACGCTAAGATATATATCGCCCTTTCAGGGCTAAGATGGTCGAAATTTCCTAGCCCTGAAAGGGCGCGATATCTTAGGATGGGGCAACGCCCTATTCGATCGGATAGGATCGCATCGCGAAATTCGAAATGGATATTAAAGGAATAATAACGAATTAGAAAACAACCATGCGCGATTATTATACCATAAAAATCAACCTCCCCGGAGGCATCGTTTCGCCGGGATATTTGAAAGAAATCCTGACGATCGCATGGGCATCGGGCATCCGGAAAGTGCGTTTCGGAGCTCGGCAGCAGTTACTGTTGACCGTTCATTATGAGGTAGTCCGTTTTATAGAAAAAGACCTGCAAAAATTGAACATCAGTTACGAATTGAATACTGAGAAATATCCAAATATTATCAGTTCCTATTGTGGCGAGGAAGTATTCAGAACCGGCCAGTGGCTGGGCAGTAACGAATACCATTCCGTGCTGGATAGTTTTGATTATCAACCCGAATTAAAAATCAATATTTCCGATTCTAACCAAAGTTTCACCCCATTTTTTACAGGCAATATTAATTTTGTATCGTCACCGGAGCCACACTACTGGTACCTGTACATCCGCCTGAAACAGAGCAACACACTCTTTCGCTGGCCGGAATTGATATACACCAATGAAATCGGAAGACTATCAAAGATACTCGAAAAGTGCGTGCTTCATCAGCCATTTGAAACCGCTGAGCATTTGCACGAAGCAGTAAGAAACGAAATTACCTATATTTCAATTCCGGCGAACCAGGATCTGGAGCTGCCTTCTTTTTCACTTCCCTACTATGAAGGATTTAATCGCTACGAATCAAGGACATGGCTGGGACTATACCGTCGCGATGAATTATTCTCTGTCGAATTTTTGATCGACTTATGCTTGCTGTGCCTTAAAACACGGGTCGGAGAATTGTGCGTTACGCCTTGGAGATCGCTGATAATCAAAGGAATTGAAGACAACCAGCGTTCTTTATGGAGCAGCATCCTTGGGAAACATAATATCAATGTGCGCCACGCAGCCAATGAATTAGCCTGGCAAACAGAAGACCACACCGAAGACGGGACACGACTGAAAGACTTTCTGGTGCGGTATATCGAGAAAAATGACACACGAACTTTCGGACTGTCTTTTGGCATACAGACCCGTGCAAAATCAGAGGTTTTTGGTTCTGTTCTGATACGAAAAAGACCACTAATTCAGATTGCCCAACTTTCACTTTTCAGTGTTTACGATTTGTATTACACTGAAAATTTTAACCCTAATAACCGTAAACATATCCTGTTTGAAAGAGGATTATTTAAAATCCACCTGCCGTGGCAGCTGGAAAAGTTATGCCGGAAATTCAATAACCGGCGCTTGCTGGAAAACACTGAAACTTTTCATATTGAGGAAGAGCAGAAGGAAATTATTGCTACGCCTGTGAGCGTCCATCAATGCCCAAACTGCCTGACCATCTATCACCCTGAATATGGCGACAGCCTGAATAACATTGCTGCGGGCACCACATTTGACTCTTTACCTGTGGATTATTGCTGTCCAACTTGTGGTACCGAAAAAGATGAACTGATTGAAATCCAAATACCTGCTTCCGTTTTATTTTAACTCACATCGAAATGAAAACTGAAATCATCACCCCATTTTTCTTTGATTTCGAAAGTGATTTCGTTAAATCACTTCGCTGCATTCCGATGATTGTGCGCTATAAACTGGATAGTTGTGGTATAAAATTGAAACTTCCGGAGTGGGTGAAAATAAGTGTTGAAGAAAAAAATCAACTCGCTTTTCTTCCTTGTTACCTACGTTCGGAAGTTGATTTGTATGGTGAGTTTGTTAAAATGCTCGTTTGGAAATATGCCAATCACGAAGCAAGTTTGCTGACTTCGGTGGATGATTGCTGGAACAGTCTGACCGGAGTTCCGGAGGAAGTACAGACAAAAGCAACGGAGTTTAACTGCCCCGCTTTATCACACAAACAATGGATCGAATTAAATACGCTTCAGCGTTTTGCTTTGGTAAAATTAAGCAGATCGGGGCATGAAGGGAAGAATTTCCCACGGGCAATGCGCGAGTTTGGACTTATTCCTTACCCTCAGTTTTTTCTACCAACACAGAAGTAATCCGATTCAACTCCTCCACCTTATAAGCGAAATCGCCTTTCAACATATTCCTGACAGCTTTGAGCTGCTCCATAGCTGTTTCCAGATTATCAGGCAATGCTTCATTTAAGACTTCTTTCAGCCTTTTTGCCATTGTTGGTGACATTCCGTTTGTTGAAATAGCAACTTTTAAATTACCCTTTCTGACAACAGAAGAAAGATAAAAATCGCACAAAGGTGGTGTATCAGCAACGTTGCAAAGCAAATGCCTGGCGCGTGCAACTGACTTGATTCTTTTATTCTCTTCCTTATCGTTCGTGGCGACAATAACAAGATCTTTTTCCGCTAAATCCCCGTCTTCGAATACCCGTTCAATTAGAGAAAGCTTTACATTAACAGCTGCGATCTCACGAATTTCATGCCGTATTTCGGGCGAAACCAAAGTCACCGTTGCCTCAGGAGAATTATCTAAAACCGCAGTTATTTTTTCCAAACCAACATATCCCCCGCCTACAATAAGCGTATGAAGGTTTTCAAGTTTCAGAAATATGGGAAATAGGTTATTCAAAATTTTGGTGGTTAATCATTTAAGGTTATGCGGAGGACCACAGAGGTAAAAATAGAAACACAGAGTTTTTGTTATAAAGAGAAAGCTCTGTGCCGCTCTTAAACCCTCTGTGAAACTCTGTGTTATAACAAACGTAAATTTACAAGATTAATGTCATATTTCGGATTAACTATTTGATTTTATAACTATTCCAACAAGTTGCATTTTTACAATCTCTATCTTATCCGTACCTTTGCGGCATGATCGCGATTACGAACCTCAGTTATTTTCTTGGCGACCGCGCACTTTACGATGGCGCGTCGCTTCATATTAAGCCAAAAATGAAAATTGGCCTTATCGGCTTGAACGGAACAGGGAAGTCTACCTTGCTTCGGATGATCGATGGGGAATACCAGCCAGATGAAGGGCGCATCTCTAAATCAGGAGATTGCACGATTGGTTTCCTGAACCAGGATTTGCTTTCATATCAAAGTGATGAATCGATTTTGGCTGTTGCCATGCAGGCATTTGAACGTCAAAATCAACTTCAGGTGCAGATTGATAAAATTCTGCATGAAATGGAGCATGACTACCGCGATGAACTCGTGGACAAACTTGCAAAAGTTCAGGATGAATTTGATGCCTTGGATGGTTATACCATTCAGTCAAAAGCGGAAGCAATTCTGGAAGGGCTGGGTTTTGTTACCGATGATTTGAACAGACCGTTAAGATTATTTTCAGGGGGATGGAGAATGCGTGTTATGCTTGCAAAATTACTTTTGCAAAAACCATCTCTTTTGATGCTCGATGAACCTACCAACCACCTTGACTTACCGTCGATTCAGTGGGTGGAAAAATATGTTCAGAGTTATGAAGGCGCTGTAATTGTAGTTTCTCACGATAGGGCATTTCTTGACAATACCGTTGATACCATCGTTGAAGTTTCCGGAGGAAAATTGAATCTGTACTCAGGAAATTATTCTTACTATATGGAAGAAAAAGCATTGCGTAATGATATTCAACGCGGTGCTTTTGAAAACCAGCAGGCAAAAATCAAACAAACCGAACGTTTCATCGAACGTTTTAAGGCAAAGGCTACAAAATCAAAACAAGTTCAGAGCCGGGTTAAGGCGCTTGACAGGATGGATGTTGTGGATGCAGTAGTCGACGAAAATGCAAAAGTGCACTTCCGTTTCCAGTTTACGACCCAGCCCGGGCGTCATGTTTTCCAGCTGGAGGATGCATCAAAAGCCTATGGCGATAAAGTAATTCTGGATCATACCAACATCACGATGGAGCGCGGTGATAAAATTGCTTTGATCGGGGCCAACGGACGTGGTAAGTCTACGGCGTTGCGCGTAGTTGCAGGTACAGAGCCGATAGAAGGAAAAAGGAGATTAGGGCATAACGTGATGTTTACGTTCTACGCGCAGCATCAGCTGGAATCTTTGAACGTTAACCATAATTTGCTCGAAGAACTCAAATATGCCAACTCAACGAAAACGGAAACAGAGCTGCGTACCGTTTTGGGATGTTTCCTTTTTTCAGGAGACGATGTATTTAAAAAGATCAAGGTACTTTCAGGAGGTGAAAAGTCCCGGGTGGCGTTAGCAAAAGTTTTGCTTTCACAAGCGAATTTCCTGTTACTCGATGAGCCTACCAATCACCTGGACATGCAGTCGGTGAACATTCTGATCCAGGCTTTGCAGCAGTATGAAGGAAGTTATATCGTCGTTTCCCACGATAGGTATTTCGTTGAATCGATTGCGAACAAGATCTGGTATATCGAAGACCATCAGATCAAAGAATACCCGGGCACCTATGCGGAATATGAACGTTGGATCGACGAGCGGGGATTGCAGTCTGCCGTCAGTGAAAAAGCGGTAGTAAGCAGTGCGCCTCCACAGGTTAAAAACAACAATCCATCTGCTAACAACGGAAACGCTCAGAAGAACACAAATAAGACTATTTCTTCGGAGGATGCGTTGAAATTAAAAAAAGCGAAGAAACAGGTTGAAGAACTGGAAGCGACGATCAATAATCTCGAAGCTAAGAAATCTGAGACCGAAACTAAGTTGGCTGAGCCTGCGATCTATAATGATTCTGCGAAACTTGCTGATTTGAATCGTTTTTATGCTGACGTGAAGAAGAAACTTGAACAGGCAACCGAATCGTGGGAAACTGCTATGATGGAGGTTGAAGAACTGGGTTGATTTATTTTTCGATATAAATACTAAAATAGCCATTTCAAACTAATTCTGAAATGGCTATTTTAGTATTATTTAAACGGCTAAATCAAATCTTCTGTTTGTCCGTAAATATCGGTCTTAGGAAAATTAAGCACCACGCTTGCCATTACTAATTGATCATTCAAATTGTAAGTTTCCGAATCAAACACGCAAAACCCTTCTTCATTTCTAAGAACAACTTCTGCTGCAAAAGAATGACAATTCATTAAAACATATTTTCTTTAAAGAAACAATACTGCGGTAAAAATGAACTTCTTCCCCCGGTTATAAATTTCTGCACTTTCAGAATGGACTTCAATGATTACAGTTGGATTTAGTACCGTGTGTTTTTTATCATCCAGTTATTGATTTTTATCAGAAACGATAAGCAAATCCGGATAAGTATAAAGCCCTGTTTTTTTTGGTCCTGCTGCAAAAATTGTTAATTATATTAAAAAACATCGTTATACTTCATACGTTGTATTTGTTTAAAAGTTACATTTTTGTCTCAAACCGACTTATGCGTTATTTATTTTTTTTACTTATCTGTCTTTCATTTTTATCAGGCAGGGCTCAAAATGCAGATGTCCGTCTGGAAGATTATATATACACAGATGATATAAAAACCGTCTTACTCTATCCGGGCATCGAAGATAAGGAAAACCCGACCCGACTTATTTCCCCTCCTATTATCCCGATTCAAAACAGCTTACCGTTGGTTCTGGAATTTGATGATATGACTACGAGTATGAGTGGACTTCGTACCAAAATCATTCATTGTAACGCCGACTGGACTAAATCCAATCTCAATGATATCGAATTTACTTTTGAGTATAACGATTATCCGCTGACCAACTATGAGCAGTCTTTCAGCACCAAAGTTGCTTACACCCACTACCGGTTTGAAGTGCCCAAACTGAAACTTTCCGGCAACTACGTCATCGTTGTATCGTCCGACCGGGGTAGAAAAACGCTGCTGACCAGAAGGTTCATGATCTACGAGACGCGTGTTGCCATTACCGCAGAAGCTCGTTTTTCACAGGGTATCAAACAACAGTTTTCAGATCAGCAAATCGATTTCAGCATGGACTACAAAGGTTATAACCTGATCTCCCCACAACAGGATCTTAAAGTAGTGCTTCGTAAAAATTTCAGGTTTGATCAGGCAAAGTCAAACTTTAAGCCAACAAACGTCCGTCCATTTGATTCGATTCTTGAATACACATTTTTTGATCTCGAAAATACATTTCCGGGCGGAAATGAATTCAGATATTTTGATAGCCGAACGTTGTCTGGTCGTGGATACGGCGTTTATGCACTGGAACGCTCGGCAGAGAATACCAGCCTGACGATCACGCCAGACCGGTCCCGGGCAGATAATGGTTATATTCAGATTGAAGACCTGAACGGGCAGTATATCGTTGATCAAAAAGAATCCGGGCGCGGGAGTGTTGAGGCTGATTATACGCCTGTACTTTTTACATTAAAAATACCTGAGGATCCCGATGCAACCATCTACGTGAATGGTGCTTTTAACCTATGGCAGCTGAATGACAAAAACCGAATGGAATTCAATCCGGATACAAAAGTTTATCAGGCTGATATTTTAATTAAACAAGGCGTGATCAATTATGAGTATACGGTCGTCAAAGGAAACCCGCCAAAAGTGGATGACGGATATGTCGAAGGCAACTATGCTACTACTGAAAACGACTATGACATCCTTATATACCATCGTCCTCCAACAAGCAGATCTGATTTGTTGGTAGGTTACAAAACAATAGAATGGAATAGAAGAAGATAATCTAGCATGATTATTGTAGAAATAGTTTTATATTTAACTAGTAAAATAGCCAGATTGTAAACTAATGCGGAGCGGATGAAAGAATTTACGTCGGATTGGGCTTTAACCCCAAATTTGTTTCTTACTAAAAATGAGGTCGAAATCATTGATTGTTTGGTAGATCATGGCGAGATGCCGGCCAGATTTGAAGAAAATCATGTAATATCTTTTTACAACGGCCAGGATTTTCACCTGGTTTTATATTTCTCGGAATCACATGACAGAGGTTTTCATATGTATGTCGTCCGCGACTTTTCAGTAAATGTTGAGGACTTGATTATCCTGCATCAGCTATTTGCAAAACTGATCACAGACGGGCTCAGCATTCATATTTTAAGCAAAGCACAAAACCAGATTGACGATATCATTTACATGACCGATACCTTTCGTGCGATGATACACAAAGATGAACCGAATGTCTTTGAGTAGTGACAAAACAAAAGCGGGCTGCTCTCCATGGAGGGCAGCCCGCTTTTATTCCTATTAATATTCCTAAACGTTGAAACGGAAGTGCATGATATCACCGTCCACCACTACATATTCTTTTCCTTCAACTGCCATCTTACCCACTTCCTTCACACCAGCTTCTGACTTATACTGCTCATAATCTGATAGTTTGATAACCTCTGCACGTATAAATCCTTTTTCAAAATCACTATGAATGACTCCAGCAGCCTGCGGTGCCTTCCAGCCTTTCACGATCGTCCAGGCACGAACTTCCTTAACACCTGCAGTAAAATAAGTGATAAGGTTCAACAGGGCATAGGAAGCTTTGATCAACTTGCTCAGACCTGATTCTTTCAGACCATATTCACCAAGGAACATCTCATGCTCTTCTTCATCTTCAATTTCTGAAATCTGCGATTCTATCGCAGCGCAGAGTACGATCACATCAGCACCTTCATGTGCAACTGCTTCTCTTAATTTTTCAGAATATTCATTGCCCGTAAGCATCGAACCTTCGTCTACGTTCGCAACGTAAAGAACAGGCTTATCGGTTAGTAATTTCAGATCGCCAACTGCTGCTTCTTTTAAATCAGGATCAGGAACAACAAGACTACGGGCATTTTTGCCTGCTTCCAGAGTCTGTTTATATTGTTTCAAAAGTTCAAGTTCTGCTTTTGCTTTCGCGTCCCCGGCTCTTGCACCTTTTTCTGTTTTCTGAATTTTTTTCTCAATAGATTCCAGGTCTTTCAACTGCAACTCTATATCGATGATCTCCTTATCAAAGACCGGATCGACTCTTCCTTCCACGTGCACGACATTTTCATCCTGAAAACAACGAACTACGTGAACGATCGCATCTACTTCCCGGATATTGGCAAGGAATTTATTTCCAAGGCCGGCGCCCTGGCTTGCACCTTTGACCAATCCTGCAATATCCACGAATTCCATGATCGTTGGGATCACTTTCTGTGGTTTCACTAATCCGATCAATACGTCAATACGTTCATCAGGCACGGTTACGACGCCTACGTTTGGTTCAATAGTACAGAAAGGATAGTTCGCAGCTTCGGCTTTACCGGTAGAAATAGCATTAAATAAAGTGGATTTCCCTACATTCGGCAATCCAACAATTCCACATTGAAGGCTCATAAAAACTAAGACAAATGAGATGAGTATGTGCTGTCGGCAAGTATCCTCATCATATTAAAATGGTAAATTGGCCATACTTAAATAGCAGACCTTGATAATTTAACGCAAAATTACCAATTACCTGACAGAAAAACTAAAAGCCTCCGTCAATGATTGCGAAGGCTCTTCTTAAAAACGTAAAGTTTTTTTATTCCCACTTCAGATCTGACTCACCAATTGCGTCTACTTCATCCGCTTTGGCCTCATACTGAGAAAAATCAACTTCCGGCATTAATTCCGTTTTCACGTGATCTACCGCATCCTTCAAAGCTTCAACAAACTTATCAAAGTCCTCTTTGTATAAAAACATCTTATGTTTCTCATACGTAAAGCCTTCTCCTTGCGGATGACGGCGACTTTCGGTAATGGTTAGGTAATAGTCGTTGGATCGCGTAGAGCGAACATCGAAGAAGTAAGTCCGTTTTCCCGCCCTGACCCTTTTGGAGTAGATTTGCTCTCTGTCTTCCACTATGTTTAGTTTTTAATAGGTTTGCAAACGCTAAAATAGAAAGTTTATTGCTGCGAACAAAAAAACCGGCATATATTAGCAATTACCTTGCCACGAAAATTAAAACTTTCTGGATTTATGTTGCACTTTATCAACATAACACAAGCATTTCTATGTTTATTCCGTTACATTTGAATAATATGCGGAAATATGGCGTCACAACGCTCCGCAGTTATGGTAAAAGATAAGGCTCTTTCGAGCCTTGTTTATGTTCCACCTAAACACTCAGATATGACTTATCATCGGATTCTGATTCTACTATTTTTGTCAGTGGCTGCACTTCCTGATGCAAAAGCACAGATTAGCCTTGGCAAGACAGAAGTTGGTCGCGCTTCATTTTATTCATCACGCTTTCACGGGCGCAAAACCTCATCCGGAGAGATCCACAAGAGTACAGAGCTTTCCGCCGCGCACCGCACATTACCGATTAACACGATGCTGGAAATAACCAATCTGGCTACAAATCAAAAAGTTATTGTCCGGGTTAATGATCGCGGTCCTTTTTCAAAAAACAGGATGGTTGATGTCAGTAAAGAAGCTGCCCGCTTAATAGGAATCATTTCCAATGGTGTGGCGAGTGTTTCCATGCGTATTGTTGGTATGGAAGGCATGGTCATGCTGGACTCTAATGAAGAAGTTGATCACAGTGCCGGCAAGATTATTTCTATGCGTACAAAAGATTAATTTGGTTTTTTCTGTATGAACAACAGGCAGCTGGACTTAGCAAAAATAAGAGAATTTGGAAACCTGGAATTTCTGGCCAAACAGCTGGTGGAAGGTTTTGTAACAGGTCTGCACAAATCTCCATTTCATGGTTTTTCTGTGGAATTTGCTGAACATCAGTTGTACAATACGGGAGAATCGACAAGAAATATCGACTGGAAAGTTTTTGCGAAATCAGACCGGCTCTATGTGAAGCGATATGAAGAGGAGACTAATCTGCGATGTCACATCCTGATCGACACCTCCTCTTCGATGTATTATCCTGAAGAGAATTATGGTAAAATGACGTTCAGCCTGATGGCTGCCGCAAGCCTTACCTACCTGCTTCAAAGACAGAAGGATGCCGTAAGTCTTTGCACTTTTTCTGACGCTATCGAAGTACAGACGCCTGTAAAATCCACCCCCTCGCATGTGCACAAGATCATGCAGGAGCTAAACGGACTGCTTCTGAAAACACGTCCGCTGCAAAAAACTTCTGTTGCCTCGGTACTTCATCAACTTGCTGAAAAAATTCATAAACGCTCGCTAGTTGTTATTTTCAGTGATATGTTTGAAAATCTGGAAGAGGCTGAGTTAATCTTCGCTGCATTGCAGCATTTGAAGCACAATCTCCATGAGGTTCTTTTGTTTCATGTTACGGATAAGAAAACAGAGGAGGCCTTCGCATTTGAGAACCGTCCCTATGAATTTATAGACCTTGAATCGGGCGATAGAATCAAGGTCCAGCCTGATCAGGTGAGAGATTCCTACCAAAAATTTGTCGGCGATTTTTACCATAAACTTAAGCTAAAATGCGGCCAGTATAAAATTGATTTCATTGAAGCTGACATTGCAAAAGGTTTTGATCCGGTATTGATGGCCTATTTGGTGAAGCATTCGAAAATGAAATAATTTTTACACAAATTTGTTTCGCAAATCCATGATCCGGTTTGCCTGGCACTTTATGAATAAAATTTCCTCTCTATACATTCTTGTTCTTTTTCTGGCTCTTACATGTGGCTGTCATTCTGCAAAGAAATCCCTGAAGCGCGGAGATTATGACGATTCGGTCTACCGGTCTGTTGAAAAGTTAAAAAACAATCCAACTCATACTGCTTCGCTGGATATTCTCAAACAAGCTTTTCCCAGTGCCGTTTCGCAGCATCTGGCTGACATCGAAAAAAATGAAACTGCGCAGGATCTTTTAAAATGGGATCAATTGCTATCCTCTTACCAGAAACTTAATCAGCTTTACAACGCCGTCAGATCCTGTCCGGCGTGTATGAAGGCTGTGGAAGCCCGAAACTATTACGAGGAGGAACGGAACAGCCGGCAAAAGGCTGCCGAAGCACATGATTCCGAAGGATTAAAGATGCTGGAAGCCGGCGGCCGTAATAATGCCAGAATTTCCTACGAGCATTTTGAACGCGTGAAAGAACTGCTGCCAAACTATAACGAGATCGAACGCAGGCTTGACAATTCTTATCTTGCTGCTTCATTCAAAGTGGTGGTAGAACAGGTTCTAGTCACCTCAAAGGTATACCAATTGAGCAATGTCTACTTTCAGGACCGGATCAATGAATTTCTTCATTCCAGTCAAAATTTAAATAAGTTCGTCAGATTTTACACGCCTCAGGAGGCAAGCAGCCAGAAACTCCTGCCTGATCATGTCATCACGCTCCAGTTTGATGATTTTGTCGTGGGTCAGACGCTGATTGAAAAAAACACAGAAACGGTAGTCAGCAAAGACAGTGTTAAGATCGGCGAAAAAATCGTTAACAAGCGAAAAGTCGAGTTTTACGATAAAGTGACTGCAAAGTTTACAAAGAATAAAAAAACGATACATTCAGCGGGCTTGCTTGACATGCGGATCGTTGACTTTAAAACCAATCAGCAGGTTAACCAGGAAAAATTCAGTGGAGAATACAACTGGGTTTGTGAATGGGCCAATTTCAACGGAGATGAGCGGGCTCTGAGCCCAGTGCAGCTGCGTATGTGTAAAAGTCAGGAAATATCACCACCAGATCCGCAACAGCTTTTCATAGAATTCAGTAAGCCGATTTATGATCGGCTTACTGATAGACTGAAGGATTTTTATGCGAAATACTGAATGATGCCTGTAATAGTATAGCAATCAAATTCTTAATCGAAGCTAACTATTTATTTAAAAACAACTCCATAAAGAGCTGATCCAGATGAGCAACGGTTACCACTTCAATTTTTGCATCTTTAAAATCAAGCCCCTTTCCATTGTATTTGGATATATAAATTTTCTTGAAACCCAATTTTGCAGCTTCTGAAATCCGGCTTTCGATCCGGTTTACGGCACGCACTTCACCCCCCAACCCTACTTCTGCTGCAAAACACACGGATGGTGGGATGAATGAATCTTCATAGGATGAAACGATGGAGGCGACAACCGATAGGTCAATCGCCGGATCCTCTACCCGCAGACCACCGGCAACATTCAAAAAAACATCCTGAACACCAAGTCTGAAACCACCGCGTTTTTCAAGGACTGCTAAGAGCATCTGCAATCTCTTTGCGTCAAATCCTGTGCCGCTCCGTTGCGGAGTTCCGTAAGTCGACACGCTCACCAGCGACTGGATTTCGATCAAAAGCGGGCGGTTTCCTTCCATCATCGAACCTATAGAAATCCCGCTTATAGGTTCGTCCCGCTGCGAAATAAGGATTTCAGAAGGGTTACTTACCTGTCTCAATCCGGCAGCGTGCATTTCATAAATTCCCAACTCGGATGTACTTCCAAAACGATTTTTGACCGTTCTCAAAATTCTGTAAGTAGTATGACGGTCTCCTTCAAATTGTAAAACAGTATCAACCATATGTTCCAGAACCTTTGGTCCGGCCAGCGAGCCGTCTTTTGTAATGTGCCCAATCAGGAAAACAGGTACACCCGTCTCCTTGGCGTACTTCATAAACTCAGCTGTACACTCCCGAACCTGCGAAACACTTCCTGCACCTGATTCAACATAGGCGGAATGCATGGTTTGGATGGAATCAATGATCAAAATTTCAGGCTGAAAATCCTCGATCTGCCGAAAAATATTGGCCGTATGTGTTTCAGTAAGAATAAAACAGTTCTCACTTTTTGAAGACATTCTTTCAGCACGCATTTTGATCTGCTGCTCGGATTCTTCACCTGAAACATACAACACTTTTTTCTTTGTCAGCGTCAAAGCGATCTGCAGCATCAGTGTAGATTTACCGATGCCTGGTTCTCCGCCAATCAGTACGAGAGACCCTTTCACGATGCCGCCTCCTAACACCCGGTTGAGCTCACCGTCATCCGTGACAATACGCGGCTCGTTGGCATACTCGATCTCCGATATAGCTTTCGGTTTACTGGCCAGATTAATTGCCTTCCAGGATACTGTTGTTTTTTTATCTTCTTTTTCAATCACTTCTTGCACCATGGTATTCCATTCGCCGCAAGAAGGACACCGACCAACCCATTTGGGCGAATTGTACCCGCACTCCTGACAAAAATATGCTGTTTTGGCTTTGGCCATAAATTTCTCTTAATTGGTTTTTTTGTACTGTTTAAAAACGCATCAATATATTTGTTAAATATGCAACCGTTTTTCCCGTTAAATCAAAAAACAGTAGGTCTGCGTACCGTTTTTTATTTCCTGACGTTATCAATCGGTTTTAGTCATCAACAAATTTTGGTATGAACGTATTTAGGACAACAATTTATTCAAGCCTTTTATTCCTGACAACGGTTATTTCTGCTCAGGCGCAATCAAAAGGGTTTGCAATAGGCTTGAAAGGAGGAGTGAATTTATCCCGTCTGACAATGGGAAATGTTTTCACAACCCGTTATGATGACAATGGAAACGCATTTCTAAAATATGACGGATCGGAAGTAAAAGACAACATCAAACAAAGTTTTGACACGAAAACCGGATGGGTCGGCGGCGTCTACATGCGTTTCGGAAGGACCATTTTTGTACAGCCCGAAGTTTTGGTATCGACAAAAGGTGGCACATTCCAGATCGTGCCGGATGGCTCAACAGTTGCCCAGAATGTTAAGATCAAGTATAGCAACATCGACGTACCGTTATTAATCGGATTGAAAGGCGGGCCGATCAGGATTCTGGCAGGTCCCTTATTTTCTTTCCGGGTAGGCGACAATCAGAAGCTGAGCGATGCTTTCAAACAGTATTCTTCAAACCGGGATAATTCATTGTCCAATGCAGTGGTCGGGTATCAGTTTGGGGCTGGTCTCGACCTTGGAAGTTTCAGTCTAGATGTACGTAAAGAAGGGACTTTCACGGATCTGGCTACTTTCAAACTGAATGGCAGGCCGATCGACGGAAACGGAACCACTGTCCGTCAAAAGATCACTTCGTGGCAGGTTACTTTAGGACTAAAATTATTTTAAGCACAAAACAAGCAGCCGTCGATCTGGCGATGGCTGCTGTCCTTATGAATAACCCACTAATTTTTACCTAGTAAATTTTTTTCTATAGAGTATTCGGTTATGCGCTGATGCGACGGTTAGTATGGTTTAAAATTCCGCTGATCTCTTTGATTTTTCTTCTGGACACGATGACCTCTTTGCCGCAGGACATTTTCAGCATACGATCATCTTCCATACGCTCAACCACGTAATCTGCATTGACCAGATAGGATTTGTGAACACGGATGAAATTGCTGGCCAGAATTTCAGCAAGCGATTTTAATGTTTTCGAAACCAGAAATCTTTTACCGGCATTGGTGTAGATAAAGGTATAATTACCTTCTCCTTCCAGAAATGTGATGATATCCGGTGTTAGAAAAATTGTCCTGCCCATTGACTGGACAGAAATGTTCACTGTTCTGTCGGAGGAGGCATTATCCGACAAGGTTTGATGAGTAAAAGTTCCTAATGTTTTCATAATGCTTGGGGCTGGATTTTCTGACGTTGTTTCTGAATCAAATTTAAGCTGAATATTCCGACAAGTAAAGTACCCACAAATGGGTATTTTTACATAAACTACTGATATACAAGTTAGTAGTAATGCACTTCTGCATCAAAAGACGTAACTGAACTTATCAAAACACGTAATTTTACTTAGTACCCGAACGGGCTATTCAAGGCTCATATTGGGGATAATTTTACTCCATCAGAAAAATCTACTTCAGCGCCTCGTAACTTTATCTATCTTTGCAGCAGATATAAATTTGGAACCAAGCCGTTTACCGGACGGTTTTTAATAAATAAAAAATACTGAAAAACGGCAGTTGGCAGCCAGGTATATGGATTCCGATTACGTTTGTTTACAACCTATAAAATATATGATTACGGATCGGGTAAAGGAATTACTCCAAGAAATTGAATTAAGTCAGGTTGAGAATAAAGAACAGCTTGAGGCCTTTCGTTTGAGGTATATCAGCAAGAAAGGCGTAGTGACCGAATTGTTTGACAACCTTAAAAATATCCCGCAGGAAGAGCGCCGCGCCGTTGGTCAGGAGCTTAATACCTTAAAAAATCTTGCTCAAACCCGTTTTCAGGATTTCTCAGCAACCCTTGACAATACTGCCGAAACGAGCGAAGGAAGCCAGATTGACCTTACCTTACCTGTAGCTCCAAATCTTCAGGGAAGCATTCACCCGCTGACGATCGTCCGTCGCCGTATTATAGAGATTTTTGAGCGTATGGGATTCAATGTTTCCTACGGACCAGAGATCGAAACGGACTGGTACAACTTCGGAGCTTTGAACTTTGCGGATAATCATCCGGCTAGGGAAATGCAGGATACTTTCTTTATTTCAAAAGGTGAAGGTGCAGTTAAAGATGATGTGCTTTTAAGAACCCATACTTCCAACGTGCAGATTCGTTTGATGGAAAGGCAGAAACCGCCTATTCGTTCGATCATGCCAGGCCGAGTATTCCGCAATGAGGCGATTTCGGCCCGGGCCCATTGCGTTTTCCATCAGGTTGAAGGCCTGTATGTTGACCGCAATGTAAGTTTCAAGGATTTAAAAGACACATTGCTTCACTTTTCAAAGGAAATGTTCGGAAAGGATTCACAGATCCGCCTGCGTCCTTCCTATTTCCCGTTCACAGAGCCCAGTGCCGAAATAGATGTTACCTGTTTTATCTGTAAAGGAAAAGGCTGCAATATCTGCAAGCATACTGGCTGGGTTGAAATTGCCGGCTCGGGGATGGTTGATCCGGCTGTTCTTGAAAATGCAGGCATCGACAGCGAAGAATTTACCGGTTTTGCTTTTGGAATGGGAATCGAGCGTATCACCATGTTACGTTATGGGATCAGCGATCTGAGATTATTTACTGAAAATGACGTCCGGTTCTTACGACAGTTTGAAGGTGCCTGATAAGCGTTTATAATTTTACTGACAATTCCGATTTTCGCGATACTGCACGATCTGGTGGCTGGATCGAAAATCGGAATTGCTTTTTAGAATCGAGTCTCCAGATAATAAGGAAGCATTCTTTTCCATGTCCACCATTCGTGCGGCACGTCTTCACCCCATATATCCAGTTCGTGCGGTACATTTTTAGATGCCAAAATTGAAGAAATCTGTCGGGAACATTCCGGATGTTCGTAAGCACCGGAACCTGTCACAAAATGGATATGCCTGCTTTCCCGGTAAAGTGATAACTGCCATTCGGCTTTAAGCTGGGAAAGATAGTTAACGGGCGAATTAAAATATACGTTATCATCGTAGTAACCATTCGTGTATTGTGTCAGATCATAACATCCGCTCATGCCTATTACGCCATGAATAAAATCAGGGTAACGAAAAAACAGGTTGGCCGCATGAAATGCCCCAAATGATGCTCCCGCGGTTATGATCTCGTTTTTCTGACTGGTCGTATCTTTAATGAACGGTACCACTTCCTTGATAACATAATCATTAAAATGCTGATGGCGAACCGCCTGATCATAGCCATGCATGTAGGGATTCAGCCAGCTTTCGCCATTGATGCTGTTGATACAATACACCTTTACCTTCCCCGAGTTTATATAAGGGGCAATACTTTCTATCAATCCGTTTTGTTCGTATTCCAGGAAATCCGATGCCGCTGTTGGAATTAGTAATAAAGCAAACCCATAATGACCATATACGGCAATATCCATTTGTTTATTCAGCGACGGACTAAACCAGCCAGTTACTTCACGTTGCATTTAGTTTCCGTTTAAGTTGATAGAGTGTTAGAAACATACGATGTTATGGAGCCAACATTAAAAAATTAATGCCAGTGCCCTGAAAACGGGCACTGGCATTAATTTTCCGAAAATTCTTTCCTTAAAACTTTTTATTCTCAATTTAATACAAAACCCATGTATCCTTTCCACCACCACCCTGCGATGAATTGACAACAAGAGAACCTTTACGGAGGGCAACCCGTGTCAGACCGCCCGGAATAACACTGATATCATCACCGTATAAGATATACGGACGAAGATCGACATGACGCCCTTCGGCATGGCCGTCAACCATGCAAGGCACCCGGGATAGAGAAATTGTTGGCTGAGCGACATAGTTACGGGGATTGTCACGTATCTTTTGTCTGAAAAGCTCATGTTCTTCCTCTGTTGCCTTAGGCCCTATCATCATACCATAACCTCCTGCTTCATTCGCCTCTTTTACGACCAGTTCGTGTATGTTGGCAAGCACATATTCGAAATCATCCGGCTCGCGGCAGATGTACGTTTTCACATTGGGAATAATGGCTTCTTCTTTCAAATAATACTCGATGATACGCGGTACATAGGCATAAACTACTTTATCGTCAGCAACTCCCGTTCCGGGTGCATTGGCCAATGCCACACGGCCCTTTTTATAAACTTCAAAAATACCTGGTATACCAATCAGAGAATCCAGATTAAAGGCTTCCGGGTCAAGGAAGGTATCGTCTATACGACGGTAAATCACATCGACGATCTGTAATCCGCTTGTCGTGCGCATTTTCACATACCCGTCTGAAACCACAAGATCCCGTGCATCGACGAGCTCTACCCCCATCTGCTGGGCAAGATATGAATGCTCGAAATAGGCGGAATTATATATCCCCGGTGTAAGAACGGCCACAGTAGGATTTGGACGATCCGCTAAATGCTGCAGCATCTGCAGGAGCCTGGTCGGATAATCCGATACCGGACGAACACCGGTACGTGCCAAAACATCAGGAAATATCTGTTTGGACAATTCCCGGTTTTCAATCATGTAGGAAACTCCTGAAGGGCAGCGCAAATTATCTTCCAAAACCATAAAGGTGCCGTCATCTCCCTTAATCAGATCCGTACCTGTAATATGACACCATATTCCTTTCGGAGGATTTAGGCCGATGCAGGGTTTTAAAAAACATTTACTCGATTCGATGAGGTCCCTCGGAACCACGCCATCATTTAATATATTCTGTTCATTATAAACGTCGTGAATAAACATGTTCAGCGCTTTGATACGCTGTTTAAGGCCTTTTTCCAGCCATTCCCATTCTGCATTTGGCAGAACGCGGGGAATGATATCAATCGGCATAATTCGCTCAGTACCCTCACCTTCCGAATATACATTGAAAGTGATGCCCATCGAAAGCAAAGCACGTTCAGTAGCTAACTGCCTGTTCGTGAGATCTTCGTTGGTAAGATTTTCAAATTTATTTTTTAAATGTTCATACCCCGGACGGATTTGTCCATCGGGAGTAAACATCTCATCGAAGAAATCCTCGCATTGATAATCAGAGAATGAAAAATTCATACAATACAAAATTTGAATAAGTATACTTTCAATATTAACAGAACAATATATGGCATATGTTTTGATTTGCAAAATATTGCCATAAGCCACATCTCCTAAATACCAACTACCCTGTGACCAAATTACAGGTTTTATTCTGGCAAAAGATTCTTTCTGAAATGCTTACAAAAAAGAATAATACAATTTTCATAAAACCGGATTCAAATCATATTCGAAATATTCTTATTTATTGTACCTGGCCTGTTAGCCCATCATTAATATTTTACCCTTGGATAAACAAACTTTGCAAACCAATTTCCTTCATGTTTTATTTGTAATGGGAATAATGAAAACGCTAGGTTTCCCGTTTTAACCACATGCCGAAATACTTGTTGCTAATTGGAGGAATATTACTGGGAATAACGAATAAAACTTTATCACAACACCTTCAGGGAATTGCGATGGGCAACTATTCCGGTACACAGGCACTTTATCACAATCCTGCTTTTGTCGCCGACTCCCGTTACAGTGTTTATGTTAACGTGGTCGGCTCTCAACTATATACCGCAAACAGCGGTGTACGCTACAACGCCCCGTATTCATTTCTTGGTTTAATTACAAATCAGGTTTCTGATCAATACCGCAGCCCGAAAGGTGCTGTATTGTTTCCCAGAGCTTATCTTAAAGCCCGTATGAATGGCAGGGATAAGTGGTTGAACGCCGGCGGAGATACAAGACTTCCGTCCATTATGTTCGGATTGCTTAAAAACAAGATCGGCATTGGCTTATCCACCCGTCTCAGGTACTATGTGAACGCATCCGGAATAACCGAACCTCTCGCCGTATTACTTAGCAAAACAGCCAGAGAACCTGATCTGCAGGGAGCGAGTTTTACCAACCAATCAGGAAAATTAAATGTGAATGCCATGGCAGAGCTCGCGATGACGGTGGGCGGCGTGGTAATTGACAACGAAACGGAATTTTTGAAGGTCGCTATCACGATAAAAAGGCTGGTCGGTTTATACCACGCAGATGCTGAAATAAAAAATTCATCCTATTCGATTCAACCCGATCCGGCCTGGGCCAACAAGCGGTACCTGATCGAATCAGGAAATATCGACGTGAAATATGCGATCACAAAGGATGAAGCTTTTCAGGATTTTAAACCGAGTGCTTCATGGCTTTTGGGCAATATGCCGGCCGGCAATGGCTGGGGCCTTGATCTTGGTGCGGTGTATGAATATCGCCCGGACATTAATAAATATTCCTATACTGAAAAAGGGGTCCGGATGCACGACGGCAGTAAAAATAAATACCTTTACCGGATCGCAGTTTCACTAACAGATCTGGGAAGGGTTCATTTCAAAAATCCTAGCTATTTATTGCAGCAGCATGTTCAAACTTCTGTCGGCGGTACGCTTCGTTATGATGACTTCCAAAACTTACAGGGGTCGGAAGGGGCTTTTAACGCCGTAAACCAGGCACTAGGCGTATCAGGTTCTCAGTCAGGTGATTTCCATTCTGTTTTGCCAATGGCTTTCCAGGCAAGCGTTGACTATAACATTCAACCTAAAATTTATGTAAACGCACTTTGGGTCCAAAATCTGATACCACAGAGCGCTTTTGGTATGAAAGCAGAATCCATGTTGTCTGTAACGCCCCGGTACGAGCATAAATGGTATGAAATATCAGTGCCGGTGTCGATCATGAACCGGTATAGTTCGCCGGCAATAGGGCTTGCAATGCGTGCAGGGCCTCTGTGGTTCGGGACTGATCATCTTACAGGACTGTTAAATATTGGAAACCCCAAATCTTTCAACCTGTATTTCGGAGTTTCTGCGGGCTTGTTCCGTCGTCCTCCCGGATTGGCTAATCCGTGCTGGCCAGCGGAAAAATCATGGCTCAGACGAATTTTCAGCAGGCGGGATTCGTTCTAATAACAGCAGCGGTTAAGATAAGTACAGTTATTTTATTTAAATTAACCGGTACTTCACCTTCAAATAAAAAACAATGAGAGAAATAGCAAAGTCAGAAGAAGAGTGGCAAAAAGAACTTACCGGTATGCAGTGTTTTGTTTTACGTGAAAAAGGAACCGAACGCCCATTTACCAGTCCGCTTAACGATAATAAAGAAGAAGGCATTTATGTGTGCGCAGCTTGCGATACGCCTTTATTCAGCTCAGAAACCAAATATGAGTCCGGATCCGGATGGCCAAGTTTCTTTACACCAATCGGAGAGCAAAGTGTTGAAGAAATTGTCGACAACAGTCATGGCATGAGACGTACTGAGGTAGTATGCAGGACTTGCGGCGGACACCTTGGCCATGTCTTTAATGACGGACCAAAACCTACCGGCTTGCGTTACTGTATGAACGGTGTAGCACTTAAATTTATCAAAGCGGCATAGTATAGACCGCAGAAAAAGCCGGACGTACCGAGATATGTCCGGCTTTTCTTATCTTTGACACCCTTATGAACCTTAACGTTTGATGGAAGTTATCAAAACCTTCTACAATAAAATCAAGGCCATGTTTCAATTCGTTGGAACACAGCTGAAAAGATTAATTAAAAGCATCATCTATAAACTTTCCGCATTCTTTGTCGGTAAAGCAAAAACGGATCGGTACTTCGGTTCCGTTCGCCAGAAACGTGCTGCTTACCACGCCTGGTGGGATAAAAGAATGGACAGAAACTCTGCTTTTTACAAGCCGGTTATGTTCACATGGAAATTATTTTTGTATGGTTTCTTTGGATTCTTTTTCTACATTTTTTGTGTAGAAACCAATTTCCTTTGGTTAATGGGAAGTATGCCAAGTGTCGAAGACCTTCAAAATCCGAAAGTATCTCAATCTTCAGAGATTTATACCTCCGATGGCCTGATGATCGGCAAATTTTATACGGAGAACAGAACACCGGTGCCTTACGAAAAAATTTCTCCCAACCTTGTTAAAGCACTGATTGCGACTGAAGATGTTCGTTTTTATGAACATTCAGGAATAGATTACCGTGCCATGGCCGGCGTTGCTTTGGGCATTGCCAGCGGCGAAACCGACCGCGGAGGTGGCAGTACTGTCACGCAGCAGCTGGCAAAAAAGCTTTTCAAGACCAGAAAAAGAGATGCCCGCGGCGTTCTGGGCTATGTTCCCGGTCTCAGCACACTGATTTATAAAACCAAAGAATGGCTGACGGCAATCAAGCTGGAAAGAAACTTTACCAAGCAGGAAATCCTGACCATGTATTTCAACACCGTTGACTACGGTAACAATACCTATGGTATAAACACTGCTGCTAAATCATATTTCAGCAAAACGCCTGATAGTTTGAATGTTCAGGAAGCAGCAGTTCTGGTTGGTTTGCAAAAGGCGACCACCACATACAACCCGGTAAGAAATATCAAACGGTCGACGGAACGCCGTAATGTAGTCATCAGTCAGATGGCCAAGTACGGCTATATCACGGCCAAACAAGCCGACTCGATCAGTGCCCTCCCGATTGAGTTAAAAACAAAGTTTGAAACTCCTTATGACGGTAACGCAAATTATTTTAAAAATGCGGTTGTCGATTATGTTAAAAAATGGGGTGATGAAAACGGATATGACCTTTACACAGACGGTTTGAAGATCTACACGACCATTGACTCCCGGATGCAGGAAAAAGCGGAGGAAGCGATGACGCAGCGTATGAAACAATTACAGCGGGTTTTTGAAGATCACTGGGGAAAACAAAATCCGTGGATTGACGAAACCGGCAAAGAAATACCAAATTTCCTTGAAACCGTAGTAAGAAGGACGAGCCGTTACAAATCCTTGGCCGCGAAATTCCCAAACAGCCCAGACAGCGTTTCTTACTATCTGGCCAAGAAAGACACGATGACCGTTTACGACTGGAAAACTAGCGGTCAGATCAAAAAATATTGGAGTTCGATGGATTCGCTTGATTATTATAAACGCATTTTACGTGCAGGTATGATGGCGATGGATCCGCATAATGGACAGATTAAAGCGTGGGTGGGCGGACTTGATTATAATTTCTTTAAATATGATCACGTCAAACAGGGCCGTCGTCAGCCAGGGTCAACTTTCAAGCCGTTTGTGTATACAACAGCAATCGATGACTCAACCTTTAATATGACACCCTGTGATCAGATTGAAGATAAGCCTTTCCAGAAAACGTACATGGAAGATGGCGTTGAAAAGGAATGGAAACCAAAAAATTCGACTGGCTATTTTACGTATTCCAACATGACACTTCGCCGTGCTCTGGCCCAATCAGTTAATTCGGTTACGGCACAGCTGACAGAGGATGTAGGTGCCGCGGATGTGGTCCGGTATGCCAAAAAAATGGGTATTTCGACGCCATTAAAACCGGTGCCATCTATCGGGTTGGGACCATTCGACGTTTCGCTGTATGACATGGTAGCAGCTTACAGTGTGTTTGTAAATAATGGAAATTACACCCAGCCGATCCTGGTCACAAAAATCGAAGACCGCAACGGCAAGATCATTGAAGAATTTGTATCAGAGTCGCGCCGGGCAATCAGTGAAGAATCTGCATTCTTGATGGTTCACATGCTTAAAGGTGGCGTAGAAGAATCCGGAGGAACATCCAGTTCGATCAAATGGAGGTATGATGTAGCAAAAAACAATAATGAGATCGGCGGTAAAACCGGCACAACTTCAAATAACTCTGACGGCTGGTTTATGTGTATTACACGCGATCTTGTGATTGGAGCCTGGGTTGGCGGGGACGACAGAAGTATCCACTTTCGTTCTACAAATCTCGGCGAAGGTGCAAAAACTGCTCTTCCGATTGTTGGTAGTTTTCTCGAAAAAGTTTATAGGGATAAATCGATTGGTATCGAACCCGGGCCATTCCCAAAACCGAGTTTTAAGATCAACAAGGAATATAATTGTCCAACCTACTACGAACCTAGCCGGAGTGATTCACTGGATGTGGAAGGTGACAGTTCAGGTACCAGAAAAGTAGATGACGACTTCCTGATTGGTCCTCCGCCAATTCCACTGGATACGGGTGGAAGAAGAAATTAGATTTAAAACAATAGCGGCGGAAAGAGCTTTCTTTTCGCCGCTATTGTTTTCCAGGAAACGAAAAACATGAAAAGTTATTTATCAGCCTTACGCTCCGGTTTCAGATAAAGTAGAAAAATGGTTACGACGCCGGCAAGGAAGCCAAGAATTATTTCTTTCAAATGAGAGAAATTCAAATCACTGACATATTCAGATCGTGATTGACTAGCCAGCAACAGGTAAACCCCAGCGGCCAGCAACATGATGACAAGCAATTTACCCGTAATAATTCCCATTTTATATTGTGTAAAAGTTAAGACGAATCCATGATCTTAATCAATTCACAACGTTGAAGACATACAACAATAATAACTAATAATCAGAGACTTGAAAACTTTATTCAAACTTTGAATAAAGTTTGTACCTGGGTTATTTTTTTGAATAGGAAAACATGGCCAGGTAGTTACCTCCTCTTCTTTCGATCTTTTAAATGAGGCTTCAAGCGCATTAGGTATTACATAACGTGTACAAGTTGATCCGAGCTCCTAAATCAATTCAACATGTAACTTTTATTAGCCACAACATGGTTAATATTTTCCCAAAACCTGCTGTACATATTATCTGTTTTAAGTAATATTTCATGTGAACCAGCTATCATCAGATTTCCTTCTTCCAAAATATAGATACGATCACAAAAATTAGCCAGTGTATGCAAACGGTGTGATACGTAAAGAATGGCCACATCGGTTTTGAGACAACTTAATAAATTCAATACCTTTTGTTCGCTTTGTGAATCCATTGCGGAAGTGGCTTCGTCCAAAAGCAATAGCCCTGGCTTTTGAAACAAAGCGCGCATAATGCCAATCCACTGCTTTTGGCCTCCGGATAGATTCAATCCTTCTTCTCCAACCAATGTCATCAATCCCTGTGGCAATGTTTTCAGGAAAGTCAGATAAGGTTCCTGATTAAAAAAAGATTCCAGATTTTCGCGATCCGGTTTTAGCCCTAGTATTACATTGTCTAACACCGTTCCATTGAAAATATGAACATCCTGTGGCACACACCCTACATTCTTTCGCCAGCCTTCCAGAGATATGGATTCTATATCAGTATCGTCATTGATTAGAATCTGGCCAGATTCCGGTTTATAAAATCGTTCAATCAGTTGTAACAGCGTACTTTTTCCGCATCCGCTTTCACCAATAAGCCCCAGGATTTCTCCCTTTTTCAATTCCAGTGAAAATTCATTCAAAATGGCCCTTCTTCCTGGAAATCTGAAAGTGATATTTTTTACATGTAAATTATGAAAAGAAAAAGAATCCGTTTTTTCGCTATCTGATATATTTTCAGATGCTAATCCTGTAAACTCATACATCCGCTCGAAAGCAATTTTGGCCTCATTTAATGGAATCGCCAGGAGCGCCAGTCCCGCTACCGAAGGTAAAAGGGAGGAGCTCATACCAATAATGGCCATCAACTCTCCTGTTTTAAGCTGGCCATGCAAAACCATATAACACGACGCGGCAAGGATCCCGATAAGAATTATCACACCGGATATGGAAGCGTAGAGATTTAAACGAAGCTGAATAATTCCCAATCCCCAGATCCCATCCTGATAAGTACCATAAACTGACCTGTTCAATTCTCCAAAAACAGTCTGGCGATTAAATGCCTTAATTGGCCTTATTCCGGAAATACTGCTGATGAAATTACTTTCGCTCAATGCGTACCGCTGCATCACCTGCCTCTGGTTGGCACTAATCGGTTTGTGAAATCCAAAAATCAAGAGGAAATAAGCAGGCAAACAAACGAGCAAAGCCAAACTTATCTGCCACGAATAAAAAAATAGAAAACCTATCGAAACCGTAACAACCAAAATATCGATCAACACCTGACCGGCCAGTTCACTGACCACACGCTGAATGCGGGAGGTGTCATTCATCCGTGCGACGATATCACCTGTTTTCCGCTTGTCAAAAAAGGCTTTTGGCAAATTCAGCAGGTTCTCATAAAACTTAGAAATGATGCGGTTACTAAAATCTTTTGACTGACGTAGTAGTATATAGGTGCGGAGCATTTCCAGTCCGATTCTGACAAAAAGCAAAAATGCAACCAGGGATATGCCGGTAAACAATTTAGTCATATTTTTAGATGGCAGGATATCATCGATCAGCTTCTGGGAAAAAACTGCCATCACCATGCCCAGAATCGCCATCAACAATCCCAAACCGGAAGCCGTCATTAACAAACTGATGTCTTCCCGAATGAGATTTATAAACCATGCCCGCTTTTTCCCGGATTGATCATCTGATTTGATAAAATGATCATTAGGTTTTAATGTAAGACATTTTCCCGATTGCCAGATTTCCAACAGTTCCTGGTCCGTTAATTCTAGTATTCCCTGTGCCGGATCTCCGATAATATGTTTTCTAAAACCGTCCTGGTTCATTGTATACTCCCTTTTCGAACCCGCATTCATCACACCATACCAAAGTATATAATGTTCCAGATCACCCTCCATAATAACATGCAAAATGGTAGGTTCGCCATGTTCAACAAGTGCCGGGAGATCTGCTTCACAACCTTCAGCATCAAAACCTACCTCATGGGCCGCTTCATAGAGTCCCAGCAACGTTGTGCCCTGAATACTCGTACCACTTAGCTCACGCAATCTTTCCAGCGAAATATCACCTCCGTAAAACCTTAAAACAGAGCGCAGACAAGCGACTCCACAATCGGAAGAATCCTGTTGGCCGACAAAAGTTTTCCTGACAGCTTGTTGATTAAGCATAGCAAAAAATGATTAAATAAATTCAGAAAAATAAATCGGAATAGTTAAAAGGAAGCTGTTTTAAGATCTTTTAAAACAGTCTCGGTTTTTACAACGCCTTTATAACTTTTAACTAAAGTCCCGCCGGAACTATATAAAAAAGAAGACGGAGAAGAAGTAACACCAAAAGTGCGATAACCTGCATCATGTTTGTCGTTTAAAAGTTTGACATGTGATAAGCCATTCAACTTATATTTTTTTGAAAAAGCAGATAAGGAATCAACAGGCTCTGGTGATACCATCCAGACCTGCAAAGCATTTGTATTTATAGTTTTACCAATATGATCCGCTTGCATCTGGCAGTATTCACAGTCGGAATGAAAGAAAATAAGCCAAAGCGGCGAACCCGTGATATCATTGCGGGTAACGTCTTCACCTTTCAATGAATTAAATGAAAAAGCAGGCAAAGACTCGATCCTTTTCTTTACATCCAATTTCTCCTCTTTCTTTTTGTAAATTCCGTAACTCAGAAAACCTAAAAGAGAAATGATGATAACGATACCAAACGTCCGTAGTAAAATTTTCATTTTTCTATCCTAAAAATTAAGTGTATGTCAAAGTCAGGAACATCACAAAGGCAACCCAGATCACAAGGCCGGTACCATAGCTGGCCATCACGACAGTCATGGAGCGGTTCATATCCAGCTCTGGCAACTCCTTTGTAAGTAAATAAGCCAGCACAATCCAGTAAATGAGTTCAAAAATGTTGAGGACTTGTAATGGGTATATTAGCCAGGGTTCGAGTGACTTGGGAGTAAATATCTGTAATAATGACATTGGATAAAAATATTGAATGTCCTGCACTCGGTAATCAGTTTGGATAAAAAGAAACCAAAGTAACTTGATAATAACAGGTAGCAAAAAAATAAACTCCGCCGTAACAGAAATCCTAAACGCCCTTTTAAAAGCGAATTCATTTGTTGTAATAAAACAACCCAGACCGAGGCACATAGCAATAAGTGAGCACTTAAAAAAGTAGATTAGCGGAATTAGCATATAGCTTAACCAACTCCATTTCTCGTTCTGATCCAAGAGAAATTTTATTTGCTCGTACGTCATCTCATCCGCATAACTATTAAAATACAGAGTATTGGAAGTCAATAACGCTTTACTGATATAAGTTACGATAACGAAACTGATAACTAAAATCCAAAATCCATTTTTCATTGAGCGATGATTAAATCTTGGGACAATGTAAACTTCTACGTCTGCTGACCTTAGTTTTTATACCGAACTTTATCCTATAGCCTAATTCAAAAAGTGATTTCCAATCCTCTGACATTCCCCACTCTACTACAAATTTGTTGCCGCCGCTGGTTGGAAAATCTACCCCTAGCTTACCTGATACCGGACTGATATTTTGCTGTTCCTTATGCAATTTATTTTGAAATGGAATATAAAAATCTGCAAAAAGCCCAGGAGTATCCTTTCCTTTCTTCTTGAAAAAGTCAATTGTTAATCCTGCCCCAATAGTACGCCAACCACTTAAATTAATTTCAGATTTTGCATACAACAAACCTTCATGACCGTTTAGCAAAAATTCTTTACCCAATCCTACAATAGCTGGTGATTTGCTTATTTTATTCTTTTGTATTCTTGATCCAACAATTAAATCAAAATGATGAATATTAAACTGCCCAAAAGAACTATCACAAAGCAACAGTACAGGAATAAACAACAAGAAGATTTTCAGCTTAGTATATTTGAACATTGAATTCTTTACCAATAGTTGCAATTAATTATAATCAATCAATTGCAACTATTGATTTTTAAATAATTATATACAAGTAGATACACCAAGCGCGACCCCCGCAACTGCACTAGCTCCTCCGGTAACTGGTCCCAATGCTATTCCAGCGAATCCAGCGAAAGCTTTCCACCATTTACATTTTCCACCGTCAATTTGAATCATTTGTACATCTGTTAACTTTTTCATTTTATAAAGAAAATCAATTTTAAAATTCAACTCCCAAATCACTTCCCACGCGGTTTGGGTTTCCGCCTGTGTTACGTAACAATGTCATGACGAAACAAATATATTACAAATTTTTCTTGAAAAACAAAAGAAATTTCACCTCAATTTTAGAGGTGAAATTGGCTTTTCAGACCTGAATTGACAGAAATCAAAAGGCACAAAAAACACCTGAGCTACCCATCTGGAAAATATTTCGGTTAGCATAAATGCCCTTCCCAATTGTGTGATTGTACCTTTGCAAGCACCGCCAGTTATTTCTGTCATTAGATCTTTCGGCAACTTTTTCATGGCTATAATAAAGAGATTGGAGATTTAATTGATTAAAAAACATGATAGGGAATGTTCATATCCGACCATCAGAAACGGTATTTCAATGCCCGGTTACCGCCTCCCGAAATATTTTCCATTTCTTTAAATGGCAAGGTCCTGATCTCTAAAATTTCAGCTACCGGCTGTGGAAAAAGGAAAATACCCAGTTCAAGAAGCAAAGCCTTGTTCTCGGAAGCAAAATGGCCCAGTGCGCCATATCCGTGCACACCCAGTTTTTTAGTAATCCGGTTTTTGTAATTGTCAATACTTTTGGGAAGTACGTCGAGCTTGATAGAAATCTCTTTTGAAGTCATTCCCATCGCGACAAGCACCAGAACTTCACGTTCTTTCCTTGAAAGCAAATGGACAGTCGGGTATACCGACAGGGATCGGGGTAATACTTTTTCCATTGTTGATGTGAAGTTTAGACATGAAATCATCTCCGGTTCTTCACAACGTTGATATGTAGAAGCAATTTTACAATCAAAATGCTGTCATGCAAACTTTATTCAAACTTTGATTAAAGTTTGTTCGCATACAAAAAATCAGCTTATTCTACACAGAGAACAAGCTGGCCCGATAACGCTATTTCCATGCAGTAACGTTACCCAATCTTCAAAACCTCTTTATACTGCATCCTATACAAATTCGCATAAAAACCCTCTTTTTCAAGGAGTTGCTCGTGCGTACCTTCTTCCTTTATTTCCCCTTTATCCACTACAATAATTTTATTCGCTTCCTGAATGGTAGATAAGCGATGGGCGATAACGATTGCCGTTCTGCCTTTCATGAGCGTCTCAATCGCTTTCTGGATAAGTTCTTCTGTTTCACTATCAACAGAAGACGTGGCTTCATCCAGTACGATAATTTTCGGATCGTGAACCATGGCTCTTACAAAGGAAATCAACTGGCGCTGACCTACTGATAAAGTTGCGCCACGTTCCATCACATTGTAGGTATATCCGCCTGGTAATCTTTCTATAAAATCATGAACACCCACCATCCTGGCCGCTTCTACGATTTTTTCATGTGTAATCGTATCATCACCAAGACGAATATTGTTTTCAATAGTATCTGAAAACAGAAAAACGTCCTGCAGAACAACGCCAATATTTCTTCTCAATGCCGTCAGTTCAAACTCATGTACTTCCCGGCCATCGATGAGAATTTGGCCTTTATTGATATCGTAAAAACGACTCAACAAATTGATAATGGAAGATTTACCTGCACCTGTGGCGCCAACAAAGGCAATTGTTTCGCCTTCATTCACTTTGAAATTAATATTTTTCAAAACATAATCTTCTTCGTTATAGGCAAACCAAACTTCTTTAAACTCTACTTCGCCCCGTAGTTTTTCAGGTACATAGGTCCCGTCATTCGAGGTATATTCGTTGCTATCCAAAAGCGTAAGAATGCGGTCTGTGCTGACGATTCCCATTTGCAGCGTGTTAAACCGATCTGCAAGCTGACGTATCGGCCTGAAAAACAAGTTAATAAACATCACGAACGCAGTAACCGTACCAAAAGTGACTTCTGCATTCAATATCTGTTTTGAACCATACCAAACGACCAAACCGGTCCCCGCTGCTGATATGACATCTGCAACCGGAAAGTAGATCGAGTAATACAGAATTGACCTGATATTTGCATCGCGGTGTACTTTATTAATCTCTTCAAACTTCTTATACTCAATATCCTCACTGCTAAAAATCTGAACGATGCTCATACCCGTGATATGCTCCTGAACGAATGAATTCAGGTTAGAGACCGCGGCCCGCACTTCATTGAAAGCATCTTTTATCTTTTCTTTGAACACATAGGTACAGAACAGCATCAGCGGGATCATCGAAAGGCTGATGACCGACAATTTCCAGTCCGTGTAAAACATCACCCCGATAATCAGAACAAGCTGAAGAATATCACCCGCGATGGCGGCCATTCCGTCGCTGAACACATTCGACAGCGTTTCAACGTCCGAAATCGTCCGGGTTACCAACCGTCCGATGGGCGTATTATCAAAAAATTTAAGTCTCAGTCCTATAATTTTTTCATACAACTGAACACGGATATCACGGATAATATACTGGCCAAGCCAGCCGGCCATATAAGTGTTCCAAAACTGGACAAGACCCTGCACGATCAGAACTACAACCATCACGGCCAGCATCAAAGCCAACTGGCTGTAATTTCCTTCTGCAATAGGTTTGTCAATGGTATATTTAATCAAAAGCGGTGTTAAAGGCGCAAGCACCGCATTGATCATGATGATCGCGATGAGCAAGTAAAACTGCTTCTGATATGGCCGAACGAACGTGTATAAACGTTTCAGCGTGGGGAGATCAAATATCTGGCCGCTTTTGGTTTCCTGATTCACAGACTGGTGGTTGTTTTCTAATTTTCAGGCCGTTGGTCTATTTTTCCCGCAGGCTTTTTACTATATCTACAGATCAACAATGAAAATGTATAAATCGTCACCAAAGAAACGAAGAATTCATTTTTTTGTCTAACTTTCTTATCTGCCGGACGCTTATAATACACCGTTAATCATGAATGACCATGGAAATATTTTTGAGTATATGTCTTGGCTTAGGTTTAAGTGCCAGCAGTGGTTTCCGGGTATTTCTCCCTATGCTTGTTGCTAACATTGCTGCGATGAGCGGTTTGGTAACTCCTGGGGAAAGTTTCGCCTGGCTGTCGACCTGGCCAGCGTTTTTCTTATTGTTAACAGCGACAGTCGCCGAAATTAGCGGTTATTACATTCCTTTTATTGACAATCTGCTGGATACCATCGCAACGCCTGCAGCGGTGATCGCCGGTACATTACTATCCACTTCATTTATCCAGATCGACAACCCGGTCCTTCATTGGGGATTGGGATTAATAGTCGGCGGCGGGACAGCCGGACTTGTCCAGGCCGGTACGGGTATTTTACGTTTATTATCGTCCAAGACAACAGCTGGTCTGGGAAATCCGGTTGTATCCACCGCCGAGAATATTGCATCGTTAAGCTTATCTGGCCTGGCGATATTTTTACCGATCGTTGCCGTTGCTCTGGTAGTTCTGCTTGTTTTTTGGCTTTACAAAAGAATAGCGAATTTAAGAAAATTAAAATAGCGCACTTTCATGTCTGATGTCATACCAGTTCATTCACTTCCAAAGTCGCAAAGCCAGGTTCCGGCACTGAAGATTTACCGGTTCAAAAACAGCGGAATTCCATCCCAAACGCCTGATCCATTACCCATTACCCCGCTTCCTACGGATACGCCTCACCGCCACACCTACTACGAAATCTTATTTATTGAGGAAGGCCAGGGCTTTCATGAAATTGATTTCCATTCCTATACCATGCAGGGTACCGGCATGCACTTCGTTACACCGGGGCAGGTCCATCTCCTCACTTTTGCAGCGCCCTGCCAGGGCTTCATAGTGGCCTTCTCCGAAGACTTTTACACATTTTACAATCCTGGAAGTCCCTCTTTATCACATTTTCCCTTTTTCCAGGTTAACAAACGCCAGCCAGTCTTAAGATTATCCCAGGCAGAACGACATTACTTCCACAACATTCTGGAAAATATGGTGGAAGATCATCTAAGTTACGAGCCAGATCAGAATATGCTTGGGCAGTATCTTGGTTTGTTATTGCAAAAATGTGCCATCATCAACCATAAAATTTCTCATCCTCAGGCAAAATCTGCATCATCAATCCCTGAAATGGTAGGTCGTTTTCAGGAGCTGGTAGAAAAAAATTTCAGAGAAATGCATGAGGTGCAGCAGTATGCGACGATCCTGAACGTCTCGCCTGACTATCTGAGCAAGATAATAAAAAGATTCCTGGGCGTGCAGACGCAGGAATATATTCTTGACAAATTACTCCTGGAAGCTAAAAGACTACTCGTTTTTACAAACCTGAGCAGTAAGGAAATTGCTTACCACATTCATATGGAAGACCCATCCTACTTCGGCAGGATCTTCAAACGCAAGTCTGGTTTAACGCCAAATGAATACCGAGAACATGTTCGGAAAAGTACCATTTAATAGCAAAAATGTACCTTGCGGCCACCTTCTTAGAAATATATCTTTGTATTATCCTAAAATAAAAAGGCTAAATAATACTTCGATATCATTCTATGGAGATTCGCAACGACCTGACCGCAGCTTCAATTCAACCCAAGATTGACCGCCTGTGGCAACTTTCAGCTGATAAGATTAACCTGATTTCACAGGAATACGATACGGCCAAAGGTTCTCCCGTATTTACCGTCAACGGAAAATATACAACACGGGGCTGGACAGAATGGACTCAGGGTTTTCAATATGGCGCGGAAGTGCTGCAATTCGATGCTACCGGAGATGAATCGTTTTTAGCAAAAGCCAAAAAAAATACTGTCGACTATATGTCCTCCCATGTTGACCATTTCGGTGTCCATGATCATGGTTTCAACAATGTCAGTACCTATGGAAATCTACTTCGGCTCATGAACGAAGGCAGGATCGAAGAAAATAAATGGGAGCGTGACTTTTATGAACTGGCGCTCAAAATTTCCGGATCTGTTCAGGCAAAACGCTGGACAAGAACCAGGGATGGACAAGGGTACATTCATTCCTTCAATGGACCTCATTCTCTTTTTGTCGATACAATTCGTTCGGTCCGCGCATTGATGGTTTCTCATTTGATGGGTCATGGATTAATGGGCGAAAACGATGTAAAAACCAGCTTGCTGGAACGCGGAACTTACCATTCGCTGGCAACTGCAAAATATTCCGTCTTTTACGGAGAAGGTCGCGACAGTTATGATGTTTGGGGGCGCACAGCCCATGAAAGTGTTTTCAATACCAACGATGGTAACTTTCGCTGCCCGAATTCGCAGCAGGGTTTTTCGGGATTTACAACCTGGACACGCGGGCTCGCCTGGGCAATGGCTGGTTTTGCTGAGCAACTCGAATCATTGCCTTTTTTCACGGACGAATCGCTGACCCCACTTGGCGGCCGCGAAGCGATCGAAAATATTTATCTGAAGGCAGCCAAAGCAACATGCGATTTCTACATCGCCAACACCGCATCCGACGGCATTCCGTATTGGGATACCGGCGCGCCTGAGCTTCACAAATTAGGTGATTATACTACCCGTGCCTCCGATCCATACAATGATTTTGAACCAATTGACAGCTCGGCTGCTGCCATCGGTGCCCAGGGTTTATTACGTTTGGGAAAATATTTAATTGATAAAAACCAGGCAGAAGAAGCTAACCAATACTGGCAGGCAGGGCTAACGACTTTAAATACCCTGTTTGATGAACCTTATCTGTCGACAGATCCTGCCCATCAGGGTTTGATCCTGCACTCGGTATATCACCGTCCAAATGGCTGGGATAACATTCCGGCCGGACAAAAAGTACCAAATGGAGAATCCAGTATGTGGGGAGACTATCACGCAAGAGAAGTTGCCCTGTATCTGCACAGGGTTAATAAGGACCTTCCTTATTACACTTACCTCGGTGCAGTTAAAAATAAAAGTTAATGTTCTTGGGTGAATGGATGGGATAAGCCTGGGATGTAACACGTCCTCGTTGCCCCTTCCCGCCTTCTATAAATTACACGATCAAAGCTACTTGACCATAATCCTAACCAATTAAACACAAAAAAGATGTTCCTCGACCGCTGCTGTATCCATACGATTACTACAAGACCCTGGGCACTTCCCGAGGCGGTTGAAAAATATGCAGCTGCTGGCGTAAAAGGGATCAGTGTGTGGCAGAATGCTACTGAGGGAATAGGACCGAAACATGCAGGTGAGATTATCCGTGGTGCCGGTTTAGAAATTGTTTCTTATGTCAGAGGCGGATTCTTCCCTCATATCAGCAGCGCAGGGAGAGCGCAGGCGATTGATCATAACAAAAAACTACTCGAAGAAGCCGCAACTTTAGGAGCACCCATGATCGTGCTGGTATGCGGAGCCTCGCCTGACCAGTCGCTGGACATGTCAAGAAACCAGATCCGAGAGGGAATTGAAGCGATTTTACCATTGGCGGAAAAGCTGAATGTAAAACTGGCCATCGAGCCTTTGCATCCGATGTACGCCGCAGACCGCTCTGCAATCAATACGCTTGGCCAGGCCAACGATATGGCAGAATTGTTTAAATCTGACTTTGTAGGTGTGGCTGTGGATGTGTATCATTTGTGGTGGGACCAGGATCTTGAAAAAGAAATTGCCCGCTGCGGAGCTAATAACAATCTGTTTGCTTACCATGTCTGCGATTGGAAAGTCAATACGATTGATCTGTTGAACGACCGTGGTCTGATGGGAGAAGGTTGCATTGACCTGAAAAAAATCAGAGGCTGGGTAGAAGCAACAGGATTTAATGGTTTTTGTGAGGTGGAGATCTTCTCAAACATCCACTGGGCAAAAAATCAGGACGTTTTCCTAAAAGAAATAACAGACGCTTTCATCCAACACGTGTAAGCGTCAGACCACCATTATTCAAGCCAAATCTTTCAGAAAACCAAAACGTGGCCATTAGCCGGTCGCTAACCGATAAATCTTATAAAAAAATGAAAACTCATACTATTGGTATCATCATGAACGGCGTAACAGGCCGTATGGGGACAAATCAACATTTGCTTCGCTCGATCAAAGCGATCATTGAACAAGGCGGGGTGAAAATCTCAGCAGATGAGATCATCATGCCGGACCCTATCCTGGTCGGCAGGAATGTATCAAAACTGGAAGCACTGGGTAAACAATCGGGTATTACCAAATTTACAACAGACCTAGATTCAGTACTGGCCGATCCGCATTTTCAGATCTATTTTGATGCCCAGGTGACAGGTCGCAGGGCGCCCGCGGTAAAAAAGGCAATTCTGGCAGGGAAACATATCTATTGCGAAAAACCGACGGGAACAACCACGGAGGAAGCGCTTGAACTATATGAACTGGCAACGGCCGCCGGACTCAAAAATGGCGTTGTCCAGGATAAATTATGGCTTCCGGGTATGCTCAAACTGAAGCGCTTGATGGAGAATGGTTTTTTCGGAAAAATCCTTTCGGTCCGTGGAGAGTTTGGATACTGGGTTTTCGAAGGGCACACCGTTCCTGCCCAGCGCCCTTCCTGGAATTATCGCAAGGAAGACGACGGCGGAATTATTGTTGATATGCTTTGTCACTGGCGCTACGTCCTGGATAACCTTTTTGGAAAAGTAAAAGCAGTTTCCTGCCTCGGCGCCACACATATTCCTGAAAGAATTGACGAAAACGGAAAGCCTTATCACTGTACGGCAGATGATGCCTGTTACGCAACCTTTGAACTGGAAGGCGACGTGATCGCACAATTCAATTCTTCGTGGACCGTTCGCGTGCGCCGCGATGATCTGCTCACTTTGCAGGTCGACGGCACCAAGGGTTCGGCGGTTGCCGGTTTGCGTGAGTGTTATACGCAGCATTATGGAAACACGCCAAAACCAGTATGGAACCCCGATATTCCCCAGCCGATCCCATTTTTTGAAGGCTGGTCAAAAGTCCCGGAACAGGAGCATTTCGACAACGCCTTCAAAACACAATGGGAATTATTTCTCAAACACGTTGTATTGGACACTCCCTTTCCCTGGGATCTGAAAGCAGGTGCGCGCGGTGTACAACTGGCTGAGAAAGGAATTGAAAGCTGGGAGAAACGTCAATGGATATCTATTGAGGATTTATAAAGTCTTTTCCATAACCGGACCAATTTATTGTATGAAAAAGACAGCATTAATAACGGGTGGAAGCCGGGGCATCGGTTTCGGAATTGCCAGGGCACTTGCAAAAGAAGGATATGATCTCGCAATCAATGGCGTTCGTGACGAAGCATCTGTGGCGGAACCATTGAACGAACTTCGCGAACTGGGTGCCGAAGTACTTTATTGTCAGGGAAGCATTGCCGTAGCCCAGGAACGGGAGCTGATAATTGAGAAAGCATACGGTGTTTTCGGGCAGATCAATTTGCTGGTGAACAATGCAGGTATCGCCCCCAGAGTTCGCCTGGATCTGTTAGAAACGACACTTGAAAATTATCAGGAAATATTAACGACAAATCTTGAAGGCCCATTTTTCTTCACACAAAGTATGGCAAAGAAAATGGCGCATGCGAAGCAGAATAATCATGCTTTTGAAGCAACAATCATTTTTGTAACGTCAATTTCCGCGACAGTTGTTTCCGTTAACCGGGGAGAATATTGTGTTTCCAAAGCTGGTTTAGCGATGACGAGCGCATTATTCGCCGTGCGGATGGCTGAGTACAACATACCGGTTTTTGAAATTCGTCCGGGCGTTATTGCAACCGATATGACCTCCAAAGTACAGGACAAATACAACACACTGTTCGAAAATGGGATGGCGCTTCAGCCACGTTGGGGGACTCCGGAAGATGTCGGGAAGGCCGTCGCAGCACTTTCAAGAGGAGATTTCCCCTACTCCACCGGTCAGGTCATCGGAGTAGACGGAGGCATGCTGATTGACAGGCTTTAATACTTCTGCAAACTTATTTTTTATGTTTTAAAACAAGACATCCTGTTGATCCAAGCTACTAGTTAATGCCTGATCGCTAAACCCTGAAAGCCATGTCCGTCATTCCACAATCCCGCCCGTCCTTGCTATCGCAGCTTATGCAGGTTCCGGTTATCGTTGCTGCACTCGGTTACCTGGTGGATATGTATGACCTTTTTTTGTTCAGCGTCGTTCGTGTCCCCAGCTTGAAAGCACTGCAAGTCGCTGACGACCAGCTTCTGACCCAAGGCATCAAATTGCTTAATTACCAGATGGCAGGTATGTTGATCGGTGGTGTATTGTGGGGAATTATTGCTGATAAAAAAGGAAGGCTTTCGGTGCTCTTCGGATCGATCATTATGTATTCACTGGCCAATATCGGTAACGGGTTTGTCACATCAGTAGACCAGTATGCCATTTTGCGTTTTATTGCCGGCGTTGGTTTGGCAGGCGAACTTGGTGCAGGAATCACACTCGTAACCGAAGTGCTGCCAAAAGAAGTACGCGGATACGGCACGACGCTGGTTGCAACTTTGGGTGTTCTCGGCGCTATTCTGGCCTATTTTGTCGCTGATCTTTTTGCGTGGCGCATATCCTATTTCGTCGGAGGTGGCATGGGCTTATTGCTGCTGGTACTCCGTTTCAATGTTTTTGAATCGGGTATGTTTGAAAAGATTAAAGAAAAAAGCGTTGATAAGGGTAATATTTTATTGATCATTGGAAACGGCAAACGTTTTGGGAAGTATCTGATGGCCATCCTGGTTGGATTGCCCATCTGGTTTGTGGTTGGTATCCTGATCACATTTTCTCCGGAATTTGGCAGTGCAAAAGGCGTTGTTGGTGTAAATGCAGGCAAGGCGGTAATGCTCGCTTTCTCAGGACAGGTATTTGGAGATATTGCCAGCGGCCTGTTAAGTCAGTATCTACAAAGCAGAAAAAAAGTGATCGGATTATTTATCCTCATGTCTGTTTGTATGATGGCGGTCTATCTGCTGATACCGTTAAAAGATGCCTTTTCGTTTTACATTGTTTGCGCATTTCTGGGATTTTGCAATGGGTACTGGACCTTGTTTATCACGATCGCAGCCGAACTTTTTGGTACAAACCTACGGGCGACAGTCGCCACAACCGTTCCCAACTTCGTCCGCGGTGCGACGATTCCGCTTGCAGCATTATTTGTTCAGTTCAAACCAGATCTTGGGGTTATCAACAGTGGCCTTGCATTGGGCATAGCAACGAGTATCATCGCTTTGATCGCATTGTACTTTCTGGAAGAAACATTTACAAAAGACATGAACTTCGTCGAAAAGGACTAGGTTGGTGTTTGATTTCATAAGAGTAAAAAAGCAGTTTCCGTACATTCGGGAACTGCTTTTTTGTATACGGTAAGGTTAAGGCTTTGCGATCTGAAAATACTATCGCAAGGAAAATATTTTCTCTTCAAATAAACCGTTCTCGGCTGTCCTGAACTTTTTTTTCGGAAATCGTTGCGGCTTGTGCAACGTTTCTTCTTCCATTAACATCTGTTAGATAGCTTTCAAAAGGAGAATTTCCAGGCATCAAATTATTCATTTAACCCCCTTACCACTTATCACCAAAAAGCATCCATTCGTGTACTTTGTATTACATAGTACCTGCCATCACCATATCTTTGACACATACTTTAAGACTAACAGTTAACAACAACACAAAATATAAATAGCCATGAAAAATTCATTCAAAACAATCGCATACGCATTAGCATTGGTTACTTCTTTCACTTTCGCAGCCTCTGCCAAAGAAACCGATACCAAAAAAGCACCAGGTTTCGGAACCGGGATCTACATCAACAAATCAGGAAAGATCAATGTGTCGGTTGAAAAACAAGATGCCGACGCCAGCACTACTTTGCTTATCAAAAATGAAAAAGGAGATGTGGTTTACAAAGAGATCATTCAGAAAGACTATCAGAAATTCGGCCGTTTGCTGAACGTTGAAAACCTGGAAGCCGGTCAATATGAAATCAACGTTGTCAGCAAAAACGAAACACAAACAAAGACTTTTCAATTGTCAGAACAAAAAACAGAACGTAATATCCTTATTAAATAACGGTTCTTTTCAAGTCAGAATATTAGCCATAAAAATTAAAAAAAATCAGCCATGAAAAATTCAATCAAAACCATCGTCTGTGCCTTTGCACTTGTTACTTCGTTCGCCTTCAGTGCTTTTGCAGAAGACAAAGAAACCAAAAAGTCCACCGGATTTGGAACCGGAATTTACACCAGCAAAGCCGGCAAGATCAATGTAATGGTTGACAAAGTGAACGCGGATGCGAACACAACCTTGCTTTTGAAAAACGAGAAAGGCGATGTAGTATACCGTGAAGTCATTGGAAAAAGCAACCAGAAATTCGGGCGTGTTTTAAACATCAATGAACTGGAAGCAGGAAACTACGAGATCAAAGTTTCAAGCAATGGTGAAACCCAGTCGAAAACTTTCAAATTGATCGAGCAAAAAACCGAACGCATTCTGACGATTAATTAAAAATAATTCCCGATCTCAGGTATTGATCTGTTTGCCATATCCTTAAAAAAAAAAGACCTCTGGGATATACTCAAGGGTCTTTTTGCTGTTGTTTCCGCAAAAGATTTCCGGGCAAAGCCCTGGATAAAGTTACCGTAAAATTAGTCATTTAACCCCCTTACCACTTATCACCCAAAAGCATCCATTCGTGTACTTTGTATTACATAGTACCTGCCATCACCATATCTTTGACACATACTTTAAGACTAACAGTTAACAACAACACAAAATATAAATGGCCATGAAAAATTCATTCAAAACAATCGCATACGCATTAGCATTGGTTACTTCTTTCACTTTTGCAGCCTCTGCCAAAGAAACCGATACCAAAAAAGCACCAGGCTTCGGAACCGGGATCTACATCAACAAATCAGGAAAGATCAATGTGTCGGTTGAAAAACAAGATGCCGACGCCAGCACTACTTTGCTTATCAAAAATGAAAAAGGAGATGTGGTTTACAAAGAGATCATTCAGAAAGACTATCAGAAATTCGGCCGTTTGCTGAACGTTGAAAACCTGGAAGCCGGTCAATATGAAATCAACGTTGTCAGCAAAAACGAAACACAAACAAAGACTTTTCAATTGTCAGAACAAAAAACAGAACGTAATATCCTTATTAAATAACGGTTCTTTTCAAGTCAAAATATTAGCCATAAAAATTAAAAAAAATCAGCCATGAAAAATTCAATCAAAACCATCGTCTGTGCCTTTGCACTTGTTACTTCGTTCGCCTTCAGTGCTTTTGCAGAAGACAAAGAAACCAAAAAATCCACCGGATTTGGTACCGGAATTTACACCAGCAAAGCCGGTAAGATCAATGTAATGGTTGACAAAGTGAACGCGGATGCGAACACAACCTTGCTTTTGAAAAACGAGAAAGGCGATGTAGTATATCGTGAAGTCATTGAAAAAAGCAACCAAAAATTCGGGCGTGTTTTAAACATCAACGAACTGGAAGCAGGAAACTACGAGATCAAAGTTTCAAGCAACGGTGAAACCCAGTCGAAAACTTTCAAATTGATCGAGCAAAAAACCGAACGCATTCTGACGGTTAATTAAAAATAATTCCCGATCTCAAGTATTGATCTGTTAGCCATACCTGTAAAGAAAAGGGCTTCCGTTTTCCGGAAGCCCTTTCGTCGTTTTTGTACCTGGGTATGCAGAAAACTGACTTTTTAAATAAAAATGTTTCCCGGAGTAAGCCTGGCACCGACTAACTTATTGATGCTTTAAAAAACCTAAAATAATTCTTTTGTAGCCAGTTAAACAAAATAGCTCATGAAAACTTCAATACAACTAATCTCTTTCGCCTTGGCACTGATTCTCCCCTTATCATCCCTGGCGATTGATAAAAACGGAAGCAAAAAATCGACCCGTTTCGGTACCGGTATCTATTCCACAAAGAAGGGTAAAATCAACGTTTACGTTGAAAAAGCCGGCTCTGATTTTTCAACAACCTTGCTTTTAAAAAGTGAAACCGGTGATGTCATTTACCGCGAGATAGTCGATAAAAACTTTCAGAAATTTGGAAGACAACTTAATGTAGACGCCCTTGCACCCGGCACTTATGAAATTAAAGTCATCGTAAAAGATGCTGCGCAAACCAGCGTGTTTAAACTGACCGAGGTAAAAAAAGAGCGCCTGGTCACAATGGAATAATTATCTGTTAGCCTTTATAAATAACCGGTCAACTTCCTGAGTCCGGGAAGTCGACCGGTTAAAATCAGATCCTTTTATTTGCTTTCAGCCACAATCGAAGGCAGCCCTGCTTCAATTTTTTCTCTTCTTGGCTCAAACCACTCAGGTAATTTCAGCGAAGACCCGAGCTCGTTAACACTTTCGTCCACCGAAAAACCAGGAGGATTCGTAGCAATTTCGAATAATATTCCACCAGGCTCTTTGTAATAGATACTATGAAAATAATTCCTGTCTAGCACTTCAGTCGGGTTATAACTTCCTGACAAAAGCTTTTCGCGAATTTCGAGCTGGGTTTGATCACTTTCAGTAGCAAAGGCCAGATGGTGTACCGAACCCGCGCCTTGCAAAGCCCGGATATCTTTTGGTGATTCGAGCACATCCACATAGGAGCCTGGCCCCCCTTCACCGCTTTCAAACCTATATATTCCTGATTCTTCGGCAACTAATTTATGCTGCATCACATCCGTTAGCAGCGAAACCGTACGATCAATTTTGAATTCATTTAAAGAAACAGTATAGGTACCACGAATCGCATATTCAGTTGGAATTTTCCCGTTATCCCATCCGGAACGCTTGTCAGTATTATTGGCGACAAGCTCAACACCCATCCCGTCAAAGTCCTCAAAACGAAGATATGTTTCGTTAAACCGGCGGTATGGACCTGCATAAGGAATTCCGAAATGAATAAGACGATCCATCCAGTAACTCAGTGAAGCGGTTGGTACCGAAAAAGCCGAATATGTCAACTGCCCTCCCCCTTTGCGTCCGCGTACCAGACCGGCGTAAGGGAAAAACGTAACGATGGAGCCTGGCTTACCGGTTTCGTCCCCATAATATAAATGATATACATCCGGCGCATCAAAATTGACCGTTTTTTTCACCATCCTCAACCCTAAAATTCCTACGTAAAAATCCACATTTCTTTGTGCGTCGCTCGCCAGAGCAGTGATATGGTGTAAGCCGTTGATCAGATTATTCATGATTATAAAATTTATATGTTGTTACATTTAATGTATATACATATATTATTTAAAGTTGGTTCAGAACAGGATAGGAAATCGGAAGAAAAATAAAAGAAACATTCATTCATAAGGATAAGGAGATCAAACAGGCCCAATACTTTTAGGGTAAGTCACTGATTTAATAATCTTTACTACACTTCACATATTCATCTTATTATATGAACTCTCGTCGTGATTTTCTTCAAAAAGTTTCTTTGGGTATTGGAGTAACTGCACTTTCAGGCCTTCCGGCCGCTGCCGCTATAAATACAGACAATAGTGCTCGCCCGGAAAAACAGCTCCGGGTGGCTATGATGGGCTTGGGCAGCTATGCGACCCGGGTAGCAGAAGCGATGCAAAGCTGTAAAATGGCCACGCTAACTGGCGTAATTTCCGGAACTCCATCCAAGATTGATACCTGGAAACAGAAATATAAAATTCCGGCCAAGAACGCATACAACTATGAAAATGTCGGTGACATAAAAAACAATCCGGATATTGACATAGTCTACATCACCACACCAAATTCCCTTCATTACAAACATGTGCTTCAGATTGCCGCTGCCGGAAAACATGTGTTATGCGAAAAACCAGTGGCCGACAATGCGAAGCAAACCCGTGAAATGATTGCGGCCTGTGAAAAAGCAGGTGTGAAATTTTACATCGGGTACCGCATGCACTTCGAGCCGCATACACGCGAACTGATCCGTATGCGCGAAGCGGGAGAACTTGGAAAAATTATGCACGTCAACAACTATATGGGTTTTAAAAGTGGTGATCCAAATCAGTGGAGGCTTAAAAAAGCGTTAGCCGGCGGTGGCGCCATGATGGACGTAGGAATCTATGCCCTGAATGGCGCCCGGTATGCCACAGGTGAGGAGCCTGTATGGGTGACTGCTCAGGAAAGCAAGACGGACCCTGTAAAGTTTAAGGAAGTAGATGAGACGATCACCTTCCAGATGGGTTTTCCAAGCGGGGTGATTGCTAATTGCGGCACGACCTACAACTTTAATAATTTTGAAAGATTATATGTGATCGGCGATAAGGGTTTTGTAGAGTTAAGTCCGGCTTTTAGTTATGGCCCGATCAAAGGCACAACACATCTCGGACCGATGAACCAGCCCGTCGTCACGCACCAGACTTTGCAGATGGATGGAATTGCTGATATCATCTTAAACAATAAACCGGATCCCAACGTGACCGGCCAGGAAGGCTTGAAAGATATGATCGTTGTCGATGCCGTATATGAATCGATCAGAAAAGGCGGGCAGAAGGTCTATATCAATAAAGCCTAAAGCAGAAGTTATTCTGACAATGTCTTTGTTCTGAAAAGTGGCCGGCTATTCTGGAAGGTTGTAATTCGTTAAATCATATGAAAGGAAACGTCTATGACCTACCTTTGCGGATTCAATAACAATCCGCAAAGGAGTTTTTCTATTTTGTCATATGTCAGACCATATTAATAAATTACAAACGGCGATCGAGCCGCTGAGACAGCAGATTATCAATCATAAAGTTTATGCTGCGATCACGGAACTAGAAGATCTCCGCATTTTTATGCAATTCCACGTTTTTGCGGTCTGGGATTTTATGTCTCTCCTAAAAGCATTACAGAATAACCTTACCTGCACGACAGTGCCCTGGTTTCCCAAGGGATCAGCCGTGACACGGCATTTGATCAATGAAATTGTGCTGGGCGAAGAATCCGATGTGGACGAAGGCGGCGTTATGAAAAGCCACTTTGAATTATATCTTGAAGCCATGGTACAAAGCGGTGCTGACGTTTCCCAAATCGAGAAATTTATTTCTGAACTAAAATCTAAAAACGAACTTGATTCGGCTTTTGTGGCTTCCGGTGCACCGGCTGCTACCCGGAATTTCGTCAATTTCACATTTGATATCATCAACAGCCAAAAGGATTATTTACAGGCTGCGGCTTTCACATTCGGCCGTGAGGACCTGATTCCTAATATGTTCCACTCTATTGTGAGTGATATCAGCAAGACATTTCCGGATCAGGTTTCCATTTTTAAGTACTATTTGGAAAGACATATCGAAGTAGACGGAGACCATCATAGCAATCTGGCTTTACAGATGACGTCAAACCTGTGTGGTGAGCATGACTCATACTGGAAAGAAGCCGAAAAAGCAACTATTGAGTCTTTACAGAAGAGAATTGATCTTTGGGATGCTGTTTACGACCAGATTGAAAGCAGAAAATCAGTTTTACTATAATCTGACAAGTTCATTGGCTCAAAAACCCAAAAATATCTATACCGAAAAGACCAGCATGCATGAGCGGAATCTGCATCGTGGCCGGTATAACTTTAAAGAACTCATTCATGATCTGCCGGAACTTTCAGCGTTCGTTTCCATAAATAGTTATGGTGACGCATCGGTTGATTTTGCAAATCCGGATGCGGTCAAAACGCTTAATAAAGCACTTTTAAAACATTTTTACGGAATTTCTTATTGGGATATCCCGAAAAATTATCTTTGTCCGCCCATCCCCGGGCGGGCAGATTATATTCATTATCTTGCTGATTTACTGGGAATAGCCAATTCTGGAAAATTCCCTGTCGGGAAGTCAGTACGGGTTTTGGACATTGGCACAGGCGCTAATTGCGTCTACCCTATTATCGGACATCGGGAATATGGATGGAGTTTTGTCGGTTCTGATATTGATCCGGTTTCAATTCAATCTGCACAAATGATCGTTACAAATAATCCGTCTTTGCAGGGAGCAATTGAGTGCCGTCTCCAGCCTTTTTCCAAAAACATTTTTCACGGTATCATTAAATCCGACGAACGATTTGATGTAACCATGTGCAATCCGCCATTTCATGCTTCAGCAGCCGATGCGCAGGCAGGCACCGAACGAAAGCGCACCAATCTTGGGTTAAAAAAAGGTGACAATCCTACGCTTAATTTCGGTGGACAAAATGCAGAATTGTGGTGCGAGGGAGGCGAAGAGCATTTTCTGAAAACGATGATTTCTGAAAGTGAACAATGTCAGGATCAGTGCCTCTGGTTCACTTCGTTAATTTCAAAAAAAACGACCTTACCTGCCGTTTACTCCGCATTGAAACAAGTTAAAGCACTGGACGTAAAAACGATAGAAATGTCTCAGGGTCAGAAAATAAGCAGATTTGTAGCATGGACCTTTTTAGATACAAAACAACAAAGAGAGCAAAAGAAACTGCGGTTCAATCGTTAAATTTTACAGATCCTATCCTTATCTACGTATTCCAAAATCATTTGGTACAAAATTTTACACCCATTCCATGAGACGTCTCAATATTTCAGTTCTGACAGCTGCGGCTGTTTTTTCAATTTTATTTTCAATTACAGGTTCTGCTCAAATCATGGATAAAAACGCAATCGCTGCGGCAGGCGCCCAGGTCGAAAAACTGGGTGATGGCTATAAATTTACTGAAGGCCCGGTGGCTGACGGAGAAGGAAATGTATTTTTTACCGATCAGCCCAATAACAAGATCATACGCTGGGATGCCGAAAGCGGACAGTTTACTACGTTTTCTGACAAGGCCGGACGTGCCAACGGTATGTATTTCGATAAAAAGGGAAATCTGGTTTCCTGCTCCGACGAAGACAATCAGGTTTGGTCTTTTGATAAAAAAGGTAATCCGACAGTATTGGTCAAAGACTATGACGGCAAGCTCTTGAACGGACCAAATGACTTATGGATCGATCCGAAAGGTGGTATATACCTGACTGATCCGCTTTATCCAAGGGATTACTGGAAACGTGACCCGAAGATGCAGCAGGATGGAGAACATGTATACTACCTTGCTCCTGGTGCAAAAAAACTGGTGCGTGTTGATGAAAAGCTTAAAAAGCCTAATGGAATTATTGGCACCGCTGACGGGAAAAAATTATACATAGCCGACATCGGTGCAGATAAAACGTATATCTACGATGTCGACAAAGATGGATCTTTGAGCAACAAGACCCTATTTGTGTCAAAAGGCTCAGATGGCATGATCCTGGACGAAGAGGAAAACCTGTATCTTACCGGCGACGGCGTCACCGTATTTGATAAACTGGGAGAAAAAATCGCGCATTTCCCGGTAAGTAAAGGCTGGACTGCTAATCTTTGTTTTGGAGGCAAAAATCGCGATTTGCTTTTTATTACCTCCGAAACGGCAGTTTATGGAATAAAAATGAGAGTCAAAGGTGTTAAGTAAAAAACAGATCCAATTACATTCCATTTAACGCCCATATGATTTCATCAAATCATGAAAACGGATTGACGTCAGCTGATATCAATCCGTTTTTTTCACCATACGAAACACCTTTTCAGGTTCCGCCATTCCACAAGATTAAAACGGAACACTTTATTCCGGCCGTTGAAGAAGGAATGAGACAGCAGGAAAGAGCAATCGACGCGATATGTTCGGAACAAGACGCTCCTACTTTTGAAAATACCATTGAAGCCCTGGAAACCAGCGGCGACCTGCTCACCCGCGTTTGTTCGGTATTTTTCAACCTTGCCTCTGCCAATACATCTCCGGAAATTGAGAAAATTTCTAAGATCATCGCACCTCAGCTTTCCGGGCATGGAGATGACATTTATCTGAGTCCTGTTTTATTCGAAAAAATCAAAACAATCAATGATCAGCGGGAAAGTCTGAACCTGGACAACGAGCAAAAACGTTTGCTCGAAAAAACCTATAAGGCTTTTGTCAGAAGCGGTGCCAATCTCGATGCCGGACAGCAGGTGAAAATGCGGGAAATCAACAAGGAGCTTTCAGTATTAACTGTTCAGTTTGGCCAAAATCTTCTTGCCGAAACCAATCTTTTCGAACTTATCATTGAAGATCAAAAAGACCTGGCGGGTTTGCCATCCTCAGTGATATCTTCGGCCTCAGGTGCTGCTGCAGATTCCGGAAACGAAGGCAAATGGAAATTTACGCTGCATAACCCGAGTGTGATGCCCTTCCTGCAATATGCTGAAAACCGCGACTTGAGGGAGAAAATGTTCAAAGGTTATATCAATCGCTGTAACAACGATGACGAAAGGGATAATAAGAAAATTGTTTCGCGTATTGCCAGCCTCAGGTCTGAACGGGCACAACTTCTGGGATACAGAACACATGCTGATTTTGTGCTTGAAGAAAGTATGGCTAAAACGCCCGGCCAGGCGTATGATCTGCTAAACCGACTTTGGAAAGCGGCATTGCCTGTTGCAAAACTGGAAGCAGCTGAAATGCAGAATATGATGGATCAGGAAGGAAATGGAACTGAACTTGAAGGTTGGGACTGGTCTTATTATGCGGATAAGGTTCGTAAGGTTAAGTATAATTATGATGCAGAAGAACTTCGTCCCTACTTTAAACTGGAAAAGGTAAGAGACGGAATTTTCCAGGTCGTTAAAAAACTTTATGGATTAACATTTACGGAAATCAGGGATATTCCAAAATATCATCCGGACGTGATCGCTTATGAAGTAAATGAAGCTGACGGAACTCATACCGGAATTTTTTATATGGATTTCCATTCCAGAACTTCAAAAAGAGGTGGTGCCTGGATGACTTCTTACCGGAAGCAGTCGGTTAAAAATGATCAGCCGGTTTCACCGATCGTGGCGAATGTTTGCAATTTTGCCAAGCCGGCAGGCGGCGGGCCAGCCTTGCTGACCGCGGATGAAGTGGAAACATTTTTTCATGAATTCGGCCACGCATTGCATGGACTTCTTTCGAAAGTTCGGTACGAAACTTTATCAGGAACGTCGGTTCCGCGTGATTTTGTCGAGCTCCCTTCGCAAATAATGGAGCACTGGGCTTTTGAACCGGACGTTTTAAAGTTATATGCAAAACATTACAAAACCGGCGAAGTGATCCCGACAGAACTGGTAGAAAAAATGAAAAATGCTTCGAAGTTTAACCAGGGCTTTGGGACGATAGAATATCTTGCGGCTTCCTTCCTTGATATGGGTTATCATACCGTTCAATCTGGTGAACACGTTGATACCACGGTATTTGAGAACCAAAAAATGAGCGAGCTTGATCTGGTCAAACAGATTCCGCCAAGGTATAGAAGCACCTACTTCCAGCATATTTTCTCAGGGGGATATTCGGCCGGGTATTACAGTTACATCTGGTCGGAAGTATTGGACAGTGATGCTTTTGCAGCATTTAAGGAAGCCGGAAATATTTTCGATCCTGTTATCGCAGAATCTTTCAGGGAAAATATCCTTTCAAAGGGAGGAACTCAGGAGCCGATGGAACTTTACAAGGCTTTCCGTGGACGGGAGCCTGAGGTAAAATATTTACTTCAGAACCGTGGGTTGGACAAGGCCGTTTAAGTTTCATGATGTTTGAAAAGTCTATCGTTAGTTGCCGGAAATATTCCGGCAACTAATTTTTTTGACCCAACCAGCACAACGGGGATCATCACAACAGAAAAAATCGAGCGTAAGCAATAGATTGCTGACCGGCAGACGTCCTGAATGGCTTTATTTTACGTATGTTTATTTTATACTATATTCATCGTTAAGACGTTACAGAAGTCAATCATATCCGTTACTATGCGTACAACTTGTACTCTATTTCTTTTATTGTTTTCGATCATAAGCAAGGCACAGGAACGTATAACAATCAGCGGATTTGTTAGAGAGAAAGGAAGTCAGGAACAGCTGCCGGGTGTCAATGTCTACATCCCCGATACCCCTTATGGTGCTGTAACCAATACCTATGGTTTTTACTCGCTGACACTGCCTGCAATGGATTCAACGCTGCTGGTTTATTCATTTGTAGGGTATGAAACGGATCAGCGTAAGATCAGTTTAAAGAAAAACACAGAACTTAATATCCTGTTAAGCACAATCAACCAGCTTGAAGAAGTTACCGTTTCTTCCCGGCGGCAGGAAGACTATGTCAGCCGGTCTGCTCAGATGAGCCAGATTGAAATTCCGATCTCACAAATTAAAAAGATACCGGCCTTTTTTGGCGAAAAGGACGTTTTGAAAGTTTTGCAGCTTATGCCGGGCGTTCAAAAAGGAACAGAAGGACAGACAGGTCTGTATGTTCGCGGAGGCGGGCCAGATCAAAATCTGATTATCCTTGACGACGCCGTGGTTTACAATGCCAATCACCTGTTTGGTTTTTTTTCCATTTTCAACAGTGATGCGCTAAAAAGTGTTGAACTCACAAAAGGAGGTTTTCCAGCCAGGTATGGTGGCAGGCTTTCTTCTGTGCTGGAAATGAACATGAAGGAAGGAAATAAAGAAGCTTTACATGGCGAGGGCGGGATTGGCGTCATTTCCTCACGCCTGACGCTGGAAGGACCTATTTCAAAACGAAAGTCTTCCTTCCTCGTCTCTGCCAGACGAACGTATATCGATATTCTCGCCGCACCGCTCATCGCCCGAGATCAGCGTGATGCCGTCGAACAAGTTAAGCCCGGTTATTATTTTTATGATATCAATGCAAAAATAAATTATGATCTTGGATCAAAGGACAAGGTTTACCTGAGCGGCTATTTTGGCCGGGACAAGTTTTATGCCAACGAAACAAGCCCCACCGGCGAATCAAAAGCCGGCCTCGACTGGGGAAATAAAACGGCCACCCTCCGCTGGAACCACTTGTTAAATCAGAAGCTTTTTGTAAATACTTCATTCATATACAGCAATTTTGATTTTGGAGTTTCCAATTACAACAAAGATATTAACACCGACCAAAGTATCCGGGACGAATTCAGTTTGCAGTATACATCGCAGATCCGGGACTGGGGAGTGAAAACCGATTTTGATTTTTATCCTTCACCAAAACATGCGGTAAGGTTTGGAGCTCAGGCGACATTGCACCGTTTCGTACCATCTGCGCTTGCGTTGCAAGGCTCTCTGATTGACGAATCCATTGAACGGTCGGTGAAACCTATCAAAACGCTCGAAGCGGGAATTTATATTGAAGATACCTGGCAGCCTTTTGACGCACTAAAAATGAACGCCGGATTTCGGCTTAGTTCATTCCAGACAGAATCAAAAACTTACATCCGCCCGGAACCACGTTTTTCAGCTGCATTACGTCTGGCGCGCGACTTTTCTTTCAAGGCATCCTATGCACAAATGAACCAGTATGTGCACTTACTATCGAATACCGGTCTTGGACTTCCGACGGATTTATGGGTACCGACCACCGATAAGGTCAAACCCCAGCAATCGAAACAAGTCGCGATCGGCCTTGCAAAAGATCTTGAGAAACCAGCGCTGACACTGACGCTGGAAGGATATTACAAGCGAATGGGGAATATTCTGAACTATAAAGAAGGAGCCTCTTTTTTGAGTATCAGCGGGGAAAATGCCAATGAATTAAGCTGGGAAGACAATGTAACTGCCGGAAAAGGCTGGTCATACGGTGCTGAGTTTTTGGTACATAAAAAAACGGGAAGATTTTCAGGATGGATCGGTTATACCCTCTCCTGGACCAAATGGCAATTTCCTGAACTAAATTTCGGACGAACATTTTACCCTCGCTATGACCGCCGCCATGATTTATCGGTCGTTGGCATTTATGAACTGAGTAAAAAAATAACGGTATCTGCCACCTGGGTTTACGGCACAGGAAATGCCTTGACGTTACCCAGAGCTAGTTTTACCGGAGTTACTGATAATTTTTTCACAAGATTCACTTCCACAGGAACACGGGCCGCAACCTCATGGGCTGCTAACCAGGTTACTGAATATGGCGATAAGAACAGCTTTCGTGCCGAACCTTTTCACCGGCTTGACCTGGCCATTCAGCTGCACAAAAAGAAAAAACGATTTGAAAGAACATGGGAGATTGGTTTATACAACGCCTACAACCGACGAAACCCATTCTTCTACGACATTTCCGAGGAAAAGCTCTCAAACGGCAATACGAAAACAACACTGAAACGTTACTCCCTATTTCCGGTCCTGCCGTCAGTCAGTTATAATTTCAAGTTCTGATCATGAAAATCAACAGCATACTCTTATTCGTATTACTTGCCATGTTATCGGCATGTGACACACTTGTGACAGAAATATCTCCTGATAATCTGCCAGGGGCTACATCAAAGCTCGTAGTTCAATCGTTTATTTCTCCCCAGGCTGCACGTATCAATGTCGTTGTTACCGAGTCCATTCCCTTATTCGGAGAGTCAGGCTCAGGCAACTCGGTGATCAAAAATGCTCTTGTCAAAATTTCAGGCGGAGGTAAGGAGGCTATTATCCCTTTCGACTCCGCCAGCCAGCTTTACAGCATTGAAAAAACGAGATTTGCTATTGTCGCTTCAGAAACATACAAGCTGTCTGTTTCGGATGGGCAACGGTTGGTGACTGCCTCCTGTACCGTTCCGGCCAATCAGGCAGCTATTAAATCCTATGTCATCGACACGGCATACATTAACAGAAGAAGTGGGATTGATACTGCACTGACGGTCCGGATGACCTGGCAGGATATAGCAGGAGAACGTAATTATTACAGGGTTAGAGCAAATATGGACGTCGAGTTTTCAGTATTAGAAGGAGACACACCTGATCATTTTGTTGAAAAACGGGTAAGAACGCGGTTTAGTTTTCGTTGGGATGACGACAATGGCCGGAGTGATTTCCAGAACGATATCAACCTGGATGGAACCTCGTTTACTTCGCCGCTGGGACGAGGGTTTCTGCCTTCTACGTTAATGTACGTTTCCAGTGACGGAACCAAGTATTATGCTAAACAGAAGCCCAAATTGATAGCTCTTGTTATTGAGGTCAATAACACAGAAAAGTCTTATTATGACTACCACAAAACAATAGATCAGAACAATGACGACAATCCCTTCGCGGAGCCTGTTCTGGTTTATAATAATGTGGAGGGGGGGCTGGGTTGTTTTGCAGCTTACAACAACCGGCAGGTAATATACCGCCCCTAAAATAATGCAGCAATCAACATTGAAATCACCTGAAAATTGATCAAATTGAATTCTTGATCCGTAATACTTTCAAACAGACAAGTCAGTTTGTTTATTTAATTTTTCAACCATCATGAAACACCATCCAACTTTACCAAAAGAACGAATTCTGGCAACGGCACTTCGTTTGTTTCATGAGCAAGGTTACCGAGCAACCGGGATCAATCAGATTATCAGCGATGCCGCGGTGGCGAAGGCCAGTTTGTACCTCCATTACAAATCAAAAGAGGAATTAGGAATCGAGTATTTAAATGCCCGACAGGATATCTGGTTTACACAGCTGAAACATTTTACTGACGAATCAAAGAAGCCGAAAAAGAGGATCCTGGCCGCGTTTGATTTCCTGACCTATATCAATGAAGAAGAGCACTTTCGGGGATGCAGTTTTTTGAATATGCTTTCTGAGATACAAAATGATGACGCCAGACTTTTAGCATCAATCCAGCGACATAAACAACAACTTCGAGATTTCTTCAAGGATATTCTTTCAGAAGAAAAAACAGATCAAACCGATATTATTTACCTGTTATTTGAAAGCGCTATGACGGAAAGCCAGCTATTTAAAAGCCATTGGCCCGTTGAAAAAGCCAAACAGGCAGTCTCAGATTTATTTAAACTAAAATACATCAAATAGCTTTCCACTTTTATCGGCACGATTTTTACTACAACAGTATTAAATTACACTTCATCATAAAACACGGATGTTACCTGTCTGTCGACAGGTAACATCCTTTTTCTTAACTTGCCTTGAATGGCTCATTCAGAAAAAAAGACCGTCTTTTAAGAACAGACACTTGTCATTTAAAGATTTTAAAAAGCTGATTGCAAGGCCTTAAATAGACGTTATGAATAGAAATACCAATAACATTAAAGCAACAAAATACCTTCTCTTCTTTCAGGCAGTCCTGGCAGTTTTTGTTACAGGATGTGATCAAAATTCGGATAAGGAGACGGCCAGATTGAGTGGAAAATTCATCAACGAGTCATTTCTTAAGCAAATATCGGATTCGATACCGGGACTGATCCCCGTCTACTGTTATCAGCTGGATTTTAATGGTTCTGACAGTGTCAATATTCTTTATGGTTTTGAACAAGCAAAGCTAGCATACAAGAAAGCCGGAAATAAATATCAGCTTAGCAAGGCGCTGCAAGACAAGGACATGACTTTTGTGTTAAATAAAGATAAAAGCATCACCCTGATTGACAGCGCATGGAATGGAACTGCCAATAATTCGGTTTTCAAAGAATCTGAAACCAATTTCGTAACTGCGCTGAACCAGCAGATGATCGCCGGAGATTACCATATTTTTAAGGACGGGAAAAAGACATCAGAGAAAGTCACATTTTATGCTGACGGTAAAGTAGCGGGTCTGGAAAAATTTACAAATTACACACTTTGTTACAGCGGAGATTGCGTAGGCGAGATATATCCGATTTCAAACAGTATCACACTCGGTAATGCGAACCTTGAGAATACTATGTATGCCTTCAAAATTGAGAAGGCCAAAAACACTCTTGGGATCTATCACATTGAAGCGCCGGTCAAGGATATTAAAGGAGAACGTGCGATTCAGGGTCTTGCCTTTGATCTGAGAAAATAAGCTTTAACAATACTGCTTCACCGAAAATCAATGAATGATATATTTGAATGGGAGCGGATGCTTCTTAATGAGTTACCTGTAAAATTTCTTTTAGAAGTTATTTTCAGATCAACGATCATGTTTGTTACCTTGCTTCTGGTTCTAAGAATTGCAGGAAAACGTGGTGTAAGACAGTTATCGATCTTTGAGACGGTGATCATCATCTCTTTGGGTTCGGCGGCCGGCGACCCCATGTTTTATGAAGATGTAGGCCTGTTTCCGGCCATTACTGTTTTTATAACCATCATTTCACTATACCGGCTTGTCACCTGGCTGACAGGAAAATCAAAGAAATTTGAGATTTTTCTTGAAGGAAAAACAGTATGCCTGATTCATGAGGGGCGTTTTTCGATCAATGAGTTCAAAAAGGAAAGTCTTGCGCAAGATGAGTTTTTTTCTGAATTACGACTGAAAAATGTCGAACATCTTGGCCAGGTGAGAAATGCCTATCTGGAATCCTCAGGCGAAGTCAGTGTATTCTATTACGATGATAAGGATATCAAACCAGGCTTACCTATATTACCGGAGCGATTTAACCTGAAAAGTAAAAAAATCGATACCGAAGGAATTTACTCCTGTTCCTTTTGCGGACATACGATCGAACAAAAAGCAGGGAAGGCAGTTTGCGAGAATTGTGGAAGAGACGAATGGGTACAGTCTATCAAAACGACCAGAAAAACATAAAACACTACAGACAGAAAGCCGCTCCCGGGAGCGGCTTTCTGTCTGTAGTGTCAATATTACTTAAATCAATATGACTTAAATGGCGGAACTTACAAGGCTGACAATACTTCCAAGTGATTTACCGGATGCGGCAGCGGCCAGTTTTCCTGCAACGCCCTTTTTATTCAATGCTCCTACTGATTTGGTAGCTTCTCCAATCAACCCTCCAAGTTTCGATTGAGAATCTGATCCCAGAATAGAGGAACCTGCTTTGATCAGACCAAGATTACTGGTCAGACTCGCTGCGTTTCCAAGTAATCCCGAATCACCTTTTCCCAGCAGACTGCTGATGCGGTTTGCACCCACCAACATTTTCACAGCGTTGACCGCTTTTCCCAGAATTCCGGACTGAAGCTTTCCTCCGGCAGCAAGCGGGATCAACGATTTCAGGTCGCCGGCTTTACTTAAAAGCTTTTCTTTCAAACTCCCGGTTGAACCTTTCGCTTCACTTTCCAGTGCATCCGCGCCCTTTGTCAGTGCTTCTGCCGTCGCCGTTGTATCTCCTTTTTCAGATGAAACGACAGCTTTATCAAGCAAACCTTCCACCGACATATCCTGAGCAAAAGAAACTTGTGTCAGAAAAACCATGCTCAGTGTAACTGCCAGTGTTAAAATGTAATTTTTCATAAGTTGTGTTATTTATGTGATGTTCTATTGACGCAGGATTTGGCAAAAGGACACTTTTTTAGTAAACTTTTATACCGGTACTGAGTGCAGTAATCTTTTGCTTAATTCGTCCAGATGGTCGTCATTGAAATCGTGATGGGTAACAAACCGGACCAGGTTCTTTCCAAAAGTCACGGCCAGAATTCCTGACGCTGCCAGCCTGCGCACGTAATCCTGGGCGGAGATTTCCGAAGAAATCCGGATAATGACGATATTGGTGTCAACAGGATAGATTTCTTCAACTTCCGATTTCTGCAAAAAAAGGGCTCCAATCGCACGTGCCCGTTTATGATCTTCCTTTAGCCTTTCAATATGGTGATCCAAAGCATACATACCAGCCGCTGCCAGAAAACCTGCTTGCCGCCAGCCGCCGCCCATTACTTTACGGAACCGTTTTGCTTTGGTGATCAGTTCTTTGGTACCAAGCAATAACGAGCCAACTGGACATCCCAGGCCTTTTGACAAGCAAATACTGATACTGTCAAAAACCTGACCAAACTGGTGTTCCGTTTCACCTGTTTCTACTAAAGCGTTGAATAAACGGGCTCCGTCAAGGTGAAGTGCCAGGTTGTTCTGCTCGCAGACTTTTTTGATATCCCGGATCTCGTTAAAATCATAATAACTTCCTCCACCTTTGTTCATTGTATTTTCCAATGAAACCATTCGGCTAACAGTAGCATGAATATCACCTTCAGGGCTGATGGCGTCCGCAACCTGAGACGCGTTGATCCTGCCTCTGTCGCCATCCAGCAATTTTACAGAAGAGAAAGAATTCAGCATAATACCTCCGCCTTCGTAGAGATAAATGTGCGAATTTTTGTCGCAGATCACATCACTTCCCGGCTGCGTATGACCCCTGATCGCGAGTTGGTTTGTCATCGTTCCCGATGGACAAAATAATGCCGCTTCCATACCAAAGAGGTTTGCAGCTTTTTCCTGCAAACAGTTCACAGTCGGATCGTCGCCCATCACGTCATCACCGACAGGCGCCGCCCACATTGCTTCCTGCATTTCTTTCGTCGGGCGCGTTACGGTATCACTTCGAAGATCTATCGTCATTTAATTAAATGTTAAACACTGCTAAAATTTGATATCATCCGGAAATATGCCGGTACTGATAAGTTTTTCCGGCATATATAAAGTTAATCAAGAGAGGTAAGAGCGAGAATGAAACGCTGTTATAAAGTTTCCTTTAACCAGCTAAAAAATTCCCGCTGCCAGAGAATAGCATTTTGCGCACTAAGCACCCAGTGATTTTCGTCAGGTAAATATAACAATTTACTTTTTATGCCCTTTAACTGAGCAGCCTGAAAAGCCTGTAAACCTTGTTCAATCGGAACACGGTAATCCTTCCCTCCCTGGATAATAAAAATCGGCGTATTCCATTTATCAACAAAATTACTGGGAGACTGGCTGAAAGAACGTTGGGCAACACTGTTTTTCTTTTCCCAGTAAGGTCCGCCCTTTTCCCAGTTTTCAAAAAATACCTCGTCCGTAGTCCCATACATACTTCTGAAATCAAAGATTCCATCATGAGAAATGAAAGTTTTAAATCTCCCCTGATGCTCACTTTCAAGAGCAAATACAGAAAAGCCGCCAAAACTTGCTCCTACACAGCCCAGTCTGCTTTTATCAACGTATGGCTCTTTTGATACGGCGTCAATGGAGCTCAGATAATCTTTTATTACCTGTCCTCCCCAGTCCTTGCTCACCTGCTCGTTCCACTCAGTCCCATGACCAGGCATTCCGCGGCGGTTGGGAGCGACAATAATGTATCCCTGAGAAGCCATTAACTGAAAATTCCACCGATACGAATAAAACTGTGTCAAAGCAGCCTGCGGACCGCCCTGGCAATAGAGTAATGTCGGATACTTTTTGGCCGGGTCAAAATTGGGCGGATATACCACCCAAACCAGCATTTTCTTGTTATCAGTCGTCGTTACAAACCTGCGCTCTGTTTTGCATTTCGCCAGTGTGCTGTTTACTTTATCGTTCACATGGGTCAATGGTTTCATTTCACCCGTATTGCTGTCGACTGTATATAGCTCTGTCGCATTGTTCATATCATTTCGAGATACTATGAGCGTATTTCCAACTTGCCCGACGACACCGGTGATATCAAAGTCGCCCTTAGTTATCTGGATGATGTTGACTGCAATCTTCGTCAGTCCGGGATAATTCACTTTGAATAACTGGACTGTTCCGTCTACGGCAGCCCAGAAAAATATCGTACGATCGTCTTCTCCCCATTTAAATCCATCCACGTGGATGTCATCACGCTGCCCTGTCAAATTGATTTTAAAATTCCCGTTTGACACTACGATATCCTGCTTATCGGACTCATATCCATCGCGCTTCATCTGCAGCCATGCCAGCTGGCCTTTTGTGTTGTAGGCTGGTGCTACATCATATCCTGCATTATCTTCCGTCAGGTTTTTAGTCGCGCCGGTTTGTAGGTCGTATTCAAAAAGATCCGTATTGGTACTGATCGCGTAATCCGTTCCATACTTCTTCTTCGTCACGTAGAGAATATGTTTGCTATCCGGATTCCATATAAAATCTTCGTCACCGCCAAATGGTTTTTGCGGACAATCAAATGCTTCTCCGGGCATAATATCTTTGCCCTGACCCGGCTTTCCATTGACAAGGGGTGAAACAAATACGTGATCAAACTTTCCATCTTCCCAGGTATCCCAGTGACGGTAATTCAGAGAGGTAAAAATGTATGCATTGGATTTTTTCAGATCCGGATATTTATCTGAGCCGACTATATCTATGATTTTGACCGCTTCACTTTTTAGTATATGCTTTCCGTCCGGTGAGATCCTGTCATTGGGCAGGATTTCAGCCGCAGATTTAACTTCCACTGCGGCACCTCCTGTAATCGGCATACTGAAAACTTTTCGCTCGGTCTTATTCTCTTCAGCATTCGGCGTGCTGACCGAATAAATTACATTCTTTTTATCTTTTGACAAACCCAAACCTGAAACACGGCCTAGTTTCCACAACTGTTCAGCAGTTAACAGATTCTGAGCCTGTGATCCGAACGTGATTAGTGCGAGACCAGCCGAAAACCAAATTTTCTTCATGTTTTTATGGATAATTTTAGTCGAATGAAAAATATTCACTACGCTTTCTAAGTATATATTAAAACGTGAAATTAGGTGTTCGGCCGGGGAAATCAAAAAACATATCCAACCCGGATAAAAACCCCGGACGGTGCCCGGGGCTAAGATAGGATCCCTTTCAGGGTAGTTCTCGGCTTTCCTTTTTTTGGCGACCTAATAGAAAACCCCGGGCGGTGCCCGGGGCTAAGATAGGAACCCTTTCAGGGCAGCTCTCGGCTTTCCTTTCGGTGGTGGGCTAAATATAAAACCCCGGGTAGTGCCAGCTATAATGATGGGTATTGAAGCTTAACGATTCTGGAATAGTATTTCTTTATCCCCGCATTTCTTCCATTAACTTTTGTATGATACCTACCGTTTTTTCGGTTTGCTCTTTATTGGGGGTTGTGTCCCAGTTGCCAACAATTCCGTTGCTACCAATATAAATTCCATCTTTTCTGGAAATAAAGTTGGCGCCTTGCGTATATAATTTATAGTTGATATCACTTTGTGGGATCAAACAGGAAAGCTGTCCGGAAACGGGTGTTAATTCCTGGTCGTTAAAAACCGGCTTTGCCCCTAAACCCATACAATTCACTACTACTTTTTCGGGCAGTGCATCAATATCTTCCAGTGATTTTATTTCCTGGATTTTAATTTTTCCGCCAAACATCACAAAATCCGTCAGCTGATGACGCAGATATGTGGGGATATTGAACATAAGATTTGTTCTTCTGGTCACATGGTCAGCATTGAAAGGATGCTCCTTTGCTGTCAGTTTGACCCGCTCAGGTATAAGGCCATGAATTTCAAAATCTTCGCCGCCCGCGCCAGGTACGTAAACCGGCTCTTTTTTAAACACACCATATTCCTCTGCCCAGCAGGCAATATCATCCATCCCAAGCAGAAACTGAAACCTTCTGAATGAATAACGGGTCGCATCTTCCCAGATCGCTTTGAACTCTGGCTTTGCCACTTTTACATCGCAAACCCGCGAAGCTGGCGACCATGTCCCGGTTGCAAGGTTACTTGTAATATTAGGTGGTACGTCCTTTGTGTAAATAGTTACTTCACAGCCACTCTCCTGTAACAAACGGGCTGTGGCAATTCCCACCGTTCCACAACCAAGCATCGCCACCTTTTTTTCATTCGTCGCCAGGACCAGTTTTCTCGCCATATTTCCCGTTCCCCACGATAGCGACCAGCCACTTCCGCCATGTCCGTAATTGTGCACGATGGTTTTATTTCCCAACTGTTCTGTCTCGATACGTGGGCCCGAAGGCCTGAATGGCCGCAAACCCACCGTCTCCTTCACGATACGATCCATAGACAAACGCAGTTTGGGAATCTGGTGATAGCCTCTGCTGATGTGGTAATGTTTGTCGGGATACGTAACCTGTGTTTTAGGCGCGCAGGAAGTAACAACGGCGCCAAGCGCGAGACTGGCCGGAACAGCTTTTTCGAAAAAGTTTCTACGATTCATTTGAAAGGGAGTATAGGACGTTTCAAACGAAAAATAGTGAACCCAGCGCGCTCTTGCAAATTAAATACGGCAATAAACCTTTATTTTAAAATATAATATTAATAATATTCATTTAAGTACAATTAAAACTTTGCAAATTATCAATTATTCAACATTTTAAGTTTGGGTTGCTAAGATCAGTCTTTTGATAAAGAAGGAGGCGCGTCAGTCGGAGAAGTCCCCCATTTTTCATTTGGCAATACGCCCATTTGCAATATCAGCTCCCCCCCGTCGGTAATTTCCTGATGCGAGAGGTAAGTTTTTGTAAAAACCTTCCCATTCAATTTTGCTGACTGGATGTAAGGAGCATTCTCAGAAGCACCATTCGCTTTGATTTTGAATTTTTTTCCTTTTGAAACCTTAAATATGACCTCTTCAAAAATCGGAGAACCCAGCACATAATACGGGGTTCCGGGTGTCACTGGATATAAGCCCGCCATGCTGAACGCAAGCCATGCTGACATTTGCCCGCCGTCTTCATTTCCACTCAGTCCGCCCGGTGTTACATCATATTCTTCCCGGATTATCTTCCTGACCTGCTTTTGCGTTTTCCATGGCTGTCCTGCATAATTGTATAAGAACGGAATCTGATGGTTGGGCTCATTTCCATGCCAGTAATAGCCTTGTTGAAAAAGTGTATCCAATTTATTGATAAATGCTTTCTCTCCACCAACAGCATCTTTCAAACCGGCAATATCCTGAGGAACAAACCAGGTATATTGTGCCGGCGAGCCTTCAGTAATAAAACTTGAACGTTTCTCGAAAGGATCAAACGGCGTGATCCAGCTTCCGCTCGCATATCTCCCCCTTGCATAACCGGTTTGAGGATCGATCACATGCTGGTAATTCAACGAACGTTTTCTAAGCGCAGCAGCGTCATCGGTATGACCTAGTTCTTCTGCCAGAACAAAAAGACAAAAATCGTCATAGGCATATTCCAGTGTGCGCGAAACCTGTTCACGCTTATGAAAAGCCTGCCAGACACTGTCTTCCAGCGGAATATAGCTATATTTCAAATAGGAGCTCAGCGCTCTTCTTCCCTTACCTGCTTCATAACTTTTGGGATCACTGTTTACATCAAATGCATTTTTTCTCAAAAACTGATAACCCGACTTCACATCAAAGTTGCGGACATTTTTAACATAGGCATCCGCCATAACCGACATCACGTGATCACCAACCATAGCAGCTGTGTAACTGTTCCAGCATGGAAAAATCGGCATCCAGCCTCCCTGCTCAGCCTTTTTAACGAGGGACTGCATCATATCCCCTGATTTCTTAGGCTCCAGAAGTACATTCAAAGGCATCGATGCCCTGAAAGTGTCCCACATACTGTAGTCACAATAATAATCGAAACCGTCTGCTTTTTGCAAAGGGGTTCCACCTGCAAACGAGGGATATTGCCCATCTACATCAGAGTATAGTCTTGGTGATAATTTTGTCCGGTAAAGCGCACTGTAAAACAGAGTTTTATCATTTTCGCTGCCGGTAACTTTTATTTTACCCAACGCTTCATTCCATTGATCTTCTGTTGAGCGTCGTACGGTATCAAAACTTTTCCCGGCTTGTTCTTTTTTAAGGTTGGCACGCGCCCCCTCAACGCTCGTAAACGAAGTTCCGACCTGTACGATCACTGTTCTTTCCTTATTTCCAAAACCAACATAAGCGCCAAGTTTTTCACGTTGCCCCTTTCCTGCCCTCGTCCTGCCCATCGGCACGATCGTATCCGATTCCCAGACACCATATTGCGTAAAAGGTGCATCAAATTTTAACACAAAATATCCGCTGAAACCTGCGGGCTGCCCAGAGCCCTGATAAATCCTATGGACAGGATTGTAGCCAACGATCTCTCCCCGCTCCGGGAAAACTTCCACAAAACCTTCCCCTTCGTCACTGTTAGGTTCTATCACAATGAAGTTTTCCTTCCCGGCCGGATAAGTGAATCGCAGCATCGCAGAACGGGCCAGGGAGGTCACTTCCGCATTGATCTGGTAGTCATCCAGTGTAACCCGGTAATAAGCAGGAGTTGCAGTCTCGGTTTCATGGCGAAAACGAGAGGCCCGTTTTTCTGGATCTACAATAAGCTCTCCGGAAACCGGCATCACTGTTAAAGTCCCATAATCCTGAACGCAGGATCCGTTGAGCCAGTGTGTTCCGCGAAAACCCTGAAAATGGTTATCAGCATAGTAATATGGCGCTATACATTTTGTTTCGGTAGATTTAGTCTGCGGCGTCCATTGGGTCATACCGTATGGAGTACCAACAGCTGGCATGGTCTGCCCCTTTAATTCACTTCCCGCCTCGCTATGCATTTTCGCACTTTCAGTTGCCGCAGGCGCTGTACCAATTCTGGTCTCGACATATTGGACGGGCATTTTCTGCGCTTTGGAAAAATGACAAATCATTACAAGACCTGTCAGAAAAACAACGTATAAACTTTTAAAACGAAAATTCAGGAACATAATAATTTCAAATGTTAAAATTTACCGGGTTTTGGAGCAGCGGCATGAGAACAGGATGCCGAAATTATTAACTTCTCCATTAATAACTAACTTTACGGTTAAAGCTACTTGTCAGACGAATAAATATATCCTTGCCCTTATGAAACTTCATACGATCGATACCGGTTACTTCAAACTTGATGGCGGCGCTATGTTTGGTGTTGTTCCAAAGACCTTATGGAACAGGCATAATCCTGCTGATGATAAAAATCTATGCAGCTGGGCTATGCGCTGTCTGCTGATTGAAGATGGTGATAAACTCATCCTCATAGACACAGGATTAGGGGATAAGCAGGACGAAAAATTCTTTGGCTTTTATGATCTGCATGGAGACGCAAACTTGATAAAATCGATTTATCAGGCAGGGTTTAAGCCCGAGGATATCACTGACGTTTTACTGACCCATTTACATTTTGATCATGTGGGCGGCGCTGTAAAATACAATAAAGACAAGTCTGTTCTTTTGCCCACCTTTTCCAACGCGACCTACTGGTCCAACGCGCAGCACTGGGAATGGGCGACCAACCCTAATCCGCGAGAAAAGGCTTCTTTTCGAAAAGAGAATATTCTCCCCATCCGGGAATCCGGCCAGCTCAAATTTATTGAAAAGGGTACTTCTCCCTTTGAAAATATTGACATCATTCATGTGGATGGGCATACCGAACAAATGATGCTGCCGGTTATTACCTACAAAAACCGGAAGATCATTTATACCGCGGACCTGATACCGTCTTCTTATCATCTGCCTCTTCCCTGGGTGATGAGCTACGATGTCCGACCTTTATTAACCATGCAGGAAAAAGAAAACGTATTAAATCGAGCTGCGGAAGAAAACTGTATCCTATTATTTGAACACGATCCAACCTACGAAGCCGCGATCGTTGAACAAACGGAAAGAGGAATTAAAATTTTGGAACGTGGTAATTTTGAAAATTTCATATCATAATTAAAGGTAAAAAATTCCGCCGACCCTGCGTATAAATACTCCGGGTTGCTGCGTTTAAACAAAATGAATAAAACAGCCCTGGTCCTGTCAGGTGGAGGAGCCCGCGGGATCTCTCATATCGGCGCAATTAAAGCACTGGAAGAATACGGGTTAAAACCTGGCGTGATCAGCGGTACGAGTGCAGGTGCATTTGTAGGCGCGCTGATTGCATACGGATATACTGCTGATGAGATATTTGAAATTGTCCTGAAAACCAGATTCAGTTCTTACCTGCGTTTTGGATTCAGCTCAGGAGGACTTCTAAAAATAGACCGGGTTGAGGAGATCATTAAAAAGTATATCCCTGAAAATTCATTTGAATCCTTAAAAATTCCTTTGATCGTAACAGCAACAGACCTTCATGCTGGTGAAGAGGTTACATTCCGGAAAGGTGAGTTGAGTAAAGTTGTGCTGGCTTCCTGCTGCTTACCGGGCATTTTTAAACCTCTGCACTGGGAAGGACGTACCTTAATTGACGGGGCGATTTTCAACAACTTACCTGTCGGGCCGGTTGAACAAGAAGCAGATTTTATCATAGGTATTCATTGTAACCCATTGTTGTTTTTGAAGCAGACTGCCTACATGCACCAGATCACCTACAAAAGTATTAAAATGGCTATGCGCCACAAAGCAAAGGCAAGCCTTGACCGCTGCGACCTGCTTATTGAAGCACCGGAACTAAGTACATTTAATACCTTCGATTTTCGTAAAGCACAAAAGTTGTACGATATCGGCTACCAGTATACCCGGCAATTACTGGACGAAAAGAAAATAACTTTTTAAGTACGCTAAAATTGTGTGAAGACCGAGCTACCTGGAAACTATCAGTTGAGATTAGTCTCTTAAAAAGTTATTTTCTGCATCACATGTGTTACCGCTTTGTTACAATGGCAACGGACGACGGAACACTGAGTGCCGATAATTTACCTACAACCCATTTACCAACAGCATCACCCTGTTTCCAGCCATTTTCTACGGCATCCATAAAATGAATTCCTCCATAAAATCTTGACATACCGGATTCTCTCGCGGCGTCATTGAAGGATTTGAATTTTCTTGCCTTGAGACCAAAACGTTCTTCCACGGTATCAGTATACGCAAACCCATCGCCAAAATAGTGGGTAAGAATGACTGCCGCTGCTGATGATACGACCGAATGCCCGCTCAAATATTCAGGAAATGGTGGCGTCTGTAAGAATGGCTTCCAGGCTGGGTCAATGTATTTACGGATCACCGTTTCGGGGCGGATCCGGTTACTTCTATACTTTTCATCCCAACAAGCCATAAAGCCATCCATGAGGCCAATCGCAACGGATGTCGTCACCAAAAGTGTTTTTGACAAATCGGCGTTTGACTGTTTACAGGCAATATCAGTGATACCGATCCAATGCGCACCCGGGGATATCTTTTTCATGCCCACAAGCAAATGCCCTTTATTTTCCAACGCAAAAGGATTGCAATCCCAAAATGCAGCTGTAATTCTTGCTTCGCCATCTGGCTTGGTATGATAGTTGGCAAGCATCATTTTATAGAACTCAGAATCTTTATCTTCCGAGAATGGTGCTGGTGCTGCCGGTTTAAATTGTGAAGACGAATCCAGAGTGAAGGGTCTTACAGTTTTGAAATAGGGCTCAACAGGAGGAAAGTATCCAGGCGGCGTAGGATACCAGCTTCCCTTCAATTCCATTGGCGCGTACCGTGGAAAATTGCTGATCCTGTTGTATTTATCCGCTTTGGCATATTTCAGGATCTGCTTGCTTATGCCTGATCCATAAGCTCCCGAACCAGCAATCACCTCTTCGCTAAAGCCAAGCGTTCTGCATGAATCCAGCAGTTTGTCCTGATACTTTTGCAGCAAGATACTGCCGGAAGGCTGCATTTTTTTTGCCGTTTCCAACATTGCCAGCACAGCACTAAGCTGAAAAGAATATTCCGTCAGCCCCTCTGGTCTTGTTATTTCAGGAAATTCATTCAGAACTCCATGCATGGTCTTGTATGCCGGATCGTTTTGGGCTACCACTTCATAACCTGCCAGGCAGGCATACGAATAAAAGCGGGCACCCAGGGGTGGATTCGTTACGTCATGAACCATCACATCGGTCATCTGGCTGGTTACCTGACCAATGATCGCACCGTCCAGCTCAGGTGATTTTCCACTTTTCTGATTACAACTGATTAGAAATACAATGATTAAAATCTGAAGGTATACGTGAATTTTCATTTCCTGTTTACTTTATAGGCTTTGAGCTCCTGCTGATTGATTCCAAACAACAGCGTATTTCCAACCGGCACGACACTCCGGACATCTCCTTTTAATGCGAACCCGGATTTGGTCTGCGGTACATAACGGAACTGCCCCTTTCCATCTCCTTTTAAAAGAACACCATAGTTTGCGTCATACTTACCAAATCGCAGGCGGGCTCTGTTACTGTTTCCGCAAAACAGTAAATCCTTTTTACCATCCTCGTCAAAATCATAGGCGGTAATGGTGTAAACGGGAGACGACTGCACTTCCAGCGGAAGCGGTCTGTCTTTTAATTGGCCCGCAGAAGTGCTTTCGAAAAAGGCGGTTTTTAAATAATTCGACTTCAGGTGTGATGCGCCCTCAAGTTCTTCTTTGGTAAAGATATCTGTCAGTGTGGCATCTGCATAACTTTTGTAATCCTGAAAACGGGTTCTCATGATACTCATCTGATCAAGCATTTCATCGCGCGTCACGTAGGGATAACTGTTTCCCTGAATATAAAATAACAGGATCGGATCGACGGAACCATTATCGTCAAAGTCCTTGAAAACCATCTCGGCAGGTTCTGTATCGCTGGCTTTGCATTGTGTATTCAGGCCAATATTACCCGCCAAAATATCCGGCTTTCCATCACCATTCACATCATCAACCAGTATTTTATTCCACCAGCCGTTATATAATTTATCAAAGTAATCAGTTGTCTTGTTGGTTAATTTCCCGGCGTTGTTGACCAGAACAGTAATAGGCATCCATTCACCGGCAAGAACGAGATCCGGTTTTCTGTCACCGTTCATGTCTGTCCAGGCTGCGTCTGTTACCATTCCTATTCTCTCAAGTTCAGGACAGATGGCAGCAGTTTGGTCTGAAAATTTCCCTTGTCCATTATTGATCAGAATATAACTTCTCGGTGGTTCAGGATATCTGCCCGGAATTACTCTGCCGCCGACAAATAAGTCCGGTTTTCCATCGGCATTGATGTCTGCAACGCGCACACAGCTTTTACTGAAAAGCATTTTTGGAAGGGCATCCGCAGACCGGGTAAAACTTCCCTTGCCATCATTGATATATAACCGATCCTGAAGCAACGGATCTTCCGGCAGGAAATTGGCATATCCGCCACTTGTTACATACAAATCCACAAACCCATCTCCGTTAGCATCAAAAAAGGCTGCGTCCGTATCTTCACTCTGCTTATCCGTTTCAAATGCTGGTATTGGCTTAGAAACAAAAGATCCGTTTTTCTGCTGAAGGAATAGTTTACCAGCTTCTCCGTAACCTCCGCCTATATAAATATCTTCAAGCTTATCACCATTCACATCCCCTTTGGTCATGTTTGGATTCGAAAAAGAGATGGCGTTTACCATTAAAGGCTGGCGCTTGAAGTCATTTAGTTTATTCGGGGGGTTTTTATAGGTTATAGGAGACGCAACCGGTGTCACCATTCTTGTGTCAGGCAGAGGCATGATGTATTTCCCGGAAGCATTTTTTTCTGACAAGGTCAGCAGCTGATCTGCTTTTGGCGTTTTTATTTTTTCCTGCTTTCCACCCGGCCAGACAATTTCCAGTGAATCAATGGTAGCCGCAGCGCCCAGCCCGAAATGCAGCACCGGCGAAACACTTGACTGGTAGCCCCGTGTAGGCATCTGCTCCAGATATTGTTTTTCACCTTTTTGATAAATCGTGATTTTTGCCCCTGTACCTACCGTATTTTTACCTTCACCATGCAATTTCAGATTCAGGTAATGGTTTTTTAACTGCTTGTTTCCTTCATTCTGATAAATGAAAGCCGGCAGGTTAATGTTGTTGACAACCAGATCAAGATCCCCATCGTTATCAAGATCCGCATATGCAGCACCTCCACTGTTTGAGACCTGCCCGAGACCCCAGTTCGGAGCAACATTGGTGAAGGTTAAATCTCTGTTATTTTTGAAGAGATAGTTTTGAATATTAGAAGAAGGAATTTGATTTACCAATGCCAGGACATCCTCCCTTCCTACCTGCCCTTCTTTCCTTTTCAGATTATCGCCCATATATTTGAGGAAATCCATATTGGTATAATCCCGCAAATAACCGTTCGTTACAAACAGATCTTTCCAGCCGTCGTTATCGTAATCTGCAAACAATGGCGCCCAACTCCAGTCCGTATTGGAAACACCGGACAACTGACCGACTTCTGAAAAAAGCGGGGTTGCTGATTTGCCGGTTGAGCCGGTAATGACCCCGTCGTTCAGTTGCAGCATATTACGCATATACTGATGATGGAAACCCATTTTAACATTAAAATCAAAAAGCTCGTAGTTATCCAGACCAACCAGCAGTTTTTGTCTGCGGTTGTCTTCCGGCAACATATCCAGTGTGAAAATATCAGGCAGACCGTCATTGTTAAAATCTGCGATCTCATTGCCCATAGACGAATGGGAAGTATGCCCGATGCCTATTTCTGTCACATCTGTAAAAGTGCCGTTTTTGTTATTGATATATAAAAAATCCGGTACGGAATAATCATTTGAAATATACATATCGGGCCAGCCATCAAGATTGATATCGGAAATGCCTATACCCAGTCCATAACTTAGTGCAGAGCTGTGAATGCCTGCTTTTGCTGTAACATCTTCAAAAAACGGCTCGCCATTTCCAGCGACATTGTTGCGAAAAAGTCTTGCGCCTGCCGAAGGATCTTCCTTTTTACGGAACTCGGCAGTGGATGATTCATCTAAGATTGGCAGGGCTTTGGGATTGTGATTTAACAGGAACATATCAAGATCACCGTCTCTGTCATAATCGAAAAAAGCGGCCTGAGTGCTCGTTGAAGAATTAGCAAGACCATATTGCTCCGCCTTTTCTTCAAATTGAGGAACGCCAGAGCCATTTGGACCTTTGTTGATGAAAAGCTGATTTTTCAATTTTTCAGGCGAAAGACTTCCTGAATAACAAACGTAAATATCCAGCAGGCCATCGCCGTTGACGTCTGCCATGGTCACTCCTGTTTTCCAGGGACCTTCGCGGCCTGCGACATTTGCGGATGTCGTAATATCTTCAAACTGCATGTTCCCCTTATTGAGGTACAGTTTGTTGGAAACCATATTTCCGGTAAAATAAATATCATCCAGCCCATCGCCGTTAAGATCGCCGACTGCTACTCCGCCACCATTATAAAAATACTCATACATCAGCACGTTGGTATTTAAACCTTCTGTGAGCGTATTATTAAAATCGATTTTGGTTTTTTCTGGCGATAGCAGAGTAAAAAGCTGCGGGCCGCCCCCGGTTGCTGTTTTTTCATCAGACTTTTCTGATTTGCTGCAACCAAGAAGTATGTTAATAACGAACAGGAAGGAGGCCGCATAACAGCCATTTTTTAGTTTCATGATAGAAACAGGAAATATTATGAATGTAATAAAAAAAGAAACTATGCCTGCGAAATAACAGGCATAGTTTCAGTTAATAGGTAATGTTCAACGTAGCAATTCTTAGTACCCCGGATTCTGAACCAGTGTGCTGTTTCTGTTCATTTCATCCTGGTTGAAAGGACGGAAGTACATTTTATCCAACCACTGACGATTTTCATGTTCTTTATTCTCTACCGGCGTATAAGTATAAGAATAAACTGATTCGTCATATTTGTAAGGCTCACGCTTTGTCTGGCCAGATTTGAATTTACCGGAAACTGTTATAAAAGTTAATGGTCTTCCCAAAGTAGACTTAGCTACCATCCAGCGTCTTGCATCGTAATAGCGTTGCTCTTCGTATGCCATTTCGATTCTTTTTTCATGGCGATACGCTTCTTTCAATGCAGCCCCGGTAGCTGTTAATGCAGGCATACCTGCACGGAAGCGAATTTTATTCAGCCATTGTAAAGCAGTCGCATCTTCACCCAACTCAATAAGTGCCTCAACGTAGTTGAACACGACTTCTGTATGGCGGAAAAATGGCCATGGAATATTCTGGCGATCTGTGTTATCTACCAAATCAGGATTCGGATCAATAAATTTACGCATGTAATATCCCGTTCTGCTACCGTTCCAGTCTTCAATCGTACTGCTGCGTGTATCCAATCCTTTTCTGTTGATTAGCGCACCTTTATCATCCAAAAGGTCATAAGAACCCGTTTGAATCTGATTTGCCGGATCAACATTTCCAGATATTTTATTCCGTGGCTTCCAGTCAGAACCATCATACATGATACTTGCGTAAAAACGGGGATCACGGTTTTTGTACGGAGCTGCAGCATGTGTTGGGTTAGTCCAACGGAACGGAGTTCCATCCATCATTTCATAATCATCAACAAGCAACCCGATAGGTGTATTACCTGCCCAGTTATGGTATCCGTTAGGACCGTTGTTCAAACCTGTCTGACGGGCACCTTCGCTTTTTCCAGGTACGAAATAACGGGCAAGGATCAGGTCACTTGACGCCGACGCATCAAGGCTCTTGTCAGCGCTTCCGCCACCCATGGCAAGGGAGATATAATTTATTTTTCCCTGATCAGGTGTAACTGGCGCAGTGAGGTTCAATTTATAACCGCCACCTGCATCAATCACCACTTTTGCAGCTGCTCTTGCAGCTTCCCAGCGCGCCTTACGGTCACCTGTAAGATATCCTATATATTCTGGTTTTGCATAAGCAGCAAGTACGCTTGAATTTGCTTTTGCAGTCGGAACGTCATACAAATCACTGGCAGCATAAAGCAATACACGTGATTTAAGTGCCTGAGCAGCAAGTTTCGACGCACGGCCAGACTCCAATGTCTTACCAGTCAACAAGATTGCTGAGCTATCGCAATCTTTCACAATAAAGTTGACGCATTCCTGGTAAGTATTACGAGGTACTTTGTAATCCTCTCCAAGACCGTACACCTTTGTAACCAACGGAACAGCACCGTAGATACGTACCAACTGCTGATAAAAGTAAGCTCTCATGAAATAAATTTCACCTTTCAAACGGTCTTTCAGTGTCTGATCCTGAAAAGCAGTTGGTGATGAGAGGTTTGACAAGGCCAGATTACAGGCACGAATACGGGTATACATCGGGCTCCATTTGTAAGTATCGTCCTCCCATCCTGTGGCAGACGGACTCAAACTTCCCTCATTAATCGTATTGATATTTCTTCCCGTATGCGTGAAAGTAGCTTCGTCAGTAAGGGATGCAAGCATTTGCTCAGAAAATCCGCCTTGCTGGAAACCGTTGTAGATTTCATTCACAAAAGCAGTCGACAATGCCGGATCTTTCCATACAAGGTCAGCCTGAATTTCAGTCAAGGGCTCTTGATCCAAAAAGTCAGTTTTGCAGGAAACAATACCGCCGCCGGCCAGTAGTGCAAGAAGTACTATATTTTTATAATTGAATTTCATGCTTTATAATCTTTAAAATGACACGCGTACACCCATGTTAATAATTTTCGACTGAGGATAGTATTGTCCGCTGTTGTTAGTGGACTCCGGATCCCAGACTTTGATTTTATCCCAAGTGAAAAGGTTTAAACCATTTGCATACACTCTGAACGAGCCGATACCCAGTTTTTTACCAATCTCTGATGGCAGGTTATAACCAATCTCGATGTTTTTCAAACGAAGATAGTTGTTGCTTTTCAGGAAGTAAGTATTCGCCGCAGCTCCACCGTTGTTGAAATCTGTATTGGTATAATAAGTATTATTACGGTTAGCCAAACGAGGATAGTCGCTGTTTGGATTATCAATTGTCCAGCGGCGATCGTAAGCATATTTCAAATAGTTACCAATATCACCAGACTCTGTCAAACCAACATACTGCAGACCACCTGTAGCCCCCTGGAATAGAACCGAAAGATCGAAGGCTTTATAACCAAGATTAATAGTTGCACCACCTGTGAAAGTCGGACGATTTGTCTTATCCTGACGAACCCTGTCGAAAGAAGTAATTTTTCCGTCACCGTCCACGTCTTTGAACTTCATATCGCCAGGGCGAAGGTTCGCGGTCAATGCCGAATAATCGATACCATTTGCGTCAATAGCAGCCTGGTCTTTGAAAACTCCGTCAAATTCATAGGCAAGGAATGCCTGATATTGCTTACCTGTTGTTTTTTGATAATCCCTTACGCCAGGTGTCTCATCCCAAAAAGTAATCTGGTTTTTGGCATATCCACCGTTTACGCTGAACGAGTAAGTCAGATCGTTATGGTTTCCATCATAGCTAACTTTAAACTCGTAACCGCTGTTTTTCATCTTACCAAGGTTCACAGGAGGAAGCTTTCCGTCCATACCAGCACTTGCAGGCGTAGATCCTGTTTGCTGAATAAGGATTTTCGAACGCACGTTGTAGAAATAATCAAATTCAAAGCTAATCTTATCATTCAATAACGTTCCTTCAATACCAAAGTTGCTGTTGTTTGCAACTTCCCAGGTAAAATTGTTATTCTGAACACGCGCTTCGTAAAGTGACTTAGCAACCTGATTGTTCAGGATATAAGAACTGAACGACATTGTAGGCAGATATTGGTATTCAGCCAATCTAGAGCTATTCGGCAAATAGGCTTCTGCTCCCATTTGTCCCCAGGATCCACGCAGTTTAACGTTGTTAACAAACTTGATATTGTTTTTCCAGAAATCTTCTTCTGACACACGCCATCCCGCAGAAACACCCGGAAAGAAACCGAAACGTCCGTTTTTTGGGAAAATGTATGAACCGTCAACACGCCATAAAAATTCGGCAAGATATTTTTCCTTGTAATTATAACCTGCACGGCCGAAGTAACTCAAACGAGCGCGTTGGTAAAGATCAGTACTGTTATAGGTCACGCCGTTAACAGTTTCACTCCCTGAGTTACCGATATTCTGTTCAAGATCACCACCTGCATATAACTGATCAGCAACAGGAGAGATAAAATAACGACGATAAGCGAAGAACCCATCTGCATCAACCTTTTCTCTCTGAACCCCTGCCATCACATTGAAAGCGTGTGCTCCAAATGTTTTGTCATAGTTTACCTGTCCTGTAAGTAAAACTGACAATTCCTGAGAAGATGTTTCAGTCAACCTTGGGTCACTGAAAGTAGAACGAATAGAACCTGTCAAAACCGGAGTTACACCATCCGCTTCGTAAGATTTTTTGTCCCAGTAATAAAGCGTCCACGGTTTAGCAAATGACTTCTGGCGACGCATTAGTTTATCGATCGCCGCTGAACCTACTATTTTTAATCCTTTAACACCTGGAATCAAAACTTCAACTGATCCGTTAGTCTGCACGTAATCCTTTTTATCATTGTTATAACCAGTTTGGTTCGTAGTAATGATGGCTGGATTTTGTCCGTTTTCGATATCAGGACCTGGCAAACCGTTCGGCCATAATGCAATTTCAGTAGGTTTTCCACGCATCAGCATGCGGAAAATATCTCCTGCACCACCACCATTCGGGAAGTATCTGAATTCCTCCCTTGCAGCGATACCCAATTTCGCAGTAACGTATTTGTTGATCTGCGCATCCAGGTTAATACGCAGGTTATATTGCTTATAACCCGTTGCAGAATTTTTGTAAATACCATCCTGATTGATATAACCTAAAGAGGCAAGGTATTTTACGTTTTCACTTCCTCCAATTAACTGAAGGTTGTGACGCTGTTGAGGAGACCAGGCTTTGATAACTTCTTTGTACCAGTCTGTATTCGGGTGAAGTAAAGGATCAGAACCGTTTCCAAACTTCTGGATGTCATCCGGTGTAAAAATCGCATTAACAACTTCTTTGTTGTCTGTTCTTGTATATGTTCCAGTGCTGTTGAAGCCCTGAAAAGCACCTTGCCACTGACCAACAGGAAGATCATCGTAAATTTTCAGCTCGTTACGAATCGTTGCATATTCTGCGGCCGTTGACATTTTTGGTGTGCGCGTAGGACGAGCTAAACCAAAATTATAATCATAAGAAATCTGAGGTTTGCCTGATTTACCACGTTTGGTTGTAATGAGGATAACTCCATTACCTGCACGAGATCCGTAAATTGCCGCAGCAGCATCCTTCAAAACCGAAACACTTTCGATATCGGCAGGGTTAATACGATCCAAACCACCACTACGGTTAGGAACTCCATCCACAACGATCAAGGCATCACTGTTACCCAATGAGTTAGTACCACGGATACGTATCGCAGATCCGTCATATCCGGGTTCACCACTTGACTGAACCGCAGAAACACCTGGAAGACGACCACCAAGTGAGTTGGAAAGGTTGGCAGAAGGTGCTTTTTCAAGTTCAGTTCCTTTAACGGCAACAACCGAACCGGTAACTGTTGCTTTTTTAGCAGTACCGTAACCAACAACAATTACCTCATTTAGTGACTTGATGTCAGTGCCAAGAGTAACGTCTAAAACTGATTTGTTATTCAGGGGAAGTTCCTGTGTTAAATAACCGATAAAAGAAAATACAAGCGTACCATTCGCATTCGGAACACTCACGTTGTAATTTCCATCAATATCAGTAACAGTTCCGGCAGTGGTACCTTTAACGACCACACTAACACCAGGCAGTCCCTGACCCGTGTCATCTTTCACTTTACCTTTTACGTTGGACTGAGCAAATGCTCCAAGTGCCACGCCAAAGGCAAGAAAGAGAGAAAGAACATATCGTCCGGATAGACGATACTTACATTGAGTATTAATTCTCATAGATTAATTGGTAAGTAATAAAATAGATTGCGTTAAACCTGCACATTTTCTCCCTGTATGGAGATTAGAAGACTAAAACTGCTGCAAAAACGGTGGTGTATCATGCACATATTTGCAGCCGTGAAAAAGTAATATTATTGCATTGAATACGGGTTAAATGTGACAAAAAAAATAATCCAAAAATTGCATTTTGAGGGGAAGGCGGGAGATAAAAACTAATCATACACTATTATATTAAATAAGTACCTTTAAAAAGTTTCTACTCATCCTGATGTACAAAAAGATATTAAATTGTTCACAAAAAAAAGCGTTCTTGCTTTATACATATGCATTCTTAAAAAATAACAAAAACATCAGCTGTATTTTTGCATAAATGTTTCGATAATTGACTAAACGGGTCAAATAAAACTTAGAAAAAGTTGCCTGTGCGGAAAGCTGTCGGGACAAAGTGTGGCTGATTTTGACATACAACCTGATCGAATAAGTCTAATCATAAAAATTCAATCCTTTATTATATAATTCGTTTTGATGTTGCCGGTTTTAGAATATATCTTGGCTATCTTCGTGCCAATAATCCGCTTCGGCCGGTATGCGTTGGCCGCAGCGGATCACTGACTTCTCTATGGTATTAAAAATGAAATTTATCAAATTCAGTCTGCCGATTTTAATTTTTGCTGCATGCTTCTCCTGCAAGAAAAAGTCATCTCCCGAAGAGTACAATACAAAAGCATCTGATCCCAAACTCTTCCATGAAACGACGACTCATCTGACAGATGTTATCATTCACGATATTTTCAAGCCGCCTGTCGCAAGCAGGATATACAGTTACTCATTTCTGGCTGCATATGAGGCCCTGATTCCCGGAAATAAGGATTACCAGTCGCTCGCAGGACAGGTCAACAAGTTTACACCGCCACCGAAGCCGGAACAAAACGCAGAATATTGCTTTCCGCTGGCTAGCATTAAAGCGTTTACTGTCGTGGGAAGGACACTTACTTTTTCAGGCAATCTGTGGGATGACTATGAAAAAGATCTGTTTAAAAAGTACGAAGATATGGGGATTCCGGAAGACGTTTATGAACGGTCGATAGCCTATGGAGACACGGTTGCCAAACACGTGCTGGCATATGCTTCAAAAGATCATTACAAGGAGATCCGCGGATTCAGATACACAGTGACCAATGAGCCCGGAACCTGGGTTCCGACACCGCCCGCATATGCAGATGCATGTGAACCGATGTGGAACACTGTCAGGACGTTCGCCCTGGATTCTGTAACACAATTCAAATGTCCTGCACCGGCTAAATATGATTTAAACAAGAACAGTCCGTTTATGAAACTGACGATGGAAGTATATAACATCGGTAAAAATCTTTCAGAAGAACAAAAGGCCAGCGCTTATTTCTGGGATGATAACGCTTTTGTAACCAATGTTGTCGGGCATGCTATGTTCGCCAATAAAAAAATGACCCCCGCAGGTCACTGGCTGGCGATAATCAAGAACGTAACGTCTGAAAAGAAGCTGTCCCTGATGGAAGTCAACGAAGTCTATACGCTTGGAGCATTAGCTCTGTTTGATGGATTTGTATCTTGCTGGGATGAAAAGTACCGGAGCGTACGTATACGTCCAGAAACGGTAATCAACAACAACTGGGATCCCAGCTGGCGGCCATTTCTTGAAACACCGGCATTTCCGGAATACGTAAGCGGACATAGCACGATCTCGGCATCTTGTGGTGTGGTTTTAACAAAACTCATCGGAGACAACGTGGCATTCACAGATACGACAGAAAAGAAATACGGACACGGCGTCAAGTCATTCAAATCGTTTAAAGAAGCTTACTGGGATGCGTCAATCAGCCGGGTATACGGTGGAATTCACTACCGGGATGGCGTTGAAGAAGGAACGCATTTGGGTGAGAAAATCGGAGCGAATGTTTTGAATAAGCTGATCACGAGGAAGGAGAGAAAAGAGGCTGCTATGGTTAAATGACATTGACCATGCAGCTTGCTAAGCCGCCGGAAAATATCCCTGCAATGGCATAAATGAAGCTGCTAGTATTCTTTCTTATAAAAACTTTTTTCCATCAGAAATTCGGACTTGTCGCCATGACCTGTTCTAAACTTAGTTCTGATAGTCTGATACATTTCGACGGCGGGTAAAATGGAACAGGCAAAATGCAGGTGTGGCCCGCTGCTGAAACCTGTGTGGCCACTTAACCCGATCACCTGGCCTTTGCTTACACTGTCGCCGGCTGACACTTTGGATCCATTCGGGCTCAGGTGGGAATAGTTGGCTATTGTGCCATCTGAATGGTATATGAGAATGTAGTTGTTCATTTTTTTACATTCCTCTCTCAGACATGACTCAGTATTATTTTGAACAACCTTAACGACAATTCCTTCTCTGGCTGCCGTGATTTCTGTTCCCTCTTTCATTATGAAATCAAGGGCATTTTCATTTTGATGTGAGAAGCTTCCCTGGTATCCCTGGTTGAGATAGTACCCTTCTTTTTTTTGAAAAGGCAGATCATATACATACTCCTCATCATAGCTGACCATATAGACACTACCGAGACTGAAACGATAGTTATAAGAGAATTTATTTGGCATTGCCGGATAAATGGCATCTAATTCTCCCACTAGAAATTTCTCAGCTTTTTGAGGTATTACAAAAACGTTTTTTTCACCTTTTGAAAAGCTTAAATTAACCAATGTTAAATCAAGCGACATTGAAACAGGGCAAAAGGCATTATTATCAGCGTAAAGGATGTAACCGTTGTTTTTCTTTTCAAAAAAAACACGAATTTCTTGTTGTGCAAAAGCAGAAAAACATACCAGATTGGAAATGAGGATGAAGAATAATTTCATGAAGTGTGTATCTTCTATTGAAAAGAAATATATGTATCACAGCGATTCAATTTGCTGACTTCAATACTTTTAAAAAAATAAATCATTGATTTTTTTGATTAGTGTGATAAATAATTTTTTTTTAATATATCATCCCAGTTTTACAAAAACAAAATATCTATATTTTTAATATAAAAAATTATATTTTAATCGAATTGTTCATAGTTTATTCGAATTATTCATAAACACACACCATGATGTTCAATAAGTTTCCTTCTGACATGCAAATGGATATGATGGATTGCGGTCCGGCCTGTCTTAAAATGATAGCTAAATACTATGGTAAATATTATTCACTTCAATACTTACGAGACCTGTGCGGTAATACCCGGGAAGGAGTTTCATTACTAGGAATCGGTCATGCAGCAGAGAAAATTGGCCTTCGCAGCCTTTCTGCAAAATGTACACTGGAAGATATTTTGTACAAAATACCATTGCCTGCCATTATTCACTGGAATAATAATCACTTCGTGGTAGTGTACAATGCAAAAGCAGCACGCCATGGGAAAAATAAGAATACTTCTTCCAAAGAAATCACTGAGGCAACTATCTACGTTTCTGATCCCGCCAAAGGGCTGGTAACCTATAATTCCGAAGAATTTACAAAACACTGGGTCCAAGTTAATGAAGATAATAAGGGGACCATTCTGATCTTACAACCCCAGGCAGATTTTAAACAGCGCCATGCCAATGAGAAATCGGAACTGAGAAAAACACTTCAAATTTCTTCTGTTATTTTACTCCTTATCAAAAAAGTTTCTTTAACTTCTTTATAATCATGTTGCTTGTAACAATAATGCAGGCAGCACTTCCCTTTATATCCAAGGCCGTTATTGATGTTGGTATTCAAACGCATGATCTGGATTTTATCAACATCGTATTGTTTGCAAATGTGGCACTCATCGTTTGTATTACCCTAAGTAATGCTGTCAGAGACTGGATATTGCAACACCTCACTTCACGCGTAAATATTGCTCTGATATCGGATTACCTCATCAAGCTCATGAAACTCCCTGTTACTTTCTTTGAGAACAAGATGATGGGCGATACTTTACAGCGGGCCAATGATCATGAGCGGATTAGAAGTTTCATCATGAACAACTCACTTAACTTGATTTTTTCAGGGCTGACGTTTCTCATTTTCGTTATCATCCTTTTGATTTATAGTACAACCATATTCTATATTTTTTTAGTTGGCAGTATACTTTATGTTCTATGGATACTTGGCTTTTTACAGATCCGTAAAAAATTAGATTGGGAATATTTTGAATTGACCGCAAAAAATCAAAGCTACTGGGTCGAAACAGTAGAAAGCATAATGGATATAAAGATCAATAATTATGAAAAACAGAAACGTTGGAAATGGGAAAACATACAAGCAAGATTGTATCAGGTGAATATGCGGGTATTGACTATCAACAATGCACAAAATCTTGGAGGGCAATTCATTGACAATTTAAAAAATCTTTTTATCACATTTTATTGTGCAAAAGCGGTTATCAACGGTGAAATTACTTTTGGCGTCATGATCTCTAAACAATTCATTATAGGAATGCTCAACGGTCCTGTCGTTCAATTCATTCAATTTATTATATCCTTTCAATTCGCTCAAATAAGTTTTTTGAGACTAAATGAAATACATCAGTTGCCTGACGAGGATGAAGATACCGGACAGAATACGTTTCTTTGACAATATTAAATATATTGTCAAAAAGTAGCTGCTTTTCAAAAGCTGATATTTTTTGACAATAATTAGTAAGAAAAATTGTGCGATAATTATCTGTGAGAAATTTATGCTCTGGCTAAATCCGGAAGTATCTCAACCTTAAGTAACCCAAGGTGCAGACCCCAGGTTACTAATATTAGTCAATAAAAGTCTTCGCCTTTTATTGGAAAATTTCACCAAGTCAGCCCTTCACATGATCCGCATTAAAATGCAGACCTATATTTTCTCTTCTTGCCATCGCCATTTTGATGATCAGATAAGAAACAGAAATCATGTTTCTAAGTTCACAAATTGCAACAGATACCTTCGACTGGCGATATAGTTCTTCATGCTCATCATGCAGCAATTCCAAACGATCGTAAGCGCGTTTCATACGGCGGTCTGTACGAACAATACCCACATAATTTGACATGATACTATTCAATTCGCGGGTCATTTCTGTCACCAAAACGTTTTCTTCCGGATGTGTCGTACCTGAATCATCCCACTCCGGAATATTATCCGGGATTACAGCCTTGTCAAAACTTTCCAGGGTACTTTCGTAAGCTCTGTGTCCAAATACGACCGCTTCTAACAAAGAATTTGAAGCCAGGCGATTTGCTCCGTGCAAACCAGTGCAAGCACATTCGCCTACTGCATACAGGAAATTAATATTCGTTTTTCCCCACTCACTCACCCGAATTCCGCCACACATATAATGCTGGGCCGGGACAACCGGGATCATTTGCGTTCTTACATCAACACCAGCATCGAGACAATACTGCGTTATATTTGGAAAATGTTCGAGGAATTTTTCATAGTCACAATGGCGTACATCCAGATACACGTGATCAACCCCGTTCTTCTTCATTTCCGAGTCTATGGCGCGGGCAACAATATCGCGCGGCGCAAGTGAAAGGCGATCGTCATAGAGTTCCATGAACGTACTTCCATCTGCACGTTTCAAGATACCTCCGAAACCGCGAACTGCCTCGGATATCAGGAAAGAAGGTTTTTTCCCCGGAAGGTAAAAACTTGTGGGATGAAACTGGATAAATTCCATATTATCACAAATCCCTTTGGCACGATAAGCCATCGCAATACCGTCGCCGGTAGCAATTGTTGGATTGGTCGTGCTTTGATAAATATTACCAATTCCGCCCGTCGCCAGCATCGTGGTCTTGGCAAGAAATTTCTCAACCTTACCTGAAACCCGGTTTAAAACATAGGCTCCAAAACATTTGATATCTTCCCGGTAACGATAAACAGTTTCACCCAAATGATGCTGAGTGATAAGTTCAACGGCATAATAATGCGTAAAAATCTCAATACTCTTGTGCCTTTTTACTTCTTCGAGCAGCGCACGCTCGATTTCTGCGCCGGTTATATCTTTGAAATGTAAAATCCGGTTATCGGAATGGCCGCCTTCCTTGGCAAGATCATAATTCCCTTCCGGCTCTTTATCAAAGCGTGTTCCGTAATCAATCAATTCCTGAATACGTTCGGGCGCCTCCTTTACGACTATTTCAACAATATCAGGTTTATTAATCCCGTCGCCTGCATCGATCGTATCATGAATATGTTTTTCAAACGAATCTGATTTATCCCAAACAACGGCGATGCCGCCTTGTGCATATTTCGTATTTGTTTCATCGGCCTGCACCTTTGTAATGACAGCAATGGAAACAGGTTCCCGGGTATTTTCAAAGTGCCGTGCAAGCTTGGCGGCATAACTAAGTCCGGCAATACCGGAACCGATGATCAGGAAATCGAACTGGGGCATAAGCTAATTGTAAACGTATCGCACTAATTTAGATGTACATATATAAGATTCTCTCAGGAAGATCACGCTTCCAAAGAGAATCTTATACCTCTTATAAGCCGGAAATCAGATTCCTTTACTTAGTTCAAGCATTCTGTTAACGGACTCAAACGCTTTCAGACGAATCTCCTCAGGTACAAATATCTCCGGCTGTTCATAATTTAAAGCGTTATAAACTTTTTCCAGTGTATTCATTTTCATATAAGGACATTCTGAACAGGCGCAGGTATTGTTATCAGAGCCAGGTGCGGGGATCAGTTTTTTATGCGGAACGGCCTGTTTCATTTTATGCAGAATACCAGCCTCCGTTGCAACAATAAATTTATCATGATCAGATTCCTGAACAAATTTCAATAGTCCGGTGGTAGAACTTACGAAGTCGGATTGCAGCAGAATGTCTTCTTTACATTCAGGATGGGCAATCAGCAGCGCATCCGGATTTTCCTTACGAAGCTCGGCGAGTTTTTCGCGGGAAATATCGATGTGAACAATACATGCACCATCCCACAAAACCATATCACGACCGGTTTTTTGAGATACATATCTTCCTAAATTTGCATCGGGCGCAAAAATAATTTTCTGGTCTTTTGGCAGACTGTTTACAATTTGTAAAGCATTGGACGAAGTACAGACAATATCCGTCAACGCCTTGATCTCGGCAGAACAGTTGATATAACTGATCACGATATGGTCAGGATATTGCGCTTTAAATTCGGCAAACTTATCGGCAGGTGCCGAGTCAGCAAGCGAACAACCCGCGTTAAGGTCGGGGATAACTACTTTTTTGTCCGGACTTAATATCTTAGCAGTTTCACCCATGAAGTGGACTCCGCAGAAAATGATCATATCTGCTTCAGTTGCAGCTGCCTGCTGTGATAGTCCTAAACTATCCCCGATATAATCTGCCAAATCCTGGATTTCCGCATCTACATAATAATGTGCCAGAATGACTGCATTTTTCTCCTTTTTCAATCGGTTAATTTCAGCAATCAAATCAATATCTTCTGCGATCGTCTCGGTAACAAAACCGTAACGCGCTACTTGCTCTTCAATGGTTGTCATTATGGTGAATAATTGGCTTTTTGTTGATTGATAAAAATCCAGTCCGAATTACGAGAATATACTTTTCAAAAACAAAGGTTGCAGCTTACCAGATATATCAGGAAAGGAATTCTGCTTGTCCGGATTAGAAACACTGTTTTGAAAATTCTGGTTTGGTGCAACTGAAAAATTTCTGATTATGGCGAAAATGACCCGGGCTTATGGATCAGCGCAGGACGAACCAATAAAAAACCGTCTCATAATTAAATACGAGACGGTCATTATATATTTTCAAAAAAATCAGCTGTTAAAAGCTATTAAAGTATCCATCGAAAGAACGCATATAAAGTACCAGACAGGAACATCGTCACCGGCAAAGTTAATATCCAGGCTATTACGATGTTCCGGATCGTTCCTGCCTGCAGATTTTTCACCCCTTTACTCGCCACCATCGAACCGGCTATACCAGATGAAAGCACGTGTGTTGTACTCACAGGAAGCCCAAGATAGGACGAAACACCAATGGTACTTGCGGCAACCAGCTCAGCAGATGCACCCTGCGCATAAGTCAAATGTTGTTTACCAATTTTCTCACCAATGGTTACAACAATTCTCTTCCAGCCAACCATGGTACCTAATCCCAGGGAAAGTGAGATCATCAAAATCACCCAGTCCGGCGCATAATCTGTAAACCTTCTGATTCCTTTTTCTCCTCCTGCCTGTCCTTTTAAAAATGCAGTATCAGCAGAGTTTAAATTTGCATCTCCATTTTCAAGAATGGTTTTAGTATTACGGCTGATCAAAAGCAATGATTTTCTTGCATTCATCCGCACTTCTTTCGGCAATTTATTATCGACAAGAGGTTTGTTTAACTGAACGGTCAGTAATGCAATTTCCGACTTTATTGTATGCCAATGCTCACGATCCGAACCTGAAAGTCCAATCGTATCAATACGGCTGATGGTTTGATCGATCCTGGCAAGCTCTGTTTTCATTTCGGTAGGATTGATACTGTTGTCCAGTGCAAAATGTGCAGGCACAATTCCAATCAGGATCAACATCACCAGCCCCACCCCTTTTTGACCGTCGTTGGATCCGTGAAAGAAACTTACGAGGGTACATGTCGTGATCAGAATGGCACGAATCCAGATCGGCGGCGGCGTATTTTTCTGCGGTTCGCTGAATACTACATCACGAAGTGGTTTCGAAAGTGCACGGCGAAGGATAAACATAATAATGATCGCAAGCGCAAAGCCGAAAATCGGCGAAGTAAGAAGTGACGTAAAAAGCTCCTGTGCTTTGGACCAGTTGACACCGGCGCCGTGGGTATTTTCCGGCATAAAAGTAAAAGCAAGACCAACACCCAGAATTGAACCGATGAGGGTATGTGAACTGGAACTGGGAAGCCCAAACCACCAGGTCCCAAGATTCCATATGATGGCGCTGAAAAGCAAGGAAAAGACCATCGCCACGCTGTGGTACACATTCTGGTCGATCAGTAGTTCAACAGGAAGCAGATTTACAATGCCCATCGCTACTGCAATTCCACCAAAGAATACGCCAAGAAAATTACAGAAACCCGACCACATGACAGCAATATTGGGTTTCAGGGAATTTGTATAAATAACGGTAGCGACAGCGTTTGCTGTATCGTGGAAACCATTTACAAATTCAAATGCACATGCCGCTAGAAGACTAAAAGCGAGAAGGAGAAAAATGTCGGTTTCAAGACCAAACATAAGTAGCGTATAAGTTTACTTTATAAAACTCACTTTAATGGTTGCTGCAGAAGTTCAAGTTTCGCAAACATGCCGGTTAGGTAAGAACAAGATTTCGGGGCAAAACTACTGATTCTTTATAGATGCAATGTTAAGAAATTGTTAAGTAAATTCATATCGGCATTAATAAAGTGCTTTTGATCAGCCAATGTATGCAGGGAAAATCCATTGGCTGACGAAATCAGAATTTATCAGGAAAAATTGTAATAATTAGTTCCCTTCCTTGTTGGCAAGCTGCCCACAGGCTGCGTCGATATCTTTCCCGCGGCTCCTGCGTACATGAACCGAAACATCTCTGTCCTCCAGAAATGCGGCAAATTTATCCAGACGGTCTGCACCTGTATTCGTAAAGTCAGCTTCGGCGATCGGATTGTATTCAATGATATTAACCCGTGCAGGAACGCGTTTGGTAAACTCCCAGAGCTCCTTTGCGTCCTGTAAAGTATCGTTAAAATTATTGAAAACAATGTATTCGAAAGTAATCCGGTTTCCTGTTTTCTTGTAAAAATAATTGAGCGCTTCTGCCAGATTATCAAGTGAATTCGATTCATTGATGGGCATAATGCGGTTACGTTTTTCATCATTTGCCGCATGCAGGGAAAGTGCAAGACGGAAACGGACTTCATCGTCACCCAGCTTTTTGATCATCTTGGCAATACCGGCAGTGGAAACTGTGATACGCTTCGGTGACATATTGAGACCTTCCGGTGAAGTAATATGTTCGATCGATTTTAGCACAGCTGCATAGTTCAGCAGCGGCTCGCCCATACCCATGTAAACGATATTGGTAAGCGGCGCTTTAAAACTCGCTTCTGCCTGACGCGCAATGGCCACAACCTGATCATAGATCTCGCCAGCGTCCAAATTTCTTTTACGTTCCATATAACCCGTCGCACAGAATTTACAAGTCAGCGAACACCCGACTTGGCTGCTTACACAGGCCGTCATGCGGTCGGCGGCGGGAATCAAAACACCTTCCACCAAATGTCCGTCAAACAATTTGAAAGCAGACTTCACTGTTCCGTCATTGCTTTGCTGCTGCTTGGCGACCGTCATGGAATTGATTACAAAATGCTCGTCTATCAGTTGCCTGGTAGCAAGAGAAAGATTTGTCATTTCGGCAAAAGATGATGCCGATTTTTTCCAGATCCATTCGTAAATCTGCTTGGCACGGAAAGCCTTCTCTCCATGTTCAGCCATCCAGTTTTTCAACTGATCAACACTTAATTTTCTTATATCCTGCTTTTCTTGCACTTCAACCATTATTTCTATAACTATTTGTCACCTCCAATGATCCGGTAACGCTATTTGCTGCAAAGTTACTGAATATCAATTACTAAAAGAATTATCCGGCCACAGATTGATCCGCAGCAAACAGATTTTTATTTATTATAATGACGGGTTAGGAGATGTTATTGATATGAAAAATTAAACACCATTTCCATAAAAATCATTCGCTCCTTCGTTTTGCCCGTTCTTTTTTACCATCCGTCATTTTTTCAGGCTCATCCTCACCCACTTCAGAATCATCACCGGTTGTTTTATCCTTTTTATCCTTGTCCAGATACTCGGATTTCCAGTCCCTGATCAATTCGCTCCCTTCGGGCATCAATGTCAATGCTTTTGTAATGACATTGGGCGCTACCGGGATAACCAGCGGATAAAGCCAGGTATCTGAAGTACGGTGCTCCGGAATTTTGACACCGATGGTATTGACAAGCCAGAAAAATACACTGATACCGAAAACCCAGGTAAATATTCCGACCATAGCGCCGGCAAAACTATCGAAGGTACCTAATATGGAATAGCGCAGCGAACGCCGGATGCGATAGCCAAACTGATTTAACAAAAAAATGGTAGGGAAAAATACGGCAGAGAAGCCTATATAAGGAAGTATTCTGCGTGCGGTACCGTCACTGAAATAAGGTGTGAGAACTTCCATTCCCAGACCAAGGAATTTAAAGCCGAGGATCATGGCTACCACAAGTCCTGCTATGCCGATGATCTCGATAAGCAGCCCCTTACGATAGCCATGTAACGCTCCCCAAAGTAATGGAATCAGGATAAGAATATCCAGTAACTTCATGCGAGCAAACTCTTTACTAATGTAGAAACCACGCGACCGTCGGCCTGACCGGCTAACTCTTTCGTCGCTGCTCCCATCACCTTACCCATATCAGCCGGCCCGGTAGCACCCACGCGGGTTATGATTTCCTTTAATTTGGCAGTAACTTCTTCTTCAGTTAATTGTTTCGGCAAAAACTGCTCGATGATCGCAAGCTCAGCTTCTTCTTTTTCCAGAAGATCAGGGCGATTCTGTGTTTTGTAAATATCAGCGGATTCTCTGCGCTGTTTTGCAGCTTTGGTAAGCAATTTCAGTTCATCATCGGACGTCAGCTCCCCTGTTGCTCCGCCTTTGGTTTCTTCAAGCAAGATCAATGATTTGATCGCACGCAAGGCGCGCAAAGTATCCTGATCTTTTGCTCTCATAGCATCTTTGATACCTGATTCAACCTGAGTTTTTAGTGACATTATGTATAATTAAAATAAATGAATGAGTATATTTAGAATGTTCAAATGCTAAATTTGCCATTAAGGGGACAAAGTTACATGAATCGTAATAAATAGACTAAAGACAAGGATGTATTAGTCTGAAATTATATTAATCTATCATTTTCACTCAAAATTTCAACATGACTCGTCTCAGCGTCAACATTAACAAAATAGCTACACTTAGGAATTCCCGCGGGGGCGATAACCCAAATGTTCTTAAGGTGGCTCTGGACTGTGAGCGGTTTGGCGCACAAGGCATTACTGTGCACCCCCGCCCGGATGAGCGGCATATCCGTTATCAGGATGTATACGATTTAAAGGCAGTTGTAACCACGGAATTTAATATTGAAGGAAATCCGTCCGAGCGCAAATTCATTGATCTTGTCCTGGCCACCAAGCCTGACCAGGTGACACTCGTACCGGATGCTTTGGGTGCCATCACTTCCAATGCAGGTTGGGATACGATCACAAACCGTGATCTTTTAAAAGAGCTTATTCAAGAATTTAAAAAAGAAAACATCCGCGTTTCTGTGTTTGTGGATCCTGACCCCGAAATGGTTGTAGGTGCAAAGATCTGCGGGGCTGACAGGGTTGAACTGTATACAGAACCCTACGCCGCCCAGTATTTTGAGAACCGGCAAAAAGCAGTCATACCATTTGTGCTGGCCGCAGAGAAGGCCAGGGAAGTCGGTCTGGGCTTAAATGCCGGCCACGACCTCAGTCTTGATAACCTGCGGTTCCTGAAACAATCAATTCCCTGGATGGATGAAGTTTCGATAGGCCACGCCTTAATTTCCGACGCCCTGTATCTGGGTCTTGAAAATACAGTTCAGATGTATCTGCGTGAACTGGAGTTATAATTTTTATCGTGTCAGGTGAAGACTCAGGCTGGTAAACCGGAAGCCGGTTATCAGACTGAGTCTTATTATAAGGCTGCTCCTAAAAATTACTTACCACCAAAAGTTTCCGCAATTTTCATCGCCACGCCCATATCTCCGTCAATCTTAAGCTTGCCCATCATGTAAGCCATCATGGCGTTGAGCTCTCCATCCATAAGCTTCAGAGCATTTTTTGTAGAAATTTCAAAAGTACAATCAGCATCCAGGTCTTCGTTGGATACAATATTGGGCACAACCTTGCTATTTATAAAAACATTACCTTCGTCAGTTTTGAATTTAACTGTTGCGTCAAGGCCACTATCGGTCCCCAGCATGCTGGCAACGCGTTCAGTCAGAATTTGTAGGCTCATAGTATATCAGGATCCTGTTTAATCTAAAATTACAAATATGAATTAAAATTGTAAAAGTATGTTCACTTAGAAGAATATTCAAATGCTTTTGGTGTTTTCATTGAAATCGACAAATTTTACAGCCTGTTTTTGACAGCTGTCATTACGTATCCTTTACTTTTGCTAATGAATCCTTCATCCCCACGTCCCACAGTGCTTACTGTGCTTTGCATGCTTACCTTTTTAAGTTCGATTTCTGGTTTATGGACACAATCTGAACGTCTATGGAATCCAGGAGTTGTGGCTGATCAAACCAGGGAAATTTTTCAGGGTGCCCGGGAAAAACTGGATGAGCAGCCTTCTCAGGCCGATACCAAAACAGTAGATCGTTTATTAGAATCCGTAATAAACCGCACTACGGCTGATACCATTAAAAGAAGCGCCATCATTATGCTTATTTTTGAATCTCTAACTTTATATGCTGCATACCTGATGTGGAATTTGAGAAAGCTCGGATTTTACCTGTATCTGGGCGGAATCACCGTGGCCTTTTTTGGATCTATGCTGGTTATAGGTGGCTGGCTTGGAGTCGTTACCGGATTTGCCGGGGTATTTTTCAGCTCCATTATGTGTATTATTTATGCCTTCAATTTAAAGTATTTAGAATAAAATAGTGCTCTTGCAACAAAAATTTCATTGATTCGTTTGCGAATATCAATTACCAATTATAAATCCCTCTTGCATTCCACGCAGAAAAGATTTTATTTTGCGGGTCTAATTCAAAAATAGAAATGGCTTTAATTAACAAAATCAGAGAGAAATCCGGAATTGCTGTCACAGTAATCGCAATCAGTTTGATCTTATTTATGGTGGGTGGTGACCTTTTAGGCCCTAACTCTATTTTAGGAGGAAACAACAACCAAACGGTTGGAGAAATTGCTGGTAAAGAAATCAATATTAAAGACTTTCAGAGCAGAGTCGACGGATTTCGCCAGAACTATGAGGCACAGTCTGGCCGCAGTCTGAATGAAAATGAACTGGCTTCCTTGCGCGACCAGGCTTGGAATCAATTCATTGTTGACATAGCCTACAAAAAACAGTTTGACAAGCTTGGCCTTTCGGTTACAGACGAAGAATTGGTCGATATGGTTCAGGGAAATCACATCAGCCCTTCTATTCTTCAGGCGTTCTCAGATCCGACGTCAGGTCGTTTTGATAAGTCAGCGGTTATTAACTATCTGAAAAACTTAAAGACACTTCCTGTTGAACAGCAAAAATCATGGACAAATTTTGAAACCAGTCTTCGTGAAGAACGCATTCGCAGCAAATACGAGAACCTTCTGAAATTGTCTACATACATCCCTAAGGCACAAGCTGAGAAGGAATATGTTGCTCAAAACACAAAAGCTACCACACGGTATTTATACGTTCCTTATTTCTCCATCGTAGACACGACGGTAAAAGTTACGGACGCACAACTGGAAAGTTATCTGAGCGCTCACCGCTCGGAATATAAAGGAACGGATACGCGTTCAATTGAATATGTAAGCTTTGCGGTTCAGCCTGCAAAGGATGACAGTACCGCACTTTATAATGAAATTAAAGAGTTGGCACGTGGACTTGCTACCGCACAAAGCGATTCGGCGTATGCAAAAATGAACTCTGATATTCCATTGCCTATGAACATGTCATTGGCAAACATGTCAGATCAGTTAAAGGAAGCTGTTAAGTCGTTTGTTCCAGGTGGTGTTTACGGACCTTACCGCGAAGGCAACACTTATTTCATTTATAAGTATGACGGAACCCGTACCGATACCGTTTCATCAGCGAAAGCGAGTCATATACTTATCAGAGCAGAAAATCAATCGGATTCGGCAAAAGCTTCCGCACGTGTTCGTGCTGAGGGTATCCTGGCTCAGATCCGTGCAGGTGCCAACTTTGAAGCCCTTGCAGCAACGTCAAGCGCAGATCCGGGTTCAGCACAGCGTGGCGGTGATCTTGGCTATTTCCAAAACAATGGAGCAATGGTTAAGCCTTTTGAAGAAGCTGTTTTCTCAGCTACGGCGCCTGGCCTGATCCCAAGGCTGATCGAAAGCCAGTTTGGTTTCCACATTATTAAAGTTACTGCGACTAAAAACAATACGCTATACCGTATTGCGGCAATTGGTAAAACCATCGCTCCAAGCCAGGCCACTCGTGATGAAGCCTATCGGAAAGCCGATGAATTCGCTAATTCGGTGAAGACCAAAGAACAGTTCAACGAAGCCGTTAAAAAGAATAAAGGACTGGTTGTTGCTACTGCAAACCGGATTCCTGAAAGCGCTACAAACATTAATGCCATTCAGAACGGACGTGAAATTGTGCGCTGGGCATTCAAAGAAGATACCAAGATCAACAATGTTTCTCAGGTTTTTGAAACAGAGGAACAGTATATCGTTGCTGTCCTTACCGGTAAGTCAGATCAGGACAACGTTAAAGTTGACGATTTCCGTGATGAGCTTACTACGAAGGTTCGTAACGAACTGAAAGCAGAGCAAATTACCGCTAAGCTGAAAGGTGCAACAGGTGACCTTGAAACGATCGCCAAAAAATACGGTGCAGGTGCTTTGATTGAAACTGCCAATGACATATCCCTGGCGACTGGCTTCCTAACCAGCGCGGGTTTTGACCCGATCGCCCTTGGTAAAGTATTTGGTTTGAAACCGGGCCAGAAAACGGGTGTGTTCACTGGTGAAAACGGTGTATTCATTATGGAACTGATCAACAAAACAGACGCGCCTAAAATTGCAGATTTCTCACAGAACAAGACGCAGCTTACACAGTCGCTGGAAAGCCGTTCTTCATATCTGGTGAATGAAGCGATCCGTGAAAATGCTAAAATCGTAGACCGCCGCGCTAAATTCTTCTAAAAGAAAAAGCCGTCTCAAATACATGAAAAGGGTTGCGAAAATATTTCGCAGCCCTTTTTTCATTATGCTTTCAACTTTTTCAAAAAAAAGTCATAGTATTGCAGTAAAAATTGTCAATAGTACACTTAATAATAAAAGCGTCTGTAAAAAGTATGAAGCAGAGTTTGACAGCTTTCATTTATGTTGTCTGCAACCCTATTTACCTGGACCTTAACATTTAAAAAAACCATTAAAAAAAAGCGCAATGAGCATACTACTTGGAGAACAGGAGTATTTTAAAGGAATCGGGAAAATCGCATATGAAGGACCTGAATCGACCAACCCGCTAGCATACCGCTGGTATGATGAAAATCGTATCATTGCAGGCAAAAGCATGAAGGAACATCTTCGTTTTGCTGTTGCTTACTGGCATACGTTCTGTGGAAATGGCGGGGATCCTTTTGGAGGCCAGACATTATTTTACCCATGGGATAAAAAAGCAGATGCTGTTGACCGCGCCAAAGACAAAGCCGATGCCGCATTTGAGCTAATTACAAAGCTCGGATTGCCTTATTATTGTTTTCACGATGTTGACGTTGTAGACTACACCGATGACGTACGCAGCAACGAAAAACGCCTTCAGACTTTAACACAGTATTTAGCACAGAAACAGAAAGATTCCGGTGTAAAACTGCTCTGGGGAACTGCCAACTTATTCAGCCACCACCGCTACATGAACGGTGCTTCAACCAACCCTGATTTTGATGTTGTTTCTCACGCAGCAGCACAGATAAAAATTGCTTTGGATGCAACCATCGCTTTGGGCGGAGAAAACTACGTATTCTGGGGAGGTCGTGAAGGTTATATGACATTGCTGAATACAGACATGAAACGTGAACAAGAGCATTTTGCTCAGATTCTTAAAATGTCTGTGGCTTATGCGCGTTCAAACGGATTCAAAGGCAAATTCTTCATCGAACCAAAACCTTGCGAGCCTACTAAACACCAGTATGATTACGATGCTGCCACTGTAATCGGTTTCCTTCGTCAGCATGATCTGCTTGCAGATTTCTCACTGAACCTTGAAGTCAACCATGCTACATTGGCAGGACATACCTTCGAACATGAATTACAGGTTGCCGCGGATGCGGGGCTATTGGGTTCGATCGATGCCAACCGTGGAGATTACCAGAACGGATGGGATACTGATCAGTTCCCGAACGACATCGCTGAGTGGACAAAAGCCTTGCTAGTTATCTTAAAGGCAGGTGGATTGCAGGGCGGAGGTATCAATTTTGATGCTAAACGTCGCCGCAACTCAACGGATGTCGCTGACGTTTTCCATGCGCATATCGGAGGTATCGACGTAGTGGCAAGAGCACTGGTCATTGCTGACAATATCATTCAAAACGGCGAATACGATAAAATCCGTACAGATCGTTACGCGAGTTTCGATTCAGGAAAAGGTGCTGAATTCGAAACCGGCAAATTAGCGCTTACAGATCTGTTCGAACTGGCCGCTGGCAAAGGCGAACCGGCAACAATTTCCGGAAGACAGGAATATCTTGAAAATCTGATCAACCGTTTTATTTAAACGTTTGAAAGCTGATAAGCTTAATAACAAAACAGCCATTGATTAAAATCAATGGCTGTTTTGTTATTATCAACCTTGGTTAATAACCTGGATTCTGTTTCAGATTAGTATTATTTCTAACTTCAATAGTTGGCAGCGGGAACAGAAGTTCCCTTTGCGTAATGACAGGACCATAAGAAAATTTGTGCCCAACATAGTCATCAAATTTCTTCGTAGTTACGTTAAATGCTTTGCGCAAACGGACCATATCAAACCAGGTAATATTTTCAAAACATAGCTCATACCATCTTTCTTTCCAGACAGCCTCACGGAACTGATCTTTTGATAAGCCTGCAAGATTTGGTAGCTGTGCCCTGGTTCTGGTTGCATTAGCCGCGTCAAAAGCCTTGGCAGTCGGTCCGCTTACTTCGTTGGAAGCTTCAGCATAAATCAGCAAAACATCTGCATACCGGATCACGGGCCAGTTCAAATCACTGTTCGCGGTACTAGTCTGCGCCACGGTATCAAAATGCTTATAGATAAAATACCCGCCTAAATCAACTTCCTGATTCCGGTTGGATTCATTTGTAAATTTGGTGAAGAAGAATTGTTTTTCTTTTGCGCGAAGATCAGCCGGATCGTATGATTTTACAAAATCTGCGGTCGAATAGATTCCACCGGTTTCATCAGAATACTGAGAAATATTTTTGTTATACGGGATAATTGATACCTGCCAGCCAGACGGAAGAATTTGCGTTCTGAACTGGATCATAAAAATATTTTCATCCACATTTTTCTTTGCAGGATTGTGCAGATCATCATAACTGGTAAACAATTTAAACTGCTTGGAGTCGATCACTTCTTCTGCTTTTTTTGCAGCCAACGTGTAATACTCCGCACCTTTTTGAAGCGGAAAACCAGCCATGGTAAGATAAACTTTTGCCAGCAAGGACTTTGCCGCGCCCATACTCACCTTCCCGGTAGCATCTGTCCAGGGCAGACCCGCAGCTTCTGCCAGTTTCAGGTCTTCGACGATCAGTTTATAAATCTCCTCGACTGGAGCGGCAGATGGCCTCAACTGCTCTGATTGCAACGTTGTGGGTTCGGTAATCAACGGGATATCTCCAAACATCTGAACGAGGTTGAAATAATAAAAAGCACGTAAAAAATATGCTTCTCCCATCAGCTTTTTAGCTTCAACGGCATCCATCGAAATGGTTGGAATTTTAGAAATCGATAAGTTCGCATTTCCGATCCCTTTGTAATAAAACTCCCAATAACTTTGTCCATAACCGTTATCGGAAGTATTCTTGAGGTCTTTAATAAAGTAGCTGTTGACCGCCTGTCCAAGATCGGTATTTGCCAAACCGGTAGCAAACTCTGTCATCATCCAGGCACCGCCACCAAAACCGCTATTCAACGGCACACGCATGTTGGCATAGATCGCATTAACAGAACTTCGTGCATGCTCGGGTTTTGTGAAATAATTTTCAACGGTAAAATTGCTGGGATCTGATTCATTAAGAAAGTCTGAGCAACTTGTCAACCATAGTGTTCCGGCTATTACCGCCAGCATTTTATATTTTTTTATTATTCCAGTCATTGTTTCTTTCGGTAAAAGAGTTCGCAATAAATTATAACCCAATGTTCAGACCCAACATGAAAACCCGTGGTTTAGGATAATCATACAGCCCAAGGCCCTGATCGAATGGGGAACCGGAATTGGAAACTTCCGGATCATATCCATGATATTTCGTTGCCACAAAGAAATTTTGTACAGACCCATAGACACGCAGACGATCGAGTTTAAGCTTGGAAGCGACCGTTGAAGGAAATGTATAAGCGAGAAGCAAGTTACGTCCGCGAATAAATGACGCGTCGGTTACTTTATGGCTATCGTTGTTGGTCGTATAATATGCGCTGATCGGACGAATCTGAGCAATTGGCGTATTCTGATTTGTTTCCGTCCATGCATTCAAAACCGTTTTATAACTGTTCGCGATACCTTGTCTGTCCTCAGCGGAATGGATACTTCTATCCAATACATCGTTTCCGTACATATATTGAAGATCCACCGTTAACGACCATCCTTTATACTGGAATGTATTCAGAAACGTACCGAAACCATCCGGAATACCCTGTCCGATAATTGTTCTGTCATTATCGTTAATTGTACCGTCATTGTTCAGATCCAGATATTTTACGTCACCCGGCAGCATATTATATTTTTTCGCCTGTTCAGCTTCATTACTTCCCCAGGTGCCCAAATGTTGACGTCCAAAGAACGAACCTACCGGAGCACCGACACGAATAACACCATTACCTGAATAAATATCGCTTCCACCCGAAAGAGCAAGAACTTCGTTCTTGTTTACCGAAATATTAAAGGTAGTATTCCAAGAAAAGTCACCGATTTTTAAGTTTGTAGAGTTAATTGCAAATTCAAAACCTTTATTTTGCATACTTCCGATGTTGGAATAAATACTGCGGTAACCACTGGAAAGCGGAAGCGGTGCATCCAGCAACATGTCGTTTACTTTTCTCCGGTACAGATCAAGCTCAAAGCTTACCCGGTTAGAAAATAATCCTAATTCAATTCCGAAGTCGACCTGTTGTGTTTTCTCCCATTGCAGATTTGGGTTTGCCATCCGGCTGATACCCGTTCCAATGTTCCGCGCTCCGTTAAAGATTACACTGTAATCAACTTGCCCGGAAATATTATTTGACATTCCGGCTAATGCGCGGTATGCGGGAATTTCTGAATTACCAGTCGCACCATAACTCGCCCGGATTTTCAGGTTTGAAATCGCTGGAATATCTTGCATAAACTGTTCTTCCGTTACGCGCCAGGCAACGGCTGCCGAAGGAAAAAACGCGAAGCGATTTGCCTCACCAAATTTTGAAGATCCATCCAGACGACCGGTAAAAGTTACGAGATACTTATTCATTAATCCATAATTCAGGCGGGCGAAATAAGAGTTTAAGCCATACGCAGTTCCAAGGGAAGAAGGAGCCTGCGGACTTGCACCGCCGCCAAGGTTGTTGAACTGAAAGTAGGTATCATCAAAACCTTGGGTAGAGGCTACGTTTTCGAAACGATCTACGTGCTGCCATGACAAACCAGCCATCGCATTCAAGGAATGTATTGTTTTAAATTCTCTGTGATAAGTAAGATAATTCTCAAACTGCCAGGAATTATATCGGTTGTTGATGACCGACGCATCGCCATTGTTCGAAATATATTGCAAGCCTTTTGCAGCAAAATAATCCCTTCTCTGATTAATTACATTTGTTCCGATTGTAGATTTCAATTCAAGACCTTCCGCCAAACGGATCGTCGCATACATGTTTCCCAACATGGTTTGCGTTCTCAGGTAAAACAATCTCTCTGCTGCTACACGTAGCGGACTGTCGCCGCCCTCCATACCTGGATAATCGCGGTTACTCGCCCAGTTTCCATTCGCATAACGTACGGGAATAATTGGTAAAGCTTCCAAAACCTGGCGCATCACCGTGATACCACCACCGTCCAACTGGTCAATTTGCTTTTCATTTTGATCCGTATAGCCAAGCGAACCGCCTACTTTCAACCAGCTTTTAATTTGCGTATCAAACACAAAACGGCCCGAATATCTTTTTTGCCAGGAATCTTTGATAATACCGTTTTCATTGCGATAGTTGACGAAGGCACCATAACTTCCTTTTTCATTACCTCCGGTAAATCCTAACTGATGATTCTGGGTGAATGCTTTTTGAAAAGTTTCTTTTTGCCAATCCGTATCATACAATGGATTGCCCTGTGCATCAAACAAGTTGGGATTCGTTCTTTTGGTTTTTGGATTTACATATTTTGTACCGGTTGCCCAGCCCACAGGGTCATATTTAGCGGCGTTTGCATAAGCCAGATCTTCGACTGCAAGAAATTCTTTGGAATTCAGAACGGCCAGCTTTTTTGGAGCAATCCCAATACTAAAATCAGAATCGTAGGTTACCCTTCCACCGTCGGAAGTTCCGCGCTTCGTCGTAACCAGGATAACGCCATTGGCGCCGCGAGCACCGTAAATGGCTGTGGACGAAGCATCTTTCAAAACTTCAATGGAAGCAATATCATTCGGGTTAATATAATCAATTGGAGTACTGCCATTTTGAAGATCTACCGAGTTTAAAATAACCCCGTCTATAACATAAAGCGGATTATTGGAAACACTGATCGAACTTGCTCCACGGATACGGATATTCGCCCTTCCGCCCGGTCTTCCGGAATTGGAAGAAACATTGACACCGGTGATCCTGCCCGATAATCCCTGGTTAAGAGAAGCGGCAGGTCTTTCCTGCAAAACATCGGCCTTAACGGTACCTACCGCCCCTGTCAAATCTGATTTTCTTACAGAACCATATCCTACTACGACTACTTCTTCCAATGCATTCTCATCCGGCAAAAGCTTCACAGCAAGCTTTGACTGCCCACCGACGGTAAGTTCCTGCGTTTTGTATCCTACAAAACTAAAAACCAGCACAGCGTTATCATCGGGAATGTCTATCTGAAACTCGCCTTCACCATTCGTAGAAGTACCCCGCTGGGTACCCTTCACAACCACGCTTACACCTGGCAAACCGGAACCGGATTCATCCGTCACCTTCCCTCCTATCTGCTTATCGATAGCAACCATGTGCATAGCTGACACATTGGTGCTTACCGTCGTGCTGTTATCCGGTAATTTACCGGCCTCAGCTTTTTCATTTGGAAAGACCAGGCTTGTTTTGACGGGCTCCTTTCCTTCGATGATGACGTAAGTATTTTTGCGCGTTTTCTTATATTTCAGTCCATTTTGATTCAGTATCGTATCCAGGTTTTTCTCTAAGGGTTTGTTCAAATCGATTGATCCTGAAACAATGTTTAATGGCCCGATGATACGATCCTCAAATACAATTTCGACCCCATAATGCCGCTGAAGATCAAGCAGTGCGTTTTTCAGCTTCATCTCCTGCCTCATGGCATGAGGCTGGTACTCAAACTTAGAAACAAATGCGATGGTTTGGGATTGGGCATTCTGTGAAAATTGTGTTGCCACAGCAAGTCCAATTCCCACCCAGTGCTTAGGTGATAATGTTAATTGCATAGATAAAAAGTAGTTTAGAAATAGTTAGTTATCGCTTATCAAAATGGAATCACCTTTGTTGACAATATTCAGATCCAAAACCTCAGAAACTGTTTTAAGAAGCTCATCTGCATTTTCCGTTTTAAAGTTTCCGGTAATCGTCCGTCTGGCAATATTTTCGCCGGAAATCCTGATCTTTTTACCAAAGTTTTCTTCGACTAAATGCCCAATTTCAGATAGCGAAGTAGTATTAAAGATAAAACGCTGCTCTTTCCATGCGCTCAGACTCTTTGTGTCAACATTGTTTACCAGCCGGACCGCCCCTGTTTCCTGAAGAGTAGCCATATCGCCCGGTTTCATCAGAAGGTGCTTCTGGTTGCTTCCCTGTGCATAGTCAAGGCGTATCTTACCATGACTAAGCGCGACTTTTGTTCCCCTAGGCCTTGCAAAAACAGAAAACTGTGTCCCTAAAACTTCTACCTGAAAAGTTTCTGAGGTTTTGACAACAAACCGTTTGTGATCGATGGTATGGCTCACCGAAAACTCTGCTTCCCCATCCAGATGTACCGTGCGCACATCTCCAAAAAAACCAAAACGAGGTATTTTCAGTCTCGAATTTGAGTTCAATGCGACCCGGCTTCCGTCTTCCAGATAAATTCTGGTTGTTTGTCCATAAGCTGTTTCAAATGTTTTATAGCGGATTACATCCCGTGAAAACCAGCAGCAGCAAACCAGCAAAAGAACAGAGGCTGCGATAAACCAGTATTTCACGGGGTAAAACAGATTTATAGAACGGCATACCGGAACTTCCTGCCCGGACTCCTGCTCATCAGTCAGAGTCTCGTTGTTTATGCGGCTCAAAAGCCTGATCATCGCCTGGTCATGATCCGGAACAAATTGCGGAGCGCGCGTCTCCCATTCAAAAAGCCACTGATGAAAAGTATCAGCATTCTCTTCCTTTTGTATCCAGTCTTCAACAAGCTGCCTTTCCAAAGGGTTTGCCCTGCCGGACAAATACTCGAAAAGGATATTTTTCAGTATCGGTGCTTCCATGTTCTTATCGATTGCAACTAAATAAAGATGGGTGTTACGTCAGACCTCGTAAACATTCATAACCAGCAGGAAACACGGTGCCATCCACTCGCCGTTCAGCGCGGTCCGGAGATGTTTGAGTGCCTTGGAAATATGAACTTCTACCGTCTTAGGGGAAATATTAAGTTCGTCTGCTATCTCGTGATATTTTTTACTTTCAAAACGGCTCATCAGAAAAACCTTTCTGCATTGCGTGGGAAGCTCTCCGATCACTTCATTGACCTTTAAAAAAAGATGGTTATAGTGAATTTCGGCGTCCGGTAACTGCTGATGCAGGGATATTGCGTTTTCAGTATTGGTCTCAATGGCATCATTCTTTCCAAACTCTCTGCGCAGGTATGTAAAACATTCGTTACGTACCGCCCGGAACAGGTAACTTGTATAGGAAGAATTAATATTCTGATAAGATTTGGTCCGGTAAAACTGAAAGAACACCTCACTTACAAGATCCTCGGCAATCTGTTTGGAGTATACGAAGCGGACTGCATGACTGCATAATGGATTATAAAACCTTCTGAATAATAATTCAAGTCCCTTCGAAGGGTTCTCATCAAAGGTTGTTTTCAGAAACAGAGCAGAATCAACCTCCTGGGAGCGAGGTTTGTCTTCCTGTGAAGGTGGCAGAAAGGGACTTCCTGTCCTGGCTTCTTCATGTAACAAAGGATCGCGCATTGAGTCTTTTCGTTATGTAATAATTAGAAGACTTTATTGTACTCTTATTCCCTTAGTCCGATGATAAAATAATTGGAAAAATTTATATTAAAGCAGGAGGAATTCGTTTAAATGTAAGAACAAAGATTCTGTTAACCGTGACTTTTCGATTTCTTAAAGTCTAATTCTAAATTTTAACCAGAACGTTCGATATGAATCTAAAAAATAAAGTCGGCCTATTGATCGCAGGAGCAGTATTTATGCTTGCAGGATTAAATCTGATCATTGATTCCGCTTCAACGAAGAATGCCGGCGCACTGATGGCGCTTGCCGGTGTTTCAACAGACATTTTTGTCTTACTTCTTTTTATCAAACAAGGGAAATGGTTATCCAAAATCTAAAAATAACAACATACAAAAAAGAAGTGCTGCGTTTTTCGGGAAACGCAGCACTTCTTTTTTAAAAATCGTGGCACCAGCTGTTCGTTGGTGGGGAATGCTAAAACCTGGCACAAAAAAAGGAATCAGGTTTAAAACCTGACTCCCGTTTTCATCAGAATTCAGATGATTATAAGTTTTTAGCTTTCATTTGTTTCACTGCATAATCAACTGAACGAGCTGAGAACGCCATATAAGTCAATGACGGATTTTGCGTTGAAGTTGAAGTCATAGAAGCACCGTCAGTAACAAAAACATTCTTGGCTGCGTGCATTTGATTCCATTTATTGAGAACCGAAGTTTTCGGATCTTTACCCATTCTGGCGCCACCCATTTCGTGAATATCATTCCCCGGATTACGGTGTCCGTCGTTAGCACGGATATTTTTGAATCCGGCATTGGTAAACATTTCCGTCACCTGCTCGATGTAATCCTTGATCATCTTCTCATCATTATCATCGTAACCGATGTTGATTTTCAGCAACGGCATACCATATGCATCTTTCAATTCCTTATCCAGGGCAACATAACTACTCTCTTTTGGGATTGTCTCTCCCATCATATGTGAACCTACACTCCAGTTGCCGTATTTCGTATCGATCAGACTTGCTTTCAGGGATTCTCCGATATCGCTGCGATCTGAATATGTCATACGGTTGGCTCCAAAACCTGCGGCGTAACCTCGTAAAAAGTCTGTTTCCTGTTTGTAAACATTTCTGAAACGAGGAATATATCCGCTGTTCGGGCGTTTCCCATCTGTTGTAGAGTCCAAAAACCCTTCATACTCCCCTGAAATTGATGCACGGTAGTTATGGAAAGCTACGTATTTACCAAGCACGCCACTGTCATTTCCAAGGCCATTCGGGAAGCGCGACGAGATCGAATTCATTAAAATAAGATTTGTATTCAGCGCCGCCGCATTCACGAAAATAATGCTGGCATAAAACTCCATCATTTCTTTTGTATTGGCATCAATCACGCGGACACCTGTAACTTTCTGTTTTTTGTCATCATAAATAACAGAGTGAACGACAGAATGAGGACGAAGCGTCATATTACCGGTTTTCATCGCCCATGGAATCGTCGACGCGTTACTGCTGAAATAGCCTCCAAAAGGACATCCTCTTTCACAGATCGCACGATGCTGGCATTGCGCGCGTCCCTGATCAAGGTGGATTTGTTTTGGATCGGTGAGGTGAGCTGCACGGCCGATGATGATATGGCGGTCTTTGTATTGTTTGGCAACCTGTTCTTTAAAGTACTTTTCCACACAGTTCAGCTCGTGCGGCTTTAAAAACTCACCGTCAGGCAGTGTGTCAATGCCGTCTTTGTTTCCGGTTATGCCCGCAAACTTTTCTACATGACTATACCAGGGTGCTATATCATTGTAGCCAATCGGCCATTCCACAGCAAATTTATCACGTGCCGGTCCATCGAAATCGAACTGGCTCCAGCGCTGGGTCTGACGTGCCCAAAGCAGTGACTTTCCTCCAACCTGATAGCCGCGAAGCCAGTCAAAAGGCTTCTCCTGAATATAAGGATGCTCGTTATCCTTCACAAAAAAATGCTGTGAAGATTCCTTAAAATTGTAACATCTGCTGGCAATAGGATTTGCATCCGTAACTTCCTTAGGCAATCTTTCTCTGTGGTCGAATTCCCATGGCTGCATATTTGTGGTCGGGTAATCCTTGATATGCTGCACATCCCGCCCACGTTCCAAAACCAAAGTTTTCAATCCTCTCTCCGTCAGCTCCTTTGCCGACCATCCTCCGCTTATTCCTGAGCCAATAACGATGGCATCGTAGGTACGGGCTTTCTCACTATCAATATTAAAATTCGCCATTTGGGTATTTTCTATTTCTAATTCTTCTTTTCAAGCCGAAGTCTGAGCTATTAATTATCGGTACTCATTCCTTTTTTTACAGGAACGCAGCCATGATACCTGGCTGGAATAAATTCGAAATGCGTCAGATTGGTCATGACATATTCTGATGACATATAACCCTGAATCGTCAGATTTTTGACCATTCCGAAAAAACCCTTCTGATCCGGGTCGCTGCTTTTTTCCAAACCTTTCAAAATCTGGAGCTGTTGGTCTTTGCCCGCTTCCGTAAAAGGTTTAGAGAAGGCTTTGGTGCTTTGCGCATCAACCGCATCAATTCCTTTTGAAAAAATATCCTGTGTTTTCTTATCGTAACAGTCTGTTACCATTCTTTGCACAAAAGTGGCAACCCCAAGTTCACCCGCTCCCGGCGTATCCGTTTTAGGAATGATTGCTTCCACAATTGCTTTCAATACTTCTGCCTGCCCCACGGTGGTATACTGAACTTTTCCCAGTGAAGCATCGCTCCATCCTGAGGCCCAAGTTGGCAAACTAACCATCGCTCCCATGGCCGCAGCCATGTTTTTAAGCGCTACCCTTCTTTCCATTTTATTATTTTTCAACGATTAATATTATTCTATAAGCTTTTCCCAGTCTGCCTTCTACTCTTCCAGAAAATCAAGATCTCTACCATGGGTTTCCGGAATCGTCAGGATTGAGTAAAAACCGATCACAAAACATATGACGCCAACCAAAGCGCCCGAGTCGATAACGGAAAATGAGTTTTTGAATCCTGCAAAGAGCAAGGTCATCAGGATCACCATTCCACGCACCATATTCGGAACCGTTGTTGCCGCCGTTGCGCGCAGGTTTGTACCAAACTGCTCCGCTCCGATCGTGACGAACATGGCCCAATATCCTATTCCAAATCCGAGCAACGTAGCCACAGTATATAATGCTGAAGCTGTTTTAATCCCAGTATACAAGTACACACCGCTGCATACTAACGTAAAAGCCATCATCATAAATACAGCTTTCTTGCGGGATTCCAGCCAGTGGCTTAAAAACCCGCTCAAAAAATCGCCCGCAGAAAGCCCTACATAACACCACATAATTGACAGTCCCGGCCTGATAGGCTCATCAACACCAAGCGCTTTTCCAAACTCATTGCTAAACGTTGCCAGAATACCGATGACAAACCATGTTGGCAGCCCGATACCGATACATTTCAGATACCTGAAAAACCTGTCCCTATTTGTAAACAACGCAAAAAAGTCACCTTTCGTTACATGTTTTTGATTTTTAACATCTTCAAAAATTCCGGATTCAAAAACACCGATCCGGAGCAAAAGAAGGGATATGCCCAATCCTCCGCCGATGAAATATGCATTTCTCCAGTCGAAAAATTCTACAGTAAAATAGCCAACAATCGCACCTAACAAACCGATTCCGGCAACCAGCGATGTTCCTATCGCGCGCAGGTGTTTTGGTAAGATTTCGGAAACCAGGGTAATTCCTGCTCCGAGCTCGCCGGCAAGACCGACGCCTGCAATAAATCTCAAAACTTTATAAGTGGTTGGATCCTGCACAAAACCGCAGGCAATATTGGCAAGCGAGTAAGTAATAATAGATCCAAAAAGGACTGACAACCTTCCTTTCTTATCCCCTAAAATCCCCCATAAAATTCCGCCGAGTAACAGTCCGGCCATTTGCCAGTTCAAAATGCTTGCACCAGTTGAAGAGATCTCAGCTTCTGAAAGCCCTAAGGAAGCAAGACTTGGCAAACGAACAATCCCGAAAAGAAGCAAATCATAGATGTCGACAAAGTATCCGAGTGCTGCGACGATGACTGGTGCGCTGAAAAGATGTGAAAAATTTGAGCGCGGTGTAACCAGGGTATCCATTCTGTTATTTAAAGATTTTCAGGATTATATGCAATATTATATAAAATAGCCGGACTATTATCCGGCTATACGAGGTAAATTTGATACAAAGTAAACTTAGAATCATTTTTTGATAAATAAGCATTACTTTTTGTTTGACGGGCCATGAACGGTACCGTCTGAGCTATGAATTTATAACTCCAGGCGTTGTTTATCCTTCAATAACTGCTCTTTTAATTTGTCGTAACTTACTTCCTGAACGCTCACCTTGTTATCAATTGCAAGCACGGCAGCCGAAGCAGCACTCTGACCCAGGATCATAAAAACAGGTTCCATCCGGATGGATCCGTAGGCGATATGTGAGCTTGATAAACACACGGGAACCAATAAATTCTGGCAATCTTCCTTTTTAGGGACTATGGAAGCATAGGAAATACTATATGGCGTTTTGGTGTGGACTCCGATATCACCTTCATTTTGTACATACCCGTCTTCTCGTACATAACGCTGTGCATTGTGCGAATCCAGGGAATATGAACCCATACCAATCGACTCAGCAACGGCTTTTTTACTCAGCGTTTCATTTTCTGTCATAACAGCCTGGCCGATCATCCGGCGAGCCTCACGCACATAGATCTGATGAGGCCAGCCGCCATTGTCTTTAAATTCGTCTTTTGGCAATCCCCATTGCTGCATTTCTTTACGAACCTCTTCCGGCACATTGGAATCATTCGAAAGGTAATACATCAGCCCTTTCTGGTACATTTCATGATCTTTTATGATTTCTTTCCTTCTTTCATAAGAAGCTTCCGGATAGTCATAGTTCATACCGATATAATCGGTGCTGAATGGCCCGTGGTTATTGGTGTCTGTTTTTTTGTTAGGAATCGGATCGAATTTGTCAAAAGTTTCGGTCCAGCCGGCTTTGTATACTCTGGCCAGCAATTCATATTTTGACGGGTCATAACCGGCCGGTTTTGCAAAAGGAATCCGATTTTCAGGGTTTGCAGATAAACACATCCGGAAACAATATGCCTGGATCTTGTTATCACCTTCCCCATTCTTTCCGATCTTTTCGGCACTGACATACGGCAGCAATCCACTTTTAGGATCGCCCTCAACCTTATAAGGGCTTATGTTTTTCTGGAAATAATGCCCATGTTGAAAAACGCCGGCCTGAATGCCGTTCCATTGCTCATTGTATACACTGTTTGCCTCACGGCCTACATGGTATTTCACTCCGGCCGCAGCCATCAGATCTCCTTCATATGTTGCGTCGATAAACATTTTCCCACTGAACGTTTTTCCGGAAAGCGTTTTAATTGAAACGATCTTGCCGTCTTTTTTCGACACCCCTTTTTCCCGGTCCAGCCATTCGTCCCGGTAAATTCTGACTTTGTTTTCTTTCACAAAATCTTCAAAAACCTGCTCTGCGATGTGCGGCTCAAATATCCACATCGTTCTGTCGGCCCCATCCATAGCGGGAGTTCCCTGGCCTTTGTTTCCATATTCATCTTTTTTCTGCCATTTCCAAGTATCAGGTTTGTCATAATACATGTATACACGATGATAAAACTCACGGGCTAACCCGCCGATCACCGACTTATTGCCGGTATCAGTAAAACCCAGACCACCTGATGAAAGGCCTCCAAGGTGTTTATCCGGTGAAACGACCAGAACGGTTTTTCCTTGTTTTAATACCTGCACGGCGGCAGTTACCGCTGCTGATGTCCCTCCGTAGACAATGACATCTGCATTATAAGACTCCTTAGTATTATTGGTATCCTCCGCCTTCTTTTCACCGGAACAGGATGAAACGGAGAGTGTAAAAACAGTTATAAAAAGTAATCTGAAAATTTGTCTCATGGTTTAATGGGTAGGTTTAATTATTTAAAATCAGGCACAAATAACACAGCATCCGCTACAAGAATACCTTTCGTATCTTTTGCTGCTATTTTAACATTTGAAGAATTTCCGGCAGGCAGCTCGAATTTGCCTACATGAAACCATTCACCAGATGTTTGTCCTTCGACAACAATATCTGATTCCTTAACAGTAATTTCCTTACTTGACTTTCCATTTGAAACAGATAGGGATATCTCTGGAGCCATCTTCGGGATTTTAGGGAAATAGGCGTAAATGTTATATGATCCGGCTTTGACAATAGCAGGCGCGAACGTGACCGAGCGGGCAGATTTCCCGGATCCTTCCGCTGAGATAAATGAAGGGCCGTAACCTCCTTTTTTCTGAATGATCCAGTCACCTTGTTTGGAAACATGTTTCTCATCGTCATTATCTACGAGCACTTCCGAAGCAGATCCGTTAGCAAGGGGATTATCCTTCAGTTGCTTCTGAAGCATCGTTACATCAATTTTTTGAACGGCAGTTTTCCTGTCAATAGCCATCACGGCTGCGGCGGCAGATGATTGGGCAAGTACCATGAAGACCGGCTCCATGCGTATTGATCCATACGCAATATGCGTTGCAGAAAGACAGACAGGTACCAGCAGATTCCGGCATTCAGACTCTTTTGGAACCAGACAATTGTAAGAGATCGGGTAAGGCCCAAAACCTCCCTGCTCAACGTTTCCCTCATTTTTCGCCATACCATTCACGACGATCCGCTGGCAGTTATGAGAATCCATGGTATAGGCGGCCATTCCGACACCATCTTTTACGACTTCTTTACCCTCGCAATTTGCCTGGGTCATGACATAATTACCCGCCATTCTTCTGGCTTCACGGATGTATAATTGCGGAGACCAGTTGCCAGAGTCAGTATACTCGTCTTTCGGATATCCCCATTGAAGCATTTCCTTACGCATTTCCCCGGGCACGCGTGTGTCGTGTCCAAAAAAGTACAGCAGGCTTTTGGTATATGTTTCGTGATCGTCAATGATTTTCTTCCGGGTCTGGTAATCTGCATCAGGATAGGCATAATTCATCCCGATCATATCCGTTGAGAAACCTCCGCGATTGTTGATGTCTGTTTTATTATTCGGCATCTTACTCCAGATAAAATAATCGCCTAGTTTTTTCTTTTGCGGCTGTTTCTGCATTAGCCTGACCAATAACTCAAATCTGGTAGAATCATAATGAGCCGGTCGGGATATGGGTATCAGATTTTTCGGATCCGAAGTCAGACAGATGCGGTAGTTATAGGCCTGCACTTTTTTGTCTCCTGTGCCATTGGCATCAAGGATTCCCGATGCGACTCCCCAGACTAAACCGCTCTCCGGTTTCCCGGGCGTTTGATACGGGTCGACGTCATCCGCCAGTTGATGTCCGTCCTGTAACTGAACGCCGTTGATTGTTTCTTTAAAATCCGCATTCGCCTCACGCCCTACCTGATAGGACACGCCTGATCTTGCCATCAGATCGCCCTCATAAGTGCAGTCAATGAACATTTTGGCAGCGATCACGCGATTACTTCCGCCTTCCGGCTTGTCACTTTTTTCTAAAACAATGGATTGGATTACATTACCATTCTTATTGGCCTTTGAGATCCTGTGCAGGTAAAGCACCTTGATCCCCGCTTCATCCAGGTATTGCTGAAGGTATTTTTTTGCCACATGCGGCTCGAAAATCCATTGCTCAAACTTGCCGTAATGCGCACCGATCCGCCGGTAAAAATCTCTTGACAAACCGGTAATAGCATATTTGTTCCCGATGTCAGTATATCCAAGCCCGCCGGTGGTCATGCCCCCAAGGTGATTTCCGGGTTCAATAAGTAAAACTGATTTACCCATTTTCTTTGCGGTGTAAGCGGCGATAATACCGGCAGAAGTAGCACCATAAATACAGATATCCACTTCTTGCGGGGTTTCAGTTTTAAACTGAAACCCCGATAAAATGAAAGCTAGAAAACATGTAATATGCGTCAGTTTTATCTTCATTTTTTTCAAATTTGATCATTAAAATTTCAAGCGTCTGACAATGTTTTTAATATCCCGGGTTCTGATCGGTGGCAGTAAGTGCTTTATTATAAAGCAATTCTGAATTTGGAATGGGCCATAACATATGCTTGTCGGCAACGACAATGTTTTTCACATCCTTTATTCTTTGCTTGGCTATACCAAGTCTTTTCAGATCCAGCCACCGTTTTCCTTCATACATGGTTTCGTACCCGCGTTCTTCGACAACTTTTTCTATGAATGTAGTCAGCGTAAAATCTGCTAGTTTGAAGTCTACCGGTGAGGCACTTTGCGCCGGATATCCGTAGGCCCGCCGATGGACTTTGTTTAAACTTTCCAATGCTTCGGCAGTCGGCGCAGCGTTTGCCCGAGCCTCATTCTCAGCATGGAAAAGCAGCAGATCTGCATAACGATACCAAGGATAGTCATTTCCACCGCCATTGGTCGCATTTGGGTCACGGAACTTGCGAAACAAACAGGAATTTGGTCCAAGGCCGATGTCGACATTGTAAAGAATATGAGGTTTTCTCAAATCTTTAATATCCCATTTCTTGATGATTGGGTTGGAAACTGAATCGGTATATTGCGCATAAACCCCGCCCGGACCATAATAATTATAGACTGCTGTTTTACGATGCGCATAAGCTACCAGGCCAAATCCCTGCTGACGGTTGTATTTAAAATAAAATATTTCCTCCGGCGTATTGACCACTTCCGGGCCGTAGATTTTCTGAAAATCCTCCGGCTGTGTCACCGGAACAAGTGAAAACTTTCCTGAATCGATTACTTCCTTTGCTTTGGCGCTGGATGATTTCCAGTCTTCTTTGTACATATAAATTTCCGAAAGCAACGTTTTTGCAGCCCATTTGGAAGGCTTCCCAACCGCGGAGGGAACATCCGGCAATCCTTTTTCAGCTTCCAGTGCATCAGCCAGGATCAGGTCATATACTTCTGCAACGCTCGACCGCTTCACATCAGCAATTGTCATGTTTGCCTCCGTACGGATTGGTACGCCAGACCAGTTGCGAACCAGAGCAAAGTACAAAAGTGATCGCAAATATTTAGCCTCAGCAATGTATTTGGCCTTGTCTGCATCGGATATTGCTGATCCGTTCGGCGCATTGGCAATCACAAGGTTTGCATTCCGAATGGACCTGTAAAAGTTATCCCAGATCACACCAACACGGTTAATATTGGTATTGTCTAATCCCTGGTACAAACTTACGGGTGTCTGGCTACCGCGGGAATTGCCATAATCGGCCAGGCCTTCCAACTGCGATGGATAGTTTATGGAAAGTCCATTGTCGGCACGCATCGGGCCATAAATGGCATTCACAGCTGCCTCTACTTCGGCAGCAGTGTTGTAAAAATTCTCGGCAGAAAGTGACTTCGGTTTTTCTATCAGCGAATCTGTGCAGGATACCAGCAGGCAGCCTGAAAGTATATAGATCAGTAACTTATTCATATCAATGTTTTTTGCTCGTAAAATTAAAATCCAACTCTGATCCCTACGGTTGTTGTTTTAGCCACCGGATATACATAATGATCAATTCCCTGTAAAATTGAGTTGCTGCCGCCATAAGAGTTGATCTCCGGATCGTACCATGAATACTTCGTGATTGTGAAAAGATTTTGTGCACTTACATAAATCTGCGCATGTGTCATCCATTTTATATTGAGCTTTGAAACCGGTACATTGTAGCTCAGCTGAATATTTTTGAATCTTAAAAAGGAGCCATTTTCTATAAACCGGTCTGAAACCTGAGGTTGGGATGAAGTTCTGATGACAGGATATTTGGCATTAGGATTTTCCGGTGTCCAGTGATTCTCAAAAACTTCTTTGGGCATATTCAGTGCCTGACCGTAATCGTTGGTCTGGTTGACAGCGCTCAGGTTGAAGATGTCATTACCCTGGCTTCCCTGAACAAAAACAGCAAGGTCGAAGTTTTTGAAACTCATGCTTGAGCTCAGCCCATAGGTAAATTTAGGATTCGGGTTTCCTATGATCTTCTTGTCACCGGCATCCCTGACACCATTGTTGTTAAAGTCCTCATAGACAACCATTCCCTTTTCATCATATCCTTTTGAGACATAGCCATAAAAAGAGCCAAGGCTTTCTCCTTCACGAAGGATATTGATATTGTCATTTACAACCGAGATGTTGATGGCATCGCCCAGTATATCATTACCTCCATAAAGCTTTTTCACTTTATTCTTATTAAAGGAAATATTACCCGACAAATCCCACTTGAATGCCCCTTCAAGGACCTTTGCATTAGCAGAAAATTCAAACCCTTTGTTTTGTATTTTACCAATGTTCTGAATAGTAAACGTATAACCCAGCGAAGACGGTAATTGTACATTGTTCAAGAGATCTTTTGTGTTCTTCACATAATAATCCGCAGAAAAGCCAAACCTGTTATTTAAGATACTCAGATCAATGCCAACATCCGACTGTGCAGTGGTCTCCCATTTTAAAGGTGCCGCAAGCCTTTCGGAAGGTGAATAGGCGATCGTTAGTGCATCGCCAAAGACAACCTGACTCGAAGCTAACTGGTTGAGGGTGAAATAAGGATTAATTGCCGTATTGCCCGTCTGACCGTATCCTGCTCGTATTTTCAAATCAGAGATAAAAGGTATCTTTTTAATAAAATCCTCCTCTGCCAGTCGCCAGGCAAGTGCCGCAGATGGGAAATACCCCCATTTCTGACCCTCACTATACCGGGACGAACCGTCGGCACGGAAGCTTAATGTGGCCAGAACTTTATTGTTAAACGTGTAATTAACCCTGCCCAGGTAGGACATGAGACTCCATTTTTCATAGTTTGAAAGAGGCACCCCCTGGGTAGCCGCCGCACCTATGTCATAACTTTCCTGGGTGTTACTGATGAAACCGCTTCCCGAAGTATTGAGCTTTGTGGAGGTGTAATCCTGATATGTAAAACCGGCAACGGCAGAAATATTATGTTTCCCAAGTTCCTTGTTATAACTTACTGTATTCTCGCTCAAAAGGCTGCTTACGCGGGTTGTATTGATAAAAGCAGAACCTTTGGAGTTAACAAAACGGGTGGTTGTGTAACCATTCGTGCGGTCGTCTGTACTTTCAATACCACCGAGTGTTTTAAAAACCAGACCAGGAATCGGCTCGAAAGTAAGCGCTCCGTTGGCAAGAACCTTGTTAGACTGAATGTGTTCGGTCTGCTCATTGATGAAGTTCAGCGGATTGATAATCGCATTAGAACCCCATGAATAAGTCTCGCCAAGATTTGAAAGTGTTCCATCAGCTTTCAACGGGGCAACGGTCGGATAACCCGATAGCATCGCTGAAAACAGAGAGCCGCCGCGGTTTCCCCGCTCTGAATTTTTACGGTCAGAATCTATCCTGCTCAAAACGGAATTGATATCCACTTTAAACTTTTTCCCAAGGTCAGAATTCAGGTTGAAGCGAAGCGAGTTACGCTTGTAATTGCTTCCGATCACGATCCCGTCCTGGTTAAAATTACTGCCTGAAATCGAAAATCTTGTTTTTTCACTTCCGCCATTCACGGAAACAGAATGATTCTGAACAGGCGCTGTCTGCAAAACCTGGTCTTGCCAATCAGTGCCTTTTCCGAAAGCATTGATCTGATCTTGCGTAAAATGAGGTGCTAAACCGTCATTACTGGCTTGCTCGTTATAAAACCGGGCATATTGCGTCGCATCCATCAGGTCCAGTTTTTTACGGATCTTCTGAACGCCATAATAACCATCATACTCTACATTGATACGACCTGTCTTACCTCTTTTCGTTGTGATCAAAACAACTCCGTTTGCGCCTCTGGAACCGTAGATAGCCGTTGCCGATGCATCCTTCAGCACTTCAACCGATTCAATGTCCGCGTTATTCAGCAAAGTAGGATTGCCAGAATAAGGAAAGCCGTCGACAACGTATAAAGGTTCATTGCTGCCCTGGATCGAGTTCGTACCCCGCACACGGACACTTATTGAACTTCCAGGTGCACCTGTGTTTTGGGAAACATAAACGCCCGCAGCTCTTCCTGCCAGAGACTGCACCATCGTTGTCGCCGGATAGGCGTTCAGGTCAGCCGATTTTATAGAAGCCACTGAACCTGTAAGGTCACTTTTTTTAACTTGTCCATACCCGATCACCACAATCTCCTGCAGCGATTTATCTTCAAGAGCAAGATTAATTGTCAGCGCAGTCTGATTTCCCAACACGATTTCCTGTGTTTTAAAACCTACAAAGCTAAAAACCAACACGGCTCTGGGCGCTAGATCGTCACCAACTTCCAGCTGAAACTGCCCGTCGGTATCCGTCGTTGTTCCCGACTGTGTGCCTTTTATCACAACACTTACTCCGGGTAGCCCTGCACCTTTTTCATCTAAAACCTTACCCGTAACATTCTTTTTTGGAGAATTACTTTTAACCGGAGGGGATATTTCAGGCAGATTATCGTTGCGTTTTAATATGATGATTTTTCCTGAAATTTCGTACTGAAGTCCAAGTGGTGTTAGAATATTGTCCAGAACTTCGTAAAGCGGCTTATTTTGTGCCGAAACACTGACTTTTCTGCCTGACTGGATAAGCTTCGAACTGAAAACGAAGCGGACATCCGCCTGTTTTTCCAGTTGGTTCAAAACCTTTTTCACTTCGCTTCCGTTGGCATTGATTGAAATTTTCTGACTCAACAGCGACTGCCCAAGGCTTTCGTGCGCATATCCGGAGCCAATAAACATCAGGGCAAAAAGGAGTTGTGTAGCTGTTATTCGCATAGTCCAAAGTAATACCTGATGGTATTGTACTGGTTTTTTCATAGATTTGATTGTTTTGTAAAAGCTTGAAATTTGGCAAAACGATCCCCGCCTCCTTTTTCGGAGGTAGACTGGCGACAACCATGGGGGATATCCGGAGTCGGTAATGCGGGAACATTACCGGCTCTTTTTATTTGGTGCTGATTCGTTTATATCATAATATAACGTAAAAATTTTAGGGTTAAAGATGGATATTCGGTACTTCAGATTTAATTCTTACATCCCCGGCCGTGAACTATAATTTGTCCGTCCAGAATCTCATAATTAGCCTCAATGGCCTTACAGATGATCGTCAGTTTTTCATGAAGGGTCTGAGTCTCGAGAATTGCCGTAAGCGGACAGTCCTTAAATAATTCTTCATCGTATAAAATGTCGATTCCATATGCCTTTCCGATCGCATTAAATGCTTCGGTTGCAGGAACATCTTCGAATATAAATTGCGGAGTCTGGGCTTTTGAAACAATAATTTCAGGATTTTCTACCAGCGTTTTTACCATACGAACCTGATCCCTGGCATAAATAATTTTTTGATTAGGAGAAAGTACAATCCCTTCCAGCTCCAGATCCGACATCTTTGACTTACGTTCCGGATCAGCTTTTGTAAAAACAGAAACTCTTCCCGTCTTCACTTCAACGGTGACTTCCTTTGCAGTTCGATAAGCCTTGATTGTAAAACTCGTTCCGAGCACTTTCGTTACCAATTCATTCGCATAAACAAAGAACGGGCGGTTTGCATCCTTGCTGATATCAAAGAATGCCTCACCAGTAAGATAGACCTCCCTTATTTTCCCGGAAAATTTTTGCGGATACTGCAATGTACTTGCCGGAGCCAGCGTAATCCTGCTGCCATCGTCCAGGGTCAGGACCATAGGATGTTTTGTCCTGTTGGATTTTTCGACAAGAGTCTGACCGACGCTTGCGGTGGTTTTCTGTCCATCCGAAATGGCAGCAGCTTCCCTGCGTTCCATGCCCGACTTTGCCAAAATTCCGATCAACAGGAGCAACGTTAGGGAAGCAGCAACTTTGAACCAGATATTTTTGTAAAGAGGAACTGAATTAAATTGGACGGATTGGTCAGAATCCGCTTTACCGCTTTTTGTTTTGGCAATAGTATCCTGTACGATGTGCTCAATTTCCTGATGGGAAATTTCCGGCTCCTTAACTTTCAGCGATATAATGGCAGTTTTTGCCTGCTCTATTTTATCAGACATTTCGGGGTTTTCAGCAATCCAGTCTTTCCAGATCACATCATTTTCCCTGGTAGGCGCAAGTACCCACTGACGAAAAGACGCGTCCCAGACAAAATCCTCTATCCCGTATTTTTTATAATGGTTCATACAATCTTTATGCTTCTATCTTACGATAGACAGAAACCGGCCGCAGATACCATCAAATTTTAAAATATTTATAAAAAAATTCACAAATGGAGATTTCTTGCGCAGCAACGCATTGTTGTTGATGTCCTAAAAAAATGAGAAATTATAATTCCAGTCCGGCAACTGACCGCTTAAACAAAAAACTGCACGAGGAACAGCGTTAAAAACTCGGCTTTCCAGTATCTCTTAAGCTGCTTGATCGCGATTTGTAGCAGATTGGATACCGTTTGCGGCGAAATGCTCATAATCTCAGCAATCTGGCTGCGATCCATTTCCTGAAAAAATTTCAGATAGATCACTTCTTTCTGTCTCTCTGGCAGTTCGTCCAGAAGTCTCTTGAGTTCCCGGGTAATCCTCAGGCTTGATTCATTTTCAATATATTCCTCTTCGACGGAGAATTCAATCTCAAAATTCCCATTGTCTTCAAAAGCCAAATCGGAGACTGTAGGCCTGGACTTAGCGTTTCGATGCATCAGTCGTCGCAGAGATGCCATCATGTAGGGTTTGACAGCAATTTCACTGCTCAGGTTTTTACGGCGCTCCCAAAGGATCAGGAATAGATCCTGAATATTATCTTTAACAAATTCTTTATCCTTGGAAAACTTACTTCCGTAATGAAATAAGGTTTTGAAATGAAGGGTCATTAAACGATCGAATGCATCTACCTCGCCGGCAAGGAAACGTTGCCAAATGACATTGTCATCAGGAATTTCTCGTAAAGGCGTAGATGAATGCATGGATTCTTTGAGATGTAAACTTCAAATTAACACAATGCACCCTACAAATCACAATAGAATTTATAAATTTATTTCTACTAAGAATTTAATTACCAACGAGAAATCGTAAAAACTCCGTCTTGCCATTTAGTATATAGGATAGAAAATACAGACCATCCGGCAAAGTCTGAGACGGTTTTATTTCGAGCACCTCACCGTCGGAACCCGATTGAAATCTGATCTCTTGTCCGAGCGCGTTATAAAGTTTGGGTAAATCCAATTCCTTACCGAATGTTCGGATCCGTATAAGATTTGACGAGGCCGGGTTTGGATATATGAATGCTTTTTCAGCAATCGCCGGCAATAGAGTAAATTCTTTCCGGTCGAGCAAGTTGCTATACTTATCACTCTGTTCGACGGTATAATAATTCGTTCCCTGAAGAGTTCCGGTATCATACACGGCATATAAAGTTTCATCTCCCGGAAGCGCAGGGACGCTATCCAGAATTTCATATTTTATTCCATCTGTACTTTTTCTAACAATAAATAGATCTGTATCATTTTGCAATGCGGTTTTCCAGGAAATCAGCGCTTTACCGTGATCATTTTTTACGTTTAAGTAAACCAGACGCAGCGGAAGTATGCCGGCAACATCTCTGATTCTCAAGCTGGTAAAACGTACCCGCCCCACACCGGTCCAAAACCTTATTTCAAAATTTGAAAGTTTGTTCGCAGTGTATGCCGACGATCCGGGATATGCGGCGGCTTCATCAACCAGCAGTGTCTCATTAACCCACAAATCATATTTGCGCGGCATTACCTTAAAGTCGGCATTGGCAGCACTTTCCGGCTTTTTGTATACATGACCGTCAGACGAATTATTTAAGACCCAGGTTATGGTCACCGGTGTCTGAAGCGGCAATGGGCTGCTTTTCTTATTAGTCTGAATGTCGTGAATAACAAAAGAGTCTGCTAAAAAGTCGATTGTAAACCGGCTGAACAGACTGGCATTTGCCGGGAACGTACTGTTGGTTCCTGAGAAATTTTCACCCGAATAAAAATACAAAGCATTCAGATCTGGCACAGTTATCTGCTCGACGCTGAAAGTGATCTGGATGTATAATGTTTCAGGATTTGGCGAGAACGGCACGGCTCGTACAGCACGGACCAGTCCGCCATTCGTGGCAACAAGTCTTGTCATATCCATAAATCCCGGCCCAAACTCGAATTTGGACGACGCAGCATTTGTAGTAATGAGATGGCTGAATTGACCTGCATCCGGGTTTGCATTCACAAAAGGGCCACCACCCGAAAAGTTTTGCTGCATATACTCGGTTTGTGCCGCTAACCGATACCCCGCCATCGAGAAAGCCAGAGCAAAACATGCTGATTTAAATAAATATTTATCAATCATAATCAACATGTTATAATGGAAACCTTTCCTTTTTGGACGGCTATTGATTTTGTAGTCACACTCATATTCAAATTACTCTTAAACAAAAATTCCTTTCCGGAATCGCTCCGGAAAGGAATTAATTAAAACAAATTCTCACTATTATTCATGCATTACTTTGAACACCCTTACTAAACCGTCATCCTGTTCAAGATGAATAAAATAAACGCCGTGCACGTAAGATTTCATATCCAGTTTGAGAGAAGCAGCATTGACCTGTCCGTCATACAGTACCCTGCCAAAGGAATCAATCAGGCGAATTTTACGAACTCTTTTATTACTTAACACGACATTAAGTACATCGTTAACCGGATTCGGAAAAAGCTTTGCCCAGGTAAACTCCGGAAAGTGAACCGATTTAATGGTACTGTAAGCAAAAGTGCCATCACGATCAACCATTTTCAGGCGGTAATAATTCAGGCCGAATTCAGGCTGCTGGTCCGTAAAAGTATAACTGTTCTTTACGCTGCTTTCGAATGCTGCCAGCACTTCGCCTATTTTATTCCAGGTCCCGGCATCCGCACTTCGTTCTATTTCAAAATGATCACTGTTTGTTTCCATGGAAGTGGCCCAGGAAAGAAAAGAGGTCAGTTCTTTTTTTACAGCATTGAAACTTATCAGTCTGACAGGCAACGGCGTCGCAGAGAGATCGACTGTAACTGTGGCTACATTGGTCATTTGTCCGGCTTTGTCGCTGACCGAATAGGTGAAGGAATCTGTCCCTTCATAATCACGTTCAGGTTTAAAAAGAAACTTACCGTCTTTCTTGAATACCACACCATGCGCTGCAACACCTTTCACGACCAGACTCGAGGTATCCATGTCCGCGCACAGAGACTGATCGTTTTGCAGAACATCCAAAAGCAATAGTTCATTCGTTTTTCCCGACATCCGGTCATTTACGGCAGCAGGTACGTTGTAGGTAAGCAGGATGGCGATTGAAACATCTGAACTGCAACCTTCTCCGTTCAGGGCAAAAACAGTATAACTCCCTTCTTCCGAAACGGCAAATTCCCGGTCCGTCTGCCCAACCAGTAGTTCGCCGTTTTTATGCCATTGATAACTGGCGGCACCAGACGCCTCCGCCTTCAACCGCAACGATGTACCCTTACATATAGAAACCGGTTTTGCACCACCTTGTGCAAAAGCCAAGGCGGGCAAAATCAGTATTAAAATTATATTTAAGGTTACGAATCTCATGTATTGTTTTACAAAATATTCTCCATGAATTATCAAAATAGAATATAAGATTAGGAAGCAGGATTAGTTAAGTGTAAGTGCAGGAACAGTTGGTATCGCCAGGTTGTTACCAATTGTTTTGGTCGCACTTGATACTGCACCCAGGATTTTTGTCGCAGCCGGAACAATTGCGTTTGCAACTACATCCACGCCTGTAAGAACTGAATACTCAGCACTAACCGTGTAGTCTCCTGCTGCATTAACAGTCAGCACATTACCAGTTCCTGTTTTAGGGCCTGTCCATGACGGCGTGAGTACGATATTGTAAGAGCTTTTAAGTGCTGCAAGATCAACATTAGCCTGCAATGTTAGCTCAGTACTGAATGCACCCACACAAAAGTTATCTTTTCCACCGGGCGTCGTTATACTCAACGTTACTTTTGGAAGCACGACGATGGTATGCTCTACTACTTCGGAAATACAGGTCGATAATTCTTCAATAACCCCCAGCGTCAGCGTGTGTGTGGCAGGAACCAATTTATTGCCACTCGGCAGGTTGAAAGTCCTTGTGAATTTACCCACTTTATCACTTAAAATGGGCAGGGCCACACCGTCCACTGTCCATATAATAGAAGAGAAAAGGCTGCTTCCTACCTGCGGCAAAAGATTAAATTCCTGACCGTCAAGAACATAATAAGTTGCAGCTTTTGAAGGCATCGCAGCGAAGATAAGCATTAGGCCAAGGCACAAAGAAGTAAGCGTCTTTTTCATAAAAGATGTTTTTAAAATTTTAAATAAGATTTTGAATTTTAACTTTTTAGCGATTTGCGGACATAGTTCTCCCGGAACCTCAAAGGCTCAACAGTACAATCCAATCCTGCATTTTATAGTATACTTTCAGTACATTTCCGGAATGTCCGGCAAATCGGGATGTACTCGCCCCTGCTTGTTTTTCATAACGTTTACACTGATTTAAAAAGAGGAATTATTATTTAAAAAGGGTTTACGTGTTTTCTATATTCAACGAATCCTGTAACGTCAAATATTGAACGCTATCCAGTAAACGTCAAACAGATTACATCGTTTTACTTACCATATCCTTAACGTTGAGCAGGACATACCTATCCCGGTCCTTCATTTTGAAACCACGTTCATTTCAGAAATAAAAGGCAATGGAAATACGGGCGAGCATTTTTTGCTCTGAGTAAGATTGTGGATTTGAGGTCGACCGGAATTTTTCTCCGTCAACAGGCAGACCATCAGTCTGTTCGGGTGCAGTGTATAATTTTTGTCATTCAGATTAATTAAGAAGTGAGAAATATTTAGATAAAAGAAATTAATAAGCAATAATTAAGGTGTCAAGGCTACCGGTGGTGAGACAGGGGGATTTACCGTTGTTACTGTCACCTTCGTTCTACCCGAAGGAACCGTACAGCCAGACTTGGTTATGTCGACATAATAATTTGACTGTCCGGTTGAAATCAGCCCGCTCAGCAATGGATTATTTCCAGACAATGCGCTTAATAAGGTGCCGCCACGCAGTGCGTTATACCAGGTATAGGTAAAGGAAGTAACATTTTGCTGCACAGTGGATGCCAGAAGGCTTACTTTTCCAAGGTTGGTACAGGCCGTAACATTGGTCGCAACCGGAACATCGGGCACACGCCGCACATCCATAATGTTTAATCCGTTATTACCCAGCCCAACGCCAAGTGCACCAATATCAAGTTCAACCACAATTCTATCAAAAGTCACTGAGACATTACTGCTATTCTTTGGAGCCATATAAGCGACTACCGACGGACTTTCCGACTGGCCGAGCAGACCAAGCAGGTCGACATCCAGCAGAGCAAATAACGACTGCGATTCTCCAACTTTATTTGTTCCTTTATACGCTGTCAGCGTGACACTTTTTGCCAGATTAACCGCTACCAGCGAAGCGCTTTGCGAAAAAACTATTCGTACTGCATCAGACGCGTTGGATATTCCGTTAAAATAAAATGTCTGAGCGATTTTCCCTGTTATTAAGGATAATCCGGTTGCATAAAATGACGAATTTGTCGTGGTTTCAAACTGGTCAATTGCCCCGCCGGGATTGTTTACACCAAAGGATCCCAATGTCAGACCAGATGTACTGAATGTTGTATAATTAGCTGACCCACAATCGGATACATTTGCTGAAAATGGGTATGAGTCGTTCGATACTTCGGATCCGTAAAAGGCATAAAAAATATCTAATGTAATACTTCCGGCTAAGACGCCACTTACTTTCGCAGTAATTTTAAGTGATTGTAAAACATTTGCCGGCTTTATTGAAAAATATATATTTCCATCGCCGGTATAATATGTTTTAAGGTCCGACGCATTCACATTGACGGTGCCTGCGGTCGTCGCATAGGAGATCGAAACGCCGCCGCCTGCAAGCAGCAATGACATTGCGTTCAAAGTTGTCTTTACATAAATAGTCGAATTCGCAGGAACAGATGTTGGAAATGTCATCTGTAAAAACGCTGTGGCTTCGCTTAATGTACTGTTCTTTGCGTATAATCTTGTGTAATCTGTCAACGAGGTCTGACTAACTGCATTGGATGGGTTTATAACTTCGTATTCCCCAGATCCTCCATTTGACCCACCACCTGTGGCGCTGTTCGCGTAGATCAACCCAACGGGCTGGCAATAAGCCACACCATATAAAAGACACAGAACAGATAAAACTAGTGTGTAAAAAACTTTTTTCATAGGCACTTTCAAGAGCGAGAGCATGTAGAACTATTTCTAATTCGATACAATATTATAGAATATTTACTACGGTGCAAATTATTTTTGAAAATTTTTTTTCGGTAGTCAATTTATATTATCCGGTTACTTAGTCCATAATTATCAAAAACGCCTTATGAGCAAAAACAAGGCATATTCAATGCTTTTCAATAGAATACAATCGTAATATGGACAATTAGTGAAAATAGATATACATTATATCGATTTTGAGCAAAATTATTTTTTCACACTAATCACCTTAATCGCGTTCAATAAAAATCAGACAACTACAAGCGTCCAGGTTTCAGGATATTCAATAATAGAAATAGTTCTAATATCAATATAGACAGACCTGGCTAAAACTGTTTTGAGACTAGGGTTTCATTCTTACACTGATATCTTTTCTGATCGTTGAAATCAGACCTTTTTAAAATACACCAGTCTCACCTAGCGGCTTCCGCCTGCTTCTTTAATTTTCACTAATTCTTCGGCCATTAATTTGACCTTATTAGGGTACTGTGAAGCGAGGTTATTTTTTTCGCCCGGATCTTTAATCAGATCGTAAAGCTGCGGTTTTAAGTCGTTGCCCAGTTCTATGCCTGTGAGCTTATTGACGGATGGACCAGTGTTTGGTTCAATGTATTTCCAGTTTCCCTTCGTGAATGAAAGCGACCCGCCTTGTTTGACCAAACTTTCACGTCCAACCTTAGTTTTTCCGGTAAGTACATCCATGAGTGCAAAGCTGTCGGTTGCGTCAGTATCTTCGATTTCCTGCTGAAAAAATTGAGCAAAAGAAGATAACAGATCGATCTGACAGACCAAGGCATTAGAAAGCGTGGATGGCTTGATTATTCCCGGCCAGCGCACAAGCCAGGGAACACGACTTCCCGCTTCAAAAGCACTATACTTGCCGCCGCGCAGGTTCCCGGCAGGTTTGTGGCCTTCGGACAACTCCACAGCTCTGTCGGCATACCCATCGTCGAGCACCGGACCGTTGTCACTGGAAAAAATCACCATTGTATTTTGTTCCAGGCCAAGGGCCTCAAGCTTTTTAAGGATCTCGCCGACTGTCCAGTCCATTTGCAGGATCACATCGCCCCGCAAACCCATTTTACTTTTTCCTTTGAACGCCGTGCTAGGCATGCGCGGAACATGAATATCATTTAAAGACAAATACAGAAAAAAGGGTTTTTTTTGATTGTCTTCCATGAATTGTCCGGCCTTGCTCAGGAATACATGTGCGATTTCTTCGTCTGCCCAGCGTGTACGCTTGCCACCGCTCATCCAACCGATCCGCCCGATTCCGTTAACAATGGTCTGATCATGTCCGTGGTTGGGCGATGCGTGTAATTTCAGCAATTCAGAATTTTCTTTCCCGGTCGGGCTCTCACCAACTTTTTCTAAGTAATTGACATAAATCGGATCTTCCTTTTCATAACCCACCACCGTATGGTTTTCTACAAAGATCGTAGGCACCCGGTCGGAGGTTGCGGGAAAAAAATATGCATAGTCAAAACCAACTTCATTTGGCCCGACATTCAGCTGCTTGTTCCAGTCGATATCTTTCCCAGGTGTTCCCAGTCCGAGATGCCACTTCCCGACAAGGCCGGTTTTGTAACCTGCGTTTTGAAAAACAGTTGGTAGCGTAATTTTGTCCATCGGAATGATCAATGAAGCATTACCGGGAAGAACGCCCGTACCTTTTTTGCGCCAGGGATAATTTCCGGTCATCAGTGCATACCGTGAAGGCGTACAGGTTGCAGAAGCCGAATGTCCATTCGTAAATTTCAAACCTTCTTTTGCGAGTCTGTCAATATTGGGGGTACTTATTTTGGTTGCACCATAAGCGCTCAAATCACCATAACCCAGATCATCAGCATAAATAAAAATGACGTTGGGCCTCAAAGGTTTTTTTTGCCCTGAAACCATTGGGGATGTACAAAGTAAAAAGATGGCTGATACAATGAAACCTTTGATTCGCTTAGTATTCTTAATTAGTGCAAAACTCATAATGATGGAATATTCTTCAATGGGTTCAGGATATAAATTATAATCTCTCCTCAAATATAATGGTAAAGTCTTTGAGAATATCCGCTTTGCAAGGCATGAAAAATCCCGGAACAGCTGTGAACCGTTCCGGGACTGAAATGATCGTGTTGGTTATTTTCTGGCCGTCAGATTTTTAATCAGATCCACCTCTGCTTGTTTGTAGGGTGTACCGTCTTTTCTGAAGATATCGTGGAACCAAAGCGGAGGCTCTCCGGTATAGGTTTTTTTCCAGCTATCCCAGGGATAAATGGTTTGTGATTTTCCACTTACCAGGCCCCAGTTGATGGCGCCTACATTATATTTTTTAGCAACAGGCAAAGAACCTTCAAAGAAACTTCCGTTTCCACGCGACATGTATTCCGTACAAATCAATGGACGATCGTATTGCTGTAATTGTTTAATTCGTTTTTCAAATTCCTGTGCGCTGTCATAGTTATGGAATGATATCACGTCCGACTCATCAACGCTCGCCTTTTCAATCGGCTTCAAAGTTTCATGTGACGTCCAGTCTCCGGCCCAGATGCCGGCAGTCAGCGGCTGCCCGGGGTTTTCTGTTCTTGCCCAAACAAATGCTTTTTTCATTAACGGTAAAACGTAATCCACTTTGTTGGGAAGCTCCACTTTTCCATAAGAACTGTTGTTCGTATTATCCGGCTCATTCCATATATCCCATGCAAGCACCCGGTCGTCATCGGAAAATTTGCCTACGACGCCTTTCACATATCGTTCCAGACGGGGATATTGCGTGCTGTCTTTTAAAGCATCATATCCAGGACTCTGTACCCACCCAGAGTTATGAACGCCCGGCTTCGGCGCACGCTGTTTACCCAACTTCGGAAAAGGATCCCAGCAGGAATCAAAAAGCACCAGAACAGGCCTTATCTTATGTTTGTCCGCGATAGCCAGGAAAGTGTCCAAACGTTTCAAAAAACCGGTGGAATCCTGTTGCCACAGCAAGTCGTGCAGGTAGACACGCATGGTGTTCATGCCAATTCCTTCTGCCCAGCCCAGTTCTTTATTAATTGTGGCAGTATCAAAGGAGGCTTCCTGGAACATTTCTAGCTGGTTGATGGCTGTACTTGGTAAAAAGTCGGCCCCGACAATCCATTCCTGTTTGGCATACCAGTCTTTCGCCTGCGCTTTGGTCCAGATCTCCCTGACCGCTGTTTTTTGCTCTGTACTGCCTTCTTCTTTCTTATCCTCTGCTTTTTTAGCGCAGTTTTGGAACGAAAGGCCGATTAGTAATGCCCATAAAGTCTTTTTTAAAAATTTCATTGATCCGGATTTAGAGTTTAAAATAAGGCCCTGGTTATTAAATAAATGCGAAGGACAGCCCTGAAGAATGCCAGACGAACTTGTTTTTTGTTAACAATTATCGATTCATCATTTTTTTTAACTTACCAGTTATTTAAAAAAAGGAGCTTCCCGCTCATCCATACTTGGTTCTGCGTTCAGAATTTCAGGCCATCCATCCTTCCATATCACTTTATCCAGCATCAAAAACCGCCGGTTCGCGCCGGTGGATACTTTCGGCTGGTTAACATCTATAGCGTGATATAATACCCAGTCGTTTCCATCGTCATCTGTGATCAACCTGGAATTATGTCCCGGCCCAGCTATTTTTTCTGTGCGGTGGACAAATACCGTACCTGCCCCCCTTTCCTTTAAATCTTTTCCATTTTTATCCAGATAGGGTCCAAAAAGATTTTTTGATTTTCCCACCCGGACCTGATACCGGCTGACAGCTCCTTCACAGCAATTTTCTTTCGAGCCAAAGAAATAGTAAAATCCATCCTTTTTATGGATCATTACGGCTTCAAAATCTCCGGCAGCCACTTTGATTTTTTTGGTCAGATCGGGAACAGACTTTCCATCATCCGACAACATGGCACCATAAGTTCCCTGGGTAGGCGCATCGCTAAAACTGCCCCAAAAAAGATATTTCCGCCCCTGATCTTCGATGTAGAACGGATCAATAGCATTGGGGACACTCACTTCATCGCTCAAAAAAAGTTTTCCCATATCGGTAAAAGGGCCGGCGGGTTTTTCCGCAACAGCAAGGCCAATGCCCGGATTGGGATCGCCCCAGGTTGAGAAAGCGTAATACATAAAATACTGACCATTAACCTTTACCACTTCCGGTGCCCAGATGCCACCCTTCTCCTTCCATTTTGGTTTCGTAAGGAATGCGTCATGCATATAGGTCCAGTTTACCAGGTTTTTAGAACGTACCACTGCAACCAAATGTGCCGGATTTCCGTCACCCCAGTTATCCTGTGTTCCATAAGCATAAAACCAGCCGTCATCTGCTTTTACGACAGTCGGATCTGCAAGAATCGGCTCAAATACCGGATTATGGTATTTTGCAGCCGCACTTTTAACTTTCCGGACCTTTTCATTCACTTCTTCGGTCTGCGCAAAAGTGTTTAAAGAAAAGAATGTCAATAACGTCAATATACTGACCTTTAACTTTGCCATATCATTTATGTATTATTCAAACGATTTCATTTTCGGGCTTATATGATAAGCTTCCTCTGACTCCAATAGTTTTATATCAAATCCATCACTTCTTGGAGTAAAAACCTTACCCGGTTACAACCTAGGCATTTAAGATATAAAGCATTCGTCTGAAAAAATATACGCTTCCAGTAGGTCAGATTAATCATGATCTTTGCTATGCGGCGCACAAAAAAAGCACGAAGCCAGAATTGGCCCCGTGCTTTTTTAAGCGAAAATAAAATATTACAACGCCTTCAAAACATGTATCAACGACTGGACTTCTTCCAGAGAAGTAGCCGGAAAGTTGGCAATTCTTAACTGAGAATCTTTAAATTTTCCATAACCACTACCGATCACCATGCCTTTTTCCTTTATGGCCTTGATAAGGCCTGCGGACGGCACTTCTGTATTGGCAACGATGACGGTCTGGGAACGGTATTTTTTCTCAGCAACAAAAGGGGAAAATCCATTTGTGCTCTCTATAAATTTGTAAATAAGATCTGCTTTTTGTTCCGTTTCTTTACGGATGGCTTTTACCCCAATCCTGTTAAAATCTTCGGCAATTTTTCCCAACAAATAAATAGCCATCACGTTTGGCGTTGCAGGCGTTTCATTGTTCTGTGCATTTTTCCAAAGCGTTGGCAAGTCGTTATGCGCTCCGATGGAATACTGGTGACGAATGTGTTCTGCCTTTTGAAGACACTTTTCGTTTACAATCCAAACACCCAGACCAGCAGGAAGTCCAAAGGCTTTCTGTACAGAAAAGAACGCCGTATCAATCAAATTGAAATCCAGCTCCGGATATGGGGCAGAAGAAACAATGTCAACTGCGATTAACTTATCAGGATACTTCTGTTTAAGTTTATGGATTTCGGAAACAGGCATCTGGACGCCTGAACTCGTTTCGTTATGGGTCGTACAAATCAGCTCTGCATACTCAGGTACAATAACTTCGGATGCACTGAACCCCTCTCCCATTGGCTTTTCCTGGATATGAGCATACTTGCACAGAGCCTGTGAATAGTCGTGAAACTTTTTAGAAAACGAGCCGTTCACCAGGTGAAAACTTTCCAGCTCCACACAGCTGAACAGAATACGTTCCCATGCTTCAGAGGCCGAGCCAAGGAAAAGCACAGCATGGGTTTCAGGAACATTTAAAAGCGTACGGACCTGTTGAACCGTAAATTTGTGAAGATCCCGATACTGCTGGCTGCGGTGCGAAACAGAACCCAACTGCTCGCTGACAAAAGTCTGCAGATGTTTCTCAAATGTCGGATAAAGCTGCGCCGGGCCGGGCGTAAAAAAAGTTAATGGCATTTTTTTATATAGCTAGAAGTTCTGGGAGAATAATACCAAAGGGCTAAAAGCCGGTCAGGTTTCGTCATGAGTCACCAAAAATTATCATTTTAACCATCATATGATGGCATATGACTATATCATGATGACCAATGACCAGACCCGATGACGACCTAGTACAACATTCTGAAACGAATCGTACCTTCCACTTCTTTTACTTCCTGAATAAATTCCTCTGTGTATCCTTTTGCGATATCAACGATTACATAACCGATTTTTTCGCTGGTTTTCAAATATTGTCCGGTGATATTGATGTTATTCTTGGCAAAAATATTATTCAGCTTGGCAAGTACCCCAGGTACATTGGCATGAATGTGGAGCAAACGGTGCGAATCTTTAAGTTTTGGCAATTGAACTTCAGGGAAATTAACGCTTCCATAAGAACTGCCGTTGTTCATAAATTCCAGTAATTTGGAAGGAACGAAGTGGCCGATATTCTCCTGCGCTTCTTCGGTACTTCCACCGATATGGGGAGTCAGGATTACATTTGGCAGGCCGCGTAAAGCACTTTCAAACGACTCATCATTCGTTTTCGGCTCTTTGGGAAAAACATCCACGCTTGCTCCCGCGACCTTGCCACTTTTCACGGCATCAGCCAGGGCTTCTATATCCACAACATGACCTCGGGAAAGATTCATGAAAATGACACCGTCTTTCATTAAGTCAAACTCACGTTTCCCGATCAGATTGGTATTTTCCTTACGTCCATCCACGTGCATGCTGATGACGTCCGCAACCGAAAGTAATTCTTCGAGAGAATTGACTTTTCGTGCATTTCCCAGGGAAAGTTTTTCGACTCCATCATAAAAATAAACTTCCATACCCAAAGCCTCAGCTACAACTGAAAGCTGTGTTCCGATACTGCCATAACCTACCATACCCAGCTTTTTACCACGAACTTCAAAACTTCCGTTTGCAGATTTGTCCCAGATACCTTCGTGCATTTGATTGCTTTTTGTAACGATGTTACGGATCAGCACGATCATTTCTCCAATAGCCAGCTCCACAACTGAACGGGTGTTGCTGTATGGCGCATTGAATACGGCAATTCCACGCTCGGCGGCCGCTTCCAGATCGATCTGGTTTGTTCCGATGCAGAAAGCACCGATCGCCATGAGGCGGTTCGCATTTTCCAGAACGCGTTTTGTAATGTTGGTCTTTGAACGGATACCTATAATAGATACATCTTTAATACGCTCGCAAAGCTCATCTTCATCAAGCGCACCTTTTACAAATTCCACATTGAAACCCTGCTCTTCAAAGGCACGCAAAGCCACCGGATGCACATTTTCCAACAGAAGCACTTTAATCCTGCTTTTTGGGTAGGACTGGCTTCTGCTTAACTTATTGTCATATAAAAAATCGTCGAAAGAAGTAGCGATATGGTCTGCTACGGCAATCACTTTCGGACGCTCTACATTTTCAGTGAAAGCATAAAATCGGCTGGCAAAACCGGCTTCTTTAATCTGATAATCCGTATAACCGTCACCTATGGCGTACACTTCCCCTTCAAGCTGCAGGGAAGCAAGCAATTTGATCTTACCGCCATCAGTTGACAGCACGTTCTCCTCATCAATACCGGTGATATTGCCTTCTTCATCAAAACGGAACTCATTGGCATACACGTGGTCTGCTCTCAATCCAAGTTCAGTAACAACCGGAATAATAAATTCTTTGAATCCGCTCGATACGATGAATATGTGGTCCGCATTTTCAGTCAGAAACTGCTTATTACGCTTGAATGAATCGGAAACTTTCGTGCGCAGGAAAGAAACTAGTTGTTCGATGTTGGCACGGTTCGCTTTTAAAAGATTAATACGCTGGTGAAGGCCTTCTGAAAAAGACATTTCACCGTTCATTCCCTTGTTCGTCAGGTCTGCAATTTCCTGAACAATTTTTTCGCGTTGCGGATGCCCGGTTAAGGCAATGGCAGCCAGTTCGTCAAGTCCTTCTACTTTCGTAAATGTACTATCGAAATCGATAATGATATGCGGGGGATTGAGTGTTAATGTCGGCATGAAGCGGGAGATAACTGAATAAGTATCAAATTAAAATGTAAACGTTCAGACGGTATATTTTGGTTGCATTCCGAATTTTTGCACAAAATTACGAATCTGTTTTCTACGACCCTAAAAAAATGTGCATCTGACGCTTATTAATATTTTTTATTATACGATTCTATACTTTTATAAATCAGGAGAATGGCCCGATTACGCCGTAAAGATGAGGATTAAACCCATACAAAAATAATAACTGCGGCACTTTTAGCACCAACCTTTTACCTATATTAAATTCATTAACAATTATTTACCTTCAAGAAACTCCAGTGCCCGGGTTTCAGACCAGTAAATATTGTCCATGGAGGCGGCAGGGCGGAAACCGCAATGCCCGCCTGATGATGTAATCTCTAAAAATACATTTTCAAGCTTTGATATAATCTCTGTAGGCAGACTGGCTGGCGGCACGATAGGATCGTTTGCAGCATTAACGATCAGGGTCGGGATGGCGATATCTTTCACAAAAAACATGGAACTGCAAGATTCATAATAGTGATCGGCACTATTGAACCCATGTAACGGAGCAGTAAATACATGATCAAAGTCGTATAATGTCTTCACCAGCCTGAAATTCTCCGGATCAATGTCTGCCGGGAAACTGACCGCTTTCAGATCTACTTTTGGTTTTAACGTTCTCAGAAAACGGGATTGGTAAATGCGGTTTTCTGATCTAAGAATGGCAGCGCTGCATGCTTTTAAATCCATCGGAACACTAAATACAACCGATTTCCTGATGACAGGATCGAGGTTTCTACCTTGTTCTCCCAAATATTTTAAAGTAAGATTTCCACCCAGACTAAAACCCACCAGCTGAATGTTGTTGTACCCGTGCAAGATCGCCTGTTTTACAACCATATCCAGATCTTCCGTCGCACCGCTGTGGTAAAACCTGGCCGTTGCATTCATCTCACCGCCGCAGCTGCGGAAGTTCCAGGCGAGACAGTCATAACCATGGGCATTCAGTAACCTGACCATTCCTACTATATACTGCCGCGAACTATCGCCTTCCAATCCATGTGAAAGTATGGCAAGTTTGCCTGCCCGCTCCGGTGTACTTTTATTCTTATCTGCAAACGACCAGTCCAGGTTGAGGAAATCATGATCCGGAGTAACAATTCGTTCCCGATCATATTTCACATCTTTAATAACCCTGAATAAAGCCGGATATATAGTCTGGAGATGACCATTGGGAAGCCAGAACGGAGAGATGTGAGCATTATTTTTTAAAACAGGCATGCGATTTCTAATAACTTCAATACGAAAACAAAGAAAAACAGGAAATGTTTTAATTGGGCAAAAAAATATTTTCATCGCCAATAAACGCAAAACAGATGTTTAAAGCACCAACAAGGCCGTTACCGACACCCTACCAACCCTATGGAGTATAATTAATTTTTACTTTTTCTAAATTATTTGAATCATTTCTCTTGCATATCCAAAAGACGTTCGTATATTTGGTCTTCAAAATATATAAGAACAATACTAATGGCAGAAGGTACAGTAAAATTTTTCAATGATTCCAAAGGATTTGGTTTCATTTCTCCATCTAATGGAGACCAAGACATTTTCGTTCACGTTTCAGGTCTTCAAGACGATATCCGTGAGAATGACAAAGTGTCTTACGAAGTAGAAAATGGCAAAAAAGGTCTAAACGCAGTTAACGTTAAAGTTATCTAAGTTTAATCATAATATCATTTGGAAGGCCTGTTACCGAGTAGCAGGCTTTTTTTTGTGCCCTATATCTGCTCAGACCGCTAAAAGCTACAAATTTGGATCTGATATTACCAAAATGGCTAATGTTATTTATGAACATCAGCCATTTTTCATAAGATCGCCACCAATCTATCTGGCAATCTCAATTTTAAATTTCTTTCCTTTCATCTTTTCTTCGGAAATAAGTCCAAGCATTGCCTTTACCTTACTTCTTCTCACCGCTGCAAAGGAGATTGTATCTTTAACTTCAATTAACCCAAGATCCATTTTTTCAAGTTTTCCCTTCTGAAGGAGAAATCCTACAATATCCATCTTGTTCAATTTGTTCTTTTTACCACCACTGATATAGATTGTTGTCCAGTCAGAAGGAGCAGGCAGCGCCAATTTCGACGGCAGGTCAAGAACAGGCGGCTTCCTGTCGATGTAAGCTGGCAAAACTTCATCTGCGTTCAACAAAATATAGGCAGTTCCCTCTGATAACATTCTGGCTGTTCTGCCGTTGCGATGTGTAAACTCATCGCCCCTCATGGGTAGCTCAAAATGGATGACATGTTTCATGTCAGGTATATCCAAACCCCTTGCAGCCAGGTCAGTGGCGGCAAGATATAAAACCGATCCGTTGCGGAAGCGGATTAAAGTACGCTCCCGGTCTTCTTGTTCCAGTTTTCCATGGAAGTAGGCACAATCGATACCTTCTTCTTTCAAAATTGCACTTATTTTTTCGACACTTTCTCGCTGATTGCAAAAGATCAGGGTTGATTCCGAACCCAGGAAACTGAGCAGCTGAATAAGTTTTTCCGTCTTATCCTTCTTCTCTGATAAAACCAGTTTAACAGATAAACCGCTGTTTCCTTTTTTGTTTTCGATAAAGTCCAGCTCAACCGGGTTTTTGACACGCGTGAATGCAGGTACTTTTGTGCCTGCAGTGGCTGAAACAAGGATCGTCTTCTTTAAGGCACGCAGATTACCCATGATCTCAGTCATTTCATCCTGAAAACCCAGTTCAAGCGACTTGTCAAATTCATCCAGAATCAGCGTAGCAATCTTCCTTGTTGTAAAAGTCTTCCGGAATATATGGTCCATGAGACGTCCGGGTGTTCCAATGATCAGAGCCGGGGCTTCGCTCAGGCTCCTGATCTCTGTCTGCATATCATGTCCGCCATAACAGCAGGTCACTTTGAAGCCCGTTGACATTTTTCGCCAGACCGTTTCGATTTGTAGTGCTAGCTCTCGTGTCGGAACGATAACAATAGCCTGTACATCGTCAATCTCTTTTTGCAGGATTGACAGCAAGGGTAACAAAAATGCCAGGGTTTTTCCCGAGCCGGTCGGAGATAGCAATAGTACTTCTGAGTTTTCCTGAATCGCAGTATTTGCTTCCAGCTGCATTTCATTCAGCGCAGCTATTCCCAACGCGGCGAGCGTGTTTTCTAAATTTTCTTGATTTGACATATACAAAGGTACTCGGTTCTGCACCAAAACCGTACTGAAGAAATTATTTGATTTTGATTGTTCCTTTGAAAGACTCAGCAGCGCTGTGTAAGGTCAACCCTAAAAATCTCCATTCGTGGATACCTTCTGCTTCATATCGTTTCAACCCATCCTGATCAAAAATTCTGGTTCGGGTAGGAAACCATTCGTGGCCCATAACAAAGCCCGATTTGATAGTCGTGGCCGAAACGCCGTCTGCATCCGGAGCCCTATTTTCATCCGCATAAAGCAGGTCCAGATTAAAGAACATTTTACGGTCTACGTTTTCCAACAGATAGGGTTTTTCTTTTCCATCAGCATCCGTCCCTGATCCGGGTTGTTTATTTGATACCGAGGCCCTGATAAATGACAGACAGCAGACTACGAAAATCACGACCGAAAACGTTCCCAGATTCTCACGAACGGATTTTAATACACTGAATGAGATAAACAGAAACCATATAAGTGCACCAAGATTTAATAGTGACCATATAAAATATATCATTAAAACGTCTGATTAGATATTGATAAAAAAGCAGCCAGGTTTCCAGCTGCTTTCCCTATGGTGAGTATTAAATTTATTGCGGAATTCTGTCCCTTCCCTGCCGCTCGAACATCCACTGAGGATATTCAGTATTTAACAGACTGACCTCAAAGAGCTGGGCCAGATCCGATTGCGAAAGAGCAACGTTTACCGCGCCGATATTATCTTTTAACTGTTCCGGTTTTTTGGCGCCGATGATTACGCTCGTCACACTTTTCTGATGTAGTAACCATGCAAGAGCGATCTGTGCGACGGATACACCATGGGCTGCTGCAATAGGTTGTATCACTTCAACAATGTCGTATGCTTTCTCTTTATCAACAGGCGGAAAGTCAAAATTATCTCGGCGGTTGTCGCCGGAAGTTTCATTATTGCGTGTATATTTTCCGGATAAAAAACCACCCGCCAAAGGGCTCCAGGGCATTAAAGCCAGGTTTTGATCTTCCATCATTGGAATGAGCTCACGTTCAAGATCGCGGCCGGCTATGGAATAATAATGCTGGCAGGCAACAAATTTCGTCCAGCCGTTTTTCTCTGCAATGCCGTTTGCCTTCATGATCTGCCAGGCTGCATGGTTACTTACACCCAGATACCTGACTTTTCCTGAACGAACAATGTCTTCTAAACCGCGCATTGTTTCTTCAAGAGAAGTATAGGCGTCCACACCATGAACGTAGAACAAATCGATATGATCTGTACCCAAACGGCGTAAACTATCCTCCACAGAATCCATTAAATGAAGCCGTGAAAGACCTATCTGATTGACACCAGGCGCCATTCTTCCTCTGGCCTTTGTCGCAATAACGACCTCACTCCTACTAATGCCCAGATCTTTAAAAGCTTTCCCCAGTATCTCTTCCGATTTGCCATAGGAATAAACATTAGCTGTATCAAAGAAATTAATCCCGCTGTCAAATGCCGTTTTTACCAGCGCGTTGCCTTCTTCCTGCTGAAGCTTTCCGATTGCCTCCCAGTATCCCTCGCCGCCGAAAGTCATTGTGCCAAAACAAAGTTCCGAAACCAGGACGCCGGTATTCCCTAAAAACTTGTACTTCATAACATAGCTTGTTTTTGAATGGATACAATAATCGTCCTTAAATTTAAGCTTTATTTCAGCAGACCGACGGATTATTCAAACAAATCTTCAGACCGGTCCAGCATCAGAATGGAGCCTTGCGGAACAATCACATATTTTTCGCCATCGTACTCCAGATCAATGGCATTGCGTTGCAGAAAAATTGCAATATCGCCTTCCTTCGCCTGCAGGGGCATATATTTTAGCTTTTCTTCTGATTCCTTCCAGGGCTCATCCTCAGAGGCAGACGGAATCGGGTAGCCCGGCCCTACTTTAATAACATAACCACTTTGAACCTGCTCCCTTTCTGTAACGGTTGGCGGTAAATACAATCCGCTGTTAGTGCGGTCCGTTGGACTCTTCGGTTTGATCAGAACACGATCTCCCACAATGATCAGTCTTCTTAGTCGGTTGTCAGCTGTAACTTCGTACATATATATAATTGTCGCCTGGCGACTTTATTGTTGATTTAAAAGATCCGTTTTCAAAAATAGTACTTGCCTGTTTTTTCTGTCAGCATGGCAGAAATTTGAAGTATGGAAAAGTCCTTTCCTGGCAAGTTTGAAAATATGGCATAGCCAGAATCAAAATTGAAAATAGATAAACTGATTGGTGATAAAAACGCCCAGAAAGTAAACCGCAAAGGAAAGTGTTACGAAAAGGACAAAAAACGCTGTTGTATTTTTCGTTGGTATATTCTGGTAATAATGTTCCTTGACAAGCAGAAAAAAGATCAAGAACACACAGAACCACATTTCTACCTGATTGAACGGCGTGCTGATCTTATCACTGAGCGATATTGTCGTCACTTTTTTCAGAATAGTCAATGACTTGGTAATGTTATTTCTAAAAAATACCCACGTAAGGGTTACCAGACTAAATGTAACCAGCGTGTTGCATAAACGAAGGACGGCATTATCAGGGATAGAAATACCGGCATTTTTAAGCCACTTGTCACGTAATGCAGCCGTCACCTGATAGGTGCCGTGAAGTCCTCCCCATACGACAAACTGCCAGAAAGGGCCATGCCACAAACCACTGACCAGAAAAACGATAAATTGATTGCGGTATTTTTTCAACTCTCCCTTACGGTTACCGCCCAGTGGAATGTATAAATAATCCCGAAACCAGGTAGATAGCGAAATATGCCATCTGCCCCAGAACTCGGCCACTGATTTGGATTCGTATGGTGATCGGAAGTTGTCCATCAGGTTAAATCCCATCACACGGGCTGCCCCGATCGCAATGTCTGAATATCCGGAGAAATCACAATAAATTTGAAATGAATAGAAAACCATAGCCGTCACTAAAGTCAGGCCATTCTGCTCGGCTGGTGCCGAATACGCATGGTCAACTACTTGTGAAAGCCGGTCGGCAATAACGATCTTCTTAAAAAACCCAAAAGCCATTTGCATCAATCCGGATTTTACCAATTCAAAATCATACTTGAAATAGGAATGGAATTGATACAGCATATTCTGTGGGCGCTCGATCGGGCCGGCGACAAGCTGCGGATAAAACATCACATATAAGGCATAGATACCAAAATGCCTCTCCGGTTTCTGATTTCCGCGGTATACTTCTATCGTATAACTCATCGCCTGAAATGTATGAAAGGAAAGTCCGATGGGCAGGAGCACATGGTTTGCATTGTCGACCATCCAAACCAGAACGGACTGAGGAATGACACGTTCCAGGTGCGGAATCATCGGTCTGAAACCAATACTCTGAAGTACTTGATTTACGGAATCCTCAAGAAAATTGTAGTATTTAAAAAAACAAAGGATACCAATATTAGAGATCAGACTGATAATCAGCAGAAGTTTCTTTCTTTTCTGATCTTGGGTCTGAGCAATCCAGATACCCGCATAATAGTCAATAACAATGGTACCAAACAGGATCAGAATAAAGACCGGCTTGAAAACCATGTAAAAATAACAGCTGGCTGCCAGCAGCAAAATCCATCGCCCACGCCATGAAAGGCTGAAATAACCCAGCGTAACGACAATAAAAAAGACAAGAAACTGTATAGAATTAAAAAGCATCAGTAACGAACGCGCATAGTGTTATTCAATAATTACTTTCTGATCGGTTTTAAATATCCGGGTACCTTTTTTCGATACATTCCAGACGCCAACCTCATATGCTCCGGCACGAATTGTCCCTTTCGGCCCGATAGCACCCGTATTGTTTAATGGAAAGGAAAAAAGGTACAAGTTATCCTTTGATTCCAAAATTGCATAATTTCTTTCTCCGGGAGCAGTTGGCTGTTCTTGCGTAAAACTCAGCACATCGGGCGACAATTCATTGACGGTAACCTTTTGAGAAGTCTTAATCAAGGAATCTTTCAATGTCAGCCGGTCTTCATCGGAATGGATGAGTGGTTTTGGCAGAGAATAAATCCGCATTTTATCAACTTTCAATAGTGTCGTGGCCAGCATCGTTTCGAATGGATTATTCTTTGTCGCACCCAGGCCAATACCGTTTCGTTTTTGATTAAACGCGAAAGCAGTCCTGGCGGCCGCTGTTTCCTCAACAATCGGAATGTAATTGACAATCGTCGATGCCCAGACCAAAATCGACATGACTAACGTCACGCCAAAAGCCGCAAGTTTAAAATTTCCCTGAAGAGCCTGAATCACCAAAATATAGATCACAGAAGTCATTACCGCCGGATACATTTTGTAAGTACTCCATAAAATAATATGAGGATCAAACCGGGTACGAAAAACAACGACAAGGATCATACTGATCAGCACATAGACTAAGGCCCCCAACCAGAAGGCATTCCAACGGGTGTTGTCGTGCTGTATTTTTGGAAGGGCACTGAACTTTTCTGCGATGCTTTGAGGCACCCACCTCCCCCAAAACGGAGAAGTTGACAGGATTCCGAATAACCAGATAATAAATACAAAAAACAATCCAAAACCAGCAAGCGTTGGAATGACCATTCTTTTTTCGAATGCTGCGTTGGCAATTATATCGAAGTCGCCACCAAGCATTGTAAAAAATGCAATGAACGTGCGGAAGGGATATTGAAGTATGTAGTCAAAAGCTTTGTCGTTTCCCTGAACAAAATCGTACCCATGGAAATACAGATAAATGGCAGCAGCACCGGAAAGCAACCAAAGAAGGATATCTCGCCAACGAGCCTGAAAAAGCAGTAATACAATGCCTGAAGGCCATACCATCATCCCGTTACCCATACTGAAAGTATCGATATAGGCCAGGAAAATGGCCAGAAAAAGGGGCCAAAGTCTGTTTTTAGCCAGAAAATACAAGCTTGCCACCGATAGCAGAATTACCATCTGATACTGCAATGACATGATCGTCATGAACGTACCGGCATAGGACTGGAAATTGAAAATAAAGAAAGCAACCGGAACTGCCAGAAACCATTTACCGCCTTGACGCAGATAGCTGTACGCGAGGAAACCAAATAAAACGAGTACGCTAAGGTTTCCACAAAAGGCGAGGGTTTTAAAATTCAGCTTATTGGTAAAGAAATATTGAGCAAGGACGATCAGCCGTGCAGCAAGTACTCTGTGTTCGTTGTTTGGAAAAATAATCGTCTGCCATTTTTCAACAAGTGAAGGCGCTTCGATCCAGTTGACGAGGAAATAGGGAATATTTTCAATATCATCAAACCACGGGATATTGATACTATATTGTATACATAAATAGTAAAATACGAAAACTGCGACCAAAGGCAGTAAACCAAGCAGGTACCGGACAGGAAGCGGAATTTCTTTTTCGAGCCTGTTATTCATGTTTATCAACCATAATTATCGCCTCTTTCCCAAAATAACCCGCCATACATTTATTCCACAAAAACTGTTTGTTTTCCTGAATATCATCGAAATAAAGCGATAACGGCCTTGTTTTAATAGGCGGTAACATGACGACAGCCTCTTTCGAATTTTTTATCAAAGTATAACGCTCTTCGTTTTCTCTGCTGAATGCTGCGGCGCGGCCTTTCAGCAGATCGGTATAAATCATTTTTACATTTTCGCTCCGAAAGAAAGAAAAGGCAATCGATAAGACCAACAGCGAATACAAAACACCGTAACGAAGAAACGACAAAGGAAATTGGCCGGTATACTTCTGATTGGCATAGTGAAAGACAACGCCGACGACATAAAACCAGCCGATCAGGAAGAACAGATAAACGCAATTCACAGCTCTGGAAGAAGGGTCAATTCCGATTCCGTAATAAGAGGGAAAGATCTGAGCAGCCAAGACGCCGATATAAAGCAAAATAGCAAACCACACCGGCATGGAAAAATACTTGCGCGCACCGACAGAGATCTTGGAAAGTACAATCATCCAGGCGAGGGAGAATATCAGAAGTGGTGTTTTAAAGATCCAGCTGAAACTAGACACAGCCAGGTATTTAAATGACGAAATAAGCGAAAAGGTAAAGTTCCGGCTCAATGGATTTCCATCCAGACGAGCCTGATTTCCTGGTGCTGTAAAAAAGAAATAACAGGAAATGACTGCGACAACGAGGATGCTGATCATCAGGCTGTCCACTTTTTTGTGGAAAACAAGGCGATAGAACCATAACGCGGCTATTAGTACAATCATGATCAGCAGGTTCGTTTCACTGCATCCGATCACAGCAAACACGAAGAAATTTGCCAGGACAGCCAGCAATGTTTTTTTCGTATCCTGGCGATACCAGTCCAAAACGACAGAAATCCACAAAAGTGTGAAGATATTGGGAACCGTGTAAGTTACAAAAGACGCCATCCAGTAAAAACCTTCGACGATACTCGCCATTTTCAGGATATAGAGAAAAAAGACGATTCCGGCAAAACCCAGGTGCGCTGCACGGGATAATGTAGGCGTGAGGTGTCTGAACAAATTATAGAGCGCAAAAATCAGCCCCGCAAATAAAACAACCGGAAGCACTTTAAATCCAATGATGGAGTGAAACAAAAGCGGATTCGAATGATTCAGGAAAATGCCGAAATAACGCCCTGTCCAACCTGAATAATAAAAATTCATTGCTTCCAGCCAGCTATATTTGAAAACTGTGTCAATGTAACAATAGTCGTCGGCAGGCGAAGGATGGTTGAAATAGGAAAGCGCCAGCAACGGCAAAAGCACACTCAGCAAGAGCAGCGTATTGATAGAGTTGCCGACGGTGCGGTATTTCTTATAAAATCTATTCATTAACTGTTTTTTCAATAATGTAACGTGGACGGCCTTTTACCTCTTCGTAAATTTTACCGATATACTCCCCAATCAACCCCAGTGCCATCATATTCGAGCCGCTGAAAAAAGTCAAAGGAAGCATTGTCGACGTCCAGCCCGGAACGGTATGTCCGATTATAAATGAAAAAAATATGTAAGCCACGATCACCATCGCAACCATGAAATTAAAAAAACCGAAGTAAAGTACCAGCCGCATGGGAAAAGTCGAAAAGGAAGTAATTCCATTCCAGGCAAAAAGCAGCATTTTACTCAGAGGATATTTCGTCTCACCAGCCACGCGCTCAAGACGATTGTAGATAACCTTATCATTGCGAAATCCTACCAGTGGCACGATGCCACGAAGAAACATATTGATCTCTTTAAAATTGCCAAGTTCCTGCAGAACACGGCGATCCATCAGACGAAAGTCTGCATGGTTAAAAACAACCGGAACGCCCATTTTCTGCATCAGCACATAGAAACCTTCCGCGGAAAAACGCTTGAACCAACTGTCCGAGCTGCGGTCACCACGGACACCATAAACTACCATGGCCCCTTCCCGGTGCTTTTCGATCATGGACGTTATCGCATTGATATCGTCCTGTAAGTCTGCGTCGATCGTAATAAAACAGTCAAAATGATCAATATGTTTTTCAAGACCGGCCATGATCGCACTCTGATGACCGAAGTTTCTGGAAAGTTTCACACCAATGATCGTTTCGTCCTGAAGGCAGAGATCTTCAATAATATCCCAGGTTTTATCCCGGCTTCCATCATTTACAAAACAGATTTTGCTGTCCGCAGCAATAAGTCCCCGTTCTTTAATACCAGCATAATAGGTTTTTAGCGTTGAATAGGTAAGATTCAAAATCGCTTCCTCATTGTAACATGGTACTACTAAAAGCAGACGAGATGGATTCATGTCAAGTGGTTTGTTGGCGCGACAAAATTAGTCGTAATATGTTAATTAAATAGTTTCCCGCCATTTTTGAGAATTCTTTCTGCTTTTTCACGGCTAAAACTTATCGTCCGGAGCTGATCAGCGGGGCAGTGTTTTGTACAAAAGCAGACCAATAAAAGAAAAAACCATATTGGGCAGCCAGACAGCAAATAGCGTACTTACGGTCCCGGCTTCAGCAACTCCTTTTGACAAAAGGAAGAACAAAATATAAATAAACGCAAGCATAAAACCGAGCGCAATCTGCCAGCCGACACCGCGCCTGCTTTTTCTGGCAGAAACAATAACGCCGATGGAGGTAAGGATTAAAATAGCGAAAGGCTGGGTAAAACGTACATATTTTTCAATCAGGTACACTTCAAGCCCGTCCGCGCCTCTGCTTTTAAGTAAGTCGATATACGTGTTCAGCTCCGGGAGTGTAAATGTTTCATAAAGATTGTAGTTGCTTTCGAAATCTTTGGGATAGAGATTGATCGTTGTGTCAATGTCTTTCGGATAACTCAACTTTTCACTCAGGCTGTCAATCGTGCGGACCTGAATATTCTGTAAAGTCCACTTTTCCTTTTTGGGCTGCCAGACGATCTTGTCCGCTGAGAGCTTCTGGGTAAGCTGGTTCCCTTTAATCGTTTCCATGGTAAATTTATTACCCGTCTTTGTAGCGTTGTTGTAACTTTCAAGATAGGCATAAACATCCGGGGCAATGGTTATGTGCACGTTCCTTCCGCTGAACGTGAATTCGTTTTTGACGTATGTTTTTTCAAAAGTATTCCTGATTTTGTTCGCTTTTGGTAAGATCCACCCTACCTGAAGAAAGGTTACACCTCCCAAAATCGTTGCACCAACAAGATACGGCAATAAAATTCTCCCAAAACTAATCCCGCTGCTTAGCATGGCTACAATTTCAGTTCTGGCTGCAATTCTTGAAGTAAAGAAAACAGTGGCTATAAATACCATCAGCGGACTGATATAATTGATCCAGTACGGTATCAGATTGAGATAGTAATCAACCAGAATTTCGTTGATCGGTGCCTTTTTTTCCAGAAAGTCATCAACTTTTTCGGTATAGTCGATCATGCAAATGATCAGCACGATCACAAAGGCGACAAAAAAATACGTGATCAGGAAATTTTTGATCAGGTAACGATCCAATATTTTCAATCTCATGGCTTGGCAAGTCTCATCGGCGTTGTACTAATAAATTTTTGGAAACCTCAAGACTTATAAACAACGTATGGTGCTCATTAATCTGTACAGATGCAGACTTGTCATATTCGTTAATTTCTGTTATTTCTATTACGGATCCCAGTGTAATCCCGGCCCGGTCCAGATGCTGAAGAAACGACGGAGCATGATCCAATACGCCCATCATTCTCACTTTTTCACCGACTTGCACATCTGTTAGCACCAGATAATCCGGCTCAGTCAGATTTCCCTTTGCATCCGGTATCGGGTCGCCATGCGGATCAAACCGAGGGTGCCCCAGAAATGCATCAAGTCGTTCGACCAGATGATCTGATGGAATATGTTCAAGCTCTTCTGCAATATCATGCACCTCATCCCAGCCAAAACCGAGCTTTTCTACTAGAAAAACTTCCCACAGGCGATGTTTCCGAATCACATTGATCGCTACTTTCTCTCCGGCTTCAGTCAGTCTTACGCCCTGATACTTTTTATAATGTATCAATCCCTTTTCCGCGAGCTTACGAAGCATATCTGTAACGGACGCAGCGCGCGTAGAGGTACTTTCGGCCAAAGCGTTTGTACTCACCTCTAGCCCTTCACGCCCTGAGAGTGCATGAATAATCTTTAAATAATTTTCTTCTGTGAAGGAGTTCTGCATCATCAATTTCTTCCAAAACCTCAATATGTCAGCAAAAGTACAATTTACTAATCATATTTAAAAAAATTTAGATTGATCTAAAAATTATTTGAAGTTTTTTATATATTTGTTTTCAATAAACCAAATTGTTTATTTTAGGTATTTGAAAAATGTTTGACAATCCAATAGCGAAAAATTCCTTGTTAAAAAATATAACGGACGATACCGACAGACTTGCTTCATTGTCAGAAGTGCACTCTTCCATAAACGTGCCAGAAGGTGCTGGTTTTTGGAAAAAACTGCTGGCTTTTACCGGTCCGGGCCTCATGGTCGCTGTCGGATATATCGACCCGGGCAACTGGGCTACTGATATTGAGGGAGGTTCCCGCTTTGGATATACGCTGCTTTCTGTCATTTTGATCTCCAATCTGTTTGCAATGCTATTGCAGCACTTGTCATTGAAGCTGGGGATTGCATCGGGCCGGGACCTGGCGCAGGCTTGCCGGGACTATTATTCAAAACCAGTATCCATGGTGTTATGGTTTCTTTCCGAAATCGCCATTGCCGCCACTGACCTCGCGGAGGTGATCGGTTCCGCCATTGCGCTTAACTTGTTATTTGGACTTCCATTACCGGTTGGGATTCTGTTTACAGCGCTTGATGTGCTTCTCGTTTTGTATTTTCAAAAAAGAGGGTTCCGGATCATTGAAAGTATTGTCGGTGGCTTAATGGGTATTATCCTTCTGAGCTTCATGTATGAGATGATTGTTTCTCAGCCGTCCATTGCGGGTATTGCAGGCGGAATATTACCTAAAATGGAGATTGTCACAAATCCAGGAATGCTTTACATTGCCATTGGTATCCTGGGTGCTACGGTGATGCCGCATAACCTGTATCTTCATTCAAGCATTGTTCAGACACGGAATTTCAAACGTGACGATGAAGGAAAAAGGAGCGCAATAAAATTTGCAACGATCGATTCTACTCTATCTCTGGGTCTTGCATTTTTCATCAACGGCTCCATACTGATTCTGGCCGCTGCTGCTTTTCATCACAACGGACACCGCGAAGTTGCGGATATCACAGATGCCTATCATTTGCTGGATCCTGTTCTGGGTGTAAGTCTGGCCGGAATTTTCTTTGCTCTGGCGCTGCTTGCTTCCGGACAAAGTTCGACCTTAACCGGTACGCTGGCCGGACAAATTGTAATGGAAGGGTTTCTGAATATACGACTCAAACCATGGCTTCGCCGGCTGATCACACGTGGCATAGCAATCATTCCTGCGCTCATTGTGGCCACACTCTACGGCGAAAAAGGAACTGCTGAGTTATTGGTTTTCAGTCAGGTTATCTTATCGCTCCAGCTTAGCTTTGCAGTAGTGCCTTTGGTCCTTTTCACGGCAGACAAGTCGATCATGGGAAAATTTGCAAACTCAGGAACGGTCACAGTGATTAGCTGGATCGTCACATTAATTATCGTATTATTAAACGGTTATCTTCTTTTCAGAACGCTTTTCTAAACTTACGTAACTGCTGTTAAATTAAATTTTCAGTAGACAACTATCTACTTTGCCTGCGGTTTCCTAACTTTCGTCGATTTTAAGAAAAAAATTGAATGGAATCCAAACACAATTTTGACAAAATCTCTGCTGCAGGTGTCCTCATTGCATTCGGTATTATTTATGGAGACATAGGTACGTCGCCGCTCTATGTAATGCAGGCAATCATCGGAAAAGAGGTTATTACCGAGGAAATTATTTACGGCGCACTCTCTTGTATCGTATGGACACTCACCCTTCAAACGACTGTAAAATATGTAATCCTGATTCTGCGGGCAGATAACCGCGGCGAAGGCGGAATTTTTGCTTTATACGCACTTGTGCGAAAACATGCGCGCTGGCTGACAGTCCCCGCCATCATCGGAGGAAGTACGCTATTGGCTGATGGTATTATTACACCGCCGATTTCGGTTTCCTCAGCTGTCGAAGGTCTGCGGATATTGTATCCCAACATCCAGACAATCCCCATCGTGATCGGCATTTTAACACTGATCTTTATGATCCAGGCTTTTGGCACCAAAATCGTCGGCCGTGCTTTCGGACCGATCATGATCACCTGGTTTGTCATGTTGGGCGTTCTGGGTCTAAATCAAATATTGCTGCATCCGGAGATCTTCAAGGCATTTAATCCTGTTTACGGTTATGATCTGATCACCAAACATCCAGGCGGTTTCTGGATGCTGGGTGCTGTTTTTCTTTGTACAACCGGTGCAGAGGCACTTTATTCGGATCTCGGCCATTGCGGGCGTGAAAATATCCGCGTAAGCTGGGTATTCGTTAAAATCTGCCTTATCCTGAATTATTTTGGACAAGGTGCATGGTTGCTTTCACAAGTTGGAAATCTGCTTGATGGCCGGAAGCCTTTCTACACAATCATGCCTGACTGGTGGCTGCTGCCAGGTGTGACCATCGCTACATTTGCTGCCATTATCGCCAGCCAGGCGGTGATCACAGGTTCTTTCACACTGATCTCGGAAGCCATTCGTCTGAACTTCTGGCCAAAGGTAAGGCTGGTTTATCCGAGTGACCAGAAAGGGCAATTGTACGTTCCAAGTATCAACTGGTTATTATTTCTCGGCTGTACCGGTGTCGTTCTTTATTTCAAAGAATCGTCCAACATGGAAGCTGCATATGGTCTGGCGATTACGCTGACTATGATTATGACTACAATCCTGATGTCTTATTACCTATATTTAAAGCGGGTAAATCTCTGGATCGTCGTTGTATTTATGCTTCTCTATCTGTTCATCGAAGGCCTGTTCCTGGGTGCTAACTTACTGAAATTTACCCATGGCGGCTGGTTCACAATCCTTGTCGGCGTTCTGGTAGCCGGGTTGATGACAGTCTGGTTACGCGCATTTTATATTAAATTACGTTTGACTGAATACACAAAACTGGAATCTTACCTTCCGGCTTTAAAGGAGCTCAGCCGCGATATCAGTATCCCGAAATATACCACCCATCTGGTTTTTATGACAAATGCCTCCCGCGTATCGGAGATTGAAACAAAGGTGGTTTATTCTATTTTTCAAAAAAGACCCAAACGGGCTGATATTTATTGGTTCATACACGTGGATACTACGGACGATCCGTATACCATGGAATACAAAGTGAACACCATCGACGACGATGAAACGGTCATCAAGGTAAATTTCAAGCTTGGTTTCCGGGTCGAGCAACGTATCAACATGTTTTTCCGCAAAGTAGTTGAAGACATGGTATTGAATAAAGAAGTTGACATTACCAGCCGCTATGAATCATTAAGCCGCCAGAATGTGACCGGAGATTTTCGTTTTGTCGTACTCGAACGATTCCTTTCTTTTGAAAATGACCTGCCTTTCTTCGAACAAATGATCATGAAAGCCTATTTCTTTGTCAAAGATTTTACAACACCGGAAGACAAATGGTTTGGCCTGGACAGCAGCTCGGTTAAAGTCGAGAAAGTACCGCTGATCATCCGACCGGTAGAAAATGTGAAACTCCGGAGAGTTTATAGTTAGATTTCAGGAATATCTGGTAAAGGATCAATAGCGCGCAGTATGAAAGCGCATATTGATCCTTTTACTTTTTCATCTGTTTACCCTGTTAATTTTTTTATTGTGCATAAACGTATTTTCTGTTCCCTGCTTTTTTCTGCCATGGGAATCGAGGCCTTTGCCCAAACAGCGCCTGTTGTTATCCCAATCGAAACGAGCCATAATGCCCTCGTGCTGCAAACAGACGCCGAAAATCATCTTGGAATAACCTATTTCGGAAAAAAACTAAGTCAGTCTGCGGAGTATAGATCAATTCCCGCACAAAGCCGCCGGAGAGACAGCAATGCTGGAATTTACAACTCCGCATACACGCCGTCAGGTACATGGAGCGTTTCAGAACCAGCCCTGCAGCTGACCCATGGCGACGGGAATAAATCGCTGGATCTCACCTATGTAAGCCATACTAATGTAAAACAGGATAATAATATCAGCCTTACCAGTATTGTCTTAAAGGATCCGGTTTACCCCGTAGAAGTTACGCTTTTCTATAAAATTTACGCTTCTGAGAATGTTGTTGAACAATGGAGCGTAATTAAAAGTCAGGAAAAGAATCCCATATTATTGCAAAAATATGCGTCTGCGAACCTGTACTTTACTGCAAAGGATTATTATCTGACACATTACAACGGAAGCTGGGCCAATGAAATGAAACCCGAAGAAGAGTTACTGACTGCCGGGATCAGGGTTTTAGATTCGAAACTCGGAACGCGGGCGAACCTTTTCCAACCGCCGAGCTTCTCGCTGTCCTTTGACAAACCTGCTACCGAAACAGAAGGAAAAGTTTTGCTGGGGACCCTGGCATGGTCAGGCAATTTCCGGATGGATTTCGAAGTAGATTCTCACCATAATCTACGGCTTATTGCCGGAATAAATCCATTTGCATCTGAGTATCCGCTGGCTTCTAAACAGGAATTTAAAACGCCGTCCTTTATTTACACTTTTTCGGAAAACGGAAAAGGTGAGGCAAGCAGGAACCTACACAACTGGGCAAGAAAATACAGGATTCTTGATGGAGAAGGATCACGTTTGACTTTATTGAACAACTGGGAAGCCACTTATTTTGATTTCAACGAAGAGAAGATTTCCGCGCTTTTCAAGGATGGAAAAAAACTCGGCGTTGACCTGTTCCTCCTGGACGATGGCTGGTTTGCAAATAAATATCCCAGAAACAATGATCAGACCGGGCTGGGCGACTGGCAGGAAAATGTCAAAAAACTTCCGCATGGAATCGGATATCTTGTAAAAGAGGCACAGAAAACCGGAATCAAGTTCGGAATATGGGTTGAGCCGGAAATGGTCAATCCCAAAAGTGAGTTGTATGAAAAACACCCGGACTGGGTCATTAAGCAACCTCAGAGACCGGAACATTACATGCGCAACCAGCTTCCGCTTGATCTTTCTAACCCGGAAGTTCAGGACTTTGTTTATGGCGTTTTAGACAAGCTGTTTTCCGAAAATCCAGATATCGCATACATCAAGTGGGACTGCAACGCAATCACATTTAATGCCTATTCGGCATACCTTGAAAAAAGCAAACAAAAACAATCACAGCTTTATGTCGACTACGTAAAAGGGCTTTATAAAGTCCTGGAAAAAATGAGAGCGAAATATCCAAAAGTACCGATGATGCTTTGCTCTGGCGGTGGAGGACGGGTTGATTATGAAGCGCTGAAATACTTCACTGAATTCTGGCCGAGTGACAATACAGATCCTATGGAAAGAATATTTATGCAATGGGAATATTCTTACTTTTTTCCGGCAATTGCACAAAGTGCACATGTTACTGACTGGGGAAAACAACCATTGAAATTCCGGACGGACGTGGCCATGATGGGGAAACTGGGCTATGACATTGTAGTTAGTCATCTGAATGAAAAAGATCTGAAATTCAGCCAGCAGGCAGTTGCAACCTATAATAACATCAAAGATGTAGTTTGGCACGGAGATATGTACCGCCTCGTGGATCCAAAGAAGAATGAGTATTCTGCCCTAATGTTCGGTACAAAAAACAAAGACAAGGCAGTGCTTTTTTCCTATCTGGTGAGCAATCGGTATGGTGCCGGCTCCGATATTCCCTTCCGTTTGCAGGGGCTTGATCCGGTAAAAAAGTATAAGATAAAAGAGCTTAATCTTTACCCGGACACCAAAACTACATTGGATGAGAACCATGTTTATTCAGGAGAATACCTGATGACCATTGGATTTAATCCAACTGTCAATGCACGGAGGACCAGTGTGATTGTCGAGATCAGCGCGGTGCAGTAAAAAAATTTGCAGCATGTTACCTGATCGATAACATGCTGCAAATACAATAAATTTTATTTTTCTATCTTAGATAAACCCCTTCCTCCGAGGAACGGCTTAGGATCACTTCCACACGCTCGCTTATCGTGGTACTTAATGAATAACCTACATAATCAGCAGAGATCGGAAACTTGTGATGCTCCCGGTCAACGATGACGGCTACCTGCACCTTTTTCATTTGCACTTTAAGAAATGGCTCCAGGGCAAAAGCGAGGGTACGGCCTGTATTTAACACATCATCTACAACGACTACTACCTGATTTTCAATCTGCACAGAATCATCGTCAAAACGGATCTCACTCTGCTGGTTGATCGTTTTATCAAACCTCAGCTCGATAAGCTTTACTTCCAGAGGAGAAATCGATTTCAATTCCTGTGTCAGCATTTTTGCAAATTCATATCCTTCACCCGCAATACCCGCCAGGATGATTATCTTTTCTTCAAAATTCTGCTCAAATATTTCGAACGCAATCCGACGGATCTTTTGCCGGGTCTGCAAAGAGGTTAGTATCTGGCGGCGGGCGGTCATGTTATTATCGGTCATAAAGATGCGAGTTCTATGCTAATTCAGTTTCTGAGATATTTCATGGATCAGTTTCTTTTGTAAAAATCCTATAATCCTGCATGACAACAAAAAAAATCAGGATGTTTTACTGTTATTTATTTGTCCGTACAAAATTAATGATCCACTGCGCGATGCTGTTTTCCGATGTCGGCAGTTCAAGGCTCATGATACCAAACTCCACTTTGCGCGCACCTATCCTTTCGACACGCATTTCCATTAATGCCTGATTGTAAGTTTTCGTAAATTCCGGATGCGCCTGAATCCCGAGCATTTTATTTCCAACCATGAACATCGCGACAGGGCAGTCGGGCGTCTGAGCCAATACTGTGCTATCCAGCGGAAGGGAAAGCACTTGGTCCTGACACATCATCAAAAGGTTAAAATCTGATAACGGCGGTTTCATCCAGCTTTCCAGCCTGAGTATTTCAAAAGGATGTACACCGGCACACCACCCATTTTCAGACTTTTCCACTTTTCCACCCATCGCCTCGCCCAGCATCTGATGTCCGAAGCAAACTCCAATGAAGATCTTTTCAGACTGATGAAGCTTCTGCACAAAAGCCTTCAAGTGAGAGATCCAGGCATCGTCATCATATACTGAAGATCTCGACCCGGTACAGATATAAGCATCACATGCATCCACCGAAGCAGGGAAGTCGCCATTACAAACATCAAAAAATACAAACTCCCACTCTGGTGCTTCCGAAGCAAATAATGCCGGGAACATCTCACGATAGTCGCCCGCAATGTGAAGCAATTCCGGGCGTACATGATCGCACTCTAAAAGGCCTATTTTCATGGTAGGATGATAAACTTTTAACGGCTCTAATTTCGGCAGAAATATTTATTAATAGCGTCTGAACCAGGAAAGACTTATAGGACGGTCATTTTGTTTGCACCAATAAGAACTGACGTTTTGACGTATATCCGTTAATAATTCATCGAAAATATGCCATAATTTCCGTTTTATCAGCCCGGCATATTGTTTTGATTAGCATGATATGTTATCAAATTAACTTAAAACCGCCATGAACTTTAACCAATATACCATCAAGGCGCAGGAGATTATACAACATGCTGCACAAATGGCCCAGGGCAATCAGCAACAAGCTATTGAAACCGGGCACGTTGTAAAATCCATTTTGGAAGAAGATCCAAATACGTCGCAATTTATTCTTAACCAGCTAAATATAAGCGCAGATGTTCTTAACAGTCGTCTGCAAAAAATACTTGACAGCTATCCGCGCGTGACAGGATCAAGTCAGTCGTTTCTGGGAAATGACCTTGCCGCCGCCACTGCCAAAGCACAGAATTACCTGAAAGAATTCGGAGACGAATTTATTAGTATCGAGCTTCTTTTACTCGGTATCGTCAGTGGAAAAGATTCCACAGCGACCATGTTGAAAGAAGTCGGTTTCAAAGAAAAAGATCTGATTAACGCTATCAAAGAACTTAGAGGAAAAAACAACCCCGTGAAAGATCAAAATGCAGAAGCTAAATATCGGTCGCTGGAGCGGTATAGCAAAAACCTCAATGAACTCGCAAAGGCCGGTAAAATAGACCCTGTCATCGGTAGGGATGAAGAGATCCGGCGTGTTCTTCAAATATTGAGTCGTCGTACAAAAAACAATCCGATACTGTTGGGAGAACCTGGGGTCGGTAAGACTGCCATTGTGGAAGGACTTGCCCAACGTATCGTTCAGGGCGACGTGCCTGAAAATCTGAAATCTAAAATCATTGCTTCACTTGATATGGGACTGCTGATTGCAGGTGCCAAGTATAAGGGAGAATTTGAAGAGCGCCTTAAAGCTGTTATCAAAGAAGTAACTGATTCGGAAGGTGAAATCGTGTTGTTTATTGACGAAATTCATACGCTAATCGGTGCAGGCGGTGGTGGTGAAGGCGCCATGGATGCAGCAAACCTTCTTAAACCGGCACTGGCACGTGGCGAATTACATGCGATCGGCGCCACGACCCTGAAGGAATACCAGAAATATATGGAAAAGGATAAGGCCTTGGAACGCCGTTTCCAGGCTGTGATGGTGGACGAACCTACCATTCCTGACGCCATCAGTATATTGCGTGGTATCAAGGAAAAATATGAACTGCACCACGGTGTGAGAATTCAGGATGATGCGGTGATCGCTGCTGTCGAATTATCAACACGGTATATCAGCGAGCGTTTCCTGCCCGACAAGGCGATTGACCTAATGGACGAAGCTGCATCAAAACTTCGCCTGGAAATGGATAGCGTTCCGGAAGAACTGGATGAACTGAACAGAAAGATCATGCAGCTCGAAATTGAGCGGGAAGCAATCCGTCGGGAGAATAACAAAGATAAAGAAACAGTTCTCAATAAAGAGATCGCAGACCTGAGCGAAAGCCGGAATGGCCTGAAAGCACTTTGGGAAAATGAAAAAGGCAAAGTTAATGAGGTGCGTTCGTTGAAAGAGCAAACCGAACAGCTCCGTCTTGAAGCAGAACAAGCCGAGCGTTCAGGTGACTTCGGTAAAGTTGCGGAGATCAGATATGGGCGTATTCCCGAAGTGAATAAACGACTGGAAGAGTTGCAGGCATCAGAAAATGCTGAGAGCCTGATGCAGGAAGAAGTAACACCGGAAGAAATTGCAGAAGTTGTGGCAAAATGGACAGGAATTCCTGTCAGTAAAATGCTGCAAAGTGATAAGGAAAAGCTGCTGAATCTGGAAAGCCATCTGCACCAGCGTGTCGCCGGTCAGGAAGAAGCGATCACGCTTGTTTCGGATGCCGTGCGCCGCAGCCGTGCAGGATTGCAGGATTCAAAACGTCCTTTGGGAAGTTTCCTTTTCCTTGGACCAACAGGAGTAGGTAAGACCGAGCTGGCAAAAACGCTGGCTGAATATCTGTTCAACGATGAAAATTCGATTGTCCGGATAGATATGAGCGAATATCAGGAAAGGCATGCTGTAAGCCGTTTGGTTGGAGCGCCTCCGGGATATGTCGGTTATGATGAAGGTGGACAACTTACAGAAGCTGTTCGCCGGAAACCATACAGCGTAATTCTGTTAGATGAAATTGAAAAAGCGCATCCCGACGTTTGGAACATCTTGTTGCAAGTTCTGGACGAAGGACGTCTGACGGACAATAAAGGGCGTGTGGCTAATTTCAAGAACACGATCATTATTATGACTTCGAACATTGGAAGCCATATCATCCAGGAAAAATTTGCTGAAGATGAAGGCTGGAACCATACGCTCGTCGTAGAAGAAGCAAAGAAAGCCGTTCTGGACCTTTTAAAGGCTTCGGTACGCCCCGAATTCCTCAACCGTATTGATGAGATCGTTTTGTTTGAACCGCTTTCAATGAAAAACATCCGCAAAATTGTGGATATTCAGTTCAAAGGGATTCAGAAAATGCTTCAAGAACAAGGCGTTACACTGGATGCTACCGATGAAGCGCTCACAAAACTCGGTGAAGACGGATTTGACCCGGCTTTTGGTGCCCGTCCGTTGAAACGTGTTTTGCAGCGCAAGATATTGAACGAGCTGTCAAAAGGCATTTTAAGTGGCCAGGTTGCAAAAGATTCAGTAATTATGATGGAGCTGAACGCCGATGGAGATCTGATTTTCGAAAATGTCGGCAGTGTTGAGATCTGATAGATTGATTAACAAAAATAAAGGGTAACCGTAAATTTCGGTTACCCTTTATTTTTATAAGAAATAGTCGTAAATTAACAATAAGAATTGTCTGATATAGTTTGATTATTAAAGGCTTACTATTTTTAACCGTGTTTCCCCCTTCTTCACTGATCTGACTTGGCACATTATTTGTACATATTATTATTGTTAAAAAATTTCCAGTTATAATTCAAATAATCCACGGTATGGACTCGACATCAAATGTAATGAAGGTTGCTATTCTGGTAGCAGATGGATTTGAACAGGTAGAAATGACCTGTCCATGTGAGGCACTGAGAAACACTGGTGCGACGACCCATATTATTTCTCCCAACAAGGATACCGTTAAAGGGTGGAATCATGTGGATTGGGGAGCCACACATACCGTTGACGTACCGTTGGATAATGCCCGTGCAGATTATTACGATGCCCTTGTTTTGCCGGGCGGCGTGATGAATCTGGACGCTTTGAGGCTTAATCCTAAGGCTGTCCAGTTTGTGAGGTCATTTTTTAAAAATCATAAACCAGTTGCAGCGATATGTCACGGACCACAGATACTGATCGACGCCGATGTCGTTTTGGGAAGAACACTGACTTCAAATGCGGCAATCAGAATTGATCTTGAAAACGCAGGCGCAATCTGGGTTGATCAGGATGTTGTGGTTGACAATGGCTTAATTACAAGCAGGAAGACAGACGATCTTCCGTCATTTATCAACCAGATGATCAAGGAATTTAATCTGGAACTGCACCAGTAGTACCGATATAAATAATTTTCAATTGCGCCTTGAATCCGCTCTTATCGGATTCAAGGCGTTTTTTTGTTAATATTCATCCTCAATTCATCAAACTTCACAATCTTTGTCATTCGATGCAGGCAGCAATGAGCTGGCCTTTGAATAATGATTGCAAATGAATATGGCTCAAATTACACTAGATGACGTTTTTGTAAGAAAATATGACACGACCGTTTTAAGCGGTGTTAACTGGAAAATTAATAAAGGAGAACACTGGGCAATTATAGGCCCGAACGGATCAGGGAAAACAACCTTGCTGGATATCATCGCAGGCAAATGGCCCGTCTGGAAAGGCCAATTGCATTACGGCTTTAATATACCCGTTCGTGAAGCTATCGAATTTGTGCCCAACGATTATTCGTTCAACCGGATTGTAAGCGCAGGAGCGGAATATTATCAGCAGCGGTTTCATTCTTATGAAGCAGAACGCGCACCAAGTGTCCGGGCCATACTGACCGACCAGCTAAAACCAGTCGGGACTGTCAACGAAAACTCTGTCCACCTGGAACCTTCAAAAGTTCACAAGGAGCAGCTCGAAAAAGTAAGCGGATTATTGTCGATAACACATTTGCTGGACCATCCCTTTGTAACGCTCTCAAATGGGGAGACCCGCAGAATGCTTCTGGCGAAATCATTGTTAAAACACCCTGAAATCTTACTCCTGGATAACCCATTCGCCGGGCTTGATGTGCATTCAAGAGAAGTTTTGAGAGATGCATTAAGCCACCTTGCCCGCTCCGGCGTCAATATTATATTAGCAACAATTGCTACCGAAATACCTCCGTGCATAACACATGTGCTGGAAATGAATCATGGAACTGTTGAGACAATTTCTCCGGCAGGATCTTATCAGGTTAAAAATAAAAATGCTGAGTCCTTACCAAAGCCTGACGCAGCAAAATTAGAAAGTTTTGGAGTCCCTAATTTTGTGGACTTCGAAACTGCCATTGATCTGAGAAATATAAATGTGAAATACAATGAAGATCAAATTCTCAAAGGTATTAACTGGACAATCAGAAAAGGCGAAAAATGGGCATTATCAGGCGCGAACGGTTCCGGAAAATCGACTTTGCTAAGTATCATCACAGCCGACAATCCGCAGCGCTTTGCAAATGACTTTGATTTATTTGATAAAAAACGCGGCGGGATCGGTGCTTCTATTTGGGATATAAAACAGAAGATCGGGCATGTATCTCCGGAGCTTCACCTGTATTTCCCAAAAAACACGACGGTCTTCAAGACCATCGCTTCCGGTTTTTTTGATGCCACGGGAATATTTTTCAAGAAGTTAACAGCCATTCAGGTACAGCGCGTGCATGAAGTTGCCGAATTGCTGCACGTACATCCGCTGATAGAGAAAGATTTTTCGCAGCTTTCCAAAGGCGAACAGCGATTGGTATTGTTGGCGCGGGCATTGGTAAAAAACCCGCCGCTACTGATCCTGGACGAACCCTGTCAAGGCCTGGATACTGTTTCAATTGCGTATTTCAAAGAAGTTGTCGATGCCATTTGCAATACGCAGGAAAGAACTTTAATCTATGTTTCACACTATTTAAATGAAATTCCTTCCTGTGTGAAAAGGTTTTTGAAACTGGAAAAAGGCGAGGTTATGGAAAACCGTTAAAACTATGACCAGTAACCTGCTTGTGCAAACCGGCAGGTTATTTCTTTAATGTGATCTCCGTTCGTCGAAGTGGTCATGAAAACCGAAAAGCAGGCCCATTATTATTGGCTATCCGTCAACCCCTCCATAAAATCAATAACCTGCCGGATTTCCTGCTGCGACAGCTTGAGTTTATCCGCAGCCAATGTCTGATTCGGTACATTCAAACCCAGACCGGCACCACCGCCTTCATTATAAAATTCCATCACTTCCTGTAAGTTTTTGTAAACACCGTTGTGCATATATGGTGCCGTTTTTTCAATGTTACGTAAGGAACTGGTTTTAAATGCGTTTTTCCATTGTGGAAACTGGTCGTGAATTCCGCGGCCTTTGTCCGTGTCAAGACGGGGATGTTTCCAATCCGCGTTTACTGTCACTCCCAATACTTCCGATTCTGTCTTTTGATATCCCGGCGGTACGGTTCCGTTAAACAATGGCATAAAGTGGCAGGTGCCACAACGTGCTTTTCCCATAAAAACATTAAAGCCTGCAACCTGATCGTCTGTGAGCGCTTTTTTATCACCACGCATATACCTATCAAACGGAGAAGAAAACGGACTTAGTGAACGAACGAAAGTCGCTAATGCATTTTGAATATAAACGGGCTGGATACTATCCAGGTCGGGATATGCTTTTTTGAACAAACGCTGATAATCCTCATCAGAACCGACCAAATCAGAGACCGCTTTTAAAGAGCCATGCATTTCATCTTTATTATGGATCACATCAACCGCCTGATCTTCGAGTGAAGGGGAACGGAGATCATAAAAGAAGGATTGCTGCAAAGCTGCATAGGTTATTGTAGGTGCATTTCTGGAAATGGATTTTTGAATGCCTTTACTCGTTTTTAATCCATCTGAATAAGCCAGAGCAGGTTGATGGCAGCTACCGCAATTTGTTTTTCCATTGCCGGAAATGCGGCTATCATAAAATAGCTTTTCTCCAAGTACTACCCGATCCGCCGTTGAATTAAAGTCAGTATTGGATAGAAGCGCATCCGTATCAAAAGCCCTGGAATCAAATAAAGTTGCCAGATCGGGTTTCAATAATCGCCTGTCCTCAATATAGGGTATCGCCGCCAAATCCTGATTTTTTTTCAGCGCTCGGGTCAGGGGATTTATGTACTCTACAATAAAAGCCGCCCGGTCAAACCGATTAAAATCCTTACTTTGTCTGATAAAAACAATAGCTGATTCTGCACCGTTGTATAAGGAAGCATATTCAGGCAAAAGTGGTTTGTAGGCTTTTATATAATTTTGAAAAGAAAGCAGGACCTCTTCACTTTCTGCAAGCGCGTTGCCGGATCCGGGTGTATCAAAACCTGAGATACCCAGTGTGATCATGCGAAATAATTCGAGTCGCAGTGCATCAAAGACATGCGCATCGGTAATCTCAATATCCGTCCAAAGCGAAAGGATCCGCTTTGTGTTCATCTGCATTTTCCGGATTTGCCGTATCAGCTCTTCCTCATCGACTGCCTCCTCTGTGTAGATCAGTTCTTCGATCACCTGTAAACCGCCCGGCTCAAAAACAGCATTTTCCTCTTCTTCGATCTCATCCAACGGCGCCCCATTGACCAGTCTGACCGTCGAGGGTGTGAAATACTCTGCGAATGCTTCAGCTTTTTTATATTGCAGACGCAGCGCCAAAAACTCTTTTTGCAAGATTTCCTTACTTTTTTTACTCCTCACAGCATTCAAGAACTGATCATTTGATTGAACCAGCTCCTCAACATCGGTTTTGAAATACTGATATACTTTCTGAGCCGGCGTCTTCTCAGGTTCACAGGAAGAAATGATTGCCGCAAAAAGCAGGATAATAACAAAAGGAGTTTTTTTGTCCATGGTTATAAAAAGTGTAGAAGACCTTTTAGAAAAAGCCTTCTACACATTCATTTGCAATAAGAATGATTATTTGATACCTCTAACGATTACTGTCTGTCCGCCTTCTTTGTTAGAAGATAGTCCGCTTCCGTCTGCGCTCAGGTATTTGTTGTCCTGCCAGGTATGCGGGTGAAGATTGATCATAAACGTTTCAGGAATTCCTACAACCTCAGAAATATCAATCATGGCACCATATTCCCAGGTACTCAGCGAATTGTTATTGACCGAGTTATACTTGGCATTAAATACTGCATCAGATCTGCGGTGGTCCATCTGAAGCATGGCTTTGCTTTCCTTCGTGGCGATGTTGTATTGCCAGATCGTGCCGTCGTGGTCGTTCAGTTTATAAAATGAATCACCATCTTCCTGCACATAAACGTAGTCTTTAGTAACACAGATGTTATCAGGATTGACAATAAAATTCCCCGGACGATCCGCACCATCCATTACAATCTGCAATTTTCCTTTTAACGGATCGGCTGCATCAAACTTAAGCTGATACACGCGTCCCCACATATTTTTCCCTGTAACGGGCGTAACCTTATCCGACTCACTGACTCCTGTTGCTGTGAAATATATTTCGCGGCCAACGCCGTTTCCGCCTTTGCGGTAGTCGATATCTTCAACACGGGCAAACTGGATCATTTTTTTGGCAACTGTCTGCGCCTGAAGCTGAGCACCGGTACTCGTTTTCACATCGTCAAAAGGTACGAACTCGACATCATAGCTGTTTCCCTGGGTCATATCTGTCTCTACAGGACTCGGGTTATTTCCGGCACGGCGAAGTGCGTACAATTTCCCTGTCAACAGATCTCCAACTGTTTCGGTCACGTAGGCCACCAGCTGACCATTGGTATCATCTTCACCAATAATAATTACTGTTTTTCCCGGAAAAGCATCCTTAGGAAGCGGAACGGCATTTTCGGCACTCCATTTTCCAAAAGCACTGACCGTTCTGGATTTGTTCTTTTTATCTGCAGGGGCCAGAATATCAATGGCATGGGTCATCGACTCGGCACCACTTTCACCAGCAGTCAGAAACAACGGACCGAAGCCATGTTCTTCAGGCGTCGCCAACGTAGCTGAACACAAGCGCCATTGTCCGCCTTCATAATCAACGATATACTCACCTTTCACTGGTTTGATATCCTTGTCAAGATACACGCGTGAAACAGACTGGTGAATCTCGTGATTGTTGATCATAATAAAACCTTCACCGTTCGGATTTTTCAGAAATGCTCCGCCATCCGGCTGTGCGCCATAAATGAAACCAGGCGATTGCGGCAGAACATCATCGGAACTGATCAGCGTTGTAATTTTCAGATTTTCAAAGCCGGGAAGGGTTTTAAGCAGTGAAGGATTAACAGATCTGTCAACCAGTCTGGCGGTATTCTCAGGCTCCTGGTTGTGATCAGTACATGCGTTGAACGCCAAAGCGCCGCTCAGAATAACTGCCAGCGCAGCTTTTCCATTGAAAAGGTAATTGTGGTTCATGGTGAGTAGTTTTTTAACAAAACTAGCCGATTACCATTACGCCAGCTTTACCCGTATATTAAGCAATTGTAAACAAGTCGCTGTATATCAATTATTTCAATCAGATTTTTTCAGGTTCATCACAATTGACAATGAACTGCTCCCAAAACCGGGTGTATACTGCGCCCTGCCATAGCTGATCTCAAAGCGTTTTACTTTCAACCATACACCAAATGAAAATCCGGCAAGCCCACCGCCATCGTTCAGACGTAATTCCTGCCGCCGCAGATGGTCATATCCTAAAAGTATCCTGAAATTTTTGTGTAGTAATAACTCTGCTCCGAGCGAAAGATGACGCGCGAGTTTTTCTGCGACACTCACCTTACGGGGAATCCGAACCCCGCTGATATCGTAGGTAAAAAACAGATCGGGATCATTGTAGACCATATCAAAACGGTTCAGGTGATGAATTGTCCCCGAAAACCGTACAGGCATGTATTTCGGCTTAAATGTTAGGCCTACTCTCAGATCGAGCGGCAGGGCCGGCGTGTTGGCACCCGTAAAGTTCTGTTTTAGAAAACCAAAGTTTTTGGCAACAAAACCGACGGTAAGATCCTCACAGGGATGTTTAAAAACTGCGCCCCAGTCGAAGGCCATTCCCCGGACATGATAAGATTCGATGGACGATCCGACAAATTTTAGAGCCCCGCCAATTGTAAATGCCCCGATCGTATGTCCATAGCCCGCCGAAATGCCGTAATCTGCCGCCCTGAATTCACCAACAACGTTTCCCGCTGCATCTGTCCCGGTGATATTTCCATAGTTCAGATATTGCAAGCCGACCGCCCAGGTGCCACCCGTTCGTCTTAAGGCATTGGCATAAGCCAGATTTATAAACCTGGTATCAGCCAGGTAAGGCATCAGATTCAAGGAAACCTGATCTTCCTTGGCAGAATCAAGCAAAGCCGGATTTTGTAAGAATAAAGCCGGATCATTACCTGACATGGTTATATGATTGGCACCAAGTGCTGAACTTTTGGCCTGTGCCGGTAGCTGCAGAAAGTTAAGCCCGCTTCGTCCGCCAGTTGTCTGAGCTTTCATTTCTCCCATAAAAAGAAAAAGGAGCACGATCAAAAAAGTTAAGCCGGTACCATTCTGCCTCATAGAAATGCAAAAATTTCCTGAATCTGTTAAAATGACATTATATTTAGGAATCAGTTTAAAAACAAATGTAACCATATCGCCCGTATTACATGGAATCAAGATTTGCAGCGACTTCGAAAAAAGACCTTTTAGATAAAAAAAATGCAGAAGCTGACCTTGGAGGCGGAGAAAAAAGAATTAATACCCAGCATGCGAAAGGAAAACTCACAGCAAGAGAAAGAGTCTCCATTTTACTGGACGAAGGATCATTTGAGGAAATCGGCAAATTTGTGATGCACCGGAGCCGGGACTTTGGCCTTGATAAAGAACATTATCTGGGCGATGGCGTGGTTACCGGATATGGCAATGTGCATGGCAGACTGGTCTATGTCTTTGCACAGGATTTCACTGTTTTCGGTGGCTCACTTTCCGAAACACATGCTGAAAAAATCTGCAAGATCATGGATCTGGCAATGAAAAACGGCGCACCCGTGATTGGATTGAACGATTCCGGCGGTGCCAGAATTCAGGAAGGGGTGCTTTCGCTTGCCGGTTATGCTGATATTTTTTATAAGAATACGCTGGCCTCAGGGGTTATTCCTCAGATTTCTGCGGTTATGGGACCTTGCGCCGGAGGAGCGGTTTATTCTCCGGCAATCACCGATTTCATCTTAATGGTAGAAAACAGCAGTTACATGTTTGTAACCGGACCTAATGTTGTTAAAACCGTCACCCACGAAGACGTAACGTCCGAGGAGCTCGGAGGGGCTATGACCCATGCAACCAAATCGGGAGTCACCCATTTCGTCGCTCCGAATGAAGTGGAATGCATCCTATACATTAAAAAGCTGCTAAGTTATCTTCCGCAAAACTGTGAGGATGACGCTCCACGGCTTCCCTACCAGCCGGCCAACGAATCCCGCCCTGTTTTGAACACGATCATTCCGGAAAATCCAAATCAGCCGTATGACATCCGTGAAGTAGTGGAAGAGCTTACAGATACGGATACATTTTTTGAAGTACACAAAAACTTTGCAGAAAATATCGTTGTTGGTTTTGCCAGGATTGCAGGACGGAGCATTGGAATCGTGGCGAACCAGCCCGCTGTACTTGCAGGTGTACTTGATATAAATGCAAGCCAGAAAGCAGCACGATTTGTCCGTTTTTGCGATTGTTTCAATATTCCGTTGTTGGTTTTGGAAGATGTTCCGGGTTTCCTACCTGGAACGGATCAGGAATGGAACGCCATCATCACCAATGGTGCCAAGCTACTCTATGCATTTTGTGAAGCAACCGTTCCGCGGGTGACGGTTATAACCAGAAAAGCATATGGCGGCGCATATGACGTTATGAACTCAAAACACATCGGTGCCGATATGAATTTTGCCTGGCCCACCGCAGAAATCGCCGTGATGGGAGCAAGCGGAGCCGCTGAGATTATATTCAAACGAGAGATTGCAGAAGCTGAAAATCCGGTAGAAAAACTGGCCGAAAAAATCGAAGAATACACGAAAAAATTTGCCAATCCATATAGGGCGGCACATCGGGGTTATATTGATGAAGTGATCTATCCGGAACAGACACGTGAAAAATTGATCCGCACATTTGCGATGCTTGAGAATAAGGTAGCCGTGCTGCCGAGAAAGAAACACGGAAATATTCCGCTGTAAATACATTATATCATCTGTATAGTTTAATTCTAAAAGGTGGAAGTCCCTCTTTCATCAATTTGCTTACGTCCATTTCATATGGCCGGTGATCAATCCTGCCTTATCAGAAGCTCTCATGACCGAATAATAACAATATTCGGTATTTATAAAATACAAGTTAATTGTTGATTAATATCGCATAATAATCTTCAAATCAACACCGTATAAAATTCAACATTATGAAAACATCATTTCTTTCCAGATTTGCTCTTTTGTTATTGATTTGTGCAGCCGGGTGTGTAGACCACGAAATTATCGAGGATCCGCAGAGTTTTACATCAACAGAATTTGCCAGCGGACTTATGGCTCCTATTGGCATCACTCAAGGATCGAACGGCTACCTGTGGGTTACGGAACAAGGAGATGGCAAAGGAAATACGGGAAGGGTTTCCGTAATCACGCCGGACGGAAAGGTCTGGCCTGCGATTACCGGATTCTTGTCCGTGATAAGTCCTGAAAATACACCGAGCGGGCTTACGCACCTGAGTTATAAGGATGGAAAACTTTACATATTACACGGCGTCTTAGGAAAGATGTTTATTGCCGATGTTTCCAACTTTAAACCTGGCACCACGGATCCAATAATCGCTGGCACGTTGCCAAACGAAACGATCAATTTGTTCGTCCTGGGTTCCAGTTTTAAGAATCATAAACATGAATCCAATATTTATAATCTGACCTGGGGGCCCAACGACAACCTTTATATTACGGACGCTGCCGCCAATGCTATCGTGAGAAGAAGCCCTAATAAATCGCTCAGCATATTCGCAGAACTGCCTCCTTACGAAACCAAAGACGGCCCGATAGACTTCGTGCCAACCGGAATCGTATACGATGGTAATAAATTCCTTGTCTCATCACTGAGCGGATTTCCATTCATTGATGGCATTTCCACGATTCAGCAGATTGATAAATCAGGCAATATTTCCCTATACAAAGGAGGCTTTACAACAATTGTGGATATTGTCCTGACCGCTGCCTATCAGCCATTGGTTGTTTCGCTGGCTCAGTTTACCTTTGCTGACGGATTCAAACCATTTACAGGAAAGATTTTAAACGGAACCGGAGCACCCGTTCTGGAAGGCCTGATGATGCCGACAGATCTGGAAAGAACCGGCGACAAATCCTATGTTGTGCTTTCGATGGCATTGGGGAAAGTTTACAAGCTGACTTATTGAAATCAGCTATCCCGGATATCACATCCCAAAAAGCGGAGCCATCAGTGCTCCGCTTTTTTCTTGTCAGGTACGTATATCCTGACCAGTTAATCCTTTCCGCACTTTTTATCTGTCCATTCTCATAGATTGAATGGTCCTGGTAGCATCTGCCCGTCACTGAAAAGGAAAAAAGGAAACATTTGAGTACTTTCGGATCTGTGATTAATCAGCACCTGCATCTGCGGATTAAAGTTCAAAATCTTGTGCAGCAACGGTTTAGTAAATGCAAACCTAAATGTAAACAGCCATAAAATCATGATTAAAATAATACTTCCGATCATAACCATGTGGTTCGCCGCAAGCAGCTGTTTTGCCCAATTACCAGTACCATCTGATTACCTCAGCAAAGAGTTTCACAAGGGACGCCGGGATGCCCTGAGGCAATTGCTGCCGCCAAATTCCGTCATGGCCATTTTTGCATTTCCGACACGGAACTTTTCAAATGATGTGGATTATAAGTACCATGCAAATCCCGACTTATATTATTTCAGTGGTTATACAGAACCCAGTGCTGTCTTGCTGATTTTTAAAGACGCGCAAAAAGATTCTGCTGACCAGTCCTACAACGAACTGTTTTTTGTACAAAAAAAGAATCCACAGCGGGAACAATGGACCGGTAAAAGACTAGGTATAGAGGGCGTTAAAGCCATGGGTTTTTCTCATGCCTACAACTCAGAAGACTTCGGGCGTTATGCACCGGATCTTTCAAAATTTAACAAAGTTATTTTTGAATTTCCACAGGAGATCTCCGATAAAATCACACAAACGGATGACATCTATGATCTTGTCAAAATTTTCAGGAATAAGGCCGGATTGCCGGAAGATTTCGAAAATGAGGTAATGGCTGATATCATGTCAGTTGCCCAGTATCCGATGCTGCTCAATTCCATTCCAAGGTTGACGCAGTATTACAAAAATCTGGCAGAAGAAAGTGAACAATACAGGGCTAATCCATTTATCAAAAAGGTAGTAACGTTAAAAGATTCAACTGAAGCTCGGCAGCTTTTAACAGAAATGGCCGCTGCAAAATGGGATCCTGCGCTATTCGGATTATACACCAAACAGCTAAGACAAATTAAAACGCCGGAAGAGCTGTCGCTGATGCGCAAATCTATTACGATCTCTGCACTGGCTCATAATGAAGCGATGAAGGCTGTAAAGCCAGGGATGTCGGAACTGGAATTGCAGGGGGTTCAGGAATTTATTCACAAAAAACTTGGTGCAGAATACGTCGGCTATCCTTCGATTGTCGGAGCCGGAGCAAATGGCTGTGTGCTGCATTATATTGAGAACAATGCGACAAACCTCGGCTGCAAAATGGTCCTGATGGATGTTGGCGCGGAATATCATGGCTACTCGGCCGACGTCACGAGGACCTTTCCGGCCAACGGAAAATTCTCCGCTGAACAAAAACAGATCTACGATATCGTTTATGAAGCGCAGGAAGCCGTTTTCAAAATTTGCAAAGAAGGAACGACATTTCAGGAAATTGAAAAAACAGCGCGTGATGTTGTCTCGAAAGGATTGGTGAAATTAGGCATCCTAAAAGACGAGAATCAGAACCGCCTGTATTATCCCCATGGCTGCTCGCATTTCCTCGGCCTTGATGTGCATGACAAAGGAATATACCATAAGCTTTTTGAAAATATGATCATTACTGTTGAACCTGGTATTTATATTCCCGAAAACAGTGATTGTGATAAAAAATGGTGGGGTATTGCGGTCAGAATAGAAGACGACGTGTTAATCAAAATGAATGGTTTTGAAAATCTTTCAGCTCAGGCGCCGCGAAAATCAGAAGATGTAGAAAAAATGTCTGCTCAAAAAAGTTTTATTGACGCGTTGAAAATCGGGGATGTTAAGTAATTTTTGGCGGAGATCTGCATTGGCAGCATATAGTCTCATTCTTTCACTACATCACGTAGATTATTCCGGAAAAGTAACTAACGGCTATCCTGAAAATTAGCACATTGACAATTAGACGAAATAATTGTCGGATTATAAGTTGGTTTGAATTATTAGGGTGAATAACAGCGGCGTCATTGTTACATTCTGAATAATGTCATAATTTCACACGTATATTATAACGTTATCTATATCCTAAACTTTTCCATTTCCTAAATTATCCCTTAACTGATGAAAGAAAAGAAAGGCACCTCTTCGTCCAGACGAAACTTTATCAAAGGTTCGCTGGCGACGCTCGCCACATTTTCCATTGTACCCCGCCACGTATTAGGCAAAGGCTTTATTGCTCCGAGTGACCAGCTTACGAAAGCCATTGTGGGCGTTGGCTCCATGGGACGCGGCCACATTCCCTATGCCGGAACAAAGGTTGTAGCACTTTGTGATGTTGACAAAACGCATCTGGAAAAAGCGGCCGGGATGGTCGAAAAAGGTGTAAAGACCTTTTCGGATTACCGTGAATTAATCCAATTGCCGGAAGTCGATATTGTACACGTTGCTACCCCGCCCCACTGGCACGGAATCATTGCAGCAGATGCAGCCCGGGCAGGAAAAGATGTCTGGTGTGAGAAACCAATGACGCGTACGATCGGTGAAGGCAAACGACTGGTGGAAGCAGTTCAGCAGCATGGAAGAATATTCCGTCTGAACACCTGGTTCCGTTTTGAAGACAATTTTTACGGAATGAAGACAACCGTAAAACCTATTAAGAAGCTGGTTCAAAGCGGCATGCTGGGCTGGCCGTTAAAGGTTACGGTAAGCAGACATACCGGTTTTGACTGGAAATTTTACTGGGTTGGAAAGACTGTCAACGAGCCACAGCCTATCCCCGCCGAGCTTGACTACGATATGTGGCTTGGACCAGCACCTTACAAACCTTACAGTGCCCACCGTGTTCATCAGACCTTCCGTGGCTATTGGGATTATGATGGCGGCGGACTGGGTGATATGGGACAGCATTATATTGACCCGATCCAGTATTTTCTGGGCAAGGACGATACGAGTCCGGTAAGTGTGGAAGTGGATGCCCCACAACAGCACACGGAGGCAGTAGGCACGTGGAGACGTATCACGTACACTTACGCAGATGGCTGCCAGATCGTGCTGGATGGTGAAGCAAAGGACGAAAATGTAGCCTACATCGAAGGACCTAAGGGAAAATTATACCCTAACTTCCGTTCGGATATACCTGATCTTGAAAAGAAACTGGCTGCATTCCCGGACCCGGAACCTCAGGTTACCGACTTTGTGGAAGCGGTAAAGAGCCGTCAGAAATTTGCGTTGAATGAAGAAAACGGACACCGGTCATGTACTTTGGTAAACATGGGGCTGATCGCACTCCGCCTGGGTCGTTCGCTGAAATTTGATCCTGTAAAACAGGAATTTATTGACGACGAAGGTGCAAACCGATTGATCGACCAGCCTATGCGCGGCCCCTGGACAATGTAAATATAGATGGTAAAAGCTCTGAAAAAGAGTATTACGCCGTTTCCATTCACTCAAATTAAATCATGAAAAAAATTATATATGCGCTGCTTGCAACCAGTATGTTAAATACGGCTGCAATGGCTCAGTTGGATAAAAACAGAACAACTTCAACGCGGATTGCCGATTTACTGGCTCAGCTTCCGGCTGATAATGCTGCACAATTAAAGAAAAGCATGGACGAGCTGGCCGAACTTGGGAAACCGGGTCTGGTACAGATCGCAACCATGCTGGCTGCACCGGGAAAAGGGGATGACAGCAAAGTCCAGTATGCTTTGGGAGGTTTTACCTATTATGCTGCTCAGGCAGGAAAAGAAGCATGGCGAAAGACGGCTGCCGAGGCATACATTGAGGCGCTCGAAAAAGTTGAAGCACCTGAGAGCAAACAATTCCTTATATATCAGTTGCAGACAATCGGTCATGATGAGGCGGTTCCTGCACTGGCACCCTTTCTTTCTGACGAAAAATTATCGGGACCGGCGGCGAGAACGTTGGCAAGAATAGGATCAGAAGCAGCTGGAAAAACACTCTTGCAAGGCCTGGCGAATGCAAAAGGCAACCCGGCGATCTTCATTGTTGAAGCATTGGGCGGAAGCCGGTATAAGGAAGCTGCGCCTGCCATTGAAAAAATGGCAACAAGTGATGATTTGAATTTGCGCAAAGTGAGTCTTTTTGCGCTTTCTGAAATCGGTGTACCATCTTCCGAATTGATTTTGGCTGCGGCGGCTAAAAAAGCAAATTTCCTGTATGATGAAGCAAACTCCACCGCCGCTTACCTGAATTACTTGTCGCGTTTGACATCGACAGGCAATGCACAGGCCGCTGAAAAAGCCGCTTTGTCGATGACTGCCACACTGGTCGATGCAAAACAAACGGATACGCGCTCTGCTGCGCTCAAAATTTATTCAGACAGTAAGAAACGTGAAAGTGTTCCTGTCCTGGTGAAGGCAATGGAGAGTACTGATCCGGAATATCGGGCAGCAGCACTAAAACTCGGTCAGAAATACACGATGGCGGATGGAACAACGCCGTGGCTTAACGCTTTGAAAAAAGCAAAACCGGAGGTTCAGGCTGAAATTATTTACATGCTTGGCCGGGCAGAATCAAAAGACGCATTGCCAGCGGTTATCAAGTCACTTTCCTCGAAAGATGCCGGAGTGAAAATGGCTGCAATCTGGGCAGCCGGGAAAATAGGTGGTGAAAGCAGCCTGCCTGCCTTACTTCCAATTTTGAAAAAAGGCAATGCCGACGAAATCAAGGCTGTCAGGAATACGCTTTTTACCTTAAAAGGAAATGCTGTTGTTGATCAGCTCGCCTCTGCATTATCAGGTTTGCCGGCCTCAGCACAGCCTGCTGTGATCGACGTGTTGGCAGCGAGAGCCGCCAGTTCCAAAATGAGTATCGTTTCCGCATTGCTTACCAGTCCTGATCCTCAGGTAAAAACGGCTGCATTCAACGCATTGAAATCGCTGGCAACGGCAAACGATCTGCCTCAGTTATTTGCGCTTCTGAACTCAGTTAACAATACTGACGAGATTGCCTCCGTGCAAAAAGCAGTGATCGCGGGCATAAAAGGATCCGGTAATGCTATGGCTCAAAGTGATCTTATTTTGAAACAGAGCAGCGCTTCCCCGGCTGATAAGCAGTCACGTTATCTTGTCGTGTTAGCTAGTATTGGTGGCGTTAAGGCATTAAATGCAGTCGTGACATCATACAATTCGGGTGACGCAGGTGCAAAAAAGGCAGCGATTGCAGCACTGTCGGGCTGGGCCGACGCAAGCGCCGCATCCGAACTTTTGTCTATTGCAAAAAAATCCAATGACCCGGAAGATTTTAATCTAGCCCTGACAGGGTATGTTGCCGGAATTTCAAAATCGGCCAAAACACCTGTTAATAAGGTTTTGATGCTTCATAATGCGCTTGACATCGCGAAAACCGAGGTACAGAAAGAACTGATCCTGAAAGAGCTTATCAAATATAAAACGTTCAACGCACTCCTCTTGGCTGGAAAATATCTGGATGCCACAGGAGCTGTTCAGCAGGCATCTGCCCAGGCCGTCATGAACATTGCCCTGGCAAATAAAAACTTCGCAGGAGAAAAAGTTCGTTCTTTACTGACCAAAACGTCGGCCGTACTTAAAGGACAGGATGCAGAATACCATAAAGAATCGATCCGCAAACATTTGTCTGAAATGCCGGCTGGTGAAGGTTTTGTATCGCTATTCAACGGAAAAGACCTGACAGGCTGGAAAGGTTTGGTTGAAAATCCGATTGCACGGGCAAAGATGAACCCTGACTCACTGGCTTACAAACAGAAAAAAGCAGACGAAGTAATGAAAACCGGCTGGTCTGCCAAAGATGGGGAGCTGGTATTTTCAGGTCATGGCGATAATCTTTGTACAGTAAAACAATACGGCGACTTCGAAATGTTTGTCGACTGGAAAATTGAATCAAAAGGCGATGCCGGCATATACCTTCGCGGTACGCCACAGGTCCAGATCTGGGATACATCACGAGTAGAAGTGGGCGCGCAGGTTGGCTCCGGTGGTTTATACAACAACACGAAAAATCCAAAAAACCCTAGCAAGCTGGCTGACAATGCCATTGGCGAATGGAATAATTTCCATATTACCATGGTCGGCGACAGGGTAACCGTTGAGCTCAACGGAGAACGTGTTGTTGACAATGTCATCCTTGAAAATTATTGGGACCGCAATCTCCCAATCTTTGTAACAGAACAGCTGGAATTGCAGGCCCATGGAAACATCGTTTACTACCGGGATATTTTTGTAAGGGAAATTCCACGTCCTGAACCCTTTGTGCTTTCCGGCGAAGAGAAAAAAGAAGGTTATAAAGTTTTGTTTGACGGGACGAATATGCACGAATGGACAGGGAACACAACAGACTATACCAGCCAGAACGGCGAACTGGTTTTGAATCCACAGGGCGGAGGAAAAGGAAATTTGTATTCGAAAGATCAATTCAGCGATTTTGTTTTCCGTTTTGAATTTCAGCTTACTCCGGGTGCCAACAATGGTTTGGGAATCCGTACACCTATGGAAGGTGATGCTGCCTATGTTGGTACAGAAATCCAGATTCTGGATAACGATGCTGACATTTACAAAAACCTGAAAGAATACCAGTATCACGGATCTGCCTATGGGATTATTCCTGCCAAACGTGGTTATTTAAAACCACTTGGTGAATGGAATTATGAAGAGGTATATCTGAAAGGTTCAAAAATTAAGGTGACTCTGAACGGAACGGTAATCATCGAAGGAGATCTTGCAGAGGCCAGTAAAAACGGCACTGCCGATCACAGGGACCATCCGGGTCTAAAAAACACGTCTGGTTATATTGGATTTCTAGGCCATGGCTCCCCGGTAAAGTTCAGGAATATCCGGATTAAAGACTTGTCAAAAGTAACAGAAGAAGCAGTTTCTGGTAAGAAAAAGGCAAAAAAGAAAAAATAAGAAAGTTTTGTAAAAAATTTAAAAAAGTCCGGTCCGCTTCTGGCCGGGCTTTTTTTGTATTTTTTATTTAGTTTTGGTATAACTTTTTCAGGAAACATTCCCGATTCTTACTCAAACAATATCCTATCCATTTACAAGCCTATGAAAACCAAAAACATTCTTTTCGCAGTAGTATTGTCAGCGATGGCATCATCAGTCCAGGCACAAAACACGTTGACCGAAGTCTGGGCTACGGAAGCGACAATTCCGGTACCAGAGTCTGTTTTTTACAGCGCAAGTGATAAAATGTTGTATGTCGCTCAGATAGATGGAAAGCCCGGCGAAAAAGATGGAAAAGGTGGCATTGGGAAAGTGGGGCTCGATGGCAAAATCGTTGACCTAAACTGGGTAACGGGGCTTCACGCACCAAAAGGGATGGGTAAGATCGGTTCGAAATTTTATGTTGCAGACGTAACCGATATTGTAGAGATTGATTTTAAAACCGGTAAGATCGTAAAGAAATACCCGGTAGAAGGTTCGAAATTCCTGAATGATCTTACTATTGATTCAAACGGAAACATCTATGTATCTGACTCCGATATGCACAAGGTGCATCTGCTGAAAGACGGGAAGGTTTCAACTTATTATGAAACATTGACACGCCCGAACGGCTTGCTAGCGGTTGGCTCAGACCTGCTTATTCTTGACAGTGGCTCGCTGATCAGACTGGATGCAAATAAAAAGCCAACCACTGTTGTCGAAGGACTTGATAAAAGCACTGACGGGATTGAGCAGGTAAAACCGGGAGAATATATCGTGTCTTGCTGGGCTGGTGCGGTTTATTATGTCAAAGAAGGCTCGAAGGAATTGATCCTGGATACCCGACCACAAACCAGCAATACGGCCGATATCGGATATGATCCGGTTAAAAAGATTGTGTATGTACCAACATTTTTCAAAAATAGTGTAGTAGCATATCAGTTAAAATAAATATATTTAACAGTAAAAAACAAAATTAAAAAAACAGGCATTTCTATGGACATTTTTGTTGGGAGTCTTTCTTTTAAGTTAAAAGAAAGCGAGTTGCGTGAAGCTTTTGAGAAATTTGGTGAAGTAAGCTCCGCAAAAATTATTATTGACAAAATTACACGTCAAAGCAAGGGGTTTGGGTTTGTAGAAATGCCTGATGAAGAGCAGGCTAAACTGGCCATAAGTGAGTTGAATGGAGTCGAAATGTACGGCAGACCATTGGTAGTGAACGAATCGCAGAAAAAAGAGAGAACGCCGGGAGATCAACCACGGCCAAGCAGCGGCGGCGGAGACAGAAGTTCGAGCTTTGGAAGAAATAAGCCTGCCGGCGGTGGATACAGCGGCGGTGGCGGATATAGCGGCGGCGGCAACAGCGGAGGCGGATATGGCGGCGGAAGCGGAGGATATGGCGGAAAACCAAAGTCTGATTATGGCCGCGGAGGCAGAGATGGCGACTACAAAAAAGGTGGCGGATCTAAAAGAGGTGACTCAAGAGACAGAGACGACTGGTGACAACATAAAATAATTCTTAGATAATATGAAACAGAGAGGGCGACTCAATTTAATTTGAGACGCCCTCTTCTTTTAATTATACTGCTGTCTTACTTAAGCTGAATTTAAGCCTCAGCCTTTACTTTGTTGTCTTTAAAGAACAATACAAAAAGAACAAGGACCAGGGCAGCAATACCAGCCGGCACCATCCAGATGCTTGTCCAGTCTTTTACACCGTTCACCGTGTAAGTATCTGCGACGATCCCTGCAATCCAGGAACCGATGCCCATACCGATACCATAGGTGGCGATCGTGATAAGTCCCTGTGCCGATGAACGATATTTCTCACCCGCTTTGCTGTCGGTGTAGATCTGACCGGTTACAAAGAAAAAGTCATAACAAACCCCGTGCAGCACGATGGCCATATAAAGCAACCATTCGCTGCCAGCGTCTCCATATCCAAAACCGATGAAACGCACGATCCACGCGATAAGGCCTACGATCAATATCCATTTAACTCCAAATTTGCGGAATGCCAAAGGAATGAGCAGCATGAAAACCACTTCCGAAACCTGTCCGAGCGACATTTTATTTTCAACATTAGTCATCCCTGAGTCTGTCAGTGAAGGATTGGCCATGGCATAATAAAATGACAATGGAATGCAGATCAACAAGGAAGAAACAAAGAAAATAGCGAAAGAACGGTCTTTAAATAGTTTGAAGGCATCAAGCCCGAGAATGTCAGAGAATGAAGTGCTTGTGTTCGGTTTCGGAGGTGTGTTCGGAAGAAAAAACGAGTAAACACCAAGCACTGCCGCAGCCACCATTGAAATCTTAAAGATCATGACACTGTCTCCGAACCCATAGTATCCGATAATGTTGGAGACGACGATCCAGGCCACCGTTCCCATCACACGGATCGCGGGGAAATCTTTCTCAGTATCTTTCACGTGCTGCATGGCAATCGACGTTGTCAGGGCCATTGTGGGAGCAAACGTGATACAGTAGGCTAATATTACCCAGAAGAAAGTATCTGCATCTCTGATACCTGTAATCACAAATAACAAAACAGCACCTGCGAGGCTTAAAACACCAAGCACTTTCTGTGCTGCAAAATAGCGGTCGGCGATCATACCGACAAAAAACGGCGCGATGATCATCGCGATGGAAAACGCCGCGTAGGCACCGCCCACCTGGACGCCCGTTGCACCCAGTTCGTTAAACATGTACTTACTCATCTGGCCATACCACGAGCCCCAAATAAAATAGAGCAGGAACATCATGGCCATCAACTGATAACGCGTCAAATTTTTCATAAAAAGATTAGGAGTTATTAATATAAAAAAGGTTGCAGCTTATGCCGCCGGTATTATTTTTTCTGAATCATTTTCTGGAACTCGTTCAATTTCAACAATGCTTCAATCGGCGACAAAGTATTTACATCGATCAGCGACAGGCTCTCTTTCAACTGTTCAAGTCTTGGATCGGTCGGTTCGAAAATGCTGAGCTGATAATTATTCTTTGGCATCTCTTTGATCTTTTTGGTATGTTTCTCAGCCACATGATCTTTTTCAAGATGATGCATAATTTCACTTGCTCTCAACACAATCGGCTGGGGCATTCCGGCGATCTGCGCTACATGGATACCAAAACTGTGTGCACTTCCTCCCGGTTTCAACTTCCTTAAAAAGATGACCTTATTGTCAACTTCCTTTACGGCAACATTGAAGTTTTTGATGCGCGGGAAGTCCTCGGACAGCTGGTTCAGTTCATGGTAATGCGTGGCAAAAAGTGTTTTAGGTTTTACCAAAGGTTGATTATGCAGATATTCAGTGATGGCCCAGGCAATAGAAACGCCGTCATAGGTACTTGTTCCGCGGCCAATTTCGTCCATAAGTACCAGGCTTCGGTCGCTCAGATTATTAAGAATGCTGGCTGTCTCTGTCATCTCGACCATAAAGGTACTTTCGCCGCGGCTCAGGTTATCACTGGCCCCTACCCTTGTAAATATCTTATCCACGATCCCGATTGTTGCTGCTTTGGCAGGCACGTAACAGCCCATCTGAGCCATCAATACGATCAATGCAGTCTGGCGCAGGAGAGCAGACTTACCAGCCATGTTGGGACCGGTAATGATGATGATCTGCTGTGTTTCGTTATCCAGATACACGTCGTTCGGAACGTAACTTTCACCCAGAGGCAGCTGCTGTTCAATCACAGCATGACGTCCATCCCTGATATCCAGAATTTTGTCATCGTTGATGACTGGCTTGATATAATTATTTTTCTTGGCAATGGAAGCAAAAGAACCCAGCGCATCGAGAGACGAAATAATTACTGCATTCTGCTGTATGGTGCCGACATACTCCGCAGCCGTCAGAATCAAGGCTGAGAAAAGCCGGAATTCAATGGCGGAGATTTTATCTTCTGCGTTGAGAATTTTTTCTTCGTATTCTTTTAATTCCGGCGTGATATATCGTTCGCAGTTGACAAGTGTCTGTTTGCGAATCCACTCTTCTGGTACTTTGTTCTTATGTGAATTGGTAACTTCAAGATAGTACCCAAAAACGCGGTTGTAGGCGATCTTCAACGACGGAATCCCGGTGCGCTCCATTTCTTCATTCTGAAGTTTCAATAGAAACCCTTTTCCCTCACGGGAAATCGCATGAAGTTCATCCAGTTCAGCGTCAATACCATCCTTGATCATACCGCCCTGATTGATCAGAAGCGGCGCATCTTCCCTCAGTTCTTTCTCTATTTTGTCAATTAAAAAAGTACACAGATTCAGCTGATCAGCGTGTTTGCTCAATACCGCATAGCTGGTATGTGTCGCGGCTATCTGGCTCAGGATCTCCTTTATCGGTCCTATCTGTTTAAGCGATTTTTTCAACTGGACCATTTCCCGCGGACTAATTCTGCGAACAGCCACTTTTGAGATCAGCCTTTCCAGATCGCCGATCTGTTTTAAATGCTGTGTGACAGACTCATGCAGCTCGTCATTGTGCAGGAAAAACTCAACCGTGTTAAGCCGCTCCTCGATAGGCAACTTTTCCTTTAATGGTAAAACGACCCAGCGCCTTAATAACCTTGCTCCCATCGGCGTAACCGTTTGATCAAGAATCTGTATTAAGGGGACGCCGCCTTCCTGCTGAGGAAAAACAAGTTCCAGGTTCCGGACTGTAAACCGGTCAAGCCAGACATATTTTTCCTCTTCCAGCCTGGTTACCTTGCTGATATGACTTACTTCCTTATGCTCTGTTTCTTTTAAATAGTGAAGGATGACACCGGCTGCAATGATACCGAGTGACAAATTTTCAATACCAAACCCTTTTAGCGTCGTCGTATTAAAATGTGTGGTGAGCTGCTCATACCCGTAATCATAACCGAAACACCAGTCTTCTAACTGAAAAGTGTGAAACTTACCACCGAAAAGCTGGTTAAACTCCTGTTTGTGTTTTTTACAAAAAAGCACTTCTGACGGAGTAAAACCCTGGAGCATCTTGTCCACATAGGCGGCGTTTCCCTGCGCAGTCATAAACTCGCCGGTGGAAATGTCCAAAAACGCGATGCCGTATGAGTCGTCATTACCAACATGAACAGCGGCCAGATAATTGTTTCTGCGTGTATCAAGCACGTTGTCGTTCATCGAAACCCCTGGCGTAACGAGCTCCGTGACACCCCGTTTAACAATTCCTTTGGCTGTGGATGGATCTTCAAGCTGGTCACATATGGCAACACGCTCACCGGCACGAACAAGCTTTGGGAGGTAATTATCTAAAGAATGATGTGGAAAACCTGCCAGCTCTTCATGCGATCCGCCATTGTTCCGGCGTGTCAATACAATACCAAGAATCTTGGATGCTCTTATCGCGTCTTCTCCGAATGTTTCGTAAAAATCGCCAACCCGGAACAGAAGCAATGCGCCGGGATACTTGGCTTTTATTTGATTATACTGTTTATTAAGCGGAGTTTCTTTTTGTTCCTTTGCCAACTAATAATTGTTTTGAAAACAGGATAACTACAAAATTAACCCTTCTATCCGGTTTGGCAAGTCAAGATAGTTGTTTTATCAAGTAAGTTTAGCGCTCAAAGTGTAAGCCTTCTGACTTCCTTTTCTGTAACTTCCCATACGTCCCCCGGTTTAGCCTCACCACCTTCAAAATCGGCAAGTGAAATTTTTCCGATCGCCCAGCGTACCAGCCGTAACGTTGGAAATCCAACAGCAGCAGTCATCCGGCGTACCTGACGATTTTTACCTTCATGAAGGGTAATGGAAACCCAGGACGTCGGAATGTTTTTACGAAAACGAATGGGTGGATTACGTTCCGGCAGCGCAGGTTCATCAATCGGTGACGCCGATGCCGGCAAGGTGAGGTATGATTTTCCGTTAATAGAAATTCTCACACCATCTGCCAGCTGCAGACAAGCGTCTTTTGTGATATCACCTTCCACCTGAACATAATATGTCCGTTTATGACGGTTCCTCGGTTCGAGCAACCTGGTCTTCAGATAATTATCGTTGGTTAACAAAAGAAGCCCTTCACTATCTGCGTCCAGCCTTCCGACCGGATAAATATCTTTTGGAAATATAAAATCCAGATCGGCCAGCGTTGCATGGTCACCTTCACGGCTAAACTGTGAAAGCATTCCGAATGGCTTGTAAATGAGAAAGTAACGAAACAAAATTGGTAATAATTGCGGACAGTCCTGTCCAGATTCTGTTAAATAAGCGCTTCGGGGTCCGGGACAGACCGGAAAATAACGGTTCTCCTGATGTTTTTACTTTTAGAGGGTTTTGAAAAAAACCTCCTTCCTTTGGCTATAAACAAAAACGGATACATTTATAGCTGGTTTTCAGCATAACGGACATCAGGATTTCCTGCATTTTATTCAATTTCCAGCCAAACCGGACAATGATCCGAGTGCACTGCATCATTAAACTGACGGCATCCGAGGATTCTGTCTTTCAGTGTGTCTGCCACCGAAATGTAATCGATACGCCATCCTTTATTGTTCGCTCTGGCGCCTGAGCGATAGGTCCACCAGGAATATTCTTTGAGCTCAGGATTTTTAAATCTGAATGCATCGGTATAACCACTGCCAAACCATTTTGTCATCCATTCCCGCTCTTCCGGTAAAAATCCGGAGGACTTTTTATTTCCCTTCGGATCGTGAATATCATTTTCGGTATGTGCAATATTGTAGTCGCCGCAAATAATCAGATTAGGCCGGGCAATGCGCAGCATGTCAACCCAATTATTGAAATCTTCAAGGAAATTCATCTTCACTCCCTGCCGGATATCTCCACTCGTTCCTGATGGAAAATAGCAGTTCAGGATTGTGATATTTCCAAAATCTGCACGGATAATTCTTCCTTCACTATCATAGACCGGCAAGCTGAACCCTGGTGATACCAGATCCGGCTTGATCTTGGAGAATATAGCAACGCCGCTGTATCCTTTTTTCTCGGCCGCATGCCAGCCGATCAGCTCATAACCCAACGCCGAGAACCCCGATAGGTCAACTACATCCGGCGTAGCCTTTACCTCCTGAAAACAAAGGATATCAAACGGTTTATCTTTTAACCACTCCAACAAGCCGTTCTTGATAGCTGCCCGGATCCCGTTAAGATTATAGGTGAGAATTTGCATCCTGTTTTATTTTTCTTTGTTGATTCCTAAAATCATATCGCTTGTAACATCCTGATCAAAAGTAATATATCCGGGATAATTGATTTGTTTCCCGGCAAGATCCAGCGTTGGTTTTACTTTCAGGGTAAGCTTGGTTGGCTTAGCCCCTGATTTGCCTGATAAAGCCAATACCATGTTGATGAACTCATCTCTTGTTGCATCATTAGTCAGCAATTTGTAAACATTTGCGCTTAACTTCACCGGCACGCGGGTGTTGCCAGTCCCCGGATAAACTTCAATTTTCTGATTCAGGAATCCATTAAAAATTTCAGTATCTGTAAGCAGCACCTTGTATTCCATCTGGTTGATCGCAGCTTTCTTACGGGATGGATTGTTGATATCCAGATTCACGCGAAGGTCAAGCGGCACATCCTTACGCAAAAGAGCAAGGCCAAGGCGGGGATATCTGGCAATATCCAGATCGCCTATACTTTTGATATTTCTGAATTCACGAATGTCGATCCCGGCCAGGTAAACACTGTCTGCCGACGCAATTTTATATTTGCAATCACCAAAAGCTTTGGCCTCTGAGACCTGACGGCTTACACCACAGCTTGTAAATATTCCAACGGTAAATAATACTGCGATAACCCAAATTTGTTTTCTCATGGTGTGTTTTAAATTTTTTGCAAGATAAACAGTAGCAACTACAACGTGCATACCTGGTGAGCATTATTCTTTGAGACAAATTTTTTGATCAAATGCACGACTTCACGTTTTCAGGCATTGAAGATTCTAATTTCAGCGGAGATTTATTTTATTTTCTACGTGTATTTTCGTCCCCTACCCGGCCCGGTAAGAAAAATCATCCTGAATTCATGGCATGTGACTGCCTGTGTGGCTCAAAGTAACGACAAGACTTTTTTGAAAAAAATCTTGTTGCATGCCTTGGTTCCAGCGCATACCTTTGCAAACTTTTACAACCACTTTAATTCAAACAGACGACAATGGCAAGCTGGTATTTAGGAAAAATACGTTATCAAAAGGAAGACGAAGCAGGGAGTCTTAAAACGATCAATGAAACATACCTTGTTGACGCCGTTTCCTATACTGAATCGGAAGCAAGACTTTATAAACAGATCGTAACGGGGGCCAGTGATTTTAGTGTGATGGCTATTTCAAAGATGCGTCTGGCCGACTTGTTTTCTTACGAAGACGGAGAGAAGTGGTTTAAAGCCAAGGTGGTTTACTTTTCAGTGGACGAAAAGAGTGGAAAAGAGAAAAAGGTAGTAAACTATATGCTTGTGAATGCAGACGGAATTGACCAGGCATTGCAGCGAATCACAGAAAGTCTGCGTACTATGCTGATTCCGTACGAAACAACAGATATCAATCTTACGCCAATATTAGATGTGTTCCCCTATTCGGCAGAGGAGGAAGAAGTTGAAATTCCCGCAAATCTACGACCTCTTTCAGAAGTTATGGCGGAAAGAGAAGCGGTGCAATAATTTGATGAGCCTAATCCGCTATTTTTACTTCCGGATAACCACGGGTAACGGCAAGAAACGGATTAGGCTCATAACTTTTCAGTCTCAGCACCGTATCCTTCGAGTCCAGCGCCGTCAGAAGCTGGCGGCTTCCGAAAATGTGTGTATAGTCAAAAGAAACCGGCAAACTTGCCACATTCTCAATCAGCTCAAAACCATAGAGCGGATAAATTCCAAATGGCGTCGCCGTCAGCCACAGTTTGTCTTTTTCTTCTGATCTCGCATAAGACAACTCATATTCTGTGCTCTCCCAGCCGAAATCTTTCCTCTTATTTCCTGTGGGGACACAATACGTATTAAAATCTTCTTTTTGTTGATTAAGCGTTTCTGCGTCCGGTTTGACTTCCTCCACCTTTTCAGTGATCTTCATCTTTTTTCCGGCTTCATCGCTTCCGCAGTAAATATATTTTCCGTCCTGAAAAGCAATAATAAAGTCAAAATTCCTGCCAGTTTCTCCATAGCTGTTCTCCTTTTTGAAACACATCGTCCCGGTCACAGGATCGACATAGATCACAACTTCACCCTGCTTTTTTTCAGTTTTATTTTCATATGCATATGTAAGCGCGTGGGTAAAGTAATATTGCCCTTTTTCAGGTTTCCATTGCGTTGCTCTGGACAGGACAGACTTTTTGGCTGGTTGGGCCAGCACCATATTGCCAGTGCATAAAAAAGCGAGAATCAGCGTACAGGATATATTTTTAAGCATAATCATAATCATTAAAGCATGCAATCTAGAAAGAGACTGTCAAAAAACCATCATGAGCGTTACAATTTCACGAACTCGACACGCCGGTTATTTGCTTTTCCTTCAGCTGTGGTATTTGTCGAGGCGGGCTCACTTTCACCTTTTCCATCCGTCTGCAATCTGGACCGATCGATAGCAAAATCATTTACCAGGGCTTCCCGTACCGCTTCGGCACGCTTTTTCGATAAGGCCAGATTGCTGCCATCATCACCATCTGCATCTGTGTGACCGATGATTTCGACTTTTACGGAAGCGTTCTCTGCCAGAACGGCGGCTATATCTCTTAACACACCAAAAGATTCGGGTTTGATGTTAGCCGCGTTTACGTCAAACAAAATTCCTGTGGTTGAAAATTTGCCTTCTGTGATCAGCTTACTCCGGGTATCAGGTGCTCCCACCGCAAGTCTCACATTTGAAACAAAGAACCGGTTGGTTTCCTGATGATATCCCTGATTGCTAAAAGCGATAAAATTATAGTTTGTTGCAGGATTAAAGGCCTTCGGCAAATCCCAGACTTTGTAATCGTCGACATACAACCGCAGTCTGGATTTCTGACGCCAAATGGAAACCTTCACAAGGTTATGGTCAGGTACATGAAAAGCAGGGAAACTTTTTTCATTTTTCATCGTGGATTCCCCCGGACTTTCGAAAACTTTGAAGTTTGCAATACCCTGTGTGCCGCCGGCATCATTGGGGTGCAGACCCAATTCCAAACCTTTCGATTTATCACCATCATACCCTTTCCAGTTAGAAAACGTCTTGGATGGATTCGCCAGCTCAGCAATTACGGTTCTTAGCACACCCGAATAAAAACTAAATTCCGAGGTAGTGGCCAGATTAAATTCCAATGTGAAGTTTTCTGGTAGCCTGGTAATGAACTCAGGATAAAAAACACCATCCGGACCCAGCATAAGCCATTTACCTTCGGTTCCATCAATCGTAACAACTTCCCCGGCAGAATTTGTATTCCATTTTGCCGGAAAATCCCCGATGGCATCCTGCGAAAAATCTTCGAATGCAACCACCTTTTCGCCCGGAATAAAATCAAATTTACTATAAGATTTCAACGAAGGCTTTCCAGGCGCCGCCATTGCTTCAGTATTGGCCTCAGTATGTATACCTGCCTTTTCATTTTTAGAATTACCGAAACTTTCGGCCTGCGCAGCTCCTGTGTCTTCTTTTGCCTTTTTATCCTTTTTCTTAAAAAGACTTCCTATCCCTTCTTCAACTTTATTGAATCCCTTATCCACTGCCTGATCTACTTTGCGGTTGGCCCGATTTTCAGCTTGCCTTTCGACAACCCGTGATGGTTCGTTGATACGAATCTGGGCTGTGGATGGCAAGACAGAAAAACCCAAAACGATTAAGATTGATATTTTTTTATACATGACAATCAGCAGATTAGTAAAATGACAAAAACCTTCTCTACTAAAATTACATAATATCATCCTTTCATTCCAGATGAATTGAGTTATCGGTATATCTATATTCCTAACGTTTTGGTCGTGCCGTTTTCAAGGAAGGTTGTAAATTGCGCTGCATTTTTAAACATCGCATGAATTTTAATTTCGAAACCAAATCTGTTACCTTAAAGGAAGGCAGGCGCGCCTATTTTTCTTCTGATTTCCATCTGGGTGTTCCTACTGCTGAAAAAAGCCGGGATCGTGAAAGACTGATCGTAAGATGGCTCGAATCGATAGAGCATGACGCACAAATTATCTTTTTGGTCGGTGACATTTTCGATTTCTGGTTCGAATACGGCCATGTCATCCCCAAGGGTTTTACCAGGATTTTAGGAAAACTCGCCCAACTATCGGACCGCGGGATTGAGCTGATCGTCTTTACGGGTAATCATGATATGTGGATGTTTGGATATCTGAAAGATGAAATCGGCGCTTCCATTTATCGCAATCCGGTCCATTTTGATTTTACAGATGTATTGGGAAATAGAAAATCACTGCTGGTGGGGCATGGAGACGGCCTGGGACCAGGGGATAAGGTGTATAAGGTTTTGAAACAGATTTTTGAAAACAGATTTTTTCAGGGCGTTTTCAGGTTTGTACATCCGGATGTGGGCATGTGGATTGCTTCACAATGGTCGAGAAGAAGCAGGATTGCCAACATCAGTAAAGGAGAAGAAAAGTTTATGGGCGACGACCATGAATGGCTGCTGATCTATTGTAAGCAAGTAGAAAAGACTCAGCATCATGACTTTTATATCTTTGGGCACCGCCATCTGATGCTGGACCTGAAAGTGACCGATACGAGCCGATATATTAATTTGGGTGAGTGGGTGACAAATCAGGCCGATCAGGCATATGCTGTTTTCGACGGGCAAACTCTGGAATTAAATCGGTTTAACAGGAACCCGGCGCACTAAGGCTTCCCAAATACATCCTGTTTGTTTATGCTTTCCATAGGGGAATCATTCAGTTCTTTACGCCATTCCTTAGGCTTCAAATCGCCGTTTTTGACCGATTTTATAAACTTTGCCCAGGCAAATGGATTCAGAAACTGAAACGTAGGTGCAAAATTCTTGCCGGCAGCAGACTCACGGCCAAACAGCTGCTGATCGATTGTATAACGATAGTTGGTTTGCGCGTTGTTGGGCACCTGCGCTGCCATTTTCTTGATATATTCAGCATTGGTGCTTTTTGCCAATGCGTCACGGTCAGCCTGATCGGGCAATTTCATCGCCAAAAGTGCCCTTTTAAAATCTTCCTCGCTTGAATAAGGATATATTTTGACTTCTGACAGCATCATTACATCCTCATTAAGAGAAATAATGGCCGAATAGGTACCCGCATTGTAGTTTCTGGGAATAATCTGATATTGCTTTTTGTAACCTACATGGCTGTAAACAATACTGTCTCCCGGAAACACGTTGATTGAAAATGACCCGTCGCTGCCAGCCAGCCTGCCCGTTCCGGCCTTTGGAATAAAGATATAAGCTCCCGGCAAGCGCACTGTCGCCTTTCCTCCCACCACAACACCGGTAAAGATAATGGCCTTTTGCTCTCCCTGCGCATACAGATTTTGTGCGGCTAAAACGCAGGCAAAGATGAGGAAATAGGTTACAATTTTATTTTTCATTCTTTCAGGTGTTCGTTCCAGGTATGCGCGTTTCGGTCAAAGTTAAACATTCTGTTTGCGAAAAACTTCCAACAAAAAAATCCAGCCTATTCGGGACCGGATTTTAAGGTTTTTTAACACTTATCAGATTATTTCTCCTGCTTGTCAGGATTTTCAAAATCTTCGTTTTTCTTAAGGATATCCTGACGGGTGATGCTTTCCCTTGGAGCATTGTTTAATTCTTTACGCCACTCCTTTTGTTTCAAATCCCCTTTTTTCACAGACTTGATAAAGTTTGCCCAGGCAAATGGGTTGAGGAAAGGAAAGGTTGTCGCGAAACCTTTTCCTGCTGCTGATTCACGGCCAAAAAGCTGCTGATCCATCGTATAGCGATAATTTGTCTGTGCATTGTTGGGTACCTGCGCTGCCATACGGTTGATGTAGTCAGGGTCCGTGCTACGCGCCAGGGCATCACGGTCGGCCTGGTCAGGCAGTTTCAATGCGAGGAATGCCTTTTTAAAATCCTCTTCCGTTGCATAGGGATAGATTTTTACTTCTGAAAGCATAGTCACATCCTCCTGCATAGCAACGATCGCCGAATAGGTATCAGCATTATAATTTCTGGGGATTACATGAAACTGTTTGCGGTAACCAACGTAGCTATAAACAATACTATCACCCGGGAAAACAGGTATGGTAAAATTACCGCGGCTGTCGGCCAGGGTTCCTTTTCCAGCTTTGGGAATAAAAATGTAAGCCCCGGGAAGACGGTCAGTACTTTTACTGCCTACCACGACCCCGCTAAAAATAATCGCTTTCTGCTCTCCTTGTGCAAGAATCTCCTGCCCAAAAACGATGCTTGCCAGTAATACAAAATATATTAAAAATCTTTTCTTCATTCTTTCAGATCATTAGACAACATAAAACGCCGGGCGCTGCATGTTGCAAAGGGTTAGTATTGATTAAGCGACTTTAATATATGTTCATAAAAGTGCCTTTCATTAAACTCCTAAAAAAGCGTACCTCTTATTGAAAAACGTCAGGAAACCGGAAGCATTGCCTTGAAAAAATAAAAAGCTAAGCTTAGGAAAACAGTTTTAAAAACGTGACAATAAACGGCGCAGAAAGCAATAATCCGTCAAAACGATCAAGAAAACCGCCATGTCCGGGAATGCTGTTTCCTGAATCTTTAATGGCTATGCTACGCTTAAAAAGTGACTCTACCAAATCTCCATAGGTCCCGACGACCACTATAATCGCACCGATGCAATACCATTTCCATGGCTCGAAGGTACGGAAATAATGCCCCAGCACAAAGGCTATAAGCGCTGCAAAAGCTGCACTGCCCATCGCACCTTCCCATGACTTTTTCGGAGAGATACGTTCAAAAAGCTTTCGTTTACCAAACTTGGTCCCCGCAAAGTAACCTCCGATATCGGATGCCCAGAGCAAAAGCAGGCTTCCTAAAACAATTTCATAGTTATAAACGCCGCCGCGCATTGCCATCACGATGATTAAAGAAAAAGGCAGTGCTACGTAAATTATCCCTAAAAAAGTAAAGCCAATATTGGTAAAAGGTTTTAAATCATTCTTTTTATAAAGCTTGATAAAGAAAATCATTGACAGCAAAGGGCTGATAATGAAGTAATTCTCAAATGAAACCAGGTCCTGTTCTATAAGGTACGCCAATAACATCATGACTGTGCCACAGAACGTTCCATAATAGGTCAGCGGTTGGTTTCCGTCCAGCCCCAATAATTTGTAAAATTCGAGCTGGGTCAGCGAGCTTATTGTACAAAACAGTAAAAGGAAGCTCCATTCGCTGTACAAGATACAGCCCAGAATGATTACAAATCCAATGAGCCCGGTGATCGTCCGCTGTTGTAGGTTACTCAGATTCTGTAAGGGAGTCTTCATTAGCTAAGATAGTTTGAGCCCGAACAAAATCTGTCATAGGTACATGCACTTCGCAGGTTCCGAAAATCGGATAGCTGCTGTCCTGCTTGTTCACAATTACCGCTGCAATTCCATTTTGCTCCAATATTTCTCTGGCAATTTCCGCCCGGATCATCTGTTTGGTATTGTATACCTTTCCCCAATTTTCGTCCATAAGGTTTTTCCATGCAAGCGCTGAAACTTCGCCTGCGTATTTTTGTTTGTGATAATTATTTAAATCAAAGATTGCTCTTTGTAGCCTGACTTTCTGATTTCGAATAAAATAGCAGCCGTCAGAACGACAGAAGCCAAAATAGCGGTCAGAGGCATTATTTTAACTTCTTCGATATTGATGTCCAGCACTTTGATATTGAACAGGAACATCATGACCAGGACAAAGCCATTGTTTACAAAATGAGCCAGGATGGCTACTGAAAGCCTGCCCGACCAGTAATAAAGATATCCGAACAGCGCTCCGAGTATCATGCGCGGTAAAAACCCGTAGAACTGAAAATGGATTGCACTGAATATAGCAGCTGACACCCAGATTGCAACATGTACATTAGCCCAATGTTGTGCAAGTTTACGCTGTATAATGCCACGAAACAATACTTCCTCCCCTAATGCAGGCAGAAGTACTACAACAGTCAGCGCAACGATCAACTGCCAGATCTGTTTATAATTAGTCATAAACCCGGTCAGCATGGCATTCTGATCTTCCTTTTCCCGCATCCATTTTTCCAGCCCGGACAAGGATTCAGGAAAAACCATATTGGCGTTCCATTCTATGAACTGACTGTTGACGGGGATAAATACCAATACAGCAATAGCGGCCAGAAACCAGACAGTTGCCGCAGGTTTTTTTCGAAAATTAAAGTCGTGCAAATGCTTCCGCTCCATGTAAAACCAGTATAGAAGCGATGGAAGAAGATAAGAAAAGAAGTGTACTGTGCCCTGAAGGATCATCATCGAAATCCACCCATTCGGAACATTTTCCGGATCTGCGAACAAAGTTGTTAATAAACCGGTAATACTTTCCGAATCGGCGCCAGACAACAGAGCAAGGATCAGAATCGCCAAAACATTACCGACAGCCATTCCAATAAGCACAAAACCAATCAAGACCAACAAACCTCCCAACGTACCGGGCACTCGTGTATGTACCAAATTTGAATAACTTTTAAGCATAATTGGTGTAAATTTACAGCTAATTATGAATTTAAAAATAACGAGTGACTGTTGAGACTTAAGAATAGCTTAATAAAAGCTTTAAAATTTCTGTTCCCAATTGAATCTTGACCGATCATAAATGGTAAAAATAGGCAAAATAGAACTTGGTGATTTTCCGCTGCTGCTTGCTCCGATGGAGGATGTAAGCGACCCGCCATTTCGGGCTGTGTGCAAGGAAAACGGTGCGGATCTGATGTATACCGAATTTGTTTCTTCGGAGGGATTGATCCGCGATGCTGCAAAAAGCGTGCAGAAACTGGATATTTTTGAATATGAAAGGCCAGTCGGTATTCAGCTTTTCGGCAGTGATGTGGAGACCATGGGCTCTTGTGCAGAAATTGCATCGAGAGTAAATCCTGACCTGATCGATATTAATTACGGCTGCCCTGTGAAACAGGTAGCCTGCCGCGGCGCCGGAGCCGCCTTACTTCAGGATATCCCGAAAATGGTAAGGATGACGGATGCAGTTGTTAAATCGACGCATTTACCGGTTACTGTAAAAACCCGGCTGGGTTGGGACGAAAGTACTAAAAACGTCCAGGAAGTTGCGGAAAGATTACAGGATATAGGTATTCAGGCACTTTCTGTACACGGCAGAACGCGTGTCCAGATGTATAAAGGTGAAGCGGACTGGACCTTGATAGCCAAAATAAAGGACAACCCGCGTATCACCATCCCGATTTTTGGAAATGGAGATATTGATACGCCTGAGAAAGCGCTGGAATATAAAAATCGTTTTGGCGTCGACGGCGTGATGATCGGGAGGGCGACGATTGGAAATCCGTGGATATTTAATGAAATAAAACACTTTGTTAAAACCGGCGAAAAACTTGCACCTCCAACACTGGCCGAACGCGTTGCCGTATGTCGTCGCCATCTCGAGTTTTCGATCCGCTGGAAAGGCCCGATCGCGGGCGTTTTCGAAATGCGCCGCCATTACACCAATTATTTCAAAGGGCTGGAACATTTCAAACCCTTCCGGATGCGGTTGGTGCAGGGGATGACCTTCGAGGAATTGGATCAGATACTTAATGAAGTAGTTCATGAATTCAGCGAGACAGTATGCTAAAAGTTAAAGTAGGCGGCCAGAACAGCGATGACGGAATATCCGGTGGTGTTTCTTTTGACATGACACAAAAACAAGATCAGTGGCTGATCGGCGAAGAAATCTTTGACGGAGACATTGTCAGGATCAGTGAAAGATTGTATCATGTGATCTGGAAAAACAGATCGTTCAATGTGGAAATCGCTGAATCCGATACCGCTGAGAAAACTTTCAGACTACTCATTAACGGGAAGCCTTTTGATACTTCGGTGAAGGACCAGTTTGATCTTCTGATCGAAGGGTTAGGCATGCAGGCCGGAGCTGTAAAAAAAATAAACAATCTTAAAGCGCCGATGCCCGGACTGATTCAGTCGGTAGCGGTGGCACCCGGCCAGGTTGTGCAAAAGGGCGACACGCTACTGGTGCTGGTAGCTATGAAAATGGAAAATATCATTAAGTCTTCCGGCGACGGCGTCGTTAAATCTTTAAAGATCACATCTGGAGAAATCGTTGAAAAAAATCAGGTATTGATAGAGTTTCAATAAAATCCTTGGTAATCTGAGCTGCCTACACTTATTTTTACAGAAAAAACACCAACAAACATATCATGCCCGAACCAAAATACAAACGTATCCTTCTCAAACTTAGCGGAGAAGCACTCAACGGTGGAGATAAAACTCAGGTTATAGACTTCAATATCCTTGATAGCTATTCAAGTGAAATCAGAAAAATTGCTGATGCAGGTGTGCAAATAGCAATTGTAATCGGTGGAGGAAATATTTTCCGTGGGGCGTCGGTAGAAAAATCCGGTATCGATAGAGTTCAGGGAGATCATATGGGTATGTTGGCAACCGTGATCAACGGCATGGCGATCCAAAGTTCTCTTGAAAAACATGGCATGCGCACAAGGCTCATGTCGGCAATTAAAATGGAGCAGGTCTGCGAACCTCTGATCCGTCGCCGCGCTGTGCGTCATCTGGAAAAAGGGCGCATCGTAATTTTTGGTGCAGGAACCGGTAATCCTTATTTTACTACGGATACTACGGCTGGTCTTCGTGCGATCGAGTCAGAATCGGAAGTGGTATTGAAAGGAACGCGCGTTGACGGCGTTTACACGGCTGATCCTGAAAAAGATCCGTTGGCGACAAAATACACCCAATTGACTTTTGATGAAGCTTTATCAAAAAATCTTAAGATCATGGACCTTACAGCCTTTACACTTTGTAAGGAGAACAATGTTCCCATCATCGTTTTTGACATGAACAAACCAGGTAATCTCTACGATCTTGTCATGGGTGAACAAGTGGGGACTTTGATATCGAATTAATAGAAAACAATACCATCAAGTTAATCATGGAAGAAATAGAATTATATCTGGACGACGCCAAAGACACAATGGAAGGTGCCATCAAGCACTTAATTATTGAACTAGGAAAAATACGCGCCGGAAAAGCATCTCCTCAAATGCTGGACGGTCTCCAGATCGAATACTACGGATCAATGACGCCTTTATCAAATGTGGCTACAATCAATACGCCGGATGCAAGGACGATCGCAATCAGACCATTTGAGAAAAAAACGATCAATGATATCGAAAAAGCGATCCGTAATGGAAATCTCGGGTTTGCACCTTCCAATGATGGTGAAATGATCCGTATCTCAGTTCCGCCTCTTAATGAAGAACGTCGGCGTGAGCTTGCAAAACGTGCGAAAAACGAAGTGGAAACTGCGAAGATCAACATTCGCAACATTCGCCAGGATGCAAACAATGCACTTCGGAAACTTACCAAAGAAGGTGTTGCCGAAGATCTGGTGAAAGTTAGCGAGGACCGTGTTCAGCAACTAACCAACAGCTACGTTTCAAAAGTCGAGCAAATTCTTACGGCGAAGGAAAAAGAAATTATGGAAGTGTAGATGGACGGCTTTCGGCAGCCAGTTTTCAGATTTTCAATATAACAACAACAAATCCCGAAGATGCATCTTCGGGATTTGTTGTTGTTATGGCCATATATGCTGGCGCAGGTTGTTTAGCTGATATCTATCACTAATAAAATATTTTGCTAAATGACAGGCTGGCACTTCTTATTATATCAGCACAAAAAAATCCCGCAGATGCCTCTGCGGGATTTTGATATTAGAAGATAGTCTTTGCTGAGCAAGGCTGATGGCCGACTGCCAAAAGCCGCCCTGCTATTCTTCTTTTTTGAAAGTTTCGAAACCGCGGTGGTTTGATTCTTCGTATAATCTTTCTGTTGGCAGATTACGGAAGTAATCATAGGTAATTCTCAGACCTTCTTCGCGGGATACCTTTGGCTCCCATCCAAGAATTTCCCTGGCTTTGGTGATATCCGGCTGACGTTGTTTTGGATCATCCTGAGGAAGATCCTTGTAAACAACTTTCTGATCTGTTCCTGTCAGGGCGATGATTTCTTCTGCGAACTCCTTGATAGTAATCTCAGAAGGATTTCCAATGTTAACCGGTAAAGTATAATCGCTTAATAACAAGCGGTAGATACCCTCAACAAGGTCATCAACGTAACAGAAAGCACGTGTCTGGGATCCATCCCCGAAAATGGTGATATCTTCTCCACGCAATGCCTGTCCGATAAAGGCAGGCAATACACGTCCGTCGTTCAGTCGCATTCTCGGTCCGTAAGTATTGAAGATACGCACGATGCGCGTTTCTACTTCATGGTAACGGTGGTAGGCCATCGTGATCGCTTCCTGATAACGTTTTGCCTCATCATAACATCCTCTCGGGCCGATCGGATTAACGTGTCCCCAGTATTCTTCGGTCTGCGGATGAACCAATGGATCGCCGTAAACCTCAGAAGTGGAAGCAATGATAAAACGTGCTTTTTTAGCAAGAGCAAGTCCTAACAAATTATGTGTTCCCATGGCACCCACTTTCAAAGTCTGAATAGGGATCTTCAGATAATCTATTGGGCTGGCTGGCGAAGCAAAGTGCATGATGTAATCAAGTTCTCCCGGAATGTGTACGTATTTCGTAACATCGTGGTGATTGAACTCGAAGTTTGGATTAGGCATCAGATGCTCGATATTACGCAGATCCCCTGTGATCAGGTTGTCCATTGCGATAACGTACATGCCTTCTTTTAAGAATCGCTCACAAAGATGCGACCCTAAAAAACCTGCCGCTCCGGTTATTAATACACGCTTCATGAATTATATTATTAGATTTTGAGATTATACTGCGGGATTCAAGATCTTAAAAAATGGAGATTTGTGAGCTAAATTATATATCAAACATAACTTAATTCACGGAATCTCTATCTCAATATCTCAAATTATGATACTTTTTCTCTGCCGATGCTGAAATAGGTATAACCCATTTCACGCATTGTGCTCAATTCGTAAAGGTTACGTCCGTCGAAAATTACTTTATTTTTCAACAATTTTCCCATCTTCTCAAACTCCGGCGTGCGGAACTGCGGCCACTCGGTAAAGATCATAAGCGCATCTGCATCATCCAAAGCAGCATAGGGCGTATGGCAGAAAGTGACCCTGTCGCCCAGGATACCTTTTACATTATCCATGGCTTCCGGATCGTAAACGGTGACCGTTGCACCCGCTTCAAGCAATGCTTCGATGTTTTCCAAAGCCGGAGCTTCGCGGATATCATCCGTATAGGGTTTGAAAGCTAAGCCCCATACCGCTATGGTTTTACCTTTCAGGTCATTGTCGAAAAAGTTATTTACCATGGGCAAAAGTTTTTTCTTCTGGTCATAGTTCACTTCCATAACCGATTTCAGGATTCTGAAATCATAGTCATAATCTGCCGAGGTTTTGGCTAATGCCTGAACATCTTTCGGGAAGCAGCTTCCGCCATAACCGATACCGGCAAAAAGAAAACGCTTACCAATACGGCTGTCCGTGCCTATACCGCGGCGGATGTCATCAACATTTGCCCCTACCTTTTCGCAAAGATTTGCGATCTCGTTCATGAACGTGATTTTCATGGCAAGAAAGGAATTGGCAGCATATTTAGTCATTTCCGCAGAACGTTCGTCCATGAAAATTACCGGATTACCCTGACGTACCAGCGGCGCATACAGTTTCTCCATTACCTTTTTAGCCTTCTCAGAAGTTGTTCCGACCACAACGCGGTCAGGCTTCATAAAGTCCTCCACTGCAACACCTTCACGCAAAAACTCCGGATTCGATACAACGTCAAATTCGACTTTAGCATTTTTAGCGATTGCGGCATGTACCTTTTCTGCGGTTCCTACCGGAACGGTACTCTTATCTATAATTACTGCATATTTATCCAGAATATGACCCAAATCATCTGCCACTTTAAGGATATATTTCAAATCAGCAGATCCGTCTTCACCCGGAGGTGTTGGAAGTGCCAAAAAGATCACCTCTGCATCTTTAATCCCTTCGGCAAGATTTGTTGTAAATTGCAAACGGCCTTCGGCCACGTTACGGTCAAAAAGTACGTCCAGCCCTGGTTCGTAAATCGGGATTTCGCCGTTAAGCATGCGCTCAACTTTTTTTGCATCAATATCCACACAAAATACCTGGTTGCCGGTCTCGGCAAAACAGGTGCCCGTTACCAAACCTACATAACCGGTTCCTACTACTGCTATTTTCATAAAAATTTAATAATAATATAGCTGCGATGAAAAAGTTTTCAATGACACCAAAATTGCACTTTATTAAGTCAGGCAGACCCTGACAAAAACAAAAGTAATTTTTTTAAGTGAATCCCTCCTCTTCTTGTCCGCATTTGTTTTCAATCGGCGCAGGAAATATTAGTATTTCTTCTTATAATTGAATAAATCAAATTTATCATCAACACCAGCCATCATGGACACACCTAATAATAATGAAGATTTGAACGCTGGGATGCGTTCAATGATCGAACAATCCGTTCGTGATTTCGCTGCCAGAGAAATGGCGCCCAACATCAGCCGGTGGGATGAGGAACAAATTTTCCCACGCGAAATTTTCAGCAAACTCGGTGATCTTGGACTTATGGGCATGCTCGTTCCCGAGGCTCTTGGCGGTGCAGGTTTAGGATATAATGAATATGTGACGGCTATCATTGAACTTTCAAAGGTTGATCCGTCGATTGGATTGTCGATGGCTGCCCACAATTCGCTTTGCACAAATCATATTCTGATGTTTGGAAATGATGAGCAAAAAAAAGAATATCTTCCTCAGCTGGCTTCCGGAGCATGGCTGGGCGCCTGGGGCCTGACAGAACCAAATACGGGTTCGGATGCCGGAAATATGCAAACCGTTGCGGTGAGAGATGGTGACGGATGGAAAATCAACGGATCGAAAAATTTTATTACCAATGGCAAAAGCGGAGATGTGACCGTATTGATTGCAAGAACCGGAGAACCGGGGGATAAGCATGGCGCAACGGCCTTTATCATTCATCAGGGAACACCTGGTTTCACCTCCGGCCGAAAAGAAAATAAACTGGGCATGCGCGCTTCGGAAACCGTCGAGCTGATCTTTCAGGATTGTTTTATTTTGGATAAACAAAGAATCGGTGAGATAGGTGATGGGTTTATCCAGTCGCTGAAAGTGTTGGATGGCGGAAGGATTTCCATTGCTGCGCTAGGTGTCGGAACGGCGATTGGCGCATATGAGGCAGCACTTTCTTATTCAAAAGAACGTAGACAATTTGGTAAATCAATTTCTGATTTCCAGGCCATCGCCTTCAAACTGGCGGACATGTATACGGATATACAGGCTTCATCCCTCTTAACCTACCATGCTGCATTGTTGAAAGACCGCGGAGAAAAGGTAACGCTGGCAAGTTCCGTGGCCAAATATCACTCATCGGAAACAGCCGTCCGGGTGGCTAATGAAGCAGTACAGATATTTGGTGGATATGGTTTTGTAAAAGACTATCCGGTAGAAAAATTTTACCGCGACAGCAAACTTTGTACGATCGGTGAAGGAACCAGTGAAATTCAAAAGGTGGTTATATCAAAAGAAATCCTTCGTGGTTGAAGGATGCCATCCATCCCGTAAAATTGCCGGCCGAAGCCGGTTTTGTTCATTGGTAATACATCACTAGGAATGTGCGGGAGGCTGGTTTATTTTCGTAACAAATTAAATCCCAAACTGCTATGACTCCACTGTTAGTACTGTTAGTCCTTGTTGTACTCACCATTCTGATGACGGTCAAAGTCGTACCTCAGCAGACCGCATACATACTGGAACGGCTGGGTAAGTTTTATGGTGTATTGCAACCGGGTATCAATTTTATCATTCCGTTTTTTGATCGTATCGCTTATAAATACACGCTGAAAGAATCAGCGATTGACATCCCGGAACAGATCTGTATCACCCGTGATAATGTCCAGGTACGTATGGATGGGGTCATTTTCATTCAGGTAATTGACCCAAAAAAAGCTGCATATGGTATTGCCGATTATACTTTTGCTGTTATTCAGCTGGCGCAAACAACCATGCGCAGCGAGATCGGTAAACTTGATCTTGATAAAACTTTCGAAGAACGTATGACCATCAACCGGGCAGTCGTTCAGTCGATTGATGACGCAGCCATCGGCTGGGGGGTAAAAGTACTTCGTTATGAAATAAAAAATATTACCCCGCCGCAAAGCGTTTTGATTGCCATGGAGAAACAAATGCAGGCCGAACGTGAGCGCCGTGCCGTCATTCTGCAATCCGACGGAGAAAAACAGGCCGCAATTAATGTAGCAGAAGGCCAAAAACAAAAAGCAGTTCTGGAATCAGAAGGTTTGCGTCTCCGCCAGATCAACGAGGCTGAGGGTGAAGCGGCGGCTTTAAAATCTGTCGCTGAAGCTACGGCCGAAAGCATCAGACTTGTCGCTGCGGCCATTCAAAATGAAGGCGGCTTGGAAGCTGTGCAGCTAAAGGTTGCTGACAACTTTGTAGATCAGTTCGGAAAACTGGCAAAAGCGGGAAATACGCTGATACTTCCGGCTAACTTTGCTGATATGGGCTCGATGATTGCTTCGGCCATGACTATTGTTAAATCGACCCAACCAACGAAATAAAATATGGACTTGTCGTTGCCGCAAATTTGGATGATTATCGGACTGCTGATGCTAGTCGCCGAGCTGGTAAGCGTAGCTTTGGTATTTGTATTTTTTGCAGTCGGAGGTCTGCTTACTGCTTTGTTTGCGGCGATAGGTCTATTGCCAGGTCTTGAGTATCAGATCATCGCATTCTCGCTGATATCAATCATCAGCTTAGTTGTTTTCCGCAGACATGCCAAAAAATTGATGGAAACCAGACTTGAAAAACACCAGGAATACAAAGAGTTCGCAGGTGAAACGGCGATGGTGATAAGAGATATCCCGTCCAACGGGTCGGGGAAAATCTATTACCGGGGTGCCGAGTGGAGCGCAACATCTGTCAACCACCATCCGATCGAAGCCGGCAGCAAAGTGATTATTCAAAGAACCGAAGGAATCACCCTGGTAGTGGAAGAATCTTAGATAAGCACAAAAAAAAAATGGCTTACAGATACGAAATTCTGTAAGCCATTTTTCTTGTATTTCGGAAACTACTTTTTCAGCGCCTCTTCCACCGGGTTCCCGATATTTCCGCTTGGCGGTAAAATATGCAGTAACGAAGCAATGGTAGAAGCAATATCCGAAACGGACGTCCTTCTTAATGTTTCTCCTTTATTAATTCCCCACCCAAATAATACAAATGGGACCTGTGTATCATAATTGTAAGGTGTTCCGTGCGATGTTCCTGTTGCACTGCCGTAAAACCAGCCTGGCTGTGTTATGATCTGAATGTCACCGCTTCTTTTTGCGTTTACGTTGTTTTTGTAAAGTTCAAGCTGGTAAGTGTTCAATGGTGTTCTGCCCATATCGTTCAGATTAAGCACATCCGCTATTCCATCCACCGGCAACAAAGATTCTTTAACAACATCGAAAACCTGAGCGATCGTTACTTTTTTCTTTTTCAGTAGAGCATGATTTAAATACAACTGATTATTTTCAGTGCTGGCGATGTATACGCCTTCACCAAATGCATCGGCCAGATTTTTCTTAACGATATCACCTAAAACCGTTCTGCTGGCAAGTCCGGCAGGTAATTTATGCTCTTTGGCAAATCCGGGCACGTCCACAACGCCGTGGTCAGCAGTTAAAAAAACAGTATAATTCCCTTTTCCCGTCCAGCTGTCGAGGAATGAAAACAGCTCCGCAAATTCTCTGTCAAGTTTAAGATAGTCGTCTTCCTGTTCGATTGAATTGGGGCCTGCCATATGTCCGATTTTATCAGGAGAAGAAAAACTGATGGCAAGGAAATCAGTATCAGTTCCTTTTCCCAGTTTCTCGCCTTTAATCGCCTCAATCGCCATTTCTTTCGTGATTGTATTTCCCCATGGCGTACCCGTTACAGTTCCAAATGCATCACCGGCAAATCCTGCCAGCTCAAATGGGAACACTGGTTTTTTAGCGCCTGGAAGCGTCCCTTCCCAGGCTACATCGTCGGGCGTGCTCTGGGTATAGGTTTCAATAGGATTCAAAGTTTGCCAGCCCCTTTTCAGATATTCAGCAGGCATTTTTTTCGCATTATAATCCTTGGCCCACTGCGGCAGGTCATTCATATAAAAAGTACTCGTTACCCAGTTTCCGGTATTTGAATCAAACCAGTAGGAAGCATTGGCCGTATGCCCGGCAGGCAGGATCGATCCGCGGTCTTTTATCGCAACGCCAATTGTTTTTGAACGGAAGTTGGTCGCTATACGGAGCTGGTCGGTTACGGTACTGGTTAAAAGGTTGCGGGGTGACATTTTCCCTACACTCACATTATTACTTCCAACGGTTCTCGCAGTACTGTCCTCAACACAGTATACCCCTTTCGAACCATTCTGATCGTACCATTCGTTACCGATGATCCCGTTGATCGCCGGAATAGAACCCGTGTAAATGGAGGCATGACCGGCAGCTGTGACGGTCAGTGCATAACTGTAATGATTGTTGCGGCAGTTGAACCCTTCGTTAAGAAAACGCTTTATTCCACCTTCCACATATTTATCATAATAGCGATAGAGATAATCGTAGCGCATCTGATCCACTACAATACCGACGACCAATTTTGGCCTTGCCAGGGTTTTTGGATTCGTAACAGCAGCTTTTTTAGGTGTCTGGGCGGCAACTGAGCAGGTTGCAAAAACGCCGATAAGCCAGAAAGATAATTTTCTCACGATTCAGGAATATTTATTAATTGATGTCAAAAGTATATTAAAATTCAAAAAAGGGCATGTTTTTAATGATTTTTTAAGCTTATGTCTGAACAGGTTTTTCAGATCCAGCCATTGATACCAGATAATTCTAACAAAATTAACTACTGGTTACATATAAGCATAGCCATATCAAGATAGATACGCCGAAAACAGATTTACAGGCTAGTTTTCATTTTTCAAATAATACTGTTTTTAATGAAAAGGATAAAAGGCGGACCTATACCTTTAAAAAATCAATTTCGTTCGTTATTAGCAAGGCAATTGACCGAAACTGCCACATCTTCACAAACCAGGCCGTATACTTTGTTTGAACCAAATGATTATCTTCATTTATTTTTTAAACCGATGGGAATTCAGCAATAAGATTCTCAGCTTTGTTACTATGATCAAAAATAATCCAACAATGTGCCGCTTGAAAGTAAGTCTGGTCTTATTTCTGTTTGCCGGCTTCCTTGCTTCATGCAGCTCCGGAATTCCTGTTTCAACAAGTAAAAAATACCCTATTGAAGTGTTATATGAGAATGAATCTCTTGACCGTCCCTACTCCGAAATTGGTTGGGTGGAAATCAGCAGCGAGGATTCTTTGACTCCCCGGCAAACACAGAATAAAAAAATGATGTATCGTGGAAACGATGCTGATACAAAAGAATTACTAGCCGCCCGTCTGGTCATGAAAGCACAAAAAATCGGAGCAAATGCGCTTATCAATGTGCAGTACAAATATTATACTTCTGTAAAAAAAGAAGGATATATTATGAAGGGTCTGGCTGTGAGGTACCGCGGCGAATAAGCCGCTCAGAATGCTTTTATTTCATATAACTAATCTCAATCAGCCATGCTTTTCACTGCTGATCTTTCCAATATGCCTGTCGAGGCTGAGTCCCGGGTGATCGTTCGGTTTCAGGATTGCGATCCGCTCATGCACCTGAATAACTCCAAATATTTTGAGTATTTCTTCAATGCCCGGGAAGACCAGGTTTCCAAGCTTTATGGTTTCAGCTTTGAAGCAATGTTCAGAGAACTGAAAACGAGCTGGGTGGTATATCAGCATCAGATCGCTTATGTCCGGCCAGCTTTGATCAGTGAATGGACACGCATCACTTCCCGCGTGATCCATTACAACGAAGACACGATGGTAACAGAATACTTTATGACCAACGACCAGCGTACGGAATTAAAAACGATGCTTTGGACGACTTCAAAACACATCAGTATCATCAATGGAAAACGTGTTCCGCACCATCCCGAAGTGATGGACTACCTCGCTGCAACTTGCGTACCGGGTATTGATTTTCAAAATCTGGAATTTAATGACAGGATTCACCAGATAAAATATGCCTTGTCAGCTGGTACTAGCGCATAAGCTCCTTTCTCGAGATCAACTTATTTACGCTCGAATCTTTTCCGACTGAATCAGGAACGGGAATCACGTAGGGCACCTGAAGCTCAACTGGTTTTGGCATTGGCCTGAACCGGTTGAAACTGTGTGTGAACTGCATACTTACGCCACCGGTCGTAAGGGTACTGTTTAATGACAGGGCATTTTGAATATTCCGGTTATAGGCTTTCGCCCTGATAGATCCGGTAGGTGTCAGCCAGTATTCAAGCGTCCATTCCCCTAAAATACTGGTAGCATCATATTGATTCGCACCGGTAACTCCCGAGCTGATCCGCCCGTCTCTCGTGATCCTGAAGCGGTCATTAAGGAACCGGTAGGAAAACCTCAGCTGGAGGTTATTGAGCGCATTCTGGTCCAGTGACAGCCCGCTTACGCCAACCTCCAGGTTTTCATTGATGGTGGATGCCCAGCGGCTGATCTGGTTGGATACCAGTTCACTGATACTGTTTCCAACGAAATTCTGATTGGTCGTTGAATTGGCCTCCGGCAACAACTGATTAACAACCAGCAGACTACTTACTTGTCTGCTTAATTCCTGCTCATCTGATTTTAATTTTGTCTGAAATGCTTCCAGCTGGCCACGTAAGTTACTCAGTGACGGGTTGTCAAGAATCTGAAGATCATATTTGATTTGGGGCGACATTAACCTGTCGGACAAAGCGATCGTAACTTCAACGGGGTAACGGCGTGACAAGGTAGCCGCCTCAGCGTTGTTCAGATTGGAGGTATTTGGAAGTACGCCTGCCAGAGAAACCAGCTGTTTATATCCCGTTTTCACATCCAGCTGTGCACCATAGGGGTCGCCCGACCAGACAATCCGGCTACCGGGTTTGATCGTAAACTTCTTGTTAATGATGTTTTGCAAAGTGAAATTATAGTCTCCCTTATCAATTTCATAAGTACCGGCCATTGTAAAATCACCTTTGGTGTCAATATTCAGGTTCAGACGACCGCTGCCATTTGCACGGATAATGTCTCCGGTCTGGCGGTCGAAGATAATTTCGCAAGTCGCATCAGGTGTCAGGTTGAAATTGAAGTTCATCTTGATTCCACCTGCCACTTTACTCTGCTGAGCGTCCTTTTCTCCCGACACGCTGTCTTGTTTCGGTATCTGGCTGACGAACTGAATATAATCCTGCGTAGCAACTTCCGTTGCTCCATCCAGTGGTATATGTATCCTTGTATTTTTATTACTGGTTACGTTGGCTTCAATATTCATGTTATCGATCGGGCCGAAGATATTGACCGGGCCGGTCACATATGCCGTTCCATAAAACATATCATTGTCCCTGGAGGCAGTGTTTAGAATTTTAAAATTCCGAAGATCTGCATTGAAACCTAAACTGAAATATTTGAATCCATCATGAAAGACGCCACCCCGTAGGGATGCCGTGTTGCCGTCAGGGTCAGTGAGGGTGATGTTGTTGACTGATATCTCGCTTTCACTAAAGTTTATTTTATCACTGAAAGTAAATACCGATTGCAGATAGTCGAATTTCATGCGGCCCTTGTCCACCATGAGCGAACCGTCCAGCACAGGTGCAGTCAAAGTGCCTTTTATCAAAACAGTTCCCTGCGCTTTTCCACTGACATCAGAAACGAGCTCCTCTGAAAAAGGCTCAAGAGCCTTAAAGTCCATGTCATTAAAAATGGCTTTCAGGTTTAGCGTATTACCTTTAAGTTTCGGACGATACGAACCGATAAGACTAAAAATCCGCTTGGTATCCTTATTGAGCTCTGCATCGATCTGAAGCTGGCTATCCATCTGATCCCATTCTCCGGTTCCTGAAAAATTCCCAAACTCATAGTTTGCATAGCCAAGACTTTCAATATTAAAGTTTGCGTCCATAACAACGCTGTTATAGGCATCCCTCATTTTGGCTGAACCATCCATTATTCCGGCAAGTTTTGTTTCGAAAACAGGATTTAAGGTAGCCAGTTTAAAATTTTTAACGTCAAAAAGTAAAGTACGATCCGGATCTGAGGATAAAGTGCCATTCACAAACAAACGTTGCTTTCCATTGATCAGACCCAGGTTATTAAAGCTAACATCTTTCCCGACAATCGAAATGAGGCTGTTTGCGGGCATATTCCATTCTTCATCCAGCAAATACAGCCGTGAATTCTTGAAGCCTATGTCCAGACCAGCCGGCAAGAATCTTATTTCACCCGCAAGATTGGCGCGGTTGGTACTGCTTACTTGCCTGATACCACCGTTAAAATCAATGTGATCCACATCCCAGGTCCCCTCCAGTTCAAGTTTTTCTGTTGGCACAAGCGCACTCATCTGCTGTTTGCCCGAAGTGACCAGGACAGATGCCAGTACCTCAGCACTGTTTACAAATTTCGAAGTTGTCACGTCCACTTCTGAATTTACAAACAGGTTACTTCCGTAACGCGCCGTATCCGCCATGGCATTCAGGGAAAGGAAAGCCGTGTTGTCCATTTTGAACTTACCTTCTGCTTTTGATCCGTGCGAGACATAAACGTCGGGACTCAGAAAAGCCAGAAAGCGGCTTATATTTTTAGTTTCTGCTTCATAATCAATTTCATACTTCCGCAGGATCGTTTTTTTCTCCTTTTTTGCATAGTAGACATTCCGGTCCTGCTCGTTTTCAAAAAAATAAAGCTGATACTCAGACAATACCTGGTTAATATCTTTCCAGGCCTGTGTTGGTATGAAATCTCCTTCCGCTTTTGCAGTCAGAAACTCGCTTTCCAGGTATAAACTTCGCTTTTCCTGATTTTGTCGGGATGAAAAAAGAAGCGTATCCATGACAAGGTTTCTTTCCTTGTTTGAAGTGATCAGATAGGTATTTAAAAGCTTCGCGTCACCGACCAGTTCGTCAACCGTATTGCCTGAGACTTTTACATCAAGCTCTGTCCGCAACGTGATCGCTTCTTTTGTAAATCCTAACGGAAGAAGATTGGCCTTTTCAATAATTCCCTGAAGATCGAAAGAATTTTTTGGCTTAGACAGATCAAACTCACCTTCAAGATTAACTACGAGATTTGAATCTTTTGAGCTCACCAAACCGTTGAAATACTGGTTTTGCAAATTTCCTTTGAGACCGATATTTCTGTAATCGTAATTTTTGAACCCAACCCTGGTAACCAGTGCATCCATGTTGGTGGAGGCATAGGCCAGATCCAGACCTTTGCCATGAATATTGCCTGAAAAATCTAGCCGCTGCCAGGTCTCAGGCTGATCAAGCAGTTTGCCAATTTCGAAATCAACAGTTTCTACATCACCCGAATAGGTGGTTGACTTTTCATCAGAAATATGAAAAACAAGATCCCCCGTCACTTTGCCCAGTTCGGAAGACGCAGATGCTTTTACATCAAAATCTTCAATAGTCCCTTGAAAGGAGCCGTCGAGCAGGGTTGGCCCGAACTTTTGTAAAGTTTCGTGTGACTTCCATTCCGGATAATACTGAACCAGATCGAGGGGAAGTACCTTAGACAAAGACAGATTTATATCCATCAGCGGACCATTGTCTGGCAATCCTTTAAAAGCCAGATCACCGATCAGACGACTTCCCTGTCCAAACTTGATATCAGCTTTTGACAGTTCAAAATCATCCACACGTCCGCCGAAATCACCTGATACCTTCCATGTTTCATTCAGTCTGTCCACATATTCCGAAAACAAACCCAGATCCGCTGAATGTATCCGAGCTTCTACAAAATGGCCCCTGAGGAAAACTTTATGGTTAAAATCACCCAGATCTCCTGAACGATTATAATGAAAACTAATGTCATTGCTAATAAATGAATTTCCGATTTCGGCACTCAGCGCTTTCAACTCCATCTTTTTCTGACAGAATAAAAACTTTGTGTCCATATCATGCATTTTCAAACCGGTCTGTTTATCGACGGTTTTCATATTATTGGCCTGAAAGGAAATCGTGTCGCCCTGAGCCAGGAAATCTTTCAGCTCAGCGTTTAGCTTATTTAGTTCGAAATGTGAATAATCAAAGACACGGGGACTTTTATACCGAGGCTTTCTGGGATCGTCATACCGAAAAGTCCCGTCTACAATCTTAGATTTTCCAATCGTAAAAGGTGTGTTATTTTCCGGGGCATTGGCAGGTCGTGGTGTTTTTGAAGAAGTAAGCTCGACGATCCGGTTGATGAAGCCGTCAATATTTAAGTCACCTGTTTTTGGGGACACCACCAGATGAACATCGGGCTTATACAGGGTAACTTCGTCTAAATGAACTTCCTTTGCCGAATTCTGGATGATGTTCTGCATATTGAGATTTACATCAATACGCCCAACGTCAATCATTTCATGCTGGCTGGTATCTTTCACGGAAACACCTTCCAGAGAAACTACATCAAACCATTTGATATTTACCCTTGTTATCTTAATGGGGTAACCCATTTTTTCGGAAACTCTGGCAGTAGCCGTTTGTACCAGAAAAGTCTGAACTGAAGGAAATTGTACGGCAACGGTAACGATCCCCAACGCCAAAAGCGCAAAAATCATTAATACGACCAATACATTGATAACCGCCTTCAGGGATTTTAACATATACAGCTTCGCAGCATATTCCTGCGTATCTTATCGTTAATTGCTTATTTTTGCGAATATTATTCAAAATTCATGAACATCCTCGCGATAGAATCGTCTTGTGACGAAACCTCGGCCGCTGTTTTATCTAACGGCAAAATTTACTCCAATGTTGTTGCCACGCAGCTCATTCATACACAATATGGGGGTGTCGTTCCTGAATTGGCATCAAGAGCACATCAGCAACACATTCTGCCCGTGGTAGATAAAGCTTTACGCGATGCAAAAGTAACAAAAAAAGACCTGCATGCTATTGCTTTTACGAAAGGGCCCGGATTATTAGGCGCTTTACTGGTAGGTACTTCTTTTGCCAAATCCATGGCACTAGGGCTTGGGCTCCCGCTGATAGAAGTCAACCATATGCAGGCGCATGTCCTTGCTCATTTTATACATGATCCCAAACCGGAATTCCCCTTTTTGTGCCTTACCGTCAGTGGCGGCCATACACAGATCGTGAAGATAACCAGCCCGCTCGAGATGGAAATAATCGGCCAGACTCGGGACGATGCTGTGGGTGAAGCTTTTGATAAAACGGCGAAACTCCTGGATCTGCCGTATCCGGGCGGCCCGCTTATTGACAAATATGCCAAAGCGGGCAATCCGCTCGCGTTCAGTTTTCCCTTGCCCGAAATGCCCGGACTTGACTTTTCTTTTAGTGGAATAAAAACTTCATTTATGTATTTTTTACAGAAACAAGTACGGGAAAATCCGGCTTTTATTCAGGAGAACATGGAAGATATATGCGCCAGTATTCAGTATACGCTGGTTAATATTCTTTTAAAAAAATTAAAAAAAGCGGCGAAGGAAACCGGAATAAAGGAAATTGCGATAGCGGGCGGTGTGTCAGCCAATTCCGGGTTAAGAAATGCACTGCTCGCATTGGGAGAACAGCTGGACTGGAAAGTTTATATCCCCGAATTCGAATACTGTACGGACAATGCTGCGATGATCGCCATGGCCGCTTACTACAAATACCTTGCAAACGATTTCTGCGACCAGACGGTAAGCCCAATGGCCAGAATGGAATTTTAACTGTAAACAGCTACAAAATGGTTCTCTCAGAAATTTGGATATATCCTGTTAAATCGTTGGCGGGTATCCGGCTTACCGAAGCGAAGGTTCAGGATAAAGGGCTTCAATATGATCGCCGCTGGATGATCACCGATACTTTCGGGCGGTTTATCACCCAGCGGGAATTTCCTGCAATGGCCATGCTGGACGTTTCTTTGCGGGAAAACGGGTTGCTTATTTCAGAAAAGCTCAGGCCCGGCAGCCATGTTCTTGTTCCGCTTGAACCGGCATATGGTTCTCAGGTTGTTGTTACTGTATGGGATGATACAGTGAATGCCCTGACTGTAAGTGACGAAGCTGATCAATGGCTTAGTGCTTACCTTGGACTCAATGTGAGGCTTGTGTATATGCCCGAAACAACGGAAAGAAAAGCCGATCCTAAATATGCCCAAAACGATGAAAATGTAAGCTTTGCAGACGGTTTTCCTTTTCTGCTGATCTCCCAGGCGTCTTTGGACGACCTGAACTCGCGCCTTGACGAACCTGTCGACATGCAGCGTTTTCGTCCAAACTTCGTGATCACCGGTACCAGCGCATTTGCGGAAGATTACTGGAAGTCGTTCCGGATAGGCGATTTATCCTTTACAATTGTGAAGCCCTGTGCGCGATGCGTACTGACCACAATCGATCCTGAAACGGCTGAAAAAGGGAAAGAACCGCTGAAAACACTGGCAACTTACCGGAGAATCAATAATAAAATTCTATTTGGACAAAACCTTGTAACCCATAAACAAGGCCTTATTAAACAAGGCGACGAACTCTTACTGACAGAATAAACGTTTTTTGTGAAAGGAAATTTACTCAACTTCATCATCAATACTATTAAAAAATTTAGCCTTGGCCACATACACTGGCTTAACTTTGACCTGGCCGCCAGCGCCATGTTCTTACAAATCGCTTTTGGCAAAATCCCTGCTGGCAAGACCACCGTTAACCCAAAAACAACGCTTGTTTTAGCCTTGGGAGTATTTTCTATTGCGTCGCTGAACAAGCTGCTGGATCATCGAAAACCTGCCAAAGCAGAGTCGAAAAGGTTTCTGACGAACCAAAAAGAGCGTGTGACTTTTTTCAAAATAATAACCGGAACATTGCTCACTGCAAGTATTATCTCCTTTTTTCTGCCGGAAGGAATGTGGAAGCTGGCGCTGGGCCTGATGTTTATGTCGGGAGCGGGTATCTTCCTGTTTTCCAGACTTCCGGAACGGAGTCCGCTTCACGTAGTAAGAGCACCACTTTCTGCCCTGGTTTTGGCAGCAGGGATTTTTGGAAACAATTTTTTTGCAAGTCAGGAATTGGTAAAGGAGGAGCGGTATACGGTGCCTCTCCTTGTTCTGATTTTGGTACAGCACGTTTTATTATCCGCGTATTTTACTGCTCTTACAGCGCCCAATACGTCTAATCTGGCAAGCCGCTTAGGCCCTTCATTATCCCGTCAGATCTTGCACGGAATGACAATGCTGGCAGTCACAGGGTGTATCTTGATCTGCCTCAAAACAGAATTCCGCTATACCCAGCGGCTGATCGTCATAATTCTAAGTATGTCAGTTCTGCATTCAGTCATCCTTGAAAAGGCTCCCGTTTTTCAATCCGTAAAACATAAAAGATTACTGATCACTTTGATCCTGTCACTTCCGTTTCTGATCCTTTAAAAACACAAAAGCTTATCATTCCTGCGAGTGATAAGCTTTTGTGTTAATGATATTTATTTCTGGTCTATGCCTGAGATTCAGGATCGCCCGCACCATAGGTCTGAAAAGGACTTTTCATAATACCTCTTTCTGAATTACGGATAAAGTTAACGACCTCATCGCGTTCATTTGAAGGCGGCAATTCCAGCTCTATTTTTTGTAAAGCCTCAGCATTGTTGAGGCCCCTCATGTAAATATAGCGGTAGATATTCTGGATATCCACGATTTTCTCATTGCTGTATCCACGGCGACGCAGCCCCACAGAATTGATACCGGCGTAAGAAATCGGTTCGCGTGCAGCCTTAGTGAATGGAGGAACATCTTTACGGACCAGAGAAGCACCTGACACAAATGAGTGTGCACCGATTTTGACAAACTGATGAACAGCACTCATGGCGCTTACGATGGCCCAGTCGTCTACATGTACGTGACCTGCCATCTGGACATTGTTGCCGATAATGCAATTGTTGCCGACGCGGCAATCGTGCGCTACGTGCGCATATGCCATAATCAGACAACCGGAGCCGACGACAGTCTTCCAGTGCTCTTCAGTACCACGGCTTATGGTGGCATATTCCCGAACTGTTGTATTATCACCAATGATAGTCAGTGTGTATTCATTATTGTATTTAAGATCCTGCGGCGTTGATGAAATAACGGCACCAGAGAAAATACGGCAATTTTTACCAATACGCGCTCCTGCGTTGATTACTGCATGCGAGCCAATCCAAGTCCCCTCACCTATTTCCACATCTGCGTGGATCATAGCGAAAGGTTCAATCTCTACATTCGGAGCGATCTTCGCGTCAGAATGAATATATGCTAACTGTTGTGTCATTTTTTCTTTACTAGACTTGCGATCATATCTGCTTCACACACCAGCTGCCCGGATACATATCCCCGACCGCTCATTTTTACTATCCCACGTTTCATTGGTGAAGTAAAAACGCATTTAAAAATAACAGTGTCGCCAGGGAAAACATTTTTACGGAAACGACAAGCGTCAATACCGATCAGGTAAGGCCAGTAGTTGTCAGGATCCGGCACACTGCTCAACACCAGGATACCTCCCGTTTGAGCCATTGCTTCCAGCTGCAATACCCCAGGCATAACCGGGTTTCCCGGAAAGTGTCCAACAAAATATTCTTCGTTGATCGTCACATTCTTGATACCCACCACACTGTTTTCATCAAGCGCAATGATCTTGTCAATCATCTGAAAAGGATAGCGGTGTGAAAGCAGCTGTCCGATCTGATTGATATCCAACACCGGCGCCTTATTCGGATCATATTGTGGTATGTCTCCCTTACCGGACTTGATCAGTTTCTTGATTTTCTTTGCAAGCGCAACATTTGCCGCATGTCCCGGACGGGCAGCAAGTATCTGCGCTTTGATAGGCCGTCCGATCAGCGCAAGATCCCCGATAAGGTCAAGCAGTTTATGTCTTGCCATCTCGTTTGGATAATGCAGATCAACATTATTCAAAATTCCGTTTGACTTATCGACACTTACCTTCGGCTGATTCAACAACTGTGAAAGATGATCCAGCTCTCCGTCCTTAACCTCGCGGTCAACGATCACGATCGCATTGGTAAGGTCACCGCCTTTGATCAGATTTTGTTTGAAAAGCGATTCAAGCTCGTGTAAGAAAACGAAGGTGCGGCATTTTGCTATATCGTCTTTAAACAGCGTAATATCATTCAGAGACGCATGCTGGCTGCTGATCACTTTCGAATTGTAATCGACCATTACAGTCAGACGATAATCGGACAACGGCAAAGCAGCCATTTCGATATCATTCTCTTTGTTTTTATAATGAACATATTCCGGAACCTCGAAGTAGTTACGGTAGGCATTTTGTTCTTCAATTCCTGCATCGATCAATGCATCAATGAATTTGATCGAACTGCCATCCATGATTGGTGGTTCTGGTCCATCCAGCTGGATCAAAACGTTGTCAATCTGCAATCCAACCAGCGCAGCCAGGGTATGCTCCACGGTATGGATACGTGCTCCGTTTTGTTCAATGGTTGTACCACGCGACAAGTCTACCACGTTGTCTACATCCGCATCAACGATTGGCTGATTCGGTAAATCCACGCGCTGAAACTTGTAACCATGATTGGCAGCGGCAGGAACGAATGTCATCGTTGCTACCACACCTGTGTGTAAACCTACTCCCGTAACCGAGACGGACTTCTTTATGGTTTGTTGTTTTTCGTTCATTATATTCTCCTAATCTACTATACGGCTGCGGGGCGGCGCATTTTGCCAAAATATATGAGCTTAACATCGCTCAAATGATATGATTCCTTTCTTATTTAATGCTCAGATACTTCGCGGTTGCGTTCCAGTTCTTTCAGACGCTCCTCGAGTTCGGGCAGCCTTCTTGTCAGCGCCATTGACCGCAGATGCTCTGTAAGATCTCTGGCCGGTGAACCGGAAAGCATCAAACCTTCTTTTTTGATGGATTTTCCAATGCCTGATTGCGCACCAATTTTTGTCTTATTTGCCAGGGTAATGTGGCCGACGATACCTACCTGGCCGCCGATAACACATTGTTCTCCCACCCGTGTTGATCCCGAAATACCGGCTTGCGCTGCAATCACGGTATTTTTCCCAATCTCAACATTATGAGCGATCTGCACGAGGTTATCAATTTTTACACCTTGACGGATGATCGTTGATCCCATGGTCGCACAGTCGATCGTCGTGTTTGATCCTATGCTTACATTATCTTCAATAATAACATTACCAAGCTGAGGGATCGTCTTGTAAGAACCGTCCGTTTGCGGAGCGAATCCGAAACCGTCGCCACCGATCACCGTATTGGCAAAAATGCAGCAGTTCTTCCCAATGATTGTATTGTCGTAAATCCTTACTCCGGGATGAATAACCGAGTTATCTCCGATTTCCACAAAATCTCCCAAATAGGCGTGCGGGTATATCTTTACTCCCTTGCCAATCCTGCAGTTTCGTCCGACATAAGAGAAAGCACCACGATAGCCTTGCTCACCCATCTGGCTATTCTCACCAAAAAAACTAGGCTGCTCAATTCCACTTTTCCCGGTCGCAATACGTTTCTGATATTCTTCAAGAAGTATTGTAAAGGCGGTGTAAGCGTTTTCTACATAAATTAATGTAGCACTGATATCCTGTTTTGGCGTAAAGTCCTGATTAACAATAACGGCCGAAGACTGTGTGGTATAGATATAAGGTTCGTATTTACTGTTGGCCAGGAAAGATATACAACCAGGCTGCCCTTCTTCAATTTTTGCGGCCGAACTAATTGTAACTGTATCATCACCAACGGTGGTTCCATCAAGCATCTTTGCAATCTCGCTGACAGTAAATTTCATATTTCGGCTAATTTCTGGTAACGTCTCTGTAAATAATAAAGCGAATTCTAAAAACGGCTCCTTTTGTTGGTGAAAGAATTGACTTCCTAACTAACCACGCAAAGATACATTTTTACCCCAACATACATAATACTTGCGGACAATCTTCGTGAGCGCTTCTATCGTTGGAATATCTGAAGCGTCTGCGATATCGAGCAATGCCCCGTCTTTCATTTTGACCTTTATGGGATCCTGCTCCTTTTCATATGCCCAATTCGTGGTTTCGCCAGTTACTAAAAAGTATGACAACTCACCTGGCTCTATCCCCTCCGATAAAAGTTTTTCTTTTAAGGGAATTAAAATATTTTCGCCGGGCTGCGCGTCAAAAAAAGTTATTTTGAATAAATTCCGGTCAAGCAGGTCTTTACATAAAGTAGATAAAACCGGGTCCGGATGCCTGACCCACCCTTTCACAGAAGCCCATACGTCGTTGTCGTCCAGATTGTTGAAAGAGTCAAGTAAATCAGGAGCCGATTTAAAATCTGAAAGAGAGAATTCATTTTTCAGAAAAACCGAAAAATCCGGTGTAGCAAACAGATTTTCCCCTGCGGCAGACAAAACCCTAGCCCGCTTCAATATCTGGGTCAGCATTGCCTGAGCGCTCAACAGCGTTTTATGCAGATATACCTGCCAGTACATCAACCTTCGTGCATGAAGAAAATTTTCGATGCTCAATAAACCCTTTTCCTCGATCACCAGCTGATCCTGGCTGATCTCAAACATTTTTATTAAACGGTCTGCACCGATCGAACCCTCGATTACACCTGTGTAAAAACTATCCCGTTTGAGATAATCCATCCGGTCCATATCCAGCTGACTGGAAATCATCTGATGAAAAAACCTGCGGGGGTATGTACCTTCAAACATCTGGATGGCAATATCCAGGCGCCCGCCCATATCGCGGTTCAGCTTCTTCATCATTTCCAGGGTGATCGCCTCATGTGCCACACCCGGCATAAGCTCTTTTTCCAAAACATGTGAAAAAGGACCGTGGCCCAGGTCATGAAGGAGAATTGCTGCCTGAGCAGCTTCCATCTCCGGCTCCCAGATCAAATGTCCCTTCTCCTGCAGAGAACGCAGCGCCTGGCTCATCAGGTGCATGGCTCCTAGCGCATGATGAAAACGTGTATGCAGCGCACCCGGATAGACGAGGTCGGCAAGGCCAAGCTGTTTAATGCGTCTTAAACGTTGAAAATAGGGATGTTCAACCAGATCAAAAAGCAAATCCGAAGAAATGGTTATGAAACCATAAACGGGGTCGTTGATTATTTTTCTTTTGTTCAAAGCGTACTTTTTTTGCAAAAATAGTAAACTACGAACGCAGAAAAGAATGAAATCTTATCATAATCATTTGGAGATTTAATCTCTTTAGCTAATTTTGCACTCCAAACTCTTTTAAAGAGACGGGCCTATAGCTCATTCGGTTAGAGCAACTGACTCATAATCAGTAGGTGCCTGGTTCGATTCCAGGTGGGCCCACATTGAAAATCAAGCACTTATCAAACAATCGATAGGTGCTTTTTTCTTTAACTCGCCTACAAACTCGCCTACATTAGTCTTAACTATGTCTGAATCCAAAGAAGATAAAGAAATCATTCACTGGGATAGAATGACCACTAGCTTAGTTATTATTGCTTTCGGTTTTATAATCTTTTCATTTTTTGCACCATCTATTTTTACTAATGTCTCAGAAAGTGAAAGACTCGATTTCACTGATAAGGGCGCAATTGGCGATACGATAGGCGGAATAATGAATCCGTTTGTAGCCTTAGCAGGAATTCTTCTCACTTTCCTAGCATTCTATATGCAGATTAAAGCTAATCAAGTACAAATTAAGTTGTTTAAGGATGGATTAAAGGCCTCAGAGAAAAAAGATAAAATAGCTCAAAAATTGGATTCATATTACAAGCTGGATCTACTAATTGAAGACTTAAAGGCAATTGACACCGACATTTTAGAAAAGACTGAAAGAATTGAAGAATATTTTACAAAAGAACAAGATGCCAGTCTTGACTCAAACTTTCTGCGTAGAACCGTTAATAAAAACTATTCGAGAATTTTAGAAATTGACCGACTATCGATATTCAAAGCATTTACGTTTTTCCTTCAACAAGATCCCGATTGGAGGAAAAAATTCAGTGAATTATATACTCTCCTGGAATTTTTGCCACTTCAATTCGATGAGATTTATAAAATCGCTGATAATCACTCGAATCAAGTCTTTCAAATGAAAAAAGATGTCGTACTTGAGCTTGATACTTTTATAGAAGAATGCACTGACTTAATATCAGAATATCACAACGAATTTGAGGAGACATATCTTAATTGGCCTGCGAGCCGCCTTTGCAACGATACAATTTTAAGAAATAGGGATATAATTGAGTCCAACTTGGATGAAAACGGGAACCCTATTGATGAGACTGATCTTCAAAGAATTGACGAGGAGGTAGTGAGGAACTTTATTACCGAAGCGTTAAGGCTACGCGAAGATTTTGCTGATTTTGACACACGTCTGCATCCAATTATGAAACAAGCAGTTACCACAAGAAGGCTGATTCAAGAAATAAAAAACAGGATGCGCGAGACAGCCTCTAATATTGAGATTGAATATAATAAACTCATTATAACCACTGAGGATCGTAAAAGCTATTACGACGAATTAATTGCTATTAAAGAATTATTGGAGATTACGACAAACCAAATTGACGTAAATAAACTTGATGTTTAAACGAAATTGAGAATTCAATTCACAATAACCCAATTAAGCCCTTTTAAAGTAATTTTTTTATGACATTAGTTAGTTAAAAGACGATAGTTTCGATCTACTAAAAAATACATAGTATCTAAGATATTTTCTTTCCCTACCGTTGCTTTAATGAACGATTTAACTCTATAATATTTTGAACTGTCTTTATCTGGAATCTCAAGCTGAATTTTAACCAAAGAATCGAGAGTGGAGTATCTTTTAGCAGAATCTAAATAAGCTGTAGCTTTATATGCATAATCCCTGGCCTTGATCCTGTGCGAACCTGCGGGCATATCAATACTCTCTAAGTTTTTGGATAAATCCAATTCCTCGGCTGCATAGCCTTGAAACTCTTTTGTTTTACTTATAAAAACATCGTAACGTTTGTTATAAAAAACGGATTTAGACTGTGATATGGCTGATTCACCAACTCTTTCAACATTTATGATATCCAATTTATAAATCTTATATTCTGATTTGCCTTTGAATGCAAGGTCACTAATTCCATTTTGAATAGCTTCTTTTATGAGGTCCAAATCGGGACTATTACTACTTTCGCAAGATGTTGATATTAAAAAGAGCAATATGAAGGACAAACCAGAATTTTTCATTTGAGGAGAATTTGTGATATATACAATATTAGTAGAAAGCAAATCTCATTTAAAACCGTAAAATAAATTAATTGAAATTGATGCAATAATTAATGCCAGCTCCTAAGGAGAAGTTTATAATTTAACATGCCAAAGCCCAAGACTATTTCGAGTCCCGGGCTTTGACTTTTTCATTATCAGACTTAGATATATTCCGGTACTCCTAATGCAGAAACAAACGATCTGATCTGTTTGATGGTTTTCTCTCGCGCAGCAATTTCAGTATGGATCAAATCAAGTAGCCCTTCATTCCATTTTTCGGCGGCTGCGATAATCTCGTTAGCATGCGTCCTGATTACCTGGCTAGCACTATTTTGCTTTTCAACAATAGACTCCGGCTCTCTGGTTTCAGAAATGAATTTTAATGAAAACCATTGGTCGTATGCAGTAGTTATCAATCCGACTTCTATCTCATCCTTGCTCCCGTTTGCATGTTTAAGGATCTCAATATTTCCATATACCGGAAGAAGATATTCAACTTCCAAAGCTATAATTTCGGCCTCCTGGTTTTTTGCGTCTGGTATGAATACTTCTTTTACCGATACTGTCAGTCGGTCGAAATGAATTTCCGGAATAGGAAATTGATACAACTCTTCAAGACGTGTACTGAAGTTTCTTTCTTTCAAAAAAATGGACTCGGTGTTTTTAACGTCATTTTTTAGCTTCGCCGCCTTTTCTTTAATTAAGCTTTGAATGTTTTTTTGCGCAAATAATTTCATAACAATTCTTGGTTAAAATAATGATCTTCCTTCAAGACCGACGTTCGGATTTTTCTTTTCAGCTAAGTAAGATTTTGTTGCTGCTGAAATTTCGCTTTTTACTTCACTTTGACCTTTCGTTTTCGGCTCGGCCTCTTCTGTTTCAATACCCATAATGGCATTTACTTTCTGCCAGGCTTTGAATTCTGAATAAGTATACTTGTCTTGAGGTCCCATTTTATTATTGGTTAGATGATTGATTATTTATTTGAATTAAGAAATTGCTTAAGTATTTCGACCTGGTCATCCGTGTGGATTACAACTACGTCCTGATTTGGATGGTCATGAAAGATCAGAGCGTGATAAAACCAGTTTGAGACAATGCGGATGGGTTTTCCAGCACGCCCTTTTAAAGCTTGCAAATGATCGATATTTTGAGTTCTAAGAGCATCGGCAATAAATGCATTATGTTCTCCCGATCCTGGTTTTAAATCTCTGTATGCCGGGTTATTTTCCATCTTTCGTTCGTTTTAAGACTTGGTCGATTATTTGGTTAAGCTCCCCTTCCGACAACTCTGAGATCTTACCCGATATGTCGAGTTTCGCATCAACGCTTTGACGCTGCCTGAATTCTTGTGGGGCTTTGTTGGTCAGTAGAAAAATTAAAGCAACCGTATCAGGCGCAAAAATCTTTTCAGTTACGGTCTTTTCTTTGATCACAGCGGGTTCGCCTTCAATTTTCGGCGGTACTGTGATTGTTTTCGTTTCAATCCCTGTAAAGCCACGTACTTTCTTCATAAGAGACCTTTTGGCTTCAATTACAACCAATTCTTCCAGCTCCTGCCTTTTTAGGATTAATAACTCCGAAAACTCCGGTTTCTTAGCCCACTCATGAAAGGTAGTCTTTGAAATTCCAACGATTTTGCACACTTCTGGAATAGTGTAGGAGTCCGAAGCAACTAATTCTCCAATCCGACTGATGGTTTTTTTCGAGTACTTCATTTAGTGTTCAGTTCGTGTTTTTTTTTCGGCTTTTAACAGTTCTATGAATTTATCGGCGGCTCTTATCGATTGTTGAATCATGAGTACGGAAATTGCTGGTTGTCGGGGATTCGATGCCGAAGCAATTATATTAAGCATTCGAAGTGCTATCTCTGTCCTGCCGGTTTGATTAGATTTTTGATTTTCCATTCCTTTCTAAATTTAAATTTACTACCGCAACTACCGCAACTACCGCAAATTCTCCATAGATATGAATTGTCACGATTAGGCAATGCATATAGTGTAGATTGTTGTATATTCCTCTCTAATCTTAGATATATAGTCTATACTATATTATATTGTCTAAGCGGTAGTATAGCAATTAATTGATTGACTAACAGATTATTAACCTCAATTTAACACTACCGCCATCTAATTTTGCGGTAGTTTTTAGTGGTAGTGCCGGTATTATTCAAGATTAGCCCTGCGGTAGTTTCTCAACTACCGCTAATAGTCCTCTTATAACCGCGTTGATTTCCGTATCCCTGAAACATTGTTCTGCTTTTATAAGGCTCCCATCCTTGAACTGATCGCAAGTAGTCATGTATGAATTTTGTATTATGGGGCGTCATTTCAGACCTACTCCTGCCAAAGAGTTCCTCCCAAATTTCCACTACGCAAACCCGATTACGAAGTACCTCACCGTCATGCGTATCTCCGTAGAGATCCACAGGTAATGGACTGTCTAAGAATTCAGAAATTAGTCCTGCACGATCATCGGATTCCGTATGATTTTCTTGCTCCCTATGTGCTAATTTTTCGATATGTTCCGGTAAATGAAGTGTCTCCCCTTCCCCGTAATACTCCAAAGCCTCAGCCCATATTTGATCGACCACTTTATCCGTTAAATCATCCCAAACCGATAAAATCGGACGGTTTTCGTGTATATCGACCGGCCAAATCCTGCGATTTCCGCCTGCATGTTTAAGAAAATTTGAATCGTTCGATGTCCCGAAGGGCACGAACTGCCGAGGGCGAATTACCTTTTCCTTACCGTGTGACGGCCTGAATTCATCCACTTGGGCGGATAAGAAACTCTTCGCCGCCTCTGCTTCTGCTTTTCTCAGCCCTGCCATTTCTCCAATCTCTAAGATCCAAACGCCCTGAATCTGTTCCTGTGCCTGCTTACCGTTACCGCCTGACAGCATGTGGAAACTGAAATTGTCAGAAAACCAGTCCCGGCCTAACTTCTTAACGATAGTCGACTTACCAGCTCCTTGCTTCCCGACCAACGTCACAATGTTATCAAATTTGATACCTGGTTCCATCACTCTAGCCGCGCAAGCAATTAATGCTTTTCGGGTCACAGCCCGGACATATTCATTATCGGCCGCTCCTAGATAATCTACAAAAAGCGTATCAATACGTTCTGTACCGTCCCAAGTTAGAACGCCCAGATAATCTCGAATTGGATGAAAGGCGTTCTTCTGCTTCATGATCCCATCTACAACATCTTCCAGCTTTGGCGTACGCTGCAGATTATACGGTGCCTCGCCTAAATAGCATCTCATGCCGGACCAGTCTTCGTCCGACCATGCACGGATCTTTTTATCCGGGTTCCAGGGTAAGGCCCCTAGTACTTCCATCCGGTAGCTGAACTGGTTCAGACCGAAACGGCCTTTTAACTGTTCGTCGTTTTCCAGGATCAGGCGAATATTTTTATACGAGGTTTCGTAATTATTGCGCTTATCTGCATCCAAATAAGCCATCCAGTCGATCGTACTATCAACGAAGTCCATTCCCGCCTCGGCCAGCTTTTCCGCGTCCCTGGTCCGTCTTACCTCCGGGTCTTTCTCGGCGTGCTGCATCATCGCAATGAAGGAAGGCAGTTTATTTATTGGCGTGTCCGGTTTCGCGTCCCCGTCCAAGTGGCCAAACTTATGAATGCGGACCAGGTCAAAAGCATTCCGAAGCGTCCCCGAGATTGGATCAGTAGCATGGTGAGAATACAGGAATTTATCATCGTAGCAGATCGCCCCCCCAGCCGTAGAGCCTTCCAGGAACGTGTAACGGTCTTCCTCCTTAGCTGGTTCATAAACCCCTTGCAGCTCCTTTTCGATAGCGTCAGGCACCGTGTAGGTTCGGCAGTACTGACCGACGAGCCCTTCCTTTTCCAACGGGTCACTTTGCTTTTTTAATCCAGTTTTGATTAAGCGTTTCTCACGTTCTGATACTGGCCATTCCGAAACATCCCGATAATCATTGTAGAGTGACAAAGTCGTATCGACCGATAGCGGTGTTCCTTTTTTGGACTCAAATATGAATTCACCATCGATTGGCGATGTTGGGAGATACATGAAGCGATTGAAGTCATACGTTGTAGAATCAAACTGCTCTATACCAAGTATTGAAGCCAACTTTCTCATAATTGCCTCGTATTCGTCAGCGGTGACTACTCTATCCAAAAGGATCACTAGACGCAACCGGGGCCTCCCTTTCGTGTGACTATGGGTTGAGTAAACAAATGCGCGACTACCAATCTTTCGTAGAAAAACTGACCAAAAACCGATATCGGCAAAATCTACATCGAAGGTTAGTATCTGCTTATCACGAATAGTATGGCTCTTCCGTTTACCGTCTATACAATGCCCTGGTAAAAATGCTCCTCGGTCTTTAATTTTTCCTTGCGTTTCTTTTGGTAAATTCTTATACTCTTCCTCAGTTTCAGACGTACGTACTGTTTGAGAACATCTAGCTTCCAGTTCATCAAATGTAATTTCTCCATTCGTCCAGATGGAAGTTTTGCGACTTTTTGCAGATGCCACGTGTATTAAAATTGACGAATCAACTGACTTTTGACTTTCACCTTTCGGTTTTTGATCATAGTCGTTTATATTTGTACTCATATTCAGTTGTATAATAGGTGCGTAAACCGGACTCCTCCCAGATGTTCGGTTTTTTTTTGCAGGATTTTACTTTTTCCCGTTAATAAGAAATTCGTGAAGTTCTGATTTTAGGAAAACCAACTTACCGAACCGCTTACGACGCGGCAGGCGGTCGCCCATCTGATAGATTGACTGCTCCGCTATTCCCAGAAATTCAGCGGCTTGTTTACGATTAAGTATTTCTTCCGTAGGAGTTGAGGGTGTAGATCCCTCTAATAGTCTCCGCAACTCTTTAACCTCGCAGGTAAGCGAATAAATCGCTTGAGGGAGTTGGTCAAATGTGATTGGTGTTGCTATCATTACTTAACATCTTTTATGATTGATGTTGCAATGATACTATGGGCATTTATTGGGCATTAGCTGGGCACGCCCTTACTTATGCCCTTTAATTAAAGTAATTCATAATCACTTTTCACCTCCTCTTTAAATTTAAATGAATGGTACCGGATATTCTCTTTTGTTTTAGGGTTTAAACCATTTATACAACGTCGCAACGCCCTATCACCAAACCCCAATAATTTTTCTAGAAACTTGTCTCTAACTTTAATATCGGTTACCTGTCTTTCCATGAGGGTCAAAAAACCCAAGAAATCATACATTGCAGTTCTGTACGCTTGGGTTTTAACTTTTCCCTTAACATCTAATAAAAGGCATAACTTTTCTTGCTGCTGCTGACTCAAAGACTTTACCTTTTCAAGTCCAAAGAAGCCGTTATTTTTCAATTTCTCTTTAAATTCCGCTGAAACGTTCTCTTTCGTCTCAATTAACGAAGGCACATAATCATTGTTGGTTTTCAAAAGCTCGATAGGCTTTTCTAAGTAAAAATTAAGATTTCGTTTTAGTTGATCATATAATTCCGTTAATACTTTTTCCCTTTTTTCCCCGAATAGAGGCAAATCCTTTCTCCTCTTAGTAGCCGAATTAGATGCCAAATCAGCCGCAATTATCTGAATGTTATCGCGATCTTTAAGTAGAGCCTTCAGTATTTCATTTTTCAACAGAGAGTTATCAAGTTCATTTAGTTTAGACTCAATACTTTGTGCAAATTTTTTGGCCTCATGATCATACCTATCAACATCTTTACCATCAACGACGTACTTTTTAAATTTCCCTACCTCAGCCTCTACCTCACACAGCGTTTTAATCATCGACGTCTGCCTTAAATTATGGCAGTAATACTTTTCAGCTAACTCCCCCTTAGAATCCAACCTAAAAAACTCTACTCTTAAATCACTAAATTCATTTTCAAAATGGCTAAAAGAAATGAACCCATCAATAATTGGCATACTTGCAAATCCCTGAATTAATTCTTTTTCCATATAGTCGTTAGAAAACCCTCTGCTTTCTAAGAACAAATTTATACTCGGCTGCTTTTGGGTGTTAATAAACTCTTGATAGAGGTCATTTTTTACACTTTCGTTTTGCTCAATGATTTCAAAGTAGTAAAGACTACCACGTATTAAACTAAGTTCACGTTCAAAATCTAATCTGTTTTTCAAATCTTCCATTACAATAGTGCAGCTAAATATTTTTTAGTTTTTTCATCGTCAAATGATCCTAAATAGGATTGTGTCGTACTAATATTTTGATGTCCCAGGGATTGTGAAATAAATGCAATTGGGGCTTCACTCTGTAAAAGTATCGTGGCAAATGAATGCCTGGCCGCATACGTGCTTACGTCGGTTTCTATCCCTAGCTTTTCAGCAATTGCACGTATGTGCTGGTTTGTCATTTTAATGATTTGTGAAACCGTAGCTTTTTTTTGCTGCTCTGTCATTCCATCATTGAGGAACGGAAAAACATAAGAATCGGGTTTATTTGGGGTTAATGTGTAGCGGTTAATTATTTCCCAGCTTTCTGGCGGCAAAGTAACACGAACACGTGATTGATTGCCTTTACGGGTTCGGGCTGTCTTCTGTCTAATAAATGATAGGCTATTTTCCTTTTTATCAATGTCCTTCCAACGTAGCTTACAAATATCAGTCAGGTTCATCCCGTTGCTTAAATATGAGAATACCCAAAGATCCCGGCCGCGCTGCTGATACGAGTCAGGTTCACATTGAAATCCGACAATTTTCAACACATCTGCTTTTGATAATGCCTTTTTTATATTGGCTCCGGCGGGAATAGTATAACCTCTTTTACCAAAAGGATAGCAATCCGGGCTTATTACCTTATCGCTGATCATATCGTTGAACACAGAGCGCAATTGGCGGCAATAGATTCCAACAGTTGTAAGTGTTGCCGGTGTCGGTACCGCCGGCAATTCTCCTTTCTTTAAATTCGTCTTCTTTGGAGCTCTGCCAAAATTCAACATCCATTGTTGGTACACCTCTAAAAAAGCAGGTGTAACATGTTCAAACCTAAGAATAAGATCAGGCTTTTCTTTGTTGCGTTTGGATGGTATCGGAATGTTTAAGAACTCTTTCCGTTCCTTATCATCAAATGAATCAATAAACCGAGATAATGAAATTCCTGCATCTTTATAACTCGCAGCCGAACCAAGTCTATTACTGGCTTTCATCGCTTCGGCTTTTTCGTGAAGTTGTTTAAGTACGTTGTTTGGATTGGCGGGTTTGACTCCTTCCTCCACTTTATAAAAGGTCTCTCGAAATTCATCAAATGAAAACGGGCGCAATGTTTCAATTATACTTTCAGCCTTTTCTATAAAAGGTTTTATGGTACCGTAGATTTGTCGGATTTCCTCAGCGGCTCCATTGTTTCGCTTTTCGTGGTACTTCAAAAGTCGTTCAAAGTCTTTTTCTGTAATCAATACGCCGCCTTTAATTGGAAATGTGTAACGCCTTTGTTCACGCTGATACGTTACACGAAGTTTTACCGAAACCAATTCAGATTTAGTTTTCTCGAACGACAATTTTACCGAAGCTGCTTTTATGTCCATTATTTGTAGTCTTTATTGGTGCAGGCTAGATCTACAAAACTCGCCTACAAACTCGCCTACAATATTACGAAAGACAGGATAAATAAACAATAAATCAAAATAGAATATTAATCTAAATTACTGTATTTCAGTATATTTGTCAAGAATTTAACAACTACAATATAAATGAAAATAGAGCTAGCTTTGTGACTCATAATCAGTAGGTGCCTGGTTCGATTCCAGGTGGGCCCACTTGAAAATCAAGGACTTAGCGAAATTCGCTAAGTCCTTTTTACTTTGGTGCTGTACATAAAAACTTAATCTCTGATAGATTTAATATTTACAAGCTGCGGTTTGTATTTTTCCCCACTTCTCCTAACAAATTCCAGAACCCCTTTACCTGGTGAAATTGTCTGGACAGTTGAATTTTCAAATACTTGATGCAAGTATTTTGCTAATTGGCCTACTGTCTTCTCACTCTCTTTTATTGCCGCTATAAGTGATTTACCCATGGATACCCCTCCAACGCAAAAGGTAATTATGCTGCTTAAAGAAATGTCAGCTTACCCTTTTTCCTATTTGTTTTTCATTTCGAAAAAAAACGAATCTTAATCCACCAATATGGATTTGAACCGAAGGCTGAATTGTCATTACAACACTGTCCTCCGGCGCAGCCATCTTATACAATGCCTGAAGAGATTTCCTGTGCTATCAAAGTTTGCATTCAGCGAAATGATATAATTGCAAAAGTTGTAAATTTCTTACAAGCACCAGCAATCCGTACCAAGGCTTAGGTCGGCATAGCTGAAGTTGTTGGTTGGATAATTTCAGTGCATTTATTTAGTCTCTTTCGCCAATTTCCTAATGAGGGAACTAATAGTTAACCCTTGTATAATAATCGAAAAAAGTACAATCACGAATGTGACTGATACAATCACATTTTTATATGGGCTGGACGGCAATGACAAAGCGAGTGCTATGGATATTCCACCGCGCAATCCTCCCCAAGTCATGATCTTAAGTGTGCCATGTCCCAATTTTTTAATAAAACCGAACGCGATTGCTGTAACACTCAACACAACGTATCGGGCTGCAATAATCAATATGGCGGTTAAAATCCCCATAAAAACATAGTTCACCTCGAAAGTGACGATAACAATTTCCAGACCAATTAAAAGGAAAAGTATTGCGTTTAAAATTTCGTCCGTAACCTCCCAAAACTTGCTGAGATAATCTTTGGTTATATCGCTCATCGCACGGGCTTTTCCGCGGTTACCTGTCATAATACCGGCTACGACCATGGCTAACGGGCCGGATACATGAATAAAATGGCAAAGCGTATATCCGCCCATCACCATTGCAAGAGAAATTAATATTTCGGTTTGAAAATGATCGATCGACTTCATCAGACGGTAACCCGCAAATCCGATAAATCCTCCTGCAAGCATGCCACCAACTGCTTCCTGCATAAATAACATGGCAATTTCAGGAGCACCGAAATTCTCTGTGCCCACGGAAGCTATCTGGATTAACGTCGCAAAAATCACCACACCTATCCCATCATTAAAAAGCGATTCGCCAACGATATTGGTTTCGATTGTTTTAGACAAATTCGCTTTTGTAAGAATACCCATCACCGCAATGGGATCCGTAGGAGCAATGAGTGCGCCCAAAAGCAGACAGAAAATGATGGGTATCGGAATTTCAAATAGCATTGTCAGATAATGGAATCCGAAACCAACTATAAAGGTCGAAAGTATCGTCCCGATTACGGCAAAGCTGGTTATGGTCTTCGCTGATTTTTCTAGATCACCCAGGTTCATGTGCAGCGAGCCGGCAAATAAAAGGAAGCTTAAAAGGATACCCAGAATAAACTCGGAAAAATCAATTAGTTCCAGTTCATGTACGACAATGGCCGAAAAGTCGCTTGAAACCTGGCCCAGCCCGATTACAGCCAGAGCAACAACGATACCCATGAGCATCAGACTTATCCCCGATGGAAGATTTATAAAGCGAACATTTATATAGGAGAAAAATGCCGCCAGTGTGATCAGGATAGAGAAGAGCGCAAATAATTCCATGGGATAATATTAATCTGTGTTTAGATATACTCACTTTTATCTTATATATGCATGATTAGGCTTAATCATTAAAGTTTGTCCAGGATAAACAAATTCAATACCTCGCCGTTCGAACGCCTGATATCTCAAATACATCCCATGTTGTTTTATATGTATCACAGCATAATCTATTTAATACCCCTAAAACAGCACTTCGAAATTAAAAATAAAATCGTAATGCGCTTAGAAATGATAGGTAATGGTGCATACCAACTGTAAGCTGCCAGGTGTCCTGAAAATGAAGGAAGCAATCACAAGATGTCCCGGAATCATGACTTGTTATATTGGCGAAACTTCTCGACCGGAGATCCATTCCTCATGTATCATCAACGAAGCATGGCATGATAATAAATACTACTCATGAAGTAGTGCTGAAGAGGTGAATATAGTTCTCAAAATATTTGATTGCTTCCCGCCAGCGCTTTGAACCAGTAATTGTCCTGGTTAAAGCATTCACGCCTGTCATATGTGTAATCAAGACTTATAATATGGACAACTATTTGCAGAAAAAATACCAGAGGATGGTAAACAGCATTGCATTTTACCCGGCTTTTATTGCGATGGGCTTTTTGATACTTTGCGGATTAATGATAACGGTTGACCATTCCGAGCTGGGAAAGTCAATAAAAAGTCAGCTTCACTGGCTGCGTCTGAGAGATGCTTCTACGGCCAGAAGTATTATCGGCGCCATCGCTGGTGGCATTATTTCACTGACTGTATTCAGCTTTTCCATGGTGATGATCGTCCTTAACCAGGCCGCGTCACAGATGAGTAACCGCGTGTTGGGCCAGTTGATCGGCAACAAATTTCAGCAGGTAGTTTTAGGGATTTATATTGGTACGATCATATATGCCTTCTTTTTGTTAAGCACCATCCGGGATATCGATTCAGGTGTTTACGTTCCGGCGCTCAGTACCTACCTTTTGATCTTTTTTACAATTTTTGACATCTTTCTATTTATTTATTTCCTGCACTACATCACGCAGTCGGTTAAGTATGAAGTCGTTATTCAGAGAATATTTGATGACACCCTCGATGCCCTCAAAAAAACCTGTCCTGCAAACAAAGAAATAAGTCACTTTACACCTCCTGTTACATCTTTCATGATTCAATCTAAAAAGTCAGGCGTATATGAAAAAATTGATCCCGAACGACTAAAATCAATTTGTCAAGAGCATAATTTTGAAATGAAACTGCTGGTCACACCAGGAACATTCATTTTGGAAGGAACTTCATTTATTGCAACAAGTAAACAGTTATCCGGGACCGTAATCAAACAGATACTCGACTGGGCAACAATTTCTGTCAATCAAACCATTCAGGAAAATTTTTACTACGGATTTAGCCAGCTTCGTGAAATAGCTTTAAAGGCGTTGAGCCCCGGAGTAAACGATCCCGGGACTGCTATTATAAGTTTGCATGCGCTTTCTTCATTAATGCTTTACCGTTCCTCTCATTTCCCAGAAAATGTAACCCGAAATGCTAACGGTGTGCCCATAATCGTGGTTCCTGAGATCAGTTTTGAAAAGTTGGTTTCGGACACATTTAACCCGATTTGGGATTATGGAAAAAACGACAGACTGATACGTGCTGAAATGCATTCGATTTGTTTACAACTCAGTACAATAACGTCACATAGTATTTTTGATCACATGCTAAATAAAATTGCCGCCCAACAATCGGCAATTGACCCTTTAAGCCCATAGCCGTTATATTTATTCTTAACCTATTTTTAATCATTAGGGAAAACAGTGACTCTCTGTAAGGTCTTGTATCTTACTTTGTCAGGGTTTGATTTTGGGTGATTCAGGCGCCAGGGAAAAACTCCCGATCTTCCGGCAATCTTTCAACACATTTAATATACAACGGAGGCATGGTCAAACATGAGTTCTGGATTAACAGCATCCATTTTTTGAAAAATCCTTTAAAAACAGGTAAAGCAATATTAGAAACGCCTGATCCGATACAGATACTTTTTCCATGAAAAATGCGCCCTATCAGCGCATGTTTCAGATCAATTGTCGGCTGACAGTCTGGTGTCTTCCTTTTCGCCTGCATCTTCTTCGGGGGAAGTTTTCTTCGCATTCTCTGCCGGATCGTTAGGAAGTGACCCCATTTCTTCGCGCCCAGCTTTGGCGTAAGTGCCGTCCTGGTTTTTGCTGCCAGGCTCGTCCGTATTCTTTACTTCCTTTTCCTGATTTTCATGATTCTGCATAACTGTCTGATTTAAGTAATTTAATGTATACCGGTAAAATCTCATGCCAATCACTAATTGGTATTTGTATCATCAGTAAAACTGCATCCCTGATTATCTCGTCACCGGTTCATTGCGCAATATCAGTGTAGACAAACCTTACATTCAAATCACTCAGCCCGGCAAATTTTCTCAGAGAGCTTATGCATCACCACAATCTTTATGTTTCTTTGATGAAGGGTGCAACCAGACTGCCGATAAAATCATCAAGTAAGAAACCTCTATATATGCCACAAAAATCTACTTCTTTAATAAGTACCAAATTGTCACAGGTCATGGTCGTACTACTGGCTACGTTGATCGGACTGTATCCCCTATTCTACTTTTTCCAAAGTAATTTTGGACTATTAGGTAATAAAAACAGCACATTATTAGCAAGCCTGATCTGGAACTCAGCTTTCTACACGCACATTACCACCGGCGGACTAGCCTTGCTGCTGGGCTGGATTCAGTTTAGTCAGAAAATCAGAACATCTTCTTCAGCCATACACCGCAACCTAGGAAAATTGTATCTCTTGCTTGCTCTATGCAGTTCGGTTTCAGGGGCGTACCTCGCCGTCTATGCAGAAGGCGGCGCGATTGCTGAAATAGGATTTCTGTGCCTTGCCATTAGCTGGTTTGTAAGTACTTTGATGGGATATATCAGCATTCTAAAGGGGCGGATCAGTAAACATCAGCAGTTCATGGTTTACAGCTACGCAGCATGTTTTGCTGCAGTAACACTGCGTCTATGGCTTCCTTTGTTGATTATTCTGTACGGGGATTTCCTCAAAGCCTATGTAATCGTGGCATGGCTTTGCTGGCTGCCGAATCTGTTTGTTGCCTATTTATTAACCCGGAATATGAAGATGTCTGAAAACCAGCTTGTTTGAGATGACTTGCCGGATTACATCACCCCGCCAAAATTTGTACAAGTGATCATTGAAAAGGACATGCCGTATTTAACTTTTTTTTATTAGTTTTCTCAGTATCTATCACAATGTACTGGTTGACTTCAGAAGACTGAATACATATTACTAGGGCAGTTTTTGTTATCAGGCCATATGCTGCTCTTTATACTGAACCGGCGTCAGGCCTACTACTTTTTTAAAAAGCCTGGTAAAATAGGAAGGACTTTCAAAACCGAGTTGGTAAGCAATACCTGAAACATTTTCATTGGAGCTCAGCAGCAGATTCTTGGCCTCCGCGATCAAATACAGGTGGATGTGTTCCAGGGCATTTTTCCCGGTTTCCTGTTTTAGAACATCACTCAGATAACGCGTCGACAAAAACAGATCTCCGGCAAGATGGTTTACTGTCGGAAGCCCCTCCCTGAGATGCTGTCCTGTTTCAAAATACCGTTTGAGGACATCCTGAAACCTCTTTACCGTACCTGTCGAGACATTCGTGCTACGGTCTATAAATTGCCTTTTGTAAAAGCGGTTTGAATATTTCAGTATCGAATCAATGTGTGATAAAATGATCTCCCGGCTCAGCCCATCCTGGTTGCCTTCATATTCAGATCTGATTTTGTCATACAGATCCCAGAGGATTTTCTCTTCCACAGGAGAAACATGCAGTGCCTCGTTGATTTCGTAGTCAAAATAGCCATATTTTTTGATCTGTTCATGCAGGCTATGTCCGGAAAAATAATCCTCATGGACAAAAATGACAAAGCCTTTTTCAGCAAACTGCACATTGCTGACTTCGATGATCTGCCTCGGTTTCATAAACACCATGGAACCATTGGCATGGTCATACTTCGTTTTTCCATACAGCACATAACCCGACTTTATCTTCTTTAAAGCGATCATGTAAAAGTCGCCTGTGAAACGTGACTCCCCGACAGAATACGTCATGAGCTCCTTGCAGGTCATCAGACTGATCAGCGGATGCAACGGCGGCGTATACCCGCTTTTTTCGTGCAGCTGCACTATGCTTTTGTAATGCGTGATTTTCTCCATCGGTAAAAGGCTATTAGGATCTTCATCAAATAAGACCGGATGTAAAGGTAAATGTTACCTCGTATTTCTGTGCTATTCTTCCCTACAAATGAGCTACGCCGTCGCCGGCCACGCCTATACCTTTGTCATATCAAAACAACAACAAAAAATTACGATCATGATAAAGACCATTTTTATTACCGGCGCATCCAAAGGATTTGGAAAATTATGGGTTGAAGCATTTTTACAACGTGGTGACAAAGTGGCCGCCACTTCCCGCAACATCTCCGGCCTGCAGGACCTTGCCGACAAATACAAAGATACTTTTTTACCGATTGTCCTTGATATTACCAGTCGGGAGCAAAGCCTGGCTGCGGTGAATCAAGCGTATAACCATTTCGGAAGTCTGGATGTGGTCATCAACAATGCCGGATATGGAGTATTTGGCGCCGTTGAAGAGGCAAGTGAACAGGAAGTGAAAGATGTTTTTGAGGCAAACGTATTTGGAACACTCTGGATCACTCAGGCTGCGTTGCCGATTTTCCGCCAGCAGGGCCGCGGCCATATCATACAACTTTCCAGTGTTTTAGGCGTGTGGGCTTTGCCGACGCTCGGGATATACAATGCTACAAAATTTGCTGTTGAAGGCCTGAGCGAGGCTTTGGCAAGTGAAGTAAATCCGCTGGGAATTCATGTAACACTGGTTGAACCAAATGGTTATACAACCGACTTCGGTGGGAGCTCCGCAGTACAAAGCAAGCCGATTGCCGCTTATGACCAGATACGTGAAGGCCTGGGCGATACAGAAGGTCTGCTACCTGAAGACTATGGAAAGCCGGAAGCAACCGTACCGGCGCTATTGAAACTGATCGACAGCGAACGGCCTCCGCTCCGTTTATTTTTAGGCAAACTCGGATATGAAAAAACAAAGCGAGTTTATGCCGAAAAACTGCAAACCTGGGCATCCTGGAATGACGTTTCGGTAGCTGCACACGGCTGATTTTCCAGACATCACATTTAGAAAAAACATCAATTTACTCTGACAATCAAACACTTAAAATCAAAAAATAATGAAAACGATCCAGGTTCCCGCAACTACGCAGTTATCTACTGCATCACAATCCATCTTAGAACAGGTTCAGAAAAAAATGGGCAAAGTGCCAAACCTGTACGCTACTATCGGTTATTCGGCACAGACCCTGAAAGGCATGCTCGATTTTGAAGCAACATTAACGCACGAGTCGTCTTATACGGCAAAAGAAAGGGAAGCCATCAATCTGATTGTGTCACAGGTGAACAGTTGTAACTATTGCCTGGCAGCACATACCATGCTCGCCCAGCTCAGGGGTTTCAGCAAAGAAGAAACCATTGACATCAGAAAAGGAAAAGCGGCCGACTCGAAACTGCAGGCGGTGATCCTTCTGGCACAATCCATCGCTGCCAACAAAGGAAATGCAGAAGCTGGTAGCCTGGAAAACTTCTTTTCTGCTGGTTATAACGAATCTGCGCTGATTGAACTGATCGCGCTGATATCCGTACGAACTCTTACAAATTATGTTTACGCAGCCACCCAAATCCCCGTCGATTTTCCGGAGCCAGATGCGGTTTAATGTTCGTTTAAAAAAATGAGCGGGACAAAACGGCACTGCATCCTTATCCTTTTACTCCCGTATTTCCCTGACCGACGCCGTCAGAAAAACTTTGTATAATCAAAACATAAAATCACAAAAATCATGTCAAAGACAATATTTATCACAGGTGCATCGAGAGGTTTTGGAAAACTTTGGGCAGAAGCATTTTTAAAACGTGGCGACAAAGTGGCCGCAACCGCGCGTAACCTCTCGGATCTGGAAGATCTGGCAGCTGTATATGGTGAAAATCTGTTACCCATCCGATTGGATGTAAACAACCGCGAAAAGGTTCTTGAAGCTGCAAATCAGATAAAAGCACATTTCGGAAGCATCGACATACTGATCAATAATGCCGGCTATGGGCTTTTCGGTACCGTAGAAGAAACCAGTGAAAAACAGGCAAGAGCCCAAATGGAAACCAATTTCTTCGGGTTGCTCTGGGTGACACAAGCGGTACTTCCCATCATGCGTGAACAAAAAAGCGGCCATATCATCCAGGTATCCAGTTTCCTTGGTTTGACCACACTTCCGCTGCTCGGGCTATATAATGCATCTAAGTTTGCCGTCGAAGGTCTGAGTGAAAGTATAGCTTCGGAGGTTGCGCATTTAGGGATTAAGGTAACGCTGATCGAGCCAAACGGATTTGCAACGGAATGGGCAGGCGCATCTGCCATCCAGACAACTTCAGATATTAAGGATTATAATCCTGTCCGTGCCGCTTTCGCAGCATCAGGAGAAAATCCTGATACGTGGGGAAAACCAGAGGCAACGGTAGATGCGATCTTAAAGGTAGCCGGCAGCCCAAACCCACCCGCAAGACTATTACTTGGCAAAGTTGCTTACCACACAGTCCATCAGGTGTATACACAAAGAATCAAAGACATCGAAGCATGGGCAGAGGTGAGCATTGCTGCACACGGACATTAATCTTCTAAAAATATCTGCTCAAAAAATCAAAAAGATACCAATGAAACCTTCAACTCAACAATTGTTTGATAAAGTGTTGGCTGCCCACGGATTAGAAAATGCAGCAAAGTTTAAAACCGTAAAATTGCACGCAAATATTGGCGGTGCTACCTGGGCCATCAAGGGACATGCCGGTGCGCTGGCGGATGTTGAATTCACAGGCTCTCTGACTTCTCAGAAGGCAAGCTGGAAAAATCCCTTTGAGTCCGGATACACATCTGTTTTTGAACCGGATAAGGTACAGCTGTTTGATGAAAACGGAAATTTACTGGAAGAACTGAATGATCCGTTTGATTCTTTCCAAAGACATACCATCGAAACGCCATGGACGAAAGCGCAGTTGATCTACTTTTCTAGTTATGCGACCTGGAATTATGCCACGGCCCCGTTCAATTTCCTGGTCCCGGGAACCGCATTGAATGCGTTGGAAGACTGGATAGAAAATGGTGAAACACTGAACAGACTGGAAGTGATATATCCGGACGGATTTGCGACCCACAGCAAGAGACAGGTATTCTATTTTGACAAAAATGGACTGCTGAAACGCCATGACTACTGGCCGGTGGTATTGGGCGGGTCATCTGCCACACAGATTATCGAAGATCATAAAGAATTTAACGGTATTGTTACCGGCACCAAACGTAATATTTATATCCTGAATGATGCCGACAATCGTTATCAGACAAATCCGGTTCTGGTTTCCATCGATATTCTGGATGTTAGTTTTGAATGAAGGCAACTACTAAAAGAATTTGTGAAACCGCGGGATAGCAAATATTAAAATGTTACACTATAAAACACTTAGCGAGCTGCACCGGGGAAATGGCTGGCCGGCACCCGGACATCCGCTTTTCAGCATGCTTGGCTGCCAGTCTGAGTGCCCTCTTGGCGACAGAGAGTTCACAAGCGACTGTTACATGATCGGTTTCAAAAAACTCAAATCAGGTATCATCCGCTATGGCCGGACCGGCTATGATCATAACAACGGGTCTATGCTGTTCATAAAACCGCGCCAGATTTTCCAGATGAAGGAGGTGGAGCTGGAAGAACAGGGATTTATGATATTGATCCACGAAGATTATCTCAACGGCCACGAACTGCACGAGGCGATCGAACATTATGGATTTTTTGAATACGAAGTTCATGAGGCCCTGCATCTTTCACCTGCCGAAGAGCACGTGATCCGGGAGCTGCATGATAAGATCGCCCATGAATATCATGGCAATCCGGATGAGTTCAGCCGGGATATCATTTTAAGCCATGTGACGTCCGTTCTTAAATATGCCCAGCGGTATTATAACCGCCAATTCATTAACCGGAAAACAATATCCGGCAAAACGGTGACTTCATTCAACGGGGTTTTAAAATTGTATCTAAAGGATGGAGAGTTAAAGGATCATGGCCTGCCATCCGTAAAAGAGCTTGCCGAAAAACTTCATATATCCCCGCGCTACCTTAGCGATCTTTTGAAGCAGGAAACCGGCAAAACAGCCATGGAGCTGATCCATATTTCCATCATTGGCGAAGCGAAAAACCTGCTGTTTCAGAGCGATGAGGGTATCGCTGAAATTGCCTATCACCTTGGCTTTGAGAACATCTCCTACTTTTCAAGGTTATTTAAAAAACAGACAGGATTAACACCGCTGGAATTCAGAAAAGAGCATCTCAACCAGAAAATATACTAAGCCGCAAAATTGCGTATAATTATACCAAAACACAGCGGATTTATACCAATAAATACAATTTTTACGGTATACATTTGCACTATCATTTAATAAAAAAATAAAATGAAAGCCTTCATATTGAATCAACCAGGCAGCGTTGAAGAGCTGCTTTATAGAGAAATTGAAACACCGGCACCAGCCGACAATGAAGTTCTGATCCAGGTAAAGGCCATTAGTATCAACCCGGTGGATGTAAAAACGCGTGCAGGCAAAGGTGTTTATGGACGCATTAAAAACGAAGATCCGCTGATCATTGGCTGGGATATTGCCGGTATCGTCACAGCCGCTGGTAAGGATGTAATCCGGTTTAAGACCGGCGACGAGGTCTTTGGTATGGTCAATTTTCCCGGCCATGGAAAAGCCTATGCTGAATATGTCACCGCACCCGAAACACAGCTGGCACTTAAACCATCGAACATTTCTTTCGAGGAAGCAGCCGCGGCAACACTCACTGCATTGACTGCCTGGCAGGCAATGGTGCACAACGCAGCGGTAAAAGCAGGCCAAAAAGTACTGATCCATGCGGCTGCCGGCGGCGTGGGGCACTTTGCAGTTCAACTGGCAAAGCACCTGGGCGCACATGTTACAGGCACTTCCTCTGCTAAAAACAAAGATTTCGTTTTATCACTTGGCGCCGATGCACACATCGATTACCATGGATATGAATGGGAAAATCATCCCGGGGAATTTGACTTCGTACTCGATGCCATCGGTGGCGACAACATTGATAAATCTATTCTGGTGACCAAAAAGGGCGGAAGTATCATCAGTATTCCGACGGGTCTGAACGAACACGTTACCGAAAAAGCAAAGGCCAAAGGCGTCAAAGGTTATTTTATTCTGGTACAGTCAAACGGAGAGGACATGCAGCAGATTGCTTCCTTACTACAGCACGGTACGCTAAAAGCGCATGTATCTGAAACTTTTGCTTTTGAGGAAATGGGCGCAGCGCATCTACAGGTAGAAAGTGGCAGAACGGTTGGCAAAGTGGTTGTTACCTTATAAAAGTTTGTTTCTGCCTGTCAATTAATAATGACTTTCTAAAATATATCGTGGTTTGGCCGTGACAGAACTTTATTAAGCCCTGTCACGGCAATGCGCATCAAAAAATTGAAACTACCTAAGCGATGCTGCCATAAAACTAACAGTCCATAAATTTGCCGAAAAAGTGAAGGGAACTGAAATTTGTTGACTTTTTAGAAATATCATGATTGCAGGTGTACTTTCGGCGTCTGCAAAGTAGGTTTCCAGGGACAAAAGACTGGTTGGCTCACCTAACAGCAAGAACACACATTGAAACTTTGTTCTACTGACATCAAATGAACATGTAAAAGGTCCCGATTGAGAAGAACTTTTAGATATATCAAAGCCCTGGATGGTCAACCAACTATTCAGGGCTTTACCGTTAGTGCACGCTTGCACCGAAAGTTTGATAAACAATTAAGTCTTATTTCTCTACTATTCTCACAAGGATAACAATTTGATTGAACTGCGATTTGTCATACATTTGAGTACCTGAAATCACTGATACAAATACAATAAAAAGTTGAAATATTTTAAATTAGTCTTTCTGTTCATTGTTTTATTAACCGCCTGCTCCAAAAAGGAGTCGAAGCAATATACTGTCGGTTTTTCGCAATGCACCGGAGCTGATGACTGGCGCAAGACGATGCAGGAAAGTATGTACCGGGAGCTTTCTTTTAACCCTGAGATTAACTTTATCATGAAAGATGCCGGCGGGCAGAGCAGAAAACAAATCACACAAATAGAAGAACTGCTCAAACAAAATATTGACCTGCTGATCGTATCGCCCAATGAAGCCGAGCCCATCACGCCCATTGTAGAAAAAGCGTATCAAAATGGCATTCCCGTTATCATTCTTGACAGACGTACCAATTCTGACCAGTACACGGCTTATGTCGGAGCGGACAATCGTGAGGTGGGGCAAATAGCCGGAGCCTACACCAATACGCTGTTGAAAGGAAATGGGAAAGTGATCGAGATCAGTGAGAAACCAGGCTCCTCAGCGGATATTGACCGGCACAAAGGTTTTATGGAAACGATTAATCGTTTTCCCGGAATTAAATTAACAGAAAAACTGGATGGCGACTGGGACAAATATTCCTTTGAAACTCCGCTTACCAAACTGCTAAAGACTCATTCAGATATCGATGTCATTTTTTGTCAGAATGATAGACGGGCACTCACAGCTTTTAAGGTATGTAAAAATTTAGGTCTCGAAAAAAAGATACGGTTGATAGGTGTCGATGGACTGACAGGTACGAACGGCGGGATAGATCTGGTTGATAAAGGTATCTTGAATGCCACGATTTTATACCCGACCGGCGGAGAAGAGGCGATAAGAACTGCTATTTCGATCCTTCAAAAACAACCTTTCAAAAGAGAAAACCGGCTTCAGATTACGATGATTGATTCGACCAACGTCCGGATCATGAAATTGCAGAGTGAAAAACTCGTGGCCCAGCAGCAGGATATCGAGCGCCGCCAGGAGAAAATCGAAGAGCAGCGCGCGATTTCAGAAAATCAGAGTATAGTTATTTATACAGTTTCGTTCACGCTGGCGCTTGCACTTATTTTTGGAGCCATTTCCTTTTACTCCTTACGTGAAAACAGGAAGATCAACCGCAGGCTGGAAGTTCAGAATCATGAAATATCGGATCAGAAAAACCAGATTGAACAGCTTGCCCAAAGCGCAGAAATTGAAAACGAAGCCAAACTAAAATTTTTCACAAACATTTCTCACGAATTCCGTACGCCGCTTACGCTGATCCTGGCCCCTATTGAAGATGTTTTGTCCAGCGAAAAAATCCGTGATCCATTGATCAGACAGGAACTTTCGATGATCCGGAAAAATACGCTCAGACTGCTGCGGCTGGTGAGCCAGCTGATGGATTTCAGAAAATTGGGAAGCCACCGCATGCAGGTGCGCGCCGGAGAGCACAACCTGGTGGCTTTTGTGAAGGATATTATGATCGCCTTTGAGCGAATTGCATCAAAGCGTAAAATTGATTTTCAACTGATCACACCGGAAAACGAAGTGATGGTCTGGTTTGACGCCACCATGCTGGACAAAGTGATTTTCAACCTGCTTTCCAATGCCTTTAAATTTACGCCCGACAGAGGCAGAGTATATATTTATATCAAAACGACGGCCCCCGACAAGGTGCGGATCACGGTGGAAGACAACGGCATCGGGATGACAGAATCAGAAGTTGCACACGTTTTTGAGGTATTTTACCAGGCCGAAAGTGGCTACAAAGCCCTTGGGACTGGACTGGGACTGGCACTTTCCAAAGAGTTGATTTCGCTGCATCAGGGAACCATTTCGGTGGTCAGCCAGCCTAACAAAGAAACGGCATTTACCCTTGAGCTGCCCTTGGGCAACGAACATTTTCAGGAGGAAGAACTGCGTGCTGGACACGCTGAGGATTTCTCCATGGTCCGTGATTTTGAACTTGCAGAGGAGCAGCTGACTTCCGATACGGTTTCTCCCAATGAAATCACAACCCATGACCAATCTGTACTGATTATTGAAGACAACAATGATCTCGTGCGGCTTATGGAACAAAAGTTAAAAACGCATTATCAGATATGGGTTGCAAATGATGGCGAAGAAGGTTTGAGAATGGCATTCGAGCACATTCCGGATCTGATCGTGTGCGATGTAACCTTACCCAAAAAGGATGGACTGAGTGTCAGTTCAATACTGAAAACAGACTTCCGGACCTCGCACATCCCGGTGATCCTGCTCACTGCAAGAACGACAATTGAGCAGCAGATCGAAGGCATTCAAACCGGTGTGGATGCTTACATCACAAAACCTTTTAATCTTCAGTATGTCCGGGAAAGCATAAAAACTTTGCTTAAAAACAGGTCCATGCTTCGCGAACATTATACCAGCGAACTGCCGATTGAAACGTCTTCGGCAACAAATCCCAATAAACTTGATAAGAAATTCATTACGCAGTTCACAGCGTATATAGAGGAACATTATGACAACTCGGAACTGAGTGTGGAAGATATAGGCAAAGACCTGGGTATGTCAAGGGTGCAGCTTTACCGTAAAGTAAAAGCGCTGCTCGGTATGAGCGTGAATGAATACATCCAGCAGGTAAGACTCAATAAAGCCAAGTTCCTGCTGCGACGCGACGACCTCACCATCGCCGATATCGCCTACAAGGTCGGGTTCTCCTCACCTACTTATTTCTCAACAGCCTTTAAAGGGAAATATAATCAAACGCCGATGGAATATAAGAAATCATAAGTAACCTCATTTATATAGTATAAATTATCTTAATTATACAATTTGCAAAGATCCCACATCTTAAAAAATGATACAATTTTTAAAGGTTATGTATCAAAAATGAAATAGTACTGATGTATCAAAATTTAAATCTAATCTTAAATCGTTGATTATCACAACTATATACCTTCGAAATACCATTGTATCAAAGTTTAACTTTTTTGAGATATTATTTAGTTATTCCAGGTAGTCAATGGCGGTAGTTTTGACAAAAAAATCAGAACTATCAATGAAAAACAGTAAGGTATTAGTTTGGTCAATCGTTGTAGCCCTTGGCGGATTTCTTTTTGGATTCGACACCGCGGTCATCTCCGGAGCTGAAAAAGCCATTCAGCAATTATGGGATTTATCGGCCGTTGAACATGGCTTCACCGTTTCTATTGCCCTGATCGGTACCGTGCTCGGCGCAATGCTTGGAGGTATCCCTGCAGACAGGCTGGGAAGGAAGACCACCCTATTCTGGATCGCCGTATTATACCTGGTTTCCTCCCTGGGCTCCGCATTTGCGACTGACTGGTATGTATTCATTTTCTTCCGTTTTATCGGCGGCCTGGGTGTCGGCGCTTCCTCTGTTGCTGCGCCGATGTATATCTCCGAAATTTCTCCTGCCAGATCCAGGGGAAAAATGGTTGGCCTTTTCCAGTTCAACGTCGTTTTCGGGATTCTGATCGCGTATTTCTCCAATTACTTCATGCAGGATATGGGCGAGAATGCCTGGCGCTGGATGCTGGGTGTTCAAGCAGTGCCCTCTTTGATTTTTCTGTTGTCCATTTTATATGTTCCTGAAAGCCCTCGCTGGCTGATCATGAAAAAAGGTGACGTGCAGCAGGCTAAAAAAGTACTGGACATCATCGATGCCGAAACCAGCGAAGAGACTTTATTTGCGATCCTGAATGCAAATAATGAAACAAGAGATAAGCCGAAAGCCAGGTTATTTTCTGCCAAATACAAAACACCTGTCACGCTGGCCATTCTGTTTGCTGTTTTTAATCAGGTATCCGGCATTAATGCCATTATCTATTACAGTCCCCGCATTTTTGAAATGACCGGACTGGGTGCGAAAGCAGCATTTTTATCATCGGCCGGAATCGGTTTTGTCAACTTTGCCTTTACACTTCTTGCGATCAACTTCATCGACCGTTTTGGCAGACGTACCCTGATGGCCATCGGATCTGTCGGTGTGATTATCACCCTCGGATTGGTCGCCAGGGCATTTTTTATACAGGATTTCACAGGCGTCCCGGTCTTCCTTTTTGTTTATATCGCATTTTTCGCCTTCTCTCAGGGTGCTGTCATCTGGGTTTTCATATCAGAAATTTTCCCTAATGAAGTACGTGCCAACGGACAGGCACTTGGAAGTTTTACGCATTGGTTTATGGCGGCCATTATCGCATTTTCTTTTCCTATTATTTCCGAATACCTGGGCGGTGGGATTACCTTTTCCTTCTTCGCTGTCATGATGGTTTTACAACTCATTTTCGTTTGGCGCATCATGCCAGAAACCAAAGGAACCTCGCTGGAACGCACGGACAAAACAATGATCTTACATTAATTTCTCAGTCTATATGAAAACTAAAATAACCGTTTTTGGAGAAATGCTTTGGGATATGCTGCCTTCGGGAAAGCAGCCCGGCGGAGCACCTATGAATGTAGCCATCCATCTCAAAAATTTTGGCATGAACCCGGCATTTATCAGCAGAGTGGGTGATGACGACCTGGGTGTGGAACTTATGGATTATCTCAGTAATCAGAACTTTAATACAAACTTTATCCAAACCGGAGTCACCCACCTGACCGGAATCGTGAAAGTCAACCTTACCGATAAGACGGAAGTTACCTATAAAATTGTGCAGCCTGTTGCCTGGGATTATATCCAGGTTACGCCTGAAAACAAACAGCTGGTAAAAGATTCGGATGTGTTCGTTTTTGGTACGCTTTCGGTACGCAGTCAGCAGTCGCGCGATACGCTTTTTGAATTACTGAAAGAAGCCAGACTTAAAGTATTTGACGTAAACATCCGTCCCCCGCATCTTGACAGAGCCACAACCGAACAACTTTTACAACAGGCTGATATTGTAAAAGTTAACGAGCATGAGCTCAACACCGTTTGCACCTGGTTTGGTATACAGCCCGAAGTGGAAACCCAGATGAAATTTTTATATGAACGTTTCAATCTCAAACTGGTTTGTGTCACGCTTGGTGCTGACGGAGCCATAGTACTTTCCAACGATGGCTTTCATACACAAGGCGGATATGAGGTAGAAGTGCAGGACACAATAGGTAGCGGCGACTCATTTCTGGCTATGTTTCTGAAAGAATATATTTCAGGCTCACCAATCCCGTCAGCACTAAAAAAAGCCTGTGCTATGGGGGCGTTAGTTGCCTCTTACTCCGGTGCTACTCCCAAGATTTCCGAATCAGAACTGGATCATTTCCTTACCATTAAACAATAATTACATGAAAAAAAGATTACTCATGATGGCATTTGCCATCCTGTGCTTTATGCAGCTGGCATGGGCACAAAACAAAGGAACGCTGACCGGTACGGTCAAAGCATCAGATGGCCTTAGTCTGCCGGGGGTAAGCATTCTCGAAAAAGGCACGACCAACGGCGCAATTACCGATGTAGACGGAAAATATTCCATTTCGGTTTCCCCTTCGGCGACGCTGGTATTTTCTTATGTAGGCATGATCGCCCAGGAACTTCCGGCAGGAAACAGTTCCAAGCTGGACGTTACGCTGGAATACGATTCGAAAAATCTTGGCGAAGTGGTCGTGGTTGGTTATACATCTTCCAAAAAGGAAGATCTTACCGGAGCGATTGCGGTTGTGGATATGGCACCGCTAAAAAATATCAGTTCAGGGAATCCGATGCAGGCTTTGCAGGGACGCGTTCCTGGGTTGTATATTGAAAAAACAGGTTCACCAAACGGTACCAATTCAAGGATACTGATCCGCGGAGCCAACACGCTTGGAAATACCGACCCGCTCTACATCATCGACGGTGTACCGACAAAAAGACCGGAAGTCTTCCAGGGATTAAATCCAAATTCTATTGAGTCTATACAAGTGCTGAAAGACGCCTCGGCTTCTTCTATTTATGGTTCAAGGGCTTCAAACGGGGTTATCATTGTGACAACCAAAAACGGCGCAAATACCAACGGAAAGATCAACATTGACTTTAACAGCAGTATTTCTGCACAATCAGAAAAATATGCACGCTTCAAAATGCTGAATGCAGCCGACAGAGGCCGGGCCTTATGGAGAGCTTCTGTGAATGACGGCGTTAATCCCGAAGACGGTTACGGTGCACTTTATGCATTTGACTGGAACAAGGACTTCAAAAATCCGGTACTGAATGGTGTGACGGTCCAGCCTCTGGTAGGCGGCAATCCTAACATGCCGGCAGGTGACACCGACTGGCAAAAGGAAATGTATAAAACCGGCATTGTCACCAACAACGAACTGACGATATCGGGCGGAAATAAAACATCATCGCTGCAGGTCAACCTGGGGTATTTCAAAAATACCGGTATGCTGCGTTTCACAGATTATGAAAAGATCAGCGGCCGGATCAACGCTCTGACCAGCGCCTTTGATCAGAAACTAAAAATCGGCGCCAATGTGCAGCTGGCAACATCCAATGAAACACTGGCCGCTACAGATATTGGAGGCGCACTGACACCCGGCCTGGCTGTGACACTCGCACCAACCATTCCGGTTTACGCAAAAGATGGCTCCTGGGGTGGAGCGATCGGCTCGGGTTATTCGGATAGAAACAATCCGCTGCACATGCAGGATATCAACAAATGGGATAACGCAAACCGAATCACACTTTTTGGCAATGTTTTTGTCGAAATCCAGCCGATAAAAAATCTTTTTATAAAAACAAGCTTAGGTGCTGATAACGCAAATTACCGTTTTAAAAATATTGAGCAGGCATTTGAAGAAGGATCTTTCGGACGCACCAGCAACAGCCTGACCCTGGATGAAAACCGATATCTGAGTCTGACCTGGACAAATACGGCACGTTATAACCTTGATCTTGGCAATCACCATCTTAAATTTCTGATCGGTACCGAAGCAATTAAAAATACGCTTGATAACCAGGTTGCAAGAAAAGAGGGATTTGGTGTGCAAACCAAGGATTATTTCGTGCTGAATGCAGGTACAGGTAATACAAACGTAACCGGAACAGGAACAGGAAGCCGTTTATTGTCACAGTTTGCCCGGGTTGACTATGGTTTTTCTGACCGATACCTGGCCGCAGTGACCATCCGCCGCGATGGCTCTTCACGCTTTGGCAGCCAGAATGCCTATGGTATATTCCCGGCGGCTTCTGTGGGCTGGAGGATTGACAGAGAAGCTTTTTTCAAAAATGTAAAGAAAATCAGCAACCTGAAACTTCGTGCAGGCGTTGGACGTGTCGGGAATCAGGAAATCGGGGATCTTGCACGGTTCGGATTGTATGACACGCGTTATGGCAGCAGACAATCACAATTTCCAAACGGGCATGACGGCTTTTTTGATCAGTATCACAACATCGGAACGGCTTATGATTTGAATGGTGCGAATACAGGAATCCTTCCATCAGGCATTGTTTCGATCCAGGGTGCCAACCCTAATTTGAAATGGGAAAGTACCAACGAAGCAAACGTCGGTGTCGATTTCGGTTTTCTCGATGGAAGTATCCAGGGTTCATTCGATTATTTCACCCGCAAAACCAGTGACATTCTGATCACACCTCCTATTGCCTCAGCCGTCGGCGAAGGACAGTTGAGAGTGGTGAACGGGGCTGCAAAATCCAACCGCGGTTTTGAATTTTCGATGGGTTATTATGCCAAACCAAAGGGCGATTTCACCTACAACATCATGACCGGCATCAGCCGTTTCCGCGATAAAATCACTGAATTGCCAGAGGAAGTAAGAGCCGCATACGCAGGAAACGTACTGAACACGATCCTTGGACACTCTCAGTTTGATCTTTTCGGTTATAAAACCAATGGTCTTTTCCAAAATCAGCAGGAAGTGGATGCCGCACCGACGCAGGTTGGCGCGGGACCTGGACGTATTCGTTATGTGGATACCAACGGAGACGGAAAAATTGATGATCTGGACCGTGTTTTCTTTGGCACTACCTTACCGGCATTTGAATACAACCTGAAAGTGGAAGTGTTTTACAAAAACTTTGACTTGTCGGTTTTCGGCTCGGGCATTGCAGGCAGAAAAGGATTTGATTCGTATACTTTTTACAACAACTTCGTCCGCGGCCGTGAGAACGTCGGACCGGGTGTATTCGACGCTTGGTCTACCACAAATACTGGGTCCAGAATTCCTGCACTTTCTTTATCTGACTCGAACAATGAAACAAGGACTTCGGATTATTTTAACGTGAACACTTCTTACTTCAAGCTTAGAAATGTTCAGTTGGGTTATGCACTTAATAGCGCTTTCACTGAGAAAATCAAGCTGCAACGTGTCCGTATTTATGTAATGGCGGAAAATCTTTTCCTTGTCAAATCCAAAAGTTTCCTTGGCCCTGATCCGGAGCGCACCGATATCAACGCCATTCCGATCCCACGTACAGTTACTGTTGGACTAAATGTTTCATTCTAATTCCTTTAAAACAATGAAAAATAAATATATATATTCCCTTGCACTGGCAGGCAGCCTGATGATCACGTCATCCTGCAAGGATTACCTTGACTATCAGCCTCAGGGGCTGTTGTCATCTGACAATGTGAAATCAGCTTCGGCCGCTGAATCGCTGGTAACCGCCGCTTATGCAGGAATCGGAAACGACGAGATGATCGGACCGATGACGAGTATGTGGGTTTACGGCAGTGTCCGCTCGGACGATGCCTATAAAGGAGGCGGTGGTGTTGCCGATGTTGCGGAAATCGACTTTTACGAACATTACAACCTGACAAGACCAGATCTGACTTTCATGCATCCCTATACCTGGGAAAATTTTTATAAAGCCATTTCCAGAGCCAATGCCGCGCTGGTCAGCTTGAATACATTGACTGAGGCCGAATTCCCTTTAAAAAAGACACGTGAGGCTGAAATGCGCTTTCTTCGGGGACATTCCCATTTTATGCTTAAAATGCTGTTCAAAAATATCCCTTACATTACCGAAGTAATGAGCAGCGAGGATATCCTGAAAGAGTCTAATGTGCGTTATAAAAATGACGAACTATGGAATAAAATCGGAGAAGATTTCCAGTTTGCCATAGACAATCTGCCACAAAAACAAAGTCAGGTTGGACGGGCTAACAAATTGTCGGCCGCAGCCTACCTTGCGAAACTGCGATTGTATCAGGCTTATGAGCAGGACGATACGCATAAGGTGACGAACATCAACAAAACCAGATTACAGGAAGTGGTTACGCTCACCCAGCAGGTTATTGCCTCAGGACAATACAGTCTTCAGCCGGATTTTGCTGAAAACTTCATTGCTGAAACCGAAAATGGTCCTGAATCAATTTTTGCCATCCAGTATTCTATCAATGATGGTACAGCTGCCGGCCGGTTAAGTTATGTGACGGGACTGAATTATCCTCACGGAGCCCCTCAGTACGGATGCTGCGGATTTCACCAGCCAAGTCAGAATCTGGCCAATGCGTACAGAACCGATGGAAACGGCTTGCCATTATTTGATACGTTCAATGATAAAAATGTTGATTTCAATTCAGAAACCGTAGATCCGCGCGTAGACCATACCATCGGCATTGACGGGCATCCTTACAAATATGATGCAACCAAACCATTCAGCAACAGCTGGATACGTGACCCGGGCGTTTATGGTTTTTTCCACACGATGAAAGAACAACAGCTTTCTACCAGTGCGTCTTATCACAAGGAAGGCCCTTTTATCGGCTCGTCTAAAAACATTGATATCATCCGCTATGATGATGTAATTCTGATGCAGGCCGAAGCTTATATCGAACTGGGGCAGCAGGCGCTGGCACTTCCGCTGATCAATCAGATCAGAAGACGGGCGGCAGCAAGTACAGGAAGATTGAAAAAAACGGACGGAACAATGCCATCCAGATATAACATAAAAGAGTATGCGTCGGGCTGGTCGCAGGAATATGCAAGAAAGGCGTTGCAGTGGGAAAGAAGGCTGGAATTTGCCACCGAAAGTCCTCGTTTCTTTGATCTTGTTCGCTGGGGCATTGCCGAAAAGACGCTGAATGCGTATATTGATAAGGAAAAAACAAGAAGACAGTTTCTGGCGACTGCGAAATTCACTGCCGGAAGAGATGAATATCTTCCTATTCCGCAGCGTGAGATAAGTTTTACAAAAGGCCTTTACAAACAAAATCCTGGATTTTAGCAGGGTCTTCGGCAATCGGCTTCCGGCGGTCAGCTTCCGAAAAATGATTGCCGGTTACCAATCCCTAACCAACTTATTTATGAAAAAAACGATTGTTTGTCTGTTTCTCATTTCATTATTGTCAGGATCTGCGTTGATGGCGCAGGACTATAAGGAAAAGTACCGTCCGCAATTCCACTTTACGCCAAAGGCCAATTGGATGAACGACCCCAACGGTATGGTCTATCATAACGGAATTTACCATCTTTTCTATCAGTACTATCCGGATGCAAAGGTCTGGGGACCCATGCATTGGGGTCATGCAACCAGTAAGGACATGATTGCCTGGAAAGAGCAACCTATTGCTTTATATCCCGACAGCCTGGGTTACATTTTTTCAGGAAGTGCGGTGGTAGACAAAGACAATACGGCCGGGTTTGGTAAAAACGCACTTGTTGCCATTTTCACGCATCATGATCCGGTGAAGGAAAAACAAAACACTGGAAAACATGAAACGCAAAGTATCGCTTACAGTCTGGACGATGGCAAAACCTGGACGAAACACAAAGGGAATCCTGTGCTTGCAAATCCCGGCATCAGCGATTTCCGAGATCCTAAGGTGAGGTGGTTTGAGCCACAGAAAAAATGGATCATGACGCTGGCAACCAAAGACCGGATCACATTTTACGCTTCTCCTGACCTGAAAACCTGGACGCGTGAAAGCGATTTTGGTGCTAACGAAGGTGGCCATGGCGGCGTATGGGAATGCCCTGATCTGTTTCCGATCAAACACGAAGGAAAAGACATGTGGGTACTGATCGTAAACATCAATCCGGGCGGGCCCAATAAAGGTTCTGCCGGCCAATATTTCCTTGGAAATTTCGACGGTAAAACGTTCACTTCCAATTCAAAAGAAACCAAGTGGCTGGACTACGGAACAGACAATTATGCCGCAGTTACATTTTCCAATACTGGCAACCGCAATATTTTAATGGGCTGGATGAGCAACTGGCAATATGCCAATCAGGTTCCGACTGATCCCTGGCGCAGCGCCAATACTATCGCCCGTGAACTGGGATTAAAAACGGTTGGAAAAGAGATATACCTTACTTCCGTTCCGGTTAAGGAGCTGGATGTTTTGAATTCCACAGGATTTTCGCTGAAAAATGTAAAGGTGAAAACTCAGCTTGATCTGACAGATAAGGCTAATAATAAAACTGGATTGTTCCGGCTGGATCTGACCACTGAAAACAAGTCCGACTTTTCCATTGTATTGTCCAATGAAGCAGGTAATGAGCTTGTTGTTGGTTATAACAAAGCAGCCAATCAGTATTATATTGACCGTTCAAAATCAGGAAAGATCGATTTTGAGAAAGGATTTGGAGAAAAACACATTGCGCCAAGATTTGGAACAGATAGTAAGATTTCGCTGACCCTGGTAGCAGATGTTGCCTCCGTTGAGCTCTTTGCTGATAATGGCTTAACGGCAATGACTGATATTTTCTTTCCTGAAAGTCCGATGTCCACACTTCACATAAAATCAGTTTCAGGATTAACCGTTGACTCCCTGAAGTATACTATGTTGAAACCTTCCATGGAGTAATCCAACAGGGTATTCGTCCATAACACGGACCACCGCAGCAGCCTGCGCGTTCCAATATAACTTTCAAACAAAAACCCTTCATCTTTTTAGATGAAGGGTTTTTGTTTGAATATCCATATCTTCAATTCTAAATAACTTCAATAATAACGGCTCCAATCTCTACACCAAAATGACCTCACTGGGCATTACCTCGCCGTCACTTGTCAGGGCTTCGTATTCCAGCGATAACTTTTTGCCGCTGGCATCAGCCTCTTCCAACAACTCAAAAACTTTTCTCTCCCCAAGCATTAAAAGAGCCTGGAACAGGACACAGGAATAATTGTATTCTTCACTTCCAACTCCTTTTTCTTTTGCCAAATCGTTGTATTTCCCGAATAGATCCTTGCCTTTTCCCATAACTGTAACCTTGTTTTCTGGTATGTTTTAGATTGTATAAATATCCAAAAATTTCTTACAATCTACATAATTTTTTTGTGAAAGATTTTACCGCGCTCTCATATTGAATATTGTTAACTGCTTACGATCAGATTTTTAAACACCGAATTGCGATAAATGATGGTCGAGGTGTTTGTAAAACATGTTGTTCCATTCCGTGCAGCTCAGTTTTCCGAAAGAATGAGATTCTTTTCCTTTAAAATACATTTTACCCAGCTCTTGTGTTTTAACAATATACTGTATCAGCCTTTGTTTTTCCTGTTCGAAATCGCGTTCATTGGTGATCAGAAATTCTTTTGCGGTCCGGCTGTTTTTAGCATAGGGTTTCTCACTTACAACCTGGTTTTTCACGATCATCTTAAGGATCATTTTCATGATCGGTCCCGGAGGCGTGTGTTTGTTTTCATAGACGTGTTCATACGAAACACAGCAATGGGCCAGCATTTGCGACGCATTCATCTTTCCCCAGAGCGGTTGCCGATGGGGATCAAGTTTTTCAATCCGGTTTATCACTTCACGTGTTACTGCTTTGCAAAAAATATCTGGGAGAGGCATAAATTGATCTGATTTGGTTACAAATACAATTTAATCAAAAAATATTACCAAATAAAATCACTTTGAACTTTACCAGTATTAATCTATTTTTCTGTCCTGATAAGCTTGAAACAGTGTATTTCAGGTGCTGTGTTTAATAACATCTGCCGCAGTTCGTCCTCCTTGTCAAATTTCAGTTGAGAAATGGTCCGGGATTCGAAATAAATATCGAACTGATCGCACATGAAAGGCCAGGGATCAACAGTCAGCACATTTTCCTTCGGCATATGGAGCTGGTAACATATGTCGTCAGGGCCATTACTTATCTCAATCTTGCGGTTTTCCGGCTGAATTAGTCCCTGGCAGATCAGCAGTGATAGCGCATCACACCACTCGATGATGGCATATGCATCACTGACTTCGTCTTCTCTGATGCCGAGCGAATCGCGCCATTGCTTGTCCTGCTTTTTAAGGGTCCGGCAATATTTTACGCCATCCTTATCTTCGGAGTCCGCATACAAAAACTGGATATGGTGCGAGATGAGTAATGCGATGTACTGACTTTTGGACAATGAATGCTGCATAAGCCTGTCGCATTTTTCCTGCTCAAAAGAGCGCATCTTAAAATTAACAGGCCCGCCGTTTTCATTCAACAATACTTCACCGTTTTCGAATTCATTGAAGACATCGTCATGTTCAGTGGCTGCAACGATGGTTTCGAACCAACGGGTAAAAGGACGTTTATTCTTCCATTGAAAACATAATTCACCCGCCAGCAGGCCATGGGCCCTTTGAGAAATGATTTGCCAGCCGCCTTCCTTATAGTTTACGATCATAGGTGAGGTATTTAAAAAACCACACCTGCCATCTCAAAAATTATGCCCTGCAATTAAAAATCCAGGCCCTGACGCATCAGGGTAAAAATGATCACGAAGCAGGTTACTTGTGGCACAGTTTTAATCATTATGAACATTCTCACTGTGCTTCAGTGCATTCATTTTTTATCCGTTCCCATGAATATGGTACAAACTTCTTTGGAAGAAACCCCAGAGCCAGAACAAGTTTCAGCTTTTGATCTATTCAATACCATACCGCCTTCGAGTCACCTGAAAGTATCGGTTATTCTTCCGGTAAGGAATGAGCTGGAAAATTTACCCAAAACCCTGGATGCATTGCGTAAGCAATACAATAAAGCAGGCAAGCATATCCCGTACGCGCATTATGAAGTTTTACTGCTCGCCAACAACTGCACGGATGCATCTGCCAGTTTCGCACGCGAGTATAAAAAACGCTATCCCGATTTTTCGCTGCATATTGAGGAAATAAGCCTGTCAGGATCCGTTGCCCACATTGGAACCGTCCGCCGGCTTTTGATGGATGCCGCTTATAACCGATTTGCTATGTTAGCAATGCCCGGGGGAATTATCGCAAGCACAGATGGCGACACAGAAGTGGATAGAAACTGGATTTTCAATACCATTGAAGAGATAAAAAGAGGAAACGATGTCGTTGGCGGCAGGATACTGACCCGGCCTGAGACGAGTGTCGCCAGGGTATATTATCTGCGGGACGTGAGTTACAAACATCTGGTTTCTCGCATTGAAACGATTATTGACCCTATTGAAAACGATCCCTGGCCCAGACATTATCAGTGTTTTGGGGCCAGCTTCGCAGTAACCTGCGCAATATATGATCGTTCAGGAAGGTTGCCGGTCGTTCCTTTTCTGGAAGACATGGCTTTTCATAAAGCGCTCAAGTGCATCGACGCCCGCATTCGGCTAAGTCCGCTTGTGAAAGTTTTTACCTCAACGAGAATTCAGGGACGTGTGGATTTCGGTTTTTCCATTCAGCTGAAACAATGGGGAGAAATGAATGAAGCCAATGACCCTGTATTGGTCGAATCAGCCAACGGTCTGGTAAAAAAACTTACCGCACGCAGGCATCTGAGGCAATACTGGCTTCTCGACCAAGACCAAAGACGTCATTCTCATCATCTGTGGCAGGCAGGTGAAATCCTGCAAATCGATGCGCAGTGGTTGTTGGACCGCGCATCAGAAACGGGTTTCTTTGGCATGTTCTGGGAAAAGATCGAGGAGGAACTGACAACCGGTATGTGGTCACAAAATTGGCCAAAAATGGACGTAGTGGACGTGATTCCGCAACTAAAAGCCAAAATCCTGGAGTTTGAAAAAGGCTGAAACTTTATATTTTTTCAAACAGATCGATACGGTACTGGCTTTCAGACTTTCCGTATAAATGTTTAAGCGCACTGCTTTCTAAGCTGGCTGATTCCATGAACAATTCATGAACCTGATCGCCGGTTAAAGGAAACTCCTGCACTGGCGGAGTCCAGTGTACCATCAATAGATGCCCTTCAGGTAACAAGGCCTCGACCATCCTGTCCCTTGCAATCGTCAGGTCTTCAATCGTTAAAAAATATCCCACTTCGGAGAAAAGTATGAGATCAAACTTATCTTCCGGAAAGTCTTTAGGAATTGTCATTTCCTTCACTTCTACAAACGGATAATCTGCCAAACGATCTTTTGCATTTTTGACCGCAATCTCACTGGCATCAACTGCCAGCAGACGTTGACATATCGTTAAAAGTTTCTGAGTCAGGACTCCGTTTGAGCAGCCGATCTCAAAAACATTTTTATACTTTTCGTTGGGTATAACATCAAGCGTTGCCTGGTATTTTTCACGTTCATAAGGACTGTTTTCAAAATCCCAGGGATCCTGGTTTTGCGCATACATTTTATTGAAAAAATCAGCGTCCAAAGATTTTTCAGGCTTTCCCATGTTATTTGTTTGGATTTCAGATTCAAAAAATACTTCCGTTGGAATATTAAAATGCGCCATGACCTCAGCGGATAACATGAACCCGTCCGGATCATCATCGATCATCCCGGTTACCTGTGAAACGTGCGCCCGGAGCGCCTCGTTTTTTATATTGAGCGACGTTGTAATATCGACCGCTACTCTTTTCATTTTTACAATCCAGTCCAGGTCTTCCGCCTGCCCGAGCTCCCAGAACCAGATTGGATATTCCAAAATGCGGGGTTTGTTGTCAAGTCTCCGGCAGACCTCCGACATAATTTCCCAGGTAGCCTGATGATCGCGGTGCGGATCTTTTTGCCAGGGCACAAAAACAGTTTGCGGTTGAGCCGTACCGATAATCTGTACCATTTGCTGTACTGCTTTTTCAAAACCAGCATCACTGCGGTACGGAACCCTGGTATCTTTTATCCTTAGGAACGAGATATTATTCTTATCGCCGCCTAGTGTTAAAACTGCCTTTTCTGCCTCGTCTTCACGTATTCTCCTCAGCTTTTCTTCCGGAAACTTTAAGGAATTAGGATGAGACATGGTCCCGTCACTGACAAAGATAAAATGGACCGGAATATTGAGGTTTCTTAGCAAAGCAACCGTGCCTCCGCAACCCAGCGTCTCGTCATCAGGGTGCGGAGCGACGACGACGCTCACACCCAGATCCTGTACTTGCATGGTTTCAATTTCTCCCAGGTGATCGTGAAGTTCTGTTATTTCAGCTATCATTTCAGTTAAAGGTTTGTGCAATGGCCGATATAGCCTCATCAGGCATAAAATATTTCTGATTACCGGCCGCCGCCAGAGCGCTGTTCACCAGTTTCTGGTATTCCAAAAGTGCTTTTGCAGTAGGCTCGTGTAAAATTCTGCTGTCAAGGCCAACTTCCGGATCCATATCCCACAAGCCTGGATTATGCCAGTCATTCAGGTCATCCCAGTTTGGACGGTCGATGATCGGATAAATACATACACCCCAGAAAGGGATGTCTTCCTGAATAACCTTCATAATTTCTGTACTGACATATTTGATCCAGATCGGCCGGTCTTCTTTCGGGTGACTGGTTTCAGTCAACAGTATCGGACGGTGGTAGCGATGATATGCTTCTTTCAGCAGACTGGACAACAATCTCAGTTTTTGATGGGGTACCGGGTCGTTCCATCCCAGCATTTCTCGGGGATGATAGATCCATTGATTGTTATAATAATAATTAAAACCCAGCATATCCAGATATTCCGGTTTACCTCCAAGTTCCGGACAGATCCGGCCGCAAAGCATATCGACCGACTGAAACTGCAGGTCATGATTGTGCCTGGCATCTGCAATTTCCTGTGGTGTAGGATTGAGGTTGGGAGAGAAATTTATTAGCGGCTCCGTCGTCAGAATTCTAACGCCAGGATCAACTTCCTTCATAGCCTTGATGCCGGCAATGTAGGCACGCATATACCCGTATTTTACTTCCCATCCGTTATTTCTGCAATAAGGAGATGTCCCGGCAGCGTCACCGCCAAGCCAGGACATAAAACTTACTTCATTGATCGGTGTAACGATCAGCGGAAGGTCGAAATCAAAGCTTTTGTAATAACTTGCAAATGCTTTACACAGCGCGGCAAACCTTCTCGTAAAATGCGGATGTACCGGACTGAGATCATCAGGAAAGCCAAAGTGACATATATCCCAGATCTGCTGGATTCCATGGGCATGACCAGCCAGCAGCATTTTATTTAACACGCTGAAATCATAGGTATAGGGTTTTTTTTCTACCTGGCTCCAGCGCAGGCCTTCACGTACAGTATGTAAATTAAACTTTTTAAGCCTATCATAATCCTCATGCAGCAGCGTCAGGTGCGAAGTGATATTGATAAAATCAACACGGTCTCCGTGGGTATTCAGCTGGTCGCTGCACTCAAATCCAGCCATCCAAAACGACTTGAATGGATTTTCAATAATCTGCTTGTTCATTTCAAAATCTGATACGTTTGCTGATACGGTTATTTATTCGCTCACTACTGAGACGACTGCATTTTTAGTTTTCAAAGAACTTTCCATCAATTCCACCATCGATTGAAAAGCATGGTCCCAGGAACATCGGGCCAGAAAATTATCCACCTGTGTCAACCACGCTTCTTTGTCTGGGTTTTCAAGCAGCTCTTCAATAGCCGTCACGAAGTCATCAGCATCTGCACCAATGGAAACAAGCTTGTTTTTTGCGTAAGGATTCACGACATCCTTTATCGCAGACGAAACAACAGGTTTGCCCGCCGCCAGGTATTCCGGCGTTTTGGTAGGACTGATAAATCTTGTCGATTCATTAAGCAGGAATGGAATGAGAGCAATATCCCATCCTGACAGGTATAAGGGCAGCTCATCGTATTTTTTCGGCCCCATGTAATGGATGTTCTTATGTTTTGGCAATATCGCAGGATCAATTTTTACAACCGGACCTATCAAAATAATTTGCCATTCAGGATGTCGTTCCGCAATTCCTTTGATCAGATCTATGTCGAAACGCTCATCGATCACCCCATAGAATCCAAGTTTCACTCCGCTTATCGCAGCCTGGTCCTGCGGTTCGATATTTTTAGACCTCGCCCTTCCAAAATGCGTTTTATCTATACTGCTTGGAAAAGGATAAATATTATAGTGCTGATGTTTTTTGGCTTCATAAAGTGACTGTCCACCTGTAAAAACAACATCGGCCTTATTGAAAAGGCGCTTCTCAAGATCCTTTAAATCATCAGGAGCAAATTTAAATGCGGAAAGCTCATCCATACAGTCATAAACGGTAAGTCCCGGAACAAATTTGTATGAAAACTCAAGTGCCATGGGTGTGTAGTACCAAAAGGCAAAATCCTGAGTATCCTTGTTAATAAAGAAAATATTCAGCAGCGATTTTAGCTGTTTGTTTATTTCCATTTTACTCAAGCCGTGCGGCAGATGCGGCACACAGACCCAAAGATTTGGCAGACGCTGCGAAAAGGTCAGGCTGGCATTTTCATTGTCATCAAATATGGGTTCTTCTAAATAATAAACCGCTGAGAAATCAGAAAAGCGGGTCATCAGGTGTTGCGGACGTTGGTATACGAAATCCCAGCGTAAGTGCGAAAAACACAATAAATTTTTAGGAAGTTGAATCATAAGGTTATTCATTCAAGCAGTTGACGGTATAGTTTAAGTTGATGATGAAAAAATAAATCAGAAGATAACAGAGTGCGATTTCCACCGTGCAAAAAATCATTTTGCCTGCTTCAGCAGCCCTTACTTCCGGGCGCTGAATTTCCCGGAAACCGAACCCGAAATCTTTTAAATTATTCCGCAAAATATTTAAGGATCAGCGCAATGACCCCGCTTCTGAACCCAACAGGGTGCCGAAACGATATGCTTTGATATAAACAACTATGCCAGCGGTTAACCGCCAAAAGCAGCGTGGCAATCGAGTGCAACGATCACCAAAGCGTTCGGGAGAAATATACTGGGGAATTCATGTGGATTGCTTTACTCAGGAGACTGGACGAGGCTGTCCAGACCTTCAGAAATGAAAAGCGAAAGACATAAGTAGAGCAAACGTCGGTCAGCTTTATTTTGACTAAAAAAAGCGATCGCCGATGCTTGCGTTTATGGAGTTTATTCTTTTTCCAACTCCGGATAACGCAGCATACGTTGCAGGATCAGCAACTGGCAAAATCGGGATTAGCGGAGATACACAACGAGCTCCTGCCTTAGAAAAGCCATAACCCTGGAAATCTGTGCTTCGACTGTTTTTACAGAAATTCCAAGTTCTTCTGCTATTTTGGTGTAGGTTAACCCCTTTTCCCTGTTTAGGAAATACGATTCGGTTGCCTTTTCCGGCAGTTTGGAAAGTGCCTTTTGGTAAACCTGCATCAGTTCTGCATGGTCAAGGTTTTCAATCAGGTTGTTATCGGAAACGTCATAGTCGGTGAGTTCATAATCTGAAACGAGCTCGGGCTTTTTCTTTTTCCCTTGCTCTCTGACCGCATGGTTTCTGGCAATGACAATAAAATAGGCTTTAAAATTAACAATGGAATCGATATCTATCGCTTTTCTGCATTCCCACAATTTTACGTAAACTTCCTGAACCCAATCTTTGACTTGTTCAGGATCCCGCGAAAAACGCATTAATACGCGGACCAGCGTATGGTAATACTGATCAAACAATATTTTGAATGCTTCCGTATTGTCCTCAGCGATAAGCTTCAAAAGCGCTTCATCTGAAAAAATTGGTTTATTCATATTTTTTATTCTTGAAATAAAAAAATTATCAAAATATTGTTTTGCGAAAACGATATATATAAATATAATAGATTGGTATTTATATATTACACAATAATTTCTTTTATTTATTGAGATTATATAAAATATTAAATTCATTCAATTTCTTAAAAACAAAAAAGGAGAAGCCTCTGCGTGCCTCTCCTTTCTAAATACAGTTATCTAGTATTTTTAATAAATCTGAATGCTGATATATTTGGTCAGTTCTCCCGTTTCAAGCTCTTCAGATCAAAATAATTTCCATTCTTTATCACCCCGTTGACTTTTAAAGCGTCCTGTATGTTCACCAATGGATTTCCGTCCATGATCACCATATCAGCTAGCTTACCGGTCTCGATAGTCCCGAGCTCCTTCTCCACCCCTATTTCCTCAGCGCACCACAAGGTCGCAGCCCGCAGCGTTTCAAACGGCGAGATTCCCGCTTTTACCCAACTTTGCAACTCTCCATGAAAACTGAAACCCGAAGGAATAATCGGTGAATCTGTCCCAGGTGTTACACGTGCCCCTGACCGGATCAGGTTCAATGTCGTTTTTTCAACATTGGCGTAGGTCGACTCACTCATTCTTGTGGCTGATCCGGCTAGTTCTGCCTTTAAGGTTTCGGGATAAAAGGTTTTGAATTGCCAGTGATCAAACAGGTTCGAGTCATTTTTGACAAGCGACATCAACCCACCGTGCAGCGAAATGGTGGGCGTAATGTACATCCCGGATTTGACGATGAGCTGAACGACATCCTGATAGGTATTATTCATGGCGGTCAGTTTGGGCGAATAACCCCGCCGGCTGGTCGCCCCCATATGTTCGACAGCATCCACACCGTAACCAACGGCAGGATAAATTTCATGTGATGCCACCGGGATTCCGTTGGCATGGGCAAACTCAGTTACTCTTTTCTGGAGATTATCAGGAAGTCCTACATAGGTTTTGATCATATCGTAACCCAATTTTACGGCACGATTTAACTCAAGATCCAACTGAGCTCCTCCCACATTACTTGTATTCCGGTTGTAATAAATCCGGTTGCCTTCCATATGTCCGCCGGTAAAAAACGTTCTGGGCCCCAGTCTTCTTCCACTTGCCCATGATTCTTTTCTTTCCAGCGCGTCATATGGATCTGTGCCGGGCTCGCGAATTGACGTGATCCCGTAAGCAAGCCACAGCCTCCCTCCTTTCTCACCCAGTTGTGCATTCTGGTGCGTATGCATTTCGAACATGCCTGGCATGACAAACTGCTGCGAGGCGTCAACAACCTTAACTTTCCCATAGGCACCGGCCCGATGCGGTGTGATTTTCGTGATCCGGTTTCCTTCGACGAGCACATCAACGTTTTCAAGATACTTTTCTGAACGTCCGTTAAACAGTATTCCGGCATGAATGACTAGTTTTCCAACCGGCTGTTTTGTCTGCCAGGTTAAGTCCATCTTCAAAGTTTCGACCTTACCATCGAGAACAGATACCTCTTTCAAAACATCTGTCGCAAGGAATACAACGGTTTTTGAATCGGCTGTCCAGCTGGGATCTTCGGCCAGCTCATTGGTAAGCCTTTTGGGCGGGCCAATGATTGAAGCTGATTGATCAACCGGAACGACCCAAAGCGTATTATCCAGGATGTAGGCGATCAAACTTCCGTCCGGTGAAACAACCGGACCATTTTTTCCTCTGGTTGCCAGGGACCGCTCGGGAACCGGCGAGATAAACTTCGCCGGTGATTTGTCAAGCGGGATAACCAGAAACTTACTAAGTCCTTCACGAAACCTCGTGGAATAAGAATCGAGGGAGGAAATCACGATAAACTTTCCGTCGGGCGCCCAGCTTGGCTGTGAACCTTCGAAAAGTGAACCATATGCCGTATTGATCTTTTTTGATTTAAGGTCAAGAATATTGAGAACGTTCCTACTGTATGCTTTCGGGTCTGCCTGATAAAACGCAATTTGCATGCCGTCCGGCGACCAGGACGGAAACTTTAAATTGTCCGGCGCATCCAGCAGGCAACTATCTTTTCCAGTTGTCAGATCTTTCACATAAAGGTCCATATTCCCATTTTTATCGCTGGTGTAAGCAATTTTCTTTCCGTCGGGCGACCATACCGGATCAACATCTATGAAAATGTCATTCGTAATCTGAGTGGGTTTCTGCGTACCTTTTTTGAAAATCCACAGGTCACCAAGCGCGGTAAAGATCACACTTTTGCCGTCTGGGGAAACAATAGGGCTGCGGATCCCCTTTACCTGCTGAGGTATTTGTGAATTAAAACTACGGACTTTGGTCGCGTACTTTTTACGATCCAGGACAACCTCAGCCTGAAAAGGGATACTGGTCGTTTTCTTTTGTCCCAAAATCCCGTGTTTAATCTGGCCATCAGCTGTATACAAATAATCCGTTTCAGAAAGCCAGCTTACTTTAAAAGGAAAAACATCTTCGGATTTTTCCGACAAAGTTTGCCAGTCGCCGCCGCCTACACTTACAAATTCAAGCTGGCTTGCGCCTGGCAGCAGCGTATTAAATGTCAACTGGTTGCCATCAGGATGCCATACGGGTGAAAATAACTTCTCTTTGCTATGAACCAATAATTTAGGCTCTCCATTGGTTTCCAGTACATATATCCCGGCAGCAGTGTTCCGTTCAGATACATATGCAAGTTTCGATCCGTCTGAAGAATAAGATGGAAAATAATCGTTGCCGGCGTCTTTTGTCAGCTGTATCAGCTTTCCCTGAGGTTGGATTTTCCAGATGTCATAATTGCCGCTCCGGTCTGAGGAAAAAACGATCTCATTTCCAGCCGGCGACCAATGCGGCTCGCGGTCATGATACACTCCAAAAGTTAACTGGATGAGTCCGCTGCCGTCTTTGTTAACTTTCCAGATATGAAAATTACCATCACGGTAGGATTGGAATGCGATCTGATTCCCGTCCGGCGACCACGTCGGCTGGCGACAATCCCCGAGTGCATCCGTCAGTGCTTTTGCTTTTCCTCCGCCAACAGGCATCAGCCAGATCGTCCCCTGAATATCTGTCACAATACTCTTCTTATCTGGAGAAAGCGCGACCGCCATATTGGTACCTTCTGTCAAGATTACCTTCACAGAATCCGTTACCATAGCGTGCGATTTTGCAAGTGATAACAGCAATAGAAAACAGATGAGCAGGTTTATTTTTTTATTCATTTCAAATCGTTGCAGGTTGGCGTTGGCATTGTTAGCATTAGAAACTGACAGGTAAGTGGAAAGCGGAAATCAGGAAACTAACATTAACTTTCCTGATTACGCTCTCTTCACCTTCCGTTTTGATTTTTATATAGGCGTTGTCAAAATAGACAGGCAAGTCTTAATTCCCATCCTCAGATTCCCTAACCTGAGATTTTCATTTGGGCTGTGCTGATTGTTGTCCATATTAACCAGCGGAACAATCACAGCCGGAACTCCGAGGGTCTGAATAAAGGGAACGACCGGAACTGAACCACCCATAATCCTGATCACAATCGGGTCTTGTTTGAAATTTTCAGTCACCGATTTTCTCAGCCAGTTACCTATCGGCGAATTAATTTCGGTACGGAATGCCGGACTACCCGGACCTCCACCACTCATGAACACAAGCTTTTTATTGGCCAAACGTTCGGCTTTGGTCGGCACATGATCAAAGACTTTATATCCTTGTTTTTCAATGTGCGTTTTAACAAGATTCGTCATTCGGGTGCCTTCCGTTTCCGGTACCAGACGAATCCCAAATTCAGCAAGTGCTTCTTCGGGAATGATCGAACCACCACCTTTGCCAACAACAGCAGCCTTTAAGCCCCTGATATTTAAGGATGGATACTGCATCGATTCCTGGTAATTTCTACCCACTTTTTCCTCTTCGGCAATCTGCAGGCGATCATTGATTTCTTTCATATTGTCAGGAACTGCCGCCATCGTTTTTTCTGCTTCGGCATCGAACTTGATTCCATCGTAAAAACCATCGATCAAAACTCTGCCATCGTCATCTTTCATGGTTGCAATGATCTTTGAAAGAATAAATGTAGGATCCGGGGAATAATTACCGAAATGGCCGCTGTGCTGCTGCGTGATGGCGCCATAGGTTGTAAGCCCAAAGCCCGTTCCTCCGCGGCATCCGAATGTCAGGGTCGGGATGTTGGAAGAATGCATAGGTCCATCCATCACAATCAGATAATCAGCCATTAATTCTTTTTTATATTGGGTCAAAGAGGCCTTTAACCCGGGAGAACCTTTTTCCTCTTCACAGTCAAGCACCACTTTTACATTAAAAGGTGGCTGCTGATTTTGGCCTGCAAGAATGTCCAACGCCTGTAATAGCATCACAATCGGCCCTTTGTCATCCGAGGTTGACCGGGCAAAAATGCGCCATTCGTCATTGATCTTTTCTTTCTTTAAAAGCTCCCAGTCAATTTCCTTAAAAGTGCCGTCGGCTCCTTTTTCTTTCAAAACCGTCATATAGGGATCTTTTTGAAACCATTCGTTTGGTCTCACAGCCTGTCCGTCTAAATGGAAATAAAACAAAACCGTCTTTGTGTTTTTCGGATATGTTTTTTCAGCAAAAAACAATGGTAATTTCCCTGTTTTGAGGATGGCCGTTTTGAAGCCACGTTTTGCAAATGCCTTTTCAGACCAAACCAGATTTTTCTCAATATCCTCCGTGACAAGGGCATCATTTGGGATTGAAACATAATCTTTCAGTTCTTCCAGCGCAGGATACATCGCTTTGGAGATCAGCATGTCACTTTTTTCTGCCGGAATTTTCTGGGCACTCACTTGTGCCGAAGCGCTTATGGTGAATGCCAAAAGCATCGCTATAACCGTTTTTGATTTTTTATTTGATCTGAAAATCATAAGTACTGATCGGGAATTAATTAAGGCTTTTTTAAAAGCTCATCAATTGAGAAAAGAATACCATTTTTCATCACCTGTTTCACATTCCAGGCATCTTCAATTTTGACCAGCGGATCGCCATCAACAATGACAAGGTCTGCAAGTTTCCCCTTTTCCAGCGTTCCCAGATCTTTGCTCACCCCAACAGCTTCTGCCGACCATAAAGTTGCGGAACGTAAAGTTTCGAACGGCGTAATGCCCCCATCCACCCAACATTGTAATTCCGAATGCAAACTCATGGCGTAGGGAATGAAGGGGCTATCCGTGCCGGCAGTCACACGGGCGCCACTGGCAAGAAGATTTTTAACTGTTTTCTGAATGGTTCCGAAATTGGCTGTATAACCTGGAAACATTTTTTCAATTTGCGACGCCCCGTCTTTCAGAGCTTTTCTAAACTCTTCGGAATAAAAGACCTTGAACTGTTTGTTTTCATAATAATTTGGATCTTTTCCGGCCATTACATAAAAACCTCCCTGTAAAGAAGCAGTCGGTGTGATATTCATTTTAGACTTCACCAAAAGTTCAGTCACATCCTGGTAAGTGAAATTCATCGCAGAAATTTTCGGAGAATAACCGCGGCGGCTTGTTCCACCAATGTGTTCGACGGCATCTACGCCATAGCGCATGGCAGGAAAAATTTCATGAGAAGAAACCGGAACTCCTATCTTATGTGCATAATTGGTGATACGCTGCTGCAAAATATCCGGCATCCGGACGTAGGTTTTGATCATGTCATAACCCAGCCTTGACGCCCTTTCAAGTTCGAGATCAAGCTGTGCTGTGGAATGGATACTGTTTGCAAGGCCATAATAAATCCGGCTTCCGTCTGTCAATCCGCCTGTAAAAAATTCGCGCGGACCACTTAAAGTACCGGCATCCCATGATTCTTTTCTTTCCAGCGCATCATAAGGATCAGCGCCGGTCTCTCTTAATGAAGTAATGCCGTAAGATAACCACAGGCGACCCAGCTTTTCACCTGTCATCGCGTGCTGGTGTGTATGCATTTCAAAAAGTCCCGGTATAATGGTTTTATCCGAAGCATCAACCAGCTTGCCTGCACGACCAGCCTTATGCGGAACGATCTCCTTAATGCGGTTTCCTTCAACAATGATGTCAACATTTTTGATGTACTCCTTATTTCTTCCGTCAAAAACTTTTCCGGCATGGATCACAACAGTCTCTTTTGGCTGTTTGTAATCCCACTTGAAAGTCATCGGAACTGACTCAATCTTACCATCCGAAACAGTGATCTGTTTGATGGTATCCGTCGCCATATATACAAGCGTTTTTGAATCAGCAGTCCAGCTTGGCACTTCTGATAATTCATGCGTCAAACCTCTTGGCGGCCCTACAATTGTTCCGGAGGGATCAACAGCAATGATCCAAAGCAAACCATCCTGTACATAAGCCATCGACTTGCCATCAGGCGACCACGCCGGGCCATTTTTTGCCCGCATACCCAAAGAACGCTCCGCTACAGGCGATACAAAACGGTCGGGTTTTTTATCCAGAGATATCAGCAGGATTTTGTTGATCCCTTCACGATACCGCGTGGAATAAACCTCCAAACCAGATACAGCGATCGTTTTTCCGTCTGGTGACCAGCTTGGCTGACTTGGCACAAATAATGATTCATGAATTTTTTCAACTTTTCCGGTTTTCACTTCAACAGTTTGAAGTGTCCCCCTTCCCCATGAGTTGCGTGGATCGGCCTGGTAAAAAGCGATTTTGGAACCATCAGGAGACCATGCCGGATAATTGATATCGTAATCCAGCTTAACGAGTTCTGATTGTTTTCCTGTTTTCACGTCATGGATCCAAAGATTCATAGCGCCTGAACGGTCAGTAAGGAAGGCGATCGTATTCCCGTCGGGTGACCAGGTAGGATCTGCATCCAGATTGGCATCTTTCGTGATGGCCTTAGGAACGGTTGCTCCTTTGTCCAGAATCCACAGGTCTCCCAAAGCCGAAAACACATAACGTTTTCCATCAGGCGAAACATTAAGCCCTTTGATTCCTTTTACCGTTTTTGGTTTTCCACTGTTGAAATCATATGTTTTTCTCCTGTAGACAGGCGTCGTTACTGTCGCAATGGCTTTGAATGCAATAGTCTGACCGGTTTTTTCACCAAGTTTAACACGCTTGATTTTACCGTCGGCACTGTATAAATATTCCTGCGGAGAAATCCAGCTTGCGCGAAAGGGAAAAACATCTTCCGATGGCAGTGTCAAAGGTTTTGCCGTTCCGGTTGAGATTTCAACTTCTTCAAGATCGCTGAATGAGCCTGTAAAAGAATTGAAGTAGATATGCGTTCCAGCCGGATTAAAAGCGGGTGCGGAGAGTTTTGCAGCATTTTTCACGACCAGTTTCTGAGCGCCATCACTGGTTAAAATGTAAATACCAGGGGCTGATGTACGTTCGGAAACGAATGTGATTTTACTGCCGTCACTGGCATAAGCCGGGCAATAATCGTTTCCGGGATCATTGGTCAGCTGAGAAAATTGCCGCGTTGCAAGTTCCATTTTCCATATATCATAGTTTCCTCCGCGGTCTGACGAAAAAACGAGAAATTTTCCGTCTGGCGACCATTCCGGTTCACGTTCATCAAAGACACCGAATGTTAGTTGCGTCAGACCTGAACCATCCTTGTTTACAGCCCAGATATGATAATATCCATCACGAAAAGACTGAAATGCAACCCGGCTTCCATCCGGAGACCAGCGTGGCTGACGATCATCACCCATGCCGTCGGTTAGCGGCCTGGCGTCACCGCCAGCGAGCGGGATACTCCATATTGTTCCCTGGATGTCAACTGCAATGGATTTTTTATCAGGGGAAAGATCTGTGGCCATATTCGTCCCCTCGGTCATTGTGACTTTTGTGGAGTCAGCAGCAGCGGCCTGAACACCATTGGCGGAAAATACAAAAGCGCCGGATAGCGCAGTTAGTACAAAAACATTTTTGATGTGACTGTTTTTCGAAAAAGACCTGAATAACCGGATTGCTCTTATCATTTCAAACGTACTTTAATATTGGATTTTATTGCGGATCAAGGTCCGGAACCAAGCACCGGACCTTTCTATTTTATTGTGTTGTAGTCAGGTGATCAGTTCGCCTTTTTAAGCAAATCATCAATCGCGAAGACTTCGCCATTTCTGATCACGGTACTTACATTCAAAACATCTTTGATATTTTTTAAAGGATCACCGTCTACGATGACAAGATCGGCAAGTTTCCCATTTTCAAGCGTGCCGATATCTTTGCTTACCCCAAGTGCTTCGGCAGAAAATAAAGTAGCAGCCCGCAGTGTTTCAAAAGGGGAGATTCCGCCGTCGACCCATGACTGTAACTCAGCGTGATAACTAAGACCAGGCTGAATAATGGGAGAATCCGTACCAGGCGTCACATGCCCACCCTGATCGATCATTGCCTTCACTGTTTTTTGTATGTTACCAAAAGAAGAAAGGAAAGCAGGATTGTTCTTAAGACGCAGGGAGGTCATATTTTTGAGCTCGTCAATAGCATCTTCCGTATAAAAAGCCTTAAACTGTTTGTTTGCAAAGAAGTCAGGGTCTTTGGCTACCAGCATCGGAAGCCCGCCCTGCAGTGAAGCGGTCGGTGTGATATTCATTCCTGATTTTACAAGAAGTTCCACCACATCCTGATACGAATTATTCAGCGCTGATAGTTTGGGAGAATACCCACGACGACTCGTCGCGCCCATGTGTTCAACCGCATCCACACCATATTTCATCGCCGGATAAATTTCATGTGATGACACCGGAATTCCCAGATTATGGGCAAAAACCGTAACCCGCTGTTGCATGGCGTCCGTCATACGGACGTATGTCTTCATCATGTCATACCCCAAACGTCTTGCTTTTTCAAGTTCAAGATCAAGCTGAGCGCCGGCCGTGTTTCCGACGTTCATACCATAGTAGATACGACTTCCGTCCAGGATCCCGCCGGTATAAAAATTACGCGGTCCGGCTCTGCGGCCACTTGCCCAGGATTCCTTTCTTTCAATCACGTCATATGGATCTCCACCCGGTTCACGGATCGTCGTAATTCCATATCCCAGCCACAGCCGTCCCAGCTGCTCACCGGCAGCGGCAGTCTGGTGCGTATGCATTTCAATCAGACCCGGAATAACGGTTTGTTTCGACGCATCGATCACTTTACCCGTCCTTCCGGCTTTGTGCGGTTCAATTTTCTGAATCCTGTTACCCACAATAATGACATCAACATTAGTCATGTATTGTTTCGAACGGCCGTTGAAAAGTTTTCCGGCATGAACGACAACTTGCCCCGAAGGCTGTTTTATTTTATAGGTCAGATCAATCGGCAGCGTTGAAACTGAGCCATCGGCAACTGAAATTTTCTTGATCACATCCGTGGCCATATACACGATACTTTTCGAATCGCCCGTCCAGCTTGGATTTTCGGCGAGTTCGTTTGTTAGTCGTCGGGGTGCATTTAACAGATTGCCTGCCTTGTCAACTGCAACCGTCCACAACACTCCGTCCATCGAAAACGCAAACCTGGTTCCATCGGGCGACCAGTAAGGCCCGTTTTTACCTCTGGTAGAAAGTGTCTTTTCGTTGATCGGCGTGATGAATTTGTATGTTTTATCGACCGTTGATATCACCAGAAATTTGCTGACACCTTCGCGGTAACGGGAAGAATAAGGCTGTAATGCGGATATCACGACAAACTTCCCATCCGATGACCAGCTTGGCTGCGATCCGTCAAATAATGGCGCATACAAAATGGTTTCTTTATTCGTAGCAAGGTCTATCATTTTCAGCGAATAGCGCCCAAAAGCAGCAGGATCTTTTTGATAATACGCTATTTTCGATCCGTCAGCAGAAAAAGACGGAAATGTAATGTTGTCTGTAGCGTTCAGAACCAGCTTTTCGGTTCCGGTCGACATGTCTCTCATATACAAGTCCATGTTTCCTTTTTTATCCGAAACATATGCAAGCTGCTTCCCGTCTGTGGACCAGGCCGGATCGATTTCTATGAAAGAGTCATTGGATAATTGTACCGGTTTGTCTGAACCCTTTTTCAAAAGCCAAAGGTCCCCCAAAGCAGTAAAAGCAACACTGTTCCCGTCAGGTGAAACCACCGGCCCGCGGATTCCCTTGACTTTGTTAGTCGCAACTGAATTGAAATCATGTACTTTTAGCTTGTATTTTTCGTGCGACAAAGTCATTTCCACCTCAAACGGAATGCTACTGACTGCCTTGTCGCCCAACTTTCTTTTCTTGATCTGGCCGTCGGCAGTGTATAAATATTCGGTTTCTGAGATCCAGGCGACCTTAAAAGGAAAAACATCCTCTGTGTTTTCTGATAACGTTTCCCAATCGCCGCCGCCAACTTTGGCAATATCAAGCAGACTTTTCCCCTGATCAAAGTTATTGAAGACGATCTTTGCCTCTTTCGGGTGCCAGACGGGCGATGAAAGTTTGCCTTTGCTTGTCAGGAACAGCTTTTCTTTGCCTTTGGGATCCATGATATATATTCCCGGCCCGGAAGTCCTTTCTGAGACATAAGCAATTTGGGAACCGTCAGAAGAATAGGAAGGAAAAAAATCATTGGAAGCATCTTTGGTCAGCTGAGTCAATGCCTCCGAGGCAAGATCCAGCTCCCAAACGTCATAATTTCCGCTCCTGTCAGAAGAAAAAATCAGCTTTTTCCCATCTGGTGAAAAACAAGGTTCACGGTCATCAAAAACCCCGGATGTTATCTGGACCGGCGCTCCGCCATTTAAACCAACAGTATAAATATGAAAGTTACCATCCCAAAAAGCCTGAAAAGCAACTTTTGATCCATCCGGAGAAAATACCGGCTGACGGCAATCGCCCATTGGATCGGTTAACGGTTTAGCTGGTCCGCCTGCGAAAGGGATACTGTAAATTGTTCCCTGCAAATCCAAAACGATCGTCTTTTTGTCTGGCGATAATGCCAGCGCAATGTTGGTTCCTTCTGTTAATTTAACCTTTACCGAATCTACCGATGATGTTGGTCCGAAAGCAATTATGCCCGTCGCGGCCAAAACCCCGTGCAACGGTAAAACAGAAAGAATCAGCGGTATGGTTTTGAAATATCTTTTTGAAAATAAATGAAGCACACTGAAGGAATTGGAATTGGATTTGTTCATCATAAGCGCTGTTCAGTTGTTAACAAAATATAGCCTGTCCGGCATGGACAGGCTTTTAAAACCTTATTTCGCATTGACTGCTGTTTTTACGAAAACACCTGGTACCGGGTTTGGCGCGCTTGTGTTTGAATTAACTTCCGCCTCGCTGTAAATCATCCTTTCCGGTAATGTTGCCCCTGCACTTGGCGCTAATTTCACGCCAACGGCTTCACTTCTGGTCCGGCGCAAATCGTTGAAACCAATAATTTGTCCGTTGAACGTTATGTAACGCTCCATTAAAATCTCCTTCAACAAGGCCTGATCCGCTGTCAGACCCGCTTTATTCAAAAGTCCGCCGGAAGCAAAATCTTCTGCCGTGTAAGGTTCGTATTTATACTTGAAAGTCCCGGTTTTGTAGGTAGGATCCAGATCTCCGCCCGTATTGAGATAAGCGCGGAATACGTTCAACTTTGCCAAACCTGCCGCAAAGCCTGTTGTACGCGCTAAAGCTTCAGCCGATGTCAAAACATTTTCCGAATATGTCGCCAGCGGATAAGGTGCAGACTGACCAAATAATCCTCTTGAGGTAGCTGAGCTGTTTGTATTCGGCGAAACCGGAATAGCCACGCCGGTAGTACTTACCAGAATAAAATGATGGTTAAAACGAGCTGTTTCATCCGTTTTAGCATTTCCTCTATAGGCGGCACTTGCAGGGTTCAACAAAGTCGGAGCCAGGGCAAGTGACGCGTTGATATCACCGACACGACTGCGGGCGATGAAAGCATACATCAGATTTTCATTCACATTCAATGTTGTTCCATGGGTCATAATCAGTGATCGCGCAGCGCTGGAAATACCCTTTTCGGCCGCCGTTGCCGCCAGTGCATATTCCTTGGTCTCTAAATAGTATCTCGATTTCAGTGTATAAGCAGCGTCTTTCCATTTGGTCGCGTCTCCCGCAAAATGGATGTCGGCGGTACCAGGTGAAGTTCCTATACCCGATTCAAGATCAGCAATCGCTGCGTCCAGTAAAGTCTGGAGTTTGCCATAAACCTGGATCTGAGGCTCAAAAGCAGGATTTGGAAATTTGGTAATGTCAGACGCTTCTGAAAAAGGTATATCGCCAAAACAAGCGGCTGCAGTACCCAGCGCATTGGCCTGGATCACTTTTGCGACCCCCTGAACAAGGCGGTTATTTGTCGCTTCTGATTTTTGGATTACCAGTTTAGTCTGTTCAACAACACCCTGATAAGTGAACTTCCAGACATCGTTGAATGAGGCGCCGGTCACGTTGTAACTGTAAATATCTTTATACTGACGATCCGTTCCGGTAAAATAGCCAGACCACATTGCAGCAACGCGCGCAAGGTGACCTTCCTGAACAGATATATTTCCTAACTGAGCTCCTGTAAGTATAAGTGTTGCGGAGGCATCGGTTGGATTGTTCAGATCCGTGTTAAGATTATCCACCATAGATTCGCAGGAAATCATCCCGGCCATGAGGAAAAGTCCTGCCACCCTGATAAGTTTAGCTCTTTTCATTTTATGTTTTGTTTAATGATTTGGATCACTTGAATCAATGAAATGCCAGGATCAATAATTAATTTTCAAAGAGAAAATGTATGACCTTGTACCCGGTGAGTTGAAATAGTCCATATTTCGACCCGCCGGTGTTCCTGACAAATTGGTATCAGGATCGATACCAACCACTTTGGTCCACAAGATCAGGTTACGACCTGTCGCAGAAAATTCAATCGACTGAAGCTTTGTTATTTTTTTGAATTTTTCTGAATCCAAACGGTAAGAAAGGGAAAGCTGACGAAGACGTGTCCAGCTACCATCTTCAACAAATTGCTCTTTAAGAGATCCAAATCCACTTCCCAGAGTCGTATACCAGCTTTCATCCATTAACACAGGACCTGCTCCGAAGTCTTTCAGGTTACCACGCACCGTGCTTCCGGCTGTGAAAGTTTTGCCTGCATAATTTTTGGTATCCTGGGTTAAGGTAACTTCGTTGCCTGTGTCTCCGTGCGTTCCAAAATTGTACATCACCCCTTTTGTGCCGCTGAAATAATCACCACCCTGGGAAGTTTCAAACAACACATCCAATGAGAATTTCTTATAAGACAAGCTTGTTCCAAACCCACCGATCCAATCCGGATTCGGATCACCGACAACACCTGTTACAGGATCAGCAGTCGGAAATCCGTTGGCATCCAGCTTTTTAGATCCATTATCATTCAATGCATACTTACTGCTCCAGAAAACACCCGTCGGCTGACCCACCACGGCACGCGCATCGAGGAAGTTTTCAATTCCACCGACCAGGTATAGCGACTGTGTTCCTGCCAGATCCAGCACTTTACTTCTGTTACGGGTAAAGTTTCCGCGGAGTGACCAGGTCAAATCTCCCTTTTTAAGCACATCATAGGAAAGATCCGCTTCAAAACCTTTATTCTGAAGCTCAGCTGCGTTGGTATATTTTGTTGCAAAACCGGTACTCGGCGCCAGTGTCACGGGGACCAAAACGTCTCTGATCTTATTATTGTAGTAAGTCAGACCGGTACGTAATCTGCTGTTGAAAAAGCGAAGGTCTGCGCCGATCTCATACTCCGTTTTACGTTCCGGTTTCAGGTATTGGTCACCCAAAGAAGCGCCCTGGCTGTATGCCCCGTTTCCGAACTGCGAACCGACAAGATTATCCCCCCAGGGATTTGCCGTGTAAACGGTTGAAGAAAATATCGTGTTGGAACGGTAAGGCAAAGGCTGCACGCCCACAACACCATAAGAAGCACGAATTTTACCAAAGTTTAAGACGCGGTTGTCTTCAATAAATTTCAACCGTGTAAACAACCAGGCAACGTCGGCAGAAGGATAATAAAATGTTTTTTCAGAAAGTGCACCGAAAGAAGATGCCGATTCTGCCGCGGCGGACAGATTAAGGAACAACGCATCATATGCTCCAAAACTGGCAGTGGCATAGGTACGGATCGTTCTTACTTCGGTTTTCAGGTTAACCGGGGTTCTGTTTAAAGATGTCGCGTTCGCAAAGTTGGCAGGCGCATCAGCAACCAGGAAGTTGTTGATCGTCACACCCATGTTATTGTATTTCCGGTTGTTTATGTTAAAACCAAGAACATAAGTAGAGGTGAAATTGGCGCCGAAATCTTTCGTGGCACGGGCAAGCAGATCACCGTTCACCTGTGCTTCACGGGTAGTCTGATCCTGATACTGGCCTGTTCCGGCACCTGTAATGTCATTGACAGGAAAATAGTTGATCTGTTCATCCGTATAAGTATCCAGACCTGCCCTTGCAATAATATCCAGCCACTTCGCAGGCTTGATCCCCAGCTCAGCGCTGTTCATAAAACGGTTTACATCCGTTGAATTCTGTTGTTCATACAGCGACCAAAGCGCATTGTTGTTCGCAGGGTTGATCACCGCGCCGAGGTAACTTCTGTAACCGCGCTGCCTTCCTAAAATCGGTGAGGCCGTCGGGCTCGAATAATAACTTCCTTTGTAATCCGAGATATCAAAATCGGCGGGATTACGCGCGAGCCCAACCATGGCTCCGGCCAGGTTATTTCCTCTTTGAATCCTATCCGAATAACTCTTGGTATAAGCTGCGCTGACAGCGAGACGAACAATATCGTTGAACTTTCTTTCTGCATTGAAACGCAGTGTTGTTCTGTTATACGTACTGTTTCCTCGCTGAACACCTTTCTGCCGAACATCCCCAATACTAAAAAAGAAGGTTGTTTTTTGATCTCCTCCGCTCAGGCTAAGCGCATTGTCATAATAACTTCCAGTCCGGAAAACTTTATCATAATTGGATTGATTGTATGTCTCTTTCGAATTTTTCTTGATGATCGGATAGTATTTTGTTCCATCTTCTGCCTCAAAATATTGGCCAGTTGTATTGACTTCATCAGCGCCTCCCGCCCTGGACTCAATTTTATCACCCCAGGCATTGGCTCCGTTCGGGTTATATATTCCGGCAGAACCCTGTCCGAATTTGTTTTGGAATGGGTGGTAACCATTAATCTGATCGGCAGAGTAAGTTGATGTGAACGAAATGTTCATTTTATTTCCCTCTGCTCCCCTTTTCGTCGTGATCAAGATTACACCATTAGCGGCCCTCGAGCCCCAGAGTGCGGCGGCAGATGCACCTTTCAGGATCTGCATTGAGGCAATATCATTCGGGTTGATATCGTTCAGACGCGACTGTGGAACCACACCACCGGAATTTCCACCCTCCGTAGTACTGCTGATAGGAATTCCGTCAACTACAACCAGAGGCTGTGTATTCCCTGTCAATGTATTTTGTCCGCGTATCTGAATAAATGATGCAGCACCCGGATCAGCCGCTGCACGGGAAATCTGCACACCAGCGGCTTTCCCCGACAAACCGTTGATCAGACTGGTCTCACCAGACTTCGTAATGGCGTCTCCGCTTACCTTGCTGCTTGTGGAGCCCAGTCGGTCGGCGGCTTCCTTAAAACCCAGTGCCGTCACGACTACTTCGGATAAGGCCTGTACGTTTTCATTCAGAATAACGTCAATTACAGACTTGTTGGCGATCGGGATTTCCTGAGTAACAAAACCGATATAAGAAAAAACGAGCGTCCCGTCCGTCGTCGGAACATCCAGCCTGTAAGCGCCGTCCACATCGGTCGTCGTACCTATATTCGAACCTTTCAAAAGTATATTGACGCCCGGAATTGCCGCTCCGTTTACTTTGTCAACGACCTTTCCCGAGATGCCGAAAGCTTTGTTCTGGTAAGATTCTGTTGCGTCGGCTTTTAAAAGAGCCGAAGGATCGGTTGTACTGCGCCCTTGTTTATTGGAAGAATTTCCCTCTTTATATAATACATAAAATCCTTCTCTGGATTTCTGGTAAGTGATTTTTAAATCTTTCAGAATTTTATCCAGCCGCTTCTCGATTGATGCATCTTTCTCGATTGCATTGATCACCTTAGTATCGATTTCGACATTTTCCAAAAGCTCTGTCTGATACGCAATCGATACGTTAAACTTAGTTTCCAGGTCTCTCAGACAGTCCTTTAAAAGAACATGGTTTGGCCGCTTCTGGTAAGCATCAAGAAGAACATTTGTCGTTTTGGGGAGCGAAGCCATCATCTTCGCTTCTATTGGCGACTGGCCGCAGATAAGCCCCAAAATCGGATAACACAGCATTTTAGAAGTGATCTTCATAAAGAATAACCGGGTAAAAATGATTAACGATAATGCATACACGTACACGTGACTCCTGAAAGATTATTGCGGATAATCCAGGTGGTCGGCGGCGGAAATCACAACGGATTTCAGTTAACTGGCGGCACTAAATTTGTTAAATAGGGATCATTTGAAAATTTGTCCCGTTTGCGGCTCAGGACAACATTTTCTCCCATTGTAGACCTGACAGTTTATTCAGTCAGGATAAGTCTGTCATTTTTCTTTACTAACTGCAATTCAAATAATTGCGCGATATCTTCCATTAAAAGGGCCGGATTGTTATCGGATAACGGGATAGAGCCCGAAAGCCGTTTTTTTAAGAGCTGGTCATTTGTGACCTCCACAGTTACGCCGTAGTTTTCCTGCACATGGAGCAGCATTTCACCGAGCGATGTGCCGTCAAGTGTCCACTTGCCCTTCGTCCAGGAATAGTACGTTTCCGGATTTACCTTCTCTTTCCTGACATGCGGCCGGTACCTGCTTTCACCTGTTTCAACCAGATCGCCCGGTTTCAGAAATATTTCCATTTGCTTTCCTTTTTCTTCAGGCAAACTCAATTTGATGCTACCTGACTTCAAAACCACACAATCGTGCTTCCAGCGGTTGGTCACGTTAAACTCTGTGCCCAAAACTTCAATTTTTTTTCCGCCAGACAAATGGACTGTAAATCTGGCGTGATTCTTCATATGCGTTATTTTAAAAAAAGCCTCACCATCGAGCCATATCTCACGCGGATTTTCTTCCCAGGCATTGTTATATTTAATTCTGCTGTTTCCATTTAAAATAACAGTGGAACTATCCGGCAATATGATGTGCTTGATTTGTCCAAATTCTGTGGCAATTTCTACCGATCTGTTTTTTGTATAAAGGAAAAAACAAAATGCAACAATTGTTATCCCGATCAATACTGCTGCCAGACTTGTCCAGTTAAAATTTAGGGACTTAATTCCGGCAACCTTTTCCTTTTTTGACGGCTCTTCCGCCCTGCCGTTATTTATTTCGTCAGATATATTATTCCAGATATCATTTTTTGAAATGGCAAGTTCCACCAGCAGCTCTTCACCTTCCTCGTCCAGTTCCATCAACCATTGGTCAGCAAGTTCTGCATGATAAGGATTTTCGTTAAGCCACCCTTCCACCATCATTTCCTCTGCCGTCGTGCATTCCCCCCGAAAATAGCGCATTACCAACTCCTTAGTCACTTTCATAAGCTTGCTTTCAGGTCAGAAAGACACTGCAAATAACTTATTTGGCAGTTCTATAAGTATAGAGTCATTTTGTTTGGCAATACCCTATTACCTATTATGAATTATTTTAAAATAATTCATAATAGGTTTATCATCACGATCATAACAGATAAACAAAATAAATTATTTTGTTTTTACAATGCTCCGGCCATATCCCTTTGTCTGCCTGATCTTGAGCTGATCTCCTACAATTTCAACCCTTTTGTATTCCTTGAAAGAACCTTCCTTATCCAGAAAACCGATGATGCAGGTAAGCGCTTCATCTCCTTTTTCCAGTTTTACTTTCGGCTGGATACCAAAGTTTGGAATAGTCAGATTATCCTCTGCTTCCAGCTCCTTGTATTTTATTTTAACCAGATATTTAAATGTTTCTTCCGTCTCAAAAACGTCAACAGCAAATTTCCAGTCGTTCAGATTATCCTTATCCTTTACTTTTTCACTATAACTGGCTACCGCCGCATTGCTTACTACCTTGCGTGTAACAGGGATTGTGTCATTCATAACCGTCATTGAAGAATCTTTCGTTTCGCTGGTTTCTGATTTTTTATTACACGAAAACAATAGTGAGAGAGCCAGCAGGTAATAATACTTTTTCATAAGGAACAGATCAATGCGCGTTTGTATGAGAAATTGGAAGATAGGAAATCAAACTTAAAATCCATTCCAATATCTGTTTAAGATTAAGTTACATTCGAAATTAGAATAATTCTGTGCCATTTTTGCTGTGTCCATCAGGCAGCGTTTGCAGATGACGGGTTTCTCAGGAATTTAATTTATTTTCGAACCTGAAATGATTCCCGACCAGCAGGTCCGCATCTTTTTGATAAACCTCTACCTCATCCAATGGCCCTTAATTACATTTTTATTGCCTTTTTTGTTATCGCTTTTATAGTTTCTCTTTTCAAGTTCATTCTATTCGGCGATACCGATACGTTAAAACTGGTTGTTGAGGGGATACTTAATTCTTCAAAAGTAGCTGTAATGGATATTGCGCTGCCTCTGGCCGGTGTTATGACATTTTTTTTGGGGATATTGAATGTGGGTGAAAAAGCAGGTGCGATCAATATTCTTGCAAGGATCATCGGGCCATTTTTTAGTAAACTTTTTCCAGAAGTACCTAAAAACCACCCGGCAAACGGTCAGATGATCATGAACTTTGGAGCTAATATGTTAGGGCTTGACAACGCTGCCACGCCATTCGGGCTGAAAGCGATGCAAAGCCTGCAGGAACTCAACCCTAGCAAAGACACAGCTTCAAACGCCCAGATCATGTTCCTGGTGTTACACACATCAGGCCTTCAGATTATCCCCTTAAGCATTATTGCCCAGCGGGCCATTCTTGGCGCAGCAGACCCCTCAGACGTTTTTATCCCCTGTATGATCGGAACTTACGTCACTACCGTTATCAGTTTGATCATCACCGCCGCCTGGCAAAAAATAAATCTTTTCAACAAAACCATTGTATTCGGACTGGGAGGCGTTACGGCGGTGCTCGGCATGCTGCTATGGTATTTAACAAGTTTACCAAAAGAACAGATTGAAACCATTTCCATTGTCGTAGGAAATTCTTTACTGTTATTTATCATCACGTCCTTCCTGCTCGGTGCACTTTACAAGAAAATAAATGTCTTCGATGTTTTTATCGAAGGTGCAAAACTCGGCTTTGAAACGTCCGTAAAAGTGATGCCATACCTGGTAGGGATGCTGGTAGCAATCAGTGCATTCCGGACATGCGGAGCGATGGATTATGTATTGAACGGCCTGCGTTATGTTGTCATCAATTCCGGAATCAACAGTGATTTTACAGACGCCCTGCCGGTAGCCCTGATGAAACCCTTGACTGGCAGTGGAGCCAGGGCCCTAATGATTGAGGGTATGACAAAATTCGGCCCGGACTCATTTGTTGGCCGTCTGGGTTGCATCTTTAACGGTTCCTCAGATACCACGCTCTATATTGTTGCACTCTATTTCGGTTCTGTTGGAATCAAAAACTCGCGTTACGCTATTGTAGTCGGGCTCATGGCTGATCTGATCGGTGTAATTGCCGGTATCTGGCTGGGATATTTGTTTTTCCATTAATTTAAACTATTGTAAAATACCCATTTACCTACTTATGCAACCGTCCGTACTAAATGGATGGTTGTTTTTTATAGCATCATGTAATATTGAATATCTAACACAGTATGGTCATATGATAAAATTGTTACAAAAATCTGCACATATCGCGCTGATGCTCTGCGGACTTGTTGTATTTCAATCGGCTTACGGACAAACCAATGTTCCTAAAAAGGCAGATAATACCTATTCACTGGAAGAATGCATCAAAATAGCACTGGAAACGAATCCACAGGTCAAGCAGTCCGAAATTCAGGTAGAGCGCGACAACAACATTCATGCACAGTCGCGCTGGCAGCGCTGGCCCAGCCTGAGCTTCAATGCTGCACAAGGCTTCAACTCCGGTCGTAACATTGACCCTTTTACCAACCAGTTTGTTCAGCAAAACATTAGCCAGAACCAGTTTCAGCTCGGCTCCAGCGTCATTCTTTTCAGTGGATTTCAATTAAAAAACACGGTAAAAAGAAACGAGATCAACGTTCAGGCAAGTCAGAAAGATCTGGATGCAGCGAGAAATGATATCATGCTGAATGTAGCTCTTTCTTACCTGCAGGTGATCAGCAACGAAGAATTGATCATTGTCGCACAACGGCAGGTAGACGCTTCGGCATTACAGGTTGAACGGACCACCAAACTTGTGGAAGCCGGAACACTGGCAGAAAGCAATCTACTTGATTTGAAAGCGCAGCTTGCCAACGACGAACTGACCTTGGTAAATGCAGAGAACAATCTCGAAACAGCCAAACTTAATTTGAAACAGCTGATGAATATGCCTGGAAGTGAACAGATCAACCTGGTAAAAATTCCGGTGGCTGATCCGAACATGACGGCATATGACGCTACCATTCAGCAGATATACGAGACTGCGCTGGGAAATCTTCCTCAAATGAAGGCTGCCGAATTACGTACAGAGGCAGCAAAAAGAAATATTGAAATCATCAGAGGGGCAGCCATGCCGACATTATCGTTAAATGGCGGGATCAACACCGCTTTTTCCAGTGTAGCACCGAAGGAAAGGTTTGTTTCGGATGGCAGCACAGGACAAACTACGGTAGTAACATCGGCCACCGACTACATCATTGTCAATGATCAACAATTGCCAATTGTGCAGACAGTGACGACACCTGGTGGATCTTTAAGGCATTTCGGGTATCTTGATCAGCTTAACTTTAATAGGAATTCTTCTGTTAATCTCAGTCTGCGCATTCCAATTTTTACCAATTTCCAGGTCAAGTATAACGTGGCGAACGCCAGATTACAACAGCGCACCACCGAATATCAGGCACAGCAAGTGCAGCTTACAATTCGTAAGAATGTTGAACAATCCTATATTGATATGACAAATGCGGCCAAACGTTATTCCGCAACGGCGAATCAGGTGAGAGCACTATCTGAAGCATTCAGGGTTGCTCAGGTTCGTTTTGATGTTGGTGCCATTAATTCCGTTGAATATAACATTGCCAAGGCGAACCTTGACAGAGCAAACGGAAACCTTATCCAGACAAAATATGACTACGTGTTCAGAACCAAAATACTGGATTTCTACATGAACCGCCCCCTGTCCGATTTCTAAATAACAATCATTTTTTCAGCCTGAAAAATAATAACACCGTAAAACAAAAAATAAATTATGGCACGTAAATCTTCAAATAAAGTATGGTGGATTGTGGGGGGCGTTATCGTACTTCTCGTTGCCGGGTTATATGCGGCTAAGGAATTGAAGTGGATCGGCCAGCCAAAACCTACTGAAGTTGAATTTTCCACAGTAAAAAAGAATGACATTATTGAGCGTGTCAGCGCTTCCGGTAAAGTGCAGCCGGAGGTAGAGGTTAAGTTAAGCCCGGACGTATCGGGGGAGATCACAAACTTATACGTTGCCGAAGGTGATTCGGTGGTAAAAGGACAGCTATTGTTAAAAATCCGTCCTGACAATTATGAGTCTTTGATGGCCCGGGCACAGGCAACCGTGAATTCCAACAAAGCAAGCCATGAACAAACGAAAGCTCTGGTGCTGCAGGCAGAAGCTCGTCTGGTGCAATCCAAACTCGTGTATGACCGTAATAAAAAATTATTTGCAGACAAAGTGATCTCAGCGTCAGACTTTGAGCAGTTCGCTTCAAATTATGATGTTGCAAAACAGGATGTCGAATCTGCTAAAGCAAATGTGTCAGCTGCCTTATATAACATAAAAAGTGCTGAGGCAAACATGCGTGATGCCGCTGAAAATTTACGTAAAACGACAATTTTTGCTCCTGTAAGTGGTATTATTTCTCTGCTCAACGTAGAAGTCGGAGAACGTGTGGTGGGTACGTCACAAATGGCCGGAACTGAAATGATGCGTATTGCGAATCTGAGCAATATGGAGGTGCGTGTGAATGTTAATGAAAATGATATCGTAAGAGTTACACTGGGCGATACCGCTGAAATTGACGTGGACGCTTACAGTGCTTCAGGACGTAAGTTCAAGGGAATTGTGAAGGAAATTGCCAATACGGCTGCCGGACTTGCATCCTCCACAGCGAGCAGCTCTGCAGCCAGTGCGTCTACTGATGCTGTTACGGAATTTGAAGTAAAAGTTAAGATCCTCAACGAATCGTTTAGTGATCTGATGGCTAGCAGAAATAAAAAATCCTATCCTTTTAAGCCTGGGATGACAGCATCTGTAGAAATTGTGACTGAGCGAAAAGACAAAGTAATCTCTGTTCCGATTGCATCGGTGACCACCAGAAATAATAAGCCGGCGCCGGATGAGAAGGAAAATGATCAGCAGGAAAATACCAAATCTGAAAAATCGAAAAACCCGAAAGCTGAGGTAATCAAGGAAGTGGTGTTCGTCAGTGTAAACGGAAAAGCAGAAATGCGTGAGGTAAAAACCGGCATCAGCGATTTTGAGAATATTGAAATTTTATCGGGCCTTAAAGAGGGTGAAGAAATCATTTCCGGCCCGTATATAGTAGTATCCAAAACACTAAATACTGGTGACTTAGTAGAGAAAAAGAAAGAAGAAGTAAAAAAAGACGAAAAAAAATCAAATGAAAAGTAGAACGGTTACGTTACAAACATGTAATAAGTTCGATTTAGTTTAGGTTAAAAAGAAATCCTTGCGGCTTTGCTGCAAGGATTTTTTATTTAACTTCAAATAGTTGATGCCATACCGCACTTACTTCCAACCGGTTAGATAAATTTCCATAGTTCTACAACAGCATAGCCGATCATTACAAGGCATAGAATTACTTTCACTACAATTCCCGTTAAAAATCCAACGAAAGACCCAATGGCTGATTTTAATGCCAGGTTAAATTTCGTCCCTCCGATAAGTTCTCCCAGCAAGGCGCCAAGAAAGGTACCAATGAACATGCCGATGGCGGGAATAAAGAAAAATCCTACTATTAACCCGACGGTCGCGCCAATGGCTCCATATTTGGTACCTCCAAATTTTTTCGTTCCCCAAATCGGGATGTAATAATCCAGAATGGCGATGACCACAGTGGCAATTCCGAGAGTATATAGAACAGGATTACTGAATTCTGCAAATTTACTGATGTGTAATAATATGAGTCCTGCAAAACTTAGCGGCGGCCCCGGAAGGGGCAGTACGGCTCCGGCCAACCCGGTAAGCAAGCAGCCTATACCGGCAATTAAAAGTAAAATATCCATCACGGTGCGGTTAATTTAATGATGAATTAACAAAAAAACATTTGGTCGTCCTATCTTTGCGGTTGAAAAGACGATTGACCTTAAACCACCATGCAAACTTGTCTGAGTGATCTGAATCGGTCGTTGGTAATTTGTAGAAATAGCGGTAAGGCACTGTTTTAATGTGATTTGTACCACTGGTCTGCCTATTCAAACATTCACCCAATTATCATTTAAAATAAAACATGTCCAAAGTTCTTATTATTGGTGCCGGCGGCGTCGGAAGTGTGGTGGCGCATAAATGTGCATTGAACAGCCATGTATTTACGAGCATTATGCTAGCCAGCCGTACAAAATCAAAGTGCGACAAAATAGCTGGTGAAATTAAAGAAATGCATGGAGTTGACATTGAAACAGCTCAGGTTGATGCTGACATCGTTGCTGAAACTGTAATGCTTATCAAGCGCTTCCAGCCAAAGCTGTTGATCAATGTTGCGCTGCCATACCAGGATCTTACCATCATGGAAGCATGTCTTGCGACGGGTACACATTACCTGGATACTGCCAATTACGAACCAAAAGACGTTGCTAAATTTGAATATAGCTGGCAATGGGCCTATCAGCAGCGCTTCAAAGACGCAGGCCTGATGGCATTGCTGGGCTGCGGTTTTGATCCGGGCGTAACGCAGGTATTTACTGCCTATGCCAACAAGCATTATTTCGATGAGATGCATTATCTGGATATCATCGACTGTAATGCCGGCGACCATGGTAAAGCCTTTGCAACGAATTTTAATCCCGAAATCAACATTCGTGAGATCACTCAACCGGGACGTTACTGGGAGAATGGAGAATGGGTTGAAATTGAAGCGATGTCAGTTCATAAACCAATTGAATATCCTGGCATCGGTCCAAAAGAAAGTTATGTATTGTACCATGAGGAATTAGAATCACTTGTAAAAAATTTCCCGACCTTAAAACGTGCCCGTTTTTGGATGACATTTGGACAGGCTTACATTACACACTTAAATGTGTTGGAAAATGTAGGAATGACCAGTATCAAACCAATTAAATTCAATGGTATCGACATTGTTCCTCTGGAATTTTTGAAAGCCGTTCTTCCTGCTCCTGATTCGCTTGGAGAAAATTATTCAGGACAAACATCGATCGGATGCCAGATCAAGGGCTTGAAAGATGGTGAAGAAGCCACATATTATGTCTGGAATAACTGCGATCACGCGGCCTGTTACAGAGAAGTTAGGGCGCAGGCGGTAAGTTACACAACGGGTGTGCCTGCCATGATCGGTGCGATGCTGATGCTGACGAATGACGAATGGATGAAACCAGGCGTTTGGAACTGCGAAGAACTGAATCCAGATCCTTTCATGGAACATTTAAATACACAGGGACTGCCCTGGAATGAAAGGATCAACATCCCGCTTCCACACGAATATCCTGCATAATAAGAAATATAGTTGTAGAATAAATCCAAAACCAGAAAAGCCAACTCAAAAGGTTGGCTTTTCTTTTATTAAAACTTTAAATATCCTATAATTTTCAAACCCCAGTCATTAACAATTAATCATTGACCATTAACCATTAAAAAAATTATCCTTCCATCAGAATCGTCGCCCGCGTACAGACCCCTCCTATCGGCGGATTGAATTTTGAAACCCTGACCGTCACTTTCAGCACATCCGGGTAATGCTCCCTCACACTTGCGATTACTTTAAAGCCAATGTGTTCCAGCAGCTTGGCAGGCTCCTGCATAACTTTTGCAGCAATCTGATACAATGTTTCATAGTTGACCGTGGCACTAAGCTTATCCTTGACTGCTGCCTCGATAAAATCCGTATCAATGGTAATATCAAGTGCATATTTATTTCCTATCCTTTGCTCTTCAGGGTAATACCCGTGGTAGGCAAAAAATTCTAATCCTTCTAATGAGATCGTACCCAATGTCAATTATATTTGGTCAAAGAACGATCCGCCTGTGCTTTTCGGCATAGCAGGTTCCTGAGGTTTTTCTCTAAACGTATTTGCTGCTTCCCTGACAGGCTGCGCTTCTTTTGCAGGCTGCGGCTCACGTGACTTCCGCATTTCTTCAATCATTTCCAATGCCTGCCCGGCAGGGCTCAGATCTTTCTCACGAACGACAGGTACGGCAGCCTCAACCTCTTCGACAACTGGTTCAATAACCTCTTCCACAATTATCGCTTCCGGTTCCTCTGCCTGGAAAACAGGTTCTTCGATTGCAGGCTCCGGTTCAGAAACTACTTCAAAAGGCACTTCTGCGGTTGGTTCGGCCACAATTCCGGCAGGCTCTTCTATAATTTCTGCCGTTTCATAAGTTGCCATCGGTGCTGCTTTCTTTGGAATCTCAATTTCAGCGACATGCTGCTTGATTTCATCCATTTTATTCAAAACCGATTCTTTGTCGTATTTGTTTTCGAAACGCTCAACCGTTTCAATGGTATTATTGGCAAGCGATGAAAGCTGCACAACAAGATTGTCCCTGAAATTTTCGATAGCACGGAAATCCCGTTCCTGATTTTTAATTTCAATGGCAAAATCTTCCTTGAATTTCCGAAGTCTGTCTTCTGTTTCCGCGATGATCCGGTTGGTGCGTTGTTCAGCCTCCTCTACCAGATTATTTGCCTGGACCTTCGATTCCTCAACTCTTTTTTCTGCTGATTCTATCGCCTCTTTCTCAATTTGCCGGCTCACATCCTCCGCCGATTTTAACGTCCGGAAGAGTGTGGACTCTATATCTTTTAGCTTACTAAGTTCTTTTTCTGCATAGTCCAACTGCATCTTCAACATGCTGTTTTCGCTGGAAAAACGCTCCCATTCCTGCGACAATGAGTTAAGAAATGCATCAACCTCATCGGGGTTGTAGCCTCTGAAAATTTTTTCAAACGTATGTTTACGTATGTCTATTGCCGAAATTTTCATGATGGATATATGCTTTAAATTTTAATTCGTAACAGTCGTCTAAGATAAAGACATATCCTGTACATTTCAAAGTATTTGGTACAATTACACTTTTAAGCCATATTATATGGCTATTTCCCAGACCGAAATCATCCTGTCATCACTGCCGGATACGAGCTGATTTTCAAAGCTTGTCCATAACAATTTGTTGACCGAGGTCGCATGACCCGCCAGACGGGACCGGTCTATAATTTTTTTCAGCCGGAAAGTTTCAGCATCCCACAATTTGATGGACTTGTCCATGCTGCATGTGGCAAAGAACTTTCCATCAGGACTGAACGTGATATGGTTGACGGCATACATATGCGCTGCCACATCGGCTACTGCCTCGTACTGGTTATCCACAGCCCATATTTTCACATGCGCATCACGCCCCGTAGTAAAAAGAAAATTTCCGTCCGGAGAATATTGAACGGAAAAAACAGAATTTGTGTGTGCGGAAATGGTCTTTTTTAATATAAATCCATCAAGATCGAAGATATGAATTTTAAAATCGCTGTCTCCAACAGCAAATTCTCCTGTTTTTTCGTTGACAGCGATCGACCTGACACTGTTGTTTGCAATCTTAATATGCTTTTGAACGGCCAGCGTCGGGACATCCATAATGGCAATCACGCCATCGCCGAGGGCAAGCAATGCTTTCGTACCCCAAATTTTGATATCAAAAATTGCAGACGCAGTGACCTTTGCCGTATATTCAACTTTATTATGAATGGTATCCAGCACCTGAATTCCTTCAAAGTTCTGTCCGATCCACAGAAATTTACTTGACTCATCGAAACAAAGTGAATAAACGGAAACGCCCGCACGTGCCACAAGTTTACCCATGTCAGGCTTTTTCAGATCCCACTCGATCACAAATCCATCCCCTCCGGCAGAATAAAAACCATGGGATGAATTATTGGAAATAATTGTATAAACACTGTCACGATGACCGGAAAAAGTATCTACTTTGCGAATTATCATTTTTGGGAAGCTGTTAACCAGGCCATTGTATCAGCCAGGGCTTTTAAGCATTAATAGTAATAAAAAACAGGAAGCTGCTTTTGTAAATTTATGTAAAATTTAAGCTGTTATTTTACGAAAAATAAGTAATCCAAGGTAATTTCCATATTAATAATAACAGATCGTACAGCTATCAGGACTGATCTCCGGATGCCGGACGCCCGAGTTTAAACACAATCATTATGCCCCTCGTTCATTCCGAAAAGATTGAAGAGACTAGTACCTTACTACTCTGGAAGTTGACAGAAACCGAAGAAGAGCTGCACCAAAGCCTGGGTTCTTCCTTTAACTCTGATGATTTTGAAACGATTTCCCATCCGCAAAAAAAACGTGAATGGCTTGCCAGCCGTATCCTGATTAAAATTCTTGTTGAACAGTTCGGACTGAGTTATGAAGGAACACATAAAGATGAGCATGGGAAAGCATTTCTTGTCAACAATACTGCACATATCTCCATCACGCATACCTTTGACTATGTGGCTGCAGTGATCAACCCAACGGCGCCCGTTGGCATAGACATGGAAAAAACGGATCCAAAATTGCAGCGTACTTCCCGAAAGTATCTCTCTGGGCCTGAATATGAACATGCAGAAAATGAAATTTCCATTCTCTGCATGTACTGGTGTGCGAAGGAAGCGATCTATAAACTTTACGGAAAGAAAAAAATCAGCTTTAAAAATTCAATATATATCCATCCCTTCATGAACATGGAAACACTTATCCAGGGCGAACTGACCGACGATGACGAAGATCTTAAAATTCACTCCCCGATCCACATCCGTTGGTTCGAAGATTATTGCCTTGCAGTGTCCATTTAAATGGAATCGTCTTCAAATGTTTCCAGTGTAGAACGCAGAATATCTTCAATTTCCTTGATTTTCTCTTGCTCACCGGTTTTTTCGTACGATAAGATCAGATTGCGGAGTACGCGCTGAATAATTTCCAGATTGGTACAGGGCTGGTAGAAAATATCCTTAGGTTTGATATTAAGCTGGGCGATATAATGATCGATATCTGTTTTAGAAAAAATTATCCCCCGGTTGAATACATTGATATAAAACTGCGTGTTCTGGCTTTTATAAGTCAGAACAAACAGATTAGGAAGGTTCACACCATAGACAGGAAGGCCAAGTTTCCTGGCGATCAGCAAATAAATTACACATAAAGTGATCGGATTGCCCCGCCTGTTTTCCAGTACCACATTGATCATCGAATTGGACGGTGAATGAAAACTTTTGGTATTCGCCGCAAAGTTCATCGATCCAAAGAAAATGCTGTTGATCCTTTTGATCTGGTCGATCGGGTTCATTTCTTCCTGGAACTGAATCCAGATATCATAATAAAGCTGCTCTACCGTAGTTTTCAGGTTTTCCAGCGAAAGTTCGGGATAATGGTAGGTTGACAGAATCCACATTCCTTCCAGTAAGTCAAGTCCGCCGCCATTTTTCCAGGCCTGCAGTCTTTCGTTCATGATGCTCAGCTGAAGCTCATGAATCAGTTCTTCCAGCTTCCGTTGGAGGATTGGGTTAAAGCTTTCTTCCCATTCTGTTTCCAGAAAAGGAATTACGTTTCCACCTAATGATAAGATCTTCCCCTCAACGTGCTGTATTACTTCATGATCCTCGTCATCAAGTAATGATATCAGCGCTTTTATTTCTCTCTTGTTCATTTTTTGTCGAATCTGCTTTTAACAACCAACGGATAAATAAAAACATTTTTTTTTTATGGACGTCAAATTTTCTACTTTTGCCCGGAAAAAAATTGTATTTTGAATAGGTGTTTTTTGTTTAATATTTATTCAAATTATAGTTTTGGGAGTGTCAAATGAATCGTTCCAGTACAATTTTCATACTTACCACATATTCTTCTTAAGATCATCCCTATGAAAATTCTTGTTACCGGCGGAGCCGGATTTATAGGTTCACACACGGTTGTAGAACTGCACGAATCAGGATTCGAACCTGTTATTCTTGACAATCTCTACAATTCCAATCGGGAAGTACTCAACGGAATTAAAGGCATAACGGGAAAAGAATTCCCCTTTTATGAAATCGATTGTAACGACATCGAAAAAGTAAGAGCCGTTTTTGAAAAAGAAAAGTTTGATGGGGTCATTCATTTCGCAGCGTACAAGGCTGTTGGAGAATCAGTTGAAAAACCGCTCGACTATTATGAAAACAACATTATATCTCTTCTTGTCTTACTTAAGGTAATGAAAGAATTCAATGTTGACAAATTTGTCTTTTCGTCGTCATGTACTGTTTATGGACAGCCCGATGCTCTTCCAGTCACAGAAAATACGCCACGAAAACCCGCCACCTCTCCCTATGGCAATACCAAAGCCATTGCCGAAGACATCATCAGAGATTATGTTCATTCAGCACCGGGAATTAAAGCCATTTCCCTACGCTATTTTAACCCGATCGGGGCACACGAAACTTCTTTAATCGGCGAGTTGCCTAATGGCGTTCCCAGCAACCTGGTTCCTTTTATCACGCAGACTGCAGCCGGCCTTCGCAAATCTCTTACTGTGTTTGGCGATGATTACGATACGCCGGACGGTACCTGCGTACGCGACTTTATTCACGTGGTCGACCTTGCAAAGGCACATTTAAAAGCGCTTATGCTTTTGGATGAGGAACAGGATAAAAATTATTACGATGTCTTTAACGTAGGAACAGGACAAGGTTATACCGTTCTGGAACTTATCAATACATTTGAAAAAGTGACGGGAGAAAAATTGAATTACTCGATCGGTCCCCGCCGCGAAGGTGACGTAGAAAAAATCTATGCACAATCGGATAAAGTAAATTCCATTATGAAATGGAACGCAGAAAAAACCATGGCAGATGCACTTCTAGACGCATGGAACTGGCAATTAAAAATCACACCAAAAAAATGAAAAAAATATTAATTACCGGAGGTGCCGGTTTCATCGGGTCACATGTTGTTCGCAGATTTGTTGTCCACCATCCTGAATACCATATCTACAACCTGGACGCACTGACATATGCAGGAAACCTTGAGAACCTCCGCGATGTTGAAAATGCTCCAAATTATACCTTTGTAAAAGGTGATATCGTTGATGCAGAATTTATTGACAAATTAATTTCAGAGCACGATTTTCACGGCATCATTCACCTGGCCGCTGAAAGCCATGTTGACCGTTCTATATCAGACCCGATGTCGTTTGTCATGACCAATGTGGTTGGGACAGTCAATCTTTTAAATGCAGCAAAAAAAGCCTGGAAAGAAAATCTGGCTGACCATAGATTTTACCACGTTTCAACGGATGAAGTATATGGTGAGCTGCACGATCCGGGAACATTCTTTACCGAAACTACCAGTTACGATCCGCGCTCTCCCTATTCTGCGTCCAAGGCTTCTTCGGACCATTTTGTAAGAGCGTACCATAATACGTACAATCTTCCTGTTGTTATCTCCAACTGTTCGAATAATTATGGTCCAAATCATTTCCCGGAAAAACTAATTCCGCTGATGATCCATAATATTCTGCAAAGCAAACCGCTTCCTGTTTACGGAAAGGGTGAAAACGTGCGTGACTGGCTTTTTGTGGAAGACCATGCTATCGCCATCGATACAATATTCCATAGCGGGAAAAATGGTGAAACCTATAATATCGGTGGCCATAACGAATGGAAAAACCTTGATCTGGTCCTTTTACTATGCCGGGTTATGGACACGAAACTCAACCGTGCCGCAGGTGAAACGGAGAAACTGATCACTTACGTTACAGATCGTGCTGGCCATGATTTACGTTATGCCATTGATGCAACCAAACTTTCGGAAGAATTGGGATGGAAACCGTCACTTCAGTTTGAAGAGGGGCTGGAAAGAACTGTGACCTGGTATCTGAACAATCAGGAGTGGCTTGACAACGTCACTTCTGGCGAGTATCAGAAATATTATGAAGGAATGTATTCCACAAGATAGTTTGCAAGTTGAAGCAGTTGCCTTATTCATTTAAGTCTGTAAACGAATAAGACGACACCTAAACAAGCAGCTATACAAACACTGAAAATCAGAAAATGAAAGGAATTATTTTAGCCGGCGGATCCGGCACAAGACTTCATCCGCTTACGCTGGCCGTTAGTAAACAACTTATGCCTGTTTACGACAAGCCAATGATTTATTACCCTTTGTCCATTTTAATGCTGGCTGGGATTCGTGAAATTTTGATTATTTCAACTCCTCACGATCTTCCGCATTTCGAAAAACTTTTGGGTGACGGAAGCCGTCTTGGCTGTTCGATCAGTTATGCTGTGCAGCCAAGTCCGGACGGACTTGCACAGGCATTCATCATCGGTGAAGAATTTATTGGTAACGAAAAAGTTGCCTTGATCCTTGGTGACAATATTTTTTACGGGTCAGGTCTTTCGCAATTGCTCCAGTCCAATAATGATCCGAACGGCGGTGTGATCTTCGCATACCAGGTTCATGATCCGGAACGTTATGGCGTTGTTGAATTTGATAAGGATTTCAATGCACTTTCAATTGAGGAAAAGCCTGAAACACCAAAATCAAATTATGCAGTTCCGGGATTATATTTTTACGACAACGACGTGGTCGAGATAGCAAAAAGTATCCCTCCTTCACCAAGAGGTGAGCTGGAAATTACAGATGTTAACCGGGTTTATCTAGAAAAAGGTAAGCTGAAGGTGGGTGTACTGAACCGTGGTACAGCATGGCTGGATACCGGAACATTTGAGTCACTGATGCAAGCCGGTCAATTTGTTCAGGTGATCGAAGAACGCCAGGGGTTGAAAATCGGATGCATCGAGGAAATCGCCTACAGAATGGGCTTTATCACGGTTGAACAATTGAAAGAAATTGCCAAGCCACTCGTTAAGAGCGGGTATGGAAAATATCTTCAGGGCCTGGTTGCTCATTTATAAGTTGACAGAACAAGCAGTTGGTGTTTTGAAGAGTAAAATCTTCATCACCAGCTGCTTTTACAATTTCAATATAATACCATAATATCATTCAAAAAATGAAGTTTCTGGCAGAGGAAATAGAGGCGTACTCCGAAGCTCATACTGAGAATGAAAACGAATTGCTCAAATCTCTAAACAGAGAGACACACGCGAACGTACTCAATCCCCGTATGCTTTCCGGGCATCTGCAGGGAAGGTTTTTATCCATGATATCCAGGATGATAAATCCGGAAAGAATTCTGGAAATCGGGACCTACACTGGTTATTCGGCGCTTTGTCTTTGTGAAGGTTTACAAAAAAACGGAAAACTGATCACCATAGACATCAATGAAGAGCTCGAAATGCTCACCCGCCGCTATTTTGACAAGTCAGATTATGCAGGCCAGATCAATTACCTGATAGGAAATGCCATTGATATCATCCCGGACCTTCATGACACTTTCGATCTTATATTTATGGATGCGGATAAAATTAATTACATTTCGTACTTCAACCTGTGCCTGGACAAAGTAAGACCAGGCGGATTTATTCTTGCAGACAATGTGCTCTGGAGCGGTAAGGTCTTCGATAAAGAATTAAAAAAAATTGATAAGGATACTCAGGCGTTAATGGATTTCAACCGAATGGTACAGGAAGATGATCGTGTATCAAACATTTTATTGCCAATCCGTGATGGACTCATGATTCTTCAAAAACTATAATTCACAACATCAAACAAGCCAAGCTTTCACTTTTATGAACAGAATTCCCAGCGCATACTTTAAACTGACCACACTAATACTCTTGATTTTTGTTCAGGTAAATCTGGCCAAAGCGCAAAGTCCTGAGATTCCATCCAGCGTTCTTTTTGGTGGGATAACCGTAAAATTTGACCGCAATGCTCAGAACCTGATTGAAGAGGATATCAAGAGCCTGATGTCTAACAAGAAATTCTGGGAGGAAAAACTCGACAGGGCGATTTTATATTTCCCTATCGTTGAAAGTATATTGATGGACGAAGAGGTCCCGATCGATTTTAAATATCTGGCTGTTCAGGAAAGTTCGTTCAAACCTGATGTTGTTTCGAGTTCTAACGCCGTCGGTTTCTGGCAATTCAAACCGGAAACTGCCATCGAATTAAATTTACGTGTTGATAAAGATATTGACGAAAGAAAAAATATCAGTTCCTCGACCCACGCGGCCGCATGGTATCTCAAGAAAAATAACCAGCAGCTGAACAACTGGGTATCTGCATTGTATTCCTATTACCAGGGCGTCGGAGGAGTGAAAAAACTGGTACCAGCCAACTGGGCATATGCCCGTGAAGTTGTGTTAAATGGAAAAACGGACCGTTATATGCTTCGCTTTTTTGCTCATAAAATTGCCCTTGAAGCTGGTTTAGACAGATACCGCACCGCAAACAATATGGTACTGATCGAGTCAGAATATGGAAAAGGAAAGACATTTGCTGAAATCGCCAGATATCTGGAAATATCAGAGGGTGATTTGAAAAGCTACAATCGCTGGGTAAGTGACAATAAAATACCTTCGGACAAAGAATATTTGCTTACCGTTCCGGTAGCAACGAATCAGGTCGCCTTCGTTCGCTCGAAACTGTCACTTCCTGAACAACCGCAAACTGTCCAGACATCGCCGACACTCGCTTCGGCAAATGCCACATCGGACGATACCGGCTTCCCAAGTTTGAAGAAGTCAGGCGCGCCTTCGAATGATAAGGGTGGATATTCTTTCTTTGAAATCAACGGACTTCCCGGAATTGAAGCACGTGCAGGCGACACAGACAAATCACTGGCAAGCGCAGGAAAGTTAAGGACTGCAAAATTCAGGAGGTTCAATGACCTGACAGCCGAGATGCCTGTAATCCCAGGGAATATCTATTATCTGGCAAAGAAAAATAAAAAAGCGGCTACACCCTTTCATACTGCGAAAACAGGGGATTCGTGGCAAAGTATATCCCAGCAATATGGTCTGCGTCTTGTAAATCTGTTAAAATACAACCGGACGATCAGTAAAACATATCCGATCCAAACAGGACAGGTTGTCTGGCTGAACAAAAAACGACCAAAAAATCAGCCGATCGAGATTATCAAGCCTAAACCAGAGGATAAAGCCATAGAACCTGCAATTGCTTCGGCCGCTCCAAAAGGTCAGCCGGCAGCAGCCAACGACATTCCTGCCAATGCTTCGGGAAGAAAAAAATATACGCCCGTCCTGGTTGACAAAAACGAAAGCAGTATTGCCAAAGAAAACCAGGCATTTCAACCAGGTGTAACGCCTGCTGCTCCGGCGACAAGCTCGCCTGCATCAACGGTTGAAGTACCGGTGGTAGCTGCAAAACCTTCTGCAAATACAAACGACCGTGTCGTTATTATAACGCAGGATGGCAACGACGAATCTTTCAAACCAGCCGATGAACCAAAGGCTCCTACTGCCAGAGCATCAAAGCCTGCACAAAAACCTGTGGCAAAGAGATCTGCCGATGCTGACTTATTTTCTACACCTTCGGAAAATGCTTCAAGAATACCAGCCAATACGCAGCCGGCTGCTTTTGATAATCCATTACCGCCGGTTAAAGAAAAACCGGTCATAACTTCTGCGAAAACGTCCAATGTTTTCCATACCGTAGAGCCGGGTCAGACCTTTTACAGCATTTCAAGGATGAACAATTTGACCGTAAAAGAACTGCTCGCATTGAACAACCTGGATGATGTTGTAAAATTGAGTGTTGGCCAAAAACTAATCGTACAAAAGGCTTCTGGTGTTTCTTCCGGTTCCAAACCGACTGCAAATGTAGAAAAGGCAGCTAATACGTCAGGGCCAAAAATGCATACCGTAGCTCCTGGCGAAACGCTTTTCCGTATTTCGCAAAACTATCAGGTGAGTGTGGATGAACTTCAGAAACTGAACAAACTATCGGGCAATACTGTTAAAGTCGGACAGAAGCTTAAAATACCATAATAACAAAAATTCACTGTGATACTTATAGATAATACATGCATCAGCGATGATATCGAAGACCAGCTATTTGTCTGCAATCTTGACAAATGCATGGGTGCATGCTGTGTGGAAGGCGATTCCGGCGCGCCACTCGATCCTGAGGAGCTGCCGATTTTAAAAAGCATATACAGTCAGGTTGAGCCTTACCTGACAGAAGAAGGTAAAAAAGTGATCGCGGAGGAAGGTACTTATACTACTGACTTCGACGGGGACTATGTGACGCCTGTAATCAATGGAAGAGAATGTGCCTATGCTATTTATGATGAGCGTAAAATACTTAAATGTGGCATAGAGCAAGCTTACAACGATGGGAAAATTGATTATAAAAAACCTATTTCCTGTCATCTCTATCCGATAAGGGTAACAAAATATGAGCAGTACCATGCCTTGAATTATGATCGCTGGGAAATTTGCAGCCCGGCCTGTAGCTTCGGTCAGGAACTGGGCGTGCCGCTGTATCAGTTTCTAAAAGAGCCATTAATCCGTGCTTACGGACCGAAATGGTATAAAGAGTTAACGCAGGAAATAGATGAGCGTAAAGAAGCCAGAAAAAAAACCGGAACTGAATCCTAAAAATGACTTTTTTGACAACGTCTATCAAGTAGTAAGACTGATTCCAGCCGGGCGGGTGACATCCTACGGTGCTATTGCAGCATATCTTGGCTCGAAAAGAGGTGCAAGGATGGTAGGCTGGGCTCTGGGAAACAGTCATACCCAATACGATATTCCGGCGCACAGGGTTGTAAACCGAAATGGGTTACTAAGCGGAAAAAATCTTTTTGAAACGCCTTCAACGATGCAAGATAGACTGGAAAGTGAAGGGGTGACCGTAAAGGATGATGTGGTCCAGGATTGGGACAAAAAATTTTGGGATCCGGTTAAGGAATTGCTTTAAATTCATTAAATATGAAAAAGGCGCTGTCAGATTTTGACGGCGCCTTTTTCATATGCAGCATGTTTTTAACTTATAATACTATAATCTACGTCGTTGTGGATGAAATTTCAACTGTTTTCGTGATTTTCGTATTTTTTCCCATCAAAATAAATTGGTAAGTCCCCTCTTCCAGGCCTTCCATGTCAAAAACTCTGCGGTATAAACCATTGCTGTTTTTTCTCAGCAGCTCCTGGTAGATAAGCTTTCCATGGTTGTCACGCAAAAGAATATTTACGTTTGCATCCGGAATCTTGTCTATGGCCAGTTTCACTTTACTGGTGTTTACCATTTTATATAGTGATGCGTCGAATGCTGCGGCGGCTTTTGTTTCTTTCTTCTCCGTACCTTCGTTTGCATAACTAAAAGATAATGAGGACAAAGCTAATGTCAACGACAGAACTACTTTTGAGATTGATGTAATTTTCATGGCTAATTATTTTTAGTGATTTAACAATCCATATTGCATGGTTGATACTATACTAAAAATACCTGTGCCAAATATAATTCTGTCTGGCAAAAGATAAACAAATACGACACAAATCGCTCACAATAAAGTAGTTAATTGACATTACCTACCTTTATCTATGATTGAGTATCCGAATAAACTTGTTCATAACCGAACAAAATTTTCCGATAACGAACGGTTCCGCAGTGCATTTGAGCAATCAGATTTTGTTCTTGCCACGGCTTTCGTTTGCAATTTTCTGAATCATAGGTAAACGGCTCGCCGGAATCAGATTTTTGTAATCCCAGAAAGCGGAAACGCATACGATTTTCCACTGTCCCCCGATCTTCTCCATCAGCCTGACTTCCTTACTATGGTGAAAGTTTTTTTCGGGTTTATCGCTGTTGAATTGATCCCAGGTGAGATAGGCAACATTATCGCCATAAAACTTATACATCATATTCTTTCTTTCCACTTTTGGATGACTTGAAAGTGGCTCAGGATTTTCTGTGATATACCGCCCGATCTGTTTGTTTATATCTGCCCATCCTACATTGGAATCAAAGGTTCCGTCATCATTACTCCACGCTTGAAAGGCGTAATCGGTTTGGGCATAATTAGATTTCCAGGCTTCGTAGTCTCTTGCAAAAAACGACTGCGTTTCTTTTTCAATCGTTGCGTTGATCGCCTTTTTTTCGTTCTCGATATTTACAGCTTGATCAGCGTTATCCTCTTTGGCATTTTTAGAGCAGGCAAAGCAAAATAACCCGGCAAATAGCACTAATGACATTGCTTTCATAGTCTTTAAATTTAAAAAGTTAACTATTAAACTAAGGTTCCCTTATATGCTTCATTGAATCTTATATTTGATTAGCACCACATAAATAAATCACCGATCTCTGGAAGAAAGTTACATGATTTACATAACTAAAACAAGAAAAACAATTCTTATTTTAATAAAAAATAATGATTATTTAAGAAAATATGAAGTGCGATGATTACCGAAAAGTTACACCTCGGGGATGTACCTGGAGACTATCAATGCTGCTGTTAATCATCTCGGATTACTTGGCCAACATACGCTTTAATCTGTCGTAAAACCCTGTATCATGAAAGGTGAATTTCTTATGCAGAATATAATTGCTGGTAAAGCTGATACCCATACAAGCAAGCTGACTAAATAATTTATTAACATCTACCAGTTTAACTGAAAATGGGATTCTGACCTTATATTCCCCGATTGTCAGCAATGTTAACTGAAAAAGCGCATCGGATCCATATACAGTGATGCAAAAGGAAAGCACAGTTACCAATGAAAACTTGATCATCTCCCGATGGCTTTTGGATTTGTTTTTGGTATTAAACGCGAAAATTTTGGTCAGGAAAAAACCAGCCACAGATGCCACAAGATAACCCAGGGTAAGGGATTGAACATAGGTGATCGCAAACCAATCCTGAGCGAGCGTTCCTATGATCAATTGGATTAACGCACCCGTGGCAGCGACCAGGAAATAAGCAAAAATATCCCTTGTATTAAGTAATTTATTCTCCATCGGATCAGTTAGACGATCCCCGACATATAATGACGGGGTATAAAATGGTATTAGCTCTGATTCAAAATCAATCAGAGCTAATACGGTTAATGTTTATGCAAGGCGGCCGGACTTTCTATCTGTTAGCAGCCATAATCCGATAAAGGTGATCAAACCATTGATAATCAAACGCTCAAATCCAAATTTATAACCGTCGAACCACTCTTCTGAGTGATTATTGATGTAATAAGTTAAAATAGGCGCAATGATACAAACAAAGGGCACCCAACGGTCCATCACCGGGCGTTTTAAAAATAAACCGAAAGTAAATAACCCCAGTAACGGCCCATAGGTATAACCAGCCAGATCAAAAATCGCTGTTATCACCTCCTTATTATTCATCTTGTTGAAGATCAGGATAACGATATAGAAAAGAACTGAGAATCCGATGTGAACCCAAAATTTGATACTGGACCTTTGGGCCTCCGGTTTTTTCTCAATCTCCATGAAGTCAATGCAAAAAGCGGTTGTGAGCGCGGTAAGGGCCGAATCAGAACTCGCATAGGTCGCGGCCGTAATGCCGAGTAAAAAAGTAATTCCGACTGCCAGACCTAAATGATTTAAAGCAAGCATAGGATAAAATTCATCGGTTCTGGCTGTTGTCGGGATCCCTTTCGCTGACGCATATACGTAAAGCAGGGCGCCGAGAGACAAAAACAAGAAGTTAACGACGACGAGGACTGCTGTGAACCAGAACATGTTTTTCTGCGCTTCTCCAATATTTTTGCAAGTCAGGTTTTTTTGCATCAGATCCTGATCCATACCGGTCATCACAATGGCAATGAAAACGCCGGCAAAGAATTGCTTCCAGAAGTTTTTGGAATCGTTGATATCCCAATAAAATACCTTGGAATACCCACTGTTTTGTACCGTGTTCCAGACATCGGAAATACCATGCAGATCAAGTTCCTGTGAGACCAGCACTATGGTGAGGATGACCGCAGTAATCAGAAAGAAAGTTTGCAGTGTGTCTGTAACGATAATCGTTTTTACACCACCTTTAAAGGTATAAATCCAGATAAGCAAAATCGTTATGGCAACTGCAACTTCAAACGGAACCCCCAAAGGCCTGAATAAAGCAAGCTGTAAAACCTGTGCAGCCACATACAAGCGGACGGCCGATCCGACCGTTCTTGACAACAGAAAAAACGCCGATCCGGTTTTATAGGACCAGAACCCGAAACGCTGTTCAAGATAGGAATAGATTGAAATCAGATTCAGCCGGTAATAGAGCGGCATGAGCACCGTACCAATAATCAGGTAACCCAAAATGTATCCGATAACGACCTGAAAATATGAAAACTGAATATTGGCAACTGCCCCCGGGACTGAAATAAATGTTACACCTGAAAGCGATGTACCGATCATACCAAATGCGACCAAGTACCAAGGTGACTGACGATTAGCTGTAAAAAAAGTGTTGGTATCAGCGCCGCGGGAAGTGTAAACAGACACCGTAATAAGCATTGCAAAGTAGACAACGAGAATAATTAATGATACATACGGATTCATTCACCAGCGGGTTTTAGGAAAACTTGAATATTAAAAGAGGTAATAAAAGGCTTCGAATAATCTCCACTTTTGATTAGATTTGCTAAACAAACAGAAATTTGGTTGTTATGCAAGTGCTTATAGATACTGAAACGGAAATTCTCGAAAAAACGGTGGAAACCGATATCAAGAAACTGGTTGTTTACAACGATGAAGTAAATACATTTGACTGGGTTATAGATACTTTAATAGAAGTTTGCAAGCATACCAGCGAGCAGGCAGAGCAGTGTACACTAATCATTCATTACAAAGGTAAGTGCTCTGTCAAAGAGGGCGAGTTTGACGAGCTGACGGGTATGAGGAATGAAATTTGCAGGAGAGGTATTTCAGCAGAGATTCATTAATTACAAACCGCCGGTACTTACCATATTCCTACATATGAATTATCCGTCCCGTCTTATTGAGGATGCAGTCAGTGAAATTTCCCGACTTCCAGGAATCGGTAAGAAGACAGCTTTACGCCTGGTGCTACATCTTCTCAAACGTGATGAACAGCAAACCCGCGGACTTGCGGAGGCGCTTGTTAAAATGCGAACGCAAACCTGTTACTGCATCAAGTGTCATAATATTTCGGATGAAGCGCTGTGCAACATCTGTAAAAACCCCAGAAGGGATTCATCGATCATTTGTGTCGTTGTGGATACACGCGATGTATTGGCTATTGAAGCTACAAGCCAGTTTAAAGGCCTCTACCATGTTTTGGGAGGGATTATATCTCCATTGGAAGGGATTGGCCCCTCCGATCTTACGATTGACTCTTTGTTAAAAAGGATAGAAGAAGCTCCTGAAGACGAACGGGTACAGGAGGTCATCCTGGCACTCAGCCCTACCATGGAAGGCGACACTACCGCTTTTTATTTACAGAAAAAACTTAAACCCAGTGAAGTCAAGGTAAGTACGATCGCCCGGGGAATTCCTATCGGCGGAGATCTTGAATATGCTGACGAAATAACTCTTGGACGCAGTATCGTCAGCCGGGTGGCTTACGATTGATTAGTTTATTTAAAATCAGATTATTATGAATAGAACAGATTTTTTGCGCACCCTGGCCGGTAGTACTTTGGCCGTAAGTGCAATGGCTGATTACGCATTTGCAAAAACGCCATCCGGAATATTGCTAGAGACGGCCCCGTTCAAGCAAGCTCCGCTGCCTTACGACTTTGGTGCGCTTGAACCAAGTATAGATAAACTGACCATGGAAATTCATTACGGCAAACATCATGCTGCCTATGTGAAAAACCTGAATGATGCTGTTAAAGGAACTGAATACGAAAAGAAATCGCTGGAAGAAATTGTAAAAGTAGCCGGAAAAGCGCCGGCTGCTATCCGCAACAATGCCGGAGGTCACTGGAACCATACATTCTTCTGGGAAGTATTGGGTGCAGGCAAAGGTACAGCGCCAAAGGGAGCGGTCGCTGACGCAATCAATGCGCAATTCGGCTCATTCGATAAATTTAAGGAAGCATTTGGTAAGGCAGCAACAACGCGTTTCGGCTCAGGCTGGGCTTGGTTGACTGCCAAAGGCGGCAAATTGGAAATAAGCTCGACACCAAACCAGGACAACCCGTTAATGGATGTTGCTGAGGTAAAGGGTTCCCCAATTTTAGGATTAGATGTTTGGGAACATGCATACTATCTTCATTATCAAAACAAGCGCCCTGACTACATTGCTGCATTCTGGAATGTCGTGAACTGGGACAAAGTAGCAGAGAATCTGAAGAAAGCGTAACTTATAATGGTTAATGGTTAAGGATTAATGGTTAAACATTAACCATTAACCATTAACCATTAATAATTAACCATTAATAATTAATTACAGTAAGTACTTATCACCTTGTAGGCGGGCATGTAGCCAAGCTCTCCTGATTTACTCAGATCAAGGCAGCCCTCATTTACTTCTCCAAGACTGTGTTTGATAATTCCGCGCAGGTAAAACGCTTCCGGGAAATTGGTTTTTAGTTTTATTGAGCTGCTGAAATCTAGTACTGCCCCCATCTGGTCACCGGTGGATGACTTTAAAAGCCCTCTTGAAAAATAAGCATCCGCATAAGTTGGATTTAACTCTACTGCTGTGGTAATATCCAGCAAGGCACCCTTACTATCCCCACCTTTTGATTTACTTAGCCCGCGAATAAAATATGCTTCTGAACGCTCTGCCGTGAGCTCATCAATTTTGACATGTTCCTTAACCTGATTTCTTAACTCATCAAGTATCGTTTTGTTGATCGGTCCGGCATACTGAATCTTTTTAGGATCCGCTACATAGGTATTTTTCAACTCAATCGCTTTCGTCAAATCAAGTATAGCTCCCTTCTGATCATTCAACCTGTTTTTAGAATAACCTCGACCATAATAAGCCTGAAAATTTTCCGGCTCTAACTGTAATGTTTTATCATAATCTGAAATAGCACCCTTATAATCTTCTATTTTATTTTTGGCAAAACCTCTCCGGTCATAATATTCACCTTCGTTCGGACTTAGTTCAATGGCTCTGGTAAAGTCAGCTGCTGCACCCTGAAAATCATTTAATTCGATTTTTGCCAGACCTCTCCCGGCATATGCGCCTGCACGTTTAGGACTTATTTCAATAACACGCGAAAAATCTGCAAGACTTCCTGCGTATTCATGTAAATGCTGCTTGCAATTTCCCCGAGCATAATACGCTGCCACATCGGAAGGATCCAGTACCAGAGCTTTGTCAAGATCGACCATCGCACTGCGGTGATTTCCCAGTTTGGCATAACTGACACCCCGGTTATAAAAGGATTTGGCATCCTCCGGGTTCAGTTCTATTCCACGCGTATAATCCTGAATGGCAGCACGATAGTCATCCTGCATACTTTTACTGACGCCCCTGCTTTGAAAATATAAGGCTTCCTTCGGGTTGATTTCGATCGCCCGGTCGTAATCCAGGATCGCACCGCGATGATCTTTCAGATTGGCCTTAGCAAGCCCACGGTTGAAAAAACTGGGAGCATGATCCGGATTTATTGAAATAACTACGCTATAAGCCTGCATTGCACCAGCAAAATCACTGGCCCGCGCTTTGGTGTTTCCTTCTTCAAAATATTCTGCGGCAGAGCGTTGGCCAAAACTGAAAAGAGGTAAAAGTAAGGTAACGGATAAAAGTAAAAAGCAGAGAGATTTAAGTTTCATGAATGTATAGTTTTTCAATAAGAAGGATTTAAATTATTCAATGTTCGCATAAATGTATTCAAAATCCGATTGAGCACCACATATGGGCACAGTATTTTTTGGACAGGTATATGTCGAATTAGTATCTGTTATAATATTATTACTTTTGTAAATAGAATTTTTTCTAACACTCGGTATTTTAAACTATTACAGCCACTCACCATGGGTAGTACACCAAAAAAACTATTGATTTTCGGATTGTCGATACTGGCTTTTATCGCTATTTACTTTGTCGTTTTTGCTCCCAAAAACGAATTGCCGTCGGAGACAGGAAATGCGATTGTCGACGAACAGAGCAATAAGTCAGTTTATCTGTCGTCGCTTACAGATTTGAAAGGCAACCCGGTAGCTATGAATAAGGACAAACTGGTGTTCCTGAACGTGTGGGCAACCTGGTGCGGGCCATGCAACATGGAAATGCCTGGAATTCAGAAACTGTATAACCAGTATAAGGACAATAAAAAGATTGACTTCTATATCGTTTCGGACGAAGATGCACAGACTGTTAACCCCTTCATCGCACGGAAAGGTTACCAGCTTCCGTTTTACCAGTTTGCCGGCCCTTATCCGCCTGCATTGGATGGGAACGCAATTCCGAGAACGTATATTATTTATAATGGTAAAGTGCTGGCCCAGGAAATCGGCGCATCGCAGTGGGACCGCCCGGAAGTCATTGACCTGATTGAGAAACAACTGGCTGAAATTTAGCCGAAGATTTAAAGAAAAAACCGGGACCGAAATATTCGGTCCCGGTTTTTTATGGCCTGCTGTATCAGACTATTCTACAATGAAAGTACCTTTCATCAAAGCATAGTGACCAGGGAAGCTGCAAATGTAAGTATACGTTCCTTTTTTAGGAGCAGTAAATTCGATTGTATCGCTTTCGCCGCCACCAACTAATTTGGTATGAGCGATGATGCTAGCCTCTTCTGACTTAGGAATATATTCAGTTTCTCTTGCCGCAGCAGCTTTTGATGCAAATGAAGCAACATCGGTACCTGTCTTTAACAACACAAAATTGTGACCCATTGCAGTCTTTGCAAGTTTACCAGAGTGCGTCAGCGTAAGTTTTACTTTTTGTCCTGCTTTTACTTTTATTTCCTTCACATCAAACTGCATAGCATCGCTGCCTTTTATTACGATAGCTTTTGCTTGCTTAACATCACTTACTTCCGAAGCAACAAGTGATTTCGCCTGTAACGGGCTAACAGAAATTGCTCCGAAAGCCATAACTGCGGCAAGAAGCAATGCGCTGGACTTAATCATTTTCATATTAGGATATGGATAAACTTTATTGTTGAAAATTAACTTGCGCAAGTTAGTATATGGATTTATAAAAAAACAATCCATTAACAATTGTTTGAATATAAAATGTCAGAAAAGGATTTTATATTGATCACGCACCGCTTTACCTACGCAAACCAGCGACAAAACAATGATATAATGGTTCAGGTCCAGCGGGTGCATCGGCAAGGGAATATTCTGGGCCTTTGTAGCAATGGCTAAAAGCGTCATTGCAAAAACAACCCATAAGGCACTTTTATAACGGTATGCCAGCCCAAGACAAGAAGTACATAGGGTTACGATAATACAAAACGGCTGAATGATCAGGGCTATATACTCCACTTTGTAAAAAAGGATAGCGGCAAACAGAGTAAGACCGATCAGAATGGTTGAAATCAGTACAAAATTGCTGATCGGATAACGCATAATTAAATTGTAGGAAGCCACAACCAGACATATCGCACCTAAGGTCATTTCGGCCGATTGCGTTACGGAGTGCAGCGGCCCGAGCTTCTCCAAGCCTGCAAATACAAGTAATTCAACACCGGCATTGACTGATATACTTAATAAAAAGACGCCCCATAACAACCGGCTGTTCAAAGACTGAGACTTGAAATATTTCAAAAAAACAAATACGGCTGCGATACTCAAAACCATGTTGGAAAAGATATGGGAATTCGTCAGTATATTCATGGGCGATTTTAAATATTATCGATAAAGCAATTTACAAATTATAGTTTCATTTTGCTACTTCGTCCTTTTCGAGCTACTTTTACCAAAAAAACTGATTTACCAACATGAGCGTTTTAGTTAATAAAAATTCTAAGATTATAGTTCAGGGATTTACGGGTTCTGAGGGTTCTTTTCATGCCCAGCAAATGATCGAGTACGGAACTAATGTAGTTGGCGGTGTAACGCCGGGCAAAGGAGGACTTTTCCACCTTGACAGACCTGTATTTAATACAGTAGAACAGTCTGTTCGTTCTACAGGTGCCGACGTAGCGATCATTTTCGTACCGCCGGCGTTTGCCGCTGATGCTATTATGGAAGCTGCTGACGCAGGTATTGGCGTAATCGTTTGTATAACAGAAGGAATTCCTACAAAGGATATGATGCAGGCGAAACAGTACATTCAGGGCAAAAATGTACGTCTGATCGGTCCGAACTGTCCGGGTGTTATTACTGCTGAGGAGTGTAAAGTTGGTATCATGCCAGGCTTTATCTTCAAAAAAGGTACTGTTGGTATTGTTTCAAAATCCGGAACACTAACATATGAAGCCGTAGATCAGCTTACCCGTGCAGGTCTGGGTCAAACCACAGCAATCGGTATCGGTGGTGATCCGATAATTGGAACAACTACCAAGGAAGCTGTTGAACTGCTCATGAATGATCCTGAAACAGAAGCAATTGTAATGATTGGTGAAATCGGCGGAAGCATGGAAGCTGACGCGGCGAACTATATCAAAGCAAGTGGTAACCTGAAACCTGTTGTAGGATTTATTGCCGGTAAAACTGCTCCGAAAGGACGCCGTATGGGCCACGCCGGTGCAATCATCGGTGGCGCTGACGATACAGCAGAAGCCAAGATCCGTATCATGGAAGAGTCAGGTATATTCGTTGCAGAATCGCCTGCATTGATCGGTGAAACCATGCTTAAGGCACTAGGAAGAAAATAATATCTGAATTTCAATATAATATTTACGAAAGGGCTGGGGAAACCCCGCCCTTTCTTGTAGCAATGAAGTCAATTCATTCACTGCTTTTACTGGCTGCCATTTTGCTTTTCGCCGGCAGCCATGCCCGAGGAGCAGAAAAACAATTGCCACCCGAGCAGTTTTTCCCGGTATATGATTATCAGAATGACTGGCTTGTTTACAGCAACCAGTACAAAAACTATGTGCCTTTCTCAAAGGGTATTAATGAAGGCACACGATCTGTCAGCTTGTATGTCGATCTGCTGAAAAACCGGAGATATTTTTTATTAGTAAAAGCAGAAAATGAGAGTTATCTGTTTCTGGAAGGCGCCCTTCAAAAGAAACTTATCAAAGACCAGTGGCTTGAACTGAACATCGACAGCCTGTTCCGGATTTATAAAAAGGAAGAACTATTGTTATCTGTATACGGAAATGCCGGAATAGACGACAAGACGGTACTGATCTGTAATAAAAAGCAGAGTGACTACTCCGCCACACTGGAAAAAACGACATCAACATTAATCAGCCTGAAACCCATCAGTTTTTCGCCCTTCGGCAATTTTTCAGTTTTGGCTATGCTGATCATTCTGATACTGAATGTCTGGGTTTTCAACCTCAATCCCATGGCATTTTCCAGGGTCATTAACCCGCTGGAATTCTTAAATAATGATCCGCGGGAGCAGCTCTCAAAATTGAATAAACCATACAGCAACAATGTCATCTTCCTGGTCATCACAGTGTCGATGCTGATGGCATTCATACTCATGTTTTTTTCACACAACAAATTAAATCTATTCTCAGTCTCCACGATTTTATCGGAAGAAACCAATACGATTCAGTATTTAATAGATTTTTTAATGCTTTCGCTAATCTTTTTTTCACTGACCTATGCGAAGTTTATTTTTATGGTTTTGGTCGGACAAATGCTGAATCTGGATAAACTCGTCGATACGCTCTTCCTAAAAATAATACAATCTTCTTACTACTTTTATATTGCGCTCTTCCTTCTTGTTTTTATGCTAAGCATAGACAACGCCCGGTGGCTCGTCCCATTGCGCCCCTATGTTATGCTGCCGTTTCTTATTTTTTACGGAATTCGCTTCATTACACTGTATATCGTCACCAAGCCGCCAACATCGTTTATTAATCTCTATTTATTTTCGTACCTTTGCGTCATCGAAATAATCCCGTTGATTATCGGCATAAAGTTCGCTATGTAAGTTTCAGGGATCATTTTGAAATTAAACTAATGAGAATTATACATGAGTGAGACCATCAAATTTGATCAGGATCGGCTCAAAAAGGTTACCAGCATTCTGGTAAGCCAATCAAGGCCGGCCGACGAAAATTCACCCTATTTTGAAATAGCTAAGAAGTATGGTATTAAAGTGGACTTTCGGCCATTTATCCAGATAGACGGAATCTCTTATAAAGACTTCCGTAAGCAAAAGATTAATATCCTGGATCACACGGCTGTGATTTTCACCAGCCGAAACGCCATTGACCACTTTTTCAGAATCTGTGCCGAGGGACGTGTTGAGGTTCCTGCTACAATGAAATATTTCTGCATATCAGAACAAACAGCGAACTACCTGCAGAAGTATATCGTGATTAGAAAACGTAAGATCTTTGCAGGTACTAAAACAGCTGTTGAGCTGATTGAGCTGATCCGCAAACATAAGAAAGAGAAATTCTTATATCCTTGCTCTGATGTACGGAAAAATGAAATTCCGGAATTTGCAGATACCGAAGAGTTTCAGTTCACAGAAGCAACGATGTATCAAACCGTCTCCGCAGATCTTTCAGACCTTGAAGACGTTTATTACGATATCATCGCATTTTTTAGTCCCTCAGGAATTAAATCATTATTTGACAATTTCCCGGATTTCAAACAGAATGTTACCCGAATTGCAGCCTTTGGACCGACAACTGCCAAAGCGGTTGAAGATGCAGGACTTATTCTTGATATTCAAGCACCTCTGCCCAACGCTCCGTCGATGACCGGCGCACTTGAGCTATACATCCGTAAAGCGAATAACATATAAGATATTTTACGTCATTGAAAGGCCGGGAAAATTTCCCGGCCTTTTTTACTATTATATCAATTTTTTTCCTGAATATGCGTTATTGAAATAAACCTCTGAAGCTTTCTGGTGTTCCTATAAAAAAAATCTATACGCATGACCTTAACGTTTATCTACCGTAACATACATTTGAGCTGTTTAGTAGGTATAATATTACTTATATCTCCTCGTGCATTTGCTCAAAAAGATGCTCAGTTCAGTTTATTTTCGTTAAATCAGCTTTACCTTAACCCTGCTGCAGCAGGTGCCGACGGACTGACCAGATTCAGCCTGACACACAGGTCTCAATACGCAGGATACCAGGCTACAAATCAGGACGAGGGAGGGGCACTTTCAACGCAGTTGTTCTCGCTCAGCATGCCGATAAAAAACTTCGGTATCGGGTTTTATGCGCTAAACGATAAAAGCGGGCCGCGCAACGACCAGGATTTCAAAGTATCTGCTTCGTATCACTTTCCACTTGCGGGTGGAAATCTGCATATCGGCGCCAGTGCAGGGCTTTTTCGTCAATCACTGGATTACGGAAAACTGAGAGCCAGAGACCCGGATGATCCCTTAATCCAGACAGGCACAGTGTCAGAAATGAATCCGGATTTCGCAGTTGGGGCCCGCTATGTAAGCGACGCATTTTATGTTGGTGCTTCATTAAATCACCTGTTAGAACCGAAATATAAACTTGGATCTGAGAATGCCACTAATCCCCTTCCAAAGACTGTTTATTTAAATGCGGGCGTCAATATAGAAGTAGGTTATTTATTAGATGTTCAGCCAATTGTTTTAGTTAAATCAGACATTACCACGGTGTCCGTTGAAGGTGGTGCGACCGTCACTTTCAATAAGCGATACTGGGCAGGAGCAACTTACAGACAGCAGGATACATACTTTATTATCATGGGCGGCATTTATTTACTACAAGATCAATCCCTCAGGCTATCCGGTGCATATGACATGGTCATCGGCGGAAATAAAGTCAAGTCGCCTACATCCTTTGAAGTGATGCTGTCTTATGCACTTCCGTCTCCGCAATTTGGAAAGAAAACGATTATCCGGACTCCACGCTTTAGATTTTAATGCAATCAACGATTTTTCAGATGATTTGATAATCAGAATAATATCCAATCAAAAAGCAAAACATTGCTATTCTATTAAAAATCCGGCTTTTATTTTATCAGTTATTTCAAAATAGGGCGATATACAAGTCGTTCAGTTTGCAAAACTTTGATTTATATTTGTAAAATTTTTGAGTGTTATACCAACAACTGGCATTCTTACGTTAAGTCGAATAAAATGAATGATGTAATCTCGGACCACTGATTGAAGCGTAGCGACTGTCAATTGAAATCACCGGAATGCCCGTTACTTTTGTTTTTGTTTTAAGTATACTATATATTAATCGATTGACGTTTTTAGGCTAACATTTATTCTTTCAAATATCAAAACCACTATGAATGTTAAAGTGATCTATCGGGATGGAGTCAAAAGTTTACTTTTGATAGCTGCCGTTATGCTGTTGCAAAGCTGCGGATTTATCAAAAATAAATTTGGCAAGGGAGGAAAAGAGGACGTCGGTATTTCGAACGGGGAAATTACCGCAACCGCGCGTAAAGGTTTTAAACAAACAACACCTGCCGGAATGGTGATGATACCATCTGGTTCATTTACAATGGGGCAAGCCGATGAAGATATGGCTGCATCTATGAACAACATGAACCGACGCGTGACTATCAGTTCTTTCTTTATGGATGACACCGAAATCACCAACAACGAATATCGTCAATTTGTGAATGCCCTTCTGGTTGACTCAGTATCGGTATTAGGAGAAGAAGAGATCATGACCAAGTATTATCCCGATACTACGGCATGGAAAAAAGATTTTGCTTATTCTAACGGAGATCCGTTTGTAGAATATTATTATCAGCATCCAGGTTTTGATACTTACCCGGTAGTCGGGGTAAGCTGGTTAGGAGCGCAGTATTTTGCGAAATGGCGTACCAACCTTTACCATGATTTTCAGAATAAAGAAGGAATGTTCAACTCTACCGGCTTCCGTTTACCAAGTGAAGCAGAATGGGAATGGGCAGCTCGCGGAGGCCGCGCAGTAGCTAAGTATCCATGGGGTAATCCTTATACGATGAATACAAAAGGCTGTTTCCTTGCCAACTTTAAACCACAGCGAGGTAACTATGACGCCGATGGATATCCTTATACCGGCCCTGCGAACGCTTACAATCCCAACGATTTTGGTTTGTATAATATGGCAGGAAACGTGGCAGAATGGACGCTGGATGCTTTCACCGACAATGCAACGGCTATTGTCTGGGATATGAACCCAAGATATGATAACCCTGACGAGCCTCGTAAAGTTGTAAAAGGCGGATCATGGAAAGATGTTGCCTACTTCTTACAAACAGGTACACGTACCTACGAGTATGAAACCGAACGCAGAGCATTTATTGGCTTCCGTTGCGTTATGGACAATGTTAATGGCCGTGCGGGTGGACGTGCACGTCGCTAGAAGATCTTACGCAAAGAGGCTGCAGCTATTTCCGGCTGCACTTTCTTTGCGTCATCGTTTTAAGAGTTCAACAAATTTCAATAATCACTATTCACTATAACCGATTTCAATTCGTATGGCTAAGAGTAACGGATCTAGTTTTTTATGGGATAAACTAGTACCAACAATATACAGCGCGGGTGCTGCAGTTGTTATTTTAGGAGCTTTATTTAAAATCCAACACTGGGATGGAGGTAGTGAGATGCTTACGCTGGGTTTAGGAACAGAAGTTGGTATTTTCTTATTGTACGCACTACAAACATTGACGCAATCAACAAATACTGATCCGGACTGGACGCGTGTCTACCCTGAGCTTGCAGATGATTATAACGGCCCTGCGATCACGCGCGGAACGACTGCAACAGGAAGTGGCATCACTGCCAAACTGGATAACATGCTTGATAATGCGAAAATTTCTCCTGATGTTTTTGACAGCCTTGGAAAAGGATTCAGAAACCTTTCTGAGACTGTTGGCAAAATCACTGATTTAACTGACGCAACAGTGGCAACGAACGACTACGCTAAAAACGTAAAGTCAGCTTCTCTTGCTATGAACGATATGAACAAGTCTTACGGCGTAGCCATTACGGCCATGAGCTCTATGGCTGACGCAACCAAGGATGCACAGTCGTATCGTGAACAGTTTCAGCAGATCACAAAAAACATGGGTGCTTTAAATGCAGTATATGAACTTGAACTTCAGGATACTACTAAGCATCTTAAAGCGATGAATGCTTTTTATGGCAACTTAACTGCTGCTATGGAAAATATGGCAGATGCTACCAAAGAATCACAAGTGTTTAAAAATGAGATGTCAAAACTGACTACCAATATCTCTTCTCTAAACAGTATTTATGGTAATATGCTGACTGCTATGCGCGGTAATGCATAATATTCACCAGGCAAACTGAGTTGTAAACCCTAAAAGGCACACCTTGTTTGTTATCTAAACTAATTAATCACTGATAACTGATTACTGAACAATATGGCAGGTGGAAAAGAAACACCCCGTCAGAAGATGATTGGAATGATGTATCTGGTTCTTACAGCAATGCTCGCATTGCAGGTAAGTTCAGCCATTATAGAAAAATTCATGCTACTGAACAATTCTTTGGAACTTTCTTCCGGAGCAGCCAATAAAATAAACCAGGAGACCGTACTTAAAATTAAGGCAGCAGTTGAAAAAGCAGGAAACCGCGGAGCTGACGTTGCTGTCTTGAAACAAGCGGATGAAGTACGGAAAAATTCGGCTAATATTATTAACGAAATAAACAGTCTTAAACAGGAAATCATCACCACAGCAGGTGGCGGGTTGAATGAACAGGGCGGAATCAAAAATCCACAGGAAGAAGGCAAGGTTGCCGAGCTGATGATCGGTGGACAGAAAAACGGTAAAGCATACAAATTGAAGCAGAGTCTGGATACTTTTACCGGACAGCTTAGTCAGGTATCTCCGACAAAATTTCAGTCACTTGCCTTAGATGGAAAGGAAGATCCCATTACTAAAACGAGTGTTGATCAAAAAAATAAGGATTTTGCTGAGCTGAACTTTGCTCAGACTCCGGTTGCCGCAGCGTTAGCCGTGTTAAGTCAGAAACAAACTGACATTCGCAGAATGGAAAGTGAAGTATTGAGCTATCTTGCCAGTAAGGTAGGTGCTGCCGATATCAAATTTGACAGAATTCTTGCCATGATCAGTGCTGATGCCAAAACGGTTGTTGCAGGTACGAAATTCAAAGGTGACATGTTTATTGCTGCTTCGGCTAGTGGAATCTCTCCACGGATGAGCCTGAATGGCGCTGGTGTGAAAGTGGAAAATGGTGTCGGTAAAATCGAATTTACTGCGCAAGGCGGCGGGTACAATGCAGAAGGTATTGTTCGTCGTGAATTAACAGGATCGATCTCCTTCCCTACGCCATCGGGACGTGACACTACGGTCAATCTGAGACAAGAGTACTTTGTAGTTAAGCCTACTTATCAAATTGAAACAGGAACGTTGCCTCCATTGTATCTGGGTTGTGCAAACAAACTGAGTATCCAAAGTCCGGCGTTGGGCGCGCTTTGGGCTCCAAGTTTCTCGACAGACGGAGGAGAGATTATCAACAGCGGTCAGAAAGGTAAATTTACAATTGTACCAAACAGGGCACAGCTTAACCTGACGGTTAGCAACCAGGGCAATGTTCTTGGAACGGAACCGTTTCGTGTGAGATTAGTTCCAAAACCAACACTTGAAATCCGCGTAAACGGAGCTGCTTTGGATGAACGTCGCGGTATTGCTGCTAGCGCAGCACGCAGCATTCAGGTCGTAGCACTGGCAGACGAAAGTTTTAAAACATTCTCTCCTGAAGATGCACGCTTCCGTGTTTCAGCAATCCAGGTTTCATTGGCAAGAGGAGCAAGACGTATCGGAAGCCCGATCAGCCTTGGCGGTGGAGGATCAATTTCTTCATTAGCACAACAAGCAGAACCTGGTGATCGTTATGTGATCGAAGTATTAAAAGTAGAACGCCAAAATTTCAAAGGGAATGTTAGCGAAGTTGAAATGGGCCAGGTTATCAGATCTGTTTCACTGAACTAGAACTATACAATTGCTGATTGGATAAGATAAAAATATAAGCAATGAGAAGAATGAACGGAAAAACAATTGCATGGTCAATATTGTCCCTTACGATGGGATCTACCATGGTATTTGCTCAGGAGAAGGAAGACTCTACCGCGAATCAATTTTCGTCACATCCAATCAGTGAGGGTGACGTAATGATGAAAAGAACGTTATGGAGACGAGTGGATCTTAAAGAGAAACAGAACTCTTCGATGTTCTCGAAAAATAATGAGATTACAAGATATTTACTGGAAGCTGCAAAAGCAGGGCTCATAGATGCTTATACGAATGATTCCTGCACGACAAAATTGTCAAGCGATCTGATTCATAAAAAGCTGCTTATTCCTAATCAGACAGCTGGTTTATCTGCAGAAGAAATTGCAGCTGGTTTTGGCAAACCTGCTGCGGATGCAGGTGGATGGGATGAAAAGCCTAAGGTGGATACAAAGGCTACTGAGAAAACAGCTGCGGCAGATGACGGATGGGGAGCACCGACTAAAAAAGCCGCTGTCGAAGACGATGGCTGGGGCGCGCCTAAGCCAAAGAAGTCAACTAAAAAAGGAGCTAAGGGTAAAGCAATCAAGGAAGAACCACCTGTTGTAGCAGCCGCACCGGTTGACACATTCCAGGTTGCCGCAACGATGGCTATAGAAGAGGAATTTTTTCCTGACCAGATCAATTTGATGGAAGTTAAGGAAGACTGGACTTTTGACAAGAAACGCTCTCGCTTGTATATGGACATTCAGGCAATCACGTTGTTGATTCCATCTGATATGAATGCGGCCACCGGTCTTGAATTGCCGATCGCATCTTTCCGTTACAAAGATGTTGAACGTCTGTTCAGAAGTGATCCTAAGAAATACATCTGGTATAACAACAAAAACACAGCACAAAACAAAAACCTTGCTGATGCTTTTGATCTCCGTTTGTTCTACGGACGTATTACCAAATACTCAAATGCCGCCGACAAGTCGTTTCTTGACATTTACAAGGGAGATAAAGAAGCGCTTATCAAATCGCTGAACTATGAGCAGGAGTTGATGGAGCTGGAACATGGTCTTTGGGAATATTAATTCCGGTTTTAACATAAAGAAAAAGGGAAATGCCAGATCGGCATTTCCCTTTTTCTTTATGAGGCCAAGTGCAAACAGTGCAGTAATTGATGCAGGTATCACATGAACGTTAGGTAAGCCAGACGAATTATTCGCACATTCACAGATCACAATTCTCGTAAAATAGAACAAAAATCCCGACCTGGAATGATCGGGATTGAAAGTATCTATTCCGGACAAAATTATTTCCTTTTATAAAATCCTGATTTTTTGACAAGACTTTCGTCAATACCTAAAGCAGAAACTGTTTCGTCATAGCTCTTCCAGTTGACGTCGGCCGAAAGTTTCGCTCCCGATGATGCTGGTATCAAGACTATTCTAATATCGTCAAAACTGCGTGATGGGGCGTTATCAGTATCTTCTGACCAGCCAGTCGTAATGATGTCCAGGAAAAAAGTTCCCTGTTCCACGCCATGAACAAAAGTAAAGTTACTTACGGCCGAACCGGTAAACTGCACAATGCCAGGAAGCGGCCACCAGACTCCAAGGGATTTTCCATAGACCATAACAACAAGGCTGCTATCATAAGCAGCCTGTTCTGCTGCGGTAAGGTTATCGTCAAGAACAAAAGAGAGGTCTTGGTCGGTACCAGTCCCTGTTACTGCTCCTGTGGTTAATATGAACGCAGAGGATCCTGATCCGCCGCTTCCTGCGGGGCCCGCCGGCCCGGTCGCCCCGGTATCCCCTTTTTCACCCTGAGGCCCTACTGCGCCATCGTCGCCTTTACAACCCGCTAAAAAAGCTATAAAGCATACGCATACCACCAATAATAATTTTTTGTACATAAAAGTAAAAGTTTAAGAATGAGTAATAATTATTGAGTAAAAGATTGAATTTTATTAGGTATACGCTTCAAACTAAAAAAGTGATGAAATTTGGAGCAAATTATTTCTGTGACCCTAAAATCTTATCCTTCCGACTTCCTCCCTAATGAATCAATACCCGCGTCGATCGGTTTATATGCATTATATTCATCAAGAAGGTCTTTATTAGACTCGGGTAGCTGCATATCGATTTTCCAGTTCATGGTTGCGGCGAGCTGAAACATCATAAGCTGAACCTGGTTGGTGGCAATGCGCGGAAGATCACTTTGCAAAGCCTTTTCGTTCATAGTCTGTTTGGCATCATTCAGGATCGAGGTATAATCGTCACTCTGAAACCTATTGATCCAGCCTTGTTCAATATCATAAAACTTGTAGTCCGTATCCATCGAGAGCACTTCCGGCTCAGGGAAAAAGTCTATCACCATTTTCTTTTCCAAACCTTCAATGTGATATCGTAATTTTCCGAAATCGTACCCTACCAGCACCTTCGCCTTGGCAATGATCAATGCCTTTTTTTTATCTTTTATTAAGTTCCATATGTTTTTATCATGCTGGTAATTATAAATTTCCGTAAAATATCCTTCCGCCATAACCACCTTGAATACCTTCTCTATTCTTTCAAGTAAGACGGTCGCTTCTTTCTGCGGTTCAGCGCTGGCCAGATATCGTTTTGACCAAAAGTAGTAGGCACCGGCCCCGAGGCTTCCTCCCAGCATGACGGATAAAATAAAAAAAAGTAGTGTGCTCATTTCCATGATGTGTATTTTTGTGTTTACTAAAATCACATAAAAAGTCCAGAATGCCAAACAGCCAGTCGAAATACCTCATAACCATCGCCGGGCCTACTGCCGTAGGAAAAACCGAACTTTCGATCAGGTTAGCAAGGGCATTGAATACCGACATTATTTCAGCGGATTCGAGACAAATATTCCGGGAGCTATCTGTTGGCACCGCCAAACCGACGTTGGAAGAATTGGGCGCTGCTCCACATCACTTTATCAATTCCCATTCCATTACGGAATCGTACAGTGCCGGTGATTTTGAACGCGATGCATTAAAGCTTTTGGAAGAGCTTTTCCAAAAGCGAGACTTTGTGGTGATGACCGGTGGCTCCGGGTTGTATATAAAAGCAGTTTCCGAAGGGCTGGACAGCCTGCCGGCACCAGAAGAAGGTCTTCGAAAGGTTTTGACAGAACGCTTGACCGTAGAAGGACTGGAAGCTTTGCAGAAGGAAATCAAAGCGATTGATCCCATTTTTGCGTCTACAAAAGAACTGCAAAATCCGCAGCGGGTGGTTCGCGCCCTTGAAGTTTTCAGATCTACCGGTATTCCCATTTCTCAATATCAGCAAAAAAATGTCCAGCAACGGCCTTTTAAACAGATCCAAATTGCCCTGGATCGCGACAGGAAAGAATTATACAACAGAATAGATATGCGGATGGACAAAATGCTCGAAGAAGGTTTAGTCCGGGAAGCGAAAGAGGTGATTGCATTTCGTGATCGCCATGCTTTGCAAACTGTCGGTTACAAGGAGGTTTACGATCATCTTGATGGCCGCTATGACGAAAAGGAAATGATCAGACTGCTGAAACAAAACTCCCGCAGGTATGCTAAACGACAGTTAACCTGGTTTCGTCATCAGGGAGATTTCAAGTGGTTTCAGCCAGATCAGTTTGATGCGATACTAAACTATATAAAAGAAAAAACCGGAACCATTTAAGTCTTGCGAAGACTTGAATTGTTCCGGCATAACTGATCGTTTTGCTTATGCCTCCTCTTCCAGTTCGCGGTATGCAAGAATCCCACCAAGCACGTTGCGGACATTCGTGAACCCTTGTGATTCAAGATATTTGGCAGCTTTTCCGCTCCTTGCTCCAGACCGGCAATGAATTATGATTTCAGAATCTTTTAATGACTCAAGCTCAGAAACATGATCCGGCAGTTCAGCCAAAGGGATCAGCGTTGCTCCGAGGTTATCTTCCTCATATTCATGCTCTTCGCGCACGTCGTAGAAGTTTAATTCCTCACCATTATCCAGACGTTTTTTTAGCTCTTCAACTGTGATATCCATAATCTTTACGTTATATACTTCTTAATCTATTTTACTATCAACATCTTTTGTACAAAAGATCGTTTCCCGTCAAAGCCTTTTAAAATATACATTCCGTCGGACAAGTCGCCAAATGTAACGGATCGCGCCCCCGTTTCGGGGATGAAGGTATGCATAAGTACGCCGGTTACTGAGAAAATCTCGATCTTTTTTATTTCGTTATTTTTCCAGTTTAAAGCTCCCTTATTCGGATTTGGAAAGAAAAAGGTGTCCTTTCCTAACTCCTCGGTACCGGTCACGACGCCAGCCGCTTTACCGCCCATATATGGACGAAGCATGATACTTCCGTTTAACGAACCATCTTTGACCCAATCTGTACCCAGATTAAAAAATACCTCGCTCCTTCCTAGTAAAGAATTGCGGTCAAAGCCTATACTCAACGGCTCTTCATTAATTTGCAGCCATCCTACATAAAATGTATCAGCAACGGCAACGGGGTTATCAAAGGCATACTGAATCAGACTGTCGCGGTTTGATGCGTACCGGGCAGCAACGGCTTTCTGTACAATTAACTGATCCGGGCGTCCGTTTTTATTATTCCAAACCTGAAGTGTGAAAGACTGACCTGATATATTATTATTAAAAGGAACGATGGCCATTCTGATACCCGCTAATGTATCGGGCTTGGACAGTGCAAACCGGACCACCGCCCGCGCCAGCCGCTGGTTAATCTGAACGCCGTATTCAGCACTTCCGTCATCATAGGCATAATAGTCGCTGAGATCGGCCCTCCCGCTGATCGTATCGTTCCTGCGCAGGTTAACAGAAGGAATTGCCGGGTTTTGATCGTCGGTTGTGATCAGATTTAATTTATAACGAAGCTTTATAGCTTTTACCGATTTATCTTCATTTATGGCATTAACGGCGATAGACTTAGCCTGTGTCTGACTTCCACCTATAAAAACAGAAGCTGAGCCATTATAACTTTGAAGTTGTTTCCCGGTAAGCTCATCCCTGACTGTAAAAGTGTAGGTCGTAAAATTGAAGTTGTTGAAAAGATTATTAATATCGGCACGAACAGAATCAGCTGTTGAAAGCCGTGGATTGACCCAATATTGTTTTAAAGGCATAGAAGTATATCTTTTCAAAAAAGGCGTTAGGGGCTTTCTGACTGCAATGTCTTTAATAAAACGGTCATTGATCGATCTGCCTTTGTTTAGGTATAGATAATCCAGATGCCAGGTATCATAAGCCCCCGAAAGCCTACCATAGGTCCGGAAACGAAACTGAAAGTTGGCATGGAAATAGCCAGCATTACCGACCGCGATAAATTCATGCCTGAATAAAGAATCAAAGACCATTCCGGTTTGCTGCCACACAGAAACCCACTGATTGTTCTGATTCAAAAATTCAAGACGGAGCGTATCGTTATCATCCGGAAATTCGCCCAGACCTTTTGCAAGCCAGTAAAAACTGAGATAAACGGAATCCCGCGTCGACAGGCCTTCCAGATTAATGGGTACAGAAGTAAGTGTATCTGTGCTGCCCTGAGAAAGTTGGTTTGAGTAATTATAAGGAACGCCGCCTGCATCAAGCCCGTCAAAGGTTGCGACGTTAACAGAAGGTTGTGTGGTTGCAAGCGTATTGTTAATATACACACCGCTGCCCTGCATCCAAAAAACAGGATCCGGGTGAGAAGATACAGTTGTTGAAAAGTCGTCAAAAAATGGAAGTGGTACTGATGCCTGTATCCGTGCCGTTTGCCGGCCAGGATCCGCCGCTTCAGGGTACGCTCCAAATGGCACCAGTTTCAATTGCCCGTATACCTCATTAAACTGAACTGTTATCAGTATCAGAATAGGTATAGTTCCATATTTCAAAATGCTTTCAAATATGTTCTTATAGCTGTGTGTTATCTCCATTTGTGGCATTTGGTTCTGCGCCCGCAGGAATTACCCAGAGGTCTATTACGTCGCCGATTCGAACTTTTCCCCCCGCCTCAGGATTTTGTTTGGCTACTGTACCCGGAAGCTGGCCCTCTTCTGCGGCAACTTCCATAACCTGTCCAACTTTCAGTCCTGCGCCGACAATCTGGACTTTGGCTTCATCCAGGGGCATTCCTACAACAGATGGAAGTTCAAACTGTGCAGAGCCCAATCCTTCTCCCAGTTCAAGATCTATTTTTGATCCCTTGGCGATCGGCTGCCCCGGCAAAATTTCAACACCTTTATACATTTGCCTCAACACTGCATTCTGCGCCATATCGGGAACATAAGATATTGTGCCCTCTTCAAGACCGAGACTTTTAAGCTGCATTTGCGCGCTCCTGTGCGTCATATCTGTCAGTTTAGGCATTTTAATGAGCGGAGCTGTCAATGCCACAACAGTGATGTATATCTTTCTACCTTCCTTAACCTTGGCACCTGGCTTTGGATATTGCTGAATGACTGTTAACGGGGGAATGTTAGCTACATAAGTCGAATCAACTTCATAACGAAGATCCCGGCTATCAAGAAAGTCTTCAATTTCACTCAGATTTTTTTTACGCAAATCGGGCACGGTGATGGCTTCCCCGTGATTGGTGGTAAAAGGTAAATAAATAAAGAAAAAGCCCAGGAAAAATACCAGTATGAGTGATACTACAATGCCAATATGTATGAAGAGATCCTTGCGGGATTGTGTGCTGATTTTTGCCATGGAAAAACAAAATGCGGTAACTTTCTAAAAATGGTAAAAATAGAAGGAAAATTTCAAGATGCAAATAGCCTAAACGGCATATGAGCCAAGAATTCGTTTGATATATTTCCCCAGGATATCAAATTCAAGATTCACCGTATCGCCTTCCTTCAATTGGTGAAAATTGGTAAAGGAATAGGTATAAGGGATAATCGCGACACGAAAAGAATTCACCTCCGAATTAAAAACCGTCAGACTTACACCGTTGATACAGATCGATCCTTTTTCAACGGTCATATTTCCGAGTGATGCATCATATTCAAAGTCAAAAAGCCAGCTGCCGTCCCTTTCTTCGATCCGTCTGCAGAGGGCAGTCTGGTCCACATGTCCCTGCACAATATGTCCGTCGAAACGGCCGTTTGCAGACATACACCTTTCCAGGTTTGTTTTGCTGCCTTCCTTTAACTGACCCAGATTGGTTTTAATCAATGTTTCTTCGATCGCAGTAACCTGGTAAGTATCTTCTTTGATAGAAACAACCGTAAGACAAACACCATTATGGCTCAGGCTTTGATCAATTTTTAATTCAGGAGTCAGGGATGAACGTAATGTGAAAGTTTTGTTAGTACCCTCCGTATCGACTTTTAGAACCTCTCCTATGGTTTCAACAATTCCTGTGAACATTCTGCAAAATAAATTTATTTTTAATGTAAATGTACAACTTCTTTGGAGACCTTTTTGCCGTAAATGGTCTGATAAGTTTTATTTACTTAATGGGTGTCTTTTATTCCGGTATTGCGTGCGGTCTCGTGGTTAATGCTGCCATCAGGATTAGCTATATAGAAAAAAATAAAGGCTTCGCCTGCTGCCCAACAGATTTCGAAACTAAATGGAAAAATAATCCACTGTCTCACTAACTCAGAACGATATTCAAAATATTATTCTGATTTATGAAACAATGAATTGATACACTTTTGATACGTTTTCATAACCAGACTCTGGCTGTCACTAATCCCACAAACAGAAAATAGGAGACAACTGCCAGTGAGCAAGCCGAAGGAGATGGCATTACTAAAATCAGTTCAAAAATTTTTAATGGCCTATGGTCGGAAAGGTATGAGAGTCGAATCCTGCTGCAAATTGATATACACAATCAAGAATCTAACTTAATTGCATGAGCGCCTTAGGCCTGATAGCGACTAAGATTAAGAATTTTAGATTAATTTTTCACGGTGCTGCTTTCCCCATGTATGCATCGCGATAATCAGTTCAGAAAGTGTTTCACTATATGCAGTAAGTTCATACTCAACGGTTACAGGTTTTGTATCTTGTACAGTCCTGGTAACCAGGGCATGCATTTCCATATCCTTTAATTCCTTTGAAAGTACTCTGGGCGATATACCAGCTTCTCTGGAAAGCTCGCGGAATTTTAACTTGCCACCTCTTAAAATCGATATCAAAACAAGTTTCCATTTCCCGCCGACTACTTCCAGGGTATCCTGGAGAGTAAGTTGTGCTACTTTACATTCCTGATCGGTCGCAGGTATTAAACACTGATTTTTTGAAGGCATAATATCCTTTAGGTTACTGGTATCCTGGGAGTAACGGACTACAAAACTTAGATATAACCCTTGTAGTTTTGTGCTGTTATAAAAAATTAAAACTGTCAAAAAAAATTTAACGTTCATTCAAACTCATGACTTTAACCATAGCCAATGATCGTACGGCACGTGCCGAACGCCTATTCAAAAAGCACCTAGAAATGTTTACTAACTCTTGGATGACCCAGGAAGATTATGGCAATTTATTTACACAAGACGCTATACAAGAATACCCATATGCCCCGGCCCCTTATTCCAAACTATTGCAAGGAAGAGATGTTATCGCTGCCTATATAACAAATGTGACTAAGAGCGCCACAGAATGGACCTTCACTGACTTAATCTTTTCAGCCACCTCTGATCCTGATACAGTCTTTATAGAATTTAAAGGAAGCGCGCTGGTGACCGCAACAGGTAAAACATATAATCAAATTTATATAGGTCGTATCACCTTAGAAGGGGAACAAATAAAACACTATACTGAATATTGGAATCCAAGTTGGATTTTAGATGCCTTTATCGCCTGACTTTTATTAATGGTTAAAATTAATGCAAAGAGTGGCGACGTATTACGCAGAAACCGTCACGGCCGCCGTGTGCGGTTTTCTGTCTTTAATATGATTTATTTAATCAAAAGGCATTTTTACATTTTTGATATAATTTATTAGTTCCTGAAATTAGGTTCATTGTGCCGATGATGATTATAGAACATAACCATAGGTTTCATACCGCCCTGATCTCAATCAAAGGATTTTATTGTTGCCTAATTCCTGCTTCATGTTTTTTGTAAAACCGGAAAATTATTGAATTCAAGATACCAGGCGCCATCAGTCACAATATATACTTCGACCTATCCCCCCTCTTTCCTGCGATTTGTCGTCCCATGGCACTTTCTCTAGCCGCCGTTGCCGCTATTCCTTTTAATTTAACCGCTAGTTTACGAACTTCGTGGTGGATAACAGGCAACAGCCTTTTTCCTTTACCCCATTTGTATCAAACAGTTTGAGCCTTAGTATCCTATTTTAATGAAAAAAGTATTATTTATTGATCGCGATGGCACGATCATCGTCGAACCGCCAACAGATTTTCAGGTCGATTCTCTCGAAAAACTGGAATTTTTACCAAAAGCGATTTCCAACCTTCGTAAGATTGCAGAAGAAACGGATTACGAACTGGTAATGGTTACCAACCAGGATGGACTTGGTACAAGTTCGTTTCCGGAAGCTACATTCTGGCCGGCGCAAAATAAAATGCTGCAAACATTAAAAGGAGAAAATATCGATTTTGCCGCGGTTCATGTCGACAGGAGTTTTCCGGAAGATAATCTTCCGACAAGAAAACCAGGAACAGGGATGCTCACGGCTTATTTTTCTGAGGAGTATGATCTGGCAAACAGTTATGTCATCGGAGATCGTCTCACTGATGTCCAGCTTGCGGTCAATTTGGGCTCGAAAGCGATACTAATAGGCCCTGAACTGGCAAAGGATGGCGTTTCTGCTGAAATGAAAACAGCTGTCTCTTTTATTTCAACAGATTGGGATGCTATTTATGAACATCTTAAATTACCTGCCCGGACGGCCTCCGTACAACGGAATACAAAAGAAACACAGATAACCATTGATCTGAATCTTGACGGAAGCGGAAGATCTGAAATACATACAGGCCTTGGATTCTTTGATCATATGCTCGATCAATTGGCAAGACATTCGGGTGCAGATTTAAACATTCATGTTGAAGGCGATCTTCATATTGATGAACATCATACCATCGAAGACACAGCGCTGGCCCTTGGTGAAGCATACAGAATTGCAATTGGTGATAAACGCGGCATCAGCCGTTATGGATTTTTACTTCCGATGGACGAAGCATTGGCACAGGTAGCGATCGATTTTTCCGGGCGCCCATGGATCGTTTGGGATGCAGAATTTAAGCGGGAAAAAATTGGCGAGATGCCAACGGAGATGTTCTTTCACTTTTTCAAATCGTTTTCTGATACCTCATTGTCAAACCTGAACATCAAAGTAGAAGGCCAGAATGAGCATCATAAAATCGAATCAATCTTTAAGGGATTTGCCAAAGCAATAAAAATGGCTGTCCGCCGCGACCTTAAAGCGCTTGATTTTATGCCTTCTACAAAGGGGGTCCTATAATTTTTTAGACATGGCTCGTCAGGCATTTGCTTTTTTTATTTAATTTTGTTCAAATTCAATTACGCCTAATCAGATATTATTATGTTCATGACGATTGTAATGATAGTTTTTTACGTGGTTCTGTTGGGTTCAGCTTTCCTGGTTGGCCGATGGTTAGAGAATCATGAGAAAAGCTACAAGCCTTGATATAAAGGGAGTTTTGATAACTCCCTTTTTTATTTAAACACGTGTCAATATTTTGTAAAAAAATATCAATTCTATATTTTTGATATACCAATCCGGAGGTCCGAACGTTTTAGCGGTAATCACTTTTGCTTTTTTTAACCAATAAGATTCCAAAGTTTTGTTAAAAACACTCTGCCTGATATTGTTGACAGCCTTCCTCATCTGTAAAGCCACAGATGCTGCTAGTCTTCTGTTGGCAAAGGATAAAGCAAAAGTTGTTTGTGACACTGGCACCTGTGACAATGAAAATACAGAAGAAGCTGAAAAAATGATCGATGACCAGCTTATGGTCAGTCATCATGTTTCTTTCCAGCATAATGTGGTTGCAGTTATCCTTAAAACTGGCTTTTCGTACACCGTAGGCTGCGAAAATGAGATTTACAGAAATCTCCTGTCTCCCCCACCTGAATTATCCTGATTTTCTTATCAAAAGTATACTGACGTTTTTATAACGTCAGGCAAGCTTGCGTCTGCTCACTGGGTCAGCCGCAACCTAACTGCACAGCTATACGCTGTAAACTTTCCACGATAATTAACTTCAGATAATTAAACAATATGATCGAATCATATAACCAGCTATTCGCGAACAATAAAAACTGGGTAGCGGCCACGACAAAAAAGAACCCTGATTTCTTCACAAACCTGGCATCCGGCCAAACACCTCAATATTTATGGATCGGATGTTCAGACAGCCGTGTTCCAGCCAATGAAATCACAGGGACGGTCCCTGGTGATATATTCGTGCACCGGAACATTGCCAATATGGTAATTCATACCGACATAAGTATGCTGAGCGTGTTGGATTATGCGGTAAATGTTTTACAGGTAAAACACATCATCGTGTGCGGTCATTACGGCTGCGGAGGGGTGCATGCAGCCATGGGCCGGAAACAGGTCGGACTGATTGATAACTGGTTACGCCATATTAAAGATGTTTACAGGCTGCACAGGGAAGAACTTAATGACATCGAAAATATGGCTGCAAGAGCAGACAGGCTGGTAGAACTGAATGTCCGGGAGCAGGTCTATGGTCTTACGAAAACTTCGATCGTTCAGAATGCCTGGGCAAATGGGAAATATCTTCAGGTGCATGGCCTGGTATACGACGTAAAGGACGGCGTATTAACGGATCTGGATGTGACGATCGAAAACAATGAGGAAATAGAAGAGGTATATAAGCTGGAAACTGCTATTCTATAATCCAAACCAAAAATCACCGTAACCTATTCTTCGAATCATTCCTATGTCAGCCAATAAGAATAATCTGTTTTCAAATCTAAAATACGACTTTCCTGCTGGGCTGGTAGTCTATCTGGTAGCTTTACCGCTGTGCCTTGGGGTCGCGCTTGCCTCAACCGGCCGCCCTGACCTGCTGTTTTCCGGAATTATTTCCGGCGTTATCGGAGGCATCGTCATTGGTATACTCAGCGGATCGTCGCTGGGTGTATCAGGACCGGCAGCAGGGCTGGTCGTAATTGTGCTAACTGCCATAGAGACGCTTGGCAGCTTCGAAGCATTCCTGCTTGCCGTAGTGATCGCCGGAGCAATACAACTTGTGGCAGGGTTTTTAAAAGCAGGGATTATTGGTTATTATTTCCCATCTTCCGTTATTAAAGGCATGCTGGCCGCCATCGGTATCACCCTTATTTTAAAGGAAATCCCGCACGCCTTCGGTTACGATGCAGACTTTATGGGCGATGAAGCTTTCAACCAAAAAGACGGGCAGAACACCCTTACGGAAGTATATAACGCTGTTCGTTATAGCAGCACAGGTGCCATCATTATCTCGGTCATTTCGCTAGGCCTTCTCCTCTTGTTTGACAAGCCGTTCATGAAACGGATTGAGCTCTTCAAGTTTTTACCTGGCGCTTTATTCGTTGTGCTGATCGGTATCGCCTTAAATGCGGTGTTTATCAATTTCTCTCCTGAGATCGCCCTCACCGGCGAACACCTGGTACAGCTTCCTGTTGCCTCAAGTGCAGCTGAATTTATCAGCTTTTTCAAACATCCTGATTTTAGTGCCATTACCAAAGTTGAGGTATACACCGTGGCGCTTACCCTGGCCATTGTGGCGAGTCTGGAAACACTGCTGTCCGTAGAAGCGACTGATAAGCTTGATCCTTATAAAAGAAGTACGCCGACTAATCTTGAGCTAAAAGCGCAGGGAATCGGGAATATGGTTTCCGGTCTGCTGGGCGGTCTTCCCATTACGCAGGTCATTGTGCGCAGTTCTGCAAATATCGCATCAGGAGCCAGGACTAAAATGGGGACGATCACGCATGGTACTATTCTGCTCTTGTCCGCGATTTTCATTCCCAAGTATCTGAACTATATACCCCTGGCTTCTTTGGCGGCTGTTTTGCTTCTGGTAGGTTACAAATTATCCAAGTTTTCCCTTTATCAGGGTATGTACAAGCTGGGCAAAGAGCAATTCATTCCATTTATAGTTACCATAATAGCCATCCTAAGTACGGACCTGTTAAAAGGTATAGGCATCGGAATGGTCGTTGCGATCTATTTCATTCTGAGAAAGAATTATAAACATTCTTACCATTACAAAAAGGAACAGTATAAAGACGGTGAGGTGATTACGATTCTTCTGTCAGAGGAAGTAACATTCCTGAATAAGGGAAGTATAGGACATACGCTTGATCATCTTCCCGAAAATTCAAAAGTTGTGATTGACGGAACAAAGTCAATAAACATCGACTACGACGTTTTGGAGATCATTCAGGAATTCAGGGAACACGTTGCCCCGACCAAAAATATATCAGTAGAAACCAAAGGAATCAGTTCCGTTTCTTCGGTAGGAGGCCATTAGATAAAAATGTCAGACCGAATAGAAAATCCCCGCAGATCAGATGATTGCGGGGATTTTTATTTATGCCTTAATTTATTCGTTTGGCCTTTGGTCTTTTCGCTGCTTCAGGCGCTGAATAAGCATATCATTAAAAGTTCGCTCTGCTTTGTATAATTCGATAACCTGATTCGCAGATATTACTTTTAAAAATCTATTCTGATATTCCTTTTCCAGATCAAGTTCTTTCTGTTTCAGATCCTGAACCTCTTTCAGATTGTTAAGGACCTGATCATCTGTTTTGCCTTCGGCTTTTTTATCATTGATGATCTTGCGTTGAGCCCTGTGAATATCCCTCCTTTTTTGAGAATATTCATTGTAAACCGGCCAGAAACCGGTTGCCTGGTCAGGCGACAGGTTAAGCCTGTTTGTTATAATAGCGATTTTAGCATCCTGTATTTTCTGCATTTCCTCCCCAGAGGGCCGTTGTGCCCATGCCGTGCCGGTAGAGAAGAGCGTAAACAACAACATTATATTAAACAGGTTAACGTTGGTTTTCTTTTTTAATAGGTTCATTTTCGTTAGGTCATTAAATGTCAAATTTTTTCGGTACCAGAACCAGATTCAATAACCTGCTGACGGATAAAATCTTCATCCAGTCCATCCAGATAGTACATAACGGTTGAATCTGTATCGAAAGCTTTCTGTACTACCTGATGCTCACTTAAATCATAATAGCTGATATTCTGGTCTTCCAGATAAGTTACGATTGAGGCGTCGCTGATAGAACTAAGCGGTTCCTGCCCGAGCGATCCCTGGCGTTCCGGAAATGTAACCCAAACCATCACCAGTAAAAAACTCATAGCAGCTACAAGTCCTGCAGATCTGCGCCAACCCCATTGAATCAGCGGTTTGCGAGCAGTTTCATGCGGAATTTTCGACTGAATGATTTGAGGTAAATTTTCAAAATAGCCATCTGGTACTACAAAAGGAGTTTCCTTTTTTAGATCATCTAACCGTATGTGCTTTTTGTCCATGACTACACTTGTTTCTTTGTCTTACTATTCTTTGACTTAATGAGTTACAAATGGTTTAATCTGTTTCATTTAAAAAGTCTTCTATTTTTTTTACCGCCCAATGATAGGACGCTTTCAGTGCGCCTACCGATGTTCCGGTAATTTCTGATATCTCTTCGTAAGGTAACTCTTCGTAGTATTTCAAATTAAATACAAGTCGCTGCTTTTCAGGCAGTTTCAAAAGAGCTTTCTGCAATTTAAGCTGAATGGCATCACCACTGATCAATGGATCAGCTTCAAGTTTTTCACTCAGTTCGTTCTCTACGTCGTAAATGGGTACGAAGAAGCGTTTGCGCTTTTTGTTTAAAAAATTTATCGCCTCATTACTCGCGATACGATAAAGCCATGTGTAAAATTTAGCATCTCCTCTAAAATTTTCAAGGGCAGTCCATGCTTTAATAAATACGTCTTGGGTAATATCGTTAGCGTCGTCATGGTCTACAACCATTTTACGAACCAGCCAATAGACCTTTTGCTGATACTTGCGCACCAGTTGATTGAAAGCGTTTCTCCGCGTTTCTGGATTTTCAAATAATGCTAATAATTCTTCGTCAGACATTTATACTCAGTCCTAGTCTGATTGTTTGTTAAAAGGGTTGAACCGAAAATGATTCCGACCTTTTCAAAATACAATGGTGGTTATTGATTCTCTCTGAAAATCAATAATAGTTTATTTTTCTGTTCAGGGCAAATAAAATTCGAGTCTTGTACATAAGCAGAATGTTATCTTACTTATATACAAGACTCAAAGGCATTCAGGTTCCAGTCACAACTTTAATTTGCCGTCTGGAATATTATTTTTTCTTAGCAATAGCACGTTTTGCAGCAGCAACAATATCCGCAGCAGTAAGACCGTATTTTTCCATCAACTGCGCTGGTGTTCCGCTTTCTCCGAAGCTGTCGTTTACAGCCACATATTCCTGAGGAACCAGGTCATTTTTCACGATTACCTGTGCAACACTGTCGCCTAGTCCACCGATACGGTTATGCTCTTCCGCAGTAACAGCGCAACGCGTTTTTGCAATCGATTTTAGAATTGCTTCTTCATCAAGCGGTTTGATTGTATGGATATTGACAATTTCAGCGCTGATACCTTCTGCTTCCAGCTGCTCACCAGCCTGGATCGCTTCCCAAACCATGTGACCTGTCGCGAAAATACTCACGTCGGTTCCTTCGCTTACCATCCATGCTTTACCGATTTCAAAAACCTGATCAGCAGGTGTGAAAATTGGAATCACCGGACGTCCAAAACGCAGATAAACCGGTCCGTCGTAATCTGCGATTGCGATTGTTGCGGCTTTTGTCTGGTTGTAATCACACGGATTGATCACTGTCATACCCGGAAGCATTTTCATCATCCCGATATCTTCAAGGATCTGGTGGGTTGCACCATCTTCACCCAACGTAAGACCAGCGTGCGAAGCACAGATTTTAACATTTTTACCCGAGTAAGCAACACTTTGACGGATCTGGTCATAAACGCGGCCCGTCGCGAAGTTTGCAAAAGTCGTAGCAAAAGGAATTTTACCACCGATGGTCAAACCAGCAGAAACGCTGATCATGTTTGCCTCTGAGATACCACATTGAACAAATCTTTCAGGATTTTCTTTAATGAAAGGTTCGAGTTTCAAAGAGCCAACAAGGTCAGCGCACAACGCAACTACATTAGGATTCTTCTGACCAAGTTCATGCATCCCGGCGCCAAAGCCCGAACGGGTATCTTTTTTTTCGGTGAAGGTGTATTTTTTCATTATGAATATTTTCTATTATTTATCAAATAAATGGATATCAATGAATTAATTATCAGGATCCAGGATCTTAATAATCTCCCATTGACTCTTCCAGCTGAGCCAAAGCTGCTGCCAATTGTTCATCATTTGGCGCAACACCATGCCATTTGTGGCTTCCCATCATGAAATCAACACCGTATCCCATTCCTGTATGTAGAAGAATCATAATCGGTTTTGCATGACCAGCTTTGCTTTTCGCTTCATATAAGGCTTTTACAACTGAAGCCATGTCATTTCCTTCTTCCACTTCCATGACTTCCCATCCGAATGCTTCATACTTGGCACCAAGATCACGGTTGTCCATCACTTTCGCTGTCGGACCGTCAATTTGCTGACCATTCAAATCGATGATAGCAATAAGATTGTCAACTTTGTGGTGTGGTGCAAACATAGCAGCTTCCCAAACCTGACCTTCCTGCTGCTCACCATCGCCCATCAGGACATATACAAGACTGGTATCGTTATTCAGTTTTTTGGACAAAGCTGCTCCAATTGCAACAGACATTCCTTGTCCCAGTGAACCCGAAGCGATACGGATACCTTCCAGATGTTCATGTGGTGTCGGGTGTCCCTGAAGTCTTGAATTCAACTTACGGAATGTTGCCAATTCCGGCACAGGGAAATAGCCCTTACGTGCCAAAACGCTATACAACACAGGAGAAATATGACCATTGGAAAGGAAGAAAAGATCTTCTCCTGCTCCATTCATGTCAAAAACAGGTTTCCCGTCTTCTTCTTTCAATTTCATGCGCTCGAAGTACAACGCAACTAACAAATCTGTACAGCCCAATGATCCTCCCGGGTGTCCTGACTGGCAGCCATGTACCATACGAACGATATCCCTGCGAACTTGTGCTGCAACTTTTTCTAATTGTTCAATTTCCATTTCTCGATTATTATTTTTTTGGAGCGTAATACAGCTGGATTAAACTTCCGCTATCCCGTTCACGATAGACATCATGTAAAGAGATGCGAATTACGGATTAAAAACGGTTAATATCTGACTTTTAATTAGTCATTTTTACTCAAAATTTGATCAGTATGATTCTTCGTATCAACTTTCTGGATGATCTCAGAAATGATACCTTTTTCATCTATGACGAAAGTTGTGCGCGCTGTCCCCATATAAGTTCTGCCGTACATGCTTTTTTCTACCCAAACGCCATATGATTCCACGATCGTATGATCGGTATCGGCCAGCAAAGGAAAAGGAAGATCGAACTTTTTGATGAATTTCTGGTGCGACTTCTCATCGTCAACGCTTACTCCCAGGACTACAAAACCCTTGTTTAAAAGTGAATCATAATTATCACGGAGGTTACATGCCTGAGCTGTACAACCCGGGGTATCATCTTTTGGATAGAAATAAAGGATTACTTTTTTGCCTTTGAAGCTGGAAAGCTTTACCTCGTTTCCACTCTGGTCTTTTGCCACAATTTCCGGAGCTGGATCACCTGTCTGAAGAGCCATCATTATTTTCTTTTTCGTTTTTGAGGTGCGATCACCGGTTCCACTAATTCAGTTTGCAAGATAGTACTATTTCCGGCGCCATCTGTCACTTCAAGTGTTAGTTCTCCTTCGAAAAGTTGTGAATCATCCAGTTTCTCCGACCAGATAATGCCTGTCTTCGCTTCATAATTCATCAAAACCCACTCATCGCTGACCAGGGCTCTAAAACGATCAATTCCCGACATGCCATCGGCAATGTATGCACGGATCCTTTTTTTACTATGTTCAATCAATCGGACCCTTGGTGGAACCGTATCTTTCTGAATTACAAAAGTGCCCAGTTCTTTGGTCTGAAAGGTGATCTCATCATCGTTCCAGGTGCCTCCGATATACCGGTATCCATACCCTGTGTACCTATAAATTCCGCTCCGGTCTTTATTGGATGGCGTTTCTTCGGGCTTAAAGGTAATGGAGACATAATCACGCAGTGGTGTACCTTTTTCATTAACCGTCAGCGCATTGTAGTTTTGCTGACCGGTGAGATATAAGGTATCAAATAAGCTGGTTTGCTTAAAGTCAACCGACCATCGGTTGCCCTTGTAATTTGCAACCCTTCCAGGCGAAATCTTTGCACGCAGATAAGTCCGGGCCATCGTATTTCCGATCTGCACAGAATCCGGCATGTATTCCCGCAGGTCGGCAAGAAATACTGCAGACTCATTTTCATATAGGTCAGGTGTTTTTTTCACTTCTTTCCCATCCACATAGAACGTTGCCAGCGGAAGGGGACTTCTGTAATATTTAGCCCTGACCTTTAAAGTATTTCCGACGATTTCCGTTTGGATCCACTCGGGTTTAACTTCGGAATCATACATAGGCAACGCCTGACTTTCCGTTTCTCCCTTGATGTTAAATAAAAGGACGGAAGAATTTTCATAAGAATCAAAGACCTTGATTCTCACCTGATGCACAAGCGTGTCTGCAATAAAAAGCTTACCCCTGTAGGCGCCAGTTTTATATAAATCAAAAACATTTCCGTCCGGCACATAACATTTCAGATAACGCTGGCCTGTCTCTTGCTCCGTTTCGTAGTCAATCAGATTGTTATAATCCCGCGTTGCAGCATTAGGGAAAATTTCCATATTGTAAGCGAACACCTCATTGTCATCCATCTTGATTTCGATACACTGCAGGCCATACCGGAATCCGGTACCAGTCATCATATCATGCGCCATTAGCTCTAAACCAACCATTCCTGATGCGCTGATGGTGGCAGGAATAACAAATGTACCGTCTTTCTGACGCACAGGTGTATAAGCTTGTCTGTCAAATTTATTGTTAACCCTTGCGTTGATGTCTAAAGGACGAATAGCCAGACTTACAAACTTTGGAGGCGTTACATCCTTAATTTCACTGAAACCAAAGAATAATGGATTCAAATAATTGTCCTTCGAATCCCGGATTTCAAAGTGGAGATGCGGACCGGCAGATCCTCCTGTATTACCAGAAAGCGCAATCAATTCACCTTTTCGGAAAGCATATTTTCCCGGATCAGGAAAAAGATCGATTTCAAAGGTCTGCTTTTTATATTGTTCATTCCGGACATAGGCTGCCAGCGAATCGCTGAATTTCTGCAAATGCCCGTAAACTGTAGTCTGGCCGTTCGGGTGCCGCAAATAAATAACATTTCCATATCCGGTACGCTGCACGGCCACTTTAAAGACATAACCTTCTGCCGCAGCATATACAGGCAGACCTTCCACTTGCTGCGTACGGATGTCCACTCCTGCATGAAAATGGTTGGTTCGAAGATCTCCTAGTCCGCCGGCAAGCGAGTTGGACAACCCGGGCCTTATCGGAAATTGGTAATATCCTTTGGGATAAGATTGTTTCTGGGCAGAAGCTCCACTAAAAATCCCTAAAAATAAAAGAAATAAAAAAAACGTACGTAAGATCGTAAGGTGACTTTTAAACATGCAAATGAATCTGATAAATTAACTTTTCGCTTACTTCACGCCCAATTCCAAAAGTTTTTTACCTTCTATATACGCCGTCAGCTTGTCTCCGATCTGTACTGGCCCGACACCCTTAGGCGTACCTGTAAATATCAGATCTCCTTTTTTCAGCATAAAATATTTTGAAACAAAAGAGATCAGATAATTAATACGGTACAACATCATTGACGAGTTGCCGCTTTGACGCGTTTCTCCATTTACTTCCAGGCTAAAATTGAGATTCTGGATATCTTCAAACTCAGAAATCGGCACGAACTCAGAGACCGGTGCCGACCCGTTGAATGCTTTGGCCAGCTCCCATGGGAGACCTTTCCCTTTAAGTTCCGACTGCAGGTCGCGAGCCGTAAAATCAATCCCTACACCGATTTCGTCATAATATTTATGAGCAAACCGCTCTTCTATATTTTTTCCCACCCGGTTGATCTTCACGACCAACTCAACCTCGTAATGAACATCTTTTGAAAAATCAGGATAAAAAAACGGCTCGCCTGCACGGATTTGCGCAGTTTCCGGTTTCAGGAAAATAACGGGTGCATCAGGCCGCGCGTTATTAAGTTCTTCAATATGATCCGTATAATTACGGCCTACACAAATAATTTTCATTAAAAAAGATTTGAGATTTTATAAATATGGTATCAGGACCTGTTCTGAAAATAATAATGGTCAATGACAAAACTACTGACAAAGCGCACAGCCACATAATATTTCTTTCATTTTTTAATATTGATAAAAATGAATAAAATATGAATCTCAACCGGTTAGATAATTCTTATCACCTTTTCCGGAATCCACCCTACAATTTTTAGCTTAAGTAGCGTTATTTGTATGGGTTGAGCTTTGTCTGAGGTAACATTTTTTGTAATAATACGTCCTGACCGCAATATTTCTGGCTTTGCCGTTTAGTTAATCATCAAAAAGTAATTCATGAAGAAGCAGATTTCCTTTTCTTTCATTGCAACGATTTGCCTTTTCGTCTTATCAATTACGCTGTTTTCCTGCGATACCTTACGAAAAAGTCCGCCTCCTGCTGCTCAAAAAAGAAGACCTGGCGCAACAGCGGCCAAAAGGCCTGCACCTGCGAACCGACGCCCGGCGACAGCAGCCCGGACAACGCCTGTAAAGCCAGCATATACCCGCCCGGCAGGAAACTATTCGAAAGAAATCCCTCAGGTCGTAGAAGTGGCACGGACATACTCAGGCACACCATACAGATCGGGTGGTAATGACAAAAGCGGTATCGACTGCTCAGGATTAATTTGTTCTGTTTATTCAGAAATTGGCATCAAAGTACCCCGTATTTCGTGGCAGCAATCCGAATTCGGAACTGAGGTGGGGAGTATCGAAGAAATAAAAGCTGGTGACTGGCTGTTTTTTGTTCCCGAGGCTGGTAAAGAAGGATATGTTTCTCATGCAGGAATTGTAACTGACGTCCGCAACCAGAGTGAGATTTTTTTCATCCATGCATCTACATCCCGCGGGGTCCGTGAAGACAATCTGTTCTCGACATATTTTAAAGGAAGATTTGTTAAAGCCATGAGGCCGTTTTAGATTTTATCAGCAAGATCATAAAGTAGTAACAGGTAATTTAATTCTTTTAGAAACATAAGGAACAGCACACTATCCAGTTGTTTTCCAACTATCCGAAACGCTTCAACTCTCTTAAGACCGATGGAAAACGCAATTGACCCGCCAGGCCGGATTGTAGCCCTGCATCATGGAAGCGCTCCGATCCCACCCTATATCTACGCCACTGTTTTCTCTTCCTTTTGTGTAATTACCGGACTTATCTGGGATATATGCTGGCACATGAGTATTGGTCGCGACGGGCTGCTATCGCCTCCGCACCTGATCATCTATCTGGGTGCTGTCGTGTCTGGATTATTTTCAGGATATGAAATTTTAAGAATCACCTTTTTCGGAACAGCGGTCGAAAAATCCGGTAGCGTTAAGGTGTGGGGATTTTTTTATAGTGCTTTGGGTGCATTATTCTGTGTCTGGGGTGCGCTCGCAATGCTCACTTCCGCTCCATTTGACGACTGGTGGCACAATACCTACGGACTAGACATTACCATTCTATCTCCTCCACATTCGGTCTTAGCATTGGGTATCATCAGCGTTCAGTTCGGCGCTATGGTTAGCGTCATTTCTTTGAAAAATCAGATTAAACATTTTTCAAACATCAGCCCTTCCAAAAAGAAAGCAAGCAATAAAGTGCTCTTTGGGTTGTTTTCACTTTCTGCCGGGTTTCTGCTTACCATGTGGTATACGCTGCTTTCTGAAAAGCTCGGGAGCCGCGATGCTCATCATTCTGATTTTTACCTGGTTGCAGGAATTGCATTTCCTTTTTTACTGATGGCTTTTGGTAAGGCAATCAAGAACAAATGGACGATTACTGCGGTAACCGGAATTTACACAATCCTGATGCTTTTAACACTCTGGATCATTCCGCTTTTTCCGGCAGAACCAAAACTGGGTCCGATCATCAATCATATCGACCATTATCAGGGATTTAAATTTCCATTACTGCTGATCGTCCCTGCCATTTTCACCGATATTTTAAGAAATAAATTTGCCTACCTGAATGACTGGATTTTATCCCTCATCTTAGGAACAGCTTTTCTTTTTACATTTTTAGTAGCACAATGGCCATTCGGAACATTTCTCGTTGAATCACCTTCTGCCAGAAACTGGTTTTTCGGGAGTCATTACTGGTATTTTGGAAGTAATCCTGACTGGGAATTTCGCTATAAATTTCCACCCTGGGGTTTGGAAAAAACACCTGAGCTTATAAACGGCATGGTCATTGCCTGGGTCAGTTGCCTCGTATCCACACGTATCGGGCTGAAATGGGGCAATTGGATGAACAAAATTCAACGATGAAAAAAACACTGTACTTAACTATCCTGCTGCTGTTGTCTTTTCGGATCACTTTTGGTCATGTAGGAAGCTCGGGCGTGCTGATGCAAGGACAGGCAGGGCCCTATAAAGTTCTGATTGATGTAAAGCCGCCAGATGTGATTCCCGGCACAGCTGCGATTACTGTTTTTGTAGAAACGGGTACCGCAGAAAAAATAAGTGTCCGCCCTATTTACTTTCGTTCGGGAGATCGGGGCGCGCCGTCATCGGACGACCTTGCAGCCGTGCCGGATCAGCCCGGACAGTACAGAGGTGACGTTTGGCTGATGCAAAGCGGCTCTTCGAGTGTTCAGATCAAAATTTCAGGAAAGGAAGGCAATGGCGAATTTATTGTGCCGATTGTTGCCATTTCAACGGCTCAGCGGGAAATGCCAAAAGGACTTGGAATAGGTCTTTCCCTACTTGGACTTCTTTTGTTTTTGCTGATGATCACGGCCATAGGAGCAAGCGTAAGTGATGGTTTGCTGCGTCCCGGAGAAGTATTATCAGCCGGACAGAAAAGGAAAAGGTGGGTTAATATGGGTATTGCAACCTTGGTCTGTGCACTTATGCTCTATGGCGGAAGCAGCTGGTGGCATAGTTGGTCTTCAAATTACAAGTCGTTTATGTACAAACCTTTACAAGGAAATTCAAGTATAAAAAACGAAGGAAATGAGCGCATTTTTACGTTAAAAATTGATACCACCGGATGGTTTGTACGAAAACGGGGCTCGTTGTTAAGTACGCTTATTCCCGATCATGGCAAATTGATGCATGTGTTTCTGGTCCGGACGCCGGGCATGGATGCCTTTGCCCACATTCATCCGGAACGGACTGATAGTACCAGCTTCCAATCCTACCTTCCCAATCTGCCGAAAGGAAAGTACCTGGTCTATGCAGATATTGTTCAGTATTCCGGTTTTGCTGAAACAATGGTTGATACCATCGACATTCCCGGAGCTGAAGTCAATACTGGGCAACTGAAAATGACAGCAGAAGAGGATACCTATGTTGTGACAGATCCTATTGATGCCCCAGGCCAAATACCACTGGACGAAAATGTAGTGATATGTGGTAAACCGGGCACAAAATCCGTTTTTAAGGATAGTTCCTATGCGATTTGGGAAGGGAAACCTAACAAGCCTCTGGAAGCAGGAAAACCGTATTTGTTAAATTTTGAAGTATTCAATCCGGACGGTACACCGACTTTTCCAGAACCATACCTGGGCATGTTGGGGCACGTTGCCGTTTTTCGTTCGGATGGTTCCGTTTATATACATCTGCATCCGGCAGGAACCTTTGCATCAGCAGCAGAACAAACCCTTAAAAACAGACTTACGGATACCACAAAACTTGTCGGCAGGCCTTCGCCCATCGTCTTTAGAGACAGCATTAATCGTTATCTGGCCAGACTGAAAGACATGTCGACCATAGAACGGGAGGAGACGTTGATGACAGAAATGGGTATGTATAAACAAGACGGAGCGGCAATGAACGGCATGGAGCATGGTAACCGGATTTCATTCCCCTATTCATTTCCTAAAAAAGGTCGTTACCGGATTTTCCTGCAGGTGAAGCGAAACGGGCAGGTTTTGACAGGTGCGTTTGATGCACAGGTGACTGACACAACGATTTTATAACTGGTTCATTCAATGCAAGCCGGTATTACAACAGGCAAGCTCAGTGAATGAACCAGCAGTTTTTTCCTACAACAAAGCCAAAATTCTCTCGAAAGAAAGCTCAGTATAATCGTGAATGTAAAAGCTGCAGGGCGGCAATTCATCTTCCGTATGGGAAGTAAGCACCCCAACCACTTTCATGCCCGCATTCAATCCGGCAGAAACTCCTGAAAATGAATCTTCGAAAACGACGCACTGTTCTGGCCTTACGCCAAGATTTCTGGCGGAAGTAAGGTATACTTCCGGATCTGGTTTATGTTTTGTCACATTTTCACTTGCCATTATAGAGCCCATTTTTCCGCGCAGTGGAATCTTGCTTAAAATTAAGTCCAGGTTGGCAAGGGGTGCAGAAGTCGCAACGCCAAGTTTCGCATGATTTGCATGCAGATCATCGATAAATGCAACGATGCCATTTATAGGATCAATATGCGCTTCATAAATCTTTCGGAACAGACTTTCCTTTTCATCTTCCAGCATGCGAAGTTCTTCTCCCTGAATCGTTCTTTGCAGAAAATGGCTTAGAATATAGCTGTTACTTTTACCGAACATATGTTGCGAAAACTCTTCGTCCGTCGGTGCAAGATTCCGGCTTGAAAAAAATTCCCGGAACGCAAGGGAATGGTAAGGATTGGTATGGACAATCACACCGTCCATGTCAAAAATGACTGCAATTTCTTTTTTCATATGGCAAAGTTAATGTTCGGCTCTTAATGAATCAATTTTCAGTGGGCTGCTGAGCAGGTCTATCAGCACACAAATACTTCGTATGGTGTTTCGTAGAAATACTTTTAAAAAAATTCGCTGTTTAAAAGCGAATTGGGGCTATATGCTCATTTTAATTCCAGATTCGAAATAAGTTGCGATGATTTATCAACAGAACTTTTTAATTTAGCCCTGGCATATTTGTAATTTCTGATACATAATTCTTCAATAATTTTATTGTTACCCACCGGATAAAGATTTAGTTTCTCAATTACGATTCACCAGATTTATACCTTACCCTTATCTCTATCCGAAAATCAGCGTTATATGAACGAACTTGAACGTTTAAATGACAATTCCGGTCATCAGTCTGTTGCGAAGCAATCGGGCCCCATGACATCGCTGGAAGTTTACGATAAATATGGCGCGATGGCATACGGAATTATTCTTCAGATTATCCCTCAGACGAATCTGGCGCAGGAAGTATTGGTCAATGTGTTTTCGTCTCCGCTGCTGCAATCCTGCAACAGCTATCCGTTCACATTCGCTGCCTGTGTGATCAAACTGGCGCGATCAAAAGCAATAGAGGCAAAGAGAAAATTAATGACAATTGGCTCTTTTAATGCAGATGGCATTTACAAAGAACAGGAAACGACACCTGAGTTGATTTTTGACCTTGCTTTTCGCCAGGGATTTTCGCCGGAAGAAGTCGCAGAAAAGTTAAACATCTCCAAATCAGATGTATTAAAAGCTTTTCATGAATTTTTCAAAACCTTTCCTCACGCTTAATTATTTAAACTTTGAATACTCAGGATTTTATAGAAAGTGGTATTTTGGAATCATACCTTTTAGGGTTTGCTTCCGAGGAAGAGCAGCACGCAATCAATCAGCAGCTTCTGGCCAGCTCAGCGTTTTCTGATTATGTTGGTGAATTTGAACAAAAAGCGCAGCGCTACTTCCTAAAGAATGCAATCCCGCCTCCGCCTGCGATCCGCGATGTGATTCAGCTGCGCACTGACAAAACAGATATTGAAAAAGCAGGAAAACACACTTATTACGACGTTCCAAAGGAAAAACAGTTTAAGGATGAATACCTGAACGTTGAAGTAAACGACACCTACATTAAAGTACATAAATGGTGGCGACCCGCATTTGTTGCGGTTTTCGTACTCTCCAAAATTTTCCTGATCGCAGGTTTATATTATTATTTTAAATCGGTCAACCAGGAAAAAGAACTTGAAAAACTCAGAACCGAAATTTCGCTGCCGCAACGGTAGCAGTCCAGATAAAAAATCCCTGCACTCAGTAAGCTGAATGCGGGGATTTTTCTCTTCAGTGTTGTCTTTCACAATTTCAATCACCAACTTGCGGTCACTACTTATTAATCAGATTTCGCATGTTTCCCTTTCGGATAGGACAAGGTTATGACGTTCATCAATTGGTTGAAGACCGCCCGTTTTGGCTTGGTGGCATACTGATTCCCCATACGCATGGAGCAAAAGGGCATTCCGACGCAGATGTGGTTTGTCACGTATTGTGTGATGCGTTGCTAGGCGCTGCGAACATGCGCAATATCGGTTATCACTTTTCAGATACTGATCCGCAATGGAAAGGTGTCGACAGCAAAGTATTGTTGGCAAAAGTGCTGGAAATGATTCGGAAAAAAGGATTCGAAGTGGGTAACGTGGACGTTACGATCGTTTTGCAAAAACCTAAACTCAATCCGCATATCCCTGAAATGAAAACCTGCTTATCGGCCGTTATGCAAGTTTCAGAGGAAGATATATCCATTAAAGCGACCACGTCCGAGCATCTCGGTTTCGTAGGCAGAGAAGAAGGCATTGCTGCACACTGTGTTGCGCTGATTTACAGTTCAGAAGTAATTGTTAAATAAAACCATCCGTTTTTCATTTTTGAAATATTCCGCCTCCGATCAGTATGCAAGTAACCAGACTTTTACTTTCAATTTCTATTTTTAGTGTTTTGACGATCTCTCAAAATACCTTTGCACAGGAAGTCCCTCAGCCACTGGGCTTCGAAGAATATGACCCGGTATCGACTTTAAAGGTGGAAGAGCATAAAGTAAGGCGGGCAAAGTTTCCCTTTATCGATGTGCATAACCATCAATATCAAATGCAAACCCAGGACCTGAAATTTCTGGTTGCGCAAATGGACAGCTTGAATATGGGTATTATGGTGAATCTGAGTGGAAGAGGTTGGTCGCAGGAGTGGGAGGAAGGGACGGCAACATTGAAAGGTTCACTGGCAAATGTGGCCAAAAATGAACCTAAACGTATCGCTCTTTTTACAAACCTTCAATTCAAAGGGTTTGGTGATAAAGACTGGACCGACAAAGCAGTAAAACAATTGGAAGCTGATTTTAAGATGGGTGCCAAGGGATTGAAAATTTATAAAAATCTTGGTTTCAGCAGCATCAAAGACGACAAAGGAAACCGGGTTGCCGTGAATGATTCAAGGCTGGATCCGATCTGGAAAAAATGTGGCGAATTGAAAATTCCGGTGCTGATCCATACAGCCGATGTTCCTTCGTTCTGGGATCCGATGGACCGCTACAATGAGCGTTGGCTGGAATTAAAAACACATCCCGGCCGTCGGCGTGGTGCAAACGATCCCGTCCCTTTCGATTCGCTGATTGCGGAACAACACTTTATTTTCAAGAATAATCCAAAGACAATCTTTATCAATGCGCACATGGGCTGGTATCCGAATAATTTAAAAAAACTGGACAGCCTGATGACTGCATTGCCAAATATGTACGTTGAAATAGGCGCCGTTATCGCTGAACTGGGCCGGCAGCCGAGGGCAGCTAAAAAGTTTTTTGACAAATGGCAGGATCGTGTACTTTTTGGAAAAGACAGCTGGGTGCCATCTGAATACAGCACCTATTTCCGCGTGCTGGAAACAGAAGATGAATATTTTCCATACCACAAAAAATACCATGCCTTCTGGCGCATGTATGGTATGGGGCTCTCCGACGAAGTGCTCAAAAAATTATACTATAAAAATGCATTAGCGATTATTCCAGGTCTGGATAAATCGCTGTTCCCAAAATAACCTTGAAAGTCCAAATGCACCGAACCAATGAAAACGGCTTGTGGGAACAAATTCGCTGCAAGCCGTTTCAGTAATGTTGAATAGTTCGCTTTTATTTATAACCCTTTGCCTCCTTGACGATTGATTTATACTCGGCTTTTTCGAGCGCTTTTTTATAGTATTCTTTTGCTTTCACTTTATTCCCGGCACGATTAGCGATACGGGCTAAACCTGCATAGGACATGGCATAATACTCTCGGGTATACTGGTCGTCATGGGGAGTACGCAATGCCGCCAGATAGGATTTCTGAGCTGCGCTGTCATTCTTTGTACTCTTCTCGTAAACAATTCCCTGGAAGGTATTGTAAGCAACAGGATAAAATCCTTTCGTATTCGCTTTAAGCATGTTCAATCCCTTCTCCGCCTGATCAAACCTTCCTGTCAGCAATAATGCTTCGGTATTAACCATATTAAAAATCTGATTTTTAGGATACCAGTCAACCAGTTTTTGGGAATAACTCTGTGCTTTTGCAAAGTTAGTTTCGTGCTCCAGATAGATGTGTGACAGATAAAAACATGCCTCAGCCCTGGTGATAACGCCTTGGCGCGTAGCAATATCCACCTGTTTCAACCCCAGTGCTTTATCACCGTTTTTAAAGAAAATCATCAACGGCTTGACCATGGCATGATCTTCCGGATACAATTCCACATAATAGTTATACATACCGGAAGTGAAGTAAAACTCCGGATTTTTTTCTGTTAACTTCAAACCTGTCGTAAGCGCGTTATAAGCTTTTTTAGCCTCTCCGGCCGCGCTCATCAGCTCTCCATTATAATTGTACATCATTGCAATATACCCGCGTGCAACGATCGTGTAAAAAACCGCTTCCGGGTCGGTGCTGTTTTTACCATACTTCTTGGTAATGGCATCCAGACACTGATTCAGTTTAGCGATATATTCTTTTGACTTGGCAGGGTTATCCTTAATCGGAAGATACTGCCAGTACATCACAAAAGAATCTAGAATATAGGAAACAGGATGGTTTGGATATTTCTTTTCTACCTGGTTTAGGATAACATTCGCTTCGGCATATTCGTAATTATAAATATGGTCCAGTCCTTTTTGAATTAATTTAAGTGACGCAGCGTCATTCAGCAGTTGGGCTTTGGAAGGTTTAAGAGGAACAAAAAACAGAAGAATTAATAAAATAAAACGCAACGTAAATTTCATGATGATCAAGTATATCGGTGTAAATGGTTTGGTGGAGTCCCACCTGAGCATTAGCTTTGTTTATAACCACAAAACCTGCATACAGGTTTCTCCTGTTTTTGTTTATTTTGAGGAGACAACCTCAGTAACTATTTATTGACATACTTATGATTCGCTACGAGCACTTTACGCTAGACAATGGTCTGAAAATATATGTTCATGAAGATTTTTCAACCCCGATGGCGGCGGTCAATATTTTATATAATGTAGGATCGCGCGATGAAGACGAAGAACGTACCGGTTTTGCACATCTTTTTGAACATTTGATGTTTGGAGGTTCAAAAAACATTCCCAACTACGATATTCCGGTACAAACGGTAGGCGGCGAAAACAATGCCTTTACGTCGCCTGATATCACTAATTATTACATCACACTGCCGGCAGACAATGTAGAAACAGCATTCTGGCTGGAATCCGACCGGATGCTGAGCTTGTCATTTGACCCAAACGTGCTGGAAGTTCAGCGCAAAGTGGTGATCGAAGAATTTAAACAGCGTTATCTGAATCAGCCATATGGCGACATGTGGCTAAAACTTCGTCCGCTGGCATACCAGCAACATCCTTACCGGTGGGCTACGATCGGAAAAGACATTGAACATATCGAACGTGCAACGATGGATGATGTTCAGAATTTTTTCTTCCGTTTTTACAGACCCAATAATGCTGTCATGGTGGTGGCAGGTGCCGTAAAGACAGAACAGATCAAACAATTGGCTAAAAAATGGTTCGCAGGAATTCCTGCCGGAGCGCCTTACGTTCGCAACATTCCGAAAGAACCGAAACAAACCGAAGCACGGCATCTGGAAACTTCCGCAGCCGTTCCTCTGAACTCGCTGATTAAGGTATTCCATATGCCTGGCCGTTATGACGATCAGTTTTATGCGTCAGACTTGTTAAGTGATATTTTAGGAAGAGGAAAATCGTCACGACTATACCAGGCTTTGCTGAAGGATCAACCACTGTTTAATAGTATCAGCGCCAGTACTACGTCATCTCTCGACCCGGGACTTCTCCTGATCAAAGGAAACCTGAACCCGGGTGTCACTTTGGAGGAAGCTGATGACGCGGTGAAAGATCTGCTCAGCAAGATCGTGCAAACTGGCGCTACCGATGAAGAGGTGACAAAAGTTAAAAACCAGACGGAAGCGACACTGGCATTCTCGGAAGTCGAGCTTTTAAACCGCGCCATGAATCTTGCTTTTGCGGCAAACGCAGGGAATGTTGACTGGGCGAATGATGACGCCGAAATTATCAGGAAAATGACGTCGGAAGATCTGCATGAAGCTGCCAGGAATATACTAAGACCGGAAAACGGATCCACGCTATATTACCGCGCCGAAGAAAGCGTAAAGTAACGGTAAGCCTGTGATAATCGGAAACGGCTTATCTCGGGCTTTTTTTAATTTTAAATCTTAATTTCAGGTTCATGACAATACCACAAACCTATTTGCAAACCGGCTGGGGCGATTCGGTGGACGACGTAGATATAGAAGACGTAAACTGGGCGATCGCTGAGACGATTGAAATGGATGATGAACAGGGTTTATTCTGGGTTGGAATATTTGTTGGTGATTCAGAGGTAATTCTGGAAGCAAAAAAAGACCTAACGGTTACAGGGATCTTTAACGAAGACGAAGACGAAACTGTGAAGGCGCAATTCGCCAGCTGGATTGAAATAGAAGAACTGTATAAAACTTTTCTGACCAAGAATTTCGATCAGGTGCAGGCGACGCTGAGAGCCATGTAACTTGCGCCGTTTTCTCAGCAGATTTGATCCGGATATCAGCTGCTTTTACTTCTGGTAAGACATGCAAAGCAGACTGATATACCTCCTGCCAGAAGCCTGTAAAGGCGCCTGTACGTTTTACCCAGATTCTCCCGGATTATCCATTGAATTTTGGTTGGAAGTAGAAACCGATTCCAGCTCAAATGATCTATCTGACGGCCAATTAAGAAGCTGACCTAACGTCATCCGTGCTAGTCGCTCATCACTTTAAGCACCGGTAATCTGAATTTCATCATTAGCCAGTTGCGCTTGCAAATTGTACAGGTTTGATTCAGCAACTACTTCTAATTTCACTGCTTCATAATGCGGTCAAGTTGCAACTGCGTAGATTCAGCCTGTCGCTGCTTAAATTTAGGAGTTCCTTAGCCATCAGTACCCGCATATAAGCCTGAAGTACCTTCAGCGCAATTGTGTTTTTGGACGCCTGTACATCCAAATGCCCCGCAGATCGATTCAAAATGTTTTGGTTCAGTGTATTATTCCTCCGTTGGTCGCCATTAAAAACTACCCAATCAGCTTTTATCCCCATATTGTTAGTTCCAATCTGCGTACTTATAACCAAGTTTGTATATGGGTCAATACTCCGGCCAAGTGAATATCCCGGATTAAACAATCCCATAACTGTAGGAAGACGATCCCTTTCATCTCTTGGTGCCAGTTACACACCTATGATTGACGATCTTTCATTATCTTCTAAACAAACTGATGAAACAGTCTTTGCCAATTGGTGGCAAAATTTCACTATTGAAAAATATACAAATGCATTACTTAATACCACAAAAGAAATGGAACTGACTGATAAAGACTTATCATATATAGAGAGAAAAAAAACCTAGAGTACTCTTTAGAATACCAGGCGCTCCCTTATAACAGATTGCCCAGGCGGAACCAACAAGACTGCGAGCAAAAGTAGCGAAACGAATAAGTTCTATTGTAATTAACTTACGGAATGATTTGGAAGGTGCTGCAAAAGAAGTTCTGTTGCATCAGGTGGGGAAGTGAGATTGCAAACATTGGATGAATTTTTAAATGGAAAGTATAGCTACCCTACTAACTGATCGGTTTGAGAGCAAAGTTAAACGGTATTTCAAAATGATAACGGTGACAATTAATTTCCGTTCTTGCTTCTGCCCTAGGCAGATCTCGTTGGTAGCCGGGAGAAAAGCTAATGCGGTTTACGTTCCGACCGGAACGTTTCGTGAGGTTATTTTCCTGGTTGTCAGTAAATAATCATCCTTATGTACAAAAAAAGTCATCCGTAGAAACGAATGACTTTACAGTTCAATATTTCTTTAAAAACCTGGTTACTCCGGTATAAATGTCAGATAACTGAAATTCTCAGGGTTGAACATTTCCTGAGCGATCGATTGTAACTGGTCCGACGTAATTTCCTGTATCTCTGTAAATATTTCAGGAAGCGAGTCCACGCGACCGGTATCAAGCAAACTTTTTGCCATCATTAGCATGAAACTCATATTACTTTCCTCAGACATGGCCAATTGCCCCATGAGCTGAACTTTTGTTTGATGCAATTGTGATGTTGACAGAGGGATTTCACGTATCCTTTTCAGTTCCTTATTGATCAATGAAATACTTCTGGCCAGCTGTTTCTGCTCTGTGCCGAAGAATATTCCTAAAAATCCAGTATCCAGATAAGGCGTGTAATTGGCTTCGATCGAATAAACGAAACCGTATTTTTCACGCAACGACAAATTAAAACGAGAGTTCATTCCTGGCCCTCCCAGTAAATTGACCAGCATAAAAAATGGAAGACGCTTATCGTCGCCGAGTGCATAGGCAGGTTGGCCCATGGCACATTGCGCCTGTGTGATCGACCTTTCTTTTTCCTGAATAATCGGTGAATAAATGCCGGGAGCCTGCCGGATCCTCGTCGTTTTTTTATGAGGAATATTTCCAAGATACTTTTCAGCAACGCGTACTACTTTTGAGAACGGCAGCCGACTTACCGAAGAAACAACAATCTGTTCCGTATCAAGATTTTCATTGATAAACTGAAAAAGCTCCTCACGCCCGAATGAATTAACCGTTTCCGGCGTTCCGAGAATATTGTTACCAAGGGCATGGTTGGCAAAAACAAGCTGATCAAAGTCGTCCTGTATCGCATCTTCCGGAGAATCGTTATACATCGACATCTCCTCGATGATCACATTTCTTTCCCTTTCGATTTGTTTGTCAGGAAAAACAGAATGGAAAGCGATATCTGCTAATAAATCCAGTGCTTTGTCAAAATGATCGTCCAAAACAGAAGCATGAAAGCAGATTTTTTCTTTGGTTGTATAAGCATTAAGTTCACCACCCACATTTTCAAGGCGGTTGATGATATGATATGAACTACGTTTCTCAGTTCCTTTAAAAGCCATATGTTCCCAAAAATGGGCCAATCCCTGTTGATGAGGTTGTTCATCGCGGCTTCCGATATCAAGCATAATTCCTACGTGCGCAATCTGCGTGTAAGGAACCTGTTTATGTGCAATGCGAATTCCGTTAGCTAAAGTGTGTAATTTATATTCTTCTGTAAGCGCTAATGAGGGGGCTTCGGCAGTCACATGTTTACGCATATTATTTCTCTTCATTCCTTATGAACACAAATTACCTGTCAATAATTTTCGGTGATGTCTGCAAAATTACAGACTTTTGTTTGAAAGACATTTTTTTTAGGCGCACCGGCAAAAAGCAACACCTTTAAAAATAAGCAAAATATTGAAAATCAATTACTTATTGATTCTAGTTAAAAAATTTAATTTTTGATTCCAAGAACATGATTCCCAGGCGCATACTCGTTATCCAAACTGCTTTTATCGGTGATGTAATTCTTGCGACTTCATTATTGGAAAACCTGCATCAGGATTTGCCGGATGCGCAAATCGATTTTCTGGTTCGAAAAGGAAATGAAGGCCTTTTTGAAAACCATCCGTATCTAAATCAAGTGTTGATCTGGAAGAAGAAAGAGGGAAAATTTAAAAGCCTCTTTCACTTGCTGAAGCAGATCAGAAAAGCGGAGTACGACTGGGTTATTAATTTGCAAAGGTTCGGCGGTACCGGTATGCTGACGGCATTTTCAAAGGCTCCAAGGACCACCGGTTTTGACAAAAATCCGCTTTCTTTTCTTTTTACAAACAAATTTCCTCATAAAATTGAAAACGGGATTCATGAAACAATCAGGAATCATGAACTGATAAAAAATGAAATTCCTGGCAAACTTCTGAAACCGCGGCTTTATCCCTCTCCGGAAGATTACAACTTTGTGAAATCATTTCAATCTAAACCGTACATCTGTATTGCCCCGGCTTCCGTTTGGTTTACAAAACAATATCCTGTGGAAGGCTGGATAGGACTCATAGACAAAATCGTCGGCCAATATCAGCTATTTCTTCTTGGCGGACCGGGTGATCATGCGCTGGCAAATATTATTCTGGATCGCATTTCGATGAAAGAAAAAGTGCAGAATTTGTGTGGGTCACTTTCTTTCCTGCAATCCGCAGCTTTGATGCAATCGTCGGTAATGAACTTTGTGAATGACTCCGCTCCGATGCATATCAGTTCGGCTGTTAATGCCCCTGTCACAGCGGTTTATTGCTCCACAGTTCCAGAATTTGGCTTCGGCCCACTTTCGGATCAATCACATATTGTCGAAGTTCTGGAAAAGTTAATCTGCCGCCCCTGTGGACTTCATGGCCATAAGGCCTGTCCTGAAGGACATTTTAAATGTGCTTTGGATATAAAAACAGAACAGTTTCTTGAAGTGCTGCCTTAGCAAATTCATGAAACTGTCCCTATTTAAAAAACCTAAATTTACTTATCGCGGTATTGCTCAATTATTCTGAACAATGCTTTTTGTTTTTCCAGTTCCGGAAAGAAGTCAAAAAGCTGCAGATGGGCATCATAGTCAAGCGTTAAAGCAACCTCGAGATTAACCAAAGCTTCCCGGTAATCGCCTGAATGGATCTGATATACGGCCATCCGGTAATAAAGATCTGCCTCTTCCGGCATTTCATCAATTGCTGCCTGCAAAAGATCACAGGCGCGGGCATAGTTTCCCTGTTCAAAAAGTACAAAGGACCATTTCAGCCAGATATCCGGATTTGAGGGCTCGATCTCGGCAGCCTTTTCGAAAGCTTCAAAAGCAGAAATGACATTTCCGACACGGAACTCTGTCTCTGCTAAGGCCAGCCAGTAATCTGGATTTAACTCAGTAATCTGGATTGCTTTTCTCAAAAAGCCAACAGCTTCATACCAACGTCCAAGCTCGCTGAAACAGATTCCCAGACCATACCATCCATCATCCCACTGGCTGTCGAGTTTTACCGCTTCCCGGTAATATTTGATGGCCGTTTCATACTCGCCTAATTTTTCATAACAGGTACCCAGGCAACAGCAAGTTTCCGTCTGCTTGCCTTCCAGTTCGATCGCTCTTAGATACTGAATTTTTGCCTGCTCATATTGCTCCAGGCTCATATAAGAATTCCCGAGCTGAAAAAAGGCGGATGCAAAATCGTCCTTTACAAGCGTAGCATACTCATAAGCATTCACCGCATCTTCAAAACGTTCCAGCTTGCTGAATGCAATTCCGAGGTTATACCAGGCGTGATGCGAAAATGGATCGCGATCAACCAATTCGTGATAATAAGCAAGATGACTTTCAAGTTCGCCAATCAGATCCAGACAATGTGCAAGCTCATACAAAGCGCTTTCATTGTTCAGATTGTTGCGCAGCGAAAGTTTGTAATTCAAAATCGCATCATCATATTTACCCCAGTTCTGATAAGTCTGACCGATCTGGAAATAGATTTCATCCTTGTCCTCTACCCTGTTCAGCAAACCTTCCAGAATTGAAATCGCTTCTTCATATTCTCCCATCATGTTGGCAATGCCGACCTGCATAAAAGATATCTCAACATCACCGGGATGGAACAAAGAAGCGCGCTCCAGTATTTCCATTGCCAGATCATGTTCGCCGCGGTTGGCGTGAAGCTGTACTTTGTTAAGCAATAAATCAAGTGAATATGGAAAATCTGTCAAACCCAGCTCACAGGCCTGATAAGCCTTATCCCAATCTCCTTTTTCCAGATAATACTCCGTTACTTTCTCGTATGTATCCAAATCGAAAAACTCTGACTCATTGGTTTTCAACATTCTTTCAAACCTGAGCAATGTTTCTTTCATGTAATCTTTTCTTTCCCCGAAGTTTTTCTCCATCATACGAATCAGTAGGTTAGAGTTGAGGGTAAATTTACCACTAACTATAATAAAAGAAAGTTAAAAATAAATCCGGTTTATTCAAATCCTGCCTGTTAAACTTTCACTCACACGGGCGATCGTTCTTTCAATTGGCTGAAATTCAAAACCGATTGCTTTTTTTATTTTTCCGCTGTTATAACGGAATCGTCTGGCACTCGATTGTGCAGTCTCTTTTGTGATCAGCGGCTTTGTACCCATCAGCCACGTCCGGACCGCTTCTACCCGCCATATTATGCCTGCCAATCCGGGACCAACTTTGAACGAAGGCCTCTGCTTGCCCATCGAATCCGCGATACTGTTGAACAAAGATTGATAGGAAATACTTCCCGCATTCAACAAAAACCTCTCGCCCGAAATATCCGACCAAAGCAACTGAATGACTGCCCTGGCAACATCCTGCACATCTACATAATTAGCAATGCCTTCGGTGTAAAACGGCTTTTCCTGGTACACATATCTGAAAATCTGGGTACTGCTCTTGCCCCAATCTCCTTCACCCAGAATCAGTGTAGGATTAACGATCACTGCGTTCAAGCCTTCTTCAATGCCCCGCCAGACTTCAAGTTCAGCGAGGTATTTCGATTTTGCATATTCCGAATTTTCCGGAGACTCTTCCCAGCGCTGATCTTCGTCAATAACCATATCCTGTCCGTCGATGATTTTTCTCGAATCGGGCCTGCCCAGCGCGGCAATACTGCTTACGTGACAAAGCTTCTTGATATCAGATTGCAGACAGACGTTAACAACATTAGCCGTTCCTTCCATATTGACCTTGTACATTCTCTTTCTTTCACTGGGTATAAAGGAAACGACAGCTGCCGTATGTACCACATATTCAACTTCTTCAACAGCCCTTTCCAATGACCCTATATCGAGGATATCACCTTCAATCCATTGAATTTTATCTCTTAGATCGGTAAGGAGGCTTTTGTCCGAGCCAGGACGAAATAGAGCATAAACCTGATGTTTTTCTGCTACAAGCTGCCTTGCAACAGTACTTCCAACTAAACCTGTAGCTCCGGTAATAAGGATTTTCATGTATGTAGAACGAACAGTAGATCATCAAAGTTCGTCGTAAAAAGGGACATGATGAAAAACTGGTATCAATATTAATGTGAATATAATTTTTCCATTAAAGTAGTTTTATTCATTCAACTGTTTACCAGCACTTTATTAACAGATCTTGCGCTTCTCAGAACGAAAGGCCACTGACCGGCACATTGAGCCGTTACCTTCTTAATACGCATTAAATCATTTAAAAAATTTCGGCCGCTCTTTTATGAGCGGCCGAACTGAAAATCCATGGCTAATAATTTTTTGTCTTTCTAATATTTTTCTGTCTTAGGATGGAAGGTCTGCCAGCTATGCCAGAATTCCTGATAGGCAATGACAGGTTTCAAATTGTTTGGCGATGTTGACGAAATGTTTTTACCGAGCAGGTCATATGTGTTGCGTGCACTAGAAAGCGTATCATTTTTAATAGTGAAAATCTCCTGTTCTGAAGACCTTTTGAATGCGAAGAAACTTTTGTTGTCTGAAGCCAATACCAATAACATCGGCTCATTTCCAACTTTGCTATGGATGATCCTTTCTTTCATTAAGCGATTCCAGTCAAAAGCCTTACTTGTTTTTCCATTCTGAATCCCGACCACCCATGATTTTTCTTTCCAGGAAAGAGAATCCGTTTTTGTCAGCTCCGACTTCCCTTTTCCACTTTCATACTTGCTCATTGCGTCGTAGTTTTTTAGGAAATCCGCGTCTGGCTGCATAATCCGGCTATTAGGATACAGTTTTAGCCAGGCCCCTAATGACGTCTGAGTACTCCTGACTTCCGGGAGCATTTGCCCTTTCAACGGACCCGCTATGGCTTGTCCGTTTGCCTGGCGCCACCAGCTATGTGTCTTTCCATCCTCAAACATGGCATTGAAATGATCCATCCCAACCAATCTGAAAACATCCGGCTGGTTGTTAACAAAGGGCTCAAAGACTCTGCCTGTCCTGCAAACGGTACAATAGGTAATGATGACAGGTCGCCCGTTTAGCTGATCCTGAACCTGATGATGGTATCCGATGTACTGAACCGGGTATGCTTTAGCCTCCCCATTTTCTTCTATACCAATGACCAGTCTTTCCTTTTCGACTTTGTTATATTTTGCATTTTTTAAAACTAATTTTTGAGGCTGATAAAACATCGTATCTGCTGCCATTTCAAAGTTTGTCGCATAAACAACCCCTGCGAAAAGCAGAATCATGAGGGCTGGCAGCCATTTCCGATCTGTTTTAAAAACTGACGGGGTTCCTAGTAAAATAAGTATCGAAAATAAAATCCTGAAAGTCCAGCGCCAGGTATGTAAGAAGTAGGCAAGATCAACACTATTCATTCGCTGACTTCCCGGCATGGGCATGATGAAATAGACTTTGGCTATTTCATAAATGATAAAGCCGGTTATACCGAAGTAAAAATATTTTCTCATCTGGCAGGGATTGTATTGGTAAGTAGCGGGACATAAAGAAACGGACTCGTCAAACGACAAGTCCGTTTGCCTGAATTAATTAACCTATGATAATATTTTTATAGTAATACCAATGACTTCGCGGATCATATTACGGGCCAATTAGAAATGGGTGTAAAATCCCATCCTCATACTGGCAAAACCGGCAGAAATGCCATCAAAGCACTGATAATAAAAGCAACGGTAGTTCGAAATGCAGTTTGTTCCAACGACGGACAGTAGTTTGCCTTGTCCGAACAGAATACGCATTTTAGCATTCTGACAAGCAGTAGGCTCACTTATGAAGAATATCAACAGAGACATTCACCGATCGAACCAGTCTGAAAGATGATGATGACTCAGCAATATTCCTATTCTCCAATTCTGAATAATAATCAGCCGCAGAATGTGTCAGGATCTTTGCAGGAAATAAAAAATTTAAACCAGGTCAGGAGGTGGCGCCTGAATACTCAGGAAGGGATGAACTGGTGTAACATGGTAATGGTCTGCAGGATTAATTTTCTGCTCAGCCCATTCCATCACATAGAAAGTATGTATCCTGTTGGAAGACATGTAATCTTTCAGAAAGCTCTTTAGTAGTTTTGACGGAGATTTTTTTTGTGGACCGGCAAGGTCACCGGCAACTTCATCATTGATATTCGAAGCAAGCGTAATAAAACGATCCCGGGCACTTTGATCAAATTCGCAGTGGACATACATCGTATCGTTGATCAGCTGCCGCGTCTTCATCTGGTAATAATTGCCTTCGTGTTCAATCTTACCCTCGGCAGGTTCTGCATTATCCCAGCTCGTCTGGTAAGGAATCGAAACAGGAATCTTGATTAAAATGTCGTTCGAATTGGCCGAGGCATGCTTTTCAATAAAGTCGTTATTCTTTGCACTTACGGTATATTTTTCCTCCATCAGATAGACCACAGAATAGCCCATCATGTTGTAGAGCAAAAGCCCGAAAAGCAATATGGATAGAATTCGACCCAAGGTTATAAAAGTAAAATTATTACTTACAATTGTACAAATATATGAGAAGGTTTACAAATTCAAAACATTTAATTTGTCTTGTCACTAAAACTTAACCGCTCTCAAACCGTTTTCACTAACTTTGCAGCATAAACCAAAAAAGAGTAAAGATTAATGGCAATCATTGACCCTAAACGCTATACCGTCACGGCAGCGTTGATTTATGCCAACGGACCGATCCACATTGGCCACCTTGCCGGATGTTATGTTCCAGCCGATATCTATGTACGCTACCTGCGCTCCAATGGCAAAGATGTGGCATTTATCAGTGGAACGGACGAGCATGGCGTACCTATCACGATCCGTGCAAAAAAAGAAGGACTTACTCCTCAGCAGGTTGTAGATAAATATTATACGCAGATCGACGAATCATTCAAACAACTGGGAATTTCTTTCGATGTGTATTCCCGGACCAGCAAGAAAATTCATCACGAAACTTCCCAGGAAATTTTTAAGGACCTTTACGACAAAGGTGTTTTTATTGAAGAGACCACAGAACAATATTATGATGAAACGGCACAGCAATTTTTAGCGGACCGGTACATCGTTGGTACCTGTCCGGTGTGTGCCAATCCCAATGCCTATGGCGACCAGTGCGAACGGTGTGGTTCGGCTTTGAGCCCGACCGAACTGATCGAGCCACATTCCATGCTTTCCGGCGCAAAACCGGTTATGCGCCCGACCACAAACTGGTTTTTGCCTCTGGATACTTTGCAGCCTCAGGTTGAGGCCTACGTAAACAGTCATCCCGAATGGAAAACCAACGTGTTAGGACAATGCCAGTCATGGCTTAAAGAAGGCTTAAAACCACGTGCCATGACGCGCGATCTTGACTGGGGCATTCCTGTGCCCGTTCCGAATACAGAAGGTAAGGTTCTCTATGTTTGGTTTGAGGCGCCGATAGGATATATTTCGGCAACAAAAGACTGGCTGATCCAGAAAAACGGCACGGACGAAGGTTGGAAAAAATGGTGGCAAAAAAATGAAGAAGGCAAAGAGGAAACCAAACTTGTTCATTTTATCGGAAAAGATAATATCGTCTTCCACTGTATTATTTTCCCCGCGACCATTATCGCCGAAGGAGATCTTATACTGGCTGATAATGTCCCTGCCAATGAATTCATGAACCTTGAAGGCGATAAAATCTCGACTTCTAGAAACTGGGCGGTATGGCTTCACGAATATCTGGAAGAACTTCCCGGCAAGCAGGATGTTTTACGTTATGTTTTAACTGCAAGCGCCCCTGAAACGAAGGACAGCGAGTTTACATGGAAGGATTTTCAAACGCGCAATAACAGCGAACTGGTAGGGATTTTTGGTAATTTTATCAATCGTGCCGTTGTTCTGACGCAGAAATTCTGCGACAGCAAAGTTCCGGCTGCCGGTGTCTTATCAGATACTGATCAGGCTGTTCTCGCAGAGCTGGCTGCCTTCCCTGCCCGGATTGGTGAAGCAATGGAAAACTACCGTTTCCGTGAGGCATTGACCTTCATCATGGATCTTGCCCGATTAGGAAATAAATACCTTGCAGACACCCAGCCCTGGCATGTCATCAAAACAGATCCGGAGCGGGTTAATACCATCATGAATATCGCTTTACAGATCTCAGCCTCACTTTCAATTGTAGCAGCGCCGGTTCTTCCATTTACTGCCGAGAAAATTCAGAAGCAACTGGGCTTAAACAATAAAACCTGGCTTGACGCCGGAAAAGCGGATTTGCTCGAATCAGGTCAACCGATCAGCGAAGCTTCTTTGCTTTTTGAAAAGATCGAGGATCATGTTATTGAAAAACAGATTCAAAAACTGCATGATGCCAAACGCGCTAACGAGCTGGAAGGCAAGGTCGTCGCACCAGTAAAAGCAGAGGTCCAGTTTGATGATTTTGCCAAAATGGATATTCGTGTGGCAACCATTATTGAAGCTGAAAGCGTTCCTAAAAGTAAGAAACTTTTGAAGCTGAAAGTAGATATCGGAAGTGAACAGCGTACCGTTTTGAGTGGGATCTCCGAACATTTTAAACCTGATGAGATCATTGGGAAATCGGTGCTGTACCTCGCTAACCTGGCACCGCGTAAAATGATGGGAATGGAGAGTCAGGGAATGATCCTGATGGCTGAAGACAAAGATGGAAGTCTGGCTTTTGTTCAGCCTGGAAAAGAGATATGGAATGGCGGCACGGTTAACTGATGTGCTAAGATCTGATAAAAACAAAGCCTGTCGTGTTGCACGGCAGGCTTTGTTTTTATCAGATAATATCTTCTACTCAAATTCCTTTTTAAGTTTGTCATATATTGCATTAACACGCTCCACCAGCACGCGGCATTCTGCCTCAGACATGTTCTCAATCGTATTCGTTACAGCATTTGAAACAATCCTTCCTTCTTCATTGACTTTCGCACCCAGCCTTTTTGTTGACCCCAGAATATTTTCCCATTCTGTCATAAGATCATCAGAGAAATATTTAGGTTCAATAATATTAAAATAAGCTGCCTGCGATTTTAACTGATCTTTAGGCTGTTCAGATGAATCTGAAACACGAAGGCCTTCTGCCAGTTTTGAAAGCTCTATGTAGGCGAAAATATTAGACTTCTTCATAACGTTGTATTGAATTTGGAGGTTTTGTACACGAATATACAAATAACCGGTTTTATTTTTCCAATCAATTCGAGAGGTTAATCGTATCTTAATGCAAAGTATTGGATCGATACAATCTTTTTAGGTCAAAGTCCAGTACATAGTTCTTAATGCTGACCCAAATATGCCATTCCAATTAAATAACGCATATTTTACTCTTTTTATTGGCACAAAAAATGCCCCGCAATAAAATCCTGCGAGGCCATTTATACTTTTCCTGAATTCTTTAACCGACTACCAACGTTCGATCTCCACTTTTCTACGAAAATCATCTTGCTGGTGATTGAATGGAAGAAATAGGACTAATTGACGTTTTGTTTCGTCATATCTTGCAGTAATATTATCTGCATCCACTCCATCAGGAATCGTCAGCGTGCTAATAAAACGTATTGTTTTCCATTGCTCCTCACTCTCCTCATTGTGTGAAAATATCGGTAGAAGGTGATATAAGCGCATTTTATCTTTAACAATTTCCAGTTCCAGATCTTCAGAATCAATCCCGGGTGCCTTCACTGTTACCTTATAACCGTCTGTTCCTTTAACAAGGTTTACAACCGGCTCGCTCATTCCTCCGTTGATGCTATTTGTAAAGTCAATATGCATTAACATTTCCCGGGGTATTTTTATTTTGCTTTCCATGTGTTCCGCGTTTTGTATTTACTTAGTTACCTACTTAATAAAAACATTTATACCAGCAGTAAAAATATAAAAATCACTCGCAAACAAGTAATCTCAATAAGCCACATAATCAACTAACTATCAATTTATTGCAAATAACAAGAGCAGCAATCTGGTAAATCAACAGCCTGGTGATTTTTTGGCTATATGACATATTAACAGATTAATCCCGCTCAAAGTGCCATAATGTCTTTAAATCTATTAAGTTTATAGACTCAAAAACATCATAGAGGTTTAATCCTGAAATGTTATTTTATTCGATACATTCGTTTGTATATACGCCCTTTTAGCACTTAACGATCATTATGTCCAAGATTTCTTTCAGGCGCGATATGATCTCTGACAATCCTTTTCATTTCTTTTGGTTCCGGAAAATGACCTTCTCTTTTGCGATCCCATAGAAGGACATCGTCGAGCTTGATTGTGTACCTTCCTGCCACTTCTGAAGGAATTAATGTCACGGCATGGACATCGTCCACAAAGGTGGTGAGCAACTCCTGGGCCATCCAGGCTGAGCGCAGCAGCCATCCGCATTTTGGACAGTATTCAATAGTAATTGTCGGTTTCATTTTTATGCTTTTTGATAAAGTTACTACCAGAATCTTATCGAAGCGAACGGCAAGATTTCAAATTCCTAATTATTTAGCCGACGGCATAATTACAAAAAATCCGGAACAAAGATTGTCCCGGATTTTCGTATTAACCTAACCTTTCCTAATCCTACGGATCAAATCTATTTTTTTTCATGGCTTCACAAATATATTTGGTAGCGAAATTGTATTTTAGCGTGAAAACCCCCGATTTGGTGTGCATTTGAAATGCCTGCAATCAAATGGTAATAACCCCTATTCTGATACGTATATTTACGTGTTTTATTTAAGTAAAATACTACAACATACTGTATTACAATCACTTATTATAAATTAATGATTAGCGGATATTTAGTCATATTGCCATTCTGGCAGTTAGGATTAATTTTACGTGTCATTAACCAATTAAACCGCTGGGTGACAACTGTGTCGATTTCGGGTACATTATGGCGCAAGAGACGAAGACCACGAAGGAGATGAGCCAGCTATATGAAAGGGTAAACTACGTCCAGACTCATCATCATTCCTGTGGATGCCAATGGCAGAGCATTACCAAACGGTTGGGATATAAAGACATGCCGGCAGACGATGATGTTATGGCAGGAGGACCGAGTTGCCTTTCTCAGTGCTGGCGGCTGGTTAAAAATTGAAATGGAAATGTTTGAGCGTTATTTATCTTTTTGTCAGAGACAGCCGACCGCGAGTTTTTCCGTTTTTATTACCATCATGCCCATCCTTGTGATATGGTACAGGAGGGCGTATATTGACACGGCGTTTTTACTTTTACTCGTATACTTACTTTTCAAGCTTTGTGTCGATTTGATCATGTTTCACTATGCCGCGCTGAAGAGTAACAATATCATTTTTTACAATATTGGCATACCGGTGCGTTATGCATTTTTAAGTGGAATGTTCTACTTTAAAGTGGATGGCCGGAAACTTAAATACGGAATATTAGCTGCTATACTATTATTTACGGCAGTCTGGATCTGGGACTTTTTACGGGTAAATCCTGTGCTGGCGGACCTGCACAATCACCGGATGGTCCTTTATGCAACGACAATAGAAAGTTTGCTAATGCTTTTATGGATACTTTTGTACTTTTATGAAACCATTCAGGCACTTAAAATACCCAACATATTGACATTTCCGTTTTTCTGGGTTTGTTCGGGATTATTGCTGTATTATGCCACATTTATATTTATAGCGCCGGTGTTAAGTTATACCGAAAAATGGAATAGTGAATTAGATATAGGTTTTCTGAACCTTGTCCCTTATATTTTCGAAAGTATCTCCATGATACTTTTCAGTGTCGGTACCTGGATTTTTTCCAAACGTTATTATGCTCGGGAGTGATGAATTAAAATGGGCTTTACTTATTGCGACGATGGCAATGTTAATGATGGCATTTTTTGTGATCCTCTTTGTCATGTTTTATCAAAAACGGCAGCTGGCACAAGAAAAAAAACTTCGGGAAATTGAAAAGGATCATCAGCGCCTGCTGCTTGACACAGCCCTCAATTCGGAGGAAACTGAGCGCAGACGAATTGCCCAGGATCTGCATGACGATATCGGCACTATGTTGTCTCTTACAAAATTAAGCCTGAACCAGCTTAGCAAAATGATCGTGGAGAGTGGTGTGAAAGAAGACCAGATTATGCGAAAGTCGCAGTCGCTGCTCGAAGAAACCATCCTTCATGTCAGGCGTATTACCAGGGATCTTGTACCAACGACCCTGGAAAGGTTTGGACTTGCTGCGGCAATTGAAGAATTTATCAGTAAACTTCAGGAAGATAATACCTTAACTCTTTCCTTTCATTACAATACAGAAGAAGCACCCCGGCAAAGTCAGAAAGTTGAGCTGACGATCTACAGGATCATGCAGGAACTCGTAAACAATTCGATCCAGCACTCCCAATGCTCCCAGATTGAAATTAACCTGCAGATCAACAGCACAATTATTGAGCTTCTGGTGACAGACAATGGCATTGGGTTCGATCCTGAAATGATCAGGGAAAATAATCTGGCAGGATTGGGACTACTGGGGATAGAGAGCAGGCTCGCTATTGTTGATGGTACCATCGTTTATCAAAAACCTGCTTTAGGTGGCTCAAAGGCGATAGCACAAATCCCGGTGATGCCAACTTCTGCTACAAAACCTGAGCCCTTACATCCATATCGCCGCGAGCGAGTTACAATATAGCCTTATGGAAAAATTAAAACTAGGCATAGCAGACGATCACGAATTATTCAGAAAGGGATTCATTTCCATGTTGAGCAGTATTCCTGATTTTGATTTTGTACTGGAAGCAGCAAACGGGCAGGAACTGCTTGATAAGCTTCCGGGAAACATGCCGGATATTGTTTTTATGGATCTGCAAATGCCGGTAATGGATGGCATTCAAGCCACTGAACTCGCGTTTGAGCGTTTTCCTGACATCAAAATTATTGTTGTCTCCATGTATAACGAGGATCGCTTTGTGATCCATATGCTCGAAAAAGGTGTTCAGGGATATCTTTTGAAGGATACCAGCCCGGATGAAGTTGAAAAAGCAATCAGACGGGTGTCAGAAGACGGCTTCTATTATAACGATTTTGTATCGAAGGCCATGCACCGTAAAATGGTGAACCGCCAGCCAAACAAGCATCCATTCTTCCCGAACTCCTGTAATGTCGCACTTTCGGCCAGAGAAAAAGAAGTGCTCCAGCTGATATGCGACGGCTTGTCAACCTCGGAAATCAGCGAAAAGCTTTTTATAAGCGTTCGTACAGTTGAAGGACACCGGCTACGTGTCCTAGAAAAAACGGGTACAAAATCTACTGCCGCAGCTGTTGCGTTTGCCTACAAAAACCAGCTTTTATAAAATCATTCTCTTTTGTGATTAAGGTATCACATTGCCGCAATTTTATTTATCTTGACGATCTTAACGAAAAGTCTGGTAATTGCTGAGTAACTGAAACTAAAAAATCAGTTATTTGGCCGATCTGTCAATCAATCATTGAAAAAATGAAAGTACTCATTGTTTGTACAAACCATGCCGCTTATCCGTCAAAAACAGGAAAAACCGGATTGTGGCTAAGTGAATTAACTCATTTTTACGATGTCATGACCGCAAGACGCGTTTTGGTTGATATTGTCAGTCCTCAGGGCGGAACCATACCCGTAGATGAGCGGAGCATGGATCTTAAAGATGATGTAAACCAAAAATATCTGAAGGATCAGGTTTTTCTTGAAAAATTTGAAAACTCACTGAAACCGGCGGATATACAACCACGGGATTACCGGCTGATTTATTTTACCGGCGGAAATGGCGGCATGTGGGATTATCCGGACAATGCCGAACTACAAAACATCACGAGAACGATTTATGAGAACAATGGCATGGTTACTGCCGTCTGTCATGGGGTAAGCGGACTTCTCAACGTAAGGCTGTCTGATGGAAATTTTCTTATCAGCGACAAATATGTGACCGGATTCTCTCATGTTGAAGAAACGCTGATGAGTTTTGTCAGTGAGGTCCCGTTTTATCTTGAAGATCAGTTAAAGGAAAGGGGCGCCCATTATACGAAAGCGATGATTCCATTTGTGGAATTTATTGAAATGGATGAACGGCTGATTACCGGTCAAAATCCAAATTCGGCAAGAAAGGTAGCCTCCAAAGCATTGGAAGAGCTTTTTGAAAAATAAGAACGGCGTCTGATCTTATTCCAGACACCGTTCTCCCAATTATATAATCAGAGCTGTTGTTGGAAAAGTGCCCTGAAGGTAGGCAGGATCACATCTTTATCGGAAACGATGGGATTTTCAACGCCCCAGTCTATTCCCAGGTCAGGATCATTCCATAACAAGCCTGATTCAGCACCTTTATTGTAGATATTGGTGCATTTATAACTAAAAACAGAATCTTCCAGGGCTACGAAACCATGCGCAAAACCTTCCGGAATGTATGCCATGTTGTTGGTATCGCTGCGCAATTCGAAAACTTCATGTTTACCAAATGTCGGTGAGTCCGGACGGATATCAACTGCCACATCCAAAACTCTTCCTGATATAACACGAACCAGTTTCCCCTGAGCAAAAGGAGCATTCTGAAAATGTAAACCTCTGACGACTCCTTTTATTGAAAATGACTGGTTATCCTGTACGAAATTCGTCGGTAAGCCTAGTTTTTTAAACAATTCCTCATTGTACGATTCAAAGAAAAACCCTCTGTCGTCCTGAAAAACGCGTGGGAAAATTTCAACCAAACCGGCAATAGATGTTTCTCGGATCTGCATAATGACTTTTTAAATTACCCTTTTTAAAATTGTAATGATTTAATGTGTGCTCAAATTTATGAATCTATTTGCAGACGTTGTAATTTCGGCACATTATTTCGAAATAACATGACATACGAAGCGCTTTTTGAACAAATTTCCCAAAAGAAATCTTACCTCTGCGTCGGTTTGGATACCGATATACGTAAAATCCCGGCTCATCTGCAAAAGGAGAGCGATCCTGTTTTTGAATTTAATAAACAGATAATTGATGCCACTGCCGATCATTGCGTTTCCTATAAACCGAACATCGCATTTTACGAAGCATTGGGTGCGAAGGGATGGGAAAGCTTGCAAAAGACGGTTGAGTACATTCCAAAAAGTCATTTTACAATTGCGGATGCAAAGCGGGGTGATATCGGAAATACGTCAGGACTTTATGCGCGTACATTTTTTGATCCGGCATCGTCTGGTTTAAATTTCGACTCCGTCACTGTTGCGCCTTACATGGGCGGTGATTCGGTCACTCCATTTCTTGATTTTGAAGGCAAATGGGTAATACTTTTGGCTTTAACATCCAATTCCGGAGGAGCTGATTTCCAACGACTTGAAACGACACATGGCCGTGTTTATGAACAGGTATTAAAAACTTCAAAGACGTGGGCAGGATCTGATCGCATGATGTATGTCGTCGGTGCAACGCAGGCCAAAGATCTTGCTCATATCCGCACGATCATTCCCGATCATTTTCTGCTGGTTCCGGGCGTTGGGGCACAGGGTGGGAATCTCGAAGAAGTCTCGCGTTTCGGAATGAATAAATCTTGCGGGCTTCTGGTCAATGCATCAAGAAGCATCATTTATGCCGGAAGCGGACCGGACTTTGCTGAAAAGGCGAAAAAAGAGGCTCAGGCATTACAGAAGGAAATGGCTGGTTACCTTGATAAGTATTGTAAATAATCCCGGTTCACCATTCAATATCATCTTTCAATACCATATTACTAATTCCCAATGCAGCTTTCAGAAAATACATATACCATACAAAATATTGATCCGATTCAGCTTGTCGAACAATACGGCAGCCCGCTTTATGTTTATGACGGAGCGACGATCCGACGCAAAACACAGGAATTGCAGAATGCTTTCTCGGGCATTAACATGAAGATTAAATTTGCCTGTAAATCCAATACCAACCTTTCCATTTTACGCCTTATGCGCGAAATCGGGGTTGAGCTCGACGTCGTTTCAACTGGTGAGCTTGAAATGGGAAAACTGGCGGGATACGATACCAAACAAATAACTTTCACACCAAGCGGGGTTCCATTCCAGGAGGTTAAAACAGCTGTGGAAGCCGGCGCGATTGTAAATATTGACAGTATTCCGTTATTGGAGTGGTTTGGACAAACTTATGGAAATACCAAACCTTGTCTGATCCGCCTGAAACCAAACGTGGCAGCAGGGGGAAATATTAAAATTATGACTGCTCACGCGGATTCCAAATTCGGAATCTCCGTGTTGCTTCTGGATAAAATTCTGGAAGTTGTTAAACAGTACGATATTAAAGTGATAGGTCTGCATCAGCATACCGGATCCGATATTAAAGATGCGGAACCATTCATACAGGTAGCAGATATTGTTTTTGAAGCTGCTCTTCAATTCCCGGACCTTGAGATCATCGATTTGGGAGGAGGATTTAAAGTTTCCTACAAACCCAACGACCCGATCACCGATATGGAGCTACTGGGAAATAAAATATCGGAGCGTTTTAAAAATTTCTGCTCAAAATACGGCCGTGAATTACAGTTATGGTTTGAACCAGGTAAGTTTTTAGTAAGTGAATGCGGGTATTTATTGGTCAATACAACAGTCGTTAAAGAAGATCCGGCTCGTACCTTTGTGCATATTGATTCAGGTCTAAATCACCTGATCCGACCAATGATGTATGGTTCTTACCACCATATTTTGAATGTTTCGAATCCCCTGGGTGAAGAAAAAGATTATACCGTGGTAGGTTATATCTGTGAAACAGACACTTTTGCCACGGATCGTCCATTAGCAAATGTTCGTCAGGGAGATATTCTGGCGTTTTTGAATGCCGGTGCTTATGGTTTTACCATGAGTTCAAACTACAATGCCCGATTCCGTCCGGCCGAAGTTTTGATTGATTATGGCGTAGCCAAACTCGTCAGAAGGCGCGAAACCCTGGAAGATCTCCTGCGTACACAGCTGGATGTGACAGAATAAACAAAAATGAGAGACACAGTTTTATTAACTTAGGTGCTGTGTCCCTCATTTTTTCCGTAGTTTCCTGTGTAACTTAACCGATCTTTAAATGGAAAGATTTTGGTTTTGTTAAAGCTTCGTATCCGACTTTTGAAAGTGTCACTCCCCTACCCGAATTCTTTACACCTGTCCATGCCAGGGCAGGATCGAGATAGTCGCAGCGATTCATGAACCAGGTCCCCGTTTCCACCTGAGCGCCAATTTCCAATGCTGCGTCGATATCACTGGTCCAGATCGAAGCGGTCAGACCATACTGGCTGTCGTTCATGAGCTGAATTGCCTCTTCGTCACTTTTTACAGACATAATTCCAACCACCGGAGCAAAAGTTTCTTCTGTCATAATCTGCATGGAATGGTCTACATTAACCAAAACCTGCGGGGCCATATAAGGCGTTCCCACTTTATGCGAAGGGAAATGTGAAGTATCAATAAGTGCTTTAGCACCCTGTGCCACTGCTTCTTCCACTTGTTTTTGGGCAAAAACAGCAGCAGAGGTTCTTACCATAGGTCCTAGTGTTGTATCTGCATGGAATGGATCGCCAAGGTTGTAAGTTTTCGTCAGAGCTACAAAGTCTTCAATAAATTTGTCATACACGTCCTCATGAACATAGATCCGTTCAATCCCGCAGCATGACTGTCCTGAATTAAAAAAGGAGCCATCGACAAGATTTTCAACCGCATCAGCAAGATTGGCATCTGCACGAACGTATGCCGGGTCTTTGCCGCCCAGCTCCAGCCCACCAACGATGAAACGCTCGCTAATTGATTTCTGAACCGCATGGCCACCTTCCACTGAACCTGTAAATGCGACATAGGAAGTCCGTGAATCTGCAATAACCGTCGCTACCTGCCCGTGACTGAGATGCAGATACTGGAAAACGCCTTCTGGCAAACCTGCATAGGCAAATGCTTCTGCATATCGTTCAGCGCATAGAGGTGTTTGCTGAGCATGCTTTAAAATAACCGTATTTCCAGCCATAATGGCCGGAATCACCGAGTTAACAGAAGTAAGATATGGATAATTCCAAGGTGCTACAACGAATACCACACCAACGGGATCTCTTCTTATAAACCTTTTAAATCCTGCTATCTCTTCGACTTCAACATCCGCCAAAGCTTGTTCGGCAACAGCGATCATATATTTTGCCCGCTCCTGAAACCCATTGCGGATCTCGTTTGCAGTATACCGAACAGGACGACCCATTTGCCAGGTTAATTCCAGCCCGATTTCCTCCGCATGATGAAGAAAGTATTCAACCGCTTTCAAGCAAATATCCGCCCGATCTTTAACCGCTGTTTTTTTCCATTCCTTTTGGGCTTCGGTTGCTTTTGCTAAAGCATTTTCAACCATTTCCTTCGTTGCCAATGGGCGTTCCAGATATATGGATCCATTGACAGGACTTATTGTTTTTTGCATAAACCTTTAATTTACAGAGGCGTTACGTACGCTGATGTGATTCCGCCATCGACCAGAAAGTCGGTTCCCGTCACAAAGGAGGATTCGTCCGATGCAAGGAATAAGACAGCCGAAGCCATTTCTTTCGCTTCTCCGAAACGGCCCATCGGTATATGCACCAGACGGCGTTGCTTTTTCTCTTCTGTATTCAAAAACTTCATCAACAATTCCGTCCGGAGGGGGCCCGGGCATAATGCGTTCACGCGGATATTTTCACGAGCATGTATGATTGCTAATTCTCTGGTCAAAGCCAAAACAGCTCCCTTACTGGCTGTATATGCAACCTGGGGCGTTGCGGCACCCAAAATGGCTACAAATGAAGCCGTGTTGATAATTGAACCTCCGCCTGCACGCTGCAATGCAGGGATACCATATTTGCAACCGAGAAAAACTCCTTTTGCATTGATATTCATTGTCAGATCCCAGATAGATTCTTCGGTCGTTACTGCATTATCATCATCGCTGTGCATGATGCCTGCATTATTGAACATGATATTCAACTTTCCGAATTTTTCCTCTGCATAAGCCACCATTGCTTCGCAGTCAGCTGCCTTGGATACATCTGCATGCAGGTAGAAAGCTTCTCCACCTTCCGCCTTGACCATATCCGCCGTTTCCTGTCCTGCTTCGTCATTGACATCTGTAATAACAATCTTGGCTCCTTCTTTTGCAAACAAAAGAGCAGTTTCCCGGCCGATACCACCACTTCCACCTGTGATGAGGGCGACTTTGTTTTCTAAACGCATTGGATGGCTATTGGTTAAAATTATAGTAATTGAGTTTATTAATATCGATTTATGTTAATTATTGCCAGAGGCTCCTACGGAGCCAAACCCAGAATTTTCTCGCAGTCCTTTCCTAGAAAGAGGAAGGCGCTACGCGACTAATTGAGAAATCCTGGAATAGATTATCATTTCAAAAAAAAATTTCATATTTCGCTCCGTAGGAGCATCCTGTTTATAGCTAAGATTTTCTTTTATCCAACTTTCCGACTCCATCGAAGTCGACTGAATCCTTAAAAGAATTCGAATAAATATTTATCGTCAAATGGGATTTCAAACTTTTTTAAAAAATTCTGATATTCTTCTTTAAATGTTTTCCTGCGATGATGCTCTTCCTGATTTAAGACATATTTAACAACCGAATCAATATGAGAATGTGAATAAGAAAATACCCCATATCCCTCCTGCCAACTAAATCTGTGATTGGCCCAACGCTTTGAATTTATAAACTCATTGCTTTCAACTTTAATTTCTTTTATAAATTCTGAAACGGATAAAACGGGTTTGAACCCTACAAAAATATGAGTATGATCCGGCATACAGTTTACGGCTAACATTTTTGCCTTTCTATTCCGGACCAAAGCTGTAAAATATTTTTGCAATTCTTCCTTGTGCGTTTTGGGAATTAAGCATTCCCGATTTTTCACCGCGAATACAAATTGTAAATATATCTGGGAATAAGTGTTAGCCATCTTTTAAGAAATTTAGTGTGTGATTATTAATTGTATTCTTAATCAATCGTTTTGTATAATTCACAGGAGGCTCCTACGGAGCCAACCGAGCATATCCAATATCTTTGCTAGAAACAGGAAGCCGCTACGCGACTGGATACTTCAGAATTCAATAAAAAATGCCATTCGAAATTTCATTTTTTGGTTTCCGCTCCATAGGAGCGCCCTGTTTATAGAAATTGTTGCGAAACAATATTCCCGGCTCCGTAGGAGCCTCCTGTTCCAATCCAGAATTCCCTCTATATTCTCTCAAAAAATATCATTTACGCTCCCAATCCATGACCAACGTATCATAGGCCCTTTGCTTCCACCAATTGAATTTATCCTTGGCATTTCTGCCTCCGCTCCATAGGAGCGCCCTGTTTATAGAAATTGTTGCGAAACAATATTCCCGGCTCCGTAGGAGCCTCCTGTTCCAATCCAGAATTCCCTCTATATTCTCTCAAAAAATATCATTTACGCTCCCAATCCATGACCAACGTATCATAGGCCCTTTGCTTCCACCAATTGAATTTATCCTTGGCATTTGTGCCTCCGCTCCATAGGAGCGCCCTGTTTATAGAAATTGTTGCGAAACAATATTCCCGGCTCCGTAGGAGCCTCCTATCCCGTCCGGTATTTCTCCTAAATCCTTTCAAAATAACGTTTACGCTCCCAATCCGTGACAGACATATCATAGGCTCTCTGCTCGGTTTTGAAGAAATGCGTATAATGTTTCACCACTTCTTCTCCAAAAGTCTCTTTTGCAAATTCGCTTTGCTCGAATAATGCTGTTGCTTCCGCCAGGGTATAAGGAACTCTTGGTAAATGTGCCGCTGCATATATATCGCCGACAAAACATTCCGGCGGTTCGATTTTGTTCTTTATTCCAGCAAGGCCCGATGCAAGCGATGCAGCAAAAGCCAGATAAGGATTACAGTCTGCGCCCGGAATTCTACATTCGATCCGCAAGCCTGCCCCCTGCCCTACCACCCTAAAACCGGCTGTGCGATTATCATAACTCCATGCAAGCCTCGTTGGTGCCCAGGAGCCATCGACGAACCGTTTGTATGAATTTACCGTAGGTGCGTAGAAAGGCATAACATCAGGGACATATTTTATCCAGCCTCCTAAAAACCAACGAAAAATGTCTGATCCTTTGACCGGGCCTATCTGCTGATCGCCAGCAAAAGCATTTTTACCATCTTTCCATAAACTCATATGAATATGGCTGCTCGAGCCTGCCTGGCCGGTTGCAAATTTTGCCATAAATGTCACCGAAAAACCCATTGCGTCAGCCACTTCCTTCATACACTGCTTGTATACAACGTGGTTATCCGCCATTGGTAACGCCTCAGCATACCGGACATTCAATTCATGCTGGCCCAGCCCCCATTCGCCTTTGGAGGTTTCAATCGGAATGCCCGAATTCTTAAGATGCCTTCGCACAACAGAAGTAAACTTTTCATTTCTCGTACCTTGCAATATATGGTAATCTTCCAGGTAATATCCGGCCGGTGTTAAGTCCTGATAATGCTTTTGAAATGCTTCTTTATAGGTATTTTCTAAAAGATAATATTCCAGCTCTGAGGCTGCAAAACATTTCAGGCCATCATAATCATCCGCATTGGCAAGTTGTTTGTTCAATACAGAACGCGGTGCAACAGGTACCGGGGCGTGTGTCTTTTCATCAAAGATATCACAGATAATCAGCGCTGTTTTGTCCAGCCAGTCAGCGATACGAAGCGTTGAAAAGTCTGGCACCATATGAAAATCGCCATAGCCTAATTCCCAGTTGGCATAAGTGTAACCGGGAACAGGTTCCATTTCCATGTCTGTGGTTAAAAGATAATTACAGCCATGCGTTCCTGAACTGATCACACTATCGATGAAATATTCGGCGTCTACACGCTTTCCCAGCAACCGCCCGTAGTGATCCGTAAATCCTACAATTACAGTTTCTATCTCTTCAAGTTCAACTTTTCTTTTAAAATCATCTTGTGTTAGAAATCCTTTGACAGGCATAAGAAAGTGGCGGTTAGCGTAATTTATCAATTTTGGTACTCATCGGGAATTTCAGCATTACCTTTTTGCCCGATGCCTTTTCGAGCATAGGTGTTAAAATTTTTGTGGCATTCTCCTTTGTCTGATCAAGGATTCCCATGTCCAGCGCAGACTTTCGGATCTGTTTCTCTGCCTGCACAAAAGCTTCATTCACGAGCTTCCCCTCTTCCGTAAAAGCATATTCTGTGTTGTATACCTTCGAATGTTCATGATCAATTTTAAAGACACACAGTTCCGGTTCAGGCATATTCACCACCAGCGTTTCCTGTTCTGAGGTAATGTCGGCGATCTCGATTTTTGCCAGGTCCACACAGCCAATCGCTTCTCCCTGAACAATGACCACCGCTTTTGCATTTGGAAGCCAGGTTTTTACAACTTCCTGCTCAACGACATCCTTAAAATTATACTTTACCAGCTCCAATTTACCCATCGCCGTCATTTCCTGCAACATCAGCGTGTGAACGGATTCAGTTTTATCGTCTCCGGATATCCAGTCCGGTATAAATTTCCCTGTACTAAAATTATCCCATATCGATTTTAAGCCTGCCAGTATCAGGATGAATAAAACAAATCGGATGAGGAACGGGATTAAGCGCATAAAATATCAATTTTAATTACGATCATCACATCAAAGTGATCATTCAGAGTCTGTAATTTTCAGGTTTTCCCTGGCCATTCGCTGGGCCAGCACACTGGCTGCAATAAGCTGCAATGCATGATAAAGCATAATAGGCAATAACATTACACCTGCATACGCTGCACCGGAAAATAAAACTTTGGACATGACTGCACCCTGAATCAGCGATTTTTTAGAGCCACAAAATACCGCAGTTATTTCATCTTCCCTGCTAAAATGCAGCAAACGGCTAAAAAAAGTTAATACCATGTAGATCAGGAAAAATAAAGAAATCATTCCTATTCCTAAAAGTACAATATCTTTAATTTCAAATCCACTAAATAAGTGCTCGCCAAAGGATTCACAAAAGGAAGTATAAACGATCAATAGTATAGTCGACTGATCGAAGTAACGTATCCTGGTTTTATTTCTTTCGGCAAAACCTCCCCACTTTTTGTTCAGAAACAAACCCATGGCTACAGGCAATACTACTTGTAAAGACAACTTTCCGACTACGCCCATTAAATCAAAATGGCCGGAAGCGGTGTCGAGGACCAATCCCATCCAGAGCGGCGTAATAAAAACGCCCAACAAACTCGATATGCTGGCGTTAAAAATAGCTGCCGGGATATTCCCGTTTGCAATCGAAACCATGACCACTGCCGAAGATACCGTTGACGGAAGTGTTGTCAGGAAAAATATCGACAACCAAAGCATTTCATTTTCCTTGCCTGCAAATAGCGGGCGACAAGCCAGTGCAATAAGGGGAAATACTACAAAAGTAGAAATATGGATCATCGCATGAAGGCGCCAGTTAGACAATCCTGCTCGTAGTTTTTCAGGGCTTAACCTCAATCCGTAAAAGAAAAAAACCACGGAGACTCCATACGTCGCAATTTCACCCAAGGGTACAGGACTCGTCTTCATACCGGGATATGGCCATACATAGGCCAGGCCAATCATACTCAAAAGCAATAATAAAAAACTATCCAGCCCTGCTTTCTGCGCTATATTTGCTATTTTATTCATTTCAATTTTACCTCTTCCTGTACCAACAGTACCCGGATTTTTAGATTATCAATAAAACTTCTTACCGAATTACGGTCAGAAGCAAAACAGGTTATTTTTAATTAATGAAATATAGTATAATTAAATCTTTTAGGCTATTTGTATAGCGGCGAATAATCTGTTATCATCGTCTGCCAATAATTCCCTCATCTTTTAACGCGTAAAAATGAGAATCAGTTACCAGCTTGTTATATTCTTCATGTTTTTTAATATTACCTCACAAGCACAGTGGAAGCTGGTTTGGTCGGATGAGTTTACTGCTGACGGCAAACCGGATCCCAAAAACTGGAAAGCTGAAGAAGGCTTTGTCAGAAATCATGAAGACCAATGGTATCAGCCGCAGAACGCGTTCTGTAAAGACGGTATGCTCATTATTGAAGCCCGACGAGAAGAAGTAAAAAATCCAAACTATGTTGCTGGCAGTAAAAACTGGAAAGAGGAAAGAAGTTTTGCGCAGTATACGTCCGCCAGTATGATCACCCGAGGATTGAAAAGTTTTAAGTACGGCCGTTTTGAAATGAAGGCTAAAATTGATACCCGCTCTGGGATGTGGCCGGCCTTCTGGACACTAGGAAATGAGGGCGAATGGCCTGAAAACGGAGAAATTGATATCATGGAATATTACCGTGGCGATATTCTTGCCAATGCTGTCTGGGGCTCGATGGAAAAATGGAAAGGTATATGGAGCACTGTAAAAAAGCCATTTTCAGAATTTAATGATCCGGAATGGTCTAACAAATTCCACGTATGGAGAATGGATTGGGACGAAAAAAGTATCAAACTTTATGTTGATGACTTTCTGATGAATTCCATTGATCTTGAAAAAACATACAATACCAAAGCGCCGCATAAAAATCCATTCAGACAACCACATTACATTTTGTTAGGTATGGCGATTGGTGGTGACAATGGAGGAGATCCTTCTAAAACAGAATTCCCGGCACGGTATGAGATTGATTATGTGCGGGTTTATCAGAAATAATGAGGTTTAGTTTATCCAGTTTTATGTGTAGTCTTAATTACTTCTAACGATCCAATTTTAAGCAATTTCTGTTATACATTCTACAATGTAACAAATCAGCTATTAATCATTATTCTCTCTCCTTCCCTTTCACCCAAAAAATCCGTAAATTTGCGGTCTGAAATTTAGGAAAGTGCCAAATAACGAAGCTTAATGCAAACCCTATGACGGTTCATGCTAATAGCTAACTGCCAATATGAACTACAAAGAGTATAAAAACCTCAGTTATCCACAGATTGGTGATGATATACTGAAATTTTGGAAAGACAATAAGATATTTGAAGCGTCGATCGATACGCGCGAAGGTTCGCCTTCTTTTACTTTTTATGAAGGTCCGCCTTCGGCAAATGGTACGCCTGGTATTCACCACGTAATGGCGCGCTCGATTAAGGATATTTTCTGCCGTTACAAAACCCTTCAGGGCTTTCAGGTAAAGCGTAAAGGAGGTTGGGATACGCACGGACTTCCGGTCGAATTGCAGGTTGAAAAAGAACTTGGGATTACCAAAGATGATATTGGAAAAACGATTTCAGTAGAAGATTATAACGAAAGATGTCGCCAGACGGTCATGAAATTTACGGACCAGTGGAATGATCTTACGGAAAAAATGGGCTACTGGGTGGATCTTGAAAATCCATACGTAACCTACAAAAACGAATACATCGAAAGTCTCTGGAGTTTGCTTAAAAAGCTTTACGACAAAGGCTTACTTTATAAGGGTTACACAATCCAACCGTATTCTCCGGCAGCGGGAACGGGACTTTCATCACACGAGTTGAATATGCCCGGCACATACAAAGATGTGAAGGACACAACGATCGTGGCGATGTTCAAGGTGAAAGCAGTGGAGAGTTATCCTGTTTTTGCTGATGTTGAAGGTTTGGTTGATCTGCGCATTTTGGCATGGACGACAACACCCTGGACTTTGCCTGCAAACTCGGCTTTGACGGTTGGCGCCAATATCAATTATGTATTGGTAAAAACTTTCAATCCTTATACTTACGAGCCCGTTGAAGTGGTTCTGGCGAAGGATCTGGTTGGAAAATATTTTACCGAAAAAGGAAAAGACGGAGATTTTGAAGGTTACGCCGCGAGCGATAAAAAACTGCTTCCGTGGACTGTCCTGAAAGAATTCAAAGGAAAAGATCTGGAAGGAGTTGAATATGAGCAATTGATGCCATACGTTCAGCCGGACAAACCTGCTTTCCGTGTGATTATCGGCGATTTTGTTACCACAGAAGATGGTACCGGCGTTGTGCATACTTCGCCAACTTTTGGGGCGGACGACTTCCGGGTTTCTCACGCGAACGGGATTCCTGCGATCATGGTGAAAGACGAAACCGGAAAAGAGGTGCCGATCGTGGATCGTCGCGGACGTTTTGTTAAAGAAATTACAGATTATGCAGGCCGTTTTGTTAAGCCTGAATATTATTCGGCAGAAGAACAGGCTGATCCTGAATTCCGTGCAACAGACGTTTTGATCGCGATTAAACTGAAAGAAGAAGGAAAGGCGTTCAAGGTTGAAAAATACGAACATACGTATCCGCATTGCTGGCGTACGGACAAACCGGTTTTATATTATCCATTGGATAGCTGGTTTATCAAAACAACCGCGATGAAGGATAAACTGGTTGAATTGAACAAAACGATCAACTGGAAACCGGAAAGTACAGGAACAGGCCGTTTTGGTAACTGGTTGGAAAACCTGGTTGACTGGAATTTATCGCGTTCACGCTACTGGGGAACACCACTTCCGATCTGGCGAAGTGAAGTTGGTGAAGAAGTTTGTGTTGGTGCGATCAGCGAACTGAAAGAATTACTTGAAAGCGCAAATGCTTCGGGTAAATTATCAGCAGAACAAACTGAAAGTAATTCGTCTTATCTGGCAAAATTGGGCGAAGGGGATTTTGATCTTCACCGTCCTTATGTTGACAATATTTATTTTGTTTCTGCTCAGGGAAATATCATGTTCCGCGAGCCGGATCTGATCGACGTTTGGTTTGATTCAGGTGCGATGCCTTATGCTCAATGGCATTATCCGTTTGAAAACAACGAAACATTTAACGAAAGTTACCCGGCCGATTTTATCTCGGAAGGCGTTGACCAGACGCGTGGATGGTTCTTCACTTTGCATGCGATTGCCGGAATGCTATTTGATTCTGTAGCATTCAAAAATGTTGTTTCAACAGGTTTGGTTTTGGATAAAAATGGCAACAAGATGTCCAAACGTCTTGGTAACGCCGTTGATCCATTTGAAACACTTGGAAAATATGGTCCTGATGCGACGCGCTGGTATATGATCACCAATGCGGAACCTTGGGACAACCTTAAATTTAATATTGACGGAATTCAGGAAGTACAGCGTAAGTTTTTTGGAACGCTGCTTAACACTTATAATTTCTTCGCGTTGTATGCGAATCTGGACGGTTACAACTTCCATGAAGCCACCTCTGTTCCTGTGGAAAGCAGAACCGAACTGGATCGCTGGATTTTGTCAAAACTGAATACGCTGATCAAAGAAGTTGGCGAACAGTTTGATGATTATAACCCGACAAAAGCGGGACGTCTGGTTCAGGATTTTGTAACAGACCAACTTTCTAACTGGTATATCCGTTTGAACCGCCGTCGTTTCTGGAATCCTTCGAGCGAAAACGCTGGTTTGACGGAAGATAAAAAAGCGGCTTACGAAACCTTGCAGCATTGTTTGGTTACGGTTTCTCAGCTGATGTCGCCAATCGCACCGTTTTTTGCGGAATGGTTGTACAAAAGCTTAACGGACGGAATAAGAGAGGAATTGATCAAAGCGGATTCTCATTTGAAATATGATTCGGTTCATTTGTCATACTGGCCGCATGTTGAATACAATGAAATCGATCTTGACCTTGAAGAAGCGATGGAAATGGCTCAGTCGATCAGTTCACTGGTTCACTCGATCCGTAAAAAACATAAATTAAAAGTACGTCAGCCACTTTCAAAAGTTTTGATTCCGGCTTTAACAGAAAAAACGAGCCGTCAGATCCATCAGGTTGCTTCGATTATTTTGTCGGAAGTGAACGTGAAAGATGTTGATGCAATCAATGACAACGATGGATTTTTTCATAAGAGAGCCAAACCGAACTTTAAGGTTTTAGGTAAGAAATTTGGAAAAGATATGCAGGCTGTTGCAGAGAAAATCAAACTTTGGGACAATACTGAAATCAAACAACTGGAAAAAGATGGGCAATACGTGATTACAGATCTTCCTTCGGTCGCCATCATTTTGATTGACGAAGTAGAAATCTATACTGAAGACGTTCCGGGTTGGTTAGTCGCTAGTGAAAACGGACTGACCGTTGCCCTTGATATTACCGTTACCGACGAACTTCGTCTGGAAGGTATCGCACGCGACTTTGTGAACCGTGTTCAGAATCTTCGTAAAGACAGCGGGTTTGAAGTGACAGATAAGATCAAAATCACGCTTCAAAACAATGATGAATTACTGGCAAGTGCTGTTACTGCGAACAGGGAATACATCTGTCAGGAAGTTCAGGCACTGGACCTTAGCCTGGTTGGCGACCTTAACGGTTCTGCAAGCGAGATTGAAATGGATGAGTTTCTGTTGAAGGTAAAAATTGAGGTTGTTTCTTAGTTTTAGTTTAGGAAACGCAGCGTTAGAGGAGTTTAAAAAGGGAGTTTCACAGAGGTTTTTCTTTGTGGGGCTCCTTTTTCTTTTGGTTGTGTAACTAATGTTGATATGTTACGTACTACATGTAGCAAGTACAGTTAAGTAAGGTTGAGAAATATCTTCCTGAGATTTTTTTCTCTGTGGCTCTCTCTTTTTTCTCTGTGAAGCTCTGTGTAACCTAACAACCGTAGGATGGTTTCCAATGAACAACAAATCGTATCCTTTTCGTTATAACGAAGACTTTACACAATTTGATTTTCAGAGTATAGGTAAGAGAGGAGTGTTTGAAAAGGCGATAACTTTTTCAATAATCAGCGAAAACATTTACAATCTTGCTTAATGGATTTTGATCCTATTAGTCATACTTACAACGATCAGTCTGTAACAGATAATGGAGACATGCCAGAAATTCTGGCGACAGTTATGATCACCATTATTGACTTTCTAGACCGATATCCTGAACGTAAAATTTACCTGGTTGGCAATTCGAAATCAAGAACGCGGTTATATCAAATAGCTATTAATAAGGCGCTTATGCAAATCAAAAAAGATTTAACAGTTTTGGGCTATTATGAAAATGAATGGATAGCATTTGAACCAAACAGAAAATTTGAAAGTTTTTTAATAGGAAGAAATTTCTTAGATTAGTAAACACTATTGATACATCAAAATGAAAAAACTTGAAAAGAAAATATCTGCGAAACATTCTTCCGGATCTCAAAAGACATTAGATAATACGCTACCTGATCTTTCACAGCATCCTGTTGTTTTGAAAAAAGTGAGTGAAGCCCGCGAATTTTTAGAAAAACATCCAATTCCGCAGTATATATTGAATCGACATAGAAGTGACAAGTGATTAACAGTAATTAGCCTTCACACTTCATGCAATTACAAAACTCCACAGCACTCATCACAGGCGGTGCTTCCGGGCTCGGCGAAGCCACTGCCCGACTATTCCTTTCACAAGGAGCCAATGTCGTTATCCTTGACCTCAACGAAACTTCCGGAAAAAAACTTGAACAGGAATTTTCCGGAAAACTGAAATTTGTAAAAACAGATGTATCAGATGAAGTTGATGTAAAACTGGCTGTTAATGCTGCTGTTGAATTATTTGGTTCGATTCAGATTGTTGTGAATTGCGCAGGTATTGCAATTGCACGTAAAACAATTGGAAAAGTGGATGGCATTTACAGTCCGCATTCGTTGGAGGCTTTTGAAAAAACAATTCGTATTAACCTGATCGGAACGTTTAATGTGATTCGTCTGGCAGGTTTTGCTATGGAGAAAAACGATCCGAATGAAGAAGGTGAACGCGGTATAATTATTAATACGGCTTCCGTTGCAGCATTTGACGGACAAATAGGACAAGCGGCTTATTCAGCAAGTAAAGGTGGTATTGTAAGTATGACTTTGCCAATCGCGCGCGAATTTGCAAAAGCAGGCATCCGGGTCATGACCATTGCGCCTGGCTTATTTGAGACACCGCTATTAATGGATTTGCCCGAGGAGGCTAGAATTTCTTTGGGACAACAAGTGCCTTTTCCATCGCGTTTGGGAAAACCGTCCGAATATGCTTTGCTGGCAAAATCAATTGTTGAAAATCCGATGTTAAATGGGGAAGTGATACGATTGGATGGAGCTATAAGGATGGGAGCAAAATAATTAAGATATGAAACAGAAACGAAATCTTAACCTCAAACTTCCAATATCCAGTTGGCTGTTTTTCCTGTTTCTGTCAACCGGAATTTCTTTTTACAACAACAATCTTCAATTTGGCAAACCTGTTCAGGTTGAACGGGTTGATCAGTTAAATTTAAATTCCAATCATAAGAGAAGCGTTGCTGAGTTTTCGTTAGCCTCTAAAAAAAATATTTTATATCAGAAGCTCGATTCACAATATTTTCTGATCAACCTGCTTTCAGAACGATTGGAGAATTATGTCCATATTGCCTTAAACAGACAGACTTGTCTTTTTCGATTAATACTTCAAAATCTAGTTCTTCATTTGCAAAGCCCCAAACTAAGCTACAATTCTTCCGACGATTTTTCTGATTTCATTTCCTAGGCAGATATTCTTTCTGCGCGATTTCTAACATTCTTTTTGTCGAAAAGCAAAGCGATTTATTGCTGTGGGATTCTTTATTTCCCATACAGGAAATCAGATTTCGACTTGTTGTCTTATTACCTCAATTCAGAAATCATGAAAATCAATAAAATAATTCTTGGAGCCATAAAATGGCTCAGGTATATCACCATTGCCTATATGCTCGGTTTTGCCAATGTTTTAAATCAGGAAACAAAAACGATGGACGATACTTTCCAAAAGATCGAACAAACTTCGGAAGATGAAGACTAAACGATCCTGATTCCCATCGATTTATAAATTTCAAATACGTCCAGATTGTCCGGCTGATCGGTTATAATTGTTGTTAACTGATTGGTCGGACAAACATAATATGCCTCCGCCGTTCCCAGTTTTTCCAATGTCGAAAGCGCAATTATTTCTCTGGAAGATTCAACCATGGCTCTTTTTACTTCGCTTTCTTCGTAATCAGGGCCCGTTACACCAAAATCCGGATGAATACTGCATATTCCTGAAAAGCATATATCTGCCCTGAATTTTCTGAAATATTGTATCGTCTCGTTTCCTATTGTTACAAATGAATTTTTCAAAAGTCGGCCGCCGGCAAATAACACTTCCACTTTTTCATGCGCTTCTAAAATACTGACGATAGGAAAACTGTTTGTCACTACCGTCAAATGAATATCTTGTGGCAAAGCCTTAGCAATTAACATGGCGGATGTTCCACCATCGAAAATGGCCACTTGACCGTCTTTCACAAAACGCAAAGCCTTATTAGCAATGATCTGCTTTTGTTCATTTCCATACTCAACACGATCTTTAAAACGATGAGGACCTGGCGAATGAGGCACCGCTCCACCTCTTACGGATTTCAATAATCCCTGGTCTGCCAATTCCTTGATATCCCGGCGAACAGTATCTTCTGAGACATTTAAAATATTGCTAAGTTCAGCCAGATGCACCTTTTGATCTTGCCCTAACTGATTTAAGATAACCCGAAAACGCTCTTCTTTTAACATAAAACTAAAATCAACTTCTTGCAAATATAATGATAACTTAATCTAAATATCGCAAAATATTGCAAATAATATTTACATTTGTTGCACAAAATTGCATTGAGAAAATTAGATAGGAGAAAAATGAAAAAAACAGTGGCTATCGACATGGATAATGTCATTGCAGATATTGAAACAAACTGGATAAATTTATACGAACAGGAGTTTGGAGTTCGCGTTGATAAAAAAGATTTGTTAGGCAAACCAGAGGATTTTGCATTCCCGGATCCCGATAAGGCCAGAAGTCTTTTATACAAACCGGGATTTTTCAGAAACGCACCGGTGATGGAAGGTGCCGTTGAAGCGTTAAAAGAAATACAGAAAGACTTTGAAATCTATATTGTGTCTGCGGCGATGGAATTCCCAAATTCATTACTTGAAAAACACGATTGGCTGGCTGAACACTTTCCATTTATTTCCTGGAAAAATATTATTTTTTGTGGAGATAAAAGTGTGATTGGTACTGACTTTCTAATTGACGATCATTTAAAAAATCTTGATTTTCATAAGGGAATGCCGATACTTTTTACCGCCGGACATAATATCAATGTTACGAAACACACGAGGGTCGATAACTGGGTTGAGGCAGTGGCATTGTTGAGAGAGAATATTGAGGTCGTTTAAGATTCTAATTACTACAAGTATTCTGGTGCTCCGCACCAATCTGAGTTCCAAAATACTTGTAATAATTTCTCTTATATTAAACCTTTTCCTTAACCTTTTCCTTCAACTGCAACAACTCATCACGCAGCCTTGCAGCTTCCAGAAAGTCCATATCTTTTGCTGCACTTTCCATTTTTTTCTGGGTTTCATTAATCAGTTTTTGCAGGTCATTTTTACCCATGTACTGAACAACAGGATCTGCCGCAATGCGGATTTCACTTGGTTCTACATATATCTTCCTTGGTTTCGAATCAGCAACAGATGTTTGTGACATGATTGCTTCTTTCGATTTCAGGATTGTTTTTGGAGTAATTCCGTGCTCTTCGTTATAAGCCAGCTGAATTGCTCTACGCCTGTTTGTTTCTCCGATTGCCTCTTCCATTGATCCGGTCATCACGTCAGCGTACATCAGAACTTTCCCGTTTTCATTCCTCGCCGCGCGACCAATTGTCTGGATCAGCGAACGAATATCTCTCAGGAAACCTTCTTTATCAGCATCCATAATCGCAACCAGGGAAACTTCCGGTAAATCCAGACCTTCACGCAGAAGGTTAACCCCGACCAGGACATCAAAAACGCCAAGACGTAATTCTCTTAGAATTTCGACGCGATCCAATGCTTTCACTTCCGAGTGAATGTAGCGACATTTTATTCCAACCCGATCCAAATACTTGCTGAGCTCCTCCGCCATCCTTTTCGTAAGCGTAGTAATCAAAACCCGGTCGCCCTGTTTGATACGAATCGTAATTTCTTCCAAAAGATCATCGATCTGATTCAGGCTTGGACGCACTTCAATTTCCGGATCAAGCAGTCCGGTCGGACGGATAATCTGTTCAACCACGATACCATCCGAACGGCGAAGTTCATAGTCTGCCGGAGTTGCGCTAACGAAGATTGTCTGCGGTGTCAGGTCTTCAAATTCCTGAAAAGTCAATGGACGGTTATCCATCGCCGAAGGCAAACGGAAACCATATTCCACCAAGGCTTCTTTTCTGGACCTGTCACCGCCCCACATGGCTTTTAGCTGCGGCATGGTTGCATGACTTTCATCGACAACCATCAGAAAATCCTCAGGAAAATAATCAAGCAAACAGAAAGGCCTCTGACCTGGAATTCGCCTGTCAAAATATCTTGAATAGTTCTCGATACCTGAGCAATATCCAAGTTCCCGCATCATTTCCATATCAAATTCCGTACGCTCTTTTACGCGCTCAGCCTCTGCTACTCTTCCATTATTAGTAAAATAATTGATCTGTTTTACCAGGTCATCCTGAATTTCCTTGATTGATTGAGAAAGCACATCGCGACCCGTCACGAACAGATTAGCAGGAAAAATAGACACTGCTTTTTCACTGGATATCTTTTTTCCGCTTTCAGGTTCAATGCGCTGGATTTCTTCGATCTCATCTCCAAAAAAGATAAATCGATAAGCAAAATCCGCATATCCGGGATAAATATCAACGGTATCACCTTTAACCCTGAAAGTGCCGCGCCCGAATTCAACTTCGGTACGGCTGTAAAGAATTTCTACTAATCTGTATAAGAATTGATTGCGACTTACAATGTCGCCAAGTTTTGCCTTAACAATACTCTTTTTATATTCATTCGGGTTTCCTGCGCCGTAAATACAAGATACAGACGCCACGACCAAAACATCCCGGCGTCCGCTCATCAAAGATGAAACGGTATGCAGCCGAAGTTTATCAATTTCCTGATTGATCATCAGGTCCTTTTCTATGTACGTGTTCGTGCTTGAAATAAAGGCTTCCGGCTGATAATAGTCGTAGTAACTAATAAAATATTCAACCGCATTATTTGGAAAAAACTGCTTGAATTCGCCGTAAAGCTGGGCAGCCAGGGTCTTGTTATGACTTAATACCAATGTGGGCCGATTGATTTCCGCTACTACATTGGCGACAGTAAAAGTCTTTCCGGAACCGGTAACCCCGAGCAAAGTCTGGGCGGGCTCTCCGGCTGCAATTCCCTCTAAAAGTTGTCTGATAGCCTCGGGCTGATCTCCCGTAGGCTGGTATTCGGAAGTGAGTTCAAAATTCATATCAAAACATAAAGGAATACAAATCATAACGCATTCCAAAGATAAAATAGTTTCTTCGGAATGCGTCAGATTTCCTCTATGCTTCCTGAGCGATCAGCTGCTGCGCTTTTTCCATTGCTTTTTTCTCTTTCCAATGCTGCCATTCCAGGCCTAGCAATGAGGCCATACCCTTATCCACAAAAGTATGTCTGACGATGTTCATACCGCCGCGAACCGCAGTGAATACTGAATTATTCGCCCGTAATGCAAGACTGAACCCGCCGTCTATATATCGGATATAGTGCCACCAAAGCGACGGGATAAAAATTGTTTCGCCGTGGTATAAAGTTGTTTCATAACCCGTTGCCCCTTTCATAGCGGGGAAGCGTTCATAATCCGGATTGATCGGGTCTACTTTGCTCATTACTGTAAATGGATGCTGGTAAAGTCTTGTACTTTCTTCGGGAGAAAATAAAATTACCTGCTTACGTGTATGAAACTGCGTCAAAAACACATTGGAGCAGTCCATATCATAATGCAAATTCGTGATGGACCCTTCACCGCCAAAAAATACAAATTTATAATATTTCAAAAATCCATCCATAATGGTTGGAAAGCGGATATCTTCTGTCAGGGAAGGCGCTTTTTTGAATATGTCAAAAAGAAAAAGTCTTAGGTCTGTCGGGCCTTTTTCGATCAGGGACAAATACTCACCAAACTTCATTGTTTTTGCAATCTGGAAATATTTGTCTGCATCGTGCATGTGGTTGTCAACGAGCGGAATCTCAATCTGACCATGGTTTTCACGCAGCCATTCGAAAGTCCATTTCTGCATGGCAGGCCAATCTTTGGCCAAATCTGTAAAAACAACAGGGCGGCTTGGCTTCAAATAATTTTCGATAAATTCTTCGCGTGTAAGTCCGGTACGCTTTTCTATGGGCACTAATTTCATGACAGAAACTGAGTATAATTAGTAATCGACTGAGTAAAGAAATTTGTTAGCAGCTTGCGGCTATCCTCACCATTGCAGCCTATAACATATGTATTTTAGGAATTAGTTCTTTAAAAAATCAAGATTTGAAATCCAATTTCTTAAACAAAGTGGTGGCTATGCCGATTCCAGTATCCACTAATTTAAATCACGTTTCCTAATTTTTTATCAAATGTATTAAAGGAAATCGGAAATATACCTATCACATTTTGAGATAAAAATCCGTTGAATCGTTTCATAATGTTTACATTCCAGGCACTTATGCAAAATCAGCACCAGCAAAATTACCGAATTACGGATCAAAAAATATGATGACGATCAGGCCTTTCGAGTACATATTAAACGTATCTTCACTTTTAAATATTGAATCGTTTTCATCAACTTTGATTTACTGATCCGTATGGTATTCAGCAATCGCTCCACCATCCGGATTATGGGCTATGTGAACTTCAAATGACAACTGATAGAGCGTTTTAGGACTATCATAACCTCTTACAGTTTTTCAACATCAAAAGTTTATTTAAACATAAAATGCCAATGAGCACCTTGAATATCCCAACCGGGCATCAAACTATCATGCCCTATCTGATGCTGGAATCTTCCGAAAAATTTATCGACTTCACGACAAAAGTTTTCGATGCAATCGTAAAATTTAAACAGATGCGTGACGATACGAACGTTGTCATGCATGCTGAAATTCAGATCAACGGAAGTACAATCATGTTCTGCGACCGTAACGAACAATGGAAACTACCAGCGGGCAGTTTGTTTATTTACGTTGAGGACGCCGATACCACGTACCAAAAGGCGGTTTCCCAGGGAGCAACAACAATTATGGAGCCAGCTGATCAGGAATACGGACGCAGCTGCGGAGTATCTGATCCGAGCGGAAACGTATGGTGGATTACCTCAGTCAAATAATTTGCAAGCCATCTTTAATTCGTACTTTTAAAGAATAAAACCCGAATTAAGGATGGCTGATATTACAGACGATGTTGACAAAATTTTGGTCAACCAGGAAGGGCAGTTAAAAAAACTGCACGCAATTGTCACAAAAGCGTTTGAAGAAGAGGAACTCATCGTGGATAACCTGGCACACCCGCCACAGGAGATTCTAACCCAGGGACAAAAGGTCTCTGACAAAGTTGCCCGTTTTGGCGGCAGCTGGACTTTTATTATTATTTTCAGCGTCATTTTGGTTATCTGGATCGTCTATAATTCATTTCTTCCCAAAGCGGAGCAATTCGATCCCTATCCTTTTATTTTAATGAACCTGGTACTCTCCTGCGTGGCGGCGATGCAGGCACCTATCATCATGATGAGCCAGAACCGGCAGGAGGAGAAAGACAGGATCCGAGCTGAGAATGATTATCTCATAAATATGAAAGCAGAACTGGAAGTGCGCAGTTTACACCAGAAAATGGATCTTCTGTTGGAGGAGCAAATAAAAACATTGTTTGAAGTACAGGCCAGGCAGCTGGAATTACTAAAAAAACTCACCGAACGTGTGGACAGTTTGTGCACGAAAAATGACCTTTAAATTTCCACCACATCGTACTCATGATCAATTACGACGGCAAAACATTTATTCCGCTTTCAAATTCTGAAAATGGCGAAGTTGATTTAGAAATGCAGTTTCATTACAGGCAGTCAGGCAACCTTCTGACCTGTACTTACGTAGGTGCTAACATCAGGTCGGGGCATCTGATTGCTCTGGTCGATGAAAATGGCTGTCTGGATATGCGTTATCACCAGATTAATGACAAAGGTGAAATAACGACCGGCATCTGCAGATCAACACCTGAAACTTTGGAAAATGGAAAGATTCGTTTACACGAGAAATGGCAATGGACCTCTGGAGATTTATCAGAAGGTGATTCCCTGCTTGAAGAATTGTAACGAAGCAACTCCTTTTAAGATATGATCAAAACTATGAAATTACTGTTTTTTATCTTCGTATTTACATTCCTGGCTTACTTGCAGGCACCAGCTCAAACCTCAAAAATAATTTCGGGTTCGACCGATTTCAGTGTCAAATTTATTTTAGGAACGTGTAACGGCACTTTCGATGGACCTAAAGGAACTGCTCATTTTGACCCAAATAACTTAAATGGATCATCATTCGACCTGACAGTTGCAGCCAATTCCTTCAAAACGAATAGTAGCAGTCGCGATAAGGATATGAAAAGTGATAAGTATTTTGATGTCGCCAAATATCCAGAAATCCGTTTCAAATCATCCAGAATTGAAAAAAAAGGAGCGCAATATCAAGCAATAGGCTCACTGACGATCAAAGATATTTCCAAAGCCGTAACGCTCCCGTTCGAAGCGAAAAAAAATACGGACGGCAGTTATACCCTGACAAGTACTTTTGAACTTAACCGCCTTGATTATAAAGTTGGAGAGAGTAACTGGAAATTAAAAGACGTTATCACCCTTTCTATCAAAGCCGTTGCAAAGTAGTATGAAGTTTTCAAATGACACCAGAACCCGGTTTCGCTGAGGTCTGGTGTCATTTTCTTTCAAACCAACCAAAATAATGCTTGCTTCCGGCTTAAATCAGCCGATCAGATCTCTCTTCACAAGCTCTATTCATCTTTGAAAATAATTCCACTCAATTATTTCCGGACGATTACTTTGTAATTAGTCTAATTAACTTTTTATTTGTAAAGAAGAATTGGTCTAAATAGAAATAATCTCCAATGAAAAATAATTTTACACTTATTTGGATTCTAATTTTGTCCGGTATGCACTCTGTTTTTGCGCAGTATGGAGAAATCAGCGGAAGAATTGTCACACAGGAAAATCAACCTTTCGAAGGGGTACATGTTGCAATAAAGGATAGTCAATACGGCAGCACAACAAACAGCGCCGGAAAATTTCTACTGAAAATTCCTGCTGGAAATTACACTTTGCTTCTCAGCGTTCTTGGTAATGAAAAACGTGAGTTGCCAGTTCAGGTCGTAAGCGGAATGCCGACGCATCTGAATGACATACAGCTTCAAGCATCTGGAATCTTTCTGGACGACGCCGTGATAACCGGGCAGTTTGGAAAACAATCATTACGCAACTCAGTATATCAGGTTCGCACAATTGACAGTGAACGCATCAGGGCCAGAGGTGCAGCCAATGTTCAGGCGATATTAAATACGGAATTAGGAATCAGATTTTCAAATGACCCAACCTTGGGAACGACTGATATTCAACTCATGGGTATGTCCGGACAAAGCGTAAAAATATTGCTGGATGGAATACCACTCGTTGACCGAGGTGCAACACGCGAAAGTCTGGGACAAATAGATATCAACACCATTGAACGTATAGAGATCGTCGAAGGGCCCATGTCTGTGATTTATGGCACGGATGCGCTGGCAGGTGTTATCAATCTGATCACTAAAAAAGGTGACGGAACCGACAACCTGAACATTTCAGCACGGACCCAGGAAGAAACCGTTGGCAATGAATATGATCCGTTTACAAAGAAGGGAGCCCATAATCAGAACCTGGGTATGATGTGGCAGTACAAAGGATTTCAATTATCCGGAAATGTAACAAGGAATAATTTTGGTGGATGGAAAGGTGATTCTACCGGACGATTGAATGCCTGGATGCCGAAAGAGCAGATGTTGTATACAGCCGGAATAGGTTATTCCGGAACAAATTGGAATCTCTGGTATCGTTTCAACGGAACGGACGAGACGATAAAATATCTTGGAAAAGTAAGTATTGAAAACAAAGCAGCCGACAAAGATTATGTCACCAAACGCTGGTTTCATCAGGCCCAGGGAGAGTACCAGGCAAGTGAGAAATTAGGTTTTACAGGTGCACTGTCCTACACGGATTACAGCCGGAGAACGCTGAGTACCGTTCTAGACCTTAATACAGATCGTAGAACGCTTTCATTAGATGCTGCCGCACAGGACAGATCTGTTTTCACCACCGTGTTTTTCAGAGGAACATCATTGTACAAAGCTAACGCAAAGGTAACGTTGCTTCCGGGTATTGAAATTAATCATAACAATAGCAGCGGACAACGAATTTTGGGATCTCCGACCATTAATGAATATGCATTTTTTGTCTCTTCCGAAATAAAAATTAACTCAGCTATCAAGTTGAGCCCTGCTGTCCGCTTTATCAGGAATTCCGTTTATGATGCGCCGCCGTTCATTCCGGCTTTGAATGCGAAAATAATATTGAACAAAACGCTGGACCTTCGGATGGGTTATGCGCGTGGCTTTCGTTCGCCTGCGTTACGCGAACTATATTTTGATTTTCATGATGCCTCACACTCGATTAGTGGAAATGTGAACTTGAAAGCTGAATATTCCAATAGCTTCAATTCATTCCTGACATGGCAGGCGATTGAAAAGTCTGCGCACCGTTTAACTTCGACATTAGGCGGATTTTACAACATTTTCCACGACCGGATTGATACCGGATTCGATCCAAACAATCCTGCTCAAACGACTTACCTGAATATTAGTTTGTATAAAACGACAGGCATTACGTTCGATAATAAAGTTTACTGGAAAAATATTCAGGCATCTCTGGGTGCTACATACATCGGAACCTACAATGAAATCAGTGAAAATGCAGAAGTGCATGAGAGCCTTCCTGAATTTGTCTGGTCTCCGGAAATGAATGCAAATCTGCTTTACAGCTTCCCGAAAATCGGAGCCGGTATTAACTTCTTTTATAAATACACAGGCAAAAAATCTGCTTATGCGTTGATAAGCACTACGCCGGTTACCGCCAGCCTGCGCCAGATCAGCGGATACAGCATAGCCGATATCACAATCACGAAATCCATAGGCAAATATGTCAGCTTGATCGGAGGAGCAAAAAACCTCTTCGATCTGACTACTATTAAAAATACTACAATTGGCTCAGGGCACGATGCATCAGGACCTGGCTTCAGCGGTCGCTCCTATTTTCTGGGTCTAAACATCCAGTGGTCTAAAAAATAATTCAACTACCCATTTTTAATAATTAAACAACTATGAAACGACTAGTTAAACCTCTACTCTTTATCGCGTTTTTAGGGATACTAAATGGCTGCAGCGACGATGACCCGCCGCTTCCTGACAACCTTGCATCTTTCGAGTCAACGGCCCAAGGTTTTGAAGGAGAAAGTGTAGACCTGAAAATCAATCTGGACAGGGCAGCAGCTTCTGCCGTATCGATTTCTATCGCACTGACACCAAACCTTCTGACCTATGGTACTCAATTTACCACAGAACCGGCTGCTGCAAATAATGCTATTGCATTGACTATTCCTGCAGGACAAACCAGCGCAAACGTTAAAGTGCTTAAGAAATCGGGTGTGCTTTTGAACGGTGACGAAAATATTACATTTAAAATCGCCTCAGTTTCGTCTCCTGCCGTTGCGGGGACCAATACAGAAATGAAACTTAGCTTCAAGGCCATCATTTCTGACGGAACACAATTACAATTAAACGGTATTGCAGCGGGTGAGGCAGGTACAAGTGCCGGTAATTCTGTTTATCTGGATCTGAGTGCAAACACACAGACGCCGGTACTCCGCGACAGCTGGGATCTGGGATTCAACAGTGGCACAGATTTTCGTGTGATTCTTAATAATACGAATGGCGCTACTGCAATTGAAATTAACAAAACCGACATTAGCGCTGTTTCTGAAAAAGATATCGACATTGCTACACTGGCCGTTGGGCAGGGAGCCGGAACTTTCGCTTTGTATGACGGCGTATCAGGCGACCTTACAAAAACCGTAATTAAGGAAATTTCTGCAACAGATGCTGAAAACAAAGTATATGTGGTCAACCGTGCCGGTGGGTCAGGTTCAGTGCTGACGGCAGATAAAATCTATAAAATCCGCATACTTCGTAAGGGCACCGGCTACACGCTTCAATATGCCAAACTGAATGAAACTGCTTTCAAAACGGTGGATGTAACGAAAGATGCAAACTACAACTTCCAGTATGCTTCTTTTGAAAAAGGTGCGACAGTAAATGTTGAACCGGTAAAAGCACGTTGGGATCTCGTTTGGGGGTACAGTCTTTACTTCACTGGCACAACGCCATATTCTTTCTCAGACCTTGTGTTTATCAATCATCATGCAGGTGTAACGGCCTCGGAAATATTAACGGCGACCAGTGCTTATGACGCATTTGGAGAAAGTAATCTGGCTGCCGTGACATTCGTTTCTGATCGTGATGTGATCGGTTCCAAATGGAGAGTGACCTCTGGCGGAACTGTAGGCGTCAAAACAGACCGCTTTTATGTGATTAAAGATGCTGGCGGAAATGTTTATAAACTCAGGTTCCTAAGCTTCCATGCCAGTGACGGCGGAGAGAGAGGAAAGCCGAAACTGGAATATAAACTGATTAAAAAAGGAGCTTGATCATAACAAAAATCCATATTATATCAGAGAAATCGGTCCAGCGCCTTGCTCTCTGACTTGCGGACTATAACCATCTCAAAATGCTTACATCCATCATTTTTTCCGTCTCGTCACTGATCAATCCTGGCATTTCAGCTGCACCTGAATTTGGAAGCCAGTTTCTTTCTGAAATGATCGCAGATTCCGGTAAGTCGGAAATAATGGTTATTAAAGACTTCAGTGCAGCGTCCAAACCAAATTCTTACCATTATTTGAGTTTGTTGACCGGCACGGAGGTTACTCAGGAAGATGCAAAAACGAACAAGTGGGATCTCGCTTTTAACGGTACGACAATACTTGTCAATGGCGGAACGAGCGGTCCGGGACAAGGTGCAGCCATTGTGGTCGAAAATCCGTTTGATCTATTGAAACAAGCACCCAAAGAAGGTTATAAGACCGACGGCAGTTCAGGAAACGCATTCCCTGGTGGCAGTGGAAACTCCTGGTATAAGTACGACATGCATGTTCATGCAATCCTTCCCATACCCGGAAGAACTGTTGTCGTTAAAACCGCCTGCGGCAAATTCGCTAAAATTGAGTTTATCAGCTATTATAAAGGCGCCCCGGAAGATGTGCCCACGGAAGAATCTAAATACTATACATTCCGGTATGTGCTGGCCGATGAAAACGGGACTTTTAACTAAAATTTATCAGCCACGGATACACGGATTTTCACAAATGATTTTACACAAATCCGTGAAAATCTGTGCATTCGTGGCTGAAAATTATTGTTCCAGAATCTTTTTCAGCTTCTTCAAACCGTCCGAAAAGTCTTTCCCTACCGAATCTTCCATCCCCATAAAAGGCATAAAGACATTCATAGGAATTGGCATGCTTCCTGTAAAACCCCACTTGACCCTCGTCTGTTCCGGACCGACCGTTTCTGTGATCATGTAGGCATCGTTCGTCGATTCAAAAGGTTTGATAAATCGTAATTCAGTATCGATCCGCTCACCGTCAGTAATTTTCTTAATCTCCTGCTCTCCTGTTCCAACCTCCTCATTCCCCTCCCATCGTGACATAAAGCCTACTGTTTCATCGGTACCCCTGAATGTCTTTTTCACATCTGGATCCTTCTCCATCCAGACACTCCAGTTATCCTGATTCTTTAAGGACTTCAAATAAGCAAAAACCTCAGTTTTGGGTTTGTTAACGATAATCTCTCTTTCAACAGCATATTCCTTCGGCATAAGCGATGCTGCAAGAATAAAGGCAGCAATAATTCCTAATACAATGTAGAGTGCTTTTTTCATGGTTGGGTGTGTTTTTGGTGAAAAACTGAACTTATATTTTACCTCATCAAGATCTTCAATTCTTTCAAGATTCATCATTCCTGCCTTCTCCAATACCCTGATCGAAGCTGTATTCTCAACATTAACAAAGGCCACAACCGCCGGTGGATCAAACTTCCGGATCGCAAAAACGAGTAACGCTTTTGCAATTTCAGTAGCGACACCTTTCCCCCAGTATTCCTCCATAACCCTGTAACCGATCTCAACTTCATCCCCGTAAGCTTCCAGCTTTGCAGCGCCAACCAGCTTTCCGGTTTGTTTTTCCTCAATGAGATATCTGCCAAAATAGGTTTCTACCTCATTCTCCTTCAAAATCTGCCCCAGCATCTCGTCAGATTCCTCCCGGCTCAGCGCATGGCCGGTGACAAATTTCATTACTTTTTCATTGTTGCTGAGCCTGAAAAATTTGTCGCCGTCGGCGGCACTCATTTTTGTCAAATAAAAACGATTCGTTTTGATGGAAAACAACTTCATATTTTGGTGCCGCGCGGCAATTTTGTCGCAACGGTCAGAATTTCAAATGATTAAACAATAACAGCGATTGGTATATAAATATACGTTCTGCAACATGTTTCTGAAAATTTCAACGCTTTTATTTATCATTCGTAAAAGGCGGTATCCCGAATTCTTTATACGAACCGGCAGGATATTTGTAACAACCCTATCGAATATATTTCTATTTTGCAGGCCCAGCGCAGCATTAATCATTATTTCAATGTCAGAATCTCAATGAACCGATATTTCCAATTCATGAAAAAGTATCAGACAGCCATGATACTTGGGCCTCTGCTCGCAATAATTGATGTTTTCGGTGAGATTGTGCAGCCTATGCTCATGTCCAATATCGTGGATGTCGGCATTAAAAACCAGGACACCCACTATATACTAAAAATGGGCGCGTTGATGATCGGCCTTTCTCTGATCGCAATCGTCGGCGGTATAGGCAACGTTTATTTTTCTTCAAAGTCATCCGTCGGTTTCGCAAGCGAACTGCGACAGGGTCTTTTCAAAAAAATACAGGAATTTTCCTTTTCCAATATTGACACATTCAGCAGCGCATCCCTGGTAACGAGGTTAACAAATGATATCAATACGCTCCAGCAAGTTGTGATGATGTCGTTAAGGCTGTTAATCCGCGCACCGCTGATGCTGGTTTGTGCTGTGATTTTCGCTTTACAGATCAATAAAGAACTAACCATTATTATCGCTGTTGCAATTCCGGTTTTGAGTTTTGCCATTTTTTTCATTATGAAAAAAGGCATTCCCTATTTTACCAAAATGCAGCGTAAACTGGACCGTGTTAACGCAGCCATTCAGGAAAACCTGACCAATATCCGTGTTGTAAAATCTTTTGTGCGGGATGATTTTGAAGAGGAAAAGTTTTCAGTGGCCAACAACGATCTGATGGATATGTCCGTAAAAGCCTCGACAATTGTGGTTCTGATCATGCCGGTGATGATGCTGATCATGAATGTATCCATTGTTGCTGTCGTATGGTTTGGAGGAAATAAGGTAATGACGGGCGATCTGCAGGTTGGGCAGCTTATGTCCTTTATCAGTTATATTACCCAGATTCTGATTGCGCTGATGCTCCTTTCTATGACGATTATGATGTTTTCAAGAGCAAGCGCCTCTTCCAAACGAATTCTGGAAGTGTTAGACACAGAGATAGATATCAAAGATACAGCTGGAGCTGACGCCGGGGATTTTCAGGTAAAAAAAGGCGAGGTACAATTTAAAGATGTGTGTTTCAAATACAAATCAGAAAGTGATCTGTTTGTGTTGAAAGACATCAGTTTTCGAGTATCCCCAGGCGAGTTGATAGCGATTATCGGCGCGACAGGCTCAGCCAAAACGAGCCTTGTCCAGCTTATACCACGACTCTACGACGTGTCAGAAGGGCAAATTCTTATTGATGGGATCGACGTGAGAAATTATGCATTAAGACATTTACGGGAAGCTACAGCCACGGTTCTTCAAAAAAATATATTGTTTTCAGGCACGATTAAGAGCAACCTGAAATGGGGCAAGCCGGATGCCACAGACGAAGAAATCATGGGGGCTGCCAAAGATGCACAGGCACATGACTTTATTATGTCTTTCCCGCAGCAGTATGAAACGGTTTTAGGTCAGGGTGGTGTCAACCTCTCAGGAGGACAGCAGCAGCGGTTGTGTATTGCCAGAGCGCTTCTGAAAAGGCCTGTTATCCTGATTCTGGACGACAGCACAAGCGCTGTAGATACTGCTACGGAAGCCAAAATCAGAACGGCATTACAGAAAAATTATCATCAGACGACGACATTCATCATTGCGCAAAGAATCAGTTCCATAGAATCAGTCGACCGGATTATTATTCTGGATGACGGAAGGATCATCGGCATTGGAACCCACGACGAACTTATGAAAACAAACGCGGTCTACCAGGAAATTTATCAGTCACAGCAGCAAAATGAAGCCATAGCCTCATGAGCGAGAAGAATACAACACAGGCAGCAGCTCCCGGCGGTATGCCAGGATCAGGTTCAGGAAGACGATTTTCAGTGGAAAAACCCAAAAATATGACCCTGACCATGCGCAGGCTTTGGGGTTATCTGCAAAAAAACAAGCTGGGATTATTTACCGTCGTCTTTTTTATTCTCGTCAATACGACCGCGTCCTTAACCGGCTCCTATCTTCTTCGGCCGCTGATCAATGATTACATTATTCCAAAGGATGTCGACGGACTGTTACACATGCTCGGAATCATGCTCATCATTTATCTGGCAGGAGCAACAGCGGCGTACCTGCAAAGCCGGTTTATGATTATCATTTCACAGAAAACAGTGAATGAGATGAGAAATGATCTGTTTGAAAAACTGCAATCATTGCCTCTCGATTTTTTTGACACAAATAGTCACGGTGAATTGATGAGCCGTTTTACAAATGACGTAGATCTGGTCAGTGAATCGCTGAATAACAGCCTGACCCAAATATTCACGAGCATCATAACGCTGACCGGAACATTCCTGCTCATGTTATACATCAGTCCGCTCCTCACACTGGTAACCCTGGTCATGGTTCCACTTATGCTTTTTTTGGCTTCGCAGGTAATCAAACGCAGCAAAAATTATTTTTTGGCGCAGCAAAAAGCTGTCGGGATCACCAATGGCTACATTGAAGAAATAATAACGGGGATCAAGGTTGTTAAAGTTTTTGGTTATGAAGAAAAAGCTGAAACAGATTTTCAAAGTTTAAATTTTGACCTTCGGGACAAAGCAACAAAAGCTCAGATGTTTTCAGGAATGATGATGCCGATTATGATCAATATGAGTACCATTAACTATGCCCTGACCGCAACTATCGGAGGTGTTCTCGCTGTGACGCGCGGACTCGATATTGGTGGGCTGGCGTCATTTCTGCAATATTCCAGGCAGTTTGGCAGACCCATAAATGAATTATCCAGCCAGCTTAACAGTTTACAAGCTGCACTTGCCGGCGCCGAACGGGTGTTTGAGATGATGGATCAGCTACCTGAGCCAGCCGACAAAGAAAATGCAGCCAGCCTTTCAAATGTGCAGGGAGAAGTCCGGTTTGAAAATGTAACGTTCAGTTACAGTTCCGATAAGGTGATTTTACATGACATCAATCTGCATGTCAGACCGGGACATAAAATTGCCTTTGTAGGATCGACGGGAGCAGGTAAGACCACCATTATTAACCTGCTTCCACGCTTCTATGACATTCAGGGTGGAAAGATAACCATTGACGGAATCGACATCAAAGACATTTCAAGAGCAAGTCTTCGCAAATCCATGGCGATTGTATTGCAGGACACCCATTTGTTTACAGGGACAGTCATGGAAAATATCCGTTACGGCCGCCTGTCGGCGACAGACCAGGAAGTGATCCATGCGGCCGAGCTTGCCAATGCGCATTCATTTATCACAAGAATGCCGCAAGGATATCAAACCAAACTTGATGGTGACGGAAGTAATCTCAGCCAGGGACAGCGACAGCTTCTCAATATCGCGCGCGCAACCGTTGCAGAAGCTCCGATCCTGATTTTAGACGAAGCTACAAGTTCAATTGATACCCGGACAGAAAAACTGATCGAGCAGGGAATGGATACGCTTATGAAAGGAAAAACGACGTTTGTAATTGCTCACCGCCTGTCTACGGTTCAGAATGCCGACGAAATTATCGTGCTCGAATATGGAAAAATCATTGAGCGTGGAAATCATATAGAATTAATGGGCAAGAAAGGCAAGTACTTTCAATTGTATACCGGACAGTTTGCCTGATAAATAATGCCTGGCAAGGAAAAATTAGATTATCCCAAGTTGATATGACTCAATAGATCCGGGAATTATCAAAATATTAGGGTTTCGTCCTCAAACGTTTCCGAAATTTCAATGCGTAAAAATACATTTTTCTTATTTAGAAAAAGGATTCCCGGCTTTTGTGAAATGTTCGGATGGAATGTTTGACGTCTGATGATCTTAAAAATAAAACCTAGTAATCAAGCAGTTGGTCGACGGATTAGAAAAAAATTAGATATACTTAACAGTCGTTAACAATCCAAAAAATTTGCTTATCGGATTAGAATTATTATATTTGAATAATTGGGACACAGTATTAGATTTCCAGTTATATAATTCCAATCATTCTTGAATTCATTATAAAAATATGAATTTTTAATGTTTGAAATCTGATAAGAGCCATGCTTAAAAGAACTTACATCTTGTTTTTTTGCATCGGGCAGATACTTGCCTCGGCACTGTTGTTCGGACAGGCGGAGGCATCATGCAGATCTAATTTTGGAATCAGGTTTTTGTCTCCCTTCAACAACTCTTACTACCTGGAAGATGAAGAGGAGGAAGAGATTGAGATAGACGATTCCATTTGTCAGCATCAAACCATTGTAAAGGCTGATGAATTTGAATGGAAGGAAAGCATAACCGATTTATTACGGCACAGGACATCAAGTTACCGGTTCGCAACTTTCGAAACTGTTGCTTCGGAATACTTCCATTTTTCTTTAAAGTCAATTGTAAAACATTACACCAAGCAGGTTATAGGCTCCGTTGAACGGTTCCTCACCTTGCCAGACTATTACAGCTTTCTTCACCGTCTTTGTCCGTTTTAAAGGATAAGTCTCTGGCATTTCTGCCAAATTATTTTAGCCGCACAGCATAATCGAAATTCACTGACAGATATTCAAAATACCTGGCCTTAAACGCATGTATTTCCTGGTCTGTTTGTGAAAAAGTACGTCCCGGTCATAAATACTCCGGGCTTCAAACCGCGTGCTTAAATCCTAACCGCATTTTTCAACAAAACACTAACATTCAATTACTTACTCATCATGAAGAATTATAACTTGTCTTTTCTGCTCGGAATATGCCTATTCGCAACGGCCTGTTCTACGCAAAGTAAAGACTCTGCCGAAATTAAAGATTCAATTCCAACGATTCCGGTTACCGAATTGAAATCTCAGAAAACCGACCTTCACAGAGAATATGTCGGTGATATCCATGCTGTCAGAAATGTAGAGATATACGCACGTGTGAAAGGTTATCTTGAGCAAGTTTATGTTGATGAAGGCAAAGAGGTTAAAAAAGGTCAGATACTGTTCCGTATTAACAGCGAAGAATATCAATCGGGCCTTGCCAAGGCAAAGGCAAATTTACAAAGTGCTGATGCTGATGCCAAGGGTGCTGAACTTGAACTGAAACGCGTCAAACTACTCGTTGAAAAAAATGTAATTTCAAAAACTGAATTAGAAGTTGCCCAGGCAAAACTGGCAGCTGCACATGCGAAAATCGAAGAAGCAAAATCTGAAAGATCAACAGCCGCACTGCACCTGGCACAAACAGAAATTAAAGCGCCGTTCGATGGCGTTATCGACAGGCTTCCCTACAAATCCGGGAGCCTTATCAATGAAGGCACATTGCTCACCACACTTTCCGACACCAAGAATGTTTTTGCATATTTTAATGTGTCAGAAAACGAATACCTGGAATATAAAAGAGCGCGGGGAGCAGCATCCAATGACAAGACAATTGTAGAACTCGAGCTGGCGGATGGATCTTTCTTCAGACATAAGGGGATTATCGAGACGATGGAAGGAGCCTTTGATGAAGGTACCGGATCTATTGCTTTTAGGGCACGTTTTGCCAATCCTGAAAAATTGCTGAAACATGGTTCCACAGGCACCATCCGATTGACCAATACCGTTGAAAATGCCATTTTAATTCCTCAAAAAGCCGCTTTTGAAATCCAGGATAAAAGTTTCGTTTACGTTTTGGGCAAAGACAATAAAGTAAAAACAAGAAGTTTCGTCCCTAAATCGAGAATTTCAGCCTACTATATTTTAAAATCAGGATTAGAGCCTGGAGAAACGATCGTTTGCGAAGGACTTCAGGGACTGAAGGACGGAGTTACGATTAATCCAAAAACAATTGTACTTGATTCTGTTAAAACGCAAACGAACAAAATTGAGCTTACAGCGCGATAAAATTTAACTCCCACCTGAATTTCAAATCATGTTTCAAAAATTTATAGAGCGACCGGTTTTGTCGCTGGTGATTTCTATTTTCATAACATTGCTGGGTATCTTGGCATTTACCGGGCTGCCGGTATCCCAATTCCCTGATATTGTACCTCCCTCCGTAGTTGTGACGGCCACCTATACAGGTGCAAACTCAGAAGTCTGCGTCGATGCAGTTGCTGTTCCACTTGAAAAAGCCATTAACGGTGTACCAGGCATGACGTATATGACCAGTGTGTCGGGAAATGATGGAGTGACCACAATTACAATTTCATTCAACGTAGGCGTTGACCCGGATCTGGCGGCGGTGAACGTTCAAAATCGTGTACAAACAGTTATCGACGAACTTCCGGAAGAAGTAATTAAGGCTGGTGTTACCACAGAAAAAGAGGTAAACAGTATGCTGATGTACCTTGATATCATGAGCACGGACACGACGGTTGGTGAGGACTTCGTCTATAACTTTGCCGATATCAATATTCTTAAAGAGCTTAAAAGGATTGATGGCGTAGGTCGTGCGCAAATCATGGGAAGTAAAGATTACTCCATGCGTGTCTGGCTAAAGCCGGACCGGATGAATAATTATAATGTATCTGCGGATGAAGTTGTACAGGCCATACGTGATCAGAATGTAGTTGCAGCACCGGGAAAAACCGGCGTGGCTTCCGGACGAGAAACCCAGGTCTTACAATATGTCTTAAAATATACAGGGAAGTTATTTGAGCCGGTTCAATACGAAAATATTGTTCTCCGCTCGAATCCCGATGGCTCGATGCTCAAATTGAAAGATGTTGCTGACATCGAGTTCGGAACACTGGAATATGACATGGCTTCCAAATCCAATGGTAAACCATCGGCATCGATTATGATCAAACAGCGCCCGGGTTCAAACGCGCAGGAGGTTATCCAGAATATTAAAAGCAAGGTTGCAGAATTGAAAGGAACAAGCTTTCCGCCAGGAATGGATTACTTCGTTTCTTACGACGTTTCACGTTTCCTGGACGCATCGATACATGAGGTGGTCCGAACATTGATTGAGGCATTTATTCTCGTTATTATCATCGTTTATCTATTCCTGCAGGATTTCCGTTCAACCCTTATTCCTGCTCTGGCCGTTCCGGTAGCTTTGGTAGGGACCTTTGCTTTCATGCAGCTTTTTGGCTTTTCCATTAATTTGCTGACACTTTTTGCACTTGTATTGGCGATTGGTATCGTCGTCGATAATGCCATTGTCGTCGTCGAGGCCGTACATGCTAAAATGGCAGAGAAACATTTGGATGCCCGAGAAGCAACGATCGAATCGATGAAGGAAATGAGCGGGGCAATTATCGCTATTACCCTTGTAATGTCCGCTGTTTTTGTTCCGGTGGCATTTATGTCAGGCCCGGTAGGAATATTTTACCGCCAGTTTTCGATCACACTGGCTATTTCGATCGTCATTTCAGGAATTAACGCACTAACCCTTACACCTGCACTTTGTGCGCTTATGCTAAAGAATACACATGGGCAGCCTTCGAAGAACACGCCTCTTGACCGGTTTTTCAGAGGATTTAACAACGGCTATAATGGAATTTCCAGCAAATATCAAAAATTGCTATCAACCATTATTAGCCGCAGAATGATCACGATTGGTTTGCTGATCGCATTTTGTATCGGCACCTATGGTATCAGCGCCATCCTGCCCAGCGGGTTTATTCCTACGGAAGATCAGGGCGTGATTAATGTAAATGTCACGACGCCTGTTGCGGCAACGGTTGAAAGAACAGAAGCGGTACTTGATGAGATACAAAAAGTAGCTGAATCCCTGGGCCCTGTTGAATCTGTATCATCACTTTCGGGATATAGCCTGATTACGGAGTCTGCCGGATCATCCTATGGTATGGCCATGATCAACCTGAAACCGTGGGATCAACGCGAAGAATCCGTAAAAGATATCATCGCAGAAATGGAGCAAAAAACGAAACATATTACTGACGCGAGAATAGAATTTTTCCCTCCTCCGACAGTTCCCGGGTTTGGAAATTCAAGTGGGTTTGAGTTGCGTGTCCAGGACAGAACGGGCAGTGATGATCTTCAGAAAACCGCTGATGTTACGAATCAGTTTGTGAAGGAATTGATGGCAACCCCGGAAATATCGAGCGCATTCAGCAGTTTCGATGCAAGCTTTCCGCAATATATGATCCATGTGGATGCTGACATCGCTTCTAAAAAAGGAGTTTCAGTCGACGCTGCCATGAGCACCCTACAAACCCTGATCGGTAGTTTGTATGCTTCCAATTTCATCCGGTTCGGACAGATGTACAAAGTAATGGTTCAGGCAGATCCTAGTTTCCGCAGGAGCCCGGAAGACATTCTGAAATTGTACGTAAAAAATAACCGCGGTGAAATGGTTCCGTTTTCAACCTTCATACGTCTTGAACGGGTTTACGGACCAGAACTGCTGACTCGCTACAACATGTATACGTCTGCTATGATCAATGGCGACGCAGCTCCGGGTTTCAGTAGCGGAGATGCTATCAAAGCAGTGGAACGTGTAGCGAAAGAAAAGCTTCCAAAAGGATTTTCGTATGAATGGTCGGGGATGACGCGCGAAGAAATCCTGTCAGGCGATCAGGCCATGTATATTTTTGCCATCTGTCTGCTTTTCGTTTATCTTCTTCTTTCTGCGCAATACGAAAGCTTCCTGCTTCCGCTTCCCGTTATCTTGTCATTACCAACGGGAATATTCGGCGCATTTCTGGCGTTAAAACTCCTTGGCCTGGAAAACAACATTTATGCCCAGGTTTCCTTGGTCATGCTTATCGGTCTTTTAGGGAAAAATGCAATCCTGATCGTCGAATACGCCATACTTCGGCAAAAGGAAGGGCGAACTGTTTTTGATGCGGCATTGGAAGGAGCAACCGAAAGGCTTCGTCCTATTTTGATGACTTCTTTCGCTTTCATAGCAGGTCTTATTCCACTTTGTATCGCTTCCGGAGCAGGTGCACTTGGAAACAGATCGATTGGAACTGCCGCTGCCGGAGGAATGCTCGTCGGAACACTCTTCGGTGTGATCATCATTCCTGGCCTTTATGTGCTGTTCGCAACTTTAGCTCTTCCCAAAAAGCCATCAGCGCCTAAGATTGAGAAAGAAGAAGTGCTCATTCACTAAGACCTGGCCATTTCATGGGCAGTCGTTATTCCTTGCGACTGCCCGTTTTACTAACTGCATTCAATTAATGAAAACTTATAAAACACTTTGTAAAATTCTTCCGGTTGCGGCATTGTTATTCGTCAGTGGATGTAAAACGATGCAGCCTCTAACGCAATCGGCTTCCTTAAAAGCACCGGCAACTTTTGAAAATCAAATGGATTCGACCGGTATCGGGTCCATTCAATGGAGATCTTTTTTTAAAGACCCCAATCTGGTCGCCCTGATCGATACGGCACTGATGAATAATCCTGATCTGAAGATCGCCGTCCAACGCATCGAAGCGGCACGGTCCAATGTACTTTTAGCAAAAGGCGCATTATTGCCTGTCGTTGGTGCAGAAGTTTCAGGCGGTGGAAGGAAGTTTGGAGATTATACCATGGATGGTGTCGGTAATTACGATACTAATTTTTCAGATAATATAGATGCAGACAGAAGATTGCCAGCCCCTTTCCTGCCCGACTACTTCGCAGGATTCCGGAGTACCTGGGAAATTGACATCTGGGGAAAACTCAGAACCCAGCGCAAAGCAGCTTACAGCCGTTTTCTGGCTTCAGAGAAAGGAAGACATCTGGTTACCACAAGCCTTATTGCCCAGATATCAAGTATTTACTATGAACTGCTTGCCATGGATTCCGAATTAGCCATCATCAGGAAGAATATTGCATTGCAGCAGTCTGCCGTAGAAAATATTAAAATACAAAAAGAAGGTGGCAGGGCTAATGAATTGGGTGTTCGGCAATTCACAGCACAATATCTTAATACACAAAGCCTGGAAATCCAGATTAACCAGCGCATTGTGGAAGCTGAAAATAATCTGAATTTATTATTAGGACGTTTTCCACAAAGAATTCAGCGACAGGGAAATCTGAGCGAAAACTTACCAGAGCGCGTGCAGGCCGGTATTCCTTCCAGCATGCTGATCAGGCGTCCAGATATTCAGCAGGCTGAGCTGGATCTGCTTGCAAACAACGCTGATTTACAAGCCGCTAGACTGGCATTTTTACCTTCTCTCAATATTACCGGTATGATAGGTTACAATGCATTCAAAAGTGCATTATTGTTTAATCCCGGTTCTCTTGCATACAGCGCCTTGGGTGGATTAGCGGCACCGATATTTAATAGAAAAGCGCTGAAAGCCGGACAGAAAAGATTTGAGGCAGCGAGTATCGAATCACTGTATGCTTATAATAAAGCAATATTGACGGGTTTTCAGGAGGTTAGCTCAAGCTTGAAAAAGATTGAAAACACTAAAAAGATCTCAGATTTCAAGAAACAGGAGGTGGATGTATTACAGCAGGCAGTTGCTACTTCCCGGGACCTCTTCCTGACCGGCTATGCCACATATCTGGAAATCATTACGGCACAAAAAAATGTTCTGGAAGCCGAACTTGCTTTGACAGAAGTTCAAAAAGATCAGCATCTCGCGCTGATTGAATTATATCGGTCACTAGGTGGAGGATGGGAGTAAGATGCTGATTATCAACGGTATTTAGGAAATAAAAAATGGACAGCCGGCTTGCGCCGGCTGTCCATTTTTTATTTTTCCAGATCCACACTACTTTTTCTTAGCTCCTGCCAGACTTGGCTCCTTTGATAGAACGATCAAGTCGGCAAGCATACGGCCTGTCTCAGTAATATAAATGTCCTTTTTCTTCTTAACCTCTTTCGGTGCTTCAGTCGCAACTTTCGGATCTGTGTCCTCATCTTCGTCTTCTGCATCTTCACCCAGCTGTTTTAAAGCGGCGCGTTTTTTCTCAGCTTCGTCGCGCTCAATTTTACGTTTCGCTTCCTGTAATGAAACGACTTTGTTCTCACGTGCTTTTTTAAATTCGTCGAGCGTTTTAACCAAAGTCTTAAGCTCTTCGTCAGACTTTAGGCGGGATTTATATTTATCACGAAGCTGACCTACAATCTTATCGTTGATATTATTTGCGCTTTCGTATTTTGAAGAAGCGATCTGATCCCACGGTAAAGCACTTGGCTGTGATCCCTCGCCATACTCATTTACTTTGAACGCCGACGGTAATTCAAGATCCGGCATAACACCTTTCAACTGCGTGCTGCTTCCGTTGATACGGTAAAACTTCGCAACGGTTAGTTTAACCTGACCAAGCTGATCGGTTTCCTTCGGAGCCCACTGGTTCAGATCGATTAATGTCTGGACTGTTCCCTTACCATAAGTTTGTTCCCCAACAATGATCCCACGTTTATAGTCCTGGATGGCTGCTGCGAAAATTTCCGAAGCCGAAGCACTGAAACGATTCACCATAACAGCCATTGGACCGTTGTAAGCAACCATCGGGTCGTTATCAGTTTCCACCTGGATATCTCCCTGGCCTTCCTTTACCTGAACAACAGGACCTTTATTTATAAATAAACCAGTCAGCGATACTGCCTCGGTCAACGATCCACCTCCGTTGTTGCGAAGATCGATTACAATTCCGTCAACACTTTCTGCCTGTAATTCAGTGATCAGCTTCTGAACATCCCTTGTTGTGCTTGAAAATTCTTTCTCTTTCTGCTGCGCCCCTTCAAAGTCACGATAGAATAATGGTATATCGATCACACCGATCTTGTAATCTTTGTTACCTGTGTTAACAGAAACAATTTCCTTTTTCGCACGAGAATCTTCCAATTTGATCTTTTCGCGCACCAGCCTGATTTCTTTGGGCGGAGTACTGGACAAAGCATCTGCCGATAATACCTGCAATCGGACGACAGTACCTTTGGTACCTTTGATCAGTTTTACCGCATCGTCTACAAACCAGCCAACAAGATCTACGAACTTACCGTCATCTCCTTGTGCAACACCAATAATTTTGTCTTCCTTTTTAAGCTGTTTTCCTTTGAAAGCGGGTCCGCCAGGAATAACCTCAACAATTTTGATGTAATTATCTTCTTCACGAAGCAAGGCGCCGATACCTTCTACAGACTGGCTCATTTCCTGCTTGAAACGGTCAGCAGACGTTGGTGCCATATAACTTGTATGAGGATCCAGTGATTCCGCATACGCGTTCATGAACATTTGAAAAACCTGCTCGGTGCGGATACGGCTCAGCCCGCGATCCCGGTTTTTATAGCGATCACTCATGGTTTTTACAACCGACGAGTCTGCTTTTCCTGCAAGTTTAAGATCAAGTGCCTCACTTTTCAGGTACTTTCTCCAGGTATCGTTAAGCTCGTCATTTGATTTTGCCCAGGCCACTTTCTCACGGTCGGTATTAAGCGTTTCATCAACAGTGTAATCAAACGGCTTTGGTGTTTTCAAAAGCGTCTGAATGTATTCGCTTCTTTCCTGATAACGCTTTCTGAAAAGGTTATACATGTTGAAAGGCACGTCAAGCTCCCGCTTTTGTAAAAAGTCGTCGAAAGAATACCTGTATTTTTCAAATTCTGTCATATCCGAAGCCAGAAAATACAGCCGGCCGTGATCGATTCCATCAATGTACTTATCAAATATCGCTGACGATAATGAATCATTCAGTTTCGTTTTGCGGTAGTGATAATTTGAGAGAATCCGGGTCGAAAGCTCTTCTGCCTTATACTGAGCAGCAGTCGGTTTGATATCTTCCGCTAGCGAAGTTTCCGTCGTGACGATTGCATTTTGCTGTACCGGACCTCGCTGCCAGCCAAGTAATACAACAGGAATAAGAGTGATTAGGTACTTTTTCATTCGTCGAATTTTGTTAACTATTTAACAATCTCTAATAATTCAACTTCAAAAACCAAAGCTGAATAAGCTGGAATCTGAGGACCTGCCGCGCGTTCACCATAAGCCAGATCATATGGAATAAACAATTTCCATTTTGAACCGACCGGCATAAGCTGCAACGCTTCTGTCCATCCTTTTATAACACCATTTACCGGAAACTCAACCGGCTCACCGCGATCAACTGAACTGTCAAAAACTGTTCCATTCGTTAAAGTGCCATGATAATGGGTCTTCACTTTATCTGTTGCAGTCGGTTTCGGACCGTCTCCCATTTTAATAACAGAGTACTGCAATCCGCTTTCTGTTGTTGTAACACCTGTCTTCTTCTTGTTTTCTTCCAAAAACTTTTCTCCTTCTATTTTAACCACGGCTCCTTTTTCTTCAGTTAATTTTTGAAAATACGTTCCAATGAATTTGTTCGCTTCCTCCGCAGAAAAGGTCGTTTTATCCCCTTTTAGCGAAGCTGTGATGGTTTTATTAAGGATTTCTGTATTAATTCCGGTAATACCCTGAGATGCTAGTGAGTTCGAAAAACTGACACCGATCGCTGCTGAAAGCGAATCCATCTGATTCTTAAGTAGGTTTGATGATGATGCTGCCTTTGTTGCTGTGGCGGTGGTCTTTTTTACTGTTGCGGCCGGTTTTGTTACTTTTTTAGGCGCTTGTGCGAAACCTTGTGTTGCAGCTAAACCGATACATAAAACAGAGGTTAAAATGGTTTTTTCTAATTTGTACATTCTACTTAAGGATGGTCAGAAAATTAAATTTTTGATAAGTAATTGTTATTAACGAACTCAATTACAACAAAAACACAATTAGTACCTAAAAAAGTTTTAAAAACCTTATAAATGCCTGAAAATCCATATTTTTGCACTGCTAATAAAGCACAGTAAGGGAAACTTGGAAAAATCTAATTTTATGATGTAGTTTTTTACGTGAAGTTTCTTTATTTCACAAATAAACGCTACATTTGCGGCTGATTTCAAAAACTTACTACTATACTCTAAATAAGTCAATTATACTATGGTATCTGTTAGACCGGACGAAGTTTCGGCCATCCTGCGCGAACAACTTGCAGGCGCTAAATCTGAAGCAGAACTCGAAGAAGTAGGAACAGTCCTTCAAATCGGTGACGGTGTTGCCCGTATTTATGGACTTTCTGAAGTACAGGCGGGTGAGCTTCTTGTTTTTGAGAATGGCTTGAAGGCCCTCGCCCTGAACCTCGAGGAAGATAATGTTGGAGCCGTGTTACTTGGTGATTTCAATGAAATCAAAGAAGGAGCAACGGTGAAGCGTACAAAAGAAATCGCTTCAGTAAAAGTTGGTGAAGGTATTGTAGGCCGTGTTGTTAACACATTGGCTGAGCCAATCGACGGCATGGGTCCTCTGCAAGGAGAGCTTTTTGAAATGCCACTTGAGCGTAAGGCTCCGGGTGTTATTTTCCGTCAGCCGGTAACTGAACCGCTTCAGACTGGTATCAAAGCAATCGACGCAATGATTCCAATCGGACGTGGACAGCGTGAGTTGATTATCGGTGACCGCCAGACTGGAAAAACTGCTGTTGCTATTGATACGATCATCAATCAGAGAGAATATTACGATAAAGGCGAACCTGTGTTCTGTATCTATGTAGCTTGTGGCCAGAAGGCTTCAACGATCAAAGGTATCGAAGCAACACTTCGTCGTTATGGTGCGATGGACTATACAGTAATCGTTGCTGCTGGTGCATCAGATCCTTCACCGATGCAATTCTATGCTCCTTTTACAGGCGCTGCTATCGGTGAATACTTCCGTGATACGGGTCGTCCTGCATTGATCGTTTATGATGACCTTTCAAAACAAGCTGTTTCTTACCGTGAAGTTTCATTGCTTCTTCGCCGCCCTCCGGGACGTGAAGCTTACCCAGGTGACGTATTCTATCTTCACAGCCGTTTGTTGGAAAGAGCTGCAAAAATCATCAATGATGATGCGATCGCTGCAAACATGAATGACCTTCCTCCTTCTCTTATTGGAAAAGTTAAAGGTGGTGGTTCATTAACAGCGCTTCCAATCATTGAAACACAAGCTGGTGACGTTTCTGCTTATATCCCTACTAACGTAATTTCAATTACTGACGGACAGATATTCCTGGAATCAAACTTGTTCAACTCTGGTATCCGTCCTGCGATCAACGTAGGTATCTCGGTATCACGTGTGGGTGGTAATGCTCAGATCAAGTCAATGAAAAAGGTATCAGGTACGTTGAAGCTTGATCAGGCTCAATTCCGCGAACTGGAAGCTTTTGCAAAATTCGGTTCTGACCTTGATGCATCTACAAAACTTGCGATTGACCGTGGACGCCGTAACCAGGAAGTATTGAAACAACCTCAATATGCTCCCGTACCAGTTGAACATCAGGTAGCAACTGTTTACGCATCTACCAAAGGTTTGCTGGATAGAATTCCTGTTGACAAGGTTAAGCAGTTTGACAAAGAATTCCTTACTATTCTTTCCGCTCAATACAGCGACACACTTGCTGCATTGCGTGCAGGTAAACTTGACAACAGCATCACAGATGTTCTTGACAAAGTAGCGAAAGAACTTTCAGCTAAATATTAAAAGAGAAGCTTTGAGTGAAAGATTAAAAACAGACCACTGTTTATAATCTTTCACTTACTGATTACCTCAGGCGGACCGCATTTAATTTCCCTAAGATGGCAAGCTTAAAAGAAGTACGTAACCGGATTGTTTCGGTTAACTCCACCCAGCAGATCACCAAGGCCATGAAAATGGTTGCGGCTGCTAAATTGCGCAGAGCTCAGGACAATATCCTGCAAATGCGTCCCTACGCCCAAAAGCTAGGTCAAATGCTTTCGACAGTGTCGGCAGGTTCTGAAAGTTCAGTAGATAGCCCATTGAAAGAGGTTCGTGCGACGGAAAGAGTGTTAATCGTTGTCGTTACTTCTGACCGTGGATTGTGCGGGGCGTTCAACACCAATATTATTAAAGCGACCCTGCAGCTGATTAAAGAAAAATATGCAGTGCAGGAAAGCAAAGGAAATGTTGAGATTTTTGCAATCGGTAAAAAAGGTGCAGAAGCATTCGTTCGCAGAGGTTTTAAAGTAAATACGCGTTACACGGATCTTTTCACCAGACTTAAATTCATCAATGTTAAAGAAGCAGCGGAACAGATCATGAAAGACTTTTCTGAAAGTCGTTATGATGTTGTTGACCTGGTTTTTAACGAATTTAAAAACGTTGCAACACAAATTATCCATACAGATCCATTTTTACCGATCGTTGCTGATACCACCAATCAAAAGGTAAAAGCTCCTGAGGTTAATTATATATTTGAACCCAATGAGGAAGAAATTCTTGCTGAATTGATTCCTAAATCGTTAAAAATCAAGTTATACCGTGCTGTTCTTGAATCGAATGCTTCGGAACAAGGTGCGCGTATGACGGCAATGGATAAGGCGACTGAGAATGCTCAGGAACTTTTGAAAGAGCTGAAACTGGTTTATAACCGTACACGTCAGGCAGCCATTACAACGGAGATCCTCGAAATTGTTGGTGGTGCAGAAGCGTTAAAAAGTGCATAATTAGTTTTAAGAACTTATATATTTTAGGCGAGCGGACCATTTCTGGTTCGTTCGCTTTTTTTTTATTCAAAGATCGATTAGAACCGCTTTGATACATGGACTGTTTTTACCTGTCGGACGGAAAAAAGCTGTCCGGCAGGTTTCTGCGACACATAATAGAAATTCCAGGCTTCAACAGCCAAGTTGTCCGCTTAACCTGAGGCGTCTTCAATTTTAACCTAATATTTCCTAGATTTACACTTTATCAAAATAAGCTCAAATGCAAAATAAGACAAGTTTAAAGTTGATGATCTTTTTGATCATGGCGGGGATCAGCACTTCTGGCTTTGCACAGACCGTTGACGAAATCGTAGCAAAACACATTACCGCAATGGGAGGTGCTGATAAATTGTCAAAATTGAAAAGCGTGAAGATTACAGGGGAAATGAATGTGATGAACATGGAAATTCCCGTCATTACAACAATCGTACAGGACCGGGGATTTCGCAGCGAAACGACCGTGCAAGGTCAAACAATTATTCAGGTAATTGACAAAGACAAAGGATGGTCTGTGAACCCGATGGCCGGGCAGACAAAGCCGACTGCCTTGCCGGAAGAAGTTGTAAAATCACTTTCTGCCGAAACGGATCTTACCGGCCTTTACAACTACAAGGAAAAAGGACAAACCCTGACATTGGACGGAGAAGACGACCTGGCCGGAGCGAAAGTATACAAAGTGACCGTAAATCTTAAAAACGGAGGCAAACGCACCAATTATATTTCCAAGGACACTTATTATATTCTAAAGGTGGTTGCTTTTATGAACGTTAACGGTCAGGATGTGCAATCGACAAATAACCAGTCTGATTTCAGGCAGGTGGACGGTGTTACCTACCCGTTTACATCTGAAGTAGAAACCTCTGCCATGCCAGGTGCTTCGATGGCAATGAAAATAAAATCACTTCAGGTTAACCCAAAAATTGATGAAACAATTTTTGTGATGCCAAAAGAATAAAATATTATCTCTCAGTAAATAACTTACTTTCAGTGCTTTAATTCTCAATCTGTAAAAGATTGAGAATTTTTTTTGTCCGATTATAAACTTTTCCCGTCATTTACATGTATATACATTAAATGTAGAAACATAATAATTAAACGAATAGATCATGTCAGCAAAAACATCATGGGTTATTGACCCAACGCATTCTGAAATTCAGTTTAAAGTAAAACACCTTGTGATCTCCACAGTAACAGGTGCATTTAAAACGTTTGAAGGTACAGCGGAAACAGACGGAGACGATCTGACTACAGCGACCATCAATTTTTCCGCTGATATTGCAAGTATTGACACTAATCAGGCACAGCGCGACGAGCACCTTCGTTCAGGAGATTTCTTCGATGCCGAAAATTATCCTAAACTGACATTCAGCTCTACTGCCCTTGAAAAAACGGGCGAAGATACCTACAAGCTTAAAGGAGATCTGACCATTAAAGGTGTAACCCATCCCGTTGTTTTAGACGCGGAGTATGGCGGAGCAATGACTGACTTTTATGGACAGAGCAAAGCTGGTTTTGAAGTAACCGGAAAAATTAGCCGTAAAGAATTTGGATTAACATGGAGCGCGACTACTGAAGCTGGCGGAGTGGTAGTTGGTGACGAGATTAAATTGGTTATCAACATCCAATTGATTAAGCAAGCATAACCTCTAACTGCATTTATTGGCGGACGGATCAGGACTATATACAGCCTGGTCCGTCCGCTTTTTTATTTACGCAAAGAAATTATTCCGTATCAGCATCAATCTTTGATAAAATTTACGTTATTGGACACCGCATTCAATTAAGGGACAAAGCTGAGAAGCGTCGTCAATTGGATACTACGTTGACGTTAAAAATATTTACTTTGATCATTGAAACACGCGCATACGCCCGGGCAGGGCTGCTAGGAAATCCTTCTGATGGTTTTTTTGGGAAAACAATATCAATATCTGTCCGAAATTTCGGAGCATCCATTTCATTGTATGAGTCACCCGAACTACACATAGAGCCAGAACCCCAGGATGGAAGTACCTTCCGCAGTGTTTTCCATCTTCGTGATTCTGTCAGCATGTTAGGCTACAACGGCGGAATTCCGCTCATAAAAGCCGGTATCAAAAAGTTCGCCGACTACTGCGAAGACAATCATATTAAGTTGCCGAATCGCAATTTTACGGTACGTTACCGGTCATCCATTCCGAGACAAGTAGGGATGTCAGGCTCAAGTGCCATTGTCGTCGCACTTTTCAGGGCTTTGATGCAATTTTATAAAGTGGAGATCCCCATTGAGATATTGCCTCAGCTTGTTATGGTTTCAGAAACCGAGGAGCTTGGTATCGCTGCCGGGTTACAGGACCGGGTGATTCAGTGTTACGAAGGCTGCGTCTACATGGACTTTGAAAAGTCTTTAATTCAAAATCAGGGATATGGCCTGTATGAACGGATAGACCCGGCATTATTGCCTAAACTGTATGTTGCTTACAATACCAATCTTAGCAAAGTCTCCGGTAAAGTTCATAGTGATGTCCGCGCCAGATTCGATCGTGGCGAACAAGATGTTATTGATGTGCTCGGCCAAATTGCACAAAAAGCAAAGGATGCCCATACCGCCCTGAAAGAAGGCCGTCCCGACGATCTGCATGAGCTGATGAACCAGAATTTTGATTTACGCTGCCAGATTTACAACGTACCTGATTCAAATAAAAAGCTAATTAATGAAGCCCGGTCATGTGGCGCATCAGCCAAGTTTGCCGGTTCAGGTGGAACCATCATTGGCATTTACAAAGACGACGATATGCTTAACCAGCTTTTTGTAAAACTCAAAAAATACAATGCGAGGGTGATCAAGCCGTTTATCGTCTAGTTTCGTGCGTGAGGCTCAATGACCGAAAAGCGACCTTTTAAACCTATACCAATTACAGTAATTAAATAATATAAAAACATAACCAAATGGCATAAAACTATCAGCTAAATGCGGTCACCCCGCCCGAACGATAGCCGAATGCCGAAAGCCAAATTTATGATTCGTAAAGCTGTAATTCCTGCTGCCGGACTAGGAACCCGTTTTTTGCCCGCAACCAAATCAATGCCCAAGGAGATGTTGCCTATTATCGACATTCCTACCATTCAGTATGTTGTACAGGAAGCTGTTGATTCAGGAATTGAAGACATTCTGATCATTTCAGGGAAAGGAAAACGTGCCATAGAAGACCATTTTGACAGAAATGTTGAACTTGAATCACGTCTCGAAGAAAAAGAGGACATGATCTGGTTTAACGAAATGCGCCGGCTGGCCGATATGGCCAATGTCCATTTTGTCCGCCAAAAAGAAGCAAACGGACTGGGCGATGCCATTTATTATGCGCGGCATCATGTGGGCAACGAGCCGTTCGCTGTCCTTCTTGGTGATACGATCATGGATTCGGTAATTCCAGTTACGCAGCAGCTAATGGATACTTATGAACAATACGGCGGCTCGGTTATTGCCGTTGAACAGGTTCCTGCAAACAAGGTAAACCGCTATGGCATTGTGGGGGGAACATCGCTGAGCGATACGATTCTTGAGTTGAGCACATTGGTAGAAAAGCCTGCTATTGAACTTGCACCTTCCAATCTGGCCATTGCAGGACGTTACATTCTGACACCGGAAATTTTCAATACGATTGAAAAAACACCTAAGGGAAAAAACAATGAGATCCAGCTGACGGACTCACTGCTGCTTCTTTTAAAACGTGAAAACATTTATGCGCATCACATCGAAGGAAAACGCCATGATATAGGAGATAAGCTTGATTATCTTAAAACAACGGTCGAGTTTGCATTAAAAAGAAAAGAATTTGCCGAACCTTTCAGAAAGTTCCTGATAGATCTTTTGAACAAATAACAGGATCTGTCATCGAATACAGAGCTTAGAAGAAGCCGGCGCACCTTGCGTACGGCTTCTTTTTTCGTTTCATTGCGTTCATTTCACTTTCAAAACGATTCGGCCGTTAATTAAATAAATCAGATATGTCTAAAACTATCATTATAACCGGAGCATCCGGAGGTTTAGGAAAAGTCGTTGTTAAAAACCTTTCAGAAGATGGTCATAACCTGTATGTAACAACGGGGTCTAAACAAACGGACGCATTTGACGGATTGTCAAACCTGATCACCCAGGCTGTTGACCTCACCGACGGCGCTGCTGCGGTAGAATTTGTCAGCGATACAGCGCAAAAAGCGGACCATATACACGCTGGCATTTTCCTCGTGGGCGGCTACGCTCCGGGGGACATTCATGCAACAGATCATGCACTGCTCGAAAAAATGTTTAATCTGAATTTTTATACCGCTTTCAATATGGTTAAGCCTCTTATGGAACATTTCGAATCTAACGGAGGAGGACAATTCATTTTCATTGGTGCCCGTCCTGCACTGGAAGCTGACCAGGGAAAAGGAAACTTTGCTTATGCACTTTCCAAATCGCTTATTTTCAAAATGGCAGACTTTATTAATTCGGAAGGGAAATCTAAAAATATTACAGCAACCGTTCTAGTACCCAGCACCATTGACACGCCACTGAATCGTGAGGTTATGCCTGATGCCGATTTTTCTAAATGGGTCGCAGCGGAAGATATCGCAGCCTCTGTTTCTTTTGTGTTGAGCGAACCAGGATCTAAGCTTCGCGAAACCGTTCTTAAGGTTTACAATAACGACTAAACAGCTGGAATGAGAAATAAGCTTTGAAGCAATTTTGAGGCTTATTTCTTTATAACTTTTTTACGGGGCACCTTTGAGTGGTTTTCTTTTTTTACTTTTCCCCCATCATGCGCTTCAGCAAGAACCAAAATCTCTTCTGTCCTGATTATTTTCGTTGATCCATCAGATCTCATCTGACTGATCCCAGGCATTCTTTCTGCCGGCAACCGATAATTTGTAATGGGTAAAGGGCTGACGTGATCCATCATTTCAGAAAACTTCGGCATAATCTCTGCATAAGAAGGAAGTGAATCTTTACGAGACTTTTTTTGCCCAAAGGCAAAACTGATCGCCAGGATCTGTATCAGCACAGCTGAAAGGAATATGGAAGATAGTCTCATCACAGTAGACATATGGTTCGTATCGAAAACGATCCGGATTTTCTTTTTATTACCGCATTTTCTTACTAATCATCCAGTGCTGTAATTTGCACGAGAGAAATCATGCTGCGCTGCTTTTTCATAACCATAAACTCATAATCCTTTGTCCGGACTTTCTCCCCGATTGACGGAATTCTGTTGAACTTGGAGATCAAAAATCCTGCAAGCGTTTCATAATCACCTTCTCTAAAAATATCTGTGGGCAAATGTTCATTGATATCACTCAGCGAAGCGGAACCAAGAACCAGATAATTCCCATTTTCATTTTTAACGATAGGCGTTTCATTGTCATATTCATCCTGAATCTCCCCTACCAGTTCTTCCAGAATATCTTCCATCGTTACAATTCCTTCGACGCCCCCATATTCATTCACAATGACTGCCATCTGCTGGCGACTTAATTGAAAGTCTCTCAGAATCGCACCGATCGGTTTCGATTCCGGCACCATGGATATAGGCCTCACAAGCTCAGACAGAACGATCTCGCTTCCTTTCCGCATCTTCATCAACAAATCTTTCAAGTGCAGCACACCGATGATCTGATCCATCGAGTCTTCAAAAACCGGAATTCTGGAATATCCTTCTTCTATGATCTTCTCAAGATCCGTCTCTGTAAAATCGTTGATATCAACCCCAATAACCTTTGTACGGGGAATCATCACCTGCTTTGCAATACGTTCGGAAAAGTTAAAAGCATTTTTGATCAGGTCATAGTCTGCAGCCTCGATCATTCCGCTTTCTTTTTGCTGCTGAACAAGATACCGTAGTTCATCACTGCTATGCACTTCGCTTCCGTGCGTCGGCGTTATCCCTACGATACCTAAAATAAAATTGGCAATACCATTTAAGATCCAGACAATCGGGCGAAAGACCAGATAAAATCCGTGAAGCGGATAGGATAAAAACAAGGTTGTGGCTTCCGGACGCTGAATCGCAATTGATTTGGGGGCCAACTCGCCAAAAACGATGTGAAGAACGGTGATAATGGCAAAAGCAGCCGGCAGCGCTATCTGATGCGCAAGGACAGGATCCAGTGTGATACCGATCAGCTCCATTCCGCCGATCAGTATTTTAGAAACCACCGGTTCCCCAATCCACCCTAAACCCAGACTTGCCAAAGTAATACCAAACTGGGTGGCAGCCAGATAACCATCCAGATTCGAAACAATTTGTTTCGATAAAATGGCCATTTTATTCCCTTCCTGTGCTTTTTGTTCCAATTGTGAGGCCCGAATTTTAACGATAGCAAATTCAGCTGCAACGAAAAAACCATTCAGAAGTACAAGAACAAGGGTAATAACAACCTGGATTACCATTTTTTATTTTTTAGGTGACTTTTTTTGTTGATGTGTAAAATCGGCCGGATTTCGTCTCTACTGAAAGAATTCCGCCAGACTCAAAGATATAAAAAATGAATTCATCAGACGGTTTTTGTTTGTCAAATACACTTTTTGAAAGACCCAAGGCCTATTCCTCATCACGAACTTTTCCATCAGGTGCGGGTCCGCGCATGTGGATGATCAAACCATTCAGGAAATTTCTCAACAGCTGATCACCGCAAGGTTTATAATTCTCATGCCCTTCCTTTCTGAATAAAGCTCCCAGTTCGCTGGCAGTTACTTTGAAGTCGACCAAGGCCAGGATTTGGATAATTTCGTCATTTCTGAGATGAAGCGCTACACGTAGCTTTTTAAGGATATCGTTGTTAGTCATGTTTTCTTTTTATTACACTAAAATATTTCTGCAAATATCGCCCTTGTTTTGCTCTTGTCTTTCTTAAAAATGAAAAAACTGATATTCGCAAAGATTGCCAAACGAAAGGTCATCCTGTAAACTTTCCTGTTCACGCTATTTTGACTAACTTTCATGTATGAAAAGTGGACACGCCGATTTGCCTTTACATTATGGAAAAGTACCCGAATGGCTCGCTCAGCGAATGACTTTGCTGGGTGGAGCGATTGTTGAATCCATCGTTCTGGAATATGGAAAGGACGTTTTACTTCAAAAAATGAGTGACCCATTTTGGTTTCAGTCTCTGGGCTGTGTGCTTGGTATGGACTGGCACTCATCCGGCATCACCACATCAGTCATGGGCGCCTTGAAACGTGGGGTTAACAAAAGATCTCAGGAACTGGGAATTTACATCTGCGGCGGGCGAGGAAAACAATCACGTCAGACGCCGGCTGAGCTGCTGGCGATTGCAGAGAAGACGGGACTGGATGGTAACCTTCTCGTCCACAACAGCCGCCTTGCTGCAAAAATTGACAATACTGCCATACAAGACGGATTTCAGCTATATCTTCATTCCTTCGTCGTTTCAAAAGAAGGCAACTGGGCCATTGTACAACAGGGAATGAATACCAATGAAAAAATGGCGAGACGATATCACTGGCACTCGGCCGGTATTAAATCGTTTATCGAAGAACCTCATACTTTTATATATGGGCAGAACCAGGGAAAGATATTAAACCTGACTGACAAAGCTGCAGCGCCGACGCGATCCGGAATATTAGCACTTACAGCTGAAAATCCGGACAAAATCATGCGGGAAATGCGCAAATTGATTATGCCCGATCATCATGACGTACGTGCAGAAGATGTGAACCTGAAAAGGCTGGGATCCGTTCTGGCGCTGGCTCATGAAAATCCGGTGCAAAGTATGGAATCACTGCTGCTTCTGGAAGGAGTCGGCCCAAGAACAATCCAGTCGCTGACCCTGGTCAGTGAAATTATTCATGGTACACCTTCACGTTTTTCAGATCCCGCCAGATTTTCTTTTGCACATGGCGGAAAAGACGGGCATCCTTTTCCCGTTCCGATCACGATCTATGATGAGTCCATTCAAATTCTGGATCATGCCCTTCATAAAGCGAAGCTTGGCGATCCTGATAAGTCAGCAGCATTGAAAAACTTGTCAAAAGTAGCCGCGCAACTTGAGAAAGACTTTCAGCCTAATAACCGGTTTGATGATGTAATCCAGCAGGAAAGGGAAAATTCCTGGAAATATGAAGGCCGGACTGTCATGGGAAAAGCAAAAAAGCCAAAAGGCAATAACGGACAGCTGGAATTATTCTAACGGCAAATGGAAAAATCTTTGTCCCGTAAATTTCACTTCCTGCACATTATTGATTTCTATCAGTAAAAATTACGGAAATTGTCCTCTTTATTATTTTACAGCTAACATTCAGTCGAGAAGGACTTAAACGTTATCCATACCAAACAGTAATTAAACCTGATGATCCCCAAAAACTTTTTACGAAAACCACTTCCAATACTGGCGCTTACTGCTGTTGTAGTCGTTTCCTGTATGAAAATGGCTCCTACAACTTCTAAAACATCAAGCAAAGCTCTGATTATTCGTGAAGACGCAGCCACAGGGAAAGCAAGAGCAAAGGAGATCCGCGACAATACGGTTATTAAACTTTCCGAGGGCCTGAAGCTTGACCTCTGGGCCTCAGACTCCCTGGCACCCGACCCGGTCGCCATAGCGATCGATGACAAAGGAAGAGTATACCTGAACCGTACCAACAGACAGAAAAACTCCGAGTTTGATATCCGGGGACATAGAAACTGGATGACGCCGTCCATTGCGCTTCAGTCGGTGGAAGACCGCCGTGCTTTTTTACGCAGCACATTTGATCCATCCAAAAGCAAAGAAAACAGCTGGCTGAAAGATCTCAACGGCGATGGCTCACACGACTGGAAAGATCTAACCGTTGAAAAAGATGAGGTATGGAGGCTGGAAGATACCAATAATGACGGTATAGCCGATGTGTCCATGCGGATATTGAGTGATTTCTTTGAAGAAGTTTCTGATGTTGCGGGAGGTTTGCTGGTGCGTGCCAACGATGTTTTTGTCGCCATCGCGCCAGATGTTTGGCGCTTGAAAGATACTAACGGAGACGGCGTTCTGGATGAAAAAACATCTATCAGCCATGGTTATGGCGTTCATATTGGCTTTGGCGGGCACGGGATGTCAAATCCGATTGAAGGGCCGGATGGAAAAATCTATTGGAATATCGGTGATATTGGTGCCAACATCACAACCAAGGAAGGCGTAAACTTTAAACGCCCGAATGAAGGTATCATAGCAAGATCAAATCCGGACGGGACAGATTTTGAAATATTTGCAGGTGGATTGAGAAATACGCACGAGTTTGTTTTTGATGAATACGGAAACCTCATCAGTTCTGACAACGACGGCGACCATCCAGGTGAAAGCGAACGCCTGGTTCACGTGGTAGAAGGCTCTGACGCTGGCTGGCGTTCAAACTGGCAGTACGGAAAATATACGGATCCTAAAAATAACAGCTATAAGGTCTGGATGGACGAAAAACTATATGTACCGCGCTGGGATGGCCAGGCGGCTTACATTATTCCACCAATCCAGAATTTTCACAACGGACCAACCGGAATGCAGTATAATCCGGGTACAGCGCTCGGATCCGAATGGAAAAACAAATTTTTCCTGGTTGAATTCGTAGGAAACCCGGCCCGTTCTCCGATCTGGTCATTTGGATTGAAACCAAAGGGTGCCTCTTTTGTTCTGGACGGCGAAAAAAATATTCTGAACGGAATATTGCCGACAGGTATTCGTTTCGGTCCGGATGGAGCGCTTTATGTAGCTGACTGGATTAATGGCTGGGATACCAAAAATTATGGCCGCGTATGGAAACTGGATGTTACTGATGCAAAAAATGACCTGAAAGCGTTAAGACTTGAAACAAAACGTCTGATGCAGCTGGATTACAGCAAACAAGCAGAATCGATGCTTTATACACTGCTTTCCAATCAGGATATGCGTATCCGGCTCAAAGCTCAGTTCGAACTGGCAGCACGTGGTGTAAAAGGCGCGGTTGAGCTAAATAAAGCAATTACGGCAACCGGCAGTCAACTTGCACGTATCCACGGCATCTGGGGTGTCGGACAGCTGGCAAGGCAAGACAAGGCTTATGCAAATACTTTGCTGGCCCTGTTGAAAGATGCTGATACAGAAATTATTGCACAAGCAGCAAAGGTGCTGGGCGATGCCAGGATCGCAGAAGCCGGGCCTCTTTTGATTCCTCTTCTTACAAATAAAAATCCGCGCGTTAAATTTTTCGGCGCCCAGGCATTAGGCCGTATTCAGGAAAAACAGGCCGTTACTGCATTGCTTGATATGATTAAGAGCAATAATGATGAAGATCTTTATTTAAGACATGCCGCTGTTTTGGCTTTGTCCCGGATAGGTGATGTAGAACCGATTGTTGCGTTGGCCGGTAACACAAATAAATCACTTCGTACGGCAGCTGTTTTAGTGTTACGCAGACTTAGCAGTGAAAAAGTTAGTTTATTTCTGAATGACAAAGATGAATATATTGCAACAGAAGCGGCTCGTGCGATCAACGACGATTTGTCTATTGAAGCTGCACTGCCTGCTTTGGCTGCCACTTTGAACGAGAAAAGATTCACCTCTGAACCGTTGCTTCGCCGCGCCATCAACGCTTCCCTGCGTGTTGGCGGAGATGCGCAGCTGGATAACCTGATTGCTTTTGCAAAAAGGAAAGACGTGAGCAAAGAGCTGAGAGCAGAAGCACTCGCAACTTTGGGAAGCTGGGCGAACCCATCGGTACTGGATCGTGTAGATGGCCGCTACCGTGGCGTCATTACCAGAAATCCGGAAGTGGTAAAGATAAAGATCAAACCTGAAATAGCCAGTTTACTGCAGGATGATGACGCTAATATTCTGATTGCAACGGGTCAGATGATCAGCGAGTTAGGGATTTCTGAAAACAATGCAACCCTTGCTAAAATCCTGAACGACCACAAAGACCCGAAAGTAAGAGCTGCAATGCTGACCGCCCTGCATGATCTGAAATATACAGACATGGAAGCTGCCATGAAGAAAGGTATGAACGACTCAGATGCGGACGTTCGGACATCAGCACTGGCACTTTTGGGAAGTGTCAATATGTCAAAAGAATCGCTTTCAGATATTTCAAAAGCGATTTTTGAAAAAGGAAGTGTGAAGGAACAACAGCAGATGCTGCGTGTTTTAGGTAGTATGCCTGTGGCTAAAACAGAAACGATCTTCGATGGACTGATCAGTAAAATGGCTGCAAAAGAACTGCCTAATAATCTGGCGCTGGATCTCGGAGAAGCTATCGATTCTACAAAATCCAGCACGTTGATCGCAAAACTGGCGCCGATGAGAAAAACCGGTGATACAGTTGCTGACTATCAGGAAGCACTTTATGGCGGAAATGCAATGCTTGGCAGGAGATATTTCATGACCAGTTCACAGGGAGAATGTACGCGCTGCCACTCGATCGGAGGTCAGGGCGGCGCTGTTGGGCCATCACTCTCTAAGATCGGCAGTACACTGACAAGGGAGCAAATCCTACAGGCACTTGTTGAGCCTAGTGCGCGGTTATCTCCGGGATTTGGTATGGTTGTTCTTACTTTAAAAGACGGACAAACAGCAGCCGGCATCCTTACGGCTGAAAATGACCATGAGCTTGTTCTGAAAACTTCAGAAGCCGAGCCCTTGAAAATTCCGGTTGCAAGGATTGCCAAACGCGATAATGTACCTTCAAGTATGCCACCAATGGGTTCAATCATGTCTAAAAGAGAAATGCGTGATGTCGTTGAATTTTTATCAGGCTTAAAATAATTAGTGGCCTTTTATTAATAGCTTTAATAAGTCAGCACGGGAAATCCTGTGCTGACTTTGTTTTAAGCGGACATCTGAATTGCAGAACAGGCATGGATATTGATTATAAGTCTCTGGATAAGGTATATTTGAAAAAGGCAGGCAAGACACACTTTTAAAAGAAGCATCACGGACGCAATGGAACTGGACAAAAAAGACGCCGCTGTAATCAACAATGTTATACAATTCTGGCAGGACTCAGGTAAAGTAACGCCTGAACTTGCCGGCGAGCTGCGTGGCAGTTATCAGATTCGTGACTCTAACGTAGACACCATAACCTGGTACGCCTTCATCTCGGCCATCTCCTGTGGCTTACTGGCATTTGGTGCGCTTGTCATCGATGAAAAATGGATCGAATTGTTACGTAATAAATGGGGCTTTTCTGAAACAGTTGTAGGTATCGGTTTTTCTATGGTAGCCGTTGCCTTTGTTTTTTTGGCAAAACGCAGGAAACGAAAATATCCGACAGCCAAAGCCAGTAACGAAACTTATACCATCACCATTATTTTAAGTATTGCCATCGCCATTGCTTACTGGACGAGAAGCTTCGCCTATTTTGAAGGCAATTACGCCCGTCCGCTGTTAATCGCGGCTGTTGCTTATTTCATCACGGCTACATACCTGAATTCCCAACTATTGTGGACGGTTATGTTATTGACTGTCTCAGGCTGGTGGGGAGCTCAGACTTACTTCTGGACAGGAGGCGCTTACCGGTTTGCAGGTATGAACTACCCTCTGAACATGACCGTTTTCGGGCTTGTGATCTGGTCGCTATCACTGGTGACTGATAAAATAAACGCGCTTAAATCCTTTACATCAGTTACATATTCTATCGGCCTTTTTCTGTTTCTTCTGGCAGCCTGGACACTTTCTATCTTTGGAAATTATGACGATCTGGATCGCTGGACTGCCATCCGTCAGGGAACTTTATGGTATTGGGCCGTCGGGTATACGGTTGTTTTAAGTTTGCTTACTGCCTATGCATTTCAAACTAAAAATGATGTACTGAGAGATATGTGCCTTGTCTTTTTTCTGCTCAATATTTACACTCGCTATTTCGAATATTTCTGGGATCGGACAAACAAAGGTATTTTCTTTGCTATACTTGCCGTCTCTTTCTGGTTTGTAGGTAAAAAAGCAGAACAGTGGAGAAGCCAGGACAAGAAACCTGCCTGAAACAGCAACCTGACTATGAGAGAAAAAAGAATGATCCGCCAGAACGAAAAGGACCTGATCGCTTTTCTTCTGGAACAGCTTAAACTGGATCCAAAAGATTACCCCGTCGACGAGTTTGTCGATGAATATGAAGACGGAAAAATGGGAAGCATCAGCCTTGGTGGCGATGTTTCTGCCTATGCCGGCGATCTCATCCAGGTTGAGTACGTCGATTCAGATGAAACTCCGGTCGTGATCACGTTAACAAAAGATGATAAAAATCATCTTCTAGACCTTGATTTCTGGAAAGTAGATTTCACAAAGCTCCTGGAATATCCAACACCTGAAAAAATTATTCTGAGAGGCGATGTGTAGCCACTCAGAATAATGTATTGAACTTCGCAACGATGTGGGCTTTGGCTTCATTCTGGAATTGCTCCGGCGATAGTCCGGTATGCTGTTTGAAAAAGCGGCTGAAATAAGGTCGATCCGTAAAACCAAGATCATAGGCAATTTCTTTGATCGTACTTTCACTGTGGATAATCTGCCGCTTGGCTTCCAGCACAATCCGGTCATGAATTAACTGCATCCCCGTTTTGTCAAGTTTTTCTTTTAAGATCTGATTAAGCCGCTTCGAGCTTATTCCCAATTTGCCAGCATAAAAATCAGTATTTCTTACCTGCTGATAATTCATTTCAAGCAAAACCATAAACTCGTATACACGCTTCTGATTGATATCCTGAACTGTAAAGTTGTGTTCTTTTATGCGAACCAGCTGCAATAAAAACACTTTCAATAACGCTTTGATAATAACAAGACTATTATTTTCCCGCTGATATTCTTCTTCGAGCAGTTGATAGACCTTTCCCAGCTGTTCGGCCGTATCATCATTTATCTGCAGGCAGGAAAACTCTCCCTGAATGTTGAATATCTTGAATACATCGAGCAAAAATTCCTTTACATCATCGTCCAGAATTTCCCTCTTAAACGAAAGCAATATCCCCTTTTTGCCGGCTTTGTTCAACTGATGGACACGGTAAGGGGGTATCAGATAAATCCAGTCACCTTTCAACAGCTCATCGCCTTTTATGGTATGCAGCGCATTTTCATTTTTCAACCAGACAATCTCAAAAAATTCCTTTCTACTGGGATCATTCAAATAGCTGGGCGGACAATTATCCAGATTTCTGATATATATCTGTGTTTTATTTAATTCCAGACTAAGCCTGCTTTCTTCCATTGCTTTTACATTTAAGTTCTCAGCTCAAACCTACCATCCGATACCACATTCCGAATCAGGCACCAAAATTAGCAAATTATACCATCAAATCTTATTTCATTAGCAAATAGTCCAATATATCGCGCTGATCGTGTAACGTCATCATTGCAGGTACAAGATACCTTTGTAGCCAGGATTTCAAGGTGTAAGTAGGCATGCATGAAAAGATCAGCTGACCTTGCTGAGCTTCAGGATCACCCGCAGGATTTGATTATCAGGAACAAACATGAGCACAACGACAACATTTGAGTTAACTGCCGATATACAGGAAAATTTCCGGATGATCCTGGCGGAAAATCAAAGTTTGGCTAACCGGATTGACTTCGGTCAGATGGCCGAAATAATACCATTGATACAAAATGCTGACCGCATATTTCTAGTGGGAGCCGGAAGAACCGGCCTCGCTTTGAAAGCAGCTGCCATGCGGCTTATGCACCTCGGCTTTACAGTTTTTGTTGTCGGCGAAACTACAACACCAGCCATCAGAAAAGGTGATCTGTTAATCGCCGGATCAGGGTCGGGAACAACGAGCAGTATTGTTAAAGCCGCCGAAAAATCTGTATCCGCAGGAGCTAAAGTAGTCTCAATCTCCACAACGAAAGAGTCTCCGCTTGCAGCATTATCCACCCTTGTAGCTATTGTTCCGGCAGCACAAAAGCAAGACCATGGCGGTAAATTGTCCAGACAATACGCCGGAAGTTTATTTGAGCAGTCCGTTTTGCTGCTAACCGATGCGCTCATTCAAACGTTATGGAAACTGGACGGCACAGCCGCCGAGGAGATTTGGAAAAGACACGCCAACCTTGAATAGAACAACTTGAATACCTGTATTTTATATTATAAATAATCATTATCATGGCAAAATTACAAGTCGCAATAGACTTATTGACAACAGCAGACGCAATCGCACTGGCTACAAAAGTTGCTCCTTATGTTGATATCATTGAATTGGGAACACCACTTATCAAGAGCGAAGGGCTGGCTGTTATTACAGCAATGAAAAAAGCTTTCCCGGATAAACTTGTTTTTGCAGATTTCAAAACAGCGGATACAGGTGAACTGGAAGCAGATATGGCATTTGGTGCCGGCGCCGACCTGGTAACAATCCTTGGAGTAACAGACGACTCCACCATCATTGGTGCCGTTAAAGCTGCAAAAAAACATGGAAAAGGTATCGTTGTAGATACGATCGGTGTTGTGGACCGTGTTAAACGCGCCCGGGAAGTGATTGCATTGGGAGCAGAATTTGTTGAACTACACGCCGGACTTGATGAACAGGCACAGCCTGGTTATTCAATTCAGGTGCTGATAGATGAGGCATCCCGCGCAGGTGTTCCGGTTTCCATTGCTGGTGGTGTTAAAATCAGCAACATTGCTGCCGTAAAAGCGTCTGGCGTTAAGGTTGCAGTCGCCGGTGCGGCCATTTATGGTGCAGCAGATCCTGCCGCAGCAGCCAAAGAACTTCGCGAAGCTTTGGACGCTTAATCAGCTCTTAATACTCAATAGTAAAAGCTGTTCTCTATTCCGGGAGCAGCTTTTTGCATGAAAATGTATGACCTTCGTCAGTTTTCGAAAGACCGTAAACGGCTGACAGGATCATTTTGTCCCTTTTCCCTACCTTTACGAAAAAATAGATGATTTTAAGTAAAGCTTGATTTATGGAAGTTAAAGATGGTAACGGAACGCTCCTCTCGGAAGGCGACTCGGTAAAACTGATAAAGGATTTAAAAGTAAGGGGTTCCTCGTCGACGTTGAAAAGAGGAACTGTCGTTAAAAATATTCGTCTGACTGACGACGCTGAGGAAATTGAGGGAAAGGTTGACAGAACAGTCATGGTTTTGAAAACCATGTTTGTTCAGAAAATGTAGTTAACAACCCTTATTATGGCTATTTGGGAAGACATTCCGGAATAGTCATAATCCGGACCACAGCCATTACTTCTTGCCAAAAGAAAAGTTCATGGTCGTTCCTATCCGGAAAACAGTATTTTTATATCTGAAACCTTCAAAACTGTTCGCCACTTCAATGCGGAAAGGAAAGCGGATACCGATGTCCAGGGCATAACCCAGCTCGCCATAATTGTTTGAATCGGGCGTTGCAAGATAATGGGCAAAGAAGTTTTCCTTAATCCCCATAATGCGGAACCAGGTTATCTGCGTCAGCAAAAACTTTCTTAACTCAGCCAGCGCATGTGCTTCCACAAACCGTTTTGCTGTGCTGCACCGATAATAATCCAGCATGCGGAAAGTGCCGACCGGATCTCCATACTGAAAGAAAAACTGGTTTCCTGCGAAATGCTGGTAATCCGGAAACTGAACAGCTTTGTCATTCAAAAACGCCCCTGCCGCCACCTTATAACTTAACTTACTCCGAATGCCTGTATCAAATCCATGCGATATGCCGACCTGAACGAAGTCAAAGTCCTGATCGCTTCCAAATGCCTTGTGTATTCCTTTTCGATAGCTTGCAGAAATCTTTGGCGAATCGTCGTTATAAAAGGTCGTTGCACCTTTTTTTGTTCTGAATTTCTGCCATGGCTTATAAGACGCCGATAATCCTGCGGTTAGTGCCTGGTGCGGCTGCATCTCATAAGATGAAATACCGGAACCGTCTGATAATTCTTCATTTAGAGGAATATTCGACGTAAATACTCTTCTTTTCCAGTCGATCCAGTTGTAAGGATTGGTATCATTTATATTTCGAAGTGCACGGCGATCCGCATATTCTATACTGGCTTTGAGCTCAAAGTGCTCGTTTTCCCGGTTTGTTTTAAAGTCCAGGCGGACAAATTTCTTTTCATAGATCTTGATAAAATTTCTTTCCAGGAATAGTGTCGTCAAACTGTTCAGAATAGGGTGCATGGGGTTTTCCGGATTGAACTGCGATACGGTCTGCCCACCCGAAACGTTGATGACATTTCTTTTCCAGTTGTAATCAATACCACCTGTTCCAAACAACTTTTCCCGTCCAAAAGCATACCTGCCTAGTCCACTGATGGTCCAGGTTCCCTGATCCCGATTGGTAACCCTTCTGATACCATCCCCAGAAATAATCACTTCGTCAGAATTCTTTTTCCGTGCACCTCTGCCGTATTTTAGTTTCAACCCTCCCCCATTGAGCACCCAACCCTCTACGGTATTTACCTGCAAACCAAACAACGGACTAATATATTCGAGCCGCCATGGACTTTGTTTACCAAGCCGGAAGGTATGCCCGGTGAATATATCTCCAATAAAACCTGACCCTCCCTTTTTCTTTGTAGCCGTATCAGATTTAGAAGTTTTCAAGCTATCCCGCTGTTCCTGTGATCCTTGATTAATGATGACCAAACTATCCAGGCGCGTATAACTTCTGACCTCTGCGACTGTCAGCGGAACCGTGCGAATAGAATCCCAGAATGCCATACTCCGTGCATTCGCCAGTGAATCTACCGATGTGGAATCGTTCCTGGTAAAATTTAAGTCAATATCATCCCCTTTTTCTTCCTTCTTTTTAATATCCTGCTTTTCATATTCTTTCATCAGCTTTTTCAGATTTTTCGCTGAAAACTCTTTTTGCCTGCTAACGACTTCATCCAGATTCCGGCTTTTAATTTCCCGGTTCGACAAATTAGCCTTCTTCGCTTCGTCCTTATCCTTTTTACCATCAATCACGATGATATCAGCCTGAAAAGCCGGGTTAACTTTCAGCTTCAAAAACGTTTGCGAAATCACCAGATCGCCTTTCCCCTTAATGCCGTAGATGCCGCCATTCACATGAAATTGTTGATTTATAGGCATCCAGACACCCTGGACAGGACTGTACACCTGTTTTATTTCAATATTGAAACCAGTATTGACAGTTTGCAGGTCCAGGCTGTAGATGCTCCATAGATTCTCGGTAATATAAATTATTCCTTTGTAGACTCCTTCTCCATATGATCTCGGTGTCACCTTAATCTTGTTAATTTCAACACCGTTCTCAACAAAGCTGCCTTGATATTCAAACTTGTAATACGTAAAGGCGCGCGGAGATAAAGGTGACACTGCTTTTACTACCTCAGGCTGGTAAAAACTGCTCAGGATATACTGATTAGCACTTGCAAAGTTTTTATCCTGGCTGTTTCTCGCGGCGATCACTCGCTGTGTATATGAATTTGGCTGGCGAAATGTCACTTCCGAAACGCTTTCATTCAGAATTGGAACACCCTTTTTGAAATTGGATTCTTTTTCAATTTGCTTCAGTTCCTTCTTGTAAAGAAATTCCATCGGAAGATCCGTAATGACGAAGGAAGATTTTGAATAAGCCTTCGCTGTGTAACTTTCAACCTGCAAAAAGTGATAACGGCTCTTGGCTATGGCTTTACGCATGATCGTATAGGCCGGATCTTCCCCCTTGTTGCCAATCCGGACCTCACCAAGATTGTAAGCCTGCTCTTCCATCGCCAGGTCAAATATTTCCATTTTACCCTCAATGGTGACAGATTTCTGGGCTGTTTTAAATCCCAGATATTGAAAAATCACCTCATAATATCCTGGTTTCAAATCCAGCTGATACTTTCCCTCTTCGTTTGAGATCGTACTGATCTCAGTACCCTTCACCACGATCGCTGCAAAAGGAAGCGGCTCACCCTTGCGGGTTTTAACAATCCCTTTTAATCCGCCTGTAATACCTGCGGACTGGGCGATGCTTTCCGCAACAAAAAGTAAGACAAAAAGAAAGGAAAGGATAGAACGGTGCTGCATATAGGTTGGTTACAGAATAATTTTCATGGCTATGCTAAGACGGGCATTATTAAAAATGATCGCCTGCGCTAAAAATAACTATAAAATCACCCGCCCCAAAACTTCAACGAGATCATTTTCAGTAAATGGTTTGTCAAGCAGACCGTTCATTCCGTTGTCCAGATATTTGGAACGTTCTTCCATCGAAACGCTTCCCGTATACCCAATCACCGGAATGTCAGACTTCAAATTATCAGCTTCACTACGAACACATTTAGTCAGCTCAAGGCCATCCATTTTAGGCATTTGCACATCCGTAATGATCAGATCGTAATCGGTAGATTTGAATAATCTCAAGGCTTCCTCGCCATCGGACGCAAGATCATATTCCACGCCGTTTTTGTCCATAATGCGGCTCAAAAGCAACAAATTAATTTTGATGTCATCAACCATTAAGACGCGTTTATCTTTCAGGATGTTACTGATGTCGGTTGAGGCTTTTTCAGAAACAAAAGGGTCACTGAGTACGCTGGCCATCGGTATCCCGACCGTAAAAACTGTCCCTTCTCCTATTTCACTTGTGACATCAATATGGCCATTGAACAAATCAATAATTTTTTTGGTGATCGGAAGACCAAGGCCCGTTCCTGTTTGTCTGGGGATATCGGATGGTGTTTCGATCTGGGTAAAGTCTTCGAAGATCTTCGTTAAATTTTCCTGCGCAATGCCAATTCCTGAATCCGTAAAGACCATTTTCAGCATGCCTGTAGATTCTTCGTTTACAGACTCATATGCTGCGTAAATGCTAACCGAACCGCCATCCGGGGTAAACTTTATTGCATTGGTGAGCAGATTGAGCACTACCTGCTTTAACCGGAAGTCATCACCATTCAATGTCAGGTCCGGAGGCAATTCAAAATGTTTGGTGAGTCTGACCGCTTTGTTAACGGCGAGTACAGATAACATATCAAACACATTATCAAGTATAACCTGCGGCCTGAAATGATGATTATTGAGCTTAATCTTGCCACTCTCAAACTTGGAGAAGTCAAGAATTTCGTTAACCAGCATCAGTAGGATATCAGAAGAATTTTTGATTGAATTCACTTTCTGACGAAGGTCTTCATCCAGTTTGTCCTCTTCGATTTGTCCGGAAAAGCCAATAATGGAATTCAGCGGCGTTCTGATCTCATGAGAAACATGTGTTAAAAATTCTGCCTTCTTCCTGGCCAGTTCGACAACCTGATTGCTGTAATTGACAACGGTTTTTTCGCTTCTGTACAATCTCGAAATATTCAAAATAATCATCACAAGCAGAATTAACACGACTGCTATATTACCCCAGGACAATTTATTCAGCTCCGTCAGCTTATCAGATGTTTGCAGCAGCAATGACATTCTCAGCCTTTCTATGTTGGTTACTTCTTCATTTCGCAATACTTTCAAAGCCGATTGCAGATTAGAAAAAATCCGGTTATTAACCGTGAGCAATTCGAGTTCAGCTTTGCTAAGCCGGCTACGGGCAATATTGAGTTTTTGCCGATTATCAATTTGTGCAAAGTTGCTTCGGCTCTGCATCAGGGCAAGAGAATCTTCAATGGTGGTAGTCGTCTGGATGGCTTTTGTCTGAATGTCGCTGCTATCGGCCGACTTATTAGACACGGCTTCCACAAGTCTTCGCCAGAACTTTTTATTTCTTTTTTTCGGCTCGATGATCATTGAATCCGTTTTCGCTATTTTCCTTACCGTCTTAACAGCGTAAGGTTTCAGATCGGTTAAGGCCGCATCGGGCACTTTATCCGGCATATGAAATACAAGCAAACTGTCCACCATCTTTCTCATCTGTATGAACCTATCATTCTTGATCTGCTTATTCATCAGAAGTTCGGGCAGAAACAAATTTGAAAAGACGGCCTGTTTTTTCTTCTCTTCCTGAAATTCTGCAAGAATCGATGAAACTGTTTCCATCTGCCTGGTGTACTTATGAAGGTATCCGGAATCGGCCGTTACAGCATAAAGCCGGCTGTTATTCTCCGCGACATACAAAACAGAAATACAGCTATCAAGTCTCCTGTAATTGTCGTTGCCGTTTTGAAGAAGCTGAATATTTTTTTTTATAGTATTTGACTTGGAATTCGTGACAAGCGTGATCAAAACGAATGAGGCTAAAACGATCACCAGGACAATGGTCCATGCAAAAGATCTATATGAAGTTGTTTTTCTATCGATTGTCATAGCAGAGGGCATTACCGGGGGCAAAGTTAGGCGATAGTTTTACTTCTACAACTTATTTTATGGCTCACAAACAAGTCCTTATAATTACTTCTACGAATTGAATACGAAAAACCTTGATAAGTAACAGCTGATAAAATCCACAACTCTTAGCAATGACAAACAGAACTTACTTCTTTTTAATATTAATTTTAGGCAGTCTGACTGCACTCGGGCCGTTTTCAATTGACATGTACCTGCCGGGATTTCCGGCTATTGCCAAAGATCTACACACTACTGCCGCCAAAGTATCACTTTCTTTGTCCGGATTTTTTATAGGCATTTCGGCAGGGCAACTTTTGTATGGACCGCTGCTGGATCGTTTTGGGAGAAAAAAACCACTTTTTGCGGGGCTTACCGTTTACATTCTGGCTTCCATCGGCTGCGCAGTTTCAGGCAGTATTGATATGCTGATTGCAATGCGTTTTGTACAGGCGATAGGAAGTTGTGCGGCGGCAGTTGCCTCTGTGGCGATGGTACGAGACTTGTTTCCTGTGAAAGACAGCGCCAAGGTTTTTTCCCTGCTCATGCTCGTGGTTGGTGCGTCTCCGATGATCGCACCAACCGTAGGCGGGTACGTCACAGCTGCTTTCGGATGGCAGACGGTGTTTTTAATTCTGACAGGAATGGGTGTGGCCATTCTTGCGGCGACAGTATTATGGCTGCCAGACAGCTACAAACCGGATAAATCGCTTTCACTTAAACCAAAACCCATCATACTGAATTTTCTTTCGGTGATTCGTGAGCCGCAGTTTTATACCTATTCCCTGACCGGCGCGATTGCCTTTTCAGGATTGTTTGCTTATGTTTCAGGATCGCCTCTCGTATTTATGGAAGTTTTTCATACTGATGAAAAAGTATATGGCTGGATTTTCGCGCTCTTGTCTGTTGGTTTTATCGGGTCAAGTCAGTTTAATACATTGCTTTTGAGAAAATATAAAAGTGAGCAAATCATTAATATCGCCCTGGTCTTTCAGTTGGTGATAAGCTTCACAATGGCATTTGCATCGCTCTATGGCGTCCTTACATTATACCCGACCATTGTTTTAATATTTCTCTTCTTATGCTGCATAGGACTGATCAACCCCAATGCTGCCGCGCTTTCGCTCGCGCCGTTCACTAAAAATGCAGGCAGTGCTTCTGCCCTGATGGGTGCAATCCAGATGGGAATGGGGGCATTAATTTCGGTCGTAATAAGCTTATTCGAAGTACCTTCCACGCTCCCGATGGTTACAGCTATGGCGGGTTCATCCTTACTTGCGCGCTGCGTGTTCTTGTTGGGGAAACGTACGATCAGGCAGCAGATAGAAGTCGAAGCAGGCGCAGAAACGGGCGTCTTGCACTGAGCGGGATATCTTACAACCGGTATAAAACCCTGTTTCGAAACTTATTATCGAACTACCATTTTCCAATAAATCAAACCGATAAGCTCATGTTCAAAATAACTGTTGTTTACCCGCGCGTTGCTGAAGATGATTTTAATATAGGCTACTATATTGACTCCCACACTCCTTTGCTGAAAGAACTACTTGGTCCCTACGGCTTGTTGAAAGTGGATATTGAAGTCGGAATCGCCGGTGCAGCACCCGGCTCCGAACCGCCCTATGAATTAATATGCGGTATATTCTTCAGCGATCTGATTTCTTTGCAAAGTGGTATGGACGCACAAGGCCCTGTGCTGATAGCCGATATTTCAAATTTCACCTCCGTAACACCGGTGATGCAAATCAGCCGGGTTGAGTAAGATCTTAGCACTTAACACCAACGCACCAGCTGCTTAATGCGGCAGGTCCGTTGGTGTTAAAAAAAAACATAGTAATCTAAGCGATTGAATATTCATGCACCGGGCAAACGGCAGCGGTCATGATTTTCTTACCGGATTCCCGATGGAAAACATAATCCAGTCGTCCGAGATTGATCCCGGCAAAGCCTACCTGGTTGATTGTTGTAATTTTTCCATCCAGATTTTTAATATCTTCCGGTACTTTCATAAAAGTATGCGTATGCCCTCCGATCACCAGATCAATGTTCCGTGTTGATTTAGCCAGGATCTGATCCGATACTTTATTTTCCTTGTATTTATAACCAAGATGTGAAAGGCAGATCACCAGGTCGCAATGAAGATCGTTTTTCAAAATTGCAGCCGTCTCATTGGCCTTAAGTATTGGATCCTGATAGACAATATCACCATAATTTTTTTTGTCGACCAATCCGGCCAGCTCGATACCCAACCCAAAAACACCGATTTTCAGACCTTGTTTTTTGAAAACTTTATAGGACTGAGTCCTTCCTTTCAGATCTGTATTATTGAAATCGTAATTGCTTACCAGAAATGGAAAACTGGCATGGGGAAGCTGCTTGACAAAGCCGGCAATACCATTGTCGAAGTCGTGGTTACCCATCGTCCCGGCATCGTAACCCATGTCACTCATCAGCTTCATTTCAAGTTCGCCTCCAAACATATTGAAGTAGGGAGTTCCCTGAAAGACATCACCTGCATCCAGTAAAAGCACATTTTTTTGCTCAGCTCTGATCTTTTTGATTAACGCAGCACGTCGTGCCACGCCACCCAGGCCCTGGTTTCTCGAACCATCCATCGGAAAAGGTTCGATACGGCTATGCACATCATTGGTATGCAATATAGTTAGCTGAACGGTCTCATCCTTTGCAAAGGCGGCAAATGGAGAAGCACTTAATGCGAAGAAAGCAGCCGCCGCGCTGCCGCTTTTCAGAAAGTCCCGGCGACTAGTCGTTGACAACAATAATTCTTCCATCTAATTGTGTATTTATAGTTTTTCCAGCGTTGGTTAAATCAGTGATATAATCGATAACCGCATCCCGCACTTTTTTGTTAATGATTTTACTTTCTATCGGATTAGCCAGACAACTTAGGTCCTCTGCACCATTGGCCAGGTAGTCGTAGGTCAGCAGGTTGTATGTCTGGCTGATGTCAAATGGTTTCCCTCCGATCAATACATCGTACGCTTTTCCCTGTCTGATCTTCATCCGGATACCGGCCACAGGCTGGCCTTCAGACCTTGCGATGAAATCGATCATTTTCTGAACATTTTCACCTTTTAATTTCAGCACAACAAGCTCATTTTCAAACGGCATCAGTTCGAAAGCATGCGAAACGGTAATATCTCCTTTGGGAAAGGTAGTTCTCAGGCCACCCTTCGTCGCCAGAGTGAGCTGAATAGACGGGTCTTTTTTCAGGCCCTCTGCCAGAATAGCATCAGAAAAGAAATCACCCATCAGTGTTTCAGGCTCGGAAGGTTTAGTCAGTTCCCTTTCGGATCTGCCTATGACCCGGTTCATTTCGGATTCCATTTGCTTCTTGTAGGGCAAATAGTATCTCACAAGGGAAGAATCAACGCCTGTTTCCTGCGTGATGGCATATTGCTTATACTCATTTCCGGAAACTGAGAAATGCCGGTTGCAGGAAGACATAAGCAAGGAGCTAAAAAGTAGTCCATATGCTGTATATCTGTTTTTTATTGAGGAATACATAACGAAAAGTTGGGATTGAAGTACAAAAGTAACTGCAATTATCCCGGATTTCGTAAGCCGCGCAGAATTGATGTGAAAAAAATCCGGTACAATTGGCGTACCGGATGAGTGTTGTTATTTTGTTTTTGCTTTTACCAGGAGATAGTCCACTTTATCATCCTTGGCAAATGCTGCTATTTCAGTATATTTTTCATAATTCTCCCAACGCATAACATCGTCGTTCTCGAAGGTTGGCTTAATGTCCCGTTTTAAATTTAACATATCTAAAACCACATTGTTATTAAACGAGAATTCTGAGAGATTTGTGATGGTGATACGGTCGGCGATTTCATTAATAAAAATAATTTCTACCTTACCTTCCCTGTAGATCATCTTCGGACATTTGTCGCAACCTGCCTTTGCATCACGCCAGTAACTGTCCAGTTTGCCTGCTCCCAACACAGCTTCTACCTCCTTTTCGCTCCGGAAAGCCACTTTACTGAGATCGATCAGTACAATCGGTGCCCTGGTTTCGTCCTCTTCCTTCTTTAATACAAAAAATTTGATAAATATGGCGACGGCAATAATGGCAAGGCCTATAAATCTCCATTTATACCATTTCTTTCTGATTGGCGTAATTTCGTTCTCCATTTAATAAAGGTTATAGTTTACTATTCGTTCAACGTTTACGTATAGTAATATCATGCCACAATGACCTCCTCAGATAACGAAATCCTGCCTTACCGGGATTTGGTCTATACAATCAGATCCCCGTAGTACATTTCAATCAGTTCCAGTACGTTTTTGACACCCAATTTTTCAAAAACAATCGATTTGTGCGTCCCCACTGTCGATACTTTGATGTCCAGATGACTGGCAATTGCGGACAAAGACTCGCCTTTAATCAGATATTCAACAATTTCTTTCTGGCGCCTCGACAGTTTATCGTTAAGCGAATTGTGTGTCGTTTCCTTGCCTTTATGAGGAGAATTTTTTCTTCTGTGGACATTGTTAAGGAAAGTCTCCTGGGCCATCGCTTCCAGCAATTCCAGACAGAGATACCGTTCCTGGTTCAGTACCTTTTCTACTGCCAGCGCTATTTCTTCTGCCTGCGCCGATTGCGTAAGAAACCCGTTGGCACCGGCGATTAAATAACCCATGGCATGCGGATAATGCATCGTCTTCGCAAAAATCAGGATACGGGTATGGCTGTTATTCTGTTTGATTTCATTGATCAGGTCTTCAACTTCTTCCGAAATCGAACCGATAATGACAAGATCGAATCTGATCTTTTGCTCAAAAATATTAATCACTCCCTGTGACGAACTCTCTTCTGCTATTACATCACAATTGATATTTTCTGTTATTACCTGACCAAGCCCGATCCTGAGGATGGTGCTGTTATCAACAATTAAAATCTTGCACTTATTCATAATGTTCACTTTCGACAGACTGGGGGATCTGTCCTGATTTAGTAGGTATTTAGGTTATTTCTGGTACTTTGTGCCGATGACTTTGGAGAGAAGCTAACCGGATAAAGACGACAGCGTGTGCAGATTAGATTACAAACTTGCGCAAAAAGCACCTAATATTTTTATTAATTTTTTATTATACAGCCTTTTTATTAATTTTTTTTATAAAAAGACCGAATGACGCACCTAAGCACCTCATTTTTAATAACTTATTTTACGCCCGGAACCATTTTTACACCTTGTGATGTTAACTAAACTCGCAGATACAACATATAAAGAGCCACCGGAAACAAGATTTCTTTATCTCATAACGTTTCCTATCATATTGTATTATTTCCAGCCGGAGCTCTTTTAATAGTCTTATTAAAAACTTTAAGTATTAGAAATGACAAAAGCACAGGTAGTAGTTTTAATGATGGTTGTTGCGCTTAGCGTTTCCTTTGCCTTTCAAAATATCAATCCTCTTTTCGTTTCCGATTCTCATGCGAAGGACAGCATCACTGTCGGCCATGATTCTGTATCCACACCTGAATGGGTAGCAATCTATGATTCACTTGACCTGAAAAATAAGGGGCTCTCAGAAGCTGCTTTTCAATATGCCTGGTATGGTTATCAGAAGATGAACCTTGGAAAACACATCATGGCTATTGCGGATTTCAGTCAGTCGTCGTGCAAAAAAAGATTGTATGTGATTGATTTTTTAGAGAAGAAATTACTTTTAAACACATTCGTGGCCCATGGGCGAAACTCAGGCCAGGAGTATGCAAAGGATTTTTCGAACAATAATTCATCTTTTCAGTCTAGTTTAGGATTTTATAAAACACTTGGTACTTATCAGGGTAAACACGGCCTTTCTCTCAGACTCGAAGGTGTTGAAAAAGGTATCAACGACCGCGCTTTTGAACGTGCCATTGTCATGCACGGTGCAGACTACGTAAGCGAGGATTTCATCAAAAATACGGGTCGTTTAGGAAGAAGTCAAGGCTGCCCTGCGGTTTCCATAGCTGATCACAAAAAGTTGATTCAGCTTATGTACAACGGAGCCGGTCTTTTTATTTATTCTCAAAATCAGACCTACTTCAAAAAATCATCGCTGCTGGCTGGACTTAATCTTATGAAAGAAAAAGGTCAGGCACTCGGGGCATCTCTTTTATATACATCTGCAAAATAAAGCAGATCACCTTTTTCATTACAGTCAGCTCCCAGGTATAAGAGAAAAACCGGAATTCTTTTTTTCAGCTTATGCCATTTCGGAGGGACGGAAACAGTGTCCGGCTCAGCAAGGGAATCATTTTCAAGCAATTGTTCTCCTGCCATAAAATTGGCAAGCTCAGTCGGACGCTGTACTCTTACGCATCCGTGGCTTCTCCAACGCTGGTCACTGGCAAACAAATACCTGGCATTCGTATCGTGCAGATAGATAGCGAGCGGGTTTTTAATTTCTACTTTCAGTAATCCCAAAGAATTATCACCACCCGTCTCTTGGCGGAAGCGGTATGGGAATTTTTCAGGTGTCATCGTTTCCCAGTCAATATCTTCCGGATCCACGACTTCACCTTTTCCTTTTATAATTTCTATTTTATTTCTTGACAAATAGGTTTCATCCCTGGCAGCTTTCGGGAAAATTTCTTTTATCGCAATGCTCTTCGGAACGTTCCAGTATGGATTTGTCACAATGCTCGTGGCATAGGTATCAATGGTCGGCGTAGGCGTATCCCGTTTTCCGGCAACCGTACGCATGGTGATTATATCTTTTCCGGTAGCATCCATACCTGTCAGATACGCCCCCCGGATATTGACCATCACGATTCTTGGGGCGCCGTTTGCCTGCCTGTGTATCCAGCGATAGGCATTGAGTGACTCTGCAACCACAGCCGCACTGTCTTTTTTATTTTCCTGAATTAGTCTTGTATAATGCTTTTTCAGATTTTTATAAACCGGGAACTCAGGCTCGAGGGTTTCCATTACTTTATCAACCTCTTCGCCCTTTACCAAACTGATCGCAGCAGTTTTCAAAAGTGCAGTATCGGCTGGCATTTTTTTATTAATATACCGGATCGATGGCTGATGTCCGAAACCGGCTTCTTCCAATAAAGCAAATACCCGGGCCGATTCCTGATTTGCAAACTTGTCCGTCTTAATCCCCGCCGCTGCAGCGTATTCCAGAAGTTTGGTATAATGTTTCTCTTTGCTTAACTCCTGAGCAAGTTCTTCTTTTGTCATTTCATCGACCTCCTTCTTACAGGATTGAAGGATAGCAAACGAGAAAAGCGTAAGAAATAAAATAAACCGGGATTGAGATGCACCTGAAAATAATTGCATATTGGTAAAGTAAGACGTTATTTCCATTGAATATTAAAATGTCATGCTACAAGATACTGACCTCACGACGAAAATATAAACCACTATATGTTAATAAGTTAGAACCAACCCACTATTTGCTGACTTGGATGCTGGTTGATAAATATGGGGAAATAAATAAACACGGGCTTTTATAAACATGCAGATTTCCCACAAAACCTGCACGCACGATTCCATCGCGGCGGCAGGAACTTATTTCGCGGTATACCTCTTTTCTTTCTGCCAGGTACCCATGATTTCATCGTAATGAATTTGTCCAAATATTACATCGCTGCCCTCTCTTCTTTTACCATTTGGGGGTTTTTCAGCCTCGCCCTTAAAGCGCTTCACGACTATGCTTCCCTTGATATCCTGTTTTATCGCGTCTTTTTTTGTGCCGTTACCATGCTGATCATCGGATGCGTATTACGGACGAAAATCTTGAAACAGAATATAGCCATCTTTAATAAACTGAATCGGAAACAAAAACAGCAGGTTATCATGCTGACCTTATCGGGCGGGTTGCTGCTGACGGCTAACTGGTTCTTTTTTATTTATGCCGTTAACCATATAAGCGTAAAGGCAGGCGCTCTTGCTTATCTCGTATGCCCGATTCTGACTACGGTTCTGGCCTGTTTTATTTTACATGAAAAACTGACCAGAGTTCAGTGGACTGCGGTTGGACTAAGCGCTTTCAGCTGTATGTTACTATCCGTCAACCATGTAACAGATCTTTTGTACAGTCTTATTATTGCAGCATCTTATGCTTTATACCTGGTGAGTCAGCGTAAAAATTTCGGGTTTGACAAATTCATTCTGCTGACTTTGCAGATCCTTTTTTCGGCACTTATCCTGCTTCCGTTTTTCCCAAAATACAGTGCTGCAGTACCATCCGGTTATTTTTTTTATATCATGATCGCCCTCATCGCGGTTGTTTTCACGATCATGCCGCTGTTCCTGAATTTGTATGCCCTGCAGGGCGTGAATTCCTCCACAATGGGGATTTTGCTTTATATCAATCCACTGATCGGGTTTATGTTTGCTGTGTTTTACTTCAAGGAAGAAATCACCTGGCTGCAGGTATCTGCATACGGGATAATCCTGTTTGCTATTATTCTGTTTAACAAACACCACCTTTTCAGATCGGAAAAAATTGAAACTGTTTAAGCAACTGATAACTAAAACGAGGCCATATTTAAGTATACATGTCTGACAAAACAATCAAAATACCTGCATCCAGTCTGGGTTTTCTTACATCATTAAAAGAAAACAATAACCGGGATTGGTTTAATGCGCATAAAGACAATTTCCTGGAGCAGCAAAAGTACATTGAAACGTTCGCGGATGTTTTGCTGGAAGAACTGAGCAAACATGACCTTATCGAAACCCTATCAGGCAAAAAAAGTTTGCACCGGATATACCGTGACACACGTTTTTCCAAAGAAAAAATTCCCTATAAAATTAACTGGAGCGGCAGTTTTTCCAGGGCTACAAAACAGCGGAGAGGCGGTTACTATTTTCATATTGAACCAGGGAACTGCTTTGTTGCCGGCGGATTTCAGGCTCCTAATCCGGAGGATTTGAAAAGGGTCCGTGACGATATTGCTTTTGACCCGGCGCCTTTACGAAAAATCCTGGGAAGCAGATCATTCATTGACACCTTCGGACACCTTAAAGGCGAGCAGGTAAAAACAACGCCAAAAGGTTTTGACAAAGAACATGAGGCAATCGATCTGCTGCGATACAAACAATTTCTGCTGATCAAAAACTTCTCCGACGCCGAAGTGCTCGAACCGGCTTTTCTAAAAAATGCAAATCAGGCGTTTAAAAATATGCGCCCGTTTTTCGATTATATGAGTGAAGTACTGACGAGTGATCAGGATGGGCTGGCCGTCTGATATCCCGGACTTTCCGGCCAAAACTGAGCATGGTAATGCCCTGATCAGTTTTGGCCGTATCGTTATAAAAACGATGGAAATATACGAAAGCGGTTTCATATCATCAGTTGTTGCTCCTGATAGCGTCCTATCGCAGTTTTTCACTCTTGCTGCATCCTTTGCTACAAATCTGCATGCTGCCGGTCATCCTTCATCCTTTCACGATCCAGGCATCGGAATAGGTCTGATCATCTCTGGACCTGCGCGGCTCTCAGTTCCGCAATTTAATTCCTGTTCTAAAATTTAATGGCAAAAACTGGTGTCTGCATTTGCCTTTTCTTAAAATTTGCGCTATCATTGATACTGATTTAACCAATAAATTGATACCATAAATATCAATTTAATATAATCACTTATTATTAGCGCAGTTAAAGGCGGTTCATCAATAAATTTATTCAGAAACGGAAAACTTCAGAGGCATGATCAAGATCGACACCATTAAAATAATCCCTAATAAGGAAAATGTTATTGTCAGAGTCTGTACCAATCAGGGAGACGAATTAAGCTTTAACCATTTTCGCTTCGAACTGCATACGATGTGTGATGTGCCGATCCTTACCTTCAGGTTTGACAAAGCCGAAGATATTATCCTCGCAGCAGTTAACTTCCGGTCGCTTGCTGCCTGGCCTAAGACTAAAAATCTTGCCATTGATTTCCAGATCTTTGATCTTGACAGAAACACGGTATTTTACGAAAGAGAAATCTTATTAAATGAAGATGATACTGAGACTATTCTATTCGCACAGCAGCAGCAAAAACGAATGTATAAACGCCAGATCGATGCGATCATCGATTTTGTGGAATCGGATTATATTGAGTTCGCAGGTCTGACAGAAGTTTTTTGAGAAGGGGCAGCTGTTCGGGGCATTGAACAACAGCCGTCAAAAACGATTCCTTTTCCAGGCCACAGCAACATCAGAACCTTCGGCCAGCAAAATGGAGTCGGGCGTTACATTTTGCAGAAAATCAAAATCGCTGCCATACATGGCTGCAAAGTTGCAGTGGATTGCATATTCCGTTATCTCGTTTATGTTCCACCGTGCATGCCGGATATTGTATTCCTCAGTAAAGTCCTGATCGATTTTCGTGTAGCCGTAGTAGTGCTCAAAAATAAATTCTTCGATGCTCCCGGCTCGCATCGGATTGCTTGCAATTGACGATTCGGTATAGATACGGTTCCATTCCTGTCCAACTTTCCATTCATATTCAATCTTTCGGATATCGGCATCGAAGTCCCAGCGATGGCGGGTTGGCACAGAAACGTAATGTTCTTTGTAAAGGTAGTTGGCCACAAGCGCCACTATTTTACTGGGCACCGTTTCATTGATAAAAACCACGCCGCGCCTGTACTGCCCCTCCACTTTCCGGATAACATAGAATCTCAGATTTACTTCTTCAAATGTCCCTAAGAGAGGAACCGGAAAGCCGAAAATCCTCGTGTCTTTAAAAAGAAAGCCAACCAGACTTACATAGGTCTTCCCCTCAAAATAATCGAGCTCCACTCCTTTTGGCAAGTAAGTCATCAAGAGTTCAGGCGGTACGCTGTAATTTGCCATTATTAGGTTTTGCCACTTTGCCTTTAAGAAATCAGTCATAGTTTATTGATGCCAGCGTACTGTCGAATGTATAGAAGCGGAAGATTTTTAATGATTATGTATAAAACCATGCCTCACCAGACATTTGCAGATTTTCGGAATATTCGCTGAAAATTAAATAGATGATCGATATATTTGCCAAAAGGACACAATATCAGAATATAAAACTGATCATCAGGATGGAGTCAATAGATTATTTAAGGAGGGAGATAAAAACATACTTTCCTGAGTCCCAGGAGTTACAGCTTTCCAGTTATTTTGCCCAGCACAGGCGTTTCAACTTTTATTTTCAGCTTACAAATGATTACCGCTATTTGCTGTACCTGAACTGGGACGGCGATGGCAACCATTTCACATTGAAATGTCTTGAATTCGAAAGTCCTGAATTACTGGATTCGCTGATCGCTGAGTACCCGGAAAAAGGAGCCAAATCTTTTAACATCGGACATCCGAAGTTAATGGTCGATTTTCTGTACCGTGACCAGGACAGGTTATACGTCACAGATTACAAAGGCGAGACACAGGAACCGATCCAACACATCGAAATTACGAGAAACAAACTGATGGAATGTGTTGACCCTGCCAGATAATTTTTATTAAATCATAAAATATTCATACCTTGGAGTCATTAAAAAATTCTTTGGATATGTATAATTTTCTCTTTGGAATAAGTCTCGCATACATCGGCTACAATGTATATTGCGTCCTGAAAAGCACAGTTCCCGTATGGCTGGAAAAAAGGATTTTCAGACTAAAACAGGATACCTCTTTTGAAGGACTTAATAACAAACGCTGGGATACGCCTGTTGGTGCACTTTCAAAGGCATATGCATGCTCGGTATTATTTACCAGCTTCTTTGTATTCACCTACATGTTTGGCTATGAAATATTGGTCGAATACAGCGCACTGTACTTTGTTGTTTTAACAGCCTCGGTAGCAATTTCCGGCCTCATGCACTGGAACCTGGAAAGATGGCTAAAAACATCCAATCGTTTCGAGAAGAAGTGTTAGAATCCCACAAGTTATCATAAAATCTTATTGCAGCTTATTGACACCGTATTTCTTGCTTCTATGCAAGCGATACGGTGTTTTGGTATTTATGCCATAAGAAAATCGTCTTTCCTTATGAAAAGAATGCTGTTTTGGCGAATAATTAGCAGAACCACCGATAGGCGTTTAGTACTAAACTATCTGCTGTTTTTTCGGCTCATTCCTTAGATGTAAACGCTTCATCGGGTTAAACCCGCAAACTTCCATTCTGGCTTTATTAGACTTCCTTAAATAAAGTTACTATGGTTTACAATCTGCTTTATAATATTCAAGTGACCGCGACGGGAATATCATTAGAATTGACAATCAACGAGATATATAATTTCTTACACCAAGGTATCAAATCAGTAGCAAATCCGATACTTAGACTATCAAATAAAGTTAACGGAAATTGAAATAATCACTCCTGCCAAGAAAAAGGAACTGCCTAATTTCGTATTTATTATATAAAGCTCTACCAAAATTGGACAAGTTCTCAATTTCCGAGCTCTCATTATCCGGCTTAAAGAAATTAAACGCATCATCTTTTAAAAGTGGGGGTAAATAATCATCCAATTTAACCCATGAATTGGGTCCATAATTGAAAGCCTGAGAAAAGATAACATTCATTCGATCACTCAATCTGTAAATACCATTCCCAATTATCTGGGGTGAATGCCAGGCAATGTCAGTACCATTTGGCGAAAAGGAATAATAATGCTGATCAGTTGAAACCATTTCGTGGGGAGTGATTGATATATTCCCTCTTAGAATTGGTACAAATCCGAAATATGAAATCCATCTTTCCTGATGGATTGCAGTAATAATGGGAAATTGAAAAGGGTAATCTAAGAATCTACTCGACGAATTGAACATTAACTCTTCATAACTTCGTTTTTCCAATGTGAGAGGAGCTACATAGAACGCATGCGAATTACCCCGATTAGCTAATTTCATCAAAATATTATGTTGGAAATCAACCGCAGTTTTGGCTTTAGCTCGCAATTTAAAATATAGAGTTGGGTTATCGAAAAGGCCTTCTCTACTTCTAAAAGCGCGAATACGCTGGGCACCCTTTAATTTAAAAATAAAGCTAAATGTGTTACTCACAATATTGCCTCTTAACATAGTTAAGCCATGCGAAACCTTGAATTGCATGTATATGGGTATCACTAAATCAAATAATTTGTCTGCTCCTGTTACCTGTTCATCAATATCTTTTAGCCGAAATGGCAAGTCATTCACGGGAGGAGTTATCCATCCAAAATATGTAGCTATATCAGCTTCTATTTGTTTCTCGGACAACTCACTCTCTAGTTTTATTGACATTTGAAATAATATTTTCTAAATACTATCTAGTAGTTAGCGAATTTTAAAAATTATTAATTTTAAATTTAGCAATGATCATTTCAGCACCCTGAAATCCACGGTATATTTCCAAATCCTAGAAATGCCCTCCGTTGTCTCTCTTGAATATCTTTCACAAATTGGAAAAATAATACTAACATTGGTATCTGTACAATTTGTAGTAAAATAAAGAGCCATTCCCATTGTCTGCGCCTTCGTTGATAACGGACAAAGATATAGATTCGTCATATTTTTTTGTCGTTGCTCTTTTCTTACAAAATCTTTTATAACATTAGCAGTAACGAACGGGTCATTAGCAGGCGCAAAAATGGTTGAATCTGGATCAATAAAGCTTTCCCTTCCATTTGATGTCGCTTCTTCTGAAAGATAAGCTTTCAAAATATTCTCCTGAAACATATCGGGTTGAAGTGATGGAAATCCAAAGAGTTGCACCTTCTTACTATTTGCTTTACTTTTTGAAACATCCGTAATCCTTAGGTTGTCATATCCTGCACCGATTAAAAGCCAATCATTATTTGTGTCAGGATCGTGAACACCTTGGCAGCCATCTATCTGGCGTACATCTGTATATTCCGATGAAAAATCAGTCTTTTCCTTCTTAACATATCTCACTGGATCTGTATAGAGAAAATCAATTTCTAAATCGAGAAGAGACAAGTATCGAATTAAAAATATCAAATGTGGTCGAATGAAACCAGTGATATCAATACAGATTCTCCCAATAGTCGATAGATCAACGCCAGACCGATCTAAGTAATTACGAATAATTGGTCCTTCCCTCATATCGGCACCAAATGCGAATGAAAGTTCGGTATTGTTACTCAAAGTTGGAAATTCCTCTTCCTTATAATAGTACTGCGGAAAAATCAACCAATGCTTTCTAGCTGAAGTAATTTCCTGGAATACGTCCTTCACTCTTTCACTGTCATTATATGCTGAGATAAATAAATCATAACTGGTGCTTACTTTAAATTCACCAAGAGATGAGTATTTTGCCTTGTAAAAATATGAGAAATCAAAATCTTTATTATTCATCGTTCATATTAAATAAGGACAAGGTATTGTTTTGACTTCCTTTGAAAGGGGCATTGTATCGAGTCTTTCTGTCGAACTTTATTTTATTAAATTCGTCTTCTGATTTAGAATCAAAGATGGCAGAAACTTCTTTAGAAGTTAGATGTAAAACTCCACGAGTAAAAATTGGCAACTCCCAGTTCGGTGCTAAGAGCCCATTGATTTGGTAAGTAACCCTTTGAACTGATGAATTTTTCTCTCTTCTGTCGTTTGATTTGATTAAATAAGAATATTGCTCTAGATATTCCAAAGTCTGATTTATTTCATCAGTAATATCAGAAAAATTAATACTAAATGACGATAATGAGCATTCAGGAGGAAGATCAGAGAATCGAATTTCGTGTAAAAGTTGCCCTATCCTATCAATAATCGTTGCAACAGACTTGCCGTTTGGGCCTGGGATTCTAGCATCATCCAAAAACCATTTTATAGCATCCTCTATTCCTTTTAATTGGGTTACCTCAGATATTGGTACATTCTGAAAAGGATATTCCTCATTATATACAGCCCATCTATAAATATGCTTAAGCATTATTAGAAAGAGCCGCGGAATTCCTGCTGACATCTTAATAATTTTGTCTATCCCCGCATAAGATAATTTTTCTCTACTTTCTCGATGCAATTGATCGATAATATCATACTTAAATTTGTCAAGTAATTTGTAGTGACTATTTGATTTCAACCATGGATCGACATTGTAACTCTTGGCACTATCTGAGATAATTTCGGAAGCCCCTACTAAATCACTATTACCATCATTCCACTGTCTATAAAATAAAAAAACACTAGATCTTTCAATTAAAGGATTTTTGGCATAGCTGAGATTATTAATTATCTTTTTTATATCTCCAGGCGTTGATTTATATTTTAGTTTGGTGGAGAGATTTTTTAAATAAGATTTAGAAACACTTATTTCCTTGCTTGACAGTTTTTCAAAAAAGGCATTTAAATCAAAAGTGTCTAAATAGCTATTAATCTTATCTTCTTCTTTGCCGATTAACAAATTGAAATAACCTGTTTGCTCCAATCGTTTGACAAAAATTGCCTTCGCAAACTTGGGATAAACATCTTTTCTATCTCGTAAAAGTTGATCTATAATCGTCTTTTCGTACTCAGACCCCTCTTTAAGTGTCTCATCTCCACTAAAAGTTTTGTAAGTCTTGATACCGTACCATCGTCCGCCAATTCGAAAGGATACCGGGTCTTCTCTCTCTCTAATTAATGTATTGATATACTGCTGCTGATACTCAAGTAAGTTTTCGTATTCGTCTATTAAATACAGGAACCGAATATCTGCTAAAACCTCGAAATATTTACTGAGAACTCTTGGCAATCCAAATATAAGTCTGCCTGGAGAAACTAAAATCCGTAAATTGGTGATTTTGTTTCCTGTAATTGCACAGTTATTAACTTCATAGTCTACTTTCCTCTGTAGATCTTTTAAAAATTCCTTGAACTCAACGATACTTGTAAAATTTGAACTTACATCAACATCAAAGATGTCATATATATCCTTGCAAATTTCAATCTCACTCTTTACTATTTCTGCATTTCCTTTCAAAATTTCTTCAGCTATGTTTATAATTAGCTGGGCCAACCATAATTCAAAATAATAACTAAATATATTTTTCCAAGCTTCATCAGTTTGATTATTGCCAGAAAATTTACTAGAATTCAGTCCACCACATCTCAAAAAAACTCCTACATAGCTATTTTTTTGAATAGATTCAATTAAGTTATTTGAGTGTCTTATTTTTTGTAATCCAAAAGAATAATATCTCATTATATGAGTCTTACCGCTACCTTTGCCACCCAATATAAATTGGGGCATACTAGATGTGGGCTTCATTATATCGGTAAACCCATTTCCTCCAGGAATATCAACCCAAAACTTATCTATTTCAATATCTGAATAGTCGACTGCTTTGGTAATGTTAAATGGATTATTGTTATGCATCATAAGCCATAAATTTTATTATATCTCCTAAAAACCGGAAACCAATCTATCAGATTTTCGTCATACCAGATGATTGGCAAAGTATTATCAGGAGTATTGTGATAAAAACCTAATAACAACTGGCTGTCCTTATATCCTAATTTATCCCGATCTGCCAAGATCGATAAATGGGGATCTATAATATTTTGAGAATAAATGCTTCTATACAAACTTTCTCCATGCACCTCACATAGTTTTCGAAGATAATCCCTATCAATTTCAGGAGGTTGATTTTTCAAATAGCGAGAATCAGAATTAAAGTATTTAAATGAGTCATCGAGCTCGACTACACAGGATACCTCATCAAATAATGTTTTTCCAATAACTTCTGACTGACCAAAAGTCGTCGAAAAGAGCATTAAATAAGAGGCCTTAATTCTCGAATCAATAGTTTTAATAGTTGATATTATAGAACGTGAGTACTCAATTGCTTGACTGCCGGAACCGCAAAAGTCGTCGATAAATACATAATGATTAATATCTGGATCTGCTAGTTCAAAACGTCCGTTGACATTTTTAAATATTTCGTGAGTATTAATGAAGAGTTTCTTCCCTATTTTATTTTCCTGTCGAAAAAAATATAAAAGATGAGTGCCACTCTCAGAGGGATTTCCCACTCCTAAAAATCGTGTTTTGTCCTTCGCCTTCTTAAATTCCGAATTTATGACGAGAGGATCTAATGTATTGGATCTGCTCATTCTAATAGCCTGAACAATTGGATACCTGTACAGGTCTCTGTATAAGCATTTTAGCAGCTCCCTCATTTGAAAACTTCCAAAATACATAAATTGAGACAATAAGTACAATGCGTGCAATTTGTCCTTTTCTGTATTAAAATTGGCAAGCCACTTATCAATACTCGGCCTATTAGCCCTGTGTTCCCAAGTTGTCTCGTTTAAAATTTTAACTTTCCGAAAAAGCTCTTCTTCAGTACTCATTATCTCTCACTTATTTTTGAAAAACCAAAACCCACTCTCTGGTAATTATACTTGCCGTTTTGTTCCTTTTCGTCATCAGCCCATATGATTTGATGTCGTCAATCATTTTTAATACTACCTTAAAACCTAATTCTTCAGCTATTTTTAAGAGATATTCCTGGGTTTTAAATTCGTATCCGCAAACTTGATTATTTGCGGCAATCAGAACAAAGTATCCCTTAAATTTTAATACCCGTCGTATCTCTTTAATGGCTTCTCTCATTTCTTCTAAATAATTTGCAGCAATGTACGCTCGCAATGGGTTTTTCTCCCAAATTAATTGAAGCAATGCATCCGCTTCAGAAATATTAGTTAATGGAAGAGTTTTATATTCTTTTTTGGTATAATTCTCTCTTCCTATATTTAATCCATCTAAGTATTTTAGGGTAGTCTCTTTATCGATAAATTTTAACCATCCAAGATTTAGACTTGATGCTCTGATGTATTTTTGAGCCCCAGCGTATGGAGGTGAGGACAATACAAGTTGAACACTTTCATTCAACAAATCACCTTTTTCTGAAATTTGCCCTAGGTTTCTTGCATCATTTGATACTATAACCGACGTAGGTTTTAATTCTGACTTATTAACCTCTAAATTCAGTTTCTCAAATTTTAGAATATTCAAATCAACAATTTCAAAAAATTTTTCAGTCACACTTATGTGCCTCAGGTCATTTATTTTTCTTTTGATTTTATCATGATAAGGGTGACTAAGATGATATCTGTCTGCGTTCAATTTTACAGGTACAGAAACTCTTGGATCAGCTAGGCTAACTTTTTTCACGCAGTTTGAGAAACATACCAAAAAGAAATTCTTTTCAGCTGTATTCTCTATATTTTGAATCGCAACAAATAATCTAGACAGGGCTAACTTTGTTTCAGGATAAAACCAATAATTAATATTGTCAAAATCTGTTAACATTTCACAATCAACAATATTCAATTTTAAATTATTAAGATGTATTTTTAAACGTTCCGTATTATACAAAGTGGTCTTAACCTCAGTTATCAGACGTGCCAGTGGATTTGCGTCCGCACCTAATGCATTTCTACCTGCCAATATTGCCTCCAGAAGAACTGTTCCAGAGCCGCAGAACGGATCTAGAACATAATCACCTTTAGTTGAAAAAACAGTATTATTAAGAAAAAAATGGGGAATATGCATTAACAATTTTGCCGGATAGCTATGAATTAAATGTGTTGCCCTGTCTTGCTTGTCTAGGTATGGAACAAGCTGTCGAAAAGACACTTCTATTGGTTCATTATCAATAGAGTATTGAAACAAAAATTCTTGAACTTTGTCGCTGAAATCTATGCTTTTGACACTTTCTAACTTCTTAAATGGCATATTAATTATAAAACTTTTTTTGACATCCGAATTTATTGCGATTAACAATTTGTTTTAAGCTGATTAGGATAACATTTTTGGAATTTATCAGCTCAAAGGAACGTCCAGTGCAAATTCTCAAAACGGTTAAAAAGTAGCAAGGTATTCTGATTATCAGCAAAAAACTATTTTCTCCAAAGATTACAATATATTTTATCTCACACTTGAAGACTAAACTGATTCTTCCGATATGCGACTAACTATTATTACTTTCTACCATGCTTTCTAAAAGCAGTGACCAATTGATAAATCAGATATCCCGATGCAATTCTCCACACTGCATCTATGAAATTGGCATATGCCAGAGCCCATTCGTTAAGCCTATATAAATCCTTAAATCCACCCACCTCCTTTACAAATTCATTTACGAGATCGTATTTATGGATTGGCAGTAAAAATTGAAAGAAATAAGGAACAGATTTTATAAATATTAAACCTGAATTTAATGTCCAATCATTCATATTAAAAATGGGCAGGCAAATTAGAAACCATAAGAATAAACCCCCACCAAATAACAATATAAAGGCAAAGATCCAATCTTGTCCATGATTATTAGATTTAAGACTAAGCCACAACGGAAGTCTTTCATTGAAGAGTCTTCTATTTACAGTTAATTTTGCTTCTGCCCTCCGGACTTCTAACTCCTTCCCCAAATACTCTCCTGCTGATATTTGATCACCTCTGTTCTCATAAACTCTTCGAATTTGACTAAGTGCGAGTCTTTTTTGTTCAGGATCATTAAATTCTGAATTATCCTGAACAATCTGCTGAGCAAATTCTGGAATTTTGGTACCTGCCAAAAATATATCTGTCAACTTAGAACTCTTAAAATTAAAACTTGCTTCGCTTATTCGGGATTCAAAAAAATTTGTTTTACCTAAATCTGAATTAACAAAGGTTAAAGAAGACTTCGAAAAAACTTCGTCTAATTCAGGAGAGTCAAGAAGTGCCTCATTGTAACTACTAAGAATTTGAGAAACTTGGTTTGAGGAGTTTGGGAACTGTGATCCGAACATTGCGTTATGAAAAGCTTTAATATTTAAAGCCTGAGCATTTTCGCTCGGATGAAGATCTTCGAAAACAATCCTACGATCCAGCAACTCAAGGTTATTAAAAGCAATCCCACCATAGTTTATAAAATTCTCGAATTTGCAGACATTAGTTTTATGATTTCTAAAACTAATCAACGAGTCTTTTCCCGCATAGCCCTCACATGAAAAAGAATTACTTATAGAATCACTGATGTCTACTAAAATTTTAGCAGTCGTTCTTTTACCATTAAAATTAATGTGATTCAAGTAACATGCAGAAAAAGAACAATTTCCCTCCCTAACTGTCAGCACATTTTTGGATGTCAGATTAGTTACATTAACTTCCAGATCTTTTCCATCAATTATCAATTCATTTTCAATCAGGCAACTATCTAATACAATTTCCTTTAAATGTTTACCACCGGAAATTTTTAATGAATTATAAATACCATTATGCTTACTTGTCCAGGTAGGGGTATTTTCTGGTGTCGGAAGGAAAGTGGGAGAATAGGTATCGAAATTGATTAATTGGCCGAAATACAGGCCTTTTTTAAATTCGCCACCAGAAATATCTATGCTTCCGTACACTCCACGCTCAAAACATACTTCAGAATGGAAAATTCCTCCGGTAATTTTTACGGACCCAATTCGAGAATTTGAAAATCTCACTGGCTCTTTAAATCTCCGCCATTAATTTCAATGGTTAGTTCTGGTATATAGAGTAAATTTAAGTTATTAGATTCATACGGAAGACGAAACCTATTGAAATGCAAGTTTTTAAAACTCCCTCCATTAAACACCAGGTGTGTATATTCATGATATGAACTTATAGCAATCTGAGGACGTATTTTACTTATACTTTCTGACGAATATCCAATTGGTTGTCCAATAACAATGGGAGTCGTAATTTCCACATTATCCAAAACAATCTGTTCCGAAATATTATCACCTCCGACAGCACGCCGTTTTCTGTGCTCTTTTAAGAATTGACTCCCACTTTCAAATATGTTACGCAGTACTTCAAAGCTGGAAATTGTAGTTGTGTTGATAGGCGGGTTCATGGTGTGTACTTTTTTTGATAATATCGCATTACATAATTTTCAGCTCATCAGTAACTATGATCTATTTTAATATATCAATAGAACAGTCTATCTCACCGGTCAAGCTCGGTTATTAAATTTGTGACTCCTTTCGCAGGTCTATTCCCCAACAGGCCCTAGCAAGATCTAAACGTATTAAGCAAACCATCCAGGGACTGTTTACGAAATTAGGATGACCAAAAAATAGCCCTCAAGTCAAATACAATGGGCTACTTTTTTAATCATATTCGTTCCCGCGATTAAAATATACTGACTATCAATCATTTTAAATAATGGCAGATAGCAAAGCAGTATCACTTCTAAAATTATTTCTTAGCACACACAATTCGAAAACCTTTAGAGCTCTGCGGCTTTCACCCGGCGAAATGAAACACAGTTTATTCTAGCCAGGTGACAATACAGCTTGACATTTTTTATTGGTTGAAAGCTTAATATTTCTAAGATACACTATCCCATACATTCTCTGGATCAACTGTCTTTAATGTGCCAGCTTGCTTCTCTTTTCTTGCTGCCCTTAGTTTTCTACTGAGAGAAGAAGCTTTGGATTTTTCGAAAGGGATGTCATGAGCGATAAAAAAAGCTTCTAAGGCTTTCAACTTTCTACCTGATATATCTGCAATTATCATTTGTGCCATAATTTTATTGATTTTCAGAAAAACGAGTAAAAATTGTGCGCAGCCATAATTCCTTCTTTCACAGCTACATCCTCACTCGAAACTTTCGTTGCGCCTTTTATCTCTCTCCTCTTCAAACTTTCGACATCTCACTATTTCCTCACTCCATTCGTTAAACTTCGATTTCGCCCACTTGGAAAGTTGGTCATTCGAATTATCAAAAAGCGAGGTAAACAATGTTAACCTAGCCTGATAGGCATTCGCACGTGATCCGAAGATAGTTGATGGCCTTAGTGTATCTTCAACTGCATCTAACATCTCAATTAAATTAGGAGCAGCTTCTACAAGTTCCCAGAAAATTGGTTTCCATTTGAGCATTATGCTCTCCTCCGTACCTTCGAAGCTAGAAATTGCACCAGCAAGCAGTTTGTATCTCTCGAAAGGGTCCTCGCTACACCAATCAAGGAGCAGCTTATTCGATAAAGTTGATAGATAGGCATCGTACTTTTCAAAATTTCTATCGAAGTCGATCCAATTTACATATTCGTTAGGAACGCCTTTTTCTAAAAGAGTATTCAGTAAGCATATTGGTTGAACTTTTACCAATTTTCTTAATATATTATCAGCCCATGATGGAAACATATATTCACTTCTAACTAATCGCATTAGATTTGAGCTGAATTCACCGGCCTGATTGAATGCGTTTTCTCCGAGAAAACATACTTGTATCATGATTCCAACCTTATAACTATGATCGGATTTTAGTCCCTTTTCTAGATCCAAACCCAAAAGAAGTTGCCTGCCAATAGTTAGCAGTTCGCCGGTAATATCATTGACCGAGCCAGATTTGATAGAGCGACATTTGAAATAAATAATTTCAAAGGCTGGCTCGTTCCCATCGGGACGATTTAAAAGTCTGGTAATGCAATCGGTTAAATCCTTTGGCGACACATTCGAATTAACCAGGGAGTACGAAAGTAATTCAAATTCTTTTGAACGTATTTCTGTATCCTCCAAAGCATTTTGGATTAATCTTATACTATTTTGACTAATTGGAATTGCAGCTTGCAATGTTAGGAATAAATGTTTCAGCTTGGAAGAACTTATAATATGTTCTAATATTTGATCAGAATATTCTTCACTTTCTCTTTGAGCACCCTTTATCCAACCTTCTAATAAAAATGACTTCCGCTTATCAACGGGCAACCTTATATACTTTTCTAATATATTACTCCAAACCTCAAATTTCTTTACTGCACCATTGTAAATCCCTAATCCTAAATGTAAAATATTAATATTTTCAGTAAAAAGAAGTTCTGAAATTAAGGCGCCAAAAGTTTGATCATCTCTTATCAATTCGGTACCTATTTCGTGATAAATTTGAAATACCCTTTCGAAATTAGTGTCCTCTTCATCTTGTAGCGCCTCAGCAATTTCAATACCCCTAGCATTTGACATGAAATAAGCAACAATCCTCTCGTGCAAATTTTTTGGTCGCAATGAACTTTCAAGATGGAAAAGTCTACGTTGAAATTCTTCCCCTTCCTTTTTTGAATCGTATCGAACAATCGACAAAATTTCATACCAACCTGGCCCCCAAAAGCCATTAACAGTCATACGTTCGCATACCCACTCTACAAGATCAAAGAGGTGTGTTTTAGTCCATATTCCACGAAGTTTCGAAGCTAAAATTTTCTGAAGATCTTCGGCCAATGAACTTTGCATATCGAGCATACGCATACAAAGCTCTACTACATTTGTAAACCAATCCCTAATATCATCAGAGGATTGGGGTTCCAGACCATACCCCCGAAGTTTGGAGCCAAATGTAGGATTGTAATGAGATGAGAAGTGCTGTGCCTCGAGTGCAGATTCGATCAACTCTATTGCAAGTTGTTGCTTTCTCTCTTGATTCGTGTTCCACAACGATTCTACTACTCGCAAACGACATTCTACAGGTGCCAGTGTACCAGATAGATAATGTTGAAACATAGACTTTAATTCGGAACGAACTGAATCCATATTTTCTCCAACGTTCTCGGTCAAGGCAAATTCAACAATAACTCTCGTGCTTCTTTCAAATAAGTTCTCCTCATAGCCAATATGCCTGAGAAGATGAATGAACCTAGAAAAATATCTATTTTCCCGACTTGCAAATTTACTCGTCCTGGTTGATACCGCTCTTTCAATAGCATTTAGAGCGTATTCGGGATGAACGCTTGCAATATTCTCAAAAACAGACATTCCAAATTCATTTAAATTACTGACGTCACTTATCCATCCGCTTTCAGAATTAAGCCAATTTTCAACGATCTTCTTTGCAGATTCATTATTCGGTATATAACTAAGCCGCCTACTAAATGAACGTATGAGCCGTTCATTTCCCTCTAACAGAAGATAGGAATTAACTCTGTCAATTGGCAATCTATCCAAGGCGCTAATCGCTAATCTGTTGGAGATAGCATGCGGTAATACCGCTCTAAATCGTCCCCTAGCCTGAACCAAGTCTCTATCCCTAAGATCCACCGCATGTCTAAAAAGAATGTCGGATGATATTGAAGTCATCTTACCAAGAATAATTAATTCGGATTTTTCTGAAACCATATCGTCTACGTCAAATGAGTAGACCAAGGACAGTGCTTCTGCAGAGCGCTTTAAATCTTCATTCTCACCTTTTCTCTGGTTGAACAGTCTTTTAAACAGTTCGTTATCTTGAAGATGACCAATTGATTCGCCAGGAATTACAGTTCTTGCTATTGCAATAGCAATGCGAGCATTGCCTCCGGAAAATTCAGCGATTTTTCTCGTATCTGCTTCAGTAATATTAGGGAAACGCCTTGAAATTAACTTAGCAATAACTTGATCGGTCGATGGTTCAAGATGAAAAACTCCAGTTTCGTCTGGCAGATCATCTGCAACGTCATATTCGATTGTAAGTAAACATGCTGAGTGCCGCGAATGTTTAAATATCTTCACTAACGATCGGTGAAGCTCAGGAGAACAATTGTCGATGATGAAAATTGTTGGATATCCTCTTGCAATAATCTGCTCTGCAATGTTCTGGGGACTCGGTGTAGGTTCGTCCGATATATCGGTATAAACAACGTTGGATTCATTTAAGAATTTAAGACCAATGCTATAATCAAATAAAGCCTGTGCTAGCCGGGTTTTGCCAACGCCCGATAGCCCTGTAATCCTTACGTAATTACCTGATTGAGAAAGCAACTGCCTTATTTCTGATATTCCTTCTTCAACTGTTAATTCTTGGCTTCTTCCCGCACGCTTATCAGTAAGCCTATAACCTTCATCCAAAATATAATCTTTATCATCGCCAAGAGCCGCAGCCCAATCAATATAGGATTTCCAACCAAAAATCGGACGTTTTGATCGTTGCCGAACCCACAGTATAATTGAGGGGTATTCTTTCACCCAAGTTGCTATACGTCCTCCATGATAGTAATCAACCACTACCTCAAAGTCTCCAATAACCTTCTTCATTTCAGCAACTCGAAGGTTGTATTCTTTGGATGTTAGACTATGAGAAGATACAATAATATAAGCACCTTGATCTGCTGCAAGATTTATTATGGAATCTCGTAAACTTCCCAACGGTCGCATTTCTTTACGAATCAATGCAGAAGTCATGTTCGTAACTTTACTTTGAAATATTGTATGTGGGCGAATAATGTAGCTGTTAACTGGCAAATTGTTATCAGACTTTATTAAAACGTCAACGCCACCATCAGGAGCATCTTGATGTCCTCCCAGTTGCACAGGTTTTGTTGAAAGTCCATATTTCCAATACTCTGCTTCACAAAGAAGTCCGATCAGACTCCTTAAATCTTCGTCATTTAAAGCCGCAATATCCTTATCCGTTATTTCTAACAACTCACTCATAATATAATTCTTTTCCGACAATCAAACCAAAATCACTTCTTCCCATGCTTCCTAAAGAGCCGCTATCATCTGGTACACTAAGTATCCAGAAATAATCCGCCAAATCGTATCAATAATGTTTATTAATGGAATAAATCACTCAAAGTAATAATAAAAAATGTAAAACCAATTAACTAAATTCACAACTTCTTAGCTTTCAACAAAGCTGTATACACAGATATTAATTTGTCTTTCTCGGCTCGATACACCAATAAAGCATCTCTGAACTGGTGAAGCACAAGTGGATCCACGTGTCCGGAATTATACAGTGAATTTGCGTACCCTGCAAACTGATTGATGGTGCCATTTACCTTTCCCAGGTGCCCACCATTAAGTATCTTCCTTTAATGTTTTAAATCCAAAGCACGGGCAGGGGCATATAACCTTCGTGTGACTTTGAGGTGATACTATATTTCTCTTAAAAATTTCTCCAACTTCTGTAATTTGATTTTTCCATCCTTATGCAAGCGAACTTCTTTTCCAGCTTCTTCCAAATCATCCCATAAGCATCCCGTTACTTGACCTATAGGTTTCACCTTTTTTACAAAAGAAAGACTTCTAAGAACCTTCATCGCAAAAATTGTATCAGTATCCGATATTTCAATTAATATTTTCATATCCCCTTTATGCAGTTCTACATGTGCAAATGCGAACCCCTTCAAAACATACTGACAAGTTAAAATTTAATTATCATTATTTTTTCTGTAATTCTCCTATATCCCGATTTCATTGGGAATAACAAGCTGATACCTTACATACAAAAATCCTCGTTAAATTGGATACACTCCTCTGAGCCTCATAATACCATTGTATGGCTAGAAAGAAACAATTCCAACTTCACATCAAATTGTATTCACAACTTCTTAGATTTCAATAAAGCTGTATATACAGATATTAATTTAGCATTCTCGGCTTTGTACACCAATAAAGCCTCTCTAAACTGATTAAGCACAAGAGGATCAACCTGTCCGGAATTATACAGTGAATTTGCGTACCGGGCAAACTGATTGATGTTGCTACCTATCTTTCCCAGTTGCGAACCGATATTGTCCGTCGCCAGACGAAAATCCCTACTACTGATCATTAGAGTATCAGAGTCTTTAAAAACTTTACTCCTCACACACTGAGAAAGATCCATATTTAGCTCCTTGGATAATTCGACAAGTTTATCTTTCTCAGTCTGAGTGAGCCTAATCTTCACTACCTCACTCCTGGTCGATGCAGGTTTTTCTTTCTTTTTAGTCATGATATTTATGCTTCTATAATCAAACCGAGTTTCGAAGTTTGCTATCCCCTCTTAGGGCAAGATGTTTTTGTGGATGCAAATCAGTGAGGGACGAGCAGATTTGTGGCCACAAAAACACATCTTGCAAAACACGTTTTCTAAAAAAAGGATGCTCTTAATCGAGGAATCATGGTCCTCTTTCGAGAACTACTTCTTTCCACCCTAAAATTTGCGTCATGTTGTAAGCTAAAAGGGAAGAAAAGTTGGAGTCGAAAATGCTTCCTAATTGACGCCTTCTCAGATCCTCTTTTTTACCCAAGAATAGCCTCCGAAATTAAACTCTTCAAATCAACCCAATATTCTGTGTTACTGTAAATCGCATTTAATAGATTTACAGTAATACAGCTTCCTATTAAACCAATAAGTCGTATTTCTGTATAATTGTGGTTTTCTATATTTCCATATAGTCTAAATGGTTAAAATTACTTACCTGCCTACCCGATTAGCTAAATAACCTGCTTAAATAATTGATAATCAACAAACAAATTACTTATTTCTCTGGTAAGCTTAAAAATCATCTCCTTACCTGAATAGCTCTTTATTTAAGGTATCCGTGTAAGTAGAAAATGCACCTACCTACCATAATTTTAGAACATAACCACTTAATAATCAATTATAAAAATTATTTCAGGTAAGCAGGTAAGTATATTATATAATCTTTTTTAAAAAATACCCTTTAACTGATCCTGATTCGGGTTTATAGTGAGAGACTTTCGTAAACCCTAGTGAGCTCAATGCTCTACCTATCTGATTACTGTACAATCTTATAGAAGTCTTAAGACGTAAAAACTCCATCACCTCAGTAGGTTGCATAAATTCCGCTTCAGAATCGTTTTTATCAGCTTTCTAAAAAAAACGGCCTATTACATCCATTTCATCAGTAACTCTTATGAATTTTTTATTTCGTACTTCCTGTATTTGGATTTCTTCCGGCGACAACTGGCTCTTATAACCCGTCCTGTAAAGTGTATACGCCTGAGACCATACGTTGTCAATGTTCACGTTTTTTGCGTATCCTTTCATACCACCATAATCATGTATTATAGATTTAATAACAAAAGGAACCCACCTAACATTTCCGGTTTCATCGGTAAGATATTCCATTTGGTTAGTGGATGCAAAAAAGCTAGCTCGTCTCAACACCGACGTTTCATAATTAGCAAATTTCGGTGTATATCTAATTAGCGATTCCGATAACACTGCTTTAAATTCGTTATTCAATTCTTTTTTTTCAAAGCTGGCCAATTCGTCCAGGTTAATAAGAAAATTTTGTGCTAATGAGAAAAGCCCCTCTTTACTCCCGAAAGCGAAACCCTTCTTACTGTACTCTGATAGGGCAGAAGGCACTAAAAAATCTAAAAAGCGGGTTTTTCCATCATTTTGCCTTCCTACTAAGGTGAGACATTGTTTATTAAATTCAGTACCGCCTATTGCCTGTTCCACCGTTCTTACTAAATGCTTTTTAAACATTGTACGCCACCAGTCCTGATCATCTGTCTTAACGAAATCTGAAAGGATATCAATATAATCCGGATCTCCTTCTTGCCACTGAGATAAACTTTGAAAATAAGTGAGGAATGGATCGAACCTTTGAATTTTTGATGATTTAAAGAGTGTTCTGAATTCTTTTTCAAATCCTGTAAATCCTACCTCGTATAACTGAAACATAAGATCGTCTTCATTGGTCGACTTAAAAATTCCTTCACCAGACTTCTCCTTACATTCTATTTTCTGAGTGACCATATTAACTCTCAAATCATACCTATAATTAAGAAAGTTATACATTCTTATAATTTTAGGTTGTTCATTTTTAATTTCAGATTGTTCATTTTTTTTCATAAATTTATTGTTCTATTCGACTACAATTCACCCAGTTATGACAGCTCGTTTGCTGACGAGCTGTCCTTTTTGTTTGTTAGCTCAGGATTTTTTCGGCCTTAGTCGTTCCAGATCAGAAGATGCAACATAAACCATCCCACCTATCTTGTGCGTTGGGAATAGACCATCTCTTTTGAATTGCTCAAATTTTGAACGGGAAATCCCGAAGATCTGACAAACCTCGGCTGGCCGATAGTATTCCTTCTGAGGGATTTCACTTTTCGACTTGATAAGGCTTTCCAGACCTTTAATTTTTAGACTCAGTTTATCGATCTGGTGCTGGAATTCGACGGGAATTGAATGTGTTTTGATGCTCATAGCTATTACTACCATTTAAAGTTTGTTACTGTTTGCAATGGCAATAATAGCACATTTTATTAAATGTGTAATTAAATATTTTTTAGATATACATTTTAGTGTATTTCGATCAACAGAAAAGTATATGCCTCTATACGAAAAAGTATAATCAGAGTCATTAAATTGATAATCAAATGACTTCTTTCCCTTTTAGCTTATTGATTTAGAGGCGAATAACTATTTACATTATTAAGTGTAAAGAATTTTAATTTTAATTCGTCAAGGAAGTAGTCAACGTGGCATCCCGAACCTCGATCGTAAAGAATTTCCACATTTAATGCGTGGCTTGCGATCTTATAAATAGATAATGATCTAATGTCCGGAAAATAGAACGAACAACATAGTAACTCATCACCTGCGCAGCATGACGTATCAAGTAATCCAACCAGTTTGGTAGATCCCCCCCGCTCATTAAAATGATAAGTCCACTCCAAACATCGAAATTTAGAGTATATCCATGAGCTGTCATTGTGATTGAAATATGGCTTCATGGAAACAATAGTATTAAACCGAATGCCATCCCGATCTTCGTAGCACGATATACTATTAACAGACGATATCAGTAGGTCAACCATACCCATTACCTGCTTTTGAACTGCGGCAATTTGAGCAACCTTCAATAATCGGGTAGTAGAGGTCTTTACACTTTTCCTCCGCTCAGATATCACTGACTGTAAAGGATATTCTGCCAAAACGGAATTCAACTCATATAGCTTAATTCCCCAACTGATATGCTTCAATAAAAGTATGTCGATTAAATCCGGGATGTATTTTACGTTCCGAATCTCTGAGTAACCTTCGCTTTTAAAAGAACCAATTTCATCGGCTTCGAACAGGAGCAAAAACTCCCTTTCCAGTATCCTAATGAAGCCATTTTTATTGCTCTTTACAATGAAGGACTTGGAATGGTCGACTTGGTAAATGGCATCAAGTTTCTTCACCCTTTCTAAATTGTTCGAGGAGACACCTACCTTGAAATGCTTTCCATCCTGAAATACAAGTACATATAAATAGTGCCCGAGTAACATTGTTAGATTGATTTACCATTTAGCACCCTTGCTCATCAACGGAAGCACCTTAATGCGTGATATCACGTGCAATATAATAATTGGGATTTTAATCCCAATGAAGCGTTGTAAATATTCTTTCTCTTTGGTATGTGGAGAGAAAGACCTTAAATAAGCATTATCGGGACGATGACAACCTAAAACGTATAGGTGAACGGATCAGGCAATTCCGGACTACAAAGGGATTAACTCAGGCTGAGCTAGCTCAGGAATGCGGAGACAAAGACTGGTCTCAAATATCCAGAATGGAAAGAGGGCTGGTGAATTTTACGGTTTCTTACTTATTTCTTCTATCAAAGATCTTGGGCGTGCCAGTTGAGAGATTTTTGGTGGATTAAATCCATTGTATAGAATTTTTAGTACTCGGTGTGAACTACCTATTCATTGAATGCCAAAAAAATATATTTTTAATTACACGTTGCCCTATTGATAGAATTTTCTTGTGGCTCTTAGAAAATTATACAGAAAGAATCCTGCGTTGGCTCTGAAAAACAAATCTAGAATACCAGGATTTATCAAGGTAAGATCTCGAAAGGGGGATATTAAAAATAGAAATTCCTTGAATCCTTTATAAGTAGCATCCCACGAATGGCTTTCCAGAGAGAAATAAAAATGGCTAGTATTAAACCAACCAAAAAATAAAATAAATAAAATTAGATGAATAGATAAAATATGAAACAAGAAAGGTCTCCAAAGACTTTGGCCAAAATTACTAGACCACTTGCTGAGTAAAATTATTATTTTGTCAGAACAGGGCATTGGCATTTTAAGATACTCAGCCATTTCTAACGCGTGAAACCTTCTTTCGCTTACGCTATCCCCATTATTCTGAGCACTAATTTTCAATTGCTTATAGTTTTCCCTTCTATAACGTATTTGATCTCTCGCCTCTTTTTTTATTGCATTTGGCAGTTCAACTTCTTCTAGAAATTTAATTCGAGCTTCCATAGCTGGAAGATCTACATCGGGTGTCGAGAATTTACGATATGCAATTAGATGTCCATTTAGTGAAGTTATATTATTTTTAATTGAAACAATTGGATTTGATAAATTAATACCTACCTCTGCCTTAATTAATTTATTTGTTAAGCAGCTTATAAATTTGGTATCCGCTACAAAAGATTCACGTATATTGAAACTGTCAAATCCATCAAAGTCAACATTATAGAATTCTGAACTACCCAAATTACAATTCCATATGTTGAATTCTGATGGTTTATCATTAATACCAAATGGTCCAACATTGTACATCCTAATAGGTGCCTCCACATTCAGAGAGTAGAGGTTTAGAGAATTCACCGTCGTATCTCTAATTGTGATTTTTGAATGAACATTTTCACCCCTGATAAAAAATTTTTCAACCTGGCATTTTGAAATAACTATATTCCCTGCGATATCGTGTAAATTTTCAAATCCAATTTCCTTCACACTTGTTTTACTACCCCAATATCCTAGATGAAGAAGCGTGAATTTTCCACCTTTCAGATAGAACTTGGATAGTTTTTTAAAGCCCAAAAGTACAGAATCATGAAAAGTTCCTGATAGAACCTGCACTCTTGCAGTACCTTCGAACGTGCATTCGATAAACGAAACGGTGGAAAACACTTCAACATCCGTAAAAATTACGTCAGCCAAGAATGTGCATTTACGATACCATATTGATTCTAACTCACCTTTTATCACTAGCTCACGTGAAATCGTTGCTTCTTCTATATGAATGGAGCTTCTTCTCGTCATGTTAATAATATTAAATATTATTGTTGGTATGTCAAACCTTGCTTGACTGTAAGGGATAATCTTGCAGGGCCAATACTTGCCAAAATCTTTGGATCACAAAAGACTATAAGCTATGTTTTGCGGTAATGTATATTTTGACTAAACAAATTCTATACAGGTAATACCTCGAAATGATTTAATTCGAACTATTCAGTTAAGCAAAAGTTAACACCTTATTCACAAATTCCCCCATTTTTTAAACGTATTCCAGCCGCATGCTTTATCCGGATTTAGATGTCAGGAAACAAGACTAAAATCTGTAACCAGAAACAAAAAACCTAACCTTTTGACACTCATTGTATCTAAATCTGCCTATGAAGTTTTCCAATAATATTCTCAATAGTAATTATATCTTTCTGGCTAGAACTAGGATAACGATTAACTCTATCAAGATAAAGTTCAAAGAACGGGGTAATTAAGGCCTCCTCATCTAAACCTTCACTAATCCCGATATATCCTATCCAGGGCTTTTTGTTTTTGACCTGGGACACGTCATAAGCCGAAAAAGCTTCCATGAGTATCTTTTGATAACTCAGGGAATCATATAACTCTATGAATTGAGGGTAGTTTAATGCCGACAATATTCGAATAGTCGATTCAATCTGCTCTTTCTTCGAGAAATAGTATTTAATGTCATCCTCGGATATATTATTAGTAATACAAAAATCATGAATGGGATCAACCATCCGTTTGATTACAGAATCAGGCCATTTCGATTCCGACAATTGTTTAGAATAGGCCTCATACCAGGAAGTCAATAAAAAGTTGTCTTCGTTGATACCGAAATTACGTATTGAGTTTTCTATTTCAGCCTTTTCGTATTCTAGAGCAAGCTTAACAAGATCATCTTTGAGAAATACTTCAAAGGTCTCTTTGGTTACGTACGCGCCAAATCTACTTTTCAGAAATGTTATTTGCCTCTTAGCTCTAACCTCTAGGTACAAAGGAAAAAGCTCGCCTGTCCCCGCCTTTGGTTTAAGTTTGAAATTCAACTTATGGTTTATGGTGACTTTATAGTCTTTCGATTTCATATCTTGTTGTCAATACCAGTCTTTCACATCTTTAAGCGCCTTATCTCTCTCAAAATTAGACAGATGCAAATATATTTTTGTTGTTTCAAGCTTAGAGTGTTGTAAAATTTCCTTTGCAGTCAATACACCCGCCTTCTGAGCAATTGCGGTTCCAGCGGTATGGCGGGAAACGTGGTAATGGATCTTCTTTTTGATTCCAGCAAGCTTAGCAATCGCTTTCAACGTCTTGTTGGCAAAAGCATTGTAAATACCCGAAAACAATTTTTTCTCATCGTTATCTGGCCAGTATCGTAAAACAATTTGCTCTGCCTTTCCGTCAAACATAATACGCAATGGTAAAACTAACGCTTTTTGCGTTTTTGAAGTAACTATGTTCAAAACAATCCCGTTTTCAGTACGAATTAGATTATGCGCTGTCAGTACGGAAATATCACCCCATCGAAGACCTGTATAAATAGACAGAAGAAACATATCCCGTACAACTGACATTCTTCCGGCCTGTTCATTAAGATTGAGATTTTCCAAAAGTTTAATTTCATCTCCCATGAGAGCCACTTTATTAGATACGGGAGTAGTCAGTTTAAATTGGTCGTATGCATTCTTAGTAAGCAATTCCAAACTTATGGCTTTCTGAATGTATGATTTTACAATTTTATGCCTTTTATGATATGTCGTATCTTTATGCCCCTTATTAATCATAAACTGATGAAACTCATCAACAAACTGAAATTTAAGATCATCGAATGAAACACTAGGATTAAATTGGTTGAGTAGATTCAGGCACGCCGTTTGCTGTCGATAAGTATTCCACTTCAACTCTTTTTTACGAGCCTTCAGTTGAGAAGTGAAAAATTCGTTAAAGGTTTGCTTTGCCGGAGGCGGTGTAACGACTACTTTAAGCAGGTCAAAGTCTTTTAGAGTAAACCTGCCATCATTGAAATAACGTTGCTTTTTTTCATGCTCTTCAAGCACAGCAACAAATGACCTTATCCTGGCTGCTGTGTAAGCATCCTTAGGTTCATTTTTCTTAATATTCCATTGTTCCTGAGTTAGATAAATGCCGGTGGAGAAAAACCTGCGCTGCCCATTTTGATACACTTCAATTTGCACTAAAAATCCACCTTTTTTATCAATCTCCTTTTTACGGTTATAGACAACCTTGTACCTGGTAATTTGATCCTTAAACATTTTATTTGTGATTAGTAGATCACAAACATATGTAAGTTAAACGCAAGGAATCCCGGTATCAAACTAGTATCAAAAAGTATGATAAAACTTACTATTCTGTGCTAAAACAGCTTTGGTAGATCTTGCTAATCAAAACAGCCAGCGCGTTTTTTGAAACGATGCTGGCTGTTTTGTTTTTCTATTTCGTGACCGCGACGGGAATCGAACCCATATCTAGAGTTTAGGAAACTCCTATTCTATCCGTTGAACTACGCAGTCAAAATAAATTGGTATCCATATTCCTATGAATACCAATCGGGGTGCAAAATTGGAAAAAATCCGAGTCAATTACAAATGCTTATTCTTCAGATTCTACTGCGGAATAACCTAAATCCAGCCAATTTGGATAGATCGCGAAGTGCTTCGCCTTTACAAGCGAAAATAATACATTCCGAAGCTCTTCCATATTTTCTTTTTTCTGTGCCGAAATAAAGACAACCTGATCTGCTTTGTGAGACAGATAACTTTTCTTCAGCTGGCTTAAAGTATTCTCGGGCGTAATTTCTTCCTCTTCGGGTTTTTCTTCACCTTCCCATGTATCTTCCTGTGGAACAGGTTTATACAAATCAATTTTATTAAATACCAGAATCGTCGGCTTGTCTGCCGCACCGATATCAACCAGCGTTTTGTTTACGACTTCGATGTGTTCTTCAAAAGATTCATGCGAGATATCAACAACGTGAACCAGAATGTCGGCTTCACGCACCTCATCCAAAGTCGACTTAAATGACTCGATCAGCGTAGTCGGCAACTTTCTGATAAATCCAACGGTATCGGTCAGCAAAAAAGGAACATTTTCCATATTTACTTTCCGCACCGTCGAATCGACGGTTGCAAATAATTTGTTTTCAGCAAATACGTCCGATTTGGAAAGACTCTGCATCAGGGTAGATTTTCCAACGTTGGTATATCCCACAATCGCAACGCGTACCAGACGGTCGCGTTCCTTGCGACGGGTCATACTCTGGCGGTCAACCTTTTCAAGCTTTTCCTGCAAAAACGCAATTCTGTCTTTTACAATCCGCCTATCCGTTTCAAGTTCCGTTTCCCCGGGACCACGCATACCGACACCAGCGCCTGACTGGCGGCTTAAGTGCGTCCAGAGTCTGGTCAATCGGGGGTACATGTACTGATACTGAGCTAGCTCTACCTGTAATTTCGACTGTGCCGTTTTGGCCCGCATCGCGAAAATATCCAGGATCAAAAGACTTCTGTCCAGTACTTTAATATCTTTAAAGATCACTTCAAGGTTACGCACCTGAGATGGAGAAAGATCATCATCAAAAATGATCATGTCCACAGGATTTGCCGTAACGAATATATTTATTTCTTCGAGTTTACCTTTTCCAACATAAGTTTTGATATCAGCCCGTTCTAGGTTCTGAGTGAACTTCTGAACCGTCTCCACACCCAGCGTTGTGGCCAGAAAAGCGAGTTCGTCCAGGTATTCCTTTGTTTTTGCACTGGTTTGTTTTTGAGTACTCACCGCCACCAGGACAGCCGTTTCCGGTCTTACAGCAGTTGAGAATAACTTACTTTTATCAATCATTCAGTATTATATTATTGTTCAGGCTTCTCTGTTATCTGAGAAACGAGCCCCTTTTTACACATAAAAGGCTAATTAGAAAACCGAATATGACCTTCAAAAGTTCAGGCACATTCGCGATGAAGATACAACTTACCTGCTGGTATTCCAGTTTTTTATTTGAATATTAAAAAAACACTTTTGTATCTTCGTGCAAATAAGGCAAACCGGCTGCTGCTGCTCTTCTATGGTTTACTTTAAACCAATCCTTCTTTTTTCTTTTCATCTGATTTCGTACCCATGAAAAAGTGGTTCCAACTGCTACGTCAGGCCTTGCGTGGTTCCGAAGAAAGTTTTACCGACGGCAGTATCAACAGAGCTATTTTTTTGTTGTCGGTACCGATGATCATGGAAATGGTCATGGAATCCCTGTTCGCGGTTGTCGACATATTCTTTGTTTCCAAAATCAGTATCGAAGCAGTTGCCACGGTCGGCCTTACCGAGTCTGTTATCACCCTCGTTTATTCCATTGCGATCGGATTAAGTACTGCTGCAACGGCCACGATTGCGAGAAGGATCGGGGAAGGAAATACGGAGCAGGCAAGGCGGGCTATAGGCCAGGTAATATTGATTTCACTGGCTGTTTCGTCACCGATTGCAGTGTTCGGTTTTGTTTATGCCGGAGATGTATTGGCTATGATGGGTGCTGCGCCCAGGGTTATCGCGAGCGGGACAACATTTGCAAAAATACAGTTTGCCAGCGCACCTGTTGTTATTCTGCTTTATTCGCTCAGCGGAGCGCTTCGGGGTGCAGGCGCGGCGGCAACGGCGATGCGTTCACTGATCATTGCAAACGGCTTGAATATGACCCTGGGGCCGGTACTTATTTTCGGATTGGGTCCGTTTCCTGCACTGGGTGTCGCCGGTGCCGCTGTGGCTACGGCACTCGGTCGGTCAGTTGGTGTGGGTTATCAGTTGTATTCTTTGACGAGGGTCAATACAGCATTGGCTTTTACGCTCAGGGATTTAAGGCCGCACAGAGAAACGATTGCGGCCATGATCAAAGTTGCGACAGGCGGGACCGTCCAGTTCCTGATCTCTTCTGCCAGCTGGATCTTCCTGACCAGGATTCTGGCAGAGTTCGGCAGTGATGTTGTCGCCGGGTACACCATCGCGATCAGGGTCATTATGTTTACGCTGCTTCCGGCCTGGGGGCTCGCAAACGCTGCGGCAACCCTGGTCGGGCAAAATCTGGGCGCTCAAAAACCGGATCGTGCGGAACTGTCTGTCTGGAAATGCGCATCCTATAATCTGTTTTTTCTCGTTGGTCTTTCCGTATTCATGTTTGCCGGTGCCGGGCATATCATCGGTTGGTTTAGTCCGAATCCGGAAGCAATACATACCGGAAAGCTGGCCTTGCAGATTTTATGCCTGGGATATGGGTTTTACGCTTATGGGATGGTCGTAATTCAGTCGCTCAATGGAGCAGGAGATACCAAAACGCCAACGGTTTTAAACCTCATTTGTTTCTGGGTGATCGAAATCCCGCTGGCTTATGTACTGGCTATTGTTTTCCAACTCGGTCCTGTTGGTGTTTTCATTTCAGTACCTGTCGCTGAGTCTTTTCTGGCACTGACCGGCATATGGCAGTTCAGGAAAGGAAAGTGGAAGACTGTCCAGGTTTAAGATTTACTGACCCCGTATCAGATCAATCCGGCATCGTTTTATTCCTTTATCACTTTAAAAATCTTCTTTTCCGCCCCGGCATTTATTTCCAGAAAATACATACCCGACCGAACGGCGGATCCTGAAATATTAACAGGATGCGTTTGCAACGAGGCGGAAGAATTAACTGATTTTTTTTCCAGAAGCCTTCCGCTAATATCAAAAACGCTGATCGTAACCGGCTCTGGTTTTTCAGTCCGGAAGGTTACATTGAAAACTCCGTTCGATGGATTCGGGTACACATCCCATGCTGTTTTATCAGAGAAAATGACGGAACGGATGGCAGAATATTGATAGGTCTGATCCATATCTACCATTTTTAACCGGTAATAACGTATGGTGGAATTGGCAGTCTGCCGATCGGTAAACTGATATCGGGCAACGGCAGAAATATTTACCTGGCCATCTATTTCTCCTATTTTTGTAAATAATCCCTGATGCAGTTCTTTTTCATCCCTTGCCATTTCAATTTCAAAATGACTGAAATCCTTTTCCGAAGCTGTTGACCATTCCAGCACTACGCTTTGGAAGTTATCAGCTTCTTCTTTTTTGGCAGTAAAGCTGACCAGATCCACCGGCAATGGCGTAGCAGACTGAAGATTACCTTTGGCAAACCAGAATTCGGACAGACTTTTGGTCTTGAACTCTACATAATAGCCGTTGTCGTAAGGTACTTTCACGATATCAGACGCTGCAAACAAAAGCCAGCTGCCATTTGAATTGTTTGAAATACTGCCATCTTCCAGGTCTGTTCGAAAATCACTGTATTTAGAAATGGCAAGATCGTATGCTGATGCAGGTTTGGCGCAGCTTCCGCAGCTGTTGGCATCCAATAATCTTTCCGTTTCCTGATCAGAGAAATAAAGTCGAACAGAAGCATATTCTGAAAAGGACGTATTTTCCGGTTTTATCGTAAAATTCCGGTCGTGGTAATATTGCCCGCCGGTACTGCGTACAGCACTTTGATTCAGATAAGTCTGCACCACCGTTTTACCCAGATCCTGATTAGGCTGAATGGAGGCTATCATTTGTCCGTTTTCAGTAAAATCAACCCAATTTGTTCCATTCAAACCTGATTTGGAAACACCATTGGAAACTGGGCCTGAGGAATAAATCGGATTGATAAGATCATAAATGTGTACATCATCAATGGCCACCCCTTCTCCGTTTTCGTGATCATCACTCTGCATCACAAAACGGAAACGAACATGCTGCAGACCTGCCGGAATTGGTATCGTACTTACATGCCACCTAGTATAATCTTCAACGCTCCATACATCGTTCCCTGATCCGGAATTGTACCAGTTCGTGCCCGAGCCATATGCGCCGAGACGGGTCCATGTACTTCCGTCAGCCGAATATTCTACAAAGGCGAAGTCGCAAACTTTATCCGGACATTTTTTTAAATCAATAGCAAAACTAAAACTCAGTGTCGGATGCAGCATTCCTGAAACAGCAAATCCCGGCGAATACAGAAATGATTTCTCAGACGAATTATACAAGCCGGACAAATTTGTTTTCCATGCTTTTGATCCACTTGCTGCCTTGCTGATCTTCTCAGAAGCCGGATTGCCAAAAGCCCATGAACTATTTTCTCCCTGACTTAGCCAATCTCCTGCTCCTGATTCAAAATTCTGGAGGTAAGGAAAAGAAGAAACCATCGGTGAACTGACGATGTCTATCTGTGCCAGATTATTCTCCGGTTTTGCATCCAGGGACTTTTCAGTCCAGACTTTGATCGAATAAGTGCCGGTTGTAGACAGATTGATCATGTCTGAAAATTGGAAGGTGACCGTCGCGCCGCCTTTGATGTACGATATATTTTTGCTGATCACAGCCCCGTTATTAACCTTCATTTTGATCGGGATATCATAAACATCACCTGCGGAATTGTTCTTAACGGCCACGCTTATCCTCTGGCTGCTAAAAACAAGATTGTTGGAAACCGGAGGAATGATCCTGACCACCTCGACGTCGTTTAACTCTTTTGTGATCTCAATGTCGTCAAAAGAATATCCGGCACCGCCATAGAGATTGGCAGTGACCCGGTCGCCGTATTGTCCCCATCTTATTTGGAAACTGGAAGAAAAAGTCTGGCCATTTGCTTTAAGCAGTTTGCTCAGTTCTATCAGTGCACGTTTGTATCCTTCGCCGGGAGCGCTGTGATACACAAAAAGATCGTCAGCCTCAATCCATGAATCCGTATCTTTTCCCCTGATCCATACCTTATCGTTTTCATTATAAAATTGCCCGTGATTGTTAAACCAGAATGAGAGATGCAGGTCATCAGATGCCGGATCATACTGGGCCAGATTAAAGGTTCCGATGAGAAAATTCACATTCCCTTCACTGATATTTTTCGACACATCGAGGGTTAGAGCACGGTTTCCCGAATAAGCCATATCCGACCCGACATAGGTGCGAAGTCTGCCAAAACCTGTTGAAGCAGCAAGGTCAAACCTATCTCCGCCGATCAAACCTGTTTCCCCGGATGCCGCTTGCTGCACAGCATAGCTTTCAAACTGCTCCTGAAAAGGGAGTGCAACCGGAGAATTTTCTAACTGCCTGAATACCTGTATAATTGAATTATTAGCCTCCACCGCGTCAGCTGCTTTTTTGACAAAAAACCTGAAACGGTAGGAACCTGGGTTGGCCAGATCTGCATTGGCTGCAAAATGATGATCGTAGGTGCCACCAGCCTGAATAGACGGTTTGACGGTTTCCCAAATAATAGTACTATTGTCATCACCAATCGCATATCCGACCTGGATGTTCTGATCTGAGATCTGATCATCAAGATTCTTCAGACGGATCGTAACCGGAGTCGAACGTGAAAATTCGGATGTGGTATGGAGCCTTCCAGATTGAGCCGGCGAGATGATCTTTTCAATTTTCAAATCGTTATCCGATATACTGCCTGCACAGTTTCCCTGGTTTGGCATTCTGATAATTGCCGGGCTGCGTCTTCCGGGATGGCCGCTGATAACCGCTCTTACCGAGACATAATAAGTGGAATCTTTTGACAAACCTGTTAACGTGTAACTGTTGCTTCTGGTCATTGCGAAACGGGTCATTTCCTTGCCTTTAAGCGTCAGGATCTCATACTCCGAAGCGCCGTCGACCGCTGGCCAGCCTATCGCGATGTAGCCTTCGCATTGTGTTGGCGACAATGTCACAGCCGGCACACCCAGGATCGTGAAGGGAGCACTTTCACTAAACAGACCGGTATCATTTTGTCTGATCCTAACCATCGCTTCGTGTGTAGCAGTCGCCGGCAAAGTCCATTTAAGCTGGCGCAGATCAGCACGCACCGCATCGTTAATGGTCGCCCAGGAACTGCCATTATTTAAAGAATAATCGATTTTAAATGTTTTAGAGCCATTTCCATAAGCATCCCACGCGATGTTAATTTCTTCTCCATTCACCAAATGCTCCTGGCCGGCAGGATAGGTTAAACTCGTTGAAACGGGAATATTGTCGTACACAACAACGTATTTCTGATCTCCGGCAGTCACAACAGTTCCGTTGATAAAAAGGGTATAATCGCCTTCTCCCGGATTATCAATAACAATCTGTTCCATATTATTGGTATCGTCCGCACCTTTTCCGGCGGGTGCAAGAATATTTTTAGGATCCGTCAATTGCGGAACAAACGCCGGAGCATCAGCTGTCGCGACACGAAGGTCCAGGTTATTAACAAGCGCTTTACCGCTCAATACCGAAGGAGCAGGATCGTTCCAATATAACATGACTTTCAATTGTGCCGTATTCGCCGGGACTTTTATTGCATGCTGGTTTACTGCTCCGTTAGAAATCTGGCTTTCGAAATAATTATTCTGATTAAGCATTTTGAATGAACGCAGCAGATTCAGGTTACCAAACCCGCTTCCAAAATCCGGCCCTGCCAGGCCCTGATCCGTCGCTCCGTTACACAAAAGTGCCTTCATCAGATCATTCCGGGGATTATTTCCATCATGCAGCTGACGATAACGCTCGTACATCAGCACCAGGCCTCCGGAAACAGATGCCGTCGCCATACTCGTCCCTGTCGACAGTCCATACTGATCGTTCGGGATTGTAGAAGATACACTCGAACCTGTTGCTGTCAGCTCGGGCTTTATTCTGCCGTCTTTCGTCGGCCCTTTGCTCGAAGAATTATTTAAAACACCTGAATCATAAGCGTTACCCACAGTGAGTACATTTTTTGCCGAGGTATAACCTCCTAAAATATTCCCAAAGCCGGAAGGAATGCCAACACAGAGATTGACAAGTCCGCTGTTTCCGGCGGCAAAAACATGCTGCAGGTAAGGAAAATCAAAGGCCTGCTGGTCTAGAATTCTGGATATAAGATTATAATCACCAAAGTCACTGCATGACCCGGCGTCGATGCCATAAGAATTGTTGGTGACCACCATGCCATAATCCTTCACATACATACCTGCGTTAGCCCAGATATTGCTGTTAATTTGTGCAATCACTTTCGCTTTCGGCGCATATCCCTGATACCGCTCATCGACAATTCCGGCACCGGCGATCGTACCGGTTACATGCAGACCGTGTGAATTCCCCTTGATGCCGGAATGGTTGATCATCCGTCCGTTAAAATCGATGTGCTGCTGAGGATCCGCATTGTCGCCGACCCCGACGGTTACGCCTTCACCCTGCAAACTAAAACCTACCGGCGCTGCAGCACGGAATAAATTGGCGCGCGAATTGGCAATACTTGTATAATTCGAAGCCTTTTCCTCCGCCGGAATTGCCTGAACATACTGGATAAATGGCAAGCCCGCCAGCTCTTCCAATAAATTTACTGCCAAGCGGACTTCAATGATCTGGTAGGCTTTCAGGTTGTCGGAGAGAATCTGAATCTTGCGATTATCCAATTCTGCTTTTACATCTTCAAACGCGTATGACTTTGGAAAATTAACCCAAACATCCAGCTGGCCCGAAACTTTTTCGGCGTGTTTCGGGAAGTTTCCATTCGCGAGGGAAGCCTGCATTTTTTGTCCGGCACCCAGTGTAATGATTGATCTTGCCTGGACTTTTAATAACAAGGAATAATCTATCCCTGATTTAACGGTTGCTAGGTATGCGTGATCTGGTATGTAGTCGAGAAGGTCGATACCCGCCTGTCTGAGCTGTGAACGGTCTGTATCGGTGGGCAGTTTTTCAAACTGGATAATAACAATGGCTTTCAGGCTTTCTGCCGAAAGTCTCAGCCCTGTTTTTTTAAGATTTTCGGAGATGTTATTTTCCGGAACAATCGTACCGGTTTTGAGGTATAGGTTATGAGTGGCTTTATTCTGACCTATCGCAAACTGGCTGATAAGGAATGTGAAAATCAGAAAGCAGGGCAGATAAATTTTACGGACATACATGACTTGTAAGGAGGATGTTTTAGTATTGTATTTTGTTGAGTAATGCGAAGATCCCGGATGTACTTTTTGAAGCTGAACTACTTCGATAATGATTCGAAACCTTGGCTTGGGAGGACTTTTCGTATCGAAAAAAAATTTCGGTTTCACGATTTTCCTTCCTTACGAAATTAGTACAAAAGCAAGTCAGGAGACTTAGTAGCACTTCGACACGGGACCAGAAAGATTTGTAGAGATTTATCGCATTCTGAGCAAAACAGCGCATATTAACTGCAAACGAAACTTTCCATCAGGAAACTAAAAGCGTCGTTAAAACAGTTATCTTAAAATAAGAGCAACGAATTTATTTTACGGTAAGAAAAACTGTAAAAAACAGGAAAATTTGCAATCTATTCGATAAAGGGACTGCAAATCGACTACAACTAATTCCACATGAAAATCGAACAAATTTATACCGGATGCCTTGCGCAAGGAGCATATTTTATTACATCTGGCGGCGAAGCTGCTGTCATCGATCCGCTGCGTGAAGTCGAGCCATACATTCAGAAAGCAAAAAAATTGAATGTGGAAATCAAGTATGTTTTTGAAACACATTTTCATGCAGACTTTGTGTCCGGCCATATTGACCTTGCCGGGAAAACAGGAGCCAAAATTATTTATGGCCCCAATGCCAACACCGGATTCGAGGCTTACATCGCAAAGGATGAAGAGGTGTTCGAGCTTGGAGAAATCACGATCAAAGTTTTACATACCCCGGGTCACACGCTGGAATCCTCCTGTTATCTTTTATCAGATAAAAACGGAAAAGAGGCAGCGCTTTTTAGCGGCGACACGCTTTTCATTGGCGACGTCGGGCGCCCGGACCTGGCTCAGAACGGAGACCTGACCCAGGACGATCTGGCGGGTATATTGTTTGACAGTCTTCGATCAAAAATTATGACCCTGCCGGACGACATCATCGTCTACCCTGCCCACGGTGCAGGATCGGCCTGCGGAAAAAGTATGAGCAAAGAAACGAGTGATTCGTTGGGTAACCAGAAAAAATTCAATTATGCTCTCCGTGCAGACATGACCAGGGATGAGTTTATAAAAGAAGTTACAGAAGGGTTATCAGAACCGCCTCAATACTTTCCGGAGAATGTAAAAATGAACCGTGATGGCTATGAAAGTATCGATGACGTGTTGGAACGCGGAGATCATGCCTTGATAGCAGACACTTTCGAACTGAAGGCAAATACCACCGGTGCTTTGGTATTGGATACGCGAAAGCCTGAAGATTTTTCCGCAGGATTCATACCCAATTCTATTAATATCGGTATAGATGGTGGTTTTGCACCCTGGGTCGGAACGCTGATACCAGATTTAAAACAAAATATTTTAGTTATTTCGGAAGCAGGCCGTGAAGAAGAGGTTGTGACCAGGCTCGCCAGGGTTGGTTATGATCATGCGATAGGATACCTGAATGGTGGTTTTAAATCCTGGGAAAAAACAGGAAAAGAAGTAGACACTATTATTTCTCTTCCTGCTCAGGAATTTGCAAAGAAATATCATGAAGGAAACATTAAGGTGATCGACGTCAGGAAGCCTGACGAGTTTGAAGCGGGCCATGTGGAAGGTGCCGGGAACATCCCATTGGATACCATCAACGATAATATGTCCTTGCTTTCTAAAAACGAAACGTTGTACGTGCACTGTGCAGGCGGATACCGCTCCATGATTGCCGCTTCCATTTTAAAAGCGAGAGGATTCGAAGATGTTGTGAATATCGAAGGAGGTTTTGGTGAGATCAGCAAAACTGACGTAGCTATCAGTATGGGCGGATAAGGTGATAAATCACGGGACTTGATTCCACTCAAAAACAGAAGTTCAAACAGCTTTTAAACCAATTTACTTCAAGATGGACCTATTCGAGATCATCCGAAACCCATGGCCATGGTATGTCGCCGGCCCTATTATCGGTCTTACCGTCCCGACGTTGCTTTTGCTTGGAAACAAATCTTTTGGTATTTCCGCCTCCCTGCGTCACATCTGTGCGGCGGTCATACCTGCAGATATTTCTTTTTTCAAGTACGACTGGAGAAAGGAGGTTTGGAATCTATTCTTTGTCGCAGGAATTACCATCGGTGGATTTGTAGCGACCTACTTACTCACCAACCCCGAATCGCTCGTTATTGCTGAAAATACGAAGATAAGTCTTGCCCATCTTGGCATTGCTGACTTTTCCGGTCTGATGCCTGCTGAAATTTTTTCAGTTGAAAATATCTTTACGCTCAAAGGGCTGATCTTTTTTGTAGCCGGAGGTTTTCTTGTTGGGTTTGGAACACGTTATGCCGGTGGCTGCACATCCGGTCACGCCATCATGGGACTTTCCAATTTGCAATGGCCATCGCTGGTAGCAACGATATTTTTTATGGTTGGCGGCTTCTTCTCAACCTGGGTCTTGCTTCCCTGGTTATTCAAGCTTATTCAATAATCGCTCAAAACCTATTTTGATCAACTATGGAACAGGATCACACGAATATACATGCAGGAATGAAATTGAAAGATCAGATCGGCCAGGATACAGACGGTTTTGACGGCATCAATCAGCGCTCTGCAACGGAAGCTTTTACAGCAAATTTAAAATACCTGATCGTCGGTATATTTTTCGGGATTGTTTTTGTCAAAGCAGAGATAATTTCCTGGTTCCGTATCCAGGAGATGTTCCGGCTGGATTCCTTCCACATGTATGGCGTTATCGGCTCGGCCGTCATGGTTGGTCTTATTTCCATGCAGCTGATTAAACGATTCAAAATCAGAACGATCGACGGTGATGATATTCAGGTACCACCCAAACAGTTCAACAAAGGACAGATTTATGGCGGCTTCTTATTCGGTATCGGATGGGCGATCACCGGCGCTTGTCCCGGCCCTTTGTTTGCACAGATCGGAAGCGGCTTCCTGGTTATTATCATTACGCTGCTCAGCGCCGTGGCAGGAACCTGGACTTATGGATTACTGCGCCCAAGACTACCGCAATGATTATATTTTTCTGGCGACGAGGTACAGCTGCTCGTCTCCTAGCATAAATGGATCTGCCTCAAGATTCGCAAAAGCACCGATCACCTTCAATCCTGCTGATCTGAACATAAAAGTTAATTCGCCCAGGGTATAAATATGCTGACGGACATGGTGTGTTACTTTTTCAGCACCGGAAATAAAAGTTTGTTCAGCCTCAATCAAGCCCTCCTCAGGATGGTATTCATTTTGTGCAAGATAAATGATATCCCCTTCTACAGGCATCCAGTTTCTTACCTGAAAATTAGGAAAAATACTTTCAGCCAGGTTTTCTGTATGGATGCTGAAAAGTCCGCCGGGCACAAGCAGATCTGAGATTTTCTGTAAGAATATCTGCATATCCTCACGCGGAAAAAAACTGAAGCTGTTACCAAAACAATAAGCCGCATCAAAGGATTTTTCTTCAAATGAAACAGCCAGAATGTCATCACAAATAACAGTCACGGGCAGATTTTCCTGAACCGAGATTTTCTGAAGTTCATCACAATACTCGGACGACAGGTCGACACAGGTCAGTTCGACACCAAGGTCGGCAAGCGGTAGCGCATGACGGCCGTAACCAGCCATCACGTCCAGCACTTTACTTCCCTTTTTTAAATCCAGCGTATCGCGAAGGAAATCGACTTCGTATTCTGTATACTCTTCGTCCTGATTTAATTTCCAGGCCTTTTGAGGCAAACCTTTAAAATATGTATGATACCAGGCCAATGCAATGGGGATTTAATTTTCGCAAAAGTAGTCTAAATAATTCTAAACAACTGGCTGGCTCCTTTACTAACATCACGGAAAGTGTTATCTAAAATTACATGCGCATCAGTCCGGGAGTCAGACGAAGATAAATCTGACCGGAGACAGGATTTTTTCCGTAAACAGCCGTTAATTCATTATCAATGGCAAAAATGCTTGCCTGAACTCCCGCCTGCACTAATGTTTTAGAGAATGAAAAAAGCTGACGGTTCAGGCCAAGGGTAAAAGCAGATATCGGGAATTTATGCTCCTGGTATGTGTTACTCAGCGCTATGCTAAGCTCCTCCTGACTCTTTTGGACCCACTCATATCTTCCGTATACTGACCACTTATCCAACTGAATAGTTGATTCTGCCAGCAGGGAGCTCTCTTTGTGATGATCTCCTGAATCGTTCAGTCCATATACGATTGATGAAGAAATCCATCGGTCTTTGGATCCGACAGGCATACTATGCTGTACAGAAGCCGTCGTCCTGTTTACGTTTTCACCCGGATGATTTAACTCCGGATTTTTTATAAACCCGCGGGAGGCTTGTATCGCCCAGTTCGCTGACGGATTAAACAGCAAGCGGTAACTGTAAGAATCAAAGCGTGGTTTGTCAAAATTAAAGCGGTTTTCGTTTGGTTCACGGCCTGTGAAACCGGAGGCCTCCACTTTAAACTTTCCGTAACGAACGCCCGCAGTCACAACACCAAAAGTGATATGCGTCGCATCCTGCCAATGATGACCAAGCACAGCATCAGGATTATTAAATGCCGACATGCGGTGCATAAAAGCAACAGGACCTAATGCAGGTTCGCCTGGATAACCAGCGTAAATACTGATGTCAATTTTTTTATTAACGCGGTGTGTATACCCTACTGCTAGTTCAGAAATAAGGTCATGCGGGTGCTGCCGATCGATCAATGGCTCGCCTTTCCAGGTTTCTCCGGATTGAAAAAGCAAAGGATAACCAGATCCTCCGTCGAAAATCCGGTCAAGAGAAACCATAGAGCGAACTGTAAGCAATCCATTTTTCCCGACTTGTCTTTGTGCCATCCCCATAACATAATTGGGCACACTGATCTTAGAGGATGATCCCCGTCTGCCATCATTATTTAAATTCTGGCTTGTATAACGCAGGAACAAACTCCCATGCAGCATGTAATTCCACCTGTCTCCATGTTTCATATAGGCATACATGGGCGTCGCGTCCGGTTGCCAGCCTGTTCCTGAACCATTCCGATTCATGGGCAGGCTTAATGAAAATGCATGGTTCATTTGCATTTTCATGTGGTCCATAGAATCAGGTTTCGAAGTTTCGTGCAGATCATGCCCGGCAGAATCTTCTCTGGCAGGCATTTGCATGTGGTTATGCTGTGCGAACACAGATCCGGACGCAACAAACATCATTCCGGAAACCAGGCATGTTAGTTGTTTCAATTTCATGGGTTCTTATTTTACAATTAATGGGCAGCAGCAGTTTTACGGCAGCAGCTTGGCAGTTTGTCATGCGCCTTTTGATCAGCCGGGGACAGATCTGCATCGTAACCGGTTTTGTTAATGGTAGCTCTTATCGCTGCCTCGGTTGTTTTGTCAGGATTATATCTAACGGTTATTACTTTGTCACTCAGGTCAAGATTCGACTCTTTCACGCCTTTCGAAAGGCCAAGATTACGTTCAATGCGCGCTTTGCACATTTCACAGATTGCAGAAGTTTTGAATTTCACCTCTTTATCTTTTCCATCAGCTTGCACAAAATTTACTGATAAGAACAGCGCTGTTACGAATAAAATGATTGTTTTTTTCATGATTTTCTGTTGGTTTCCCTGTTAATGATTATGTGCGGTAGAGTCCGTCTCTGCCAAAGCGATTTCCTGTAAATCCATTTTGCAGACCGGACATTTCCCTGCTTTTGCATAAGTTTTATCACCTTCGCATTGCATCGGACAAGCATATTTCTTAGCGTCTGCGGTCGTTACCGTCTCTGTTTTTGCTTCCTCTGCTTTGGCTTTTTCCTGATTTCCGGAGCATGCAAGCAGGCATATTAATGGCAATGCAAAAAGAATTTTTCTCATCCTGTTTAAAATTTATATACGTGATTCAATTTTTTGCTTCTCCCACCCGGTCAAGGGTTACTCTTGGCAATACATTCGTTTTTTTAAATTCACCAGGCGTAAGTCCGGTAACTTTTTTAAACTGATTGCTCAAATGCGCTGCACTGCTATATGCCAGTCTCCAAGCCATTTCGCTTAAACTCAATTCATTGTAAGAAAGCCATTCTTTAACCTTCTCAACTTTCTGAGCGATGATGTATTGCTCGATGGTCTGACCGGTTTCAGAGGAAAAAAGGTTACTTAAATAAGAATATTCATAACCCGTTTTCTGAGAAAGATAATCCGAAAAATTCACCGATGTCGGCTTATTGCCTTTCAGGTACTGCACTTCTTCAATGATCAATGTTTTGATATTTTCAACCAGCGTTGCCCGTTTGTCGTCCAGTAATTCAAACCCATTAAGTTGCAGGACCTGTTTCACTTCAGAAATCCTGATATCGTCAAGCTCCGATTCTGTATCCACTTCTCCCAGTCCGATGTACTTCAGGTCTATATCAATTTTGTTCAGTTCCTCTCTGACAACCTTGATACAGCGATCACAAACCATATTTTTGATATATAACTTCATAGAATTTAAATGGTTAGGATAAATGTTTGATCCCCTTGCCTGGACTTTCAACTTTTATCGGATGATCTTAAATCTCACACCTGCATAAATCATTCTTCCCACAACGGGTCCCCACGCCATCCCTGCGTCAAATTCCTGCCCGAAAGGGCTGTTTGCGCCATAGATCGGATTTTTCTGGCGGAAGTTGTTGAGATTTTCACCTCCCAGATAAATATCCCATTTAGGAAAAGTACGCGTAATCTGTGCATTTAGATTATAAAAAGCAGGTGCTTCGGTCGACGTATTCACTCCCGGATCACCATGGCCCAGCATCCCATACATCGGATTCATACTCGGTAAACGGCGTTTTCCGTTCCACTGAACCGTGACATCAAATTTCCATTTATCATAAGGCAACGCATAACCTGCATTGAACAGAACGCGGTCACGGCTGACAAGCATTTTTGGCAGTAAAACATTTTCATCAGCAAGCCCGTAAACAGTTTGCCTGACATCAAATAATCGATACGCTAGTTTAAGGTCAAAACGTTTGACAGGCGTTAGATTCACTTCCGCCTGAAAACTGTTGGCATAAGCCTTTCCGTTTAAATTATAAAAACGGAGGTATTTCGGATTTTCAAAATCAGCAACCAATTGATTCTCAAAATTTGTCCGGTAAAAATCTGTAATGAACGTACCATTCATTTCACCAAATTTGAATTCCTGCGTAAGACTTATCCCATAGTTCCATGAAACCTCTGGCCGGAGTTTTTCCAGAAACATAACCTGGCGGGAACTCACCAGATTGCCATAATATTCAGCCAGCGGATTCGCAACCCGAAAACCTCTTCCCGCCGAAGCGCGTAGCGTGGTATTGTTGGTCAGGCTGTATTTCAAATGCAATCTCGGCGTGACCTGGGTCCCATACAAATTATGAAAATCGACCCGTGAGCCTGCTACCAGTACAAATTTGTCCAGATTATTATAAGTGTATTCAACAAAAACACCAGGCACAGACTCCTTTCTAAGCATTGTTGTGTCCTTATACCGCTCAGTATAATTGTCCAGCATATAACTAACGCCAGCCTTGTAAGAATGGTTTGTATTTCCAAGAATCGACTGATAGATCAGATTGCCGTACAAAGATTCCTGCCGACCGTCATAATTGGCCAGTCCGAAATATGACTTTGAATCATGAACTGATGCGTTGACGATCAAACCCAAACCCTTATATGGCGTGTCCGGATATAGTCGCGCTATTTTTGAGAAAAACTCATAGCGGTTTATTTTGGCCCCGAATCCATACGCCTGAGCGGTTCCTTTCATTTCTTTCCGAAAATCAGACTGCCCTCCCAGCCTGTCTTCGTACAAAGCTTTCACACCGAATTGCGCCATCATGCGGTTGCTCTGAAATTTCCAGCGATTGATCACATTGTACTGCGTGTACAAAGGGAGGTCAAGAAACCCATCATTATTTTTATCAATCCGGTTCCGGAGCGTGCTGGCGTGGGTCAGCAAGCCGGTACTCCACTTTTCATTAAGTTGATGTGCAAGGTTTAAATTCATTTCGGCCCGACCGAAATTATTGACATAGGTATTAAAATAAAGCTTTTCCGGGCTGTCAGGTTTTTGCAGTTCAACATTGATCTGACCAGTCATAGACTCATATCCGTTAACAACCGAACCTGCACCCTTGCCGACATCAATGGATTGAATCCAGGTGCCTGGTACAAAGTTCATCCCGAAAGTCGATGCCAAACCCCGGATTGTAGGAATATTTTCAACATTGGTCTGGATATAGGTGCCGCTCAGACCGAGCATTTGGATTTGTTTTGAACCCGTCACTGCGTCGCTGTATGAAACAGACACGGAAGCATTGGTTTCAAAACTTTCTGAAAGATTGCAACAGGCCGCTTTGGCAAGTGCCCTTGTGGTAATAATTTCTGTTTGGTGCGGAGATAACCGATCAATAGACGCGGCATTTGCTTTCACAACCACCTCATTCAAATTCTGATCGCTTTTTAAAATCACTTCCAGTTCACTTTCGGCTCCAATTTTTATTGTATCGTTTGTAAAGCCTACAAAGCTAATAATCAGCTGGTTGGACTGCGTGATCCTGGGTACTGAGAACCGGCCGCTGGAATCGCTTGAAGTTGCCTGCGATGTACCTGCCCAATAGATATTGGCACCGGTAAGCGGTTTAAGTTTTTTATCACCTGTCAGCTGTTCGTAAACTTTTCCAGTGATGCGCTGCGCGAAAGAAGATTGCGTATAGAGGAGCAAGAGCGCCCCAATTAAATACCTTTTCATTGATTATAAATCACGATGAGAGAAAAACCAATGCCTGAAGGCCGCGGCCTTTTAAGCATTATATATCTTACTATCAGAGATTTATATCAAAAAAGTCTGTACAAACGAGAGCATACTTCTCCCATAAAAAAGAGAAGAGAACGATAGGATATCATCAGAGGAACCAGCAGGAGGATAAATCCATTCCTGTGAAAGAAAAACGAAAGACTGTACTGACCAAAGATCGCCATCTGAGATCATTTTCAGAGCTTTCGCATGCATTTGAGCAACTAAGGAAACAACATCGACCTTCTCAAATTTCTGTTGATCCTTGCAGCAATCCATTTTTTTGAAAAAAGTCCTGCCCGTTTCTCTTAAAGCTTTACTTTTAGCACAGCAGGAAGAAACTGTTTTTTTCCCGCATGAGTCAGTCTTTTTTTCAGAAATAAATTTCACACTCATCCCGCGCATTATGCACTGACGCTCGATCAGCCCGAACCCTGTGCTGCTGACGAGCACGAGAACGGCCATGAAGATGGTTATGAATTTGTGAAATTTATTTTCCATGGGTACAAAAGTAAAATCTTCTCTGAGCAAACGCAAGCAGATTGACTACGGGCAACACATTCTTATTTCAAACGGACATCAAGAGCCAATCGGCTCAGCAACATATCCTGCTTTTTTCACAACCCCGGCAACCTCAGCAGCAGATCTGTCAGTTTCAACAGATAAAATACGGTCAGGATTCTGAAGATCGACTTCCCATTTATCTATTCCGTTAGCAGTGGTCAGAAAGGGAGTAACCGCGGCAATACATCCTCCACATTTGATATTGGTTTTGAATTTTATCGTTTCCATTAGATTATTTTTTTAGAATGAGACAGCCCCCGATGGTTATCTCTTTGCAAAGATCAGCAGTAAATTCGTGATGGTTGTTACAGAATTTGGGGAAAGGCTTACAGAGTTTTTGGATTTACTGAAAATGATCAGCAAGCTCAAATTTGTCATCAGTGGCCCCGCGCAAAACCAAAACATTCACGATGCCAGCTTGTTTCTCCGTTTCAATGGAACCATATCACCGGATTTCTCACCGGCAAATTCCGCAGCACTTCTTCTACTTTGGGATTATGATCCAGCTTCTTCCAGGTTTCAAGCCAGTCGTCTTCATTGAAAGCCTGCGCTCCAAAGACAAGAAAAGGTTGCGCCACAGGCCAGTTTTCCCAATACATCACGTCCGGTTTCAGCGGCCATTTCTTTTTATTTGTTATAAAGGGATAGAGGTACGAAATCCCTCTTTTTATGCTTCTACCGTCAACGGTCTGGTACGTCCACAAATTATTTTCCTTATCAGATAATATCTGGCAGATCATCACCATCGCATCCAGATTGAAAATAGAATATCCGTACGGTTTTGTTCGTCTTAATTCCTGCGGAAAACTTCCGTTTGCATTCATCTGATAAGGGAGAAAAACCAATTTATAACGGTTTCGGCAAAACTCCTGCACCTCCTTGTTCTCCGTTAATTTGGCAAAAGAAGCGACTTGCATGGCCCAACAGGTTCCATGGTTGTTTTTGGCCTCCATTTCATCTTTGCCATACTGGTGCGTCATCAACCAAGTAATGTATTCTGCAAACCAGTTTTTAATTTGAGACACATCCTCCTGTTTTACCGATTTCGCTTGCTGCATTACAATAATTCCCTGCGCGACTTCCATCAGATGAATCGTATCGATGATCCCAATGCCTCTGCCCGATGCCCGCCCTTTAATAGCCTGGGCGAAAAGCAGCGATGGGTTCATTTTAGTTTCAGTGTTAATAAACCAGGCATTGATATGCCTGAAAGCCTGGGTCGCATATTTATCCTCCCCGGTAATCTTGAAGGCAGAAGCCAGCGCACCAACGATACGGCTGAAACGGATCATGGCCAGCCGGTGTGATGTAAAAATATCCGGATTTGTCAAACCATCCCGTTGAATATACGGAGCGTCAGGATTCAGGGAATCTGGCCACCAATAATCTCCCTCCGAATAAAAGTCATGTTTTCCACCCTGGCTTCTCGGGCATGTTTCTGCCGTGACAGTGATCGGTTCCTGCATCATCGCCCAGCCTGCTTCGGTTAAAATATGAGTACGCAACGTAGTTATAACTTCGGATTCGACGGCATTGCCCTGACACAGGCCGGTTTGGGCGCTAAACATGAAATAAAAAACCAAAGGCATAAGCAACCGGCTAAACCTTTGGTTTCGGAATAATTTGGAAAGAAAATCAAGGGTCATGATCTATCAGGCTAATGGATTGAAATGCTTTACAACAAAGACAAGCGACCGGCCATTCTCCCCCACAGATCATCTACAATTTCGCACTCCGCAGCCTCAGACTATTGGTCACAACCGACACAGAACTCAGCGCCATGGCTGCTCCTGCGACCATCGGATTTAATAGAAACCCATTGAACGGGTACAAAATTCCGGCTGCAACAGGAATTCCGATCAAATTATAAATAAAAGCCCAGAAAAGATTTTGTTTAATCGTGGCTACCGTTTTCTGAGAAAGTTTTAACGCTTTTGGCAGGATTAACAGATCAGAAGTGATCAGTGTCATTTTCGCAACATCCATCGCAATATCGGATCCTTTTCCCATCGCAATGCTTACATCAGCCTGCGCCAGTGCCTGGGAATCATTAACGCCATCTCCGACCATCGCAACTGTTTTACCTTCGGCCTGCATTTTTTTCACAAACTGCATTTTGTCATCCGGCTTCACCTCGGCCATGTAATTTTTAATCCCTACCTGGCGCGCAACCGCCCTGGCTGTGTGAGCATTATCGCCTGTCAGCATATACACGTCAATGCCTTGTTCCTGTAATTTCCGTACCGCCTCGGCAGAAGTAGCTTTCAGCTGATCCGCAATGGAAATTAAAGCGATCTGCACGTGGTTCAAACTGACGCCAATTACGGTCTGCGCCGCTTCTCTTTGCACATCGGCCAGTTTTTCCAGATCAGTATCAAGGTTTACATTTTCTTTTTCAAGAAACGATAGTGTACCGATCAGGTATTCGTTGCCGTCAACAACTCCCCGAATCCCGTTTCCTGTCACTGATTCAAATTTATCAACTTTATAACTTCCATTTTCTTTGACATAATCAACCACTGCCAGCGCCAAAGGATGTTCGGAGCGGGATTCCAATAACTTGATGGCAGAAGCATGTCTGGCGTGATCTTTTGCATCTGAGCTCCATTTCCATTCCGTCACCTGCGGATGCCCCAGTGTTAATGTTCCTGTTTTGTCCAGAATAACAACATTCACCTCATGCGCTTTTTCCAGACTTTCTGCATCGCGGATCAGAATATTGTTTTCTGCTCCTTTTCCAACACCGACCATAATGGCCGTTGGTGTTGCCAGTCCTAGGGCACAGGGACAAGCAATCACGAGTACTGAAACTGAGGCTAAAAGGGCTTGCGTTAATGCATTTTCACCTCCAAAAAACATCCAGATCATGAAAGTCAGAATGGAGATCACGATTACAACAGGGACGAAAATCCCGGCGATTTTGTCGACCAATCTTTGAACCGGTGCTTTACTTCCCTGGGCGGCCTGGACGGTTTTGATAATCTGCGCGAGCACCGTATTTTTCCCTATTTTTTCTGCTTTAAAAATAAAACTCCCCTGCTGATTGAGCGTTCCTGCAAAAACCTTGGCACCAGCCGTTTTCGCGGCAGGGATAGGCTCGCCAGTCATCAGACTTTCATCTACAAAAGAACTTCCGCTGAGCACTGTTCCGTCCACCGGTATCTTTTCTCCCGAACGGACTACGATCTCGTCGTGCAACAGAACGTCCTTCACGGAAATTTCAAGTTCAGCCGCATTCCGGATTACTTTCACAGTTTTTGGCTGTAGTCCGATCAGCTTTTTCAGTGCATCCGAAGTATTTGTTTTGGCTTTTTCTTCCAGTAATTTTCCAAGTAAGATAAAAAAGACAATGACCGCCGCTGCTTCAAAATATACATGTGGATGAAGTCCCTTCTGATGCCAGAACTGCGGATAAAACGTATTAAATGTGCTGAACAAAAAGGCTATTCCGGTACTTAAAGCAACCAGGGTATCCATGTTTGACTTTCCATGTCTGGCCTGGTTCCATGCATTTACAAAAAAATCCTTACCAAAAATAAATAAAACCGGCGCCGTCAGGGCCAGCATGATATAATTGCCATTTGGCATATCCATGAAGAACATCCCGATGATCACAACCGGAAGAGCAAGAATACCTGTGCGGATTGTTTTTCTTTTCAGGTCATGATAATGTTCGAGTTTTAATTGTTCCTGCTCAGCAATGCTTTCGTCCTCGTCCTCATTGATTATAAAACCGTAACCAACGCTTTGCAAAACCTTGTCCAGGGTTGGCAGATCTGTCGCCCCGGGGTCAAAATCGACCCAGGCGGACTGATTTGCATAATTCACGCCCGCATCCGAAACCCCCGAAGTACTTTTAAGCATCGATTCCACGCTCACTGCACAGGCTGCGCAGGACATTCCTGTGACAGGCACTGTGACTTTTTTCGTATTTAAAACCTTATGATCTGCTTCCATACCATTTCTAAAAATCTGTACATCAAAGATACAAGATGACCGCACCGATTATATTACAGAATTATAGTCTGAACTTACATCATTATGAAAGACCTAGGCCAGCCTTGTGCCATTAGGCAGATACTGATCGGCTACCGCCAGGACCACTTCGCCATCGGGCAACACAAAACCTGTCGTCAGCACTTCCGAGCGGAAATCGGCAATCTGTTTAGTCGGAAAATTGACCACACATAATACCTGCTTTCCTATCAATCCGTCCTTTGAATATCTTTTTGTGATCTGTGCAGAACTTTGCTTTATTCCGATTTCGTCACCCAGATCGATCCAAAGTTTGTAGGCCGGCTTCCGTGCTTTGGGAAAATCTTGTACCTCGACAATCGTCCCAACTCTCTGATCTACCTTTTCAAAATCCTGCCAGGTAATTGTTTCCATGATTTCACTTGATTTGTTTTTTTTCTGATTTATAAAACCGATCTATACATTAAAAACCCAGAAAATCTCCCTTTGCTAACTATTCCCAAAATCAAAAATATTGTTCTCATGAGAAAAATAATAAGCCTGGCGATTGTCCTCGTTCTTGGACTTTCAGCTTTTTCCTACAAAAGTAAAACGGTCCTGTTTTATATTGGTTCACAAGACAAGTCTGAAAATGCTGCGATATCACTTGCTGAACTCGACCTCGCGACCGGACAAATAACGTTGAAAGAATCTTTTAAAACGGCTCCCGGACCAGGTTATGTAAGTATTTCACCTGACAAGAAGAATTTATACACAGTGACCAGTGATAATAAAATTTCTGCCTATAACATCGGAGCCGATCAAAAATTATCATATCTGAACAGCCAGCCTTCTGAGGGGGCCAATCCCTGCCATGTCTCGGTTGACCCATCCGGAAAAATGGTTTTTGCTTCAAATTACACCGGCGGAAGTTTTACAGCTTATACACTCGCTGGTGACGGGAAAATAAATGCGCCAACTTTTACACAGCAGTTTACCGGAAGCGGCCCGAATGCTAAACGCCAGGAAAAAGCACATGCCCATTTTACGGCTGCATCTCCCAATGGAAAGTATGTTTATACTGTGGATCTGGGAACAGACCATGTTATGAACTATGTGGTCAATACAAATACCGGCGAATTAAAACCGAATCCGGCACAAGCTGCATTTGAAGCAAAACCAGGCGCCGGCCCCAGACATTTTGTAATTACACCTTCCGGTAAATATATGTTTATCCTGAATGAACTTGATCTGACGGTAACAGCCTGTTCCATCAGTGATGCCGGCGTCCTGACAGCGATAGCAAGCTACCCGACGATTCCAGCCGATTTCAAAGATCCAAGTACCAGTTCTGCCATCCGGTTACATCCCAACGGAAAATTTGTGTACACGTCAAACCGGGGTCATAACAGTATCAGTGCCTTTCAGATCAAAGCGGATGGAACACTGCAAAAAGTTGATGAACAGACTCAGGCAATCAAAACACCCCGTGACTTCAATATCGATCCGACGGGAAAATACATGATCGTTGCGAATCAGGATAAGGATAATCTTGTAGTTTATGAAGTCAATCCTAAAACAGGAAAACTTACATTCAAACACGAAAGTATTTCTGTCAAACTTCCTATCTGCGTAGCGTTTTTATAAACCGTTGGACTAAATCGTACTTATATAACACAGCCACGCCGCAAAACAATATTTTGCGGCGTGGCTGTGTTTGAAAGGATCTGACTATTTGGTTGAAGCCATTTGTTTTTTCTTATAATAATTAAGGAAATCATCCAGCTGCTCCACCGGCATTTTACGTGCAATGATCTTTTTGTTTTTATCAAGCACGTAAATGGTTGGCGTCGTTACGACATCATATCTCTTGTTAAAATCAACCTGATTTAGCGGATCGAAACCATTGATCAATTCTTCCAGGTGATAGTTTTTGACAAATGACTTCCATTCGTCCGGATTATGTTCTGTATCAATAGCAATGACTTTTACACCGTCTGCCTTGTTTTTATCGTAAAAAGATTTCAAAACCGGAGACGCCTCCTTGCAATGTCCGCATGTGGCTGCGTAGAAAAACAAAACAGTATAATTTGCGTCGATCGTATGGAGATTGATCTTTTTTCCTGCCGCATCAGAAATCGGCAAAGCAGGAAAAGTTTTGTTTACCAACACATCTTTAAGCGTATTTACTTTTCCCAATATACGTTTTTTAGCATCCTCGGAAATCCCCATATCCCCGGACAAATAATATTTATTTGCCATATGGACCCAAAGCGCCTCAGTTCCTACGGTTTTTGGGTTTTCATATTGGTTGATAATGTAAAAAACAACATAGGATTTCACATCCTTATTCGCAGAAGCTTTCGCCACCAGCCAATCGGTATCCTTAATCAACGAATCGGGGGTTTGAACGACCAGATTTTTGATGTAACGATCAATTTTTGCTTCTAAAAATGGGGTCCTTAGGATCCTGTCGTCAGAAAAATCGATTTCATCCCAGTAGTGTCGTTTGTAGTAATTAAATACCCAGAGTGAATCGGTTTTCCCATCCGCCAGTTTCGGTGCAGCCGGAACCTCAGGCTCGCTGGACATTCTGAACAACTTTGTTGTGAAAGAGTCTGCGTTTTCTTTAAAAAATTTATCTCGGTATGCTTTAAAGTTGTCCTGAGCAGCTTTCATTTTTGCTGCAGCGTCGGCTGTTTTATTTTGACTAAGTGCTTCAATTTGCTGAACTCCCCTTTTCAATTCCTTCTGGTAAGCATAAAAAAGCTGATTATCTTTCGAACCGTTTATTTTCATACTTTCAACAAGACTCGCTGTATCCGTTTCCATGGAGAATTTAGTTTCCTTTCCTGAATACACGATTTCAATCCACTTCTGATTGCCCGGAAAAAGTAAAAGGTATAATCCACCAGGCAAATTGGTTTTACCTTCAAAGACCATATGACCATTCGCGTCGGCCCTGGCTGTATCCTTTGCAACAAATTGTTTGTTGCTGTAACTATAATGACCCAAAACGAAAGAACTATCTTTGAAGCCTTTTAATGTGGCCTCGATACGGTATCCCTGGCCAAAAGAGGGCATTGCCAGGCTGATGATAAGCCAAGAAATCAAAAATACCGTGTGCGTTTTTTTTTTCATTTGAAATGAGGGGAAATTATGATCTGTTTAATTATTAAGCTAAATCGTGATTTGAAGACAAAATTAAAATCAAAACGCTTACTTCTAACAGCTTCGTACCCAAATGTTTTTTTTTCTATCTAAAACAATCGATTTCCTGCTGATGCCCCTAAATATCAGCCTGATATTTTTATTTTATGCACTCGCTGCTAAAAAACCAGGACGGAAGAAAAATGCTGTTATCCTTTCCATCTTCATCCTGTTTGTAATCTCCAATGCTTATCTGATTGATAAGGCATTTGCCTGGTGGGAATATAAAGCCGTTCGTGTCAGTGAGATCAATAAAACCTATGACGCTGGGATTCTGCTTACCGGAGGTATGATAAACGTTCCTGCCCTGGAGGCTGATCCGGGCATTGGACCTCACGCCGACAGATTCCTGAAAACGTACGAATTATACAAGAATGGAAAGATCAGGAAGATAATCATAACCGGCGCCAGTGGAAAACAATTTACGAATATCGGGAAAGGAGAAGCCCAGCAAACAGCAAAATTTCTGGTACAGTGGGGAGTCGATCCGCGGGATATAATTTTAGAGCAAAAAGCCAGAAACACACGGGAAAACGCACTTTTCACAGCACAAATATTAAACCGCGAATTTGTGAAGGGCGATTTCCTGCTGATCACCTCTGCCTTCCACATGCGCCGTTCCGTTGGTTGTTTTGAAAAAGCGGGAATAAAAACTGATCAGTTTCCTGCCGATTTTTACAGCAATGCGTATGAGCATCAGCTCAAAGACTATTTTATCCCTGATCCCGAAGTGCTGGGATATTCTCAACTTCTTTTCAGAGAGCTGGTGGGCATTTTGATTTACAAGATGATGGGATATTGTTAACGGGCCACTCCCGACGCAAGTCAGGTAATTGTCATTTATTGTTACCATTATTCATGTATAACAACAAGTGACTATTCCTGACTACAAAGATCTTATTTTCTAGACGCTCAATATTTTAACCATTCTCAACAGATCGTCGCTGATCGGTTTCGGAAGGCGGATCGTATCTTCGAACGGTGTATACACAAGGTCATTGTTGATGATACCTGCCATTACATTTTTTTGTCCGCCCACAAGACCTTCCAAAGCTCCTAAGCCCAGACGGCTGGCGAGAATACGGTCATATGCCGAAGGAGAACCTCCGCGTTGTGTATGTCCCAGAGTTGTTACCCGGATATCCGCGTTCTCATCTACCTGAGATTTAATTTTCTCTGCAACTTCCACAGCGCTTCCTGCCTCATCACCTTCTGCAACCACAATGATTGAAGAAGATTTCGAGCGGCTCCATCCTTGTTTCAAAGTTTCAACCACTTCTGACAATGGTGTCAGTACTTCTGGCACCATGACCAGCTCTGCACCGCCGGCAATTCCCGACTGTACAGCAATATATCCTGAGTCACGGCCCATCACTTCAATAAAAAAGATACGGTCGTGTGAGCTTGCCGTATCGCGAATGCGGTCAATCGCGTCCAAAGCCGTATTTACTGCTGTATCGAAACCGATTGTATAATCTGTTCCGTATAGATCGTTATCAATTGTTCCCGGCGCACCAACAGTAGGAATTCCGTATTCGTTACCAAAAATCATCGCGCCAGTAAACGTTCCGTTTCCGCCGATTGCTACCAAACCTTCAATTCCATGCTCATTAAGCTGATCGAAAGCTTTTTTACGGCCTTCCGGTGTCATGAACTCTTTACTACGTGCAGATTTAAGGATTGTTCCGCCTCTTTGTACAATGTTACTAACCGAGTGTGATTCCATTTTGTAAACATCACCGGCAATCATTCCACTATATCCTCTGCGGATTCCATACACTTCGATTCCATGGTACACAGCACCGCGCACAACTGCACGGATACAAGCGTTCATTCCGGGTGCATCTCCTCCTGAGGTAAAAACTCCAATTCTTTTCATTTATTTATCGGGTTACTACTATTCAATCCTAATTCAGTTGTTTTCTTTCTTGAAGGCACAATTTCTGCAAATTTATCGGGTATTTCTTAAATTTCACGTCCTAGTTCGTATTTCTATTAAAAAAATACCAAAAACAGATTCAAATTTTACACGCCAAACATATATCAATACTTTTATATTTGCGCTTGTTAACAAAAAATTAACGTACAAGGATAAATCATCTTTGGGAGTATTGTGAAAGAAAAGTCACATTTGTACGTATTATTGATATTATAACATCATCATTTCAAATACCCTTTCGGTTTACTATTATCAAAATGAAAAATTTATTCTCCTGGCAGCGAACCTGGCCGCATCTGGTTGCCGTAGTAGGCTTTATGTTTTTATCGCTGATGTATGCTTTTCCGGTTCTGGAAGGCAAGAAACTCAATCAGCATGACGATGTACAGGCCAAAGCCGCTGCACGTGAAGTAGTTACTTATCACGAAAAAACAGGTGAGTGGTCAAATTGGACCAATAGCATGTTTGCCGGGATGCCGGCATACATGATTGCCGGGGATTATCCCACGAGTATTTCGACAAAGATCGGGCAGGCTGTTAATAAAATTCTGCCTGCGCCCGCCAACTATTTTCTGATAGGCTGCGTCAGTGCATATATCCTTTTTCTGGTTGCGGGTGCGGGAATATGGCTTTCTGCCCTGGGAGCAATTTCGTTCGGTTTTGCGGCCTGGAATCTTGTAAGCCTGGAAGCAGGACACGTTTCGAAGATGCTGGCCATTTATTATGCGCCAGGCGTTCTGGCTGGTGTAATTTTGGCTTTTCGCAAAAACTGGCTGGCAGGTGCGGCTATAACAGCCATTTTCCTTTCACTTGAACTTTATGCCAACCACGTCCAGATCACCTACTACTTAGGTATTGGAATTATCATACTGGTGATCATCGAAAGTCTGCCTTTGATAAAAAGCGGAGAGATCAAAAAACTTTCGTTTATCATCATTGGATTAGCCTTCTCAGCTGCCGTTGCCGTCGGCACGCATACGACCAGACTCTGGAACGGCTATGATTACAGCAATGAAACCATTCGCGGAAAACCTGAACTGAGCGTTTCAAACGGGGTTAAAACAAATGATAAACAAAGCGGCCTGGATAAGGAATATGCTTTTTCTTACAGTTATGGCATTGGTGAAACTTTGACTTTGCTAATCCCGAACGCTTACGGAGGATCTAACGGAGCTTCACTGTCGAATACCTCGGAGACTTTTAAGGTGCTTGTAAACAGAGGACTGGACGCAGCCACAGCAAGCAGCATTGTTCAGTCGCTGCCACTTTACTGGGGCGAGCAGCCTATTGTGAGTGGACCAGTATACGCGGGCGCTATTATTTTCTTTCTATTCATTCTGGGTCTGTTTATAGTAAAAGGGCCTATTAAAAACTGGATCGCAGGAGCGGTTGTGTTATACCTGTTCTGGTCATGGGGTAAAAACTTCGCTACCTTCAATTACCTGTTTTACGATTACTTTCCGATGTTCAACAAGTTCCGGGCTATTACCATGGTGCTGGCGCTTGTTCAGCTATTAATGGTTTTCCTTGCGGTTTTGGCACTCCATACCCTCGCCCAAAAGAAGATCAGCTGGAAAGATCTGCAGCGGCCGTTTTTAATAAGCTTGGCTATAACTGGTGGAATTTCTCTGATTCTGGCACTTATGCCGACATTATTTTTCAATTTCCAGGGATTGAGTGATCAGCAGCTGGCTGAAAACTTTGGACAGCAGGCAAACGACAAGGCTTTCGGCCAGCAAATCGTAAATGCGATCGTGCAGGATCGTGCCGGCTTGATGCGTACCGATGCCTTCCGCAGTTTATTTTTCATTGTTGTCACAGCGGGATTGATCTGGATGTGGATGAAAGACAAAATTAAAACTGCATTGCTCTATCCTGTGTTGATTCTACTGATGATCTTTGACATGTTCGGTATCGACAAAAGATACCTGAATAATGCGGACTTTGTCAGCAAAAGTGTTTCACAGGCTGCTCTTGCACCGAGTCCGGCGGATGAAAGAATCATGGCCGATCCTGATCCTGACTATAAAGTTTTGGACGTTTCGAGAAGTACGTTTAACAGTGCTGACGCTTCCTATTACCATAAATCTTTGGGTGGATACCACGGAGCAAAACTGAGACGTTATCAGGAATTGTTTGAGCATCAGATTGCGAAACAAAATGCAAATCCCGGCATACTTAATATGCTTAATACGAAGTATATTTTAAGTGTTGATCAGCAAGGACAACAAGTCGCTCAGCCAAATCCCGATGCGTTTGGTCATGCCTGGTTTGTTGGCAATTATAAACTAGTGCCAAATGCGGACGCAGAAATGGCTGCACTTGACTCTTTAAAACCGAGAGAAACTGCGGTGATCGACCAGCGTTTTGCGGATAAGTTGACAGGATTAAAACTGGCAGTAGATTCCACCGATAAAATCAGTCTGATATCATACAAGCCGAATGAACTGATCTATGAAAGCAATGCGAAAAATGAAGGCTTAGCAGTATTTTCGGAGATCTATTATAATGTCCGTAACGAATGGAAAGTAACGATCGACGGGAAACCGGCTGACATGATCCGTGCAAACTATGTACTGCGTGCGCTCCGCATCCCAGCCGGAAAACATACCATTCAATTCCGCTTCGAGCCCGTATCCGTTGCTGTTGGAAATAAAATTGATCTGGTAAGTTCTCTGCTTTTAATCGCTCTGGTTGTCGGTGCGGTCGTTGTTGAAGTGAAGAAGAAGAGTTAGAAAACCACCTATAATAAAAACACCCCGGCAAATTTTATTTGCCGGGGTGTTTTTATTATAATGATAAATATAGATTTATCTCGACATTTAACCCTGGAAGTAAATTCCCTCCGTTTAAAATTGCTGGGATATTTTTAGTTTCAACAACGCCACTCTCACGATAAATGTAAATCTTCTTTCCGATACGGTCAATAAGCCAGCCTAACCTGCCGCCATTACTTCCATATTCTTCCATCTTCTCCTTCAAATCGGCCAGACTATCACTTACAGAACGAACTTCAATAACAAGATCAGGACAAATAGGTGCAAATTTCTTCCTATCTTCTGCACTCAAAGATTCATATCTGGCCTTGGCAATCCATGAAACATCCGGAGATCTGACGGCACCGTTTGGTAGAGTAAAACCTGTTGACGAATCAAAGACAAACCCGGCTTGGCTCTGACGATTCCATGACCAGATTTGCCCGTTAATGTCTGAATTATAAAATCCTATATCTGATCCTGTTGGTGCCTTAACAATTATATTCCCATCTTGATCGCGCTCCATGAAAAGCTGTTCGTTCGCCTGACAAAGATCGAAGAACATGTTCTCCGTAAGACCGGCCACCGGACGTATGATTAACGGTAATTCCAAGCGATAACATTTCTAATGATTACGAAATATAATCAAATTTCAGGCATCAGATGGTTTACTTTTTTTCAATACCACTCAAAATCCTGCCAATATCATTTGCTTTTGACATAAAATCAAGGCTTGTTGTCAGGTCTTCGCTGTCAATGGCCAATTTAAATTTTTTCAGAAATTCAATGTAATCTCCAAGAGCTTTTGAAACATTCTGTTTATTCTGGTCAAAAATAGGTGCCCACATTTGCGGAGAGCTTTTTGCCAAACGAACTGTTGAAGAAAATCCGGTGCTGGCCATATCAAAAATTGCCTTTTCATCGCGTTCCTTTTCAAGTACGGTAAGGCCAAGTGCAAAAGAGCTGATGTGACTTAAATGCGAAACATAGGCCAGGTGAAGGTCATGTTCAACTGGTTTCATATAATGAATTTTCATCCCGACATCACGCAGAAAAGTGTCCACCAGCGTCAGCGAATCTGAATTACTTTTTTCCTTATCACAGATAATGACATTTTTCCCCGGAAGCAATTCTTTGAAAGCAGCGCCTGGTCCCGAGTTTTCCGTCCCCGCCATCGGATGAACGGCCACGAATTGTGCACGTTTTGGATGCGCATCAGCTACTTTACAAATCAATTCTTTTGTAGAGCCAAAATCCATTAGTGTCCTTCCTTCCGGAAGCTGATCCAATATTTTTGGCAAAAGCGAAGTAATTGCATCAACGGGTGTCGCCAGAATATTCAGTTCTGCTACCTGTAATGCTTCTTCCAGCGTCATGATCTCGTCGACGATTCCTTTTGCCAGCGCAATTTTTTGATTAACAATGGATTGGTCAACACCAACAAATTTCATATTCGGGTATTTTTCCCGAAGCGATAATGCGAATGAGCCGCCAAGCAGGCCAACTCCTATAATGCTGATTATCATGTATATTGAAAATTTTCCTACAAGAAGATCTCTTGCAGGATAGGATATTTTATAAGAACAATAAATTAACTTTCGAGACGCTCAACAGCTTCCCAGATTCTTTCTTTTGGCATACAAAGGGAAAGGCGGATATAACGCTGTCCTTTAGGACCGAAAATAAATCCGGGCGCTATAAAAACATGTTTATCAGTTAACAGGTTATTTACCAGTTTTTCAGCGGATTCCACTGAATCCGGTAGTTTACCCCATAAAAACATCCCTTCCTGCTTTTTGTCCCAGGTACAGCCCACAGCATTCAGAAATGCTTCGGACGCTTCGAGACGGCCCTGATAAACAGCGTTTCTGTCGTTGTGCCACTCCTTAGAATTCCCAAGCGCCGCAACAGCAGCTTCCTGCAAAGCCCAGAACATTCCGGAATCTACGTTGCTTTTTATCGTCAAAACAGCATCAATATAAGGTTTCGCACCTGCCAGCCAGCCTAATCGCCAGCCTGCCATGTTATGTGATTTGCTCATCGAATTAAGCTCGATCGCAACGTCTTTTGCACCCTCGATCGACAACAAACTGATCGGCTCTTTTTTATTCAAAACCAGGCTGTATGGATTGTCGTGGCAGAGCAATACTTTGTGCTTTTTGGCAAAGGCAACAGCTGCTCCGAATAATTCTTTAGTCGCAGGAGCGCCCGTTGGCATATGCGGGTAATTAAGCCACATCATTTTAGTCCGCGGCGTTACTAATCCTTCCATTACTTCCCAGTCTGGCTGCCATCCGAATTCTTCACGTAACGGATATTCTTTTACCGTTGCACCAACCATCTGGCTGACGGCACGGTAAGCAGGATAACCTAATTCGGGAACGAGCACTTCGTCTCCCGGATCAAGGAATGTCAGAGAAATATGTGTAATCCCTTCTTTTGATCCGATCAACGGAAGGATTTCAGACGTAGGATTTAAGGTAACTCCATAAGTTCTTTGATAATATGCTGCAATTGCATTCCGAAAAGATACAGTACCTACATACGGTTGATAACCATGTGCCTGAGGCTTTAAAGCCGCCTCTGAAAGTGCTGTTAGCGTTTGCTCGGAAGGCATCATGTCCGGATTTCCAATCCCAAGATTGATCACGTCATGTCCTTCGGCTACTAGTTTTCTTACTTCGGCCAGCTTTACTGAAAAGTAATACTCCGACGTTTGCCGGGTGCGCTGGGCAGTTTCTATTATCATTTTTTAATGCATTAAATATTATTTCCGGCTCTGCCGATCAAAATGGGACGCAATTTACGATATTTAAATACAATGGATGCAATTGACATAAAACGAACTAAAAACTTTCCGCGCCGAAGCCATAGGGCGATGCCCTATGCTAAGATATTCCGCCCTTTCAGGGCTAAACGGTTAATGAGCCCGATTTTTTATGTCTATTCCATCTAATGCGTTAAATTAGCAAAATGAACATGAAACGCATTTTTCTTCCAATTTTGATTCTTCTGGGCGGTTGTTCAAAACCATCAGAAAAAATTATCGTTGCTACTGCCGCCAACGTGCAATATGTAATGAAAGAGCTAAAAGCCGAGTTTGAAAAAGAAACAGGTAAAGAAATTGAAGTGGTCGTCAGTTCATCAGGCAAATTAACAGCCCAGATTCGCGAGGGTGCTCCTTTTGACGTATTCGTTTCCGCAGATACAAAATATCCGGAAGAAATTTTTAAGAATGGAGGGACAGATGTCAAACCAGAAATTTACGCCTATGGGACACTTGCCTTGTGGTCCCTTTATATTCCCGAGAGCGAATTAAATCTGGAAATATTAAACTCCGGAAAGGTTAAAAAAATAGCCGTCCCAAACCCTAAATTAGCCCCTTACGGCGAAGCCGCAGTGCAGGCATTGACAAAAAAAAATTTGCTGGACCCGGTCAAAAGCAAAATTGTGTACGGCGAAAGTATAGCCCAGGCAGCCCAGTACATCACCACCGGGAATGTAGAGGCGGGTTTCACAGCCTTATCAGTCATTCGCGCGCCGGAAATGAAAGGCAAAGGACACTACGTTATCATCGATTCAACTTTATATAACCCGATTGCACAAGCCGCCCTGCTTCTCAGGCATAGCGAAAACTCTCCAAAAAAGGAAACAAGCCAGAAATTTTACGATTTCCTCTTTTCACAGAAAGCAAAAGCGATTTTTAAAAAATACGGATACAAATAAAGCAACTGCCTGTTTTAAGCAGGCACAAGTTCTCATTCACTTATTCTAGCATAAAATTCAATGGATTGGCAACCACTCTGGTTAACATTTCGGCTGGCAATCATTACCACTACAATTCTCTTTGTTGTAGCACTTCCCCTTGCCTACTGGCTGGCTTTTGCGAAATTTAAAGGACGCGGCCTGGTCGAAGCTGTTATTGGCATGCCTCTTGTTCTTCCTCCGTCTGTTTTAGGTTTTTACTTACTCCTGGCATTCAGCCCCTCGTACTGGTTTGGTGCCTGGATTGAAAATATGCTGGGTTTGAGACTAGTCTTTTCATTTCCAGGACTCGTCATCGGTTCGGTTATTTATAGTCTGCCTTTTATGGTCTATCCGTTGCGGGCAGGGCTGCAATCGCTTCCCGCCTCCTTACGTGAAGCGTCTTATACCTTGGGAAAAAGTCGTTTTGAAACTTTTTACAAAATCCTTTTACCAAACTGTAAATCGGCAATTCTGACGGCGATCGTGCTCACCTTTGCACATACTGTTGGCGAATTCGGCGTCGTGCTCATGATTGGCGGAAATATTCCGGGCGTCACCAAAGTCGCTTCAGTCGCCATTTACAACGAGGTGGAAGCATTGAATTACACCGCTGCCAATCAATATGCACTGGTACTTTTTGCGATCACTTTTATTATCTTACTTTTGGTATATACCATCAACAATCGCCTGTTAAGTGTCCGACAAACTTCTTGATATTGCCATCAGACATTCTTTACAAACAGCCAGCGGAATCCTTCCGATGGACATTGTATTTTCTGCTCAACAAGGAAGTATCACTGCGATTACAGGGCCTTCCGGCGCTGGAAAAACGACGTTACTGAGGCAAATGGCCGGATTGGTAAATCCGGATTCCGGCAATATTAAGTTTGGAAAAGAAGTATGGCTCAACACGGCGGCAAAGTTCTCACAATCTGCTCAGCACCGGAGCATCGGTTTTGTTTTCCAGGATTATGCCCTTTTTCCGCACCTTACAGTAAGAGAAAACCTGAATTTCGCGCTAAATAAAAGTGCAAAAAAAGAAATCATTGATGATCTTCTAAGCGCCGTTGAACTCACCCTGCTTGCTGACAGGAAACCGCATCAGCTTTCAGGGGGACAACAGCAGCGTGTAGCATTGGCGCGGGCATTAGTAAGAAAGCCTGATCTGTTACTGCTTGACGAACCACTCGCCGCGCTGGATCACCATATGCGGCGGCGTTTACAGGAATATTTACTGGATCTGCAAAAACAGCATGGCTTTACCATGATCATTGTCACCCACGACCTTGCTGAGATCTTCCGGATGGCACATCAGGTCATCGTGATTGAAAGTGGCCAGATCATTAACCAGGGAACGCCTTCCGAGGTTTATTTACCAAAACACCAAACTGACGAACAACTGGTTCTGTTTGGCGAAGTTTTAACCTGCACTGTTTTTGATCAATATTTATTGGTAACCGCACTGATCCAGCAGGCCGTCAGAACATTAAGGCTTCCGATTCAATATCTGCCGGATCTGTCGCCAGGACGTGCCTTTGCGTTTCGGTATTCTCTTGACATACCCGAGATAGAGTTGATAAAATGATAGCAGATTTTCCTAACTAATCCATTACAGGTATTCAAGGGTAACTTTGCGATATACATGTCTTTTCCCCTAAAACTAATCTATTAATCTCATGCGAATTCTTTTTAGACTTTTACAAATAGCCTTTATCGCCTTTCCATTACTTGCTATGAAGCAGGATAAACCTTTACGTGTTATATTTTTTGGTGACTCCATTACTCAGGCTGGCGTTGGCCCCAAGGGTTATATCACGATGATGACCGAAATGCTGAAAGCTAACAATCAAAGCGGACAGTTTGAGCTGGCAGGCGCAGGTATTGGAGGAAATAAAGTATATGATCTGTACCTGCGTCTGGAAGACGATGTACTTTCCAAAAAACCGGATGTGGTTTTTATCTATGTTGGTATAAACGACGTTTGGCACAAAAGTTCTATGGGAACGGGAACGGATCCTGATAAATATGTTAAGTTCTATGAAGCGCTGATCCGCAAAATGAAAGCACAGAATATCCGTGTGATCGTTTGTACACCCACAGTGATTGGCGAAAGAAATGACAATTCAAATATGCAGGACGGCGACCTGAACCATTATTCAAAATTGATTCGTGATATAGCTGCCAAGAATAATCTTCAGCTTTGTGATCTGAGAAAATATTTCCAGGAATATGAAGTTAAAAACAATCCTGAAAATAAAGAGAAAGAAATTCTAACAACAGACCGCGTTCATTTGAATGAAACAGGCAATAAATTCCTTGCAGAAAAAATGATGGAGGCGTTGCTGAAAAAATAATTCTTTTGCTGTAAAAGTAAAAATCCAGACTCCGGGTAACTGCCCTGACTCTGGATTTTACTTTTAACTCACTGAACTACGCCCAAAGTTTGGCTGGATAAGCGCCTGTTTCATGCAGGGATGCGAGAGCTGCCTGAACTGTAGGCTTATCTTCCGGATACGTTACGCCAAACCAGTCGGATGAACTGCGGAAAACCCGGCAGTCGCCCAGACCGTTTTCAATAAGATAGGTCATCACCGTAGGTATGTAAAATTCAGCTTTTGGCGTATTTACGTTCGCACGGGCATATGCTTCGAACAAGGTTTTTGTAATTGGAAACATGGAAGGTTTAAAACCCCAGAAATTCATCGAAACAGGCGTTTCCGGAGCCAACTCCGTTTTTTCACCATTTTCTTCAAAGTAGATCGTGCCATCTTCTTCAAATATTTTGGTCCTCTCAATCACCGAAGCAAGATTTTGGTCGTCTCTTTCAATACAAACACCTCTTGATACGGTTCCATTTTCTGAAAGCGTTCTCTTCACTTCATAACCGATCATGGCATGCTGCTTATCGTTTGTGTCGGTGGTCAAAAACTTTGACATCGTTTCAAAAGCACCTAAACCATAAAAGTCATCCGCATTTATAACAGCAAAAGGCGTATCTGTTTGCTCCCAGGCACATAACGTCGCATGACCTGTTCCCCATGGCTTTACACGCTCAATGACTCCCAGATCTTCCGGCACATAGGACTGCACACCCTGGATTGCAAATTCATAATCGATCTTCCCTTTCAGCTTGGGGGCAAATAGTGCCTCGGCTTCATCTTTTATTTCTTTCCGGACTATGAATACTACTTTTCCAAAACCACTGCGAATTGCATCATATAATGAATAATCTATAATCGTTTCTCCATTAGGGCCGAACTGGTCAAGCTGCTTAATACCTCCATAGCGACTTCCCATACCGGCAGCCAAAATTAAAAGCGTTGGTTTCATTTATCAGGTCAAAAATTGAATGTGGAAAATAATAATGATCCGCCGACGCGGTTGGATTGTGGTTCCGGGATGATTCCTTCTAAATTGTAACCATCTGATTCGGGTCTGCACTTTCCTTTCGCAAAAAAACAATAAAATAAGGAAAATATACTACTTCTGATTTCAGGTTTATTTTTAAAATAAAAAAAGCGCCGTGATAGGTCACAACGCTTTTACTATTATCCACAAAATCTAAAAATTTATACGGCAAAACTTTCGCCACAGCCACAGGTACGCGTGGCGTTTGGATTCACAAATTGAAAACCTTTACCATTCAGGCCATCAGAAAAATCCAATGTCGTACCAGCCAGGTAAAGAATGCTTTTTTTATCAACAATAATTTTAACGCCTTTATCTTCAAAGACCATGTCGTTAGGATTCGTGTCCGAGTTAAATTCAAGGTTGTATGTCAAACCTGAACAACCTCCGCCTAACACACCAACACGGATCTGGTAGTCGTCCTCGTGTCCATCAGCCTTACGCAATTCTATGATTTTATTTTTCGCAGTATCACTTACAGTAACCATGATCTTTCTATTTAATGCTTATGGATTATGTAACGTTTAAAATTACGGAGAAAGTTCAGAAAAAGACAAGTTTGAGCATCATCGTGGGCGAAATTTATCTGACGGCCGGCAGGCTATCTTTTGTCGATAATTAAAGGACCGCCCTGATTGATCAGCGATACATGGGTACCAGATTCAATTCCTGCTTCTAAAAACGTACTTTTCATCACCTCTCCTACTTTTTTCGCATGTTCAATTCCGCGGCTTAATGCAAACATCGACGGCCCTGAGCCTGAAATGCTGCAACCCAGCGCGCCATGGTCCAAAGCGGCCTGTTTTACTTTATCAAAATCGGGAATAAGGATAGAACGGACGGGTTCAATAATCACATCGACCATCGAACGGCTGATCAGATCGTAATCCTGCTTCATCAGTCCCGCAACCAGACCGGCTACATTTCCCATTTGAGAAATGGTATTTTTTAACGAGACTTCGTCGCGGAGAATATAACGTGCGTCCTTTGTATTAATCTCTATATCAGGATGTACGAGGGTGCAATACAGGTCGTTTGGCACGGGGATTGAAAAAACATCCAGAGGATTATAACTTCGGATAATTACAAAACCGCCTAAAAGTGCAGGTCCGACGTTATCTGCATGTGCTGAACCAGACGCGATCCGCTCCCCTTCCATAGCGAATGGCAGGAGCTCTGTTCTTGTCAGCGGACAATCTAAAAGCTCATTCATAGCGACAACGCCTGCTACGGCACTTGCGGCACTTGACCCCATACCACTTCCGAGCGGCATATTCTTATGTAATGTCACCTCACAGCCAAAATCTTCAATGCCAAGGTGTTTGAGCAAATGGATCATGACGCCGGTCACCGCATTTTTTTCCGGATTTCGTGGTAACCTGCCTCCATCTCCAAATATATCTTTGATAATAATTCCGGGTTCGTCGCGGCGCTGAATTTCAACGACGTCGCCAGGTTCTTCAATAGCAAACCCGAAAATATCAAATCCGCAGGAAACGTTGGCAACAGTGGCCGGGGCAAATGCTTTTATATAATTCACTTTAAAAAATTATTGTTCTTTAAATGTTCACACGGAGGTCCTAAGTTTTGTCTCACGTGGCCGCGCGGCAACTTCGGTCCGGCAAAGCCTTAATTTTTTTCTAGCCCAAATAGCTGCTGATGCTCATAATGTCGGCGAATACACCGGAAGCCGTAACTTCTGCCCCTGCTCCTGGTCCTTTGATTACCAGCGGACGGTCTTTATACCTTTCGGTTGTAAAGGAAATAATGTTGTCACTTCCTGACAAGGTATAAAACGGATGCTGCTGGCCGACGGTTCTCAACTCAACGACCGCTTTTCCATTTTCAAGTGTTGCTATAAACCGAAGTACTTCACCATTGGCTTCAGCATTGGCCTGCAACGCAGCAAAATAGTCGTCCGAGATAACCAGTTCATCAAAAAACGACTCAACTGTCGGCGCTTGTAAACAGTTCTCAGGAAGAAGCTGGGTTACTTTTACATCTTCCGATTCCATTGCCACACCTACTTCGCGCGCCAAAATCAATATCTTACGTGCCACGTCAGCTCCACTCAAATCATCCCGCGGATCTGGCTCTGTAAAGCCTTTTGCTTTTGCCTCCTTCACCACATCCACAAACCGGATCCCCGGCCCGAATGAGTTGAAAATATATGAAAGCGTCCCTGAAAGAATTGCTTCAATTTTCAGGAATTTATCACCGCTTGACATCAGGCCCTGGATGGTGTTGATAATCGGCAGGCCGGCACCAACATTGGTTTCATATAAAAACTTAACGCCTCTTTTCAAAGCTGTTCTCTGCAGGGAAATATACTCTGCATAGGTGCCGGAATTGGCTACTTTATTTGGCGTAACCACCGATATACTGGCATCCAGCAACATGTTGTAGTACTGAACAATATCCTTATCGGAGGTACAGTCTACAAAAACACTGTTTGGAAGGTTGAGCTCGATCATACGCTGGACAAAAGCAGGCAAACTGGTTTTTACGCCTTCTGATTCAATTCTTTCTTTCCAGTGTGACGATCCGATCCCGTCAGGATCGAGCAGCATTTTTTTAGTATTGGAAAGCCCTGCAATATTCAGATTAAGAAATTTCTCCTCCCGAAGATATTTCGTCTGATTTTTTATCTGTTCTAAAAGTGTTTTCCCAATAAGTCCGACACCAACGACGAACAAGTTAAGTGACCGGGTTTCTGAATGGAAGAAAACTCCGTGAATTGCATTCAGTGCTTTTGATAAGTCACTTTTAGCAATAACGACAGAAATATTAAGCTCGGAAGATCCCTGGGCGGTAGCTACGACATTGATTCCATTTTTACCTAAAACAGAAAAAAGCTTTCCGGATACACCCGTGCTCTTTTTCATGCCTTCTCCCACGATCGCAATGATCGAAAGATTTTTTTCTATCGTTATACTGTCAATATATCCATGTTCAATTTCAGAAGCGAATTCATAAGTAAGAACTTCATTTGCCTTTTGCGCGTCTTTGGGATCGATCGAAAAACAAATCGAATGCTCGGAAGATGCCTGGGAAATAAGAATAACGCTGATCGCATTGTTTGATAATGCCGTGAAAAGCCTGCCGGAAATACCGGCCACGCCGATCATCCCACTTCCCTGTATATTAACCAGCGCTATTTCATCAATTGAAGAAATTCCGGTGATCGGATACTCCTTTTTCTTCGCTGTCTTCTGTACGAATGTGCCTTCAAAGTCAATGTTGAAAGTATTGAGCACTTTCAGCGTAATATTTTTTGCAAATGCCGGCTGAAGACTTGGCGGATAGATGACCTTCGCGCCAAAATGCGAAAGCTCCATCGCTTCTGAATAAGATATCGACGGGATGGTGAAGGCATTTGTTACCTTGCGTGGGTCGGCGGTCATCATGCCATCGACATCGGTCCATATTTCTATTGAATCAGCATCCAGAGCAGCAGCAATAATAGAGGCTGTATAATCTGAGCCTCCCCGCCCGAGGGTGGTCGTAATTCCGTCTTTTGTGGAAGCAATGAAACCGGTAACACACTGTAAAGCTGTGACCTTTGCAAAATATTCGAGTACAAGCTGGTTGGTTACTTCAAAATTCACATCACCCATGCCATAAGTGGCATTGGTACGAATGATCTGACGTGCGTCACAAAACTCCGCTGCAACGCCCCTGCTCTTTAAAACTTCCGTAATGACGAGTGTGGAAAGACGTTCTCCAAAGCTCATAATAAGATCCATCGTGCGCGTCGATAATTCCCTGATCCAGGAAACACCTTTGAGAATATCTCCCAGCTCATTGAACAGTCCGCGTATAGCCGCAAATGTGCTGCTTTGATTTTTAACATGAATTAGTCCGCGAACAATTACAAAATGACGTTCCTCAACGACTTTCAGGAACTCCGTATACTCGCTGTTTCCGGACGCTGCCATTTTTCCAATTTCAATAAGTCGGTTTGTAACACCGCCCATTGCTGAAAAAACTACGGCGATCCGCTCGCCTTCTGCCAGATTATTTTCAAGAATACTGATTACCTGTTTGATACTATCGACCGAACCGACCGATGTGCCGCCAAATTTAAGAACCTTCATTTAAAGCTATTACGAATTAACCAAATTGATATAAGCACTACGCTGACGCTCTGAACGCCGGGTTGCAAATATAGTAATTCATATGCCTTGACGGTTGATTTTAAGAATGAAAAGCAGGCCAGCTCTTTAATTTTTAATGACAGAACATTTTGACTACTACTGATATAGTCAACTAAAACGTATTAGCAAATACTGCTTTTACCAATCCTTTTTTCTTTTCGTCTGATATTCTGACGATAAGCGGCAACCGCATCATGTGCAGAGAACAAAACCAATAATAGCCGATAAATACAATTTATCATTATAGTTGCCTGAAACTTATATAATTCAAAGATTATATTAAATTATATTTTACTTTTTTATCTTTAAACAAGATTAAAATTTTTACATAATCAATTTATTCAATGTTTAATTTTAAAATATTTTAGTTTTATAGAATATTATTCTGAATATTTTCATTTAATTTGAATTCCAAAATGATCATGAATGTTGATTTTGAATTACGATTATGACATTTACGACGATCATATTTAACCAAAAGAGATAAAATAAGTCAAAAAGTATATTATTTATAACCTATTCAATTTTAAATTTTCACTCCTATTTATTTAAATATTACTATTTAACCACTCTTAAAAATCTAACTGATGAAAAAACATTTTACATTAAGTTTCATGTCCTTTCTCATGCTGCTGAGCTTAGCAAGTTTTGGGCAGGAGCTTGCCATTAAAGGGAAGGTAACGTCGAAAGGAGACGGAGGCGCGCTGCCGGGAGCGAGCGTATTGATCAAAGGTACCAGCCGCGGAAGCACAACCAATGCAGACGGAGAGTTCACCATTACCGCTGCTTCTGATGCGGTTCTAGTTGTATCCTTTATTGGTTTTAAATCACTGGAAGTTCCTGTTGGCGCAAAGACATCCATAGACATTTCTCTTGAAGAAGACGCGACGCAATTCAACGAGGTCGTCGTGACCGCCCTGGGTATTGCCAGGGAGAAAAAGGCTTTGGGATACTCTGTTCAGGAAGTGAGCGGGAAGGCTCTTACCCAGGCACGTGAAACTAACCTTATCAATTCGCTGTCAGGCAGGTTGGCAGGTGTGCAGGTGACGAATTCAAATGGGGCCCCGGGAGCTTCTTCACGCATGATCATTCGTGGTGCAAGTTCAATCGGAAGCAATAACCAGCCACTTTTTGTGGTAGACGGCGTCCCGATCGACAACAGCAATTTCGGTTCAGGCACAGGCGTGGATTATGGAAATGCTGCGGCATCCATCAACCCGGATGATGTGGAATCGATCAACGTTTTAAAAGGACCAAGTGCTGCTGCACTTTACGGATCACGCGGTGCAAATGGTGTGGTACTGATCACAACGAAAAGCGGAAAAGGTTCAAAAGGCTTAGGTGTTTCTTTCAATACCAATACTTCATTTGAATCAGTTTTCCGTCAGCCTGAATGGCAGAATGAATATGGACAGGGCACAAAAGGGCTTTTCTCTTATAAAGACGGACAAGGCGGCGGTGTCAACGACGGTGTGGATGAAAGCTGGGGACCTAGACTGGATGGAAGATTATTGCCTCAATTTAACTCTCCAATCGCGGCGGACGGAACGAGAACACCGACTCCATGGGTTGCAAATCCTGATAACGTTAACCAATTCTACCAAACCGGTAAGACTTATACAAACAATGTTGGCGTTACTGGCGGAAATGACAAGGCGGATTTCCGGTTGTCTTTTACAAACCTGAAACAGGACGGTATCCTGCCAAACACCAATTACAAACGCCAGACTGTTGCATTAAATGCTGGCTGGAACCTGACACCGAAACTGAACGTAAGAGCGACAGTGAATTACGTGAAGGACGGAAGCGATAACCGTAATAATTTTGGTCTTTATTTCATCTGGTTCGGCCGTCAGGTGGATATGAACAGCCTTAAAACTTTCACAAAACCGGGTAGCATTTACCAAAATAACTGGAACGACAACTACTGGACAAACCCGTACTACCTGCTAAACAACAGTACAAGAGAAAACCAGCGCGACCGTATGTACGGAAATATTTCTGCTACTTACAAACTGACCGACTGGCTTACACTGACAGGCCGCTCAGGTACTGACTTTTACGAGGATCGTCGCAAATCGAGAACAGCCGCACGCCAGGCCAGACTGGGAACCACGCAGCTTTATGATGCTTACAACGAGGAGCAGGTTTTTGTCCGTGAGTCAAACTCCGACTTTTTGCTTAATGCGACACACAAATTCGGTGAGTTTGATATCACAGCAAATATTGGAGGAAACCACCGCTCAAATTTTGCGCAAAGAAACTACATGGGCGCAACAGAACTGGCTATTCCGAGAGTCTGGAACATGGGTAACTCACGCCAGCGCCCGGTTACAGAAAATTCATTTATTGAGAAAACGGTTAACAGTTTATACGCCTCAGCCAACCTGGGCTTCCGTAACTATTTATTCGTTGATCTTACCGCACGTAATGACTGGTCGAGTTCTTTGCCAAGCAGCAACAGATCTTACTTCTACCCATCGGCGGCTGTAAGTGCTATCCTTTCCGATATGTTTGACATCAAATCAAACGTGCTTTCTTTTGCCAAACTTAGAGCTGGTCTTGCGCAGGTAGGTAATGATACTGATCCTTACCGTCTGGCAAGTACATACAAATATGAAAACCCATGGGGAAGCACTCCGAGTTTGTCTGAAAACAATGCGCTGCTGAATGCTGAGCTGAAACCTGAAATCACAACTTCTTATGAAATCGGAGCAGATATCAGACTATGGCAAAACCGTGTCGGACTTGATGTAACTTACTACAGCAAATCCTCAACAGATCAGATCCTTGATGTAAACGTCTCTAATGCTTCCGGTTATTTATCCAAACTTTTGAACGCCGGAAAAATTACCAATAAAGGGATTGAAATCCAGTTAACGACAACACCTGTTAAAGTTGGAAACTTCCAGTGGGATATCAACCTGAACTGGGCACGTAACAAAAACAAAGTGGTTTCCCTTGCAGACAACCTGACAACTTACCAGCTCAACACAAGCTACAATCCTTTGACGCAGGCTACTTCTACCAACAGCTTCCGTGGCTTATCTGTTGAAGCGCGTGTTGGACAGCCCTATGGTACGTTCTTCGGGAAAGGCTTCCTGCGTGCTCCGGACGGACAGATTGTTTACGATGCCCAGGGCTACCCTATGCTTGATCCTGTAAGCCGTGTTTTAGGAAACTTTACTCCTGACTGGATCGGTGGTATTTCCAACGTGTTTAAATACAAAAATTTCTCACTTAGCACGTTGATCGATATCAAACACGGTGGTGATATTTTCTCTCAATCCATCAATGTCGGCCGTTATACAGGAGTTTTGAAAGAAACAACACTGGGCCGCGAAACAGGTATTGTTGGACAAGGTGTCGTGAACACAGGCACAGCCGATGCACCAAACTATGTTCCTAACGCAAAAAATATCTCCTCGGAAGAGTACCATCACAAATATTACTTGCTGACAAACAACGAAAACACCATTTTCGATGCGAGTTATGTAAAACTTCGTGAAGTGAAATTCACTTATATGATCTCAGGAAAAGTTGTTAAAAAACTTCCCTTCCGCGACATCGCCGTTTCAGTAGTAGGCAGAAACCTCGCCCTTTTAAAAAGCAGCCTGCCGCACATCGATCCTGAAACAAGTTACTACAACGACGGTAATTTACAAGGTATAGAAAATGGTCAGATTCCGACAACAAGATCTATCGGTTTTAACATCAGCTTCAATCTATAAGTAATTTTCTTAATTGATTTTATATGAAAAGTTTAAAATATTCATTCCGTTCCAAAATATTATTAGCGGCCGTTATATTGTGCGCTTCTGCCTGTACAGGAGATTTTGATGAACTTAACACCAACCCAAACAGTGCATCCACCGGAACAGCTGATCTGTTCATGCCGCATGGCATCCAAAGTGCAGTAGATATCCAGTCGGGCGGCACATTGGGCATGGACATCGGTGAAGGCTTTTCCCAGCACTGGGCACGTATCCAATATACGGACATTGACCAGTACACCGTTTCTGCCGATGTGTATAACGCTGCATGGCAAGGGCTTTACATCGAATCCCTGGCTGATTATAACCGGATTTACAAGCTAGGTCAGGAATCAGGCAATACCAACTATCAGGCCGTTGCGGTTATTTTACGTTCCTGGGTTTTCTCGATGCTGTCAGATGTATACGGTGATATCCCCTACAAAACCGCAGTCCAGGGATTGGAAGGAACGTTGCTGCCAACCTATGATGCTCAAAAGGATGTTTATGCCGGTCTGATTGCAGAACTTAAAACAGCAGGCGAATCGATCAATCCGGCTAACACTTCCATGCCGATCGGTGGTGATATACTTTTCAATGGCGATCTGACAAAATGGAAAAAATTTGCCAATTCATTAAGCCTTCGCCTTTTGAGCAGAATGATTGACAAAGCCGATGCGCCTATCAACGTAAAAACGGAAATTGCCCGGATTCTGGGAGATCCTGCAAAATATCCGGTTATCTCCTCGGTTTCTGACAACATCCAACTTAATTATCTGGATGCTACCAACAACCAGAACCCTGTGTTTGTCAACCGCAGAACGCGTGATGATCACCGTGTAAGTGCTACTTTGGTTAATAAACTGGCTGCAATGAATGACGACAGGCTTGCAATTTATGCCAACCTGCCGGCAGACGGAGGTACATACAAAGGTGTCCCTAATGGCCTGGCTTCTTCGGACGCTAATGCATTGGGTTTAACTAAAACTTCCAAAGTTGGAAATTATTTCACCTCAGCCACAGCTCCCGGTGTGATCATGACTTATGCTGAATTATTGTTCCTGAAAGCGGAATTCGCTTACAAAGGCGTGACTTCGGCGGGTGATGTTGCAACGAATTATGCAGCAGGGATCACGGCTTCGTTCGCTCAGTACAAACTTCCGGCACCAACGGCATACCTGGCAGCAAATGCCTTAAAAAGCGGAGCTGACGGATTTACTCAGATCATGGAGCAAAAGTGGATCGCATTGTACGGACAAGGTCTTGAAGCATGGACAGAGTATCGTCGTACCGGCATTCCTGCTTTGGTGACACCGACTAACAACACCAACCAGAACGTACTTCCAACACGTCTTCCTTACCCGGGTTCAGAAGAATCGCTGAACTTCGCGAACTATGATGCAGCGCTGAAAAAACAAGGCGGCAAGAACGACATGAAGCTTAAACTGTGGTTTGCAAAATAAAATCAATAGTCTACATTGATCAAACTAGAAAAGGATATCGGCTGATGCCGGTATCCTTTTCTAGTTATAAAAGACATTTTAACTCTTAAAAAGCAATTCCAAGACCTGCGCCAATATTAACGACGCCGATAAATCTGCTTTCGTTGATCCGGTCGTTATGCTCGAAGCCGGCAACCTGTGCCCGAATTGCCAGGTCTTTCACCTCCGCTTTTGCACCGATCACATCACCGCTCACATGGAAAAACAAGGCGCCTGCGATTGGTAAACGCAAACTTACACCAGCACCAAAGCCAATCGGGTTAACGATTTTACGATTTAAACTTACCTGAATCGCCTCCGCTCCTTCTATAACCTGTCCGCTCGAATTTATCTGAGTTCCGGTCAGCAGTACAGAAGGTGTTGTCGCTTTTACAATACCTCCCTGGACGTGTGCTTCAAACTGAACACGGTTAAAATTAAGATATAACGCCGGACCAATCAATGCGGCCCCAAGCTTCCATTTGGACACATTGCTATTCCAGGCATAGGTACGGCCAATCGCCTGTACATACGAATTTGCTTTATCAATAATAGGTCCCGAGTTGGTCGTATTTTCGTTCAGACTGCCTGACAGTTTTATACCGAACCACCGTGCAATCCTATGGTCATAATTTACTTGTCCGAAATAACCGGAACCAGCCAGACCTGCAAGCGGATCATTTAACTTTTCCGTTGCCAGCTCCCCGACCGGTAAGCTATATCCACCTGTGACAGAAAAAAAGTTTTTTGTATCCTGTGCGTTAACACCTTCGTTTTTAAGAGATAGAAATAAAATTAAAAGCGAAAAAAAGTAGAACCCGGACTTTGTCATAGGGGAGTGAATTTATAAAAAAACGTATAATAGTGAGTAATAATAATTCTATGATGCTAAACAATGAACCAACGCATTTTAGTATACCATTCGTTCGATTTAAAGCATTTTAGGGTAATTTTTTCAACACAATTTAATCTAAACCTTAATTAATGTTACGATTTTGATTTGGTACAAAAATGGTACTGAAATGTGCGAACCAAATCACTACTATCATGGACAGAGGAGAAACAGACAAAGAAGCGCGAGCTACTAAAAATACCAAGAACGTTTGGAAATGGATCTTGGGAGTGGGTATTGTATTAATGTTAATTGCTTTCTGGGGTGGTTTTTTAAATCATGATGAAAACTTCCAGGAATCTGATACACCGTCAGAACATGCCAATGCAGCAGCCGATACGGTAGCTTCTGATACTACGATGGAAGTTCATCCGGATTCGATCATGAGGAGCGTTCGGGGCACTAAATAATTTACTCTAGTGCCTCGAAAAGAATTTCTATCGGGTGTTTGGCCTTTCGACCGGTACCATCTTTAATTTGGTGCCGGCAGCTTGTACCAGGAGCGGCTATAATTACATTATCAGGCTGTTGCCGCACAGCTGGAAAAAGAACCAGCTCTCCAATCTGCATAGAAACTTCATAGTGCTCCTGCTCATAACCAAAGGAACCGGCCATTCCACAGCAGCCGGACGGAATGAGCTGAACTTTGTAATGCTCTGGTATGGAAAGCGCTTTTTTAGAAGTTGTGAGTGATGACAACGCTTTCTGATGACAATGGCCATGCAGTTTAATTAATCGTGGCTCGCGACTAAAGCTTTCCTTCTTTATTCTTTTTGCATCTATTTCCCTTGAAATAAATTCTTCGAACAAAAGCGCGTGCGGGGCAATATTCTGTGCATCAATTTTTAAATGTTCCGGAACCAGATCGATGTATTCGTCGCGGAATGAAAGGATCGCCGAGGGCTCAATGCCGATCAAAGGCGTTTTTTGGGTAATGATATCTTTCAGCAGCTCTACATTCCGGATCGCAAGTTTTTGTGCCTCCTTTACCAATCCTTTCGAAAGATATGAGCGTCCTGATTCCTCATGTTTGGGGATGATCACTTCATAGCCCAGTTTTTCAAGAAGCGCTACGGCCTTCTTCCCAATTTCGACGTCGTTATAATTGGAAAACTCATCACAAAAAAGATAGACTTTCGAATGAGCATTTGATTGCCGGCCTTTTGTCTTATAATGCTTCTCCCACCATTGTTTCAGAGTAGTCTTGTGGAGCAGGGGCATTGAACGGTCGGGATGAAAGCCAACCATTTTGTTTGCCATTTTTCTAAGTGCAGCAGTTCCAAAAACCGCGTTAAAAGCCCAGGGAGCAATGGAGGCCAGTTTCATCTGTTTGCCAAAATTAGCGATCAGATTAGTCCTTAAAGGAACCGCGTGGGTTTCATAATATTGCTGCGTAAATTCTGCTTTCATCTTCCCAACGTCTACGCTGGAAGGGCATTCCGACTTGCATCCCTTACAGGAAAGACAAAGATCAAGCACTTCAAGCACCATTTCCGGTGTTGTAGCACTTTCAACCTGAGCGGCTCCCGGTGTCAGATATTGACGGAGAATATTAGCCCTGGCACGGGTCGTGTCACGTTCGCGCCGCGTGGCCATATAACTAGGACACATGGTCCCGCCGGTCATTTCTGTTTTTCTACAGTCGCCGGATCCGCTGCATTTTTCTGCAAGCCGCAGCATACTTTCATCCTTAGAAAAATCAAAGGTAGTTGTGATGACAGGCTTTTCCGTATCCTGCTCAAATCGCAGGAATTCGTTCATAGGAGGCGTATCGACAATCTTGTTTGCGTTAAAAATCCCATTGGGGTCCCAGATCCGTTTAACCTGCCTGAAAATTTCATACACTTCTTCGCCCATCATAAAGGGAATAAACTCTCCGCGGAGGCGTCCATCGCCATGTTCTCCGGAAAGTGCACCTTTATATTTTTTGACAAGTACAGCAGTATCCGCCAGCACCTGTCTGAATTTTTGTTTCCCCTCGGAAGTTTTAAGATTGATCATCGGCTCCACATGCAGCTCCCCGGCACCGGCGTGGGCATAATAGGAAGCATGCAGACCATGGCCTTCAAGCAATTTTTCGAGCTCATTGATATACTCCGGCAAATCTTCTACGGCTACTGCACAGTCTTCGATCAGGTTAACCGGCTGCGTATCACCAGGAAGATTTCTGATCAACCCCAGACCGGCTTTTCTGATCTCCCAGGCCTTGTTTGCATCCTCACCAAACAGCAGTGGATAAGCATAACCCAATTGTTCGTCCAGCAGATCGGCAATCAAGGCATCTGCCTGAGCTTTTACCTGCCCGTCTGTATCTCCCCAGAATTCAACCATCAGCAACGCTGCCGGGTCGCCTTCAAGGAAAAACCTGTTTTTGGAATAAATATGATGGCCCTTGGTAAAATCCATAATATAACGATCCACCAGCTCCGACGCTTTCGGGTTATGTTTCATGGCAACCCGGTTCGCATGAAGAGATTCTGCAAGAGAATTGGTATGAACACAAACGACGCCAACAGAAGCTGGCGGCATATCAACAAGAGCGATTTTGGCTTCGGTCACAAAACAAAGCGTTCCCTCAGAACCTGCGATCAGATTGCATAAGTTGACCTGACCCTTATCAAAGTTACTGACCAGCGCATCGAGGGCATATCCAGAATTGCGGCGGGTTACGGATGGTTTTGCAAACTGTTTTTTGATCAGGTCCTGATCAACCGGATTTGAAAGAATTCCCCACATACCGGCATAAATTGCCTGTTCACGTTTGGTGAGACCTGATTCTGATACCTTTTTAACATATTCCGCCGATGACGAATTTTGAAAAACGGTTTCGGTTCCGTCCGATAATAATGCTTTTACTTCCAGTAGATGATCTCTTGTGGTGCCCCAGGAAATAGAATGTAGGCCACATGAGTTATTACCGATCATTCCACCGATCATAGCGCGGCTGGCCGTGGAGGTTTCCGGCCCGAACAGTAAACCATAGGGCTCAAGATATTTGTTCAGGTCGTCGCGGATAACACCCGGCTGCACCCGCACCCATTTTTCCTTTTCGTTCACTTCCAGGATCGCACCGAAATGTTTGGATATATCGACCACGATTCCTTTACCAACTACCTGCCCGGCCAATGACGTACCGGCTGCTCTGGGAATCAGTGTCAGTTTTTGTTCGTTTGCAAATTTGATCAGCTTCCGGATATCCTCTACCGTTCGCGGCAAAGCTACGGCCACGGGCATTTCCTGATACACCGACGCGTCGGTTGCGTAGATATGTCTTTGCGCAGTATGGACCGTGGAGTCGTCGTAATAAAGTTCTCCTTGGAATCCGTTTTTCAGAGAATTAAAATCTAGTAGGGCAATGCGGTTCATCATTATGCAGCACTGGTCAGTGCAAGTATATACTTATCGTTCAGGAATCCTGTTTCATTGTCAAAGATAACCTTACCGCATGAAAAACGGAACGATCACCTAAAGATGAAACGTAATCACGAAAAGAAATCCGATATTGGCACAGTTATTTAATGGTCAGCTCTGAATATCTAAGCTATAATCCTTTGAATATTAATCTATTATTCGTCGAACGAGAAGAAAACCATCCCAGCTTCACTATGAAAAAAATTACCACACTTATTTTTCTCCTTTCCAGTCTGTTATCTTTTGCACAAAAGACATCCACAATCACGCTCACAACCGCCAGGCCGGAACAGGCAATCGTTTCACTGGTTTTAGAGGATGTCCACTTTCACCCCAACCTGGGCATCGGCCTGGCAGACACAAGACTGGAACCTTTGGCGATGATCAATTTCCAGGAAAAAACAAATGAACGGATCAATGCAGCTTTGAGCGAACCGAAGATCATGCGGCTGCAATACAGCGGCGGCGGTGTAAATAAAACCTGGATGTTGTTCGTTCAACCTGGCGACGACCTGACAGCTACTTTTTCACCGGGTGCAAACGTTGCTTTTTCCGGAAAAAGCGCCCCTTATCAGGACTTTCTGAAAACTTATTTCCTGGAAAACCAGTACCAGTATTTGCCTGTGTTCGGATATAAACCTTCTCAAATAGACAACAAGAGCGTCGCGCAGCAAAGTGATAGCTTACAGAAAATCCGCCAAAATGCTTATGCGGCTTTCAAAACGGCAAGTGCGCCGGTGCCTGCTTTCGAAGCTTACGTGAATGCGACAACCACGACGGAGCCTTTTGTGATTCACAGGTTATTGCAGGAAAAGATCATGCGCAGAAACCGGGCCAGAAAGCTCGAACCTGCGCAGCAAAAAGAGCTCGAAGACCTGACTCTAAATAATTTTAAAGTCCTGCCTGACGAAGCACTGTTAAGTCAGTCGTATCGTGACGAACTGCGCAACTGGGTTTTGATACCGACAACAAGAAAATTCCCGCTTGATTCTGCGACGCGATATGAATTGAGTCCGAAAGCGATTACAGATGTTTATAATTTCAGCAAAGAAAAATTACAAAGTCATCCTAAACAACAGGAGTATTTGTTGACTTACTGGCTTAATTATGCTGCAACGGCAATTCCGACGATAGAAACAAGCCAGAGCTTGTTGGCAGATTATAAGGCCAAGTATCCGAAATCTGAGTATACAGATTACTTCACGAAATTACTTGCGACCAAATCCAAACTGACATCCGGCTCGGCGGCTCCTGATTTTACTTTGCTTGATCGCGACAGTGCTGCTGTTTCGCTGAAACAGCTTGCAGGAAAACCGACAGTCATGGTTTTTGCTTTTAATATAGGAGCCCATGAACCAGCGATGAAAGCATTGGAAACCAAATACGCTGATCAGGTTAACTTTGCCTATATCACAATGATTTCGGGAATGCCTTTTGGAAGCTGGAAACCTTACACTCAAGCAAGAAACGGTGTAAAACATTTATGGGCTTCTGAAGATGCTGCTGAATCACTGGAACAAAACTATGCTGTCGACATCCGCTATCCTTTTGTCGTGCTGGATGCGTCAGGAAAAATTATTGACCGCTGGATACCTCAGGAGTTTCCGAACAACAAGACGCTTGAAAAAGATATCATGAAGGCTATAGGCAAATAAGCCGGATGAATGTTCAGGCTTTCTAGCTAGCTCTTTAATATCCTCTGACACATTCCGCAGTGTAAATTTTAAAAATTTACACTGCGGAATGTTTTTATTCCCGGATGTTTCCGGAATTCAAATTTAGCTTTACACAGAATTTATTTAAAGCAGATACCTTTTGCCATCCTGACACCTTATTAATAAAATTTATGAAAGTTGTAAAGTATTTCTCAACACTATTTTTCTTCCTTTATTCGTCTTTGATTTTCGCCCAGATATCTCCGCCAGGCATGGACGGAACAAAAGCGGTCGCCTGGGGCGCTATTGGTTTTAGTCAGGCCTTAAATAACAAATTTAATCTGACGGTATATGGCGGTTCAGCACGAATGAGCGACCCCGATAACTGGGCTTTGACGCACAAACAGGGTATTGCTGTTTATAATCAGGAGCTGCTTTACAAATTCAGCAGCAAATGGCAGGCTTCTGTAGCGAACAGCTTTCGGATGCAAAACCTGTATTCAGATGCCGCTCCTTATGAAGCTGAAGATCCCTCTTACCGCTATGAGCTCAGATATTACGGAAGGCTTTATTATCGTCAGCAGTTTAATAAGGTGTCATTGAACTACGCATTTCGTCCGGAAGCAAGAACTTTTTATTCATCTGACTGGCATTCGGCATCTCATCCTTTCGAGCTTCGCATCCGGTTAAAGGCGACGGCAAGTATTCCGTTAGATCAGGAGAAGTCTAACTTGATCATTGGCGGAAACGAGCTTTTGACCGCCGTTGACGAATACCAGTCGACCATACCCAAAGATCACCATCATACATGGTCGAAATATCATTTTACGGAAGACAGGTTTACGGCCTATTTCCGGCACGTCTTTCAGAAAGCTGATCTCATTGTTGATTTAGGAATTATGGAACAGTTTAAAGCAGGTGGCCATATGGACCCGGTCTCCTATGCCTGCTTTGATATTATATTCCAGAATCCATTTTCAAAACACTTTAATTGAAAAGGTAAAAAAAAGGAGCCGCAGTAGATACTGCAACTCCCTTCCGCGCGATATTTAATTAATTATTGTTTTTTGCTGTAAGTGTCCAGAGTAGCCTCAGGGAAAGTCCTCAGAATATCAGCCATTGTATTTTTCACCATCGTTTCGCGGTCATCTTTTTTGGATGGCGCTTTCACCTTGCCGGACGCCCAACCCTGCCAGATCATTCTGTCGCTATTTCGCTGATAGATATTCAGAATAAATCTGCTTTCCTGGTAGTTGTAGGTAGAAACGTTATTACCACCACCATACCACCACATATAAGGCGAGTACATGTTGTTTGAGCGAACTTGCTGACGATCCTTTACATCCGTCATAAAACGAACCATAATTTCGGGATTGTTATCCAGCTTATATCCTTTTGCCTGCATCACCTCGACCACCGCGTCTTTCAACCTTCTCTTGTTCAGCTCACTTCCTAACAGCGGATCCTGCTCATTGTTACGCTCGGCCTCCACATTAAAGGTTTTAAACTGTTTGAGATTTACCGAGGAGTCATAGTCATAACTCGTTTGAAGTGCCTGACTACATCCAAACAGCGCCACCCCCACCACAACCATCATCAGGATGGGTTTCATCACTTTCACTATCCTTTTCATACAATTTGCTAAATTTTTAGTTTACAACATAACTGACAACCAAAAAAAGGAAAGGTTTAATTCCTGCTTTCAGATATCTATTAAACTTAAAAATATATGCCAATAATATGTCCTGGTGGATATTTCATTTCTTCTGCCTGACCATTGTGTGGCCATGTGATTGACGGACTGCCAAAGGCTGCAATATTAAAGGACAGCCTGCCATATTCTTTCTATTCTTTCAGTACGGGCAGACCTAGATTGAGATCCATCATTTAGGTGACTGACCGGTAGGTATTGCTCTGACGAGCGCTCCCCGGTAAACTGGAAAAACGTATTTCAGGCCAAAGATCAGAAACTCCAATAGTGATTTCGTAAACACACGTCTTGAAGAACTTATGTCAATAAGTCCTGAAAAGGCGGCCTATAGATGGAAACGGAAACTTCGGCGGTGCTAATTTTAAATAAATCAGCCAAATCCTTGTTCTGTGGGTATGGAGACCTATGAGCAAGCTTAACCTGGTTCATTCTACCCACCCTTTTGCAGCGCAACAATGGCCAGCAAAATAACAATATCCTGAGTGCGGTTTCCTTTATGATCTTTCATACCAATAACTTTGATTTGCGGTTTGCAAACCGCAAATCAAAGATCAATCTGAATATTTCATTATTAAGGATAATTAATTTATCTCAGGAATTCTTTCAGATTTTCTTTTGTAACCAATTGAAACGGAATCAGGATTTCCTTTTCAAAACCTTCGCCTTTCGCTGCTTTCACAGCTGTCTCGATTGCTTTGCCACCTTGTTCTTTTGCATTTTGATAAACTGTCGCGTCCAGTGTTCCTTTCCTGACAGCTTGCAAAGCATCAGGAATGGCGTCAATGCTCACAACGATGATCTTATTTTTCAACCCGGCAGCTTCCAATGCTTTCACTACGCCCATCCCCATCTCGTCATTCTGAGCAAAAATAGCATTGATCTGGGGGCCGAAAGATTGTATCCAGTTTTCAGTTAAAGACATGGCCTTGGCCCTGTCCCATTCACCGGATTGTTCCGCTAGAAGTTTGATACCCGGATTCGCTTTCAATATTTCTTTTGCGCCTTTATCTCTTTTAATCTGCGCAGCCTGTCCCATATAACCATGCATCATGATTATATTTCCTTTTCCATTTAATTTTTTAACGATATAATTCATTGCGATACGTGCGGATTCAGTGTCGTCGGAACCTACAAATGCTGTCGGCTTCGTGCTGGTTTCCGAATTAACATTGATAATTGGAATTTTAGCATCCAGTGCCAGTTTTACGGCCGGAGAACTCGCTTCAACTTCGCAGGGGTTCATGACGATGGCGTCAACGCCTTGCGCAATAAAACTTTCTACCTGTTCCACTTGCTTCAAAGCCGAACGCTCAGCGTCGACGGTGATCAATTCTACACCAAGCTGTTTCGCCTTCGCCTCCATCTCATCGCTCACATTGACTACAAATTCATTTTGCATACTTAACATTGTACAGCCGATAATAAACTTTTTCTCATTACCCGCTTTCCCCGATTCATTGGTCCTGGACTGGTTGCAGCCTATAAGTACGGATGTAAAAAGCGCAATTGATAAAATTGTTTTTAGCTTCATAGTGATAATTTCAGACAACGCGGTTGATAAAATATTTGCTCAAAACGTGACATTAACTCTTTTCTTTCCCCATACTATCCAGGACGACAGCACCGATGATGATCGCCCCCATAACGACTTGCTGGTAATATGAGGTGACGTTTAAAAGGTCGAGACTATTACTGATCACACCAATAAGCAGGGCACCTATCAGTGTACCCGTTATGGTACCCGTACCGCCCGATGTGCTGGTTCCGCCAATAATGGCTGCTGCAATGGCGTCAAGTTCGAACCCGGCACCGGCATTCGGCTGCCCGGTGGTTATTCTGGAAGTAAGTAAAATGCCACCCATGGCTGATAGTAATCCGCAGATGGTATATACCCACATTTTCACACGATTTACCCTGATACCCGACGCCCGTGCGGCTTGTTCATTGCCGCCAACAGCATACATATACCGTCCAAGAATGGTCTTTTTTAACAATACCGAACAGGTTATATAAGCAAATATCAGCATGACTATGGGGAATGGAATTCCAAGAATAGTTCCGCCGCCAATAAAATTGAAAGTATCTGATAAATTCGAGACCGGCCTCCCTTTGCTCAGGATCAATGCCAGTCCGCGTCCAATTGTCATAGTGCCTAACGTTACGATGAAGGGCGGCACCTTACTTTTTGTTATTACAAATCCATTAAAAGCACCCAGGGCCAGGCCGGCTGCCAATCCGATAAAAACCGGAACGATGACCGGGTAAATATCCGGATGGGCAAATGTTGCAGCCACTACGCCTGTGACCGCTACCATGGAGCCCAGAGAAAGGTCAATCCCACCGGTGACAATGACAAAGGTAACGCCGAAAGCTAACAGCGCATTGATGGAAACCTGCGTTCCGATATTCATCAAATTTGACAGGGTGAAGAATTTAGGAGTACTGAATGCCAATGTGAAACAAATGATCAAAAACGCCAGAAAGATGCCATATTGACCAAAGCTCCGAAACCTTGAAGTAAATTTGTTTTCCACCCAATCCTATTTAAAAGTTTTGAAAATCATATTAAAATAAAGTCTATCATTGAACTGCATATTTCATGACCAGTTCCTGAGTTGCTTCTTCCTTAGATAAAACGGCAGTTTGAATACCTTTTGAAAGGACCATGATCCGATCGCTCATGCCCAAAATTTCAGGCAGCTCCGAAGAGATCATGATGATCGCTATGCCCTGTGCAGCCAGATTTTGAATCAGTTTATAGATCTCAAATTTTGCTCCGACATCCACACCGCGTGTCGGCTCGTCCAGAATGATTACTTTTGGGGAAGACAACAATATTTTCCCTAAGACGACTTTTTGCTGATTCCCTCCGCTGAGGTGCAGCACTTTTTGATTTCTGTCAGACGATTTGATTTTTAGGTCGGCAATCATCTGATCTGCGGCTTTGTTTTCACTTTTGTTATTCAGTAAAATTCCACGACGGTGGTCAGGCAGGCTGGCTAGAGTAATATTATGTTGTACAGATAACTCGGGAATGAATCCTAACGCTTTCCTGTCTTCGCTCACAAAACCAATACCAAAACCAACGGCCTCATGGGGTGAATTAATCACTACTGGTTTTCCGTCGATCCGGATTTTTCCACTATCCAAGGGGTCAAGGCCAAAGATGGCGCGGACGATTTCCGTTCTTCCGGCGCCCATCAATCCGGCTATTCCAAATATCTCACCGGCTTGAACTTTAAAGCTGATATTAGCAAATTTCCGGTTCCGGCTCAGATCTTCAACTTCCAAAACAATCTTATTTGCCGGTACAGCGGCCTGAGGGAAGATATTGTTCACGTCCCGTCCTACCATCAGGGAAATAACTTTCTCTATCGTTAGGCTAGCCGCGCGCTCTGTAGCAATATATTTCCCGTCACGCAGGACCGTTATCGTATCAGCGATGGAGAATATCTCATCCATTTTATGAGAGATATAAATGATAGCAACACCGTGGCTTTTTAATTCCCTGATAATCCCGAAAAGAGTAGCAACCTCCCTATTGGAAATAGCTGACGTTGGCTCGTCCATAATGATCACTTTTGCATCATTGGAAATAGCCTTTGCTATTTCAACCATCTGCATTTGTGCCACGCTCAAAAATTTCATTTTGATATCAGCAGGAACGGAGACTCCAATTTCAGCTAAAAGCTCAGTAGCTTTGGCAACGAGTATTTTATCCCGAACCCATCCATATCGGACTCCGGAAATACTTTTTTCACGGCCAAGGAAAATATTTTGGGCAACGGTAAGTTCGGGAACTATGAGAATTTCCTGATGGATCATGGAAATTCCCTTTTTAATGACCTCGGTAACCCGGGCGTTTTTCAGCTCTTCGCCATTCAGAATTATCTCACCGGAATCAGGGGTTACCAGGCCGGCAATAATTTTCATCAATGTGGATTTCCCCGCTCCGTTCTCGCCCATCAATGCGTGCACTTCGCCTTTTTTTATGGAAAGCTGAACATTATCCAGGGCTTTTATGCCTGAATACGATTTTGACAGATTGCTTATATGAAGGATACGGTCATGCATAATTCAAGATGTAAGCCCTGAAAGGGCGGTATATCTTAGCGCGGGGCATCGCCCTGCTGACTTTATGATTATCATTCCCAGACATAGCGTTCATCATATTCAACGTTATATTTTTTCAAAAATCCGCGGTACTCCGTCTCAAAAGACTTATGCTCATGGTGTATTTTCTGATCCTCAATATACCTGATCACGATATCGAGGTCAGTTGGATTCACTGAAAATATCCCATATCCGTCCTGCCAGTAAAAATTTGCATAACCGAAACCCTGTGTCTTGATCCATTTCGAGGAAGATCTTTTTACCTCTTCCAGAAGTTTCATGACCGCGATTTTTCTTGAAAGAACACAGAGAATATGAATGTGATCAACATAACCGCCAACTTTTACCGGAAGGCAATCCAATGCTTTGCAAATACTTGCCAGGTACCGGTGAAGTTCAGCCTCGATTTTATCGTCGATCAGGGGCTGACGATGTTTGGTACTGAACACTATATGTGTACAGATCTTTGATAATGACTGCGGCATTTTTTTTTGTTGCCCGGAGGCTTATAGTGTGTCTTTGTAAGATTAATCTGCAATTGTGTCGGACAGGTAGTGCCAATTGCACGATTTACAGGAAACTACCGGAATGAATTGACCAACCCCAATTAATAGGGCGATGCCCTATTCTAAGATATTATGCCCTTTCAGGGCGTCGCGCAAACAACACCCTGAAAGGGTTATTATTTTAGCATAGGGCACCGCCCTATGTTCTTTATTAACATCAAGACCCCTCCCATTCCACACCCGTATCCTTCCAGCTCCTGGAGCTTGCTGAATCCAGCACAGCTTCGCAGACCTTCTGCGTTTCCAATGCATCCTTAAACGTCGGACTGCAATCCTTGCCGGTCTGCAGGCTTTCAAAGAAATCAGCGACCTGGTGGATGAACGAATGTTCATAACCGATGCTCGTTCCCGGAATCCACCATCTTTTCATATAAGGCTGATCACTATCCGTAACAAGGATCGAACGCCATCCACGAACCACGGAGTCATCTGAATGGTCAAAATATTCCAGCCGGTTCAGGTCATGCAAATCCCAGCGGATAGACGCATGTTCTCCGTTAATCTCAAAAGTATACAAGGCCTTATGTCCACGCGCATAACGGGTCGACTCAAAAAGCCCCAGCGACCCATTATCAAAATGGCAATGAAAAATACACGCATCATCAATCCCCACTTTCTGTACCTGACCACTATCCTGATGCACACGTTCCTTGATAAAAGTTTCCGTAACAGCCGAGACATCTTTAATTCCGCCGTTGATCCACATGGCTGTGTCAATACAATGCGCAAGTAAATCGCCAGTCACACCTGAACCTGCAGCCTCAGCATCCAGACGCCAGGTTGCCGCACCTCCCTGAGGAACATCCGGGTTTATCGTCCAGTCCTGTAAAAAGTTCGCGCGGTAATGAAAGATTCTGCCGAGTTTTCCGGAATCAACAATTTGTTTTGCCAAAGTAACAGCAGGCACTCGGCGGTAGTTATACCAAACCGTATTTTTCACACCTGCCTTCTCAATCGCATCCACCATCGTTTGCGCCTCTGCAAGCGTTCTTGCCAAAGGTTTTTCACACAATATCATTTTCCCTGCTGCAGCAGCCGCGATAGCGATTTCAGCATGCGTGTCATTCGGTGTACAAATATCAATGGCATCAATGTCCTCACGCGCAACCAGAACTCTCCAATCCGTTTCAATGGATTCGTATCCCCACTGATCTGCAAATTCCTGAACTTTCTGTGTATTACGCGAACAAACTGCTTTTAAAACAGGCGTATATTCCAGCTCGGGGAAGAAATTATCAATTCTATTATATCCATTTGAATGCGTACGGCCCATCAGACCGGTACCAATCAAACCAATTCTAAGTTCTTTCTTTTTTGACATAATGTAAAATGCGTTTCGTTCAATTAGACGTTACAACTCCTAGGCCTCATACCAGCCATGCGCCTGACGGACCCTTACCATGGCTGCCAGGATATCATCCCAGGTCTGCTGGTCCGTCATGACAGCATTAGGGAACATACATCCATCCCAGCAGATATGACGGAAGGCTTTGGTCAGTTCGCCGTTTTCGTGACGAAGCCAATAGCCTGCGTCATGTGTAATATCAAGTTTTCCATTCGGATCTGTGGCAAGACAATGACGACCTGTTTTATCATGAGAGCCAGTCCCATGCACGGTTCCGTCATTCTGCGCAACGTGGAAATCGATTGTCCAGGGACGCAATGCACTGGTCATTTTTTTCAGTCCTTCGTTCAATGCAGCTCTGTCGCTCCATTCAAAATCAACCGGAAGGACCCGGTCTTCCGGGCGGTTATATCCTAAAAGATAAAGAAAGGTATGAGACATATCAGCCTGGAAACCCATGTTTGGACGATCTACCTGTTCAAGTGTATCAATCATAGTTTTCCAGCTTTGCATACCTCCCCAACATATTTCACCTTCGGCGGCAAGTTTTTCACCATATTCAGCCGCGATATCGCAAGCTGTTCTGAAAGTTTCAGCGATCAGCCTGGTATTGTTAACAGGATCGAGAGCCCAGTCTTCCGGCTTGCTCGACGAATCGACACGAATAATACCGTTTGGACGAATCCCGAGTTTTCTGAGTTTCTGACCAAAAATCGCAGCCTTCTTCACCTGATTGACAAATTCATCACGTGCTTCCTTGCTTCCCATTGCAGACCCGCTCCAGATCGGAGCAACCAGGCTGCCGATTTCAAGGTTAAGTCCGCCGATTTTATCAACCAGTTTTTTAACACCGTCATCGCTCATATCCGGGTCGATATGCTGATCAAAAAGACCAATATCAACACCGTCAAATTTAATGCCGTTCACCTCAGCCGCTGCCGTTTTTTCAAGCATTGTATCAAAAGAAATAATGGGTTCTGAATCAGAACCTTTTCCTATAATGCCAGGCCATGTGGCATTGTGGAGTTTGGGATAATTATTTTCTGGCATGGTTTAAGAATTATAAGTTTAAAAAAGAGCTGGTTTCGGGATTAGGAATCGCCCAATCTAAAGGCCGGTTGCTGACCGCCGAAAGCCGATCGCTTATTCAATAATCAAATCAGGATTTAACGGACCAAAGTGTTTTAAGATTACGATCGGATCTGTTTTCGATGGGTTACTGATCACAACACCTTCAACGGCAGCTTTTTCAGTAACAAAAAATTCATCGTTCGTCAACTGGCCGTAACGGATCAGCGCCGGCGTCTCGATATCCCAGGCACCAAATTTGCCATGGCCCTGCATCACGATAAGTCCGTATGCCGCTCCATCTTTGATGGTCACAGTCTGTCCCGGAAAAACGGTAAGCTCCTTTGCGCTGTAAGCCTCATTTTTATAACAAATCCAGTTTTCGCTATATCCTTCTGCTCTCATCTCTTCGACATCTTTTACCGGCTTCGGACGCATAAAATGCTTTTCCATCAAATTAGGATTGACATTCAAATCCCAGTCGATCACTTCCATTAACAGGTCGTAATCGCCAATTCTGTCTTTCGGAGTTCCTTTCCAAAGCAGCTCTTCAGGAATAACCGCCTCGTTGACCAGCGATTGATACATTGCAAAAATATCTGATGCTTTCTGAGGCTCATAGGTACACAAACTGCCGGGAGCATGCAACATCCCTGGAGGAACATCCCAGCCCGTTCCCGGCTCAAGACGAAATGCCTGCGAGTAGTTGGTAATCTTGTTATCACCCTTGGTAAAGTTCATCAGACACTCCTTTATCTGTTCTTTCGAAGTGCCGGGAGCTATGCCAATGAAGGTGTATGGAAAATCGCCGCCATGGTTGTTGAGTTGCGGGGGGAAATAATATGCTTCCGGCTTGCCGTTTTGACCAACCATAGCAGCGTGCTCGTCTCTGTGGTGAATATGGTGAGGCAACGGACCCATGTTATCAAAAAACTTGGAATACATTGGCCAGCTTTTGTATTCATCCCAAAGTCGATCACCAATAATCTCGCCTTTCAGCTCATTTACCGCATCCCGCAATGTGACTTTTTGAACACCTGACTCATCTTCAAAAACGATCTGGCTCAGACCTTCATTTTCACCTGTAAGCGGACCGTTCTCTGCCGGAGTGGTTGATGATAACCAGCGTTCATCGATACCGCCACGTTCTCCACCCAAAACATAATAGTCATCAGGATGCAATTTTATTCTACGGCCAGGCACACAAAATGACCTCGGCACCCATGTCGGAGCCAAACGCAATATTCCTTTTCCCTGCTCTAGTGCCTTTTCTGCTATACTTGAAAGTCCCATTGTTTGATATTGAAAAATTGGTTTAGTTATAATCTATTAAAAACTCGTTGATTGTGTCTTGCTGATGCAGTACGTCCAGTTCAAGCTCATAAATCCTGCTTTCACCTGGCTCAATAAAAATTAGCGACCCGTCTTCCCGGGCTTTCGCCTGTCCGGTCAGCGGATGCGTACTAGGTTCCAGACCAGTCACATATTCTCCTTTTCCCCAATGCTGCCAGTTGGCAAACCATGGCAGTTGCTCCTTTTTGAATTTCAATGCCACTGCCAGTCCGATTTTTGGATTTGAAATCCCGCAGACACTTTGTCCAAAAATATCAGATTCGATATCTACCAAAACAACCTCTTCACCTCCGCCCAGATGATCGTTCATTGGAGCCTGACATTTCTTGAAATCATTGCCTTCCCTGAAAATTTTAGCGTTTTCCTCTCCATTTCTCGGAGTCCATTTTCCTTTCCAAAGAATATCAGCGCCTTCATCTGCCAGTGGCCAGCCAAAGTTGAAATGGTATAACAGCAGGTGCGGTGATGGCGTATTTCCCTTATTGATCACCTCGTCATGAATACGGATCGTGGCTTTTCCAAGCGTAGCTGATATGGTCCTTTTTAATTCAAGACTGGGCCCGAAAGGTTTTGTTTCCCGGATGATTCCCGTGATACTCATTTCCAGATTGCCTCTTCCCGGATCAGGTTGTATGATAGACACAATTTCCGCCGGTATATTGCTGATCTGGCCGTGCAGGCCACGGTCTCCAAACTCATCAGATTCCGGTCCGCCAACATGTGTCAGGCCACAGGTTGTAAGCAGCCCTCCTCCAAAAGTTCTAAGCCAGCCGATGCCTTTATCTGAGAAAGGCTGCGGGTAAGTGATTCCACTATGACTAATCCAGGCCAGACTATGCTGATTAAAAAATGCGTCCGCAATGTCCATCGCACGATCGATCACAATTTTGAATCGAAGGCCGGTTCCGGTATTAATCCACGCAATACGAGTTCCACGCCCGGCACCGTTATCGATCACAGAGGTTTCAATTCCACCTAATTGTACATGATTAGATATCTTATCTTTCCAATCCGGGTTTACTTCAACGGTATCCTTCATTTCTTTTAAAAAATTAAAAATATTATCCTAATCAAAAAAGACCGGAATATGCCTTATTTAACCTGTTTTCCTTTATAAATATGACCTAATTATCGAGAAGCCAATTTCTGACCCGGGGATTAAAGTCTGCTGTATTTTCAAAGTGAAATGCATGTCCCAGATTTTCATAGAGAAAAAGTTCTGATTCGGGAATGCCCCCTGCTACTTCCTCTGCCATCCAAACGGGAGTGAAAATATCTTGTCTTCCACCAATCACCAATGTAGGCTTATCAATTTTATGAAGGTCGTCGAGGGCGTAATGTGTAATGCAGGCCGCAGCCTGGCCCTCTAGTCCATGAAGCGGCTGAGGAGATGGATTAACACCATCCTGTTTCCTGCTGATGCCAAGTTCGTCATGTTTTTCTGCGTTATCCCAGGATTGTTTTGAAAATATAAGCAGCTGGATGTATAAGCTGAATTCTTCGGGCCGGAACCTGGCCTTGCAGTTCATAATATGCTGAAACAAGGATTTGGCATAGTTGTCGCATCGCGCCCAGGGACACATCAGCACCAGCGAATGTACTTTATCAGGATGCCGGATCGCCAGCTGCTGGGCAATCGTACTTCCCATCGAACAGCCGACCACTCTGACTTTTTCAATTTCAATAACATCCAGTAAACCGGCATAATCATCAGCCATTTGTTCAGATGAATAGGGTCCCGCAGGTTTATCAGATAGCCCAACGCCACGGTTATCGCCAATTATACATCTGAAATGATATTGCCAGTCTGCCAGATGAACATTCCATACAGACCCAGGCGCCGTGATGCCCATGATCAAGAGCAGAGGCACAGCATCAGGAGAAGCTCCTGAACCGCGCTCCTCATAATACAAATGAATCCCGTTGGTTTTAACTACTGGCATTTTTAGCGCTTGCTGATGGGTTAAAAAAATTTCGTCTGTCCTAACACAAAGAATGCTGCGGCCACACAACCGCCAACCTTTTACTGAAGTCCCGGGATCAGATCTTCCCGTATCCATTTTCCGTCGTGTAATGTAACGAAATCCGGATCTTCCAGCGCTTCTGCTCCTTCATCTTCACAAATTATCCATCCTTTGTAATTAATATCTTTCAACCACTGTGTCACACCCGAAAGGTCCACTTTCCCTTTACCCATTAAAGTAAACTCAGGATTCCCGTCCCAGTCTTTAAAATGCACATGGTTGATAAGCGACTGGTATTCTTTCATTTTTCCCAGTGGATCCATATCGCCATTGATGATGTGCCCAACGTCCGGTGTCCAGCCCGTTACGGATGAATCCAGCGATTCCAGTACAATCTTATAATCTTCGGCCGTGCGAATGATGGAAGTATGCGGCGAGTTGGGATGATAACTGCTTGGAACTCCTTTGTCGGCCGCTCTTGCAGAAACCCGGTTGACAATTCCGATTAAATTCTGCTGGCGTTCGGCCAGGTTGTGTCTTCCCGTCGGAATCTGTACCGTATTCAGAATGGCTCCGGGGAATTTTTGTAATACGCTTATTGCATGATCCGCCACTTCGCGTTCCCTTTCAGTTTCTTTGGCCTCATTCCAGTCAAGAGCCAGTGCAAGCGCAGCAAGTTCAATCCCCTGCTCTTTCAGCTTTGCTTCAAGAAGATCCGGATTAATCAGATCGCCCATCCAGGTAAAAATCGGCTGGATACCCGAAAAACCGGCTTTGGCGATCACCTCAATCATATGTCCCAGACGCCCCTGATGGGTTTTTCCGCCGTTACTCATGAACCAGGTGTAAACTTCTGAACCGAATCTGAATGGGAGTATCTCTGACATGATAAAACTGAATGGTTGATGATTATTTGGTGCTGCCGGGTGCAGGGCTTACCTGCTCGCAGGGGCCATATTCCGATTTAAGATAATAAGTCGTCCGGACTGAACTAAGCTATAAATTATGTTTCAGACTCATTTCCCTGATGAACTTGTAGCCCTTCTCAGCGATATCCCAGGGATCTGAAAATTCCCTCCAAACCCCGATCGCATTTGCAAAATCCGGATCATTTCTGGAAAATGCTTCTATGGTTAGCCAGCCCTGGTAATTAATTTTCGCCAGTGAAGCAAATGCATTGTCCCACAAAACCTGACCTTCGCCAGGCGTACCGCGGTCATTCTCACTAATGTGAACGTGGGCTAAAACCGGAGCGATGGTATCTAATGCTGAAGCATAACTCTTTTCTTCAATATTGGAATGGTGCGTATCGAACATCGCTCTGACATTCGGATGGTCTGCTGCTTTCACCAGTTTTAATAACTGCTCCATCGTGTTGCACAGATAACACTCGAAACGGTTCAAGGCTTCCAGAGCAAAAACAATATTGGCTTGCGCCGCATATTCAGCCGCTGCATGTAATACCTGACCAGCAAGTGCATATTCCTGATCGATAGCAGGGCGGTTAACAAAAACAGTATGCGCAGAATGAAACGGCCCGCAAATAATTCTGGCATTCAGATCATGCGCCCGGTCGACTCCCCATTTTATTTTATCCAGTGCCTTCTCCCTAACAGCCGCAGACTCACTAACCGGATTGTCTTCCCTGCCCATGGTCATGACGGCCGTCGTATCCAGGTCAAGGCTGCGGGTATATGCACCCATCCGTTTATAAGCCGCCTGGTCAGGGGCACCGAGGTAAAATTCTACCCCGTCATATCCGATCTTCTTCAATCTGTCAATGACCGGAAATAAATCATCCGACACAGCAGCCGTCCAGGCAAGCACATTAAATCCTATCTTATTCATACTATTTAGAAATTGGCAACAGGATGCTGGTGAAAAATTACCATCAGCCTTAATGAATCAAACCATTACTGTTTGATACGAATGTCTTTATATTCAACCTTCATTGGCGGCCCTACATGAACCTGTACCCCTAAAAGCCCCTTCGATTTTCCATTGACGGTATCCTTGTCGGTTACATCGCTCATCAATACACCATTGATATAATGCTGTAAGCGATCCCCTTTAACAACAAGATGAAATTCATTCCACTCCTCACCTTTAATTTTTGTTTTCAATTCATCCGAAGTACCCAAAGAACCAGTTACTGTTCTGCCAAGCCAGGCATTATTTTTAAGATTCGCCTTAAATGCTTCCGGTGATTTGTCGGCTGGCTCATTTACCGTAACGATTTCACCGCGGTAAGCCAGAGTAGTCCTTTTTCTTTCTTCATAATTCTGGCCGGTATAGCGGTTTGCACCATCAATATCTGCCTGGTAACCCCTCAATGCATTGGGGACATCCGTGAGCTGATCACTGCGGTAATTGATACCGGAATTGCCTTTTTCTGTTATTTTAAAAGAACCCTTCAACTCAAAATCCCCAGGCTCACCACCTTTCCAGATGATAAATGAGTTTGTTTTTAACAACGTTTCCGGTGTGATTTCTCCAACGAGATTTCCGTTCTCGACCCGCCAGTATTTGGTATCACCTTCCCAGCCTTTTAAAGACTTACCATCAAAAATCTGTACAAATCCTTTTTCTTTTTTCTGGGCGAAGCTGGACGTCTGGACTGAAAGCAGGGTGATTAGCAGAATCGCGGCTGACGCCATGTTCAATTTGAAACTCATTTTGGATGACATTTTATACGTTTTTAGACTTCTGAATGAATAAATACCCCTACACTTTCTAACTTACAAGACGTATTTTAATGATAATACTCTTTAAAAAGAAGAAAATAATATCCAAAAATTCCTAAAATTATTGGTCACACTATCCTGTACTAGCCTGCTTTCAGTCATTTAAAGATCCTGATCTTGTTTTTCCTGATGTTTAACTTCCTGTTTTCCAAAAATTGAAAAACTGATTTCAGGTTTGGTTCTTACATAAAACGAAATCAGCCTCTTTCGCAATCCGGGTCATCCGGTCTGCAAAAGAGGCTGAAAATCAACTCTCTACTTACTTAATTAAACACTGATACTACGGCATTAATACTTTGTCAATAACGTGGATGACGCCGTTTGACTGGTATACATCAGCAGTTGTTACTTTCGCCATGTTACCTTTTGCGTCAGTTACGATCACATCTTTACCTTTTAGAGAAAAAGTCAGCTCTTCGCCCTGAACAGTTTTCGCCATTGCTTTTCCACCGCCATCTTTAATCATTTTCACCACTGACTTTGAATCCACTTTACCTGGAACAACATGGTATGTCAATATCTTAGTCAACATATCTTTGTTTTCAGGTTTCAACAGATTGTCAACAGTACCCGCAGGCAGCGCAGCAAATGCCGAATTAACAGGAGCAAAAACAGTAAAAGGACCAGCACCTGATAAAGTTTCTACTAAACCCGCAGCCTTTACAGCAGCTACAAGCGTCGTGTGATCTTTTGAATTAACTGCGTTTTCAATAATGTTTTTTGATGGGTACATTTCCGCACCGCCAACCATTACCGTTTTTTCTTTTTGAGCGAAAGCACCAAATGTTGTTAACAAAGCAGCTGCCAGTAAGCCAGCGAATTTAAGTTTAAGCGTTCTCATAGTTCGATTTAGTTTGTTTAAGTTTTCAGTACTTACGTTAAACAAAACTCTTTAGATCGATCGGAGAAAAAACTTTTTACATTTATTTTTGTATACCTGTCTGAGGCGCTCAAAACGCATATTATTAAGATTTATTTATTTTGCCGGGACAGAGTCTGCCAGCCTTTTTTGTGTTGGATCATAAACGGCAACGCCTACGCGCGAATCTGCGCATCCATAATATAACATCCATTTCTTCTTAAAATAAACCAGACCTTCAATGAAGACAGTTCCGGCAACATACTGGCCGCTTTTTTCATAAGACTCCATTGGACGGAAAAACGGTACATCCAGACGACTTATCAATTTTGCAGGATCATTTTTGTCAAAAAGGACCTGACCTGCGCAGTACGAGTTAGGCGTATAACGCAGGTCTCCATTGGCCCCCGCATCATTTTTACCATTATACAAAAGCACAATTCCCTTATCAGTAACAATGGCCGGCGGGCCGCATTCAGTAAGATTACTATCGAAAAACCCTTTTCTCGGAGAAATCAGATTGATCAGGTTTTCCTTTTCGTCCACCAATGGAGTCCAGTTGATCAGGTCAGTCGAGGTAGCGACATTGACGTTAGCTTCTCCAAAATACAACCAGTACTTTCCGTTTATTTTCGCAATGACCTGCTTGTCATTGACCAGCTTGGTTACAATCGACCCGGATTTGGACCAGATGTTATTAAACTTCCCATTGTAGGCTTTTACAAATGCCGGACCGTGTTTTTCCCATTTAATAAGGTCCTTGGAAGTAGCAACCCCAAGCCGGGCTTTATCGCGGTTCCATTGGGTATAAATCAGAACGTAAGTTCCGTCTTCGGTCACAGCAACTCTCGGATCCTCGCAGCCTCCCGGCCACTCATTGGCTTTTTGACTATCTTCATCAGGATAAAAAACAGGTGTTTTTTTTCGCTTGAAATTTACGCCATCAGTACTTTCGGCATAACCCAGCCGCGATGTCCGGAAGCCTATTTTTTTTCCCGCCTTATCCTCTGCGCGGTACAATACCACAATTTTCCCATCCTTAATAGTGGCCGCCGGATTGAAGGTATCATTAGACTCCCAGTCCACCATTTTTTTGTTCATAGGGCAGTAAAACCGCGAACTGGTATCTGGTGAAATCACTGGATTTACCTTCGCAGGTCTTTGAAAACCGCCAAAGGCCCAGTCTGGTAATTTGTTTTCCGTTTGTGCATTTGCCTGAATACCGATAAAAAGCAAACCGAGCACTATTCCCTTCATTGAATTTTTCATTATTGTTTTTTGATGAGTATACAAGTAAGCAAAGAAATTATTAAACTTTACATACCCTTCTCCGGTGGAGAAAATAATTATCCGGCTCACAACAAAATTAAATTTGTATTGTAAAGGGCAAAAAAAAGAAAATCCTGTCCGAATTAATTCAGACAGGATTTTCAAAACGTTAAGTAAAAAAAGCTTTTAACTTAATTATTTGTTCGCAACAAGGTTAACATCCAAAGTGAAATCATTTGAGATCGCTTTATCTCCAAGATTTTCGAAGAAATTTGTTGAACGGAATTTGATATCATATTTTGTTCTGTCCACAGCGATCTTTGCATCAGCCACTACTTTCTTGCCGTCCGCTTTTACTGTGGCAGGAAATTTCACTTCATCCGTAATTCCTTTAATGGTCAGTTTACCTGTCACATCATATACGTCACCGCCTTTTGGTGTTACAGAAGTAATGACAAACTTCGCCTGCGGATGTGCATCAACAGCAAAAAAGTCCGCACTCTTAAGGTGACCTGTCAACTTACCGTTCATTTCCGCATCCTTAATATCAGTAACTGTCAGATTTTTCACGTCAAAAACAAAATTTCCTCCTTTCAGTTTTGTCCCGTCAACCACCAGCGAACCACTTTGCAAAGGGATTTCTCCGGCGTGGGTACCTGTCACTTTTTTAGCTCCCCAGGTTACCTTGCTGCTTTTTGTATCAACCGCAAGTGTTTTATCTGCCGCTTTTGATTTGTCCGGCCCCGCAATTGCGGCAGCGTTTACAAACAGACCGACCAATGCAAATAGAATAATTTTTTTCATGATTTTGTTTGACGTTTAATAGATTAAAGAATTGTATAAATATAGGAAATGTGATACACAAAAAAGGTAAACGGGCATGTAAATCATGCCCGATACACTGTACTAGCCCAATTACTACTTGATATGCAAAATTCTGAACCTCAGTCATCCATGGTTTCAGATACCGGCGAGCTCCGAACTTACCAGTTGTTTTAATATCGCTTTGCCTTCCGTCCAGTCTTCCAGGCCGGAAACTGCATTAATATGTCCTTTTTTACCGAGGTTGATAAAATCGCTTCCCCAGGCATCAGCAAAAAATCCGGATCGTTTGATGGTTGCGTAAATGTCATTTGTACTGGCCACCACAATACTTTTAAACGAAAGCGGCAATAACGGGATTGGTGTAAAACCCTCTACAAAATTCAATCTTTTGGATAGCTCTGCGTCGGCAGGAGCGACCAGCAATGCACCTTCGATATACGGTGATGAAAACTGTGCTGCCCAGTGTGCAACCGTAATACAGCCCAGGCTATGCGCTACCAGGACGGTTGGGCCGGTCAGCCCGCTGATAACTTCCTGTAACCTTGCTACCCATTGTCTGCGGTTTGGCCAGTCCCAATTATCCTGTTCTATTCTTTGAAAAGAATCAGGATATTGTGTTTCCCAGATTGTTTGCCAGTGTTGCGGTCCCGAGCCTGCTAAGCCAGGAACTGTCAGAAAGCGAGTACTCATAGTATACTTTGCCGGTCTGTTTGATTTCATTTGACCTATTCCTTGATTCAAATGTATATCACAAAGTAATACTTAATAATTGAAATAAACAATAGTATATAAAGTCTATTTATTTAATAGATTAAATAAATTCATTTTGACGTTATCTTCATACACGTGAAGGATGTTTTTAAACAAAATAAATAATTGACTAGCAGATACTTATAAGCACCGTCATCGACCGGCTTTGACACATCGAAAACCGAGATTATTACTCCCGCTGGACTGTTCGCCCTTCCCTCGGCTCCCGGCTTTGTAGCGAATGCAGTATTCGTCACTGCACAGAAAGGATCCTCCACGCTGGACATGTTTGACCGCACCCGGCTCATCCGGATCGTAACTGTCGGAAGGGCCTGATGGATTTTTCGGAGGGCTGTTTTGATAGTAATCAGGTCTGTACAAGTCTGAACACCATTCCCAGACATTTCCATCCATGTCATAAAGTCCGTACGGGTTGGCCGGAAAAGTTTTTACAGGTGCTGCCCCCGCATACCCGTCTTCCTTAAGATTTTTGTCAGGAAAACTTCCCTGATAAATATTGGCGACCCATTTCCCACCCGGCTTTAGCTGATCGCCCCAATAATAGGTATGATTCCCCTTGCCCCCTTGTGCAGCAAACTCCCATTCCGCCTCTGTCGGGAGCCTCTTACCTGCCCATTTTGCATATGCAGCAGCATCCTCATAAGATACATGGATGACGGGATAATCTTCGCGGCCTTTAATCGAACTGCCTTTGCCTTCAGGATGCTCCCAGCTTGCACCAGGAACATAGTTCCACCATTGAAGCGGGTTTTCGAAGCTCACTTTTTGAGATGTTGGTGTAAAAACCGCTGAGCCCGGAACCAGCTTATCGGCCGGGACACCCGGGTAATCTGCGGGATTTAAGGGACGTTCAGCAACCGTTTTATAATTTGTAGCTTTTACAAATCGGGCGAATTCCTTGTTGGTAACCTCGTGCGAATCCATCCAGAAACCATCCACCGTAACCTGATGCACAGGACGTGAATCCGGAAATTCATCGGCGCCCATCATAAACTTGCCACCGCTGATCCAGACCATATCTGTTGTATCGCCAATCCCCTCACTGATGTCATTCCGGCCCGCCCGAATTGCCGATGCTCTTGAAGGCATTCCATCTGCCGCACAATGAGCCAGGCTATCGGCCGTTTTTTCCTCAGCTGTCTGTTTATTCTTGCAATTCAAACTCACTCCTGCAAGCAGGATTAACAGGCAAAGATTTAAAAATGACCTCATCAACAGAATTCTTTATTTCAATTTTATTTTAAATACATCCCTAAGCGCCTGTTTGGCAGCATGATACCCACTCATCCCATGCACCCCGCCGCCAGGAGGCGTTGAAGATGAGCAAATATATATACCATTTGCTGAAGTCCTGTATGGCGACGCGCTTAAAACAGGACGCGAATATAACTGGTAAATGTCCTGGATACCGCCGTTGATATCACCACCGATATAGTTTGGATTATAATCTTCCACCTGAGCCGTATTCATGGTACTTCTTCCGATGATGATATCTTTAAAGCCCGGTGCAAAACGCTCAACCTGGTTTTCGATTGCCTCAGTCATATCTTCCGTGGAGCCATTGGGCACATGACAATAGGCCCAAACGGTGTGTTTACCTTCAGGTGCCCTGCTTTGGTCAAACAGACTAGGCTGAGATAACAATACGTAAGGTTTATGCGCCTGTTTTCCTTCAGAAGTTGATTTTTCAGCAGCAGCGATTTCTTCAATTGTGTTGCCTAAATGAACAGTCCCTGCGCTCCGGCAAGCTTCCGCCGTAAACGGAATCGGTTCGCTCAAAGCCCAGTCGATTTTAAAAACGCCCATACCGTACCTGTATTTACTAATCCTGCTGATATAGGAAGAGCTCAGCTTATTTCCGGCTATTCTGACCAGCTGTTTTGGAGTTGTATCAAATAACACCACCTTCGCCGGTGGCAACTGTTCTATTGCGCTCACCATAAAACCAGTCCGGATCTCACCGCCCAGACCTACAAATACCGCAGCTAAAGCATTGGCAAGCGATTGGGAACCACCCTTCGGGATTGGCCATCCTGCCGCATGACCTCCGGCCATAAGCATCAAACCGATGGCAGCCGTTGTCAGGTTTTCCAAGGGTTGTATCGCATGGGCTGCCATTCCCCCCCAAAGCCCCCGCGCCTGTTTCGTTTCAAACCTTTTTGCAATCCATGTTGCAGATGGCAGCGCCTTTAAGCCAAACTCCGCCAGCGCAAATGGATACTTAGGTAATGGAAAAGGACCCAGAACATCTGGCAGCAGCTTGGGAAGATCCCTTACGACCGGCCCCATGAATTTTAAATAGGTCTCCCGATCCTTCCCCAGCCCATGTGCCGTATCTGCCACTGATCCCTGCAAAACTCCGGCTGTTCCATCATCAAACGGGTGCGCCGCTGCGAACGTAGGCTGGATAAGCTCAAGACCAAACTTGTCAAGAGACAAACTGTTCATAAATGGAGATAAGACAGCCATTGGATGAACAGCCGAACACACATCATGTATGAAACCAGGCAATGTTAACGCTTTCGTACGCATACCGCCTCCAATATCTTCCTTCCCCTCGACAAGCAATACAGAGAGGCCCTGCTGGCGCAGCGTGATGGCGGCTGCAAATCCATTAGGGCCCGAGCCTACCACGATGGCATCATAATCCGTTTTTTGCACAGTATTTTAAATCAGCTTGTTGAAAAAGAGAGCATTTTACCATGTCAATATAATCTATAAACCTAGTAGACAAAATAAATGTATATACAGTCAAAAAGCAAATTATAGAGTCAAATAGAAAATGAAAATAAATGGCATAAAAAAAGGGAACAGTTTTTCAACCATTCCCCTTAATCTTTTTGAAGCAGCGATTACTTCATTTTGTCTTTCAAAGCCTGAACCGTTTCAAGATGATGATTCAAAGTAGGCAATTTGCCGGCAGCCCAAGCTTTCACTTCTGCATCTTTAGCATCTTTGGAAGCTTCTTCAAATTCTTTTATATCCATTTTATGGTCATCAACCATCAGCGATACGTAAGCCTTGTCAAAGTCTGTACCTTTTTTCTCAGCCAGTTCGTTGTATTTCTTTTTCTTGTCCTCGCTGATCGAATCAGGCAAGGTTATATTTTTTTGAGAAGCCAAAGCTTTCAATTCGTCATTTGCTTTGGAATGATCCTTCACCATCATGGCGCCAAAATCCTTCACATCTTTAGAAACTCCGTTTTTTTCTGCAAGTTTTCCGACTTCAACTTCATACATTCCGCCGTCTGCTGCTGCTACGGCAAACTCTGTATCATCTTCCAGTTTTGTATCGTCAAACTTCGCTTCGTTTGCAGCTTCAGCAGTTTCGGTACTGTCTTTTTTTTCTGAACTATTACATGATGAGAATGTAATGATACTTGCCAGAAATAACGCGCTTAATGTTATCTTTTTCATATTTAGTTTTCATTTTTGGTGATGTTGTTAAAAATAAACCAGAAAAAACTATGCCAGGGATGATTCTGCTGCTTATCGCTGAAAAGTCCACGCGCGCCACCGCAATGAATCTGTTTATGAATATTCCATGACACACAATGTTGAAAATATTCAGCATTTAAAGATGCTTGTAATCAAACCGAAGAGATTCATTATAAGCCGAACGATTTGTTAAGATTGCGTAAAGTCGCCGGAGAAATATTTTTTTGGAAAAAGATGTATTAATTTTAGCACATATTTGACAAGATAAGACGCTCCCAAAACGCGAAACATGAATTTGAACGAGACCTGCAATATTTTTTTGGCAGATGATGATGAAGACGATACTTTTCTATTCCAGGAAGCGCTTGGGCAAATCCCCGTACCGACAAATCTGGTTATTGCGGAAAACGGAATGGAACTGATGAAGAAGCTGAATAAAACAGAACGCGTTCCGGACCTGATTTTTCTGGACATGAATATGCCCGTAAAAAACGGTATGGAGTGTCTGCAGGAGTTACGCAAATCCGAAACTTACGACCAAACGCCAGTCGTGATACTATCAACATCCGTTGCAGGATATTTACTGGAAGACGCCTATAATGCAGGTGCAAACCTTTATATACAGAAGCCGACGAGCTTTTCAAACTTAGTGGTGATTTTGAAAAAATGCCTCCTGAAGAAAATCAATCTGATCGACAGACCGGAATTGTCTGAGTTTTTGGTTGCTAACGAATAGTATTCAGTAGTCCACACATTTGTTATTGAGTAGATACTTCCGCAAATGGCCAGGATTTAATAAATCGGGCCATGCCGCTCCGGCATGAAAAAATAAGATAACAGTTTATCTTTCAGCCATTTAATAACATATCAAAAAAGTCATTTAACTGCAAATATCTCTGGTACTGATTTATTAATGTTCCTGAAAAGAATTTAACAGAACAGAATCATGTCCGGAGCCGCAGCCGCAGGAACCTTGACAGAAATGCCGGTCATTTCTCCAAGACAGTTTAAAAAGTTAAAAAAAGATCCCGCCTTAACAGCTGTTGCTGCGGGGCTCAATTATATTTCCGGAAGCGATGCACCCGGATATCTGAGAAAGGGCAAATCGCCCAGATTTTATTATACAGAAAAAGATGGCACCAGATGCAAAGACAAAGAGGCCATCAAAAGAATAAAGTCTTTGGTACTGCCGCCAGCCTGGCAGGAAGTCTGGATCAGCAAAGATCCGAATGGACATCTGCAGGCCACTGGCATTGACGAGGCTGGAAGAAAACAATACCGCTATCACCCGCACTGGAATCTTGTCAGGAACCAGACCAAATATTTCAGGCTGCTCAATTTTTCAGATTCCCTGCCGCAACTTCGCGAACGCGTGGATGCAGATTTGCGCAGGCGAACTTTTGATATGGACAAGGCAATCGCGCTGGTCATCAAACTGATGGACAAAACCTGCATCCGCGTTGGAAACCAGCGCTATAAAATTAAACACGGCTCTTCGGGGATCACCACACTTGACGCGCGCCATGCTACCGTGAAAGGCAAAACGATCCGGTTTATGTTTGTTGGAAAAAAAGGCATCAAGCAGGATATTACGCTTAAAGATGTACAGCTGGCCAGACTCGTAAAACAGTGCAAGGAGATGCCCGGGCGCAGACTTTTTCAGTATATAAATGAACACGGCGAAAAGTGTGCATTGTCGGCAAATCATGTGAACGAATATATCCGCATACATACCGGTGCAAGTTTCTCAGCCAAAGATTTCAGAACATGGATGGGAACGGTCACCGCCTTCGAATACCTGAGCGAGCATCTGGATTATAAAACCAAACGTGAATTTACCAAAACAGTCAATACCTGCCTGGACACTGTCGCTGCGCATCTGGGAAATACGAGAACGGTGTGTAAAAAATACTACGTGCATCCCGCCGTATTTCTGGCCTATGAACAAGGAAAACTCAAAAGGATATTAAACAAAGAATTAAGTGATATGCCGTATTTGTCAGGCAATGAGCAGCATGTAAAAACCTTACTTGCGAAACCCGCTTAAATTAAGATTATCCATAAATCCGCAGCAACTCTGAAATCGTATATGTTTTACTATGCGAAAACTTATTTCAGGATTGCTGCTTTTTTTGTTTCCCTTTGTATCGTCAGGACAGCGAATAGACAACACTGTCTCTTTTCGAAATATGACAGGCGAAAAGTATGTAAGACTTCATTATGACAATGACTTCTGGGGAAAATCCGATTATTATTACACACAGGGGTATAACCTGGAGCTCGTTAGACCTTCCCTGAAAAAGAATCCACTTACCTATACTTTGCTGAAGCCTAAAAACAGCCGGGTGAAATACGGGATTGCGTTGGAGCATTACGGCTTCACACCTACGATCATCGCCAGCAGTTCCATTTTGTACAACGACCGGCCCTATGCAGGCGTGATTATCCTCAAAACTTTTTCGATAGCTGTTGATACCATTCGCCGTTTCCGTATTTCTACAGTACTAAGTACGGGAGTGATCGGGCCGGCAGCCTTTGCAGGTCCAATGCAAAAGAAGATCCATACCTGGACTGGGGATGCAGAACCGATGGGATGGCAGTTTCAGATTAAAAACGATGCTGTGATCAACTATGAAGTTAATTTTGAAAAACAGCTATTTAATGTTCCGAACCTTATCTCTCTGAACACAAATACACAGGTGCGGCTTGGAACACTATCAGATAAGCTGCAGGCGGGTGCGACATTAACCTTGGGAAGATTTAATAGCCCTTTTGCTGCACAGGAACAGCGCTCTGCAAATAATTACCAACTCTACCTGTACGCACAGCCGCTGATCAGCCTTGTTGGTTACGATGCCACGATGCAGGGTGGTGTTTTCAATCGTCGCAGCCCTTACACGATAAAGGCGGATCAGATGAACAGATTGGTATCTCAGAATTCATTTGGTGCTGTGCTGAGTATCAAACAATTTTATGTAGAGTATAACCACGTTTTCCTCAGCCGCGAATTCAAGACCGGAAAAGCGCACCAATGGGGCGGGATAAGAATTGGCGTGGCATTTTAGTTTTTTCTGAGTGGGTGAATTTTCTACGTACACCGTTTCCAATATAGTACAGAGATTACGCAACAGCGGGAAAATCAGCAACAATTCAAACACAAAATTCACCTGTGTCGGCAGATTGTGGATTGACAGGGAATGGCATAGGATTTTTAGCTAAACAGTTATTATTCATTTAAATTACACATGTCATGTCAACGAACAACGAAGCACTTATAGAAACACTTAATGATCTGATCCGTATTAATAATGACCGTATTGACGGTTATGAAAAAGCGATTAAAGAGACAGATGATATTGATGTAGACCTGCAAGGTTTATTCCAAAAAATGGCGAATGAAAGCCGTGAGTATGTGTCCGAACTGACTACTCAGGTGGCGAGCCTTGGCGGCGAAATTGCTACAGGTACGACAAATTCAGGAAAAATCTACCGTGTTTGGATGGATATCAAGGCAACATTCACAGGCCATGACAGACAATCGGTACTTGAAAGCTGCGAATATGGTGAAGATGCAGCACAGGAAGCATATGACGACGCATTGGCAACAGATGCTGATCTTCCGGTATCAATCCGTCAGATGATCACCGATCAGAAAGCTTCACTATTGTCGTCGCATAACCTGATTAAAAAATATCGCGATGCGCATAAAGCGGTGAACAATTTATAATCTCCGCAAACTTTGTTAAAAAACCCTGACAGCATCGCTGCTGTCAGGGTTTTTTAATTAGAGAAAAAATTTTAAACAGACTAATCTGACTGTTTAAAAATCTCACTATAGACGGGCCAGCAGTTCCGATTTTTTGGCTTTGAATTCTTCTTCAGTAATATGGCCCTTTTCGAAAAGTCCTGATAGTCTTTCGATCGTGGCAAAGATCGCATCTTCCGATCCTGCCGAATGCTCTGACTGACCTGCACTACTGCTTTTCTCAGGAGATTTTACAACATCATACTGTAATTCAGGCGTTGCCTGTGTCAATGTTCCCGGTTCTGAAATTAGAGGCAAAGTTGAAATGTCAATGGTCCCATCCTGACTGGTCAAAAGAAATGACTGACTGGAGCCTTGCTGCTGAGAAACGCCTAAAATCTGATGATGCCTTGTATCATATATGGATCGGCTTCCGTTTGTTTCAATGATCAAACGGCGGACCGGTGCAAAATACGCATACCGGAAATTATTCTGCGATCCACTTGAAGTAGGAGATCCAAAAACAGATGGCCAGGGCTTATTACTTCCGGTATCCAATGTGCTTTCAGACGGTGCAGATTTTTCAAACAGAATCTCCGTCGTAACCAGTGTCGCCAATTCATTGCAAAGTTCATCAACAGTTATTTTCAGTGAACGATTGAACATGTCGCCAACCATGGTCATGCCGCCTTTCATCCACTGTCCGTTACCGCCAAGCTCCGGAATATTAAATTGAGCCATTGTAGCATTACCCTGAACAACCGCGTTCAAAAGTGCAACAACACTGTCTTTGCTGAGTTCGTACATGCTTGCAATATCCTCTATTTTCTTCTCGCCTTCCTTTGTGAGTGATTTCATATCCTTTTTAGGTAACGTAAACATTATAAGTCACTTCCACAAAAATAGTGCCATTCAAGCAGAAACGCCGGGAAATATGCCGGGCCGCCGTCCAGGATTGTCTTCGCCGGATTAAAACCTTTATTACTTTACGATGATCAAAACCTGCAGACAAGTTGATACTTTTGCTCTAACATATGATCAACACCGACCTTACTAATCCTATGAAAAAACTGATTGCTATCGTTTTTCTATTATCCGGTTTTATAACAGTCAAAGCCTCCAAAGTTGACACGGTTTCGACGTACAGCACTTCAATGAAGAAAAATATTAAGGCTGTCGTGATCACTCCGGATGCATCAGCCGCAGCAGAAAAATTGCCCGTATTGTATTTGCTTCACGGATACAGCGGCAACCAGTCCGACTGGATCAGCAAAGTAAAAGCGATTACAGATCTCGCCGATCAATACAAAATGATTATCGTTTGCCCGGATGGTAACTTTTCAAGCTGGTATTTTGACAGTCCGGTTGATAAAAACTGGAAATACGAAACATATGTTAGCACAGAGCTCCCTGCGTGGATTGATGCACACTATAAGACAGTCAGCACGCGGGAAGGAAGGGCAATTACAGGCCTGAGTATGGGTGGCCACGGCGCATTGTACCTCGCTTTCAAACATCAGGATATTTTCGGAGCGGCAGGAAGCATGAGCGGCGGTGTAGATTTAAGGCCGTTTCCACTCAACTGGGACCTTGCCAAAAGGCTGGGCTCATACGCTGAGTTCCCTGAAAGATGGGACAACAACAGCGTCATTAACCTTACCCATTTATTAACGGCTAAATCGCTGCCATTAATTATAGACTGCGGAACTGAAGACTTTTTCTACGGCGTTAATGTGAAACTTCACAAAAAACTTGCCGACAATAATATTCCACACGATTTTATCAGCCGGAGAGGCGCACATAACTGGGAATACTGGAGCAACGCAATCCATTATCAGGTCTTATTCTTCTCCAGGTTTTTCAAAGGCTGATGACTGACAGCAGGCATGGATCGACGAACTCGTGCCTGCTGTCTACTCCTCAATATCCAGGCAGGAATCACGTGTCAGAATCAGGTGAGCCTCATTGCAAACAGATCTTTTGATTTCATATAGACATAAGTTACAACCAAAAGCGTAATCGCTCCGCCTGCCAGAACAGTTGGGATAGGTCCCACAAGCCTGGCCGCCAATCCGGATTCAAAAGCACCCAGCTCATTGGAAGAGCTCACAAAAATACCGCTGACCGATGCAACACGTCCTCGCATTTCATCGGGCGGAAAGATCTGCATGATCGTCTGACGAATCACCACGCTTATACTATCACAAACACCGGTTGCAAACAAAGCGGCACATGACAGCCAAAAATGGGTTGAAAGTGAGAATATTATTGTGAAGACACCAAAACCAGCAACAGCGATCAGCATATTACGCCATGCCTGATGTGTGGGTGGGAAATGCGCCATAGCAAACATTGTGATCAAGGCTCCAACCGACGGAGCCGCTCTCAGCAATCCCAGGCCTTCCGGGCCGACATGTAAAATGTCTTCGGCGAAGACTGGCAAAATGGCGATCACCCCACCGAACAAAACAGAGAACATATCCAGCGAAAGTGCGTACAGAATAATTTTTGTACTAAAAACAAATTTGAGCCCGTCGCGCAGACTTTCCCAGATTGAAATCCCCCCTTTCCGCACATTGATGGGATTTGTTCTGATAAGCGTAATCAGTACGAGACAGAATACCATGGTCAGCATGATACCAAGCAAAGTTTCCGTTAATCCCAGATATACATATAAAAATCCCGCGATCCCAGGGCCCAGCACGGCACCTGCCTGAGAGAAGGTACTGCTCCAGGTGGAAGAATTTGAATAAAATTCCCGTGGAACAAGAAATGGTTTCAGTGAAGAAGAAGCAGGAGAATAAAATCCCTTAGCCAGACCGATCAGAAAAAATACGGAATATACCGACCATAAATGCTGATTTTTATTCATGGCTGCAATCCATTCCGGCTGGAATAAAAAATACAGGATCGCAGAGCCCGCGATAATAACAGACAAACTGATGCGAAGAATAATCCTTCTGTCATAACGGTCTGCTACATGCCCACCGAAGAGTGATACAGCGATGAAAGGCACCACTTCCGCCAGACCGATCATACCCAGAGCCAGCGGATCATGTGTTATTCGATAAAGCTCATACCCAATGATCACCTCCTGAATAAGCAGTGCGGACCTGTACAAAAAACTGTTGGCAAGAAAATAGCGAAACTCGGGGAAACGTAGTGCGGAATATGCGTCGTGCTTTTCTGGTAATTTCAACTTATTGTTCAAATTGGTTTAACAAAACTAACGCTGATGATAAATAGGTTAGCCACATTAAAACAACAATAATTACGAATCTGAGTTCTTATTTTTAAAATTGTTTTGAGGGTAAAAAAGCATCTGACGGATTTTATTTTTAATGTTCAAAAAATCAATAAAAAAATCTCATTCATCACGAATACATATCCAGCACATTCAACTGCTCCTGAACAAGCCGGTAGTTTTCTTCGTCGAAACAGACAAAAATCACTTTTTCAATTCTATTGTTTTTTGATAAAAATCCAGAAACAGTACTTACCGCAACCTCTGCGGCTTGTGCCTTCGGATATCCATATACACCAGTACTGATGTTGGGGAAAGCAACAGACTGACAATCGTTGATCACTGCGAGCTGAAGCGAATTGATATAACAGGAAGCCAGTTTCTCGCGCTCGTTATTTTTTCCTCCATGCCATACAGGACCAACGGTGTGTATGACAAATTTAGATGGCAGTTTTCCGGCCGTAGTAACAACCGCTTCGCCGGTCTGACAGCCGCCTTGTTTAGCAACAATTTCTTTACAGGCCTCCAGTATTTCCTGTCCTCCTGCGCTATGAATGGCACCATCTACACCACCGCCTCCCAGCAACGAAGAATTGGCAGCATTTACAATAGCGTCCACTTCAAGCCTGGTAATATCACCGTGAAGGAGTTCAATTCTGGATATCAAAGTTTTCATAGCTGGCGAGAATTTAATATGCGGATAAGCTTGCTGCCTCTAACAAATGGATTTAAAAAGCCGCAACAGTTTTCAGCACCGTTAAAATAACCATTCCCCGCTTAATTGCGTCAAAAAATCGGATGGTACCCGAAAATAAAAAAACCGGGTTAAACCCGGCTTACTTACTAATCAATTTCAGGTACGCTTCCCCGGTGGGGGATAAAGTATATCCCGGCTCATGGCTTATCGTAAGTCCGAGCCCTTTCAATTTTCTGATATTCAGTTTGAGCCATTCCTTTTCTTTTTTGGCTTTAACAGCCAGATCTGCCGCTTTCATCTTCGGATTCTGCTGAATCACCTGCAACGTTTTGGTAGTCCATTTTCCCACTTTGCTGAATTTGTCCAGATTGTCCAGCGCTGCCTTGATCGTCTCAAATTCTTCGTCATCCAGCGTCTCATCTCCCAGCGGTTCATCCACCGGATTTTCAGAATCAAAGGCCACTTCGATACGGTAGATCAATCCTTCTTTCTGTCCCTCCAGTAACTGAACCAACGATTTTGCAGGCGCGAAACCTGCATTAACAGCTTCTGCATCAGTTATTTCATTCAGCAATATTTCCTTTACGGATATGATCTTAATGACACCTACGCTGGTATTTATCAGGCTCCCTGCACTTACATCCAATTTTTTCCACTTACGGAATGCCAGTGAAATAGTGCCTGCCTTAATCCCCTCGAGGTGTTTTTGTTTAAATAGCATAGTTAAATAAGTTTCAAAATTTTCATAAAGATAGCCTTTCTGCGGCAAAAATTCTGGTCATAATGTCAACACATCATCCACAAAAACTTCTGGCAAGATTTTATTAAATGCCGATGCATCTGACCAAAACTTTACCTTGATATCTTATGATCAACCCGACACTACAAAATCTTATAGACCTGTGTAACGACTGTGCTGCTGCATGTAACTATTGCGCAAGTGCCTGTCTGAAAGAAAAAGATGTGAACATGCAGGCAAAATGTATAAATCTGGATCTGCAATGTGCAGCGCTGTGTTATGCAACGGCCCAATTGCTTACTCTGGACAGCGAGTTTGCAGATGATCTTTGCGCTGTTTGTGCAAATGTCTGCAATGCCTGTGCGGAAGAGTGTGAAAAACATGCAGCAATGGGTATGAAACATTGCGAATTTTGCGCTGAGATATGCCGTAAATGTGCAGATGCCTGTGACGAACTCTTAGCTGCTTAATTTTTGTAAATAAATCTTCTTGTCAGGAGAACAGAAAGCGTCCGGTATAGAGCCGGACGCTTTTTCTATGTTTTACACGGATATTATTTTACCATAAATTCGAATTACTACGACAAATTTTTTTATTTTATCTTCAAAAAACTTAAACATGCATTATCTTAGTTAAAAAATCCCAAAGGCGTATTTATGAGAAAACTTCTCCTCTGCTCAGTTTTTCTTGTTTCTTCTTTTCTGATTTATGCTCAGTCAATCCACTCATTTCCAGGGAGGATTGAGGCGGAAGCGTTCAGCCAGATGACTGGCGTTGCAATAGAAACCACCGGTGATACCGGCGGCGGACAAAACGTCGGCTACATTGAGGACGGCGACTGGATGGATTACCAGGTCGAAGTGACGGCTGCCGGCGCGTATTCATTCAATTTCCGGGTTGCCAATAGTTATGGAAATGGTATTCTGGAGCTGAGAAATATATCTGGCGAGGTATTGGGACAGGTAGCTATTCCTCAGACCGGCGGCTGGCAAAACTATATTACCGTCGGTATGCAGGCAGCATTGCCGGCCGGTGTTCAAACAGTCCGGATTTTTGCGAAAAGCGGCCTTTTCAACTTTAACTGGTTTGAAGCTGTTCAGGAAAACCTGATTCCCGGAAAAATAGAGGCAGAATCTTATTCCGCCATCCACAATGCCGGTACTGAAAATACGGAGGACACAGGCGGAGGCCTGGATATTGGCTGGATTGGAGATAACAGCTGGATGGATTATGAGGTCAAAGTTGTCGCTGCCGGTGTTTATACCTTTAAATTCCGTGTTGCCAATGGCTTCAGTGACGATGCATCACTTTCCCTGAAATCTTCTGATGGCACCATACTGGGTGAAATAAATAATTTGCCGAGAACCGGAGGTATGCAAGGTTGGGGCCACGCAAGCCTTACCACCTTCTTGCCGGCTGGAACACAAACACTACGCATTTTTGCAAAAAAAGGGGTATTTAGTTTAAACTGGTTTGAGGTAAAAGGCTCCAAATCGCTCCCTGGCAGGGTTGAAGCAGAAACCTATGATGTTTCCAGTGACATCAGGGTTGAAGATACGGGTGACGTGGACGGTGGAAAAAATCTAAGCTATATAGACGATGCTGATTACATGGACTACAATGTCAATGTTGCTTCTGCCGGAAATTATGTTTTTAATTTCCGGGTTGCCAACAGCTGGGGAAATGGAAATATTCAGATCAAAAATGCAAACGGGAATGTTCTTGGGAGTGTCGATGTGCCGCAAACCGGCGGCTGGCAAACCTATACCAATATCACAACGACGGCTGCGTTGCCATCAGGAAGTCAGATTATCAGAATTTATGCGAACCGCGGATCCTTTAATTTAAACTGGTTTGATGTTAAAAAAATCAACCTCATCCCCGGGAAAATTGAGGCTGAGGATTTTTCTGCGACCAACGGCCTGGGTACGGAAGCAACTGCCGATGCAGAAGGTGGACTGGATGTTGGCTGGATCGGCGACAACAGCTGGCTCGACTACCAGGTCAATGTAATCTCAGCAGGCTTGTATACTTTCAGTTTTCGTTTTGCCAATGGATTCAGCGATGAAGCTTCATTGGAACTACGTGCAGCCGACGGCACCATCCTGGGAACTGTAAACAACCTTCCGCGGACAGGGGGAATGCAGGGTTGGGGCACGACAAACCTGACAGCTTCTTTGCTAGCTGGTGAACAAATATTACGTGTTTTCGCAAAAAAAGGAGTTTTCAGCCTGAACTGGATTGAAACTGTTGGCTCGAAACCCCTGCCTGGTAAAATTGAAGGTGAAAATTATGACGTTTCCAGTGATATCAGAACCGAAGATACAGGTGATACCGGCGGAGGAAAAAATCTGAGTTATATAGATGACGAAGACTTCATAGATTATAATGTCAACGTTGCATCAGCCGGTGCTTATTCATTCAAATTCAGGGTTTCGAATAGTTATGGAGATGGCATTATACAGGTGAAAAATGCTTCCGGTATCGTATTGGGGCAAGTCGATGTGCCGCGGACGGGAGGCTGGCAGGTTTACAATACAATAACAGCCACGGCAAATCTGAGTGCAGGAAGTCAGCTGTTGAGAATTTATGCTCAAAAAGGAGCATTTAATTTTAACTGGTTTGAGGTTTCAAAAGACGCTTCCGCCCCTGACAAGGCACAGGCGATTATCACTTTTACTGACCTTTCACCAAAACAAGCTGGCTCAGGAAGTTTTGATCTTATCGCAACAAGCAACCATACAGAATCTCCGGTCACGTTTACATCCTCAAATCCGTCGATTGTTTCTGTATCCGATGCAACCGGGAGGTGGAAAGCCACCATCCATGCCGAAGGCACGGTCACGATAACAGCATTACAGGCAGAAAGTGCGGGTTTTCTTGCTGCGGGCAATGTGACCAGAAATCAGCTTATTCAACCAGCCACAACACCGGATGAACCGATTAAGGGTGAGAAGATTACGTTGGATCCGAAACGCTGGTATCAGCTAAATAATACAGCAAGAGGCCTCGACGCCTTGTTCGATGGTGATACACAAACGGAAGTACAACTTGGATGGGGCCTGGCACTTAATACCTGGGATGCCTATTATCCATTGCTTGATGGTGAGCAAATCACGCTGGAAAGTCTTAAATTCTTCGATTTTACAGGAAATTTTAAGGAAAACCCCATGACCTTGTCTGTCATTACGGACCAATGGGAACGCATCCCTGTCGCCACTTTCACGGGAGAAGTTTACAATGGCTGGGTGGGCCCCTATCCTGACCGCCAGCTTACCGGCAACGCACAGTTTAAGCTGGATCATCCCGTTTCTAATATCCGATATCTTGTTATCAATATTAAAAGCGGATTGCCTACTGAAATCGAATTTTACGGATCACATACAGGAGGTACTAAACCGGTTACACCAATACCTGCCAAAACCATCAAACTGCGTGACCTGTTTGGCGTCAATGCCTACGAATGGAATTTTGAGGATGGCAATAGTCCCTGGCAGATCAACGAAGCGCGCATGAATGCCGCAAAAAGTTTTACCGGAATCAGACATTATATGGACTGGGAAAAACTGGAATCATCAGAAGGTGTTTTTTCATACAACCCAACGCTCAGCGGCGGCTGGAACTATGACGCCATTTACGAGCGTTGCAAGGCTGAAAACATTGAAGTGCTCGCTGATTTAAAAACGATTCCAGCCTGGATGCGGGATACTTATCCAGCTGACCAACAGGACAATGAGAATGTCCCGGTTCGCTTTGGAAAAGATTTTACGGATCCGGTATCCTATATTGAGCAGGCCAGGATCGCCTTTCAATATGCTGCCCGTTATGGTAGCAACACCAACGTTGACCCTTCTTTACTAAGTGTTTATACCGTTCCGCGCTGGTTCGGAGACACACCCAATACCGTTAAGATCGGTTTAAACCTGATTAAATATATCGAGTGTGACAACGAACGGGATAAATGGTGGAAAGGCAGGAAAGGATACCAGACAGCCAGAGAATATGCCGCCAACTTATCCGCTTTTTACGATGGGCATAAAAACTCAATGGGTGTAGGAATTGGTGTAAAAAATGCTGATCCCCAGATGAAAGTTGTCATTGCGGGTCTGGTGACAGGTTCAGATTACGTCAAAGGAATGGTGGACTGGTGCAAAGAGTTTCGCGGATATAAGGCGGATGGCTCCGTGAATCTGTGCTGGGACGTGGTAAATTTCCATCTTTATACAGACGATGCTTCCTCATCCCAAAGCGGAACCTCTACCCGGGGAGCAGCGCCGGAAGTGACTAACGCAAACACAATTCTTGACAAATTTGTGGAAGTATCTCATGATGTTTCACAGGATATGCCCGTATGGATCACAGAAGCGGGATACGATGTGCATCAGGAAAGTCCGCTGAGAGCAATTCCGATCGGCAATAAGACAGCATTTGAAACCCAGGCAGACTGGATCCTCAGAACTTCTTTATTTTCTGCCCGTCATGGCGTTTCAAAAGTGTTCTTTTATCAAATGTATGATGACAATAAATCAGGGGGAATGTTTGGCACTTCTGGGCTGATCAACGAAGACTTGTCCCGCCGGCCGGCTGCTGATTATTTTCATCAGGTAAACAAACTTTTCGGTGAATATGCTTATAAGGAAACAACAAATCAGGATCCCATTGTAGATCGGTATGAACTGGACGGAAAATCACTTTTCATCTTAACTGTGCCTGATGAAAAAGGCAGAACAGCGAATCATACCCTGAATATTGGCAGTTTTAATGCTGCAAAGGTTTATCGGCCAAAGGCAGGAAGTGATAACATGGAGATGGAAGAAGTTGAAGCGGTTGGTGGAAATCTGACCATTACAGCGACGGAAACACCGACTTTCATTATCCCGTCCAATGCATCCAATGCCAGACAGGCCGTTGTTGATTCTATTCTGTTGATAAATCCTCTGGCAACCCCTCTGGAGAATGAATTCAACCTGCATAACTCGGTAAAAGTTTATCCAAATCCAACGGTTAACCATGTCATCGTTGACATGAAAAATAAAAGTGATGCAGCTATTGAAATCAATTTATTTGATGCCGGAATTGGAAAACTGCATAAGAAAATCCAGATTCCGGCAGGTGGTGCTTCCGAGTTGAAAAAGATCGACATCTCGGCTTTACCTACAGGTGTATATATTCTTGAAATTAAACAGGGAAATGACCGTGCTTTCAGAAAAGTTGTAAAGGGATTATAGTGTCAGACATTTGCGCTATTTTTACCATATGCTGCCTACGCTGGGAATTGATGAAATAATGAAGGCTCCGTCATTCTCGGAATCCTTTAAAATGATGCGCCATGCGCCGATCAATATGCCGCTGATCACTGAAGCTCACAAACACGACTTCTACATGCTGCTGGTCATCATAAAGGGTTCGGGTACGCATATAATCGATTTTGAAAACTATCCGGTTACTGATTTTACCGTATTTTTTCTTGCTCCGGGTCAGGCCCATGCATGGGATCTGGCACCGGATACCACCGGATATCAGATCTTGTATGCGCCCGGCTTTCTTTCAGGAGGGCATCCGGACACACCGTTTTTTAAACCTAGATCCGCTCCTTTTTTAAAACTGTCAGACATTGATTTTAAAACGCTTTCCTATGAGCTGAATTCGATTGAGACGGAAATTGGAAACGGGCGTTCCTATTCTGAAACCATCGTTCAAAACCGCCTTCACATTATACTTGCACTGCTTAAGCGATGGTATGCGGAAACCTGCCCTAGCGCAATTTCTAAAAAAAACGGCAGGCTGATCCAGGCCTTTCTGTCGTTGCTGGAAGTGCACTACCAGCAGCAAAGCAGCGTCGCCTTTTATGCGGAAAATCTTCATGTTACGGCAAGTTACCTTAACAATGTTTGTAAAAAAGAGTCGGGACGAACAGCCGGAGAACAGATCAGAGACAGGATTTTACTGGAAGCCAAACGCATGCTTTCCCTCACAAATGCAGATATTAAGGAAATCGCATACAAGCTTGGTTTTAATGATACATCGTACTTTTCCCGTTTTTTCAAAAAATATACAAACCACACACCGGTAACTTTCCGTAATAAGATTTAGTTTGTCCGGTCAATGTGCTAATCTGTGCAAGTCTTCTCAAAGTTTAGGGCAGTAACTTTGCTTCATCACTAAAAGCTTTTTTATGGCTGCTTCATTTACACGCGTCTCCGCTGCACTTCTATTTTCAGTGCTATTTTTCTCTTTCAAATGTCAATCACAAAATCCAAAGCCAATGTCCATACCTCAACCGGATATTTTTCAGTCCGCAGCGCAAAATAATACCGCTGAAATAAAACGTTACATTAACCAGGGGCAGAACCTTGAAGTAAAAAATAATAAAGGTGAAACACCGCTGATGGCTGCAACCTATCAAAATGCACTGTCTGTTGTTGAATTGCTTATCCATGCCGGCGCCAATGTAAATGCGCAGGACAAGATCCTGAACAGTCCTTTTTTATATGCGGGCGCCTCAGGGTATACCGAAATTGTAAAGTTGTGTATAAAAAACGGAGCCGATTATAAGGTTTATAATCGTTTTGGCGGCAGTGCGCTGATACCTGCATGCGAAAAAGGACACATTGAAACGGTCCTGGAACTTTTGAAAGACAAAAAATTCCCTATTGATCATATCAATAACCTGGGCTGGACGGCTTTGCTGGAGGTGTTGGTAATTGGGAAGGGAGGAATTGAAACACAGACAAAAATAACCAGAATACTGATCGATGCCGGCTGCAATGTTAATATTCCGGACAAGGATGGCATTACCCCCCTAACGCATGCACGGAGGAACGGATACAAAGAAATAGCAATGATGCTTGAGAAAGCGGGCGGTCATTAGCATTTCACACCTGTTACCCAGGATCGACAAACAGAAATTATTACCTTTTCTCGTATTTGCTGTTTCCGGAGATCTGTCCGTAAAACAAAAGCACCACCGACTGTGGCTTCTTTCAAGAACTCAGGCATTATTTTTACATTTGCCGGTGCAGCAACTATAATCGCAGAAGCATGAAAATATACCAGGAAAGCATACGCTTGAAGGAAAAAAAGAGAGGATTTCATTTGATCACGGGCGAAGTAACGCATGCGGTGCCGCAGATCAGTGAAATAAGAAACGGTATGTGCCAGGTATTTATCCAGCACACCTCTGCATCGCTGACGATCAATGAAAATGCAGATCCGACGGTAAGGAAAGATTTTGAGATGTTTTTCAATAAAACCGTTAAAGAAAATGATCCTGACTATCAACACGACTACGAGGGCTCCGATGATATGCCGGCTCATCTCAAAGCTTCCCTGCTCGGAAGTTCGGTGATGATACCGATACAGCATGGAAGATTAGCGCTCGGGACATGGCAGGGGATCTATCTCTGCGAGCACAGAGATTTTGGGGGATCCAGAAATTTAATCATTACCGTTTGGGGAAATTGAATGCGCGTCTTTCTGACCGCTATCTATCTTATGCTGAAACATAAACATGTAAAAGCCTCGTAGTTTTCACAACATAATTAAATTACAGATTAGATATTTCATAAATATTTTTCACCTTTTTTCTTCCACATTGATCTAAAGCAATTTTCCAGGCGTAGGTTATTCAAATATTCTTTTCGATGGGCGAAAAGAAAATCGTAACCTTTAATTGCTATGATCAATAATAACATCTCACAGAAAGATTCTGAGACCAAGGAAGGTGACAAATCTATTTTGAACAGACGACTATTTTTACGTTCATCTGCTATCGCAACAGCAGTTGGAACTCTTGCAATCGGCGCATGTAAAGATGACGACGATGATATGGTAACTCCTCCTTCAGGAACCGTAGATCTTGGAAAAGACGACGTTGGAATTTTGAACTATGCTTATGCGCTTGAGCAACTTGAGGCTGCATTTTACGAGCAAGTGATCAAAACGCCCTATACCGGAATTACAGCGGCTGAAACAGCCATTCTTACCGATATCCGTGATCATGAAGTAATCCACAGAGATTTCTTTAAAGCAGCTTTGACGGCAGCAGCGCCAACTCAGATCATACCATCACTTGAAGTTGATTTTTCTTCGATCGATTTTACAAGCCGTGCGAAAGTTCTTGGGGCAGCAAAACTTTTTGAAGATACAGGGGTTGCGGCTTATAACGGCGCAGGCAAGTTCATCAAAAATGCAACCTATCTGACACTGGCCGGAAAAATTGTTTCAGTTGAAGCGCGTCACGCAGCTGCGATCAGTGATTTGCTAACGCCTAAAACAGCTGACTTCGCGAGCGATTCTCAAATCGACAGCAATGGATTAGATAAAGCAATTGCCTCAGCAACGATTCTTGCAGCAGTTCAGCCCTATCTTAAAACAAAGATCAGCGGCGCTAATCTTCCTAAATAATTTTCCAACAGACTTCAACTTTTGACCGATATGGACATTTTCAAAATAGTAGACGAAATTCAAAAAATAGATGGTGACGCAATGGGCCGTTTGGAACATGCAACACGCCGTCATTTTATGAGCAAAATAGGAAGTAAACTTGCAGCAGCTGCTGTGCCAACCGTTTTCGCTTCGATCGTAAACAAGGCATATGCGCAGTCAGCCGGTGCTATAGATATTTTAAACTTTGCCCTGACGCTGGAATATCTGGAAGACGATTTCTACAAGCAGGCCAATGGAACTGCAAACCTGATTCCTGCAAGTGATAAAACGATTTTCACTCAGATCGGGAAACATGAAACTCAGCACGTAGCATTTTTGAAAGGCGCTCTTGGTGCTAAGGCGGTTACGAAACCTGCTTTCGATTTTACAGGAAAAGGCGCTTTTGCAAGTGTTTTCACAGATTATAACACTTTCCTTACTGTCTCCCACGCACTGGAAGATACCGGCGTAAGAGCATATAAAGGACAAGCAGGCGGTTTGATGGGTGATCCAGCCCTTCTTGAGTATGCATTGCAGGTTCATTCTGTTGAAGCAAGACATGCTTCAATCGTTCGTAAATTGCTTGGTGCTGCTACCGGAAATGCTTCTATCAAATCATGGATTACAGGAAATGCAGGAGCTCCTGCGGCTGTTTATGCAGGTGAAGATAACAAAACACAAGGCGGTGTCAATCTGACTGGTCTTGCTGGAAAATCGGATGCGGCAATTACTGAGGCATTTGACGAACCACTTACAAAAGAACAGGTACTTGCTATTGCAGGTCTATTCTTGTAAAAACTAAGGAATTGAAAGTATAACGATTAACCCACCCTGTTGAACATATACATACACGATCAGTGCAAGTGAAGTTCAAAATCAGTGTTACACGCTATAATTCTTAAAATATAAAGAGGTTATCCTTAGGTAGGATAACCTTTTTGTTGTTATAAACGGGTTAATTACAGCCATAAATTCAGTAATTTTATACTTTTGACAGCTTTGATAATAAGGTTTACTTAACAAAGCCGTTTTAATTGATACAAAGCTGAACCCCATATGACGAAGTACCTTTTTGACAGGCGCGGTTTCCTGAAGAAATCGAGTTTAGCCGCACTTGTTGCCTCACTTGGCAGCGAAATCGCCTTTGCTGAAAAACTACCTAAAAATTATATACCGATCGGTCTCGGAGAAAAAGATGCGCTGAAGGGGAAAAATACCAACCTGATCGTTCAGGGCGACCGGCCCTGGAATGTTGAAGCGCCTCTGGATTTACTGGACGACAAGGTTACACCGGTAGATAAAATGTTCATACGCAATAATGGACTGATCCCGGAGACAATCGATGTTAAAACATGGACATTGACCATCGACGGAGAATCCGTGAAGGCACCAAAAACCTACACGCTTGAAGAACTGAAAAAGAAATTTAAACACTATACCTATCAGCTTACACTCGAATGCGGTGGAAATGGCCGGTCGGGATATTTTCCTGCTGCCTCCGGTAATCAGTGGGGCCAGGGCGCTGTGCATTGTTCAGAATGGACGGGCGTCAGGCTAAAAGATATTCTTGCGGACGTAGGTGTAAAAAGTGATGCTGTTTATATCGGATATCATGGTAAAGACCAGCACCTGAGCAAGGATCCTAAAAAAGAAGCCATTTCAAGGGGCGTTCCGATGTCAAAAGCAATGGAAGATGAAACTTTGATCGCCTGGCAGCTGAATGGAAAAGATATCCCTGAATTTCATGGTTATCCTTTAAGGCTGGTTATTGGCGGCTGGCCTGCTTCTGTTTCAGGAAAATGGCTAAGCGCGATTTCGGTACGTAATAAAGTGCACGACGGCGCAAAAATGGAGGGTCATAGTTATAAAATGCCAAAAAGTCCTGTGGCACCGGGAACAGAAATCCCAGCGACGGATGAATATTACAGGATCATAGAATCGATGCCGGTAAAGTCAATGATCACATTTCCAAAAACGGGAGCAACAATTACTGCAAATGAGGTTTTACCGCTAAGAGGGCATGCCTGGGCAGGCGATCTTGCCGTTAAAAAAGTGGAAGTATCTATCGATTTTGGAGCCACGTGGCAGGATTGTAAATTGGAAGCACCTGTAAACAGACTGGCCTGGCAGCATTGGAATACCAGTGTCAAATTTCCGGTAAAAGGTTATTACGAAGTTTGGGTTAAGGCAACAGATGCAAAAGGGATAACACAGCCAATGGTAATTCCGGCATGGAACCCTGGTGGATACCTGAACAATGCCTGTGAGAGAATAGCAGTTAAGGTAGGATAATGTGTTTCAGGAAAACAAACCATCATGCGAATCAAAGCAACACTCATCGTTTTTTTAGGACTGGGAATAATCCTCAGCTCGTTCAGACAGGAAACGGAAAATAGAAATATCATATCGTCTGAAAAACCTTCATCGGTTTTGACTCATTATTTTTTGTCTGACACGGCTAAACTGGACAAAGAGACCGGGCTTGTCGTTGACGAAAACCTTTATATGGTCAAAGCACAGTGTACGGGTTGTCATTCCACCAAACTGATCAGTGCCAACCATTTCTCCAGAGACGGCTGGAAACAGAAAATTCGATGGATGCAGGCGAACCATAACCTCTGGGACCTTGGTGAAACTGAAAAACAAGTACTGGATTATCTTGAAAAAAACTATGCGCCGCAGCAAATGGTATCCCGCCGGACGCCGTTAAAAGATGTCAAGTGGTACGACCTGAAATTGAATTGAGGTTTTACGGCTTGCTTAAAGGTCCGGTTCGCAGTAATTTGTTATAAACAAAAAGCCCCACAGGAATCAGTCAGCGAAGTATTTCTTACCTTTGCGATCCAAACTTTTTAGTATAAATGCGCGTGCCGATTTTAAGAAATTTAAATTACAGAGTATTAGTTCATTACCTTATTTTGCTTTCCTTATTGCCAGGATTGACCTCTTTAAAGCAGAAAGAACAACCTGTTGACAAGTATAAGGGAATTATAAAATCAAGTACTTTACCCAATCCGCTGAAAGCAGAAGTGATTGGCATCCAGGACGGAGACACCATTGAAATGAAGTTTATTTTTGATGGAAAAAAAGCTGGTATGCGTCAGGGAAAAGCCATCAGAATACGTTTTTTGCACATCAACTCCCCGGAACGCGGAAAGCCGTTTTATAAAGTGGCCAAGCAGTATACTTCGGAAAAATGTTTTCATAAAATCGTTACGATAAAACATAACGGTGAATTTGACAGATATGGCCGGCTACTGGGTGAGGTCGTGCTGCCAAACGGATCTGTGCTCAACAAGGAACTGGTGCAGCGGGGCCTGGCTGTTCATTTTAAGAAGTATTCGAAAAGTCAGGAATATGCAAATCTTGAAATCAGTGCGCAAAAGAAAAAGCTGGGCATATGGAGTATCCAGTAATTTAGTTTAGCCTAGCCCAACAGACCATGAATTCAGCAGCACTTTTCCAGATTTTGTACCAGCATGATGTACTTTTCCACCTACCCGGCGAAAATATTCTGCCTGTTCGTACGCAAGAGGTCATTCAGGTAGCACCGCAAAAGCCTGAACAGGTAACTGCACAAACAGAACAGCCGTCCCTCAGAGAAACTATACAGATTCATGTTGCGCCTGCAATCAAAACTATTGATCAGCCGGCAAAAGCAGTCGCTCCGCAGTATGCGTTCCCTGTGTTAAATCATAAAGTTTTAATTCTTGTTGATGAACCCAAGCAGCAGGACATGCTGGTATCAGAAGCGCTGTTTCTGGACAATGTTTTAAAAGCGGTTGGACAGTCTTCTGAAAGTGCTGATATTCTTAATTTCAGCTACCTGTCCGGACCTGATGCCAGAAGTGTTCTCTCCGAAAAAAGAATCAATTATTTTATCACTTTTGGTGTGCCACTGATAAAGCTTCAGCTGGATCTGTTGCTTCCACCTTACACGCCCAAACAAGTGGAGGGAATCTGGTTTTTATTGACTGATCCTCTGGCCGTTATTGAAGCAGACCGGGATCTTAAGAAAAAACTGTGGACGGCACTAAAACAGATTTTCCCAAAGTCCTGATATTCAATATCATACTTACCAAAATGACCAGTCATCACAATAATATTGGCAATTAGTCAGTTTTGATGGATACTTGTGGCTAAACCATGAAAAACTTATGGGAAAATTCACTGAACGTATCAAAAGCTGGTTTGGATCTTCCCGGTCCAATCAAGAAACGACCAATCACAACAACGAACCTGTAAAATTATCAGAAGCTCCCTCTGGCTTCAAAGATACCATGCATCAGAATACTACGAATTTACCTGTCAATAACCAGACAGCAACATATAATAATATTTCTTCGCAAATACCGAGTCTAACCCAGCCAGCCCAAAGCCAGGTTTCCATCCCTTACTGGCTTGAAGATGAGGATACCTTGCGGGACGAAGGTGTACTTTTTGGATTGGCAGCTTCTGACCCGACTGAGAAAACAGATATTATCCACCAATATTTTTCACATCTGGCTGCCGGACACCTGAGCAATATTGAGCAGCACAATGAGCACATCCAGGAATTAAATTTGTTTCTAGGACAAAAAAATAACCGTTTTGAAGCACTTGATCAAAAACTTAAAAATCTGGTTGCTTCCAAACCAACCGGTGAGCATCATTTGCCACGCACACTGATAGGACTCGTGCTGTCATTAGCAATGTGTACCGGCAATTTTTTCCTGATCAAAGAATCTTTAAAACCGGCATTTACTGAAAGTTCATGGATTGCTCTCGGTGTTTTCCTTGCCGGTATGTTCAGCCTATTTGGCAGGATATCCATGTTTCATGATACAGAATCACGCGTTTCATGGCGCTCCGTGCTGGAAGAAACCGGGTTGCCTTTTGCAGCGGCTCTTTTTGTTTTTGCGAATGCGCTGCCTTATCAGGGTATCTGGCAGGCAATTTCACTGTTTATTTTTGTATTCTTTCTTTTCCTTTTTGCCGGAAAGTTACTGCTCAGTTACGTTACCGTATTAAGAAATGACCTGCTTGTCATTTTTAACATCAACCGGGATCGCAGCGAGTTCACAGAAAACGCGCAGACCTGGGAGAAAGAAATGCAGATCTTACAGCTGGAGATTGATGAATTACGCGTCAAAAAGTGGCAGGTTCTACGCGAACAAGGTCAGGCCGAAACGGAGCGTGACCGGATCTTTGCAAAACGGGATATGCTGGTCAAACTATTTGAAAGCGAGTTTTTTCTTGCAAGAAGTATCAAAAATCAATTGTCGGGCAAACAATTACATGAAATTATCAAAGGGGGGGAATAATTTTTTCTTCCTTTGGTCAAGGTCTCAAAAATTATAATTTATGGACGAACAAAATAGCGATTACCAGCATGGCTACACAAGTGGCCTTGAAGGACTGGACCGCCAGGTTTATGAAGCATATCTGTCAAGCAATGTCAGCCATGATTGGGTACTGGATCGCTTAAACCAGAAACGTGCAGAACTTGATGTTGTCAGAGAAAAAAGACAGGATACAATCCGGACGCACAAGCAGTCGTATGACAAGCTTCAGGACCAGGTGATGGGCGTAAACCAACATGCACGAAAAATAAAAGAGCTTGATACGTCGGTCTGGAATATTGGGCAGCAGGCAGAGAAACTTCAGGAAAAACGGATAGAATCTGCACCAAATTATTCCCTGGTTGCAGGACTGATCTTTCTGGTGGCTGGTATATCTTTCATAGCAGGTGACCTGATCATATCCCATGAGATTGTCGCATATGCATTAAATATCCGAAATCCCAATGAAGCCTGGGCTTTTGCAATCGGCCTTGCCATGCTGTCGGTATTATTGAAGCCTGCTTATGACAGGTTGATTGAGGAACCGTACCAAAAAGAAGGCACTGAAAAAGCTAAAAACCGTTATGCCACATTTAAACTGATATTATCGATTTTCGCGATCATTACCTTGATTGTGCTGGGGTGGTTCCGTTACGAAGCCTACCGGACCGATAAGCTGAAGGAAGCCATTAATAAGTCTGTCAAGGGCCTGCAGCTGAATGCAGTCGATCCAATGACCGGCGCTCCGATCAACAGTCCTGAACTGACAAACAAAATAGAAAACGCATTGCGCAATTCTGATCAGCTGAATCTTGAGCTGGTCAACAGCCCCTGGGCTTTGCTTTCCTTTGTTTTAAGCGGTGTTCTTTTTGCTATTGCCGGAGCTATTTCATTGGGGATGGCGTTGCCGGTGCTGCAGGGTTTCTGGATGCGCTGGCTCCAGATTGACCCAAAATTGTGGCGATTGAGAAAACGCAGAAAAAAGATCGAAAATCAGATCGATGAACTTCAGGCTATCCTGACGCAGCAGCTTGCACAGAAAAATATTCTGGAAAACGACCTTGCAGTATTGCCTACCTGGGACGAATTGAAGCAGGAAGAAGCTGATATCAAAGCAGAAATTAAAAACCTGGAAGAAGAACGGAAACTTGCCCTGACGGATAGCCGGATACAGCAGTTTAGCGATGGCTATGCCCATGGACAGGTCACACGTGAAATCATGAGCGAGGAAGAATATGAACATTGGAGAAACGGTCATATGACTGTTTCAAATCTTGCTGTTCGTGCCAAGTCAAATCCTTCTGATAGAGCAGTTAGCCGGACAAATGGATCCGGAATGCGTCCTCATCAGGCAATCAGAAAAGCGATTACCGACAAATTTGATGAAAACAATTCATTGTGATTTTTGTAAATTCGGCTTTGATTTGACTATTTGAAAGAAATGCTTCAAAGCCCCCGTTTAGATATTGTCCCTTGCGACGACACACTTTTTGATGCGATCAGAATGGGCAACAATGTCCTTGGTCGTGTGATGGGTGTTAATGTTCCAAAAAAATGGACCGAATTCCGTGATACTTTCACGCCTTCTTACCACCGCTGGAAGGCTCACCCACCGCTTCGTTTGTGGTGGGTTTATTTGATTATTTACAAACCGGGAAATATCCTCATCGGTTCCTGCGGATACAAGGGAGAACCGGATTCCAATGGCATGGTGGAGATTGGATATGAAATCATGCCCTCACATCGCTCAATGGGCCTCGGCACAGAAACTGCTCGGGCACTATTAGAACATGCTTTCTCCCAAAGCGGTGTTTTGAAGGTCCTGGCGCATACATTAGCGGAAGAGAACGCTTCCGGACACATTCTTGAAAAACTTGGCTTTCAAAGAACGGATGATATAAATGATTCGGAAGAAGGCCCGCTTTGGCGCTGGGAAATCTCAAAACGATAATTATTGCTGCTTTATATTAGTTGATCGCTGATTCAGCGTTAAATGACCAGGTAAAAATAATTGGACACATTCAATATTAATTTGTCTCAATTGTTTAACTTAAAATTTTAAAAGCGAAATTATCCACTTTTGAGACCGAAGACATGATTGCCATATCCAAAGAAACGTATCCCTGGTTGAAGTTTTACACACCGGGTGTGCCTTACGAAATTGATCCGGATGCCTATTCCTCCCTGATCGAATTATTGGAGACCGGCTTCAGATTATACAGAGACAGACCAGCCTATGCCAACATGGGTAAAGAATTAAGTTTCGGAAAACTTGAAGAGCTTTCCAGGCATTTTGCCGCTTATCTGCAAAGTCTCGGCCTCAAAAAAGGCGACCGGATCGCCATCCAAATGCCCAATTTGCTCCAATATCCGGTAGCGATGTTTGGAGCACTACGCGCAGGCCTTGTTGTTGTGAACACCAATCCGCTGTATACGCCCAGGGAGATGCAGCATCAGTTCAAAGATTCCGGCGTAAAAGCTATCGTAATTCTGGCAAATTTCGCTTCTCATCTCGAAAAAATAGTAGCAGATACAGAAATCAGGCATGTCATCATTAGCCAGATCGGCGATTTGTTAGGGTTTCCTAAAAAGCTGATCGTTAATACCGTAGTGAAGTATGTAAAAAAGATGGTTCCGGAATACCATATCGACAATGCTGTGAGCTTTAATGAGGCCTTGTCTTTGGGATCGGGACTTACCTACGAGAAACCTAAAGTTTCCAATATCGACATTGCGTTCATTCAATATACCGGTGGTACCACCGGGATTTCAAAAGGCGCGCTGCTTACGCACCGTAACCTGATCGCCAACGTTGAGGCTAACAGTGCCTGGTTAAAACCAATTATGATGGATATGGAGGCACCTGTCTTCGTTGCAGCACTCCCCCTGTACCACGTTTATGCGCTGACAGTAAATGCCTTGTCGGGAATTAAAATTGGAGCAATGAACATTCTGATTACGAATCCAAGGGATATGAATGCCTTTATTGCTGATTTAAAGCGATACAAAATAAATGTTTTCACCGGGGTCAATACCATGTTCAATGGGCTGATGAACAATCCAAAATTTGGCGAGGTTGATTTCAGCCAGTTGCGGGCTACCTCTGCCGGCGGTATGGCATTGCAAAAAGTAGTAGCCGAAAAATGGCTGGCTACTACCGGCTGTGCAGCTACGGAAGGTTATGGCCTTTCTGAGACATCACCGGTTCTGTCTTCGAATTTACTGGTTGGCGAGAACCGGATCGGGACAATCGGTATTCCGTGGCCAAGTACAGCGCTGAGGATCCTGCGTGAGGATGAAACCTGGGCAGATCTTGGTGAAGTCGGCGAGATCTGTGCATCAGGTCCACAGGTGATGCTTGGCTATTTTAACCGTCCGGACGAAACTGCACTGGTCATTTTTGAAAAAGACGGCATGCGCTGGTTTAAGACAGGCGATCTGGGTTTTGAAGATGGAGACGGCTATTTTAAAATCGTCGATCGTAAAAAAGATATGATCCTCGTTTCAGGATTTAATGTTTATCCCAATGAGGTGGAGGATGTTGTCGCACAATGTCCAGGAGTTCTGGAAGTTGCCTGTGTAGGAATTCCGGACGACAAGTCAGGAGAGCTCGTAAAACTATTTGTCGTAAAAAAAGACCCGGAATTGACAGAAGAACGGATAAAAGCCTATTGTAAGGAGAATCTTACTGCGTACAAATGTCCCAAACGAATTGAATTCAGGGACGAACTGCCGAAGACTAATGTTGGAAAGATTTTACGCCGGGCTTTACGGGAACAAGAAATAGCAAAGCTGAATAACTAGGTATTCCTTCAGCATTAAGCCTGTGTTTTTGGGCTTGCGTATTTGAGCGTCAAACTTAATCACTACCATTAAGGCCTCTGCTCATTATCATTTATTGTATTCATTAACAACGCGTTAACAAGCACTGTTCCTGTATAACGTATCCATAAAACTGTACTCTTCCAGAATTCGCGGCACGAATGATTTTGGCCGCTAAGTCTCCACAAATTTACAACCAATTGCGCTGAAAAGCAGAATTCCATTTTTGGTTTGTGTATATTTAACCAAAGAATAACTCAACCTTTTAGCGTGAATAGCTATGAATCTACACAGAAAAACACTCGTATTGCTGCACGGCCATGGCGTTGATGATACGATCTGGGACGGTATTGATGCTTCTATAAATGAATACTTCACAGTCGTAAGACCTAATATTTCGCTATTTACTTTTTGCCGGACCGTTGAAGAATATGCGGATGAACTGCATCGTTTTCTTACCACTGCTGTAATTGAAAAATGTACACTGATCGGCCATTCAATGGGAGGTTACATCGCGCTGGCATTTGCTGAAAAATATCCTGAAAAGCTGGAAGGATTTGGTCTATTCCATTCGACAGCCTATGCAGATGATGAGTCTAAAAAACATCAGCGAAATCAAACCATCGATATGCTTCGTACTTACGGCACAGAGATGTTCGTAAAAAACACAGCGGCAAATCTTTACGGAGACAGGTTCAAGGAGTTGCATCCGAACAAGATTAAAGAGCATATCGAGCACTATGGAAAGCTTCCGGTCGAGGCGTTGATCGCCGGAATAAATGCGATGCGCGATAGACCGGATCGTACCGCAGTTTTGGCGGCGATGCCATTTCCGGTTTTATTCATCATTGGCATGCAGGATAAGCTGATTCCTTTTGAAAGCTGCATCAGCCTTTCTGAATACCCAAAACAAAGTTATCCCTTCATTCTCGCAGAAGCCGGACATATGGGAATGCTTGAGAGACCAGACGCGTCGGCCCGCATGATAAGCTGGTATATGGGGAGAATATAATTGTCAGAAAATCAGACTATATTTATCAAAAAAACAAGTCAGTGTTCGTTATCTTAGACAGAACACTGACTTGTTTACTTATCAACCTATGCAAAAGAACATTACAACCTTTCTGTTTCACAAAAGCCGGGCACTTTTACTCTGGTCTTTGCTGCTCCTGACCGCCTGCAGCGACAATGAAAATCAGGTAGAGCCGACTCCTGAAGAGAATAAATATTTAAAGGAAAGCACATTTGTAAAAGACCTTTCAAAGGAAGACATTACGAAAGAAGTTGTCGGCACCAGCCCGCTTTTGGTAGCCTATGTTAAAAATCCGGTTAAGGTTTATAAGATTACTTATAAGACTACCAATACCGACGGGGCCGAGATTACCGCTTCTGGTGCCGTCATCATGCCCGTTACTGATCAGCCGCTTTCAATGATCAGTGTCCAGCACGGAACGATAACATCTGACGCCAGTGCTCCATCCAACTTCCAGCCCGGTTCAGAGGCCGCGTCATTTGGCACCTTGTTTGCTTCCTTAGGTTATATTATCGTTTACCCCGACTATATCGGATATGGTGCTTCAAAAGATCTTCCTCATCCGTATGAGCATCGGGCAAGTCTTGCCTCATCAACTCTTGACATGTTGCGTGCGGCAAAAGAATTAATCAAAGGACAGACAGCGGTGAAGTGGAACGAAAAGTTATATCTCGCGGGATATTCCGAAGGCGGATATGCAACCATGTCTTTACAGAAAAAAATTGAAGAGGAAGCTTCTTCTGAATTTAATCTTAAAGCATCGAGTTGCGGCGCAGGTGCATATGACAAAACCGCTTTTATGAAATATGTTATAAACAGCTCAACAAACAGCGTAGCTTCGTATAACTCTCTTTACTTATGGGTTTTGTTAACATATGACCGCATCTATAAACTGAATAAACCAGCCACTTATTATTTCAAGGAACCATTCGCAGCCCAGATAACACAGCTTGGAATTCAAAATCCAATCAATGTCAGTTTCAGTTCCATATTGACGGATTCATTTAAAAAGGCGCTTAACGATGGCACAGATACTGGTTTTATAAAAGCTATAAATGACAATGATGTATACAACTGGAAGCCCAAGACACCGACCCGATTATACCATGGCGATGCTGACCCGTTGGTATTTTATTTCAATTCAGTAAATGCGATTACCGCGATGAAAAAGCTTGGAGCAGCTGATGTTGAACTGATTACTGTACCAGGAGGAACACATTCGTCAAGCATTACTCCATTTTTGTTAGGAACTTTACTGTTCTTTCAGGATTCGAGATATCAATAAACCATTATCTTTGCAATCAATATAGTCTATCAGACAAATATGGTTGTGCCGGAAACTGCTATTATCTTCTTTTCACATGACCGGTTCCAGGTGAACCGGAGTACCGATATGCGATGTTGTCTGATCACAAAATGATCAGACAAACTCATATCACATTTTATATTATTCCCCATGTCCGCACTTCTTGATTTAGTTGGCAATACGCCTTTAGTAGAGTTAAACCGCATTAATCCCAATCCTAACGTTAAGCTTTACGGCAAGCTGGAAGGTAATAATCCTGGCGGAAGCGTAAAGGATCGTGCAGCTTACAGTATGATCAAAGGTGCCCTGGACCGTGGCGATATAAAACCCGGCACAAAGCTGATTGAGGCTACGAGCGGCAATACCGGCATAGCTCTGGCTATGATAGCCCGGTTGTTTGATATCGAAATAGAACTGGTGATGCCGCAGAACTCCACCCGTGAACGCGTTCTGACTATGGAAGCTTACGGGGCTAAAGTAACCTTAATAGAAACGATGGAAGAATCCCGTGATTATGCTGAGAACAAAGCACAAAAAGGTGGGGTTCTTTTGTTAAACCAGTTTGCGAATCCTGATAACTGGAAGGCACACTACAACACAACGGGTCCTGAAATATTAAGGGATACTAACAAGAAGGTCACTCATTTTGTGTCATCCATGGGCACAACCGGTACGATCATGGGAGTTTCACGTTATTTAAAAGAACATGATAACAACATTCAGATCGTCGGATGCCAGCCAACAGATGGTTCGAGCATACCTGGGATCAGAAAATGGCCAGAGGAATATCTTCCAAAAATATTTGATAAAAGCCGCGTTGACCGGGTGATCGAAGTGACCCAGCAGGATGCCACGCATATGACAAGGCGACTTGCAAGAGAAGAGGCAGTTTTTGCCGGGATGAGCAGCGGAGGCGCTGCATGGGCAGCCGTTGAATTAGCAAAAGAGCTTGAATCAGGAACAATTGTTTTTATTGTCTGTGACCGTGGAGACAGATATCTTTCCAGCGACTTATTCGGGTAAACACAGACAGCTGACAATCTTCCATTCTAATTTTATATCGGCAGGTATCCTGACTTTTCAAAAGCGGGTCTGTATTCAGCAGCCAGCCGGCTACTGAATACAGACTGCAAGTTTAGAACCAGCCAGCGCCCAGGTTTCTGAAAGGCCATGGAATAGCAGCTAAGATAATGATCAGTGCCATGGCATAGAAGTAAAGAATGGTACGGTGTTTGTCTGCCCCGGCTAATTTCTTTGAACGAACGCGCCCCACCGTGATCAGCACAATAGCAATGACCATCATAAATACGTGTTCGATAGAATAAAACCGTATTACCTTATTGCTTATCTCTCCAAAGTTGACCAATGGGCTCATTGTATAAAGCACTAATCCGATCAACAATTGGGTATGTGTCGCAATCAGGGCAAATAAGTAAACTTTGCTGTCGCCTTGTTTGTTATTCTGCCAGTTTGAATAAGCAATAGCTACGGCTGCTATCAGTAATCCGAGGACAACGTAACGTAAGCCCGAATGGGCACGTATCAGAGCATTCATAAAAAAACGGGTTTTGGTGAATCGTACTCGTGCAAAGGTAACCGTGAATTGAGCATATCGCAACAATTGCTTAAACAGAAGTTATAATAGTTAATGAATAATAGATAAAGCGCAATATTTGTGCAAATTTTTAATCTGAACAACACAAAAATGATCCTTTTTAATATCACCGTGAATATCAGCCACGCCGCTGAAAAAGAATGGTTAAAGTACATGAAAGAAACACATATCCCTGCCATCATGGCCAGCGGATTACCTGTTGAAACTAAACTGCTGAGGCTTTTGACTGAAATTGAAAATGAAGGCGCTACCTACACCAACCAGTTCATTTTCCGAACGATGGAAGATTTTATGGCTTATCAGACGGAGTTTCAGGCCGATTTACAGGAGAGACATCATGACAAATTCAACGGTCAGTACGTGTCTTTCAGGACACTTTTAGAAGAGGCATAAGCAGAAGTTTTAAAATGTGAAGGCTGCAAAAGTTTTTAAACAAAACCTTTACATTCGCTTGACATTATGGTAATCTTTCCCTTTATTTAATATACCGTAAGTCCTGGAAATATTTTAAAAAGAAAAAACGGATCATAATTTCCTTCTGTGAAATTTGTGCGTTTTGGATTGTTAGAACAATTTCTAGACACGGTTGGAAGTAATGTTTTACCATAAAACTTAAGTGCTTATGAGACTGCAAATGCAAGCAATTCACTTCGACGCCGACCCAAAACTGTTAACGTTCATCCAACAAAAAATGGATAAACTTGACACTTTTTATGATAAGATCACGAGTGGTGAAGTGTTTCTTAAATTAGATAAAAGTGACAACGCCAAGTTACATACTAAACTTCTTGAAGTAAAAATATATGTCCCCGGTGGAACAATGTTTGTGAGAGAACAAGGGACGACGTTTGAAGAGGCGACGGATTTAGCGATTGATACTTTAAAAATGCAGGTAAAAAAATTTAAGGATAAGCGGAACAAGGCAAGGGCTCCTAAAATAGCGGACGGAGTTTTACAGGCGGACGAAGTTGCTGCTGTAACGGAAGACATCGAAGAATAAAAAAATATATGAAACGACGAAGGCTGCTTAAAAGCAGCCTTCGTCGTTTATAAGCAATTATAAAAAGCAGTTTGGACAGCTGAATGAATTGTCCGATTTTTGCCAAAATTTTAAACGTATCCATTTAAGTTATGAATATAGAACCTGTCGTCAATGCAACCTTCGATCACCCTTTCAGGTTTTCTCAGGAACAGGTCATTCAGTTTGCAGAATTGACTGGCGATAACAATCCGCTGCATCTGGATGCGGAATATGCCGCAACTACAAGTTTCAAACGCCCCATCATCCATGGTATGCTCGGAGCCACGGTATTTACTAAAGTATTGGGCACACAGTTTCCCGGATTCGGCTCTATCTATTTGAAACAAACGATGGAGTTTTTGAGACCCATGTTTGTTGACACAGCCTACACGGCTGTATTTACGATCAAAACCATAGATCCGGTGAAGCATATCGCAGAAATATCAACGGAGATTGTTGATGCTGCAACAAAAAAGGTAGTAACGCGGGGTGTTGCCACCATGATTAATCAGGAGAAATTTTAAACAAAATAGCCCGTTGAATAAACGGGCTATTTTGTTGGACGAAACGCCATCGGCTTATTCCCCCTCATTCTTTTTGTTTTGTACTTCTGAACGGATCTCCTGAGCCAAAGTCTTCAATTCCTGCATTCCTTTACGTACACGTGTTCCAGCAGCCTGGTTTGCTTTATTGTAAAACTTATCAAAATCGCCTTCAAGCGACAGGATTAAATCTTTTACTTCATCAAATCTTGCCATGTTTTTGTTTGTTTTTAGTTAAAATGCCTCTAACACGCCAGAAACGCATGTTTTAACCGAAATTTAGTAATTAAAAGCATTACCGCAACCCTAAAAACAAAAAAAAACAATCTTATAGTACAATTTAATTCACACTTTACACCTAAGATTCTATAATTCAGCCATTTACGCTAAATAAATATTTTAAACTAACTTAAGTAAAAAGGACGTTTTTAATCAAAAAACGTCCTTTTTACTTAATAGAGTATGTTTTTGTTACTCAGCGACCTCCTGAACGTCCTCAATCTGGTACACTCTGTTTTTCAATTTTTCGGCCAAAGTGGTGAACGCTTCGAGTGTATATTCAACATCTTCCAATGTATGTGCAGCCGTAGGGATAATACGTAACATAATCTGCCCCTTCGGTACAACCGGATATACTACAATGGAACAAAATACGCCCATATTTTCACGTAAATCACGAACCATGCGCGTTACTTCGGGAACCCCGCCTTCACTGTGAAGGAAAACCGGCGTCACAGGAGACTCGGTCTCTCCGATGTTAAATCCACGGCTTCTCAAACCGTTTTGCATCGCCGCCACGTTTTCCCATAATTTGGTACGAAGTTCAGGCATTGTCTTGATCATATCAAGACGTTTTCTGCAACCCTCCACGTAAGGCATTGGAAGCGCCTTCGCGTACGTTTGAGAACGCATGTTGTATTTCAGGTACATGATGATTTCCGGATCATCAGAGGCTATAAAAGCACCTATTGCTGCCATTGACTTGGCGAAGGTAGAAAAGTAAAGATCAACTTCCTTTTGAACACCCAGCAATTCATGCACACCTGCACCCGTTTCGCCCATGGTTCCAAAACCATGAGCATCGTCTACCAACAGACGGAACTCATATTTTTTCTTTAACTCAACAATCGCTTTCAGGTCCCCGACTTTTCCGGACATCCCGAAGACTCCTTCTGTGATGACCAAAACGCCGCCTCCTTTTTCATTTGCTGCTTTTGTAGCCCGGATCAGATTTTTTTCAAGACTAGCCATATCATTATGGTTAAACTTGTAATACTGGCCCATTTTGGCTTTGTGCAAACGGATTCCGTCGATCAGACACGCGTGAGATTCCGCATCATACACAATCACATCACGGTGATCGCATATACATTCTATGGCAGACATTACACCCTGGTATCCGTAATTAAGCAAAAAAGCATCTTTTTTACCTACAAACTCCGCCAGTTCCTTTTCAAATACTTCATGCAACGTCGAATTACCAGACATCATACGAGCACCCATCGGATATGCCAATCCCCACTTTGCCGCCGCTTCGGCATCAACCTTACGCACCTCCGGATGATTTGCCAGACCCAAATAGTTATTAAGGCTCCAGTTTAGAACTTCACGCCCCATGAACCGCATTTTGGGACCCAGATCACCTTCCAGCATTGGAAATGAAAAATAATGATGGCTATTCAGCATTTTAGCTGGTGTTCCTATCGGGCCTGAGTTATTGTGCAGTTTCTCAAAAATGTCCACTCTCTCTTAATTTATGTGGGTAACAAATTGTAATTTATGTTAGATAAATGCAAAAATAAAAAAAATAACAATACATTAAGTACAAACCTTATATTCAAGGAATTGTAAATTACCAAAATATTAAAACTAAAACTTCAACTAACTACGTGAATTTCATATATCTTGTAACCTCATTGTGATCTGATTACATGCCTGAAATCAAAAAAATTCTAGTTGCTAATCGTGGCGAAATTGCCTTGAGAATACTGCGTACGGCGCGCGAAATGAATATTGCAACCGTCGCTGTGTTCAGCGAAGCAGACCGGAACTCACCTCACGTAAGATATGCGGATGAGGCTGTTTGTATCGGTCCGGCGCCGTCATCGGAATCGTATTTAAACGGCAAAAAAATTCTGGAAATATGCCACCAATTAAATGTTGATGCCATACATCCCGGATATGGTTTTTTGTCAGAAAATGCCGCTTTTGCCACAGATGTGAAAAAGGCTGGTTTAATTTTTATCGGCCCGTCTGCTGAAGCAATTGAAATCATGGGCAGCAAGCTTGCTGCAAAACAAGCTGTTTCTGAATACGACATTCCTTTGGTGCCGGGAACTGCAACCGCAATTGAAAACCGGGAAGAAGCCAAAGAAATTGCGTCCCGGATTGGCTATCCTATACTGATAAAGGCCAGTGCCGGCGGTGGCGGCAAAGGAATGCGTGTCGTGGAGGCGGAAGCGGAGTTCGATGAACAGATGGACCGGGCGGTAAGTGAAGCCATTGCTTCGTTTGGCGACGGTGCAGTTTTTATTGAAAAATATATTACTTCTCCCAAACATATTGAAATACAGATTTTAGGCGATCAGCACGGAAACATTATTCACCTGTTTGAACGCGAATGTTCCATACAACGGCGCCATCAGAAAGTTATTGAAGAAGCCCCGTCGATCTCAATCACACCAGCCATACGCGCTGAAATGGGTCGTTGCGCTATTGCTGTAGCTCGCTCCTGCGGCTATTATGGGGCAGGTACGGTAGAATTCATCCTGGATGAGACCAAAAACTTCTATTTTCTTGAAATGAATACCCGTCTGCAGGTCGAGCATCCGGTGACCGAGCTGATTACCGGCGTTGATCTTGTTAAACAAATGATTTACATCGCCGAAGGAAAACCCTTAACGATCCGCCAGGAAGAACTGCACTTGAAAGGACATGCCATTGAAGTGCGGGTTTATGCCGAAGACCCTTCCAATCACTTTTTACCCGATGTAGGAAAGCTTGAGAAATATGTCAGACCCCAGGGTAATGGTGTGCGGGTGGATGATGGCTTTGAAGAAGGTATGGAAATTCCAATCTACTATGACCCTATGCTCTCCAAACTGATTACTTATGGACAAAACCGTGAAGAGGCTATCCAAAAAATGGTCAGAGCAATCGACGAGTACCATATTTCCAGAGTTCAGACAACCTTAAAGTTTTGCAGGTTTGTAATGCAGCATGAACAATTCATCTCTGGGTCTTTTGACACGAATTTTGTCAGCCGCTTTTTCCTTCCTGAATTCCTGCATTCCGCTCATAATGATCAGGAAATGCAACTTGCTGCTTTGATTACGGCATATTTAATGCATCGAAAAATATCAGACAAAACAACGCCCCAAGAGACTGACAACGTTCACTTTTCCAAATGGAAAACACAACGACTGAACGGACATTAAAAAATGAGATTTTATTGGGAAATATGCTCACAAATTACTACTTTTGCGGTCTTAATTTTTTACAATGTAAAATTATTGAGAATTTGCGGGAATACTTACCTGAACATTAAGTATCCAGAGAAAGATTTATTCTTTACAAGATAAGAGGTTATTGACCAGCAAGATACAATTGATTGCAATTTCAGTAATTATCATTTATTTAATAAATTTTCGACCGCTCCATTTTTTGTCTCACGACTTATCGACTTTCACCGATTTAACAAGCTATGAAGCTATCCGAATTCAAATTTGATCTCCCCCAAAGCCTGATTGCACTTCACCCTTCCGATCGCGGAGAGTCCCGCCTTATGGTAGTGAACCGTGCAACTGGTGAAATAGAACATAAAATGTTTCCTGATCTTATCAATTATTTTGGTGACGGAGATGTAATGGCTATCAATGATACTAAGGTTTTTCCTGCAAGGCTTTACGGTCAGAAAGAAAAAACAGGAGCGAAAATTGAAGTGTTTTTATTGCGCGAACTGAACCGCGAAATGCGTTTATGGGACGTTCTTGTAGATCCTGCCCGTAAGATACGTGTAGGTAATAAATTGTATTTTGGAGATAGTGATCTTGTTGCAGAAGTTATTGATAATACAACTTCACGAGGTCGTACGATTCGTTTTCTATACGATGGAGACAACGACGAATTCATGAAACTTGTGGATCAGTTAGGGGAAACTCCACTTCCTCCGGAAATTATTTCGCGTCGTAAAGTAGAGAACTCTGACCGTGAACGCTTTCAAACAATTTTTGCAGAGCATATCGGAGCGGTAGCAGCGCCAACTGCTGGTCTGCATTTCACAAAAGCAATGATGAAACGCCTTGAAATTAAAGGTGTAAATTTTGCTCCTGTAACTTTACACGTCGGTTTAGGTACATTCCGTACTGTTGACGTTGAAGACTTGACAAAGCATAAAACTGATTCTGAGAATTATCGTATCAGCCAACCTAGTGCAGACATAGTAAACGCAGCATTGGATGGGAAGAAACGTGTATGTGCTGTGGGAACGACATCTCTTAAAGCGATTGAATCATCTGTATCAGCAAGCGGACATCTGAAAGCAGTTGAAGGGTGGACAGATAAATTTGTTTTTCCTCCTTACGATTTCAAAATTGCTAACGCAATGATATCTAACTTCCAGCTTCCTGAATCAATTTTACTGATGTCAGCTTGTGCTTTCGGAGGTTTTGATCTGGTAATGAAAGCCTATGAAATGGCTATTAAGGAAAAATATAAGTTCTTCACCTATGGCGATGCGATGTTAATCATCTAATTCCCATTTGATCAATATATTTGTGTCACTTATTGACATGTTGGAGATCCCGACTGTTAATAAGTGACTTTTTTTTATCTACTGAAATAATTATGCAGGAGTTTGTAATCATTGTAGCAGGCGGAAGCGGCAGCAGAATGAAGCTTGACATTCCAAAACAGTTTATATCCATCAACGGATTACCTGTACTCATGCATACCATCCATGCTTTTAGAAGATATTCCCAAAGCCTAAATATCATACTTGTTCTCCCTGACCACCAATTTCAGTTTTGGAATGATCTATGCGTTAAATATGACTTTCACGCTGACAATTATACGCTGGTTGCCGGAGGAGAAACAAGATTTCATTCTGTAAAAAACGGCCTGGAATCAATTCAGGCCGAGGAAGCTATGGTTGCTGTTCACGACGGCGTCCGTCCGGTCATTAGTGAGACGATAATCAAAACAAGCTTTGAAACCGCTTCAAAATTTGGATCAGCCGTTGCAAGCGTTCCGTTAAAAGACTCAATACGAGCGCTATCAAAGGATGGAAATAATACTGCATTGGATAGATCTGATTTCAGGCTGGTGCAAACACCACAAACTTTTAGGATCGACTGGATGAGAACAGCGTTTAATCATGTTTATCAATCCCATTTTACAGATTGTGCCAGTGTTCTTGAGTTCTCAGGTTATCCTATCCAACTAACAGAGGGATCTTATGAAAACATTAAGATCACAACGCCTGAAGACTTGCAATGGGCAGAGGTATACCTTCAAAAGCTAAATAATATAGATTAAAAACGCATCGTTGGCTCCCTGTTTCATCTCGCCTGTTGGATAATTATATGTTATACCTCAGGTTCCTTTTGCTATATATTCTTCGTCGATACCTGTCACCTAACACAACGAATCTCCGTATTACTGTCCGCCAGGGCGTTATTTAATTTATAAATAATAAGCTGCATTGAAGTATTTATAAATTAAATATTACTTTACCTCAATATAACATAAACTGTTTGTTGCATGGGGAATTTCGTAAATAATCTAAGGTTGTATTTCGGTGTTGGTCGTAGAGTAGGTTATACGCTTACGGCTGGTATGCTGGACAAGAACCGAAGAAACAATCTATTGTCGCTGTACAATCATTTCCAAGCTAAAGACGATCAACACAGCATCACACCCGTTGATCCTTTTATTCTTCCGAAAACGGATGCGTTTGAACTGTTTGGAAATGACAAGGCCGATTACGAAGGAGTATATGAATGCGGTTTTGGACATACAACCGAATTTGAATTAAAAGTCATCAGCAATCTCGTTAAAAAACTGAATCCCCGAAGAATATTTGAAATAGGTACATTTCAGGGTAGAACGACCCTGAATATGGCTATAAACACAAGTCCGGATGCAGAAATTATTACATTGGATCTCCCAAGCGACGGATTAAGCTCAACGGCTATGAGCATTGAAGAAGGAGAAATCAGATATGTACAGAAAGACGTGTCCGGCGAAAGATTTATCGGGCATCCGATGGCTCAGAAAATCAAACAAGTCTTTGGAGATTCAGCAACATTCTCTTTTGACAGGTATCAGAATTCTGTGGATCTTGCTTTCATTGATGGCTCTCACGCCTATGAATATGTGATTAATGATAGTAATAAAATTCTGTCAGTCATGCGCTCCGGAGGCCTCATGATCTGGCATGATTACACAAACTGGGAGGGTGTTTGGACAGCTTTAAACGAGCTGTATACAACAGATCCAAGATACAAAAATATAAGGCACATTGGTGGTACAAGCATCGCGATTATGGAAGTGCTTTAACATTAGTAACTAATGATACACTTTATTCAGTTAAGCATCATGTAACGGTGCCATCCTGGATGTTTAACCTACACCCCGATCTTATCGGACTTGCTTGCTAAGATTATCGGGTATCTTATGGTAAGAGTTAATTCAACAGAGCCACTCAGTATTTGAGTGGTTTTTTTACGTTGCTCAATGTGACCGGCAGGTAAGGCGCTGGTATACCAAGGCATCTTGTTAGCCTTACGAAGCTGGCTCAACTGTAATAACCAAAAAAAATCCCATCTCTTGTGAAGATGGGATTAGTATTAATGGTATTGTGGCGACTACCTACTTTACCAGGTTTGACCCAAGTATCATCGGCGGTTCTGGGCTTAACTTCTCTGTTCGGGATGGGAA